>JAESGK010000004.1_pt1 | contig 1555446 bp, 1328 predicted proteins | sample 9269681 | NCBI WGS metagenome assembly JAESGK01 (sample SAMN14515347, study PRJNA621673) | algae metagenome | isolation source: Timaviella obliquedivisa GSE-PSE-MK23-08B and co-occurring heterotrophs from... | place: USA: Grand Staircase Escalante National Monument, Utah | collected 2006-08-15
CAGGGCGCGAGATCCGGCGTGCGGCCCCTGCTGAGTTACGGTGCTGCTGACACCAAGGCGTTATCGGGCGCGCACGCCGGGCTCTCGACAACTACAGTAAGTCAATCGAAAGACATAAGGCGTTAGATCTCACATGAAGAATCAAAGTGATCGAATCAAAGCCGAAGTGCAGGACCTTATTGATCGTGGGCAACGGCTCATACAAGTAATTTCCCACGCCAGAAGCAGCATCGAAGGCGATGTTCTAGCGGAGGCAACGATGTGGGTCACTCGAGTTGGACATGTCACGCAGAAGTTATACGGAGAAAAAAGCCAGCATCGAATTTCTTTCAACAAGGCTCTATCAACGAATAATTTTTACAACTTGCATAGCAATTGGTCCCAACACTTCGTTCAAGTTTTTGGGATAACCAAGGCCATTCAACATGACATTGATAATGGCCTTCTGGACGATCTGAAGACCCTAATCCGCGGTGAAATTTTTTCCGACTTCCTCGAGATGGGTGAACACCTTCTAGAGGAAGGCTATAAAGATGCATCTGCCGTGATAATTGGAAGCGTTCTGGAGGACGGGCTGCGTCAATTGAGCGTTAATGCGGGACTTCCATTGGAGTCCGGTTCGGGTAAACCCCTTGCAATTGATGCACTCAATTCGCAATTAGCCAAATCAGAGATCTATTCCAAGCTCGTGCAGAAGCAGATAACTTCATGGGCACATGTGAGAAATAAGGCAGCACATGGTGAATTCTCGGAATACTCAAAAGAGCAAGTCCAAATGATGCTCCATTTCGTTCAGAGCTTTTCGAGTGAACATCTCGGGTGAGATCTAACAATTCATTTAAAGGCCGTAAGGCGCATATAGCCGCGTAGGGTGCATAAGCGAAGCGTCATGCACCTTTCTGTCACCGCGCCGGCAGCATTCGATGGCGCATGACGCCTTCGGCTTATGCGCCCTACGCGATTGAGCGATACATAGGCAGTCGTCCTATCGAAATGCCCGTCATAGTGCTGCTGATATTCTTCTGCAGACCCAAAGGGCGGCGCACAGGACGTGCGCCGTTTTTCGACGCGGCAGGATGCCGCATCGAAAAACCCCGGCCACGTGTCAGATGGCAGATTTGCCTCGGTATTAAGGAGTTTTCTTTAGTTACTTTCTTTGCGACAAAGAAAGTGACCCGCGCGTCAGCGCGGAAGCTCTGCAGTTGCTTTTTGCTCGGTATCGCTAAGCTCAACCGATCCTGCATCGCTACGAGTTACACAGCGACGCAGCCCGTCTACGATCGAAGGCCGTAACCGGGCTCTTCGGCGAGAAATCCCTTGCTTCGTCCCGGGTCCACGCGTTGCGCGGACCCGGGCTACGAAACTTGTTGATGGGTATCGCTACGCTCAACCCATCCGACTCCGCTGCGCTTGTTCGCCATCGGCCGGATCGACAAGCAGCGACCTCGCCACGTTAAACGAAGCGCACCGGAAACGCCGTTGTGACACACGGTCACGGTTGCTATCTTGCCTGTGCAGCTGCTCACGCTGGAAGCCGACACGGCGGCTACGCTGCCGACCCGGCCGCCACCAGCGAAACATTATTCCTCCCACCGCAAAGGACGCACACATGACCACCGGACTGACCCTGATGATGCCCGTGTTGCCGGGCACCAAACTCCTGACCATCGTGGAAACACTCGCGGTCAACAATGCCGCGATCCATGCCGCATTGCAGTCGATCGGCACCGTGCACTTCGCGCGCTTCGTGCTGTTCGATACGTCGAAGCCGAACCTGCAGCCCGACATGCGCCAGATCGATACGCCGTCCGACACGCTGGTGATCAGCGTGATCACCGAATACGACGGCAGCTTCAACGCCTACATCAGCGATTTCGTGAACCAGCTCGGCGATGTGTTCAATGCCTTGCTGGCCTTCGTGGTCGGCGGGGCGGCGGTGTCGCCCGTGCAGAACAATCTGGCCGCATTCGAGGCCTTCGTGGCCGCGAACGATGCGTCGCAGCACCTGCCGAACAACGTCGGCATCTATGCGGCGTATCCGCAGACCGTGCAGATGATCCTGGCCGCGTTCCCGCCTGCCAAGTGATCGCATGAGCGCCGGGCCGGCGTCTGCCGGTCCGGTGTCTGCCGCGCGCGCATCGGCAACGTCACGGATATGCCGTGGCTTGCCTGCGCGTTTCTTCATTCTCTTGCAGGAAGTCAGGATGACCACGATGCCCGCTGACGCCACACCCATCGATTATGCGGATGTGCAGGGCACGATCCTGCGCGGTTATCGCGTCGATTTCGCGCGACATTTCATTCTTTCGATCACCGATCCCGTTGTGACAGGAACGCTGTTGACGGACCTGGTGAACGGCAGCAACGGCCTGCCGAAGATCACCTCCGCGCAGCGCACCGGCCTTCGCCCGGCCTGTTTCCTCAATCTCAGCTTCACATGTACCGGGCTTGCCGCGATGGGCGTGTCGGCCGCCGATCTGGCGACCTTCGACGGTTCGTTCCAGCTTGGCGCAAGCAATGCCGGCGTGGCCAGGAATGTCGGCGATGTGGGCAGCAGCGCGCCCGAACACTGGATCGGCGGGCTCGGCGACGGTGCGCAGGTCCACATGCTGGTCAGCCTGTGGGTGCGCGACTCGACCGAGGTGCTCGAATCCGTGTCCGCGCAGCTGCGGTCCGCGTTCAACGGTGCAGCGAGCATCCTGCTGGAACAGGACGCCAACGCCTTGCCCGACAACAAGGTGCATTTCGGCTATCGCGACAGCATCTCGCAGCCGACCGTGCTCGGTGCGCCGCCCACCAAGCACACGCCGGACGACCAGCCCGTGGTCGCGACGGGCGAGTTCCTGCTGGGCTACACCAACGAGATCGGTGGCAGCTACCGCGTGTCGCCGTCGCAGCTGTCGGTGAACGGCAGCTATGCCGCGTTCCGCATCCTGGAACAGGATGTGGCCGCCTACGATGCATTGGTGCAGAGCTTCGCCGACAAGGCCGGTGTCGACACCGAAATGGCGGCGGCGAAGATCTGCGGACGCTGGCGCAACGGCAATCCGCTGTCGCTGTCGCCGACGCAGCAGGATCCGCTGCTGCCGCGCGATCAGCTCAACAACTTCACCTATGTCGCGCCGCCGGCCCAGACCGACGACACATTGGGCCTGATGTGCCCGATCGGGGCGCACATCCGTCGCAACAATCCGCGCAACGAGGCCGTGGTGGGCGGCGGCACCAGCTCGAACCACCGCATCGTCCGCCGCGCGATGCCGTATGGTCCGCCGTACGATCCGGACAAGCCGGATTCGGCGACGCGCGGCCTGGTCGGCTACTTCATCAACGCCAGCATCCAGAACCAGTTCGAGTTCCTGACCAGCCAGTGGAGCATGACGTACACGTTCGTGAAATCGGCCACCGCGCCGGGTGGCACGCCCGCGGGCAATGCGCTGTTCAACATCAGCGGCGAGGACGTGTTCCTGGGCGTGAACGATCCGTCATCGAGTGCGTTCACCTTCCCCGGCGCGGGCGCGAACGGCTCGGGCAACACCACGGTGACCGGCTTCGGCCGCACCATCACCACGCGCGGCGGGGTGTACTGCTTTTTCCCGAGCATCTCCGGCCTGACTTATCTTGCCTGGTTGCCTGTCGCGACCGGGTGAGATTCGGGGAAAAGGTCAGTAACGTGGTGGCCCGGTTGCGGCCGGGGGCCGCAGCCGGGGCTCTCCGGAAAGAACTTCCTTGCGTCATCCCGGGTCCGCGCGGTGCGCGGACCTGGGCTACGGTTCGCGATCATTGAACCTATCGCGTGGATCGTTCAGCGGCGCTTCGACGCGTCGCGATCCGGTAGACGCACGCCATTGGGCATCGCATTCGTCTTCGGCTGCTGCACTGCGGGAACCGCCGGCAACACCGGCGCCACGCGCCGGCCCTGGCCTTCGGCGGTGACCACATTCACCATCGCGCGGATGTCGATGATGTCGTCGACCACGCGGGTGTTGAGATCGTCGACCAGGAACACGCCGGCCACCTGGTTCACGCGATCGACCCACGGCGTGAAGCCGAACGCGCCGGGGCTGGACACGATGAGCGGCGACGTGGGGTCGATCCACTGGCCGATGCCGTAGCCGGAGCCGGTGGAGGTCGGCGGGCGCGAGATGTCGACGGTGCCGACGGTGCGGTCGTTGGCCATCACTTCGATGGTGGTGCGGTTGAGAAAGCGGCGCCCCGGCAGACAGAACTGGGTCGTGCTGTTGTCGAGGCAGCCGTAGGCCAGCACCATGTCGACGACCTTGCCGTAATCCTCCAGCGTGCTGCGTACGCCGCCGGCGATGCGCGGATTGGTGTTGCGCACGTAACCCGAAGCGGTGGACGCGGTGGCGAAATCGGTGGCGTTCAAACCCAACGGCGTCACCATTTCGTCGATGAAGATGTCGTCCCAGGCCTTGCCGGTTGCCAGTTCGGCCATGCGCCCGGCGACCTGCATCGAATTGCCGCCGTAGGAAAACACCGTGCCCGGCGCGCCGATCAGCGGTTCCTGCAGGATGCGGTTGGCGCAGCTGGCCAGCGTGTAGAGCGGGTTGGACATGCAGCTGTCGTCGCCGCCCGGCAGCGCGCTGGTGTGCGAGAACAGCTGCGCCAGCGTGATCGGGCGCTTGGCCGCTTCGATGTTGGGGAAATACTGGCCGACGGTATCGGTCCAGCGCATCTGGCCCTTGTCGACCAGGCGCGCGAGGGTCAGCGCCGACAGCCACTTGCTGGCCGAGGCGATACGCACGCGGGTGCCGAGGGTGTAGCCGCCGAAGGCGCGGCGATAGACCACGCTGCCATGTTTGTTGACGCGCAGCGACGCGCCGTCGAGGTTGTTGGCGGTCACGAAGGTCTGCATTTCCGCGGTGACGGGGGAGAAATCGTAGATCGGTACCGCACGTGCGGTGCCGGCGGCGCCGAGCAGCAGGGTCAGGCCGAAGGTGGTCATCAGGGTGCGCAACATGGTGGATCTTCCGTGGTGGTGGGTAGGGGCGTGAACGCCGACGCGCCGCGCGCCGTTGACGCTGGCGGCGGTACGGATCCTGCGAAGTTGTAACGAGTTGTGTCCGGGGTTGTTTCCGGCCGTGTCGGGAGCAGGCTTGCGGCTTCCGTACAATGGCGACTCCGCATTCCGTGTCTTCCGCATGACCCTGATCGACATCGGCGCCAATCTCACCCACGGCAGCTTCGACCACGACCGCGAGGCGGTGCTGCAGCGCGCGCGCGCCGCCGGCGTGACGAAGATGGTGATCACCGGCGCCTGCCGCGAGCACTCGCCGAAAGCACTGATCCTGGCGCGCACGTATCCGGGCGAACTGTTCGCAACCGCCGGCGTGCATCCGCATCAGGCGCTGGAGTACACCGACGAGTGCGACGCCGAGATGCGCGAATTGCATGCGCATCCGGAAGTGGTGGCGGTAGGCGAATGCGGGCTGGACTACAACCGCGATTTCTCGCCTCGCCCGGCGCAGCGCAGGGCCTTCGAGCGCCAGCTGCAGCTGGCCGCCGAGAATGGAAAACCACTTTTCCTGCACCAGCGCGATGCGCACGACGATTTCGTGGCGATGATGAATAATTTCGACGGCCGCCTGGGCCCGGCTGTGGTGCACTGCTTCACCGGCACCCGCAAGGAGCTGTTCGACTGCTTGGACCGGGACTGGCACATCGGCATCACCGGCTGGCTCTGCGACGAGCGCCGCGGCCTGCATCTGCGCGAACTGGTGAAGCATATTCCGGCGAACCGGCTGATGATCGAAACCGACGCGCCGTATCTGCTGCCGCGCACCGTGAAGCCGCAGCCTTCGCACCGGCGCAACGAACCGATGTACCTCGCGCACATCGTCGAAGAACTGGCGCGCGACCGCGGCGAGCCGGTGGAAACCGTCGCCGCGGCGACCACGGCGACGGCGATGGCGTTTTTCGGGTTACCGACCCGTGCGGATCAGCAGCCTGCTTCGCAGTCGTAATAGTTGGTGCGGCACAGGTCGTAGCACCAGCCCTGCCCCGGCGTGCACGAGTACCAGCAGGCGGTGTACTCCTGTTGACACGATCTGATGCACTGGTTGCCGGCGGCTTCGGTGGTGGTGGACACCGACATGCCCAGGCCTGCCGACAGGGCCATCATCGCGGCCAGGGCCCATGTTTTCGTCTTCATTGTCGCTCTCCTTCGCTTGAGGGCGATCCTGTTCGAAGCCGGATCGCTTGGCTTTGCAATCTAAGGGATGAGGTCGGGCTTCTAGAGCGAGGCGCCCGTGGCCTTGGCAGGCTTATCGACGGATTTGCCGATGGCCTTCAATGCCTCGCGGATCACCGGCTCGCGGAAGCCGTCGATCCTGCGTTCGCCGATGTACAGCAAGGGCACGCCGATGCCGCCCTTGGCGATGAACTCCGCGTTCGCCGCTTCGGACTTGTCGATCTGGTATTCGGTGTACTGCACGCCCTCCGCAGCCAGAAGATCGCGCACCTTCGTGCAGTACGGGCAGGTGGTGGTGGCGTACATCACCACCTCGTTGCCGGCCTTGGCATAGAGCGCGGCGTGATCGCCGGTGGCGTATGCCGCGGGCGGGAAGGCCGTGCGATAAGAAGCGCTGAGTTTCGGGCCCAGATACAGGCCGACCGCGAAGAACGCCGGGATCAGCAGCAGCGGCAGCAATTTCCGGATGAACTTGGGCATCGACCCTCCTTGGCGGGTGTTGCGTTCGCCCTCGCCGTCGATGCGGGGCGTGTGCCGCAACTTACTCCTATCGCGCCGTTCATGCACGCGGCGAGGCGGGGATCAGTACACCGCCAGATCGCCGCAGCCCTGCATGCCGGTTTCGCCCTGCAGCGCGACGGTCACGCGCTGCGGATGCGGCCTGTCGGCGTCGTCGGTGCAAGGTTCGGTGACGATTTCGACCCGGATCTTTTTCGGGCCCTGTGCGGTCTGCAACGTGCCGTCGAGCAGTATCGGCGCGCCGCGCGCCGGGCCGGGCGCGCTTCGATAGAACAGCGTGCCTTCGCCCTCGTAGGTGCCCATGCCCCAGACTAGGCGGATGCTGTGGCGCATGCCTTCGGGCGTCTGCTCGCCGTGGCTCTGGATCTCGATGTTGAAGTGCTCGCCCAGGCCCTTGAACGCCGGCACTGGGCTGACCTTGCCGACCATGTCGGGCGAAATCTTGCCGGCGGCGCCAGGCGGCGGCGCGGCGGCGGGCATGGGGGCATCGGGCGCAGCGGCTTCGGGTACGGCCGTTACGGGTGCGGCCGCGCCCGTTGGCGTGGCGGCGCTGCAGGCGGTCAAAAGCATCATCAGCAACGTCGCGACAGTCGTGGGGATACGCATGACAGGCTCCAGTCGAAACGACGATGGCGAACACGCGCCGACAGAAACGAGCGCTCCGGTTCGAACTCTACCCCGGTTCGCAGGAGGGCCTTCAGGCCCGAGCTCTTGCCTCACCATGGCGAACCGAAGAGCTCGGGCCTGAAGGCCCTCCTACAAAGGCCCTCCTACGAATGCGGGGCTGTCGGATTCGGAAAGGCCTCAGCTGCGCAGGCCCACGCCGCGCTTCAGTAGCCACAGGCTCAGGCCGCCCAGCGCGAACACGAAGCCCAGCATCAGCGCGTACGCCAGCCACAGCGGCACGTCGGTCACGCCCAGCAGGCCGTAGCGGAAGGCGTTGACCATGTAGAAGATCGGGTTGAGGTGGGTCGCGGCCTCGGCCCAGTCGGGCAGCAGCTTCACCGAATAGAACACGCCGCCCAGGTAGGTGAGCGGGGTGAGGATGAAGGTCGGCACGATCGCGATGTCGTCGAATTTCTTCGCGTACACCGCGTTGACGAAGCCCGCGAGGGCGAAGATCGTCGCGCCCAGAATCACCGTGCTCAAGGTGATCAGCGGATGCGGCACCCGCACCTGGGTGAAGAACATCGCGATCACCAGCACGATTGCGCCGACCAGCAGCCCGCGCAGCACCGCGCCGGCGACGTAGCCGCCCAGGATGACCCAGCTCGGCATCGGGCTGACCAGCAGTTCCTCGACGTGGCGGCCGAACTTGGCGCCGAAGAAACTCGACGAGATGTTGCCGTAGCTGTTCTGGATGATGCTCATCATCACCAGCCCGGGGACGATGAAGTCCATGTAGCGGATGCCGTCCATCTCGCCGACCCGCGCGCCGATCAGGCCGCCGAAGATCAGGAAATACAGGGTCATGGTGATCGCGGGCGGCACCAGGGTCTGGCCCCAGATGCGCAGGATCCGCGCCACTTCGCGGCGGACGATGGTGTACAGCGCGGTGCGGTGGCGCTGGGCGACGCTCATTTCGGGTGTGGCCGGGTGCGCGCTCATGCCGCGGCGCCCACGTTGTTGTCGCCGGTCAATCTCACGAACAGTTCCTCCAGGCGGTTGGTCTTGGTGCGCATCGAGCGCACGCGGATGCCCGCGGCATCCAGCGCGGCGAACACGCCGTTGAGGTCCATCGCCCGCGGCATGTCGATGTCCAGGGTGTGATCGTCGGCCGCGAGCAGGGTCGCGCCGGGGATCGACGGCAGCTGCGCCGGCAGCGCGCCGTCGATGTCGAGCAGGAAGCCTTCGACATCGAGCTTCGCCAGCAGCGTCTTCATCGGCCCCTGTTCGACGATCCGGCCCTTGTCGATGATCGCCAGATTGCGGCAGAGGTTTTCGGCCTCTTCCAGATAATGGGTGGTGAGGATGATGGTGGTGCCGGAGGCGTTGATCTCCTTCAGCGTCTTCCACATGCCGCGGCGGATCTCGATGTCCACGCCGGCGGTGGGCTCGTCCAGGATCAGCAGCCGCGGGCTGGTCATCATGGCGCGGGCGATCATCAGCCGCCGCTTCATGCCGCCGGACAGGGTGCGGCTCATCTTGTCGTTCTTGTCCCAGAGCTGCGCTTCCTTCAGCACCCGCTCGGCGCGTTCGCGGGCGATCGCGCGCGGCACGCCGTAGAAGCCGGCGTAATTCACGCAGATGTCGAACGGTTTCTCGAACATGTTGAAGTTGAGTTCCTGCGGCACCAGGCCGATCAGGCGCATCGCGGCGTCGCGCCGGGCGGCGATGTCGACGCCGAAGATGCGCACATCGCCCGAGGTCTTGTTGACCAGCGAGCTGGCGACGCCGATCAGGGTCGACTTGCCGGCGCCGTTCGGGCCCAGCAGCGCGTAGAAATCGCCGGGCGCCACGTCCAGCGAGACGCCCTTCAGGGCCTCCACGCCGTTGTCGTAGGTCTTGCGCAGGTCGCGGATCGAAAGCGCCGGCGCGTCGGCGCCGGGGGCGGAATCTGGGGTCATCGGGGGTCCTCGCCGTCGCGGGCGTGCGTACGGAGAGATCGGCGCGACGGAACGGCTAGTATAGGCGGCCGTGCCGGCGGCTCCCGATAGGCAGCCTCGGCAACACTCCTTTCCACAAGGTTTCCTTCCCGTGCCCGTCCATTTCCCCCTCAAACTCGTTGGCCGCCGGATGCTGGCCCCCACCGTCGCACACCTCAGCTTCCTCCGCGACGACGGCGAACCGCTGGACTACATCCCGGGGCAGTTCCTGCAGGTGCATTTCCACTACGCCGACGGCACCGCGACCAAGCGCAGCTATTCGCTTGCGACCCAGCACAACCATGCCCTGGGCCCGGGCGAATCGGTCGAGATCGCTGTGAGCTACGTCGCCGGTGGCGCCGCCACGGCCCTCTTCGAAGATCTGCCCATGGGCGGACGGATCGACGCCAGCGGCCCGTACGGCCGCTTCTGCCTGATGCCCGCCGACGCCAACCGTCGCTATCTGCTCATCGGCACCGGCACCGGCGTGACCCCGTATCGCGCGATGCTGCCGCAGCTGAAGGCCCTGATCGCCGACCGCGGCATCGAAGTGGTGCTGCTGTTCGGCGCGCGCACGCCGGAAGAACTGCTGTACGGCGACGATTTCCGCGCGTTCGCCGACGCGCACCCGAATTTCCGCTTCGTGCCGTGTTTCTCGCGCGAATTGCCCGCCGAGGATTCGCCGCATGCACATGCCGACGTACGCAAGGGCTACGTGCAGGAGCAGTTGGCCGAATTCGCGCCTCAGGCCGAGTCCGACATCGCCTACCTCTGCGGCAACCCGAACATGGTCGACGTGTGCTTCGAGGCGCTGAAGGGCCACGGCCTGCCGGTGCCGGCGATCCGCCGCGAGAAGTACGTCAGCAGCAAGTAGGGCGGCGTACTGTTCCGTAAAGCGGCCTTCAGACCGCTGCTGCACCCCCTCCCATTCGCGCTGCGCACGAATCTCCCTCCCCCGCATCGCGGGGGAGGGTTGGGGTGGGGGCCGCCGCTCGAGCAGTTCTTCGAGCAGAGCACTCCCGCATCATTCCCGTCAGCCGCAGGCGCGGCATCATTGGCGGTGCGCCCATGGTTCTGCGTGGGCCGGCCGTCTGTCACATCCGCTGCCCGCACGCGTCTTGGTCCACGAAGCGCAGTGTTCACCCGCACGCATCCCCGCACACGATCCGCATCGAGAAGCCTCCCATGCTCAAACCCCTGTTGCTGTCCTCGCTCGCGCTGGCGCTCGCCGCCTGCGGCGGGCAGGCCGAAAAAACCGTGGTTCCGAAGACCGACGCCAACGGCGATCTGCGCTACGGCGGGCTGGTGTTCAAGCCTTGCGCCCTGGGCGGCGACCGCGGCCAGGGCGTCGAGGCGCAGTGCGCGAAACTGCAGGCGCCGGAAAACCACGCTGCGCCCAACGGCCGCAAGATTTCGCTGGCGGTGGCGATGATCCCGGCCAAGAGCCAGACCCAGTCCGACCCGGTGGTGATCATCGCCGGCGGCCCGGGGCAGTCGATCCTCGAAAGCTACCCCATGCTGCATCCGGCGCTGAACGACGTAAGCCGCAGCCGCAACATCCTGCTGGTGGACGCGCGCGGCACCGGCACGTCGAATCTCCTGCAGTGCGAAGAGTTCACGTCGCTGGACGAAGACACCGAAGACTTCGACGATCCGGCCAAGACCCGCGCGCTGGTCGAGCGTTGTCGCGATCGCCTGGCCAAGACCAGCGATCTGCGTTTCTACGGCACCGGCGACCACGTCCAGGATCTCGATCTGCTGCGCCGGACCATCGGCGTGGAACAGCTCAATCTCGCCGGCATTTCCTACGGCACCCGCGTCGCCCAACAGTACGCGGCGCGCTATCCGGCGCACACGCGCACGGTCACCCTGGACTCGATCGCGCCCAACACGCTGGTGCTGGGCCAGGAGCACGCGCGCAATCTCGACGCTGCGATCAAACAGCAGTTCGCCCGCTGCGTCGCCGATGCCGCCTGCAAACGCAATATCGGCGATCCCACTGCGCTACTCGCCAAGGTGCGCGCGACGCTGCAGGCGGGGAATCTCGCGCCGGTGCGTTACCGCGACCCGACCAGCGGCGAGTGGCGCGAGGAAGTGCCGCGCTTCGGTCATCTCGGCGGACTGCTGCGGTTCTACGCCTATCGCCCGGAATCGGCGGCGATGCTGCCGCTGATCCTGCACGACGCGTCCGAAGGCCGCTACGAAACCCTGCTGTCGCAGTCGCGCGCGCTGAGCGGAGACGTCGGCGATTCGATGGCGCTGGGTATGCATCTGTCGGTGAGCTGCACCGAGGATTTCGAAGTGCGGACCAGCCCCGAGGACGAAACGACGATCATGGGCAACGACATCGTCGAATTCATCCAGGCGCAGTGCGCGGTCTGGCCGAAGGGCAAGCGCGCGGCCGATTTCCGCAAACCGCTGGCGGGCAAGGTGCCGGTGCTGGCGATCAGCGGCGAGTTCGATCCGGTCACCCCGCCGCGCTACGGCGACGAAGTGGTGAAGACGCTGCCGAATGGCCGCCATCTGGTGCTGCCGGGCCAGGGCCACAGCGTGCTCACCACCGGCTGCATGCCGAAACTGTTCGCGCAGTTCGTCGAAACCGCCGATGCGAAAAAACTCGACGCCAAATGCCTGCAGCGCCTGAAGCCGACGCCGCCGTTCGCGGGTAATTACGGCTGGGAGCCGTGACCTTGTGTTGAAGCTTTGCTCCTCCCCTTGCGCACAGCGCAGGGGGAGGCCGGGAGGGGGTTTGGAGTGAGGTAGTTGTCCGAAAGCACCCCTCCCCAACCCTCCCCTTGGCCTTCGGCCAAAGGGAGGGAGCCGGTCGCAAGCGCTGCGGCGTTCGCGTCATCCACAGATAGGTTTGATATCGCGTTGAAGCTTTGCTCCTCCCCTTGCGCATCGCGCAGGGGGAGGTCGGGAGGGGGTTCGGAGTGAGGCAGTTGTCCGAAAGCACCCCTCCCCAACCCTCCCCTTGGCCTTCGGCCAAAGGGAGGGGGCATTCGCAAGCGCTGCGGCGTTCGCGTCATCCACAGATAGGTTTGATATCGCGTTGAAGCTTTGCTCCTCCCATTGCGCATAGCGCAGGGGGAGGCCGGGAGGGGGTTCGGAGTGAGGCAATTGTCCGAAAGCACCCCTCCCCAACCCTCCCCTTGGCCTGCGGCCAAAGGGAGGGAGCCGGTCGCAAGCGCTGCGGCGTTCGCGTCATCCACATATTTCTTCACGGGGTTTTTCCCATGATCGATGTCCAGAATCTGCACAAGTCGTTCAAGACCAAGACCGGTCTGGTGCAGGCCGTGCGCGGCGTGAGTTTCACCGCTCACGACGGCGAAATCACCGGCCTGCTCGGCCCCAACGGCGCCGGCAAGACCACCACCCTGCGCATGCTCTACACGCTGATGTCGCCCGACCAGGGCACGGTGAGCGTCGACGGCATCGACATCCAGAAGGATGCCACCGCCGTGCGCCAGCGCCTGGGCGTGCTGCCCGATGCGCGCGGCGTGTACAAGCGCCTGAGCGCGCGCGAGAACATCGCCTACTTCGGCGAACTGCACGGGCTGGACGCGGCCACCATCGCCTCGCGCACCGCGAAGCTGGCGGAAACGCTGGGGATGGAGGATTTCCTCGACCGCCGCACCGAAGGCTTCTCGCAGGGCCAGCGCACCAAGACCGCGATCGCGCGGGCGCTGATCCACGATCCGAAGAACGTGATCCTCGATGAGCCCACCAACGGCCTCGACGTGATGACCACCCGAGGCCTGCGCAACTTCCTGCTGCAGCTGCGCGCCGAAGGCCGCTGCGTCATCTTCTCCAGCCATATCATGCAGGAGGTGGCGGCGCTGTGTGACCGCATCGTGGTGATCGCCGGCGGTGAAGTGAAAGCCATCGGCACGCCCGACGAACTGCGCGCCCGCGCAGGCGAAGAGAATCTCGAAGACGCCTTCGTTCAACTGATCGGTTCCGACGAGGGCCTGCACGCATGAAGACGCTCGGACTCAGAATAAGCACGTTCGCCACGTTCATGACCGTGTTCCGCAAGGAACTCCGCGATTTCGCCCGCGACCGCCGCACCTTCCTGATGGCGCTGCTGCTCGGCCCGCTGGTCTATCCGGTGCTGATGCTGGGCATGGGCAAGCTGATGGAAGCGCGGATCAGCACCCAGCTGGAGAAGCCGCTGGAGATTCCGATCATCGGCGCCGCCTACGCGCCCAACCTGGTCGCATGGCTGGAAACCCAGGACATCCGCGCCAAGCCGGCGCCGAAGGATCTGGTCGCGGCGATCCGCAACCAGGACGAAGACGTGGCCCTGGTCATCGCGCCGAATTTCGGCGAGGAATGGCGCGCGGGGCGGCCGGCGAAAGTGGAAGTCGTCGCCGACACCACGCGCAGCAACGCCGACGTGCCGATCGAACGCCTGCGCGGCGCGCTCAACGCCTACAGCGGTCAGGTCGGCGCGCTGCGCCTCGTCGCCCGCGGCGTGAATCCCGCGCTGACGCAATCGGTGGCGGTGACCCAGCGCGACGTGGCCACGCCGGAAGCGAAACAGGGCCGGCTGATGTCCATCATCCTGCCGCTGATCCTGGTGCTGTTCGCGTTCATGGGCGGCGCCAACCTGACCATGGACGTGACCGCGGGCGAGCGCGAGCGGCAATCGCTGGAGCCGCTGCTGGCCACGCCCGTCTCGCGCGGCGTGCTGGTCAGCGGCAAGATGGCCGCGGCCGGATTGATCGGCATCGCCAGCGTCATCCTGACGTTGTTGTCGTTCAAGCTCAGCGCGGCGATGTCGACCAGCGCGATGGCCAGTTCGCTGGACGTGTCGTTCCCCGCCATCGGCCGGATGCTGCTGGTACTGGCGCCGCTGGTACTGATCGGCACCGCGCTGCTCACCTTCATCTCCGCCGGCTCCAAGAGCATGAAGGAAGCGCAGAGCCACATGGTCTGGCTGATGTTCATGCCGATGCTGCCGGGCTACGCGCTGATGGCGTATCCGCTGAAGGATCAGGACCTGTGGCAGTACGCGGTTCCGTTTTTGTCGCAGAACCAGATGCTGGTGAAAGCGTCGCGCGGCGAGAATGCGTCGCCCGAACAGTGGGCCATCTACCTGGTCTGCGCGATCGCGCTGGCCGCGGCGCTGTGGCTGGCGGCGATCTGGCGCTATCGTCAGGAGAAGTTGGCGATTTCGTCCTGATCGGCGGGATTGGGGAAAGGAAAAAGCCCGGCGCATGCCTAATGCCAGTCAGTTAACGCTGTCGAGTATGTTTGGCTACGCAGTGATTTGGCTTCCTCCCCCGCGCGCGCGGGAGGATTGAGGTGGGGGGGGGCGCGACACAACAGCGCACAGCGCCCCCATCCCAGCCTTCCCCCGCACGCGGGGTAAGGAGAAAATAGCCGCATTTGAAGGACAATTCGCTTTAACTGACGAGCATTAGGCGCATGCCGGGCTTTTTCGTTCATGCGGTCGATCATCGCAATGGATATCGGACCCATGGGAGGATCCAACCCCGATTCGCCGCCCGGATCGAGGCGTGACACCGACCCTCGCGGCCAAAGCGCATTCTCCGTGACATGCGGCAAGCCCAGCCCCATGCTTGGCGACTTGAATCCCCGGAGGAAAGCAGGATGCGACTGGCCGAATTCATTCTGGCGAACATCGAACCCATCCTCGCGGAATGGGAAGATTTCGCGCGCAGCTTGTCGCCCGGCGCGGACATGACGATCGTCCAGCTTCGCGACGACGCGCAATCGATCCTGCTCGCGACCGCACGCGACATGCAGAACCGTCAGAGCCTCGAGCAGCAGGAAAGCAAGTCCAAAGGCGACGGCGGCGCCGGCGGCGTAGCCAGCGACAGGTTGGACATCGCCTCGGACATGCACGGCGCGGAACGGGTGTCTTCGGGGTTCCACATCACGGACGTCGTCTCCGAATATCGCGCCCTGCGCGCCAGCGTCCTGCGCCTCTGGCGGGAAAGCGTTCCGCAGCCGGAGCGGAAAGACCTCGACGACCTCACCCGCTTCAACGAGTCGCTGGATCAATCGCTGGCCCGCGGCGTGGCCAGTTACTCCAAGCGCGTCGACGATTCGCGGCAGATGTTCCTCGCGATCCTCAGTCACGACCTGCGCAACCCGCTGAGCACCATCCGCACCGCCGCCTATCTGGTCGCGTTGCAGAACGAAGACCAGGCCACCGCCGACGCGATTCAGATGATCAACCGCAGCACGGATGTCATGGTGCGATTGATCAGCGACCTGATCGATTTCTCGTCCAGCGGGCTGGGCCGCGCGATGCCGCTGAATCGCGAGCCGGTCGATCTGGAACTGCTGTGCCGCGAAGTGATCGACTCCTATCGCACCACGCACGCGGACCGCGTGCTGCACTTCCATTCGGACGGCGACGTGAACGGCGTGTGGGATGTGGGCCGCATCCGCCAGGTCGTTTCGAACCTGCTGGGCAACGCCATACAACACGGCTCGCCCGATGGGCCGATCACGTTGTCGACGACTTCGAAAAGCATCCCTTCAGCGGCATCCGGCTCGGTGGAGTCCGTCGTGGTGCTGAGCGTCCATAACGAAGGCCCGGCGATCCCGCCGGACCTGTTGCCGACGCTGTTCGATCCTCTGAAGCGCTACGCGACGCAGGAATCCGCAGCGGATCGGACGCCCGGCAGCATCGGGCTGGGTCTGTACATCGTGCGCGAGATCGTCGCCGCCAACGGCGGCACGGTGTCGGTCACCTCGACGGCGGAGGAAGGCACCACGTTCACCGTCTTCATACCGCGGCTGCTTCCCGCTGAAGAGCAGGATCGGGACGATGCGAAAGCGGCGGGATAAGCCTGTGGTGCGTGCGCAATGGGCATGCATCTGGCGCAAGCGGAGCGGCGACTGCGGGCCGTGCGGTTCGAACGCGCTGCGGCCCACGCATCCGCTGGTGCACAATGCAGCGCATCGAATCGATCTGGACGCATCATGGAACTAGAAGCCCTTCTGATTGCGGCCTTGCGCGAAGCAGGCTACGGGCCCGACGCCATCGGCTCGGCGATGCCGAGGCTCCTGCGCATCATGGAAGCCGAGGATGTACGTATCGAGATGGGCCGCAGCCTGTCCCGCAAGGAGCGCGAATACGTGCGCCTTCAGCTCGAGCTGGGACTTGGCGTGTCGGAAGTCGTCGCGGGCTTGAAGAAATGAGCGGCGGCGGTGCGCGTAAGCAGGTCGCGCTCATGTCTCTTGGGCTGCGTTTTCGATGAGAGAGCAGCGTTGCTCGACTCGGATCTGAGCGACGTTTCACGCCTTGCTGGCCCAAAGCAGACACTCGACCGTCATAAGCCTTGTTAGCCGCAATCAGGTTTCGTGGCTTCCGGCCAGATCAAAACTAGTGAGCAGTACGGGTCTTTAAAGCGCTGCCGCGTGCGCCAGTCCCGTCACCACGCCCAGCGACGCGTTGCCCTTGACCAGCTCCGCATCCGGGAACATCTCCCTGACGAGCTGCGGCACATAGGGCGAGCGCGACATGCCGCCGGTGAGATAGACCGTCTCCGGCGGCTGCGTCAGTTCGGCCTTGGCGCTCTCCATGAGCGTGCGCACATGGCGAAGGAACGGTGATGCGGCATCGCCGAGGCGTGCGGAGTCGACGGTCCCGACCAAGCCTGCCTCGATGAAATCGAGCTCCAGCGTTACGCACTCGGCTTGGCTCAATTGGATCTTGGCGCGCTCAACGGCACGATTCAGGCGAACTGTACTGCCTGGCGCCCTCAGCGTTTCCAGGCGCTGGCCGTAGGGCGCTTCGACATGCGCGAACGAGGCCTCGCGGAAGCGGGCCTGACGCTGCAAGTCCTGCACGGCGGACGCTTCGTAGAAGCGGTGCACCGGCGTGTTGGTGACGCCTTTGCCGAACAGCGGCATGATCGCGCGCATGCTCAGCTCGATGTCCACATCGGTTCCGCCCATCGGCTCGCCCCATGAGCCATGCACGACGGGTGCGCTTTCCACTCCGCCGACATCGGCAAGCGCGATGTCCGTCGTTCCACCGCCGATGTCGACGATCAGCGTCCTGCGGGGGCGTTCATTGCGCTGGTGATAGCCGTACGCGGCCGCTGCCGGTTCTTCGAGGAACGCCACCTCGTCGAAGCCTGCGGCATACGCCGCGTCGGTCAGGATTTCGAGCGCCTGTACGCCGCCTGCCTCTTGCATCGAGCTGCGGAATCGCACCGGGCGACCCAGCAGAGCCGCCCTGACGTCGCACCCGAGCTGCGCGCTCGCCGTGAGCCGGATATGCCGCAGCAACTGTGTGGCGATACCCAACAGGGTGTCGCGCGCATGCGCCTCCAGCCGGTAGCCCAGCATGGACTTCGGAGAAACCACCAGCTGACCTGCGCTCCCCTCGATGAAGGCATCGACCGCCTCTTCGCCATAAAGCGCGTGCTGCAGATCCACGCGCTCGAGCATGGACTTGCGCATCTCCTCCGCCGCCCAGCGCCGACGCACGAGCGCGAGCGCGTCGCGCTCCAGTTCGGGCTCGCTCCGAACGCGCGGCGAGGGAATCATGCCCAACTCGCGCGACCGCTGGGGTTCGGGACGCTGCACGGCCCGCTCGCGGCGGGCGCGAAGCTCCGCATGCAGTAAGGTCTGATCGCGCCGGAACTCTCCCGTGAGCCTCCGGATCTGGTCGTGCAGATCGTCGGTGAGTACGAAATCGGACAGGTCCGGCAGCCGCTGCGGGAAGTAAACAGTGGTACGGAACTGCAGTTCGTCGCCGAACCGGATCAGCTGCAACTCGCCATCGATAACGGCACCGGCGGCCGAATAGCTCGTGCCGAAGTCGATTCCGATGCGCATGCACTTCCCGAAACGGATGGCGAGGCATGCCATTTTGCCGCAAACAGGTCCGCTTGGTGGCCATTGGATCGATCGAGCCTGCTGTTTCTGGCTCAGGTTCTACGCGTTCCGCGCCGCACGTCAATGCAATCACCCCTTTGACGACAAGGGCGGCACACCGCGCCGCGCCTCCGCTGGTCGTCCGGTGGACCTCGTTGCTTCGAAGGTAATGACCGCTTACGACCCGAAGCCGACATTGAAAATGACGCCAGCAGAGAATGCATCTTGGACTTCAGCAGCTCGAGTTATATTTCCGCCCTCTATTTGGCACGGCTGGGGGTGAGCGAGTGAGCGATCGACGGTTCGCGTTATTGCTGCCTCTGGTGTTGGCAGCAGGCTCGGTGACCGTGCAGTCGGCGGACCAGCCCGTAACAAGCGAAGCAGGCGCGGGAGTCGCCTTGGAGTCGATACTGAGGGAAGCCCGCGAGCAGTACGAACTGCCAGCGATCGCCGCAGTGGTGGTCAAGGCCGATTCCGTACTTGGCGTCGTCGCGATCGGTGCGCGTCGTCTGGGGCACACGGATCGAGTCATGCTGACGGACCGGTTCCACATCGGGTCGAATGGCAAGGCGTTTGCAAGCACGGTGATAGCCAAACTCGTCGAAGAAGGCGTGCTTGCCTGGGACAGTCGGCCCATTGATGTTTTTCCCGAGCTCGGGTCGTCGGTCCACGACGGGTTTCGCGAAGTGACGCTGCAGCAGCTCCTTGGACACCGAGCTGGCTTGCCGCCATACAAGTTGCTGAAGTCCATTCGTTCCGCAGAGCGTCGGGTCGATACGTCGGATTCGCCCCGAGCGCAGCGGCGCGCGTTCGCCGTCTGGCTGCTGCGGCAGACGCCAGATGCCGCCACAGACATCGATCACTATTCGAACGCCGGCTACACGATCGCTGCAGCCATGGCCGAAGAGGCAGCGGATGAGCCATGGGAATCGTTGCTCGAGAGTCGTCTCGCTCGGCCGCTTGGCATCAGCCTGTGGTGGGGCCAGCCGGCGCGCGTCGATCCCGCGCAGCCGTGGGGGCACGAGCAGAAGAGCTACGGAATCGTGCACGCGGGGCAACATGAAACCAAGCCGGAGGAATACTTCAATATGGGCCCATTGTTTGGGCCAGCGGGCGACCTCGCGTTGTCGCCCATCGACTATGCAGTCTTTCTACAGCAACATCTGACCGGCTTGAAAGGGAAAGACGGGCTACTGCAGGCCTCGAGCATTCAGTACCTGCACTTTGGGCCCGACGGGTATGCTCTGGGGTGGAGAAAATCGACCATCCATGGCGTTCCCGCTCGCACCCACACGGGAACGGAAGGGACTTTTATCGCTGCAGTAGCGTTGCTGCCGGAGCATGACCTTGCTGCCGCGGTATTGGTCAATTCCGCGACACCGAATGCCGACAAGGCCTCTCTGGAAGTGACCAAGGCGATTTTGCGGCTTTACCTGCCCAGTGCATCGAGGACAACATCCGGCGCGGAAGCCAACCAGCCACGCTTGCTGCCCGGCGCTCCCGATCAGTGACCGCTTTGCCGAAAGCAGCTCGTAGGGCGGGTGAAACCCGCCATGTCGAAGCAGCCGCGTCGCGGGTTACGACGAATCATGAGACTACGTGATGTAGCCGTATGTGATGCTCGAATTGCAGAAGGCGGGTTAGCACCCGCCCTACGAAAGTCTGATGCGGCCGATAGCGGATACCGGCCATCAGGAAAACATCCGACATGCGCGAGAGATCTGCACCGACGATCGATAAACAAGCTCACCCCTACAACCCAAACCCACCCGGCACCAGCGGCCCCCCCAACCACATCCACCGCGCCATCCACGCCGTCGTGATGGCGATCAACACCGTCAGCGGCACGCCGACGCGCAGGAAATCGCCGAAGGTGTACTGGCCGGGGTTGAGGATCAGCAGGTTGCCGTGGTGGCCGATGGGGGTGAGGAACGAGGCGACCGCGCCCATCGCGGTGCAGACGACGAACGGCACCGGCGGCAGGCCCAGACCTTCGGCCAGGGCCAGCGCGATCGGGCACAGCAGCACGGTGGTGGCGGCGTCGGAGAGGATCTGGGTCAGCAGTGCGGCGGCGGCGAACATCACCAGCAGCAGCGTCAGCGGCGACCAGTGCGAGGCGTGCTCCAGCAGGAAGGACGCCAGCATGCTCGCGGTGCCGGTGCGCTCCATGGCGATGCCCAGCGGAATCACGCCGGCGATCATCACGAAGATGCGCACGTCGATCTGCCGGTAGGCCTGTTCCACTCCGACGCAGCGCGTGAGCACCATGGCCACCGCGCCCGCGAGGAATGCTATCTGCGGCTGCAGCAGTTCGGTGGCGGAGGCGACGATGGCGGCGGCCATGATCAGCAGCGCCAGCGGTGCGCGGCTGCGGGTTTTTTTCTGGCCGTCGAACGGCATCAGCAGCAGGAAGCCGTGATGCGCGGCCAACTGCTCGAAATTCTGCTGCCGGCCCCACAGCACCAGCAGGTCGCCTTCCTGCAGCGGCATCTCGGCCAGTTCGCCGTGCAGCCAGCCTTCCTTGCGCCACAGGCCCACCACCACCACGCCGAGATTGCGCAGGAAGTCGACGTTGGCCACGCTGCGGCCGGCGAATTCCGAACGCGGCGCCACCACCGCCTGCACCAGCTGTTCTTCGCCCAGCAGTTCGGGCTTGTAGCCTTCGGCGGGCTTTTCGCCGTATTTGGCCACGGCATGCAGCGCCAGGCCCGGTTCGTCCTTGATCGAGGCGATCTCGTCCGGCGACGCGCGCACCAGCAGCACGTCGCCGGCCAGGAACGGACTGTCGCTGTGTTGCTGTCTGCGGCGCATGCCGTGACGCAGCCAGTCCACCACCTGCAGGCGGTCGCCGAATTTTTTTTCGAACGCCTCGCGGGTCTTGCCGATCCACGGCGATTCGGTTTCCACCACCAGCTCGGTGTAATAGCGTTCCAGGCGCAGGTAATCGGCCTGGCTGGATTCGCCGCTGCGCTTGGGCACCAGCCAGCGGCCCAGCAGCATGTACACGGTGCCCAGCAGCACCAGCGCCGCGCCGATGGGCGTGATGGCGAAGATATCCAGCGATTGTTGCCCGTCGCGCTTCAGCAGATCGTTGGCCAGCAGGAAGGCGGGCGCGCTGATCAGCGTGAGCGTGGTGCCCAGCGACGCGGCCAGCGACATCGGCATCAGCAGGCGCGAGGTGGCCAGCTTCTGTTCGCGCGCCAGCCGCATCAGGATCGGCAGCATCATCGCGGTGACCATCAGATGATGCGAGAACGCGGCCAGCGCCGCGGTCGCGGGCATCACCACCGCGATGGTGCGCCATTCGCTGCCGCCCGCCGCGCGTCCGATGCCCGCGCCGATGCGGTCGGTGATGCCGGTGGCCGACAGCCCCGCCGAAAGCACGAACACCGCCGCCACGATGATCGCCGGCTCGCTGGAAAAGCCCGACAGCGCTTCTTTCGGTTCGAGGATGCCGGTCAGGGTCAGCGCCAGCAGGGCCAGCATCGCCACCAGATCCACGCGCAGTTTTTCGCTGATGAACAGCGCCAGCGTGGCAGTCAGGATGACGAGAAAGAGGGCCTGCTGTACTTCCATGGACGGATTCTTGGCGATGCGGGGCGCTATACGGTAGTGGATTCGCGATGCATTGGCGCGAACGCAGCCGGTACAAGCGTCATTGCAGCTTCCGGAATGCAGAAAACCCGGGTTTCGCCGGGCTTTCTGCGTGCGGTCGTCGGATCTCCCGATCCACGCGTGATGGGGAGGGCCTGCCGAATCGCATTCGGAATCAACGCCTGGCCGCGACCGTCGACTCCTGCTGCTGGTCAGCGACCGCCGTTCCGACCGCCTGCGGCTGCGAGGGCTGACGCTCCACGCGCGCAATACTCTCGTCGACGGGAGTCGCCGCTGCGACCGCGGTCTTGAGCGACTCGACCCGGCACGCCGGACTTTGCAGGGACCCTTCGACCAGCAGAACGTTCTCACCCTGCGCGACCGATCGGTTTCCCGAACTCAACAGCAAATGGTCGATGCTCATCGATCGATCGCAGGCATGCGCTGTCGCGGACGCTGCGATCCGCTGTCTGGATAGATCGTCGGCGAATGCCGGCGGAAGATCCAACCTGCCCACGGACTCCGACGCACGCATGAAGTTGGCGCGATCGCGGTCCCCCAACAGCGCCGGGTCGACGCTGGGTTCGGACCGGAACGGCGCAAGGCCGGGACTGGCGTCATTGATCGACCCGGTATCGAACGGCGCAGTCACGGCAGCAGGCGACGGTGTGGACGCCGCCGACGGATGGGAGAACACGGGATTGAGTGCCGCGTCGCGGATGTCCAGGCTGCCCTGCAACGGCGTATCGCCTCCGGCCTGTCCGGGCGAGGCCATCGACAGGCTGCCCAGGGTTTCAGCGACCTGGGTGGGGGATGCGTTCGGGTTCATGAAGCCGAACGCGTAGACTTCTTCGGGTGTATTCGCAGCAGCGAGTCGTTGGGTCATGTCGCGGCTGTCGCTCACCCGGTCAGCGAGGGTCTCCGCATTACGGTTCGACTCGATACCTGCGTAAACCTCGGGTTGCCCGGTCCGCAGCGATTCGCGCGCGGTGTCGCGCAGTTGCATGAGCTGTTCGTCGGAAAAACGAAGTTCGGCGCGCGCGCCGTCGGGCATGTTCGCGTCGTAGGGCTGACCGGAAAATGCCGAGCGTAGATAAGCCGCATGACTCGCCGGCAGGTCTTCGAGGACCACGGGCCAACTGCCGTTCTCGGGCACGGGGTAGGCAGGAGGCGCGTCTGCGACGGGGGCGATGGTTTCGGCCGAAGGCTGCGGAAACAGCGGACCAAGCGCGGCATCGCGCATTTCCAGCGTGCCCGGTGGCGGCGTGTCGGCGCCGGTTTGTCCGGCCGGCGGCATCGACAGCTTGCGCAGATCTTCGGCGATCAGTTCGGGCGATGTGCTCTCGTACATGAAGCCGAACTCGAAAACCTCCTCCGGTGTATTCGCCGCAGCGAGTCGTTGCGCCATGTCCCGGCTATCGTAGAGCCGATTGCCGAGGCCCGCTTCATCCCGGTTCGACTCGATGTATGCGTATGTCTCGGGCTGTTCGATACGCAGCGATTCGCGCGCGGTGTCGCGCAGCCGCATCAACGCATCGTCGGAGAAACGCAGTTCGGCAAACGCGCCCTCCGGCATCGTCCGGTCGTAGCCTTCGCCGGAATACGCGGCCTTCAGCGACGCGGCCGCGCCTGAGGACATGCCGCCTTCGAGCAGCACGGTCCATTCGCGGCTTCCGGGCACCGGTTGTTCGTTGGCGTCGAAGTGTTCGACGATCTCGAATCCCACCCGGTTGCTGGTCCCCACCAGGGTCGCGCGTTGTTCGGACGTGCCGTCGCTGTGCGTGGTCAGGGTTTTCTCGAAATCGGTGGTGGCAGCGCCACCGATCGAGCCGCCCAGGATGTTGGCCCGGAGCGAGGCGGAAGCTTCGCCCCCGATCTGAATCTGCGTGCTGACATCGATCACGCCAGGACCGATCGCGTCGGGAACCGTTCCGCTCTGCATGAATCGCTGGTAGGCGGACTGTCCCTCCGGCGTCGTGAGGTCCACCTTCACCACATCCAGCGAACCGCCGTCGTACCGCTCGCTGGTGCCGATTCCAGCGTTGGCGGCAGCGATGCCGAGGCCGTAGTACTTGTCGTGTTCGACCGCCGCGATCGAGCCGGTCGTCAGCTCGAACACGCTGTCGCTGACCCGGGTGACCCCGAATGCGACGCCTTGCAGCTCGGTCGTCGTCTCCACCCCACGGAACAGTTTGTAGGAGAACGTGTCCGTCGCGCCTTCGAGTTCTTCGCCGCGGATGATGACAGACGACCCGACGGGCATCCCCATCGGCTGCAGCGGGTTGGGTACGGCGCTCGCGTCTCCGGCAGCCACCCTTGCGGCCACCGAGGGTGGCACCACGGCTTCGTAGCTGAGACGCCCACCGTCGAAAGATTCGTGGTGATATGAGCCTTTCAGCGAATCCGGTCCGCGGAGCGGGTCCGGCATTCTTTCCCAGCCCTCGATCTTGGCGTCAGGGAACCTGAGCCCCTCAGGCGCGTATCGATCGAATCCACGCACGATCCTGTTCAGATCCGTGCGCCCGGCACCCGCGCCCAATCCACCCGCCAGCTCAACCGATGCTGCGATCGTGTGCTGGGGTTCGAATCCCGGGCCAACCTGCACGCCGGAAATCGATACTTCGCCCTTCACTGTTGCGGTCAATCCACCGTTGATCGGGAACAGCAGAGGAGATAGCCCGGGCATGGGCAGCGGGGTAGAGAACTCGACTTGCATTCCGGGATTCAAGGCAGCCGCCAAGGCATCGGGCGGAAGCTGCTCGAGCAGTCCTATCGCCGCCGCCGCGTCGGCAGGGCTGATCTGTCCCGGCAATTCGTATCCCAGCCAGCCCATCGCACTGCGAATGTGGTCGGGCGTCATCTCCGACAAGTCGATCAATGAATCTGTCGACGAAGCGCGGTCATTCATCTTCAATTCCTGATTCCAGCCACTACCGGCCAGCGCAAGCGTAGAGCATGAAAAAATAAAATTCCGTTATCGCTTCGACCATTCGACGCTGTGCACGGCGCTCGCATCCATGGCCTCGACGATTGCGAACCCGCGGAAGTCCGGATGCGATGTGCACGCGCCTGTTTGCTGGATCGAGACATCCCCGGGCGCGGGGTCGAGCCCTCCGACGCGCAGATCGCGGTCGATCATTGTCCAGGGCCTGCAACGACAACGCCCGGCTGCAAGGCCGGGCGTTGAGGTCTGTGCGGCGACGAATCTCCCGAATCAGAGATGCTTGATGATCTCGTCCGCGAATCCGCTGCACTTCACTTCGTTGGCGCCTTCCATCAGACGGGCGAAGTCGTAGGTCACGTTCTTGCTGGCGATCGCGCCGTCCATCGCCTTGATGATCGCGTCCGCGGCTTCGGTCCAGCCCATGTATCGCAGCATCATTTCGCCGGACAGGATCACCGAACCCGGATTCACCTTGTCGAGGTCGGCGTACTTCGGCGCGGTGCCGTGGGTCGCTTCGAACACCGCATGGCCGGTGACGTAGTTGATGTTCGCGCCCGGGGCGATGCCGATGCCGCCGACCTGTGCGGCCAGCGCGTCGGACAGGTAGTCGCCGTTGAGGTTGAGCGTGGCGGACACGTCGTATTCGCGCGGACGCAGCAGGATCTGCTGCAGGAACGCATCGGCGATGGCGTCCTTGATGATGAGGCCGGCGCCGGGTTTGCCTTCCGGGATCACGTGCCACGGGCCGCCGTCGAGTTCGACCGCGCCGAAGTAGTCGCGCGCGACCTGATAGCCGAAGTCGCGGAACGCGCCCTCGGTGAACTTCATGATGTTGCCCTTGTGGACCAGGGTCACCGACTTGCGCTTGTTCTCGATCGCGTAGCCGATGGCGCTGTGCACCAGACGCTCGGTGCCGAGGTAGGACACCGGCTTGATGCCCACGCCCACCTGTACCGGCAGGTCGCGCGCCGGGGCGCCGATGCCTTCGAGCGCCTTGTTCCAGGCGTCGCCCTTGGCTTTGGTGCCGAAGCGGATCTTGTCGAAGCCCTTGGGGAATTCCTTCTCGAGGAAATCCAGCATCTTCTGGGCGTCGGCCGAACCGGGTTCGAACTCGATGCCGGCGTAGATGTCCTCGGTGTTCTCGCGGAAGATCACCATGTCGACGTCGCCGGGCTTCTTCACCGGCGAGGGCACGCCCTCGAACCAGCGCACCGGGCGCAGGCAGACGTACAGATCCAGCATCTGGCGCAGCGCGACGTTGAGCGAACGGATGCCGCCGCCGACCGGCGTGGTCAGCGGACCCTTGATGCTGACCAGGTATTCGCGGCAGGCCTCGACGGTGGCGTCGGGCAGCCAGTTGCCGGTGGCATTGAAGGCCTTCTCGCCGGCCAGCACTTCCATCCACTCCAGCTTGCGCTGGCCGCCGTAGGCCTTGGCCACTGCGGCGTCCAGCACGCGGACGCTGGCGCGCCAGATGTCGGGGCCGGTGCCGTCGCCTTCGATGAAGGGAATGATCGGCCGATCCGGAACATTCAGTCCGGTCGGGGATTTGGTGATCCTGGCGCCGTTCGCGGGCACTTCGGGTTTGAAATCAGCCATTACGCATGGTCTCCATGAAGGCCGGCAGCAGCGCCGGCCAAGACCGCCATTGTCGCGGCTTGCCGGGGTGGGGGGAAGGGTCGTGGTCGATGCAGGCATCGGCGTACGGCCGATCCGCCGGGCCGCGCAGAACCGCGACCAGCAGCTCAGTAGCGCCCCTCGCTTGCGCGGGCGCGGGCGGCATCGGCGCCCGCCGGTCGATGAGCAGGCGGCCCGGGATCCGAAGGAAACCCTGTCGCTGATGCTGTTCGCGATGAAGAAACGGTTGTCCATCTACACGAAGGTGGACGATTCCAACCGGTCCATCGGCGATATCGGGCATCGTGTCGGCCAGCGCGTCGGGCAGCGCATCCTGGCGCATGCGCGTACATTCGCCGTGCCGGCGCCCGCGATGGCGAACGACGATGGTCCGGAAAGGGCTTACGGCAGCCGATACTGTGCTGGGCTTGCTCTCCGGTGATCCGGTTTGGGCCGGATGCGGTAAAGGACAAGGACACGGATCGTTGCGCCTGCTTGTAAGGCATCTGAGATGCATCGCGCAAATCGCGTTTCGCGGCCGCACACGGATGCTGCAACCGAAACGAATTTCTGAGAGCGCTTGCACGAAATGCGACCCGCGGCAGAGATAGCATCGGTCGGTGCGGCGCGGAAAAGGGTTCCCGCCGCACGCACGCCTTCGATGGCGACCTCTCGACCGCAGATCTGTATCTGCCCGGTCGGTTCCGGCAAGGAAGCGAGCCCCCATCGTTCTGGTCGCCGATCGATCTTCAAGCGATGTATCAATCAATCATGGAGCGAATCTCAATGTCCCATCCGCACAACCGTCTTACCGCCCGCCGCACCGCCATCGCGCTGTCGCTGGCCGCCGCCGTGCTCGCCATCGGCAACGTTTCCGCCGCCGAGCGCGCGCCCGTGCTCAGCAAAGTCGTCGCCGATGCGATGAAGCGCGATCTGGCCATGAACGACGCGCAGCTCGCGCAGTACTTCAATGCCGAACGTACCGCCTATCTCAACGAAGCGCGCGTGTCCAAGCAGTTGGGCGACCGCTATGCGGGCAGCTGGCTGGAGCGCGATGCCGACGGCAACTACCGTTATGTCGCCGCCACCACCGGCGCCGCCAAGGCCGCGAGCGTGGCCGGAATCGAAGTGCGTCAGCACCGCTACACCGCCCGCCAGCTGCGCAATGCGGCGGCGGAACTCGACGCCGTCCACGCCGGCACCGTGCAGAAGAGCCGCCTGAGCGGCGTGCACGCCTGGGCAGTGGATGTGCCGAGCAACAGCATCGTGGTGACGGTCGCGCCGGGCCACGCGCTGCGCGCGGTGGATTTCGTCGCGGCCAGCAGCATCGATGCGGGCATGGTCCGTTTCGAGGTGTCGCCCTTCGAAGCGCCGACGCCGTTCCTGAATGTGGTCGGCGGCGCCGAGTACCAGTCCGGCGGCGGTCTGTGCTCGATCGGTTTCTCGGTCACGCGCGGCACCACCAAGGGCTTCGCCACGGCCGGCCACTGCGGCGGCGTCGGTACTCCGGTGCGCCTCTCGGGCACGCAGGTCGGCTCGGTCCAGGGTCAGTATTTCCCGGGCGGCGACATGGCTTGGGCGAACGTGCGCAGCACCGATACGCTGTTCGGCCAGGTGACCAAGTACAACGGCACCGTGCAGCGCGTCCTGGGCCGCACCGTGGCGCCGATCGGTGCGGCGATCTGCCGTTCCGGCCGCACCACCGGCTGGCGCTGCGGCACCGTCGTCTCCTACAACAACACCGTGAACTACGGTACGGGCAACGTGAACGGCCTGACCCGCTCCACCGCATGCGCAGGCCAGGGCGACTCCGGCGGTTCGTGGATCACCGGCACCGGCCAGGCCCAGGGCGTGACCTCGGGCGGCCAGCTGCCCGCCGGCAGCAACAACAATTGCGGCGTGGCCAGCCCGATCACGTGGTTCCAGCCGATCACTCCGATCCTCAGCCGCTTCAGCCTGACGCTGGTCCTCGGTTGATCGCGTAGTTTCTGCACCGCGTTGTCGCACGATGCCCCGGGGAAACCCGGGGCATCGTCGTTTCCGGCCGGAAAACCTTTCGGCAAGCATTCGCCATGCGAACGCCGAACGCCGAACGGGACCGGCAGACGCTACTCCGTGGTTCCGCGGCGCGTGCTGACTTCCGGCACGGGCTGCGGCCGCTGTTTCGGAGAACCATGGCGCGAACCCTTGCCGGAGCGCCTGCATGCTCGATCGTCGCGATGTCCTGAAGCTCGGTGCGCTGGGTCTGGCCGCCACCGTCGCCGCGCACGCATCCGCGCAGGTCGCCCCCGTGCAGGCCGCCAGCCGCGACTCCGCGCCGCAGCCCGTCGGCAAGCCGCGTCCGGCCGAAGCGCCCTTCGACCTGCTGATCCTCGGCGGCACGGGACTGACCGGCCCGCATCAGGTGCGTTACGCGCTGGCGCGCGGTCACCGCGTCACCATCTTCAACCGCGGCCGCAAACAGCCGGAATGGCCGGGCGACGTGCAGCAACTGCTCGGCGACCGCGACAAGAACGACTACGCCGCCATCGAAGCCGAAATCGCCAAGGGCCGGCGCTGGGACGCGGTGATCGACAATCCCAGCAGCGTGCCGGCGTGGATCCGCGATGCGGCCGCGGTGCTGAAAGGCCATGTCCGCGCGTACACGATGATCTCCAGCCTCTCTGCCTACGCCGACAGCGCGACGCCCGGCACCGACGAAACCGCGCCGCTGGCGACGTTCGACGGCGACCCGCTCAAGGAAACCAACGCCAGCCTGCGCGCCGACATGCAGAAGTACGCCGGCCTGAAAGCCGCGACCGAAGCTGAAGCCCGCAAGCACTTCGGCGACAAGACCACCATCGTGCGGCCGGGCCTGATCGTTGGCCCCGGCGACGACACCGACCGTTTCACCTACTGGCCGCTGCGCCTGTCGCGCGGCGGCGAAGTGCTGTGCCCGGGCGACGGCCGCGACCCGGTGAAATTCATCGACGCGCGCGACCTGGGCGAATGGATGATCCGCCTCGCCGAGAACCACGCCCACGGCATCTACAACGCCATCGGCCCGGACTACGACCTCGACATGGCCGCACTGCTGTACGGCATCCGCGCCTCCACCACCCAGGGCGCGAAGCTCACCTTCGTACCGACCGATTTCCTCGAAGTGCAGAACGTCTCGCCCTGGGGCGACATGCCGGTATGGGTGCCCGGCGGCGGCGATTCCGCAGGCTTCCATACCCGCAGCAATGCGAAGGCGATTGCCGCCGGGCTGACGTTTCGCAGCATCGCCGACACTACAGCGGCGACACTGGCGTGGTTCGCGGCGCAGCCGGATGAGCGGCGCAAGGCGGGGCCGCGTGCGGGGATCAAGCCGGAGCGCGAGGCGGAGGTGTTGGGGGCCTGGAAGGCGAAGGCGAAAAGCTGAGCGGGCGCCCGGGTTCCGGTCGCCGAGGCGCAAACTGGAAGTCGTTCGTTGTCGGGACGCGCCGCGGTCCCGCTTTTTGTGGGAGCGACGCAAGTCGCGAAGCCCGCGTCGCGACCGGCGCAACGTTGTTCGTGATCATTCCGTCGTCATCGTGCGTTTCTGCGCCATTGCGGATTGCACGCTTCGTCGCATCGGACACGTCGCGGGCTTCGCGACTTGCGTCGCTCCCACAGGAAGCTTGATGTGCGATACATGAGTTTCGTAGGGTGGTGGTGAGCGCAGCGAACCCCACCTATGTGTGGTCGCAAATGAGGTTATCCTCAAACGATGCGGGCGATCGAGAGTCTGACGATGGGTTCGCCATGCTCACCCCGCCCTAGGCGCTGCTTATTGTAGGAGCGACGGAAGTCGCGAAGCCCGCGACACGACCGGCGATGTGTTGTTCGTCATCACTTCATCATCATTCGTTTCTGCGCCATTGCGGATGGCACGCTTCGTCGCATCGGACACGTCGCGGGCTTCGCGACTTGCGTCGCTCCCACAGGAAGATTGATGTGCGATACGTGAGTTTCGTAGGGTGGTGGTGAGCGCAGCGAACCCCACCTATGTGTGGTCGCGAATGAGGTTGTCCTCAAAGGATGCGGGCGATTGAGAGTCTGACGGTGGGTTCGCCATGCTCACCCCGCCCTAGGCGCTGCTTTTTGTAGGAGCGACGGAAGTCGCGAAGCCCGCGACACGACCGGCGATGTGTTGTTCGTCATCACTTCATCATCATTCGTCTCTGCGCCATCGCGGATTGCACGCTGCGTCGCATCGGACACGTCGCGGGCTTCGCGATTTCCGTCGCTCCTACAGGAAGCTCGATGCGCTATGCACGCCAGCGTTGCTGGAGCCGAGACAGACCCGGCTACGGATTCGCAATCACCCTATTCGCATGTGGTTTGAAATACGGGGGCGCTCAATCCGCGCCGTGACACTTCTTGTACTTCTTCCCGCTGCCGCAGGGGCATGGGTCGTTGCGATCGGGCTTTTCTTCGCGCTTGAGCTGGGTGCGCGGGGTCAGGGCGTCGATGCGGTGCAGGTGCAGGTCGGCCAGCATCTCCGGCAGTTGGACGATGATGCCCAGGCGTTCTTCGTAGCCCAGCGGGGTGCCTTCTGCTTCGGGATCCTCGCCCATCACTTCGCCGCTGGCGAGGCGGTCGAGGTAGGTGAATATCTCGTCGATCCAGTCCTGTTCGTCCAGCCACGCGTCCCAGGCGGTTTCGCGCAGTTCGACGGCGCGGAAGAAGCCGTAGGCCCAGTCCTGGCCGACGTCCAGGGCATCGTCGCTATGCTCGGACGGATCGTCGGGCAGCCACAGCAGCGGCGCGAGGTGGTCGGGGATGTCGCCGTCGTGGCGGACGCGCTGTTCGACCATGCGCCAGTGCGACATCAGCAGCATGTCGACCTCGGCCGCTTCGGCACCGTCGTTCCAGCGCGGCACCTTGCCGCCCCAGACCGCCGGCAGCCACTCCTCGGGCGGCACCGTCTCCGGCGACACCGCCAGCGCGGACAGATAGCCGTCCAGCGCTTCGACATTGAAGCCCTTGAACGGCACGGCGCGCTGGTCCAGCAGGTCGGAGAGGCGGTCGAGCTTGGCGTCGTCGAGCAGATCGGTGGCGGACATGGCGGTGCGTCGAAGGAAAACGGTGGCTAGGGTAATCGACTGCGGCCGTCGCTGCGCCTCTGCCGTCGTCCCCGCGCAGGCGGGGATCCATGCCCGGTTAAGTGAAGCCAATACGATATGCGCCGAATGGTCGCAGGCATGCATGACCAGCCTCCGGCTGTTGCGGGAGCTTCCCGCCTTCGCGGGGGCGACGACAAATCCCGGGCCTTTCAGCCGCCCGGCATCTGCGCGGGCGTATCGACATCGCCCGGCGCCTGCGGGGCGATGAGGTCGATGGGATCGGGTTCGTCGCGCAGCAGCGCGCGCGCGCCCCGGTCGCCGTGCAGCGCGGCGAGCGCTGGGAAGACGTTGCGCGGAAACACCGCCGGCACGCCGCGCAGGCCGTCGTAGCGCGAGGCGACCATGCACTGCGGATGCGCGTCGGCCAGCGCGAGCAGGTCGCGCAGCCAGGCGTCGTCGACGGCGTATTGATCGACCAGCATCACCAGCAGGCGTTGCACCGCCGGCTCCGCATCCACGCGCGCGACCGCCGCGCGCAGCGACGCGGACATGCCGTCGCGATGATCGGGCACGTCGACGCGTTCCAGAGACGGCGGCGCGCGCAGCGTGCGCCACAGCGCGTCGGCATCCGCGCCGACGGTCAGCAGCACGCGCGGCGCCACGGCGCTGGCGGTATCGACCGCATGTTGCAGCAGCGAGGCACCACGCCATTGCACCAGCTGTTTCGGTTGGCCGAGGCGGCTGGAACCGCCGGCCGCGAGAATGGCGACGACCGTGGTCATGCGGATGTGGCGGCGTCCGCTGCGGTTTCCGGATAGCAATGCGCGCGATACGCCTGCATCGCTTCGGCCAGCATCGATACCGCGAGTTCCTGCGGATCCCGCGCGCGCGGCAGCAGACCCAGCGGGCTGCGCAGTCGCGCCGCGTCCGCGGCCGGCACGCCGCGCGCCTGCAATGTTTCGAGCCGCTGCGCCTGCGCGCGCGGGCTGCCCATCGCGCCGACCAGGCAGGCGTCGCTTGCGAGGGCCCGCTGCAGGAACGGCAGCTCCCAGTCGTGATCGTGGAACAGGGTGATCGCGACGGTGTAGGCATCGAACGCCAGCGGCGGCAGCGCGTGCTGCGCCTGCAAGACGTGCAGCGGTACGCCGATCGCGTCCAGCGCCGGAAGCAACTCGCGTTCGGGACTGAGCGCGATCACCTCGATGTCCGCCGCGCGCGCCAGCCGGCACATCGCCAGCAACGTGTCGCCGGCGCCGGCCAGCACCAGGCGCAGCGCAGGCCGTTGGCGGATGCGCGTTTCGTCGGCGGCGGTCGGTGCGGGCGGCAGACAATCGGGCGGCGTCGCGGCGTCGCGCCAGCGCAGATCGAAGGCTTCGCGCTGCGCGATGGCCTGCGCGATAGCCTCGACGGTCGCGGCCGGCACGATGCCGTCGAACTGCAAATCCAGGCCGCTGCCGCAGGGCAGCACGATGTCGACGTAGGGCGAGTCGGTGCCGTAGCGCACGCGCCGGCTGGCGCCATCGGCGATGGCACGCTGCGCTTCCTCGATCACCGACCAGTCCAGACAGCCGCCTGAAAATGAACCCGCGACCTCGCCGCCTTCGGTCACCGCCATCTGCGCGCCGATCCGGCGGGGCGCGGCGCCATGGATGCCGACCAGGGTGACCAGCGCGCAGCGTTCGTCGCGCCGCGCGCTGGCGATCAGCAGCTCGAGCGGACGCGGCATGCGGTCGAGCGGAAGCGCGTCGGATGGAGCGTGGCTGCCGCCATCATTTCAGCGTGCCCAGATACGCGACGATCGCCTTGCGGCGCTTGGCATCGGGCGTCGCGATCATCATCGTCGTGCCCTTGACGTGCGTCGACGGTGCCTTGAGGTAGGCGTCGAGTTCCTGCGCGGTCCAGGTGATCTTGCTGCCGCGCAGCGCGGGCGAATAGTTGCGATAGGCGGCGACGCTGGCGGCCTTGCGGCCGACGACGCCTTTCAGCGTCGGGCCGGTCGGTTTTGCGCTGCCGTCCACCGAATGGCAGCCGGTGCAGGCGACGAACGCCGCCTTGCCTTCCTGCGCGGTCTGCGCGTGTGCGCTGAGCGACAGCACGCTGCACAGCGACAAAGCGGCGAGAGAGGCGATTCGAAAGATCATGGGTCAATGCTCCGCGTCGGTTGCAGGTACGTAATCGTCATCTCGAAAGCGGTTTGAACGGTCATCCCGAGCGCAGCGAGGGACCTGATTTCGAGGCATTACAGAACAGCAGGTCCCTCGCTGCGCTCGGGATGACAAAAATGTTGCTCAAGATCCATTGGCCGATGTTGAGACTGATTTCAGGCAACACCGACCAGATCAGGCCTCCAGAAACGGCAGATCGCGCACGCGCTTGCCGGTGGCCTGGAAAATCGCGTTGGCGACCGCGGGGCCGATCGGCGGCACCGCGCATTCGCCGATGCCGGTGGGCGATGCCGTCGACGGCAGCATGTGCACTTCGACCGTGGGCATCGCATCGATGCGCAGCACGCGGTAGGCGTCGTAGTTGCTCGCGGTCGGCGCGCCGTTGTCCAGCGCGATGCGCTCGCCGAGCATCGCGCTGAGGCCGAAACCGGTGCCGCCTTCGATCTGCGCGCGCACGATGTCGGGATTGATCACGGTGCCGCAGTCCGACGCCACCACGCAGCGTTCGACCTGGATCCCGCCGTCGGCGGTTTTCGACACTTCGGCAACGGTGGCGACGAAGCTGCCGAACGACTGGTGCACGGCGATGCCGCGATAGCGACCGGCCGCGACCGGCTGCGACCAGTCCGCTTTTTCGGCGGCCAGCGACAGCACCGCGCGTTCGCGCGCGTCGGCCGGCAGCAGCGCCAGTCGCAGCGCGACCGGATCCTTGCCGGTGGCCGTCGCGATCTCGTCGAGCAGCGTCTGCATCACGTACGCGGTGTGGGTGTGGCCGACCGAGCGCCACCACAGCACCGGCACCGGCGACGCCGGATGGGTCATGCGCACGTCGATGTCGGGCAACGCGTACGGCGTGTCGACGACGCCCTCGGTCGATGTCGGGTCGATGCCGCCTTTCATCATCATCCCCTCGAACGGGGTGCCGGCCATGATCGACTGGCCGACGATGTGGTGCTGCCAGCCGCTGACGTTGCCGTCGGCGTCCAGGCCCACGCGCACGCGATGCACGTGCAGCGGGCGATAGCGGCCGCCGCCCATGTCGGCTTCGCGCGTCCACTGCAGTTTGACCGGCGCGCGGAAATCGATCGCTTTCGCGATCTCGGTGGCTTCGACGAACACATCGCAGTCGGCGACCGCGCGCCGGCCGAAACCGCCGCCGGTCTTCATCACGTGCAAGTCGACCTGATCCGGTTTGACCCCTGCGATCTGCGCGCAGGCGCCCTGCACCGCGTCGGGCATCTGCAGGCCGCCGTGGATGTGCAGGCGGTCGCCGTCCTTGTGGATCACCGCGTTCAGCGGCTCCAGCGCGGCGTGCGCGAGATACGGGAAACGATACGTCGCTTCGATGGTTTTCGCGGCCTTGGCGAGCTTGCCGGCGGCATCGCCGCGCTTCAATGCGACCTTGCCGTCTTCCTTCTTGGCCAGGGTTTCATATTCGGTGAACATCGCATCCGACGAACGCGTCTCCGCGCCGCTGTCGTCCCAGGTCACTTGCAGCGCTTCGCGGCCCTTGATCGCGGCCCAGGTGTTGTTCGCCACCACCGCCACGCCGCGGCTGATCTGCACCACGTCGACCACGCCCGGCACCGCTTTGGCGGCGGTCGCGTCGAAGGATGTCGGCTTGCCGCCGAAGCGCGGACTGTGGGCGATGGTCGCGACCAGCATGCCCGGCAGCTGGATGTCGATGGTGTAGTCCTGGCTGCCGTCGGACTTGGCGCGCGCGTCGATGCGCGAGGTCGCGTCCTTGCCGATCAGCGTCCACGCCTTCGCGTCCTTCAGCGCGACCTCGCCCGGCACCGGCAGCGGCGCGGCGGCCCCGATCAGGCTGCCGTAGGGCGCGCGGCGGTCGCTGCCGGCGTGGATCACTTCGCCGTTCGCGGTCGAGAGTTCGCCGACGGCGACCTTCCACTGCTGCGCGGCCGCCTGTTTCAACAGTTCGCGCGCGGCGGCGCCGGCCTTGCGGTAGCGCTCCCACGACGTGTGCATGCTGCTGGAGCCGCCGGTGAGCTGGAACGCGCCGCCCATCGCGAGATTGCCGTACCACTTGGGATTGCCGGCGCGGCCTTCGACGCGCACGTTGTCCAGCGCCACGTCCAGTTCTTCGGCGACCAGCGTCGCCAGGCCGTGATAGGCATTCTGGCCCATGTCGAACTGGCTGGAATACACGGTGACGATGCCGTCGGCGGCGATCGCGATGTAGGCCTCGAACGGCGAACCTGCGGCGGGTTTGCCGCCGGCGGCCGCCGCAGCGGGCGCGGCATCGCCGGAGGATTCCATCTTGCAGCCGACCATCAGCGCCGAGCCGATCAGCGTCGCGCCGAGCAGGAACTGGCGGCGCGAGAGCGCCGGGGTGTGCGTCCGCGTCGCGTCGACGACGTCCAGCGCGGAAAGTTTGCGACCGTTGAACATGTCCGTTCTCCTTACGCGAGTGCGGTGGCTGCGGCTTTGATCGCCGCGCGGATGCGCTGATAGGTGGCGCAGCGGCAAAGATTGCCGGCCATGGCCGCGTCGATGTCGTCGTCGCTGGGGCTGCGGTTGGTGTCCAGCAGCGCGATCGCCGACATGATCTGGCCGCTCTGGCAGTAGCCGCACTGTGCGACCGCACCGGCGATCCACGCGTCCTGCACCGCCTTGGCCACCGGCCCGGTCGCACCGGCGCCTTCGATGGTGGTGATGGGCTGGCCGACCAGCGCACTGGCCGGGGTGACGCAGCTGCGGATCGGCTGGCCGGCGACGTGCACCGTGCAGGCGCCGCACTGGGCCATGCCGCAGCCGTATTTGGTGCCGGTCAATCCGGCGATATCGCGCAGCACCCACATCAGGGGCATGTCGTCGGGGGCATCCACCGGCACCGCTTTGCCGTTGATCGTCAGTTCGAAGGCCATGTCGCGCTCCTGATGCTGGTCTGAAGAGAAGAGATGGCCGGATTTCCAGAGGCGTTCCCGTGCGGACTGGCGCAAGGAGCACGGAAAGGGGGAGGAGCGCCGGGCCACGGTCGCCGCGCGGGCGAACCGGGCCACACTATTCCAATTCACCGGGGCCATCCAGTGCGCGCGGATGACACGCGCCGTTGCGCTCGCGGGAACAAAACGACATCCGCAAGAAAGAGGCACGAAAAAGGGCGCGACCGGAGCCGCGCCCTTCTTGAAACGCTCGAAGCGACCGCGTTACTTGGTGACTTCGAATTCCTTCGTCTGCACCACCGCACCATCGAGCGACACTTCGACCTTGTACTTGCCGGGCGGGAAGCCATCGGGCTTCGCGATCTGGAAGTTGGTGGAGCCGGTGCCGGTGAGGTTGAGGGCCTTGCTTTCGTTCGACACTTCCATGGTTTCCGCGCCGTTGGCGTAGGTCCACTTGGCGCCGATATTGCCGGCGACGGTGGCGGCCGGGTCGCTGGTGGCGGTGCCGATCGAGACGGTGATGGTGTCCTTGGGCTTGAAGCTGGTGCCGGGGGACGTGAGCTTCATGTCCGGGCCGACGGCGTTGCCCAGTTCGACGGAGGTAACCGACGCGGTGGCGGCGACCGGCGCCGGTGCGGGGGCCGGGGCCGGCTCGCTGATGGCGGGCGGCGCAACGGCTTCTTCCTTCTTCTTGCAGCCGACGATGGCGACGCTGCCGATCACGGCGACGAGCAGGGCTTGGGTCAGTTTGCTTTGGAGCATGCGATTCATGGGTGGGATCCTCGGGGCGGTCATGTGGATGTTCTGATGCGAAGGCGATGTGCGTGCAGCGTGAAGAGTCGGTCGATCACTCAGGTCGAGGGATCGTCGAGATCGCCGTCGCCGTCGACATCGATCGCCGGCAGTTTGATCGTCTGCCCCGGGAAGATCCTGTCCGGATCCTCGATCGTGTCGCGGTTGGCCTCGTAGATCTGGCGCCAGAACTTGGCCTTGCCGTAGAAGCGCTTGGAGACGGCCGACAGCGTGTCGCCCTTCTCGATGGTGTAGGTCTGTGCGCCCGTGCCGCCGCCTTCGCCACCGGTGATCTCCTCGGTGGTGGTGACGGTGGTCTGGACGTTGCTGAAGTCGGGCCGGGCCTGTTCGGTGCTGATCACCGAACTCTGCACATTGGAAAAATCGGGTTTCTTATCGGGTGTGGTCATGTCGGACGGCTCCTGCCGGATGGCCGAACCACAGTGACACGGCGAATGTTAAGAAACCATATCGATGGCGTGTGTTTTTCGCAGCCGCGGACTACTGCCGTTCGTCGCGACCGGCGGCCGGCGGCGATGCGCCGGGCGTGGCGCGCCACGGGTTGATGTCCAGCCCGCCGCGGCGCGTGTAGCGCGCTTCCACCGACAGCGTTTGCGGCCGGCAGCGCGCCATGATGTCGACGAAGATCCGCTCCACGCACTGCTCGTGGAACTCGGCGTGGTCGCGGAACGACACCAGGTAGCGTAATAGCCCGGCGCGGTCGATCCGTGCGCCGCGATAGGCGATGCGCACGCTGGCCCAGTCCGGTTGCCCGGTCACCGGGCAGTTGGATTTCAGAAGGTCCGAACGCAGCGTTTCTTCGACGACGGCATCACCGTCGGATGCGAGGTAAGCCGCGTTCGGCGGACCGTAGTCGTCGATGTCGAGATCCAGCGTGTCGATCAGGATCGTACCTTCCAAAGCCGCATCGCCGTCGACGGCGAACGGCGGCAATCCGAAATCGACCGCGACCGTCGCGCCCGCGACCCGCGACAGGTCGGCGACCAGCGTGTCGCGCACCTGGTCTGCGGAGTCGAAACGCGCCGCGTTGAGCGAGTTCAGATACAGCTTCAGTGATTTCGACTCGATCAGCATCGGCGACGCCGCCGGCACCGCCAGCGTCGCGGTCGCGACCACCGGCTTGCCGCGCGCGTCCAGCCAGCCCAGTTCGTAGGCGTGCCAGCGGTCGTGGCCGATGAAGGGCAGCGGCGGCGCGTCGACGGCCGTGTCGATGCCGATCTCGGCGCGGCCCAAGGTGCGCGGGATCGGGAACAGCAGGCCGGCGTCGTAATGCGACGGATACGCGACCTCGCGGCCGAGAGGGATGTTGGTGTGGTTCATTTGGACATTATCGCGCGAAGCGGGCAGGCAGCGCACGTCATCGCCCCAAATCTAGACCTAAAAATCCAGACGTAGTTAGTTGAATTGCGGCGGCAGCCGTTGCAGTGCTTATGATACCGAAGTGATTCTTTTTATATCAGAATCCAGTTGACATTGATCTTCAAACCGGTATGAATAGGAACAAGGAAAACCAAAGAAAATTCAAATGAGGATTGACGGGGGAAGACATGGAAAGATTTGGAATTCGCCGGTCTCTTGTGCTTGTGAGCTACGACAATATTTTTCTACTCGCAGTATTTGAAGTTCTTACCGTAGTAATTTCCATTAGAAATGTTGCACCCGTAGAATTCGGCTGGTCAGCAGAAGTATGGGCGGCATGGACTCAGGCCGTGGGTTCCGTGGTTGCGATTCTGGCGGCTGTGCGCATAGCAGTCTGGCAACGAAAAGAGTCGGACAAACGACAAGCTACTTCTGATGCACTGGCAGCGCGCAGTATGGCGGCTAATTTCTTGCCTAGCGTAAGCACGTTGGTAGGGCGTTTGAGCGTTGAGTGTAGGCACGCTTCCAACTTGGTGGGTTCGACGGTGAGCCCGACGCAAATTCCGAGTGACCTTTGGGATAATCGTGGATCGTTACACGTTCTTGGGAATCCGGGAGGCGAGCTGTTAAATGCAGTTTTCCACATTATGGAATCTAGGCAGTACATATCTCAATCTAATGAAGTTGCGTCGAATAGCCTTGATAAGTACAAGTCGAGTATCGATGCAGCAAAAAAGCATGCTGCCATAGCGCTTGGACAAATAAGGCTATTGTTCCATTAGCGCGGACTTTTTTGGCGAGCTCTGATATCTAGTCACGGTCTGCGCCTGCTGCAAACTAAATACAAGTTAACCAGAACTGGCGTGCATATAATCCAGCGTCACCTGCAGCATCGCGCGCAGGCCCACGTCCAGCGCGGATTCGTCGAGAAAGAACTCCGGCGAATGGTTCGACGGCGCCTTGCCGGCGTCCTGGCCCTTCGGCGTGGCGCCGACGAAAAAGAAGAAGCCGGGCACTTCGCGGGCGTAGAACGAGAAATCCTCGGCCCCCATATTCAAGCCCATTTCGACCACGTTCTCCTTGCCGACCGCGCGTTCGAGGCTGGGCAGCAGTTTCGCGGTCAGCGCCGGATCGTTGACGGTCACCGGGTTGCCCTTGGTGTCCGGGATCTGCGCCACCGCGGTCGCGCCGTGCGCGGCGGCGACGTGTTCGGCGACGTTCTGCAGATCCTTGAACACCGCCTGGCGCATGCCTTCGTCGAAGGTGCGGACGGTGCCGATCATTTCCACCTGGTCGGGAATGATGTTGTAGCGGATGCCGCCCTTGATCGCGCCGAAGGTGACGACCACCGGCAGCTTCGAGATGTTCTGGCGGCGGCTGACGATGGTCTGCGCGGTGCCGATGACATCGGCCGCGGCGACGATCGGGTCCACGCCGCCCCACGGCCGCGAACCGTGCGTCTGCCGGCCCTTGATGACGATGTTGAAGCGGTCCGACGCGGCCATCGCCGGGCCGGCGCGGTAGCCGATCTGCCCGGCGTTGAGGGTGCTGAACACGTGCAGGCCGAACACCGCCTCTGGTTTGAAGTCGCGGAAGATGCCCTGTTTCAGCATTTCCTCGGCGCCGCCCTCCTCGCCGTCCGGCGGGCCTTCCTCGGCGGGCTGGAACACGAACAGCACTTCGCCCGGCAGGTCGGCCTTCATCGCCACCATCGCTTCGGCCACGCCCATCAGGGTTGCAGTGTGGGCGTCGTGGCCGCAGGCGTGCATCACCCCGACGGTCTCGCCGCGGAAGGTCGAGGTGGCCTTCGACGCGAACGGCAGCGCGTGGCGCTCGGTCACCGGCAGCGCGTCCATGTCGGCGCGGATGGCGATGCGCGGGCCGGGCTTGCCGCCCTTGAGCACCGCGACCACGCCGGTGGTGGCGATGCCGGTCTTCACGTCCAGGCCGAGCGCGCGCAGATGGTCGGCGACCAGTTTCGCGGTGCGCACTTCGCGGTTGCCCAGCTCCGGGTGCTGGTGGATGTCGCGGCGCCAGGCCAGCACTTTCGGGGCGAGCCGTTCGGCCTGGGCGCGCACTTCGGGCCGCGCCATGTCGGCGGCGTGCGCGAGCGGCGCGCCGAGCGCGCAGGTGAGGCACGCAGAGGCGATGGACAAGGCGAGCAGGGTCGTGCGCATGCGGTCGGGTCTCCGGTGAGTCCGGCGATGCTAACGCATGCGACGCGCCCGCCCGCCTGTGGGAGCGGCGGGAGCCGCGATGGATGACGGGCTTTCAACAGCCGAAGGCTGGTCAAGACTTTCGGCGTGCCATCGCGGCTCCCGCCGCTCCCACAGGAGGGATGCGGAAAGCCGGTCGCGACTTCCGTCGCTCCTATAACGCCGGGGTTCTCGTCAAACCGGACCGCGCGTGCGAGGCTTCGCGCTTCGCCAGCAGCAGGCCGCACCCATGTCCGAACCCGCAACCGCCCGTCCGCTGGAAGGCGACGCCGCATTGATCCGCGCGGTCGGCACGTTCGCGCTGACCGCCGCCGTCATCAACGTCATCATCGGCGGCGGGATCTTCCGGATGCCGTCGGCGCTGGCCGACAAGATGGGCAGCGCCGCGCCGCTGGCGCTGTTGGCCGGCGCGCTGGCGATCGTGCCGGTGGCGCTGTGCTTCGCCGCCATCGGCAGCCGCACCCAGGCTACCGGCGGGCCGTACACCTATCTCACCGCGGTGTTCGGGCCGTTTGCGGGATTCCTCGCCGGCGCGCTGATGTGGATCAGCAATATCGCCTCCAGCGCCGGCGTCGCCGCCGCGCTGTCGGTGCAGGTGGCGACGCTGGTGCCGGCGTTCGCCGATCCCTACGCGCGAGCGGGCTTGCTCACGGCGGTCTATCTGCTGCTGTTCGCGCTGAACGCCTTCGGGGTGAAGCTGGGCGCGCGCGCGATCGCGGTGCTGGCGACGCTGAAACTTGCGCCGCTGTTCGTGCTTGCCGGCGTCGGCATGTTCTTCGTCGACTGGAGCCTCGTCAGTGTTTCGTTCGGCGATGTGCCGTCGGTGTCCGCGCTGGGTGCGTCGATGGTGCTGGTGATGTTCGCCTACTCCGGCATGGAGACCGCGCTGGTGCCGTCGGGCGAGCTGCGCGACCCCGCGCGCAACGTGCCGCGCGCCACCATCGCCGCGATCCTGCTGGTGGTGCTGCTGTATCTGGGCCTGCAGATCGTCGGTCAGGGCTTGCTCGGTCCGAAGCTCGCCGAAAGCGGCGTGCCGATCGCCGACACCGCCGCGGCGCTGTGGGGGCCGGGACGCACGCTGCTGCTGATCACCGCCTGCATCTCGATGGCGGGATTCATGCTGGGCAATCTGCTGGGCACCTCGCGGCTGGTATTCGCGCTGGGCCGCGACGGCTACCTGCCGCGCGCGTTCGGCCGGGTCACCGCCACCCATCGCGTGCCGCTGCTGGCGCTGATCGCGCATGCGGGCCTGGCCTGGCTGCTCGCGCTGGGCGGCAATTTCGACACGCTGGCGCTGATCTCCGGCGGCGCGATCTGCCTGATGTACGGGCTGGTCAGCCTCGCGGCGTGGCGCGCGCAGCGCGTGAACCTGCGCGAGCGCGGCGAACCCTTCGTGCTGCCTGGCGGCCCGGTCATTCCGCTGATCGCGTTCGCGGCGATGCTGGCCATCGTCACCACGCTGACCAGCAAGGAATGGATGGCGATCGGGGTCGCGCTGGCGGCGCTGATGCTGATCTATGCGGGGTTGCGGATGCGCGCGCCGGCGACGTGATCTACAGGCATCGTTCGCGTTTCGCTGTCGTCAGCCGTTGGCACGGCATCGTTTTCGTCGCCGCTTGATTGGCTGCGGGGACCGATCAGTGCGTATTGCGGTCGCGATGCCAGCCGCGATGCTTGATGTCCAGATAGAGGCTGTAGACGGCGGTGAACGCGGGGAACAGGTTCTGGATGATGCCGACCGAATCCTGCTTCTGCGAAAAGATGAAGTAGCTCAGCGTCATCAGGCTGCCGACGATGCTCATGTACCAGAACAGGCGCGGGATCACCGGCTTGCCTTCGCGTTTGCTGGCGATGAACTGCACCAGCCAGCGGCCGCCGAACATCAGCGCGCCGGTCAGGCCGATCAGCTTCCATGGGCTCATGTGGATGCCGGTCCACTCCAGCCAGGAGATCGGCGAATTCATGATGTCGATCGGCATGTTTAAAGCTCCTCGACCGCGGTGCGCTTGCTGCGCGCGATCAGCCACGCCACGCCGCGCAGGTCGCGCAGGCCGACCAGCGCGCGGTTGAGGTTGTTGTATTTCGACACGCCGCTGGCGCGGTGGCGGTGATTCACCGGCACGCTGACGGTCTTCCAGCCGGCGCGCTGCATCAGCGCCGGCAGATAGCGGTGCATGTGGTTGAAATACGGCAGGTCGAGGAAGGCCTCGCGCTCGAACAGCTTGATGCCGCAGCCGGTGTCGGGCGTGGCGTCCTGCAGCATGCGGCTACGGATCGCGTTCGCGAGTTTCGACGCCCAGCGCTTGCTGCCGGTGTCCTTGCGCTGCACGCGCCAGCCGGCGAACAGCTTCACGTCGGCGGCAGAGGTTTCGCGTTCGGCCAGCAGTTTCGGGATGTCGGCCGGATCGTTCTGGCCGTCGCCGTCGAGGGTCGCGATCCACGCACCGCGCGCCTGCTTGACGCCGGTGCGCACCGCGGTGCTCTGCCCGCTCTGGCTGACGTGTTTGATCACGCGCAGCTCCGGCACGTCGGCCTTGAGCTTTTTCAGGACGTCCAGCGTGTCGTCGCGCGAGCAGTCGTCGACATACACGATCTCGAACGCCTGGCCTTTCAGCAGCGCGTTGCCGCGCAGTGCGGCGGTGATTTCGTTGATCAAGGGCGTCACGTTGTCTCGCTCGTTGAACACGGGGACGACGACGGAAAGGTGGGGGTTTGTCATGGGATTGGGTATCCGGATTCACGTTGCGAACGGATCGCGAGAATCCTCACGAGGTCCATCCGTTCGTCGTAGTGGTACAGCGCAAGGTAGCCCCGCATTCCGCGCCCGATCACCAGCTCGCGCAGACCATCGCCACAGGGACGGCCGATGAGCGGGTTGGCGGCTAGAACGTCGACGGCGCCGACCAGCCCCGCCAGCCGATCCGCACCGTCGGCCGATGCATGCTCGCGCAAGTGGTCGATGATCCGCCGCAGGTCCGCGTCGATACGTTCCGAGAAAAAGAGCTGGGCCAAGTATTCAGCCCCGCATGGGCTTGGGAGCCGGCAGCGGCACATCCTCGCCTGCCATCCGTGCGCGCAGGTAACGCTTCATCTCATCCCACTCGATCCCCATACCCGACGCCTCCATCTCCGCGAGTCGTTCGCGGGCCTCCTCGTGGAAGGCTTGGCGGCGTTCCAACGCATCGGCTTTCTCGGCGATGGCGTCGAGGATCAGGCCGTGGGTCGAGGTGCCTTCCTGCGCGGCGATGCGCGACAGGCGCGCCTTCAACTCATCGGGAATGCGGATCGTGGTGGTGGACATAGCGATGGCTTGGCGGCGGGCGGATGCAAAATGTAGCACATGAGTGCTACACGCCAGATCAGGTCCGCGCCTTCAACCGCTCCAGCACGCCTTCCAGCGTGTCCAGATCGGTGTAATGGATCACCAGCCGGCCCTTGCCGCCGCGGCCGTGCAGCACGTTGACGATGGTGCCCAGCGATTCGGACAGGTCGCGCTCCAGGGCGACGATGTCGGCCTGCGGTTTGGGCTTGGCGCCGTTGGTCGTCTTGGCCTTGGTGCCGCTGGGCACCTGCCCGGCGGCGTACTGCTGCACGCGGTGTTCGACTTCGCGTACCGACCAGCCCAGTTCGGCGGCCTGGCGGGCCAGCGCGATCGCCGCCTGCGGCGCCAGCGACAGCAGGGCGCGGGCGTGGCCCATTTCCAGCGCGCGGGTTTCCACCAGGGTGCGGATGTCTGCCGGCAGTTCCAGCAGGCGCAGCAGGTTGGAGACGGCGGCGCGCGAGCGGCCCACGGCCTCGGCGGCCTGCGCATGGGTGAGGTCGAATTCGTCGATCAGCCGCTGCAGCGCCTGCGCTTCTTCCAGCGGGTTGAGGTCTTCGCGCTGGATGTTTTCGATCAGCGCCATCGCGACCACGGTGCGGTCGTCGACTTCGCGGATCACGACCGGGATTTCCTTCAGCCCGGCCTGCTGCGACGCGCGCCATCGGCGTTCGCCGGCGATGATCTCGTAGACCTTGCCGCCCTTGTCCTTGGCGATCTCGCGCACGACGATGGGCTGGATCACGCCCTGCGCCTTGATCGACTCGGCCAGCTCGGTGAGCTTGCCCGGGTCCATCGCGCGGCGCGGCTGGTACTTGCCGGGGGTCAGGGCATCGACCGGCAGCATCCGCAGGGTGTCGGTGGACGTGGCTTCCAGTGCGGGCGCCTCCGCGGCGGCCTTGGGGCCGAGCAGGGCTTCGAGGCCGCGGCCCAGGCCACGCTTTTTGACGGTGCTCATGCGGAGATCCCCGGGGTCTTGGTGTTCGCACCGCCGGCGCCGGCCTGTTGCGTGCGTTCGCGCTGGTGGCGGATCACTTCGCCGGCCAGCCCGAGATAAGCGATGGCCCCGCGCGACCCCTTGTCGTAACCGACGATGCTCTGGCCGTGGCTGGGCGCCTCGGCCAGGCGCACGTTGCGCGGGATGATGGTGCGGAAGACCTTGTCGCCGAAGTGCGCGGTGAGATCCGCCGAGACGGCGTTGGCGAGGTTGTTGCGCACGTCGAACATGGTGCGCAGCACGCCTTCGATTTCCAGATCCGGATTGAGCTTGGCCTTCAGCGCGTCGATGGTCTGCAGCAGCGAGCTGAGGCCTTCCAGCGCGTAGTACTCGCACTGCATCGGCACCAGGATCGAGTCGGCGGCGGTCAGCGCGTTCAGCGTGAGCAGCGACAGCGCCGGCGGGCAGTCGATGAGGATGAAGTCGTAGCGGTCGCGCACGGTTTCGATGGCGCGCTTGAGCCGCTGCTCGCGGCCCGGCTCGTCCATCAGCTCGATCTCGGCCGCGGTCAGGTCGTTGTTGCCCGGCAGCAGGTCGAAGCCTTCGGCGGTGCGCACGATCACGTCGACCGCGTGCATTTCCTCCAGCATCACGTCGCAGGTGGAGCCGGCGAGCTCGCGCTTGTCGACGCCGCTGCCCATGGTGGCGTTGCCCTGGGCGTCCAGGTCGACCAGCAGCACGCGCTTGGGCGCCTGCGCCAGCGCGGCGGCGAGATTGACCGCGGTGGTGGTCTTGCCGACCCCGCCTTTCTGGTTGGCGATGGCGATGATGCGGGCCATGGTGGAGTCCGGAAGTCTGGTGTTGGCCGGGCAGAAGCCGGCGAGTCCGCGCCGGAGGCGACGCGGGCCGAACCGCGGATTATGCCTGCTGGCGGCCTGGCTTGCCGTCAGCCTTTGGTCGGTTCGCTCCGACCCACCACGACAAGATGCCGTTCTGCGCCCAGCCCGGGCACGGTCAGCGGGTGGATCTCACGCAGCGCCCAGCCCGCGGGCAGGCCCGCGATCTCGTCGTCCGGGCGGATGCCCTTCATCGCCAGCAGCACGCCGCCCGGGGCCAGCAGATGCCCGCCGAGGGTCAGGATCTGGGGCAGCGTGGCCAGGGCGCGGGCGGTGATCGCCATGAACTCCCCCGGCCGGCGCAATGCTTCGATCCGCGATTCCGCCACCTCGGCGTTGCCCAGGCCGAGGTGGCGGATGGCTTCGCGCATGAAACGGGCTTTCTTGCCGGCCGACTCCACCAGGGTGACGCGCAGGCCGGGGACCGCGATCGCCAGCGGGATGCCGGGCAGCCCCGCGCCGGTGCCGAGATCGGCCAAGGTCGGCACCGACGCCACGAAGGGCGCCATCGCCAGCGAGTCCAGCAGGTGCTTGGTCACCATCTCGCGCGGGTCGCGGATGGCGGTGAGGTTGTAGGTGGCGTTCCAGCGCAGCAACAGCGCCAGGTAGCGGGCCAGTGGCGGGGCCAGCGCAGGATCGAGCTGCAGCGCCCGCAGGCCGGTATCGAGGTCCGCGCGGGCGGCGGCGGGGAGGTCGGGGGTGGTCATCCGGGAATTATGCGGGACGCTTCGTAGGAGGGGCTTTTGTAGGAGGGGCTTCAGCCCCGAGCCTTTGCCTTGAATCAAAGGCGCGCCGTAACCGTTTCATTTCCGTCGGCCGTGGGCACGGCCCTGATGTCGTTGTCGATCAATGTCTACCTGGGCCGGCCTGAAGGCCGCTCTACAGGGGAATTCGCTTGCAGGCCAACGTCGCCAGATACCCCGGCACCGGCGTCCACGCATGCAGACCCCAGTCCTCCGGCGCGCCCAGCGCGGGATCGCAGGCCACCAGCCGCGGCGGGCCGTTGTCGTCCAGTGCGAACTGCAGCTTCTCCAGCCCGAACGACAGCCCGCGGCCGTGGGCCTTCAGCACCGCCTCCTTCGCGCACCACAGCCGGGTGAAGCCGTGCTCCAGCCGCGCGGGGTCGTCGGCCATCGCGGCCAGCGCCGCGGTTTCGGCCGGCGTGAAGAACCGCCGCGCCAGCGCCAGCGCCCTGGGCCGCGGGCGCAGCCATTCGATATCGACGCCGACCCGCGCGCGCTCGGCGCAGACCGCGATCAGCCAGTCGCCGCTGTGGCTCCAGTTCAGATCGACCCGGTGCGCGCCGGCCTCCAGGAACGGCCGGCCGTGGCTGTCGCGGGCGATGGTCATCGCCGCGGGCGGCAGCGCCCACAGGTCGCCCAGCCAGCCGCGGATGCGGCGCTCGGCATCGTCGCCGCGGCGATAGGGCCACCAGGCGCAGGACACCGGGCCGGGCGGCAAGGCGGCGAGCTGCGGAGGAGCGAATTCCAGACTGTTCACTAAGCGCGTCGGTTTGAGGCGGTCGGGCCGCCCAGCGTAAGCTAAGGCAGGGGCGGGCACCGATCGGTGCCTGGGCGACGTCAGAGAGAGATCAACAACCATATGTCGGCAGCGATCGAAACCACGGGCACCGGGGCCATGCCCGAAGCGCCATCGCCGCAGTGGGTGGCCCTCGCCGAAGGTCCGGCCGGCCGCAGCTTCGCTTTCGATGGCCACGGCCACATCGCGCTCGATACCTTCCTGGCCGAAGTCCGCGGGGTCGCCGCTGGCCTGCCGCAGGCGGCTTTCGCGATCAATCTCTGCGAAGACCGCTACCGCTTCCTGGTCGCGTTCTGCGCCGCCGCCGTGCGCGGACAGGTGAATCTGCTGCCGCCGTCGCGCACGCCAGCGGTGATCGAGGACGTGCGCCGGCAGTATCCCGACAGTTATTGCATCGCCGATGTGCGGCTGTCGCCCGCGCCGCCGCAGATGCATGCCCTGCCCGAACGCCTGCCCCGGCAGCACGGCCCGGCGCTGGAAGTCGACGCCGGGGCGCTGGCGATGATCGGCTTCACCTCGGGCAGCACCGGCACGCCGAAATCCAACCCCAAGACCTGGGGCAGCCTGCGCACCAGCACCGCGCAGAACACCGCCGCGCTGCGCCACCTGTGGCCGGAGGCCGAGGTCCTGCCGATCGTCGCCACGGTGCCGCCGCAGCACATGTACGGCATGGAGCTGTCGGTACTGATGCCGCTGCTGGCGTCGGCCGCCGTGCATGGCGGCCGCCCGTTCTTTCCCGAGGATGTCGCCCGTGCCCTGGGCCATGCGACCGCGCCGGCGCTGCTGGTCACCACCCCGGTGCATCTGCGCGCGCTGGTCGAATCCGGCATCGCGCTGCCGCCGCTGGCCGGCATCGTCACCGCCACCGCGCCGCTGCCGCAGGCGCTGGCCGCCGCCGCCGAACAGACTTTCGGCTGCGAAGTGCGCGAAATGTTCGGCTCCACCGAAACCTGCGTCATCGCCCACCGCCGCACCGCACGGGACGACTTCTGGCAGTGCCTGCCCGGCGTGCAGCTGCAGCCGCAGCCCGACGGCACCCTGGTGCTGGCGCCGCATCTGCCGGCGCCGCTGGCGCTGGCGGATCTGGTCGAACTGCGCGGCGAAGGCAGGTTCCAGCTGTGCGGCCGGCAGTCGGACCTGCTGGAGATCGCCGGCAAGCGCGCCTCGCTGGGCGACCTCACCCGTCGCCTGTTGATGGTGCCGGGCGTGATCGACGGCGTGATGCTGCAGCTGGACGCCTGCGATGTGACCGGCGTGCGCCGCATCGCCGCGGTCGCGGTCGCGCCCGGGCTGGATGTCGCCTCGATTCTGGAGGCCCTGCGCAACAGCGTCGACCCGATCTTCTTGCCGCGGCGGCTGCGCATCGTCGACGCCCTGCCCCGCAACGACACCGGCAAACTGCCGCGCGAGGCGCTGCTGCGGTTGCTGGGATGAGCCCGCGCGTGAGCGCGGACACGCTGCGCTATGATCGCGGCCGGCCGTATTTCCAGAGCGAGCACCCCACATGACAGGCGCAGGCGGCACTCCCGGCGGCATCGGACAATTCTTCCTCGGCCTGATGTGCGCGGTGGCCGGCGGCTGGTTGCTGACCAACCAGGTGTCGGTCAGCTCCGGCGGCGGCTGGATGATCTACGGCTACAACGGCTTCGGCCTGTCGCTCATCCCCTTCATCCTCGGCACGGGCCTGATCTTCTTCAACGGCAAGTCGATCACGGGCTGGCTGCTGCTGGCCGCGGGTCTGGTGATCGTGTTCGTCGGCATCCTCGCCAATCTCAACATCTATTTCCGGCCGACCAGCCTGTTCAACACGCTGCTGATGCTCGCACTGCTTGCGGGCGGCATCGGTGCCATGGCGTCGGCGCTACGCAGCAAGCCGGCCCCGCAACCGACGAAACCGTAGCGCGCTCCCGCCCTGGCGCCGGACCACGATTTTTCCGCCCTCCCACCCGGGACCGTGGGCTGACGCTTCGCGCAACCATCGAACACATACTTCGACGCCGCATGCAAAGTGCATGGCCTCGACCCGGGCCATCGTGCACAACGCCGCTGGATATCGGGGAAAAACCGCTTATTCCGGCCGTTTTCCATCGGAAATGATGTCCGCCTGAATGACATCCGCAGCGTGCTGTCGCGCCCGCCGGTTGCCTTCAAGCTTTGTCGAGGCGGCGGCCGTGCGGTTGTGGAAACGTCCGTCGGCGCGCTGCCGACGGCTGGTTTCTGTAGCGCAAGCCTGCCGCTGCATCTCGAATCGGCCGCATCGGTGTCCCATCACGGGCCCGGTACCGGCCATGTCAAATCCAACGTGGAGAATACGCACCATGAACATCATCATCTGGTTGATCGTCGGCGGCATCATCGGCTGGCTGGCCAGCATCATCATGAAGCGCGATGGCCAACAGGGAATCTTCCTCAATGTCATCGTCGGCATCGTCGGCTCGTTCCTCGGCGGCTTCCTGATCGCGCCGATGCTGGGCTCGGGCACCGCCAACACCGGCGATTTTTCGATCGTGGGATTGACGGCTTCGCTGATTGGCGCCGTGATCCTGCTGTTGCTGGTGAATCTGATCACGCGGGGCCGCGCACGCTGAGCGGGCTTGGGTTGATGGATGAAAAAAAGCCCGGTTTCCCGGGCTTTTTTTTGCGCTGTGCGCAGCCGATGGGCTGCAGATGATCTTGGCGCAACGGCTTGCGCTGCCATGCGTTCAAGGCGCAGCGAGGGTCACCCACGCCGGCGCATGATCGCTCGGTCGGTCCCATGTCCGCGGTTCGCGGTCGATGTCCGCGGAGGTCGCCTTGTCGCGCAGCGCATCCGACACCAGCGTCAGGTCGATGCGCAGGCCGAGGTTGCGGCGGAAGCCGGCCTGGCGGTAATCCCACCAGCTGAAGAAACCGCCTTCGCTGTGATGCAGGCGGTAGGCGTCGTGCAGGCCCAGATCGAGCAGGCGTTTCAGCGCGGCGCGCTCGGCGGTGGAGGTGAGGATGCTGTCGTCGTTCCACACCGCCGGGTCGTGCACGTCGCGGTCGTCGGGCGCGATGTTGAAATCGCCCATCACCACCAGCTTCGGATGCCGCTGCATTTCATCCGCGAGCCAGGCGTGCACGGCGTCGAGCCAGCGCAGTTTGTAGGCGTATTTCTCGGTGCCCACATCCTGGCCGTTGACGACATACAGATTGACGATGCGGATACCGCCGATGGTCGCGGCGATCGCGCGTCGCTGCGCATCGTCGAAATCCGGAATGCCGATCTGCACGTCGTCGAGCGCATGCCCGCGCGCGAGCAGGGCGACGCCGTTGTAGGTCTTCTGCCCGGCGAACACGCTGCGATAGCCCAGTCCGGCCAGCACCGTATCCGGGAAGCGGTTGTCTTCGAGCTTGGTTTCCTGCAACCCGACCACGTCGGGCGCGGCGGCCTGCAGCCACTGTTCCAGATGCGGCAGGCGCACGTTGAGGGAATTGACGTTCCAGGAGGCGATTTTCATGGCCGGAGTCTAGCGAGAAACGCTGCCGGAATCGCCGCATGCATTGCCATGTATGCCGCTGCCGTCAGGCGTAGCCGATGCTCACCGCGATCGCGACCGCGCTTGCGGCCAGGCCGACCAGCAGCAATTCGAACCGCCAGATCGCGCGCAGCCAGCGCTGCCAGCTCACGCCGGCCACGCCCAGCGCGCCCATCAGCACCGCCGAGGTGGGAATGATCAGGTTGGTCACGCCGTCGCCCAGCTGGAACGCCAGCACCGCGACCTGTCGCGTCACGCCGACGATGTCGCCCAGCCCGGACATCAGCGGCATGGTGATCGACGCCTGCGCCGAGCCGGAGGTGACGAAGACGTTGAAGATCGCCTGGAACAGCAGCATGCCCTGCGCCGCGAGCATCGGCGGCCAGCCTTCCAGCGCATGGCCCATCGTGTACAGCAGCGTATTGAGCACCGAGGCCTTGTGCGGATCGGTGCCGCCCAGCAGCCACAGCATGCCCTTGGCCGCGGCGATCACCAGCGCCACCGGCACCATCTGCGCCACGCCGGCGGTGAACAGTTCGGCCAGTCGGTTCGCGCTGGGGCGCTGCGCGTCGCCGTCGTCGCCACGCCGGCCGAAACGCATCACCACCGCGCAGAACAGGCCCAGCGCGAAGAACTGCGCCGCCAGTTCCGGCAGGTAATACCCGCGCGAGGTGATGCCCCACACGATCCAGATCACCGTGACCACGATCGCCAGCAGCACGATGCGGTCGCTGCCGCGCAGCGGCGATGCCTCCAGCATCGACGCGACATCGCCGTTGCCGGCGATGCGATGGCGCAATGCGTAGCGCAGCGTGAACACCAGCGCCGCCAGGGTGAACACCGCCCACACCGCGATGCGCAGCGGCGCACCCGACAGCGCCGGCACCTCGGCCACACTCTGCGCGACCAGCACGCTGAAGGGATTCATCCACGAGGTCGCGAATCCGATCTGGCTGGCCATGTAGGTCGCCATCACCGCGCTTTCGCGCGGCAGTCCCAGCCGGTCGATCAGCGGCAGCAGCAGCACCAGGAACGCGATGGTCTCCTCGCCCATGCCGAACACCGCGCCGCCCAGCGAGAACGCGACCGTCAGACTGCCGAGCAGCCACGCCGGATGGCCGCCGCTCAGCGCCACCAGCCGCAGCAGGCCGCGTTCGACCGCGCCGGTTTCGTTCACCAGCGCGAACGAGCCGCCGATGATGAAGATCAGCGCGATCAGGCCGACCGCGGCGCCGTTGCGGTCGCCGCTGGTCATGCCTTCGAACAGGAAGTTGAGGAAGCCGCGCCCGTCAGCGGTGCCGAACACGGTGGACACCGCGGCATCGGGGTCGATGCGGAAACGCTCCAGCGCCACCGGCGCGCCTGGCTCGAACAGCCCGGCCGGCACGAACGGCACCACCAGCGCGGCGAGCAACGCGATGCCCAGCAGCACCAGCAGGGTGTTGAGGCCGCGCTCCGGCGCTGCCTGGGATGTGACGTTCGACATCGATCACCTCGGTACAGCGAACAACACGACGGATACGCGTTCACCAGCGCCGCCACAACAGCGGCTCGAAACTTGCCTGTCATCCCGAACGCCCGCGCTGCGGGTGGAGGGATCTGCTGTTGTTTCAGCATCGAACATCAGCAGATCCTTCCCCGGGCTTCGCCCGCGTTCGGGATGACAGGGCGCTTCTTCGCGCGTGCAGCGGGACGACGAGGTGCCGTCCCGCCGACGATCTTCTCAATAACGATACGTGTAGCGGAAGGTCACGAACCGGCCCAGCGTGTTGTGGTTGTACAGATCCACGTTGCTGTTGGAACCCAGCGACAGCGGCGGGTCGCGGTCGCCGAGGTTCTTGATGTTCAGGCCGATCGACTGGCGGTCGTCAATGTCCCAGTCCACGTTGAAGTTGAGCGTGGTCCACGACGCGACCTTGCGCCCGGCCGGCACTTCGGAACGCTGGTCGTCGTCGTAATAGCCGTCGACGTAGTTCGCCCACAGCCGCGCGCTCCAGTCGCCCCGCGACCACGACACGCCGGTGTTGACCAGCCATTCGGGATAGCGGAACTCGCCGACCTTTTCGAGCAGGCGCTGGCCGCCGCTGCAGTTTCCGGCGCCGCGACGCGTATCGCCGCCGCTCGGGTCGCAGGATTCGCTGCGCTCGAACGAATGCGTCCAGGTCGCGTCGACGTAGGTCTTGAAGCGGCCGAGCGGTGTGTCGTCGAAGCGATAGTCGAAGCCCAGATCGATGCCGTCGGTGTTCTGCTGCCCGATATTGATGAGCTGCAGCTGCACATCGTCGATCACCCCGCCGATGGTCCCGCCGCGGGTGGCGATGCCGATGACGCCACGCGGAAGATAGCGCGGCTGGAGGGGCGTCGCATTCGAATCGTAGATGAGGCTCGGATCGGTCAACGCGCGGCGGAACAGCTCCAGATCGTCGATGTCGACCAGATCCTTCTGTTTGAAATTCCAGTAATCCACGGTCAGGGTCGCGCGGCCGCCGAATTCGAAAACCGTGCCGAAATACCAGGCTTTCGAGGTTTCGGCATCCAGCTCCGGGTTGCCGTAGATCTCGGAAAGATAGCTGTCGTCGGTGGTGCGGCCGTTGCAGAAGGTCGTGAAGAATTCGCTGCCCGACGAACACGGCAGCGCGCCGGAACTCAGCGAGGTGCCGGCGCCGGCCTGGGCCAGCGAAGGCGCGCGGAACGAGGTGTTCCAACCGCCGCGCAGCAGGAACATGTCGCTCGGACGCCAGCGGAAACCGACCGACGGATTGAAGTCGCCGCCGAAGTCGTCGTAGTGGTCGTAACGGCCGGCCAGACGCACGTCCAGCGTGCTGGTGATCGGCAGGTTGGTTTCGCCGAACAGCGCCCACTGCGTGCGCTCGGCTTCGACATCGGTGGAGCCGAATCCGTAGACCGGCACATTGCCGAGTGCGTCCGCGGTGGCCAGCGGCGACGGATCGTCGACGATCTCTTCGCGTCTCACCTCGGCGCCGAACGCCCAAGGGATGGCGCGTCCGCCGATGCTGCCCCAGTCGCCGTTGAGCCTGGCGTCCCACGCGTACAGCTTGGACTCGCCTTCGCGCGGCACGGTCTCGCGCACCAGATCCAACACTTGCTGCGAATTGCGCGTCTGGCCGTTGAAGGGGTCGTACCACAGCCCGTTCACGCCCGGCGTGCAGGCGGTGGTGCCATCGCTGCAGAGCGTGCCCAGCAGGCCGGCGCGTACGCGCGCGACGTTGTAGATGCCCGCCACCGCTTCCTGTTCGGACTCGCTGCGCGATGCGGTCAGCGTGGTTTCCCAGTTCCAGCCGCCGAGATCGCCGCGCAGCCCGTTGAGCCAGCGCGCGTTGTCGGTGGTGACTTCGATGGTGCGCGCATCGGGGAAACGGCCGAAACCCACCACCACGTTGCGGCCGTTGCGCACGCGCGGATAGTTGGCGGTGATCAGGCGCTGACGCAACGCGGCGGGCATGCCGGGATGCTCGATCGCGATGCGTTCATTGCTCCACGGCGCCGGTGCGGCATCGGCGCTGGCGGTGTTGTGCTGCAGCGCGAGTTCGGTGAAATATTCCAGCGTGTCGTTGATCTTGACATTCAACGTACCGTAAGCGCCGAACTGGCGGCTTTCCGGATCGGTCGCGGTGAAGGCGTTGCGATTGACTTCGCAGTACTCGCCCAGATCGCCCACCTGGAACTGATCGGCCGGACAGCCCGCCTCCACGAAATCATCGCCCGGAAACGTGGGGCCGTTGATGCTCGGGAAAATGCCCTGCTGCGACGGCCGCGGTTCGACCGCGGAAATGCGCCGGTCGCGGTCGTACAGCGCGTTGCGCTGGTAGGCGTCGATCACGAACAGGCCGTCGACGCGCTCGCCCTGGAAGCCGTAGACCAGGTTGACGTTGGTCTTGCCCTCGTCGGTGCCGCGGGTCGAATCGCCGTAGCTCAGGCCCAGGCGCAGGCCGTCGAAATCCTTGCGCAGGATCACGTTGACCACGCCGGCCACCGCATCGGCGCCGTAGATCGCCGACGCGCCGGTGGTCAGCACTTCGATGCGGTCCACGGCGGCCAGCGGAATCGCGTTGATGTCGACGAAGTTCTCGGAGCCGTTGGCGAACGACGACACCGCGACGCGGCGGCCGTTCACCAGGGTGAGCGTGGACGATGTGCCGAGGCCGCGCAGCGAGGCCGCGGCGCTGCCGGCCGGCGAATCGGCCTGCAGCGCGCCCGAGTTGGACGTGCTGAAGTTGCCGGTGCCGCCGCCGGTTTCCGAGACCTGCTTGAGCGCGTCGCCGACGGTGCTGGCGCCGATCTGTTTGAGGTCGTTGCTGTCCAGCACGATCACCGGCTGCGCTTCCTGCAGGTCGATGCCGCGCAGATTGGAGCCGGTGATGACGATGGTGTCGAGGTCGGTCTGCGGAGTGGCCGGCGCATCCTGCGGCGCGGCGGGCGTTGTCGTGTCCTGGGCGGCGACGGGTGCGGACAGCAACAGCGAAATGGCGATCGCCAACGGGGTGGCGAGCGGTGTAGCGAGCGGCAGGATGCGGGTCATGACTTCCTCGTGCATGCGAACGGACGGCACGGCCGCGCGACGGGCGCGCAGCGGTGGTCTGCAGTCGTATTGGGATCGGAACGGGTGTTGGATGGCGGCAGCGCGAGGCTGCGGCCGATGGGCCGCGACGGGCCCGGACATTCACGCGGACAGGTTTATTCGTCCCACCATTCGCTGAGATAGAAAGTCCGGCAGATGTGCCGGATATGCGTGCGGGGTTTCGGCATGCGTAGGCCAGACGGGACCGGCGATGTGATACCCCGCCGATGGGAAGCCGTCAAGTGTGGATCCACGGACGGCTGCGCATCGGCGAGGCAGTGGGGGTCAGTAGGGGCTGGCCGGCGAGAACGGCACGGTGGCGTTGCGGCCGTCCACGCTCAGCACGATGCTGGTGCCGTTATGGGTGTAGCCGACGAAATCGAAGAACTGGCCGGCGGTGAGCTTGGTGCGCTGCAGATTGCGATAGATCAGCGGTTGACCGGACAGCACCTGCGTGCGCTGGGTATCGGTGCGCTCTTCGACCACATACGCCGCGCCGCTCCCGTCGACGATGCCCAGGCCGGTGCGGTCCATGAACAGCGCGGTGTTCTCGCTGACGCCGATGCCGATGATGCGCGCGGTGTTGTTGTCCTGGCGCAGCCGGGCCATGAACGCGAACAGCCGGCCCATGCGGTCGCGCTGCGAGAAATGGGTGTCGGTGACGATGTCGTTCATCAGCGGGAAATTCAGGAAATCGCCGGTGAACAGCATGCTGCTGCGATACGGGTTGGCGATGGCTTCGGCGCCGGTCGCCGCAACGACACCATCGGGGTCGTAGACGAATTCGCCCTCCACCGCGAGCCCCGCCGACGTGCCGCCGATCACCGCGCCGCGCGCGTAAGCCGCGTGGATCGCATCCTCGGTGCGCGTGCCTTTCCAGGCGTTGACGTAGGCCGACTGGTCGCCGCCGGCGATGAAGATCAGCTCCGCGTTGCGCAGCACCCAATCGGCATAGTCGCTGTTGGCCTTGTCGACGCTGTCCAGCAGCAGGGTTTCGACCGAATCGGGTTTGGTCGTGCCGGTGACCAGGTTGTAGAGGTAGTCGTTGTAGCCGTTGCTGCCGCTGGTGCGGATGATCACCACGTCGCCGCCGTTGGCGACCGGGAACGCGCGCTGGCTGAAGCTGGCGTCCACATCGGCGCCGCCGCCCATCAGGATCAGCGCCGGGCCGTTGACCGGGTTTTTTCCCGAATCCGCGGCGTTGCCGACGAGCCAGCTCTGGAGATTGCCGGGTTTCGCCGGACGCGTTCCGCCGCCGCCGCCGCCGCCGGACGGCGTCAGCGTGACGTCGAGGTCGTACCAGCCGCTGCCGCGATACGCGGTGACCTTCAGCTTGTAGCGGCCGGTGGTGGTCGCGGCGTAGGTGCCGTTCTCGGGTATCGCGCTGCTTTTGCCGCTGGCGACCGCGCTGCCGGTGGCCTTGTACAGCGCCCAGTCGAAGTCGTTGCCGGTGCCGTGATTCAGGCGGATGGCGATGGTGCTGGCGGTAGTGAGGTCGAAATAGAACCAGTCGATATCGGACGACGTGGACAGGCTGCCGGTCACGCGCGTACCCGAACCCACCGGGCCGTCGGCGGCGCTTTCGGTGTTGTTGTTCTCGCTCTCGCTGGCGATCTGCGCGAAAGCGGGTTGGATGAAAAAGGGCTGGACGAAAAGTGCGAGGGCGATGCAACAACAACGTGCGACGAAAACGACGCGCGCAGCGATGCGCGGAAGCTGAATGGACATGGCGATCTCCATGGCGATTGGTGTGCGCGGGAAGCGGCACACGATTCGGGATGCGGGGAATCTGGACGCGAGACTGCGATGCGAACCGGCAGGATGCCGGCGGGCCCGTTGCGGGCCCGGGGCGATCAGTGGCGCAGGATTACTCGTCCCACCATTCGCTGAGATAGAAAGTCCGGCCGATGTGCCGGAGATGGATGCGTGGTTTCGGCATGGAGGCGTCGCGGAGCGTTGCCCGATGGAAATACGGGTTCATACGCCGTGCCGTGGCGAGGGTCAAGCTGCAGGGCAGCATCGCGGATGCGCCTGCGCCGCAGGCTTCAGTACGGGTCCGCCGGCGTGAACGGCGCGGTCGCGTTGCGCCCGTCCACACTGATGATGGCGGCGAGGCCGTTGTGCTGGCGGCTGACGAAGTCGTAGAAGCGCCCGGCATCGAGCCGGATGCGCTGCAGGTTGCGGTAGATCAGCGGCTGGCCGGGCGCGACCTGCGTGCGCAGGGTGTCGGCGCGTTCTTCGATCACGTACGCCGCGCCGGCGCCGTTGTTGTCGACCACGCCCAGGCCGTTGCGGTCGATGAAGAGTGAAGTCTGTTCGTCGATGGCGAGGCCGGTGATCTGCGCCGCGGCGCCGTCCTGGCGCAGCCGCGCCATGAACGCGAGCGTGCGGCCCATGCGGTCGCGCGCGCGGAAATGACTGTCGGTGACGATGCCGTCCATGATCGGGAAGCGCAGGAACCCGGTGCTCAAGGTCATGAAGGGGCTGTACGGATTCGCCAGCGCCTCGGCGCTGGTGATGCCGGCGATGCCGTCCGGGTCGTAGACGAATTCGCCCATCACCGCGAGCCCGGCGGAAGTGCCGCCGATCACCGCGCCGCGCGCGTGGGCGGCGTGCAGCGCATCTTCCACGCGGGTGCCCTGCCATGCGTTGACGTAGGTGGCCTGGTCGCCGCCGGCGATGAAGATCAACTCGGCGGTGCGGATCACCCAGTCGACGTAATCGCTGTCGGCCTTGTCGCGGCTGTCGACCAGCATGGTTTCGACCGAATCCGGTTTCAGCGGCCCGGAAACGAGGTTGTAGAGATAGCTGTTGTAGCCGTCCTTGCCCGAGGTGCGCAGGATCACGATGTCGCCGCCGTTGGCGACCGGATACGCGCGCTGCGAGAAGCCGGCGTCGACTTCGGTGCTGCCGCCCATCAGCAGCAGCGCCGGGCCGCCGACCGGTGCGCGCGCGGAGTCCGCGGCATTGCCGGTCAGCCAGACCCGCAGCTTGCCCGGTTTGGCGGGCCGGGGCGCGGCGTCGGCGGCCAGCGGCAGCGCGAGCGCGAACAGCGCGACGACGAGGGTGTGCAGCAGTGCGCGGGTCGCGATCCGGGTCATTGGAATCCTTTCCTAGTCGATGGTGTTGGAGTGGGGGCGGCGGCGGCTTGACCGGCCAGACGCTGATCGGAGCAACCGCTTACCTGGTCAGGGAGCGGATTATCCGGTCGATCCAGCCGCGATACGGCGGTTTGATGAAATCGGTCGCGGTGAAGCGCGCCTGCCACAGCACCGGCATCGCCTTGGTGAAGGCGTCGAAGCCGGCGCGGCCGTGGTACTGCCCCATGCCGCTGGGGCCGATGCCGCCGAACGGCAGATTGTGCGCGGCGAAATGCAGCAGGGTGTCGTTGACGGTGACGCCGCCGGCGATCAGCCGCGAGAGGATGTTTTCGACGATGCCGCGATCGTGGCTGAAGGGATACAGCGCCAGCGGCCGGTCGTGGGTTTCGACGTAGGCCAAGGCGTCTTCCAGCTTCGCGTAGCCGTGGATGGGCAGGATCGGACCGAAGATTTCGTCCTGCATCACTTTGCTGTCGTCGCCCGGTTCGATGATCAGCGTCGGCGGGATCAGTCGCTCGGTTTCGGCGCGGCCGGGATCCACGCTGGCCAGTTCGATCACCGTCAGCCCGCGCGCGCGGGCATCGTCGATGTAACCACGCAGGCGGCGGTACTGGCCTTCGTTGACCACGCGGGTGTAGTCGGTCGCCTCGCGCATGTCCGCGCCGTAGCGCGCATGCACCTGCGCGCGCAGCGCGTCCACCAGCGCGTCGCGGCGCGCGGCGTCGATCAGGATGTAGTCCGGCGCGATGCAGGTCTGGCCGCCGTTGAACCACTTGCCGCTGGCCAGCCGCGCCGCGGCCTGTTCGATCGGGAAATCGGCGGCGACGATGGCCGGCGATTTGCCGCCGAGTTCCAGCGTGAGCGGGGTGAGATTCGGCGCGGCCGCGGCCATCACCTTGCGCCCGACGGCGGTGGAGCCGGTGAAGACCAGATGATCGAACGGCAGCCCGGAGAACGCCGCGCCCAGTTCGGCGCCGCCCAGCGCGACTGCGACGCGGTCTGCCGGGAACACGTCGGCCAGCAGTTTTTGCAGCCACGCACTGGTCTGCGGCGTGTGCTCCGACGGCTTCAGGAATACGTGATTGCCGGCGGCGATGGCGGTGACCAGCGGCACCAGCGCCAGATTCACCGGGTAATTCCACGGCGCCATCACCCCGACCACGCCCACCGCCTCGTGGCGGATCTGCGCGCTGGCCGGCCACAGCTGGACGCCGACGCTCGCGCGCGTCGGCCGCATCCAGCCGCGCAGATGCCTGCGCAGATGATCGATCTCGGCGATCACGGTCATGCCGTCGGCCAGCAGGGTCTCATGTTCGGAACGGTGGCCGAAATCGGCGCGCACCGCCGCCGCCATCTCGCCCATCCGCGCCTTGAAGGCCGTCTTCAGGCGTTCCAGATCGCTGATCCGCTGCGCATAGTCCGGCTTCTTCGCCCGCCATGCGGCCTTGAGCCGGTCGAGCGTCGGCGCCAGCTCGGCGGTCTCGTCCGCGGGCGGGGCGCGCTGCGCGTCCGGCGTCGGCGCGTTGTGGTCGTTGTCGCCGCTGTTGGCGGCGGTGATCGCGGCATTCGCGGCGATGATGGCGGCGTTGGCCGCGATGACGGTGGTATTCATGGCCCGAGTTTAGAGCGTGTCGGGAGGGCGTGCTTAAATGCGGCCATGACCGATGCCCATACCCTGATACGCCCATACCTCCATCATCTGCCCGCGCTGGGCGAACGGGTCTACATCGACCCCGCCGCGGTCGTCATCGGCGACGTCGTGCTGGGCGACGACGTGTCGATCTGGCCGGCCACGGTGATCCGCGGCGACGTGAATTTCATCCGCATCGGCGCGCGCACCAACCTCCAGGACGGCAGCATCGTGCATGTGAGCCACGACGGCCCGCACGCCAAGCTGGGCGGGTTCGCCACGCGCATCGGCGAGGACGTGACCATCGGCCACAAGGCGATCATCCACGCCTGCACCATCGAGGACGCGGCGCTGATCGGCATGGGCGCCATCGTGCTGGATGGCGCGGTGGTGAAGAAGCATGGATTCGTCGGCGCCGGCGCGCTGATCGCGCCCGGCAAGGTGGTGGGCGAAGGCGAAATGTGGCTGGGCAACCCGGGCAGGTTCGCGCGCCGGCTCAGCGATGCCGAGATGGAAGCGCTGTACTACTCGGCCCAGCATTACGTGCGCTTGAAGGACCAGTATCTCGCCGGCGAGACCGGGAGCTGACATGGGCGAGTGGCGGCGCTGGCGCGATACGGTTGCGGAACAGACGCAACTGCGCGAATGGCGCCGCGACGGCGCGCTGGATGCGGCCGCTGCCGCCGCCGCAGGCGAGACGCTGGGGCCGGCGCCGGACGCCGCGCTGTGGCGCTGGTTCCTGGATCGTTTCGCGCTGTGGCTGGGCGTCGCACTGTGCGCGGCCGGGGCGATCTGTTTCATCGCCGCCAACTGGGAATACCTCGGCAAATTCACCCGCCTGTACGGGATGCAGGCGCTGGTGATCGCGGCCGTCGCGGCGACCGCGCGGCTGGGGCTGGCGCGACTCGGCGGACAGGCCGCGCTGTGGCTGGCGATGGTGCTGCTGGGCGGGCTGCTGGCGCTGATCGGCCAGACCTACCAGACCGGCGCCGATACCTGGGAATTGTTCACGCTGTGGGCGGCGCTGGCGCTGCCCTGGGCGTTCGCCGGGCGGCATGCGGCGATCTGGCTGCTGTGGATCGCGGTGGCGAACATCGCGCTGGGGCTGTGGGCCGACACGATGGGCGGCCCGCGGCTCGACGACGAACACAGTCTGATGCTGGTCGGCCTGTTCGATCTCGCGCTGTTCCTCGGCTGGCGGTTCGCGGCCGGGCGATGGCCGGAGTTCGGCGGCGATGGCGGGCCGCGCCTGCTGACCGCCGCGGCGCTGTTCTGTCTGAGCGTGCCGGCGATCACGTCGGCGCTCGCCAATGGCGGGCCGAGGTTGGGTCATGAGATGTTGGCCTGGTCGGCCGCTGTCGCCGTGGTGCTTGCTGTCGAGCTGCGCCGCCGCCGCGACCGCGCCGTGCTGGCGATGACGGTGATCGCGATGATCGGCGTCAGCACGGTCTGGCTGTTCCGGCTGATGAGCCGGTCTGTGTTCGAACGCCACGACGAACCCGCCGCACTGTGGCTGCTGCTTGCCATCGTGGTGCTGGGTGAGGCGACCGCGGGCGCATGGTGGCTGCGGCGGATGGATCGCCGGGAGGCGGACGCATGAATCTTCCCGCCTCTCCCGCCGCCGAATCGCTGTGGTCGCGGCTGCGCGCCGCGGGCGCCGTCTCCGGCGACGCGCCCGCACATCGCGACGGTCTGCCGTGGTATCTCGCCGGGCTGATCGGCGTGTCGGCGTGGATCGCCGCTGGGCTGCTGTTCGGATTTTTCGCGACGCTGTTCGACGAACTGTGGAAAACCCCGGGCATCGCCGTCACCGCCGGAGCGCTGTGCATCGCGGCGGCGCTGGGGCTGCTGCGGATCGCGGGCGGCGGCCGGTCGAGCGGCAAGTCCAACAGCGAATTCGTCCGCGAATTCATCGAGCAAAGCGCCATCGCACTGAGCCTGGTCGGCCAGTTGCTGGTCGGCGTCGGATTCAACGAATGGTTCGGCAATACCGCCGGCTGGGCCGGCAGCGCCGCGATCGCGCTGGCGCTGTACGGCTTCGGCGCGCAGACCATGCACCGGTTCCTGTGCGGCGCGATCTTCACCGTCGCGGTGGTGGCGATCTGCAACGAACTCGATCCCGCCGGCTACGGCATGTCGCCCGCGGCGCTGCCGGTGTTGGCGTGGCTGGCGTTCTATGCGTGGTGGCGGACGGACTACGAAGACCTTCGCACGCTGCCGCTGTCGCCGCTGGCGTGGGCGCTCAGCCTGGTTGCGCTGTGGATGGCGTTCTTCGGAGACTTCGACCTGTGGCCCACGGCGCCGGACGCGATGAGCTGGCGCATCTGGGCCCCGCAGATCGCCGTCGCGCTGCTGTTGCCGCTGACCGTGTGGCGGCTGGCCGGCGTGCGACGGCTGCTGCCGGTGCTGTGCGCGGTGGCGTTCGCGCTGATCTGGCTGCGCGCGCCGGGCGTGAATCTGGGGGTGATGCTGGCGCTGACCGCGTTCGCCTCGCATCGCCCGGCGCTGCTCGCGACCGGCCTGCTCGGCACCGGCGTGTATCTGATCCGCTACTACTATCAATTGGATGTGCCGCTGCTGGAGAAATCGCAGTGGCTGCTGCTCGGCGGCGTCGCGCTGCTGGCGATCCGCTTCGCGCTGATGCGCATCGCCCTGCGCGCGCATGCGGGAGACCGTCCATGAAGCACTGGCGCTCGATCCTGCTGTGGGGCGGCCTGTTGCTGGCGCTGGCGGTGGCCAATCAGGGCATCGTCCAGCGCGAGCGGATCCTGTCCGACGGCCGCGTGCTGCTGCTGGAGCTGGCGCCGGTGGATCCGCGTTCGCTGATGCAGGGCGATTACATGTCGCTGCAGTTTGCGGCGGCGGAGGACATTCGGAAGGCGTTGAGACCCATTTCCAAAACGCCTCTCACGAGCAATGCGGCGACGGGTGGTGGGCGCGTTCAAGATTTGCCGGCCGAAGGCATTCACCATGACGGCCCCGAACCACGCATCCGCAAAGATGGCTACGCCGTGTTCGCGCTCGATCCGGAGGGCGTCGGCCGCTTCGTCCGCGTGCAGCCTGCGCCGCGGCCGATCGCGAGCGGCGAAATCGCGGTGCGCTACCGCCAGCGCAATTGGGAGCTGCGCATCGCCAGCAACGCCTGGTTTTTCCCGGAAGGCCAGGGCGAACGCTACGCCCCGGCGAAATACGGCGAGCTGCGCGTGGACGCCGACGGCAAGGCCCTGCTGGCCGCGCTGCGCGGCGAGGATCGCAAGCCGTTGTGAGGCCGTGCCCACGGTCGATGGAAATGAAGCGGATCATTCTTTTGTAGGAGGGCCTTCAGGCCCGAGCTTCTGATCGGCAGGGGAGTTTTCCGCAGGCCAAAGCTCGGGCCTGAAGGCCCTCCTACAAAAGGCCTCCTACGAACGGCGTCCTTCGGGATCAATCCGGTCGCGTCGCTGCTTCCAATGCCGCCAACAGCGCCATCGCCTCGTCTCGCGCCGTACCGCACATCCCCGGCTCCGGTCGCAGCGAGGCGCAGAACGCCGGGCGCTCGGGTCGGCCGAACAGCCGGCAGCGCAGATCGTCGTCCAATTGCACGCAGGGCATGCCCGCCGGTTTGCCGTAAGGCATGCCGGGAATGGGCGAGGCGATGGAAGGCGCGGTGCAGCAGGCGCCGCAGTGCGGACGGCAGTGCATCGGCATTTGCGGAAGCGCGGCGGCCATGACGGAAGAAGTCTCGAAATGCTGGGAAATGTGCGGGTCGTCAAGGTAGAGTAACCGCCGGATGCGACGACAGACGACGGGCCACGGGGCGGAGAGGATGGCGGAAACGAGTGCAGCGACCATCGCGCGTCCGGCCGGACGGCGCCCATTCCGACGCAGGGCCGCCCGGGCCGTTGCCCGATGACGTCACGTCCCCCGTTTGCACCGGCTCAGTTCGCACAGCGCCATTCCGCCCACAAACCGTCCGCATTGGACACCGTCCGCGACGTCTACACGCCCGAAGGCGTAGCGCTGCGTTTACCCGCCGCCGGCCCGGTGCCGCGCGCCATCGCGTGGCTGATCGACACCGCGGTGCGCTGGGGCGTGCTGCTGGTGGCGGGGACCGTGCTGGGCCTGTTGGGCAAGGCCGGGGCCGGCCTGTACACGGTGATTTTCTTCGTGGTGTTCTGGGGCTACCCGATCCTCTGCGAAACCCTGTTCGACGGGCAGACGCCCGGCAAGCGCGCGCTGGAACTGCGGGTGATCGCCGACGACGGCGCGCCGGTAGGCTGGATGGCCTCGATCGTGCGCAATCTGCTGCGCACCGTGGATTTCCTGCCGTTCGGCTATGGCGTGGGCCTGGTCGCGAGTTTTTCCGATCCCTGGGGCCGACGCCTGGGCGACATGGTCGCCAAGACCATGGTCATCCACGCCCCGCGCACCCGTCAGACGGCCCGTGCGGCCACCGAAGGCGCGCATGCGCCGCTGCACCCGCTGCTGCCGCCGGAACAGATGGCGGTGATCGCCTTCTCCGAACGCACCGCGCAGCTCACCCAGGAGCGTCGCGAAGAGCTGGCCGGCATCGCCGCGCCGGTGGTGGGCGCCGACGGCGCGCTGGGCGTGATGCGCCTGCAGGCCGTCGCCAACTGGCTGCTGGGGCGGCAATGAGCATGCTGTTATTGGACAGGCTGTTATTGGACGCGCTGTCATCGGGCCAGCTGTTGCGGAGCATGCCGTCATGAAGCACGCGGTCATGCGCCAGGAGGCGTTCATCGCCCGCCATCAGGACGAATGGGCCGAATTCGAGGCCTGGCTGGTCGCGCGCGGCGACAGCCCGCGTCAGGCGCGGGCCAGTCATCTGCAGTGGCGCGGGCTGCGCGACGAAGACATGCCGGCGCGCTATCGACGCCTGTGCCAGCAGTTGGCGCTGGCGCGCAGCCGCGGCTACAGCCCGGTGGTGGTGGAGCGCCTGCAGGCGCTGACCCAGCGCGGCCATGCGGTGTTCTACCGCGCCGCGCCGCCGCAGTGGCGGCGCGCGCTGGAATTCTTCCTCGCCGATTTCCCGCGCCTGGTCCGCGCCCAGCGCGGCTGCCTGTGGGCATCGCTGCTGCTGTTCGTGGTGCCGCTGGTCGGCTCGTTCGTGGCGATGCTGGTGTCGCCGGAGCTGGTCTACAGCCTCCACGACCCCGGCGATGTCGCCATGTACGAAAGCATGTACGACCCCGCCAATCCCGAGCGCAAGCTCGGCCGCGAGAGCGGCGACGATCTGGCGATGTTCGGCTTCTACATCATGAACAACGTGAGCATCGGCCTGCGCACCTTCGCCAGCGGCCTGCTCGCCGGTCTGGGCACGGTGTACGTGCTGATCATGAACGGGCTGATGATCGGCAGCGTGGGCGGACATCTGCAGGGCGTGGGCCACGGCGACCCGTTCTGGCGCTTCGTCGCCGGGCATTCGGCGCCGGAACTCACCGCCATCGTGCTGGCCGGCGCAGCCGGGCTGCGGCTGGGGCTGGACCTGATCGCGCCCGGGCGGCGGCGACGGGTCGACGCCCTGATCGAAGGCGGCAAGGTCGGCGCCCGGCTGTGCCTGGGCGTGTTCGCGATGCTGGTGTTCGCGGCGTTCGTCGAAGCGTTCTGGTCATCGATCGGCTGGATGCCGGCGGCGATCAAATACACCGTGGGCGGGGTGATGTGGGCGATCACGCTGAGCTGGCTTGCGCTGGGCGGGCGTGGCGAAGTGCGCGGCGCGGCCGTGCAGCTCCCGGCCGTTGCGGTGCAGCGCGGCGCTTCGGCGGGGCGCGCCGGATGAAGCTCGAAACCCTCACCGTCGAACTGCGGCCGCGCTCGTCGTGGGAAGCGATGGAGCTGGGCGCGGCCCTGGTGCGCCGGCACGCCGCCGCCATCTGGACGCCGTGGCTGCTGGTCACCGGCGCGGTGTTCGTGCTGCTGAATCTCGCCGCCTGGGCGGTGGGCCAGATCTGGCTGGCGTGGGTGCTGATGTGGTGGCTGCGCCCGGTGTTCGACCGCATTCCGCAGTACGTGCTGTCGCGCGCGGTGTTCGGCAGCGTGCCGGGCACCGCCGAAACCCTGCGCGCGCAGCTGCGCTGGGGCTGGAAACCGATGCTCGGCCATCTCACCTGGCGCCGGTTCAGCCCGTTCCGCGCGGCGATGCTGCCGATCGATCTGCTGGAAGGCGCGGACCCCGCGCGGCTGGCCGAACGGCGACGGGTGATCGGCGGCGGGGTCGGCGGCCCGGCGGTGCTGTTGACCCTGGCCTGCCTGAATTTCCTGATCGCGCTGGTGTTGTCGGCGGTGCTGCTGGTCACCCTGTTCGTGCCCAACGAACTGCTGCCGGAAGCCGCGCGCGCCGCATGGGCCACGCTGAGCGAAGACCCCCCGGTGTGGGCGCTGATCGCGTTCAACGCGCTCGACTGGCTGGCGGTGGCCTTCATCGAACCGTTCTATGTCGGCGCCGGCTTCGGCCTGTATCTCAACCGCCGCACGCAGTTGGAAGCCTGGGATCTGGAGATCGCGTTCCGGCGCATGCGCAAACGCCTGGAGGCGGTCGGCACCAGCATGCTGCTGGCCCTGGCGCTGTGCCTGCCGACGGCGATGCCCGCCCACGCCCGCGACGACAACACTTGTCCCTTCCCCGAAGAAAGCACCCCCGAAAAGGCCGCGCCCGGGAAAACGGCCCCCGGCACGGCGCAGGACAGCGAAAAGCAGACCGCCGAACAGGCCGCCAAGGCCGCTGCTGCGGCCGCCACCGCAGCTGCCGAAGAAAGCCCGGCATCCGACGTCGACACCCGCACCCTGCGCCAGATCTTCGGCGAGGACAGCAGCGGGCAGGCGACCTTCGAGAAAGCGGTCGCCCAGGCCTACAAGGATCCGCTGCTGCGGCCGAAGCTGAAACAGACCACGTGGCAGCCTCGCGACCGCGACAAGAAAAAGGACAAACCCATCGAGGCCGAGCCGCCGCAGCTGGCATGGCTGGCGGGTCTGATCGGGTTCCTCGCCGAATACGGGCTGTGGCTGCTGGTCGGTGCGTTGGTGGTGGCCCTGCTGCTCACGGCGAAGCGCTGGTGGCCGTGGCTGCTCGGTGGGCTGGCGGTGCCCGAACCCGAACCCGCGCCGGTGGAGATGACCCATCTGGCGTATTCCGAACCATTGCCGCCCGACATCGCCACGGTCGCGCGCCGGCTGTGGGCGCAGGGCCAGCCGCGCCGCGCGCTGGCGCTGCTGTATCGCGCCAGCGTCGAAGCCATGACTGCGCGCGTCGACGCCCATCCGCCGCCGGGCGCCACCGAAGCCGACTGCCTGCGGCTCTCGCGGCGCATGCCCGAAGCCGAAGACCGCGACGCCTTCCAGCGCATGGTCCGCATCTGGCAATACGCCGCCTACGGCCAGCGCCTGCCGGCCGCCGACGATTTCGAAACCCTGGTGCAGACCCTGGCCGAACGTTTCCGGTGGGCGGCATGACCCGGCGCGGCAACATCCTGCGCATCGTCCTGCTCACGCTGCTGGGCGCGGGCCTGCTCGCCGCCGGCACGTGGTGGTGGCTGCGCACCTACGAACGCGTGACCAACACGATCGATCTGCCGCCGAAGGGCGAAGCCGGCTACAACCCGCTGTACGCGCTGAAGATCGCGCTGGGCAAGGCCGGCCAGCGCGTCGATTCGCGCCAGCGCCTGAGCCTGGGTTCGCGCCCGTTGCAGCCGGCCGACACCCTGCTGCTGCTCGCCGACCCGCGCACGCTGTCGGCCGATCAGGTCGAAGCGCTGCTGGCGTGGGTCGAGGCCGGCGGCCATCTGATCCTGCGCACGCCGCCGCCGGGCGCGGAGATCGGCGAAGAAGCGATCCCGCTGCTGGAGGATCTGGGCATCGCGGTGCTGGACACCGATCCGGTCTGCCAGGGCCTGCAGGTGGACGAGATGTCGCAGCACAGCGAGTTCTGCGCCGGCCGCCGGTTCTATTTCTACGACGATGACGTCGAAACCGCAGCGACCTGGGGCAACGACGAAGAGGAAGAATACGGTTACGCGCGCGTGCCCTGGGGCGAAGGCAGCGTCGATGTGCTCGCCGATACCGATTTCCTGCTCAACGACAAACTCGAAGATCGCCAGCACGCCGCCCTCACCCGCCGGCTGCTGCAGCCGAACTGGGCCGCTGGCGGCACCTTCCATCTGATCTACAGCGCCAACATGCCGCCGTTCTGGCGCCTGCTGCTGGACCACGGCTGGCGGGTGCTGCTGCCGGCACTGCTGGCGCTGCTGCTGTGGCTGTGGATGCGCGCCGAGCGTCTCGGCCCGCTGCGCCCGGCGCCCGCGCCCGATCGCCGTTCGCTGCTGGAACACGTGCAGGCCAGCGGCGACCATCTCTACCGCTACGGCCGCCGCGCCGCGCTCTACGCCGCCGTGCACGACGCCTTTATGCGTCGCCTGCGCCGCCGCGACCCCTACGCCGCCGTGCTGGAAGGCGCGGCCCAGATCGACGCGATCGCGACCCGTACCGGCATGACCACCGCTGATGTCGACGCCGCGCTGCGCTACCCCCGCCCGGGCGACGCCAAGGATTTCGTGCTTCGCATCGCCAGACTTCTCCAGCTGAGAAACCGACTATGACCACGCCCACGCCCAACGAGCACGCCCGCGAGCCCGCCCACGGGCACATCGAAACCGGAACTGCCCCGCAGCCGATCCTCGGCGAAGCCCTGGTGGCGCGCGCCGCCGCCGTGCGCGACGAGGTCGCCAAGGCCTTCATCGGCCAGGACGATGTGCTCGACCAGATCCTCATCGTGCTGCTCGCCGGCGGCCACGTGCTGATCGAAGGCGTGCCCGGCCTGGGCAAGACCCTGCTGGTGCGCGCACTGGGCCAGGCGCTGGGCTGCGGCTACGGCCGCGTGCAGTTCACCCCCGACCTGATGCCCAGCGACGTCAGCGGCCACGCGGTCTACGACCCGAAGACCGAACGTTTCGCGATCCGCCGCGGCCCGATCTTCACCAACCTGCTGCTGGCCGACGAGATCAACCGCGCCCCGGCGAAGACCCAGTCCGCGCTGCTCGAAGCCATGCAGGAACAGCAGGTCACCATCGAAGGCAGCAGCCACCCGCTGCCGGCGCCGTTCATGACCCTTGCCACGCAGAATCCTGTGGAGCAGGAAGGCACCTACCCGCTGCCCGAGGCGCAACTCGACCGCTTCCTGCTGAAGGTGCTGATCGACTATCCCTCGCACGCCGACGAAGTGAGCATGGTCACCGCGGTGAGCCACGGCCGCGCCGCCGCGCATTTCGACCTGTCGCAGGTCAACAGCGTGCTGAGCGCCGAAGACATCGTCGCGATGCAGCTCGGCACCGCGCAGGTCACCGTCGACGCCGCGGTGATCGACTACGCCGTACGCATCGTCGCAGCCACCCGCAAGTGGCCGGGCATCGCGCTGGGCGCCGGCCCGCGCGGCAGCCTCGCGCTGGTGCGTGCGTCGCGCGCGCAGGCGGTGCTGGCCGGCCGCGATTTCGTCACCCCCGACGACATCCGCAGCATCGCCAAACCAGCCTTGCGCCACCGCATCGCGCTGTCCCCGGAAATGCAGATTGAAGGCCAGACGCCGGATCAGGTGCTGGAAGCGCTGCTCGCCAAGGTCGAAGCGCCGCGGCAGTGAGTGCAACGGCCGCCAACGCGATATCGAAACCCGCGCCTGCTGCGCCCGTCGTCGCGGCCCGCGTCGTGCGCGCATGGCCGCGCCCCGCGCCGGGACTGGTGTGGGCGTTCATCGCCTGGGCCGTGCTCGGTCTGGTGGTGAGCGTCGGTCTGGCGCCCGCGCGCGTCTGGCTGATCGCGTTCGCCGTGTTCGCGGCGCTGGCGATCCTCGATCTGTGGCGATTGCTGCGCGCGCCCACGCCCGAGGTGGCGCGCGCATTGCCCGAAGCGTGGCCGATCGGCGTCGAACGCGACGTCGAACTGCGCATCGAACACTACGGCCGACGCCAGCGCCTCACCGTCCACGACCTGCATCCCGGCGACTGGGACGCCGTCGACAGCAACACCCGCGACATGCCGCGCACGCTCACCCTCGCCGCCGACAGCGTGGCGACGCTCACCTATCGCCTGCGCCCGCAGGTGCGCGGCAATTTCCGCTTCGACGGCACCCAGCTGCGGCTGCTGTCGCCGATGTGGCTGTGGCGACAGTCGCGCATCGTCGGCGCACCGCAGTCGATCCGCGTGTTCCCTAACTTCGCGCCGCTGGCGGGGTTCGCGCTGTTCAGTGCCGAACAGGCGTCGCGGCTGGTCGGCGCGCACATCAAGCGCCGTCGCGGCGAAGGCACCGACTTCCACCAGATGCGCGAGTATCGCGTTGGCGACAGCATGCGCCAGATCGACTGGAAAGCGACCGCGCGCGCGCGCAAACTCATATCGCGCGAATACCAGGACGAAAAGAATCAACAGCTGCTGATGGTGGTCGACACCGGCCGGCGCATGCTCGCGCACGAAGGCGGCCTGTCGCACTTCGACCGCGCGCTCGACGCGACGCTGGTGGTGTCCTACATCGCGCTCAAGCGCGGCGACGCCGTCGGGCTGTTCACCGCGGGCGGCGAACAACGCTGGGTCGCCCCGCAGCGCGGCATGGGCGCCATCGATACCCTGCTGCGCGCCAGCTATGACCTGCAGCCCGCGCCGGTCGCCACCGATTACCTCGCCGCGTCCACCGAACTCGCCCTGCGCCAGCGCCGCCGCGCGCTGGTGATGCTGGTCACCAACCTGCGCGACGAAGACATCGAAGACGTGCTCGGCGCTGTGCGCCTGCTGCAGAAACGCCACCTCGTCGTCGTCGCCAGCCTGCGCGAACGCGACCTCGACGAAGCCCTCGACCAGCCAGTCGACGACGTGCGCAGCGCCGTCCGCGCCGCCGCCGCCGCCCGCTACATCGCCCAGCGCGCCGCCGCCCACGAAATGCTGCGCAACCACCGTGTCAGCGTGCTCGACGTGACGTGCGAACAACTGCCGGCCGCGCTGGTGGAGCAGTATCTTTCGATCAAGCGCAGCGGGTTGTTGTAGGGCGGGCTCGATGCTCCCGGGGTCAGGTTCACTTCAAGAGAAGTGAACCTGACCACGGGTATTCATCTCACCTGTTCAGCATAAAAATCGAAGCGAGCGCATACGTCAAACCGAAGGCGCCGCCAAAGTAGACGGTAGTCATGGGCACGTGAGTTGGCCTGCCGTCTTTTGTTGAAGCATAGGACGTTGAAAGAAATGCAATCGCGATAGAGCCAGGAACATACACGACGAAAAGCGCAGCCAGCCAGCGAGCCATCCCGAACTGCAATGACATTGCGACAAAAAGACACAGCGCTGCCCAGACATACTCGAAACAGGAAAAATAGAAAGCCGGACGGGTAATGGCGCCCCGTGCCTTGGAAAGGAAGAAAGCATCGACGACTTGAGCCGTTCCCATGAGCATGGACGCGAGCAGGAAAGCATTTTCAAGTGTCATGGAATCGGGGCGCTCCGGTCTCACGCGGGCCAGAAAATCAGGCGTCAGAGGATATTGATCGCCGGCCGTTGGCGCTGTCAACGGCAGCAGGACGCTGCTGCCCATGTCTGCTCGATGTGCCGACAATCGTCTTCCAGCGATGCATCGACTCGACGCTTGTCGATGCCAGCGATTTGGACGACTATCATTGTCATGTTGACGAGAAAATCAGAGCTCGCATCGATGGCAGTCGTATTGCGCGAAGCGCACAGGAACGACATCGCGGGCATGTGGACGGTGCGCTATGCGGTGACCGAGAACACGCTGACGCCCGGACGCCTTTCCGACGAGGATGTGCGGCGCGAGATCGAAGATACCGGCAAGGGTTGGGTGATCGAGGTCGATGGCGAGATTCGCGCGTTCGCCAGCTGCAACGCGCATACCGGCAACATCTGGGCGCTGTTCGTGCATCCGCAGGCCGAGGGTCTCGGCTACGGCGATCGGCTGCATGCGGCGATGCTGGCGTGGCTGCGCACGCAGCCGATCCAGCGGCTGTGGCTCACCACCGATGCGCACAGCCGCGCCTGCGGTTTCTATGAGCGCCGAGGCTGGCAGCGCGTCGGCGTCACCGACAGCGGCGAAGTGCGTTTCGAGCGCGACAATCCGCAGACGGTGCAGACGGGGTCAGGTTCACTTCGGTAGAAGTGAACCTGACCCCATCCGTCACCCCGGCCGTCAGTCCGCGGTGATCAGCGCCGCATGCCGCGCCTGCAGTTCGGCGAACACCGCGTCGGTGTCGGGGCGCACGCCGTGCCAAAGAAAGAAACTTTCCGCCGCCTGTTCCACCAGCATGCCGAGGCCATCGATGGCCTCGTGCGCGTTCGCGGCGCGCGCCCACGCCAGGAACGGGATGGCGGCTTCGCCGTAGCTCAGATCGACCGCGGCGGTGCGCGGGCCGACCAGCGACATCGGCAGTGTCGGCAGGCTGCCGTGGCGCGCCGCCGAGGTGGCGTTGACGATCAGCTCGAATTCGCCGAGCGAGCCGAGGTCGTCGAGATAACGCGAATGCACGCGGCCGGGCACGCCCAGCAGGTCCACCAGCGCATCCGCTTTCTGCGAATCGCGATTGACGATGAACAGCTCGCCGATGCCCGCGTCCAGCAGCGCGGGCGCGATCCCGCGCGCGGCGCCGCCGGCGCCGAGCATCAGCGTGCGGCGACCGCGCAGGTCCAGGCCGTGGCGGTCGGTGAGGTCGCGCACCAGGCCGGCGCCGTCGGTGTTGTCGCCCAGCCAGCCGGTGCCGTGTTTGATCAGCGTGTTGACCGCGCCGGCACGCTTGGCGCGGGCGCTGAGCAGGTTGCACAGTTCGGCCGCGCGCTGTTTGTGCGGCAGCGTGACGTTGCCGCCTTCGCCGCCGCTGCGCGCGAACGACGACAGCGTGACGTCGAAATCGCCCGCCCTGGATTCGATCGCCACGTACTCGATGGCGATGCCGCTCTGCTGCGCGAACGCCTGATGGATCTTCGGTGACAGCGAATGCAGCACGGGGTAACCGAAGACGGCGTAGCGTTTCATGGCGTGAGGGTCCGTGTGTAGACGTGTTGGGTCTTGTGGAGCGCGTAACCGATGCGCTGGTAGAACGGATGCGCGTCCTCTCGGGTCAAGCTGGAACGCACCACCATATCCTGCACGCCGCGACGCTGCCGCGCCCAGGCTTCGACCGCGGCGACCAGCGTGCTGCCGGCGCCGCAGCGGCGCAGACGGGGATCGACGACCAGTGCGATCAGTTCCACGCGTTCGCCGAACTGCAGCAGGGTGCGGTGTTCGGCGGCGACGAAGCCGGCGATGCCGTCGCCACCTTCGGCCGAAGGATCGTCGAGCACGAAGAACGCATGGGTGGAGCGCGTCAGCAGGCGTTCGAAGCGTTGCGCGATGGGCGCCGGATCGAGGTCGGGATCCAACTGCAATGTGAGCTGCGCGATGTGCGCGGCATCCGTGGGGCGGGCGCCGCGCACGGTGAAGGTCAGGGGCGAGGTGGTGTTCATTGCGCTTCCCGCAGCCAGCGCGCCGCGTCCAGCGCGAAATAGGTCAGCACGCCGTCGGCGCCCGCGCGCTTGAACGCGAGCAGCGCTTCCAGCGCGCAGGCGCGTTCGTCCAGCCAGCCGTTCTGCGCGGCGGCCTTCAGCATCGCGTACTCGCCGCTGACCTGGTAGGCGAACGTCGGTGCGCCGAACTCCTCCTTCACCCGGCGCACGATATCGAGATACGGCATGCCCGGTTTGACCATGATCATGTCCGCGCCTTCGTCCAGATCCAGCGCGACTTCGCGCAGCGCTTCGTCCGAATTCGCCGGGTCCATCTGATAGCCGTATTTATTGCCCTTGCCCAGCGCGCCGGCCGAGCCCACCGCGTCGCGGAACGGGCCGTAGAAACTGCTGGCGTATTTCGCGGCATACGACAGGATGCGGGTGTGGATGTGGCCGCCGACTTCCAGCGCCTCGCGGATCGCGCCGATGCGGCCGTCCATCATGTCGCTGGGCGCGACCACGTCGGCGCCGGCGCGCGCGTGCGACAGCGCCTGCTGCACCAGCGCTTCGACGGTGTCGTCGTTGACCACGTAGCCGCTGTCGTCGATCAACCCGTCCTGGCCGTGCGTGGTGTAGGGATCGAGCGCAACATCGGTGATCACGCCGAGTTCCGGAAACCGCTGCTTGAGCGCGCGCACCGCGCGCTGCATCAGGCCGTCGTCGTCCCACGCGGCCGCGCCGTCGAGCGATTTGGCGTCCGGCGCGGTCACCGCGAACAGGGCCAGCGCCGGTATGCGCAGTTCGCTGGCCTCTTCGGCGACTTTCAGCAACGCGTCGATCGAAAGTCGTTCGATGCCGGGCATCGAAGCGATCGGTGCCCGGCCGTCGAGTTCGTGGACGAACACCGGATAGATCAGATCGTTGGCGGTGAGGACGTGTTCGCGCATCAATCGACGCGAGAACTCGCTGCGGCGCATGCGGCGGAGGCGGGTCATGGGAAAGGTCTGCATGCGCGCAATGATACGCCCCGGGTCGGACCGGGGCTCATCGCGACCAGGCGCCGCCAGCGGAGCCGCCCCTTCCACTGCGAGTGAAGGCGGCCGCGACGCTCTGTATCGCAGCCCGAACGGCCGCTTGTTCTGTGATTGATTGCGGGGTTTTGGGCGAATTGCGCGCCGAAGATGCGCCATCCCGGCAGGTGTCGTCGCTGCTGCCGGGCCACGCCCGTGCCCCGGATGGCACGTCAGGATCCGCCGCAGGCATGCGGCCATCGCCACAGGACTTTCCCCGTGACCACACTCCAGACTTTCGTGCTGCCCCGCGCGGTAACGGGCAGCGCTTCCGACCGCCTGCTCGCCGACGCCCTCATCGCGGCCTGGCGGCGCGACGGCATTTTCCAGATCGCCACCTCCGGCGAACATCCGGGCGTGGTCAGCCGCGCGCTGGACGCGAGCCGCCGGTTCTTCGCGCGCCCGTTCGAAGACAAGACGCCGTTGCTCAACGACACCGGCTACAGCGGCTACATCGCCTCGGGCGAAGAAATCACCGCAGGCGAGGCCGACTTCTCCGAAATCTTCACCGTCTGCCCCGATCTGCCGGAGGATCATCCGCGGGTGCGCGCCGGTTGGCCCAGTCACGGTCCCGTGCCGTGGCCGGAGATCGAGTACCGCGACCGCATGCGCGAGTTCATGGCGCAGGCCGGGGATGTCGGCCAGCGGCTGTTGCGCCTGACCGCGCTGGGGTTGGGGTTGGAGGACATCGACGCATTGGCGCGGATGACCGACGACGGCTGGCACCACATGCGGGTGTTGCGCTTCCCCACCGCGAATTCGGGCAATCGCGCGCGCGGCATCGGCGCACACACCGATTACGGTCTGCTGGTCATCGCGGCGCAGGACGATGTCGGAGGTCTCTATATCCGGCCGCCGGTCGACGGCGAGGTCCGCAAGCGCAATTGGCTGCCCGACGAAAGCTCGGCGGGGATGTACGAACATGAAGACCCGTGGACCTTCGTCGCACCGGTGCCCGAAGTGCTGACGGTGTTCCCCGGCGACATCCTGCAGTTCATGACCGATGGCCGGCTGTTGTCCACGCCGCACAAGGTCAAGCTGAACACCCGCGACCGCTACGCCATCGCATATTTCCACGAACCCGCCTTCGATGCGGTGGCGCGTCCGCTGTTCCGTCCCGACAGCACGGAATCGATCCACTACGGCACGCACTTCACCAACATGTTCATGCGCTGCTATCCCGAACGCCCGGCCACGCAGCGCATCGTGCGGGAGAACCGGCTGCGCTGGTTGCCGGACTCGGACGCGAAAGCAGCGGCCTGAGCGTCCCGGCGCTCCCCCTTCTGTTCTGAAGGAAGACCCGCGCACGGCGCATGGATGCGCGGCCCGCGCGAATCCGTCGTATCCGGGCCTGTCGCGTAGCCAGTCCGTGGCAGGCCCTACAATCCATCGATGCGATTGCTGCAATCACTGCCGTTGAGATCACTGCCGCCGATGGCCCGCGCCTGTCTGCTGTTCCTCGGCGGACTGGCGCTGCTGTGCTGGCTGGGGCCGCTGTGCATCGCGTTCGACCCGCATCGGCCCGACTGGCAGGCGCTGTCGGTGGCGCCGGGCGTCGGCGGGCACTGGTTCGGCACCGACGCCATCGGCCGCGACGTGTTCGCGCGCACCCTGGCCGGCGGTCGGCTGTCGCTGACGGTGGGCTTCCTCGCCAGTCTGGTCGCGCTGGGCGTGGGCCTGGGTTTCGGCGCCAGCGCCGGGCTGGCCGGCGGCTGGGCGGAACGGCTGATGCTGCGCGTGCTCGACATGTTCAGCGCGCTGCCGTTCCTGCTGATCGTGATTCTGCTGCTGACCCTGTTCGAGCGTTCGCTGTGGCTGCTGCTGGTGGCGATCGGCGGTTATGTGTGGATCGATCTGGCGCGGGTGATGCGCGCCGAGAGCGCGCGGCTGCGCGAGATGCAGTTCATGCTCGCCGCCACCGCCGCTGGCGCGAGCTTCGGCCAGCGGCTGCGCTGGCATGCGCTGCCGAATCTGCTGCCGCTGGCGTTCGTGTATCTGGGCCTGATCCTGCCGCAGGCGATCCTGGTCGAGAGCTTCCTCGGCTTTCTCGGCCTGAGCGTGGACGAGCCGTCGGCGAGCTGGGGCACGCTGCTGTCCGAAGGCGTGCAGGAACTCGACAGCGCGCCGTGGACGCTGCTGTTCCCGGCGGGGTTTCTGGTGGCCACGCTGGCGGCGTTCCAGTTCCTGGGCGATGCGCTGCGCGACTGGCTGGACGTGCATACGGTGCCACGCACTGACGTTGAGCGCGAATCCGCCGCCGCATGACGCTGTCGCTGCGCCAGCTCGAAGTGCACGTCGGCACACGCCGTTTGCTGGGCTCTCTCGACCTCGAACTTGCACCAGGTCAATGCCTCGGCGTGGTCGGCGAAAGCGGCAGCGGCAAGAGTCTCACCGCGCTGTCGCTGCTCGGTCTGTTGCCGGCGGGACTGCGCGCGACCGGTGCGCTCGCGCACGATGGCGCCGACATCATGTTGATGTCGCGCATGCATGCGGCGCTGCGCGGCCGCGTCCTGGGCTGGGTGCCGCAGGATCCGCTGGCGGCGCTGCATCCGCTGCGTACGGTCGGCGCGCAGATGCGCGAAACGCTACGCGCGCATGGCCATGACGACGCGGATGCGCGCGAGTTGCTCGAACGCGTGCAGTTGCCCGATCCCGCTGCCGCATTGAAACGATGTCCGCACCAGTTTTCCGGCGGCCAGCGTCAGCGCATCGCCATCGCGTTGGCGCTGTGCAGCCGGCCGCGTTATCTGATTGCCGACGAACCCACCTCCGCGCTGGATGCGCGCATCGCCCGCGAAGTGCTGGACCTGCTGGATGCGCTGCGCCGCGAGGACCGACTCGGGCTGATGCTGATCAGCCACGATCTGCCGCTGGTCGGGGCCTATGCCGAGCACGTGCTGGTGCTGCGCCGTGGCGACGTGGTCGAACGCGGCGCGACGCGCGGTGTGTTCGCAGATCCGCGGCATGCATACACGCGCGAGTTGATCGAAGCGGATCGATTGCCGCAGGCCCCCGTGGCAACGTTGGATGTAGGAGCGGCGGAAGCAGCGATAGGAGCGCCCGCTGCCACTCCCAAGGAGTCTTCCGCGACTTCCATCGCGGCTTCCGCCGCTCCTACAAGGGCGGTGCCGCTGCTGCGCGCCGAAGCCATGCGCATGCAGTACCCACGCGCGCCGACGCCGGCGTTGGACGATGTCTCGCTCACCCTGCATCGCGGCGAAGGGCTGGCGCTGCTGGGCGAAAGCGGCAGCGGCAAGAGCACGCTCGGCCGCGCGGTGCTGCGGCTGCTGCGCGGCGCGCAGGGCCGGGTGTGGCTGGACGATGTGGAACTGACCGCGTTGAAGGGCGCCGCGCTGCGCGGGATGCGCAAACGCATCGGCGTGGTGTTCCAGGATCCGTACGCGTCGCTGGACCCGCGCATGCGCGTGGCCGATATCGTGAGCGAACCGCTGCGGATCCACGGCATCGGCGATGCGGCATCTCGACTGGCGAAGGCCGGCGAACTGTTGGCTGCGGTCGGCCTGGATCCCGACATGGCCACGCGATACCCGCACCAGTTCTCCGGCGGCCAGCGCCAGCGCATCGCCATCGCCCGCGCGCTGGCCTGCGATCCGGACCTGCTGGTCTGCGACGAGGCGGTGTCGGCGCTGGATGCGCATCACCGCCGCGAGATCCTCATGTTGCTGGCGACATTGAAACGCGAACGCGGGCTGGCGTTGTTGTTCGTGACCCACGATCTTGCCGCGGCGGCGGCGGTGGCCGAACGCATCGCGGTGCTGGAGGCGGGGCGGATCGTTGAGATCGGCGATGCGGCCGAGGTGTTGCGCAATCCGCGGCATGCGCATACGCGGGCGCTGGTGGCGGCAAGGAACCTGTAGGCCTACGACGACGTCCGCCTCACACCATCATGACAATGGGGTCTTACGGATGGCATCGATGTAGAAGCCGTTTATACAACGCTTGATGCCGATCGCCGATGCCTCATCGTACTTCGCTTTGTTGCAGTAAATGATCGATCCCTCAACGTCGATTTCGACGACGGTGTCGTTTCCGCCGCAGGCTAGCTTTGGAAATAGATATTCGTGGAAGCACACTCGCTCGGCGAGTTGAATTGAGCCATTCTCCAGCAGAACCGCTTCCGGCGAAAAGGTGGCAAACGCGGCGGTCTTATCTTCCGAAAGCCACTTTCTTTCTTCTGGGAAGAAACGCACGCAGATGGATGCACGCGGTATGCCTTCGGGCAGCGGAAAATTTTTCGCGAGGATGCGGTAAGCATAGATGTCCGAATGATCGAAATCGAATCTGGTCTTATCCTCAAAAAGCGTGAATCCCATACGTTTCCAGAAGGGGATCGAAGTTCTGGGTTTGCACTGGATCCGCAACAGCGGCTGATTTTTCCGCTGCGCCCGTGCAATACAATGCCGGACTATCCGAGTGCCTATGCCTTGGCCACGGTAGGCGTGGCGCACTTGAAGAATGCCTGGCTGTACCAGACCGCCTAGTTGAAAGGCAACTGGCTCCCCGCTTTTTCCAGCGATGTAAACACTAAGCTCACCCCCTTCGTGTGCATCCTGGATTCGTCCGCGGTTGCACCAGAAGTTGCCCTCAATGCCCTGCCGATCTTGTTCTTCAAGCCATTGCAAGACGGCCTTGAGGTCGGCGTCGGTTGATCGCCGGATTGAAGATCGCTGCAAAGCTGGTGACATCTAATGCCGGCCCGCCGTCAGATGATCCCGCCGCCGATGCTGAGCCGGATCGCCGCGATCACGATGACGATACCGTTGAGCAGCAGCCCGGCCTTGCCGCGCCGGCTCTTCTCGCCGCGAAACATGATGCCGATGGCGGCGATGATCGCGCCCACGCCGGCGAACGGAATCACCATCCAGTTCAGCCAGCCCAGCAGCGGGATCAGGCCGAGGAACATCAGCAGCATCGCGACGATGCCCCAGAGCAGACTGATCAGACCCATGGTGATGCACTCATGACGATGTCCTCATGATGGCCGCGGATGCGCGGACCGGCGATGTCGATGATGGTTGCGATGCGCGGGAATTCAAGCGTGCACGCCGTCGATTTCCACCGCCAGCTCGCGGCGGCAGATCGCGGCGTGCAGCAGCACCCGCGGCACGCTGGCGCCGAAACGCTCGTCCAGCGCCTTGGCGACCAGCGGCAGGTCGTCCGCATCGCGGACGTACACCTTCAGCCGGGTGCCGCTGCCGAATCCGGCCGGCAGCGAGGGCTGGTGGCGGCGGGCTTCGGCCAGCAGCGCGTCGAAGTTGGCGAAGGTCTCGCCGATCTGGCCCAGCAGTTCGCCGATGTGCTGCGAGGCATGGCCGACCACGCTGGCGGTGCCCGACAGCAGCAGCGGCATCGCGCTGCCGGGCGGCGGCAGCATCGCGCGGGCGAAGCTCGGGGACTGCGGGCCGTATTGCCGCGGGTAGCGGTAGGCGCTGATCTGGCGCGGATTTTCCACCGGCGTGCCGCGCTGGTCGGCCGACAGCCAGTAGACCTGCAGCGTGCGCTGGCCGTCGCAGCGGCCGATGGCGGTGGCCGCCGGCAGTTCGACGGTGTCGAAACGGCCCAGCCCGCGGGCGCGGCCGACGCAGAACCGACGGTAGCGTTCGGTGTCGCCGTCGCCCTGGGTGATCGCGTCGAGGTAATTCCACACCCGCAGCAGATGCGGCGTGCGGCTGCCGGAGACGAAATCGACCAGCTGCGAGTAGGCGCGTTCGGCGGCTTCGCAGATGTCGCTGTGGTCGGGATGGTCGCCCGGCGGCTCGTCGATTTCGATCACGCCGAAGGTGATGTGACCGTCGGTGGACCAGCGGATCTGTCCGCCGGCCGGATCGCCGTGGTGCCCGAATTCGACCGGCGCCGCACAGCGCCAGCGTTCGAACGGCGCGGTGCCGTACGGCTGCAGCGGGATGCGCAGATAGCGGGGGTCGTCGCAGTGCGGCGCGTCGTTGCCGAAGCCGAACACCGCCAGGGTGTCGGCGGTGAGCAGGGCGTCCGGCGCGCTCGCCTGCACATAGTCGACCGTCAGCGCCGAGCCCTGCCCGGCGAGATACATCGGCTGGCTCATGGGCGCTCCGCCTGCAGGGTGTCGCCGCTGAAGCCAGCGCTGCGACCGCGACGGGTGCGCCACCACGCGCGCAGCGCGCGCGGCGCCATACTCGCGGCGTTCAGGGCGTAGATCAGCCGGAACAGGCGGAGCCGGCGGACGACCGCTGGGTTGTCGAACACATCGCCGGCGAGCAGCGAAATCACCGCCTGTTCGATCTGGAATTTGTTGCTGGGCCGGGCGAACAGGCGCTGCATCACCGGGGTGGTGAAGCGGTAGATGAACCAGGAGAATTCCTTGAGGCCGCGATTCAAGCGTCGCGTCATCTCCGACTGCAGCGCCGCTTCGCGGGCCGGCTCGCGCAGGGCGCCGTCCACCATCATCGCGGCGCGTTCGGCGCTGTGCATGCCCAGGTAAACGCCGGAAGAGAACACCGGATCGATGAAGGCGTAAGCGTCGCCGACCATCGTCCAGCCCGGACCGGCCATCTGCGAACAGATGTAGGAATAGTTGCCGGTGGCGTGGACCGGCGCCATGCGCTCGGCCTGGCGCATCCGCGCTTCCACCGACGGCACCGTGCGCAGGGTGCGCAACAGGAAGCTTTCGGTGTCCTCGTCGCGCTGCTTGAGGTATTGGGGCGAACACACCGCACCGATGCTCATCACGTCGTCGCGCAGCGGGATCATCCAGATCCAGCCGTGGTCGAAACGCTCGACGGTGATGTTGCCGGCCTCCTCGCCGTCGCGCCGGACAATGCCGCGGAAATGGCTGAACAGCGCCGCGGACTGGTGTTTCGGATTCTTGCGCTTGAGCTTGCGGCGCGCGCCCAGGAAAGTGTCGCGGCCGCTGGCGTCCACCAGGTAGCGCATCCGCACGTCGAACTCGCTGCCGTCGGCGTTGCGGGCCCGTGCGCGGGTGGGCCGGCCGCCCGCGTCGTTCTCCACCGAGAGCACGGTCACGCCCTCGCGGCTGTCGGCGCCGGCCTCGCCGGCCGCCTTGAACAACAGCTGGTCGTATTCCTCGCGCTTGACCTGATAGGCGTAGCCGAACTGCGGGTTCAGGGCGCGATCGAAACGGAAGACCTGGACCTTGGGCGTGCCGTCCGCCAGGGTCAGCGGGAAGTCGGCCGCGGGTTTGTAGACCCCGATCGCGGCGACGCGATCCAGCACGCCCAGGCGCTGGAGGATCGGCAGGTTCATCGGCAGCAGCGATTCGCCGATGTGGAAGCGGGGGTGGTGCGCCTTTTCCAGCTGCAGCACCCGCCAGCCGCGGCGGGCCAAGGAAATGGCGGCGGTGCTGCCGGCGGGGCCGCCGCCGATCACCAGCACATCGCAGTCGACGGCAGCGCATTCGACGGCAACGCTGTCGAGGGCAGCGGGATCCGCGGCATCGCGGTCAGCGGCATCGCGATCCACGGGAGGGAGCGTCGCGGGTGGCGGTGGCTCCGTTTCCGCCGTCATCGTGCGTCCATCGACAGATTGGGCCGTCATGCTCTTCTTGTTGCAGTCTGAGACTGGCATCATACCGCGTGGCGTGCCTGCGCCGTCCGGTCTCATGGGGCGGCGACACAGGCTCCGGCATGCCTTCCCCCATCTCAGGCCGACCTGCACTGCCGGTCGGCGCGTCCGACGACGCCGTGCGGCGGCCCTCAGGTGCCCGCTCCGTGCGGCGCTGTTTCCTTCGAATCCTGGATCGTTTGCCATGTCTGCACTGACTCCCGCCGAACTCGAACTGGCGGAACTGCTGGTCGAGAGCCTGAACCTCGACAGCGTCGCCGCCGCCGAAATCGACCCGGACGCACCGCTGTTCGGCGCAGGCCTGGGCCTGGATTCGATCGACGCGCTGGAACTGTCGCTGGCGATCAGCAAGAAGTACGGCTTCCAGCTGCGTTCGGACAACGACGACAACCGCCTCATTTTCGGTTCGCTGCGCGCGCTGTCGGCGCACATCCAGCAGCACAAGGCGGAGTGATCGCCGTACTGCGGCTGTTGTTGCTGGTGATGTATGCGCCGCTGGCGCATTTCGCCGGAACCCTGCAATCGCCGCTGCTGGCGGTGCTGGCGCTGGCCGATCTGGCGCTGATGGTGCTGATCGAGGGCCTGCTGCGCCGACGCCTCGCGGCATGGCTGGCGCTCGCGGTGTCCGCGGTCGCGCTGTTCGTACTGGCGCAGTCGCGTCATGCGCTGATGCCGCTGCTGCTGGTGCCGCCGCTGTTCACCGCGATGATCGGCTGGTGGTTCGCGCGCAGCCTGCGTCCGGGGCGCGAGCCGATCATCGCCAAGGTCGTGGGCGCGCTGTACGCGCGCGCCGGCATGCCGCTGTCGGACCGGCATCGCCGCTATACCCGCGGTCTCACGATGGCCTGGGCGGTGTTGCTGGGGCTGCTGACCGTGGTGAATCTGGTCCTCGCGTTGATCGCGGTGCCGGACGGGGTGCTGATGCAGCTGGGCCTGCAGGCGCCGGTCACGGTGACCAACGCGCAGTGGTCGCTGGTCGCCAACATCGCCAACTACGGCGTGCTCGGCGGGTTCGCGTTGATCGAATACCACGCGCGGAAATTCGTGTTCCCGGTGCGGCCCTACCGCAACATCGTCGATTTCGGCCGGCAGATGGCCGCCCTCGGGCCCGCGTTCTGGCAGGGTTTCTTCGATGCCGAAAACGCCGGCAACGCGGGCATAGGCCCGGACAGCCGTGGTTCCGGCAATGCCGGAGCGCCGCGATGAGTCGATACCAGAGGGCTCGGCACGATCCATGCGAGGGCATGCCCATGTCCCTTGCCGATGCGTTCCGCCGTATGCCCCACAACATCCTTCGCGAGGCCGCACCCCATGTCGTCGATTGACCTGCCGCGGCTGGGCGTCGATACGCGACGCCACGAATCGGCACCGGTGCGCGCACTGTGGTCGCTCTGGAACCTGCTGCAGCTCGCTTTCACCCTGCTGTGGACCGGCGTGGGCATCGTGATCGTGCTGGCGTTCGACGCGTTGACGCACTCGCCGCGGATCCTGCTGCGCACCGCGTCGCGGGTGTGGGCGCCGGGCCTGCTGTACGGCGCGGGCGTGCGCTTCTCGGTCGAGGGCGCCGACGCCGTCGACTGGTCCCGGCCGTACATGATCGTCGCCAATCACCAGTCGGTGATCGACATCTGCGCGCTGTTCCGCGCGGTGCCGGTGCCGCTGCGCTTCGTGCTGAAGCAGGAAATGACCCGGGTGCCATTGGTCGGCCGCTACGCGAAATCCACCGGGATGCTGTTCATCGACCGCGACAGCGGCCGCGCCGCCTCGAAAATGCTGCGCGATGCCGCGGCGCTGCTGCGCACCGGCGCCACCGTGTGCATCTTCCCGGAAGGCACCCGCAGCCGCGATGGCCGCGTGGGTACGTTCAAGGTCGGCGCATTCCAGGCGGCGGACGACGCCGGCGTCGACGTGTTGCCGATCGCGATCTCCGGCGCCGGTGCGGTGCTGCCGGCCGAGGGCCTGTTCCGCGTGCGTCCCGGCCGGATCGTGGTACGCATCGGCACGCCGCTGTCCACCGCCGGCAAGGAGCGTCAGGCCCTGGCCGGCGAGGCCCACGCGATTGTCGTCGCGATGCTGGAGCGGGCGCCTTCCGCATGACGAGCCCTGCGACAATCACGACACTTCCGATCACCACGTTCCCGATCACTCGCTTCACGATCCCCCACGATCACCCGTGCCTGCCCGGCCATTTCCCCGGCCGGCCGATCGTGCCCGGCGTGGTCGTGCTCGACCGCGTGCTGGCGGCGATCGAAGCCGGGTACGGTGGCGCGCTCGGCGCGCTGTGGATGCCGCAGGTGAAGTTCGCGCAGCCGCTGCTGCCCGGCGAGGAGGCGCGCATCGAAGTGGAGGCGCTGCCGGATATCGCGCCGCCGCGCTGGCGGTTCCGCGTGCTGCGCGACGATGCGCTGCTGGCCAGCGGCGAAGTGCGCGCTGCCGACGACGGCGATCCGCATCACATCGAAAAGACCGCATCGTGAAGACCGCGACATGAGCACCGAATGGAAACAGCGGCCCGAAGGCGGCGGCCGCTTCGCGCTGTGGCTGATCCGCAGCATCGGCCGCTACGGCGGGCGCGCCGTGTCGCGCCTGCTGCTGTATCCGATCACCCTGTATTTCCTGGTCCGCCGCGGCCCCGAACGCAACGCCTCGCGGGCGTGGCTCGGTCGCGCGCTGGGCCGTCGGGCCACGCTGTGGGATGCGGCGAAACACGTCCATACCTTCGCCGCGACCATCCTCGACCGCATCTTCCTGCTCGGCGAAAGTCCCGAGCGGCTCGCGCGCCGCTTCGACGTGGCGGTGCGCGGCCTCGACGAACTGCATGCGCATCTCGATCAGGGTCGCGGCATGCTGCTGTTCGGTTCGCACCTGGGCAGTTTCGAAGTGCTGCGCGTGCTGGCGCGGCAGCGGCCGGAGTACACCATCCGCGTGGTGCTGGACAAAGCCCATAACAAGGCAGTGACCGAGCTGCTGGATGCGCTGAATCCCGAGATCGCTGCGACCGTGATCGACGCCGGCCAGGACGGCCCCGGCCTGATGCTTGCGATCCAGGCGGCGGTGCAGGAAGGCGCGCTGGTCGCGCTGCTGATCGACCGCGCGCATCCCGGCGGGCAGACCGTCATGGCGCCGTTCTTCGGCCGCGAGGCGCCGTTTCCCACCGCGCCGTGGCTGATCGCCGCCGCGCTGAAGGCGCCGGTCACGTTGGGTTTCGGCCTGTATCGCGGCGGCAACCGCTACGACCTGATCTTCGAGAACTTCAGCGACGATGTGATCATCCCGCGCGCCGAGCGCAGGACCGCGATCGAGGCGTTGATCCGCCGTTACGCCGCGCGGCTGGAGGATGTGGCGCGTACCGCCCCGTACAACTGGTTCAACTTCTACGATTTCTGGAACCACGACGATGACGCATGACCGCGCTTCCGGACCTCCACGCCACGCATTGCGTTTTGTGGCGCAGGCGATGGCGGCGTGCATCCTCGTTTCGATCATGGGCGTCTCGACCGTGCAGGCGCAGGGCGCCGACGCCGACTGGATCCTGCGCGCGCTGGCGCGGCCGGCGCCGATGCGCACCGACTTCGTCGAAGTGCGCGATTCGCCGCTGCTGAAGACGCCGCTGCGGCTGTCGGGCGAATACCGCCGCCCGCGCCAGGACACGCTGGTGCGCGAAGTGCGTTCGCCGTACCGCGAAACCACCACGCTGCGCGCCGGCGAAGCCACCATCGCCCGCGACGGCAAGGCGCCGCGCACGTTCTCGCTGTCGCGCGCGCCGGAACTGGCCAGCCTGCAGAACAGTTTCGGCGCGCTGCTGGCCGGCGACCGCGTGGGGATCGAGCGCGTCTACCGCGTGACGGCGCAGGGCGACCGGGCGCGCTGGACGCTGACGCTCGCGCCGAAGGACAAGGCCCTGGCCGCGCGCGTCCGCGACATCGTGCTGTACGGCCAGGGCGCCGAACTGCGCTGCATCGAAACCCGGCCGGTGAAGGGCGAGCTGCAGCGCACGCTGCTGGCCAGCGCCGCGTTGGCGGTGAAGGCCGACAGCGATGCCGGTGCGATGCAGGCGTTGTGTCGGAACGGCGTGAAGTGATGCCCGGTCGAACCATCGACATGTCATCCCGAACCGAAGGTGAGGGATCTGCTTTTGCTTTGTATGCAGAGGAAAAGCAGATCCCTCGCGTTGCTGCGCAACGCTTCGGGATGACAGTGTCTTTGACGAACGCAAGGCGTTTCGCATGACCGCCACCCGCCGCACCGCGCTCGCCCTCGTCTGGCTGGTGGTCCTCATCGGCGCCGGGTTCGCGATCGCGGAACGCCTGCAGGTCAGCGGCGATCTGCGCAAATTCATGCCTTCCGCCGAAACCCCCGCGCAGAAGCTGCTGCTGGACGAACTCGGCGAAGGCCCGGGTTCGCGGCTGCTGCTGATGTCGCTGGCCGGCGCCGACGCCGAAACCCTCGCCGCGCAGTCGCAGCGCATCGCGCAGACTTTGGCGGACGACGAACGCTTCAGCCTCGTCGCCAACGGCGGCGAGGACGGCCTCGACGCGATCCCCGAACGCCTGCGCCCGTATCGTTATCTGCTGTCGCCCGCGCTCGACGCACAGCGGCTCGACGCCGCTTATCTGCGCGAAGAACTCGACACGCGCGTGCAGGATCTCGGCTCGCCCGCGGCGGCGCTGATCGAACCGCTGCTGCCCTCCGATCCCACGCTCGAAACCCTGCGCATCGCCGAAGCGATGCAGCCGGCGAACGCGCCCCAGCGCCTGCACGGCGTGTGGTTCGACAAGGCCGGCCGCGAAGCGTTGCTCGCGATCGAAACCAAAGCCGCGGGCTTCGATCCCACCGGGCAACAGCTCGCGGTGAGCGCGATCGAAGCCGCGTTCGCGGAAGCGCGCGGCAACGGCAACGCGACGATGACGCTCACCGGCCCCGGCGCGTTCTCCGTCGAGATCGGCGGCCGCACGCAGCGCGAAGCGAGCCTGATCGGCATGGTCGATACCATCGGCCTGATCCTGTTGTTGCTGATCGCCTACCGCAGCTGGCGCACGCCGCTGTTCGGCGTGCTGCCGCTCGCCAGCGCCGGTCTGGCCGGCCTCGGCGCGGTCGCACTGCTGTTCGAAGGCGTGCATGGCATCACCGTCGCTTTCGGCTTCACGCTGATCGGCGTGGTCCAGGATTATCCGATCCATCTTTTCAGCCACCAGCGCGCCGGCATTTCGCCGTGGGCGAACGCGCGCGCGATCTGGCCGACGCTCGCCACCGGCGTGGCGTCGACGTGCATCGCGTACGTGACCTTTCTGTTTTCGGGCGTCGATGGCCTGCAGCAGCTTGCGGTGTTCACCATCGCAGGATTCGGCGTCGCCGCCCTGACCACGCGTTTCCTGCTGCCGGCACTGATCGATCCCGCGCCGCTGGGTTTCAGGGATGGCGATATCGCCACCTCGCCGCGGCTCGCGAAGCTGTGGAAAGCGGTCGCGCGCATCCCGCGTCCGCGCGCGTGGCAACTCTCGGCGTTGGCGGCGCTCTGCATCGCCATCGTCGCGTTCGCGCCCGGCGCGTTCTGGCAGAACGATCTGTCCAAGCTCACGCCGGTGCCGGCGGAAGCGCTCGCGCGCGATGCGCATCTGCGCGAGGAACTCGGTGCACCGGATGTGCGCTATCTGCTGGCGGTGCGCGGCGCCAAGGCCGAAGAGGCGCTGCAGCGCGTCGAAGCCCTGCACCCGAAGCTCGATGCGCTGATCGGACGCAAGGCCATCGCCGGCTACGACAGCGTGGCGCGGACCCTGCCCAGCGCCGCGACCCAGCGCGCGCGCCAGGCGAATCTGCCGGCGCCGGATGTGCTGCGCGCAGCGCTGGATACCGCCGTCGCGACCACGCCGTTCCGCAGCGACGCGTTCGAGGAGTTCGTCGCCGATGTCGAACGCGCGCGCACCGCCGCGCCGCTGGGCCTGCGCGATCTCGACGGCACGCCGCTGGCGACGCGCGTCGGCGGGCTGCTGCTCGAGAACCAGGACCACGCCACCGCATTGATATCGATGACCGGCCTGACCGATCCGGATGCGGTCGCGCGCGCGTTGAACGCGCCCGGCGTCGAACTGCTGGATCTCAAGACCGCATCGGAATCGCTGGTGGAAGCCTATCGCGAGCGCGTGCTGCTGGCCCTCGCCATCGCCGCGCTGCTGCTCGCCGCCACTGTGTGGCTGGCGCTGCGCACGCCGCGCCGCGCGCTGCGGGTGCTGCTGCCGATGGCGTTGACCACGCTGCTGATTCTCGCGGTGCTGCGCGGTTGCGGTATCGAGCTGACGCTGTTCCATCTGGTCGCGCTGATCCTCGCCGCGGGATTGGGCCTGGATTACGCGCTGTTCTTCGAACACGCCGGCGACGATTACGAAGACCAGCTGCGCACGCTGCATGCGCTGATCGTCTGCAGCCTGATGACGCTGCTGGTGTTCTTCCTGCTGGCGCTGTCCAGCATCCCGGTGCTGCGCGCGATCGGGGTGACGGTGACCCTGGGCGTCGTCGGCAATTTCGTGCTGGCGCTGTTGATCGCCAGGCATGCGGTGGATCCTGCTGTAGGAGGGCCTTCAGGCCCGAGCTCTGCCGTAGGAGGCCCTTCAGGGCCGAGCTCTACCGCAGGAAGACCTTTGGGCGCGATTCCGGAAGAGCTCGGGCCTGAAGGCCCTCCTACAGGATCGGTTGCATGATTTCCCGCCACGACATCGAAGCGATGATTCCGCACAAGGGCGCGATGTGCCTGTGGGACAACGTCGTCGACTGGGACGCGCAGCGCATCCGTCTGCGCAGCGCCGGCCATCGCGATCCCGCGCATCCGCTGCGCAGCGACGATCGTCTGCGCGCGGTGCATCTGTGCGAATACGGCGCGCAGGCGATGGCGGTGCATGGCGGTCTGCGCGGCGCCGCGGCTGGCGGCGCACCGAAGGTCGGTTTTCTGGTTGCGCTGCGCGATGTGCAAGTGCATGTCGCGCGCATCGACGATCTTGTGGACGCGTTGGAGTGCGAGGCGGAATTGCTGACCGAAAGCGCGGCCAGTCAGCAGTATTCGTTTCGCATCGTGCATGCGGGCAACGTCGTTGCCGAGGGGCGCGCGGCGGTGATGTTGCAGGGGTGACGGTGTCTGTAGAAGCAGAAGCGAATCGACCGGGACAGATCGGTCGATGGACGTCTCTCAGGCAAGTCGCGGCCCGCTGTTCTCCTCCCCTTGCGCAAAGCGCAGGGGGAGGTCGGGAGGGGGTGCTTTTGCGTCTTCAGGCCGACAGCAAACCCCTCCCCAACCCTCCCCTTCGCTGCGCGAAAGGGAGGGAGCAGGGTCTGCATGATTCATGGCGATACATGGTTTCATTGGGAGAATAGTGATGTCGAACAAACAACAGCGCCGCGCCCTCGTCACCGGCGGCAGCGGCGATCTCGGCGGCGCGATCTGCCGAAAACTCGCGGCCGACGGCGCACACGTGATCGTCCACGCCAACGGCAACCTCGCGCGCGCGGAACAGGTGCGCGATGAGATCGTGGCCGCGGGCGGCTCGGCCGAAGCGGTGGCCTTCGATGTCGCGGACGGCGACGCCACGCGCGCGGCGCTGATCGCGCTGCTGGAAGCCGGCACCATCCAGATCGTGGTGAACAACGCCGGCATCCACGACGATGCGCCGATGGCCGGTATGCGCGACGAACAATGGAAGCGGGTGATCGATGTCTCGCTGCACGGTTTCTTCCACGTCACCCAGCCGCTGCTGCTGCCGATGGCGCGTACGCGCTGGGGTCGCGTGATCAGCATTTCTTCGGTGTCCGGCGTGCTCGGCAATCGCGGCCAGACCAACTACGCCGCGGCGAAGGCCGCGCTGCACGGCGCGTCGAAATCGCTGGCGCGGGAAATGGCCAGCCGCGGCATCGCGGTGAACGTCGTCGCGCCGGGCATGATCGCCGGCAACATGACCAAGGACGTGTTCCCGCCCGAGCACATCAAGCAGATCGTGCCGGCCGGCCGCGCCGGCACGCCGGAAGAAGTCGCCGCGCTGGTCGGTTTCCTGTGCAGCGATGGTGCGGCGTACATCAACGGCCAGGTGATCGGTGTGGATGGCGGGATGAGCTGAAACGACTGCGCTCATCGTCCCAGCACTTGTAGGAGCGACGGAAGTCGCGACGGTTTGCGGAAATATTTTCCGAAAAGCGTCGCGACTTCCGTCGCTCCTACAGATGTTCTTCAGGCCGCAGCGGCGTACCAGATCGCAGCGAGCGAGTGTTCCGTCGTAGATGCCTGCAACAGCGCATCCAGCCCGCAATCGTCGATATCCGCATGCGTATCGCGTGCGCGCTGCAGGCCTTCCGCCGCCAGCCATTCCATGCGCGCGACGTTGTCGCGGATGCGCTGTTCGAACGCCGGGTTGTCCAGCGCGTCGTGCAGCGCGCGGTTCATCTCGTGAAACCATTCGATGTCGTGCTGGTTGAGGAAGCGGCCGTCCAGCGGCGAACCCTCGATGCCAGCGGCGACGTTGCGCTCGCCCCAGCCGCGCAGGAACGCCTGCATCGCCAGATTGAGGTCGCGGCCGCGTTCGAACTGCGGGCGCAGCCTGCCCAGCAACGGGATGTCGGTGAGTTTGTCGCCGCAGAACAGCGGCGCCAGCAGCGCCCAGTAATAGGTGTAGTCCCAGATCACCTTGACCGGCATCACCTGCGCGTCGCCGAACAGCGGGTACTGGTCCTGGTAGATGGTCAGCGTGTTTTCGTAGAACGAGAAAAACAGCTGCTGATAGATATCGGCGTACGGCGCGAACGATTTGCCGGCGCGGTCCTTGTCGATCAGATCGCAGATCAGCGTGTTCGACATCGCGATGAAATCGCTGCCCGGCGAATAGAACGGGTCCAGGAACACGCCGGCCTCGCCGGTCAGCGCCCAGCGGTCGCCGCTGAATACCTGTTTGCAGCCGTAGGAGAAGTGGCGCAGGAACATGAAGTCCTGCAGCCCGTGCTCGGGCTTGTCCAGCGCCTCGGCCATCCGCGGCTGATGCTTGCGCAGCCAGGCGGTGGCTTTCTCGTGGGTGTTCATCGTTTCCAGCGGATGCATCTTCGCGTCGCAGACGATGCCCAGCGAATGCGCACCCGACGACAGCGGAATCAGCCAGAACCAGTAGCCCGGCCCGCACATGTGGTTGGTCGAGCGCCAGCGGTCCGGCGGCGTACAGCGCGCCTGCCACTCGGGGTCGTCGGACCACAGCTTGGGGTCGACGAAACCGTCCACCCGCCACCACACCGCGTTCGCGTCGTGATCGTTGCTCTGCGCCAGGTCGAGCTTGCGCTTGATCAGCCCGGCGCGGCCGCTGGCGTCCACCACCCAGCGGGTGGAGAGCGTGCCGCTCTCGCCGGCGGATTCGAACGTCACCGCATGCGCGTCGTCGCCGGCGCCGAAGTCCACGCCGCGCACGGTCGCGTCGTCGTGGAAATGCACGCCGAGCCGGCGCGCTTCGTCGCCGAGGAAATTCTCGAAGCGGCCGCGATCGATCTGCCACGACGGCGCCGGCAGCAGCTTGCTGACGCCCAGTTCGGTGCAGCGGTCGATCTCGGTGCGGCCTTCGCTGAAGAAGAAGCGGAAACCGAATTTGCGGATCTGCTCGGTGTCCAGGTGTTCGCGCAGGCCGAGCACGTTGGCGAAATAGGTCGCGCCGATCTCGACCGTGGATTCGCCGACCTTGAACGCCGCTTCGCGCACCGGATGCGCGCGGCGCTCCAGCACCGCCACGTCGATGGCCGGGTCGCGGCGCTTGAGCTGGATCGCAAGGGTGAGGCCGGCGAGGCCGCCGCCCAGCACCACGACGTCGTGCTGCACGACGTCATGCTGCACGACATCATGCTGCGGGCCGGGCGTGGTGGTCGCGTCTGTGGTCGCGGTTGCGGTCATGGTTGCGTCCTCGAGGAGAATTTGCCGCTGGTATCGTCGATCACCGGCGGGTTGGCGCGCGCGCGGCGATATTCGCGGATCACGTGGCCTTGTTTCACCACTTGTACCACCACATGCGAGGTGATGGCGTACAGGTCGCGGAACAGGCGGAAATGGCTCTTGCGGAAGGTCTGCGGCGCGTCCGCGCACTGGTAGCGGGTCTCGATCGGCACCCCGACCACGCGCGCACCGGCGCGGCGGGCGGCGGAGATCAGTAGCTGCGCTTCGAACACGAAGCCCTCGCCGGCCACGTCGCGCAGGGTGAACACCGATGCTGGATACAGGCGCTGGCCGCTCTGGGTGTCGCGCACCCGGAAACCGCAGCCCCAGGCGATGCCCCAGTCGCCGAAATCGTTGCCGATGCGGCGGTAGGTCGGCTGCGAGGCGCGTTTGCGCAGGCGCGCGCCGATGATCACGCTGCCGGGGTGGCGGTTGGCGGCGGCGATCAGCCGGGGGATGTCGTCCGCCGAATGCTGGCCGTCGCCGTCCATGGTGGTGACCGCGGCCATGCCCAGGCGCTCGGCTTCGCGGAAGCCGTCGCGCAGGCTCGCGCCCTTGCCCATGCGCTGCGGGTGGCGCAGCAGGGTGATGGGCAGGTCGGCGATCTTCTCGGCGGTGTCGTCGTCGGAACCGTCGTCGATCACGATCACGTGGTCGCAGGCGCCCAGCGCGCCTTCCACCACTTCGCGGATGCGCAGCGCTTCGTTGAGCGCCGGGATAACCACGGCGACGTTGCGGCGGTCGAGCGTCACGGCGGCTGCGGCGACGGCGGCATCAGTCATACGCGATCTCCAGCATCAGCACGCGGTTCGGCCCGGCCTTCAGCGCGGCGCGCGGTGCGCCCGTGGCCAGGGCGTCGAACAGCGGCAGCATCGGCGCCATCGGATTGGCGCCGGCATGACGGCCCAGCGCGCCCGGCGCCGACGCTTCGCCATCGGCCAGCGTCGCGACCAGTCGCGGGCCTTTGCCGTGGCGCGACAGCACCAGCGCGCCGCCGAGCAGGCCGGCGCAGTCGTGCACCGACAGCAGCGGACCGACCGAACCGGTGTCGTAGCCGACCAGCAGCACCGCCTCGCTGCCTTCGGCGAGCTGGGCCATGGCCTCGATGAGGCCCTGGGCGAAGCTGGCGTCGTAGGCGCTGATCGCGGTCGCTTCGCGCATGCAGCCGGCGCCGATGGTCCAGTAGCCGGCGGCGGCGTTGTGCACCGAGTTGTGGAATTTGGTCGGCGAGATGTCGCGCGGCGCGGTGGCCAGGGTCGCGCACATGTAATCGGTGATCGACAGGTCGCCGTGGGTCGAGGTGAACACCGACGGCAGGTCCGCGGGCGCGCGCCCGGCGTCCGCGCAGGCGGCCAGCGCGACGTCCAGCGCGACCGCGACCGATTCCGGCGAGCGCCGGCGCTCGTTCGGCGCCAGCAGCTGCGGCGAGGGTTTGGCGGGCGCGCCTTCGGGCAAGGCGCCGGTGGCGACGAAGTCGCGCGCGGCCTGCCACGACGGCAGACCGTTGGTCCAGAAGCCGATGCTTTCGATGTGCGCGGTGAGCATGTGGGTCGATACGGTGGTCGTCATCATTCGCGCCCGAAGACCAGCGAGGCGTTGTTGCCGCCGAAGCCGAAGGAGTTGTTCATGGCGTAGCGGATCGTGCGTTCCGCATTGTCGAAGCGGATCTGCGGGCCGCAGGCGGGGTCGGGCCGGGTGTCGCCGGCCTCGTCGCCGCCGAGGATGCCCGGCAGCAGGCCGCGTTCCAGCGCGAGCAGCGCGAACACCGATTCGACGATGCCGGCGGCGCCCAGCGTGTGCCCGGTCCAGCCTTTGGTGGAACTGGCGTGCAGGCTGCTGTCGAACAGCCCGCCGACCGCGATCGCTTCGCTGGTGTCGTTGGCCGGCGTGGCGGTGCCGTGCAGATTCAGATACCCGATCTCGGCGGGCGCCAGGCCCGCGCGGGCCAGCGCGCCCTGCATCGCCATCCGCGCGCCCAGGCCTTCGGGATGCGGCGCGGACATGTGGTGGGCGTCGCTGCTTTCGCCGTAGCCGCGCAGGGTCAAACCCGGTTGCGCGGGGTCGCAGCGCTCCAGCAGCGCGTAGCCGCCGGCTTCGCCCAGATTCAGGCCGTCGCGGCGGGCATCGAACGGCAGACAGCGCCGCGTCGAGACCAGCCCCAGCGCGTTGAAGCCGAACAGCACGCTGCCGCACAGCGTATCGATGCCGCCGACCAGGGCGGCATCGACCACGCCCGCGTGGATCAGCCGCGCCGCCTGCGCGAACACTTTGGCGCTGGACGAACAGGCGGTGGCCACGGTCACGCAGGGACCGCGCAGGCCGGTCGCGAGCTGCACGAAATAACCCGGCGAATGCGGGGTGTGCAGCAGCGGGCGGCGGAGATCGGCGGGGAAGGCACCCTCATCGAGGCGCGTGTAGGCCTCTTCGCTGGCGCCGATGCTGGACGTGGACGTACCGATGACCACCGCGACGCGTTCGGCGCCGTGGCGCTGGCGCAGTGCGGCGACGGCCTCGGGCAGGCCGTCCTGCTGCAGTGCCAGCCACGCGAGGCGGTTGTTGCGGCAGTCGTAAGCCGCCAACTCAGGCGGCAGAGCCAGCGTTTCGATGCCGTCGACCCGGCCGATCCAGGTCTCCAGGCGGGCGTCGGCGGTGGCGCCTTCGCCGAAATCGTTGCGGCGCAGGCCGCTGCGGCGCGTGCGCAGCGCCTCGGCCTGGGCCTCGCGGCCGTGGCCCAGCGCGGTGGTGGCGGTATATGCGCGGATCGCCAGTGGCGTCATCGGCGGGAAGGACATCGCTGCGAAAGACACCAGATCGCCTGATTTCGAAAAGAGCCGGATTATAGCCGCGGCCGCCATTCCAGGCGGGTTCCCGGGCGGATCGCCGGGTGATTCGCACGAACCCCGGCGTTATCCTGTCGCCGCAGGACGGAGGCTCGCAGTCCTGTTCAGTCTTCTATCCATTCGTCGTATTCCAAGGGGGTTTCCGTGCGCTTTTCCGCCATCGTGCTATCCGTTCTTTCGCTGCTCGCCTTCAGCGGCGCCGTCCAGGCCCGCCAGGCGCCGCTGGTCGATCCCGACCCGGTTGCCATCCCCGCCGGCCTGTCCCAGGAAAAAGCGGTCAAGGACATCAAGCGCGCCCTGATCGGCCGCGGCTGGACCATCACCGCCGAGCGTCCGGGCGAAATCGAATCCACCCTCAACCTGCGCACCCACACCGCGAAGATCCTGGTGACCTGGGACACCCGGGCGGTCCGCATCGCCTACGTCAGCAGCGTCGACCTCGACTACAAGGAGCGCAAGGGCAAGCGCTTCATCCACCCGAACTACCTGGGCTGGATCAGCAACATCGCCAAGGACATGGGCACCAACATGCAGCTGTCGGCGATCGAGTAACCGCGGCCGACATCACCACGTTCGATCACGCGGGGCGCGGCGGCATGCACGCGCCCCGCGGCGTTTCCGGGCCGTGTCGCCGCACGTCGGCGTTGTCCAACGTGCCTGCGGCCGCCCGGCTGTAGCGCGCGATCTGTAGCGCGCGATCTTCCGCCGGGCGCGCGACGAATGCGCCGGATCCAAACCCCATCGTCCGCCGGCGCACGTTGCCGGTAAGTCCGCATCGTCGCTGTTGGCGATCCGGGCCGGAGCGGTCACGATGGCCGCCTGCAGTCTGTCGGGGAATCTGTATGTCGCGCATCGCCTTCTGTCTGTTCGCACTGTGGTGCGCCCTGGTCGCGCCGGACGCCCGCGCCGGTAACGTCGGGATCGAAGTCGATGTCGATGAGGGCGCGCTGACGATCCTGTTCTCGGAACCGATGCGGGTGCTGGACAACGCCAAGTTGCGCGACATCGTCACTTCCATCCCCGCCCGACGCTATGTCTGCGTCTGGCAGGACGATCTCGAGCTCGACTGCGAGATCCAAGGCGATCCGCTGCCGCCGGCGACGCCGGTGACCCTTGTGCTGGCGGACGGACTGCAGACCGCCGCAGGCAAGCCGCTGCCCCGGCGCACCCTCAAAACCGAAACCGCCCGACCGAGCCTGCGCGCCAGCATCAGCGAATGGGAGGGCGCGCGGCCGCGAATCGTCATCGAAAGCGAGCATGCGCTTGCGGCCGACGCGGTAGCGAGCGTGCTGCGTCTGCGCAGCAACGGCCGCGAATGGTCGAACCCGTCGCTGCAGCCGTTGTCGCTCGCGGACCGCAGCTGGCTGAAGTCGCGCTTTGCGCTGACCTTGCCCGACGACATCGACGCGGGTGCCGAGGTCGAACTGCGGATCGTGCCCGGGCTCCGCACCACGGAAGGCCCGCTGCCGGGCAAGGACGATGCGCAGCTGCTGCGCTTCGTCGACCGCGAGCCGTTCCAGATGCGGATGGTGTCCTGCGCCGGCCCGTCGCGGCAGGTGCAGCGCAGCGTGCGCAAAGGGCTGCTCAACACCTTCTGCGTGCCCGGCGAACCGATCTGGATGACGCTGTCTTCGCCGTTGGACGCGGCCGGCCGGACCGCGCTTGCGGCGATGCTGCCGAAGGCGTTGACCATCGAAGACAGCAACGACACGCCATGGTGGCCGGGCGCGCGCGGGAACGACAACCTGCAGCGTCGACCGGGCGCGGGCATCCAATTGCGCCTCGATACGCCGTTGGCGAGCGAAACCTTCGACCTCGGCGCGACGATCCGCGACGATCAGGGCCGCGCGCTGTCGCCGGTGCGGCTGCGCATCGCCACCAGCGAAGCGCGCCCGCAGCTGCAGGCCGCGGCGCGCGCGCTGCTGCTCGGCGACCCGGCGCGCGACCCGATCCGCAGCATCAATGCCGAACCCGTCGCATTGGAGGTCGCCGCGCTTGCGGGCGGATTCGCTACCGACACCGTGAACACACCGGATTCCCGCGGCAGCGCGACCGGCGTGAATGCCGATGCCAGCGCCCGTGCGCTGGCCGCGGGCGGTTGGGCGCAATGGCGTCATGGCAGCAGCGACACGATGCACGCCGCTGCGCCGCAGTTCGAACTCGGCGCCTACGCCACCCGACGCGAACTGGTGGCATGGGCGACGGAATGGCAGGGCGGTACGGCGATCGCCGATGCCGACATCGAATTGCTGCTGCATATCGACGGCCAACCGCCGAAACGCATCGCTGCCGGCCGCAGCGATCGCGACGGGCTGCTGCGCCTGCGCCTGCCGGACGATTTCCGCATGCCCGCGCAGAAACGCGGCGTGCCGCAGCCGCAATGGCTGTTGCGCGCGCAGGCAGGCGCGCGTCGCGCGGTGCTGCCGTTGCAGGCGACGCAGGGTTACGGACTGAATCTCGGCATGCATCGCATCGATGCGCGGCTGTGGGGCGTCGCCGACCGGCCGCTCTACCGCGCGGGCGACACGGTTCGCTACAGCCTGTGGCTGCGCGCGCGCAGCGAAGGCCGTCTGCTGCGCATGCCGGAGACCGCGCCGATCGAACTGAGCCTGTATTTCAGCGATGAAGACAAGACGCTGCGCACCTGGACCGCGACGCCCGATGACCTGGGCGGCATCGTCGGCGAGGAACGCCTGCCGCAGCATCTGGTCGACGGCAATTACTGCATCCGCACGAAGGCGGCCTGGAGCGAGGAGAACGGCGTGTGTTTCTTCGTCGGCACCTATCGTTCGCAGGATCTGTGGGCGGAAGCCAGCGCCGAAGACCGCGTGCTGCGCGAAGGGGAGACATTCGCCGCCGACATCGCCGCCGGCTATTACTCCGGCGGCAGCGCGGCCGAGGTCGCGCTGGGCCGGGTGACGACGATGCTCACCGGCCTGCCGCTGTCCAGCGCGTATCCCGCTTATGCCGACTACGCGTTCATCGACGTGAACCGCGGCACGGGCCGCGACGGCGTGTCGCTGCAGGGCGAATCGCGCGATTGGGGCAAGCTCGATCGCGACGGCAGGAAAAGGATCGAACTGCCGCTGGCATTCAAGTTCGACGGTGACGACAGCGAGGCCGATCTGCCCGCATTCGGTCGGCTGCAGTTGACCGCCGAAGTCATGCTCGAGGCGCGCGAGGGCACCATGAGCAATGCGGCGCAGGCGCGCTATGCGCGGTACGCGCGCTACGTCGGCCTGCGCATCGCGCCGCGCTGGTTCGATGCGACCACGCCGCTGCGCCTCGACGGCGTGGTGATCGATGCCGACGGCCATGCCCAGGCGGGCGCGGCCATCGAAGTCGTCGTCGAATACCTGCCCGGTTTCGGCGGCGATGGCGACAAGGACGCGAAGCGCGAAGCCATCGCCCGCTGCGCGCTGGTGGCCGGTACGACATCGACCTGCGAGTTCCCGCGCAAGCGCAGCGGCCGCTATCTGCTCACCGCGCGCAGCGGCGATGCGGCGCCGGTCGAGATCGAACGGTATGTGTGGGCAGGCGGCAGCGGCGATGCCACGGCGCAGCGGCTCGCGATCGAGATCGTCGAAGCGCCGGCCACGCCCGATGCGCCTGCGCGCCTGCTGCTGAAGTCGCCGTACGCCCGCGCGCATGCGCTGATCGTGATCGAATCCGAAGGCGCACTGCTCGACAGCCGGGTGGTCGCCATCAATGGCGGCGCGCATGAGCTGTTGTTGCCGCTCCGTGCCGACGGACGTCGTCGGGTCAATGTGCATGCGCTGGTGCGCGAACGCGCCGATGCCGGCATCGATGCGAACGGTCTGCGCCTGCCGGCGAAGAGCGACGCGACGTCCGCGACCGTCGCCGTGCCGCGCCCGCAACGCGCGCCGCAGGTCGCATTGACCCTCGACAAGGAACGCACCGCACCCGCGCAGGTGCTGCGCATCCGCTTGCACAACGGCGGCAGCGCGCCGCGCACCGCGACGCTGGCGGTCCTCGACGACGCGGTGCGGGCGCTCGGCGCCCAGTGGTGGGCGGATTTCGACCCGCAGGCCGAACGTTGGCTGGGCATGCGCGCCGACGAGTGGAGCAACCGGCCGTTCCTTGCAGGTTTCCGCGACTGGAACAGGACGCCGTGGCAGCGTCGTTTGCGCTGGCCCAGCGCGCGTCAGCCTGCGGAAGAAGCGATGCAGCCGGATGTGGTGGACGCTGCGGCGGCGGGAGAACCGCCGCCGGTGGTGTTCGATGACGCAAGCCCGGTGGCTGATCCGGTGTCGGCCTCAGCACCGGCGGCGGCGCGCGCGCGCGCCAATGGCGAGGCAAGAGCCTCGATGGTCGTGCAGGAGGCGCCGCAAGCCGAGGGTTTCAGTAGTGCCGATGACGGTCTGGACCGGATCGAAATCACCGGTTCGCGAATCTCTCGCGTCGATGTGTTCACGGCGGGCGAAGGACCCTCGCCGATACTGGCGATCAATCGCGCGCAGATCGAGGCGGAAGGATTGAAATCCGCCGGCGATGTACTGCAAGGCCTGGACGATGGATCGCCGCGCGAAGGACAGGGCCGTATGGAGATCCCGCCGCGCGAAGGCAACCCCAACACACAGCGCACGGCCGACGCCAAAGCACTGTTCGGCGCGCGCCTGCGCCGCGACTTCGCCGACGCCGCGCTGTGGCGGCCCGACATCCGCCTGGCGCCGGGCGAAACCCGCACCATCGAATTCACCGTGCCCGACAACCTCACCCGCTGGCGCGCGGTGGCGTGGAGCAGCGACGCCGACGACGGCTTCGAAATGACCGAAGCCACGTTCGAGGTCGGGCTGCCGCTGGAAGTGCGATTGCAGACGCCGGTGCGCGTGTATCCGGGCGACCGCGCGGATCTGGTCGCCAACATCCGCCAGAGCGGCGACCGCGCCGCCGATATCGACGCGACGCTGCAGGTCGAGACGCTGGGCGTCGATGCGACGCGTGTGCTCGCGTTGGCGCCGCGCGGGCAGGCGACGCTGCCGCTGCGGATCGCGCCGGTCGACGCCGATCTTCGCGCGCAGGCCGATGGCGGATCGCAAACGCTGACGGTCGTGGCCGCCGCGCGCAACCGCGACGACAGCGACGCGGTGTCGGCATCGATCGAACTCGCCTCGCCGACCATCGAAGCGCGCAAGCTCCAGGCCGGCTGGCTCGGCGCCGCGCCGCTGCGTCTGGATGCGCCGACGCTGCCGCGCAGCGCCAGCGATGTCTCGTTGCGGGTGTCGCTGCTGCCCGGCGCCGATGCGCTGGTGCATCAGTGGATCGGCGATCTGCATGCCTATCCGCATCGCTGCTGGGAACAGATCCTCAGCCGCGGCGTCGCGGCGGCGATCGCGATCGAACGCGGCGACGACGCACGCTTTCCGGACGCCAAGGCCGCGGTGCAGGAAGTCATCGAGAATATCGCCGTGTTCCAGAACGAGAGCGGCGCTTTCCGCTATTTCGCCGATGGCGAAGACCCGGGGCAGCACGATGAAGCGCAGGCGCAGCACGCGCTGACCGCCTACAGCGTGCGTGCGCTGCGCCTGCTGGGCGAGATGGGCCATGCGGTGCCCGGCGAAGCGGTGGGCCGCGGCGAAGGCTTCCTGCAGCGGCGCAGCCGGCCGGCCGGCGACGGCGTTGCACAGGGCAACCAGACCGCCTTCGTCGCCGCCGCGCAGACGCGTCCCGGCCGCGATGTGCTGGATGTCCTGTGGCGGCATTGGGCGAAACTCGGATTGCCGGCACGGGTCGCGACGACGCGCGCGATGCTGGCCGGCGAGCATCCGGCGGCGGCCGAAGCGGTCGCGAAGCTGCGCGATGCGACCACGCGACGCGGCGAGGCGCGCAGCCTGCGCAGCGACGTCCGCTACGACCGGTGGATGAGCTCCGACCTGCGCGAACAGTGCGAATTCATCGGTCTGCTGTTCGATTTCCCGGAGGCCGGCGATGCCGCATTGCGGCGTTCGCTCATCGCGGGTCTCGGCGATCTGTATGCCGGTGGCATCGCGGCGGTCGACACCCAGACCGGCGCCAGCTGCCTGATCGCACTGCGCGCGCTGGGCAAGCGCAAACCGGACGATGCGGTAGCGCTCGACATCGCCCACGGCGAAGAACGCGGCGCGCTGCGTCTCGAACCCGGCGCGCCCGCGCAGCGCTGGCAGCGCGCATTGACGACCAGCACCGCGAAAGCGCCGCTGCAGCTGACGCCTCTCGTCGAAGGCGATGCGCCGGCGAGCTACGTCGCCGAGATCCGCTATCGCGAAGATGCGCGCGAAGCCGGTTCGACCGCAGTCGGTTTCGCGTTGGCGCGGCGTTACGAAGTGCTGCGCGAGCGCGGCTGGGTGGCGGTCGATCAACAGACGCTCCGCGACGGCGACTGGCTGCGGGTCACGCTGTCGCTGGACACCGGCGCGGATCGCCATTTCGTGGCGATCACCGATGCGGTGCCGGGCGGCCTGCGGCCGACCGATCTGGCGTTGAGCGGCGTCGCCGGGCTCGATCTGCAGAAAGTCTCCGACGAAGGCAGCGACTGGTTCCGCACCCGCAGGCTGGATCCGCGCGCGCCGAAGTTCTATGCCGAATTCCTGCCTGCGGGCCGGCACGAGGTGCATTACTTCGCGCGCATCGGCAACACCGGCGATTATCTCGCCGCGCCCGCGGTGGCGGAGCTGATGTACGGCGCGTCGACCCGCGCGCGCACCGCCGCGGCGCGGGTTGTCATCGAGACGGCGGCCGCATCGCCGCCTGAAAAGAAAGCCGACTGAATGCATGCCCAGCGAACAACGAAAGAGGCGACCATGAAAACGATCCATGTATTGACTGCGATCTGCATCGCGCTGTCTTCGATGGCGCTGCCGGCGCACGCGCAGCGGGTATCCGCGGACGCGCAGCGACAGGCGCAGCGCGACGGCGAAGTGCGCGTGGTGGTGATGCTGCGCGACCGTTCGGCGAACGACATCGCCGCTGCGAACGGCCGGCTGCCCGGCCGCGTTGCCGCGCCGAAGCTGCACCCGCGCGTGCGCAGCGATGTCGATGCCGTGCTGTCGGCGCTGCCGGCGCGGGCGCGCGCCAAAGTGCTGCGGCGTTTCGAACGCGTACCCGCGTTCGTACTCTCGGCCGATGCGAACACCCTGGCGGCCCTGGCGCGCGACCGCCGCGTGGTGCGCGTCGATCCGGATGTCGGCGGCGCCGGCCACGCAGTGGAACCGGACGCGGCATCGGTGCAGAACCACGTGCATCAGCTCGCGGCGCTGGGCGTCGGTGGCGCCGGGATGAAGGTCGGCGTGGTCGACAGCGGCATCGATACCGATCACGCCGATTTCCTCGGCCGGATCGTCGGTCAGGCCTGCTTCTGCAGCGTCGGCAGCGGCTGTTGTCCGAACGGAACCAGCAGCCAGACCGGTACGGGTTCCGCCGAGGACGACCACGGCCACGGCACCAACGTGGCCGGCATCATCGGCGGCGCCGGCACGGTCGCGCCGCGCGGCGCATTGCCGGCGGCGAGTCTGGTCGCGGTGAAGGTGATCGATCGCAACAACCGCTTCAATTCGACCTCGGACGTGGTCGCCGCGCTGGACTGGCTGGCCACGCAGCATCCCGACATCGATGCGGTCAATCTCAGCCTCGGCACCGATGCGCTGTTTCCCGGCGATTGCGACACATCGACCGCCTGGACGCAGGCGCTCGCGGTGGCGGTCGCCAATCTCAACGCCATGGGCGCGGTGGTCACCGCCTCTTCCGGCAATCAGGGCAACCTCGGCGGCATGGGCGCGCCGTCGTGCGTCCGCAACGTGGTGTCGACGGCGGCCACCTGGGATTTCACCGGCCCCGCGATCACCTTCCTGGGCTGCACCGAGGCCGCGACCGCGCCGCTGCAGCCGACCTGTTTCTCCAATCGCACCGCCACCACCGATCTGTTCGCTGCCGGCGCGTTCGTGCGCGCGCCCGGCATCAACGGCGGCACCTCGAATTTCGGCGGCACCTCGCAGGCCGCGCCGATGGTCGCCGCCTGCGCGGTCGCGCTGAAACAGGCTGCGCCCGCCAGTACGGTCGCGCAGCGGATGGACGCGATGACACTGTCGCCGACGCGCATCCAGGACGGCGCCACCGGCCGCAGTTATCCGTATCTCGACTGTCGCGACGCGTTGAAACTGCTGAACCCGGCGATGTTCAACCCGATGCCGGTCGAAGGCGCGCGACCGCTGCTTCGGCCGCGCGGGTGAAGCGGTACGGAAACATCCGTACCGAAGGATGACGTCGGGCGCGTTCGGGCACACCGTCGTCACCGCGACCGCGCAGGCATGCCGATCCACCATCGGCCGATTCGATATGCTCACGCGCACACCCACGCCGGAACCGCGCATGATCCGCCTCACGCAACGCAGTCGCTTTCTCCACGCCGCCGTGTTGCTGGCATTGGCCGCGCCCGCCGCGTTCCCGGCGCGCGCCGTCGACGCCGCCTTCCAGCACGAAGACTGGGAGCTCGTCTGCGACAACGCCCGCACCTGTCGCGTGGCCGGTTACCAGCGCGACGATGCCGACATGCCGGTCAGCGTGCTGCTGACCCGTCGGGCCGGCGCGGGCGCGGCGATCGAGGGCCGGGTGACGTTGGGCGACGGCTGGCAGGAAAGCATGCTCGACGCCCTGCCGGCGCAGTTCCGCGTCGCGCTGTGGATCGACGGAAAAAATCATGGCGAGCGCAGCGTGGCGAAGACCGCGCTTGCCGCCGATCTCACCGCCGCGCAGGTCGCGGCGCTGCTCAAAGCGCTGACGCGCGACAGCCGCATCGAATTCCGCGCCGGCAAAACCATCTGGGCGCTGTCCGACAGCGGCGCCGCCGCGGTGCTGCTGAAGATGGACGAATTCCAGGGCCGTATCGGCACCGTCGCCGCCGCGTTCCGCAAAGGCAAGCAGCCCGAAACCAAGGTGCTACCGCCGCTGCCCGCGCCCGTCGTGAAGGCCGCAGCATTGGCGCCGGCCAAACCCGGCGACGCGCGCTTCATCGCGCAGCACGGCGAGGCGGTACGCAAGGCGCTGCGCAGCGCCACCGACGAGGACAGCTGCGGCGATCTGCACGAAACGGGCGAGGAACAGGAAGCGCTGGAGATGGTGCGGCTGACGAAGACGAAGCTGCTGGTCTCCACCCGCTGCTGGCTGGCCGCCTACAACGAGGGCATCGGCTACTGGATCATCGACGACACCGCGCCCTATCGCCCCGAACTGATTACCGCCGACGCCACCGACTTCGACAACGGCACTCTGAGCGCCACTCATAAAGCCCGCGGCCTCGGCGACTGCTGGGGGTCCGAACAGTGGACCTGGAACGGCGCCGCTTTCGTACAGACATCCGCGTCGTCCACGGGCATGTGCAAAGGCTTCGCGGGTGGCGCGTGGGAATTGCCGACGCTGGTGACCGAGATCCGCTGACCGCATCGGAACCAAGCCGCTTCCCGTAGCCCGGATCTCGCCACGGGCGAGATCCGGGAGCGCCACCAGGATGTCTCCCTTCTCCCCGCTGAGCGGGGAGAAGGTGGCGCGAAGCGCCGGATGAGGGGCGCTCTTTGCGATCGGGATGAAAGCCGCGCCGTTGCGGTTTCAAGCCGCGACGCTGGAGCATCCGCACGCCGACGATGATGAAAGTTTCATCATCGTCGGGGTCTGGAGCCGCAGCCTCGGGCTTCGATGGCCCCAGCGCCGGAGATTTCTTCTTGAATGCCTGAGCTGCGAGCCTCGCGCGCGGAGTCGTCGATCACCGGCGTCGAGGCTGTCGGCATCAACGTCGAAGCTTTTTGCTTCGACGCCGGAGCTTTCGACTGGAGCGCCGCGGTTCCGGACGCCAACGGTTGGGCTGCAATCCCATCGTGCCGGATCGCTCACATCCCTGGGGTCGGGCATAGTGGCACCGTCGTAGGGCGCATCGGCCGAAGCCGTCTGCGCAGTGGACACCGAGACTGCGATGCCATTTGCGAAGAGACATGACGCTTCGTCATGCACCCTACAAGAACGTATCTGCTTTACTGTCTGTATCCTCAAACGAGCATCGGAATCTGAGCAGAGTTACCGCTTTGTTGCTTGCGTTTCTTTGTTCCGCTTTTCTTGTTCCGCTGACCGATAGGATTGGGGATGTCCCAATAAATTGCAGCCTCAGCGAGGCTCATACGCAAGAGTCGATCATTTCCAAGCGAGAGTAGCTTCGTAGGCGCTTTCGGATTTGCGCCCATGGCCATCATGATGCTGGAAGCGACTGCGCGAGCCAACGGAGGGGGCACTGCATTTCCAATTTGACGAGCTCCATGCCACTTCGTTTCGTTGAAGCGAAACCAATCCGGGAACCCATGCAGACGCGCCATTTCGCGAACGGTCACGCAGCGATCCCATCTGTAATGAATAGGCCTAGGGCTAGTGAATGCGCCTCTCGCAGAATCCGTGCCTGCCCGTAGAGTGTTGGAAACGCCATCTGGCGGCAGCTTGAAGAACCTCGAAACAGGCTCGACATCGCCAGGTGCGGTTGCAGAAAAGCGGCTCCGAGACAGCTCCGTATGATCGGAACGCATGCTCGATGTCAAGAGACTTGGATTCCATTTTCGCTTATAACCATAGCCCCAATCGCCATCTGCTTCACAACGCATCAGCTTGGCATAGGCACTGGTCTTACCCCATTTTTCGACGAGGACTTCGTCGCTGGCCAGCAACTTCTTATATCGCTCGGCGTTGGGAAGATCGTTGAGCGCATCGAAACAGGTCGGGGCATAGGGCAGCTTCGAGTCGCGTGATCCGGGTCTAGATGTAGTAGCGATCGGGTATGCAGGCAGGTTCAGCCCTCGCTTCGCGCCGAGCAAAAACAACCGTTGGCGACTTTGAGGAGTTCCATATTCGCAGGCATTCAATACTTTCCAGTCCTCGACGACATCGTAGCCGGAGCCCTTGAATTCCAGGATCAACTCTTCCAAAAATTTCTTATGCTTGCCGACGGTGATTCCCTTGACGTTTTCGAAAACGAAATAACTTGCGTCGAGCTCATGGACTATGCGGACGAAATCCTTTACTAAAGAGTTGCGAGGGTCGTCTATCGCGCGTTGCCCGATCATAGAGAATCCTTGGCAAGGCGCGCCGCCAAAAACGACATCGATGCTACGGTTCCCGATCCCAGCGGCAGTACGAATTTCTTCGCCGGTCAGGTCCGTTACGGAGCGCGGAATGACGGCGCACTCGGGGAAATTGAACTCGTGGACGGCCGCGTGAACGGGGTCAATTTCCACTGCGGCGACGATGTCGAAGCCAGCTTGCTCGAAGCCGAGGCTGAGGCCGCCAGCGCCAGCGAAAAGGTCTATGCCAATAGGTCTGTTCATGGTTCAAGTATATTCGTTCCGTACTGGGTTGTCGATCGGGGAAAGGCATATTTCTGAGTAGGGATTCTCTTACTATGGGAGCATGTCATCATTTCGATTGGCGTCTCAATTGCTGAGACAGAATGGTGAAGTATGGATAAGCTTACTCCAGAGCGCAGAAGCTTACTGATGGCCACGATCAAGGCGAGGAATACTAAGCCCGAAATCGCAGTCAGATCGATGTTGCATAGGATGGGTTATAGGTTCCGCATCCATAGGAAGGATCTGGCAGGGACACCCGACATCGTTCTGCCCCGCCACCGCACTGTCGTATTCGTTCACGGCTGCTTCTGGCATGGGCATGCTTGTAAGAAGACGAAGATGCCTAAGACTCGAATAGAGTATTGGGAAGATAAGATCTCGGGAAATCGTCGGCGCGACGCACTTAAACAGTCCCAGCTTCAAGCGCTCGGGTGGAAGGTTGTGGTAGTTTGGGAGTGCGAACTAAAAGAACCTGCTCTGCTTGCTAGCAAAATCCGAAAGAATCTTGATTGCAGCAATTAAAGCGATTTCCTGACCTACGAAAGAAGAAGAATAGGACGTGTGCCATGGCAAACGCACCAAAGAAGAACAACCGATACGCAGAAATAGTCGCCGAAATCTTTCGTAAGCATTACAGCCTTGGAGATACCAGAATCGCATTTGGACGCGAGGAGTTCGCAACCGTAGCAAAAGAAAAATCCATCGTACTCCCTAAAAATTTAGGCGATGCCATTTATTCATTCAAATATAGAGTCTCGTTACCAGCATCCATCGCCGATACGGCGCCGGCTGGTTATGAATGGATAATCGGAGGAGCCGGGATTGCTAAGTACGAGTTTAGGCTCGTGAAGCCGCTTGACATTTCCCCAAGAGCGAATCAAGTCGTTGTTAAAATTCCAGACGCTACGCCAGAAATTATTGGTGCGTACGCTCTCGGCGACGAACAAGCTCTTCTTGCAAAGGTTCGGTATAACCGTCTCGTCGACATTTTTCTCGGCATCGCTGCTTCATCACTGCAAAATCATTTAAGAACTACGGTTAAAAGCATAGGCCAAATAGAAATCGATGAACTGTATGTGGGGCTTGATCGACACGGTCGTCAATACGTCGTTCCTGTTCAAGCAAAAGGTGGGAAAGATAAGCATGGCCGCCAACAAACCGAGCAGGACATTGCTTGCTGCCAAGAAAGATTTCCGAAGCTAATTTGCCGCCCTATATCCGCTCAATTCATCACGAAAAATAAGATTGCGATGTTCGAGCTTGCCCTACAAGATGGCGAGATTAGGATTGTTTCCGAAGAACACTATGAATTGGTCCCGGCCACTTCTATAACAGAGGACGATCTTGCCATCTACAGAAACAGAAAAATAACTTAGTCACTCCATTTAAAATGGAAAGACTTTTTCTGTCACGGTTAAAGCATTAAGCAATGCGTTAAGGCATTGCTCGGCGAAGCCGAGCGCGGTAGGTCGTTCTACGATTCAACATCTTTGATGCATTGTGCGTCAAGGATATCGGAAACATACGGGTTTGCGGTGAGACTTTCCCGGGTCTCGCCGCAGCGAGACCCGGGCTACGGGTTGGCGGGAAATCCATTGTTGCGCGTATGCAGTGGGCGCAAAAAAAGCGCCGGTTTCCCGGCGCTTCGTGGTTGTGACGATCGCGTGATCGTTGCGGCGATCAACTGCAGCGATCACTCAGCGAACCCCGCCTCAGCGTTTCGCCAACTGCCCCGGCACGAACTGTTCGCGCACCGCCTTCGCCTGCAGATCCGGCGGCAGCATGCCCTGGTCGAGGAGGAAGTTGTTGAAGGCGAGGCGGTCGAACCTGTCGCCCAGCGCGAGTTCGGTTTCGGCGCGCAGTTCGAGGATGCGGGCGTAGCCGTAGAAGTAGCTGCCGGCCTGGCCGGGGGCGTTGAAGGTGTAGCGGTCCAGTTCCTGGCGCGCCATCGCTTTAGACAGGCCGACGTCGTCGATCAGCACTTTCTCGGCGCGCGCGCGGTCGATCATTCCAAGATTCAGCATGGGGTCGAGCATCGCGCGGGCCGCGCGCAGCAGGCGGAACTGCAGCGCGATCAGCTGGCCGTCCAGCGGTTCGTAGGGAATCATTTCGGCTTCGGCGTACAGCGCCCAGCCTTCCACGTTCACCGAATTGAACGCGAACAGCGTGCGCGCCAGCGAGACGCCGCGCTCGACCATCGCGGTGAACTGCAGTTCGTGACCGGGGCGGCCTTCGTGGGCGGACAGCGTCCACGCCACCGCCGGGAAGTTGAAGTCGTCGTAGGCTTCGGACTTGTCGCTCAGCGCCGGATTGCTCAGCGGCAGGACGAACTGGCCCTGCTGGCCGGTGTTGCCGACCAGCGGCGCGGGCAGGAAGTGCGGCGCGGGCTGCGCGGCGCTTTCGGCTTCGGTGCCCAGGCGCATCACCATCGGCCGGTTCGGCACGTCGACGATGCGTTCGCGATGGATGATCGGATCGATGGCGTCGATGACCGTGCGGTAGCGGGTTTCCAGCTGGTCGTTGGGAATGGTGTCGCGTTTCAGCGCGCGGATCACGCCGCGGTAGTCGGTGGCGGCGATGCCTTTTTCCTTCGCCACCAGCGGCGCCAGCCGGTCCATCGCGGCGCGGGTTTCCATGAAGGCCAGCCGCGCGCGCTGGATCAGCAGCGCAGGCGGAATGTCGATGCCGACCTGCTTCAGCTGCAGTGCGTACAACTCCGGCGGCAGCCGGGTGTCGGTGCGCGCCTGCGGCAGCACGTCCTTGCGCGTCCACGCCACGTAATCGGCGAACTGCTTGTCCAGTGCGTCCAATGCGGCGCCGCCGCCTTCGATCTTGTACTGCGCGAAGAGTTTGCGGATGCCGGCGATGTAGGTGTCGGCGTTGCCCAGCGCCTGCTCCACTTCGAGCTTGGTCGGCCGCAGCAGTCCGGCGTTGGCGGCGCGTTCCTCGTAGCGCTGGCGCGCGAGGACCGTGGTGGCCGTGGTGCCCGACGCGATGCCGGTATAGGCCTTGAGACGATCCAGCGCCTTGGCGCGGCGGTCGGCCGGGGTCTGGTCGGACAGCAGGCCCTTCAGGCCCTGGAACACCAGCTGCGGCGCGTCGATGTAGGGCACCACCAGGCGTTCGTTGACCAGCGAAGACTCGATGGTGTCGTCCGCCGCCTGGATCATGATCTCCAGATCCTGGCGCACATTGGGGTCGCGCTCCAGCTGCAGCTTTTCCTGCAGCTTCGCCTTGGCGTCGGCGGTGGCCTTGCGCAGGCGCGCGCCGTTGTCGGGGCCGAGGTCGGAGACCTTGTCGTCGTAGCCGGGAATGCCGAAGAACGAGCCGCCTTCGGGCTGGAACTGCAGCTGCGCGTCCAGCAGGATCTGGGCGTTGGCGTTGCTGGCGGTGACCCAGGCGGGTGCGGGCTTGGCGGATGCGGGTTTGGCCGCGGCAGCGGGCGCGGGCGATGCCGCGTGGGCGTGCAGGGGGATGGCGAGCGCGCAGCAGAGCGCGACGGCGAGTGCGAGTGGTTTCATCGGCGGAGTCCGGTCGGAGGAGTGGGGCGACACTACGCCCGGGCCATGGGCGGGGCCAGCGTCGAAGGTCATGCGAAGGATGATCCGCCAGGTCTGGCGCAGAGCCTGAGACCGTACCCGCCGCTCCGATCCGACTCAGGACGGCGTCAGCAATCGTGACAGGGATTGTTGCAGGAGGGTATCGAGCGCACGTTTGCCGAGGCGCCGGTCGATGAACGCGCGGAGGCTCAGACCATCGACCATCGCCAGCACCAGATTCGCCGCCTGATCCGGCGGAAGATCCCGCGCGACGCTTCCAGCCGACTGCTGCTGTGCGATCACGCTCGACAGCGCTGCGCTCAACATCAGCTCCTTAGCGGCAAAGCTCTCGCGGAGAATCTCGTCGCGGGTCGATTCGGACAGCACTTCGGTGGTGAGCCGGAACTCATCGACATCGCGCATCGTCCCAAGTTCCTGCTTCATCAGCTTCGTCAGTCCGGCGATGAAATCCACCGCATCGGCAAGCGCCGTAACCCCGGCAATCATCCGATCCCGGTCCAGCGCCGAAAACGCGCGGATGATCGCGCTCTTACTGTCGAAATAGCGGTACAGCAGGCCCATGCTCAGGCCGGACGCGCTTGCGATGTCCTGCATGCTGGTCTGGTGGAAGCCTTTGGCGACGAAGCAGGTTTCGGCCGCAGAGAGGATTTCGCCTCGTCGGCGTTCGTGCAGGTCGGTATCGGCTTTACGCATCGGTCGGGCTCGATCGGTTGAGATTGCGCATTCTTATAGTTGACATGGCGCGCTGTCGTCAATAAATTGAGTGAGCGCTCACTTTATCGATAGGAGGCAGCCATGCCTATGGAGATGTTGCTGGACAGGCCTGACCTGTTGCAAAAGCTTGATGAGATCGGATTGGTGCTCTCGGCGCTTTTCATCGTGTTCCTGCCGCTGGAAGTCTGGCGCCGCCGTCGTCAGGGACGGCTCGACCGGCGCAGCGTCAAGGAAATGCTGGCCAGCGCCAGCCCGCTGCTGCCGACCCTGCTCACCGGGCCGTTGGTGCTGGCGTTCATCGCCGGGCTCTACGGGGCCACGCACGCCCTTACACCGCTGCGCATTCCGACCAACTGGGGCACGGCATTGCTGGCGCTTGTGCTGGTCGATTTCTGCTACTACTGGGACCACCGTGCCGCGCATCGGGTGCGTGCCTACTGGGCGATTTCGCATTCGGTCCACCACAGTTCCTGGCAATTCGACCAGACCACCGCATTCAGGATTTCCTTTGTCGATGGTTTCCTGTCGCCGTGGTTCTATCTGCCGGTAGTGTTGATCGGATTCGACCCGCTGCTGGTCGGTGCGTGTTTCGGACTGATCCTGGCCTATCAGCAGTGGTTGCACACCGAGTCCGTCGGTCGACTGGGCTGGCTGGATGCGGTCTTCAACACGCCATCCAATCACCGTGCGCATCATGCGATCCAGCCGCAGTATATCGATCGCAATTACGGCGCGATCCTGATGGTCTGGGACCATCTTTTCGGCACCTACGTCCGCGAGCGGGAATCCCCCGTCTATGGCCTCACCGAACAGATCGACTCAGCGCATCCGTGGCGCGTGCATGCGGCCGAGGCGCTGAAGTTGTGGGGCGATGTGAAGCAGGCGCGCGACTGGCGGAAGCGCTTGGCGCTGCTATGGAAGCCGCCGGGCTGGGCGCCGGAAGGGCTGCCGAAATGAAAAAGATAGTCGGATATGCATTGCTGGCGCTGTCCGCAGTCGCATGGGGCGGCATCGCCGCCTTGCCGCTGCTGGATATTTCCATCGGCACTGCCGCCACAGCGACGGCCGCGCTATTGATCGGCGGCGAGATCGCATTCTTCGTCGGCGTTGCTCTCTTGGGCAAAGAGGCGTGGGAGAAGATCAAATCGCGTTTCAAGAGGAAGCGGTAGGGACGTTCGGTGAATGGCGGTCGTTACGCGATGGGCGAGATTTTTTGCTCGTCATCCCCGCGAAGGCGGGGATCCATGCCTTCAAACGATCAGCAACCTTTCGCAGTTCATCGCGGCATCAACAATGTAGGCATGGATCCCCGCCTTCGCGGGGATGACGGGCAAGAGCGCGCAGATGTCTTCACAATCATGCGACATCAACGCTTCAGGCACCGCGTAAAAAACGCTTCGGTCAGCCGGTAGCGATGCAGCAGATCCGCGCCGCGCAGGCCGTGCTTGGCGCCGGGATAGGTCATCAGCTCGAACGGCGTCGCGCGCTTCTGCAGGGTGCTCATGAGCTTGGTCGAATTGCTGAAGAGCACGTTGTCGTCGGCCATGCCGTGGATCAGCAGCAGCGCGTTGGGTTTGATTCCGGCGACGTGGGTGAACACGCTGGCTTCGCGATAACCGTCGACGTTGGCGGCCGGCAGGTCCATGTAACGCTCGGTGTAGTGCGTGTCGTACAGCGCCCAGTCGGTCACCGGCGCGCCGGACACGCCGCAGGCGTAGTCGTCGGCGGCCTTGCCCAGCAGCATCAGGCTCATGTAGCCGCCGTTCGACCAGCCGTAGACGCCGATGCGGGCGCCATCCACCCACGGTTGCGCGCGCAGCCATTCCACGCCCTTGCGCTGGTCGTCCACTTCCACCGTGCCCTGTTTGCCGTACAGCGCGCCGCCGAAGGCCGCGCCGCGCCGCGGCGTGCCGCGGTTGTCGACGGTGAACACCACGTAGCCCTGCTGGGCCATGTACTGGTTGAAGAAATGATCGCCGCGGCCGGGCCAGCTGTCGGTGGCGGTCTGCGCCGCCGGGCCGCCGTAGACGTAGACCATCACCGGATATTGTTTCGCCGGGTCGAAGTCCGCGGGTTTGATCAGGCCGTAGTGCAGCGGCGTGCGGCCGTCGGCGGCGGTGAGCGTGCCGAACTCGACCGGCCGGTGCGCGGCCAGATATTTCGCGTACGGATGCGCGGGCTTCGCCGGGTCGTTGTCGATCAGGTTCGCGACCAGACTGCCGTCGGCGCGATGCAGCGCGATCTGCGGCGGCGTGCGCGCGTTCGACCAGCTGTCGACGTAGACGCTGGCGTTCTTCGCGAAGCTGGCGCCGTGCATGCCCGGCTCGGTCGACAGCGTGCGGATGTTGCCGCCGGCGAGCGGCACGACGTTGATCTGCGCTTCGCGCGCGGCCGCACGGCCTGCGGCGTCGCGACCGGCGCTGAAATACACCAGGCCTTCGGCTTCATCCACCGCCAGCAGCTTGTCCACCGGCCAGTCGCCGCGGGTGAGCTGCGTGAGCTGTTTGCCGTCCTTGCTTGCCACGTAGAGGTGCTCGAAACCGCTGCGCTCGCTGCTCCAGACGAAACGCCCATCCTTGAGGAAGTACAGACTGTTGTGCAGCGGCACCCAGGTCTTCGCGGTTTCGGTGATGAGCGTGCGCTGGCTGCCTGCGGCGAGTGCGACCTCGATGAGTTCCAGCGTGCGCTGGTCGCGCGACTGGCGCTGGAAGGTCAGGTGCTGCGGGTCGCGCCAGTCGACGCGGGTGAGGTAGATGTCGGGATTCTTGCCGAGATCGATCCACTGCGGCGCCGCGCCGGGCTTCGGCGCGATGGTGGCGAGCTGGATGGCAACGTTGGTCTCGCCCGCCGCCGGATACCGCTGCTCGACCACTTCGGTGCGATCCGGATACACCTCGTAACGCTTCTGTACCGGCACCTTGCTTTCGTCGATGCGCGCGAAGGCGATGGCGGAATCGTCCGGCGCCCACCAGTAGCCGGTGTGGCGATCCATTTCCTCGTCTGCCACGAACTCGGCGACGCCGTTGCCGATCGTGTCGCTGCCGTCGCTTGTCAGCTGGATTTCCTTGCCGCTGGCCAGCTCGATCGCCCACAGGTTGCGCGCGCGCACGAAGCTGACGAAACCGCCCTTCGGCGAGACTTTCGGGTCGGTGGCGAAGCCTTCTCCGGTGGTCAGTTTGCGCACCGCGGCCTTGCCCGACTTGCCCAGGTCGTACAGATACAGTTCGCCGCCGAGCGGGAACAGCAGGGTTCTGCCGTCCGGCGACCACTGGTAATCGACGATGCCCGACAGCGACGCGGTGCGCTGGCGCTCGCGACGCGCTTTCTCTTCGTCGCTCAGCACTTCCTCGCCGGGCAGCACGTCGCTGGAATCGACCAGCAGCGCGGAGGCGCCGGTCGCCACGTCGAACGCCCACAGATCCAGGCGGTTGCGGTCGGTGTCCTTGCCGCGCAGGAAGGTCACCCGCGAGCCGTCTGGCGCGATCTGCGGTTTCAGCAGGGTCGGGCCGGACAGCGGCGCGTCGCCGGTGATGGCTTCGAGGGTGAGTTTGCCCGGAGGCGGTGTAGAGGCGTAAGCGGCGGGCATGGTTGCGGCGGGCATGATCAGCAGGCAGGAGAGAAGGGCGGCGGCGCGGATCACGGCTTCGTACCTTGGGGGGCGCTCTGGCCGAACAGCGCCTTGCGCTGTTCTTCGCTGAGCGGCTGGCCGGCGGCCGGATTGACCTGTTTCGTCCACGCATACGCGCGCCGGGTGGCCGGGCGCGCGGCGATGGCGGCCTGCCAGCGGCGCACTTCGGGATACGGCTCCAGATCGATCGGCGCGGTCTTGTACGGGCTGATCCATGGATAGCAGCTCATGTCGGCGATGCCGTAGTCGTCGCCGAGCAGGAACGCGCGGCCGGCCAGACGTTTGTCCAGCACGCCCAGCAGACGGTGCGCCTCGCGGGTGTAGCGGTCGATGGCGTAGGGAATCTTCTCCGGCGCGTAGACGTTGAAGTGCCCGTACTGCCCGGTCATCGGACCAAGGCCCGCCATCTGCCAGAACACCCATTCCAACGCTGCGGTGCGGCCGCGCAGGTCGGCGGGCAGGAAACGGCCGGTCTTCTCGGCCAGGTACACCAGGATCGCGCCCGACTCGAAGACGCTCAGCGGCGCGCCGCCGTCGGCGGGCGCGGTGTCGACGATGGCCGGCATGCGGTTGTTCGGCGCGATCGCCAGGAAACCGGGCTGGAACTGTTCGCCGGCCCCGATGTTCACCGGCTTGATCTCGTAGGCCAGCGGCGCGCCGGCCTCGACCAGTTCTTCCAGCAGGAGGGTGATCTTGTGGCCGTTCGGCGTGGGCCAGTAATGCAGTTCGATCATGGGGGGCGGGCCGTTTCGAGGGGATGTCGGCAGTGTAAGCCGTGGGCGCGGCTTGGCGTTGTCATGCCCGGCGGCTACGCTATGGCGGATTTCGCCTCCAGCAGTGCCCTGTCATGTCCAACGCTTCGCAAAAGCCGCTCAACCCGACGCTCAGCCCCCTGTCCCGCCTGATCTTCGCCTCGCGCTGGCTGCAGCTGCCGCTGTATCTGGGCCTGATCGTGGCCCAGGGCGTGTACGTGTTCCTGTTCGGCAAGGAGCTGTGGCACCTCATCCACGACACGCCGACGCTCAGCGAACAGGACATCATGCTGATCGTGCTGGGCCTGATCGACGTGGTGATGATCTCCAACCTGCTGATGATGGTGATCGTGGGCGGCTACGAAACCTTCGTCTCGCGCATGAACCTGGCGGGCCATCCCGACCAGCCGGAATGGTTGAGCCACGTCAATGCCAGCGTGCTCAAGGTCAAGCTGGCGATGGCGATCATCGGCATCTCCTCGATCCATCTGCTCAAGAGTTTCATCGAAGTTGGGATGGTCGACGGTCTGCCGCTGTGCAGCACCATGGCCGGCATCGAAGCGATGCAGGCGATGCAGCCATTCATCGATGCGGGGCAGAAACTCAAGCCCTGCACCACGATCACATCGACCGGCGTGATGTGGCAGGCGATCATCCACGCGCTGTTCATTGTCTCGGCGATCGGCATCGCCTGGACCGACCGGATCATGATGGGCAGTTCGACCAAGCGCGATCACCATTGACGACATCCCCGTAGAGCGGCCTTCAGGCCGCTGCTTTTCGCGGGAAATCAAAAAAGCAGCGGCCTGAAGGCCGCTCTACAGCGACGATGTACGGGAGATGCGTAGGCCGCGTATGGCCCATCGCGTAGAATGCGGGCATGGATGTCTCCCACCTGCTCGACGGCCTGAACGCCGCGCAACGCGAAGCGATCAGCGCCGAATCCGGCCACCTGCTCGTGCTCGCCGGCGCCGGTTCCGGCAAGACCCGCGTCCTCACCCATCGCATCGCCTGGCTGCACGAAGTCTATGGCGTGCCGATGCACGGCATTTTCGCGGTGACCTTCACCAACAAGGCCGCGGGCGAGATGCGCCATCGCGCCGAATCGCTGCTGCCCGGCGGCAGCCGCGGCATGTGGATCGGCACCTTCCATGGCCTCGCCCATCGCCTGCTGCGCCTGCACTGGCAGGACGCGAAGCTGCCCGAAGCGTTCCAGATCCTCGACAGCGACGATCAGCTGCGGCTGGTCAAGCGCGTGGTGCAGGCGCTGGAGCTGGACGAAGCGCGCTTCCCGCCGCGGCAGATCGCGTGGTGGATCAACGCGCAGAAAGACGAAGGCCGCCGTCCGCAGCATATCCAGCCCGAGAAGGACGAATGGGCCAGCGTGATGCTGCGCGCGTACACGCTGTATCAGGAGCGCTGCGAACAATCGGGGCTGGTCGATTTCGCTGAGATCCTGCTGCGCGCGCACGAACTGCTGCGCGACCATCCGCCGTTGTTGCAGCACTACCGCCACCGTTTCCAGCAGCTGCTGATCGACGAGTTCCAGGACACCAACAGTCTGCAGTACGCCTTCATCCGCCTGCTGGCCGGCGACACAGGTCAGGTGTTCACCGTCGGCGACGACGACCAGGCGATCTACGGCTGGCGCGGCGCGAAAGTGGAGAACGTGCAGCGGTTCCTGCGCGATTTCCCCGGCGCGCGCACCATCCGTCTCGAACAGAATTACCGCTCCAGCGCCAACATCCTCAACGCTGCCAACGCGGTGATCGCGCACAACCCGTCGCGGCTCGGCAAGCAGCTGTGGACCGACAGCGGCGAAGGCGAGCCGATCGATCTCTACGCCGCGTACAACGAAATCGACGAAGCGCGCTTCGTGATCGAGCGCATCCGCGCCTGGGTGCGCGACGGCGGCAGTCACGGCGAAACCGCGATCCTTTACCGCAGCAACGCGCAATCACGCGCCTTCGAAGAAACGCTGCTGGGCGAACAGATCCCGTTCCGCGTCTACGGCGGCATGCGCTTCTTCGAGCGCGCCGAAATCAAGGACACCCTGGCGTACATGCGCCTGATCGCCAACCGCGACGACGACGCGGCGTTCGAGCGCGCGGTCAACACGCCGACGCGCGGCATCGGTGAGCGCACGCTCGACGAAGTGCGCCGCTATGCGCGCGCCCATAGCGTTTCGCTGTGGAAAGCAGCCGCGCTGGTGTCGCGCAGCGATCTGCTCCCGGGTCGCGCGCGGAATGCGCTGGCGTTGTTCGAGGGCCTGATCGACACCATCGCCGACGAATCGGGCGATCTGCCGCTGAAGGACAAGATCGATCACGTGCTGGCGCGCTCCGCATTGCGCGAGCACTACGCCGCGCTGTCGAAGGGCTCGCTGGATTCGCGCACCGACAATCTCGACGAACTGGTGTCGGTGGCCTCGCGCTTCGTGAAGGGCGACGACGAGGAATCCGCCGCGCTGCCGGAGCTGGTCGCGTTCCTCGCGTACGCGGCGCTGGAAGCCGGCGAAGGTCAGACCGAAGCCGGCGAGGACGGCGTGCAGCTGATGACGTTGCACAGCGCCAAGGGCCTGGAATTTCCGCTGGTGTTCCTGGTCGGGCTGGAAGAAGGCCTGTTTCCGAACAACAAATCGATCGATGAAGCCGGCCGGCTGGAAGAAGAGCGCCGCCTGGCCTACGTCGGCATCACCCGCGCGCGGCAGAAGCTGGTGATCACCTACGCCGAAGCGCGCCGCCTGCACGGCCAGGACATGTACGGCCTGCCGTCGCGCTTCCTGCGCGAGATTCCCACGACGCTGATCCACGAAGTGCGGCCGAAGATCCAGGTCGCGCGGCCGATGTACAACGCGAACGCGCGACGCGACGCGTGGCAACAGGGCCGCGGTCACGCATCGCTGCAGGAAAATACCGGCGTGCGTATCGGCCAGAACGTGACCCACGCGAAATTCGGCAGCGGCATCGTCACCGATATCGAAGGCACCGGCGCGCACGCGCGCGTGCAGGTCAATTTCGAGGACGAAGGCAGCAAATGGCTGGTGATGGCGTACGCCAATCTGCAGCCCGCGTGATCCAGGAATCGTAGAGCGGAGCAACGCTCCGCTGCCTCGTGAGACACACCAGCAGCTCGATATCCAAGCATTGTCATCCCGAGCCGCAGGCGAGGGACCTGCTTTCTGTTTCCAATTGGGCGATCAAAGCGAACAGCAGATCCCTCACCCCGATGAAGCCGGGGATTCGGGATGACAGTATTTTGTAGTGATGCTGCTTCCGGAGAGGGCGCAGCGGAGCTGCGCTCCGCTCTACAATTGCGAAAACGAGGATTGTTCGATGACAGATACCGACCCCGACTTCCTCCGCGTCCGCGACTACCTCACCACCCTGCAGGACCGCATCTGCGCCGCCGTCGAGGGCGCCGACGGCGCCGCGACCTTCCAGGAAGATCTCTGGGAGCGCGCCGAAGGCGGCGGCGGTCGCACGCGGATCCTGCGCGACGGCGCGGTGTTCGAGCAGGCGGGGGTCGGGTTCTCCGACGTCTCCGGCACGAAACTGCCGCCCTCCGCGACCGCCGCGCGGCCGGAGTTGGCCGGCGCGTCGTGGCGTGCGGTGGGCGTGTCGCTGGTGTTCCATCCACGCAATCCCTATCTGCCGACCACGCACGCCAACGTCCGCCATTTCCGCGCGGTGCGCGACGGCGAAACCGTGGCCTGGTGGTTCGGCGGCGGCTTCGACCTGACCCCGTTCTATCCTTTCGACGACGACGTGCGCCACTGGCATCGCACCGCGCGCGAGTTGTGCGAACCGTTCGGCGGCGACGTGCGCTACGCAGCGCACAAGCGCTGGTGCGACGAGTATTTTTTCCTCAAGCACCGCAACGAGACCCGCGGCGTCGGCGGACTGTTCTTCGACGATCTGCACGGCGACTTCGAGCGCGACTTCGCGTATCAGCGCGCAGTCGGCGACGGCTTCCTCGACGCCTACCTGCCGCTGATCGAACGCCGCAAAGACACGGCCTACGGCGAGCGCGAACGCCAGTTCCAGCTGTACCGTCGCGGCCGCTACGTCGAATTCAATCTGGTGTTCGACCGCGGCACCCTGTTCGGCCTGCAGTCCGGCGGGCGCACCGAATCGATCCTGATGAGCCTGCCGCCGCTGGTGCGATGGGAATACGGGTATCAGCCCGAAGCCGACAGCGACGAAGCGCGGCTGCAGGATTACCTCAAGCCGCGCGATTGGCTGGGTGAGGCCACGTAGGAAGCCCGATTCCGTAGGAGGGCCTTCAGGCCCGAGCTTTTCGGATATCGGAATCAAGGCCTTAAAAGCTCGGGCCTGAAGGCCCTCCTGCAAAGGCAGGCCCTGTTACGGAGCGGGGTCCTGATCGGCCAACACGATGCTGATCCGCCCGTTGGTTTCCAGCGTCGCGACGCGGATCCGCTCGATGTCGGTGCAGCCGGCCTCGCGCATCGCCTCGTGGAAGTCGGCGTTGCTCACCAGCTGCTGCCGCAGCACGTCGCGATGGATCTTGCCGTCGCGCGCCAGGATCACCGCTTCGCCTTCGATCAGCTTGCGCGCGCGTGGGCTGCGCGCGGCGACCAGGGCGACCGCATAGTTCAGCGCGATCAGACAGACCGCCAGCAGCGCGGCGCCGGTCAGCGAGTTGTCGCCGCCGTTGAGCCCGTTCTGCACCGCGTTGCCGATCAGGATCAGCATGACCAGATCGAACGGCGTGAACTGACCGACTGCGCGCTTGCCGGACGCGCGCACCAGCACCATCACCAGGACATAGATCGCGACCGCACGCAGCGGGAAATGCCACCAGGGCGCGGATAACTGCAGAAGATCGGACATGGATAGCGCCGGTGAGGTGGGCGGAGCCAGTCTCCTCTGCGGTCGGGAAAATGGAAAGCGTTGCGGATATGGGCAATGCTGCCCGATGCCCGAGCCTTCAGCCCTCCGTCTGCGGCCCAAGCGGCAGGCGGATGTCGACGGCAGCGCCCGCTTTTCCGTCGGCGCGCGCGCCGATCCGGATGTCGCCGCCATGCCGCAGCACTGCGGCGCGGGCGATGGCGAGGCCGAGGCCATTGCCCTGCTGCTGTCGCGCGCTTTCGCCGCGCGCGAACGGCGCGAACAGGCGCGCCTGCGCTCCGGCCGAAAACCCTTCGCCGCTGTCGATCACGCGGATCAGCGCCTCGTCGCCATCGCGCACCAGTACGACCGTCGCGTCGGCGTTCGCGGGCGTATGCTGCAACGCGTTACGGATCACGTTTTCGAACGCGCGCTGCAACAGTTCGCGGTCGCCTTCGACAACCGTCACCCCGGCCGCCTCCTTGTCCCCGTCCTCGAAATACAGCGCGCGCGGCTGGCCGGCGATTTCCAGTCGTGCGTCGTCGACGATCTCCGCCAGCAGTTCGCCCAGGTCGATCGCGGCGCCGGGCAATTCCGACTCCGGCGATTCCAGTCGCGCCAGCAGCAGCAATTCGCCGATCAGGATGTCCATCCTGTCGGTGTCGCGCTCGATCCGGTCGAGCAGCGCGCCCTGCGGCTCGTCGCGCATCAGTTCCAGCGCCACGCGAAGCCGCGCCAGCGGCGAACGCAGTTCGTGTGACAGGTCCAGCATCAGCTGGCGCTGGGTGCCGATCAGTCCGCCAATGCGCCCGGCCATCCGGTCGAAATCCGCAGCGAGCGCGCCGAATTCGTCGGTGCGTCCCCGCAGTGCGGCGCCCACCCGCGAGTCGAGATCGCCGGCGGCCAGCTGTCGCGTGGCGCGACGCAGATCGTCGATCGGGATGACCAGATAGCGCGCCGACACTGCGCTGAAAAAGCCGGCGAGAATCACCGAAAACAGCAGCGGGGCGAGCATCGTTCCGATGATCAGATTGACGGTGGGCAGCGGGAGTTCGACGGCACTCCCGAACACGCTGTATTCCCGGCCGTCGGGCGCACGCATCCGCTCGCTGAAGCTGAGCGAGCCTGGGAACGGAGGCCCGCCGCCGGAAAACGTGCGGCTTTTCCTGTCCATCTCCCGTGCGATGCTGCGCAACCTGTCTGGCAGCGGCCGACCCAGCACTTCGCGCCCGGCATCATTGAAGAAATACAGATCCAGTCCGTAGTCGTCGCGGGTGGTCGCGACCATCTCGGCGAATGTGCGCTCGTCGACACGGCCGTAAAGTTGCAGTAGCGAGTGCGCATTGCCGCGCAGCAGTTTGCCGATCTGGTCGCGGACCTGCTTCGGGACTTCGCGCTCGGCGATGAGCGCGATCAGCAGCGAGCTGCCGATCATCAACACCGTGCTGCCCACCCACAGCGCCAGGAAGATCCGCCAGAACAACGAACGCAGGCGCCGGGTTTTCATCGGCGCACGAACTGATAGCCAAGACCGCGCACCGTGCGCACCAGATCGTCGCCGAGTTTGCGGCGGATGCTGCTGATGTGCATGTCGATGGCGCGGTCGAAAGGCCGCAGGCGACGGCCGAGCGCGTCGCGCATCAGCGCGTCCTTGGTCACGATCTGGCCGGCGTCGCGCATCAGCCGCTCCAGCACGTTGAATTCGGTGCTGGTGAGCTCCAGCCGTTCGTCGCCGCGGTCGACGCTGCGGGTGGCGGGATCGAGTATCACCCCGCTGATGACGAGCGTCGCGCCGCGCTGGCTGGCGCCGCCGTCGACACGCCGCAGGATGGCGCGGATGCGCGCCGACAGTTCGCGCGGGTTGCAGGGCTTGGGCAGATAGTCGTCGGCGCCCAGCTCCAGGCCGACGATGCGATCGATATCGTCGCCGCGCGCGGTCAGCATCAGCACCGGCACACGGCTGTCGTCGCGAAGCAGGCGCAGCACTTCGAATCCGTTCAAGCCCGGCAGGCCGACATCCAGCACCACCAGCTCGATCCGTTCGCGGATCGCGTCCCATGCCTGCGGCTCGAAGCGATGCATCGTTTCGACGTCGAAGCCTTCGCGCTGCAGGAACGCGAGCAGCAGCTCGCACAGTTCCACGTCGTCGTCGATGAGCAGGATCGGCATGAGCCGATTCTGACATCGCATCATCGCGAACAGCGCATCCGCACACGGCGTTTACCGGAATTTACACGGCCTGACATTTCCGGACATCGCGCCGACGGCCGATGACATCGCCGTCGGCACAGTGGCCGGCACTCTCCCCCGGAGCGCCCGAGATGTTCAGACCGGCCACGTCGAAACCATTCCCGTCGAAATTTTTCCCGTTCCTATTGATGCTGACTCTGATCGGCTGCGCCTCGCGGCCGGAGGCCGCCGACGCCACGGACGCGCTCGCGCCGGTCGATCCTGCCGCTTACACCGGGACGTGGACATCCGACCATGCGGCAAACCGGAAGCTGGCCCGGGCGATGCAGAAGCAGATGCGACAACGCATGGCCAAGCTGCGGCCGCCGGGCGGCGGCAAGCCCGGTGGCGGCGGACCCGGCGGGACTCCAGGCGGTGGGCCCGGCGGTCCTCCGGGCGGCATGGGCGGCATGGGCCCGCCGCCGGGTGGTATACCGCCCGGTGGACCGCCCGACGGGATGCCCGGCATGGACGCCGATCCGCTGGCGATGATGTCGGCGGTCGGCATGCTGCGACCGGAGATGGATTTCGCCACGCCGCTGCAGGGCGACCTACGGATCGCGATGGATCCCGATGCCGGCGTCGCCATCGGCGTGGTCGATGCCATGCCGGTCACCCTGATGTTCCGCGGCGGTGCGCGCGACCTGGGCGACGACGGCGTGCGCGCCTTCGCCTCGCGCGAGAACGGTCGACTGGTGATCGAGATCAACACCGACGACGGTACCCAGGTGACGCATACCTATGCGATCGAAGCGCAGGGCAAGCGCATGCGCGTGAAGACGCAGGTGGTCAGCAGCAAGGCGCCGATCCCCGGCGGCATCCCGTTCGAGCGGCTCTACAACCGCGTCGACGCCACGCCGGCGGCGGCGCCGTGAGCGCGACCGTTCCGTCGCAGCGGCCGGCCGCGACGCCGGCCGACAGCGGCGTCGCGGCGTCCTCGCCGATTGCGGCCGGCGCGCGGTTCTTCCACGCAACAGCGACCGCCATGGCGGAGGGCGCCGCACCGGATGAAGCCGCACTGGCGACCTGGTGGCGGCGTTTCCACGATCCGGAACTCGACCGCCTGATCGACGCGACCGTGGGCCAGGGCTACGAGGTCTGCGCCGCCACGCTGCGGCTGCGGCAGCTGTGCGGAACCGGATCGGCCGATACCGCAGGCCGCGCGCGATCGGACGTCGTCGACGAGGTCGCACTGTACGACTACTACACCGTGCGACTGCGCCAGATCGCCATCACCGCGCGCCACTACTTCCTCGCCTCGACGCTGCAGGAACGCATCGTCTGCACCGATTCGGCGATCGCCGACGTGGCCAGGACGATCCGCGCCGCGCAGTCCCACAGCGGCAGCGACGCGGCGACGGCGCATGCCGGCGACGACCATCCGGTCGTGCTCGCCGACCTCCACGCGCATCGCATCATGCTGCGCGCGCAGTGGGACGCGGCCGCGATCGCGCTTGCGCATCAGAGCGCGCAGCCGTTGGCAGCGGTGATCGAGCGGCTTTGCGGTCGGCTGTTGCCGGGCGCCTGCGCGGAGACGCCTGTGTTGGGCGGACCCGAACGCGTGCTCATGCGGCGCCCGGATGTGCTGGCGCATCACGAGCGCTCGGCCGCAGCGGCCGGAAACCCGCATGCCGCGCGGCTCGCGTCGCTGGCATGCGAACAGCGCGAGGATCTCGCGCTGAAGGAAGTGGAACTGGCGCTGGCGACGCTGACGGCCGCGCAGGCCGAACTGGTGCCGGTGCGCGCGGCGTCGGCGTCGGCGGAAGCGCAGCACCAGCGCCTGCGCCGTCGCGCGGAGCCGCGCAGCGTGTGCGGAAGCGCGCGCGTCGTACATGCGTTCCGCGATCGGGAGATCGAAACCCGCGGCCGCACCTATCTGGCGCTGGTCGACGCGTTCCATGCGGCAGGCTGCGGCTGGCCGGTGCTGGCCGATCCGACATCGTTCGACCACGGAATCCAGGCATGAGCGCGCGTGCCATGCAACGTCGGCCGCTGCTGTTGGCGCTGCTCGCGGCGATGTGCGCGCCCGCGTGCGCGGAGTCGATCGTGCAAGCTCCCGCGCCTGCGGTAGCGGCAACAGACAGGCGCGGATCGAGGATGACCGTGGCCGACATCCGCATCGACGGCCTGCAGCGGATCGGCGCCGGCACGGTCTTCACCTATCTCCCGATCGAACGCGGCGACACCATCGATGCCGCGCAGATCGGCGAAGCCATGCGTGCGCTGTACAAGACCGGATTTTTCGAGGACATCCGTATCGACCGCGAAAACGCGGGCAATGCAGGCGCGGAAGCGGACAGCGCGGCTCCTGACAATGCGATCCTGGTCATCCGGGTCGCCGAGCGGCCGGCGATCAATACCCTGACCCTCAGCGGCAACAAGGACATCAAGACCGAGGATCTGCTGAAGAACCTGAAGGACATCGGCATCGTCGAGGGCGAGACCTTCGATCGTCTGGCCCTGGACCGGGTGACATTGGAGCTCAATCGCGCCTACAACAACCGCGGCAAGTACAACGTCAGCATCGATCCCACGATCAAGCGTCTGGATCGCAACCGTGTCGACATCGAGATCGAGGTCGAAGAGGGCAAGGCGGCGCGCATCCGCCACATCAACCTCATCGGCAACGAGACGTACGACGAAGACATGCTGCGCAAGCGCTGGGAATCCAATGAGACCGGCTGGCTCAGCTGGTACAGGCGCGACGACCAGTACTCGCGAGAAAAACTCTCGGGCGATCTCGAACGCACCACCGAGTTCTACCTGGATCGCGGCCATGTCGATGTCAGCGTCGACAGCACGCAGGTGGCGATCAGTCAGGACAGGAAGGACATGTACGTCACCGCCAGCATCAGCGAAGGCGAGATCTACACCTATGCGGGCATCGAGATCGTCGGCGACACCGTGCTATCGAAAGCACAGATCGAGCGCTACGTGCTGGTCAAGCCGGAACAGACGTTCTCGCGCACGCTGCTGGAACTCAGCGGCGATTCGATCGTCGCCGCGCTCGGCAACATCGGTTACGCGTCGGCGCGGGTCGAGCCGCTGCCTGAAGTGGATCGCGACAAGCGCACGGTCGCCATCCGTTTCCAGGTCACGCCCGGACCGCGCGTGACCGTGCGCCGCATCGCGTTCAAGGGCAATACCCGCACCAAGGATGAGGTGTTGCGTCGCGAGATGCGCCAGTTCGAGGGCGCATGGTATTCGCAGGCGGCGATCGATCGATCCAAGGTGCGTCTGCAGCGCCTGGGCTATTTCGAAACCGGGTCGGTCGAGATCGAAAGCGTCGCGGTGCCCGGCAGCAGCGATGTGGTCGATCTGGCGGTCAAGGTGACCGAGACCTCGTCGGGCCAATTCCAGACCGGGGTGAGTTTCCAGCAGGACAGCGGGCTGACCGTGTCGCTGAAAGTGGAGCAGCGCAATTATCTGGGCACCGGGCGCGGCTTCGGCTTCAATATCGCGCGCAACGACACCACGCGCCAGGCCGGGTTTTCGGTGACCGAGCCGTATTTCGACGATCTGGGCATCGGGCTGGGGTATTCGGTCTACACCGCCAAGACCCGCCAGAGCAGCGACGAAGAGAACAGCTACGATTCCGATCAGTCGCGGGTCGACATCACCGCGGGCTTTCCGATCTCGGAAAACAACGCGATCGAGATGGTCGGCGGCTGGCAGACCCAGACCCTGTATCTGACCGAAGGCTATTACCCGCAGTCGTCGTTCGATTTCCTGGGCGCGCTGGGCAGCGATCGCATCGATACCTTCAAGCTCAGCACGAACTGGAATTCGGACACCCGCAACGACTTCCTCACGCCGACGGCCGGCAGTTATCGGAACTTCGGCGTCGAACTTGCGCTGCCGGGATCGAGCGCCCGCTATTTCAAGATGGATTATCGCTACGGCCGCTATATCGGCCTGGGGCCGCTCAATCTGTTCGCGCGCGCGGAGCTGGGCTACGGAGACAACTACGGCAGCGCGCCGGTGATGTTGGAATGCCTGAGCGAAGGCGGCTCGTCGCTGCTGCGGCCGCGCAAGGCCGCAGCCAAGGCGTATACCGACATCGACTGCGGGGCCGGTTCGACCCTGGACCGCGCGCTGATCGCCGATGGTCTGCCGTTCTTCGAGAATTTCTATCTCGGCGGCGGGCGCTCGGTGCGCGGTTTCCGCGACAATTCGCTGGGGCCCTGCGAATACGTGAGCGCCTACGACGAATGCAGGCCGACCGGCGGTTCGCTGAAGACCTTCGGCAGCCTGGAACTGACGATGCCGAGTCTGTTTGGCGGTGGCGGACGCGGTACGCGCGTCGCATGGTTCCTCGACGCAGGCAATGTCTTCGACGGCATCGATGGCTTCGACAGCGGCGAATTGCGCGCATCCACCGGATTGTCGGTGCTGTGGCGCTCGCCCATGGGCCCGATCTCGATCAGCTACGGCCTGCCGCTGCGCAACGGCGACGGCGACGACATCGAGCGCCTGCAGTTCAGTTTCGGCAATCAGTTTTGAGGGATGGAAGATCGATGACAGCGGACAAGGCACCGAACAAGCGCTTTCACACCCGTCGCCGCGCGCTGTGGATCGCCGCGATCGTGGTCGTGGTGGTCGTGGTCGCGGGCATCGCGCTGCGCCCGGCGCCGCCGCCGACACTGCTGACCACGGTGGTCGCGCGCGGCGACATCGTCCGCGCGGTGCTGGCGACCGGCACGGTCGAAGCCACGGATCTGGTCAGCGTGGGCGCGCAGGCGTCGGGGCAGATCCGGTCGCTGAAGGTGAAACTCGGCCAGAAAGTCCGCGCGGGCGACGTCATCGCGGAAATCGATTCGACCACCCAGCGCAATGCGCTGCGCAACGCCGATGCCGCGCTGGCCAATATCCGCGCCCAGCGCGCCGCGCAGCAGGCCTCGCTGGTACAGGCCGAAGCCGCCTTCCGTCGCCAGCAGACGATGATGGCGGGCGAGGCGACGTCGCGGGCGGACGTCGACATCGCCCGCGCCAATCGCGATGTCGCCCAAGCGCAGCTGAAGGCGCTGGACGCGCAGATCGCGCAGAGCGCCACGTCGCTGGACACGGCGCGCGCGAATCTGGGCTACACCCGCATCGTCGCGCCCATCGACGGCAGCGTCGTCGCGATCGTCGCGTCCGAGGGCCAGACCGTGAATGCGGTGCAGTCCAGCCCGACCATCGTCAAGCTGGCGTCGCTCGAGGTGATGACCGTGGAAGCGGAAATCTCGGAAGCGGATGTCATTCACGTGCGTCCCGGATTGCCGGCGTCCTTCACCATTCTCGGCGACCCGGACCGGCGGTTCCCCGGCAAGGTGCGCGATGTCGAGCCCGCGCCGGAATCGGTGTCGGTGGACGATGCCCGCACCAGCACCCAGAGCAGCGACGAGGCGGTGTACTACAACGGTCTGTTCGATGTGCCCAATCGCGACGGCGTGCTGCGGATCGGCATGACCGCACAGGTCGAGATCGAGCTCTCGCGGGCCAGGAACGTGCTGGTCGCGCCGTTCGCGGCGCTGGGCGAACGCGCGAACGATGGCAGTTACAACGTGCGGGTGCTCGATGCCGAGGGCCGTCCGATCGCGCGCACCATCCGGGTCGGCATCAACAACCGCGTCGACGTGCAGGTGCTGTCGGGGCTGCGCGAAGGCGAACGGATCGTGGTCGGCGAGGCTGCCGCGGATCCGGCATCGGCCTCGGTCTTCCCGCCGCGCCCGCCCAGCGTCCCGGGCGGCTGAGCATGACCGCGCTGCTCGAACTGCGTGGCATCGGCCGCGCCTATCGCGCTGGCGACAGCGTGCTGACCGTGCTGGATGCGGTGGATCTGGACATCGACGCCGGGGACATGGTCGCGATCATCGGGCCTTCCGGTTCCGGCAAATCCACGCTGATGAATCTGCTGGGCTGTCTCGACCGCCCCACCGCCGGCCGCTATCGCATCGACGGGCGCGATACCGCAGAGATGGATGCGGACGCGCTGGCGGCGCTGCGTCGCGAGCGTTTCGGTTTCATCTTCCAGCGCTACCAGCTGTTGCCGGATCTGGACGCGCAGGCCAATACCGAAGTGCCGGCGGTGTATGCCGGCACCGCCGCGCGCGAACGCCGCGAACGCGCGCAGGCGCTGCTGGTGCGGCTGGGGCTGGAGGGTCGCAGCCATCATCGGCCCACCGAACTGTCGGGCGGCCAGCAGCAGCGCACCGGCATCGCGCGCGCACTGATGAATGGCGGCGAGATCATCCTCGCCGACGAGCCCACCGGCGCGCTGGACACGCGCTCCGGCGAGGAAGTGATGGGGCTGCTCGAAGAACTCAACGCCCAGGGCCATACCATCATCGTCATCACCCACGATCCCGAGGTGGCGGCGCATGCGCGACGCATCGTCGAGATCCGCGATGGGCGGATCGTCTCGGATCGCCGCACTGCAGAGGCCCGGACGCAGACACTGAAGAAGTCGGGCCACGCCATTCCGGGCGCGGCGCCCGCATCGCTGGTCAATCGCTCGCTGGTCGACCGTTTGTCCCAGGCCTTCAAGATGGCGCTGCTGGCGATGGTGGCGCACAAGCTGCGGACCTTTCTCACCATGCTCGGCATCATCATCGGCATCGCCTCGGTGACCAGCGTGGTGGCGCTGGCCAGCGGCGCCAAGGGCAGCATCCTCGACGACATCAGCGCGCTCGGCACCAACACCATCGATGTCTATCCCGGCAAGGATTTCGGCGACAGCCGTTCCGGCCGCGTGCGCACCCTGCTGCCCGCCGATGCCCGGAGCCTGGCCGCGCTGCCCTACGTCGACAGCGCCACGCCCACGGTCGCCACGAACGCCACCCTGCGCTACGGCAATCAGGAAGCGACCGCGCAGGTCAACGGCGTCGGCGCCCAGTACTTCCGGGTCAAGGGCACGGATATCGCCGAGGGCAGGCTGTTCGACGATGCTGCCGTGCGCGGCATGGAACAACTGGTCGTGATCGACGCCAATACGCGAAAACGGTTTTTTTCCGCGAGCGAAGATCCGATCGGACGCCTCCTGTTGCTCGGCAAAGTGCCGTGTCGGGTGATCGGGGTGACCGAACCCGGCAGCGGCCCGATGGGCGGCGGCAATACCCTCAACGTCTGGGTGCCGTACACCACCGCGATGGGACGCATGCTGGGGCGCAGCCATCTGTCCGGCATCACTGTGCGCATACGCGACGACGCGCCGATGGACGCGGCCGAAGACGTGCTGACCCGGACGCTCACCCTGCGCCACGGCAGCAAGGATTTCTTCACCAGCAACAGCGACGACATCCGCAGCACCATCGAAGCGACGACGCAGGTGATGACGATGCTGATCTCGTCGATCGCGCTGATCTCGCTGCTGGTCGGCGGCATCGGCGTGATGAACATCATGCTGGTGTCGGTGACCGAACGCACCCGCGAGATCGGCGTGCGCATGGCCGTCGGCGCGCGCCAGAGCGACATCCTGCAGCAGTTCCTGATCGAGGCGGTGATGATCTGCCTGGTCGGCGGCGCGATCGGCGCATCGCTGGCGCTGCTGGCGTCGGCCGCGTTCAACAGCGTGTCGGAGAGCTTCAAGATGAATATTTCGATGCTGTCGCTGGCCGGCGCCTTCGCCTGTTCGACGCTGGTGGGCGTGGTGTTCGGTTTCCTGCCCGCGCGCAACGCCGCGCGGATGAATCCCGTCGAGGCGCTGGCCCGCGAATGAAGATGCCGATCCATGCGCTGATCAATATGCCGAAGAATCCCGCCATGCGAAGCCGCCTTGCACTGCTTGCCGCGATGCTCGCCGCGATGTCGCTCTGCGCCGGCTGCGCCACGACCTACCGCGCACCCGAATTCGCCGTCGCGTCGCAGTACGGCGCCGGCAGCGATAGCGCAGCGCAAATGCGGATCGATACCGCAGCCGCCTATCCGCGTCGCGATGCGACCGGCGACCCCTGGTGGCGCGGCTTCGGCGATCCCGGGCTCGACCGGCTGGTCGATGATGTGATCGAGCGCAATCGCGATCTGAAAACGGCTGCGCTGCGCGTGCAGCGCGCGCGGCTGGCGCTCGGCCAGGCGCGCAACGATCGCTTGCCGGTGCCGAGCGGTTCGCTGACTGACATCGATCGCGAGCCCATGCGCGGCGGCGGCGCGGGTCAGGAGAGCGCCGACGCGCAACTGTCGCTGCGCTACGAAGTCGATCTGTGGCGGCGGCTGGACGCAGCGCAGACCGCGGCCGAATGGGGCGCGCAGGCCAGCGTGGAGGATCTCGACAGCACTGCGCTGCTGTTGATCGCGAACGCCTGCGACCTATACTGGCGATTGGCCGACGTCAACGCCCGGATCGCGCGCGGCGACGATGCCATCGTCAACGCGCGACGTCTCGAAGCGCTGATCGATCTGCAGTTCGACGCCGGCGCCGTCTCGCGGCTGGAAACTGCTGAAGCGTCGCAGGCCTTGCAGCAGCGGATCGGCGATCGGGCGCGGCTGCAGCAGCAGCGCAGCGAACTGCGCAGCGCGATCGCTGTGCTGCGCGGCGGGCCGTATTGGCCGGAAGCCGACGAGCCGCGAAGCGTCGCTGCATCGCCGCTGCCGATCGACACAGGTCTGCCGCTCGACCTGCTCGGGCGTCGCCCCGATCTGCGCGCCGCGGAGTGGCGTCTGCGGCAGACGCTGGCCGACGCCGATCGCGTCCGCCTCAGCGCCTATCCGCAGTTGAGCTTCGATCTTGGCGCCAATGCCAGCGGCAACAGCCTCGGCGATCTTTTCGACCAGCCGGTGCGGACGCTGACCCGCAGCCTGCTGCTGCCGTTTCTCGACGTCAACGGCACCCGGCTGCGGATCGCGGTGGCGCAAAAGGACTACGACATCGCCGCCGAAGCCTTCGTCCAGCGATTGGTCGAAGCCATCGGCGAAGTCGAGACCGCCGCCGCGGCGCGCGCATCGCTGCAGACGCAGGTCGCAGCGGCGCACGACACGGCGCGGGCGGCTGAGCAGGCCGAGCGTCTGTATGCGCTGCGCTACCGCGCCGGCAGCGCGACGCTGCGGCAATGGCTGGACGCGCAGCAGGCGCGGCTGGGCGCCGAGGACGCACTGTCGCAGTCCGAACTGGCGCAGCGCCGGAACGAGATCGGATTGGCGAAGGCGCTTGGCGGTAGTCCTCGCACCTCGGTCGCGCACGCATCCGGGCGTACGGCGCAGGAATGAAGCCGTACGTCCGACGGGGCCAGATGCACCATCGACGCACGGCATCGGCGAATTGCGGCAATCGGGTGATGACCCCATCAGCGCGTTCGACAAATCGCAGGCAATAAAAAGCCCCGCAGGTGGGGGAACCGGCGGGGCTGGGAACGGGACTTGGGGAGAGTCTTACGTTCCGGCGACCACCCCAGGGGAGGAGGTGGTCTGCGACGGACGTTGCATCCGCCGCAAGTAAGTTGACCATGGACCGGGGCCGGAGTTCGTAAAAATTCCGCTTATCGGCATGTAGGGTTCAGGGTCGATTCACTGCCGGTGCATCGTTCGTTCATTTAGCGTCGAATGCGCTGGGAAAACCTGTCTGAAGTGGCAGGATGATACTGTTTTCAAGGCTTCCGGTGGAACGCTGTGGATGCGATTTGTCACCGTTCAATGCGCCTCGTTCGGCGCCGGCAGGATTTCGAACCGCTGCAAGGACAAACGCATCGCCATGCGCGACGGACTGGAAGCGAGGTTGCTTTAGTGCGCCTCGTCCCAGTTATCGCCCACGCCCGAATCGATCACCAACGGCACCCTCAACTCAGCCGCTGCCGCCATCCGCGCGGTCGCTTCGCGCACCAGCGTGTCGACGAAGTCCGCATCGCACTCGAACACCAGTTCGTCGTGCACCTGCAGCAGCATCTTCGCCTTGTCGGCATGGTTGGCGATCCAGCGGTCGATATCGATCATCGCCCGCTTGATGATGTCGGCGGCGGTGCCCTGCATCGGCGCGTTGATCGCGGCGCGCTCGGCGCCAGCGCGCAGGCCCTGGTTGCGGGCGTTGATGTTGTCCAGATACAGGCGGCGGCCGAACACGGTCTCGACATAGCCGCGCTCGTGCGCCTCCTTGCGGGTGCGCTCCATGAACTCGCGCACGCCGGGATAACGGTTGAAGTACAGCGCGATGTAGTCCTGGGCTTCGCCGCGGCCGATGTCGAGCTGTTTGGCCAGGCCGAAGGCGCTCATGCCGTACATCAGGCCGAAGTTGATCGCCTTGGCGGCGCGGCGCTCGTTGCCGCTCACCTCGTCCAGCGGTTTGCCGAACACTTCTGCCGCGGTGGCGCGGTGGATATCGGCACCGGCCGCGAAGGCGCGCAGCAGGCCGGCGTCTTCGGACAGGTGGGCCATGATCCGCAGTTCGATCTGCGAGTAGTCGCAGGCGATCAGTTTGCGGCCCGGCGGCGCGATGAAGGCCTTGCGGATGCGGCGGCCATCCTCGGTGCGGATCGGGATGTTCTGCAGATTCGGATCGTTGGACGACAGGCGGCCGGTAGCGGCGCCGGCCTGGTGATAACTGGTGTGCACACGGCCGGTGTCCGGGTTCACCATTTCCGAGAGCTTGTCGGTATAGGTGCTGCGCAATTTCGCGAGGCCGCGGTATTCGAGGATGATCCGCGGCAGTTCGTGCTGGTCGGCGATCGCTTCCAGCGCTTCCTCGTTCGTCGACGGCTGGCCGGTCGGCGTTTTCACCAGCGCCGGCAGCTTCAGTTCGTCGAACAACAATGCCTGCAGTTGCTTGGGCGAGTCGAGATTGAAGGTGCGCCCCGCCAGCTCGGTCGCCTTCTGCTGCGCGATGAGCATCCGCCGCGACAGATCCACACTCTGTCGCCGCAGTTCGTCGGCGTCGATCAGGATGCCGTTGGCCTCCATCCGCGCCAGCACCTGGACCAGCGGGATCTCGATCTCGCGATAGACCGTCTGCAGCGAGGGGATCTCCGCCAGCTTCGCCGACAGCACGCGATGCAGGCGCAGGGTGATGTCGGCGTCCTCTGCGGCGTAGGTGGTGGCGTCGTCGATCGCCACTTCCGAAAACGGGATCTGCTTCGCGCCCTTGCCGGCCACGGCCTCGAACTTGATGGTGTCGTAGCCGAGGTAGCGCTTGGCCAGCGAATCCATGTCGTGGCGGGTCGCGCTGGAATTCCAGATGAAGCTTTCCAGCATGGTGTCGTCGGCGTAGCCGTCGATGGCCACGCCGTGGCGGCGCAGCACGTGGATGTCGTATTTGCCGTGCTGGCCGAGCTTGCGGTGCTGCGCGCTTTCCAGCAGCGGACGCAGCGCGTCGAGCGTCTCACGCAGGTCGAGCTGCGCCGGCGCGCCCGGATAGGTGTGGCCGACCGGGATGTAGCAGCCGCTGCCGGGTTCGGCGGAAAAGCTCAGGCCGACCAGATTGGCCCGCATCGCGTCGAGGGCATCGGTTTCGGTGTCGAACGCGAATTCCTCGGCGCTATCGAGCCGGGCGATCCACGCATCGAGCTGTTCGCGGGTCTGCACGGTCTCGTACGTGCCTTTCTCCGCCAGCGCGGGATCCAGCGCTTCGTCATGAGCAGCGGCGGTGCGCGCGTAGCCCGCGGCGGTGTTGCGCATCCCTGCCAGTTCGGCCGATGCGGTGGCGGTCGCGTCGCCGCCACCGAGTTCCTTCAGCGCCTGGTTGAAGCCGTAGCGCGCGTACAGCACGCGCAGGTCGTCGACGTGCGGTTCGCGCAGCGCCAGCGTGGTCGGACCGCCCTCGAGCGGGACATCGAGTTTGATCGTCGCCAATTGCCGGTTCAGCGGCAGCCGCGGCAGCGCCGCGCGCAGGTTCTCGCCGATCTTGCCCTTGATCGCATCGGCGTTGGCGATGACGTTCTCCAGCGTGCCGTATTCGGCCAGCCATTTCGCCGCGGTCTTCGGCCCGCATTTGTCGACGCCGGGAATGTTGTCGACGCTGTCGCCCATCAGCGACAGCAGATCGACGATCTGGTCGGCGCGCACGCCGAACTTCGCCATCACCGATTCGTCGCTGTCGAGCCGGCTACCGCTCATGGTGTTGACCAGCGCCAGGCCCGGGCGCACCAGCTGCGCGAAATCCTTGTCGCCGGTGGAAATGGTGACCGTGAGGCCCTCGGCGGCGCCCTGCACCGCCAGCGTGCCGATCACGTCGTCGGCTTCCACGCCCGGCACCCGCAGGATCGGCAGCCCCAGCGCCGCGACGATCTGCATCATCGGCTCGATCTGCGCGCGCAGATCGTCGGGCATCGGCGGGCGGTTGGCCTTGTACTGCGGGTCCAGGTCGTCGCGGAAGGTCGGGCCGGAGGCATCGACCACGAAGGCGATGTACTCCGGTTTTTCCTTGAGATGGGCGCGCAGCATGTTGACGATGCCGAACAGCGCGCCGGTGGGCTCGCCCTGCGCATTGCTCAGCGGCGGCAGCGCGTGGAAGGCGCGGAACAGGTAGGAGGAGCCGTCGATCAGTACGAGTCGTGTCATGGGCGGATTCTACTCCGCGCCTGCCGGCCGCCGAACCGCCGCCGGCGGCACGCAGGGTTCACGCCCCGCGGCGCATAATCGGGCCTCCCGTCCGCTGGAGACCGCCATGCGACGTTCGACCCTGCTCGTACTGCCCCTGCTGCTTGCCCTCGGCGGTTGCGCCACCACCGGCGGCAGCGCAAGCACCGAGATCCCCGCCGACGCTGTCGCCGCGACCAAGGTCCAGCCCAACGGCGACGAGATCACCGAATATCGGGTCGCCGGCCAGCTCCGCGTCGTGAAAGTGCAACCCAAGCGGGGCCCGGCGTTCTATCTCTACGACCGCAACGGCGACGGCCGACTCGACGAGGACAAGGACGTGTCGCCGGTGTATTTCAAGCTGTTCGAGTGGTGAGACCGGGCGTTGCGATCAGCGCGTGTCGCCGCGAAGCGCATGCAGTTCTGCTTCCAGCGCCGCGATCCGCGCATCGCGATCCGCCAGCAGCCGGGCGACATCCGCAATCTCGAACCGCTGCGGAATATGCTGCGGACAGTTGGCGTCCCACGCATGCACATGGAACAGCAGGGCCTGCTCCGGGCGTGCCGAGTAGCCGTCGGGCATCAGCCGCTCGATCAACGTGGCGTCGTTTTCGACGAAGCGGGCGTTACCCCAGATCTTGACCCTGCGCCGATGCGCGTAGTCGATCAGGAACAGATGCGCTTTCGGGTTGTCCAGCAGGTTGCCGCTGCTGATGTATTGGCGATTGCCGCTGTAGTCGACGAAGCCGAGGGTGGCGTCGTCCAGCACGCGCAGGAATCCCGGCGGCCCGCCGCGATGCTGGATGTACGGTTGGCCGGCAGCGTTCGCGGTCGCCAGGAAGACGCTGATCTGTGCCTCGATGAACAGTTTCAGTTCGGGGGTGATCGTCGTCTGCCAGCCGCGCCCACTTTCCATGTTCGCGTACGCGCGGCGCGAGCCCTTGCGGCTCTGCAGCGCTTTCACTGTGTGGGTGAACGCGATATCGCTGGGATGGACGGTGGCCATGACGGCGCCTACAGCTCCAGGTCTTCGAGCGAAGGGTGATCGTCCGGACGACGGCCCTGCGGCCAGCGGAACAGGCGCGCGGCTTCGGCGATCCCGATGTCGTTGATGCTGGCGATGCGCTGGCGCATCAGACCGTGTTCGTCGAACGCCCAGTTCTCGTTACCGTAGCTGCGGAACCACCGGCCGCTGTCATCGTGCCATTCGTAGGCGAAACGCACGGCGATGCGGTCGCCGTCGAATGCCCACAGTGATTTGATCAATCGATAGTCCAGTTCGCGCCTCCACTTGCCGTGCAGGAACGCCTCGATCGCCTCGCGGCCCTGCAGGAACTCGCTGCGGTTCCGCCAGCGGCTGTCGACGGTGTAGGCCTGCGCGATCGCAGCCGGGTTGCGGGTGTTCCAGGCGTCTTCGGCCATGCGGACTTTTTGCGTGGCGGAGGCGTGATCGAAGGGTGGCAGGGGTGGGCGGGACATGGCGACTCCGTTCGGCTGGGATGAGGTCAACGCATGGCACCGGCGATGCTTGGCATGGCAGTGCCTGCGGAGGGTTGGATCACGCCGCCTTGCGCGCCGTCGCTACCGGGAAATCGATCTCGGTCTGGGCGACGTTGTTGAGATAGTTCGTCCAAACGTTCAGCGCGACGTGCTGCACGATCTCGATGATCTGCGGGTCGCTGTAGCCGGCATCGCGCACCACCTGCAGTTCGGCGGCGGAAACCCTGCCGCGCTGGTGGGCGACAGCGGCGGCGAAGCGGACCGCCGCGTCGGCTTTGGCGTCGTTCGAGCGACCGTTGCGGTTGGCTGCGATTTCGTCGCCGTCGAGCTTGGCCAGATGGGTGCCCAGGTAGGTATGTGCGGACAGGCAATAGTCGCAGCCGTTGATCTCGGCCACCGCCAGGGCGATGCGTTCGCGGGTCGGCGCCGGCAATGCGCCCTTGGCGAGCGCGCCGAACATGCCGAGGTGGCCTTCGAGCGCGGCCGGGCTGTTGGAGATCAGCCGGAACAGGTTCGGCACGCTGCCCAGCATGGCCTGCACGCCTTCGAGCAGCGGTTGCGATGCGGCGGGCGCGGCGTCGATCGAGGCGGGGATCTGGAAGCGGGACATATCGGTTTCCTTGGGAAGGAGCCGGGCGGACTGCCGGCGTGGAAACAGCCTAGGCCCTCTCGAATACCGGCACTAGCCGCGATAATCTGCAATCACTCTTCCGAATATTGGAACAATTATGGATCGTCTGGCGGCGATGGCGGTGTTCGTCGAGGCTGTCGACCAGGGCAGCCTGTCCGCTGCCGGGCGCAGACTCGGTCTGCCGTTGGCCACGGTCAGTCGCCGCCTCTCCGAGCTGGAAGCGCACATCGGCGCCCGCCTGCTCGCGCGCAGTACGCGTCACCTCGCGCTCACCGATGCCGGGCAGGCCTATCTGGGCGCGTGCCGGCGCATCCTGGAGGAGGTCGGTGAGGCCGAGCGCGCGGCGGCCGGCGAATACAGCGCACCGCGGGGCGAGCTGGTAATCACTGCGCCGATCATGTTCGGGCGCATGCACGTGCTGCCGTTGATCGCCGGATTCCTCCGTCAGTACCACGACGTCGACGTGCGCCTGGTGCTGGGCGACCGTCCACTGAATCTGCTCGACGAACATGTCGATCTCGCGGTGCGCATCGGCGCATTGCCGGACAGCAGTCTGGTCGCCATGCGGGTCGGTGAAGTGCGGCGCGTGGTCTGCGCCAGTCCCGGCTATCTGGCCGAGCGTGGCGTCCCGGAGCGGCCCGGCGATCTTGTCGGCCACGACGGCATCACGTTCGATGGTTTGCGGTCGCCGCTGCCTTGGGTCTTTCGCGTCGATCGCACCGAGGTGGCGATTCCGATTCGCTCGCGGTTGACCGTCAACACCGCAAACGCCGCGATCGATGCAGCGGTCGACGGCTTGGGCGTGACTCGTGTCCTTTCCTATCAGATCGCGGATGAGCTACGCAACGGTGCGCTGCAAGCCGTGCTGCGGAAGTACGAGCCCGCCGCGTGGCCGGTGCAGCTCGTTTACGCGCGTCAAGGCCGTCTGCCGGTGAAGCTGCGTGCGTTTATCGATGCGGTTGCGCCGGCATTGCGCGAACGGATGCTTGCGATGTAGCGCGCCTCACGCCACCCGCGCACACACCCACGCATCCACCCGTTCTACCCCCGCACGCAGCAGCGCATCGGCGGCGGCGTGCAGGGTCGCGCCGGTGGTCATCACGTCGTCGACCAGCGCGACGTGCGCCGGCAGTGTGATCCCTGGTCGCACCGCGAACGCGCGTCGCAGGTTGCGGCGCCGGGCCACGGCATCCAGCCGCGATTGCGGCGCGGTCCCGCGCACCCGCAGCAGCGCATCGTCGCGCAGCGGCAGGCGCAGGGCGCCGGCCAGCGGTCTGGCCAGTTCCAGCGCCTGATCGAAACCACGGTCGCGCAGGCGGCTGGCGTGCAGCGGCAGCGGGATGAGGGCATCCGGTCGTCCGGCGTCGACCAGGGCGCCGGCCATGAGTTCGCCGCACAGCCTGCCTGCGGCGAGGTCGTTGTGGAACTTCAGCCGCGGCAGCAGCCGGTCAAGCGGGGGTTCGTAGCGGAATACCGCCCGGGTTTCGGTCAACGGCGGGGGCCGGCGCTGGCAGTGGCCGCAGGCATCGGCCGGCAGGGGCAGCGGCAGGCCGCAGCGCAGACAGGCGCTGCGGTTCCAGGGCAGGCCGCGAGTGCAGGCCGGGCACAGGGCCAGGCGGCCGGCTCCACCGGCTTCTCCGCCGGCTTCGCCGCAGACCAGGCAATGCGCCGGCCACAGCCGATCCAGCAGTCCGGCCAGACGCAGGCGGAGGCGTCGGCGATAGATAAGGTTGACAGCGCTGTTCATGCTTTCCAGACTGCCTGTCCCACTGCGCCGTGTCCGTCAGGAAACCCCGATGCCAGCTGTCAGTCTTCCCGCACCCCCGCGCCACGATTGGAGCCGCACCGAGGTCGAAGCGCTGTTCGCGCTGCCGTTTCCGGTGCTGCTGCAGCGCGCGGGCGAGGTCCACCGGGACCACTTCGATCCCAGCGAGGTCCAGGTCAGCACGCTGCTCTCGGTGAAGACCGGCGGTTGCCCCGAGGACTGCGCCTACTGCCCGCAGGCCCAGCGCTACAACACCGGCGTCGAAGCGACCAAGCTGATGGAGACCGAGGCGGTGGTCGAGAAGGCCCGGCAGGCCAAGGCCGCCGGCGCCTCGCGCTTCTGCATGGGCGCCGCGTGGCGCTCGCCGAAGGACCGCGACATCCCGAAGGTCGCCGCCATGATCAGCGAAGTGAAGGCGCTGGGGCTGGAAACCTGCGCCACGCTGGGCATGCTCAGCGGCGAACAGGCCACGGCGCTGAAGGCCGCCGGTCTGGATTACTACAACCACAATCTGGACACCGCGCCCGAGTTCTACGGCGACATCATCCAGACCCGCGAACTGCAGGACCGCCTGGACACCCTGGGCCACGTCCGGGACGCCGGCATGAAGACCTGCTGCGGCGGCATCGTCGGCATGGGCGAGAGCCGCCGCCAGCGCGCCGGCCTGCTGCAGACCCTGGCGAACCTGCCGGCGCATCCGGATTCGGTGCCGATCAACCGGCTGGTGCAGGTGGAAGGCACGCCGCTGCACGGCACGACCGAGCTGGACCCGTTCGAATTCGTCCGCACCATTGCCGCGGCGCGGATCATGATGCCCAGATCGATGGTGCGGCTGTCCGCCGGCCGCGAAACGATGAGCGACGAGCTGCAGGCGCTATGCTTCCTCGCCGGCGCCAACTCGATCTTCTACGGCGAAAAGCTGCTGACCACCGGCAACCCCGACACCGAGCGCGACCTCGCACTGTTCGAACGTCTGGGCCTGAAGCCGATGGCGGTGGTGGAAACCGCCGGCACCGTGCACGCCGATATTCTCGATACCGATGCATTCGATACCAGCGCCCTCGACAACGGGGCTCCCGACACCCACGCCGCCGCTATCGGCGAGACCAAGCCTACCTGCTTCCAAGCAGCCTGACCGCGCCGCCCGACCGAGCTGTCCGCCATGACCCGTCCGCGCCTGACCGAACGTATCCTCGCCGCCCGCGTGCAACGTGCGATGCAGGGCCGCGTTCGCCAGCGACGCACCATCACCCGGCGCGACGGCGTGCGCTACGAAGTCGACGGCCGCTGGCTCACCAACTTCTGCGGCAATGATTATCTGGGTCTGTCGCAGCATTTCGCGGTGGTGGATGCGCTGCAGAACACCGCCGCCCGCGACGGCGCCGGCAGCGGCGCGTCGCATCTGGTCTGCGGCCATTTCGCCAGCCACGACGCGCTGGAGCGCGAACTCGCCGACTGGCTGGGCGCCCCGCGCGCGCTGCTGTTCGGCAGCGGCTATCTCGCCAATCTCGCGGTGATGCAGGCGCTGCTCACCGAAGAAGACGTCTGCGTGCAGGACCGGCTCAACCACGCCAGTCTGATCGACGCCGCACGCCTCGCCGGCTGCAAACTTCGCCGGTATCCGCATCTCGATCCCGAAGGCGCTTTGCGCCAACTGCGCACCGTGCCCGAAGGCGCGGCCATGCTCGCCACCGACGGCGTGTTCAGCATGGACGGCGATGTCGCCCCGCTGCGCGAACTGTCGCTGGTCGCGCGCGTGCAGCAGGCGCTGATCTATGTCGACGACGCGCATGGTGTGGGCGTGGTCGGTCCCGAGGGTCGCGGCTGCGTCGCCGATGCCGGGCTGGATGCCTCCGGTCTGCTGCAATTGGCCACGCTGGGCAAGGCGCTCGGCGGCTATGGCGCGGTGGTGCTGGGCAGCGACGACATCATCGGCCATCTCGCCGAAACCGCGCGCCCCTACATCTACAACACCGCATTGCCGCCGGGACAGGCCGCGTCCAGCCTGGCCGCGGTGAAGCTGGCGCGTCGCGACCACTGGCGCCGCGAGAAACTGCAGAGCCTCATCGCGCATTTCCGCAGCACTGCGCTGTTCCGCGATCTGCCGCTGCTGCCGTCCACCACGCCCATCCAACCGCTGATGTGCGGCGACGAAAAACGCGCCATGGCGCTCAGCACCGCGCTCGAAGCGCAGGGTTTCTGGGTGCCGGCGATCCGTCCGCCCACCGTGCCCGACGGCCGCTCGCGGCTGCGCATTACCCTGTCCTCGCTGCACACCCAGGCCGAAGTCGATTCGCTGGTCGACGCCCTGAGCTGGGCGCGCGACGCGGTGGAGATGGGCTACAGCGCGGGTACCGCGGTGGCATGAGGCCGGCCGCGGCCCCTGTGGGAGCGACGGAAGTCGCGACTGACGACGACGCACGCATCCCGATCTGGAACGCGCTGTCGGATCTCTATCTCGATACCGATGTCACCCTGTCGCACGACCACATCGTGCGCACGCTGGCGGCATCGCCGTATTCGCTGGATGAACTGCACGGGATGCTGATGTACGACGTGCATCCGGCGCTGTACCGGAATCTGATGAGCGTGGCCGGCGAATGGGCGGGTTTCGACGAAGCCTGGCTGGTCGAACGTATCGCAGCGGTCCGCCGCCAACCGCGCTGGCGTCGCCGCATCACCCACTGGTTCGCCCGCGACATCGGCGTGCAGTGGCGCACGCTCGAACCGATGATCCGCACGGCGCGGAGCGCTGCACTGTCGCCACTCGAACGGCAACCATGAGCCAACGTCTGCACATGACCGTCAGCGGCGACGGCCCGCCGCTGGTGCTGCTGCACGGCTGGGCGATGCACGGCGGCGTCTTCGCCGCACTGGTCGAACGCCTGCGCGACCGTTACACGTTGCATGTGATCGATCTGCCCGGCCATGGCCTGAGTGGCGATCACGAAACCCCGCTCGAATTCGACGCGGTCTGCGATGCCATCCACGCGCAGACGCCGGCAGCGCCGTGGCTGGGCTGGTCGCTGGGCGGCATGTTCGCGCTGCACGCGTCGGTGCGCGATCCTGTGCGCGTGCCGGCGCTGATCGCGCTCTGCAGCAGCCCGTGTTTCGTGCGTGGCCCGGACTGGCGTTACGGCGTGTCGGCGGAGATCTTCCGCGATTTCGCCAAGGGCCTCAGCGACGACTATCGCGCCACGCTCGACCGCTTCGTCGCGCTGGAGGCCTTCGGCTCCGATCACGCGAAAGAAGAGATGCGCGAACTGCGCGCCGAACTCTTCGCGCGCGGCGAGCCTGCGGCACGCGTGCTCGTCGACGGCCTGCGCATCCTCGAAACCGCCGATCAGCGTCCGTTGCTGTCGCAGCTGCGCGTGCCGAGTCTGTGGATCGCGGGCCGCCGCGACCGTCTGGTCGACCCGCGCGCGATGCGCGAAGCGGTCGCGATGATCGAACAGGCCGGTCACGCACACGCGACCTTCGCGCAGATCGAGCATGCGGGGCATGCGCCGTTTCTGACCCATGTCGACGATGTCGTCGCGCATGTCTCCGCATTCCTGTCCGACGTTTCGACAAGCAGCGCAACGCGATGACCGCATTGTTCGACCCGCGCCAGGTCCGTCGCGCGTTCTCGCGCGCATCCGCCAGCTACGCCGATGCCGCGAAGCTGCAGCGCGAAGTCGAATCGTGGCTGCTCGAATCGCTCGACTACTACGCCGAAGGCCGCGAAGGCGATGCGCAGACGCCGTCGCTGGTCGTCGATCTGGGCTGCGGCCCCGGCCACGCCTCGCGCGCGCTGCAGCAGCGCTGGCCAAAAGCGCAGGTGCTCGCGCTGGATCTCGCATTGCCGATGCTGCGCCAGCACGATGCCGAAACCTCGGCGTTCGCGCGCGCGCTGCCCGGCGCGCTCTCGCGGCTGCTGGCACGTACGCCTGCGCGCATCTGCGCCGACGCGCGCGCGCTGCCGCTGGCCGACCACAGCGTCGATGTGTTGTTCTCGAATCTCTGCCTGCAGTGGATCGAGGATCTGCCCGCGGTGTTCGCCGGCTTCCGCCGCGTGCTCAAACCCGGCGGCATGCTGGTGGTCTCCACCTTCGGCCCCGACACGCTGTACGAACTGCGCGGCGCCTTCGCCCAGGCCGACGCCGTACCGCACGTCAGCCCGTTCGCGTCGATCGCGCAGTTCGGCGACGCGCTCATCGCCAGCGGTTTCCGCAACCCGGTGCTCGACCGCGACGAACTCACCACACGCTACGCCGACCTGCCCGCACTGATGCGCGAACTGCGCGCCATCGGCGCCACCAACGCACTGCACGCGCGTCGGCACACGCTGACCGGAAAGGCGCGCTTCGCTGCGGCGGCGAATGCCTACGAAACGTTTCGCGACAATGATCGACTGCCTGCAACCTGGGAAATCATCTCGGCGCTGGCGTGGGCGCCGGAGCATGGCGTGCCGATTCGGGAAAGCGGAGAGGATGTGGCGAGGTTTCCGGCGAGTGGGATTCCGGTGCGGCGTAGGGCGGGGTGAACGAGGCAGGCTACGATTGTCTTCGTTGGCTATCGACAGCTTTTCGTTGACACATTTAAAGATCTCGGATCAATATCCGGTACCGCCCCTCGGATGGGGTTGAATTGGCGTTAGGCCGTTTGTCAAACATCATGGAGGCGGAAATGAAAGCGTTCGGACCAAGTGACGATCCCGTACATGCGGCTAAACATATTGCCAAGTATGGAGTTGCTGCCATTCAAGGCGGCCCCACTATCGTCGATCCGTACATCACGAAAGTATTTGAAGAGTTGAGGTCATACCCAAACGTTGACCCCGTAAGTGATGCAGTAAATTTAAGCGGCAAGGGCCATCAGTACTGCATCTACGATCTGAATAAATTTGGATCTCGGAACGACCCTAATCTTTATGTGTTACTCGATTCTGTTATCTAGCCAACGGCCTAACAATTCATTTAAGCGGAGCCCACATCAGGGCGGCGCCTGAGTGCACGCCTTCGGCTATATTCACACCCAGTCGCCGCCCCCTGTGGGCTGGGTTAATTCAGGCGTTAGGCGTCATTAAATTTCCAGCCCACGGAGACAGCCATGGATGAGGTATTAGCACCGTTGAAGTCAGTTACTTATAACGATTCAAGTGAATGGAAAGCCGCACTTGTTAGCCGGGTTCTAGAACAAGAATCAAGGTTTCGACGCAGCACAAAGCGATGGAACTTTTGGTATTACACAAGTATTTATGGAACAATTGCTTGCAGCGCTCTCGCCGCACTCGTCCTTAAATGGAGTGTGTCTTTTGCATACCAAACTGACACTTCCGCAGTTTTGGCAACGATGGCAGCCATATTGGGGACTGCAAGCTCTGCCGGAAAATTTGAAGGGCGAAAGACGGCAGCTCGTCGAGCACGTATGGAGATGGAAAATCTCGTTTTGGACCTTCAAATACCAGCATGCGATCTGTCAGGCATAGCAGATGCGTACAAGCGTGTGCTCGAGCGATACGAATGCGCAGTCGTCAGCAATGACGCCTAACAAGTCGTTCAAGCCGACCCCATGTCGTGGCGTCGGCCATGTGCTATGCGATACGCTTTCACGCGTCCGTCGCCCCTCCACAGGGCGGCTTAACTCCGGCGTTAGGCGCTTTTGGGAGAAATAAATATGACTGATGCGCCGGTAAAACCAGAGCGTATAACTAAGCCGATACAGCTGCTAGGAGCTTGGCTAGCGGGTCTTCTTTCTATAGATACTTGCTTTCTAGTTGCTGCCGCACAGATGCCGGCAGAGTCATGGGAGATGCGGGCCCTAGTTCTTGCCTCAATTGTCAACGTACCGCTCTTCCTAGCTGCGGTATTTCTGTTGCAAACAAGGTTTAGACCTGAAATGCAGGAAGACTCCTACTATTCATCTTATTTGAGCAGAAAGACGAATGAGAGAATTGTTGTTTCAAAGGATGATATTCAGCTCTTCCAGATAACAAAAAAAGTCTCTGATCTGGAATCTCGACTCCTAGCAGCCGATAGAAAGCGAATGCCACTTCATGCAGGGCTTCAAGATCTCTCTGTTGGTGTCAACCAGTCTCTTGAAGATCGCGAGGTTATTAGTCAGCGTCTATCTGAGGCCGGAATCTTAGGCTTCACTACTTTTGGAGACGATGAACCTCTCGAGGACAGAACGGTAGCTATTTCTCAGTTCTTACCGCCTGAAAAGATCACTCAAATTCTGTCTTTATCTCGAGAACTCGGATTCAAGCGTTATACCGTTTATGACAATCTCGCTGAAGAAATTGTAGAGGATGTGTTGTTCGGTTCTTACGGCGCTGCAGATCGCGAGATCGCAGGAAGCGCCTAACAATTCGTGTATGGACTCCCCACGCGAATACCGCTCGTCGGGTGTTTGAAGGCATGATGCTTCGACAGCGAGTAGCCCGGGTAAGGCCAAAGGCCGCACCCGGGAATCTTCGGAGAGGTTGAACTTGACGCCATCCCGGGTGCGCGCGTTGCGCTTACCCGGGCTCGACTTGCACGGTTGCCGTTGACGAGCCTTCATTGACACTTTTGAAGATCACGGATCAATATCCGGCATCGCCCTATGGATAGGGCCGAATCGGCGCGAGGCGTCATGAACCCCATCGAAGGTGAATCAACGCAATGAACCCGCATCCCATCGAAACATGGCACCGGCTCGTCGAATCCGTCGATCCATCCGGACTGGATCAGCTCCTGGCCGAGGATGCCGTGTTCTTATCGCCGATCGTCCATACGCCGCAACGAGGCAAGGCGCTCGCAAAGGTCTATCTCACTGCCGCATTGCAGGTATTTCCCAACCCGACCTTTCGCTACTCGCGCGAGATCATCGGCCCGTCCGATGCGATGCTGGAATTCGAGACGGAGGTCGATGGGGTCCTGGTCAACGGTGTCGACATCATCAAGTGGAACGAATCGGGCGAGATCGTCGAGTTCAAGGTCATGATTCGCCCGCTCAAGGCGATTGCTCTGATTCATGAGCGCATGGGCGCCATGCTTGCAGCGAAGTAACCCGGGCAAGGCCGAAGGCCACACCCGGGAATTTTCGAAGAGGTTGAACTTGACTCACCCGGGTACGCGCAATGCGCTTACCCGGGTCACGCCGCTACGCACACTTCTCTCATTTTTCTACGGAACTTGTCGGCAACGTGGAATCAGAGACTCCATCTCTTCCCGAAGATCTTGCCCTTGGGCTTGCCGACCTTGACTCTAGGAACCACTTTGGCGATCGTCTCGCCGAAATTGTCGAGCGCACGCTCCGCTTCTTGGTTGATGTTCGTGCCGAGCCGCGCAATTTCGCGGTTCACGTCTACGGCCGCCCGGGCCATCATGGCCGGATCGCTTGCCAGTCGCGCCGCACGCCAGGCGGTGTAGGCCGGATTCGATTTGCCGAGCGCGTTCGCAAGCTCGTCGTCGATCCGCTGATAGGCCTGCGAAATCGTATTGTTCTTGCCGAAGCAGCCTTGGTCGCCGATGCCTTGCGTCAGGCACTTGTCCAACTCGTTGGCCAGCAGCCTGCCGCCGGTGCATATGGCAAAGGCCTTCGGATTGCCGCCGGTCTGCATCGCGCATTCGATGGCGATCGTGGATTCGGTATTGGGATTGAGCTGCTGCCATAACATCGGCCCGAACGCACAGGCACCGAGGCTCCAGTAGTTGGGTTGCTGTCCCGCCTGGAAATTCTGGCGCGCGCATTCAACGAGATTCAGTACGTTGGGGTCGACGCGGCCGTCGGCCAAGCAGATCGGATAAGCATTCCAGTTTGTCCCGTGGCTGGCGTAGCACTGGCGCACCCGCTGGAGATCGGCTTGCTGCTGGCTTCCAAAGTTGATGGCAACCAGGCACAGCGCGACTTCGTTCTTCGACTTCGAATTCCGATAGCAGTCGTAGATTTTTTGCTCCTTGCCTCCTAACGACTGCATCAGAACGCAATCGTAGAACTGGGCATCGCTACCATTCGAGCTGGCCAAACAATTCGGGAGCGATGATTCCTTGACCAAGACAGGATTCGAAATATGGACGGCCTCGCCGAACAACTGGGCCGGCACGTTGCCGGACTGCAGTGGGCTGGTCGGCAACGTAATTTCTGGCACGTCACCGATCAGCACAGAACCATCGAATCCCATGCTGTATGCCGCGAAGGTCGTCGGCTGCGTCGGTAGCGGCCGCGGAAACTGATTGGCGAATGCTTGGTTGAAACTGCATTTGCCGATCCTGGTGATCAAGCCGTCGTAGCGAATCGTGATGAAGTCGCCGTTGCGCGCAATCCAGAACTGAAGGCCAGCGATGGCAGACTGCACCGCCAGAAGGTGAATGCCGGAAGGATCCGGGGCTGCGGCGACCAGCGTCGGCGGATTGTACGGGCCGTACTGGTATACCTGAAGTCCAGCGGTCTTGTAGAAGAAACCGTTGGGAGCCTGATTGGTGAATTCGAGAAGCGGATAGCGTTGCTTCGCTACATCGTCGTCGCAGTATCCCACGACGACAGGCGGATAAGACTGTGCAGCCAAGTCCATGCACGCGAATGCTGCAAGAAACAAGATGGCGATACGCGTTGCCCATCCTTTCATAAAACTCCCCCTTGAGTGTGTTCGATTCGAGCTGCTGAGCGCGCGGTCGACGATCAAGCTTGAGCTCGTACGTTACTGAACGGTCGCGATGTCGGGTTCCAAATCAGTGGCGAGCCCAACGAATGGATGTGCACCCATTGTTCGAGGCCTGCATGCCATTGCCTTGCCCTCTCCCAGCAAGCGCTTGGCTAGCTTGCCGCAGCTCAGCGTCCGGCTCAATAGCCCTCGCTGCATAGGCATCAAGGTCGACCTCTAACGCAGCGCAAGTCGCCGGCCGTGCGCGCAGCGCGCCCCGTGGCGAAGTTGACGCAGATGTCATGCAATCCCGGATACGGGCTCTGGCCGCAACCTGGCTACGGCATCGTGCAATGAGAGTTTTTTCGAATCGTCGTTCGGCGTGCTTGAGCACGCCCTACGATGCTGCGGATGTCGGCATTGCGGATCGAGTGAGGCTTGGCGGAATGCGGAACGCAGCGGGTGCGAAAAATGATCGGGCTGCCGCTTCAACTCACCTGCGCGATCCAATCCTGCAGATCGTAGTAGTTCGTGACCCGCGCGATCCTGCCGGAACCGCCGTCGGGAAACACGATATCGAAGAACGCGCCGCCGGGCAGCACGTACTTCTGGCCGTTCGCGGGCGGCAGACCGTCATCGGCAATGAGATATTCGCCATGCACGACATATTCGGCAGCGGCGCGGGCGCCGTCGGGCGAGGCCATAACCACGATGTCGCGCAGTTGTTCGCGATAGCAGCGGTCCATGCGCGCGAGGAAGGCGGCGAAGGCGTCGCGGCCGGTTTCGCGCGCGCCCTGGTTGAGGTCGTGGGCCACGTCGTCGGTGAGCAGCGCCAGCATCGCGGCCCAGTCGCCGCGGTTGAAGGCGGCGTAGTAGGCAAGGATGAGCGTGGTGGCGCGGTCGTGGGCGCGGGTGCCGTCGATGATCATGGGGTGTTGCTCCTGGAAGCGGTTCAGCGCGGTGACACGAACAGATCGCGGTGGAAGAAGTACACCTCGTTGAGCAGGAACCGCCAGCGCGTGTCGAAGCTGCGGTAGCGGCTGGTGGGCGTGGGCGAGCCGAGGCAGGCGATGCCGACTTCGCCGCAGATCCGCAGGGCGCGCGACATGTGCAGCGGGTCGCTGACCACGATGGCGCGGCCAAGTTTGCGTTTGCGCATCAGCGCGGCCGACTCGCTCAGGTTCTCGCGGGTGTTGCGCGACACGGTTTCGATCATGATCGCACTGGCGGGCACATCGCGGCGCAGTGCGTAGCGGCGCCCGACCTGCGATTCGGCGAACCGCGCGCCGTTGCCGCCGAAGCCGCCGGTGAAGATCAGCGTCGGCGCCAGTCCGCGTTTGTAGAGATCGATGCCGTGGCGGATGCGTTCCTCGAACACCGGCGAAGGCCGGGCGTCGTAGGCGGCGGCGCCCAGCACGATGATCGCGTCGGCGCGGACCTGATCGCCGGCGGCTTCGTCGCGACCGCCGACAGACATGATGTACAGCGCCACGCCGCACAGCCACAGGATCAACAGCAACAGCAGGCGTCGCAGCCAGCGGAACAGCCCGCCGCGCTTGCGGCGCTTACCCGACGCGCGTTGGATCAATGGTCCAAACGCAGGCGGCGGCAGCGTGTTGCGGCTCATGCCTGCGTCTGCCAGGGCAGGGTGTCGAGATCGACGTTGCCGCCGGAAATCACGATGCCGACGCGGCGCCCCGCGAAGCGGTCGCGATGGCGCAGCACCGCGGCGAACGCGATCGCGCCCGAGGGTTCGACCACCAGTTTCAGCCGTTCCCACAGCAGCCGCATCGCTTCGATCACCGCGCCGTCGTCGATGACCAGGATGCCGTCGATGTGACGTTGCAGCAGCGCCAGGGTGCGCGGCGCGAGATGCCCGCGCAGGCCGTCGCAGATCGTGTTGGCGGTCATGTCGGTGATACAGCGGTTTTCTTGCAGGGAGGCGTACGCGTCGGCCGCGCCTGCGGGCTCCGCGCCCAGGATCTCCAGATCGGGTCGCAGCGTGCGCGCGGTCAGCGCGCAGCCCGACAGCAGGCCGCCGCCGCCGACCGGCGCCAGCAAGACATCGAGGTCCGGTTCGCTGCGCAGCAGTTCCAGCGCCACCGTGCCCTGCCCGGCGATCACGTCGCTGTCGTCGAAGGGATGCACCAGATGCCCGCCGTTCCCGGCGACCAGTGCGTCCGCGGCGGCGTTGCGGGCGGCCATGGTCGGCGCGCAGCGGACGATGGCCGCGCCGTAGCCGGCGATCGCCTTCAGTTTCACCGCCGGCGCGCCCTCGGGCACCACCACGGTCGCGGGCACCCCGCGCAGGCGGCTGGCCAGGGCCACCGCGGCGCCGTGGTTGCCGGAACTCTGGGTCACGATGCCGCGCGCGGCGATGCTGTCGTCCAGGGCGAAGATCGCGTTGCAGGCGCCGCGGAACTTGAAGGCGCCGACCCGCTGCAGGTTTTCGCATTTGAAATGCAGTTCGCAGCCGGCGATCTCGTCGAGCGACCGCGAATGCAGCACCGGGGTGCGCTGGGCGTGCGGGGCGATCCGCGCCGCGGCCGAAAGCACGGCGGCGAAGTCGGGCAACGTCGGTACGGCGGCGGTCATCCCGTCATCGTAACAGGCACTATCTCGTCGGCCCCTGCCGTTGGTACCGGCGCTCGGCACGCGTTGCCGGGATCGCGCAGGCTGAGCGGCGGTTGTCCGCGTGCGGGCAGGTCGCGAACCGCTTCAGCGGCCTCTCCAATATGAACGGTGCGCGGGTTGCCCTGTCGTTCTTGGAGCGTTCGATTGACGCAGCGCACGGATTTCTTAAGGACGGGTTCAATGCGACGGGTAGATGCTCGATACTCCAACGGGCCGATCCCGTCGGCAACGATCACTCAGGGGTATCGCCATGTTCCGTCTTGGTCTGCTTGCGACACTCTCCGCACTGATTCTGACCGGCTGCGTCAGTACCTACGCATATCGGGACGATCAGGGTGGCGACTACTACTATTCCGAGCCGTCGGTGCAGTATCGCGACGTCTATGGCGCGCCGTACAGCTCGATAGGTTATGGCTATCCCGGCGGCTGGTACGGCAGCTTCGGCTACGGGTTCGGTTACGGCCACACCCCGTATTCGCGGTTCGGCTTTCCTTACCGCTACGACAATTACCGCTACGGCTTTCCGTATTCGTATTACCCCTACCCGCATCGCAGGCCGTACCATCCACGTCCGCCGCATGTCACGCCTCCGGGAACGCCGCCGCCCGGCGTGATCGACCCGCCGCCCGGCAACGGCGGCCCGCAGATCGGCGATCGCGACCGCGATGGCGGCCCGTGGCGTCATCTCGATCGGCGTCGCCGTCCTGTCGATGCGATCCCGATGCCCGGCAGCCCGCCTGTCAGGGTGGTGCGGGACGATCGTCCGCAGCGCCGGATCATGGTGACGCAGCCGGGCGTGAGCGGCAGTGGCGGCGACAGACAGCCCGGTGCGGTGCCGCAGGTGCGTCGTGCGCCTGTTTCGATGCCGGAGCCCGGGGCGCAATCGCGGCCGCGGATGGAATCGCCGAGGCCGCGAATGGAATCTCCCAGGCCCTCGCCGCCCGAACGGCGGATCGAACCTCGGGAACGAGAATCCCGTCGCGATACGACGCCCTGAAAGCGCTTGCCAAGCGCCCGAATTGGTCGCAAGCTAAACCAGTCTGACCGGCTGCGTCGGAATTCGACGTATCACGGTAAGAATCGCCGACCCCCGGCGGGGAATTCCGGATCCCCCCTGTTCCGCTCCCCGTCGGGCGTCGGCACCTTATCAAGGTCCATCAAGACCAGCAGCGATGATCCGTGTCTTTCCGGGATCGCATCAATCCATTCCAATCGCCTGTCGGACCTGTCTGGTTCGATCATGCGCGTGGTCGATATGAGAAACCGATAGGCATCGCGTCCGTCCGGAATCGACAGACAAAAAAGGGGCCGAATGTCCCCCGACATTCGGCCCCTGGCTCCCTCAGCGCGCACGTGGCCAGCCCTGTTCCACCCCGGCCTGCGCTTTCGCGCATGCCGCGCTGAGTGCCACTTGAGATAAGCAGATAGCGTGCCAACTTTGGCGCCGTGCTTCCGACGACACGGCTCCACCGAGCGCCATTCGTTAGAATGCGCCGCAGACCAAAGTGGCGCGATGCCGCGTGCGGCCATCATCCAGATCGCGACCACGATCGCGACGACAGGTACCCAGATGAACGACTTCTATCGCTTCGACGTCATCGTCATCGGCGGCGGCCATGCCGGCACCGAGGCCGCGCTGGCGTCCGCACGCGCCGGTGCGCGCACCCTGCTGCTCACGCACAACATCGAGACTGTTGGCGCGATGAGCTGCAATCCGGCCATCGGTGGCATCGGCAAGGGACATCTGGTCAGGGAGATCGACGCGCTCGGCGGGATCATGGCCCGCGCCGCGGACGCCGCCGGCATCCAGTGGCGCCGCCTGAACGCGTCGAAGGGACCGGCGGTGCGCGCGACCCGCTGTCAGGCCGACCGCGCGCTCTACCGCAGCTTCGTCCGCCGTGCGGTGGAATCGCAGCCGAACCTGACCGTGTTCCAGTCGGCGGTCGACGATCTCATCATCGAAGGCGATGCCGTGCGTGGCGCGATCACCCAGACCGGCCTGCGCTTCGAGGCGCCCGCGGTGGTGCTGACCGCCGGCACTTTCCTCGCCGGCAAGGTCCATATCGGCGAGACCCAGTTCGCCGCCGGCCGCGCCGGCGACCCGCCCGCGACCACGCTCGCCGCGCGACTGCGCGAGCGCCCGTTCCAAGTCGACCGGCTCAAGACCGGCACGCCGCCGCGCATCGACGGCCGCAGTCTCGATTATTCGGTGATGGAAGAGCAGCCCGGCGACGATCCGCGCCCGGTGTTTTCGTTCATGGGCAGCGCCGCCGACCATCCGCCGCAGATCTCGTGCTGGATCACCCACACGTCCGAACGCACCCACGAGATCATCCGTGGCGCACTGCACCGCTCGCCGATGTACAGCGGCCAGATCGAAGGCATCGGCCCGCGCTACTGCCCGTCGATCGAGGACAAGGTGGTGCGCTTCGCCGAGAAGGCGTCGCACCAGATCTTCGTCGAGCCCGAAGGCCTCGACGTGACCGAGATCTATCCGAATGGCATCTCCACCTCGCTGCCGTTCGACGTGCAGCTGGATCTGGTGCGCAGCATCCGCGGCTTCGAGCGCGCGCACATCACCCGCGCCGGGTACGCGATCGAATACGACTACTTCGACCCGCGCGGGTTGAAGAATTCGCTGGAAACCAAGCTGGTGTCCGGCCTGTTCTTCGCCGGCCAGATCAACGGCACCACCGGCTACGAAGAAGCGGCCGCGCAGGGTCTGGTCGCCGGGCTCAACGCCGCGCGCCATGGGCGCGGGCTCGAGGCCTGGTCGCCGCGCCGCGACGAGGCCTATATCGGCGTGTTGATCGACGATCTGATCACCCACGGCACCAAAGAGCCCTACCGCATGTTCACCAGCCGCGCCGAATACCGGCTGCAACTGCGCGAGGACAATGCCGATCTGCGCCTCACGGAAGCCGGCCGCAATCTGGGTCTGGTCGACGATGCCCGCTGGGAGCGCTTCGCGCGGAAGCGCGATGCGGTCGTCGCCGAAACCGGACGCCTCGGTGCGCTGTGGGCGTCGCCGAACAACGCGCTGGGACGCGAGGCGGTGGCGACCCTGGGCATCGAACTCAGCCGCGAAACCCACGCTTTGGATCTGCTGCGCCGCCCCGAACTCGATTACGCGAAGCTGTTGAGCGTGCCGATGCTCGGCCCGGCGGTGGAGGATGTCGCGGTGGCCGAGCAGGTCGAGATCGAAGCCAAGTATTCCGGCTATCTGGCGCGGCAGCGCGAAGAGATCGCCCGCCAGCAGCGCCATGAGCACACCGGCATTCCGGAAAAGTTCGACTACGCCGCCGTGCGCGGCCTGTCGTTCGAGGTGCAGCAGAAACTCGAACGCGTGCGCCCCGAAACCGTCGGCCAGGCGCAGCGCATCCCGGGCATGACCCCGGCGGCGATCTCGCTGCTGCTGGTGCATCTGACCCGCCAGCGCCGCGGTGCCGCGGCCTAGGCCCTTGCGCCGTTCATGCGGATGGATGACGTACCCTGAGCGCCTGTTCAAATTCTCGGCGCTCTGGTGATGGGCAACCACACAAAGCGCGTCTCATCCCCGATAGAGCGCCCTTCAGGCCGCTGAAGCGCCACGGGACCATTCGAGCATCGGCCTGAAGGCCGCTCTACCGGCTTGATCGGCAGATTTCAAACAGGGTCCAAGACCATGCGCACATCGCTAAGCCCGCTCGCTCTCGTCGCCCTCGTCCTGCTCTCCGCCTGCGGCGAGAAACCCGTCGCCCCGAAACCGGTCGTCACCGGCGATCTGACGATCGAAGCCTGGCCGCTGCCGGCGATGCCCGGCTCGGCGCACCCGGATCTGGCGCTCGCGCCCGACGGTCGCATGCTGCTGAGCTGGATCAACAGCGCCAGCGGACGCCGGCCGGCATTCCAGTTCGCCGAGTTCTTTCCGGATGGACATTGGGAAGGTCCACGCACGGTGGCGGTGGGCAATTCTATGTTCACCAACTGGGCCGACACGCCGCATATCGCCGCCACCGCCGACCGCGCGCTGTGGGCGCACTGGCTGCAGAAATCCGCCGACGCGCCCTACGCCTACGACGTGATGCTGGTGCGTTCGCTCGACCACGGCATGAACTGGAGCGCGCCGCGCAAGGCGCACGACGACAGCACGCAGACCGAGCATGGTTTCGTGTCGATGTGGCCGCAGGGCGACGGCAGTATCGGCGTGGCCTGGCTCGACGGCCGCAACACGGCCGATGCCGGCGGGCGGAAAGACGGCGACGGGCACGACGATCATGGCGACAGCGGCCACGACGAAAGCCGCGGCGGCGGCGCGATGACGCTGCGCGCGGCGGTGTTCGATGCGAATCTCCGTGCCACCGCCGCGATCCAGATCGACGCGATGACCTGCGACTGTTGTCAGACCGATGCCGCCGCCACCGGCGATGGCGCGGTGCTGGCGTATCGCGGCCGCAGCGAAGACGAGATCCGCGATATCTACACCACGCGCTTCGATGGCAAGGTCTGGTCGACGCCGGCGCGCGTGCATGCCGACGACTGGAAGATGCCGGCCTGCCCGGTCAACGGCCCGTCGATCGCGGCGCGCGACAAGGACGTGGTGGTCGCGTGGTACACCGCGGCCGGCGATACGCCGACGGTGAAGCTTGCGCGTTCCGTCGATGGCGGCGCCACATTCGCGACACCCGTTGCGGTGGACACGGGGGTGGCGACGCAGGGCCGGGTGACGGTCGCGGTCGACGCGCAGCAGGTGTGGCTGCTGTGGATGCGCGAAGAGGCCGGCGCACAGTCGCTGTGGCTCGCGCGCTACACACCCGATCTGTCGAAACAGCTGCAGCGCACCAAGCTCGCCGACCTGCAGGGCAGGGGCCGCGCCACCGGCTTCCCGAAACTCGTCCTCAACGGCGCGGCCACGCATGTGGTGTGGACCGATGTGGTCGACGGCGTGCCGGAGCTTCGCGGCGTGAGATTGCTCGCTGCGAAGTAACTTCCGCAGCGCTCAAGCCGCGGCTTCGCAGGCTTCCGCAGCTTCCAGGTCGCGCTGATACAACTCCCGCTGCGCCATCGCCTTGTGGATTTCTGCGCGATTGAGGTAATGGCTCGCCTCGCCGCTGTCGATGCCGACGACATGATCCATGTCCGCCAGCGCCAGCTCGAACCGGTTCGCATTGAAATGCATCACCGCGCGATTCACCCGCGCGGTGATGGCGTCGGGAGAGAGCGCGATCGCCGCGTCGTAATCGGCGAGCATCTCTGCGGTGCGGTCCAGCGATTCGAACAGTTCCGCACGCAGGATGTACAGCTCGGGCTGCTCCGGGTTCAGCACAAGACTCTGGGCGAAGCATTCCAGCGATTCCTCGATCCTGCCGGTGCTCATCCTGCAGACGCCCTTGTTGAAATACACCTCTGGATAGGGCGGGCTGTACTCGATCGCGCGGTCGTACATCGCCTCCGCTTCCTCGAATCGACCGGAGCGCTGCAGGATGTTGCCGACTTCGTTGTAATACTCGGAGTAATGCGGATCCATCTGCATCGCTTTCGTGTAGTACGCCACCGCGTCCTCGTCCTGTCCCAGCATGGAATAGACCTGAGCGATGTTGTACTGCAGCACCGACCGGTGGAGTTTGTGCTTTTCTTCACCCAGCGCATCGGTCAGCAGCGCATAACCGTCGCGGCACAACGCCATGGCTTCGGCGTGCCGACCCTGGCGCACGCGCAGGAACGCCAGGCCGTTGCCGATGAATACGCGCAGGAATACATAGTCGGCCGGATCGGCTTCGTCGCGGGCGGACTCGATCGTATCGACCGCCATGACGATGTGCCGCTCCGCCGTTTCGATATCCGGCGTTTTGAGGTAGCGCAGATGGATCATCGATAGCAGGTAATGCATCTTCGCGCGGTATTCGTTCAGCGTTATGAATGGATCGGCGCGCTCGAACAGCATCTTCAGCGCATCCTCCTCACGCCCTGTCGTCACCAAGCCGGTGAACAGATTGCCCAGGTAGTTCCAGCGTTTGATCTGATCGTCGCCGACGATCTCATCCAGGCGTCGCAGCACGGTATCGGCGAAGCTCGCCGCTTCGTGGTAATAGCCGTAGTGATTGCTGATACACAGCGCGCGTATCGCGATATCGGCGCAGCGGATCTCGTCGCCGAGTTTTCGGTAGTGCCGCAGTAGCGCAGGATAATGGCGCTCCCAGTCGTGAATATCGTTGGCGCCCAGTCCGTATTCGATTTTCGCCAGCGCTTCGGCAGTCAGATCGGGCGCCTGCGCGGCCGGGTCGCCGATGGTGCCGGCGGGAAGGTCGCTCTCGACCATGCGCGTTCGCGGCGCACGGCGGGCGAGCGCTTCGTTGTCCAACGCGCTGTCGACGATGACCGTGAAACCTTCAGTGCCGGCGCCCCGACGCGCCAACTCGGCGAAATAGCGTGTAGACAGATGCTGCGCATGATCGAAACGGTCGACCGCGATGACCCAGCGTTCTCCGGCGCCGGCCCGTCGTTTCCATGCGAGCGTGAATTCGACGAGGCCGTTGACCAGGCGATACGCGCGATCCAAGGGAAAGTTGCGGGTACGTTCGGAGTCGATTGTGGAATCCGTGAGCGTCGCGTATTTCAGCGAAAGCGCACGGCGATGTTCCGGCAATGCACGGTTCAGTTCGTAGTTGTGCCGCTCGATCGTATCGTCCAGATCCCGGCCGCGCGCGTCCAGATAAGCCTGCTCCACGATCGGCTCGACTCCGCTCCAGGCGCCGGCGCTGCCGAAATCCGCGTCCACGCGGATGACCCTGTGCGGTGCGGTGCCCGACGGGCCATGCGCCTTGGCCGCCGAGGGGCCTTCGTAGACGAGCGCCCGCAGCTGGGAAAATCCGGAAGAACCGGTCGCGGAAACGGTAGACAACGGAGCCATGGCATGTCCTTTGCGCTGGTGCGGATGCGAATGGGGTGTGTTACTGCGGATTTCTGGCTTGCCTGATCCACACGTAGATGCCGAACAGCAGGAAACCCGTGCAGAGCGTCGCGAACGCAGCCAGATCGTAGACTGTCGATGCGGGTATATAGGGGCTCCGGTAAGCGTCGTAGGCGCGTTCGAAGTAGCGATAGATGGTTGGCGCGACAATGAACAGCAGGAACCAGACCGCAGCGATGCGACCGACGATCCACACCACGAAGAACGCGCGCGCGATGCCGCGATGGCTCGGTGTGTAATCTTCGGAACGCGTGCCGAACCGGCCGCGGGTCGCCGTATACACTTGGTTGCTCAGGAAACTGCGCGCTTTATCGTCGAGATTCGTGAACCCGTAAAAATTGCAGACCATGTAATAGATGTCGGTGCGCAGGAAAATGTTGAACTGCCAGATCATAGTGATCGCGATCTGCAGCGCCCAGGCCTGCAGCAGCTGAATCGCGAAGCGGTCGTAGGCGTTCGTCATCACCCATTTCAATATCAACGTGATCACGGCGATGTTGAAAATGTCGATCATCATGCCGGCCGCCATCGGCAGGTAGCGTTTCTCGCGAGGCAGCGACAGCAGTCCGGTCATGTCCGCTTCCGCGACGATCTGCCACAGGCGGTTGCCGAAGCCGAGCTTCGAGTCGATGCCCTGTCGCGCGGCGGCGAGCATGTGCGCGAGTTCGTGCAGCGATACGCTGAATGCGTACAGCAGGACCAGCAACAGCAGAGTCAGGGTCAGATTGCTGGGCAGGTAGAACGCTTGCAGATTAAGCAGAAGATCCGAATCCAGCGCCGCCGAATAGGCGGCGTAGCCGACCACGGCAAGATAGATCGCCAGCATCGGCAGCGAAAATACGGCGCGGGCGAAGCCTTGATTGGCCTTGAAGATGAGTCTGCGTTCGCCGCTTTCGACGTTCGAAACGGCCTGCTCGAACTTGTGCTTGTCAGCGGGCGGATAGATGAAGCCGATTTCGATCAGGGTGCAGATGAATTCGTCGACATCGATCGGATCCTTCGCGCTTTCGGCGAGGGCCGATTTCACCGCCACCACCGTTTTTCCTTGCTGCAGCATGCGCAGGATCTCGACGCCGGTTTCCGGGAAGCTGTAGAACTCGTCGAGCTCGGCGTTGCCGACATAATAATTTTCGCTTTCCTTCTGTACGGAAAGCGGAATGACGTAGAACGACCGGTTCTGATCCTGCGGCTGGTTCTGGGCCAGCTGGTTCTGAGCCGACTGTTTCTGATCGAGGTCGTACTGGACGAGTGTGTCGTCGACTGACATCCGAAACTCCTTGTTCCTTGCCGCGCCGAATCCGCGCGCCGGGCGCGAAAGTCGTCTAAACGGGCCGGCACGCAAGCGTGCCGACCCGCCCTCTACGATCAGGACGGACGCGTGCCGATGCGGCGTGGCCTGCGCGCATCCTGCGCAGCGGTATCCGAACGATCAGAGCGAGATGTCGCGGAACCAGCATTCCGGCAGCCACGGAAAGCATGCGCAGATCGGATACAGCGCGACGGCGGTGGTCTTCAGCTTCTGTACTTTCACGACCGAAATCTTCTTCATGGAAATCTCTCCTTTAGTGTGTCGATTGAAGTGCATTCATCGAACGGCACTCTTGCGCATCCTGATGCAACGCTAGGCGGCATTTGCGCCGGCTCCTGGCGGAAGGTTCGTGTCGGAAAGCCGCGAAGTCCTTGGCGGAGGTCACGTCAATCCATGACGGTCCATGCTGTGAGCGCGGCCAGTATTAGCACAGCGTTCGCGACGTGCGCAACAAGCGAAGACTGCTGCGGCGCAGCATAGGCGAGGTCTATCGAATGCTCAGCTTCGATGTTCCAACGCCAGGTATTCGGCGGATTGCATCTCGATCAATCGCGATGCTGTGCGCTCGAACGCGGCGCGAAGCCGTTCGCCGCGATAGAGCTGGGACGGCGCGGCATCGGCGCTGCAGATCAGATTGACGTGGCGGTCGTACAGTTCGTCGATCATGGTCACGAAGCGGCGCGCGGCATCGTCGCGCAGCGCGTCGAACACCGGGATGCCGCCGAGCAGCACGGTGTGGAATTCGGTCGCGATCTCGATGTAGTCGGCGCTGCCGCGCGGGCCTTCGCACACCGCCGCGAAATCGAACCATGCCATGCCTTTGGTGCGCGCGCGCACCGGAATCCGGCGGCCGTCGATGACGATGCCGGCGTCGCGGTAACGGGCTTCGCCCAGCATGCCGTCGCCGCCCAGTTCGTGCCAGCGCGATTCCAGCCACGCGTCGCTGTCGCCGTCCAGCGGCGCGCGATACACCGGCGAACGGGTAAGCGCGCGCAGGCGGTAATCGTGCGGGCTGTCGAGATGCACGACGTTGCAGTGGCGTTCGAGCAGCGCGATCGCGGGCAGGAAGCGCGAGCGCTGCAGGCCGTCCTTGTAGAGTTCCGACGGCGCCGCGTTGGAACTCGTGACCAGGATCGTGCCTTCTTCGAACAGCCGTTCCATCAGGCGACCCAGCAGCATCGCGTCGCCGATGTCGCTGACGAAGAATTCGTCCAGCACCAGCACGCGCAACTGCGCGCGCCACTCGCGGGCGATCGCCGCCAGCGGATCGCGTTCGCCCGCGTGCGCGCGCAGGCGTTCGTGGACTTCGCGCATGAAGCGGTGGAAATGCGTGCGCCGTTTTTCGCGGATCGGCAGTCCGGCATGGAACAGATCGATCAGGAAGGTCTTGCCGCGGCCCACGCCGCCCCAGAGATACAGGCCGTTCGGCGATGGCGTGACCGGTTTGCCGAACAGGGTGTCGAGCAGGCCTTTGCGTTGCGGCGGTGCGGACAGCGCTGCGTGCAGACGATCGAGTTCACGCAGGGCCGCATGCTGCGCGGGGTCATCGTTCCAGTCGCCGCGGGCCACGCCTTCGGCATAGCGCACGGACGGCGCCGCCGCGCCGCCGCTCATCGGGGTGTCGCTCATGATCTGGCGTCGGGCTCCGGCGGCAGCGCGTCCTGGGCTTGAAGATGGCGTTGCACCCCATGTTTGATCGCGCCGCGCAGGTCCATCAGTTTGCGGTGGAAGAAATGGCTGGTGTCGGGAATGCGGATCAGCTCGGCCGCGGCCTCCGGCTGCGCCTGCGCAATCTTTGCCAGCCAGTCGTAGACCGCCTGCGGGTCGACGATCTCGTCTTCATCGCCCTGGATCACCAGCCACGGCATCGTCGGCGGTGCGATGCTATCGAAATCCCAGCGCCCGGCCGGCGGCGCGATCGAGATCAGCACCGCCGGCTGCAGTTCCGCCGCGCCGCGCAGGCTGACGTAGGCGCCGAAGCTGAAGCCGCCCAGCCAGAGCGCCGCGTCCGGACGCGTCGCGCGCACCCAGGCGACGATGGCGCGGAGGTCGTCCAGTTCGCCCTCGCCGTGGTCGAATGCGCCCTCGGAGGCGCCGGTGCCGCGGAAATTGAAGCGCACGGTGGTGATGCCGAGCTCGCGCAGACTGCGCGCGGCCATCGTCACCACCTTGTTGTGCATGGTGCCGCCCTCGGTGGGCAGCGGATGGCAGAGCACCGCGACGATCGGCAGGGCGGCGACCGGCTGCCCGGCCACTTCGGTGTCGGGCGGATCGACGGCGACTTCGAGCGCACCGACCGGACCCGGCAGGGTCAGGGCGGCAGCGTCGGTTGGAAAGGCGGTAACGGTCATGCGCCGATGATAGCCGTCCGGGCGTTCAGGGCTTCCGCAATTTGAACCCCACCACCAGCGGATCGTGGTCGGAGCTGCGCCAGGGTGCGCGGTCGCCGGGCCGGCTCTGGTAGCCGCGGCTGTCGGGTTCGTCGGCATTGCTGTGCCATTCCGCCGCGCCGACCACGCGCGCAGCCAACGCGGGGCTGAGCAGGGCGTGGTCGAGACGGCCGGTCAGGCCGTCGTAGACATAGCTGTACGGCACCGGCCTGCGCTGTCCGGCGAAGGCGTCGCGCCAGCCTGCGCCGGTCAGCGTGGTGATCGGGTCTTCCATGCTGTAGGCGTTCAGATCGCCGACGATCATCGCCATATCGCTGCCGGAGCGGGTTGGATCAGTGCGCAGCCAGGCGTCCAGCCGGCGCGCGGATTCGGTGCGGGTCGCGTTCCAGCAGCTCTGGCCGTCCTTCTGGTCCGCATCGGCGCCGCTGGCGTTGCCGCAGCCTTTGGACTTGAAGTGGTTGGCCACGACCGTGAAGGCCGGGCCGCGGCTCGCACCAACGCCTGCGCGGAAGGTCTGCGCCAGCGGCGGCCGGTTGCGGGTGCCGAACAGGTCGTCGGTCAGCGTCGCGGCGGTGCCGACAGGCGACACCCGCGAGGCGCGGTAGATCAGGCCGACCCGGATCTGGTCGCCGCCCTGGTCGGCGTCGGTGACAATGGCGCGCCAGTCGCCGCCGCCGGCGTTCAGCGCGTCGATCAGCGTGGCGATGGCGGACTCCGGGCCGAAGCCGTCGTTTTCCACTTCCATCAGCGCGGCGATGTCGGGGTTCAGTGCGCGTATCGTCGTGACCAGTCGGGCGCGCTGGGTGTCGAGTTCGGCCGGATTGCGGGCCCCGCGCGACGTTGGAAAACCGCCGCCCTGGCCATCGCCGTTGAAGAAATTCTCGAGATTGAAGCTGGCGATGCGCACGTCGCCGCCGACTTTCGGCGCCGCTGGGGGTGTCATGCGCCTGAACGCGGGCTTCGCAGTGAGCTGCAGCCGGTAGCTGCCGCCGCGCTGGTCGAGAACGCCTTCCACCTTCGACAGTCGCGTACCTGTACGCGGCAGACCGGTCTTGGGGAGGTACCAGATCGAGGCGGGCTGCTCCGCGTCGCTGCCGTCGTCCAGACGCAGCGTGCGCCGCGTGTTGTCGGCCGCCAGCGCGCGCGCGGCCTCGCCAGGCGCCACGATGTCGGACGGCGTGCGCAGGCGTTCGCCGAAGTTGACGAATAGTTCGGCGTATTTGTGTGCGCGATGGGTACCGGCCACGGTCAGCGGCGCAGTGATGAGAACGCGCATGTTTTCGTAGCGTTCCCAGTCCAGCGGGGCGGCGGCGATGGCGACGGCGCGGACCTTGCCCTTGCCGAGCGGCGTCACGCGCGTCGGCTGGAGCGCCGTACGGGTGCCGTTGCCGGCATTCAGTTCGACCACCGTGCCGCGGATGCGCACGCGCTGGCCGGCGGCCGGTGTGTCCCCGGCGGCCACGAACAGCCCATCGGAGGTCGCCGCGTCGCCGTCGCCGGCGTCCTGCAGGAACCAGCCGTCCAGGCCGTTGCCGGGGGTGATCGTGACCACGCCTTCGACTACGACCTCCCGACCCACCAGCGGGCTGCGCTCGCCGGTGCCCTGCACCTTGCCGATGGCGATCGGGGCGTCCTGCGCCGATGCGGCGGCCGCAACGAACAGGCCGCCGAAGCAGAGCAGGGACAGCGAAGATGGAAGTGGGCGGCGCATGCGGCGGATGTCCAAAAGGTCGATCTCTGGTCTGGAAGCGAGAGGCGGAACGGACAACGCCGCCCGGAGGCGGCGTTGCGGTAGCGGTACGTTGAAGCGGGCGCCGGGCTCAGACCTGGTCCAGCATCCAGTCGACGGTGGCCTTGACCTGATCGTCGGTCAGGGCCGGATTGCCGCCCTTGGCCGGCATCACCCCGGCACTGCCGGTGTAGCCTTCGATCGCGTGTTTGTGCAGTGTCTCTTTGCCGATGCCGGCGCGCGCGCCCAGACCCGCGGCGGTGAGCATCGGCGCGCCGCCGACGCCAGCCTTGTGGCAGGCCGCGCAGAGGCTGTCGTAGATCACCGCGCCGTCCAGCGTGCCGCCGTAGGCGACCTGCGAGGCCGCAGCGGCCTTGGCGGCAGCGTCCGCGGCGGCCTTGGCGGCTTCGCCGCTGGCGCCCGCGAATACGGCGCCCGCAGGCGCGATCCGGTTTTCGGTGCGTTTCGCTTCGATCGGGCTCACCTCTTGCGGCAGCTCGCCGTGCAGATAGACCGAGAACAGGATCAGGCCCAGGGTCACCGCCATGAGAAAGGCGATCACCATCGAAAAATGCTTCAGAAAGTCCAGATCGTAATTGCGCACGACTCACCCGGAAAAAACGACATGATTGGCGGGGCGGCCGGGCTGCGGCCGCACGATCCGCGCAGTATAAAGGCTGTGGCGCCCCGGATTCGAGCCCGTTGCGGAAATGCGGGCCGGTCCGTGTGCTTGGCCGGTGCCTGCGGGCATGCAGCCCCGCCGATCGGCGACCGCCGGCCCCAACGCACATCGCCCGGGTTTGCCGGGCGATGTGGTTCCAACTTCGATCTTGTGGATCGCGGCCGATGGCCGCGACCGTGCAGCGCTTATTTCAGGCCAGAGCTGATCGCTTCGGCCAGGCTGCCCTGGGCATCGTCGCCGCTGAATTCCCAGAAGAACGCGCCGCCCAGGTTCTGGGCCTTCACGTAATTCATCTTGGTGCGGATCAGCGCCGGCGTATCGAAACTCCAGAACGTGCTGCCGTTGTACATCCACGTGGCCATCGCATCGTTGTCGGTGTAGACGGGCCAGTTGAGGTTCTTCAGCACCTTGTAATCCTCGATCCCGGCCTCGTAGGTGCCCGGCGCGGCGCTGCCGCTCTGGTACAGGCCGTTGGTACCGCCGTTGGGCACGTTGGTCCAGCCGCGGCCGTAGAAGCCGATGCCCAGCGTCAACTTCGAGGCCGGCACGCCGCGCGCGAGGAAGGCTTCGATGGCGTCGTTGCTGTTGTAGAACTTCTGGTCGCCCGGCGCCGGATCGCGCGGCGATGCGAACAGCGCCGAATGATGGTTGGTGGTCGGGTCGAACGCGCCATGGAAGTCGTAGGTCATCACGTTGATGAAATCGAGCGACTGGTGGTAAATCCCCGGATCGGTGGCGCGGATCTTGTCGATGCCGGCGCCGGCGGCGATGGTCAGCAGCAGGCCGGGGCGCACCGCATTGAGCTGGGTGCGGAATTCCGCGAGCAGGGCGTTGAAGTTGGCCCGGTCTTCCGCCGATCCGCAGCTGAGGCCGCAGGCGTTGGGGTATTCCCAGTCGATGTCGATGCCGTCGAACACGCCGGCCGCCGCGCCCGGGCCACCCGCGCCGTCGGTGACCGGCAGGTTGCCGCGGATGTAGGCGTCCACGCACGACGCGACGAAGGCCTGGCGGTTTTCCGGACGCGCCGCGCTCGCGAAGCCGCGCGACCAGGTCCAGCCGCCGAGCGAGATCAGCACCTTCAGTCCGGGATACTTCGCTTTGAGCTGTTTGAGCTGGTTCCAGTTGCCGCGCAGCGGCTGGTCCCAGGTGTCGGCGGCGCCGCTGACGCTTTCGCCCGCTGCGAACGCCTTGGTGTAATCGGCGAAGGCATCGCCGCCGGCGCCGGTGTTCGGGTCGGACGGGATGGTGAGGCCGACTTCGCAGCGATTGTTGCGCACGTTGCCGAACGCGTAGTTGATGTGGGTGAGCTTGGCGGCCGAGCCGCTGGTGTCGATGTTGCGCACCCGGTAATTGCGGCCGTAGATGCCCCACTGCACGAAATAGCCGATCACGCGCTTGCTGCCCGGCGGCGGCGTGGTGGTTGTGCGGGCGGCGATTTCGCCGCTCTGCGCGGACGCATTGCCGGCGTTGTCGCGGGCACGCACCCGGAACGTGTACTGGGTGTTGGCGTTCAGACCGCTGCTGGTGTGGCTGGTCGTGGTGGGCGATGCCACCAGGCTGCCGTTGCGGTACACGTCGTAGCCGGCCACGCCGCTGCCGCCGACGTTGTCGGTGGCGGCATTCCACTGGATGGAGATGCTGTTGCTGGTCTGCGAAGGCGACGTCAGGCCCGAAGGCACGCCGGGTGCGGTGGTATCGGTCGGCGGCGTGCCGTTCACGGTGACGGTCGCGGTGGCCGAGGTGGCCGTGGCGCCCTGGTTGTCGGTCGCGACCGCGCGGAAACCGTGGGTGCCGGCGGTGGCGCCGCTCCAGGTCACGCCGTAGGGCGCGGCGGTGTCCACGCCGAGCGAGGTCGTGCCGCGGAAGAATTCCACCCGCGCGACGCTGCCGTCCGGGTCGCTGGCATTGGCGCTCACGGCGATGTTCGCGCCGGCATTGAATGTCGCGCCGTTGGTGGGGGCGGTCAGCGCGATCGTCGGCGACTGGTTGCCGCCGGTACCGCAGCTGCCGAGATCCTTGTACCAGCCGCAGGAAGTGCAGTAGGTGGGCGCCGCATTCCAGATCGGAATGTTCGCCTCGTATAGCCTGCCCTGATAGACCATCTTGTCGCCCGGGTTGTAGACCGTGCTGGCATTCCAGGCCGGGATGCCCGCGCAGCTCACGGTCTGCGCCATTGCGTTGAAACTCCACGCGGCCGCGATCGCGAACGACAGCAACCATCGCTTGCCGGATCTTGTTGAGTACAGCATTGCGCTTCTCCATTGCGGTGGGTTGAACACGAAGACCGGCCCGCATCGGGTCCGGTCGCGATTCCCCTGCATTCCCTGATCCATGCGATGCCGTTTCGGATGCCGGCCCCGGCTGAAGCGGGAACGGCGGATCGCATGCAACTACATCAATGTTCGACGTCGACGGCAGATCTGGATTGCCTGCCTGACGACCTGCGACTGCGGCCTGCACGGTGCCGCGTTGGTGTTGCGCGCGCACTGCCGCAGGGCAATGCATACGCGACGGGCGGGCAGTACGCGCCAGCCGGTTCGGGTGCAGGCTGGGCTCCGGTGACAACGTTGTCAACAGTTGGTGTGCGGGTCTGCGGATTCGCTCACAGAATCGGGGCTTATGCCGTTTGGTTACTTCGGCAGCGCTCCGTTCGAGTGCCATCGATTCGAAGCCCATCTGCGCGACACCCGCGTGCGCCGCAAGCGATTGAGCGGATGCGGTGATCCATCGCAACGCGATCGCTCCGGTGGTCATGCTGGCCCGACGCATGCGTTGCCGCATCCCTGCGCATGCTGCGGCGCAGCAAGACGATGCATGCGCGGCTTGCGCGCCATTCGCGTGAAAGTCCGTTTCGATCGTGCCTGTACGTTGTTCTGATCGAGCCGCCCGGCGAAACCGCTGTATCCGGCTCCAGGCCGCAGGCCCATGATGAAATCCGTTTCGATCCGGCCGTGCGTCGCTTCTGCAACACGGGAGATCAACGATGAACAGCATGATGCATTGGATGATGGTCGGCACGCTTGCGCTCTGCGCATGGGAGGTCGCGGCCGGTTCGCAACCCGAACAGCAACAGCAAACCCGGCGACCTGCCGGTTACCTCTGCGCGCAGATGCAGATGACAGGCCATTCCGGCGGCTCGTATCCGGGGCAAGCGCTTTGCGTCGCCGCCAGGAACGTGCTGGAGAGGGACGCCAAAAGCGATGGCGTGGAGCAATGCCGCCGTTTTTGCGACAAGCTGAGCTGCACGCACAAGACACAACCCGATCCGCTCACCGCGACCTCCTCATGCAAAAAACCGGATCCGGTCAACCGGACATGGTACGGAGCCGCGGAGACGGTGGCCTTCGAGTGCAAGTGTTCCAACCCTTGAGGGAATCTGGAATGCACCGAAGCACGCACTTCATGTGCGTCCTTCGGCCCGCGCATCCAGCGGCTCGAAATGATGCGCGGCGTTACGCGCCGTAGAACAGCGCGCCATCGCCGCGTTCCGCGGCTTCCTGGAAAAACGCCGACAGCACGTCGTACTGGTCGATCAGGTCGCCTTCCTCATGCTGATACACCGCCTGGTGATACAGGCCCGCATCCTCATCGATCGCGCGCAGCGCGTCGCGCACGCGGGCGCGGCTCCAGGTCGACAGTTCCTTCGCCTGCTCCTTCACCAGTTCCGGCGAAACGAAATCGCAGCCGTTGCTCAACACGCCGTCGGCGACGCCGTCGCTGCGGAAACCGGTTTCGTCGAGGATATGGCGCAAGACATCCCATGCAGTGTCCACATCGATCGATGCCGTGCAGCGCTCTTCGCCCTCGACCCACTTGTCGATCAGGTCGTGGTCCTCGCGCATCGCGTCGAGATCCTTGGGCGCGAAGGCCTGGAAAAACATGTTCATGCTCATGGGTGAATGTTCCTGGTGACGATGCGGGAATGATGTCGGAACTGCGGTACCGGGGAAAGCCGCGGAACGTGCGGCAGGTCGATTCAACCGCGCGAAGCGCCGCGCACGCGCTCCCAGTCCAGATCGAAGCGGGCGAGGTATTTGCGCAGGCGGTCGGCGTCGTTGGTGCTGCTGCGCTGCGCGCGCGACACTGCGAACAGCGTGCGCCCCGCGTCCGACAGCGACTTCGCCTGCATGCAGACGCGCACCACGTCCTCCAACTGCGAGCGGTCGAAGCGATCGAGTCCGGCGACGCCATCGCCCAGCAGCGCATCCAGCGGCGACGGTGCGCCGCCTGCGCGCCACAGCCCGCGCAGCCGCGCGATTTCCTCTTCGACCAGCTCGATCTGGATGCGGCCGGCATTCGCCAGCGTGGCCATGCGCATCACCGCCGCGCCGAGGTCGCGGAAGTTGCCGGCCCAGCGCGCTTCGGGGCTGGTCGCGAACGCGAGAAACCGCGTCCGCGCTTCGCGGTTGAAGGCGACGCGCTGATGCTGGTCGCGGCTCCAGCGTTCGAGTTCGAAATCCAGATTGGGCTCGATGTCCTCGGTGCGTTCCGCCAGGCCCGGCAGCCGATAGGTCCACAGATTGAGCCGGGCCAGCAGGTCGTCGCGGAACCGCCCCTGCATCACCGCATCCTGCAGATCGCGGTTGGTGCCTGCGATCAGTTGGAAATCGCTTTCGACTTCCTTGTCGCTGCCTACGGGCGGGAAGCGTTTTTCCTCCAGCGCGCGCAGCAGCAGCGCCTGTTCGTCCAGGCCGAGTTCGCCGATCTCGTCGAGGAACAGCAAACCCTGATGCGCCGAACGCAGGAACCCGGCGCGGTCGCTGCCTGCGCCGGTGTACGCGCCCTTGATGTGGCCGAACAGCGCGCTCATGGCGCCGTCGCCGCGCAGCGTGGCGCAGTTCACTTCGACGAACCGTCCGGGCAACTGATGCTTGAGTTTCTTCAGCTCGAACACGCGCTTGGCGAGTTGGCTCTTGCCCGCGCCTGTCGGCCCCATCAACAGCATCGGCGCCTTCGAGCGCGTGGCCACGGTCTCGATCTGCTCGATCATCCGATTGAATGCGGCATTGCGCGTGGCGATACCGCTCTTCAACAGGTCGCGGTCTTCCAGCGTCTGCTGCCGGAATCGCTGTGCGATCAGGTCGTAGCGCGACAGATCCAGATCGATGATCGCGAAGCTGCCGATCTGGCCGGACGCCTGTTTGCGCGGCGGCGATGTCTGCAGCAGGCGGCCGGGGAAATGCCGGCTCTCGGCGAGCAGGAACCAGCAGATCTGCGCCACGTGCGAACCGGTGGTGATGTGGATGTAGTAATCCTCATCGTCCGGCCTGAACGCGTAGCCGCGCAGGAAGTCGTGCAGCGTCGAATAGACGCCCTCGAAATCCCAGGGGTCGACCAGGAAAGTGTCGTGCCGGCGCAGCGTGGATTCGGGCGAGATCTGCGCGAAGTCTTCCGCCACCGTCTGCGCAAGGCGGCCGTAACGGCGCTCGTCCAGCAGCAGCTCGAAGCGGTCGACCACGAAGTCCTCGTGCATGCCCAGCGAGACCGTGGGCCGCCATTTCTCCCAGCGACCCGGGCCGCTGCCGGCGTCGAGCTGGGTGCCGAGCATGCCGAAAATGACTTGCTGCTTGCGCACGATCTTTCCAGATAAAAAACGAGACATAAATATACGTTTCAGACGGAAAGATGACCAGCGCCGGGAGCCTGTAATTCAATAATATCGATGCAAATCAATCGGATATCGTCTGATCCGGTCTGTTGGCACGGCGATTGCAATGCACAGCTCGAACCCGACGGGCATTGCCGCAAGGAGCCGACCATGGCCAACACCACGCTTTTCGCTTCCACTCGCGGCCCGATGTTGCCGGCCGCGACCACCCACAACGAGGCCGGCGGCCTCGCTTACGCCCGCAAGCCGCAGGCGGCCCTGGCGCTGTACGCGGCGACGGGCTGCTTCAACGGCACCTTCTACGCCAGCGCCGAAACGCAGCTGGAGATGGTGTTGAAGCTCTGCGCGCAGGTCGATCCGGGCTTCGTCGCCCGCACCGCGATCTACGCCCGCCAGACCGCGCATATGAAGGACATGCCGGCGCTGTTGCTCGCAAGCCTGTCGGTGCGCGATCGCGATGCGTTCGCCGCAGCCTTCCCGCGCGTGATCGACAACGGCCGCATGCTCCGCAACGTCGTGCAGATCCTGCGCAGCGGCCGCGTCGGTCGCAAGTCGCTGGGTTCGCAGCCGAAGCGTCTGGTGCGCGAGTGGCTGGAGCGCGCGTCGGTGGCGCAGATCATGAGCGCCGCGATCGGCAACGCGCCGTCGCTGGCGGACGTGATCAGGATGGTCCATCCGAAGCCGGCCGACGCCGAACGCGAGGCGCTGTACGCCTGGGTGATCGGAAAGCACTGCGATGCGTCGAAGCTGCCGGAGCAGGTGCGCGCCTACGAGGCGTTCAAGCGCGACCCTGAGAATCCGCTGCCGGACCTGCCGTTCCAGTACTACACGTCGCTGCCGTTGACGCCGTCGCACTGGAAGACGCTGGCGATGAACGCCTCGTGGCAGTCGCTGCGCCAGAACCTCAACCACTTCGCGCGACATGGCGTGTTCGAGGGCGCGGCAGTGCTTCGCAAGGTGGCGGCGAAGCTGAGCGATGCGAACGAGATCCGACGCGCTCGCGTGTTTCCGTATCAGCTGTTGACCGCGTTCCAGGCGACGTCGAAGCTGCCGAACGCGATCGGTGCGGCGCTGCAGGACGCGATGGAAATCGCGACCCGCAACGTGCCCGCGCTGCAGGGCGATGTGGTGGTGGCGGTGGATGTGTCGGGTTCGATGGCGTCGCCGGTCACCGGTTATCTCAAGGGGGCGACCACCGCGACCCGCTGCGTGGACGCGGCGGCGCTGGTCGCGGCCTGCATCCAGCGTACGCATCCGGGTGCGCGTGTGATGCCGTTCGATACCGACGTGCGCGAGCTGCGACTGAACCCGCGCGACAGCGTGAGGACCCAGGCGCGGCAGTTGGCGAAGCTGTGCGGTGGCGGCACCAACGTGAGCGCGCCGCTGGCGAAGTTGAATCGCGAGCGCGCGAAGGTCGATCTGCTGGTGCTGGTGTCCGACAACGAGAGTTGGCGCGATACCCGCAGCGGCGGCGCCACCGAAACCATGCGCCAGTGGGAAAAGATCAAGGCGCGCTGTCCGCAGGCGAAGCTGGTGTGCATCGATCTGCAGCCGGTCGCGACCAGCCAGACCGTGGAGCGGAACGACGTGCTGCACGTCGGCGGCTTCAGCGATGCGGTGTTCGACCTGATCGCGAATTTCGCGGCGGAAGGTGCGGGTGCGCAGCGTTGGGTCGACAAGATCGCCAGCATCGAGTTGTGAAGTTCAAAGCCCAGCCGGCAATGGGGCCGGTCGGGCGAGGGGGGATGAATCGGGTTGTTGCGCTGTCGATGATCGCGAATGCGTTGGGAACTACAGACTATTAATCTCCGGGTCGCGGGTTCGAGTCCCGCTCGTCGCAAGACGGTAGCTCAGTCGGTTAGAGCAGGAAGTTCCCTCACTTTTGTCGTGATCATCGATGGTTTTTGTCAAAGTAAAGATTTATTTCCATCAGCCGCAGGCGCGGCATCGTTCCCGTCGCGGAAAGGGTTCTGCGTGGGCCGGTTCGAGTCCCGCCCGCCGCGAATCTGTGCGGCGGTAGGTCAGCAGGATAGAGCAGGATGTTTTCTCGATTTTGTCGCGGTTGTCGATGGTTTTGTGTTGTTGTCATCCCGAGCGCAGCGAGAGATCTGCTTTCAATGGGCAAGCAGGTCCCTCGCTGCGCTCGGGATGACAATCGAAAAGGTAGTTCATCGGAATATCCGCATCACGCATTGCATCAAGGGGAAAATCATGTCCGAAGTATGGGCCGTCATTGTCATTGTAATCATTGCGCTGATCATCTACGGAATCGTGTCCGCAAAAATAAATGCGCGGACGCAGCGTCTTGCTCAGGAAAAAACGCTTCCCTTCATTCAGGAAACGCTTGTCCCGGAGTTGCTCTACGATCTCTCCCTTTCTGATGGGCGAAAATTCAAGGCGGTCCGATTGTTGGGGACCACCGATCCCGATCTCAGGTTGTCTCCGCTGGGCGAATGGGGCGTCATGCTCGTTCTGCTCCAGCCCTCCGGGAAGAAAGCCTTTGTCCGCCCGCATTCGGTGCGCTGCATCGAAGAAGCCTGACGTTTCCATTTCGTCGGCCACGAATGCCTATGGAACTACATGATTTCTTGGTCGCGGGTTCGAATCCCGCCCGTCGCAAGACGGTAGCTCAGCTTGGTAGAGCCGGAAAATGTTCCATCACACTTGTCGTGGGCGGCGATCATCATATCCGGATGGGTATGAAAAAAGGAAAGCACTTAAAACGCTTGCGATGTCATGGTTGGAAACAGTCTGGGCACATCGCGCTCTGGCGTTATAGAGACAAGAAGCGCAATTACGATGGTTGGCATCTTACGGCTGATGCGAGTGGATGCGAGTCACTTGGCGCATTGATCGAAGCAATGACGGTCGATGGATCGGGCGCATCGCGTTCGATCAGTATCAAGCGACCGACGAGGGCAATGCGCTCGGTGCCGAGATCTCCGGAATGGGCGATCATCGTTCCGACTGTTTGGCAGCTCAGCGTCGGTTCCGATGTATCGGAATGGCGATTTGCGGAGACCTCGGAATACGCGGAGTTGTGTGTCGGTATGGACTGGTTGCCCCTCCTGGCCGACAGCATCCGGGATATCCGCCGGGGCATGGGCGACAACTCGATCGGCGACACGGATCGGGGCAGCCTTGCGCTGTGGTTCTGGTGGTAAGGAAAGCACATACAAAATCGATTTTTTTCGGGGCGAATGCCGATGGAACTACATGGTTCCCCTCACGGGTTGGGTTCAAGTCCCACTGTACCAACAGGCGGAAGCCGGCGCGTGCAGAGCGTTCCATCACCCTCGTCGCCGCACCTATTCATCAATGCGAGAATGCACCATGACCACCGAACACTACGATGTCATCCACGATCAGGGCGCCGTGCCGATCAAGCTGTGGACCCGCGGCGTGCCGCTGGAGGACGAGGCGCGCCAGCAGCTGCAGAACATCGCCAAGCTGCCCTTCATCCACCGCTGGATCGCGGTGATGCCCGACGTGCACCTGGGCAAGGGCGCGACCGTGGGTTCGGTGGTGCCGACCATCGGCGCGATAGTGCCGGCGGCGGTGGGCGTGGATATCGGCTGCGGCATGATCGCGGCGCGCACCACGCTGGTCGCGAGCGATCTGCCGGACAATCTCTCGGAGATCCGCAGCGCGATCGAGCACGCGGTCCCGCACGGCCGCACCGCGCAGCGACATGCGCGCGACAAGGGCGCGTGGGAGAACGCACCCGAGCTTGCGGTCGAAGGCTGGTCGCAGCTGGTCGCCGATTTCGACAAAATCTGTGAGCGCCATCCGCGGCTGAAGAACACCAACAACCTCAAGCACCTCGGGACGCTGGGCACCGGCAACCACTTCATCGAGATCTGTCTCGACGAGGCGCAGCGCGTCTGGTTCATGCTGCACTCCGGTTCGCGCGGCGTCGGCAACGCCATCGGCACGCACTTCATCACCCTCGCGAAGGAGGAAATGCGCCGCTGGATGATCAATCTGCCGGACCAGGATCTGGCGTATCTGCCCGAAGGCAGCCAGCATTATGCCGACTACGTGTTCGCGGTCGATTGGGCGCAGCGCTACGCGCGCATCAACCGCGAGATCATGATGCGGCATGTGGTGGAAGCGGTGCGCAAGGTCATTCCCAAGCCGTTCGAGGCGCAGGCCGAAGCGGTGAACTGTCATCACAACTACGTCAACCGCGAGCATCACTTCGGCAAGGACGTGCTGGTAACCCGCAAGGGCGCGGTGAGCGCGCGCAAGGGCGAGCTGGGCATCATCCCGGGCAGCATGGGCGCGAAGAGCTTCATCGTGCGCGGCCTCGGCAATGCCGACAGCTTCCACAGCTGCAGCCACGGCGCCGGCCGGGTGATGAGCCGCACCCAGGCGAAGAAGCTGATCAGCCTGGACGATCACCTGAAGGCCACCGCGCACGTGGAATGCCGCAAAGACGCTGACGTGGTGGACGAGTCGCCGGCGGCGTACAAATCGATCGATGCGGTGATGGAAGCGCAGAAGGATCTGGTCGAAATCGTGCATACGCTTCGACAGGTCGTGTGCGTGAAGGGCTGAGTCTTCCGCGGGAGACGATGTGACAAAATGGGGAACAGACCGGGCGGGAAGCGATTTCCGCCCGGTTTTCATGAGCGAACAATGATGGACATGATCGAAATCGACGGCGCGGCCGGCGGTGGCCAACTGCTCCGCACCGCGCTGAGCCTGAGCCTGTGCACCGGCACGGGTTTTACCATGCAGCAGATCCGCGCGAAGCGTTCGCGACCGGGATTGATGCGACAGCATCTGACCGCGGTGAAGGCCGCGGCGCGGATCGGCAATGCCTGCACGCACGGTGCGGAACTTGGCGCGACTACGCTGCGCTTCGAGCCGGGCGTGGTGGTGCCCGGCGACTACGCATTCGCCACCGGCAGCGCCGGCTCCGCGACGCTGGTGCTGCAGACGGTGTTGCCGCCGCTGTGGCGCTGCGATGCGCCGTCGCGCCTGCGTCTGGAAGGCGGCACCCACAATCCACTGGCGCCCAGCGCCGATTTCATCGCCGACAGCTATCTGTCGGCGCTGGCGCGCATCGGTATCGAGGCGTCGATCGAAGTGGAACGTCCGGGGTTCGCGCCCGCCGGCGGCGGCATCCTGCATGCGACGGTGTCGCCCGCGCCGACGCTGCGCCACGCGGAATTCATCGAACGCGGCAACCTGCAGTCGATCGATGCGGTGGCGATGCTGTCGGGCCTGGCCATGAGCATCGGCGAGCGCGAGTTGCAGACGCTCGCGAAGCGCCTGCAGCTGAACTCCGACGCCCTGCATCTGCGCGAAGTGCGCCCGTCGCTCGGGCCGGGCAACGCGCTGTTGCTGAAGGTCCGTCATGAACACCACGCCGAGACTTTCACCGGCCACGGCGAGCGTGCGCTGTCCGCGGAAAAGGTCGCGACTCGGCTGGCGGGCGAAGCGCGGACGTATCTGAAAAGCGGCGCCTGCGTCGCCGAGCATCTTTCCGATCAGCTGTTGCTGCCGATGGCGCTGGCCGGCGGCGGCGCGTTCACTACGCATACGATCAGCGAGCACCTGCGCAGCAATGCGCGGCTGATCGAGAAATTCCTGCCGGTGGAGATCGAATGGGTGGAGCAGCGCAGCGATGTGTGGCGGGTGACGGTCGCGTCGTGAGTCATCGATAGCGCTACGGCAGGATCGATGCGGCAGCGGCCACCGATCCTGCGTTTCACCGCATCACACGCTGTTATCGCGCAGCTTCAGACCGACACCCGGCTCCGTCACGATCCAGTGGGGCGCAGCCGCATCGTCGCCGAGCTTCTGCCGCAGTTTGGCGACCAGAATGCGCAGATAGTGAGTGTCTTCCTCGTGGGTCGGCCCCCACAGTTCGCGCAGCAGCTGCGGCTGGGTCACCACCCGGCCGGCGTTGCGCGCCAGCATCGCCAGCATCGCGAATTCCTTGCGCGTGAGGGCGACGGGAACGCCATCCACGAACACTTCACGCCGCGCGAGGTCGATCCGCAGCGCATCCAGCGTGTAGACAGGCGAATCCTGCTCCGGGCCGGTGGCGCTAGCGCGCAACAGTGCGCGGATGCGCGCCATCAGTTCCTGCACGCCGAAGGGTTTGGTCACGTAATCGTTGGCGCCGGCATCCAGTGCGGCGACTTTTTCGGCCTCGCCGGAACGTACCGTGAGCATGATCACCGGCACGGCCGACCACTGCCGCAGTTCGCGCAGCACCGAATGGCCGTCGCGATCGGGCAGACCCAGATCCAGGATCACCAGGTCGGCGCCCTGGGTCGCCAGTGCGGCCAGCCCGGCCTCGCCGTTCTCGGCCTGATGCACCACATAGCCCTGCGCGCGCAGGCTGATCTCCAGGAATTTCCGGATCTGCGGTTCGTCGTCGATGACCAGGATGCGGAACGGGTGCGGCGTCATGGGGTGGCGGTCATGCCGGTGCGGGGAGCAGTCTCGGCAGGGTAATTCTAATTGTGGTGCCGCGTATCGTGGTGCCGCGGCCACGTCCGCCTGGCAGAGCTTCGACGCTGCCGCCGTGGGCGCCGATCATCCCCTGACAGATGGTCAACCCCAGGCCCGTGCCTTCGCGCCCGCGATCGCCCCGCTCGACGCTGTAGAACATGTCGAAGATGCGCTGCCGTTCGTCCTCGGGAATGCCCGGGCCGCTGTCGGTCACGTCGATGCGCAGCGCGCCGCTGCCGTCGTCCATCGCTTCGATGGCGATCGGGGCGCACGGCGGCGAGAACTTCGCCGCGTTCTCGATCACGTTGAACAGCGCCTGCTCCACAAGCGCCGCATGCACCCACAGCGGCGCCAGACCTTCGGCGATCCGCAGCTCGCAGCGCGCATCGGGCTGATAGCGTTTCAAGCGGCCGACGGCCGAGCCGATCAATTCGTCCACCCCGATCCAATCGCGGTTCAGCGATAGGCCGTCGTGTCCCAGCCGGGTCATGTCGAGCAGATTCTGGATGTAGCGATCCAGGCGCTCGCCTTCGATGCGGATGGTGTCGAGCAGATCGGCGCGATCCTTCGCGTCCATCTGCGCGCCATAGTGTTCCAGACTGGACGCCGAGCCGATGATCGACGCCAGCGGCGAGCGCAGATCGTGCGACACCGACGACAGCAGCGCCGAGCGCAGGCGTTCGGTTTCCCCGGCCACGCGTGCATCTTCCAGATCGGACACCAGCCGCGTGCGCAGCACCGCCTGGGCGATATCGTCGATCATCGCTTCGGCCAGGCGGCGCTGTTCGGACGTCAGCCGCGTCGCGCCGGCCACGAAGCGCAGGCCGACCGCGCCGAGCGTGCGCGCGTTGCCCAGCAGCGGCAGGAACCACCAGTCCACGCCCGACAGCGTGTCGGTGTAGCGGCCGGCGGGTTGTCCGTGTTTCAGGGTCCAGTCCGCCGCCGATGCGGCTTTTGCGTCGATGCCGGACGCGTCGTCGACCGGCAGCGGATCGATGCCCAGATGCACGACCACATCGGCGTCCAGCGCGCGGCGCAGCGCGACCCGCGCGGCCTGCGCGACCTGCTGCGGATCTGCGGCGCTGGCGAGATCGCGGCCCAGCGACTGCAGCGCGGTCGCATGCGCGTTGGCGGCGCGCAGTGCGATCACCTGCGAGCGCAGCTTCGCGGCCAGCCGCCCCGCCAACAGCGCTGCGCCGAGGAACAGCAGCACGGTCGTCACGCCGCGGTGCGCGCTGATGTAGAACGTGAATCGCGGTTCGATGAAGAAGAAGTTGTAGGCCAGGAAACACAGCACCGCCGCCAGCACCGCCGCGGCCATGCGCGTGCGGGTGGCGACGATCAGCACCGCGACGATGAACACCATCGACAGATCGGTCAGCCCGAGCCAGCGTTCGGTGATACCGGCCACCACCACCGCCAGCGCCGAACACAGCACCGCGAAGCCCATGTCGCCTGCGCGCAGCGTGTCGCGGGTGTCGTCGAACGAACGCCGCGCCTGCGCGCGCGCTTCTGGCGAGCTGACGATGGTCAGTTCGTAATGCGCGCCGCGCTGCAGCAGTTGTTGAGTGATGGTGCGGTTGAGCATGCGCGCGAACGGGCGCTCGCGCGTACGGCCGACGATGATCGCGGACGCGCCGCTGCGCGAGGCGTGATCGAGCAGCGCATCCACCACGTTGGAACCGTGCAGCAGCTCCGCACTGCCACCCAGCCGTCGCGCCAGCGCGAACGCGCGTTCGATTTCCTGCTGCGCATCGGGCCTGGATTCGCCGATCTGCACGCTGACCACGGTCCAAGGCGCGTCGCGGCGCTCGGCGATGCGGCGCGCGATCCGCACCAGATATTCCGACTGCCCGCGGCCGTCGATCGCCACCAGCACCTGTCGACGCAGGTTGAGCGCCGGCTCGCCGTGCGCGGTGCGGGCCTCGCGCAGATCGCTGTCGACCCGATCCGCCGCCGTCTGCATCGCCAGTTCGCGCAGCGCGGCGAGATTCGCCGGCACGAAGAACGACTGCAGCGCCTGCGCTGCGTGTTCGGGCAGATAGACCTTGCCCTGGTGCAGGCGCTCGATCAGTTCGTCCGGCGGCAGATCCACCAGCACGATGTCGCGCAGCCGGTCGAACACCGAATCCGGCACCGTTTCGGCGATACGCACGCCGGTGATGCGATGCACGACATCGTTGAGACTTTCGAGATGCTGGATGTTGATCGTGGTGTGGACATCGATGCCGGCGTCCAGCAGTTCCATCACGTCCTGCCAGCGCCGCTCGTGGCGGCTGCCCGGCGCGTTGCGATGCGCCAGTTCGTCCACCAGTGCGACCTGCGGCCGTCGCGCCAGCAGCGCGTCGAGATCCATCTCCTCCAGCGTGCGGTCGCGGTACGCCACGCGCCGGCGCGGCAGCACTTCCAGGCCTTCCAGCATCGCTTCGGTCCCGGCGCGGCCGTGGGTTTCCACCAGGCCGACCACGATATCGATACCGCGTCGTTTCAGCTCGCGCGCGCGGCCCAGCATCGCGTAGGTCTTGCCCACGCCCGGCGCGGCGCCGAGGAACACTGTCAGCCGTCCGCCGCGCTGGCGCTTGAGCTCGCCGATCAGGGCGTCGGCCTGCTGCTGGCGCTGCGCGGCACTACGGGCGTCGTTCATGGCGTCATTGTCGCGCGGCGGTCACGGCAGCGCATCCAGCGCGAGGTTCAGTTCGACGACATTGACCCGCGGCTGGCCAAGCACGCCGAACTGCGGTGCTTCAGCCGTGCGTTCGACCAGCCCGGCGACCGCTTCAACCTTCAACCCGCGGGCCTTGGCGACGCGCGCGATCTGTATCTGCGCGGCGGCCGGCGAGATGTGTGGATCGAGGCCGCTGCCGGAGCGGGTCGCGAGATCGGACGGCACCTGCGAAGGCGCGATGCCCTCGCGCGCAGCGACCGCCGCGATCTGCTCATCCACGGTCTTGATCAGATCGGGATTGGTCAGCGCCTGATTGCTGCCGGCGGCGGCCATCGGGTCGTAGCTCGCGGTCGACGGACGCGGATGGAAATATTTCGCGTCGGTAAAGGGCTGGGCGACCCAGCGCGATGCGACCGGCTTGCCGTCGCGGACGAGGAGGCTGCCGGTGGACTGGTGCGGGAACAGCAGTCCGCCCAACGATGCGACGCCGGCCGAATACAGAAAACCGAATCCGAGCAGGGCAACGGCGGCCATCGTCAGCGCCGGACGCCAGGCGGCGCGTGCGATCAACGTGTGCGAAGAAGCGTTCATATCAGCCTCCAAATGCAGAAAGCAGCAGATCGATCAATTTGATCGCGACGAACGGCAGCAGCATGCCGCCGACGCCGTACAGCAGCATGTTCCGGCGCAGCAGCGACACCGCGGTGGCCGGGCGAAAACGCACGCCCTTCAGCGCCAGCGGAATCAGCGCCGGAATGATCAGCGCGTTGAAGATCAGCGCCGCCAGCACCGCGTTGCGCGGGCTGGACAGCTGCATCACGTTCAGCGCCGCCATCGATGGAATCGCAGCGGCGAACATCGCCGGCAGGATCGCGAAATACTTCGACACATCGTTCGCCAGCGAGAACGTGGTCAGCGCGCCGCGGGTGATCAGCTGCTGCTTGCCGACTTCCACCACCGTCAGCAGTTTCGCCGGGTCGTTGTCCAGATCGACCATGTTGCCGGCTTCCTTGGCCGCCTGCGTGCCGGAGTTCATCGCCAGGCCCACGTCGGCCTGCGCCAGCGCCGGGGCATCGTTGGTGCCGTCGCCGACCATCGCGACCAGCCGGCCGGCGGCCTGTTCCTCGCGGATGCGCGCCAGCTTGTCCTCCGGTCGCGCTTCGGCGATGTAGTCGTCGACGCCGGCCTCGGCGGCGATGGCGGCGGCGGTGAGCGGATTGTCGCCGGTGATCATCACCGTGCGGATGCCCATCTCGCGCAGTCGCGCGAAGCGTTCCTTCACGCCGTGCTTCACCACATCCGACAGTTCGATCACGCCGAGCACGAACGGACCTTCCGCCACCACCAGCGGCGTGGCGCCGCCGCGCGCGATCTGTTCGACGCGCGCATTCAGTTCCACCGGCACGCTGCCGCCCAACGATTGCACGTGACGCGCGATGGCGTCGCCCGCGCCCTTGCGGATACTGCGCGCCAGCGTGCCTTCGCCAGCCGGTAGATCCACGCCCGACATCCGCGTCTGCGCACTGAACTGCACGAACTGCGCGTGCTCGGGATCGACCAGGGTCGCACCCTGCGCCACCGCCAGCTTCACCACCGATTTGCCCTCCGGCGTCGGATCCGCCAGCGAGGCCAGCATCGCCGCGTCGCGCATCTGTTCCGCCGAAATGCCGCTGACCGCGTAGAAACGCGTCGCCTGACGGTCGCCGTGGGTGATGGTGCCGGTCTTGTCCAGCAGCAGCACGTCGACGTCGCCCGCGATCTCCACCGCCTTGCCGGATTTCGCCAGCACGTTCGCCGACAGCGCGCGGTTCATGCCGGCGATGCCGATCGCCGGCAGCAGGCCGCCGATGGTGGTCGGGATCAGGCAGACCAGCAGCGCGATCAACAGCAGCGGGTCGAGCTTCGCGCCGACGAATCCGGCGATGAAAGGCAGCGTAGCGACCACGATCAGGAAGGTCAGCGTCATCGCCGCGAGCAGCATCGTCAGCGCGATCTCGTTCGGCGTCTTCTGACGGTTGGCGCCTTCCACCAGCGCGATCATGCGGTCGAGGAAACTGCCGCCGGGTTCGGCGCTGATCTCGATCACGATTTCGTCGGACAGCACCTTGGTGCCGCCGATCACGCTGCTGCGGTCGGTGCCCGCTTCGCGCAGCACCGGCGCGGATTCGCCGGTGACCGCGGCTTCGTTGACCGTCGCCAGGCCCTTGATGATTTCGCCGTCGGCCGGCACCAGTTCGCCCGCCGACACGATCACGCGGTCGCCGCGGCGAAGATCGGACGCGGGAATGCGGGTTTCCGCGTCGCTGTCGTCGAGCTTGCGCGCAACCAGATCCTTGCGCGCGGCGCGCAACGCCGCCGCCTGGCCGCGACCGCGCGCTTCGGCGACGGCTTCCGCGAAGTTGCCGAACAGTACGGTGATCAAGAGGATGGCGCTCACCGCAAGACCGTAGCCGAGCGGCGCATGGCCGGTCGCAGTGATCAATGCCGAAATCAGCGTGCCCAGCAGCACGATCGCCATGACCGGGCTCTTGATCGCATGCCGCGGCGCGAGCTTGCGTACGGCTTCGCGGCAGGCGAAGTGGACGCCTGCAGCGTCGAGGCCGGCGATGGCGGCACGGCGCTGCGTGCCGAGACGGATGGAGGAATTCATGTGGGCCCCAAAAAATATGGTTATAGCGACGAAAGCTGCAGGTGATCGGCGATCGGGCCGAGCACCAGCGCAGGCAGGAATTGCAGGACGGTCAGGATCACGATGATCGAGACCAGGGTGAGCGCGAAGGTCGGCGTTTCAACGTGCAGCGTCCCGGCGCTTTCCGGTGCGACGCGCTTCTTCGCCAGCAGGCCGGCGACCATCAACGGCACCAGCAGCGCCGGGAAACGACCGAGCGCCAGCACGATGGCGGCGGTGGTGTTCCACCACACGGTGTTGTCGCCCAGCCCTTCGAAGCCGGAACCGTTGTTCGCGAACGCCGACGCGTATTCGTAGAACACCTGCGAAATGCCGTGGAAACCGGGGTTGGAGTTGCCGGTCAGCGCAGGTATCGCCAGCGTCGCCGCCGTGAAACCCAGCAGCGCGAGCGGCTGCAGCAGGATCAGCAGCGCGAGCAATCGCACCTCGGGCGCTTCGATCTTGCGGCCGAACAATTCCGGTGTGCGCCCGGTCATCAGGCCGGCCAGGAACACCGCCAGCAGCAGATAGGCGATGAACTGCAGCGCGCCGCAGCCGATCCCGCCCCAGATCGCGTTCACCAGCATGTTGGAGATCTGCACACCGCCGGTCAGCGGCGCCATCGAGTCGTGCATGGCGTTGACCGAACCATTGGAGGTCTGCGTGGTCAGTGCGCCCCACAGTGCCGATGCCGCGACGCCATTGCGGACTTCCTTGCCTTCCATGGACGCGACGTTGTCGGCATTCGCGTTCTCCGCGAGCATCGCCGCGCCGGTCGACAGCAGCGACATGCCCAGCATCATCGCGAACACGAACGTGCCGAATCTGCGCCGGCCGGTGAACGGCCCGATCATGAAGACGATGGCGACCGGAATCAGGATGATCGCGAGCGTCTGCAGCAGGTTCGACAGCGGTGTCGGATTTTCCAGCGCCACCGCGCTGTTCGGCCCGTACCAGCCGCCGCCGTTGGTGCCAAGTTGTTTGACCGCGACCATCGGCGCGACCGGGCCGACCGGAATGTGCTGCGTCGCCATGCCGGCGCTGGCATCGATCGGCGCGACATCGGCGCCGCGCGCAAGCGTCGACGGCACGCCCTGCGAAGCCAACAACAGCGACCACAGCAGGCACAGCGGCAGCAAGATGCGCAGCGTGGCGCGGGTGATGTCCACCCAGAAATTACCGACGTCGCGATCGATGCCTTCCCGTACTTCGCCTGTCGACTGCATCGCTTCGCGTCCGCCGAACAGCCCGCGCAGGGTCGCGACCAGTACCGCAAGACCGAACATCGGCGTGATCACCTGCAGGCCGACGATGCCGACCATCTGCGACAGATACGACAGCTGCGCCTGGCCGGAATAATGCTGCTGATTGGTGTTGGTGAGGAACGACACCATGGTATGCAGCGCGAGATCCCACTGCATGCCCGGAACATCATCCGGATTGAGCGGCAGCGCGCCCTGCGCCATGAACAGCACCCAGACGATCGCGCCCAGCACCAGATTCGCGAGCAGGAAATTCCCCGCGTAGCCGCGCCAAGTCATGCCGCCCTGCGTACCCGCCCCCAGCAGGCGATAAAGCGCGCGTTCCACAGGCGCGAACACGCGGTCGCCGGGCGCGGGATCGCCGCGCATCACCCGCGCCATGTAGCGGCCCAGCGGCCAGCCCAGCGCGACGGCCAGCAGTATCGTCAGAACGAATTCGGTCATGTCGGCAGTCTCAGAAATCTTCGGGTTTCAGAATCACGTACAACAGGTAGGCGGCCGCCACGCAGACGGACAACGCGCACACCACGATCAGCCAGTTCGGCATCGGACTATCCTCGGAGTGGAACGGTGCAGCGCCGGGTGTCCGGCGCCAGGGCGAAGGCATGGGCCGGCACGCGTGCGTCCGCCCTTGGAGATCGATTCATGGCATCACCCTCTCCGCAGACATGCGGATTCCAGCGGTGCAGTGTCGTTGCGGTCGCGGTAAAGGGACTATGCGCAGAGCCGCGCTGAGCCGTAATTTCTGCGTAAATTTCCGCTGCGGTCGCCGATGGATGGCGTATTCCGGGCCCTGCGGGCTGCCGCCGCAGCACCGCGATGTCCTGCGCGGCGCACAAGCGGACACCGGAAGGCATCCTGTCTGTCCGCTTCCAGTCCTCCGCAGATTTCCATGGTCTCGCGAGTGACGCTACAAGTCGTTGCCGCGACTGTAGAAACGCACGGAAGAGGCCATGAGAAATGTCGCCTGCATGCGTCGAACGTGCATTCGTCACGCATCCGAACGAAAGATCCCGGCAGGCGTGCAAGCACCGCGCACCGCGGCATGCGCTCGCATAGGATCGGATCCCTCCGCGACCGTACGGCAAGCACCGCTGTCGCCGGAGGACGGCAACACGAACGCTGTCGCACGGTCCGCCGGAACCTGCCGCACGCCTCGCGAGGCGTGCCGAGCGTCATGCCGGCGTCCCGCCGATGCGATGGACACGTTTCCCCCACAAGGAAAAAGCATCATGAAGAAGCTGATGAGAGGAATGATCGTCCTCGTCGCGTGCATGTTCGCCAGCGCTGCCTCGGCGCAGAACTGGCAGTTGGCATGGAGCGACGAGTTCAACGGAACGATCGGGCCGGATTGGGTATTCGAGACCGGCAACGGCGCGGGCGGCTGGGGCAACAACGAGCTGCAGTATTACCGGCGCGAGAATGCCGGCATCGAGAACAACGCGCTGGTGATCAATGCGAAGCGCGAGGATTTCGGCGGTTACCGCTACACCTCCGCGCGCATGAAGACCCAGGGCGTCCGCACGTTCAAGTACGGGAAGATCGAAGCGAGGATGAAACTGCCGTCGTTCACGGGCGCATGGCCGGCGTTCTGGATGCTGGGCGCCAATCTGTCGCAGGCCGGCTGGCCCGCCGCCGGCGAGATCGACGTGATGGAGCACGTCAACAACGAGGATCGCACCTACGGCACCATCCACTGGAGCGACAACAACGGCAACTACGCGCAGTACGGCGGCAACACGCCGATCACCGTCGCCGACTGGCACGTGTACGCCATCGAATGGGATGCGAACGCGATCCGCTGGTATGTCGACGGCAACAAGTTCCATGAAGTGAACATCCAGAACGGCATCAACGGCACCCAGGAATTCCACAACGACTTCTTCCTGCTGCTGAACTTCGCCATCGGCGGCAACTGGCCGGGCTTCACCGTCGACGAATCGCGCTTGCCTTCGAAGATGCTCGTCGATTACGTGCGCGTCTACAGAGCGGGCGCCGGCGGCACCGGCGTCGCCACGGCTTATCAGGACTGCAACTACGGCGGTTACGCCGTGGCCCTGCCCGAAGGCAGCTACACGCTGGCGCAATTGCAGGCGCGCGGTGTGCGTAACGACGACCTGTCCTCGCTGCGCGTGAACGCCGGTTACCAGGTCACGCTGTACCAGGACGACAACTTCACCGGCCCGAGTGTCACCAGGACCGGCGACACCGCGTGTCTGGTCGGCGACGGCTTCAACGATCGCGCTACCTCACTGGTGGTTTCCCGCGTCAACCAGGCGTGGTCGCTCACGCTGCAGGCCGAGAACTTCAGCGCCCAGAACGGCGTGCAGGTCGAAGCGTGCTCGGAAGGCGGCTCCAACCTCGGCTGGATCGACACCGGCGACTGGGTGGCCTACAACGGTATCGCCTTCCCCTCCAGCGGCAACTACCGGGTTGAATACCGCGTCGCCAGCCCCAGCGGCGGCACGCTGTCGCTGGACCTCAACGCCGGCGGCGTCCTGCTGGGCCAGGTGCAGGTGCCGGCCACCGGCGGCTGGCAGAACTGGACCACGGTCGCGCACACGGTCAGCGTGGCCGCAGGCACCCACAACGTCGGCCTGTACGCCGCGCAGGGCGGCTGGAACATCAACTGGATCCGCATCACGCGGCTTTGAGCATCGGGTTTGCGGAACGGGCGTCGCTGTGAGGCGGCGCCCGTTTTCGTTTCGATAGGCATGCTGGCGGCTTCGCCGTTTGCGCCGCAAGCGGCGTAGTGCTGCGTCAATGATCAAGTCATCAGCATCCGAGCGCGGAAGTTCTGCGGTTCTTCATGATGGGTATCGCTGCGCTCAACCCATCCTGCCTTGCTGCCTTGCTATGATCACGAACGCCGCGACATGGCGGCAGTCGTTCGATCTGCATTTTCATGCTTCGCATTTCGCACCTTGCATCCCAGCTCGCGACAGGTACGGGACTGCTCATGATCGCAATCCAAGCCCGATGATCTCGAAACTCCCGCCCTGGGTGTGGACCGGCACGTGGGTGCTCGCCTTCATCGCGGGCATCGTCAATATCGTCGGGCTGATGGGCTTTGAGCACCAGGCCATCACCCATCTGACCGGCAACACGTCGTTGCTGGCTGAGGCCTTGGCTACACGGGATCCCGCGGCGATGCTGCACTTCGCGGCGCTGATCGGCGCTTTCGTCGCGGGTGCCGTGATCAGCGGCATATTGGTCCAGGACAGCGCGCTGCAGCTCGGTCGCAGGTATGGGGTTGCCCTGTTGATGGTGTCGTTGCTGCTGTTCGCCGCGGTCCCGCTGCTTCGGCACAACAGCGCGTACGGCATGTATGCGGCGGCTTGCGCGATGGGTCTGCAGAATGCGATGGTCAGTACGTACAGCGGCGCGGTCGTGCGCACCACGCACGTGTCCGGCATGTTCACGGATCTCGGCATCTTCCTGGGCCACAGCCTGCGCGGGCTGCCGGTCGATTCCCGGCGCTTGCGGCTTTGCCTGATCGTGATCTCCGGTTTTCTCTGCGGCGGTATCGCCGGTGCGTTCGCCTTCCAGGCGTTCGGCTATTCCGCGCTGTTGTTTCCGGCGAGCCTGACGGCCGTCGTGTCCATCGCATACGGCTTGTATCAGGCCCGCAAAACGCGGACTGCATAAGCGTATCTGCGCCGCCAACGGTGCAACCGTCTGCGCGTGCCGCCGTTGCGGCCGATACGCCTGTGCCACGCGACGACAATCCGGGTATCGTGTCGCCACGGGGCGGGGAGCCCTGTCATCCGCGGCGCCAGGGGGCATGCAGACAGTTCAAGGGAAGTACGGCCCAAGAGCACTACGGGCGCCCATTCGCGCGTTCGCTCCGTTCCATACGCTCAGACAAGGAGATCCGTCATGCATCACCGCTCGTCAAGGTTCATGCCCGCCACTCGGGGCAGGTTCAGCGCGCTGGCGCTCGCACTGTTCGTCGTCGCACCTGCATTCGCCGCCGACGGTGTCCCGCTGGCTCAACCACCCGCCGACCGCGTGGTCGCCGATCCGGTGCTGGTGCCGATGCTGCGCAGCACCCAACCGATCGAAGGGACGCGCATGCTGAAAAGCGCAGGCCTGTCGGCCGCGCCGCCGCCGCCGACCGACAAGGATCCGCTGCTCAACATCCGCCTCACCGACGGCTGGATCTACAACCCGGCGAGCCAGCGTTTCGATCGCGTGCGCCTGCGCAGCTATGTCGCCGAAGGCGCGGCGCCGAATCCGTTCACGCCGTTCGTCGCGCCGACCCTACGCACGCGGCCGGGCGAAACCGTACGGGTCGGATTGAACAACGAACTGGCGCCCGAGCCCAACTGCAAGCCGTCGAACATCAACACGCCGCACTGCTTCAACTCGACCAACCTGCATTCGCACGGGCTGTGGGTCAGCCCCAGCGGCAACAGCGACAACGTGCTGATCACCATCCGTCCCAAGGTCGCGTTCGAGTACGAATACAACATCCCCGCGACGCATCCGGCGGGCACGTTCTGGTATCACCCGCATCAGCATGGTTCCACTGCGCTGCAGGTGTCCAGCGGCATGGCCGGCGCGCTGATCATCCACGGCGAGCGCGCGCCGACGCCGACCCGCACCGGCGATATCGACACGCTGCTGCGCGACGAGACCGGCACCGCGTTCCGCGAGCGCGTGGTGCTGTTCCAGCAGGTGGCGTATGCCTGCCGCGAGAATCCGGACGATCCGAAATCGCCGATCAAGACCAACGCCAACGGCACCTGGTTCTGCGGGCCCGGCGACATCGGCACGATCGACAATTACGATCAGCTGGGCAACAAGGTCTGGGGTCCATCGGGTCGCTACACCAGCATCAACGGCCAGATCCTGCCACGCTTCACCGATGCCATCGCCGGCCGCGTGGAGCGCTGGCGCAATATCCACGCCGGCATCCGCGATTCGATCAATCTGCAGTTCGTTCCGATGCGCAAATCGGCGAAGCCCGAATCGCTGCGCAACCTCAGCCAGCATGCGGAGTGGATTTCGCAGAACTGCGTGGGCGCGCCGCTGACCCAGTTCGAGATCGCCAGCGATGGCCTGACCCACGGCCAGGCGATCCGCAAAAACCAGACGATTCTGCAGCCCGGTTATCGCAGCGATCTGCTGATGGTGTTCCCGAACGCGGGCGAATACTGCGTGATCGACGGCAATCTGCCGGCGATCGATTCGGTGAGCGGCGATGCCGAAAGCCGGCGCCTGCTGGGCACGGTGTCGGTGTCGCCGGGCTTGCCGGTCGGCAACGACCCCACCGCGTATCTGACCAGGGTGCTGACGACCGCCGCGCGGCAGTGGATGCCCACCGACGTGAAGCAGAAAGTGACGGAGGATCTGGCGCGCGATCTGCGCCTGGATGCGTTCCTGCCGCACGCCACGATCGGCGATGAGGAACTGGCCGAAGCCGAACGCAAATCGAAGTGCGCGCCGAAGTGCGGGCAGGAAGTAGTGTTCGATATCGCCGGCGGCAAATTCATGGTCAATGGCGAAGCCTACGACCCCAAGAGTTCGCGCGACCTGATCCTCGGCAACGTCGAGGAATGGAAACTCACCTCATTGGCGGGCAGCCATCCGTTCCACATCCACGTCAACCCGTTCCAGGTGTCGCGGATCCTCGATCCGCAGGGCGTGGACGTGAGCGTGCCCGTCAGCGGCGACAGCGAATACGCCGGCACGAAGGGCATCTGGAAGGACACGCTGTTCGTGAAAGGCGGCTATACGCTGTACGTGCGCACGCGCTACCAGCGCTACATCGGCGAGTACGTGCTGCACTGCCACATCCTCGATCATGAGGACCAGGGCATGATGCAGAACGTGCGCGTGCTGCTGCCCGATGGTCAGGGTGGCGCGGTCGGCAACGGACACCACTGAAGCCGCACTGTCGCCGCATTCGCGGTGGCGCCTGCTGCGACTCGCGCGCCACGCACGCGTCGCATGCGATACCGGCCATCGAAACGCCGGGGGTATGCTGTGGCATCCCCCGGCCTGTCGCCGGGAATACGCAGGGAGCAGGCGAATGGCGACGATCAAGACGAGCGTTTCGAAGCGGGCGGCCTCCGCGAAAAAGACAGCGAAAAAGACCGCGAAAAAGACCACGCCGAAGTCGCCGGTATCCAAACGCGCGTCGGCCGCGACATCGCTGCCGAAACCGCCGTCGCCGAAATACGACGTACGCGGCATCATCCTGGACCTGGGCGAGGCGCTGCCGGCCCCCGCACGCGCGGAGATCATGGTGCGTCTGCGCGAAGAAGTCCCCGAGTTCGCCGCGCTGACCACTGCGCAATCGTCCGCGGATCCGCTGGGCGATGGCGCCAGCGATGTGCTGGTGGCTTTCGCTCCGGGCACGCGCATCGGCATCGCGAAGACCTGGAACGCCGTGCACGCGCTGCTGCGGCATCCGCTGGTGGCCGACAGCGAACCGGCGGTGGGCTACGACGTGCCGCCATCGCCGCCATCGCCGCCCGCGATGGCCAAGCATTCCGGAGGCGGCGGCGACACGCATCTGCCCGGCTCCGATCCCCGGGAATGGTCGACCCAGGCCGTGGGCGCGGACGTTGCGCGGACCCGGTTCGGCGTGACCGGCGCCGGCGTGCGCGTGGCGCATCCCGATACCGGCTACACGCTGCATCCGCAGATCGCGGGACCGCGGCTGCGGATCGCCGACGGCTACGATTTCGTGGACGACGATCCCGATCCGCGCGACCCGCTGACCGGCAGTTTTCCCGGCCACGGCACAGCCACCGGCAGCGTGATCTTCAGCGGCGCCGCGCCCGAGTTGCACGGCATCGCACCCGGCGCCGAGCTGGTGCCGATGCGGGTGTCGGGCTCGGTGATCCATTTCAATTTCAGCAATCTGATCCAGGCGCTTTATCGTGCCCGCGACCGCGGCTGCCATGTGGTCTCGATGAGTCTGGGCGGCCCGTGGGCAGGACGTTCGCTGTCGCGTGCGGTCGACCAGCTGGTCGCGGAGGGTCTGATCCTGTTCGCCGCCGCGGGCAACCACACGAAGATGGTGATCTTCCCCGCGCTGCTCGACAACGTGATCGCCGTGGCCGCCAGCAACGCCGATACCCGGCCGTGGCGCGGTTCGGCATCCGGCGCGGCGGTGGACATCACCGCGCCGGGCGAATCGGTGTGGCGCGCCCTTACCTTCAAGAAAAAGGGCGCGGTGCATTTCGACACGCAGCGCAGCTCGGGCACGTCGTACGCCACCGCGACCACCGCGGGCGTGTGCGCGCTGTGGCTGCAGCGGCACGGCGCCGCTGCGCTGCGCACGCGTTACGGCGGGCGGCTGGCATCGGTGTTCGCGGAGCTGGTCAAGGCGCACTGCCGCACGGTGCCGGGCTGGAATACCCAGCGCTACGGCCCGGGTCTGCTCGATGCCGTGCGTCTGCTCGATGCGTCGTTGCCTGCATTCGGCCCCGCCGCGGTGCGCAGCGCACTGCGCGCACCGACGCGCACCTCCGCAGCGTCCGACTGGACGCGACTGCAGCCGTATCTGCCCGAACTGTCGCCGAAGCAATTGGCGACAGCGGCGATGACGATGTACGGGGCAGGCGCCGCCGCACGCCGCAGCAGCGCGCGTGCCGCACCGATGCCGCCACCAGCGCCGAGTCTCATCGACGAAATCGTGTTCTACGTCGCCACCGATGAAAGCGTGCGCGAGGCGTTTCTGGCTGCGGGCGGCGCGGGCGCGAAACCCGCATCGCGCGCAAGGAAAACAGCGACGAGCGCCACAAAACGTGCGGGAACAAGCGACCCGCGCGCCGCACTGCGCGGAAAAGCGTCGGCGGCGTTGCGCGAGGCGCTTGCACGGGAATAAGCCGCTGCAGATCGCAGTCGCATGGCCTGCGATCCATCGTTGCGCAAGCTGTGATGCAGCATCCACTCGCGCACCTTGTCGCGCCTGCGGCAAGCGATTATCTTCTGCCCGCGGATCGAGCGGGTCGTTGCAAACGACCGATATGGCCAGGGACGGGCCCGACACATCTTTCCCTGGTATTGCGCCCGGCCGCTGCGGCAAAGGGGCCATGGTTCGCCATGTGCGTCGCATCCATCTCTCTTTCATTCATACAACGAAAAGGAATCGAATATGAAGCGAGTCAACCCACTGTCCGCCGCCATCGGCGTGTCGCTGCTGTGCGCGATGGCCGTCCCGGCCATCGCGGGCGAGTTCCGTACCGCGAAACATCCGGTCGATGGTCAGTACATCGTCGTACTCAAGGATTCCGCGGCGACCCTTGCTGGCGAATCGAACCGCGCTGCGCGCGTTCCCGCAGTCGCCAGTCAGATCGCCACGACCCATCGCGCCAACCTGGTCCGCAGCTTCGACCGCGTGCTCCGGGGCTTCGTGGTCAAGGCCGACGATGCCGCGCTGGCGCGCCTGCTCGCCGACCCGCGCGTCGCCTACGTCGAAGAAGACGGTCATGTGTCGATCAACGCGACCCAGACCGGCGCGACGTGGGGGCTCGATCGCGTCGATCAGCGCAATCTGCCGCTGAGCGGCAGCTACACCTACAACACCACCGCCGCGGGCGTGCACGCCTACATCATCGATACCGGCATGCTGCTGAGCCACAGCGAGTACGCCGGACGCGTCGGCAACGGCTACGACGCCGTCACGCCCGGCGGCAACGCCAGCGACTGCAACGGCCACGGCACCCACGTCGCCGGCACCGTCGGCGGCACCACTTACGGCGTCGCCAAAGGCGTGACGCTGCATCCGGTGCGCGTGCTGGATTGCGGCGGCTCCGGCACATGGTCCGGCGTCATCGACGGCATGAACTGGGTCGCGACCAACCGTGTGCTGCCGGCGGTGGCCAATTTGAGCCTGGGCGGCGGCGCCAACTCGTCGGTGGACGCTGCTGTCGCCGGCCTGACCAACGCCGGCGTCACCGTGGCCGTAGCCGCAGGCAACAGCGCAACCGATGCCTGCGGGTTCTCGCCGGCACGCGCACCGTCGGCCATCACGGTCGGTTCCACCACCAGCACCGACGCGGCGTCCTCGTTCACCAACCGGGGTACCTGCCTCGATATCTTCGCGCCGGGTTCGTCGATCACCTCGGCGTGGCACACGGGCACCACCGCGACCAACACCATCAGCGGCACGTCGATGGCGTCGCCGCATGTGGCCGGCGCCGCTGCGCTGCATCTGGCGAACAATCCGAGCGACACGCCCGCACAGGTGACGACCGCACTGATCAATGCATCCACGCCGAACGTCGTGATCAACCCGGGGGCGGGTTCTCCGAATCGCCTGCTGTACACGCTGGGCGGCGGTGGCGGTGGCGGCACCCCGCCGACCATCACCAGCTTCCTGTGTCCCGATTACGCGAACAGCGGCGGCGGCATGTACTGGTGCGAAGTGACCTACAGCTCGGCGACGCCAGCGACGGTCCGCTGGCCGAACGGCTCCGGCAATCTGTACTACACCGGCCGTTGCAGCTCCGGTTCGCGCCCGACGGTCACGGTGACGGTCACCAACGCGTATGGCTCGGTGTCGAGCAGCAGAACCTTCAATTGCCCGACCGGTCCGATTCCGTAATCGGTCCGGCAGCACCGGTTCGACCCGCATCGGGGGCGCTTCGGCGCCCCCGATGTTTTTCCGGCGCGGCTCAGGGCACGCAGGTGGTGTCGCGATAGGTCTTCGACAGACGGTCGAACTCGGCCTTGCGGTCGTCGTCGCGGCCGCCGCCGACCTTCCAGCGGAACTCGGCTTCGTCCACGCGCTTCTTCCACACCGTACACAGCTTGTCGGCCGGCACCGCGGTACAGACATCCCGGCGCATTTCGCAGGACGCGCCGGCGGCGCTGGCGGAGGTGCCGTCGATGCCCATGGCCTGCACCGGCACGCAGGTGGCGGCCGGCTCGGCGGTGTCGCCGAGGTAGTCGCGGTCATCCCAGGTGCGGCACTGGAACAGCGGTGGCGGTGCGCTGCGTGCGAGGGGCACGGCAGGCGCGGGTGGCGGCGTGGACGGCGGCGGCGTGGCGGCCGCAGGTGCTGGTTTTGCGGGCGGCGCGGCCACCGGGGCCGGCATGGTCGGCAGCACCCCGACCTTGCGCACGCTCTGCTGGCTGCCTTTCGGACAGGGTACGTCGTTCTGCAGGGTGACCGCGCCGCTGGGGTCGACGCAGCGATAGATGGTCATGTCGGTCTGGGCATGGGCGGGCAGGCACAGCGCCGCGGCAAGCAGCGCGATGGCGAGCGCGCGGGATTCGATCGGAAACATGTTCAGCGGCAATCCTGGTCCAGGCGGGCGTTGATGCTGCGTTCCTCGCTGCCCAGCAGGGCGCGCTCGGAAGGCTGGGCGATGGTGAAACGGCGGCGAAGATCGCTGCGCTGGTCGCGCAGACGCGCGCAGACTTCGGCCTGGGGCAGCGCAAGGCACGGGTCGCGCACCCAGGTGCCGCCGCCGAATTCGGTGTAGGTCGGTACCGGCACCCGGGCGCCGCCGCTGTCGTAACCGCCGCTGACGCGGCCATTGTCGACGCGGATGTTCAGCCGGCCCGGCTCCGGTTGGGGATACGGCGCGATCGGATAGCCGTTCGGCCAGATCGGCACCCAGCGCGCCCGGCCTTCGGGCGTATCGCTGAGATAGCGGGTGTTGTCGGGGGCGACGCATTCGTACAGCGGGCGCGGGGCGTTGACGACGATGACCTGCGGCGGCGGAGCGACCGCGATGTCCGGCGGCGCCGGCAGCAGCTGCGGCGACCGCGGCGGCGCGTCCTTCGGTCGCACCATGCTGCGGGTTTCCTGATGCTCGCCCTTGAGGCAGGGCGAGTCGCGCAGGGCCAGCCGGCCTTTGCCATCGGTGCAGCGGTAGATGGTGAGCGCATCATCGGCTTGCGCCGCCGGGATCGCAAAGGCAGCGGCCAGTGCGGACAGCATCAGCGAGGGGATCAGTAACCGTGGCGGGAGCGGTGTCGGGAACGGGCGCATGGGCGCATCTTGCGCGCAGCCACCCGCGCAGGGAAGACCGCAGCGTCCGCGAAACTGAAGCCTCACCAAATCCGGGCACGGCGCCTGCGGTGTGCGCAAGGGGAGGAGCGGAGTATCTAATCGCGCTTGGTGTGGTTGTAGGCAATGGCTTCCTCCCTTTCGCCGCAGGCGAAGGGGAGGGTTGGGGAGGGGTTCGCGGGGCCTGGGTGTTGCCGGGCTACGGAAGCAACCCCTCCCGACCTCCCCCTGCGCTATGCGCAAGGGGAGGAGCGGAGCAACTCATCGCGCTTGGTGTGCTTGTAGGCAATGGCTCCCTCCCTTTCGCCGCAGGCGAAGGGGAGGGTTGGGGAGGGGTTCGCGGGGCCTGGGTGTTGCCGGGCTAGTGGAAGCAACCCCCTCCCGACCTCCCCCTGCGCTGCGCGCAAGGGGAGGAGCGGAGCGGCTGGTCGCGCTTGGTGTGCTTGTAGGCAAATGGCTCCCTCCCTTTCGCCGCAGGCGAAGGGGAGGGTTGGGGAGGGGTTCGCGGGGCCTGGGTGTTGCCGGGCTAGTGGAAGCAACCCCCTCCCGACCTCCCCCTGCGCTGCGCGCAAGGGGAGGAGCGGAACGTCGCTCCGATTCGCCGCCTACGCTATCCGCAAGGGTTTGGAGGAATCGCCGTCAGAACGGCGCGTCATCCTTCTGCTTCTTGATCACCCGCTTCACGCCCACGTTGGCGCTGGACGTGGTGAGCAGCGATTTCGCCGGTTCGGGATGGTCGTAGAGCGGAACGCGCTTCGCTGGATCCTTGGCGGTCGACTTCTTCGCCGTGGTCTTCTTGGCGGTTTTCTTGGTGGTTTTCTTCGCCGCCTTCTTGGCTGGCGCTTTCTTCGTGGCGGCCGACGTTTCGGCTTTCGGTGCGGCGGCTTTTTTGGTCGCGGATTTCTTCGCCGGCGCTTTCTTCGCGGCGGTCTTCTTGCCGAAGCCCTTGCGCATCGGCTTGCCGGTGGTTTCCATCAGTTCCACGGCTTCCTCCAGCGTCAGCGACGCGGGTTCGCGGTCCTTCGGAATCTTGCCGTTGAGCTTGCCGTCGCTGAGATACGGACCGAAGCGGCCGTTGAGCACCTGGATGTCGCTACCCGCGAAATCCTTGATGATCCGGTTGCGCGCGATCTCTTCCTTCTCTTCGATCAGGAAGACCGCACGCGCCAGATCGATGGTGTACGGGTCGTCTTCCTTCTTCAGCGACGCGTACACGCTGCCGCGCTTGGCGAACGGCCCGAAGCGGCCGATGCCGACGCTGACTTCCTCGTCCTTGTCCTCACCGAGTTTGCGCGGCAGGCGGAACAGCTCCAGCGCGTTCTCCAGGGTGATCGTGTGCATGCTCTGGCCGGGGCGCAGGCTGGCGAAGGTCGGCTTGTCCTCGTCGTCGGCGGTGCCGATCTGCGCGTACGGCCCGTAGCGGCCGAGACGCACGCTGACCGGCTTGCCGGATTTCGGATCGACGCCGAGTTCGCGCGCGCCGGTGGCTTCGCTGCGATCGACCGATTCGGTCTTCGCGTCGACCAGTTCCTTGAACGGGCCCCAGAACCGCTCCATCAGCGGGATCCAGTCCTTTTCGCCGCGGCTCACTTCGTCCAGCTCGTCTTCGAGCTTGGCGGTGAAGTCGTAATCGACATACCGGGTGAAATGGCCGCTGAGGAAATTGCTGACCGCGCGGCCCACGTCGCTGGGACGGAAGCTGCGGCCTTCCATTTCCACGTATTTGCGGAACAGCAGGGTCTGGATGATCGACGAATACGTCGACGGCCGGCCGATGCCGTATTCCTCCAGCGTCTTCACCAGCGCCGCTTCGGTGAAGCGCGGCGGCGGCTGGGTGAAGTGCTGGTCGGTGTGGATGCGATCCAGCGGAATGCGGTCGCCGGTCTTCATCGACGGCAGCTTGCGGCCTTCGTCGTCGTCGTCGTTCTTCTGGTCCTTGCCTTCCTCGTAGACGGCGAGGAAGCCCGGATCGACCACCGTGGTGCCGCTGGCGCGGAAGCTGTGCTCGCCGCCCGCCGCCAGATCCACCGACACGGTGTTCAGCGTGGCCGGCACCATCTGCGAGGCGACCGCGCGCTTCCAGATCAGTTCGTACAGGCGGCGCTCGTCGTCGCTGAGGAAGCGGCTGACCTGGGCCGGCGTGCGCAGAGCGGACGTCGGGCGCACCGCTTCATGGGCTTCCTGCGCGTTCTTGGATTTGGTCTGATAGACATTCGGTTTGTCGGGCAGCGCTTTGGTGCCGAAATCGCGGGCGATGACGTCGCGCAGTTCGCTCAGCGCTTCGGCCGACAGGCTCACCGAGTCGGTACGCATGTAACTGATCAGGCCGACAGCGCCTTCTTCGCCGATCACCACGCCTTCGTACAACTTCTGCGCGACCTGCATGGTGCGCTTGGTGGTGAAGCCGAGCTTGCGCGAGGCTTCCTGCTGCAGCGTGGAGGTGGTGAATGGCGGCGACGGCCGGCGCTTGCGCTCCTTGCTGACGACGTCGGTGACCTGCAGCACGCCCTGCGCGGCGGTAACGATCCGCTTGCGCGCGGCTTCTGCGGTGTCGCCGTCGGTGACCGTGAACTGTTCGAACTTCTTGCCGTCGAGCTTGTTGAGCTTGGCGGTGAACGACTGCGTCGGGTGCGCGCACTCGGCTTCGATGCTCCAGTACTCGCGGGCGATGAAGGCTTCGATCTCTTCCTCGCGCTCCACGATCATGCGCAGCGCCGGCGACTGCACGCGGCCGGCGGACAGGCCGCGCTGCACCTTGCGCCACAGCACCGGCGACAGGTTGAAGCCGACCAGATAATCGAGGGCGCGACGCGCCTGCTGGGCGTCGACCAGGTCGCCGGCGATGGCGCGCGGCCTGGCCATCGCTTCCTTGATCGCCCGGGGGGTGATTTCGGTGAACACCACGCGTTCGAGGGTGCGGTCCTTGAGCAGGCCGCGCTCCTTCAGGATCTCGGCGATGTGCCAGCTGATCGCCTCGCCTTCGCGGTCCGGGTCGGTCGCGAGGTAGAGGTGGTCGGCGGCCTTGGCGGCCTTGGCGATGGCCTCGACGTGTTTCTCGTTCTTCTCGATCAGCTCGTAGCGCATGGCGAAGCCGCGTTCGGGGTCGACCGCGCCCTCCTTGGGCACCAGGTCACGCACGTGGCCATAGGAGGCGAGGACGTGGAAGTCCTTGCCGAGGTACTTGTTGATCGTCTTGGCCTTGGCCGGCGATTCGACGATGAGGAGGTTCTTTGCCATTGCGGGGAGGGGGTTCCGAAGGGGGTATGCCGAGACGGGCCGGTCGGGCCGGCACCGTCGGCTGGGCGTTTCAGGGACGCCCGGCCAGATGGCGACGCCCGGGGGAGGCCCGGGCGTCGCTGCGTTCTCTTTTTTAGTGGTGTCATGTCCGGGCCGCCCGTGTCAAGCGGAATCGACAGGACCGACCCCCCAAGCGGCCTGGAGAGGGGGATCGGCCGGCCCGGCGAATGCCTGCCGCGTCGGGCCTGCAGGCGCCCATACGGCGGACGACGGCCCCCCAAGGCCGTGGCCCGCCCGGCAGGGCTCAGTTCATGCTGCCCATCACCATCGCGCCCATCACGGCGTACAGGGCGACGATGCCCAGGATCACGAGGCCGGCCAGCACCAGAATGACGATGGTGACCGTTCCCAGCTCTTCGCGCTGCCACTCGGGATGGTCGGTGAACGCATATTTGTCCACCACCAGCGTGTCGCAGATCATGTCGTGCAGCGCCTGCTTGCGCGCGGTGAACGCGGTCATCAGCCCGGAAACGATCACGCCCAGACCGCAGGTCAGCAGGGTGAACAGGAAATAGGCGATGTAGCGCAGGAAGCCGCGCCAGAAGCCGATCGCCTGGCCATCGCCGCGTACGACCTTGATGCCGACCGCCATCTTGCCGAGGCTGGCCTGGTGCGAAGACGCGTGCATCCAGCCGAAGTAGACCGCAGGCAGCAGGAGCATGATCAGGTACATCAATACGATCAACGCGATGCTGGCGCCGCCGAAGAAAGGATCGGACGAACTGTTCACCATCCTGGACGCGCCCAGCCCGAAGATCAGGCTGAACGGAATCAGCAGTGCGTACGAGGCGGCGGTGGTGACGAAGGAATCGATGAAACTCGCCGCGAAGCGCTTCCACAGCCCGGCATAGACCACCCGGCCGCCAGAGATGACGTTGCTGCCTTCGTCCACCCGCGCCTGCGGCGGCGCGTACGGCGAAGGTTCGGCGATGGCGTAGGGGCGGTAGGCGCCGTCGTCGGGCGCGGCTTCGGCGGCCTTGACCAGGGCTTCGGCGCGCGGGTCGTCGGGCGCGTCGCCGGCGATCACTTCGCGGATCATCTCGCGCCAGGGTTTCCAGTCGGACATGCCTTCGCGCCAGACCAGCGTTTCGGGCGGCAACAGGCCCTTGGTGTGCATGGCGGCCAGCTCGCCGGCGCCCACCGGGCCGTGCTGGGTTCGCTGGGCATCGCTGTAGTACCACTCGGTCATGGGATCGATTCCGTCAGGGAGAGACTGGGTTGTCTGAAGCGTCGTAGGAGGCGTCGCCGGCGCGGCATCGCGGCGATCGGTACTTGGCCGGCACCGTGCCGCCGCTGCAATCCCATCCGTTGTCGCCGGATTCGAAGATCACGGTCTTGCCGTCGAGTTGCGGATCGACGTTGGCGAACGTCAGCTCGATCGTGCATCGGCCGTTCGCATTCCCGCCCACGCGCACCATGCTCTGCTCGGGTAGATCGGCGCCTTTCAGGCTGAGCCTCAACACATCGGGGTCGTCAAGGCCGAGCGCGGCGTTGTCCGGGCACTCGCCGGCATCCAGACGGTGGAGTTCGATCGCAGCCTGTCGGCTGCTGGCATGGAGTTCGGCCGCCGCGACTTTCGAGCGCAGGAGGTAGTCGTTGTAGGCCGGGATCGCGATGGCGGCGAGAATCGCGGCGATGAACACGCCGAACACCAGTACCACCGCGCCGATGATCGCGGCGATGGCGCAGCCGGACATGCCCGGCTTCTGCGGCGGCGCGGACTGCGGCGCGGCGCGATGGGCGAAGGCGTCGGCCATCTGGTCGCTGCGCGACTGGCCGGGCGGAAGCGGGGGCGGTATGGACATGGAAATTCCCGGTCAGGCGCCGCAGCGCGACGGCGCGTACCCGGCGGGGATATCGCGGTTGCGGCAATAGATGACGACGTCCTCCCCGGTCATGTTCACGTCGTACTGCACGCGCTTGCCCTCCACCTCGGGCCCGAGCCCGCGGAAGCCGATTTCATAGGCGCAAACGCCGCTCTGCGGGCGCGCCGGATCGATGACGAACCAGCCGTCGTCTTCGCTGCCCTGGTAGCGGGAGTTGCGCACCTGCAGGGTTTCGAATTCGAAGGTATCGGGGCAGGTGTTGCCGTTGGCGACGTAGAACTCGCGCATCGCCGCCGTCACCAGCTCGCGCGCCAGCGCATCGGTCCGCGCCATGCGTTCGGCATCGTAGGGCTGGATCGGTTGCTGGGCCTTCTGGCCGGCTGCCGCTTTCGAGCGCTCTACGTAATCCCGATAGGACGGCAGCGCGATGGCGGCCAGAATCGCCACCAGCACCAGACCCACCACGCCGATCACCACGACCGCGATGATGCAGCCGATGCGGTTGGACGGCGGCGGCGCAGTGCCGCGCATCGGGCCGGCGTGCGAAGCGGTGGCCGCGGCCGGGCGCGGGGGCACCGGCGGCGGCAGCGAGGCGTCGGGCTGCACGCCGGTGAGGCCGAGCTCTTCGATCATCTTTTCGAACGGCTGCCACTCGCGCAGCCCTTCATGCCAGGCCAGCGTTTCGCGGCTGATGCGGCGCTCGCGATACGCCTTGCGCATCGCGTCCGCGTCCAGCGGGCCGACCCGGCCCTGGCCGGGTTGGTGGTAATACCAGTCGGTCATGCATTCCCCAATCGTGTGCGTTCCGGCCCGGTTTCCGGTCGGCTGGAGACGGCGTTTCCCCCCGGAAACGCCGTCTCGATATTATTTTCGGCTTGATGGGCCGTTCGTCAGTGCAACAATTCGCCGTCGTCGTCGAACATCTGCGTTTCCATCCACGCGTAGGCGGCTTCGGAACCGGGCTGGTTGAACAGCACCATCAGCACCACCCACTTGATGTCGTCGAGATCGATCTCGTCCTGGTCCAGCGCCATCGCGCGGTCGAGCACCAGCTCGCGCTGGTTGGCATCGAGGATGCCCTGCTGTTCGAGGAACATCAGAAAACCGCGGCATTCCACGTCGAGCTTGTCCAGCTCGGGGCCGAAGAACACGCGGACCGGGCCGTCGGCGCGCGGCACGGCCGGGCCGGGCCGGCGTTCCGCCAGACCGTCCAGCCAGTCGAACGCCTTGTGGATCTCGGCCGGGCTGAAGCCGGCCTGCAGCAGATTGTTCTGCAGCGAGTCGCGGTCGCGGGCCAGGTCCGCGTCGTTGGCGATGTAGTGCTCGAAGAGGTAGAGCAGCACATCGAGGATGCTTTCTTTCATGTCCCCTGACTTGCGCCGGGCGGCGCATTGGAAAGGATGGGTGCGGAGCGGCGGCTGTAGCGGCCGTGTTCGACCGCGACCCGCCCCTGCAACTCCATGACCAGCAGCATGGAGGACAGGGCTGCGGCCGTCAATCCGGTGCGCTCGGTGAGCTGATCCATAGTGCTGGGGTCGTGACCCAGCGCGCGCCACAACCGGTGGTGGGCGGGATCGTCGTTCGCAACCACATCCGCGGGTTCTGCGACCTGGCCGACGGCCACGCCCAGACGCCGCTGCAGCTCGCCGCGCAGCGCCCCAGCCCAGGCGCCGAGCGCGGCGGTCACCTCATCGGCGGATTCGACCAGCGCGGCGCCGTCGCGGATCAGCCGGTGACAGCCGCGCGCCATCGGGTTGTGGATCGAACCGGGCACCGCGAACACCTCGCGGCCGGCGTCCGCGGCCTGTCGGGCGGTGATCAGGGCGCCGGAGCGGCTGGCGGCCTCGATCACCAGGGTGCCGAGGGTCAGCCCCGCCAGGATCCGGTTGCGGCTGGGGAAGTGCTCGCGCCGCGCCTCGGTGCCGGGCGGGTGTTCGCTGACCACCGCGCCCTGGGTGGCGATCCGCGCCATCAGCCCGGCGTGATTCCGGGGGTACGGCACGTCCGGGCCGGTGCCGAGCACCGCCACCGTCAGCCCGCCGGCGTCCAGCGCCGCCTCGTGCGCGGCGCGATCGACGCCGGCGGCGAGACCGCTGGTGACCGCATAGCCGGCCGCGACCAGCGCCCGGGAGAAGCTGCGGGCGTTGTCGCGGCCGCCGGCGGTGGGGCCGCGGCTGCCGACCACCGCCACCGCCGGATACCACAACAGGGTCGGATCGCCGGCCACGAACAGCGCCAGCGGCGGGCTGCCGGCCTTGCGCATCAGCGGCGGGTAGTCGGGGTCGTGCCAGCCGATCAGCTGATGCCCGGGCTGCCGCAGCCAGTCGCGGCAGCGCCGCAGCAGGTCGGGATCGAGCGCGGCGGGGTTGCCGTCGAGGGCGCGGATCTGGGCGGAGTCCAGCCCGGCCTCGCGCCAGCGCCCGCGCGGCAGGGCGCGGACTGCCGCCGGGCCGCCGTGGCGGTCGAGCAGCGCACGGCGCGGCGCGCTGGCGCCTCCGGCAAGAACCAGTGCGAGCAGGGCTTCGGTATCGGCATCGAGCATGTCCATGCCGACATGCTGGCCCGCAAACGACGACGGCGCCGTCAGGCGCCGTCGCATTCCACTGTGGGAAAAGTCCTACTTCGCGTCGGGGTGTTTGAGGCGGTAACCGACGCGGCTGGGTTTCACGCTGCTCATCACCAGGCCGTAGCTGACCTTGTCGAAGGTGCGGAAGATCATCACGTGACCGGCGTATTCGTCCGGCAGCTGCACGCGCGAGCCCTTCGGCACGGTTTCCTCGCTGCGCCAGTAATCGGCCTGGACGCGATCCATGTTGTTGCTGCCCTGGCGCCAGATCGACAGCACGGTGCCGTTGTCGATGCCGTCCTGGGCGCCGACCGACAGCGCGACCACGTCGCGCGGGCCGCCGCTGGTCAGCGAATTGGCCACCGCCAGCACCCGCGCCTTGTTCTCGTCCAGGCCCTGCTTGGGCACGTGCGGGAAGAACTGCAGGTCGTAGGGCTGGGCGTCCACCGGGATCAGGCGGTCGCCGATGCGGGTTTCCACATTCTCGTCGTCCAGCTTCAGGCTGGTGACTTCGACATCGCCTTCCATCAGCTTGGTGACGGTGCCGGCGTTGACCTTGTACAGCTCGTGGCCCAACTCTTCGCCGTCCAGCTCGTTGCCGGCGGTGTCGCTCCACGCGGTGCCGAAGCCCGGCACCAGGCCGCCGCGGAAGTCGTAATGGTTGCGGGTCAGCATGTCGCAGCATTCGCGCTTGCCGATCCGCACGAAGCGCGTGGTCGGGCGGACCACCGCGTAGCGCTGGCCGACCTGCGCGCCTTCGAGGCCGCGGGCATACACCAGATGACCGCGAGCGGCGCGGGCGATGTCCTCTTCCTGGCCGACGATGTACGGCAGCTCCTTGAAGCTGTCGACCACGCGCAGGTCGCGAAGATAGGCCTCGATGTCGGCCAGCGAGATCGCGTTGACCGGCGCCTCGTTGCGCGGACCGGCCTGTACGCCGACGCCGACGCGATCGAGATAGGCCAGACTGATGACGTCGCCCGGATAGATCAGATGCGGATTCGCGATCTGCGGGTTGGCCTGCCAGATTTCGGGCCACAGCCACGGACGCTTGAGGAAGCGTGCGGAGATGTCCCAGAGGGTATCGCCCCGCTTGACCGTATAGGTGTCGGGGTGGTCGCCGCGGAACTCCTGGGCGACCGCGTAGGTGCCCAATGTCAACAGGGCGGCTGCGCCGATCACCATGGCTCGGTGAGAAACGCGCTTAAGGATGCTGGCCATCTACTTGCTCCCCTTGGGATTTTCCCCAACACAACGACCGCACTATAGCCCACAAAACCCGGCTCTTGGCAAGTCTGGAGGCGTTACAATGGCCTTGTCCGCGACCAATGTCCGCCCCCATATCCACAAACATGACGCTCCTCTCAATTCTTGAATTCCCCGACCCCCGCCTGCGGACCAAAGCGCAGCCGGTCGACGCCGCCCGGATCGCCGATCCCGAGTTCCAGACCCGGCTCGACGACATGTTCCACACCATGTACGAGGCGCCCGGGATCGGCCTGGCCGCCAGCCAGGTGGACGACCACCGCCGGTTCATGGTCATCGACATCAGCGAAGAAAAGAACCAGCCAATGGTTTTCATCAACCCGGAGATCGTGCTGGCCGACGGCCATCAGGTCTATCAGGAAGGCTGCCTGTCGGTGCCCAACATCTTCGCCGACGTCACTCGCGCCAACCAGATCACCGTGAAGGCCTGGGGCCGCGACGGCCAGCCGTTCGAGCTGAGCGCCGACGGCCTGCTGGCGATCTGCATCCAGCACGAGATGGATCACCTCGAAGGCAAGCTCTTCGTCGATTACCTGTCGCCGCTCAAGCGCGACCGGGTGCGCAAGACGCTGGAGAAGGCGCGGCGCAGCAGCGCGGCGTGAATGGAAATGCGGAAAGCGAGACTTGTGCGACAAGGCTTCTCGCTTTCTCTGTGACTTGGACGACCTCGGCTAGCCGCCGAGTTGGTCTTGCCCTGCGTGGAATCTTAGACTGCCCGCGAGGATTGGTCCGGTAAATTGGCGGAGGCAAGATGGAAGAAGAAACTAATTTTAACGGAGAGCGTAGGCAATTGACACGCTGGGCCTGCAATGTCACGGGCATTTATATGTTCGTACTGTTTGCCTTGTTATTGGCCGTGTTGTTCGGGGAGATTGGCATTGACTCCTTTCGCACTATGTATCCGAATGAAGTTGGCGACTTGCTTGCTGGGATTGCAGGTCCTTTTGCGTTGATTTGGCTCGTCTATGGATATCTGTTGCAAGGCATTTCAATGCGCCAACATGCAAAAGAGATCGCCCAAAGCGCAACGGTATTAAGCATGCAAGTTGCGGAAATGGAAGCGCAAAAAAGGCGCAGAAAGAGCGCCATAGCCCCGAGCTTTCAGTTTCGCTATGTAGGCAACTCGAAGAATTCAGGTGTCGCGCGTGAAATTGATGTTGAAATCAAGAACGGCAACGGTGGGGTGCGAAAAGTAAAGATAGATTTCGAAGATGCGAGCTGCGCCGCCAAACCACTGCTGCTTGCTCAACTTGACAGTGGCGGTTGCAATACTGTGACCTTCACTTTCAACTCTGACACGACAGGATGCATTCCCTTTTCTGTCAGCTACATAGACAGTGATGATGAAAGTGGAGAATGCAAATTTGAAATGGAAATTCAACGATTTAATGGCCCTGCCATCAGTGGCTACAGATTCAAGCCAATTTTCGATTGACATGAGGCCTTTTTGACTACTCTCCGCATCATCTTCGCCGGCACCCCGGCCTTCGCCGTTCCCTGCCTGCGCGCCGCAGCCCGGCACCACGAAATCGTGGCGGTCTACACGCAGCCGGATCGCCCCGCAGGCCGCGGGCGCGCGCTCACGGCCTCGCCGGTCAAACTCGAGGCCCTGCAGCGCGGCATCGAAGTACTGCAGCCGGAAACCCTGAAGAAGAAGCTCTCGCGCGATGCGCTGCGCGCGCTGGAGCCGGATCTGATGATCGTCGTCGCCTACGGCCTGATCCTGCCGCAAAGCATTCTCGATATTCCCAAATACGGCTGCTGGAACGTCCACGCCTCGATGCTGCCGCGCTGGCGCGGCGCGGCGCCGATCCAGCGCGCGATCGAGGCCGGCGACACCGAAACCGGCGTGTGCCTGATGCAGATGGAGAAAGGGCTCGACACCGGCCCGGTGCTTTTATCGCAGTCGCTGGCCATCGGCGAACACGACACCGGCGGCCAGCTGCACGACCGCCTCTCCGATCTCGGCGCGCAGGTGCTGAGCGACGGCCTGGGTCTGCTGCGCGCCGGCATGGTCCCGGTGGCGCGGCCGCAGCCGGAAGACGGCGCGACCTATGCGCACAAGCTCGACAAACATGAGGCGAAGCTCGACTGGTCGCAGCCGGCGACGGCGTTGGCGAACAAGGTCCGCGCCTTCAATCCGTGGCCGGTGGCCGAGGCCGAACTGGCCGGCGAACGCGTGCGCATCCACGGCGCGGTGGCGCTGGCGATCGCGCACGGGAAAACCCCGGGCACGGTGTTGGCCGCGGGCCGCGAGGGCATCGACATCGCCTGCGGCGACGGCGCGCTGCGCATCCGCGCGCTGCAGCGCGAGGGCGGCAAGACGATCACCGCGGCGGATTATCTGAATGCGCGGCGCGATCTGGTCTCGTTGTAAGCGCTGCATTCTGTGGGAGCGGCGGTTTTCAACAACCGAATGGTTGGTCAAGCCGCGATGAAGCAAGGAAAGTCTTTCTTTCGTCCATCGCGGCTCCCGCCGCTCCCACAGGATCCTTGCGAAGCCAGGGTCCACCGGCCATTCGGCTGTAGAAAACACTTCTCGAAACCCGCCTCAAGGCAGCCCGCATGACCGAAACGACCCCCGGCACCGCCTCCCGCCTCGCCGCCGCGCGCGTGCTCGACGCGGTGCTGCATCGCGGCCGCTCGCTGAAGGGCGAATTCGGGACCGAGCTGCCGCAGATCGCCGACCCGCGCGACCGCGCGCTGGTGGAAGCGATCTGCTTCGCGGCGCTGCGCAACCGCGCGCGTTACGCCGCCGCGCTGACCGCTTGGGTGCCGAAGCCGCTGGGCCGCGGCGACGAACCTCTGCGCGCGCTGCTGTACGTCGGCTTCGCCCAGCTCGACGCGCTGAAGCTGCCGGCGCACGCCGCGGTGGACGCGACGGTGGAAGCCACCCGGGCGCTGGGCCGTGCGCATCAGGCGGGCATGGTCAACGCACTGCTGCGCCGTGCGCAGCGCGAAGGGTTTCCGCCCGCCGATCCGGCGCAGGTCTGGCCGGAGTGGCTGCTGGCCGAAATCCGCCGCGACTGGCCGGAGCACGCCGACGCGATCCTCGACGCCAGCGCCGCGCCCGCGCCGCTGTGGCTGCGGGTGAATCGTCTCAACACCACCCGCGACGACTACCTGCTGCGATTGCAGGCGGCCGGCATCGCCGCGACCGTCCACGATGCGCTGCCCGACGCGCTGCGGATCGAGGATTCGCTGGCGGTGACCGATCTGCCGGGCTTCGAGGACGGCGTGGCCTCGGTGCAGGACGGTTCCGCGCAGGCGGTGGCCGATGCGCTGGCGCCGCCGACCGGCAGCCCGGCTTCTGGACAGCGCATCCTGGATGCCTGCGTCGCCCCCGGCGGCAAGGCCGCGCATCTGCTGGAGCGCGACCCGGGCCTGCGCCTGCTCGCGCTCGATATCGATTCACGGCGGCTGCGGCGTACGGCCGACACGCTGCGGCGGGTCGGCGTCGACGCGGCGGTCGAACTGAAGGCCGCCGACGCCGCCGAGCCCGCGGCCTGGTGGGACGGCGTGCCGTTCGATGCGGCGCTGATCGATGCGCCCTGCTCGGCCACCGGCATCGTCCGCCGGCAGCCGGACATCCTGCTGCATCGCCGGCCCGGCGATATCGATGCGCTGGTCGTCACCCAGGCGCGACTGCTGGATGCGGTGTGGACCACGCTCGCGCCGGGCGGCGTGCTGGTGTACGCGACCTGTTCGATCCTCAGGCGCGAGAACGCCGACCAGATCGATGCCTTCCTGGCGCGTACGCCGGATGCGTCGACCGAGCCGCTGGATGAAAGCTTCGGCCATGCGGCGGGCGCGGGCCGTCAGCGGTTGCCGGGCGAGGACGGTATGGATGGGTTTTTCTATGCGCGGTTGCGGAAGGTTGCACCGGCTTGAATCCCCCCGTCGCCGCTGCGCGCCGCCGGCCCCCTTTTCCAAAGGGGGCAACCGCCAAGCTTGGGTGATATCGCACCGCTCAAGCTTTGATCGCGTTCTTCGAAAAGGAATTCGGTCGAATCTGGGATAGGGTTTGCCCCCTTTGAAAAAGGGGGCGAAGCGGCGCGCTTGCGAGGCATCGCCTCGCGCGCCGATGAGCGCCCGAGCGCTGTGCGCGAGGGCCGGAACCGGCGGCGCGCAGCGGCGACGGGGGGATTTGCTTTTCGCCGTTATCATTCCGCCATGCTGAAAACCCGCGAATCGAGAGACTTCTGGCTGCTGGCCATCGTGGCCCTGCTGGTGCTGGGCGCGGGACTGGGCCTGCGCGACCCGTGGCCTACGGACGAGCCCCGCTTCGCCCTGGTCGCCAAGCAGATGGTCGACAGCGGCGAGTGGCTGTTCCCGCATCGCGGCACCGAGTTGTATTCCGACAAGCCGCCCATGCTGATGTGGCTGGAAGCCGCGTTCTACACCGTGTTCCGCGACTGGCGCATCGCGTTCCTGATGCCGTCGCTGCTGGCGGCGCTGGGTACCCTGTGGTGCGTGTACGACCTCGGCCGCCGGCTGTGGACGCGCAAGGTCGGCCTGTACGCGGCATGGGCGCTGCTGTTCACGCTGCAATTCACGTATCAGTCGAAGCGGGCGCAGATCGATCCACTGGTGGTGTTCTTCATCACTCTGGCCAATTACGGATTGCTGCGGCATCTGCTGCTGGGGCCGAACTGGAAGCTGTGGGCGCTGGGCTGGTTCGCGGCCGGGCTGGGCACCATTACCAAGGGCGTCGGCGTCCTGGCGTTGCTGATGATCGTGCCGGCCGCGATCGCCTCGTTGCGGCAATGGCCGCGGGTGCGCGTGCATGCGCGCGACCTGCGCTTCTGGATCGGGCCGCTGGCCTTCGTCGTCGCGGTGTGCCTGTGGCTGGTGCCGATGGCGATCAGCGCCCTGAACCATCCCGATCCGGCCTATCGCGCCTATCTGGACGACATCCTCTTCCGCCAGACCGCGGGGCGCTACAGCAAGTCCTGGGATCACCATCAGCCGGTCTGGTATCACTTCGGCGTGGTGCTGACCCTCTGGCTGCCGACCATGTTCGCGTTGATCTGGGCGTTTCCCGCGTGGCGGCGGCGGCTGCGGCGGCGGGATGCGCGTTACCTGCTGCCGTTGGCGTGGTGGGCGATGATCCTGGTGTTCTTCTCGATTCCCGACGGCAAGCGCGATGTCTACATCATGCCGGCGCTGCCGATGGTCTGCCTGGCGCTGGCGCCGCTGCTGCCGGGGATCGTGCGCAGATCGTGGTCACGGCGGATCGCATTCGGATTCGTGTTCGGCCTGGGGTCGCTGCTGCTGTCGGCCGGGTTGGCGATGTGGTTCGGCGAACCGCGCTTCGAGGCGCGGCTGGTCGAAAACCGCGGCTTCACCGACGGCGGACGCGCCTTGAATCTGCTGGTATTGACGCTAGGTGCGTGGCTGATCGCCTCCGCGCTATGGCATCGCATCGCCCAGGGCGTGAAGGGGGTGCTCTGGGGTCTGGGCGGCGCATGGGTGCTGTACAGCCTCATCGCTTATCCGATGCTCAACGCTTCGGGCTCGGCTCGCGGGCTGATGGAAGCGGTCGGCCATCGGCTGCAGCCCGAGGCGGAACTTGGCCTGGTGGCGTGGAAAGTGCAGAACCTGCTGATGGCGGATCGCCCGGCGGCGACTTTCGGCTGGGATACGCCCTGGTCCGAGCAGCTCACGCAGGCGATGCGCTGGCAGGCCGATGCGCCCGACCGACGCTGGCTGCTGATCCAGGAGCGGGCGCTGTCGCAGTGCATCGACAGGACCAAGGCGGAATTCGCCGGCTTGTCCAACCGTCGCCGCTGGTGGCTGGTGCCCGCGCAGGCTGCCGATCCCGATTGCGTGCCGCAGGGCGTGCAATCGCAGAACGAAGCCGACCGCGTCGACGGTCATTGACGACATCGCAACCCGCATTTCTTCATCCTGACGACACTGCCATGCTGAAAACCCGCGAATCGAGAGACTTCTGGCTGCTGGCCATCGTCGCCGTGCTGGTGCTGGGCGCCGGACTGGGCCTGCGCGACCCGTGGCCGTCGGACGAACCGCGTTTCACGCTTGTCGCCAAGCAGATGATCGAGAGCGGCGACTGGCTGTTCCCGCATCGCGGCACCGAGCTGTACTCCGACAAGCCGCCGATGCTGATGTGGCTGGAGGCGGCGTTCTACACCGTGTTCCGCGACTGGCGCATCGCGTTCCTGCTCCCGTCGCTGCTCGCTGCATTGGGCACCTTGTGGTGCGTGTACGACCTGGGCCGCCGGCTGTGGACGCGCAAGGTCGGGCTGTACGCAGCGTGGGCGCTGCTGTTCGCGGCCCAATTCACCTACCAGTCGAAGAAGGCGCAGATCGACCCGCTGGTGACGTTCTTCATCACCCTCGCCAATTACGGATTGCTGCGGCATCTGCTGCTGGGGCCGAACTGGAAACTGTGGACGCTGGGCTGGTTCGCGGCCGGGCTGGGGACGATCACCAAGGGCGTCGGCGGTCTGGCGCTGTTGATGATCCTGCCCGCGGTGATCGCTTCGTTCATGCAGTGGCCGCGGGTGCGGGTGCATGCGCGCGACTGGCATTTCTGGATCGGGCCGTTGGCGTTCGTATTCGCCGCCGCGCTGTGGCTGGTGCCGATGGTGGTTACCGCGCTGAGCCAGGACAACCCGGAATACAGGGCGTATCTCAACGACATCCTGTTCCGGCAGACCGCCGGCCGCTACGCGAAATCCTGGGATCATGCGCAGCCACCGTGGTACCACCTGATGGTGATGGCGACGGCCTGGCTGCCGACCGCGTTCGCGCTGATCTGGGCGTTCCCCGCATGGCGCACCCGCCTGCGCCGTCGTGATGCGCGGTATCTGCTGCCGCTGGCGTGGTGGCTGCTGATCGTGGTGTTCTTCTCGATCCCCAGCGGCAAGCGCGACGTCTACATCATGCCGGCGCTGCCGATGATGTGCCTCGCACTCGGGCCACTGCTGCCGGGCATCGTGCGCAAACTGTGGGCGAAGCGGATCGCATTCGGATTCTCGGCCGTGGTCGGCGCGCTGTTGCTTGGTGCCGGGCTGGCGATGTGGTTCGGCGAACCGAAGCTGGAAACGAAACTGATGGCCGACCGCGGCTTCACCGACGGTGGCCACGCGCTGTTCGGGTTGTTGATCGCGATGGGCGCATGGGCGCTGGCCAGTGCGAGCTGGCATCGCGTTCGCAATGGCGTCGTCGGCCTGCTGTGGGCGATGGGCGGCATCTGGGTGCTGTACGGCGTGGTCTCGTACCCGCTGCTGAATCCATCCAGCTCGGCGCGCGGGCTGATGGAAACGGTGGGCGCGCGGATCGGCCCGGACGCCGAACTGGGGCTGGTCGCGTGGAAGGAGCAGAACCTGCTGATGGCCGACCGTCCCGCGGCGACCTTCGGCTTCACGACGACGTGGCCCGATCAGCTGTCCAAGGGCATGCGCTGGCAGGCCGAAGCGCCGCAGCGGCGTTTCCTGTTGGTCCAGGAGCCGGCGCTGTCGCAGTGCGTCGACAAGGCGAAGGCGACGTTCGCCGGGGTGTCGAATCGCCGCCGCTGGTGGCTGGTACCGGCGGCCGCCGCCGACGCGGCCTGCGTGCCGCAGGGCATCGAGACCCAGAACGAGGCCGACGGGCAGGACGAGTAATCGTCAATGGCCTCTGAACCGCACCTTCTGTAGGAGCGACGGAAGTCGCGACGGCCTACGGAAAGATCTTCCGTAATCCGTCGCGACTTCCGTCGCTCCTACAAAACCGGATCAAACGCGGAGCGGCGTTTCAGCCGTCCAGGGCTTCCCAGCGCGCGAAGGCCTGCTCCAGCGCCGCATGCGCCGCCGCGATCTCGGCGTTGTGCGCGTTCACCGCGGCGTGATCGCGCTGGTAGAACGCGGGCTCGTGCATCGCCGCGGTCAGGGCCGCGATCTTCGTTTCCAGATCTTCGATCGTCTGCGGCAGCAGTTCGAGTTCGCGCTGATCCTTGTAGCTGAGCTTGCGCTTCGGTGCAGCCGGCGTTGCCGCGACGACGACAGGCGCCGCGACCGCCTTGGGCGCCGCCGCGGCGGTCGCCCGCGCCGATTCGCCGCGGGTCGGGCGCTGGCGCAGCCAATCGCTGTAGCCGCCGACGTAATCGCCGACGCGGCCGTCGCCTTCCATCACCAGCGTCGACGTCACCACGCTGTCGAGGAAGTCGCGATCGTGGCTGACCAGCAGCAGCGTGCCCGGATATTCGCCCAGCAGTTCTTCCAGCAGTTCCAGCGTTTCCACGTCCAGGTCGTTGGTCGGTTCGTCCATCACCAGCAGGTTCGACGGCTGCGCGAACAGCTTCGCCAGCAGCAGGCGGTTGCGCTCGCCGCCGGACAGGCGGGTGATTGGCGCGCGCGCGCGTTCGGGCGTGAACAGGAAATCCTGCAGGTAGCCGATGGCATGCTTCTGCTTGCCGTTGATCTCGACGAAATCCTTGCCTTCGGACACGTTCTCCAGCGCGCTCCAGTCCTCGCGCAGCGTCGCGCGGTACTGGTCGAAATACGCGACCTGCAGCTGGGTGCCGACCTTGATCTCGCCGGCCTGCGGCTGCAGATCGCCCAGCAGCAGCTTCAACAGCGTGGTCTTGCCGCTGCCGTTCGCGCCGATCAGGCCGATGCGGTCGCCGCGCAGAATGGTGGTGGAGACATTCTTCAGCAGCACGCGCTCGCCGAACGCGAACGACACGTCCTTCGCCTCGATGACCTTCTTCCCCGATGCCCCGGCCTGCGCGGTTTCCATGCGCACGTTGCCGGACAGGTCGCGGCGCTGCGCACGCTCGTCGCGCATCGCCTTCAGGCGCCGTACGCGGCCTTCGTCGCGGGTGCGGCGGGCCTTGATGCCCTGGCGGATCCAGATCTCCTCCTGCGCCAGCATCTTGTCGAAGCGGGCGTTTTCCTGCGTTTCGGCATTGAGCCGTTCTTCTTTGCGGCGCAGGTAGTTGTCCCAGTCGCCGGGCCAGCTGGTCAGCTGGCCACGGTCGATCTCGATGATCCGGGTCGCCAGCGCGCGCAGGAAGCGGCGGTCATGGGTGACGAAGATCAGCGCGCCCTGCCACGACTTGAGAAAGCCTTCGAGCCAGTCGATCGCGGCGATGTCGAGATGGTTGGTGGGTTCGTCCAGCAGCAGCAGATCCGGCGCCGACACCAGCGCGCGCGCCAGCAGCACGCGGCGCTTCATGCCGCCGGACAGCCGCGTGAAATCGGCGTCGCCCTCCAGGTCGAGTTTGGTCAGCGTTTCGGTGACGCGCTGGTCCAGCGACCAGCCGTTGGCGTCCTCGATCTTCGCCTGCACCGCGGACAGCGCGTCGGTGTCGATCTCGTCGGCGTGGATCAGATGGTGGTAATCGGCGAGGAACTTGCCCATCTCGCCGAGGCCTTCGGCGACCACGTCGAACACGCTGCCGGCGGCGCCGGCCGGCACTTCCTGCTCCAGTCGCGCGATGCGCACGCCGCCTTCGATGCGGATCTCGCCGTCGTCGGGTTTGTGTTCGCCCGCGAGCAGGCGCAGGAGCGTGGATTTGCCGGCGCCGTTGCGACCGATCAGGGCGATGCGTTCGCCGGGTTCGATCGCGAGATCGACGCCATCGAGCAACAGGGGACCGCCGACGCCGAAATCGACGTCATTCAAAATAAGGATAGGCATGGCGGCAGTTTAGCAGGCCACCGGAAATGTCCTGCCGGAATAAGCCATCGGGATTCGCGGGCCTATGCCGCTGCGGTCGCGACCGAGGGCAGCAATGCGGCGTAGGCGTCTTCGGTGGCGGCGATGAAGCGGTCCAGACCGAATTCGCGTTCGGCCTTGCGCCGCGCGGCGTCGCCCATCGTCCGCAGCCGTTCGGGATGATCGAGCATCCCGGCCACGGCGACCGCGATCGCCGTGCGGTCGCGCACCGGCACCCGCCAACCGTCGATGCCGTCGTCGATGTTCTCGGGCAGGCCGGCGTAGTCGCTGACCAGCACCGGCTTGGCCATCGCCATCGTCTCGCGGCAGGCGAAGGAAATGGTTTCCACCGCATACGACAGCACGAAGCCGGCATCGATCGCCGCGACCACCGGCCGTACGTCCGACAACAGACCGGCGAAATGCACCTGCGTCGCAAGTCCCAGCGCTTCGATGCGCTGCGTCTGTTCCGGCAGCGGCGGTTGGCCGCACAGCAGGATGTCCACGCGCGCGCGCCGCGCCACGGGCAGCGTGGCTACCGCTTCGATGAGATCCATCCAGCCCTTGTGCTCGGCGGTGCCGGCATTGCTGCCCAGCAGCAGCCTGCCCTCGCCGCTCCAGCGCTCGCGGATGGCGCGCGCGGCCTCGTCGGACCAGGGCAGATAGTGGCGCACATCGATGCCGTTGCGCACCGTGCGCAGCTGACAGCGCGCATACGGCCCGGTTTCCAGCATCCGCCGGGTGGCCTCGCAGACCGCGATCACCAGATCGGTGCGCCGCGCGCGCCAGCGATGGGTCACGCCCTGCGCCGGCTTGGAGTTGTGCTTGGTCAGCACGACCTTCGGTTTGTGCGCCAGACCGGCACAGGCCGACAGCACCATGCGGTGATCGGTGGAGCCGTTGACGTGGACGATGTCGAACGCGTGCGTGCGCAGGTAGTCGCGCAACTGCCGGCGCGCGCGCATCGCCGCCGCGAGCTGGGCGATCGCGTTCGGAAACGGCTGCGCCACGGTACGCACGCCGTCCAGCGCTGAGGCTTCGCGAAACAGCCGACTGGTCGCCGGCACCGCCAGATGCACGTCGTGCGCAACCGCAAGTCCACGCGCCAGCGCCAGCAGGTAGGTGGTGTGCCCGCCGCCGTCGCCTTCGTGGAAATTGGTGAGCAGTATTTTCATGACCTCACGATCAACTCACGCTTGCGGCCGCCGAGGATGCTCAATGCCCGTTCCAGCTTTTTCCAGAGCGGCGACGGCCCGCGCATGCACAAGCGCATGTAGCGCTTGGTCTCGGCCCAGTCGGGATCGGGTTTGGTCTTGTATTCCAGCTTGGCCAGTTCGAGGCAGGAATCGTCGATGCCGGCGACCCGCGCGTAATGACCGATCAACCCGCGCGAATGCAGGCGGTTGAGGAAATTCGAGGTCGGGCCGCGGTTCGACCACCAGCCGTTGTTGCCATGGATACGATAGCCGACGCTGGCGGTGGGCAGGAAATACTTGCGCGCGCCGAACACGCTGGCGCCATAGACCAGACAGTTGTCCGCGCAGAGTTTCCAGGTGAGATACAACTGCGCGGGCAGGTCGAGCGCGCGCTGCGCGTAGATTTTCCGCATCGATAGCGCCGAGGTGGGCGCGCCGTACCAGTACGTCAGCGCCCAAGTGCTGATCGCGGTGTAGCCCAGATCGACCGCCTTGTCGGCGTAACCGATCCGACGCTGTTCGTCGCCGAACAGCACGATGTCGGAAAACACGAAGCCGACATCTTTGCGGCTGTCGTAGACCTCGCCAACCTTTGCGAGGTAATCGGGCTCCCAGCGGTCGTCGGCATCGAGGAAACACAGCACATCGGCATCGGCCGCCGCCACGCCGCGCTGGAACGCCACCAGTTGTCCGCCGTTCTCGCCGCACAGAAGGGTCACCCGCGGGTCGGCACCGTAGCGTTCGCGCAGCAAATCGGGCGAGCCGTCGGTGGAACCGTCGTCGACGATGACGATCTGTTTCGGCGCGCGGGTCTGCGCCAGCGCGCTGTCGACGGCTTCGGCGACGAAGGCGCGGTAGTTGTAGCTGGTGACGATGACAGCGAACGACGTGCTCATGCCGCGGGTGCGTCCAGGGTGCGGCGGAAGTAGGCGATGGTCTCCTTCAGCCCATCCTCCAGCGCGACTTTCGGCTCCCAGCCCAGTTCGGACCTGGCCAGCGCGATGTCGGGCTGGCGCTGACGCGGGTCGTCGGAGGGCAGCGGCCGGAATACCAGCTTCGACGGCCCGCCGACCAGCGCCAGCACTTTCTCGGCCAATTCGAGCATGCTGAATTCGCCGGGATTGCCGATGTTGATCGGCCCGGTGAAGCCGTGCGGGGTGGCCATCATCCGCACGAAGCCTTCGATCAGGTCGTCGACGTAGCAGAAACTGCGGGTCTGGCTGCCGTCGCCGTAGATGGTGATGTCCTCACCGCGCAGCGCCTGGACGATGAAGTTGCTCACCACCCGGCCGTCGTTCGGATGCATGCGCGGGCCGTAGGTGTTGAAGATGCGGACGACCTTGATGTCGAGGTCGTGCTGGCGGTGATAGTCGAAGAACAGGGTTTCCGCGCAGCGTTTGCCCTCGTCGTAGCAGCTGCGGATGCCGATGGGATTGACCCGGCCCCAGTAGCCTTCGGTCTGCGGATGCACTTCCGGGTCGCCGTAGACCTCGCTGGTGGAGGCCTGCAGGATGCGTGCCTTCAGCCGCTTGGCCAGGCCGAGCATGTTGATCGCGCCGTGCACGCTGGTCTTGGTGGTCTGTACCGGGTCGTGCTGGTAGTGCACCGGCGAGGCCGGGCAGGCGAGGTTGTAGATCTGGTCGACCTCGACGTACAGCGGGAACGTCACGTCGTGACGCATCAGCTCGAAATACGGATGATCCAGGCGGTGGGCGATGTTGCGCTTGCTGCCGGTGAAGTAGTTGTCGACGCACAGCAGGTCGTGCCCGTCATCGAGCAGGCGGTCGCACAGGTGCGACCCCAGGAAACCGGCGCCGCCGGTCACGAGAATACGGGCCATCAGGGGGAAAGCCTTTCGATAGGACGCGACCGCGGACGATCTCCGCACGGGCGCGCCGGGATGACGGGGGAAAAGACGGCGGAACCGGCGGCTATTCTCGGCGATCACCCCCGGCAAGAACAGCGCGGAGGCGGTTTGGCCAGTGTCAAAGTGGGATGGCCGTCCTGCGTCGGCGTCTGCATTCAGCCCGGGGCAAGGTCCGTGTCGGCACCCCGGTCCGGGTGGCGTCGAGCCGGGTCTTGCGGGATCGGGGGGGCGAGCCGGTTTACCCACCGCACCCGCCCGCAGTACGCTTGTCGCCCGATTACCCGAAACCGCGGAGCGCACCATGTCCAAAGGCCTTGACCAGAAGAAGCAGGACAAGAAAAAACCCGAGAAGACCCTGAAAGAGAAGCGCGCGGAAAAGAAGGAAAAGAAGGGCAAGTAAGCGCCGACCCGCGCGATTTCCGCTCCAGACCATGATCCCCGCCTTGGCGGGGATCATGCTTTGATTTCGGGTTTCGCGGCTTACGAGCTGCAGGACAGCATCGAACAACCGGCGCGGTCGCGCGCCCAGTCGGGACGCTTCGCGGCGTAGCGTTCGTGACCGGGCTGGTCGTCGTACGGTCGGCGCATCACCTCCAGAAGCTCGGCGATGCCGGCGGTGTCCCCGGCCTCGGCGCGGTCGATGACCTGCTGCGCCAGATAGTTGCGCAATACATATTTCGGGTTCGCCAGGCGCATGCGCTCGCGGCGGTCCGCCGCCGGCAGGATGTCCTCGCGCACACGCGCCCCATATCGCTGCAGCCAGTCGTCGAACTGCGCGCCGTGCGCTTCGCGCTTCGCCGGATCGTAAAAAGCCTCCTCCAGCGGCTGCAACGTCGGCGCGTCGACATCCACGTCCATCAGCGCCAGGAACCACAGGGTCATATCGACCTCGGCTTCATGCATCAGCGCATGCAGATCGCGGATCAGCACGACATCGTCGTCGCGGCATTCGGCCAGGCCGAGTTTGCGCGCGGTGTTGTCGCGATCGGCGACGGTGTACGCGACGCCGAAGGCGTCGATGCCGGCCTGCAGCGCCTCGCCGCCCGCGAACAGCGGCGAGATCGCCTGCGCCAGCCGCACCAAGTTCCAGCGCGCCACCGCCGGCTGCCAGCCGAAGCGGTAACGACGGCCGCCGGCGTCGGTGGTGTTCGGCGTCCACTCCGGGTCGTAGGCGTCGATCCAGCCGTAGGGGCCGTAGTCGATGGTCAGCCCGAGGATCGACAGGTTGTCGGTGTTCATCACCCCGTGGACGAAACCGACGCGCATCCATTCCGCCATCAGCCGCGCGGTGCGCGTGCAGATGTCGGCGAACCAGTCGGCGTACAGCGCTTCGCCGCTGCCGGCGAGATGCGGGAAATTGCGACGGATCGCGAAGTCCGCCAGTTGCCGCAGCAGGTCGGTCTCCCCGCGCGACGACGGCAGTTCGAAATGGCCGAAGCGCAGGAACGACGGCGCGACCCGGCAGACCACGGCGCCCGGTTCGGGCTTCGGATGGCCGTCGTAGAACATGTCGCGGACCACGTCCACGCCGGTCGCGACCAGCGACAGCGCGCGCGTGGTCGGCACGCCGAGATGGTGCATGGCTTCGCTGCACAGGAATTCGCGGATCGACGAACGCAGCACGGCGCGGCCGTCGGCGGTGCGCGAGTACGGCGTCGGGCCGGCGCCCTTCAACTGCAGTTCCCAGCGTTCGCCGGCCGCGTTGACGGTTTCACCCAGACTGATCGCGCGTCCGTCGCCGAGCTGCCCGGCCCAGTGGCCGAACTGGTGGCCGCCGTAGTTGGTCGCGAACGGGTCCATGCCCGGCAGCAGGGCATTCCCGCTGAACACTTGCGCGAACGTTTGCGATGCGACCTCCGCCTCGCTCAGGCCCAGGGTGTCGGTCATTTCGCGCGAGACCGCCAGCGTGCGCGGCGCGACCACAGGCGTGGGCGCCATGCGCGACCACACCGCACCGCGCACTTCGCGGCGGCGTGCGCCGGTTTCGGGGTCCCCGGGCAGTTCGGCGAGGAAGGTGTTGTCGAATCGGAGTGTGTCGAAAAAGGAGGGCATGTCCGCAGGAAGGCAACCATCGAGGCACACATCATGGCATCGCTGCGACTGAATCCTGTTTACGGAGATCGCGCTCGCGTTGTCGTTGAGCCGCCGCTGTCGCTGTGAGTCGTCGCTGTTGGCTGTTGCCCCCTTCGAGGAAGGGGGTAAACGCAACGCCGCACTCTCCTAAATATGCATTTGCTTTTCCCCCCTTTGAAAAAGGGGGGCAGGGGGGATTTGCTTTTCGCCTGAAGCATCGAAAGAGCACACCGTTTTCACAACGCTGCCGGCCAAATCCCCCCGCCGCCTGCTTCGCAGACGTCGACCCCCTTTTCAAAGGGGGGTAAGCGCAACGCCGCACTCTCCTAAATATGCATTTGCTTTTCCCCCCTTTGAAAAAGGGGGGCAGGGGGGATTTGCTTTTCGCCTGAAGCATCGGAAGAGCACACCGTTTACATGACGCTGCCGGCCCAATCCCCCCGCCGCCTGCTTCGCAGATGTCGACCCCCTTTTTCAAAGGGGGTAAGCGCAACGCCGCGCTCTGCAAAAGGGGTCAGCAAAGCGTTTCGCGCGCTCCTGCCTCTTCTTGGGTACGAGAAAAAAAGTCCGGATGCGATGTCCAGACGTTCACTCCACCCGCTGCCCACGTTCCAGCAGCCACAGCATGATGGTCTTCTGGCGCACGTAATTCGCGCGGACGTAGGCGTAGACCAGGCCGTGCCAGCCGTCGAGGAACCCCAGCCGGAGCACGTAGCCGCGCCAGAAACGCCAGGCCGGCGAGACGATCAGCTTGCCCAGCGACGCGCGCTTGCCGCGCGAGAATTCGTATTCGGCCATCATCCGAGCGTAGCGTTCGGTCTTCTGCAACTGCTGCATCAGCGAGCGGTACGGAAAATGGATCAGATCGCCGGACAGCGTGCGCACCGCGCCGTCGACGCTGGCGGCCTCGTGGATCTCGCGGTCGCCGCGCCAGCCGCCGCGGCGGCGGTCGAACAAGCGCAGCACGCGATCGGGATAGGCGTTGCCGCGGCGCAGGAACTTGCCGAAATACTCGCTCAATCGTGCGAATCGATAACCGGCGGCATCGGAGAAACCGGCGTCGCGGGCGACGAGGATCGAGGCCTTCAGCTCGGGGCTCACGCGCTCGTCGGCGTCGAGGCAGAGCACCCAGTCGTGGCTCGCCTGATCGACCGCGAACTGCTTCTGGCTGCGAAAACCGTCGAACGGCCGCACCAGCACGCGCGCGCCGGCCGCTTCGGCAATGGCGCGGGTGTCGTCGGTCGAGCCGGAGTCCACCACCACGATCTCCGCGCAGAACGCCAGCGAGGCGAGGCAGTCGCCGATGCGGTCGGCCTCGTTGAACGCGATAATGCAGGCCGAGATGCAGGCCGAAATCCCGGTTTGATCCGGCAGTGCCGTGGGCGGAGACGTATTGATGGCGGAATACCTGTTGTTCGCGACCGAGCGTTATGCGCTGCCCATCCTGCAACCGTTGGCGGACGCGCTGCAAGCTTCGGGGCACGGGGTGTCCGCCTGGCTGGTCGACGGCGCCGCGGGCGCGCGGCTGCCGGCGCCGGTGCGCAGCGTGGGCCTGCGCGAAGCGGTGGCGCTGCGGCCGCGCGCGGTCTTTTCGGCCGCCAACTGGGTGCCGACCTTCCTCAGCGGCCCGAAAGTACAGCTGTTCCACGGCTTCAACGTGGAGAAACGCGACGCCGCCCGCGGCCACTTCCGGGTGCGCGGGCTATTCGATCTGTACTGCACCCAAGGCCCGGCGACCACCGCGCCGTTCCGCGCGCTGGCCGCCGATCATCCGCATTTCGCCGTGGTCGAAACCGGCTGGCCGAAGCTCGATCCGCTGTTCCGCGACGACGGCGGTGCCTCCGCCGCGCTGCGCGCGCCTGCGGGCGGGCGGCCGACGGTGCTGTTCGCCTCCACCTTCACCGAACGCCTCAGCGCCGCGCCGCATCTGTTCGACGCCATCGCCGCCGATGTCGCGCGCGGCGACCGCTACTGGCTGCTGACCCTGCATCCGAAATGCGCGGCGGCGCTGTTCGAGCGCTACCGCAGCCTTGCCGGGCCGAACGCCGCGTTCGTGGAAACCGAACAGCTGATGGCCGCACAGCGCGCCGCCGACGTGCTGGTGGCGGATACCACGTCGGTAGTGTCCGAATTCGTGGTCCAGCACAAACCGGTGGTGACCTTCCGCAACCGCGCGCCGAAGCCGCACATGCTGGATTTCGAGGACCCGTCGCAGCTGCAGGCGATGCTGGAACGGGCGTTCGCGCCGACCGATGCGCTGCGCGCGGCGCTGGCCGATTACGCCGACGCCATCCACCCGTATCGCGACGGCCGCGCATCGGAGCGCGTGATCGCCGCGACCGACGACCTGATCGCCGGCAGGCTGGGAACGCTGCGCGGCAAACCGCTGGGCGGCCGCTTCCGGGCGCTGCGGATCCGCTCGAAGCTGGGGTACTGGGGGTTGGGCTGAGCCTTGTAGGAGCGGCGGAAGCCGCGATGAATAGTGGAAAGCCTGTCCGCAAGCATCGCGGCTTCCGCCGCTCCTACAAGAACCGGGTCACCAGCGCAGGGTGTTGCGCGCGATCTCGCGCGCCAGCCGCGCCTGCAGCGCGCGCGCATCGGCCTCCGGCAGGAAGTTCAGGCGCAGCGGTTCGGCCAGGGCGTTGCCGCCGGCGGTGTCCAGCAACAGGGTGGCCATCCCGAGCCGGCGTTCCAGCGGCGATTGACCGAAACGGATCGCCTGCAGCTTGCCGATTTCGGCGAACCGCCATTCGCGCGTCCACCAGCCGCGGCGGGTGGCGACCATGCGTTCGTCGATCGCATAGCCGGCGTGGGTGGCGTGCTGCCACGTGATGTAGGCCACCCAGGGCACCCACAGCGCGACGAACACCAGACCGAGCGGCCCGAAGCTCAGGAATGCGATCGCCCCCAGCAGCGACGCCCACACCATCTGCGGCACGAACAGCCGCGCGAAGGTCCAGCGGTGCAGGCGGTGCCAGGTCTGCGGCGGCCATTGCACCTGCGGCGCGAGATGGCGGATGAGTTCGTCGCAGCGCTGCGGCGTGGCCACCGGCGCGATCTCGCGCAGCGAACGCGGCTGGCTGTGCGAGCCGTTGTCCAGCACCGCGGTGCCCACTTCCAGCGTGCGCCGCCGGAACAGGCGGTGGAGCATGCCTTCGCGCAGCGTCCACGACTGAATGCGTCGGCGCGGCGTGCTGGTGCGGATGCGGGTGAGCAGGCCGCGTTCCAGCGTCAACCTGCGGCCGTGCTCCTCCAGGCGGAAGCCGGAATACTGGAGCAGCGCGATCAGCACCGAGAACGCGCGCAGCAGCGTCAGGAACATCAGGATCAGAAATACCGTAGCCGCCACTTCGTGGCCGCGGCCATAGCTGTCGACCATGCCGAACAGCGCCCGCCCCCACGATTCGATCAGGTCCGATGTCATGTCGGCGCCGAACTGGTTCATGGCCAGGTACGCGCCGCCGACCACGATCAGACCGCGGTTGGAGATCAGCCCGACGCGCACCACTTCGGCGGTCGACAGGCTGTGCAGCAGTTCGAACTCTGGGGTCGCCGGCGCTGATGTCGCCGTTGCGGCAGCCGCGTCGACGCGGCCGCGACGGCGCACCAGCGCTTCCAGCGCCAGGGCGTCTTCCACCTTCAGCACGCGCATTTCCGCTTCCGGCTTGACGCCGCCGGCCGATTCCAGCCGCACCTCGGCCACGCCGAAGATCCGGTGCAGCAGGGTCTGGTGCAGGCCGACGTTGTGGATGCGCGCGAACGGGATCTGACGCAGGCTGCGTTCCAGCAGACCGCTGCGGATCTCCAGACTGTCGATGCCGATCCGGAACCGGTAGGTGTAGTACTGCCAGATCGACACCACGGCGAGGATGCAGATCGCGACCAGCCCCCACAGGTCGTTGCGGTCGCCGCGCCCGAACAGGAACAGGGCGAGGATCGGAAAGATGAACTGTTTGAGCTGCTGGATCAGCACGAACAGCCACGACATCGGATGCAGCCGGCGTTCCGGCTGGGCGTCGAGCGCGGGCACCACCGCGACGTCAGGCGTGGTCATCGTCGTCCTGACGATCGATCTGACGGCTGAAATGGTCGCGCAGCCGCTCGGCGTCGGCATCGTCCAGGCCGGAAATGCTCACCGCGCTCAGCCGGGTGCCGGCGGTGTGCAGCACCAGCGAGGCCAGCCGATGGCCGCGTTCCAGCGGCCCGCGCTTGAGATCCAGATGCTGCACGCGCGAGGTCGGCACCCGCGTTTCCCACTGCCACAGCCGGCCGCGGCGCACCGCGAAGCCGTCCTCGTCCAGCATCCAGAAGGTGTAGCGATAGCGCTTGCCCGCCACCCATACCGCAAACCCGATCGCCACCACCCATAGCGCCGCGATCGCCATCCACCCCCAGTCCTGCGCCGCCAGTGTCCTGCGCAGCATCAGCGTGGCGAACGCGCACGGCACCGCGGCGACCAGCAGCGCGACGTAGAGGAACACGCGGTAGGCGCGCGCCGGCAGCGGCTGCCAGCCGCTCGGGGCGACCCAGATATCCGGCGCGGGCGCCGACGTTTCGCCGGGGAGTGCTCCATGGTCGGCCTTGGCCTGATCGGGCTCGGCGCGGTCCAGCGCCTCGGGAAACGGTTCGGTCATGTCGATATCGGTCGGGGGAGGAGGTGTGGCCGGAGCATCATTCCTGATCGTGGGGCGCACGATCTTCGGGATCGCGGCCTTCCAGATCCCGGTACGGATTGTGATACGGATTCAACGACGGTCGCAGGGTGTAGCGTTTGTACGTCCATTGATACTGTGCCGGATCGCGCCGCGCGATGCGCTCCACTGCCGCGTTCAGCGCCGAGGTCGCCACCATCGTATCGCCTGAGGCGATGTCTTCGGGCGCCGGCTCGATCCGCAGCGCGAACGCCAGGTCGCCGACCCGCTCGCAGTACGCGAACAGAACGATCGCGCCGCTGCGTTCCGCCAGACGCGGCAACAGCGACATGGTGTACGCCGGCACCCCGAAGAACGGCGCGAACTCGCCGTCGCCGCTTTTCGGCTGCTGGTCCGGCAGGATGCCGACCACGCCGCCGTCGCGCAGGCGCTTGAACAACTGGCGGATCCCCGCGGCCTCGGCGCGGACCTGGGTCACGCGGTCGCCGGCATCGGCGCGGACCCGGCGCAGGAAGGCTTCGCCCAGCGCGGAGTCCGGCGGCCGGTACAGGATCGCCAGCGGCGTACGCGACGCCAGCCATTGATTCAACAGTTCCCAGTTGCCGTAGTGCGGCGCGGCCACGATCACGCCCCTGCCCGAAGCGATGGCCGCATCGAACAACGCCTCGCCCTGGGTCTCGCGGATCATCCGCAGATTCTCGGCGTGCGGGCGTGTCCACAGGCGCAGGGTTTCCAGCGCCTGCCGCGCCGTGGTGCGCAGAATCTCGCCCTGCAGCCGCTCGCGCTGCCCGGGCAGCAGCTCGGGATAGGCCATTTCGAGATTGCGCCCCGCCACCCGGCTCTCGCGGCCGCCCCGGCGCAGCCACAGCCGGGCCATGGCGTCGCCGAGCGTGCGCAGCCACGGCCACGGCAGACGCCCGATGGCGCTGGCGATGAAATAGAGAATGCGGGCGAACACATCGGTCATCGCTGGGAGTCTACCGGCGCCACCCTGCGGCAACGCATGGAAAAGGTCATCGTCGCAGCGGCTTGCGCAGCGTCCGCGATCCCCGGATGCTCGCGTTCCCGCCCTTCGCCCGGCCTCCGCCATGCTCGCCCTGATCCAGCGCGTCACCGAAGCCCGGGTCGAAGTGGAAGGCGACACCGTGGGCGCCATCGGCCCCGGACTGCTGGCGCTGATCGGCGTGGAGCCCGGCGACGGCCGCGATCAGGTCGCGAAACTCGGCGACCGCCTGTTCCGCTACCGGGTGTTTTCTGATGACGCCGGCAAGATGAATCTCTCCCTGGCCGACACCGGCGGCGGCCTGCTGCTGGTCAGCCAGTTCACCCTCGCCGCGGACACCCGCTCCGGCCTGCGGCCCAGCTTCAGCACCGCCGCCGCGCCTGCGGACGCCGAGCGGGTGTTCGGCGAACTGGTTGCCTATTGCCGGCAACAGCATGCCAATGCCGTTGAAACCGGCCGCTTCGGCGCCCATATGGTCATCAGTCTGGTCAATGACGGCCCGGTCACGTTCCTGCTTCGCGCCTGACCGGTTCCGGGGCTGAATACACATCAGTTCCGTCCTCGCCGACGCCTTGAATCGGCACCCGCAACGCACCACATCGCCCGCATCCAACCTCCTTGACCCCGGTCGTGCGTTCTCCCGACCGATGCTTCCGCACCACCCCGCGCGCCGGCCCCGCCCACACCGACGCCCAGTCCCTGCCCCGGGGCTGTTATAATTACGGGTTCACTTTCCCACGGTGGCGCCCATGGCCAACGAACGTCAGGCTCCGCAGTCCGACATCAAGCAACTGATCAGCAAGGGCCTGGAGCAGGGCTACCTGACCTATGCCGAGGTCAACGATCACCTGCCCGACGATCTTGTCGATCCCGAGCAGATCGAAGACATCATCGGCATGATCAACGGCATGGGCATCGAGGTCCATGAAGTCGCGCCCGATGTCGATACCCTCCTGCTCGCCGACGGCAACACCGGCGGCCGCGAAGTCGACGATACCGCCGCCGAAGAAGCCGCGGCCACGCTGACCGCGCTGGACGGCGAAGGCGGCCGCACCACCGACCCCGTGCGCATGTACATGCGCGAGATGGGCACGGTCGAGCTGCTGACCCGCGAAGGCGAAATCGCCATCGCCAAGCGCATCGAGGAAGGCCTCACCCAGATGATGCTGGCGCTGGCCAGCTTCCCCTGGTCGGTGCAATTGCTGCTCGAAGAATACGAACTGCACAAGGGCGGCAAGAAGCGCCTGGCCGACATCGTCGTCGGCTTCAACGACATCGAGGAGCCGGTCGAAGAGATTCCGGTCGCCGAGATCGCCGAAGACGCGCTCGAAGCGGAAGCCGAAGAGGACGAGGACGACGGCGCCGCCGAAGAAGCCGGCCCGACCGGTCCGGATCCGGCCGAGGTCGCGCGCCGCATGGAAGCGCTGGCCGAGGGCTACCTCAAGTTCCAGAAGGCCTACGCCAAGCAGGGCCCGGCCAACAAGGCCGTCGCCAAGATGCGCGAGGAAATGGCCGAACTGTTCGTCACCCTCAAACTGCCGCTGCCGCTGACCGATACCCTGGTCCGCAAGCTGCGCGAAGTGCTGGGCCAGGTGAAGGAACACGAACGCCGCATCCTCGACCTTTCCACCCGCATCGCGCGCATGCCGCGCAAGGATTTCATCCGCGCGTGGGAAGGCAACCAGACCAACGTGGGCTGGGTCGACGAGATGCTGAAGCGTAAGCAGAAGTGGTCCTCGGGCCTGCGCGACGTGAAGGAACAGGTCATCGCCGAACAGGAAGCCACCATCGCCATCGAGCAGGCGCTGTACCTGAATCTCTCCGACATCAAGGAGATCAGCCGCGCGATGGCCTATGGCGAAGCCAAGGCGCGCAAGGCCAAGAAGGAAATGGTCGAAGCCAACCTGCGCCTGGTCATCTCCATCGCCAAGAAGTACACCAACCGCGGCCTGCAGTTCCTCGACCTCATCCAGGAAGGCAACATCGGCCTGATGAAGGCCGTGGACAAGTTCGAATACCGCCGCGGCTACAAGTTCTCGACCTACGCGACGTGGTGGATCCGCCAGGCCATCACCCGCTCGATCGCCGATCAGGCCCGCACCATCCGCATCCCGGTGCACATGATCGAAACGATCAACAAGCTCAACCGTATCTCGCGGCAGATGCTGCAGCAGTACGGCCGCGAAGCGACGCCGGAAGAGCTGGCGAAGGAAATGGACATGCCGGAAGACAAGATCCGGAAGGTCCTGAAGATCGCCAAGGAACCGATCTCGATGGAAACACCGATCGGCGACGACGAAGACAGCCACCTCGGCGACTTCATCGAAGACACCAACGTCGAATCCCCGATCGAGAACACCACCAACATCAACCTGCAGGAAACCGTCCGCGACGTGCTGGCCGGCCTCACCCCGCGGGAAGCCAAGGTGCTGCGCATGCGCTTCGGCATCGACATGAACACGGACCACACGCTGGAGGAAGTCGGCAAGCAGTTCGACGTCACCCGCGAGCGCATCCGCCAGATCGAAGCCAAGGCCCTGCGCAAACTCCGTCACCCGAGCCGTTCGGAACAGTTGCGCAGTTTTCTCGATATCGAGTAATCGACCCCGCCGTTCCAGCGCAGAAAAAGCCCGCCGCAAGGCGGGCTTTTTTCGTTTTCCGGCCGATATTCCGGCAATAGGGTCCTCCTGTATCGCCGTTTCCGGCCGACGGTCCTCCTCTCCGACCTCTCAGCAGACGTCGCAGCCCTGAAGCCCGCCCGGCTTTGCTAAGATTCCGACCAAGGGCCTATAGCTCAACGGTTAGAGCAGAGGACTCATCGAAAGGTGACGCTGGCGCGTAATCGCCAGATGACAACGGGAAGAATTCAGGGAAACCGCAGCGGCTCGGCCGGCGGCAATCCTGAGCCTAGCCGGCGGTACACCGCCGGAAGGTGCAGAGACTACCTGAGGGCTACAGCGCCCTTAATCACAGGCTCGAGCATCCCGCACCCGACCAGCATGCTGAGGGTGATGAGATAGTCCACGCCAGGGCGAAAGCCTTGGGCAACGTGAATCCTTTGGTTCCAGGTTCGAATCCTGGTGGGCCCACCACTACACCGCATCAAACCGCTCTCTGCGGTATTGCAAAAGCCCATTATTTTGCAGGCTTTCCACGAGCTTCCCTTGACGCCACCCGCTGGGTGAACCGTTCCTTCTGGCCAAAAATTCGCCAAAATCTGGCTCTCTCTCTCCGTTCCATTGGACTTCAGGACTGTCAAGTCAAAGCAATCGTTTTTCGATTTCCTTGTAGATCAACGGTTTACGCTTGGACTCGGGAGAGCGATTTTATTGCGTCAATGCTGGTCCGGCGGGATGTTAACGACTAGCCTCGCGGGCACTACGATGTCGCATTCACGCGCAATGCGAAGTAGCCTACCCGCAACACCGCGTAAGTATGCCGGGCGAACACACTCGCCCTCATGTATCACATCGCTTGCCGAAAAGCTGAGAGAAAATTGCTGTTGGAAAAGGCATAAAAAAAACTTCATGGGAGAGAGTTATGCCAGTTGACGGACCACTGCCAAAAGTTCCGCTCGCGCATGAGATAAATTCTGACGCGAAAAGGTGCTTTGATGCGCGTCGGCCGCGCAATTGGCTTCTAACGAGCCTTGAAGGGACGGAGGACTATGGGTTAGATATTCAAGTTCAGACGACGCGAAACCAAGAAATAACGGATGTATTTAGGGTTCAGCTAAAAGGGACCACGACCCCTAATTTCTCCTCCGACCAATCCTTCATTTCGATTGAGATCAAGGCATCGACCGCCAGATTCTACAATAGGATTGTCGAGCCGGTACTCATGGTGGTCTGCGACCTGTCAGTTGATCCAGATCCAATTTTCTGCGATCTGTACTACGTGTGGGTTCATGACGAGCTCCGTCGTATCGATACAGCAAGCATTCCTGATGCTCAGAAAGAGATAACCATTCGAATACCGACGGCCAATCGACTTATTGGTGCTGATCTATCGGCCGATATTAATCGGCATAATGAGCTTGCCAAGGCTGGGCAGGCACTTAATGCGAAGATAATTAGGACGCATCCCGGAGCCGATGCAGCGGAGCGAGCGACACTCGTTCAGGGGATGACGAAGGCCATATCTAGCCGAGGCCCCGCATTCATCGAAGCATTGGCAGATCCTGGTGAGGATTACTGGGTTGATCCTCGTCCTGGGTCGATTCCTTGGCATTTGCGGGGCGCGAAAAGCCATTTGCGGAGAACCAACCTTCCAGAAGCCAAGGCCGATCTCGATGCGGCTGAAGCCTTGTTGCCAGAATCGACGCAGATTGAAAAAGGTGAATATTGGTTCCTTCGCGGAAAACTATTCGGCGAAAGTGGTTCTGATAAGGAGGCAAGTGCTGCATTTCAAAAAGCGTATTCTGATAATCCACTAGGAAAGCACCTTGCGGCATGGGCAGAGGCTGAACTCAAGTATCGGCATCCTGATGGAGATTTCGGCTCATATCCTGACCTGCTCAGCAAACTTGAGGGTGATGATCCAATAGTTCTTTCTGCAAGGTCTCGGGTGCTAGCCGCAGAAGCGCGTATCGATGAAGCAATCGTAGTAGCGGATCGTATTGTTGGAATTGAAAGATATTCAGCTCGCGCGCTTGCCAACACTATGGGCAGAAAAAATGCTGCTGTGATTGTTGACTGTCAGAAGGGATTGTCGTCGGCGGGACTGCCAGAGCATTCAAAGCAGTTGCTCCTTATCCTTAAGGCCAGGGCGCTATTTTCGCTAGCTCATCCTGCAGAGATCGAGGAGTTTGGTGAAAATCTGCCGCCCAGCGGGATCGCAGGCATTGACAATGCCAAATTGGAAGAAGCGTGGATAGCTATTGAAGCGACTGTTAACGATTTAAAGGAGCGAGGTTGGAACTCTAATATAGGACACGTTGCAGACATATGGGCTGCGTGCGCGTCCATTTTAGGTAAGAAACGGCAAGCTTTACCGCTTCTTACTGAGGCTGCTAGCACCCGGCCGGGCATTAGTGTTTTGGAAGAAGCATTAGAAACCGTAGCGAGTTTGTGCGGTGATTTCAAGGTCGCGTTGGAAGCCAATAATCGTGCTCCTCAATCCCAAAAGCGGGACATGCGACGCGTTGTACTTCTTCATCAAGCGCAAAAGCACAGAGAGTGCGTAAAATACTTGGAAGAAAATCTCCAATTATTTGATCGCTCGCATCCCTTCTTCGGACATGCAGTGGTCGTTGCATCTCTTTCAGCGCATCACATTGTTCGGCCAGATCTCGTTGCAGCGTGGCTGGCAGAACTCAATTCAGCTCCCGATCTTCAACAATATGCGGCGGAGCTCGAATATTTTATATCTTCTGATGTTAGCAAACTAACCAGTGACGAGGCATCTAGACGCTTACTGGCTCGATATGAGGAACTGGGTCAGCCATTGGGCATGGCGCCGACAGTTATCCAAGCGCTTGAGCCTTCTGAGCCTGTTCAGGCAGAGAAGTTGTTAGAGATAGCGTTAAGAATTCAAAAGAAAGTTCAGCCTTCGTCCGCAATGGCAATGCATGTTGGCATTTCCATGATTACATTAAAGCGCTGGGGCGATCTATTGGAGTTGTGTGAGCGCCTACGCTGGCGCGCCGATCTTAGCCCGCGTATGAAGGGCTTTCAAGCATTGGCCCTTGAACAGATGGGGCGAACGAGCGAGGCCCGTGCTGTGATCGAAGCCATGCTGTCTGGCGGCATAGTCGATGCTATGGCGTTGAAAATGTATATCTCAATAATGGTTCGCTGCGGTTTTGTCTCAGATGCAATTGGTGCGGCCGAAATAATTTTGGAAGAAGCAAAATCTCCGGAGCAGCGAAAGGATTGCATCCGTCTGTTGTTCACCCTTACTCAAAATTCAGATCCGGCGAGCCCACGTCTTTTAGCGCTTGCCAATGAGATGGCGGTGCTCGCAAATCCCGCGTCGGAGGTAGACGAGGGCATCTATTTGATTATGTTTTTAAACGCCACATTCGCCGAAGCAAACAGGCCGTCGAAATTAGATCTAGAAAGTTTTCATAAGCGATCGGAAGCTTTTTTTACAGCCTTTCCTAATTCAAAGATTGTCAAGCGCGGACTATTTCGTGAAGATGCGCCGGCAGAAGAATTTATTACACAGCTCAAGGAGTTGCTTGGTATCACTGAAGAGCGGGAAAAATTCATTGCTAGGCTGGAGCGGGATTTGCAAAGTGGCATAACAGTGGTGCCATTTGCTTGGCGGCCGCAATTGGTTTTTCCGTATATTCATGACGTGGTGCATTTATGGGCAATAGCTAAATTATCTGGAATTGATGATCGAAAATTTCACCTCATAATGTGCACCGATGTTCAACATGTCCCGCCTAGCGCGTCGGTGCTGCGAGAGAAAATTCCTTTGCTGGATATAACAGCATTGCTGGTGACATCTGATTTGGATCTAATTGATAAGCTTTTTGATATTTTCGATCAAGTGGCTATTGCAAGATTGACCCTGCAAGGAATTGCGCGTTTGGTTGAGCCGATTGCCGGGAGCCCTATGCGTGCAAGTTGTCTCAGACTTCAAGACGCATTGAAGCCCCATCATGCAAAGATCATCCAGCCATCTATTGATGCGTTACTTGATGACGTCGAAAGCGATGCCGAAGCACTGGGCTTCGAGCACAAGGAAATAGTTCGCATTTGCAGAGAGCAAGCAGAACGCTATCAGCTCTACACGGATGACTTATCTATTCAGATACTGTGCGCCGAGGGAAAGGAGCCAGATGGAATTTGCACATTGGATGTTATGGCTGGAATGGAAGAGCTAGGACTGCTAACGAGAAAGGACGTCGCTTCGAAAATCGCACAACTTTGCGAATGGCGTGTCGGCGTTATTGTGCGATACGACGATCTCGTCGCGCTTTTCCCGGCTGACTTTCTCCGAGCACGGACAGTTGAAGCTGCAATAGCAGCGATTGACGGCGACCGAAATCTCGCGGCTACTTTGGCAGCGCTGTGGGATTTCAGAGCATCATTTGAGAAAACGCTTGCGCACGCATCAGCTGTGCTTCGCAAAATTGTAGATGACGCAGCGATAGATGTCGTGGCTGCTACAGCACTGATCAGGCAATGGTATGCTAAAGCTGGATTTGCGCAGGATGCGCCTCGCGCTGAGATCGTTGTAGTTAGTGTAATCCTCGGTGCGGCGCAATTGGGCACGCTTTCTTCCGTGTCTGCGCGCCGATTGTGGAGTGTCTATTTGAAGCTGGTAGAGATAGACACTCATCCCTACATGGATGAGAAGAAAGAGCGAGATGCTATTGTGTCGCTGGGCGCTCGATGTGCAGCGTTGCTAGGTAAAGATCGCGAAGCAGGACAGCACGCATTTAACGGGCTACAACGGGGATATACAGAAAGCACCAGCGAATACGAGTGTTTCACGTCCGCGTATACCAATGCGTTGATAGATATCAAGCGACCCAGTAATTGAGATCTTTATTGGTTGACTTATCCGACTCGCGTGTGAGGAGTGTGACTGGCTATCTGTTTGGCGGCGGCGCAAAGAGCATGCGCTTAGTCCTAGTACACAATTGTCTAGATTTCGTATCTGTGTCGCATCTACTGTGGTATCGAGGAATTGCTAGAATATATGGCGATTTTAGTTGGTTAATAACGCAAATTCTTGCCACGAGATGTCAGTACCGCACCATACGCGCCACAAAAAATCCGCCGAAGAGAAATCCCTCCGGCGGATCTTATTCACTCATTCTCCTTCAGCAGACCGCCGAATCAGATCACGGGATCGGACCCATCGGGCAGTTGAAGGTCGCGGTGCGCGACACCGAGCCGGAGGCGTTGGCCACGGTCACGCTGACGGTCGGACGCGAGTAGCGCGTACAGCGGCCGAAGAGCCAGTTGCCGGTGCTGCCGTTCGACCAGGTGGCGGTGGCGGGGGTCGGGGACGTGTAGTTCACTTCGCACATGTAGGTGCCGGCGCCGCTGTTGGCCATGTCCGGGCAGTTGAAGCTGGTGATGACGGGCGGCGTGCCGGTGGGCGGATTGCCCGCGCAGCTCACGCCAACCGCGGTGAAGGCGGCGGTGACGCTGGCCACGCTGTAACCCAGATCGGCCGCGGCCGTCTGCACGCCGCAGGCGCCCTGGTTGAAGTCGGTGCTCGACGTCCAGTACAGATCGTTGGCGCGCGCGAACGCCTTGAATGCGGTCTGCGTGTTCCAGCCGGCGGTGGTCGCCAAGGTGTAGAAGGCCTTGTTGTAGACGCCCGAGGAGTAGTGCACGCCCATGCCGGCGTAATAGTTGGACGCGTGTCCGATCGAGACGCCGTCCAGCGGCGGGTTGTACATGTAGCGCAGCGCGCCGGTGCCTTTCTTGATGTCGTAGCCGACCTTGAAATCGTTGCTGCCGCGCATGTAGTACTCGGAGGCTTCGCCGGCCATGTCCGAGAACGCTTCGTTGATGCCGCCGGACTGGTTGGAATAGATCAGGCCGGAGTTCTGCTGCGTGTAGCCGTGCGAGACCTCGTGGCCCACCACATCCAGGCTGACCAGCGGATAGAAGGTGTTGAGGCCGTCGCCGAACAGCATGCCGGTGCCGGTCCAGTACGCATTCTCGTGATTGGTGGCGTAATGCACCTGCAGCAGCAACTGGAAGGTGAGCGGCGCCTGGCCCATGTACGACTGATACATGTTGAAGACCACGCCGCCGAAATAATGCGCGTCGTTCAGCGGCGAGTACGCGCCGTTGATGGTCCTCACGGTGTTGCGCGGGCAGGCGTACGAGAACGCGGTGGTGCCGGACGTGCCGCCGTTGAGATCCACGGTCTTCACGTTGGCGTTGTTCATGGTGCAGGTGGTGCCGCTCTGCGCGACGTCCAGATAGCCGTAGTTGGTGCCGTATTCGTACTGGCCGATCTTGGTGTTGCCGCCGGGGCCCGTGCCGACCAGCGCGTGCTGCAGGTTCTCCCATTGCTTGATGACGCGGCCGGTATTGGCGTCGACGATGACGGTCGGCCGGGTCGGCGAGCCGCCGCGTGCCGTGTCGGCGAAGTACGAGACCACATACGCCTTGCGCGCGCGGCCGTCGTCGTCGATGTGGATCATCAGCTCGGACGACTCGTTGCTGGTGCGCATGAAACCGACGCGCGCGCCCAGGCCGGCGCTCTTGCCGATGGCCAGCGCGCGGCTGCCGCTCAGACGCGGTTTGCCGGCGGGAATTTCGCTGGCCAGGCCATCGATCTTGCGGCCGAACAGGGTCTTGAGGTTGCCGTTCTCGTCTTCGTTGACGATCACCTGTTCGCCGAAGATCGGCAGGCCGCGGAACGTCTGCTGATAGCGATGGTTGCGCACGCCCAGATCGGTCTTGCGATCGAGCAGGAACAGGCGCGATTCGGTATCCAGACCCAGCGCCTGCGCGTGGCGGGCGTGGACCGTGCCGGCGGTGCCGGACGCGGCGATGGCGGCATTGGTTTGCTTGACGCGGACCAGATTGTCCTGATGCAGGTCGGTGCGGACGGCGGCGGATGCGCCGCCGGCGATCAGGATGGCGGCGGTCGCGATGGCGAGTGCGGTGGAGCGGTAATGACGACGCATGGATGTCTCTCCCTTGAGTGCGATGAGTGCCGGCTGCGGAAGGCAGACGGCTCCTTCCGATCCGCGCCCCTCGCGGATCGTTCGATGACGCGCGTATCGACCGGCCACGATTGTCTGGCCGACGCATGCATCGAGAACGCAGGATGTCGCGCCGATGTCGCAGGGAATGCGATTGCTGTCGAAATCCGGAAGGATTCCGGACGTCCGGCCGATCGGATCGGCCGGACGGTTCGCGTCGCTCCGCGGATCAGAACCCGTAGCGCAGGAACCCGCCGTCGACGGCGATGCATTCGCCGGTGATGTAACTGGATGCGGGCAGGCACAGGAACGCCACCGCTGCGGCGACTTCCTCGGGTTCGCCGATGCGGCCCATCGGCGTGCGCAGCAGGACTTCGTCGAGATAATCCGGGTCGGCGAGTTTGGTCGAGGTGCGGCGGGTGCGGATGTACCACGGCGCCACCGAATTCACGCGGACGCCGTCTTCGGCCCATTCCACCGCGAGGTTGCGGGTCATCTGGTGCATGGCGGCCTTGCTCATGCCGTAGGGCGCGCCGCTGCGCACGTGGGTGATGGCGGAAACGCTGCCGACGTTGACGATGCACGAGGCCGCGTGTCGGGTCAGCAGCGGATAGGCGCTGCGCGCGAGTTCGAAGGCGCTGAACAGGTTGGTCTCGAAGATGCCGCGCCACTCGTCCTCGCTGTAGTCGACGGCGGCTCTGGTGACGTTGCCGCCGGCGTTGTTGACCAGGATGTTGAGGCCGTCGCCCAAGTCCTCGACCCAGTCGAGCAGGTCGCGGCGCTGTTCGTCGTCGGCCACGTCGGCCACCCGGGTGCGGACTTCGCCGTCGGGGAATTCTTCTTCCAGTTCGATCCGCACCGAATCGAGGCCGTTGCCGTCGCGGGCGGCGATGAGCACGCGGGCGCCGAAGCCCAGCAGTTCGCGCGCGATGGCGCGGCCGATGCCGGCGCTGCCGCCGGTGACCAGCGCGAGTTGTCCGTCGAGGCGCCAGCGGTGAGCGAGCATGGGGTGGGCCGTCCGCGATGTGGATGGGCGTAGGATAAGCCGCGACCCCGCCGAGGAGGACCACCATGCGCCAGGCTTTCGTATTTCGCGCGATCTTCACGATGTCGTTGCTGGCCGGTGTCGGCGGCCTGACGGGCTGCTCGAAGCCCAAGGTGCCCGATCACGACGACCCGCCCGAACCGCAGGCCGCGGCTGCGGCGCAGCCCACGCAGCTGCGCGAGGCGATGCAGAAGCCGATCGACAAGGCGGAAGCGGCGCAGGGCGAAGTCGACGCCGCGGCCGAACGCCAGCGCGCGGCCATCGACGCCGCGACCGGCGACTGAGGCGGTTTACTTCGACGAAAACGACGACGCCCGGCGTTGGCCGGGCGTCGTCTGGATCGGTGCAGTGGAGTGTGGCGCTGCTGCGATCAGAACCCGCAGAAGCAGTACGCGTAGGCCTTGGCCGGGGCGCCGCCGGCGCGCGGCTCCATCGCGCGTTCCAGCATGCGCAGGTCGCGGTCGGCCTGCGGCACCACTTTCGCCAGCATGCCGCGGGCGATATCCGAATGGCCGAGCAGGGCGCGACCGGTGGCGCTGCCGGCGAAGCCGCTGAACCACTGTTCGAACGGCGTCATCTGCCGCTCGATATAGCGCACCGGATAGGTGCCGGGCTTGCCGCCGAGCTTGGCGCGCTTGGCGGCGTCGGCGATCGCGGTCTGCAGGCCGCCGAACGCGTCCACCAGACCGTGCTCCTTCGCCTGCGCGCCGCTCCACACGCGGCCGCGAGAGACGGCGTCGACATCGGCCAACGGCTTCTTGCGCGCTTCGGACACTTTGCCGGTGAAGTCGCGGTAACCCTTCTCGATTACGGTCTGCATCACCTGCGAGACGTCCGCCGACAGCGGGCGGGTGACATCGAATGCACCGGCGAACCTGGTGGTGGACACGCCGTCGGTGCGGACACCGATCTTTTCGAGCGTGCGCGAGAAGGTCGGGATCATGCCGAAGATGCCGATGGAGCCGGTGATCGTGGACGGGTCGGCGTAGATGCGGTCGGCGTTCATGCTGATCCAGTAACCGCCCGACGCGGCCAGATCGCCCATCGACACCACCACCGGCTTGCCGGCCTTCTTCAACGCGACGATCTCGCGGCGGATCTGCTCGGAGGCGAACACTTCGCCTCCGGGGGAGTCCACGCGCAGCACCAGCGCCTTCACGCTGTCGTCGTCGCGGGCTTCGCGCAGCAGCGCGGCGGTGGATTCGCCGCCGATGGCGCCGGCGGGCTGTTCGCCGCCTCTGATTTCGCCTTCGGCCACCACCACCGCGATATGGTTCTGGCTGCCCAGCATCGGCAGCGCGCCCTTGAGGTGGGTCAGATAGGTGTTGAACGAGACCTGGCGGAAGCCGCCCTCCGCCTGTTCGTCGGGCGTGCCGCGCTTGGTGAGCAGGGCTTCGACTTCTTCCTGCGTCTTCAGGCCGTCGATCCATTTCTGTTTCACCGCGTACCGGGCCAGATCGCCCTGCACCGCGGCGATGTCCGCCGGCAGCGTGTCGAAACTGGCGGCCAGCTGCTGCGGGTCGAGCTTGCGCGCCTTGCTGATGTCGCCGAGATACCGCTGCCAGATGTCGTTCATCCAGAACAGGTCGGCTTCCTTGGATTCGGGCGATGCCGCATCCAGCACGTAGGGCTCGGCCGCGGACTTGAATTCGCCGACCTTGAACAGGTGCACGTCGACGCCGAGTTTGTCCTGCAGGCCTTCGCGGAAGTACTGGCGATAGCGGGCCAGACCTTCGATTAGCATGCCGCCCATCGGGTCGAGATAGATTTCGTTCGCCTGCGACGCCAGCAGGTACTGGGCCTGGTCGTAGCTTTCGCCGAACGCGATGATCTGCTTGCCGGAGGCGCGCAACTCGGCCAGGGCTTCGGCCACTTCGCGGATCGAGGCATAGCCGCTGAAGGACATGCCGTCCACGCGCAGCAGCACGCGTTCGATGCGCTTGTCGGTCTTGGCCGCGTTCAATACCGTCAGCAGGTCGCGCAGCTGCACTTCGTTGGCCCGCGGATCGTTCAGGGCTTCGGCCAGCGCGCGGCTGGTGGGATCGATCGTGTACTGCTCGACCAGCGTGCCTTCCGGCGCGATCACCAGGGTGCTGCGGTCGTCCACCGGCAACACCCGCTTGGTTCCGCTGCCCAGCACGGCGAGGCAGAGCAGCAGGAAGCCGAAGAACAGGATGTTGAAGATCAGACGGCGGGTGAAATTCATCGCATCCCAGAGACCGACCAGGATGCTGGCGATGGGGCCGCGGCGGCGCGGTTCGTTCATGGGGGAACTCTCCTTGGTGTATGGCTGGCAGTGTGCCGGTCGGTAGCGGTGGCGTCATCCGCCATCGGTCACTCCTACCGGCAGCACCATGGGCACGCGTCGAGACAGCCGCAGGAAGCGCAGCCCCAGCAGTACCGCGGCCACCGTAAGGCCCGCGGTCAGCCCGACCCACATGCCGCGCGGGCCGTAGGCGGGCACCAGATCGCCCAGGCCCAGGCCCAGTACCGCGCCCAGCGGCATGCCGATGCCCCAGTAGGCCACCGCCGCCAGCAGCATCGGCACGCGGGTGTCCTTCAGCCCGCGCAGGGCGCCGACCGACAGCACCTGGATGCCGTCCGGGAACTGGAACGCCGCCGCCAGCAGCAGCAGCGAAGCGGCCATCGCGATCACCGCGGCATCGGAGGTGTACATCGCGGCGATGGCCTCGTTGCCCAGCAGCAGCGCGCTGCCGGTCAGCAGTTGGGTCATCAGCACCAGCGTGTAGCCGGCGAACGCCGCTCGGCGCAGGCCGTCGCGGTCGCCGCGGCCCACGGCGTGACCCACGCGGACCGTGGTGGTCTCGGCCAGCGCCATCGGCACCATGAAGCAGAGGCTGGCGACGTTGATCGCGATCTGGTGCGCCGCCGCCGGCACTTCGCCCAGCCGCCCGATCACCAGCGCCGTCGCCACGAACAGCCCGCCTTCCAGCAGCCAGGTGATGCCGATCGGCAGGCCCACCGTCAGCAGTTCGCGGATCTGCGGCCAGCGCGGCGGGTCGTAGCGGTTCAACAATTGCAGGTCGCGGAACCTGCGCGCGCGGGCCAGATAGGCGGCCATCGCCAGCACCTGCAGCCACATGATCAGCGCCGAGGCCAGTCCCAGCCCGCCCGCGCCCAGCGCCGGCAGCCCGGCGTAACCGAAGGTCAGGGCGTAGCCGGCGGGCACCAGCAGCAACAGCCCGCCGAAGCCCAGGATCATGGTCGGGATGGTGTAGTGCAGGCCGTCGCAGAGATAGCGCATGCACAGGAACACCGCCAGCGCCGGCACGCCCCAGCGGATGCCGTGGACGAAGGCGGTGGCGCCCGGGCGGATCTCCGGCGCGATGCCGAAGGCCTCCAGCGCCAGCGGGATCGCGCTGAGGAACACGAACATCGCCAGCCCCAGGATCAGCGCCAGCCACAGCGCCTGCCGGAACAGCGGCCCGATCTCGTCGCGTCGCCCGGCGCCGTCCAGCTGCGAGACCGAGGCCGGCACCGCGATCAGGGTGCCCATCGGCACCAGCAGCGGCAGCCAGAACAGCGCCGTGCCCACCGACACCGCCGCCAGCGTGGCGGTGCCGTGGTGGCCGGCGATGACCGCATCGACCAGACCGATCAGTCCGGTCGAGACATGGCCGGCGATCAACGGCGCGGCCAGCCGCGCACTGCTGCGCAGCTCGTCGCGAAAACGCGGTGTGGGGGATTCGGACATGACTGCGCCGGAAGCGGGAGCGCGGCATGGGGCCGGCGCATGGGCTGGTATCTTACGGCACCGCTGATGAGATCCATTTCGGCCACCCACGTCAGCCCGGGGAGCGCATGACCGAACCGCAAGCCCACGCCGCGCCTGCCGCCTGCGAAAACTGCAGCAGCGTGCTGCAGGGCAGTTACTGTCACGTCTGCGGTCAGCACGCCCACAGCCCGCTGCACAACTTCGCCCATGCGGTCGAGGAAGTGTTCGAGTCGTTCTGGCACCTCGACGGCCGGATCTTCCGCACCGTGCGCGATCTGTTCGTGCCCGGACGGGTCGCCGCCGGCTATCTGGCCGGTCACCGCGTCCGCTACGTCGCGCCGCTGCGGCTGTTCGTGATCGTCAGCCTGCTGACGTTCTTCGTCGGCAAGGCCACGCTGCACATCGACAAGGAGGCAGTGTTCAGCAGCACAGACAGTCCGGCGGAGGTCGGACTCGGCGCCGACCCGGCGTCGGCATCGCAAACCAGGCCAGGTGCCGCCGCCGCGACCGCCGCCTCAGCATCCGCGCCTGCCACCCTGGCCGACGCCGCCGCGGCGCCCAGGCGCGCCCTGACCACCATCGACGCCGTCATCGCCGACCGCAACCGCCAACTCGGCGAGTTCCGACGCGAGGCGCTCGAATCCGACGGCGGCTGGCTGCTTACGCCGCTCTCGGGCACGGTGAAGTCCGGCATCGACGATGGCGCCCGCAGCCGCATGCGCGAGCTTGGCGCGTCGGAAGCCGAGATCGCGCTGGCGATGGCCCGCGCCGACATCGAACTGGAACAGGCGACGGCCGCCAGCAGGGCCGCGGCCGCCAAGGCCCCAGCCGACACCGAATGGCTCACGCGCTGGATCAAGAAGCGCGGCGACCGTTTCGCGCGCAACAGCGAGGCGATGCGCGAAAACCCGGACGAATTCATCCGCCTGTTCCTGGGCGCGGTGCCCGGCGCGCTGTTCCTGCTGGTGCCGTTGTTCGCCCTGTTCCTGAAGGTGATGTACCTCGGCTCGGGGCGCGGTTACCTGGAACATCTGGTGGTGGCGCTGTACAGCCACGCATTCCTGCTCGCCACGCTGCTGCTGCTGTTCGTGCTGACCGGCGTGGCGGGACTCGCGCCGACGGCGTGGATCTGGCCGAAGGTGGGGTTTGGGATCGCTGCGACGGGGCTGCTGTTGGCCGTGCCCGCCTATCTGCTGGTCATGCAGAAACGGGTGTACGCGCAACGCTGGTGGGTCACCATCGCGAAATTCCTGGTCATCGGCATCGTCTACACGGTGTTGTTGACCTGCGCACTGCTCTACGCTGTGATCGCCGGACTGAGCAGCTGACCGCCATCGTGAGAACCGCATGACCCCGAAGCGCGTGATCTATGAAGTGAACATCGAGGTCGACGCCGCGGCGCACGACGACTACCGCGTGTGGCTGCACGACCACATCGCCGAGATCCTCGCAGTGCCGGGCTTCACCGGCGCCAAGCTGTTCGAGGTGCTGGAACCGCCGCCCAGCGCGGGCCGGGTCGGTCTGTGCGTGCAGTACGCGCTGAAAGGTCGCGAGGCGCTGGACGATTATCTGCGCGACCACGCGCCGCGGCTGCGTGCCGATGGCATCGCCCGGTTCGGCGACCGTTTCCAGGCGACGCGTCGGGTGCTGCGCGGGGTGCGCTGAGCGCAGGGTCCGCGCGACCTCGGCTCAGGCCGACTTGCTCCAGAGCTTGCCCAGCCAGCCCGACTTCGGCGATGCGGATGCGCCGTGCGCGGCGGACTTCGCCGCAACTTCGCCGGTCTTCGCCGCGACCGCAGCATCGCGCAGCCGGGCGATCGCCGCCACCCGCTCCGGCGGCAGCTGTTTCATCACGAAGCGCGCTTCGTCGTTGAGCGCCAGCCAGGCTTCCCCGTCCAGGCTGCCGTCGGCACGCTGCGGCAGGGCGCGCTGCAGCGCCTGCTTGTATTCCACCGGGTCGACGCCGAACACTGCCGCCGCTTGGGTGTCGTCCAGTCCCACCACCACCCGCAGCAACAGCACCGCGCGGGTGCCGAAGTCCAGCCGGGCCAGCGAGGCGAAGTCGCCGTGCCAGTACGGCGCCAGCGGCTCGGTGTTGAGTGCGGGGCACTGCAGCAGGGTGGTCCAGAACAGCAGCGGCCACTCGTCGGGCGCGGCGCCCTGCGCCGTTTCGCTGAAAGTTTCGATCGCGGAGGCCAGGGCGCGGTCGCCATGTTCGGCGTCGCCGCACTGCAATTCGGCCAGCAGGGCCGCCCGCCGTTCCACCCCGCGCAGGAAGCTGACGACAGCCCCGGAAGAGGCGGCAGCGGAATCGAGCGTGTGGTGGGAAGACATATCGGACGATAGATCAAGTACTTGACGGAGGGGTCGCATGATGCCTTCCACGTCCGATCTGCGACTTGACAACCATCACGAAACCGGCTCCCCAAGGCCCCATCAGGGTTGCAGGCCGATCGACGGCCCGATCCGGTTGTGCACAGCGGTCATCGACGTGCAACAAATCCGGCTTTGCCGGCCGTGCATCCCGCGGACGCGCGATGTTTCACGGACAAGCGATTGATTTCAATGGGTTTTCATGGGGTGGCGGTTTTTTAGCCATACACCGCGGAACCCTTGGATTTACCGCACAAAACTCTTCGCGCATCGAGTCATGCACAAACTTATCCACAGCTTGTGTGGATAATGCCGAATTCCCTTTGCGATCCGTCACTTGCGGCTCATTCGTGTGCCGACCGGCAGCAATGCGGTGCAAGTGAGGGTCGAAGCCGCCGCGCCGGGACTCGGTAGACTGCCGGCCATGTCCGCCGCCATGTCCGTCGCCGATCCCGTCCTTCGCGTCGCCCTGCCGGTGCCGCTGCCGCGCCTGTTCGACTACCTGCCCCCGGGTGATCGCTCAAGCGAGGGCCCAGGCGATGGGCCGGCCGAGGTGGGCTGCCGCGTGCGCGTGCCGTTCGGCAGCCGCAGCGTGGTCGGGGTGGTGGTCGGCGTGGGGCCGCCCGAGCCCGGCGTCGCCGAACTGCGCCAAGTCGAGGCGGTGCTGGACCCGCAACCGCTGCTGCAGGGCGAACTGCTGGAGTCGCTGCGCTGGCTGGCGCGCTACAGCCACGCCCCGCTGGGCGAAGTGCTGGCCACCGCGCTGCCCAGCGCCCTGCGTCGCGGCGAGCCGCTGCCCGACACCCATGCCTGGGCATGGCGGCTGACCGAAGCCGGCGCCACCGGCCTGTCCCGCCTGCGCGGACGGCCGCGACAGTTGGCGGACCTGCTGGATGCCGTGCAACGGCAGGCATTGGACGAAGACCAGCTCGACACCTCGCTGGACGACTGGCGGAGCGCCGCCCGCGCGCTGCTCAAGCGTGGTCTGGCCGAACGCGTGGCGGTGCCGGCCTCGCAGTGCGCGCCGCTGCCGCAGGCCGGCCCGGTGCTCAACGATGAACAGGCCGCGGCGCTGGAGGCCCTGCGCGCCCGTCCGGGCTTCGCCGCCTGGCTGCTGGACGGTGTGACCGGCAGCGGCAAGACCGAGGTGTATCTCAACGCCATCGCCGATTGCCTCGCCCGCGGCCGCCAGGCGCTGGTGCTGGTGCCGGAGATCGGCCTCACCCCGCAGGCCCTGGCGCGGTTTCGCCAGCGGCTCGGCGTGCCGGTGCATGCGCTGCATTCCGGTCTGGGCGATCCCGAACGCGCCCGGGTCTGGGCCGCCGCCTGGCGTGGCGAAGCGCGGGTGATCGTGGGCACGCGATCGGCCGTGTTCACGCCGCTGCCCGAGGCCGGGCTGATCGTGATCGACGAGGAACACGACGGCAGCTACAAGCAGCAGGACGGCATCCGCTATCACGCCCGCGATTTCGCCCTGGTGCGCGGCAAGGCGCTGGACGTGCCGGTGCTGCTGGGCAGCGCCACGCCGTCGCTGGAAACCCTGCACAACGCCCAGGCCGGCCGCTACACCCACCTGCGCCTGCGCAAGCGCGCAGGCGACGCCCAGCCGCCCGTGGTGCGCGTGCTGGACGTGCGCAAGCGTCCGCTCGACGCCGGCCTGTCGCAGGAACTGCTGCGGGCGATGCGCGGCGCGCTGGACGCCGGCGGCCAGGTGCTGGTGTTCAAGAACCGCCGCGGCTACGCGCCGGTGCTGCTCTGCCACGACTGCGGCTGGAGCGCGCAGTGCAAACGCTGCAGCACCCCGCTGCGCAGTACGCCGATGACCGTCCACGGCGGCGGTCGCCGCCTGCAGTGTCACCACTGCGGCGCGCGGCAGACCCCGCCGCCGGCCTGCCCCGACTGCGCCAGCCTCGCGCTGCAGCCGCAGGGCGTGGGCACCGAGCGGCTGGAGGAACTGCTCGCCGAAAAATTCGCCGACGTGCCGGTGCTGCGCATCGACAGCGCCAGCACCCGTCGCAAGGACGCGCTGGAAAAACTCTTCGTCGAATTCGGATCGCGTCCCGGCATCCTCGTCGGCACCCAGATGCTGGCCAAGGGCCACGATCTGCCGAATCTCACCCTGGTCGCGGTGGTCGGTATCGACGAAGGCCTGTTCTCCGCCGACTTCCGCGCCGGCGAGAAGCTCGCGCAACTGCTGATCCAGGTCGCCGGCCGCGCCGGCCGCGCGCAGAAGCGCGGCGAAGTGTTGCTGCAGACCCATCACCCCGAACACGCGCTGCTGCAGACGCTCATCCACGGCGGCTACCACGCCTTCGCCGAGGGCGAACTCGCCCAGCGCGAGGCCGCCGGTTTCCCGCCGTTCGCGCATCTCGCGCTGCTGCGCGCCGAAGCCCAGCACGCCGATGCGCCGATGCAGTTCCTGCAGGCGGCGAAAACGCTGCTGATCCCGTGGGTCGCCGCGAAGCCTGCGCGCGGCGCGGCCGCGCCGGAAGGTCTGACGCTGGATGGTCCCGTGACCGCGCCGATGCCGCGCCGCGCCGGCATGTATCGCGCGCAGCTGCTGCTGTCGTCGCCGACGCGCCGCGATCTGCACGTGGCGCTGGAAGCCGCGTTGCCGGCGGTGTATGCATTGCCCGAAGCGCGGAAGACGCGCTGGTCGCTGGATGTGGATCCGGTGGATCTGTATTGATCGCTAGCGCATATGGCTTGGCGCCCGAACCTGTAGGAGGGCCTTCAGGCCCGAGCTCTTGATCCTGCTGGACGACCTTCAGGCAACACGTCGCTCATGGCGCCAATTTAGTAGGATGGGTTGAGCGTAGTGATACCAATCAAAGGAGCAACTGCAGAGCTTCCGCGCTGATGCGCCACACTTTCTTTGTCGCACTGCGCCGCTTGCGGCGCGAACGGCGAAGCCGGCCCGAAGGGCGAACGCCGCAGGCGTGAGTCAAGAAAGTAACCAAAGAAAACTCCCAGTGCCGAGGCAAATCTGCCGTCGGAAGCATGGCCAGGATTTTTCTATGCGGCATCCATGCCGCATAGAAAAACGGCGCACGTCCTGTGCGCCGCCCTCCGGGTCTACGAACATTCTGATCTACGAACATTCGAACGCGCTGTGGTGCTTTTGAAAATCGACGGGTTGGTTCGGCCCCTAAACACTGTCATCCCGAACGCTCTCGAATCGGAATAGCAACGCAGGTCTTGTAGGAGATTCGTTCGCATCCGGTATGACGGCGAACGGGCGTGCCCACCCGCTTACGCATCGGATCGGCGACAATATGCACGCGGCGATGGCGCCGTAGCGGCTGGAGACGGCAGATGCATGCGGTGCCCCATGTGGTGGTGGTCGGTGGCGGTTTCGGCGGATTGTGGGCGGCACGCGCGCTGCGCGATGCGCCGGTGCGGATCACCCTGGTGGATCGCGGCAATCATCATCTGTTCCAACCGCTGCTGTATCAGGTCGCGACCGCCGGACTTTCGGCGCCGAACATCGCCGCGCCACTGCGCCATATCCTGCGCAAGCAGAAGAACGTCACCGTGCTGCTGGGCGAAGTCGACGGCATCGCGCCGGACGAGAAGCAGGTACGGCTCGCCGATGACAGAACCCTCGACTACGACCATCTGCTGCTCGCCAGCGGCGCCACCCACGCATATTTCGGTCACGACGACTGGGCCGCGCACGCGCCCGGCCTGAAAACACTCGACGACGCGCTGGAAATCCGCCGCCGCATCCTCACCGCGTTCGAACGCGCCGAAGCCGAAGACGACGCGGCGAAACGCGAGGCGTGGCTGACCTTCGCCATCGTCGGCGGCGGGCCCACCGGCGTGGAACTGGCCGGCACGCTGGCCGAGATCGCGCGACACACGCTGCACGGCGAATTCCGTCGCGCGGATCCGCGAAGGGCGCGCGTGCTGCTGCTGGAAGCCGGGCCGCGGGTGCTGTCGAGTTTTCCGGAATCCCTGTCCGAAAAAGCGCGCACGCAGCTGCAGAAACTCGGCGTTGAAGTGCGCACCGGCGTGCCGGTGGCGGCGATCGACGGCGAGGGCGTGCAGCTCGGCGAAGAACGCATCGCCGCGCGCACGGTGCTGTGGGCCGCGGGCGTGGCCGCGTCGCCGCTGGCGCGCGATCTGGGCGTGCCGCTGGATCGCGCCGGCCGGGTGATCGTGCAGCCCGACCTCAGCGTGCCCGGGCATCCGGAGATCTTCGTCGCCGGCGATCTCGCGTCGCTGCAGTACGACGGCAAACCGGTGCCGGGCGTCGCGCCCGCGGCGAAGCAGATGGGCCGCCACGTCGCGCAGGCGATCCGCGCGCGCCTGCAGGAGCGCGCGCCGGCACCGTTCCGTTATCGCGATTTCGGCAACCTCGCCACCATCGGCCGCATGGCCGCGGTGGTCGATCTGCATAGGTTCAAGTTCTCCGGCCTGCTCGCCTGGTGGTTCTGGCTGGCGGCGCACGTGTTCTTCCTGATCGGCTTCCGCAACCGCATGGTGGTGATGATCGACTGGGCGCAGGCGTACTGGAGTTACCAGCGCAGCGCGCGGATCATCCTGGGTGCCCGCCGCGAGCGTTGAACGTCACGCACGCTCGACGCGGCAGGCGTAACAGCCGGGTTTCGCGTAATGGATGTGTAAGTACGCGGTGCGTTTGATCGCGAACAGGGTTGCGATGGCGGCTTCGACTTCCGTACCCTGCACGACATCGGCCCACACCATCATTCCGCGCGCGTCGTAGGCGCGCAGCGACAGCAGACGGCTGCGCAGCAGCGCCGGCACGTCGTCGATGGCCGGAAATGCCTGCGTCGCCGCTTCGCGCACGTACACCGGACCGGACGCGCGATACGGCGTGTCCACGCGATGATGATCGTAGGGCAGCAGCAACAGGCGTTCGCCTTCCACCGCATCCTGCAGACTGACCCGGCAGGGATACACCGGACGGCCGTCGGCGACGACGCTGCGGATGTCGCGGTCGCGCAGCGCGTCGTCGCTCAATGCGAACAGCGGTACGAAGGTGTCTGCGGGTAATGCATGGATCTGGAAAGGCATGGTCGCGCTCCGTTGTCGGGAGCGCGCATCGTGGCGCGACGCGTGCGGCGACGATATCCGGATCTTGCGGTGTCAGGTTTTGGATTTCTCTGCTTTCGCAGCCTTCGTGGCTTTCGGCTTGGCGCGGACGGACGGGTGTTTGTCCCCGCCGCGCCGGATCTCGAACAGACCGGTCGCCTCGATGAGTCCGCTGAGTTTCCCGTAGCCGTAATTGCGCGCATCGAACGGCCCGCGGTTGCGGATGTTGGTGCCGACCGCGGAGAGATTCGCCCAACCGTCGTCCTCCTTCTCCGCATCCACCGCGCCGCGCAGCAGTTTCACCAGCGCGGTGTCCTGGCGGAGCTTCGCAGTGGGCATCGGCGGTACGCGCTCCGAGTTTTCGGCGGCATCCGCGGTTTCGCCCGCGACCGCGGCGACGGGCGTTTGCTCGTCGATATACAGAAACGTCGAACAGGCGTTGACGAAGGGTTCCGGCGTTTTTTTCTCGCCGAAGCCGAACACGCGCATGTCCTGCTGGCGCAGCCGCATCGCCAGCGGCGTGAAGTCGGCATCGCTGGACACGATCGCGAAGGCATCGAAGCGGCCGCTGTAGAGCAGATCCATCGCGTCGACCACCATCGCCATGTCCGAGGCGTTCTTGCCGCTGCTGTAGGCGAACTGCTGGATCGGCTGGATCGCGTTGGGATGCAGCGCCTGCTCCCACTTCTGCAGCGTCGGGCTCTTCCAGTTGCCGTAGGCGCGGCGTACGTTGGCGATGCCGTGGCGGGCGAGTTCTGCCAGCACCATATCGATCTTCGCCGCCGGCGCATTGTCGGCGTCGATCAACAGTGCGATCCGCATGCGTTCGTCCATGGCGTTCTCTCCGGGTTCTGCTTACAGCTTAGGCGCGGAGGAGGCGTCCAGTCCATCGCGAAACGAATGGCCGGTTGCCCGGGCCGTCGCATGCTGCTTCGTGTTGCGTTGCAGATTCCATGGGGCTCGCTCAGTTCCAGCCGTCGCGGAACTAAGCATGCGCGTCCAGCGTCACGACCTCGCGTATCGGCGCTGCGTGCGTCGTTACACACCGGCCGAGGTTGTCAGAAAAGCGTGTCCTGCACGCGTTTCAATGCGGCGCGCAGCGTCTCGACATCGCCGGCCGGCACTTCCGACCAGCCGTGCAGATCGCCCAGACCGCAGGCTGCGGTCGCGATGACCGGAATGCCGCGCGCGATCGCCGCGATCAGTACGCGTGGCTCATGCTCGACCCACGCAGGAAGCACCACCGCATCGCACAGCGAAAGCGCGGCGTCGACGCTGTCGATCCTCTGCAGCGCGATGCCGTTCCAGCGCGCCGGTTCGCCGCCGTCGCGCATCGGCAGCACGATCTCCGCGCCCAGACCCGACATCGCGGCGGACAGTTCCCGCGCGCCTTTGCGCATAAGGCTCGACGCGGGAAAATAGAGGCGCATCGGCCCGGGGCGTCGTTGCGCGCCAGCGGGGTCGACGGTCGGCAATCGCCAGGGCAGCGCATGCGCCTTGTCGCCCGCCAGCGCCAGCATGCCCGCATGCGGGCCGATCCAGCGTTCGGCGCCGGCCAATGCTTCGCGTTCGGCGCGCAGCAGCGCATCGTCGGCGCGGAAATCGCGCAGGCTCGGCTCGTCTGGATGATGCGCCGCCGCCGCATCGAGTTGCGCGTGGATGCGTGCCATCGGCAGCGCGCGCATCAGCACGCGATAGCGCCGACCGGCCAGCGCGCCGCTGCGCCACAGATACGGCAACCATGCCTGATCGACATGCAGTTCGAGATGCTCCGGCCGCAGGCGCGCAGCTGCGGCGTTCGCGGCGAGCGCGGCCATCGCGGCCGCGCGTCGCGCCGGCGGCGAACGACGCAGGCGATGTTCGATCGCGAGGATCTTCGCGCGCATGCGCATCGACAGCGAAGCGTTCGCGCCGATACGTTCGCCATCCGCGACCTCTGTCGCCAGGAACTGCGCATGCTCCGGCATCGGCGCCTGCACCAGGATCGCGACCTTGCCCTGCGCGTCGCGCAGCGTCGGCGCATTGCGGAAACATTCGTGCTGCCCGCAGGTCGCGCAGTCGCCGGGTGGTTGCGACGGCAATACGCCGACCGGCGATTCGAGCCTCGCATCGATCGTCCGTCCGGAGACCGGGATCGCCGAGACCGCTGGCATTGCGCCGCGCACCCGCACCGTCAGCGATTCCGCATCGAGCAGAACCTCCAACCGCAGGTCGAATGGCGCGCGCAGCCGCAGGTCGACGTAATTCCAGAACACGGTGGCGTCGCGATCGCGCGCTGCCGCCGATCCCGGAATGACCTGCGAATGCGCGTGACGTTCGACCACCTCCAGCCCGGCTTTCAGCGCCGCGTCGTACAGCGCGTTCGACAGCTGGCAGAGGCCGCCGCCGATGTTCGGAATCAGACAGCCTTCGCGCAGCTCGCGGCCGATCGCGAAGCCGCGGCTGCGCGAGGGACGGCCCAATTGCGCCCAGAAGCTCAACACTTCGCCGCGCGACAGTTCAATGCCGTCGAACGCGCGCCGGGCGATGCGCAGATTCTCGATCTTGCCCAGCACCAGCGCGTTTTCGGCCAGCGCGTTGTCGCCGGCATCCTTGCCCGGCCACAGCGTCGAGATCGATTCGGCGATCACCGGCGCTTCGCGCAGTCGCGAAGCCGCGCGATGCCGGCGATGCGTGGGATCGAACAGAGTCTTCGCGAAGCGCCGACATCTGAAGCTGCCGGCGCGGAATTCGAACCACAACGCACCGAGCCTGTCGGGCAGAGCGGGCGGCCGCACGGACGTACCTGACACTGACGGATCGATGGTCGACATGGAGAAGGCCGTGGGCAGGCGGGCAGTCTGCACGGCGTGCGCACAAATGAAAACGGCCCGGTTGCCCGGGCCGTTCGTTTTGATCTCTGCGCGCGGTTCGCGCAGTTACGCGGCGAACAGCGCCTTCATCTTCTTCAGTGCGTTGGCTTCGATCTGGCGGATACGCTCGGCCGACACGCCATATTCGTCGGCCAGTTCCTGCAGCGTGATCTTGCTCTCGGGATCCAGCCAGCGGCGCTTGACGATATCGCGCGAGCGGGCGTCCAGACGCGACAGGCCTTCACGCAGCAGATCCAGTTGGTCGGCTTCGCTGTCGGCGCTTTCGTAGGCCTGCGCCGGGTCTTCGCCTTCCATCATCAGATAGGCCACCGGCGCGGGCGGGCCGTGATCTTCGTCGGCATCGTCGGGCGCGTCGAAGCCGATGTCGCGGCCGGACAGGCGCGACTCCATCTCCATCACTTCGCGCTCGGAAACGTTCAAATCCTTGGCGACAGCGCGCACTTCCTCGGCGTTGAGCCAGCCCAGGCGGGTCTTGCTGCGGCGCAGGTTGAAGAACAGTTTGCGCTGCGCCTTGGTGGTCGCGACCTTCACGATGCGCCAGTTCTTGATGATGAACTCGTGCATCTCGGCGCGGATCCAGTGCACCGCGAACGACACCAGGCGCACGCCGACCGTCGGATCGAAACGCTTCACCGCCTTCATCAGGCCGATGTTGCCTTCCTGGATCAGGTCGGCCAGCTGCAGGCCGTAGCCGTTGTAGCCGCGGGCGACATGCACGACGAAGCGCAGATGCGAGAGCACCAGCTCGCGCGCGGCCTCGAGGTCGTTCTGTTCGAGGAAGCGGCGGGCGAGCGCCTGTTCGTCCTCGACGGAGAGGACCGGGATCTGGTGGACGGCGCCGACATAGGCCTCGAGCGAACCGAGCGCGCTCGGCATCGGCAGGCTGTTCGGGATCAGGGCGGTACTGGCAGTGGTCTGGTTCATAGGTCTCGATCTTAGCAGTCGGCCGGTTGGAGTGCTAAACCCGGGAAAAGTTCCCCACTGTTCCATTTATGAGACGGACAGCGAGGTAGTGCGCCTTCGATGCAACAGGTGATGGCATTCCTGACGGCAAATACGGGCTTTTCAAGCCAACTTGCGCGAAAGAAAGCCTGGATACCGCCAAAACAAGGCGCTTGGACCGCCTTGGAGGATCGATCCAGCTTTGTCGACGACATTAGTGAGGCCTGGGGGGCGGGGCATGTGCCAGTCGATGGTGTGCCGTCATCACTTGCGGCGCCGTTCATCGGGGGCGGTCTGGAGGAACTTGACAGCATCGCGCACAGCCTGCTGTACTGTTACACATAGTACAGTCAAGACGGAACCCGATATGTCGCGCACCAAAGCCCTGATGATCCAGATCGCCACAGGCGATTCCCGATCGATCGGCAAGCAGATCGTCGACGGCATCCGGATGAAGATCGCGACCGGAGAGCTGGCGCCCGGCGACCAGTTGCCCAGCGTCCGCGGTCTGGCGCAGCAGCTGACGATCAATCCGAACACCGTGGCCAAGGCCTACACCGAGTTGACGACCGAGGGTTGGCTGGATTCCCGCCAGGGCCTGGGCCTGTACGTGGCGCCGCTACGCCAGCGCCTGAGCGATGCCGAACGCGAGCGCCGCTTCGACGATGCGGTGCAGCGCTTCGTCCACGACGTGGTGCCCTTGAACGTCACCGTGGACGAAGTGCAGACGCGGATGGCCGCCGAATTCGATGCGCTGACGCCGCGCAAGACCGCCTGAGACGGATGCCATGTCCACACACGACGACCACGTGATCGAAACCCACGGCCTCAGCAGACGCTACGGCCGCAAGCTCGCGCTCGACCATCTCGACCTGCGCATTCCGCGCGGCCGCATCCATGCCATCGTCGGCGCCAACGGTGCGGGAAAATCCACGCTGTTCCGGATCCTGTTGGGCTTCCTCGCGCCCAGTGCGGGCCGCGCGCGCATCCTCGGCCGCGACAGCCAGCAGCTGACGCCCGCGGACCGCGGACGCATCGGTTTCGTCAACGAGGAACACACGCTGCCCGGCTGGATGCGGGTCTCGGCGATCGCGCGGATGCACCACCGCGAATACCCGCGATGGAATCAGCGTGCATACGATGAAGTGATCGGCCATTACCACGTGCTGCCGGAACAGAAGGTCGGCCAGCTTTCGCGCGGCGAGCGCGCCGGTTTCAATCTGGCGCTGGCGTTGGCGCGGTCGCCCGAGTTGTTGATCCTCGACGAACCCACGCTGGGGCTGGACGTGGTCGCCAAGCGTGCGTTCCTGGAATCGCTGCTGTACAGCAACGCGGCCGACGACTGCACCGTCATCTATTGCTCGCATCAGATGGAGGAGATCGAGCGCGTCGCCGACAACCTGATCATCCTCGAACGCGGCCGGCTGATGCACATGTCGGCGCCGGAGGACTTCTGTTCGCGGGTCACGCACTGGGTCGCGGACATTCCGTTCAAGGGGCCGGAGCCGTCGACGGTGCCCGGCCTGCTGGAACGGCAGCGTCTGGACGGGCTGCACCACTATCTGGTGCTGGATCAGGACGAAGGCTTCGCCGAGTTCCTGCGCGGCGCCGGCGCGCGTTCGATCCAGAGCATGCCGGTCGGTCTGGATCGCGCGGTGAATGCGTTTCTCGCCAAGAACCACGCCGCGCCCGCGGCGGCCGCCTGAAGGAGCGACGCGCATGTTCGAATTGTTCAAGGCCGAACTGCTGCGCTTCCGCCCGTGGGCGCTGGCGTTGGCGGGCGTGCATTTCATCGCGCTGGGCTTCCTGACCCGCGTCGTCGATCTGGCGCAGCAGCCGCTGGTGGTGCACTGGTCGTTCGCCGGCACGTACGCGGCGCTCGGACTGTTGCTCGGGCTGTATCAGATGGGCACGTATCGCAAGCCCAGCGCGTGGTTGAACATGCTGCATCGGCCGCAGTCGTCGCCGCGGATTGCGGTATCGCTGATCCTTGCCGCAGTGGCGCTGCTGGCGGTGGCGGTGGCGCTGCCGATCGCGCTGATCGCGCTGTGGCAGGGCGCGATGACGCCACGCGTGGTCGATGTCCGTCATTGGCTGCTCGCGCTGGCCGCGCCGCAGATCGCCACCGCCGGTTATCTGGTCGGCGCGTACGGCATGCTCGGCGAGCGTCGCTATTGTTTTTCGGGGCTGGTGTTTCCGCTGCTGTTGATCACCGCCGCCGCGACCGGCCTCGGCGCGCTCGCGCTGCAGGCGCTGGCCGTCGCGTGGCTGATCGCGATGGTGCTGGCGACGTTCAAGCCCGATCTCGATGCGCCGCCGCGCGGTGCGGCGGGCACGATCGCGGTCGCGCTGCCGCTGCAGATGGCGATGTACGCGCTGACGCTGCTGGCTTATTCGGGCGTCGAGATGCTGTGGATCGCGCAGGGCTCGCATCCCAACAACACGCCCACGCCGCCGCGTGGCGGGCACAACGAAGCGGAAAAAGCCGATGACGGCACGCGCATGCGTCTGGCCCTGGAGGGCAGCGCACATCCCGATGCGCCGTTGCTGCGCGAACAGATCGCACTGTCGGAACCCACCGGCATCGCCTCGCAGCTCCGGCGGGTGCCGCAGCGTTCCGAACTGGCGAACGTCGCGCCGATGGAATTCGACGACGACGCACGCGGCGTGCGCTGGGTCTTCAGTCACGACGACATGCGCCTGCACGGTTATCGGCTGAACGACCGCACGCCGGCGGGCACTTTGGGCGTCGGCGCCGACAATGTCGCATTCCCGATGCCCGCGCTGCCGGTCGGCGCGCTGCCGGGCTCCGCGAAAGGCGATGCGCTGTTGATCGCGGGCAACACCGCGTATCACTACGACAGCGAATCCGGACAGGTGCTGCCGCGGATCCGTCTGCCCGACGAGGAGGTGCTGGTCGGCGCCAGCCCTGTCGGCGAAACCCTGGGCGTGATCAGCGACCGCGCGCTGTACTTTTTCGACGGTCGCGAAGCGGTCGAACACCAGCGGGTGATGACGCCGCGACTGCGGGTGCCGATGCCCGGCGCCTATCACGATATCTACGACCTCGACATGATCGAGCTGGTGGATGGTTATCTGATCGTCTTCAGCAACAGCTACAACGCGCATACCGCGGAAGGCGCCGTGCCGTATCAATACGTGCTGCGGGTGCGCGACGGCGGCGCGATCGAGACCATCGCGACGCGGCGGCTCGCGTACGACTATCCCGCGATCTATCGCTACCGATCGTTCTGGACCTCGCCAGCGCTGTATGCGCTGCGCGATCGCGCGCAGCATATGTTTGCGCCGCCGTTGCAGCTGGAGACCAGCGTCGCCGCACCGATCCCGCGCAACATGTGGCTGCTGGCCGGCGCGCTGTCGCTGCTGTCGCTGATCGGCGCGCTGTGGCGGACGCGGCGGCTGGCGATGCCGACTGCTGCGCGCGTGGCTTGGATTTCGGTCTGCGGCCTGATCGGCCTGCCGGCGCTCGCAGCGTTGTGGCTGCTGTATCGGCCGCAGGAGGTCGTGGCTTCCGACCTGTTAGACGGGCAGTACGCGAACGCTACGGTTTGATCGCGACTGCTTGATCGCGGCCGCCCGATGGCCCGTTCGAAATCGCGGTTCTGCTGCAGCCGCAATTCCCAGGAAAAAAATTCATCACCCGTAGAGCGGCCTTAAGGCCGCTGCATTTCCGGAAAGAACCAGCGGCCTGAAGGCCGCTCTACAGAAGGCTGATGGGAAGGTTCGGGCAGATTCTGGGCGTACCTCATCCCGCAGCACAACCTGGAACACAACACGGGCCGACGCATCGAAGGCCCGCAGGAGAATCCCATGTCGGAGATTGCGAACATTTTCGCGATCCGGGCCGCGCTGAAGCTCGCGTTGTTGATCGGCGCCCTCGTGCCGCTGTCGCACGCGCGCGCCGCCGGACTGCAGGCCGAACTTCAAACCGAACAACAGCGACCGCGCGCGACGACGCTGCCGCGCAGCGCATTCCTGCAGCGCGCGTCGATCGTTTCGGTGGTGCTGTCGCCCGATGGGCGGCAGGTCGCCTGGTTGAGCGAAGCCGGCCGCAATCGCGAAGTCTGGCTGCAGGCGACCGGCGGCGGCAAGGCGCGCCGACTGATGGCGCATACGCCCGCGCAGCAGTTGGCGTGGACGCGCGATAGCCGCTGGCTGCTGCTGGAATCGGCGCAGCACCTGTTCGCGCTGGCCGTCGACCGGCAGCCCGGTTCCGGCATCGTGACCACGCTGGGCGGGCGCGGCGGGCGCGCGATGATGCGCGTCGACGACGCCATGCCCGCGGCGGCGATCGTGATCGAACAGGAAGGGATGACGCCGCAGGGACAGCCCGCGCTGTGGCGGCTGCTGCGCGTGGACATGCGCGGCAAACGCACGCGATTGCACGAAGACAGCCGGCGCATCACGGGTTATGCGCTGGATCCGCAGGGACGACTCGCATTCGTGCAGCGGGTGGAAGGACTGGAATTGACGATCCAGCGCGTCGAAGCCGGCGGCCGCCTGCGCGAAGTCGCGCGCTGCGCGCGGATGCGGCGCTGCACGCCGCTGGTCGCCAGCGCCGACGGCCGCGATCTGATCCTGCGCGGCAACTTCGGCGAAATGAGCGGTCCGGAGCTGCACCGACTGATGCGACTTGATGCCGACGGCCGTCTGCGCGTCATGCATACCGATCCGCGCGGCGAAGCCGATCTGGACGCGCTGACGTTCGATCCGCTGACCCGGCAGCCGCTGATCGCGTCCTATCGCAGTACCGTCGCCGCCAATCACGGCCTCGACGTTGATACGCAGCGGCATCTGCGACGTTTGAATACCTTGCTGCCGCAGCGCGATCTGCGCATCGACATCGGCCGCGGGCCGGGCGCGCACTGGCTGGTCGAAACCCGCGCCGGACATCAGCAGGGCAGTCGCTGGCATCTGTACGATCCTGCCGTCGGCAACGTGTCGATGCTGTTCGACGACCGGCCGCACGATGCGCGCAGCCAGCGGCCGGTCGAGCGAATCGACGAGGCCACGCTGGCGCGCAAGATTCCGGTCGTTTGGCGCGCGTCCGACGGCATGCGCCTGCATGGTTTCGTATATCTGCCGCCCGGGCGCGCGGCGGCCACGCTGCCGCTGGTGGTGGTGCCGCATGGCGGCCCGTGGAATCACTGGCGGCCCGAGTACAACGGCATCAGCCAATTCCTGGTCAATCGCGGTTATGCGGTGTTCGAACCGAATTTCCGCAGTTCGACTGGCCATGGCCGCGTCTACACCTTCGCGGCGAAAGGCGACTTCGGCAACGGCCGCGTGCAGCAGGACATCGTCGACGGCACGCGCTTCGTGCTGGCATCGGGCATCGGGGATGCGCAGCGCGTCGGCATCGCCGGCGCGTCGTTCGGCGGCTATTCGACGTTGCTCGGCGTGACTTTCCAGCCGGAGCTGTTCAAGGTCGGCGTCGCTTTCGTGCCGCCGCCCGATTTCGCCTGGACGCTGCGCTGGCTGCTGCGCAACCCGGAATCGCTGGAATTCGGCAACGTCGTACCGATGATCGACTGGCTGCGGATGCTGTCGCTGGATGTCGACGACAGGGCGCACATGGCGACACTGCACGCGCAGTCGCCGCTCGCGAACACCGCGCGCATGAATCGGCCGCTGCTGCTGGTGGCCGGCGGCGAAGACCGCCGCGTCGGCATCGCCGGGGTGATCGAATACGCGGCGCGGCTCAAGCTCGCGAACAAGGACGTGAGCCTGCTGGTGGATACCGATGCCGGGCACGCCAATCGCGAGCCGATCGCCCGCGAAGCCAATCTCTATCTGCTTGAAGCGATGCTGCATCGCCATCTCGGCGGCACCGCGCCGGCCGCGCCGGATGCGGCGTTGCAGCGCTATCTGATGGACAACCTGCGTCTGTGCCATCGCGATCTGCAGGCGGTATGCGCGAAAGACAGGGTTGCGGACGCACGCTGACGCGGCATCAGTGTCCGAACGCATGCGCAGGCGAATCGGCGCGCACCGTTGCGATGCCAATGTCGATGCCGATGTCGATCCGCATCAGCGCGCCGTCCATATCGATACGCTCGGCGCGGACATAATGGCGTTCGATCACGCGCTGCAGCGGGACGGAGGCATCGACCTGCTCGTCCCACAGTTGCAGGCGATAGCCGCGCGTCGTCAGCCAATGCAACAGCGCCTGCAGCCGCGCCTCGTCGGCGGGCACATGCAGATCGATGTCGGAAGGTGGCTGCACACCGTCGGGGTCCGCGTGCTCCCACGCCGCGAAACTGCCATGCACGCGGAATGCGAAACCGGCGTCGCGCATCGCCAGCAGTTCGCTGCGAGCGCGTTCGATGTCGATGCGAGGACGCGCCTTCCGGTAGACCAGTGCGTACTCGTGGCTGCGATCGGTGCGACCGGCATCCGACGGCAGGACATTGGACGGGCGTGGTGGATAGCACAGGACGCGTTCGTCGCAGGCCTCGAACAGACTGCCCAGCATCCGCGCCAGCTCCCATGCGATCGGCAGCATCCGGCCATTCAAGGTCACGTTTTCGGCCATCGCGATGCAATAACCGCCGTCGGGCAAGGCCGCGCGCACCGCGTGGAAGATGTCGCGCAGACCGGTCAGGTAGGCGCTGAAGTCCGATGCGGCGTACAGCTGGGCCACATCGGCATCCGCGGGCCATCGGCATCCGAAATACGGAATATTCGTCAGGCACAGCGCGATGGGTTGCGGAATCGCGCACTGCGGCAGCGCGCCCGCGATCACCGGATCGACGATGCCGTGCCGCGCCAGGCGCTCCCGCGCCAGCATCGCGCGTCCGGCGTGGATCTCCATGCCGAAGCCGCGGCGCCCTTCCAGCGCAGCCGCAAGCAGGGTCGTACCGAAGCCGCAGAACGGATCGAACACCGTATCGCCAGGTCGCGAGAAGTCGCGCACGAACGGCCGCATCTGCTCGACCCAGCCGCAATCGCGGCCGCCGAACGGGTCGCGGGCGCGCAGATCGTCGGGAAGCCGATGCTCCGGCGCATCTTCCCCGACCATCCACCAGCTGCGGTCAGCCATGGCCCGCATCCCACAGCACATCGCGATCCGGCGACCAGCCTGCGCACAGACGCCCATTGGCATGGAACACCAGCTTGTAGATGTCGCCCGATGCGTGGCGTTCGTGCATCGCGGTGTAGTCGGACGATTCGAACACGACCTCCATGCCTGACGAATGGCGCAGGCGGAGGTTCCAGAAGTAGTAGCCCTCGGTGATCTGCGTTGGCGTGAATTCCGACCACAGCGGCGACGCCATGCACGCTTCGATGAGCGATTCGATGGAGACCCGGTTCGCTTCGATGTAACGACGGCTGCCGGTGTCGCGATAGCCGTCGCCGAGCCGCGAGAACTCGCGGAAGATCACCGTCCCGGCGCCGTGGCGCGCGGCCCATCGCAGATAGGTCCGGACGGCGTCGGCATCGGCGATACCCCCCTGCTGCACGATGCAGACCCATCGCGTCGGCAGCCGGTGCGCGAGTGCGCGCGCGATCTGCTCGAAGCGATCGTTGCCGGCGATCGGCTCCTGCGGGCGGAAGCGCATGATCCGCTGGTTCGCCTCTGCGTCGTGGTGATGGCGCGAGAGTTCCAGCCAGGACAGCCCGAACGCCGACAACGCGTCGATGAGGCGTTCTCCGCCCTCATGGGCGAAGCCGGCGCCGTTGCTGTACAGCACGCGCTCGTCGACCTCAACGCCATCGCTGGAGGCCGCATCGAGCGTGTCCAGCATGCGCAGGAACCAGTCCGGATCGTCCGTAGATTCCAGTCCCGAGAGCGAATACGACAGCGGCAGGCCGCGCAGTTGCGACAGCGCATCGCGCAGCGCCGCGAAATAGTCAGCGCCGGGGCGCAATGTGTCGGGCGATGTGCCGCCGACATGCGTCCGCAGGGTTTCGGAGCAGAACCGGCATCGCGCCGAGCACGGCCGCGCCGAGGCGTACGGCGTGAATGTGACGGGTTGCGCGACGCGCCACGTGCGCTCGCCGATGGCGTGATCGCACCATCGCGAGGCGTCGTGCAGCGAAGGCACGCGACGCCACAGCGGCAGCGGCATGCCGCGCAGCCGCGACGACACCGGCGACGCGTCGCTCGGCGGCTGCGTCGCCGGAGATTCCGTCCATGACGGAGAGGTCGCCATGGCTCACAACCTCGCCGCGTCGGCGCGTGCGCGGATCTCCTCAAGGGTCCAGTCGCGGATCAGGCGGCCGTTCTCCCACACCGTGACCATCGCGTCGTCGAAGCCCAGCGGCTTCTCCACATCGGCCAGCGACGCCGCTTCCGGCGGCACCGGCACGGTGCGGAAGCTGCCGTATTCGCGATGTTGCAGCAGGGTCATGCGTCCGCGCTTGCTTTGCTTGCCCTTGTCGGTGATCGGATCCTTGAACACGTCGATCCAATGGCCATCGACGCGCGCGGCCGAACACTTCAGCGCGAATTTCTGGGTGTCGCGGTTGAGCTGCTGCAGCAGCGCGCCGCCCATGCCGAAGGACACGTTGTCGGTGGCGTAACCGGCGCTGGTCACGCGTTCGAGGATCGCGCGGATGCTGGTGGGGTTGATGCCGTCGCCCTGGATCACGCGCACGTGGTTCAGCACCTTGTAGCCCTTGCTGTTGACGGTGTGGCCGAAGGCCTCGTCGACCAGTTCGATGCACTGGTGCACCACCGCGACCGGATCGCCCGAGTCGGGGCGGATCACCACGGTGGCGCCGGAGCGGATCACCTCGTCCTTCAGGGTCTTGCCCCAGTGTTCGCGGATCGCGTGATAGATGTCGTAGCTGTCCGACACCACCGCGACGATCGCGCCGGGCTTCGCGAACTGTTTCAGCATGTTGCGGTAAGCGTCGACTTCGCGGTCGCGGCCCCAACTGGTGATGGTGCTGTGCTCGGCGGCCGGAATCGAAAAGCCGGCCATCGGCGCGTGGTAGTAGGCCTTCGCCGCGAGCAGCCCGGACACCGTGTCGGTGCCGAGGAAATTGACCAGGTTCGCGCAGCCGCCCAGCGCCGCGGATTCGGCGCTGGACACGCCGCGCGCGCCGAAGTCGTGCAGCTTGAACGGCAGCAGCGCGTCGGCGTTGTCGCTGGTGCGTTCGAGGAACTGGCGGATGGTCTGCTTCACGTGCCAGCTGATGGTGGCCACCGTGACCGGATACCAGAGCCGCAGCAGCAGGGTTTCGATATACGACGGTACCCAGTACGCCTGCGGGTCGGTGGATTCGATCGTCACCAGCGCCTGATGGGTCGGCACCACCATGCCTTCGGGCACCGCGCGGATGCGCAGCGGCAGGTGGCCGCCGAGGCGATCGACGATGTCGCGCCAGCCGGCTTCGTTGAACGGCTCGCCGTGCGCCGCGAACAGCTCGCGCGCTTCGTCAATGTCGGCGTGGGTCACCGGCTTGGCGAGATATTCCTTGAGGATCGCCTGCAGCCCGAAGAACACGGTGCGGTCGTACACGCCGCCGCGCGATTCGATGTAGAAGAACGCCGCGTCGGTGCCGGGCGGATATTGCAGCCAGTGGCTGGCCTTGTAGCTGTCGGTGTTGAGCAGCAGGTTTTCGAGGATACGCATGACGGAAGCTCCTTCGCGTCGGGGAAAACCGGCGGTCTATCCGCCGGAGGGGGTGGTCGCGATCAACCGCGACCGAGGAAGAATTCGAGGATGTGCAGATGGTCTTCGTACAGTTGCGGACCCATCTCCAGCGCTTCGCTCACCGGCACCCAGCGCGCCTTGTCGGCATCGTCGCCGCCGCGCACGTCCGGCAGTTCGCCGTTCGGGAATTCGAAGTGGAAGGCGTGGGTAATCGTGCGGCCGCGCAGGCTGCGATCCGGGTGATCGAAGACGTGCTGATGTTTCAGCGAGCCCTTCAGCACAGGTGTCGGCAGCCTGAGCCGGGTTTCCTCGCGCAGCTCGCGCAGGCACGACGCGAAGATGCTCTCGTCGCGGCCGACGAAACCGCCCGGCAGCGCCCATAGGCCCTTGCCGGGTTCGGCGCGGCGACGCACCAGCAGCACGTGGCCGGAATGCACCACCACCGCGTCGGTGGTGACGAAGGTCGGCGGATACGGCGCGTCCGCCCAAGCGGCGCGATATTTCTCGATGAAGTGATATTCGGCGACCAGCTGCTGGAACACCGGCGAGTTCTTGCGGAACGCATCCAGCATGTCGAACACCGGCCCCGGCACGTTGGCGCGGATCAGCATCAACCCGCCGTGGCTGTCGAGCCGGTTGGCTTCGAACAGATAGCGGCGCAGTTCGGTGGCCGACAGGGTTTCGGTCTGCCGCACGTCGACCAGCGGCCACTGCGGGAATTCGCGCAGGTAATAGCTGGACGCGTCCTTGTCTTGGCCGATCAGGCCGATCTTGGCGTTGGGGTTGCCACCGTCTGCGCTGCCTTGATCAGCACGGATCGCCTCGGCCACGGTGCGCTGTACGGTCGCGATCCACTGACTTTCGTTGTAGAGGTGATCGTGCAGCGGACGGATCAGCAGGCGGTCGGCGTCGTCGGCGAGCGAACTCTGGATCATCACCGCGCGTTCGGCGACGGTCCACGGGTTCTTGATGGTGCGCGGCGTGTCGGCGGAGCCGACCAGGACGATGAGTTTTCGCGCCCGGCCCAGTGCGTGGCGGGCAACGGCGGCGTGGCCGTTGTGGAACGGCTCGAATCGGCCGATGAAGACGAGATAGTCGAGGGCATGCTTATCGAGAGCAGGTTCCGGCTCGACCGCCGGCAGTGAAGCTTTGTGTTCCATGAGGCTCCCTCACGGTGGGTTGGGTCGGCCGCGGGTCTGTCCCTTGGCCTGAGGAAAATGCTACGCCGACCGTTGGCCAAGTCAAGCGTCGCGACGAATCCGGCTTACTGCGGCCTCGCGCGCATCGACGGCGACTTCGCGTCGGCGATGACGGTCGGCGACGTATCGCATCCGGCGAAAACATCCAGCCTGGAGGCGTAAGCGCTGGTCGCGACATCGGCCAGCCCCAGCACGCTGTGGAAGAAATGGTCGTGCGACAGTGGCGCATCGGCGCGACGACGCACGCAGCCCAGATCGAGGCCGCGGCGCGCGCCGAAGCGGTCGGATGTCCACAGCAGCATCGGCACGTGGGTCTGTTCGTCAGGCGCGATGGCATAGGGCGTGCCGTGCAGATACAGGCCGTGCTCGCCGAGCGATTCGCCGTGGTCGGACACGAACAGCATCGCGGCGTCGAAGGCGACATCGGCAGCGGGCGTTTCCGGCGCACGCGGCGCGACCGCCGGGCAGTCGGGCACGTCGCTGCGCGCGTGATGGCCGCGGGTCACCAGGCAGGCCAGCGTCGCCGGCGAGTGGCGATTGATCAGCGCGCGCGTTTCGCCGAGCAGCGAGGCGATGTCCGCCAGGATATGGCTGGTGTAGAGCACGCTGTTGTCGTAGGTGTTGCGCAGCTGCGCGTCGCTGCAACTCTGCAGTTCGTTGGTGCGGCATTCGGGCTTGAAGACCGCGTATTGGTCGGGATAGCGCGCGTAGTACGCGGGTCCGTGGCTGCCGAGCAGATGCACCACGATCACGGTGTCGCGCTTGATCGCCGGCAACACGTCGCGCACTTCGTCCACCAGCACCTGGTCGTAGCAGCCTTCCGCGTTGCAGTTGGCGGCTGTCGTCTCCCGGCCGCGCGGTTTGCCTGCGCGCACTTCGCGCGCCCGCTTCGCCAATCCCTTGCTGCCGGTGTTGTTGTCCAGCCAGAGCACGTCGTAGCCGCTGTGCATCAGTACGTCGAGCAGGTTTTCGCGATGCCTGGCGACGGCATCGTCGTAATCGTGGCGGCCGAGGTCGGAAAACATGCACGGCAGCGATGTCGCGGTATTGGTGCCGCAACTGCTGACCCGGCTGAAGTTGACCGTCGGCACGTGATGCAGGTCGAAGTCGGTATCGCGCGCGTAGCCGTTGAGGTCGAGACTGGCGGCGCGCATGGATTCGCCGATCGCCAGCACCAGCACCATCGGCCGGTCGCTGGTCTTCGTCGCGCCGCCGCGGCGCGCGTCCAGACCGATCCGCTGCAGCGGCCGGTCGTCGTCGCGGGCGTGATCCAGATACGACAGGTTCGCCGCCAACAGCGCGAACGGATTGGCGATATGGCGCAGTTCCATGTGGTTGCGCAGCAGCGAGGACACGTCCTTGCCGAAACCCAGCGCCGCGATGCCGAGCAGCGCGAACGCGAGCAGTGCGAGTTTCAGCCGCGACAGAACCTCGTGCAGCGGTCGCTGCCAGTCGATGTCCACCCACCACAGCAATAGCGCCGGCAATACGCCCAGCGCGCCGATGCCGAGTAGCATGCGCAGATTGAGCCACTCGCCGGCTTCGCGCGCGTCGGTTTCGTAGACGCTGGCCAGCGCATGGCGGTCGATCACCGCGCCGTAATCGCCGATGAAATACGCCGCGCCCGCGGCCAGGATCAGCGCCAGCGCCAGGCCCGGTTTGAAGGTCCAGCGCAGGCTCAGCGGCAGCAGCATCAGCAGGGTGAGCGCGAACAGCGCGGCGGCGATGGCCGCGATCACGCCGACGCCGTACAGGCCGCCCAGCCCCGGCGATGTGAGCACGATTTGCCAGAAGCGGATGTTGAGCGCGACGACCATGAAGGCCGCGACGATCAGCAGCAGGGCATTGGCGCCCAGGCGGGGCCGGGCGGTACTCGGGAATCTCGACATGCGGCCACGGTGCGGCCTGCGCCTTAGCGCAACATGACGACAAACGTAAGTATTCGCGAGGTTTTCGTTAGCGTTGCGCTAATCGGCCCGTGGCCCTGCTCGTCGAACGGATGCCGGCCGCCGTTGCGGCGACCGGCATGAATGCGCTCACTTCAAGGTGCGTTCGAACAATTCGTGGATCCGCCGATATTCGTCGTACCACGCATCCGGATGGGTGAAACTGTGGCGTTCCAGCGGGTAGCTCGCCAATTCCCATTTGTCCTTGCGCAGTTCGATGAGTTTCTGGGCCAGCATCACCGAGTCCTTGTAGAACACGTTGTCGTCGATCATGCCGTGGCAGATCAGCAGGTGATCCTTGAGGCCGGCGGCGAGTTCGATCGGCGACGAGCGCTTGTATGCCTCCGGATCGAGTTCGGGCGTATTGAGGATGTTGCTGGTGTATTCGTGGTTGTACTGCGACCAGTCGGTGACCGGGCGCAGCGCGGCACCGGCCTTGAATACGCCCGGCTGCTTGAACAGCGCCATGAACGCCATGAAGCCGCCGTAGCTGCCGCCGTAGATGCCGACGCGGTCGCGGTCGCCCTGCCGGTCGGCGACCAGCCAGTCGATGCCGTCGAGGTAATCGTGCAGTTCGGGTTCGCCCATGTGCCGGTAGATCGCGGTGCGCCAGTCGCGGCCGTAGCCTTCGGAGGCGCGGAAATCCAGATCCAGCACGATGTAGCCCTGCTGCACCAGCAGGTTGTGGAACATCTGTTCGCGGAAGTAGTTCGGATATTTGTCGCTGACGTTCTGCAGATAGCCGGCGCCGTGGACGAACAGCACGACGGGGTAACGTTTGTCAGAAGCAGGTTTTCCGGGTTCGCGCTTTTTCGGGCCGTAGTATTTGCCCCAGATCGTGCCGGCGCCGTGTTTCGAAGGTATTTGCACGTATTCCGGCTCCAGCCAGTCATGGGCCTGGAATTCGGCGGTGCGGGTCTCGGTGAGCGTGCGCGCGTCGCCGCCGTCGGCGTCGACCACCGCGAGCTGCGGCGGCAGGTAGCTGTCGGAATGACGCACCAGCAGTGCGTTGTCGTCGGGGGAAACGCTGAAATCCTCCACGCCGTCCAGCGCGGTGAGTTCGCGCACCGCGCCGCCGGCCACCGGCACGTCGCAGACTTCGTAATCGCCCGGCCACGCGCGGTTGCACACGAACCGGAAACGCTTGCCGTCGGCGGACAGGGCCGGCGACGACGCTTCCCAGCGGCCCGACGTCAGCGCGCGCGGCTTGCCGCCACTTCGACAAGGCTCAGTGCAGGCTTCGTTGAGATACAGATGCGAGTAGCCGCTTTCCTCCGACAGATACCACAGGGTTTTACCGTCGGGCAGCCAGCCGAATTCGTTATAGTTCCAGTTGATCCACGCGGCGTCGGTGAGCCGGTGGCGCGACTGCAGCTTCGCGCCGGCAAGGTCCACGGTCGCGATCCAGCGATCCTTGTTGTCCACCGCGCGGACCAGCACCGCCACGTTGCGGCCGTCGTCGCTCCAGTGGATCGCCGGGCCGCTGCCGTCGCCGTCGGTTTCGATCCGCACCGGGCGGTTGCCCTTCAGCGGATCCTGTTTCGCCGCCTTGCGCAGCGCCGCCAGCGGATCCTCGCCGATGCCCGGCAGCGCGTCGTATTTCAGTTCGCTCGCTTTCGCATTGGCGATATCGACCAGCCACAGCGCGTGCGGCACCGGCGCGCCGCGGCCGACGCGGGTACGCACTTCCTCGAATTCCTCGTAGCCCGATTCGGTGACGTACTTGGGCATCTTGCCGCCCTGGCCGGGTTCCGCGCCTTTCGCGGTGACGACCACCAGCAGCCAGCGGCCGTCGGGCGACAGCGCGCTGTCTGCGATCTCGACGTTCTTGCCCAGATACGCCGGTGCAGGCGCGCGGGTGGCATCGGCGAGACGCCACGCCTGTTCCTGCACGCGCGCGGCTTCGCGCCGGTCGCGGTCGTTCTTCAGCGTTTCGATCAGGCGCAGTTGGCGATCGCGCAGATCGTCGGCGGGCGGCGCCTTGCCCGGATCGTCCGCGGCCTGCACGTTCGCGGCCTGGACGATCAAGCCGGAAGCCGCGCCGTTGCCCGCCGTCCAGCGATACCAGTCGTTGCCGGCGCGCCACACCAGCGCGCCGTCGCGGCTCCACTGCGGGCGCGCGTCCTGCACTTCGCTGCGGGTGAGTTGGGTGAGGGCGCCGTTGCGCAGATCGCGGACAAAGATGTCGCCGCTGCGTGCGAAGGCCATGCGCGTGCGGGTGGCGTCGAACACGGGTCGTGCGGCATCCAGCCCGGCGCGGGCGGCATCGTCGACGCGCCGGGGCGCACCGCCGGCGACGGGCACCTGCCACAGGTCGCGAATCGTCGCGCCGTCGCGCTTGCGCTGGTACAGCGCCTGGCTGCCGTCCCACGACCACCACGCCTGCTCCACGCCATTTCCGATCCAGTCGGGGTCGGCCATGATCCGGTCCATCGTCAGTGCTTGCGCGGGCTGTGCGGCGGCAGTCTGCACAGTGGAGAACAGCGCGGCGGCGGACAGCATGCAGGTGGACAGCATGCATGCAGCCAGTGTGCGTCCGGAAGGCATGTGGGCGGCGAGAACAGAAGTACGGAGCGAAGCGCGGGAACGGAAGGTCATGGCGGTCGTCGCTGAACGGAGTCGACGAAGCTTACTGCCTGCCCGCACGGGTCGCAGCGGGCCGTTGGTCACGGAATGCGCTTGCGGATGTCCTGAACGTGCGTCGTCGCCGCGGCGGGCCTGGGACGTTATGACCAGCGCAGTGCGGCTGCGTGCTGCGTAGAATCCACTGCAGCCATGGCGTTCCCATGCGTGGAGGCATCGACGATGTCGTTCGATCCGTTGCTGTTGTCGCGAATCCAGTTCGGATTCGTCGTCTCGTTCCATATCCTCTTTCCCGCATTCACCATCGGCATCGCCAGCTGGCTGGCGTTCCTGGAATGGCGCTGGCTGCGCACCCGCGAAACGGTGTGGCGCGATCTCTACGTGTTCTGGCTGAAGATCTTCGCGGTCTCGTTCGGCATGGGCGTGGTGTCGGGGATCGTGATGAGTTTCCAGTTCGGCACCAACTGGTCGGTGTTCAGCGAGAAAGCGGGCAACATCATCGGACCGCTGCTGAGTTACGAGGTGCTGACCGCGTTCTTCCTGGAAGCGACCTTCCTCGGCGTGATGCTGTTCGGCATGAAGCGCGTGTCGGAGAAGATGCATTTCCTCGCCACCTGCATGGTCGCGCTGGGCACGTTGATTTCCACCTTCTGGATCATTTCCGCGAACAGCTGGATGCAGACGCCGGCGGGCTACGAGATCATCGACGGAGTCTTTCATCCGACCGACTGGTGGGCGGTGATCTTCAATCCATCGTTTCCGTACCGGCTGACGCACATGGTGCTGGCCGCGTTCCTCACCACCTGTTTCGTGATCGGCGGCGTCAGCGCCGCGTATCTTCTGCGCGGGCAGCACCGCGATGCCGCCACGCGGATGCTGAAACTGGCGGTGGCTTTCGGCGCCATCGTCGTCCCGCTGCAGATCCTCGCCGGCGACATGCACGGCCTCAATACGCTGGAACACCAGCCGATCAAGGTCGCAGCGATGGAAGGGCATTGGCGCGAGGGCGAACCGGGCGCGGGCGTGCCGCTGGTGCTGTTCGCGATACCGGACCAGAAAGCGGAACGCAACGATTACGCGATCGAGATTCCGCGCGTCACCAGTCTGATCCTCACCCATTCGATGGACGGCACCATCGCGCCGTTGACCTCGGTGCCCGCGGACGAACGGCCGCCGGTGGCGCCGGTGTTCTATGCGTTCCGGGTGATGGTGGGCATCGGCAGCGCGATGCTGGCGCTGGTGCTGCTATCGATGTTCGCGTGGTGGCGCGGCTGGCTGTTCGATCCGCAGCGCAAGACGGGCCGCTGGCTGCTGCGCGGCTGGCAGACGATGACGCTGTCTGGCTTCGTCGCGATTCTCGCCGGCTGGTACGTCACCGAGATCGGACGCCAACCGTACACGGTCTACGGCCTGCTGCGCACCGCCGAATCCAACAGCGCGGTATCGGGCGCGGCGGTCGCGTTCTCGCTCGCGGTGTTCGTGGTGGTGTACGTGTGCGTGTTCGGCGCCGGTATCTGGTATTTGTTCAAGCTGGTGCGCAAAGGCCCGCAGCCGCACGAACCCGCACCCGATACCGACGACGGCGAGAAAACCCCGGCGCGGCCGCTGTCGTTGCCGGACGAAGCACTCGAAGATGCGTCGACGCAAGCCGGTACGACAGGAGGTGCGACATGATGCCCCCGCTCGAAACATGGCTGCCGGTCGCGTGGTTCGCGGTGATCGCGTTCGGCGTGATGATGTACGTGCTGCTCGATGGCTTCGTGCTGGGGCTGGGCATCCTCTCGCCCTTCGCGGAGGACGACGACCAGCTCGATCACATGATGAACACCGCCGCGCCGATCTGGGACGGCAACGAAACCTGGCTGGTGCTGGGCGGCGCCGGGCTGCTGGCGGCGTTTCCGAAAGTCTATGCGCTGGTGCTGTCGGCGCTGTATCTGCCGGTGCTGTTGATGTTGATCGCGCTGGTGTTCCGCGGCGTGGCCTTCGAGTTCCGCTTCAAGGCGAAAACGCTGCGCCGCGCGTGGGGCACCGCCTTCTGGCTGGGATCGGTGTTCGCCGCGTTCGCGCAGGGCGTGATCCTCGGCGCGATCGTCGAAGGCATGCCGCTGCAGGAAGGGAAATACATCGGCGGTGCCTTCGGCTGGTTCAGCCCGTTCTCGATGTTGACCGGCGTTGCGGTGCTCACTGGTTACGCGCTGTTGGGCAGCACCTGGTTGATCCTCAAGACCGACGGCAAACTGCAGGCGATGGCGCGCGCCATCGCGCGGCCGCTGACGCTCAACGTGTTCGCTTTCATCGGTCTGGTCAGTGCGTGGCTGCCGTTCCTCAGCAGCCGGGTGATGGCGCGCTGGTTCGAGGGCGGTCGTTTCCTGTGGCTGTCGCCGGTGCCGCTGCTGGTGATGCTGGCGACGTGGATGCTGTGGCGGGCGATCCCGCGCGACGGCCAGGATGTGCGGCCCTTCGTGCTCAGCCTGTCGCTGTTCCTGCTCGGCTTCGCCGGACTGCTGCTGGGCATGTGGCCGTACATCGTGCCGCCGTCTCTGACCATCTGGCAGGCCGCCGCGCCGCCGGCCACGCAGGGCTTCGCGCTGGCCGGGCTGGTGGTGCTGCTGCCCGCGATCCTCGGTTACACGTGGTGGTCGTATTCGGTGTTCAAGGGGAAGATCGCTGCGGATGTGGGGTATCACTGAGCCGGATGGATGCGTCCCCTGTAGGACGGCCTTCAGGCCCGAGCTCTGCTCTCCGCGCATAAGCGCCCGGCCGGAGCTCGGCGCTGAAGCGCCTCCTACGACAGCCATCGGGCCTGAAGGCCCGCCTACAGGTGAATCGGGTCGTACTTCGCCCTAGCCGCAAACCGTGCTTTGGCGCACAATTCGCCGGGAATCCCCACGATATCCGGCAGTTGGGCGATACTTGGATGCATCCGCCACAAGTCAAGCGCGTAAGCATTTGATTTGACAGGGGCGGGCTTCGGAAGAAGCCCGTGGCGCCGAGTTCCCCGCGTCCGCCGTTCGGCGGACGTGCCGGTCCGTCCATCCTGTACCCGAGGCACCCCGTTCCGGCCATGCAAGCGTACGTCTACAAGAGCCAACGGAAGGCCGACACCTATCTCTATCTGGCCGCGCGCGACGATTTCGCGTGCCTGCCGGAACCCGTCCGCGCCCAGCTCGGGCCGCTGAAGTTCGTCCTGGAAGTCGCCCTGACCCCTGAGCGCAAGCTGGCGCAGGTCGACCCCGCCGTGGTCCGCGCCAATCTGGCCGCGCAAGGGTTCCACCTGCAGTTTCCGCCGACCATGCTCGATCCGATGACCGAGGATTGGGGCACGGATGCCTGAGAACGACGTCCTCAACACCGCGCCGCGCCGGATCGCTTTCGGCCCGGTGCCGCTGCTCTCCGGCCTGGCGCTGACCGCGCTGGCGGGCATCGGCGGCGCGCTGGTCGGCGGCCCGGCCGGTGCCGTGCTGGCCGCCATCGCCGGTCTGCTCGCCCAGCCGGCGTTCGCGCTGGCCGCCCGCGGCGGCAAATTCATTCCCCGCGACGCTGCGCGCGATGCGCGGCCGATTCTGGCGCTGTGGGCGCTGGCGATGGTGCCGTTCGCGGTGCTGGTCGCCTGGCCGTTCTCGGCCCTGATCCAGGGGCGCTCGCTCGGCGCCGCGGTGACGGTCAGTGCGGTCTTCGGCGGTGCCCTGATCGGCCTGTGGCGCACCTGGCCGCTGTGGCGCTGGCTGGAAGGCGAGGGCGGCACGCTGCGCGACCATTGGCGCGCGCTGGTCGACACCGATACCCGCGACTGGCGCGGCCTGGGCGCCGCGCTGCTGCTGGCGCTGCCGCTGGCCGGCACGCTGTTGCTGGCATGGCCGGCGCTGATGTCGCCCGGCACGCGCTGGTTGCTCGCCGGGGCTTGCGCGCTGGCCTGGCCGCTGGCGCATCGCCTGTTGCTGCGGATGCCCGCGCCGTCCGCGCTCAGCGCCGACGCGCTGCTGCAGGAAGCGCTCGCCGAAGAAGATGCCGAGTCGGCTGCCGACGATGCGGTCTTGAGCGGCCCGGATCTGAACGCCGCGCTCTACGCCGCCGCCCGCCAGGGCCGGGTGGAGCGCGCGCTGACACTATTGGAATCCGGCGCCGACCCGCACGCGCCGCCGCCGGCCGACGCCCGCGACCAGCGCAGCCTGACGATGCTGGCCGCAGTGCTGCCGGACCTGCGCCTGTTGAGAAGTCTCATCGGCCACGGCATCGACCTCAACGCCACTCATGCCGGCATGACCGCGCTGACCGCCGCCACCCGCGACAGCTGGCACGGCCGTCCGGAAGCGGTGATGACCCTGCTGACCAACGGCGCCGACCCGCGCATCGCCGATAGCGACGGCAACACGCCGCTGCATCACGCCGCGCGCAGCTCCGACCCCGGCGTGGCCGCGCTGCTGCGCGATGCCGGCGCCGACATCGACCCGCTCAACCGCGACCGCGCCAGCCCGCTGGCGCTGGCCTGCACCGCCGGCAACTGGCGGCTCGCGCGGTTCCTGCTGGAACGCGGCGCCAAGCCCGATCTGCCCGGCGCGGTGCCGGCGCTGCACGCGGCGGCCGGCGGCGACGAGGACGACCCGGCCGGCGTGCAGCTGCTGCTGAAACATCGCGCCAAGGCCGACGCCCGCGACCCGCGGGGCCGCAGCGCGCTGCACGAAGCCGGTTACGCCGGGCATCCGGAGATCATCGGCATCCTGCTGGGCGCGGGTGCCGACATCCATGCCCGCGACGTGGACCGGCGTACACCATTCCTCGAAGCCGCGCGCGGCGGCCGCCTGCCGGCGCTGCAGGCGCTGATCGACGCGCGTCCCGACGTGCACGCGGTCGATGCCGGCGGCCGTCACGCGCTGATCCTGGCGTGCATGGCCGACGCCCCGTCGCCGGCGCTGATCCGCGCCCTGCTCGATCTGGGGCTCGACCCACAGCACGCGGATGCCGACGGCAAACGCGCGATCGACCACGCCGCCGCAGCCGGGCGCTGGGCGCTGGTGTCGGCGATCGATCCGGAGTACCAACTGCCGGCCAGCGTCGGCGCCGATGCCGATGCGCCGCTGCCGGATCGCGCGCCTATCGCCCTGCTGCGCGATGCGCTGTACGACGGCCAGACCGACCCGTTGCCGCGGCTGTTGCGGTTGGTCTCGGCGCAGGATCTCGGCGCGCTGCTGCGCGACGGCGCCTCGCCCGCCGGGCCGACGCAGATCGACTGGCTGCTGCGCCACGGCGCCAATCCAGAATTGCGCGACGATGCCGGCGACACGCCGCTGTTCGCGTGGCTCGCACAGGGACCGGCCGCCGCATCTTCGATCCATGCCTTGCTGCGTCACGGCGTCTCGCCGGCCGGCGCGGGCGGCGTGGCGCGCTTCCTCGCCGCCTGCGTCGCCGCCGACCGCGCCGACCGCGGCCTGGAGAAACTCGCGCTGGAGCTGCTGGAACGCGGCGCCGACCCGTTCGCGGCGAGTGCATCGGGCGATCCGCCGCTGACCCTCGCGGTGCGCCTGGGCTGGACCCAGGTCATCGCCCGGCTGGTCGGCATCGGCGTGGCGCTGGACGCGCGCGATCAGCACGGCATGACCGCGCTGCATCTGGCCGCCGCGCTGCGCCGCGAACCCATCCTCAAACAGCTGATCCTGCACGGCGCCTCGCCGGACGTGCGCGCCGCCGACGGCCAGACGCCGCTGGGCGTGGCGCTGTCCAGCGGTCGCCGCGACCTGGCCGACTGGCTGGACTGGCGAATCTGGCCGCTGCCGGGCCGCGCGCTGCGCCCCACCGATCTGCCGTCCGCGGCGGTGGTCGGCGATGCCGACGCCGTGCGCCGGCTGCTCGATCTTGGCATGCCGATCGACAGCACCGACGCGCAGGGCTGCACCGCACTGCTGCGCGCCTCGGGCGGCGGCCATCGCGCGGTGATCGAACTGCTGCTGACGCGCGGCGCCGATCCCAAACTCGCCGCGCGTACCGGCGCCACGCCGCTGTCGGCGGCGGTCAGCATGCGTCAGGTCGAGATCGTCGACCGCCTCCTCGCCGCGGGCGCCACGCTGGAACAGCGCCTGCCCGGCGATGTGACCGTGCTGATGCTCGCCGCCGCGCTGGGCATGCCCGATGCGTGCACGCGTCTGCTCGCGGCCGGCGCCAACATCAGCGCCGCCGATGCCCAGGGCCTCACCCCGCTGCACTGCGCGGCGCTGTACGGCTTCACTACCCGCGACCGTCGTCGTCTGGTCGCGCTGCTCGATGCGCTGCTGCTGGCCGGCGCCGACCCGGACACCCAGGCCGCGGGCGGCGTCACGCCCTTGCTGCTGGTGCTGGGCGCGCGCGCCGAGCCCGGCACGGCCTGCGACGAAGATGTGGTGCTGGCCGGCATCGCGCGGTTGCTCGACGAAGGCGCCAGCCTGCAGGTGCGCGACCCGCGCGGCTTCGGTCCGCTGCATCTGGCGGCGCTGCACGGTCTGCTGCGGGTGACGCAGCAGCTGTTGCACGATGGTGCCGATCCGGAAAGCCGCGATGCGCTGAACCGGACGCCGCGGGAGATCGCGGTGATGCGCGGGTTCGTGGATGTGGCTGCGGAATTCGCGCCGCAGTCGGGGGCTGTGTCGATGGCGCGGTTTCTGAAGAATCGCGAGGGCTGATCGGCGCGCGGGATGCGGCCAACGCGCCGTCATCCCGGCGGTTTTAAACAGCCGCAGGCTGGTCAGGCCGGGATCCAGCTTTTCGCTTTGCTTTGATGAAGGTTACGTTCGGTGACAGTCATCGAAAGCAACTGCAGAGCTTCCGCGCTTCCGCGCGGGTAACTTTCTTTGTCGCAAAGAAAGTCACCAAAGAAAACTCTCTAGTGCCGAGGCAAATCTGCCGCCGGTGAGTTGGCCGGGATTTTTCGATGCGGCATCCTGCCGCGTCGAAAAACGGCGCACATCGTGTGCGCCGCCCTCCGGGTCTACGAATGCCGAGTGTTCGCCGTCGCTTTGCGATGCGGCGAAACGAATGCATGTGCCGACGCCATATCAGCTGCACCGTTCAGCCCTCCCCTTGCGCGAAGCGCGGGGGGAGGTTGGGAGGGGGGCGAAGCGACGCAATTAATCAGTAATCCGAGTTTCGTAGGGCGGGTCTTGACCCGCCATTGGCGAATTGTCGACTGCGTGACCTCATGGCGTGGTGGGCAACCGATTGAGCGCAGCGATACGCATCAATAAAACAACTGCAGAAATTTCCCGCTGCCGCGCGGGTCACAATGCATTGCATTGTTGACGCGCCTGAAGGGTAGGGAGAGACTCAATGCTGTGCCCTCGATTCAGGGAGTTGAGGATGAGTAAGCCCTCAGGAAACACCATGACGCGTTTCAGGAATGGACTCGCTTCCGGTTGCCTGCTCATGTGCATTATCGGCAACGCGAATGCCAGCACGATTCAAACGCTTTGCCGCGGGAATATCGAAACGCTTCCGGATCGGAAAATCGTGCATGCGGGCGTCGAGTACTGGCTCTGGTATCAGCTTTCTGCCGGCAAGGCGACGGTTCGTATCGCTGGCCGCGAGTTCGATGCCACGGTGAGCACGGGTGCTGCATGGCCGGGTTTGCGTTTGCAGCATGTGAAGGACGAGCCCTCTCTTTCCTTTCTTCCGTCCGACGGCGGGACCATCACGGTGGAGCTTGAGCCGGGCGTTGTTTTTGCGGGTAACTGTCTGCCGGAGAAGACGTAGGATGAATTCATATCGGCATCCGGGAAGTGTGTGATGGCTGAGAAGGGTCGCCAGCCTGCCGCTACGGTGCAGGCCTTCTTGTCAGCGCTCGATCACCCACACAAGGATGCGATCGTTGCGCTCAGGCAACTTCTGCTGAGTGCGGATCCGGCGATCTCGGAGGAAGTGAAGTGGAACGCGCCCAGTTTCCGCACTTCGGAGCACTTCGCCACGATGCATCTGCGGGGACAGGATTCTTTCCAGCTGATCCTGCATTTGGGGGCGAAATCGGGGCGGAAGGTGCCGAAGGATGCTATCGCTGATCCGGACAAGTTGCTGAAGTGGCTGGGGCCGGATCGGGCGTCGGTCACTTTTGCGGGTGTGGCAGACTTGTCGTGCAAGAGTGACGCGCTTATTGCGATTGTCCGGCAGTGGATCGGGCATGTTTAGTTCGGGTAAGTTGAGCGCGGCGATGTTTGTCTAACAGCAACTGCAGAGCTTCCGCGCTGACGCGCGGATCACTTTCTTTGTCGCAAAGAAAGTAACCAAAGAAAACTCTCTAGTGCCGGAGCAAATCTGCCGTCTGCGACATGGTCCGGATTTTTCGATGCGGCATCCTGCCGCGTCGAAAAACGGCGCGCATCCTGCGCGCCGCCCTCCGGGTCTTCGATTGCTGTCTATCACGTCGTCTTCAGCGATCACTGGAACGAATTCGGGCGAGGGAGTGCTCAGGTACCGTGGCGTTGACGCGCTGAGACGCCAGAGCCAAACTCCTCGCAGTGCTCAGGTGTCGGGGCTTATGCTATAGCTAGGCGGCGCATAAAGGATTCTCGGATGTTTTATTCAAGAAAAGTGAACCCAGAAACAGGGCAAGTTGAGGTTTGGGAGTGCGATTGGTCTGACCCTGGTACAGGCATGGCGAAGAAAGAGTTCATCCGCAAACACTGCGATGAGGGGCAGCTTGAAGTTGTCCCAGAGAAATACTCTGCTGCGTCAGCAATCTGCTGGGCCCCTGGGCGGACAATCGGCAACATCGCTGTAAATTCAGAGGAAGTGTTTGGTAGTTTCGCCAGCAAGGGAGGCGAAAATGCGATTCTTCCCTGCCACATCGTGCCTTGCGGCAAGTTTAGAAATGGCGCGGATCGATGGTACTGCAAGACTCATCAAATACATTGGGGTGTGAAAGCTGACATTGCGGCAGTACCGCCATCAGGTGAGGTCACATGCAGCAATCACCTTATGGCCATGAGCTACGTCGTAGATCCGCTAGTGGTTGATTTCAATGACTTTGAGGAGATTGGCGTCTGGTGCTCCTTGCCGCCCGCAATGTCTAGCAACCCTATTCAGCAGCGTGCTCCAAAAATTCATGTTCACAAGCGATTCGCTGGAGCAGATAAGAAGATTCTTGATAGGGATTTTGATGCAATCGTCTGTTCTTACAATCAAGATCTTGGACTTTTTGCTAGCGGCGAGATTACACAAATTCAGATCACGCCCCCGGCAGCATTTGAGTTTGTTAAGTCAATTGAAGAGGGTCGATTGATGAGTTGCGTAACCTGCAAGAAGTGCGGTTACCCGCACTTAGATTTAGGCAGCTTCGCAAACACGCCCCACGCCAAACATTTTTGCGGAAACTGCGGTAATGACAGCGTATGGAGCGATGGGAAAATTGTTTCGACCCCGCTAAAGCCATTGCATGACCAATTCAACAACAGTAACAATTATATTGTTCCCCAGAAGGACTTAAATCTAGACGACTATGCAGGACTAGACTTTGATATCTGGTCGTCGACGCCAGCCGTTTTATGGACAGCAAATCGGCCGCAGGAGAAGGGGATTCATGTACATGTTTATGAGGGAAGTAGACGTATTGTCGATGATACGTATGGAAGAGTGGCCCATAACGGAAAGGAATTGGACAGGAATGAGTTGTGGCAGAGAATGGCTGCAAATACAATCTATTAGTTGTCCAGCCCGAAAACTGGTGCAAGCAGATTACATATCGTAGCGATATGCATTTTTTGATCGCTACTGTGCCAAATCAAGAAAAATAGGCATAGGAAAATGGTGCGTAGAATTTCGTCCAGTCGACGCTTGCCACATCGTGCATCTTGACTAATATGTAGACCCAAAGGGCGGCGCACAGGATGTGCGCCGTTTTTCGACGCGGCAGGATGCCGCATCGAAAAATCCCGGCCAAGTATCCGATGGCAGATTCGCTTCGTCACTGAGAGTTTTCTTTGGTTACTTTCTTTGCGACAAAGAAAGTGACCCGCGCGACAGCGCGGAAGCTCTGCAGTTGCTTTTGATCCTGATCATTGCGCTCAACACATAAAAGCAGATCCCTCGCTACGCTCGGGATGACAATCCAATTGCCGGGACCAGAATGAAAAATCACCGCCCCAACGGCAGCCCCTTGAACGCCTTCACCGTCCGCAACACGAAACTCGAATTCACATCCGCCACCCCCGTCTGATTCAACAGCCGATCCAGCAGAAACCGCGAGAAATGCTCGAGATCGCGCACCACCACGTGCACCAGATAATCCATGTCCCCGGTCAGCGCATGGCAGGCGACCACCTCGTCCCATCCGTTGACGAACCCCGCGAACGCGGCCACGGCTTCGGCGTCGTGACGCGCCAACTGCACGCGGACGAAGGCCTGCAGACCCAGGCCGAGGTGTTCGGGGTCCAGCTCGACGCGATAACCGGCGATCACCCCGTCGCGCTCCAGCCGCTGCACCCGGCGCAGGCAGGCCGAGGGCGACAGATGCACGCGGTCGGCCAGTTCGGCGTTGGTCTGGCGGCCAGCGCGCTGCAGCTCGGCCAGCAGCAGCAGGTCGATGCGGTCGAGTTCCACGGCAGGCATGATGGATTGCTCCGATTGGACGAATGACGCAACTTTATTGCAGATCCGGCCGCGATGCCTGCAATCAAGCAAGCCCGTTGCGCCGAAAGGCGCCTACAGTGGATGTCTTGCCCGCCCCGCACCCGGATCGCCATGACCTCCACCCCGCAGCGCGTCGAACATCAGATGACCGACAAGGGCTATGTCCCGCTCTACGCCACCGGCGTGGTCGAGCAGCCGTGGAGCGGCTACACCCGCACCGATCACGACGTCTGGGCGACGCTGTTCGAGCGCCAGCAGCAGCTGCTGGTCGGCCGCGCCGGCAGTGAGTTCCTGCGCAGCCAGCGCGCGATGGGCATGTCCGCGCACGAGATCCCGAAATTCGACGATCTCAACCGCATGCTGCGCGCCGCCACCGGCTGGGAGATCGTCGGCGTCGAGGGGCTGCTGCCGGAGCTGGTGTTCTTCGAGCATCTCGCCAACCGTCGCTTCCCGGTCACCTGGTGGATCCGCAAGCCCGAGCAGCTCGATTATCTGGCCGAACCCGACCTGTTCCACGACCTGTTCGGGCATGTGCCGCTGTTGATGAACCCGGTATTCGCCGACTACATGGCCGCGTATGGCCGCGGCGGGGTGAAGGCGCATGCGCTGGGCCCGGAGGCGCTGGCCAATCTCACCCGGCTGTACTGGTACACGGTCGAATTCGGCCTGATCCGCGAAGCCGACGGCCTGCGCATCTACGGCGCCGGCATCGTCAGTTCCAAGGGCGAAAGCATCCACTGCCTGGAAAGCGCATCGCCGAACCGCATCGGTTTCGACCTGGAGCGGATCATGCGCACCCGCTACCGCATCGACAGTTATCAGAAGACCTATTTCGTCATCGACAGCTACGAACAGCTGATGGACGCCACCCGCCCGGACTTCACGCCGATCTACGCGCGACTGGCCGAGCGGGCATCGATTCCGGCCGGCGAGGTGCTGGAGACCGACACCGTGTTCCATCGCGGCACCGGCGAGGGCTGGCCCACCGACGCGGACGTCTGAGCGCAGCGCGCGCCTGCGCCCATGTCCATTCGGCCTTCGATACTCGACACCGCCATTCCGCCGCCGGTCGTGATGTTGCTGGTCGGCGCGGCGATGTGGGCGGTCGCGCAAGGATCGCCGGGGTTTACGCATGCGCTGCCGCTGCGCACGCCTCTCGCGATGCTGGTCGGCATCGTCGGACTGCTTTGCAATCTTCTGCCGAAGCTGCGTTTCGGTCGCGTCGGGACCACGGTCAACCCGATGCGTCCGCAGTCCACCCGTCATCTCGTCGTCGATGGCTTGCACCGTTACAGCCGCAATCCGATGTATGTCGGACAAGTGCTGTTGCTGGTCGCCTGGGGCATCTTCCTGGCCAACGGGCCGGCGATGACGCTTCCGCTGCTCTTCGCGCTGTACATCACCCGTTTCCAGATCGTGCCGGAAGAGCGCGCGCTGGCCGCCGTTTTCGGCGACGCATACGCCGCGTATCGCAGCCGGGTGCGCCGCTGGTTCTAAGGTTGCAGCTCGGGTACCGGGCCTCGCGATGATGGCGTGTGTCCGGCGCCGGGCTGCCGGCTCCTGCAGACGTGACCGCCGGCGCAGGTTTGGCGATGGCGCGCCGTGCCGCGATACTGGGCGGCCTCCGAGCGCGTCCGCGGAACCGATCGATGAATCACACCCTGCAAGTCAGACTGCTCGATGCCCGCTTCGGCGACGCATGGCCGCTGCCGGCCTACGCCACCGAGGCCAGCGCCGGGCTGGATCTGCGCGCGGCGCTGGACGCGCCGCTGCATCTGGCGCCCGGCGATGCCGCGCTGGTGCCGTCGGGGCTGGCCATCCACATCGGCGATCCGGGGCTGTGCGCGGTGATCCTGCCGCGCTCCGGACTGGGTCACAAACACGGCATCGTGCTGGGCAACGGCACCGGCCTGATCGACGCCGACTACCAGGGGCCGCTGCTGATCAGCGTCTGGAACCGGGGCCGCGAGCCCTTCGTGATCGCCCCGGGTGACCGGATCGCGCAACTGGTCATACTTCCGGTGGTGCGCGCGAGCTTCGAGGTCGTGGATACTTTCGTCGACAGCGCCCGGGGAGCGGGTGGCTTCGGTCATACCGGGGTGGCGTGACGCGTCAGGCGCGGCACGCAGCGGCGCTGCGCATGCGCCCCACGACATGTTGAGTACATCCGGCCGTCCGGCGGCCGGCAACCGCAAGACGGCAAAGAGACAGCATCGATGAAAGACAGCATCCGCCAGCAGCTGCTCCAACTCCGCCCCGCGATGCGGCCGCTCGCGGTCCTGTGCGCGCTGCTCGCGCTGTGGCTGGGCTGGAGCGGCGTCGCCCAGTTCCGCGATGGCGACCGCCGCAGCGACCTGGAAACCACCCGCGACAGCGGCGTGCGGCTGGTGCACCAGGCGCTGCTGCAGCAGCAGAAGCGCTTCGGCGAAGCGCTGGCGCTGCCCGAAGTGCAGAACGCGCTGTCGACCTCCGATTTCGCCAGCGCCAGCAAGGTCATCAGCGCCGGCTGGCCGAATGTATCGGTGGTGCAAGTGTTTCCGACCGACCTGGAAACCGTCTACGCCGCACTGCCCAAGGGCGGCTACGGCCGTCTTGCGGTGCTGGAGTCGGCGATGGTCGAGAACAAGATCCGCACCTGGGTGATCCGCGACCTCGGCCAACCGCGCCTGGCGCTGGCTGCGCCCGCCAAGGCCGGCGATCGTCTGGTCGGCGTGGCCTACATCCAACTGCCGTTTACCGAGCTGACCTCGGGCCTGGACACCATCGGCATGGTCGGCGACACCTATCTCGGCCTGCGTCAGGGCGACGTGACGCTGTGGGAACGCGGCGATCTGAGCTATGGCGACGGCGCGGAGCGTCTGGCCGCCGAGGTCGCAGAATCCGGGCTGCGCGTGGTCGCAGCGACCTCGCAGCCGCCGACCCAGGCGCTGGGCCTGGGCGCAGTCGCTTCGCTGATCGCCGCGGTGATCTTCGCGCTGCTCGTGTACGTGACCTGGCGGATCTGGCGCATGCCGGTGGACGTCGAATCGGCCGATACCTCGCCCACGCTGCTCGAAGCGGTGGCCAACGAGGCCAGCGATGCCGCCCAATCGCCGACGCTGGAGATCCGCGAGCAGCCGAAGGCGAAGCCGGTGCTGATCGACAACAGCATTTTCCGCGCCTACGACATCCGCGGCGTGGTCGGCAGCACCCTGGACCGCAACGTGGCCGAACTGATCGGCCATGCGGTGGGTTCGCTGATGCACGAGAAGGATCTGCACGACATCGTCGTCGGCCGCGACGGCCGCCTGTCCGGTCCGGAGATGGTCGAGGGCCTGGTCGCCGGTCTGCGCAAGACGGGCGTGAATGTGATCGACATCGGCATGGCGCCGACGCCGGTGATCTACTTCGGCGCCTATCACCTGCGCACCGGCTGCTGCATTTCGGTCACCGGCAGCCACAACCCGCCGGACTACAACGGCTTCAAGATCGTGATCGGCGGCGAGACGCTGTACGGCGAGGCGATCACCGACCTGCATGCGCGCGTCGCCGAGAGCCGCCTGCACGTGGCTGCATTGCCCGGCACCCTGAGCGAGACCGACATCAGCGCCGACTACGTCCAGCGCATCGCCTCGGACGTGCAGCTCGGCCGCCGGCTCAAGGTGGTGGTGGACGCCGGCAACGGCGTGGCCGGCGAGATCGGCCCGCGCGTGCTGGAAGCCATCGGCGCCGAGGTCGAGGAGCTGTACTGCGAGATCGACGGCACGTTCCCGAACCATCACCCCGATCCCAGCGAGCCGCACAACCTGCAGGATCTGATCAAGATGGTGCAGCGCCTGGATGCCGACCTGGGCATCGCCTTCGATGGCGACGGCGACCGCCTGGGCGTGGTCACCCGCGACGGCGAAAACATCTACGCCGACCGGCTGCTGATGCTGTTCGCGGCCGACGTGCTGGAGCGCAACCCGGGCGCGATGATCGTCTACGACGTGAAATGCACCGGCCGCCTGTCGTCGCACATCCTGCGCCACGGCGGCAGCCCGCTGATGTGGAAGACCGGGCATTCGCTGATCAAGGCCAAGATGCGCGAGACCGGCGCGGAGCTGGCCGGCGAGATGAGCGGCCACTTCTTCTTCGCCGAGCGTTGGTACGGGTTCGACGACGGCATCTACGCGGCCGCGCGGTTGCTGGAAATCCTGGCGACCGCGCCGGAGCTGCCGGACGACGTGCTGCACGCCCTGCCCAAGGGCGTGTCGACCCCCGAAATCAAGGTCGATGCGCCCGGCGGCGATCCGCATGCGTTCGTGGAGCAGTTCCGCGAAGGCGCGTTCTTCGAGGGCGGCCGGCAATCCACCATCGACGGCTTGCGCGTGGACTGGCCGGATGGCTGGGGCCTGGTGCGTGCTTCCAACACCACGCCGGTGCTGGTGCTGCGTTTCGACGCCGACAACGCCGAGGCGCTGGCGCGGATCCAGGCGCAGTTCCGCGAGCGTCTGCTGCAGCAGAAACCGGACCTGGTCCTGCCGTTCTGAGCAAAGCTTGTAGTGCGGCCTTCAGGCGGCCCAGGCAGAACCCGACCGGCGACGACATCAGGGCCGTGCCCACGGCCGACGAAAACGAAACGTTTGCGTATCGGAAAGCAGCGGCCTGAAGGCCGCTCTACCGAGGGAGGAGGCCGGAAGCGCAGCACGCCCCCGGCGTATCGATCAGCCGCCGGTGACGGGCGCAGGCGTCGCCGCCGCCGCGGTGCCCTGCTGCGCGCCCTTGAGCACCCGATAGCGCGACAGCGCATCCTGGAACTCGGCGTTGAGCTCGGCGCGTTCGGCTTCCTGGCGCTGCTTCAATGCCCGCAGACCCTGCAACTCGGCGTGCTGGGTGAGGATCTTGTTGCGCAGCACCTTGCCGACCGGTTTGGATTCCAGCTCCAGCGCATTGGCCTGGCGCAGCAGGCTGAGCAGGCTGGTGTGCAGGTTGATCAGCGCCAGTTCCGAACCCTTCAACGACTCCTCGACCAGTTCGAAGCGGTTGCTGAAAGACCGCTTCAGGTCTTCCTCGTTGTCGTAGGAGACCACCATCGCCATCTCGCGGCGCGCGCGCTGCTCTTGGGCCCGGCGCGCTTCCTCCTCGGCGACGGCGCGTACGCGCTCCTCCGGGGTCATTTCGCGGGCCATCCGGTTCACGCTGGTGCCGGTCTTCGGATCGAACTCGGTGCGCTGGCGGCCCACTGCCGACGCCGGCAGCGCGTCGCTGCAGACCCTGCGCCCGCCTTCGTCCCAGCAATAGAGTTTCCGTTCCTTGGGTTTCTGCTGGGCGCTCGCGATCGACGCCACGCCCAGCGCAAGGCCGAAGGCGAGCAGGGTCAGGCACCGGCGATTCGACATCGCGGGCGCCAAGGATCGCGCAGGTATCGGCGCAGGCATCATTCGCGGAAACATCTCAGGCCTACCCCCCGGTCGGCGCGTTCTGGGTGGATGTGCGGCAACCGTAACGGGCCCGGTAGGCCAACAGTCGCTCGCGCTGGTCGAGAAGTTCGGCGCTTTCGCCCGCGAATGCAAGCAGATCGTCCAGACCTGCGACCGCGATCACGGGAATTCCCGATTCGGCGGCGACCGCCTGCGCCGCCGACAGCCCAAGCCCGCCGGGCGCGCGGCCGTCGGGTGCGCGGCCGGCGGGCGAGGCGCTTTCGACGGCGATTTCCTGCCGGTCCAGCGCGATCGCGATCCCCGCGGGGATGCCGCCGCCCTCGCGGATCAGCGTCAGGGCCTCGCGGATCGCGGTGCCGGCGGTGATCACATCGTCCACGATCAACACCCGCTTGCCCGCCAGCGGCGCGCCGATCAGGGTGCCGCCCTCGCCGTGGGTCTTGGCTTCCTTGCGGTTGAACGCCAGCGGCAGGTCGCGGCCGCGCCGGGCGTATTCGCAGGCCAGCGCCGTCGCCAGCGGGATGCCCTTGTACGCGGGCCCGAACAGCAGGTCGAAGCCATGTCCCGCCGCGTCCACCGCATCGGCATAACACGCGGCCAGCGCGGACAACGCGGTGCCGGAGTCGAAGCGCCCGGCGTTGAAGAAATACGGGCTGATCCGCCCCGATTTGAGCGTGAATTCGCCGAAGCGCAGGGCTTCGACGCGCAGCGCGAGCTGCAGGAAACGGGTGCGGTGGTCGGTCACGGGCGTGCGTCGCGGCGGGAAGGCCGCGATGATAAACCCGCTGCCGGCAGCCGGCCCGGCAGCGCGGCCGGCAGCCATGCAAGCCGGCGCGAATCCGTTACTCTTGCCCGATCCCGTTCCGACACGGCCTCTCCGGTTTTTCATGCGCATCATCAGTTTCAACGCCAACGGCCTGCGTTCGGCGGCCACCAAGGGATTCTTCGACTGGTTCCGCGCGCAGGACGCCGACGTGCTCTGCGTGCAGGAGACGAAGGCGCAGGAGCACCAGCTCCACGTGCCGGAGCTGCTCCCGGACGGCTACCGGGCGTTCTTCAAGGACGCCATCACCAAGAAGGGCTACAGCGGCGTCGGCATCTATACCCGCAGGCCGCCGGATGAGGTGCGCACGTCGCTGGGCTGGGCGCCGTTCGACGACGAAGGCCGCTATATCGAGGCGAGGTTCGGCAACCTCAGCGTGGTGTCGTTCTACATCCCCTCGGGATCGTCCGGCGACGTGCGCCAGGGGTTCAAGTTCGAAGTGATGGCGTGGCTCAAGCCCATCCTCGACGAATGGCTGCGCAGCGGCCGCGATTACGTGCTGTGCGGCGACTGGAACATCGTCCGCGCGCGCAACGACATCAAGAACTGGACCTCGAACCAGAAGAACTCCGGCTGCCTGCCCGCGGAACGCGCCTGGCTCAACGGCCAGATCGGCGATGCCTGCGGCGACGGCACCGCCGCGCCCGAACAGGGCTGGCTGGACAGCTTCCGCGTGTTGCGCCCGGAGGCCGCGGAATACACCTGGTGGTCGCAGCGCGGCGCCGCCCGCGCCAACGACGTCGGTTGGCGCATCGACTACCAGTTCATCACCCCGTCGCTGCGCGATGCGGTGAAGGCCTGCGCGATCCACAAGGATCCGCGCTTCTCCGACCATGCGCCGTACGTCGTGGATTATTCCGTATGAGCCATGTCGCATGAGCCGCGCCGGATGAGCGACGCGAAACAGCCACCCGCAGCTTCGATACCCGCGGCTCCGAAAAAACGCCCCGGCTGGCGCGACGTGCTGCGCGGCCTGCGCCAGCGCAAGGTCGCGGTGATGCTGTTGCTGGGCCTGTCGGCCGGCCTGCCGTTCATGCTGGTCGGCAACACCATGGGCCTGTGGCTGCGCGAGGGCGGCACCGAGCTGACCGCGATCGGCTTCCTGTCGTGGGTCGGCATCATGTATTCGATGAAGTTCCTGTGGGCGCCGATCATCGACAAGGTCGATGTGCCGGTGCTGGGGAAACTGCTCGGCCATCGGCGCGGCTGGATGATCCTTGCGCAAGCGATCGTCGCGATCGGCTTGTTCGGCATGGCGATCCTCACCCCGCAGGGCGGATTGATCGCGTTCGCGGCGCTGGCGCTGGTCGCCGCGTTCGCGTCGGCGACCCAGGACATCGTCATCGACGCGTGGCGGATCGAAAGCGCCGACAACGGCGAGGAACTGTCGCTGCTCAGCTCGGCCTACCAGCTCGGCTATCGCTTCGCGCTGCTGCTGACTGATGCCTGGATCCTGGTGATCGCGGCGAAGATCGGTTGGGTCGCGTCGTACGAACTCATCGCCGGTTTGATGGGGCTGGGCATGCTCGCGGTGCTGTTCGCGCGGGAGTCGCGGACCGCCGGCAACGATGTAAGCGCGATCGATGTACCGGACCCGCGCGCCGGCAAGCTCGGCGTCTCCGACGCGATGGTGGTGCGCTGGCTGTGCGCCCTGGCGATCGGCATCGTCGCGATCGCCTACATGATCGTGGCGCACAATTTCTGGAAGAAACCGTGGGGCTGGGACGATGTCGCGTTCGCGGTCGGCGTGCCGGTCGCGATCTGGCTGCTGGTTCGCCGCGTCCAGAATGCGCTGCCCGTACGCGATGCGACATGGTCGCGGCCGCTGGTGCGACCGCTGCTGCGTTTCTTCGACGGCGCCGTCGGCCCGTTGATCATGTTCTTCCGCGATCACGGCAAGGCCGCGCTGCTGATCCTGCTGGCGATCAGCCTCTATCGATTGCCCGATTTCGTGATGGGCCCGATGGCGAATCCGTTCTATACCGACCTCGGCATCGACAAAGCCGTGGTCGGCACCGTGCGCGGCACGGTCGGCTGGGTGGCGACCACGGTCGGCATCGTCGTCGCCGGGCTGTGCGCGCTGCGGCTGGGCTTCGTCACCACGCTGATGATCGGTGCGGTGGTCGGCCCCGCGTCGAATCTCGCCTTCGCCTATCTCGCCCACCACGGCGCCGATCCGCAGGTGTTCTCTGCGGTGATGGCGATCGACAATTTCAGCGCCGGCTTCGCGGGCGTCGCGCTGGTCGGCTATATGTCCAGTCTGACCACGCTCGGCTACACCGCCACCCAGTACGCGCTGTTGAGTTCGTTCTATGCGATGCCGGGCAAATTCCTCAAAGGCCTGTCGGGCGCGGCGGTGGACGGCCTGGCCAAATCGCATGCGCTGCTCGATGCTTACGCGATCTTCTTCATCGGCACCGCGCTGATCGGCATTCCCGCGCTGCTGCTGTGTTTCTGGCTGGTGCGCAACGCCAATGCCGCCGCAGCGGCGCCGGCCACGGTATCGTCATGACCCCATGACCGACCTCGTCCTCCGCGATATCGATCCCGTGCTGGCCGAGCGCATCCGCAAGGTCGCGCGCACCAACGGCTGGGATATGCACGAGACCATCCTGCATCTGATCGAGCGCGGGCTGTACGCCAGCGAGGGCGGTGCGCTGCGTTTCGACGGCTCCGAGTCGGACGTGATGCAGTCGGTGATCGCCGCGCTGGAAACGGTGCCCAACGATCCGGGGTTCTCGCTGATCGGACGGATCGGCGATCCGCCGCCGCCTGCGGAGACCGAGCCGCCGCCCGCGCAGTTCGATCCGAACGAACTGGAGCGTTTCCTGCAGGACGTGCCGGTGGGCAAGAAGCTCGGCGGTTGAGAGTAGGAGGGCCTTCAGGCCGGCCCATGCAGAACCCGCCCGGCGACGACATCCGGGCCGTGCCCACGGCTGACGAAAACGAAACGGTTGCGTATCGGAACAGCAGCCGAATGGCCGTTCTACAGATCGCTACGGCGAATGGATCGCGCCCAGCACCCGCGGCCCCGCCGCGCCGGTGACGCCGGGCAGGTTGCCCGGTCGCCCCAGCACGGTCTGTCGCGCCAGCCAGGCGAAGCCCAGCGCTTCGACCACATCCGGATCGATGTCGTGCGCCGCGGTGGATTCCACCGCCATGCCCGGCAGCGCATCGGCCAGCGCGCGCATCAGCGCCGGGTTGTGCACGCCGCCGCCGCAACCGATCACCCGCGCGGCGCCGGGCAGAGTGGCGCGCAGGGCGTCGGCGACGGTGCGCGCGGTCAGCGCCAGCAGCGTGGCCTGCACATCGGCCGGAGTTTCGCCGCCGCCGAGTTTCGATTCGACCCAGCCCAGGTGGAACTGATCGCGGCCGGTCGATTTCGGCGGCGGCAGCGCGAACCACGGCTCGTCGAGCAGGCGTGCCAGCAGCGCATCGTCCACCCGCCCGCCCGCGGCGAATGCGCCGCCGCGGTCGAAGCCGGCGCCGGTGTGACGCAGGCACCAGGCGTCCATCAGTCCGTTCGCCGGGCCGGTGTCGAAGCCGCGCACGCCGTGGCCTTTCGATTCGCCGCCCTGCGCCGGCAGCAGGGTGAGATTGGCGATGCCGCCGAGATTCAGCACCGCGCGGTCCTCGGTAGGCGAGGACAGCAGCGCGGCATGCAGCGCCGGCAGCAGCGGCGCGCCGTGACCGCCGGCGGCGACATCGCGTCGGCGGAAATCGGCGACGGTGCGGAGCCCTGTGGTTTCGGCGATCACGCTCGCGTCGCCCAGTTGCAGCGTGAAGCGGTGCACGCCGTCGCCGCGGCGGCCGTCGGGACGATGGCGCAGGGTCTGGCCGTGCGAACCGATCGCGGCGATATCCGCGTGTCGCACGCCGCTGTCGCGGATCGCCTGCGCGGCGGCGTCGGCGAACGCCGCGCCGATGCGCACGTCCAGTTCGCCGATCTCATCCAGGGTCAGCTTCGGCGCGTGCTGGCCCAGCTCGACCAGCACGGCCCGCAGATCGGCATCCCAGGGATAGGTGTGGCCGAACAGCACTTCGGCGCGCGGCGCGCGGTCGGTTCGGGCGTCATGGAAGCGGGCGATAGCGACATCGATCCCGTCGGCGCTGGTGCCGGAGATCATCCCCAGGAAGAGGTCTGGGTCGGGGTTGGGGATATCAGGATTGGGAGTGTCGGTCGTCATCGCCGCATGATCGGCGATGACGCCAGGGCTTGCCAGTCGCGACCGGCAAGCGTGCGGCTATCCGGCGTGCGGATTCAGCCCTTTTTGCGCGGCTTGCGGCCCGGGGTGGTTTCAAGCGCGATCGCCAGCGCTTTTTCCGGCGTCTGCACCGCGTCCGGGAACACGATGTTCTCGACCGTGCGGATCTTGGTCATCGCGCGCTGGGTCTCGGTGCGGAAGCTCGCCAGCTCGGTGCCGCGCAGCGGCTCGGGCGGCGGCATGGTCACGCTCAGCGGATTGCGGTGGACGCCGTTGATCCGGAATTCGTAATGCAGGTGCGGGCCGGTGGACATGCCGGTGCTGCCGACGTAACCGATGACCGTGCCCTGCGGGATGCGCTGGCCCGGGCGGATGTTGCCGAAGCGCGACATGTGGCCGTAGAGGGTGGTGTAGCCGCGGCCGTGGTCCAGCACCACCGCGCGACCGTAGCCGCCCTGCCAGCCGACCGAGTGCACGCGCGCGTCGCCGGCGGCCTGGATCGGCGTGCCGGTGCCGGCGGCGTAGTCCACGCCCTTGTGCATGCGCATGCGACCCAGCACCGGGTGCCTGCGCGCGCCGAAGCTGGAGCTCAGCCGCGCGTACGGGATCGGCATGCGGATGAAGCTCTTCTTCAACGGCCGGCCGTCGGAAGTGAAGTATTCGGGCTTGCCGTTGCGGACGTGGCGGAAGCCGGTGTGCAGCTTGCCGTCGATGGTGAAGGCCGCGGCCAGCACCGCGCCGGTCTTCTCCAGTTCGCCGTCGACCCACATCTGGTCGACCACCACGCTGAAGAGATCGTCGGCATCGAGGTCGGAATCGAAGTCGATGTCGTACTTGAAGATTTCGTCGGTGAGCTGGTCGAGGTGCGCGCCGCTCAGTCCGAGCTTGCGCGCCGAACGGAACAACGAGCCGCCGACCTTGCCGCTGAGCACCACGGTGCGCACGTCGACATCGCGGCGCAGCAGGGTCTCGCGCACGCCGTCGCCGGTGAGTTCCAGCTGGATGCGCTGGCCGTCGCCGCGCACGAAGCGCAGCGCGCGCAGCTTGCCGTTGATCGGCAGATCCACCGAGAGCTGGGTTTTCGGGGTGACCTGGCCGATCGCGGCCTTCGCGCCCGGATGCGCCAGCACGCGCTCCAGCTCGGCGGCGGGGATGCCCAATTGTTCGAACAGATGCTTGAGCGAGGCGCCGCGGCGGACGGTGACCGCCTGCCAGCTGTCGCCCGGATTGCCCTTCTGCCGCGCCAGCGACAGCGGCGGGAGTTTCAGCGACAGGGTCTGGATGGGCGTGGCCGGCGTGGGCTGCAGCACGGTGTCGAAGCCGGGGACGATGGTGCCGAGCAGCGCGACCATGGTGGCGACCAGGCTGGCCTGCGCCCACTGGCGGCGGGTCCAGCGCCCGTTGAAGCCCTGGGCGGCGCCGTTTTCGGGCAGGATCTGGTTGGCTTCCTGCTCGGTGGCCTGGTGCAGATTGCGCAGGCGAACGAGGCGGTTACGCAGGGTGCGACTCGACGGTGATGTCATTGAACGGATTCCCCAGTCGGGACGGCCAAGACGGGTACCATAGTTGACTCGAAAAGAATGCGTCAAATGCTTGACAGGCTTGGTTTTTTTCGACATTTCGGTTTAACTAGACCTTAACGTGCGGTTCATGCTCGCAGGCCCGGAAATGCGGGCGGCGTCACCTTTGCGGCTCCTTCTTCCCCTACAGGTTCACGGTTTGACTTCCCATGTCCATTGACGCCCCCAGCCCGGCTTTCGACCTCATTGCGCGCGGCGCCGACGAAATTCTCAAGCGCGAGGAGCTCCAGACCCGCCTCGCCGCGTTCGAGGCCGGCGGCCGCCCGCTGCGGATCAAGGCCGGTTTCGACCCCACCGCGCCCGATCTGCACATCGGCCACACCGTGCTGTTGAATAAGATGCGCCAGTTCCAGGATCTGGGACATCAGGTGATCTTCCTGATCGGCGACTTCACCGGGATGATCGGCGACCCCACCGGCAAGAACGTCACCCGCAAGCCGCTGACCCGCGAGGACGTGCTGGCCAACGCCGAGACCTACGCCGATCAGGTGTTCAAGGTGCTGGACAAGGACCGCACCGAGGTGCGCTTCAACAGCGAATGGTTCGGCAAGATGAGCGCGGCCGACATGATCAGGCTCGCCGGCCAGCACACGGTGGCGCGCATGCTGGAACGCGACGACTTCGCCAAGCGCTACGCCGCGCAGCAGTCCATCGCGATCCACGAATTCCTCTACCCGCTGGTGCAGGGCTACGACTCGGTGGCGCTGAAGGCCGACGTGGAGCTGGGCGGCACCGACCAGAAGTTCAACCTGCTCATGGGCCGCGGCCTGCAGGAGCACTTCGGCCAGCCGCCGCAGATCGTGCTGACCATGCCGCTGCTGGAAGGCCTGGACGGCGTGGCGAAGATGTCGAAATCGCTGGGCAACTACATCGGCATCAACGAGCCGGCCATCGACATCGTCAACAAGACCATGAAGATCGGCGACGCGCTGATGTGGCGCTGGATCGACCTGCTGAGCTTCGAGATCGGCATCGATGAAGCGAGCCGATTGAAGGCCGATATCGAAGGCGGGCAACTCAACCCGCGCGACGTGAAGCTGCGCCTCGCCCGCGAGCTCGCGACCCGCTTCCACGATGCCGCCGCCGCAGAAACCGCCATTGCCGGCTGGCAGGCCGCGGTGAGCGGCCAGGGCGACATGACCCTGCTGGCGCTGCAGGACGTGACCATCCCGGCCGAAGGCATCCGCATCGCCGCGCTGCTGACCGCCGCCGGCATCACCCCCAGCAACGCCGAAGCCGGCCGCAAGCTCAAGGAGCGGGCGGTGAAGGTGGGCGGCGAGGTGGTCGAAGACCCGGCGACGCAGTTCGCGCCGGGGTTCGAAGGCGTGCTGCAGGTGGGCAAGCGCAACTTCGCGCGGGTGCGGCTGGTCGCCGGCTGATCATCGCTGGCCGGCGCACCCGGCTAAAGGGTCTGGGCGCGCGTCTTTTCAGGATTGTCCTGCGACATATCCCGCGTTGCCATGCCTGCCTGCTGCTGCAGCGTCTCGATCGCCATCGGAGCCGTCTGCTTGGGCGTCGCGTCGTCCTGATAAGCGACCAGCGAAGGTTTTCCGCCGTCCGGGGTCGCCACTTCGAGGCGCGAAATCGCGGTCAGTCCGCTCTGGTTCGCATGCGAAGCGAGTTCGCGCGCGCTTTCGATGGCCTGCTGCTCGGTCCTGATGCCCAGCGTCTCGCGCTGCGGGCCGAGCGCATCGAACGCCTGCTGGTACAGCGACGGCGGGCTGCCGGAAGAGACGGATGCGCTGATCCGCGGCGTGGATGATTCGGCGATGAGTGTGGCTGCCGCGCTCGGCGTTGAGGATTCCGCGACCGACCTGCCTGGCGCGACCGATGGTTCGGCCAGGGGCACGCTTGCGGGCAGCAGCTTGACTTGCCTGCCGGTGACGCTGAATTCCAGCGATTCATCGCCTTTGGTGAGGGTGATTCTGTCCTTGGCGGCATTGGCGGTCAGCGTGAAATCGCCGCTGATGTCGGCCGCGTGCGCCGCGGTCGCGATCGTGCCGGCGGCCGATGCTTTCTGGAAGCCGAAATTGATGCCGGTGCCGTCGAGCTTTGCGCGAACGGCGGCCGTCAGTTCCGCAGGGGGTCCGACGGGCGCCACGAATTCCGGTTCGGGTCGAGGCGCCACATATCGGGCCCCGGGCGAGTGTTCGACGGCGCCGCCCGCGCGCGGCGCCATTTCGATATCGGCGGGGCCGGGGTTCCCGCGCGAGCAGGCGAACGTGCCGTGGGCGAGATGCGGCTTGATCCCTTCGGCCAGATCGGCCTGAAGACCGGTCAGTGCGGTATTCGTATAGCCGCCGACGTAAAGCGCCTGGTTGTCCGTCCGCTTCAGATAGAGGTTGTCGGAGGTGATCGTGCAGCCGTTATCCACGTGGGTGCGGATGCGGTCGGCGTGCACCGCGTTGCCCTGGACGAAATGGTCCTCGATCAGGCCGGCGAGATTGCGCTCGCGTCCCATCGCGATGGGGTTGCCGTTGTGGACCAGATGCACTTCGCGGATGGCGTCGCGGCCGCCGACGCTTTCGACGAAACGGCTGAGATCGCCCTTGTAGGCATCGAAACGGTCCTCGACCCCCGTCGCTGTTTGCTTGCGGTCGTAAGCCTCGCTGAAGACATGGGTGAGCGCGATCCTGTCGTCGGTGCGGACCGCCACCGCGACGCAGCCGGACAGACCATCGGTCATCAGCTCGGCGCCGCTGTTGCGACGCACCGTCGCCCATTCGTCCAGGCTGACCTTCACGGTGGTGGCGCCGGCCGGCACGGACGAAGGTGCGGGTGTGTGCGCGACGCTCGATGCCGGCTTCGAACCTGAGAAATCTTCCATCGCGTGTTGCCTTTCGTTGGGCGACCCGTGACGGGCCGCAATGCTTCTCGACGAACGCCTACGATAACAGCCGCGATGCGGTCGTCGATATCGGCCGCGACACCAGTCGGGACCCTATTTCGTGGCGCCCCGCAGGCTTGGACTTCTGGGATACTGCCGAGCTCCCGCCGCTCCGGCTCTGCGGATCATCTGCATGTCATCCCTCCGAATCCTCGTGCTCGCCATCGCCATGACCTCGACCATTCCGTTGACCACCCTCTCCGCCGACCTGCCCACCCCGCCCGACGCCGCCAAAAAGCCGCATACCGTCAAGGCGCCGCACGGCGCGACGCGCAGCGACGAGTATTACTGGCTGCGCGACGACAAGCGCGAGGACAAGGCGATGCTGGGCTATCTCAACGCCGAGAACGCCTACGCCGATCAACTGATGGCGCCGCTCAAGCCGCTGCAGGAGACGCTCTACAACGAGATCGTCGGCCGCATCAAGCAGGACGACGACTCGGTGCCGTACCGCGAGCGCGGCTGGTGGTACTTCACCCGTTTCCAGGCCGGCAAGGATTATCCGGTCTATCTGCGCGCCCGGGCCGCGGCCGACGGCAGCCAGGGCCAGGACGAGCAGGTGATGCTCGACGTGAACGTCCTGGCCAAGGACAAGAACTACTACAGCGTCGGCGACATGGCCGTGAGCCAGGACAATACTCGCCTCGCCTACGCCGAGGACGACAACGGCCGTCGCCAGTACACGGTGCGCTTCAAGAATCTGGAGACCGGCGAGCTCTATCCGGACGAGATCAAGGGCGTATCGGCCAATCTGGTCTGGGCCGACGACAATAGGACCCTGTTCTACGTCGAGAACGATGCCGAAACCCTGCTCAGCGTGCGCGTGAAGAAGCACGTGCTGGGCACGCCGGCCAGCGCCGACGTGCTGGTCTACGAGGAAAAGGACGACAGCTTCTACATGGGCATCGGCCGCACCCGCGACGACGGTTACATCTGCATCACCGTGGAAAGCACGGTGTCCAGCGAAATGCGCTGCGCGCCGGCCGCCGACCCGCAGGCCTTCACCGTGCTCGCCCCGCGCGAACGCGATGTCGAATACGACGCCGATCACCTGGGCGGGCGCTGGGTGATCCACACCAATGCGCCGGGCGCCGACGGCAAGCCCGCCGCCAACTACAAACTCATGACCGCCGACAGCGGCGCCACCTCGCGCCGCGAGTGGAAGGAATGGGTGGCGCACCGCGACGACGTGTTCATCGACGGCTATGAGCTGTTCGACGGCTTCACCGCGATCGCCGAACGGTCCGAGGGGTTGGAGCGCATCCGCCTGCTCAAGCCCGATGGCGAGGAATACGTGAAGGCCGACGAGCCCGCGTATTCGATGGGCTTTTCGACCAATTCCGAGGCCGATACGCCGTGGCTGCGCTACGGCTATACCTCGCTGACCACGCCGGCGACCACCTACGAACTCAACGTCGTCACCGGCGAGCGCCGCACGCTGAAACAGCAGCCGGTGATCGGCTACGACGCGTCGAAGTACGCGACCGAGCGCGTCTGGGCCACGGCCCGCGACGGCGTGAAGGTGCCGGTGTCGCTGGTCTACAAAAAAGGCTTCGAGCGCAACGGCACCGCGGCGATGCTGCAGTACGCCTACGGCAGCTACGGCAGCTCCAGCGACCCGGGTTTCAGCGTCACCAACGTCAGCCTGCTCGATCGCGGCATGGTCTACGCCATCGCCCACATCCGCGGCGGCCAGGAAATGGGCCGCAAGTGGTACGACGACGGCAAGCTGTTCAACAAGAAGAACACCTTCACCGATTTCATCGACGTCACCGATGCGCTCGTCGCCCAGGGCTACGCCGCCAAGGACCGCGTCGCGGCTTACGGCGGCAGCGCCGGCGGCCTGCTGATGGGCGCGATCTCGAACATGGCGCCCGACAAATACCGGGCGATCCTGTCGCAGGTGCCGTTCGTGGACGTGGTCACCACCATGCTCGATCCGACCATCCCGCTGACCACCAACGAATACGACGAGTGGGGCAACCCGGAAAAGAAGAAGTATTACGACTACATGCTGTCGTATTCGCCCTACGACAATCTGTCTAAGCAGGCCTATCCGGCGATGTTCGTCGGCACCGGGCTGTGGGATTCGCAGGTGCAGTACTGGGAACCGGCGAAGTACGTCGCCCGCCTGCGCGATCTCAATACTTCGCAATATCCGGTGGTCTTCCGCACGAACATGGACGCCGGCCACGGCGGCAAGTCGGGACGCTTCCGCCGCTACCGCGAGCAGGCAGAAATGTATGCCTTCATGCTCGACCAGCTGGGCGTGACCGCGTCCAAGGCCGCCGAGTAAGTCTCTACGCCTGCCCGTTCGCGGGCAGGCGTCGCCGCACCCATGCCATCACCGCCGCAGGGACCGCAGCAGGCACCGCCGCAGCAGGCGCCGCGGCGCACGCGCTGGCTGTGGTGGCTGCTGGCCTATGCCAGTCTGGCGCTGGGCGCGATCGGCATCGTCGTACCGGGGCTGCCCACGGTGCCGTTCGTGCTGCTGTCGGCCTTCGCTGCCGCGCGCGGTTCGCAGCGCCTGCATGCACGGCTGCTCGCGGATCGCCGGTTCGGGCCGATGATCCGCGACTGGCAGGCGCAGGGTGCGGTCGGCCGCCGTGCGAAATGGCTGGCGACCACGATGATGGGCGCCTGCGCGGCGGTGATGTTCCTCACCGCGCCGAAATTGTGGATGGCCGCCACCGGCACCGCGATCATGACGGTGGTCGCCATCTGGCTGTGGCTGCGCCCCGAGCCCTCCGCCTGAACCGCCGGCCTGAACGCGGACGCCTTGCGTCTGCATTCCGTCCAGGGGCCACGGCGGCTACACTGCGCGCATGAACCGACGCCCCGTTTTTTTCGTTTCCGCCGCCTTCGCGATCGCGCTGCCGCTGGCCCTGTCCGGCTGCGGCAACAAAGGTCCGCTGGTGCTGACCGACGACCCGCCCGCCGCGCCTGCGGTCGAAGCGCCTGCCGTTGAAGCGCCTGCGGTCGAAGCGCCGGCCGAAGCGCCCGCGCCCGCGGTCGAGACTGCGCCGCCCGCAGCGGACGCCGCCACGCCGCCGCCGCCGGCCGACGGCACGCTCGCCCATTGAAATGAACACCGCGTCGAAATGAACACCGCGTCGCGCGTGCTCCTGCGCTTCACCAAAATGCACGGCGCCGGCAACGATTTCGTGGTGCTCGACCTGCGCCGCGCTCCCGCACCGCCGACGCCCGAGCTCTGTCGCGCCCTGGCCGACCGCCACACCGGCGTCGGCTGCGACCAGATCCTGACCATCGAGCCGCCGCGCAGTCTTGGCGCCGCCGCGTCCTATCGCATCTGGAATGCCGACGGCTCGTCGTCGCAGCAGTGCGGCAACGGCGCGCGCTGCGTCGCCGCGTGGATGCTGCGCGACAGCGTCGAACTCGATGCCGAGCGGTGCCTCGCCGGCCATTTCGAGCTCGACAGCCCCGCAGGCACCCATGCCGTGGACGTGCTGGATCTGCACCATTACCGCATCGCGATGGGCGTGCCGCGCTTCGCGCCGCCGGCCGGCTTCGATACCGCGCACGATGAATACACGGTTGAACTCGACGGCCAGCCGCTGCGCTTCGGTGCGGTGTCGATGGGCAACCCGCATGCGGTCATCGAAGTGGACGATGTCGATGCTGCGCCGGTGGCGACGCTCGGCCCGGCGCTGCAGCGACACGCGGCGTTTCCGGAATCGGTGAACGTCGGTTTCGCCGAAGTCGTCGCCCGCGATCGCATCAAACTGCGCGTCTTCGAGCGCGGCGTCGGCGAAACCCTGGCCTGCGGCAGCGGCGCCTGCGCGGCCGCCGCGGTGCTGATGCGCCGCGGCCGCATCGATCGCGAGGTCGCGGTGGAATTGCCCGGCGGCACATTGAAGATCGCGTGGCCGGAGGACGGCGCGCAGATCGCGATGTCCGGCCCGACCGCATTCGTATTCGAAGGGGAATGGTGGCAATGACCGACAAGTTCGACCGACAGGCGCAGGAAAAAATCGGCGCGCACGAAATCGCGACGTGGCTGCGTCGGCATCCTGCTTTCCTGCAGCAGTTCCCCGATCTGGCATTGACGTTGGTGGTGCCGCGCGAGCAGGGCTCGGCGGCGTCGCTGGCGAGTTACCAGCTGGAGATCCTGCGCGACAAGAACCGCGAGCTGACCCGGCGCCTGCATGAGCTGTTCGGCAACGCGCAGGAGAACGAACGCCTCGCAGTGCGCACCCATCAACTGACGCTCGCGCTGATGAAACAGGACAGCGCCGCCGACACCGCGCGCGCCATGGCCGCGACGCTGGCCGAGGATTTCAACGGCGATCTGGTGCGGATGGTGCTGTTCGCACAGGTCGCGGATCTGGAAGACAACGAATGGCTGCAGACGCTCGCCGAAGACGACGCCCGGCTCGCGCCGTTCCGCGATTGCCTGAAGGACGGCGAGTCGATCTGCGGCCGCCTGCAGCCCGAGAAGAACGCGCTGCTGTACGGCATGCGCGCCGAGGACGTGGCCAGCAGCGCGCTGCTGCCGCTGCCGGGCCTGGGTCTGCTCGCGGTCGGCAGTCGCGACGCCAACCGTTTCTTTCCCGGCATGGGCACGCTGTTCCTGCGGATGATGGGCGAAGCCTTCGAGACCGCGATGCGACGGTTCTCCGATGCACGCTCCGATGCGCGCACCGATGCCGGACATGCGCACGGCTGACGCGGACGGATGACGTGACCGCCTCGCCGCACGTCGAGGATTTCCTGTCGCATCTGCAGATCGAGCGGCGCATGTCCGCGCATACGCTCGACGCCTATCGCCGCGATCTCGATGCGCTGGTCGCGTGGACCGCTGCGCAGGGCATCGACGATCTCGCGACCGTCCACACCGAACAGCTGCGCGCGTTCATCGCCGCCGAACACCGCCGCGGCCTGTCGCCGAAAAGTCTGCAGCGGCGCCTGTCCGCATGCCGCAGCTGCTATCAATGGCTGCTGAAACACGGACGCATCGCCGCCAGCCCCGCCGCCGGCATCCGCGCGCCGAAGGCGCCGCGCAAACTGCCGCAGGTGCTGGATGTCGACGAAGCAGTGCAACTGGTCGAACTGCCGACCGACGCGCCGCTGGGCGTGCGCGATCGCGCGATCCTCGAACTGTTCTACAGCTCCGGCCTGCGCCTGAGCGAACTGTGCGCGCTGCGCTGGCGCGATCTCGATCTCGCCGACGGTCTGGTCACCGTGCTCGGCAAAGGCAGCAAACAGCGCAGCGTCCCGGTCGGTTCGCACGCGCGCAAGGCGCTGGAGGACTGGCGGCGCGAATCGCAGGGCCAGCCCGACGCGCCGGTGTTTCCGGGTCGCGGCGGCGCCACCATCACGCCGCGCGCGGTGCAGATCCGCCTGCAGCGGCTCGCGCAGCGCCAGGGTCTGTTCAAGCGCGTGCATCCGCATCTGCTGCGACATTCTTTCGCCAGTCACGTGCTGGAGTCGTCGGGCGATCTGCGCGGCGTACAGGAACTGCTGGGCCATGCCGACATCGCGACGACCCAGATCTACACGCATCTGGATTACCAGCATCTGGCGAAGGTCTACGACGGCGCGCATCCGCGGGCGAAGCGGAAAAGCTGAAGCCCTGTCGCTTTCCCGATTGTTTTCTGTATCGCTTCCGCAGAGCGGCCTTCAGGCCGCTGCTTTGCATTCGGCTCGACATCGCGAGACGTTTCCGCGGCTTCGGCCTGTTGACTCAGGACGGATGACATCCAAAAGCAAATCCCCCGTAGCCCCCTTTTTCAAAGGGGGCGAAGCAAGGGCGGCAAAGCAAGGGCGGCAAAGCAAGGGCGGCAAAGCAAAGGCGGCGAAGCAAGGGCGGTGAAGCAAGGGCGGTGAAGCGGAGTGCTCCCTGAAGTCTGCGCACTGCCTGATCGGCGCAGCATTCGACCACGCAGAGTGATCTGCACGCATGCAGCTCGCGAATGCATTTGCTTTCCCCCCTTTGAAAAATGGGGGCAGGGGGGATTTGCTCTTCCCGCCGATGGCTCGAATGCGAGACCCACCCGGAATGCATGCCCACAGGATGCGTTCTGCCCCATTCGTCATCCCTTGCGTCGCGCGGACGGCGTCCCCACAACCATTGGACGCCAGCTTCGAGCCGCAGGAAGTTCCATGGACCCCAGCCACAACCCCAATGTCTTCTACGCCACCACCATCGTGTCGGTGCGCCGCAACGGCCGCGTGGTCGTGGCCGGCGACGGCCAGGTGACGCTCGGCCACACGGTGATGAAATCGAACGCGCGCAAGGTCCGCCGGCTCGGCCGCGACGGCCAGGTGCTGGCGGGTTTCGCAGGCGCCGCCGCCGATGCGTTCACGCTGTTCGAGCTGTTCGAATCGAAGCTGGAAAAACATGGCCAACTGACCCGCGCCGCGGTCGAACTGGCGAAGGATTGGCGCACCGAGCGCCGCTTCGGCAAACTCGAAGCGCTGCTGGCGGTGGCCGACAAGGAAACGTCGCTGATCATCAGCGGCACCGGCGATGTGATCGAACCCGAGGATGGGCTGGTCGCGATCGGTTCCGGCGGCATGTACGCGCTGTCCGCGGCGCGCGCGCTGCTGGCGCATACCGAACTGGACGCGAACCGCATCGCGGTCGAGGCGCTGAACATCGCCGGCGACGTCTGCATCTACACCAACCGCAATATCGTCGTCGAAGAACTTTGAATCGCTTCTGTGGGAGCGACGGAAGTCGCGATAGAAGTATCCGCGACCCTTCGCGACTTCCGTCGCTCCCACAAAATCATCGCGGCTGAAGCCGCTCCTACGAAAAATTCTCATGCCCAACAAGCCCGAACACGCCAACAGCACGATGACCCCCCGAGAAATCGTGCAGGAACTCGATCGCCACATCGTCGGCCAGAGCGCCGCCAAGCGCGCGGTCGCCATCGCGCTGCGCAACCGCTGGCGGCGCATGCAGCTCGACGACGCGCTGCGCAACGAAGTGATGCCCAAGAACATCCTGATGATCGGCCCCACCGGCGTCGGCAAGACCGAGATCGCGCGCCGCCTGGCGACGCTGGCCAACGCGCCGTTCGTGAAGGTCGAGGCCACGCGCTTCACCGAAGTCGGCTATGTCGGCAAGGATGTCGAACAGATCATCCGCGATCTGGCCGACACCGCGGTGAAGATGTATCGCGAACAGGCCAAGGCGCGCGTGCGCGCGCAGGCCGAAGCGCGCGCCGAGGACCGCATCCTCGATGCGCTGCTGCCGAAACGGCAGGCGCCCGGCGGTTTCGGCTTCGGCGCGGAGGCCGGCACCGGCACCGCGACGCTGGATGTCGGCAGCGGCGAGAGCAGCGCCGGCACCGCGACCGACAAATCCGCCGACACCCGGCAGAAATTCCGCAAACAGCTGCGCGAAGGCGCGCTGGACGATCGCGAGATCGAGATCGAAACCTCAGTGAACGTCGGCGTCGACATCATGGCGCCGCCGGGCATGGAAGAGATGGGCCAGCAGCTGCGGCAGATGTTCTCCAGCCTGTCCGGCGGCAAGACCCACACCCGCAAACTCACGATCCGCGCCGCGCGCGTGCAGCTGATCGAAGAGGAAGCCGGCAAACTCGTCAACGAGGACGACGTGCGCGAAGCCGCGATCGACGCCTGCGAACAGCACGGCATCGTCTTCATCGACGAGATCGACAAGGTCGCCAAGCGTTCCGAAAGCCACGGCGCCGATGTCAGCCGCGAAGGCGTGCAGCGCGACCTGCTGCCGCTGGTCGAAGGTTCGACCGTCAGCACCAAATACGGCGCGGTGAAGACCGACCACATCCTGTTCATCGCCAGCGGCGCGTTCCATCTCGCCAAGCCCAGCGATCTGATTCCGGAACTGCAGGGCCGCTTCCCGATCCGGGTGGAACTCGGCGCGCTGGGCAAGGACGATTTCGTGCGCATCCTCACCGAGCCCAAGGCCTCGCTGACGCTGCAATACGTCGAACTGCTGAAGACCGAAGGCGTCGAACTGTCGTTCACCACGGACGCCGTCGAACGTCTGGCCGAGATCGCGGCCACGGTCAACGAACGCCAGGAAAACATCGGCGCACGGCGCCTGCACACCATCCTCGAACGCCTGCTCGATACGCTGAGTTACGAAGCGCCCGATCGCGGCGGCACCACGGTGACCATCGACCGCGCTTACGTCGATCTGCACCTCGGCGAGCTGGTGCAGGACCCGGATCTGAGTCGTTACATCCTCTGATCGGATCGTGTCGGGAAAACGCGAGCGCGATATGCGCGACGCAGCGACTGCCCCGTTTCCGGAGCAGTCGCGGATGATGCGGCGGCTCGCGATGCTGCGCCGCAGGCATCGCTTACGGGTTGTTGACGATATAGCTTGAGCAGTACTTCAGCCCGCCCTTGACCAGATAAAAGCGACTGCAGTTCGTGTCGTAACTGGTGCCGGTCGCGGTGATCAGATACCCCGACAGTGTGACCTGATTCAGGTGGTAGTGGCTGCCGTTGAGCTTCAGTGACCAGTGCTGGTGCGGGCCGGTCGAACTGCCGCCGTTGCACAACGCCTGCGCCTGGGTATTGGCCGGATTGCCGATGAAAACGCTCTGGCCGACGACGGCATTGGTCGCGTACTGCAGATTCATCATGTGGTAGTAGGTGGTGGACCAGCCGCCGCTGTGCACGATTTCGGCGAAACAGGACGAATGCCGCTTGAAGGTGCCGCTGGCCGACGACGACACGCGCACGCCGCTCTGATTGCTGCCCCAGCCGCCGCCGAGCGACATGTCGAGCGAGGACATCGGATAGCTGCCGCTGCCGGTGTTGGTGTGCGCGCCACCCACATGCCACGAAGCCCCCACCGGATACGGCAGCCGCAGGAAGCCGCTCGCGGGACCGGCCAGCGCGACGACATCGCTGTCGATCAGGCTCGGTTTGGCCTTGGCGCCCCAGGTTTCGTTGAACAATGCGCCATAGGTCGCGGCGAACTGCGCCTGACCCAGCAGCGCCGCGCTGGACGCGCTTTCGCCAGTATTCTGATACAGCGTCCGCAGCGGATTATGGGCGACGGCTACCTTGCCTTGCGCCTTCGCCAGGATCTCGGCGTCACGCTGCGAGTACACGATGACCCGCAACTGTTCCGCGACATCTTCGACCTGTTGGCTGAAGCCGTTGCGGCGCGAAAGCTTTCCGAACGGACGGGTCATTGCATTGCCGCGAATGCGGTTGCGCGTGACGATGCCGGATTGCTGTTCCATCAAGGCGATGAGCACTTTCGGACTGATGCTGCTGTAGCCGGCCCAGTGCGAAATCGCTTCGCTCTGGCCGCGAAGGTGCGGAGCATGCTTGGCGAGATAGCGTTCGATGTCGAAACCGAACATTTCTTCCGGCGTGTAGATCAGATCGGAGACGGTAACCGGCGCGGAATCCGCAGGGTTTGCGGCATGGGCGGGCTTGCTGGAGGCGACGCCGATGGCGGCGGCGATGCAGAGCGATAGTGCGGTGGCCTTGAGATGCGAGCGCATGTACTTGATCCTTCAAGTAGGTTGATGGGTGGCGCCGATGATGATTGCGCGCATGGATCGCCGCGCGCTGCGCGCGCGGGAAATCCTGCTTCTGAACGCATGTCCCGCACGGGGCGCCTGCATGTGCGGGCGACCGAAGCGTTGTCGAAGACGCCGCACGGTTCCAATGACGATTCGTCATGAATCCTTGGCTTTTTCGCGAAACGCATACGCATCCGTGCGGACGGTGCGGTGATTCGGTGTCCATGCGCACATTGTGCGGTGGCGGGTGTGACGGCGTTCGAGTTCTGGACGACATGTCTTGGATGACATGCTTTGAAAGGCATGCTTTGAAAGGTATGTTGCAGCCGATGCCGTGCATTGTTTGGCGATCGGGCGTTCGTAGCGCATCGCGCAGCTGGCGCGCGCCTGCGTCGATGCCGGCGTACGTCGCTTCGTCCAGATCTCCGCGCTGGGCCTGCCCGCCGACGGCGCGTTCATTGCATCGAAACACCGCTTCGACGAAGCGCTGGCCGCGCTGCCGCTGTCGGCGGCCGCGCTGCGGCCCTCGGTGGTGTATTCGGCCACGGGTTCGTACGGTGGCACGTCGATGCTGCGCGCGCTGTCGGCGCTGCTGTTCGGCACCGGCCTGGGCATCGCGTTCTTCCTGCGGATGGCGCATCGCCGCGGCGACGCCCGCGAGATCGCCGCCACCGCCGGCACCGTGGTCATCGCCGACGCCTGCTTCACCGCCCCGGCGGTGATCGTGCAGTTCGCAAGCGGACTGTGGCTGGCGCGGATGGCCGGCATGCCGCTGTCGATGTTCTGGCTGAAGACCGCGCTGATCCTGTTCTTCGTGATCGGCGCCTGCTGGCTGCCGGTGCTGCGCCTGCAACTGCGCGCCCGCGACCTGGCCCGCGCCGCGGCGGCCACCGGCGCGCCGCTGCCCCCGGCGTATTTCCGGGTCATGCGCTGGTGGTTCTGGCTGGGATGGCCCGCGTTCCTCAGCGTGCTGGCGATCTTCTGGCTGATGGTGAAGAAACCGATGTGAGCGGGCCGGGTGAGCGTGCTCGATGGGCTGGCGCCGGATGCCGCCGGCCGGCGGGTTAAACTGCCGCCATGAGCAAGCCCAAGAAAACCCCAGCGTCCTCCGAATCGTCGCCCGAGTCGCCCGGGCAGGGCACCACCCATTTCGGCTTCCGCGACGTGCCCGTCGCCGAGAAGCAGAAGCTCGTCGGCGAGGTGTTCTCCTCGGTCGCCGGCAACTACGACCTGATGAACGACCTGATGAGCCTCGGCATCCATCGGGTCTGGAAACGCTACTTCGTCGCCACCGCGCAGGTGCGTCCCGGCGACCGCGTGCTGGATCTCGCCGGCGGCACCGGCGACATCGCCGCGCTGCTGAAGGATCGCGTGGGCGACGAAGGCGAACTCGTCCTCGGCGATATCAACGGCGCCATGCTGCGCGTCGGCCGCGACCGCATGACCGACCGCGGCAACGTCCGCGGCTTCGAGTACGTGCAGTGCAACGCCGAGAAGCTGCCGTTCCCCGACGGCAGCTTCGACCTGGTCACCATCGCCTTCGGCCTGCGCAACGTCACCGACAAGGACGCCGCCCTGCGCGAGATGTACCGCGTGCTGCGCGTCGGCGGCCAGGCCCGCGTGCTGGAGTTCTCCGAAGTCACCGCCGAATGGTTCAAACCGATCTACGACTTCCACTCATTCAAGATCCTGCCGCAGCTGGGCAAGCTGTTCGCGAAGGACAGCGACAGTTACCAGTATCTGGCCGAATCGATCCGCAAGCATCCGCCGCAGGATCAGCTCAAGGGGATGATGGATGCCGCGGGGTTTGCGCGGTGTTCTTACAAGAATCTATCGGCGGGGATTGTGGCGATTCATACGGGGTATCGGATCTAGTTGGGCCGTAGAACATGAACTTCAGCGACCTTGAAAAGTCGGCACTCCAGTTAAACGATCTCTACGAGCAGCTCGAGATCAAGAAGTATGGCCGCGTCTGGACCGCACAGGAACTTGCGCTCGGCTTCATCGGGGACGTAGGCGATCTGGCAAAGCTCATCCAGGCGCACGTCGGCGTACGAGATATCGATGACTGCAAGGCTAAACTTGGCCATGAATTGTCGGACTGTTTGTGGTCGATTATTGTCTTGGCCAACAAATGCGGAATTGAGCTGGAATCGGAGTTTGTCAAGAACACGCGAGAGATCGCTGCGCATGTATCCAGCGATCTCGAAAAGTAACAGGCAACAAGTAGGATGGGTTGAGCGTAGCGATACCCGTCGCTTTTCGATCGGCAATTTTCGATGATGTTTTCAATGTCTATGTTCTGATTTCACGGCAGGCGCTGTGCGTTCGATGATGGGTATCGCTACGCTCAACCCATCCTACGAAAGCGTCGCCAGCGAGTAGCCCGGGTAAGCGCAATGCGCGCATCCGGGATGAGTGGAGAAATACCTCACCGAAGAGCCCCGGGTGCGGCCTTTGGCCTTACCCGGGCTACGACATCGGCGGGGGCGCGGTGACTCTTGCCGCGTGTCGTGTTTGGATCATTCGCAAGGCACGATGGATCGCTTCGGAGTTTCAAGATGAGAGCTTTGACGTTCGTTCTACTTTTCCTGGTGTCGGGCTTCGCATCCGCCTGCGAATGTATGAACTACTCGCTCGACAGGGACATCGTTCAAGAAGCGAAGGATGTCGTCGTCTTCCGGGTGATCGGGGTCGGTGTACCGCCCGATCCGGCCAATCACATCGCGGTCGCCAACATTGCGGTCGTCGACCGTATTCGCGGCAAATCGAAGATCAAGCGCATCCTGTATTCGAGATCCTGGTGTTGCGGAATTCGCATCGAAGCAGGCGGTTATTACGTTCTGTTTGCCGAAAAGGCATTGGATTCGATGCAGGTGCATGGCGGAAATCTGCTTGCCGTCGGCGACGACTATGACCCCGCCGGCATATTGCGGACGGATCTGCTGGATGTCCTTGCTGGCCGGCGTGCGATCGATGTCGGCATTACCGAGTACTCGGAAAGCCAATTGCCGAAGATTCCCCCGCCGCCGCCCTGTCCGGATCGAAAGCGGGTGAAGTGACGCGGGACGATGCGTGAAAGGTCTGCGGCGGCTTCGCCCCCCTCCCGGCCTCCCCCCGCGCGTTGCGCGGAGGGAGGAGACAACCGCCGCGGCTTTACGGGAATGATGGGGACAAGCAGGTCCCTCCGTACGCTGCGCGTGCGTTCGGGATGACAGAAGAGCGTCGCGACTTGCGTCGCTCCCACAGGGGCGCCGGTATGTGCTGCGGGGGAGGAGCTCGCGGCTGAAGCCGCTCCTACAGAAGCACGGCGGCGCACCACAAACGCGGCGATGCATGAGGGCTGTACCGATTACGACGCCGGCAGGGTGACCGTGGCGCGCAGGCCGCCGAGGGTGGGGGAGGCGTCGAGGACGATGTCGCCGCGGTGCTGGTGCAGGGCCTGGGCGACGATCGACAGGCCGAGGCCGCTGCCTTCCATGCCGGTGCCGAGTTCGCGATGGAAGCGGTTGAACACGCGCTGGCGCGCTTCTTCGGGAATGCCGGGGCCGGAGTCTTCGACGACCAGCTGCGCGCGATCGCCGTCGCGGCCAACACTGATCGCGATCTCGCCGCCGGGCGGCGTGTAGCGCATCGCGTTGTCCAGCAGGTTGCGCAGCAGTGCGTCGATGGTGAGTTCGTCGCCCAGCACGGTCGCGGGTTCGGCGGTGAGGACGATGCGTTTGCCGTCGCCACTGCCCAGCGCGGCGTAGTCGCGTTCGTGGCGCTGGGCGAGCGCGACCAGATCGACATGTCGGTGCGCGGCGGGCACGGCGCCGCTTTCGATGCGGCTCAGCGCGAGCAGCTGCGCGACCAGCCGCTCCATGCGCAGGATGCCGGCGTCGAGATGCTGCTGCGAATGCTCGCGTTCGTCGTCGTTGGCGGACTGGCGCAGATTGTAGGCATGCACTTTCAGCGCGGCGATCGGCGTGCGCAGTTCGTGCGCGGCGTCCGCGGTGAAGCGGCGTTCGCGCGCCAGCGCCTTGTCGAGGCGGTCGAGCAGGCCGTTCACTGCGGTCAATATTCCCTGGATTTCGCGCGGCGCGCGCGCGAGTTCGATCGGCGTCAGCCGTTCCGGTGCGCGCTGTTCCACCGCGTCGGATACCCGCAGCAGGCTGCGGCAGGCCCAGTCGACGGCGAGCCAGACGAACAGCGCCAGCAGCGGCACCGCGGCGAGCAACGGCATGAGCGTGCCGAAGGCGATTTCCTCGGCGATTTCTTCGCGGATCGCCGACAGCTCTCCGGACTGGTACCAGCGGCCGGTCGACGATTTCAGGGTGAAGGTGCGCCAGTGCTCGCCGTCGATCATGAGATCGGCGAACCCGGCCTTCAGCGGCGCCAGCGGACGGGTGGGGCCGCTGTCGGAGCGCAGCAGCACCGTGCCGCGCGCATCGCGCACCTGGAAGGCGAGTTTGGTTTCGTAGGCGTGGCCGTCGGGCATGGCCAGGGCTTCGCCCACGCCTTCGTTCGTGCCGTGCCAGACTTTGACCACCATGGCGTCGCCGGGCTTGGGGTTGCCATCGGAACGCAGGGCGAGGTCGGCCAGCGGCTCGTCGACCAGACTCATCAGCACCCGCGAGGAATGCGCGAGCTTGGCGTCGAACAGCTCGCCGGCTTCCTGCAGACCGGCGCGATAGCTGAACACCGACGCGACCAGCAGCACCAGGGTGGTCACGCCGATGATCGACAGCAGCAGCACGCGGCGTATGGAGATCGTGCGCATCTAGGCGGCTCGTCTCGACATCATGCGCTGCCCTCGGCCTGCGCGACCTTCTCGTCCAGCGCATAGCCGACGCCGCGCAGGGTGCGGATCAGCGCGGGGTCGAGTTTCTTGCGCAGCGCATGCACATGCACGTCCAGCGCGTTGCTCGCCACGTCCTCGTCCCAGCCGTACAGGCGCTGCTGCGCGGACTCGCGCGAGATCGGGCGGCCGCGCTGTTCCATCAACATCCGCAGCAGGGCGAATTCGCGGCGCGGCAGGTCGAGCGATTTTCCGCGCCACACCACGTCCAGACGCGCCGGATCCAGCGACAGCGCGCCGAAGTGCAGCAGCGGCGTGGCGCGGCCGCCCATGCGCCGCAGCAGCGCGCGCACGCGGGCCAGCAGTTCCTGGGTGTCGAACGGTTTGGCCAGATAATCGTCGGCGCCGGCATCCAGCCCCAGCGTCCGGTCGCTGGCGCGCTCGCGCGCGCTCAGCACCAGGATCGGCATGATCGCCTCGGCGCGACGGGCCTGGCGGATCACTTCCATGCCGTCCATGTGCGGCAGGCCCAGATCCAGCACGACCAGATCGATGCCGCCGTCCTTCATCGCGGCCAGCGCGCTCACGCCGTCGCGCAGCCAGTCGACCGTGAAGGCGGCGCGACGCAGCGCAGTGCGGATGCCTTCGCCCAGGGATTCGTCGTCTTCGACCAGCAGGATGCGCATCCGCGGAGTGTGGGTCGCCGCTCAGCGCGCCGCAAGCTTGGTGCGCACTTTCGCCAGCAGCGCGGCGGCTTCCTTGCGGCGGCCCTGGTCGGCGAGTTCGCGGCCGGGGCGCGCGGGCGCGGCCAGGGCTTTTTCCAGCGCGGCGGCGGCACCTTTCCAGTCGCCTTGATCGAACAGGAAATCGCCATGGAAATAATTCGGGTCGATGCCGTTGGGGTTGATCTGCAGCCCCTTGCGCAGCAGTTCGCGCGCCTTCTTGTCGTCGCCGAAGCCGACCGGCCAGCCGGGCACCGAGTAATACAGCACGCCCAGGCTGGTATAGGCCGAGCCGTCCAGCGCGTTGGGATCGAGCTTGATTGCCTGCTCGAAGTCGGCGCGCGCCTGCTTGGCCAGGCCCAGCGCGCCCAGGCCGCCGCGTTCGCCGGCGAAGCTCGACAGCACGATGCCTTCCCAGATCAGCGCGTTCGCATCTTTCGGTTGCGCGGCGCGCGCGGTCGCCGCCTGTCTGGCCAGCGCGTCGTACGCGACTTCGCGCTGCGCCTTCGGGATGGTGTAGTTGACTTCGGCCCAGCGGTCGCGCACCGCGGAGACTTGCGGCGAGACTTCACCCGCGAATGCGGACGATGTGGAGGCGACGAAGAGCGCGGCGCCGACGGCGGCGGCGAGCATGCGGTTGCGGAATCGGATCATGGCGGTTGTCCTCGGAGAGATGAAGACGCCTACGCGGTGCGCGCGTGGCGACGAACGATGGCGAGTTGCGATTTCAGGTTGCGATCGACCACACCGGGCAGCACGCCGTTGAGGCGCGCGAAGAGTTTTTCCGGCCAGCCCAACTGCAGACGCGGGCGCCCGCTGGCGATGGCGGTCACCAACTGTGCGGCGACATCGGCGGGATCGTCCTCGGCGACCTTCATTTCGCGGTTCATCGCCGTCACTGCGGGCGTGTTGAACGCGGTGCGGGTGGCGCGCGGCGACAGATACTGGAACCGCAGGCCGCCGTCGGCGTATTCGCGCGACAGGCCTTCCATCAGTCCGCGCAGGCCGAACTTGGTTGCGCTGTACGCGGAAAACCCGGGAAACGCGAGGCTGCCGAACGTGGAACCCACCGCCACCACCGCCGCCTGCGGATGCTGTTTCAGCACCGGTATCAAACCGTGAATCAGCGCCATCGGCGCCAGCAGATTGGTGTCGACCAGCGCGCGCAGGTCGGCCATGGACTGGTCCTCGAACAGGCCGAACGCGCTCTGCGCATGCGCCAGCAACAGCACCGACGGCGTGCGTTCGAACCGCGAGACGGTGGAAACGACGTGCGCGAGGCCGTCGTCGGCCGCAAGATCCGCGACCAGCGGCACCACGCGCCCGGCGTCATGTCGCCCAGCGAGCTGCTGCAGTCGCGTTTCGTTGCGTCCGACGGCGACCACGCGCGCGCCGGCCCCCACCAGGGAGTCGCAGAGGGCGGCGCCGATACCGCCGCTGGCGCCGGTGAGCAGGATGGTCCTGCCCGCGAGCGCGATCATGCCGCCTCCGCCAGCACGCTGCGGTCGTCGCGCAGGGTACGGAACACGTCGCCGTAAAGTTTGTAGAAGCGCTTCGCGGCATGCACCACCGCGCGGCGGTCGTCTTCGTCGTCCAGCTGGTTCATCAGCCGCTCGTAGAAACCGGCATGTTCGATGTCCAGATCGCCATGCGAGCGCAGATAGCTGAAGGCGTTGCGCGGCAGGCCGAGCGAGGTTTCGATGGTTTCGGCCGCGCGCGTGGCCAGCGCGACGCTGGTGCCTTCCAGCACCAGCACCATGCCGAAGAAGCCGACCGGATTGCCGCGGGCGATGGTGTCGTAGGCGTAGGCGATCATCAGTTCGGTGGCTTCGGCGGGCGGTGAATTGGCGATCTGTTCGCGATCCGCGCCGCAGGCGACCAGGTCGTCGAGGATCCATTCGTGATGGCCCATCTCTTCCTCGATGTATTCGCCTACCGCGGTGCGTAGCCATTCGAGTCGCGCCGGCAGCCGTCCGCCGCAGGCCATCAGCAGCGGCACGGTGTGGCGCACGTGGTGGAAGGCCTGGGTGAGGAATGCGATGTAGTCGTCGCGGGCGATCCTGCCGGCCAGCGCCTCCTGGATGATCGGAACGGTGAGCAGCGACTGGCGCTCGCGCTGGGTCTCGGCGAGCAGCCTGTCGTGGAAAGGGATGTCGTGGAAGGGCGTGATGTGTTGGGTCATGCGGTGACTCCGTGAAGCATGGCGTCTTCGGGATTTTTACGGGAAGCAGTGGTGTCGTCGGCATCGGCGTAACGCGCGTCCACCGCGTCGCGATAGCGCGCCAGGATCGCGTCGCGTCGCGGGCGACCGTTGCTGGTCGCCAGGCCATCGGCGAACGAGAACGGCGCGTCGGCGCGCACGATGTCGCGGACCTGGGCGTAATCGGGCAGGCCGCGATTGACGTCGCGCAGTGCGGCGCGCAGCGCGTCGTCGCGCAGATCGGCGCGTCGCGGCCAGACGATGGCGACGTTGAACGGACGCGCTTCGCCATGGACGATCGCTTGCGCGAACGCGGGATGCTGCAGCAGTTCGCTTTCCACCCATTCTGGCGAGACGTTGCGGCCGAACGAGGTAATGAAGACGTGCTTGCGCCGGCCGGTGATGTGCACGAAACCGTCGGCGTCGATGTGGCCGAGGTCGCCGGTGGCGATGGGTCCGGAAGATGCACCGGCTTCGCCGAGATAACCGAGATGGCGGACGCCTTCGACGAACAGTTCGCCGTCGATCACGCTGACCTTCGCATGCGGCAGCGGCTTGCCGACGCTGCCCATGCGCGACGCGCCGGGGCGGTTGAGGCAGACCACCGACGCGCATTCGCTCAGGCCGTAGCCTTCGTACACCGGCAGGCCGACGGCAGCGGCGCGCGCCAGCAGCGCGGGGCCGACGCGGCCACCGCCCACCGCGAGGAATTTGAGCGAATCCGGAAGCGTCGCGCCCTGTTCGGCCGCCATCACCAGTGCCAGCAGCAGCTGCGGCAGCAGGATCGCGCTCTCGGGCCGGTAGCGATGCAGGCAGGCCAGCAATGTCGGCACGTCGAGGCCCGAGGCGCCGGTGTAACCGACTTCGGCCAGCGGCGGCACCGCGATCTGCGCGCCGGACAGCAGCGCCGCGTACACACCGGCGACGTTCTCCAGCAGCGTCGACAGCGGCATCAGGCACAGATGCCGTTTCGGCGAGAGCGGCGCGGCGGCGTCGGCCAGCGACTGCGCCACCGACAGCAGCGCCGCGGCGTCCAGGCACACGCCCTTCGGCGTGCCGGTGGTGCCGGAGGTGTAGGTGATGCAGGCGGTGCCCGACGGCAGCGCGGTCGGCGCCGGATCGAGCCGCAGCCATTGCAGATTGTCGCCAAGCGCATGCGCCGCGCAGGCCGCGAGGGCATCGGGCAAAGGCGCGTCGGCCGGAAGAATCAACAGTTCGGCGCCGCTGCCCGCAAGCGCATGCGCCACCTGCGCGGGCGAGAAGAACGTCGGCAGCGGCACGTGCACGGCATCGAGCGTGCGGATCGCGAGATCCAGCGCCAGCCAGTCGGGGCCGTTGTCGAGCCGGCTGGCGATGCGGCGTGCGCCGCTGGCGGCGATGGCGTCGGCGAGCAGGCGCACGTTTTCGGCGAGTGCGTCGTCGCTCAGCGCGCCGTCGCGCCACAGTACGCGCGGCGCAGCGCCGTGCAGTGTGTCGAGGAGTGGCGTGAATGCATTCACAGCGCACCCGCCGCAAGACAGGGCAGCCACGGCATCGCCGGCGCCGCGGCCGGTACGCGCTGCGAGCGCGACAGATAGGCGTGCCCGGCGGCGATATCGCCGAACATCACCTTGGGCTGCGCGTCGTAGTAGTGGCCCCACTGGCCCGGATCACGGAGCAGCCGCGAGGGGTTCGCCTCGGCCAGTTCGACGGTGGCCAGATGCAGCCGATCGAAGGTGTTGCGCAACTGCCGCGTCGCCGCGAACAGCACCCAGCGGAAACCCGCCGCATGCAGCCAGTGCGTCAGATGCAGGATCAGCTCGCGGGCGTCTCCCGCGGACAGCGCGCCGAAATTGCCGACCTCGACCAGCTGGTCGCGCGACACCGGGCGGCCGATGCCATCGGCGATGGCGGCTTCCGCGGGCGCATCGAGATACTGTTCGACGAACAGCGGACCTTCGTAGCCGCAGCGCAGCCCGACTGCCGCCTGCAGCCTGCCGTTGGTGTCGTCGAACGCCAGCAGGTGCGGCAGGAACTGCGTGAGTTCGGCGCCGTAGCGCGCGCGATAGACCTGGGCGATGAAGGCTTCGGTATCGGCGCGGCGCGCGTGGTCGGGATCGATCAGCGCGCCTTTGGCGAAGCCGCGCGTATCGAGGCGGTGGGGTGCGGAGGCGGACGGGAGAGGTGTCATGAGGCCGCATGCTGGGCGGCCCCGATTAAACGAAGATGATCCGTTTGTTAGCCAAGCGTGAGCGAATGATTAGGATTTGATGGGTGTGCGACGCGCGTCTTCTTCGACTTACGCGAAATTAACGAGCGCGACCTTGCCGATGCAAACGATTCTCGCCACCGCTGCGAACGGCACGCACCGTGTCATCGCAACGAACGAAAGATCTTCGATGTCCTGAGGGTCAGTCGGTCGTCGAACAGCGCGCCGCGCGCGGCAGCATCAGGCTGCGGTCGCGCGCATTGGCAGCGAGCGTTGCGGCGCGCTCGAACGCGTCGCGGGCTTCGTCGCGGCGCGCGAGCTGTTCGAGCAGGTCGCCGCGTACCGCGTACAGCAGGCCGTAGTCGCGCAGCTGCGCCGCATCGCACAGGGCATCGACCAGCGGAAGCGCGAACGCCGGCCCCTGCGCTTTGCCGATGGCGACCGCGCGATTGAGTTCCACCACCGGCGAGGGCTGCACCTGCGCCAGCACGGCATACAGCGCGGCGATCCGCGCCCAGTCGGTGTCGGTGGCCCGGCTTGCGCGAGCGTGACACGCGGCGATCGCAGCCTGCAGCGCGTACGGCCCACGCGCGCCGCCGAGCTGCTGCGCGCGATTCAACGCCTGCAGCCCGCGCTGGATCTGCAGACGGTCCCAGCGCGCGCGATCCTGTTCCAGCAGCAGCACCGGGCTGCCGTCGGCGGCGACCCGCGCCTTTGCGCGCGAGGCCTGCAGTTCCATCAGCGCCAGCAGGCCCAGCGTTTCGGATTCGCCGGGCAACAGGCCCACCAGCACGCGCCCGAGCCGCAGCGCTTCCTCGCACAGCGCGGGGCGCATCCAGTCCTCGCCGGAGCTGGCGGCGTAGCCTTCGTTGAAGATGAGATAGATAGCTTCCAGCACCGCGTCGAGGCGTTCGGCCAGATCGGCCTTGCGCGGCACTTCGAACGGCACCTGCTTCTCGGCGAGCGTGCGCTTGGCGCGGACGATGCGCTGCGCCACGGTCGGTTCAGGCTGCAGGAACGCGCGCGCGATTTCCGCGGTGGTCAGCCCGCCGAGCAGACGCAGGGTCAATGCGACCCGCGATTCCAGCGGCAGCACCGGATGACAGGCGGCGAACACCAGCCGCAGCAGATCGTCGCCGATGTCGTCGTCCGCATGTTCATCCGCACGATCGTGGGCCATGTCGGTTCCGTGCAGCTGAAGTTCCAGGCCGTACTCGGTCTGCTTGTCCGCATGCAGCGCGCGCTGTCGCAGATGATCGATGGCGCGACGCTTCGCCGCCGCCATCAGCCACGCCGCCGGGTTGTCCGGCACGCCGTCGCCCGGCCAATGCTCCAGCGCGGCGACCAGCACGTCCTGCGCCAGTTCCTCGGCGATGGCGACGTCGCCGGTCATGCGCGCGATGCGCGCGACCAGCCGCGGCGATTCCATCCGCCACAGGGCATCGAGGGTGCGTCGGGTACGGTCTGCGGTCATCGGCGGCATCACACCATTCCGACCAGGCCCCGGCAAGCCCGCGGCCGTCGATGCCCTCCATCCACGGATGCATCCATCAAAGACTGACGATGGGCTTGAAGCCGCCGAAGAACATGCGCTTGCCGTCGAACGGCAGGTGCTTGGGATCCATCGACGCCTTCAGTCGCGGATCGGCCATCACCTGCTTGTTGACCTTGTCGCGATGCGCGCGCGATTTGTAGACGATCCACGAGAACACCACGACCTCGTCCGGCTTCAGCTTCACAGACTGCGGGAACGAGGTCGATTTGCCGGGCTGCACATCGTCGGCCACGCATTCGATGTACTCGATGGCGCCGTACTCCTTCCAGATCTTGCCGGCCTTGCGGGCCAGCTTGCGATACTCATCCAGGTTCTTCTTCGGAACCGGCAGAACGAAACCGTCGACATAGCTCATGGCATTCTCCTTGGGGTCGATGTTGCGGATAGTGCGATTGCGGCGGAGCAATTGTTGGGAGTGTTGCGGGAAAAGCGTCGAATCACGCCGACGGCATCGCCGATGGATCCATCCAGAACACTTCCCACTGGTGGCCGTCGAGATCCTCGAACGCATGCTGGTACATGAAGCCCAGGTCGTTGACCGGCGTGGGCGTGGCCGCGCCGGCCGCGACCGCCTTGGCCACCATCGCGTCCACTTCCTCGCGCGATTCGCACGACAGCGCCAGCAGCACTTCGGTGGCGGCACGGGCGTCGGCGATGGGCTTCTTGGTGAAGCCGGCGAAGAACGGCTTGACCAGCAGCATCACCTGGATGTGCTCCGAGATCACCAGGCAGGTGGCGTTCTCGTCGGTGAACTTCGGATTGAAGCCGAAGCCCAGCGCGCCGAAGAACGCGACGGTGCGGTCGAGATCCTCGACCGGCAGATTGACAAACAACTGGCGGGATTTCGCTTGCGTTGACATGGCTTACAGCTCCTTCATGCAATTGATCATCCACGGCTTGCCGAAACGGTCGGTGAAGGCGCCCCAGCGGATCGCCCAGAACGTTTCCTGCAGCGGCATCTGCACTTCGCCGCCCGCGGAAAGCGCGGCGAAGATGCGCTCGGCGTCCTCGGGCGTGTCGACGTTGATGTTGACGCAGGTGCCCTGGCCCGGATCGCCGTGGGGCGGCGGACCGTCGGCGCCCATCAGCACGGCGCCGTCGGCTTCCAGCAGGGTGTGCATGATCAGGTTGTGGCTGTCGGCCGGCATCTGGTCCCGCATCGGCGAGTCGCCGTAGGTCATGCGCATCCTGATGTCGCCCTTGAACACGTCGCGATAGAGATCGAAGGCGGCGCGACAGTTGCCGTTGAAGTTGAGGTAAGCGATGAATTGCATCGGGGATCTCTTGGGTTCGAGCCGGATCGTTCGGGTCGGCCTGTGGATGGGGAATGCGCTGCGGCTCAGTCGCCGGGACGTTTCGTGCCCTTGAGCAGGGCCACGATCGCCATCGCGTGGCCGTGGCCCAGCGCGAAGTCGCTTTTGAGCCAGGCGATGATGTCGCCGGCCTTCACGCCCGGCTTCAGGCCGTCGCTGTCCGCGAAACCCTTGGCGGCGGCGAGGCGCTTGAATTGCTCGGGACCGTGTCCGGTCTTCGCCTGGATGTTGTCGAGATAGGCCTGGAAAGACATCGGGATGGGCTCCGGGTCAGGCGTCGGGCGAAGGCGATTCTGGAGAGAGCCGCGCGCGCAGACGGTCTTCCTGTTCGCGCAGCTCCGGCGTGAACGCTTCGCCGAAATCGTCGGCCTCGAACAGCGGACGGATCTCGATTTCGCTGGGGCCGTTGTGTGGATTCGGGCAGCGCCGGACCCATTCGATGGCTTCGTCCAGCGAGCGCACCTGCCACAGCCAGAAACCGGCGGTCAGCTCCTTGGTCTCGGCGAATGGGCCGTCGATCACCCGCCGCTGCGCGCCGTCGAACTGCACCCGGGCGCCCTGCGAAGTGGGCTTCAGGCCCTCGCCGGCCAGCATCACCCCGGCGTTGACCAGGTCTTCGTTGAAGCGGCCCATCGCGACCAACAGTTCCTGATCGGGCATCACGCCGGCTTCGGAATCGGCGGTGGCCTTCACGATCACCATGACTTTCATCGTCGTTCTCTTGGATGGAAAGGGGTCGGGCAACCTGCAATGCAGACTTCGGCCGCCCATACCCATGACGACGAACGGCGAGGCGCGGAATCGACACGCGTCCGGAAATATTTTTTCGCCGCCCGTTGCGGCATCATTGCCCGGCGTTCGGCCCCGAGGAATGACGATGCAATACCTGCTGCTGGTCTATACCGATCCCGAGTTGATGGCGACCCTGCCGCAGGCGGAATACGACCGTCTGATGCACGGCTGCATCACCCACGCCGATGCACTGAAGGAAGGCGGTTGCCTGCTGGGCTCGCAGCAGCTGGAGGCGCCGACGCAGGCGCGCACCGTGCGCGTGCGCGAAGGCGCGGTGCGGGTGACCGACGGCCCCTTTGCCGAAACCAAGGAAGTGCTGGCCGGCTTCAATCTGATCGAAGCCGACAGCCTGGAAGATGCGGTGCGGATCGCCCACGAATTCCCGTGGATCCGATTCGGCAGCATCGAAGTGCGCCCGGTGCGCGATTTCGATGCGGTGCGCAGAAGCGTTGGCGCCTGAATACGCCGCCTTCGGTTCGGTATGACACGCGTAGGGCGGGTCTTGCACCCGCCACAGCCGAAGCGACGAACAGTCAACCATCGCGACGCTTGAAATCAAGCGGTTTGCTGCAGGTGAGCAGTGGTTCGGTTGGTGTGGCGGGTGTAAGACCCGCCCTACGACATTCTCGGGTTATCTCGCCGTATAGCCCCCATCGATCACCAGTTCGCTGCCGGTGACGAATTTCGACTCGTCCGACGCCAGATAGACCACGCCCCAGGCGATGTCGTCGACGTCGCCCATGTGTCCCAGCGGATGCAGGTCGCCGACGGCCTTGCGTGCGGCGTCGATATCGGTGGCGCCGCTGGCGCCCAGGTGATGCTCGACCATCGGCGTCCAGATGAAGCCGGGATGCACCGAGTTCACGCGGATCCGGTCGGGCGCGTAGCACAGCGCATCGGTCTTGCTCATCAGCCGCACCGCGCCCTTGGACGCGTGATACGCGGGGATGTCGGCGGCGCCGATCAGGCCGTAGATCGACGACAGGTTGACGATGCTGCCGCCGCCGGCGCGCTTCATGTGCGGGATGGCGTGTTTCACGCAGAACAGCACCCCCTTCACGTTCACCGCCTGCACCGCATCCCATTCGGCTTCGGTGATTTCGTGGGTGAGCTTGACCGAGCCGGAGATGCCGGCGTTGTTCACCAGCACATCGAGGCTGCCGAACAGCGCCGCGACCTGATCGATCGCGGTCTGCACGTTCCGCTCGCTGGCGACATCGACGTGCCAGTAGCGCGCGTCGATGCCCTGCGTGCGCAGTTGAGCGACCAGCGCATCGCCTTCGGCGTCCAGCCGATCGAACACGGCGATCTTCGCGCCTTCCTGGCCCAGACGCTCGGCGCAGGCGCGACCGATGCCCAGCGCGCCGCCGGTGACGATGCAGACTTTGTCCTTGACCCGGTTCATGACGATGTTCTCCTGATGATATGCGGTTCGATCATGGCGCTTCTGCCCCTGAATATAGGCCGGTCGTGCCGCGCGCGTTTGACTGCGATCAAGTGCCGCTGCGCCGATCCGTGCGTCAATGACATCTCCCGGTGATGAGCGAGGTGTGATCATGTTCAAGGACATCCTGGTTCCCTACGTGAACGCGGAAAGCCAAAGGGCGCCTGCCGCTGCGGCGATGGCGCTGGCGGAAGCGTTCGACGCGCATGTCGCGATGCTGGTGACGGTGGACGTGCCGGCGCCGATGCCCAGCGACTGGGGCGCGATGGCGTACGACGTCTATACGCGTCTGCACGAGGAGGCGCGCAAGCGCGCGCGCGAACAGGCCGACGCTCTGCGCGGAAAATTCGCGCATGCGACGGTGCCGCTGGAGGTGCGCACGACCGAGGCGGTGTCGTTGTATCCGCAGAACGCCGCCGCCATGCAGGCCCGCTACGCGGACCTGAGCGTATTGCCGACGATGCCGCGCGACGGTGCGGAGAAGATGCTGGTACACGATTATTTCCATGATGTGCTGCGCCATTCCGGCCGCCCGGTATTGGTGGTGCCCGATGGCAGCACCGCGACGCTGCCGCCCAGGCGCGTCGTGATCGCGTGGAAACCCACGCGCGAAACCAGCCGCGCGGTGGCCGACGCCATGCCGCTGCTGCACAAGGCCGACGCGGTGGACGTGCTGGTGATCGATCCGGTGGTGGGCGAATCCGGGCACGGCGGCGAACCAGGCGCCGACATCGCCGCGCATCTCGCCCGCCACGGGCTTCGGGTCGAAGTGGTGACGCGGCCGAGCATGAATTTTTCGGTGGCCTACGCCGTGCTCGAATACGCGCGCACGGTCGGTGCCGACCTGGTGGTTGCCGGCGGTTATGGGCATTCGCGGCTGCGCGAGGCGCTGCTGGGCGGCACCACCCGCGAGCTGCTGCAGACCACGCATCTGCCGGTGCTGTTCTCGCATTGAGCGCCGCATGCCGCGCTCAATGCGGTGCGGTGCGATGCGGTGCGAGGCGTAGACTGCCCGGCATGATGCGCAGTCACTCGCCGATGCCCCCATGCCATTGAATGCCGACGAGCTCTACGGTTACTGCGTCGCGTTCGCGATCGGTCTGCTGATCGGCATCGAACGCGAGCGCAGCAAGGGCGAAGGCCCGCGGCGCGCTGCGGCCGGCGTGCGGACGTTCATCCTGCTGGGGCTGGCCGGCGCGATCGCGCATCAGGTCGGCGCCGTCGGCATCGCCGTCGGCGGTGCGTTCGTGGCGCTGGCGGCGCTGGCCAGCTATCGCCGCAGTCGTTCCGAAGACCCCGGGCTCACCACCGAAGTCGCGATGCTGGTGACCTTCCTGCTGGGCGTGCTGGCGATGACCGCGTTGCCGGTCGCGGCCGGCCTGGGCGTGGTGGTGGCGTTGGTGCTGGTGAGCAAATCCCGGCTGCACGATTTCACCCGCAAGACGCTGACCGAACAGGAACTGCACGATGCGCTGCTGCTCGCCGCCGCCGCGGTGGTGGTGTTGCCGCTGCTGCCGGATCGCGCCATCGATCCGTGGCAGGCGCTGAATCCGCACACGCTGTGGACGCTGGTGGTGCTGGTGATGGCGATCAACGCCGCGGGTTACGTCGCGCTGCGCATGCTCGGACCGGGCGCCGGTCTGGCGCTGGCCGGTTTCATCGGCGGTTTCGTGTCCAGCACCGCGACCATCGCCGCGATGGGCGATCGCGCGCGCGCCTCGCCGCAGTGGCGGATGCAATGCGTCAGCGCCGCGCTGTGTTCCAACATTCCCACCATCCTGATGCTGGGCGCGGTGACCGGCGCACTGTCGCGGCCGCTGCTGTCGATGCTGATGTGGCCGCTGATCTTCGCCGGAGTCGCGGCCATGCTGTCGGCGTGGATCGTGCATGCGCGCAGCGCATCGACCGGCGTCGACAGCGGCGCGGTCGCGCCCGGCCGGCCGTTCGAGCCGCGCCATGCGCTGGCGTTCGTGGCCATCGTCAGCGCGATCCTGCTGCTGTCGGCCGGCGTGCATCGCTGGCTGGGCGACACCGGCGTGGGTATCGCAGCCGGTCTCGGCGGTCTGGCCGATCTGCATGCCGCTGCGGCGTCGGTGGCGCAACTGGTCGCCAATGGCGCCATCGATGCGGGCGACGCCCGCTGGCCGGTGTTCATCGCCCTGGTCGCCAATTCGCTCAGCAAGTTGCTGATGGCGGGGCTGCGCGGCGGTCGTGCGTTCCTGCTGCGGCTGCTGCCCGGTGTGGTCGCGATCGTCGCCGCGTTCGCGGCGGGCGCGTGGTGGGCGGGCGTTTGAGCGCGTCCGCCTATCGCTGCGCGGCCGTAGCGCCGGCCTGCGCGGATCCTGACTGCACGGATGCGGTGCGCTTCGCGCCGCAGCGGAAGAACTTCGAATTCGCCAGCCACTGCCGGTCGGGGTAATACGCGAACAGCAGTTGGCCTTCCTTGAGCGTGTCGATCACTTCGTTCGCGATCGCGGGACGCAACGCCGGGCAGCCCAGACTGCGGCCGAGACGGCCCTGGCGCAGCGCCTGGGCGGGATCCACATAGGGCGCGCCGTGCATGACGATGGCGCGCGCGCGGGCCAGATCGTTGACGCCGGGTTCCAGTCCTTCCATCCGCAGCGAGTAACCGTTGCCGCCGCTGTAGGTTTCGGCGGTGGCGAACAGGCCGAGGCTGGACTGGTGACTGCTGTCGAGATTCGAGAACGCGTTGGCGAAATTCTCGCCGCTGCTGCGGCCGTGGGCGACGTGTTCGGTGTAGAGCAGGCGCGCGTGCTGCAGATCGAACACCCACAGTCGCGGCTCGGTGGATGGACGCGAGTAGTCGATCACTGCAAGCCGTTTTGCGGGCGTCACGCTGCCCGAGGCGGCGGCGCATTCGGCCGCTTCCAGCGCCAGCGCGATGACCTTCGGGTCGGCGCCGGGCGCGAGACGCTGCAGCCGGGTCAAGAGCGGGGTTGCGGTATCGGCGCGCGCGGCGGCCAGGGTCGCGCCGGCAGACGCATGATCCGCATCGGCGGCGGCGGCCGACAGCGCGGCCGCCAGTGCGGCGGCGGCGAACAGGAAGGAGGCAGGTCTGAGCATCGCCGGAGCATGCCCGATGCGAACCGCGAATACATGAACAACGCGGCGATTCACTCCGCGGGTGGCCGCGCCTGTGGCGGCGGTGGCGGTTCAGGTGCGACCGCGGTCTCGTCCGCGCGCAGCACCGTGAGCCCTTCGGGCGGTGTGGCGCGCTGGATCGATTCGTCGGTGACCACCACGGTCGCGCCCGGGCGCAGGGCCTCGTAGACCCGATGCGCGAACGCGTCCGAGACCCGGATCCGGCCCGTGGCCAGCGCCTGGCGCAGGTCGCCTTCGCTGGGCGCGCGCGCGTTCGGCACCGGAATCGCCAGCCAGCGCAGCGCCGGATGATCGGGCAATACCGCATTGGGGCTTTCGCCTGCGCCTTCCAGCAGCACGTAGGCATGCGTGCCGTGCATCGGTTCGTCGATGACCTGCACGGCCGCGCGGCCGATCTCCACGCCGTTGCGCAGCACCACCAGCGTTCCGTCGCGCGTGCTCAGGACGATGGTGAGCGGCCCGTCGGGCGCGCGTTCCGGCATCCAGATGTCGCCGCTTCCATCGGCGATCTCGATGGATCCGCGCGGTGCGCCGGTAGCGGGATCGACCGGCGCGAACCAGCCGGGCGAAGCCACTTCCGGCGCGTGCGACGCTTCGCTGGCGATCACCACCGTCATGCCGTGGCTGGTCGCAGCGAACAGCTTTTCGGAAAACGCGTACGGCAGGCGCACGCAGCCGTGCGACGCCGGATACCCGGGAATCCGGCCGGCGTGCAGCGCAACGCCATCCCAGGTGAGCCGCTGCATGAACGGCATCGGTGCGTTGTCGTAGAGATTGGAGTAGTGCTCGCGCTGTTTCTGCAGGATCGTGAACACGCCGGTCGGCGTTTCGTAGCCGGGCTTGCCGGTGCTCACCGTGGACACGCCGATGCGCACGCCGTTGCGATACACGTACGCCAACTGCTCCGGCAGGCTGATCACGATCACCACCGGCCCCGCGGGCGCCAGTTCCGGCATCCACAGGTATTCGCCCGGTTTCAGCGCGAACGCCGGTGCGGCCTTCGCGGGCCGGGATGGCGTCGGGGTGCGCGCATCGACGCGGGTGCCGGCCGGCGGCGCGGCGAAGAGTTGCGCGGACAGGCACAGTGCGACGGCGACCGATACGACGCCCGCGAGCCTCTTCGATGGAATGCGTTGCGAAAACATGGCCGCAGTCTAGCCACCGATGCCGCGCGGATATTGAGCGCGCTCAATATCCGCGTGCCGCACGCATCGCGATTCAGGTCGACAGCACCTTGAGGATCTGCAGCGCGATCCTGCGTTTCTGCGCGGGCAGTTTGCGGAAGCGCAGCAGGGCCTCGCTTTCGCTGGCGTCCTGGGCGCAGTCGTCGCGCGGCAGCGGCGGCGGCGCTTCCTTGCCGTCGCAGCGGCTGGGGCCGCGACCGGTGCCCAGCCATTCCACGCAGGTATCGGTCTCGATCGCGATCTGGATCAGGTGGTGCATGCTGGGCGAGGTGCCGAGCGGGTGTTCCCACTGGGTCACGGCGCTGCGCTTCACGCCGATCCGGCGCGCGAGTTCGGCCTGCGTCAGCTGGCCTGCCAGCCGTGCCTTGCGGATGCGTGTGGGAAGCTGCATGCGTGAACCTCGTCCTGGTCGGCGCCACCGTCGTGACGTGCATCCGGCGGCATTGCCCTGGGTATCGTCTCGTATCCGTCGCTGTCGTGCCCGGCGCATGCGCGGGATGGCGGCAGACGGCAAGTTGTCCGGTTTCGCTGTCCTCAGCGCCCCACGGCTGAATCGGACCGGCATTGACGATCAACGGAAAGCGGCGCTTCACGCGGCCGCTGCGCATTCCGGCCGCAGCCGCGGCCTGCGCCGGCGCATTCCCGCGTCTAATCCAGAGCCCGGGATGCAGCGGGCCGCACCGGGGGGAGCGGATCGAGCGCGAATGGAGCGCGCAGACAAGGTTGCCGCATGCGCGCACCGCGCGAATGCGGAGCCAGCCATCGCAAAGGACACGACAGGATGTTGCGCATCTGGTTGTTCGGTTCCCTCTGTGTCGCCAACGATGCCGGCGGCGAACGGATCACGGCGGTCTCCGGCCGCTGCGGCAGCCTGCTGGCCTATCTGGCCCTGGGTCGCGGCCGCTATTTCAGCCGCACCGAGCTGCTCGGCACGCTGTGGCCGGAGCGCATGGCGTCGATGACCGCCGGTTCGTTCAACACCGCGCTGTGGCGCTTGCGACGGCTGGTCGAATGTCCGCCGTTCCGGCACGGCGAGCTGATCGCCAGCGACCGCCGCGGCGCGATCGGGCTGAACGGTTCGCAAGAGGTCTGGCTGGATATCGAAGAGTTCGAACGCCGTATCGCCTCCGGCCTGAGCCGGCCGATCGAACTGCTTGGCGAAGCCGAGATCGCGGACCTGCGCGCGGGCGTGGCGCTGTACAAGTCCGACATCCTGATGGAATTCACCGACGACTGGGCGCTGCGCGAGCGCGAGAAGCATCGCCGCCACTATCTCAATGCGCTGTGGCGGCTGATGCAGCTGTCCACGATCCGCCGCGAATACGGCGAGGGCATCCGCCATGCGCAGTCGATCCTCGACTGCGACACGCTGCGCGAGGACGTGCATCGGGAGCTGATGCAGTTGTTCGTGCTCAGCGGCCAGCGCGCGCAGGCGTTGCGCCAGTTCGAGACCTGCCGCGACATGCTGCGCCGCGAACTGGCGATCCAGCCCATGCGCGAAACCCTGGCGCTGTACCGGCAGATCGCCGACAGCGCGATCGGCGGAGATCAGACGGCGATGCCGGCGATGCAGGCGCCGCTGCGGATGGACTGGGCGCCGATGACATCGCTGGACGCGGTCGACGCCAGGCCAGTCGAAGGCGCCAGCGCCTGCATCGCATCCGCACGCAGGCATCTGGCCGCGGCCGATGCGCAGCTCGAACTGAGTCTGCAGTACGTCGACAGATAAGACCGGCCCGGCGCCGATGCGCGAACGCGCGGTTGCGCGATTTATCTACGCGCCGGTGCGCAGGCGCGCCATCGCGTCGCCGCCTGAAGCGTCTCATCCCGGATCGCCGCATGCAGTCGTCGAACGACCGCCGTTTTCCGTCCGCAGTGCGTGTTTCACCACTTCCTGCTGCCGAACTTCCTCTGATACTGCGCCTGCACCACTTTCCAGCGCTGATCTTCATCCACCGAGTCGCCGCGATCCACGGCATATCCCACCGTGGATCGGTTGTGGGTGTCCAGACGAAAATGGAAAGTGCTGTTTCGGCCGTATTTGACTGCGGATTTCTTGGCTTTGGTCTCGATGAACGAATCGACGGTGATGTTGGCCCAGCTGGGGGCGTTCACCGTGCGCGTCGTGTTGGTCTCCGGACCGGCGAGATTGAACGGCGTCGTGTGCGTTCGATGTATGGTGCCCGTGCGCGCGTAAGGATTCGGGCTCAAGGGTTCGTTGACTTCCTTGAGATCGGAATCAAATGAGCTACTGCTCACCCGCGTCGAGCTCAACAGGTAACCCTTGTAGGCTCCGCCCTTGCGCGGATTGATGCGGTTGTCGACCTGCGATACGACATCGCGCGATGCCCTGTGGTCGAGGATGTGGCGCGCGAGATCCTTGGGCAGGATGCCGCTCAGATCCGGAGCGAAGGATTTGTCGCGGCGAATGTCGCCCTTCAGCTTCTTTCTGGCCGGTTCGTCGAGACTGCCGCCCTGATCCTGGGCCTTGCGTACCGTGCTGGACACGTCCAATCCGGTATGGCCGGTCTTGCTTGTGGTCAAGGCCTCGAGTTTTCGCTTGTTGGCGGCGCGGGATCGGGTGTTTCGATCGCTCATGACGGTTCCTGGCGGTTGACGGCGGGAGGTTGACGGCGGGCTGTCGACGACGTGTGGTCGGTCGACACGGATGGGATGCGTGGACGCTGCGACGCCCATGCCGAACGCGGCCGGGCTGATGCCGCGAACGCATGGACGCAGTCGAGGCGAAGCAACTCCCGCGCCAGCCCGGCGCGGGAAAGAATCCGTTCCGCAATCAATGGATTAGGGGCCGCGCCGGATCGGGCCTGGGCATATCCGGCCACGTTTCCCGCGCGCGCCGGGTAAAAAATCACCCACGTCGCAACCGCACCGTCGCGGCGAGCGGGTCCATCCGGCATCGGACATCACGCCGCGATCACCCGACATCACGCGTTCGTCGCCCCCGATGTGATGTCGCGGTGATGTCGGCGTGATGGGGCGGTGATGGCGGCGGCGCAGAGTCGGGCCATCGCACCGATGCCGGTCTGGCACCCATGACTCTGCTTGAGGATCGCACCGCCGTTTTCATCGTCCGCATCTGGTGCGAGCGCGGCGACGGCCCGAGCGTGGCGCCGGAGTGGCGGGGGTCGGTCGAACACGTCCAGACCGGGGCGCGCGCCTTCTTCCGGCACCTGGACGTGGTGCTGGAATTCATGAAACCGCACCTCGAAGGCATCGGCATCGATGCCCAGCAGCGTTTCTGGGAACGCATTTCGACCGTCATGGACGACGCGCCGGATCCCGCTTCCGAAGGCCGCGACCCGGACGAGATCAGATTCGATTTCGGGATCGGTTCCGGTGCGGCTCCCGATGCACACACCCATATCCCCGCGTCCGCCAGCGCAACCGCCGCAGCCGCCGTCAACGCACGCAAGTCCCGCTAGGAGTCCGTCATGGCCGTTATCCGTGCCAACCGCGAATCGATCGATGACCGTTTCAGCGTGCTGGGATTCACCGTACGCTCCGAACTGCCGCTGTTCGAGATCGGTCTCGCCACCGACCCGGAATTGCTGAGGCCCGAGAGTCGCGCGAAGCGCACTGCGGCCAACTTCTTCACCAGCCGGCTGCTGCGCGCGTCGCCGTCGCAGCGCGGCGAAGCGGTGTACCTGGTGCCGCCGGAGATCGTGGCGCGCTTCGTCGGCCAGCAGCGGCTGTATTTCGGCCTGGCGACGTATCGCGAGAGCGACCGCAGCACGCCGATCTCGCTGCGCATGCCCGACCGCGGCACGATGTACGTCAGCCTGTCGGGCCTGTCCGAACGCGGGCTGCGGCGCACGGTCCGCAGTCGCGGCGCGTCGGCCTATGGCAGCAACGGCTATGGCGGCACCGGCGGCGAACTCGGCTGGGGCGGCGACAACAGCGCGGCAACGCCACCGCCGTCGCGCGACGAAGACCGCGCGCCGCGCAGTCACAATGGCGCGAAAGCATCCAACGGCGCGGCGTCATCTACCAGTGCGGGCGCCGTGGGTTACAGCGACGGCTTTTCCGAAGAATTGTGGAAACAGCCGCCGTCCGTCGTGGCGCCCGCACCGGCAGACAGCGCCGCCTCGCCCGCACCCGCAGTCGCGCCCGGCCCGAACGCGCAGGGCCTGGCGCTGCGCAACGGCGGGCGTCGCCCGGTGGCGACCTCGCGTTCGCTGCTGATCTCTTCCGATTACCACCCGGGCAATCTGTGGGACGCGCTGCGCGCCCAGCTCGGTTTCTTCGCCGACAGCGCGATGTGGTACCTGGGCGTCGCCGACACCACGGTGATGCCGCACTCGGCGATCTGCCAGATCCGCGTGCCGGACGGCACCGCCGAGGGCGGGCTGCACGGCTCCGGCTTCTTCATCGGCCCGCGCCTGATCATGACCGCAGCGCATGTCGTCGATGGCCAGAGCGAGCTGATCGTGGTGCCGGGCAAGAACGGCGGCGACACCGCTTCGGCCAACGAGCCGTTCGGCCGATTCAAGGTCACCCAGTTCCGCAAACACGATGCGTACGGCACCAACGGCAGCGATTTCGACATGGCGCTGATCTGCGTGCCGGCGGCCAACGCGGTCGGCAGCGGCCAGTATTTCGATCTGGTCGAAGAACTGACGCAGAGCCGGCCGGAAGGCGTGGTGGTGAGCGGATACGCCGCGCGATGGTACGCGAACGATCTGATCGAACATTTCGTCAATGCCACCATCGATCCGAACAGCCAGCACATGATGGGCGGCTACATCCGCGAACTGCCCACCGACGAAACCTTCAGCTACAACATCCAGACGCTCGGCGGCACCAGCGGCTCGCCGGTGTACTGGATCGAGGACACCGGCGCCGGCCCGCAGGCGCATATGGTCGGCGTGCACGTCGCCGCGCACGACGCCACCACCAACCTGGGCTGCAGGATCACCGCCGGCAAGCTGGCGTGGATCCGCAGCATCGCCGCCGGCTGGGGCCAGACCCTGACCTTCGCGCAGAGCGTGCGCGGCGTGCGCAGCCTGTCGGTCGAGGACGAGGACAGCGCCTACGACATCGGCGGGCCCATTCCCGACGGAGCCGTTGCTGATGCAGGCGCGACGACCAGCGCGCAGGGCTGGTACGGCAGCCGCGGTCTCACCCTGACCACGCCCGAATACCCGCAGGCCAGCCGCTTCGAAGCCGCCGCCACCGGCAACTTCCGTGCGGTCGGCGGCAGCCGCACCATCGACAGGATCGTCATCCACATCACCGATGGCGGCGCCAACATCAACGGCACCATCGGCTGGTTCAAGAATCCGACCGCCAAGGTCAGCTCGCATTACGTGATCGGCCAGGACGGCGAGATCGTGCAGATGGTCGCGCACAACGACGTGGCCTGGCATGCCGGTTCCGCCAACGGCACCAGCATCGGCATCGAGCACGTCGCCAACACCCGGGGCCTGACCCCGACCGCGGCGCAGATGTGCGCGTCGGCGGCGCTGGTGACGTGGCTGTGCGACCAGTACGGTATCCCCGCCGACCGCGCGCACATCCTCGGCCACGCCGAAGCCGACGGAAAGACCACCCACAGGGCCTGCCCGAACGCGGTGTGGGACTGGGTGTACTACATGGACATGATCACTACGCGCACGTGCTACGTGCCGGCGTCGATCACCCCGACGAACACTCCGGTCACCGCGCAATCGCTCGGCCGGTCCAATGGCGGCTCCAGTGCTTATGGCTACGCCACCCGCAGCCGCGCGCTGCAGGACGACGCCGGCCACGACGCGCTGACCGATCCCGATGCGATGGGCATCGACGGCGACATTCCCGACGACGAACCGCAGTCGCAGGCGCAGGCGTGGTACGCCCGCGCGCTGGGCGATCCGGCGCCGGAATATCCGCATGCGCTGTCGTTCTCGCCCGCGCATCCGAACAACTACACCCGGGGCCGCAAGGCCGGCGTCGCGATCGACCGCGTGGTGATCCACATCACCGCCAGCAGGAACGATTACGACAAAACGGTCAGGAACTGGTTCCAGAATCCGAAGCAGATGATGGGCAACAAGCGCGTGCGGGTCAGCGCGCACTACGTCGTCGGGCGCGGCGGCGAAGTGGTGCAGGTGGTGGCGCACAGCGACACCGCGCATCACGCCAACGGCGCCAACAGCCGCAGCATCGGCATCGAGCACAACGCCACCACCACCCGCGACCACGCGCCCACCGACGCGCAGTACCGCAGTTCGGCGAAACTGGTGGCGTGGTTGTGCGCGCAGCTGGGCATCCCGGCCGACCGCACGCACGTGCTGGGCCATTCCGAAGTCGACACGAAGACCACCCACACCAGTTGCCCGAACTCGGTCTGGGACTGGCAGACCTACATGGGTTACGTCGCCGCCGAAGCCGCGGCGCTGGCGGGCGGCGCGGTCGCGCAGAGCCTGGGCGCGCGTCGCGGCTATTCGATGGCGCAGGAAATCATCACCCCGTTCTACGATCCCGCCGATCCGATGACCGCGCTGACCTGCCAGGCCGATGCCTTCAGCCTGGCGCGCGAGGAATGGTTCGCGGGCGTACCCAACACCACGATCTTCCCGCACTCGGCGATCTGTCTGCTGGAGATGCAGGACGCCGCCGGCAACATCGGCCGCGGCACCGGCTTCTACATCGGCCGCAACCGCATCCTCACCTGCGCCCACAACCTCTACAACAAGGCCAGCGTCACCATCATTCCCGGCAAGAACGGCAACGGCGGCGCGTCCACCGAGCCCTTCGGCCGCACCACGGTCACGTCGTCCTCATGGCGGATTCCGGCCAGCTACGCCGGCAGCAACCCGGCGACCGATCTGGCGGTGATCGACAACGTGCCGATCGACGCGCCCAACGGGCAGTGGTTCGACACGCTGGAAGAACTGAATCAGTCGCGGCCGGAAGGCGTGGTGGTCTGCGGATATTCCTCGCGTTCCACCAAGGTGCCGGAACTCACCGCGGCGATCGACGGCTTCAAGCAGCATCTGCACGCCGGCTACATCGCCGCGCTCGCCGACGACGACAGCACCTTCAGCTATCCGATCCTCACCCTCAAGCGCGCCAGCGGCTCGCCGGTCTACTACATCGGCAACCAGAGCGGCCAGCCGCATTCGTACGTGGTCGGCGTGCACACCGGCGCGGACACCGACGATCTCAATCGCGGCTGCCGGCTGATGCAGAACAAGATCGACTGGATCGAAGGCCGCACCACCAGCCTGTCGCTGGGCGCGTCGGGCCGTGCGCGCAGCCGCACGCTGGGCAACGGTTTTTCGATCCACTGGACCGATACGCCGATGACCTACCAGACCAGCCCGATGTCGTGCTGGGCCGCCGCCGCATCGATGGTGGTGGGCTGGCGCGACCAGCAGTCGATCCCGGACAGCGTCATCGCCGACAAGGTGGCGGTGTTCGATGCCTTCAATCAAGGCCTGTATGGCCACGACCGCGGTTACGTTGCCGATGCCTGGAACCTGATGGCCGAAGCGCCCGCGTCGTACACCATCGACGCCTGGCGCGACATGCTCGCCAGCTACGGCCCGCTGTACATCGATCAGGTGGCCAGCGCCGCCGGCGGCGGGCATGTGCGCGTGCTGGTCGGCATGACCAGCGGCGGCGCGGCGGACGGCTCGGATACGGTCATGCACATGCACGACCCCGCGCGCGGGCCGATCAAACTCTCGTTCGCCGATTTCCTGGTGCTGTACGAAGGCCGCACCGCGAACACCGGCGGCTATCTGCAGTTCCAGATCATGCATTCGGGCGGCGTCTCCGGCCGTCAACCGGCCACCGCTTCGGCGTTCTCGCTGGGCGCTTCCGCACGGAATGCCGCAGGCGCCCGCTCGCTGGCCTACGGCCGTACGCTGGGTAACGACGGTCCGTCCGACATTCCCGTAAGTCTGATTCCGCAGCCGAACAAGGATGCGTGCTGGGCCGCCTCCATGGCGATGCTGATCGCGCATCGCCGGCAGCAGTCGCAGTCGCCGGAATCGATCATCAACGACATCGGCGGCAGCCTCGCCAGCTCCTATGGCTGGGAACTGCTCAACGCCGCGCGCAACCATTACGGCTTCGAGGTGATCGATCAGCCGTCCAACGCCAGCATTTACCACACGCCGCGGCAATGGGCCGAATGGTTGAACACCTATGGCCCGCTGTGGGTGGTGATCGTCGGCGCGCCGCATGCGGTGGTAGTGGCCGGCATCCGCGGCGACCTGGACGATCCGAACGCGGCGCGCGTGAAGATTCTCAATCCGTGGGATACGCGGGTCGCGTTCGACAACGATCCGATCGACTTCCATCCCGCCAACAACGGTTACGAAGACTGGCTGCCGTTCATGGATTTCGCGGCGGCGTTCGGCGACATGGCCCAGCCCGATTACGGCAACTGGCGCATCCTGCATCTGCCGGTGGCCGCCGCGACTGCGCAATCGCTGTCGCTGCGCGGCAACGGCATGCGCCTGGCATCGCCGCCGCGGCCCGTGCGTGCCCAGCCACGCGCGCAGGCACTCGACGCCGCCGGCGAACGCCGCGAACCGATCGAACCCAGCCGCGTGCTCGGCGTGCGCATGAGCCGCGCGATCGGCGAAGCCGGCGGCAGCCGCTGGGCGCTGGATCAGCTCGAAGGACTGAAGTCGCCGTCGACGCTGTCGCCCACCGTCAGTTCCGCCGCGCCCACCGATGTCCGCATCGACATCAACGACTGGCCGGCGATCGAAAGCGCGCCCACTCCGCTGCCGCTGAAGGTCGAATTCCGCGCCGCGAACGGCAGCCTCGGCGATGTCCGCATCACAGCCGGCATGCCCGCGAACCTGGCGTACGGCGTGGAAGTCATCGCGAAGATCGAGGACTGCGCCGACGCCGATGGCGTGGCGCGGCTGCGGGTGCGCATCGACTACCGCTTCCGTGGCCTGTCGCAGGGCAACCCGGATGCGCTCATCGAAATGACCCTGCGCGGCGACGGCCGTTACGAACGCGAGAACGGCTGGCGCGACGCCAACGTCGAAAAGCCCGACGTGTTGCTGAGCCCCGCGGCCTGAGGAGCGCACCGTGTCCGACACCACGCGCAACAGCGGCAGGATCTTTCCGTCCCGGAACGGAACGGCGATCGCGCGTGCGCAGGCCGACGGACAGCCCGCCGCACAGTCGCCCGCGACCGGACCCGCCACGTCCGCACCCGTCGCGTCCAGCAAACCGCCGGCCACCGAGACCATCGCCCGCCGCGCCGGGGCGATGGTCAACGAAATCGACTTCCCGGGTTTCGTCTCGCAGCTGGTGCATGGCACCTTCGACGCGATCGTCGATGCCTCGATCCGGCAGATGGAAAGCTATTCCGGCCTGGTGTCGGCGGTGGCGAAGACGGTCGACCAGTTCACCGAAGAGAACGTCACTTTCAACCAGGCGCGCGACTGGCTGGTATCGCGCTATCCCGGCGACGTCGTGCTCAAACTGCCCGAAGCCGGCGAGAGCGAACCGCAGCTGGCGCCGCGCGCCGAAGAGCTCAGCCCGATCTGGCTCGCCGATTACGGCGTCGACGGCCAGGAATTGACGGCAGAACTGCTGGAACAGCAGATCCTGCCGCAGGTGCGCAACAAGGTCGGCGCCGAGCGCCAGCAACTGCTGGCGACGATGGTGCTGCTGGGCCTCAACCGCGTCGCCGTGCGCGACGGCAGCATCAGCGCCAAGGTGATGTTCCGCGCCGCCGCGCGCGACTCCGCCGCGGTGCAGTACGCGACCAGCAGCGACCCGCAGGGCGCCAACAACTGGGGCGAACGCGGCGCGATCAGCCAGGGCGGCAGCACCACCATGGTCTCGACGCTGGCGGTCAACGCGCAGAACGAATCCACCGTGCGCGCCGACCTGTTCGGCGAGGTCAAACTCAATTTCGTCAGCGAAACCCTGCCGCTCGACCGCATGGCCGACGCGGCCAAGATGGCGCTGGTGCAGCAGCATTCGATGACCGGGCGCGCCGCGGCGCCGCCCGCGCCCGCACCAGCGGCGGCCCCCGCGCCCGCTGAAGGCAAGCCGTGATGCTGCGCGAACTCTCGCAATTGCTGGATGAGCTGCACGATGGCCTGGTGGCGATCGAGGCGCGCGACGGCATGCGCCTGTCGCAGGTCGAGATGACCCTGCCGATCGACATCCAGCCGGTGTTCCGCGACGGCGGCTGCGTACTGCTCGCCGATTTCACCCGCAGCAGCGAAGTCAACGCGTGGATCGCGACGCCGTCGCGGCTCACGCTGGCCTGGACCGGCGGCGGCGATGCGGAGTCGCATGCATGAGCGCGCAGCTGCCGCCGCTGCTGCAGGACGCGGGCGTCCCGTTCGACCTGTTCATCCAGGCCCTGACCGAACAGCTCGACAAGGCCCAGGCCGGCATGGCGATCAAGGCGCGGCTCGGCAAACTGCCGCTGACCTTCGCGGTGAAGGAAATCTCGCTGGATCTGCGCGCGTTCGTGCAGATCCTCGACGACGACATCTATCTGCGCCCCGCCGGCCCCGGCGAAACCGAGGCCAGCAGCATCAAGCTGCAGCTGACCACGATCACCAGGCCGATGATCGAGGAGAACGCGGTCGACTACAGCACCGAAGATCCGAAATTCTCGCTGCGCGAAGCGCTGGGCGACCAGATCTCCGACAGCGAACAGCGCCAGCTGGAGCGCATCGGCGTGCGCACCGTGCAGCAGCTCAACGAACTGAAGGAAAAGGCCGGTACCGACGTGATCGCGCGCTTGTCGCGGATGCCGGTGAACCGCCTGCAGCAGGCGCTGATGCGCGCCGCCGCGCCGCGGGTGACGCGAGTGACGCATACAGAAAACGGCAACGACGCCGGCGCATCCGGCGCGCGCCTGCATCTCACCGCGCCGGGCCTGCGCGCGGGCCGGCTGCCGCGGGTGCGCGTTGCGGGGCAGAGCGTGGATGTGGTTGGCGCCGAGGACGGACGCATGGTGCTGGCGCCGATGGCATCGCAGCTGGGCTGCGACGCGGAAGTGGATTTCGGCGACGGCAACATCGCCCATGTGCAGCTCAGCGAAGGCCAGCTCGGCCAGTGGAGCGGATCATGACCGCCGCCAGGCACACGACATCATCGAACACGGTGCGCGGCCGCCTGCTGGTCACGCTGAAACTCGGCGAGATGCCGGACCACGTGCCGGGCTGGCGTGCATGCAGCCGCTACGGCGCGGCGATGGCCGACCGCATCGACGGCGGCGTGATCGATCGTCTGTTGCGCCATCACGGCGGCGCCCTGCGCGCGGTGCGTCTGCACAGCGCGCGCACCCCGCGCAGCGCGCGCGCGGTCGCCGGCAGCCAGCGTTTCGACGAGATCGAACAGATCAGCGGCGTCGCGCGCGTGCTGCGCATCCAGGTGAGCGAGCCCGACGGCGTGCACGCGCTGCTGCAGGCGCTGGCGGAGCTGCCGATGATCGAACGCGTCACCGCGAATCATCTCAGCCACGCGCCGTTCGCCGACGATCTCGCGCCGAAGCACGCCGGCGCCGCGAACGCGAAGCCCGTCGACAACGCCTGGGTGCGGCAGTGCACGCGCATCGACGAAGCGCTGCGCTACGAAGGCGGCGATCCGGCGGTGGTGCTCGGTCTCGCCGACACTGGCGTGTCGCTGGCGCATGTCGAACTGGAAAACCGCCTGCGCGCGGGCTTCGACAGCGTGGACCTGGATCCGGATAACGTCGGTGGCGTGACCCTGGTCGGCGATTACCGCCGCGCCGGCGAACGTCCGCAGGACGAAGTCGGCCACGGCAGCGGCTGCGCCGGCATCATCGCCGCGCGCGGCAAGGGCATGCCCGTCGGCGCCGCGGGCCTTTGCGGCCTCACGCCGGTGCGCGTGCTCGGCGCTGCGCTGGGCCCCGGCGACAAGCGCGTCGGCGTGGGCGCGCTGGACAACATCGACGCCGGCATGAAGCGCTTGATCGATCTGGGCGCGAAGGTCATCAACATGAGCTTCGGCACGCCCGAATCGATGCTCGACGCCGATGCGCCGCGGCCGCACGAAGAGATCGTGCGCTATGCCCTCGCGCGTGGCGTGATCCTGGTCGCGGCCAGCGGCAATTCCGGCCTGACGGAACAATATTTCCCGGCGGCGCACGCAGGCGTGATCGCGGTCGGCGCGATCGATCGCAGTTTGCGGCCGGCATCGTTCAGCACTCGCGGCGATCACGTCGCACTGTGCGCGCCGGGTCGCGACATCCTCACCTGCGGTCTCGACGGTTACCAGCACGCCAGCGGAACGAGTTTCGCCGCGCCGCACGTCGCTGCGATCTGCGCGCTGTTGGCATCGCGCGCGCAGCGCCGGGCGTGGCCGCTGAGCAGCGACGACGCGCGGCGGCTGTTGATCGCGAGCGCGCGGCCGTTCGCCGAAGCCGGCGTGGTCGGCTGCGGCAGCGGCGTGCTCGACGCCCTCGGCGCGCTGCGCGCGCTGGACGCCGAAATCGACGACAGCCTCCGTGCCGAAGAATACGACTCCACCGATGTTCCACCCGCGCTCGCCGCCTGAACGCGCAGCTTCATATCGATCGGCTTCATATCAAACGTTGCGGATAGACAGTTCGAACCACAGGCCGTAACGCGCGAATACCACGCAACAGGAGACTCCGATGGCGACCCGAAAAAGCACCACCAAGCCCCGAAAGACCCCGGGCGCCGCGGCCTCCAAGCCTCGCGCTGCGCGCGCCAGGGCGACCACCAACGGCGACAAACCCGGCAACAGCCGGGCGGACGCCGCAACTTCCGGCCTTCGAGCCAACAACAGAGCAGAGAACACCATGAACCGTATCCTCTTGGTCGACCTCGGCGAACGCGAACTGAAAGAACGGCAGAAGTTGCGCGCGCGGCGGCAGGTCCTGAAAACCATCCTCACCACCGCCGACACCAGCGGCGGGCTCAGCGCCGGCCAACTCGAAGAGCTGGCCGACATCGAATCGACGCTCGGCAGCGATATCGTCGCCGATCCGTTCTACCGCAGGGTCGCCGCGACCTACGCGCAGCGCGCCTGGGAGGAACTGGCCGCCCATGCTGACGACGCGACATCGACTGCAGCGGCGGCCGCGAAGGCCGCCAAGGCCAACGGCCAGAAGAAGAACACCGATTACGTCCACAAATACGGGCTGATCGGCACGCAGCGCGTGCCGGACAATTTCCTCGATCAGCTGCAGCGCGCGGAGCGCGAGATCGTCGGCATCTGCGGCCTGCTGCAGCTGGACGGCGTGACCGACGCCAACCGCCGCGGCTTCGTGCAGAAGGTCAGCGCCGCGCAGGGCGAATACCGCGAGAGCCGCGAACTGTTCGACGCCGCGTTCGATCTGCTCAGCCGGAAATATCCGGTCGCCCTGCATTCGCAGATCAAGGCGAAACTCATCGATGAGCACATCTTCGGCTGCATCCGTCCCGGCGGCGATCCGGAAGACCGCAAGCCGAACGAGGATTCGATTCCGAATCTCCTCTCGAAAGTTTGCGTGCTCAGCGGCCGCAATCTGGCCGCTGTGGTGCGCAAGCTCGCCGCCGACGGCATCAGCTTCAACGACCCGTGGCTGGCCAGCCGGATCGAGAACGTCTACGAAATGCAGAGCGGCGTGGTCGGCGGGGCGCCGCCGTCGTCGTTCGACATCGCGCTCCCGGATCTGGAAGAAGCGACCGACAGCGAGATCGTGCGCGAGAACCTCGACGCCGCCCAGGCCATCTATTTCGCCTACCAGCTGGAAGAGGCGCGGATGCCGCAGGTGGTGGAGCGCATCGTCGAACTGTTCCGCGCCGGCCTGCTGCCGCTGAGCTACGGCAAGACCGGCGACTATCTCTACAGCTATTACAAGAAGTCCTCGGAGCGCATCACCGAGGGCGAGCGACGCGACCTGTACATGCGCGCGTTCGGCGCCCCCGGCGGCGATCCCAGCATGAATCAGCCCAACCGCGAGTTCAGCGACCTGTGGCTGCGCTTCGTCTCGTCGGTGTCGTCGTTCGGCCGCCAGCTCACCGTCGACCGCATGTTCCGCAGCCAGATCCCGCTGTCGGTCTCGCAGGAGCAGGTGCGCAAGGCCGCGCGCGATCTCGCCGCCAGTCTGTCGCGCAACTGCTACGGCATCGCCTATCAGTTCTCGAAGGAGCTGAAGACGCTGATCATCGAATACCGCGACCTGCTCAGCGACCAGGAAATCCGCACCTCGTTCGGCGCGCGCGACATGTGGCAGGTGATGGACCAGGTCAACGCCAATTACCTCGGCGGCACCCGCAACAGTCATCGCTATCGCACCCAGGCCAAATGCGGCGCGATCATCATCGCGTGGCTGGCGATCAACCATCAGCGGTTGACCAACCGCATGGGCGAAGTGATTTCGACCAACGCCCTGACCAACCCGCAGCTGCGCGGCAGCGACCGGCCGATGGAAGAGCCCACCGACTGGGATCTGCTGCAGGCCTGCGAGCAATTGATCGCGGTGGGCGGCATCGGCGACCAGCGGGTCGAGGATTTCTCGCAGCCGGTCGAGTCGCCCACCATCACCAGCAAGCCGATCGAGATGCCGCAGATCGCACGCGATGTCCTGGATTCTGCGGGCATCAGCCTGCCGAGCTTCTGAGCAGGAAAGTCTGGCGGGCATCAGCCTGCCGAGTTTCTGACCGCGCCGCTTTCGATCACGCGACCGCAACATCCCACGGAGAACGATCATGTCCCACCATGGCACACGCGCGCAGCCGATGAGGCATCTGGTGGAGCGCTCGCTCCACTCCGCCTCGCAGGCGCTCGGCACCCGCGACCCGATGCCGTACATCGGCGATCTGATCGAGCGCACCTTCTATCTGCCGGACGACGACGTCTCGTACGCCCACAACGCGCTCACCCCGGGCGCGGTGCCGTACGAGCCTTCGTTCTCGGAGGCCGAGCCCAACAAGCTGCGCTTCACTATCGAGCCGCTCGGTCCCGGCGCTTCGCCCGTGTCGCGGCGCGACGAGGCGACGCGCGAGATGCGTCGCCTCATCCAGCCGGTGTTCGGCCGCGACGCATTGCGCTGGTTCGACAACCGCAGCGAGGAATGGCGCGGTTTCGGCGGCATGAGCTGGATGAACTTCGGCGCCTGGTTCGGCAGTTCGTTCGACGAGGACGGCCTGTACGCGACCAAGATCTACTACGAGCTGCAGCCGGCGCAGATCGAAGCGCTGTCGCCCGGCCTGGCGATGCTGACCCGTCAGGTGATGACCGAAATGCCGACGCTGATGCCGATCTTCACCTCGATCGGCTGCAAGCGCGACAGCGGCAGCCAGCGCGTGACCTTCCTGCATCGCGGGCCGATGACCATCAGCGCGCTGGGACCACTGATGAACCGGCTCGGCATCGGTCATCAATTGCCCAGCCTGATGCGGATCGTCGGCGTCGCGCTGGGCGGACGCTTCGAGCTGCCGTCGGGCGGCGTGCTGATCGGCATCCGCGAGACGCCGGACGGCGTCGAACTCAAACTCGAGATCCTGCTGGCGGCGATTCCCGATCTGCCCGCGCGGTTCCTCGATCTGATCAAGCTCGGCCTCGCGGAACGCCCGCGCCAGCTGATCGCACTGTCGCGCTGGCTGGATGCCTTCGGCGTCGACGATGTCGGCCAACAGGGGCATTTCTCGGTCTTGAGTCTGCGGGTCACGCCCACCAGCCAGGCGCGCATCAGCCTGTACGTGCGCCCGATCGAGTTCGAGATGCGCGAAGCGATCGAAGAGGCGCAGGCGCTGCAGTAGTTGCGTTGCCGTCGTCGGGCGCAAGTCCGTCGACGCAGGATGATCGAACAGTTCACCGGCCGCGCGTCGCGCGGCCTCCGACCCGGAGCGCGAGTCCATGTCCGCCATCTTTCCACCCAGAACCCAGGCCACAGCGCGCGCCGCGCCGCCGGCCAGCCGCGAGACCGTCGATGTCACCCGGCAGCAGGTGCGCAAGCTGCTCGAAAGCAGCGACTCCTTCGCCCAGCTGTCGCCGCAGAAGCGCGAAGAACTGGCGAAGGGCATGGTGCAGATCGCGAGCTATCTGGCCGAGCCCGAAGGCTTGCGCCTCAAGCCCGAGCAGCAGAGCCCGCAGGTGCGGGCGTTGGCGGGCGAGAGCTTCGCCGCGAAGAAATCCGCCGGCAACAATACCGACGAGGAAGGCAAGTTCACCGCGCAGAGCGCGCGCGAAGGCGCTGCGGTGGCTGGCGCATTGCTCGAAGCGGTGAATTTCCCGGATTTCTGCGCCGGGCTGATCGACGGCGTGTTCCATTCGATCGTCAAGAGTTCGATCGAACAGATGGAGGCCTACGCCAAGCTCGTCGCCGACGTGTCCAAGAGCCTCAACCAGTTCCGCGACGACAACACCACCCAGAACCAGGGCCGCGATCATCTGATCGAGCAGTTCCCGGATGTGTTCCAGCTGACCATGGACACCGGCGAATTTTCGTTCGGCGACGAAAAATCCGCGGGCCCGCGGGTGACGATGCGCGAAGGCATCGACGAGAAAGCCGCGGTCGCGAAGGTCAACCAGTCGCTGCCGCTGGACAAGCCCATCGAGCGCCTGGACGACGAACTGGTCGAGGCGCTGCTGGTGCCCGCGGCGCGCACCCAACTCGCGACCAGCCGGCAGCAGCTGTTGGCGACGATGGTGATGCTGGGCATCAACCGCATCGTGGTCACCGACGGCAAGATCTCGGCCAAGGTCATGTACGACTTCAAGGCCCGCGACAACATGCAGTTCCGGCGCAGCGCGCAGAAGTTCGACTACGACAAGAATCTGAAGAGTACGACCAGCGAAGGCACCAGCGAACAGAGCAGCAACGAATCCACGCGCGGCTTCACCCGATCCGCAGACGGCGCTTACGACACCGGCGGCCGCGACGCGAGTTTCTACACCAAGGGCACCTACAAGACCACGTCGCAGCCGGTGCTGAACGCGGCGTCCGCGTCGCAGACCTCGATCAACGCGAGCCTGGAAACCAAGGCCAGTCTCGCCGGCAGCATGGAAGTGAACTTCAAGAGCGATTATCTGCCGCTGGAGAAACTGGCCAATCCCGAATCGATCGCCGCGATCCAGATGAACGCGCAGCCGGGCATGGTGAAGACGATGGCGTCGCGCCCGCCCGCGCCCGCGGCCGGCGGCCAGACGCCGCCTTCGACCCCGCCGACGGCCTGATGCATCCCACGGAGTCCGCCATGTCCGCTTCCATCGTCCGCAATCCGAATACCGAACCGGCCTGGCTGGACGACGACACACTGCGCGCGGTGCGTCCGCAGGTGCGCCATCTGCTGGAATCCTCGGCCGGTTTCCGCGAACTCGACCCCGCAAAGCAGCAGGACATCGCGCGCACGATGGTGCGCGTCGCTTCGTACATGGCCAACCCGCAGGGCCTGGCGAAACAGGAACTCACGCCCGGGCAGGGCGTGCTCGCCAAAGAACAGGCGCTGTCCGAGCCGGTGCTCTCCGAAGCGCAGGCGCAGGCGAAGGTCGACGCGGTCGATCAGGCCAAACTCAAGGCGTCGGAAAAGATCGGCACGTTCGCCGGCAGCGATTTCGACGCCGGTTCGGTGAGGCAGGGCGCGGACAATTTCCGCAACTTCGTCGGCGCCGTCGATTTTCCGAAATTCGTCGGCGGATTGATCCAGAACGTGTTCCAGGCGATCGTGGATGCCTCGATCCAGCAGATGGAAGCGTATGCCGAGCTGCTGAAAGCGGTATCGCAGACCGTCGACCAGTTCGCGGCCGACAACATCAGCATGAACAACGCCCGCGACTGGCTGGTGCAGAAGTATCCGGAAGATCTCGATATCGATACGAGCGGCGAGGGCGGCACGCCGCGGATCACGGTCAAGGGCGACGACGACCCCGAGGCGAAGGCGGCGAAATTCAGCGGCGAACTGCAGTTGTCGCAGCCGGTGACGGATCTGTCGGACGAAGAACAGGAGTCGCGCCTGGTCATGGCCGCGCGCATGCAGATGGCGCGCAGCCGCCAGCAGATGCTGTCGTCGATGGTGATGCTGGGCATCAACCGCATCGTGGTGACCGACGGTCTGATCAACGCGAAAGTCATGTTCAATTTCCGCGCCAGCGACGAGGCCAAGCGCGACGCCAAGGCCTCGCTGCACGACCGCAAGTCCAGCATGAACAGCAATACCACCGCGGCCGGCGCGCATTTCGGCTGGGGCGGCGCGGCATCGGTCAACAAGAACGAACAGAAACACATGACCACGGTGTCGTCCTCGGTGGACGAAACCTCCACATCCAGTCAGGAGATGAAGGCCAAGCTCAGCGGCGAGGTGCGGGTGAACTTCAAGTCGGATTATTTCCCGATGGAGAAGCTGGCCTCGCCGGGCATGATCGCCAGCATCCAGGGCAACGCCACGCCGTTCGATCCGAACGCGAAATCGGCGGGCGCTTCCGCACCCGCCACGACCTGAGGCCTGCGTGCCATGCTTCGCCTCGCGCCGCCGCCGCCCGCCGTGCGTCTTCCGCCGCAGCATCCGTATGCCGCATTGCTGGGCGCGCTGTCGGTCGCGCTGGGTGCGCTGGACGTGCACGACGTTGCGTATGCACAGGCCCTCGCGGGCATCGACTTCGATCTGCCCGAAGGCGCGCCGACCGTCGAGGACCGCGTCCAGCTCAACGCCGCCGCGCCGCTGTATTTCGCCAGCGAACTCGAACGCGCCGGGCTGCTGCCCACCGCCGAACTCATCGCCGGTCTGTTCGTCAGCGGCGCCATCACCCAGCCGCTGGGACCGACCGCGAACCTGCTGCACGATTTCTGGCGCGGCCGCCGCGAACGCCTGGACGCCGACGAGCGCAACGCGATCTACGCGCGGGTGATCGAAATCCCGCATTTCGACCGGCTGATGCGCGTGCTGTGCGAAGGCATCGTCGCCCAGGCGGACGGCGTGGACCTGCGCGAACAGGTGGTGGTCGCCACCCACGCCCAGAGTTTCGCCGCGTTCCTCGCGCAGCGCGTCGACCCGATGGCGTCGATCGCCGCGCGCGATATCGTCGAGACCATCAACACGGCGCTGGTCTTCCTGCGCGACCGCAAGCTGCAGGCCGCGTTCGCGGTCAACGATCTGTGGCGGCTGGTGGCCATTGTCGGCAGCCAGAACGGCATCCCTGCCGGCGCTGCGCAGCAGCATGTCGAACGCGGCCGCAGCGGGCAGACGGTGCTGCTGTGGCTGGCGGATCGCTACGCCGACAATGCGATCCGCCTCGCTGCCGCCAAGCCGGAGGATGTCGAAGTCATCGTCGCCGCGCAGCGCTGGCTCGCCTCGCTGCCGGCATCGTCCGAGCTACCGATGCCCGCAGCGATGCATCCAGCGCTGCCGATGGTGGCCTGACCATGCCCGCCGCGCGCGCCATGCCGACCGCAGCGCCGCCGGCATCGGCCGCGCCGCCGCCGTGGATCCGCGTCGCGGTGCGCGACGTGCTGGAACGCACGCCGAACTACGGCGCGCTGTCGCCGCCGCAGCGCCAGGCGCTGGCGCAGGCGATGGTGAAAGTCTCGACTCTGGCGGCCGAACTCATCGCCGAGGAAGGCCAGGCCGAGGGCGAGATCGAGCGCCGCGCCGAACCGCGCCCGCCGGTACCGCTGGCGCGCGCGCAGGAGGCGCAGCCCGATTTCGGCGAGTCCGCCAATCGCATCGCCGGCATCACGAAGAATGTCCTCAATGCGGTGTCGTTCCCGCGCTTCGTCACCGATCTCATCAACGGCGTGTTCAAGGCGATGATCGACGCCAACGCGCAGCAGATGCAGCAGTACGTGCAACTGCTCAACGCGGTGTCGGCGTCCGCGGAAGGCTTCGAGCGCAGCCAGTTCGGGCTGGTGCAGGTGCGGCAGTGGGTGGCCGATCATTTTCCGGAATCGATCGAATACGACACGCCCGACGCCGACGAGATGCCGCAGCCCGGCGAGAAGATGGACCCGGACGAACTGGCGGAACTGCAGGAGGAACTGGCGAACATCAAACTGCGGCTGCGCCCCGGCGCCTCGATGCCGGGGCAGGCCGAAGTCCGCGCGACACTCGGCGTACCGGAAGAAGAATCCATCGAGGCCAGCAACCCCGAACAGCTGGTGCCGTTCGCGCGCCGCTATCTCGCCCGCCAGCGCCAGCAGCAACTGGCGACGATGGTGATGCTAGGCATGCAGCGGATCGTGATCGACAGCGGCAGGATCAATGCGTCGATGCGCTTCCACATCGACACCCGCAGCGCCGCCAGCCAGGACAAGGGCAGCGAGTTCGGCATCAAGAACCGCATCAAGGCCGCCGGCAGCTTCGGCGTGGGGCCGTGGGGCGCCAGCGCCGAGGTCGAGAACACCATCAGTTACGTGTCGACCGAACGCACCCAGCGCACCGAGGAGATCAACACCGATCTGGAACTGAACTCCTCGGTCGAACTGAATTTCCACACCGACTATCTGCCGCTGAACCAGATGGCCGCGCAGGTGCAGGCCGACCGCATCCGCAACAGCACGCTCAATCCGGCGGCGGAGATTCCCGACCCCACCGCCTCGCGCAACGCGCGCCTGCAGATGCAGCAGCAGTCGGAACAGCAGCGGCGCGCGGGCATCGACAAATCCGTGGCCGAAGGCGCGAAACCGCTCGGCCCCAGCCCGGCGCCCGCCGTGCCGACGCCGCCGAACGCCGCCGCGAACCGTCCAGCGACGAATGCGCCGCCCGCGAATCAGCCCCCTGCGAACCAGCCGCCCGCGAACCGCCCGCCCGCCAACGCGCCCGCGAACGCCGCAAATCCGAACGCGCCGGCCAATGCCAATGCCCCGGCGAATGCGGGCGCCAATCCGAATGCCGCCGCGAACAGGCCGGCGTCGAACGCACCTGCGAATGCGCCCGCGAACGCCCCCGCCAACACGCCAGCCAACGCCGCCGCGAATCGCCCCCCGACCAATGCGCCCGCGGCCAACCCCGCCGCCAACGCCGCTGCGCCACCCGCCGCCAATGCCGGCGGCGTCGGTACGACGGTCGGAACATCGGTCGGCGCCACGGTCGGCGGCGTTGCGGGTGCCGCCGCCGGCACGGCCGTGGCCGGCGCCATCGGCGGTGCGGCAGGCGGGGTGCCCGCTGCGGTCACGGGCCCCATCGGCGGGGCCATCGGCGGCGCAGTGGGCTCGGCGGCGGGCGGCGCGATCGGTGGCGCCATCGGCGGCGCGGTGGAATCCGGGCTGCAGGATCTGTTCAAGACCCCGCAGTGATCGCGCGTCGACGGTGGCGGCGTCGCGACGCGACCGCCAGAATAGGCCGATGACGACCCCACAGACCCTTCCGCCGTTCGACGGCGTCGAACGCACGACAGGCCCTTCTCCCACCTGGACCGTCCTCTGGCTGCACGGCCTGGGCGACAGCGGCGAAGGTTTCGCGCCCATCGTCCCCGAACTGGTGCGCCCCGGCTGGCCCGCGCTGCGCTTCGTGTTCCCGCACGCCCCGGTGCGCGCGGTCACCATCAACGGCGGCACGCGGATGCGCGCCTGGTACGACATCGCGCACATGGACCTGGCCAATCGCGCCGACGAAACCGGCCTCGCCGAATCGGTCGACCAGGTCGAAGCGCTGATCGCGCGCGAAGCCGGGCGCGGCATTCCGCCGGAGCGGATCATCCTCGCCGGGTTCTCGCAGGGCGGCGCCGTCACCCTGGCCGTCGGCCTGCGCCGCACCGTCCCGCTGGCCGGTCTGGTCGCGCTGTCCACCTATCTGCCGGCGCCGACCAAGGCTGCCGCCGCGCTGCGCCCGGGCGCCGAGCGCCAACCGCTGTTCATGGCGCACGGCCAGTACGACCCGGTGGTGCCGTACGCCGCGGGCGAACAGAGCGCGGCCATGCTTCGGCAGTTCGGCTTCGCCGTGGACTGGCACCGCTACCCGATGGCCCACCAGGCCTGCGCCGAGGAAATCCGCGACCTGGGCGACTGGATGCAGGCGCGATTCGCCGCCGGATAGTCCCCGTCCGAAAGGACGGGTGACCGCTGGCGTCGGATGGCGCTACCATCGGGCCATGGGATCAAGTCGCACACTGACGTGAAAGTCATCATCGCCGACGATGAACCGATGGCCCGCGAGCGCCTCCGAGCGCTGCTCGCCGAGCATGCCGACATGCAACTGGTCGCCGAAGCCGGCGACGGCAACGCTACGCTGGACGCCTGCGCCGAACACACCCCCGACGTGGTGCTGCTGGATATCTCGATGCCGGGCATCGACGGCCTGGAAGCCGCGCGCCACCTCGCCACCTTCGACCCGCGCCCCGCGGTGGTGTTCTGCACCGCCTACGACGAGCACGCGCTGTCGGCGTTCGACGCCGCCGCGGTCGACTATCTGGTCAAACCGGTGCGCCGCGAGCGTCTGGCCGCCGCGCTCGACCGCGCCCGCACCTTCGTCGCCGGCCGCGGCCCGCGCCAGGAAGAGGTTGCGTCCAACGGCGCCAACGGCGGCGCTGTCAACGGCAAGCGCCGCAGCCACCTGTGCGCGCGCCTGCGCGGCAGCCTGCGCCTGATCGCGATCGAGGACATCCGCTATCTGCAGGCGGAGGAAAAGTATGTCGTGGTGCATCACGCGCGCGGGGAGGATCTGATCGAGGAGTCGCTGAAGTCGCTTGAGCACGAGTTCGCGGAGAGTTTCGTGCGGATCCATCGCAATTGTCTGGTGTCGCGGGAGGAGCTCGTCGAGCTGCGTCGGGCGACGGATGGGCGGATCGAGGCGGTGTTACGGCATGGGGACAAGCCGCTGGAGGTTAGTCGGCGGTGTGTGCCGCATTTGAGGGATATGGTGAGGCATTTGTAGGTGTGTCTGCCGCGGCGATATGAGTTTCAATGCAGACTTGATGGATATACTGAATTGGGCAGCAGGGACGAGCTTGCAAATGAAATTGCGAGAAACATTCGCAACCACTACGGCAGCATTAAATTCACGCAGTGACCCCGAATCAGATGCCTCTGATGTATCCATCTTCTGCAATAGCGGGTTGCTTTGCAGATGATTGAAATATAAGCCGCCTTCCGAACGGCTTAATTCAGCTGCTATGGTCAAAAAAAGAGGCGAGTCAATAAGGACAACCTAAATCATTAATGGAGCAATGGGAAATATTATGGAAATGAATCCTTACAAATCTCCGCGATCAAAAGTTTTAGCTAACCCCATTCGCGAGGCAGGCCCTCCTGCGTTATGGAATCCTGATGTGGCTGGTTTGTGGAGCCTGCTCTTTACTCCAACATTTGGTTCCTACCTGTTATGGAAGAACTGCTTGGAAATGGGGGATATTGAAAGATCAAGGACAGCAAAAAAATGGTTGACAGTTAGTGCGGTTATGATTTTGCCTACGAGATTTATCCCATTTTCTGGTTTCTTATATATAATAATTTGGTATTTCTTTTTCCAAAAAAAGCAAGCTAAGCATGTGGAATCTACATGGGGAAAAAATATATCCGTAAAGGTTGGACAAAGCCTGTGTTGATTGTTGTTGCATCATTCTTTTTTATTATGTTTGCTATTTTACAAGCTTTTTCTATTTTCGCTTGAACTCAAAAGTAAGTAGGATGGGTTGAGCGTAGCGATACCCATCAAAAGCAACTGCAAAGCTTCCGCGCTTTGCGCGGGTAACTTTCTTTGTCGCACTGCGCCGCTTGCGGCGCGAACGGCGAAGCCGGCCCGAAGGGCGAGCGCCATAGGCGCGAGTCAAGAAAGTCACCAAAGAAAACTCTCTGGTGCCGGGGCAAATCTGCCGTCGGCGAGTTGGCCGGGATTTTTCGATGCGGCATCCTGCCGCGTCGAAAAACGGCGCACATCCTGTGCGCCGCCCTCCGGGTCTACGGTTGCAGGGTGTTCGCCGTCGCTTTTTTGCTGCCACGAAACGAATACATGTGCCGACGTCGTATCCGCCGCGCCGCTCAGCCCCTCCCCTTGCGCGCAGCGCAGGGGGAGGTTGGGAGGGGGTTGACGGGGCAGGGTATCAACAGGAAAGCGACTTGCTTTTGCAAAAGAGCATGGCTGCGAAGGCATCTCGGTCTGAATCAGATCCCTCTGCAGTCTGCGCCTGTGTTCGGCACGACAGGAAAAGCGAGGCGGCTCGCTTCGTTTCCATCAAAGGCACCCCTCCCCGGCCCTCCCCTTCGCTGCGCGAAAGGGAGGGAGAAGAGCGTAGCGGGGGGGGGGGAGTTGGGAGCGGAGCGGGGCCGCCGTGATCGATCAGTAAGTCGTTTTCGTAGGGCGGGTCCTGACCCGCCATAGCCGAAGCGACGAACTGCGAGACACCACGACGTACAGCGGGCAAGCGCACCGAGTACAAACAAGGATCGGTTCATAAACCAGGATGAGCTTGAGCTTTCAAAGCCTCCTATCGGCCATTTCGTTGGATGCTTGCACAGGTCATCATCCCATCGACACAAAGTAGGCTGCGCTGCCCAATTCATTGGAAGACCCGGAGGGCGGCGCACAGGATGTGCGCCGTTTTTCGACGCGGCAGGATGCCGCATCGAAAAATCCCGGCCGACTTCCCGATGGCAGATTTGCCTCGGCACCAGAGAGTTTTCTTTGGTGACTTTCTTGACTCGCGCCTATGGCGCTCGCCCTTCGGGCCGGCTTCGCCGTTCGCGCCGCAAGCGGCGCAGTACGACAAAGAAAGTGTGACGCGACAGCGCGGAAGCTCTGCAGTTGCTTTGTAAGCCTCTGAAATATTGAATCGCGACTCGCGTCGCTCCCACAGAAAAACGAGAATCGCCGCCCCGCCCTGGCATTAGAATCCACCAGGCAAGACACAACACCACCCAACGGCGATAATCCCCCCCCATGCGCACCCTCAAGATCGCCACCCGCAAAAGCCCGCTAGCCCTGTGGCAGACCGAGCACGTCGCCGCCCGTCTGCGCGCGCTGTATCCCGACATCGACGTCCAGCTGATCCCGATGTCCACCCGCGGCGACGAGGTGTTGGACCGGTCGCTGTCGGCGGTGGGCGGCAAGGGGCTGTTCCTCAAGGAACTCGAACTGGCGATGCTGCGCGGCGATGCCGACTGCGCGGTGCATTCGCTGAAGGACGTGCCGATGGATCTCGACGGCCCGTTCGTGCTTCCGGCGATCCTGGAACGCGCGGATCACGCCGACGCGTTCGTCAGCAACCATTACGACGATATCGCCTCGCTGCCGCCGGGCGCGCGGGTCGGCAGTTCGTCGCTGCGGCGGCAAGCGCAACTGCGCGCGCTGCGGCCGGATCTGGAGTTGGTCGATCTGCGCGGCAACGTCAACACCCGGCTGTCGAAACTGGATGCCGGCGAATACGACGCCATCCTGCTCGCCTGTGCAGGCCTGCAACGACTGGGCTTCGACAGCCGCATCCGCGCGCGGCTGGATGCGCCGGAGTGGTTGCCCGCGCCGGCGCAGGGCGCGATCGCGGTGGAATGCCGCGACGACGATGCGGCGACACACGCATTGTTTGCAGCCTTGAACCACGCGCCGACGCGGCGCTGCGTCGAAGCGGAGCGCGCGATGAATCGCGCGCTGCACGGCAGCTGTCAGGTGCCGGTCGCGGCGTTCGCGCAACTGCGTGCGGATGGTGCGCTGCATCTCGCCGGCCTCGTTGGCTCCGTTGCCGACGGCCGAGCGGTGCGCAGCGAAGCGTTTGGCGATGATGTCGATGCGCTGGGACAACAGGTCGCGCAGCAGTTGCTGGATCTGGGTGCGGGCGAGTTCATGGCGTGATATCGGCGCAGCGGCGTTCTTGTAGGAGCGGCGGGAGCCGCGAAGCCCGCGCCCTATCCGATAGAGCGATGCATGCAATCCGGTCTGCATTGAAATCTTCATCTTGATTGCAGGCGACGTATCGTCTGTCACATTGTCGGCTTCGCGGCTCCCGCCGCTCCTACAAAAAGCGGGGCGCTGGCGGCTCAGTAATACAACATCACCAGATGCTTCGCTTCGGCGAAAAACAACCACCGCTCCACGAACGCCCCCGCCTGGAACGACACCGCGCCCACCCACAGCAACGCGGTGACCTCGCCGTGCGGCAGCAGCCATACCGGCAGCGCGCACAGCGCGGGAATCAGCGCGAACAAGACCACAGAAACGACGCGCAGCTTCTTCGCGTGCTTCCGCGCCACGATGAAGCCCATTTCGCGGGTCAGATAATTCGATTCGGTGTGCGGGCGCTCGAATGTGGAGACCGTTCGCCCGGGCAGGCCGACCGCGTCGCCGGTGTCGAGCGGCAGTGGGTCGCGGTCGATGGCGCGCCAGTACGCGCGCTTGACCAGCCACAGCGCGATGGCGCCGATGACGATGCCCGCGCCGACCATGTTCGGCGCGTCGAGCGTGGTGCCGGCGAACGGCGCGAACAGCAGACCGCCGCCGAGCGCGGCGAACAGCAGGTAACCCGGCACCACCAGCGGATGCCGCCATGCCGGAATCGGCTTGAGCGAGGCGTAGATCATCGCCGTGCAATACAGCGCGACGACGCAGCCCATCGCCAGCGCGGCCGCGGCCAGCCGCGTCGGCCAGCCGGCGCCGGTCAGCCACATGATGGCGAAGAGCATCGCCGCGAAGGCGAAGCATGCGATCGCGGCCACGCCCTCGCGCGACATCCACGAGCTGCGCCACTGCGAGAACGCGCGCCAGACCCGCGCGGGTTTGCCCAGATGCCACAGCGACGCGATCACGCCGACGGCGACCAGCGCCGCGCCGGCCAGCAACCCGAACATCCAGCCGAGGCCGTCGAACCATTCGGGCTTGTCCCCCAGCGCGATGCGCAGCGCGAGCCAGAACCACAGGCCGAAGCCTGTGCCTGATAGCGTGGTGAAGAACAGGACGGAGAAGGCGGGATGCATGTCAGCGACTCACGTCATGCGGCATGTCGTTCTGGAGCCGGCGGAGGCGAGACATCATGTCATTCCGAATCCGGCGAAGCCGGTGAGCAATCTGTTTCGACCGTTTGCCACAAGCAGATCCCTCACCCCGATGAAGCCGGGGTTCGGGATGACAGTGTTGGATGTGGTTGCTTTCACCGCGACAACACCCTATCGATCCAGCGCAGCAGCGGCGGCAGTGCGGCGGTGTCCAGCGCTTCGTCGTGCACCACGGGCTTGGCTGCTTCGGCCTCGCCAGCGCGGCGCGGCCGCTGCGGCAGATAGCGGTTGACCGGGTTGTAACCGAGCTCCGGCATCAGCGCGACGCCGTCGCGCTCGGCGACGAGTTTCGAGACCTTCGACTCCGGATCGCCCAGATCGCCGAAATGCCGCGCGCCGGTCGGACAGGCCTGCACGCAGGCGGGTTGGCGTTCACTTTCCGGCAGGTTGTCGTTGTAGATCCGATCGACGCAGAGCGTGCATTTTTTCATCACGCCTTCGACCGCGCTGTACTCGCGCGCGCCGTACGGGCACGCCCACGAACACAGTTTGCAGCCGATGCATTTGTCCTCGTCGACCAGCACGATGCCGTCCTCGGCGCGCTTGTAGCTGGCGCCGGTGGGGCAGACGGTCACGCAGGCTGGGGTCTCGCAATGCAGGCAACTGCGCGGAAAATGCAGGGTTAGAGCGGGCAGGGGAGTGGCGGGTTGCGCCCCTCTCCCGCCGGGAGAGGGGTTGGGGAGAGGGTTCGGCGCGAGAGACGAGCCACAACCTGGAACCGTACCCTCATCCGCCCTGCCCTCAGTCGCCTGCAGGCGACTTCGACCTTCTCCCGACGGGAGAAGGAAATTCTCGGCCGCCACTTCATAGCTGTGGATCCGGTTGAACCATACGCCCGAGGGATCCTTGCCGTAGGGCTGTTCGTCGGTCAACGGCCCGGCGATGCCACCCGCGTTCCACTGTTTGCAGCTGACCGCGCAGGCGTGGCAGCCGACGCAGGTGTCGAGGTCGATCACCAGGCCGAGTTTGATTTTCGACGGCGGCGGCAGGTCGGTCATGTGCGTTCGTTTCCCATCAATATCCAGAGGCCGATCGCCACCGCGCCGAGCGTCATCGCGAACAGCGGTGCGATGCCGAACAATCCGAACAGCGCATCCTTGCCCGCGGCATCGTCGCCGACATCCGGTTCGGCGCCGGTGACGATCGCCCACAGCAGCAACAGACTGCCGATCTTGCCCAGCGCGATGCAGCTCCAGCCGGCGATGCGTCGAGCGGTCGAATGCATGCTCGTCACGCGCGATCCTTCGCGCGCATCGCCGCCCCGTAGCGCAGCGGCGCGTTGTCGGCGGCGTCGCTGGCGACGGGCAGGAACTGCGGCGCGCTGAGGCCGACGGTATCGGCCTTGCGGATCGACACGCGCAGATCGAACCACGCCGCCTGGCCGGTGACCGGATCGGCGTTGGCGTAATCGCCGCGCGGGGTGATGTCGGAAATCAGATGATTGAGCAGGAAACCTTTCTCGGCCTCCGGCGCGTTGTTCGCGAGTTTCCACGCGCCCTTGCGTTTGCCGATGGCGTTCCAGGTCCACACCGTATCGGGCTGCACGTTGGCGGCGAACTTCGCCTGCACGGTGATGGTGCCGTGATGCGACGACACTTCGATCCAGTCCTCGTCGGCGATGCCGAAACGCGCGCCGGTGTCGGGATGCAGGTACAGCCAGTTGCGCGCGGTGATCTGTCGCAGCCATGCGTTCTGCGAACCCCAGGCGTGATACATGAACATCGGGCGCTGGGTGATGGCGGACAGCGGGAATCGGCTGTTCCCTTCTCCCCCCGGGAGAAGAGCCTGCCCCGGACCCGATCCGGGGTGGCGCGAAGCGCCGGATGAGGGCGTTTCAGGCGCGGACACACCCTCACCCCATCCCTCTCCCGCACGCGGGAGAGGGGGAGTGATGGCCGTGCGGGAGTCGCTTCGTTCGTCTGCAGCGTGATCCTGTTGTTCTGCGGCCTCGTTCTGCGCGGATTCAAAGGGCTCATACCACATCGGCAGCGGATCGAAATACGTCGCCACCCGTTCGCGATGTTCGTCCGGCGGCTGCTGCGCGCCGTGGCCCTGCGCGGCAAGGCGGAATTTCTGCAGCGTCTCCGAATACATCTCAAGCACCACCGGCGCGGTCGTCGCGATGAAGCCGAAACGATGCGCCCACTGCAGATAATCGCGGTTCGCCATCTTGTAATAGCGCGCCGATTCGGGGATCGGGGCGTGCCAGAAGCCGCCGTGTTCGATGTAACGCTGCAGTTGCTGCGGATTCGGTTGGCCCTTGCCGGTTTCGCTGCCGTCGGCGCCGCGCCAGCCGGCGAGCAGGCCGACGCCCGGGGCGCGTTCGTGGCGGGTGATGTAGTCGGCATAGTCGCGATACGCGGGCATGCCATCGGCGTCGGTCATGCCCGGCAAACCAAGGCGTGCGCCGAGATCCAGCAGCACCGACTGGAAGCCGCGCACGTCGCGCGGACGGCCGTCGCTGCCGAACTGCGTGGCCGGGTCGAAGACCGGATGACGGATCGCGTCGGACGCGCCGTCCGCGTCGGAGATCGGCCGGTCGAGCAGGCTGATCGCGTCGAAGCGTTCGAGGTAGGTCGTGTCCGGCAGCACCAGATCGGCGTAGGCCACCATCTCGCTGGCGTAGGCGTCGCTGTAGATGATCCGCGGGATCTTGTATTCGCCGCCGGCATCCTTGTCGGTGAGCCAGTGGATGGTCTCGCGGGTGTTCATCGCCGAGTTCCAGCTCATGTTCGCCATGAACATCAGCAGCGTGTCGATTCTGTACGGATCGCCGGCATGCGCGTTGCGGATCACCGTGTGCAGCAGGCCGTGCGCGGACAGCGGATACGACCACGAAAACGCGTGATCGATACGGCGCGGCTGGCCGTGCTGGTCCACCACCAGATCTTCCGGCCCGTGGACGAAGCCCAGCGGCGCGGCGTCGAGCGTGCCGTTCTCGCGGCGCAGTTTGCCGGGGCGGTTCGCGGGCGGCACCGGCTTCGGAAACGGCGGCTGATAGCGGAAGCTGCCCGGCGCATCCACCGCGCCCAGCAGCATCTGCAACATGTGCAAGGCGCGGCAGGTGTGGAAGCCGTTGCTGTGCGCGCTGATCCCGCGCATCGCGTGCATCGACACCGGGCGGCCGACCATTTCTTTGTGTTCGCGGCCCCAGCTGTCGGTCCATGCGACCGGCAGGCTGAAGTTGCTGTCGAAGGCGGCTTCCGCGAGTTCGCGCGCGATGCGGCGGATGATGTCGGCGGGGATGCCGCAGCGTTCGCTGACCGCATCGGGCGAATATTGCGGGTCGAGATAGCGTTCGGCCAGCAGCTGGAAGACGGGGATGGCGATGCGGCCATCGGGCAGGGTGTATTCGCCGACGACGGCGGGGTGGATGTCGACGCTGTTGGCCAGAGCGACCCCACCCCGACCCTCCCCTTCGCTATGCGAAAGGGAGGGAGGCAAGCGTGTCGCAGCCGAGATTTCTCCCTCCCTTTCGCGCAGCGAAGGGGAGGGCTGGGGAGGGGTGCGGTTCCAGCACAGCGCATTCCCCGCCTCATCCCGCGCGAACAACCCATCATCCGCACCGCCGGGATTGCGGATCACCAGCCAGTGCGCGTTCGCGTAGCGCACCAGATAATCCAGATCGATGCGATCGCTGCGCAGCAGTTCGTGGATCAGTGCGAACGCGAACAGGCCGTCGGTGCCCGGGCGGATGCCGATCCATTCGTCGGCGATCGCGCCGTAGCCGGTGCGCACCGGATTGACCGCGACGATCTTGGCGCCGCGGCCCTTCAGTTTGCCCAGGCCGATCTTGATCGGGTTGGAGTCGTGGTCTTCGGCCACGCCCCACAGCATCAGATAGCGGGAATGTTCCCAGTCGGGTTCGCCGAATTCCCAGAAACTGCCGCCGATGCTGTACAGCCCGCCCGCGGCCATGTTCACCGAGCAGAAACCGCCGTGCGCGGCGTAGTTCACGGTGCCGAACTGCTGCGCCCACCAGCCGGTGAGCGCCTGCGACTGGTCGCGGCCGGTGAAGAACGCCAGTTCGTCCGGGTTGCGCTCGCGGATCGGCTTCAGCCATGAGGTCGCCAGCGCCAGGGCTTCGTCCCACTCGATCTCGCGGAATTCGCCGCTGCCGCGTTCGCCGGTGCGCAGCAGCGGCTTGCGCAGCCGCGCCGGCGAGTAGTGCTGCATGATCCCGGCCGAACCCTTGGCGCAGAGCACGCCCTTGTTGACCGGGTGGTCCGGGTTGCCCTGGATGTAGCGGATCTGCCCGTCCTTGATCCACACGCGGATGCCGCAGCGGCACGCGCACATGTAACAGGTGGTGGTCTTGAACTCATCGCCCGGCGAGGGCGAAAGGTCGATCTTCGGTTCTTTCATTCGAAAGAACCTGCTTGGCGGGGCGCCGCCCGCGAGCGGGCGAGCGCACACACACAGGTGGTGGTCTTGAACGCGTCGCCCGGCGAGGGCGACAGGTTCGGACTCGGCTCGTTCGGCGGTCGCGATGACATGGCCCATTGTGCCTGCCGGGGATGCCGGCAGGCGAGCGCCGATCGTCGAAGATCGTCGAAGGCCGCGTGCGGCCCGTTTACTTCGGCGGTTCGATCCTGATGGCCGGATCGTTGAACCGCGAATAGAGGATGGTCATCGTGCTGGCGCCCTTGCCCGCGTTGCCGGTGGTTTCGATCTTCACCGGATAATTGTCCGGGCCGACCCAGAGCAGCGTGGTGGTCGGTGGACTGCCGGTGGTCTGCGTCATCCGGTACTTCTTCGTCGGCTTGCCGTTCAGCGTTTCCACGCCCAGCGCCTCGATCCGCATCTTGTCGATCTCGCGGAAGCAGCGGTCGATCTCGCGCCACTGGCTCACCGTACCCTTGGGCATGGGTACGCGCATGGTGCGGCCGTCGATGGTCATGTACATGACATCGCCGATCACGTACTGCGTGCCCATCGGCATCTGCATGCGATAGCGGTTCGGGGCGACGAAATCCATCTCCATCTTCGGCATGCGCTTGTCGCTGTTCGTCATGGTGACGTGATAGCTGCGCAACGCCAGGAACTTGACGCTCAGGGCCTTCAGGTCTTCCTTCGGGCCGGCCCACGCGGCCGTGGCGGCGAGCAGCGAGAGCGGCAGGAGCAGCCAGCCGAAGCGGCGGGCGATGGCGGGTGCAAGCAGTGACATGGTGCGACTCCGGGTCGATGCGGGGCGATGATGGCAAAAGCGGGAAATGTGCGGCGAAGCGGCCACGGCTTCAGCGTGGCGGACCGCCGACGAATTCGATATCGCCGAACCAGGTGGTGGTTGATTCGCCGGTCTGGTCGGTATCCACGCCCACCGACACGCCGATGATCCGCGGCGGCGCGGCCTTGAACGCCCGGTGGTAATCCTCGATCACATCGCGCTGCAGCGACTGCCAGCTGCCGGCCTGCGCGCTACCGCTGCTCGCGACCACCAGCGCCATCAGCGGCGTCTGCGGGCTATCCATGATCGTGCCCACCGGGTGCCGGTTGTCCCAGACGTAGCACAGCGCGGCCGATGGCACCTGTTTGCCGTGCCGGGCGCGGTCGAGCTTGAGCCGCGTGCGCTCCTTCAGCGGCAGGGTCTCGGGATCGCGGTCGAAGAACACGCACAGCCGCGCCGCGTAGTCGTCGCTGTCCTTGCGGGTCATGTCGGCGCCTTCCAGTATCCGTTGGGTGCGCCAGCGCCAGCGCACGATCGGCGTGTGCCCGGGATCGGCGAACAGGCCGTGGCGCAGCGACGATGCCGAGGCATCGGCGCGGGCGCGCAATACGATGGTGCCGTTGTCCAGCACCAGGTCGTAGAAGGTCTGGCGCTCGACCTTGGGCACGGTCTGCAGCGCCCAGCCGGGCGGCGCGGTGCCCGCGAGCGGGCCGGACGAGAACGGCGTGGGCCGCAGCATCGGCTGAGCGGGTCCGGGCGGCTGTTCGCTGCGCTGCGCCGGTTTCGGCGTGCGCTTCGCCGCCGAGACCGGTAGCGCGACCAGCCCTGCGGCGAGCAGGCCCGCGGCGACTGCGGTGCGGATGCGCTGGCCCGATGTGTTCCCCATGCTCATCCTGTGCGGTTCCTGTCGTGGCCGGTCGGGCGAAGGCGCATAGGCGAACACGGCGCCGCGACGCTGTCCAGTCCGCCCGCAGCCCCGGACCCGACGCTGCGGCCGCCCGGTCGCATCCGCTGCGACCCCGCTGCGGTACGCTGTCGGACGGCACAGGGGCGCAGACCGCCTGCCCCGGCATCCGCCATAATCGAGCACATGGACCGTTACGAACGCATTCTTTCCCTGCACCGCATCCTCAAGAGCGCCCGCTATCCGGTGACGGTGAAGCGCCTGCAGGACGAACTGGAGTGCTCGCGCGCCACCGCCTACCGCGACCTCGCCTTCCTGCGCGACGCGCTGATGGCGCCGATCATGGGCGACGGCGAAGCGGGTTTCCGCTACGACGCCAGCGAAGGCGAGCGCTTCGAGCTGCCGGGGCTGTGGCTGAATTCCGAAGAATTGCACGCCCTCCTCGCCGCCCAGCAACTGCTCAGCCGCACCGGCGGCGGCGTGCTGTCCTCGGCGCTGGCGCCGCTGCAACAGCGCATCGAGAAGCTGCTGGAGGAACACGCCCCCGGCAAACGCTGGCCGGTCGAACGCGTGCGCGTCATCCCGCATCGCACCCGCACCATGGACGAACAGGTGTTCCGCATCGTCTGTTCCACGGTGCTGGAGCGCAGGCAGCTGAACTTCGACTACCGCGCGCGCTCCACCGACGAAAAGACCCGTCGCGTGGTCTCGCCGCAGCGCATCACCCACTATCGCGGCAACTGGTATCTCGATGCCTACGATCACGATCGCGACGCGCTGCGCAGCTTTTCGGTGGATCGCATCGCCACCGCGCGCATGCAGGACGCGCCGGCGCGTGACGTGCCGGACAACGAACTCAACGATCATCTCGCCGGCAGTTACGGCATCTTTTCGGGCGCGCCGAAGGGCTGGGCCACCATCGTCTTCAATCCGAAGATCGCGCGCTGGGTCGCCGACGAACACTGGCATTCGCAGCAGCAGGACCGCTTCCTGCCCGACGGCCGTTTCGAACGCAAGGTCCCCTACAGCGCCCCACGCGAACTGCTGATGGACATCCTGCACTACGGCCCGGACGCGGAAATCGTCGAGCCGTCGTCGCTGCGCGAGCAGATGAAGTCGATGCTGGAACTTGCGGTGAGCAATTATCAGAAGTAAGTGCGAGCCGGTCGCCGGCTTCGAAAGCGCACGACGTTTCGTGGTTTTCGTGGTTTTTTGTAGGATGGGTTGAGCGAAGCGATACCCATCATGAACTGTCAGAACAACGAATCTTTATCAGTCGTTTCGTTCCCCTGCACCAGGAATATCCATCAATCAGGCCCAATCCGCCGGCAGATCGCCTTTCGCGATGTAACGATGAATCGACGAATACGGCCAATCCGAAGCCCGTTGCACATACCCATCTTTGACCGGATTGATGTGGATGTAGTCGACATGCTTTTGCATATCGTGCTCGTCGCGGATTTCATGTTCCCAATAGCGGCGTTGCCAGATGCCGCGCTCGCGTTTGACGATCCGGCTGGCCGACCGTGCTTCGGTGTTGGGTAATCCTCGTGAAAATCGCGTTTTGATCAAACGCCAACGCAGCGCATAGTCCGCATCGTTCGGCGGCAGCGTCCATATCGCATGCACATGTTCGGGCAATACGACGATCGCATCGATGGTGAACGGATGTGTAGCCCAGACCGCTCGAAACGCTTCACGCAACAAGTCGACATGTTGAATCAGAAGGTCATTACGTCGGTCGGCCAGATTGGCCATGAAGAAAAATGTGCTGCCAGGCGTCCAGCTGCGTCGATAATTGGTCATGTGCGGAGATCATGCGTTTGCGCGAAAAGCGATGGGTATCGCTTCGCTCAACCCATCCTACCCCGCTGGAACTGGCGGTCAGCGATTGCCAGAAATGAAGAGCGGCTCGCCCTGTTTCATGATTACGGCTTCGTCGACAGCGTCGCTGCGCAACTGTCGCGTACCCGCGGGATAGCGTCGTATACCTGCTTCGCCTGCTTGTCCATGCGGTTGTAACCGTTGTCCTGCTTCGACTTCGACAGCACGACCACGTAATTGTCGAAAGTGAAAGACGCGGGCAGTTTCGCCTGCAGGCAGCCGCAGAATGGCTCCAGACCTGTCACCTGCATGCATTGGGCTTTGAAGGCGAGCGCTTCTGCTTCCTGAGTGGCTCTGCTTTGCACCTGGAAGACCTGCGTCTGATTGCGCAGCGTCTCCATGCGGCTGGGTTCGGACGACATTGTCTCGCGCTGCTGCGCGCCTGCGGCGCTGGAGACCAGCAGCATGGCCACGAGAAAATTCAGTTTGAACGGCATGTCGACCTCTGTGGTTCCGGAGCGTGAACGCTCGCCGATGCGCCCGCGCGAGCTGTGCGGCTCCAGAATAGCGGAGGTTTCTCCGGGATTGCCGAACGCGATGCCCGCAGTGCGGCCGTTGGGTTCACGGCGCGAAACTGAGCTCATAGGACGCATGGAACGCCTTGCCCGCCGCAACCGGCAATCGTGCTGAAGTCAAATGCCGGTCCAAGCAGGTCGCGAAAGGCGAATCGTCGTTGCGCCAGATGCGCTCGGCGACGCCGTTCGTGCCGACCCGGACGACGATGGTGAACGGCGCGAATGTGCTCCTGGCCGGTCCGCAGGCGTCCAGCGCCGCGGTCAACGCCTTGCCCTGCGCTTCGACTAGCGCCGCGCTGTCCTTCGGGCTGAGCAGCGATTCGTATTCGTCGGCGCGTGCCTTCGCCTGAGCGAACGAGGTGTCGGCGCTGGCGAGTTGCGCGGCCAGGAACAGGGCGTGAAACATTGGTAACTCCATTGAATGACGAGGATGACGACACGCATCCTTCGTCGGCCGCATCCTACTCCGGCTGCCGGATCGCGTCGCAGCCCCTGAGACCCACCCCCGCAACACTGGCCTCCAGCCCAACCGGAGCGCCGTCATGTCCCAGCGTCAGCCGTCGTCCATGTCTCTCCTCGAACAGGCCCTGCTCGGCGCGATCGCGCTGGCGCTGGTGGCGATGCTGTCGCTGCCGGCGGCGCGCGGGCTCAGCGATACCTTCGGCTGGATGCCGTTCTGGCTGCTGGCGTTGCCGCTGAGCGCATGGGGCGTAGCCCGGACACTGCGGCAGCGCAGCCAGCGCCGGCGGGTGCTGCCGATGGCCACGATCCATCCGCTGCGCGCCAGGGCCGTACCTGGCCGGTACGAGGCGATGCCGCGGGCGGCCTGAGCGCGCGGCGGGGAGCGCCGGCGGAAGGCGTCGAAAAGCGGGAAACCCCCCGGGGCTTCCGGCAGAGCGCCGGCCGGGCAGGCTGTGCTAGCGTGGCGGCCCCTGCCGTCCCCATGTCCCGGACCCCCGCATGCCAAAGCATTCGCATGTCTGCCTCGCCGTCGCGCTCGCCCTCGCCGGGATTTCGGCGACCGCCGCGACCCTCGCCGCGACTCCAGCCCCCGCCTCCAAGCCGACCATGCCCACAACCACTGCCGCTTCCGCCGCCGACCCCTTCCTCTGGCTTGAAGGCGTCGAGGACGCGAAGGCCCTGGACTGGGTGCGCGAGCGCAACGCCAAGGCCGAAGCCGAGATCGGCAGTGCGCCCGGCTTCCAGAAGCTAGAAGCCGACCTGCGCGCGATCCTCGATTCCGACGCGCGCATCCCCGGCGTGGACAAGATCGGCGGCTATTACTACAACCTGTGGAAGGACAAGGATCACCCGCGCGGGCTGTGGCGGCGCACCACGCTGGCCGAATACCGCAAGGCCGAGCCGCAGTGGGAAACCGTCATCGATATCGACGCGCTGAACGTCGCCGAGAACGAGAACTGGGTCTGGCACGGCGTCGAATGCCTCAAGCCGCAGTACCAGCGCTGCATCGTCGCGCTGTCGCGCGGCGGCGCCGACGCCGATGTCAGCCGCGAGTTCGATCTCGACACCAAGACCTGGGTGGCGGACGGCTTCTCGCGTCCGGAAGCGAAGGGCGGCCTGCAGTGGGTCGACATCGACACCGTGTATGTCTACACCGACTTCGGTGCCGGCTCGCTGACCGGCTCCGGCTACCCGCGCGTCGTTAAGGAATGGAAGCGCGGCACGCCGATGGCATCGGCCAAGGTCGTGTACGAAGGCAAGCCGCAGGACATGTACATCGCCGCCTACCGCGACCTCACCCCGGGGTACGAGCGCGATTTCGTCAGCCGCACCATCGCCTTCTACAACGACGAACTGCTGCTGCGCGGCAAGGACGGGAAGCTGGTCAAGATCGACGTGCCCAATTCGTCGAAGAAAGCGGTGCACAACCAGTGGCTGACGGTCGAACTGCGCGAGCCGTGGAAACTCAAGGACCGCAGCTACGAAGCCGGCTCGCTGCTGGTGATCGATTTCGACAAGTTCATGGCCGGCAACCGCGAATTCGATGTGGTGTTCCTGCCCGACGAACACACCTCGCTGTCCGAATACGTCTGGACCAAGCAGCACCTTGTGCTCAATCTGCTCAGCGACGTGAAGAGCAAGGTGCGGGTGATGACGCCCATCGGCGAGGGCAGCTGGCGGCAGAGCCTGCTGGTCGGCGCGCCGGCGGTGGGCACGGTCGGCGTCGGCGCGGTGGATGCCGACAACAGCGATGCGCTGTGGATGACCACCACCGATTTCCTCACGCCGCCCACGCTGTCGCTGGTCGAGATCGGCAAGCAGCCCGAGAAACTCAAGGCGATGCCGGCGTTCTTCGACGCCAGCGGCATGGTCACCGAGCAGCAGTTCGCCACCTCGAAGGACGGCACCAAGGTGCCGTACTTCATCGTCCGCCCGAAACACGTGCTGATGAACGGCAGTACGCCCACGCTGCTGTGGGGCTACGGCGGCTTCGAGGTGTCGTACACCGCCACCTACAACTCGATGATCGGCCGTGGCTGGCTGCAGCAGGGCGGCGTGTTCGTGCTGGCGAACATCCGCGGCGGCGGCGAATACGGCCCGCGCTGGCATCAGGCCGCGCTCAAGGCGAACCGCCACAAGGCCTATGAGGATTTCGCCGCAATCGCCGAAGACCTGTTCGCGCGCAACGTCACCTCGCCCAAGCGCCTCGGTGCCCAGGGCGGCAGCAACGGCGGCCTGCTGATGGGCAACATGATCGTGCAGTATCCGCACCTGTTCGGCGCGGTCGTCTGCCAGGTGCCGCTGCTCGACATGAAGCGCTACAGCCACCTGCTGGCCGGCGCCTCATGGATGGCCGAATACGGCGACCCGGATACGAAGGACTGGGAATTCATCAAGACCTTCTCGCCCTACCACCTGCTGAAGGAAGGCACCGAATACCCGCCGGTGCTGTTCACCACCTCCACCCGCGACGACCGCGTCCACCCTGCCCACGCGCGCAAGATGATGGCGAAGATGGAAGCGATGAACGCCGACGTGCGCTACTACGAAAACATCGAAGGCGGCCACGGCGGCGCCGCCAACAACCAGCAGGAAGCGCATATGCGCGCGTTGGCCTATACCTTCCTGTGGCAGCAGCTCAGCAAGTGATGGCGGATGGCGGCAGGCGCGCCCGACGCGTCCGCGCCTGATGGGTTTGGAAGCGCATCGATCGCGTCCGTGAAGACGCATCGGGCCGTAGCAGGGCGACCTCCGGGTCGCCCTCTGCGTTTCCGGCAGGATGAAAACAGCGGCTTCGCAACGTTGAAAATCGCTGCATGCACCGGCGTGCGGATGCCAGCGACCGCGGCATTCCAGGCGCGCAAACCCAAGCGGGATTCGTTTTTTCGCGCACCTGAATCCGTGTTCATCGCCGTGGTCTGCTGCATCGCAGCATAAGCGCCGAAAATACCGCGGACCCAAAGAAAAAGCAGAACGGGTCCGAGCTGCTTCCGGATGCAATCGAACATCCGGAACTGAGACGGAAAGTGCAAAAAAACCCAAGGGAATGAGGCTCTTGCGCTCGCCATTCACAGCTTCAGGAAAGGTTTATCCGCTTAACGAATTGGTGATTTTCGCGCACGTAGATTCGCGTTGCTCATGGCGGCGCCGGTTCGACAGGCGGCAGGAGGCGTCGAACAGACGGCCATGAGTTTCCCCCAAACCCGTCAGGAGCCCACCATGAAAACCAAACCACTGTTCCGTTCGCTCGTCCTCGCCGCGGCACTCGCCTTCGCCGTCGGCGCCGCCACCGCCACCGCGGCGCCCACCGTCAGCACCATCGGCGGCGAGACCCGCGTGACCCTGTCCAGCACCTTCCTCGGCGCGCTCGGCAGCCTCGGCGTGAGCGCCACGCCCAGCTTCCCCGCGACGATCCGCAACGGCAACGCGCGCTTCCCCATCCCCACCGGCGAAATCGATGCGGCGAGCTTCAAGGGCGAGATCGTGCACAACGGCGGCCTGAATCTGACCGCCGGCGCGACCACCGTGAACATCAGCAGCTTCGTGATCGACACCACCGGCAGCGCGCCGGTGCTGACCGGGCTGGCCAAGGTCAACGACAGCTTGGTGGGCCGCATCACTCTGTTCGACCTTGCGCTCAACGCGACTCCGAACGTGCAGTCGTTCGGCCGTTACGGCCTGCTGCGCATCGATAACGTCACCGTGACCCTGAACGCCGAAGCCGCCGCCACCTTGAACGATGTGTTCGGCGTGACCGCCTTCGCCGCCGGGATCCCGATCGGCACCGCGCGTGTCAACACCGCCTTCTTTGAGCCCGATTCTTCGCACTGAGCCATCGTTTGACGCAATACCGCAAAGGGCGCTTCGGCGCCCTTTGCATGTGATCGGTTGAATCCAAAGTCCAGCGGCAGCGGCGAGCAGCTTTCCTGTGGGAGCGACGCAAGTCGCGACAACGCTTTCAGCAGCGGCAATGCTCGCCGCAAGCAATCAAAAAAAGCCGACAAACACGGCAGCGCCTGCTTTTTCCTTCTCCCGACGGGAGAAGGTGGCGCGAAGCGCCGGATGAGGGTTCGTCTACCGACGAGAATCACCGCTTCGCCGAACCCTCTCCCCCAGCCCCTCTCCCGGTGGGAGAGGGGAGCAAAGCGCGTAGGCAGTCAGTTGTCCGTGTCGTCTGCAACTGTCTTGCGTTTGCGCGCCGATTTCTTCGGCGCCACCGGTAGCAGCGATGTGAGCTGCTGATAGCGCTCGAACAGAAAAGCTATGCGCTCGGCGTCGGATTTGAAGATGCGTTTGCCATAGGCCTCGCCCAGACTGTTCACGGCAACATCGATGCTTTCATCCCGGGTGTCGCGTTCGATGGTATTCAGGATGCAGTGCTGCATGCGTGTCGCATGCAATGCAATTTCATGCGCCCGGCAGACGGTGGAGCGAGGCTTTCACCGTTGCGAAATCATCCTCGGAAAGACATGGCATGCCGCGCGGCATCAGAATATCGTTCATGAATGCGAGCATTTCGTCGGCGGTGTCCGCAATTTTCTCTACCGTCTTGATGTTCTTCAATACGGAAAGATGTCTTGTGGGGTCGCGCTTACCCAGGGATTGCCGCAGTCGTTCCGCCTCGGCCACCCAGTGGTCGACATAGCCGATCCGTTTGTCATCGCTCAGGCTGAACGATGTATCGACGATCAGTGGCAGTGCGCAGCGCCGCAACTGATCCGGGTCGGATTGGTTGCGCGCATTGAGGTTTTCCAGTTCCTTCATGCAGTTGCGCGAATAGACGTAGGCTTCGCTCAGCAGGACGAGTACGCGTGTCCCTCGTCCGATTTCTCTCATGAACGCTTCCAGACTGTCGCCAGGCAACATTGCTTCCTGGTCTCTGCGCACGTCGAATTCTGCTTCCAGCGACCGCTGCAGCCTGATTGCGAACTCCTGCAATGGTCGACGTCCATCGTTGTCTTGCGTACCCCATGCATACGAGATATACACCACCGGCTTCTGGCCGGGTAGCGGCGGGATCGGGGCGGGTTGCAGCATGGGGAGGTCTCTTTCCGAAGGTGGATGAGGAAAAGAAGATCGTGCGGAAACATCGTTTCGCGTGATGTCCGGCGTTGCGCCGATGCGAATTTCCTCCAACAGCGCAATGAGGCGCTCGCACAGCGCGTCAGCGTCGCGCCCGGCCGTACGCATGCGCACATAACCTGAGCCATCGGCGCGCTGTTCGGTATCGATGCGGGCGCGGCTGGCGGTGCGAGCGTCGTACAGGCAGACGCCATGACGCCAGTACACCGCATCGCGGCCGGCCAAACGGCCGATGCGGGCCAACAGCGCGCGCAGCACGCCGTCGTGCAGGAAGGCGTATTCGGCGACGGCTTCAATGGCCTGCGCGCCGGCTGGCCAGACCATCGCAATCCGGTTCGCGCTGGCTACCGCATCCGGCAGGGCGTCGATCATGGCGTAGTAACGCGTCTCGCCCCATTGATGGATCGGGAAGATCAGGTCGCAGCTTTCCATCATCGACAGCAGCAGGGCCTGTTCCTTCTCACTGTAGTGGCCGTTCCAGGCGAGCGCGTCCAGCATCTCCGGTGCGAAGAGGCCGTTGTGTCCACGCAACAGGGGCAAGACCCGGCCGCGATCGAATAGCGTGTAGATGCCATCCAACGCCCACTGCTGATCCAGCACGATGGCGTCGCCAAACAGACCGGACTCATGGAACACATCGCCGGCCTGATGCAAGTAGTGCAGCAGTGCCTCCGACGACGCACCGTGATGTGTGTCGGCGCAGATCGCGTCGAAACGTGTACGGTCAATGGTTCTTTCTGTCTCGCGCAACGTACCCAGTTGGTCACGCACCGCCAACCAGCTGGCCGGCATCCGCGGCGGTGCTGGCATTTCCAGCCGATGCCGCGCGGCGCGCTTCAAAAGATCGCGCAGGCTGTCCACGCCATCCTCCTGACTGGCGCAACTGATGGTCTCCCGGTACCAAGCCAGCCGCGAGGTATCGCGCAGCGGCGGCGCAGCCTCGTCGCTTTCGCGCGCGCACTGCGTCTGCACCACGATCACCCGCGCCTCGTCGCCGGCCAGCGAATGGATGTAGTCCAGCCAGTACTGTAGCGGTCGGTGGCGCATCTCCAACCCGCTCACGGCCTCGGTGTAGGGCGCATCGGTTTCCATCGCCGGATGCCAAGCCAGCACGAAAATGGCGCGCGATTTTAGAAAGAGGGCGTGGGTTCCCAGATAGATATCCTGCCCACCGAAGTCCCAGGCATTGAGAAAGGTTGGACGGTCGTCGTGATGCCTGCACAGCTCGAAGTGGCCGAGCTGGATGCCGTGGGTGGAGGGCAGCTTGCCGTGGAAATCATCGCCGCGCAGGCGGCCAAACAGCTCGGACTTGCCAACGCCGCCGTTGCCGAGGACAAATAGCTTGATTTCATGGGAATCGACTTCGCCTTGCTGCAGGTCGTGCCACCAACTGCGGAGGTAGGGGAGGCAATTACTACTTCTGTTGGAAGACAGGACTTCGGGCGGTACCGCATGGAGGCGATCCGTGACAAGCATCGAAAGTTTTGGCCATTGTTGCAACAAGGCATCGACACGAAGGGTCTGTGCGCTTGGTACATCAGAAAATCTAAGTTTCTCCAATGCAGTCAGCCCGGCGATGGGGTCGAGCGACGTGAGTTGTTTGCACCCGCTCACGTCCAGCGAGTGCAGCGCGGTGAGACCAGCGATGGGATCGAGCGAGGTGATTTGATCGCACATGCTCACTTCCAGCGAGTGCAGCGCGGTGAGGCCAGAAATAGGGTCGAGCGATATGAGTTGCCAGCACGCGTGCACCTGCAGCGACTTCAACGCGGTGAGGCCTGCGATGGGGTCGATGGATTTGATGTGACTACAACTGCTAACGCACAGCGACTGCAACGCGGTGAGTCCCGAAATGGGGTCGAGCGAGGTTATTTGATGGCACCCGCTCACGTGCAGCGACTGCAACGCGGTGAGTCCCGCGATTGGGTCGAGTGAGGTGATGTGCCCGCTTACCCACAGCGACTGCAACGCGGTGAGTCCCGCGATTGGGTCGAGTGAGGTGATATGCCCGTTCACGGACAGCGACTGCAACGAGGTGAGTCCCGCGATAGGGTCGAGCGAGGTGACTTGATCGCACCCGTCGATGTATAGCGCCCGCAGCGCGGTGAGGCATGCGATGGGGGCGAGCGAAGTGAGCAGATCGCACCAACCCACGCGTAGCGACTGCAGGGCGGTGAGACCTGCGATGGGGTCAAGCGATGTGAGTTGTTTACACCACTGCAAATTCAGCGACTGCAACGTGGTGAGTCCGGCAATGGGGTCGAGCGAGGTGACTTGATCACACTGGGTCACGTGTAGCGACTGCAGTGCGGTGAGGCCAGCGATGGGGGCGAGCGATGTGAGTCGTTTGCAGCAGCCCAAGCCCAGCGACTGCAGCGAGGTGAGGTCAGTGATAGGGTCGAGCGAGGTGATTTGATCGAACCCCGACAAGTACAACGACTGCAGCGAGGTGAGGCGAGCGATGGGGTCGAGCAACATGCCGTGATTGCACTCGATCACGTGCAGTGACTGCAAAGTGGCAATGCTAGCGATGGGGTCGAGCGACGTGATTTGATTGCACCGGACCACGGCAAGCGACTGCAACGCAGTGAGTCCAGCAATGGGGTTCAGCGAGGTGATTTGATCGCATCCGCTTATGTTCAATATCTGAAGTGCGGCAAGGCCGGCGAGAGGGCGAAGATCCTTGATGCTTCTTGACGTCGAACGCCTCTCTTCGATGTACGTCCAATCTGCTTGCTGAGCGTCGTACCCGCTTGTATCCAGCCCGAGTTGCCGCAGTTGGCGCGCTAGCCGCGCGATTTCCTGCGGGATCGCAGCCAACGGCAAATCCCCCAGATCCAACCAATCCTGCCCGCTCTCCACCGCCGCCTCAATCCGCCGCAGCGCTTCGGCATACGCCAGCTCCGGCGTCATGTCCTTCGGGTCCATCCAATCCTGGTCGTCCTGCATCCGCGTCCCCTCGCGCTGTCGCTCCGCGCGGGGCGTCGTGCCCCATGCGGTTTTGAGTCTAGCGGGCGATGCAAGCGCTGGGTAGCGCGATGTAGGAGGGCCTTCAGGCCCGAGACTTTGCCTTGTCCATGATGCGGCGTGGTCTGTGTGACATCGCTTGAGACGGGACGGGTTGTCTTGCTAAGAGCTCGGGCCTGAAGGCCCTCCTACATCGGACGTCAGGCTTGTGCCGTCATCAAAACCCACCACCCGCATCCAGCCAATCCTGCTCTTCAGCCGTGCTCACCCGCGCCAATGCACGATTGCGATGCGGAAACCGCCCGAATCGCCGGATCACATCGCGATGCGCCTCCGCGTACTTGAGATAGGTGGCATCGCCAAGCGCTTCGACCAGCGCGACCGTGCGGTCCTGGTCGGCCATCGCTTCCGAATGCTCGAATGGCATGTAGAAGAAGATCCGCAACGCGGGGTCGACTCGGGTATCGGATCCGGCGTCGATGGCGCGCTGCGCGTATTCGCGCGCCAGCGGGTCGGTGGCGAACGCATGCGCGCTGTCGCGGAACACGTTTCGCGGCACCTGGTCGAGCAGGAGGATCAGCGCGAGCGCGCCGTCGGCATCGTCGAGCAGGGCTTCGCGTTCGCGACGCGCGGCCGCGAAGTGTTCGTCGAGGAAACGCGCGCGCAGTTCGGTATCGAACGCGTCGTCCTTCGCGAACCACCGATCGGGGCCGGCTTCGTGCCAGAACCCGACGATGCCGTTGCCGTCGTGGCCGCTCACTCGTCGAACCTCAAATGCCGCACCGACTTGCCATGCCGCCGGATCAGCTTCAGCGCTTCGATGCCGATGCTGATGTGGCGTTCCACGAACTCGGCGCTGACCTTCGCGTCGCTGGCTTCGGTCTTCACGCCTTCGGGAATCATCGGCTGGTCGCTCACCAGCAGCAGTGCGCCGGACGGAATGCGGTTTGCGAAGCCGGCGGCGAAGATGGTGGCGGTCTCCATGTCGATGGCCATGCAGCGCATCATCCGCAGGCGTTCCTTGAAGGCTTCGTCGTGTTCCCAGACGCGGCGGTTGGTGGTGTAGACGGTGCCGGTCCAGTAGTCGTGGTTGAGGTCGCGGATCATCGTCGACACGGCGCGCTGCAGGGCGAACGCGGGCAGCGCGGGCACTTCGGGCAGCAGGTAGTCGTTGCTGGTGCCTTCGCCGCGGATCGCGGCGATCGGCAGCACCAGATCGCCGAGCTGGTTCTTGCGCTTCAACCCGCCGCATTTGCCGAGGAACAGCACGGCCTGCGGCATGATCGCCGACAGCAGATCCATCATGGTCGCGGCGTTGGGGCTGCCCATGCCGAAGTTGATCATGGTGATGCCGTCGGCGGTGGCGCTGGGCATCGGTCGGTCGATGCCGACGATCTGGGCGCCGGTCATGCGCGCGAAGTGGCCGAGGTAGCCGCCGAAATTGGTCAGCAGGATGTGCTGTCCGAACTGGTCGAGCGGCACGCCGGTGTAGCGCGGCAGCCAGTTCTCGACGATCTGGTCTTTCTCTTTCATGTCTCTTCTCCGGTAATGCCTCACATTTTGCACCATGACCTTGGTCATGGTTGGCACCGGGGCGGCCGCGGGCTAGGGTGGCGGATCGTCCGAGGGGGCGTCTTGCCAGGGGCATCAACCGTCATGCATCGAACTTTCGTCGTCGCGCTGGCCGCGACCGTATTGCCTGCGTTGGTGCTCGCGCCCGCGCTGTCGCCCGCATGGGCCGCCGAGGCGCCCGCAAAAAGTGCGTCGCGCTTCGCGCAGGATCCGTACGCCAGCACTTATCGCATGATCGCGTCGCCGCCGGTGCTGATCCGCGGGGCGACCGTGCTGACCGGTACGGGCACGCGCCTCGACGGCGCCGACGTACTGATGCGCGACGGCAAGATCGTCGCGGTCGGCGCGAATCTGGACGCGCCCGCCGATGCCATCCGCGTCGATGGCCGCGGCAAGTGGGTCACTCCGGGCATCATCGACGTGCATTCGCACCTCGGCGTGTATCCCAGCCCGGGCACGCGTTCGCATTCCGACGGCAACGAAGCCACCGCGCCGACCACGCCGGGCGTATGGGCCGAACATTCGGTGTGGCCGCAGGATCCAGGCTTCGCCACGGCGCTGGCCGGCGGCGTGACGTCGCTGCAGATCCTGCCCGGCTCGGCGAACCTGATCGGCGGCCGCGGCGTGACCCTGAAGAACGTGTCGGCCACGACCTACCAAGGCATGAAATTCCCGGGCGCGCCCTGGGGCCTGAAGATGGCCTGCGGCGAGAACCCCAAGCGCGTGTATGGCGAACGCGGCGGCCCGTCGACGCGGATGGGCAACGTCGCGGGCTATCGCGCGGCGTTCATCGACGCCAGCGAATACCTCAAGAAGAACCGCCCCAAGAAAGCCGCCGCGCAGAAGAAGCGCTGGTGGCAGAGCGGTTCCGGCGACACCGACAGTTCCAACGACAGCGGCGGCAAGCGCGACCTGAAGATGGACACGCTGGCCGGGGCGATCAACGGCGACATCCTGGTGCACATCCACTGCTACCGCGCCGACGAGATGGCGGTGATGATGGATCTGGCGAAGGAATTCGGATTCAAGATCAGCGCCTTCCACCATGGCGTGGAGGCCTACAAGCTGTCCGACCGCCTGGCGAAGGAAAACATCTGCGGCGCGCTGTGGGCCGACTGGTGGGGCTTCAAGATGGAAGCCTTCGACGGCATCCAGGAAAACATCGCGCTGGTCGACCGCCCGCAGAACGGCTGCGCGATCGTGCATTCGGATTCGGACGAAGGCATCCAGCGACTGAACCAGGAAGCGGCGAAAGTGATGGCCAGCGCGCAGCGCATCGGCATCGATATTCCACCGGAGCGCGCGGTCCGCTGGATCACCGCCAACCCGGCGAAGTCGATGGGCATCCTCGACAAGACCGGCACCCTGGAAGCGGGCAAGATGGCCGACGTGGTGCTGTGGAGCGGCAACCCGTTCAGCGTGTACGCCAAAGCCGAACAGGTCTACATCGACGGCGCGCGCGTCTACGACCGCAACGACCCGTCGCGCCAGCCGAAATCCGATTTCATGCTGGGTCAGAGCCTCCCGGGACAGGGCATCGAAGGAGGTGTGCGATGAGCCGCCGCTTCGGAAAAACCCTGCTGGCCATCGGGCTGTCGCTGCTGGTCGGCAACGCCGCCGCACAGAATGTCCTGATCCGCAACGCCACCGTGCACACCGCTGGTGCGCAGGGCACGCTGCAGAACACCGACGTGCTGGTGCAGGGCGGCAATATCGCCGCCGTCGGCCGCGGCCTGTCCGCGAATGGCGTCGAGGTGGTGGACGCCGGCGGCAAGCCGCTCACGCCGACCCTCTTCGGCGGCGTCACCGCGATCGGTCTGGACGAAGTGTCGGCGGAAGATCCGACCAACGACCAGTCGCTGGCGCTCGGCCAGGGCAAGCAGATGGTGGTGCGGCCCGAATTCGATGTGACATTGGCCTACAACCCGGCCTCGCTGCTGGTGCCGATCGCGCGGGTCGAGGGCATCGGTTTCACCCTGCTGGGCGCGAACGCGGTCAACGGCGGTTCGATCATCGCCGGCCAGGGCGCGGTGGTGCGGCTGGACGGCAGCGCCGATCCGGCCGGGCCGAAGCTGTTGTTCGTGCAGTTGGGCAGCGACGGCGCCGGTTTCAGCGGCGGCACGCGCGCCAGCCAGTGGATGCTGCTGGACCAGTTCATCGACGAGGTGCGCGGGCGCATTCCCGCGGGCTCGCCGATGGCGATGCTCACGCCCGCCGGCCGCGCCGCGCTGGCGCGGTATCTCGACAACGGCGGCCGGGTGATGGTGGGCGTGCATCGCGCCGCCGACATCCGCCAGCTGCTGCGCTGGTCGCAGCGCCACGGCGTGCGCATCGCGATCCAGGGCGGTTCCGAGGCGTGGATCCTCGCGCCGCAGCTGGCCGCGGCGAAGGTGCCGGTGTTCGTCGATCCCTTCGCCAATCTGCCGCACAGCTTCGACGAGATCGGCGCGACCCTGCAGAACGCCGCACGCCTGCGCGCGGCCGGCGTGCAGGTCAGCTTCGTGCAGTCCAACGATCCCAGCCACAACGCCCGCAAGCTGCGCCAGGGCGCGGGCATTGCGGTCGCCAGCGGGCTGCCGTGGGAAGACGGCCTGGCCGGTCTGACCCGGGTGCCGGCCGACGTGCTGGGCGTGGGCGACCGCATCGGCACCATCGCGGTGGGCAAACGCGCAGACCTGGTGCTGTGGACCGGCGATCCGCTGGACGTGAGCACGGTGGCGACGCAGGTGTGGTTCGACGGGCGCGCGATTCCGATGCGCAGCCGCCAGACCGAGCTGCGCGACCGCTATCTGCGTGCGGAAGGCGAGCTGCCCAGAGCGTATCCTGCCGGAAAGAACTGACGCCGGAGCCGTCGATGCTGTCCTTGTTGTTGGCGTTCGCATTGCCCGGCGCGCATGCGCTGCAGCCGCCGGGCACGTTCCATCAGGGCGAGGCCGTCGCGCGCCACGGCGAGCGCTGGCTCGCGCTGCGCGTGCAGGCGGACGATGCGCGGCTCGACACCACGCGCCTGCGGGTGAACACCGTGTTCGATGAACTGCTCGACGCCGAAGGCCAGGCCACCGGCAGCGAGGTCGGCAGCGACAAGACCGATGTCGTCACCTATCTGCGCGGCACCGGCCTGCACGCCGGGCCGGTGGCGCGGGCCCGGAGCGAAGACACGGCCGGCGATTCCGGCCTCGTCGCACAGACGTTGACGCTGGGCGACAAGGCCTATCGACTTGCGACCCGATGCGAAGCCGCTGTGCCCGAGGGCGGATTCATGTGCGATATCGCGCTGATCGAGGGCGAACGCAGCCAGACCCTGGTGCGCATGACCGCGCAGCAGATGCAGGGCAGGCCGGGCCTCATGTTGGGCGACGATGCCTCGCCGCATCTGATTTTCGCCGGCGATCTCGACCGCGACGGCAAGCTCGATCTCGTCTTCGACACCACCGATCACTACAACCTCTCGCGGCCGGTGCTGTTCCTCTCCGGCGCCGCCGAAGGCGATGAACTGCTGCACGCGGTCGCCGAACACAGCGCCGTCGGCTGTTGAGCCGGCAGTCGTCACTTTCTGGAAGCTCCCATGACCGAAGCCGCCAATCGCTGGTATTTCGATTTCATTTCGCCTTTCGCCTATCTGCAGTGGCCGAAAGTGCGCGCGCTGATGGACGAGCACGCGATCGTGCCGGTGCCGATCCTGTTCGCGGCGGTGCTCGATACCCGCGGCCAGAAAGGGCCGGCGGAAATTCCGAGCAAACGCGAATTCACCTACCAGCACGTGCTGTGGCAGGCGCGTCAGGCGGGCGTGCCGCTGCGCTTCCCGCCGAAACATCCGTTCAATCCGTTGCCCGCATTGCGTTTGTGCATTGCAGCAGGCGCGTCGCCCGCATCCATCGATGCGCTGTTCGACTGGATCTGGGTGCAGGGGCGCGTCGCCGACACCGCGCAGGCATTGGAACCGGTACGCGAAATGCTGGGATTGCCGGTCGGCGTTGCGGATTCCGTTGAAGTGAAGGCGATGCTGCGCACCTGTACCGAAGTCGCGCTCACTGCGGGCGTTTTCGGCGTACCCACGCTGGCACTTGGCAGTTCGCTGTTTTGGGGGAATGATGCGCATGCGTTCGCAGTAGCGGTCTTGCGTGATCCGGCATTGATGGACGAAGCCGAGATGCGAAGGGTCGCGGAGCTGCCGGTTGGCGTGCAGCGCGGCTGAACAGGGGCAGTCGCGTTCAGGTTGACGGGCATATTTTGCACGGAGGCAGTGGTTACATTCGCACCCCCTTCGGAAGCCGTCATTATGCGTATAGGTCTCGTGGTAGATGCCACATGCGACATGCCGTCGAATATTCTGGAGAAATACGGCATCGTCATACTTCCCATTACCATCAAGATCGGCGAAACCGTTTTCGCGGATACCCGCGATGAGCAATCCGCGCTGGCGTTCATCGAATCGGATCTCGCCGAGCGCGGCGTCGATGCCGAAACCAGTTCTTTCAGCGTCGAACAGATCCGCGATCTGTTCCTCAATCGGCTGGTGATCGACTACGACTACGTCTTCTGCCTCACGGTGATGAAGAATCGCAGCCCGATCTTCAACAATGCGACCCAGGCGAGTTTCGTTATTCTCAACGACTACAAACCCATTCGCATCGCCGCGGGCTACAGCACCCCTTTTTCTCTCAGGGTCATCGACACCCAGAACGTGTTCGCTGCCCAGGGCGTGACCATGATCGAAGCCGCGCAGATGATCGCCGCCGGCGATCAGCCGCCGAAGATCCGCGCGCACATCGATCATCTGGTCCAGCATACGCAAGGCTATCTGATCGTCCGCGATCTGCACTACATGCGCGCGCGCACCCGCAAGAAAGGCGAGGCGAGCGTCAGTCTGTTGAGCGCATCGTTGGGTTCGATGCTCGATATCAAGCCCATCCTGCACGGCAATCAGGGTGTCACCGCGCCCATCGCCAAAGTGCGGGGCTTCGATGCCGCCGCCAGTAAACTGCTCACGCACGCTGCCGAACGCGTGCGCGGAAAACTGCTCAGTCCCCATGTGTGCATGAGCTATGGCGGGCCGCTCGAAGAGATGCGCGCCTTGCCGGGTTACGCAACGCTGCGCGATACCTGTCGCGAGCACGGCGTCGCGCTGCACGAAAGCGTGATGAGCCTGACCGGGATGGTGAATCTCGGAAAGGGCGCGCTGATGCTCGGCTTCGCCGCTGAAGGGCAATTGTTGTAGAGCCGTAAGCAGCATTGCCCGCACCGCGACCACGCACTATGCTGGCTGCCCGGCATAGGCGTGGATGCAATCATGGCGACGCGTTTTTATCTGAGCATTCCCGATCCGGGCACGTTGATCGCTGCCGGCGCATTCGCGTTCCGTTCGCAGGGGCCGGACGGCATGGCCGAAGAACTGCAGGCGGCGCTGCGCGAAGACGCGCTGTTCCAGCGCTGGCGCGCGGCGCAGGACGATCCGGACGCGATCGATCCCGGTCTGGGCGCGACCGATCCCGCCGCCACCGTGCGCGGCGAACAGCACGACCTGAAGATCGACCTCATCGCGATCACCTCGATTCCCGGCACCATCCTCAAGCATCGCCTGCGTCTGCTCGCGGGCAACGGCTGGGAGCTGCGCGACGTCAGCGCCGCATGACGTTGCCGCTGCTGCTGTCGTGGAGCGGCGGCAAGGATGCGGCATGGACGCTGCACGGTTTACGCCAACGGCATGATGTCGAAGTGGTCGGCCTGGTCACCACCCTGACCGAAGGCTACGACCGCATCGCGATGCAGGGCATCCGCCGCGACATCCTGCACGCGCAGGCGGCGGCCTGCGGCCTGCCGGTGATCGAAGCGTGGATGCCGCAGCGCGCGAGCAACGACATTTATCGCGCCACCTTCGCCGATGCGCTGGATCGCGCGCGCATGCGCTGGCCGCGGCTGCGCGATATCGCGTTCGGCGATCTGTTCCTTGCGGATATCCGCGCCTATCGCGAAGCGCTGTGCGCGGAACTGGACTGGGCGCCGCATTTTCCGCTGTTCGATCCGTCGCCCAGATATACCGCGACGCTTGCGCGCGCGATGATCGCCGGCGGTCTGCGCGCGCAGGTGGTGTGCGTGGATACCGAGCAACTCGACGCCGGCTTCAGCGGTCGCGATTTCGATGAGGCGCTGCTGCGCGATCTGCCGGCCGCCTGCGACCCCTGTGGCGAGAACGGCGAATTCCACACGCTTGTGCATGCAGGGCCGATGTTGGCGGCGCCGATCGCGATCTCAACAGGCGAGACCGTGCTGCGCGACGGACGTTTCGCCTACACCGATTTCGCCCTGTAGGAGCGGCTTCAGCCGCGAGCTTTGCTTCTATTGCAGGAGCGGCTTCAGCTGCGATGTTTGCGTCGGGTGAAGCTCGCGGCTGAAGCCGCTCCTACAAGATATCACCGCGCGAGATTCAACCGCCGCATGTGGAAGATGAAGTGCTCGCCGATGAAGCTGGCGATGAAGTAATAGCTGTGGTCGTAACCCTTGCGGATGCGCAGGTCCAGCGGATGTCCGACCGCATCGCAGGCGTCCTGCAATCGCTCCGGTTGCAACTGCGTATCGAGGAATTCGTCGCCGCTGCCCTGATCGACCAGGATCGGCAAGCGCTCCTGCGCGGTCGCGATCAGTTCGCACGCATCCCACGCCTTCCAAGCTTCGCGGTCTTCGCCCAGATACGCGGCGAAGGCCTTCTGGCCCCACGGCACCTGCGACGGGGAAACGATCGGCGAGAACGCCGACACGCTGCGATAGCGTCCCGGATTGCGCAGCGCGGTGACCAGCGCGCCGTGGCCGCCCATCGAATGACCGCTGATCGAACGCACATCGGTGGCGGGAAAATGCGCCTCGATCAACGCCGGCAACTCGCGCGCGACGTACTCCTGCATGCGGTAGTGCGCGGACCACGGCGCCTGCGTCGCGTCGAGATAAAAACCCGCGCCCTTGCCGATGTCGTAACCCTCGGCATCGGCCACGTCGTCGCCGCGCGGACTGGTGTCCGGCGCCACCACGATCACCCCGTGGTCCGACGCATACCGCTGCGCGCCGGCCTTGGTGATGAAATTCTGTTCGTTGCACGTCAGGCCCGACAGCCAGTAGATCACCGGACAGCGACGCTGCTCCGCCTGCGGCGGCAGATAGACCGCGAACTGCATCGTGCAGCCCAGCGTGTCTGAATGATGTCGGTAGACGTCCTGCCAGCCGCCGAAACAAGCGCGATGTTCGATGCGTTCCAACGTTGCGTCCGGTCAGTAGTGGGCACTCAAAAATGAATCACGGTGCGGATCGATTTGCCTTCGTGCATGAGATCGAAGGCTTCGTTGATCCGTTCCAGCGGCAGGGTGTGGGTCACGAAAGGATTCAGATCGATCTCGCCGCGCATCGCCTGCTCCACCATCCCCGGCAACTGCGTTCTCCCCTTGACACCTCCGAACGCGGAACCGCGCCAGACCCGGCCAGTCACCAGTTGGAACGGGCGGGTGCTGATCTCCTGTCCCGCGCCAGCCACGCCGATGATCACGCTCTCGCCCCAGCCCTTGTGGCAGCACTCCAGCGCCGCACGCATCACGTGCACGTTGCCGATGCATTCGAAGCTGAATTCCACGCCGCCGTCGGTCATCTCCACGATCACGTCCTGGATGGGCTTGTCGTGATCCTTCGGATTCACGCAGTCGGTCGCGCCCATCTGTTTCGCGAGTTCGAACTTGCCCGGGTTGGTGTCGATGCCGATGATGCGGCCGGCCTTCGCCTGGCGCGCGCCCTGGATCACCGCCAGCCCGATGCCGCCGAGGCCGAACACCGCGACGTTGTCGCCTTCCTTCACCTTCGCGGTGTTGTGGACCGCGCCCAGACCTGTGGTGACGCCGCAGCCGAGCAGACACACTTTCTCGTGATCGGCGTCGGGATTGATCTTCGCCAGCGAGATCTCGTTGACGACCGTATATTCGCTGAAGGTGCTGCAGCCCATGTAGTGGAAGATCGGCTCGCCGTTGTACGAGAACCGCGACGTGCCGTCCGGCATCAGGCCTTTGCCCTGCGTCGCGCGTACTTTCTGGCACAGATTGGTCTTGCCCGATTTGCAGAATTTGCATTCGCGGCATTCGGCCGTGTACAGCGGAATCACGTGATCGCCCGGCTGCAATGAGGTCACGCCTTCGCCCACTTCCACCACCACGCCCGCGCCTTCATGGCCGAGCACCGACGGAAAGATGCCTTCCGGATCGTCGCCGCTGAGCGTGAACGCATCGGTGTGGCAGACGCCGGTGTGGCTGATCTTCACCAGCACCTCGCCCGCGCGCGGCGGAGCGACATCGATCTCGACGATCCGAAGCGGTTGACCGGGACCGAAAGCGACGGCGGCGCGTGATTTCATGGCGATACTCCGAATAGTAAGTGGGACAACACACGTTATTTGAGATAAGAACGGACCAGCGCGATCGCCTGCTGCACGCTCTCGTCCCGCGCGCTGCGCTTCGCGGCGTCCTTGGCGGCGACATCGCCAAAGGTCTCGCGCAGATGGCTTTCCAGCACCTCCGCCATCAACCCGTTCACCGCACCGCGGATCGCCGCGAGCTGCTGCAGCACCGCCCCGCAGTCGCTGCCGACCTCGAGCGCCCGCTCCAGCGCATCCGCCTGCCCGCGGATGCGACGCAGGCGGGTGAGCGCCTTCTTTTTCTCGGCGGGAGAGTGGGGCATGGCGGTCGCGTCTGGTAGTGGGGGGGAGTATAAGGCCGGGCGCCTTGATGTCCAGCCGTCCAGAGCCATGCCCATAGGAGCGCCGGCTTTCTACAGCCGAATGGCTGATCAAGGCGATGCTTGTCTCCTCCCCTTGCGCATCGCGCAGGGGGAGGTTGGGAGGGGGTGCTTTGAGCGATCGCACGGCCCGAATGCTTCGTTGGTTAATACCGCATCTTCATAGATTCAGAAATGTTGAAGCGGTGAGTATTTGGTTTTTTTCTAGATCGATTCATCAATTCCCAATACATAGCTTTCGCCAAAGGTGCCTCGATCCCATCGGGTATGTGATAGCTGTAAATTGGAAAGTCCGTCGTTGCATCTTTCATTAAATGCCATGAACGACGCAGCTCTGGTTGGAGATATTCATGTATTTCCCAACGAATGTTATTAAGGAATTCTGCGATCTGACTAGAGTGATAGGAGAATATGTTTTCATGGAACCACTCAAAGAAGTCTTCTATCGCAAGATATGCATCTTGCTCATTGACCCGATGGCCAGACTTTTCAAGCAATTTTTTTAGATGTCCTGCATTGTTAGCTAGACGGGCAAGATTGTGCTTTGCGATATCTCCGCACATCTTGATGTAAAGATAGTGTGAGATTCTAAGATCTGCGACCACATTGATTGCGCTAAGATTAACGCCATTAGCTGTAAAATCTTCTTCGAGCCAATTTGCAAATTTTTCCACGGCCGTGTTGAGTGAAAGCGGGTTTCTGCCAAGCATCGGGCTTGCACATACCTGACGAATATGAAACAGAAATGTAAGGTTGGACGCGCTTGTGGCAGTTGGTGCAGCAGTTAGGCCAAGCGGAATGGGGTCGCCTTTGAAAGACTTTATTTGTGAAAGGAAATCCCCTAACAGGATTGAAAAAATTCGTGAATGCGACTGGGTGTTGAACATTAAATTGGTTGATTCAACGCGATCGTTTTTTACGAATATCTCCCAATTAACCATGCCATCGATCATCTTGCAGGCGCAGTTTAGGATGATTACTTCCCGTTCGATATCATTCATTTTTAATGATTTCCGACTCAAAGTAACAGTATGCCTGCGCCGAACCTGATGTCGACATGCAGCGCGTAGGGTGGGGTGAGCGCAGCGATGCCCACCCTGCAATCAGGCTGCCGTGCGCTGATGTCCATGAAAGAAGTTTCGCGGAGTCTCCGCGATGGTTGACCGACCCGGATGGTGGGCATCGCTGCGCTCATCCCACCCTACGAAGCATGCGCATCGCCTGAGATAAGATGCATGGCACCCAGTCACTCCGATATCAGCCAACCCCATGACCGACCAGCAACGCCCATCCGCCACCGTGATCGACGCGATCATCCCTACGAATCCGCTGGCGGCGTTCTCCTGCTACATCGGCATCGCATCGGTCGTGCTTTGTTTCTTCGGCATCATCCTGGGTCCGCTCGCGATCGTGCTCGGCGTGCTCGGGCTGAAGAAGTGGAAGGCGCAGGAATCGAGCTACGGGGCGACGACCAGCAAGATCCGCGCGTGGATCGGGATCGTGACCGGTGCGTTGGGGACGCTGATCAGCATTCCGGCCATCGTGTCGGTGGTGTCCAACTACTGATCCGGCGAAGGATGCGGCGCGTGATGCCTTTGGCGGATGCGCGTCGCGACTTGCGTCGCTCCCACAGCGGCAGTTGATATTGGGTGCTGCGGCACGCCCGGCCACGGCATCGCGCCGGGCCGGGCATCCGTTCGAACGACAAGGCGCTCAGGAAAAGTCGATGCTCTTCTCGAACGTGCGCAGTTCGTGACGGGCCATCGCGAGGTTGGACTTGGAGCGGTCCAGCACGACATACAGGAACAGCTTCTGGTTGGATTCCAGCGGCCGGATGATGTGGTACTGCTTGGTGAGGCTGATCAGGATGTCTTCGATCGTGTCGTTGAGCTTGAGGCTATTGGCGACCTTGCGCTTGGAACGCACGACTTCGGCATTGCCGGCTGCGGCGACTTCGAGGTTCACGCTGGTACCGTCGCCGGCCAGCAGCATGCCGCTTTCGGTGTCGACCAGCGCGGAGGCGACGTAGCCGTCCAGGCTACGCAGGGGTTCGAGGGAAATCTTGGCCATGATGGAGCTCCTTGTGGGTGGTTCGTCTGCGGGCTGCGTGGTGCGGGGAATGTCGTCGGGCGGATCGCGTGCGGGGGTATGCAGGGAGTCGTCGCGCGCGGGTGCCGGGATGGGCGGAAGGACGGGCAAGGACTCTGCCGGCGCTGCGATCGGGGCGGCGCGCGCCGGTGCGTTCTTGGCGATGGCAGGCTCGGCTCTGCCGGCTGGCTCGACTTTGGCGGCGTACGCGACGGGCGGCACGCCCAGAGCGACCAGCAGTGCGGACACATCGACGAGGGCATCGTCCGCCAGCGACGGCAGGTTGCCCAGCGGCAGCGACGCCACCTTCACGAAACGCAGTAGGGCGATATCCGGGATCGCTTTGATGGCGGGCAGGCGGGCGTGGTCGAGATAGGCCGTGGTGCCATTGACCACATAGATCGCGCTGTGCAACAGCGTGGCGCTTGCAGCGCTTGCGTAATAGAACATCACTTTCGCGCTGGAGCCATGCTCCGCGTGGCGGCGCACTTCGTCGCAAAGTTGCTGAAGGTCGGCCATGTCCCCTGTCCCCGTCCGTGCGTGTGGCGCATGGAGGCGGACACTATGCACATGCGCGATGCTCCGGTCTATGCCTTCGTGGATATCGATGCGATGCGCGACGGCTCGCACACGGGATACGTGAAATGCATCGATGGTGATTCGCGTTCCCGTTGCGATCGGATCGTCGTCGACAATGGAAAGCCAGTATTCGAGCTGCGACCCGTATCGGGTGTGGCATGTGATCAACCCGTGTTCTGGATGCCCGCGGCGATGCCGTTCACGGTCGAACGACGTGCGGCGCGGTGTGATGCCGTTACGCGCATCATGTTGCCGACATGAAAAAGCCGCATCGCTGCGGCTTTTTTCGTGACTCGTATCGAATCCGGGCCCCGGCGAACCGAAGGCCCGGACGGGTGGATCAGTTGCCCGCAGTGCCGTTGATGTAGGCGCGGCTCAACGCATAGGCCTGGGCGCCGACCTTGCGGCCCAGTTTGCGGCCTTCCAGGTCGCCGTTGCGGAAGTGGATGCCGCCGTACAGGCGGGAGATGCCGGCTTCATCTGCCGCGGCCGAGAACGTCGGCCATGACAGCGTGACCGGCTGCGCGGGCACGACGCCAGGTTCGACGGCCGAAAAACCGGCCGGCACGACTGCCGAATTCGGGAAGCTGTCGCTGCCGGTGAACAGCTTCAGCGCTTCGGCTGCGGACGAACTGAAGGTGCTGTGGCCGGAGACGTGTTCGGAGAACGGCGGCGTGATGAAGGTCGCGACCTGATACGGGCGCCAGTGTTGGCCGAGGATCACTTTCGTGCCCTGGCCTTCGCCGCCCCACGCCACGATGGGCCGGTTGTTGAACAGCGAGTGGATGGTGGTGACCGGACGTGCATAGTCGTATTGGCGCTTGTAACCCCACACAGCGATGCCGGCATCGAACATCGCATTGCTCAGCGCGAAGTGCATGCGCACGTCCTGGCCGAGCGTGTGGTGCTTGCGATCCGAGACCTGCCTGGCGAACAGCATCCAGGTGCCCGGCGGGGTTTCCGAACCCGGGCCGTCGGCCCACCATTCGGCGATGGTCTTGGTGCGGTCGGTCAGCGTGGCGCTGTACGTCAGCACTTCCACCGACTGGCGCCAGAACTCGAAACTGCCCAGCGCCGCAGGCGGTTTGATCGCGAACTGGTTGTATTGGGTCAGGCCGAAGCCTTTGACCTTGCCCCAATGCGGCACCAGGAAGCTCTGGGTATTGAAGCCGCCGCTGCCGTTGGGCACCGACAGCGGCTGCCAGCGGGTGGGGTCGATGATCTGGGTCGGCGAGTTGACCGGCACATACCCGGTGTAATCGCTGTAGGCGCCGCCGCCGTTGAGATTGCCAAGCTGGTTGGAACCGTCGTTGCGGCGGAACTGGATCAGCGCTGCGGCGGCGACGTTGCCCACGCCCTGCGGGGTGGCGAGATCGCCGCTGGTGTCGGCGGGGTCGTAACCCAGGCGCGCCATCTCGGCGGCGAACTGTGCCGTGCGGGTCGGAAAGAGTTCGACCAGCGTGCGGTAGGCGGCGAAGCTCATCGCCTTGCGGCGATTGGCGTCGGTGCGCTCGGCGGCCGGCCGACGCAGTTCGCCGCCGAGCTGCGTGCCGTTGGCCTTGTTGTCGTACGCCGCCCAGGCGTCGTACATGGCGGTGTTGACGATGGCGTTGGCGCGCGCGAAGACCGGCGGCGCCATGCGGGTGGCCCGCACGGCCTGAAGCGCCTGGTCGTTCCAATCGGTGACCAGCGTGGCGGAATGGGCGGCGCCTGCGGCGCCGAGCAACAAAGCACAGGCCAAGGCGAGCCTGGTCCGGGTTCCATGTTTCATTCGATGATTCCAATGAGAGTTGTCGAGCGCGGCGGCGGATACCTTGCCCGCGAACGACGCTGGTGGCGTCGCCCGCAGACATCCCCGATATCCCCGACGCGATACCGATGTGCGGGATTGATTCCTGCCCCGGTCATCGATACGGAAGCCATAACGCCAAAAGTTGCGGCTTCAGGTCACTTTGGTCCATGGCGCGACTTGTGTCGCTGCCGCGCGCGCAGCGATGCGCCGCGGCGGATCGACGGGCGTCGCGATGCGGTTCACGCCTGCTTCTGGAGCGCGACCCGGAAATCCTCGACGGCGATACCGGATGGCAGCGCTGGACGCCTGTGCAGCGGCATCAGGCGTGATGCGAGACGGACGCCGGCGGTGCTCGCCAGTACCGCCAGTCCATCGCGCGTCAGCGCCGCCGCCCATGCGGCGACCAGTCGGTTCACGCCATCGCCGCACAGGCTCATGTCCATGCCCGGACGCATCCGGGTGTCGATCACGTACTGCGCACGAGCGAGGGACGGTAGATGGCCGACGGTCAGTACCGTTGCCGCCGCATCCGCGCCGGACGCGGGCAGGCGCACATCGCGGGCAGCGCCGTCCAATCGCCAGATCCGCTGCGCATCCGCCGACACGGCGCTGGGCTGCAGCGGGATTGCCGTCGTGACGGCCTCCGCGGTATCCGGCAATGCCCCGAGTTCGCCTGCCCAGATCACGCGCTCCCGGCCGGCGGTGGCGAGCGATGGGGTGATGACCAGATGGATGCGGCCGTCGACGATCCGCGTCGCGCCCCAGCCGAGCGCGGGCGTGAACGCGAAATTGTGCTCGTCCGCGTAGTCGAGCGCGATCGTCCCCGTGCCTGCCACTTCAAAGCGCGCCGAAAAAGAAGGCGACGCCGCTGGCATGCAGGACGCCAGCAGGCCGAGCGGCGCCGCTTTCAGCAGCGACCGCCGGCGCAGATCGACATCGTCTGACCAGCTTGCGCTCATCGCCTGCCCATGCGCCGCGTCAGTTCGGCGGACGCACGCCGTTGCGCCCGCCAGCGGAGTAATCGACGGTCGGAATCACGCTGGCCTGACCCGCCACCGCATAGTCGAACCCCTGTAGCGGCACGCGCTGCCTGATCACGATGCCGGCCGCGGCGTCCGGCGTCGAGCGCTGTCCCTGTCCCCATGCGTTGGTGTAGACGATGGCGGTCGGGGAATTCTGGAACGCGAGTTTCGAGAAGTGGGTATTGGTGTGCGACGTGCCGCGGAAGCTCGAACGCGGATCGTTCCATGCCAGACGCGCGGTGGAGGCGGCGATGCTCTCCTGGCAGCGCAGCGTCGCGGCGAGCGGATGGCTCGGGTCGTAGCACAGGTCGATCATCCGCGACGCCTTGTTCGGGGACGACGCGTCGTAGAAGCGCGAGGGGTTGCCGATGGTGTAGTACAGGCTGCCGCCGAACAGTCCGGTGAGCCAGAACTCGGTGCTGCGTCCGTCGATCAGGCGCTGGCGGTCCGCAGTGGAGCCGCGCAGGAAACAGTCGCGGGTGGGAATCGCCCGGTGCACGCCACCATTGGGCTGGATCGCCGGGGTGGGCGCAATGCCGGGATTCACGATCTGATCGCAGCCTTCTGCCTCGGCTTCCTTGAAACCGCCCGCCTGCCCGAACAGCGCGAAATATTTGATATTGAAGGGCTCCAGGCCCTCGCATTGGCCGGCGGCGTGCAGCTCATGCGCGGTGTTGGTCAGGGCGTCGGGCGAGTGCGTGCCGACGTGGATCTTCACCAGCAGATCGCATTGCCTGGTCGTGTCGTTCGGGCCCTGCATCGTCCAGTTGTTGGCGACCAGCACCTTGTGGCCGAAGTGATCCTCGTTGCGCTGCAGCGTGGCGTTGCCGGGCTCGTGGTTCTCGTTGACGAAGCCGAAGGGCGGCATGCCCGAGATCGCGAACGCATCGGAACCGCGCGGGTCGCTGCCGTGTTCGTGGCCGTAGGTGCAGTACTTGCCGGTGTCCGGATTCATGTCCACCGGCGGATGCCAGGTCGCATAGATTTTGGCGTCGTCGCCGCGGACCCAATGAGTGTCGTGCAGCCATTTCGGGCAGTCGCCGGTCTGGCTGGGGCTCCATGCGCCATAGCTGCGGCTCAGCGCGTCCTGGCTGGACGGCAGCATCGCGCGCGTTCGCACGGGCGTGCCGGCGAGCGGCGTGGTTGGCGAGGGCCGATTGAGCGCGGTATCGGATTGCGCCTTCATCAGCTTGTCGATTTCCTGCAAGGTCTCGCGCGCCCAGAAGCCGAACCAGTTGAAGCGCATCGCGGGATTGGTGCCGGTGAAACGGAAGACGATCGTCCGGTTCGTGCCTGAGGCCAGTTCCGCATTCACGGGGCAGCCCACGGTGCGATAGCGGCCCACCGCGCCAGTCGCGTCGACGATGCAGGTGCCGAGCAGGGCCCCGGTGACCGAACCCAGGCGGATCTCCACCGGGCTGGTGCCGCTGGGCAGCGAGACGCGCAGCAGGACGGAATCGACGCCGCTGCCCAGATCCAGACCCGTATAGGTCGCGTGCGCACCATTGGCGGCGTTGCCCAGCTCCTGCGTCTGCTCCTGATACAGCACGTAGGTCGGGTCTTCGCTTCGCTCGTTGTAGTCGCCCCAGACGGTCTCCAGCCCGGAGCGCGCGCTGAAGGCAAGGGCGTTCACGCGTTTCGCCACGAGCCAGGGCGCGACGGCGCGTGCGGGCACGATGTCGACGGTGCTGGCTTGGCTGGGGCCGCCGGTGATCCGCGGACGGGACGGCGCCGCCTGCGCAGCGAGTGCGGGTTTCGAAACCCGCGACGCCGATTCGGTGAGCGGGCCTTTGCACGAGGCGAGCAGCGCGGGCAGAATCAGGACGCAGCTCCAGCAGGCAAGCGATTTCGATCGGGCGATCATCGGGCAGGTCCATGCTGGGGGTGTCCGAATGGTAATGAGCGCTCTGACGCCCCATCGGAAGCGCGTCACAGATCGCAGGCTGGATGTTCCGAAGCCGCCCGGCCCGTCGCTGCGGCAGGTGGCGTTCGCACCGGTGGAGACCGCGGCGCCGCAAGCCTTCGCCGGCGCGCCGCGACCGGTACCGCCCTGCGAGCACGCGGCGCTTTCGCCCGAGATGGCGATGCCGGTTCGGCGTTGCCGGCTGCGGCGACTTCGATATCGACCGCGGTACCGTCGCCGGCCAGCAGCATGCCGCTTTCGGAGTCGACCAGCGCCGATGCGATGTTTCGAGCGGCCGCTGCTATCGGATGCGTGCGCCTCAACCGGTGTTCTGGATGCCCGCGGCGATGCCGTTGACGGTCGCCACCAGCGCCTGCAGCAGCGCGTCGTCCTCGCGGCCGGTATCGCGCCAGCGCTGCAGCAGTTCCACCTGCAGCAGGCTGATCGGATCGACGTATGGGTTACGCAGACGGATCGACAGCCTCAGACGGTAGTCGTCCTGCAGCAGCTGGCTGCGCCAGCGCAGCGCGAGAATGGTGTCGGCGGTGCGCTCGAACTCGGCGGCGATGCCGGCATAGAACACGTCGTGCAGCGGGCCGGCGAGACGCGAATAGCGTTCGAAGATGGCGAGGTCGGATTTCGCCATCAGCATTTCGATGTCGTCCAGCATCGCGGCGAAGAACGGCCAGTCGTGGGCCATCGCGGCGATGGTGTCGTGGCCGTGGGTGGCGATGCCGTGGGCGAGCGCGGTGCCGACGCCGTACCAGCCGGTCAGGCCGGAGCGGTTCTGCGACCACGCGAACACCCAGGGAATCGCGCGCAACGCATCGATGCCGCCTTCGCGGCGCTTCGACGGCCGCGAGCCCAGGCGCAGGCGTTCGATCACGTCGATCGGCGTCGCCGCGCGGAAATACGCGGGGAATTCCGGATCCTCATGCACCAGCGCGCGGTAGTGGCCGCGCGAGGTCTGCGCGAGTTCGGTCGCGAGTTCGCGCCAGCGCGGTTCGCGCGGTTCCGGCGGGCGCGGGCGCAGGCTCGCGCGCAGCACGGCGGCGGTGGCCTGTTCCAGATTGCGCAGCGCCAGCGCGCGGATGCCGTATTTGCGGTGGATCACTTCGCCCTGTTCGGTCACGCGCAGTACGCCATCGACGGTGCCGCGCGGCGCGGCGATGATCGCGCGTTCGGTCTTGCCGCCGCCGCGGCTGACCGAACCGCCGCGGCCGTGGAAGAACACGATGCGCACGCCCGCCTGCTGCGAGAGTTCCAGCAGTTCGGCCTGGGTGCGCTGCAGCGCCCAGCGCGAGGCGAGGATGCCGCCGTCCTTCGCGCTGTCGGAATAGCCCAGCATCACCGTCTGTTGGCCGCCGCGCGACTGCAGATGGCGGCGATAGACCGGGTCGTCGAACAGCGCGCGCATGATCTCGGGCGCGGCGCGGAGATCGTCGATGGTTTCGAACAGCGGCGCGATGTCGAGCGGGACTTCGTCGCCGCTTTCGTCATTCCGTTCGACACAGCCGGCGACGCGCGCCAGCGCCAGCACCGCCAGCACGTCGGCGGCGCTGCGGTTCATGCTGATGATGTAGGGCCCGAACGCATGCGTGCCGAAGGTCGCGCGCGCCTCGCGCACGGTGCGCATGACCGCGAGCGTCGGCTGCGCGCCGGTGGCGTCGATGGCATGCTGTACATGGGCATGCTGCGCATGACCTTCGATCAGCGAATGCAGCGGCGCGATGCGGTCGGCCGGCGCGCGCGACGACCAGTCGGCGTCGCCGAGCAGCGCGCCGATCGCGACATCGTGGGTGCCGGAATCCTGACGCAGATCGAGGGTGGCGAGATGGAAGCCGAACGTGCGCAGGCGCCACAGCACGCGCTGCAGGGCGAAGCGGCCGGCGTGCTCGCCGCGATGATGCACGAGACTGGCGTCGATCGCCTGCAGATCGGCGAGCAGGCCGTCGGCGTCGGCGTAGCCATGCGCTTCGCCGGCCAGCGTCGCCGCCAGCCGCGCGCGGATCAGATCGAGCAACTGCCGATAGGGCATGTCGCCCAGCCGCGGGCTGAGCTTCGCGGCGGCAGCGGGCAGCAGCGCGGTGTATTCGACGATGCGCGCTTCGATGGCGTCGTCCACCTGCACGCGGCCGCGGCTCTGGGTGAGGATTTCGCCCAGCGCGCGCAGGTCGGCACGGTAGTTCGCCAGCACCTGTGCGCGCTGTGCCGAAAGCGCGGCGAGGATGGTGTCGGCGCCGACGTTGGGGTTGCCGTCCATGTCGCCGCCGACCCAAGTGCCGAAGCGCAGCATCGGCGGCAGTTCGAGGCGTCGATAGCCGGGCGCGTCGCCGTAGGCGTGTTCGATCGCATCGGCGAAAGCTTCGTAATACACCGGCAGCGCGCGGTACAGCACATTGCTGAGATAGAAGCCGATGTGTTCGACCTCATGGGCCACGGTCGGCTGTTGCGCCGGCGTGTCGCTGGTCTGCCAACTGGCGGTGAGCGCCTGGCGGATGCGCGCGGTATCGGCGCCGCGTTCGGCCGGCGTGCGCTGGCGGTCGATGTCGCCGATCAGCAGCTCGGCGACGGTGCGTTCTTTCAGCAGCAGCGAACGGCGCACGGCTTCGGTGGGATGCGCGGTGAACACCGGCTCGATACGCAGCCGCGGCAGCAATTCGCGCAGTTCATCGAGGGTCACGCCGTTCTCGCGCAGCGCGCGCAGCACTGCGGTCAGTCCGCCGGGCTGCGGCGCGTCGGTGCTGCGCTGATAGTCGCGGCGGCGACGGATGCGATGGATGCGTTCGGCCAGATTCACCACGCCGAAGTACGCGGCGAACGCGCGGACAAGGGCGTCGGCGCCTTCCATCGGCACCGCGGCGAGGCGTTCGGCCAGTTCGTCGATGCTGTCGCCCTGTTCGCGGCGCGCGATCGCGGCGCGGCGCACGGATTCGACCTGGGTCAGGAGTTCGGCCGAAACCTGCTCGGCCAGCATGTCGCCGACCATGGCGCCCAGTTGCCGCACGTCGTCGCGCAGCAGGGTGTCGGTCTCGGCGAATTCGAGGGTGTCGCGTACGCGCATGGATGGCTCGCAGTGGGGTGCGAACCGTCGAGCGTACACAAAAGCCGGGGCGACTGGATATGGATTCGTATGCATGGCCGCCGTGCGGGGAGGCATATGCTTGTGGCGATCCGGTCCGTAGAGCGGCCTTCAGGGCGCTGCTTTTCGTATGAGGATGGAGCAGCGGCCTGAAGGCCGCTCTACAGGAAGTTTGTTTTCGTCCGTCAGTACGCGAACTCGCGGAACACGCGGTCGATATCGCCCTTCCACGCGCCGTGATACAGCGCCAGCTTGCGCTCGGCGGAGGTCTCGCCGCTTTCCGCCACTTCGATCAGCGGGCTGAGGAAGCCGCTTTCGTCGGCGCCGCTGCTGTTGAGCACCGCGCGGCGCTGCAGCCCGGCGGCGGAAATCTTCACCGCTTCGCGGGCAAGATCCAGCAGGGTGCCGCCGCGGAACGGTACTTTCAGCGCCAGTTCCGGCACGCCGTCGCGCAGGGCGTTGCGTTCGTCCATGCTGAAATCCTTGACCAGATCCCAGGCGGCATCCAGCGCGGCATCGTCGTACAGCAGGCCGACCCAGAACGCCGGCAGCGCGCAGATCCTGCCCCACGGGCCGCTGTCCGCGCCGCGCATCTCGAGGAATTTCTTCATCCGCACTTCGGGAAACGCGGTGGTCATGTGATCCGACCAGTCGCGCAGCGTCGGCAGCGCGCCGGGCAGCGCCGGCAGTTTGCCGGCCATGAAATCGCGGAAACTCTGACCGCTGGCGTCCACGTATTCGTGATCGCGATACGAGAAATACATCGGCACGTCGAGCAGATAATCGACGTAGCGTTCGTAGCCGAAGCCGTCGTCGAACACGAAGTCGAGCATCCCGGTGCGGTCGCGGTCGGTATCGGTCCAGATGTGCGAACGGTAGGATAGATAACCGTTGGGCTTGCCTTCGGTGAACGGCGAGTCGGCGAACAGCGCGGTGGCGATGGGCTGCAGCGCCAGCGAGACGCGGAATTTCTTCACCATGTCCGCTTCGCTGCTGTAATCCAGATTGACCTGCACCGTGCAGGTGCGGGTCATCATGTCCAGGCCGAGCGTGCCGACCTTGGGCATGTAATCGCGCATGATCTTGTAGCGGCCCTTGGGCATCCACGGCATCTCGTCGCGCCGCCATTTCGGCTGGAAACCCATACCGAGGAAGCCGAGCCCGAGTTCGTCGGCGACCGCTTTGACTTCCTTCAGATGGCTGCCGATCTCGGCGCAGGTCTGGTGGATGTTCTCCAGCGGCGCGCCCGAGAGTTCGAGCTGGCCGGCGGGTTCCAGCGTGACCGAGGCGCTGTCCTTGAGCAGGGCGATGGTGCGGTCGTGTTCCTGCACGGGCTCCCAGCCGAAACGGGTGAGGCCGTTGAGCAGCGCTTCGATGCCGCGCTCGCCGTCGAAGGCCGGGGCGTGCAGATCGTCGAGGCGGAAGCCGAACTTTTCGTGCTCGGTGCCGATGCGCCAGTCGGCTGCGGGTTTCTCGCCGGAGGCGAGTTCCGCCACCAGCTGGTCGCGATGGGTGATGGACGTGTCGGCGACATGGCTGGGGCTGGACATGGGGGTTCCACAACGGGGGGATAGGCAACAGGACTGCGGAAAACAATACGCGCCGGGCAGGGAAAAGCCCCGGCCCGACGACGCAGGTAGGCGACATGGGGGCCATGCCCTAACATCGCAAGCTCCGCACTATAGCCGCCGCCGATGACGCGTATCGTTGCCCTGCTGCTGTGTCTGTGTTCCATCGACGCCGCCGCGCAGGCCACGGTGCAGCTGGAGCGCGGCAACGGCCCCGAGCCGTCGACGCTGGATGCGCATCGCTGCCAGGAAGTGGCCTGCGGCAACGTGCTGCGCGATCTCTACGAAGGACTGGTGGGCGAAGACGCGACCGGCCGCCTGATTCCCGGCATGGCCGAACGCTGGGACGTGTCGGCCGATGGCCGCCTCTGGACCTTCCATCTGCGCGAAGGCCTGCGCTGGAGCAACGGCGAAGCCTTGACCGCGCCGGCCATCGTCGCCAGCTTCCGGCGCGCGTTCGCGCCGGACACCGCGGCGCCGTTCGCCGAACAGTTCGACGCCGTGGTCAACGCGACCGATGTGCAATCCGGAAAATCGCTGCCGGCGACGCTCGGCATCGACGCGCCCGATGCGCGGACGATCCGCGTCCGCACCACCCGGCAGGTGTTCCTGCCGTCGCTGCTGACCCTGCCGATCGCGTTCCCGGTGTATCTGCCCGCGGTCGCGCAGCACGGCAATCAGCACACGCGGCCGGGACGGCTGGTGAGCAACGGCGCGTATCGATTGGCCGCATGGACGCCGCAGGCGAATCTGACCGTCGAACGCAATCCGCGTTTCCACGCCGCCGCGGGCGTGCGCATTCCGCGCGTGCGTTTCCATGTCACCGAGGATGCCGCCGCCGAACTGCAGCGTTTCGCCGCCGGCGATCTGCACGTCACCGAAACCGTGCCGCCGCAACCGTTGCCGCAGCTGCGCGCACGTTTCGGCGAGCGGCTGCGGATCTCGCCGTACGTCGGCGCGTTCTGGCTCGGCATCAACATCACCCGCCCGCCGTTCAAGGACGACCCGCAGCTGCGCGAAGCGCTGTCGCTGGCGGTGGATCGCGACAAGCTCACGCGCTACGTCACCGGCTTCGGCGAAACCCTGGCCTACGGCATCGTCCCGCCCGGCATTCCCGGCTACAGCGCCGCGAAGATCCACTGGGCCGACTGGGATCAGCCGCGGCGCGAGGCGCGGGCGAAGGCGCTGTATCGCGCCGCCGGGTATTCCGAACGCAATCCGCTGACGATCGAACTGCGCTACAACACCTCCACGCCGCATCGGCGGCTGTCGTTGGCGGTGGCGTCGATGTGGCGCGATACCTTGGGTGTGCGCGTGCGGCTACGCAACGAGGAGTGGAAAGTATTCGTGCAGAACCGCAGGCAGCGCGCGATCACCGAGGTGTTCCGCGGCGGTTGGATCGGCGATGTCGCCGACGCGCGCAATTTCCTCGGCGCGTTCGCCGCCGACGGCGCGCTGAACTGGCCGGGCTACGACGATGCGCGCTATCGCGAACTGTTCGCGAATGCGGACGCCGCGCGCAGCGAGACCGCGCGCAACGCCTGGCTGCGCGCCGCCGAAACCCGGCTGCTGCACGCGCACGCACTGGTACCGCTGTACTTCTATACGTCGAAGCATCTGGTGTCGCCGCAGGTGCGCGGCTTCGAGGCCAATCCGCTCGATCGTCACCCTTCGCGCTGGCTGCGCCTGTCACAATAACGACGGATCGGAAGACTCCATCCGTCACAGGAGAACGCGATGCGCCGCTGGCATGTCGAAACCCATCGTACCGACCGCGTCGGCTGGCTGCGTGCGGCCGTGCTCGGCGCCAACGACGGCATCATCTCCATCGCCGGTCTGCTGGTCGGCGTGGCAGCGACCGGCGCCACCACCACCGCGGTGCTCGGCAGCGGCGTGGCCGGCATCGTCGCCGGCGCGATGTCGATGGCCGCCGGCGAATACGTGTCGGTGCAGTCGCAGGCCGACACCGAGCGCGCGGATATCGCCAAGGAAACCCGCGAGCTGGCCGAAGAGCCCGAACACGAACTGCAGGAACTCACGCATATCTACGTCAAGCGCGGCCTCACGCCCGAGCTGGCCGTGCAGGTCGCACAGCAATTGACGGCGCACGATGCCCTGGGTGCGCACAAACGCGACGAACTCGGCATTACCGATGCGCTCAGCGCGCGGCCGCTGCAGGCGGCGCTGGCGTCGGCCGCGGCGTTCACTGTCGGCGCGCTGTTGCCGATCGCCGCGGTGGTTTTCGCGCCGACAGGGCGGATCGAAGTGGTCACGTTCGCAGTGACCCTGGCCGCACTGCTGGGTTCCGGCGCGCTGGCGGCGTGGGCGGGCGGCGCGCCGAAGCTCCGCGGCGCGCTGCGCGTCGGCTTCTGGGGGGCGATGGCGATGGCCGCGGCGGCGATCATCGGTCGCCTGTTCGACGTGCAGGTCTGATCAGCGGCGCGCTTGAGCGGGGTTCGATGAAACGTTTCGCATCGCGCCTGCTCGAAGTGCTGCTGACGCTGTGGCTGCTGGCCACCCTGTGCTTCGTCCTGCTGCGCACCGCGCCGGGCGGACCGTTCGACACCGAAAAATCCGCACCACCGGAAGTGCAGGCCGCGCTGGATGCGAAATACCGGCTCGATCGATCGTTGCCGGCGCAGTACGTCGCGTGGCTGGGCGACGTGGCGCGCGGCGATCTGGGCCCGTCGTTCCAGTATCCCGATTACACCGTCAATCAACTGGTCGCGCAGGCGCTGCCGGTGTCGCTGCTCAACGGCGGCCTCGCGCTGCTGCTGGCGCTGCTGTGCGGCATTCCGCTCGGCGTATGGGCCGCGCTGCGCGCTGGTTCGTGGCTGGATCGCGGGCTGATGCTGTTCGCGGGCTTGGGGCTGGCGGTGCCGAAATTCGTGGTCGCACCGCTGCTGGTGCTGCTGTTCGCGGTGACGCTGCACTGGCTGCCGGCGGGCGGCTGGGGCGAGTGGAACAGCATCGTGCTGCCGGTGATCGCGCTGGCCCTGCCGAACCTCGCCTACTGCGCGCGGCTCACCCGCGCGTCGATGCTCGATACGCTCAATGCCGAATATCTGACCGCCGCACGTGCGCGCGGCTTGTCGGAAGCGCGCCTGCTGTTCGCGCATGCGCTGAAGCCGGCGCTGCTGCCGGTGGTCGCCTGGCTGTCGCCGGCGTTGATCAACATCGTCACCGGCTCGGCGGTGGTGGAGCAGGTGTTCGGCATCCCCGGCATGGGCCGCTATTTCGTGCAGGGCGCGCTCAATCGCGATTACACCCTGGTGTTGGGCGTGGTGCTGGTGGTGGGCGCGCTGATCGTCGCGATCAACGCGCTGGTGGATGCGCTGCGTGCGTGGATGGATCCGCGGCTGCGCGAGGCCGCATAGTACCGGCCGTATCCGGCGTATTTCGAAACCCCATGAGGACAACGCATGATCACCATCTATCGCGCCGCGAACATTACCGATGCGCATCTCATCCGGCAGATGCTGGAAGCGGAAGGCATTCCCGCGTTCATCCAGGGCGAATACCTGCAGGGCGTGGTCGGCGAGTTGCCGGCGAATACCATAATCGCGGTGCAGGTGGGTAACGATCATTACGCCGCCGCGCGCGCCGTCGTCGAAAGATGGGAAAGCGCCGATGCGGCAGCGATCGAGGACGACGAGGAAGACATCCCGCAGCACGCGGCTCCCTCGCCGCCAGCCCGTCGGAGCGTTTCGGTGTTCACGGTGATCGGATTTCTGCTGTTCGGCGCGCTGGCGGGCGCAGCGATGGTCTGGACCATCTACAACCGGCCGTCGGATGGCATCGGCGTCGACTACGATGGCGACGGGCGTGCCGACGAGCGCGTGTTCTTCGTGGGCAAGCGTGCCGAGCGCGTCGAATACGATCGCAATCGCGACGACAAGGTCGATCAGATCATTCGCTATCGCCTCGACGGTTCGATCGACATGATCGAAAGTGACGATGATTTCGACGGCGGCTATGAGACGGTCACCCGCTTCCATCACAACCAGCCCGAGCGTTGGGTGGTGGACGACGGATTGGATCGCAAGATCGATTACCGCGGCGAATACGCGATGGGCGTGCTGTTCCGCGAGGAGTGGCTGGACAGCAACGGCAACGTGATCAAATCGATCCGTTACGACAACGCCCGTCCGGTCTCGGGCGAGTTCGACAGCGACGGAGATGGCCGGCTGGACACCGCGCGGCGCTACGACCGTCGCGGCGAGATCGTCGGGAGCGAGCCGCTGCCTGCGAAATGAAGTCTACGGGTTGGGCGTTCGAAAGAAGCGCCCGCGGCCCGCAGACAATCAGATCCCCAACCACCTCGCCACCACCTGCCGCAATTCCTCCACGCCGGCTTTCGACTCCGACGACAGCGTCTGCACGCTGACGGTATCGCCGTAGTTGGTCTGCAGATCCTTGCGCACGGCCTGCAGCACGTTCAGCCCGGCGCCGCGGCCGAGTTTGTCGGCCTTGGTCAGCACCGCGTGGACGGGCAGGCCGTTTTCGATGGCATAGCCGAGGATCTGGCGGTCGTAGTCCTTCAGCGGGTGGCGGATGTCCATCACCACCACCAGGCCCTTGAGGGCTTCGCGGCTGCGGAAATAGTCGGCCAGGAAGGCCTGCCAGTGCGCCTGCAGGTCCTTGGGCACCTTGGCGTAGCCGTAGCCGGGCAGGTCGACCAGGTATTTGGTTTCGTGCGGAGGGATGTCGAAGAACACCAGTTGCTGGGTGCGGCCGGGGGTCTTGGAAACGCGGGCGAGGGCGTTCTGCTGACACAAGGCATTGAGCGCGCTGGATTTTCCGGCGTTGGAGCGGCCCGCGAACGCGACCTCCCAGCCGCCGTCGGGCGGCAGCTGGCGCGGGGTGTGGGCGGCCAGCAGGTAGCCGGAGCGGTGGAACGGGTTCGAAGGGGTAGCCATGGGCATAGGATCGCACGGCCCGGCACGATTGCCGTTTGACCGGCTCCGATGCGACGACGATAATTCCACGGTTTCGGTCTGTGGCCGGCATTTCGCCGGCCCCGCCTCGTCATTTGGAGTGTTGAGCATGCGTCACGCCCGTGCCTACGGTTTCGCCGGTCTTGCGGTTCTCGCGATCGCGGCGGCTGCCGCCATCGCCCAGACCACGGTCACGCCCGTGCCCGAAGCCGCGCCGGTCCAGGCCGTGCCGCTGGATGCGTCGATCATGGCCGAACTGGCCAAGGCCAAGGCCGGCGATGCCAAGGCCGGCGCCACCAAGGCGGCCACCTGCACCGCCTGCCATGGTCTGGACGGCAACGCCACGGACCCGTCGCTGTATCCGCGCATCGCCGGCCAGAGCGAGCGCTACATCGCCCGCCAGCTGGCGCTGTTCAAGGGTGGCGAGCGCGTCAACGCGATCATGCAGCCCTTCGCCGCGGCCCTCAGCGCGAAGGACATGCGCGACATCGGCGCCTATTACGCCACCCAGAAGTCGGGCGCCGGCATCGCCGACGACACCGCCATCGCCGAAGGCCCGAACAAGGGCATGAAGTTCTACGAAGTGGGCCAGAAGCTCTACCGCAGCGGCGACGCCAGCCGCGGCATCCCGGCCTGCATGGCCTGCCACGGCCCTGCCGGCGCCGGCAACCCGGGCCCGGCCTATCCGCACGTCGGCGGGCAGCAGGCGTGGTACACGGCCCGTCGCCTGCAGGAATACCGCACCGGCACCACCACCGAGCGCGACGCGGCGCTGTTCCACATCATGTCGTCGGTGGCCAAGCCGCTGACCGATGAGGAAATCCAGTCGCTGTCCAGCTACATGCAGGGCCTGCACCCGCGCGGCGAGCAAGGGTGATGCCCACCCTCCGCGTCCGCTGGTCGGGCGCGGGCGGATCGTTCCGGCGCGCCATCGTTCATGCGGGGACTGTTTCCATGAACGCATCCGGCGCCTCGATGTCTTGCTTCTGTTCTTCCGCTTGAATCGCGACGCCGGCCCGGACATCCTCTGCGCTGGCGTTTTTTCATCCCCCCTGCAGGATGCCCTCCATGTTGCGTTCTCTGTTCCTGTCGCTGTTGCTCGTCCTCCCGCTGACCGCCTGCGCCCAGGCGCCGTCCGGCCCGCCGCAGCCCGGCGTCGATTACGAAGTGCTGGAGAAGGGCCAACGCTGGCAGGCACCGAACGGCAAGATCGAAGTGGCCGAAGTGTTCGCCTACTGGTGCTCGCACTGCGCGGATTTCCAGCCGATGGTGGATGTCTGGAAGAAGAAGATCCCGGCCGACGTGAGCTTCGTGTACATCCCCGCCGCATTCGATCTTGAAGACGCCTACGCCAAGGCATTTTTCGCCGCGGATGCCGCGAAGGCGGTGCCGAAGATCCATCAGCCGATGTTCGACGCCATCCACGAGGAAGGCGCGCTGCCGCGCAGCAACGTCACGGTGGAAGAGCTGGGAACCTGGCTCGCCAAGCACGGTCTGAACCGCGCCAGGATGGTGGCTTCGATGCAGTCCAAAGAGGTCGCCGAGCGCATGGCGCGGGCCCAGGCCTTCGCGGTGGCCAACCGTGTCGGCGGCACGCCGACGCTGATCGTCAACGGCAAATATGTGGTCCGCGCTCGCTCGCTCGAAGAGCGCATGCGGGTGGTTGATGGGCTGATCGCGATGGAACGCGCCGCGGCCAAAAAACGCTGAGTCCAGGCAACGCTGCGCCGACCCGGCGCAGAGCAAACAACGCCGATGCGCCGATGGAAAGCCCCGGGCGCAGTATCCGCAACACGACAGGAGACATACACGATGAAGCGACACCTGATTTTCGCGCTGCTGGCCGGCTTTGCGCTGACCGCCTGCAACGCCAAGGAAGAAGAGACCGCCGCCGCTCCGGCCGCCACGATCGAAGCCACGCCGAACGACGCCGAGGTTATGGCTGCGGCCGAAGCGCTGGCGAAGGCTTCGGCCGACCCGAACGCCCCCGTTGCGGTCGAAGCCGCGCCTGCCGCCGATGCCGCCGCGCCTGCGCCTGCCGCACCGGCCAACGGCGCGATTCCGGGCCTGAAACTCGGGACCGATTACGAGATCATCAAGAACGGTCAGCCGTTCGAACCGCTGAACGGCAAGATCGAGGTCGTGGAAGTGTTCAACTTCGTCTGCCCGGCCTGCGCGTCGTTCGAGCCGCTGGTGGCGAACTGGAAGAAGACCCTCGGACCGGACGTGCGTTTCACCTATGTGCCGGCGGCCTTCGGCGGCAACTGGGACCAGTACGTGCGCAGCTTCTACACCGCCCAGACCATGGGCATCGCCGAAAAGGCGCACGCCCCCACCTACGACGCCATCCATCTGGAAGGCAAGCTCAAGGGCGAGCGCGGTGAGGACAGCGATGCCGATCTCGCCGCGTTCTACGCCCAGTTCGGCGTGCAGGCCAAGCAGTTCGCCGCCAACATGAAGAGCTTCGCGGTGACCGGCAAGTTCAACAAGGCGCGTCAGTACATCCAGACCCAGCAGGTCACCGGCACGCCGACCCTCATGGTCAACGGCAAGTACCGCGTGCTCGGCGACCGCAGTTGGGAACAGCGCCTGCAGATCGCCGACGCCCTGATCGCCCATGAGCGTGCGCAGGCCGCCGCGCCCGCCGCCGCGGCCCCCTGAGTTGCAGGAATCCGGCATCGAAAGGACCGATCCGCCCGACAGTACCGTGGTCGCCGACGTGCCGGCGACCCGTCGGCTGCGGTTGCTCAGCGCCAATATCCAGGCGGGCACCAGCACCCGTCGCTACAGCGATTACGCGACCCGCAGCTGGTCGCACGTGCTGCCTGCGGGCAACAAGCGCGCCTCGCTGGACACCATCGCCGATCTCGCCGCCCGGCACGATATCGTCGGGCTGCAGGAAAGCGACCCGGGCAGCTGGCGCTCGGGTTTCACCAATCAGACCCACTATCTGGCCGAGCGCGCCGGTTTCGACTACTGGAGCCACCAGCCCAACCGCCGGGTCGGCATGGTCGCCTCCAGCGCCAATGCGCTGTTGTCGCGGATGGAGCCGGTCGAAGTCAGCGACCATCCGTTGCCGGGCCGGATTGCCGGCCGCGGCGTGCTGGTCGCCCGGTTCGGCCGCGAAGCCGACAGCCTGACCATCGCCGTGGCCCATCTCTCGCTGGGCGCCGGCTCGCGCCGTTCGCAGCTGGCCTTCATCGGCGAACTGCTGCAGGACCATCCGCACAGCGTGTTGATGGGCGATTTCAACTGCACCGCCGAACAGCCCGAGATGTCGCTGCTGTTCCAGCGTACCCGCCTGCAGCCGCCGGCCTGCACCGTGCACACCTTCCCGAGCTGGCGCCCGCAGAAAGCGATCGACCACATCCTGGTCAGCGATGGTCTCGCCTGCAGCGGCATGCAGGCCATGGCCGCGGCATGGTCGGACCATCTGGCGCTGTCGATCGATCTCGACGTTCCGGCTGCGTTGATCCGCTGAAGGCATCGGGGCATCGGCGGATCATGCCGATGCCGACAGGATGCCAGCCGATGTCATCGCCGATGCGACGTGCCTTGATCGACCGGCATCAGCCGTGGCCCCGATCTTTCAGAACCAGAACCGCACCCCCGCGACCACGCGGGTATCGCGCGTCGCTTCGCCCTCGTCGCGCATGAAGTCGGCGGTCGCGCCGAAGCTGCGTTCGTGCACCAGGCCGACGTACGGCGCGAATTTCCGGGTGAATTCGTAGCGCAGGCGCAGGCCGGCTTCGACCGTGCCGAGTCCGCTGCCGATGCCGCGCGAGGCGTCGCGCTTGCCATGCCATTCTGCTTCGATGACCGGCTGCAGGACCAAACGGTTCGTGAGCAGCAGTTCGTATTCCGCTTCGACGCGCGCCGCGGTCTGTCCCGATGCGCCGAGATAAGCGGTTGCTTCGATCTCGAACTTCTGCGGCGCCATGCCCATCACGCCGATGGCCGCGAAGCTTTGGCCGTTGCCGGGCGCGATGTCGTGACGCACCCCGGCGACCAGATCCCACCAGCGCGCGACCGGTCGGCCGTACAGCACTTCGATATCGGCGCTTTCGGTGTGGCCGGCTTCGCGTTCGCCTTCGCTGCGCAGCCACAGTCGATGCCGGTCGGTGCCGATCCAGCCCTGCGCTTCCCAGGCCTGGCCAGTGCCTGCGTCGGCGTCCCACACTTCCAGACGGTCGAACAGCAGATACGAGAACACACCGTCGCCGTGATGGTGGCCGTGCGCGGGCGGTTGTGCAGCCTTGCGATCGGCATCGGTGATCGGCGGAATGGGCGTGCGCGGTGCCTGCGGCGCGTCGTTCGCATGCTGCGAATGATCCGTGCTCGAATTCTGCATGTCCGAGTGGTTCATGCCCGAATGGTTCATCCCCGAATGATCCATCTTGCCGTGGTCCATCTTCGAATGATCTTCGTCGTCGTCGGCGGCGGCGGGCTTGGCCTGCATCGCGGCGTGATCGTGCTGCTGCGCCTGCGCGACGCCCGCTGCGCACGCGAGCGCGACGGCGAGTCCGGCGATGCGCTGTCGGCGGTGCATGGCATTCATGCCTCCACCCGCACTTCGCGCATCATGCCCGCTTCCATGTGATACAGCAGATGGCAGTGATAGGCCCAGCGGCCCAGTGCGTCGGCGCGCACGCGATACGCGCGCTTCGTGCCCGGCGGCATGTCGACGGTGTGTTTGCGGACCATGAACGCGCCCTTCTCGTCTTCCAGATCGCTCCATAGCCCGTGCAGATGGATGGGGTGGGTCATCATCGTGTCGTTCACCAGCACGATCCGCATGCGTTCGCCGTAGTTGAGCCGCAGCGGTTCCGCGCTGGCGAACGGTTCGCCGTCGAACGACCACGCGAAGCGCTCCATGTGCCCGGTGAGATGCAGTTCGACATCGCGGCCGGGGTCGCGGCCGTCGGGATCGTCGAACAGGCTGCGCAGCATCGAGTAGCTCAAGGTCTTGCGACCGTTGCCGCGCAGACCGATGCCGGGGTCGTCGAGTTTCGGTGTGGGCGTCATGGTCTGCATGTCGACCAGCGGATTGCCGGCTTCGCTGGCGGGATGGGTTTGCATGCCGCCGGACATGGAGCCCCGCATGTTCGCGCCGCAGCCGCCTTCCATGCCTTTCATCGAGGACATGTCGTGGCTGCTGTGGTCCATGTTTCCATGATCCATGCCGCCGTGATCCATACCGCCGTGATCCATACCGCCATGTCCCATGTCCGCCATGCTCAGGATCGGTCGCGGGTCCACCGGCGGCACAGGTGCGCGCAGACCTTCGCGCACCGCCAGCGTGCCGCTGACATAACCGGTGCGGCCGATATCCTGGGCGAAGATCGTGAATGCGTCCTGCCCGCTCGGCGTCACGATCACGTCGAAGGTTTCCGCCGGTGCGATGCGGAATTCCTCGATCGACACCGGATGCACGTTCTGCCCATCCACCGCGACCACCGTCAGCCTCAGTCCGGGGATGCGCACGTCGAAATGCGTCATCGCCGAACCGTTGATCACGCGCAGCCGCACCTTGTCGCCGGGTGCGAACAGGCCGGTCCAGTTGCCCAGCGACGTGGTGCCGTTGATCAGATAGGTATACGTATGCGCGTTGACGTCGGACAGATCGGTCGGCGTCATCCGCATCTCGCCCCACATTTTCCTGTCCTGCAGCGTGGCGCCGAGTCCATCGCGACGTGCGTCGCGCAGGAAATCGCCCACGGTGCGTTTGCTGAAGTTGTCGTGGCCGGGCATTTTCTTCAGCCGCGCGTACAGATCGGCGGGCGCCAGATCGGTCCAGTCGCTGAGCAGCACCACGTGATCGCGCTGATAGTCGAAGGGCTCGGGTTCGGCGGCGTCGACGATCAGCGCGCCGTACAGGCCGGCCTGTTCCTGGAAACCGGAATGGCTGTGATACCAGTACGTGCCCGATTGGCGCAGGTCGAAACGGTAGCGATAGGTTTCGCCCGGGCCGATGCCGTCGAAACTCATCCCCGGCACGCCGTCCATGTTCGCCGGCAGCAGGATGCCGTGCCAGTGGATCGAGGTCTGGCGGCCGTGGATCGAATTCGGCGGCAATCGGTTGCTCACGCGCAGTTCGACCGTGGTGCCTTCGCGCCAGCGCAGCGTCGGCGCCGGCACCGAGCCGTTGACCGCGACGCCGATGCGCGTGCGGCCGGTGAAGTTCACCGGCAGTTCGCCGATGGACAGATCGAAATCGGTGCCGGTCAGCACCGGCGCGGCGGCATTGCCGAAGCGCGGCCAACCGAAGGCGGCAAGGACGCCGCCCGCGGCGAGGCCCTGCACGAAACGACGACGCGAGACGTCGCCGGCAAAAGAAGAGGAGGACGAAGAAGAGGAAGACATGGACACACTCCACACGACCGCCGTCCGCAGTGGCGGAGCAGGGTCGGGTTTACGGATCGGGATATGCGCGGGAGGCGCGCACAGGGACGGCGCCCGGACGGGCGCGGGGGACGCTCAGCCGATGGGAGGTCGGACGGGATGGGGCAATGCGGGTGTCGCATGGGTGTACGCGGCAGTCTCCGCATGCGTGATGCGAGCGGAGGCGTGCAGCAGCAGCGTCGGCGGCATCAGCGCGGCCTGGCAATGGGCGGTGCAGTCGCAGTCGCAAGCGCTGCCGCAATCATCGCCGCTGCCATGCGCGTCGGGGGACGAGGCATCGCCGGGCATGCCGTGATGCGACCTATCGTCCATGGGTGCAGTCGCTTCCCGCGCCATGTCGCCGTGGCAGGGCGGTTCGGCGACGGCCGCGGCTTCAACGGAAGAGCGGTCGACGGCCGTCGCCGAGTGGGCGCAGCCCGCGTGCGCCGATGCCATGGCCGCGCCGATGCCGTTCGCCACCAGGGCGAGGCTGAGCAGCATGTGCAGCAGGAGCGGTAGCGGACGCATGGCGGAAGTGTACTCCGGATGTCCAAATCGGCTGAACCGGCTGAACCGGCTTCAGGCCGGATCGATCGCGGTCACGGGGTAGCCCTGCGCTGCGATGGCGGCAGCGGCCTGGTCCGCAGCGACATCGCCGACCACGGTCACGATGCCGGCGCTCAGATCGACATCGACCCGTGCCTCTGGACTCAGGGTGTGGATGGCGCGGGTGACGCTGCGGATGCAGTGTCCGCAAGTCATGCCTTCGACGGTGAATTTCATGGTGAAGTCCTCATGGGGCGTCGGTGGGAGTACCGACGCGGCCAGCCTGGGCCTTGCCATGGGGGCAAGGTCAAGCATCGCGCCGACTGAATGCGGAGCGGGATGCGGCCCCGCAATGTCCCGATGGACGGATGTTGACCTTGCCATCGTGGGAAGCTGCAACCTCTGGGCACTCCACATCGAGGCCAGTGCAATGAACCCCACTAATGCAGAGGCCGCATCGATCGCGATGCCCTCTGCGTCCCTCCGCTTTCCCGTCCTCGGCATGACCTGCGCCTCGTGCGTGGGCCGGGTCGAGCGCGCGCTGCGCACCGTGCCGGGCGTGGCCGACGTCAGCGTCAATCCCGCAACCGAGCTCGCCGATGTGCGCGCCGATGCCGGTACCGATCCGCAGGCGCTCGCCGTGGCGATGAGCGCGGCAGTAAGCGATGCCGGTTATTCGCTGCCCACTCGCGAGATCGCGCTGGTCATCGGCGGCATGACCTGCGCTTCGTGCGTGAACCGGATCGAGCGCGCCCTGCGCGGCGTGCCCGGCGTGATCGAGGCCAGCGTGAATCTCGCGACCGAACGCGCCCGGGTGAAGGCGATCGCCGACGACGAGGCCGGACTGGCCGCGCGTCTGATCGCCGCAGTGGTCGACGCCGGCTACACCGCGACGCTGCCGCAGGAGGCCGCCGCCACCGTCGCTGCGCCGCGCATCGCCAAGGAAACCGTGCATCTGCTGCTCGCTGCCGCGCTGTCGCTGCCGCTGGTGGTGCCGATGCTGGCGCTGCCGTTCGGCGAACACTGGATGTTGCCGGGCTGGCTGCAACTGTTGCTGGCGACGCCGGTGCAGTTCTGGCTGGGCGCGCGGTTCTATCGCGCCGCCTGGGGCGCGCTGAAGGCGCGCAGCGGCAACATGGATCTGCTGGTCGCGTTGGGCACCACCGCCGGATACGGGCTCAGCGCGTATCACCTGCTGGTGGGTTATCTGGCGGGCGATGGCCTGTCCGGCGGCGCCGGCCACCACGGAGAACATGCGCTCTATTTCGAAGCGTCGGCGGTGGTCATCACGCTCATTCTGATGGGCAAATGGCTGGAGGCGCGCGCGAAGCGCCAGACCACCGAGGCGATCCGCGCGCTGCAGGCGCTGCGACCGACCCGGGCGCGGCTGCGTCGCGACGGGCGCGAAGTCGACGTGCCGGTGAGCGAGGTCGCGGTCGGCGATGTCGTGGTGGTCCGCCCAGGCGAGCGCTTCCCGGTCGATGGCGAAGTCGTCGAAGGCCTGACCCACGCCGACGAATCGTTGATCACCGGCGAATCGCTGCCGGTCAGCAAGGGCGAAGGGGATCGCGTCACCGGCGGTGCCGTGAACGGCGAGGGGCTGGTGGCGGTGCGCACCATGGCGGTGGGCGCGGAAAGCGCGCTGGCGCGGATCGTGCGGATGGTCGAGGACGCGCAGGCCGGCAAGGCGCCGATCCAGAAGCTGGTCGATCGGGTGAGCTCGGTATTCGTGCCAGTGGTGGTGGCGATCGCGCTGATCGCGCTGCTTGGGTGGGGCTTCGCCACCGGCGACTGGAACGCGGCCATCCTGAACGCCGTGGCGGTGCTGGTCATCGCCTGTCCCTGTGCGTTGGGTCTGGCCACGCCGACCGCGGTGATGGCCGGCACCGGCGTCGCTGCGCGCGCCGGCATTCTGATCAAGGATGCCGAAGCGTTGGAACTCGCCCACGAGGTCTCGATCGTCGCCTTCGACAAGACCGGCACGCTCACCGAAGGCAAACCCGCGCTGGACGAGGCGGTGGCCGTCGACGGCCGGCAGACGCGCATGGTCGCGCTGGCCGCCGCGCTGCAGAGCGGCAGCGAACATCCGCTGGCGAAGGCGGTGCTTGCCGCGCACGGCGACGCGCCGCTGGCGCCGGCCGCCGAGGTGCGCGCGGTCCCCGGTCGCGGCGTGCGTGGCGTGGTGGAGGGGCGCACGCTGCTGCTGGGCAGCGGCCGGATGATGGTCGAGGCCGGCGTCGATCTGTCGCCGTTGGCGGCGCGCGCCGATGCGCTGGCCGGCGCCGGCTGCACGGTGTCGTGGCTTGCGGAAGTGGGCGTCGACGGCGCCATGTTGCGCGGCCTGCTCGCGTTCCGCGACCGCCCGCGCTCCGGCGCCGCGGAGGCGATCGCGCGGCTGCGCGCGCTCGGCGTGCGCACGGTGATGATCTCCGGCGACAACGCCGGCGCTGCGGGTGCGGTGGCCGCGGCGCTCGGCATCGACGATGTGCGCGCGAACGTGCTGCCGGAGCAGAAGGCCGACGCGGTGCGCGCACTGGCCGCGGAAGGCCGCGTCGCGATGATCGGCGACGGCATCAACGACGCGCCGGCGCTGGCCGCGGCGGACGTGGGCATCGCCATGGGCAGCGGCACCGACGTCGCGATGCATGCCGCCGGCATTACCCTGATGCGCGGCGACCTGGATCTGGTCGCCGCCGCGCTCGACATCTCGCGCCGCACCGTGCGCAAGATCCGCCAGAATCTGTTCTGGGCGTTCGCCTACAACGTCGTCGGCATTCCGCTGGCCGCCTTCGGCCTGCTCGATCCGGTGTTCGCGGGCGCGGCGATGGCGTTCTCGTCGGTGAGCGTGGTCGCCAACACCCTGCTGCTGCGGCGCTGGTCGCCGCCGCTGCGCTGAATCACAGGCCCAGGAGTCCGTCATGCCCAGACCCGCCATCCGCCCCGAACTGGCCGAAGCCCGCGGCCAGGGCCTGCACAACATCGGCGAGGCCGCGGCGCTGACCGGCGCCAGCGCCAAGATGATCCGCCACTACGAAGCCATCGGCCTGTTGCCGCAGGCCGGCCGCACCTTCGCGGGCTACCGCATCTACAGCGAGGCCGACCTGCACCGCATCCGCTTCATCAAACGCGCGCGCGGACTGGGTTTTTCGATGAAGCAGATCGAAGCCCTGCTCGGACTGTGGGACGACCGCAACCGCGCCAGCGCCGAGGTGAAGGCGCTGGCGCGCAGCCATTCCGCGGCGCTCGCCGCCAAAATCGCCGAGATGCGGGCGATGCAGCGCACGCTCGACGAACTCGCCGAGCGTTGCCACGGCAACGACCGTCCGGACTGCCCGATCCTCGACGATCTGGCTGCCGACGACCACGCCGTCGCGGAGCGGGGCTGCCACTGAGGCCGGTCGCGAAAACGCCGCGCCTCAGCGCCGCGCCAGTCGCGGCCACGCCCACATCAGCAGCAGCCACGCCGGCAGCAGGCCGATGCCGTGCACGGTCAAGGTCCACACCGGCTGCGTGGCGACGGCGAAGAGTGCCGCGCCCTGCATGCAGATGTAGACCGCGCCGATCATCAGCAGCTCGAACGGCCGCGCGTTGCGGCACAGCGCACCCAGGCACAGGCCCCAACTGGTGATCGAGACGATCGCCGTCAGCGTCGCCAGTGCGGCCACCGGCTCGCTGACCAGCAGCCGGATCATCGCCGGCAGACTCAGCGCGAACAGCATCGTGAACCCGACCAGGAACCGCGCCGCCAGCAGACGCGACAACACGTGCGGCGCGGTGAACACCAGTCCGCCCGTCCCGTGGTCGCGTTCGCGCAGCACACCGCGCGACAGCACATCCAGCGGCAGCACCCACGCCAGCAGCAGCGCCATGCGCATGCCTTCGTCGGGCGCGAACGCCTGCGCGCCCAAGGCCCCGAGCGCGGCGAGCCACCACCAGATCCGGCGCTGGCGCAGCGCGAGTTTCAGTTCGGCCACTGTCAAGATTCCCAGCGATCCGCGCGCGAACGGATCCAGCAGCCAGTCGACCCAGCGCATCGAGCGGCCGGCGCCCGACCGCGCCTTCGCCGTCGACAGGCCGCGCGCGGCGGCCCAGTCCAACAGCGGCGCTGCCGCCAGCGTGAGCAGCATCGCCAGCGCCAGCCACAGCGCACGGCTGCCGACGACCTTGCCGCCGGGCTGCCATGTCGGCCAGTCGAAGCGCACGGAATCGGCGGTCATCGCGTCGCCGCCCAGATTGAAGCCCATCGGCAGGGGCTTGCCGGTCTGCGCTTCGCGCACCCGCTTGAACTCGCGCGCCGCCACCATCATGCCGCTGGGATCGCTGGCCCAGCCCTGCGGATCGGCCCTGGCGTCGTCATGGTTCGCCACCGGGACGGTCAGCATCACCGTCCACACCACGAAGAACAGCACGTTGCCCGCGGTGCGGCGCAGCCACGGCACCAGATCGAACCAGATCGCGAACATTGCGGTCAGCGCGAGGCTGGGCAGGCTGAGCAGCAGCAGCGGCTTGAGCAGTTCGATCACATCGATGTGCCGATCTTCGGCGCGTACCCACTGCGCGGCCACGGCGACGACGATCCCGACCGCCGCGATCATCCCGAACACCGCCATATGACTGGCCCATTTCGCCAGCAGATAACCGCCGCGGGTCATCGGCGTGGTCACCAGCAGCTGCCAGACGCGGGTTTCGATGTCGCGGGTGAGCGTGCCGCGCACCAGATAAAAGCCGATCAGGTTGAGGAAGGTGCTGTAGATCAGCCCCAGCCCCATGCCGGCCCATGCGCTGGAATAGCGGCCGCGCGAGCCGTCGCCCAGCGACAGCGTGCTGTAGCCCGACTCCATGGGCGGGAAGCACCACCAGGTGCCCCAGGCCATCAACGCGAGCACGATCCAGAACCGCGGCGTGCGCATGCGCTCGCGCACGTCGGCCTGCAGGATCGCGAAGAACCGCTGCCACGCGGCCATGTCAGTGGCTTCCGGCGATGGCGTCGCCTGCGGACTTGCCGGTCAGCCAGGTGTAAGCGTCTTCCAGCTCCGGTATGGCCGGTTGCGCGTCGGCATGCGGGCATTCGCTGGCGATCACCCGCACGCGGATGCCCTCGGGCCGGCGCAGCGAGCCGCACATCGTGAACTGCTTGCGCACCTCGGCCAGCCGCTCCGGCGCGATGGTCCAGTCCCAGACGTGGCCATCGGCGCGCGCGATCAGCTGATCCGGCGTGCCGTGGAAGCGCAGCTCGCCCGCGCTCATCACCGCCAGCGCGGTCGCGCTGGCTTCCACGTCGGAGACGATATGGGTGGACAGGATCACCAGCCGTTCGCCGGCCAGGTCGGTGAGCAGATGCCGGAAACGCATGCGCTCCTCCGGATCCAGGCCCACCGTGGGTTCGTCCACGATCAACAGCATCGGGTCGTTGAGCAGCGCCTGGGCGATGCCGACCCGCTGGCGCATGCCGCCGGAATATTCGCCGAGGCGGCGGTCGGCGGCGTCGTTCAGACCGACCAGCGATAGACAGGCGTCGACCCGCTCCCGCGCCTTGGCCCCGGACAGGCCCTTCACCGCGGCCAGGAACGCAAGGAATTCGCGTGCGCTGAGCGCCGGATACACCCCGAAATCCTGCGGCAGATAGCCCAGGGTGTGGCGCAGGGTGTTCGGCGACACCGCCAGATCCTCACCGTTCCAGGTCGCCCGGCCGCTGGTCGCGCGGGTCATCGTCGCCAGGATCCGCATCAGCGTGGACTTGCCCGCGCCGTTCGGCCCCAGCAGGCCCAGGATGCCTGGCCCCAGATCGAGATCGATCCCATGGACCGCCTGATGGCCGCCGGAATATCGGTAACCGACTGATTTCAAAGACAACGCGCACTGCGACATGACCCGCCCTCTGCGCTGTGCGTCCCGTCGGCGACGGATCCCCGGCTCCAGCTGCATAGGTACTATAGTTAACTACAACACCTAAGCACATGGGTCGAAAGGCATGGTTGGCGCACGCCAACCGGCCGGGCCGCCGCCACCGTCGTAGCCCGGCTCTCGCCACAGGCGAGAGCCGGGGCTCTTCGTCGAGGCGCAGCGCAGATCGTCCGCGCAAGCGCCCGCACATCCGGGCGACAAACCATCTCGGATGCGACAGCGAGCGTCGACAGGCCGCTGACACGGCAGACCGCTCCTGTCTCACCGACTTGTCGAACCAGCCCACGATGCTTTCCGTTCTCCCCGCGCAGCGGGGAGAAGGTGGCGCGAAGCGCCGGATGAGGGGCGCTTTCACCGCGCACGGGTCGTAACGACAGCTCTGGCGGGCAGATCAAACTTCCTGCCGCAATCCCGTAGCCCGGCTCTCGCCACAGGCGAGAGCCGGGGCTCTTCGTCGAGGCGCAGCGCAGATCGTCCGCGCCGCACATCCGGGCGACAAACCATCCCGGATGCGACAGCGAGCGTCGACAGGCCGCCGCCACGGCACAACACCGCTCCTGTCTCACGGACTTGGCGAACCACCTCACGAGGCAAAGACAGGCAAAGACCGGGACATCCACAATTCAGAACAAAGACCGCAAAGACCGGGACATCCACAATTCAGAATATTCCTACAGTGCCCCGGGAGGTTTCCTGATACTTCCAGTGCTGCAGAAGCGGGATGCTGTTCCCATGACCCGTCCCCGCTCCGAACTCGTTTCCGTCAATGCAGAAGGCGCCTATCATTGCGTCCAGCGTTGCGTCAGACGGGCCTTTCTGTGCGGGACGGATGCGTACACGGGGCGATCGTTTGAACATCGCAAGGACTGGATTGAAACCCGCATCCGTCTCATGGCCGAATGTTTCGCCGTCGCCATCGAAGCCTACGCGGTCATGAGCAATCATCTGCACCTCGTGCTTCGGATGGATCCGGGCACGGCGGCACGGTACGCCGACCAGGAGATCGCCACGCGCTGGGTGCGCCTGTTTCCTCCGCGCGAGCCGTCGCAAAGCGCCATCGATTCCAAGCGACAGCGTCTGCTTGCCGATCCGGCCCGACTGGAGACGATCCGCAGCCGGCTTGGCAGCCTGTCCTGGCTGATGCGTTGCCTCGTCGAGCCGATCGCGCGACGGGCCAATCGCGAGGACGGCTGCAAAGGTCGTTTCTGGGAAGGGCGATACAAGTGCCAGGTACTGTGCGACACGCGGGCTTTGCTTGCGGCGATGGCCTACGTCGATCTCAACCCGATCCGTGCAGGCGTCGCCGATCGATTGGATCGCGCCACGCATACGGGCGCACACGTTCGTATCGAACATATGCGCGCACACCCGGAATCCGCAGCCATGCCGCTGCGCCCGGTCCTGGGCGACCTTCGGCCTGTACTACCTCTCAGCGCGGCGGACTATCTGCAGATCCTCGACTGGACCGGACGGACGCTCGCGCCCGCAAAGCGTGGACAGATCGCGCAGGATGCACCGGCGATCCTCTCGATGATCGATCGCGATCCGGAGCGCTGGCGTCAGCGCGTTGCGGGCTTTGGCAGTGGCTGGCTTCGAGCCGTCGGTACGGCGCAGGATCTGATCGCATTGGCGGAGCGGATCGGCCAGCAGTGGTTGAAGGGCGTTCGCCTGGCTGTTCGCTTAAGTTGAATCGTAAGCATCAGGACATCGTCCGGCTGGAAGGATGGCCCGTGGGCGAGTTTCGCGTTCATCGAAAACGCCCTGCACTCGGGTTCGCCAGGGCCGAGGATTTGGGAGCGCTGCGGGTATCTGGCCTAGCCCGTGGGAAAACTCTGGGTGTCCCAGCATTTTGGGAAAACTGTGGGTGTCCCAGTATTTTCCTGGGCCTAGCCTGTGGGAAAACTGTGGGTGTCCCAGCATTTTGCTCTCCAGCATTTTGCTCTCGACACAGGCGAGAGCCGGTGCTCTTCGTCGAATTGCGGCGTACATCACGCCGCGAAGCGCCTGAAAATTAAACGCCAAGGAATCGGCGTGCGCTTTGCAAGAGAGCACTGCAAAAATGCAAGGATTAAGCCAATCGAATCGGCTGTAACTCATTACGCATGAAGTTGCGGAAGCATTCCCGGTTTGCTTGCGATGCATGCTGAAAATACCGAGAAATACGTGGAATTCTTTTGCTTCCGCGCGTGCGCTTTGAAGCCTGAAAATCATTGCCGTGAGATTGGCACGGCGTTTGCGAATTCCTCAGCACCGGCAATCCGCCGGCATTCCCCAAGAAGACATCGCCATGGCTCAGAAGCAGACCAATCAGAATCAGACCAATTCCAACGGCAACGATCAAAACCAAAATCAGAAGGGTGGCCAGCGCCCGACGGACGACCAGCAGACCACAGGCCAACAGGCTCAGCAGCGCGGCCAGAATCAGAAGCCGCAGAACGACGATCAGCAGAACGACGATCAGCAGGACCGCTCGAACCAGGCAGGCCGGCAGACTCAGGCCCGTTGATATCTGACGCTACGCGCCCCGGTATTGCGGGGTGCGCGGCTTTATTACCGCCAGGATCTTCACTCGTTCGCACGAGGACGACATCCACCCACTTCTATCGGAAGGCAGACACCATGGCACGCGCGAAACCCAACAACGATCAGGTCACCGAACTTCTGCTGCAGGCATTGGAAACAGAGCGCGGTGGAATTCAGGTGTACACGGCTGCCATCCAGGCCGCGGTCAACGACGATCTGCGCGAAGAGTGGACGGAATATCTTGAAGAAACCCACCGGCACGAAGAGGTGTTGAACAGCGTCTTCGCTGAGCTGGGCTTGGATACCGAAGCGCAAAGTCCTGGACGGGACGTCGTGGCGCACCATGGCGCCTCGCTGGTCGCCGCCATCGAAATGGCGATGGCCAATGCCGATCCGGCTGCCGCGGAACTCGTCGCCGCTGAATGCGTCGTGCTTGCGGAAACCAAGGATCACCAGAACTGGGAGTTGATCGGCCGCGTCGCCGATGCCGGCGGTCCGCACGCGAAAATCCTGAAGGCTGCGCATGACGCGGTGGAACAGGACGAGGATCACCACTACTACCACACCAAAGGTTGGAGCCGGGAACTGTGGATCCAGAGCCTGGGCCTGCCGGCCGTGCTGCCGCCGCCGGAAGAAGTCAAACAGGTCGAGACCGCGATCGGCGCGTCCCGGGCCGAACAGGCGCGCGACGAGATGATGTGACGCAGGCCCGCCAAGTCGCTAGCGACGCTTGTTCCTGCTGACGATCACCTGTCCGACGATGGCCGTCAGCAGGATCAGGCTGTTGGTGACCACAAATACCACGTTGCCTACCAGCGCGCTGTAAACAACGAACAGAAGCGATGCCGTGATCTGCCCCACGAACAACCACGTCGAGACGCCTTCGGCGCTCTTGTCTTTCGCCTGCTTGGCGATCTGGCGGACGAGGGTGGCGAGGAGAACGACCGTCGCCACCCAGCCGATGAGGTTTGGATCGAAAGGTAGATCGTGCATCCATTGCTCCTGTGTGCCGGACATACGCACGCGACTATACCCGCCCGTCGTATCCGCGACGGCTTTTCCTGAGACATGACGGAAGACCCGCGCCATGAAAGCATTGACTTACCACGGCAAGAAGGATGTCCGCGTCGAGGACGTGCCGGATCCTGTTCTGATCGATCGCGACGACATCATCCTGCGCGTGACCGCCACGGCGATCTGTGGATCCGACCTGCACCTCTATCGCGGCAAGATCCCCGACCTGCACGACGGCGACATCCTGGGCCATGAATTCATGGGCGTGGTGGAAGAAATCGGTCCCGGAGTGAAGGCCGTCAAGAAAGGCGACCGCGTCGTGATCCCGTTCGTCATCGCCTGTGGCGAATGCTTCCACTGCAGGTTAGACGAGTTCTCCGCCTGCGAGACCACGAACACAGGCAAAGGCTCCGCGATGAATCAGAAAGGCATCAAGCCGCCGGCCGCCTTGTTCGGTTATTCCCATCTCTATGGCGGGATCGCCGGCGGCCAAGCCCAGTTCGTACGCGTGCCGCAGGCCAACGTCGGGCCGCTGATCGTTCCGGACGCCTTGGCGGACGAACAGGTGCTGTTCCTTTCCGACATCCTCCCGACCGGCTACCAGGCGGTGGTGAACGCCGGGATCGGGCGTGGGTCGACCGTGGCGATTTTCGGCGCCGGCCCTGTCGGCCTCATGTCGGCGGCCTGCGCGCGCATGCTTGGCGCGGAACGCATTTTCATGGTGGACGAGTTGCAGTACCGGCTGGACTTCGCGCAGGCGGCCTACGGCATCATCCCGATCAACATGAAGGATGTGGATGATCCGGCCGAACTGATCATCTCCCGAACCGGTGGCCGTGGAGCAGACGCCACGATCGATGCCGTGGGCTTCGAAGCCAAGGGCAGCACTACCGAAACGGTGCTGACAACGCTCAAGCTGGAAGGCAGCAGTGGCGCCGCGCTGCGCCAGTGCATCGCGGCAACCCGCCGCTGCGGTACCGTGAGCATCCCCGGCGTCTACGCCGGGTTTCTACACGGCTTCCTGCTTGGAGATGCGTTCGACAAAGGCCTGACCTTCAAGATGGGCCAGACCCATGTGCAGAAACTCATGCCCGAATTACTGGAACGCATCGGGGAGGGCCTGCTGAAGCCGGAGATCATCATCTCGCACCGGATGTCGCTTGCCGACGCAGCGCAAGGCTATGCGACGTTCGACAACGCCGAAGACGACTGTCGAAAAGTCGTTCTCACGCCGTAAGGCGGCGTCATGCACATGACCGGCTTCTCGACTCACAACTCGGTTCTGTTCGACGCAAATGGAACCGACCGGGCGGGAATCGCGTTATCCGACCTCAATGTCGAGCGACTGGAATCGACCCAGCTCCTGTGGGTTGATTGTCAAGACATGGCGGCGTTCGAAGCCGTCCAAGCCCGTCTCGGCATTCCGGAATCCTTGACGAAGGCGGCTTGTGTGCATGACGATCAGCCCGCCGTGCTCAATACGACGGAACACTTCTGGATCCGGGTATTCAGTCTGTCGATCGATACATCAGCGCACATCGATAACTGCAAGCTGGATATCGTTGCTGGGCGCAATGTCGTGATCACGATCCGGCGCTCTAACTCGTCCGGGACACCGGAACTGATGTCTAGACCCGATTGCGACACCGCGCTCGGCCGTCTGGATGCTGCCAGTTTCGTCGCGGCGATATTGCATCGTCTGCTGACCACCTATTTCGATGCGGTCGCGGAAATCGAGGATCATGTCGAACGCATCGATCAGATCATTCTGGATCCCCGACACGTGGATTGCACGGACGAGCTTCGTCGGCTGTTGCGGGCGACCGCTCAGGTGCGCAAGCGTCTTGCGCAACACCGCATCGTGTTTTCCACGCTGGCAAGGCCGGACTTCAGTCCCGCCGACCAAGGAGATCGCCGGAAGCATTTCGCGGCGCTGGACGATAAATACGAGCGAGCGATGGATGTCGCGGAGGACAGCCGGGATCTTGTCGTGGATTGTTTTGAACTCTTCAGCAGCCGCACAGCGCTCGATACCAATCGCGCGATGAGGACGTTGACCTTCTTGACGGTCTTGATCGGTGCGCTGGCGGTCACGGCTGGCGTTCTGGGCATGAACTTCCAGGTAGGATTCTTCTCATCCGAAATCGGGTTTTGGATCACCATCGCCGTCATGCTGTTAATGTCGATCGCGGCATGGTGGCTGGCCTCGCGCAAACAATGGACATGAACTCGGCAGTCACTGTGCAGGCGCGCCAGCGCTTATGCTGGGAAGGATACTCGCGAATAGATCGCATGCGTGATCGCAATGCGAGGTATAGGCGCTCACGCGGTTGAAGCGATGGGAAAAAGCAGAACCCCCGGGTGGATGCCAAGCATGCTTTTGGGAATCGATTTCCCCAAGGAACATCTGATCAAAGGCCGTAAGGCGCAATCCGTAGGGCTGAACGCACGCATCGGTTTCCGCCAATCGGGATCACGGCCTACCAGTATCGGCGGAATCGCCTTCGGCGGTTCGGCCCTACGAAACATCCGTTCCGGTCGAAAGCAGCTGCCCATCCATACGATTGCGGCAGTTCAAACCATCTGGCCTGTAACGAGCGACAGAGCCGCAAAGCGCATCGATCGCTGATTTCCATCGTCAATCAAACGATATCGACAGGGAGTCGCCGAACCGTATTCTGCGCCGCTTCTGCGACGCTTGCCCAAGCCCCCGCAGCAGTACAACATTCAACCCTCGACCACTCCAGGGGCGCGCCCATGTTCCGCAAATCGATGCTGTTGCTTGGCCTCTGCGCCCTGGCGCTGCCCCTGGCCGCCCAGGACAGCGATTCCTCCGACCAATTGGATACCGTGGTAGTGACCGGATCAAGAATCGGTTACGACGATCTGCTCGATACCCCGGCGGTGTCGCTGACCAAGCCCGGCGATTATCTGCTGCAGACCATCGTGCTGGGCAACGACAGCCGCGATGCGGAGATGCGCAAGCGCGAGATCCACGAGACCATCGCGAAGTTGATCGCATCCGCGGGCGGCCGGTATGTGGTGTTCTACGTCGATGAATACCGGGTCGCGCTGAATCGGGACAACTATCGGGTCGATCTGGAGCAGGACGGCAAGCGTCCCGACACCAATCAGGTTTCCTTGCAGATCCGCGTCGGCATCGGCGGCGATCCGGCCAAGGCCGAGACGATCATCGCCGAGATGCGCCGTTTCGTGCGTAGCGCCGACAAGGTCGGCCGCACCGTGATCGATATCAAGGGCGATACCGCGCTGGTGATGAACAAGCCGGAGCGTTTCCGCTACGAACTGATCGACGCGATCGCGAAGGACTCGAAGCGGCTGATGGACGCGATGGCGCTGGACTGCAAGGTCCAGATCGATGGCTTGAACAGCCGGGTCCAGTGGGAACGGGCGTCGGCGGCGGAGCTGCTGCTGTACATCCCCTACCGGATGACGATTTCGGAGTGCCGCAGCGACGCGCGGTAACGGTTACGTTTTCGACAGATGCGCGACTGCCGCGGTGGCGGCATCGCGGTCGTTGTCGTCGAATGCCGAAATGGCGATGTCTTCGATGGTGTCCGCATCGATGCAGCGCACATTGACGCTGAATCCGTCGGGATGACTGCGCGGCACGTAGAACGCCTTCACGCCGCAGTGACCGCAGAACAGATGCCGCGCGGCGCCGGTATTGAAACGGTATTCGACCAGCGCGTCCTCGCCGGCCAGCAGCCGGAAGCGCGCGGCGGGGACGATCAGATGCAGGAAGCCGGTCATCCGGCAGATCGAGCAGTTGCAGTCCAGCGCTTCGATCGCCGCGGGCGCGTCGACTTCGAAGCGGACGCGGCGGCAATGACAGCCGCCGCGATGGATCGTATCGGCCGCGGCCAAGGCTTTCAGTCCTTGCCCTTGCCTTTTCCTTTGTCCCCGCCTTTTCCGCCATGACCGCTGTTGCCGGGGCCCTCGCCCTGGCCTTTGCCGCTGTGCCCCGGGCCGTGATCGCGGTGATCGCCGCCGCCGTGCTTCGGCCCCTTGCCGCGGCCGGGGAAGTCGCGTTCAAGGTCGCGGTCGATCTCGATCTGCCGGCCCCAGCGGTCGTAGGTCGGCACCATGCCGCGCTTCAGGCGGTGGAATTCGGCCGAGCCGGGCTTGATGCCGAGCCGTTTGGCCATCGCGCCCCAGCCTTGGCCGTGGTCGCGGTCCCACAGATCGACCACATACCGGCACGGGCGACCCGCGAGTTTGGCCAGCGCACAGGCGAAATAGACGTCGCCCGGCGCCCAACGGCGGCGGGTCAGCAGTTCCACCACCAGATCGCGCGGGGCGCCGTGGTAGCGGACGAGTTCGTCGACGAACGGGTCGCGGTACCGGCCGCCGTAGCGGTTCATGTCGCCCAGCCAGGTATCCACCCAGACGTCGCCGCTGCGCGGATTCCAGCCGAAGGTGAAGTCCTGGGCCTGCGCGCTGCCGGCGGCGAGGCCGAAGGCGAGGAGCGATGTGGCGATGAGCTTGCGCATGGTCGGGGATCCTGCTTCGAGAGTGGGCATGGTTGCATGATGCGGGGAAGCCGGGCCGCGAGGAAGCGCGGCGGACCGAAGCGCGTATCGCGTGGGTCCGGATTCAGAAATGCAGCGCGCCGCAGAAAGCCGCGGCGCGCTATGGAACGAGGAAGGAACGGCGCCCGGTGGCTGTGTCCAGTCGCGGCGCTCAGTCGAGGCCTTCAGTCGCGATCGCGCCAGCGACGGCCATCCCAGTAGCGATCGGGATATCTGCGGTCGTTGTAGCCGTAGTCGCGGCCGTCGCGGTCGTAGCGCGGATCGTAGTACTCGACCCGGCAGCGTCCACGGCTGTCGCAGCGCTGGCGGCTGTAGCGGCCGTAAGGGTCGCGGACGAAACCGTTGCGGCTGTAGTGGTCATCGCCGTAATAACCGTTGCGATAACGGCCGTCGCGCGGAACGTAGCGGTAGTACACAGGGCGGCCGCGATGGTCGCGTTCGACGATCAGGCGGTCGTCGTAGCCGTAACGGCCGTGACGGTAGTAGGGCTGGCCGCTGCGGAACGCGATATCGGCGACATCCACGATCACCCGGATCATGTCGTCCGAGCGTCTGTCGTCGGCGCGGGCCGGGGCGGGAAACAGGGCGCCGGCGCCGAGCGCGGCGGCGAGGGCAGCGGGGGCGAGCCAACGGGCGAGGGAGGACATGGCGGGATCTCCGGTCGACCGCGACAGTGCGGTCGGATGCGACGATGCCGCGCGACCGGTGAACATCGATTTAACCTTTCCGGTGGTGCGGAATGGATTCATTGGATGGTCAGCCCACCACCAGCGAACGCACTGCGGCCGGCAACTCCGCGGGCCCGCCGACGCTGCGCAGCCGGTCGAGCGCGTCCAGCGCCGACGGCGGAACGGCTTCTGCCTCGTGCGCCCAAGTCACGTGGTAGGGCATGTGCACGCCGCAGCCGCCGAGTTCCAGCACCGGCAGGATGTCCGAGCGCAGGGAGTTGCCGATCATCGCGAACTGCGACGGCGCCAGGCCGAACTCTTCCAGCAGCCGGGCGTAGGTGGTGGTGTCCTTCTCGCTGACGATCTCGATCCGCCGGAACAGGTCGGACAGCCCGGATTGGCGGACCTTGGCTTCCTGATGGAACAGGTCGCCCTTGGTGATCAGCACCACCTGATGGTCGCGGGCGATGGCGTCCACCGCTTCGGCGATCCCCGGCAGCAGCTCCACCGGATGCTGCAGCACCGCCTTGCCCAGTTCGACGATGCGGTGCACATCTTGCGCACTGATCCGCGCGTCGGTGATCTCCACCGCGGCCTCGATCATCGACAGCGTCATGCCCTTGGCGCCGTAACCGAACAGGGCGATGTTGCGCTTCTCGACCGCGTACAGCCGGTCGTGGGCGTCGTCCAGGTCGACGTAGGTAGCGACGATGCGTTCGAATTCCGATTGCGCGTCGCGGTAGTAGTCTTCGCTGCGCCAGAGGGTGTCGTCGGCGTCGAAGCCGATCATGTGCAGGTCGCGGGTCATGGGGTCGGTCTTGTCTGGATGGTGCGCCGCGCGGCGGCGAGTCTTATGGCAGGGTGGTGCGCAGTTTATCGGTCGTCGGCACCGCGTCGGCAGGGCGCAGCGGCGGCGGCGACAGCGCGGCCTTGTAGGCGCGATACAGCAGTTGGACCTTTTCCAGATACGCCTGCGTTTCCTTGTACGGCGGCACGCCGTCGTAGCGCGCGACCGCGCCCATGCCGGCGTTGTAGGCGGCGATAGCGAGGACATGGTCGTTCTTGAAGCGCTTCAGCAGCATCTTGAAATAGCGGCCGCCGCCGTCGATCGATTCCGCCGGCGAGAAGGCGTCCTTTACCCCGTATTCCTCGGCGGTCGCCGGCATCAGCTGCATCACGCCCTGCGCGCCCTTGGGCGACAGCGCCTTCTCGTCGAAGCCGCTTTCGACGTGCGCGATGGCGCGCAGCCACGCGTCGTCCACGCCGGTCTTTTTCGCGGTGGCCTTGAACAGCCGCGCGTGGCGGTCGAGCTTGGGCGTGTCGACCTTGCCCAGGCCCTCGTGCGCGGGTTCGCCGGGCGGCGTTGCCACGGTGAAGCGCAGATAGACCCTGGACCCGGGCAGGTTGCGGGTGCCGTAGACCGCTTTGCCGTCCTGGTCGCGCTCGTAGAGCGTGCCGCTGAACACGCCCATCTCGCCCCAGAGGTTCGGGGTCTGCACGGCGTTGTCGTCGATCTGCTTCGGCTCGCACTTCGAGCCGGGCTCCGGCGCGGTGGACAGGCTGACGGTGCCGGCGCGCACGCAGCGGTAGACGGTGCGCGCCTGCACGCAGATCGGCAGGCACAGCAGAAACACGCTCAAAAGAGCCGGGCATAGCATTGCGGGCAGGCGGCGCATGAACGGCATTCTACGGGGTGCACGGCTGAAGCCCTTTTAACGCGTAGCATGATCCGGGTCCGGCGCTGGCTCCGGACACTTCCGCGTCACGCCCGGCCGGTTTCCACCGTCGCCCGTTCCGCTCCTCTCTCGCAGGGTCGCCGCCACAGCGCGGACGGCCGATGGAGCGCGCATGCCCGGCGACAGCGCCGGTGCGGGATACCGCACCCGGATCATCGATCTCAAGCTCGGCGGCCACGAGTACCGCATCCGCGCGCTGGCCGACCGCCAGCAGTACGCCGATCCGCACGGTCTGGCCGAACGCGCCGGCATCGGTTCGGCGCAGTGGTGCCTGTTCGGGCAGCTCTGGCCGGCGGGGCGGGTGCTGGCCGGGGCGATGGCGGTGCTCGACATCGCCGGCAAGCGCATTCTCGAAGTCGGCTGCGGCCTGGGGCTGGCGAGCCTGGTGCTTCAGCGGCGCCGCGCGGACATCACCGCCAGCGACCATCATCCGCTGGCCGAACCCTTCCTGCGCGACAACGCCGCGCGCAACGGCCTGCCGGTCGTCGCCTATCGCGACCTGCCGTGGCCGCTGGACGACGCGCCGCTGGGCCGCTTCGACCTGATCATCGGCAGCGACGTGCTGTACGAGCGCCAGCACGTCCCGCAGCTGGCCGCGCTGCTGCATCGGCATGCGCGCGCGGGCGCGGAGATCATGATCACCGACCCGGGACGCGGATTCGGCAATCTGCTGAGCCACGCGCTGCACGATCAGGACTACAGCGTCGACGCGACCCGCTGTGCTTTCGACGAGGACGAGCGCGCGCCTTATCGCGGGCGTCTGCTGCGATACCGGCGCTGAAAGCCCACGTTGTCCCTGATGCCAGTCACTTAGCGCGAATTGTCCGTCTCATGCGGCCGTTTTCTCCTTCCCCCGCGTGCGGGGGAAGGCTGGGATGGGGGCGCTGTGCGCTGTTGTGTCGCGCGCCCCCACCTCAATCCTCCCCCGCACGCGGGGAGGAGGCCGCATCACATCGCCTCCAGACAACTCAGCACCGTTAACCGACTGGCATTACGGCTGCGTCAGCGCTTCGCCGCGGCTTCTTCCTGCGCCCAGGTGCGCGCGCTGCCGACGCGGCGCATCCGGTAGCGTTCGTGCTCGTCGTGCGCCTTGCCGTAGCGGCTGATTTCGATCGTTTCCAGCATCTCGACCACGCCGGTGTCGCGATTGAACAGCACCACGCCTTCCTCGTTGAACACCAGGTCGCCGGGGCGACCTTCGCGCGCTGCCGGGGCGTCTTCGCCGACGAGTTCGTCCACCAGCATCCACAGCATCTTCGCGTCGCCGCGCGGATCCAGCGTGCGGGTCCAGCGGATGCGCGCCAGCGCCGGATCCTCGTCGACCAGACTCAGCACGTATTCGCGACTGGCCTGCAGCGGCCGGCCTTCGCGCGGCGATTCCATCGGCGCGTCGTCGCGATAGCGCTTGCCGACGACCAGCGGCTTGCCGACGAACGCGGTGATCGCCTTCGCCTGCGCGCTGGACATCGCCTCGACGCTGCGCGTCGTGACGATGCCCTCGATCGATGCTTCCAGGTTGTTCCTGGCCAGCGTCAGCAGCGCCTTGTGGTCGGCCTTCGCCAGCTTCGGGTCGGCCACATCGAACATCCTCTGCAGGTTGGCGGCGAAGACCGGCAGCATCGCTCCGCGCACCTTGGTCACCACCGCATCGAGGTTGCGCACCCGGCGGTAATGCCCGTCGCGGTCCAGTTCCACCACCACCTCGACGCCGTCCAGCTCGTCCAGCATCGGCGCGAGCATGTCGATCATGCTGCGGTCGCCTTCCACCGCTTCCACCCGGCTGTTCTGCGTGGTCCAGGCCAGCGCATAGCCGCTGTCGTCGGCTTCGAGGGTCCGGATCGCGGTGCGGTCGGTGACGCGGCGTACGCTGACGGCGCCGTCACTGGTCTCGCGGACCACCGATTCGCTGTGGGGGCTGAAGACTACGCCGCCCGTGCCGTCTTCGGTCTCGCGGATCACTGATTCGCTGTCGTAGCTGGCGACGTCGCCGGCCTTCCAGGCGATGGGCCAGCGCACCCGTTCGGCGGCATCGGCGATCGACGGTGCCAGGGCCAGCGCGCATACCAGCGCGTACATCAACGGAAGACGGGGAATAACGGTCATGCGCGTTCCTTCGAGAATGCGGGACGTGTGCGTGCGCTCATGCGCCGCGCGAGATCAGCTCGCGCATGCGCGCGAGCTTCGGGGCCACGATCGGCACCGTGAGCATGGTGCTGGCCAGCGCCATCATCAGCAGCGCGGTGAACGTGCTGCCGGTGATGATGCCCTTGTCGAGCAGTACGGTCGCGAAAATGATCTCGATCAGCGCCTTGGTCTGCAGCAGCCAGCCGATGATCGAGGCTTCGCCGGGTTTCCATTTCAGAAGCCTGCCTGCGATGCGCACGCCGATCTGCTTGCCGGCGATCTGCATGACCAGCAGGAAACCCGCCGCCAGGAAGACCATCGCGCCGCCGACCTGCCAGTTGGTGCGCAGGCCGGTGCTGAGGAAAAACACCGGCATCAGCACCAGCAGCACATTGTGGCGGAGCACATCGAGCTTCTTCTGCTCGAACCAGTGGTGGTCCATGACCACGCCGGCCAGGAACGCGCCGACCATGTAATGCAGGCCGGACCAGTCTGCGCCGAAAGACACCGCTGCCAGCCAGATCAGCGCGACATACCAGCGGTCGGTCTCGGGCAAGCGCTGCATGAATTTGCGGAACAGCCAGCACGCCGGCACGAACAGGGCGATGAAGATCGCCTGGCGTTCCAGCCGCGCCCAGTCCATGACCACGATCGCCAGTACCGCCCAGATCGCGATGTCGTCGAGGCTGGCGTAGCGCAGGATCCGCTGTCCCAGCGGCTGGCGCAGGATCTGCAGTTTTTCCATCAACAGCACCAGGATCGGCAACGCGGTGACCGCCGACGCCATGCCGATGCCGAGCACGAACTGCCAGGGCTGCGCCTGGTCGCCGATCCAGCCGTCGAAATTCAGCAGGGTCAGCGCCGCGATACTGCCGAACAGCAGCGGCATACCCAGCGCCATGCCGGCGGTGATGGTGCTTTCGCGCCGCTGCTTCCAGGCTTCGCCGAGGTCCAGCTCGATGCCCGCCAGCCACACGAACAGCATCACCGCCCACCAGGCCACGCCGCTGAGCGACTGGATCACGTCCTTGGTGAAGATGAAGTTGTAGTACTCGGGGAAGAACGCGCCCAGCACGCCCGGGCCGAGCAGGATGCCGGTGAGGATCTGCACCACCACCAGCGGCGCGAAATAATCGGTGCGCCCCAGCCGCCAGATCAGATACGGCACCGCGAAGATCAGGACCATCGCGATCAGGAACAGCTCGGTGGTGGGGATGATCTGCGGCATGAAGGCGCGTTGTCCGGGCAAGGCCGGCAATCATAGTGGCGATGGCGGAGGATTCGGGGTGTGTTCAACCTGAACCATGGGACAGTCGGCGCCGCCTCCGCGTGCTAACCTCTCGCCGTTGATCGATAAAACGAGGCGTAAGCCCTTGATTCATAGTGCCTTCCCCCGCGCCTTTGTCGCCGTTCTGAGCCTCTCGCTCGCGGCCTGCGCCACCCAGTCCCCGCCTCCGCAGCCCGCGGCCCTCGTCGCCGCACCGGAGCCCGTCGCAGCACCAGCCGCACCGGCCGAAGTATTGCTGCCGAAAGTGCCGCAGCCGCCGGAACGCCCGGTGGCGCCGCCGGCGGTCACCGACCCGGCGATTCCCCGCGAACAGCGTATCGCCGCGTTCGTCGATTACACCGCGGCGACCTACGGCGTCGCGCCGCAGCGCATCCGCGACACGCTGGCGCAGGCCGTATACAAGCAGGGCATCATCGATGCCATTACCCGCCCGGCCGAGGCGGTGAAACCCTGGCGCGATTACCGGCCCATCTTCATCACCCCCGCGCGCATCGACGGCGGCCGGGCGTTCTACGCCGAGAATCGCGAGGCGCTGGACCGCGTCTCGGCGCAGACCGGGGTGCCGGCCGAATATATCGTCGCGATCATCGGCGTCGAAACCTCCTATGGCCGCAATACCGGCAGCTACCGGGTGCTGGACGCGCTGTACACGCTGGCGTTCGATCATCCCAAGCGCGCGCCGTTCTTCGCCGGCGAACTGGCGCAGCTGTTCGCGCTGACCGCGCAGGAGCCGCAGCTGGATCTGCCGGCGTTGAAGGGCAGCTACGCCGGTGCGATGGGCATGGGCCAGTTCATGCCCTCCAGCTATCGGCTGTGGGCGAAGGACGGCGACCGCGACGGCCGCCGCGACCTGCTCACCCACAAGCCCGACGTGTTCGCGTCGATCGCCAATTATTTCGTCGTCCACGGCTGGCAGGCCGGCGGCCCTGTGGTGGCGCGCGCGCAGTTCGACGCGCAGCAGGCCGAATTCGTGCCCGAAAACCTCGAGCCTGTGCATCCGCTGTCGACGCTGGCCGCGCGCGGCTACCGGCCGATGGCCGGCGAGCCCGCCCCCAGCGATACCGCGACCGAAGGCGCCACGGTGGTGAATCTCGACGGCGCCGCCGGTCGCGAGCACTGGCTGGGCTATCGCAATTACTACGTGATCACCCGCTACAACCGCTCGCCGATGTACGCGCTGGCGGTGCATCAGCTGGCGCAGGAGATTCGCGCCGGGGCGCAGCCGTGACTGTCGCGCCGCGCGTCGTCGCACTCACGCTCGCGCTGTCTGCCCTGACCGCCTGCGGCACCGCGCCGAAGAAATCCGCGCCGCCGCAGGCCGAGCGCACGCCCGCGCCGGCCGGGGAGCGCGAGCACGACCATCGCAACCGCAGCGCCCACGGGCCGAAGCGCTCGCCGTACGCGCCCGCGGTGGAAGACCCGACCAAGCGCGGCGATTACGTCGCTGGCGGCCTCTACGCACCGCACATCAAGGACAGCGCGCCGGACGAGATCGTCGATGTAGACGCCATCCCCGAACCCGAAGTGAAAGACGAGCCGCGTTCGCGCGCCGGCAACCGCAGCTACGCGGTACTCGGCAAGCGCTATCAGGTGAGGGACAGCGCCGAGGGCTATGTCGAGGAAGGCATGGCGTCGTACTACGGCAAGAAATTCCACGGCCGCCTCACCTCCAACCAGGAGGTATACGACATGTACGCCTTCAGCGCCGCGCACAAATCGCTGCCGCTGCCCAGTTACGTGCGGGTGACCAACCTGGCCAACGGCAAATCGGTGGTGGTGCGGGTGAACGACCGCGGCCCCTTCCACGCCGGCCGCGTCATCGATCTGAGCTATGCCGCCGCGACCAAGCTCGGCTTCACCAAGCAGGGCACGGCCAAGGTCGAAGTCCGCGCCCTGACCCCGGCCGATGGCCGCGGCGGACGGCCCGATGAGCGCACTGCGCGCGCCGAGCCGCCGGCCAAGCCGACGCCCGCGACGGTGGCGGACAACTCGGTGTCGGCCGATGAATTCGAACGCTGGATGCAGGCCCAAGGCATCCGCTTCGCCGGCAAGCCGGACGTCGATAAGCCTGACGTCGATCGACCCGCCGTCGATAAGCCCGAAGCCGGCAGGCAGGCGATTAGCGCCGCACCGGCCACGGCCGTGTTGCCCGCAGCCGCATCGCCGGCGTCCATCCAGGTGGCGCGCGCCGACACCGGCGACGTGCTGCTGCAATTGGCCTCGTTCACGGCCCGCGACAACGCCGAGCGCGCCCGCGACGCGCTGCAGGCCGGCGGCGTCGACGCGCTGCGGATCGACGAGGCTTCGGTGAACGGCCAGCCGGTGTGGCGCCTGCGCATCGGTCCGGTGCCGGCATCGCGGGTGCAGGAACTTTCCGCGCGCGCGGCCGATCTGGGCTTCGTCTCGGCGCAGATCGTGCGCGAATGAACGCGCACGAATGAGCATGTTCGAATCCCGCGGCTGATTCTGCAGTTCGCGGCGATGCGCCCGAACCGCGGCCCGCTTATCGGAATCTTTCGCCGCTTGCTTCAAGATAAGCGGCTGGCAGGTCTTTCAATCGTTTGTTTTTCGACGGCCGCGCGGCCGTTTTTCCCGGAGTACAGGTTTCGATGAAGATGTTGGGTGCGTTGCGACAGGGGGCGGTGCGCGTGTGGTTGGCGACCGCGTGCGCAGTGGGGATGACGGGCCTGGTACTGGCGCAAACGCTACTGGCGCAGACGCCGGCCGCCGCGCCTGCGGCCGCGAAACCCGCGCCGCCGCCGCTGGCCATTCCCGATGCGCCCAAACCCGTCACCGCCAAAGCCTGGCTGGTGATGGACGACGCCACCGGCAAGGTGCTGGCCGGCGAGAACATCGACCTGCGCTTGGAACCGGCCAGCATCACCAAGGTCATGACCTCCTATGTCATCGCCGCGGAACTGCAGGCCAAGCGCATCAAATCCACCGACAAGGTGATGATGAGCGAGAACGCCTGGCGCACCGGCGGTGCCGGCACCGACGGCAGCTACAGCGGCTTCGAGGTCAACAAGACCGCGCCGCTGGAGCAGATGGAAATGGGCATGGTGATCCAGTCCGGCAACGATGCCGCGATCGCGCTGGCCGAACACGTCGCCGGCAGCGAGGCCGCGTTCGCCACGCTGATGAACGACTACGCCAAACGCATAGGTCTGAAGAACACCAACTTCGTCAACGCCACCGGCCTGTCGGCCGAGGGCCATTACTCCACCGCCCGCGACCTGGCGCTGCTGGGCCGCGCGCTCATCCGGGATTTTCCCGGCCAGTACGCCTTCAACCGGGTGCGCGAATTCACCGTCGGCCCGATCACCCAGCGCAATCGCAATCTGCTGCTGTGGCGCGACGATTCGGTGGACGGCATCAAGACCGGCCACCACTCCGGCGCCGGCTATTGCCTGCTGTCCTCGGCCAAGCGCGGCGACCAGCGCCTGATCAGCGTGATCCTGCAGGCCAAGAGCGAGGAAGAGCGCGCGGTCGATTCGCTGGCCCTGCTCAACTGGGGATTCCGCTTCCACGAAACCCATCGCCTGTATCAGGCCGATGCGGCCATCGCCAGCCACAAGGTCTGGAAGGGCACCACCGACGTCGTGAAGCTCGGCCTGGATCAGCCGCTGCTGGTCAGCACCGCGCGCGGCCGCTATGCCGAACTCAAGCCGCTGATGGACGTGCCCAAGACCCTGGTCGCGCCGATCAAGGGCGGACAGAAGATCGGCACCGTGCGGGTGATGCTGGACGGCAAGGTGGTGATGGAAGCGCCGCTGATCGCGCTGGAAGGCGTGGCCGAGGCCGGTTTCTTCAAACGCCTGTGGCACGATTTCCTGATGTGGTGGGATTCCTGATCCACGTTTGAGGCTCCAGGTCGCACCGCGCCCCCGCGACATCCGCGCTCCGTGACATCGTGGCTCTATGACATCGTGGGACGCGCCGATATTGCCCTTCACGGGAGACACGCATGGATTACAGCGAGTTCGTCGCCGTCATCGGCGCGAAGAAAACGCCCGAATTGACCGATTTCGAGCGCGTGACGGTATTCGCCAACAGCGCCGACAAGGATGTGCTGTGGGCCGCGCTGGGCAACGGCGGCATCCATCCGATCTACCAGTCGCTGGTCGTGCAGGCGCTGCACCGGCGGATGATCGAGCAACTGGAGCGCGAACAGGCGCAGCAACGCAAACTGGAAGACGAGGCCCGGATCGACGCCACCAGGCCGGCGCCGTCGCGCAAGCGCAGCCGCTGAGCGCGGAGGGGATCGTCCCCGCCGCAGGCATCGATCGCCATCATCCATTTCACAATCCCAGATGTCTTCAACCGCAGACCTCGGAGTGACGCGCATGGCCCACCGCAGCCGCCTCGCCGGACTCATCATCGACTGCCGGACCGACGACCTCGACGCCGCCGCGCGCTTCTGGAGCGGCGCGCTCGGCCTGCCCATCGGCGAGCTGTCGCCGGAGGAATCCGCGACCTACGCCAAACTCGACGACGCCCCCGGCGATCTGCACGTCGAAGTGCAGAAGGTGACACACCCGTCGCGCGTGCATCTGGACATCGAGACCGACGACATCGAAGCGGAAGTCGCGCGCCTCGAAGCCCTCGGCGCGAAGCGCGTGCAGTCCGTCCACACCTGGTGCGTGATGGAAGCGCCCACCGGCCAGCGTTTCTGCGTGGTGCGGATGAAACATCCGGAGCGCGGCGCGACGCCGAACGCGTGGTGAGCCGGTCGACTCAGGGCTGCGCCTGCGAGCCCTGCGCACGGCGTCGCAGCCAGCCGCGGCGGACGAAGAACGCCAGCGTCATCACGCCCAGCCACACCCCGTAGCCCAGCGCGGTGGCCAGCACCTGAGGCCACATCCGGCCATAGCGCATATCCGCGTTGGCGTGCGACCAGTGGATGCTCCACACGAACGCCGCCACCGACAGCGCCAGCGCCGCGATATCGAACAGCACCCGCGCGGCCTTGCGCGGCTGCCGCGGATAGATCCAATACAGCACGCCGAGGATCAGGAACCACGGCAGGAACAGGATCAGGGCGAGATTGAGTTCGACGGCGGAATTCATCGGGCGATTTTAGCCGCTTTTGTTAGGAGGGGCTTCAGCCCCGATCCATGGCGTTCCTCGCAGCGTGCCTACGCCGACCAGAGCAACCTCGCGCGTTTCCTGGCGCTGTCTTGCACCGTCCCTTTCGCCTTCGGCTAATCAGGCGCTGTAATGGAAATTTGCAAGAGCGTGGCGGTAGAGCGTTCGCGCGCTTTTCTCCCTGCCTTTCGCCATCGGCGAAGGGGAGGGTCGGGGTGGGGTGCTTTTCCGGCCGAATGAAGTCCGGCCGCAGCCTCGCCCCCCTCCCAACCTCCCCCCGCGCTGCACGCAAGGGGAGGGGCGGATCGGCGCGCTCCGCGTGCAGCCGGCAACCCGCTTCTGTAGGAGCGACGGAAGTCGCGATGATCTGCGGCAATGCTCACCGAAGATCACGCGCATTGTTTCGATCGTCATTCCCGCATCAACGATTCAAGCGCGCGCGGGCTTTTCTCCCTCCCTTTCGCCATCGGCGAAGGGGAGGGGCGGGGTGGGGTGCTTTTCCGGCCGAATGAAGTCCGGCCGCAGCCCCGCCCCCCTCCCAACCTCCCCCCGCGCTGCGCGCAAGGGGAGGGGCGGATCGGCGCGCTCCGCGTGCAGCCGGCAACCCGCTTCTGTAGGAGCGACGGAAGTCGCGATGGCCTACAGCATCGCCCTTGTGGGAGCGACGCAAGTCGCGACGATCGGCGGCAGTATTCTTGTAGGAGCGACGGAAGTCGCGATGATCTGCAGCAATGCTCACCGAAGATCGCGCGCATTGTTTTGATCGTCATTCCCGCATCAACGATTCAAGCGTTCACGGACTTTTCTCCCTCCCTTTCGCCATCGGCGATGGGGAGGGTCGGGGCGGGGTGCTTTTCCGGCCGAATGAAGTCCGGCCGCAGCCCCGCCCCCCTCCCAACCTCCCCCCGCGCTGCGCGCAAGGGGAGGGGCGGATCGGCGCGCTTCGCGTGCAGCCGGCAACCCGCTTCTGTAGGAGCGACGGAAGTCGCGATGGTCTGCGGCAGTATTCATTGAAAGCCACGGAATCGCTCTTGGTCGCCGTCGCGGCCGCTTTCAACAGATGAATATCTGATCAAGCTGGGATCCAGGGCTGCCTACGACTAACCGCAAAAGCGTTCGTCCGCTGCGCGGCCGGTTCATTTCATTTGCTGGCCCAAAAGAAACGAACCAAAGAAAAGGGCCTTCCCCGACGAAGCACATCTGCCAAGCCGATACGGCCGGGATGTTCCGACTCGCCAATCCTTGGCTCGGTCGGAACACGACGCACATCCTGTGCGTCGCCCTTCGGGTCTGGAGGAGTGGCGGGGGTTTTTTTTAGGTTCTATTGATCGTAGTCGTCGCGCCGCATCAATTTTCAAGTGTTCTTCGCGCGTGCACGCTCATCCTCGTCGCGCTTTAGCGCATCGAGTGCGGCAGGAGCAGCGGAGTGCGTGTCAACAAGCAACCACTTCGCCGTGGAAAGCGCCTCACCACCCTCGCGCTTGAGGCGTGCGACCCAAGCGCCGGCATCCTTGGGATTGTCGAACCCAAGGCTCTGCAGCAAGTTTTCGCCCGACGCCGAGATCAATTTGAAATAGAACTTCCCGTCCTGTTCGCGATACTGCTTGAGCTGCGGCAGTGCGGTTTTCGGCTTGTCGGCATGCGCCGATGCCGTCTCCGCCAACTTCGACAAATCCCGCAACCCCACCGCTTCCCGCAACCGCCGCATCAGCGGCAATCCATGGCGTTCGCGGGCGACGCGCGCACCTTCGCGCAGCATCGCTTCGATCCGCTGCGGCTCCTGCATCAGTGCGTTGTAGCGTTCCCGCATCGGCGACAGTTCGGCGTCGATCAGTTCGAACAACTTCTGTTTCGCATCGCCCCAGCCAATGCCCTGCGCGTAAGCGTCGCGCATCGCCGCGGTTTCCTCGGCGCTGGCGAAGGCCTGGTAGAGCTGGAACAGCGCGGAGCCTTCGGTGTCCTTGGCTTCGCCCGGCGCGCGCGAGTCGGTGATGATCGAGAAGATCAGTTTCTTCAGTTCTTCGCGCGTGCAGAACAGCGGGATGGTGTTGTCGTAGCTCTTCGACATCTTGCGGCCGTCGAGGCCGGGCAGGGTGGCGACGTGTTCCTCCACCGCCGCTTCGGGCAGCACGAGATGATCGCCATAGAGATGATTGAAGCGCTGCGCGAAATCGCGCGCCATTTCGATGTGCTGGATCTGGTCGCGGCCCACCGGCACCTTGTGCGCGTTGAACACCAGGATGTCCGCGGCCATCAGCACCGGGTACATGAACAGGCCGGCGGTGATGCCGTTGTCGTCGTCCTCGCCCTCGGCGCGGTTCCTGTCGACGCTGGCCTTGTAGGCGTGGGCGCGGTTGAGAATGCCCTTGCCGGCGACGCAGGTGAGGAACCACGTCAGTTCGGGGATCTCGACGATCTCGCTCTGGCGGTAGAACCAGATGCGGTCGTTGTCCGGCTCCAGGCCGCAGGCCAGCCAACTGGCGGCGATCTCCAGCGTCGAACGCTGCACCCTGGCGGGATCCTGCACCTTGATCAGCGCGTGCAGGTCGGCCAGGAAGTAGAAGTTCTGAGTGCCGGCGGTGCGGCTGGCGGCCACCGTGGGGCGGATCGCGCCGACGTAGTTGCCCAGGTGCGGGATGCCCGAGGTGGTGATGCCGGTGAGGACGCGGGTGACGGTCATGGGCGCGGAGGATGACTTGGCAAACGGCCGGCTAGTTTACCCGCGGCTGAATCCTGCGCCGGTGCCGTGGTGACGGCGCGGAATCCCGTCGTCGATGCGGAACCCCGTTCCCGGACGCGGCGCGTTGAAGGTCAGTGTCCACACCGGACCATCACCACGGAGCCCGTCATGTTGCGCCCTACCGTCCTGCTGCTGTCCGCCGCCCTGATCGCCGCCTCCGCCTGCAGCCCGCTGTCGGCGCAACCGCTGGTCGATGTCGATATCGTCGATCGCGATACCGGCGAATGGCTGCCCGAGTACCGTCACCGCGGCCGCGACTGGGTGCCCGGCGTCCCCGGCCATCGCTACAGCGTGCGCATGACCAACACCACCGGCGAGCGCGTGCTCGTGGTGCTTTCGGTGGACGGCGTGAACGCGATCAGCGGCGACACCGCCGCCGCCGGCCAGACCGGCTACGTACTGGGCCCGTGGCAGAGCACCGAGATCACCGGCTGGCGAAAATCCTGGCAGGACGTGGCCCAGTTCTATTTCACCGACCTGCCCGACAGCTACGCCGCGCGCACCGGCCGGCCGGACAACGTCGGCGTGATCGGCGTGGCGGTGTTCCGCGAACGCGCGCAGCCGCAGCCGTACTACGAGCCAGCGCCGATCAGCCGCGACGATCACGACTACGAGCGCAGCGATCGCTACCGCGGCCAGGCCGGTCGCGCCGAGAGCAAGGCCGCGCCGGCGTCGCCGCAGGCCTCGCGTCGCGCCTCGGAAGCCGCTGCGGATTCGGCGTATGGCGGCAACAGCGCGCCGGCGCAGAGCATCGGTACCGGCCACGGCGCGCGCGAATGGTCGCCAGTCAGTCGCACCGATTTCGTCCGCGCGTCGCGCACGCCGGCGCAGGTGCTGCAGCTGCGCTACGACGACATCGATAACCTGGTGGCGATGGGCGTGATGCCGCGGCCGCACCGCTACGACGGGTATCGCCCGGGCCAACCGCAGGCGTTCCCGAACGGTTTCGCCGCGGATCCTCCCGGCCGTTACTGATACTTTCCAGCATGGCGTTCAACGACGGGTCGGCTTGCGCCGGCCCGTTTTTCGTTGGCGTCGGGGCTGGGTTCCGGATCACCGCGTCATGTCGCGCTGGTCGCAGGTGCTTGGCGTCGAGCGGGTGGGCGTCCACGACAACGTCTTCGACCTCGGCGGCCACCCGCTGATGGCGATGCGGTTGATAATGGCCGTCCAGGACATGCTGGGCGTCGACGTGTCGCTGCGCGATCTGTTCGAAGGCCCGACCATCGAACAGATGCTCGCGGTGATCTTCGCGCAGAGCGAGGAAGACGTGTTCGATCCGGCCCGATCCGAATCCTTTCGGGTCGATCCTCGTTCGGTCCGGACGCGCGCGGCACGACCCGCGCGGCCGGACCCATGCCATCCTGCCCCCGGAAGCGGGCCGCGATTCGCCATGCGCGCCCGGTCGCGTCTCGAAGCAGAACACAGAACAGATCCAAGGATCTGGAATCGAAGCAGTTGGAAGGAGTGGATGATGCTGTCGAAAGAAGCCTTGAGCCAGATGACGCCGGAACAGTTCCGGGCCTTGCGCCGCAAGGCGCAGGCCATTCCGGTGCAGCCGCGCGATGGCCGGGACTTTCCCGCCTCCTACGCGCAGCAGCGGCTGTGGTTCCTTTCGCAGGTGGGCGCCTCCAGCGACGCGTACCACATCCCGCTTGGCGTGGAACTGACCGGCGCGCTGGATCGCGAAGCGCTGCAGTGGTCGCTGGACCAATTGATGGTACGCCACGAAAGCCTGCGCACCACCTTCGCCGCGGTGGACGGCGTGCCCTACCAGCGGATCGCCGCGCCGACGCCGTTCGTGCTGGTGCATCACGATCTGCGCGGCCTCGACGCCGCCGCGCAACAGACCGAACTGCGGTCGCTGCAGGTGCTGGAATCCGATGCACCGTTCGATCTTGAGCATGGCCCACTGTTGCGCGGTCGAGTGATCGCATTGGGCGACGCGCCGGAAGGCCGCCGCCATGTGCTGCTGCTGACGATGCACCACATCGTGTCCGACGGCTGGTCCATGGGCGTGCTGTCGCGCGAACTCGAGGCGCTGTATTCGGCGCGGGTGGCGGGCGGAGCGAACCCGCTGCCGGCGCTGCCGGTGCAATACGCCGACTATGCGGTGTGGCAGCGGCAACGGCTGCAGGGCGAACGCCTGCAGCGCGAAAGCGACTACTGGCGGGAAGCGCTGCGCGGCGCCCCGGCCCTGCTGACCCTGCCGACCGACCGCAAGCGTCCGCTGGAGCTGGACTACCGCGGCGCGTTGATCGAAATCGCCCTGGAAGCGCCGTTGACGCAGGCGCTGAAGGCGCTGAGCCTCAAGCACGGCGCCACCCTGTACATGACGCTGCTCGCGGCGTGGGCGGTGGTCATCTCGCGGCTGTCGGGGCAGACCGACGTGGTGATGGGCACGCCGGTGGCCAACCGCGCCCGCAGCGAGACCCAGGGCTTGATCGGGTTCTTCGTCAACACGCTATCGGTGCGCGCGCAGCTGGACGACAACCCGACGGCGTCGGCGCTGATCGAGCGCATGAAGGCGCAGGTGCTGTCGGCGCAGGAATACCAGGACCTGCCGTTCGAGCAGGTGGTGGAAGTGGTCAATCCGGCGCGCAGCCTGGCGTACGCGCCGATCTTCCAGACCATGCTGGCCTGGCAGAACAACGAATCGGGCGACCTGCGGTTCGGCGGCCTGGACGCGCGCCACCTGCGCATGCCGCATGCGGTGTCGAAGTTCGACCTCACGTTGAGTCTGGGCGAAAGCGAAGACGGCGGTATCGTGGGCGAGGTGGAGTATTCGATGTCGCTGTTCGACAAGGCCACGGCCGAGCGCTATTTCGGCTATCTGGCGCAGGTGCTGCGCGGCATGGCCGCGGACGCGACGCGGCCGGTCGGCAAGCTGCCGATGCTGGGCGAAGACGAATACCGGCAGGTCGTGCAGACCTGGAACGCGACCGAATGCGACTTCGGCCCGTGGCGTCCGGTGCACGCGTCCATGGAAGACCATGCCGCATCGTCGCCCCACGCCGAGGCGGTGAGCTGCGGCGACCGGACCCTGGACTACGCGACGCTGAATGCCGGCGCGAACCGTCTCGCGCACTGGCTGCGCGACCAGGGCGTGGGCGCGGACGCGCTGGTGGGGCTCTACGTGCAGCGCTCGGTCCTGGCGATCGAAGCGGTGCTGGGAATCATGAAATCCGGCGGCGCCTACGTGCCTGTGGATACGGTCTACCCGCAGGAACGGGTCGCGGAAATGCTGGCCGATGCGCGTCCCGCGCTGATCCTTACCGACGCGACGAGCCGCGCGGCGCTGGAAGCGGCGCTGTCGGGCATCGATGCGCCGCCGCCGGTGTTCGAGATCGACGGCGACCGGCCGCGGTGGTCGCAAGCCTCGACCGCCAACCTGTCGCCGCAGGACATCGGGCTGACCGCCGAACACCTGGCGTACGTGATCTACACGTCCGGTTCGACCGGCACGCCGAAGGGCGTGATGGCGCGGCACGGCGGCCCGACGGCGCTGATGCACGCGCTGCGCGAGCCGCTGGGACTGTCGGTGCAGACCCGGGTGCTGCAGTTCGCGTCCTTCAGCTTCGACGCGTTCGTATTGGAGTGGGTGATGGCATTCGCCAACGGCGGATCGCTGCATCTCGCCGAACCGGGCGAGGTGCTGCTGGGCGAGACGCTGGAGGGACTGGTCGCGCGCCGCCAGGCGACGCATGCGCTGATTTCGCCGGTAGTGCTGGCGTCGATGCCGGAGTCCATGACGCTGGCGTCGATGCGCATGCTGACCAGCGGCGGCGAAGCGGTGCCGCCACCGCTGGCGCGACGCTGGAGCCGCGGCCGACATTTCTTCAATTTCTATGGCCCGACCGAAACCACGGTGTTGAGTACCGCCTACCTGTGCCCGCCGGAACCCGAAGCCGCCGATACCATTCCCCTGGGCGGGCCGCTGCCGAACGAGCGCATCTACGTGCTGGACCCGGAGCGGCAACCGGTCCCTGTGGGCGTCACCGGCGAACTTTACATTGGCGGCGTCGGCGTTGCGCGGGGCTATCTGCACCGCCCGGAACTAACTGCCGAGCGCTTCATCGACAGCCCGTTCGTGGCGGGCGATCGCCTGTACCGCACCGGCGATCTGGGACGTTGGCGTGCCGACGGTCTGGTCGAGTACCGGGGCCGCAACGATTTCCAGGTGAAGATCCGCGGTTACCGGATCGAGCTGGGCGAGATCGAAGCAAAGCTGGCCGCGCTGCCTGGCGTGAAGGAAGCGGTGGTGCTGGCGCGCGAGGACGTGCCGGGGCACAAGCAACTGGTGGCGTACTACCTGCGGCACGACGCCGTCGACGCGGGCGCCGACACGGGCATCCAGGCAGACACCCACGCAGGCCCGGAACGCCTGCGCGCGCAGCTGCAGTCGCTGCTGCCGGATTACATGGTGCCGACCGCGTTCGTGCCGCTGGATGTCTGGCCGTTGACCGGCAGCGGCAAACTGGACCGCAAGGCGCTGCCGCCGCCGGACGGCGCGACGGTGCTGGCCGGTCGTCCGTACGTCGCGCCGCGCACGCCGATCGAGGAGGTGCTGGCGGCGATGTGGGCCGAACTGCTGGGCGTGGAAAAGGTGGGCGTCCACGACAACTTCTTCGATCTCGGCGGCCACTCGCTGATGGCGATGCGCCTGATCGCGGCGATCCGCGACACCTTCGGCATCGGCCTGACGCTGAAGATGTTCTTCGAAACCCCGACGATCGAGCACATGGGTCGCTGCCTGTTGCCGGACGAGGTCTGACCGCGACGTCCTCCCGCCGCAGGGCTCGCGTATCCTGATGCGATACGAATCCGCGCAGGGGGCGGACAGGGCATGCATATGCGTGGATGGCGGGTCTGGTGTTGTGCGGCGGCGCTTTGGGCGTGTTGTCCGGCGTCGGCGCAGGAGCGGGTCGATGCCGTGCAGGCCGAGCAGAAGCAGTCCGGCTCGAAACCGGCCGGCTCGGCACCGGTCGATCTGACCCCGTTCCTGCGCAGGGACGGTTACCAGGACATCAAGATTTCGCCGACCGGCGAGTATTACGCCGCGACGGTGCCGCTGGAGGACCGCACCATCCTGGTGGTGCTGCGGCGCAGCGACAAGGCGGTCACCGCCAAGCTGCAGATCGGCGAAGACGCGATCGTCGACCAGTTCTGGTGGGTGAACGACGAACGGGTGATGGCCAGCGTCGCCGAGAAGATCGGTCGCAACGACGTGCCCAGCCCCACCGGCGAACTGGTCGCGGTCAACGTCGACGGCCAGCGCGGCAAATGGCTCACCCATCGCTATGCCGACACCTACACGCTGATGCACGACGACCTGCCGGACGACGACCGCTACGTGCTCATCACCGCGGTCGCCTGGGGCGAGAATCCGGAAACGGTGCTGGAAAGGATGGATGTCTACGACGGCCGACGCCGGGCGGTGTCGTCGGCGCCGGTGCGCAACGCGCGCTTCACGACCGACCGCGCCGGCGCGGCCCGGTTCGCGCGCGGCGCGGGCAACGACAACGTCAGCAAGCTCTACTACCGCGAGAAACAGGGCGCGCCCTGGGTGTTGGTCAACGACGAATCGGTCAGCGGCATCGTCGAGCATGCCGTCGGGTTCTCCCCCGATGGCCTGACCGCGTACCTGCAGATCGAGCGCAAGACGGGGCCCGATGCGATCGTCGCCTGGGATCCGGCGACCGGCGAACGCAAGGAAGTGCTCGCCGATCCCGTCGTCGATCCATACTCGGCCGTGCGCGCCGCCGACAGCGATATCCCCGTCGGTGCGTATTTCATGCACGACCGCGTGCGCACGCGGTTCTTCGATCCGCAGTCGCCCACCGCGAAGCTCTATCGCCAGTTGGAGAAAGCGTTCCCCGACAGCGCGGTCGCGGTCACCTCCGCGACGAAAGACGGCAAGCTGCTGCTGGTGCAGGTCTGGAGCGACCGCAATCCCGGCGATTTCTATTTGTTCGACACCGCCAGGAAACAGGTCGATCTGGTGTTCAGTCGCAAAAGCTGGTTCAAGCCGGCCGATCTCCCGCCCACCCGCAGCGTCGAGATCGCGGCGCGCGACGGTCTCAAGCTGCACGGCTATCTCACCCTGCCGAAGGGCAAGGACGCGGGCGCGCCGCAGCCGATGGTGCTGTTGCCGCACGGCGGCCCGTTCGGCGTGTTCGACGAGTGGGGCTACGACAACGAAACCCAGATGCTCGCCGCCGCCGGCTACGCGGTGCTGCGCGTCAATTACCGCGGTTCGGGCAATTATGGCCGCCGTTTCCATCAGGCCGGCGCGCGCGAATGGGGCGGCCAGCTGCAGGACGATCTCACCGACGCCACCCGCTGGGCCATCGCCCAGCGCATCGCCGATCCGCAGCGCATCTGCATCTACGGTGCGAGCTACGGCGGCTACGCGGCGCTGATGGGCGCGGCGAAAGAACCCGACCTCTACCGCTGCGCCGCCGGCTACGTCGGCGTCTACAACCTGGAAAAGATGCACAAGGACGATGCCCGTGCGGCGCGCGCGATGCGCAATTGGGCGAACGACTGGCTGGGCGATCGCGACGACATGGCCGCGATCTCGCCGACGACGCTCGCGCACCGGATCAAGGTGCCGGTGTTCCTCGCCGCGGGCGGCAAGGATCTGCGCGCGCCGGTGGAGCACACCGAGCAGATGGAGAAGGCGCTGAAGAAGACCGGCGTGCCGGTGGAAAGCCTGTACTTCCCGAACGAGGGGCACGGTTTCTATACCGAGCCGCACCAGCGCGAGTTCTACACGAAACTGCTCGGATTCCTGTCGCGCCACCTCGGCGGCGCGGCCGCGAAGTGAAGGCTGCGATTTAGGAGTTTGTTCGAAATACCGAATTCCGAAAACCTGTCATCCCGAACGAGGGCGAAGCCCGAGGAGGGATCTGCTTACTGCAGGCATTGCGACGACAGCAGATCCCTCCACCCGCTACGCGGGCGTTCGGGATGACACTGGTCTTGTCGGCGCGTGCGACATCTGGAACGAGCACCAAAGTCGGGTCTGCGCTGAGATTCGCAGCGCGTCGGCGTTATTCCGCCTCGACGCCGCGCAGATACGGCTCGACCGTACCCTTGAGCTTCATCGTCATCGGCTGGCCGCGACGGTCCAGCGCCTTGCCGGCGATCACTCGCACCCAGCCCTCGCTGACGCAATATTCCTCGACATTGTTGCGGTCCACGCCGTTGAAGCGGATGCCGATGCCGCGTTCCAGCAGGTCGGCGTCGTAGAACGGGCTGCGCGGATCGTTGCAGAGGCGGTCGGGAAGCGTGTCGGTCATGGCGATGGAGCCGGGGCTGCGAAAGACGCCAAGGATACGCAATCGCCCGCCGCCGGCCTACCCGGCGGCTTTCAGGCGACGCTTTCGCCGCGCGCCAGCGGGTCGGGCAGCGCTTCGCCGGCGCCGACGAAGCCCAGCGACACCGAATTCAGGCAATGCCGTTCGCCGGTGGGCGGCGGGCCATCCGGGAACACGTGGCCCAGATGGCTGCTGCAGCGCTTGCACACGATCTCGATCCGGACCATCCCGTAGCTCGCGTCGCGGATGCGGCCGATGTGGGCTTCGTCGTAGGGCGCGAAGAAACTCGGCCAGCCGGTGCCGGAATCGAATTTGGCGTTCGAGCGGAACAGCGGCAGCCCGCAGAAACGGCAGACGTAAACGCCCTCGCGCTTGTTGTCGAGGAACACGCCGCAGAACGGCGCCTCGGTGCCATGGGTCAGCAACACGCGGCGTTCTTCCGGCGACAGCGCGGCGGCGAGCGTTTCGCGCTGGGCGTCGCTGGGTGGCGACAGATCGAAAGCGGACATCGGATTCTCCAGAGTGCGGGGTGACGACATCATCGATCATCAGGACACGTCGATGCCGCCATCGGTTGCCTCGGCGATTGCATTGGAAACATAACCACTCCACTGCCGCCGCGCATTCGCGATGATCGCACGCATGCGCTCGCGATCCTGCAGCCGCGACACCGGCTCGGCGCCCAGCCGCAGCGCGACTTCACGCATCGCACTGTCGATGTCGTAATGCGCGCCGCTGCGCTTGTCCTGGAATGCGCGCCGCGGCATGCCCAGACGCGCCGCGAAAGCGTGCAGTTCGTCCAGATCGTCCGCCAGCAGATGCGCCCAGCGCCGCCCGCGCCACTGGAACACTGCGTTGTCGACGTACACGGCCATGCGCGACAGTGAAGCATGGCCGCAACGCTGGCGCAAAAAGCGCCGACAGAACGGGATTCTGAAGTCGATCCCCGGCTTTGATTCCACGCGCAGCGGCCCCATCATGCCGCGATGAAGACGCCGCCAGCCGCATCCGTAGAACCCCAATCTCCCGAACCGATGCCGCTCACCTCGGGCAAGGTCGCCAACGCCCGCAGCGAAAGCCAGATCCTGCGCGAGCTGGTGCCGTATCTGCGCCCGTTCATGACCCGCATCCTGCTCGCCCTGGCGCTGGTGGTCGCCGGCAAGGTCGCCGGCCTCGCGGTGCCGCTGGTGCTGAAGAAACTGGTGGATGCGCTCGACATCGGCGCGCTCGACAAGGGCGACGCCGCGGCCGTGCTGGTGATGCCGGTGGCGCTGCTGTTGGCCTACGGCGCCTCGCGCGTCGGCATGACCCTGTTCGCGGAAGTGCGCCAGATCGTGTTCGCGCGGGTGATGGCGCGGGTCTCGCGGCGGGTGACATTGCAGGTGTTCCGCCATCTGCACGCGCTGTCGCTGCGTTTCCATCTGGCACGCCGCACCGGCGGCGTCGCCCGCGATATCGAACGCGGCGGTTCCGCCATCTCCGATCTGCTCGACTGGATGATCTACACCATCCTGCCGACCCTGTTCGAGATCGTGCTGGTCACCGGCGTGCTGGTGTGGATGTACGACTGGGGTTTCGCGGCGATCGTCATCGCGACCCTGATCGCCTACATGATCTTCACGTTCATGATCACCGAATGGCGCACGCGCTATTACCGCGCCGCGGTCGAAGCCGACACCCGCGCCAACGAGCGCGCGGTCGATTCGCTGCTGAACTACGAAACGGTGAAGTATTTCGGCAACGAGGAGCACGAAGCGAAGCGTTACGACCAGAGCCTGCAGCATCGCGAGGAAGCGCAGGTGATGAGCCGCAAGACCCTCGGTCTGCTGAATCTGGGCCAGGTCACCATCGTCGCGCTCGGCGTCACCGCGATGATGTGGCGCGCGGCCGCCGGCGTGGTCGATGGCACCATGACCATCGGCGGCCTGGTCTTCGTCAATGCGGTGCTGTTGCAGCTCTCGGCGCCGCTGAATCTGCTGGGCATGATGTATCGCGAGGTCAAACAGGCCTTCACCAATCTCGAACGCCTGTTCGGGCTGCTCGACGAAAGCATGGACGTGCGCGACCGCGACGAAGCGGTGCCGCTGCGCGCCACCCAGCCGAAAGTGGTGTTCGATCGCGTCCGCTTCGGCTACGACCCGCGCCGCGAGATCCTGCGCGAAGTCAGCTTCGAAGTGCCGCGCGGCGGCACGCTCGCGGTGGTCGGGCATTCCGGTTCGGGGAAATCCACGCTCGCCCGGCTGCTGTACCGTTTCTACGATATCGACGACGGCAGCATCTCGATCGAAGGCGACGACGGCGTGCTGCGCGATATCCGCGACTACACCCAGGCCTCGCTGCGCAAGGCGATCGCGATCGTGCCGCAGGATACGGTGCTGTTCAACGACACCATCTACTACAACATCCTGTACGGGCGCCCCGACGCGACGCGGGAAGAGGTCGAACAGGCCGCGCGCGCCGCGCATATCCACGCGTCGATCGTCGGTCTTCCCGACGGTTACGACACCGAGGTCGGCGAGCGCGGGCTGAAACTCTCCGGGGGCGAGAAACAGCGCGTCGCCATCGCCCGCGCGCTGCTGAAGAATCCCGCGATCCTGATCTTCGACGAAGCGACGTCCGCACTGGATTCGAAATCGGAAAAGGCGATCCAGGCCGAACTCGACCGCATCGCGCAGGGGCGCACGACCTTCGTCATCGCGCATCGCCTGTCGACGGTGATGAACGCAGACGAGATCCTGGTGATGGATCAGGGGCGGATCGTCGAGCGCGGACGCCACGGCGAACTGCTGGCGCGCGCCGGGCATTACGCACAGATGTGGACGCTGCAGCAGCAGGAACGTGAGCAAGCGCACACCACAGCCTGAACGTGGGCGCGGCGCTTGACGCGCGCCGAAGCCGCTCCCAGTATGCGGACATCGTGTTTTGCGGGGTCACCAGGATGTGGCGCTCGATCTTCGTATGGATCGCATTGTTGGCGGCGAGTCTGCTTGTCGCCCTGCTCGGTTGGCAGAATCGCGGCCTGCGCGCGGATCGCGACTGGCTGACGGATCGTGCCGCGTACGCCTATCCCGGCATGTATGTACCAGTGGTCGAAACCACCGCGCTGGATGGCGCCAAGCTCGCACTGGGCGAGCCGTCGGGCGAACGCCAGATCCTCTTCTTCTTCAATCACACCTGCAAATACTGCCGCGCGTCCGCGCCGACGGTGGCAGAGACCGCGCGCGCGATCGAGGAAGAGTTCGGCGATCGCGTCGCGGTGATCGGCGTCTGCCAGTGCGATGCCGCGCAGGCAGAAGCGTTCGTTCGCGCGCATGGGTTCGATTTCCCGGTTGCGCTGTTGAACGCGCCGCGCGAACTCATGCTGTATCGCGCGCGCGGCGTGCCGCTGCTGCTCGCGATCGATCGCGAGGGCCGCGTCCGCCACGCGATACAGGGTGTCTTCGATACCAGGGAACAGGTCGACGATCTTCTCGCCGAACTGCGACGCAAGGATGCGCCGCCGCGGCCACGCACAGGGAGTTGAGATGAAAACGACACGAACGTTCTGGCGCATGGGTCTGCTGGTCGCGGTATTTGTCGGCGCGATGGGCTTCGGTGCGATGCAGGCGTTCGCCAGCGTCAGCGACCGGCCGGGCAAGGAGCAGCGCGGTTTCTGCGACGATCTCTGGCCGTGCATGTCCGCCTGCGGCGAAGCCGGCGGCACCTATTACGGGACCATGCCCGACGGTGGTCCACTGTGCGACTGTTGCGCGCCGGAATAAGCGCGCTGTCGCGATATCCGCGCCATGGAGGGCGCGACCATTCCGTTGCACATGCCGCCAGGAAGGCGACATGCAGCGTCAACAAGGAGTGTCGATATGAAGATGCGCAGAATGTCGTTCCGTTCGCTGATCCTGGGGGCCGCGTTCGTTGCGGCGATGGGTTTCGGTGCCGCCCAAGCCGTCGCCACCGAGACCGGCACTGCCGGTACCCAGTACGAAAGCTGCAATTCCTGGGCATGCAGGACCGAATGCCCGGGTTTCGGCGGAAGTCTCGGCCCGGGTGGTCCGGGCAAGCCGTTGCAGTGTTACTGCTGCGGGTGATGGTTCGTTCCGCATGAAGAAAGACGCCGTGCGTGATGCACGGCGTCTTTGGTTGGGTGGTGCGCAGTAGCAGTGCCGCGCGAGCGCCATCGCCATCGCTACTGTGAATGCTGCCATGCCATCCTTGGCGAGAATTTTCTGACTTCGGAACCCCCGGCCCGCACATCCTTGTGCGGGCGTTCGGGGCAACCGCGCGGCAGTGCCGCGCAAGCGTGCTGTCCCTCACCCCTTGATACACACCACCTGACGCAGGGTGTGCACCACTTCCACCAGGTCGCTCTGCGCGGCCATCACCGCGTCGATGTCCTTGTAGGCGGCGGGCGATTCGTCGATCACGCCTTCGTCCTTGCGGCATTCGACGTGCGCCGTGGCCTCGCGGTGCTCCTTCAGCGTGATCCGCTGGCGCGCGGCCGTACGGCTCATCTTGCGGCCCGCGCCGTGGCTGCAGCTGCAGAAGCTGTCCGGGTTGCCCTTGCCGCGCACGATGAAACTCTTGGCGCCCATGCTGCCCGGGATGATGCCCAGCTCGCCCGCGCGTGCGCTGACCGCGCCCTTGCGAGTGACCAGCAGCGACTGACCGAAATGTTCCTCGCGCTGCACATAGTTGTGATGGCAGTTCACCGCCGTCTTTTCCAGCTGGAACTTCGGCAGGCGGTGATGCATCTCGTGCAGCACCCGGGCCATCATCGCCTCGCGGTTGGCGCGCGCGTAATCCTGCGCCCACGACACCGCTTCGACGTAATCATCGAACAACGGCTCGCCTTCCATGAAGAACGCGAGATCGCGGTCCGGCACGTGGAAGCCCAGCACGCGATGCGCCAGCTGCTCTCGCGCCCGCTCGATGAAGTAACTGCCGATCAGGTTGCCGGTACCGCGCGATCCCGAGTGCAGCATCGCCCACACCGCGTCTTCCTCGTCGAGACAGATTTCGATGAAGTGGTTGCCGCCGCCGAGCGTGCCGATCTGCCTGTCGAGCTTGTCGGTGCGGATCTTGCGATGCTTGGCCTTGATCGCATCCAGCCGTTCGACCAGCCCGGACTGGGCGATGCGCGTTTCGATGCTGTCCGGCAGCTTGCGGTGGTCGCCGCCCTTGCCGTTGCCCACCGGCACGCTGCGTTCGATGGAATTGCGCAGTTGCGCCAGCGAATCGGGAAGATCCTTCGCGCGCAGCGTAGTGCGCACCGCGGCCATGCCGCAGCCGATGTCCACGCCGACCGCCGCCGGGATGATCGCGCCGCGGGTGGGGATGACCGAGCCCACGGTCGCGCCCTTGCCCAGATGCACGTCGGGCATCACCGCGACCCAGGGTCCGACGAATGGAATCGAAGCGATGTTGCGCAACTGCTGGTGCGCTTCCGGTTCGAGCGGCACGCCCCGCACCCAGCCCTTGATCGGCGTGGCGCTCTCTTCGGCGTGCAGAAGTTGGAATGATGTGCTCATGTTCGTATCCAGTGCGCCGCAGGAACATTCCGGCGGCGCGTTGATTGAGGTCAGGCGTTGTCGTTGCGGAGTCGATAGTGCTTCAGTTCGCGTGCGTTGAGCTGGCGCTTGCTGCGGGCATACAGATCGTGGCGTCCGAACAGGGTACGGTTGCTGGCGACTTTCCTGCTGTCGTCCCAGGCTGGACATTGATCGGCCGGGATCCTGCGCAGCGCATCGATCGGGACTTCGTCCGCGATGCCTGCGCCGGGCAGCGGTGCGACTTCGATCCGATACCAGACGCCGTCGATCCGATGCAACTGGTTTTCCGGATCGATGACGCGAAGATCCGGCCTTGTGCCGCCGTGGCGTTCCGCATGCGCGATCTGGCGTTGTCTGCGCTGTTTCCTGCGCGTGTCGATGCGGAAGTGGTTGCTCAGCAGAATGCCGTGTTCGGGGTGAACGTAGTATTTCGCCGACCATGACGACGACAGCGGTTCGTGCACGCGCCAACGACGGTTTGAGCAGAGTTCGCCATCGATCTCGACCACCTTGATCGCCACGAAATCCTCCAGGTGCTGATGGATATGCTGCTGCACGGTGCTGCGGCGATCGATGCCGGCGCAGAGTTCGGAATACACCTTGTCCCATGGACGGCCGACCTGCGACGCAAGGAAGCGCTCCAGCGGGCGCAGGTTCTCGTTCAACCATTTGCGGCTGCGATGCCGCTTGCGCAGGCCTTCCTGGCGCGGAGAATCCTCCAGGTCGTCCGGTGCGGGTATTTCGCTGCGATGGCCGCCGCCGCGACGCGGTCGCTCGACGATCACCTTGTACATGTCCTGGCGCATGATGCGTGTCTCTTCGTGGGAAGCCGTGCGCCGATCTGTTCGGTCGCACGGGTGTTCGTGTGTGTTTTCCTTCGATGCTTCGGATCCTGTCACGCGTGCGCGCACGCATCGATGCCATGGATCGTTGCCGCCACCCGCGTCGAGCATCGCGACGCAGCACTTGCGTGCCTCATGGTGGAATTCCGCGGCTGCGCGACCCGTGCGCGGACTTCGTTGTCCGGACGTTCGCGGCAGGATGCTTCGGAACTTGCTGGCTTGGATCGTGTTGCGTCGAATCGGCTCGCGTGCCGGAAAAAAGCAGCGCAAAGCCTTTCGCGTCGCGAAGGATTCGCGCGCGTTCCGATGCAACGATCCGGAAGAACCGTTCGGGAAATCGTGTTTGCCGACCGTTTTTGCGGACGCGAAAAAGAAAAACCCCCGGATGGGTATCCGAGGGCGTTCGCGTGCCTCGGAGATCGGGGCGACCGATCTCCGGAAGAGGATCAGTCGTGGTGTGTGCCGTTGCTGCGCCGCATGCATCGATTGCCGCAATCCTTCGACAGCGCGCATGCGTCCGCATCGCGATGGAAGCGCGACGTTTCGAACGGGTTGGCGGTGCGGAAGGCGGGTTTCATTGGAGGACTCGGCTGGAATGCGTGGTGTTCCGGCAGCGCTGAAACAAAGTGCTGCTGCGATGGGCGCGCACGTTACACCCGTATTTTTTCGATTGCAAACATTTTTTTCACAAGTCGACGAGCGGTTCGACGAATGGATCCGCGTAGCGCAGTCGCGCGGCATGCGAACGATGCCTGCGCGCAAACGATGTCGTACAAACGAAAGCGGGCGGCCGAAGCCGCCCGCGAATCGCATCGCAATAGAATATCGGATCGCTGTCGATTACTTCGGCAGCAGCACCTTGTCGATCACGTGGATCACGCCGTTGCTCTGATACACATTGGCGATGGTGACCTTGGCGCTGTTGCCCTTCGCGTCGGTCACGGTGACGTTGTTGCCCATCGCCTTGAACGTCAGCGGTTCGCCCTGCACGGTGGTGTAGGTGGCGGTGCCCTTGCCGGCCTTGATCTTCGCGGCGATCGCCTTGCTGTCGATGCGGCCCGAGACCACGTGATAGGTGAGGATGCCGGAAAGCGCGGCTTTGCTCTCCGGCTTCAGCAGCGTGTCGACGGTGCCGGCCGGCAGCGCGGCGAATGCGGCGTTGGTCGGCGCGAATACGGTGAACGGGCCTTTGCTTTTCAGCGTGTCGACCAGACCGGCGGCTTTCACCGCGGCGACCAGCGTGGTGTGATCTTTCGAGTTGACCGCGTTGTCGACGATGTCCTTGGTCACCAGCATCGGTGCGCCGCCGACCATCGGATTCTTGTCGCCGTTTTCGTGATGGCCCGCAAGGGCGATGCCGGCGAATGCGACGGAGGCGGTCAGTGCGATCATGAGTAGTTTGATCTTCATCGTGAGTGTCTCTCGTAGTTGGGGGAGGACCGGCCCTCCGCGCCGGGGAGGGCGGCACGGAGGTTGCGCGGAAGACCGGTACGGAGACAATTACGGGGCGTTGCGGATCATGGATGCAGCGCGCGGGAAATAATTCAGGAAAGCGCGCGAACTCCGATGCGGTACCGCATGCGGCACGCGGCATTGCGCAACGGAATTTTTACTTCAGCAGCGGCGCCAGCGCGGGCCAGACGTGATCGCGCAGTTTCGGCTGCGCCGCGGCGGTCGGATGCAGGCGGTCGGCCTGGAACGCGCGATCGTCCATCGCGACCGGTTCCAGCAGGAACGGCAGGAATGCGGTCTTGTGCTGCTGCGAGAGTTCGCGGAACGCGCGTTCGAAGCCCTGGGTGTAATCGGGGCCGTAGTTCGGCGGCAGGCGCATGCCGATCAGCAGCACCTTCGCGTTCGCGGCTTTCGCCGCGGCGATCATCTTCGTGAGATTGGCGCGGGTCTGCGCCAGCGGCAATCCGCGCAGGCCGTCGTTGGCGCCGAGTTCGATCACCACCACGGCCGGCTTGTGGCGCTTGAGTTCGGCCGCGATGCGCGCTGCGCCGCCGGCGGTGGTTTCGCCGCTGATGCTGGCGTTGACCACGCGCCAGCCGGGTTTTTCTTTCGCGATCTTCTGTGCGGTCAGCGACACCCAGCCCTGCGCCGCGGTGAGTCCGTACGAGGCCGACAGCGAATCGCCCATCACCAGCACGGCGCGTTGCGCGGCGGGCGTTGCCGCAGCGGCGACTGGTCTGACGGATGGCTGCGCGAAGGCGAGTACGTTCATGCCTGCGTTGGCCCATGCGAGTACGCAGTACAGCGCGAGAATGGCCAGGCGGATGGCGGAATCGGGGCGTGACGAAAACTTGCGCATGAGGATCGGTCCGCAGTGGGGAATGCATTGCATAGCATGCGCGCTGAAGCGCATCTGACGGTCTTCCCGTTCCCGAGCGGAACGGTTTGGAGCGATCGAGGGCGAGCGATAAAAGCACCCCACCCCGACCCTCCCCTTTGCCTGCGGCAAAAGGGAGGGAGGAGAGATGTCAGCCGAAGCGCGCCTTCAGCATCGCGTAACAGCTGCGCAAGGCCTGCGCTTCGCCGCCAGCAGGGCGACCGTGGCGGTCGCTGTCGTTCCAGCTGTAGACATCCAGATGCGCCCACGGCAGGTCCGCCGGTACGAAGCGTTCGAGATACAGCGCGGCGGTGATGCAACCGGCCATGGTCGTGGCGCTGCTGTTGGCCAGATCGGCGATGCCGCTGGTGAGATAGCGCAGGTAGGGACGATGCAGGGGCATCCGCCACAGCGGGTCGAACCCGCGGATGCCCGCAGCCAGCCAGTCGTCGGCGAGCGCGTCGTCGTTGCTGAACAGCACCGGCAGATCGGGGCCGAGCGCGATCCGCGCGGCGCCGGTCAGCGTGGCGAAATCGAGAATCAGCTGCGGCGATTGTTCGGCGGCGTAGGTCAGCGCGTCGCACAGGACGATGCGGCCCTCGGCGTCGGTGTTGTCGATCTCCACGCTCACGCCCTTGCGCGTGGCGATGACTTCGCCGGGGCGGTAGGCATTCGGGCCGATCGCGTTCTCCACCGCCGGTACCAGCAGGGTGATCCGCACCGGCAGTTTGCGCGCCATGACCAGTTCGGCCAGCGCGATCGCGTGCGCGGCGCCGCCCATGTCCTTCTTCATGTTGCGCATGCCGGCGGCGGCCTTGATGTCCAGGCCGCCGGTGTCGAAGCACACGCCCTTGCCGACGATGGCGACGTGCGGATGCGCAGCGTCGCCCCAGCGCAGCACGATCAGCCGCGGCGCGCGGTGCGAGGCGCGGCCGACCGCGTGGATCGCCGGGAAGTTGTGGGTCAGCAGATCGTCGCCGACCAGTACGTCGATGTCGGCGCCGTGGGTCTGCGCGATGTCGCGCGCCACCGCTTCCATCTCGTCCGGACCCATGTGTTCGGTCGGGGTGTTGATCAGGTCGCGCGTGCGGATGCAGGCCGCGAGTTGCGCGGCGGCGTCGGCGTCGATATCGCAGACCAGCCGCGCCGGTGCGCGGGTCGCGTCGCGATAGCGGGTGAAGCGATAGCTGCCCAGCCCCCAGCCCAACTGCAGCGCGGCGGTCGCGGCGGCGTCGAGCGGGTCGGCAAGCCGCCACTCGCCGGCGGGCAATGCGTAGGGCGCGTGCGCATAGGCAAAGGGATCGTGGGCGTCGCCGATGCCAAGCACCGCGCCGGCCAGACCGTCGCTGCCGGGCAGCAGCGCGTGGCTGCCGGCGGCGGCGGTGAACTGCTGCGCGTTCAGCCAGGCCTGTAGCGCCGGCGATTGCTGCGCGGACCAGTCCGCGAACGCGGCGGAGGTCACGGCGTGCAGCGGCAGGGCATGCGCGCCGGCGTGTTCGGCGGTGGCGATGAGGCCGGGCAGAGCGGTCATGTTCGGATCCCGTGGGAGGTCGTTGCGGGGTGCGGGTCGGTTGCTGTGCCGTCGGCCATTGCATCGAGCAGATCGGCCAGCGCGGCCATGTCGGCGACGATCAGATCGGGCGCGATGTCGTCGTGCGGCCAGTGCGGATGCTGCGCGCGGGCGTCGTCGCGATGCACCCACGCGGTGCGCAGGCCGGCGCGCGCGGCGCCCAGCACGTCCATCTCGATGTGATCGCCGACGTGCAGCACTTCGCCCGGTGCGCAGCCGAGGCGTTCGCAGGCAGCGAGGAAAATGCTGGGGTCGGGTTTCGCGGCGCCGTGCTCGCGCGCGCCCAATTGGAACGCGAAATGATGGTCCAGCCCGATCGCGGTCAGATCGGCGTTGCCGTTGCTCAGCGCCGCCACCGGCAGCTTCGCGCTGATCCGCGCCAGCGCATTGATCGCATCGGGATAACACTCCACGCGATTGCGCTCGGCGTAGAACACATCGTAGGCCGGACCCGCCAGCGCCGGGTCGTCGCCGGATTCGCGGAAGGCATGCTCCAGCGTGAGCAGGCGCACTGCGCCCATGTCGTGCAGCAGATGCGGGTGCGCGTCGAAGACCCGTTCGCGCAGGGCGCGCATTTCCACGATGGGAAAGCGTTCGGCGGTGCGGGGGCTGTGGACGCGCAGCCAGTCGTCGAGCACCCGTTCGATCCGCGCGCCGATGGGCGGGAACGGCCAGAGGGTGTCGTCCAGGTCGAGGGTGATGGCGCGGATGGTGAAGTTCACCCGGCGAGTTTAGCGCGCGGGTTCCCTCGCCGCTCCCCACCGTTCGGCGGGCGAGATCGGGATCACTCCAGCAGTCGCGCCCAGGGGCCGAGGCCGTCGACCCGTTCCAGCACCACCTTCGTGCAGGCCAGCAGCGGTACCGCCAGCAGCAGACCGATGATTCCCCACAGCCAGCCGAACACCATCAGCCCCAGGATCAGCACCAGCGGCGACAGCGCCATGCGCCGGCCGAGCAGGATCGGCGTGACGAACTGGCCTTCGATCGTGTGCAGCAGCAGATAGATGGCGGACGGCAGCAGCGCCTCCAGCGGCGCGTCGAAATGCACGAAGCCCAGCAGCATCATGGCCATGATGCCGATCAGCGGCCCCACGTACGGCGCATAGTTCAGCAGCGCCGCCAGCGTGCCCCACATCAACGCTTCCGGGATCGCCAGTCCCAGCCACACCAGCACGCCCGCGAAGGCCAGACCCAGCAGGGTGTTGATGATGGTGATGGTCAGCACATACCGGGACATCTCGCGCTCCATCGACTGCAGGATGTCCATGGTCAGCTTCTTCTGCTGCCAGCCGGGCAGCAGCGCCAACACCCTGCGCTGCAGATTCGCCCCGTAAATCATGAAGAACAGGGTCAGCAGCACCACCGCCAGCACAGACGCGATCATCCTCGGCGTCGCGGTGAGCGAGCGGAACGGGTCGTTGACCTCGGTCCGGACCAGCCGCACCGCGTTGACGTCTTCGCCGCCGGCGACGCGGGCGATGCTCTCTGCGCCTTTCTTCGCATCCTGCACCGGCTTGACCACCGCGCGCAGTTTGGGCGCGATCTCGCGCAGCTGGTGCGGCATCTCGCGCATCAGTTTGCCCGCGGGTTCCGCCATCAGGCTGCCCAGCAGCACCGTGCAGGCCAGGCCGGAGGACAGCACCGCCAGCGCGCCGACGAAGCGCGGGATATGGATTTTTTCCAGCGTGCGGATGATCGGGTTGCCGATCAGCGCGAAGAACATCGCCAGCAACACCGGCAGCAACAGTTCCTGGGTCGCCCACAGCGTGTAGGCCACCGCGAGCGACGCCAGCACGATCGCGGCGGTCGAAGAGCGCGGGCGCGGCGCCGGTGCGGGTGTGGGCGCCGCGTTGGCAGACGATGCTTCGCCGCCTTCCTGGTCGCTGCCGACGGAATCTGGACGGGTGTCGATGCTGTCGGCCATGTCGGCGTCCGCGCAGGAAAGACGGCGAGCTTAATCCTTTGGCCGCAGCCCGATGGCCACCGTCCGCTGCGACTGCGCGCAGCGGGCGAATTGCACGGGGTTGCGGCGAAAACCGTGCTTATCGCATCTGCAGATCGCCCTGGCCGCCGTTGCGCCAGATGCGCAGCACCAGCGGATCCGGACGCTCGCCGAAACCTGCGCGGAAGCCGCCGAGGTCGCTGAACCGGCCGATGCTGGCGGCCTGCACCACGTCGCCCTTGCGCAGGCCGTTGCGGGCGGCGCGGCTGCCGGCCGTCACCGCATCCACCAGCACGCCGGACGCGCCCTGGCGACGCAGCGATTCGGGCAGCTCGGCGAAGCTGGCGCCGGCCAGGCGCGGGTCGAGGCTGGCGCCGTCGATCTCGCGCGGCTGCTCGCGCAGGGTTGCGGCGATCTTCAGCGGTTTGCCGTCGCGACGCACGTCCAGCGAGATCTTCGAATTCACCGGCTGCAGGCCCTGGATGTTGCGCAGCGACGCGCTGTCGTCCACGCGCTGGCCGTTGGCGGCCACGATCACGTCGCCGACCTTCAGCCCCGCACCGGCCGCGGTCGAATCCGGATGCAGCCGGGTCACCACCGCGCCGCGCGCCTGATCGAGTCCCAGCGCCTCCGCGATCCGCTCGTTCACGTCCTGGCTGTCGATGCCCAGCGTGCCGCGCCGCACGGCGCCGCCGGTCAGCAACTGCTCCATGATGTTGCGCGCCAGACTGATCGGGATCGCGAAGCCCAGACCGATGTTGCCGGCCTGGCTGCCGCGCGGATTGAAGCTGGCGGTGTTGATGCCGATCAGTTCGCCGCGCAGATTGACCAGCGCGCCGCCGGAGTTGCCCGGATTGATCGACGCGTCGGTCTGGATGAAGTTCTGGAAGCCCAGTCCCGGCAGGTTGCTGCGGCCCACCGCCGAGACGATGCCCGAGGTCACGGTCTGGCCGACGCCGAACGGGTTGCCCACCGCGACCACGAAATCGCCGACCCGCAGCTGGTCGGAGTTCGCCAGCGACAGTGCGGTGAGTTTCTCCGCCGGGATCTTCATCAGCGCCACGTCGGTGTCGGCGTCGGAGCCCAGGAATTCGGCCTTCAGCTCGCGGCCGTCGGCCAGCGTCACCGAGACGTCGTCCGCGCCCTCGATCACGTGGTGGTTGGTCAGCACCAGCCCGCGCTGGGCATCCACGATCACCCCCGAACCCAGCGATTCGTTGATCTGCTCCTGGCTCATGTCCGGGAACATGCGCCGGAAGATCGGGTCGGCGAACGGGCTGACCCGGATCCGCTGCTTCGTGCGCACGCTCACCACCGCCGGCATCACCTGCTGCAGCATCGGCGCCAGCGAGGGCAGCGCCTGACCGTCGGCGGTCGCGGTGGGCAGCGCCGCCACCGCGGGCATCGTCGCCGGCACGGTCGGCGCGGCCATGACCGGCGGCTGCAGGCCTTCGCGGATCCAGGTGGCGGCGAACCCCCCGAACGCGGCGGCCGCGGTCAGGGCGAGCAGCAAGGAGGTCTTCTTGACGCGGGTGCGTTCGGCGGGGGCGGTCATGGGCGTCTTGACGGTGTCGATGGGCGGGTCCGGGCGGGCGCGCGGGAAGCGTTGGCGGGCGTTCACGGCGTGGCCTCAAGATCGCGGCAGCCGCCCCCGGAATCAAGTCCCGGAGGCCGTGTCCGATGGCCTGCGAAGGGGCCCGGAGTCTCACCTAGGCGGCCTAAACCGGGCATGAAACCCGTCACGGATCGGCCCCGTCCCGCAAGGCGGGGGTCCAGACCGGTGCCGCCAGGCGGATGAGGTGATTTCCGAACCGTCAAGCCGTTGACTTGGACCGTTCCGGGGCGTAGCTTGGCCTCCCGCAGCGCCACTATATCTTGGGGTATGAGTGGCCCGCAGCCCTACCGATGGTGTTTCACGGAAACATTTGTTCCACGGAAGATAGGGCTGAAAGCGTCGCCGCATCAGGAAATACAGGAGATAGGCGAGCAATACCGGGTCGTTAAAGGAGCTATCAATTCGCGGTTTGACCCGGAACCGCATCACAGAATCCGTTGGCAGCGTGGAGCAGGGGCTCCGCTGCCGGCAATCAGAACAGCAGGTCGCGGCCACGCCGCGTCCGCCACCATTTCGAGGAAGAAACATTGATGAGCACTGTGCGTCTTGAAGCGGTCGCGAAAGCGGGCGCCGCTGCGGAAATTCCCATGCAGCCGGCGTCCTGGGACATCTGGGACAAGAAATACCGGCTCAAGACCAAGCAGGGCGAAGATGTCGATGCCGACATCGACGGCACCTACCAGCGCGTCGCCCGCGCGCTGTCCGACGCCGAGCCCAGCGGCGAGAAGCAGAAGTACTGGTACGAACGCTTCCTGTGGGCGCTGCGCCGCGGCGCGATTCCCGCCGGCCGCATCACCTCGAATGCGGGCGCGCTGGAGCACAAGCCGGCCACTTCGACCATCAACTGCACCGTGTCGGGCACCATCACCGACTCGATGGACGGCATCCTCGAAAAAGTCCACGAAGCCGGTCTCACCCTGAAGGCGGGCTGCGGCATCGGCTACGAATTCAGCACCCTGCGTCCGCGCGGCGCGTTCGTCGCCGGCGCCGGCGCCTACACCTCCGGGCCGATGTCCTTCATGGATATCTACGACAAGATGTGCTTCACCGTGTCCTCGGCCGGCGGCCGTCGCGGCGCGCAGATGGGCACCTTCGACGTCGCCCACCCGGACGTGAAGGACTTCATCCGCGCCAAGCGCGAGGACGGGCGCCTGCGTCAGTTCAACCTGTCGCTGCTGATCACCGACGGCTTCATGCAGGCGGTCGAGAGCGACGCCGACTGGCCGCTGGTCTTCCCGATCAACGAGAAGGAAGTCGGCGACATCGACGTGGACAACGCCGAGCAGGTGGTCTGGCGCGAATGGCCCACCCACGCCAACTACATCAGCCGCGACGACGGCCTGGTGGCCTGCAAGATCTACGGGCACATCCGCGCCCGGCATCTGTGGGACATGATCATGGTCTCCACCTACGACTTCGCCGAGCCGGGCTTCATCCTGATCGACAAGGTCAACGAGATGAACAACAACTGGTGGTGCGAGAGCATCCGCGCCACCAATCCCTGCGGCGAGCAGCCGCTGCCGCCGTACGGCGCCTGCCTGCTGGGCTCGGTCAACCTCACCAACTTCGTGCGCAACGCCTTCACCGACCAGGCCACGTTCGACTGGGAGGAATACAAGGAAGTCGTGCGCGTGTTCACCCGCATGCTCGACAACGTGGTCGAAGTGAACGGCCTGCCGCTGGAACGGCAGCGCGCCGAGATCCTGCGCAAGCGCCGCCACGGCATGGGCTTCCTCGGCCTGGGCAGCACCATGACCATGCTCGGCATGAAGTACGGCAGCGCGCCGTCGCTGGACTTCACCGACCGCATCGCCCGCGACATGGCTGTCGCCGGCTGGGAAGTCGCCCTGCAGCTCGCCAGCGAAAAGGGCGCCGCGCCGATCATGGAAGAACGCTTCGCCGTCACCGCCGAGATGCTGCGCAAGCGTCCGGAAATGGCGAACGACGGCTGGAAGCTGGGCCAGGAGATCCCCGGCAAGGTGCTGCACGCCAGGTACAGCCGCTACATGCAGCGCATCGCCGCGGTCGCCCCCGAGCTGGTGGACGAACTCGCCGACGTGGGCGCGCGTTTCACCCACCACAGCTCGATCGCGCCCACCGGCACCATCAGCCTGTCGCTGGCCAACAACGCCTCCAACGGCATCGAGCCCTCGTTCGCGCACCACTACAGCCGCAACATCATCCGCGAAGGCAAGAAGTCGAAGGAAAAAGTCGACGTCTTCAGCTTCGAGCTGCTGGCCTACCGCGAACTGATCAATGCCAGGGCCATGCCGTTCAGCGAAGACCCGGTTTCGCGGTTGCCCGACTACTTCATCGCCGCCGACGACGTCAGCCCCAAGGAACACGTCGACGTCCAGGCCGCCGCCCAGCGCTGGGTCGACAGCTCCATCTCCAAGACCGCCAACGTCCCCACCGACTACCCGTACGAGGACTTCAAGGACATCTATCGCTACGCCTACGAACAGGGCCTCAAGGGCTGCACCACCTTCCGCTTCAACCCCGCCGCCTTCCAGGGCGTGCTGGTGAAGGAAGCCGACCTCGAAAGCACGCTCTACCGCTTCGAGCTGGAAGACGGCAGCTTCATCGAGGTCAAAGGCAACGAAGAGATCGAATACGACGGCGAAATGCACACCGCCGCCAACCTCTTCGACGCCCTGAAAGAAGGCTACTACGGCAAGTTCTGACCTCGCTTTTTTCTCCCTCCCTTTCGCGCAGCGAAGGGGAGGGTCGGGGAGGGGTCGAACAGCCCACGAAATCCCCATCCGCAATCACTACCCACTTCACCGCACCACCACAGATCGCGCTACATTCCGCACACGGGCAACCGCCCGTGGATGCACGATGAAGTGACCCCTGTAGAACCCTGACGAGGAACCACCATGAGCAATGGCAATGTGATCACGGAAGCGATTTCCGATGCCGCCGAAGCAGTGGCCGACAAAGCGAAGGAAGTGGGCGACGCCGTCGCCAACACCAAGGCCGGCAAGGCCGTGGGTGAAGCGGTGAAGAAAGCGAAGAAGACCGCAGGCAAGGCCCGCAAGGCCGCCGGCAAGGCCGTCGACGACGCCAGGGCCAAGGCCGCTTCCGCCGTGGAAACGGTGAAGGCCAAGGTCTCCGGCGCCAAGAAGACCGCGAAGAAGACCGCCAAGAAAGCCGCGAAGAAAGTCGCCGCCAAGAAGACCGCAGCCAGGAAAGCGGTGAAGAAGGTCGCGAAGAAGGCCGCCGCCAAGAAGGCGCCTGCGAAAAAAGCCGCCAAGAAAGCCGTCGCCAAGAAAGCGCCCGCCAAAAAAGCCACGGCCAGGAAAGCGGTGAAGAAAGCTGCGCCGAAGAAAGCCGCACCGAAGAAAACCGCTAAGAAATCTGCAAAGAAAGCCGCGAAAAAGAAGTAAGCCGCATCTCCTCCCTCCCTTTCGCATAGCGAAGGGGAGGGCCGGGGAGGGGTAATGCCCCAGCAACCCGCCCAAACACCAACACCGCATCCGGAATACGCTCAATGGCCGTCAAGATCGACAAGAAAATCAAGGGTTACGCCGTCGTCAAGCCCGAAGACAAGGTCGCCGCCGGCGCCTCCGTCCCGCGCGAGATCGTCGAGGCCGAAACCGCGCTGCCCGTCGCCGACGTCATCCAGATGCACGAGCGCATCGAGCGCCCCGAAGTGCTGATCGGCAGCACCTACAAGATCAAATCCCCGCTGGTCGAACACGCCATGTACGTGACGATCAACGACATCGTGCTCAACGCCGGCAACGAGCACGAACAGCGCCGCCCCTTCGAGATCTTCATCAACTCCAAGTCGATGGAACACTTCCAGTGGATCGTCGCCCTCACCCGCATCATGTCCGCCGTGTTCCGCAAGGGCGGCGACGTGACCTTCCTGGTCGAGGAAATGAAAGCCGTGTTCGACCCCAAGGGCGGCTACTTCAAGGCCGGCGGCGTGTACATGCCGTCGCTGGTCGCGGAGCTGGGCATGATCGTCGAAGACCATCTGAAGACGATTGGTTTGATGCACGACCCGGACATGAGCGATGCGCAGCGCGCGTTGATCGCCGAGAAGCGTCGGGCTTATGAAGAGAATCGCGCAAAAAAAAAGTCTGATGTAGTCGCGACAGTGGTTGCGGCGGTCGCGCGGGAGGAGGATATCGAGGTGACCGGCGAAGGCGTGTCATTTCCGCCTTCGGCGACGATGTGTCACAAGTGCAGTGCGAAGGCGATTGTGATTATGGATGGGTGTGCTACTTGTTTGAATTGTGGGTATTCGAAGTGTGGGTGAGGTGGTTGAAAGTTGCCCACAGGATTTCCCCTGTGTTTTCTGCAACGTTGTGAAGCAAGGGTGATTTAGAGTCAAAAAAGAAGCGGCCAAAGGGTGGCACCTTTGACCGCTTCGAGAAAAGCTCGATTTAATAATGCTGGATCGAGCGTGCAGATGCGTGGTTTGGGCCAGTCCTGCGTTGTGAAAATTAGCACGTGACACGTCACGACAGCAACCAGAATTTCCCGCATCTGCTAAACCGATCCCGTTTTTATGGCGGGGGAGGTGTCAGCGTTCTATTGATGTTAGGAATTCTCCAACATGAAACTGTCATTAACAGATTTTACTGATATTGCGGCTAATTCGCTCGCCCGTAAGGTATCGAAGCTCAGAGACGTCAAAGCCCGCAGCGTCGACCCATATTCACCAGCGAAAGATTTTTATAAAAAACTAAGAGAGCGGATCGTCGCCGTTCATCGTGATCATAGTGGACAGGAAGAGCTTGAGGCTTTGCTTTTTGGGGTTAGCGATCCAAAGAAGCGAAAACGTTTTTCGTTACTGATTCCTGCTTATCGGAAGTGGCTTGGTAAGCGCCAATTCAATTGGTTCTCGCCCCCAGGCTCTGTTTATCGGTATCGTGAAGCGGAGGTTTCGGTTAACCCTGAGCTTGGATTGCGGTGTGGAGCATCTACATATGTCATCAAACTGTATTTCAAACAGGATCCTTTGCAAAATACATCAGCAGAGCTGATTACAGGATTGATGGCGCTAGAATTGCGGCGAGATGAAGGCGTGATTTTCGGAATTCTTGATGTTGAGAGAGGCAAGCTATTTATTGAGAAGAAGAAGTCACTTCACGCAGCTAAGATTATGGTGAATGCTGAATTGTCTTATATTATTGATATGTGGGAATCTCTCGACCAAGCGGCGTAAGACCGGAAGGCGGAATCCGCGAAGCGGATTCCGCCGAATGGTTAACCCGTAAGGCGGGTCAAAATGGCCATAACAAGTAGGGTGGGCCCCTGGCCCACCGCTCTTGAACCAAGTCAACTGCATCGCAAGCAATCCCGCACATGCATCCGCTTGATACTTGGTTTTATCGCGATCGGTGGGACGGTGGCCAGGGGCCCACCCTACGATTGCCGGGATTTCTGATGATGATGCGGGGGCTTTTGTGATGGAACGCGTAAGGTGGACTCGTAACGCGTAAGGTGGACTCGTAGGGTGGCGGTGAGCGCAGCGAACCCCACCCATGGCCGCAACAGACACGACGACATTCAAGAAAACCCAAAAACCGGCCGCCAAGACGCGGCCGTTTCGCTTTGTTGGCGGCGCGGCGGACGGGGCGCATGGGTGGGGTTCGCTGCGCTCACCACCACCCTATGCGATACGATGCTTTATCTGACCGGGGAGGCAATCAATGCGTGCATGGTCGTTGGTGTTGTTTCTTTTGTTGTCTCCTTGGACTTCGGCGCAGGTCGAAGACACGGAAGAAGCCTACAAGACGGTCGCGTTCGTCGGCCGTCTCATCTCTATTCGGCCGCTGCCCGATCCGTGTGAGGGTGAGCAAGTAGGGTGGGCCCCTGGCCCACCGCTCTTGAACCAAGCCAACTGCATCGCAAGCAATCCCGCACATGCATCCGCTTGATACTTGGTTTTATCGCGATCGGTGGGACGGTGGGCCAGGGCCCACCCTACGATCACTACAAGGCGTCAAGCAGACGACGACATTCGAAAAAGGAGATTTCCCATGTATTCGATCCGCCGAGCAGGCATGATGTTTGCTGGTCTTTTCGCCGTCGCCACGACGGCTTGTTCCGACAACTCGCAGGATATCAAGACCTGCATCATGTATCCGGAAGACGTGAAGGCGGCGATTGCCGCATGCACGCAATTGATCGACGATCCGCCGGTGATGGACACGACGCGCCATGGCTGGTTCGCGGCGCGCGGCAACCACAAGCGCTTGGCGGGCGACCAGAAGGGCGCGATGGCCGACTTCAACGAATCCATTCGCCTGATGCCGAACGATCCGCAGTTGTACGAAACGCGCGCCGAGCTCCACGCCGAACTCGGTCATGCGGACAAAGCCGATGCGGACTCGAAGAAGGCGGAGCGATTGCGCGCGAAGAAGCGGTAACCCGTAAGGCGGTTGAAACCCGCCGCGTCGAAGCGCGTAGGGCGGGTCTTGACACCCGCCGGTTGAACGAAACGACGCAATGTGTCATACGACGACCGTTGCGTTGCGGACTGGCTTGCATACGGATTCGGTTTGGATCGGCGACAAAAGCGGCTGGTGCGAGACCCGCCTACGGATCTTCCGGCTTCGGGGCGTTGGCGGGAATCGTGTTTTCACCACTGTATGAGAGGGATGTTCGATGACACAGGATCTTTCGGAAATCACGTTCAACGGCAACCAGAAGCAGGAGAGCGCGGCGCGCGAGGTGGCGATCGGTTTGCGATACGTGATCGCTTCGATCGCCATGAATGTCGTCGCGATCGCTTTCGTGCTGGTCGCGGCGGCCACCGAACTGGAGGGCGTCAGCCTGTTCTCCCTGCCGGCCACGATCCTCGCCTTTGCGGCCTTCGCCTGCGGTGCCTATGGCATCTATTCCATGATGGATGGGCTCGGCTGGTCGGGCGCTGTCAGCATCGTCGTGATCGCCATGCTGATCATTCCGTACGCCAAGTTGCTCGTGCTGATCGTGGTGGGGGTGCTGGCCCTCAGTCTCATCCAGCGGGCCGGTTTCCGCTTCAGTCTGTTCGGAACACTGAAGAAGAGGAACGAGTAGGGTGGGCCCCTGGCCCACCGTTCGTAAAACAAAACCGCCTGTCTCGCAAAAAATCCTGCATTCCTGCCGATAACTTTTCTTCCGATATGCGGGGCGGTGGGCCAGGGGCCCACCCTACGATCATCGGGATTTTCTGACGGTGATGCGAGGGCCTTTCTGATGGGGCGATGCCTGCAGGATTGCGATGATGGGCGATGCCGAACTATCGCCGCGCATTCGTTCCGGGCGGAACCTATTTCTTCACGGTCGCCGTTGCCGATCGACGGACTGCGATATTGACCGAGCGCATCGATGCGCTGTCCCATGCGTTTCGAGTGGTATGGGCATGGCGTCCGTTCGCGATGCCGGCGTTCGTGGTGTTGCCGGATCACCTGCACTGTATCTGGTCGTTGCCGCTAGGCGATGCGGATTTTCCTGCCCGATGGAACCGCATCAAGGGTGAATTTTCCCGATGCGTCGATGATCGCGGGTCCAGATCGCCATCGCGGACTTCAAAACGGGAACGTGCGATCTGGCAACGCCGCTACTGGGAACACCTGATCCGCGACGAACGCGATCTGCGGAATCACATCGACTACATCCACTTCAATCCGGTCAAGCACGGCTGGGCGCAGCGGCCTTCCGAATGGCCGTATTCCTCACTGCATCGTTTTGTGCGGGAGGGCGTTCTACCCGCGGATTGGGCAGGCTCGCCGGATCCGCTGCAATGAAGAAGCGGATCCGGTCGCCCGGTGCGTCCTGTTATTTCGAGGCGTCGATCGCGGCCTGAGTGAACGCCGGATAGCCCGCCGGCTTGGACGTATTGAGATTGCCGAGGAAGTTGCTGTCCTTCATCGGGATGGTGGCCGAACCGTAGTTGTAGGTATTGAGGCGACTGCGCATCGCCGCGTTGTCGAGGCTGGCGCCGCGCAGCGTGTACCAGCTGGTGAGCGCGGGCAGCACGAACTGGCCGTACGGATTTTCGGCCACTTCGCCCGCCGACGCGAAGCGCAGTGCGTGCGTGAGGACGCCGTCCTTGTGGTACACGATCTTGACGTGGCCGTTCTGCATCGGCAGCGAGGCCGCGGCGGTGTTGTACAGGGTGCCGTGCGCGCTGTAGCCCGCATGCGTGATCACGCCGTCGCGCGTCCACACCGCCGCATGTTCCCAGTCGTGGCGATGTCCGCCGCCGAAGACGGTGGCCTGGTCCTTGAGCATGTACAGCGCGAAGAAATGCCCGCAATAGCGGCTGCCGCTGCTGTCGATGCAGGCGTAGCGGTGCAGGGTGTTGCTGTAGTTCATGAAATCGACCCGGCGGCAGCCGCCGGTGATGCTGCCCGACGGACTCAGGCCGCCGTTCTGTTCGCCGTACCGGCTGATGCCCGCGCTGGGCAGACAGCCATCGCCATCGAAATCGAAGACGGGGTGGATGGCGGCGACGTTGACGTTGGCAGGCAGCGCCTGGTCCAGACGCGGATAGTCGGCGGCCATCGCCTGGAGCGAGCACAAGGCGAGCGTGCCGATGATCAGTGCGCGATGATGGTGTGGCATGTGAATCCTCCTTGATGGGGTTGATGCCGTGGGACCGATGGTCGGTGGCCGGGGGATGGTAGCAGCGGGCCGGATGAATCGAGTGCGGCGTACTGTCGTCCCCGGCGGGAATCGGAATGGGGATCGAGTGCGCGCCCGGAACCTCGGATCCGGTGCAGAATGCCCTGCGGTATTTCCGCATGACTGGAGGTTTGGATGCGCGCCATCGTCTGTCTTGCCCTGATGTGCTGTGCGACATGGGTCTCCGCGGCCGAGCCATCGCTCGATGGCGCCTGGGTCGTGGATCTTTCCGCAGAGCCGGGCAAACCCTATACCCAGCCCATGACGCTGACGCTGGCGCCCGATCACAGCGTGAAGGGCAGCTTCTATCAGAGCGATATCGAGGCCGGGCGCTGGAAACAGGATCGTGGGCGCCTGTGCGCCAGCTTCCGCACCAGCGACGGCAAGGGCCCGTACCACACCGCCGTGTGTCTGATCGACGGCAAGGCGGTCGGCCAGACTTGGGCCGAACACCGCGACTTCCTGTTCAACTGGGTCGCAACGCGCGCGGACGGCCCGTAAGGCGGGTCTCGTACCCGCCCATCGAACGGAAGCATCTAAGATTCACTGGATAAGGTGAAAAGCGGCGGGTGCCAGACCCGCCCTACGGATCGAATCGCTCGCGGGTGTCCATTCGGACGTTGCGGAGGTGCGCTGTTGCGAGGTGCGCGGCGTAGCGGGGCTCGGCGAAATAGCCGATCAGGATGGAGCGGCGGCGCGCGCCGGTCGTGTTCAGGCTGCCCGCATGCAGCAGATCGGCGTCGAACACGACGATGTCGCCCGCGCTGCCTTCCAACTGCACGCATCGCAACTCATCGTCGAGGCTGGGCGGCGGCTCGCCCGGCGCAGGGCGATGCGTGCCGGGGACGAAACGCGTCGCGCCGTTGGCGGGACCGAAGTCGTCGAAAAACGCCAGCACGTTCACCGTATCGCCGGGCCGGTGCGCCGACAGGTCGCGATGCAGACCCTGTCGGCCGCCGCCCGCCAGGGGTTCGCGACCTTCGACCTGTGCGAGGAAGAACCGTTCGCCGATCAACGCGCCCACGGCGGCCAGCAATGGCGGCAGCCGACAGACGGCCTGCACCTTCGCATCGAGATCCAGCCGCGAATGACGCCAGTCCGCGCCGCGCGGTACCGGCCATTGATCCGACGGGGTCGCGCCCGCATCGAACGCCTCGCGAAGATCGTCCAGCCATTCCGAAGGGATCGCACTGCGGAGCAGGACATAACCGTCGCGATGCAGTTGGGCGTGGTCGAGCATGGATTCATCGATTCCGTTTCTACAGAGCGGTATTGTGATCGGGTCCGCGCGCAAGAATACAGTCGCCCGCGCGCTGGCCGTAAAAGCGCGTGAACCCCGCTGCGTCGAAGCGGTTCGGGTGCGGGCTGCGACGCGATACCGATCTCCCGCGAATCCGCGAGTACCGCAATCTTCGAGGCCAATGCATGGATGCCAAACAGTTTTCCTTCGCCGATCTGGAAAAACGTATCGCGGCGCTGCCCGACGGACCGATGGGCGCGTTGAATCGCCCGCGTTGGCAATACGGGTTGGACCTGCTCGGCGGTGTGGGCGTGATCCTCGGTCTGCTGCCCTCGGCGCTGATCCAGTTCATGGCGCCGGAGTGGTGGATGGTCACCATGGCGCGGATCGGGTTCTGGACCATGTTGATCGGCTTCGTCCCGGGCATGGTTCGTGGCCTGTGGGTCATGGCGCGGATGTGGCGGCGCGGCAAAGCACAGGACGCGGAACAGCTCGACCACGATTTCGACCAGTTGGACGGATTGCAGCCGTGGCTGTCCAAGCTGCCGCGACCGGCGCTGGAACGGCGTCTGCGTTTCATCCAGATGGCGCAGGCGCGCGTTGCGGCAAAGCTGTCGTTGATGGGCGGCGGACTGGAGCGCTTCGGTGTGTTGCCGCTGATCGTGGCGGTGGTGGTGCAGATCAAGGCCATCACTGCGGAATCTCTGGCGCTGCCGCTGTGGCAGATCGTGCCCGGGATGTTCTTCGCGATCGTTTATGTCGTTGGCCTCAATGCCGCGTTCTATCGCGTGCGCATGCATCTGTACGAAGTGACGCTTGCCGAAGCGCTGGCCCGCCGGGAGCCCGGGAAGTGACGGTCAGCCCACCTCGCCACGCCCATGCCGTCGCGGTATCGTGGCCGCACTTTATCCCTCGGAGCCGCGTCATGCGCACGATCGCTGTGTTCGCCCTGTTGACTTTCGCCGCCGCCGTCCACGCCGGCGACGCCAAGCCCTATGGCAAGCCGCTGCCGGACGGCGCGTCCACGCCAATCTCGCAGGCGGTGGCCGATTTCGACACGCATGCCGGCAAGCCCGCGCGTTTCAGCGGGCGCATCACTGAGGTCTGCCAGACCAAGGGTTGCTGGATCGTGCTGGAGGACAACGGCCAGACCGCGCGGGTGATGTTTGCCGACCATGCCTTCATGGTGCCCAAGGACAGCGCGGGCCGCGCCGAAGTCCACGGCGTGCTGTCGCGCAAGGAACTCACGCCGGCCCAGGTGAAGCATCTGGAGGAAGACGGCAAGGGACTGGCGGTGTCGCCGGTGGAATACCGCATCCTGGCCGACGGCGCGGTGCTGCAGGCGCCATAGCGGTACCTCCGGTCCGTGCGGTCGGCGCGTCGCTCAGGCGCGCTTGCGCCGTGTTTGCGCGAGGAAACGCGCCAGCGCCGTTTCCCACTGGCGCGCGCCGCGTGCCGACGCTGCAGCGCGCGCCAGGCTGCCGTCCTGCCAGCCGGGAAACAACGCGGGATCGATATAGGCCTTGCGGCTGACCGCGGGCGTGTTGCGCAGCATCGCGGCGACCTCGCGGGTCACATCGTTGCGGATCGTCGCGAGCGCGGGTTCGGAAATGTCTTCCGGCACGGGAATCGCGGCCAGACACTGGAAGGCTTTCATGGTGCCGCCCCAGGTGCGGAATTCCTTGGCGGTGAAAGGCGCGCCCATCGCCTGCGACAGATACCCGTTCACGGCGCCGGAATCGACCGGACGAATGCGGCCGTCGTCGCCGCGATACTGGAACAGATGCTGTCCCGGCAGGTTCTGGCAGGCGCGCACCAGCCGGACCATGCGCGGATCGTCCAGCAGCAGATCGTGGCGCAGGCCGCCCTTGCCCTTGAAACTCAGGCGCGCCTTGCCGGTGCCGAGGAAACGCACGTGCCGGTTGTGCAGCGTGGTCAACCCGAACGAGCCGTTGCTGCGCTGATACGCGTCGTTGCCGACGCGGATGTAGGTGTCCATCAGCAGCGACACTACGATCGCCAGCACCTTGTCCGCGGGCAGGCCGGGCAGGCGCAGATCCGCGCCGATGCGCCTGCGCAGTCGCGGCAGCGCTTTGCCGAAATCGACCAGATGCGCGAACTTGTCGGCATCGCGGGTCGACTGCCAGTCGGGGTGATAACGATACTGCTTGCGCCCGCGCGCATCCCGGCCGGTGGCCTGCAGATGCCCGCGCGCATCGCGACAGATCCACACGTCCGAATAGGCCGGAGGAACCGCCAGCATGCGGATGCGTTTCAGCGTGGCCGGCTGGACGATACGCTTGCCGGCAGAGCCCAGGTACGCGAATCCTTTCCCCGCGCGCTTGCGCCGGATGCCCGGCTCGCTGTCGTTGACGTAGCGCAGACCGGCTGCGCGGGCGCTGCGCTTGCCGATAGCATCAGGCGTTAGATCGCGGGACTTCGATGGCATGTGCGCTGCAATCGGCATGAGCGGATCGCGCGGACGCTAGCACACGCATTGCGATGCGGGGCAATGCGCGATGTCGCGCGGATGAACGTCGGAAATTGCACGACGCGGTCGTGCAATCCGTCATGCGTATCGGCCGTTTCTTGCCGGCAACTGTCCCGCGATCGGCCGATCGCGTCGGGCCGGGATCGACCGGGCAATACTGGCGCCCCACTCCGGAGGATGCGCCATGACCAAACCGACCCGCGACGCCGTGCTGATCCAGCTCGACAGGATCGACAGCGCACTGGAAGCGTCCGATGCCGACAAGGCCGTGCTGATGGCCGAGGCGCAGGATTGGCTGGTGGCGAATGCATCGCTGGACGCCGTCGATGCGCTGTACTACCGCGATCGCCTGCAGGCAATCCGCGAGCGACACGGGATCGATTGAGGCCTGGCGCTGCCGGCGGAACAGGGCACGCGTCCTTGCCATCGATCGGCGACCGGCTGCGACAGGTGGCGCGCTCGTCGCAGCGATGTTCTGGCAATATCGGAATCCTGCCATCGTCCGGATTCCGTACCTCATGCGCTATTTCATAGGGCTTGTGCTGCTTGCGATCATTGTGATGGTGGGCGCGATGATCCAGCGCAGCCGCGCGCGTACGCCGACCGCGGCCGCACAGGCGCGGCTTCCCGCAGCCAAGCCGATCACGGCCGATGCGGATGTCGATGCCTTTCTGGCGAAATACGAAACCGCGCTGCAGGCCACGCAGCGTCCGAGCGTCGATATCCGGCTCGAAGCGACGACCGACGACGATCCGCGCGCGAGCAAGGTCGGCGGGCGCCCGTATTGGGCCGAGGGCCGCGACTATCCCGTCGGCGCGAACGGCGCGCCGCTGCATCTGCTGGCGCAGATCGACTTCGCGGCACTGCCGTCGTCGCTCGATGGCTATCCGAAAGCCGGCCTGCTGCAGTTCTTCATCGCCTCCGACGATCACTACGGCGCCGACTTCGACTCGGGCATGACCGCCGACACCATGAGCGCTCAGCGGAATTTCCGGGTGGTGTATTGGCCCGATACGCGCGCCGGGCACCGCGACGTCGACGTCCCGGCAGCGGAATATCTGCCGCACGATCCGGCGCGACCGCGGCGCATGCGTTTCAGCGCAGCGACCGAAACGCTGGGCGTGCACGATCACCGCTTCGACCGGCTGCTGGGCGGCGACGCCCACGCGGCGATCGAGACATACGCCAAAGCGCACCGTCTCGATGCCGATGCGCTGTTCGATGCGGTGTACGAGCGCAACGGCCGTGGCGGCCACAAGATCGGCGGCTACCCGTTCTTCACCCAGCAGGATCCGCGCACCGACGACCGCCTGGAGCTGTTGTTGCAGCTCGATACCGACGATCAGATGATGTGGGGCGACTCGGGCGTCGGCGGTTTCTTCATCGCGCCGGAAGATCTCGCCCGCGCAGATTTCAGCCGGGTGATGTATTCGTGGGATTGCCATTAGAGGATCGGCAGGTAGCGTCGTGCGCTTGTCCGCATCGAGGCGCCTGGATGCGGAACGGCGCGCGTCGAAGGATTTCCATGAAGATCCGGATCGCCATCGCATGGGTCGCAGTATCGGTTGCCGCCTGCGACGCTCCGGGCGAAGGCCGCAACTTCGAGCGTGCTCGACGGGAAGCCGAAGCGGTGATGGCCGCCTTGTCCCGCTATCGCACCGATGCGGCGCGCTATCCGCAACGACTCGATGCGCTGTCGCCGCGTTACCTGCCGCAGGGTTTCTTCGAGGCGAATCGTCCCGGCCGCGCGACGACCTACTTCGATTTTCAGCGCGTGGATACCGGCACGTACGACTTTGCGTTCGGATACGACGGCCCGGGCATGAATCATTGCGACTACATTCGCGGAACCGCGCCGCCACGATGGGACTGCTCGGGTCGCTATTGAAGCCGGGCTGCGCGATGAGCGCGATCAAGGTATTGAAGTGGAAAGGTATTGAAGTGGATCGGCGGAACAACGACTGCCGATCTCCATCCCTCGAATCACGCTGCGAAAGGACCACTCATGACGCGACTGCAACCCGCCGCACTGGCCTGGTACGCCACCGGCCGCTTCTACAAGGCCGACGACGGACATCTGGCCGATTACGGCTATTTCCTCCATCTGCCCGGCCTCGATGGCGCGCTGCACGGCGGTGAACTGTTCGACGCCCAGCCGGGCGAAACCACCGCGCATTTCACGTTCGCGGCGACGCCGTTCAAGGCCGGCGGCCTCGACAACGGCGCGCTGTCGCTGGCGCTGGATCCGGTCGGCGAATTCTCGCTGTATCTGCAGCGCCAGCCGGTCGGGGATTTCGACGTTCCCGCCTCGTTCGCGGAAGGCGAGCGCATCGCCACGTTCCGCCGCACCAGTCTGGTGGTCGGCACCACGGTCGAGACCGGCACGGGCGCGTCCGCACAGTTGCTGTTCGGCAACAACGTCTTCACGGCGCACCTGATCGACAGCCGGCCGTTCGAGTTCGGCGGCAGGACGCACGATCTCGCCGGCAGTGTGGGGCAGGGCGTGACCCAGTTCGGCACTGCGGCGAGCACGGCGATCGCGCCGCCGCCGAACGGTTACACCCTGGTGGTGCCGTTCACGGGATCCGCCATCGCGCTGGGCTAAGCGGTATCGAAAAGCCGGTGCCGGCGTCTCACACCACCAGCGCAGCCTTCAGCGGCGCGGTGCCGGTCCAGCGTTCGCGTCCACGCAGTGCGGTCAGTTCGATCAACACCGCTGCGCCGACGATGCGTGCATCCAAGAACACGATGCCCGGCTTCGGGAAATCCGCGACATCGCGGATCAGGTGGGTCCAGTGGGTCATGCGCGGCTCCGGCTGTGAATGCCCATGATCCCGGATGCGGCGCGGATCCGACGCGTGCGGTGCGGACGTCGATTCACGGGACTACCGGCAGCGACTGCGCGTGATGGAAGACGTTGGTGGGATCCCACTGCCGCTTCACCTGCAGCAGGTTGCGCGGACGATTGCGGTAGTTGTCGAGGAAATACAGCCACAGCGCGCGCTCGGCATCGCCGGCCCGGTGCGAACCCAGCGCGATGTCGGGATAGTTGAAATAACAGCCGTCGACCACGCCGTCGCGATCGCGCGCCGGGTCCGGCGTGCCGCCGTATCCGGCGTACACGGCGCGATAGAAGGTATCGATCCAGCCGACGTGCGCGGCTTCCTGTGCGGCGAACGGCGGCCGATGGCTCTGGCCGGGTTCGGCTGCGTTGTTCCAGTAGGTCTGGTATTGCAGCTTCATGATCGAGCTGCGCTGCGGCACCGCGGTGGCGTCGGAGGCGCGGCGGTTGATCGCGCCGCCGTAACTGTCCACCTGCAGCAGACTCTGCGCCATGTCCGCCGCCTGCACGCCCGCGGGCACCACCTGCAGCCAGTGGTGGATCGCTTCCACCTGGTCGGCCGGGAATGCCTGTTTCATGTAGGCCGATTTGTATTTGCCGAACTGGTTGGGGCCGGAGCCGTTCAAGGTCTGCAGCGCTTCGAGATAGGTCAGATGCTGCGCATCGCTGCTGCTGGGCAGCCCATGCATCATGCCGGGGTGGCCGTTGAAGGGTCTGCGCAACGTGCGTGCGGGCGCGATCCTGGCGAAGCGCGTCTGCGCGCTGCGGATGCTGTCCTCGGCGCGCCGGCAGTGCTGCGCATAGGGCGTATCGGACGGCGAGACCGTCTGCAGGATCATGCCGAGCTGGCCGTTCGCCGAATGATTCAACTTCAGCAGGCTGAAATCGGTGTCCGCCATGGTCTGTACCATCTCTGCGTATTCGGCGAGCAGATTGCCGAACGCCCGCAGATCCATGTCCGCCCAGTCCCATGCCAGCGTCCACAGCGTCGCGTGCGCGGGGGCATCCGGCAGGCGCTCGAAGTAGTAGCGCACGATCACGCCGAAATTGCCGCAGCCCGCGCCGCACAGCGCCCAGAACAGATCGCGCTCGGTCGGATCTCCGCTCGCGGCGGAAACGTGGCGCATGCGCGCTTGGCTGCGTTGCGCATCCCAGGTGACGATGTCGACCGCGCTGAGGTGATCGACGGTGAGTCCGTGCAGGCGCGACAGCAGGCCGTAGCCGCCGCCGGTGATGTGGCCGCCAGCGCCGACCGAATAGCACGAGCCGGCCGGCAGCGTCTTGCCGTAGCCGTTCAACAGCGTGCGGTAGACCGTCCAGTTCTCGCAGCCGGCATCGACGAAAAAGGCATTGCGCTCCCGGTCGAAGCCGACCTGGTTCAGCGCCGACATGTCGATGATCGCGCGGGTCTCGTCGCTGTAGACGAAGTTTTCGTAGCAGTGCCGGCCGGACGCGATCTTCACGCCGCGGCCGTGGCGGGACAGCGCTTCGCCGACGACATCGGCCACCTGATCCACGCGGGTGGGCACGTACGCGGCCTGCAGGCCCGGCGCGAACCAGCGACGGTCGAAGCCCTGGCGGTCGCTGAAGATCGGCGGACGCGACGCATTGCGGTCGACGGATGACATGACGGACATTCCTTTGTTCGGCAGGAGACTGCGGCGGGGAAGTTCGGCGGAACGCATCGGCAGAACGCTTCGGCAGAAAACTTCTGCGGAGCGTTCGGATCATGCCGATCCGGCCGGCTCGATACAATGATCGCGTTGTCGTGATCGCATTCACGGACCGGCGCGGTGCATGTGCCATCCTTGGCCGGCGGTGGCGTTGGGGGCGGCACCGATCGATGTCCCCCTGCCGGAGCGCCATGCCATGCCGAAACATATCCTCACCCTGGCGATCGCAGCGATTGCGCTGTCGTCGTCGTCCGTCGCCGCAGCACGGACCTACACCGTTGGCCCCGCAGGTCGCGATTACACCCAATTGTCGACCGTGTTCACCGCCAACAATCTGGCGCCCGGCGATATCGTCGAAGTCGACGGCAACGCGACTTACGGCAGCGTGGTGGTCGGCGACGACGACGGCGGCGCCGCCGGCAACCCGGTGATCGTCCGCTGGAACCGCGCGGCCGGCGCGACCCGGCCGCTGCTGCAGGGCGGCACGCACACCATCAAGTTCCAGCGCTCGAATCATGTCGTGTTCGAGGGCTTCGAGGTGCGCGGCGGCAGCAGCACCTGCGTGTTCAGCGAAGCCCACGACGTGACCGTGCGCGATGCGGTGATCCACGCCTGCCCGGGGCACGGCATTCTCGGCGCCGATCTCAATTCGGGCTCGTTCACGCTGGAATACAGCGAGATCTACGAAGCCGGCTCGGGGTCGACGCGGCATCCGATCTACATGCAGTCCGACGAGATCGCGTATCCGGGATCGGTGTTCCGCATGCGCTTCAACTACATCCACAACGGCAACGGCGGCAATCTGCTGAAGAGCCGGCACGAGCGCAGCGAGATCCATTTCAACTGGTTCGAGGGTTCGGTCTATCAGGAGATCGAACTGATCGGTCCGGACTGCGAAACCCAGGCCAGCGGTTGGACCCGCGCGACCAAGCGCGAGGACGCCGAGCTGGTCGGCAACGTGATTCTGCACACCTCGACGTCATGGCCGAATGCGATCCGCATCGGCGGCGACCTCAACGGCGCCAGCGACGGCCGCGTGCGGATGGTCGGCAATACCATCGTGTTCGACAGCCCGGGCACGCGGACTGCGGTCTACGTGCAGTTGGGCGTGGGCAGCGTCGAGATGCACAACAACGCGATCTACCAGACCAGCGGTGCGGCGCCGGCGATCCTGCGCGAAAACACCACCGCCGATGCGCCGGTCTGCGCGCCGTTCGTCACCCAGCCGTGGAGCGGCGCGCGCAGCGTTTTCGGCACGCGCAACTGGGTGCAGACCAGTGCGACCCTGGTGCCGCCGGAATGGACCGGCACCCTGCGCGGAAGCGATCCGGGCTTCCGCGATATCGCGCAGCGCAACTTCCGTCCGCTGGCGACCAGCCCGTTGCGCAACGCCGGCGCGAACCGGCCGCCGTCGCCGCCGTCGTTCCCGATGCCGTGGGCGTTGCCGGCGATGCTCTACGACCCGCCGCTGCGCGCGAAGCTCGCGCCCGGCGACCAGCGCGCGCGGATCCCGCAGGGTTATTTCACCGTCGAGGTCGGCGCGCTGGAAGAGGTCGATATCGACAGCCTGATCGGTCCGTTCGAGTTGCCGGGGTCGGCGCCGCTGCTGCGGCCCAGGCCGGCGGCCAAGCCGGCGTCGCCCGTGGCGCCTCAGAACGGCCGCATTCCCCGCGTGCGCGCACCGCATCGTTAGAATGCGGGCTGCCGCGTGGCGCGGCGCAGGGGGCGCGGAGTCATGCTGAAAGCACTGCGAAGTCTGTTCGGCGGCGCATCCGCGTCGCGTCCGGCACCCGTCGCCCGCCAAGCGACTGCATTCGCCGTGAGCGATATGCAGGGCAGCGACATGATCTGGTACGACGACACCCGTCTGCCGCTGCCGGTGTGGGAAGAGATCGCCAAGGCCGAGCGGCCCGAGTGGACGCCGGCGGTGCGCGATGCGTTCTGGACGGCCGCGGCCGGCCGCTGGCTGCAGGCGCTGGCGGCGAAGCTGCCCGCAGCGTCGCCGCCGTATCGCATCCACGAATCCGCCGACTTCCTGCTGCTGTCTGCGCTGGATGATCGCCAGGTCGAGATCTTCATGCAGTTCTGCCAGTCGCTGCGTCGCCGCATCGCGCGCAATCTGCTGGAGATCGCGACCGAGCGCAGCAACGGCAAGCATGTGGTGATGGTGTTCGCCAGCGAGGACGAATACTACGACTACATCGCGCACTACTATCCCGACGATGGCGGCGAGTATGCGATGTCGGCGGGGATGTTCATCCACGCCGGCTATGGCCATTTCGCATTGTTCGAGGGCGACATGGAGCGCATGCAGCCGGTGATCGCGCATGAGCTCACGCATTGCATGCTGTCGCACCTGCCGATCCCGGCCTGGCTCAACGAAGGGCTTGCGGTGAACACCGAGCAGGCGATCTTTCCGTATCTTGCAGACCCGCGCGGCGCGCTGTATCAGCCGCACGAGATCAAGGCCAAACACGCGGCGTTCTGGAACGCCGACACCCTGCAGGAATTCTGGTCGGGGAAATCGTTCCTGCGCACCGACGACGGCAACATGCTGTCCTACGACCTGGCCAAGCGCATCACCGCGGTCGCCGCACATGGCGAGGACGCCTTCCGCGCATTCGTGCTGGAAGCCGACCGGCGCGACGCGGGCGTGTCGGCGGAGCATTGGCTGGGCTATCCGCTGGAACACCTCATCATCCGGATGCTGGGCGAAGGCGACTGGAGGCCCGACCCGGCGCGCTGGCAGTCGGGCACCGAGCGCGGCCAGTTCTGACGTGCGCCATCCGCGGCGCGGGCGCAGAAACGGCAGGGCGAACCCTGCCGTCGTGTTGCGATGTCACGGTAGGACTGAAGCGGATCAGGCGGCGGCGACGGTCGGCAGATTGACCTTGTCGATGCCGTGGATCAGGCCGTTGCTGGCGTTGATGTCGCTGGTGGTGACATTGGCGCCGTCGATGGTGAACTTGCCTTCGGTCATCTTGATCGGTGCGGATTGGCCGTTGACGGTTTTGGCGGATTCCCACTTGCCGATATCGGCCGCGCTCTTGCGGCCGCTGACCACGTGATATTTCAGGATCGAAGCCAGTTCATCCTTGTTTTCCGGCTTCATCAGCGTGTCGAGCTTGCCGGCCGGCAGTTTGGCGAATGCGGCATCGGTGGGCGCGAACACGGTGAACGGTCCGGTGCCGCGCAGGGTCTCGCTGAGCCCGGCCAGTTCCACGGCTTTGGCGAAGGTGCCGAATGAACCGTTGGCAGCGGCGGTATCGACGAGGTTCTTGTGCTGAACGGTGCCTTTGACGGCGTTCTGCGGCGTGGTGGTTTGGGTATTCATGGTGTTGATCCCGATGATGCGACCCGCGCTGTTTCGCGAACAGCGATCCGCGCAGGTCGAAGGCGGCTGTGCCGCGAATCCCGTCGATGGCAGACGCTGTCGATGTAGACAGGTGTCGATGACGGAAAGAGAGACCCGGCGCGAAGAGTGAGGGAATTGCGGCGCCGGTGAATGCTGCGACGTTGCGTTGCAGCACACATACAACCTACGCCCCGTGTTGTTATCGCAGTGTAACGTGTCGGCCGTGCGCAGCCCGCGCAGGCTTGCCGTTCATGCTGTGCGCGCAGGTCTGTGCGCTTTCGAAAAAGAATATTCGAAGAAGAGAAGAAGCATTGAAGCGTGCAGACTTCGCGTTGTACCGTGCGCATAAGCGGACAATCGTTGCACGGGATCATCTTCCCGATAACGCGACCCTGACGACACCACGATGGAGGAATCGCCCATGACTTATGCCCCGCATCATCTGCAGCACGAACCCGCCCGCGCCGATGTCGACGCACTGCCCGGCGCCACCGTGCTGGAGTTCGGCACGCCGTGGTGCCCGCACTGCATCGGCGCGCAGCCGCTGCTGGAAGCCACGCTCTCGTCGCGTAACGACGTGCGGCATCTCAAGATCGAGGATGGCCCGGGAAAGCCGCTGGGGCGTTCGTTCAAGATCAAACTGTGGCCGAGCGTGCTGGTGCTGCGCGATGGCGAAGAACTGGCCCGGGTGGTCCGGCCGACATCGAAGGAAGAGATCGAGCGCGCGCTGGGGCTGTTGTGAAATTCGATGGGCGTCGCATTCGATGGCGACGGTGCGCCGGTTGGATGCGGGACGCCTTGCTGGCGTTGCGCGGCGATTTCGTAAAGGTTGTGTTGCGTTCAGCGACTTCCGCCCGCGCGAGTGTTCAGTTTATTCCGCGCATGTCCCGCGAGACGGTGGATCGACGATGTGCCCTAGCGTGATCCGCACTGCGATTGGTTAACACGATGTTGCGCGCGCATCTGCGGCTCGGCATCGATTCATTGCGCCGGTCGCAACGTAGGCCCCGGTCGAAGTGAATGACGCATCGATCCATCTTACTTTCATGCACTGCGGAGTATCGCTATGAACAAGACTTCCAATTTCCGTCTGACCGGCCTGCTGGCCTTCGTCGCCGCGATCGCCGCTCCGGCCGCGTTCGCCCAGGACAGTACTACCACCACCGACCAGGCGCAGGCCGCACAGGCGCAGCCGGCGACGCCAGCCACTCCTGCCACTCCTGCCACTCCTGCCACGCCGGCCGAGCCGGGCAAGAAGACGTGGGCCGACCTCGATGTGAACAAGGACGGCAATCTCGACAAGACCGAAGCCGCGCCGATTCCGACGCTGCAAGCGGTCTTCGATACCGCCGACACCAATGCCGACGGCGCGCTGACCGGCGAAGAGTACAAGACCTATCTGGCCATGAACGGCGACGGCAAGGCCAAGCCGAAGAAGTAACGCGCCGGCATGCCGCGATATGGTTCGCAGCATGCGTGAGCGTCAGGCGTCATCGCGCGGAAGGGGCGGCTGCAGGCCGCCCCTTCCGTTTCTGCGACTGCCGATTCAATCCTTTGAGAATTCAATCCTTGCGTGCTTTGCGCAGCGTGCGTTCGAACAGCTTCACCGTGCGCTTCCATGCGTCGCGCGCGGCATCGGCGTCGTAACGCGGCGTGGTGTTGTTGTTGAAGCCGTGCTGGGTGCCGGGCGGACGCAGCAGCGTGTAGCGCACACCGGCGGCCTTCAGCGCGGTTTCGTAGGCCGGCCATCCGGCATTGACGCGTTCGTCGTTGTCGGCCAGCACCACCAGCAGTTCGGCCTCGATCTTCGGCACGTCTTCCAGCGGCGCGGCGCTGCCGTAGAACGGCGCGGCCGCATCCAGCCACGGCAGACGCGTGGCGAGGAAGTTGGCCATGCCGCCGCCGTAGCAGAATCCCACCACGCCCAGGCGTCCATTGCCATTTTCGATGTTGCGCAGCATGTTGGCGGCGGCGATGAAATCCTCGCGGGTCTTCGCCTGATCGAGCTTGCCGAACAGCGTGCGCGCATCGTCTTCGTTGCCCGGATAGCCGCCCAGCGGAAACAGCGCATCCGGCGCTAACGCGATGAAATTTTCCAGCGCCAGACGGCGCGTCACGTCTTCGATATGCGGATTCAGGCCGCGGTTCTCGTGGACGACCAGCACCACCGGCAGCGGCTTGCGGATCTTCGCCGGCTTCACCAGATAACCGCGCGCGGTGCCGTAACCCTGCGGCGAGGGGAATTCGACGTACGTCGCGACCAGTCGCGGATCGTCGCCTGCGACTTCCTGCGCCGCGGCGAACTGCGGGCTGAGCGCGGCCAGCAGTCCTGCGGCGGTGCTGGCGCCGACCGCGAAGCGCGCCGCGCCGATCAGGAACCCGCGACGGTCGATCGCGCCGTGGACGTACTGGTCGAACAACTGCAGCACTTCGGGATCGAAATCCTTGGCGCTGCGATCGGGGATCTTCGACATGGGTATAGCCTCCAGCGAACGTGGCGAATGAAAAGAACCTAGGACGAGGCGCCTGCGAACCCCTGCTGCCGCCACGCTTCGAACACCACCACCGCCACCGCATTCGACAGATTCAGACTGCGGTTGTCGGGGCGCATCGGCAACCGCAGCCGTCGACCGTCGGGAAGCGATGTCAGCACGTCTTCGGGCAGGCCGCGGGTTTCCGGCCCGAACAGGAAGGCGTCGCCGGGTGCGAACGCGATCTCGTCGTAGCGCTTGGCGTTGCGCGTACTCAGCGCGAACAGCCTCGGCGGCATGGCGTTGGTTTCGGCGATCGTGGCGAGCGCGTCGTCCAGCGAATCGTGCACGCGCAGCTTGGCGTACTCGTGGTAATCCAGCCCGGCGCGGCGCAATTGCGCATCTTCCAGCGTGAAGCCGAGCGGGCGGATCAGATGCAATCGCGCGCCGGTGTTCGCGCACAGGCGTATGACGTTGCCGGTATTCGGCGGAATTTCCGGCTGGTAGAGGATGACGTCGAACATGCGCGTCATTGTGCCAGCGGCCGATGGGGATTCCGCGTCAACGTCCCACCCTGCACGCCGCCAATGGCATCGCCGCAGCCGTCTGCCAACGCTGCGCTTCGGCCGGCTGCGGCGCGTCCGGGAAATCGATCCGCGCTTCGATCTGCTCGCCGCGGCCGTCGCGGACATTGGTCAGGCCAGCGAAGCGGCGCAGGCGCCGGTCGGTGGTGGTGTATTCGACCGAAATCGGCGAGGTCACTTTGCCCAGAAGGCCTTCGAGGCGCAGCTCGAAACGCTGCACCGCTGCATCGCCGTTGCCGTGGCGACCCAGGCCGCGGACCTCGAACGCCAGGCTGCGCCCGAACGACGGCACCACGAACGCCAGTGGCCGGGTTTTTCCGGCGCCCAGCTGCGACCAGGACTGGCGCAGGAATTCGTCGAAGCCGGCATCCGCCACCAGCGTGCCGTCGGATGCGCGCAGTGGCCGCGGCGGTTTGGCACCGGCCCAGATCATGGTCCGGCCGCCTTCGCGACGCAGGCCTTCGCGATAGCCTCGGGCATCGATGAGTTCGAACTCCGGCGCGGTCGCCGAACTGCGGTAGTCGATGCGTTTGCGAGCGAACGCCACGCCGTCCGGGCAGCGGTACAGCACCAGCCGTTCGACCGGCCGCTCGCCGTCGCGTCGGAACAGGTGTTCCTCGCGATAGAGCAGGCGGTCGCTCTTCGGGTCGCGGGCATTGCCTTCGACCGACAGCAGGGCGGCCTTGGCGGGCGCTGCGATGAGCGCGCAGAGCAGAAAGACGGTCGATGTCGAAGTCATGCGCAAGGATACGGAAGCCGCTTGCCCGCGGATGCGCCGTCTGCGACTCGACGCGCGCCATCGTCGCGGAGCGGCTACCAGGGCTGCGACTGGCCCTGCCAGTCGAGGAAGCGCCCGCTGTCGTCCAGGCTCAGCCCGTCGACCACCCGCAGCAGGCCGGCGACTGACGCCGTCGCCGCGATCTGCGCGCCGTCGCCGCCCATCTCGGTCTGCACCCAGCCTGGATGCAGGGCGACCACGCGAATGCCGCGGTCGCGCAGCGCGTGGGCCAGCAGCACGGTGGCCATGTTCTGCGCCGCCTTGCTGATGTTGTAGCTGGGCGTACCGAAGCGGCTGGTGCTGGCGATGGAGCCGAGGGTCGACGACAGATTCGCCACCGTGGCGCCGTCTGCCAGCGCGGGCGCCAGCGCCTCGGTCAGCAGCAGCGGGCCGCTGGCGTTGGTGCGGAAGCTGTCGTCCAGATGCGCGGCGGACAGCTGGCCGAAGCGCTCGCCCGAGTGCAGCACGCCGGCATTGTTGATCAGCAGGTCGATGCGGTCGGCCACCAGCGGCAACTCGCGGACCAGTTCGGCCCGGGATTTCCCGTTGGCGACGTCCAGCGGCAGCACGTGCAGGTGGCCCGGGTACTCGCCGGTCAGGGTGTTGAGGGCGGTGGCCTTGCCCGGATGACGGCAGGTGGCGATCACCCGGTCGCCGCGCGCCAGCAACTGGCGGACGAATTCCAGGCCGATACCGCGGTTGGCGCCGGTGACGAGACAGTGTTTGGCCATGCGGGCAGCTCCATGCGGGGCGGGGCCGGCCGGGACTTGTGGCCTAGTGCCATGCCCGGGCGGGGCCGCTAGCATGCAACGCCTGCCAATCCCTGTCCAAACGGCGCCGTCCGGCGCGGTCGTGCATGCGGGGCGGCGTCCCCGGCCGAGCGTTCCAGGCGGCCCTGTGCCCAGTGCCCCGCACATCATTCACGCTTCAAGGAGTTCCGCATGTCCATCACCAATCCGCGTCTGCCCGTGCTCAAACATGGTCTGTTCGCGCTTTCGTTGACCGCCGCCCTCGGCGGCGGCCTGTCCCTGCTGCCGGTCGACGCTCAGGCCCAGGCCAAGGGCGCGCGCAGCGCCGATGTCGACATCCCGTACCAGCAGTTCACCCTCCCCAACGGCCTGCGCGTGATCGTGCATACCGACCGCAAGGCGCCGATCGTGGCCGTGAACATCTGGTATCACGTGGGCAGCAAGGACGAGCCGGCCGGACGCAGCGGTTTCGCGCATCTGTTCGAGCACCTGATGTTCAACGGCTCCGAGAATCATCCGGGCGAATTCTTCGACCCCTTCGAGCTGGTCGGCGCCACCGACCAGAACGGCACCACCAATCAGGACCGCACCAACTACTTCCAGAACGTGCCGACCACCGCGCTGGACATGGCGCTGTGGATGGAATCCGACCGCATGGGTCATCTGCTCGGCGCGATCGACCAGGCGACGCTCGACGAACAGCGCGGCGTGGTCCAGAACGAGAAGCGCCAGGGCGAGAACCAGCCCTACGGCCAGGTCTGGGAATTGCTGGGCAAGGCCATGTATCCCAAGGGCCATCCCTATAACCACAGCGTGATCGGCTCGATGGCCGACCTCAACGCGGCGTCGCTGGACGACGTGAAGAACTGGTTCCGCACCTGGTACGGCCCGAACAACGCGGTGCTGGTGCTGGCGGGCGATATCGATCTGGCCACCGCCAAGGCCAAGGCCGCCCAATATTTCGGCCACATCCCGGCGTCGCCGACCATGGCGCAGCCCAAGGTGAATGTATCGCCGCTGGCGAGCGATTCGCGCTCGGCGCTGAGCGATAAGGTGCCGCAGGCGCGGATCTTCCGCGTGTGGAACGTGGCCCAGGCCGGCACCGTCGACATCGACCGGCTGCAGTTGTTCGCCCAGGTGCTCGGCGGCAGCCGCGCTTCGCGTCTCGACCAGCGCCTGTTCTTCCGCGACAAGCTGGTCGACAACGTCAGCGCCAGCGCCGACTACTCGCAGCTCAGCTCGAACTTCATGATCAGCGCCACCGTGAAGCAGGGCGTGGACCCGGCCAAGGTCGAAGCCGCCATCGACGAAGAACTGAAGGCCCTGCTGCGCGACGGCCCCACCCAGATCGAACTGGACCAGGCGCGCGCCGTGACCAAGGCCGGCTTCATCCGCGGCGTGGAGCGCATCGGCGGTTTCGGCGGCAAGGCCGACGTGCTGGCCGAATGCGCGGTCTACACCGGCAACCCCGGTTGCTTCCGCGACAGCCTGAAGACCATCAACACCGCCACCATCGCCCAGATCAGGACAGTCGGCGTCAACTGGCTCGGCGCCGGCAAGGGCAGCCACACCCTGGTGGTGACCCCGGGCGAGCGCAAGCCGCTGCCCGAAGACGCCGCGGTGACCCCCGCTGCGCTGACCCTGCCCCCCGTGGACAAGAAGTACCGCACCACGGCCAGCAAGGTCGATCGCAGCACCGGCGCGCCGGTCACGACGGTCTTCCCGGAACTGAAGTTCCCGTCGCTGCAGCGCGCCACCCTCAAGAACGGCACCACGGTCGTCCTCGCCGAGCGCAAGGGCGTGCCGGTGGTGCAGATGAGCTATCTGTTCGGCGGCGGTTATGCGGCCGACAAGGGCGCGAAGCTGGGCACCTCGAGCTTCGCGATGGGCATGCTGGACGAAGGCGCCGGCGATTACGACGCCATCGCCTTCGGCAACCGCGCCGAATCGCTGGGCGCGAATCTCAGCGCCGGCGCCAGCCTGGACGGCGCCAGCGCCGGCCTGTCCGCGCTGAAGCAGAACCTCGATCCGTCGGTGGCGCTGTTCGCCGACATGCTGCGCCGGCCGCGTTTCGAGCAGGCCGAAATCGATCGCGTGAAGGCCAACTGGATCGCCGGCATCGCTCAGGAAAAAGCGCGTCCCAACGGCGCGGCGATGCGCGTGCTGCCGCCGCTGCTCTACGGCGAAAACCACCCGTACGCCATTCCGTTCAGCGGCTCCGGCACCGAGGCGTCCATCGCTACGCTGAACCGCGACGACCTGCAGGCCTATCACGGCCGCTGGGTGCGTCCGGACAACGCGACCCTGCTGGTGGTCGGCGATACCACACTCAAAGAGATCGTCCCGGTGCTCGAGAAGCACTTCGGCGACTGGAAGGGCGAAGGCAGCGGCGCGGCTGCCACGGTTGCGATTCCTGCCGTCGCGACCCCGCGCAAGCCGCGCGTGTATCTGATCGACCAGCCGGGCGCGGTGCAGGCCAACATCTATGTCGGCCAACTGGTGCCTTCGACCAAAGATGCCGGCGCGGTGAAGTTCGATATCGCGAATGCGGTGCTCGGCGGCGAGTTCTCCTCGCGTCTGAACATGAATCTGCGCGAAGACAAGCATTGGGCCTACGGTTCCTACAGCAGCGCCTCCGGTGCGATGGGGCAGCGGCCGTGGATGGCCTTCGCTGCGGTGCAGATCGACAAGACCGCCGAATCGCTGGCCGAGATGCGTCGCGAGATCGGCGAATACGCGACCGGCAAGGCGCCGCCGAAGCCGGAAGAAGTGGCCAAGATCCAGTCCACCGAAATCCGCGGCCTGCCGGGTTCGTACGAAACCGCCGGCGCCGTGCTGGGCACTCTCGGCGGCATCGTCCGCTACGGCCGCCCCGACGATTACGTGTTCCAGCGCAAGGCCGAGATCGAAGGCCTCACCCCGGAGCAGGTCAAGGCGGCCGCCGCGACCATCGATCCGAACGCGCTGACCTGGGTCGTGGTCGGCGATCTGAAGCAGATCGAAAAGCCGGTGCGCGCGCTCAAGGTCGGCGACGTGTTCATCGTCGACGCCGATGGAAAGCCCGCCCGCAAGTGACCTGACGCGACCGGACCTCAGGGCCGCGCGCGCGGCTGACGACGGTGAACGATGATGTTCCGTTTCACTGCTCTCGCTTGTTTGCCGGATTGAATTGCGTAGATCAGCCGATGCCCGCCATGATGGCGGGCATCGTTTTTTCAGGAGTATCGAATCATGTCTTCGCGGGTTTCATCCTTGCGCATCGCCGCCGTCTTCGTCCTGACGTTCGCCGCCACCGCCTGCACGTGGGTGCACATGGCGCCCGGCGCATCGAAGGTGCGCGTGGTCGAGCAGGCGCCGTCCGGCTGCGACAAGCGCGGCGAAGTCGAGGTATCGGTCAAGGACAGCATCGCTTTCTACGAACGCAACCAGCTGAAGGTGCGCGACGAACTGGAAACGCTGGCGCGCAACGAAGCGCCTGGGCTCGGCGCCGACACCGTGCAGCCGGCCGCGCCGCCGGTATCGGGTGAACAGCGGTTCATCGCCTGGCGTTGCCTCTGAGCCGCTGCGCGCCGTAGAGCGGCCTTCAGGCTGCTGCTTTCTCCATAGTCAAGGCCTTTTCGAACGGCCGATTCATTGCCATCAGCCGCAGGCGCGGCTTCCATGTCATCGCGGTTCTGTTGCGTCCTGGGCCGGCCTGAAGGCCGCTATTCGTCTGAAGACACGTAGTTCCGTGGTTGCCATCGCAACGGCACGGCGATTTCAACACGGAGCATTCGAACAGGCTCTCAGCGCGCCAGACTCTCCAGCCGCAGCGCGGTCTGGCCCATGTGCACCACGCCGTGCTCGCCCGGCGCATGCACCTGCAGGCCGAAGCATGAGGACTCGAGTTTGTTCCACTCGCTCAACTCGCCGCTGTGCGCCCACTTGCGCACGATCCGCAGGCTGTAGCAGCCAGCGGCTTCGGTATCGGCAGGTTCCCAGTCCACTTCCTGACTGCCCAGGATGTTGATCTCGAACACCGCGCCCAGCGGCGAGCACACCTTGAAGTGTTGGTGGCCCAGGCCATTCACCGGCGCGCCGGTGTCGGCCTGCGACACCGAGACGAACAACAGCAGCACGTAGCTGTCGTCATGGACGGATTTGGATTCCTGCGATACCGCATCAACGATCAGTCGGGCCATCGAGATCTGTCTCCTGGGCTTGGGCGGGGCGCCAGCCGCCTCTGGGAGGGGCACGGCCAAGCCGCGAGTGTGCAGCAGCCCCATTCAGGCTGGCATGGGCCGATGGGCAGGGGGGATAGGTTCGCAGTGGCGATACGGGGCCGCTTTCCTGCGGTCCAGCGGTCGCAAATCGGTCTTCCAGAACCGGCCGAATGGCCCCGGACGCCAGCAAATACGGGCCGCGCGCCCTTTTTGCATGCGCTGGGCCATGGAAGCCGGTACCCTATACGGTTCCTGTCTGTTTTACGGCTGAATACCTCATGCTGTTTCAACACGTCGCGATCGCCGGACTGGCGCACATCGATGCTCCGCGCCAACTGACCTCCGCCGAGATCAACGCCCGGCTCAAGCCGACCCTCGACCGCCTCGGGATCAAGGCGAACGTGCTCGAAGACATCGCCGGCATCCGTTCCCGGCGCCTCTGGGACGACGGCGTGGAAGCGTCGGACGCCGCCACCCTCGCCGGCGTGAAGGCTCTCGCCGATGCCGGCATCGATCCCTCGCGGATCGGTCTATTGGTGAACACCTCGGTCAGCCGCGACTACCTCGAGCCGTCCACCGCCAGCATCGTCTGCGGCAACCTCGGCCTCTCCGATACCTGTCAGAACTTCGACATCGCCAACGCCTGTCTGGCCTTCCTCAACGGCATGGACATCGCCAGCCGCATGATCGAACGCGGCGAAATCGATTACGCGCTGATCGTCGACGGCGAAACCGCCAACCTCGCGTACGAGAAGACCCTCGCGCGCATGGCCAGCCCGGACCTCACCGAAGACGAGTTCCGCAACGAGATGGCCACGCTCACCCTGGGCTGCGGCGCCGCCGGCATGGTGCTCGCCCGCGCCGAACTGGCCCCGGGCGCGCCGCGCTACCGCGGCGGCGTCACCCGCGCCGCGACCCAGTGGAACAGCCTCTGCCGCGGCAACCTCGACCGCATGGTCACCGACACCAAGATGCTGCTGATCGAGGGCATGAAGCTGGCGACCAAGACCTTCGCCGCCGCCAAGCTCGCGCTGGGCTGGGTGGTGGAAGAGGTCGACGAATTCGTCATCCATCAGGTCAGCAAGGTCCACACCCAGGCCATGGTGGAAGCCTTCGGCATCGACCCGAAGAAGGTGCTGACCATTTTCGGCGAGCACGGCAACATCGGCCCGGCCTCGGTGCCGATCGTGCTCAGCAAGCTGCGCGAGATGGGCCGCCTGAAGAAGGGCGACCGCGTCGCACTGCTCGGCATCGGTTCGGGCCTGAACTGCTCGATGGCCGAAGTCGTCTGGTGAGCCGGGTTCCCCGCGGCTCCGCCGTTCGGTAAAGTCGAACCTCCAGCCCCCGGCCCAGGCCGGGGGTTTTCGTTTCCGCCCCCTGGTCCAAGGACAGCCCATGTCGAAACTTCCCAGCCATCACGAAATCGCCGTCACTTCCATCCTCGTGTTCAGCGACGACGGCCGTCTCGATCTCGCCGAACTCGAAAAGCTGCTGGCGCTGGCCCTGCGCGACACGGTGGTCGACGAAGACGAGAAGCGCGTCCTCGGCAATATCCTGACCCGCGCCGAACGCGATGGCGTCGATCCGGACGTCCAGGCCCGCATCGATCAGGTCCGCCAGCAGCACGGATTGAGTGCCTGAGCCGCGGCGACGCCTCCTGCGCTTCAACCAGAACCCGGCTCCGGCCGGGTTTTTTCGTTTCCGGGTCGCCGACGGCGCCGCACCGCGCAGGACCGTTCGTCGGACATCACATGTGATTGATTGACAGGCATCACATGTGACATTTACCGTGCGTGCATGGAACGCCGATCCTCCGCCTACTACCAGCGCCGCCACCGCGAGCGCCTGCGCGAGCAGGGGTTGATCAAGAAAGAGTTGTGGGTGTTGTCCGAGTACGCCGACGAACTGGCGGCGATCGAACGACAGATGCGCCACCCCCGGGGCGAAAGTCCGCAGGCGGCGCGCACGGTTCGGGATAAACAAGAGGAGCAGGTGATGTCCGGTATGTCGATCGAGTCTTCTCCGCTGTGGACGGCGCTTGCGCTGCACACAGCGCTTGTGGCGTCCGACGGCGTGCGCGACGGCGCGATCTCGATCGAGCTGATCGACGGCGCCGAGCCCGGCCTCTACCTGACCATGCACGACTACGGCGACCTGCCGATCTTCATGGCGGTGGTCGGCCGTCAGATCGTGGTCGAAGCGATGATGTGGCCGGTGTCGCAGGTGCGCGATGCCGCGCGTTTCAACGAAGAGCTGTTGCGCACGCATCGGCTGTTCCCGCTGTCCACGCTGGGCATCGAAACCATCGATGGCGAAGCGGTCTACATCATGTTCGGCGCATTGAGCGCGGCGTCGTCGCTGCCCGATGTGATGTTCGAGATCGAAACCCTGGCCGACAACGTGATCCGCGCCACCGAAGCCTACGAATGGCATCTGCAGGTGGCCGCATGACGACGAAAAGCCAGAACGGCGGTCGTCGCAAAGCGCAGGCGGGCGCGACCGCGCAAACGGAAACGCCCGGGGTCTCAGCGCCGGAGCCGTCGGCGCTGTGGCGTCGGCTGGTCACCGCGGTGCGCGGCGGCGTCAACGAATTGGGCGAAGTGATCGCCGAGAGTCAGGCGCTGCGGATTCTCGATCAGGAAATCCGCGACAACGACGACGAATTGCATCGTGTCCGCGCGAATCTTTCCGAGACCATGGCGCACTGCAAAGTGGCGCAGGAACGGCTGGCGGCAGCGGACGCCAGACTCGAAGAATACGAAGGCTACGCGCTGAAAGCCTTGAAGTCGGGTGAGGACGCGCTGGTGCGCGAGATCGCGGCCAAGATCTCGCTGCTGGAAATCGAGCGCGACGGCCATGCGAAGCGGGCTGGGGACTATGCGGCCGGCATCGTCCATCTGCGCAAAGTGGTCGCGCAGCTCGAAGGGACGATCAATCGCCTGAAACAACAGGTGGACACCGTGCGCGCGACCGAGAACGTGCAGCGCGCGCAGGCCGCGGTGGCGAACCGCCGCGAAGGTTCGGACGTGCGCGTGCGTACGGCGCTGGATTCGCTGGAGCGCATCAAGCGCCGGCAGGCCGAGCGCGGCGCGCAGCTCGAAGTCGCCGAAACGATGAGCGAAGACATCGGCGACGACGCGCTGGACGCGAAACTGCGCCGTGCCGGGATCATCGCCGACGAAGACCGGACCGAAGCGGTGCTGTCGCGACTCAAGAAACGACACGACGCTTGAAGGATCGACACGGGCGCCTTCGCGGCGCCGATGGGGACCACACAGTTGGAGCATGGGGATGGATGAATTTCTGAGAGTCGCGACATCGTTTCCCACCGCCGTCTATACCGTGCTGCTGAGCGTGGTGACGGTGCATTGGCTGCTGTCGGCGCTGGGCATCCTCGAAATCGATACGCTGGACGGCCTGTTGCCGGATCACATCAGCACGGACGGCCTGCATGGCGCTCACGGCGCTCACGGCGCGCATGCGCACCATGCGCACGATGGTCACGGCACCGAGCATGGCGGCATGAGCGGTCTGCTGATGAAGTTCGGCCTGCACGGCGTTCCGATCATGGTGGTCATCACCATCATCGCCATCGTTGGTTGGGCGTCCTGCTACTTTTTCGATCTGTACGTACTGAGTCCGGCGAAACTCGGCGCGCTCGGTGTGATTGCCGACATCGCGACCGCGTTCGGCGGACTGCTGTTGTCGATACCGATCGCGCGCATGGTGCTGTCGCCGGTACGGCGCATGCTGCGTCGTTTCGAGCCGGTGTCGCAGCGGCCGCTGCTGGGCCGTTACGCCGAAGTGCGCAGCGCGGAAGTCACCAGAACCCATGGGCAGGTGTGGCTCGACGACGGCGGCGCCGGCCTGATCCTGCAGGTGCGCGCGGAGACGTCCGGCCAATTCGTGCGTGGCGACCGCGTGGTGCTGATCGAATATCTGGAACAGCAGAACGCCTACCGGGTGATCACGGGCGAAGAGTTCGAACGGCTCTAGCGGATCGATCGAAGAACAAGTGTCCGGCCGACAACGCGTCGTGTCGGGAGTGATTCATGATTTCATGAGGGAGAGCGTGTTATGGCAGATGCAGGTCTCATTGGCGTAGTGGTCACGGTCGGTGTCGTGATCGTGTCCTTGTTGGGCATCCTCGGGATGTTCAAGGCCTTTTACAACAAGGTGCCGCAGGGCACCGCGCTGATCGTCAACGACCTGTCGTCGTCGCCGAAGGTGCACTTCACCGGCGCGATCGTGTATCCGGTGATCTACAAAAAGGAATTGATGAAGATCTCGCTCATCACCCTCGAAGTGGACCGCCGCGGCAAGGACGGCCTGATCTGCCGCGACAACATGCGCGCCGATATCACCGTCGCGTTCTATCTGCGCGTCAACGAAACCCCGCAGGACGTGCTGAAGGTCGCCAAGGCCATCGGCGCCGAGCGCGCGTCCGACAAGGCGGCGGTGAACGAACTGTTCAACGCCAAGTTCTCCGAAGCGCTGAAGACGGTGGGCAAGCAGATCGACTTCGTGAAACTGTTCGAGAATCGCCAGGAATTCCGCGACCGCATCGTCGAGGTGATCGGCAACGATCTCAACGGCTACGTGCTGGAAGACGTGGCCATCGACTATCTCGAGCAGACCTCGAAAGCGTCGCTGGACCCGAGCAACATCCTCGACGCCGAGGGCATCCGCAAGATCACCGAACTGACCGCCGCGCAGAACGTGATCACCAACGAGCTTGAGCGCAACGAACAGCTCGCGATCACCAAGAAGAACGTCGAAACCCGCGAAGCGATGCTGGCGCTGGAACGCCAGCAGGCCGATGCCGAAGCGCGCCAGAAGCGCGAGATCGCGACCATCCAAGCGCGCGAGCAGGCCGAGACCGCGAAGGTGCAGGAAGAAGAGCGTTTGAAATCCGAGCAGGCGCGCATCACCACCCAGGAGACGCTGGACATCCGCGAGCAGAACCGCATGCGCGAAGTCGAGGTCGCCGAGCAGAATCGCCAGCGCGCGGTGGTGATCGAAGTCGAGAAAGTGCATCGCGCCAAGGATCTCGAAATCGTCTCGCGCGAGCGCGAAGTCGAACTGCAGCGCATCGACAAGGAAAAGGCGCTGGAAATCCAGCGCAAGGACATCGCGAACGTGATCCGCGATCGCATCGTCGTGGAAAAGTCGGTCGCCCAGGAAGAGGAACGCATCAAGGAAGTGCGCGAAGTCTCCGAAGCCGACCGTTCGAAGCAGGTCAAGATCATCGCCGCGCAGGCCAAGGCCGAAGAAGAGCTGGTGCGTCAGGTCAAGCAGGCGGAAGCCGACGAAACCGCATCCAAGCACAAAGCCGTGGAGATGACGGTGACCGCGCAGGCCGAACTCGAAGCCGCCGGCAAACATGCGGACGCCAAGAAGCGCATGGCCGAAGGCATCGAAGCCGAGCGCGCGGCGCCGGGCCTCGCCGATGCGCGCGTGCGCGAAGTCACCGCCGTGGCCCTGGAAAAAGAGGGCATGGTCAAGGCGCGCGTGGTCGCGGAAACCATGGCCGCCGAAGCCAAGGGTGCGCAGGACAAGGGCATGGCGCAGGCCAAGGTGCTGGAAGAAAACCTCAGCGCCCAGGCGCGCGGCGAAGAACAGCTCGGCACCGCGCAGGCCAAGGTCACCAAGGATCGCGGCCTGTCCGAAGCCGAAGTGCTGCGTGAGAAGTATCGTTCGGAAGCGGAAGGCCTGACCGAGAAATTCACGGCGCTGAGTTCGCTGAGCGATCAGGCGCGTGCGCACGAAGAGTTCCGCATGCAGCTGGAAAAGAGCTTCGAGCAGGCGATCGCGTCGATCGCGGCCAACAAGGACATCGCGCGCGAGCAGGCCGAAGTGCTGTCGGCGGCGCTGTCGAAGGCGAACATCGATATCGTCGGCGGCGAAGGCGCGTTCTTCGATTCCTTCGCCAAGGCGCTGTCGGTGGGCAAGGCGGTCGAAGGCTTCGCCGGCAAGAGCCCGGTCGTGCAGGAAGTGCTGCAGAAGCTGCTGTCGCTGGGCGGTACGGGCGCGCCGGGCAAGGACGCGCCGGCCAAGGTGCCGGTGCAGGCCGAAGACGCTTGATGTACGCCTGACATCAGGCAACGCAGCAAGGCAACGATGCGCGTCGGCCCGCAGGCCGGCGCTACGCACAGCACGCCGCTTTTGAGATGCGGTTTCAGCAGGATAGAGAGCGATGTCGGAGCACACCACAACCTCGGCGCAGACCACGGATGCCGGCGGCCCCGCCGAAAAGCTGGTGGACAAGGCGGTCGCCGAAGGCGGCGCCTACGAAGTCCTGCGTCGTCGGCTGACCGATCAGGGCCAGCAACTGCGCGAGATCTCGGAAGCGCTGAACGCGCAGCGCCTGGAGGAGTTCGGCAGCAGTCGGATGGAGGTGATCGGTCGCCTGCGCATCCGCACCGAGCACAACTGCGTCGCACGCGATATCGTCCAGGTCGGCGACTGCCTGCTGTTCGGCTACAACGTGTTCATCGGCCTGAAGAAGGAAACCCGGGTCGAGGATATCTTCTCGCTGTATCGGCTGGTCGAAGGCGCGGAAGGCTACGACGTCACCCCGGTGGACGCCGCCGCGAGCTTCCTTGGCGATGCGAGTTTCGTCAAGGAGTTCAACGAGCTCCAAGCGTATTACAAGGATTCGCGACTGCTGCAGCTGGTGGTGCGCAACGGCAAGCTGCTGGCGGCGTTCCAGATCGGCGAACGCATCGAGGACGTCCGCGTGTTCCGCTGGCAGATCGATGCCGGCGGCGCCGTGCGCTACATCGACAATCGCGGCGAGCGCGACATCGCGCTGCCGGCGCCGTACGACTTCGAGTGGACCCGCGCCACCCGTGAGCTGGCGGTCAACGGCCGCCATCCGCACCTCAACATCCTCGACACCGTGTTCGTGGAAACGACCGGCGGCGATCTCACCGTCAAGATCGAGAACAACACCGAAGACGGACTGGGCATCTACCGCGAGCCGGTCGACGACCAGACCCAGTCGCTCGACGACGCGCAGATCGATTTCGCGCGTCTGGGCAGCCTGATCCTGCTGCGGGTATTGCCCTATCGCGAAAGCGAATGGCGGCATCTGGTCTACAACACGCTGTCGCGCCGGGTGCATCGCATCGATGCGATCGGCCAGGCCTGCGTGCAGCTGCCGGAAGACCACGGCATCGTGTTTCCCGGCGGCTACATGCTGCAGAACGGCGAAACCCGCACGTTCGACCAGGCGGTGCAGGGCATGCGCTTCAAGCGCACGATCCGTTCGCCCAACGGCGAGGATGTGCTGTATCTGTTCTACGAACCGCTCGATGGGCGGATCGCGCTGTTCGTCTACAACATGATCCAGCGCGGCATGCAGCCGCCGGTGATCGGCCATGGTTACGCGCGTCTGGAAGACGGACGCATGGTGATCTTCACCGCGCAGAGCAGCGAACCCACCCGCGTCCATCCGATGCAGGTCTGGCAGACGCCGTTCGCGTCCGACGACTACGCCGTGCGCCAGCCGCCCGGCAATACCTTCATGGGCCGGATCGGCAATCCCGATCTGGTCCGCGGCATTTCCGAGTTGCTGAGCCTCGCGCGCGGCATCGACGGTACCGACGCCAGCTCGCAGCGTTATCAATTGCTGACCCAGACCACGCGCAGGCTCTTCGATCAGTACCACTGGATCGAGGATCGGCACTGCGCCGGGCTGGCGCCGCTGCTGCGCGAGATCATCGCCAGCAGCGAAGCGGTGCTGGACGAATACGAGAAGGTCGAAAGCATCCGCAAGCAGTCGGCCGACGCGATGCGAGACGCCGGCGAGCGCCAAAGCGCGCTGCTGGGCGGGCTGCATCCGGACAACTGGGAGCGCGTGCAGGACTGCGTGGATGCGCTGAACGCGATCACCGCACAGCGCGGCCGCCTGCTGACCATCCGCGAGTTTCGCTATGTCGATGTCGCTGCCATCGACGCGATGGAAGCGGAACTGCTGGAAGCGCATGCGCGCACCGGCGTCGCCACCGGCGAATTCCTGGCCGGCGACAAGGTGCTGCATCCTTACATGGAACGCGTGCAGGCATTGGATGCGCTGGCGCAGAAAGCCGCCAGCGTCGCCGCACTGAAGGAACCGCAGCAGCAGATGCAGGTGTTGTCGTCGGATCTCGACATGCTGTCGGAACTGATGGCGACGCTCCGCGTGGACGATGCGACCAAGCGCACCAGGATCGTCGAAGCGATTTCCGAAATCTACGCGAAACTCAACCAGGCCAAGGCGCGCGCCGAACAGCGGCGCAAGACGCTCGGCAGCGGCGAGGCGGTCGCGCAGTTCGGCGCGCAGTTCACCCTGTTCGGACAGAGCATCGCCAGCGCGCTGTCCGCCGCACGTGATCCGGATCGCTGCGATCAGGAACTGTCGCGGCTGATGGTGCAATTGGAGGAGCTGGAAAGCCAGTTCGGCGAACACGAACAGTTCCTCGGCGACATCGTCGCCAAGCGCGAAGAACTGCTGGAAACCTTCGAGGCCCACAAGCAGACGCTACTGGACGACCGCCAGCGCAAGAGCCAGTCGCTGGCCGACGCCGCGGCGCGGATCCTGGAAGGCTTGAGCCGCCGCACCGCGCGCATCGCGGGCATGGACGAACTCAACGCGTTCTTCGCCGGCGATCCGCTGATCCTGAAGCTGCGCGATCTGGCCGAACGCCTGCGCGGTCTGAAGGACAGCGTGAAGGCCGACGATGTGGAGTCGCGGCTCAAGGGCGTGCGCGACCAGGCGGTGCGCGCGCTGCGCGACCGCAGCGAGCTGTTCGAGGAAGGCGGCAACGTCATCAAGCTCGGCCCGCGCCACCGCTTCAGCGTCAATACCCAGGAACTCGACCTGACCGTGCTGCCGCGCGGCGATGGCCTGAGCCTGCATCTGACCGGCACCGAATTCTTCGCGCCGGTACGCGATCCCGAACTCGATGCGCTGCGCGATTTCTGGCAGATCACCCTGGAATCGGAATCGCCCCAGCTCTACCGCGGCGAATATCTGCTCGGCGAGGCCCTGGCCGCCGCGGAGCGCAGTGCCGATGGGCTCAGCCTCGACCTGCTGCGGCAGCAGGCCAAACAGCCGGAACTCTTGACGCGCACGCTGCGCGATTTCGCGGCGCCGCGCTATCGCGAAGGTTACGAGAAGGGCATCCACGACCACGATGCCGCCGCGCTGCTGGCCGCGCTGTTGCCGCTGCGCGACACCGCGGGTCTGCTGGTGCACGCGCCTGCCGCGCGCGCCTGGGCCAGCGTGTTCTGGACCCTGGTGCGCGAACGCGAGGATGCCGCGCTGTGGACCGACCGGGCGCGCAATGCGCACGGCATCGATCGCGTGTTCGCGCATCGCGGCGGACTGGCGAGCCTGCGCGACGATGTCGCCGCGGCGATGCGCGCTGAAGCCGATGCGCGGGCATTGCCGGTCGATGCCGCATGGGATGCGGCCGCCGCCGATTATCTGATCGCGGTGCTGGCCGATCCGCGTCAGGCGTTCGTGTACAGCAAGTACGCGCGGCAATTGCTGGACGCGCTGCGCCAGCGTCTGGTCGCGGAGCGGCTGTGGGACGAACTGCAGACCTCGCTGGCCGCGCAGCGCGACAAGCCGGGCATGCGCTGGCGTCTCGCCGCGCAGTGGTTCGATGCGCTGGCGTCCGATCCGGCGCATGCCGCCCATACCGATTATCTGCCCGAAGCCGTGGCCCTGCTGCTGATCGGCGACGAGGCGCTGTCGCGGGTGAGCGAAGCCGATCTGCGCGTGGACGTCGGCGGGCTGCTGGGCGAGCATCCGCGGATCGTGCAGGGCACGCTGTCGCTCGGCGTCGACGATCTGGGCGAACGCCTGCGTCGCCATCGCGAGCAATTCCTGCCGCAGGTGCGCCGCTGCCAGAGTCTGCGCCAGGCGCTGGTGACGCGCGAGCGCGAAGCGCTGCGCCTGTCCGAATTCAAGCCGCGGCCGCTGACCTCGTTCGTGCGCAACAAACTCATCAACGATGTGTATCTGGCGGTGATCGGCGACAACCTCGCCAAGCAGATGGGCACCGTCGGCGAGAACAAGCGCAGCGACCTGATGGGCATGCTGATGCTGATCTCGCCGCCCGGCTACGGCAAGACCACGCTGATGGAATACGTGGCCCACCGGCTCGGCCTGATCTTCATGAAGATCAACGGCCCCGCGCTGGGGCATGAGGTGCGTTCGCTCGATCCCGCGCAGGCGCCGGACGCCAACTCGAAGCGCGAGCTGGAGAAACTCAATCTCGCGCTGGAGATGGGCAATAATGTGATGCTGTACGTGGACGACATCCAGCACACGCATCCGGAGTTCCTGCAGAAATTCATCTCGCTGTGCGACGGCACGCGCCGCATCGAAGGCGTGTGGCAGGGCCGCACGCGTACGTACGACATGCGCGGCAAGAAGTTCTGCGTGGCCATGGCCGGCAACCCGTACACCGAGTCCGGCGAAGTGTTCAAGATCCCGGACATGCTGGCCAACCGCGCCGACATCTACAACCTCGGCGACGTGCTCGGCGGCATGGAGGATGCGTTCAAGCTCAGCTATGTCGAGAACTGCCTGACCTCCAATCCGATCCTGGCGCCATTGGCGACCCGCGAGCTGTCCGATCTGTATCGGCTGGTCGAGAAGATCGAAGGCAAACCGTTCTCCGCCAACGCGTTGAGCCATGCCTACAGCGCGGCCGAAATCAACGAAATCACCGCAACGCTGGAACGGCTGATGCAGGTGCGCGACGTGGTTTATCGCGTCAACCAGCAGTACATCGCCAGTGCGGCGCAGGCCGACCAGTACCGCACCGAGCCCGCATTCAAGCTGCAGGGCAGCTACCGCAACATGAACAAGCTCGTCGAAAAAATTTCGCCGGTGATGAATGCCGCGGAGTTGCAGCAGCTGGTCGCCGATCACTATGCCGGCGAAGCGCAGCTGCTGACCACCGGCGCCGAGGAGAACCTGCTGAAGCTCGCCGAGCTGCGCGCGGTGATGGACGAGACGATGACCGCGCGCTGGACGCAGATCAAGCGCGACTTCATGCGCAACAAGGCGATGGGTGCGGGCGATGCCGATGTCGGCCAGCGCGTTGTGGCGCAGCTGAACGATCTGGTCGAAGGCGTGCGCGCGCTCGAAAAGCCGACCGTGGATGCGGCTCCGCAAACGCCGCGCAGCGACAACGAGGCGCCGTGGCCGCAGATCCTCGCGTCGCTGGAGCGGCTGTCGGAACGCCTGGGTGAATCGCGCACGGCGGAGATCGCCGAGATCGAAGTGTCGACGCTTTCCAATGCGAATTCGAACCCGCCCTTGCCGGAGTGGTTCGAGCGCCACGCGGAGCAGCAGTTGCAGTTGCAGCAGGTCTTGACCTTGCTCGCCGAACGCATCGCCGCGCAGACCGTCGCGATGCAGAGTGCGCCGCAGACCGCCGCCAAGCGCGGACGCGCGGCGCCTACCGAAGGCGCCGCGTTGGCGGCCTCGCTGCGCGAGGAGCAGTTGAAGCAGGCGCTGGATGAATTCTCGGATCGTCTGCTGGGCAAGACGCAGCGATGAGCGCGCCATGACAGCGTCCGCGAAGACTGATTTCGCCGAACTCGACCGTCTGCTGCGCGAAAGCGCGGCCGATGCGGTGCTCGACGACGACGAGAAATTCGAACTGCGCGAACTCGGCGGCAGCCTGAGCCGCGACCGCGTGCGCTATCTGCGCAACCGCGCCTTCGATCTGGTCCGCGAGCGTTGGACGCAGCCTGGTCCGGGTCTGGATCCGACCCCGCTGACGATGCTGCGCTGGCTGGAGCAGGTGGTGAAGACCCTGGACGCCAGCGTCGATCCGCCGGCGGTCGAAGCGGACGCGTTCTTCGCGCCGGGCGAGGACTGCCTGCGCAAGCTGCGCGAACTCTGCCTCGGCGCGAAGCGCAGCATCGATGCCTGCGTCTACACCATCGCCGACGACCGCCTGACCGAAGCGCTGATCGACGCGCACCGCCGCGGCCTGACGGTGCGCATCCTCAGCGACAACCACAAAGTCCACGACACCGGCAGCGACGTGCACCGGCTGCGCGACCGCGGGATCGACGTGCGGCTGGACGACAGCGACTTCCACATGCACCACAAGTTCGCGCTGTTCGACGGCGCGCGCCTGGCCAACGGCAGCTTCAACTGGACCCGCGGCGCCAGCACCGGCAACGAGGAGAACCTGGTGGTCACCGACGATGTGCGGCTGGTGCGGGCGTTCGCTGAACGGTTCGAGCGGTTGTGGGGCAGATTCGCGCTTGATCGTCAGTGAAGCGGCGCTCTCCGACTTCGCATCCGGTCGAGTCGTGTGCCAGTGGGTGTTGTCCGCCGTACCGTGCGGGCTTTCTTCCAGTCCACCTGGCATTGACGTAGAGCGCTTCTGACCTGGGGGAAAGGCTCCCTCTTTGCCTGTCGATTGCTTTGATCGCGCCCAGTCTCATCGTTTGAGATACAAAAAATTTTCCTAAGCGTAAACATGCCTTACTTTTAAGAAAGTTTTATGGTCTAATTTTTCTTAACTTGACGTAATCAAGGTTGTAAGAAAAATTATGGCCACTCGCACGACTGGGCATTACGTTGCTGGCTCGCTCGCGGGCAGCCGTTACCAGGCATTCATTCCAGATGCTTTGCCACCCGACCCGCCGCTGGACCTGGCCGCCGCCGATCTGGTCGTTCGCAAGGAGCGTGCGGACCAAGCGCTGGGCCGACTGGACGGTATTACGCTGATGCTGCCCGACCCGGAGCTGTTTCTATACCAGTACGTGCGAAAAGAGGCATTGCTTTCGTCGCAGATCGAGGGCACACAGTCTTCGCTGTCGGACTTGCTGCTGTTCGAGATGGATGAAGCGCCGGGCGTGCCCATCGATGATGTCGAAGAAGTGTCCAATTATGTCGCCGCATTGAATCATGGCCTCAGGCGCATCCGCGAAGACGATTTTCCCCTCTCGTTGCGTTTGATCCGGGAGATGCACGAACTGTTGCTGCGCGGTGGACGCGGCGCATCCAAGCAGCCGGGCGAGTTCCGCAAGGGTCAGGTCTGGATCGGCGGCAGCACGCCCGCGCTTGCCCATTTCGTGCCTCCTCCTCCTGAAGCCTTGAATGCGGTTCTTCAAGGATTCGAACGCTTTCTGCATGCGCCTGCCACCGAAGTTTCGCCGCTCGTGAAGGCGGCTTTGGCGCATGTGCAATTCGAAACGATCCATCCATTCAGCGATGGCAATGGTCGCTTGGGGCGTTTGCTGATCGCATTGATTCTGTGCGGAGAAGGCGTGTTGCGCGAACCCAGCCTGTACCTCAGCCTCCACTTCAAACGTCATCGCGCCGAATACTACGAACGCCTGAATGCCGTCAGGGTGCGTGGCGACTGGGAAGGTTGGCTCGGCTTCTTCCTGGATGCTGTCGCCGAAACGGCGCAGCAGGCCGTTTCCATGGCGCAACGCCTGCTCGCTTTGTTGGCTGAAGATCGCGCGCGCATCGGGAAGCTGGGTGTGCGTGCGGGGAACGTCGGCCTGGTATTCGACCAGTTCGCTCGCAGAGTGCTGCTGAGCGTCCCGCAGATACAGCCGCACTTGAGCTTGAGTACCCCCACCATACGCGCGGCAGTGGCCACACTGCAGGACATGGAAATCGTGAACGAACTGACAGGTCAGCGCCGGCACCGTATTTTCGCGTATCAGCGCTATCTCGAAATCCTCAGCGAAGGGGCGCAGCCGTTGTGAAAGCAATCCGGGTAAGCAAGTGAGTTTCGTAGCCAGCAACCCGCAAAGCGGAATGCGGGCAAGTTTCCGGGGCGTCCTGGTTCCGGATATCTTCGATATCCAGACTGCAGTGCTGGCCGATGGCATCCTCGCCGCGATCGAAGGTCCGGGCGAAGTTCGCGACATGGTCTGAGCCGCGAACCCCGAACCGCACGCCGAACCATTACCGCAAAGGACAGCCATGACGTCTTCCGAGATGCTTCATGTTACCCGCGACATCGCCAGCGATGAGGCTGCAGAGCGATTCATCGCCAAATGGAACGGCGTCGGCGCGTCCGAGTTGTCCGCGTCGCAGAGTTTCCTGATCGATCTCTGCCATCTGCTCGGCGTCGACACGCCGCATCCCACGGCCGAACAGAGCTACATGTTCGAGCGCCCCATCGCCTTCATGCACGGCGACGGCAGCAGCAGCCCCGGCCGCATCGATCTGTACCGTCGCGGCGCGTTCGTGCTGGAATCCAAAAAGCTCAAGGCAGCGAAGCACACCAAGGGTTTCGATGAAGGTCTGCTGCGCGCACGCACCCAGGCCGAGCAGTACGCCCGCGCGCTGCCCGCCGATGAAGGCCGCCCGCCGTTCGTGGTGGTGGTGGATGTCGGCAACCGCATCGAGCTGTACGCCGAATTCTCGCGCTCCGGTGCGACCTACACGCCATTTCCCGATCCGCGCAGCCACCGCATCGCGCTGGACGATCTGCGCAAGCCGGAACTGCGCGAACGCCTGCGCCAGGTCTGGACCGATCCGCTCGCGCTGGATCCCAGCCGCGAGTCCGCGCGCGTCACCCGCGAGATCGCGACCCAACTCGCCGAACTCGCCAAGCGCCTCGAAGCCGACGGCCACGGCGCCGAAGCCGTCGCCCAGTTCCTGATGCGCTGCCTGTTCACCATGTTCGCCGAAGACGTGAAGCTGCTGCCCAGCGACAGCTTCCGCGACCTGATGATCAAACACGCCGATCAACCGGACATCGCCATGCGCATGCTCGCGCAGCTGTGGCGCGACATGGACAGCGGCGGTTTCTCGGCCGCCATCGCCGGTAATGTGCTGCAATTCAACGGCAAGCTGTTCAAGCAGCCGGACACGCTGCCGCTGGACAAGCCGCAGCTCGCGCTGCTGATCCAGGCCGCGAAAGCGAAGTGGAACCATGTCGAGCCCGCGATCTTCGGCACGTTGCTTGAACGCGCGCTCAGCCCCAAAGACCGCCACAAACTCGGCGCGCACTACACGCCGCGCGCCTATGTCGAACGCCTGGTGCTGCCGACGGTGATCGAACCGCTGCGCACCGAATGGAGCGATGCGCAGGCCGCTGCGCTGCTGTTGGCCGCCGAAGGCAAGCCCGACGAAGCCGCCGTCGAACTGCGCCGATTCCACCACCGCCTCTGCACCGTGCGCGTGCTCGACCCGGCCTGCGGCAGCGGCAACTTCCTGTACGTCACGCTGGAACACCTCAAGCGCCTCGAAGGCGAAGTGCTCAACGCGCTGGACGAACTGGGCGACCGCCAGACCGGCCTCGCGCTGGGCGGCGAACGCGCCGACGCCGCGGCCGGCGAAACCGTGGACCCGCACAATCTGCTGGGCATCGAACTCAACCCGCGCGCCGCCGCCATCGCCGAAGTGGTGCTGTGGATCGGCTATCTGCAGTGGCACTTCCGCACCCGCGGCGACGTGTTTCCGCCGCAGCCGGTGATCCGCGATTTCCGCAACATCGAAAACCGCGACGCGGTGCTGGCCTACGACGATGTGGAACTGGTGGTCGACGAACGCGGTGTGCCGATTTCGCGCTGGGATGGCGAGACCATGAAGGTGTCGCCGATCACCGGCGAGAAGATTCCCGATGAGACCGCGCGCAAAGTCGTGGAGTGCTACATCAACCCGCGTAAGGCAGCGTGGCCAGAGGCGGACTTCGTGGTGGGGAATCCGCCGTTCATCGGCAACAAGCGGATGCGTACCGCGCTTGGCGATGGTTATGTCGAAGCGCTGCGCGAGACATGGCCCGATGTGCCTGAATCCGCAGACCTGGTGATGTACTGGTGGCACTACGCGGCATTGTTGACGCGTCGCGGCGCGTTGGAGCGCTTCGGTTTGATCACCACCAACTCGATCAGACAGGCATTCAATCGCCGCGTGATCGAAGCGGCTCTGCTCCCCTCTCCCGTCGGGAGAGGGGCTGGGGGAGAGGGTACGGCGAAGCGGAAGACTGCGTCGGCCGACGTACCCTCATCCGGCGCTGCGCGCCACCTTCTCCCGGTGGGAGAAGGAAAAGAGCAACAGCAGTCGCCTGCGAATGCTTCCGCTTTGCTCCCCTCTCCCGTCGGGAGAGGGGCTGGGGGAGAGGGTACGGCGAAGCGGGAGACTGCGTCGGCCGACGTACCCTCATCCGGCGCTTCGCGCCACCTTCTCCCGGTGGGAGAAGGGAAAGAGCAGCCGCTGTCGCTGGTGTTTGCGATTCCGGATCATCCGTGGGTGGATGCTGCCGAAGGTGCGTCGGTTCGGATTGCAATGACAGTCGCACAGACAGGTCAAGCTCTCGCTGCTTTGCAGGAAGTTACTGAGGAAATTGATGGCGGCGAAGAATGGGTTTCTGTGACGCTCCGAGAGAAGCGTGGGGTCATGTTTGCTGATCTGAAGATAGGTGCAAATGTTGCGGGCGCTGTCGTACTGCGAGCAAACTCGCTGCTTAGTAATCGAGGAGTTATTCCTCATGGCGAAGGAATGATCGTAGATGAGGAGCAAGCTGAATCTCTAGGTTTGAACCGAGTTCCAGGGTTGCGCGAGCGACTGAGACCTTATAGAAACGGGCGTGATATTACTCAGGTATCGAGAAATTTACGAGTTATCGATATGCTCGGTCTAGATGCGAATCAAGTGAGGCAGAAATTCCCAGAGATTTATCAATGGCTGCTCGAACGCGTCAAACCAGAGCGAGATGAAAATAAAAGGGCATCAGTTCGCGAGAAGTGGTGGATTTTTGCAGAGCCACGAAAAGTTATGCGTGCATCTATCGTTGGCCTTGATCGATTTATTGCAACCATTTACGTCAGCAAACATAGTCTTTTCTTCTTTCTTCCCAGTGAGATTCTCCCTGATGATGGCCTTGTGGCAATCGGGTCTGATGATCCGCAATTTTTAGGTATTCTCGCATCGACGCTGCATAGTGTCTGGGCCCTTTCAGCTGGTGGGCGACTCGGTGTTGGAAACGATCCTCGCTATAACAAGAGTCGTTGCTTTGACGCCTTTCCATTTCCCGTCTTGACCGTTGCACAATGCGCTAGCATTCGTGCACTCGCCGAAAACCTCGACACCCACCGCAAACGCCAACAAGCCGCACACCCCGAACTCACGCTCACCGGCATGTACAACGTGCTGGAGAAACTCCGCAGCGGCGAACCGCTGAGCGAAAAAGAACGCGTCATCCACGGGCAGGGACTGGTGTCGGTGCTGCGCCAGATCCACGACGAACTGGATGCCGCCGTGCTCGACGCCTACGGCTGGTCCGATCTGCTGCCGCTGCTGCGCGTGGCGCATGGCAACGACGCGCCCGCCGAAGGCCAGACCCGCGACGAGGCCAAACGCGCGTTCGACGATGCGGTGCTTGAGCGGCTGGTCGCGCTGAACGCCGAACGCGCCGCCGAAGAAGCGCGCGGCCTCGTGCGCTGGCTGCGCCCCGAATTCCAGAACCCGCAGGCAACGCCGACACAGCAGGCGATCGACACCGGCCCCGAAGAAGAGCCGACCGACGACATCGTGCCCATCGTCGGCATCAAGCCGCAGCCGTGGCCGAAGGATGCCGTCGCCCAGGTGCGTGCGGTCGCCGATGCGCTGTCCGCCAGCGCTGTGCCGCTGTCGCTGGACGAGATCGCGGCCCGCTTCACGGCGCGCGGCCCGTGGAAAAAACGACTGCCGCAATTGCTGGACATGCTGGTGGCGATGGGCCGCGCACGCGAAGACGCGGGACGCTTCCGCGCGATGGGCTGAGCGGGGCGCTTGTTGCCCGACGAGGCTGTGGTTGCCTCCCGTTTACGAAACGCACAACTACATGCGCACGCCAGCCGGTTTCATGCGGCCGTTTTCTCCTTCCCCCGCGTGCGGGGGAAGGCTGGGATGGGGGTGCTGTGCGCTGTCATGTCGTGCGCCCCCACCTCGATCCTCCCCCGCACGCGGGGGAGGAGGCCACATCACCGCATCGCCGAACATACCCGCCAGCCTTGACTGGCCGGCATCCTGGGTCTGCCGGCGATCCGTCAGCGCCCGGGGCCAGACTCCGCTTGCGGCTGATAAACTGCGCGGCCGCCGATGCGCCGATGTCGCGTGCAGCGGCCCGGCCTTCGTTGTCGAAATCTTCCCGATGTCCGGAAACGAGCGATCGACAACGGCGTTCGACGCCTGAACCCACTTGGCTATCAAAACCATGCATTCGTACCCCGACTACCCCTTCACCCCCAAGCGCCTGGAAGTGCGTCCCGGCATCGTGATGTCGTATCTGGACGAAGGTCCGCGCGACGGCGAGGTGGTGCTGATGCTGCACGGCAATCCGTCGTGGAGTTATTACTGGCGGCATCTGGTGCTGGGGCTGAAGGACAAGTACCGCTGCATCGTGCCGGATCACATCGGCATGGGCCTGTCGGACAAGCCGGCCGACAAGGATTATCGCTACACCCTGCAATCGCGCGTCGACGACCTGACCCGTCTGCTCGATACGATCGGCATCGACGGGCCGGTGACGCTGGCGGTGCACGACTGGGGCGGCATGATCGGTTTCGGCTGGGCGCTGACCCACGAGGCGCAGGTGCGCCGGCTGCTGATCACCAATACCGCCGCGTTTCCGCTGCCGGCGACTAAGCCGCTGCCGTGGCAGTTGAAGCTGGGCCGCGACATGAAGTTAGGCGCGCTGATGATCCGCGGTTTCAATGCGTTCTCGGCCGGCGCCGCACGCGATGGCGTGATGCGGAAAATGTCGGACGACGTGCGTCGCGCCTACGAGGCGCCTTACGATTCGTGGGCCAACCGCATCGCCACGCTGCGGTTCGTGCAGGATATTCCGCTGCGTGAGGGCGATCCGGCGTGGACCCTGGTCAGCTCGGCGGCGAAGCGTCTGCCGGCGTATGCCGACCGCCCGGCCTTCATCGGCTGGGGGCTGCGCGATTTCGTGTTCGATCACCATTTTCTGGAAGGCTTCCGCAGCGCGCTGCCGCAGGCCGAGGCGCATGCGTTCGAGGACGCCGGCCACTACGTGCTGGAAGACAAGCATGAAGTGCTGGTGCCGGCGATGCGGAAATTCCTGGACGACAACAGGATCTGAGCGATTCGTATCGCGCGGCGGCTTCTCAGGCGCTTGCTGTCCTTACCCTGCCAGCGCGCGTTCCACTTCTTCACGCAGCAGCGGCGCCAGCCCGTACGCGATCCGCGCCTGGTCGCACTGCGGATTCGGCCCGCCGTCTTGCCACGACATGCGCAGATCGCGACAGGCCGACGGACGGTCGTCGTAGATCGAACAGCCGACCGAAGTGCCCACCACGCCCTGCAGGGCGATGCAGTGCGGCTGCTTCGCCCAGGTGCCGCGCATGCTGCGCTGATGCGGGCCGAAGGTTTCGGTCAGGGCGATCGGGACGCGTCCGCCCAGGTCCGGCGCGCCGGACTCGGGTTCGGCTTCGGACCAGTGCAGGCTGACGCGGTAGTGGGCGCAGCAGGCGCCACAGGACAGACAGGGATGTTGCATACGCGATTCCAGGGACGAGGATGGCCCGTAGGAGGGTCTTCAGGCCCGAGCTCTGCAGGATATGTCGACTCAGGGATCGAAACGACGGCGCGGTGTTTTCGAAGAGCTCGGGCCTAAAGGCCCTCCTACATGTACCGGCCCACGTGTAACGGCCCACGTGTGACGGCCGCTACAATTCGATGATGACCGACTGTTGCAACATCGCCGCCAGCCTGCCGCGGCTCGCGCGCGAGCGTCCCGACCAGATCGCGATGCGCTGCCCGGGCCGCGACGGCGCGTACGCCATCGCGCTGAGCTATGCCGAACTGGACGCGCGCAGCGACGCCATCGCCGCCGGGCTGGCGAAGCGCGGCATCGTCCGCGGCACCCGCACGGTGCTGATGGTGCGGCCCACGCCCGAATTCTTCCTGCTGATGTTCGCGCTGTTCAAGGCCGGCGCAGTGCCGGTGCTGGTGGATCCGGGCATCGACAAACGCGCGTTGAAGCAGTGCCTGGACGAAGCGCAGGCCGAGGCCTTCATCGCCATTCCGCTGGCGCACTTCGCGCGGGCGCTGCTGGGCTGGGCGCGCAGCGCGCGGATGCGCATCACCACCGGCGCGCGCGCGATCCTGGCCGACGCCACGCTGGCCGATGTCGAACGCGACGGCGCGAACGCCGGCCCGCAGCTCGCGGATACGCAGCCCGACGATGTCGCCGCGATCCTGTTCACCAGCGGCTCCACCGGCGTGCCGAAGGGCGTGGTCTACCGGCATCGTCATTTCGTGTCGCAGATCGCGATGATGGGCGAGGCCTTCGGCATCGCGCCCGGCGGCGCGAATCTGCCGACGTTTCCGCCGTTCGCGCTGTTCGATCCCGCGCTGGGCACCACCTCGATCATTCCCGACATGGATCCGACCCGGCCGGCCAAAGCGAACCCGCGCAAACTGCACGCGGCGATCGCGCGTTTCGGCGTGGACCAACTGTTCGGTTCGCCTGCGCTGATGCGGGTGCTGACCGATCACGGTCAACCGCTGCCGGGCCTGAAGACGGTGATGTCGGCCGGCGCGCCGGTGCCTGCGGATGTGGTCGCGACGCTGCTGGCGCTGCTGCCGCCGGACGCGAAATTCTGGACGCCCTACGGCGCCACCGAATGCCTGCCGGTCGCGATCATCGAAGGCCGCGAACTGCTGACCCTGCGCACGCGCACCGAGCAGGGCGCGGGCACCTGCGTGGGCCGCCCGGTGCCGCCGAACGAGGTGCGGCTGATCCGCGTCGACGATGCCGCCATCGACGGGTGGTCGGACGATCTGATCGTGAAAGGCGGACTGGTCGGCGAAATTACGGTTGCCGGCCCCACCGCGACCGATACCTATTTCAATCGCGACGCCGCCACCCGCATCGCGAAGATCCGCGAAACGCTGGCCGATGGTTCGACCCGCATCGTGCATCGCATGGGCGATCTGGGCTATTACGACAGTGAGGGCCGGCTGTGGTTCTGCGGCCGCAAGACCCAGCGCGTGGTCACCGCCGGGACGACGCTGTGTACCGAACAGATGGAGCCGGTGTTCAACACCCATCGCGATGTGCGTCGCACCGCGCTGGTGGGTCTAGGGAGCTTCGGTGCGCAGCGCGCGGTGCTGTGCGTGGAACTGCGCACGGGCGTGGCGGCAACGGAATGGCCGCGCATCGAAGAAGAACTGCGGCACCTGGGCGAAGGCTTCGTGCATACCGCCAAGGTCGAAAACTTCCTGCATTATCCGAAAGCGTTCCCGGTCGATATCCGCCACAACGCCAAGATCGGCCGCGAGAAGCTGGCGGTGTGGGCGGCGAAGCAGCGCCTGCGCTGATCCGTTCGCATCCGTCGCGGATCCATGACGAAAAAAAGCTGCGGGTATCGCTACCCGCAGCCGTTGTCGCGCATCACGTTCGATCAGACGTCGATCAGAACGTCACGCTCCAGCTGTTGATGTAACCGATGTCGCCACCGGCGTTGTCGTTCACGCGCAGCTTCCAGGTGCCGTTCAGCGCCTCGCCCGACAGGTTCACCGTGAAGGTCTGGACGATGTTGTCGGCGCTGCCGCCGGCGCGGTTGTGCAGTACATACAGGCTGCCGTCCGGCGCGATCAGGTCGACCTTCAGGTCGCCCTTGTAGGTGTGGACGATGTTGACGGCGACCGGCGTGGTGGCCGAGCCGTTGCCGGTGCGGCCGGAGACGGTGATCGGGCTTTCGACGGTGGTGTTGTCGCGGATCTGGTAGTCGGCGCTGTTGGTGTAGGTCTGGCCGGTGGGCGGCGGGGTGGTGCCGCCGATGTAGCTCTGGATCCACGAGACCATGGCGGCCGTTTCCGAATACACGCCGTAGTAGTTCGCCAGTGCGCAACCCTTGCCGTAGCTGACGACGCCGATGCTGTAGATCGAGCCGTTGTAGGGCGCGATCAGCGGGCCGCCGCTGTCGCCCTGGCAGGAGTCCTTGCCGCCGGCCGCGAGCCCGGCGCAGATCTGCACGGCCGGGTTGAGCTTGAGGCCGCTGGCCGCGGTGCTGCCGTTGTACGAAGCCGCGCAGGTGGTGTCGGACACGACCGGGATGGTGACTTCGCGCAGGCTGGTGGTGCCGCTGCCGCCTTGCGAGGTGGCGCCCCAGCCCAGGGTCGTCACCGGGTCGCCCACCTTCGCCACGGCCTGCATCACCGTCGCGTCGGGCAGTTTGGCGCGGATGAGGTTGGTCGGGAACGTGCCGTTGATGCGCAGCAGGGCATAGTCGTTGCTGTAGCTGCCGGCGGTGGAGTTGACGGCGTAGTTCGGGTGCTGGATGTACTGGGCGACGCTGTACGCGGTCTGGCTGCCGGTGTTGTTGGAGCCTGCGTAGACCGTGCTCTGGCTGCCGCAATGCGCGGCGGTCAGCACCCAGCTGTCGGCGACGATCGTGCCGCCGCAGCCGGAGGTGCGCACGGTGAACGAGCGATCGCCAACGGCCGCGACGCCGCCGACGATGCGGGTGTTGAATTGACTGAACGGGGTGCTGTCCTTCCATACGCCCGGCCGCACGGTGCGGTCGGCGGCGAACGATGCGGCGCTGGCGGCCAGCAGCGACAACAGCAAGGTGTTTGAAGCGACGCGAATAGCAGTCTTCATTTCAGCTCATTTCCTTATTAAGTGATGTTCGTCGGAATATCGTACGTGCGACGCGATGCGAAAATATGCGTTGAGTGCATGTCTGTCGGGAGCATGTTCGTAGAAGCATGCTGGTAGAAGCATGTTCGAAAAACTGCGCATCGCGATGGCCTTGAAACGCGGCGAACCCGCTCCTGTTCCCCTGTGATCGGGAGCGGCGCCGTACTGCGCGACACGATTCGCGTGCATGCACGCACCGGGTGTCTGCGGTTGGCCTGGCAGTCCTGTCCGTCGGCGTTCAGATGCGACAGGCGGCCTGCTGGGGTGCATCGATATTATTCGGACTTCGGGACGTGCGGTCATGATGAATTGTCATGACCGCAGGTTTTCTTTCCGATAATCGATGTGTTGCGAAAGTCTTGAAAACAAGGGGTTTTGATCAATCTGACGCGAATGTCGGCATGCAGCGGTGAACGAAGCGGACCCGGACAAGCCGGGCCGCTTCGTCTCGCGATGCCGCAGCGCTTACGGCGCGAAGTACGTCGCGATCGACGCATACACGTCCGAGAAGCGCGAGTAGTAATCGGGCTGGGTCGGCGCCGTGCAGTACGACAGGCCGCCGTACAGGCCGCCGCGCAACTGGTGGGTGCCGCTGGAGTTCACCGTGAACAGCGCGGAGCCCGAAGAGCCGCCTTCGGTCACGCCCGTGTTCCACACCACGCGATACAGCGGCGACTTGCCGTCGATCGACGTCGACAGGCCGGTGACCGAACCCAGCGAATACATCTTCGCGTCGCCGGCCGGATGATGGATGCCGACGATCGGTGTGCCGGTGGCGCCGATCGACGCGCTGGTCCAGGACGCATACACCGCGCCGGTCGGCGGCGCGGTCTTCAGTTCCAGCAGCAGGGTGTCGCGCGTGGTGTTGGAATGACGGATGAACGCGCCGCCGGTCAGCGTCACCGCGCCTGCCGCCTGGGTGGTGCCGCCGCAGGTGGTGGCCTTGTAGAACCAGTACGTCTGCAGGGTGTCGGCGACGGTCTGGGTGCTGATGCAGTGCGCGGCGCTCCAGAACAGGCGCTTCTTCGGCAAGTGGCTGTTGTTGAGCAGCGTGCCGGTGCACAGATAAGAACTGCCGCTCTTGGTGAACACCATGCGCGCGACCGCTTTCTCGGCGTTGAGGAAGCCGCCGGTGGGATTGACGCGGCACACGATGTCTTTTTCGCAGCTGTCGCTTTCGCCGATCTTGGTGCCCAGTTTGGCCAATGCGCTTTCGCTGGCGATGGGACTGGTGTCGAGGTGCGAGATCTGCGCGACGGCGAGGCTGAAGTTCTGCGGACGCTGACCCTTCGCCAGCACGATTTCCACCGTGGCTCTGTCGCCCATCAGCACCGGCGACCAGCCGGCCTGCTGGCCGACGAACGCGCGGCCGTTCTGTTCGAACACGCGACCGTCGTTGCCGCCGAAGCGCAGGGTGACGCCGGCGGGATTGCCGCGGCCGTTGCTCTTCAACGTCAGGCCGGCGCGCATCGCGACTGCGGTTTCGGAGGAGATTTCGAAGCGCGCGGCGATGCTGCCGTCGCCCTGGCGTTCCCAGCCCAGTCCGGACAGCGAGATCCTGCCGTTCGGTACGTTGCGGGCGAAGCCGACTTCGAACGGCTGGCCGCGTTTGACCTGATCGATGCGACGCGATTTCAGCGCGCGGGTATCGGCCAGCGCAGGCGCGCCCAGCGCGATCAGCGTGGGCGCAGTGGCTTCGCGGGTGGCGAATGCGGCGGCGCCCATGGCCTTGGCCATCGGCGCTTCGCTGACGAAGGCCTCGTTCATTTCGACCGCCGGCGCGGCGGCATAAGCAAACGGTGCGGCGAGTAGCGTTGAAACGATCGCGATGCAGATCCGGGTCTTGCGTACCATTGGCGACTCATCCTTGTTGACGTTGGTGCGGTAAGGAATACCGACACGCGACGCGTCTTCCATGGCCGCACGGGGCCGGGAAGAGCCTGCGATCGTTCCCTGAGGGTGGTGATGTATCGGATTGCCGTGCCGCCGCGCATGGGGCAGCAGGCGCATCGATCGTATACGCGCCACCTGCGATTTTTTGGGACAGCAGTCTCTCTTCGAATGCGCGTCGCATCGGCCGGGTCGATGCGGCAATGCGATCGTCGAAGATATTCAACGACAGCGATGCGAATAACGAAACAGCCGGGTATCGCCCGGCACGCGCGATGCGATGCTCAGCGGAACACGCGCCGCAACAGTTCCGTCGTCCGCGACGCCGGATTCTGCCGGATCCGCTTTTCCTGCTCGGCGATGACATGGAACAACCCGTCGATGGTTTCGCGGGTGACGTAGTCGTCCAGATCGGCGCTGCTGGCGGAACCCTGACCGCCGCCGAGCAGTGCGCCCATGCCGCTGCCGCCTGCTTTCTTGCTGAAGTCCTTGTACTTCTGGGTCACGCCCACCGATGCGGTCTGTTTTTCCACGATCGGCCGAAACGCCGCGTAGAGCGTCTCCTCGCTGCTACGGCGGAAGAAATCGGTCGCGGAGGTTTCGCCGCCGCGCACCAGACCGATGGCGTCCTGCAAGGTCATCTGCCGTACCGCGTCGGCGAGAATGCCTGCCGCGACAGGCACCGCTTTTTCCGCCGCGCGATTCATCGACAGCTCGAAAGCATCCACTTTCTTGCCGGCGCCGAGCTGGCGCGCAAGGTCGGCGAGTCTGCGGATCTTCTCGGGCACGAAAATCTTCACCGCCTGATCGCGGAAAAAGCCGTCCTCCTTGCCCAGTTGCCGCACCGCACGATCCACGCCCTGCGCCAGGGCTTCCTTGATGCCGCGGCTGGCGTCGCCATCGCTGAGGTTGGAGGTATTGCTGCTGCCGCTGCCGCGCAGGCGGTCCTTGAGCTGCTGTTCGATCGATTGCGCGCCGACAGCGGCGGCAGTGGTCAGCGCGATGCAAGCGGTGAGGACGAGGACGGGACGACGCATGGCATGGCTCCTGAAGTCGGATGTCGGGAGCATACGCCGCGATGCGCGGCTCTGCTGCGTGAATGGTCTGGCCTTCGGCGCGGGGTTTTCCTACAGAGGCGGAAGATGCTCGGTTGCAGACTGTTGTCGACCTCAACGGGCCTTACCCCACCCCGACCCTCCCCTTCGCCTGCGGCGAAAGGGAGGGAGCAAAGCGGCTTGCTTCAGACGCTTGTTCGATATCGCCACGGATCAACTCCCTCCCTTTTGCCGCAGGCGAAGGGGAGGGAGCGAAGCGGTTCGCTTCAGACGCTTGTTCGATGTCGCCACGGATCAACTCCCTCCCTTTCGCCGCAGGCGAAGGGGAGGGAGCGAAGCGGTTCGCTTCAGACGTTGTTCGATGTCGCCGCGGATCAGCTCCCTCCCTTTCGCCGCAGGCGAAGGGGAGGGCTGGGGAGGGGTAAGGCTTTCGACCCTAACGAGAAATCAATATGGACACTCGCAGACTGCGCGCCAGAACGCTGCGCAAAACAATGACCGATGCTGAATTGGAATTGTGGAAGCATTTGCGCGCGAGACAAATCGAAGGTTTTCGTTTTCGACGACAGGTACCCATCGACAGATATATCGTCGATTTCGTTTGCCCGCAGGCGAAACTTGTCGTCGAGGTGGATGGCGGGCAGCATCAGGCGCAGTCAAGTTATGATGCCGGGCGTACGGCATGCCTCGAACGACAGGGCTATCGTGTCCTGCGATATTGGAATCATGATGTGCTGCAGTCTGTCGAAGATGTCTTGGCCGACATCCATCGGCAACTGACTCGGGCATTCATCACTTCCCGGTCCGTCTCGCTCGGCGATGATTGAGCCGGGCGTTCGGCTTGATGCGAACCACAGACATTGGCCCTTACCATGTCGCAGCGACGAAAGGGTAGAAGGAAAGCGAGAACACATGAAGATTTTGGTAACAGGCGGTGGCGGTTTCCTCGGTCACGCCCTCTGCAAAGGCCTGATCGAACAGGGCCACGAAGTCGCGAGCTACAACCGCGGCCATTACCGCACGCTCGAGCCCCTGGGCGTGCGTCAGATCCAGGGCGATCTGGCCGATCGCGACGCAATGGTCGCGGCCTGCGCGGGCATGGAGGCGGTCTTCCACAACGCCGCCAAGGCCGGCGCCTGGGGCAGCTACGAGAGCTACCATCTCGCCAATGTCGTCGGCACCGACAACGTACTGGCCGGCTGCCGCACGCACGGCATCGGTCGACTGATCTACACCTCCACGCCCAGCGTGACCCATCGCGCCACCCATCCGGTGGAAGGCGGCACCGCCGACACCGTGCCCTACGGCGAAGGCTTCAAGGCGCCGTACGCCACCACCAAGACCATCGCCGAGAAAGCGGTGCTGGCCGCCAACGGGCCCGACCTCGCCACGATCGCGCTGCGGCCGAGGCTGATCTGGGGGCCGGGCGATCAACAACTGCTGCCGCGCTTGGCGTCGCGGGCCAAAGCCGGGCGGCTGCGGTTCGTGGGCGGCGGCCACAACGTCATCGATACCACGTACATCGACAACGCTGCGCAGGCGCATTTCGACGCCTTCGCGCATCTGGCGCCGGGTGCGGCCTGCGCGGGACGCGCGTATTTCATCAGCAACGGCGAACCCAAGCCGGTGCGGGAGATCGTCAACGCACTGCTGCGCGCGGCGGGCGCGCCCACGGTCGAGAAGAGCCTGCCGTTCGGCGTGGCCTACGCCATCGGCGCCGCGTGCGAATGGCTGTGGCCGTTGCTGCGGCTGAAGGACGAGCCGCCGCTGACGCGCTTCCTCGCCGAACAGCTCAGCACCACGCACTGGTATTCGATGGCGCCGGCGACGCGCGATTTCGGTTATGTGCCGCGGGTGACGATCGAGGAAGGTTTGAAGCGATTGGCCGCCTCATACGCTGGCGCAGGGAATGCCTGATTGCTTGTCTCCTTCCCCCGCGCCGCGGGGGAAGGCCGGGATGGGGGAAAGCTTGAGATGAAGGGTTTCCGGCGAACGGCTGCCCCCACCCCAACCCTCCCCCGCTTGCGGGGGAGGGAGTTCCACCCAGGACGTGATGGTTCTCCATTGATCGCGCGCTGAGTGCAGATGCCATCGAGCGCAACGCACGACCGGGGCGGAGCGCCATCCGCCCGCTAGAATGCCCCCATGACCGCCTCCCCCTTCGATTGGAAACCGCTGGCCGGCCGCGCGCTGGAATCGGCCTTGAACCGCGCCATCGCCCTGGACCCCGACACCCGCGACGCATTGCAGCCGCTGGATGGCCGCAGCGTGGTGCTGGCCCTGGACGCCGCCGGGGCGCCGCTGGCGATGCGGCTGCAGGTGGATGGCGAGCGCTTGCGGGTCGGCCCGGTCGATCCTGAACAGACGCCGGACCTGGCCGTGCGCAGCAGCTTCGGCGGCGTGCTGTCGCTGGGCATGCAGACCCTGCTGCCGAAACTGCTGGGCAAACGCGACGACGACGCCGACGCGGTGCCGGTCGGGCGCATGCGGATCGAAGGCGATGCGGAACTCGCGCGCCGCCTGCAGCGCCTGGCCGAGCGCTTCGATCCCGATTGGCAGCAGCCGTTCACCGCGGTGTTCGGCGATGTGATCGGCGTGCAGATCGCGAACGGCGTCGCCGCCGCGCTGCGCCAGGCGCGCGTCGGCGGCCAGAAATTCGCCGAGAGCGCCGCCGAATACCTTACCGAGGAATCGCGCGACGTGGTGCCGCGCGCTGAACTGAATGCGTTCTACGACGATGTCGATACGCTGCGCGACGATGCCGAGCGCCTCGCCGCCCGTGTCGCGCGTCTGAACAAGAAGGTGGCGGCATGAGCGCGGTGTTGCGCGCGGCGCGGATCGGCCGCGTGCTGATCCGTTACCGGCTGGACGATCTGCTCGACGACACCCCTGCCGAGCGCTGGCTGAAGCTCGCGCGCCCGTTCGTACCGCGCGCGTCGCGGGAGATCGCCCTGCAACCGCGCGGCATGCGCCTGCGCCTGGCGCTGCAGGAGCTGGGGCCGATCTTCGTCAAATTCGGGCAGATTCTTTCGACCCGCCGCGACCTGATGCCGCCGGATATCGCGGTCGAGCTGTCGCTGTTGCAGGACCGGGTGGCGCCGTTCGACGGCGAAACCGCACGCGGGATCGTCGAAGCTTCGCTTGGCCAGGACATCCGCGAGGCCTTCGAGCATTTCGACACCACGCCGCTGGCGTCGGCGTCGATCGCGCAGGTGCACGCCGCGCGCCTGCCGGGCGGGCGCGAAGTCGTGGTGAAAGTGCTGCGTCCCGACATCGAGAAACAGATCGACGGCGACATCGCCCTGCTCGGCAGCATCGCCGCGCTGGTGGAGCGCGCGCATCCCAACGCCGACAAGATCCGCCCGCGCGAAATCGTGCGCGAAGTGCAGAGCACGCTCGCGGCCGAACTCGACCTGCAGCGCGAGGGCGCGAATGCGTCGGTGATCCGCCGGTTCTGGATGGGCAAGGACGGTCAGGATTCGCCTGACCTGTACGTGCCGGACGTGATCTGGAGCCACACCGCCGAGCGCGTGCTCACCCTCGAACGCGTGTACGGCATTCCCAGCGACGACATCGCCGCGCTGGACGCCGCCGGCATCGACCGCAGCGCGCTGGCCGCGAAAGGCGTGCGCGTGTTCTACACCCAGGTGTTCCGCGACAATTTCTTCCACGCCGATGCGCATGCCGGCAACATCTGGGTCGACAGCGACCCGGCGCGCAAGGACAACCCGCGCTTCATCGCGATCGATTTCGGCATCGTCGGCCAGTTGTCCAGCGAGGATCAGTATTACCTCGCCGAGAATTTCATGGCGATCTTCAACCGCGACTATCGCCGCATCGCCGAACTGCACGTGCAGGCCGGCTGGATTCCGTCGCACGTCCGCATCGACGAACTGGAAGCGGCCGCGCGCGCGGTGTGCGAGCCGTACTTCACCCGGCCGCTGTCTGAAATCTCGCTGGCCGAAGTGCTGATCAAGGTCTTCCGCACCGCGCAGAAATACGAACTCACCCTGCAGCCGCAGCTGATCCTGCTGCAGAAGACGCTGCTCAACATCGAAGGCGTGGGCCGGCTGCTCGATCCGAAGCTGGACATCTGGGCGGTGGCCAAGCCGGTGCTGGAGAAAATCCTGGTCGAACGCTACAGCCCTCAGCGGCTGGCCGGCGAATTCCGCAAGCGGCTGCCGGAACTGATCACCCGCGCGCCGGACATGCCGCAACTGCTGCACGCGTGGCTGAGCCAGCAGGTCGGCGGCAAACATGAACTTGCCATGCGGTCGCACGATCTCGCCGATCTGGCGAAGACCATGAACGCGATGCAGCGCCGGATCGTGTCCGCGATCCTCGGCACCGGTCTGTTGATCGTGGCGGCGGTGCTGTTCGCGCTGGAAGCCGGCGGCCCGCGCGTGTTCGACATTCCCGCTGCGGCTTGGATCGCCGGTCTGGGTGGCCTATGGGGATTGATCGCGGCCTGGCCGCGACGTTAGCGCGATTCCGCTTCCACATTCGTCTCGTTCCCCGATTGTCTCCTTCCCTCGCTTGTCTCCTTCCCCCGCGAAGCGGGGGAAGGCCGGGATGGGGGCAAGCCGGTCCAGTCAAACGACATCTGGCGTCCGTAGAGCGGCCTTCAGGCCGCTGAAGCCTTTGCCGCGAGCGATCAGCGGCCTGAAGGCCGCTCTACAAAGACAGAATCCCGCGATTGCAAAGAGCCCATCAGCATTCGCGCCTCCTCACCCCCGCAATGCGGGGGAGGGAGCGAAGCGTAGAGCGGGCGATCCGCCCTACAGCATTTACTTCGCAGCCGCAGGCGCGCCCTTCGTCGCCTTCGCGAAATCGCCCGCGGCGAACACGCTGATCGCTTCGGGCTTGATGTGCTTGCGGATCGCCGCGTTCACGTCGTCCACGGTCAGCGCTTTCAGCTTCGCGTCGAAATCCGCCGCCCAGGCCATCGTGCGGCCCATGTACAGATTGCGCGACAGCGAGCCGGCGACGCTGCCGTCGCTGGCGCGGCCCTGCTGGCGGCGGGTCAGCAGGTCGTTGACCGCGCTCTTCAACTCGTCGGCGGTGATGCCGTCGCGGACGAAGCGGGTCAATTCCTCGCGCATCGCGCTGTCCAGCCGGGCCACGTTTTCCGGTGCGGCGATGGCCTGGATGCCGAGCATGCCCGCATCGTCGCGGCCCTCGGGGGCGCTGTCGGCGAGGATGCTGCTGCTGACGTTGTAACTCAGGCCGTCCTTCTGGCGCAGGCGGTTGCCCAGGCGCGAATCCAGCGAACCGCCGCCCAGCACGCTGTTGGCGATCATCAACGCCGGGTAGTCGGCGTCGGCATCGTTCAACGACAGGTTCGCGCGCGCCATCACCACGGCGTTGGCCTTGTCCGGCGTTTCCAGCCGCAATGCGCGCGCGGCGACGTCGGTGTAGCGCGTGGGTACCGGCGCGTAGGGCTTCGCGCTGCGCCAGTCGCCGAACAGCGTCTGCAGCTGCGCCTTCATCGCCACCGGATCGAAATCGCCGACGACGGCGATCTCGCCTTCGACGGTGCCGTAGAAATCGCGGTGGAACGCGATCGCGTCCTCGCGCTTGAGCGCGCGCAGATCGGCGAGGCTCTGGTCGATCGAGGTGTAGGCGAACGGGTGATCCTTCGGCCACGGGTCGAAGTATTCGCTCATGGCCATGCCGACGACGGTGCCCGGCTCCTTGCGCGCGCTTTCCAGGCCGGTGATCGACTGCAGCCGGAACTGCTCGAATTCGGTCTCGGGGAAACTCGGGTTGCGCAGCACGTCGGCCGCGAGCGCCAGCGCCTCGGCCAGATGTTCGCGCCGCGAATTCAGGCCGATGCTCGCGCTCTGCACGCCGCCCGACACGTCCGCGGTGGTCTTCAGCGATTCGAAGCGCTGTGCGATCTGTTCGCGGGTCATGGTTTTGCTGCCGCGCATCAGCATGTCGCCCGCGGCGCTGCCGGCTGGCTCCGGGCTGCGCTTGATCGATTCCACATCGCCGAAGCGGAAGGTCGCGTTGAAGGTCACGGTGTCGCCGCGGGTGTCCTTCGGCAGCAGCGAAACCTTGAGTTTGTCGCCGATCGTGAAGGTCTCGGTGCGCGCGTCGATGTTCGCGGGCGTGGGGTCGAAGGTTTCGCCGGCGGCGAGCGCGGCCTTGCCGGTGTAGCCCTTCAGCGCCTCGTCGGCGCCGGGTGCGGCCGCGATCTCGACGCGTTCGGCGCTGTCGGTCGGGATGAACCGGGCCAGGGTGCGGTTGCTGGGTTTGAAATACGTGCGCGCGACGCGGTTGACGTCGTCCACGGTCACCGCGGCGATGCGGTCGCGCTGCAGGAAGTACAGGCGCCAGTCGCCCGCCGCGACCGATTCGGTCAGCGCCATCGCCACGCCGTTGACGTTGGCGAAACTGCGCTCGTAGTCGTTCGCGATGCGTTCCTTGGCCTTCGCCACTTCGTCGGCGGTGAGCGGCGTCGCCGCGATGGCGGTCTCGGCCTGCCGCAGCAGTTCGGCTTCGGCCTTGGCGATGTCGGCATCCTTCGGCGCGACCAGGACGAGGTTGATCATGCCGCCTTCGCGCAGGGTGTTGTTGCCGCCGCCCGCGAACGCCGCCAGCTTGGTTTCCACCAGCGCCTTGTGCAGGCGGCCGCTCGGCGCATCGCCCAGCGCGTTCATCAGCACCGCCAGCGCCGGGCCGTCGGGATGGGTCGCGCCGGGGGTGTGATAGCCGACCCCGATGAAGCGGGTGTCGCCGCTGCGGCGCACGTTGACCTCGCGCTCGCCGTCCTGGGTGGGCTCGGCGGTGTAGAGCTTGGGCAGCGGTGCCTTCGGTCGTGCGAGTTTGCCGAAATGTCGCTGCACTTTCGCCAGCGCGGCTGCGGGCTCGATGCGGCCGGCGACGATCAGGGTCGCGTTGTCCGGGCGATACCAGCTGCGGTAGAAGGCCTGCAGCCGTTCGATCGGCACGTTCTCCACATCGGAACGCGCGCCGATGGTGCTGTTGCCGTAGTTGTGCCACAGATAAGCCGTGGAGCGCAGGCGCTGGAACATCACCGCGCCGGGGTTGTTCTCGTTGCGCTCCATCTCGTTGCGGACCACGGTCATCTCGCTGTCGAGGTCCTTCTTCGCGACGAAGGAATTGACCATGCGGTCGGCCTCCAGCCCCAGCAGCCAGTCCAGGGTCTCGTCGTTGGCCGGGAACGAGCCGAAGTAATTGGTGCGGTCCAGCGATGTGGTGGCGTTCTTCTCGATGCCGCGCGCCTTCATGGCGCCGGGGATGTCGCCGTGGGTGGGCGTGCCCTTGAAGAGCATGTGTTCCAGCAGATGGGCCATGCCGGTCTCGCCGTAGTTCTCGTGCACCGAGCCCACGCCGTAGGCGATGTTGACGGTGACCGTGGGCTTGCTGGCGTCGGGGAACAGCAGCACGCGCAGGCCATTGCCCAGGGTGTATTCGCAGATGCCCTCCACGCAGGGGCCGGCGGTGACGCCCTTCGGCGCGGGGACGGCATCGGCGGCGAAGGCGGCGGTAGGGGACATCAGGGCGAGCGCGCAGGCCAGCGCGAGGGTGCGCGGGGCAGGGCGGAATCGGAGCAGGGACATCGTGGAACTCCCGGAAGGATGCGGATCGAAGAGAATGTGCGTCGATTCTCGCAGACCCGACGCCCTCCGATGACCCGATCGCCTTCCCCGGAGTTCCCGGAAGCCCCCGCTGCGCCTGTCGAGATCCCGGTGCTGTACTGCGACGAGTCGCTGGCCGTGGTCGACAAGCCGGCCGGGCTGATGGTCCACGACAGCGCCCTGGCGCGCGGCGAAACCGATTTCGTCGCCGACCGGCTGCGCGAGCAGTTCGGCAAGCCGGTCTTTCTGGTCCATCGTCTCGACCGCGCGACCAGCGGCTGCCTGCTGCTGGCGTTCGACCGCGAGAGTGCGTCGACGCTGGGCAAGTCGCTGATGTCCGGCGCCGTGCGCAAGGATTACCTCACGGTGTGCCGTGGCTGGCCGGAGGATGCGTTCGTGGTCGACCACCCGCTGGACGGCGGCCCGGGCAAACCGCAGAAGAAGCCGGCGATCACGCATTTCCAGCGCTTGGCGACCTGCGAGCTGGCGCTGCCGTCCGCGGGGTTCGAGACCTCACGCTACGCGCTGCTGCGCGCGCAGCCGGAGACCGGGCGCTTCCGCCAGATCCGCCGCCATCTCAAGCATCTGTCGCATCATCTGATCGGCGATACCAGCCACGGCGACGGCCGCCACAACCGCGCGTTCCGGATGATGGGCATCCATCGCATGCTGCTGCACGCGGAGCGACTGGGGTTCGATCACCCCAGGACCGGCGCGCGGATGGAGGCGGTGGCGCCGGTGGATACGGAGTTCGCCAAGGCGCTGGCGCTGTTCGCGGAATACCCGGCAAGCGGTTGAGCTTCTCCGGTGGGCGGGACGTCAGCGTTCGCGGGACTTCATCGCTCGCGGGAGAGCGGCGAATAGCGTTTGAAGACATGGCCCCACGGAATGATCAGCACGACCAGGAACACCGGGAAGAACACCGACGCCATGCCTTCGGCCGGCGATCCCGCGAGCGTTCCCGTCGACCACAGCGGATACGCCACGATCAGCAGCCACAGGCCTTTGTAGACGATTTCCAGCAGCAGGATCGGCAACATCCGCAGCGGATGCAGGATGCCCAGGCCCGCCAGCGTCGCGAACCCCGCCCAGACGCACCAATCCATGGCTTTGCCGGGGTCCCATGGCCCCTCGTGGGTGAGGATTTCCGTCCAGACGGTCTGCCCCAGCATGAAGAACATCAGCGCATACAGCGTGCGCAGCAGATAGATGTTGATCCTGCGGACGCCGTCGTAATGCGCCGGGTCGCTTTTGAAGAGGTATCCGATACGCAGGGCCATGACGTCGTCTCACCGGGAAGTCCGGGCGCAGCATGCGCGGCCCAGCGGAATCGGTAGCGTGCTATCGGTCGCCCAACGCATGGCATACGCCTGGCATCGCAAGGCGCCTGCACGATGCGAAGCACGTGCGGCGACAGTCATCCCGTCAGTGGGCGTGGTCTTCCTTGTGGGCGGCCTCGGCGTCGCCCTGCAGCTCGGTCTCGATGCTTTTCTGCATCTCGGCGATCATCGATTGCAGGGTCGGCTGCATTTCCTCCATCGACAGCTGCATCGCCTGCGGCATCTTGCGCATGATGCTGCGGCCGGTGTCGCTGCCGTAGAAAGCGATCATCGCCTCCACTTCCTCGGCGGTGAACAGCCGCGCGTAGACCTTGCGGTAGATCGGACCGAGCGTGTCCCAGGACATGATCCTGCGCATCGAATCGCGCTGCTTGGCCATCGTCTTCTCGAATGCTGCGCGCTGTTCCGCCGTGGGATCTTCGCCCAGCATCTGCCGGCCCATGGTGTTGCTCATGGCGTCGACCTGCACGAACATCTCGTCCAGCGTGCGGCGCATGTCCATCGTGTCGAGCATGCGATCGATCTGGGCGTCGGTCGGCGGCGCGGCGTGCGCGGGCGCGATGGCGCAGACCAGCAGGCAAAGGCCGAGAAGAAAACGCGTCATCGGCATGCAGGTTCCGAGCATGGGAGGCATCAGCGCGAACGCTGGCGCAGTTCGGTGTCGACCCCGCGCTTGAGATCCTGCAGCATCGGCAGCAGCAGGTCTTCGAGGTTCTGCATCGCGGCTTCCGCGTCCTGCGCGCCGCCGAGCATCCTGCGTTCCAGATCGCCCTCGTTGCCGTAGCGCGGCTGATAGCGCTGATTCGGATCGTTGGGATCGGTGCGGTCGTAGCTGGACGTATAGAGGTCGCGGGTGAGCGGGCCGAGTTGCTGCCAGTTGCGGCGGATCAGCACTTCGGCGTCGCTGCGGTAGCGCGCCGCATCGCGGCTGCCGCGTTCTTCGTAGCGGTTGCGGTTGGCGCTGGTGGTGTCGTTGAGGCTGGTGTCGCCGGTGCCGCTGAGCTGGCCGCGGACCGTCTGCAGCAGGGCTTCGACTTCGCGGACCGATTTGTCGCGCGCCTGGGTTTCGTTGGCGTAGGCGGCTGGCGACCGGTTGCCGAAGCCGCCATACGCCGCCGCCGGGCTGCCGCCGCCGTAGCTTGCGGCGGAACTGGTCCGATACCCCCCACCGCCGCCGACGAGAGCGGGGTCGCCGCCGCTGCCGACCGACGCGGGATCCTGCGCGGCGGCGGCGAGCGACGCCATGGCCGCGAAGCCGGCGACCAGCGCGGCGGACAGGCGCGTGTGACGGGTCATGGTCGTTCCTCCTTCTTGGTCTTGCATCATCGTGCAGCAGCGAAAGCCGGTCAAATGACCTGCGCGGAGGCCCGCCGCCGCCGCACGACCGGCGTTCTGCCTTGCCGTGCCGCGACGAGGTGCCGCTACAATCGCCCGCGGAGGGCCCGTGGACGAAGAGATCACCATTCCCGAATCCGAGCTGGTCGAGCGTTTCGTGCGCGCGTCGGGCCCGGGCGGGCAGAACGTCAACAAGGTATCGACCGCGGTGGAACTGCGGTTCGACGTGGCGCAGTCGGCGGTATTGCCGGAGGCGGTCCGCGAGCGTCTGCTTGCGCGACGCGACCGCCGCGTGACCCTGGACGGCGTGCTGGTGATCAACGCCCAGCGGTTCCGCACCCAGGAACGCAACCGCGAGGACGCCCGCGCGCGCCTGGCCGCCTTCGTCGCGACCGGTACCAAGGCGCCGATACCGCGGGTCGCGACCAAGCCGTCTCGGGCCGCGAAGAAACGCCGTCTCGAAGACAAACGCCAGCGCGCTGGCCGCAAGCGCGATCGCGCGACCAAGGAATGGGACTGACATGACCGAAGACGATGCGTTGCGGGTCGAGGCCGCGAAGGACAGGCCGGCGCAGGATCTGCTGACATCGCCGCTGCCGCCCCGCATGCCGCGGACACGGCCCAGCCATTTCGCTCGCTGGATAGCGCGGTCGGTGCTGCATGCGTGCGGTTGGCGGGTGGTCGGCGCGTTCCCGGACGCGCCCAGGGCGGTCTTGATAGGCGCCCCGCACTCCTCGAACTGGGACGGATTCCTGGGGCTTCTGGTCAAGGTCGCGCTGGGCGTCGACGTCCGCATCTTCGCCAAACACCAGCTGTTCTGGTGGCCGCTCGGCCCGCTGCTGCGCCGGCTGGGCGTGATCGAGGTCAACCGCAGCGCCGCCGGCGGCTTCGTCGATCAGATCATCGACCGCTTCGGGCGCGAAGAGCGGCTGTGGGTCGGCATCGCCCCCGAAGGCACCCGCAAACGCGTGGAGCGCTGGAAGCCCGGCTTCTGGAAGATCGCCAAGGGCGCCGGCGTGCCGGTGGTGCCGGCGTATTTCCACTATCCGGACAAGATCATCGGCATCGGCGAACCGTTCCTGCTCAGCGACGACATGGAGGCCGACATGGCCCGCATCCGCGCGTGGTACGCGCCGTGGCGGGGGCGGAACCGCGGGGTGTGACGCGCTGCGGCGGCGGTCGCACTGGATTTGTGCCGGCCTTCCCTTATTCTTGCGTGGGCTCCGCTGCATGGGGTCCACCTTCACCCCCGGGGATATGCCATGGCGTCACTGAAGAAGATTCTGGAAGCGGCCAGGCTGATCGAGCGGACCGAGGCGCCGGTGAGCGATTCCGCTCCGACGGGCGACGCGGACATCGACGCCATCATCCGCCGCGCGGCGCAGGCCGAAGCGCCGCCGCCCCTGCCGCATGCCGACGACGACGCTTCGGGCGACACCGATGCCGGGGCCAGCGACATCGTCGGCGTTGAGGAAGGGCTGACCTTCGCCGATATCTATGGCCGCCAGGGCGTGGCCGAGGCCCAGTTCCCAGTCGAGCGCCTGTTGAAGCTGGTGGACGGGCTGCGCGCGCTGGATCCCACCACCCGCCGCGCCGCGATCACCGCCATGGACGTCGCCGACGAAACCTGGTCGATGGACGATGTGCTGGCCGATGCCGATGCCAAGATGGCCGCCCTGCGCGGTCATCAACGTCAGATGCAGGGGGCCGCGGATGGCGTGGTGCAGGCGAACCGCGAGCGCGTCGCCGCGCTGGAAAGCAGCCGCGATGGCCGCCTGACCGAATTGCGCCAGCAGATCGCCGCGCTGGAAGCGCAGATCCAGGACGCCGTGGGCAGCACCGCCGCCGATGTCGCCAAGCTGCAGTCGGAATCGGAATCGAACAAAGCGGCCTTGCTGCGCGAAACCCAGCGCATCGATGCCCACATCCTCAATCTGGAGGAACTGGTCGCCCAGTTCCGTCCGCCGGCGAAGTGATCGCCGGCGTTTCGTCATCTCTTTCGTGATCCGTCCGTCTAGGAGTGCCTCATGGCCATCAAACTCACCCCGTTCGCCAAGCTGCTGATCGGCGCGATCGTCCTGGTCGGCAGCGGCTCGGTGCTGTGGAATCTCTACAAGAACCGCAAGGCCGACGGCGGCGATGAAGGCGCCGCGGCCACCGCGCAGACCGACGGCGGCAAGCCGGTCGCGGCCGGCAGCAACGCCGGCAAGGGCGACGGCCCGCTCGGTTCGTCCGACAACCCGCTGAAGGTCAGTATCGTCAGCTTCCACGGCTATGCGCCGGCGCTGGTCGCCAACGGCCAGAGCCTGAAGACCGAGTCCGGCTCGCTGTTCGACCGCGAAGGTCTGAACGTCGAGTTCGTGATCCAGGACGATATCCCGACCCTCTCCACCATCTTCGAGGCCGGCACCGCGCAGTGCGCGTGGCGCACCTCCGATTTCTGGGCGCAGGAGCAGCCGAACCTGCGCAACAGCGGCCACGACGCCAAGGCGGTGATGATCGTCGACAACACCCGCGGCGCCGACGCCATCATCGCCAAGGATCCGTCGATCCGCAGCGTCGAAGACCTGGCCGGCAAGAAGCTCGCGCTGCTGCAGTTCACGCCGTCGCACGGCATGTCGATCGACGCGATCGACAACTCGTCGCTGTCCGCGCGCAAGAAGCAGACCGTCGAATACGTCTACATCGCCGCCGAAGACGGCCTGGCCGGCGTGCGCGCCGCGCTGGAATCCGGCAGCGTCGACGCTGCCGCGCTGTGGGATCCGGACCTGTCACTCGCGCTGCGCGCGACGAAGGGCCACGTGGTGTATTCGACGAAAACGGCATCGAACCTGATCTTCGACGTGATCGTCTGCGACCAGCGCGTGCTCGACAATCCGCAGGGCCGCGAGGCGGTGCAGAAACTCGTCAACGGCTGGATGAAAGGCGTGGACGCGGCCAAGGCCAACCCGGACGGGGCGGTCGACGCGTTGGTGAAGACCGAGGAGTTCTTCACCCTGCTGGCCAAGGACGAAGGCAAGCCCTTCGTGAAGAAGCTGTTCGATAACCTGCTGTGGACCGGCGTCGCCGACAACGCGCGCATCCTCGGCATGTCCGGCGGCACCAACCACTACGAGCGCGTCTATCAGCGCTTCGACCAGATCTATCGCGCCGCTGGCGCGCTGGCCAATCCGAAGTCGCCGGTCATCGCGCCGCAGGACAGCTTCGATACCAGCTTCATCCGCAAACTCTACGATGCCAGCACCTCGGCGCAGGTCGAGGCGAAGAAGGTCGAGACCTACACCGCCGTGGAGCGCGAGGAAGCGGTGCAGGCGCCGGCCACGGTGACCAAGCCGGTGATCGTCAATTTCGGCAGCGGCCAGTCCGCACTCAGCAAGCGCGCCGAGCGCACCATCGATACCGACATGGTGCCCTTCATCGAAAACAACGGCAGCGCGTATTTCGAGATCAGCGGCAATACCGACAGCACCGGCAATCTCGCGGTCAACAACCGCCTGTCGCAGGCGCGCGCCGAGGCGGTGGTCGATTACCTCAGCAAGCAGTGGGAGTTCCCGCGCGAGCGCTTCAAGATCGTCGGCAACGGCCCCAACAAGCCGCTGTGCGACGAGAACAATCCTGGTTCCGAAGGCGTGGATCTCGACGCCTGCCGCGAAATGAACCGCTCGACCCGCATCGCGGTGTTCGGGGCGCGTCCGTAATGGCCAACGGCTGGAACCCGTATGCCGCCCTGCCCGGTGGGCTGCGGCGGCAACTGGGCATCGCTGGCGTCGCCGTGGTGTTGCTGCTGTGGTTCGGGCTGAGCGCCAGCGGCTGGATCAGCGCCAACAAGCTGCCGTCGCCGGTGTCGGTGGTGAAGGCCTTGTCCTATCTCATCTGGAGCGACGGCAAGAGCCTGCTGTTCGACGCCACGCTGTGGTCGGTCGGTCGCGTCGCCGCGGCCGGCGTGCTGGTGGTGGTGGTCGGCGTGCCGCTGGGCATCTTCATGGGCGCATCGCCGAAGTTGAACGCGCTGCTGTCGCCGCTGATCGACCCGTTCCGCTCGGCGCCGGTCGTCGCGCTGCTGCCGATCCTGGTGATGTGGCTGGGTATCGGCGAAACCATGAAGGTCACGTTCCTGTTCCTCGGCGCCGTGGTGTATCTGGTGCCGATGGTGCGCGACGCCATCCAGGCGGTGCCGCAGAGCTACTGGACGGGTGCGCGCGATCTCGGCGCCACGCCGTGGGAATGCATCCGTCATGCGGTGGTGCCCATCGCGATGCCGCGCATCGCCGACGCCATCATCGTCAGCGTCTCGGTGATGTGGACCTACATCACCGTCGCCGAATACGTGAACGCCAAGGTCGGTCTGGGCCAGCTGATCCAGAACGCGCGCCGTTTCAGCGCGATGGATCAGGTGTTCGCCGGCATCGCGGTGATCATCGCGCTGGCGCTGATCACCTATCAATTGATGCGTGCGGTCAAAGCCCGCCTGTACCCGTGGGAGACGCAAGCATGAGCGCCACCCCTGCAGTGAACGATGCCCACTCGCCCGCGACGCCCGCGGTCATCGCACTCGATCAGATCGTCCAGGAATATCCGCGCCCCGAGGGCGGCGTGAACCGCGTCGTCGACAACCTCAGCCTGCGTTTCACCGGCCCCAGCATCAACATGCTGCTGGGCCCGTCGGGCTGCGGCAAAAGCACGCTGCTGTACATGATGGGCGGCGTGCGTCCGCAGAACACCAACATGCCCACCAGCGGCACGATCAGCATCGACGGCGCGCCCTGCACCGACGCGCACGACGATGCGGTGATGGTGTTCCAGCGCTACGCCAACCGTCCCGACCTCACCGTCTACGACAACGTCGCGTTCCCGTTCCGGCTGAAACTGTGGCGTGACCGCATTGCGTCCGGCGAGCGCCACGACAAGGTCATGCACATGCTCGAGGCCGTGGGTCTGGCCGACAAGGCCAAGCTGCGCCCGAGCCAGCTGTCCGGCGGCCAGAACCAGCGCATCGCGCTGGCGCGGTCGCTGATGCTGCGGCCGCGCATCCTGCTGATGGACGAACCCTTCGGCGCGCTCGACGCGCAGACCCGCGAGGAAATGCAGAAGCTCCTGGTCAAGCTGTACCAGGAATATCCCTGCCTGATCGTGTTCGTCACCCACGACGTGACCGAGGCCTTGTTGCTGGGCGATCGCGTGGTGGTGCTGTCGACCCAGCCGGCGCGGATCGCCGACGATTTCGAGATCGCCACGCCCAAGCCGCGCGACAGCGGCTGGCTGCGCATGCCCGAAGCCGCGGCGCTGGAGCAGCGCATCCTCAGCCGGCTGCATCAGGCGGCGGGCAAGGGCAACGTGCGCGTGACGGTGTGATGCGACGGCTGATGCGAGCACGATGTATGCGAGAGCGCCCACCGGCATGAAAGTAGCCCCGAAACCCGTGAGTTATCTGCGCGCCTGGCTCACCAGCCAGGCCAACATGATGACCGTGCTCGGCGGCGGGCTGGTGGCGACCATCGCGTCGATCCCCGCCGGCGGCGTCGGCGCGCTCGGCGCGCTGGTGGTGCTGGGCGCGGTGCAGGTATTGGCCGCACTGGTGATTCCCGATCTGTCCACGTTTCGCAGCAAGGTCGACCGCAGCGCGCGTCGCGCCGCCATCGATCAGCGCCGCGCGCAGCTGCAGCAGGAACTGTTCCAGCTGCACGGCGGCCTGGAGCGCGTGTCCGGCATGGCGATGTGGCAGAAGTATCAGGCGGTCGTCGAACGCGCGACGGTGCTGTACCGCATCGCCGGCGAAGCGCAAAGCCAACTGTCCTACGACGACGCCGAACGCGTCGACAAGGCGTCGGTCGATTATCTGGCGCTGTGGCTGGCCGAGGCGACGATCAAGGACCGGCTGCGCAGCGGCGAGGAAGCCACCGTCGACCGTCGCCTGCGCGAAGCGGAACAAGCGCTGGCCGACGTCGATGCGTCCGATCCGCGCTACCGTCATCTGAAGATGGCGCGCGACGATTATCTCGCGATCAAGCTGCGCCACGACGGCCTGGTCGCGCGTCGGATGTCGATCGAGGCAGCGCTGGTGTCGCTGCCCGATCAGGTCGAAGAGATCTATCAGATGGTCGTCGCCAGCCCGTATTCCAGCGTGCTCGGCTCCAAACTCGGCGAGTCGCTGTCGCGGCTGCAGCTGGAAGAGGACATCGAGCTGGAGCTGTCGCAGAACGATCTGGACAGCCATTACTTCAAAACCGGCGCGGCCGCCGCCAACAAGCAAGCCAAGGCCGCGAAACAATCCGCCAATACGCAATGATGACCGCGGCAATGATCATCGCGGCAATGATCATCGCGCGATGATTCAATCGACGATTCAATTTTCCAGGAGACCCTCATGAGCCTCAATCTCTTCACCCGCCTCGGCAATCTCGTCCGCGGATTCCTGTCGCTGTTCGTCAGCGGCATCGAACAGCAGCATCCGGAGATCGCTTACGAAAACGCGATCAACACCATGATCGAGAAGTACAACAAGCTCAAGAACGCCACCGCCGGACTGATCCGCCTGCGCGAGGACGCTGCCGACCGCCTGCAGAAAGCGCAGGCGCAGCAGCACGAGCTGACCGCCATGCTTGAGCAGGCGATGGCCGAAGGCCAGGACGACATCGCGGTGGAACTGATCGAGCGCAAGGATGCCGTCGATGCCGAGATCGCATCGCTGCAGGCCGAAATGGAAGCGGCCGAGAAGGATGTCGGGACCGCCAAGAACGCGCTCACCGAGGTCAAGAGCGAAATCACCAAGCTCAAGACCGAGAAGGACCGCATGCTGGCCAAGATGCAGAGTGCGCAGGCGCGGACCCGTATCAACGATCAGCTCGAAGGCCTTTCGGTTGACGCCGAACTGCGCGCGCTGGAGAACGTCCGCACCGGCATCAAGGACACCATCGCCAAGGCCAAGCTGGGCGACGAGCTGCGCGAGTCCGACCTCGACGTGCGCCTGAAATCGCTGCGCACCAACAGCAGCAAGGCGAGCGCGCGCAACAAGCTCGAAGCGCTGAAGAAAGAGCGTGCGGGCGCGGCCGGCGCGGACCGTACGATCTGATCGTTTTGTTGTCATCCCGAGCGCAGCGAGGGACCTGCTTGTTTGAGGCACCGAAAGCAGGTCCCTCGCTACGCTCGGGATGACAGGATTTTTTTGCGTTGCCCACATTGCCGATCGAATCCACGGACACACCATGACCACCCTCAACAGCGTCGCACTTCCGCCCTGGGCCGACGAACTCAAGCGTCGCTATCTCGCCGGTGAGGCGGGGCTGTTCGTGGTCCACGGCAACGTCCACGATGCCATCGCCCACGACGGCAAGCTGCTGCCGTTCGTCGAATTCCTGCACACCGTCGTGCTGGCCGCCAAGCCGCAGCGCTACGAACTCGCACTGCGCCATGCCGGCATCAAACAACATGGCGTCAACGGCAAGGTGCTGGAACTTGGCGAAACGCTGCTCGAAAATATCGGTCACCTGGAAACGCGGATGCGCGCCGGCGACGGCGTTGCGCTGGTGCTGCCGCATGCAGGCGATCTGGTGCCGAACGCCGAAACCACGTTCCTCAGCACCGACGAGCGCGGTCTGCTGGAAATCCTCCACGACTGGTCGCTCAGCGGCCTGCTGCTGCAGCGCAACCACATCGTCGTGCTGATCTGCGCGTCGCTGTCGGAACTCCATCCTTCCCTCAACACCAATCCGCGCATCGCCGCGATCGAAGTGCCGTTCCCGGATGAGGCCGCGCGCGCGCGTCTCGTCGCGCAGTCCGCGCCGCACATGTCGCCGGCGCAGCAGGCGCTGGTCGCCAAGCACACCGCGGGCCTGCGCTTGCTGGAGATCGACAGCATCGTCGCCGAGCGTCCCGCGGCGGGGTTATCGGACGAAGAACGCAAGGCGCTTGCGCTGCAACTGCTGGGCGATGCGCCCGATGCGAAGCAACGCGCCGAGATGTACGCGGGCGTGACCGCGGGCAAGACCCGCGAAGAGATCGCGTTCCTGATCCTGGGCCGCGCGACCACGCCCGCCGAGCAGAAGGACGACCCGGTCGACGCGATGCTGCGCATCATCGGCACGCGCAAGCGCGAGATCATCCAGCGCTCCTGCGGCGATCTGATCGAATTCCTCGATCCGAGCTACGGCCTCGATGCGGTCGGCGGTTACGACCAGATCAAGCAGGAGCTGATGAAGATCGCGGCGACCATCAAGACCGGCGACCGCCGGCTCGCGCCCATGGGACTGCTCGCGGTCGGTCCGATGGGCGTCGGCAAGACCTTCGTCATCAAGGCGTTCTTGAAGGAAGCCGGGTTGCCGGGCGTGGTGCTGAAGAATTTCCGCTCGAAGTGGGTGGGGTCGACCGAATCCAACCTCGAACGCGTGCTCAAGATCATCCGCGCGATGAGTCCCATCGCGTTGGTCATCGACGAGGGCGACCGCAGCTTCGGCAGCGGCGAGGGCGGCGGCGAGACCGACGGCGGCACGTCGTCGCGGGTCATCGCGCGGATCAAGGACTTCATGTCCGACACCGACAACCGCGGCCACGTGCTGACGATCCTGATGACCAATCGTCCGGACAAGCTCGATGTCGACATCAAGCGCCCGGGTCGCCTCGATCGCAAGATCCCGTTCTTCTATGCCGACAACGGGGCCGACCGCATGCACGTAGTGCGCGCGATCCTCAAGCGCGGCGGCGCGCCGCTGCCGGCCGATGCCGATGCCGCGCTGATCGAAGCATTGGATCCGCTGGACGGGTATTCCAATGCCGATCTGGAAGCCATCGCGCTGCTGGCGCTGGACATGGCGCGCGAAGATGCCGTCGCGGCGGAAAGCGGTGGCGATATCATCGGCAACGGCCTGACCGCGGACCACCTGCGCCGCGCCATCGCCGATTTCATCCCGCCGCAGCACACCGACACCATCCAGCTGATGGAACTGCTGGCGGTGCAGGAATCCTCTCGCCGCAGCCTGCTGCCGGAACGTTTCGCGAAGCTCGCGCCGTCGGAAGTGTCGGAATTGATCGCGGAGTTGAAGCGGCGCGTGCGCTGAAGTCGCTTGCGCGCGACGAGGCCGATGCCTTGCCGCATCGGCAGTCGGCGGGGCTGCATTTTTCCATCGACGGAAGGGCCTCCGACTGAACAAGGCGCTTGTGGTCTTGCGCCACAACGCGTCGGGCGTCCCGACCGGCGTCGCGGGCGATTGGTCTGCGTTCGGCTCAGGCTTGGCGTTTCTGACGAACTCTTCCAGCCACGCATCGGTTTCGGCCAGCATGTGCAGGATCGACTCGCGGGCCCGGTAGCCGTGGCTTTCCTTCGGCAGCATCACCAGCCGTGCAGTGCCGCCGAGGCCCTTCACCGCCGCGAACATGCGCTCGCTCTGGATCGGGAAGGTGCCGGCATTGTCGTCTTCCTCGCCGTGCATCAGCAGCAGTGCGTCCTTGATCCTGTCGGCGTAGTCGAACGGCGACATCGCCCGGTAGGTCTGCGGCGTGGCCCAGTAGTTGCGTTCCTCGGCCTGGAAGCCGAACGGCGTGAGCGTGCGGTTGTAAGCGCCGCTGCGGGCGATGCCGACCTTGAACATCCGCGTGTGCGCCAGCAGGTTGGCGACCATGAACGCGCCATAGGAGTGACCGCCGATGGCGATGCGGTCGCGGTCGGCCACGCCGCGACGCACGACCTCGTCGACCGCGGCTTCGGCGCTGGCGATCAGCTGCGGCAGGTAGGTGTCGTTCGGTTCCTTGTGGCCCTCGCCGACGATCGGCATCGAGGGATCGTCCAGCACCGCATAGCCGCGCGCGAGAAACGGATGCGGCCCCCAGTAACTGATCGCGTTGAAGCGATAAGGCGAATCGGTGACCTGCGATGCGGCGGCGGGGGATTTGAACTCGGTCGGATATGCCCACATCAGCAGCGGCAGCGGTTTGTCGCGGCCCGGCAAGAAACCCGGCGGCAGATACAGGTTGGCTGCGAGTTCGACGCCATCCTTGCGCTTGTAGCGGATCTGCCGCTTCTGCACGTCCTTCAGCTGCGGCGTGGGGTGTTTGAACGCCGTCAGCGCGACCGGCGCGGCCTTGCCGGCAAGATCGAGGCGATGGATATTCGCCGGTTCGCTCGGCGACTCGCGCGAGATCAGGATCTTCGCGGCCTCATCGTCCAGTACTGCGACGACAGACGCATAGGTCGGCGCTTCGGAACGGAACAGGCGCTGCCTGCTCAGATCCTCGATGTTCCAACGATCGAGGAACGGACGATCGCCTTCGGGCGACGCTCCGTCGCCGATCAGATAGATGTGCTTGCCGTCGCGGCTGAGCATCAGCCGCGAAAACCCGTTCGCGTCGCGTACGGTCACCGGCTTGCCCGGGTCGTTGTAGCGGTCTTCGCTCGAACCTTCGAAGACGAGTTCAGGCGCGGTCTGCGGCGCATCGGGTGCGATCTTCCAACTGCGGGCGTTGCGCGTCTTCCGCCAAACCTCGCCAAGCAGCGCGACATCGCCCCGGCCCCATTGGATCCCGGCGTAACGGTTGCGCAGTGTCGCCAGCACTACCGGCGGCCGGTCGAAGGGTGCCGCCTGCATGAACACATGATCGCGGAACTCGACGTGCCGAGACGGGTCGCCGCCGTCCTGGGCCTCGGCCCAGACCAGCGTCGCCGGGGCATCGCTGCGCCAACCGATCGAACGCACGCCGAGGGTCGCCGCATCGCTGCCGCTGGGCAGGCCTTCTGACAGCGGCAGCTTCGCTATCGCATGCAGGACGTTGCCGTCGAGGCTCAGCACCTCGATCCGGCGCGGGAAAAATTTCATCGGCACCATGTACGAGAACGGGCGCTCGATGCGCTGGGACAGCAGATGCCTGCCATCCGGCGACGGCGACAGACTGGCGTAGAGATCGGGTTTGCCGATGTGGCGCACCGCACCGTCCACGCCGACCAGCGCCGGTTGCACGCGCAGGTAATGCTCGAACATGCGCTCGTCGCTGCGGCTGCGCAACACGTCCGCAGGCGTGCGCATGTGACGCACCATGCCGTCGCCGCGCGCTTCCCGAACGCTTGGCCCGGCCGGCACGATGTCCGGCTGCGGCGCGCTGCCCTGGTCCGCGCGCAGGTTCACCAGCAGGCGTCTGCTGTCGGGCATCCAGCGGATGCCGCCGTTCACCGTGTTCAACGGCTGTTCCAGCAATCGCCGCGCACTGCGCGCGTTCACGTCGACCAGCCACAGCGAATTGCTGCCGGTGTACGGATCGATCCGGTTGAGCGCCAGATATCGCTGGTCCGGCGACCATGCCACCGAGGCCAGCGACAGCGGCGACGGCAGGCCGTCGATGCGCAGCGTTTTGCCGGTCGCGACCTCCATCAGCCATAGATCGCTCGCGAACGAAGCGCGGCTGGGCGAATGACTGCGCGGATTGAGGCGCATGCCAGCGAGCTTGAGTTCGGGCTGCGCGACCAGCGCGATCGACGGCAGCGGCGGCACCTGCTGCAACGCGATCAGATCGCGGCGCGGGCTGATCGCGATCTGCGGCGGGCGTGCGGCATCGACGATGGCCTTCAGCGCGGGAGCGGGTTCGCGGTAGCCGTTGGCGGGTCGGGAAGCGGTGTCGATGGCGGCGGTCGCCACGGCTGCCCGGACGAGGCGGCGGGTGCCGGGTCGCGGCGATGGATTCGCTTGTAGGCCCCGAGCGATAGCGTCTGCGGACATCGGTCGCCTCCATGACGATGCTGGTCCGTGCCGCGTCGGTCGACGCGGCCGCGTTCCGGTGCCCGTGTGTCCGCAGCGGACATGGGGCGGGAACGCGGTGCCAGCATCCGGAGCCGTGTCCCGGGCGACCTGTTGCGAACCTGTTGATGTGCAGCGCGTTGTTTTTTGGAGTTTTTCGTTGCGGGTGCAGTGCTGGAAGACCTTTGAGCCGGGCGTTGCCGATGATCGGGCGAAGGTCCGCGGCGCAGAACTCAGACTTAGATGCCGGCCCGCCCGCCGTCGCCGAGTTGTGGGCCCTCTGTGCCGTGGACGGTTCCTGAGGGATCGGTGTAGAGGATCCGCAGACACGCATCGTCGATGGTCGATCGGCCCACGAGAAAGAAATGGACCGTCAGGCGTTGTCCGTCATCCCCGATCCACGGAGGCGTGTGACGTGGTCGGATGCCGGCTTTCGCACGGACGATCGCATCGATCATCCGGTAACCGATGTGGTCCTGGTCGATCTCGACTTGCAGGGTCACGACCTTGCACCGATCGGACAGCAAGGAGGGCCAACCGGCAGGCCAGATGCGGTCGAACCGCGGATGCGAGGCCCCGTTCTCGAACGACAACCGGGCGAGCGCGGTCTGGATGCCGGGGAAGGGAATGGTCTTCATGCTGTCCTCCTGATGGGTTCGACTCGCAGGCGGACCGTGGAGCCTTGCCGCCGGGACGAACCATGCGGCCGGGAGGGGCGGCCGCGCCTGTTGGGAACCTGTTGAAACCGGGGATCGGATACCGCGGCCTCCGATCCGGAGGAGTCGGGTAGGGCCGTGAGCAGGAATGGTGCGAGAGCCGGGGATCCGGAAATCAGGCGTGTCGTCGTGACTTGGTCGGAGTGCGGCGGGTACGGCGCAAGACTTGGCGTCGATGGCGAGATCCCGCCCGCAAGGGAGAATCGCTTGCGGGCGGGGGTTCTTGTTACCGGTGCCGAGCAGACATCAGGAGAACCGCTTTGCATCCGTGCGCCGTTTTGCGCCTGGCAATGCCTCATGGAGGATTGTGGGTGTCCTGGTTCTCGGCGTCCTGGTTCTCGGCGACTCCGGTACGCGCGTGATGTCGAACAGGCGCGCCGGGCCTCATCCGACCGGCTGGAACCGGCCGGCGGGATGGATCTCAAGGGTCGTAGTTACCGCTGGTTCCGTCATTCCCGACCTGCGGGTCGAGTGGGAAGGTCAATTGGGTACCATTTTTTTTGTAACTCAAATTTACTGTCTCATTGGAAGAGGGTAAGCCAGCTGTGCCTGGGAACTTGCAAGCAAGTTTAAGTGTTTGATTATTATTGCTGAGTGTGGGAGTGCACCAAATTTCACAACCAGTGGGTTGATTGAAGGTCGCACATGAGGATTCGCTCATCTTGAACTTAATGGTTCCATAAGCGGTTCCCTTATCGAATTGAAAGCTGTTAGCAAGCCCGCCTTCGGGAATCGATGGAGGATCAAACGTCGCGGTTGGAGTTCCGTTGTCGTCATAAGTAACATTTACAGCTACAGAAAGATGTTTTGTTGCCACAGGTACTCTCCTTCTTGGTTTGGGATGTGGCTGAAAACCACGGTGTACGCGTCGAGGGCATTCCGCATGCAATGCAGAGTGTCCGGCGGCGTGATGGAAGTATCCGAGGCCGGGCCCAGGACGACCTGTTGAAAACCTGTTGGTCCGCTGGCTCTGCTTTTTTGTGACGCATGCCGCGTTTACAAATGCCCTGCATTCATGAGTGGCTGCCTCCCCCTCTTCTCGTCCGGGGGATTTGCATCGAATTCGACCATCCAGTTCGCCGGCAGGGGATGGAGACTAAGATGGCCGCTATGGTCGTGCCGGAGTCGCGGCAGGGTCATCGGATGATCGAGACTCGTGAGGTATGGGCGCATCAAGGTGCCAGGGAAATTCTGGATGCCGGTATCCGGCGCTGCGCAGGCGCACGAGGGCGTCGGTCGCATCCAGTCCGGCGAGCAGATGTGCCTGCACCCAGAGCGAGAGCATCTGCGGGTCGCGCGAGGTCGATGCGTATTTCGAGAGCAGTGTCCGGGCGCGGGCGAAGTCGTGCTCGGCAGGCATCGTCTCCCCGGCGGCGGCACGCCGGCGGCCACGGACGATCAGATGCTGCGACAGCGCGACATACCCCGCGGTGTCTTCGGGTGAGGATTCGATCAGAAGATTCAGGTCTTTCAACGCCTCTGTCTCGCCGTCGGGACGCGACCGCAGTGCGGCCAACCGGGCACGGATGACCGCATCCAGGCGTTGCCATTCGGCATGCCCCTGATCTTCAGTGCGCAGCGAAGCCAACAGCGTTTCGGCTCGCTGCAGGTCGGCGATAGCCGCACCGGTATTGCTGGCGATCCTCGACAGATCGGCTCGATCCAGCAGCGCGTGAGCGAGGTCGCGACGCCAGACCCGTTTATCCGGAGACCTGGGCAGCAGCTTGTCGAAGCGGGCGACGCATTCGTCCAGCATCCTCCGTGCATCGTCGGTATGCCCAAGGTAAAGCGCCACGGCTGCGTTGCGCCGCAGCGATGTGGCCAGTCGCCGCTCCCAAGCGAGCGCATTCGGATGCGAATCGAGCAGATCGCGCAACATCGCGATCTGCTCGGCGATCCCGGCGGCGGCGCTGTGCAATTGCCCCTGCGTCTGTTCCGCGCTGCTGATCCACGACAGCGTGTCGATCAGTTCGTAGCGCAACGCAGCGTCGTCGGGGCGTTGCCTCAGGGCGCGTCGTTTGAGAGCGGCCGAGGTGCGGAAGTGCGCAATCGCCTCGTCGCTGCGCCCTTGGTTCTGGGCGAGGGTGCCCAGGTTGTTGAGCGCGTAGGAGCGTTCGACCAGCCATTCCCGCCGTTCCGGCTCCAGACGCAGCAGATCGCCGGTGTGGTCGAGGTAGCGACGCCAGTATTCGTCGGCTTTGCGGTGCTCGCCGCGGCTGAAATGGTAGTAGCCGAGCCAGTAGGCTGTGTTGCCCGCTTCTGAAATCGCGGCGGTGGAGGAAGACGCTCGCTTCAGTGCGGCGTTTGCGATGCGATCGGCGGCGTCGAAAGACCCTTTCGCTTCCACCAGCCGGGCTTTCTCCATCAGCACTTCGCCCAGCGTGCGCAGGGCGCGCGAGCGGTTCAACAAGTCGGCGGTTTCAAGGTTCGCTTCGTCTCCGCGCTGCTGCACGGCGAGCACGCGTTGGCTGACTTCGGCCAGAAGACTGGGATCGCCCAACGGCCGAAGTTTGTTGGTCAGTTCGACCAGCATGAAGTCGGACAGGCGTTGGGTTTCCGCGCGGCGCTGTTCGCCCTGCCGCTGTGCATTGATGGCCCAGAGCGCGAGGCCCGAGCTCGTCGCCGAGAGCGCGATCAGTGCGGCCATCGCGAGCCTGTTGCGAAGGCGGCGTCTTTTCTTGAGACGCATCGATGCCGCGATCAGCGCGCGCTCGACCGGCGAAACCCGCAACGGAAGCCGGTGCTCGACCTCCAGCGCCTCTTCGAGCGGTTGCCCGTGGTGCAGCAGATGATCCTCACGCCGCGATGCTTCCTGCCAGCGCGCAGCCGCGCGAACCAGACGGCCATGCGCCTGCAGCAGTCTGCGGTTGTCCTGCGTCCACTCGCGGGCCCGCGGCCACTGGCGCAGCAGCGCTTCGTGGGCGACGCCGAAATCCGCGCTGTCCGCGGTCTGCGCGCCGACGAACAGACGGCCCTTGACGAATGCATCGACCAGCGCGCGCGCTGTACCGTTCTCCAGCGCCGGCCAGGGCGCGCGCCGCGCGCTGACGCTGTCGCTGTCGGGTTGCAGGACGACCAGTTGCGCCAGGACATGATCGAGCTGCGCGCGCACGTCATCGGGCAGTTCCGCGAACACCGCTTCCGCACGATGCGCGACCGCGCCTTCGAGGCCCCCGATGCGCCGATACGCTTCGAAGGTGAGTCGCCCGTCGTCGCGCCTGCCCTCGAACAGCGCATGCAGGGTGTACTGCAGCAGCGGCAGCGTGTCGGGACGGTCTGCGGCTGCGTCGCGCAGCACATCGTCCAGCCGCGTACCGGTGTCCGGATCTTCTTCGAACGCCAGACCCGCCAGATAGGCGGGCATGCGCACGATCTGGGCGATTTCGCCAGGGCGCGGCGGGGTGGCATCGATGTGTCCGTCGCTGCCCTTGCGCTCGGCGATGTCGGGTAGCGCGGCGATCAGCGCGGCGTGGAAATCGCCGCGCACGACCATCAGGGTGCTGCCCCGCGGATGGGCGCAGACGGCATCGACGACCGCCCACACGCGACGGCGCATGGCATCGTCGATCCGGTCGGCCGCGACCAGCGCCTCGGCGTGGTCGACGAGCAGCAGCAGATGGGCATGCTCGCTTTCGTTGCGTACCGTGTGCCTGCGCCACGCATCGTCCAGCGCTTCCGCGACATGGCCGGGTGTGGAGGACAAACGCTCCGCAAGGGCTTCCGTCGGCTGCGGCGCGAAAACGGGCCGACCATCCAACTGCCAGGTGGCGAGCGCTGCCGCCAGCGGGCGCATCGGGTCGCCATCGGCGGTCGCCGCGAAATCGCAGTGCGCGATCGAGACGGCATGCAGCCCGTCGAAGCCGCCGGGTTGTTCCAGCAATGGCAGCACGGCCGCCCGCAGCAGCGAGGTCTTGCCGCAGCCGCTGGCGCCGACCAGCAGCAAAAAACGCCGGCGCGTCTCCCTTTGACGGCGCAGGGCACCCATGACATCGGCGGTGAGGCGACTGCGACCGAAGAAGACGGCGGAATGTTCGGCGTCGTAGGCGGCCAGCCCCAGATAGGGATTGCGCCCGGCCCAACCATCGACCTGTAGAGGATGTCGCCGATAGTCCTCCGGAAACGCTACCGGCGCGATCAGCCGGTAGCCGCGCTTGCGAATCGTTTCGATAAAGACGGGATTGCGGGTGTCATCGCCGAGCTGCCGACGCAGCACCCCGATCGCGCGGTGGACGGGATTGTCTCCGTAGAACGTACCGCGCCAGACTTCGATCAGCAGTTGTTCCGCGCCGATGACATCGCCGGCATGTTCCGCCAGCGCGACCAGCAATTCCATGATGCGCGGTTCGAGCGAGATCTCGACGCCATCGCGTTCGATCGCCAACCGTTCCGGATGGACCAGAACCGGACCGACGCGGAAACGCGAGCCGGCAGCCAGCGTTCTGATACGGTCGATGCGTTGCGGCATGACTTGCCTCCCTGCGCGCATTCCATGCACATGATCGCCATTGCCGCGCGTCCTGCCTCGTTCCTTGCGCGGTGATCGGACTCTATCCGATATCGGTGCCGCGCTGAAGCGGGCCGGTCCTGCAGATGCCCATCAGGAACTGGATGCGATTGAATGCGCAACCGAATGAATCGCATCGGAAAACGCGTGCGAATGTCGACACTTCCGATCCGGCGCGCATCTGGCCAATGCCGGCTCGGCCACAGGGAGGGATGCAGTACCGGGCGAATCGGATGTGCGGCTGTGCCGATAGCGTTCCGGCCAGAGGCCGGGTGCGTCCCGCCGATGATCTCCCGTCAATCATCCGCAACGGATTACCTCAGCACCTCGAACAACCCCGCCGCGCCCTGGCCGCCGCCGATGCACATCGTCACGACGACGTACTTCACGCCGCGGCGACGCCCTTCGATCAGCGCATGGCCGACCAGGCGCGCGCCCGACACGCCATAAGGATGTCCGACGGCGATTGCGCCGCCGTTGACGTTCATGCGTTCCATCGGAATGCCCAGCGTGTCCGCGCAGTACAGCACCTGCACCGCGAACGCTTCGTTGAGTTCCCACAGGCCGATGTCGTCGACGCGCAGGCCCGCGCGCTTCAGCAGTTTCGGCACCGCGAACACCGGGCCGATGCCCATTTCGTCGGGTTCGCAGCCGGCCACCGCGAAGCCGCGGAAAATTCCCAGCGGCTGCAGGTCGCGCTGTTCGGCCAGCGTCGCGCTCATCACCACCGCCGCCGAGCTGCCGTCGGAGAACTGACTGGCATTGCCGGCGGTGATCACGCCGCCGGGCGTCGCCGGACGGATGCCGCGCACGGCGTCCAGCGTGGTGTCGGCGCGGATGCCTTCGTCGGCGCCGATGGTGACCTCGCGGCTCGACAGTTGCCCCGACGCCTTGTCGGCGACGCCCATCGTCACCGTCATCGGCACGATCTCGTCGTCGAATTTACCAGCCGCCTGTGCGGCGGCGGCGGCGAGCTGGCTGCGCACGCCGTATTCGTCCTGACGTTCTTTCGGAATCTTGTAGCGGCTGGCCACCTGCTCGGCGGTCTGCAGCATGTTCCAGTACAGCTCCGGCTTGTGCGCCATCAGCCACGGGTCGGCGAGCATCGTCTGGTTCATCACGCCCTGCACGCAGGAAATGCTTTCCACGCCGCCGGCGACGAACACATCGCCCTCGCCGGCGATCACGCGCTGCGCCGCGGTGGCGATGGTCTGCAGGCCGCTGGAGCAGAAACGATTGATGGTCATGCCCGGCACGCTGACCGGGCAGCCGGCGCGCAGCGCGATCTGCCGCGCGATGTTCACGCCGGTCGCGCCTTCGGGATTGGCGCAGCCCATCAGCACGTCCTCGACTTCCGCCGGGTCGATGCCGGCGCGCGCGATGGCGTGCTGCACGCTGTGTGCGCCGAGCGTGGCGCCGTGGGTCATGTTGAAAGCGCCTTTCCAGCTTTTCGCCAGGGCGGTGCGCGCGGTGGAGACGATGACGGCGTCGGTCATGGTGGATTCCTTGGTCGAATACGTTGCTTGTCGGCGATGTGCCGAAGCGATCAGGTGAAGGTCTTGCCGTCGGCGGCCAGCGCAGCCAGCAGCGGCGCCGGTTCCCACGCGCCGGCCTGGCGGTTGTCGCGATCCGCGTCCGCGTAGCGACGCATCGCGCGCACCACGTTGAATGCGCCCACCTCGTCGGCGTAGCGCATCGGTCCGCCGCGGAACGGCGGGAAGCCGTAGCCGAACAGATACACCATGTCGATATCGCCGGCCTTCGCGGCGATGCCTTCCTCGAGGATCTTCGCGCCTTCATTCACCAGCGCGTAGACCAGACGTTCGACGATTTCCGCGTCGCCGATCTTCCGCCGCGCGATGCCCGCGGTCTTCGAGTGCTCAACGATCAGCGCATCGACGACCGCGCTGGGATGCGCCTTGCGGTCGCCGGGTTTGTAGTCGTACCAGCCCGCTCCGGTCTTCTGACCGAAGCGGCCCTGTTCGCACAGCCGGTCGGCCACCGCCGAATACGTGAGTTCCGGCTGTTCGACGTAGCGGCGCTTGCGGATTGCCCAGCCGATGTCGTTGCCGGCCAGATCGCTCATCCGGAACGGGCCCATCATGAAACCGAAGCGTTCGGCGGCGGCATCGACCTGCGCCGGCAGCGCGCCTTCTTCCAGCAGGAACATCGCCTGGCGGCTGTACTGCTCGATCATCCGGTTGCCGATGAAGCCGTCGCACACGCCGGACACCACCGCAGTCTTGCGGATCTTCTTCGCCACCGACATCGCCGTCGCCAGCACATCTTTCGCAGTGGCTTGGCCGCGCACCACTTCCAGCAGCTTCATCACGTGCGCCGGGCTGAAGAAATGCAGGCCGATCACATCCTGCGGGCGCTTCGTGAACGATGCGATCCTGTCGAGATCCAGCGTCGACGTGTTCGACGCCAGGATCGCGCCGGGTTTGGCGACCGCATCCAGTTGCTCGAACACCGCCTGCTTGACGCCCATCTCCTCGAACACCGCTTCGATGATCAGGTCGCAGTCGGCGAGGTCGGCGTAATCCAGCGTCGGCTGCAGCAGTGCCATCCGCGCTTCGAATTTGGCTTCGCTCAGACTGCCCTTGCGCACATTGCTTTCGTAGTTCTTGCGGATCGTAGCGACGCCGCGATCCAGCGCCTCCTGCTTCGTTTCCAGAATCGCTACCGGCAGGCCGGCATTGAGGAAATTCATCGCGATGCCGCCGCCCATCATGCCCGCGCCGATCACGCCGACCTTGCGCACCTCGCGCTGCGGGGTGTCGTCGGGCACATCGACGATTTTCGATGCGGCGCGTTCGGCGAAGAACGCATGCCGCAGCGCGCGCGATTCCGGCGACATCATGAGCGCAGCGAACGTGTCGCGCTCGAACTTCATGCCATCGTCGAAACGCTTGCGCGCGGCGGCTTCGACGCAGTCCACGCAGCGCTGCGCGGCGGGATAATCCTTCGCCATCGCGCCGACGGTGGTGCGGGTGAACAGCACGAACGCTTCGACATTCGCATGCGCGACGCGGCGGTCGCGCATGCGCGGGTGCGGGCCGGTGTCGGCGGCGCGCTCGCGGGCGAACTGTTTCGCGGCAGCGAGCAGATCGCCATCGACGATGCGATCGAACAACGCCTGCCCCGGAATCGCCGCCAGCGCTTCGCTCGCGACCGGGTTGCCGGAGACGATCATGTTCATCGCCGGCTCCAGGCCGATGGCGCGCGGCAGCCGCTGGGTGCCGCCGGCCCCGGGCACCAGCCCGAGTTTCACTTCGGGCAGCGCGACCTGGGTGCCGGGCGAGGCGAGCCGGTAATGACAGCCCAGCGCCAGTTCAAGGCCGCCGCCCATGCAAACGCCGTGGATCGCGACCACCACCGGTTTGGTGCTGGCCTCGAAGGCCGAGATCACCGACAGCAGATTCGGCTCCTGCATCGCGGCGGGCTTGCCGAACTCGCGAATGTCGGCGCCCCCGGTGAAGGATTTGCCGGCGCCGTTGATCACCACCGCAAGCACGGCGGGATCGGCCAGCGCCTGGTCCAGCCCCGCGACCAGCGCGCGGCGCGTCTCGTAGCCGAGGCCGTTGACCGGCGGGTTGTCGAGCGTCAGTACCGCGACGCCATCGTCCACCGCGTATCGGGTCGTCATCGCTTGCTCCTGGAAGTGTGGTTGGAAGTTGGATTCGAAGGTCTGGAAGGGCGCCGCGGCGCGACGCGCCCCGACAGCAGCAGTTCGATCGCCAGCCCGGCGTCGGCGACATCCACCTGCCGGTCGCTGCTCGCCTCGGCGTAGATGAAGGATTCGCAGAGCCGCACGATCAGATAGGCGAGGGTGTCCACCGCCAGCGGCGGTACCAGCGCGCCGCGGTCGGCCTCGTACTGCAGCAGCGCGCGCACGCGCTCGATCGCGCGGCCCTGCACCGGGCCGAGTTTCGAGGTGAGCAGGCGCACCGCGTATTCGGGATCGCTGCGCACGAAGCGCCGCAGCGGTTCGAAGTCGACGAGTGCGCGGACTGCGGCTTCGCAGATCGCCGCCACCCGCTGAGCGCCACGGCCGCTCTGCCGGGCGGCGGTCGTGGTCATCAGCTCGTCGCACAGCGCCCAGAGAATCTCGCTCAGCAGCAGCTCGCGGCTGCCGACCCAGCGGAACGCGGTGGCGCGGCCGATATTCAGCCGCGCGGCCAGCGAGCCGATATCGATGCGCTCGCCAGCCAGCCAATCCCGTCTCGCCAGCTGGTACAGATCCAGAGGGGTGGCTTTGGCGGGCGGCGCCTCACGCAGGGCCTGGGCCAAGCGGGTGGGCGTCTGCGGGGTGGCGGGGTGGGCGGGCATGGCCGGAGTGTAGACATATTGTCGATTTGACGCCAGATGAGTCGTAATGCTCAAATGACTCATTCGTCACAGGAGCACGACAAACCATGAACGCGAGTCCGTTGACCAACCGCCGCAACCTCGACTTCATGCTGTACGAACTGCTGGGCGCGGACCGCCTCTGCGAATATCCGCGTTTCGCCGAGCACAGCCGCGACACCTTCGGCGCCGCGCTGGATCTGGCGCACCAGATCGCGCTGGAGAAATTCCTGCCGCACAACCGCAAGTCCGATCTGCACGAACCGCATATGGTCGATGGCAAGGTCGAACTGATCCCCGAGATCGGCGAAGCGGTGCAGGCCTACAACGATGCCGGCTTCGCCGCCGCGCTGGCCGATTACGAGGCCGGCGGCATGCAGCTGCCGTTCGTGATCGCGCAGGCCTGCGATTCGATGTTCTCGGCCGCCAACCCCGGCACGATCGCTTATCCCGCGCTGGCGCGCGGCGTTTCCAATCTCCTGGAGACGTATGGCACTGCGGAGCAGAAGCGCCTGTACAAGCAGCCGATCATCGAAGGCCGCTATTTCGGCACGATGTGTCTCTCGGAGCCGCATGCGGGTTCGTCATTGGCGGACATCAGGACCACCGCCGAACCGCAGGCCGACGGCAGCTACCGGCTCACCGGCGCGAAGATGTGGATCTCCGCCGGCGACCACGAACTCGGCGAAAACATCATCCATCTGGTGCTGGCGAAAATCGTCGGCGCGCCGGCCGGCGTGCGCGGCATCAGCCTGTTCATCGTGCCGCGCTGGAAGGTCAACGCGGACGGCAGCCGCGGCGCGCGCAACGACGTGCGCCTCGCCGGTCTCAATCACAAGATGGGCCAGCGCGGCAGCGTCAACACTTTCCTGAAATTCGGCGAAGCCGGCGACTGCGACGCGTTCCTCGTCGGCCAACCTCACCAGGGCCTCGTCACCATGTTCCACATGATGAACGAGGAGCGCATCGGCGTCGGCATGGGCGCGGTGCTGCAGGGCGTCGCCGGTTATCTGTATTCGCTGCAGTACGCGAAAGAGCGCAAGCAGGGCCGGCATCCCGACCAGAAGGATCCGAACGCGCCGCCGGTCGCGATCATCGAACACGCCGACGTGCGCCGCATGCTGTTGCAACAGAAGGTGTACGTGGAAGGCGCCGAAGCGCTGGGCTATTACGCATCGATGCTGGTCGACCACGCGCGCGATCCCGACGAAGCCGTGCAGCGCGACAGCCATCTGCTGCTGGAACTGCTGACCCCGATCGTCAAGGCCTGGGGTTCGGATTATTCGCTCAAGGCCAACGAACTGGCCGTGCAGGTGCTCGGCGGTTACGGGTTCACGCGCGAGTATCCGGTCGAACAGAATTACCGCGACAACCGCATCAACCCGATCCACGAAGGCACCAACGGCATCCAGGCGCTCGATCTGCTGGGCCGCAAGGCGATGATGCACGACGGCGCCGCGCTGAAACTGCTGATGGCGAAGATCGCGCAAGCCTGCATCGAAGCCGGCGCGGACGAGACGCTGAAACCGCTCGCCGACCAGTTGGCCATCGCGGCGAAGCACGCCATCGACGCCACCCGTGCGGCGGGCAAGCGCATGGCCGAAGGCGACGTACGCCTCGCGCTGGCCAACGCGTCGCACTACATGACGGTGCTTGGCCATCTCGCGATCGGCTGGGTGTGGCTGCAGCAGGCCACCATCGCGCAAAAACGGTTGCCGGACGCCACCGGCGACGACCGCGATTTCTACGCCGGCAAACTGCAGGCCTGCCGTTTCTTCTTCGCCACCGAACTGCCGCTAGTCGAACACGCCGCGCGCCTCGTGCGCGATGCGGAGCCGAGCGCGTTCGACATGCAGGCCGAGTGGTTCTGATGCCATCGGCGACATGGGGCGGATGCCCGCCCGTGCCAGGACCGGGTTTCCCCGCGCCGACATCGCGAAGAGCAAATCCCCCGTAGCCCCCTTTTTCAAAGGGGGCGAAGCGTGGATGGCTGATCGTGGACGGTGCTGGTCGAGGGGCGCCGCGCGATGGCGTGCGCCCAAAGCAGTCCGCCTAAAGCAGCCAGCCAAAGCGGTGCGCGCGGCGCAATGCCCACTATGAGTACACGCCGTCCGTGCTTATCCCCCCTTTGAAAAAGGGGGGCAGGGGGGATTTGCCGTTGCCTTTGACCTATCTGCTGCAAGTCGTCAATGTCCGACGCGACGGAGAAGCGAAGGCGATGCCTTGCCGCGTGGGTTCACCCCGGTGCTCGCCCTGCATGCCTCGCCCTGCATCCGATGAGCGCGCGCCCATGCGCACTGTCATCAAACTGGCATACATCCGGTATTGAATGTCCGACAGAACGCCATCGAATGTATTCGCAACGCCGATGTCCAAGCTCCCCAACCGCACCGTGACCACCACATTCCGCACCCAGCCCGGGGTGCGCGATGCACTGGAACTCGCGGCGGGGCTGGAAAACCGCAGCATGTCGAACCTGATCGAGCGCTTGGCGATCGAATACTGCCGCGGCAAAGGCATTCCGATCCGTGGCCTGGACGACGACCCGGCGGCCCGCCGCGGGTCGTCGGAAACCGCTTGATGCTTCAACTGCAGGGGAACCGTCGATGAAGAAATTCCTGGGGCCGGCGCTGGCGCTGCTGTTGCTGGTCGGCGTGGTGGTCGGCATCGTGTTCTCCGCCCGCGACAAGCAGGCCAGCGCCAGCGATGCGCAGAACGCGGCGGTTGCCGCGGCCGGCAGGGCGCCCACCGCGCCCGGTAAAACCACCGTCCGCATCCTCACCGGTTCGGAGAAGCTCGATTTCCTTCGCGATCCGGAACTGGCGAAGGCGCTGGATGCGGAAGGTATCGTGCTGGACGTGCAGAAAGCCGGGTCGCGCGAGATCGCGAGCCATCCGGACCTCAAAACGTTCGACGTGGCCTATCCGGCCGGCGTGGCGGCGGCGCAGAAGATCGCGACCGCCACGGGCTCGCGCCGGATGAGCAACAGTTTCTACACGCCCATGGCGGTCGCCAGCTGGAAGCAACTGCTGCCGCCGCTGGAGGCCAACGGCATCGTCCGCAGGCAGGGTGGCGCTTACTACATCGCCGACATGCACAAACTCGTCGGGATGATGGAGCAGGGCGCGCGCTGGAAGGATCTGCAGCCCAACCCGGCGTATGCGGTCAGCAAATCGGTGCTGATCGGCAGCACCGACGTACGCACCAGCAATTCGGCGGCGATGTATCTCGCGCTGGTCAGCTATGTCGCCAACGGCGACAACGTCGTCGACAGCGATGCCGCCGCCGATCAGGTCGTGGATCGTCTGCTGGGCCTGTTCTCGAAGCAGGGCTATCAGGAATCCAGTTCGTCCGGTCCGTTCGAGGACTACGTGACGATGAAGCTGGGCAAGAGCCCGCTGGTCATGGTCTACGAACAGCAATTCCTGCAGTACGCGTTCCGGCAGACGAGCATCGATCCGGACATGGTGCTGTTGTATCCGCAGCCCACGGTGTTGACCAAACACACCATCGTCGCCTTGACCGACAAGGGCGCGCGCTTCGCCGACGTGTTCGAGCGCAACCCGGAGGTCCGGAAGATCGCCAGCCGCTACGGATTCCGGGGCAGCGACAACACCGCACTGTTCGCCGAAGCCAAGGCGCGCAAGATCGAGATGCCGCAGACGCTGGTCGATGTGGTCGATCCGCCGACCTACGATCTGCTGGAGCGCATGATCGTGCGCATCGAATCCAGGCTCGGACAATGACCCGATGCCGACACGCAGGCGATCGTCGAATCCATGCGCCGCGCATGGCCCTCAACACCTCCGGATGATGCTGTCATGACCGATTTCCTCAAGGCGCTTCGATACGCATCCGTCGCGGCCGTATTCGGGCTCGCCGCCGCGTGTTCGCCGGGGTCCGATAGTGCTTCCACCGGCGATGATGACGCGCTTTCCGCCAATGCCTTCACGATTCTGGCCGGCTCCGAGCTCAAGGATGTCGATGCGCAGCTCGGCGAAGACATCCGCAAGGCGACCGGCATCGATGTCCGATTCAGCTATGCGGGAACGCTCGATGCGATCGATCGCCTCAACGCGGGCGAGTCGTTCGATGCGGTGTGGGTGAGTCACGGCAAATATCTCGCGATGAATCCGGAACTCAAATCCAGGATCGCCGCGCAGGAGAAGATCATGCTCTCGCCGGTGATTCTCGGCGTGAAGCGCTCGAAGGCCGAAGCCTTGGGATGGGACCGGAACGATCCGACGTGGAAGGACATCGCCGACGCCGCGGGCGCGGGCGCATTCACGTTCGGCATGACCAATCCCACGGCCAGCAACACCGGATTCACCGCGCTGATCGGCATCGCGGCGGCGCTCGCGTCCAACCCCGACGCGCTGACCGAAGCGGATGTCGCGAATCCCGCGCTCAAGACGTTCTTCCAGGGGCAGCGGATGACCGCCGGCTCGTCGGGCTGGCTGGCCGATGCCTACGCCGCAGACGCGTCGAAGGTCGATGGCATCATCAATTACGAGTCGGTGATCCTGTCCTTGAATGCGAACGGCAAACTCGGCGAACCGCTGGTGCCGGTTTATCCCAGGGAAGGGATCATCACCGCCGACTATCCGCTGATGCTGTTGAACGGCGCCAAGCGCGCCGAATACGAGCGCCTTGTGACCTATCTGCGTTCCACCGCATTCCAGAGCCGATTGTCCGCGGCGACGTTGCGTCGCCCGGTGAACGCGGAATCGACGCCGGCGCCCGCAATCCCGAAGCGCACGCTGATCGAACTGCCGTTTCCCGGCCAGCCGCAGATCATCAATGCCCTGCTGGATGCGTTCCTGGCCGATGTGCGCGTGCCGTCGACATCGCGCTACGTGCTGGATCTGTCCGGGTCGATGAACGAGGAAGGCCGCATCGATCAGCTCAAGACTGCGATGGACACGCTGGCCGGCGGCGATCCGGGCACGCTCGGCAATCGTTACGCGCGATTCCAGAACCGCGAACGCATCGGCCTGATTCCCTTCAGCAACGGGCCGATGCCAACCCTGGGTTTCGACATGGGCACGACCTCCGCCGAGAACGAGGCGACGTTGGCGGCGATCAAGGCTGCCGTCGCCGTCATGCAGCCCGATGGCGGCACCGCGATCTACGACAGCGTGCAGCGCGCCATGAGCGAACTGGCGCAGGAAAAACGGACCGTGGATGCGCCGAGGTACTACACCATCGTGCTGATGACCGACGGCGAGAACACTCAGGGCATGAGTCTGCGAGAACTGCTGCGCTGGCGCGAATCGCAGGGCGAAGCGGTGAAGTCGATTCGCGTGTTCCCGATCGTGTTCGGAAACGCCGATGCCGACGCGATGAAGTCGCTCGCCGAAGCGACCGGCGGCAAGGCCTTCGATGCCAAGGCCGGATCGTTGGCGATGGTGTTCAAGGATATCCGCGGTTACCAATGATCGATGTCTTCGTCCACAAGCGCGCATCGGCGGCGACCGCACGGCAGACGCCGATGATCCGGTGGCGGTGGCGTCGATGAACCGCTTGCAGCGCTTTCTCTACAGCCCGCGGAACATCGCCGGCTGCTGCCTTGGTTTCGTCGGACTGGTGCTGTTGTTCACCGGCGTGATAGGTACGGGCTGGCCGCTGATCGTGGCCGGCCTGTATGCCGCGGGCGTCCTCGGCTGGCCGCGCAAACGGATCGTCGAAGCGGAAGCGCCGAGCGCGGAGGTCGCGGTCGAGACGCTGGCGGAAGAGTTGCAGCGTCTGGTCGATGAGGTGACCACCAGACTGCCGGACCCGGCGCAAGCGTCGCTGCAGAGCATCCAGACGACGCTGAGCGATCTGCTGCCGCGCCTGCGCGAGCTGGAGGTGTCCGGCGCGCTGTCGGTCGAATCCGCGTTCACCGTCGAGGAAACCCTCCGCCGCTATCTGCCCGAGATGTTGACCAGCTACCTCAAACTTCCGGCTGCGTTCGCGAACACGCAGCCGATGCAGGGCCAGCGGACCGCCGCGCAGATTCTCGTGGACCAGTTGCAGATGCTCGACGAGTCGCTGAAACAGATCGCACGGGAATCGTTCGCCGGCGATGTCGAGGCCCTGGTCAACAGCGGCCGATTCCTGGAACGGAAACTCCGCACGAAGGCCGCATTCCAGGTGCAGTGACGCGCACGGGCGGCCAGGCGCGCCGCGACCGGGTTTACCGTGGCGCCAACGCCACCAGCAGCAGCATCGATATCACGATGGCAGTGGCGTTGCGGCGCAGGCGATAGAACCATGTCGGCAGTACATTCTGCGCATGCAGCCTGCGGTCCACCGCCAGCAGCGCTGCGAAGCACAGTGTCAGAAGAAGGCACGCCTGCACCGGATCGTGCAGCAGCAGCCCGGCCCATGCCGCCAGCGCGATCGCATTGCTGGCCAGCAGCGGCAGCCGGCCGCAGCGTTGCGCGAAAAACAGCGACGCCGCCCAGTGGATGCCCGCAATGAAGGACGCGATGACGGCGCCATACGCGATGGCGATCGTGGCGACATCCAGGCCGGGCAGCAGCGGCATCCAGGCCGCCAGCGCACAGGCGATCAGCGGCAGCGTGCCGGCGTAGGTGAGCGTTCGGGCGAGGCGCGGATCGGGCGAAGGTGCTGTCATGTCGGCGGCATCGGAGGATGTGGAGCGCATGCGACGCGCGACCGGCTCAGGCCGCCCCGCCATCGTATCGGCATGCGGAGGTTTCCGCTTGCCGCCAATAGGCGAAGAATCGGCGATGCGCCGGCCCCGGCGGAAGGCGTGCGAACGCGTGATCCGGCACTTCGGTCACTTGCTTGTGCGCGCGCAGCCGTTCGGCCACCGTGCGGATGAACGGATTGGGGCTGGACGGAATCCATATGTGGGTGGCCGGGTGTCGCAACAGCGTGAGGACGCTGTCCCCGCGCACCATTTCGATACCGGCCTCGGCAGCCGTTTCGTACAGGAATACCAGTCGCTTCAGGCTGTAGTGCGACGCCTGCAGATAGGCGTCGTCCCAGATGTGGATGCACATCGCAACTTCGCCGGCTGCGTCCGCGCAGGGGTGGTCGCGTCGCAGCGCGTCCTCATGCAGCCACACCAGATCGCTGCTCATCGCGCACCGCCGAGGTTCGGAAACCAGCGCTGCGCCAGCGCTTCGTAGCTGGCATCCAGCGCGGCATTTTTGGCGGGCGAGGTGTCCACCGTGTCGCCGAAATACTTCGCCACGTTCTCCAGATTGAAGACGTAGGGCTTCTGGCTGAAGGTGCTGGCGATCCACTGCCACGACAGATTGTTGCTGGCCGGGTCGCCATCGAGCAGATGGTGCAGGAACCAGCGTGCGCCGGCCTGCCATCGCACGCCGCGCGCATGTACCGTGTAGGACGCAACGTACATCCGCGCATGGTTGTGCAGGTAACCGGTGCGGATCAGTTCGGCGATGAACGCATCGATACAGGCCACGCCGGTGCGTCCTTCGGCGATGTCGGGCGGCAGTGTGTCGGCATAATCCTCCGCGACGAAGCCGGTCTTGTAGGGTTCGATGTCCTGCCAGATCCACTCGGGATGCGCCGCATACGCACGCTGCCAGAAGTCGCGCCACGCCAGTTCCTGGATGAACTTGAGCACGCGCGCCGGCGATTCGCCGTGCGCCAGCACTGCATTGCGCACCGTATTCAGACCCAGCACGCCATGGCGCACATATGGCGACAGACGGCTGACCGTGCCGTCGCCGAAATTGCGCGTGGCGGCATAGCGCACCGGATCGATGGCCTGCAGTCTTTCTCGTGCAGCCGTCGCACCGCCCACGATCGGGCTGGCGTCGCCTTCGGCCCATGGACACAGCGCGCGCACGTGCGCGATCAATGCATCGCGATCCGCGAAGCGGGTCGGCAGCAGATCGTCGACGGATCGGGTCATGCGCCGCCACCTCGGCGCGCGGCGCCATGGCTTCGCGTCGGCCACTGTCCAAGCAACGCCGCGTCCATGCCCATGCGTGCACAGGCGCGCGGCGCGATGCCGTCCGGCAGCGCCGCGCGGAACAGCGGCGCCAGCATCGTCAACGATCTGGCCGCGGCGCGCGTCTCGATCCGCTGGAAACGCGTGCGTCGCAACAAGGTTTCGGCCCAGTCGGGCAGCAGCGCGGCGCCCGCGCCGAGGAACAGATCCCGCGACAGTCCCGCCATCGGCACCGGCAGATGCATGCGCGACAGCACCGCCAACACCTCGCGCGAACGTTCGTCGTAGCGCAGCGTGTCGCGCACCGACTCGAAATACGCGGACACCTCGGCTTCGCTCGCGGGTACGCCGGTTGCGCCCAGCGCTTCGGCCACGCACGCCGTTTCGGCGTAGTACGCATCGGCCAGCGCTGTCGGCACCGCGCGGCAATAGCGGCGATAACCCTGCAGGAAACCGTAGCTCTCGGTCGCGTGGACCCACGTCAGCAGCGCGGGGTCGTCGGCGCGATACGGCGTGCCGTCCGCGGTCGTGCCCTGCACGCGCGCATGGATCGCGCGCACCCGCGCGATCAGGCGCTGGGCCTCGTCGCGGCCCGCATAGGTGCTGCCGGCGACGAAATCGGTGGTGCGCCGCAGCCGCCCCACCAGATCCTCGCGGAAATTCGAGTGATCCCACACCCCCGCCAGCGCGCGCGGATGCAGGGTCTGCAGCATCAGCGCGCAGAGCCCGCCCGACAGCATTCCCGGGAAATCCGCATGGATGCGCCACGTCACGCTGTCCGGCCCGAACAACCCCGGATCGTCAGCGGGCGCGTCGTAATCGATCCCGCTGCGCCCGCGCGGAAACACATCCAGCACCCACGCGCGGATGCGCGCGGTGGCGGGGGCGATGAGGGTGTGGAGTGGTGCAGACATGGCGATGATCATACGTGCACGATGATGCGGAAGATGCGACGCCGTTACGGCGAACATCTTCCAAAAATCCAAAGCCGTCGCCGTGTCGTAGGGTGGGCCCCTGGCCCACCGCTGGCAGGATCAGCGCGTCGAAGGATCAAGCGAGAACAGAGTGTGTGCGGTTATTTCAGCGCAGAGGGTTGCTTGATTGCACGAGCGGTGGGCCAGGGGCCCACCCTACTTGCTATGCGTCGTTGAGAGGCCGTGCTCCGGTCCAGGAGGCGGGTTTAAGGCCCGCATATAGGTGTGCTAACAGATAGTGAAGCCACAAGCTTGACTAATGCTAAGGGTCAGATGTATGAAGGTAGCGGCGAAGTGGGGGCATTGCCCTTATTTGTTAGTCGAACCCGAAGCATTACAGTTGTTCTAGGCCACTAAAGGTACCTTTCGCCATACGCCCTTGGGGCTAAGGCTGCGAGCACTATGGTGATCAACGGTTAGGCTGCAAAAAACTTCGCTGTGAAGAAAGCTAACAAGAAAGCTGACTTTGTTGTTGTGGTACTGTCAACGCTATCTTGTTGCTTTGGTTGGGCAGAAATATGCCCTAAGCGTAAACATGCTAAATGGAGGATTTAACTACGAGCATATGAATTATAGATCACCAAAAACACTTTTTGATCTACATCTAGTCTAACCAACAATATCAACTCCCGAAAATTTCCGGAGTTGGCTGGCATAACAGGGCAAATGGAATTTTTCCATTGGACGCCACGAAAAATTGCCAAAATGTAAAGTTATAAAAAGCGCGAAAGGTCGCGGTGCCGGCACTCTATAATCTAGGTGCCGGCGCCATCGCCTTGGTTTGACAGCTTTTCTTCAAGGGCAATAAGGTCGAAGCTGTCATTTAAATTATGTGCTTTATATGCAGCCCAGTAAATAAATCTAAAGCAAAGCCAAAGATCGCGCTGGGTAGAGTTGAACGTTTGGACGTCGCTTTCCTTTGTATATCTCATTGCTTTTAACAATTCTTTTGCTTGTTTTATTCCGCCATAATCACTTCCTCCAAATGAAGGAAGTCTGATTGAAACAGACGGTATGCTTGCGTCGGCGTGCATTCGCAGCAATGGAATCAGCATTATTCCAAGTGCAGTATTGTAGGTTGTTTTCAGTTTCCCGCATTCCTTTACGCAGAGTGCATCCATCGGCACTGAAATGCCGCCAACAAAAGCTTCATCAAATGCTAACGCTATTCCTTCTATTACTGCCTCTCTTTCTCTGTCCGTTATTCTAACTATTGGTTTTCCGGGAATGTGCCTTGGAATGTTTTCACGTAAAATTTGCGCTGATCTTTCTGCGTCAGCAAGGCAGATTGAGATCAAAGGTGCGAACTTATGTTCACGCTTTCTGTCCATAAAATCTTTTGGAGTTGGGAACATACAATAAATGCACGGTTTAGAAGATGATGCTTTGGATACGTTTTCGTACTCGAATGGATCTGAAATAGCTCCATAGAAAGAATCGCCAGGTTTTAGTGAAAAAACGTCAAAATCAGATAGTTTTTTTATAAATAGCCTAGGCTTTTTATCTCTTCCTTGAATTTTTGACTCCTCTATGCTGGATTCTGTGAATTTATTTCGTTCTGGATTAAAGTCAATCTTTCCTGCTTTCACTAGACCCGTCGGCAGAGCAGTTCCGTTGTCCGACGAGTCTAGGTGGGGTTTTTAAAATTTTCATGCGGGGAAAATATAAATACTTCTGAAGGGTCTACTCCTGCTTTGCAAATTAATATTGGAGTTTTTTCTTCTGGGATGCCCTCAAGTAGCAAGGCAGATTTTCCAATTTCAAAGGCAGTTTTTACTGATCTACCAAATCCGATTGCTTGATAAAAAGCAGATGCGAAAACAATGGCGGCTTGGTCGCCTATTGCGCGCTTCATTCCTATCGCGCAATCTATAATCTCAGTGATTGCTTCTGCCTGTGGGTTTGAATAACAGGCGTTTAGCATAACCACACGAATATTGTCTTGCAATGTGGTAAATGTGCTTATCAGGGCTTCTCGACTTACGGGCCTTGATTTTCCATCATGTCCTGTAAATATCAATTCTTCCGAACTATTTCCATGGCCGCTGAAATGAATTATGTGCGGGGAATGCTCGTGTAGGTACTGTAAAAGATCAGTAGGTCTAACAGCTCCTTTTATCAAAATTTCGAGTTTATCTCGATGCTCTGATGCGCGTATTTTCTCTTGTATTTCTCGACTTTCTACGTCAAGAGCAAGTCTTGTGCTGTCCGTCGGGTTTGCTGCGAGAAATAATATTTTTTTCTTCATGTTCTTAATCTAGAGGATGGGTAGTGCCAAGCGTCTCTTGTCAAGGATGAACAATAAGGCTTTTTATGCTCATTTTTATACCCTGACAGTTGTGACAGGGTGGTCACCTCCCCGAATGCCCAGTCTCATCATATTCCCGCATCGCCAACATCTGCGGCTGGATCAATTCAATAAAGTCCCGCGCCTGCTGCGACAGATACCGCCCCTTCCGCACCACCACCCCATAACTCCGCGACGGAAAATATTTCGCCAGCGATCGGGCGGCGAGGCGGGTGCGGTCGGCGTCGGTGAGGCAGATGGCGGTGACGATGCTGATGCCCAGGCCCATGGCCACGTATTGCTTGATGACTTCCCAGCCGCCGACTTCGAGGGCGACGGTGTAGGGCACGCGGTTCTGCTGGAACACCAGGTCGACCAGCCGGTAGGTGGTGAGGCGCTGGGGCGGCAGGATCAGGCCGTAGGGCGAGAGATCTTCGAGCTTGAGTTCCGGCTTCGCGGCCAGCGGGTGGTTGGGGGTGGTGATGAGCATCGGCTCGAAGCGGTAGACCGGGGCGTAGTCGAGGTCGCCGGGGGCGTCGAGCATCGAGCCCACCGCCAGGTCCACGCCGTCCGAGCGCAGCAGGTCCAGGCCGCCGGCGCCGGTGACGTTGTGCAGGATCAGCCGTACCTCCGGGTGCTTCTGCCGGTAGGCCTCCACGATCTTCGGCAGCAAATAAAGAATGGTGGAGCTGCCGGCAGCGACGTGCAGTTCACCGGCGTCCAGGCCTTTGATCTGTTCGCGGAAGGCCGCGGGCAGGCCGTCGATGCCTTCCACCAGCGGCCGCGCCAGTTCGTACAGGGCCTCGCCCTCGCGGGTGGGCGTGAGCCGGCGGCCGACGCGTTCGAACAGCCGTACCCCGAGTTCGCGCTCCAGCGCCTGCAACTGCAGGGTGATGGCCGGCTGGCTGAGGAACAGCGCGCTCGCGGCCCGCGACACCGAGCCGAGGCGTGCGACCTGGCAGAAGGCCCGCAGCGGCTTCATACGGTCGCCCTTGTAGGCGAAACGGGGGGCGCTGGTGCCTCTGGTCGAGTCCTCGGAGGTCATTGATTCGATTACTTATAAGGTCAGCTTATAGTTGGCATTGAAAAAACAAAGTTGTCAAATACAGTACGTAGGCGGATGTTGGGCTCCCCACGTTGTCGATGGAGTTGCCCATGTCCGCAGTCCTCAAGCCCCACGCTGAGGCCCCCGGAATCGAGGTCACCGGCCGGGCGCCGGGGCAGGACACGCTGCTGACGTCGGAAGCGCTGGCCTTCCTGACCCGCCTGCATAGCCGCTTCGAACCCCAGCGCCAGTTGCGGCTGGCCGCGCGCCAGGTCCGGCAGGCCGAATTCGACGCCGGCGCGCTGCCGGCCTTTCGCGAAGACACCCGGGCGATCCGCGAGGGCGACTGGCGGGTGGCGCCGATCCCGGCCGCGCTGCTGGACCGCCGCGTGGAGATCACCGGCCCGGTCGATCCGAAGATGGTCATCAACGCCCTGAACTCGGGCGCCAACTGCTACATGGCCGACTTCGAGGACTCGACCGCGCCGACCTGGGCCAACCTGATCCAGGGCCAGCACGCGATGCGCGATGCGGTGGCCGGGACGCTGGAATTCGACGGCGGGAATGGCAAACGTTACGAACTGAAGCCCGAAGCCGAGCGCGCAGTGCTGCTGGTGCGCCCACGCGGTTGGCACCTCGACGAGAAGCACGTGCTGGTCGACGGCGCGCGGATGTCGGCCAGTCTGTTCGACCTGGGACTGTTCGCGTTCCACAACGCCGGCGCGCTCACCGCGAAGGATCGCGGCCCCTATTTCTATCTGCCGAAGCTGCAGAGCATGGAAGAGGCTGCGCTGTGGAACGCGGTGCTGGACGAGATCGAAGTGCTGCTCAACCTGCCGCAGGGCGCGATGAAGGTGACGGTGCTGATCGAAACGCTGCCGGCGGCGTTCGAGATGGACGAAATATTGCACGCGCTGCGCAGCCGCATCGCCGGTCTGAACTGCGGCCGCTGGGACTACATCTTTTCCTACATCAAGACGCTGCGCGCGCATCGCGACCGGGTGCTGCCCGAGCGCGGGCAGGTGACGATGACTCAGCCGTTCCTGAAGGCGTATTCGGAGCTGCTGATCCAGACCTGCCACAAGCGCGGCGCGCATGCGATGGGCGGCATGGCTGCGCAGATTCCCAGCCCGCGCGATGCAGAGGCGAACGCCGCCGCGTTCGCGCGCGTCGAAGCCGACAAGCTGCGCGAAGCCACGGCCGGCCACGACGGCACCTGGGTGGCGCATCCGGGCCTGATCGCACTGGCGCGCGGCATCTTCGATGCGCGCATGCCCGGCCCGCATCAGCACGATGTGCGCCGTGACGATGTGAACGCGACGGCCGAGGATCTGCTGCGGCCCTCGCTAGGCAGCATCAGTACCGCGGGTTTCAACGGCAATGTCGAAGTCTGCGTGCGTTATCTCGCGGCGTGGCTGGACGGCAACGGCTGCGTGCCGATCCACGGAATGATGGAAGACGCCGCCACTGCCGAGATCGCGCGCGCGCAGCTGTGGCAGTGGCTGCACAACGGCGCCCTGCATCTTGCCGACGGCACGCCGGTGGATTTCGCGCTGCTGGAACGCGCGTTGATCGGGTTGCCGTCGAAGCTGGCGGCCGATGCCTCCGTCGTCGGCGCCGCGCGCATCGGCGAGGCGATCGCGCTGCTGTCCGAACTCACGCATCGCGACACGCTCGCGGATTTCCTCACCCTGCCGGCTTACGAACGCATCGATTGACGCCCTCGTTGTAGGAGCGACGGAAGTCGCGACTGGACTGCCGGAAGAGCATCGCGACTTCCGTCGCTCCTACAAGCCCAAACAAGCAAAGCATCGCGACTTCCGTCGCTCCTGCAGGATCGGAAGCGAAGCATCGGGGCTGAAGCCCCTCCTACAAAAAAGACAACACTTCCCCACAGGAACACCGCCATGAAGACCACGCTCCCCACCGCCGAACAACTGAAGCTGGACTGGAACAACAACCCGCGCTGGGCCGGTATCACCCGCCCGTACAGCGCCGAGGAAGTCGTACGCCTGCGCGGCACGGTGCCGGTGGAACATTCGATCGCGAAGATCGGTTCGGAAAAACTGTGGAAGTCGCTGCAGACCGAGGATTTCGTCAACGCGCTGGGCGCGATGACCGGCAACCAGGCGATGCAGCAGGTCAAGGCCGGCCTGAAGGCGATCTATCTCAGCGGCTGGCAGGTCGCGGCCGACGCCAACATCGCCGGCGAGATGTATCCCGACCAGTCGCTGTACCCGGCGAACTCGGTGCCGCAGGTGGTGAAGCGCATCAACAACACCCTGCTGCGCGCGGATCAGATCCAGTGCGCGGAGGGCGTCGGCGATATCGATTTCCTGCAGCCGATCGTGGCCGACGCCGAAGCCGGTTTCGGCGGTGTGCTCAACGCGTTCGAGCTGATGAAGGCGATGATCGAGGCCGGCGCGTCCGGCGTGCATTTCGAGGATCAGCTGGCCAGCGTCAAGAAGTGCGGGCACATGGGCGGCAAGGTGCTGGTGCCCACGCGCGAAGCCGTCGAGAAACTGGTCGCCGCGCGCCTCGCCGCCGACGTGATGGGCGTGCCGACGCTGATCGTCGCGCGCACCGATGCCGAAGCCGCCGACCTGCTGACCAGCGACGTCGACGACAACGACCGCCCGTTCTGCACCGGCGAGCGCACCATCGAAGGCTTCTACAAGACCAACAACGGCCTGGACCAGGCGATCAGCCGCGGCCTCGCCTATGCGCCGTACGCCGATCTGGTGTGGTGCGAAACCGGCAAGCCGGACCTGGAATTCGCGCGCAAGTTCGCCGAAGCCATCCACGCCAAGTTCCCGGGCAAGCTGCTGGCTTACAACTGCTCGCCGAGCTTCAACTGGAAGAAAAATCTCGACGACGCCACCATCGCCAAATTCCAGAAGGAAATCGCGGGTTACGGCTACAAGTTCCAGTTCATCACCCTGGCCGGCTTCCACGCGCTGAACTATTCGATGTTCAACCTGGCCTACGGCTACGCGCGCCGGCAGATGAGCGCCTTCGTCGAACTGCAGGAAGCCGAGTTCGCGGCTGCGGATCGCGGCTTCACTGCGGTCAAGCACCAGCGCGAAGTGGGCACCGGCTATTTCGATTCGGTGACGCAGACGATCCAGGGCGGCAAATCCTCCACTGTCGCGTTGAAGGGCTCGACCGAGGAAGAGCAGTTCGACGCGAGGCCCGCCGCCGCGGCCTGATCGTGCCGAATGCAAGGCGGGTTGCCTGAGTGGGTTGCCTGAATAGGCTTCCCGCCATGACGAAAGTCATGGCGGGAAGTGCCGCCCCGGCATGCTTCAATAGGGGCTCTACCCCTCCGTGCAGAAAACCCCACATGCGTATCATGCTTGCGATGGCGCTGGCCGCCGTCACGCTGTTCTCTTCTTCCGCATCCGCCGCGGACGTCATCTCCATCGATTCGACGCCGGCCCAGATCCGCACCGCACAGGGCGAGCTGCGCCAGGCGATCGAACGCAAATCCAAAAACTATTCCCACTTCACCGACGACGAGCGCAAGACGATCTTCGCCCGGCAGGACGAAGTGCTGTCGCTGATCGACGGCAAGCAGGACATCGCCGAGCTCGGCCCCGACGGGAAGATCGCGTTGGCCAACGCACTGGAAGCCGTCAAGGCGTCGGTCGCGCGCGCCGAAGACAATCGCATGATCTGCGAACGCATCAAGCCGCTGGGTTCCAATCGCCCGGAGAACAAGTGCATCAGCGTCGGCCAGCGTCGGCGCATGCGCGAAGAAGCGCAGCGCGGTGGTCTCCGTACCGAAAGGTGAGCCACAACGCTTGCGCATGACCGCTCGCTGCCGGGCGTGCTGATGACCCGCGGCGACGGCCGACAATGATGCGATGTCCCCAACGACCGGCCCTGCGCCGGTCGTTGTCCATGCGGATACCGATCGCATGCAGGGCCATCGTTCCGGATGGCCACGGCTTTCAATGGCATGCCCCCGATGGCATGCTCGCGTCGTTCATGCGCCAGAAGCGCGGTCGCCCGCAACGGGCCGCACCGGCTCCAGCCCGATCCATGCAACGACAGGAAGCACGCCGCCATGTCCGAAACCATCTACGACGCCCTGCGCGAAAGCCACGAAACCCAGCGGTCGCTGTGCAGGAAGCTGCTGCGCTCCAAACCCGCAACCCTGCATCGGCAGGAGGTCTTCACCGCGCTGCGGATCGAACTCGCCGCCCATGCCGCTGCCGAAGAACGCTATCTGTATGCGCCGATCCTGATGCACGACATGGGCCTGATGTCCTCCCGCCACGCGCTGTCCGAACATCACGACATCGACGAAATCATCGAAGACATGCAGTCGCTGGGCGTCTCGCACCGCGGCTGGATGGCGAAGGCGCGAAAATTGTCGGAGAAAGTTCACCACCACCTGCGCGAAGAAGAAAAGAAATTCTTCCAGGTCTCCGGCAAGATTCTCAGCGACACGCAGAAGATCAAGCTCGCCAGGCAATACCGCAAGGACTATCTGCGGATGCACAAGGTGCTGGCCGAACGCTGAGCGACGCCCGCGCCGCCAGTTGCCGTCAGTCGGACTGCGTCGACGGCTTGCGCGGCAGGCCGTCGTCCGGATCGATCATCGCCCAGTCGACGTGGGTCTCCCAGAATACGTGCGCCATCGGTGCGCGGTCGGCGTCGCCCTCCAGATTCGCCAGCGCGATGTGAAGCTCGCCCGGCCAGCGTTCCGAACGGAAGAACAGCGAACTGCCGCAATGCGCGCAGAAGCCGCGTTCGGCACCCGGCGATGACGCATACCAGCGCAGCGCGCCGGCGGCATCGTCGATCCGTGCGCGGTCGTTCTCCATGCCGAACCAGGTCACGAACGCCGCACCGTGCGTGCGCCGGCACAGCGTGCAATGACAGTGCGCCACCCACTTGCTGGGCCAGTCCACGGTGAAGCGGACGTCGGCGCAGAGACAGCTGCCGTGCGCTGTGTTCGTGGCCATCGGAATGCTCCTTGTGGTCGCGACAGACGATGGCACGATGCAAGGGCAAGTGCCAGCCTGCGCTCACGCAGCACGCGACGGCACTGCCCGTTCACCGCGCCGATGACCGATGGCTTCAGCCACCTGCGGGCCGAGGATGTCGGCGCTGCCGGCGAGATCGGCGATGGTGCGCGCGATGCGCAGGATGCGGTATATCGAACGCGTGGAGCGTTGCAGATCGATCGGATTCTCCAGCATCGCCTGATCGCCCGCCGCTAGCCGACACACCGCATTCGTGCCCGATTGATCGAAATGTGCATTGTAGTAAGCCATTGATTTGGCATAATTTATGTCAAGTTTCGAGCGCCGTGGCGGAATATGCCCGTTAACCGCGTTTGCCCAAGGAAGGATGCTTCTCCTTCCTGTCCGCATGTCCCGTGCGCAAACGGAGTAGATCATGGGCAAGATCCGCGTTCGAATAAAAATGGAAGATTTCCGTCTGATCAAGCCCAACGATGCGAGCGGCGTCGACGAGCCTTATCTGATGGCGCTGTATGCGCGCATCGACCGATGGCTCAACGATCCGGCCATCCCTGCGAAGGACAAGCGGTTGCCGATTCATTACCCCTCGAAGATGGGTCACGGCGATCTGGGGCCGGAATCGAACGGCATGAAACTCGCCGGCATCACCAAAGTGTCGGTGCCGGCGGCGATCGGCATGCGCGAGATGACGCTCGACACGACGCACTTGGACGGGTTCACGCCGCTGTTGCAACAATGCGCCGCCGTGCTGGGTGTGATCTTCATGGAAGAAGACGCGTCGACGAGCGGGCAAGTCAAAACCGTGTTCGAGGAGGCCAAGAAAACGATTCGCTCGCGCGTTGACTTCATCCTTGCGGTGTTGCTGGGTACCGTCCAGATTCCGTCGTTCATCACCGGCGCGACGCGAACGTCCCTGGAGGAACAGATCGCCGCCATGCGCACGGATTTGCTGGAGAACGGCTTCGATCCGAACGGCATCATCAACACCGAACTGCAAGACCGGATCATTGCCGCGGCATTGCCGCAGGTCATCGGCCCGGCAGTGGGCAAGCAGTTCATTCCGGGCTTCGAGCTATGGAATGCGTTTCTGTCCTTGCTTCAAGGCATCGACAGGGACGCCTACATCGGCGCATCCGGGCAAGTCTTTCCTTTCTTCGATCTGGTCGGACGCGTCCATGCGCCCACTCGATTCACGTTCGACACGCTACAGGAATTCCACTTCAGAGATTTCATCACCGGCGAACAGATCCCCATCGGCGATAATTCCGACGACGGCCGCTATACCATCGACGGCACGGTGCAGCGCATCGACGTCGATGAGGTGCCGACGTTGGCATTGCTGCGCGGACCGAACGATCGAGTCTCGCTGGTTGCGCGTCGATTGGACACGAACGCTTTCGAGATGCAGAGCGCCGAAGAGTTCGGCAAGCGGTTCAGTATCAACCTGGGGAAAATGGGTGGTCGTGCGTTTCGTTCCGGACCGGGAGCAGGCAGCTCGAACGACGGCAAGGTGCAATGCATTGCAGGCAGAATCAACACCGATCGCTTCATGTTCAGATTCTCGCGCGATGCAGGCGCCAAGTTCACGCCTTGGCGTAACGTGGGCGGCACGCGCACGTTACGCGGTGCGCCCGCCGTCGTCGTCAGCCCGGACGGCAAAAAGCTCTACATCGTCGGCCGCGGCGAAGACGATCGTTACTGGTTTACCCGCAGCGAGGACGACGGCGGCAATTGGTCCGCTTGGCAAGCCTGCGGCAGCGCTACGTTCAAGACATCGCCTGCGGCCGTTTGTGTACGAGAGCTGCGATTGGGCGAACCGCCGAAATACACCCTGGTGGTCGCCGGCTTACGTAACGACAATCGCATCTGGACGACGCGCTTTCTCGATTCCGGGCCGGCAAGCGATGAAGGATGGAAATTCGTCGGCACTGGTCCGAACGATAGTCCCACTGCGGGTTTCAATTCGGCTCCGTCGCTATTCGCGAATCTGGACGGCCAAATCCTGTTGGTGTGTCGCGCCGCAAACCTGCGTTACTGGTATGCGAATTCGTTCGACCGGGGTCGCACTTTCCTGGTGGGAACGACCTGGGCGCGGATCGGCATACCCGGCGCCGGTCGCGTCGAGTACACGGACGGGGAACGCTCCGGCGATCTGCAGCGCATGTTCTCCGCACCGGCGGTCGTCGCGCGCGAAGACATGCGATCGATATTGATCGTCGGAATGAGTCCGACGCTCGGCTTGTGGCGAAATAGATTCAATCGCGAGAACCCGCAAACCTGGGTTCCGACGCTGATCGAGCCGGAACCGCAGGCGCGCAATCATTATTATTGACGTCATTTCGGGGCTGACGGAACGTGCGTCGAGCTGATGTTTTACGAAGATTGGGGCATCGAATATCGGAGTCGGGCTAACCTCCCGCCGATCAAAAAGTGCGGTGCATGACAACGCAGGCTTATGCATCCCACGCGACGGATTCAGTTCGGAGTGCTTCGCTGCCGTGCGGGTGCCGATGGAACATCGCACGAGGCAACGCCAAGCGTGCGCTCACGCCACACGCGCCGGCACCGTTCGCTCACAGCGCCGATAGCCGATGGCCTCGGCCACATGCGGGCCCAGGATGTCGGCGCTGCCGGCGAGGTCGGCGATGGTCCGCGCAGCGAGCGGCGCGCTGTAATTGAACCTCGCGCGCGCGGATGACGTGTACGCGGACCTCGGCGCTGGACTGGCCGGGCGGCGCATCGGGGCGCAGTTCGGCCGGTGGGAGCCGCGGGACTTCGACGTGCAGATCGATGCGTTCGAGCAATGGCCCGAGATCTTGCCGCGATACCGCTGGATCGCTTCGGGATGGCAGCGGCCCGAGGGATCGCCGGCCCAGCCACACGGGCATAGAGGCGTTGCCTTTTTGCCATTCGTGCGAGTGCAGCTTAAGTAACTGATTCTGAAGCCTTCTGATTTCGAGCCAAAGACCTTGGGTGACCATATTCGGCGGCGGTGCCTTGTAATGTCGATTACTCAAGAAGAGGCGGCTCTGCGGCTCGGCGTGAACCCTTGGACGGTTCTCAATTTGGAAACGGGGGAGACGAAGCCGGCAATTCAGTTCATCCCAGCCCTTGTCGGGTTCCTCGGCTATGACCCGGAGCTGGTTGACACGGCGACGCTCGCCGGCCGACTCCTCTCAAAGCGCCGTGAGCGTGGCCTCTCACAGGGGGAAGCTGCTCGCTCCCTTGGCATCGATCCCAGCACCTGGGCCGGTTGGCAGTTGGGGGCAAGGATCGGAAGGGAGGCGCATAGGCGGGCGGTGGAGGAGGTTTAGGCTCAGACGCAGGCTAGCTTTGGAGCCTCCGAGAATGGCGGGGCGGTTCAGTTGTGGGTGTCCCGGTTCACCGCAGAAATGTGGGTGTCCCGGTCTTTTCGTTGCTGACTTCGCAGCACTGCGCCGTGTTGTAGCTCGGCACGAAGCTGGGCGTTGACATGGTGAATTGATGTTTACATTTCGATTGATGGAACATAAGCCAACGATGGCTCCCGGCAAAGATACCGCAATTCACATTGCGCCCCTTCAGTAGCAGATTCGCGATAACGATTGACAATCAAATAGCCAAGCAACGAGACTTCAATCACGCTTCATCATTGAAGTCGGAGCACATTCCACAGGGGGAATGTTGGATGGCCAAGGCAGGCGCAGGAGAAGCATCGGCTTTATCGCCCGACGGCGTCTCGATGCCGATGGCGCTGACCGCCATCGCAATATGCTTTGTCAGCCATGTCTCCGTTCACGGCGGAGGACTCAACGGCCGAAGGCCGCCCCGCGACCGGAAACGCGCTGGCTATCACTGCCATAGTGGCAGTGGTGCTTAATCTTGCAGCGATGCTGCGTCGACCAACCGTCTTGCCCCGTCGCGGATCGCATCTCTGCGCGTGTCGCGGGGTCCGGGCGTGTTTGCGAGTTGCGCGGAGGCGCGTGCTACTGGTGATGCGCGATGAGATGTGGTGAGCCGGGGTTCGGCCGCATCTGGATCAAGAAAGGACGGGTTGCGATGCGCATGTGATGTGAAAGTGATGCTGATATGAGCGCGGAGCAAAACCGAAGTACGGTTAGTGTTGCGCGACCATGGAACGAATGGTGAAACTATCTATTTTTTGTTTGTGGCGAATATGAGAAATGAATCTGACCCCATTAGCTAAATCTGACCCCATTAGCTAACTGCACTCATGCGGATGCCGATGGTGCGTCGCATGAAGGGGACCCAAGATGACTCACGTATCCTGTGACGGCACCACTCATTGATGCCCCATTAGAGCTAGGCCATGATAGGAAGATCCATGTCGATTCACTCCAGGAAAAACTGACACTTGTAGGGCTTTCTCTACAGTTACTCGTCCCTAACGTACCCACAAGGACACGACCATGTTGCATACGCCTGGCGGTTCAAAGCGAACGCTTCTTGTTGCTGTGATTGCCGCGACTACGATCTTATTGGTCTCTGTAGGGTGCGTCTCTGGACGAACGTATCGAACGCAAATTCAAACTTCTGCTTATTGTGTGCATGATAAGGATCACGATTGCAGCAGTGAGGCACTGCATGTTGTAGCTGGACCAACCACAACTTCTGCACCTGTGCTATTGGGGTACGTCGAGTTTGACGATCAAGGCTATCTGCGCCGGCCAGATATCAAGGATGCGCTGGTTACCCACATGCGTAAGTTGGCGCATGACCGACCATTGTTGATTGCGGTCTTTGCTCATGGGTGGAAACATAATGCCGAGGCTTCTGACGGGAACGTCAAAGCTTTTGAGTTATTTCTAACGAAGCTTGCTGCCGCAGATGCGCAGGTGTGCGCAGGAACTTCATGTGAGGGCCGGCAGGTGGTTGGTGTCTATCTCGGATGGCGGGGCCTCTCAAATCGTATCGAACCATTCAAGACCCTCACATTTTGGGGGAGAAAAAATCGTGCACACCGAGTTGGAGGCGATGGTGCAACAGAGATTCTCACTGAACTGGCTAAAATCAAGGCTATCAAGCGTGAAGGTGAAAAGCCAGCGCAAAGTCGCTTAGTAATTACCGGGCATAGCTTCGGTGGAGCATTGGTTTACAACGCGATTAACCAAATGCTGATGCGTGATACCGAATTTATCAATAAGAATCGGGTGGCTCGCAATGCGGCCGATTTAGTCGTTTTGGTAAACCCAGCATTTGAGGCATCGCGGTTTCATGCGATCAAGCGTAAAGCCGACGGCTTGTCTTTTCTGCCAAAGCAAAAACCAATCTTGACTGTATTTACATCAGAAGCAGATACCGCCACCAAGTGGGCATTTCCAGCGGGCCGGCGACTTGGAACGATGTTTTCTGAACATCGGGACGCTGAACAGAGAGAGCAGAATATCCGTGCGCTTGGCCATTACATGCCATTTCGAACACATACGCTTACCTTGCGTGAGCATACTAATCAAGTTTTTAGTGTTGAGCTCAAGCAGGTTGCATGTGCTTGGAAAAACTACAGTAGTGGAGCAGCTGACACATGGCAAGTAGGATCAATCACGCTGACCCGGTTGGCCCCACAAAATTCAGGTTCACGAAGATTCAATCCTTACATGATCGTGAGTGTCGAAAAGGGGGTGGTATCCAGCCATAACGATATTTGGGGTGAAGAGTTCTCGAATTTTCTTTACCGATTTGTTGCCGTGCAGACCTATGGTCTATGCCAGGGTTTGGATTCAGAAACGCTAGATGAGTTGTCCGATCCAGATGTGGATATGCAATAAAGACTGAGGCAGATTGTATTTGAGTCTCATATGGATTCCATTCGTGCTGTCCTTTGGAGATGCCAAGGCCGATTCACAGACGGCCACAGCTACAGTCAAGAGGATAAGAATGATTTGAAGGGCGCCATCATTGTTTTGCCTGAAGCTTGCTCCGCATTCTGAGCGCCTTGACAGGCAAGTGCGGCCAGAGCTTATTGGATGTCCATTTGCCAGAGTATGTATCGAATACTCTCCGCATGAAAGAAGGTCGGGTTATTGTAATCAACTAGGCGATGCGATAGGCGCCGCTCAGCGCTGTCAGTGACGATGCGGTCCATTGGAGAATAGTATGGCCAAATACGAAGTTGGATCTTTCAGGCTGCACCCAAAGCTGCGTGTTATCCGAAATGGCGATGATGCCGTCAATGGCCAGCGAGCTCTTAGGAGTTGTGTAATAGCTTCCACTCGGCTCTCTGCCATTGAAGAGAATCCATCGATCACAGAAGCCATGGCTTCACCAGTGAGTAAGCGCAAGCATCATCCGCGAACCAAGATCACAGTTGAAAACAGTGCGCGAAATGCCTTCGTGAATGTATTTGTGGAACTAAAGGCTTCGCGCTACGGGGAAGATAGCCAACGTATCAAAGGTTTCCGAGCAATGGAGGAGATGCTCGCCTCCCAGCAGGCTCATACAGAAGCGAGTGTGCTATCGGGTTCGCGAGTTGAAAGCAGTGGAAACACATTGCTGGCCACGATTCCAGTCGACCTCCTAGCTGTCCTCGAGACACATCCCGACGTGGCATTCGTGCAAGTTGCCGAGCCAATTCGACTTGATCAGCCAGCTCTGGATCCTGATGGGCCGCGGCGAGAACCCCCTCCCAAGCGCCTAGTCGGGAAGTTGTCAAAGCCCAAAGGGCCGGTTCTTATTGGAATCATCGATGTCGGCGGCTTCGACTTCGCGCATCTCGACTTCCTGGACAAGGATGGCGCCACGCGTTTTGTGCGCATTTGGGATCAGGGGGGCGACTTCAGGGATCCGCCTGCAGACTTCGGATATGGGGCCGAATTCACGCAAGAGCGATTGAACGCCGCATTGCAAGCGGCTGCGACATCACGGATTCCTGCGACGCGCTTGGAACAGCAATCACAGCGCGACGTGGGATCCCACGGCACCCATGTGAGCAGTATTGCCGGCGGAAACCGCGGCGTCTGTCCCCATGCCCTCCTTGCAGGTGTGGTTGTCTCGCTATCTACGAGCAACGATGAGGTTTCGGTCAAGCGCAGCACCTTCAGTGACTCAAGCCGGATCTTAGACGCTGTCACTTACCTGCTCAGGCTCGCCGAACGACTGACCATGCCGATTTCCATCAACATCAGCCTTGGTGCAAACGGCGGCCCCCACGATGGCTCGTCGGCCACTGCGCGCTGGCTCGAGAAGTCTCTGGACGCGCCGGGCGTGGCCATCTCCGTTGCTGGCGGAAACGCCGGTCAGATCGAGTCGCTCGGTCCCGGGGACCTAGGCTGGATGTTCGGACGCGTACACGCTATGGGAAAGATACCGTCGCGCGGGCTGCAGGAGGAACTGGATTGGATCATCGCTGGTGACGGGATCATTGATGCTTCGGAGAACGAATTAGAGATATGGTACGGCGCGCAGGACCGGTTTATAGTCAGGATCCAGGCACCCGGATCGTCCGATTGGATCACCGTCAAACCCGGCGAGTTTATCGAGAATCGCGCGCTCCCGAATCGCACGTTCCTGTCTGTTTACAACGAGCTCTACCACCCCGCCAATGGCGCGAACTACATCGCCCTCTACCTTTCGCCGGACCTTAAGGCTCGGCCAGTGGTGGGCATTACCGCTGGCGTCTGGCGCGTCCGCCTGATCGGCGAGGAGATCCGAGATGGCTCGTTCCATGCTTGGATCGAACGGGATGACCCCCGACCCTATGATCCGGACCAACCCGACGCCTTCTATTACCCGTCGTACTTCTCGCCGCGTTCGGCGGTCAGTTCGCACACCATCAATACATTGGCGTGCAGCAATAGCGTCATTGCCGTCGCGAACCTAGACGCGCGTAGAGAGTCGGTCGCATTTTCCAGCAGCCCCGGCCCGACGCGGGACGGAAGATTGAAGCCGGACATCGGGGCCCCAGGGACGAACGTCGTGGCCGCCCATGGATTCGGCGATGCGGGCACACCGTGGATCTCCATGACTGGGACGAGCATGGCAAGCCCGTACGTTGCAGGCGTCATCGGGTGGATGCTTTCGATGAATCCAAATCTGACCTCCGCCCAATGCCAAGGCATCCTCCAGCGCACGTCGCAACCCTTGGTGGGCTCTTCTTACGCATGGAGCAAGAATTTCGGGTTCGGACACGTCAACGCAGAGGCGGCCATCCGCGAGTCCATCATGTTCAACGAACGTAGCAACCTGGGGTGACACATGAATCTGCGCATCTTCCGTTCCGACAAGGGCGACTGCATGCTGCTGGAAAGCGAAGACGGCAGGCTGGTGCTCGTAGACGGCGGTATGTCGTCCAGTATGAAGAAGCACGTGGCGCCCCACTTGGCCGCGTTGCGTGACGAAGGACGCGAGCTGGACGCCATCTACATATCCCATATCGACCAGGACCACATCTCGGGCGTGCTCGCCCTGCTGGACGCCGAACTGGACTGGCGTGTCTTCGACGCCAACGTGGCGCGCGGAGATACGTCGCGTGCGCCAGACTTCCCACGGCCACCGCCCATCAAAGCGGTATGGCACAACGCCTTTCACGACCAAGTCGAAAAGAACGGCGGAAGCATTTCCTCCCAGATTGCAGCCAGCGCGCCCATCCTGCTAGCCACGCAGAATGCCGGGCTGACCGAAGCAGGCCTCGCGCTCCGCGGCATTGCCGCTTCCGTGGATGAAGCACTGAGAGTTTCTAGACTGATTAAGGGCGACTTGCTGGACATACCGCTCAATGCGATTCCCGGCAACAAGAAGCGTCCCAAGCTCCTTAGGGCCGGCGCTTTCAAGCCGTTCAAGATAGGAAGCATAACGTTCAAGATCATCGGACCGACGGATGGTGAGCTCAAGCAACTCCGCGAAGGATGGAACCATTGGCTCAAGGCGAATCCGGGTAAGGTGAAGAAGATCCAGGATGAAATGGAATCGAATGCCGACAGAATCGCCACATGGGAGAGTATCGGGGACTTCAAGGGTGTCACTATCCCGAACATCGCTTCGTTGACGTTCATTGTTGAAGAAGACGGCAAGCGCCTCCTGCTTACCGGAGATACGCAGCACGACATCCTGATGGATGGCCTTCGGCAGGCGAAGTACCTCACCGACGATGGGCCGCTGCATGTCGAAGTGCTGAAGGTCCAGCACCATGGCGCGGTGGCGAACCTCGACGAGAATTTCGCTAGGACGGTTACCGCGGACCATTATGTCTTCTGCGGAGATGGCGCCCATCAGAACCCGGAAGTGGAAGTGCTGGAACGCATCTTCAACGCGCGCATGCAAGACGATATCCGGCCGTTCACATTCTGGTTCAGCACGAGTCCCGTCAGCGAGCCGGAAACAAAACGGGCCGCCGACTTCGCGCACATGGCGCAGGAGGCGACGAAGCTCCAGAAGAAGTCAGGCGGTCGCCTCACCCTCCGCTACAACACTGACGACTTTATCGACCTATCGATATAGGAGGAACCGGACCCGCAATTTGCAGGCGCTTCTCGAGACATCCTTGAGCAGGAGACTAATCCCATGAACAAGCCGGACACTGATGCAACCGATCGAGACAGATTCTTGGCCCTGTATAATTCTTATGCGCGCGCATACGAAAGGTTCCTAGAGAATGGGTTTAAGACGTCCGCGATATTACTGGTTGTCACCGGCTGGCTGCTTAGCTCTTCGGACGCCCAGAAATATCTTGCAGTCAACGATGCTGCACGGATATTAGCGATGGGCATGGTAATTATTGGAGCGACCTTCCTGTGCCTGACGTTCCGGCACTTGTTGTCGCTTTCGCACATGCTACGAACCAAGCTAGACGGGCTTGGCTTCATCCATAGCGATTGCTATGACCAACACCAGATATCGCCGTTGATATTCTGGTCGGCCGTCGGACAGAATTTTCTTTTCTGTATCTTCAACGCCAGCGTGCTGATGCAGCTTGGCTTTCGTGGCCATTGAGCAAGCCCGCGACACGCCGACGTGGTCAACGGCGTCCTTCATCGGTGTGCGTTAGAGGTTTCTGATAAGCAAGTCATTCGTGGAGCAGCCCATCAGCCGGGCAGCAGGCCAACCAGCGATTCGGTCGCACCCATTGTCTTCTCGCGCGAAATAATGGGTCAGGTTCATTTAATTCTCTCGTTTGCAGAATGCCATTGCGTGCCAAGGAGAAGAAATCGAGAAGGTTGTTAGGCCGCACCCCGCTCCCTACCATAATGGGGTCAGGTTCATTTAATTCTCAACGTGCAATGACAGTGCGCGACCCATTTGCTGGGCCAGTCGACGGTGAAGCGGATATCGCCGCAGAGGCAGCTACTGTGCGTTGAGTTCGAGGTGATCGGAACGCTCCTTGTGCGCGCGGTAGACGATGGCACGATGCGCGGGCGGCTGCCAGCCTGCGCTTACGCCACCCGTGCCGGTGGTCCCACCCGCTCCCCCCGCCGATACCCAATCGCCTCCGCCACATGCGGTCCAAGGATGTCAGCACTACCAGCAAGATCAGCAATCGTCCGAGCCACCCGAAGAATCCGATGCATCGAACGCGCCGAAAGCTGCAGCAGGTCGATCGCATTCTCCAGCATCGCCTGATCGTCCGGCGCGAGCCGACACACCGCATTCGTCTCCGATTGATCAAGGTGCGCATTGCAGCGCCCAGCGCGCTGCAGTTGCACTTCGCGCGCACGGATCACGCGTGCACGAACCACATCGCTGGATTCACCCGGCGGTGCATCGGGTCGCAATTCGGCTGGCGGCAGTCGCGGGACTTCGACGTGCAGATCGATGCGTTCGAGTAGCGGGCCCGAAATCTTGCCGCGATAGCGCTGGATCGCTTCCGGGTGACAGCGACATCGTCCTGAAGGATCGCCGGCCCAGCCGCAGGGGCAGGGATTCATCGCGGCGACCAGTTGGAAGCGCGCGGGGAATTCGCTTTGACGCGCTGCGCGGGAGATGGTGACGACGCCGGATTCCAGCGGTTCGCGCAGCACTTCCAGCGCGCGGCGATCCCATTCCGGCAATTCGTCGAGAAACAGAACGCCGTTGTGGGCGAGGGAGATTTCGCCGGGGCGCGGTTCGGCGCCGCCGCCGACCAGGGCGACTGCGCTGGCGGTGTGGTGCGGGCTGCGGAACGGTCGCGTGCGCCAGCGGGTCGGATCCAGGCCGCGGCCGCTGATCGAGGCGATGGCGGCGGTTTCCAGTGCGTCGGCTTCGCTGGCTTCGGGCAGCAGGCCGGGCAGGCGTGAGGCCAGCAGGGTCTTGCCGCAGCCGGGCGGGCCGACCAGCAGCATGTGGTGGCTGCCGGCGGCGGCGATCTCCAGCGCGCGTCGCGCGCGGGTCTGCCCGCGCACGTCGCGCAGGTCGGGGCCATAGTCGTAAGTGCTGGCGGGCGCGACCGCCGCCGGCAGCGAGCGGTGTCCGCACAGATGGCCGCAGACTTCCAGCAGCGTGCGCGCGGTGTAGGCCTCGACTTCGGCCGCCAGCGCGGCTTCGGCGCCGTTGCCTAGTGGGACGATCAGCTTGCGGCCCTGGCTGGCGGCGGCCAGCGCTGCGGGCAGGATGCCGTCGACGCTGCGCAGTTCGCCGGTGAGGCCCAGTTCGCCGAGGAATTCGTATTCGTTGAGCACCTGCAGCGGGATCTGGCCGCTGGCGGCGAGGATGCCGAGCGCGATCGGCAGATCGAAGCGGCCGCCGTCCTTCGGAAGGTCCGCCGGCGCGAGATTGACGGTGATGACGCGGGCGGGGAAGTCGTACTGCGCGCACTGGATCGCGGCGCGGACCCGGTCCTTGGCCTCGCGGACCGCGGCTTCGGGCAGGCCGACGATCGACATCCGCGGCAGCCCGCCGGCCAGGAAGACTTCGACTTTCACGGTCGGCGCGCGCACGCCGGTGCGTGCACGGGTGTGCACAAGGGCAAGTGTCATGGCGGCGGCCCTCAGGCTTGGGGCGGCGCGGTGTCGCGGGCGTCGTCGCGCTCGGCGAGCCTGGCTTCGAGCTGCTCGACGAGGGTGCGCAGGCTTTCCAGTTGTTCGCGGGTGCGGACGAGGACCGCCCGCTGCACGTCGAACTCCTCGCGGGTGACCAGGTCGAGCCTGGCCAGGCCGGATTGCAGCGCGGCCTTGAAGTTGTCCTGCATCTCGTCGCGACCCTCGCGCAGCGCGGGGGGCACCAGGCCGCTGAGGCGGCGGGCGAGTTCGTCGATCTGGCTGAGGTCGATCATGGGCATGTCCGGTGGATTGTAGCGCGGACCTCAGGATGCTGCGCCGGCCCGGCCGCGACCATCGGGGAGTGCCGCACATCGGGGTCAGGGAATTCCGATCATGGCATCTGATCACGGCACCGACCCCGACAGCCGACCCCGCGTTATCCTCTACGCCATTCCCGCTTTGCACCGGAGCCCCGACATGAAGATGGTCATGGCCATCATCAAGCCGTTCAAACTCGACGACGTGCGCGAGGCGCTGGCCGAAGCCGGCGTCGCCGGCATCACCGCCACCGAGGTCAAGGGCTTCGGCCGCCAGAAGGGTCACACCGAGCTGTACCGCGGCGCCGAGTACGTGGTCGACTTCCTGCCGAAGATCAAACTGGAAGTGGCGGTGGCCGACGAGCAGGTCGAGACCGTGGTCGAAGCGATCATGAAATCCGCCGGCACCGGCAAGATCGGCGACGGCAAGATCTTCGTCTGGGATCTGGAGAAAGTGGTGCGCATCCGCACCGGCGAGATGGATGGGGATGCGCTCTGAAGTTCGATGCGCAAAAAAAAACGCAGCACCCGGCTAACGTGCCGGATGCTGCGCTGTAGTGAACCGGCTGTCATCGTTGACGACCACCGTCTGCGCTGTGGTAGATGCCGGTCATCAGACCCGCGATTCAGCGGATGGATTCAGAATCGCGGGTTTCGATCACTGATGGCTAACAGCCAGCCTGGATCAGCGGGTCGTATCGCTGATTTCAGCAGCCAGATTTCAACAGCCCGATTTCAGCAGCCCGATTTCAGCAGCCCGATTTCAGCGGCCGTCGCGATCGGCGTCGCCAGGCATGGCGCGTTCGATGTAATGCCAGCCGTCGCGCACCGCTTCGCGTGCATCGCCCCAGGCCAGTCGCGATCCGGCCTTGGTCGTATCCCAGTTGCGTGCCAGATCCGGCTCGACATCGTCGAACTTGCGGCCCGCATGCGCGCCGTAGTTGTCGTAACCATATTGATAGGCCGGGGCGTAATCGGACCATTCCTGGCCGGCACGATAGTACGGTGCGGTGTTGTACTCCTTGCGGAAATGCTCGGAATACGTCGTCGGGTTCACCGCTTCGGCGACCGCGCCGCCCGCTTTCGCGCCGGCGATGGCACCGACAGCCGCACCGACCAGCGTGCCAAGCGGACCCGCCGCGGAACCGATGGCGGCGCCGGTGATCGCACCCGTCGCTGCGCCCGTACCTTCACCGATGCTGTGATCTTTCTTGATTTCGTTCATGTGTGTTCCTCGCTTTTTTTGATTGGGCAGCGGAGGTGTCGATCCGCTTGCTGGTCGCCTTTGCGTCCAGTGCGCAGACCATGTGCGCAATCGCATGAGAAAAAAAGCGTTCGATGAAAACACACGATTTTCGATAATCAGTGATTCATTTGGGCGGGAAACAACGTGGTTTTGGCGAATATTCCGTTCGATTCGCATGACTTCCGTGCGATGCAATGCATTTCGCTCGATGGATTTTTGGCGCCACAAAGCGTCGCGCGCAGGATTCACGGCGCATAGCCGGCGATAGCGTCGGCACGGTGTTGCGGGCGAACATCACGGAATGGCCTGCGGATGGATATCCCATTCCTGCGCGGAGTGGATCAGTGCCCGGGCTGTCCGTCCGACGAGGGGACGAGCTTCGAACGCAAGTGGCTGCCGATGTCCCGGAACGACCGGTGATTCAACGGGAATTCCAGCACCACGTGCATGAAGCTGAGGATCAGCAGCACAGCGAAGCCGAGCAGATAGTTGTGGAAGTACAGCGCGACCGCGCCGATCCAAAGCGAAAAGATCGCACCGGCGCGGGTCGATGAGATCCGCGCCCAGCCGATCACCTCGACCTTCGAGAACCAGTTGAGGTAGTGGTAGAGGTAGGCCAGCGCCAGCACCCGGGTCACGAGGATGCTGACGGGATGGTCGATCAACTGCGTGCGATCCAGCGCGATGCCGGCATCGCCCAGGATCAGGTCGTTGATCGAACCGAGCGTGCCGACGAAGCTGCGCTCGGCCCAGGCCGAGGCCGATGCGCTGAAGTCCAGCGGCGCCACCCAGCACAGCAGCGGGCACAGCAGATAGGCCGCGAGCGCGCCGGCGCTGTCGTGGCTGGGGCGGCGCAGCCAGCCCAGTCGAGATCGTGGTCGAAACGATCATGAAATCCGCCGGCACCGGCAAGATCGGCGACGGCAAGATCTTCGTCTGGGATCTGGTGAAAGTGGTGCGCATCCGCACCGGCGAGATGGACGGGGATGCGCTCTAGGTCGGATGACTGTCGGCCAAGCGGACATCGGCCAGTTGAATCACTGCTTTCTATAGAGCATGATCCATAGGCAGGCATAGTGCCAGCGTGAGCCAAGGAGAAGGTCATGTCAGAAAGCTATCAGCTTAAAGTTCTACGTAATCTGCGGATTATTGTATTGAGCCTGGTTTTTTCCGGCTTCGCTGGAGCATCAATGGCTGCATCGCCAATCCTATCAGCCAATGCGCAGCAATCGACCCCTGCGCAACCCATGCCAATGTCACGCTTGAGTAATCGGCAGCGCCAGCAGTTGGAAGTGATGCTGACTGAAGAAGTACAGCAACTGGTCAATCGGCAAAAAAGGATCGAAGGCCAAGGCCGCGATGTGACCGCCAAGGTTAATTTTGATGTCAGGCGCTCGAAAGTGGTCGTTAATTTAAGCAGGAGCTATCTGCCAAGTGGCAATGGTGCGGAATGGGAAGATATAAACCGCGCCATCTCGAATTTAATTTATGACCTGCTGGAAGAAGATTTGACCTATCGAGGGTTAGATATTTTAATAGGTGGTAAAAGTATTCTTGAATATTATCCGGATGAGGTGCCGGTAATTCATCGAAAAAGCGCGCTTCAACCAATTCAGGAAACTCCTATTGTAGTTGTAGCTGCAGGACATGGCGTATATTTCCATTATGGGTTTCTCGACTGGCGCGCACAACGCGATCCCAGCAATGGGATTATCGAAGACTTTTTGACTCCCTTATACGCCAGTCAACTCACTACTTGGTTACAGCAGCGCAGCCAAGTGATGGTCCGCAACGACGTCCGCTCTTCAAGTCTCGAATTGCATGGGCGAACTCAGCGGCCATGGGTAGAAATGGCCGCTCGCTATCATCTTCGAGACCAGTATCCGAACAATCTCGAAATATGTTGTAGCCTGCCCAACGCTGACGACAATTTGCGTGAACGCGATGAAGATATCCGTAGTCGACCGCTATATGCAAACCATGTTGGTGCAAACACGTTGATTCATCTGCATTCCAACGCAAGTGAAAATGCAACGAGCAGGGGCGCACGTGTTTATGTTCAGCCTGATCGCGCAATCGATTATGCTTTGGCGAACAGCATCTTGTGCTCGATGCGTGAAGTGGTTCAAGCGCAGCCCGCGTACGCCACTTTTCCGGTTGCAGCTGCGCCACATGTCGAGAACCTAGGCGAAAATCGCCTTGCAAACATGCCATCAGTCATTGTGGAGACCGGATTTCATACCAACCCAGCGGATGCTCTAGCTCTTCAAGATGATGTGTTTCGTACAGCTGCCATGAAAGGCGTCGAAAAAGGCTATCGTCTGCACCGCGAAGGTAAAGCCTGCCAGACTTTGAGAATCACATCGATCCCGCCCAGTACTGGTCCCCACAACACCTATATTCCTATCAATGTGCATTTCGAAGGTAACCCGCAGTTTCCCGTGCGCTTCGATACCGTCACCATCGCTTGTCCGTCAGGCGGTTGGAATTGCCAAAACTACAGTACAACAGTCACGGTTCCGGCGCCCTCGCCGCTGACATTCAATGTTCGATGCACGGCTCCCAATACACAGCCAAGCGCCACTTTTGGTGTCAGAACAATCATGGTCGATGCCGACGGTGTGAAAAGCGCTCCCTTCGATCACACATTTACCTGCGCCCGCCCTTGACAAATTGACTAGAGGTTGGCGAACAGCGGATTCGCAACAGCAGCGTCTCGAACGGCCAACGCACTGCGAATACCACCGACACCACTACCGCCGACACCGCGATCAGCGCGATGTTCAGGCGGTCGATGTTGTGCGGAGCAGCGAGTCGCGCCACGGCGTCGGATGGACTCGAAATCGATTAGGAATGTTGCCAATCGGGATGACCGCGGCCAAGCCCGCGCGGGGCCGGGTCGCCGGCTAATCGCCGGGTTGCCGATGCGATGGGTCAGCTGCCCAGCAGCGCCTCGGCCACGAACGGCGGCAGCGTCGCCGCGCCCGTGTGGATGTCGGCGCTGTAGTACTTGGTCGCGAAGGTCTTGTCGCGCGCGTCGCGATGGCGGAAGTCGAAGCCGCTGGATTTCTTCGCCAGCGTGCAGCTCCACCAGCCGGTGGGGTAGCACGGCTGCGGGAAGGGCAGGGTCTGGAAGGTCGTGAAGCCGGCCTTGCCCATCTCGGCGCGCATTTCCTTGATCAGTTCCAGCAGCACCAGCGGCGATTCCGACTGCTGGACCAGGATGCCGTCGTCCTTCAGCGCGCGGAAACAGCTGGCGTAGAAGGCCTTGTTGAACAGACCTTCGGCCGGGCCGACCGGATCGGTGGAATCGACGATCACGATATCGAGGCTGCCCGGCGCGCAGTTGGCCATGTAGGCGATGCCGTCGTCGAACAGCAGTTCGGCGCGCGGGTCGTTATTGGCATCGCACAGTTCCGGGAACCACTTTTCGGCCATGCGCGTGACCTGTTCGTCGATGTCGCACTGCACGGCCTTCTTCACGCCCGGGTGCTTGAGCACCTCGCGCAGGGTGCCGCAGTCGCCGCCGCCGATGATCACCACCTGCTCCGGGTTCGCGTGGGTGAACAGCGCCGGGTGCGACATCATCTCGTGATAGAGGAAGTTGTCGCGGGTGGTGAGCATCATCGCGCCGTCGATGAGCATCAGATTGCCCCAGTCGGTGCTTTCGAAGATCTCGATCTTCTGGAACGGCGACTGCACTTCGTCGAGTTTCCGGGTGATGCGGTACCCGATGGCCGAGCCGGCGGGCTCGAAGTTCTCGTAATGCCAGGTGGTTGCGGTGGTCATCGGCGTCGGTCCGGAAGCGGTCGTGGGGCTGCGGATTGTACCGGACCCCGTCGACGCTTCCGCTACGATGGGCGCCCACGGGAGGCGCGCATGGCGGCGAAAGCATCGGAACAGCGGTACAAGGCCCTGATCGAACGTCTGCAGGTACAGGCGCGCGAGGCGCCGCAGGCCTATCGCAGCCGGGTGATGCTGCTGGCGGCGCTGGGCTATGCCGCGATCGGCGCGGTGTTGCTGGTCGCCGTGGGCCTGCCGGTCGGCATCGTGATCGCGCTGCTGGCGACCGGGCGCGAGCTCGACCCGTGGCTGTTCCTGGTGCTGGTGCCGCAGGGCTTCTTCGCGGCGATGGTGGTGCGTGCGCTGTGGCTGCGCTTCGGCGTGCCGTCGGGCTATCGGCTGACGCCGGGGGAAGCGCCGGAGTTGCACGCCGAGATCGAACGTCTGCGCCTGGCCGTCGGCGCGCCGCCGCTGGCGGCGGTGGTGATCGACAGCGATCTGAACGCCGGCGCGGCCAGCATGCCGCGGCTGCTCGGTGTGCTCGGCCACCATCACTATCTGGTGATCGGCCTGCCGCTGATGCGCCTGCTGGATGCCGCCGAGCTTTCAGCGGTGATCGCGCACGAATTCGGCCATTTCCGCGGCGGTCACGGCCGTTTTTCCGCCTGGATCTATCGCGTCCGCATCAGTTGGTACCGCATGGCCGAGGCGATGGCGGGCGGCGGCGGGTCGATGTCGCGGCTGTTCCTGAAATTCTTCGCGTGGTACGTGCCGTATTTCAACGCCTACAGTTTCGTGATGGCGCGCGAGGACGAATTCGAGGCCGACGCGGTGAGCGCGCGCGTGGCCGGCGAATCGGCGCGGGTGTCGGCGCTGATCCGGCTGGCGCATGCGTCGCAGTGGATCGAACGGCGGTTCATGTCGGAGATGCAGACGCGGATGCGCGCCCAGCCGCAGCCGCCGGTGCAATTCAACGCGATGATGGCGGCGGCGCTGCGCGATTCGCCGCCCATCGATATCCCGCGCCTGCTCGCCAGCGAAACGCGCGAGAACGATCTGACCGACACGCACCCGACTCTGCCGCAGCGCATCGCGGCGGTCGGGACGGCCGACGCGGCGCCCGCATTGCGCGAACAGGACGTGGCCGCGATCGCACTGCTCGGCGATTCGCTGTCGACGATCGAACGCAAACTCGATGCCCAGTGGCGCGATGAGATGAAGACGCTCTGGGCCGCGCAGTACGCGGCGGCCGAACCGGACCGCCACCGGCTGGACGCGCTGGAGCGTCGCGGCGAACTGGATCCGGCCGAAACCCTGCAGTACGCGCAGCTGATCGAATCGCTGCGCCCGGAGATCGACCCGCTGCGTTTCTACGAGCGCGCGCTCGAACGCGCGCCGGACAGCGCGACCGCGCAGTTCAAGGTCGCCCTGCTGCGGATCGAGGCGGGCGATGTCGCGGGCGTCGGGCAGCTGCGGCAGGCGATGACCGTCGATGCGGGCGCGATCCGCCCGGCATTCGAGAAATTGCGCGCCTATGAGCGCGACGGCACGCTGAGCCCCCATGTGGCGGGCGCATTGTCCGCGCTGCGCGATGAATTCGCCGGCCGTGCGAGCTCGCTGGAAGCCCGCGACGGCGTAACCGGGGACGACGATCTGATCGCCCACGGTCTGGACGATGCCACGGTCGATGGGCTGTGCGAGGCGTTGCACGGGATCGAACAGGTCGGCCAGGCCTGGCTGGCGCGCAAACGTTTCGATCTGGCCGATGCGCCGGCGCACTACGCACTGCTGGTGACCTGGCGTGGTTCGGTGGTGAGCGAGGGCGCGGGGCTGAAGCGGATCGCCGCCGCGCTGCGCCTGCCGGGCAGTGTCAGCGTGTTCACCGAAAGCGCGCACAAGGCCGAGGCGCGGCGCGTGCGCGGGATCTGCGTGGAGCCGATCTACCGGCGGGGAAGCTGAACGGGGCTGTGGGAGCGAGCGGAGCGGCAAGCCGAGCGGCGGGCTTGAGCCCGCCATACAATGCGCGTCCCCGCAGCGCCCCTGGAACGACCCATGACCGCCTGGTCCATCGAGCTCGCCCGCAAGACCTATTCGATTCCGCACTGGGCCGAAGGGTATTTCGATGTGGATGCGGAGGGTCGCATCGTCGTCCATCCGCAGGGCCCGCAGGCGCCGGGCGCGGCGCTGTCGGCGGTGGTCGACGCCGCCCAGGCCAGCGGCGCGAAACTGCCGCTGCTGGTGCGCTTCCCGCAGATCCTCGGCGACCGCCTGGGCAAGCTGCAGGCCGCGTTCGCGCAGGCGCAGACCGAGTGGGATTACGCCGGCGGTTACACCGCGGTGTATCCGATCAAGGTCAACCAGCACGCGGCCGTCGCCGGCACCCTGGCGTCGCACGCGGGCGAGGGCTTCGGCCTGGAAGCCGGCAGCAAGCCGGAACTGATGGCGGTGCTGGCCCTGAGCCGCCCCGGCGGGCTGATCGTCTGCAACGGCTACAAGGATCGCGAATACATCCGCCTCGCGCTGATCGGCCGCAAGCTGGGCATGCAGACCTTCATCGTGGTGGAGAAGCCGTCCGAGCTGCCGCTGGTGATGGAGGAAGCCAAGGCGCTGGGCGTCGTCCCGGGCCTCGGTGTGCGCATGCGCCTGGCGTCGCTGGGCGCCGGTAAATGGCAGAACAGCGGCGGCGACAAGGCCAAGTTCGGGCTGTCGCCGCGCCAGGTGCTGGACCTGTGGAAGACCCTGCGCGACGCCGACATGGGCGATTGCCTGGGCCTGCTGCATTTCCACATGGGCTCGCAGATCAGCAACGTCCGCGACATCGCCAACGGCATGCGCGAAGCCACGCGCTATTTCGTCGAATTGTCGAAGCTGGGCGCGAAGGTCACCCACGTCGATGTCGGCGGCGGACTCGGCATCGATTACGAGGGCACGCGCTCGCGCAGCTACTGCTCGATCAATTACGGCATCCATCAGTACGCGTCCAGCATCGTCCAGCCGCTGGCCGAGGCCTGCGAGGAATACGGCATCGCGCCGCCGCGCGTGGTCACCGAATGCGGGCGGGCGATGACCGCGCATCACGCGATGCTGGTCACCAATGTGTCGGAAGTGGAGCGCGCGCCCGAAGGTCGCGTGCCGCCGGCGCACGACGACGAAGCCAACGTCATCCGCCATCTGCGCGAGATCTACGCCGACATCGATACCCGGCCGGCGGTGGAGTTGTTCCACGAAGCGCAGCATCACCACAGCGAAGGTCTGTCCCTGTACGCATTGGGCCAGCTCGATCTGGTCGGCCGTGCGCGACTCGACGATCTGTTCTACGCGATCGCGCATGCGGTGCGCGCGCGCCTGACCTACGACGAAAAGAGCCATCGCGATCTGCTCGATGAACTCAATGAGCGGCTGGTCGACAAGTATTTCGTCAATTTCAGCCTGTTCGAGTCGATGCCCGACGTGTGGGCGATCGATCAGGTGTTCCCGATCGTGCCGATCGAACGCCTCGATGAACGGCCCGACCGCCGCGGGGTGATCGCCGATCTCACCTGCGATTCCGACGGCAAGATCGACACCTACGTCGAGAACGAAGACCTGCACAGTTCGCTGCCGCTGCACGGGCTGCGTTCGGGCGAGCGCTACCGCATCGGGTTCTTCCTGCTCGGCGCGTATCAGGAAATCCTCGGCGACATCCACAATCTGTTCGGCGACACCGATGCGATCGAAGTGCGCGTCGGCGACGACGGCTTCAAGGTCACCCAGCAGCGCCGCGGCGACACCACCGACGTGATGCTGGATTACGTCGGCTACAAACTCGACGACCTGCGCCGCATCTACCGGGCCAAGGTCGGCGCGGTGGACCTGAGCAAAGGTGAAGCCGCGCGGCTCAACGAGGCGCTGGAAATGGGCCTGACCGCGTACACCTACCTCAGCGACGAGCCCTTGTCGTAACGGTCGTCACATTGCACCCCGGGCGCGCAGACACGCACTAGACTCGCGTTTCGCGACGCGCCTCGTCATTCCGCCGCAGGGCTGGTTTCGCGCCTAGATTCCGGAGTGTTCGATGCGCCTGCCCGGCCTGGATCTGCTGCGCGCCATCGCGGTGGTGTGGACGATGCTGTTCCATTCGTTTCTCGTCGGCGGTCTGGGCGAGGACTGGGCCTGGGCGCAGCGCTACGGCTGGATGGGCGTCGACCTGTTCTTCGTGCTCAGCGGGTTCCTGATCGGCTCGCAGGTGTTGAAGCCGCTGGCGAACGGCAGTCGCTTTTCGTTCCGCGAGTTCTACCTTCGCCGCGCGTTCCGCATCCTGCCGGCGTTCTGGGCGGTGCTGGCGGTGTATCTGCTGTGGCCCGGGTTCCGCGAGGCGCCGGGCATGGAGCCGTGGTGGAAGTTCGTCGGCTTCTTCCTGAATCTGTCGATCGATTACGGCCACAACGCCGCGTTCTCGCATGCATGGTCGCTGTGCGTCGAGGAGCATTTCTATCTGATATTCCCGCTGCTGGCGTGGCTGCTCGCGAAGCGCCCGTCGGTCGCCGGCTTCGTAGCGCTGTGCGCGGCGATCGTGATCGGCGGCATCGTCCTGCGCACGTCGCTGTGGCTTCACTTCGACGCGTTGCAACCTGCGCGCAACTGGTTCGTCGAAGACATCTATTACCCGACCTGGAACCGGCTCGACGGCCTGCTCGCGGGCGTGATCCTCGCGGTGTGGAAGACGTATCGCCCGGACAGCTGGACCCGCGTCGGCGCGCGCGCGAACCTCGCGATGCTGGGCGGGCTCGCGACGATGGCGCTGGCGTTCTGGCTGTTCCGCGAACGCGCCGGCCTGCTCGGCAACAGCATCGGCTGGCCGGTGCTGTCGCTGGGATTGGCGCTGCTGGTGTTCGCGGGCGCGCAGCGGGACAGTTGGATCGGCCGCCGCGCGCTGCCGGGTGCGGGCTGGCTGGCCGCGGTGTCGTTCAGTCTGTATCTCGTACACAAGCCGGTCTACGGTCTGGTGGAAAGGCATCTCGGCGATGCGCTCGACGGCCGGGGTTTCGTGGCGTTCGCGGTGTACGGGATCGCTTCGCTGCTCGCGGCGGCGCTGCTGTATTACCTCGTCGAGCGGCCGGGGCTGCGGATGCGCGATTACTTGCTCGCGCGTCGTACGACTCCGGCCGCCGCCGCCGCCAAGGCCGAAGCCTGAAATTGTTACCTGTCATCCCGAATGCGGGCGAAGCTCGCGGAGGGATCTGCTTCCGGGAGTTCGTCGAAAGCAGGTCCCTCGCCCATGCTCGGGATGACATTCGATATGCGTGCCGGTTCGGCCGAGTCGATCAAGTCTCGCGCGCGATCTGGAACCCCGCGAACGACTGCCGCACCGGCATCAATTCGATGCGGTTGACGTTGAGATGCGGCGGCAGGTTGGCGATCCAGAAGATCGTCTCAGCGATGTCGTCGGCTGTGATCGGTTCGGCGCCCTTGTAGAGCGTGTCCGACGCGGTATCGTCGCCGCCGGTGCGCACCAGGGTGAATTCGGTTTCGGCCATGCCCGGTTCGATCGAGGTCACGCGCACGCCGGTGCCGTGCAGGTCGCTGCGCAGGCCGAGCGAGAACTGCGAGACGAAGGCCTTGGTGCCGCCGTAGACGTTGCCGCCGGTGTAGGGATAGGTGCCGGCGATCGAGCCGACGTTGAGTATCGCGCCCCGTCGTTCGATCAGCCCAGGCAGCAGCGCGTGGGTCAGCGTGACCAGCGCGGTGACATTGGTATCGATCATCTGCCGCCACTGCGCGAGATCCGCGCGCTGCGCCGGCGCGGTGCCCAGCGCGAGGCCGGCGTTGTTCACCAGCACGTCGATGGCGCGGAAATCCTGCGGCAGCGCGTCCAGCGCGGCGCGCATCGCGGCCTCGTCGCGGATGTCGAAGGCGGCGGTATGCACGCGGTCGCGGCCGAGGTCGTCGGCCAGTGCGTCGAGACGTTCGGCGCGGCGGCCGGTGGCGATCACGCGCCAGCCGGCGTCGACGAAACGTCGGGCGGCGGCGCGTCCGAACCCGGACGTGGCGCCGGTGATGAGGATGGTCTGGGTCATGCGGCGATTCTAGCCGGCCGCGAACCGGACCGACGCAGCGCCGGGGAGGTCCGGCTCACGCAACCTGTCTGAGCCGCAGGCTGCGGTGGGTCTTGCCCATCGTGTACGCGCGGGTTTCGCGATGCCGCGCCAGCATCGTCTCGGCCAGGGTCATGTCGCGGGCCAGCGCACCGGCGCTGCGGGCCTGCGCGAGTTTCGCCTCCACCCGGCGCTCGTCGGGATGCGGCAGCAACAGTTCGCGGATCGCGTCCTGCAATGCGGCCTCGCCGCCGCGTCGGAGTTGGCGCTGCCGGCGCTGCCGGAAGCGCAGCAGCAGGGCATCGACGACAGGCTTCAGGGCGGGCCTGAACAGGGCGGCTTCGAGCGTCATGGGCGTTCTCTCCTGTTGGTGAAGGAGTATGCCCGCGGGGCGTCTCAGGGCTTGCGACCTGCGCCGGTGGCGCGCCGCGTTTTCCGGCTTTTCGGGCCGAATCGACGCTTCAGTCCCTCGTATCGATCAACTCTGCTTTGCCGCTCTTCACAGACCACATCATTTTATTGTCGGTGGTCATGATCATCAGCGGTACCTTGGCGTGGAGGCTCACGAAAACGTGGACTTCAGTGGGTTGCGGGTCCAGCAGATGGGTGAACATGCCGAAGCTCGGCTTGGCGCCCTTCGGCAGACCCTTGGGCGAGTCCTGATGCTCGATACAGCCGTTGCTGAATTTGCGCGACGACAGGATCTTCTCGCCGTCGCCGTCGATCTCGTACAGGTGATAGCCGCCCAGCGGGTAGACGCCATGCTGTGCGAAGCCGGGCATCAGATAGACGCGCATGCCGCTGCTCGACGGCAGTACCACGGTGTTGTATTTCCGGGCGCACTGCATGAAGGATTGCGATGTCGCCAGGTTGCGCGCGCGCAGTTGGGCGAGATGCTCGGCGGTCAGCGGCGTCGGCGATTCCACCGTCGGTTCGGAGAGGCGTTCCGATTCGTCGACGTCGATCTCGTAAAGCCGCCGCGGGGCGGCGTCCCTGTCGATGAAGATCACGCGAATGCCGAGCGCGGTGGGTTCGGTGATCCAGCCGCCGATGGATTTCTGCAGTTTGCGCATGCGCTTGTCGGCCAGCATCGCGTCGGTCGCGAGCCAGGCAGCGCGGTCGTGCAGATACAGTTGCCGGCCGAGGAATTCGGCTTGGGTCGCCGCGGGTTGCAGTTCGGCGGGAATCGGCTGGGGTGCGTCGGCGTCCTTGTCCTGCGCGTGAGCCGGCGCGGCGGCCTGCACGGCCAGCAGAGCGATCGAAACGAGCGGAGCGAATATCCAGCGGCGATGCGGCATGCGTGATTCCCCCTTGATGTGATGCGGATGGCGCTTGTCTTTATTTCGCCTTGATCGCCATCGCCGGCAGCCCGCCGCCTGCGAGTTTGCGCTTGGCCTCGGCCAGATCGGTGGCGGTGCCGTACGGGCCCATGCGCACGCGGTAGACCGTCTTGCCCTGGATCTGCGCCGATTCCACCCGCGCACCGAGGCCCAGGAACGCGATCTTGGCCTTCAGCGCTTCGGCGTCGCCCGAGGCGGCGAAGGCGCCGGCCTGCAGCAGGTAGCGCGCGTCGCCACGCGTTTCGTCGGTGGCGACGGGTTTCGGCTGTGTTTGCGCATCCACCGCCACCGGCGGCTTGTTCGCAGGCGTGTCGATCGCCGGCGGTGTCGCGGTGTCGGGCTTCGCGGGTGTCTGCTCGGCGGCGTCCGCGGCTTTGCGTGCGGCTTCTTCGGCGCGCGCGCGTTCGGCCAGCTCGCTGTCGCTCAGTGCGGTTTCGTCGCCCGGCAGCAGGGTGTAGAAATCGTAGTCCTGGGGCTTTTCGGCCGGCTCGGTGGCGGCGGTCGCGCTGCCGCTGTCGCTGTCGGCGACGATGGGGTCTTCGTCGTTCACCGCATCCACCGCCGGCGGCTGAGCGTCGGCATTGGGTTTGGGCCGGAAGAAACTCTCGGCGCCGTCGCCGCCGAGGAATTTCGGCGCCATCAGGAACACGCCCACGCCCAGCGCCAGGCCGACCACCAGCCACGCCCAACCGGGCATGCCGCTGTTGTTGCCGCCGCCGGTGTTGCGTCGCGCCTGCGATTTTCCGCGTTTGGCCGCCATTACGCCGTCTCCGCCTTGTCGTCGAAGAGCATCTGTTCCGGCGCCGACACGCCCAGCAGCGCCAGCCCGTTCGCCAGCACCTGGCGGGTCGCCTCCGCCAGCGCCAGCCTGGCGTTGCGGGTGTCCGCATCGTCCACGAGGAACTGGTGATCGTTGTAGTAGGACTGGAAGGTCTGCGCCAGCTCGACGAGATAGATCGCGATCTGGTGGGGTTCCAGTTCCTTGCCGGCGACATCGACGATCTCGGGATAACGCGAGAGATCGATCAGCAGGTCGCGCACCGCGGTGTTGGCGATGTCCAGCGGCTGCGCCAGCCCGGCGTCGCGGTCGTAGGACAGATCGCGCTCGGCGAGTTTGCGGCTGAGGCCGCAGATCCGCGCATGCGACAGCTGTACGTAGTACACGGGATTGTCCAGCGACTGCGAGCGCGCGAGGTCGATGTCGAACACCAGCTGCGAATCGGGCTTGCGCGCGATCAGGAACCAGCGCACCGCGTCTCGGCCGGTTTCCTCGATCAGATCGCGCAGCGTCACATAACCACCAGCGCGTTTGCCGAGTTTCACTTCCTCGCCGCCGCGCATCACCGTGACCATCTGGTGCAGCACGTATTCCGGCCAGCCCTTGGGAATGCCGCAGTCGAGCGCCTGCAGGCCGGCGAGCACGCGGGCCAGCGAGCCGTGGTGATCGGCGCCGAGTTCGGTGATGGCGCGGGTGTAGCCGCGCTGCCACTTGCTGAGGTGATAGGCCACGTCCGGCACGAAATACGTGTAGTTGCCGTCGGACTTGCGCATCACCCGGTCTTTGTCGTCGCCGAAGTCGGTGGTGCGCAGCCACAGCGCGCCGCCTTCCTCGTAAGTGTGGCCGTGGGCGATGAGTTCGCGCACGGTCTCTTCGACCTTCTGGTCGCGATACAGCGAGGATTCGAGGAAGTACACGTCGAACGACACGCCGAACGCCGCGAGGTCGAGATTCTGTTCGCGGCGCAGATACGCCACGGCGAAGCGGCGGATCGCATCGATGTCATCCGCATCGGGAGCCGCCGCATCGCCGGCGGCGGTGATGGTCTGGCCATCCACTTCGACCGCAGCGCCGTCCAGATAGGTCTGGGCGACATCGGCGATGTAGTCGCCGCGGTAGCCGTCTTCCGGCCAGCCGGCGTCGTCGGGCTTCAGGCCCTTGGCGCGCGCCTGCGTCGACTTGGCGAGGTTTTCGATCTGCACGCCGGCATCGTTGTAGTAGAACTCGCGCTTCACGTTCCAGCCGTTGGCGTCGAGCACGCGCGCGATGCAGTCGCCGATGGCCGCGGCGCGGCCGTGGCCGACGTGCAGCGGGCCGGTGGGATTGGCGGAGACGTATTCCACGCCGGCGGTGCGCCCGCTGCCGCTGGCGTTGCGGCCGTAGGCGTCGCCCTCGGCGTGCACGCTGCGCAGCTGGCGCTGCCACGCGGCGGCCGACAGCCGGAAATTCAGGAAGCCCGGCCCGGCGATCTCGACCGAGGCGATGTCGTCGTTGACGGGCAGGGCGTCGATCAGCGCCTGCGCGATCGCGCGCGGGTTGCTGCGTGCGGGCTTGGCCAGGGTCATCGCGGCGTTGGTGGCGAAATCGCCGTGGCTGCGGTCCTTCGGGCGTTCGACCACGAAGTCCGGGGCGGCGAGGTCGGCGGGCAGGGTGCCCTGACTGCGGAGATGGGCGATGCCCTGTTCGATGAGGGCGCGGAGCTGGGATTTCACGGAGTATTTTCGCCGGAAAACGGCGGTGTTTCGAGGGTCGGGCATTGTAGCTGAGGGCGCTGGCGGCGCGTGGTCGGAATCGCGGGGCTTGGGGCGGTGGGCGGTGTTCGATGAGGTGGGCCGTGTTCAAAATCACTGTCATCCCGAACCCGGCGCAGCCGGGGAGGGATCTGCTGATCGCTTCATGGTGCCCCGAACCATTCCGAAGCCAAATCGTCCCATCTCGGGTTCACGGCGTCGATCAGGCGTATTTTTTTCTCGCGTCGAAGGCCTTTCAGGGTCTTTTCGCGTTCGATGGCCGCGTGAACATCCTCAGTCGTTTCGAAGTACACCAGCCGGTTGATGCGATATCGCGCAGTATGGCCGGGTACTGCATGGGTGCGATGCTGGTGGATGCGTCGCAGCAGGTCGGAGGTCACCCCGATGTAGAGGGCTCTCGATCTGCTGGAGAGGATGTAGACGGAATAGATTTTGGGTTCGCGCATGATCTGTGGCATCTGCAACAGCAGATCCCTCCCCGGCTGTGCCGGGTTCGGGATGACAAGTTGGGGCTGCGCCGGGTTTGGGGTGGGTGAGTTTGCGAAAAGCACGAGAAGAAGCACGAGAAGAAGCAGATCCCTCGCTGCGCTCGGGATGACAGTGGAATTTTCTCCAGCAGAAAACCGCCTACACCCACCCCCGCGCCGCCAACGACACCGGGGCGCCGTCGCCCACGATGAAGTGATCCAGCAGGCGGATTTCGACCAGCCCCAGCGCCTGTTTCAGGCGCAGGGTGATCGCGCGGTCGGCGGCGCTGGGTTCGCCGTTGCCGCTGGGGTGGTTGTGGCCGACGATCACCGAGGCGGCGTTGTGGACCAACGCGCGGCGCACGACTTCCCGCGGGTGGACCTCGGCGCCGTCGACGGTGCCTCGGAACATTTCCTCGAAGGCGATCGAGCGGTGGCGGGTGTCGAGGAACAACGCGGCGAAGACCTCATGCGGCAGGCCGCGCAGACGCTGCGAGAAATAGCGGCCGGCGGCCTGGGGGTCGGTCAGGGCGTCGCCGCGCTCCAGGCCGGCGGCGAGATAGCGGTTGCCCAGCTCCAACGCTGCGAGCAGGGCGCAGGCCCGGGCGGGGCCGATGCCCGGCAGCTTCAGCAATTGTTTTGGCGAGTGTTCCAGCAGGCTGCGCAGCGGGCCGTGCTCGTTCAGCAGCCGGCGCGCGCTGCTGACCACGTCCGAGCCCTGCAGGCCGGAACACAGGAAGATCGCCAGCAATTCGGCGTCGGACAGCACCGCGGGGCCGCGCTTGAGGAGCTTTTCGCGTGGACGTTCGTTGTCGGGCCAGTCGCGGATCTGCATGGTGGGCGGTCGTCGAAGGTGTGGACGCCAGCATCGCCGCGCGGCCGCCGCCGAACTGTCGGGGATGCCCGTGGCATCGGGTAAGCTGTCGGCTCGTTCCGGTGTAGGAAAATTCCCGATGGCGCAGACGCTGACCGGTCGCCGCATCCTGTTGTGCGTGTGCGGGGGCATCGCCGCGTACAAGTCGATCGAGCTGGTGCGCCGCCTCCGCGAAGCCGGCGCCGAGGTGCAGGTGGCGATGACCGCCAACGCCCAGCGTTTCGTCGGTGCGGCCAGCCTGCAGGCCGTCTCCGGCGTGTCCGTGCGCGATTCGCTCTGGGACGAGGCCGCCGAGGCCGCGATGGGCCATATCGAACTGGCGCGCTGGGCCGACCGGGTGCTGGTGGCGCCGGCCACCGCCGACATCCTCGCCAAGCTCGCCCACGGGCTGGCCGACGATCTGGTCAGCACGCTCTGCTTGGTCACGACTGCGCCGATCGCGGTGGTGCCGGCGATGAACAACCGGATGTGGCTGCACCCCGCCACCCAGGGCAATGTCGCCACCCTCCGCACCCGCGGCGTGCAGGTGATCGGCCCCGACGACGGCGCCCAGGCCTGCGGCGAATTCGGCCCCGGCAGGTTGCGCGAGCCGCCGGAGATCGTGGCCGACCTCGTCGCCGCATTTCCTGCCGAGCATGTCGAGGCCGATCGCGTCGCCGCCGATCTCGCCGGCCAGCGGCTGGTGATCACCGCCGGCCCGACGTTCGAAGACCTGGACCCGGTGCGTTTCATCGGCAATCGCAGCAGCGGCAAGATGGGTTTCGCGATCGCCGCCGCCGCCGCGCGCCGCGGCGCCGAGGTGGTGCTGGTGGCCGGCCCGGTGTCGCTGCCCACGCCCGCGGGGGTGCGCCGCGTCGACGTGCGTTCGGCCGCGCAGTTGCACGCCGCGGTCATGGCCGCGCTGCCGGCCGACATCTATATCGGCGCCGCCGCCGTGGCCGACTACACGCCGCGCACGGTCTCGCCGCACAAGATCAAGAAGACCGCCCAATCCGGCGAAAGCGGCGCGACCGCCATCGACACGATGACCGTCGAGCTGGTCCGCACGCCCGACGTGCTGGCCGACGTGGCCGCGCACGCGCAGCGGCCGCGGGTGGTGGTGGGTTTCGCTGCGGAAACCAACGATGTCGAGCGCTACGCCCGCGGCAAACTGGTGCGCAAGGGTCTGGACATGATCGCGGCCAACCAGGTCGGCCGCGAAGGCTGCGGGTTCGAGAGCGACGACAACGCGCTGACGGTGATCGATGCCGACACCGCGCATGCGCTGGGGCCGGGACCGAAGACGGTGCTGGCGGATGCGCTGCTGGATCTGGTGCGGGCGCGGTTGTAGCGCTGCTTCTGCGAGCGAGGCTTCATGCCGTTGCCACTTTCCTTCTCCCTTCGGTAGAAGATGGCGCATAGCGCCGGATGAGGGTTCGTGTGCCGACGAAGCTCGTCGCTTGCGTCGTACCCTCTCCCTTGGCCCCTCTCCCGGCGGGAGAGGGGAGCGAAGCGCCGGTATCCAAAGAAAAGGGCGCCGAAGCGCCCTTTTCCGTGTCTGTCGTGATGCGGTTCAGCGCGACAGTTCGATCAGGGTCGACGAAATCCAGCCCTTGTTGCCGAGCTCGTCTTCCACTTCCCACATCATCCCTTCCTTGTTGCCGGTGGGGTACAGCATCATCCCCACGTCGAGGCTGCGCACCACCTTGGTGCCCTTCGCCGTCGTGAACAGACGCGCCGGTTTCGCGACCGTGACCGCCTGCTGCGCGTTGGCCGCGGAAGCGTTGTCCGGCAGGCCGCCGAGCTGGGCGACGATGTCGGTATAGGCCTGCAGATAAGCGAGGGTAATGACCTGGCCGATCTCGGTGTTGGCGTAGCCGCTGGCGCCGCCGGCACCGAAGCCGCTGCCGCCGAACAGGCCACCGCCGGCGCCCCAGCCGATGTCGGTCTTCTTGGCGCTGCCTTCGGCCAGCGCGACCTGTTCGGTCGAACGCACGTCGGTGACCGTGAGCACCACGTCGGCGGTCTTCTTCTGGAAGTTCAGGCCGCCGATGGCCGCGCCGGCGCGACCGCCGACCAGACCGCCGATCAGGCCGCCGATGGCGTTGCCGCCGGCATTGCTGTTGCGCGAGATCAGGTCCGGGACCATCACGTAATCGGCGGCCTTGATCTGGCCCTTGCCGACGTTGGCGCGGTTGCGCAGCTCGCCGCTGGCGCCCAGCGCGCGTTCGCGCTGCGCGGCGTCCAGGCCGGCGCCGCGATCCACCAGGGTGAAGCAGCGCGACTTGCTGACGAAGACCTTGATCAGCTTCGACGGGGCGGGCAACTGCTGGCCGCTCCACCAGTCGGTGGCGTCTTCCGGCTCCAGCACGCTGATCGTGCCCAGCGGCTTGGCGCAGGTCGGGATCTCGGCGGTCTTCTGCTTGCGCTGGTCCTGCGCGCTCTGGCGCTGGGCCTGCGCGGGTGCGGCCAGGACCGCGGTCACGGCGAGGGTGAGGAAGCCGGCGTAGAGGGCGATGGATCCGCGGGATTGGTGGGTCATCAGAGTCGTTACCTTGTGGCTGTGTGCGTGTGGAGGGTGTTCGGAGAAAAATTAACTTGGAGCGGCGGTGGCCTGCGCCCGGGGCGAGGCCGGCCTGTGGCGGCAGTTCGTGCGCGTATTGTCGCTGTGTGTGGACGATTAACGAAATCCGCCCCCGGCCGGGGACACTCCGACCGGTGCCGCCCGCCCGGCCCGCGTCCGCGCCACGCCCGGCCGGGTACACTGGCCGCTTTCCCAGCCAAGCCAATGCCATGCGCGCTTCGATCCTGGCCCTGCCCCTGCTCGCCACCTTGATGATGACCGCCTGCAAGTCCGAAGACACGGCGCCTGTCGCGCCCGCGGCCAAGTCGCCGTCGGCGCCGTCTGCGGTGGTCGACGAACATTCCTATGCCCAGCCGGACAAGGTCGTCATCAAGGATCTGACCCTGGATCTGAAGGTCGACTTCGACACCAAAACCCTGGCCGGTATCGCCACGTATCAGCTGGACTGGAAGGACGGCGCCGCCACCGCGCTGGTGCTGGACAGCCGCGAACTCACCATCGCCAAGGTCGAAGGCACCGATGCCAACGGTGCGTGGGCGCCGCTGAAATACGCGCTGGCCGCGGCCGATCCGGTGCTGGGCAGCAAGCTCAGCATCGATACTCCGCAGCGCAATCCCGAGGTGCGGGTGACCTACACCACCTCGCCGCAGGCGTCCGGCCTGCAGTGGCTGGAGCCGTCGATGACCGAGGGCAAGCAACTGCCCTTCATGTTCAGCCAGTCGCAGCAGATCCACGCGCGTTCATGGGTGCCGCTGCAGGACACGCCGAGCGTGCGCTACACCTACAGCGCCCACGTGACTTCGCGTCCGGACGTGATGGTGCTGATGAGCGCCGACAACGATCCCGATGCCATCAGGGACGGCGACTACACCTTCAAGATGCCGCAGAAGATCCCGTCCTATCTGATGGCGATCGCCGCCGGCGACCTGGCGTTCAAGCGCATCTCCGACCGCAGCGGCGTGTGGGCCGAGCCGACCATGCTCGACAAGGCCGTGGCCGAATTCGAAGACACCGAAAAGATGATCGCCACCGCCGAGGGCCTGTACGGCGCCTATCGCTGGGACCGCTACGACATGCTGGTGCTGCCGCCGTCGTTCCCGTACGGCGGCATGGAGAATCCGCGCCTCACCTTCCTCACCCCGACCGTCATCGTCGGCGACAAGACCCTGGTCGCGCTGATCGCGCATGAGCTCGCGCACAGCTGGTCGGGCAACCTCGTCACCTTCTCCAGCGCCAAGGACGCGTGGCTCAACGAAGGCTTCACCAGCTACGTCGAAAACCGCATCGTCGAAGAACTGTACGGCGAAGACCAGGCGGTGATGGAGAACGTGATCGAGCGCAACGAGCTGAAGAAGGAATACGCCGAGATCGATCCCTCGCTGCAGGCGCTGGCGACCAAGCCCGGCGTGCTGAAGGATCCCGACAACAGCAGCAGCGCCACGGTCTACACCAAGGGCGCGTGGTTCCTGCAGTTCCTCGAGCAGCGCTACGGCCGCGACAAGTTCGATGCCTTCCTGCGCGGATATTTCGACCACTTCGCGTTCCAGAGCATCGACACCCGCCAGTTCGCGGGTTACGCCAAGACCCATCTGCTCGACAAATACCCCGGCATGGTGAGCCAGGCCGAATTCAACGCGTGGCTGTACGACCCGGGCATCCCGCAGACGGCGCCGCAGATGCAGTCCCGCCGTTTCGGTGTGGTCGATTCCGCGCGTCTGGCCTGGCTGGGCACCGGCAACCTGCCGCCGGCCGCCATCACCAAGCCCTGGAGCACGCAGGAATGGGTGCATTTCATCGAGAGCCTGCCGGACACGCTGAGCATCGCGCAGCTGACCCAGCTCGACGGCGCCTATCAATTCACCGGCACGATGAACGGCGAGATCGCCCAACGCTGGTACCCGCTGGCGGTCAGCAACGGCTACACCCAGGCCAACGACGCCATCGCCGCGTTCCTGCAGCGGATCGGCCGCCGCAAACTGATCATGCCGACCTACACCGCGCTGGTGAAGACCGAGGCCGGTCTGGCGCTGGCGAAGCAGGTGTTCGAATTGGCGAAGCCGGGTTACCACCCGATCACCACCGGCTCGGTGCAGAAGGTGATCGACGAGGCCAAGCCGGTCCCTGCGCCGCCCGCGGCGGCGACCGACATGGCCGCGATCGCTCCGGCAGGTACGCCGGCCGACCCGGCGGCGCCGCCCGCGCCGCCGGCCAAGTGACGCGCTGAACCCGTGGCGCTGCTGTCTCCGTGCAAGGCGCGCATCGCGAACGCGATCGCCGCTGCGATCCTGATCGCGATGGCGCTGGCGCTGTGGTTCGACCCGGGGCTGGTGATCCGCAGCGAGTACGCCAAGCAGCGCATGTTGCTGGGCGCGTCCTCGCACCGGACCGTGGTCGACGACCACCGCTGGACCTGGGTGGAACTGCCCGCCGACAAGCCCGACGCGCCCACCATCGTGATGCTGCACGGCTACACCGGCAGCAAGGAGAACTGGTACCGCATGGCGCGCGCGCTGCGCGGGCGTTACCGCATCGTCGTTCCCGACCTGCCCGGCTGGGGCCAGAGCGAACGCAGGGACGGCGCCGATTACGGCTTCCTCGCCCAGAGCGCCCGCGTCGCCGCGTTCCTGCGCAAGCCCGAGGTCGCCGGTGGCCGGCCGGTGGTGCTGGTGGGCCATTCGATGGGCGGCGGCATCGCCGCGCTCGCCGCCGCGCGCTATCCGAATCTGGTCGCGCGGATCGGCCTGCTCGACGCCGCCGGCGTGCGTTTCGAGGACAACCGGTTCGGCAAGGACGTGCTGGACGGCAAGAACCCGTTCGGCGTGAGCGACGAGGCCTCGCTGGAGCGCTATCTCGCCACCGCCTTCCACAACCCGGAAACGCGGCCGTTGGTGCCGTGGCCGGCCCGCGACATCTATATCGCCCAGCGCATACGCGATGCGGCCTTCGAACAAAGCGTGCTGGACAGGATCGGTCGCGGCGACGAGCGCTTCCTGCCCGGCGCCGAGGCCGCGAACATCTCGCAGCCGGCGCTGCTGCTGTGGTGCCGGCACGACAAGGTCATCGACCCCAGCGCGATGGGTCTGTACGCCGCCCGCATCCCGCACGCCAGCCAGGTGATGCTGGAAGACTGCGGCCACATGTCGCTGATGGAGCGGCCGGGCGAATCCGCCGCAGCGGTCGCGATGCTGATCGAACGCGGCCTGCCGGCTGGCCCACAGGAAGCGTCGCCATGAACAACCTCACGCTCCGGATGCTTGCCCTGGCGCTGGCCTGCGCGATGCTGGCCGGCTGCGGCGAAGACCCGGAAGTCGCCAAGGCCGCCGCCGCGGAACAGGCGGCCGCGCAGGAAGCCAAGGCGCAGGAAGGCGCCGCCGCCTTCGACGACGCGGTGAGCAAGGAAAACTGGGCGCTGGCGAAAGCGCAGGCCGACGTGCTGATCGCCCAATACCCCGACAGCGCCGCCGCCAAGCGCGTGCGCGGCGAATTCGACGGCGTGAAGCAGAAGCTCGACGAAACCCGCGAAGCCAGACGTACCGCCGCGCTGTGGAGTTACGGCACCGAAAGCGTGAAGGGCGGCCTGCAGCGGTCCTCGGCGATCTATGCCAAGGACGACGTGGACGTCGACGGCCGCGGCCCCACCCAGGTGCGGCTGATCTTCCGCGACCACCCGTCCTGGGGCCGCAGCAGCTACCTCGTGCTGCAGGGCGGCGACTTCGATTGCTACCGCGGCTGCCGGCTGCCGATCAAGCTCGACGGCAAACCCGCGAAATCGCTGCCCGGCTCGCGTCCGGACACCGACGAAGCCATCGCCATGTTCATCGAAGACGAACGCGCGCTGTGGAAAATGGCGCAGGGTGCGAAGACCCTCGAAATCGAATTTCCGGTGAAAGGGTTCGGCAAGCGCAGCGCGGTGTTCGAGGTCGCGGGGCTGGATCCGAGCCGCATGCCGGGCTGGTAGCGCCGCGATGCGGCGCTGGCTGATCCGCCTGTTGCTGTCGGCGGCGCTCACCTTCGTTGTCGCGCTCGCGGTCTGGCTATGGTTCCGCAGCCACCGCACCGACCTTGATCGTTATCCGATCCACGGCATCGATGTCTCGCACCATCAAGGTGCGATCGACTGGACCAAGGTCGCCGGCGACGACGTCGCGTTCGCGTATCTGAAGGCCACCGAAGGCGGCGATCACCGCGACCGCGAGTTCGCGCGCAACTGGCGTGAAGCCCGCGCGGCGGGCATTGCGGTCGGCGCCTATCATTTCTTCACGTTCTGCCGTCCGGGCGCGGAGCAGGCCGCGAACTTCATCGCTGTTGTGCCCGCAGCGCCGGACGCACTGCCGCCGGCGCTGGATCTGGAGTTCGGCGGCAACTGCGGGCGTGTGCCCGACGGCGCCGCGATGCGTCGCGAGCTCGATGCCTTTCTGGCGCCGGTGGAACGCGCTGCCGGCAAACCCGCAATCCTGTATGTCACTCCGGAATTCCTCGCCGCCTATCGCGGGCACCTGCCGTCGCGGGGGCTGTGGCGGCGTTCGATCCTGCGTGCCCCCGACGGCACCGCGCCGTGGCGGCTGTGGCAATACCACAACCGCGGCCGGGTGGAGGGCATCCGCGGTCCGGTGGACCTGAATGTCTTCGACGGCGACGCCGCCGCGTTCGCGGCCTGGCGCGCATCGGACTGATCGCCGTCCGGCCGCATACAGGCCGGCCACGGGGCATGCCGGCCATTCGGCTGACTTGGGTTGCTCGCCCATCGCGCCCATAATCGCGCCATGGACATCCACTCCGACCATCCCGACCATGGCTTCCAGTTCCCCGGCGTTTTCGAGATCACCGCCATGGGTCCAGCGGGCGTAGGCCTCGAAGAACGCATTCCGGAACTGCTGGAAGCCATCGGCATCACCGTGCTGCGCGAAACCGTCGCCGCGCGCAATTCCTCCGGCGGCAAGTTCGTCTCGATCCGGCTCAGCTTCCATGCCGAAGACCGCAGCCGCTACGAAGCCGCCCACGAAGCTCTGCGCGCCGAACCGAGCATCAAGTGGACGCTGTAGCGGTCCCCCCGGCGCAGGTCCGCGACCTCGGCCGCGTGGCCTACGAACCCGTATGGCGGGCGATGCAGGGCTTCACCGACGCCCGCACCGCCGACACGCCCGACGAACTCTGGCTGGTCGAGCACGACCCCGTCTTCACCCTTGGCCAGGCCGGCAAGCCCGAGCACGTGCTGATGCCGGGCGACATCCCGGTGCTGAAGGTCGATCGCGGCGGCCAGGTGACCTACCACGGCCCGGGCCAGATCGTGGCCTATCCGCTGCTGGACCTGAAACGGCTGAAGGTCGGCGTGCGCGATTACGTGTGCCGGATCGAGCAGGCGCTGATCGACACCCTGGACCACTGGAGCATCCACGCCGAACGCCGCGACGGCGCCCCCGGCGTTTACGTGGCCGGGGCCAAGATCGGCGCGCTGGGCATCCGCGTCCGCCGCGGCTGCACCTTCCACGGTCTGGCGTTCAACGTCGCCATGGACCTGACGCCCTTCCACCGCATCAACCCCTGCGGCTACGCCGGGCTGCAGGTGACCTCGATGCTAGACTTGGGCGGCCCTTCCGGCCTGGACGCGGTCAAGCCGGTCCTGCTGGACAACCTGGCGAAGCAGTTCGATCTGCAACTGCAGACCGCGCCGCCGCCGGACCTGACCGCTCTCGCCGCACTGTCCCCACTTTCCGTCGCTGCCGCCGCAGCGGCCTAGGCCATCCAGCATGTCCACGCCGAGCCCGTCCTCCGAGAAGCGCATTCCGCTCACCGTCGTCCCCGGCGATGCGCCGGCGTCGCTAGAACCCGGAGTCAAGCAGATGGCCGGCGACAAGATCGCGCGTTCGCCGGTGCAGTTCGCCGATGCCCCGGCCCTGCGCAAGCCGTCCTGGATCCGGGTGCGCATTCCGTCCGGCAACGCAGTGCAGAACCTCAAAGCCAAACTGCGCGAGAACCGCCTGGTCACGGTCTGCGAGGAAGCCAGCTGCCCCAACATCCACGAGTGCTTCAGCCACGGCACCGCCACGTTCATGATCCTCGGCGAGGTCTGCACCCGCCGCTGTTCGTTCTGCGATGTCGCCCACGGCCGTCCGAAGCCGCCGGACGCCGACGAGCCGCTGAATCTGGCGCGCACCATCGCCGACATGGGCCTGAAATACGTGGTGGTGACCAGCGTCGACCGCGACGACCTGCGCGACGGCGGCGCCCAGCATTTCGTCGACTGCATCGCTGCGGTGCGCGAACACAGCCCGCAGACGAAGATCGAGATCCTCACCCCCGACTTCCGCGGCAAGGGCCGCATGGAGCGGGCGCTGGAGATCCTGGCGAAGAACCCGCCGGACGTGTTCAACCACAATCTCGAAACCGTGCCCGATCTGTACCGCAACGTCCGCCCGGGCGCCGATTACCAGTGGTCGCTGACCCTGCTGCAGCAGTTCAAGGCCCAGCATCCCGACGTGCCGACCAAGAGCGGCATCATGCTCGGCCTCGGTGAAACCATGGAACAGGTCGAAGGCACCCTGCGCGACCTGCGCGCGCACGATGTCGACATGGTGACCATCGGCCAGTACCTGCAGCCCAGCGCCCACCATCATCCGGTGATGCGCTACTGGACCCCCGACGAATTCAAGGCGCTGGAGGTCTACGGCATGTCGCTGGGCTTCACCCACGTCGCTTCCGGCCCGATGGTGCGCAGCTCGTACCACGCCGACAAACAGGCCGCGGACGCCGGTTTCGCCTGATCGCGTCACCGCGCGCGGCGAACGCACTGTCCCGCCGACGACGACGCGACATCCGCGCCGCGCGCACAGCACGCGGCGAACACCGCCGATCCTCGTTTTGAAGATGAACGCGAACCCCGACCGGTCGTCGGGTGGACGCATCCCGTCCGTCAGCCATGACCTTGGGCGGTGTGTACGCGTCGAAACTTTCGGTACTCTCCAGAGTCGTAGGCTAGAGGCGCGGGTTTAGGCCCGGTGCATCCGCACACCGCATTCTCTTCGTCTCATGTGTCGTACCCTGCGTTTGCGTACACCGGTTCTCGACACGCACCTCCCCACACGTTCGCTTCAATCAACGACGCATCAACCAACGAGACTGCCGATGAAAGTCGCCAAAGCCCTTCCGGTTTCCCTGCTCGCCCTCGCGCTCACCGTGCCGGTGGCTTGGCTGACGGCGCAAGCCGACGCCGGCAGCCCCAGCGCCGAGCAGGCCACCGCCGCGAAACTGGTCTACGGGGTGCTGTCCGACAGCCGTTACGCCTACCGCCCGCGGGCGCTGGACGACAAGCTGTCGGCGGAGATGCTGGATCGCTATCTCGAATCGCTCGATCCCGGAAAACTCTTCTTCACCGCTGCCGACATCGCGAAACTCGACGCCTACCGCACCCGGTTGGACGATGCGATCAAGAGCGGCGAAGTGGCGCCGGCGTTCGAGATGTTCGGCCTGTACCAGCAGCGCGTGAATAGCCGCGTCGCGCATGCCCGCGGCCTGCTTGGGAAAGACCTCTTCAATTTCGAAGGCGACGACCGCTGGAACTACGACCGCGAAGACGCGCCGTGGGCCGCCGATACCGCCGAACTCGACAAACTGTGGGAGCAGTCGGTACGCAACGACTGGCTGCGCCTGAAACTGGCCGGCAAGCAGCCCGAAGACATCCGCAAGACCCTCGACAAGCGTTACGCCAACATGGCCAAGGGCGTGGCCGAGTTGAACGGCATCGACGCCTTCCAGACCTTCCTCAACGCCTACGCCACGTCGATCGATCCGCATACCGATTACTTCGACCCGCGCGCCGCCGACCGCTTCGAGCAGAGCATGAGTCTGTCGCTGGAAGGCATCGGCGCGCAGCTGCAGAAGCAGGAAGACGTGGTGGTGATCCGCGAGCTGATCGCGGGCGGCCCGGCGATGCTCAGCGGCAAGCTCAAGGCCGGCGACCGCATCGTCGGCGTCGGCCAAGGCGCAAGCGGGCCGATGGAAGACGTGGTCGGCTGGCGCATCGACGACGTGGTCGAAAAGATCAAGGGCGCGAAGGGCACCCAGGTGCGCCTGGACATCGTGCCGGCCGAGGCGGTGCTGGACAGTAAGCCGACGCGCATCGTGCTCAATCGCGCCAAGATCCGGCTCGAAGAGCAGGCCGCCAAGGGCGAGGTGCTGAACGTGCCCGCCGCCGGCGCCGAGCCCGCGCGCCGCATCGGCGTGATCAAACTCCCCGCGTTCTATCAGGACTGGGAAGGCCGCCGCACCAACAGCAACGATTACGCCTCGGCCTCCCGTGACGTGGATCGCCTGCTGCGCGGCTTCCGTACCCAGAAGCTCGACGGCGTGGTCATCGATCTGCGCAACAATGGCGGCGGTTCGCTGGCCGAGGCGGTGGAACTGACCGGCCTGTTCATCGACAAGGGCCCGGTGGTGCAGGTGCGCGAATCCGGCGGCCGCGTGCAGGTGGACAGCGACTCCACTGCGGGCGTTGCCTGGGACGGTCCGCTGGCGGTGCTGATCAACCGGGGCTCGGCGTCGGCATCGGAAATCTTCGCGGGCGCGATCCAGGATTACGGCCGCGGCCTGATCATCGGCGAAACCAGCTTCGGCAAGGGCACCGTGCAGAACCTCGTCGATCTGGACCGCTGGCCGATGAACGACGGCAAGCGCTTCGGCCAGGTCAAGCTGACCATCGCCCAGTTCTTCCTGCCGGGCGGCAGCAGCACCCAGAACAGGGGCGTGGTGCCGGACATCAAGTTCCCGGTCACCGTGGACGCCACCGAATTCGGCGAAAGCACCTACAAGAACGCGCTGCCGTGGACCCGCATCGCGGCCGTGCCGCACACCCGCTACGGCGATTTCGGTCCGCTGCTGCCGCAGCTGGAAACCCTGCACAGCGCGCGCGTCGCGCAGGACAAGGAATTCCAGTGGTGGTCGGAAGATATCGCCCAGTTCCGCGAGGAAGTGGCGAAGAAGTCGATCTCGCTCAACGAGGCCTCGCGCCGCGCCGAGCGCGACCGCGATGCCGCCAAGCGCAAACAGCGCCAGGAAGCCCGTAAGGCCATCGGCCTGGATCTGGATCCGCTGAGCGACGACACCGACGACGGCCTGACCGCCGGCGAACGCGACATCGCCAAGGACGCCGCCCGCGAAAAGGCCGCCGAAAAGCGCCCGGACCCGCTGCTGCGCGAGTCGGCCGCGATCCTGGCCGATGCGGTGCAGGTGCTGGGTAACGACAAGCCGCTCTCGGCGCAGGTGCTGCTGACCGCGCCGACGCAGCCGGGGCACTGGGTGAACAACTGACCCCCGACACCGCGACACCGGGATATGGAAACGGGCCCTGCGGGGCCCGTTTCCGTTTCGCGCCGCGAACGTGTCGAAGCCCGGAGCCTTCCGCGACCTGCGGGCCGACGTTCACTGGCGTGCGCGTCCGGATCGACGCGCCACGGTTGCGGTTTCCCTCGCCAGCACGGCGTGGGCGCAGGAAAGGCGAGCGTCCTGCGCGGCCGGGTGCCGGGGCGATGCTCGATCCCGCGCAGTCGATCGCCGCCGACGATGGCGAATCGATGGTTTGACCAGGACGATGGCGAGAGCGCAGGTCGAAGCGGATGTCGATCGATCGTGCGGCGCGCGCGAAGATGCCTGTCGGCGCGGCGCAGTGCGCCATCGCAGGATCGCCGAATCCACCATGCGCGCCGTGGCGCGATCACGCATCGATCACGATCCGATCAAAACGGGCCGCGCGACGGCGCACGAGGGCCATGGCGATCGAACGATCCGATTTCGACGCAGGTCGGACGTCGAAGCAAGACCGATCGCCCGGGCGCGTCGCAAGTCCATGAGCGGCTTGATCGATCGAACCGGAACGTCCGCATCGTCCGGACAAGAACGTAGCCGCCGACTTCTTCGCAATCGCCTCGAAATCGCATCGACGATGATGACGGGATCGACATCATCGATTCGTGATCGATTCGTGATCGGATCGTGATGCGGATCGTCTTGATTTCAAGGATCGGTCTGCATATACCGAATCGGCCCGCGATGCCGCTACTGCTGCAAAGATCGCGTCCCGAAGCGGAATGCGGGCCTCACTCGAATCATCCGAAAACAGGGAACCGATCAGTCTCCGCGTCGCCTCGATCGAGGCCGGAAGGCTCCATGATCCAATCAACTAGGGAAAAGACATGAATCGATACATTCGTAAGGACATGCGTGTCGCGAAAACCTTCGTCGCGATGTCGATCGCCATCGCGACCTTCTCCGCCGGTGTCGCTTCCGCGCAGGATCGCCGCCCGGTGCTCACCCGCGAAGTCGCCCACGCGATGAAGCGCGACCTGCACATGAACGATGCGCAGCTGACGCGCTATTTCCAGGCGGAACGAACCGCTTTCGCCAGTGAGGAACTGATCGCCCGGCGTCTCGGCGCCAGTTATGCCGGCAGTTGGCTGGAGCGCGGGTCGGATGGCGAATTCCGCTTCGTCGCGGCCACGACGGGTACGGCCAGGAGGGCCATGCCCTTCGGCGTCGAATTGCGGCACCATCGCTATTCGCTGCTCGAGTTGGACAATGCGGTCGAAGAGTTGAATCGGATTCGCGCGGCGATGCCGAAAAAGGCGAACCTGGATGCCATCGAGTCGTGGGGCGTGGACGTGCAGAACAATCGCGTCGTCGTCACCTATGCGCCGAGTCATGTCCTCAAGGCGATCGACTTCGTCGCCTCCAGCACCGTGGACGCGAACATGTTCCGTTTCGAGAGTTCGAAGGAAGCGCGTCCGGCGCCCTTCGCGCTCGCGGTCGGGGGCAACTCTTACGACAGCTTCCAGAGCTGCTCGATCGGATTCACGGTCCGCAAGGCCTCGACTACGAGCGACTACGGTTTCGTCAGCGCCGGCCATTGCGGTCCACTCGGCGCAGCGGCCTACATCCTGGGCGAGTACGTCGGCAACGTCCAGCGCAGCGACTTCAGTTCCACGGGCGACATGAATTTCATCGACGTCAAACTCGGCCAAAACGTCGCGAACTACGTCAACAAGTACGACACTACCGTCCTGGTGGTCAGAGGCTACAGCTCGGCAGCGGTCGGGACGGCCGTATGTCGTTCCGGAAGAGTCACGGGCTGGCGCTGCGGCACGGTCCTCAGCAAGAACGTTACGTACGGTTATGGCGGCGTTTCCGTCGCCGGATTGACGAAGACGAGCGCGTGCGGAGGGACGGGCGATTCCGGCGGCCCCTTCATCACGGGCTCGGGCATGGCGCAGGGCGTCACGGCGGCCGGCCCCTTGCCGTCGGGTCAATCCAACAACTGCAGTTCCACGAACCCTTCCACCTATTTCCAGCCGATCGGCGAGATCCTCAGCCGCTACGGCCTGGTGCTTTATCTGGGGTGAGCCCGGCCCGGCGTCTGGTTCGCAGCCACCGCGGCGCACCAGACGCCCTGCATCCGCGATTCCTGCGATCGGCGCCGCGAGACGATCGACGCTTCGTGGACAAGCGGCAGGATGAGGCGCATGCGGGACATGCGCCTCTTGCGTGGTCGGGCGTCGAGGCGATGCCCGATCCACGGCAGTCGATGCCCGGTGACCAGGACAAAGAGCGGTCTCCGCGGCAGGCGGTTGGTCGACTGCATCGCGGGCAGGTCTCGTCGGGACGATGGCGGCACGCTTCGTGCCCTGCGCAAGAATCGGATAGCGCCCCCGCGGCACCGGCCGTAGCCTGTGCCCATGACGAAGACCACCCGCCCCGATCCCCTCGACCAGGCCCGTGCGCTGCTCGATGCCGGCGAGCCCACGCTGCAGGCGCTGGCCGAGACCCTCGGCCTCAGCGCGTCGCACCTGCAGCGGCGCTTCCGTGCGCGGTTCGGATTGAGCCCGGCTGAATATCTTGCCCAGCGCAAACTCGGCACGCTGAAGTCGGGCTTGCGTGAGGGTCGCGATGTCAGCGCGGCGCTGTACGACGCCGGATACGGGTCGCCATCGCGGGTCTACGAAACCGGCGCCGCGAAACTCGGCATGACGCCCGCGCGCTACCGCGCCGGCGGCGACGGCGAGGAGATCCGCTGGAGCATCGTCGACACCGCGCTGGGGCAGGCCATCGTCGCCGCCACCGCGCGCGGCATCTGCATGGTCGAGCTGGGTGACGATGTCGATGCGCTGGTTCACAAGCTCCACGCCGAATTTCCGCGCGCGCAACTGCAGCAGGTCGATGCCGGCCGCGACGAATTCCTCGCGCCGCGCGTGCGTGCGGTCGCCGATGCGCTGGCCGGCAACGGCGCGGCGTCGATGCGGATCCCGGTCGATCTGATCGGCACCGCATTCCAGAAGCGCGTCTGGGATGCGCTGATGAAGATTCCGCGCGGCGAGACCCGCAGTTATGCCGAACTCGCCGCAGCGCTCGATGCGCCGAAGGCCGCGCGCGCGGTCGCCAGCGCCTGCGCGCACAACCGCGTCGCGATCGTCGTCCCGTGTCATCGGGTGATCCGCGGCGACGGTTCGCTGGGCGGGTATCGCTGGGGCCTGGCGCTGAAGCAGCAGTTGCTGGGCCGCGAATCCGCCAGCGCCTCGTCCGCGGGCGTCCCGTAGGAGGGCCTTCAGGCCCGAGCTTTTCGCTGTTATCGCGGCTGAAGCCCCGCCTGCATCCTCCATCGCGGCTCGCGTCGCTCCCACGAAACGATGGGTGGCCAGTAGGAGCGGCGGAAGCCGCGATGGGCCGCCGGAAGTCTTTCCGTTGTTCATCGCGGCTTCCGCCGCTCCTACAGAGGGTCGCGGCTCCCGCCGTTCCTACAAAACCAGACGGCGCCACAGTGTTCCGCGGTGCGGCGCAATCGACAGGAACGCCGTCGGTCGCGCGGGCGTAGAATGCCCGGGTCGCCGCGCCGCTCTGCGATTCCGCACACCGCACGCGCCGCACGCACGTCCCCGATTCCTCTCTTCCGAGCACTGCGATGGCCTCTCCATCCGCGGCCGCCCTGCGGCCTGCCTCCGCTCTCGCCATCGCGCTCGCGCTGGCGTCGGTGTATCTGGTCTGGGGCTCGACCTATCTGGGCATCCGTTTCGCGCTGGAAGGCGGCTGGCCGCCGCTGCTGGCGGTGGCCGGCGGGCGCATGCTGCTGGCCGGTGGCCTGATGTACGCGGTGCTGCGCTGGCGGGGCATGGCGGCGCCGACGCGCGGGCAGTGGCCGGCGCTGGCGTTCATGGGCCTGCTGATGATGCTGCTGGGCAACGGCATGGTGGTGCTGGCCGAGGAACAGGTGTCGTCCGGGCTGGCCGCCATCGCCATCGCCTCGATGCCGTTGTGGATGGGCCTGTTCGGCGCGATGGCCGGCCGCCATCCCAGCCGCGGCGAATGGCTGGGCATCGGCATCGGTTTCCTCGGCGTGCTGTGGCTCAATGCCGGCAGCAGCCTGTCGTCCGCGCCCAGCGGTCTGGTGATGTTGCTGATCGCGCCCATCGCCTGGGCTTTCGGTTCGGTGTGGTCGCGCGGACGCGATCTGCCGTCGCCGTTCATGGCCGCCGCCGCGCAGATGCTCTGCGGCGGGGCGATGCTGGTGGTGCTGGGTCTGGCGATGGGCGAACGACTGCCCGTCGCGCCGACCGCGCACGGCACGGCCGCGCTGATCTATCTCGCGCTGTTCGGTTCGATCATCGGTTTCGGCGCTTACGTCTGGCTGCTGAATCACGTGCGGCCGGCGCTGGCGTCCAGCTACGCCTACGTCAATCCGCCGATCGCGGTGCTGCTGGGCGCCTGGCTCGGCGGCGAACATTTCAGCCTGCACGATCTCGGCGCACTGGCGGCGATCCTGGTCGGCGTGGTGGTGATCAGCCGGGCGAAATCGCGCGTCGAAGTCGTGCCGCCGCAGGCCACCGCGTCGAAGCCGTCGGACGCCTGATGCCCGGCCTCGATCGCAAGGGTTTATTGATCGCCGCCAGCGCGTTCGTGCTGTGGGGATTGATGCCGCTGTACTGGCATCTGCTCAAGGCGGTGCCGTCGCTGCAGATCGTCGCCCACCGCGTTCTGTGGTGCGCGGTGTTGGTGGCGCTGTGGCTGCTGTGGTCGCAGGGCCGCGGCTGGTTCATGGCGATCCTGGCGCAGCCGCGGCTCGCCGCGATGCTGACCCTCAGCGGGCTGTGCATCGGCGTGAACTGGGGCCTGTACGTCTGGGCGGTGAACGCCGGGCACGTGGTCGAAAGCAGCCTCGGCTATTTCATCAATCCGCTGCTCAACGTGGTGATCGGCACGCTGTTCCTGCGCGAGCGCCTCAACCCGACGCAGTGGGTGTCGGTCGCCATCACCGCCGCCGGCGTGCTGTGGCTGACCTTCAACTACGGCAGCTTCCCGTGGATCGCGCTGGCGCTGGCGACCTCCTTCGGCATCTACGGGGTGATCCGCAAGCTCGCGGCGGTGGATTCGGTGACCGGGCTCGGTTTCGAGAACTCGGTGCTGCTGCTGCCGGCGCTGGGTTATCTGCTGTGGATCGAAAGCAGCGGCCAGGGCGGGTTCTTCAGTGGTTGGGGTTTCGGCGTGGACGCGCTGTTGATCTTCGGCGGCGCCCTGACCGCGCTGCCGCTGATCGCCTTCTCGTTCGCGGTGCGGCGCGTGCCGCTGTCCACCATCGGCCTGATGCAGTACGTCGCCCCGACCCTGCAGTTCCTGATCGGCGTGCTGGTGTTCCGCGAAAGTTTCGACCGCGACCGCGCGATCGGCTTCATCGTGATCTGGATCGCGCTGGCGATCTTCGCCGTCGACAGCCTGCGCCGGGCGCGGGCAGCTGTGATGGCGGAGCGGCCTTAAGGTCGCTGATCCGCGGGTTCGTAGAGCGGAGCGAAGCTCCGCTGTCATGTGTCCGGAGGTGGGCAAAAGAGCAGCGGAGCTTCGCTCCGCTCTACGTAGTGGGAAGCCGGGAAGGCGGAGACGTGCGGCTTCAGGCCGGCCCAGACAGAGGCCAGACCAACGATATCCGGGCCGTGTCTACGGCTGACAGAAACAAAACGACGACTGCACCTGTAGAGCGGAGCGCAGCTCCGCTGCTGTTTGTGCGAGCTAGAGAGCAGTGGAGCTTCGCTCCGCTCTACGCGGCGGCAGAGATGCGGAACGCCTTGCCGGCATGCCGGCAAGGCGTTCCGTGCGGGTTGCGAAGCCCGTCAGGCGCTGCGCAGCGCCGTGGTCACCGACTGACGCGCCGCCATCCACGCCGGGATCAGGCCGCCGATGAAGCCGACCGCGACCGAGATCAGCAGGCCGATGCCCACCAGGGCCGGCGTGACCTTGAACGCGAACGCCACCTGGGTGAAGTTGGCGCCGATGGTCGAGACCGACATGTTATTGAACAGCACATAGGCGATCAGCGCACCGATCACTCCGCCCACCAGCGCCAGGAACAGCGCTTCGATCATCACCGAGACCAGCACCGGGAATCCGCCGAAACCGATGGCGCGCAGCGTGGCGATCTCCTTGGCGCGGGTGGCGACCGCCGCGAACATGCTGTTGAGCGCGGCGAAGATCGCGCCGAGCGCCATGATCGAGGTGACCACGGCCGCCAGGATGCCGATGGTCTGGCGGAACTGTTTGGTCTGGTCGCTGAAATATTCCTGCTGCGAGATCACGTCCACGTTGAGCCGCGGGTCGGCCTTCAGCGCCGCGCCCAGGCCCTTGAGCGATTTCTCGCTTTCCATGCCGGCCAGCACCGAGCTGTAGCCGGTGCGGCCGAAGCTGGACTGCGCGACTTCCACGTCGGTCCACAGCTCGCTTTCGTGCGCGTCGCCGGACTCGAACACGCCGACCACCGTCCAGTCCGAACCGCGCATGCGCAGGGTCTTGCCGACCTGCGCGTCGTCGTACTGCTTGCTCACGCTGCGGCCGACCACCAGTTCGCGCAGGCCCGGCTTGAACATCCGGCCCTCGACGATCTTCAGCTCGGGACGCAGCGCGAACGCCGCCGGCTCCACGCCGCGGACGGTGAGGTTCGAACCGTTGACCTTCTCGCCGATCTTGAACAGCTCGGCGATCACGATCATTTCGGCCGAGGCCAGCGGCTTGCCGTCGGCGCCCTTGCGGATGCCGGGGCCGAGCTTGATCAGGTTGGTCTCCTCGCGCCCCAGGCCCGAGTTCAGCTCGGTGGCGGAGCCGCCGCGCATGACCAGGGCGTTGTCCTTGCTGCCGGTGGCGGCGAGGGTGGCGCTGAAGCCTTCGCTCATCGCCAGCAGCGCGGTGAACACCGCGACCACGCCGGCCAGGCCGATGATGATGACCAGCGACGGCCCCCATCGCTCCGGGATGCTTTTGAGGTTGACGCCGGTAATGGCGAAGATCTGCGACAGCATGGGAATTCTCCTGAAAGGGGTGCGGTCAGCGGCCCGCGAGGGCGTCGACGATCTTCAGCCGCTTGGCGCGCAGCGCGGGCAGCAGCCCGACCGCGAGGCTCAGCAACAGGATGGCGATGATGCCGGCGGTCCAGACGCGCCACTCCACGCGCAGCGGAATCGGGATGCCGTTCTGCGCCATGAGCCAGCCGGCGATCGTGGCCAAACCCAGTCCGATCAGGCCGCCGATGGCGCACAGCGCCACCGTTTCGGCCATCACGAAGCCCAGCACGGTGCCGTCGGAGAAGCCCAATGTTTTCAGCACCGCCATCTCCGGCACGCGCTCGCGCATGCTCTGGGCCATGGTGTTGCCCACCACCAGCAGCAGGGTGAAGAACACCGCGAACAGGATCCAGCGCACGATCAGGCCGATGTCGCCGAACTGCTTGACGAAGCCGAGGTTCCAGTCCTTCTCGTTCTGGGTCTTGGTCTCGTCGGGCGAGTTCTCGAACTTCGCGTCGATGATCCGCGCCACCTTCGCGGCATCGTCGGGATTCTTGAGCTTGATCAGATAGATGCCGCCGGCGCCGCTGCCGAACTGGTTTTCTTCGTCGAAATAGCCGTGGTTGATCCAGACCTGGGTGGCCTGGCGTTTCCACTCCTCGTCCTTGCCCTCGACGATGCCCACCAGGTCGAACACCCAGTCCTTGCTGCCGTTCTTCTGCGGAAAGATATTCGAGCTGATCGGCACCTTCTGGCCGACTTTCCAGCCGTACTGGTCGGCCACTTTGCGGCCGGCGACCATGGCGGTGCGGGTCTCGGCGAACTGCTTCCACTGCGCTTCGGGCAGCTCCCACTCGGGATAGACCGCATGGAAACGCAGCGGGTCGACCGCCAGCGCGACCAGTTGGTCCTTGCCCTGCCACACGCCGCCGAACCACTGCGACTGGGTCACCGCTTCCACGCCCGGCACCTGTTCGATCTCGGCGCGCATGCGCATCGGCAGCGATTGGGTGAAGGACACGCGGGCCTGGGTGATGAGGCGGGCGGTGCCGAGGAAGTCGGCGCCGGCGCTGAAGAGTACGTTTACCGACTGCAGCAGCCCGAAGAGCAGGAACGCGGTGACGATGGACAGCATCGTCAGCGAGGTTCTGGCCTTCTTGCGGAACAGATTGGCGATGACGAATCCGGTCTTGGTCATGTCGATCTCCCTGCGTCGGCTCAGGCCGTCGCGTGCGCGGCGGCTTGTTCTGCGGACTGTTCGATCAGCCGACCCTTGTCGAGGTGCAGCGTGCGGCTGGCGTATTCGGCGGCCAACGGATCGTGGGTGACCATCACGATCGTCTTGCCGTGTTCGCGGTTGAGCGTCTGCAGCAGGGTCAGGATTTCGTCGGCGGTCTTGCGGTCCAGATCGCCGGTGGGTTCGTCGCAGACCAGCAGGCTGGGGTCGGACACGATAGCGCGGGCGATGGCGACGCGCTGTTCCTGGCCGCCGGACAGCTCGCGCGGCTTGTGCTTGCCGCGGTCGGCCAGGCCCACCACCTGCAGCGCCACTTCGGCGTTGCGCTTGCGCTGCGCGGCGTTGAGTCTGGTCAGCAGCAGCGGCAGTTCGACGTTGCCCTGCGCGGTGAGCACCGGCATCAGGTTGTAGAACTGGAACACGAAGCCGACGTTGGCTGCGCGCCACTGCGCCAGCTGGCCGGCGCCGAGGCTGTCGATGCGCTTGCCGTCGATGTCGATCTGACCGCTCGTGGGCTGGTCCAGGCCGCCGATCAGGTTCAGCAGCGTGGTCTTGCCGGAGCCGGAGGGCCCCATGAGTGCGACGAAGTCGCCCTTGGGGATTTCCAGGTTGATGCCGTGCAGGACTTCGACCTGCTGCTTGCCGCGGGTGTAGCGCTTGGTGACGTCGCGGATGCTGATCAGTGCGGACATGGGCGGTCTCTCACAGGGTCGGACGATGGATTGGAGTGCGCCGGGGGCGCAGGGCGTGCCGGGGGACGGCTGGTTGTTCGGTAGGGCGTTCGGTGCGGGCGATTATTCGGCCGTCTTCTCGACGACTTCGGCGCCGTCCTGCAGCGTCGCGGGCGGGCCGGACACCACGGTATCGCCGGGGGCGAGGCCGGACAGCACCACGCGCTGTTCGCCGCGCACTTCGCCGGTCTGCACCGGGGTGGCTACGGCCTTCAGCGCTTCGACCACGAACACGACATCGGTGTCCTTGCCGTCGATCTGGCGCTGGGTGATGGCATTGGTCGGCACCAGTACGCCGACCGGCCGGGGCGCGCTGGCGGCCGCGTCCGGCTTGATCTGGTCGAGGAAGCTCACCCGCACGCCCATGTCCGGCACGATCCGGCCGTCGCGCTGCTTGAAAGCGATGCGCACCTTCACCGTGGCCTTGCTGCGGTCGGCGGTGGGAATGATGGCGATGACCTCGGCCGGGATCTTCCAGTCCGGGTAGGCGTTGAGCGTGGCTTCCACCGGCATTTTCGGCTGGACCTTGCCGATGTAGGCCTCGTTGACGTCGACCTCGATCTCCAGCGAATCCATGTCGACGATGGTGCCGATGCCGGTGCGGGTGAAGCCGCCGCCCGCGGCCGACGGCGAGATGATTTCGCCCGGCTGCGCGGACTTGGCGATGATGATGCCCGCGAACGGCGCGCGGACCACGGTGTTGTCCACGCCGTTGTCGGCGATGCGCAGCGAATCGGACGACACTTGGGTATTGCGCTGCGCGGTGGCGAGCTGCGCGCGCAGCGAGTCGCGCACGGCGATAGCCTGGTCGTACTGCTGGCGCGAGACCAGTTTCTGGCCGACCAGTTGTCCAAGGCGGTTCGCGTTGAGTTCGGCTTCCTTGAGCTGCGCCTGCACGCTGCCGGCCTGGCTGCGCGCGGCTTCCAGCTGCGACACCGCGAGCGTGCGCGCAGAATCGGCGTCGATCGGATCCAGCGTGGCCATGATCTGTCCGGCCTCGACCCGCATGCCTTCCTCGATCAGCACTTCGCGGACCTTGCCGGTGACTTTCGCCGAAACCGTGGCGATGCGGCGCGGCACGACATACCCGGTGGCGTCCAGCACCGATGCGGCGCCGCTGCTGGTGGCGGCGATGGGCGTGGCGGTGGCGGTCTGCACTTCGATGCCGTCCTCGCCGCCGAACAGCGCCCAGCCGCCGGCCCCAAGCCCGATCACGACGGCGACCGCAAGCAGGCCCAGCCACAAACCGCGCCGCGAGGGCGGGGGTTCGGCGGAAGCGCTGCGGTCGATGCGGAGTTCCTTGAGCAGATCGGCGTTCGTATTCATTGTCTTCCTGAGCGGACTCTATCCCCGAAGTGTGACCGAAAACCGCAAAACAGCCCAAGGGTAACGGTTCGGTCCTGCCTCCAGTCCAGGTCCTGCCTCCAGTCCAGGTCGCACGCGCTGCATCGGCAGGGGCGATGGGGCAAGAGTAATGCCTCGGATACAGCCCGTCAGCTGACGAATGTCATGGTGGATGGCTGACGCATCCGACTGCCGGCGCGTGGCCGGGGCCCCTAGTCTGGCCCCATCGCCACCAGAGTGTCCCACGATGAACGCGTCCGCCCAGAACCTCGCGCAGTTGCGCGGCATCCATCGACGCTACGGCAACACCGTCGCCCTGGACGGCATCGACCTGTCCCTGCATCGCGGCGAAGTGCTGGCCCTGCTCGGCGCCAACGGCGCCGGCAAGAGCACTGCGATCGGCCTGCTGCTGGGGCTGCTGGCCCCGGATCGGGGCGAAGCCACGCTGTTCGGCCAGGCGCCCGGGGCGCTGGGCGCGCGCCGGCGCAGCGGGGTGATGCTGCAGTCGGCCGGCATTCCGGACAACCTGCGCGTGGCCGAGCTGCTGGATCTCACCCGCAGCTATTACCCGGCGCCGCGCAGTGTGGCCGACTGCGTCGCCCTGGCCGGTCTGGACGGCCTGCTGGATCGCAACTACCGCCGGCTGTCCGGCGGCCAGCAGCGGCGGGTGCAGTTCGCGCTGGCGATCTGCGGCAATCCCGAGGTGTTGTTCCTCGATGAGCCGACCACCGGCCTGGACATCGACGCGCGCCAGCGGATGTGGGCGACGATCCGCGCACTGGTGGCCGCCGGCACCGGCGTGCTGCTGACCACACATTATCTTGAGGAAGCCGAGGCGCTGGCCGATCGCGTGGTGGTGCTGAACCGCGGACGGGTCGCCGCTGCCGGCACCATGCAGGACGTGCGCGCGCTGGTGTCGCAGCGGCGCATCCGCTGCCTGTCGGCGCTGGACGCGGCGCGGATCGCGAGCTGGCCCGGCGTGCGCAGCGCGACCCGCGGCCACGACGGCGGCGGTCACGACGGTAGCTTGGCGCGCATCGAGGTGCTGACCGACGCCGCCGAAGCGGTGGCGCGGCGGCTGCTGGCCGAGGACGCGGCGCTGGGCGAACTCGAAATCCAGCGCGCCGGTCTGGCCGAGGCCTTTCTCGAACTCACCCGCGACCCTGTCGACGCCGACGCGGCGACACACCAGAAGGAAGCCGCATGAACGCCACGCCTGTCTTCGTCGAGCAAGCCCACGCCGCCGATGCCGCGGCCGCTGCCGCCGCCGCGCACTCGCCGCTGCGCAGCTATCTGCTGGAAGCCAGATACGAATGCCTGCGCCTGCTGCGCACGCCCTCGTTCGCGCTGCCTTCGCTGCTGTTCCCGCCGCTGTTCTATCTGCTGTTCGGCGTGCTGCTGAACACATCCAACGGCGACGCCGCGCGCTACCTGCTCGCCACCTACGGCGTATTCGGGGTGATGGGGGCCGGGCTGTTCGCGTTCGGAGTGACCGTGGCGCTGGAGCGCGAGCAGGGCTTCCTGATCTACAAACGTGCGCTACCCATGCCCCCGGGCGCCTATCTGTTCGCGAAAATGGCGATGATGATCCTGTTTGCGTCGCTTATTTCGCTACTGCTGGGGACGCTGGCGGCCACTGTCGGAGGCGTCGATTTGCGTACGTCGCAGTGGTTGCTGCTGTTCGTCGTGAATGTGGTCGGCGCGCTGCCGTTCGCCGCATTGGGCCTGTGCATCGGCACGATGATCGGGGGGCAGGGCGCGCCGGCGGTGATCAATATCCTGTATCTGCCGATGGCCTTCCTGTCGGGGCTGTGGCTGCCGCTGGAATCGCTGCCTGCGTGGATCGCCGGACTCGCGCCGGTGTGGCCTTCCTACCATCATTCGCAGATCGCGTTGAAAGTGGTCGGCATGGATGCCGGGGGCAGTCTCGGTCTGCATCTGGGGGTGTTGTTCGCCGTGACGGTGTTGTTCTTCCTGCTGGCCCGCTGGCGTTTGTCGACCTGAGCCGTCGATGGGCCACGCACCGGGTAGGGATGAACGTGTTGCTGCGGGATTGCGTCGCCTTCTGGCCGGCGACGAGCCTGCATGGACTGAGCAGGACCAATGGTGGGCCTGCGATGTCGGAAAGCGTCGTTTCGTCGACGGTCATCCATCCGATTCGTGGAGAAGAGTCATGGCAAGTATCAGAAAGTGGGGTGTTGCGCTCGTGATGTGCGGGGCGGCGATTGCCGCCGCGGCGAGCTATCGATATGCGAGCGACGGCTTCCGCGACGCGTCTGCGTCGAAGGTGTCCGCATCGTCCGCGACGGGCGCCTTGGCGTTGCCCGCCGGTCCCGCAGCCTCCGATGGCGGCGGGCGGGCGAAGGCCGTCGACGGCGATCCACGGCGCGGCAAGGGCACTTTCATCGTGATGATGAAAGAGGCGCCGCTCGCCACATACAAGGGCACGGTGCACGGCATGCCCGCGCCGGATCGCATCCGCAGCCCGCACGGCAAGCAGCGGATCGATGTCGCCGGTGGCGCGGCGAAGCGCTATGTCGGATATCTGCAGCGGCGACAGGCCGATCTGAAGACCCGCATGTCGGCGAGGATGGGACGCGATGTGAAACCGCGGCAGGCCATGCAGCATGCGGTGAATGCGATCGTCGTCGACCTCACCAGCGCCGAGGCCGCTGCCGTACGCGGCATGCCGGGCGTGCAGTTCGTCGAGGAATATCGCGAATACGCGCTTTCCGGCGACACCGGCCCGCAATTGATCGGCGCCGAGCCCGTGTGGAACGGGACCAATCCCGGGGCCGGCGGTCAGTACCGCGGCGAAGGGATGGTCATCGCGATCCTCGACACCGGCATCAATTTCGGCAGTCCGTCGTTCGCCGCCACCAGCCCGATCGGCGGTTATGCGCACGTGAATCCCCTGGGCAGCGGCACCTACGCGGGCACCTGCGCGAATTTCGGCGTGGACACGGGGCGCTGCAACGCCAAGCTGATCGGCGGTTACGATTTCGTTTGCGGCGAGCCGTCCAATCTGTGCGGCGCTGCCGATGTCCGCGAAGAGCCCGGTTTCGGCGATACCAACAGTCATGGCAGCCATACCGCCTCCATCGCCGCCGGCAATCCGCGCGATGTGGTGTATGCCGGCGTGTCGCGACGCATCTCCGGCGTGGCGCCGCGCGCAAACATCGTCGCCTACGATGTCTGCTACACCAATACGACTACAGGTGGCGGAAGATGCCCGCAGATTTCGTCGGTGGCGGCGGTCGACCAGATCGTCGCAGGCGGGATCGTCGATGTGATCAATTTCTCGATCGCAGGCGGCGACGAGCCGTGGAGCGAAGCCGTGTCACTGGCGTTCCTCGGCGCGGTCGAGGCCGGCGTGTACGTGTCCGCGGCCGTCGGCAATGCCGGCCCCGAACCGGGCGTGTTGGCCCATGTGGAACCCTGGGTCGCCTCGGTTGGCGCCGTGCAGCACGGACGCGGCGTGTATTCGCTGGCCCTGCAGGTGACCGGCCCCGCGCCGGTTCCCCCGAGCCTGGCGCCGGTGCTCATTACCGAAGGCTCCGCCGGCACGCCGCATAACACGACCATTCCCGGCACCACCCCGCTGAAGATCAGTGCGCGCATCGATGCCGTCGACGATGGCTGCGCCGCCTATGCGGCGGGCACGTTCACCGGTGCGATCGCGGTGATCCGTCGCGGCACCTGCAATTTCACGGTGAAAGCCGCCAATGCGGCGGCGGCGGGCGCGATCGCGGTCGTTATCGCCAACAACAGCGCCGGCACGATCTCGCCGCCGGTGCCCGGTGCCACGATCCGCGTGTTCGCGGTCACGCAGTCGGACGGCGATGCCCTGCGCGACTTCGCCGTATCGCGGCCCAATGCCACCGCACAGATCGGTTACCCGGTCATCCCGGTGCCCAACACGCCGGATGTGTTGGGCTGGTTCAGTTCGCGCGGTCCTGCCGGCCGGCTGAGCGTGCTGAAACCGGATTCCGTCGCGCCCGGCGTACTGGTGCTGGCCGCGATCTCCGGCCAGACCCTGACCGGCTTCGAGCAGGAGGTCGGCCTGAAAAGCGGCAGCTCGATGTCCTCGCCGATGCATGCCGGCGCCGCCGCGCTGGTCCGTCAGGCGCGACCCGCATGGACCGTGCCCGAAGTGAAGTCGGCGCTGGCATTGACCGCCAACCAGCAGGTGTTCAACGAAGATTCGGTCACGCCCGCCACGCCCTTCGGACGCGGCAGCGGGCGGATCCAGGTCGATCGCGCGATCAATGCCGGACTGGTGATGGATGAATCCGCCGCCAACTATCGCGCCGCGAATCCCGCGATCGGCGGCGATCCTGCGACGCTCAACCAACCGAGCCTCGCCAGCACCCGCTGTTTCCCCAGCTGCACCTTCGTCCGCAGATTCCGCAATACCCAGGCCGTGGCCAGCACATGGAACCTGGCGCTCGAAGGCCTGCCGGGCAGCGTGCCGGCGTCGGTGACCATTCCGGCCGGCGGCACGGCGCAGGTCAGCATCACCATCAGCCCCGTCGCTGCCAGCAATGCCTGGCAATTCGGCAACGTGGTGCTGTCCCAGCCGGGGTCGTCGTCCGCGACGCTGCGGATGCCGGTTGCCGTCATCACGACGCTCAACAAAGCGCGCAACGATTTCAACGGCGACGGCAAGAGCGACATCGTGCTGTGGAACCCGTCGATCTCGTATCTCGCGTACTGGATCATGAACGGTCCGGCCTACACCGGCTCGGGCGGCTTCGGTGTGGCTGCCGGCGCTGCGCCGGCGGCGACCGGCTTCCTGACCGCGATCCCGCAGACCTCGCTGCTGGCCCGCAACACCGCCACGCAGACGCTTTACAGCTATATCTGGAACGGCACCACGCATGCGCAGGGCACCGTCGGCGGCACGCCCCCCGATTGGGCCCTGATCGGCACCGGCGACATCGATGGCGACGGTAACGGCGACCTGTTCTGGCGCAACACCGGGACCGGCCAGTTCGCGTACTGGCTGATGAACGGTGCGGTCTATCTCGGCGGCCAGACCTACGGCACGCCGGTCACGTACGACATCGCCAGCATCGCCGATTTCAACGGCGACGGCCGCGTCGACCTGCTGTGGAACGATCCGGGCACCCGCAACGCCAGTGTCTGGACCAGCACCGGCGACGGCTTCTCGGTGGCCCAGATCGGCCAGTACGGCACCGATTGGAACATGGTCGGCACCGCCGACGTGACCGGCGACGGCAAGGCCGACATCGTGCTGCGCAACAACGACAAAACCTATCTGGCCTACTGGCGGATGGATGGCGCGGTCTACCAGGGCTCTTCGGCCTTCGGTCTGGTTTCGGACCGCGAACTGTTCACCACCGGCGATTTCGACGGCGACGGCAATGAGGATCTGGTGATCAACCGCGCCAGCGACCGCAGCCTCTACCTGTGGCGCAGCAATGGTTCGGTCTTCACCGAGACCGTCATCGGCCAGCACGGTGCGGAGTGGACCGTCGTGAAGTAATGAGCATGCGTCGTGGGCGTTGAAGCGCCGTTGCTGAAGCGAGCCGCATACCGCGGTGCGGGACGTGCGGGTGAAGGGAATCGCCCGCATCGTCCAACGGCTCGGCGATCGGCGATGACGTCGAGGATGTCTCTCATCGGGGCCCCTGACAGCGGTGTCGCGCCATCGACGAACGCGTTTCCCTCATCTTTTCCACTTGGAGTCCGAGATGCCGCAATCGTCGATACAGGGATCCACCTTGTCGCGCCGGCGCGCGCAGCGGGAGTGCGGACTTGTGATGACGACGCCAGACCAGCCGGCGCCGCGGGTCGATACTCGCGGTCGCGGGCGGACGTCGCCGGTCGCCCGCACGACATCCGGCGCTCGCCAGGATCCAGGCGAGCGCCGCGTCGGACCGGAAACGGGACCGAAAACGGTCGGCCCGGCGGCATCGATCGATCCCATCAGGAGGATGTATGAAACAAGGACTGAAGAAAGGCGCCGCCATCGCGGTGTTCGCGGCCATGATGACCCTCGCCGGCAGCGCCAGTGCGGCGGCCCCGAACATCCCGTGCACCAGCTCGCTGAACGGTTATACGACCTACACCACGTCCGGTGGCTGGCGCTACTACTACCAGTGCAGGACCCCGACGTGGGTTTTCCTGCGCGCCTGCCCCATCGCCGGCGGCTCCTGCGTCTACTGACCGCGTCCGCTCGCGGCGGGCCGAACCGCCTGCCGCGAGCATCCTGCTTCGCGTCGTGTCGGTCGTCGCATCGCATCAACCGCCATTGCATCGGCTCCTATCGCGGCGCCCGCCGGTGTTCTCCGGCAGGTGCCGAATCTTTTTCGATCACCGCCTCGCCGACCGCATCCCGCGCGTCCAGCGCGTCCAGCGCGATGCGTCGCACGCGCCGCGCCCGCCTTCCCCAGTACCATCCCCGGCCCGTCCTTCCGATCCGTGCCCGGGGCCGCCATGCCGCAACATGACCTGTCGCTGCCGCTGCGCCTGCGCGCGCGCCTGATTCCGGAAACCCACGGCCACGGCTGGGTGCCGTTCTACAACCTCGGCTATCTGGTGTTCCCGTTCCTGCCGATCGTGCTGTCGCTGTTCGGCGATCCCGGCAAGTGGCCGGGCCCGGTGCCGGACATGCTCGGCCCGACGCTGCTGGCGATGGCGGTCTTCCTGCCGGTGTACTTCGTCGCGTACCGCGCGACCGGCTTCCGGTCGCTGCTGTGCATGCTGGCCATGGCCGGCATCGGCTACGCGCTGATGCCGTTCAATTCCTTCGCCAATGCCTACACCATCTATGCGGTCGGTTTCGCGGCGATGCTGGGCGGTTCGCTGTGGGTGCGGCTGGCCTGGGCCGCGGCGATGCTGGCCGGCCTGCTGTTCGAGATCGTCGCGCTGCAATACCCGGTCTTCGTTTTCCTGATCACCCTGATCGTGTCGGTGGCGGTGTTCTTCGGCAACCACCATTTCGTCGAGAGCACCCGCAAGCGCGCCGAGCTGAAGCTGTCGCACGACGAAGTGCGCCGGCTGGCCACGGTCGCCGAGCGCGAGCGCATCGGCCGCGACCTGCACGATCTGCTGGGCCACACGCTGTCGCTGGTGGCGCTGAAAAGCGAACTGGCCGGCAAGCTGCTGCGCCGCGACCCGGATGCGGCGCACCGCGAAATCGTCGAAGTCACCCGGGTCGCGCGCGAGGCGCTGGCGCAGGTGCGCGCGGCGGTCACCGGCATCCGCGCCGCGGGCATCGCCGCCGAACTGGTGTCGGCGAAACTGCTGCTGGAAAGCGACGGCATCGGTTTCGACGCCTCGGCCGCTGTGCGCATGCTCGAAACCGGTCTGCAGGACAGCGGCGGCCTGCCCGCGTCCGTCGAAAGCGCGCTGGCGCTGACCCTGCGCGAAGCGGTGACCAATCTCCAGCGCCACGCGCATGCGCGGACGGCGCGGGTCGACTTCGCGATCGAAGCCGGCGAAGCGGTGCTGCGCATCGTCGACGATGGCCGCGGCGGCACGATCAGGCCGGGCAACGGCCTCAGCGGCATGCGCGAACGCATCGAAGCGCTGGGCGGACGGCTGCGGATCGACTCGAAAAAAGGCGAAGGCACGCGCCTCGAAATCCGCGTGCCGCTGGCCGCGCATGCGGGCGATGTCGTATCGGAAGGAGTGACGTCATGATCCGCGTGCTGCTGGCCGAAGACCAGGCGATGGTGCGCGGCGCGCTGAGCGCGCTGCTGTCGCTGGAAACCGATATCGAAGTGCTGGGCGCCGCCGCCGACGGCGAAGCGGCGTGGCGAGACCTGCAGCGGCTCAAGCCCGATCTGCTGGTCACCGACATCGAAATGCCCGGCCTCACCGGGCTGGAGCTGGCGCAGCGCATCCAGCGCCAGGCGCTGCCGATCAAGGTGGTGATCGTGACCACATTCGCCCGCGCCGGGTTCCTGCGCCGCGCCCTGGATGCCGGCGTCTGCGGTTATCTGCTCAAGGACGCGCCGGCCGAAGACCTGGCCGAAGCACTGCGCAAGGTGCATCGCGGCGGCCGCGCCATCGACCCGCAGCTGGCGCTGGAAGCGTGGTCGGAAGCCGATCCGCTCAACGATCGCGAACGCCAGGTGCTGCGCCTCGCCGGCGAGGGGCTGTCCGCGGGCGAGATCGCCGGCCAGCTCAATCTGTCGCAGGGCACGGTCCGCAACTACCTGTCCGACGCCATCGGCAAGCTGGGCGTCGGCAACCGGATCGAGGCGTACCGGCTCGCGCGGCAGAAGGGGTGGTTGTGAACAGGTGCTGTCATCCCGAGCGCAGCGAGGGACCTGCTTATGCTTTGCTTTCGCCAAAAGCAGGTCCCTCGCTGCGCTCGGGATGACAGCGAAACAAAACCGGCTCGCTCAAAACTCCATCATCCATCTCCCCCCGAATCCGTCGATGTCACATCGACGGCACAGCCCCGTCTTGTCCCTCCATATCCCATCCACGCCATTCCTCCGAAGGAGACACGCCATGAAACTCTGCACATCCCAGCGCCCGGGCACGGCCATCGCGGTGGCCATCGCCATGGCGGTCGCCGCGTCGGTTTCAGGCGAGCCCCGCGCCGCGGAAGCCGCGCGCGACAACGACCCCGGCAACGATTTCATCCTCCGCAACGTCCGCGTCTTCGACGGCGCGCGCGTGCTGCCCAGGGCGCAGGTGCTGGTGATCGACGGCCGCATCGCCGCGGTCGGCGCCGGCGTGAAGGCGCCGCAGGGCGTGGCCGAGATCGACGGCAGCGGCAAGACCGTGCTGCCCGGCCTGATCGACGCCCACACCCACAGCTGGGGCGAGGCGCAGAGCGACGCGCTGCGTTTCGGGGTGACCGCCGAGCTGGACATGCTGGGCGACTGGAACCGCCTGCCCGAGCTCAAGCGTCAGCGCGAATCGCTGGCGCGTACGAATCAAGCCGACCTGTGGAGCGCCGGGGCCGCGGTCACCGCGCCCGGCGGCCACGGCACCCAGTACGGCATGAAGGTGCCGACGCTGGACGCCGACGGCGATCCGGCCGCGTTCGTCGCCGGCCGCGTCGGCGAAGGCTCGGACTACATCAAATTGATCCTCGAAGACTTCAGCGCGCACAGCGACACCCGCCGCCTGCCGACCATCACCGCGACGCAGGCGAAGATCGGCATCGCCGCCGCGCACAAGGCCGGCAAGCTCGGAGTGGTCCACGTTTCGCGGCTGCAGGACGGCAAGGCCGCGATCGACGCGGGCGCCGACGGGCTGGTGCACATGTTCGGCGAACCCGGCGACGCCGCGTTCGTCGCTGCCGCAAAGAAGCGCAAGGCCTTCGTCATCCCGACCCTTTCGGTGCTGGCGACCATGGCCCGCGCGGGCGAGGGCGAGAAGCTCGCCGCGGACGCGCGCCTCGCGCCGTGGCTCGCCAAAGCGCAGACCGACAGCCTCAAGGCCAGCTTCGGCCCGGGCGAGTCGAAGCCGGCGATCCTCGTCGACGCCATCGCCAACGTGCGCGCGCTGCATGCGGCCGGCGTCGACATCCTTGCCGGCACCGACGCCGGCAATCCCGGCACCACCCACGGCGCCAGCATGCACGGCGAACTCGAACTGCTGGTCCGCGCCGGACTGACGCCCACGGAAGCGCTGGCGGCGGCGACGTCGGTGCCCGCGCGTCGCTTCAACCTCGGCGACCGCGGCCGCATCGCGCCCGGCCTGCGCGCCGACCTGCTGATGGTCGACGGCGACCCGACCCGCGACATCCTCGCCACCCGCGCGATCGCCCAAGTGTGGAAGAACGGCTACGCGGTCGAGCGCACGCAGCCGAAAGCGGGCGCGACCGCGATGCCGGTCGGCGAAGCCTTGCCGGCCGGCACGCTGGTCTCCGACTTCGATGCCGAACTTGCCGCGAACGCGTCCGGCCTGCTGCCGTCGACCTTCGGCGCCGGCTGGATGCAGACCACCGATCAACTGGCCGGCGGCGCGTCCGTCGTCACCGTGGCTCGCGGCGCGGGCGGCGCGAACGGTTCTGCGGGCGCGCTCGACGTGAGTGGCGAGATCAAACCAGGCTTCGCCTTCCCGTGGTCCGGCGTGATGTTCTTCCCGTCGAAAGTGCCGATGCAGTTGGCCGACCTGTCGTCGCGCAGCGAACTGGTCTTCCACGCGCGCGGCGATGGCCGCCGCTATCAGCTGATGCTCTTCCACGGTTCGCAGCAGATGCCGAGCATGCAGAGCTTCGAGGCCGGCCCGGAATGGAAGGAGATCCGTGTTCCGCTGAAAGGCTTCAACGGCGCCGATCTGGCCCGCGTCCGCGCCATCGCGTTCACCGCCGGACAGCCGCAAGGCGCGTTCGCATTCCGCATCGATCGCGTCGAACTGAAGTAGGCCGTCGCGCGGCGCACGCCGCAGGCGGCACCCTGTCGTTTTCGACACCCCGCGAACCGTATTTTGTGGGAGCGACGCGAGTCGCGACGAGCAGCCGACGACATGGGGCGCAGATGGCGGCCGAACGTCGCGGACGAACGCAGCTTTCGGCCCGATCCGCAGGCTCGTCCGCTTCCCGATGTCTGTCGCGACTCGCGTCGCTTCCCCAAAAAACGGTTCGCGGGCGCTTGACTTTCGGCGCCGACAGGACGAACGTCCATCGTGCATCCTGCACTGGATAGCGCGCCCCGTGCGGCGCGACAGGGGAAGGAACCCATGATCGGCAGTCGCCAACCTCCGGCAGTCTTCGGCATCCGTGCTGGTGCGGGTCCGCCGGTTTCTCTCCGATACGCATTTCACTGTTCTTGCGCGCCTGCCGTGCGCGCTCCGGCGGATACCCACTGCGCAGACATCCGTTCGTCGAAACGCACGCTTCCCGTCAACCGCTCGCACAGGGGTACGCATCGTCATGGCCAAACCACCGTTCACCGTCGCCGACTATCTGCTCACCCGGCTGAAACAGCTCGATGTCACCGAGGTGTTCCAGATCCCGGGTGATTACGTCAAACACTTCACCCAGGCGCTCGAACATTTCGACGGCATCGAGACCATCGGCGCCATCAACGAACTGGACGCGGCCTACGCCGCCGATGCCTACGCGCGGACACGAGGCTTGGCGGCGGTTTCGCTGCAGTTCGGCGTGAGCACCGCCAGCGCGCTCAATGCCATCGCCGGCGCGTGGGTCGAACGCAGTCCGATCGTGGTGATCAGCGCCACGCCCGGCGCCGACATGCGCAACATCACCGACATGTACGACGTGCTCTACCATCATTCCACCGGCGATCTCGACGCCGACCGGAAGATCTACGAGAACGTCACGGTCAAGGCGATCACGCTCAGTACGAATGTCGGTGCCGCCGAGCAGATCGACGATCTGCTGATCGAGGCGCTCACCCATCAGCGCCCGGTGTACATCGCCTGCTACAAGGAAGTCTGGGCGCAGCCCTGTCCGCAGCCATCGAGACTCGCGTTGAAGCCGCGCGTCGTCCGCAGCCCGGCGCTGGCGCTGGAGAACGCGGTCGAAGCCGCCTGGGCGCAGATCACCGCGGCCAGGAATCCGCTGATCTTCGCCGGTGTCGAGCTGCTGCGTTTCGGCCTGTCCGATCTGCTGCACAAGATCATCGACGCCAGCGGTTTCCTCTACACCACCACCACCCTGGGCAAGACGGTGCTGGACGAGGGCGGCAAGAAATTCATCGGCACCTATTCCGACGCCGCGTCGATCGATGCGGTGCGCACGATCGTCACCGAGTCGGACTGCGTCCTGACCCTGGGCACCATCATCACCGACGATTATCTGGTCTTCATCGAAAGCAAATACGCCGACATGGTGCTGGCGACCACGGCCGGCGCGCGCGTCGGTTATTTCAAGTACGCCGACGTGACGATGCGCGACTTCATGGAAGCGCTGCTGGCGAAGTTCAAAAGCGACAAGGCCTATCCGATCAAGGCGGTGGCGCCGCCGCAGCCGAAGTATCCGCAGCCCTGGGCCGCGAACGACGATCCGGTCTACAAGGACAAGCCGCAACAGCTGACCTACAACCGCTTCTTCCAGCACTCGATGAAATTCCTGCACGATCACGACATGCTGAAGGACATCGTGATGACCTACGGCGTCAGCTCCGCCATGTATGTGGCGACCAACGCGTACGGGCTGAAGCAGGGCAGTTTCGTGTCGTCCGCGGCGTGGCAGTGCATCGGTTTCGAGACCGGCGCGGCCGCGGGCGCGCAGCTGGGCAGCGGCAAGCGCGCGTGGACGGTCGCGGGCGACGGCGGTTTCATGATGGTCTGCCAGTCGCTGTCGACCCTGGCCCGCAACAAGTTGAACGCGGTGATCTTCGTGATGAGCAATCAGGTTTACGCGATCGAGCAGGTCTACGTCGACATGAGCGCGTTCAAGCCGGGGCCGAAAAACACCTTCGACGCCTTCGACATCCTGCCCGACTGGGACTATCTGGCGCTGGCCAAGGCCTTCGGCGCCGAAGGCATCCGGGTCGAAACCGTGGATCAGCTCAACGCCGCGCTGACGCGGATCCGGAAGATCAAGGACCGGCCGGTGCTGGTCGAAGTGGTCATCCCGCAAAAGGATCTGCCCGGACAGATGTACCGGCTCGGCAGCGAGTGATCCGGCCAGACCCTGCGCGCGAAAGCATTCCGACACATCATCAAGGAGCGATCCCATCATGAGCAACAAGACCTACTCGATTTTCGGCGCCGGCGCCGCGGGCCTCTACACCGCATGGCGGCTGCTCAACGGCAAGGCCCGCAGTTCGAAATACGCGGCGAAACAGCTCAAGAAAGGCGACATCCTGGAGCTGTACGACTGGGGCAGGTACGATTTCAGCAAACAGCATCCGGGCACGCGCGCGGCCGGTGCGCGCATCTGCACCTGGCACTACAAGAACGACAGCAACAATGCCTACGTCGAACTCGGCGGCATGCGCTATTCGTACTGGGACGACAAACCTTCGAAGGCGTTCCCGAACCCCAACGACGGCCTCGCGCCGGGTCATCGCGTGGTGACCAAGGTGATTTCGATGCTGGGACTGGACGAATACTCGGTCCCGTTCAACGTGACCTCGAACCAGCTGTTCTACCTGCGCACGCGCAATTTCTACCTCAACGACATCACATCCAACCAGCCCGCGCCGTACGCGATGGATCACTACGGCGCATCGACGACGCCGGATCAGGGCTTCACCACGGTGGAGAGCCTGGCGGTGACCAGCACCACCGGCCCGCAGACGCGCACCGAGTGGTGCGAGTTCTATCGCAGCGGGCGCATCACCGTGCAGCTGCCTGAAACTTCGATCTTCCAGCAGGGCGATCTGCTGAAGGATATCGGTTACTGGAACCTGCTCTACGATCAGCTCGGTTCGGAAGGCTACGATTACGCCGCCGACGGCAACGGCTACAGCTCGAACGTCATCAACACCAATTCGGCGGTGTCGTTCAACATGAACAACGAGTTCACCCCGGGCAGCCAGTACCGCACGCTGTCGATGGGTTATTCCGGCATGTTCAACGCGCTGTTCGACAAGATCGTCGCGCTGGCGAAGCAGAAAGGCATCGACTTCAGATATCACCCCGACACGCGGCTGCATTCCATCCTCTGGAAGAACGACAAGGCCGTGTTCACGTATGCGGCCCGCAGCAATCCCAATATCGCCGCCGGCAGCCGCGAAGCCGATGTCGCGTGGATGGCGATGCCGCGCGCCGCCATCGATCTGGTCGCGCAGGCCACGCGCTTCCGCAATCCCGAGAACGGCGAGATCGACGTGCTGAATCACGAGAAGGTCAATCTCTATCTCGAGTCGACCATCATGCAGCCGTCCTACAAGGTGGGCATGTTCTTCGATCAGCCGTGGTGGGCGCCCGATGCCGACAACCCCGCGCCGTATCCCGCGCAGATCATCGCCTACGTGATCACGCCCGACGTGATCGCCGCGCTGAAGAAGCAGAAATTCCCGGCGAAAGCGCTCAAAGCGTTGGCGTCGATGATCGATGTTCCGTACGGATCGGCCGCCGATCTGGTGCGCACCATCGAGAACATCACCGAGCAGTCGCTGACCGTGCTGCAGGTCAAGCAGCTCACCGCCGCCGCGCGTCGCGACACCATCGGCCCCAGCGTGACCAACTCGCCGGTGCGCATGGTGGTGTACTTCGGCAACAACGCACCGAAGCAGAACCCGAAGCAGAAGCCGGTCTACGGCATCCTCGCCAGCTACGACGACGAGGACAACACCACGTTCTGGCGCGAGCTCGAACTCGGCGCGAAGCGCGAGCGCGTGATTCCCGCCTCGCAGGACACCCAGCCGCTGGAAGGTCCGCGCAAGGTGCCCGCGCGCATGGTCAAGATGCTGCGCAAGATGCTGGCGGAAATGCATTACGGCCCGAACTCGGACTACAGCGCCGTGCCCGAACCGCTGGAATCGGCGTACGTCGACTGGTCGCTGCCGCCGTTCAACGCCGGCTATCACGAATGGGCGCCGCATTACGACATCGCAGACGTGCAGCGCAAGATCCGCAAGCCGTCGCAGCTGATGGAAAATACCGACGCCGAGATCTATATCGTCGGCGAAGCGTATTCCAACGATCAGGCCTGGGTCGAAGGTGCCTACTGCACTTCGGAATCGGTGCTCAACGATTTTTTCGGGATCGAACCGATCATCGACAACACGTGTTACCCGTTCATCTGCCCGGAATGATCCGGCAGAAGTGATCTGCCTGGAGCGAAACGAAGACGTGGCGGACCGGGGTCCGCCACGTCGGTTTGCCGATCTTCGATCAGCAGTTGCTGCGAAAAGTCAGAGCCACAGATTCATGGCGTGATTCGCGACGAGATTGATCCAGGACACCGAGCTGCCCCAGTAGGTGCAGCCGTTGTTGCTGCCGACGTGCTCCAGTCCCACCGGAACGGCCCAGACCGGGTCCAGATTCCTGCAGAACACCTCGACCTTCGCGCTGCCCAATGAGGACACCAACTGCGAGCGGAAGCTGGCGTTGCCGACGCGCGCCGGATTGTAGGCTTCCAGATTCGGTCGTTTTGCGCGGATGGTGAACGCGTACGCTTCGGCCATGGCGCCGCCCAGACTGTGGCCGGTCACGCCGTAGGCATTGTTGCAGGACACGGCATTGACGGCGGCTCTGTAGTTGTTGAGCCTGTCGGCATAGCCACTACCGATCCTTGCGGTGTTCGACGACTCGCCCGGTACGGCAACCGACGTACCGAACTGGTTTTCGATGTTCGTGAGCCAGTCTCCGGTGCTTGCGCTGCCGCGCCAGGAGACGATGCAGTCCGTGGTGCCGTTGCTGGTGCTTCTCCAGACCTTCACGACATCGCGATTCAGCGCCACCGAGTAGAACCGGGTGCCGACCTGACGAGTGCTGGCGGTGGCCTGGTAGGCGTTGTTGGCGAACCATGCATAGTTGCTGCCCGGCGCCAGCGCCTTGGTCGTCATCGCATTTGCGGCCAGTGCTTTCGCTTCCGTGGTCTGCAGATAGTCGATGCCCACTTCGACCGCCGCTTGCGTCGGCGCCAGGTCGGTCGCAACGGCGCGACCCTTATCCCAACCGATCCGCACCGCCACATTCTGCAGACCCTTGGTGTTCATGCGCGGATAGTGCACGGCGAGAAAGGCGTGCAGGCGCGACACGTCCCACGATGCGCTTTCCGCCATCACCACCCAGTTCAGATCCCTGGCGAGCTTGAGAGCGGCCCGGGTCTTCTTCGTGTTCCACTGGGGGCTGTCGACATCGATGTAGAGGATGGCGTCGTCCACATTCTTCGGCAGCGTCGCGAAGTTATAGCGCGCAGTCTTGCCGTCGAAAATCTCGAAACCGACATCGCCCATCGTGCCTGTCAGCGATACGACCGGCGTGCGCTGATCCTGGACGACGGGTGCGCCCTTGATCGTGTCGGAACCGCCCGCCATTGAAACCGTGTTGCCATTGCCCGCCGAAACCAGCGTGCTTGCCGCGATGCCCGCCGCCAGAAGGCCGAGCTTGATCGAACTTTGATTTTTTTTCATGTTTGTCCTGGTTGCTGTATGGATGGTCGTCTTCCCTTGCTTCCGGAATTCCGGAAGTGCCTAGTCCAAATAGACGGACATCGCCGATCGTGAATTCTGTCATGCCGTCCTTTGATGCATGGCGCTCCAAGTGTCGTCAGCTTTCGGGTGCGCGGCAAGTCGCGTTATGCTCAGCTTTCCATGCGCAAAAGGAATGCGTTCAAGTGATTGATAAGAATGGGGAAAAATTCCCAAGGAATCGCATCCGTCGCGACATCGCTCGGCTTTTTCTCATGTCCCGGCTGCGGGCCGTACGGCGCGGATCGTCGTTTCCGCGGCCGTGCGATCATCGATCGACGTACTTGGACAGTCGGCGCCGTGTCGAATATGCGACGGCCGTCATTCCCGAAGGTGCGTCATGAAAGCGGTCAAGGCGGTGAAAGCCGGGAAGGTCGTCAGGCGTCGTCCCATGCAGGCCAGGTCGGAGAGTACGGTCGACGCGATCTACGAGGCGACGTCGCAGATCATCGAACGCGAAGGCGCCGACAGGATTACCACCAAACGGATCTCCGAGGTGTCCGGTTTCAGCATCGGCACCCTTTATCAATACTTCCAGGATCGAGATTCCCTGCTGCTGGCGATGGCGATGTCGCATCGCGACAAGGTGATCGAACGCTTGAAATCGACGCTGGCGGCCTCCCGCGACCAACCCCTGCGCGAGGCGATATCGCGGCTGGTTGCGGTGAACGTCGCGTATGCCCGCAGCCACCGGAAAACGCTGCGGGCGGTGATGCGCGTGGTGACCAGAAAAGGCAGGGCCGCAAGAATGCAGGAGGCGATGCGCGGGCTGGACGACTGCATCGGACGATGCCTGGCCCAGTTGGCGGAGAGCGATGGCCTGGCGCTGTCTCCCGTCTGCCGGTTCGTGCTGTCGCGGTCGCTGACGGGCGTGCTGTGGTCGGCCGTGATGGACGATTCGGATCTGCTCGACGACCAGGAGATCGAGGACCATATCTGCGCCATGCTGATAGGGGCGATGACGGAAGGTCAGGCGTTCGATGCGGCTCATGCGACGCATTCGACTGCCGCCAGCCAGTCTGCCTGACAGGGTCGTTCTTCGCGTGGCAGTATTCCCGTCGCTCTGCCTCGATGAGGCAATGATCGATGTCATGGCGCGCGCCTGCGATCGGGCGTGCCGTTGCATTCGATCCATCCTGTCGTCAGTCGCCGAGGTAATGCTCCGGAACCGCAATGCCCTGCAGCCGGAAGAACGACAATTGATCGAAATAACCGCGCTGGAACACGATCTCATCGTTGCGCACGTGGAAGAAACCGCAGCCGCGAAGGCCGTTGGGATCGCGCCACTCCAGGATCGCCCACTCGCCGTCGCCGAACAGGTTCTCGATGATGCAGGTCATCTCCGCGCGGCCGAATTCGATCTGGAACATCCGCCTGATCGCATCGCGGCCGACCAGCGGCGTCATCACCACCTGATGGTTGGTCGCGTCTTCGGCGTAGAGCGACGCGAGACCTTCGACATCTCCCGCGTTGAAGCGGGCGACCCATTCGCGGATGAGTTCGGTGGGGGACATGTGGTCGTTCCGGAAGACTCGATCGAGGCACCATCGTAGCCCGGCTGGAGCGCAAAGCGCGAAACCCGAGCGAGGTATCGCATGATTTGCCGAAGATCCCGGACCCGGCGTTCGACCTTACCCCATGGATGGGCTACGGCAATTTCCGCTGATGCGTTCCCGGCCAGCGCCGGAACGCGCCGCCAAGCGTCGTGATCAATACGACGACGCACCACGCATGCCACATGCGTTCGAATTGCGGGCCGTCGAGGAACGGGCAGCACCAGTCTCGGACGCTCATATACAGAGGTGCGGACATCGCCAGCAGGATCGCGGCGAGTGCGATCCATGGCGTCCAGCGCGCGCCGCGCATCAGGCCGACCAGTGCGCACGCGACCAGCAGGACGGCGCCCGAGGACAACACAAGCGCCGTTCTGGATGCTTCGATGTAGCGACCGGGATGACTCATCGCGATCAGTGCCATTGCGCTGCCGCTTCCATTGTCTGCGCTGTATGCGGGAGGTGGTGGCGGAATCGCTTCGAATGCGGCTTCCGCGAAGGTCGGCAGCTCGAGCCAGAGCTTGAGCACCGCGTAGACCAGGGCGCCGGGCAACAGCCATCGGCGATGCGACCAGTCGCGCGGACCGGAAAGGAGCGTGCCGCGCCAACCGGGAGCCGAGGTAGGCAGCGGATGGGCCACGAAGGTGTGGCGCACGCGTGCCGACCAGCGCGCGCCGATGAAACCCGCAGTGGCCAAGCCCAGCAGGATGGAGGCGAGGACGTGATACTGGGAGTGATCGCGGTCGAGCCATGCGACCGTCTCGACCAGACCTGCGCAGGCGAGCAGGACGACCGGGCCTTGGCGAGGCATGCGCGGATCGCGAGCGAACCATCGGATCGCCCACCACCATGCGGCTGCGGTCAGCAACAGGCGCACGCCGATCTCGCGTTGTACCCACGGTTCGCCCAAGGGGTAAGGCACCTCGCCATAGCGCAGGACGACGGTGAGATGGCCCGCCAGTGCAGCCAGGAAGACTGCGGCGAGAAGAACAGGAAGCACCGCCGCCGACCAGGTAACGGGCCAGAGCCAGCCGCCGAGACCAGTGGGCGCATGTCGCATTTGCTTCATGCGAAGCTTTCTCCTGTCACGTGTGCATCCGGATATTCCTCTCGCGAGGCGACGATTCCGCAGGTGTCGTACAGCATTGTCGCCGTGAGAATCAGCGTAACCCGCTGAGACCTTGCCGGACGTCGATCATAGACCGGCTTCCGCTATACCGCAGGTCGCGATCCGCCCTGTTCCCGCAGTGCGAAAGCAGCGCATCCATCGCCGCATCCACGCCGTACATGCCATCAGTTGGGGTCCTACCGGGCTTGCATCCCTCCCGCGCTCCCCCAATATCGACGTCTCGTCTCCCCCACAGCGACGCCCCATGACCCTGCATCCGGCTGATCAGCCGTCCGGCGACAGCGCCGAGACCGGCGCCCCTTCGTCCAATCCCCCCGCGCTCACGGTCGAAGGCCTCGGCAAGCGCGTGCGTCTGCCGACCACCGAACTGACCATTCTCGAAGGGATCGGTTTCGAGATCGCGACCGGCGACAGCGTCGCGATCATCGGCGCTTCCGGCTCCGGCAAAAGCACGCTGCTGGCGCTGATGGCCGGGCTGGACACGCCCAGCGACGGCCGCGTGCTGCTGGACGGCGCGCCGCTGTCGACGCTGGACGAGGACGGTCGCGCGAAGGTGCGCGGCGAGAAGGTCGGCTTCGTGTTCCAGAGTTTCCAGCTGCTGCCGTCGTTGACCGCGCTGGAGAACGTGATGCTGCCGCTGGAGCTGCGCGGCGATGCCGATGTCGAGGGTCCGGCGCGCGAGATTTTGCGCAAAGTGGGTCTGGGCGAACGTCTCGATCACTACCCGCGTCAGCTGTCCGGCGGCGAGCAGCAGCGCGTCGCATTGGCGCGCGCGTTCGTGACCCGGCCGGCGCTGCTGTTCGCCGACGAGCCCACCGGCAATCTCGATACCCGCACCGGGCAGGCGATCATCGAACTGTTGTTTGGCCTGAACGCCGACGCCGGCACCACGCTGGTGCTGGTGACCCACGACGAGCATCTGGCGTCGCGCTGCCATCGCGTGCTGCGGTTGGACAGCGGTCGGCTGGTGTCGGCGTGAGTATGGCCATGCGCATCGTCGTGTCCCCGGCAACGCAAAAAGCAAATCCCCCCGTCGCCCGCTTCGCGGACGCCGACCCCCTTTTTCAAAGGGGGTACAGCGATGCGTTCCTTCTGAGACAGAGGGGCGCTTTCATGCGCATCGTCGTGTCTTCGGCAACGCAAAAAGCAAATCCCCCCGTCGCCCGCTTCGCGGACGCCGACCCCCTTTTTCAAAGGGGGTACAGCGATGCGTTCCTTCTGAGACAGAGGGGCGCTTTCATGCGCATCGTCGTGTCTTCGGCAACGCAAAAAGCAAATCCCCCCGTCGCCCGCTTCGCGGACGCCGACCCCCTTTTTCAAAGGGGGTGCAGCGATGCGTTCCTTCTGAGACAGAGGGGCGCTTTCATGCGCATCGTCGTGTCTTCGGCAACGCGAAAAGCAAATCCCCCCGTCGCCCGCTTCGCGGACGCCGACCCCCTTTTTCAAAGGGGGTATGAGACTGCTTTCCAAAGGGGGTATGACACTGCGCTTATCTCGAAGGACAGCCATATGAAGAGCGGCTGCCGAAACGACGAGCATGGGGTTTCCCCCCCTTTGAAAAAGGGGGGCAGGGGGGATTTGCTCTGCGCTGCTGCCTTGCATGGCACAGATGCCCGCCTGCATGGCGATGTCGCCCAAAAGCAGTCGCATCCGAGGTCGTCATGAAACTCCTCTCACTGGCATGGCGCCAACTCCGCCGCGACCTCGCCGCCGGCGACATCCGCATCCTGATCGCGGCGCTGGTGCTGGCGGTGATCGCGGTGACGTCGGTGGGCTTCGTGACCGACCGCGCCGGACGCGCGCTGGCGATCGAGGCCAACCGTCTGCTCGGCGGCGACGCCGTGGTGCGCGGCGATGCCCCCATCGCCGGGAAGATCCGCACGGCATCGCAAGCCGATGGGCTGCGACGTACCGACATCGTGGAACTGCCGACGATGATCCGGCTCGGCCGCGGCGACACCGCGCAGCTGAAACTCGGCGAACTGCGCGCGCTGGGCGAAGGGTTCCCGCTGCGTGGGCAGTTCCGCATCGTCGACGTGAAGGGCGAACGCAATATCGATGGCGCGCCCGCACCCGGCACGCTGTGGCTGAGCCGCGCCGGCGCCGATGCGCTGGGCGCGAAGCCCGGCGACAACATCGGGATCGGCGGCGTCGAGCTGCGACTCGCGGCGCTGGTGCTGCAGGAACCCGACGGCGCCATCGACTATTTCAACGTCGCGCCGAAAGTCTTCATTGCGCTCGCCGATCTGCCCGCCACCGGCCTGATCCAGCCCGGCAGTCGCGCCGGCTACAAGCTGGTGATCGCCGGCGACGCGCCTGCGGTCGAAGCGTTCGGCAAGATCGCGCGTGCGTCGCTGGGCCGCGGGCAGCGCCTGGAGACCATCGCCGACGCGCGCCCCGAAATCCGCTCGGCGCTGGATCGCGCCGGGCGTTTCCTCGGCCTCGCTGCGCTGGTGTCGGTGGTGTTGGCGGCGGTGGCGGTGGCGATGGCCGCGCGCCGGCACAGCGAACGGCATCTCTCCGGCGCGGCGGTGATGCGCTGCCTCGGCGCCAGCCAGCGCACGCTGGCGGCGATCCACATCGGCGAACTGTTGATCCTCGGCGTCGTCGCCAGCCTGATCGGAATCGTCGTTGCGTTCGCGCTGCAGTGGGGCGTCGGCGTGTGGCTGGCGAACGAACTGAAGGTGGAGATTCCGCCGGCCAGCGTGTGGCCGGCACTGCAGGGCTTCGCGACCGGCATTGTGGTGCTGATGTCGTTCGGCGCGCCGCCGGTGCTGGCGCTGCGCCGCGTGCCTGCGCTGCGCGTGCTGCGTCGCGACCTGGATGCGACCGAACCCAGCGCGTGGCTGGTGGCGCTGGCCGGGTTCGGCGGGCTCGGTGCGTTGCTGTGGTGGCAGGCCGGGTCGGCCACGCTGGGACTGACGATGCTGCTGGGCATCGTCGCCACGCTGGCGGCGCTGGCGCTGATCGCGTACGGCCTGATCCTGCTGGTGCGGCGCATGCGTTCGCGGCTGCGCGGCAGCCTGCGCTACGGCCTGGCGAACGTCAGCCGCCGCGCCGGCACCAGCATCGCGCAGGTGTCCGCGCTGGGACTGGGGCTGATGGCGCTGTTGTTGCTCACTTTCGTGCGTACCGATCTGCTCGATCGCTGGCGGCTGTCGCTGTCGGACGACGCGCCGAACCGTTTCGTCATCAACGTGCAGCCCGATCAGCTCGACGGCGTACGCGAATACATGGCATCGCAGGGCGTCGGCACACCGGAGCTGTATCCGATGATCCGCGGCCGTCTGGTCGAGCACAACGGCAAGCCGGTGACCGGCGATGCCTATGCGGCGGACGCCGACCGCGCGCGGCGTTTGGCCGAGCGCGAATTCAATCTGTCGTCGGCCGAGAGCGTGGGCGACGACAACAAGATCGTCGCCGGCAAACTCTGGCCGCCGAAACGACTCGCCCGGCCGGAAATCTCGGTGGAACAGGAATTCGCCGAATCGCTGAAGTGGACGCTGGGCGACCGCGTGGCCTTCGATATCGCCGGTCAGCGCTTCGAGGCGACCATCACCAGCCTGCGCACCGTCGAATGGGAAAGCTTCAAGCCGAATTTCTTCGTGATCGCATCGCCCGGCGCGCTGGACGAGTATTCCGGCAGTTACATCACCGCGGTGAAAGTGCCCCCCGAGCGCACGACATTCACCGCCGGGCTGGTGCAGCGCTTCCCGAATCTGTCGGTGATCGATGTCGACGCCATCCTGACCCAGGTGAAGAGCATCGGCGACCAGGTGGCGATGGTGGTGCAGGTGGTGTTCTGGTTCTCGCTGGCGGCCGGCGTGCTGGTGCTGTTGGCCGCGGTGAGCGCGAGCCAGGACGAGCGTCTGCGCGAAGGCGGGGTGATGCGTGCGCTGGGCGGCAGCCGCAGGCAGCTGCGGATGGCGCAGGCCTCGGAGTTCGCGGTGATCGGCCTGCTGTCGGGCGTAGTGGCGGCGATCGCCGCATCGATCCTCGCCGGCGTGGTCGCCGTGCAGGTCTTCGATCTGCCGTTCGAGATCAACTGGGGCATGGCCGCAGCGGGTGCTGCGTTGGGCATGCTCGCGGCACTGGCGGCGGGCCTGTTCGCGACCCGCCGCGTGCTGGATGCCCCGCCGTCTCTGGTGTTGCGGGAGTTGGATGCCTGAACCATGCGCGCATGGGGGCGGGAAGTCTCCATGCGCGTCACGCTGCCGCAACCGCTCAGGCGCGGGACGGGCCGCTGCGTTCGATCGCGATCTGCGGTTGTTCCTGGCCGTTCGCGGACTGCAGCTGTGCGACCTGCTCGGCGGTCGGCGCCTTGGGATTCGCCGCATCCACCATCACCGATTTGCTGGCCGGAGATGACGGATCGCCCTGCACGGCGAACAAGCTGTTCTCGAATTTGCCGGGAATGATCTCGACCGGTTTGGCCGGGTCGAACTTCGCGTCCGCGGCCGACAGCGTCAATGCCGCTGCCAATGTATCCGGCGCTTGTCCGCTGCGCTGTTGCGGGGTCATCTCGCCCAACTTCCCGGTCAGGTCGGCGTACATCCTGTGGTATGGATGACTGAGTGCGTCAAGGCCGCTGGCGAGACGATCAGGAGCGGCAGGGCTGTCGTCGTTGACCGACACCTTGCCGGCCTTGCGCAGAGTGTCCTGTATCCACTTGCCGGTGTCCTCCAAAGAGCCGTTGAGATCGGCCGGGTTGATTCTCGGCATCCGCGGCATGCCCAATTCGTCGGCGACATAATTCGTGGCCGCCTCGCTCGTCACTTTGAGCTTGGTGCTTTTGTCCAGCTCGATATTATTGGCGCCTTTGTAATGGCTCGTGGCCCAGTCCAGGCAGAACTTGTCGACGTGATCGTTGAGAATCTCCTTCAGCTCTGCCTGCCGCTCAAGACTCAGGCCTGCGCTGCCGGGAGTGTAGGTGAATTGGATGCCGCCGTTGATCTTGCCATTGGTGGCGGATTCGCCATTGAGACCTCCCGACACGCCGACGACATTTTTGACTTTGCCATCGGCGCCGATCTCGCCGCCATGGTTCGAGCTGCCGCCGCGCTCACCCATGAGATTCACCCCGATCGTTGAGAAACGGCCGGGTGAGCCGTCAGCGACCAGTTCGTTCTGGACGATACCGGCCAGCGCTTCCTTGTTTTTCATCAGCGCGATTAGCATCGGAAGCCGGTCGTTGCCACCCAAGCCCGTGTCGACAATGCTGATATTGAAGGTGCCATGATCCTGGGGCGTAAAGTTCACCTGCAACTGTGGTTTCTTGAGTTCGGTAATCGGGATGGTATTGACCTTGTCGTTCATTGCGGTTCCCCCTGAACCTGTGTGAATGGCGAGGTGCCTTGGGCTGGGCGACACTACGCCTTATGTTGTCCTCAGGGTGACATAACGCGGAACATCCGACGTGCAGGACATGCGCCGCCATTGCTGCACGAGATCGAGCACGACGGCCTTCAGGCCGCCCAAGCCTTCCAGGTGTGCCGCAGCGGATGCGGTGCGCATTTCAGGTGGAAATGAAACAGATATGTTCTGCGTAGGAGGCCCTCGGGCCCGATGGATTTGGGGGGAGATTCCATCGGGTCTGAATGCCCTGCCACGAGGCGGGAGCAGATCACTCCTCGGCGTATGCCTTCAACGCATCCAGTTCCGCCTGCGCCCTGCGCAGACTGCCGCCCACGGCGTTGTCTTGCATGCGTTTGGCCAAGGCTTCACGACCGGGCCGTTGCAGCCAGCGATGGAACGCCCAGGTCGCGAGGATGCCGAGAGTGCCGCCTGCGATGCATAACCAGATCCAGAGCGGCAGCCCTGACTCGCCGGTTTGCGCATTGTGCAGCGAAGCGACGGCCATCAGCGGCAACACCCACAGCAGCCACCATGGCAATCCGATCACCATGCCGCTGACGAGGTAGGCCTTGCGCAAGGATGCTAGACGCTGCTGCAGTTCCAGCACCGGCAAGTTGTGATCGATCCGGGCGATGCGACCCACAACGATGACCGCCGCGATGATCGCGAGCACGCCGTAGACGTGGAAGACGATTCCGGCCAGCAGCACCGGTACGATCGCAGCGAAAGTTTTCCACATGCCGACGCCGACGACCACGCAGCCAGCGCCGAAAAGGATCTGCACGATCTGTCCGATCATCAAGGGTCGCAAACTGGCGCGGATGCGCCCGATCCTGCGATCTTGCAGTTCGGCCAGTCGCAGCGCGTTCTGCTGCTGCAGCCGTGCGTCGAGCGTTTTCCAGGCGAGTTTCAGGTCGTCGAGTTCCATGATTGCGTTCATCGTCTTCTATGTCGTGGGAGGGGGATTCAATCGTTCGCCAATTGCTCGCGGATGCGCTGTTTCAGGCGATTGAGCTTGGTCGCGACGTTGCTTTCGCCGATGCCGATGACTTCGGCGATCTCGCGCTGGCTGCGGTCTTCCAGCCACAGCAGCAGCAAGGCCCGGTCCATCGGCGATTGCCGGTCGATCACCGCGTACAGCGCGCGCAACTGCTGATCGGCTTCGTGCTGCGCGGTACCGTCGTCCACTGCGAAGCCGGGGTGGCTGTCGTGCGCTTCGTCCAGGGGCACCGCGGGGGCACGGCTGCCGCTGCTGCGGACATGCGAGATCGCCACGTTCAGCGCGATCCGGTACATCCAGGTCGAGAACGGCCGCGCCGGGTCGTAGCCGGGGAACGCGCGCCACAGCTGGGCGGCGATCTCCTGGGCCAGATCCTGGCGGTCGTCGCGATGGCGGCAATAAGTGGCCGCCACCTTGAACACGATGCCGCGGTGCTGTTCCAGCAGGGCGGCGAAGCGGCTTTGCGGCGAATCCATGGCGTCGGCGGTCGCGATCACGGGGCTGAAATTCCGGAGAGGATGCTCACATGATTCGCAGCGGCGCGGGAAACATCACGCGACTGACATAAAATGCCCGGATGACATCTTCCCCGCTTTGCCGACGAGGCCGCCGCGATGGCCGCTGACACCCGCGATCCCGCGCTCGAAACCCTGTTCCTGCCGTTCGAGCAGGGCCTGTTGAAATGGCCGGCCGAGGGCGGCGCGTTGTTTCTGCGCGCGCGCGACGGCTGGCCGTTGCGCCAGCAGTCGCGCCCCGGGCTGATCTGCGAACAGAGCTTCAAGCCCGACGCCGAGGCGCTGGCGCAGTCTGGTTGGACGGTCGCCGATCCGGGCGATGCGGCTTCGGATGTCCGCCATGCCCTGGTGATGGTGCTGCCGCCACGGCAGCGCGACGAGGCCCGCGCGCTGTTCGCGCAGGCGCTGCAACGCTGCGCGCCCGGCGGCATGGTCGTGGCCTGCATCGCCAACGACGACGGCGCCAAGTCGGGCGAAGGCGACTTCAGGAAGCTGTGCGGGCTCGACGGCAATCTCACCAAGCATCACTGCCGCGTGTTCTGGGTGAAGCGCGACGATGCGAAGATCGACGCGGCCCTGCTGGCGCAATGGTCCACGCTGGACGCCGTGCGCCCGATCCTCGGCGGACGTTTCGTGAGCCGCCCGGGCGTATTCGCCTGGGATCGCATCGATCCGGCGTCGCAACTGCTGGCCGAACATCTGCCGACGGATCTCCGCGGACGCGCCGCCGATCTCGGCGCGGGTTACGGCTATCTCTCCGATGCGTTGTTGAAGCGCTGCCCCGGCATCGCATCGCTGGATCTGTACGAAGCGGAGGCGCGTGCGCTGGAACTCGCGCGACGCAATCTTGCCGAGGCAGCGGCGCGGCTGCCGCTGCGCTATCTGTGGCAGGACGTCACCGCGGGGCTGTCCGAAACCTACGACGTCATCGTCACCAATCCGCCGTTCCACGCGCAGCAGAGCGCCGCGCGCCCGGACATCGGCCGCGCGTTCATCGCCGCCGCGGCCGCAGCGCTGGTGCCCGGCGGGCGGCTGTGGCTGGTGGCGAATCGCAATCTGCCTTACGAACTGGAACTGGACGCGAATTTCGGCAGCGTGCGCATCGTCGCCCAGCAGCAGGGCTTCAAGATCATCGAAGCGATCAAGGCCGCGTCCGCGCCGCCGCGCGCGCCGACTGCGCCTGCACCCAGACACAAGAAGCGCGCGCCCAGCCGCGCCGCCGAAGCGCGCAGCTGGCGCGGCGACGCATGAAGCTGCTGAAACTCATCGCCAACCTCGGTTACGGCAGCCGCAAACAGGTGACCGCGATGTTCCGCGAGGGCCGCATCGCCGATGCCCACGGCGAGCCGCTCTACACCGACGACGAACTCGGCGTGCATGCCGCGTACGAGGCGATCCGCGTCGACGGCGAGCCGCTCGATCCGCCGCACGGTCTGCTGCTGATGCTGCACAAGCCGCCGGGCTACGTGTGTTCGACCAAGGACAAAGGGCGGTTGATCTACGATCTGCTCCCTCCGCGTTTCCGGTTGCGCGATCCGGTGCTGTCCACCGTGGGCCGGCTCGATCGCGATACCAGCGGCCTGTTGTTGCTGACCGACGACGGCGCGCTGCTGCACCGGATCATTTCGCCGAAGTCCGAGCTGTCGAAAGTCTATGAAGCGACGCTCGCGGAACCGCTGCGCGGCGACGAGGCCGCGATCTTCGCCAGCGGCACGCTGATGCTGGAATCCGAGCAGAAGCCGCTGCTGCCGGCGGAGCTCGACGTGCTGGAAGCGCAGCGCGCGCGATTGACCCTGCACGAAGGCCGCTATCACCAGGTGCGAAGGATGTTCGCGGCCATGGGCAATCATGTCGAGGCGCTGCATCGCGTGTCGGTGGGTGGACTGACGCTGGGCGATCTGCCGTCGGGCGAGTGGCGCGCGCTGGACGAGACGGATCGGGCGACACTGTTCGACCCGCATGCGATGGCTCGCGCCGGCCGCCGGTGATGCCGATCCGAGCCATGTCGATCCGAGCAATGCCTATTCGAGCCATGCGCATGGTCATCGGCATCGGCCGCAAAGGGCTGTAAGAACTGACAGGCTGTCCGAAAGAAATCGCGAACGTAAAGCGGAACCTCATCGGGCTTTTGCGGGCCAAGGTCACAGAATCTCCGGCCACGTGTTGAACCATGCAGGATTGTGTGTGATCAAGCCATTGCTGCCGGCGTTTCCGGGGGCTGGAAAGAACGTGCGCGGCATGGATCGCGCGGCATCAATAGCGACAAAACGGGAATGCAACCCATCCCGAATCAAACCGGCTTCGCATCCGACAGCGATCCATGCCAATGGATACCGCGTCGATCGGTTTCGAAGCCAATGGATCACTCAAGCCCATGGATCATGGAAGCCTATGAAAACCGACATCTCACAGCGCAGCACAGGCATCGGCGCCGGATTGATCCTGAGCGTGGCGCTGACCTGCGGACTGGCGCCCCGCACTGCGCACAGCATCGGGCCTATCGTGCACGATCCGGCGCAGACCGCAAAGCATGTGGCCGAGTTCAAGGCACAGCTGGCGCGCTGGAAAGAGACCGCAGCCCATTATCGGCAGCAACTGATCAGTCTGCGCGGCATGAATTTCGCAGCTACGAAAATGGACGAAACGCTTACCGAGGTTGCGCCACATTACGGCATCAAGGAAGCCTGTGAGACGGAGGACGAAAGCCCGGTGGCGACGATCTCGGAACTCTTCAAGCCCAATGCCGATGGCGATATCCTGCAACAGCAACTCACCATCTGCAAACGCATCGTTCATGCCGAAAACCTGAAATACAACGAAACAGTGCGATTCCTCAACGCCATGCGCGAGCGACAGAAACTGCTTGACTTGATCGACGAGGCCCGGGATTCCGTCGGAAGCGAGCAAGGCAAGTTGCAGTCGGTGAATTACGATCTGCAACGCTACGACAAAACCACGAAAACGGACCACGAGCGGTGGAATGCGATGATCGTCGCGTACGATAATTACATCGAGTCGCTGAACAAGTTCCAGAAACGATTGACCGAGCGCGCGCTGAAAGGCAAACAGCCGGACCTGTTCAGCGCCGTGATCCAGGGCGCGGTGCTCAAGAAAACCTTGAACGAAATGCGGGACTAGCACCGATTCGGCTGTACAGCCTGTCGTCGGCCAGAGGCCGGCGATGCACGGCCATGCGAACGCGCGCAACGACAGGAATGGATAATGGATAGCCAAGCAATGCTCGCGATCATGGATGCGCTTTTCGGCGGAATGGGCCGGAATTTCGGCATGAATCCGGCTGCGAGCACGATCACGGACCTCGGGAATCTATTTTTCTTCTACGAGATCAAGGAGTTCGTGAATTATCGGATCGACAGTTTCATGGAAGGCTTCCTCGGCCGCACGATGTCGCTGGCGGGCGCTGTGGCTTTGGTGCTGATGACGCTTTGGGTGACTTTCAAGGGGCTGAGCATCATTACCGGCAGGAGTCGGGATTCGATGATGGCGCTGGTGATGGACTCATTGCGGGCGACGCTCATCGTCGCGGCGGCCACGACAGTGGCGGCTGGCGGTTCATCGGCGGTGAAGCTCATGTCGGACGACATGACCAACCTGATCTATCAGACCGTCACCGGGAACAGCACCGACAATCCGTATGCCGCGATCGACAAGAGTCTGGGCTACATGCAGTTGGCGATGCTGAGCATCGATGCGCTGCAGGTGAGCGGCGACGAAACCACGGCGGCGGCGAAAACGCGCGCCCAGATCTTCACCGGCGTCGGCATTGCCGGTCCGGCGCTGATCGGCGGGACATTGTTGATGTTGAATCGAATCGCGATGGCGCTGTTCGTGGGACTCGGTCCGATTTTCATACTGTGCCTGCTCTTCGACTTCAGTAAGCAGCTTTTCAGCAAATGGTTGTTGTTCGGCATCGGCACGATGTTCTCGCTCGGCGTCCTGAGCGTGATGGTCAGCATCGCGTTGGACGTGGTGCTGGCCGTCGCGGCTTCGTTCTGGGTCGGAAACTTCCTGGGCACCAATACGGAGGGCATCAGCAGCATGGCATTGCAGCAGGGCGGACTGGGCATGGTGATGACCATGTTGATCGTGACGGTTCCGCCGATGGCCGCCTCGTTTTTCCAGGGCACGCTGGGCCAGTTCAGTTCGATCAATGCCTTCGGCGGTAGCGCCACAGGTGCGGCCCAGGCGCATCCGCAACAATTCCAGCGCGCTCCGAGCCATGCGGAAAATGCGGTGCCGCAAGGACAGAGACATATCGATCCCGACCGCAGCAATAATCATACGCCGCGCCCTGAAACCCTTTCGGCCGGTAATCCGGCCATACATCCCAAGCGTGACCAGGTCGGGACGAATAGCGATGACGTCAAATCAACTCCCGTCCATCGAGCGCGTGAATGAAATGAACATTTCGGCCGCGTGTTTCGCCGCACTGGCCATCTCGCTGTTTTCGACAGCGGCGTCTGCCCAATGCCGCATGGGTTCGGGGCCGGATTTCGGAGATGGCATTCCGTACTGCTCGCAGCCTTCTCCATCGTCGTATGTCGTGCCGTCCGGTCCCGAGTGGGAGAGCCGTTGGGGTGCGATCGCTATCGGTTCCACCGCTTCGGGCGGCGGCATCGGTGTTGCAAGCGATATGAAAAACCGACGTGCTGCCGAAAAGACCGCGCTCAGACAATGTCGGAGCAGCGGTGGCGGCAAGACCTGCCGCATCGAACTGGCATACGCCAATCAGTGCGGGGTCATCGTATGGGGCGACACCTATTTCGAAACAGAGAGCGCGGAAACGGCGGACAAGGCCGAAACGGAAGCGTCGAAAGTATGCGACCGACAAACGTCCAATTGCAGCCTGTACTACGCGAACTGCAGCTATCCCGTCAGGATCCGTTGAAGCGGGATTGCGAACGGCTTCCCGATTGCGTATGGCGCCATGAATCGTGGTCCATGAATTTTCCGGGCGTCGATAATCGATAGTGGAAACTGGCGTCGCGTCTGTTCTTGACTTGGGGCGCTGCTGCGGGTGCGACTCATGCGTAGCGGACTCTCTGTCAGCGAATATCCTTCGCATCACTGTGCTTCAAGCAGTTCCTGAAAGCCATCGAGCCCGAGTTTGGCCATCGTCTCGAGATTGCGCTCGACGATGACATCCGCGTCCGGATAAGCGGCGACGGCTTTGTCCAGGCTCGCTTCGCGCAGCAGATGCAGGGTCGGGTAGGGCGCGCGATTGGTGCAGTTGCCCGGGTCGTCGGCCTCGCTCTCGGCGAACTGATAGTGAGGATGAAAGCTCGCGACCTGCAGTTCGCCGTCCAGATCCAGCGCTTCGATCAGCGCGTCGACGCGATCGAGGAAATCGTTGTAATCGAGGAAGTCGGTCAGCACCCGCGGATGCACCAGCAGCGTGGTGTCGATCTCATCCGCGGGCGTATCGCGCAGACGGAGCAGCTCTTCGGCGAGTTCTTCCAGCAGGTCTTCCGCCAGTTCGGCGTCGCTCAGCGCGAAACGCACCTGCTGTTTCACGTACACCGCTTTCGCGAAGGGGCAGAGATTCAGCCCGATCACCGCGCGCTCCAGCCAGCGGCGGGTGGCGATGAGTTCCTGGGGATCGTTTTCCTCTTGCCGACTCATCGTCTGCTCAATCGCGGAAATTGTCGAACTGCAGCGGCCGCTCGAATTCCATGCCGCGCAGCAGGGCCATGGCGGTCTGCAGGTCGTCGCGCTTCTTGCCGTTGACGCGCAGCTTGTCGCCGTTGATCTGGGTGTCGACCTTCAGCTTGGCGTCCTTGATCGCGGTCTGGATCTTCTTCGCCAGATCGCGTTCGATGCCCTGCTGCACCTTGATCTTCTGGCGCGCGCCGGCGAGGTTGGTGCCGATGTCGCCGGCGTCGAGGCAGCGAGCGTCGATCTTCCGCGCGATCATCCGCATGCGCAGGATGTCCTGCATCTGCTGCAGCTGGAATTCGCTGGGCGCGGTGAGCGCGACGGTGCTGTCTTCGAGCGCGAACGTGGCGTCCACGCCCTTGAAGTCGAAGCGGGTGGTGAGTTCGCGATTGGCCTGGTCGACGGCGTTGGTGAGTTCGTGCAGATCGACTTCGGAGACGATATCGAAAGAGGGCATGGCGGCGGCGTTGCGGTTGGGGCGCGTAGGTTAACCGATCGTGGTGCTTGCCCCGAACCGACCGTAGGGCGGGGCCTGGCCCGCCATTTCGTCAATCACGATTGCGAGGTGCCCGATCGCTTCGATCACTGCTCGATGCGATCGGGCACCTCGCAATGGCGGGCCGGGGCCCGCCCTACAGCTTCACCAATTCCACCCGGCGGTTCTTCGCGCGGCCGTCCTCGCTGGCGTTGTCGGCCAGCGGTTTGTCCTGGCCGAAGCCCTTGGACTGCAGGCGCGCCGGGTCGATGCCCAGGCCGACCAGCGCCCCAAGCACGCTACGGGCGCGCGCGGTGGAGAGTTCCTGGTTGTGGGTGGGCGTGCCGGTGTTGTCGGTATGGCCTTCGATCGACAGCTTCAGCGCTGGATCGCCGCCGAGCAGTTTGCCGATTTCGGCGACCACCGGCTGCGCGTCCGGGCGCAGGGTCGCCTTGTCCACGTCGAAGTTGATGTACAGCGCGACCCGGCCGTCGGCGTCGATGGCTTTCTTCATCGCCGAAGCGTCGAGGAAACCCAGCGATTGCTTCATGCCTTCGCGCTCCAGCACGGTGACGTAGCCGTGCAGCGGGATCGCGCCGGTGCTGACCTGGATCCAGTATTCCTTGCCGCCCTGGCGGATCAGGTAGGTGTGGTTCTCGCAGCCGTAATCGCCGGCGCAGGTGCCGAGGTAGTGCTTGTCGACCGCTTCGCGGCCGCCGAAGGCATCGACGACTTCGGTGGTGTATTGGCTCTGACTGATGCGGACGCCGCCGAGATCGCGGATCGCGTTCTCGTAATTGCGCTGGAATTCGATCGCGCTGTACTCGCGCTGGTCGGGATTGGTCAGCTGGAACTGGTCGCGGACGATCCTGCCTTCGATCGCGACGACCTTGTTGCCGGTGATCATGTGCGTGCGGTCGAAGTTGATGTTGCGATCCTTCTCGTCGAACACCGTCTTCAGGCCTTCGGGCGCCTTGAAGAACGGGAACGGCGGCAGGCTCGCGGTGCTTTCCGGAACGCTGGCGGGGTCGAATTCGGCCGGGACAGTCGCGGCGGGCGTTGCCGGCGCAGTGTCGACAGTCGGCGTCGGCTCGGCGGGTGCGGATTCTGCGGAAGCGGCGGCGGGGGCTTCGGTCGCGCCGCGGTCGCATGCGGACAGGCACAGGGCGAACAGCGGCGGGAGGCAGAGCAGGCGCAGGGCCCGGGCAGAGTGGATCGGCATGTTCGGAGCCTTTGGAGTCGTGGGACGGATGCAATACGAACGTCGAATCCTGGTCCCGCGGGTCATCGGATGCAACAGGGCATCGCGTGCGACCGCTGGCGGCGGCCGGCGACTCCCGGCATCCTGCACGCATGACTCCCCCGAATCCCCACGCCGCCGCCGGCGCGCACCGCTGGCGCGCGGCGCTGTTCATGCTTGCCGCCGTCGGCCTGTACGCGCTGATGGATGCCGGCCTGAAGCTGCTCACGGCGCACTATCCGCCCCTGCAGATTTCCGCCATTCGCGGCGGCGCCTCGCTGCCGTTCGTGCTGGTCTGGGTGCTGTCGACGGTGAGCGTGCGCAGTCTGTTCCGCGTGCGCTGGCCGCTGCACCTGCTGCGCGCTGTGCTGGGCATCATGATGATGGCGACCTTTGTCTACGCCCTGCGCACGCTGCCGCTGTCCACGGCTTACACGATTTTCTTCGTCGCCCCCCTGTTGATCACCGCGCTGTCGGTGCCGATCCTCGGCGAACGGGTCGGGCCGCGTCGCTGGACCGCTATAGCGATTGGATTCCTCGGCGTGATGGTGGTGCTGCGGCCCACCGGCGAGGGCGTGGCCAGTCTGGCCGGGCTGGCGGTGCTGCTGGCGGCGTTCGGATATGCGGTGTCCGCGATCACCGTGCGGGTGCTGGCGCGCACCGACAGCAGCCAGTCCATCGTGGTCTGGCTGCTGGTGTTGATGACGGTCGGCGCCGGCCTGCTGGCGCTGCCGCATTGGGTGCCCATCCGCGCCGAGGATCTGTGGCTGATCGCCGGCATCGGCGTCGCGGGTGCGCTCGGCCAATACGCCATCACCGAAGCTTTCCGCTGCGGCGAGGCGTCCTTGATCGCGCCGCTGGAATACAGCGCCCTGCTCTGGGGCGTGCTGCTCGATTTCAGCCTCTGGAACGTGCTGCCCGATGCCATGACTTGGGTCGGCGCAGCCATCATCGTGCTCAGCGGCCTGTATCTGCTGAGGCGCGAGCGCATCCATCTGGAAGCCGAACATCCCTGATCGCCGCGCGCCGGCGCGCTGTCCTCTGCGTCGGGTATCCCGCGTTGTCTTCGGGTTGCAGCCCAACCGCCCGGAGAACAGCACCATGCAGCGCAGTCGTGTCCTTGGTTTGAGCCTGGCCATCGCGGCCGTCGTTTCCGTCGCCGCGTACGCACAGAAAGGTGTTTTCCTTCGCGACGATGCGGTACGCGGCGTCTCCGCCGATGTCGTCGATTATCCGCAGCAACGCCTGTTGAGCCCGCGCCGGGATTCGCGCGTCGCGTCGCCGGCCGCGAAACGCGCCCCGGTCGCCGCGAAGCTCGCCGATCCGATCTATCCGGTGACCGAGGACGAGGTCTACGACGTCGACAGTTTCGGCCGCAACGTCCGCTGGCTCGGACTGGCCAGCGCCTTCGTCTCACTCCAGCCCTCGTGCCCGAAGCCGACTTCGCCGGACGAATATTGCGAGAAGATCGACCCGACGCCCGGCGTCTACACGTCTTTCAACTTCAACGACGCGGCGCGCATCCAACTGCCGAAATATGCTTCGAATTCGCTGCTCTGCTACTGGTTCTCGCCGGTGCTGACCCTGACCTACCAGAATCCGACCGCGGCCCGCGTGACCGGCCGTTTCCGCTACAACCCGACCCTGACCATCGAAAATCCGGTGCTGTCCGATCCGTCGCTGATCGACCCGACCACGGGTGCGCCGTTCGGCGGACAACTGCTGACGTCGATGACCTCGTCGGAACGCTTCGAGGAGTCGCTGGAGTCCGGCGCGACCCTCAACGAGCGCACCCGCGATTCCACCGTCTGCATGGCCGGTTTCATCAGCCACAAATCATTGATCCAGAACTACGGTCTGACGCCGTCGCAGGCCGACGATTTCTTCGCCAGCCCGACCACGATCCGTTTGAACATCAGCGGCAGCGCGCAGTACGTCGGCAACGCGTCGCTGGTGGCCGGTCTGCGCATCGTCGGTGATTGATCCGTTACGGGAGCCACACCCCCGGCGGCGCCGTGCCCGCCGGGGGTGTCCTGTCCCGATGCCCGCATGCGTTCTGTTCCGGTACCCGAACCCGACGGAGCGTCAACATGCACCGCAAGCACCTCCTCGCCTTGAGTCTCGCCGCCGCCGCCCTGGCTTCGGTCGCGGTCTACGCACAGAAAGGCGGCCTGTCGCAGCACGAAGTCATCGAAGCGGTCTCGCCCGACCTGCAGATCGTGAAATCCCCGCAGCGCCTGGAGCGCAAGGCCGTCGCCGTCGCGACCGCGAAGGCCGATGCCGCCATCTCGCGCACGCCGACGCTGGAAGACGTCGGCGACATCGATTCCTTCGGCCGCAACGTGAAGTGGCTGGGCCTGACCAGCGCGTTCATCAATCTCAGCGACACGTGCCCGACCGATCCGTCCAATCCGGACGAACTGTGCCAGGTGCTCGCGCCGGCGCCGGCGTTCACCGGCTTCGTGTTCGAGGACGCGGCGCGCATCACCCTGCCGGGCAAGTCCGCCGATTCGCTGCTGTGCTACTGGTTCTCGCCGGTGTTGAACGTGGGTTACAGCAACTTCGGCGCCACCCGCGTTCTGGCGCGCTTCCGCTACACGCCGACGCTCACCGTGGAAAATCCGGTCCTTGACGACCCGTCGTTGATCGACCCGACCACCGGCGCGCCGTTCGGCGGCCGACTGCTGACCAGCATGACGTCCAGCGAAAGTTACGTCGTGCCGCTGGAGCCGGGCGTCGCCTTCGCCGAGCGCACCCGCGATTCCGCGGTCTGCATGGCCGGCCTGATCACCAGGCGTTCGCTGATCGAGAACTACGGCCTGACCGAAGCCCAGGCCAACAAGTTCTTCAAGAAGCCCACGACGATCCGCCTGAACGTCAGCGGCAGCGCGCAGCATGTCGGCTTTGCGTCGCTGATTTTCGGTCTGCGCGTGGTCGGCGACTGATTCTTCCGCGTTTGCGACCCCCAAAGCCCGGCCCCGTGCCGGGCTTTGTCGTTTCCGGGCGCCGGAGGCGCTGCGATGCACGATGACGCAGCGCCGGTGAAGGTGTAGCGTCGCGATTCCGTCCTCGACAGGCGTATCGAAAGATTCCGCATGGTGTCCAGCGCTGCGACAACGGTTGACGCCTATCTCGCCGAACTGCCGCCGGAGCGGCGTGCTGTGGTCGCGACGGTGCGCGACGCGATCAACGTGCATCTGCCTCCGGGTTATGAGGAGGTCATGAACTGGGGGATGATTTCCTGGGAAGTTCCGCTGTCCCGCTATCCGGTCACGTACAACAAGCAGCCGCTGAGTTTCGCTGCGCTGGCGGCGCAGAAGAACAACTACTCGCTGTATCTGATGTCGGTGCACGCCGGCAGCGAGGGCGAGCAGCAACTGCGCGCGGCCGCCGCAGCGCTGGGCAGGAAGCTCGACATGGGCAAATGCTGCGTACGCTTCAAACAGGTCGACCACCTGCCGCTGCAGGCCATCGGTGCGTTGATCGCGGGCGTGCCGGTCGAGGCCTACATCGCCCGGTACGAGGTCGGGCGCGGGATCGTCCGCTGAAAAGCCGTCGCTGAATCGGTCGCTTCCGGTCTCGCCGGCATGCGCCGGAGTATGGTCAGGCGCTTGAATACGTTTTCCCGTTGCTGACCGGCTCTTGTGCGCATCCGGGCCCGCCGTCGTGGTTGGCGTGCGGCCCGTCCGCGGCCACAATAGCCCGATCCCTCCGCCTCCCGGTGGAGGCACGACCCCTAGGCGCGCACATGACAGATCTGAAGGAAGCCCTCGTTCCCGACATCGGCGATTTCACCGGCATTCCGGTGATCGAGATTCTGGTCGCCGTCGGGGACACCGTCGCCAAGGATCAGGGTCTGGTCACGCTGGAGTCGGACAAGGCGACGATGGAAGTGCCTGCGCCGTTCGCCGGCGTCGTCCGCGAGCTCAAGGTCAAGCTTGGCGACAATCTGTCCGAAGGCAGCGTCGTTGCGCTCATCGAAGCGTCGGATGCGGCAGCGGCACCCGCCCCGGCCCCGGCCGCATCGGTGCCTGCGCCCGTGCCGGTTGCGCCTCCTGCACCTGCGACACAGGCGCCTGCGCCTGTCGCCGCCCCGCCCGCACCCGCACCCGCACCTGCAGCTGCACCGATGGGCGCCGGCCTGCCGCCGGTGCGCTTCGAAGCCGACGCGGTGCTGCCGGAGAAAGTCCCGTACGCCAGCCCGGCGGTGCGCCTGTTCGCACGCGAGCTCGGCGTTGACTTGACACGCGTCGCCGGCAGCGCCCGGGGCGGCCGCATCAGCAAGGAAGATGTGCAGCAGTTCGTCAAATCCGCGCTGCAGGGCGGCGCTGTTGCAGGCGCGGTGGGAGCCGCGGCCGGTGGCGGCAATGGCCTCAACCTCCTGCCCTGGCCCAAGATCGACTTCTCCAGGTTCGGCGAGATCGAAACCCGCGAACTGTCGCGGATCAAGAAGATTTCAGGCGCCAACCTCGCGCGCAACTGGGCGATGATCCCGCACGTCACCCAGCACGACGATGCCGACATCACCGATCTGGAAGCGCTGCGCGTCGCACTGAACAAAGAGAACGAGAAGGCGGGCATCAAGCTGACCATGCTCGCGTTCCTGATGAAAGCGGTGACGTCCGCGCTGCAGAAGTATCCCGACTTCAACGCCTCGCTCGACGCCGACGGCGGCACCCTGGTGCTGAAGAAGTATTTCCACGTCGGTTTCGCCGCCGACACGCCGAACGGCCTCGTAGTGCCGGTGGTACGCGATGTCGACAAGAAGGGCGTGATCCAGATCGCCCAGGAAACCGGCGAACTCGCGAAGAAGGCCCGCGACGGCAAACTCGGCCCCGCCGACATGAGCGGCGGCTGTTTCTCGATCAGCTCGCTCGGCGGCATCGGCGGTACCAGCTTCACGCCGATCGTCAACGCGCCGGAAGTCGCGATCCTCGGCGTCTCCAAGTCCGCGATCAAGCCGGTGTGGGACGGCAAGCAGTTCGCGCCGCGCCTGATCCTGCCGCTGTCGCTGTCCTACGACCATCGCGTGATCGACGGCGCGTCCGCCGCACGCTTCACCGCATATCTGGCGCAGTTGCTCGCCGATATGCGCCGCGTGCTGCTGTGACCGGGGGCCTATCATGACGACGACAGTGGAAGTGAAGGTCCCCGACATCGGCGACTTCGACGGCATCCCGGTGATCGAGATCCTGGTGGCGGTGGGCGACACCGTTGCGAAGGACCAGGGGTTGGTGACGCTGGAATCCGACAAGGCGACGATGGAAGTGCCGTCGTCCGCCGCGGGCGTGGTGAAGGAACTCAGGGTCAAGCTGGGCGACAGTGTGTCGGAGGGCAGTGTGATCGCTGTCCTGGAGACCGCCGAAACCGCCGGATCACCTCTCCCGCCTGCGGGAGAGGTCGTCGCGCGCAGCGCGGCGGGTGAGGGCGCTCCTGCGTCGACGCCCCCATCCCAGCCTTCCCCCGCGAGCGGGGGAAGGAGCGAAAGCACGGCTGCTGCTGCCTCCGCTACTGGCCGCAAAGCCGACATCGAATGCCGCATGCTGGTCCTCGGTGCCGGCCCCGGCGGCTACACGGCCGCGTTCCGCAGCGCCGATCTGGGCCTCGATACCGTGCTGGTCGAACGTTACCCCGCGCTCGGCGGCGTCTGCCTCAACGTCGGCTGCATTCCGTCGAAGGCGCTGCTGCATGCCGCCAACGTGATCGACGAAGCCGCGCATGCGAAGGATTACGGCATCGACTTCGGCGCGCCGAAGATCGCGCTCGACACGCTGCGCGGCTACAAGGAAAAAGTCGTCGGCCAGCTCACCAAGGGTCTTGCCGGCATGTCCAAGCAGCGGAAAGTGCGGGTGGTGCAGGGCGTGGGCAAGTTCGTGTCGCCGAATGAGTTGGAAGTGCAGGGTGATGCCGGCACCCAGCTGATCCGCTTCGAACACTGCATCATCGCTGCCGGTTCGCAGCCGGTGAAGCTGCCGGCGTTCCCGTGGGACGATGCGCGGGTGATGGATTCGACCGATGCGCTGGAACTGAAGGACATTCCGAAGAACCTGCTGGTGGTCGGCGGCGGCATCATCGGCTTGGAGATGGCGACGGTGTATCGCGCGCTGGGCAGCGCGGTGACCGTGGTCGAGTTCATGGACCAGATCATGCCGGGTACCGATACCGACCTGATCAAGCCGCTTGCCGACCGCCTGAAGAAGCAAGGCGTTGCGATCCATCTCAAGACCAGGGTCACCGAAGCCAAGGCGACCAAGGCCGGCATCGTCTGCGGCTTCGACGGCGCCAGCATCCCGGCGAGCGATACCTACGACCGCGTGCTGGTGGCCGTGGGCCGCACACCGAACGGCAATAAGCTGGACGCCGGCAAGGCCGGCGTCGCGGTCACCGAGCGCGGCTTCATCAACGTCGACCGGCAGATGCGCACCAACGTGCCGCACATCTTCGCGATCGGCGACATCATCGGTCAGCCGATGCTGGCGCATAAAGCCACGCATGAGGGCAAACTCGCCGCCGAAGTCGCGGCCGGCGAAAAGAAGGAATGGGTCGCCCGGGTGATCCCGTCGGTGGCCTACACCGACCCGGAAATCGCCTGGGTCGGCATTACCGAAACCGAGGCGAAGGCCAAGGGTCTCAAGATCGGCGTCGGCAAGTTCCCGTGGGCCGCGTCGGGCCGCGCCATCGGCATCGGCCGCACCGAAGGCTTCACCAAGCTGATCTTCGACGAAGCCAGCCACCGCATCGTCGGCGGTGGCATCGTCGGCGTGCATGCCGGCGACCTGATCGCCGAAGTCGCGCTGGCGATCGAGATGGGCTGCGAGGTGGCCGACATCGGCCACACCATCCATCCGCATCCCACGCTCAGCGAATCGGTGGGTATGGCGGCGGAAGTGTTCGACGGCACCATCACCGATCTCTACATTCCGAAGAAGAAATGATCCGCATCTCCGGTAGAGCGGAGCGCAGCTCCGCTGCGTCGTATCCGGAGAGGTTGAAGCGGAGCTTTGCTCCGCTCTACGTGATCGTTCCGTTTGCGCAGTCGGCGATGAGAGGCTGCAGATGAAAACCCTCGGCCTCATCGGCGGCATGAGCTGGGAATCGACGCTGCCGTACTACCGCATCGTCAACGAACGCGTGCGCGAGCGCCTCGGCGGCCTGCATTCGGCGAAGCTGGTGCTGCACAGCGTCGACTTCGCCGAGATCGAGGCGCTGCAGCGCGCCGGCGACTGGGGCGCGGCCGGCGCGCAGCTGGCCGACGCCGCTCGCGGGCTGCGCCTGGCGGGCGCGGAGGCGATCGTGGTCTGCACCAACACCATGCATCTGGTGGCCCCGGCCATCGAGGCCGGGGTCGACATCCCGCTGCTGCACATCGCCGACGCCACCGCGCGACGCATCCGCGCCGCCGGACTGACCCGCGTGGCGCTGCTCGGTACCCGCTTCACGATGGAGCAGGCGTTCTATCGCGAACGCATCGAAGCGGCCGGGATCGCGGTGCTCACGCCCGATGCGGCGCAGCGCGAACGCGTCCATCGGGTGATCTACGACGAACTGTGTCTGGGACGCATCCTTGATGCCTCGCGCGACGACTACCGCACGATCATGGCCGACCTGGTCGCTGTCGGCGCGCAGGGTGTGATCCTGGGCTGCACCGAGATCAGCCTGCTGGTGGGCGAGGGCGATGCCAGCGTGCCGCTGTTCGACACTGCCCGCATCCACGCCGAAGCCGCCGCCGACTGGGCGTTGGCATAAGTCGCCAACGCCCCCGATCGAACTTCAAAGCGAGTGAGACTTAAAACGCGAACGTGACGCCGGCGATCGGGCCGTGGAAACGTTGCTCGAAGCCGACGCGTCCGTCGTCCAGCTCGCGGGTGACATCGAGATCGAACCAGTCGTACCCGGCGAAAATGCCGAACTTCGGGGTGAAGCGATATTCCACCAGCGCGTTGGCGCGGGTGATGTCGCCGTCGTAGTCGCCGAAATCGCCCCAGTCCGCATCCAGATACTGGCCCTGTACGATCACCCGCCAGCGGCCGTCCGCGGTATTGGCCGAGACGCGCGCGCCGACCACCGGCGCCGTGCCGCGCTCGCTCTCGCGGACCCGGAAGCTGTCCTCGCCGGATTCGCTGCGCAGCGTTCCGCGCAGACCGGCGGTTTCCGCGCCCACCTGCAGGCCGAAACCGAAGGTCGGGGTTTCGACCAGGCCGTAGTCGTACATCACGCTGCCCAGATCGAAGCGGGTGTCCAGGTCGACCCGCGACCCGGCCGGGAACGTGGTGCCATCGAAGGTCACGTCTTCGCTCAAGGAGGCATCGTTGCCGGCGTCGTAACGGAAATAGTTGAAGTGGATGCGGTGGCGCTCGGCGAAGCGGAAGGTGCCTTCAACGCGCGGCACGATGTCGTTGCCGATGTCGAAGCGGTCGCTGTCGTAGTCGTAGGTGTCGCCGGCGAACTCGGCGCGGCCGGTGATCCGGCTTTCGGCATCGGCCTGCATGGCGCCGAGGCGCAGGGTGAAACGGTCGTCGTCGGCGTGCGCAGCGGAAGCGAAAGCGGCGAGCGCGGAGCACAGGCCGAGGGCGAGCAGGTGTCGATGTGTCATCGGAAGAAGTCTCTGGCTGGGGGAGTGATGAGCGCGACGACGCGCGCATCGCCCGCCGTGGCCTATGGCCCATTACCGATGCGATTCGATGAAGGAAAAGTGAAAGTGCAGACCGCATTGCGCGCTTGTTCCGGGCCTGCGCGATGCACGATCCCGCCAGCCGGCGGCATTGGGTGTTTCGGCGCGGATGCGGCAGGTGCGGTGCGGGCGCCACGTGGTGTCCTGCATGATGACCCCGTCATGCCTGGCGTCGCGATCCGCGCAAAGACGAAGCCCCGGCTGGGGGCCGGGGCTTCGGAACCTGCTGTCGCCGAGGGTCGACGAGGAAGGAGCGTCGCAGGTGCAGAAAATGGACCGGGGTCGACTGCCGGAAGTTCCCGCCCGGCGCTCATCGCGACGCTGCATCCGCGGGTCTCGATCCGCCGCCACACCTTTTTGTGTACATCTTCGTGGACGTGGAATGCCACGATGTTGCTGGCCGGCTCGACCGGCTCCAGCGCCCCGCCAACCCAAAGCCTGCCTGTCATCGCGTAATCGGCGGCGAAGGCAACGCTCCTGCAGCCCGGCGAAACCGGGGGTCTTCCCCATGGCGGGCTCTCGGATGGATGGGCGGAGAGCTTCGACCCGCGGCGAGCGGAGGGGAACTCGTTTTTTGCGACCGGATCGATGGTTCTGGCCTGTCGCCGCCGGCCTTGGCCGGGGTTCACCGCGGTTGCCCCGCAAAACCGCGGACTGCTATACTTTTGCGGCTTCGCGGGGTGGTTTTCGTTCACAAACACGATGTTGGGACCGGCCACCCCGGCGTTTCCGCCTACTCCCGGGTGTGCTGCGTGCTGAATTCTGTCGCTGCTGGTCGCCGCGCCGTATTGCGGGCGACGGCCTACCAGATGGCCGCTGTGGCACTGGTAGCGTTGATTTTCCTGGTTTCGGGCTGGCCCGCTTCGCTGGCGGTGCTTGTGGGCGGAGCTGGTGTGGTGTCGGGAAGCGCTCTGGCCGCGAATGTCGCGCTGGGCGGCGGTGTGGTGACGGCGCGGACGGCGCTGTTGAAGCTGGTGCTGGGCACCAGTCTGAAGTGGGTGGTGGTCATAACGATATTTGCGTTGGCATCGGGTGTTGGGCGCATGGCGCCGCTCCCCTTGCTCGCAGGCCTCGCGGTCGGTCTGATCGCGCAGCCATTGGCTTTGAACTTTTGTGCCAGGGTAGACCGTGAGCGCTGAAACAGCTTCGGGTGGCGGGGCCACCGAATACATCCAGCACCACTTGCATCATCTCCAGTGGCAAGTGGGAGAGGGCAAGTTCATGACCATCAACATCGACAGCGTGCTGTTCACGCTGGTGTTGTCGTCGGTGTTCCTGTTCTTCTTCATCCGCACCGCGCGCAAGGCGACCGCGGGCGTGCCGGGCAAGTTCCAGGCCGCCGTGGAGATGGTCGTGGGCTTCGTCGACGGTCTTGTCCGCGAGACCTTCCACGGCCGCAGCAAGCTCATCGCGCCGCTGGCGATCACCATCTTCTGCGTCGTGTTCCTGATGAACTTCATGGACATGATCCCGGTCGACTGGCTGCCGGGCGCGTGGATGAAGGCCAATGAATTGGCCGGCCACGACCCGAGCCACGCCTACCTGCGCGTCGTGCCCACCGCCGACCTCAACACCACGCTTGGCCTGTCGCTGATGGTGTTCCTGCTGATCCAGGTCTTCGGCATCAGTCACAAGGGCTTCGGCAAGTTCTTCAAGGAAGCCTTCACCGCGCCGTTCCACGCCGAAGGCACGGTCATGAAGATCCTGCTCGCGCCCGCCAACCTGCTGCTGCGCGTGATCGAAGAACTCGTCCGCCCGCTGTCGCTCACCCTGCGACTGTTCGGCAACATGTATGCCGGCGAATTGATCTTCATCCTCATCGCACTGATGACCTGGAACGCCGCGCTGTCCAGCGGCATGACCTACGTGATGGCGCCGCTGCAGTTCATTTCCGGCTTCGTCTGGACCGCGTTCCATATCCTGGTCATCACCCTGCAGGCCTTCATTTTCATGATGTTGACCATCGTGTATCTGAGCATGGCGGCGGAAAGCCACTGATTTCGAGTCATCCGGTTTCGAGTCATCAGTTTTCGAGTCACCCCATTTCGTTTCGCCCTTTCATCCTTCCTTTTCTAACCTCAATAGTTGTACGGAGAACACCATGGAAAACGTCGCCCTTTACGCTGAAATCGCGAAGTTCACGGTCATCGCGGCCGGCCTGCTCATCGGTCTGGGCGCGCTCGGCACCGCGATCGGCTTCGCCATCCTCGGCGGCAAGTTCCTCGAAGGCGCCGCCCGCCAGCCGGAACTCACCCCGATGCTGCAGACCAAGATGTTCATCGTCGCCGGCCTGCTCGACGCGGTGCCGATCATCGGCGTCGCCATCGCACTGCTGCTGATCTTCGCCAACCCGTTCCTGTCCGCGATCGCGGGCTGATCAAGCAACCCGGTCTTGGCTAGCGTCGGCGCCACGCGCCGGCGTCAGGAGTACGTCATGGATATCAATCTCACTTTCATCGTCCAGGGCTTCGCGTTTTTCGCGGTGGCCTGGCTGGTGATGAAGTTCGGCTGGCCGAACATCATCGCGGCCATCGAGGAACGTCAGCAGAAGATCGCTGAGGGTCTCGCTGCGGCCGACAACAGCCAGAAAGCGCTCGCCCAGGCCGAAGAGAAGGTCAACGAAGAACTGAAGCTCGCCCGCACCAAGGCCAACGAGATCATCGACCAGGCCCACCAGCGCGCGAACCAGATCATCGATCAGGCCAAGAACGACGCCGTCGCCGAAGCCAACCGCCAGAAGGCGCTGGCCGAAGCCGACATCGCCGCTTCCGCCAATCGCGCCAAGGAAGACCTGCGCAAGCAGGTGTCCTTCCTGGCCGTGAGCGGCGCCGAGAAGCTGCTCAAGCGCGAGATCGACGCCAACGCCCACAAGGCGCTGATCGACGAACTCGCCGCCCAGCTGTGACGGGACGAATCGACCGATGAGCCAGGCCCTCACCCTCGCACGTCCCTACGCCCGCGCCGCGTACGCGATCGCCCGCGATGCCGGCGCCACGCCGACATGGTCGGACGCGCTCGCCTTCGCGGCGCGCGTCGCCGCCGATCCGCGCGCGCAGTTGCTGCTGGGTCATCCGCAGCTCGATCGCAGCGATGCGGTCGCACTGCTGTCGCCGCCCGTCGGCAACAGCGTGGACAGCGCGGATCTGTTCGGCAACGACCTGTTCGGCAATTTTCTCGCCCTGCTGGCCGACAACCGCCGGCTGCCGTTGCTGCCGGAAATCGCCGGGCTGTTCGAGGAACTGCGCGCCGACGCCGAACGCATCGTCAAGGCCAGGATCACCTCGGCCACGGCGATGCCCGCAGCGGAAGTCGAGAGCATCAAGATCGCGCTGAAGCGTCGCTTCGGTCGCGAGGTCGAGCTCGAAACCGCGGTCGACGCCAGCCTGATCGGCGGCGCGGTGATCGATGCCGGCGATGTGGTCATCGACGGTTCGCTCAAGAACAAGCTTTCGCGGCTGCAGACGGCGCTGGCGCAATAACGATTTGTAGAGTGGGCCCCTGGCCCACCGCTCGATCAACAAACCACTGCGATATCTTCGGAATTCGTAATGGTGGGCCAAGGCCCACCCTACACAGGAAACAACGATGGCTACCTCCCAGCTCAACCCGTCCGAAATCAGCGAACTGATCAAGACCCGCATCGAGAAGGTCAAGCTTTCCGCGGAAGCGCGCAATGAAGGCACCGTGACCTCGGTGTCCGACGGCATCGTGCGCATCCACGGTCTGGCCGACGTGATGCAGGGCGAAATGATCGAGCTGCCCGGCAACACCACCGCACTGGCGCTGAACCTCGAGCGCGATTCGGTCGGCGCCGTGGTCCTCGGCGACTACAAGACCCTGCGCGAAGGCGATACCGCCAAGACCACCGGCCGCATCCTCGAAGTGCCGACCGGCCCGGAATTGCTGGGTCGCGTCGTCAACGCGCTGGGCGAGGCCATCGACGGCAAGGGTCCGATCGAAGCCAAGACCTCCTCGCCGGTGGAAACCATCGCCCCGGGCGTGATCTGGCGCAAGTCGGTGTCGCAGCCGGTGCAGACCGGCTACAAGTCGGTCGACTCGATGATCCCGATCGGCCGCGGCCAGCGCGAGCTGATCATCGGCGACCGCCAGACCGGCAAGACCGCGCTGGCGATCGACGCGATCATCAACCAGAAAGCGTCCGGCATCAAATGCATCTACGTGGCGATCGGTCAGAAGAACTCGACCATCTCCAACATCGTGCGCAAGCTCGAAGCCAACGGCGCGATGGCGTACACCACCGTCGTCGCCGCCTCGGCGTCCGAATCGGCCGCGATGCAGTACATCGCCGCCTACTCCGGTTGCACCATGGGCGAGTACTTCCGCGACCGCGGTGAAGACGCGTTGATCATCTACGACGATCTGTCGAAGCAGGCCGTGGCCTACCGCCAGATCTCGCTGCTGCTGCGCCGCCCGCCGGGCCGCGAAGCGTATCCCGGCGACGTGTTCTACCTGCACAGCCGCCTGCTGGAACGCGCCGCGCGCGTCTCCGAGGAATACGTCGAACAGTTCACCAAGGGCGAGATCAAGGGCAAGACAGGTTCGCTGACCGCGCTGCCGATCATCGAAACCCAGGCCGGCGACGTGTCGGCGTTCGTGCCGACCAACGTGATTTCCATCACCGACGGCCAGATCTTCCTCGAAACCGACCTGTTCAACGCCGGTATCCGTCCGGCTGTGAACGCCGGTATCTCGGTGTCGCGCGTCGGTGGCGCTGCCCAGACCAAGATCATGAAGAAGCTGTCGGGCGGCATCCGCATCGCGCTCGCCCAGTACCGCGAGCTGGCAGCTTTCGCGCAGTTCGCTTCGGACCTAGACGAAGCCACCCGCAAGCAGCTGGAGCGCGGCCAGCGCGTCACCGAGCTGATGAAGCAGAAGCAGTACGCCCCGATGTCGGTCGCCGAGCAGTCGCTGTCGATCTACGCCGTGGACAAGGGCTACATGGACAATGTTCCGGTGAACAAGATCGGCGCGTTCGAGGAAGCCCTGCACGCCCACTTCTTCAACACCAAGGGCGATGTGCTGGCGAAGATCAACGAAAGCGGCGACTGGAACGACGAGCTCGAAGCCGCGTTCAAGGGCGGCATCGAAGAGTTCGTGAAGACCGGCTCCTGGTAAACGTGCGTAGGGTGGGCCCCTGGCCCACCACTGCGCGACCGAGAGGTCGAATCGGCGGAAATCACGATGGTGGGCCAGGGCCCACCCTACGGGAAGAGAGAGATGGCAGGCGGCAGAGAAATCAAAACCAAGATCAAGTCGGTGCAGAACACCCGCAAGGTGACGCGCGCACTCGAAATGGTCTCGGCTTCCAAGATCCGCAAGGCGCAGGACCGCATGAAGGCCTCGCGTCCGTACGCGCGCGCGATGAAACAGGTCATCGGCCATCTCGCGCAGGCGAACTCCGAGTTCCAGCATCCGTATCTGGTGGAACGCAAGGACATCAAGCGCGTCGGTTACGTGATCGTGTCTTCGGACCGCGGTCTGGCCGGCGGCCTCAACAACAACCTGTTCCGCAAGCTGCTCGGCGAAATCCGCAACTGGCAGCAGCAGGGCGTCGAGGTCGACGTAGTGACCATCGGCCAGAAGGCCACGGTGTTCTTCCGCCGGATCAAGGTCGACATGCTCGCCTCGGTCACGCATCTGGGCGACATCCCGCACGTGGACCAGCTGGTCGGCGTGATCAAGGTGATGCTGGATGCCTACAGCAGCGGCAAGGTCGACAAAGTGTTTCTGGTCTACAACGACTTCGTGAACACCATGACCCAGCGCGCGGCGTTCGATCAGCTGCTGCCGCTGCCGGCGTCGGATACTGCGGTCGCCCGTCACGACTGGGATTACCTCTACGAACCCGATGCGCAGACCGTGCTGGAGCACGTGCTCACGCGCTACATCGAGTCGCTGGTGTACCAGGCGGTCATGGAGAACGTCGCGTCCGAGCACGCGGCGCGCATGGTGGCGATGAAAGCCGCCAGCGACAACGCGACCAAGATGATCGGCAGCCTGAACCTGATCTACAACAAGGCGCGTCAGGCCGCGATCACCCAGGAAATTTCCGAAATCGTCGGTGGCGCCGCGGCGGTCTAAACACATTCCTGTAGGAGCGACGGAAGTCGCGATCGGAACGCGCAAGTGCATCGCGGCTTCCGCCGCTCCTACGAAACAGCAATCGAAGTTCCAGAGGACACAGTGATGAGCAACCAGGGCAAGATCGTTCAGATCATCGGCGCCGTCGTCGACGTCGAATTCCCGCGCGAGAGCGTGCCGAAGGTGTACGACGCGCTGAAGGTGCAGAACACCGAAATCACGCTGGAAGTGCAGCAGCAGCTGGGCGACGGCGTGGTGCGTACGATCGCCCTCGGTTCCACCGATGGCCTGAAGCGTAACCTGATCGCCGAAAACACCGGCCGCGGCATCTCGGTGCCGGTCGGCATCGGCACGCTGGGCCGCATCATGGACGTGCTGGGCCGTCCGATCGACGAAGCCGGCCCGGTCAAGGCCGACACCACGTGGGAAATCCACCGTGCGGCGCCGTCGTACGAAGATCAGGCCACCACCACCGAACTGCTGGAAACCGGCATCAAGGTCATCGACCTGATGTGCCCGTTCGCCAAGGGCGGCAAGGTCGGCCTGTTCGGCGGCGCCGGCGTGGGCAAGACCGTGAACATGATGGAACTCATCAACAACATCGCGACCGAGCACAGCGGTCTGTCGGTGTTCGCCGGCGTCGGTGAGCGTACCCGCGAAGGCAACGATTTCTACCACGAGATGCAGGAATCGGGCGTCGTCAACGTCGAAGAGCACGCCAAGTCGAAAGTGGCGATGGTCTACGGCCAGATGAACGAGCCGCCGGGCAACCGTCTGCGCGTGGCGCTGACCGGTCTGACGATGGCCGAATACTTCCGCGACGAAGGCCGCGACGTGCTGCTGTTCGTCGACAACATCTACCGCTACACGCTGGCCGGTACCGAAGTGTCGGCGCTGCTGGGCCGCATGCCGTCGGCGGTGGGCTATCAGCCTACGTTGGCCGAAGAAATGGGCGTGCTGCAGGAACGCATCACCTCGACCAAGACCGGTTCGATCACCTCGATCCAGGCCGTGTACGTGCCCGCCGACGATTACACCGATCCGTCGCCGGCCACCACCTTCGCCCACTTGGACTCGACCGTGGCGCTGTCGCGCAGCATCGCTTCGCTGGGTATCTACCCGGCGGTCGATCCGCTGGATTCGACCAGCCGCATGATGGATCCGAACGTGATCGGCAACGAACACTACGAGACCGCGCGCCGCGTGCAGGGCACCCTGCAGAAGTACAAGGAACTCAAGGACATCATCGCGATCCTGGGCATGGACGAACTGTCGGAAGAAGACAAGCAGGCCGTGGCCCGCGCCCGCAAGATCGAGCGCTTCTTCTCGCAGCCGTTCACGGTCGCCGAAGTGTTCACCGGCTCCAAGGGCAAGTACGTGTCGCTGAAGGACACCATCCGCGGCTTCAAGGGCATCGTCGACGGCGAATACGACCACCTGCCGGAGCAGGCCTTCTACATGGTCGGCGGCATCGAGGAAGCGGTGGAAAAAGCCAACAAGATGGCGGCGTAAGCCGCTGTTGTAGGGTGGGCCCCTGGCCCACCATTGCGAGAGATCAGGTGTCGCAAAGCCCCTGATGTCACGAGAAGAGCGGTGGGCCAGGGCCCACCCTACGAGAACCGGAATACCTATGGCCACCATTCGTTGCGACATCGTCAGCGCCGAAGCCGAGATCTACCACGGCGAGGCCACGCTCGTCGTCGCCACCGGCGAACAGGGCGAACTCGGCATCGCGCCGCGTCACGCCCCGCTGATCACCCGCTTGAAGCCCGGCAAGGTCGTCGTGACCCAGCCGAACGGCGAGGTGCTGGACTTCGCGATCTCCGGCGGCATTCTCGAAGTGCAGCCGCAGGTCGTGACCGTGCTGGCCGACACCGTGGTGCGTGCGCAGGACATCGATGAGGCGGCGGTCCGCGCGGCGATGGAAGAAGCGGAGCGTGCGCTGGCGCACAAGGATCCGAAGATGAGCGCCGAAGAAGCGCAGAGCCAGCTGGCGATGAGTCTCGCCCAGTTGAGCGCGCTGGAGCGCTTGCGCAAGAATCTCAAGCACTGAAGTCTTTGCGATCGTGCAAACGAAAACGCCGGCGAAAGCCGGCGTTTTTGCTTTTTTGCCCTTGTAGGAGCGACGGAAGTCGCGAGAACCTACGGAAACTTTTGCCGGAGGTCATCGCGACTTCCGTCGCTCCTACAAAGGCATCGGAACGCGCGACGTGGCGTTCAGGCCTTGTAGACCCAATGCCGCGACAGCAGGAAACCGACTACGCCGAGCATCAGCTCGACCGCCGGCTTCGCCAGCCATGCCCATTGCAGCCCGAACACGTCGTCGATATGCCCGATCGCCCAAGTGCTGACGGCGGTGGTGCAGAGCCACATCAGCACGAACCGTCGCAGCTGCGTGCCGCCGATGCGGGTGTCGTCGCCGGCGAACGTGAACTTGCCGTTGAGCCAGAAGCCGAGCATCGCGCCGCTGATGCGGCCGCAGATGTTCGCCGCTTCGATCAGCAGCCCGAAATGGCTGAGCAGCACCATCACGCCCCAGTCGAGCAGCCACTGCACGCCGCCGATCAGCAGATAGTGCCGGCCCTGTCGATGCAGACTCATCGTGGCGCTCCGTCCGCGCGCAGCGTCGGTGCTCGCCACAGTTCGATGTTCCCCATTGTCTCCGTGCGTTCCGCGCCGCTGCGAGCGAGTCCGGCGCGAAGCGCGGGATGCGCAGTATCCGCGTTCACCAGCACCCAGCGGATGCGCTCGCGTGCGAGCAACTGCGCCCAGCGCGCGCCGGACATATCCGCGTTCGCGAGCAGCGCCGCAGCGGCCAACGAGGGATCGTGCGGCGACACCGTGCGGCCGCGGCCGCCGAGTTCGGCGGCGAAACCGCGCATGGGATCGGTGGCGAGCACGATATCGTCGGCGCTGTCCGGAATCCGTTTCAAGAGCATTCGCTCCGGCACGTAGGCGGGCAGCACCGCATTCGCGTCGCCGCCGCTGCGGATCGTGCGTTTGAGCGCAGCCGAATGATGCAGCCAGCTGGCATTCGCCTGGAAGGCGAGATTCAACACGCAGACGCCGACCAACAGCCATCGCAGGCTGCGCTTTCCGAGCGAACGTTCGCCGCCGACCGGCAGCAGCACGGCCAGCAACGCAAGGCCGGGAAAGGCATAGCGCGCGTACTGCATCGGCACCAGCGGCAGCAGCAGACTCGCGGTGACGGCGAGCATCAGCGCGCGTCGTCCCGGCCGCAGCAACGGCAGCAGCCACAGGCCGGCCAGCGCGACCAGCGCGAAACCGAATCCGCCGTCCCAGCCTTCGACATAGCGGTCGGTATCGAACGTCATCCGCCACAGCAGGTCGGGCGCGAATCCCGCATGCCAGCGCGGGTCGGTGAATTGCGCGGTCGGAAAATACGTCGAACCGAACACGTGGTTGAACGACGGCAGCACCGGATTGCCGGTGACCAGCCACGACTGCGCATAAGCCGAGGTCGCCAGCGCCGCGAACGCGATCGTTGCCAGCGGCAAACGACGCCACGGCCATTGCGGCCAATGGCGCCAGCCGGCGTAGAGCAGCAGCGGCAGCGCGGCGATGCCATGCACGGGTTTCAACGCGCACAGGCCGGCGAACAACACCGCCCCGGTCCACAGTCGCCCGGGCGCTTCGGCCACGACGACCGCGACGAAGGCCAGCGTCACCGCCGTGGCCGCGAGTTCGGTCTGCATGCCCGCGGCGATCCAGACCAGCGTCGGCAGGCTCGCGAACAGCGCGAGTGCCAGCCAGCGTTCGTGCGCGGTCGCGCGCAGACTCGACGCGATCGACCACGCCGCACCCGCCGCCAGCGCCAACCACAGCGCATTGAGCGCGCCGTGGGTTTCCTGCTGCGATAGCGTGAACACGATGCCGTGCAATACATCGCCTGCCCACGGCGCGAACGACCACACCTGGAATTCGGGCGCGGGCGCGTAGCGGGCCTGCTGCATCAGCTGCGTCGGCAGGCCGAGGTGATAGGTCAGGTCGTCCATCTGCATGGCCGGCAGCCAGCAGGCGGTCGACACCAACCCCAGCAGCATGACCGCGAACGTGGCGGCGTGCGGCGCGGAGGCCACGGCTTCGCGCCAGCCTTGCGTCGTCTCTCTGGCCATCTGCCGCAACGCCTTCCGCTGCAGTGCGATCACCATGAGCAGCAGCGGCAGCCACACCCACAGGTGATGCAGCGGTAGGGTCACGATCCAGCCGGTGAGCCCGGCGATGAGCATCAGGCCCACGATGATCGATATCGCAGCGCCGCCCGGCATCCCCGGCGCTTTCAGCCGGAGTCCGATGGCGAGCGCGGCCAGAGCGAGCAATGTCGACGCCAGGATCGGCAGCGGCCCCACGAAGAACGTGAGTGCGAGCAACCACACCGCCGCCAGCGCCGAGGCCCGCGACCAGCGCAGCCATCGCTGCAGCGGCCACGCGGCCGCCAACGCGATCAGTGCCAGCACCAGCGACAGCGCGAAGCGTTCGGCCGGCAACTGCCGCCAGGTGTCGTGGACGATCAGACCGGCGACGGTCGCTGCGACGCCCGCACCTGTGACCAGCAGCGGCCAGCGCGGGTGCGATGCGGGCGGCGGGGGAGTGGTCGCGTCTGCAGTCATTCCGGGTCGGCGTTGGAATCGGCGGGCATCGTAGCAGCCGGTGTCGCTAAAATGCCCTGAACCACCGTCCTGGAGTCCACATGAGCGCACCCCTGCACGTCGTCGTCCTCGCTGCCGGCGAAGGCAAGCGGATGAAATCCAGCCTGCCGAAGGTGCTGCAGAAGATCGCCGGGATGCCGATGCTGGGACACGTCATCGCCACGGCGAGAACGTTGGCGCCGGCGGGTATCCACGTGGTCTACGGCCACGGCGGCGACCAGGTGCGCGCCGCGTTCGCGGACCAGCCCGACCTGCGCTGGGCGGAGCAGACCGAGCGCAAGGGCACGGGCCATGCAGTGCAGCAGGCGATGGAGGCGGGCGCAACCGGTACAAGTTCAACCAGTACGATCCCGGACGACGCGCGCGTGCTCGTGCTGTACGGCGATGCGCCGCTCAATCGCGCGGAGACGCTGCAGCGCATGCTGTCGATCGACGCGCCGCTGATCGGACTGACGACGGAACTGGCCGATCCCTTCGGCTACGGCCGCGTGCTGCGCGACGCGCAGGGGCGGGTGGCGGCCATCGTCGAGGAAAAGGACGCCACCGACGACCAGCGGCGCATCCATCTGGTCTATACGGGCGTGATCGTGGCCGATGCGGCCGCGCTGCGGCGCTGGTTGAACGGCCTGAAGAACGACAACGCGCAGGGCGAGTATTACCTCACCGACGTGTTCGCCGCCGCCGCGGACGAATTCACGCCCGCCGAGATCGTCATCGCCGAGGATTCGCAGGAAACAGAAGGCGCGAATGATGCATGGCAGCTCGCGCAGCTGGAGCGTGCGTTCCAGCTGCGCGCGGTCCGCAAACTCTGCGTCGACGGCGCGCGTTTCGCCGACGTGAACCGCGTCGACGTGCGCGGCGAGGTGATCGTCGGCCACGATGTCGAGATCGACGCCAACGTGATTTTCGAAGGCCGCGTGGTGCTCGGCGACGGCGTCCGCATCGGTCCGTTCTGTCGCTTGAAGGATGTCGAACTCGCCGCCGGCACCCAAGTGCGCGCGCATTGCGACCTGGAAGGCGCGAGGACCGAAGGCGCGGCGCTGATCGGCCCGTTCGCGCGGCTGCGCCCGGGTACCGTGCTCGCGGAAGGCGTGCATATCGGCAATTTCGTCGAGACCAAGAACGCGAACATCGGCATCGGCAGCAAGGCCAATCATCTGACCTATCTCGGCGATGCGGCGATCGGCGCGGGCGTGAACGTCGGCGCCGGCACCATCACCTGCAACTACGACGGCGCCAACAAATCCACCACCACCATCGAGGACGGCGCCTTCATCGGCTCGAACGCGGCGCTGGTGGCGCCCGTGCGGATCGGCAAGGGCGCGACCATCGCCGCCGGCTCGGTGATCGTGAAGGAAGCGCCCGACGGCAAGCTCACGCTGGCGCGGGCGAAGCAGGTCACGGTCGAAGGCTGGAAGCGGCCGGTGAAAAAACCGAAATAGCCCGCAGCTGTAGGAGGGGCTTCAGCCCCGAGCTTTTTGTCGGCAGCAGGCACGATCGAAACCGGGGTTTCATTCCCGTCAGCCGTAGGCACGGCCCGGTTGTCGTCGCACTTCGAGTTCTATCTGGGCCGGGCTGAAGCCCCTCCTACGAAAAGCATCACCCGGAAATCACCGCGCCGGCAGCGTCATGCTGACCCACAGCCCGCCGCCTTCGCGATTCTGCAGCGCGACATGGCCGCCGTGGGCTTCGATGATGTCGCGGGTCAGCGCGAGGCCAAGGCCGGTGCCGTGGCGCTTGGTCGAATAGAACGGCAGCAGCGCCTGCGCCAGCACCGCTTCGCTCATGCCGCTGCCGCGGTCGAGGATATCGATCCGCCACTGTTCCGGCAGCTTGCGCAGTTGCAGCTGCACGTCGCCCGGCGCCGAGCCGGATTCGTGCGCGTTCTTCACCAGATTCAACAGCGCCTGTTCCATCTGCGCCGCGTCGAGATAGGCCACGCCGTCGTCGTGCTGTCCGCTCCAGGCGAATTCGACCTGGCTGCGCAACTGGGCGAAGAAACGGCCCCATTGCACGGGTTCCAGCCGCGGCGCTGGCAGTTTGGCGAAGTGCGCGTAGTCGCGGATGAAGCCTTCGAGATGGCGTGCGCGTTCTTCGATGGTCGCCAGCGTCATCGGCAGACGCTCCAGCTGCCCGCGTTTGAGCAGTTCTGCGCTCGAATGCGCCAACGATGCGATCGGCGCCAGCGAATTGTTGAGCTCATGGCTGATCACCCGGATCACTTTCTTCCACGTCTGCACTTCCTGGCGCCGCAGCTCGGCGGTGAGCAGGCGCAGCAGCAGCAGTTCGTGGCGGCGGCCGTTGAGCCGGAAGCCGCGGCGCGAGAGATGGAAGATTTCCTCGTTGTCCTCGTCGCCGACCGCGAAAATGCCGTCGCCGCCGCGCTCGAACGCATCGCGCAGCGCCTGCGGCACGCGTTCGAGAATCGCGTCGAAGCTATGACCTTCCAGTCGCCGCCCTTCGCCGAGCAGCTTCCGCGCGGCCAGATTGCCGAGCACGATGCGCTGCGATTCGTCGACCAGCACCATCGCCACCGGCGTGTTCTGGACCATGGTGTCGAGCAGCAGTTCGCGTTGGACCAGGGTCATCCGCTGCTCGCGCAGCGCATCGCCCAGGGCGTTGTGCGCGTTCACCAGTTCGATCAGGTCGCTGTACTTGTCCCAGGTGATGCCGAAGCTGAAATCGCCGTCGCGATAGCTGGCTACGGTGCCGGCCAACGCGCGGAACAGCGCGCGCATCGGCGAGACCATATGCCAGATCAGCGCGCCCAGCAGGGTGCCGACGACCAGCGCGGGCAGCACGGCGGCGGCCCATTCCGGCAGCCAGCGCGTCAACAGCGCGGCCGACAGCGCGGTCAGCACCACGCACAGCGTGCCCAGCACGATGAGTCGGATCGTCAGTGGCAGAACGCGGAGGACTTGCATGTTCGGTCCGGTCGGTCAGACGGGTTGGGCCGGCATCAACTGCGCGCGATGCCGAGGCGTTCGATACGCCGATACAGCGCCTGGCGCGACATGCCCAGATCGCTCGCGGCCTGCGCCAGCACGCCGCCGGCGCGCGCAAGCGCGGCTTCGATCGTGGCGCGATCGGGTTCGGCGGCATCGCCTGCGGATATGGATTGCGGGATCGCCGCTGCGGGCAGGCCCAGATCGCCGACGCCGATCCGTGCGCCGCGCGACAGCAACGCCGCGCGCTGCACGGTGTTGCGCAACTCGCGCACATTGCCGGGCCAGCGATGCGCGAGCAGCGCGCGTTCCGCGTCGCCGTCGAGCGATTTGTCGGCCGGCAGAAAGTGCTTCGCGAGGGGCAGGATGTCGTCGGGCCGCTGCATCAGCGCCGGCAGCCGGACTTCGACCGCATTCAAACGATAGAAGAGATCTTCGCGGAACTGGCCCGCGGCGATCAGCGCCGGCAGATCGGCATTGGTCGCGCTGATCACGCGTACCTTCACCGCGCGCTCGCGATTGCTGCCCAGGCGCTGAAACTGCCCGGTTTCCAGCACGCGCAGCAATTTCACCTGGCCGGCCAGCGGCAGCGTGCCGATCTCGTCGAGGAACAGGGTTCCCCCATCGGCTGCTTCGAACTTGCCTTCGCGGGCGCGATTGGCGCCGGTGTAGGCGCCGGCCTCGGCGCCGAACAATTCGGCCTCGATCAAATCGGCCGGCAGCGCGCCGCAGTTCAGCGCGATGAACGGCCCGCTGCGCACCGAGGAATTCGCATGGACGATTTCGGCGAGTTTTTCCTTGCCGCTGCCGTTGGGCCCGGTGATGAGTACCGGCAGATCCGAGCGTGCGACCTGACAGGCGAGCGCGAGCGTGGATTCGGTCAGCGGATCGGCGTGCACGAAACCGCGCAGTTCGTATTCGTCCAGCGCCGCGCGGCGACGACGGTCGCCCGCGTTCCTGCGCGCGAGCTGCTGGCGGGTCTGCGACAGCTCCAGCAGGTTGTTCACCGTGACCATCAATTTGCGATCGTCCCACGGCTTTGCGAGGTAATCGGCGGCGCCAGCCTTGACCAGTTCCACCGCGGCTTCCAGATGCGTCCACGCGGTGAGCAGGATCACCGGCAGATCCGGATGGTGCGCGCGGATTTCGCGGAACAGCGCAACGCCTTCCTCGCCGGAGGTGGTGTCGTCCTCGAAGTTCATGTCCTGCAACACCAGGTCCACCGGCGACTGCGCCATTTCGGCCAGACCCGCTTCCGGGCTGGCCGCGATGCGGGTGTCGATATCGTGCAGCGAGAACAGCGTCTCCAGCGCGGTGGCGACGGCGGGGTTGTCGTCGATGACGAGGATCGTGGGCATGTGCGAAGCGTAACTCAGTGGGGTTGGATTGCGGGAGGCGCGATACGCACGCTGAAAGATTGGCTTGTCATCCCGAACCCGGCTTCATCGGGTGAGGGACCTGTTTTCTGCGGTGGAAAACAGGTCCCTCCCCCCGCCTTCGCGGGGGCTAAAGGCTACGCTGCTCGGGATGACAGCAAACGATCTTACTTTTCCTTCGAATGTTTACACGCTGCGCGTCGCCACCGCCGGCGGCACCGCAGCCGCGCGCTTGGCCGGGCCGTACACCGCGATCTGGCCGAGCAGCCACAGCGCGACTGCGCCCACCGGCAGATACAGCGCCGGCAAACGCGGCAGTTCGTAATGCGTCATCAGCAACTGGTTCAGGCCGAAAGCGCCGAGCATGCCCAGCACGATGCCGATGGTGGCGAGCAGGAAATTCTCGGTCTGGAAATAACGCAGGATCTGCCCGCGGGTGGCGCCCAGCGCGCGGCGCACGCCGATCTGTTTGGTCCGCTGCTGCACCCAGAAACTGGCGAGGCCGACGATGCCCAGCGCAGTGACGATCATCAGCGCGACGCACACCGCGCCGAGCAGCCAGGCCATCGCCTTGTCCTGCTGGTAATACTCGTCGATGACATCGGTGAACGCGCCCTGGTCCATGATGATCCGGCTGCGGTTGACCTTCTCCAGCGTCGCCACGGCGGTTTTCAGTACTTCCTCCCGGCGTTCGGGACTGGTGCGGATCGCGAAGCGGCCCGAAGTCGGACGGATCGGCAGCAGCATCGAGTTCTGCGCATTGACCGGACCTTCGTTGTCGTTGGGGCGGATCAGGGTGTCGACCACGCCGACGATCTTGATCGGTTGGCTGCCCCAACTGTCGTGCAACAACTTGCCGACCGCGCTTTCGCCGGGAAAGAGTTTCTGTGCGACCGCACGGGTCACCATCGCGGCGGGGACGACGGCGTCGTTGTCCATGCGGCTCATGTCGATGTATTCCTCGGGCAGGAAATCGCGGCCGGCGACGATCTTCACGCCCAACGTTTCCAGGAGTTGTTCTTCGCCCAGATACACGCCCACGTTCATGCTGGGAATCTGCTGGTCGGGTTTGATGCTGATCGAGGAATTCCACGACGAGTTGTCGAACGGCACATGGTTGGTGATCGTCGCGTATTTCACGCCGGGGATCGCGCGCAGCGCGGCCAGATCCGTCTTCGCGGCGGCATCGGCGTTGTCGTTGGTGCCGATGCCCGCGACGTTGATCCGCACGATCTCGTCTTCGGCGAGGCCGGTGGCGCGATTCATCCGCTCCATGCGGGTGTCGATCAGGAACAGCGCGTTGCAGACGATCGCGCAGCTCAGCGCGATTTCTAGCACGATCAGCGCGGACGCGGTCTTGTGACGGCGCAGCGTGGAAAGGATGGGGCGGATATCCATGGTGACCTCTGCGATGTCTCCTTCCCCCGCATCGCGTGGGAAGGTCGGGATGGGGGCGGTTACTGCGATTTCAGCTGGATGGCCGGTGCGATCTGGCAGGCGCGCCAGGCCGGCAACAGGCCGGCGAGCAGGCTCGCGAACAGGGTCAGCGCGATCGCGGCCAGCAGCATGGTGCCGTCGAGATTGGCGAGTTCGGCGTAGTCGGTGGGCTGCTGGCGCACGGCCCACAGTCCCAGCAGTGCGAAGCCGATGCCGAGCGCGCCGCCGGCCAGACCGACCACTCCGGCTTCGATCAGATACTGCACGAAGACTTCGCGGCGGGTCGCGCCCAGCGCGCGGCGCACGCCGATCTCGGCGGAGCGACGCAGGAATTTGGCCAGCAGCAGGCCAATGGTGTTCACCAGACAGACGAACAGGAAGCCGAATGCCAGCCAGCCCTGCAGGCGCACGTCGGACGGCACGACGCCGTTGGTGTCGAGCCACGCCATCACATTGTCGAGACGGACGTTGGTGGGTCGCTGGAAGCGGCCCGCCGCGCGCTGCTGATCGGAATAGTTGCTCAGATAGCGGCGATAAGCGTCGGCTTTGGCGGGCGAGTCCAGTTCCACCCAGTACTGCAGCCAGGCGCAGCTCGCGTTGATGCCGTAATTCGCTTCCTCGTCATCGTCGGCGCGTTCGCCGCTGTCCCAGCAGTTCATGTTGCCGTTGGGCGACATGTCCAGCGCGCGCGACGTCCAGAACGGGACGTAGAGTTGTTCGTCCGAGCCGAAGCGGCTCTGGGTCAGATCGTAGAAGCGCGGGCTGGGCCGCCAGGCCTTCAGCACGCCGATGACCTTGAAGGAGTTCTGTTCGGCGCGCAGCGACTTGCCTACGCTGTTGCCGCCACCGAAGAGTTTTTCGTTGAGTTCGGCGGAGATCACCACGACCCGCGCGCGCGCCTTGTCGTCTTCCGCCGTCCAGCCGCGGCCGTATGCGAACGGCGCGTCGAACATCGCGAAGAAGTCCGCGGTGGTATAGCGCGCATTCGCGACGAACGGATTCAGCCCGTTGCGCTCCGGCTCGATCGCGACGCCGCCTGCGGTCATCAGCGCCTGGCGGTCGCCGCGCTTTTCGCGCAGCAGCGCTTCGGCATCGAAGCGGGTCATCTGGGACTCGGGCTCCTGACCCGGCTGGTAACCGGTCATGGTCGCCGGGTCCAGGCGCGGATAGAACAATCGGTCGCTCTTGTGCGGGATCGGGTCGCCGGACAGCACGTGGAAGACGGTCAGCGTGGTCATGCTGGCGCCGATGCCCAGCGCGATCGCCAGCACCATCAGTGCGGTCAACACTTTGTTGCGCTTGAAACTGCGCAATGCGAGCGAGAAGTAATAGCCGTACATGCTGTTCGCGAACATGGCGTTGCCCTCAGGCCGGGACCGTTGAAGTCTGCGTGGCGGGTGAGCCGATCAGGACGCTGTCGTTGCGCAGATCGGTGACCATGCCGTCGACGATATGCACGTTGCGCTGCGCGCGCGCGGCGAGTTCGGGGTCGTGGGTCACCATCACGATGGTGGTGCCCTGGCCGTTGATCTCCTCCATCAGCTCCATCACGCTGCGCGCCATCTGCGAATCGAGGTTGCCGGTGGGTTCGTCGGCCAGCAGCAGGCGCGGACTGCCGGCGAGCGCGCGGGCGATGGCGGCGCGCTGCTGCTGGCCGCCCGAGAGTTCCGACGGGTAGTGGCGCATGCGCGAGCCCAGTCCGACCTTGGTCAACGCTTCTTCGATGCGCTGGCGGCGCTCGGACGCCGGCATGCCGCGATAACGCAGCGGCGCGTCGACGTTGTCGAACAGGTTGAGATCGGGAATCAGATTGAAGCTCTGGAAGATGAAGCCGATCTTGCGGTTGCGCAGTTTCGAGCGCGCATCGTCGCCGAGCTTGCTCACGTCTTCGCCGTCGAGCAGATAGGTGCCGCCGGTGAATTCTTCGAGCAGGCCCGCGATGTTGAGGAAGGTGGTCTTGCCCGAACCCGACGGCCCGGTGACCGCCACGAACTCGCCCTCGTGCACGTGCAGATCCAGCGCCCGGAGCGCATGGGTTTCGACCAGCTCGGTGCGGTAGACCTTGGTGACGCCTTGCATGTGCAACATGGGAACTCCGTTGTTCGTGTAGGAGCGGCTTCAGCCGCGAGCTTTATGTTTTTGCGTAAATCCGGAACGCGACCGAATCAACCGCCAATGCGGAATCGCGACGGCCACTGCGGCATCGCCAGAAAACTGCCGCCGCGACGCGGGCGATGGGTCGCGGCATCGTTGGCCGAAGGCGCGAAATCGAAGCGGTGCAGCGATGGCGGCGACCAGCGCACGGCGTCGGTCAGATCCTGCGCGGACCAACCCTGATGGACGAGGAACGGGTCTGTCGCGGTATCGAAGCTGCGGCTGTTTGAATGCGTGCCGTCGGAATGTGTGTTGTCGGTTGAAGTGCGCATGATCATTCTCCAGAGATGCGGATGCGTTCGGCGTCGCCGAACTGGTCGCTGCCGGACACCACGATGCGGTCGCCGACGTTAGCGCCGTCGAGGATTTCCACCGCGCCGAGACTGCTGACGCCGGTGCGCAGCGGACGCATCACGGCGATGTCGCCGTCCATGACATAGGCGGACAGGCCGCCGCCCTGTTCCAGGAACGGACCACGCTCGACGTTCAATACGTTGCGGCGGGTGTCGAGCACGATCCGCGCGCTGAGGCGCTGGTTCTGGCGCAGCCCCGCGGGCTGCTTGTCGGAGAAGCGCAGGCGCGCGGCGACTTCGCCGTTCACCACTTCCGGCGACACCGCCGAGATCGCCGCGGCGAAGGTGGCGCTGCCGGAGCCGCTGTTGCCGGTGATTTCGGCCGGAATACCGATGCCCAGGTCGCGCGCGAAACTTTCCGGCACCTTGATCTCGACTTCGAACACCGACAGGTCGACCAGGCTCAACACTGCCGCGTTGGCGGTGACGTTGGCGCGCTGGGCGATCATCAACTGGCCGACCTGGCCGTCGAAGGGTGCGCGCAGCGTCAACGCCTCGACCTGGCGACGCAGCTCGTTCACCGCGGAACGCTGGCGGTCGGCCAGCAGGTGCCGGTTGCGGGTGTCCAGGCCGGCGCCGCGGCCTTCCAGCGCCAGCGCCTGCTGTGCGGCGGAGAGGGCCAGATCCGCCTTCTTGAGTTCGTCCTGGGCGCGGGCCACGTCGATCTGCGCCACCGCGCCGCCGGCGAAAGCGCGCTGATTGCGTTCCAGATCGCGCGTTGCGGCGGTCTTGTCCACCGTGGCCTGGTCCAGCAGCTTGCGCGCGTTGGCGCGGGTCAGTTCGCCGTCCAGTTCGGCGCGTCCGGCTTCGGCTTCCAGGCCGGCGAGCGTGGCTTCTTCCTGCGCCAGCCGGCTGCGCAGTTCGGGGCTGTCGATTTCGGCAAGGGTCTGGCCCTGCTTCACCACGTCGCCCGCGACCACTTTCAGGGTCACGGTGCCGGCGGCGATGGTGTAGAGCGTCGGGCTGTTGGCTGAAATCACCCGGCCTTCGGCCGAGAGGTCGCGGACCAGATCGCCGCGCTGCACTTCGGCGATGCGCAGCCGCGCCGTGTCGACAGAACGGCCGCCGCCGCGCCACGACGACAGCACCCCGCCGATGGCCACGGCCAGCGTCACGGCGATACCGCCGACGATCAGCCAGCGGCGCCGGCTGGCCGCGAACGGCGAGCGGTTGAGCGAGAGGTCCTGGCCGGAGGTGTCGCGGATGGTCATGGGTAGGCCGATGCGGGTGGATGCACGATGTCATGCAAGCGCCGTGCCAACGGCAAGCCATTGTTCTGTATGGATTTTATTTCTGGAAAGGCGTGTCCGCACCCTGTCCGGACGCGTCCGCGCGGACGCTCGCCGCGGCTTTCGCCGTTACACTACGCAGGCCGATACGCGGGCTAAACCAGAAGGTGACGAGTACATGTGTGGCATTGTCGGCGCGATCGCGAATCGCGATGTGGTACCGGTTCTGATCGAGGGTCTCAAGCGGCTCGAATATCGCGGTTACGACTCGGCGGGCATCGCCATCGTCGACCGCAACGCCGCTCACGGCAGCGACGTCCGCCGCGTGCGCCGCACCGGGCGCGTCGCCGAGATGGAAGGCGCGGCCGCCAGCGAAGCCTTCAGCGCCGACCTCGGCATCGGCCACACCCGCTGGGCCACCCACGGCGGCGTTACCGAACACAACGCGCATCCGCACATCAGCCACGGCGTGGCGCTGGTGCACAACGGCATCATCGAGAACCACGAACAGCAGCGCGAACGTTTGCGCGCGCTCGGTTACACCTTCGAGTCGCAGACCGACACCGAAGTCATCGCGCATCTCATTCATCACTATCTGACCCAAGGCGACGACCTGCTGCACGCGCTGCAGCGCGTGGTCAAGGAGCTCGAAGGCGCCTATGCGCTGGCCGTCGTCAGCCGCAAGGAGCCCGAGCGCATGGTCTGCGCGCGCATGGGCTGCCCGCTGCTGGTGGGCCTGGGCGAAGGCGAGAATTTCATCGCTTCCGACGTGTCCGCGATCATCCAGGCCACGCGCCGGGTGATCTTCCTCGAAGAAGGCGACACCGCCGAAGTGATGCGCACCGGCGTGCGCGTGTTCGACGCCACCGATACCGAAGTGCAGCGCGACGTGCACGTGTCCGACGTATCGCTGGCCTCGCTGGAACTCGGCCCGTATCGCCACTTCATGCAGAAGGAGATCCACGAACAGCCGCGCGCGATCGCCGACACCATCGAAGCGATCATCGACCACGGCAGCTTCACGCCGGAACTGTTCGGCAAGGATGCCGACAGCATCCTGCGCGAGATCGAAGGCCTGCAGATCCTCGCCTGCGGCACCAGCTATTACGCCGGCCTGACCGCGCGCTACTGGTTCGAGGCCATCACCGGACTGCCGTGCAACGTCGAAATTGCCAGCGAATACCGCTACCGCAAGGTCGTGGCCAATCCGCGCCAGTTGATCGTCACCATCTCGCAGTCGGGCGAAACCCTCGACACGATGGAAGCCCTGAAATACGCGAAATCGCTGGGCCACGACAAGACCCTCTCGATCTGCAACGTGCCCGAAAGCGCGATCCCGCGCGCCAGCAAACTGGTGTTCTACACCCGCGCCGGCGCCGAGATCGGCGTGGCCTCGACGAAAGCCTTCACCACCCAGCTGGTCGCGCTGTTCGCGCTGACCGCCACGGTCGCGAAAGTACAGGGCAAGCTGTCGGCGGAACAGGAAGCCGAACTGTTGGACGCGCTGCGCCACCTGCCCGGCAGCGTGCAGCACGCGCTGAACCTCGAGCCGCAGATCGCGGTGTGGTCCGACCGTTTCGCGCCGAAGCAGCACGCGCTGTTCCTCGGCCGCGGCATCCACTACCCGATCGCACTGGAAGGCGCGCTCAAGCTCAAGGAAATCTCCTACATCCACGCCGAAGCCTATCCGGCCGGCGAACTGAAGCACGGCCCGCTGGCGCTGGTGGATGCGGAGATGCCGGTGGTGGTGATCGCCCCGAACGACGCGCTGCTGGAAAAAGTGAAGTCGAACATCCAGGAAGTCCGCGCCCGCGGCGGCGAGATGTACGTCTTCGCCGACGCCGACAGCCACTTCACCGAATCCGAAGGCGTCCACGTCATCCGCACCCCGCGCCACGTCGGCCTGCTCTCGCCGATCGTGCATGCGATCCCCGTGCAGTTGCTGGCGTATCACGCGGCGCTGGCGCGCGGTACGGATGTGGACAAGCCGCGGAATCTGGCGAAGTCGGTGACGGTGGAGTAGCGGGGACGGCGGTTTGAACGTGAAGAATAGAGTTTTTCGAAATTAATCAAGTCTGTCCGACTCGCCCATGACCGCCGCGCTGGCGACGGCGGTGCCGTTGCAAGGTGATACCGACCGGCGCTTGCGACATGCGCCAGGCGCTGGAACCACGGGGTCAGGTTCACTTCTTCCGAAGTGAACCTGACCCCGCAGTGCACGCCGAAGCCTATCCGGCCGGCGAATTGAAGCACGGCCCGCTCGCGCTGGTGGATGCGGAAATGCCGGTGGTGGTGATCGCACCTAACGACACGCTGCTGGAAAAAGTGAAGTAGAACATCCAGGAAGTCCGCGCCCGCGGCGGCGAGATGTACGTCTTCGCCGACGCCGACAGCCACTTCACCGAATCCGAAGGCGTCCACGTCATCCGCACCCCGCGCCACGTCGGCCTGCTTTCGCCGATCGTGCATGCGATTCCGGTGCAGTTGCTCGCGTATCACGCGGCGCTGGCGCGCGGCACGGATGTGGACAAGCCGCGGAATCTGGCTAAGTCGGTGACGGTGGAGTAGGGGGGGGACGGCGGTTTGAACGTGAAGAATAGAATTTGTCGAAATTAATCAAGTCTGTCCGACTCGCCTATGACCGCCGCGCTGGCGATGGCGGTGCCGTTGCAAGGTGATCCCGACCGGCGCTTGCGGCGCGCGCCGGGCGCTGAGTGGCCCGGTACACACCGCCCGATCCGCGATCACGCCAGGTCGGGCAACCGCGACAGCAATTTGTCCAGGGTGATCGGATACTCGCGCACGCGGATGCCGGTGGCGTTGTGGATCGCGTTGGCGATGGCGGCGCCGACCCCGCATAGGCCCAGTTCGCCCACGCCCTTGGCTTTCATCGGCGACGAGATCGGATCGGTTTCGTCGAGAAAAATCACATCCTGATGCGGCACGTCCGCATGCACGGGGACTTCATAGCCCGCCAGATCGTGGTTGACGAAGAAACCGAAGCGTTCGTCGACCACGAGTTCCTCCGACAACGCACCGCCGATGCCCATGGTCATCGCGCCGATCACCTGGCTGCGCGCCGATTTCGGATTGAGGATGCGACCTGCGGCGCAGACCGCGAGCATGCGCCGGATCCGCGATTCGCCGGTCGCCACGTCGACGCCCACTTCGACGAAATGCGCGGCGAAGGTGGAGACCTGGAATTTCTTGGCCAGATCGCCGAACTCCATGGCCTCTTCGATCACGATTTCGCCCGCTTCCGCCGCCTGCGCGATGGGCAGGCTGCGGTCGCCGGCCGTGATGCGGCCATCGGCGAAGGTCGCGGTTTCCGCATTCAGACCCAGTTTCCCGGCGATCGCCTGCCGCAGTTTCATGCTGGCCGCATACACGCCGGATGTGGCGCTGTTGGCGCCCCACTGGCCGCCGGAGCCGGCGGACACCGGGAAGTCGGAGTCGCCCAGGCGCACCACCACGCGGTCCAGCGGAACGCCCAGCACTTCGGCTGCGGTCTGGGCGATGATCGTGTAACTGCCGGTGCCGATATCGGTCATGTCGGTCTCGACCGTGACGATGCCTTTCGCGTCGAGCCGCATCCGCGCGGCGGACTTCATCGTCGGACTGTCGCGAAACCCGGCGGCGACGCCCATGCCGACCAGCCAGCGACCGTCGCGTTTGCTGCCGGGTTTGGTCTTGCGCTCATTCCAACCGAAGCGTTTCGCACCCGTGCGCAGGCATTCGTTGAGCTGCCGCTGCGAGAACGGACGTTCGGGATGTTCGGGATCCACCTGCGTGTCGTTGAGAATGCGGAACTCGATGGGATCGATGCCCAGCTTTTCTGCCATTTCGTCCATGGCGATCTCGAGCGCCATCAGCCCCGGCGTTTCGCCCGGGGCGCGCATGGCATTGCCCTCGGGCAGATCCAGCGCCGCAAGACGATTGACCGTCATCCGGTTGGCGCCCGCATAGAGGAATCGCGTCGCCTGCACCGAATTCTCGGGTTCGCCGCCCGGCAGGTTGCCACTCCAGTTCTCATGGCCGATGGCGGTGATCTTGCCGTCCCTGGTCGCGCCGATGCGGATGCGCTGGATGGTCGCCGGCCGATGCGTGGTGTTGTTGGCGATGAACGGCCGGCTCAGTGCGACCTTGACCGGGCGACCCGCAGCCCGCGCGCCCAATGCGGCGAGGATCGCATCGCAACGCACGAACAGCTTGCCGCCGAAACCGCCGCCGATGTACGGCGACACAAGGCGGACTTTGTCCTTCGAAATCCCCAGCGTCGTGGCGACATCGCCACGGCTCCAGTCGATCATCTGATTGGAGGTCCACAGCGTCAGCTTGCCGTCTTCCCACTTCGCCACCGAGGCATGCGGCTCCATCATCGCGTGCGACTGGTCGGGCGTGGTGTAGGTCTGGTCGATCTGCACGGGCGCGGCGGCGAAGGCGCCCGTGAAATCGCCGACCTTGCTGAGGGCATCGGGTTTGCTTTTCGGAATCGGGGCCGAATCCTTCGCAGCGGCCAGATCGAAATTGCCCGGGCGGCGGTCGTATTCGATGCGCACCAGGCTCGCGGCCGCGCGGGCCTGCTCGAACGTCTCCGCCACCACCAGCGCGAGTGCCTGGTGATAGTGCTGGATCTCGGGGCCGCCCAAAAGCTTGGCGGCGTTGAACTTGCCCTTGCCGAGGCGCCCCGCATTGGCGGCGGTGACGACCGCAAGCACGCCCGGGGATTTCCTGGCCGCGTCCAGCGCCATCGAAACGATGCGACCCTTGGCGATGCCGGCGCCCACGATGCAACCGTAAGCGGCATCGGGCACTGCTTCGTGCCACTCGTAGGCGTAGGTCGCTTTGCCTGTGGTCTTGAGCGGCCCGTCGATGCGGTCCACGGGTTTGCCGACGACCTTCAGCTGGTCGACGGGATTGCTGGCGGCGGGCTTGTCGAATTTCATGGGATTACTCCTTCGCCTCGAGCAGCACGGCGGCGAGCGTGCGCTCGGCGAGTTGCATCTTGAATGCGTTCTGCGATGTCGGTTTGGCATCGGCGAACAGGCGATCCGTCACCGCCTTGGCGCCATTCTTCAGCTCGGCCTCGGCGGCCTGCATGCGCCATGGCTTCGGGGCGACGCCGCCGATCGCGACGCGTCCGCTGCCGTTGCGCTGGATCACGGCGCCGACCGATACGAGTGCGAACGCGTATGAAGCCCGATCGCGGACCTTGCGATAGAGATGCGTGCCGCCCAAGGGCTTGGGCAGCGTGACGGCGGTGATCAGTTCGCCTGTGTCCAGCGCCGTTTCGCGATGCGGTGTGTTGCCGGGCAACGTGTGGAAATCGGCGAGCGGGATGCTGCGTTCGGTGCCGTCGGCGCGCACGGTTTCAACGGTCGCGTCGAGAACGCGCATCGCCACGGCCATGTCGCTGGGGTGGCTGGCGATGCAGGCGTCGCTGGTCCCGACCACCGCGAGCTGACGGCTGAAGCCGCCGATCGCGGCACAGCCGCTGCCGGGGGCACGTTTGTTGCACGGCTGGTTGGTGTCGTAGAAATAAGGACATCGCGTCCGTTGCAGCAGATTGCCGGCGGTCGTCGCCTTGTTGCGCAGTTGGCCGGACGCGCCTGCGAGCAGCGCCCGCGACAGCAGCGCGTAATCGCGGCGCACGCGTCGGTCTGCGGCGAGATCGGTGTTGCGCACCAGCGCGCCGATGCGCAGCCCGCCTTCCGGCGTGGCTTCGATCTTGTCCAGCGCCAGCCCATTGACGTCGATCAGATGCTGCGGGGTTTCGATCTCCAGCTTCATCAGGTCCAGCAGATTGGTGCCGCCGGCGATGAAGCGCGCGCCGGGTTTGCGCGCAGCCGCTTCGGCCGCCTGCGCGGAGGAGGTGGCGCGTTCGTAAGTGAAGGCCTTCATGTGCGTTTCCCCGCCACTTCGGCGATCGCGTCGACGATGTTGGAATACGCGCCGCAGCGACAGAGGTTGCCGCTCATGCGTTCGCGGATCTCGTCGCCATTCACCTGCGGTCGCGCGGTGAGCTTGCTGCTGGCCAGGCTTGGGATGCCGGCCTTGATCTCGTCCAGCACCGCCACCGCCGAACAGATCTGGCCGGGCGTGCAGTAGCCGCACTGGTAGCCGTCGTGCTTCACGAAAGCGGCCTGCATGGGGTGCAGCTTGTCGGGTGTGCCGAGCCCTTCGATGGTGGTGATCTTCGCGCCTTCGTGCATGACCGCCAGCGTGAGGCAGGCATTGATGCGACGCCCGTCCAGGATGACGGTGCATGCGCCGCATTGACCGTGATCGCAGCCTTTTTTCGTGCCGGTCAGGTGCAGATGCTCGCGGAGCGCGTCGAGCAGGGAAGTGCGGGTATCCAGCTCGAGCGTTTCGCTTTTGCCGTTGATCTCGAACGATACTTTCGAAACGACGGGAGGCTGCGCCGCGTCCTGCTTTTCTTTCGCCAGCGCCACGGAAGGCGTTGCCAACGCCACCGCGACGCCGGCCCCGCTTTTCAGCAGCTCGCGCCGCGTGATCCTGGGGTTATCGATGCTGTCCACGTGTTCGGTTCCTTCTTGGCTGGCGGGCTGCGGCCCGGCGGGCTACACGATGTTGAATCGGATCTGCTCGGCAGAGTCGGGCGGATGCAGCGCGAGACAACATTGTTTCCGATGCCGACCCGCGCAACCTGCCGTTCTTCAGTCCGAAGACTGCAAGCACTTGCGCATGAGTTCCATGATTGCCCGGATCAAGTGACGACCGATCCGATGGCATCAGGAACTTCGGCCCGCGTCGCGTCGAATGCAACGCTTGCTGGCGAACCGTCCTTCGCTGCTTCCATGAAGCTCCGTCGATGCCACGTTACTGCATCTCCGTGGGATTTCCCCGGGATAAACAGGCGCTTGCGAAAGCGGACAGACTTTATTCATCGATTGACGATCGCCGATTCGCACGGGTTGCATTTTTCGCGATCAGTGCGCGAGAAGAATGCAATCTGCCCGAGTCGATCGGCCTGTAAGTCCTGCGCGGATTCGGACAGGCTTGATGTTCCGCGATCAGTCGACCACGGCGAATCCGACCATCATGCCCTGGTCTTCGTGCTCCAGATTGTGGCAGTGGAACATGTAGCGCTGCCGTCCCGAAAACGGCTGCGAGAAGTCGATCTGGATCGATACCGTTTCGCCGGGCCATACCAGGACCGTGTCGAGCAATCCCATGTCCTGGGCCGTACGTCCGAGGGGATCGATCGCCTGTCCGACGATCTGCTTCGGGCTGTTGGTGCGCCCGGTCACGATGAACTGGAACCCGTGCAGATGCATCGGATGCGGCATGCTGCGCATGTCGTTGGTGATGTCCCAGCGCTCGACGCTGCCGCGCGGGATCTCGAACACGTCGCCGCCGTGCGCGAGGTGATAGTTCCAGTTGTTGATCATCCAGCGTCCCGAATCCTGCAGCCACAGGCGGAACGGACGCCGCTTCGCGTCCTCGCGGATGCCGACGCTGTGCGCGGACAGTGCGGCCGGCAGTTCGCCGCCGTCGCGGGCTTCGCCGGCGATCCGGATCAGCAGGAGATCCATGTCTTCGCCCATCGGCGTCGCGCCGGGATGTTCCATCGCCGGGTCTTCCGGCACGCCGACGCCGGCGTCGTTCTCCATCGGGTCATAGTCGATGCTGCGCATCATCAACAAGTCGCCCGGCTTGGCCGAGCGAAGATCGAGCAACACGTCGAGGCGTTGCGCGGGCGCGAGGAACGCGCTCTGCAAGCGGTGCGCTCTGTCGAGCAGGCCGCCATCGGTGCCGAGCAGATGGAACGGCAGATTCGCGTCGTCGTCGCCGCCGAAGGCGATGCAGTACAGGCGCGCGTTCGATGTGTTCGCCAGTCGAAGGCGCAACCAGCCTGGACGCGCTTCGAACACAGGGTCGACGGTCCAGTTGATCAGCACCTTGTTGCCGATCCAGTCGTCGGCGGCGATTTCGTGGACGATCTTGTTGCGCAGCCCGAATTGCTTGTCGGAAATGCTCAGCGCGATGTCGTCGACGCCCCAGGTCAGCCCGAGTTTTTTCTGCAGGGCGAGCTCTTCGTCGTCTTCCACCACCACCAGCCCGGCCAGGCCTTTGTGCACCTGCAGACCGGTCTGTCCGTGCGGATGCGCGTGATACCAGTACAGGCCCGCGCGGTTGCGCACCTCGAAATCGTAGTCGTGGCGCTGTCCGTGCCGCACCGGATGCAGGCCGCTGCCATCGTTGATTTCATCCACCGCGAATCCGTGCCAATGGATGGTGGTGTCGTCGCCCAGGCGGTTTTCCAGACTGACTTTCACGCGTGCGCCGGTGCGCGCGAACAGGGTCGGGTTGTGCTGCAACTGCCCGGACGCGTTGCGATGCGTATAGGTCCACAGATCGGACGCCGCGCCTTCCAGCATCGGCTGCGTGAAAACGCCGGTCTGCAGCACGATGGATGCATCGGCCGCTTCCGAAGCTTCGCCCAGATTCGCCGAAGCGCCCGGGATGCGCAGCTTGTTGCGGAACCGGGTCGCGCGCGTCGAGAGTCCGGGGCCGTCATGGCGATGGCGCAATCCGAAATACGCGCCGGTCGCGACCACGCCGGCAGCGACGCCCCCCACGAGCAATCTTCTTCGGTAAGGGCTGCTGGGCGCTTCGTCCATTCGCTAACGCTCTGAAATAGATGGGAAATATTATCTAGCTTGACAGTGCGAAGGCGGCAATGGCAAGGTTTTCGCGCCGTCGATGGCGCAAATGCCATCTCCTGCCCGTGGAACGCTGGGCAGGTCGGGGGGAGTCGGTAGTCTGGCATTGCAGGGGAATGGATATGCGGCGATGGTTCTGGCTGGCGACGTTTCTGTGCGCCGTTTTCGTGGTGGCCGCGCAACAGTCGGGGCAATCGACCGAAATCGACAAGGGTTTCCTGTGGCTGCGCGCCCAGGTCCAGGCCGACGGTGCCGTCGCCGGTGAGGCGACATCGCAGGCCCTGCCGATACAGGTCCGCACCGAAACCCTGCATACCCTTGCGTTGCTCGACTCGCGCCCCGTCGAATTGGCCGACCGCATCGGTGGCCAGGCGCAGAAACACACCGAACTGAAGGCGCGCAAAGCGCTGGCCCTGCGTCTGGCCAACCGCGATGCGCAGCAGGTCATCGCCGATCTCGGCCTGCAGCAGAATGCGGATGGCGGTTTCGGTTCGCGTCGCGAATACGGCAGCAATTCGCTCGATACCGCGTATGCGCTGATCGCGTTGTCCACGGCGCCCGATCCCGATCTCACCCGTGTCGGCAACGCGCTGACCTATCTGCGTACGACCCGGCTGTCGCCCTCCGGTTGGCCGGTGGGCGATCATCCCAGCATCCATGTCACCTCCGCCGTGTTGCTGGCGGCACAGGGCTGGTCCAGCCGTTTCCAGGTCGGCGATATCGTGGCTGCGGCGCGCGACTGGATGCTGGCGCAGCGCGCTGCCGACGGTACCTACGGCAATGTCGTCGACAACGCCAACGCATTGCTCGCGCTCACCACCCAGACGTCCGACAACACGATCCTCGGCCCGCTCGCGACCGCGCTGAAACAGGCCCAGCTCGATAGCGGCAGTTGGGAGAACGATCCCTACGTCAGCGCGATCGCGCTGCGCGCGCTGTTCCGTTCCACCGTCGGCCTGCCGCCAAGCAGCACCGGCGCGATCGTCGGCACCATCGTCGATCAGGGCACCCGCGCGCCGGTGGCCGGCGTCACGCTGACGGTGCGCACTGCGCCCGATATCCGCGTCGCGACCGCCGCCGACGGCAGTTTCATGCTGCTGGGTCTCAATCCCGGTTCGCACACGGTCGATATCCAGGCGCTGGGTTACGTCTCGAAATCCTTCGTCGCCACGGTCACCGCCGGCAACACGGTCAGCACCGGCGAAATTCCGCTGCAGAAGACCACGCTCACCGCGGAAGTCTTCGGCGTGGTGCGCAGCAGCGGGGGCGCGGCGCTCGCGAATGTGGTGGTGTCCTCCGGTACGGTGTCGGCCTTCACCGATGCCGGCGGCAATTACGCGCTCGCCGGTCTGAATGCCGGGGCCACGACCGTGACCTTCGCCGCCAACGGGTATCGCACGCTGGATGTGCCGGTCACGCTGGAACCCGGCAAGCGCTATCAGTTGTCGCCGACGCTCTATTCCACCGGACAGACGCCGCCGACCACCGCGACGATCCGCGGCGTGGTCACGAATCAGGCGACCGGACAGGCCGTTGCTGGCGCCAGTGTGCGCGTGGGCACGGTCACCGCGACCAGCACCGCGACCGGCGCATTCGAGATCGCGAATCTCGCGCCCGGCGCTTACAGCCTGACGGTTCAGGCGACCGGGTTCGTCTCGCAGCAGGGTTCGGTGAACCTTGTGGCGGGCATCAACAACGTCGGCACCATCGCCCTCGCACGCGCGCCCGACAGCTCCACGCTGGTCGGCGTCGTCACCGATGCGCAGACGCAGGCGCCCGTGGGCGGCGCGGTGCTGGTCGTGCAGGGACAGGCCGCGACGGCGGTGTCCGGCCCCGACGGTCGCTATCTGCTCTCGGGCATCCAGGGCACCGCGTTCACGGTGATCGCGAGTGGGCCGGGTTACAGCGCCCGCATCCTCAACGTCACCTTGCTCGCCATCGGCCAGAGCACGCTGGATGTCGAACTGCTGCCCATCGGCGGCAGCGATGTCGTGTTCGATTCGGTGACCGCCAATCGCCCGGTGTATCGCCCGAGCGGCGAGGTGGAACTCGAAATCGAAGTGCGCAACAGCGGGGCAGTCGCAGCCGATCTGGTGATCGATGCCGAAGTGCAGGATCCCGCCGGTAACGTCGTGTTCGTATTCAAGGCGAACGCCGTCGGCCTGGGCCAGAACCCGCCGAACCGGCCGCTGCGTTTCGAAGCCGGCACGTTGACCGAAGTGGAAATGGACTGGGTGTTGATCCGCCAGCCGGCGGGTGTCTACACCGTGATTGCGCGCGGGCGCGACGTGCAGGGCAATGTCCGCGCCGAAGGCACGACCCGTTTCACCGTCGATTCGATGCCGATCCTGGCCGGCGCGGTGATCGCCGATCCGCCGCTTGCGCAGGTCGATAGCGCGACGCCGGTCAGCATCCGCGCGGAGCTGACCAATCTCGGCAACGAATCGATCGGTGCCGGGCAAGTCGATCTGACGGTCACGCTCGCCGCCGCGGATGCCAGCCAGACAGGGGTCTCGCGCAGCACCATCGAAAGCGTATTCGCGTTCCCGAACCGCGCCTTCGCGCATCTCGACCGCGACGTCCAGGGCAATTTCTATACGGCCGAGAGCAACCGGATCAACAGGATTGCGCCCGACGGCACGATCAGCGTGATCGCCACGCTGGCGGGCATCACCGATCTGGCGGTGCAGGACGACGGCACCGCCTGGGTCTGCAACGCGCGCAATCTCCATCGGGTGTCGCCACAGGGCGCGGTGTCGACCGTCCAGCTCACCACCATCGGTAATTGCAGCACGCTCGATGCGGACAACAGCGGTCGTGTGCTGATCGGCGGCACCGCGATCGCCGGCAGCGATTCTCTGCTTGTGCGCTATCAGGCCGGTTCGCCCGAGCAGGTGCTGTGGCGGAACGGGCTGTATCAACCGATCGGCATGACGCGCCTGTCCACCGGCGGTTACGCGGTCGCGAATTATGGCGACGGCACGGTCAGTCTGGTGTCCGACACCGGAACGGTCTCGCCGTTCGCGACCGGCCTCGACCGTCCGTTCGACATCATCGAATTGCCGGGCGGCGATCTGCTGGTGGCCAACAGCGGCGCCAACAATCTGATCCGGATCGATCGCAACGCGCAGCGTTCGGTGTACGCGACCGGCCTCAACCAGCCGGTCGGTCTGTTGTTGCGCAACGACGGCGCTGTCTTCGTCAGCAACCAGGGCAACAACACGATCTCGCTGGTCGACACCTCCGGCCAGGTCGCGCCGTATACCCAGGGCTTCGCGCATTTGCCCGGCGGCCTCGCGCTCGATCCCGACGGCGCCATCATCGCGGCCAACGCCGGCGACGGAACCCTGAAGGCGCTCAGGAACGGCGCGGTCGAATCGATCGCCAGCGGTTTCGGGACAACCAATGCGGTAGTCAGCGACAGTCAGGGCAACCGCTACGTCTCCAATACCAGCGGACGGATCTATCGGGTCGCGTCGTCCGGCGCGGTGACCGAAATCGCCAATGGCATGGGCACGATCGGCGGCATGGCGCTGCAGAACGACAATCAGCTGCACGTCAGCGACGTCAACGCGCATCGCCTGGTCCATATCGACCTGCAGAACGGCACCCGGCAGTTCACCAACAGCATGTTCGTGAACCCGAATCTGATCCGTGCAGGGGCCGGCGGCCAGACCTACATCAACAATTCCCAGTTCATCTCCGTACGCAGGGCCGACGGTTCGGTCTCCAGATTCGCCAGCGTGAACGCCAGTGCGATCTCGGCGCGCCCGGAAGGCGGCCTGGCCGTGATCCGCAGCAATGCGGATGCCCAGTTCTATGCCGAAGACGGCAGTCTGCAGTCGAGCAGGACCGTGCCGTACTACGTCTACAACATGACGGCGCGCGGCAACGGCAAGCTCATGCTGCTCAGATACAATGGCCGCTACGAACTCGAAGAGTTCGATATGGCGACCGGCACGCGCAGACTGATCGTGGCCCTGTCGGGCAACCCGAACTTCCTCGGCTCGGACTTCGATGGCAACGTCTATTACCGCGTCGGCACGGAGTTGCACCGCATCGATGCGGCGGATGCGGATACCCTGCTGACGATTTCGATCAACGGCGAATCGGTCCGGCAGATGAATTTCGCTGGCGATGGCAAGCTGCTGATCCAGTCGAATTCGAACAATCTCTACGAATACGATGCGTCGACCGGCATCACCACGCGGCGTCTAACCCTGTTCTCCACGGGCAACCAGTTCGTGCGCGACAGCGGCGGCAGATATCAGATTCTCGCGACCAACGGTCTGAGCCTGCTCAACAGCGCAGGCGCCGCATCGGGGTTCGCCGCCGGCTTCAGCTCGCCGCGCGGTGTCGCCTGGACCGGGAGCGCACTGCGTTTCGTCGAAAGCGGCAGTTATCGCCTGCTGCAATTGGCCGCGCCCGCCGAGCTTCCGACCTTGCTTGGCGACAACTTCCTGGCGACCACGCTGGCCCACGATACCGGCTCGGGGTCGACGTTCGGCGTGGGTTATTCGAACCGGATGATGGAGTGGCGCGCGAACGGGACGCCGGTCGTCGTGTCGGCCAGTCTGCCCGGCGCCAACCACACCGGCATCGTGGCCCTGGGCGGCAACCGTTTCGCGATTTCCGACTACGCCAACAGCGCGGTGTACCTCACTCAGCTCGGTACGATCACCGCCAAGTACGGCGGCATCGTGGGGCCGCGCGGCATGGCGTTCGATCCGGGCGGCAATCTGGTCGTCGCCAACTACAACGCGGGCAACGTGGTCAGGCTCGGCGGCACCGGCAGTGTGGGAGAGATCCTGCATAGCGTCGGCACGCCGCGCTACGTGAAATTCGCCAGCGATGGCGCGATGTGGGTGTCGATCAGCGGCGGCCTGCAGCGCGTCGCTGCGAATGGCAGCGTCACCGCCGTGCCGATGAGCCTGCCGGGCGCACCGGCGTCGAACAACAACGATTTCGAATTCGCCGGTAACGACATCATCGTCGCCGACTACAACACGGGGGTGCTGCGCACGCGCATGGGCGGCCCGACCGCGCTGATGGCCGGCGGTCTGCGCAGCAGCTACAGCGTCGCGTGGACGCCGGCTGGTTTGCCGGCGCTGATCGACAGCGCGACCAACGGCGTCTACGTATTGGAAGCCGACGGCATGCGCCAGATCCATGCGCGCGTTCCGCAGGCGCGCCATCTGTCGTTCGAACCGCAGGGCACGCTGTATACCGCCGGCAACAACGTCGACATGACGCGCTATCTCGACGGCGACCTGCAGACGCTGAGGATGGGCGCCCTGGTCTATCCGCTGAACTTCTCGGGACTGGTGGCGGTGTCCGACACCACTGCCTATGCCGTCTCGTATGCCTACAACCAGCCGCTCGGTCGTTACGAAGGCGCGATCTTCAAGGTCGTCACCACCAAGCCGACCGCACCGGCGGCGGTGGGGCAGGTGGTCCATACCCGCTCGGTGCCGTTCACCGGGTTGTCGACGGTCCAGGATCTGCTGAACGTGGATTTCGGCACCTGGCGACCGCCGTACGCGGGCGACTTCAAGCTCGAGGTTTCGATCGTCGGCGTCGAAGGCAAGTTGACGAACTTCATCCATGTCGGCGCAGCGGCCGTCGGCACGTTGACCGCGAACCCCGACGAACTGCCTCCGGGCGATCAGACCGCCAGCATGCGTCTGAATCTGAGCGGCGGCGACTTCACTTCGCTCTCGCGCGTCGAGCTTGCGCGACTGCGCAAGGTCGTCGACATTTCGTTCCCGTCGGGCATCGCCGCGGATCGTGCGGGCAACATCTACTTCACCACCGCCGACAGTCTGTACAAGGTGACGCCGGCCGGCGTGCGCACGACCATCGCCACCGGACTCAGCTTGCGCTTCGGCCTCGCGGTCGACAGTGAGGAGCGTCTTTACTTCCTGCAGCGCAACGCGGCCGGCCGTTACGACGTGATGCGTGCGAACACCAGCGGGCAATATGCGGTCTTCGCGCGGATCGATACCGCATCCGCTTCCGGCGTGGCGGTGGACAGCCTAGACAACATCTTCGTCGCATCGCCCGGAAAACTGACCAAGATCAGCCCGCAGGGCGTGGCGACGATCGCGGCGACCAGCGGTTTCCCGAGTCCGCGCGGCATCACCGTCGACGGCAAGGACAATATCTACGTCCAGAACGACAACAATCTGGTGGCGCAGGTCACGCCGGACGGTCGCGTGTTCCAGCTCTTCGCCGGCGGCGATGGCGTGGAGAATCCGGGCTTCGAGGGCGACGGCTACCCGAACATCACCGCCGACTGCAGCGACAACCTCTATATCGCGACCTACCAGTGGAGCAAGATCGGGCAGTCGGGCGAAGAACACACGCTGGCGCAGATCGTTTCGCGCACCGGCCACGTGGGTCTGCTGGTCGATACCAGCCGGACGGTTCCGCGCCTGAACGACATCGACTATCTGGCGTTCGACAAGTTCGGCCAGCGTCTGATGCTGTGGGATCACGGCACTTCGGCGATCTATTCGATCCCGGTGACCTGCGGCGCGATCAGTGTCGATGCGCATCTGTTCAGTCTGCCCGGCCAAGCCTTGACCGGCTTCACGATCCCGCCCAGCGCCACGATTCCCATGGCCGACGGCCGCACCGAATACGTCTGGAGCCTGCGCGACGTGACCGCACAGGGTCTGTCCATCGATTTCGGCGCGCCGCTCAGGAATCTGGTGCTCGGCGAAACGCGTCAGACCATCGACTCGGGCTACCTCGCGTTCCAGAACTCGTTCACATCCGGCGTGTTCACGGTGCCGCTGGAGATTCCGAAAATCTCCGTGACCAATCTGGTCGAGTTGACCGTGGCCACCGACAAGCCGGAGTACGCCGCGAACGAAGTGGTGCAGATCACCTCGCATCTGCGCAACCCCTATCCGCGCCAGGTCGACGGCACCCTGCTGATCGAAGTGCTGGATGCGCAGGGCATCCTCGTCGATGAGATCGATCGCGGCGATGTCTCGATTCCCGCCAACGACACTCGTTCGATCATCGACAGCTACAACGTCGGCACGATCCTGCCCGCCGGCTACAGCGTGCGCGCGCGCCTGCTCGACAGCACCTTGAACACCGCCGAAGCGAGCGCGGATTTCGCGGTGCTGCCGGCCAATCTCGATGCCGTCGCCGATGCCAGGCTGCTGGTCGACAAGCCGGTCTACAATCCGACCGATCGCATCGCCATCACCTCGTCGGTCTACAACCGTTCCGCCAACGTCAACCTCGACGATCTCGTGCTGATGGTGCGCGTGTACTCCGGGTCGGGTGTGTTGCAGTACACCGGCGGCCATGCGGTCGGCATGCTGCTGCACCGCGCGACGCGCACGTTCACCGCCGATCAGGTGCTCGACAACGCGGCTCCGGGCACCTATCGGGTGGTCCAGGTGCTGCAGGATGGCGCCGGTCGCGTGTACGACACCGACGAGACCAGCTATGTCGTGGTGTCCACCGGCGAAACGGGCATCGGCGTGAACGGTCAGATCGCTGCGCTGCCGGCGACCGCGGAAGTGGGCATGTCGATCTCGATCGACGCGCATGCATCCAACACCGGCAACGCCGATCTCGACAGCGGCACGCTGATCGTGCGCGTGCTGGACGTCGACAACGAGACGCTGCTGCAGAGCTGGGAAACGGGCGCCGCGATTCCGATGGGCGGCAGCCAACCGTTGAACCATGCCTGGTCTTCCGCGCAAGCCGCGGCCGGCGACTATGCGGCCACGCTGTCGTTGCGCATCGGGCAGGAAGAGCGCCTGCTCGCGACCACGCGGTTCCGGTTGACCCAGCCGACGGTCAAGGTCGGGCTGCGCCAACAGTTCCATGATCGAGGCAAGCTGCTGGTGCTGGCGTCGTGCATCCCGGGCGAAGCGCCCGAATGCGCCGATCGCCGCAAGCTCGAGATCGAGCAACTGCTCACCGGCCTGTCGATCGCGCATGCCGTCACCACGTCGCGCGATACCTTCGAATTCCTGATGCGCAGCGACGAATTCGAGGCGTACTGGATTTCGGGCGGTTCGCTGAAACTCGATCAGGTGCTGGCGGATGAAGTCATCGAAGCGACGATCCGCGGCGACGGGCTGATCGTCGATGGCGTCCACGACTCGCGCAATGCGCTGCTGCACGCGCCGATGGGCGTGAAGTTCCAGGGCAAGCTGCCGCTTCAGCAGATCGTGGTCGAGATGGACGACACCGCGATCTACGATCCGGCGCAGTTCGACATCCTCGACAAGATCGTCCGCTTCACGCTGGTCGGCGCGCAGGTCCACGGCCGGACCAACAACGGCTACCCGGCGTTGCTCACCCACGATTCCGGTCGCGGCCATACCGTCACCTTCAGCTTCGATTTCGTGGAGACGATCAAGCGATCGACCTCCGCGGCGGCGATGCGCGACGTATTGCGTCGCGCGGTCGAACACGCGCTGTCGGGCGAATCGAGCGGCCTCGCGGCCGGGCAGACGTTCGGCATTCTCACCACGGTGAGCAACCTGTCCGGGCAGACGCCGGCCTGGTTGCGGATCTTCGCCGCGCAGCCGTTGTCGATCCTCGGCACCTATCCCAACGCCGGGACCAGCGACGCCAATACGGCCGCGTGGCGCTTCGATCTGGATGTCGCCCAGGAACGCCAGTTCACCACCTGGCTGCGCGCGCCGGATCAGGACGGCAGCTATCTGGTCGAAGCCAATGCCGGTGTCGGCGGTATCGTCGGCAGCAACGCCATGGCCCAGGCGGTCACCCCGGTGAGCGTGGTCTCCAGTGCCTGGTTGATCGCCGATCTGACCGCGCAGGTGCAGGCCTTGCGACCGACCCGCAGCCACGAAGTCCAGGCGCTGCGCATGGTGCTCGAAGATCTCGAAATGGCGCGCGGCAAGGTCGCCAGCCGGGAGTACGGACTCGCGATCAGGATCCTGATCCGCGCCCGCGATTCCCTGCTGAGAGTCACAACGGTGGATGTGTCGTCGACGCGGCTTGCGTTGTCGAACTATCTCGCATTCGTCGAACGCACATCGACACAACAATGAATCCGGGTCGTGGCCGCAGGCACACGCTGCGGCCACGGTTGCGATGGGGAAACGCATGAAGCAGGATTTCAATCTCGGACTCACGCTCGCGCTGGCTGCGCTGGTCGCCGTGGTGGGCATTTCCCATCCGGAACCGCTGTATGCCCAGGCCACTGCCGAAAGCCCCGAGCAGAGCGAGCCGCCACCGCCGACGACCCTCGATGCCGCGACGGTGGGAGAAGCCGAAGCGGCGCGCCGTCTCGCCAGCGTCGCCAAGATCGCGCACAGCCTGCGCACGGCCGATACCGCGACCCGTGAAGAGCAGCTCGCGCTCGCGGACGAGCTGGGGCAGGCGGTCGTCGCGCTCGGTCCGATCGAATATCTGTTCGGCGCACCCGGCGAAGAGAAGCGCGAAGAGCTGGATCGCATGCCTTATCGCATGCGCAGCAACCACGGGGATGGCGAACGCGACATCATCGGGCGCATGGTCGCGTTCCGCGCGACGGCCAACGCATTGCACGCGGCGCGCATCGCCAACGACCGCGACGCGATGCTCGCCGCTGCCCGCACCCTCGCCGAGTCGCTCAAGGACCAGGACTTCAATGGCGGCTTCAAACCCGTCGACCCCGAAAGCGTGCGTCGCCTGGCCACGAAGAAGATCGAACGCGCCCCGGCGATGACCCGCGATGCGCTCGACGCGCTGACCGAAGCCGCGCCGCCGGCGCCGGAAAGCCGCGACGACGCATCTTCGGCCACCGCGAGCCTGCTCACGGAAGCCGACGGCAGGGCCGCCACCCGCGCGCTGAGCCAGGACGCGGCGGAAGTGACCCCGCGCATCCAGGCGCTGGCGGATCAACTGGGCAACAGCCCGATCCGCATCCACAACTGGGTGCACGACAATATCCGCTTCACGCCGACCTACGGCGTGCTGCGCGGCGCCCAGCAGACCCTGGTCGCTCGCCAGGGCAACGCCTACGACACCAACGCCCTGCTGGCGTCCCTGCTGAATGCCTCCGGTTACAGCACGCGCTATGTCTACGGCACCGTGCAGGTGCCGATCGCGCAGATGCAGAATTGGCTGGGCAATACCCGGACCGGCGACGACGCGCTCGATCTGATGCTGATGGGCGGCATCCCGGCCCAGTACCTCGCTTCCGGCGGACGCATTTCGGCGATCCGGTTCGAGCACCTGTGGCTGGAAGTGCATGTCGATTTCATTCCGTCGCGCGGCGCCATCGAACGCAGCCCGGATACCTGGGTGCCGCTCGACGGCAGCTTCAAGCAGCACGCGTACGGCCAGCCGATGAATCTGCTGGCCGCGACCGGCTGGAATCCGGTGCCGGCGCTGCAGCATGTGGTCGACACCGCCGTGCGCGGCACGGACGGTTCCATTACCGGCCTCGACCTGAACTATTACGCCGATTCCGTCGACGACTACCTCACGCGCGCCGCCACCCACATCGAGGCGACCGCGCCGGATTCCGATATCGATGATGTCTTCGGCGCGCAAACGATCGTCCCGCTGGACGACGAAGTGCTTGCGGGCACGCTGCCGTACCGGGTCGTCGTTCGCGGCACGCCGCAGGCGACGCTGCCGGATTCGCTGAAGAACTTCATGGTCGTCAACCGGTACGACACCCGTACCGACTTCGCGCTGGAATCGCCCAATATGACCGTGCGCGTGCCCACGCACAGTCTGGGCGGCCATTCCGTGTACGTCGACTATGAGGCGGCGACGCAGGAACAGCGCGATGCGCTGCTCGGCTACGCCGAACGCAATGCCGCGAGCCTGTCGCTGTCGGCATTCAGCGTGCGGCCGGTGCTGCGCATCGGCGATACCGTGGTGCATACCGACAGCTACGTGCGCATGGGCACGAAGCAGATGTGGACCACCGCCATCGTCGACCCGCACGGACGCGGCTCGTTCGGTTTCGAGCCGCACGAATATTCGGCGGGTTCGCAGATCAGCTTCACGCCGAACCTGGGCGGCATCACCCCCGAACAGTTCAACGCCTTCCTCGATCCGCTGCCCGATACCGCGACGCTGCCGGTGATGCAGGGTCTGCATTTCGCGGGCCTGCAGTACTGGTTCATGAGCGACATGATGGGCGACCTGAGCGCCCGGGGCTGGGGCGGCAGTTTCCTGCGCCGTCCGTCCGTGGGCGCGTTCGCGATTCCGCTGGAAGTCACCTATTTCTTCGGCATTCCGCGCACCGGCTTCTATGTCGGGCAATCGACCGACATCAAGTCTGACAATATCGGAGTCGCCAACAGCGATCCCGAAAAACGCCGGCTGATGGTGATCCAGTACGGTGCGCAGGCGTCGTTCAACGAGAGTCTGACCTGGGATCTGATGCTCAGCGGCCAGCCCGGCTACGGCATGTCGGCGACGAGCATGCTGCTGCGCGCCAGCGAGGCGCGTACCCCGATCCATGTCATCACCCGGGACAACGTCGCGGCGATCATGCCGAAGCTGCAGCTGAGCGCAGATTCCGAGTCCGAGATCGCGCAGTCCGTCGCGGCGGGATTGGTCGCGATCGTTCCCGAGCGCGAATACAAGGACAACCGACAAGCGGGTGCGGGCTACGTCATTCTCGATCCGGATTCGGGTGCCGGTCTGTACCGCATCGATGGCGGCTTGAATGGCGCGATCACCGTCGGTTGCATCGCCAAGGCGATATCGCTCGAACTGTTGTGCCGCTCGAAAATGGCGAAGATTCTCGCCAAGCGCATCGCCCGCTGGGGCGCGCGCATGCTGGCGGGCCTGACCGTCGCCGCCGTACTCGGACCGGGCGCGTTGGCGGCGGTCGCCGTGGTGAGCGCTGTCATCTGGACCATCGAAATCATCATGACCGCGATGGAAGTGATGATGTGGGTCCGTATGATCATGAACGGCATCGAGAATCTGACGCCGGAAGAGCTGGCGGAGCTCGGCATCGATGCGATGGCCGCAGCCGTCTGCAACTACTCGCCGCCGTGTTTCGGCGGCGGCGGTGGTGGAGGTGGCGGCAACGGTCAGGGTGGCTTCGGCGGCGGCTTCGGCGGCGGCCGTCCGCGCAGAGGCAATCCGGTCAGCGTCGACAGCGGCGTCAAATTCCAGACCGAAACCGATTATGTCGGCGGCGGCGCGTTTCCGCTGGTCTTCGAGCGGCACTACCTGAGCTATCTGCCCAACGGCAGCGCCCTGGGCCACAAGTGGACCAATCGTTACTACAGCCGCATCAGACTCGCGCCCGATGCCAGCCCGACCGATCGCCCCGAAGCGGCGCTGGCCGCGCGCGGCGACGGCAGCCTCTTCCAGTTCGTCTATCGCAACGGGACGTATGTCCCCAGCGGCGACGTGCCCGAACGTCTGGAGCGCAGCACCGATCTGTTCGGCCGCACCACCGGCTGGCTTTACACCAACATCAACGATGAAACCGAAACCTACGACGCCGAGGGCAAGCTGCTGCGGATCCGCAGCCGCGCAGGGCTCGAGCAGGTGCTGGCGTACAACGCTGCGGGCCAGCTGACCCGGGTCACCGACGATGCCGGCCGTTCGCTCTCGTTCGAATACGATGCCGCCACCGCGCAGCTCACGCGGATGACCGATCCGCAGAATCGCAGTTACGTTTACGAATACAGCGAATACGGCAGCCTGGTGAAGGTGACCTATCCGGGCCAGACCTCGCGTCAGTATCACTATGAGACGCCCGGCCGGGGTTCGCTGCTCACCGGCATCACCGACGAACGCAATGTGCGTTACGTCAGCTGGAAATACGACTACCAGAACCGCGCGATCGAGTCGGTCTACGCAGGCGGAGCGGATCGCTACACCTTCGATTTCGGCGACAAGAAAACGACCGTCGTCGATCCCTACGGCGCGACCAGCACCTTCCTGTTCCGGCAGGTCCAGGACACGCAGTACGCCACCTCGGCGAGCCAGCCCTGTTCGAGCTGCGGCGCAGGCACTGCCAGCACGTCCGAGTACAACGGCAACGGCGACCCGCTGTGGGAGCGCGACCACAACGGCAACCTCACCGCCTTCAGCTACAACAGCCGCAGACTGCTGACCCAGGTGGCGCAGGCCTCCGGCACGGCCGACGCCCAGACCCGTTCCGCGCAATGGCACCCGACCTGGCGCCTGCCGACGCGCATCAACGAACCCGCCGCGTCCAGCGGTTCGCTGCTGACCGACTTCGTTTACAACAGCCGCGGTCTGCCCGAAACCCGCACGATGACGGCCGACGGCCAGACGCGCACCTGGCGTTATACCTACAACGACCGCGGCCAGATCCTGACCGAGGACGGCCCGCGCACGGATGTCGGCGACATCACCCGTTACACCTACGATGCGCAGGGCAACCGCGCCACGATGACCGACCCGAACGGTCTGGTCACGCGATATACCGACTACGACGCCAGCGGCAAACTGCTGACGATGGTGGACCCGAATGGGACCAGCACGCTCTATGGATACGATGATCGGGATCGTTTGCGCACCAGCACCACTCTGCCTGCAGGCGGTGCGGCCGGCGAAACGACGGTCTATCTGTACGACGGGGCGGGCAACCTCACGCGCATGCAGATGCCGGATGGCGCAACCCTGGATTACGGTTACGACGATGCAGGTCGCCTGACCAGCATTCGCGACAGCCTTGGCAATCGTGTCGCATACACCCTCAACGCGGCCGGCGATACGGTCAAGGAAGAGAGTTTCGATCCGAATAACAGCCTCGCGCAACTGCTCAGCCGAGACTTCGATGCGTTGGGTCGCATGCGTTCTTGGCAGGGTGCGGATCCGGACGACATCACCCGCTACGATTACGACGCGAACGGTAACGAGACTTCGATGTGGTCGCCGCTTCGACAGAATGCCGGTGTCAGTCAGTACGATGCTTTGAACAGAGTGAAGGCCAGTATCGATCCGCTGAATGGCCAGGTCGGTTACCGCTATGACGCACGTGACAACCTGCGGCAGGTGACCGATCCGCGTGGGCTGAATACCGCTTACGGCTACAACGGCTTCAATGAACAGACTTCGCTGGCGAGTCCGGACACTGGAAATGTTCAGTATCTCTACGACGCTTCTGGGAATCTGACTCGCAGGACCGACGCGAGAAATGTCGGCGCGAATTATGGTTATGACGGCGCCAATCGTTTGACGCGAATCGTCTATCCCGACGAGACCCTGAGTTATGCCTACGACGAAACGAATGGCGGTCCGGGGGCGCGCGGAAAGCTGACGAGCGTGCGCGATGGCAGCGGCACTACGCGCTATGTCTACGATGCTTATGGCCGGATGACGACCAAGCTGCAACAGCTTGGCGCCGACGGCAATGCTTCCGCGCTCAAGACGGTTGGCTTTGCCTATGTCGATGACGCGATTGCCGGAATGAGTCTGCCGTCGGGCGCGCAGGTCAGCTATCGCTACGGCAGCGATGGACGGGTCGTAGACATCCTCGTCAATGGCCAAGTCGTGGTCAGTGAAGCGGATTATTTCCTCTTCGGCGAACCCAAGTCGTGGACGACGAGCGCAGGGCGTTACGTCCGCGACTACGATCTCGATGGTCGTGTCAGCGGCTATACGCGTGCCGGACAATCGATCCAGTTGCGTTACGATGCGGCTGGCAGGATCGTGGAGCAGGGCGGTTGGACATACGATTACGACGATCTGGATCGTCTCACCACCGCGAACGGTGCGCGCAACCTGAGTTGGAAATACGATGCCACCGGTAACCGAGTCCAAGAGACCGATGGCGTCGACATCACGGAATATGTCGTTGCGGCCACAAGCAATCGTATCGCATCTATCGACGGCGGTATCCGCGAGTACGATGCGGTAGGCAATACCACCAGTGCCGGCGGAAAGACTTTCTTCTATTCCGGTCGAAATCGCCTGAATGAAGTGCGCCAAGGCGCACTCACGCTCGCCCGGTACACGCACAATGCCATGGGCGAACGCGTCTGCGCTGCGGCGCAGGGCGGCAGTTGTCCGTCAGCGAGCAGTGCAGGCAGTGGTTTCCGCCAATATATCTACGATGCTCAAGGCCACCTTGTTGGTGAATACGGCAGCGCCGGTGATCTGATCGCGGAACACCTGTGGCTCGGCGATACGCCGGTGGCCGTCATCAAGCCCGCAGCTTCGGCTGCTGCTTTCGGCGGACAGATTGCCGGCGATGTCGCTGTATTTTTCGTCGAGCCGGATCATCTCGATTCGCCGCGCAGCATCGTCAATGCGACCAATGTGCAGGTGTGGGCGTGGGACAGCGCGCCGTTCGGCGAAACGCAGGCGAACGAAGATCCGAGCGCTTTGGGGCAGTTCAGCTACGGCCTCCGTTTCCCGGGCCAACAGTACGACGCTGTGTCCGGTCTGCATTACAACTATCTTCGCGATTACGAGCCGGATACCGGCAGGTATGTCGAGAGCGATCCTATCGGATTGAGTGGCGGCATCAACACCTATGCCTACGTCGGAGGGATGCCGCTTATCGGCTATGACCCGACGGGAGAGGCGTGCGTGCAGAAGAACCGACGCCGCGGCAAAGCCTTCGAGCGCTTGATCGGTCGTAAGTTGCGGAAGTTCCTGCCTCCCGGCTGTACGCTTGTCCAGAAGTCGTTCCAGACGCCTTTTGGCATTCGGTTCCCGGATTGGACCATCGAGTGCCCGGGCAAGCCCGATTGCCACATCGAATGCAAGGTCGGTGGATCTCCGTACAAACCGGATCAAAGGAAGAAAGACGATTGGCGGAGACAAAATGACAACGAACCGACCATTGTGATACGAAAATAGAAAAATGAATCAAGCACTTCCCGCATTCGAAAATCTGCGCGATGCTCTTGGCGAGCATTTGATCGGGCGTGGGTTTGCCCGATCCCGCTCGGCGGATCTTTGGGGCATGGCTGAAGCTTGCTCCGGCATCCGTACAGGTATCTTGTTGCGTCGACAGCGATATCCTTCGGACAAACGGATCGTGTGCAGTCCGGTGCTGTTGGTCGCAACGGCGGTGGCAGTGCCGGAACGGGGCGGGAAGAAATTTGCGCTTTCTCTCAAGACGGCGCAGATCCAGAAGGCGCTTCTCGATGGCAACATGCAGAAGTGGTATTCGATTTTCCCGAGCACCGATCCGCTCGAGAGTGCCCGAGACATGATCGCGAAGATCGATGCGCAGTGGGTTCCTCGTCTGTCTGCGATCGGTACCTATCACGGGCTTGTACACGCGATCGAGGATCACTGGTTGTCTGCGGGTAGTCCAGGCGCCGACCAGGCGATGATCATTGCTTTGAAGAAAATGCAGCCGCAGGGATTCGAACAAGCCGAACAAGCCGAATTACCGGCGCAATAACCGGCCACTCGAATGGAGATGGCGACGCTGATGTCGCAGGTCACGAAAAAAATACGGACATCCGTCGCGAGGCACGGCTGGCACTGCATTTCGGTGCCCGGCGAGGAGGAAGGGCAATTCGATTTTTCGTATTCGATCGGTTTCGAAGAGACGCTGAAGCATCCGGAGGTATCCGTTTTCGGGCTTCCTTCGAAAATCGCGTCGCCGATCATCGCGAACTGCTATGGCCTGGTGCGAAAAGGGCATCCGCTTGAAGTCGGAAAGGACTATCCGGGTTTATTGTCGGGTGGATACAGTGTCATGGTGGGTGGCTTCGCCAAGCCACCCCATCATGCCGACTATTTCGGGGCGGGGATGGAATACCACGGCCGCGAAGTGCGGATGCTGGTTCTGTTGTGGCCCAATCGCAGCGGCGTGTTTCCTGTGGGTATGGAGGGGCATCCTCAGCGCGAAACGATGTGGGTGATGTCCGACTGAGCGTTTTTTCGATATCGCGCCTCGGTGTGGATGGTTTTCGTCCCGGAGGTTTTTCGGCCTGCGAGTCAGAGTCGAGCTTGCGTGGATCCTGAAGCGGCCGTCTTTTCCGCGACGCGACGACGCATTGCGTCGCTGGTGCGGCGGACCCTCTCTTCCATGGCTCCACTGCTGTCTCCATCAGGCGATATCCTTGCATTCGACATCTCCCGGCTTGCGTACGCCCATCGCTGGAGCATAGTTCCTGCGTGCTTACGCGAACGCTACCATTGGGTTCTGTCCACCAGGAACCGTCCGCATGCCCGCCGTTCGCCGCATGAATCTGCTTCTCGCGATCGCCCTGCTGCTGGGGGGCGCGACCCGCGCGCATGCGCAGGACGCCACGGCAGCGCGCGCGTTGCAGGACCTCCAGCCGAAGATGGTCGAATGGCGTCGCGACCTGCATCAGCATCCTGAACTCGGCACGCATGAGGTCCGCACCGCGAAACTCGTCGCCGATCAGTTGCGGACCCTGGGTCTGCAGCCGCGCACCGGCATCGCCTCCACGGGCGTGACCGCGATCCTCAAGGGAGGCAGGCCCGGCCCGCGCATCGCCATCCGCGCCGACATGGATGCGTTGCCGGTGACCGAGCAGACCGGGCTGCCGTTCGCATCGCAGGTCGTGGGCACCTATCGCGGTCAGCCGGTCGGGGTGATGCATGCCTGCGGTCACGATGCCCATGTGGCGATGCTGCTGGGCGTGGCGTCGGCGCTGGCGGCGGCGAAGGACGAACTGCCGGGCGAGGTGATGTTCGTGTTCCAGCCCGCCGAGGAAGGACCGCCCGAAGCCGGGCAGGATTTCGGCGCGGCGTTGATGCTGAAGCAAGGCATTTTTTCCGAGTTCAAACCGCAGGCGGTGTTCGGTCTGCACGTCTGGGCGGGACTGCCGGTGGGCAAGGTCGGCACGCGCAGCGGCGCGCTGATGGCGAGTGCGGACGAGTGGACGCTGACCGTTCGCGGCAAACAGACGCATGGGTCGCGACCGTGGGATGGCGTGGATCCGATCACCATCGGCGCGCAGATCCTGCTGGGTACGCAGTCGATCATCGCGCGCCAGGTGAACATCGCGGCCACGCCGGTGGTGTTGACCGCGGGCCAGTTCCAGAGCGGCGTGCGTTTCAACATCATTCCCGACGAAGCGAAGCTGGTGGGCACGCTGCGCACCTTCGATCCCGCGGTGCGCGAAGACGTGATCGCGCGTTTCCGGCGCACCGCCGAAGATTTCGCGCATGCCGGCGGCGGCAGCGCCGAGCTGCAGGTGGTCAACAACGCGCCGGCCACGATCAACGATGCGGCGCTGGCGCAGCGCGGTCGCGCTTCGCTGGAGCGCGCGCTGGGCGCCGACAATGTGGTGGAAATGCCGCTGGTGACCGTGGCCGAGGACTTCTCGCAGTATTCGACGGTGGCGCCGACGCTGTTCTTCTTCGTGGGCTCGACCTCGGCCGATATCGATCCGGCGAAAGCGCCGATCAACCACTCGCCGCAGTTCCTGCTGGGTGAGCAGTCGCTGCAGGTCGGTAGCCGCGCGATGCTGCAGGTGGCGCTGGATTATCTCGGGCAGAACGCGCGGTGAGCGGTCGAACTGCGGGGTGAACCGCGGGGTCAGGTTCACTTCGGAAGAAGTGAACCTGACCCCGCGGAGCCGACCCCGCGGAGCAACCCCGTGCTGCGGTTATTCGACGGCCCTGCGAACCTGCGCCATGAATTCGGGATCGACCTTGGCGCCCATCTGTTCGGTGCGGGCGAGAATGCGGCCCTCGCCGTCGAGCAGCACCAGCGCGCTGGTGTGATTGAACTCGCCGTCGGCCAGGGCGCGATAGCGGATGCCGAGTACGCCGGCGATTTTGCGTACGTCGGCCTGCGCGGGGCTCGCCAACGTCCAGCGCGCGGGATCGAGCTTCCGTTTGGTCGCGATCGACATCAACGCTGCGGGCGTGTCGCGTCCGGGGTCCATGCTGATCAGCAGGATGCCAAGGCGTTCCCGTTCCCCTGGCGTCAACTGTTTCTCCACCGCCTTGCCGCTGTCGACGATGAGCGGGCAGATGTACTGGCACGAGGTGTAGAACATCGACACCAGCTGCACCTTGCCGCGACGCTTGCTCCAATCGAACCGCTTGCCGTGCTGGTCGGTCAGGCTTGCGGGGAGCCGATATACGGATTCGCCGGGTAGAGGTGCCGGCCTCGGGGCCGCGAGCACGCCCGCGCAAAGCGCGAGTCCCGCGACGATGCAGAGCAGTCGTTTCATCGTGTACTCCTGGCGCAGCGGAAACCGAGATTGAGCGTGGTGCCCTCGGCATCGAGGGACGACAGCATGGCCACGCGCATCAGCACCGCGTAGTTGTCGCGATCGTCCATCGACAGCGCGCCGGCGCCGCAGAATTTCGCGTTGTCCGCATCGCCCTGGTTGCGGTTGTCGGCGGCGACCAGCAGCGCGGAAAAATCGTCGGTCCATTCCCACACCAGTCCATGCAGGTCCTGGATGCCGTACGCGTTCGGACCCTGCAGCCCTGCGCGCGGCAACGCCTGCGTGGACGGGCGCGAATACCAGCGCAGGATGCGCTCGCGCCAGGCGGGGTCGCGACGCGCATCGCGACGGGTTTCGTCCGCCGCTGCGGCGTATTCCCACTCGTCCCAACTGGGCAGCCGCGCGCCCTGTGCTTCGCAATACGCCTGCGCGGCGAACCAGCTGACCTGCACCACCGGCTGCTGCGGCAATGCGCCGGCGCCGAGTTTTGCGGGGCCGGCCCAGTGCGAGAGGTAGCGCGGCTCGGCGAACACCTTCGCGACGCGATCGCGACGCCACTGCGGATGGGTCTGCACGAACGCCAGAAACTCCGCATTGGTCACCGGCTTGCGCATCAGCGCGAACGGAGCGATGCGGGTGTCGCCCTTGCGATCCTCGTACTTCAAGGCGGAGCGGAAGCTGCCGCCGGGCAGGTTCACGTAGTCCCCGTTGCCGGCGGGCAGGCCGGCGACGGGAAACAACAGCAGCGCTAGGGCGACGATGCGGCGCACGACTCAATGGCCTTCCGAAGCATTGACCGGCTTGGCCTGACGGATCTTCGCAGCCTCTGCCTTGGTGACCCGCCCACCCGGATTGCCCCAACTGTTGAGGACATAGGTGGAGATGTTGGCCACTTCGTCGTCGGTGAGCTGGCCCATCGGCGGCATGTTGGAGTTGTAGTCCATGCCGTTGACCTTCACGGGGCCGACCAGGCCATGCAGGATCACACCTGGAAGTCGTTTAACGTCGGCGGCGATGTAGTCCGACTTGGCCAGCGGCGGGAACACGCCCGGGATGCCTTGACCTTCCGGCTGATGGCAGGTGGAACAGGTGCCGGCGAACAGCGCCTTGCCCGCGGCGATCTGTTCCGCGACGGACAGCTCGCCCTTTTTCGCGGCGGCCGCGGCGGTGGTCACGGCATTCATGTTGCCCTGCGCGCGGTCGCCGAGGTAGACGTAATCGACTTCCTTGCCGGAATAGATCTCCTTGTTTTCAGGTCCGTCGGCCTTGAGGATCGCCAGCGCGCCCTTGTTGAACGCGCGGAAGATCGAATGGTCGACCAGGACGTAGCTGCCGGGCACTTCGAGATGGAAGTCCATGATCGCCGCGCCGCCCGAAGGGATGAGCGTGGTCTGCACGTTTTCCTGGAAACGCGTGCCGCCTTCGAACCAGACCTTGTCGAAGATCTCGCCGATGACATGGAAGCTGGACACCAGATTGGGGCCGCCGTTGCCGACATACAGGCGCACGGTCTCGCCGACGCGGGCGGTCAGCGCCTTGTCGCCGGTGAGCGAACCCTCGCTGCCGTTGAACAGCACATACGTCGGATGCTCGTCGATGGCTTTCTCCATGTCGAAAGGCTGATGGCCTTTCTCGCGATACTTGCCGGTCGTGTAGAAATCGCCCTGCATCACGTAGTACTCCTTGTCGACCGGCGGCATGCCTTCGGGCGGTTCGACCAGGATCAGTCCGTACATCCCGTTGGCCACGTGCATGCCCACCGGTGCGGTCGCGCAGTGATAGACGAAGAGTCCGGCGTTGAGCGCCTTGAACGTGAAGCGCGACGAATGGCCGGGTGCGGTGAAGCTGGATGCCGCGCCGCCGCCGGGGCCGGTGACGCCGTGCAGATCGATGTTATGCGGCATCTTGGATTCGGGCATGTTGCGCAGGTGGAATTCCACGGTGTCGCCCTGGCGCACGCGGATGAAGTTTCCAGGCACCGTGCCGCCGAACGTCCAGAAGGTGTAGGTGACGCCTTCGGAGATCGCCATTTCCTTTTCGATCACGTCCAGTTTGACGATGACCTTGGCCGGCGCCTTGCGGCCGGTGGCGGGAGGGACATTGGGCGGCAGGGTCAGGATGGCATCGATCGGCTGGCCCTGCGGCGGGCCGAAGTCGCCGTTGAGCGACCCTCCGGTGTCCGCGGCTTCGGCCTTTGCGGGCGCTTCCGCACTGCGGTCGCAGGCCGACAGGCCCAGTGCCAGCAGCAGTGCGGCTCCACTCAAGCGCCAAGCGATACGTTTCGTGACGATACGTCTCGTGAAAATACGTTTCATGTGAGTGCCTTCTGTTGTGCTGTGGTCGTCCGTCGCCACGGAGAAGTCAGGCGATGTCGTGCGCAGGGCGCGATGCAGCGGGCCCCAGGGTGTCTGCGAAGCGATGGTTCACATCGCGATGGCCGGCTTCGTCGTCGCGCACGGCGATCACGACTTCGCGCAGGCGTGCGCCGGCCGGGAGCCGCCAATACTCGATCGCGATGGGCGGCGCCGGTACGTTCTCGACCCGGCCCTCATCGATCTCGAGCAGGTATTGCGTGTAGCTGATCACCGCCTGTTCCTCGAAGTAGCCCACCAGGCGGTGCGCGGTGCGCGACGAGATGACGTACAGGCCCAGAAAAAAACCGAAGAACAGCGCCTGCGCGACCAGCACCAGCATGCGTTCGAGCCAGCTCGGTTTCGCGATTTCGACGAACGTCATCAGGTGCATGCGCTCGTTTTCGGCCTCATCCATCAGGGTGCGGATCCAGCCTTCGTCGTCGCGCATCCAGCGCAGGCAACGCAGGTGGATGAGCGCAGCGCCGACCATGCCCGGCACTGCGGCCACGGTCTCCAGGACGATGGCGCGATTGCCGTAGCGTTTGGCGAAGAAGGTGTCGGCCAGGAACCGCAGGCCGCGGGTGATGGCGAACGCGACCCGGTCGGACCAGTCGCGGATCCCGTGATGGCTGTCCAGAGGGAGCGGTGCGGTCGTTTCGGCGGGGTGGTTCATGGTGTGTCTCCGGCATTCCTGCAGTGGATGCGCATCGGGCGGGCGTCATCCATGGGCATACGCTAGTCCTCACTCGTCCGGGTTCACATGACCCAGGTCAAGCGCATGGTGGGAAGGGAATCTGCAGGTCGGCGCGGACATGCCTGGCTGCATTGATCAGCCCAGCCAATAGCGCAACCAGCCCATCGGATCATGGGTCCGGGCGATGGCGATGATGCCGAGATAGACCGTCAGCGCGGCGACGAAAGCGATGGTCCGCGCACGCGCGGTCCGGCCGAGTTTCAGCGCCACGCTGCCGAGCACGATGTAGACGACCACCAGCGCGAGTTTCACCGTCAACCAGCCGTTCGCATAGATCGCGTGCGGCAGGATGGTCAGCAGCATCAGCGCCGCGCTCAGCAATAGGGTGTCGATGCCGTAGCTGAGGAATCGCAGCGGTGCCAGCATCGCGATCCGCTGCTTTCCGGCCAATACCAGCGATCCCCGCAGCAGGAACAACGACCCGCTGGCGATGATGCATGCGATGTGCACCCATCTGATCTGCGCGTAGAACTCGATCATCGGCGGTGGGCCTTCATCCAGGCTTCCCGTCGGCGCGCGGGGTCAGATAGATGCGACCGATGCGTGCGACCCATGGCGCGAATGCGATCAGCCAGCCCAACGCGGAAGCCGCTTGCCATGCGGCGCTGTCGGGCGCCACTTCCGCCACCACGCGCATCGCCGCGACGATCTGGATCGCGACGAACGCGAACCACGCTGCGGCCGGCAACGTCAGCGGTCGACCGGAATGGCCCTGGGTCACGCGCGTGACCATCGCCACCAGCACGCTGCCGAAGAATCCGATGAACAGCGCATGCGCCGGCGCGCGTCCCAGCCAGAACACGCCGGTCGCCAGATACATCAGGCTTTGCGCGAGGTACAGCGCGAAAGCCACCGGCAGCCAGGCCAGGCCCACGAACAGCGCACCCAGAATCGCCGGATGACGACCGCGCGGCCACCACCGCCAGCACAGGGTCGCGGTCAACGCCAGCAACGGCAGATCCGCAAGCCACAGCCAGCGATACGCGTGCAGCAGTTCCAATGCCAGATGCAGCAGCGTCAGCGACCAGAACGCGCCGAGCAGCCACAGTGGACGCCACGGCTGATAGCCGGCCACGACATTGCCGGCGAAGAAAGGAAACATGCGGTGCGCGACCGTCGCATACACCGGCAGCAGCAGACCGAAGCTGCCGATCTTGATGCTGGCGAACATCCACAGCGGCGAGGCGCCCGATACGAAGACGATGCACATCGACAGCCCGGTGAAACCCATAAGCAACGCTGCGAAGCACGAGCGCGCATGCCACGTGATGCCTTTTTCCCGCCACAGTACCGGCGCCAGCGCGGAGAGTCCGGCAAGCCAACCTGTCAGCGTCAGCAGCAGGCCAATGCCTACGCCGTACGACCAGCCCAGCGCACCCAGCAGCGTCGCGATCTGTCCGCCGAACAGACCGATGCCCACCGGCAGATAACGCCAGCGCGCGATGTCGGGCTGCCCCGTCCATTTCGGAAACACCGTCAACAGGAAGCCGAAGAAAAAGCTCGGCAACATCTGATACTGCATCACGAACGCGTGCAGCCATCCCGCGTACGGCACGGGATGCGGCATCGACAACAACGCGGGCCAGCGCGCGGCGATCAGCCATGCCGCCCACCACGCCATCGCCAGCAGCAGATTGCTAGCGCCGATGAAGAACATCAGGCGATGCGGCGCCACCGCCAGCAGCCGGACCGATGGCGAGGACGTCGATGTCGATGTCGTTTCGGTATTCATGTGGATCCCCCGGGCGGCATGCAAGGCTGCAGGATCCGCCGCCGCTGCGGCGACGGATCCGATGCCTCATGCATCGCTGCGCCCGGTTTGCGCGGCGATCAGCGGATCCCGTCTTGGCGCGATCCACAGCCGCAGCACGAACCACGCGAGGGCCACCGCGCCCACGCTGAAGAGGATGTCGCCGGGCATGCGCATCCAGATCAACAGTTCGACGATGGACTTCTGCATGAACTCGGCCGAACGCGAATACCAGTAGCCATGCTCGATCGCCGCCAGCAATTGCATCGTGCCCAGCGGCAGCAGCGTCAGCACGCCCATCAGCGCCAGGCCGATGTTGAGCGTCCAGAACGAGAGCTTCAGGACCTTGCTGTCCCACACCATCTGCCCACGCAGCCCGCGCAGGCAGAACAGCACCAGCGCGACGCCGAGCATGCCGTACACGCCGAACAGCGCGGTGTGCGCATGCAGCGCAGTCAGGTTCAGGCCCTGCATGTAGTAGAGCGAGAGCGGCGGGTTGATCAGGAAGCCGAACAGGCCCGCGCCGACCAGGTTCCAGAACGACACCGCGATGAAGAACATCACCGGCCAGCGATAGCGCGCCATCCACGGCGTGGCCTTGCCCAGTTTCCAGGTGTGGTACGCCTCGAAGCCGAGATAGGCCAGCGGCACCACTTCCAGCGCGCTGAAGCTCGCGCCCAGCGCCACCACCGAAATGGGCGTGCCGACGAAGTACAGATGATGCAGCGTGCCGAGCACGCCGCCGGCCATGAAGATGATGGTGGCGAACAGCACCGCGACGTTGGCGGTCGCGGTCTTGACCAGTCCCAGACGCGTGAAGATGAGCGCCATCACCGCGGTCGCGAACACTTCGAAGAAGCCTTCCACCCATAGGTGGACCAGCCACCAGCGCCAGTATTCGACTTCGGAAATATGCGTGTGCTCGCCCCACATCAGCGCCGCGGCATAGAACAGTCCGATGGCGACGGTGGACAGGAACAGCAACGCGACGATCGACTTGGAATCGGAAGCAGGGCCCTTGAAGATCGGCCACAGCGAGCGGCCCACCAGCGTCACCCACAGCAGCAGGCCGATGAACAGGTACCACTGCCAGAAGCGGCCCATGTCCGCGTATTCCCAACCCTGATGACCGAACCAGAAGTTGTGTTCCAGCGGCATGATCTGCATCACGGCGAACCACTGGCCGGCGAACCCGCCCACCACGATCAACAGCAGCGACACGAACAGGAAGTTCACGCCGAAGCGCTGGTATTTCGGTTCATGGCCCGAGAGCGCGGGCCCGATGTACAGACCTGTCGCCAGCCACGCGGTGGCGATCCATAGCACCGCCAGCTGCGTATGCCAGGTGCGCGCCAGCGAGTAGGGCAGGTAATCGGACAATCTGAAACCGTAGGCGTCCTGACCTTCGACCTGATAATGCGCGGTGATGGCGCCCAGCAGGATCTGCACCAGGAACAGCGCAAGCACCACCCAGAAATACTTCGCCGTCGCGCGCATCGAGGGCGTGATGCGCAGCAGCGCGAACGGATCGGTGGCCGGGATGGTGTGCCCTTCCTCGCCGCGCCCGTGGGTGACCGCGTAGTGCCAGCCGAGCAACGCGATGCCCAGGATCAGGAACAGCACGCTGAAGGCCGACCAGACCCACAGCGCCGGCGGCGGCGTGTTGCCCACCAGCGGTTCGCTGGGCCAGTTGTTGGTGTAGGTGACTTTCTTGCTGATCACGCCGGCCTGATCCGGGACCAGCGTTCCCGCGCCGATGTCGGCGCGTTCCGTGGTTGCGGCCCATGCGGTCCACCAGAAGAACGCGGTCAGGGCGCGGCGATGCGCCAGCGTTCCCACCGTGCTTTCCTTCATCGCATAGGCTTCGCGAAGTTCTGCGGTCGCGGGATCGTTGCCGAACAGGCTGATGTAATGCGCAGCGACATTCGAGATCGCCGCTGCGCGATCCCCGGTCAGGGTGATGGTTCTGGTCGCAGGGTCGTAGGTGTTGGCGCGCATCATTCCCTGCAGCCGGCCGCGCAGGGCGGCCTGCTGTTCGACAGACAATTGCGCATAGCGGGCGCTGCCATCGTCGCGTCGCGCCCAGATATCCAGGACTTCGATGGCTTCGCGATGCAGCCAGTCGGCGCTCCAGTCGGGCGCGACGTAGGCGCCATGGCCCCAGATCGATCCCAACTGCATGCCGCCCATCGATTGCCAGACCTGCCGGCCTTGTTCGATGTCGGCGCGGGTATAGATGACCGCCCCCTCCTGGGTCGTCACTTTTTCGGGCATGGGCGGCGCGGCGCGGAAGATCTCGCCGCCGGCCCACAGCAATACCGAAAAGGAACAGATCAGCAGGACGGCCAGCGCCGTCCACAGCTTGCGGGTATTGCTCATGTCGGTCTCCATTGCGAATGCTCGCATGGTGGTCCGTACGGTCCGGACGTCGCCATGACCTGGGTCAAGCGCGGTGCTGCCTCATGCGCAACTTGGTCCTATGCCCGTTAACGGCGTGTGATGTCGTGGCTATCGTGCATATCGCTCATATCGTGCATATCGCGCTGTCGTGGACAGGCCAGGCATGCACGTCGGGAATGGGATGCCGCTTGACCCAGATCAGTGCCGATGCCGCATGCATCGCGGAGTATCGCCATGGGGATGAGGTGTCTTCCCCTGCGCCGCACAGGTTGCATTGCCCGTCATCCGCTTTGGAACTGCGTGACCCATCGCCCAACAACCCGCGAGGAATTCTCGAATGCAATCCACGATCACGATCACAGGCTTGCCGCCCGATATCGGCATCATCGAAGAAGCGCTCAGAGCGGTCGATCCCTCGGCGCTGGTCGATATCGATCCCACGGGTCGAACCTTGCGGATCGCCGCTTCGATCGACGCAGTGCAACTGCTCGGCGTGATGAAGGCGGCTGGAAATCCCGTAAAGGAAGACCAGCTGGAGCGTGTGCCGTCGGAATGTTGCGGCGGCTGCGGCGGCTGATCCGCGGGTAATACGGATGCGGAATACGGATACGGAATGCCGATACGGAATGCCGATACAGAACAGGCCGCGGCCTGACCGCGCCTACTGCCGCAGCATGGAAGCGGCCATGTCTTCGAGCCGCTTCCGGCCAAGCAGTTCCAGTTCGCGTCGATCCACGTGTATGAGCCCGTCGTGCTGGAAGCGCTTCAGCACGCGGCTCACGGTTTCGGGCGCGAGCCGCAGATAGTTCGCGATATCGGTACGCGCCATCGTCAGCTGGAAGCGATCCGGCGAAAAGCCTCGCGCGGCAAGCCGTCGCGACAGCCCGATCAGGAACGCCGCCATGCGCTGGTCGGCGGAATAATCGCCCGCGAGCAGCGAAGCACGACCGATGTCGCGACTCATCAGCCGGAACAGATGCTGCTGCAGTCCGGGCAGGCGAGCGGCCAGCACCGAGATCCGGGGGAACGAGAACCGGCACAGCATCACCGTATCCAGCGCCACCGCGTTGCAAGGGTATCGATCGCCATCGATCGCATCGAGCCCGATCACCTCGCCCGGCAGATGGAAACCCAATACCTGCTCATGACCGTCGCGATCGACGACGTAGGTCTTGACCGTGCCGGCGCGAACCGCAGCGATCGCCTCGAAGGCATCGCCTTCGCGGAACACATGTTCGCCCGCATGCAGGGGCCCCACATGCTCGACCAGTACGTGCAGATCCATCAGCGCGCGCTTGTCCATGCCTTCGGACAGGCACGCTTGCGAGAACGCGCAGGTGGTGCAGAAGCGCAGGGGGTCGCCGTCGTCGGCGAGGATGCTGCTGTCGAGCTTGGGAAAGGTGGTGCCGCTCACCCGAGAGGATCCTGCGCAGTCAGATCGCGCGGGAGAAGCCCACGCCCGGCATCGGGGCAGCGGGCACCGGATTTTGCGGGTATTGGTCGAAGCACATGGCGATATTACGCAACATCAGCCTGCCCTGTCTGGTCGCCACGATGCGCCCGGGTTCCAGGCGCACCAGGCCGTCTTCCTCCAGAGGGCGCAAACGCGCGATGTCGTCGGCGAAATAATCGCCGAAATCGATGGCATGACGACGTTCCAGGCTGCCGATCGATATTTCGCCCTGGCACATCAACTGCTGGATCAGATCGGCGCGCAATACATCGTCGTCGGACAGGCGCATGCCGCGGAATACCGGCAGCCGGCCTTCGTCGAGCGCGGCCTGCCAGCCGGCAAGGTCGCGCGGATTCTGGCTGAAGCTGTCGCCGATATGGCTGATCGCGCTGACGCCCATGCCGATCAGATCGGTATCGGCATGGGTGGTATAGCCCATGAAATTCCGGTGCAGACTGCCGCGTCGCTGCGCCATTGCCAGTTCGTCGTCGGGCAGTGCGAAATGGTCCATGCCGATATGGACATATCCGGCGCCGGTCAGTGTCTCGATCGCCAGACACAGCAGGCGCAATTTCGGCTCCGGTGCCGGCAGGTCTTCCGCGTTCAGCTGTCGCTGCGCCTTGAACATGCGGGGAAGATGCGCATAACCGTAAACCGCGAGGCGATCGGGACGGGCATCGATCACCGTATCCAATGTCTGCGCGAACCCTTCGAGGTTCTGTCTGGGCAGGCCATAGATCAGATCGATGTTGATCGAGCGCAGGCCGTGCGCGCGACAGGCTTCGATGATGGCCAGCGTTTCGCCTACCGTCTGGATGCGGTTCACCGCCTGCTGCACGGCCGGGTCGAAATCCTGGACGCCCAGACTGGCGCGATTGAATCCCGCCGCGGCAAGCGCGCGGACATCGTCCGGCTTCAGGAAACGGGGGTCCAGTTCGATCGAGAGGTCCGCATTGTCGGCCGTGCCGAAGCGGAAGTGCCCGCGCAGTACGTCCACGGCCTCGGCGAGTTGCGCAGGCGAAAGGAAATTGGGCGTGCCGCCGCCGAAGTGCAGTTGCACGACTTCCCTGTCGCGGTCGAACATCGTGGAGGTCAGCTCGATTTCCCGGTACAGACGCGCCAGGTAGATCTCGCCTTGCGCAGTGTCGCGGGTGATGATCCGGTTGCACCCGCAGTAGAAGCATGGGCTCATGCAGAAAGGCACATGCAGGTAGAGGGAAAGCCGTCGCGGGATGGGGTCTTCGTTGCTGCGATGGATGGCTTCGCGCAGCGCTGCGGCGCCGAAGTCTTCGCTGAATTGCGGCGATGTCGGATACGACGTGTATCGCGGCCCGGGGCGGTCGTAACGCCGCAACAGCTCTGCATCAAGTTCGGGAATGGCGCTCATGCGAACACCGTAGGCGTAGCTGTCCGGTCATGCCTTGATGTGCGTCAACTGCCCAGGAGATGTCGCCGGGGTCGATGCGGTAGCGGGCGTGTCGCGGATTCGGACCCGCACGGAGGTCCGGAACACTTCCGCAGCGGTATCGGCATCGATCGATCGGCAGGGTGTCCCGATGGCTGTGCCCGAACGTGCGGCCACTGGTCGCCCGTTCGCGTTTCCGGGCCGCGTCGCGCTGCCGGCGGCTGCCTATACTTTCCCGCACACCGGAACGGTCCGGACGCGGAGGCTGGATTTCCCCGATCGATGCGCAAGATCATCCACATCGACATGGACGCGTTCTATGCGTCGGTGGAGCAGCGCGACGATCCGTCGCTGCGCGGCAAGCCGGTGGTGGTGGCGTGGCGCGGTGCGCGTTCGGTGGTGTGCGCGGCGTCGTACGAGGCGCGCACGTTCGGCGTGCGATCGGCGATGCCGGCGGTGCGCGCGGAACGACTGTGTCCGCAGGCGATCTTCGTGCCGCCCGATTTCGCGCGCTATAAAGCGGTGTCCCGTCAGGTGCGCGAAATCTTCGCGCGGCAGACCGACATGATCGAGCCGCTGTCGCTGGACGAGGCCTACCTGGATGTCACCGCGCCCAAGATCCTGCTGGACAGCGGCGATCCGCCCAGCGCGACCGCGATCGCCGAGACCATCCGCGCGCAGATCCGCGAGGAAACGCGGCTCACCGCATCGGCGGGGATCGCGCCGAACAAGTTCCTCGCGAAGATCGCGTCCGACTGGCGCAAGCCCGACGGGCAATTCGTCATCCGCCCGCATCAGGTCCACGATTTCCTCACCCCGCTGCCGGTCGGCTGCATTCCCGGCGTGGGCAAAGTGGCGCAGCAGAAACTCGAAGCGCTGGGCGTCGCCACCGTCGGCGATCTGCGCGCGATCGACATAGGTCGCCTGCAGCACGCGTTCGGCAGTTTCGGCGTGCGCCTGCACGAACGCGCGCAGGGCATCGACGAGCGTCCGGTCGAATCCGATCAGCCGGTGCAGTCCATTTCATCGGAGGACACTTTCGAGCGCGATGTCCTGATCGATGAACTGGAGCCGGCGATCCGCCGGCTCGCGGAAAAGACCTGGGCCGCGTCGCGCAAGGTCGAGCGCGTCGGTCGCACCGTGGTGCTCAAGCTGAAGACCGCGCAGTTCCGCATCCTCACCCGCAGCCATACGCCCGATGCGCCGCCGTCGTCGCTGGAACAGTTCGTGGAGATCGCAGTGATGCTGCGCGACCGCGTCGAGCTGCCGGCGCACACCCGCTACCGCCTGGTCGGCGTAGGCCTCGGCGGCTTCCGCGATCGCGAAGAACTGCCGCCGCAGCCGGAGTTGTTTCTGCTGTGATGCCTGGCAAAGGTTGTCATCCCGAGCATCACGCTTGAACCAAGTCGTTCCGTTTGGAGCGGCTTGAGCTAACGGTCAACCCACACTAAGGCGTGAAAGTTTCGACGGGTCGCGTCGATGGTGGAACACGGCAACAACCAGAAATTCATCGCCCAGAACGCGATAGACCATCGAAAACGGAAACCTGCGCAGCAACACCCGGCGGCAATCGCCAGTCACGAGCGTGAACATCGTAGGGTTGCGTGCGGCCGCTGCGACTGCAGCATCCAAAGCCCTTGCAAATTCAAGACCGAGACCTGCAGCGCGGGACTCATACCAAGCCTGTGCCTCAAGCGCCTCGTCTTTGGCCTGGGGCCGGAAGAGGATATGCATTTACTGATTGCGCTGGAACAATTCGGCGCGAACCTGATCCCATGGGACTGCGCTTGCGGGATCCTGGTTGTGTTCTTCCAGCCTGACCTGCACTGCCTGCCGTTGGTCAGAGGTCAATCCCATGGATTCCTGGCTTTCCGCCGCGATGCTGTCCCAGATATCTTCCGCCAGCTGGATTCGTTCAGCGATGGAAAGCTTGAGGAAGTCGGGTCTGGGCTGGCTCATGGCGGGAGTATATGTCGATGTTCATGTGCGGGCGAACGTCCGTCATTTATTCGGTGCGGCCTTCTTCGCCTTCACCTTCGATGCCTTCACATGCGCCACGGCTTTCGCGGCATCGATCCGCCCGTAGCCGAACTTGTTCGAATGTCCGCTGGTCTTGTAGGCGGAGGCCGGGCCGATTTTCCTGGCGCTGGCGATGAGGGCCGCGCGCACGTCTTCGGCGGTCATGTCCGGCTTCAGCGACAACAGCAGGCCGCAGAGGCCCGCGACCAGCGGTGTCGCCGCGGAGGTGCCGTTGAAGCCGTTGGTGAACAGGCCGTCCGCGCGGTTGGCGACGTCGCTGGCGTTGAAGCCGCGGCCGGTGATCGACACGTCGGTGGTGAAGATGCCGCGGCTGCCGCCGTTCGAGGGCGCGACCACGCAGACCTGCGCGCCGCAGTTGGAATACGGGGCCAGTTCGTCGGCGTCGGTGGAAGCGCCGACCGCGATCGCGTTCGGATCCGAGGCCGGATAATTGACGTGCTGTTTCCGCTCCTCGTTGCCGGTCGCGCAGACCACGACCGCGCCGCGGCCCTTGCGGCCGATGCGTCGCGCGTCCTGCAATGCGAATTCGATATCGGGGCTCTTGGCGCCGCCCCACGAGCACGAGATCACGTCGGCGAAGGCGGCGGCGTAGCGGATCGCATCGGCCACCTGGCTTTCGCTGGCCAGATCGTCTGCGTGGAAGATCTTCACCGGCAGCAGCCGGCAGTTCGGCGCCATGCCGTAACTGTGCGGGCCGCGGCCCACCGCCACGCCGGCGCAGGGCGTGCCGTGGATGTCGTTGCCGCTCACGTCGTCGAACGGTTTGCGGAAGCGTTTCGGGCGCGGGTTGAAATGATCGGCATCGTCTTCGGGCAGATAGAAGTCGCGGCCGCAGAGATCGCGCGGTTCGTCCGGATCGGGATTGCGCAGCACATTGCCGAGCAGTTCCGGATGCTCGACATCGATGCCGTCGTCGAGCACGGCGATGGTGATCGTGCGCTTCCCGCGCGTGCTCTGCCAGGCCTTGGCGGCGCCGACCAGGCGCAGATGCCACTGCTTCGACGAGGGCGTGTGCGCCGTAGCCGGTGCGTTGCGGCGGAACTGCGACACGAAGTTCGGCGCGGCGAACGCCACTTCGTCCAGCGTCGACAGTTTCGCCGCCAGTCGCACCAGTTCCGCGCCCGGGTGCAGCATCGCGGTGTCGCTGAGGATCATCTGCTCCGGAATGCTGGGATTGCGCGCCCACAGGGTCAGTCCGCTGTCGCGGAGGATGGCGTTGCGGGTTTTCTGCGGCACCTGCGGTTTGAAGCGCAGCACGATTTCCTTGTACAGGATCCGCATCAGCCGGCTTTCGCGGTCCATGTATGCGGTGATCGTCTTGCGCTCCAGCACGCTGCCCAGCACTTTTGTCGCGGATTTCGCGTTTTTGGCGACCGGTGCCACCGCCGCGCTTTTGCTCGGCACCTCGAAGAACGCCTGCGCGGCGCGCATGACCCGGCCGGTGACCATGGCCGCGCCGGGCGTGCCCGACAGCCTCGCGATGGTCTGTCCGGAAACGGCTTCGAGCGTGAGCGGCATCGGATCGAGATCGATCCATTCGCCGTTGGCCATGCGCAGGCCCACATCGGAACGGGTGGCGACTTCGGCGACGGGTACGAGCGTCGCGGGGGCGACGATGACGTTATTCAAATGACAGCCTCACATCCTGTAAGGGAAAGAAATTCAGGAAAGAAGATTCAGCTGCGCGAGTACGCGCTCTCGGCGTCGAACCAGACGGCTTCGACCTTCGCGTCGTGTTCGATCTTGCCGCTGACGTCGGGCAGGAAGACGTCGCTGCCATCGGCGGGGCGGAACAGCGCCTGTTGGCGGGTGAATTTGGGGCGACCGACGAACTCCAGGCCGTAGGTGTCGGCGAGGGTCTGCAGCGCCTGCTCGGTGGCGTCGCCCTCGAAGCGCAGCGACAGCAGGCCGGTCGGGTAGCGGTATCGACCGGCCTCGTCGACGATCGCGGGCAACACCGCATAGCCGTCGCCGAGCAGCCGGTGCAAGCTGTTCCAGCCGGCGCGGGCGTTCTTCGGCAGCTTGTTCAGTTTCACCACCCAGCCTGGCGTGCGCCCGCCCAGCGGTTCGACGCTGGCCTTGCCTTCCAGGCGCGCCAGCCCGTTGGCTTTGGCCTTGGAGGCCAATGGCCGGACGACGAAAAGACCGGGGCTGAGATGTTCTGGAATGGAGGACATGAGTCCTTCGACGGTGCCTGTTGCGGGAAAACCGCCGGTTGCCGGCGCAGGACACTGGATATCACACGCTGAGACGCAGGCGCAACCTCGGGTGGCGCCAGGCTGAACGAGAATCCGGGCCGGGAGACGCAGCGGCGTCTCCCGGCCCGTTCACATCGATGAAATCATCCGTGAAGCACGCGACCTCAGCGCGCGGGCGAGAAGCGCAGGGTCACGAAGAACTCGCGTCCCGGCTGGCGGTAGAACGCCGCCGTTTCGTAAGCCCGGTCGAACACGTTGGCGACGCGCGCCTGCAGGGTCCAGTCGGTCGCGAACGCGTATTCGCCGCGCACATCGAGCGTGGCGAAGCCGCCGAGCTCGCGGGTGTTGGCGAGGTTGTCGTAACGGCTGCCCTCGGCCACGCCGGTGAAGCCGAGGCGGAACTTGCCGAATGCGCGGTCGAGTTCGAGACGCGCGACCTCGCTCGCGCGGCGGGCCAGTTCGTTGCCGCGGTTTGGACTATTGCTGCGATCTTCCGTGTCGAGCCAGCTGGTGCTGGCGCCGATGTTCCAGCCGAACAGCGAGCTGTCGACGCGCAGTTCCGCGCCGCGCAGGCGCGCATGCTGGATGTTGTTCGGCAGGAAGATCGAGGCATCGTAGGCGATCAGATCGTCCACGTCGGTGCTGAAGGCATCCAGGCGCACGCTGGTGCGCTCGCCGCGCCAGGCGATGCCGGCTTCGAAGGTTTCGGACGATTCCGGGCGCAGCGCCGGATTGCCGAAGAACGGGTAGTACAGCTCGTTGAAGGTCGGCGCCTTGAACGCGGTGCCGTAGCTGGCGGTGACGCGCCAGGCGTCGGCGAAGCTCAGGCCCCACGCGAAGGTGCCGGTGGTTTCGTCGCCGAACTGCTGGTTGTCGTCGTTGCGCAGCGCCAGTTGCAGGTCGTGGCTGCCGTGCGTGCTTGTTTCGAGCCGGCCCTGGTACTGCACGAACACGGCGCGGTTGGTGCGGCGCTTTTCGTCGAAGTCGTTATCGCTGTCGACGCGGTCGCGCAGCCAGTCCGCGCCGAGGGTGAGCAACTGCGCATCGGCCAGCGCGATGTCGGCCTGTACCGAAGCGCTGTCGCGGCGGCTGCCGAAATAACCGTTGGGCGCGGCTCCGAGGAAGTTGTCGGACTCATCCTTGTTGCTGCCGACGTCGACGCGCAGATCGAAGCGGTCGCTCGCTTTCCAGCGCAGCTGCGCGCCGACGACCTGCTGCACGATGTCGGAGTTGTCGACGAAGCTGCCGTCGTATTCGTTGTGGCCGCTGGCGTGCAGGGCGTGCGCTTCCAGGGTCAGCGCGTCGCCGATATTCACGCCGCCGCGCGCGGAGAACGAATGGTTTTCGTAGCCGTCGCGGTCGGTCTGGCCGTCGACGAAGCAGCCGGCGAAGACCGGGAAACCCGCGCCGCGGCAGGCATCGATGCCGTCGGTGGACTGCAGGCCGGCGTCGATGCCGAACCAGCCGCGCTCACTGCTGCCGCCCACGCCCAGGCCGCCTTCGCGATACCCGTGGCTGCCGGCGCCGACGTGGAAACGGAACTGCGCCGGGCCTTTGTCGCGGCGTGTGAAGACCTGGATCACGCCGCCGATGGCATCGGAGCCGTACAGACTGGAACGCGGGCCGCGCACGATTTCGACGCGATCGATCATCGCGACCGGCAGATCCTGGAACGAGGCGAGGCCGGACGTGGCCGAGCCGATGCGCACGCCGTCGACCAGCACCAGCACGTGGTCGGATTCGCTGCCGCGCACGAACAGCGTGCTGAGCTTGCCGGCGCCGCCCTGGTTGCTGAGATTGATGCCGGCGCGGCCGCGCAGCAGTTCGGTGAGCGACTTGGCCTGGCTGCGCTCGATCGCCTCGCGGCCGATCACTTCCACCGGCGCCAGCGCGGCATCGGTGGTGATCGCGGTGCGGGTCGCGGTGACGATGACCTCATCGAGATCGTCGGCATTATCGGAAGACGCCTGCGCCTCGGCGGCGAAGGGAAGGGCGGCCGCGAGCGCGGTCGTGATGGCGAGCGCCAGCGGAAACTTGCGGAACATCATTCGAAACTCCATCGCGCACACCCGCGCGCGCTGAGGTGGGTTGGCGTCGCGAACGGAGGGAAAACAGGGCGAGAAGCCAGCGGGAAGCCGACGAGCGGACGACAAGCGACGACATCGCCGCAACGCCCTCCGCATCGCAACCGTGGACTTCTTGGCCGGTCTCCGGGCTTGTGCGTTGCCGGATGTCTCCGGCGCGGCCCGCGCGCCTTCCCATAGAGCGTGCTCTACAGTGGCGATTGCGTGGGCCTGAAGCACTTACCGTTGCGGGGGCAGCGCCGGAATGGTGCCGCGCATGTCGCGCGGAACGCACCGGCTTCCCGTTTCAACCCTGGGACGAATGTCTTTGGGTCACCTCGAAGCGCGCGCAGTGTACCCCATCGAGGGTCGGGCGGCTCCGGGCGATGCGCGTCTCAGTCGCGGCCGTCGGGCTCGTCGAACAGATTGAACGCGGGCACCGGATCTTCTTCGCGCATCGTATGGGTGGTGGTCACCGGCGAGGCCGCCGGCCGGCCGCGGGGCGGCGGCAGCAGCGCGATGGCGGCATCGGCCGCCGCCAGCAATTCGCTGCGGCGTTCGCTGGGCACCTCCTGCCAGTGGCAGTCCATCAGTGCGCCTTCCAGCGCGTACAGCAGGTTGAGGCTGGGTTTGAAGCCCGCGCGCTTGACGCGCATGAAGGCTTCCAGCGCACCGATCGCGCGCAGCTCTTCTTCGGTGCGCAGGCCGACCTGGCGCAGCCATGCGGCGCTTTTCGGACCGATATTGCGGAGTTTCAGCGAAGGAGTGGCCATGCGGATCCGTGGTGGGATGGGGATGCGAACCCGGCGTCGCCGACGCTCACGGGTTCGTTTGCAGGCTGCGGACGAACAGGGCGGCGATGGTTTCGAGTCCTTCCTGATCTTCAACGCCGAAACGCCCGGGAACCGGACTGTCGAGGTCGAACACCCCGACCAGCGCACCGTCCAGCACCAGCGGCACCACCAGCTCCGAGCGCGAGGCGGCATCGCAGGCGATGTGACCCGGGAAGTCGTGGACATCGGCGACGCGCTGCGTCTGCCGCGTACTGGCGGCCGCGCCGCAGACGCCCTTGTCGAGCGGGATGCGCACGCAGGCGGGCAGACCCTGGAACGGGCCGACCACCAGCTCGGTGCCGTCGTAGAAATAGAAGCCGACCCAGTTGAGATCGGGCAGCGCGTGATAGACCAGCGCGGACAGGTTCGCCGCGTTGGCGATGCGGTCGGTCTCGCCGGCGAGCAGCGCCTCGGCCTGCGCGGCCAGCTGCGCGTACTGTTCCGGCGTGTCGCCGCTGAGCGGGATGGATGCGAAACTCATCGATGCAGTGTAGCAGCGGCGGCGCACCGGATTTTGTGGTGGCAAATGCTGCCGTACCCGCCGGCGCCGCGCCGGATTACCATGCGCGCTCCCGTCCGCAGACGAGCACGATCGAATGATTCCGCCCCGGCGCAGCCTGTACGTCACCGGCACCGATACCGGCGTGGGCAAAACCGTCGCCAGCGCCGCGCTGCTGCATCGCGTCCATGCGGCCGGCCGAAGCGCTGTCGGCATGAAGCCGGTCGCCAGCGGCTGCGAACGTACGGCCGACGGCTGGCGCAACGATGATGCGTTGCGGCTGCAGGCGGCGAGCGATCCTCGCCCGGCTTACGACGACATCAACCCCCATGCTTTCGAATTGGCGACCGCGCCGCAGCTCGCGGCGCGCGCGATGGGCGTGGGCGTGAGTCTGGCGCGTATCGGCGCCGCGCATGATAATCTCCTGGCGCAGGCCGATGTGGTGGTGGTCGAAGGCGTCGGCGGCTGGGCTGCGCCGCTGGACGACGGTCTGGATCAGGCGGCTCTGGTGGCGATGCTCGATCTGCCGGTGGTGCTGGTGATCGGCCTGCGGCTGGGCTGTCTCAGCCATGCGCGGCTCACTGCGCGCGCCATCGAAATGGACGGGCTGTCGCTGATCGGCTGGATCGGCAGCAGCGTCGATCCCGATTTCGCCGAGCGCGACGACTACGTCGAACTGCTGCGCGCCGCGCTGCCCGCGTCGTGCCTGGGCGTGCTGCCGCATGCGGCGTCGCCCGATCCGCGGGCGATGGCGCAATGGTTATCGCTGCCGCCTGGATTCTGACCGGACAAGAGAAAGGCGCGCCGTAGCGTAATGCCGGTCGGTTAAGCCATATCTGCCGTCCGTAGAGCGGCCTGACCAGCCATTCGGCTGTTGAACACCAGGCCGCCGGGGTTTTGCCGCGAGCGATCAGCGGCCTGAAGGCCGCTCTACAAAAACAGAATCCCGCGCATACAAAAATGCCAGTCAGCGTTAACTGACTGGCATTGTGCCGTAGCGCGCCTTTCCGGGCGCCGCTCAGGTCGCGATCAACCGTGCTGCGGCTGTGCTTCCAGCGCGGGCGTTCCTTCGTCCTCTACCGCTTTGCGATCGCGCGCATGATCGCGCGCGAGATACAGATAGAACGCAGGCAGCACGAACAGTGTGAACGCGGTGCCGATGGTCATGCCGGAGGCGATCACCGTGCCCATCGAGAAGCGCGCGGCGGCGCCCGGGCCGCTGGCCATCAGCAGCGGGATCATCGCGAACACCAGCGCGGCCGTGGTCATCAGCACCGGGCGCAGACGGATCGCGGTGGCTTCCTCGATCGCTTCGCGCTTTGACAGTCCCCTTTCGATCTGCAGTTTGTTGGCGAACTCCACGATCAGGATGCCGTGCTTGGAAATCACGCCTACAAGCGTCACCAGCCCGACCTGGGTGTAGATGTTGATGCTCATGCCGGGGAAGACTTCGATGCCCTTGAACCCGAGAATGCCGCTGACGATCGCCAGGACATTCATGACCAGCAGCGCGCCGCAGATCGCCATCGGCACGGTGATCAGCATGATCAGCGCATCGCGGAAGCTCTCGAATTGCGCGGACAGCACCAGGAAGATGATGATCAGCGCGAACAGCAGCGTCACCAGCATGGTCGTGCCTTCCTGCTTGAACTGCCGCGACTCGCCGGCGTAGTCCACGCTGTAGCCCTGCGGCAGTACTTCCCTGGCCGCCTGTTCCAGCACCGCCAGCGCCTCGCCCTTTGAAACGCCTGGACGCGGCGCGAAAATGATCCCCACCGCATTCAACTGCTGGAAGCGGTTCAACACCTGGGGCTGCGCGCTTTCCTTCAGGGTAACGAGGCTCGACAGCGGGATCAGTTCGCCCGTGCGCGTGCGCGTGTAGTAATTGGTGAGCTGTTCCGCATTGAGACGGTCGCTGCGCTGCACCTGGGCGATGACCCGGTACGAGCGGTTCTGCATCGCGAACCGGTTCGCGTAACCGCCCGACAGCATCGCCGACATGTCCGCAGACAGCGTGCGCATGTCGATGCCGAGCGACGCTGCCTTGTCGCGGTCGATCTGTACTTCGATCCGCGGCTTGTCGATCTTCAGATCCTTGTCGAGGAAGATGAAGCGTTTGCTGGCATAGGCCTTTTCAAGCACGGCGTCGGCCAGTTCCTGCAATTGCTGCAGCGAGCCGATGCCGCCGATGATGAATTCGCCGCCGCCGCCGCCGCCGCCCGCGCTGGGCAGTGCCGGCGGAATCAATGCGAACACGTTCAGGCCGGTGACCTCGGAGATCTTCGGCTGCAGCGACTGTTCCAGCACCTGTTTGGTCGAACGGCTGCGCTCGCTCCAGGGCTTGAGCACGAAGCCCGCGATGGCGCTGTTGCTGGAACCGCCGCCGCCGTTGAACAGGAAGTAGTTCTCGACTTCAGGCACTTCCTTGGTGATGGCGGTCACTTCTTCGGTATAGCGTTCGACATAATCCAGCGTCGCTGACGGATCTGCGACGGCGATGGAGAAGATGAAGCCCTGGTCCTCGGCGGGCGCCGGCTCCTTCGGCGACTGCATGTACAGAAACACGCACGATAAGAAGACGATCGCCCCGAAGATGCCGATCACGCCCTTGGTATCGAGCGCGCCATGAAGCCTGCGCTGATAGCCGTGACGAAGACGGTCGAAGCGCGTATCCAGCCAGCGCTCGAACCTGCTCTTGCCGCCTTCGCTGTGCGGCTTGAGCATCTTCGCGCTCATCATCGGCGACAGCGTCAGCGCGATGACGCCCGACAACAGCACCGCGCCGGCCAGCGTGAACGCGAATTCGGTGAACAGCACGCCGGTCAGGCCGCCCTGAAAGCCGATGGGCAGATAGACCGCGACCAGTGTGGTGGTCATCGCCACCACCGGCCAGGCGAGTTCGCGCGCGCCGCGAAGCGCGGCATCGCGCGGCGACATGCCATCTTCGATATGGCGATGAATGTTCTCCAGCACGATGATCGCATCGTCGACGACGATGCCGATCGCCAGCACCATCGCCAACAGCGTCAGCAGATTGATGGTGAAGCCCATCACCAGCATCAGGAACAGGGTGCCGACCAGCGACAGCGGCACCGTGATCGCCGGGATCAGCACGCTGCGGAACGAACCGAGGAACAGGTAGATCACCACGATCACGATGATCACCGCTTCGATGATCGTCGAGATCACCTCGTCGATGGCGTCCTGGATGGCCTCGGTGCTGTCGTAGGGAATGGTGCCGACCATGCCTTCGGGCAACTGCGGAATGATCTCCGCATCCCATGCCTTGCGCACTCCTTTGATCACATCCAGCGAATTGGCGTCCGGCGAGACATAGATCGCCATGAACGTGGCCGCCTGGCCATTGATCCGCACGGAAACGCCATAGTTTTCCGAACCCAGCACTACGTCCGCCACGTCGCCGAGACGCACGATGGCGCCGTCCTGTTCGCGGATGACCAGTTCGCGGAACTCGTCCGGCGTACGCAGATCGGTGCGTGCGGTGAGATCCACCGACACCATCTGGCCTTTGGTGGTCCCCAGCGCTGAAAGTACGTTGTTGTTGCGCAGCGCCGCATCGACATCGCTGGCGGTGACCTGCAGTGCGGTCATGCGGTCCGGCTTCAGCCAGACGCGCATCGCGAACGACCCTGCGCCCAGGATGTCCGCGCGCTGCACGCCCGGCACTGTGACCAGCCTTGGCTGGATGACACGGGTGAGATAGTCGGTGATCTGGTTGTTGTCCAGGCGCTCGCTGGCGAACGAGACATACATCGCCGCGATCTGCTGACCCTGCTGCAGATCGATGACCGGGTCTTCGGATTCCTGCGGCAGCTGTCCGCGCAGTTTGTTGATCTTGGCCGAAATCTGGGTCAGGGCTTCATTCGGATCCTGATCGAGACGGATATACGCCTGGATCGTGCTCACGCCTGCCGCGCTGGACGAGGTGAGGTATTCGATGCCTTCCGCGCTGGCGATCTCGCGTTCCAGCGGCGTGGTGATGAAGCCCTGGATCAGATCGGCGTCGGCGCCGAAATAGGTCGTGCTGACGTTGATGACAGCGTTCTGCAGTTCCGGATACTCGCGCACGTTGAGCGAGTTGAACGCGCGTAGACCGAACAGCAGTATGAACAGGCTGACGACGACCGCCAGCACAGGTTTGTTGATGAAGATATCGGTGAATTTCATCGTTTTCTCCCGTGCGGCGTGGACGGCGCAGGGTAGGAGGGGCGGTGGAGAGAGGCAGTGCCGCGAAGTGCGCGGGCGTTAGCTGTTATCGGGCTTCGGCGCGGATTCCGCAGTGGGTTGGACGGTATTGTTGATCGTCACCGTGGCATCGTTGCGCAGCTTCAACAGGCCGCTGGTCACCACGCGTTCGCCGGGCTTCAGACCTTCGGTCACGGCGACCAGATCGCCGCGCGCGGCGCCGGTCTTGACGAAACGCTGCTGGACGACGTGTTTGACGCCGGTCAGCGGCTTGCCCTGCATGTCTTTCTCGTCCGGCCCGTACTGGGTTTTGCGGACCACGTACACGGCATTGCCGTAAGGGTTGAAGCTCACGGCGGTCTGCGGAATCACCACCACTTCCTGTTCCCCACCCAGATCGAAGCCGACCTTGGCGAAAGTGCCGGGGCGCAGCGCGCTGTCTTCGTTGAGAAAGGTCGCCTGCACCTTGAAACTCCGGGTTTCAGCATCGATCAGTGGTTCGATGGCGGTGATGCGGCCATCGAAGACGCGGCCAGGCAGCGAGTCGACGGTCGCCCGGATCGTGATGCCTGGCTCCACCTGGTCCATGCGCTGCTGCGGCAGCGTGAAATCGAGAAAGATCGGACTGATCGACTGCAGGTTCACGATCGGGCTGCCGGGGGCGATGAACTGGCCCAGATTCGCCTTGCGGATGCCCAGCGTGCCGTCGAAAGGAGCGCGGATGGTTTTCTGGGCGATGAGCGCCCGTTGCGCTTCCACCTGGGCCAGGGCGGCGGCAGCATCGGCCGCGCGCTGTTCCACTTCGGACTGCGATACCAGTTTCTGCTGCCCCAGTTCACGCCAGCGGTCGCGCTGCGCCACCGCAAGTTTGGCGGCGGCGTCCAGCGCGCGCAGCGTGGCTTCTTCGTTGGCGGTATTGAGCCGCACCAGAACGGTACCGGCCTTCACGCGCTGACCCGGTTCGAACAGGAACTCGCGGATTACGCCACCGGCTTCGGTGGTGACGTCCGCGCCGTTGACGGCAACGAAGGTGCCTATAGCTTCCGCGTTGTCGCGCCAGCGTTCGGATTTCGCCGCCGCAACGCTCACCGAGGCCGGCGGCTGCGGCATGTTGTCGAAGAAGTCGTTCATACCCGTGTTCATGATCGCTTTCACGGCAAACACGCCGCCGAAGATCACGGCGGCGGCGATCAGCATCAGCGCCATGCGTTTCTTCGCAGAAGGTTTGCGGGCGACCTTGCCTGTCGTGTCCTGTTCGATAGTGTTGTGGCGGTCAGTCATGGGGAAACCTCGGCGCGAAGTCCGGCTGCTGCGGTGGGAGTGAGTGGAATGTCGTGTGCATGCGGGCACGTGCTGTCGAATACCGATCGGCAGAGACGCGCGTTGAGTGCGTCCAGCGCTTCGTCGTCGACGGGGTCGAACAGCGGTTGCCAGCCATAGCCATTGAGCAGAAAGTGCAGGTGTTTCATCAGCAGCCTGTAGGGATCTCCCAGCGCATACGCTTCGAGCAGTCCCTCGGCATGGCTCAGCGTATGCATCCCCAGCGAAAGCGTCCAAGGCCCGATGCCGACCGCCTGCGGAGAGAGACCGATGTCGGCGCGCAGATCGCCGGCGGCAATTGCGTCCTCGACGATGCCGTCGATCAGCGCGCCCAGTGGCGCACTGGCGTCCAGCGAGCGTTGCCGGGCCTGGGGCGACGCTGCGCCCCAGATCATATCGGTCCACACGAACTGGGCAAGACGGAAATGCTCGGGTTGGGCGCGGATCACCATCAGATCAGCCAGCGCAATGGAGACCATGCGTTCGCGACTGGGCCCGTGCCAGCGCGCGGCGCGTTCGAACAGGCCCACCCGGCTGAGGCAATTGCGGGTGGCCAAAGTCACCATCAGGTCTTCCTTGCTGGCGAAGTGCTGGTAAAGCGTGCCGATGGCGTAGTCGCACTCCTCGGCAATTCTGGCCATGTGCAACGACATCAGCCCATCCCGCTGGATCAGCTCCTGGGCCTTGTCGAGAAAGCGCTGCTCGCGCTCTGCGCGTTCGCGCAGGCGACGATCCTTGGTGCTCATGGCGCGGCCGGAGGTTGGAAGCGGAATCTAAATTCTGAATTCAATTCAAAATTTGATCAAGCATTGATTTTCCTGGTGCGGGGGTGAGTCGTTGTTGATGATTCGGTCGGGACCGCCGGTGACGGCGCTGCAGCAATAAAAAACCCGGCAGCTTCCGCTACCGGGTTCGAAACAAGCCAGAAACAGACGCTGTGCGTGGGGCACGGCGCTGTCGCTGCGGCTACAAAGCCGGGATCAGCGGGCAGCCTTGCGGCTGGCGGCCTTGACCACTTTCTCTGCGTCGGCCTGCACGTTGGCGGCGACGGTTTCGAACTGGCCCTTGGCGATCTGGGCGATGGCTTCGTTGGTCTTCACGGTGCGGCCGAACACTTCCTGGCCGGTGCCGATGCTGCGCTCGACGTTTTCGCGGGCGATCTGTACGCCCTTCGGCCACACGGCTTTCAGGCCGTCGAAGTCGCGCACTTCGGCCAGCTCGCCCCAGAAGGCAAAGGTGGCGTTGACGCTTTCTTCGATCGCGGCGAACTGCAGGCCGAAGACCGCTTCGGTGTTTTCGAGGGCCAGACGACCGACCTGGGCCGAGGTATCGGCGAACTGACGGGTCGACTGGGTGAACTGATCGTTGAACTGCTGGTACATGGCGGGCTCCTGAGGCGGGGGTGCCGGCAGAGGGTGCCGGGTTTGTGCGGTGCAACATAACGCCGATTTTGTTGCACCGCAACATCGTCCGACGAACGGCATCAGCACTGTTCAGGATTCAATGAAAATCAATGACTTGACGCGCTTTATCCGAACGCTTTCCGCGCGCTCAGCCCCGATACCGACAGCCGGAAGTGCAGGTCTCATGGACCACAATCTCGCTCAGCAGCGGCATGGCCGGCTTCAGCTGGTCCCAGATCCAGACGGCCAGACGCTCGCTGGTCGGGTTGTCCAAGCCTTCGATATCGTTCAGATAATGGTGATCGAGCCGGTCGTACAGCGGCTGGAACGCCGCCTTGATCTCGGCGAAGTCCATCACCCAGCCGGTCTGCGGATCGATGTCGCCGGACACATGGATCTCGACCCGGAACGAGTGCCCGTGCAATCGCGCGCACTTGTGCCCTGGAGGCACATTGGGCAGCCGGTGGGCGGCCTCGAGGGTGAAGACCTTGAAAATATCCATGGGATGCCAGTACCGGAGAGTGAAGTGTGCACGGCTGTTGCGCAGCCGCACCCGTCGTCTCGCATGCGGCCGCAGCCATGACGGGCCTGCATTATGCGAGCGCCTTCAAAGCGCCGTCCATATGGGCCTGCGATGCGGCATGCACGAATGCGGGGCGATGTCTTCGGTGCGAGAGCGTTCGCCACTTGATCGCAGCGCTTGTTTCTCAGGCCTTGCGACGTCTGCCATGCACACTGTCCTTCGCGCCGCCGGCGGCGTCTGCCGGACGCGCGATTCCAATGCCACCAACGAAAAGGAAGTCTGCATGAAGAAATACGCTCTCGCTCTGCTCGCCGCGCTGCTCATGTCGGGAACGGCATCTGCCGCCACGTGGCAATCCCTGGGGCGCATGAATGCGCTGACGGCGTTGCCGAATGTACAAACCTGTCAACAACGCGTGATCAACCATTACTGGAGTTCGAAGCCGATCTACACGCCGACGAACGTCAACATCTATTCGGCCGACAACATCGAATTCGTCTTCCATACGGATCTGAGCTCGTTGAGCAGGCTCATCAGCAATGCGCCGGCGAATTCCCGCTTCAAGACAGCGGTGGATGCCTACAACGCCCGCACCGGCGCAAGAAGCCTGCATGCCGCCGTATCGGTGGGCCAGTACCCGCGCGTGGGGATCAATCTGTCCTATGCCGACGTCAATGGACTGGTGCAAGGGCTCGGCTGGAGCGTGGTGGCCAGCGAATTGCAGTACTACGAACTGCAGCAGCTTTGCCCGCAGTGACGATCCCAAGCTTGATACTTCGCCCCGATTGAAGCGGGAAGCTGTTCGGAACATCGCTGCAGGGGCAGGAGCGCCTGCAGCGATGCATTGTGTATCCGCGAAGGTGTACGAGTGCCTGAAAAAGTAAACATCCGCGTCGGCGGGTTTCGGGCGTGAATCGGTCGACAAACGGCGATGGCGCCACTACTTGCCGCCGGTTTTGGCGATTTCCGGATACAGCCCGCCAGCATCGAACAGGCGTTGCAGCTTGTCGGTGGGCTTGGCTTTGCGGATCGCGGTATCGGTCAGGGGCATTGGGGCAACTCCCACCCCCGTGTCGGGGCGTTGCCCCCATATTTGCCCCCGCTTACCCCCGGATTGCTAAGGGTCGCCCCGGGATACTATCGGACACAAAAAAGGCCGAAACCCTTGTTTTTATTGGGGATTCCGGCTTTTTTGGATGTTGCGAGAGGTGTTCTTGGTGGCTATGGGTGGACTCGAACCACCGACCCCAGCATTATGAGTGCTGTGCTCTAACCGGCTGAGCTACATAGCCTTGGGGATTCGCTGGCGGGCCTTGCGGCTGCAGCGGACCCGCAATTCTCCATGTCTGCGGCCGATGCGTCAATCCGGCGATGGCGAATGGCGGCTGCGCTTGTCCTTGCCGGGCGTGCGTGGCAGAGTCGACGGTAGCGGCCGAAGGGCCAAAGATCTCAGGAGTCCGCATCGTGATCGATCCGGACGGTTATCGACCGAATGTCGCCATCGTTCTGATGCGCCCGGATGGCCGGGTGTTCTGGGCACGCCGTGTCCGTCGCGACGGCTGGCAATTCCCGCAGGGCGGGATGAACAGCGACGAGACGCCCACCGAGGCGATGTATCGCGAGCTGCGCGAAGAAACCGGGCTGCTGCCGGAGCATGTCGACGTGCTGGGCAGCACCCCCGGCTGGCTGCGCTATCGCCTGCCGCCCCGAGCGATCCGCCGTCACGATCACTTGGTCTGCATCGGCCAGAAGCAGGTGTGGTTCCTGCTGCGGTTCACCGGAGAAGAGAGCGATCTGCGCCTGGATCTGACCGAGACGCCGGAGTTCGACCACTGGCGCTGGGTCGATTTCTGGTACCCGCTGGAGCACGTGGTCAACTTCAAGCGCATGGTCTACACCCATGCCCTGCATCATCTGGCGCCGGCCGCGCGACAGATAGCGGGTGCGCAGGCCATTCCGCCACCCAACGTCGACCCGCGACGCTGGTCGCGACCGCGCGGCCGCCGGAGCCCGTTGGCGCCCCGGAGCGGGCGTGGTCCGGAGTCTGGTCAGAATTGACAATCATTCTCATCCATGGCCAAATGAGAACGGTTCCCACCATATCCCGATGCCGCCATGTATGTCTGCCTCTGCAACGGAGTCACCGAGCGCGAAATCCGCAACACCGCCGAAGCGGGATGCAGGAGCGTCGCCGAATTGACCATGCGTACCGGCTGCGGCGCGGGTTGCGGCAGTTGTCTGTCGACCGCCGCCGGGATCATCGATGACGTGCATGCTGCCGTCGCTGACAACGGCATCGCCCACGCCGCTTGAACCCATTCGCATCGCCGCGACTCGTTTGTCCGCGATGACAACGCGGACGATTCGCATTTCTTCATCGATTGCGCGCTGCGGCTAGAGTGGCGCCACTGCAACCGACGGAGCCAGCCATGAAAGGCGACCCCAAGACCATCGAATTCCTCAACAAGGCGCTCTACAACGAGCTGATCGCGATCAACCAGTACTTCCTGCACGCCAAGATGCTGAAGAACTGGGGCCTGAAAGAGCTGGCGGATCACGAATACCATGAGTCGATCGACGAGATGAAACACGCCGACAAACTGGCGGAGCGCATTCTCTTCCTCGACGGCCTGCCGAATTTCCAGGCGCTGGGCAAATTGCGCATCGGCGAAAACCCCCGCGAATTGCTGGAATGCGATCTGGCGCTGGAACATGAAGCGTTGCCGGCGCTGCGCGACGGGATCGCGCACTGCGAAAAGGTCGGCGATTACGTCAGCCGCCAGTTGTTCGCCGATATCCTCGATTCCGAGGAAGAGCACATCGATTGGATCGAAACCCAGCTCTCGCTGATGGATCGTCTGGGCGAGCAGAATTATCTGCAGACCAAGATTTCCAGCTGAGGCGATTGGTCAGGCAAAGAAAAACGGCGGCCTTGATGCCGCCGTTTTTATTTGGATTTGCGTTTGCGCGTCGGGCAGGACATGCGCCTGCCGGCTGGGAATCACCCGGACTGCGACGCGTCCGACGACATGCAGGCGCGCAGCGCTTGACGGGCGCGGGCGAATTCGTTGGAGATCAGCGCCACCGCCACCGCGGGGCGCTCCAGCGTCTGGGTGCGGATGCCCAGTTCGAGCTTCTTCGCCGCGTTCGACAGCGACATCGCGCCGAGGTTGGCGCTGGACGATTTCAGCGTGTGCGAGGCATTGCGCAGCATGTCGTAGTCCGGACCGGTCGCGGCGGTTTCCAGCGCAGCGATGAGCCGCGGCGTGTCGTCGAGGAACACTTCGATGAGCCGGTCGACTTCGTTGCCGAGGATGCTGCGCAATTCTTCCAGCACTTCGGCGTCGAGGACCGGCGGCAGCGGCTCGGCAGGCGGCGGCGGAGGGGCGGGCGGCTTGGGGGGGGCGGTGGGGGAGGGCACGAATGGATTCGTCGTGATGGCGGGCCGGTTGGCGGCCGCTTCGAGGGTCGCCGTGGGCGAGGGCGGTGCGGCGGCCGGGGTGATGGCGGCTGCAGCCGGCGGTGCGGCGGTGTCGGCGCTGCTGTGCTGCGAGGAGATCTGGTGCCAGTGGAACAGGCAGCGCTCGAGTTCGCCGCGGGTCACCGGCTTGGCCAGATAGTCGTCCATGCCGGAATCGAGGCATTTCTGGCGATCGCCTGCCATCGCGTTGGCGGTCATCGCCACGATGGGCAGACGGCGGACGCCGGTGGCGGCCTCGTGTTCGCGCCAGCGACGGGTGGCGGTGTAGCCGTCCATCACCGGCATCTGGCAGTCCATCAGCACCAGGTCGTAGCGCGAGGCGGACATCCGCAGCAGCGCCGCTTCGCCGTTGGTGGCGCTGTCGCAGTGGGTGCCGAGCACGCTGAGCAGGCGCTGGCCGACCATCAGGTTGACCGGGTTGTCTTCGACCAGCAGCACGCGCATCGGCCGGGCCGGATCGGCGACCGACGAGACGGGCGCAGCGGCCGTCGGCGCGGCAGGCGGCGGGGGCTCCGGCGCGGCGGCATAGCCGCCGTCGAACGATGCAGCGGCGTCCGACAGCGACGGCACGGTGTCGGCGCCGCCCAGAAGCGACATGCGCAGGTCGGCATCGGGTGCCTGGCGGTGCAGGATCGTGGCCGACTGCTGGAGTTCTTCCGGCGCGGCTTCGTCGCCCTGCAGGCAGATCAGCCGGACCTGTCCGTAGATGGCCTGGCGTTCGAGATTGCGCTGCAGCGCCACCGAGGTGCTGCGCACGCTGGCGAGGTCGGCGATAACGGTGGTGTAGGCCCACTCGGCGCCCTGGCTGAGCGCGGAACGGATGCGGTCCAGCGCTTCCTGGGTGGTTTCGACGGCGGTGATGCGCAGCCCCCAATTCGGCAGCAGCATGCTCAGGCGCAGCCGCAGGCGCTGGTCGCCGGTGAGCAACAGCACGCGGCCGCTGGTGTGCTCCGCGGGCCTGGCGGCGAGGATGTCGCCCTGCACCTTCAGCATCGGAATCTCGAACCAGAAGGTCGAGCCCTGTCCGGCTTCGGATTCCACGCCGATGCGGCCGCCCATCAGGTCGATGATGCGCTTGGAAATCGCCAGCCCGAGGCCGGTACCGCCGTACAGCCGCGTGGTGGACGCATCGGCCTGACTGAACGCCTGGAACAGGCGTTCCTGCGCCGACTGGGCGATGCCGATGCCGGTGTCGCGCACTTCGAACCGCAGCTGGTGCTGGGCGCTGGTTTCGCCGATCCGGCGCACCGTGAGCGCGATGCTGCCGCGTTCGGTGAACTTCACCGCGTTGCTGATCAGGTTGCTCAGCACCTGGCGCAGGCGCACCGAGTCGCCGCGCACCGGCAGTCGTACCGACGGGTCGATCTGCAGGTTCAGGCGCAGGCCCTTGCTCTGGGCCGGGCGTTCCATCAGCTGGATGACCGATTCCAGCGTTTCGCGCAGGTTGAAGGTGGTGGACTCCAACTGCAGCTTGGAGGCTTCCAGCTTCGAGTAGTCGAGGATGTCGTCGACGATCCGCAGCATCTGCTGCGAGGACAGGAAGGCGGTGTGCACCATCTCCGCTTGGTCGGGCGGCAGTTTGTTGTGCATCAACAGGTCGAGCATCGGCACGATGCCGTTGAGCGGGGTGCGGATTTCGTGGCTCATGGTGGCCAGGAATTCGCCCTTGGCCATCACCGCCGATTCGGCGTCCTGTTTGGCCTGCCGCAGCTGCTGTTCCAGCTGGCTGCGGCGCTGCAGTTCGCGCTGCAGTTCGCTGCGCTCGGCTTCGCTGCGCGCGGCGATGTCCGCGGCGTCGCGCATGTGTTGCTCGTAATGACGAGAGGCGTAGGCCAGATAACCGACGATCGCGGCGGTGGCCGCGGTCAATGCAAGGGCCGCCATCCGCCACGATTGGCCGCCGGTCGCGGCGTCGGCTGCCAGCGCGAGCATGGCGCCGATCGCGGTGGCCAGCGCCAACCATCGGAAATTCAGCAGCGAGGGCTTGGGCTCGTTCAAATCGGTTTACCTGCGTTGGCAACGGTGTCCTGGCGGAGCGGGCTTTTCATAAAGGGCTTTCCATAAGACGCGCGGCCATCCCGGGCCGCGTCTTCCGCCATGGAAACCAGGCGAGTACCGGATGATGCCCCACCCCGAGCCGCCTTGACCAGCGCGAACGCACCCGGGACGCTACAGCAGCGAATGCTGGAAGTCGAAATCCATCGCGTTGGCGGCGCTCTGCACCAGGTCGCCCTGGATGTAGTCGATCCCGCTCAGCCACAGCTTGGCCGCCGTCTGCGGATCTTCGACGTGCTGACCGATGACCTGCAGGCCCAGCATGTGGGCGCGGTCGATCACCGCCCGCATTTCGTCGTGGACCGGCTGCTGGTCGATCTTGCCGGCGTAATGCGGCGACAGGCGGACATAGCTCAGCGGCAGCTGCGACATCAGCGCATCGGCCTCGGCATTGGTCTGGTACTGGCTCAGGCACAGGCGTACGCCGGCGCCCATCATCCGCTGGCAGAACTCGCGCAGCAGCACCGAATGCACCAGCGCGTCGCCCAGGCGCACGTCCACCACCAGCAGCTTGCCTTCGATGTTCAGGTCGGCCAACGATCCCAACAGCCACTGCCCGTAAGTGTCCTGGCCGAGCGTGCGCGCGGCCTGCGGCACGAACAGCCGTGCGCGCTTGCTGCCGCGCAGCTGGTCGCCGAGGATCGCGATCGCGCGGGTCATCACCCGGCGGTCGATTTCATGGACCAGCCCGGCGCGTTCGGCCACGGGCACGATTTCCGCGGCGGTGTGCAGCTGACCGCTGCTGCCGCGCAGCCGCACCAGGGTCTGGTATTGCTCCTGCTCGCCGCCCACCACCGAAACGATCGGCTGGAACGCCAGCTCGAGACGTTCGTTCTTCAGCGCCTCATGCAGTTGCGCCAGCAGTTGCGTCGCCTGTTCCGATACCGCGTCCGATTGCGGGCGGTAGGCGGCGATGGCGGTCGGCTCGCTGCGCGCGAGGCGCAGGGCGTCCTCGGCGGCGGCGAGTGCGGTGCCGGCATCGGCGAAGCCATGCGCCAGGTCGACATAACCGACGCAGGCGCGCAGACGGATGTTGTCGCCGTTGGCTTCCAGATTGTGGCCGATGAAGGCGTCGCGCAGCTGGCGCGCCCACACCGCGTGACGGTCGGGCGGCAGACCCGGCCAATACACGACGAAGGTGTTGTCGTTGAGCCGCGACGCATGGTGTTCGCCCGCGACCGCGGCGATCAACCGCCCGGCTTCGGTGAGGATCGCGTCCAGGGTGGCGTAGCCGTAGTGGTCGCGCAGCGCGGACGTGCCTTCGATCACCACGAAATGCACCGCGCCGGAGGTCTGCTGCGGGAACGCCAGCGCCAGTTGCTGCAGCATGTAGGTGCGGGTGAGCAGGCCGGTGGCCGGATGGCGGCGCACTTCCTGTTCGCGCTGCTGTTTCAGCGCGCGCGCGCGGCGGACGCGATTCTCCACCGCGGCGATGAGGTGGCGCGGCCGCACAGGTTTGCTCAGGTAATCGTCGGCGCCGCTGTCGAGGACTTCGAAATGGCTCTCGGGATTGGTGTCGCCGGTCAGGAACACCACCGGGATGTGCGCATACGCGGCATGGCTGCGGATCAGTGCGGTGAGTTCGGTGCCGCTCATGCCGGGCATGTGCAGATCCATCAGCACCAGGTCGGGAATGAACCGGTCCAGGGTGGCCATGGTGTCGCTGGCCACCTGCACCACTTCCGCGTCCATGCCCGCGCCCTTGAGCACGCCCTGCGCGAACAGCGCCTGGCTGCGGTCGTCCTCGACGATCAGGATGCGATAAGCGGGTTCGCCGACTTCGTTCGGCACCACCATCGGCGTGGTTTCCGGTACGACGACTTCTTCGGCCGCAGGATCGGCGGTCACCGGGACCACCGGAGGCGGCGCGTCGCTGCACCACCGCCGCCAGTAGTCAGCGGGTGGGTACTCGGCGCGGGCAGTCGCGCCCGGACCTGCCGGTCGGCCAGCGGTGGCGGACGAATTGCGCGCTTGTGGAACGGAGGACATCACGGCTCCCTGCTCGGACACGCATTATGCGGGTTCGTCCGGCGTTGGGAAGCGCCCTGGGGCATGGGGCGCTTGCGGGGGAGCGGCCGGCCGTGCGCGATGCACGCCGCGGAATCGCGGGACAGTGCCGATCAGGCGGACGGGGACAGCATCCGCGAGACGCCCCGGAACAGCTTGCGCCACAGCCACCACACCACCAGGGCGATGCTCAGGCCGGTGCCGATCACCACGGTCAGCGCGATCCAGGGATGCGACCAGACCAGCGCCAGCCCGCCGATGACGACGGTGTCTTCGGCGATCGATGTCGTCCAGTTGCTGATCGGTTCGGGCGACGTGTTCAGCAGCGCGCGGGTGCCCGATTTCAGCACATGGCTGGTCAGCGCGGCGCCGGCGCCGGCGGCCAACATCCCGGCGCCGAGGTCGCCGTCGGGCGAGATCGCGGCGGCCGCGAGAAAGGCGCCTGCCGGTACCCGCAGCAGGGTCTGCAGCAGATCCCAGCCCGAATCCACGCCGGGGATCTTGTCGGCGAAGAATTCCGCCACCGCCAGCGCGCCGGACACGCCCAGCACCCAGGGCGATGTCGTGGCTTCGAGCGCCGGCGGCAGGTCCAGCCAGCCGAAATAGCCGGCGATGCCGACGCCGAACACGGTGAGATAGGCGCGCACGCCGGCCAACCAGGCCAGCAGGATGCCGATGGCGAACACATGGGCTTCGGACATGACCACTCCAACAGCGCGCCCGGCGGCAGGAATGCCGGACGCAAGCCACGGCCTGGCGGGCCGCACGCGGGCACAGTACCAGCCGGCACGCCGCCTTGACACGACTTTAAGGTCGTCCGGTTAGGATGATGGAGATGAACGACCTGTCCGATACCGCCCCGTCCAAGCGCCGCCGCGCCTCGCGCAAAGGCGCCAAACCTGTCGACGCGCCCACCGACGCACCCGCGGAGGCGGCGGTACGGGCCATCCTCGACCATGCCCTGCAGCCGGACGCCGAGGGGCGCGCCGAAGCGGAGGTCGAATCCGCGCTCGCCGATGCCTCGTCCGCTGCCGGTCCCCGGGTCGGCGGCAAAACCGCTGGCGATCCGCCGCCCGCCGAGTCTCGCCGCGCGCTCCGCAAGCGCGGAAAATCCGCGAAGCGCCAGGCGGCGGCACGGGCGCAGTACGAGCCGGCTGCCGAGCCGGCCGATGCCCCGGACGAAAGCGCCACAGCGGTCGAAGCGGCCCCTGACCTCGTTGCGATCGCGTCTGTCGAAGTCGTCGAGGCGCCGGAAACCGGCGACCGGAAGGCCTCGGCGCACAACGAAGTCGAACTCGTCCAGGCCGGGTTCACCGAAACTGGAGCCTCGGCGGTCCAGTCGATGGGGTCCGGGCCGATTGAAGTCGATCGATACGAGACCGATCCATACGACGCCGGGCCGAACGAAGCCGGGCCAGACGGATCCGACCCACACGAATCCGACCCACAAGAATCCGAGCCGCCCGCCCCCGAGCGCCACGATCCCGATCGGTATCACTACCAGCACTACCACCGTCCCGAAGACGACCTTCCGTACAGCGACGGCGCTCCGCCCGGCGGTCATGAGGATCCGCCGCCGCCTGCGCCGCTGCCGCCGCCATCCCATCATCACTGGGTGTATCTGGGGCTGGGCGTATTCCTGCTGGCGCTCGGTTTCGGCGTGTGGGGGGTGTGGGCGGTGTTCTTCTCCGGCGGCGACCCTTCGGGCCAGAGCGTGGCCGCGCTGACGGCGCGCAGCGAGAAGCTGAGCCAGGAAGTCTCGACGTTGCGTCGTTCCGACCAGATCAGCCGCGACGCCAACCGCGACCTGGAACGCACGCTCGCCGAGCGCGACGAGGAAATCGCCGGTCTGCGCGCCGATATCGCCTTCTACGAAAGCTTCGTCGGCGCGACCGGCCAGCGTCGCGGGCTGAGCGTCCACGATCTGGACATGCAGTTGCAGAGCGGCGACGCCTGGCATTTCGTCGCCACGCTCACCCAGAACCTCAATCGGGGCGCGGTCAACACCGGCCGGGTGACGCTGTCGATCGAAGGCACCCGCAACGATCGTCTCGAAAAACTGTCGTGGTCCGGCCTGCGCAAGCAGGGCAATGCGCCGGGTGTCCCGTATTCCTTCAAGTACTTCCAGCAGGTGGAAGGCGAGGTGATGCTGCCCAAGGGCTTCAAACCGCTGCGGGTCGGCGTGCGGCTGGTGCCGGCCGGCGGCGCAGCGGTGGAGCAATCCTTCCCCTGGCCGGAGACCGTGCGCAGCGACGAGGGTGGCTGAGCAAGGGCGATCCGCTCCGATCCGCTCGCGCGGCTTGAACCGCCGGCTCCGTCGCCCCATCCTGTCGCCATGGATATGCACACCACCGCTCCCGCTTCAGTTACTGCCGCCGCCCCGGCGACCGACGCTCCGCCGTCGCCGATCGACTTCACCGCCGCCGCCGCCGCCAAGGTGCGCGAGCTGATCCGCGAGGAAGGCAACCCGGCGTTGAAACTGCGGGTCTACATCCAGGGCGGCGGTTGTTCCGGCTTCCAGTACGGCTTCGAATTCGACGAACAGCAGAGCGAGGACGACTTCGCGGTCGCCACCGACGACGTCACCCTGCTGGTCGATCCGCTGAGCCTGCAGTATCTGGTGGGCGCGCAGGTCGACTACACCGAAAGCCTGCACGGCTCGCAGTTCGTGATCCGCAATCCGAACGCGAAGACCACCTGCGGCTGCGGCAGCAGTTTCAGCGCCTGACCGCATGACCGGCGACGACCGCCTGCCGACGCCCCGTTTCGCGTTCGTCGACGGCGCGCTCGATCGCGCCGACGCGCTGCGCGGCAATGCCGACGCCCTCCACGCTTATTGGCCGAACGCGCGGGTGCTGTTGCTCGACGGCGACGGCCGCACGGTGGGCGACGACGACGGCTGGCTGGTCGCCGCGCGCGGCGGCGATCTGGGCGACGCGCCCGGCGATGCGATCTTTCTGGGCATGCGCGGCGACGAAAGCTGGTTCGCCGCGCGGCTGTCCGATGAGCCGCATAACGATGGACAGCGCGCATCGCTGCCGTCGCGGCGGCTCGATCTGCGCGCCGCCGCCGCCCAGTGGACGCCGTTCGAGGCCACGGTCTTCGCCCAGGCGCGCGCCGTGCTGCACTGGCAACAACGGCATCGCTTCTGCGGCGCCTGCGGCGGCGCCATCGCGTTCCAGCGCGGCGGCTGGCAGGGCCACTGCGCGCAGTGCGGGCTCGACCACTATCCGCGCACCGATCCGGCGGTGATCGTCGCGATCACCGATGGCGAACGCCTGCTGCTCGGCCGCCAGGCCAGCTGGCCGGCGCGCCGCTATTCCACGCTTGCCGGATTCGTCGAGCCCGGCGAAACCCTCGAACAGACCGTCGTGCGCGAAGTGATGGAGGAATCCGGCGTGCGCGTGCGCAGCAGCCGCTACCTCGCCTCGCAGCCGTGGCCGTTTCCGTCGTCGCTGATGCTCGGCTTCATCGCCGAGGCCGAGCCCGACCCGCCGCAGGCCAACGAGGAACTGGAAGACGCGCGCTGGTTCGATCGCGACGAAGTCGGCGCCGCGCTGCGCGGCGAAAATGCCGAGGCCGGGCTGTTGGTGTCGCCGTCGATCTCGATTTCGCGCTGGTTGATCGAGTGCTGGTACGCGGGCACCGACGCGGCACGCGTGGATTAGAATCCGGGCATGTCCGCGACCCTGATCGCCGTGATCTTCGCGCTGGTGCTGGGTCATCTGGCGCCGGGGTTCGCCGCGTCCGTGCGCCGGCACGACGGGTTCGGCCTGTGGCTGCGCTGGCTCGACGCGCGCTTCGGCGACGGCCCGTCCGTGTGGCGCGGACATTACGGTGTCCTGTTCGCATTGCTGCCGCCGCTGCTGCTGGTCGGCCTGATCCAGTTCGCGCTGCATTCGCCTCTAGCCGGCGTGTTCGGCCTGCTGTTCGCGGTGGCGATGCTGTTCTATGCATGGGGGCCGCGCGACCTCGATGTCGACGTGTCGGCGGTGGTCGACGCCGAGAACCCCGCAGCGCGTCGCGAGGCGGCGGCAAGGCTGGATGCGAAACCCGACAGCGGCCTCGGCGAAGCCCCGGCGATGGTCGAGGCCGTGTTCGCCAATGCGCTGCGACGCTGGTTCGGCGTGCTGTTCTGGTTCCTGCTGTTCGGCGCGGTCGGCGCGGTGCTGTACCGCTTCGCCGCGCTTCTGGCCGAAGGCGAATACGCCGATACGTTGCCCGCGTCCACCCGCGAGGGCGCGCATCGTGTCTTCGCGCTGCTGAACTGGCCGGTCGCGCAGGCGATGACGCTGTCGCTGGCGCTGGTCGGCAATTTCGACAGCGTCCTCGGCGTCTGGCGCGATGCGGGCGGCGCGGAGCTTCAGCTCGACCATGCCCATCTCGGCGCCGCCGCACGCGCGAGCGTGCGCTGCGAGATCGCCGAGGAAACCCGGGAACTCATCGAAGAAGGCGCGACGCCGGGCAACGCCTGGGTGCAGCTCGGCGAACTGCCGGAACTGCGCGATGCGATGAGCCTGGTCTGGCGCATCCTGCTGCTGTGGCTGGCGATCCTCGCCCTGTTCGTCGTAGCGGGTTGGGTGAGCTGAAGCCGCTCGCACGGCACTGCCGTGCGGCTTCGGCGAACGCACGGCGCGCTGCGCCGGGCCGGATGAGCTGAAGCCGCTCGCACGGCACCCAACGGTTTTGTAGGAGGGCCTTCAGGCCCGAGCCGTTGAGAGATCGGGCCTGAAGGCCCTCCTACAAAAACTCACATCCTCGACAACACCGCCTGCGTCGGCTTCGCCAGATTCAGCGTATAGAAATGCAGCGACGGCGCGCCGCCGGCGATCAGCCGCTGGCACATCCCCGCCACCACGTCGGCCGCGAATTCGCGGATGCCGTCGGCGTCGTCGCCCAGCGCCTGCATGCGCTTGCTCACCCAGCGCGGGATTTCCGCGCCGCAGCTTTCGGAGAAGCGCTTGAGCTGGGTGAAGTTGGAGATCGGCATGATCCCCGGCACGATCGGCACCGTCACGCCGAGTTTGCGGACGTCGTCGACGAAGCGGAAATACGCGTCGGGATTGTAGAAATACTGGGTGATCGCGGCGTCGGCGCCGGCGTCGATCTTGGTCTTGAAGTGGCGCAGATCGCTGAAGGCGTCGTCGGCCTGCGGATGCGTTTCCGGATACGCGCCGACTTCCAGATGGAAATGATCGCCGTGCTCGGCGCGGATGAATTCGATCAGGTCCGAGGCATAGCGCAGGTCGCCGTGGTGGCCCATGCCCGACGGCAGGTCGCCGCGCAGCGCGACGATGCGCTTGCAGCCCAACGCGCGATACAGCCGTAGCAGTTCGCGGATTTCCTCGCGGCTGCCGCCCATGCAAGACAGATGCGGCGCGGCGTCGAAACCATGGCTCTGCTTGAGGTGGCGCACGGTTTCGGAGGTGTAGCTGAGCGTGGAGCCGCCGGCGCCGAAGGTGCAGGAAACGTACTCGGGGGCATGCGGTTTGAGCTTCTCCGCGGTGCGGTCGAGCTGGGTGCGCTGCTCGTCGGTCTTGGGCGGGTAGAACTCGAAGCTGATGGGGGCCATGGTCGTGAACTCTCCGTGATGGGGTCACTATATCGCTTCATCCCGATGAATGTGAAGTTCGCCGGTCGGCTGCCGACGCCGAGCCGGCGCTTTTGGCATACGCTTGCACGATGCCGTCGACCGACTATGCCCGGACCCGCGCTGCGCAGCGCAGCCGCAATCTGCTTGCCCAGGAGCTCCGCGAAACCCGCGAACGCGCGCGCCTGGGCGGGTTCTTCTATCCGGTCGCGGTTGCGCTGACGTTTCTGGTGGCCGGCGCGGCGCCCGGGCGGATGTGGCAGGCGGCGCTGGCGACGCTGGTCTTCCTGGCGCTGGCGGTGCTGCGGGTACTGGTGCGCAGCCGCGGCGTGCACGACGAGGCGGCAAGCCTGCGCGGGCTGCGCACGATGTGGTCGATCGTGTTGCTCACCACCGCGGCCTGGGGCGCCTTCAGCGTCTGGGCCTTCGCGACCCTGCCCGAACCCGCGCCGCTGGTGGCGCTGCTGTTCTGCGGCGCGTTCGGCATGGCGGTGGCGCATACGCTGTGCATGCGCCGGCAACCCGCGGTGCTTGCCATCGCGACCGTCATGGTCCCGATTCTCGTGCTGCTGTGGCGCCAGGTCGCGCCCGGCGTGGCGCTGATGTGGATCGTCTACATGACCTACATGCTGCTGGTGATGGCGCGCAGTCATCGCGAATACCGCGGGCGGCTGGAGCTGGAGGAAGACCTGCGCCATCAGCGCGACCTGTTCGAGCGCCAGAGCCGGATCGATGGCCTGACCGGCCTGGCGAACCGACTGGAGTTCGCCTACGTGCTGACGCAGGGCATCGGCCGGGGCCGTGCGGGCACGCCACTGTCGCTGCTGATCCTGGACATCGACCACTTCAAGCGGATCAACGACAGCCTGGGCCATCTGGCCGGGGATGCCTGCCTGGTCGCGCTGGCGCGCCGGCTCGAACAGCATTTCGACCACCAGGGCGACCTGCGCGCGCGCCTGGGCGGCGAGGAATTCGGAATCCTGATGGAGTGCGACGGCGCCACCGCGGCCGTGCGTGCGGAAGCGTTCCGTCGCGATCTGGATGCGTCGCCGCTGCAGACCGGGAGCGGCGACGCGCCGATCACCGTGAGCATCGGCTGCGGCGCTTTCGACCCTGCGCGTCATGCCGATGGCGACGCGCTGTATCGCGATGTGGACGCGGCGCTGTACCGCGCCAAGACCGGCGGCCGCAACCGCACCGAGTCGATCGCGGCGTCTGCGCCGTAGCGATCGGGGGGAGATGCTTCCGGTAAGGAGACAGTAATCTGGGGGTCTCGACCCTTATCTTCCGTATCCCCGATGTCCATCGCTCTGACCGATTTCGCCCGTCCCCGCCTGTTCCCCCGCGAACCGCGCCGCAACACCATCCAGGACTGCACGCACGAAGCCTTCGAGCGTCGCCTCAACGAAGAATCGCCGCTGGCGGTGCTGGAAGGCTACGCGCCGTTCTGCAGGCTGCACGTGCATCGCAACTGGACATCGACGCGCTGCATGACCATCCCGATCGACGACGGCAACCGCCATCGGCTGCGCACGGCCTACGAAGCGCGCACGAAGGACGAACTGCCGGTGCTGGTGCGCTGGTTCGAAGGCGTGGATCCGCCGGTCGCGAACTATCTGATCCCGATCCTCTACAGCCGCGAGCAGATGGCGAAGGAGGGCACGCCCACCGATGCGGACTGGGGCGTGGTCGGCTGCCTGTACACGATGACGCCCGAGGAAACCCCGATGTCCCCGATCACGATGATGCGCAATGCGCTTGGGGTGGAAGAGGGTGGGTCGGGGGTGCCGCTGGATCGCGAGGCGTATCTGCGGAGTGTGGCGTTTTGGGAGGCGAATGCGGGGTGGAGGCCGTGAGGCGAGAGGCGTAGGCTGGGTCATCGAACCCGCTTGATTGATGATGGGATGGCTGGCTCGATGGTTCCACCTGCTGCTCCGCCCTACGCTGGCGCGGATCGTCGCCTCGTCACAAAGCGGCTTAGCTCAGGCATTGGGCGCTTACACGTCCCCATGTGCAGAAGGAGTTCACAACATCATGCGCCAGTTCATGTATCCATCAACCAAATTACAAAAAAAACTGCTTGTTGCCTGCTTTGCATTTTTTCTGAATGGTGTTGCATGTGCGGCAGATGGAGATGCTCAGCAATCTATTCTCTGTTCGCTATCGGTCGAGACGCTGAATAAAAATTTCGTCACAGTGAAAGGCATGCGCGAAAACTATACTTTTCCTCCGGATTCCGGGGTGCTTGTTCATACTATCGATTGGCCTGAAGAGCTTAATATGGATGCTCTGGAAGCCTTGCAACCGGATGCATCAAAAACCTGTGGCGAGTTTATGAATATGTCGCCGCCTATCCATCTGCCATGGTGTGGGTCAAACAAGGGTGCTGTCCAGAAATCGGACGATTCGTCTTCTTGGACCTACCTCAGGAACGACACTTTGATCAATCGTGCAAATAGCAAAAATCCCAATGAGGTTTTTTGCAGCGACAAGAACGACAGGATGTACGGTTTGATCTTTAGCAATGATTACCTCAATGCCAATAGAAATCATTCGGCCAGTCAAAATTTTGGGTGTATGTATCCTTTGGATGGCGATACTGCCAAAAGGCAGGAGAATGGGTGTGGGATATCGGAAAACCCACACATCGACAGAACAGACGCCAAAGGGAAATGCCCGCTTGGAATAGATATGGCTCAATACATGGCTGATTTCGAAAAACTCCTGACTGTTCAGCGGGGCTCCTATGCGGGCTCTTTGGTTTGTTCTCTAGCAGATATAGACCAGTTCGATTTTTGGGCAAGCGTTCGAAAAAGTATTGATTTGACTTATACCGATTGGCCTGTGAATGAGTTTGTACTGCTTAATTGGAATAAATATTCAACGAGAGATCTTGCATCAGAGTATTTTCTGATCGGTTTCTACTATCAGACGGGATGTAAAGCTTCTTCCAAAGACGGTCATGTTATTGATCTTCCCGATGGCAGTCGTGCTAGAGCGGAAAGGTTCGCCAGTCTTTACAAGACTTGGAGTGGGGTTGATCTTCCTGTCGTCAATTTAAGCAATGCGGCAATGCGTAAAAACGGTAGTCCGCCGTTTTCTTGCAATTAAATCAGTGTCGTAGCGAGTGGGGCGGGTCTCGACTCGCCGTGAACGAAGCAATCGCACGTGACCGTAATGGCGGGTTGAAACCCACCCTGCAAAAAACGGGCGCCGAAGCGCCCGTTTTCGTATATCGCGCTACTGGCGTGATCAGAAGAAATCCGCACCCGCGGCGGTGATCAGCAGCGTGCCTTCTGGATCGACCGGCGGCGATATGGTGTTCAATGCGACCGGGACGAACGTGAAGGCGATCGACATGCCGAACATCACCGAATGCGGGTTCGGCAGGGTGAGCGTATTCACCGGGTCGGTCCCGCGCGAGTGATCGCCGGTGCGGCGACCCGAGCCGCCGCTGCCGATGTTCGCGTCCCAGGTATGGATCCTGTTCGGGCCGTCGAAGATGTGGATGTTGTCGATGGCGGCGTGCTGCCCGGTCTTGAACAGCAGGAACAGCGTCTGTACCCGCAGCCGCACGTCGTTGACGATGACCGGCGTGGGGATCGGGATATGGCACCACGCGGCCGGTGGCGTCTGGTTGAGGCCGAAGGTGAACTGGATCTGCGTGCCGCCGCCCCAGTGACGGACTAGCAGTCCGCTCTGCAGTTCCGGCACCATGGCGTTGCCGTGGGCCCATGACGCATGCTTGATCATCGCAACGCTCCTGTCGAACGACCCGGGACCCGCGGGGACGGGAACCGGCGAAGGCCGCGCGCGCGATGCGGCATGCCAAGCAGCGACCAAAGGCCGGATATCGTTGAGTAACGTGTGCGGTCCGTGGCTCAGGACAACGTTGTGTCCGTGAATCTTCGGAGAAGCAAGTAGGGTGGGCTCCTGGCCCACCGCTCTTGAAATCGAACCAGCCGTGTCGCAAAAAAACGTATCCGCATTCGCTTGATACCTTTATTTTACTGTGATCGGTGGTGCGGTGGGCCAGGGGCCCACCCTACGGATTGCGGGGTTTTTGACGATAGCGGGAAGGCCTTGGGGCGCATGCGTAGGGCATCTCGGAAGGTGATGCAGCCCTACGACAAGCCAAAAAAACGGGCGCCGAAGCGCCCGTTTTCATTTCGCATGCAACCGCGTGGATCAGTAGCGGTAGTGATCCGGCTTGTACGGGCCGTCCTTCGACACGCCGAGGTACTCGGCCTGTTCGGTGGTCAGCTCGGTCAGCACCACACCGATCTTTTCGAGGTGCAGACGCGCCACTTCCTCGTCCAGCTTCTTCGGCAGGATGTAGACCTTGGGCTCGTAGGTGCCCTTGTTGGCCCACAGGTCGATCTGCGCGAGGGTCTGGTTGGCGAACGAGTTCGACATCACGAAGCTCGGGTGGCCGGTGGCGCAGCCCAGGTTCACCAGGCGGCCTTCGGCCAGCAGATAGATGCTGTTGCCCGGCTTTCCATCGGCACCTTTGAACGTGTACTTGTCGACCTGCGGCTTGATGTTCAGGCGCACGGCGTCGGAGTCGTTGAGCTTGTCGACCTGGATCTCGTTGTCGAAGTGGCCGATGTTGCAGACGATGGCCTGGTCCTTCATCTGCGACATGTGCTCGAGCGTCAGCACGTCCTTGTTGCCGGTGGTGGTGACGTAGATGTCGCCGCGGCCGAGGGTGGCTTCGACGGTGTTGACCTCGAAACCTTCCATCGACGCCTGCAGGGCGTTGATCGGATCGATCTCGGTGACCACGACGCGGGCGCCGTACGCGCGCAGCGAATGCGCCGAACCCTTGCCGACGTCGCCGTAACCGCAGACCACGGCGACCTTGCCTGCCAGCATCACGTCCATCGCGCGCTTCAGGCCGTCGGCCAGCGATTCGCGGCAGCCGTACAGGTTGTCGAACTTCGACTTGGTGACCGAATCGTTGACGTTGATCGCCGGGACCAGCAGTTTGCCGGCTTCCGCGATCTGGTACAGGCGATGCACGCCGGTGGTGGTTTCCTCGGAAACGCCCTTCCAGTCCTTGACCACGTTGGTCCAGAAGCCCGGACGCTCTTTCGCGACGCGCTTGAGCAGGTTCTTGATCACGCCTTCCTCATGCGAGGAGGCCGGCTCGTTCACCCAGTCGGAGCCCTGTTCCAGCTCGTAGCCCTTGTGGATCAGCAGGGTGACGTCGCCGCCGTCGTCGACGACCAGCTCCGGGCCCTTGCCGCCCGGGAAGGTCACCGCATCGAGGGTGCAGTCCCAATACTCTTCCAGCGTCTCGCCTTTCCACGCGAACACCGGGGTGCCGGTGGCGGCGATGGCCTGGGCGGCGTGGTTCTGGGTGGAGAAGATGTTGCAGGACGCCCAGCGCACGTCGGCGCCGATGTCCTTCAGGGTCTCGATCAGCACCGCGGTCTGGATGGTCATGTGCAGCGAGCCTGTGACGCGGACGCCCTTCAGCGGCTTGGCGGCGGCGTGCTTCTTGCGGATCGACATCAGGCCCGGCATTTCGTGCTCGGCGATGTCGATTTCCTTGCGGCCCCAGTCGGCTTCGCCGAGCTGCATGTCGGAGACTTTGTAATCGGGGAGGGTTTTGACTTGTGCGTTCATGGCGATGGTTCTTCCGTCGAGTGCGTCCGGGCGGAGCCGGATGCGCAGTGAACGGGCGCCGTTGCAGGATGAAGCCTCCGCCGAGCCTGATCCCGGACCTGAAAGCCGGGCTTGCAGCGCCCCTCGGCGCAGAGGCAGGTATTATATCGCTATCTCGCGATGAAAGGATGAATCGGTTTTGGCGAGGGCCCGCAGCACGATCCCGAGGTGATGCCACAGGGAGTCCATATGCCCGGATGGCCGGGGCCATGATGACCGCGACCATCGTCACACGACGTTGTTGTGATGATCCAGCGGGCAAAAGTGCAGGGAGGACGTATGGCCACGATCCAGAAGATCGGTTTCGCCGATTTCGAACGTCTGCTGGCGGCCTGGGAGCCCCGGCGCAGGATCACCGAATTCCACGTGCACCACACCTGGCGGCCCCGGCATCGCGACTTCCGCGGCCTGGCCACCATCGAGGCGATGCGCCGCTACCACATCGAGCGCGCGGGCATGAGCGACATCGCCCAGCACCTCACCATCGATCCCTTGGGCGGCATCTGGACCGGCCGGCCTTTCGACAAGGCTCCGGCCAGTGCGCGTGGACACAACGGCAGCGCGCATGCCGGCCCGTTCATGATCGAGATGATCGGCGACTTCGACACGGGGCAGGATCCGTTCGATGGCGACCAGAAGCGCGTGGCCTATGCGGTGATCGTCGCGGTGCTGCGCAAGTTCGGTCTGGATGCCGATGCGGTTCGCTTCCATAGCCAGATGAGTGGAAAGACCTGCCCGGGCGGCACGATCGAACTGACGCCGTTCCGGAGCGACATCAAAGAGTTGCTCGACGGCCTGCGACCGATCGAACTGCCGAGGCAGTCGACCGATGTGCTGGATGCGACGGCCGTGCGCGGATGGGCGCAGACCGCGCGCGCTTTCGACACGGTGGTCGACGATGACGATCGCCTGCTTTTGGATTACGCAGAGGTTCCCGAAAGCGCGGCAGCGTTGGCCGAGCAGGCGCTCATGGCCGAACAGATCGCGAGCGGACAATCGGCAGACGGCTCGCGCGGAGTGGACTTCAGCGTGCATCCGTTGCTGCCGTACGTCGTCAATCTGTCGCGCGGCGTGCTATCCGGCGAAGGCGATATTTCCAGCAGTCTGGCTGGGTTTTCCTGTACGCGCTCTTCTTTGCGGATGATCGTCGACGATCATTTGCCTGCCTACATCGATGCCAGAAGGCGCGAAAAAAAAGCGCCGCATATCGTGTTTTATGCGCACGGTGGCTTGGTAAGCGAAGGCGACGCTTTATGCTATGCGCGCACCATGCTCCCGTGGTGGCTGGCGCATGGCGTCTATCCGATCTTCTTCATCTGGGAATCGAGCCTGCTCGAAACGCTGCTGCCGTCGTGGATGACCAAGCGCAGCCGCAATTTCGCCACGGACATTACCGACAAGGCGACGGAATTGGCGCTTCAGCGTGCGGCGCGTCCGGTGTGGAAAAAGATGAAGAAACATGCGGAGGATGGTTCCAGCCAGCGGATCGAAGATCAAAACGATCGTCCGGGCGGCGCTTATCTGTTCGCAGACATGCTGATCGACCTGTTGAAAAGCGACATCGAAAACAAAAAGCAAGGCGAAGAAGACATCCGGTTGCACGCCATCGGCCACAGCACAGGCCCCATTCTGCTGTCGACGTTCATGCCGTTATTGACCAAGAAAGAATTCAGCTTCAAGACCTTGAGTTATCTGGCGCCCGCGATCCGTATCGATACCTTCAAAGAGCGCGTCCTCGGTCTTCTGAATGCGGCGGGCAAGACAAATACCAGTTCCGGCGTCGAGGATTTGACGATCTACACGATGACCGATGCCGCCGAACGAGACGACACGGTGCGGATCGAAAAAATCAGCACCGACGTCTATCACAAATCATTGCTCTACTTCGTCAGGGAGGCCTGCGAAGACTTTGACGATGGACAGATTCTCGGGTTATTCAAGGATTTGGCTGCAGATGCGGATATGCAAAAACTGTTCGCCGTTGATGGACCGAGAACCAAGCTCAGTCACGGCAAGAAAGGCTGCTTCATTGAGCTTTCGCCGCAGCCGGACAAGGATTCGGTCGCCGACACAGGCAAGACCAAGGTCCCGGTAAGAGGCAAAACCCAGGCAACGACGCACGGCGGCTTCGACAACGACATGGCAACGATGACGGCGGTCTTGAACAAGATTCTTGGTCAGGGGGACAGGCCCGCAGTCGATCCGCCGGACAGTCCAGGCAAGCAATTTCCGAGCAAAGAAGCATTCGAACGCTGCAGTGTTCAGCGTGGTCAGCGTTCCGCCACCGACGATGGCGATCTCCGCAGCGAACGGTGTTGTTGCTGCCGGGAACCGGGCGGCGCGCCCGATCGTTTCGGCGACGATGTGTCCGCCGACGACAGCGAGGATCATCCAGCCAGCGATTTGAAGGCCGGCAACGGGACTGGCAACCGCAACCGCAACGCCCGCAAACTCGCGCTATGCATCGGCATCGACAGTTACGCCGGCCAGCCGCTGAGCGGCTGCGTCAACGACAGCAAGCGCTGGGCCGATACGCTCGACGGCCTCGGGTTCCAGGTCAAACGCATCGTCGATCGCGATGCGACCCGCAGCGCGATCGTGCAGGGTCTGCGCGATCTGATCGTCGATGCGCGGGAAGGCGATGAACTGGTGTTCCAGTACGCCGGCCACGGCACCCAGGTCGAGGACGACGACGGCGACGAGGCCAGCGGTTTCGATCAGGCGTTCGTGCCGATCGATTACGACAAGGGCGTGCTGCTGCTCGACGACGATTTCCATCGCGAGACCGAAGCGCTGCGCAAAGGCGCGTTCCTCACTCTGTTCATGGACTGCTGCCATTCCGGCAGCAACAGCCGGTTCGCACCGCCACCTGTCGCCGGCAAGCGCGGCAGCGACGAACGCGTGCGTTTTTTGCGGCTGAGCGACGATGTGCGCCGCAGGTTACTGTCGCTGCGCAAGGGCAAGGCGGTGCGCGCGCGCGGCGTCGGCGAGCGTCCGGCGTTGCCCGGGGTGGTCCACTTCGCCGCCTGCCGCGACGACGAATACGCCTGGGAGAGCAACGGTCAGGGCGATTTCACCCGGCATGCCAGCGCGATGCTGGCGAAAGCGGTGCGCGACGGCAGCAGCAATCGCGCGTTCATGGATGCGATCGTGGCGAAGTTCGGCACGCGTCCCCGGCAGCATCCGCTGCTGTTGAAGCCGGCGACCGACTTGTCCACGCGCCGTCTCCTGGGCACCTGATCGTCATGAAGCGAACAGCCGCCGACAAGCCGTGGCCGTTCCAGGTCCACGACAGCCTCAGCCGCAAACGCGCGCGGCTTGCGCTGCAGAACCGCGAAATGCCGGCGCGGCGCAAGCTGCGCGTGTTCGCGCAGGATCCGAGCCTGGGCACCGAGGACGGCGGAATCTACTCCGTGTCGATTCCCTACGAACCCCTGCAACCCGGGCCGCAGGGCGCGGTGCTGGTGGTGCAGGATTTCGACGAAGACACGCAAACGCCCTACGACGGCGTCGATCTGGATCGCCCGGCAGTGCTGATGGAGAACGGTCTGCCGCCGAGCAGCACCAACCGCGCCTTCATCCAGCAGATGGTGTACGCCGTCGGCATGGAGACCTACGAACGCTTCGTGCGCGCGCTCGGGCGCGATCCCGGGTTCGGGCCGCTGGGCGGCGCAGGCCACGCCGACGGCAAGCTGCGCGTCGTGCCTGCGGCGTTCAAGGACGCCAACGCCTATTACGATCGCGACAGCGGCGCGCTGAAATTCGGCTACGCCACCGCCGAACGCTTCGCCAAAGGCCCCAGCCAGCCCGGCGCGCTCGTCTACACCGCACTGTCGCGCGAGATCGTGGCGCACGAGATGAGCCATGCGCTGCTCGATGGACTGCGCCCGAACTTCATGCGGCCGACCCATCCCGATGTTTCGGCGCTGCATGAGGGGTTTTCCGATCTGGTCGCGGTCTTCATGCGCTTCTCGCAGCGCGAGATGGTGGAGCGCGCGATCGAAAAGACCCAGGGCGGACTCAAGGACGATCTGCTGGTGTCGATCGGCCGGGAATTCGGCTTCACCCAGATCGATGGCCACAATCCGCTGCGCACCGCGATCACCACGCCCGGCCCGGACGAGGCCATCGCCCACCACGATATGTACACGCATTACGACGAAGAGCACGACCTCGGCGCGGTATTGCTGTCGGCGGTGTTCGATGCGTTCTGCGAAGTGTTCGATCGCCGCACCGTCAATATCCGGCGCTCGCTGGCGACCTACCAGGGCCGGCTCTCGCACGAGGGCATCCACTGGCTGGCCCAGCAGGCCTCGGCGTTGGCGCGGAAATTCCTCAATATCGTCATCCGCGCGATCGACTACTGCCCGCCGTTCCACTGTACGTTCGGCGAATATCTGCGCGCGCTGATCACCGCGGACTACGATCTGGTGGGCGAAGAGGGCACGACGTATCGCGAGATCATCGTCGGCTCGTTCCGTCGCTACGGCGTGACCGTGCCGGATGTGCCCACGCTCAGCGTCGAAAGTCTGCTGTGGAAGCCCCCGCAGTCCGGGCGGATCGTGATTCCGCAGCTGCGATTCCGCAATCTCGGGCTGACCTTCGACGACGGCTTCTGCGACTGGCCGCAGGACGACGACGGCACGTCCGTGCGCCGCGCCGCGCAGGCGCTGGGCAATACGATCTGCACGCCGAAGCATGCGCACGATTTCGGGCTGGTCGAACCGGGCGGCGCCTTCGCACCGCCGCGGCTGCTGTCGCTGCGCACGCTGCGACGGGTGTCGTTGCGCGGCGATGTCGCCTTCGATCTGGTCGCCGAAGTGGTGCAGAAGGCGCGGGTGCGCGAAGGCTGGTTCCTCGGCGGTTCCACCATCGTGGTCTCGTCCGAGGGCGAAGTGCGCTACGCCATCGCCAAGCACGCGGGCAGCAAGAACCGGCTCGCCGCGCAGCGGCGCTGGCTGCGTACCCAGCCGAAAGACATCCAGGACGCCGCCTGGCACGAGAACTCGATGGTCTCGGCGCGGCTGCAGCGGAACATCCACCGCGAGCATTGAACCGCGCAGTCCATGACCTGTGGCGCATACAACGCCCCGGGTCCGGCGCGAAGATGGGCGATTGCCCGTTGGCCGTCCCCGAGGAGTCGTCTCCGTCATGTCTTCACGCCTTTCCGCACTCCGCCCGCGGGCGCTTCGCCCGCTGCTCCTGCCGGCGCTGATCGCGCTTGCGCTGGTTTCGCCGGCCGCCTTCGCCCAGCAGGCGCCTGCACCGCAGACCCAGTCCGCCACCGGCTACCGCGAACCCGTCGCCGAACTCAAGGCCATCGTCGACGCCGCGCGCGCGCCGCAGCTGTCGCTCAGCCCGCGCCGCGATCTGGCCGCGCTGCAGAAGATCCCGCCGCTGCCGTCCATCGCGCTGGTCGCGCAGCCGGAGCTGAAACTCGCCGGGCTGCGCCTCAACCCGCGCAGCTATTCGCCCAGCCGCTTCTCCTTCGCCAGCGATCTGTGGCTGATGGACGTGGCCACCGGCAAGGAAATGCGCATCGACGGTCTGCCGCAGCCGCTGTCGCTGGCGGCGGTGTCGTGGTCGCCCGACCAGAAATACCTCGCGCTGAACCAGCAGGATCCCAACACCGGCGGCAATGAGCTTTGGCTGGTGGACGTGGGTTCGCGCAAGGCGCGCAAGCTGCTGGACCAGCCGCTGAACACCATCAGCGGCGGCGGCATCCGCTGGATGCCGGACAGCAAGCGCCTGCTGGTGAACATGCGCGTCGGGCTGGGCGGCGCCCCGGCGGCCGAGATCGTGCCTTCCGGCCCCAACACTCAGGAAACCCGCGGCACCGGCAGCGTGCGCCAGCTGCGCACCTACCAGGACATGCTGCGCAACGAGAGCGACGCGCGCACGCTCGAACATTATCTGCGCGTGCAGCCGGCGCTGGTCGGCGTGGACGGCAAGGTCGCGACCATCGGCAAGCCGGATCTGTACGTCGGCCTCGCGCCGTCGCCGGACGGCAAGCATCTGCTGTCGCAGCGCGTCGAACGCCCGTTCTCGTACCAGGTGCCGCTGAATTTCTTCCCGCGCAGCATCGAGGTGCTGGATCTGTCCGGCAAGACCCTGCACAGCGTCGCCAAACTGCCGCTGTTCGAAGGCCTGCCCAGCGGCAACGACGCCACCACCACCGGGGTGCGTTCCATCGGCTGGCGCAGCGACGCCCCGGCCACGCTGGTCTGGGCCGAAGCGCAGGACGGCGGCGACCCGTCGAAGCAGGTGGACATCCGCGATCACGTGCTGATGCAGGCCGCGCCGTTCGACAAGGCGCCGACCGTGCTGGCGAAACTCGCCAACCGCTATGCCGGCGCCGAATGGGGCCGCAGCGATGTCGCGCTTGTCGGCGAATTCTGGTGGAAGACCCGCAAGGTCCGCTCGTGGCGGATCGCGCCCGACGTGCCGGCCACCGCGCCGAAGCTGGTGTTCGAAGGCTCCAGCGAAGACCGCTACAACGACCCGGGCAACCCGGTGACCGTGCGCGACGCGAACGGTTTCTCGCGCCTGCAGTTCAGCCCCGACGGCGGCAGCATTTATCTGATCGGCGACGGCGCCTCGGCCGAGGGCGACCGTCCCTTCCTCGATCGCTGGAACCTCGCCGACAACAGCAAACAGCGCCTGTTCCGTTCCGAAGCGCCGACCTATTCGGCGGTGGCTGCGGTGCTCGACGACAGCGCCAGCAAGCTGCTGATCACCCGCGAATCGCCGGCCGACCCGGTGAATTTCTATCGCCTCGATCTAGCAGCCAAGTCCGCGCCGGTCGCGCTCACCAACTTCCCGCATCCCACGCCGCAGCTCAAGGACGTGAAGAAGGAGCAGATCCGCTACAAGCGCAAGGACGGCGTGGAACTCACCGGCACCCTGTACCTGCCGCCGGGTTTCGAACCGGGCCGCGACAAACCGCTGCCGCTGCTGATGTGGGCGTATCCGGCCGAGTTCAAATCCGCCGCCGCCGCATCGCAGGTCACCGATTCGCCGTACCGCTTCAACGCGATCAGCTTCTGGGGCCCGCATCCGTTCCTGGCGCGCGGTTACGCAGTGCTCGATGATCCTTCGATGCCGATCGTCGGCGAAGGCGACAAGGAACCGAACGACACCTACCTGCCGCAGCTCATCGCCAGCGCCGAAGCCGCCATCGACGAGACCGTGCGTCGCGGCGTGGCGGATCGCGATCGCGTCGCCATCGGCGGCCATTCCTACGGCGCGTTCATGACCGGCAACCTGCTTGCGCACACGCGCCTGTTCAAGGCCGGCATCGCCCGCAGCGGCGCCTACAACCGCACGCTCACGCCGTTCGGTTTCCAGGCCGAAGAGCGCAACTTCTGGGATGCCCGCGACACCTACCAGACCATGTCGCCGTTCAACTACGCTAACAAGATCAAGGATCCGCTGTTGATCATCCATGGCGAAGAAGACAACAACTCCGGCACCTTCCCGATCCAGAGCGAACGCATGTACGCCGCGGTCAAGGGCCTGGGCGGCACCGCGCGCCTGGTGATGCTGCCGAAGGAAAGCCACGGCTACCGCGCCCGCGAATCGATCCTGCACATGCTGGCCGAAACCGATGCGTGGTTGGACGAGCATGTGAAGAATGCGAAGCCGGTTGAAGCCACCGCACCGCAGGCGGCAGCCAAGTAAAGGCAGCGCATGAGCAGCCCGGGTCGAGGCCGAAGGCCGAAAACCCGGGCTGTCCGTAACGATCCATCCGTAGAGCGGCCTTCAGGCCACTGAAGCCTTCACCGCGACCGATCAGCGGCCTGAAGGCCGCTCTTGTACCTCGACGGCGCCCGATTGGGTATCGTCCCCGGGGACGCCCGGGAGGCATGGGAGTAGGCAGTGGCCGCTCTGAGGCTTCGAGCCTGCAACGTAGATCCGCCGCTCCCCTGCCAGCTTGCCCATCCAGACCGAACGGTATCTGAGGCCACGCACCGCGTTGAGCCTGTGTTGACAAGACCGGTCCGGGCTCGCGCGTCCATGGCCCTTTTGGAGAACGGTTGATGTTCACGCTCGGAATCGATGTGTCCAAGAACACCCTTGATGCGGCCCTGTTCGATGGCCGCAAGTTCAAAACCAGAAAGTTCTGCAACACCTCTGCCGGGATCGCATCCCTGCAGGGATGGCTGACCGCGGCTTCGGCGCAAGGTTGCGCGGTCGGCATGGAAGCCACCGGCAGTTACAGCGAAGCGGTCGCCTGCGCGTTGCACGATGCGGGTCATCGGGTCAGCGTCCTCAACCCGGCACGGATTGCCGCGTTCGTCCAGACCGAACTGGGCCGCGGCAAGACCGATGCGCTCGACGCTAAACGCATCGCCCGATTCACCGCACTGCATGAGCCGTCACGCTGGGAACCGCCGCCGCAGGCGGTACGCGTCCTGCAGGCACTGGTGCGGCGGCTGGACAGCCTCAAGGATCTGCGCCAGCAGGAAAGCAACCGTTTGCTGACCGCCCATCCCAGTGTTCAACCGTCGCTCCACGCGATCATCGCGTCGCTGGACGCACAGATCGACGCGATCCAACGTGCGATCGGCGATCACATCGACCAGGATCCTGATCTTCGCCAGAAGCGCGATCTGCTCGAATCCATTCCCGGGATAGGCACGCGCACCAGTGCCGTGCTGCTGTCGCACCTGCAGGCGTTGGAACGCTGCACAAGCGCCAAGCAATGGGTCGCCTATGCCGGGCTGGACTGCGCGGTCGCGCAGTCCGGAACGAGCCTGCAGCGCCGGGGCCACATCAGCAAGCGCGGCCCGGCGTCGCTGCGTGCGGCGCTGTACATGCCGGCCATCTCAGCCTGCCAGCACAACCCGCTGATGACGCCGTTCGCCCAACGCCTGCGCGCGGCAGGCAAGCCGGGCCTGGTCAGGGTCTGCGCGGCCATGCGCAAGCTCATGCACATCGTCTTCGGCGTGCTAAAACACCAGACACCCTTCGATCCAGGCAAGCTTGCGATGGCTTGAGCAAGACGGTATCTACGAAAACAGAATCCGCTGGCGCAAAAAAAGCCGGTTAGCGCTGACTGGCTGGCATCAGAACTGTCCACGCGACACGGCACTCGTCGCATCGCGCATTGAAGTCGAAAACACCCGCGCGTCGACGCATTCACCTGCGGATGCTTTTTTTATCCATTCGTCCGTATTTCCAGTAGAAATTATTCTTCTGTGGGTGGCGGACTCCGCGACAGGTAATGAGTTTGGTCTTGGTGTTGCGCTCAATCCGATGTGCTATTCGGCAGGAAATTAACCTGATCTCAATTCTTGCGTCTTGTCTCTATTTCGCTGCATAGACGTGACTAAAATTAACTCTGTGGGCGCCGGCAAGTCCGGCGAACGATGGTCCCGTAATAATCACCTGTGTACCTTTGTATTCTTCTCTTGAAACAAGGCCAACAAAGGGCTGCACAACGAAGTTCTCGATGTCTGCGATGCTCTCGCCGGAGAACTCGCCGGGAAGGTCAATGATGGAGAGGCCGGGATAGTTACAGTCAGGAGATGCGCTGAGCGTCAGCAGTCCATAGTGATAAGCCATCAGGAAATATAGTGTGTCGGTGCCGCCAAGGGCTTTGTTCCATCTGCGTGAGCCAACGCGAAAGTCGAAAGTGCTCCGGGTGAGCGTTACGCTGACTGCGCTATGTCTCCATACGCCAGGTCGCAATGAATTGATAGCTGAAAGATAGGCATTCATTCCATCCGCTAGTCGTATTTCAGCGAGTTCGAAATCGGCAGATCGAACTGATTCATCCACGCGCTTCTTCAGTGGAGCTATCTGGCTCTCAAGTAGAAGAATTTCCTCTGTCAATTTTTTCCCCGCCGCTACCGCGCCACCCAGTCGTTTAATATGTCTCTGACGTTCAGCAAATTCACCGATCTGCATGTCAATTGCACTGACTTCGTCTTGGCTGATTGCCGAGATTGATTGCCGAACCGGTGCCAACTTGGCGTCGATGATGCTTAGGTCCTCAGTACTTTTGGTGATCTCTTTCTTTGATTTCGAGATTTCCCCTTTAAGTGCTGAAATAAGATCTTCTGCCTCCTTCTTGTCCGACAAGATTCTGTCTCGCTCAAATCGAAGGCGAACGGCTCCTAATTCTTCGAGAAGCGGTTCATCCAGCAAGGCCTGGTGGCACAAAAAACATTCATCACCGCTATTGGATGTGGATTGAACGGTCTGGTCGCAGGCAGGGCAGTGCGTGACCTTAAGGTCGGCGAGCAAATTGCCCGCATCGCTTGCCCTTTCCATGCGATCAATTTCGTCGCGAAGGCTCTGAGCGTAGCGATGCATCTCGTCGAGTCGCTCTGAGCGAATGAGCAAGCCGAGTTGAAGATCCTCCAGTTTGGACAAGAGAGTCGCCCGCTCGTCCCCTAGTCCTTGAGCAAAGCCACGACGCTCGGATTTGAGGCTGAGTAGTGACGACGTGAGGACCTGTTGACGTTGCAATAACAGGTCTTTCTGTTTTTTCTGCAGCCTGGAGGATGCGTCAATGACTGTTTGTTCATTGACGGAAACGGTCAGTTCTGGCTCGGAAAGGACCTCTAATGCAAGCGCATCTAGTGACTCGGAGTGCTGCTGCCTCCTGGCTTTAAGCTTTTCGACTTCGAGCTTAAGCCTTACTAATTCACCATATTCATCAGTATAGATTTTATCTGCAATTCCGAGAAATTGGAGGAGTGATGCGTGCTGCTCGGAATCGGATTGTTGATCGGCGATGCCACTCCAAAACCTTTGCTGACGATAGATATGTCTGAGGATTATGCGGAAACTCAAATGCGGCCAAGTTTGACCGGACATTGGGTTCCCTTTGGGAAAGTTGAGCAAAGGGATCCCGAGTTTCTTCAGGAGGAGATATTGGAAATCAGCTGCGTCTAGCGCTTCGCCGTTAACGAAAACCTTGCCTTTTACCCCGGACTCTTTCCAACGACGCTCAATGATTAGATTCTCCTCTCCGATAGAGATGTTCGCTGCAGCTCCCGAGTATTTTTCGGAGATTACTTCCTCTGTGTTTTCGCGATCGACGTAAGGATTATCGCCTGTATCTCCAAGTAGGAAATCAAGGGTCTCAATCCATTTCGTCTTGCCTGTATTGGGTCTGCCGACAATCAAGTTAACGCCGAAGTCAAGGTCGAACGCTTCGCGTCCTCCCCGGCTCAACGTTCTTTCGAGGCGGTTAATCGTCAGAAAGATTGATCTCATTTTTTAATGACCTTTCCCATTTGCCTTTGGCTAACTTCCGTATCGAACAAGCGATAGATCAGGCGCTTTAGATAGTCTCCACTCTTATCGCCAAAAACCCTCTTCACCTCCTTCATTCTAGACACCACCGGTGCAAACGATGCTGTTTTTGCGATTAAATCTGCACGCGATTTCCCGCTAGGAGTGAGGGTCAAGCGATACGCGCTTTTATCCTTTGTAACTTCGATTAGCTGCCTGCTTTCAAGGTGAGCTAGCACCTGATAGTAGCGCTTGTCCCATGGTCCATAGTGATGCCTTACCATTGCTGATTCTGTTGCCATGGCAACAGAATCGCTGGTGTTGCTTGCGTTGCTGCTTGGAGATACGGCGTCTTTTGCGACTTGGAAGAAGTCCGGATAGCGGACGAAGAAATCGAGCTTGGCCATCTTGGTGAGACCGTCGATACGATTGGATGTTCCGCACAGTCTGAAGAGCAGTAGCAACCTTGCTGCATGAAACTCGACGATATCATCCGCCGACAAGGCTAGACTCATTGGCTTGGAGCCCATTCGCTTTAGGGATTTCATGATTTTTCCCGTTTAAAGCGAAGTAGGCAACGGTCTGCAATGTCATACATGCAGCCCTTCAAAAGTGCCGTATCATCTACGCTGGACTCGTCTGGTTTGCTGAGGCCGTCTACAGTCTTGAGGCACAGATCGTGGAATTGTGCGCCACTCAGTCCGTCAAGCTCTCCTGCATCGTGACGAGACTGGAGTGAGGCGACCTTGCTCTTCACTCTCCACTGTAATGCCTCCATGGAATCCGGCTCCATGTACCGCGGAGTTCGCACTTCTGCGGCGTATAGTCTTCGCATATCAACGGCTAGCCGTATCAACGACTGAGACACGTTGGCCTCAGTCATCTTGTCAATGAGTTTGCCACCGGAAACAGTTGTGGCGCCGTCGGTAATTTCCCTCAGTCGGCTATGCCACCACTCCAGGAGTGCTGTTCGAGTGAGGATCTTGAGGTCGCGATCAGGCTCCCATTTGGCATCTCCTGCGGTCTTAACCCGCTTCCGAAGTTCAGTGAGAATCACCTCGGCTGACTCTGGAAGAAGCGGAAACCCCGTGCCGACGCTAAATCGGATGATTCTCAGCAGGTTATGTCTTTGAAGTGCGGTTTCGCTTTCCCGTACATCCCAGTGGCAGTTGTCTACCCAGTACTGAGCGCCGTTCTTCTTTGCGGAACTAGCACCTGGGCAACGTGCCTCTAGCTTGGCAACCATTGCGTTGACTTTTGGGTCGTTCGATTCTCGCCCGGGCTTTCCGCGTTCGAAGGTCAAGGGGCGAAGCTCGTCAGCGACATGCCTGAGAGTCACAATTCGGAATCTAGAAACCTCCTTGAACACATCTCTAGATAAGGATGTTTCGTAGATGGAGGTGCCGACCTTTCCTTTCGGCCGATGGGTAAGGCTTGACATGGTCCATGTATTGCTCGACTCATTCGACTTGACTTGTACGTGCTCTACGATCTCTTCGTCCTCACCCGCATCCCATATCAGAACTGCATCGTCATGCGTCTCACATTGAACGCACTTGATTTCTGCGGATCCCAGCATGTCGAGAAGGAGACTGACTGCAATTTCATCCTGATAGTTGAATCCCGTCCGCGCCGTCGACCCGCCCTCTTCCATGGGTTTGGTGTTGTGAATTGAAGGGAAGGGGGGCAGAGGCTCAATGGTTTCCACGAGTCAAATCAAATCCTTATGCGTCATAGAGAGCGAGGCGTATCCCACTTCCGACCGAAAAGGTGGTCAAGACCTCCGCCTACCTGGCTGCCCGGTATAGTAACCACGCAGAGGCAGTGTGAGAAACGGGGCGCCGCCGCCACACACGGCGGCGCCTCCGGCGGGTCAGCCCCCTGCATCCCGCAACCAATCCGGACTCGGCAATTCGCGCACCCCGCGACGCAGGGTTTCGTTCCACTCGCGGCGGATGGTCTGCAGATAGGGATCGTCTTCGACCAGCCGTTGCCGCAGGCTCGCGGTGAAGCTGTCGCGGCGATACAGCAGCAGATCCAGCGGCGGGCCGACCGAGAGGTTGGAGCGCATGGTCGAATCGAACGACACCAGCACGCATTTGCAGGCTTCGCTCAGCGAGGTCTGCGGGGTGATGACGCGGTCGAGGATGGGTTTGCCGAACTTGCTTTCGCCGGTCTGGAAATAGGGCATCTCCGGCGAGCTTTCGATGAAGTTGCCTTCCGAATACACCAGGAACAGCCGCGGCGCTTCGCCGCGGATCTGGCCGCCGACGATGAAACTGCCGCTGGGGTCGATGCCGCTGTCGCGCAGGTAAGCCTCGTCGCGTTTGCGGATCTCGCGCAGCGCGTCGCCGACCATCTGCGCCACGTCGAACATCGAGGTAGCCTTGCCGATGCCGGGCCGCCCGCCGTCCAGCGTGGAGCGCTGGTCGATCAGGTTCAATGCGTTCTGGGTCAGCGACAGGTTGCCGGCCGACAGCGCTGCAACCACGTATTCGCCCTCGGAGACGAACAGCCGCATCTTGCCGGTGCGGCGGATGTCGTCGACGCCCGCATTGGTGCGCGAGTCGGAGGCCAGGATCAGGCCGTGTTCGAGATTCAACCCGATGCAGTAGGTCATGATGAAAACGTCATGGCGAAGCGGTGCCCGCGAAAATGCAGCGTCGATTTTGCCCGTACCGGCGCTGCGGTGTGAAGCGGATCAGGCCGGAGTCTGCGCCTGGAATTGGAGTTGCGACGGTGGGCGGAACGGCGCCTTGATCTGCGGACGCGTCTCGGTGGCATCGGCGGCGGTCATGAATTGCCGATGGATGGCGTTGCCGAGGCGATCCAGACGCTCCATCGCGTTCTGCAGCCAGGGTTCCAGCCCGTCTGCGATGATCTCATCGATGCGGGCATAGCGCGTGTGCGCCGACAGCGCGCCGGCCTGACGCACCACTTCCAGCGTCTTGTCGCCCGCAAGCGTGCTCAACACCTGATGCAGGCTGTGGGTGCAGGTCTGCAGCGAACGCGGATTGGCGTCGTGCAGCAGCATCACTTCGGCGACGCCCGCGGGCGTGACCGACTGCCGGTGCAGTCGGCGGTAGGTCTCGAAGGCCGATAACGACTGCAGCAGCGCGCTCCACTGGAAGTATTCGATGGTGTCGCGCGCTTCGCCGGTTTCGGGCAGGTCGCCGTCGCTGCCGACCACATCCAGCAGGCGGATCGCCCATTCCGCACGTTCGATGAACACGCCAAGCTGCATGAAGTGATAGCCCTCGCCGCGGCCCAGCGTGCCGATGGTGACGCCGCGGAACGACGCCGAGCGGCTCTTCACGCGTTCGAGGATATTGCTGAGCCCTTCGCGACCGATGCTGGCGGCGCCGAGCCCGCGCATCTCCAGCCACGAGGTATTGAGGTCTTCGTACATTTCCGAGGTGATCGCCACCCGTTGCGCGCGCGCGGCCTCGCGCGCGGCGCGCAGGCAGCTGTAGATCGACGACGGGTTGTCCGGCGACAGCAGCAGATGATCCAGCACGCTGTCGGCGTCGATGCTGCCGTAGCGTTTCTGGCAGGTCTCGACCGCGCCAAGTGCGTCCAGCGCGCGCCGCCACGGTGCGGCCTCGGCCTTGCCGCGATCCAGGCGCTCGGGCAGCATCGCGATGCGGGTGGTGACGTCGATCAGGCGCGCGGTGTTTTCCGCGCGCTCCATGTGTCGCGACACCCAGTACAGATCGTCGGCGGTTCTGCACAACATGCGGTCAGCTCTCCAACACCCAGGTGTCCTTGGTCCCGCCGCCCTGCGACGAATTCACGACCAGCGAGCCTTCGCGCAGCGCCACGCGCGTGAGCCCGCCGGGCATCGCCTGGATGCGTTTGCCCGACAAAACATATGGCCGCAGATCGATATGCCGCGGCGCCAATCCGCTTTCGACGAAGGTGGGGCAGGTCGACAGCGACAGCGTCGGCTGCGCGATGTAGTTCGACGGGTGGGCGAGGATGCGTTGGCGGAACTCTTCGATCTCCGCCTTCGTCGATGCCGGCCCGACCAGCATGCCGTAGCCGCCGGCGCCGTGGACTTCCTTCACCACCAGCTCCGATAGATGGTCAAGCACGTAGCGCAGATCGTCTTCCTTGCGCAGCTGCCAGGTCGGCACGTTGTGCAGGATCGGTTCTTCGCTGAGATAGAAGCGGATCATCTCCGGCACGTACGGATACACCGACTTGTCGTCGCCGACCCCGGTGCCGGGCGCGTTCGCCAACGTCACGCGTCCGGCGCGATACGCGCCGAACAGGCCGGGCACACCGAGCATCGATTCGGCGCGGAACACGGTCGGGTCGAGATAGTCGTCGTTGATCCGCCGGTAGATCACGTGCACCCGCTGCGGGCCGCGGGTGGTGCGCGCGTACACGGTGTCGTCGCGCACGAACAGATCGGCGCCTTCCACCAGTTCCACGCCCATCTGCTGGGCGAGGAACGCGTGCTCGAAATACGCGGAATTGGCCGAGCCCGGCGTCAGCACCGCAACCACCGGATCGTCGATGCCTTCCGGCGCGGCTTCGCGCAGCGTGCTGAGCAGCGCATCGGGATAACGTTCGACCGGCGCGATCTGCTGGCGCGCGAACAACTCGGGGATCAGTCGCGCCATCATCCGCCGGTTTTCCAGCATGTACGACACGCCGGACGGCACCCGCAGATTGTCTTCCAGTACGTAGTATTCGCCGTCGCCGGCGCGGACCAGATCGATGCCGGAGATATGCGAATACACCCCGCCGGGCACGCGCAGATCGCACATTTCGCGTCGGAATTCGGCGTTGTTCAGCACCAGGTCGGCAGGCACGCGGCCGTCGTGCAGGATCCGCTGCTCGCCGTAGACATCGCCCAGGAACAGATTCAATGCATGCACGCGCTGGCGCAGCCCGGCTTCGAGCATCCGCCATTCGGCGGCGGGCACGATCCGCGGCACCATGTCGAAGGGGATCAGACGTTCGTTGCCGGACTCTTCGCCGTAGACAGAGAACGTGATGCCGACCCGATGGAAGGCGATCTCGGCCTCATGGCGCTTGTTCTGGATCACCGGCCCGGAGGTGTTGCGCAGCCATTCGTCGAAAACGCGGTAATGCGGGCGCGGCGCGCCAGCGTCGTCGTGCATCTCGTCGAATCTTTGCGTCATGCAGCGATCCCGGCTGGAGGTTGATCGTTGGATATCGATCGAGGGCGAACCCTTCGTCCATTCAATAGCACGCGCCGCGCGGCTTGCCTAGATGCTGCGGTGCAGCAGGGGCGGGTGCGCCAGGATCATGCGCCAGACGACGGAGGCAGACGCAGACCTTGTGTTCGGGAGGTCCGTCGTCGGGATGGTCAGCCTGCTTCGACGACCCGCCTGACCGGGAGCCACGCAATGTGCATGTTGCGTGGGGTCATGGTATCGATGCGCTGCAATAGGCTCCGTTTGCGATCGGCGGACAGCGGAGCAAAGCGCCGGCCGGCTTCATTTCCCCAGGCAATCAGGGCGCGCAGCGCATCGCTTGCATGCGGGTCTTGATCGACGCCGTCCAGCAGGCAGTCGAGCGCATCCCAACGGCTCAGCTGGTGAGTGGCATTGATGAGGCGCTGTCGGGTAAGGGGATTCGCGGCGACCGCCAACGCGTTCGCCAGCGTCGCACGGGTGATGAACGCGGGCACGGTCGCGCCGAGCTTCAGCGCCAGTCCGACGACTTTACTCGACGGCGATGCCAGCGCATCGCTCAGGAGCGCAGCAGGATTGTCGATGCCGGCACGCATGGCTGCGCGCAGAACGGCGCAGCGCAATTCGCCGGTGCTGTGTTGCAGCCACGGTGCGATCCGCGCGAGGTCTTCGGCTTCGGCGCAATCGCCAAGCGCGAGCAGCGCGTAGCGGTGGCCTGGTTCGATGCCGCGATCGATGGCATCGCGCCATATTTCGCGCGGGTCCGACCCGAGATTCCGGAATGCGTAGGCTGCGACGTTGCGCACCGAAGCCGAAGGATCGAACAGCGATTCGCGCAGCAGCGCGCGGAACGCATCGTCGGGCGTGCGGGCACGCAGGCGCAGGCCATACGCGCGCACCGATGCATTCGGATGACGCAGCGCGTGCGCGATGAGCGCGTCAGTCAGTGGCGTACCCGACACGAGTGGCAACTCACGCAATCCCCAGCAGGCAATCACCGGATCGCGGTTGCGCACGGTATGCAGCGCGAGCGCGTCGATCTGCGTCGGTTCGGCGCGCAGGATCAGATCGCAGACGAAGAGGCGTTGCCAGCTGCCGCCATGATCGAGCGCCCGCCAGCGCGCGGCCGAATGCGCGGGCGACATCAGCGCAGGCTCGATCAGCGTGCGCCAGACGCCCGAGCGTATGCGCTGCCGCTCGCGCAATACGAACAGCAGGCCGAGATGCGCGAACAGTGCGGCGGGATCGCCGGCGACCATCCGTTGCAGCGCATCCTCGGCGCACACGCGGACCTGCGGCACCCAGTCGTCGCAGCGGATCAGGGTCAGCGCGGTCGCGAGTGGCCCCGGGCGATCGCACATCAACCGCAGCGCACGCTCGCGGATCCTGCCGTCGCGGTGGCAGCCTGCGCAGAACAGTTGGGCGTCGGTCGCGGCTTCGTCGGGCCGCGTCCCCAGCGGTCATGCGAAGCCGGTGAGATCCGCATGCCAATACTGGCGGCGAATGGATTCCTCAAGTACCGGCAGTCGGTGTCCAGGCACACCGTGCAGCCCAAACGGAACGTCCTCGGCGCTGTATTGGCCGTCGAGCGCGCGCTGCAGCGCGACGATCAGGGGCTCGCGCCAGCCGGGATAGGAGGTGGGCATGTGTGCGTCTGGTGTGTTTTCCCGATCTTCGCCCGGCGCCGCGCATCGGGGCAATGGCGATTCGTTGCCGATCCCGATCCGGGTCAACAACCAGTGCAACGGCAGTTGGCGCAGAATCAGGCTGCCCAGGCAGCGGTTGGGCCTGGGCATCGAGCACGGCGTTCATGAGGTTCTTCCCGGGTCGCATGCGTTCCGACCCGGGCCGATCGGCTTGGCAGAACGTTGTGCGCAGGGGGGGCGGCTGTGTTTTACTTCGATTGGTATTCGCAGGAGGGATCGGTTTCCGGACATGGTGACGACGATGGCCATCACGCACACGGGTTCGCGGACGGATTCGCAGATCGATCCGTCGGTCGAACTGCAGATCGAGCCGCCGATGGATTCGCCCGAGTCCATCACCCGGCTGCTGGTCGACGCGCAGGCGGGCGAAGACGGCGCGTGGAATCGGATCTACGGATTGCTGTACGGCGATCTGCACCGGATCGCGCGCGCGCAGATCCGCCAGCGCACGTCCGGCAGGATTTCGGCGACATCGCTGGTCAGCGAAAGCTGGCTGCGATTGAGCGGCGCGCATTTCAGCGTCGAGAACCGCCGGCATTTCACCGCGCTGGTCGCGCGCGCCATGCGGTTCGTGCTGATGGACGAGGTGCGCAGGGATCTTGCCGAGAAACGCGGCGACGGTCAGCGCCTGCTGCCGCTGAACGATGAGATCGATGCCGCCGAAGACAGCGCGCTCGAGGACAGCGCTCTTGAGAACATGATCGCGCTGGATGCCGCACTGACGCGGCTGTCGCGTCTGGACATGCGCCTGGCGCAGCTGGTCGAGTTGCGCTATTTCGGCGGCCTCGATGAGTGCGAGATCGCCGATGTGCTGGGTGTGACCGAGCGCACGCTGAGGCGCGACTGGCGCAAGGCCCGTGCGTTCCTGTTCACGCAGTTGGGCGAAGCGTCGACGATGCCGTTCATGACCGAAACGGCCGGGGCGGCATGAGTTCCGGGCACCGATGACGCCCGACGACGGGATCGTGGCTAGGGCGCTGGATCTGTTCGATCGGTATGCAGACATGCCGGACGCGGAACTGCCGCTGGCGCTGGACGCACTGCGGGCGCGCGATCCCGATCTGTGCGCGGCATTGACGTCGCTGCTGAGGGCGGATGCCCGGCAGGACACCCTGGTGTCGCCGCTGGAGTGGATGGCCGCGCGCGATGCGGGCGAGTCCGCCGCGGCGCGCGACGACGCCGGGTCGATCTGGCGCAGCGGCACGCGGCTCGGTGCCTGGTGCGTGGATGAGGTGATCGAGACCGGCGGCATGGGCGTGGTGTATGCGGCGCATCGCGCCGACGGCCTGTACGAGCGCGGCGTCGCGCTGAAGACGATCCGCCCCGGGCTGATGTCGCCTGCGGTGCTGCAGGCGTTCGGTCGCGAGCGGAATCATCTCGCCCGCCTCGAACATTCCGGCATCGTCGCGCTGCTGGACGCGGGCATCGCCGCGGACGGTCAGCCGTGGCTGGCGATGCAGCGCGTCCACGGCGAACACATCGACCGCTGGTGCGACGCGCATCGCGCCGATCTGCGCGCACGGGCGACGCTGATGATCGAAGTGTGCGACGCCTTCCAGCATGCGCACGCGCACGGCGTGCTGCACCAGGACATCAAGGCGTCCAATCTTCTGGTCACCCAGGAAGGCGCGGTGCGGGTGCTCGATTTCGGCCTGTCGGCGCTGCTGTCGCCGAAGGCGGACGCCGGCACGGCGCGGATCGGCATCAGCGCGTCTTACGCGGCGCCGGAAGTGTTCCGCGGCGCGGCGCCCAGCATCGCGATCGACATTTATGCGCTGGGCGTGCTGCTGTACCGGCTGCTGTGCGAGGCGTGGCCCAGCCAGCCGCCGACGCTGGTCGCGATGTCGTCGATCGATGTCGAAGCGCCGCGTGCGCCGAGCGCGCTGGCGCTGGCATGCGCGCCCGAAGCGGCACGCATGCGCGGCTTTCGCGACCCGCAGGCGCTGTCGCGCGCACTGCACGGCGATCTGGACGCGATCGCGCTGCGCTGCGTCCGCACCGATCCCGCCGAACGTTATGCGGACGTCGCTGCGCTGCGCGCCGATCTGCGGGCATGGCTCGATGGCGTGCCGGTCTCGGCGCGGGGCAGCGGTCTGCGCTACCGGGCCACGCGTTACGCCGCACGCCATGCGCTGGCGCTGCTGGTGTCGCTCGCGTGCATCGCTGCGGCGACGGCCGTGATGGTCATCGTCGTCCAGCAGCATCGCCATGCGCAGCAGGAGTCCGCCAACGTCGAGATGCTGAGTCAGCTGTTCGAACGCTCGCTGGGCGCGGCGACTCTGTCGTCGCTGGGCAATGCGCCGCTGAATTCGCGCGCGCTGCTGGACGACACCGAGCGACGGTTGCGGGCGCAGTGGGGCGACGATCGCGCCGCGCTGCTGGCGCGCGGCCTCACCGCGCTGGCGCGCGCGAACCTGATCGGCGGCGACTACGGCAGCGCCGAAAGGCTGTCCGCAGAGGCGAAAGCTCTGGATTCGGACGATGCGCTGCAAGCGGCGCGCACCGATGCCGTCCTCGCGCAGTTGTCCAATCTGCGGGCGAGGCACGCCGATGCCGAGCGCGTGGTGCGCGCCGCGCTCGCAGCAATGCCGTCGCGCTCCGGCGTCGACGGCGAACTGGTGGCACTCGATCTGAGGATGCAATTGGCGCGGGCGCGCTGGGGACGCGGCGATACGAAAGGCGCGCTGGCCATTCTCGATGCGGCGGTAGCGTCCGCGGCTGCGCTGGAGGAAGACGGCGCCGCCGCGCTGGCCGAACTGCTCGGCCAGCGCGGCTATGCGCTGACCCAGTTGTTCCGGTTCAAGGAAGCCGAAGCGGACCTGGATCGTGCGCTGACAGTGCTGGGCGACCGCAGTCCGACCATCCAGAACACCCTGCGCAGATACCTCGCCGGGGTTCTGCTGCTGTCCGGGCGCAAGGAAGACGCCCACCTGCAGGCATCGGCTTCGCTGGACAGCAATCTGCGCATCTTCGGCCCCTCGCATCCGGAAACCGGACGCGCCTGGGTCGTGGTCGGCAAGACGTCGTTCTATCGGAAAGAAACCGCGCGCGCGCAGCAGGCGCTCGAAAAGGGCACGCGGATCCTCGAAACCCAGATCGGCGCGCATCACCCGGATCTCGCGGATGCCTTCGTGATCCGCAGCGGGCTGGCGTTCGAGCGCGGCGACATCGCCGCTGCGCAGGACGGCGCGCGCAAGGCGCTGGATATTCTCGAACGCGCGTACGGACCGCATCACGAAGCCTCGCTGAAGCGCCGGACCGATCTGGCATTTCTGCTGTTGCAGCAGGCCGAAGGTGCGGACATGGCGCGACAGGACGCGTTGTATGCGGACGCCGGGGATCTGTTGGGGGATGCGATCCGGAGTGGGGAAAGGCAGGGTCTGCCGATGGGCTACGCCCGCGACGAATACTCGGCCATCCTGCTGCACTTCGGAAAGGTCGCGGAAGCCGAAACGCAGGCGCGCATGGCGATCTCGGAAATGTCGGCCCTGTTCGGCGACGGCAGCGACTATGTCACGCCCGCCCACATGAGCCTGATGCGGGTCCATACCGCGCGCGGCCGCTACGACGACGCGGCTGCCCTCGGTGAGCGGCTGTTGACGGTGGAGCGGGAAGACTCTCCGTACTCGCGTTTCCTGCTGCTGAAGATGCTTCTGGAGAACGCGCTCGCGCGCGGCGATCCGCAGCCGATACGCGATGCTTATCGCGAAGCGTATCGGCTGGCGAAGAAGCATCGCTTCATGGAGGCCCTGAAAGCGGTACGCATCCCGGGTACCGCTACGCCAGCGGCGCGCGCTTGAAGCCGGTGAGCGCACGAATGCGACCGGATCGTCCTGTCGCGCAACGTCGCGGAACAGCGCCATGTGCCTGATCGCGCTCGCCTGGCGCATGCATCCGCGCTACAGCCTGATCTTGGCGGCCAATCGCGACGAATTCCATGCACGACCCACCTTGCCGCTGGCCGAGTGGGAAGATGCGCCGCAGGTCATCGGCGGTCGCGATGCCCTGCACGGCGGCAGCTGGCTCGCGCTGCGCGGGCAGCGGCTGGCGGCGGTCACCAATGTGCGTCGCCCGCCGGAACAGGAAGGCCGCTCGCGCGGCGACCTGGTCGCCGACTTCGTGCGCGGCGATGCGGATGCGACCGCCGCGATGCGGTCGCTCGCGAACGAGGCGACGCGCTATCGCCCGTTCAACCTGTTGATCCACGACGGCGACGGCCTCGCGTTCGCGAGCAATTTTTTCCACACAGCGAATCCCGGTACCGCGAGCGGGCCCGGTTTCGCGACGCGCATGCTGGAGCCCGGCATCCACGGCGTCTCCAACGGCGCGCTGGATGCGCCGTGGCCGAAGACGGCGATGCTGATGGCGAAGCTTGGGGAATGGGTCGCAGCGTCTGCGGCGGATCTTTCGACCGACAACGTGCCTGATCCCGAACCGATTTTCGCCGCACTCGCCGACGACCGTCTGCCCGATACCGGCATCGGCCTGGAGCGCGAGCGGTTCCTGTCGCCCGCGTTCATCGCGCATCCGACCTACGGCACGCGGGCGAGTACGGTGGTGCTGATCGCGGACGACGGTGTGGACATCATCGAGCGGCGGTTCGGGCCCGAAGGCTCGTTTCTGGAGCAACGTCAGATCCGCACGTCATCTCGGGCTGAGCCGCCCATGCCGTTCGCCGACATGCCATGAGCGTTGGTTCCAATCGATTACTGGCGATTGATCGAATGCGCCGGATTCACGAAGGGCGCCTCGCGGCGCCCTTCGATTCCCGGGAGACGGCGTGCCTGGGCACGCCTCATGAACTCACCACGCGGCATATTCGCAGTGTGGGGCTTACTTCAACCCGGCCGCATTGCGCAGGTCGTCGGCCTTGTCGGTCTTTTCCCATGAGAACGCGGTGGCGGTGTGGGTCTTGCCCGCGGCGTCGACGTAGGACACTTCCTTCGGCTTGCGGCCGAAGTGGCCGTAGGCGGCGGTGTCCTGATAGATCGGGTGGATCAGGTCGAGCATCTTGACGATGCCGTACGGGCGCAGGTCGAAATGCTTGCGGATCAGCTTCTCGATCTTGTCGTCGGAGATCTTGCCGGTGCCGAAGGTGGTGACCGAGATGGAGGTCGGCTCGGCCACGCCGATGGCGTAGCTGACCTGCACTTCGCAGCGGTCGGCCAGGCCGGCGGCGACGATGTTCTTGGCGACGTAGCGCGCGGCGTAGGCGGCCGAGCGGTCGACCTTCGACGGATCCTTGCCCGAGAACGCGCCGCCGCCGTGACGGGCCATGCCGCCGTAGGTGTCGACGATGATCTTGCGGCCGGTCAGGCCGCAGTCGCCCACCGGGCCGCCGATCACGAAGATGCCGGTCGGGTTGATGTGGACCTTGTTCTTCGGCAGCGTGTCCAGCCACTTCTTCGGCAGCACCGGCTTGAGGATGTGCTCGTAGACGCCTTCGACCAGATCCTTCTGCTTGATGCCCGGATCGTGCTGGGTGGACAGCACCACGGCGTCGAGGCCGATGACCTGGTGCGCGTTGTCGTAGCGCAGGGTGACCTGCGACTTCGCGTCGGGGCGCAGCCACGGCAGCTTGCTGTTCTTGGCCTTGCGGACCTTGGCCTGCTGCTCGACCAGACGGTGCGAGTAGTAGATCGGCGCCGGCATGAATTCCGGGGCTTCGTTGCAGGCATAGCCGAACATCAGGCCCTGGTCGCCCGCGCCCTGTTCTTCGGGCTTCTTGGCTTTCTTGCTGGTGCCGTCGACGCCCGCGGCGATGTCCGGCGACTGCTTGCCCAGCATGTTGATGATGGCGCAGGTGTGGCCGTCGAAGCCGACGTCGGAATTGTTGTAGCCGATGTCGTTGATGACCTTGCGCGCCAGCGATTCGATGTCCACCCAGGCGTTGGTGGTGACTTCGCCGGCGACGATGGCCGCGCCGGTCTTCACCAGGGTTTCGCAGGCAACGCGCGCGCGCTTGTCCTGGGTCAGGATGGCGTCGAGCACGGCGTCGGAAATCTGATCCGCCATCTTGTCCGGATGGCCTTCGGACACCGATTCGGAGGTGAAGAGGTAGCTGGACATCGACTGATCTTCCTTATATTGAATGGATCCCGCTGCGGGGATGGTTATATCCCTTGATCGGGATGAAAAGATGGGTGCGCATCATACACCCCACGCTTGTCGCTTGCATGACCGCCGGGCGGCACGGCTGCGGACGTGCTGGGCATGGCCCGGAAGTGTCACGCAAGCGCCCCGGGAATGCCATGCGGCTGTCGCGACCGGCGGGCAGGCTGGCGGCCATCCTAGGCCCACCCGATGGCAATGCCCATGCCCACGCTGAAGCAGCATCCGCTGGAGCAGCAGCTCGAAAGACGCTACCCGCACTGGTTTTCCGGCCGCCGCGCCAGCCTGACCCGGCCGCTGCTGCGGACGCTGGGCCGCTGGTCGCGCTTCGACGAGATCGGCGAATTCCTGGCGCGCAACGGCGACCGGCGGGATTTCGAGTTCATCACCGCCGCGCTGGAATTCCTGCAGGCGGACTATCGCGTCGACCCGCAGGCGCTGGCGTCGATTCCGGCCTCCGGGCGGCTGCTGATCGTGGCCAACCATCCGTCGGGCGCGCTGGACGCGCTGGCGCTGCTGGACGCGGTGGGCCGGGTGCGTCGCGACGTGAGGATCGTCGCCAACGACGTGCTGTCCCTGCTCGAACCGCTGTCCGGGCTGCTGCTGCCGGTGCGGGTGTTCGGCGGCGGCGCCGGCGCCGAGAGTCTGCGCGCGATCGATCAGGCGCTGGCTGCGGAGCAGTGCGTGATCGTGTTCCCGGCCGGCGAAGTGTCGCGGCTGGGTCTGCGCGGGGTGCGCGACAGCCGCTGGCGGCAGGGCTTCGTGCGTTTCGCGCGCCACTCCGGTGCGCCGGTGCAGCCGATCCGGATCGTCGCCCGCAATTCGGCGCTGTTCTACGGCGCCTCCGCGCTGTACAAGCCGGCGGCGACCGCGCTGCTGGCGCGCGAGATGTTCTCGCGGCGGCGCCTGGAGCTGCGGATCGGTCCGATGCTGCAGCTCGATCCGGAGCGCGAGAACGCGCAGCTGCTGCAGGAAGTGCGGCGCGCGCTGTATGCGCTGGGTCGCCGTCGCGACGTGCCGTCCGGCCCCGAACCGCTGCCGGCTGCGATCGCGCCCGCGCTGCTGGCCGAAGCGGTCGCGGCCACCGAGCTGCTGGGCAGCACCGGCGACGGAAAGGAAATCCGTCTGGCCCGGCTCGCGCACGGCGCCGAACTCCGGCGCGACCCGCTGATGCGCGAACTCGGCCGCCTGCGCGAACTGACCTTCCGCGCAGTGGGCGAGGGCACCGGCCGTGCGCGCGATCTCGACGCCTGGGACGCGCACTATGATCACATCCTGGTGTGGGACGCGGAGGCGACGAAGATCGCCGGCGCCTATCGCGTCGCCCGCGGCGCGCGGGTGCTCGCGCGCCAAGGCCTGTCCGGGCTCTACACCGCTTCGCTGTTCCGCTACGCCGACGAGGCCTTGCCGCGGATCGCCCAGGGCATGGAGCTGGGGCGCAGTTTCGTGGCGCCGGAGTACTGGGGCAGCCGCAGCCTGGACTATCTGTGGCAGGGCATCGGCGCCTATCTGCGCCGCTATCCGCAGGTGCGCTATCTGTTCGGCGCGGTGTCGATCAGCGCCGCGCTGCCGTTGCCGGTGCGCGAGCAATTGGTCGCTTATTACTCGCATTTCTACGGCGCCGGCGCCTGCACCGGCGCGGATAACGGCGGGCACGCCGTCGCCGCGTCGCTGCGACCGTTCCGCTATTTCAGCGCGCCGCCGAGTTTCGGCGACATGGATGCGGACACCGCGTACGGTGTGCTGAAGGGCAACCTCTCCGCGCACGGCGCATCGGTGCCGGTGCTCTACAAGCAGTACACCGAACTGTGCGAACCCGGCGGCGCGCGCTTCCTCGCGTTCGGCGTGGATCCCGCCTTCAGCGACAGCATCGATGGTCTGATCGAAGTCGATCTGCAACGTGTGCTGCCGAAGAAGCGTCAGCGCTATCTGCAGCCGCGCGAGGCAACCGCGTGACAGCGGCGGCCGGGCGATAGCGCAAGGGGGTTCTGTCCGCGCCGTGATGGCGCTGGGGAATCGCCAGCCGTGCTACAACGCCGGACAGCGCGGCGCCGCCGCGCATCTTCGAGGAGCGCAAGGATGAGTTCACAGGTCACCGTCGGTTTCCCGCTGTACCCCGGCTGCACGCTGCTGGATTTCGCCGGCGCTACCCAGGTTTTCGCCTACACCCCGGGCTTCCGGGTCGTGTGGATCGCCGCCACGCTGGATCCCGTGCCCACCACCGAAAGCGTCTCGGTGATGCCCAACGCTACCTTCGACGATCACCCGCCCCTGTCGATCGTGTTCGTACCCGGCGGCGGCAGCGACGGCGTCGGCGCGGCGATGCTCGATCCGACCATCCAGGCCTGGCTGAAGCAGGTCGCCGGCGACGCCGAGTGGATCGGCTCGGTCTGCACCGGCGCCTTCATCCTGGCCGCGGCCGGTCTGCTCGACGGTTGTCAGGCGACCACCTACTGGAGCGCGCGGCCGGTGCTGGCGCTGTTTCCGGACGTGAGCGTGGTGCCCGGCTACCCGCGCTGGCATCTGGACGAAGACAGGAAGCGTTTCAGCGGCGGCGGCATTTCCTCGTCGATCGATCTTGCGCTGAAGCTGGTGGACAACATCGCCGGCCCGCAGGCGGCGCAGACCAGCCAGTTGTTCGTGCAGTACGCGCCGTCGCCGCCGGTGCATGCAGGAGATCCCACCGAGGCCTCGCCGGAACTGGTGATCAGCGTGACCCAGTCGCAGGCGTCGTTCACCGCCGGCCTGATCGCGGCGACGAACAAAGTGCTGGGGCAGAGCGCCTGAGAGCGGCCGAGCACCTGAGCGGCACTTCATGCGCGCGGGTTTGCCGGCAGCGGCGGGCCGGTTAGCATCGGGCGATGGATTCCCTCAGTCAGATCGTTCTGGGCGGCGCGCTCGCCGCCGCCATCGCCCCCGCCGCGCATCGTCGCGCCGCGCTGCTCGCCGGCGCGGCGCTGGGCACCTTGCCGGATCTCGACGGCATTCCGCTGGCGCTGCTGTTCGACGACCCGGTGATGCGGATGACCTGGCACCGCAGCATCAGCCATTCGCTGTTCGTGCTGCCGTTCGTCGCGGCCCTGATCTGGTGGTTGTACAAACGCCGCGGTGGCCGGGTGGCGGCATCGCCGCTGCGCTGGTTCTTCGCGATGCAGGCGGCGCTCATCACCCATCCGCTGCTGGATGCCTTCACCGTCTACGGCACCCAGCTGTGGTGGCCGCTGACGCCGCCGCCGACCATGTGGTCGAGCGTCTTCATCATCGATCCGCTATACACGCTTTGGCTGTCGATCGCCTGCGTGGTCGCGTGGCGCGCGCGAGAACGTCCCGTCGCGCAGCGCGCGCTGGTCGCCGGGCTGGTATTGAGCACGGCTTACCTTGGTTGGTCGCTGGTGGCGAAGGCGCGCGTCGACCGCGCCGCCGACGAGGCGCTGGCCGCGATCGGGCTGCAGGACGCGCCGCGCTTCAGCGTGCCGATGCCCTTCAACACGCTGCTGTGGCGGGTGGTGGCGATGACCCCGGACGGGTATGTCGAAGGCGAGCGTTCGCTGGTGGCGGATCGCGGCGCGATGCGTTTCCGCGCCTACACCTCCGATGTCGTCGCGCTGCGGGCGGTCGCGGATTACGACGCCGTCGCCCGGCTGCGCTGGTTCAATCACGGCTTCATGAAAGCGCAGGAACGCGACGGGACATTGATCGTTTCCGATCTGCGCATGGGCTTCGAGCCGGACTACATCTTCAACTTCGTCGTCGCACGGCGGAACAGCCCGACCTGGCGGGAAATTCCGCCGCAGCAACAGCAATGGCCGTGGGATGCCGCGGGGAGGCTGCGCGAGATGTGGGTGCGGATCTGGAACGAGCCGCAAAGCGACATATCGATGTAGAGCGGACTTCAGTCCGCTGCTTCGCCTCCTCGCATTCGTGCTGCGCGCGAAGCTCTCTTCCAGGCATGAAAGGTACGGGTGATGTGGGGCGCAGCGGGCTGAAGCCCGCTCTACGGGATGACTTTCAGGCCGCCGCCGGCAATTCCGGCGTCACGCCCGCGATCAGCGCATCGAAATAATCGCGGGTGAGCCGACGCTGCGTCTCGGCCGTTTCGGCCCGATTGACGACGGCACGGAATGCGGCGCGCTGTTCATCGGAATGTTCCGGCCGATCCTTCGCATACCAGCCCAGGTGCTTGCGCGCGATGCGCACGCCTTGGTGTTCGCCGTAGAACGCGTGCAGGTGATCGAGGTGGCCGAGCAGGATGTCGCGGATTTCGGTCAGCGACGGCGGCGCCAGCGTCTCGCCGGTGGCGAGGTAGTGCGCGACTTCGCGGAAGATCCACGGTCGGCCCTGTGCGGCGCGGCCGATCATCACCGCGTCGCAGCCGGTGGCGTCGAGCACGAAGCGCGCCTTCTCCGGCGAATCGATGTCGCCGTTGGCGATCACCGGGATGCGCAGCCGGGATTTGATGTCGGCGATGGTGTCGTACTCGGCGGTGCCGGTGTATTGCTGGTCGCGGGTGCGGCCGTGGACGGTGAGCGCGGCGATGCCGGACTGCTCGGCGATCTTCGCGATGACCGGCGCGTTGCGCTGGCCGGCGGCCCAGCCGGTGCGGATCTTCAGCGTTACCGGCACGTCGACCGCGTTTGCCACGGCTTCGAGAATGCGCGCCACCAGCGCTTCGTCGCGCATCAGCGCCGAGCCCGCCCAGGCATTGCAGACTTTCTTCGCAGGACAGCCCATGTTGATGTCGATCAGCTGCGCGCCGTGATCGACGTTGTAGCGCGCGGCGTCGGCCAGCAACTGCGGATCGGTGCCGGCGATCTGCACGCTGACCGGCGCGGGCTCGCCGTCGTGATCCATCCGGTGCTGCGATTTGCGGGTGTGCCACAGTCGCGGATCGGAAATCGTCATCTCCGACACCGCCAGACCCGCGCCGAGCCGCTTGCACAGCTGCCGGAACGGCTTGTCGGTGACTCCGGCCATCGGGGCCAGGATCACGCGCGGTTCGATGCGGTAGGGGCCGATCTGCATCGGCGGATTTTATGCGAGATGGAGAAGGCGCATGAAAACCCCCTTATCTCGGATCCTCGCCGGATCTTGGTTTTGTAGAGCAGCCTTCAGGCCGGCCCAGGCAGAGCCCGACCGGCGACGACATCAGTGCCGTGCCCACGGCTGACGAAAACGAAACGGTTGCGTATCGGAAGCAGCGGCCTGAAGGCCGCTCTACAGACGGCAGATGTCCGTTGGTCGGCCGCACCCGGACGGCAGCGGCTCCGTCACGCTGGTGCAGGAACCGCCCTCAGACGGGGAATCGCGCGTCCAATTCCTCGCGCGTGGGCATGGACAGCGCCGCGCCCTGGCGTTCGGTCGACAGCGCGGCGTAGCGGTTGGCTTCGCGCAGATGGATGTTGAACGCCGCGCCGGGACGCTGCGCCAATGCCGCGGCCAGCGCGCCGTTGAAGGCGTCGCCGGCGCCGGTGGTGTCGACCGGGTTCGCCGGTTCGGCGGACAGCCGGTACCACGCGCTGTCGTCGCCGCGGGTGGCGTTGTCGGGGTGGGAGACGAAGCAGCCTGCGGCGCCCAGGGTCACCACCACGGTGCCGCCGGGCAGCAGGTCGCGGCACAGCGCGTGCAGGCGCGGCGAATCGAGGCTGGCGATGGCTTCGCCGTCGATGCGCTCGCCCAGGTGGCGGGCGAACAGCCCAGCGCATTCGGTTTCGTTCGGGGTCAGCACGTCGGCCAGCGCCAGCAGTTCGCGCGGCACCGCCACGTTCGCCGGGGCGGGGTTGAGGATCGCGATGCGCCCGGCCCCGCGCGCCAGGCGCAGTGCGGTGGCGATCGCGTCCAGCGGCGATTCCAGCTGCGCCAGGGTCACGGGTGCGGCGGCGATGGCCAAGGTCTGCGCCTCGATGAAGTCGCTGGTGAGCGCCGCGTTGGCGCCGGGGCCGATCACGATGCTGTTGCGGCCCTGGGCGTCGACGAAGATGCCGGCGGTGCCGGTGGGCGCGTCGCTGCGCTGGTCGCGCAGGTCGATGCCGTCGGCGGTCGCCAGCGCGCGCGCCAGCTGCCCGCCCACGTCGTCGCCCAGCGCGCACAGGAACGCGGTGGAAGCACCGCTGCGCGCGGCCGCGGTGGCCTGGTTGAAGCCCTTGCCGCCGGGGCCACTGGCGTAGTCGCCGCTGTGGGTGGCGCCGGGCTGCGGCAGGGCGTCGCTGCGCCAGACGTGGTCGACGTTGAACGAGCCGACGATGACGACCTGCGGGTTGCCGGAAAAAGCATTGGACATTGCTGGGTGCTCTGAAAAAGACACCCCCGGATCGCTCCGGAGGTGTCTGGGGTGGAACAGGGATGGATGACGCCGGTGGATCGGGACTTCCGGGCCGCCTGCTCCGCGGGGGCGGGCAGGCATCCGGTCACGCACTGGGATCAACGCAAATGGATCAGCACACCGGCAATCGTGGCGGTCATCAGGGTGGCGATGGAACCGCCGAGCACCGCGCGCATGCCGAAGCGGGCGAGGTCGCCGCGGCGTTCCGGCGCGAGGCTGCCGATGCCGCCGATCTGGATCGCGATCGAAGCGAAATTGGCGAAGCCGCACAGCGCGTAGGTCAGGATCAGGCGCGAGTTTTCGCTGATCGCGCCCGGGCCGGTGCCCACCGGCGTCTGCGACAGCTGCAGATAGGCGATGAACTCGTTCAGCACCACCTTCTGGCCGATCAGGCCGCCGGCGATCACCGCATCGTTCCACTCGATGCCGATCACCCAGGCGATCGGCGCCAGCACGTAGCCCAGGATCAGGCCCAGATTCAGCCGCACGGTGTGCTGCGCCGAGTCGGCGATGCCGTTGTTCAGCATCATGTTGAGGCTTTGATAGCTGCTGAGGTGCCAGTCGCCCACCCAGCCGATGATGTAGTTCACCATCGCGATCAGGGCGACGAACGCCAGCAGCATCGCGGCGATATTGATCGCCAGCTTCATGCCGTCCGATGCGCCGGCTGCGGCCGCGTCGATGATGTTCTTGCTTTCCTTCTCGACGTGGATGGTGACCTTGCCGCCGGTGAGCGGCGTGCCGGTTTCGGGGATCAGGATCTTGGCGATCAGCAGGGTGGCCGGCGCGGCCATGATCGACGCCGCCAGGAAGTGCTTGGCGTACATCTGCTGCAGTTCGCCGTCGGTGCCGGCCAGCATGCCGATGTAGATCGCCATCACGCCGCCGGCGATATGCGCCATGCCGCCGATCATCATCGTCAGCAGCTCGGATTCGGTCATTTTATTGATGTAAGGACGCACCGTGAGCGGCGCCTCGGTCTGGCCGATGAACACGCTGGCGCAGACGCTGGTGGTTTCGGCGCCGGAGACCTTCATCACCTTGGTGATGGCCATCGCCATCATCCGGACGACCCACTGCATCACGCCGAGGTGGTACAGCACTGCCATGAACGACGCGAAGAAGATGACCGTCGGCAGCGCGTGGAAGATGAAGACGAAGCCGTATTTGTCCTGGTCGGCGAAGCCGCCGAGGATCATCTTCGAGCCTTCGGTGGTGAAGTTGATCAGGGTCACGAAAACCTTGCCCAGGCCCTCGAAGATCGCGCCGCCCCAAGTGGTCATCAGCACGAAGGCCGCGAACGCGATCTGCAATGCGACGCCGGTGGCGACCAGTCTCCAGTCCACCGATTTCTTGTTGTTGGAGAACGTCCACGCGATGCCGATCAGCACCGCCAATCCGAACAGGCCGAAGCCGATCCGTGTCAAAGCTTCCATCGTCTACTCCCCAGGCCAAAGGCCGAACTGGGGCAGGGTAGGTCAGTGGGGTGTCTGTGGGCAACTGGGCAGGCGCGCAAAGCGATGGCGTCCGCGCAGGTCGGGCTTCGAGCGGCCGACGGTACGCACCAACATTTCCGGGCGCCTGTGTGGCGAAGAGCAAATCCCCCGTAGCCCCCCTTTTTCAAAGGGGGCGAACAGCCGGGCGCAGAAGTCCCCCCTTTGAAAAAGGGGGGGCAGGGGGGATTTGCTTTTTTTGTCAGCAGCGGCCAGTACAAGAGCACAACGCAGTCAACCCCACGGGCCTACACGTCCCGCGCCACCACCCGGTTGCAGCCTTCCTGCTTGGCGGCCTGCAGCCGGCGGTCGGCGTTGCGCAGCATCGACGACACGTCGTTGCCGTCGCTGGGATAGGCGGCCAGTCCGCCGCTGAAGGTGATGTGCAGCGGGTTGCTGCCGCGCTCGGCCAGGAACGGGCGCTCGGCCATCAGGTGGCGCAGCCGGTCCAGCCGCTCCCAGGCGTTGCCGATCGGGCAGCGCAGCAGCATCACGAACTCCTGGCCGCCGATCCGCACCAGCCGCTCCTTCGGATGCAGGATCTCGCGCATCGAGCCGGCGATGTGGCGGATGGCGCGATCGCCGGCCAGATGGCCGTAATCGACGTTGATGCGCTTGAAATCGTCGAGATCCAGCAGCGCCAGGGTCAGCGATTCGCCCTCGTCGCGGATGTTCTCGAGGATCATCGGCATCCGCTGCACCAGCCACGCGCGGTTCGGCAATCCGGTCAGGCCGTCGCTGCCGGAGGATTCGATCAACCGCTGCATGCGGTAGACCATGGTGGCGGTGAGCAGGGTCATCAGCAGGATCAGCACCAGCCGCTCCACCTGGCCGCCGATCGATACCGTGCCGTAGTCGATCGAGACCAGTTGATCGGGCGATTCCGCCCGCATGTACAGAATGACGATCATCAGGCTGTACTGCGCGATCGCCATCGCGCCGGAATACAGCGTCAGCCGGCCGTCGTTGCGCAGCGCGGTCATGCCGATGGAGAACAGATAGAAACACCAGACCACCATGCTGTTGAACGGCGCCACCGGGTCGCTGAGATGCAGCAGCGCCAGCACCAGCGTGGTGGTGGTGACGTCGTAGGTCGTGGTGGCGTAGGGCAGCCAGTTGTGGCGGCGGCGCTGCCCGGCCAGCGCCAGCCAGATCTGCGCGAAGATGTTGATGAAGATCGAAGCGCCCAGCCCGATCATCAGTTCGGTCGTGCTGCCCGCGCCGAGATTGCCGATCAGCGCCAGCGGCGGCAGCAGCAGGGTCAGCGCCGACAACAGCGCGCGGACGCGGGCGACCAGCAGTTCTCCGCCGGCGCCGAGATCGAGCATGACCTCGTCCGGCCGCGCGAACAGGGTCCGCAACAGGTCTCGCTTCCAGTCGCTGGTGATGCTCATGCCGTTCCGAAACCCGTTGCCGATCCGCGGACAGGATAGCGTTGCGGGCTGCGGTTGCGGGCGTCGTAGCGGTTGCCGGCATGCCCGACATGCTTTTTCCGCAATGCGCCATGGCCGTTATCATGACGGACGCGTTCAATGGACTTGAGGAGAAGAGCGGTGAGCACACGCAAGGATCGGCAGTACCAGGGCTTGAAACATCAAGAGTCGAAGCCGCAGGATTCGAGGCGTCAGGACTGGAAGCGGCGTTTCAGCGCATCTTTCGCCATCGCGATCGCAACGCTCGTCACGTATTCGACGGCCGCCAGCGCGCAGTCGGGCCTGCGCATGGATCAGATCTATACCCTGCAACCGCACAACAGTTACGAACACAGCGCGCAGCTGTCGAGCTGGCTCGCCGCGGGCTATCGCACGCTCGAACTCGACGTGCAGGACCAGGCGTCCTGGTGGACCGATCCGCGCGGGCCGTACGTGGCGCACGACGGCGGGCCGCAGAACAACAACTGCCGCGGCGGCGCGGACCGCCTGGCCGATTGCCTCGACGACATCGTCGCCTGGCAGGACGCCAATCCGGGCGAATTGCCGGTCGTGGTCTTCATCGACATGAAGACGCGCTTCGACAACGCGCTCGGCGCGTGGGATGCGGGCAGGATCAATACGCTCGACAACTTCGTCGGCGATTACCTGGGCAGCCGGCTCTACCGCTACAGCGATCTGCGCAACCACATCGCCGCTGCGCCCGGCGCCACGCCGCGCGAGAAGTTGAAGGCTGTGGGTTGGCCGACGGTCGATTCGCTGCGCGGCAGGATCATCGTCGGCTTCACCGGCGGCCGCATCGGCGCGGTGAATCAGGGCATGGACGGATTGCTCAACATCCGGGGCGCCAGCGCCAATGCGTTCATGTGTGCCGATGTCGACGCCTCCGATGCCGGCGAGATCTCGGGCACGGTCGACGGCATGTCCGTAGCGACCTCCGCCCAGGTGCTGTGCGCCAACGTGAAGGCGGGCGATCACTTCCAGCTCGTCGCCAACCGCAGCGCCGAGTACCGGCAGATGATGCATCTGTGGAGCGCCGCGGGCGATTTCTCCAGCCTCGGTTTCGAGGCCGTCTACATCGCGATGGCGCACGGCACGTCGGCGATCGGGCTGGACGTGACCAATCCGCTGTCGGACCCGAACGTGTTCGTGCCCGGTTGGACGTCGACCATTCCGCTGGTCGGCGTGCGTCGCGGTCTGCCCGGCTACTTCACGCTGCGGCCGAAGACCGCGAGCGGCGCGCGCTGCATCGGCACGCGCAACAACGGGTTTTCCAACGGGTCGCAGCTGGACCAGGAGTTCTGCACCGGCGGCGCCGACCAGCAGTTCGTCTACACCGCCGAGGGTCAGCTCCGGCCGCGCGGCAACAACAAGTACTGCATGGATATCTCCGGCGGTAGTGCGAGCAGCGGCAAGGCGATGCATCTGTGGGACTGCGACGGCGGCAGCTCGGAGAAGTGGATGCTCTCGCCCAGCGGACAGCTGCGCAGCATGACCAGCGGCAGGAGCTACTGCGCGGCGGTGCCCGGCGGCACCTTGAACACCGGGACGCAGCTGCGGACCGAAGTCTGTTCCGGCGCGCTGGCGCAGCAGTTCGAACTGCTGCCGGTCGCGGACTGGCCGCAGACGAATTTCTGACGCCCCATGGTCGCGCAGCCGGCGCCGGTTGCGCGGCTGCGGTCATCTTGCCGGTGATGCGGGCAATGCGGGCGATGGTGCAGTAGGCGTCTGCGTGCGATCGGCGCAGAGCATGCTGTCGGTGTCGCCGGTGCATGCGGCATCGGTGGACACCCCGCGCACCGCGACCCACGCCGCCAGCGCCAGGAACAAGGCTGCCGCCGCCATCCGTGCGGCCTTCAGCGGCAGTTTCGCCGCGAAGCGGCTGCCCAGCAGCACGACGGGCACGTTCGCCAGCAGCATGCCGATGGTGGTGCCCAGAACCACCGGCCACAGCAGCGACGACTTCGCCGCCAGCACCACGGTCGCGATCTGGGTCTTGTCGCCGATCTCGGCGATGAAGAACGCGATGGTGGTGGCGATGAATGCGCCGCGCGCGGGCAGGCGTTCGTCTTCATCCAGCTTGTCGGGCTTCAGCGTCCACAGGCCGATGACGGCGAAACTGGCTACCACTATCCAGCGCAGCACATCCGGGGTGAGATGGCTGGCCACCAGCGCGCCAAGCCAGCCGGCCAGCGCGTGGTTGAGCACGGTGGCGACGAAGATGCCGGCGATGATCGGCCACGGCCGGCGGAAGCGCGCGGCCAGCAGCAGGGCGAGCAACTGGGTCTTGTCGCCGATCTCGGCGATGGCGACCACCAGCGTGGAGACGCCCAGCGTCGAAAGCGCGTCGGGTGGCGTAAGCGAGGAAAGATCCATGGGAACTCCGGGGCCGGGCGTTGCGATGGACACGAAGACAGAAATCGCGCTGCCCGGCATGGCACGCGATCTCCGCCTTCGGTCTTGCCCGATGCCGATACAGTCGCTGTGTCGCGGCTGTCGTCATCCCCTGCGCCATGGCCTGCGGGCCAAGTGTGTTGACGCAGATACCGCTGCGGCCGAGAGCCGTGCGGCGGGCTACTCCCCGGAGGAAGGGCCAGCCATTGTATGCGGTCGGCGGACGCAGCGCGCGCGGGTACACTGATCCGATCCCCGCCACATCATCGGAATTCCCATGCACTACCGTCGTCTGGGCGCCACCGGCCTGCAGGTTTCCGCGCTGTCGTTCGGCGCCTGGCTCACCTTCGGCCAGCAGATCGGCCGCGGCGCCGCGCGCGATCTGGTCGCGGCCGCCTGGGACCACGGCATCAATTTCTTCGACAACGCCGAGGGCTACGCCAACGGCGAGGCCGAGCGGGTGATGGGCGACGTGATCGCCGACCTGCGCCTGCCGCGCGATGGGTTCGCGGTATCGAGCAAGGTCATGTTCGGTTCGGCGAAGGATCCGCTGCCGATGCAGAAAGGACTGTCGCGCAAACACGTGCGCGACGCCTGCGACGCTGCGCTGAAGCGTCTGCGCGTGGAATACCTCGACCTCTACTTCTGCCATCGCCCCGACCCCGACACGCCGATCGAGGAAACCGTGTGGGCGATGGACGGGCTGATCCGTCAGGGCAAGGTGCTGTACTGGGGCACTTCGGAATGGTCGGCCGCGCAGATCCGCGAAGCCGCGAAGATCGCGAAACATCACGGCCTGCAGGGACCGTCGATGGAGCAGCCGCAGTACAACCTGCTGCACCGGCAGCGGGTCGAGCTGGAATACGCACCGCTGTACGCCGAACTGGGCCTGGGTACCACCATCTGGTCGCCGCTGTCGTCCGGGCTGCTGACCGGCAAATACAACGCTGGCGTGGCCGACGACACCCGCCTGGGCCAGGAAGGCCAGACCTGGCTGCAGGGCATGGTGCTGGGCGACACCCAGAACCGCCGACTGGAGCGTGCCCGCAAATTCACCGCACTGGCCGCCGAACTGGGCCTCGCCCCGGCGCCGCTGGCCATCGCGTGGTGCCTGCGCAACCCGCATGTGTCGACGGTGATCCTCGGCGCCAGCCGGGTCGAGCAGCTGCTGCAGAACCTCGAAGCACTGGCGCTCGCGGGGACCGTCGAGGACGCGATCTGGGCGCGCCTGGAAGCCCTGACCGCCTGAGATGGTGCGGGCTTGACGCGCGAATGATAATCGTTATCATTTGAACGTCTTCCTTGTGGGATGTCCTTCGATGGCCACGTCACTGACCACGCCGCTGCTTGAGCGACAGATCCATCCGTCTGCGCCGCAGTCGACGCCGGAGCCGCTGCCCGGCGACGCCGCGATGCCCGTGTTCGACAGCGTCGGCCTGCTGCAGGGCGGGCGCGAAATCATGATCCGCCACGGCAGCGAGTGTTACCGGCTGCGCCACACCCGCAACGACAAATTGATCCTGACCAAATAAATCCTGTCGGCGGATCGCGCCCACGGCCTCGTCGCCGTACCGCGACGCCGCCTTCTTCCTCCCAGGCACGCAAGCCCTCCGGTCCGCCGGACGCCAGCCGCCTTGTGTTCTACGACACGAGCCCGCCATGCGTCCGAATGCGTTGTCCCTGTCCCTCGCGCTTTGCCTTGCCCTGCCCGCCGCTGCGTCGTTCGCGCAGACCTCCGCTGCGGAACCCGTCGCGCCCGACGGCGCCACGCCCACCGACACCGGCGGCGACATCGTCCATGAACTCGACCGCGAAGTCGTCGTCGCCACGCGCGCGGCGCGCGCGCTGGCCGATGTGCCGAATACCGTCGATGTGATCGACCGCAAGACCATGGACGAACGTCTGGTGCGCGACCTCAAGGATCTGTTCCGCTACGAGCCCGGCATCTCGGTGCCGTCGAGCTTCGGACGATTCGGCATCGGCGACATCCGCATCCGCGGGCTCGGCGGCAACCGCGTGCTGATCCAGACCGACGGCATCCCGGTATCGGACGCGTTCTCGATCGGCAGCTTCTCCAACGCCAACCGCAACTTCGTCGACCTCGACACTCTCAAGCAGGTCGAGGTGCTGCGTGGGCCGGGCAGCTCGCTGTACGGCTCCGATGCCCTCGGCGGCGTGGTCTCGTTCCAGACCAGGGATCCCGAGGATTACCTCGGCGGTGGCAAGCGCAGCCACGTCGGTATCAAGTTCGGCTACGAATCAGACTGGAACGGCCTGTTCGGCGGCGCCACCGTCGCCGTCGGCGGCGATCGCTGGTCGGGCATGGTGGCGGTCGGCCATCGCCAAGGCCTCGAACAGGACAACCAAGGCGACCGCGCCGTCGACGGCGCGCAGCGCACCGAGCCCAATCCGCAGGAACGCGACGGCCGCAGCCTGCTGGCGAAACTGGTGTTCGCTCCCAGCGACACCCAGCGTTGGCGCCTCACCTTGGAAGGTAATGAAGATTCCAGCGAAAGCGACGTACGCAGCAGCCGCGGCTTCTCGGCGCTGACCAACGCCACCGTCAGCGCGCAGTACGGCAACGACCACCAGACGCGTGCGCGTGTCGCGCTGGCGCACGAGATGGACGCGCTGAATGCCGGCTTCGCCGACAGCCTGCACTGGACCGTCTATCGCCAGGACAGCGAAACCACGCAGCGCACCGACGAATTCCGCACCGTCGCCAGCGGCGCGCGTCAGCGCCGCCAGCGCGAGTTCAATTTCGAGCAGCGGCTCATGGGCGTGGAAGCGGTGTCGAGCAAGCAACTGCAGTTCGGATCCACCGAGCATGCGCTGACCTACGGCTTCGAGTTCGCCCGCACCGAGACCCGCCAGAAGCGCGATGGCCGGGCCACCAACCTGATTACCGGCGTCAGCACGTCGGTGATTTCGCCGGACAACTTCCCGGTGCGCGATTTCCCGAACAGCCGCAGCACCACCGCGTCGCTGTTCGTGCAGGACGAAATCGGCTTCGGCGATGGCGTGGGGGGCGAAGGAACGTTCCGACTGGTGCCGGCGCTGCGCATCGATCGATACGCGCTGCGTCCGACCATCGACAGCATCTTCGCCGCGGACAATCCCGGCGTGGCCGCGGTGGATCTGGACGAAACCAGCATCGCGCCGAAGCTGGGCGCGGTGTGGAAATTCGCACCGGACTGGTCGTTGTTCGCCGGGTATGCGCGCGGCTTCCGCGCGCCGCCCTACGCCGACGTCAATATCGGTTTCACCAACCTCGCATTCGGCTACACCGCCATCGCCAATCCGGATCTCAAGCCGGAGACCAGCGACGGCTTCGAGGCCGGCGTGCGCTACGGCGGCGATACGTTCTGGTTCGGTCTGTCGCTGTACGACAACCGTTATCGCGATTTCATCGAATCGCTGAGTTTCGTCGGCGTCGACGACCAGGGTCTGCAGGTGTTCCAGTCGCGCAATGTCGCCGACGCGCGCATCCGCGGTGCGGAACTGAAGGGCGGTGTGGACTTCGGCAGCTTCAGCAACGCGCTGGCCGGCTGGTCGCTGCGCGGCGCGGCGGCCTACGCCCGTGGCGAGGATCGCAACGACGATGTGCCGCTCGATTCGGTGGATCCGCTGCGCGGCAGCGTGGGACTGGCCTACGACCGCGAACATTGGGGCGCGGAACTGGCCGGTACTTTCGCCGATCGCAAGGACCGGGTTTCGAGCAGCACGCTGTACCGGCCCCAGGGTTATGCAGTGTTCGATCTGCTCGCGCACTGGCGTTTCCCCGACACCGGCGTGCGCCTGAACGTGGGCATGTTCAATCTCGCCGACAGGACATACACCGATTGGGCGGACGTGCCGGGCGTGTCGTCGTCCAGCCGGACGCTGGACCGTTACACCCGTGCGGGCCGGTCGTTCGCGGCCAGCGTTTCCGTCGACTGGTGAGTCATGGCGCTGGACCGGCCCATCGCGGAAAACGGCAGAGTGAAAACCAACCGGCGCGATCGGGCGGCGTTGCCGTCCGCCGCCGAACTGGCGTCGCTGGGCACGGTGTTGTGCGTCTACCGCAGCCGCTACGGCGGTGAACTCGGCGGTTGGGCGCAGGCCGTCAGCGCCGAATCCTGGGGCGGGATCGACAGCGACGGCTGGCACGAATGTCTGCAGTTCCGCGACCGCAATGGTCATTGCTGCTGGCGGCTGTATCTGCTGCCCGACAGCGATTTCTTCGCCTGGGAACAATTGACGGCGCGATTGCCGAGCGCCGAAGCGATGCCTTCGCCCGGCGATGGCATCGCCACGCGCCTGTGGCGACGGATGGCGTCGCGGGTCGGCGGCGAGCGCTGGCTGGCCAGCGTGCTGAGGCTGCACACGATGCCGCAACCGTCGCTGCCGGCATCGATGCCGGTCCTCGCCGCGAGTCTGGCGCCGGTGTCGGAGTTCGGCGCCGATGTGGTGCGCCGCATCGCCAGGATCGAAGGTATCGACAGCGGCGGGCAGCTCGACGACTGCTGCTGCCGCCAGTACGCGGTGATTGAGCCGCCGCAGGTCGCTGGCGGTGGCGATGCGATACGCCACGAAAGCACGCGAAATACGATGCCCGCAAGCGGCATGCATCACGACGCATTTCCATTGATCCGCTTACACACGAGGACTTCCGAATGAACACCAGGACTCCGCAGCGCTGGCCAGGCCTGCTGCTCGTATGGCTGCCCGTCGGCGTTTTCGCCCAGACGGCGACGACCGACCCCGACCGCGATCGCGCTTCGATCCTGGCGATGCAGGGCGAATACGCCGTCGATTTCGCCTTCGACGAAACCGTGCTGCTGCAGCCCGGTTATGAGCGCGCGTCCGCACAGCGCAGCGGCGCGGACGAAGTGGTGATCGTGGTCGAGGACACGCCCACGCGCGTGGTGCTGCAGCACATTCTGGTGGACGCCAAGAGCGGACATGTCACCAAACACTGGCGCCAGGACTGGGTGTACGAAGCTGCGCAGCGCTTCGAATTCAGCGCCGACCAGACCTGGACGGTGCGCGCGATCCCGGCCGACGACACCCGCGGCGCGTGGACGCAGTGCGTGTATGAAGTCAGCGACGCGCCGCGTTACTGCGGCACCGGGCGCTGGACCTACGCCGGCGGCATCGCCACGTGGACCAGCGGCGACAGCTGGCGCCCGCTGCCGCGCCGCGAGTACACCAAACGCAGCGATTACAACGCGGTCGATGCTATCAATCGTCACACCATCACGCCTGCAGGCTGGACGCACGAGCAGTTCAACACCAAGGTGCGGCGTGGGCCTGGCGGCGCGCGGATGGAACTCGCGCGCGAGTTCGGCTTCAACGACTACCGCAAGACCACCGGCACCGATTTCGGTCCCGCATATCGCTATTGGAAAGCGACTGCCGGTTATTGGGCCAAGGTGCGGACGCGCTGGGACGGCCATCTCGGCCGTCCGCCGGGTCTGCATCTGAAAACGAAGATCGACGGCATGGCGATGATCATTCCGCTGTTCGCCCAGGCCGGCGAGATCGAAGCCGGCAAGACTGTCGCCGATGCCGATATCGACAGGGTGTTCGCCGAATGGACGGCGCCGGCTGCAGCGGCGAAGGCCGAGGACGCGACTGCGGGACGTTGAGCAGGCTGTCCGTCCGAAGCGTATGCGATTCCGCGGGCATCGACTGTCGTCGCCGATGCGCTCTTAAGGTAGACGAATTCCCTAAAGCGAAAAGCAAATCCCCCGTAGCCCCCTTTTTCAAAGGGGGCGAAGCGTGCAATCCCCTTACCCCTCTTTTTCAAAAGGGGCGAAGCGTGCAATCCCCCCTTTGAAAAAGGGGGGCAGGGGGGATTTGCTCTTGCCGTTGATCTTTCACACCGACCTGTCGGCAGACTTCAATCCACGCGCGGCGCAGGCGGCGTAACCGGTGGAGCGGGCGCCGCAGGCGGTGCCGGCGGCATCGGTACCGCGCCGTTGCCGTCGTCTTCCCAGGTCTGCACCTGTCCGTCCTTGTCGACCATCACGACCCTGCGATGCGTCAGCTTCGCGGCGCCGGGCGCATCAGGCGCGGCGCCGGCCTTGGGCGGATGCGGCGGCGCCGGCGGCATGTGCGGCATCGGCGGGAACGACATCGCTTTCGGCACCTTGAGCTGGATACTGGCGGAGACCCGGTCGCGCAGATATTGCACCGCGACCGTGCTATCCGCCGGCTTGTCGCGCAGTGCGTCCATCACCGCGCGAGGCGTGTCCACCGTCTTGCCGTCGATGTGGCGGATCACGTCGCCGGCCTGCAACTGCCCCAGCGCCGGGCCGGTGCTCAGCACCAGTACGCCCGTGTCGGTGCCGAAATAGCGGCCCAACTGCGCGTCGACCGACGCCAGATTCAATCCGTTCCAGCGGAAGGCTTCGGCCAGCCGGTCCTGGCCCATCTCGCATTTCTCGCCGGGCTTGCAGTCGAAGCGGAACACGCTGGCGCTGCGGATCGCATCCGTGTCGCCGAAGGCCGGCAACGGACGTCCGATCCGCGCTTCCGCCCGCTTGCGACATTCCGCATCCCCGTCCTTGCACTCGATCCGGATCACCCGCCGCTCGCCGGGCCGCTGGCTGGCGTCGTCGTCGCGGAAGACATGGATCTGCGGCGCGGTGCCCATCGCAAGCTGTTGCCCATCGACCAGCCTTTCGACATCGACGCTGTCGGCCCGTATTTCGGTGCGGCCGTCGATCCGGCGTACGATCACGTCGCCGCCCGGGCGCATCATCGTGCGGTCGTCGAGGAACACCATGATCCGCTCATCCAGCTTCGGGGTGACGCTGACGGTGCTTTCGCGGCCGTCGCGGGCGTAGGTGAGTTTCACCGCGGTCTTGTCGTCGATTTCCTGCAACTGCAGACGCGCATTGTCGACCCGCGCCTCCGGCGTGTCTCCGGCGATGGGCTTGCCGGCGATGCGCAGCAGGCGGTCGCCGCTCCTGATGCCCGCGCCCGCCGCTGCGCCATCGGGCGTGATCCCGGCGATGCGCACGCCGCCGGCGGGATCGGGCGCGAACAGTACGCCGACCACCGGCTTGCGCCCAAGCCGCTCGAGGATGACTTCACAGCCGCCGCGCTCGGGATTGTCGGCGCAGAAGCGCATCCAGCCCGGGACGTATTTCGGGTCGACGGGACGCTTGTCGCGCGGAACCAGCCCCATGTGCCGGTCGACCGCCTGCTGGACGGCGGGGGCCGACTCGTCGGGGGCGGCCGCATGCGCGCTGGATGCAATCAGCGCGAGAAACACAGCGCCGGAGAGAAACGATCGGTACGGGATTCGCATGGCGAGCCTCATCGTGATGGTGTGGGATGGGAACGGCGGAATGAAATGAAGGAACCGATAAAACGAAGGCGGAAGGCCGCCGGGCCGATCGCCGTTGCCCGGAAGACGCCGCTTGATCGACGTTGCTCAATCGACGCGCACCAGCGCGCCTTCGTAGCTGCGGCCCTGCGCCGACAGCACGCGCTGCTGGGTTTCGAAATCGGTGGCGTGGCGCAGGGTGTCGACGCGCGCCTGCCACAGCGCCTGCTGCTGGGGTGCTTCCAGGCCCGGCTGTGCAAGCTGGGCATCGATCGTCGCCAGCTCCGCATCCAGCGCACCGGCCAGCGCGGCGGCGGGTCCGCTTTCGACGCGGGTGTCGCGGGTCAGCGCCAGCAGGGCTTCCAGTTGCGTGGACGCGGCGTACAGCGATTCGAGCGTGGGGCCGGACGCGTCTTCCGGAGCGATCGCTGCGGATTCCGCAGGGGATGTCCCGCTCACCGCTTCGGCGCCGGTCATGGTCGCGGCGAGCCTGCGCTCGCGGCGAGCATCGCGCCGGCCGCTGCGCGTCGTCTCCGCTGCCGATGACGTTGGCGACTGCGTGGTCGTAGTCGAGGAAAGCGCTACGGGTGTTGCGGCAGGCGTTTCGACGACGGAGCGGACATGAGCGGCGTTCGACGGATCCATGCGCGGGGCGACGGCAGCCATCGTCGTGGCGTTGTCGCTGTCGGCATCGCGCAGCGTCCAGGCCAAAGGCAGCGCGGCCAGCGCGCACAAGCCGGCGGCCAGCGCCAGCCAGTGACGATGCTTGCGTTCGGGATGCCCAGGCGCATCGAGTCGAGCGGCGACCTGCGGCCATCGCGACGCGGGTGGAGATTCCAGCGGCAGCGCGGCGAATGCATCGCTCCAGCCGGAGGGCGTCGGGTTGCGGGATGCGTCAGCCATGGGCGGCCTCGCGTAAAGATGGAAGTGAAGGAACAGCGGTCGTGGGTTCGAGCAGTTCGCGCAGCCGGCGACCGCCGCGCGCAAGCTGGGACTTGGAGAAACTCGCGGTGCGCTGCATGAGCGCGGCGATCTCGTCGTGGGTATAGCCTTCGGCGTGATACAGCCACAGCACGGTGCGGGTGTTGGCGGGCAGCGCCTCCAGCGCGCGCTGCAGCCGCGCGGCATCGGCGGCGGCGGGCGGCGGCGGTGTGTGTTCGTCGATCGCGTCGACGTCGTCGAGGTGATCGCCATCTTCGCCGGGACGCCGCCGACGGCGCAGCGTCATCAGCGCCTCGTTCACCGCGATCTGACGCAGCCATCCCCAGAACGGACTGTGTGCGCCTTCCGCAGTGCCGCGGCCGCGAAACTCGCCGATCCGGTCGATGACCTTGAGCATGGTGTCCTGCAGCACGTCCGCCGCCTGCTCGCGCTCCCCGCAGATCCGCAGCGCCAGCGTGAACACCGGGCGCTCGAACCAGCGGTAGACCTGCTCGAACGCCGCGGGTTCGCCCTGGCGCATGCGTGCGAGCAGCGCGTCCGGGACGTCGATGGCGAAACTGGAAGGTCTGGGGGTCATCTCATCGTCTGGATGCGCAGGCGGGCGAAACCGTCGCAGCCGGCCGCCTTCCGGCAGTGCATCGCTATCCTGAGGTACGCCCGCACCCGGCGGCCGGGCCTATACTGATCCCATTCCAGCAGGGGAGGGTTGCAGATGGGTCCGTTCATCGGTTTCGTGCTCGTCGTCGTTGGCGTCATCGTCTTCTTCAAGGCCGTGCGGATGGTGCCGCAGGGCTACGAATGGACGGTCGAGCGCTTCGGAAAATACGTCCGTACCCTCTCGCCGGGCCTGCATTTCCTAGTGCCGATCTTTTACGGCGTGGGCCGCAAGATCAACATGATGGAGCAGGTGATGGACGTGCCCAGTCAGGACGTGATCACCAAGGATAACGCCGTGGTCAAAGTGGACGGCGTGGTCTATTTCCAGGTGCTGGACGCCGCCAAGGCCGCCTATGAGGTCGCCCAGCTCGAACTGGCCATCCTCAATCTGGTGATGACCAACATCCGTACCGCGATCGGCTCGATGGATCTCGACGAATCGCTGTCCAAGCGCGACGAGATCAACGCCAAGGTGCTGACCGCGGTGGATCACGCGACCCATCCGTGGGGCCTGAAGGTCAACCGCATCGAGCTGAAGGACATCCAGCCGCCGCGCGACCTCATCGCCTCGATGCAGCAGCAGAAAATGGCCGAGCAGAACAAGCGCGCCGCGGTGCTGGAAGCCGAGGGCGTGCGCCAGTCCGCGATCCTGCGCGCCGAAGGCGAAAAGCAGGCCGCGGTGCTGGAAGCCGAAGGCAAGCGCGAAGCCTCGTTCCGCGAAGCCGAAGCCCGCGAGCGTCTGGCCGAGGCCGAAGCCAAGGCGACGCAGATGGTGTCCGACGCCATCGCCGCCGGCAACGTCAACGCCATCAACTACTTCATCGCGCAGAAGTACATCGAGGCGTTCAAGGCATTGGCCGAGGCGCCGAACCAGAAGTTCATCATGCTGCCGATGGAGTCCGCGGGCATCCTCGGTTCGCTCGCCGGCATCACCGAGCTGGCCAAGGAAGCGCTGAGCCACCAGCAGGCCGGCAAGCCGCCGGCGATCACTCGCAGCGGAGGCTGACCCATGCCGTTCGAGATGCGCTGGGATGTGTTCGCCTGGGCGGTGTTCGCGCTGGTCCTGTTCGCGCTGGAAGTGATGGCGCCGGGCGCGTTCATGCTGTGGCTGGCGTTCGCCGCCAGCGCGGTCTTGGTGGTCGTGTGGGCAGTGCCCGGGCTGTCGTTCCTGTTGCAGGCGGTGCTGTTCGTCGTGCTGGGTGTCGTGTCGATCCTGATCTACCGCAAGTGGTTCCGGGGCAACGACGATGCGCCCACCGACCAGCCGACGTTGAACCGGCGTACCGACCAGTTGCTGGGACGGGTGGTGGTGCTGCAATCGGCGATCGAACGCGGCAGCGGCCGGGTGCAGATCGCCGACGCCTACTGGACCGTGAGCGGTGACGATCTGCCTGCCGGCACCAGCGTGCGCATCGTCGGCGCCGACGGCATGGTCCTGAAAGTGGAGGCGGTGGCTTGATCGCTCTGCGGAAATCCGCCAGGACCATGCAGATCAGGAGCATGCAGATGCCGTCCCCTAGATCCAGGCGCGGACTTGGCAGCGTCATCGCGGTTGCCGCATTCGCACTGGCCTTCGGCGCAACCGCGGCCGAAGGCAGTTTGGTCGGCGAAACGATCCCGCCTTATCCCGCCGGGCTCGATGAACTGCAGGGCATCTGCATCGCCGGAGGCCCGTCGCTGGATCGCATCTGCGACTACGGGCTGCAGGTGATCGGCAGACCATCTGCTGATCCGGACCGTGCCGCGACGCCGATCCAACTGCTGGCGTCGCGCAACGTCGAACCCGAGGCCTCGCAAGCGCGGTGGCGGGTGACCGATGCGGTTGCAGTGCCCAAGCCGCGAAAAGGTTACGAGCTACAACTCGGAAGTTGCAGGTTTGATCGTATCGATGGCGCGCCCATCGTCGCCTTCGTCCGGCACGGCCACCGCGAGTATTCGCGCGATGTGCTCTGGGCGCGACAGATGGATATCGCCAGCGGCAAATTGCAGCCGGTCGCGATCAAACGGGTCGACTGTCTCAATGAGGGGCTCGGCGTCTAGCATCACCGGCGCACCATGCGCCGGCGTGCGGTGAAAAAACGTCATGAGCGCGGCCGCGCACACGCTGCCGCGCTCTGGGATAATGCCGGCTTTTCCGAAACGGCTCGGCACATGACGCAGAAAACCATCCTCAACGACGCCCACCGCGCGCTCGGCGCCAAGATGGTCGATTTCGGCGGCTGGGACATGCCGATCAGCTACGGTTCGCAGATCGACGAACACCATCAGGTGCGTCGCGACGCGGGCATGTTCGACGTCTCGCACATGACCGTGGTCGACCTGCGCGGCGCCAACGTCCGTCCGTTCCTGCGCCATCTCGTCGCCAACTCGGTCGACAAACTGCAGAAGTCCGGCAAGGCGCTCTACACCTGCATGCTCAACCCGCAGGGCGGCGTGATCGACGATCTGATCGTCTATTTCCTCGCCGAGGATTTCTTCCGCCTTGTGGTCAACGCCGCCACCCGGGAGAAGGATCTCGCGTGGATCGGCCACCAGGCCGCCGCATTCGACGTCAGCGTCGCCGAGCGCCCGGAGCTGGCGATGATCGCGGTGCAGGGCCCGAACGCCCGTGACCGCGTCATCGGCCTGCTTTCCGCCGACACCGCGCCGGCCGCCGGAAAGATCGGCAAGTTCGTCGCCACCGAAGCGGTGACGAAGGACGGCACGCCGCTGTTCGTCGCCCGCACCGGCTACACCGGCGAAGACGGGTTCGAGATCGTCGTCCCGCAGGACCGCGCGGTCGCGCTGTGGGAGGCGCTGCGCGCCGCCGGCGTGAAGCCGGCCGGACTCGGCGCGCGCGACACGTTGCGCCTGGAAGCTGGCATGAATCTTTACGGCCAGGACATGGACGACACCGTCAGCCCGTACGAAGCGGCGCTGGCGTGGACCGTCGCGCTGGACGCCGATGCCGATGGCCAGCCGCGCGACTTCATCGGCCGCGCCGCACTGGAAGCGCAGAAGGCCGCCGGTGCGCCGCGACAGATGGTCGGACTGGTGATGGACGAGAAAGGCGTGCTGCGTCACGGCCAGACCGTGCTGACCGCCGCAGGCGGCGGCGAGATCCTCTCCGGCACGTTCTCGCCGACGCTCGGCAAAGCGATCGCCTTCGCGCGCGTGCCGGCCGGCGAGCTCGGGGAAGTGCGCGTCGATATCCGCGGCAAGCTTCTGTCCGTGCGCGTCGTCAGGTTTCCGTTCGTGCGCGATGGTGCGAGCCTGCTGCCCGAAAGGTTGGCTTGAATGCATGAAACCCGTCGGCTGCCGGGCAGCGTTAGCCGCGCGCGCGGCCTTGACGACGGCTTCAAATCGAGATTTGTCGCGTGCGGGTATTTGATCCGCGCCGTCCCGCTTCTACACTAGCCCTACATTCCCCCATTCCACCGCCACCACACCCCTGCGGAGCCCAAGATGAGCGAGATTCCCGGCGACCTGAAATTCATGAAGTCCCACGAGTGGGCCCGCGTCGAAGGCGACGGCAAGGTCACCGTGGGGATCTCCGATCACGCCCAGGGCCTGCTCGGCGATCTCGTCTATGTCGACCTGCCCGAAGTCGGCGACCGCGTCGAAGCCGGCAATGCCTGCGCCGTCGTCGAGTCGGTGAAAGCCGCTTCCGACGTGTACGCGCCCATCAGCGGCGCCATCGTCGCGGTCAACACCGCGTTGGCCGACAAGCCGGAGACCATCAACGAGGATGCCTACGGCGAAGGTTGGCTGTTCGTGGTCGAGGTCGACGATGCCGACCAGCTCAACGATCTGCTCGCCCCGGACGATTACGCCGAGCTGCTGGAAGACGACGACCACTGATTTCTGTCGCTGCGTCCGCCGTGCCCGCGTCATCGGGGCACGCGATCCGCGACCGCCGAAGCCGTCCTCGGGAACATGGACGGCTTTTTCTTTGTCGGCGCGGAGCAGACGTCGTCGTGCTCAGCCGTTCGGATTCGCGGTTCGACGCATCGCCGAGCGAACGACGCAAGCGGATCGCCGCCTGTTTCGATGCGTCGGAATGCGTCCGCGCGGATGCCATCGACACTGTTTCGGCGCGCGCGCGATGCGTCGCGGATGGCGCTTATCGCCTTTTCGAGTTCGCGCAAATCCGCGCAATCCGGCTTGTGCAGCGCGAAAAAAAGCTTGCCCGGAAAATCTCCGAAGCGATCCGTTTATCCTTCGGTCGCTGCCGCCGCCGCGTCGCTTCATGCGCCGCTCGCGGTTGACTTCAATTCCTTCGCGCACAATGGCTCGCAGATAAAACCACTTTAAAAACGATGTTTCTTTTCTGGCGTGCGCATGCGGACCGCGATCGTGCGCGCCCACGATGCAAACGAGTGCGGTGCATTTCTCTTCCGCTACAGAGCGCATTCGAGGGGCGGCGCTCGCTTTTTTTTCGCGAGGGGTGTTGACAGTTGAAAAAAGCGTGATTAGGTTTCGCCCCAAGTGTCGTCATAGCAGAAGCGAGTGAGTCCGTCCAAGACGAAAAAGCGAAGCACAAACCGATCTTCCGCCCGGACTCGCGTTCCGGTGGAAGCAGGCTTCGTCTCCGCTGCTGAAAATCGAGTCGTCATCGAGCCGGCAGGCTCGCATCGTTCAACCCGTGGCCGTACCGGTCCCGGGTTTTCTATTGTCCGGCGCAGGAGCGCCAAGGCAGCGGATCGGGCGATGGCGCTCGCGGACGTTTCCACAATCCGGGCATCGCAGATGCGATTCCGGCACAAATCCGTACCGGCTTGCCTAGTGCGCCGGCGGTGGGTGGCGGGTCCGACTCCCGCGATCCTGTTGCTGTATGGGCCGTAACACCAATAGTTAGTCCACTGACGAGGAGAGCCATCCCATGGCTGTTAAAAAAGCTGCGAAAAAAACCGCCAAAAAGGCGACCAAGAAAACCGTGAAGAAGGCCGCCAAGAAGGCCGTCCGCAAGACCGCGAAGAAAGCCGCCAAGAAGGTCGTCAAGAAAGCCGCTGCCAAGAAGGTCGCTGCTAAGAAGACCGTCAAGAAGACAGCGAAAAAGACTGCCAAGAAGATTGCAAAGAAGACTGCGAAGAAGGCCGCCGCCAAGAAGAGCGTGAAAAAAGCAGCGAAGAAGGTTGCCAAGAAAACCGCCAAGAAATCGGCCAAAAAGGTTACAAAAAAAAAGGCTAAAAAATCTGTAGCGCGCGGTAAAAAGGCTGCGCCGGCCGCTGTGCCGGCAGCACCCGCACCGATGATGTAAGCAACGCCCTGATTAGCGGTACCCGAAACTCCTTCTCCGCGAGCCCAGGCGGGGAGGGAGTTTTTTTATGTGCTGAACTCAGGTGCGGCAGGTCGGTCCGGGCCTGGTTGCTCCAATATCCACGTCAGCAAGGTCTCTCGAAAAAGACGATAGGCCCTTCTGAAGCAACGGTTTGTTGCTCCGAGCTTCCAGTCAACTACCCGACTGCCATTGCCCCTCGGTTCATTCACCCACAAAAGATGCTGGAATCGCGTTGCAGGCTCAATTTAGCGATTTCGGCCGAATTCTGCTTATTGATCCGGCCAGGTGAAGTTTGACCTATTTCAAGCTGGGCGGCCTCAATCTCCACGTGCAACACGTCTGCCAGAAGCAGGTGAATTGCACCGATGAGAAGCTATCGAGAATTGAGTGTTGACGAACGTATTGCGATCCAGCTACGGCATGGCCAAGGTTAGAGCCCGCGATCTATCGCCGGCACCATCAACCGCTCAGTGAGCACGGTCAGCCGCGAGCTAAGGCGTGTGAGCGACAACGCCCATGGCTACCGAACCTAGGCGGCCCAGCAGCACCACGCTACAGCGTGTCGACACAAACCGCGCGTGGCCAGAAAGCTGGCTCATCCGGCGCGGAGGGCCATCGTGGATCGCTGTCTAGGCGTGGCCTGGTTGCCTCAGCAAATTGCCTACACACTTCGTCACCTTTGCCCCAACGATCCCGGCATTCACGTGTCCCACGAGACGATCTACAAAGCGATCTACCTGATACCACGCGACGAATTGCGGCGAACGTTGGTGGCCTGCCTGCGACAAGGCCGAAGCACCCGCAAACCGCGCACGCGTGGCGAAGATCGGCGCGGCAAGATTCCAGACATGCAGAGCATCCATATCCGACCGCCGGACGTGGAAGGGCGATTGATTCCAGGACACTGGGAAGGTCATCTGATCAAAGGTGCCGGCAATCGTTTCTCGGTGGGGACCCCGGTGGAACGCACGACAGGCTTTGTCGTGCTGGCCAAGATGAGCAGCGGTCCGTGCCGCGGATACCTTGGAGAGTTTCAGCCAAGCGCTGGAGCGCATCCCCGCATTCCTGCGCTATGACCAAGGCCGCGAGATGAGATCTCACACGGCGCTGACCTTGCGTGCCGGGGTGGAAGTTTTCTTTGCCGATCCGCGTAGTCCATGGCAACGGGGCAGCAACGGGAACACCAATGGGCTGCTGCAGCAGTATCTGCCCGAAGGGACGAATCTGGCCGACTATAGCCAAGACCAGCTCAACGCGATTGCAATGAGCCTCAACACCCGCCCACGCAAGCGTTACGGCTGGCGCACATCCTTGGAGCTTTACGTCGCACGGATCGATCTGGATCAAACCCCAAACGGAATCATGCAGTAATTAACCGTGTTGCACCTCGGGATTTAAACCGCCCGCACTAAACTTTGTTTCAAGAGTTCGCGCGAAAGCGGCGAGCGCTGTATCCCCTTCACCGCATGATTGTGAGATCAATACGGCTTTGCGTCCGATACCGAGGCTTCGACGCCGCTGTTCGTGGATGCGGCATCCGGTAGCTTGGGCAGACCTTGAGCGTACAGGCCTTCGTCCAGCGTTTCGGCTTCACCTTCGAGCCAGCGCTGCGGGGTGGCGCCGATGGCGCGATCCAGGATGGTCGGCAGCAGGCCCGACGGCGCGCTGCTATTGGCGTTCCAGAGGATGGCGACGCCGAGGTCGCGTTCAGGCATCAGCGCGATCACGCCGCGATAGCCCTGCACCGCACCGCCGTGGAACACCACGCGGTGGCCGGCGTAATCGTAGACGCGCCAGCCGAGACCATAGCCGGCGGAGTTCAGCCGATCGCGCCGCCACTGCGAGCCGCGCGTCTCGCTGGGGGTATCGATCAGCGGCGCATGCAGGGTCGCGAGCAGCGAGCCCGACAGCACGTCGGGCCGGTAGCCGTTCTGCGCGAGCAGCCACTGCGCCATGTCGCTGATGCTGGCGTTCACGCCAGCGGCGGGCGCAACGCGATAGTAGGTCGGCTTTGGAGTGACTGCGGACCAGCCCCGTCCGGCGCGGATGTGCGGCTTGGCCCAGCGCGGGCTGGCGAGAATGCCTTCCAGGCCGTAGCTGGCATCCTGCATGCCCAGCGGTTTGAACAGGCGGCGCGCGACCCACTGGTCGAACGCTTCGCCGCTGGCGCCTTGCACGACGTCGCCGATCAGGCTGTAGGCGATGTTCTGATAGGCGTAGCACTCGCCCGGCGCGCACTTCATCGGCGTGTAGGCGAGTTTCTGTACCAGCGAGGCGTATTCGGCGTTGCGCTCGAGATCGCGATCGAAGGCGTTGTGGCCGACGCCGACGCGGTGGCTCAACACCTCTGCCACGGTCAATTGCAGCGCCGCGCGCGGATCGGAGAGCTGCAGCGTCGGGTAGTAATCGACGACGGGGCTGTCCCAGCGCAGTTTGCCATCGGCCACAAGCATGCCCGCTGCGGTCGCTGCGAAGGATTTGGACAGCGACGCCAGCCGGAACACGGTATGCGCGTCGACGGTTTCCGGCTGATGGACATCGGTGATGCCGTAGCCGCGCGCGCTCAGCACGCGGCCGCCCTGCACGATCGCCATCGCCAGCCCTGGAACTTTCTGGCCGGCGACGAGATTGTTCGCGAGCGTTTCGAATTCGGTCACGTTGAAGCCTGCCGCCAGCGGCGCAATGCGCAGGCCGGCGCCGGGATAGACCCGCGTCATCGTCGCCTTGGACGAATACACGCCGAATGCCGATGCCCGCGCTTCGGGCGTGCTGCTGTCCCAACGCAGGGTGCTTTGCGCCGATAGCCCAGTCGCGAGCGGCAACAGCATCGCCACGATGCCGGTGCGCCAGGCCAGTGCGACGGGACGCGCGCGTCCCTGGTGCGATTGCTTGCGGCGCGTGTTCTTGTCTTTCATCGCGAGCCCCCCCTGCGTATGCTTCGCGTGCAGGTCAGTGTCGGAAGTATCACGTCCTGAATCGCGCTGTCCGCCTTGATCTCGGGCGGCCACCGCTTCCGGTCTTGTCGGGCCGATCATAGCGCCTGTTCCGCCATTTGCATGAACAAGGGGAGATTCGATGGTTATTTTGTTGATCCTGCTCGCAATTCTCGTGGTCGGCGTGCTCTGGGGCGTCGGCGTCTACAACGGCCTGATCACCTCCCGCAATGGCTACAAGAATGCGTTCGCCCAGATCGATGTCCAGTTGCAGCGGCGTTTCGACCTCATTCCCAACCTCGTCGAGACCGCCAAGGGCTACCTCAAACATGAGCGCGAGACCCTCGACGCGGTGATCTCGGCGCGCAGCGCGGCGCAGTCGGGCCTGGCCGCGGCCAAGGCCAATCCGGGCGATCCCGAGGCCATGGCGACCCTGGCGGCCGCGCAGGGCCAGCTGAATGCGGGTCTGGGCCGTCTGCTCGCGATCGCGGAGGCGTATCCGGACCTGAAGGCCAACCAGAACATGATGCAGCTCACCGAAGAGCTGACCAGCACCGAGAACAAGGTCGCGTTCGCGCGGCAGGCCTTCAACGATGCGGTGATGGCGTTCAACAACAAGCGCGAAGTATTCCCGTCGACCGTGATCGCCGGCATGTTCGACTTCCCGGCCGCCACCCAGCTCGCGATTCCCGCCGACAGGCCGGAGATGCGCGACGCGCCCAAGGTGGAGTTCTGACCGGCGCGATGTTGACCGGCTCGATCCCGATGCGTGCGGCGCGGTTGCTTGCGTCGCGCGGGATGACGGCCGCACGCTTCCATCTTCGAGAACCGCCATTCCAGGCTCGAGCATGAATTTCTTCGAACACCAGGCCGCCGCGCGCAAGGCCTCCATCCGACTCGTGCTGCTGTTCGTCCTGGCGGTGATCGGCATCGTGTGCGCGGTCGATGTCGCGGTGCTGGTCGCCCTCGGCGTGAACGATGAAGCCACGCCCGGGCAGACCGTCGCGCTGCTTGTCGTCGCTTCTCTGGTCACGGTCGCGATCATCGGTCTGGGCTCGCTGTACCGCATCGCCAGCCTGCGCGGCGGCGGCGAGACGGTGGCGCTGCAGATGGGCGGCGTGCCGGTACCCGAACAGACCCGCGACCCGCAGCTGCGCCGGCTGCGCAATGTGGTCGAAGAAATCGCGATCGCCTCGGGCGTGCCGATGCCCAAGCTGTACGTCCTCGAACATGAGGCCGGCATCAATGCCTTCGCGGCCGGCTACGCGCCGTCCGATGCCGTGATCGCGGTCACCCGCGGCGCGCTGGAGCGGCTCAATCGCGACGAGCTGCAGGGCGTGATCGCGCATGAGTTCAGCCACATCCTCAACGGCGACATGCGCCTCAACATCCGTCTCGTCGGCGTGCTGTTCGGCATCCTGATGCTGGGGCTGATCGGCCGCAAGATTCTGGAACACGGCCGTTTCGGCGGCCGCGACAAGGGCGCCGGCGCGGTGTTGGTGGCCGCGCTGGCGGCGATGGCCATCGGTTACATCGGTCTGTTCTTCGGGCGGATGATCAAGGCCGGCGTCAGTCGTTCCCGGGAAGTGCTCGCCGACGCCTCGGCGGTGCAGTTCACCCGTCAGACCGCGGGATTGGCGGGTGCGCTGAAGAAGATCGGCGGCGTCGGCGAAGGCGCGAAACTCGAACGCGGCAGCGATGCCGAGGAAGTCAGCCACATGCTGTTCGGCGATGGCGTCGGCCTCGGCGGCATGTTTGCGACCCATCCACCGCTGTTGCAGCGGATCCAGGCGCTGGACCCCAGCTTCCGCAAGGACCAGCTCGCAAGCCTGCAACAGCGTTGGCTCAGCCAGCCGCCCAACGGCCTGGAGGAAGACGCGCGACTCGGTCTGAACGATGGCGATGCATCGCGATTGCCGGGCGCCGATGCCGAATTCATCGTCAGTCCGCCGATGGTGGTGGCGCAGGTCGCGCACCCGGCCGCCGACGACTATCGCCGCGCCGATGTCATCGTGTCCACCATCCCCGAGCCGCTGCGCGCGCTGGTCGCGAACCGCGAGGACGTGGTGCCGCTCATGCTGGCGCTGCTGCTCGACGAAAACATCAAGGTGCAGGGCAAGCAGCACGCCGAGATCGCTGCCCGGCTGGGCCGCGAAACCGCGGTGTTCGCGCAGGCCATGCGCAGCGAACAGCTCGGCGCGCTGCATCCGATGCAGCGCCTGCCGCTGGCCGCGCTGGCCTTCCCCGTGCTGCGTCTGCGCCCGCGTCCGGAGCTCAATGTCGTGCTCGATACCATCCATGCGGTGGTCAATACCGATGGCCATGTGTCGGTGTTCGAATACTGTCTGGGCACGCTGCTGCAGCATCAGCTGCGGGAATCGCTCGATCCCTCGCGGCATGCGCCGTTCGGCCGCAGCAAGGTCGCCGACGCCAAGCGCGAGGCGGCGATCCTGCTGGCGCTGGTCGCCCAGGCCGGCCACGACAACCCGCATGACGCCCTGCGCGCCTACCTCGCCGGCCTGCAGCGTGTGCTGCCGCGCGAACACATCGACTACGCGCCGCCGCCGGAAGGCGTACTCGCGCTGGAAGCGGTGTGGCCCGTGCTCAACCGTTTGAACCCTGGCGCGAAGCAGATGATGGTGGAAGCCGTCACCGCCGCGGTCAGCCACGACGGCAGGATCAGCGTGAACGAAGCGGAGCTGCTGCGCACCGTCTGCGGCGTGCTGCATTGCCCGCTGCCGCCGATGCTGGAGCGTGGGTAGGTCGGATCTTCCCGAGCGGAACGTCGATCACCTCCTGGTCGCTGTAGACGCCGTCCGCGAAGGTATCGTTGGACCTTCGAGCCCAGCATGTTTCGCGACCCATCGCGACATGGTCGTGCACTGGCGAATCCAGTGGGTATCTGTGGGAGCGATGGAGCCCGCGATGCTGTTCTACCCATTCAGTCGGTGACGATGCCCACGAAGCAGCGATGCTCTTCTCCCTCCCTTTCGCATAGCGAAGGGGAGGGTCGGGGAGGGGTGCTTTGCAGGCCGTGCATTCACTGGGGCTGGATGCTGATGCTTCTTTGTCGGGCTTCAGTGGTTTTCTCGCAGATTTTTCGCCCCCGGAGAAGCAGGAAGCAACGTCTGCCGATGTCGCTGCTCGAAAAGCACCCCTCCCCAGCCCTCCCCTTCGCTATGCGAAAGGGAGGGAGCCTTCTGGTCGATCTGCACCGTAGCTTTGAACATAGGGATTCCGCTTTCGCGGGATGGCGATCAAGAGCTCGCGACTTGCGTCGTTCCCACGGAATTCCGCCAGCATCGGCACTTGGGCGCCCGGCTTTGCTGGGGCAGACTGCTCCAAACCCTATGCGCCCCCATTCCAAATTCATCGTCTGCTTGATCGTGCTGCTGTCCTCGGCGGGGGTGTTCGCGCGCGAGATTGCGGGCAACGCATACGCGAACCCGCGCACGATACGTGCAGGCGAGACCGCGTTGAGCGTCGAGGCGTTCGGCATCGACGACCCCGCACGCGTCGCGATGCTGCAGCGCTGGGTGGAAGAAGCCGCGCGCGCGACCGTATTGCCCTCCGGTCGCTTCCCGCTGCGTTCGGCGCGGGTCGAAGTGCGCGAGATGCAGAGTCGCAGCAGCAGCCCGGTGCCGTGGGGGCAGACGTCGCGGGATGGCGATGTGGCGGTGCTGCTCTACGTGCGGCGCGACGCGAGTTACGAACAACTGCGCGCGGACTGGACGGCGGTGCACGAGTTCTCGCATCTGGCGCATCCGTATCTGGGCGAGCGCGGGCGCTGGCTGGCCGAGGGGCTGGCCAGCTATCACCAGAATGTCCTGCGTGCGCGTGCCGGGCTGCTGGCGCCGGAAGAGGCCTGGCAGCGGCTCGATGCCGGTTTCCGGCGTGGCGAGGCGGTCGCGGGCGGGCCGGCGCTGGATGCGATGGGGCGCCAGCGTGGCGGCACCATGCGCGTGTACTGGGCCGGCGCGGCGTACTGGCTGGAGATGGATCTGGCGCTGCGTCGCGATCACGACACGACGCTGGAAGCGGTGCTCGACCGCTACGCCCGCTGCTGCCTCGACGGCGCCGCGCACGTGGCGCCGGAAGATTTCGTCGCTGCGCTGGATCGCACCGCGGGCATCGCGCTGTTCGCGAATCGATATCGAGATTACGCCGAATCGACGGTATTCCCGTCGCTCACCGACACTTACCTCGCACTGGGGATCGAGCGCTCCGGCGCTGTGTTGAAGTATTCGGATGGCAGCGCCGCGCGGCGGATGCGGGAAGCGATGACCGCGCCCAAGCCGCGGGACTGAAGGCGGCTGCGGCGCTTCGATACCCGCTGCGGGGGAACGACGTGAAGGAGCTGGGCTGCGATCAGTCCGCCAGCTTCGCCGAGACGGATTTGATCAGCCTGTCGATCGCGGAGTCGTATTCCTCATCGTTCACGAAATCGCGGAATTCGCCGGCGTCGTAGAAACGGCCGTAGCAGAATTTGCAGCTTTCGAAGCGGATGTGCGGTTGGTGCGGATCGACCATGTTGATCAGCGGATAGTGGTCGCAGGCCGGGCAGAGCAGGGCGACGGCAGCCGGCGCTGTCGGGTCGAAGAATACGTTTTCAGCGGGCGGCACAGGCTCGACCAGGTCGATCGTTTCCGCATGATCGCGCAGTTGCTCGTGCGCCATCAGGTCGAACCACATCCCTTTGCATCCTTCGCAGCGATGGACGGGCTCCTCCAGATCGGGGAGCAGGTGCATCGGAGATCGGCATTTGGGGCATTGCATGGGCGGCGGCCGGTTCGTGGGCAAGGGGGCCATTCTGCCGGAGTGCGGCGATGCCGTCTCCCGCAGTTGTTCTCCGCGCAGCTCAGTCGCCCAGCAGCTTCACGAAGCGCACCGCGCCGTCGGAAAAACCGCAGGCGCGGTAGAAAGCGTGGGCTTCGGTGCGATGGCCGGCGCTGGTGACTTCCAGACGCGCGGCGCCGCCGGTACGGGCGCGACGCTCGGCATCGCGCAGCAGCAGGCGGCCGACGCCGCGACCCTGGGCGTCCGGCGAGACCACCAGTGCCGTGACCCGACAGGTGGTGGTGTCCAGCGGCAGGTAATACATATAGTCCAGCGCCATCAGGCCGCAGACCGCACCGTCGAGACGGGCGAGCATCAGGGCCTGACGGTCGTTGTGGAGGACGGTGGCGATGCGTTCGGCGGCGTCGGCCGGCTCGCAGGGATAGCCCAGTTGGGTCAGCAGCGCTGCGACATCGTCGGCATCGGCCGGTACCGCGCCGCGGAGATCGATACGGAGATCGAGGTCCGCGGCATCGGACGGGTGCTGTGTGCCCGTCGTCACCGGTCAGCGCGTGCCGTACACGACCACGGTCTTGCCGCGGGCGTGCAGCTTGTTGTCGGCCTGGAGCTTCTTGAGCACGCGGCCGGCCATTTCGCGCGAACAGCCGACCAGGCGCGCCAACTCCTGGCGCGATACCCGGAGTTGGGTGCCCTGCGGGTGGCTCATGGCTTCGGGCTCGCGGGTCAGGTCGTGCAGGGCGCGGATGATGCGGTCGGTCACGTCCAGGAAGGCCAGACGACCGGCCTTGCGGCTGGTGTCGAGCAGGCGTCGGGACAACTGGGCGCCGATGGCGTAGATCAACTGCGCGGCATCGCCGCCCAGCGGGCCTTCCAGCAGCTGATACAGGCGCTCGTAGCCGATTTCGGCCAGCTCGCACTGGGTGCGGGTGCGCAGGATCACCTCACGGCGGTCGCTTTCGATGAACAAACCCATCTCGCCGACGAATTCGCCGGGACCGAAATAGCCCAGAACCAGTTCGCGGCCGTCCTCTTCCTCGGTGATGATGCTGACCGAGCCGGAGATCACGTAATAGAGCGTTCCCGCCGGGTCGCCTGGACGGAACACTTCAGTCCGCGGCGGATAGCGGCGGCGATGGCAATGCGAAAGGAATCGCTCGATGGTGGCGACAGTGGGGGCGAGAGGATTCGCGTTGCGTCGGAGAGGGGTCAGCGTGGCCACGGGCGGTGTGTTCATGCGAGCCAGAACGGAGGAATAGACAAGATTAGGCCTTTGTCACGTTCCCGGCAAACGGCGGTCGTAGACTGCGCGCGATCGCGACGCGTGCTGCACCGCAGTGCCGGCTCCCCCCGGGGGCTGCAATGCCGCATAATCGCGCCCCCAACCTCCCGTCCCAAGGAATCGATGCCGTGGTCAAGCCACTGCCGCGTCTGAAGCTGCAAGGCTTCAACAACCTGACCAAAGCGCTGTCGTTCAACGTCTACGACGTGTGCTATGCGGTATCCGAAGAGGAGCGCCAGCGCTATATCGCGTACATCGACGAGGAATACAACGCCGATCGGTTGACCCAGATCCTCACCGACGTGGCCGAGATCATCGGCGCGAACATCCTCAACATCGCCCGCCAGGACTACGACCCGCAGGGCGCGTCGGTGACCATCCTCATCTCCGAGGAGCCGGTGATCGACAAGAAGGACGCCGGCAAGGAGATCATCTCCGACGCGGTGGTCGCGCACATGGACAAGTCGCACATCACGGTCCACACCTATCCGGAAACCCATCCGGACAACGGCATCGCCACGTTCCGCGCCGACATCGACGTGGCGACCTGCGGCGTGATTTCTCCGCTGAAGGCCCTGAATTATCTGATCGAGAGCCTCGAATCGGACATCGTGGTCATGGATTACCGGGTGCGCGGCTTCACCCGCGACATCAAGGGCCGCAAGCACTACATCGATCACAAGATGAATTCGATCCAGGATTACCTGGCGAAGAACATCAAGTCGCGCTACGAAATGCTCGACGTGAACGTGTACCAGGAAAATCTGTTCCACACCAAGATGCACCTGAAGGATTTCGACCTCGACAACTATCTCTTCGAAGAGAAGGCCAAGAACCTCTCGTTCAAGGAACGGATGAAGATCGAAGCGCGCCTGCGCCGCGAGATCGAGGAGCTGTATCAGGGACGCAATCTGGCGGAGTGATCCGCGACATGCGTCATCTGCGAAAAAGCCGGCGAAAGCCGGCTTTTTTCTTCTGTAGGGCGGGCCTTGGCCCGCCATCGCAACGTCCCGGATCGCTCCGTTGAATGATCGAAACAGCTTCGATCGGCGTTCGTCGCCACCGGCGGTTCATAAATGGCGGGCCAAGGCCCGCCCTACAGACGATACGCGACCGTCTTCATCACTTTCGACGCCGCTGCCATCAACGTCGGCACCGGCTGCGGCAGGATCCGCGCGCCGGCGGCTTCGGCGTGCTCGGCGTGGCGCGCTTCGTCCGCCTTCATCACCGTCAGGATCGCGCGGCTGCGAGCGTCGGCCGGGGGCAGGGTTTCGAGGTGTTCGTCCAGATGCGCTTCGACCTGGCGCTCGGTCTCGACCACGAAACCCAGGTTCCAGCCGTCGCCGCGCAGGCCGGCGAGCAGGCCGATGGCGTAGCTGCCGGCGTACCAGACCGGGTTGAGCAGGCTGGGGCGGCTGTCGAGTTCGCGCAGCCGGTCCGCGCACCAGGCGAGGTGGTCGGTTTCCTCCTGCGCGGCGGCCTGCAGCTGCGCCCGCGTCTGCGGGTCGCGCGCGACCGCGGCCTGGCCGACGTACAGCGCCTGCGCGCAGACCTCGCCGACATGATTGATCCGCATCAGCCCGGCGGCGTGGCGCCGTTCGGCGTCGTCCAGCACCACGTCGGCCTGGTCGGCGCCGGGGTTGGGGCGTGTGGCCAGCGGCGAGCCGGCGATGGTCTCCAGCGCGTTCTGGGCGTCGGAGAGCAGGCGGTCGAAGGGGGAGAGTGCGCGGGCCGGGTTCATATTGGACATTCTCATGCGAGACATTCTGATAGGAATTCGAGCGGGTGTTGCACCGGCAGGGCGGTGCCGTTCGCCAGATGTAGCCGGCAGCCGATATTGGCGCTGAGCAGCCGGGTCGCGCCGCTGGCTGCGAGCTGGTCCAGCAGCGGCTGGCGGAAGCGCGCGGCGCGCGCCGGGTCGGTCAGCATCTGCGTTCCGGCGGCCCCGCAGCAGCCGAAGCCGGCATCGATCAGGATGACTTCCAGCCCGGGCACTCGCTCAAGCAGATCGTGCAGGGCGCTGTCGCTGCGCACCCCGTTGCGCTGGGTGCAAGGCAGATGCAGGGCGACCCGTTCGCGACGCGACGCGAAGCGCAGGGCATCGGCGTGCTGCGCCAGGAAGACGCTGGCATCGACCGCCCGCGCACCGACGGCATCCGCCACGGCCTTGTGGCAGCCGCTGGCGAGGGTGAGCACTGCCTCGCTGTGGGCGAAGACGTGCAGATTTCTGGCTCCCAGACGCAGCGCGGTCGCAGTATCGCCAGCGTGGGCGTGCAGGGCGCCGCAGCAGGTCTGGCCGGCCGGAAAGTCCGCCCGTAGTCCGATCGCATCCAGCAGCGCCGTCAAGGCGTTGCGCACCGACCCTTCATATTGTTCTGCGATGCAGCCGATGAAGACGGCGGCTCCGGGCCTGTCGGCGGTTCCGGGCGGTTTCGCTGGCCGGGAGTGAGTCCGGGGTGGTCGCGGCAAGGGTCTGAGGGCGGCCGGAAGCAGCGGCCAAGCCGTTCGATACAGACCCAGAAGGGCGCTGCGCAGATCGGAGCGTTCGGCCAGCCGTTCCGCCGCGCGCTGGCGCCAGCTTGGCGCACGTCGCTCGCGCCCGCGCGCCCGCGCCTGCGTCAGGATCGCGCCATAGTTCACCCCGGCCGGGCAGACCGACTCGCAGCGCCCGCAGCCGAGGCAATGGTCGAGATGCCCGTCGCCGGCCACGGTCGGAGCCGTCAGCCCGGTCTCCCAGGCCTTGATCAGCGCGATCCGGCCCCGGGGCGATTCGGTTTCGATCGATTCCAGCGCGTAGGTAGGACAAGTCGGCAGGCACAGTCCGCACTGCACGCACTGGTCGGTCAGCGCGTGCAGGGTCGGAGCAGCGGGATGGGCGCAGGGAGCGGCGGTCACCCGGCAATCTTCGGGCAAGACGCCGGCTTGCGCGAGACACGGATGGTCATCCGTGCTCCGAGGCGTTCTGTTCGGCCCCGACGACTTGCGGCGGCGCGGCCGGCCGGCTATAATCCCGCTTCTTTGTGGCCCCGCTCACGCGGCGACACGACGACAACGCGAGGCGAAGTTCCCTCGGTTTCCGAAAGAAACCCGGTGGAATCAGTCCGACCAGGCACCAATCAAAAGAGCTCCTTCATGAAGACTTTCACCGCCAAGTCCGAGACCGTCCAGCGCGACTGGTATCTCGTCGACGCTTCCGGCAAAACGCTCGGCCGCCTAGCCGCCGAGCTGGCCAGCCGCCTCCGCGGCAAGCACAAGCCCGTTTACACCCCCCACGTCGATACCGGCGATTACTTGATTGTGGTCAACGCCGAGAAGATCGCGGTGACCGGCAACAAGCTGAACGACAAGCTGTATCACCGCTTCACCGGCTATATCGGCAACCTGAAGACCGAAAACCTCGCCCAGGCGCTGGAACGTCATCCGGAACGCGTGATCGAGATCGCCGTGAAGGGCATGCTGCCGAAGAATCCCCTCGGCCGCGCCATGTACAAGAAGCTCAAGGTGTACAAGGGTGCCGAGCACCCGCACGCCGCCCAGCAGCCGCAAGTCCTGGATATCTAAACGATGGCTACTCAGCAGAATTACGGCACCGGCCGTCGCAAATCCTCCGTCGCCCGCGTCTTCCTGCGCAAGGGCACCGGCACCATCACCGTCAACGAGCGTCCGCTGGACGAGTTCTTCGGCCGCGAAACCTCGCGGATGATCGTGCGCCAGCCGCTCGAACTCACGAAGACCGGCGAACAGTTCGACATCATCGCGACGACTTCCGGCGGCGGCACCACCGGCCAGGCCGGCGCCATCCGCCTGGGCATCGCCCGCGCGCTGGTGGAATACGACGAAACCCTGAAGTCCGAGCTCCGCAAGGCGGGCTTCATGACTCGCGATGCACGCGAAGTCGAACGCAAGAAAGTCGGTCTGCACAAGGCGCGTCGCGCGAGCCAGTTCTCGAAGCGTTGATCCATTTCGCTGGACCGGGCGCGTTCCCCCGGTTCTGGCGGCACGCTTTTGGCGCTACAATCGCAGCCGAACAGCTCTACAGCCCCGTCGCCAAGCGGTAAGGCACCTGACTCTGACTCAGGCATTCGGTGGTTCGAATCCATCCGGGGCTGCCAATCTTCAAGAAACCCTGCCGCAAGGCGGGGTTTTTTTTGTGGCGCAGCGCTTGCCTTCGACGTGATCGGCGCCCTTGTGATCTGCAATGACGCAACAGCGCCAAGCCCGCCAGTGGATCGGTTTTTTCGCGCGGAAGGTCCGCGGCGCGGCGCGCGTTCGATCATGCCAGCCTATGGCGTCTGGGATTTCATATGCCGCGATCCGGATGATTCGATCCGGACCATGCGAAAAACGGCTCTTTGACCGTTTTGGCGATCCCGAACGGGCTTCCATCACTCCTGTCAGACCTGACAGGTACACGACCTCGGCACCTGAGGCTAAGGTCGTCACGGTCGGCGCTTGCCGACAGCTCATACGACAGGGGATGTTGTGTTCGATTTTCTGAAAAAGTGGTTGGGGGGCGGGCAGGGGCCGAGGTCGCAGGCACTGCCGCAGGGTATGCCCACTGTTGAACAGCGTCGCTCCGGTTTCGGCATCGCATACGATGCCGATCTTGTGCCTTCGCTCAAACGCGACCATGCCGATCTGGTCAAGCTGTATACCGCGATCGGAGAAATGGCGAGACAAGGGGAGTTCCAGCAGGTACCGCAAATGCTCAATGCCTTCAAAGTGCATCTTGAAGGGCATCTGATCGCCGAAAACGTCCGTTTCTACAACTATGTGGAAAGTGCGATGCAGGGCGATCCGGAAAGCACTGCGCTGGTTCGCAGTTTCCGCAGGGAAATGAATGCGATTGCGCGTGGCGTTGTCGACTTCGTGAAGAAGTATCAGATCAGTACGTTCGACCATCAGGCCCGTCAGGAATTCATGACGGACTATCAGGCCGTGCTCGCGCTTCTGGCGCAACGCATCGAGCGCGAAGAATCCAGCCTTTATCCGCTGTATTTGCCGAGCTGATTTTGTCGGGCGGGATTTTCCGGGCCGATTCTGCCCGGTTGATCCCAACGCCCGAACGGTCGGCCTGAATTTCCGCCTTGAGGGTTGTGGACTGACTTCCGCATTCGATTTCGACGTGCACGCACAGGTTCGGCGACGCAAGGATGTATCGCCCGCGGGACGGATGCCAGGCATCCGCTCTGCAGGGACTCGGACCCGGCCAATACCGGTTCCGTGAGGTCTGAACGGCCCAAGGATGGTTTCGTTCGGACGTTCCCGGTTTTCCCCTAACCAGAGTGCTCGACCAAGGAGATCGTAATGAAGAAGGAAGCGACCGCAAAACAGCACGATGTGGTTCTGACCCAGGCCATGCGCCGCCTGCGTCACGAACTGGAAATCCACCCTGTCTTCGCCGAAATCGCGCATACCGAAGCCTTGCGTTCCTTCATGCAGGTGCATGTGTTCGCCGTCTGGGATTTCATGTCGCTGGCCAAACGATTGCAACGCGATCTTACCTGCGTCGAACTGCCGTGGATGCCGCCGATCGATCCGGCCGCTGCCCGTCTGATCAACGACATCGTGCTCGCCGAAGAAAGCGACATCGATGCCGACGGTCATCCTGCCAGCCATCTGGATCTTTATCTGAAGGCGATGCGCGATGTCGGCGCTTCGACCGAACAGTTCGATGCGTTCATGCGCGAGCTGCGCGGCGGAGCCGGGCTGTCCGCGGCGCTCGCTACGGCGGAAGTCCCGCAGTTCGTGCGCGATTTCGTCGAGCACACCATCGATACCTGCCTGCATGGCAGCACTCTGGAAGTGATGGCCAGCTTCTTCTATGGCCGCGAAAACGTCATTCCCGACATGTTCCAGAGTCTGCTGGAGCACTGGGGACTGGATGTGGAGCAGGCGCCGGGCTTCGTCTATTACCTGCAGCGCCATATCGAGTTGGACGGGGATACCCACGGTCCGGCCGCCCAGGTGTTGATCGAAAAAGCGCTGGTCCGCGCCCCGGACGGGCTGCAGGACACGCGCGAAGCGGCACGGCTGGCCCTGCAGGCCCGCCGCGCGCTGTGGGATGGAACGGCCGCGCTGCTGCGCGAGCGCCACGGTGTGCAGGTTGCGCCTGCGCGCAAACTGACGCCGGTCGCGGCTTGACGTCCGGAGTTTGTCCACGCCCGCGCGCGGCGCGGGCGATCTCCGCTGCGCAACCCCGACCGGGATTGCGCAGCGGCTCCGCTTTATAAGTATTGCGTACAGCAACATTCGCCGATCCGATGACGACGCCGTGCGCCAACGCCGTAATGCGCCAGCGGTTCGGTTGAACCCGGGCTTCCGCAGACGTCCCCGCCAGCCGTGCGCGCCGGGATCGTGTTTATATCCGGGTGATGCGCTGTCTGTCGCTCAGGCCGCGTGCGCAACGTGCACGGCCGTCGACGGGCCGACGACGCGCAGATTCTCGGCGACCGGCATGCTGAAAGCGAGGCTCATCACGTTGCCGATCCTGCGTGCCGCGCCCAGCCGTTCGACCTGCAGGCCCATGTGCCGCATCATTCTTTCGAACGGTGCGCTGGTGACGCCGACCAGACTGTCGGCGCCCTGCGCCGCGATGAACCGGAAAAGCTCCGCGATGATCGACGACGATATTCCACTGAAACCGAAGCCTCCCTGAGACCCCTCGTCGCACAGCGCGAAGCGGCTGACTTCCCAGGTCGAAGCCGATGCCGGCGCAGGCGCGCCGTCGAGAAGTCCAGGGAAGATATCCCGGAGCATGTTCGGCCCCAATGTCGGCAACAGCCGGCAACAGCCGAGGGCACGCGAGTCGCCGTCGTGGGCCACGACGTAATGCGGGCCGATCAGATCGAACCAGTCGTGCTCGCGTCCGTCCTCGACGCGCACGTCCCAGCCCAAGCGTTTGTGGAATACGTCCGAACGCAGCCGATACATGCTGTCCAGAAGCGGGGCGCCCAGTCCATGTTCTCCGGCACGCGCGATGGTGATAGCAGCCATGATGTCTCCTTGTCTCGTTGGAAGGAGACATAAGAGAGAGCGACCACTGTCAGTGCTTGCAGCTGACCTACCTTACAGGTTGATGCAGTTCCGTTCGCGCTGCACAGGCTGCCACGGATCGGCGCTTCCGGTCGCGCAGAAAGTAAGCGTTTTTCTCGCGATCGCTAATCTGCACGCCGAAAAAAACGATATTGATAACAATCAACTCGTGATTGTTTTCTGTGCTGCGCGAAAACGCGACGGTTGCGTTGCGTCGCGTCCGGCCGATGCCGCCGGTCAATTGCGCAGGGAGACGATCAGGCCGAGCGATACCGCGCGCGCGATCGCGGCCTGGCGGCCGCTGACGCCGAGTTTGTGGGTCGCGTTCTGAAGGTGGAAGATCGAGGTCCGCTCGCTGATGTTGAGCAGCAGGCCGATTTCCCAGCTGGTTTTGCCCTCGGCCGCCCACGACAGGCATTCGCGCTCGCGCTTGGTCAGCGCCGGCAAACGGACCGGCGTCCGCGACGGCCCGAAGCGGCGTGCGGCCTCGTGCACGTAATGCGCGAGCAGGTGAAGCTCGGGCATCATCGCTTCGTACTCGGAGGCCGGCAGGTTGCTGGATGCGTAGGACATCAGCCCCCACGACACGCCAGGGCCATGCAGCGGCACGCTGACGCCGCTGCCCAGCCCGTGCTCGCGGGCGTCCCCGAACAGATGGCGGATCTTCTGCAGGTGCGGATCGACGATCCGTCGATGGTGATATTGCGCTTCGTCCCACGCGAGCGGGGTCGCGTGGTCGTGACAATGGCTGACGATCGGGTCGATGCTAATGTAATCCATTTCGAGATAGCGCTCGATCCAGCGTTCCGGATACGTTCCCATGCGCAACTGATTCGGATGGTCGTTCATCAGCGGCAGATCCACCGCGTAGAGCCAGAAATCGACGCCGAGTGGCTTGACCACGCGATCGATCTCTCCGGTCAATGCTTCGGTGCTGGGCGCATCCTCGAACGCGCGCAACTGGTCGATGTCGATCAGCGTCCTGCTTGCCATTGCTGTCCCTGTTGTGCTCGTTGCCGAGACAAAAAAACGCGCTCGAAGGCCGCGAAGAGGATAGGCAGACTCGGCTGCCGACCTGAAGCGTGCTCTTGTCGATGCTGCCCGACGATGCCCGATCCATTGACTAAAATAGCAGGCTTGTCGCATCGCGTGGGGTTCGATATTTGGGACAGCGCGACCCGCGGTTGCGACGGATACAATTGCGGTTTGCCAGCGGGCATCGCGCCCCTGGTATTCCTTCGAGAACTTTTCATGGTCGCTACGTTCCGTGCGCCGTTCGCGCCCCTCGATGGCGTGGTCGCGGCTCTGCGAAATCGTGGTTTCGCGGTGTTGGCGCCGGAAGATGTGGCGGCGATGGCCGGGGTGCCTCTGGATGCCCTGCATGCGCTGGCCGCGGGCTGGAACGATTTGCCGCCCGACGAATACCTGCGCGACGGCGGGCGCTATCGGCAGCGCCGGCATGCCTGCTTCGTGATCGGTGCCGACGGTTTCGAGCAGGCCGCACACCGCGCGCACTATCAGCCGCTGGACTACAACGCGCTGCATGGCGGTCTGCAGCGCTGGTTCGCGCCGATCGCGCCGGAAACCGTCGCCGCGCCGGCCTGGGAGCGATTGCTGCGCGCCTTGGGCGACCGCCTGCGCGAGGTCCGTCCGGTCGATCCCTGGTACGTGGAAGCGCACCAGTTCCGGATCGACACGGCCGAGGGTATCGGTCGGCCGACGCCGGAGGGCGCGCATCGCGACGGCGTCGATTTCGTGGCGGTCTTCATCGTCGCCCGGCATGCGATCCGCGGCGGCGAGACCCGGATCTTCGAAGCCGATGGCCCCGACGGCCAGCGTTTCACCCTGACCGAACCGTGGAGCCTGCTGTTGCTGGACGACCGCCGGATGATCCATGAGACCACGCCCATCCAGCCCGAGCAGTCGCCGGAGCCTGACGCGGGCGATGGCCCGGGGTATCGCGACACGCTGGTGGTGACGTACCGGGTCGATGGTTTCCAGGCCGAGAGCTGACTGGCTTCGCGGACAAGTCAGTTACAATTGAAACCAATTCCACTGAGCGTCAGAGGTTGCGATGAAGCTGGGTTCACTCAAGGCAGGCGGGCGTGACGGTACGCTGATCGTCGTTTCTCGCGATCTGGGCCGCGCGGTGCGCGCCGAGGGCATCGCCCCCACCCTGCAGCGCGCGCTGGAGGACTGGTCGAATCTTGCGCCGCGGCTCAACGCGCTGTCGGAAGCCTTGAACGCCGGCGAAGCCGAAGGCGCGTTCGATCTGGATCTTTCCCTGCTGGCCTCGCCGCTGCCGCGCGCCTACGAATTCGTCGACGGCAGCGCCTATCTGCCTCACGTCGAACGCGTGCGTCGTGCCCGCGGCGCCGAGGTGCCGGAAAGTTTCTATGTCGATCCGCTGATGTATCAGGCGGTCAGCGCCGGGTTCTACGGTCCGCGCGATCCGGTGCGGGTGCCGAGCGAGGATTACGGCATCGATCTGGAAGCCGAAGTCGTGATCGTCACCGATGACGTGCCGATGGCGCCGACGCCCGAGCAGGCCGCCGGCCATATCCAGCTGATCGGGCTGGTCAACGATGTGTCGTTGCGCAACCTGATCCCGAACGAACTGGCCAAGGGCTTCGGTTTCCTGCAGTCCAAGCCGCGTTCGGCGCTGTCGCCGGTGTTCGTGACCCCGGACGAACTGGGCGACGCCTGGCAGGGCAACAAGGTGCACCTGCCGCTGCTCACCCACATCAACGGCGCATGGTTCGGCGCGCCCGAAGCCGGCATCGACATGCACTTCGATTTCGCGCAACTGGTCGCGCACGCGGCGAAGACCCGGCCGCTGTCGGCCGGCACCATCGTCGGCTCCGGCACCGTGGCCAACGAGGACACCTCGCGCGGCGCTTCCTGTTTCGCCGAGAAGCGCACCGTCGAGACGCTGGAAACCGGAAAGCCGATCACACCCTTCATGAAGTACGGCGACGTGGTGCGGATCGAGATGCGCAGCCGCGACGGGCACGACATCTTCGGCGCGATCGAGCAGCGGATCGAGCCTGCGGCAGGCTGATGTCGGCCGGCCAGGCAGACGTTGCGCTTGCCGTGGATGCCATGGAAGACCTCGCAATGGCGGCGGCTGTTCCTGAAATGCGCCGCCTCGCCCGCGAACTGATTCCCGCGCTCCTCGAAGGAAAGGATGCGCGGCTGAAGACGCTGCTGTTGCAGTGGCAGACGGCAAACGTGACGATCGATGCTGCATCGTGCTGGGGCTTTTACGCCGATATCGCTGTCCTGCCGGAGGAGCCGCGGGTGCAAGCGATAAGCCTGTGCGGCGGAAATGCCGTGATCCCTGTGCTGGATTGCCGGGAACCTGCCGGATGCGTGCTGCATGTCGTTGATGGCGCGCTGCATTTCCTTGAGGTGTACAGCGTTGTCGCGTGGGAGAGGCCCCCGGTCTTTGGCCCTGCCCAGCATGTCCAGCCGTTCGCGTTTCCAACGACGGTTGTCGGCAAGGACCAGGGCGCCTGACGATTGATTCAACTCGAACGATTCAAGTCGAACGATTCAAGTCGAACGATTCAAGTCGAACGATTCAAGTCGAACCGGCATCGGGCAGGCAGCCGGGCGCAAGACTGCGAGCGTGGCCCAGGCCAGCCACCGCGCTATGCTCGGACGGAGCGACCCGGAGGCGGAAACATGCAGGCGATGCGGAGAATGCGTTTCAGCGCGGCGTTGCTGTCGGTGTTGGCCTGGATTGCGGTGTCGCTGCAACTGGGGCTGAGCCTGCAACTGGTGCGCACACAGGGCGGCGGCATCGCCGAGGCGCTGGTGGTCGTCCTCGGCTATTTCACGATCCTGAGCAATCTGTTCGTCGCGCTGACCGCCGGCGCGGTGGCGCTGGCGCCCGGGTCGCAGCTGGCATCGCCGATGCTCCTCGGCTGTGCGACCACCGCGATCGTGGTGGTCGGTCTGGGCTACCACCTTTTGCTGCGCGAGATCTGGGATCCGCAGGGCTGGCAGTGGGTCGCCGACAACCTATTGCACTACGCGGTGCCGGTCGCCGCGCTCGCGCATTGGCTGTGGTTTGCGCCAGAGACACGGCTGCCGAAACGCGCACCGCTGCTGTGGGCGCTGTATCCGGTCGCGTACCTCGCGTATGCGCTGGTCCGCGGCGAGTGGATCGGTGCGTATCCCTATCCCTTCATCGACGTGCCGGTGCTGGGCTATGCGCGCGTGTTAGCCAACGCCGCCGGCCTGTTGCTGGTATTCGTGGCTGTTGGCGCGCTGCTGCGTCTGGCCGCGCGTCGGCGGTGAACGCCGTACGGCGGTCTGTCGCTTCCCCGGGGTGCCGTTGCGGGGCTATGGTGGCCGGGCCGCGCATCGCGGTTCAACCATCGTCCGGCTGCGCACTGTGGCCAGGTCACCTTACGGAGCGGTCATGAGCGATTCCCTGCGACTGTACGGCTACTGGCGCTCCAGCGCCGCCTACCGGGTGCGGATCGGCCTGAATCTGAAAGGGCTGGTTTACGAATCGACGCCGGTGCATCTGATCCGCAACGGCGGCGAGCAGCATTCGCCCGAGTTCGCGGACGCCAATCCGCAGAAGCTCATCCCGGTGCTGAAGCATGGCGAACGGATGATCCGGCAGTCGCTGGCGATCCTCGAATACCTCGACGAAACCTGGGACGGCTCGGCCGCGCTGCTGCCCGCGACCGCGCGCGAACGGGCGCGGGTGCGATCGCTGGCCCTGATCGTGGCCTGCGACATCCACCCTTTGAACAATCTGCGCGTCCTGCAGTATCTGGAGCGCGAGTGGAACGCGCCGCAGCCCGAACGCGACGAGTGGGTACGGCACTGGATCCGCGAGGGCCTGCATGCCTTCGAAGCGCTGCTGGCCGACGACCCTGCGACCGGCACGTTCTGCGAAGGCGACACGCCGACGATCGCCGACTGCTGCCTGATTCCCCAGGTCTACAACGCCCGCCGTTTTGCCGTGGATCTCGCGCCGTATCCCACCATTCGCCGGATCGAGGCCGAATGCCTGGCGCTGCCGGCGTTCGACGCCGCCCGGCCCGAGAAACAGGCGGACGCGCCGCATCAGGCGGACTGACCCATCGCGACGCGGTCGCGCTCCCGGCGGTGTCGGCAAGCGGCGTTTCCATGGCGCCATAAGAAAAACGCCCCGGTTTCCCGAGGCGTTTTCCGAGTTGCGTGATGGCGCGGCATCTCAGTGCGAGAACGAAGAGCTCCCGTCGCCGCCGTCGAACGCCACCGCGTAGGGATCGTGCTCGCTGCTGCCGCCTTCCGAGAGCCGGAACTTCAGCGCCAGACCGTCGCGTGAGTCGGCCGCGCGCAGCGCCTGCTCCATGTCGATCTTGCCCTCCTTGCACAGCCGGAACAGGCACTGGTCGAACGATTCCATGCCGTCTTCCAGCGTTTCTTCCATCGCCGCCTTGATTTCGTGCACCTGGCCGCGGCGCAGCAGGTCGCGGATCATCGGCGTGTTGATCAACACTTCCACCGCCGGGATGCGTCGGCCGTCGGTACCCACCACCAGGCGCTGGCTGATCACCGCCTTGAGGTTCAGGGCGAGGTTCATCAGCACGTTCTTGTGCGCGGTTTCCGGGAAGAAATTGAGGATGCGCTCGATGGTCTGGTCGGCGTTGTTGGAGTGCAGCGTCGCCAGGCAGAGATGCCCGGTTTCGGCGAAGGCGATGGCGGCCTCCATCGTGGTGGCGTCGAGGATTTCGCCGATCAGGATCACGTCCGGCGCTTCGCGCATCGCGTTCTTCAGCGCGTTGTGGAAGGCGTGGGTATCCAGGCCGACCTCGCGCTGGTTGACGATCGACTTCTTGTGCTTGTGCAGGTATTCGATCGGATCCTCGATGGTGAGGATGTGGCCGGCCGCGGTGGTGTTGCGGTAGTCGATCATCGATGCCAGCGAGGTCGATTTGCCCGAGCCGGTGGAGCCGACGATCAGCACCAGCCCGCGCGGCGCCATGATCACGTTCTTCAGCACCTGCGGCAGCTGCAGCTCCTCGATGCTGGGGATCACGCTGCGGATCGCGCGGATCACCATGCCCACTTCGCCGCGCTGCTTGAACACGTTGACACGGAAACGCCCGGCGTCGGCCAGCGACAGCGCCATGTTCAGCTCCAGGTCGCGCTCGAACTCGGGCACCTGGCCTTCATCCATCAGCGAGTACGCGATCTTCTTGACCATGCCCGGGGGCAGGCCGGTGTTGCCGAGCGGATAAAGCTTGCCTTCGACCTTGATATGCACCGGCGCGCCGGTGGTCAGGAACATGTCGGAAGCATTCTTGTCCGCCATCAGCTTCAGGAAATAGCCGATGTCCATCGATGAACCTCCCGGGTTCTGGTATCTGTGCAATGATTTTCGGACGCGGCGGCCGGATTGCCGCATTGCATCGGCCGGACAGGCTGAAGACAATGCGCCTGCGTCATGATCGAACGGCGAACAATGATTCGACCACGACCGGTCCGACTGCCAACACGATCCACTACCGACACGCACCCCATGCCCGCAAGCTTCGCACAAATGCCGCGCGTCTCGCAGTACCCGCGCCGGGTACGAAGCCACACGCGCACCATGCTGCTTGTGATAGTGCTCACGTTTCACGTTTTGCTCGCGCCGATGGTGGCGGCGCAGCGGACGCCGCTGCCGACCCACGAACTCGCCGCGGCCCAGTCCGCGGTGGCGCGGGCCGAAGGCGCGGATGCGGCGCAGTACGCAGCCGAAGCGCTGCTGCGCGCCAAGACCGCACTGGGTCAGGCGCAGGCGGCGTTGGCCGCACGCAAGGCCGCCGACGCCTCCGGGCTTGCGCAGCTCGCCGCGGCCGAGGCCGACTACGCCTACGTCCGCAGCCGCGACGCCATCCAGCGCAGCGAACTGGCCCGTCGTCGCGCCGAGATCGTCGAACTGCGCCAGCGTCTGGGCGTGGAGGGTTCGCCATGACCATGTTCCGCGGCCTGATGGTTATTGCGCTGTCGATGGCCCTGCCGTTCGCGGCCGCGCGGGCGGCCGAGCCCGATCCGGATGTCGTCCGCCTCGGCCAGCGGCTTCAGGCGATCGACACCGACCCGCAGCAGAATGCCTTCGCGGCCTACGAGCGCCTGCAGGCGCGGCAGGCGGTGCAGGCCCTGCAGACGGCCAAGCGCAAGCAGAAACCCCAGGCCCTGCAGATCGCCAGGATCCGGGTCGAAACCGCCGAAATGGCGGCGCGCACCGAATCCGGCGGCGCCGAACTGCAGCGGCTGGAAATCGAGCGCGGCGAGTTGCTGGTGGAAGCCAGTCGCCGCGATGCCGAACGCGCCCGCGCCGAGTCCGAGCGCCTGCGGATCGAGGCCCGGATCCAGGCGGAGGAAACCGCGCGTCTGCGCGAAGCAGTGGAGGCCGAGTCGCGCAATCGCGAGGAAGCGGAGGGGCTGCTCGACACCGTGGCGGGCAGCGAGACCGAAAAGCTGCGTCTGGCGCGCGAGCGCGAGGCCGAACTGGCCCGTCGCGAGGCCGAATTGACCGCTGGCGGCCCGCTGCCTGCAGATCCGGCGCCCAAGCCCGCCGTCAAGCCGAAGCCCAAGCCCAAGCCGAAACCCAAGCCCGTCCAGCGCTGATCGGCGAGGCTGCGTTTGCCGAAAACGCATGGATTAACAATTATTTACATCGCCCCGCCTGGGCTTTGCCGCGGCGCAGGCCCGGCAGGGCCGGGTGCGGCACTGAATCGTGCGGATCGTGCTTGCCGAGCGCGGAGGAGAAGAGTAGGGTCGATTTGCCGGAGGTCCATTCGTCCTTCGGGAGGACGAGCAGAGCCGATGACGCCGATGCACGATTTAATCCAGCACCATTCGATCCAGCACGAATCGATCCAGGCAGCCTCCAAGGAGAATGCCGCCGCAAGCAAGGTGCTTGCGGATGCTCCGGTCTGGAGCATCCGCGTCATTGTTTCGAGGCTCGTTCCCGCAGCGCCCCGTGCCGTTCCAGGCCGGGGCGTTTTCGTTTCCGGGACCGACTGCAATCCCGGCCGTTCCAACACCCCCACGTTTCCCAACCCGCGATCCGGCCCGTCGGCCGGGTCTTTCAACGTCCTGTGAGGAGGAATCCATGTTCGAAGGGCAGCCCCAGACCGAACTCGAAGCCTTGATGAAGGCCAACGCCGAATTCCGCCAGCTGTATCACCGCCACAAGGAGCTCGACAAACAGGTGCTCGATGCCGAACTCGGCGTACTGCCGATCGACGACACCCGGCTGGTGCAGATGAAGCGCGAGAAGCTGGCCGCGAAGGACCGCCTGACCCGGATGTACGACGCGCTGCACCACTGACGTGGGAGCCGCAGCGTCCACGACGACGGGGCTTACGGCCCCGTCGTCGTATGGCGCAGCGGGGCGTAGCGCCTCTTCTTATGCCGCAGCGCCGCGCCCCCGCGACCGACGATGCGATAATCCGGCCTTTCCCATCCGAGCTTGGCCGGCATGTCGAATTCTCCCTCGAACGATCCCACGCTCCGCGAGCCCGCGCTCCGCAAGCCCGCCATCAGCGATTCCGTGCTGGACCTGATCGCCGATACCCCGATCGTCCGCGCTCAGCGCCTCGACACCGGTCTGTGCACCCTGTATCTCAAGCTGGAATGCCAGAATCCCGGCGGTTCGATCAAGGACCGCATCGGTCTGCGCATGATCGAAGCCGCCGAGCAGCGCGGCGACATCCAGCCCGGCGCCACGCTGGTCGAAGGCACGGCCGGCAATACCGGCATCGGCCTGGCCCTGGTGGCCCAGCAGAAGGGCTACCGGCTGCTGCTGGTCGTCCCCGACAAGATGAGCCGCGAAAAAATCTTCAACCTCAAGGCCATGGGCGCCGAGGTGGTGCTGACCCGTTCGGACGTGGCCAAGGGCCATCCCGACTACTACCAGGACATGGCTGCGCGGATCGCCCGCGAGACCCCGGGCGCCTATTTCATCAATCAATTCGGCAATCCGGACAACCCGGCCGCGCACGAATGGGGCACCGGCCCCGAAATCCTTCGGCAGATGAGCGAAGTCGGCGGCCTCGACGCCATCGTCTTCGGCTGCGGCAGCTCCGGCACCATGACCGGCCTGTCGCGCTGCTTCGCCGAGCACTCGCCGCACACCGAACTGGTGCTGGCCGATCCGGTGGGCTCGATCCTGGCGGAATACATCAACGATGGCCGGCTCAACGAGAAATCCGGCAGCTGGATGGTGGAAGGGATCGGCGAGGATTTCCTGCCCGATATCTCCGACTTCAGCCGGGTCAAGAAGGCTTATGCGGTGACCGACAAGGAAAGCTTCCTCGCCGCGCGCGAGCTCCTGCGCTGCGAGGGCGTGCTGGGCGGTTCGTCCACCGGCACCCTGCTGACCGCGGCGCTGAAATACTGCCGCGAACAGACGGTCGCCAAGAACGTGCTGGTGTTCGTCTGCGACACCGGCAACAAGTACCTGTCGAAGCAGTACAACGACTACTGGATGCTCGACAACGGCTTCCTGGAGCGCGAGCAGCACGGCGATCTGCGCGACCTGATCCTGCGCCCCTACACCCGCCGCGACACGGTGGTGGTCGGCCCGAACGATCTGTTGGTCACCGCCTACCAGCGGATGAAGCTCTACGAGATCTCGCAGTTGCCGGTGGTGGACGGCGAGACGATCGTCGGCATCCTCGACGAGAGCGACGTGCTGCTGCACGTCTACGGCGACGAATCCCGGTTCCGCGACCCGGTGTCCACGGCGATGGTCAGCAAGCTCGACAAGCTGGACGTGCGCTCCCCGGTGGAGGCGCTGCTGCCGGTCTTCGACCGCGGCCATGTGGCGATCGTGATGGACGACGACCGCTTCCTGGGCCTGATCACCCGGATCGACTTGCTGAACTGGCTGCGCCGCCGCGTTCAGTAATCCGGTAGGCGCCGGGGAGGCGCCCGGGAGGGCGATGGTACAATCGCCCCGTTTTCACGGCGTTCGCCGAAGGACGATGCGAATGCCGCCGTGGGGGCGCCGGCAGGGTGGCCGACCGGGTGACCTGGCGGTTCTCCGGCGTCCGGGTCCGACCCAGGCTCCTTCGCCCGGGTCCGCTGGCGCTTTCCGAGCCCCGCGACGCTCCAACCCTGATTCGGACCCGATCGACATGAGTCATTACCTCGAATCCAGTACCGCAATGCCCCTGGGCGATGTGCTGGAGATCATGCAGAAGCGCATCATCGACGGCCGGACCACCTATTTTGGGGTGCCCACCCAGAAGAATCCGCTGGATTTCTGGGTCTACCAGGAACTGCTGACCGCGCGTCCGCCGGACGTGATCATCGAGATCGGCAACAAATACGGCGGCAGCGCGCTGGCGCTGGCCCATCTGCTGGACCTGATCGGCAAGGGTCGGATCATCGCGATCGACATCGATCACGCCCATCTATATCCGGCGGCGAAGGCCCATCCGCGGATCCAGTTCATCGAAGGCGATGCCTGCGCGCTGGCCGACGAGATCAAGCGCCAGATTCCCGAGGGTGCCGACGTGCTGGTGATCGAGGACAGCTCGCACACCTACCAGAACACCCTCGACGTGCTGCGCGCCTATTCGCCGCTGACCCTGCCGGGCGCGTATTTCATCGTCGAAGACTCGATCTGCCACCATGGCCTCGATGTCGGCCCGGATCCGGGCCCGTTCGAGGCGGCCGAGGCGTTCGCGGCAGAGAATCCGGATTTCGAGATCGACCGCTCGAAGGAATCGTTCCTCATTACCTGGAATCCCAAGGGGTTCCTGCGCAGAAAGTGACCCGGGCGGGCCGCCGCCACCGATTCGACAGGCCGCACCGACACGCCGCCGTTCCGGGCACGACCCGGGCGCGCGGAACCGCATCGATAACGCATCGATAACACATCGATAAACCCGACCAGACACAACGACGAGGCCGCCATGGGTGAGGATCGCAAGCAGCAGGAAACATCGTGGGGCCTCGGCACCAAGGCCATCCATGCGGGTCAGTCGCCGGATCCCACGACCGGGGCGGTGATGCCGCCGATCTACGCCACCTCGACCTACGCCCAGAGCAGTCCGGGCGTGCATCAGGGCTTCGAGTACTCGCGCACCCACAACCCGACCCGTTTCGCCTACGAGCGCTGCGTCGCCGGCCTCGAAGGCGGCAGCCGGGGATTCGCCTTCGCCTCGGGCCTCGCCGCGTCGTCCACGATCCTGGAACTGCTGGACACCGGCAGCCATGTGATCTGCATGGACGATGTCTACGGCGGCACTTTCCGCCTGTTCGAGCGCGTGCGCCGACGCTCCGCCGCTCTGGACTTCAGCTTCGTCGATCTGACCGATGCCGCCGCGCTGGAAGCCGCGATCCGGCCCGAAACGCGCATGCTCTGGGTGGAAACCCCGACCAACCCGATGCTCAAGATCGTCGATCTGCAGGCGGTGGCCGCGGTCGCGAAGAAACACGGCCTGCTGATGGTGGTCGACAACACGTTCGCCTCGCCGATCCTGCAGCGGCCGCTGGAGCACGGCGCCGATATCGTGATGCACTCGGCCACCAAATATCTCAACGGCCACTCCGACATGGTCGGCGGCATGGCGGTGGTGGGCGACAACGCCGAGCTGGCCGAACAGATGGCGTTCCTGCAGAACTCGGTAGGCGCGGTGCAGGGGCCGTTCGACAGTTTCCTCGCCCTGCGCGGCCTGAAGACCCTGCACCTGCGCATGAAAGCCCACTGCGAGAACGCGCAGGCGCTGGCCGAATGGCTGCAGACGCATCCGGCGATCGAACAGGTGATCTATCCCGGCCTGAAAGACCATCCGCAGCACGCGCTGGCGGCGCGGCAGATGGACGGCTTCGGCGGCATCGTGTCGATCCGGGTCAAGGGCGGCTTCGAAGGCGCGAAGCGCTTCTGCGAACGCACCCACCTCTTCACCCTGGCCGAATCGCTCGGCGGCGTGGAGAGTCTGGTCAATCACCCGGCGGTGATGACCCACGCCTCTGTGCCGGTGGAACGCCGCGCCGTGCTGGGCATCCACGACGATCTGGTGCGCCTGAGCGTGGGCGTGGAATCGCTGGACGACCTGCGTCGCGACCTGGAGCGGGCGCTCGCGCAATGAGTCGCGGCCGCCTGATCGACGCGCATCGACCGTTCCCCGCCGGGCCATCCAGCCTGTTCGCGGGGTTCTGGCACGAGCGGCGCCTGATCGGCCAGCTGATCAGGCGCGAAGTGCTGGGCCGCTACCGCGGCTCGGTGATGGGGATGGCATGGTCGTTCCTGCATCCGATCCTGATGCTGGCGGTCTATACATTCGTGTTCTCGGTGGTGTTCGAGGCGAAATGGCCGGGCATGCTCGAAGGCCAGAGCAAGTCGCGTTTCGCGCTGCTGCTGTTCATCGGGGTGATTTGCCACGGCCTGCTGGCCGAAGCCATCACCAAGGCGCCGGCGTTGATCATCGGCAACGCCAATTACGTCAAGAAAGTGGTGTTTCCGCTGGAAACCCTGGTCTGGAGTCTGGTCGGCTCGGCGGCGTTCCACGCCGTCGTCAGTCTGCTGATCCTGCTCGCTGCGCAATGGCTGTCCGAAGGCTGGGTGCCGCTCACCGCATGGTGGCTGCCGGTGATCCTGCTGCCGCTGGTTTTCTTCGCCCTCGGCGTGGCGTGGCTGTTGGCCGCGCTGGGCGTATTCATCCGCGATATCGCCCAGCTCAGCGGCGTGGTCGCCACGGTGCTGATGTTCCTGGCGCCGGTGTTCTATCCGGTCGCTGCGCTGCCCGAGCAGTACCGCGCCTGGGTCTATGCGAATCCGCTGACGGTGGTGATCGAGCAGAGCCGCGCGGTGCTGTTCGCCGGCACCGCGCCCGACCCGGCGACGATGCTGCGCTATTACGCGATCGCCCTGGCGTTCATGTTCTTCGGCTACTGGTGGTTCCAGAAATCGCGCCGGGGGTTCGCCGATGTCCTCTGAGCATTCACACGCGCCGGCCGCCGCCGGGCATGCCGCTATCGAACACACTGCCATCGGGCAGGCCACCCCGGAGCAGGCCATCGTCGTGGCCGGAATCGGCAAGTGCTATCAACTGTACGAACGTCCCGAGAATCGACTGAAACAGGCGTTGATTCCGCGTCTGCAGCGTGCGATCCGCCGCGAGCCCACGCGGTTCTTCCGCGAATCCTGGGCGCTGCGCGACGTCTCGTTCTCGGTGGCGCGCGGCGAGACGGTCGGCATCATCGGTCGCAATGGCTCTGGCAAATCCACGCTGCTGCAGACCATCTGCGGCACCCTGTCGCCTACTCTGGGCCACGTCGCGGTGTCCGGCCGGATCGGCGCGCTGCTGGAACTGGGCAGCGGCTTCAACCCGGAGTTCACCGGCCGCGAGAACGTGTTCATGAACGGCGCGATCCTGGGCATGGAGCCGGACGAGATCGCCGCGAAGTACGACGCCATCGTCGCCTTCGCCGATATCGGCGAGTTCATCCACCAGCCGGTCAAGACCTATTCCAGCGGCATGTACGTGCGGCTGGCGTTCGCGGTGATCGCCCACGCCGATGCCGACATTCTGGTCGTCGACGAGGCGCTGTCGGTCGGCGACGTGTTCTTCGCCCAGAAATGCATGCGCTTCCTGCGCGATTTCCAGACCCGCGGCACGGTGCTGTTCGTCAGCCACGATGCCAGCGCCATCATCAATCTGTGCGATCGCGCGATCTGGCTGGACGGCGGGCGCATCGGCATGGACGGCCCGGCCAAGGCGGTCTGCGAGGCCTATCTCGCCAGCACCTACGGCCATGCGCCGCTGCCGCCACGCGCCGCGACGGTCACCACGCCGGTGTCGATGCCCGGCCGCGACGACGATGGCGACGATCTGTCGCTGGATGTCAGCCGCCTGCGGGTGTTCGCCTTCGATCCCGACCGCGCCGGTTTCGGCGATGGCGGGGCGCGGATCGAAACGGTCGGCTTTTTCGACCTCGACGGCCAGCCGCTGCGCCAGTTCGGCGGCGGCGAGCTGGTCCGCCTGCGGATATCGGCGCTGGCCGAGCGTCCGATGCCCAGCCCGATCATCGGTTTCTTCATCAAGGACCGCCTGGGCCAGCAGATCATCGGCAAGCACACCTGGCGCGACGATGCGCCTGCGGCGCCCGCCGCGGCCGGCGACCGGATCGAAGCGACGTTCGAGTTCCGGATGCCGCATTTCCCGCGCGGGCGCTACACCCTCGATGTCGCGGTCGCCGACGGCTCGCACCTCGACCACGTCCAGGCCGCCTGGGTCTACGATGTCCTGGCCTTCGAATCGGCGCCCACCACCGTCACCGCCGGCCTGGTCGGCATTCCGTTCCGCTCGGTGTCGTTGAGCGTCGGGGCCGGTGATGGCTGACGGCCCGTCGCCATCGTCCTCACGCATACCTGTCGTTTCCATACCGCTCATTTTGCATCCCATCGATTCCCGAGGTTTCCCTTGCACGTCAGCTCCTACGAACACATGCAGCGGCTGGTGTCGAAATACCTGGATCGCGACCGCGCGATCCAGGCGATCGACATCGGTTCCTACGACGTCAACGGCTCGTATCGCACGCTGTTCGATAGTCCGAACTGGCGCTACACCGGCGTGGATCTGGAGAAAGGCCCGGGCGTGGACGTGGTATTGGCCTCGCCCTACCGGTTTCCGTTCGCCAGCCGCAGCGTCGATGTCATCGTTTCGGGCCAGGCGTTCGAGCATGTCGAATTCTTCTGGATGAGCTGGCTGGAAATGATCCGGGTGCTGAAGCCGGGCGGGCTGATCTTCCTGATCGCGCCGTCGCGCGGCCCCGAACACCGCTATCCGCAGGACTGCTGGCGGTTCTATCCGGACGGCTACCGCGCGCTGGCGAAATTCGGCCGTTGCGAACTGGTCGAGGTCACCACCGACTGGGAGCCGCATCCCGATCCCGGCAGCGGCCCCTGGGGCGATACCGTCGGCGTGTTCCGCGGCGTGGACCTCGGCCTGCGCCAGCGGTTCGCGCTGGCGTTCGCGCGCCGCGCGCTGGGCGCGCAGGTGGGTGCATGAGTGCGGTCGTCGCCACGATCGCGCTCAATGTCGGCATGTCGATGGCGCCGCGGCAGGTGCCGCCCAGCGCATGGGTCGGCCATCTGCCGTTCGCGTTCTGGGCGGTGGAGGAAGCGCGCCCGCGCATCCTCGTTGAACTGGGCAGCCACAACGGCACGTCGTATCTCGGTTTCTGCCAGGCGGTGGCGCGCTGCGGCCTGGATACGAAATGCTTCGCGGTGGACACCTGGCAGGGCGATGAGCACTCGGGGTTTTACGGCGATGAAGTTTTCGAAGCGCTGAACGGACACAACGCGCCGTATAGCGGTTTTTCGCAGCTGCTGCGGATGACCTTCGACGAGGCGCTGACCTATTTCGCCGACGGTTCGGTGGATCTGCTGCACATCGACGGCCTGCACACCTACGACGCGGTCAAGCACGATTTCGAATCGTGGCTGCCGAAACTGTCCGCGCGCGCGGTGGTGCTGTTCCACGACACCATGGTCCGCGAGCGCAATTTCGGGGTGTGGAAACTGTGGGACGAACTGCGCGCGCAGTATCCCGGCTTCGAGTTCCAGCATACCCATGGGCTGGGCGTGCTGCTGGTCGGCGCGCAGGCGCCCGAGCGTTTCCGCGAACTCGCCGCGCTGTCGGGCACCGATGCCGAAGTGCCGGTGCTGCGCCTGTTCGATGCGTTGGGCGCGCGGATCTACGCCGGCGAGCGCGCCGATGCCGCCGAAGCGGGCCTTGCGCAGGCGCTGCGCAACGAACAGCAGTCGATGGCGGCCGCGCAGTCGGCGCACGAATATCTGGCCGGGCGCGCCGCCGAGCTGGAAACGGCCCTTCAAGGACGCGAAGCCGCGCTGCAGGCGCAGCTTCAGGCCGGGCGCGACGCGCTGCAGGTAGAGGCGTCGAAGGCGGCGGTAGCGGGCGAAGCCGTGCGTCGGCTTGAAATCGACCTGGTGGCGATGGCGACCCGCAATGGCGCGCTGGAAACCGAACGTGCGGGCCTGGTCGAGCGCGCCGATGCCCTTGAAGCCGAGCGCGCGGCCTTGGTCGGACACGCCAACGCGCTCGAAGCCGAGCGTGCAGCCTCGGCTGGGCGCGCCGATGCCCTCGAAGCCGAGCGTGCGGCCTTGGCGGAGCGCGTCGATACCCTGGAATCCGGGCATGCAGCGTTGGCGGGACGCGCCGATGCGCTGGAAACCGAACGTGCGGCGTTGGCCGAGCATGCGGATGCGCTCGAAACCGCGCGCGCGGCGCTGGCCGAACGCGTGCGGACGCTGGAAGCGGCGATGCTGCAGGCGCAGGATGCGCTCGCCGCCGAGCAGGCCCGATACGCCGCAGAAGCCGAACTGGGTTCCGCGCTCCGGCGACAGGCCGACGCGCTCGCACAGGCGCAGGCCGACCTGCACGCGCAGCTCGCCGCGCGCGACGCCGAACTGGCGGCGCGGCATGCGCAACTGGACGAATTGCTGCGTTCGACCAGCTGGAAGATCACCGGCCCGGCGCGCTGGTTGTCGTCGCTGCTGCGGGGGAAATCGGCGTGAGTTCGATTCGCGCCATCGCCGGCCGCGCGGTGCAGAGCGTCTACCGGCGCATGCCGATGTCGTGGGAGACGCGGCTCGCGATCAAGAACGCGGTGTTCACCACGTTCGCGCCGCTGTTGAAGCATACGAACGTCTATCGGCGCTGGTATGCCTTCGGCGCGCAGCGCGGATTCGTCGCGGTCGACGTGCCGCCCGCGCCGCTGCCGCGGCTGCCCGATCCCGAAGTGTCCGCGGACGGCGAACCGAACGCCGCCGCGCGCTGGATGCACGACGTCCTGGACCGCGCGCGCGCGCCGCGCAGCGCGCATTACGTCGCCCGCCCGGCGGACGCGCCGCCCGCCGCCGTGCGCGCGAAGGCGATCGCGTTCTATCTGCCGCAGTTCCATCCCATCGCCGAAAACGATGCGTGGTGGGGCCGCGGCTTCACCGAATGGACCAACGTCAGCAAGGCGGTGCCGCAGTTCGTCGGCCACGAACAGCCGAAACTGCCCGGCGAACTCGGCTTCTACGATCTGCGTCTGGTCGATGTGATGCGCCGCCAGGCCGAACTGGCGCGTCTGCACGGCGTGCATGGCTTCTGCTTCCATCATTACTGGTTCTCGGGCCGCCGCCTGCTGGAGCGCCCGGTCGACCAGTTCATCGCCAACCCCGACATCGATATCGACTTCTGCCTGTGCTGGGCGAACGAGAACTGGACCCGGCGCTGGGACGGTCACGACAGCGATGTGCTGTTGGGCCAGAACTACAACGACGACAACGATCTGTCGTTCATCCGCGATCTGCAGCCGTATCTGCGCGACCCGCGCTATATCCGCATCGACGGCCGCCCGCTGGTGATCGTGTACCGGCCATCGCTGCTGCCCGACTGCCGCCACACCCTCGAGCTCTGGCGCGAGGATTGTCGCGCGCAGGGGCTGGGCGAGATCTTCCTGGCGATGGTGCAGTTCGACGTGGACGATCCGGGCACCTACGGTTTCGACGCCGCCCTGGAATTCCCGCCGCACAAGGTGGCGCGCGGCCTGCAGCCGATCAATGCGCAGCTGGATATCGTCAATCCCGATTACTGCGGCAACGTGGTCGATTACCGCGAGATGGTCGACAGTGCGCTGCAGTGGCCGCGACCCGACTATCCGCTGTTCCGCGGCGTGTCGCCGAACTGGGACAACGAAGCGCGCAAGCCGGGCAAGGGCTACACCTTCGCCCATGCGAATCCGGCGGAATACGCCCGCTGGCTGGAAGGCGCGGTCGACTACGCCGAACGCCATCCGGTGGCGGGCGAGCGCGTGGTCTTCGTCAACGCATGGAACGAATGGGCCGAAGGCGCGATGCTGGAGCCGGATTCGCGGCACGGCTACGCCAACCTGGACGCGACCCGTCGCGTGCTGGAAACGAGGCCGCAGGGTTCGGGCCTCGGGCGCGGCAGGATCGCTCTGATCTCGCACGATGCCCATCCGCACGGCGCGCAATACCTCGCGCTGAATCTGCTGCGCGAGCTGAAGAAGATCGGTCTCGACGTGATCGTGCTGCTGCAGGGCGACGGCCGCCTGGAGCCGGATTTCGAGGCGCTGGCGACGGTGCATCGTCTGTACGCGATGGCGCCCGAAGCGATTCCCGCGCTGGCCCGCAGCCTGCGCGCCGACGGCTGCACGGCGGTGATCGCCAATACCGCGGTGTCTGGCCGGGTGACGCCTGCGTTCGCCGCCGCCGGCATGCGCATCGTCGCGCTGGTGCATGAATTGCCGGGCGTGATCGCGGAGTACGGTCTGGCCTCCGCGGTCGACGCGCTGGCGCGCGACAGCGCCGCGGTGGTGGTCGCGGCGGAAGACGTGCGCGACGGTCTGCTCGCGCATTGGCCGGCGAACACAAGCCGCGACAAGCTCATCGTGCGGCCGCAGGGGCTGTTCACCCGCAGCCGTTATCGCGGCCTGACCGACATGGCCGAACCCCGCCGCCGCCTGCGCGAAAAACTCGGTCTGCCGATGCAGGCGCGCATCGTGCTGGCGGTGGGTTACGCTGATCGTCGCAAGGGCGTCGATCTGCTGGTGGAGGCCGCGGCGCGCTGCTGCGCGCGCAGTGCCGACACGCACTTCGTGTGGGTCGGCCATCGCGAGGTCGGCCTGCAGTCGGACATCGACGCGGCGCTGGCGAAGGCGGGCCTCCAGGATCGCTTCCATTTCGTCGGCATGGATTTCGACACCGACGATTACTATGCGGGCGCCGATGTCTACGCGCTGAGTTCGCGCGAAGACCCGTTCCCGTCGGTGGTGCTGGAAAGTCTGGCGGTGGGCACGCCGGTGGTGGCGTTCGCAGGCACCGGCGGCGGCGCGCGGCTGGTCGAAACCCACGGTGCGGGGCTGGTCGTGCCGGCGTTGAATGCGGCCGCCTATGCCGATGCCATCGACGCGCTGCTGGGCGACGATGCGCTGCGCGTGCGCAGCGGCGATGCCGGGCGCGCACTGATCGACCACGAATTCTCGTTCCGCGGCTACGCCCTGGCTTTGGCCAACCTGGCCGGTCTGGACATGCCGCGGGTGTCGGTGGTGGTGCCGAATTACAACTACGCGCGTTATCTGGAATCGCGCCTCGCCAGCATCGCCGGACAGAGCTGGCCGGTGGCCGAGATCATTGTGCTGGACGATGCGTCCACCGACGACAGCCTCGCGGTGCTGCAGAGCCTGCGCGCGCGCCTCGATCCGGAGCCGCGCGTCGTCGTCAACGCCGACAACTCCGGCTCGGTGTTCCGCCAGTGGCGCAAGGGGGTGGAACTGGCGACCGGCGAGTACGTGTGGATCGCCGAGGCCGACGATCTGGCCCAGCCCGCGTTCCTCGAAACCCTGCTCGCCGCGATCCACGGCCGCCCGGACGTGGTGATGGCCTACAGCGAATCCGAAGCCATCGACCTCGACGGCGGCACCGCGATGCCCGATTACCGCGCCTACACCGGCGAACTGTCGGCGCAGAAGTGGAACGCGGCCTACACCGCGACCGGCGCCGAGGAAGTCGCGCAGGCGCTGGCGGTGAAGAACACCATTCCCAACGTCAGCGCCGTGCTGTTCCGCCGCGAATCGCTGCTGGCGGTGCTGCGCGAACACGAGGACGAGATCTGCGCGTATCGCATCGCCGGGGATTGGGTGGCGTACCTGCATCTGCTCGCGCGCGGCGGCATCCACTACCACCCCGCGTCGCTCAATCGCCACCGTCGCCACCAGAACAGCGTGACGTCGGCCTCCGACCTGCAGCGGCACTACGATGAAGTCTTACGCGCGCAGGGCGTGGCCGCGCAGACCTTCGCGCTGGATCCGCGCGCCCGCGCCGCCGCTGCGGCCTATGCCGGCACGCTGCGCCGGCAGTTCGGCCTGCCCGAACCGCAGACGGAGCCCGGCTGATGCATGCGCTGATCGTCGGCGGCAACGGCTTCATCGGCTCGCATCTCGCCGAGGGGCTGCGCGCGGGCGGTCATGCCGTGCGCGTGCTCGATCCCGGACCTGCGCGCGCCGACACCGACTGGTCGGAGATCGATTATGTGTGCGGCGCGTACACCGATGCCGCGTTGCTGGATACAGCGCTCGACGGCATCGACACCGTGTTCCATCTGGCCAGCACCACGGTGCCGGCAAGTTCCAATCTCGACCCGGCGTTCGATGTGTCCAGCAATCTGCTCGGTGCGCTGGGCCTGTTCGCGGCGATCGAAGCAAAGGGCATCCGCCGGGTGGTGTTCTTCTCCTCCGGCGGCACCGTTTACGGCAATCCCGAAACCCTGCCGATGCGCGAAGACCATCCGCTGCGGCCGATTTCGTCGTACGGCATCGTCAAGGTCGCGGTGGAGCACTATCTGCGGATGTACGGCCATCTCGGCCGGCTCGATCCGCTGATCCTGCGCCCCTCCAATCCCTACGGCCCGCGCCAGTCGTCGGCGGGCGGGCAGGGCTTCATCGCCGCGGCCATCGCCCGCGCACGCGCCGACGAGACTTTGCAGATCTGGGGCGACGGCGAAGTGGTGCGCGACTATCTCTACATCGACGATCTGGTGGATCTGGCGATCCGCGCCGCCGCCAGCGACGCATGCGGCACCTTCAACGCCGGCAGCGGCGATGGCCACAGCCTCAATACGATCCGCGCCGCGATCGAACGCGTCGCCGGCCGCGCGATGCGCGTCGAACACCTTCCGGGCCGCGGTTTCGACGTGCGCGAAGTCCGGCTGGATATCGCCGCCGCGCGCGAACGTTTCGGCTGGGCGCCCGGTGTCGGCCTCGACGACGGTATCGCCCGCACATGGCGCGCGCCTTCCCTCGACACCCGTTCATTCCCCCCAGGATCTCAACGATGACCGACACCACCACGCCCTGGCTGCAGACCCTGATCGACAGCCTCGATTCCCCGCAGGTCAGCCCGCTCGGCGAAGCCCTGCCGAAATTCCCTTCGGCGGAAATGCAGCAGAACACCACTGGACTTTCCGCGGAAGCCGCGCTGCGCCAGGCGCATGCGTTCTACACCGACGTCGAACGCGAGACCCGGGCGCTGGGACGCGAACTTGGCCCGGACACCCGCGTGCTCGACTTCGGCTTCGGTTGGGGGCGCATCTCGCGCACGTTCATGGAAAAGATCTCGATCCGTAATCTGTACGGCGTCGACGTCGACTCCTCTTTCGCGGAGTTGACGCAGACGCTGTTCGATTCCGATCATTTCGAGGTCTGTGCCCCGTTTCCGCCGACCCGATTCGAGGACGGCAGTTTCGATCTGGTCATCGCCTACTCGGTCTTCTCGCATCTGTCCGAGCAAGCCGGTACAGAATGGATGCGCGAGTTCGCACGGATCGTGAAACCTGGCGGTGTCGTCGCATGGACCACGCGCCACGACAGTTTCTTCGGGTTCTGCGAGTGGGCGCGCGATCAGGGCGATGCCGTGTCGGCATACGTGCAGGGTCTAGGCAAGCTCTTCCCCGACATCGACGACGCGCGTCGCCGCTATCGGGCCGGCGAACTCGTCCACGGTTCGTCCTACGACGTGAGCGGAGGCGGCCCCCGCGACGCGAGTTTCTACGGCGAAACCTGGATTCCGCAGCAGTACGCCCGCAGCGCATATTCCGAACATTTCGATCTGGTTGCGACCTGCTTCGATGGCGCCAGGTACGATCAGGCCTGCTTCGTTTTCCAGCGCAAGTAAGTCATGGATCGATTCGCCGATGCCGACATCGGCCGCATTCACCAGTTGCGAGCCTCGCGCTCGCTCACGCCCCAGGAGTCCGAATCATGAAATCCATCGCCGCCCCCCTGCTTGTCTTTGCGCTCGCTTCGACGCTTGCCGCTTGCACCCCGCCCGACGACGCGCAAACCCCCGCCGCCGAGCCCGCGCCGGCCGCGGAAGCCCCCGTCGCAGAAACGCCGGCGGCACCTGCCGCGCCCGAGGCGCCGACCGCGCCGGCCGTTCGCGCGCTGAGCGACGCGGAACGCGCGGAAACGCTGGTCGCCGCCACCCAGTGCAACCTCGAATCCGCCGATGGCACGGCGTTCGCGGGCGCCGACATCACCCTGGCATCGCCCTCGGCCACGAAGGTCTCCGGGTGGCTCAAGGCCGATCGCGCCGATGCGTCCATCGAACAACCTGTCCTGCGTTTCGAATCCGAGGACAAGGCCAAGCTGTGGGACATCCCCCTCCAGACGACGATCGTCCGCGACGACCTGCCGGTTCCGGACAAGGACGCTGTCGCGTCGGGCTTTGAGGCCGTCGTCGATGCCAGCACGCTCCCGGCCGGGCGCTACCACCTCTATCTCGCCTACCGGGTCGGCGGTGTGTTGACCGGTTGCGACAACGGCCGCCACGTCACGATGCTGTAAGTTGAAAGGCGCGACGCGCCCCGCATGATCGTGACGCGCCGAGTTGCGGGCGGGCCGCGCAGGAGCACGAAATGGAATTCGACATCGAACGGCTGGTGCCGCCAGGCGAACTCATCGCCGCCAACCGGATCGGCGGCCACGCCGACCCTGAGGCGGCATTGGCGGAATTCCGTGGGTACGGACGGCTGCAGATGCAGAGATGGATCGAGCTGGGATACGTCCGCCCCGATTCGCACCTGCTCGACGTGGGCTGCGGCCTGGGCCGCGTCGCGCATTCGCTGCCGGGGTTCCTCGATGCCGGGACGTACACCGGCATCGACATCACTCGTTCGTCGATCGACTGGTGCCAGGAACACTATGCGGGGCTGGACAATTTCCGCTTCATTCACGCCGACCTGGCCAACCACCACTACAACCGGCTCGATGCCGCCAGCGCCGCGGACTATGCCTTCCCGGTGGCTCCGGCGCGGTTCGACTTCATCTGGTCCTCTTCGCTGTTCACCCACATGCAGGCCGACGGCCTGGACAACTACATCGGCCAGATGGCGCGCGCTGCCAGGCCCGGGGCGCTGCTGTGGAATACCTTCTTCATACTGGACGAAGTCTCCGAGCCGCTGGCGCGCGCTGGTGTGCCGGGATGGGGCGCGTTGTCGTTCGAGGCGGAGGGCGGCCTGTACATGACCGAGGGCAATCCCGACCATGTGCGCGCCTATCGGTTGGACCATCTGCGCGCGCTGCACCACCGGCACGGCCTGCAGATCGTGCAGATCGGCTACGGCGGCTGGTCGGGCCGACCGGGCACCGTCAACAACGGCCAGGACGCGATCATCTCCACGCCCGTCGTAAGGGCCTGAGCGCAGCGCGCTCGCGGTTGCTTGCGCCGGCGATCCCGCCCCGCGTTACAGTCCCGCGTTACCGCGCCTGTACTGGTGCGCCGGCGACGGACGTGGGCGCGTCCTTCGCTGGAGTTGTCGCGAGCCGCCGGGCTAAAATCGCCCGGCCATTCGTTCGAATGTGGCGAAATGTGATCCCGGTGCGGTTCCGGGTGAGCGCCCCCTCTCAGGCTCCGACGACCAAACACCGGCCGTGGGATGCGACGCCCCTGCACTTGGGCGTATGCTTCGCCTTCACGCTCCGGTCGTCGGGGCACGTTGTCGAGAACCCTAATGCGCAAACTTGCCCTCACCCTTACCGCGGCGCTCGTCGTCGGCGGTTGCACGTCTGAAACGCAGATCGCGCAGGAAGCCTCCCTCTCCGGCGGGAAGCCGCGCACGGCGACTGCCCAACTGCCGCAGAACCCGCGGGTCCATACCGGACGTACGGTCGCGTTCGCGTCCTTGTCCGACCGCGGCACGCTGCTCGCGTTCGATCGCGGCAGCAAACCCGTCCAGCGCGGTGCCTTTACCTATCATGCGGTGCAATTGAGCGAGGCGCATGCCATCAACGCCGCTGCCCCCGGCAAATCGATCGATCTGCCGCTGCCGTCCGGCGAGACCATGCGCATCGCCTATCAGCGCCATGAAGAAGCGCTCGACGGCAACTGGTCGTGGATCGGCAAGACCAAGGACGGCCTCGACGCCGTGATCACCTTCGGCGAAGGCGCCGTGTTCGGCCGGATCTACCAGAAGGACACCGAGGCCTACAGCCTGACCATGTCCGGCGGTCGTTCCTGGCTGGTGCAGACCGATCCCAGCAAATTGCTCGATGGCAACCTCGGCCGCAATGCCGACGAATCCGATGCCCTGATCCCGCCGAGCGTCGCTGCCGCCGTCAGCGCCAGGAAGCTCAGCGCCGCGGCTTCGGTCGAGGGTGGTGGCAAGGCCAGCGCCGCGAACACCGTCGACGTGGTGCTGGGTTACACCAACGGCTTGGTCACCAAGTACGGCAGCGCCGCGAACGCCAATACCCGCCTGTCGAACCTGATGGCCATCACCAATCAGGGCTACGTGAACAGCCTGATCACACCGCGCGTCCGTCTGGTCCGTACGGTGCAGGTCAACTACACGGACAGCAACAGCAACGAACTCGCGCTCGAATCCCTCACCGGCTTCGACTGCACCACCACTAGCTGCACCCCGCTGACCGTGCCGACCGAACTGGTCCCGCTTCGCACTGCCCGGGATGAATACGGCGCCGATCTCGTGTCGCTGGTCCGTCCCTTCCAGGCACCCCAGCACCAGGGTTGCGGTATCGCCTGGCTGCTTGGCGGCGGCGGCTTCGCCATCGACAACACCGATGCGCCGTTCGGCTACTCGGTCGTCAGCGACGGCAACGACACCGATGAAAGCGATGGCCGCAACTATTTCTGCCGCGAAGAAACGCTCGCCCACGAGCTCGGCCACAACATGGGCCAGCAGCACAACACCGAGGACAGCGGCGGCAATTCCGGTACCCATCCGTATTCCTACGGTTACCGCGAAACGCTGACCACCGGCTTCTATACCGTCATGGCCTACCGCCTGGCGAACAGCAGCCAGTTCTCCATCAACTATTTCGGCAATCCGAGCGTCAACTACACCGATACCGGTCGCCCGACCGGCACGGCTGCCGCCGACAACGCGCGCAGCCTGAACATCTCGATCCCGCTGGTCGCGCAGTTCCGCGCCTCGGTGGTGCCGTTCGGCGGCCGTGCCCGCAACGATTTCAACGGCGACGGCAAGAGCGACATCGCGATGTGGAATCCTTCGATCTCGTATTTCGCGTACTGGATCATGAATGGTTCCATCTACACCGGTTCTGGCGGCTTCGGCGTGGCCTCCGGCTTCTCGCCGGCCACAACGGGCTTCCTGACCGCGATCCCGCAGACTTCGCTGCTGGCCCGCAATACCACCACGCAGACGCTTTACAGCTATATCTGGAACGGCACCACGCATGCGCAGGGTACCGTCGGTGGCACTCCCGCCGGCTGGAACCTGATCGGTACCGGCGACATCGATGGCGATGGCAGAGGCGATCTGCTGTGGCGTAATCCGACAAGCGGCCAGTTCGCCTATTGGCTGATGAACGGTGCCGTGTATCTCGGTGGCCAGACCTACGGCACGCCGGTCAATTACGTGATCGCCGGTATCGCGGACTTCAACGGCGATGGCCGCGCCGATCTGTTGTGGAACGATCCGGGCAGCCGCAATGCCAGCGTCTGGACCAGCACCGGCACCGGATTCTCGGTCGCCCAGATCGGCCAGTACGGTACCGACTGGAACATGGTCGGCACCGCCGACGTGACCGGCGACGGCAAGGCCGACATCGTGCTGCGCGACAACGCCAAGATCTATCTCGCCTACTGGCGCATGGATGGTGCGGTCTATCAGAGCGCTTCGGCCTTCGGTCTGGCATCGGATCGCGAACTGTTCAGCACCGGCGATTTCGATGGCGATGGCGTCGAGGATCTGGTGATCCAGCGTGCCAGCGACCGCCGGCTTTACCTGTGGCGCAGCAATGGTTCGGTCTTCACCGAAAGCAACATCGGCCAGTACGGCGCCGACTGGACCATCATCAAATAAGCCTGGGCATCGGGCAAACAGCAAGGCCGGCGACGCAAGTTGCCGGCCTTCTTTTTGCACGATGCCCGGCCCGATGTTCAGGCGCACGCGATGCAATTGCTGCAATGCAAACTCGGCTATATTAGTCGTCGGGCAGCAATTGCTCTTACTGGGGATATACAGATGTCAATCGCACTTCGTTGTACGGCGACGGTCCTGTCGCTCGCGCTCGGCGCACTAGTCATGGATGCTTCGGCGCAGCAGGTCAGTGGTGCCTCCGGCAACCGCGGTGGCGCGAAGGCCGCCAGCGTTTCGGTCTCGCCGAAACAGCGCGGCGAAATGGCGCGCCAATTCGTCACCAAATGGGGCGGTTACGTGCAGCGCGTGTACAACGTGCCGGTGCGCGTGTGGTCGCAGCGGATGGTGTCGAACTTCGCCAGCGCCGATTCCGCCAATTTCAACGATGCGCTCAAGCGCGATACCTTCGAAGGTGCGATGGCTGCGCTGTCTGGCAGCGGTCACCGCCTCAGCGACGAGCGCGTCATCAACAAGTTCGCCACCATGAAGGCCGGCAGCGACAAGGTTCTCGGCAGCCTCAGCGGCGACCTCGTTTACACCCCGGTCCAGCCGTGCCGCATCCTCGACACCCGCAACACCGGTGCCGGTCCGATCGCCGCCAACAGCACCCGCAGTTTCGTCTCGATCAATCAGGCGAATTACACTGCGCAAGGCGGCAGCGCCACCGATTGCGGCACGCTCGGCCTGAATGCCACTGCGGTCGCGATCAATCTGACCGCCGTATCGCCGACCATCGCTGGCTTCGCCACGGTCTATCCGTTCGGCACCCCCCAGCCGCTCGCGGCCAGCGTCAACTACACCGCCGGCGCGATCGTCAACAACGGCATCATCGCGCAGATCCCGAATCCGTTGACCACCTCGGATTTCACCGTCTACACGTTCGCCCAGTCGCATTTCGTCGCCGATATCGTCGGTTACTTCGCGCCGCCGCAGGCGACGCCGCTCGGTTGCGTCACCACCTTCGCGACACAGAATGTCGCCGCCAGTTCGCCGTTCAATTTCGCGATTCCGGCCTGTCCGAGTGGTTACACGGTGACCGGCGCCGGTTGCCGCACGCCGGGCCTGAACGAAGCCAATTGGGCCATCAACGGTCTGTACCGCAATGGCGCCAATATCGATGCGTACTGCTCCGGTTTGAACACCACTGCGGGCGTCATCACGGTCGAAGGCACTGCACAGTGCTGCCGAGTCCCGGGGCGCTGATCCGAAGCACCATGTTTTGAACGAAGAGCCGGGGAAACCCGGCTCTTTTTTTTCAAGAGGCACCCGCTCGCGCAGCCGAAGGCGGTGCACGACGATGGCGTCGAAGTCAGCAGTCGCAGTCGATCGTGGCAGGTACGCGCCACATCGATGCCGGATTGGTTGGCCCCTTTCTGTGGCCTTTCACGTAACTACTTGTACCGGCAACATTTGCTTGCCAAGACACCAGGAGATCCAAAGATGGCGACACACACCCGTTATTCCAGTGGCATGCTTGCGTTCGCGCTTGTTGCGTTCGCGGCATCCGCATCCGCGCAGTCTCCTGGTGGTCACGCTCCCGGTGAGCGTCTGAATCGCGCCGCGGCTTCTTCTGCCCAGATTTCGCCCACGGAACGCGGGCAACTGACCCGCCAGTTCGTGAACAAGTGGGGCAATTATGTCCAGCGCGTCTACAGCGTGCCCGTGGGGACGTGGTCGCAGCGCATGGTGTCGAACTTCGTGAGCGCGGATGCCAGCAACTTCCGCAATGCACTCAAGCGCGACACTTTCGAAGGCGCCATGGCCGAGCTCAACGGCACCGGCCACCGTCTGAGCGACGAGGCCGTCATCTCCAAGCTCGCCTCGCTGGATACCGGCTCGTCCAAGTCGCGCGCCACCGTGAAAACCCTGGGCGCCCTGGGCAACGATCTGGTCTATACCCCGGTCGCGCCCTGCCGCATCCTGGATACGCGCAACGTCGCAGCTGGCGCCATCGCGGCCAACAGCACCAGAAATTTCGTCGCCTTCGGTGTCTCCAGCTTCACCAGTCAGGGCGGCAGCGCCACCAACTGCGGCGTGAACCCCTTGGCGGCCACTGCGGTCGCGATCAACCTGACCGCGGTCACTCCCGCCACCGCCGGTTACGCCACCGCGTATCCGTTCGGCAGCGCCCAGCCGGTCGCCGCCAGCATCAACTATGCCGCCGGCGCCATCGTCAACAACGCGCTGATCGTGCAGACCCCGAACCCGATCGCCTCGTTCGACTTCACCGTCTACACCTTCGCCCAGTCGCATTACGTGGCGGACATCGTCGGCTACTTCGCGCCGCCGGTGGCCACGGCGCTGCAGTGCGTGGATACCGCGAACACCGTCGTTACGGGTATTGCCGCGGGCGGTACCGCGAATGCGGTCGCGCCTGCCTGCGCGGCCGGCTATACCCAGACCGCGACCAACTGTGAGTCATCGAGCTGGCTCGTGCCCTTCGTGTTCTTCCACGCCGGCACCTGCTCGGCGCGCAACAACGACACCACGCCCCAGGATATCCGCGCATCGCGGACCTGCTGCCGCGTGCCGGGTCGCTGATCGATCCAGTTGTTCCCGCAAAAGAAAAGAGCCGGGGAAACCCGGCTCTTTTTTTGTTGCGCGAGTGAGGCGCGAGTGAGGCGCGAGTGCGGCGCGAGTGCGGCTGCAGCGCGGCTTGCAGCTCCGGCAGGCGCTTGTACTGATCGCCGACCGGATGATCTTGAAGATCGGTGCTTCGTCATGGCCGCGGTCGTGTCGGCGTCCCTGCCGTCTGGCCAAGTTCGGCGGCTTTCAGCGTTCTGAACTTGATAGTTATCTCAGTAGAGGACAAACAATGAAAAAGCAGTTGAGCTTTCTGGTTTTGGGCGCGACCTTGGCACTCGGTATGCCCCAGGCCGTTATCGCGGCACAGAAGTTGGCGCCTGTCGGCACGAATGCGAGTCCGGCGACGCCGGCCGAGCGTGGCGCGATGGCCCAGGCCTATGTGTTGAAATGGGGCCCTTACGTGCGACAGGTCTACAAGGTGCCGGTCGGCGTCTGGGCCAAGCGGATGGTGCCGACGTTCGCTGGCGTCGATGCCAGCAACTTCCGACGTGCCCTGCAGCGCAACACTTATGAGGGCGCTTCCGCGGAGCTGAGCGGCGCGGGGAGTAAGCTTTCGGACGAACAGGTCATCGACACGATGGCGCGGGCGGGTATCGTGCAAGCGTCTGCCAGGGAGAGGCTGGTGGCGAGAGCATTGGGTTCGGTCGCCTCGGATCTTGTGTACACACCGATCACGCCCTGCCGAATCCTGGATACCCGCGTCGCGGGCGGCACGATCGCCGGCGGTTTCAGCCGCGACTTCAATGCGGTGGTGGGAGGAGGCGGCAATTTCAGCAGCCAGGGCGGCAGCGCCACCGACTGCGGCGGCGTGGCAGCGGGGCAGGCGGCGGCGGTGATCAACGTCACGGCGGTGACCCCGACAGGCGCGGGCTTCGCGACGGTGTATCCGTTCGGCGCGACTCGTCCACTGGCATCGAGCGTGAATTACACCGCTGGCGCGATCGTCAACAACACGGTGGTGACCAAGCTGCCGAATCCGCTGACCACCAAGGACTTCTCGATCTTCACCTTCGCGACGTCCGATTTCGTGGCCGACATCGTCGGCTATTACGCGCCGCCGCAGGCGACCGCGCTGGACTGCACGACGGTCTCCTCGGCTTCGACCAATGTGGCCGCCGGCGCCTATGCGTCGCTGCCGGTCATCAATTGTCCGGCCACCTACACGCCCACGGCTTTGTCCATTTCCGCTGGCGAGAATGTCCTGGTCGCGGACAGCTATACCGCTGGCCAAGCCGGGCAGATATTCGTCAGGAGCCTGAGCGCCAATGCCCAGGGCGTCACCGCGAAAATGAACTGCTGCCGCGTGCCGGGTCGCTGATCGATACAACGGTTGTCGCAAACGAAAAGAGCCGGGGAAACCCGGCTCTTTTTTTATGCCCGAAGATGTCTTGTCAGAGCGCCGCCTGCAGCTCCGGCAACAGCTTGAACAGATCGCCCACCAGGCCGATGTCGGCGATCTCGAAGATCGGCGCTTCGCCGTCCTTGTTGATGGCGACGATGGTGCCGGCGTCCTTGATGCCGGTGAGGTGCTGGATCGCGCCGCTGATGCCGATCGCGATGTACAGCTCGGGGGCGATGATCTTGCCGGTCTGGCCGACCTGCATTTCGTTCGGCACGTAACCCGCATCCACCGCGGCGCGCGAAGCGCCGACGCCAGCGCCGAGCTTGTCGGCGAGGTCGTAGATGATCTTGAAGTTCTCGGCCGAACCCACGCCGCGGCCGCCGGAGACCACGCGGCTGGCGCTCTGCAGGTCCGGACGGTCGGATTTGCCGGCGGCCAGGCCGAGGTAACGGGTGTGGGCGGGCAGGGCGGCATCGGCAGACACCGCTTCGACGGCGGCGGCGCCGTCGCGGGCGGCTTCGGGCCACGATGCGGTCCGCACGGTGGCGACCACGATCTGATCGGCGGCGGCTTCGACCGTGATGATGGCGTTGCCGGCGTAGATCGGCCGCTTGAAGGTGTGGCTGCCATCGACGGCCATGATGTCGGACACCTGCGACACGCCCAGCAGCGCTGCGATGCAGGGCATCAGATCCTTGCCGAAGGTGGTGCTGGGGCCGAACACGTGGCTGTAGCCGGCGGCGACCTGCGCGATCTGCGGCGCCAGCATCTGGGCGATGGCGTTGGCGTTGGCGGCGTTGGTCACGGTCAGCACTTTGGCGACGCCGCCGATCTTCGCGGCTTCGGCGGCGACGCCGGCAGGGTCCGCGGCCAAGACGATGATGTCGATGGCGTCCGGGTTCAGCGCCTTGGCGGCCGACACGCATTTCGCGGTGGACGCATTGAGTTTGCCGTCGAGATGTTCACAAACAATCAGAACCTTGCTCATGGGAATGTCCATGTAGGGTGGGCCTTGGCCCACCATTGCGGAATGTCGGTTTGCGGCGGATGTGGGTTGGAGCGGCTTAGCTCATTGCGACCTCATCGAGGAAGTCGCAATGGTGGGCCAGGGGCCCCTACAGCAGGCCCTTCGCTTTCAGGGCGGCGATCAGTTCGGCCGCGTCCTTCACCATCACACCCTTGCTGCGTTTGGCCGGCGGGGCGTAATGAGTGGTTTTCAGCGTATCGCCGGATTCGACGCCCAGATCGGCGAACTGAATCGTCTCCAGCGGCTTGCTCTTGGCTTTCATGATGTCCGGCAGCTTGATGAAGCGCGGCTCGTTCAGGCGCAGGTCGGTGGTGATCACCGCCGGCAGATCGACTTCCAGCGTTTCCAGGCCGGCGTCGACTTCGCGCACCACCGTGGCCTTGCCGTCGGCAATGTCCAGCTTGCCGGCGAAGGTCGCCTGCGGGCGGCCCCAGAGCGTGGCCAGCATCTGTCCGGTCTGGTTGGCGTCGTCGTCGATCGCCTGCTTGCCCAGGATCACCAGGTCGGGCTGTTCGCGTTCGATCAGCTTCAGCAGGGCGCGGGCGGCGGTCAGCGGCTGCATGCCGGCATCGCTGACGATGTGGACGGCGCGATTCGCGCCCATCGCCAGACCGTTGCGCAGATGCGGCTGGGCGTCGGCCGGGGCGATGGTGACCACCACCACTTCGGTGGCGAGGCCCTTGTCGCGCAGGCGCAGGGCTTCTTCCAGCGCGATCTCGTCGAAGGGATTGGGCGACAGCTTGACGCCGTCGGTGATCACGCCGGATCCGTCCGGCTTGACCTGGATGCGGACGTTGTAGTCCACCACGCGCTTGTAGCCGACGAGGATCTTCATCGTTCGGAGTGTCCTGGGAGCGGAAGAGGGACCGGACGATGTTCGGCGTCCGGCCAAGACGTGAATTTTAGCGGTTCGGCGGGGTTGCTGCGACCCGACGCGGGATGTGCGAGCCTCCGGCGGCCTCGATCAGTCCGCTTTCAGGCCGCTTTGATCAGATCGGCCGCGCGCTCCGCGATCATGATCGTCGGCGCGTTGGTGTTGCCGCCGATCAGGCAGGGCATGACCGAGGCATCGATCACGCGCAGGCCTTCGACGCCATTGACGCGCAGCTGCGGGTCGACCACGGCGTCGGCGTCGCTGCCCATCCGGCAGGTGCCGACGGGGTGATAGACGCTTTCGGCCTTGGCGCGGACGAATTCGGCCAGTCCGGCGTCGTCCAGATCGTTGCGCGCCGGGAAGATCGGGGTACCGCGATACCGGTCGAACGCCTTCTGCGCCAGGATCTCGCGCGACAGCTTCGCGCATTCGACCATCATCTTCAGGTCGAAGCCTTCCGCGTCGCCGAGATAGTTGGCTTCGATCCGCGGCTTGTCGCCGGCGCGGTTGCTGACCAGCGACAACCGGCCGCGGCTGCGCGGGCGCAGGAAACAGGCATGCAGGGTGTAGCCGTCGCCCGGCAGGCGGTTGCGGCCGTGGTTGTCCAGCATCGCCGGCACGAAATGGAACTGGATGTCGGCGCGATCGTCCGGCGCCAGGGGCGAACGCGCGAAACCGCCGGCTTCGGCGACGTTGCTGGTGCCCGGGCCACGGCGGCCGCGCAGGTAATAGTCGAAGGCGGTCTTGATGTCGCTGATGCGGTCGTAGGTCACCCGTTCGGTCGAATGGAACAGCGTGCAGATGTCGAGGTGGTCCTGCAGATTGCCGCCGACGCCGGCGCGGTCGGCGACGACCGCGATCCCGTGCCGGCGCAACTCGTCGGCCGGGCCGATGCCCGACAGCATCAGCAACTGCGGCGAATTGATCGCGCCGCCGCTGATGATGACTTCGCGCGCCGCCGGCTGGTGGAAGGCCCGGCCGCGCATGGCGTAGGTGACGCCGCTCGCGCGCTGGCCGTCGAAGGTGATGCGGTTGACGACGGCGCCGGTGTGCACGGTGAGGTTCGGCCGCTGGCGGACCGGATTCAGGTAAGCCAGCGCCGCCGAACAGCGCGCGCCTTCGCGCTGTGTCACCTGGTAGAAGCCGACGCCGTCCTGCGTTGCGCCGTTGAAGTCCTGATTGTGGGCGAGGCCGATCTGCCGGCTGGCATCGATGAAGGCCTGCGACAGCGGGTTGGTGTAGCGCAGGTCGGACACGCTGAGCGGACCGTCGCCGCCGTGAAAGGCGTCGGCGCCGCGGACGTTGCCTTCGGACTTTCTGAAATAAGGCAGGACGTTGTCCCAGTGCCAGCCGGTCGCGCCCTGCGCGGCCCAGTCCTCGTAATCGCCGGAGACGCCGCGGATGTAGCACATCGCATTGATCGAACTGGACCCGCCCAGCACCTTGCCGCGCGGCCACCACAGCGCGCGCTGGTGGAGATGGGGTTCGGCGGCGGTGTTGTAATCCCAGTTCACGCCTTTCTGGTTGACCAGTTTGGCCACGCCAGCGGGCATGTGGATGAAGGGATGCCAATCGCGCGGGCCCGCTTCCAGCAGCAGCACTGTGACCGTGGGGTCCTCGCTCAGGCGGTTGGCGAGCACGCAGCCCGCCGAACCGGCGCCGATGATGATGTAGTCGAACACGCGTGGACCTTATGAAATCGTGTGCAGGCGACACTATGCCCGCAGCCTAGAGCAATTGCTCTGTGGGCGGATCGGGCGTTCCCGGCGCGGCAAATCCAGGTTTCGCCCGCCGCATTGGCTGGCAGCGTCGGCCTGCTAGAGTGGCGCCTCCGTATTGCACAGGTGGATGGCGGATGCCGCCGCAGCCCGAAATGGACTCCGCGAAAGATTCCGCACCGCCGGCCAGCGCGCTGCGGGGGCTCCGACAGGAACTGGCCGAATCGCCGCCGCTGTGGTGGGCGCTGCTGTATTTCTTCAGCCTGTTGTGCGGCTATTACGTGCTGCGCCCGGTGCGCGATGCGATGGCCGCGTCCGGCGATATCGCCGCCGTATTCCCCGACGCGTGGACCGCCTGGGCGCTCAGCCATGGCTTCGCGCTCAAGGACTTCGTCCTGCAGGTGCTGTTCACCGGCACCTTCGTGTCGATGCTGGTGCTGCAGCCGCTGTACGGCGCGCTGGTGTCGCGCTACCCGCGCCGGGTGTTCCTGCCGGCGCTGTATCTGATCTTCATCGTCTGTCTGATCGGCTTCTGGTGGATCTTCGATCGGAACGTCTCCGGCCGCGGCGCCCTGTTCTTCGTGTGGACGGCGGTCTTCAACCTGTTCGCGGTCTCGGTGTTCTGGAGCTTCATGGCCGACGTGTTCGACAACGAACACGCCAAGCGCGTCTACGGCTACATCGGCGCCGGTGGCACCCTCGGCGCGCTGCTGGGGCCGTCGATCACCAGCCTGCTGGTGAACCGCATCGGCGTGGGCTCGCTGCTGCTGGTGTCGGCCGGATTCCTGATGGTGTGCCTGCTATGCATCGTGCGCCTGCGGCCATGGGCGCGGCAGCGCGAACAGCGCAGCGGTCAGGTGGTCGATGGCGCGATGGGCGGATCGATGTGGGCCGGGTTCAAGCTGGTGGCGAACGATCCTCTACTGCGCGGCCTCGCGCTGCTGATGTTCTTCGGCGTGGGCGTCGGCACGCTGCTCTACAACGAACAGGCCGCGATCGTGAAGCAGTTCTATCCCACGTCGGAGGCGGCGACCAGGTATTACGCGCGGATCGATTTCCTGATCAACTTGTCCACGATCCTGATCCAGGTGTTCCTCACGCGCTGGCTGCTGCGGCGCTATGGCGTCGGGCCGGTGCTGCTGATTCCGGCTTTCGCCATCACGTTCGGCTACTGCCTGCTGGCGATGTCGCCGCTGCCGCTGCTGGTGGCGGCGGTGCAGATCGCCACGCGTTCGGGCGAATTCTCGCTGGGCAAACCCGGCCGCGAGACCTTGTACACCCGGGTCGATCGCGAGGCGCGCTATAAGGCCAAGGCCTTCATCGATACCGCGGTATACCGCGGCGGCGACCTGACCTATGTGTGGCTGCACAAATGGCTGGCGACGTTCGGCAGTCGTGTCGTGTTCGCCGCGGGTATCGGCATCGCCATCGCCATGAGCCTCAGCGCCTGGCAGGTGATCCGCGCGCAGCGCAAACTGCCGCAGTGATGCTTGCGGTCGAGACGTTCGTTTCACGGCCTTTTTTTCGTTTACCGACAGGAGTCTTGCAGTGACACCCATCGCCGTTCCACTGATTGTGCTGGTCGCGTTATTGCACGCTTATTTCCTGGTGCTGGAAATGTTCCTGTGGACGACACCGCAGGGCATGAAAGTGTTCCGCAACACGCCGGAAAAGGCCCAGATCACGAAAGTGCTCGCCGCGAATCAGGGCCTGTACAACGGTTTTCTCGCCGCGGGCCTGCTGTGGGCCGCATATGCGGGCAAGGTCGATGTCGCGCTCTTCTTCCTCGGCTGCGTCGTGATCGCGGCGCTATACGGCGCCTACAGCGTCAGCAAGCGCATCTTCTACGTGCAGGGCGTGCCGGCGATTGCGGCGATCGCGGCGGTGCTGTACGGCTGAGAGCCTGTCCCCATCGGGCCATCGTGTTCGTAGAGCGGCCTTCAGGCCGGCCCAGGCAGAACCCGACCGTCGGCGACATCCGGGCCGTGCCTACGCCTGACGAAACGAAACGGTCGCGTACCGGAAGCAGCGGCCTGAAGGTCGCTCTACGGGCGCTGATGCGCGGATCCTTGGATGATTCTGGTGGATGTCCCGTTGTGATCAGCGCGCGGGACGCGGCGACATCCACATCGAGATCGTGGCCCGGAACACCACGTCGCCGGCGTCGTCGGTCAACACCACGTCCACCGGCAGCGGGTAGCCGATGTCGGCCGCGACGATCGGGATCGCCGGTGTGGCCACGCCGCGGATCGTGCCCATCCCTTTCTTCACGTATTCGACGGTCATGCCCTTGGGAATCCAACGCATCGAATCGGGCAGGCTGACCTCGGTCATCATCCCGCCGACCAGTTCCGCGAGGTTGCACATCGCGATCGCGTGCACGCTGCCGATGTGGTTGGTGATGGCGCGATGGCGGCGCAGGCGTGCGACGCAGCGGCCGGGTTCCAGCACTTCGATCAACGGCGAGATGCTGCCGAAGTAGGGCGCCTTGAAGCAGATGGTGCGGGTGAACAGCCAGTGCCCGGCGGGCCAGCGGCGCATGCGTTCGTAGAGGGCGAGGGTCTTGTTGGCCATCGTGCGGTCCCTTGGATGTCCGATGAACTCGAAAAAAAAAAGAACGCCGGGGGTGGCCCGGCGTTCGTGTGGTCGATGCGGTACGGCTTGTGTGGCCGCCTTATGCCGCTTCGCGATGCGCGCTCGGCTTGGCATTGTCGATGTAGCCGGCCGAACGCAGTTCCCACGACTCGAAGTCGTCGACCATGATCGTATCCAGCGTCATCTCGCGCAGCTCATCCAACTGCTTGCGCTCTTCCGCGGTGATCCAGCCTTCGCGCACGCCCTCGTCGAGCTGGGTCTTGAAGTCCAGCGCTTCGATGTCGCTGTTCTTGAGCGCCTTGAGGAACTTCCGCTCCACCGGCTCGGCCAGGATCATCTTCGGCAGATAGCTGTTCACGCGGCCGGCCGGATTGTTCTCGCAGGGCTCCAGGAACATGTCGCTGGCAAGGCGGTCGCGGGCTTCGCACGGCGTCATCAGCAGGCTGGCGGCGCGGTGGCCCAAGCGGTCGCTCGGCGCTTCCGCGCGACGGCCCCACGGGAAGATCACCAGCCACAGCAGCCAGCCCACCGGACGGATCGGGAAGTTGCGCAGCGCGCCGGACAACGCCAGCTCGATGCGGTGGATCGCGTCGTGGAAGGCCCATGCCAGCAGCGGGTGATCGGCGACCGGACGGCCCTGGTCTTCGTAACGCTTCAGCATCGCGCTGGCGATGTAGAGGTGGCTGAGCACGTCGCCGAGGCGGCCGGACAGCGATTCCTTGAACTTCAGCTTGCCGCCGAGCAGCAGCATCGAGGTGTCGGCCATCACCGCCAGCGCCGCCGAGTAGCGGTTGAGCTTGCGGTAGCAGCGGCGGGTGTATTCGCCGCCCGGCGTGGTGCCGACGCGCGAGCCGGTCAAACCGAACCACCACGCACGCACCGCATTCGAGATCGCATAGCTGATGTGGCCGAACAGCGCGCTGTCGAACTGGTCGATGCGCTGCTTGGGATCTTCCAGCTGCGCCGATTTCATTTCCTTCATCACCCACGGGTGACAGAGGATCGCGCCCTGGCCGAAGATCATCAGGCTGCGGGTCATGATGTTCGCGCCCTCGACCGTGATCGCGATCGGCGACGCCTGCCAGGCGCGGCCGGCGTAGTTGCGCGGGCCGAGGATGATGCCCTTGCCGCCGTGGATGTCCATCACGTCGCGCGAGACTTCGCGGCCCATCTCGGTGCAGTGATATTTGGCGATGGTGGACGGCACCGCGGGATTTTCGCCGCGTGCGACCGCGGCCGCGGTGGCTTCGGCCAGCGCGCTGCAGGCGTAGGCGCGGCCGGCGATGCGGGCCAGCGCTTCTTCCACGCCCTCGAAGCGACCGATCGAAAGACCGAACTGCTTGCGGATGCGGGCGTAGGCGCCGGTGACGATCGCACCCATCTTCGAACCGCCGCTGGCGGTGGAGGGCAGGGTGATGGAACGGCCGATCGACAGGCATTCCATCAGCATGCGCCAGCCCTGGCCGGCGTAGTCTTCGCCGCCGATCAGCTGGCTCAACGGCACGAACACGTCCTTGCCGATGATCGGGCCGTTCTGGAACGGCGTGTTCAGCGGGAAGTGACGGCGACCGATCTCAAGCCCGGCGGTGTCGCGCGGCACCAGCGCCAGCGAAATGCCGATGTCCTTCTTGTCGCCCAGCAGGCCGTCCGGGTCGTACATGCGGAACGCGACGCCGATGAGCGTGGCGACCGGCGCCAAGGTGATGTAGCGCTTGTCGAGCGTGAGGCGGATGCCCAGCACGCTGGCGCCGTTCCATTCGCCCATGCCGACGATGCCGTAATCGGGGATGGAGGTGGCGTCGGAGCCGGCGAACGGGCCGGTCAGCGCGAAGCACGGGATTTCCCGGCCATCGGCGAGGCGCGGCAGGTAGTGGCGCTTCTGTTCTTCGGTGCCGTAATGCATCAGCAGTTCGGCCGGCCCCAGCGAATTGGGCACGCCAACGGTGGAGCTGAGCACGGACGAGATCGGCGCCAGCTTCTGGATGACCTTGTGGTTCATCAGCGCCGAGAAACCGAGGCCGCCGTATTCCTTCGGAATGTTCAGGCCGAAGAATTTGTGCTGTTTCACGTAGTCCCAGATCTGCGGCGGCAGATCGGCGCGGACGTGGGTGATTTCCCAGTCGTTGGTGATCCGGCACAGGTCTTCGACCGGGCCGTCGAGGAAGGCCTGCTCCTCGGCGCTGAGCATCGGCCGGGGCAGCGACAGCAGCTTGTCCCAGTCCGGCTTGCCCGAGAACAGTTCGCCCTCGAAGCCCACCGTGCCGGACTCCAGCGCGGTGCGCTCGGTGTCGGACAGCGGCGGCAGCAGCTTGGTGTAGAACTTCAGCAGGGTGGAGGTGATCAGCGCCTTGCGCAGCGGCGCGATCAGCATCGGCACGGCGACCAGCAGCATCAGGCCCGCGGCGACCACGGTGGCGGTCTGATGCGCCCCCAGCAGCCAACAGCCGACCAGCAGGGTGGCGGTGATCGCGGCCCAGATCGCCAATCGCAGGCGGTGGTAGGCGCAGAACCCGGTGGCGATCAAAAGAACGAGAAAAGGAGCGAGGTATTGGATGGCGATGCTCATGAGGCGCTCCGGCGAGCCTGTGCTCGGCGTATGAACTGTATTGGGAAGGCGGGACTGACAGTGCGTGCTGACTAGAGCGTGTTGACCAGGTCGTGTTGACCCGGGCGTGCTGACAGGTGTGGCCCGCAGGCCGTTCCATACGCAGCAGTATGGGTTTGCTTCTTCGCCGTTGTCAATGTGCCTCAGCGATTCGGGACGCTTCTTGATGGCGGGATTGCAATCGTAGTCACACGATACTTTTCCAAGCCGTTCCGTATGGTTACACTACTGTCATGAACGACATCGCCATCAAAACCGAACGCAACGGCCGCCTCAGCGCGGAAGACTGGGCGCAGGCCGCCCTCGACATGATTGCCGAGCAGGGTGTGGCCGCGGTGGCGGTCGAGCCGCTGGCACGGCGGCTGGGCGTGACCAAGGGCAGCTTCTATTGGCACTTCCCGTCGCGCGACGCGCTGCTCGCCGCCGCGCTGGAGCGCTGGGAAGCGGTGGAGCAGGAAACGGTCTTCGGCCAGCTCGAAGCGGTCAGCGATCCGCGCCAGCGTCTGCGCAGGCTGTTCCATGTCGTCGCGCATGAAGTGAAGCCGCACAAGATCTACAGCGAACTGCTCAAGGCGCTGGATCACGCCGCGGTCGGCCCGGTGATCGAACGGGTCTCGCAGCGTCGCCTCGAATACCTCGCAGCGTCCTTTCGCCAGACCGGGCTGATGCGTACCGATGCGCAGCACCGCGCGCGTCTGGCCTACGCCGCGTATGTCGGCTTCCTGCAGTTGCGGCTGCAGTTGCACAACCCGCGTCTCGCCCAGGACGAGTTCGAAGCCTACGTCGAACACGTCATGGACACGCTGATTCCGCCAGTTCCCGCCCCTCGAGCCTGAGAACCCGTCCTACATGAACGCGAGCGCCATCAAAGATACCGCCGCCGTCACCGACACCGCACCCACACAACTGCAGAGTCTCAGCGACTGGGTGGCCGAGGTGGTCGCGCTGACCCGCCCGGATGCGGTCCACTGGTGCGACGGTTCCGATGCCGAGTACGACGCGCTGGTCGCGAAGATGCAGGTCGACGGCACCCTGATCAAGCTCAACCAAGACACTCATCCCGATAGCTGGCTGCACCGCTCGCACCCGGACGACGTTGCGCGCGTCGAACATCTCACCTTCGTCTGCACCGCGCAGGCAGACGATGCCGGCCCGAACAATCACTGGATGGCGCCCGCCGACGGCCATGCGCAGATGGATGCGCTGTTCGACGGCTGCATGCGCGGCCGCACGCTGTACGTGATTCCGTACTGCATGGGCCCGATCGATTCGCCGCTGTCGCGCTGCGGCGTGGAGATCACCGATTCGCCGTACGTGGTCGCGAACATGCGCATCATGACCCGCATGGGTGCACCGGCGTTGGCGCGCATCGAGCGCGAGGGGCTGGCCGGCGGCACGTTCGTGAAGGGCCTGCACTCGATCGGCGAACTCGATCCGAACCGCCGCTTCATCATGCACTTCCCGGAAGAACTGACGATCAAATCGTTCGGCTCCGGCTACGGCGGCAACGCGCTGCTGGGCAAGAAATGCCACGCGCTGCGCATCGCCTCGTACCAGGCGCGCAGCGAAGGCTGGCTGGCCGAACACATGCTGATCCTCGGCGTGGAAAATCCGCAGGGCGAGACCCATTACATCGCCGCCGCGTTCCCTTCGGCCTGCGGCAAGACCAACCTCGCCATGCTCATTCCGCCGGAGGGCTACCGCCGGGACGGCTGGAAGGTCACCACCATCGGCGACGACATCTGCTGGATGCGCCCCGGCGCCGATGGCCGTCTGTACGCGATCAACCCGGAAGCCGGTTTCTTCGGCGTCGCCCCCGGCACGTCCAGCAAGTCGAACCCCAATGCGCTGGCGACGATCCAGCACGACACCATCTTCACCAACGTCGGCCTGACCGCCGACGGTCAGCCGTGGTGGGAAGGGCTGGATGGCGCGCCCGCCTTTGATTGGCGCGGTCATGACTACGATTCCAATGCGTCCGAGAAGGGTCATGGTCCGGCCGCCCATCCCAATGCCCGCTTCACCGTCAGCGCGAAGCAGTGTCCGTCCTATTCGCCGAAAGCCGAGGACGCGCAGGGCGTGCCCATCAGCGCGATCGTGTTCGGCGGGCGCCGCGCCTCGCTGGTGCCGCTGGTGTTCGAAGCCCGCGACTGGACCCACGGCGTGCTGGTCGGCGCCGCAATGGGCTCGGAAACCACCGCCGCCGCCACCGGCGCGGTCGGGGTCATGCGCCGCGACCCCATGGCGATGAAGCCGTTCTGCGGCTACAACTTCGCCGATTATTTCGCGCACTGGCTGTCGTTCGATCGGCCCGAAGCGAAGCTTCCCAGGATTTTCCACGTCAACTGGTTCCGCAAGGGCGACGACGGCAAGTTCCTGTGGCCCGGTTTCGGCGACAACCTGCGCGTCATCGAATGGATGATCGGGCGCGTGAACGGTAGCGCCTCCGCAGCGGACACCCCGATCGGCTCGCTGCCGCGATCAGCGGATCTGAATCTCGACGGCGTCGCGCTGAGCGACGAAGCCCGCGCCAAGCTGTTCGGCTTCGATCGCGGCGGTTGGCGGGCCGAATTCGCCAGCATCGGCGAATATCTCGACGATTACGGCCCGCGCATGCCCGCGGCGCTGAAGACCGAGCAGGCGAAGATCCTGGCCGAACTGTCGCGCGCGGACGCCTGAACCCGCAGCCCGGGCGGTTCGCTTAAAATCCCGGGATGCAGACTCGCGCGACATCCAACAAACAGCAGGCGCTCTGGCAGCAGGGTCAGCGTTACACCCAGCAGCGGCAATGGCGCCAGGCGGCGGCGGTCTACGAGGCCATCGTCGAGCACGACCGCGGATTCCTGCCGGCCTGGCTGGAGCTGTCGACCGCGAAAGAGATGCTCGGCGCCTATCGCGAGTCCTTCCATGCGGTGCTTGCGTGCACTGCCGTCGACGGCGTGCCGCCGATGGCCGGGCTGGCGGTGGCGCGACGGCTGCGCCGCTTCGAGGCGCTGCCCGAACTGCAGGCCTACATCGAACGCACCGGTCTGGCCGGGACGCTGCCGCCCGAGAAACTGATCGATCTGGCGACGTTCTTCGCCAGCGCCGGCGACCACAGCAGGACGATGACGTGGATCGAGCACGCGCTCAAGCTGCGCCCGCAGCTTGCGGACGCGCACAACATGCATGGCCTGGCCTTGATGTTCGCCGGGCGATCCGATGCGTCCGCCGAAGCCTTCGAGCGTGCGCTGGCGCTGCGTCCGGATTTCGCAGCGGTGTACTCGGTGCTGTCGCGGGTGGCGAAGATCACGCCGCAGCGCAACCACGTCGACGCCCTGCGCAAACTGCTGGCGCAGCCGAATCTCACCGCGAAGGACGAAGGCCACCTCGGCTATGCGCTGCACAACGAGCTGCACGATCTGGGCGATTACGATGCCGCATGGGACGCGCTGACGCGTGCTTGCCGCGCCCGCCGGATCGAGCAGCCGTACGATCATGCGCAGACCGTGGCGGTCTTCGATGCGCTGCGCCGGACCTTCGATGCCGGATTCGTCCGCAACGAATCGTCCTCGGATAGTCCCGCGGATCCGCTCACCCCGATCTTCATCGTCGGCATGCACCGCAGCGGCACGACGCTGCTCGAACGCATCCTGTCGGGCCACCCGGATGTCGCCGACGCCGGCGAAACCTATACCTTCCCCGCCCAGTTGCGTTACGCCGCCGACCATTTCTGCCGCGGCATCATCGACGGGACCATCGTCGAGCGCGCCCCTGGATTCGATTACGGCGCGATCGGCCGCGGCTTCCTCGACGCCATGCGGACCCGCGGCCGCTGCTTCGTGACCGAGAAGCAGAACCCGAATTTCATTCTGCTCGGCCCCATCGCCAAGGCGCTCCCGCAGGCGCGGCTGCTGCACATGCGCCGGGATCCGGCGGACACCTGCTTCTCGAACCTGCGAACGCTGTTCACGGCGGAAGCCGCGTATTCCTACGATCAGGTGGAAATGGCCGATTACTACAAGGCCTATCGCGATCTGATGGATCACTGGCGCGAGGCGCTGCCGGGGCGCGTCTTCGATATCGATTACGACGCCATGGTCACCGAACCCGAGGCGCAGGCGCGGCGGATCGCCGCCCACTGCGGGTTCGATTTCCGTGCCGATATGCTGCAGGTCGATCGCAGTTCCGGCATGGTCGCCACCGCCAGCTCCAACCAGGTCCGCAAGGGCATCCTGACCAACCGCGGCGGTTTGTGGCGCGCTTACGAGCGGCATCTGGGGCCGATGCTCGATCGGCTCGCCGGTCACGGCCTGCTGTGATCGCCGTGGCAGCGACCTCCGCATATCGTCGACTGCAGGTCGACCTGGGCATCCCTGTATGACCGTCAATGTGTTCCCCGCTTTCGCCGTCCCGTTCGGCGAGTCGTACCATCCGGAACCCGCGTCGCTCAACGCCGAGCTGTTGCGACTGACCCGTGCGCTCGAGGCGTTGGGAGCGGGCTACCGCAATCCGCAACCGGTCGTCCATCAGCCGGAAGGATTGTTCGAAAGCGAGTTCGATTTCTTCGCGCGGCCCGAGCCCTGTGTGCAGCAGCTGCGGGGCTGGGTTTGGGGCGAGCTGGCGGAGTTCATCCGCAATATCAATCCGGGCATGGTCGAGAACGCGCGCGGCCTGCAGATCGCCAGCCAGACCTGGTTCCATTTCACCCGCGACGGCGGATATTTCGGCTATCACAACCATCCGATGGCCAGCTGGTCGGGTGTGTACTGCGTCGCCGACGGCGATCCGTCGCCCGAGTATTCGAACAACGGCAGTCTCGTCTTTCCGCATCCGCTCACCGTGGCCAATGCGTTCATCGACCCGACCAATGCCGTGCTGCGCTGGCCCTTCACGCAGGCCAACTACGTGCTGGATCTGAAGCCTGGACAACTGGTGTTGTTTCCGTCATGGCTGGGACATTACGTCACGCCTTTCCGCGGCCCCACCGAACGGGTCACCGTCGCGTTCAACACCTGGTTCCAGAAAGCCGCCTGATGTCGGGGTAAGCGCTCGATCGCATCGTCGCGATGCGGCCATGGCGTGCCTGGGCGTTGAAGAGTCTTGGTCGGTATCCGTCATCAACTTCGACTCGCAGACATAAAAAAACGGCCCCTTTCGGGGCCGTTTTTCTGACGCTGAACCGGAAGCGATCAGAACTTCTGGTTGTACCGCAGGTAGAAGAAGCCACCGCCCGGCAGATCGTAGGAGCCGTCGAACGAATGCGCGAACGAGTTACGGGTGATCGGCGGATCCTTGCCGAACAGATTGCGGGCGCCAAGGGAGACCTTGCCGTTCCACGGGGTTTTGAAGCCGACCTGCACATCGTGATAGATACGCGAGCCGATACGGTTTTCCAAGCCACCCTTGCTGTTGCAGAGCTGGGTGGGGGTGATGCCGTAGTCGAAGTAGCCCTGGCTGTTGAAGGGGCAATCCTCGTCCAGCGCGGAGTAGTAACGCACCGCCCAATTGGCATCCCAGTCGCCCTTCTGCCACGACGTGGTGATGTTGGAGCGCAGGCGCCACGCGGGGGTGCCGTTGTACTCGCCCACGGTGCCGAACAGGGTGTTCTCGGTCGTGTAGGTGTTATCCCACTGGAACGCGAACTTGCCCCATGCGGTTTCCGGCATGGCGTAGGTCACCTGGAAGTCGTAACCCTCGACTTCGCCGGCATCCAGGTTGAACTGCGACTGGCGCAGATCAAGGATCTGACCAGTGGCATCGCGGACGATGAACGAGCAGAACAGCGCGCGGTCAGCGTCGTTGCCATCGCGGTAGCAACTGTTGAGGATGGACTGCGAACCGCGGAACGAGATCACGTCTTCCAGCGAGATGTTGTACCAGTCGAGCGTGAAGTTCAGACCCTGAACGAAACTCGGGCTGTACACGATGCCGAAGCTCTTGGTTTCGCCGAATTCGGGCTGCAGGTTCGGGTTACCGCCAGTCAGCGAACGGATCTGGGAGTTGGGCTGCGCAACGCCGCCGACCGGAACGCCGGTGGCGACACAGCGAGCCTGTTCGGTCGGTGTACGGACAGCCCAGTTCGCCGTGTTGCAGGGATCGACTGCCTGCGGGAAGCTTTCGCCGCCGCCCTGGTACAGATCGGTCACGCTCGGAGCGCGGAACGATTCCGAGAAGGTGCCGCGCAGCATCAGGTCTTCGAAGATCTGCCACTTCAGGCCGATCTTCTTCGAGGTGTCGCCGCCGAGATCCGGATTGATGTTCCCGCCGCCGAAGAAACCGGATGTCTCATAGTCGGACTTGCGGGCCGCCAGGTTGAGTTCCAGCAGCTTGAAGCCGGGGATGTCGGCCAAGATCGGCACGTTGAACTCGACATAGATTTCGTCGGAGTTGACTTCGCCGTTGGTCGGCTCGGTGAAATTGTCCGAGGAACCGCCGCCGGCGACGAGCGCGTCGGGCTGGTTGATGAAGCTGGTGCGGCGGTGTTCGAGGCCGATGGCGAAGCCCAGCGGGCCGGCCGGCAGGTCGAAGAGCGAGCCGGACAGGTTCGCGAAGTAATCCTTCGTGCTGTTTTCCTGCGATTCGTTCTTGGTGTAGCTGATGTAGCGGATCATCGAATCGTATTCGGCGCGCGAGATCACGCCGGCGCCCAGGCCGAGGTCCGCACCGCCGAAGAGGTTGAACGGTACGCAACCCGCAATGACCAGGCCGGCGCCATCGAGACACTCGAGCGCACCGGTGACTGCATTGCGGCGCGAATCGCCCACAGCGCGACGCAGGTTGAACAGGTTGATGTAGTTCTCGCCGCGGGTGTTGATGCGCGAGTTCAGGTACGAATAGCCGACATCCCAGTACATGTCGCGGCCGGCCAGATCGAACGAACCATCCAGCGACAGGGTGACAGCGGTGTTGTCGTTGTCGTAGTACGGCTTGCGCGGGCCGACGGCAAGCGAGCGGAAGTTGGCGCCGCGGAGGTTCTGACCGAACGGGTTGAACACGCTGCCTGCGGTCGGCGCGAACGCCCACTGCGGGCCGCTGGTGCCGCGGACGTCCATGGTCAGCGGCACTTCGGCCAGCTGCTGGTTGGAGTCGCGCTTGACGTAGACCGCCTGCACATTGGCGTTGATGCGGTCGGTCAGACGCAGGCTGCCCTGGCCGTAAACGTTGAAGCGTTCGATCGGCTGCAGCAGGTAGTTGACCGGCGCGAAGTTGTAGCGGTCGGAACTGCCCGAACCGTTCGTGCTGTAGCTGATGAAACGCCGGAAGTCGGTGGCCTGACGGCCATCTTCGCCCGGATTCAGCGTGAACGGACCGCCGGCGACAGGAGTGCAGGAGCGGAAGCCGGTGGCCGGATTGGTGACGTAGGCAGTAGCGCAGCGGGTGAAGTTGCCGCCTGCGTTGCTGCCAGAGCCGAACAGGCCGCCCGAAGCGAGATTGCCGCCGCCGAAGACCGGCACGGACGAGATTTCGCGATCGCCGGCATAGACCGGATCCTGGGTCTGGAAGCCGAGGCTGAGCACGGCGTTCCAACGGTCGCTGTTCGAGCCGACGGTGAAGTCGTAGCCCTGCTGGAAACCGTCGCCCTTGGTATAGCCGCCGAGATAAACGTTGGCTTCGGCGCCGTCGAAATTCTTGCGGGTGATGACGTTGACCACGCCTGCGATGGCGTCGGAACCGTAGATCGCCGATGCGCCGTCTTTCAGCACTTCGATGCGCTCCACGACCGAGATCGGAATGGTGTTCAGATCGACGACGCCGTCGCCCTGGGTGACCCAGCGGCGGCCGTTGACCAGCAGCAGGGTGCGGGTCGAGCCCAGACCGCGCAGCGAGATGTTCTGGGTGCCATCGCTGCCGTTGGTGGACGTCGTGATGTTGCGCAGGGCGCCGCCGTCGCTGGCGGTGATGTTGAACAGCACATCGCCGACCGAACTCAGGCCAGTGGCTTCGAGAGCCGCGCGGTCGATGGTGAGTACCGGCGAGGTGCCTTCCACTTCGGAACTGCGCGGAATGCGCGAACCGGTGACGACGACGGTGTCGAGTTCGTCATCCGAAGGGGTGTCTTGGGCAAACGCGACGCCCGTGCCCGCGAGGGCGGTGGTGCTTACGAGCGCGAAGGAAATCGCGTCGCGCAGCTTATTGGTCTTCAAAGTCATCTCTCTCTCTCCAAGCGAGTCTTGGGGTTTCCCATGGGAACCTGCCCACTGCCGTCAAGAAAGACGCCAAAGCAGGTCAGGCCGGGGCCGATAGTAGCCCCACTCGGAGAAAAATTAAAGTGTCGTTAACCCGAGCCCGGATTGCGCGTAAATCCGGAGGGAAACCGAGGACTTAGAGATCCTGCTCGTAGCGGACGTAGGGCACCGCGCCTTCGTCGTCGCCCTGGGAGGTCGCCGGAGCGAAGGGATTCTTGCCGCGGGTGACCAGGTTGTCGGCGCCGACCGTGAGCTGTCCGCTCCATGGCGTACGCCAGCTCAGGCCGAGGCCCAGGCTGCCCCAGCGGTCGCGGCCGGGTGTGTCGACGACTTCGCCGACGACATTGACGCCGAAAGCGCCGATGCCGCCGCCGACATTGAGCTGGCGCGAGGTCCAGCGGTCGGTGAAACCGGGAATTTCGGCCGGCGTCTGCAGGCGGGCCCGGGCGACGGTGCCGGCGATCGAGACATAGCCTTCGCGCGGCAGGGATTTCTGGCTGAAGATGGTGAGATCGTTGACATCGATGCGACCGTTGCCGCCGGAGCCGGGGGCCAGCCATGCCGGCATCGAAATGCGGCTGGCGCCTGCACCGATGCCCACCTGCGTGCCGTTGCGCTGGAACAGCGCCGCTGCGCCGGTGCGGCCGTTGGTGGCGGGAATCGAGGCGAGGACGCAGTTGTCGGCGAGATTGTTCAGGGCTTTGGTAAGGCCCTGCTTGCGGTCGCAGAGCAGGCCCAGCGAATCGCCGGCGCCGAGGCCGAATGCCGTGTCGAGGTGACGTACGCCAAAGCGCGCGAGGGTGCGCGAATGCGCGTTGTCGACGGGTTCGAGTACGACCGCACCTTCGAATTGGCCGCTGGATTTGTTCCAGATCGGAAGTTCGACGCGATCGCGGCCCGGCTTGGATTGCGCATGCACGGACGTTGCCGCGCCTAGGGCGAGCAACAGCAGTATCGGCAATGTGCGGGGGGGCGTGCGCATGGTGCAGTCAGACCGCGTATCTGCGGCTTCAGTTCCTCGACGGATCCATCGGAATTCAGGCTATCAGTTTTATGGTTCTTTAACAATCCGGCCGCCCCGGAAAAACCGTGACGTCCCGCGCAGCATGGCGCTGTTTCATTGCAATCGGTCTGGGGCGTCCAGATGGGCCGACCGGGGCGAGAACAGGGCGGCGACCTCCTCCTCGGTGTAGCGGTAGGTCTCGCCGCAGAATTCGCAGCGGATCTCGGCGATTCCGGCATTGCTCTCGGCGGCGGCCCGCGCTTCTTCTTCGCCCAGCGATTCCAGCATCGACGACACCCGTTCCCGGGAGCACGAACAGGCGAACTGCAGCGGCTTGTCGCCCAGCAGACGCACGCCGTCCTCATGGAACAGCCGGTGCAGCAACGTTTCGGCCGGGGTGTCCAGCAGTTCCGGGGCGGCGAGGGTCTCGAACAGGGCGCTGGCCCGCTCCCAGCCGTCGAGATCGCCCTCGTCGCCGGGCAGTTTTTGAAGCATCAGTCCGGCCACCCGTTCGCCGCTCGCAGCCAGCAGCAACCGGGTCGGCAACTGTTCGGACTGGCGGAAATAGCCTTCGAGAGCGGCCGAAAGCCCGCCTTTTTCGAGCGTGTCCGCATCCAGCCCGACCAGTCCCTGATAACGCGCGGGCTCCTGGCCGCGCACGCCGGGATTCTCGATGGTGATCGCCAGCACCGCGTCGGCGCCGAGCGAACCCAGGCTACGCGCGCCCGGCAGCTCGCCCTCCGTCAGCGTGGCGATGCCGCGCACGGTGCCGGCGCCGGTGCATTCGGCGAACAGGGTGCGCAGCGCGCCGGTGCCGCGCAGATGGACCGACAGCCGGCCGTCCACTTTCACGTGCCCGGTGAACAGGGCCGAAGCCGCGACCGCTTCGCCCAGCAGTTCGGCCACGTCGTCCGGGTACTCGGCGCGGGCGCGGATCTGCGCCCAGCTATCGTCCAGGCGGACATGGACGCCGCGCACGCCGGCCTGTTCCAGCAGGAAGCGGGTGAGTCGGTCGGGGGTGGTGTGGGCGGTCATGTCGGCGGTGGGCTCTGCAAGGACGATGTCATGAGTGGGTGCGGCTTCGCGGATAATGCCGCCACCACGGGGAGACGGCAGAAGATGGGGCACAACGGCGCAGATTCAAACCTCGATCCGCCGCAGGCGTCCGTCGCGGCCCCGCAGCGTCGGCGCCGCTGGCTGCGCTGGGTGTTTTTCTGGCTGCCGCTGGTGTTCGTGGTGGCGACGGTGCTGCAGGTGGCGGTACTGCGCTTCGTCGATCCGCCGCTGACAGCCTTCATGATCGGTCGCTATGTCGAAGCCTGGGGCGAAGGCGACCGCGGCTTCTCCGTGAGCTACGACTGGCGCGACGCCGATGAGATCTCGAAACAGTTGCCGCTGGCGTTGGTTGCCGCGGAAGACCAGCACTTCCCGGTGCACAACGGCTTCGACTTCAAGGCGATCGAAAAGGCCCGCGCCAACAACGCCAAGGGTCGCAAGGTCCGCGGCGCCAGCACCATCAGCCAGCAACTGGCGAAGAACCTGTTCCTGTGGCGCGGTCGCAGTTGGGTGCGCAAGGGTTTGGAGGTCTGGTACACGGTGCTGATCGAGGCACTCTGGTCGAAGGAACGCATCATCGAGGTCTACGCCAACGTCATCGAATACGGCGATGGCGTCTACGGCGCCCAAGCCGCCGCCCGCCGGTTCTTCGGCAAGGATGCCGCGAAACTCACCGCCGCCGAGTCCGCCCGCCTGGCCGCGGTGCTGCCGTCGCCGCGCAAGTACAGCGCCGCCAAGCCCGGGCCGTATGTGCAGCGCCGCAGCCGCGCGATCCAGCGTCAGATGCGCGCGCTCGGCGGACCGGAATACCTCGCGTTCGACTGACCGGTCGCCGGTTAATCTATCGATATGTCTACCGAACGCCTGACCGTCGTCGTCGCCGCCTTCAACGAGGCCGAAGCCCTGCCGGCCCTGCATCCGCGCATCGCCGCGGCGTTGGACGCGCTGGCGGGCGAGGGCGTCGAAGGCCATGTCCTGTACGTGGACGACGGCAGCCGCGACCGCACCTGGGCGGTGCTGGACGACATCGCCGCCGCCGATGCCCGGGTATCGCTGCTGCGGCTCAGCCGCAACTTCGGCAAGGAGGCCGCGCTCACCGCCGGCCTCGACCTGGTCCGCGCGGGCGCCGCGATCATCCTCGACGCCGACGGCCAGGATCCGCCGGAGCTGATCCCGCAATTCGTGGCGAAATGGCGCGAGGGCTACGACGACGTCCACGGCACCCGCACCGAGCGCGACGGCGAAGGTTGGCTCAAGCGCGGCACCGCCCACGGTTTCTACCGGGTGATGCAGCGCTTGTCGAAAACGCCCATCCCCACCGACACCGGCGATTTCCGCCTGCTGTCGCCGCGCGCGCTGGCCGCGCTGCGCCAGTTGCGCGAGCGCCATCGTTTCATGAAAGGTCTGTTCGGTTGGGTCGGTTTCGAGCAGATCGCCATTCCCTACCACCGCGAAGCGCGGGTGGCCGGGCGCAGCAAGTTCAATCTTTGGAAGCTGTGGAATTTCGCGCTGGAAGGCGTGACCAGCTTTTCCACCGCACCGCTGCGGGTAGCGACCTATCTGGGTATGCTCACAGCGGTGCTGGCGTTCGTCTACGCGCTGTGGGTGGTCATCAAGGCGATGTTCTGGGGCGACCCGGTGGCCGGCTGGCCGACGATGATGGCCGTGATTCTGCTGCTGGGCGGCGTGCAGCTGATGGCGCTGGGCGTGATCGGCGAATACCTGGGCCGGCTGTACGAGGAATCCAAGCAGCGGCCGCTGTATCTGGTGGATCGCTGGCGGCCCGCAGCGGGCGTATCCTTGGGTCAAGACCCTGAAGGAGAGCCGCCCGATGCGCACCGTCCGTCAGCTGTTGGAAGCGAAAACCTCGACGATCCACGCGATCCGTCCTGAGGCCCCGGTCCTCGACGCCATCCGCCTGATGGCCGAGGCACACATCGGCGCGGTGCTGGTGATGGACGGGCCGCACCTGGTCGGCATTCTTTCCGAACGCGATTACGCGCGAAAGGTCGTGCTGCAGGGGCGGTCGTCGTCGGACACGCCGGTGAGCGAGATCATGACCTCGAACGTGTTGACGACGTGGTCGCTGGATACGTCGGATCGCTGCATGCAGACGATGACCGAGCATCGCATCCGGCATCTGCCGGTGATCGATGGGGATGAGGTGGTTGGCATCGTTTCGATCGGGGATCTGGTGAAGGCGGTGATCGAGGATCAGCAGGCGGAGTTGGAATCTTTGCAGCGGTATATTGCGAGTTAAAAAGCCATGAAAAAATTATCAGAAACTATCGAAGGTTCTCTTGTTGATTCGGTTCGTAGCGACTCACTTAGAGACTTGGTTTTAGATGCTGGCGAGGTCGCTATTGATTCTCTTGTCAATGATGGAGTTGCTAGGGATATTCCATTTTTTGGAATGATGGTGCGTGGCTATCAGTCGGTCATATCGATCCGTGAAGGAATTTTTACTCGAAAGTTATATAAATTTCTTCGCGAAATCAGCAAATCCTCAAAGGAAATGCGTGAAAATATTATGCAAGAAGTGGCTGATAAAAAAGGCGGAACTGTTGCTGCTGGAACTGCAATTCTCGACCTTATTGACAAGTTGGATGCTGACGTAAAGCCTGAGTTGGTAGGAAAACTGTTCAATGCTTGCGCGGATCAGCTCATTTCAGTTGATGATTATCTAAGGCTTTCCGATGTTATATCTAAAATTTATCTGGATGATTTGAGGTTATTATCAGATCCGCATCCAAGCGGATTGGCATCCGTCCAACAAAAAAATATTTTTCTAGCAAATGGACTAATGTCGCTTGGATTAAGGAATCCAAGCAGGTCTGGATCAGGAGCTAGCATGCTGCAGATGGCTTCTGACATATACGAAAAACCTTTTGAATTGCAGTATCGATTGACGCGCGCAGCAGCTCAAATTTCACTTTACTGTTTTGGCGTTGATCGTTTTTCAGATGATGGCGTCGAAAGGTTTGTAGACTCATAAACTAGGTTGTTAATTCAGTGGCATAGGTAACTGCAGAGCTTCCGCGCTTTGCGCGGGTAACTTTCTTTGTCGCAAAGAAAGTCACCAAAGAAAACTCTCTAGTGCCGAGGCAAATCTGCCATCGGCGTGTTGGTCGGGATTTTTCGATGCGGCATCCTGCCGCGTCGAAAAACGGTGCGCATCCTGCGCACCGCCCTCCGGGTCTTCAATCTTGAGTTGGTTCGCTCGCGCGGACAGATCGTTGGGACGATGCAGGTTATCGAAAACGCGGCGCGTAACTGGCTTCGGGTGCATCAGGATCGTGAGGCGCGAAAGCCTTGCCGACAACGCTATGGCTGCCAATGGCTTCGCCTCCCTCAATTGCAAGCTCCAGCGTTCCATTCGCCGCAGCGAATTTCAGTTCAGTGCTTCGTTCGCGGCGGGTCACGACCCGCCATAAAAAAGCGTTTTACGTGTTTCTTCGTCCCATCGACATGTCAGTCAGCGCGCATCTACTCTAGATAGTGGACCCGGAGGGCGGTGCGCAGGATGCGCACCGTTTTTCGACGCGGCAGGATGCCGCATCGAAAAATCCCCGCAACGCCTCGGACGGCAGATTTGCCTCGGCACTGAGAGTTTTCTTTGGTGACTTTCTTTGCGACAAAGAAAGTTACCCGCGCAAAGCGCGGAAGCTCTGCAGTTGCCTTTAATATCCCAAGCAACTTCGAAAAAAACCACCCAGGAGACCAAACCCATGAAACACAAAGGAAGCTGCCACTGCGGCAACATAGCCTTTGAAGTAGAAGGCGACATCGACAGCGCCCTGTCCTGCAACTGCTCGATCTGCTCGCGCAAAGGATCGCTGCTCTGGTTCGTCCCCCGCGACAAACTGACCCTGCTCACCCCCGAAGACGCCGCCAGCACCTACACCTTCAACAAACACGCGATCCAGCATCGCTTCTGCCCCACCTGCGGCATCCACCCGTACGGCGAAGGCACGGACCCGAAGGGCAACCGCATGGCCGCGATCAACCTGCGCTGCATCGAGGATCTCGATCTTTCGGCCATACCGGTGCACGAGTTCAACGGCCGCGCCATGTAAGCGCGGGCCTCATTCCGATCGCTCTGGTTGCCGCATAGATTCCTGTTCGGTGTACCCATCGCTTTCGGGGTGCTCACGACCGGGCCTGAAATCGCGTGAGACAGGCGCGCCAAGCCCCGGGAGCGACCATCGCAGGACATTCGCACCCGAACCCGCAGGCGCTATGCTATCGCCATGAGCAAGAGCTGCCTCGTCGAAAAAATCGGCTACCACATCCCGCTCAGCGCGCAGGATGCGGCGCTGTTGGCGAAGCTGGAGGAGGCGGAGGAGCCGGTCCGCATCAAGGCGATGGTTCGCGACATCGGGGTGCCCGCCGAACATCTGTACGTGGTCAAGTCGGGCTGGTTCTACACCTACATGACATTGCCCAACGGCAGCCGGCAGATCCTGCATATCCACTACCCGGGCGACATCGTCGGCATCCCGGACGTCGCGTTCTCCAAAACTGCTTCCGCGCTGGCCGCAGCGACCGATGGCTTGCTGTGTCCGTTCCCGAAGTCCGGACTGTACGAAGTGTTCGAACGCTCGCCGCGCCTGTCGGCGCTGCTCTTCAGCATCGGCATGGTCGAACATGCGGTCCTGGCCGACCGCATCCGCATCATCAGCCGCCTGGGTGCGAGGGAGCGCGTGGTGCATTTCCTGCTGGAAGTGGTATCGCGGCTGCGCGTGACCCGTCGCGACATGAAGACGCAGTTCGATCTGCCCCTCAGTCAAAGCATGATCGGCGACGCGGTCGGTTTGACCAACGTCTATGTCAGCCGTGCGCTGAAGCAGATGCAGACAGAGGGCTTCATCCGTCGCGATGGTCGCGGGATCGATCTGATCGACGAGCCGCGCATGAAGCAGAGCGTGGATTTCGAGGATCGGCATTTCCGCATCGACACCACCTGGTTTCCGAAATCCTGAAGCGATCGAAACGGTTGCCCGGCCGGCGACGATGCGTGACGCGTGACATGGTCGTTAATCCGGATTAATGCGTTCGGCGACGGCGACGCTTACCGTATGCCACCCCGCGCAGCGGTACCTCGGACACCAACGACATCATGCGTCATCCCCGTCCCGCCATCGCCGCGCTATCTCCGGCCGTCGCCCGCGTCGCCACGCGGAGGCAGCCATGAAGATGCATGGCATCGCCTACAGCAGCGAAGCGTATCCGATGACCACGGAGGAGTTGACCGAGCTGATGGAAAGCGCACGGCGCTTCAATGCGCGGGTCGGCGTCACCGGTGTGCTGTTCCATCATTCCGGCCGATTCTTCCAGTATTTCGAGGGCAGCGAGGATGCTGTCCGCGAGGTGCATGCGCGGATCATCGCGTCGCCGCGGCATCATTCTCTGCGCCTGCTGCTGGACACGCCCCTGACCGAGCGGCATTTCGACGGGTGGCATATGGGGTTCTGCGAGTCGCCGGTGAATGAGTTCCAGGCGATCGCCAACGACGACTGGGCCAACGCGATGCCGCTGACCCGGACCACGATACAGCGCCCCGAACCGCTGGCGCTGGTGCTCTCGTATTGGAGCCGGTGGATCGCGGATCGCCCGGTGGATTGACGTCCGGCGCGCCTCAGCGCTCCGACACCACCTGCGCCATCACTGCGATGTAGTGACAGACGCTGCCGGCGATCACGAACAGGTGCCAGATCGCGTGCGAGTACGCGAGCTTCGGCCGGTGATAGAAGAATGTGCCGAGGGTGTAGGCGACGCCGCCGCCGAGCAGCCAGCCGAAGGTCCATGGATCCAGCGCGCGCATCACCGGCTTCGCGGCGAGGATCACCAGCCAGCCCATCGCGATGTAGACGAGTGTGGACACCAGCTTGAAGCGGCCGGTGTAGAAGAGTTTGAAGATCACGCCGAACACCGCCAGCGCCCAGATGGTGCCGAACAGCCACCAGCCCAGCGGGCCGCGCAGGCCGATCAGGGTGAACGGCGTGTAGGTGCCGGCGATCAGCAGATAGATCGCGCAATGGTCGAAGACCTTCAGCCGGCCTTTCACCACCGGATGCTGAATCGCGTGGTAGAGGGTCGAGGCGACGTACAGCAGCAACAGGGTGATGCCGAACACGATGGCGGCGCTGAGCTGCCAACCGTCGCCGTAGAGCGCGGCAAGCGTGACCAGAGCTGCGCCGCCGGCCAACGCGGCGGCGGCGCCGACGCCGTGGGTGAGGGCGCTGGCCAGCTCTTCGCGCATATGGGCTTCACGCATATGGGCTTCGAGGTCGGTGTGCGGGGCGCTCATGCGTCGACGATCTCCGGTTCAAGTCCCGCAGAGACTTCGAATGCGTGCGGGACGGATGCCGGCGGGGGGGAGGCCGGCTGTGAGATCATGAGGGATCGGCCCCCGGTTTGCCCATGATCGTTTCCCATCTGCACCGTTACATCTTCGTCGCGATGCCCAAGACCGGCACCCATTCGGTGCGCCAGGCGCTGCGCGAGCATCTCGGCCCGGACGATATCGAGCAGGTCGGTCTGTTCGTGAACAAGCGGTTTCCCTTCGATGAGGTCGCGCGCATCAGGCACGGCCATCTGAGCGTGCGCCAGATGCGGCCGTATCTCGGCGACGCGGTCTGCGACGGCTATTTCAAATTCACCTTCGTGCGCAATCCGTTCGACCGCTTCGTTTCGTACTGCGCCTTCATGACCCGCCAGCACGGCGAATTCGACCGCGATCCGCAGGGCACGATGCGCAGGATCCTGTTCGATCTGCGGCCGATGGACCACGTCCACTTCCAGCCGCAGTACACGCTGCTGACCAACGACGCCGGCGCGCTGGAGATGGATCTCATCGGCCGGGTCGAGCGCATGCAGGACGACTACGACGCCATCTGCGCGAAGATCGGCATTCCAGGCCGCGCGCTGGACAAGGTCAACAGCTCGAAACGCGGCGATTACCGCCAGTATTACGATCAGGCGCTGATCGACGGCGTGACCGAGCTGTACCGCCGCGATCTGGAACTGTTCGGCTACGCCTTCTGATCGAGTTCCGGGACCCAGCCACAAGAGACCTGCGATGAGCCACGACCCCTACGCCAATCCGCGCAAGACCACCACCATCCGCCGCCTCGGCGCGGTCGATATCGCCGCGCTGAAAGCCGCGGTGCTGGCGATTCCGGAAGCGGTGTGGGATGCCGAGAACGCCGACAAGCCGAATCGCTTCGAGGCCCTGGACAAGACCCGGCACATCGTCTTTCGCTTCGTCGACAGCACGCGCGACTGGCGGGGTTCGCACGACCGTCCGGCGTGGGCCGAGTGGCAGGCGCTGCTGTTGCCTGTGATGCAGGCGGCGGTGGCGCCGTACGGCTATGCCGGCGGGCAGTTCCCGCGGGTGATGCTGGCGCGGATGGCGCCGGGAGGCGAGATCAAGCCGCATCGCGACGCCAACGCCGCCGCGAAATGGCCGCACAAGATCCATGTGCCGCTGCTGACGAACGACAAGGTGACGTTCTACGTCGACGGCATCGGGTATCACCTGCCCGAAGGCGAGGCCGCCGAGGTCAACAACATGGGCGTGCATGCGGTGAAGAACGCCGGCGACGGCGACCGCATCCATCTGATCTTCGAGTATTTCGATCCGGAGCAGCCGGAGCCGGAGTGGTTGGCGCGGGTGATTGCGGGCGTTTGATCCCCATTTCGCTGGCGATCCCGATCACTCCAACCGATTGAGCTTGCGCACTCGTCGCAGTCTGCGTTGCAGGCTGCGCGAATCGTCGAACAGATATTCCTCGACCTCCACCTGCATGCCGTCTTCAGGTGCGAAGACCTCGCGCATCGCGTACAGCCGGCCGTTGCCTTCGAAGGCGAGCCAGCGGTCGCCGTCGCGCACGACCTTGATCTGCGATACCGACGGCATGATGGTCTGTAGCGCTTCGCTGTCGAGCAGTTTCGTCGTCAGCAGCGTGTCGCGATGCGCGCGCAGTGCGTCGGCGCGTTCGCGAGCGCTGCGTAGGGCGGATTCGCGATCGATGCGGTGGATCGGCTCCAACTGCGCCAGGGGTACGCGCACCAGGGTCTTGCCGGTGCGCTTGCGGTGGATGTCCATGACCACCTTGGCCATGTAGGCATCCTTGTGGTCCATGTGCGCGAGTTCGCCGCGCTTGCCGAGGAGGTAGTGCCACCAGGTTCGGATCGAGTGGAGCATGGGCGCGGATCGCTGTCTGTGGTGCGGCATTCTGAGCGAAAAGCGGATGTCTGGGGCGTGGTCGCGCGAAGAGCAAATCCCCCCGTCATCGCTGCGCGATGCCGACCCCCTTTTTCAAAGGGGATGAGCCGACGCGTTTGCGAGGCACTGCCTCGCGCGTCGGCGAACGCCCGCGCGAGCAGCGCGGGCCGGATGGGGCGACGCGTTGGTGCGAAGAGCAAATCCCCCCGTCATCGCTGCGCGATGCCGACCCCCTTTTCCAAAGGGGGTGAACCTGAGCGCGCGTGCCGGAGGAGAGCGCCCTCAGTCGATCGCCACCGCGTGCGCGTGTTCGCGGGTGGCCATGAAACTGACCGCCGGCGCGCGCTCCTGGGCGAGCTGCAGGTTCACGCGCGTCGGTGCGAGGTAGACGAGCTGGCCTGCAGCGTCGACCGCTAGGTTCATCGCGTTCTTGTCGCGGAACTCTTCCAGCTTCTTGGCGTCGTCGCAGCGGATCCAGCGCGCGGTCGCGACCTGTACCTGCTCGAACGAGGCATCGACGCCGTATTCGTCCTTCAGGCGATAGGCGACCACGTCGAACTGCAGCACGCCGACCGCGCCGAGGATCAGGTCGTTGCTCATCAGCGGGCGGAAGAACTGGGTCGCGCCTTCTTCCGACAGCTGCGCGAGGCCTTTCTGCAACTGCTTGAGTTTCAGCGGGTCGCGCAGGCGCGCGCGGCGGAAGAGTTCGGGCGCGAAGTTCGGAATGCCGGTGAAGCTGAGGTTCTCGCCTTCGGTGAAGCTGTCGCCGATGGAGATGGTGCCGTGGTTGTGGATGCCGATCACGTCGCCCGGCCACGCGGTTTCGGCGATCTCGCGGTCGCTGGCCATGAAGGTCAGCGCGTTCGCGAGCTTCATGTCCTTGCCGGTGCGCGTGTGCAGGGTCTTCATGCCGGCGCTGAACTGGCCGGAGCAGATGCGCATGAACGCGACCCGATCGCGATGCTGCGGATCCATGTTCGCCTGGATCTTGAACACGAAGCCGGTGAGTTTGTCTTCGCCCGGCGCCACGATGCGCCCGGTGGTGGCGCGCGGTTTCGGCGACGGCGCGTGTTCGATGAAGAAATCCAGCAGCAGCTGCACGCCGAAGTTGTTCACCGCCGAGCCGAAGAATACCGGCGTCTGCTTGCCCGACAGATACGCGTCCTTGTCGAACGGATGCGAGGCGCCTTCCACCAGTTCCAGTTCGTCGCGCAGTTCGGCCAGCATCGCGTTGCCGATGCGCGCTTCGAGCGCCGGGTCGTCGATCGAGGCGAAAATCGTCGAATCCTGGCGGGTGAAGTTGCGCCCGGCTTCGTACAGATGCACTTCGCCGGTGAGCAGATGCACCACGCCTTTCAGGCGCGAGCCCATGCCGATAGGCCATGTGATGGGCGCGCACTGGATGCCCAGCACCGATTCCACTTCGTCCAGTAGATCGATCGGCGGTTTGCCTTCGCGGTCGAGCTTGTTGATGAAGGTCATGATCGGCGTGTCGCGCAGCCGGCAGACTTCCATCAGTTTGATCGTGCGCTCTTCGACGCCCTTGGCCACGTCGATCACCATCAGCGCCGAGTCCACCGCGGTCAGCACGCGGTAAGTGTCTTCGCCGAAGTCGGCGTGGCCGGGGGTGTCGAGCAGATTGACGATGCAGTCCTCGTACGGGAACTGCATCACCGACGAGGTCACCGAGATGCCGCGCTCTTTTTCCAGCGCCATCCAGTCGGAGGTCGCGTGGCGGGCGGCCTTGCGGCCCTTGACCGAGCCGGCCATCTGGATCGCGCCGCCGAACAGCAGCAGCTTTTCGGTCAGCGTGGTCTTGCCGGCGTCGGGGTGCGAAATGATCGCGAAGGTGCGCCGACGGGCGGCTTCGGTGGAGACATCGGACATGGGGAGTGGCGCCAGGGCGCCCGAGGTTGATAGGAAGCCGGCGATTATAGCGGCCGGGCCCAGCGCAGGCCCGAAGCCCCTGTGGGAGCGGCGGGAGCCGCGATAGGCAGCGGACAGATTTTCGGCAACGCCATCGCGGCTTCCGCCGCTCCCACAGGGAAGCCGCCCGGTCCTGCTGACATGTCCTGTCTGCGGTCGGAGCTATCCTTGCGGCATGTCGACCTACTGCGATTTCGCCCCCGGGCACCCGGTTCACGGGCCATACCACGACCACGAATACGGGGTTCCGACCCGCGACGAGTCGGCGCTGTTCGAGCGGCTGATCCTGGAGATCAACCAGGCCGGGCTGAGCTGGGAAACCATCCTGAAGAAGCGCGAGGGTTTCCGTCGCGCCTACGACGGCTTCGACGTGGATACGGTGGCGGCCTACGGCGACAACGAGCGCGCCCGGCTGCTCGCCGACCCCGGGATCATCCGCAACCGGCTGAAGGTGGAGGCCGCGATCCACAACGCCCAGGTCGTCCGCGATCTGCGCACCTCCCACGGCGGTTTCGCCGGATGGCTGGACGCGCACGCGCGGCTGGACGGCGCGCTGCGCGACAAGGCGGCGTGGGTGAAATTGTTCAAGACGCGGTTCCGCTTCACCGGCGGCGAGATCGTCGGGGAGTTCCTGATGAGTCTGGGCTATCTGCCGGGTGCGCATCGCGAGGATTGCCCGGCGTTCGTGCGCGTAGCGAAACTCGATCCGGTGTGGATGCGAGATCGCCCGTAGGAGCGACGGAAGTCGCGATCAAAGCGAAGAAAGTCTTTCCGCAATCCTTCGCGACTTCCGTCGCTCCTACAGGGGCTTTGGCGCGGCTTCTGGATCCGGCCTGGGCGCGGTGAACCGCAGGATGCCCTGCGGGCCGAACATGCGAAACGGGATGGATTCGAGGCGCATGCCGCGGTTCGCCTGCACCGTGAAGTGCAGGTGCGGGCCGGCGGTGAAGCCGGTGTTGCCGGAAAACCCGATGGCCTCGCCCTTGCGCACGCGCTGACCCACGCGCACCCGCACGCCATCGACGTCGAGATGCGCATACAGCGCCATGGTGCCGTCGTCGTGGACGATGCGCACGAAATTGGCGCGGCCGGCGAATGTTTCGGCATCCAGGCCGGCCCGGGCGAAATCGGCTTCGACTTCCATCACCGTGCCGGTGCGCGCGGCGATCACCGGAGTGCCGATCCCTGCGGCGAAATCCACCGCATGCCGGTTCTGGACGTCGTGATGGCTGTAGCCGCCGCCCCAGCCCTGTTCGATCCGCAACTGCGAGGTCTGCAGCGGGTAGGCGTATTCGACATCGCGCGGCGTCGCGTCGGGCGTGCCCGCCACGACCTGCAGCCTCACCCCGCGGACGGGCTGCGCCTTCAGCCGCGTGATGAGTCTGCGTTCGAATCCGCGCAGGACCGTGCGCGCCGGCAAAGGCGGGTCGCCATCCATCGTGACGTCGTTGTCGGGCGAAAGCATGACTTCCACCGGGCCTCCGAGTCGGTTCTCGGCCCAGACTTCGACCGTCCCGGCGGCGTTGCCGGCCAGCGGTTCGACGACACTCACCGCGACGCGCGGATCCTGCGGCCCGGCCATGCGCAACGTCGCCCACGATGCCTGCGCGCTGGCGCACAGCGTGCAGACGACCAGCAGCGTGAGACGGGGCGCGCGCATCGTGCGGATTACGGACAGCCGCGGTCGAGCTTCAGCGCCTTCGCGATGTCGCGAAGGTCGAAGGCGGCGACCGCTTTGTCCTGATGCACCGCGAACAGCGCGCCCTTCGGAAACCGCTTGCTCGCCGCGGTGCGCAGGGTGATGCCGTCGGTCGCGGCGATGGTCCTGCCGGTGATGCTGCCGACGCGGGTCAGGGTCTTGCGGTCGAACACATGGAACACGGTCAGCGGCGAAAGCTGGTCGACCGAGACCCAATAGCCCTTGTCGCGCTTGCAGGTCCACAGCGACACGCCTTCGGCTTCGAAGGAAAACGTGTCTTCCGGGATTTGCCGCCCGGTCGCGCGGCCGGCGAGGGTGTACTCGCGCAGGGTCGATTGCGGACGGTATTCGTCCGCGATCAGCAGGCGATCATGGGCCGCATCGCCGGCGATCGATTCGACGATGCGCAGCGCATCGGCCTCGCCGGTGTCGCCGAAGTGGCCCTGCGATTCGGCGGCGAATCCGCCTTCGGCATCGAAGCGCAGGCGATAGCGGCGGACGCGCTGATCGAGTTGTTCCAGCGGCGGCAGCACGTCGAAACGTTCGCCGAGCATGAAGTTGTCGGTGACGTAGGCATCGACGCTGCCGTCGCGCTGCGGGTTCAGCCACAGCCCGTACGGCGCCCGCAGCTCGGTGCCGCCGAAGCTGCCGAGCGGGCGGAAATCCGGCAGCGACAGCATCTGCACGCGGCGGTTGTCGCGTTCGACCACGAACAGACGGTCGCCATGGACGGCGATGCCGTTCGGGCGCTTGAACTGGCCGGGCCCGCTGCCTTTTTCGCCGAATTCGCGAAGGCGTGCGCCGGTATCGGCATCGAACACGACAAGGCGATGGCTGGATTTGGCGGTCGCGATCAGCCAGGCGGTGCCGTCGGGATGGCGCCAGGTCGCGAGCGAATCCAGCTCATCCTTGGTCGGGCTCTCGGCCGAGACGAAGGCCTCGGCGACGACGACCGGCGAGGGGCGGGGCGGCTTCGCGGCGGCCAGCGGCAGCATCGACACGGCGGAAACGAGCAGGAAAAGGACGCTGCTGGCCGCACCGGCGCGGCGGGAAGAAAGAGTAGGCATGCGCGAATTATCGCGGAATCGGCGCCGCCGGGGGTGATGCTTATGATTTATCGTTCTATGCGGATGAAGCGATTGACAAGCCCCGAACCCTGCGGCAATCTGCACGCATCCATCAAGACCGGCTGAGGGACAGGCCCGAAGACGCCGGGGCAACCTGATGGAGGCATCGCAACCGCGATGACTCCACAAGGTGCCAACTCCTGCGGGGACCCTGTGTCCGCCGTGAAGATGGTTGCGCGCTCCGGTCGTGTCGTTCATCCGTGCGCAGCAGCTTCCCTCCGGTCTCCCCGCGGCTTCGATGGCCCCATCGCCCCGGAGACCGCCATGACCCTCGCCGCTTTCGCCGAACCGCAGCTTGCGGCCCCGCACCTCGCGAGCACGACCCCCTACGACGCTCGATCCTTCGCCGTGGCCGCACCGTTCGGCGCGATCCGCGGCCGCGTGCACGCGCAATTGACGCTGGCGCATGCCGGCGCGCGCGATCTTCATATCGGCTACGAGCTGGTCGGCCCGGCGGGCGCCCCGGTGGTGCTTGCGGCCGGCGGTATTTCCGCGCACCGGCACGTCGTCGCCAGCGATGCGTTCCCCGAGTCGGGCTGGTGGCAGAGCCAGAGCGGCGTCGGTCTGGATACCTCGCGCGTGCGGGTGCTGGCGATCGACTGGATCGGCGCCGACGGCACCCTGGACGCGCCGATCGACAGCGCGGACCAGGCCGACGCTATAGCCACCGTGCTCGATGCGCTGGGCATCGACCGGGTGGCCGCGTTCTTCGGTTGTTCGTACGGCGCGATGGTCGGCCTGCAGTTCGCGGCGCGTCATCCGCAGCGCATCGGCAGGCTGGTCGCGATCAGCGGTGCGCATCGCGCGCATCCGTTCGCCAGCGCCTCACGCGCGCTGCAGCGTCAGGCGGTGGCGCTGGGTCAACTGCAGTGCGACGAAGCCCAGGGGCTGGCGCTGGCGCGGCAACTGGCGATGCTGACCTATCGCACCCCGGACGAATTCGCCGAGCGCTTCGACGCGCCGCCGACGCTGGTCCATGGCCGCCTGCGCGTGGCCGCGGAGGATTACCTGGAACACTGCGCCGCGACCTGGATCGCGCGTACCACGCCGACCGCGTTCCTGCGCCTGTCGGAATCCATCGATCTGCATGCCATCGATCCGCGCCGCGTGCCGGTGCCGACCACGGTGGTCGCCATCGCCGAGGATCGGCTGGTGCCGCAGGACGATCTGTTCGCGCTGTCCGAAGCGCTGCCGCAGGGCGAATTGCGCCTGCTGAGCTCAAAATTCGGTCACGACGCCTTCCTCACCGAAACGCGGGAGATCGGCCGCATCCTCGAACAATCGTTGCGCAACGTGTCGGGAGGTGCCGCATGAGCGCCGACAACCTCAACGCGCCGCCGCGCCGCCGTGCCGCACGCGCCGCCACCAACGCGGTCCGCGCCGGCATCGATCGCGATACCGCATTCGGCGCGGTGACGCCGCCGCTGGTGCTGTCGTCGAATTTCAGCTTCGCCGGTTTCGGCGAGAAGCGGCAGTACGACTACACCCGCAGCGGCAATCCCACCCGCGACCTGCTGGGCGAAGCGCTGGCGGACCTGGAAGGCGGCGCGGGTGCGGTGGTCACTTCCACCGGCATGTCCGCGATCACCCTGCTGCTGCACGCGCTGCTGAAGCCGGGCCAGCGGCTGGTGGTGCCGCACGATGCGTACGGCGGCAGCTGGCGCCTGTTCAACGCGCTGGCGGCCAAGGGCGCGTTCGAGCTGACGACCATCGACTTCACCGACCCGCGCGCGCTGGCCGAGACGCTGGCGACGCAGCCGGCGGTGGTGTGGATCGAAACCCCGTCGAATCCGCTGCTGCGCATCACCGATCTGCGCTTCGTGATCGACGCCGCGCACGCGGTCGGCGCGCTGACCGTGGTCGACAACACCTTCCTGTCGCCCGCACTGCAGACGCCGATCGAATTCGGCGCCGATTTCGTGATCCATTCCACCACCAAGTACATCAACGGCCACAGCGATGTGGTCGGCGGTGCGGTGGTGGCGAAGACCGCCGAACATCACCAGTCGCTGACGTGGTGGGCGAACGCGCTGGGCATCACCGGTTCGCCGTTCGACAGCTTCCTCACCCTGCGCGGGCTGCGCACGCTGGACGCGCGCCTGCGCGTGCATCAGGAAAACACCCACGCGCTGATCGCATTGCTGCAGGATCATCCGGCGGTGCGCAAGCTGCACTACCCGGGCCTGGTCACGCATCCGGGACATGCGCTGGCCGCGCGCCAGCAGCGCGGCTACGGCGCGATGCTGAGCCTGGAACTGGAAGGCGGCGAGGCGGCGGTGCGCGCGTTCGTCGACGGTCTGGACTACTTCACCCTGGCCGAATCGCTGGGCGGCGTGGAAAGCCTGATCGCGCATCCGGCCACGATGACCCACGCGGCGATGACGGCCGAAGCGCGTCAGGCTGCGGGCATCGGCGACGGTCTGCTGCGGCTGTCGGTGGGCATCGAACACGCCGACGATCTGGTCGAGGACATCGCGGCGGCGCTGGCGCGCGCGCTGGCGGTCGTCGACGCGCGAAAACCTCACCCGAAACAGGTCGCGATATGAGCGCAGCGGTCGTCGCCACGCGCACGCCGGCGGCCGCGCGACCGGCGCGCATCGCGCTGCTGGGGACCGGCACCGTGGGCAGCGCGGTGCTGGCGCGTCTGGCGGGTTGGCAAGGCACCGCGCTGGGCGAACGGCTGTCGCTGCGCTACGCCGCGAATTCGCGGTTCGCATTTCAGCCGGCATCGTTCGCCGATGCGGTGGAGCGCGCTGCGCGGCGCGAGCAGCCGCGCGCGGTCGCGCCGCCACCATCGCCGGACACCGTGCCGCAGATGCTGGGCGACTACGGCGTGCGCATCCTGATCGACGCCACCGCCAGCGAAGCCGTCGCCGAACGCCACGCCGCGTGGCTGGCGCAGGGGATTCACGTGGTCACCGCCTGCAAGCTGGGGCAGGGCACGTCGCTCGCACGCTGGCAGGCGATCCGCGACGCACAGCGCACCGGCAACAGCCATTACGGCGACAGCGCCACGGTCGGCGCGGGTCTGCCGCTGCTGCGCTCCATCCGCGCCCTGCAGACCGGCGGCGACCGCATCCACGCCATCGCCGGGGTGCTGTCCGGCTCGCTGGCGTGGCTGTTCAACCACTACGACGGCCTGCGTCCGTTCTCGGGCTTCGTGCGCCAGGCCCGCGATGCCGGCTACACCGAGCCCGATCCGCGCGACGACCTCAGCGGCGAAGACGTGCGCCGCAAACTGCTGATCCTCGCGCGCGCCGCGGGCGTGGCGCTGGACAGCGATGCCATCGAAGTCGATTCGCTGGTGCCGCCGGAACTCGCTGCGCTGGCCGCCGCCGATGTCGACGCGGCGCTGCCGGCACTGGATGCTGCGATGCGCGAGCGTTACGCCGATGCCTACAAACGCGGCGAGAAACTGCGGTTCGTCGCGCGGCTGGAGAACGGCAGGGCGCGCGTCGGCCTGGAATCGCTGCCGGCGGATCACCCGCTGGCCGGCGGCGCCGGCACCGACAACACAGTGGCGATCTGGAGCGACCGCTATCGGCGGCAGCCGCTGGTGATTCAGGGGCCGGGCGCGGGTGCGGACGTCACCGCCGCCGGATTGCTGGACGATGCATTGCAGATCGCGGAAAGCGCGCTGCGGATGTAACGGCGTTGCCTTGAGCGCGCCGACGCGTTCCGGGTCGATGACCGCCGCTGGCCGTTGCGGGCCTCACGGTGGATGTCGTGGAGGACGTCACAGCGCAGGGTCGTCCGCGTCTTTGAAGTAGTCCTCCAGCGGCTGCGGCCGGTGCAGGAAATAACCCTGGGCATAGTCGATACCCAGGGTTTTCAGCGTCTGCAGTACCGCTTCGGTTTCGACCTGCTCCGCGATGCTCTTCTTGTCCAGCACGCGCGCGATGTCTGCGATGGCGCGCGCGACCGCCGCCGACAACGGCGAGTCGGCGAGATTGCGGATGAAGCTGCCGTCGATCTTGAGATAGTCGACATCGAGCGAGCGCAGGTAGTCGAACGAACAGAAACCGGTGCCGAAGTCGTCCAGCGCGAACGCGCAGCCCAGCGCGCGCAGTTCCGCGATCAGCTCCTGCGCGCGCGACAGATCGCGGACCGCGCTGGTCTCGGTGATCTCGAAGCACAGTTTGCGCGCGGGCAGCGCGCTGCGGCGGACGCGGGCGACCAGGAATTCGCGGAAGGACTCGTCGACCATCGAGGCCGCGGTGAGGTTGATCGCGCACAGCCCGATCCGCGCCGCGGCTTCGGGGCGGGATTCGAACCAGCGCAGCGCGAGCTCGATCACGTGGCGGTCCAGCGCGACGCCCAGCTGGAAGCGTTCGGCGGCGGGAATGAACTGCCCGGGCGCCAGCAACCGGCCGCTCGCCGTATCGCGCATGCGCAGCAGGATTTCGATGTGCCGCCCATCCGTGCCTTTGTCGTCGAAGGGCAGGATCGACTGACAATGCAGTTCGAACAGCCCTTGATCCAGGGCTTCGCGGATGCGCACGGCCCAGCGCATGGCTTCGGTGCGTTCCTGGGTGTCGCCGCGCTTCTCGTTGGCCAGACAGACCCGGTTGCCGCCCAGTTCCTTGGCGGTGAAACAAGCGGTGTCGGCGAGCGAGAGCAGCTCGCTGCGTCCGATGTCGCCTGCGCGGAACGGCACCAGGCCGATGCTGACGGTGGCGTTGAGCACACGGCCGTGCCAGCTCACGCGGTAATCTTCGATCGCTTCCCGGACATGCTCGATGCGCGCCCGTACCGGTGCGGCATCGCCTTCGAGCAGCAACGCGAATTCGTCGCCGCCGATCCGGAACACTTCGCCGTCCGCTCCGAGTTCCGCGCGCAGCAGCGAACCGATGCCGTACAGCATGGCGTCGCCGGCCGCATGGCCGATGGTGTCGTTGATGACGCTGAAATGATCCAGGTCGAGATAGGCCAGCCCCTGCCCTCTGGTCGTGCGGGCCAGCGCGCTCTTCATCGTCGACTCGAACGCGGCCCGGTTCGGCAGTCCGGTGGTCTCGTCCATGGTCGCACGCCGCAGGGCGCGCTGATTCGCCGCGCGCTGCTGCTCCATGGCCGCCATCAGGGTGACCGGCACGTTCGCGAACACGCACATCGAGCCGACCAGCATCGCGGCTTCCAGCGTGTTTTGCGGTGCCGGGAATCCAGCTATGCCCAGTCCCGCGATGGACGTCAGCGCGACCACGGCGATGGCGCTGCCGATGATGGACCATGCCGGCTCGAAGCGGATCGCGCTCCACAGCAACACGCCCAGCGGCAGAGCGATCAGGCCAAAAACATACGGGCTGCTCCGGATGCCGAGGAGGAAGATCACCAGATACGACGCGAGCAGGCAGGCGAGCCAGATCCCTTTCTCGCGGCGTTGGGCATACCGTCCCGATCGCCGATGGCGGGTTTGGGACGTTATGGCCGGCGCGGTGAAATACAGGGTCACCGGACCGATGCTGATGATGCCGAGCAGGTCGCCGAGCGTCCATTTGGCGTAGGCCGGCCAGAAAGCATCGCTCTGCAGCATGCCCGCCGCGATCAGCCCGCTGCTGCCGATGAGGCCCGAGGTCAGCGACATCACCATCCCGCTCGCGATCACGCTGAAACCGCTGCGCATGCTCAAGGGCGTATTGGTCGGATCCCGCCATCGCAAATAGGCGTAACTGCCGACGATCGCGCCGACCACATTGCTCATGACCGAAAACGGCAGGAAGACGGCCGGCACGGGCGCGACCAGCGCATGCAACAGCAGTGTCGGAACCACCGCGATGAGCGACCATTGCGGCCCGTAGCGCAAGGTCGCGATGAAGACGATGCCGGACGCCGGCCACAGCAGAATGACGTCCGTACCCACGCCCGCGAAGGCGGTCGCGTACCACGCAGCGGCGAAATAGGCGGCTGAGAACATCAGGAGGCGGCGCATCGGGTGGTCCCCTGCCATCCGTGTACCGCGCGAGTGTACGCCGGGCGCGCGCGCAGCGGAGGCCGGCGGCGTCCGGTGGAAGAGGCCTGTTGCGTACCTCGGCGATACCTTGGCGATCGGGGTGCCGCAGCGATCTGTCCCATGGCTGCAATGTCCGCGTCATTCCGCTGCCATCGCGGCGCCGAAGACTGGCCGCCTGCCCGCCAGACCATCGCATCCGCCCATGAGAAAAACGCCGCTCGCCCTGGCCATCGCCGGGGTTTTCATCGTGTCCGTCGCGCCGCTCGCCATTGCGCAAACCAGCGCGCAGACCTCGTTCCCGACCACGCCCGACGGCAGCGCCGATGCGCTCGACACGATCGTGGTCCGCGGCGAAACCGTTTACCGCGACCGCGCCGATGCGCCAGCGACGCTGGTCTACGATCTGGAATACTTCCAGCAATTCGAACCGCTGACCGTCGGCGACATGCTCAAGCGCGTGCCCAGCGTGGCATTCCTGTCCGACGTGCTGGAATACGACGGCGTGCGCCTGCGCGGCCTCGATCCGGGCTACACGCAGATCCTCATCAACGGCGAGCGGGTGCCCGGCGCCGGCTTCGACCGTTCGTTCTTCGTCGACCGCATTCCGGCCGAACTGGTGGAGCGCGTCGAGATCGTGCGTTCGGCCTCGGCCGACCGCAGCGGCGATGCGGTCGCCGGTTCGCTCAATATCGTGCTGCGCGACGGCCATTCGCTGGACGGCGGCTATCTGCGCGTCGGCGCGCTGCATTACGACGACGGCAAGACCGAGCCGCTGTTGGGCGCGGTGTGGGGCGGCGAAGCGCTGGGCGGCAACCTGCTGCTCGGCGTCAACAGCCAGGGCCGCCGCAACCCGAAGGACAAGTTCAGCCGGCGCTTCGACGCGCCGGGGGGCACGCTCGACAACACCGAAGTGCAGACCGACGTGCGCAGCGGCGACGACCGCGCCTTCAACGCCGCCTACGACGCGCAGATCGGCCCGGGCAAACTCGGCATCGACCTGTTCTACGTGCGCACCGACCGGCTGCAGGACGAGGATTCGCTGGAATACGCCGACGGCATCCAGAACGACGCGAATCTGCTGACGGTCAACGACAACGACCTCGACATCCGCACCGACAACTGGTCGTTCGGCATCGATTACGACTGGGCGATGGCCGGCGGCGAGACGCGCGTGAAATTCGGCTGGGCCGGCCTCGACGACAAACAGTTCGAGATGGAGGACGAGTACGAATATCTGCGCGACGCCAATCCCTTTCCCGAAGACGACCGCTACACCGGCGACCGTACCTACACCGACATCGAAGATCGCGAACTGTCCTTCGAGCTGCGTCACACGCGCGACATCGGCGACAGCGCATTGCGCTTCGGCTTGGCGTACGCACGCAAGCAGCGCGAGACCTCGATCATCACCGATCGCAACCGCATCACGATTCCCAATGCGCCGACGCCTCGGCCGACGCTGCCGGGTGCGTTCGGTCCGTATCTGCCGGTCGCCGGCGGCCTGAACACCATCGACGAAATCCGCATCGAGCCGTTCGTGCGCCTCGAGGGCAAGTCCGGCGCGTTCGAGTGGGAAGCGGGCCTGCGTTATCAGCGCACCGAAACCGAGATCGAGGATCTGACCGTCGCCGCGGCCGAGCGTCGCAGCGACAGCCGCTACGGCGAACTGCTGCCGTCGGCGCATCTGCGCTGGAATCTCGACGACCGCCAGCGCCTGAGTCTGTCGCTGGCGCGCACCATGCGTCGTCCGGGCTTCGACCAGATCTCGCCGGCGCTGCTGCTGGCCGAACTGGGCGACAACGATCTGCTGGGCAATCCCGATCTGCGCGCCGAAACCGCATGGGGGCTGGACTTCGGCTGGGAACGTCGTCTCGGCCGCCGCGGCGTGGTCGGCGTCAATCTGTTCTATCGCGACATCACCGATCTGATCGAGATCGCCAATACCGGCGTGGAAGGCGACGAAGGTCCGGGCACGTTCGTGCTGCAGCCGCGCAACGCCGGCGACGGCGAAGTCTGGGGCGCGGAACTGGATCTGTCGACGCCGCTCACCGCATTCGGTCTTGAACACACCGGCGTGTTCTTCAACTACTCGTGGCTGGACAGCGAGATCGAGGACACCTTCGGCACCCGCCGCTTCAACGACCAGTCGGACTACGTGCTGAACGTCGGTTTCATCCAGGAACTGCCGACGCCGGAAATGTCGTTCGGCGTGACCTACCGCAAACAGGGCGACGCCTACGGCCGCATCGTCGGCGAGGAAGTGCGCACGTCGTACGACGGCGACCTCGAAGCCTTCATCGAGAAGCGTTTCGACGAGCGTTGGGCGTTGCGTCTGACCGGCTCGAATCTGCTGGATGCATCGAAGGACGAAGTGTTCGACAAGTTCGATACCATCGCGGATCAGATCGATCGCGACTACGACGAATACGAACTGGAAAGCGAAACCGGCGGCCCGGTGTATCAACTGGTGGTGCGTTACCAGTTCTGATCCCGTGGATCCGGTGAACGCGAATGCTGGAATCGACCTGCCGTCGTAGGAGGGCCTTCAGGCCCGAGCTCGAAAGAGTCGCGGCGGGCGTTGGGGAAAGCTCGGGCCTGAAGGCCCTCCTACAGGCATGACCATCGAATCCAATGTCGTCATGTTGTATGAGGGGTTTTGCGGATAAGAGAGCGGCCTGCACCGCTCTCCCTCGTTCTTCAGTGAAGCGCTGCGCATGCCGCGCTTCTTCCGTTCACCCCATCGCGATCACTCGATCCCGCGACCGAACAGCCCCAGATACAGCGCCCGATAGATCGCCGTCGAATCGATCGTGCCTTCGATCTTCGCCGCGCCCGGACCGATGCCGCGCGCCACCGTGCCGCCCGCGCTGTCCGAATCCGATGCCCAGGTGATGTAGAACGGCTGGCGCACGCCGCGCGCGTCCGGTGCGCTCATGAACGGCTTGCCGCCGTCGCTGTCGAGCAGCGAACCGCTGGCGGTGCGCGCGGGCAGCGGACGCGGCAGATCTTCCGGATCGTCCAGATCGTCACTGGTGGCGTTCATGCCGCCGTTGTCGGAATCGGAAGCGACGACGACGGTCAGCGCCGGATTCGCGCGCGCTTCGGCCAGGGCGATCGCGATCGCGCGGTCGGCGCCCGCGGCGGCTTCCAGCGTGGCCGGTGCATTGTTCTCGCCGGAGAGATTGTCGGTGGCTTCTTCGTTGCCGACGATCAGATAACCATTCGGGGCATCTTTCAGCCGCGCGAGGATGAAGCCGAGCATCTCGTCGAAGCGCGGCGCCTGCGGCTGGAATGGTCCCAGTTTCCTGCGCGCCAGTGCGGCTTCATCGGCTTCGTTGAACGTCGCTTCGTGCGCGAACAGACCGATCACGCGCTGCGTGTCCTGCGGCAGCGCCAGCAACTCGTCGCGGGTGAACACGACCGCATAACCAGCCGCTTTGGCTTCGTCGATCAGATTGCGGCCGTCGGTGCGCATGCCCATGCCGTGACGGCCGCGCACGCCCTTGGGCAGGAAGAACATCTCGCCGCCGCCCAGCGCGATGTCGGGCTTCGCGGCGAGGATCTGCGCGGCGATGCCGGCTTCGTCGTCGCGGTCGACGATGGTCGCGAGAAACGCACCGGTGCCCGGCTCGCTCATCGATGAAGAATTGAAGATCGCGACCTTCTTGCCAGCGGCCTGCGCTTCGCGCATCAGGCTCATGCGCTTGCCGGAGGCCGCGACCGGCACCTGACCTTTCTCGACCCAGCCGTAGCTGTCCAGCGATGCGCGGATACCGTACGCGTGCGTGGTGGCGCCGCCGTTGGACGAGGCGTTGACGCTGTCGGTCATCGGCCCGACGTAGATCGCGAGCCGCGGCAGTCGATCCCAGGCCAGGCGGCCGTCCGGCCCGACCTGCATCAGCCGCGTGGCTGCCCAGGTGTTCGCGCCCATACCGTCGGGATGCAGGAAAATCGCGCTGCCGGCATCGGGCTGCGCAGCGGACGCCGCGGAAAATGACAGGGATACGGCGAGAGCGAGCGCCAGTGCGGGCGGATATCGGGTCATGGAAAAATTCGGCCTGGAACGAACCCGTCAAGATCGGCGATGAAGATGACACGCCAGCGACAGCGGCTTGTCGTTGCCATGATCTGCGGCCATTGCGACCCATTGCGATCTGTTGCAGCCGTCGCGCATCGCGGCTAGGCGGACATGCGCGCGATGGCCATTGCCGGATCGCGGGCGAAATACGCTTCCAGCGGTTCTGGCCTGTGCAGCCCGTATCCCTGCGCGAAATCGACGCCCAGCGAGCGCAACAGTTCGCAATCGTCTTCGCTTTCGACCTGTTCGGCCACGGTCTTCTTGTCGAGGACGTGGGCGATGTCGGTGATCGAACGCACGATCGCCGTCGACAGCTGCGAGTCGCGCAGATCGCGGATGAAGCTGCCGTCGATCTTGAAGTAGTCGACGTCCAGCGAGCGCAGGTAATTGAACGAGCAGAAACCGGTGCCGAAATCGTCCAGCGCGAAGGCGCAGCCCAGTCCGCGCAACTGGGTGATCAGGGTCTGCGCGCGGGCGAGATCGCGGATGGCGCTGGTTTCGGTGATCTCGAAACACAGGATGCTTGCCGGCAGCGGGCTGGCCAGTACGCGTTCGATCAGGAAGCGCTGGAAATTCTCGTCGACCATCGATGCGGCGGTGAGATTGATCGCGCACAGATGCACCTGCGCGGCGGCTTCGGGCCGGGCCTCCAGCCAACCCAGCGCCAGTTCGATCACGTGGCGGTCGAGCTGCACGTCCAGGTGGAAGCGTTCGGCCGCGGGAATGAAATGGCCGGGCGCGAGGCGCTGGCCGGTGTCGGGGTCGCGCATGCGCAGCAGCACTTCGAAGTGGCGCCCCGGCGGAGCCGCGCCGTCCAACTGCAGGATGGACTGGCAGTCGAGTTCGAACAGCCCGCGCTCGAGCGCTTCGCGGATACGCACCGCCCAGTGCATCGCCGCGGTCCGTTCCTGCAGTTCGCCGGGTTCGTGGTTGGCGACGCAGATGCGGTTGCCGCCCAGCTCCTTGGCGGTGAAACACGCGCTGTCGGCCAGCGACAACAGGCGGGCGGAGTCGGCTTCGCCGGCCCGGAACGTCGCCAGGCCGATGCTGGCGGTCACGTTCAGGGTCTGGTCCTGCCAGCCGATCCGGAAGCGCTCGATCGTGCGCAACACGATCTCGGCGGTGCGCAACGACGCATTCGGCGGGCCGTGCAGCAGGAGTGCGAATTCGTCGCCGCCGATCCGGAACACCTGGTCGTCCTGTCCCGCCCGGGAGCGCAGCAGCGCGCCGATCGCCTGGATCACCGTATCGCCGGCAGCGTGGCCGGCGGTGTCGTTGATCAGGCTCAGGTGGTCGAGGTCGAGGTACATCAGGCCGTGCTCCTCGCCCCGTCGCGACATCGCCCGCTGTACCGCTTCTTCGAAAGCGCCGCGATTGGGCAGGCCGGTGGCGGCGTCGGTCACCGCGCGGGTCAGCGCCTGGCGGGTGGCCGCGCGCTGCTCGGAGATCGCCGCCATGAGCATCAGCGGGATGTTCGCGAACAGGCACATGAAGCCGAGCAGCAGCGCGGTGTCGAGCGGATCCTTGGGCGCCTGGAAGCCGCCCAGCCCCAGCGCGGTCAGCGAGGTGATGGTGAGCACCGCGACGCTGGTGCCCAGCACCGACCACAGGGGCTCGAAGCGCGCGGCGCTCCACAGCAGCAGGCCGAGCGGCAGCGACACCAGCCCCAGCGAATACAGACCGCTCTTGGTGCCGGCGTAGTAGAAGATCGGCACCGTGAGCGCGCTGCACAGCACCCAGATCCACTTCTCGCGCGCGGACGAGTATTTGCCGTTGACGGTGAGGCTGGCGCCGCCCGATGGCCGATGGGTCAGATACAGCAGCGATGGCGCCAGGCAGATGATGCCGAGCAGGTCGCCCATGGTCCATCGCGCGAACGCCAGCCAGTGTTCCTCGCCGGCGGCCATGCCCGAGGCCACCAGCCCGGCGGTGCCGATCAGCCCGGAGCTCACGGACATCGTCAGCGCGCCGCACATCAGCCCGAAGCCGCTGCGGACGCTGAGTCTGGCGCGGGTGCCGGTGATCGACGTGCAGACGTAATAACCGGCCAGCGCGCTCAGCAGATTGCTGGCGACCGAGTAGGGCAGGAATTCGGTCGGAACCGGGTTGAACAGCCAGTGATTCAGCAGCACCGGGATCGGCACGAACAGCGACCAGCGCGGGCCGTAGCGGAGCACCGCGGCGTAGGCGACGCCAGAGGCCGGCCAGAACAGGCTGACTTCGCCCGGCGCCAGAATGAAGGCCCCTGCGTACCATGCGCCCAGCAGATACAGGGCCGTCAGCCACACGAGGCGAAACATCCAGTTTGGCCCCCCGGGCGGTTGTTGTGTCCCGAGTCTAAACGCGTATTCGTGTCTGTGACCGACGTCCGTCGAATTTTGTCGGCCGGGCGCCGTCCGGTCCGCCCTGCACCCGGGTCCAGGCCGCGCTCAGCACTCGATTACATTGACCGCCAGACCGCCGCGCGAGGTTTCCTTGTACTTGTCCTGCATGTCGCGGCCGGTGTCGCGCATGGTCTTGATGACCTTGTCCAGCGACACCTTGTGTTTGCCGTCGCCACGCAGCGCCATGCGCGAGGCGTTGATGGCTTTCACCGCACCCATCGCGTTGCGTTCGATGCAGGGAATCTGCACCAAGCCGCCGATCGGGTCGCAGGTCAGGCCGAGGTTGTGTTCCATGCCGATTTCGGCGGCGTTTTCGACCTGTCCGGGTGTGCCGCCGAGCGCGGCGGTCAGGCCGGCAGCGGCCATCGAGCAGGCCACGCCCACTTCGCCCTGACAGCCGACTTCGGCGCCGCTGATCGATGCGTTTTCCTTGTAGAGGATGCCGATGGCCGAGGCGGTGAGCATGAAGTCGAAGACGCCCTGCTCGTTGGCGCCGGGGCAGAAGCGGTCGTAGTAATGCAGCACCGACGGAATGATGCCCGCGGCCCCGTTGGTGGGCGCGGTGACGACGCGGCCGCCGGCGGCGTTTTCCTCGTTCACCGCCAGCGCGTACAGATTCACCCAGTCCAGCACCGTGAGCGGGTCGCGCATCCCCGCTTCGGGCTTCGAGGACAGCTCGGCGTGCAGCGCCGGCGCGCGACGGGTGATGTGCAGGCCGCCGGGCAGGACGCCGACTTCGCGGATGCCGCGCTGTACGCAGGCCTGCATCGCGGTCCAGAGGTCGCGCAGGTTCTGGCGGATTTCGGTGCCGGAGCGCCACGCGTGTTCGTTGGCGAACATCAGGTCGGCGATGTTCAGGCCGTTGCGTTCGCACTGATCCAGCAGTTCGGCGCCGCTGTGGAACGGATAGGGCAGTTCGGTGGTATCGGCGACGATGCGGTCTTCGGCCGCTTCGTCCTGATTGACCACAAAACCGCCGCCGACCGAATAGTAGTCGCGGGTGGCGACGACTTCGCCATCCGCGTCGTAAGCGGTGAAGCGCATGCCGTTGGTGTGGAACGGCAGCTTCTGGCGCTTGTTCATGATCAGATCCTGCTTCTCGTCGAAGCGGATCTCATGGCGGCCGAGCAGACGGATCTTCTTGTCGCCGCGGATGCGGGCCAGCGCTTCGGGAATGACGTCGGGGTCGATTTCGTTCGGCCAGTGGCCTTCCAGGCCCATCAGCACCGCTTTGTCGGTGCCGTGGCCGCGGCCGGTCATCGCGAGCGAGCCGAACACTTCGGCGCGCACCCGCGCGGTGCGTGCGAGGTCGCCGCCGCCGCTTTCTTCGAGCCAGCGGTGGACGAAGCGGCTGGCGGCGCGCATGGGCCCGACCGTATGCGAGGAACTCGGCCCGATGCCGATCTTGAACAGGTCGAACGTACTGACGGCCATGCGCGTATCCCGGATCGATGCGCCCGGGCGTGTGCCCGGTGCGCGAGGGCCGTATTCTATGCCGCATCGCGCATGCCGCACTGACGCTGGCGTATGGTCCACGAACTGCACTCCCGATTCATCCTTTATCGGCGCGACGATTGCCATCTGTGCGATCTGGCGCTGACGGTGTTGGCCGATGCGCGTTTCCCTGAATTCGAGAGCGTGTTCATCGACGATGACGATGCGCTGGAAGCTGCGTACGGCCATCGGGTGCCGGTGTTGCGCGACGGTGTCCACGACGTCGAACTGGATTGGCCGTTCGACGCGCGCGCGGCGGCCGCGCTGGCGGCCGACTGAGTGCAGGGCGTGGCGCAGCGAGTCGACCGTCGTGCGTGCTAGCGTGCGTTCGGGATGCCGAGGTGTCTGCGGATGAAACACGCCATGAAAAGCACGATGAAGGCGAAGATGAAAGCGATGATCATGCGCAAGGCCACAGGGCTGCGCCAGGGGCTGGTGGCGATGGCATCGGTGCTCGCCGTTGCGGGCTGGGCGTCGGCCGTGGGTCGCGATACGCCCGGGCACGAGGAACTGCTGCGGATGCACGACGACTTCGTGCTGGCGTTCGTGCAGAGCGAGGGCTTCGGCAGGATGCGCGTCACGCCGATGATGCGGGTCATGAGCAACTATCGGACCCGCGGCGAAACGCCGCTGTGGGTCCAGGATCTGCAGCTGATCGGCATCGCCAGACACGATCCTCCGGTGGTGTTCTCCTCGGCCTTCCAGGGATTCCAGCACAGCGAGGACGGCATGGCGCTGGCGCCGCGGCGCGGAGGTCGGCCGTTGACCGACGCGGAGCGCGCCGACGTAGGCGCGCTGGAAGAAGGGCGGCGACTGGTGGTGCAGCCGCAGGGCGATGCGCTGCGCGTGGTCGGGCCGATCAACGCCGGCGACGAATGTCTGGGTTGCCACAAGGACAAACGCGCCGGCGATGTGCTCGGCGCGTTCGTCTACACGCTGCGCCCGCTGCCGGACGCTAAGCCGGCGCGATGAGCGGTGGGTCCGGAATCAGGTGTACCAGGTGTTGGTGATCGACGACATCTGTACGCCCGTCTTCATGGCGATCGGGTCGTTCTGCCGCATGCACTTCATGGCCTGCGCCCGGTCCTGGACCTGGGCCGTCAGCGTGACGCGGTAGGGATATCCCGGATTGCGGCGGGGATGCGCTTTCACTTTCATCCGCGTGATCTGGATTCCGGCCTGCTGCTGTGGCCCCAGTCGCGGGGTGAAGCCCTCCGCCCAGGCGATCTGATCCTTGATCCAGTACGTCACCACCAGCCGCGTAAGCCGTGCTTTCTCTTTCATGGAGCCCCCATCCGATGAATGTGGGGTGATTGTAGGCATCCGCGGCGGGTCGCTGTCGATAGGCCGGAGACAGGCCGGCGGGCCGGCATCGCCACCTCGCCGGGGGGTATGTGAGAGGCACGATGCCGCAGACCGGCCGGTGGCCGGTCTATTTCGCCTGCAGGACGACCTTGGTCGTGATCTTGATTTCGTTCGGGATGACCTTGGTGTCGGCCCAGTCGCCGCCGCCGACGCCGAAATCGAGGCGTTTGACGACAGCGGTGCCGGCAAGCACCGGTTTCGCGCCCGCGGTCCAGGTGAAGCTGAGCGTGACCGGCTTGCTCACGCCGCGCAGGGTCAGGGTGCCGTCGGCGGCGTATCGGCCGCCGCCCAGCGAGCGGAACTTGGTCGCCGTGTAGCGCGCCTGCGGAAACTTCGGGCTGTTGAAGAAGGACGCGCCGCGCAACTCGGTGTCGTAATCGGGGTTGCCTGCGGTGGCGGTGGCCAGCGGAATGACCACGGTGATTCTCCCGAGCTCGGGCTTGGCCGGGTCGAACGACACGACGGTGGCGAAGCCCGGAAAGCGGCCGTTGAAGGCATCGCCCTGGTATTGGCCGGAGAAGCCGAGCGTGGAGCCCTTGGTCTGGACGTAATCGGCGGCGGAGGCAGGACCGGCCAGCAGCAGGCCAAAGCAGAGCGCAGCGGTCAGGCGCGCGCCGGATGAAAGCGGTCGGGTGGATTCATGCGGCATGGTCTGGATCCTGAGGGGGTAATGTGTCGGTGGAGGTCGCGGCCGCTGCGGCTGCAGGCGTTATGGCGGTGTTGTCGCCGACACGCAGCCAGCCGCGCGGCAGCATGCGTGCGAGCGTGGCGTCGCGCTGGAACAGGTGGTGATAGAACGCGGCGCCAGCATGCGCCACGACCAGCAGGACGAGCAGCCAGAACATGATTTCGTGCGCGTCCTCGGCCAGTTCGTGCAGGTCGTGATCCTTGCCGACGATGTAAGGCAGATTGACCAGGTGGAACCACTGCAGCGGGAATCCAGCCGCCGAGTTCAGCACCCAGCCGCTGAGCGGGATCGCGAACAGCAGCGCATAGATGGCGAAATGGGTCAGGCCGGCGATGCGTTCCTGCCAGCGCGGCGAGCCGGGCACCGGCTGCGGCGTGCCGGCATACAGGCGCCACAGCAGACGCAGGGCGACCAGCGCGAGGATGGTGAGGCCGATCGATTTGTGCAGGGCATAGGTCTGGATCTTGTCCGGGCCATTGGGCAGGTCGCCCATGGTCAGGCCGAGCCAGGCCATGGTCAGGATCAGGACGACAACCAGCCAGTGCAGTAGCTGACTGACGCCGCCCCAGCGGTCGTGCGTGTTCTTCAGGGTCATGGTGCGGGTTCCGTGGTGGTCTGGAGAAGCGCGCCGGTCTTTGCGGCTCCCGGAGAGGAAGAGGCATCGATCGGGGCATCGGGTGCGTCGGCATCGACATCGTCGCCGTCATCGCCTCGGCTGCGCACGGCTTCGGCTTCGATCCGCAGCTCGACCGCATCGCCGATGACGCCCGGCCAGGCATCGATGCCGAAGTTCCTGCGGCTGAGAGCGGTGGTGGCCGAAAACCCGACCGTGCGCCGGAACGGCGGCAGTGGGTGGCGTTTGACCGCGTTGAGGGTCACGTCCAATACGATCTCGCGCGACACGCCGCGCAGGGTCAGCGTGCCATGCACGGAAGCGCGGTTCGGGGCGATCGGCTCGACGCGGGTGGAGACGAACACGGCTTCGGGGTGGTCTTCGACATCCAGCAGATTGCCGGCCAGGGTCGCCTTGTTCCAGCCGGCATCGCCCATGTCCACGCGCGCCATCGGCACGCTGGCCCGCAGCGTGGCAACGCGCCAGTCTTCGGGATCGAAGACCAGATGACCGGTACTGCCGGACACCGTTCCGATGGCTTTGGAGAACCCGGCATGCTCGATCGCGAACATCACCCGGGTGTGCACCGGATCGAGGCTGTAACGAACGGCTTCGCCCGCCGTCGCCGCCCCCGCGTACGCAAGTGGGATGGCGAATGCGACGAGTGCGGCGATCCGGTGGCGATGGGCGAACGGCATTCGGGGAACCTCGGAGAGCGTTTGCCGGATTCTAGGCGGATGCCGCAGCATATGTCCCCACGGGGCTGCAACGATGCATCGCGCGCCCGGCGGCCACACAGGGCAAGGAATGATGTTCAGGATGACCAGGCACAGGAACAGCATGCGCGACGACGATACGGATACATGGGCAAGCGACGCATGAGCGGAGATGCCCGGCCGACGAATCGTCGATATGGGCTCGCCATGGCGGGCTGGCTCTGCTTCGCGTTCGTATGGCCGATGACCGGCTCCGCTGCGGCCGGGTCGCCGCCGCTTTCCGTGAAACACCGATTTGTCCGTTTCGGTCCCGGGCAGGGCCTGTCTTCGGTGATCAACGATCTTGCCGTGGACCACCAGGGCTACGTCTGGGCGGCGACCGGCGACGGACTGGCGCGGTACGACGGTACGCGCTTCCGGTTCTGGCGGCGCGAACCCGGCGTGGACAGTTCGCTGCCCGACAACGATCTGGTCGCGTTGGCGCTGGACGAGGACGATCGGGTGTGGGTCGCATCTCCAGGCCATCTCAGTGTGCTGGACCCGACCCATCGGGGATTCGTGCCGGTGCGTTTCGAGGGTGAGGCGGCGGTGTGTGGTCGCGATATCACGGCTATTTCTACAGCTGTGGGAGGAGGTGTGTGGTTCACGACATACACTGGCAAGCTTTGCCGTGCAACGCGCGACGGCAGAATTAGTCAACGGTTAACTGATACAAGTGCTTTCCTCGTTGGTGTTCCCTCGATGTTGTTCGTTTTAGGTGCAGATGATTTACTAATCGGTAGTGATGTTGGGCTGCATCGATATCGCGGTGGCGCGATCGAAGAGATTGCGCCAAGTATGCTGCGTGGCGCGCAAGTTTTCGGCCTCGATGGTAATCGCTACGGTGAGATCTGGATAGGTACTGATCGTGGACTTTATAAATATGCAGCGGATGGGAGCGTACAGCCAGCGCTTTGGGCGTTACCTGCGTTGGCTACAAATACGATGGTCATGCGCGACAAACGCGGCACATATTGGATAGGGACAGCAGCAGGTCTGTTTCAAGCGCCTACGACCCATGGGCCCGTCGTGATGGCGCATGGGGATCGTCGCGACGATGGGTTGAGCAGTGGCGTATTCGCGCAGGTGATGGATCGGGAAGGCGGGCTGTGGTTTGCGTCTTATTCACAGGGGCTGTCGTATCTGCCGCCCGAGCATGAGCGTTTCGCTGTGCTCGACGAAGTGGAAGGCATGGCGATCGAGCGCACGGATCCATTCGCGGTCGCAGCCGACGGGAAAGGAGGATTCTGGATCGTTGGCAGCAGGATGCTTTACGCATTGCGAGCGGGTGAAGCCTCTTTGCGACCGCTCGCCAGCGCCGAGTCGCTCGGCGAGGAGTGGTTGCAGACGCTGGCGCGCTGCCCCGATGGCCGACTGTGGCTCGCCAGTTTCCATGGCGTGGTCGAGTACGATCCATCGTTCGGCAGGCGCGGACGCAGCCTGCGTTTCCCGGATGATGGCGTGCGCACGCCACAGGCACTCCTGTGTACCGATGATGGTCGCCTGTGGGTTTCCCTGTTCGGCGGAGGTTTGCGGATTCATGCGCCTGATGGGCAATTGCTGCATGAGCTGGCGCCCGAAGCCGTGCTCGGCGCATCGGGTCAGGATTACGCGAAACTTCAGCCCGGTCCTGATGGGCGGCCATGGTTGTCCGATGGTCAACGGCTCAGGCGCTGGAACGGCCAACGGTTCGAAGCGGTCGAAGTGAAGGCCGGCGAGGCGATCCAGTCTTTCGTTTTCGCCGCGCCGCAGACGTTGTGGGTAGCGCGTTTCGGCAGTCTGGAGCGCTATGAGTGGCGCAACGAGGGGCTTCGACTGCGGGAACGCATCGGCAGCGATGACGGATTACCCATGACGCAAGTCGCCGGCATCCTTGCTGCAGGCAACGATCAGCTCTGGTTGAGTACCGCGCGCGGCCTCCTGCAATACGATGGGCGCAACCGTCGACTCCGCAATTTCGGCATGAGCGATGGCTTGCCCGACATCGATTTCATGCTGGCCGCACCTGTCCGCGGGAATCGGGGGCCGGCGCTCGCATTGTCCAAGCAGGGCCTGGCGCTGTTCGATCCCGACCGTCCCCTGTCGACGCCGCGTGCATCGGCCCTGGCGATCGAGACGGTCGATCTGCGTCGTGGCGAAGACACGGTGACGTTCTCAGGTCGCGAAGGCGGCGCACTGCACGCGGTGATGAGGCCGCGCGACCGCGATCTGCGCGTGACTGCGCGGGTGATGTCGTTCGCCGATCCGGCGGCGCATCGTTATCGCTTCAGGCTGCGCGGATACGACCCCGATTGGGTGGTGGATACCCGCGGAGAACGCGTGTTTTCCACGCTGCCGCCGGGACGCTATCTGCTTGAAGTGCAGGGCGCCAATGCCGACGGCGTCTGGTCGCCGACGCGGCGCATCGATCTCTGGGTTCAGGCGCCCTGGTGGCGAAGCAGCGGGGCGTGGCTGCTGTACGCCGCTGCAGCCGTGGCCTTGCTGTGGTGGCTGTCGTATCTGGACCGCATTCGGCTCAGGCGCCGTCACGATTACCAGTTGATCCAGCAGAAGCGCGCGCTGGCCGAAGAAGCGTCCCTGGCCAAGAGTCGCTTCCTCGCCAACCTCGGCCATGAGGTGCGTACGCCGATGACCGGCGTCCTGGGCATGAGCGAGTTGCTGCTGTCGACCACGCTCGACAGCAAGCAGCAGGGGCAAGTGCATGCGATCCGGCGTGCCGGCGGACATCTGTTGCGACTGGTCAACGATGCGCTCGATCTGGCGCGGATCGAAGCCGGACGCTTCGAACTGGATATCGCGGATTTCGAACTGGGCGTGTTGATCGACGATACCGCCGCATTGATGCGGCCACTGGCCGAGCGCAAGGGTCTGGCGTTGGTCGTCGAGATCGCGGATGACGTCCGCGGCGGCTGGCAGGGCGATGCCACGCGTCTCAGTCAGATCCTGTTGAATCTGCTTGGCAATGCGATCCGGTTCACCGCGCGCGGTGAAGTGGGCTTGTCCGTCGATGGATCGGCGTCGCACGGTCTGCGCTTCACGGTGCGCGATACCGGGCCGGGCCTCGATGAGGAACAACAGAGCCGTCTGTTCCGCCGCTTCGAGCAGGCGGAGGGCGCACGCACCGCCAGCCGCTATGGCGGCAGTGGATTGGGACTCGCGATCTGCCGGGAGCTGGCGGTGGCGATGGGCGGTGGTATCGAGCTGCGCAGCGCGCCGGGCGAAGGCGCCGCTTTCATCGTGCATCTGCCTCTGTTGCGCGCAGCCGGATCCGCCATGGCGACGTCGCTGCCGAGTCATGCTGCGGTGTCGATGTCGCGGATGAGCCTGCAGGTGCTGTTGATCGAAGACGATGCCATCGTCGCCGACGTGCTGATCGGCATGCTGCAGGCGCAGGGGCATCGCGTGGTCCATGCCGCTCACGCGCTCGCTGCGTTGGCCGAAGTCGCGACCCGGCGCTTCGATCTCGCAGTGATCGATCTCGACCTGCCGGGCATGGACGGCATTGCGCTGGCGCGGCATCTGCGCATGCAGACATTCACCCAGCCGATGGTGGCGGTCACCGCCCGTGCCGATCACGAGGCCGAATCGCAGTCGCGCGAGGCCGGCTTCGACGCGTTCCTTCGCAAGCCATTGACCGGAGACATGCTGGCGGAGGTGATCGACGCGATGGTGGTGCCGGCATCATCGCTGTGAACGGTCGTCTCTTCGCTTATCTCGCACTGATCTCATGCACCGCCTGCACCAGCGCAGCGACATGATCGGGATTCATGTCCGGCGACATGCCGTGGCCGAGATTGAAGACGTGGCCGTCGCGCGAGCCGCCGTTGCCTTCCGCGTAGCTGTCCAATGCGCGACGCACCTGTTCGCGGATCGCGGCGGGCGAGCCGTACAGTGTCGCCGGGTCGAGGTTGCCCTGCAGCGCGACCTTGCCGCCGGTGCGCCGCGCGGCGTCGGCGAGTTCGATGGTCCAGTCCACCCCCACGCCTTCGGTGCCGGAGGCGGCGAGTTCTTCCAGATAATTATTGTTGCCCTTGCCGAAGAGGATCAGCGGCGTGCGCTCGGCGCCTTCACCGCGCTGCAACTCGCGGGCGATGCGGATGAGGTAGGGCAGCGAGAATTCGCGGTACATCGCCGGGCTGAGCACGCCGCCCCAGGTGTCGAAGACCTGTAGCGCCTGAGCGCCGGCTGCGCGCTGCGCGGCGAGATAGGCGATCACCGCGTCGGTGTTCACCGACAGCACGCGATGCAGCAGCTCGGGCGCGTTCAGCGCCATCGCCTTGATCTTCGAGAAGTTGTCGCTGCCGCCGCCTTCGATCATGTAGCAGGCCAGCGTCCACGGACTGCCGGAAAAACCGATCAGCGGTACGCTGCAGCCGTCGGGCATATTGTCCAATTCGCGGCGGATCACCCGCACCGCGTCCATCACGTAGCGCAACTCGGTCTCCATGTCCGGCACCGCGAGCTTCGCCACGTCTTCGGCGGTGCGTACCGGGCGCTCGAACTTCGGGCCTTCGCCGTCGGCGAAATACAGGCCCAGGCCCATCGCGTCGGGCACGGTGAGGATGTCGGAGAACAGGATCGCCGCGTCCAGTGGGAAGCGGCGCAGCGGCTGCAGGGTGACTTCGCAGGCCAGATCGGGATTTTTCGCCAGCGCCAGGAAACTGCCGGCCTGTTTTCGGGTGGCGCGGTACTCAGGCAGATAGCGTCCGGCCTGGCGCATCAGCCAGACGGGCGTGCGGTCGACGGGCTCGCGGCGCAGGGCGCGGAGGAAACGGTCGTTGCTCGGAGCGGTGTCGGTGGTCAATCGGAGATCCCGGAAAAGTGTTGATCGAACATCATGGAATGGAGAGCACGTCGCGCCCGGCGTGCTCAATTCGGCGCGTCGACGCCTTGGGCGAACATCAACTGGAAGCCTTTCTTGAGCGTCTGGTCGCGGGCGCGCTCGAACGCGGCGAGCGCGCTGGCCTGGTCGAGATACTGCTCGCGCTTGAGCGTGCTGCGGCCGCCGACCTGACCGGATTCGCGGGTCAGCGTCCAGCCGCCGATCAGATCGGCTTCCAACTGCAGTTGCACGAAGCGCGGGGCTTCGCGGTCGTCGGGGCGTTGCTGCATGAAAAGGCGCATGCGTGGATTGTAAGGGCTGGCGCCGATCGAACGGGCGGTCAGCCTTCCTGCAGGGTTTCCAGCACGGCGTCCTCCGGCACATCCGAGACGATCCGCGCGATGCCGGGCGTTTCCCACAGCACGAAACGCAGGCCGCTGGCGCTGGCTTTCTTGTCCAGGCGCATGCGGTCGAGCAACAGGTGCGCGTCCAGCCCGGCCGGCAGCGCCGTGGGCAGCCCGAAGGCGGTCAACAGGCTGCGGATGCGTCCCACGTCCGCAGCCGGCGCCATGCCCAGGTGCGCCGACAACCGTGCCGCCAGCACCATGCCCACCGCCACCGCTTCGCCGTGATTGAGCGCATCGCCGCCATCGCCGCTGTAGCCCTGTTCGGCCTCGATGGCGTGGCCGAAGGTGTGGCCGAAATTCAGCAGCGCGCGTTCGCCGTGTTCCAGCGGGTCGCGTTCGACGATGGTGGCCTTGTGTCGGCAGCTTCTGGCGATGGCCTCCACCAGCGGTTCGCGCTCGCGCGCCAGCAGCGCCGCGGCATGCGCCTCCAGCCAGTCCAGGAATGGGGCATCGACGATCGCGCCGTATTTGATGACTTCGGCCAGGCCGGCGCGCAGTTCGCGTTCCGGCAGCGTATCCAGCGTGCGGATGTCGGCGAACACCGCGCGCGGCGGGTGGAAGGCGCCGACCAGATTCTTGCCCTGCGGCAGATCCACCGCAGTCTTGCCGCCGACCGAGGAATCCACCATCGCCAGCAGCGTGGTGGGCAGTTGAATGCAGTCGATGCCGCGCATCCAGCATGCGGCGGCGAATCCCGCGAGGTCGCCGACCACGCCGCCGCCCAGCGCCAGCACGCAGGCGTCGCGGGTCGCGCCGGCCTGCGCCAGGGCGTCGATGGCGGCGCCGAAGTGGCTCAGGGTCTTGGACTGTTCGCCGGCGGGCATGGTGAACCGGGTCACCCGCAGCTCGGGGCGGACCTTGTGCAGCGCGGTCTCGACCTGCTTCGCGTAGAGCGGTGCGACATTCTCGTCGCTGACCAGCAGCACGTGGCGGCCGTGGATGCGGGTCGCCAGCGCGGCGCCTTCGTCGAGCAGACCTTCGTCGATCGCGATGCTGTAGGGATGCGCGCCGCCGACGTTGACGGTGCGAAGTGCGGGAGTGGTCATGTCGTATCCGCGGCGCGGGAGGGTGCAGCCGGACGCTGCCAATGAGGTTCGAGTAGTTCCGCCAGACGGTCCACGGCTTCGCGTTTGTCCATTCCGGTGGGTGAGAAGGTCAGATCGGCGACTTCGGCGTACAGCGGCGCACGTGCGGCCGCCAGCCCTGCCAGCACCTCGCTGCGGTCGACGCCTGCCAGCAGCGGCCGGCTGCGGTCGGCGGCCAGCCGCGCCAGTTGTTCCTCGACGTCGATCTGCAGATACGCCACGAACCCGTGCTTGCGCATCAGCCCCCGGTTGCCCGCGTCCAGCACCGCACCGCCGCCGGTGGCGAGCACGCAGGCGTCGCGGGCCAGCACGTCCGCCAGCACCGCGCTTTCGCGACGGCGGAAACCGGGCTCGCCTTCGCTCGCGAAGATCGCCGCGATGTCGGTGCCGGCCCGCGCTTCGATCTCGCGGTCGAGGTCGACGAAGGCCAGCCCCCAGCGCTGCGCCAGGCGCCGGCCCAGCGAACTCTTGCCGGCGCCCATCGGGCCGACCAGGACAAGATGCGTGGAAAGGGTCATGCCGGGATTTTAACAGCCGGGGCGTAGCCTGAGGTTCCGGCGCATCGCCGGCCATCGCGGAGCAAGCTCATGTCCATCGCCAAGATCATCGAAATCAATGCCTCGTCCAACACCAGCGTCGAGGACGCAGTCCGCAGCGGTCTGAAGAAGTGCGCCGAGTCGGTCAAGAACATCAAGGGCGCCTGGGTCAACGAGACCAAGGTCGTCACCGACGATGCCGGCAACGTCACCGAGTGGCGGGTGAACATGCGGGTGAGTTTCGTCGTCGAATAATCGTTGCTGAGGGATGCCCCGAGAGTCCCGCTGGTTTCATCTGTTATCCCCGCGAAGGCGGGGATCCATGCTCGCGATCGTTCAGTGCTAGTGGCGAAATGCTCCAAGACCCTAGGCATGGATCCCCGCCTTCGCGGGGATGACGAGTTAAAGAGGCCGTCTACGTCTGACGATTCGCCTAACTTTTCGCGAAAAAACGCAGGGACGCGGGTCGAAGGCTCAATCCCGATCCGATTGCACCCGCCGCCGTGAGTCCAGCGCCAGCGTGCGGTCGGCGATCGAAGGCAGAGTGCGCAGCGCCTGCCGGCTGACGCGCTCGAAATGCTGCACGAAGCGGCCGACTTCAGTCCGGGTCATGCCGACCCGCCCGGAATGTGCGGCGCGCATCGCCTGCTCCTGCTGCCAGCGCCAGCGCGCGACCGGCGCGAAATCCGGCGGCTGCAGCCACAGCAGACGGTCGAGCCGTGTCCACAGGGCCGGATAGTCGCGGCCGAGTCGTTCGTTGCACCGGCGACGCCAGATGCCGTCCGGGTCTTCGTCGCGTTCCAGCGGATTGACCGGATCGCGCAGCTGCGCCGACGTTTCCGCCGGTACCTTCAGGCACCAGCCGTCGAACAGGACCAGATCGACCTGCGGGACCATGCGCCAGCGCGACGGCGGCAAGCGCCGATCGCCGGCTTTGTCGAAGCGCGGCAGCCGCACCGCGCTGCCCGCGCGCAGGGCGTCCAGTGTGTCGCAGGCCAGCGCGAGATCGTGCGTCCCCGGCGGACCGCGGGTGGCCAGCAGCGGATGCACGTCGCGCGCCAGCCGCCGGCGTTCGCGACGGCCGAGGTAGACATCGTCGATCGACAGCGTCGCCACGCGCAGACCGCGTTCCCGCGCCAGCGCAGCCACCTGTGCGGCGAGCGTGGACTTGCCGGCGCCCTGCAGCCCGGCGATGGCATAGACCCGCGCGCCGCGATGCAGCGCATCGTCGAGCACATCGGCGACGACCGCGTCGTTGAAACCGGGCGACGCGAAACCCGTTCGAGTCGATTTGATCCGGATCACGGGCGTCGGCGGCGGCATCGCGCGACAATACCGCAACGCCGTCTTCCCAAGCCCCCGACATGACTCTCTACGCCGAAGCACTCGCCACATTCGATTCGCTGTTCGCGCAGGCCAAGGCGGCCGGCATCCCCGAACCCACCGCAATGACCGTCGCCACCGTCGCGCCCGACGGCCGGCCCTCGGCGCGCATGGTGCTGTTGAAGGCGCACGACGAGCGCGGCTTCGTGTTCTATACCCACCTCGACGGCCGCAAGGGCCGCGAACTGCAGGCCAACCCGCAGGCCGCGCTGCTGTTCTTCTGGAAAGCGCTCGGCGAAGACGGCGTGCAGGTGCGGGTCGAAGGCGAGATCGAGATCGTCGGCGATACCGAAGCCGAGGCCTATTTCGCGAAACGTCCACGCGCCAGCCAGCTCGGCGCTTGGGCCTCGCACCAGTCCGAAACGCTCGACGCACGCGAGACTTTCGAAGCGCGGTTCGCCGACGCCGAGCGCGAATACGAAGGCCGCGACGTGCCGCGCCCGCCGCGCTGGGGCGGCTTCCGCGTGGTGCCGCGCAACATCGAATTCTGGTACGGCGCGAAGTTCCGTTTGCATGAGCGGTATCTGTACGAACGCGGCGCGGATGGGGTGTGGACGAAGCGGATGCTTTATCCCTGAGTCGCTGGCGCCGATACCTGCTGTCGCCGCCAGCGTTCGCGTTCGCGCACCGTTTCGGCGTATCCAGGCGCCTTGCAGGATGCAGGGCGTTTGTCTGATGTGTCGTGTATTGCTTCCACCTTGAATTCGTACGGGCTCATGCCCAGGTGCCCGTAACTGCCGGGGCCAGTGAGGGTGCCCGTCCACTCGACGTAGAAGCCGTCGTCCGCGCCGATCACGGACTCGCGTGTCTGCGCCCAGGTTAGTTCGCCGGCTACCTCCGTCGGCACGTCTGCCCAGGCTGCATGGGAGGCATACAAGTCTTTCTCGGCCGGTGACGGCAGCCCATTGCAGGGAAAGAAAAGACTGCTTTCAAACTCAGAAACGTACATCCCCGCGAAACGTTCCCGGCGTTTGGATAGCGATGTTCCACATCGCGCGGCGTTGACATCGATGACCAGATCGATGCGTCCGCCGGTCACGCTGTAATGCTGGTTGGTAAGCATTTCGCCTGCAACGAATAGCTTGGGTGCGCGGCAGCGAATCGAGAAAGTTCCTTGCGGCTCCACCAGCGCGGTACCGGTGTAAACGCCATCGTCCCCTGTCGATCGCGACAGGTATCCAAGATCGAGTATGTCCACGCCGGCGACAGGAAGACCGCGTGCGCTGTCGATAACGCGTATGCGCACCGCGACTTTGGACGTACGTGCCAGGCTATCGGGAGTGGCGATCGCAGGGGCGACCGCCTGTTCGATGGCCGCTTCTTTTTCGGCCCGCGTCTCGATCCGCTCTTCGCAAGCCGAGAGGCCCAACGACAGCGGGATGATCGGAAGCCATGCGCGCATCGGGCACCGGTTAGACTGTGGAATCGTCTCTACTCTGCCACAGCCACCGCATGATCGGCCCCCAACGCATCGTCTGCCTCACCGAAGAACCGACCGAAGTGCTGTATGCGCTCGGCGAGCAGCATCGTATCGTCGGCATCAGCGGGTTCACGGTGCGGCCGGCCATCGCGCGGAAGGAAAAGCCGAAGGTCAGCGCGTTCACCTCGGCGAAGATCGGCGAGATCCTGAAGCTGGAGCCGGATTTCGTGGTCGGGTTTTCGGATATCCAGGCCGAGATCGCGTCGGCGCTGATCAAGCAGGGCGTGGAGGTGTGGATCAGCAACCACCGCAGCGTCGAGAGCATTCTCGATTACGTCCGCCGGCTCGGCGCGCTGGTCGGCGTGCCCGACAAGGCGAATGCGTATGCCGACGAGCTGCGACGCGGGCTCGACGACATCGCCGCGCAGGCGGCGACGCTGCCGCGGCGGCCGAAGGTGTATTTCGAGGAATGGGATGAACCGTTGATCAGCGGCATCCGCTGGGTCGCGGAGCTGGTGCGGATCGCCGGCGGCGACGACATCTTCCCCGAGCGCGCGGCCGAGTCGCTGGCGAAGGCGCGCATTCTCGAAGATCCCGACGAAGTGATCCGTCGCGCGCCGGACATCATCTTCGGTTCGTGGTGCGGCAAGAAATTCCGCCCGGAGAAGGTCGCGGCGCGTCCCGGCTGGGATGCGATTCCCGCGGTCCGCGACGGCGCTTTGCACGAGATCAAGTCGCCGATCATCCTGCAGCCAGGCCCGGCGGCGCTGACCGACGGCGTGCGCGAGATCGCCAAACATATCCGCGCGTGGTCCGACCGCGCGGCGCGGGTCGGAAGCCCATGAAGAAAGCGGAAGTCTTGCGACTTCCGCTTTCGTTCGCATCGACCGGCTTCGATCAATCCATGTCGATCAGAATGTGATGCTCCAGCTGTCGATGCGGCCGGTGTCGCCGCTCGCGTTGTCGTTCGCCCGCAGATTCCACGTGCCGTTCAAGGCTTCCGAAGACAGGTTCACGCTGAAGGTCTGCGCGATGTTGTCGGCGCTGCCGCCGCTGCGGTTGTGCAGCACGTAGACCGTGCCGTCCGGCGCCACCAGATCGACCTTCAGATCGCCCTTGTAGGTGTGGATGATGCTCACCGCCACCGGCGTTGTGGACGAACCGTTGCCGGTGCGGCCTGAGACGGTGATGGGGCTGTTGACGGTGGCGTTGTCGGCGATCGCGTAGTCGGTGGCGTTGGTATAGGTCTGCGCGCCGCCATTGCCCACCGTGTAGCTGCCGACCAGATTCAGCCCCGAGAACGCGGCATAGGCCTTCAGACGCACGTGATACGTGCCAGCGGTCGGTGCGGCGAACGTGCAGGTTTCGGCATTGCCGCTGGTGTAGGGACGGCAGTCGTAGACGGTATCGGTCGGCGCGCTGCCGAACTTCACGTACATGTCGACATCGCCGGTGCCGCCGGAGGTCGTGAACACCAGATTGCTCGCGCCCGTGGGCACCACCATCGTGTAGTTCAGCGACGCGCCGACGGCCGCGCTGAGGCCGGTGACCGGCACGCCGTTGCTCAGCACCGTGCCGCCGCCCGCGACGACCGTCACCGCGCTCGATTTCGAATGCGTGGCGCCGCCGTTGTCGGTCACGGTGAGCGTGACCGTGTAGGTGCCGGCCGCGGCGTAGGTCTTGCCGGGGTTGGTCGCGGTGGACGTGGTGCTGTCGCCGAAATTCCAGCTGCGCGAGGCGATGGTGCCGTCGCTGTCGGTGGAGGTATCGGTGAAGCTGGCCGTCAGTGCGCTGGTGGTGAACGTGAAGTTCGCGGCCGGCGGGACGTTGACGGCGCCGCCCGACAGGTCGATCTGCCACGCGCCGCGGCCGTAGGTGCCGGCGGTGAGGATGTGCGGGCTGTCGTCCACTTCCAGATCGCTCACCACCAGGCCGCTGGGCAGGCCGGTGGACATCGGCACGAAGCTGGCGCCGCCGTCGGTGCTTTCGTACACGCCGATATCGGTGCCGACGAAGATGCGCTGCAGATTCAGCGGATCGATGGCCACGGTGTTCGCCGGCACGTTCGGCAGGCCGCCGCCGATCGCGGTCCAGCTGACGCCGCCGGACGTCGAGACATAGAGCTTGGCGCCGCCGAACGCCGCGCGGGCGACGAAGACGCGGCTGGGGTTGACGGGGTCGATCGCGATATCGGCGACGCTGCCGCCCGGGTAGTTGCCGGTGACATCGGCCACATCGGCGCTGGCGGCGCTGGCGCTGTAATAGATCGATCCCGCGGTGGTGCCGGCGTAGACCGCGATATTCCTGTCGATCCGTTTCGCGGTGATGACCCGCACGGTGCCGTTGACGCGCGGGCTGATGGTGGTCCAGCTCATCGAACTCGCGCTGGTGGGCGCCCGCGAGACGTAATAGCCGCCGACGAAGTGATAGCCGCCGGCGACGTCGGTCGGCGTGACCCAGGGGAAGCCGCCGCCGGTCAGGCCACTGCTGCCTGCGCTGGCGAACGTGCCGGGCGCGCCGGACTGCGTCGAGCGGTAGATCGACGGCGAGCTGCCGCTGGGATAACCGTTCTGGAACACGATCGTCGAATTCAGATCGTCGATGGCGTTCATGAAGCCGTCGCCGTTGACGACGGTGAGATCCCAGACGTTCGAGGTCGTGCGCTTCGAGGACGAATTGTCCTGCGCGCCGCCGAAGACGATGTTCGGATCGGTCGGATGGACCACGATGTCGTAGTACTGGGTGATGTTGAGATTGGCGTTCATGTTCACCCAGCTCGACGCGCCGTTGTCCGAGCGCCAGACGCCGCCGTCGCTGCCGATCCAGATCCGGTTGGGATCGTTGAGCGAATAGCGGATGACGTGGGTGTCCTGATGCACCTGCTGCGAGGTGCCCCAGGTCGAGGTCAGCGTGGTGAAGGTGGCGCCGCCGTCGGTGGAGCGACGCGGACGGATCGCGCCGACCATGACCGTCATCGGATTGGTCGGATGCACCGCGAGGGTCAGGTTGTAGGTGCACTGGCCGTCGCAGGCCGCGGTGTTGACCGTGGCCCAGGTGCCGCCGGCGTCCGCCGAGCGATACAGGGTGCTGGAACTGAGTGCGTAGAGCACGCCCGGGCTGCTGGGCGACAGCGCCAGGCGCAGGCGCGACGAACTGTTGGCGACGCCGAGCAGCGTCCAGGTGGCGCCGCCGTCGGACGAGCGATAGACGCCGCTGCCCGGTGCGCTGGCGTAGACGGTGCTGGTGCCCGGTACCGCCACGATGTCCTCGACCTTGCGGTCCATGACCTGGGTCCAGGTGGCGCCGTGATCGGTCGAACGATAGATGCCGCCGTTGGCGTCGCCGCCGCCGTTGCAGCGGTCGCCGAAACCGGCGGCGAGCACCACATCCGCATTGGTCGGCAGGGTGATCATCGAGGTGACCACCGACAGCGCCATGCCGGTGTTGCGCGCGGCCCAGGTATTGCCGCCGTCGCTGCTGAGAAACACGCCTTCGCTGAGATAGCCGGCGCAGTCGCCGTCGTTGCGGTCGCCGGTGCCGGCCCAGACGTTCTGCGGGTTGCCCGGTTCGACGAACAGCGCGCCGATCGACTGCGAGCCGACATCGGCGAAGGTCGGCGTCCACGACACGCCGGCATCGGTGCTTTTCCACACGCCGCCGTTGGCCGAGCCGACGTAGAGCGTGCTGTCGTTGGTCGGATGCGGGGCGATGGCGTTGATGCGGCCCGACACGCGGCCCATCGTCCAGTTGCCCATGCGCATCGACGAGGGGCCGAGCTCGCGCCAGACCGCGCCCGCGGCGCGACCCGCACTGGCTTCCCGGGCCATCTGGATGCGCAGGGTGCGCACCGCGCTGCGGCGCATCGCGCCGGCGCCACGGACCTTGTCCAGGCCGCGGGATTCGATCCACCAGCGGCGACGCTGTTCGATCTGCCAGCTCTCGTTGCCGGTGGCCTTGCTGCCGCGCGCCTGCGGCGGCGTCTGCTGCGCGGCGGCCAGGCCGGCGCCAAGGGCCCCGGCCAGGATCAATAGCGTCATGCCGATCGATTTCGAACCCATTATCCTGGCTCCATTGCGGTGAAGTGGCGGGTGACAGCGTTGACGCGACGACAGGCATCGCCGGTGCGACCGGGATCGTCTGTCGTGCGTGTGGAGATATGACAACTGCGCGTGGATCGGCTTGCCTGCGCTTTGCAGACACATGCCGCAGGCGGAGCTGCGCGGATGTTACGGGATCCGCCGCGCAGCGTCGGGACAGGCAGCGCGTTTCGCCCATAAGAAAGGGTTATGTGCGCGGATCGTCCATGCGGTTGCGGATGGTGCGCGCGATGTCATGCGCTGCGAATCGAGGCCTGCATCAACGCCGGATCATGGTCGCCTGCATCGTCGCGACGTGGACGCGATCGCTGTCGGCGGACGTCGCCAGCGGGAACGCCCAGAGGTCGCCGTGGGTCACCATCAGCGTAAGCCCCGGTTTGATCACCCGGCCGCTGGCGACGAAACGCGCACCGGCGGCGGGGCGCAGCAGATTGACCTTGAACTCGACGCTCAGCACATCGGCGCCGGCCGGCATCAGCGTAGTCGCGGCCATCCCGCAGGCGGTGTCGACCAGCGTCGCGGTCACGCCCGCGTGCAGGAAGCCATTCTGCTGGGTGAAGTCCGCGTTGAAATCGAAGCCGATCTCGACCTCGCCCGGCGCGACGCGCAGCAGGGTCGCGCCGAGCGTGCGCATCAGCGCCTGCGCGTCGAAGATGCCGCGCACGCGTTCGGCGAACGCGGGGTCGGGGGCCTTGAACGCGCCGCCGTCGAACGCGCTGCCGGCACTCATTCGGGCGTGAACTCGCGGTTGAACTGCATCGATGCGGGAGCGGCGCCTTCGCGTGCGATCTTCAGGTCGAAACTCAGCGTATCCGGCGGCGACACCTCCACGGTGCCGACGTAATCGATCAGCGCCTGCTCCGGGCCCGATGCGGGGTTGCCGGTGCGCAGTTCGCGCATCTCGATGTCGCGGCGCTGGCCGTGCAGGTTGGCGACGGACGCCTGGATCGTCGCCGGCAGCGCGATGTCCTGGCCATCCGGGCCCTGGCGCACCGACACCAGCAGCATCAGCGTGTCGTCGCTGCGCTGGATGCCGTAGCCGCGGGCCACGGCTTCGTTGAGGTTGGCGGTGCGCATCACGTTGGCGCGGATGGTGACGTCGCCGATGCGGGTGATCGCTTCCTGCGGCGTGTCGATGCGCTTGGCCTGTTTTGGTGCGTCGTCGCCGCAGGCCGACAGCAGAAGCGCGGCGCAGAGTGTCGCGAATTTCAAGGAAAGGCTCATCGAAAGCCGGCTCATCGAAAGCATGGTGGAAGCCTCAGTCGTTCGCGGCGGACAATTGCCGGCCGCGTTCGGTGGCATTGCGGATGGCGGCGGCGACCAGGTCGCGGAAGCCGCCGGTCTCGAAAGTCTCGATCGCGGCCTGGGTGGTGCCGCCCGGCGAGGTCACCCGGCGGCGGAGCTCGGCCGGGTCTTCGCCGGATTCGGTCAGCATGCGCGCGGCGCCCAGCACGGTTTCCAGGACCAGCGTCCGCGCAGCCTCGGCCGGTAGGCCCTCGGCCAGGGCGGCGGCTTCCATCGCCTCGGCCAGAAGAAAGATGTAGGCCGGGCCGCTGCCGGACACGGCGGTCACCGCGTCCATGCGCGCTTCGTCGTCGATCCACACGGTCTTGCCGGCGCTCGCCAGCAGATTCGCCGCGCGTTCGCGGCCGTTGGCATCCACTTCCGCGCTGCCGAACAGGCCGGTGACCCCGGCGCCCAGCAGTGCCGGGGTGTTGGGCATCGCCCGCACCACGGCCACGCCGCCGCCGAGCCAGCGCTGCAACTGCGCAGCGGTGATGCCGGCCGCGATCGACACCACCAGCGGCCGTTCGGCCTGCGCCAGGGGCGCCAGCGCCTCGCAGACCGCGCGCATCACCTGCGGTTTCACCGCCAGCAGCCACAGCCCGGCGCCACTGGCGGCGATCGGGTTTTCGCTGCCGACATTCACGCCGAAATCGTGCGCCAGCGCGTCGCGCAGGACGTCGACCGGCTCGGAGACGCGGATGTCGGCGGCGGCGGTGCCGCGCGCGATCAGGCCGCCGATCAGGCTGCGGGCCATGTTGCCGCCGCCGATGAAGGCGATGTTCGATGCGTCACTCATGTCGATGCGTCACTCATGCGGTCTCCGGCGAAGCGGAAAAGGGGTTTTTTGCGGTGCGCGCGCCGAACAGCGCGCTGCCGATCCGGACCATCGTCGCACCTTCGGCGATGGCCAGCGCGTAGTCCTCGCTCATGCCCATCGACAGGGTGTCGGCGCCGACGTGGCGGGCGGCGAGGGCGTCGAACAGCCCGCGCATCCGCCGGAACGCGGCGCGGCGGCGATCCATGTCCGGGTCCGGCGCCGGGATGGCCATCAGTCCGCGCAGCAGGAGTTCCGGACGTCCGGCGATATCGGCGGCGAGGGGGTCGATGTCCTCGGGCCGGCAGCCGTGCTTGCTGGTTTCGTCGTCGATATTCACCTGGATCAGTACGTTCAGCGGCGCCTGTCCGGATGCGCGGTGCCGGGCGAGCGCGTCGACCAGCTTCGGCCGGTCGACGGTCTGCACCCAGTCGAACGCGGCGGCGGCGTCGCGGGCCTTGTTCGACTGCAGGTGGCCGATCAGATGCCACTCCAGCCCCAGCCCGCCCAGCGCCGGCTGCTTGGCCAGCGCTTCCTGCACGTAGTTCTCGCCGATGGCGACGCGGCCCTCGTTGCCCATCTCGTTGCCGGTCCGCGCGCGCAGGGCCTCGGCCACCCGCGCGATCGCATCTGCGGTCTGGGTCTTGGCGACGACGAGCAGGCGCGGCATCGGCCGGTCGCCGGCGGCGGCCGCCATGCGTTCGAGGATGACGTCGAGTGCGGAGTGGGGCGAGGGTGCGGACATGGCGGCGCGGCGGTTCGATGTCGTGGATGCGACGAGCGTCGCGGAATCGGCACCGGAAGTCGAGCCCGGCACGCGGATGCGCCGGGTGACAGCATCGGGTCCGGGGCTATACTCCGGCGGTCAGTCGTCTTTCACCTGTCAACACGACATCGCACGCGGGGAGCTTGCATGGATATCGCCGAACTTTTGGCATTCTCGGTCAAGAACAAGGCTTCTGACCTGCATCTGTCGGCCGGCCTGCCGCCGATGATCCGGGTCGACGGCGACGTCCGCCGCATCAACATCCCGGCGCTCGACCACAAGCAGGTCCACGCGCTGGTCTACGACATCATGTCGGACAAGCAGCGCCGCGATTACGAGGAATTCCTCGAGACCGACTTCTCGTTCGAGATCCCGGGTCTGGCGCGCTTCCGCGTCAACGCCTTCAACCAGAACCGCGGTGCCGGCGCCGTGTTCCGGACCATTCCTTCCGAAGTGCTGACCCTCGAAGACCTGGCGACCCCGCCGATCTTCCGCGAGCTGATCGATCAGCCGCAGGGCCTGATCCTGGTCACCGGCCCGACCGGCTCGGGCAAGTCGACCACGCTGGCGGCGATGGTGGACCACGTCAACAAGAACGAATACGCCCACATCCTCACCGTCGAGGATCCGATCGAATTCGTCCACACCTCGCAGAAGTGCCTGATCAACCAGCGCGAGGTCCATCGCGACACCCACGGCTTCAACGAGGCGCTGCGTTCGGCGCTGCGCGAAGACCCCGACTACATCCTGGTCGGCGAGTTGCGCGACCTGGAAACCATCCGCCTGGCGCTGACCGCTGCGGAAACCGGGCATCTGGTGTTCGGCACCCTGCATACCTCCAGTGCCGCGAAGACCATCGACCGCATCATCGACGTGTTCCCCGCCGGCGAAAAGCCGATGGTGCGTTCCATGCTGTCCGAATCGCTGCGCGCGGTGATTTCGCAGGCGCTGCTGAAGAAGGTCGGCGGCGGCCGTACCGCAGCGTGGGAAATCATGGTCGGCACCCCGGCGATCCGCAACCTGATCCGCGAGGACAAGGTCGCGCAGATGTACTCGTCGATCCAGACCGGCCAGGCCTACGGCATGATGACCCTCGACCAACATCTGCAGGATCTCGTGAAGCGCAGCCTGATCACCCGCCAGCAGGCGAAGGGTTACGCGAAGGACAAGCGTCTGTTCGAATAATCGATGTCATTCCGAGCGCAGCGAGGAATCTGCTGTTGTCTCCAGATAACCATGTACGCAGATCCCTTGTTCCGCTCGGGATGACAGTCATCAGGGCGTCGCCATTCAAGATCCGGAGTTCCCCATGAGCACCATCGACTTCACCTCTTTCCTCAAGCTGATGGCGCACCAGAAGGCGTCTGATCTGTTCATCACCGCGGGCATGCCGCCGGCGATGAAAGTGAACGGCAAGATCGCGCCGATCACCCAGAACGCGCTGACGCCGCAGCAGAGCCGCGAGCTGGTGCTGAACGTGATGACGCCCTCGCAGCGCGAAGAATTCGAGAAAACCCACGAGTGCAACTTCGCGATCGGCGTGTCCGGCGTCGGCCGCTTCCGCATCAGCTGTTTCTACCAGCGCAACCAGGTGGGCATGGTGCTGCGCCGGATCGAGACCAAGATCCCGAGCATCGAGGAACTGGCGCTGCCGCCGATCATCAAGACCCTGGCGATGACCAAGCGCGGCCTGATCATTTTCGTCGGCGCCACCGGCACCGGCAAATCGACGTCGCTGGCGGCGATGATCGGCTATCGCAACCAGAATTCCTCCGGTCACATCATCACCATCGAAGACCCGATCGAATTCGTCCACAAGCACGAAGGCTGCATCGTCACCCAGCGCGAGGTCGGCATCGACACCGACAGCTGGGAGAACGCGCTGAAGAACACCCTGCGCCAGGCGCCCGACGTGATCATGATCGGCGAAGTGCGCACCCGAGAAGGCATGGACCACGCCATCGCCTTCGCCGAAACCGGGCATCTGGTGCTGTGTACCCTGCATGCCAACAACGCCAACCAGGCGATGGACCGCATCATCAACTTCTTCCCGGAAGACCGCCGCAGCCAACTGTTGATGGATCTGTCGATGAACATCAAGGGCGTGGTCGCGCAGCAGCTGATCCCGACCCCGGACGGCAAGGGCCGCAAGGTCGCGATGGAAATCCTGCTGGGCACGCCGCTGGTCCAGGACTACATCCGCGACGGCGAGATCCACAAGCTGAAGGAAGTGATGAAGGAGTCGACCAACCTCGGCATGAAGACCTTCGACCAGGCGCTGTTCGAGCTGTATCAGGCCGGCGAGATCAGCTACGAGGACGCGCTGCGTTTCGCCGATTCGCAGAACGAGGTGCGGCTGAAGATCAAGCTCGGCCAGGGCGGCGACGCGCGCACGCTGTCGGCCGGTATGGACGGCGTGGAAGTGGCCGAGGTGCGTTGAGGCCCTGAAGCCCCCTCCCCGGCCCTCCCCCGCATGCGGGGGAGGGCCGGGGAGGGGGCGGCTTTGCGGAACCACCCCGTCGCCTGTTGGTCCTATTCCGGCCGATCGGTTTCAACCCCATCCCTCTAACCCTTTCCTCGACGGTGAGGGCTTGTGAGGCGCGGCCCGATCCGCTTCGACACGTTAGAGTATGACCTTCACCCAACATCGGCCGCAGCAGCGGCGGCAAGGGCAACACCCGTGAATGCAGTGCTCCAGACAGCGGCAGAGTCGTCATCGGAAGAACAGGTGGTACCGCCGCTCGCGAGCGACGGCGACCGCATCGTCGCCGCGCTGCTCGAGAAAGGGCGGCTGAAGGAAGCCGATCTGGTGCGCGCCCAGCGCCTGCAGGAAGAAACCGGCAGCGAGCTGCTGGCGCTGATCGCGCGGCTGGGACTGGTGTCCGAGCGCGACCATGCCGAGGCCTGCGCCGACGTGCTGGGCCTGCCGCTGCTGGCGGTGAAGGAATTGCCCGATCTGCCGCCGGAAGGGGTCGAGCTGACCCTCAAATTCATGAAGCAGTTCGCGGCGGTGCCGGTGGGCGAGAGCGAAGCCCACGTCGCTGTCCTCATGGCCGACCCGCAGGACGTCTACACCCTCGACGCGATCCGGCTGGCCAGCCAGCGCGAGATCCGGCCGCTGGTCGGGCTGCGCTCGGAGATCGGCGACCTGATCGAACGCTGGCACGGCCAGGGCCGCAGCGCGATGGGCGCGATCGTCGAAACCGCCGAAGGCGAGACCGGCGATGTCGACGATGTCGAGCATCTGCGCGATCTTGCGTCGGAAGCCCCGGTCATCCGTCTGGTGAACCTGATCATCCAGCGCGCGGTCGAGCTGCGCGCGTCGGACATCCATATCGAGCCGTTCGAGAACCGGCTGAAGGTGCGCTACCGCATCGACGGCGTGCTGGAAGAGGGCGAAAGCCCGCCGGCCAACCTCACCGCGGCGGTCATTTCGCGCGTGAAGATCATGGCCAAACTGAACATCGCCGAGCGCCGCCTGCCTCAGGACGGCCGGATCATGCTGCGGGTGCAGGGCAAGGAACTCGACCTGCGCGTCAGCACCGTGCCGACCGCGCACGGCGAATCGGTGGTGATGCGTCTGCTCGACCGCGAAACCGTGGTCTTCGATTTCCACAAGCTCGGCTTCACCGACGAATTCCTGCCGCAGTTCCAGCACGTGCTGCAGCAGCCGCACGGGATCATGCTGGTCACCGGCCCCACCGGCTCGGGCAAGACCACCACCCTGTACACCGCGCTGGCGAAGCTCAACACCCCCGACGTGAAGATCATCACCGTCGAAGACCCGGTCGAATACCAGATCGAGGGCATCAACCAGATCCAGGCCAAGCCGCAGATCGGGCTGGATTTCGCCCACGCCCTGCGCAGCATCGTGCGCCAGGATCCGGACATCATCATGATCGGCGAAATGCGCGACCTGGAGACCTGCAAGATCGCGATCCAGTCGGCGCTCACCGGCCATCTGGTGCTCAGCACCCTGCACACCAACAACGCCGCCGGCGGCATCACCCGTCTGCTGGACATGGGCGTCGAGGACTATCTGCTGACCTCGACCATCAACGGCATCCTTGCCCAGCGTCTGGTCCGCCGGCTGGAGCCTACCCACGCCGAGCCCTACGAAGCGTCGCCGGAGGAAATCGAGAAGTTCAATTTCCGTCGCTACCAGCCCGAAGGCACGATCTATCTGTACCGCCCGCGCGGTTCGGCGGCAGCGCCCACCGGCTATCTCGGCCGCACCACCATCATGGAATTCCTGGTGATGAACGACGAGATCCGTCGCGCGGTGATGCGCCACGCCGGCATGGGCGAACTGGAGCAGTTGGCGCGTCAGGCCGGCATGCGCACGATGTACGAGGACGGGATCGTCAAGGCGCTGGCCGGGGTAACCACCATCGAAGAAGTCCTGCGCGTCACCGAGGACGCATGATGGTGTGCAGAGGGCGGTGTCTTCGGGGGCGCCAGATCCGGCGCGGGGCAAGGGTCTGCATGAGGATTCGGGGATGAAGAAAGGCGTCGTGGTCGCGATATGCGCGGCCGTCGTGGCGGTGGTCGTGGCCGGAGGCTGGTGGTGGATGGCGCGCGATCGTGGATCCGTGGCCGATGCGCCCGATGCGGGCGACCAGCCCGCCAAACCGTTGACGGAGGCGCAGCGCGCCGAGCGCAGCGAGCGCATCAAGCAGGGCATCGCCCATCGCCGGCATCTGTGGCGCGAGGCCAGCTACATCGAGATCCGGCAGGCGGCGACGGACGGCGATCTGGTCGCCCAGCGCAGGCTGTCGGAAGTGTATGAAGACTGTCGCGCGCTCGACGGTGCCCTGCGCAGCAGCCTGCAGATGCTGAGCCAGCTGGCCAAGGCCGATCCCGCTTCGGCGCCGATGGTCGCGGCCATCCAGCATGAAAAAGCGCGCCTCTGCGGGCAGGCCCAGGCCGACCTCGCGAAAAACCCCGGCGCTGCCGACTATTGGCTTCACAAGAGCGCCAAGGGCGGCGATCTGGTATCCGAGATGCGTTATTTCGGCCGGACCGTTCCCAAATTCAGTCTCGGCCAATACCGCTATTTCATCGACAAGACCCGGCAGAGCGGCGATCCCGATGCGATCTTCGAAATGTCGTTGCTGTTGCCCAAGCTCGATGGCCCCTGGCCCGACCCGGCGCAGGCGCCCGCGTTCGTGGGTCCGGCGGCCGAGGAGGCGTGGATCGTGGCGGCCTGCCGTGCCGGTCACGATTGTGGTCGCGGTTCGCGTCTGATGAACCTGATCTGCCTGAGCGCGTTTTCCTGCTCGCAGCCCGATTACGAGCGGCATCTCGTCGCGTTCGGGGGGGCTGCGCAAAGCGTCAAGCGCCGGCAACTTGTGGCGTTGATCCAGGGCAGCATCCTCGGCCCGACCGTGAAGTGAAGGGCATACGGCGCCGTCCAGGGAACCTTCGCGCTGCGGGAGGTTCCCAATCCGGGCCGGTGGCCGATATGCTCCCGCGCTCGACCGCGATGGCCCTTGGCCATCGTGTCCTTTCCGCTGATCCGACTGCCCGGTTCCCATGCCCCTGTACCGCTACAAAGCCCTGAACAGCCGCGGCGAAGTGTTGGACGGCCAGATGGAGGCCGCCAGCGACGCCGAAGTGGTGCTGCGCCTGCAGGAGCAGGGGCATCTGCCGGTCGAGGCGATGCTCGCCTCCGCGGGCGGCGAATTGGCGTGGCGCAGCCTGTTCAAGCCCAAGCCCTTCGCGGGCGCGCGGCTGGTGCAGTTCACCCAGCAACTGGCGACCCTGCTCGGCGCCGGCCAGCCGCTGGACCGCGCGCTGTCGATCCTGCTGGAACTGCCCGAGGACGAAGTCGCGCGTCGCACCATCCAGGACATCCGCGACGCGGTGCGTGGCGGCACCTCGCTGTCGGTGGCGCTGGAACGCCAGCACGGCGCGTTCTCGCGCCTGTACGTGAACATGATCCGCGCCGGCGAGACCGGCGGCAGCCTGCACGACACCCTGCAGCGCCTGGCGGATTACCTCGAACGCAGCCGCGCGCTGCGCGGGCGCGTTATCAACGCCCTGATCTATCCTGCGATCCTGGTGACGATGGTCGGCTTCTCGCTGCTGTTCCTGCTCGGTTACGTGGTGCCGCAGTTCGCGGTGATGTACGAGAATCTCGACACCGAACTGCCGCTGTTCTCGCGCTTCGTGCTGGCGCTGGGCCTGTTCGTGCGCGACTGGTGGTGGCTGTTCATCGCGATTCCCGTCCTTGGTGCGTGGCTGTTCGCGCGCAAATTCCGCACCCCGCAATTCCGCGCCCGTTTCGACGAATGGCTGCTGCGGCAGCGCCTTGTCGGGCCGATCGTCGCCAAGATGGAAACCGCGCGGCTGGCGCGCACCGTGGGCACCCTGCTCAGAAATGGCGTGCCGCTGCTCACCGCGATGGGCATCGGCGGCCGGATCATCGGGAACCAAGCGCTGATCGGCGATGTCGAAGCTGCTGCGGCCGAAGTGAAGAACGGCGTCGGTCTGTCCGTCGCGCTGGGCAAGGGCAAGCGGTTCCCGAGGCTGGCGCTGCAGATGATCCAGGTCGGCGAAGAGTCCGGCGCGCTCGATACCATGCTGCTGAAGACCGCCGACACCTTCGAATCCGAAACCGGATTGGCGCTGGACAGGATGCTCGCGGCGCTGGTGCCGGCGATCACGGTGATCCTGGCGGTGGTGATCGGCTTCGTGATCATGGCGGTGCTGCTGCCGATGTATCAACTCAGCGGCTCGATCTGATCGAATCGATCCGATCGAATCGATTCGATCGAAGCCGCGCACGGCCCGGCGCGCAAGGTTCAGTGTCCCGGGCCGCCCGCCATCGAAATCCCGTGTTCCCCGTTTCTGAGCGTTCCCACTACTGAATGGACTGACCGACATGCGCAATTCCCGCCCGTTCCGCCGTCCCGCACCGCGCCGCTTGCAGGCCGGCATGACCCTGATCGAGATCATCATCGTGATCGTGCTGATCGGCGGCGTGTTGGCGGTGGTCGGCAGTCAGATCTTCGCGAATAAAGACAAGGCCAACCACAAGCTCGCGAAGCTCCAGGTGGATACGGTTGCCGCCAATATCGAGCAATACAACTCCGATGTCGGCGAATATCCGCGTACGCTGGAAGACCTGACCACCGATCCGCAGCTCAACGGCTGGCTCGGTCCGTATGGCAAAGCCAAGGATCTGAAAGACCCGTTCAACAATCAGTTGCAGTACGCGGTGCCGGGCCAGGACGGCGATTTCGATCTGATCAGCTACGGCAAGGACAAGCAGCCGGGCGGCAGCAGCGTCGACGCCGATATCCGCTACGGCCAGCAGTAAGCGCTTCGCCTCGTCGCCGCCGATCCGGTCCCCGCACCATGTTCTCCGACCGCACCCGGCGCGACGCCTCGCCGTACCGCGCTCTGCGCCGTGCGGCGCACGGCTTCACCCTGCTTGAAATCCTGATTGTGGTGACCCTGATCGCTGCGCTCAGTCTGATCATGCTCGGGGCGATGAGCGGCGGCATCGACGGCCTGCGCATGCGTTCCGCCGCCAAGGAACTGGCCACCGAACTGCGCTTCGCGCGCGCGCAGGCCATCGCCACCGGCAGCGTGCAGCGTTTCTCCATCGTGCCCGACAAGCGCAGTTGGGCCGGCGCCAAGAACCGCCGTGGCGACGTGCCGAAGACGCTCGACGTGAAATTCATCGGCGTGCGCCAGGTGCAGACCCGCGACGGCGAGGGCGTGGTCCTGTTCTTCGAGGACGGCGCCTCCACCGGCGGGCGCATCCAGCTCAGCCACAAGAACGCGGTGTGGAACGTCGATGTCGCCTGGTTGACCGGCGAAGTCGGCGTTCACCGCGGCGAGGCCGAACGATGAGCCGCGCAGGTCGCATCGGGCGCAGTGCCGCGCAGCGCGGCTATACCCTCATTGAAGTGGTGGTGGCGTTCGCGCTGCTCGCCTTCGGCCTCACGCTGCTGCTGGGGTCGCTGACCAACGCGACCAAGCAGGTGCGGACCTCCACCGATTACGGCCGCGCCGCACTGCACGCGCAGACATTGCTGGACCAGGCCGGCGTCGGCGAAGCGTTGGCCGTGGGCCAGCGCGACGGCGAACTCGAAAACGGCCGCTTCCGCTGGGAAATGAACGTCAGTCCGTTCCGCGACCCGTCGGTGACGCGGCCGCAGGGGCAGGTGCTGGGCGCGCCGCAGTTGCTGCAACTGGATCTGGTGCTGACCTGGGGCGAGGGCGGTCCGCGCAAGCGCCTGCGCCTGCAGTCGCTGCGGCTGGTCACGCCGACCGACATCAATGCCGCCGGGGTGGTGCCATGACGTCATCGGGCATGACGTCATCGGGCACGACGTCATCGGGTATGAGGCTGGGGAGCCGAACCCCGCGCATCGCGCGTCGCGGCGCCGCGGGGTTCACCCTGATCGAAATCCTGGTCGCCACGGTCCTGTTGGCGGCGGCGATGACGCTCGGTTTCGCGACCCTGCGCGCCGCGTCCGCCGCGGCGACGCGCGGCGAGCAGCAGTCGCAGCGCAACGAACGCATGCGCGCGGTCGAGGGTTTCCTGCGCCGACGCATCGCCTCGGCGCTGCCGGTGTCCTACGATGTGGTGGAAGGCACCGGCTCGCCGGTGCGCTTCACCGGCGCGCCCGACCGCATGCGTTTCGTCGCCGATCTGCCGGCCTACCTCGGCCGCGGCGGCCCGCATCTGCACGACATCACCGTGGTCGAGGACGACGACGGCCTGCGCCTGCAGATCGAATTCGCGGTGGTGCTGGCCAACGAGGTCAATGCCGAGCGCAGCCCGCGCCCGCCGGAACTGCTTGCCGGCGGTCTGCGCGAGGTCAAGATCCTCTACCGCGCGCTGGATGCGCAGAACCGGATCGGCGACTGGGAAGACACCTGGGAACAGAACGACCGCATGCCGCTGCAGGTGCGGATCGACATCGTCGACGGCACCGGCGACCGCTGGCCGCCGCTGGTGGTGTCGCTGCCGCAGGCCGCCAGCTTCGGCGGGTACTCGCAGGCGCCGATCTGATGATGGCCCGCCTGTCTCCCACGCGCCTGCGGCGGCCGGTCCCGCGACGTTCCGCGCAGGGCGCGGCATTGCTGCTGGTCCTGTGGCTGATCCTGATGCTGACCGCGGTGGTCGGCGCGTTCGCGTTGATCGCGCGGGTCGAGTATCTGCAGGGCCGGGTGCTGAGCCACGGCGTGGTCGCCGATCAGGCCGCCCGCGCCGGCCTGGACTATGCGATGACCCGGGTGGTCGATCTGGACCCTACCCGGCAGTGGCTGCCCGACGGGCGCGAATACAACTGGCGCTTCGGCGAAGCGGAGGTGGTGATCACCCTCGTCGACGAATCCGGCAAGGTCGACATCAATGCCGCCGATCTGGATCTGCTCGCCGGCCTGATGGTGGCGGTGGGCGCCGAGCGCGAGCCGGCGCGCAGGATCGCCGCCGCGATCCTGGACTGGCGCGACGCCGACACCCTGACCCAGGTGGAAGGCGGCGCCGAAGATGGCGACTACAGCAGCGAAGAGCTGCCGTACGGCGCCAAAGATGCGCCGTTCGAGACCGTGGCCGAACTGCAGCTGGTGCTGGGCATGACCCCGGAACTGTTCGCGAAACTTGCGCCGCATCTGACGGTCTACAGCGGGCAGGGTCGTCCTTCCGAGCAGTACGCCAGCGCCGAGGTGCTGCGGGCGCTTGGGGTCGATCCGGAGCGTACGCTGGCCGAACGGCGGCGCCCGCGCCAGCCGGGCGAGGCCGGGTCGCTCGTCGGTGCCGGCACAGGCACGTATAGTATCGACAGCCGGGCGCGGTTGCGTGACGGACGCGTGTCGGTTCTGCGCGCCGTCGTGCGCGCCGGAAACAGCGGACTGCCGGGCTCGGCCTACACTCCGCTGCGCTGGGAAGAAGGGGCGATCGTGCGATGAAGCTCACGACGGCCTGTATTTTCCATCGGTTTGTTTCCGACCGGTTCGTTTCCAATACTGGGCCCCGAACGATTCGGGGCGCCTTCACCTGTGGCGCGCCGCTCCGTCGGTGCGTCGTGCGATCGATCGAGGACTGCATCTGAGCACTACCGCCGACAACGCGACGCCCACCAAAGCCTCGTCGAAACTGCCGCAGGGCGGATTTGCCCGTGCCTGGCCGGGGCTGCGCGGCTTCTGGGCCTGGTGGACGACCGCGCTGGCCAGCGGGCTGCCGCCGCGGCTGCGGGCGGTGTTCGGTCTGGCCCAGCAGCGGTTGCTGCTGCGCCGCCACGACGACAGTCTCTCGCTGGCCCTGACCCTGCCGGCCCAGCCCGGCGAATCCCCGATCCGCGAACTGACCGAACTGCCCTGGGACGCCGCTGCCGCTGCCGGCGACGAACCGCTGTCGCAGTTGCTGTCGCCGCGGATCAACAGCCTCCCGCGCTGGCTGCTGCTGCCCGAGCGGGGCGGCCTGCGTCGCCGGCTTTCGCTGCCCGCCGCTGCCGCCGACCGCCTGCGCGAAGTGCTGGGTTTCGAAATCGACCGGCAGACGCCCTTCACCCTTGCCGATGTCTATTACGACGCCCGCGTGCTCGGGCGTCGCGGCGACGGCCAGATCGACGCTGAACTGATCGTGGTGCCGCGCGCCAGCCTCGAACGCGCGCTGGCCGCGCTCGGCGAGCCGCTGGTCGCCACCTTGGCCGGCGTCGACATGGCCGATGCCAGCGGCCTGCCGCTCGGCGTCAACCTGCTGCCGGGCGCCCAGCGCCGCCGCCGCCGCGATCCGCGCGCGATCTGGAACTTCGGTCTGGCCGTCGTCGCGCTGGTCGCGCTCGGTGCCGGGCTATGGCAGATCCGCCACAACCGCGAGGCCGCGGCCGACGCGCTCGAGATCGAAGCCAAGCGCCTCGGCCGGCAGGCGGCGAAGGTGTCGGCGGAGAAGAAACAGCTGGTGGATCAGGTCGAAGGCCTGCGTTTCCTGCAACAGACCCGCAGCGGGCGCCCCAGCACGGTCGAAGTGCTGGACGAACTCAGCCGGCGGCTGCCCGACAGCACCTACATCGAACGGGTGAGCATCGAGGGCGAGCGGATCCTGATCGTCGGGCTCAGCTCCGAGGCGCCGCGTCTGGTCGAACGTCTGCAGGGCTCCAAGCTGTGGCATTCGATGAACCTCACCGGCGCGCTGATGCCCGATCAGGCCAAGGGCAAGGATCGCTTCAACCTCTCGGCCGAGCTCACGATCGCACCGTCGGCCACCGATAAACCGGCGCGGCCGCGCGCCAACAACCCGGCGCGCGAACCATGACCCCCGGCATGACGGCGGTGACCGCCCGCGAACGCTGGATCGCCCTCGGCCTGCTGGCCGGTGTGCTGCTGGTCGCTTATTTCGTGCTGATCCATGCGTGGTGGACAGTGCCGATGCTGGAACTGCAGGACCGCATCGAAGGCCTGCAGGAGCGCGATGCCCGTGCCCGCGCCACGCTGGCGCAGGCGCCGGAGATCCGCAAACGCCTCGCCGCTGTGCGCGAACAGGCGGCGCGGGTGCCGGGCTTCATGGCCGAAAACACGACCGAACAGGCGACCGCCGGCCTGATCCAACGCCTGGATACCGCGGTGCTGGAGGCCAGCCCGAAGAACCGCAGCTGCGCGATCCAGACCCGCTCGCCGATCACCGAGCCGCGCAAAGAACGCTTCCCGCGCGCGGTAGTGCAGGTGCGCCTGCGCTGCGGCACGCCGGAACTCGCGGCCGTGCTGCATTCGCTGGAAAGCGGGTCGCCGCGGTTGTTCGTGGACAATCTCAATATCACCGCGCAGCGCTTCTATTTCACGCCCGAACAGGCGCCCACCAGCGGCGGCCTGGACGTGAGTTTCGACCTGTACGGCTATGTTTCGCCCCCCGCCGGAGGCACGCCCGATGCGCGTCGATAGTCTCAGCCCCAAGACCTGGCTGCTGGCCGGCGTCGCCGGCTGGGCGGTCTGCCTGTGGACGTTCTCGCTGCTGGGTCTGGGCTCGCGCCTCGGCCAGGCGTCCGACGACACCCAGCAGCAGCGCCTGCCGTCGACCACCATCCCGCGCGCCGACCGCCCCGGCGTGCAGGCGCAGTACGTCGAGATCGGCCTGCGTCCGATCTTTTCCGAAGACCGCAAGCCGCAGCCGTTCACCATCGAGGGCAATGGCGAAGCCGCGCCGGTCAACACCTTCGATTACGTCCTTACCAGCATCCTGATTTCGTCGACCGTGCAACTGGCGATCCTCAAGCCGCCCGCCGACGGTGCGCAGCCGGTGCGGGTGAAGGTCGGCGACGCGGTCGAGACCGCGCCGCAGTGGAGTCTCGCCTCGCTGCAGCCGCGCAGTGCGGTGTTCCGCGGCCCGGAAGGCGACAAGACCCTGGAGCTGCGGGTGTTCAACGGCGTCGGCGGCGCCGCGCCGACCGGTCCCGCGCCAACCGCGGTGATCAACGAAACCCTGCCCGGCCCGGGCGGCGTGGTACCGCAGCCGCCGCCGCCCGTTGCGCCGCCGCCGATACCGCAGCCCGTGGCCAATGCCGATGGCACCGGCGGCAACGTATCGACCGAGGCGCAGCTGGACGCGATCCGCAAGCGCATCGAAGCGCGCCGCGCCCAGATCCGCCAGCAGACCGCGCAGGAAGCGCAGAACCCCGGCACATCGGGGCAGAACCCGGGGCAGACCCCATGAGGATCCGGTCGTGAACATGCCCTCCGGATCAGGCCCTCCGGCGCCATCGTTTCCGCCGCCGCCGTCGCGGCGACCTGCGCGCGAACCCATGCCCCCCGCGAGCGACTTCAGCGGCGGGCCCGTCCATGCAGCGCAGAACGCCGGCCCTGTGCCGGGACACACCCTTTGAGAATTCGATGATGAATCTGCGATCCACCGCTTACGTTTTCTTCGCCGCCGCGCTCAGCACGATGCTGGTGGCCTGCGCCACCGGTTCACAGCCGCAGATCAAGCGCGCCGAGGGCAAGCCCGCAAGCAGCCAGGCGCGTGGCAGCCAGGCGCAGGCCGGCGATCCGGTCACCACCCAACCTCTGCCCGACGATGCCGAAGTCGAGGACGGCCGTCCGCGCCCGCGGATCCGCCGCGGCAACGGCCAGGTGATCAATGCGGCGGCCGCGAACGCGCCCCTGCCCGACATCGGCGCGACCAGCGGCGAAGCGCGCTTCAACTTCGAAGGCGAATCGCTGCACGCGGTGGTCAAGGCGATCCTCGGCGACATGCTGGGCCAGAACTACACCATCGCCCCGAACGTGCAGGGCACCGTCACCTATTCCACGCCGCAGCCGGTCGGTTCGGCGCAGGCGCTGTCGGTGCTGGAGATGATCCTCGGCTGGAACAACGCGCGGATGATCTACAGCGACGGCCGCTACAGCATCGTCCCCGCCGATCAGGCGCTGGGTACCGGCGTGGTCACCCCGCGCACCGGCTCCCCGCAGAGCGCCCGCGGTTTCGAATCGCGCGTGGTGCCGCTGCGTTACGTCTCGGCCACCGAGATGGAAAAGCTGCTCAAGCCCTACGCGCGCCCCAACGCCATCGTCACCGTCGACCCCGGCCGCAACCTGCTGACCATCGCCGGCACCCGCGCCGAGCTGGAAAGCTATCTGCGCACCATCCAGATCTTCGATGTCGACTGGATGTCCAGCATGTCGGTCGGCGTGTACCCGCTGCAGTCCAGCAAGGCCAACAAGGTCGTGCAGGATCTGGAAAAGGTCTTCGGCGAGCAGAGTAAATCGCCGGTCGCCGGCATGTTCCGCTTCATGCCGCTGGATGGCGCCAACGCGGTGCTGGCGATCACCTCGCAGGCCGACTACCTCGACGACATCGAAGAGTGGATCGAGCGCATCGATGGCGCCGGCGAGGGCATGAAACTCTATTCGTACGAACTGAAATACATCACCGCCAAGGAAATCGGCGCGCGCCTCAGCGAAGTCTTCGGCGGCAGCGGCGGCAATCGCGGCGGCGGCAACGACGGCGGCAACTATTCGCTGATTCCGGGCGGCCAGATGAACACCATCGGTGGCGGTTCGGACGGCGGCAAGGATGGCGGCGATCCGGGCGGCGGTTCCGGCAACAGCGCCGGCGGTCTCGGCGGCGGTTCGCTTTCGCTCAGCCAGAACCAGGGCGGCGGCAGCGGCAGCGTGGTGCTGGAAGTCGGCGGCGACAAGGTCGCGGTGTCGGCGATCGAAGAGAACAACACCCTGCTGGTGCGCTCCACCGCCTCCGCGTGGCGCTCGATCCTCGACGTGATCGAGAAACTCGACGTGCTGCCGCTCCAGGTGCACATCGAAGCGCAGGTCGCGCAGGTCACTCTGGCGGGCGACCTGGAATACGGCGTGAGCTGGTTCCTGGAAAATGCGGCCACCGAGAACGGTCTGCCGGACGTGACCACCCCGGGCCTGGGCACACCCAGCAAGTGGAGCACGCTGGGCGCCAGCATCGGCGGCACCAGCGGCGCCGGCCTGGCCTGGACGCTGATCAAGAACGACGCCGCGGCGGTGATCAAGGCGCTCGACAGCGTCACCGACGTGAAGCTGCTGCAGACGCCGTCGATCCTGGTTCGCAACAACCAGGAGGCCACCCTGAACGTCGGCGACCGGATCCCGGTGGTGTCGACTTCGGTCAACCCGATCCTCGGCAACAGCAACAGCATCAGTCAGGTGCAGTACCTCGACACCGGCACCATCCTGAAGGTCCGCCCGCGCGTGACCCAGGACGGCGTGGTGTTCATCGAAGTGGTGCAGGAAATCAGCTCGCCGTCCGGCGCGCCCGATGCCAATGGCAACCGCACCATCAGCACCAGTCGCCTGAAGACCAGCGCGGTGTCGCAGAGCGGCGACACCGTGCTGCTGGCGGGCCTGATCACCGAGAACGACACCAAGGGGTCCCGCGGGCTGCCCGGCTTGACCCGGCTGCCGGTGATCGGCGGGCTGTTCGGCACCCAGACCAACAACAAGCGCCGCACCGAAATCATCATCCTGATCACCCCGACCATCGTGCGCGACCAGCAGGCGCTGCGCGATTACACCGACGACTATTCGCGCCGTTTCCGCGCGATGGATCCACTGCCGCCGCCGGGCAAGCTGCGCGCGGTACCGGCGCAGCCGCACCGCTGAATGCACGGGCAGTGACCGCGCTGCCCGTCGTTCTGGTGCCGGTGGGCGTCGACGACGACGCCCTGGACGCCTGCCTTGCCGCGCTCGACGCCGGTACGCCGGCAGGCACGCGCGTGTGGCTGGCCGACGATGCCCAGGCCGGCCCGCGCGGTCTGGCGATCATCGAACGCTGGCTCGCGCGCACCGCGCTGCAGGCCGATTACACCCGACGCCCGCGGCCCATCGGCGAAGCTGCGCATCTCGACGACATGCTCAAGGCCTGCGCCGACGCCGACGTGCTGCTGCTCGCCAGCGACGCGGTGCCGTTTCCGGGTTGGGCCACGCAACTCGCGGCCTGCGCCGCGCGCGATCCCGCCATCGCCACCGCGACGCCCTGGTGCAATGCCGGCGAAACCGCTTCCTGGCCGCGCGTGGGCGAAGTGCTGCCGGTACCCGACGAGCCCGCGCGGCTTGCGCGCGCCGCGGCGTCGCTGCCGCCGCATCATCCCGAACTGCCGGCGGCGGTGAATCACGCGCTGTTCCTGCGCGGCAGCGCGCGACGCAAGGCCGGCGGCCTCGATACCGCCAGCTATGTCTCGGCGTATGCCGCATTGGTCGATCTGTCGCTGCGCATGGCCGGACTGGGCTGGCGGAACGCCCTGTGCGAAACCGCGTTCGTCGCCCGTTGCGGCGAGGGCATGCCGCAGGGCGACGATGTCGAAACCCTCGGCGTACGCTGGCCCGCGTGGCACGCGCGGCTGGCGCAGTTCCTGATGCACGATCCGCTGCATGCGCAGCGCGCGGCGCTGGCGCAGGCGTACGAACGCGCGCCGGTCAGCACGCCGTCCGGCGGCGCCGACTTGCGCCTGCAGCCGGATTTGTTTGCGGAGCCCGAATCGGGCCCCCCGGAAGCGGATGCGACGGGTGTCGGAACCATCGATGATCGCGATCCATGATGCTGCCGAACGCAAAAGCAAATCCCCCCGTCGTCCGCGATGCGGACGCCGACCCCCTTTTTCAAAGGGGGCAAGCGAAGCGCGGTGCTTCAGAAAACACCTGTCATTCGCGCATGGGTAAAGATTCGAGTAGTGAGAGCGAGCGGGACGGCGTCGGCATGCCAGAAAGAGTCGGCAAGTCAGAAAAACGGGGCGAGTCGGAAAGAGTTGCCAAATCAGAAAGAGCAGGCAAGTCAGAAGGCGTCGCCAAGCCAAAAACAGACGACGAAACGAGAATCAACGGTGAGTTCCCCCCTTTGAAAAAGGGGGGCAGGGGGGATTTGCTCTTCGGACATCGCTCGCCCGCGAAGCCATGCGTCATCCATGCAGCACAGAAGATCGGCAGGCGCTGACGCATGTCCATCGACCCGCAGACGTCCGCTCCCGACATCGCCGCCATCGTCGTGACCTACCAGAGCGCCGAAACCATCGCCGATTGTCTGACGCGTCTGCGCGCGGCCGACGGCGTGTCCCAGATCCGGGTCGTCGACAACGCTTCCACCGACGGCACCCTGGAGATCGTGCAGCGCCACGCGCTGGCGGATGCGCGCGTGCGTTTCATCGCCAATCCCGACAACCCGGGTTTCGGCACCGGCTGCAATCAGGGCACCGACGACAGCGACGCGCCGTGGCTGGCGTTCGTGAATCCGGATTGCCTGGTCGAGCGCGACACCCTCGCGCGGCTGCGCGCGCATGCGCTGGGCGTCGCGCGCGAGGCGTTGCTGGGCGCCGATCTGGTCGACGACGCCGGCGTACGCGACGGCGCCGCGCGTCGTCGCGATCCGGATTTCGCGGCGATGTTGCGCAACGCCGACGCGCGCAGGCTGGATGTCGCCGTCGACGCATCTCAAGCGCTGCAGACTGTGCAGGCGATCTCCGGCGCATTGATGTTCCTGCCGCGCACGCTGATGCAGCGCATCGAGGGTTTCGATCAGGGCTATCGCCTGCACGCGGAGGATCTCGACCTGTGCCGCCGCGCGCGCGAGGCCGGCGCGTTCGTCGCGGTCGCCAACGATGTGCGCGTGGTCCATGTGCGCGGCGTGTCCAGCCGCTCGCGGCCGGTGTTCGTCGAATGGCACAAGCATCGCGGGCTGGCGCGCTATTTCCGCAGATTCGAGGCGCCGGGCCGCAGTGCATCGGTCCGGCTGTGCGTGTACGCGATGATCTGGATGCGGTTTCCGCTGGCGGCGCTGCGGGCGTTGGTCCGGTGATGCGTGGTCGTCCGGCGGCCGTCGTGTGGCTGTCGACGCTGCTGTCCGCAGGGTTCGCCTGTTCGGCGGCCACACCGGATCATGGCCCATTCGACAAGGTCGAAAGCGCCGAAATCGACCGTCTCGTGCGCGACGTCTGCCGCAAGGAGATCGTGCTGCTCGGCGAGGACGCGAGTCACGGCGGCGGTCGCACGTTCGAGGTCAAGACCGAAATCGTGAAGCGGCTGGTGTCGCGCTGCGGCTTCGATGCGGTGCTGTTCGAAAGCCAGCTCTACGACATGCTCGATGTCGAACATGCGCTCGCGGAAAAGACCGCAACGCAAGCGCAACTGGCCGGCGCCATCGGTGCGCTGTGGGCGCGTGCGGAGGAATCGAAGCCGCTGATCGATGTCCTGTATCGCGAAACCATGGCCGGTCGCGTCCGCATCGCGGGTATCGATCCGCAGGTCGGCGGCGTGATGGGCGACTACTCGAAGCATCGGCTCGGCGCCGCGCTGACCGGGCCGCTCGCCGACGATCGGCGCGACGCGTGCAGGCGCGAGATCGACACCCACAACGGTTGGCGCTACGACGATGCGCATCCGTTCGACGACTCGGCGCAGCAGCGACTGCGCGCCTGCATCGACGATATCCGCGCCGCGCTGGTCGCGCAGGGCGTCGATCCGATGTCCGAAACCGCGGCGATGGCGGCGGCGTATTCGCGCTATCTCGACATGGTGCTGGGCGGCGACGGCAACCGGCGCGACCTCGGCATGTACGAGAACATCCAGTGGCATCGCGGACGCTGGCCGACAGGCACGAAGCTCATCGTCTGGTGCGCCACCGTGCATGCGGCGAAAGCGCTGGACGGGCTGGCGACCGACATGACGCCGATGGGGCGGTTCGTGCACCGCGACTACGGCAAACGCGCGGCGGTGATCGGGTTCACCGCGCTGTCGGGCCGGTTCGGGAACCCGGGTGCTGCCGGCGAACCCAACGTGCTGCAACCCGCGGACGCCAGCGCACTCGAAAATATCGTGCTGGCGGACAGCGATGCGGGCCTGCGCTATGTCGACCACAAACGGCTCCGGCGACTGGGCACGATCGTGTCGCGTCCGATCGATTACCGGAAGCAGCACGCGGCGCCTTGGGCCGAAGTGTTGGATGGCCTGATCGTGCTGCGCGAGGAGCGGGCGACCGAGCGCGCCCGCTAGCGATCCCGGTGCACGATTCCGGCCTGCCCCTTTACGGCGCTACGATCGACCACGTCATCACGTGTCCGCCGGTCGTGGCGGCCGCGGGTCTGGTGGCCTGCACGGCCCGGTCCAGCGCCATCGGCGCGGCATCGCTACGCGAGCCCAGGGCCGCCACTCCGCGCGATGCCGCAACGCCGAGCGCTTCGCCCTTGCCGCCGTTGGCGGCCGAAAACCACAGGTGACGCGTGCGCAGATCCGCCGACAGCACCAGGATGAACGGGTCGCCGCCGGCATACGGCGCCAGCGGCGCGCCATTCAGGCTGAGCGCGCTGCGGTTTTCGGTACAGCATGCGGACACGCCGGCGACATAGACGCGACCCTGCTCATCGGCGGTGATCGCGCGTGGACGGATGGTGTTGCCTTTCGTGTCAGGCAATCGCGCCAACAGCAGTTGGCCTTTCTGGACGCGACCGTCGGCCGGATCGATTTTCGCGATATAGGTGATGTGATTGGACGCGGTGTTGTAGCCCGTGTTGTAGGGATCGGTGGCGACGTTGGGCGCCGTCTCGGCGAGCGCTCTGCTCTGACGGCGGTAGATGGTGTTGCCGCCCGCGGATTCGCCCGCGAAATACAGGCCGCCGTCCTGACCGACCGCGATCCGCATGCCCCGCGTGTCCGCGCAGGAGGAGTCGGTCGCTGCCGCCTCCGCGTGGGTCCAGTCCCAGGCTTTCCAGCGCTCGGTGCCGGTCCTGGAATAGGTGCGGATCCAGGCGACCTGCAGTTGCGAACAGGGGCCGCCATCGCGCTGCGCGAATCCGGTGACATAGACCCCGGCGTTGTCGACCGCCAGATCGTTCACGGCCGAATCGCCGAACGTACGGTTCGCCAGTTCGTTGCCCTGCGCGTCGAAGATCCGCAGGGTCTTGCCGAACAGCGCCGCCGCGGTGCCGTCGTTGCCCAGTGCGACGCGCGAAGCGGTGCCGAGCCCGGTTTTGTTCCATGCGACGGTATGAAGATTGGCGCTGAGCCGCACCAGGCCGGCATCGCCGCCGATCAGGACGTCGCCGGTCGCATTGGTCGCCAGGTCGTTGATGATCGTGCCGAAGCTGCGCTGCCGGCGCACCGCGCGGCCGTCGTAGATCAGTTCGGCGAATATCCCGGTGCTCGATGTCACGCCCTGCACCAGCGGCTGCGGCGCGGTCGCGCCGTCGAGGGCGCCGATGCGACCCGCGACCAGCACGCTGCAGTCGGCCGCGATCTCGACCGCCGCGACCGTATCGGTATTGCCGGTGCCGAAATGCGTGGCGGTCTGTGAGTCGAGCTTCGTGGCCGAGATCATGCCCGCGGACGGCGCGGTGGCGCAGCGGTTGGGCCGTGCGGCGCCGACCTCCGGCGCGAACGGACGGCTGGGTCTGGGCAAGGGCTTGGCCGCAGCGCGGACCGAATCGCCGGTTCGCTGCATCGTTGTGCGCGGCAGATCTGTCGCCGTCGTGCCGTAACGCTGTGCGATGACACCGAGCGTCAAGAGGAGGGCGGTTGCGATCGCACCGAGATGGAAGGCATTGATTGTCCGCATGTCGGCTGTCCATGACGTAAAGACGTCATTCCAGCAGAAAAAACACATCCGAAATACGCACTACGATTGAGTTCTGCGAGCGCCTTGTGCTGCTCCGTGACAGGGTGCCGCGCGCCGCGCCGCTCTGTGGCGCGGCTTCAGCGATGCGGCTCAACGAAAGCGATTGATCTCGTCCCGCAGCGTGCGCGCCGCATCGGCGGCGGCTTCGGCATAGTCGTCGCCCTTCGATGCGTACAGGATCGCCCGTGACGAACTGACGATCAGGCCGGTACCGTCGGCGCTGCGCGCGTTGGTCACCACGGCCTGGACGTCGCCGCCCTGCGCGCCGATGCCCGGCACCAGGAACGGCATGTCGCCGACGATGGCGCGGACTTCGCGCAGCTGTTCCGGCCACGTCGCGCCGACCACCAGCGCGCAGTTGCGGTTCCCGTTCCAGTCGCGCGCGATCTTCTCGGCGACGTGCTGGTACAGCGGGCGACCGGCGCCGCTCTTGTCGAACAGGACCATGTCCTGCAGATCGCCGGCGCCCTCGTTCGAGGTGCGGCACAGGATCACCACGCCCTTGTCGGCGCGGTCGAGGAACGGCTGCACCGAATCGCGGCCGAGGTACGGATTGACGGTGACCGCGTCGGCGCCGTAGCGGTCGAAGGCTTCGCTGGCGTAGTGCTGGGCGGTGCTGCCGATATCGCCGCGCTTGCTGTCCAGGATCACCGGGATGTGCGGGTAGCGGAAACGCATGTGCATGATCAGCATGCGCAGCGCTTCCTCGGCGTGCGCGGCGGCGAAGTGGGCGATCTGCGGCTTGAAGGCGCAGGCGTATTCGGCGGTGGCGTCGACGATGTCGCGGCAGAAATCGAAGATCGCGTCGTGGTCGTTGACGAACTTCGCCGGGAATTTCGCCGGCTCCGGATCCAGGCCGACGCAGACCAGCGAATCGGCGTGGTCCCAGCGGTCGCGGAGTCGGTCGATGAAGCCTCGCATCGGTTCGGGCGTCTTCAGGGTCTGGGAGTCGGTCATGATTTCAAAGATGCCCGCTGTTCGTAAGGATGTCCGCTGCCCGATCCGGTGAACTGTGCCTCAGTTCGGGAAACTCGCCTTCGCCGCATGCGAAACGCCCGCCGTGAAGGCGGGCGCAGGTCTCACTTCAGCGCCTTGAACCGCAGGCGGTGCGGCTTGGCGCCTTCTTCGCCGAGGCGACGCTTCTTGTCTTCCTCGTACTCGCGATAGTTGCCCTGGAAGAACTCGACGTGCGAGTCGCCTTCGAACGCGATGATGTGGGTCGCGATGCGGTCCAGGAACCAGCGGTCATGGGAGATCACGAACGTGTTGCCCGGGAACTCCAGCAGCGCGTCTTCCAGTGCGCGCAGGGTTTCGATGTCCAGATCGTTCGACGGTTCGTCGAGCAGCAGCACATTGCCGCCCTGCAGCAGCGTCTTCGCCAGATGCAGGCGGCCGCGTTCGCCGCCCGACAGGGTGCCGACCTTCTTCTGCTGGTCCTGGCCCTTGAAGTTGAAGCGGCCGATGTAGGCGCGCGACTGGATCTCGATGCCGTTGATGTTGAGGATGTCGAGGCCGCCGGACACTTCCTGGAAGACGTTGTGGTCGCCCTCGAGCTTGTCGCGGCTCTGATCGACGTACGCCAGCTTCACGGTCTGGCCGGTGATGATCTCGCCCTTGTCCGGCTTCTCCATGCCCATCAGCATCTTGAACAGCGTCGACTTGCCGGCGCCGTTGGGACCGATGATGCCGACGATGGCGCCCGACGGCACCAGCATGCTGAAGTTGTCGATCAGCAGGCGGTCGCCGAAGCTCTTCGACACATTCTTGAACTCGACCACCGAGTTGCCCAGGCGCTCGCCCGGCGGGATGAAGATTTCGTTGGTTTCGTTGCGGCGCTGGTAATCGACCGACTGCAGCTCTTCCAGGCGGGCCAGACGCGCCTTGCCCTTGGTGCGGCCGCCCTTGGCGTTCTGCCGCGACCATTCCAGTTCGCGCGCGATGGCTTTCTGGCGCGACTTCTCCTGGTTGTCTTCCTGCTTCAGGCGCTCGTCCTTCTGCACCAGCCAGTCGGTGTAGTTGCCCTTCCACGGAATGCCGCGACCGCGGTCGAGTTCGAGGATCCACTCGGCGGCGTTGTCGAGGAAGTAGCGGTCATGGGTGACGGCGACCACGGTGCCGGTGTAGCGGGCGAGGAACTGTTCCAGCCACTCCACCGATTCGGCGTCGAGATGGTTGGTGGGTTCGTCGAGCAGCAGCATGTCCGGCTTCTGCAGCAGCAGGCGGCACAGCGCGACGCGGCGCTTCTCGCCGCCGGAGAGTTTGCCGACGATCGCATCCCACGGCGGGATGCGCAGCGCGTCGGCGGCCACTTCCAGCTGCTGCTCCAGCAGATGGGCGTCGTTGGTGGCGAGGATCGCCTCCAGGCGCTGCTGTTCGGCGGCGAGTTTGTCGAAGTCCGCGCCTTCCTCGGCGTAGGCCTCGTAGACGCGGTCCAGCGCGGCCTGGGCCTGCAGCACCTCGCCGACGCCTTCTTCCACCGCTTCGCGCACGGTCTTGGTCGGGTCCAGCTCGGGTTCCTGGGCCAGATAGCCGACCTTGATCCCGGCCTGGGGGCGGGCTTCGCCCTGGAAATCCTTGTCGATGCCGGCCATGATCTTCAGGACCGTGGATTTGCCGGCGCCGTTGAGGCCCAGCAGGCCGATCTTGGCGCCCGGGAAGAACGACAGCGAGATGTCCTTGATGATCTGGCGCTTCGGCGGCACGACTTTGCTGACGCCGTTCATGGTGTAGATGTATTGCGACATGGGGGCTTCCGGTGTGACGCGGCGCTGGCCCGATGGGGACGGGGCGCCGCAGTGGCGGGCAGCGGCCACCTGCGCAGGGCAGGGGCCGCGAAGAAGAATCTGGGGTTGGCGGCGATTATACCGGCCCGCGCCCGACGGACGGCAGACCCGGTTGCCCCAAGGCTCGGCCGGGCGGATGAATACCGGTTCACGGCGCCGGGAACGGGAGGGAACGCATTCAGGTTCGCGGCGCCATTCTCGGCGCGTCCCAACCGCCATCCACACGAGGCATCGCATGAAACGCATCAATCGCATCCTTCCGGTTCTGGCCCTGGCGATCGCCGCTGCCGTCTCCATGCCGGCGATGGCCCGCGATCACGGGCGCCGCGATCACGACGACCGCGACGACCGCCGCAGCGAATATCGCAACGATCACCGTTACGACCATCGCGATGATCGCCGGGACGACCGCCGCGACGACCGTTATTACGATGATCGCCGCCATGGTCGCGACCGCGTGGTCTATGTGGCTCCGCGCTACGCGCCGCCGCCGCGGGTGGTCTATCGCAACGGTCCGCCGCCGCACGCCCATCCCCGCTGGTCCCGCGGCGTCCGCTACGACACCCGCGGCTACGCGCCGACCTACGTGGTCCGGGACTACGGTTATTACGGCCTGCGCGAGCCGCCTCGTGGTCATCACTGGCGTCGCGACGACCGGGGCGATTTCATCCTGGTCGCGGTGGCCACCGGCCTGATCGCCAGCGTGATCTTCCGCTGAGCCACCGCGCCATACGCCACGCAATGCAACGGCGCGTCCTTCGGGGCGCGCTTTTTTTGCGCCGGGCCTTCCCTGGCGGTGGGCTACAATGGCCGTATCATCCTGCCCCCGGAGTCCCGATGTTCCCGCGCGACAGCCGTATTGAAGGTTTCGATCCCGAATTGGCCGCTGCGATCGCCGCGGAAAACCGCCGCCAGGAAGATCACGTCGAGCTGATCGCCTCCGAGAACTACGCCAGCCCGCGGGTGATGGAAGCCCAGGGCAGCCTGCTCACCAACAAATACGCCGAGGGTTATGTCGGCAAGCGTTATTACGGCGGCTGCGAACATGTCGATGTGGCCGAAACGCTGGCGATCGAACGCCTCAAGCAGCTCTACGGCGCCGACTACGCCAACGTGCAGCCGCATTCCGGCTCGCAGGCCAATCAGGCGGTGTATTTCGCGCTGCTGAAGCCGGGCGACACCGTGCTGGGCATGTCGCTGGCGCACGGCGGCCACCTCACCCACGGCGCCAAGGCCAACATCTCCGGCAAGCTCTTCAATATCGTGTCCTACGGCGTGAACGATGCCGGCATGATCGATTACGACGAAGTCGAGCGCATCGCCCTGGAAAGCAAGCCGAAGATGATCATCGGCGGGTTCTCGGCGTATTCGCAGATCGTCGACTGGGCGCGCTTCCGCGCCATCGCCGACAAAGTAGGTGCATACCTGTTCGTGGACATGGCCCACGTCGCCGGTCTCGTCGCCGCCGGTGTGTATCCGAACCCGGTGCCGCACGCGCACGTCGTCACTTCCACCACCCACAAGACCCTGCGCGGCCCGCGCGGCGGCTTCATCATCTGCAAGGCCAACGAAGAGCTGGAGAAGAAGTTCCAGTCGCTGGTGTTCCCCGGCCTGCAGGGCGGCCCGCTGATGCACGTGATCGCGGCCAAGGCGGTCGCGTTCAAGGAAGCGCTGCAGCCGGAGTTCAAGACCTACCAGCAGCAGGTGGTGAAGAACGCGCAGGCCATGGCGAACACCATCATCGCCCGCGGCTACAAGATCGTCTCCGGCGGCACCCAGAACCACCTGATGCTGGTCGACATGATCGGGAAGGGCATCACCGGCAAGGACGCGGAAGAAGCCCTCGGCCGCGCCCACATCACCGTCAACAAGAACGCGGTGCCGAACGATCCGCAGAAGCCGGTCTACACCTCCGGCCTGCGCATCGGCACACCGGCAGTCACCACCCGCGGCTATCTGGAAGCGGACTGCGTGGCGCTGGCGGGCTGGATCTGCGACGTGCTGGACAACCCGACCGACGAAGCCGTGATCGCCCGCGTGCGCGACGCGGTGACGGCGCAGTGCCGGAAGTTCCCGGTTTACGGTTGATCGCAGATTTCCGTAGGGTGGGCCCCGGCCCACCATCGCGGCAATAAACATCGCAATATCGAAAGGAGATTGGTGGGCCAAGGCCCACCCTACGCCAGCCACCATGCATTGCCCCTTCTGCCAGCACGACAACACCCGGGTCATCGATTCGCGCGTCAGCGAAGACGGTGCGACGATCCGGCGTCGGCGCGAGTGCGAGGCCTGCGGCGAGCGCTTCAGCACCCTGGAAACGGTGGAGCTGAAGTTGCCGGCGATCATCAAGGGCGACGGCCGCCGCGAGCATTTCGATGCGCGCAAGCTGCGCCACGGCTTCGACCGCGCGCTGCACAAACGCCCGGTGTCGGAAGAACAGATCGAATCCTCGGTGCGCGCGGTGGTGCATCAGCTGCGGATGACCACCGAACGCGAACTGGCGTCGCGCCGCGTCGGCGAGTTCGTGATGGCCGAGCTGCGCAAGCTCGATCACGTCGCGTTCGTGCGTTTCGCGTCGGTCTACCGCTCGTTCGAGGACGTGGCCGATTTCCGCGAGGAACTCGACCGTCTCGAACGCGAGCTGCCGTCGCCGGAGACCCAGCTGCCGCTGCTCGGCGGCGAGGTGGTGCCGTTTGACAGGCATGCTGATCGGCACGCCGACAAAGACAAGAAGAAGCGTTGAGCGATATGGGTTCCGTCGACGCTGCGACACATGCATTCAGTGCGACCGACCACGCGATGATGGCGCGCGCGCTGCGCCTGGCCGAACGCGGCGCCTACACCACGCGGCCGAATCCGATGGTCGGCTGCGTGATCGCGCACGGCGACGAGATCGTTGCGGAAGGTTGGCATGCGCAGGCCGGCGGCCCGCATGCAGAAATCGTCGCGCTGCAGGCCGCTGGCGACCGCGCGCGCGGCGCCACCGCGTACGTGACCCTCGAACCCTGCGCTCACACCGGCAAGACCGGGCCGTGCGCGGACGCGCTGGCCGCGGCCGGCGTCGCCCGCGTGGTCGCGGCGATGCGCGACCCGTTTCCGCAGGTCGACGGCGCCGGTTTCGATACGCTGGAAACGGCCGGCATCGCGGTGCTGTACGGGCTGATGGCCGACGCGGCGAGGCGCTTGAATCAAGGGTTTTTATCGCGGATCGAACGCAAACGGCCGTGGGTGCGGGTGAAGCTCGCGACCAGTCTCGACGGCCGCACCGCGCTGGCCAACGGCGATTCGAAATGGATCAGCGGCGAAGCCTCGCGTCGCGATGTGATGCGCTGGCGCGCGCGCGCCGGTGCGCTGCTTACCGGCGCCGGTACGGTGCTGGCCGACGACCCGCAGTTGACCGTCCGTTTCGACGACGGCGACGACACCGCATTCCTGCCGCCGCTGCGGGTGGTGCTGGATCCAGGGCTGGCCACGGTCGGCCGCGGCCACATCCGCGCCGGCGACGCGCCGACGCTCTACATCCATGCGCCCGAGGCCAAGCCGCCGCGCAACTTCGATACCGCGCACGTCTCCGTGCCGATCCGCGAGGGCATGCTGGACCTCGCCGCGGTGCTGCAGGTCCTGGCCGCGCGCGAAATCAACGAAGTGCAGGTCGAAGCCGGCGCGACCCTGGCCGGCGCGCTGATGCGCGCGGAGCTGGTCGACGAAGTGCTGCTGTACGTGGCGCCGGTGCTGCTGGGCGCCGCCGCGCGCCCGCTGTTCGACGGCCTGCGCATCGACGAGATGCAGCAGCGCCTGCGCCTGCGCACGGTGGAAACGCGCCGGCTCGGCGACGACATGCGCCTGCTGCTGCGGCCGGAGCGCGCACTTTGACGCAAGCCATCAACGGTATCGACGGGGTCGCAGCATGTTCACGGGATTGATCGAAGGCGTCGGCCAGATCGCCGCGCTCGAACCGCGCGGCGGCGACGTGCGTCTGCGCATCGCGGTCGGCAGTCTGCCGTTCGCCGATGTCGCGCTGGGCGAAAGCATCGCGGTCAGCGGCGTCTGCCTGACCGTGATCGAATTCGACGCCGGCGCGTTCGCGGCCGATGCCTCCACCGAAACCCTCGGCCTGACCACGCTCGGCGGCATGGCCGTGGGGCAGGCGGTGAACCTGGAGCGCGCGATGCGCCCGACCGATCGTCTCGGCGGGCATCTGGTCAGCGGCCACGTCGACGGCGTCGGCCGGGTGCTGTCGGTCCACGACGATGCCCGCGCGCAGCGCTGGCGCTTCGCCGCGCCGACGTCGCTGTCGAAATACATCGCGACCAAGGGCTCGATCTGCGTCGATGGCGTCAGCCTCACCGCCAACGCGGTCGACAACGAAGGCTTCGACGTCGCGCTGATTCCGCACACCGTCTCGCACACCGCGTTCTCGACGACGCGTGTCGGCGATCCGGTCAACCTCGAAATCGATCTGGTCGCGCGCTATGTCGAGCGGCTGCTGTCGGCAAGGGAACATCCATGAGTTTCGCAAGCATCCCGGAACTGCTCGAAGAAATCCGCGCCGGGCGGATGGTGGTGATCGTCGACGACGAGGACCGCGAGAACGAAGGCGACCTGATCATGGCCGCGGAGCTGGTGCGGCCGCAGGACATCAATTTCATGGTCACCCACGCCCGCGGGCTGGTGTGCCTGTCGCTGATCCGCGAACGCTGCCGCCAGCTCGGCCTGCCGCCGATGGTGCGCGACAACACCTCGCCGCACGGCACCAATTTCACGGTGAGCATCGAGGCCGCCGAGGGCGTGACCACCGGCATCAGCGCCTACGACCGCGCGCATACGATCCGCACCGCGGTGCGTCCCGACGCCAAACCCGGGGATCTGTCGCAGCCGGGCCATATCTTCCCGCTGATGGCGCAGCCCGGCGGCGTGCTCAACCGCGCGGGCCACACCGAGGCGGCGAGCGATCTGGCGCTGCTGGCCGGGTTCGAGCCGTCCGGCGTGCTGGTCGAGATCCTCAACGCCGACGGCAGCATGGCGCGCCGGCCGCAGCTCGAAATCTTCGCGCGCGAGCACGGCCTGAAGATCGGCTCGATCGAAGACCTGATCCGCTACCGGCTGCACAACGAACACACCATCGAGCGCCTGGACGTGCGCGAGATCGAGACCGAGCACGGCCCTTTCCGCCTGCATACCTATCGCGACCGGATCGGCCATGGCCTGCATTACGCGCTGCTGCGCGGCGACGCCGATGCGGACACGCCCACGCTGGTGCGGGTGCACATGCAGAACCCGCTGGCCGATGCGCTGCACTGGCGCCGTGCCGATTTCGGCCCGGCGGTGGGCGACGTGCTGGCCAAGATCGCCGCCGAAGGCCGCGGCGCTCTGGTCCTGCTGGGCGAGGCGCAGACCCCGGAAAGTCTGCTGGCCCGCATCCGCGAGCAGCCGGAACCGGCCGCGCGCGGCGGCTCGATGGCCGAGTGGCGTAGAAACGGCAGCGGCAGCCAGATCCTGGCCGACCTGGGCCTGGGCAAGCTGCGGGTGCTGGGCACGCCGCGCAAACAGGTGGGATTGGCGGGGTTCGGGCTGGAAGTCGTCGAATACGTGGGTCTTTGACCGGCTGTTGATTTTCTTCCTCCCCCGCGAGCGGGGAGGATTGAGGTGGGGGCAGCTTCCGGCGCCCGCTCATCCCAAAGCCCCCCATCCCAACCTTCCCCCGCTCGCGGGGGAAGGGGAACTGCCCGCACGCGGGGGGAAGGAGAGGGAAGCCAGCTCTCCCGGGCTACAATGCCCGCCCCCGTTCCGAGTCGCCCCGCATGCCTCACTACGAAGGCGATCTGCGTGCCCCCGAAGGCGCGCGCTTCGCGATCATCGCCAGCCGCTGGAACCCGCGCATCACCGAACAACTGGTCGCCGGTGCCCGCGCCGCGTTCGTCGCCCACGGCGTGGCCGAGGATGCGGTCGACGTGATCCGCGTGCCCGGCGCCTGGGAGATCCCGGCCACCGCCGCGCGCCTGGCTGCCGCACGCCGCCACGCCGCCATCGTCGGTCTGGGCTGCGTGATCCGCGGCGACACCCGCCATTACGAGCAGGTCGCCGACGGTTGCTCCGACGGGCTGATGCGGGTCGCGCTGGACCACGCGCTGCCGGTGGTCAACGGCGTGCTGGCGGTCGATCACTACGAACACGCCGAAGCCCGCGCCGGCGGCAACCATGGCAACAAGGGCGAAGAGGCGGCCCTGGTCGCCATCGAGATGGCCAACCTGATGGACAAATTGCCATGAGCAAATTCCACCGTCGCCCCGATGGCGTGGACCCCGTCCTGCGCACCCGCGCCCGCCGCCGCGCGCTGCAGGCGGTATACGCCTGGCAGATGTCGGGCGCCGACGCCCGCGACATCGTCACCCAGTTCGCCCACGAACAGGCGCGCGAAATCGCCGATCTGGTGTATTTCCAGGAACTGGTGCACGGCGTCGACGCGCACTGCAAGGAACTGGATGCCGCGCTGACGCCGTATCTCGACCGCACGATGGAAGAGGTCGACCCCATCGAGCGCGCCGCGCTGCGCATCGCCGCCTACGAGCTGCAGCACCGCATCGACGTGCCGTATCGCGTGGTGCTGAACGAAGCGGTGGAATCGGTGAAACGCTTCGGCTCCGAACACGGCCACACCTACGTCAACGGTGTGCTCGACCAGGCTGCCGGCGCGCTGCGCGCAATCGAAGTGCAGGCGTCCAGGCAACGTTGAGTCCGATGCAGGGAATGACGGCCACCGCCGCATTCCCTGCCGCTATTCCTCGCTCACCCCCGCAATTGCGCCGTTCTTCCCGCGCATGCCCGGCGCCACCGATTCCCACCAAGCGATCTGCTCCGGGTCTTCCAGACATGCGGCGTATGAGACGTCGTCGGCGATGGTGTCGAGCGAATAATCCGGCCGGCCTTCCGCCAGCATCGCCGCGGTCGCGCGCAGCAGCGGCAGTTCGGGCGTGTCCTGTTCGACGAACAGGAACTGCCCGGCCTGGTTGATCTCCAGGAAATGCAGTTCGTCGTGTTCGTCGGCCACCAGATCGATGCAGCCGAATACCAGCCCCAGCGATTCCATCAAGCGCCGCAGCGCGGCTTCCCACGTGCCGGACAGCGCGAACGGGCGCGAGGTGGCGTTGTCGCCGATCGAGGCGGCGCGCCAGTCGACCACGCCGTCGTCGGTGGCCGGGGCGTCGAGGCGCACCGCGAACACGCGTCGGCCGATGACGGTGACGCGCAAGTCGTAGCGTTTGTTCACGCAGGCCTGATAGATCCCGGGACACAGGCGCAGGGCGGCATCGTCCTGCAGCGCGTCGGCGTCGAGCGCGCGCGTGTAGGTGCTGAAGATCCGGCCGTCGCCGTCGCGCCAGCTGTGGGTGGCGAAGGGTTTGTAGACGATGCGCGCGTGCGCCGCGCAGAAGCGCCGGATCTCGTCGGGGTCCGACGACATCAGCGTCGCCGGGAAGCGCAGCCCGCAGCGGTGCGCGGCCTGCATCTGCAGCAGTTTGTTCTCGGCGACCAGTGCGCGGTCTGGCCGGTTGACCCAGAACACGTCGCCCGCGGTCGCGGCCACGGCGTGGACGTTGCCGGCGAAGCGTTTCCATTCGTCCTGCAGGAACGCCAGATCCGAAGCCGCCGCACCGTCGAACGCGTCGGGCAGGCGCGGCCGGCGGAACCAGACGCTGGAGGTGCGCGCGGGATCGATGCCGCCGCTGAAACGCAGACCCGCGCGATCGTCGGCGTGCAGCGACAACGGCGCCATCGCGCCGTCGGCCAGGGTGCGCGCCCACGTCGGCCGATAGCCGCTGCGGCGCAGCGCCCAGCAGACCGCCGCAGCGTGCACATCGTGCGCGTAGCCGGAGAGGATCAGCGGCTGTTTCATGGTGGGTGAGACGTTCATGCGCGCTCCGTCGCGGCGATGGCAGTGATGCGGTATCAATGATGCGTATCAATGATGCGTATCAATGATGCGTATCAATGATGCGTATCAATGATGCGTATCAATGAAAACGCCGCGCCCCCTCAAGGGAGCGCGGCGTGGCGGGTAAGGATCGCGCGGTGCCGATGCGCTGGCGTTCGCGACGGATCGATCCGCTGCGGATCGGAAGGCGATCTCAGATCGCGCTGCCCGGATCCCCCGGGTCGTCGCCGTTGGGGCCGGTGGCGTTGGTGGTGATGGGACGGCCGCCAGCGATCTTCTCGATTTCCTGCGGCGACAACTCGCGCGCGACCGTACGGGCGATCGGGCGGATGGTGGAATCCTGGGACTTGTCTTCGAACTGGGACATCAATGCACTCCTTCAATCATCCTGAGGAAGAAACGGCAGCCGGGAAACATTCCCGGTGCGGTACTGCGGTATCCGGCCTCGAAGCACTCGGGGATCGAAGATCCGGAACCGGTTCCCGCAGCGTCCGCATGGGCCGTGCGGGAACGCTTCGAGTCTATGGGGCGATCTGCGGCCGGGTGTTAACTTCCCGTGAGCCGACCCGCGGGCACTGTGGACGCCGTCGCATTATGTCGCCGCAACCTCATGAAAACGCGCGTGGAACTGCGCCTGCGTCCAGGCTTCCACGCGGCCGTCGGCGACCATCAGGATGCGATCCGCGCTGCGGATGGTCTCCGGGCGGTGGGCGATGATCAGCCGGGTGATGCGCAGCGCGGCGATCTCGGCGTTGATCCTGCGCTCGCGCTCGACATCGAGGTGACTGGTCGCCTCGTCCAGCACCAGGATGTCGGGATTGCGGTACAGCGCGCGTGCCAGCAGCACGCGCTGTTTCTGGCCGCCGGACAGCGCCGAGCCCATGTCGCCGACCAGTGTTTCGTAGCCCATCGACATCGCCGCGATCTCGTCGTGGATGCCGGCGCGGCGTGCGGCTTCGGTCACCGCGTCGGGCTGCGCATCGGGATCGAAGAACGCGATGTTGTCGGCGACCGATCCGGCGAACAGCGCGTCGTCCTGCATCACCGCGCCGACCCGCGCGCGATAGTTCGCCAGGCCGTAACGGGCGATGTCGATGCCGCCGATCCGGATCGTGCCTGCGTCCGGCGGCAGCAGGCCCAGCAGCAGCTTCGCCAGCGTGGTCTTGCCCGCGCCGGATGGGCCGACGATGGCGACCGACTCGCCGGCGCCGATGCGGAAGCTGCAGTCGCGCACCACCCACGGTTCGTCTTCGCCGTAGCGGAAACTCAGGCCTTCTACCTCCAGCGAAGGCTCGGGTGGCGGGCCGGAGTATTCGGCCGCACGATCCCGTTCCGGCTGCTGCTGCGCGATATCGGCGATGCGTCGCGCATGCACGCCAAGCAGGCGCAGGTCGATGAATTTGTCGATCAGCCCGCCGGCGCGGGTGGCGAACATGTCGGCGTAGGCGATGCACAGCACCAGCGTGCCCGCGGTCATCGCGCCGTCCAGCGCCATGCGCGCGCCCAGCCAGATCAGCAGCACCCGCTGCGCGCCGAACACCAGCTTCGACAGCGCCGAGAAGGTCGCGGTCGCACGTCGCACCGCCGCATCCTGCCGCGCGGCGTCGTTGGCCGCGTTCGCCAGCCGCGCGCCGCGTTCGGCGTGGCGGTTGGCGAGTTTGATCGCCTGCACGCCGTGCACCGATTCGATCAGCAGCGATTGTTGACGGGCGAGGCTGGCCAGATGGCCTTCCTTCAATCGCCACAGTCGTCGGTAACTCCACGCGCGCAGCAGCGCGTACACCGCGAAACCGGCAATCACCCAGACGGTGAGCGTCGGCGAATACACCAGCAGCAGCGCCAGGACCAGCACGACCGTCAATCCGTCGAGCAACGCTTCGACGAAACTGGTGCTCAGCGTCTGCTGCACGCTCTGCACCGACAGGAACCGCGACAGCACTTCGCCGACGCTGCGCTTGGCGAAGAAGGTCAGCGGCAGCCGCAGCAGATGACCGGCGAGATGCGTCGACCACTGCGCTTCGAATGCGGCGGCGATGTCGGCCACCACCCAGCCGCGCACCGCGGCGATGATGCTCTGGAACGCCACTGCCGCGAGGAAACCCAGCGCGAGCAGCGTCAGCAATTCCATATCCGCGGACACCAGGACGCGATCGATCACCCACTGCATCGACATCGGCAGCAGCAGCGTGAACAGTTCCAGCGCGATGGCGAGCGAGAACACCTGCACCAGCGCGCGCCGCCAGCCGGTGACGTCGCCGATCAGCGCACGCAGGCGGATCGGTTCGCGCGCGCGTACCGGCTGGAAATCGGGCTGCGGCGTGAGTTCCAGCACGATGCCTGTGAAGTGGCGGCCCAGTTCGGCCAGCGGCATCGTCACCGCGCCGCGTGCCGGGTCGTGGAGCTCGGCGACGCCGCGGACGACGCGCTTCAGCACCACGAAATGATTCATGTCCCAGTGCAGGATGCAGGGCGTGCGCAGGTCGGCCAGATGCTCGGGTTCCGCGCGCAATGGACGCGCGGCCAGATCCAGCCGGTCGGCGATGGCGATCAGCCGCGACAGCGTGGCGCCGCGGATCGACACCGCGAAGCGTCGGCGCATGCCCGCCATGTCGACATCGTGGCCGTGGTACGCCGCGACCATCGCGAGACAGGCCAAGCCGCATTCGGCGATCTCGTTCTGATGGATCACCGGCAGTTCGCCGCTGCGCGCGCGCCGCGAAAAACCGCTCATGCGCCGCTACCGTCGTTGTCGCCGCTGCCGGTCCTGCCTGCGGGAAAGAACACGTATTCGTACAGCCGGCGGCGCTCCAGCAGCAGATCCGCTTCCAGGGTCATGCTGGCGCGCAGCGGCAGTACGCGGCCGCTGCTGCGGTCGGTCTGCGGATCCAGCGCCACCAGCACGCGATAGGCGGGCGCGCTGGTCTTCATGCCGTTGCGGCGCAGGATTTCCTCGGGCGACAGCGCCGAGCGCGAGACCGACAGCACGCGTCCCGACTGCACGCCGTAGCGGCGGAACGGGAATGCGCGATAGCGCAGCGCCACGCGCGTGCCCGGCGCGAGTTCGCCGATCGCATCGCTCGGCGCCCAGAGTTCGGCGTGCAGCACCGAGCCTTCCGGAATCAGCGACAGCAGTCTTTGTCCACGCGCTACCGATTGCCCGGCTTCCACCGCGAGGCCCGAGACCACGCCGCGCGTCGGCGCGCGGACCAGCGCGCCGCCGTCGGCCGCGTTGCGCGCGGCGACCTGCGACAGATCGGCGAGCCGGCGCTGCAGATCGTGGCGTCGCAGCGTCGAGGTCGAATCCAGCGTCGACACCGCGGCCTCTGCATCCGCCAGCCGGCGCTGCGCCTGCGAGCGCGCCTGGCGCGCATCCCCGGCGGCGGTGTCGGCTTCGGTGGCGTCGGTTTCGTACTGCGCGATCTGCACGTCGCTGACGATCTTTTCGCGCTGCAGCGGACGGATGCGCGCCAGCAGTTCGCGCGCCTGCGTCGCCTGGCGTTCGCGCAGTTGCAGCGTGCGCTCCGCGGTGGCGAGTTCGCCGCGGAGTGCGGTGAGGCGTTCGCGCTGCGCGTCCGCGTCGCGATTGCGGCTGGCGTCGAGCACGTCGATATCCGCTTCGATCAGCGCGCGCTGGCGCTGCAATTGCCCGGCGACGGTGGCGCCGGCATCGCCGGTCGACCAGCGCGGACTTTCGACCGACGACGCGATTTCAATCAGCGGTTGGCGCGCGTCGACGATCTCGCCTTCGGCGATCTTCACGCCGGTCACCACGCCGGTATTCGGCGACACCGCGGCCAGCAATCCATGCGACGGCACCAGCAGGCCGTGGACGCGGACCTTGCGCACGTGCTGGCCGAAGATCAGGAACGCGGCCACGCAGACGATCAACGCCAGCGCCAGCCACGTCATCGGCCAGGCGATCCGCGGCGACGGCAGCCGCGTGGTGCCCAGCCACGCGTCGGCGCGCGCCTGACTCACCTCGGGCCTGAACAGGTTGTCCGTCATTCGTACTCTCTCTCCATGCGCCGCGACCCGCGGCTGCAGTGGGCAGCGGCCGGGAAGCATTCCGGTATGGTTCCAGAAAGCGCCGGGCCCGCCAACCGGCCGTCCGGCGCTGCGAAGCGCTCGCGGCGCTGTGTCACCATAGCCGCGAACCTGCCCGAGCGGGCGCAGTACACATCGACAGCACCGCAGAGACCGCATGGCCGCCCGCGCTTCCGAATTCGACCTCATCGCCCGTATCGTTGCCCGTGTCGCCGACCGCAACGACGTGATCGTGGGCATCGGCGACGATGCGGCGATCCTGCGCATGCCGCCCGGGCATCGGCTGGTCGTGGCGATGGACACGCTGAACGTCGGCGTGCATTTCCCGGCCGCGACCGCACCCGCCGATATCGGCTGGAAGGCGCTGGCGGTGAATCTTTCCGATCTCGCGGCCATGGCGGCGACGCCCGCGTGGTGCACGCTGTCGCTGTCGTTGCCGCAGCCCGATGCGGCGTGGGTCGATGGGTTTCTGGATGGTTTTCTCGCACTCGCCGCGCGCCACGATGTGGCGCTGGTCGGCGGCGATACCACCCGCGGGCCGCTGTCGGTATGCGTGACCGCGCACGGTGTCGTCGAGCCGCGCGGCGCGCTGCTGCGCAGCGGTGCGCGCGTCGGCGACGATGTCTGGATCACCGGCACGCTCGGCGATGCCGCCGCGGCGCTGCGCCAGTGGCAAGCGGGCGAACCGATGACGCCCGCGCTGCGCGTGCGACTCGACCGGCCGACGCCGCGCGTCGCGGCGGGGCTCGCGCTTGCGGGCATCGCGCATGCCTGCATCGATGTCTCCGACGGTCTGTTGGCGGATCTCGGTCATGTCTGTCGCGCCAGCCGCATCGGCGCCGAACTCGACGTCGATGCGCTGCCGTCTTCGGAAGCGCTGCTCGCGGCGTTCGATGTCGCCGCACGTCGCGAGCTGCAGGCCACGGGCGGCGACGATTACGAGCTGTGTTTCACCGCGCCCAAGACTGCGCGTCTTGCGGTAGAGGATGCGATGAACGCCTGCGATGTGGCGGCGACGCGCATCGGCCGGATCACCGCCGATGTCGGTAAGATCGTGATGCGCGATGCCGCGGGTGCGCCGTGGTCGCCGCCGCGCGCGGGGTATGTGCATTTCGAGGTGTGATGCGTCCGCTGTCTTGTGAGGGCTTATGGGGTGCGCATGCCGTGAACCGTTCAGAGCAGCTGTATTTTTCGGCCATTGTCATTCCGAGCCGCAGGCGAGGAATCTGCTTCTTATGCGAAGTGACGCGAGCGGAAAGCGAACAGCAGATCCCTCACCCGGCTCCGCCGAGTTCGGGATGACAATGTTGAGGGACGAACAGCTTCCTGCAAGTATTTGACGTTCGCGCATGCGTGCAACGCTGGAACCGCGTCGCGTTCAAGTCTGCGCAATGCCTCGCGACGAGGTCAGGCTCACGGCGGCAGCAGCTTGCCCGGATTGAGAATCCCGTCGGGGTCGAACGCAGCCTTGATCGCGCGCATCGTCGCCAGCGTCGGCGCATCGATGGCCAGGGTCATGAAGTCGCGCTTCGCCATGCCGATGCCGTGTTCGCCGGACAGCGTGCCGCCCAGCGAGAGCGTCAGCGCGAACACCGCCGCCATCGCCGCCTGCGCGCGCGCGTTCTGCGCGGCATCGGCCGGGTCGTACATCAGATTGACGTGCAGGTTGCCGTTGCCGGCGTGGCCGAAACACACGATCGGCAGCGCGTGTTCCTGCGAGAGCTTCTGCACGCCGGCCACCAGCGCGGGAATCCGCGACACCGGCACCACCACGTCCTCGTTGATCTTGCCCGGCGCGAGATTCCGCAGCGCGGGCGACAGCGCCTTGCGCGCCGCCCACAGCCGTTCGCGCGCGGCGTCGTCAGCGGCGGGTTCGACGTCAAGACAGCCTGCATCGGGGCAGCCGTCGCCGCGCGCCGCCGCGGCCAGTGCGTCCAATGCATTAGGCAGCGTGTGCGCGTCGCCGTCGGCTTCGATCATCAGCAAAGCGCCGACATGTTCGGGAATGTCGGTGTTTCCGCCGTTCGACGCCATGTGCGCGCGCGCCAGCCGCACCGCGTCGCCATCCATGAATTCCAGCATCGACGGCGCGACCGGCTGCGCCATCAGCCGCGCGACCGCGGCGGCTGCGGCATCGACATCGCGATAGGTCGCCCGCAGCGCGCGGCGCGCGGCCGGCAGCGGGGTGAGGCGCAGCGTCGCTTCCACGATCAGCGCCAGCGTGCCTTCGCTGCCGACCAATAATCGCTGCAGGTCATAGCCGGTCGCGCCCTTGGTGGTGGCGCTGCCGCAATGGATCAGTTCGCCGCGGCCGGTCACCGCGGTCAGCGCGAGCACGTTGTCGCGGCTGGCGCCGTATTTCACCGCGCGCGGACCGCCGGCGTTGCAGGCGAGATTGCCGCCGATGCTCGAATAGTCCGCGCTGGTCGGATCCGGCGGCCAGAACAGCCCATGCGGTTGCAGCGCGCGCTGCAGATCGCCATTCAACACGCCGGGTTCGACCACCGCGCAGCGGTCGCCCGGGCGAATGTCGAGGATGCGCCGCATCCGTTCGAACGACACCACCACGCCGCCGACGATCGGCACCGCGGCGCCGGTGGTGTTGGTGCCGCGTCCGCGCGCGATCACCGGAATGCGATGCGCGCGGCAGGCGCGCACCAGCGCGACGACCTGTTCGCGCGTGGTGGGCAGCGCCACCGCATCGGGCATCGCCTGCCGCCGCGAATTGTCGTAGCCGTAGGTCAGCCGCTCGCTGGCGTCGATCAGAAAGCCGTCGCCGAGCAGGGCGGCGAGCGTGCGGACCAGATCGGCGGGCAGGGCGGTCATGGCCGGATTGTATGCGCGATGTCTACGGGCGCTGCCGCCACGCGCGTCGTTCGACGACATGTTTCAGGACTGCGGCCCACTGCAGCGCCAGGATCAGGCACGGAAACCACACCCACTGCAGTTCCGACCACAGCACCGCCACGCCGCGCAGGCTGAAAAATCCGGCGCCGATCGGCGAGACCGCGATCGGCCGCCACGGCGCGAAGATGCGTTCGTGCGACCACGGCCACAGCAGCGCCACGCCCAGGCCGCCGTTGGTCAGTGCATCCAGCAGCGGATGCGATGCGGTGCAGAACGCCAGAAACAGCAGCGCCCGCCATCGCGTCGTGCGCAGCCACGGGGCGACGACCGCGCCGCACAGCCCGACCGCCAGCGCGAACAGCAGCGAATGACTCGCGCCGCGATGCCCGAACTGATCGGCGTAGACGATGCCGAGTTTGAACGCGACGGTGTCGAAATCGGGCGCGATCGCCGCGAACATCCCGGCGGCGATCAGTCGAGGCGGAACGGCGCTGCGTCCGAGCGCGAGGCCCAGCGCGAGCGGCACCACCGCGTGGGTGAAGATGGTCGGCATCGTGGGCGATCAGGGATAGAAGAACCACACGTTGGCGATCAGGCCATCGCTGATCCGATAAACAGCGACGACTTCGGTGGGATGCTCGCCCAGGCCGTGAATGCGCTCGTGATCGATCACTTTGTCGCCCAGCGTCATGCGATTGAGCAATTCGGCCCGCAGGGTCGCGATCGAAAAACGATGTTCGGCGTAGAACGCCCGCAGCGCCGCTTTCCCGATGGTGCCGGGCACCTGCGCGGGCATGCGGTACAGGCACACGTCGTCGCTGAAACACGCCACGAAGCGATCGAGGTCGTGCGCGTTGTAGGCGTCGAGCTGCGCTTGCACGATCCGGGCCGGGTCGATGGCGTGGTGCATGATTCGACCTTCAGCAATCGTCGGCGCGGAACGCGTCGCGCAGCCAGTCGAATGCCGGCGTCTCCGGATCGCCGCTGGCGTCGATCACGTCGAAGCGGCAGGGCGCCTTCGCATGTTCGCGATGCGCGGCCAGGAACAGTCCGGCCGCATGCACCAGTTTGCGGCGCTTGCTGGCGTCGACCGAAGCCGCGCCGCCGCCGAAACCACTGCCGCGGCGATAGCGCACCTCGACGAACACAAGCGTGTCGCCGTCGCGCATCACCAGATCCAGTTCGCCGCCGCGATAGTTCGCGTTCGCGGCGACGGGCGTCAGTCCGTGTCGCAGCAGGAAGTCGCGGGCGAGGGCTTCGACGTGCGCGCCCTGCGCCCGCTTGCCCTCAGTCGCCACTGCGGGCTAGGGCGATGACCTGGCCGTTGCTGAAGGTCGACCACGCCGGGCTGCGCACGATGTTGCCGAAGCCGTCGACGCGCAGACTGCCGGTCGCACCGGGCAGCGAGGCGTTGGGATTGTTGGCGATTTTTTCCAGATAGCCGGTCAGCATCCAGGCGTCGTAGCCGAAGGCGAAGAGCTTGGCCGCCGGGCCGCGCGCGGTCGACAGCATGCTGCCGGCGCTGTCGGCCGAGGGCAGGCCGGCGATACCCTGCACGCTCCACGTCTCGGCCGGGAAGGCGATGCCGTCGAGCAGCCTGTCCTGCTCCGGTTTGCCGGTGCCCGACAGCAGCTGCGCGGTGGATACCCGCAGCTTCGCGGCGAGGCCGGCGGTGTCGAGCTGCGGCGCCAACGCGCGCGCCTGCCCGCCCTTCAGCGCGATGAAGATCGCGTCGACGCCGCCTTCCTTCTGCGCGGACGCCAGCAGCGCGGCGGTGCTGTCCAGCGGTTTTTCGGCGATGCTCAGGGTGTCGACCACGGTGCCGCCGCGGCTCAGCAGGTGTTCGCGGAACGCAGCGACGCTGCGACGCATGCCCTCGTCGCCGCCGACCAGCACCAGCACCCGGCGCGCGTTGCGCGAGAGCAGATATTCGGCCGCGGCGATGCCGTCGTCCTCGGGCGCCAGCGCGAAACTGGCGTGGCCGTTCGGCGGGGTGGCCGGGCCGCGGTTCAGCGCCAGCACCGGCACGTTCAGGTCGGGCGCGTTGAACAGCGCGCCCACTTCGTCGCGACCGAGCGGGCCGAGCACGTAGTCGGCGCCTTCGCCCGAGGCTTTCTGATAAGCCGCCACGGCGCCGGCCGGGGTGCCGGCGGTGTCGTAGAAGACGATCTCGGGGCGCTGCCGGTGTTCGCCGTAATAGCCGGCGAGCAGACCGTCGCGTACCGGCGAGGACGCGGCGGCCATCGCGCCGGTCAGCGGCAGCAGCACCGCGAGTCTGGCCGGCGGGCGGTAGCCGTCGCGCTCGGCCGCCGCGCGGTTGCCGGCGTTGAAGCGCCAGCTGCCTTCGCGGTCGAACGGACGCGGCAGCGGCAGATTGCGGCGCAGCAGTTCGCGGCCCAGGAAGTTGTAGAGCGGGTTGCCTTCGCCCAGCATCGCGGCCTCGCTGCCGAGGCTGGCGTTGTCGAGGCCGGCGATGATCCGTTCGATCTCGCGGGCGTTGTCGATCTTGGCCTGGCCGGTCAGCGTCTCATGATTGGCGGCGAGGGCCGAGACCTGCGCGATCAGCGGGTTGGTCCGGTAGGTCGACGGTTTCGTGCCGCCGGGCTTGGTCGGCACGCAAGCCGTCAATCCCAATGCCAACAGGCCGGTGCACAGCCACGCCATTGTTCTGAACTTCATCGACATCGCCGCAACCCGTGAGTGAACCGTTACGATTCTAACCGCCTGCCACACCCCTAGCGAGCCAGATCCGATGTCCACCGCCAGCGCTGCAGGCACTCTCCACGTCGTTGCGACACCGATCGGCAACCTCGGCGACCTCTCGCCGCGCGCCCTCGATACCCTGCGCGCGGTCGCCGCGATCTGCGCCGAGGACACCCGCCACACCCGCCAGCTGCTGTCGCACTACGGCGTCGAGCAGACCCTGATCGCCCTGCACGAGCACAACGAGGCCGGCCTGGCCGAGCGCATCGTCGCCCGGCTTCTGGCCGGGGAATCGCTGGCGCTGGTCTCCGACGCCGGCACCCCGCTGGTCAGCGATCCCGGTTTCCGGTTGGTCGCCGCCGCCCGCGCCGCCGGCATCCGGGTCAGCCCGATCCCCGGCCCCAGCGCGCTCATCGCCGCGCTCAGCGTCGCCGGCCTGCCCAGCGACCGCTTCGCTTTCGAGGGCTTCCTCCCCGCCAAGGCCGGCGCCCGCCGCGAACGCTTCGCCGAACTCGCCAGCGAGTCGCGCACACTCCTTTTCTATGAGTCCTCGCACCGCATCGAGGACACGCTCGCCGACGCCGTAGCGGTCATCGGCGCCGACCGCCCGGCCGCCATCGCCCGCGAACTGACCAAACTGTTCGAGACCGTGCTCGACGGCACCCTCGGCGAACTCCACGCCCGCGTCGCCGCCGACCCCGACCAGCGCAAGGGCGAATTCGTGCTGCTGATCCAGGGCGTGGGCGACGACGCCGAAGCGAAACGGGTCCAGGGCCGCCGGGTCTACGCGAAGCTGGTCGAACATCTGCCGCCGTCGACCGCCGCGAAGCTGGCGGCGGAGATCACCGGGGCGTCGAGGAAGGCGTTGTATGGAAGCGGCGCTGAGCCTGTCTAACTGCCTGCGTGCCTGCGATGGCACCACCAGAAGCGCGTAGCGCTCCCCGTGTAGAGCGGACGTCAGTCCGCTGCTTTGCTTTTATCGAGAGCAGCGGACTGACGTCCGCTCTACAGCCCATCTCACAGGCTTGATCGGCCGATTCCGAACAGACGTCAGTGCGGAATCGGCTCAGGCCGCGTCGGCAGACGGCGAAGGCAACCCGATCGGCTCCGCATCCTGATCGGCGATCACCACTCGATTGCGCCCCTGCGCCTTGGCCTGATACAGCGCCCGGTCGGCGCGGATCAACAACTGATCGAAGCGGGTGTCGCCGGGCGATAGCCGGGCGACGCCGACCGATGCGGTGGGCGCGATGATCTCGTCGCCGCACGCCACCTTCACGTCCGCGATCGCCTGACGCAGGCGTTCCGCGGCCGCGAGCGCGTGATCGCGGCCGACGCCTTCCAGCAGCACCGCGAATTCCTCGCCGCCGTAGCGCCCCAGGGTGTCGGAATCGCGACAGGCGTGGCGCATGGCGTCGGCCACGGCCTTCAGCACTTCATCGCCGATATCGTGTCCGAAGCGGTCGTTGATCTGCTTGAACGAATCGATATCCACCACTGCCACCGCGAGATTCACGCCGCTGTCGACCGCGCGCGCGACCGCGACGTTGCCGGCGTCGGTGATGGAGCGGCGGCTGTGGACCGAGGTCAGGAAGTCGGTGGAGACGGCGATCTCGAGTTCGCGGCCGCGCGCCTGCATCAGCGCGCCGTGCCTGCGCTGCTGCAGATACAGCGCGGCGACCACGCCGAGCATGCACAGCGCGAGGATGCCCGCGATCAGGGTGTAGCGGAACCGATTCTCGCTGACGATTGCGCGCAGGCGTTCGTTCTCGGTCTTGGCGTTGGCGGTGGCCAGCGCGGCGTCGCTTTGGGCGTAGCGCAGGCGCTCCTCGAAATCGGCGGCTGCGGACTCGCGTTCGGTGCGCGTCACCTGGTCGGTCAACTGGATGAATCGCGCGATCGACTGCGGAAGCGCGTCGGCTTGCGTGCCCTTCAGCTGCAGATCGACGATGGCGCGCAGGGCGCGCAGCTCGTCCTGCTGCAGTTTCAGGGCGGCGAATTCGCCACGGGCCTGCTGATACAGCGTGAGCGCCCCGGCCCCGTCGCCGCGGAGTTGCAGCGCCTGGGCGCGGGTCTCATAACTAAGACCGTGCAGCTGCGTGTTCTTCAGGTCCTCGCCGATCGCGCCGATGCGGCGGCCCATGTCTTCCACCGTGCCGGCATCGCCCAGCGCGCGCGCGCTGCGGGCTTCTTCCAGCAGAATCTCGGCGGTCAGTTTCGGGTCGCGGTTGGCCGGCAACAAACCGCGGGTTTCCTTCAGCAGTTCGCGCGCCTCCAGCGGGCGGCCCCGGGCGGACGCGATGTGCGCCATGTTGCGCAGCAGGCGCAGGCGCATTTCCGGGTCGGTGTCGGCGGGGGCGTGGGCCAGTCCTTCCTTGGCGTAGCGATAGGATTCGTCGAGCTTTCCCAGCCGCTCGCTGATGGAGGAGTAGGCCAGAAAAATGTCGGCCATCAGCACGTTCTGCGGCGTGTCGCCCAGTTTCTGCTGCGCTTCGGCCAGGATGCGGGCGGCGCTGTTGAAATCGCCCAGCCGCGAGAGCGCGCGACCGAGCGCGATGCGCGCGCGGACCTGCAGATACACGCTTCCGCTGCGGTCGGCTGCGGTAATCGCGGCCGAACCGGCGCGGCGCTGGCAGCGCCAGTTCGCGATCACCCGGCAGGCATTGGCTTCGGCAAGCGCCAGTCTGGCGACGCCGACGTGATCGCCTCTGGCCAGCGAGGCGCGCGCTGCGGGAAGCTTGTCCAGCACCTGTCGCGGCTGGGTCAAGGCCTCCACTTCCAGCGGATGGCGCTGGTCGCCTTCCGGAGCTGCCAGGCATGCGAGCGGGAGGCCGACCAGCAGCAGGCATGCGGCCAGGGCACTGGCAACATGCAAGCGGGCGTTCGCCATGCGGCGTACGGGGAAGGGGAATCCGAAAAGGTTCAGTCGGCCATCCAGAGTAGGCACCCGGACATCCTTAGCGACGAGCATGCGGTGTGATGGGAACCCTGTTCCGGAGAACGTCCGGAGTGAGGTCGTCGAAACCTCCTGTCGTTGCCGCCCCGCCCCGGATCGAACAACGCGATCTGCGGCGGCGCCAGCCTAACCCACCCGGAGGCGTTTGGTGATGACAGTCGCCGCTATTTCGTGGTGCCGCATGCGATGGCCGAAATCCGACCGGGCCTGCGCGAGCGGCTCCCGTGCGACAATGCCCGCGACGGAGTCGGCCAGGCAGTCGCGTCATCGCATTCTCCGGAATGCCGATGCCGAGGAAAGTCCGGGCTCCACAGGGTACGGTGCCAGGTAACGCCTGGGCGGCGCGAGCCGACGGAAAGTGCAACAGAAAGATACCGCCAACGGTTCTTCGGGGCGCTTGCCGGACGAATGTCCGGCCAAGTGCTCCAGCCTCGCCGAAAGGCGAGGCGGAATGCGGGCAAGGGTGAAATGGTGCGGTAAGAGCGCACCGCGAGTCCGGCAACGGACCGGCACGGCAAACCCCACCGGGAGCAAGACCAAATAGGGAGACGATGCCGCGACCCGCGGTGTCTCCGGGTAGGTTGCTTGAGCGTATCGGTGACGATGCGCCTAGAGGAATGACTGCTCACGACAAAACCCGGCTTATCGGCCGGCTCCGTCGCTATTCTCTGAATGCGCAGCATTCAGAGAATCCCAAAGTTCGCTGCGCGAACCTCGGGCCCCGGCGCGCGTCTCCATACCCCGCTCGCGCTTCGCGCGAGCCGCCCCCTAACTTAGGGGGCGAAACACCGCGTTTGCGAGCCACTGGCTCGCGCGGGGTTGAGCGCACGACCAAGGATGGTCGGGCAGGGCGATCCGAAGCCTGTTCGTTGCGCCATGGATGGCGATGCGATGAATCGAATGCCGCATCCGCTATCCACCTGCGCGCAAATTGCTGAGCCGATATCAGACTTCGCGACGCAGCCGTTCGACGTATTCCGCCTCCAGCCGCGTATGCGTGCGCCAGAACGGACGCGGTGGCTGCCCGGAGAGGTGGTCTTCGAGAATACCCAGGTGCGTATGCCAGCCGCCGGCGACGCTGATCAATTCCCGCGCCGGCAGGCGACGGTGGGTCAGGACGAGCCTCACGCGCTCGCCTTCCGTATTCAGTTCGATATCGACTTCCGATTGGGCATCGTCGGGTCGCGACGGGTCGTCGCCCCAGGTGAATGCCAATCGTTGCGGCGGTTCGCACACGAGGATGCGGCCATGCACCTCGCCGGTGTTTTCCTGCGAGCGATAGCGTTCTGGCGCGCGGTCATCATCGCGCGACAGTTCGGCGTTGCGGAACCGCAGCGCCACTTCGCCGCCGGGGGCGAGCGTCATCGGCCCGTCCGCGAGCCACAGTCTGCGTTTCTCGGGTTCGACCAGATGCGCCCACACGCGTTCGATGGGGCCGGGCAGCATGCGTTCGAAACGGATGGTGTCGTTGGCGGTCAGGTCGCCGTATGCGTTCATGGGGAAGGTTCCTCCTCGGGCGATGATGTCGGGGCTGCCGCGTCTGCGGCGATCAGCAGGGCTTCGAGCGCGTCCAACCGCTTGTTCCAGAATTGCGCGTATTCCCGCAGCCATACGTCCGCATCGGCCAGCGGGGCCGCTTCGAGTGCGCACAGATGTGTGCGGCCTTGGATGGTGCGTTTGACCAGGCCGGCGCGTTCGAGCGTCTTGATGTGTTTGGACGCGGCGGCGAGGCTGATGCGATGCGGTGAGGCCAGCTCGCCGACGCTGCGTTCGCGGTGGCGGAGGTCGGCGAGCATCGCCCGGCGGGTCGGATCGGCCAATGCCTGGAAGATGCGGTCGAGGGAAGGCGCTTGATATTCAATCATCAGGTTGAATATCGATTGGCGCCTGCCGATTGTCAACTCTGTGGTTGAACATCAAGCGGTCTGTGACGGAATCGATGTTCCCATATCTATCCAAACCGCGGTTCAGGTTGCCGCTCGCAGTCGCTCAATCTCAAAATTTGAGACGAAACAGGAGGTTGTGGATAAACCTTGAACCAGTCTGTGAACATCGCTGCAAGTCATTGACGGACTTAGTGAATTTGGTCTCAGAAAGTTGTTGACAACCCTGTGTACGACTCCTAATGTGGCGTCTCGTGGGAAAACCGGGTCTTTAGTGGTTTTTTCGAGTTGACCAAGCCCGCAAGAGACGGGCACAACCAGGCAGGCAATGTGTTCCAGGGTGAGACCGCCATCACGATCGACGACAAGGGCCGGCTGGCGATTCCGACCAGCTACCGGGACTTGATCGCGCGGGCGTGCGACAGCCGTCTGGTCATCACCTACAACCCGTTCGAAGCCGGTTCGCTGTACCTCTATCCGCAGCCGATCTGGGAGCGGGTCCGCGACCAGGTCAACGCGTTGCCCAGGACCAAGAGCGTCAGCCGCACGTTGCAGCTCAAGCTGGTGGGTGCGGCGACCTTCGTCGAACCCGACGGCAACGGCCGCATCGGCGTGCCGGCGAGCCACCGCAGCGCGGTCGGCATCGAAAAACGTGCGGTGTTGCTCGGGATGGGCGACAAGTTCGAACTATGGAGCGAGCAGGCGCACCACGCGCAGATCCGCATGACGCTCAGCGATGCGGATCTCGGCGAGGCGCTGCTCGACCTGCAACTGTGATTGCGGGTGGCGCGGGTGCAGTGCCCGCCCACCTTCCGGTGCTGCACTTGCCTGTCATGTACGCGCAGGTCATGGAAGGACTGCGGATTCGGGAGGACGGAACCTATCTGGACGGCACGTTCGGCCGCGGCGGTCATGCGCGCGGCGTGCTTCAACAATTGAATGCCGGAGGTCGGTTGCTGCTGATGGACAAGGATCCCGAAGCGATCCTCGTCGCCGAACGCGAGTTCGGCGCGGATCCGCGCGTGTCGATCCATCGCGGCAGTTTCACCGACCTCGCGCAGTGGACGCTGGCCCAGCAGGGCCTCGACGGCGTGCTGTTCGATCTGGGCGTCTCCTCGCCGCAGTTGGATGTCGCCGAGCGCGGCTTCAGCTTCGGCAAGGACGGTCCGCTGGACATGCGCATGGACCCGGACAGCGGCGAAAGCGCGGCGCAGTGGCTCGCGCGCGCGGACGACCGCGAAATCGCCGACGTGCTGTGGACCTACGGCGAAGAGAAGCAGAGCCGGCGCATCGCCCGGGCCATCGTCGCCCGTCGCGACGACGTGCCGCTGACGCGCACCGCGCAGTTGGCCGATCTCATCGCTTCGGTCGTTCCGCGTGGCGCGCAGAAGATCCATCCGGCGACGCGCAGCTTCCAGGCCATCCGCATCTTCATCAATCGCGAACTCGAAGACCTCGAACGCGGCCTCGATGCCGCGCTCGCGGCGCTGAAGCCCGGCGGCCGGCTCGCGGTGATCAGTTTCCATTCGCTGGAAGACCGCATCGTCAAACGCTTCATGCTCAAGCACGCCAAGGCGCCGCCGGCCAACCGCCGGATGCCGGTGGAGATCGCGTTCACGCCGACATTGGCGCTGGTCGGCGGCTCGCAGAAAGCGACCGATGCCGAACTCGCGATCAATCCGCGCGCCCGCAGTGCCGTATTCCGCGTCGCCGAAAAGCTGGGAGCCTCCGCATGAGCCTGCGTCTGATCGTGGCCGTGCTGATCCTCGCCAATCTGATCTCGGCGATCGGCGTCGTCCACGCGCGCTACAGCCATCGCCAGCGGTTCGTCGAACTGTCGCGCCACGAGAAGGCGCGCGACGAGCTCAACATCGAATTCAGCCGCCTGCAGCTGGAGCAGGCGACCTGGGCCGAAAGCAACCGCATCGACCAGATCGCGCGCAGCCGCCTGGGCATGAAGACGCCTGAGCCGGCCGACATCGTGGTGGTGCGCCCATGAGCCGGACATCCGTGAGCTGGATGACGTCCCTGCGCGACCGCTGGCAGCGCCGCAAAGACCGTCGCGGTCCGCCGCCGCGCGGCCGCGCCCGTTTCGATCTGCGCGGCCGGCTGATGCTGGTCACCGGCGCGCTGGGCGTGTGCGGGCTGGCGCTGGTCGCCCGCGCGGTCGACGTGCAGCTGGTGCGCAGCGCGTTCTATCAGCAGCAGGGCGACGAACGCTTCCTGCGCGACGTCGAGATTCCGACCAGCCGCGGCATGATCACCGATCGCAACGGCGAACCGCTGGCGGTGTCGACGCCGGTCGAATCGATCTGGGCCAACCCGCAGGAAGTGCTGAAATCGCCGCGGCGGCTGCCGGGGCTCGCGGCGGCGCTCGGCATCGATGCCGATCAGCTCATCCGCAAGCTGACCCAGCGCTCGGACAAGGAGTTCGTCTATCTCAAGCGCCGGATGAACCCGGCCGAAGCGCGCCGGATCCTCGCGCTGAATATCCCGGGCGTGTTTTCGCAGCGCGAATACCGCCGTTATTACCCGCAGGGCGAGGTGATCGCGCACGTACTCGGCTTCACCAACATCGACGACAGCGGCCAGGAAGGCCTGGAGCTGGCGTTCGACGAATGGCTGCGCGGCACCGCCGGCATGAAGCGGGTCATCCGCGATCGTCGCGGCCGCACGGTCGAAGAGGTGGATCTGGTCCGCGCCGCCGAACCGGGCAAGAACCTGACCCTGACCATCGACCGCCGGATCCAGTTCCTCGCCTATCGCGAACTCAAGCGCGCGCTGCTGGAAAGCGGCGCCACCAGCGGTTCGGCGGTGGTGCTGGATGTCGCCACCGGCGAAGTGCTGGCGATGGCGAATCTGCCGTCGTTCAATCCGAATGCGGTCGGTCTGGGCAATCGCGACGCGCACCGCAATCGCGCGGTGACCGATCTGATCGAGCCGGGTTCGACGATGAAGCCGCTCACCGTGGCCGCCGCGCTGGAGGCAGGCGTGATCACGCCGAAGACGATGTTCAACACCAATCCCGGTTGGATGCCGAACGGCCGCTACCGCACCACCGATACCCACAACTACGGCATGCTCGATACCACCGGCGTGATCACCAAGAGTTCGAACGTGGGCGCGGCGAAGATCGTGCACATGCTGCCGAACAAGGATTTTTACGACTTCCTGGTGCGCTTCGGCTACGGCCGCAGCACCGGCAGCGGATTCCCGGGCGAAAGCCCCGGCCTGCTGCCGAAGCCGTCGCGCTGGAGCGGCACCAGCAAGCAGACCATGTCTTACGGCTACAGCCTGAACGCCACGCCGCTGCAGATCGCGCATGCCTACGCGACGCTGGGCAACGGCGGTCGGGCCATCGTGCCGACCTTCGTCAAGGGCGAAGTGGGTGAGGCCACGCAGGTGCTCGACGAACACATTGCGCGCGAAGTGGTGCGGATGATGCAGACCGTGACCGAGCCGGGCGGCACCGCCACCCAGGCCGCGATCCTCGGCTATCACGTCGCCGGCAAGACAGGTACCGCGCGCAAGGCCAGCAACGGGGGTTACTCGCGGCGTTACGTCGCGTTCTTCGCCGGTCTGGTGCCGGTGGACAATCCGCGCTTCTCGATGGCGGTGGTGATCGACGATCCCGATCCGGCGCGCGGCTATTACGGCGGCGTGGTGTCCGCGCCGGTGTTCAAGAACGTGATGGAAGGCGCGCTGCGGCTGATGGATGTGCCGCCGGACGATATCGACACCTGGCTTGCGGCGCAGGCGACGGCCGACGTCAAGCGCAATCGTCAGGCCGGCATCGTGCCGGCCGCGCTGCCTGTTGCGCCTAACCGTGCAGCAGTGCTGCCCGTTGCGCCGATGCCAGCCGCACTTGTCGAAGCGATCGACGCGCTGCCCGCAGCCGGAGGTGCGCGATGAGTCGTCGCATGCGCCTCGCGGCATTGCTGCCTGATGTGGCGGCGATTCCAGCGGAAATCGAAATCACCGGTCTGGTGCAGGACAGCCGTGCGATCCAGCCGGGCGATGCCTTCGTGGCGATCGCCGGCTTCGGCGCGCATGGCCTGAATTTCATCGCGCAGGCGAAAGCGGCCGGCGCCGTCGCAACGCTCTTCGAACCGTCGATCCCTGAAGAATTCAAGGCTGCGGCATTCCCGGTGACCGCCAGCGACATGCCGATGATCGCCGTGCCGGGCCTGCGTGCGCGCCTCGGCGCGATGGCGGACCGTTTTCACGGCGAACCCTCGCGCACGATGACCACGGTCGGCGTCACCGGCACCAACGGCAAGACCTCGACGGTACAACTGTTGGCGCAGGCGTGGACGATGCGCGGCCGTCGCGCCGGCACCATCGGCACGCTCGGCGCCGGTCTTTACGGCGAAGCGGTGCCGACTGGTTTCACCACGCCGCTGGTGCTGCAACTGCACGCGCTGCTCGCGCAGCTGCGCGATGCCGGCGCCGATGCGGTGGCGATGGAAGTCAGTTCGCATGCGCTCGACCAGGGCCGCGTCGATGGCGTGCATTTCAAGGTCGGCATGTTCACCAATCTGACCCGCGACCATCTCGACTACCACGGCACCATGGACGCGTACGGCGCAGCCAAAGCCAAGCTGTTCGCGTGGCCGGATCTGGAAGCCGCGGTGCTGAATCTCGACGATGCGTTCGGTCGCGAACTGCTCGCCAGCATCCACGCGCCGATCCGACCGATAGGCGTCAGCTCGCGCGGCGCAGAAACGGCGAGTCTGCGCGCCGACGATATCGTGCTCGACCTCGCCGGGCTTTCGTTCTCGCTGCGCATCGATGGCGAAACCCATGCCGTGCGCTCGCCGCTGTTGGGCCGTTTCAACGTCGACAATCTGTTGGCGGTCGCCGGTGCGCTGCACGCGCTGGGCGAAACCGCAGCGGACATCGCGGCCGTATTGCCAATGCTGCAGCCGGTGCATGGGCGCATGAATCGTCTCGGCGGCGACGGACGCCTGCCGCTGGTGGTGATCGATTACGCGCATACGCCCGACGCGCTGGAACAGGCGCTCACCAGCCTGCGCGCGCATGCCGCAGGTCGGCTGGTGTGCGTATTCGGCTGCGGCGGCGACCGCGATAGCGGCAAGCGTCCGCAGATGGGCGCCATCGCCGAAGCGCGCGCCGATGCGGTGATCGTCACCGACGACAATCCGCGCACCGAGAACGGCGACGCCATCGTCGCCGATATCGTCGCCGGCTTCGCAAATGCCACTGCGATCGTCATCCGCCGCGATCGCGCCGCCGCCATCGCGCATGCGATCGCCATGGCCGCCGCGAACGATATCGTGCTGATCGCGGGCAAGGGCCACGAGCCGTATCAGGAAATCGACGGCGTGCAGTATCCGTTCGACGACACCACGACCGCGCGCGCGGCGCTGGAGGCGCGCGCATGACGCCGCTGCTGCTCTCGCGTATCGTCCAGGCCGTGAACGGACGTCTTGTCGGCGACGATCTCACCGTCGACGCGTGGGCGACCGACACCCGCAGGCTCGACGCCGATGCCTCTGCCGCGTCGCTGTTCATCGCGCTGAAGGGCGAGCATTTCGACGGCAACGACTATGTCGTGCAGGCGGTTTCGCGCGGCGCGTGTGCGGCGCTGGTGTCGCGACAGGCGGACGTGTCGATTCCACAGATCGTGGTCGCAGATACCGAGCGCGCGCTGGCGTCGCTGGCCGCATCGGTGCAGCGCACGCGCGCCACGAAGGTGCTGGCGGTGACCGGCAGCAACGGCAAGACCAGCGTGAAGGCGCTGACGTTCGCGATCCTGGAAGCGGCCGTCGCGGCGCAGGGCATGCCCGGTCGCGCCTACACCACGCCGGGCAATCGCAACAATGAGATCGGCCTGCCGCTCGCGGTGCTGGATGCGCCGGAAGACGCGCTGTACGCCATCTACGAAATGGGCGCCGGCAAGCCGGGTGACATTGCCTACCTCACCGATATCGTCCGTCCGGACGTGGGGCTGGTGAACAACATCGCGCCGGCGCATATCGAGCGCATGGGCAGCCTGCTCGGCATCGCCGATACCAAGGCCGCGATCTACGACGCGCTGCCGGCCGACGGCGTGGCCGCGATCAATGCCGATGACGCCTTCGCCCCGTATTTCGCGGAACGCGCCCACGGCCATCGCCTGATCCGCTTCGCGCTGGATGCGAATGCCGACGTGACCGCGCGCGACGTCGTGCTGGACGCGGAAGGCGCGCGCTTCGTGCTGGTCGCGCCGCAGGGCGAAGCGTCGATTGCGCTGGCGATGCCGGGCCGCCACAACGTTCTCAACGCATTGGCGGCGGCATCGCTGGCGCTGGGCGCCGGCATCGAGTTGGCGGTGATCGCGACAGGCCTCAACGCCGCGCGTCCGGTCGCCGGTCGCCTCAACATCCATCGTCTCGCGGGCGGCGCGATGCTGATCGACGACAGCTACAACGCCAATCCCGGTTCGCTCAATGCCGCGATCGACACGCTCGCGACCGGCGGCGGCGAGCGCTGGCTGGTGCTGGGCGACATGCGCGAACTGGGCGACGACGCGGCCTCGCTGCACGCCGAAGTCGGGCGCCGCGCGAAGGCGTCCGGCATCGCGCGGCTGTACGCACTGGGCGAATTCAGCGCATCGGCGGCGGACGCGTTTGGCGACGGCGGCCGCGGTTTCGACAATCACGAGGCCCTCGGGGACGCGCTGCGTGCCGATATCGCGGCGCATGCGAACGCGGGCACCTTGCGGGTGCTGATCAAGGGCTCGCGCGGCAGCGCGATGGATCGGATCGTGAACGCGATGCTGGCCAACGAAACAGCCACGGACGACACATGCACGAACGACACATCCATGAACGGCAAGCACGCGGACGACGCGGGCGGGGGAGATGCGCATGTTGCTTGAACTGACCCGCTGGCTGGAGCAACTGCAAAGTCTGTTCGGCCTGTTCGGCTATCTGACTTTCCGCGGCATTCTCGCGGCGCTGACCTCACTGGCGCTGTCGCTGTGGTGGGGGCCGGCGGTGATCGCGCGCCTCGCCCAGCTCAAGGGCGGCCAGCCGATCCGCAAGGACGGCCCGCAGTCGCACTTCTCCAAGGCCGGCACGCCCACGATGGGCGGTGCGCTGATCCTGCTGACGGTGGTCGCGTCGGTGCTGCTGTGGGGCGACCTCCGCAACCGCTACGTCTGGCTGGTGATGGCGGTGATGATCGCGTACGGCTGCATCGGCTGGTGGGACGACTGGATCAAGATCGTCAAGCGCGATCCCAACGGCATGCGCTCGCGCACCAAGTACGCGCTGCAGTCGGTGTGCGGCCTCGCCGCAGGTCTGTTTCTCTACTACACCGCCGACGCGCCTGCAGCGACCACGCTCTATATTCCATTCTTCAAGGAAGTCGCGCTGCCGCTGGTCGGCGTCGGCGGCACCATCTTCTTCGTGTTCATCGCATATTTCTGGATCGTCGGGTTCTCGAACGCGGTGAATCTCACTGACGGCCTCGACGGTCTGGCGATCATGCCGACGGTGCTGGTCGCGTGCGCGCTGGGCGTCTTCGCCTACGCCTCCGGCAATGCGGTGTTCTCCAGTTATCTGCAGATCCCGCCGGTGCCGGGCGCCGGCGAACTGGTGATCATCTGCGCGGCCATCGCCGGCGCCGGCCTGGGCTTCCTGTGGTTCAACACCTATCCGGCGATGGTGTTCATGGGCGACATCGGCGCGCTCGCGCTCGGCGCCGTGCTCGGCTGCATCGCGGTGATCGTGCGCCAGGAACTGGTGCTGGTGCTGATGGGCGGCATCTTCGTCATCGAAACGCTGTCGGTGATGATCCAGGTCGCGTCGTTCAAGCTCACCGGCAAGCGCGTGTTCCGGATGGCGCCCATCCACCATCACTTCGAACTCAAGGGCTGGCCGGAGCCGCGCGTGATCGTGCGCTTCTGGATCATCTCGGTGATTCTGGTCCTCGTCGGTCTTGCCACGTTGAAGATCCGCTGATGCTGAATTGGCTTTCGCTCCCGCGCTTCGGTCTCGGCCAGCAGGCGACGCGTCTCGATGCGTTGCCGGGCCGTTACGACCCGTGGCTGCTCGGCGCGTCGATCGCGCTGGCCTGCCTCGGCGTGGTGATGGTCGCGTCCAGTTCGATCGCGATCGGCGAAGGCCTCGATGTCGGCCCCTACTATTTCCTCATCAAGCACCTGATGTTCCTGGTGCTCGGCGCCGGCGTGGCCGGGCTGCTGATGCGCACCGAACTCAAGAGCATCGAGCAGCAGGACCGGCTGATGCTGGTCCTGTGCTTCGTGCTGCTGATCCTCGTATTCGTTCCGGGCATCGGCAAAACCGTCAACGGCGCCAAGCGCTGGTTGAACTTCGGCATCATGGGTTTCCAGGCGGTGGAAGCGGTGAAGCTGATGTACATCGTCTGGCTCGCCAGCTATCTCGTGCGCTTCCGCGACGAAGTGAACGCGACCTGGGGCGCGATGCTCAAGCCGCTCGGCGTCGCGGTGGTGCTGGTCGCGCTGCTGGTCATGCAGCCCGATTTCGGCTCGCTGTCGCTGATCCTGGCGATCACCGCCGGCATGCTGGTGCTGGGCGGCGTGCACATGCCGCGGATGTTCGGCCCGGTGCTGTTCGGTCTGCCGCTGCTGGCGGTCGTCGCGATCGCCGAACCTTACCGCGTGAGTCGCCTCACCTCGTTCCTCGATCCGTGGAAGGATCCGTTCAACACCGGTTACCAGCTCACGAACGCGTTGATGGCGGTGGGCCGCGGCGAATGGTTCGGCGTCGGTCTCGGCGGCTCGGTCCAGAAACTGGCGTATCTGCCGGAAGCGCATACCGACTTCATCCTCGCGGTGATCGCCGAGGAACTCGGCTTCGTCGGCGTGTGCCTGGTGATCGGCCTGTACGCCGTGCTGGTCGGCCGCGCATTCTGGGTCGGCCTGAAGTGCGTCGAGATGCGCCGTCATTTCGCCGGCTACTGCGCGTTCGGTGTGGCGCTATTGATCGGGCTGCAGAGCTTCGTGTCGATCGGCGTGAATCTGGGCATGCTGCCGACCAAGGGCCTGACCCTGCCGCTGATTTCCTACGGCGGTTCCAGTGTGTTGGGGACCTGCGCGGCGCTGGGTCTGCTGCTGAGGATTTCCTACGAACTCGACCGCGCCGAGCGTCAGGTCGCGCGCCTGCGCGGCGAAGCGACGCAATCGTCTGCCGGCGTGCCGTCGATGGTGCAGCCGCTCGCGTCCGGCAGCGGCGCGGCGTCGGGCAGTCATCCGCGGACCACGGGCGTACGTGGCACCAGCCGTCTGCGCGATCGCGTCGAGCCGACGTTCGGGAGGAGCGCATGAGCGCTGCCGCATCCGTATCCAATGCGCCGGTGATGATTTTCGCCGGCGGCACCGGCGGCCATATCTTCCCGGGGCTCGCGGTCGCCGCTGCGCTGCGTGCGCGCGATGTGCCGGTGGTGTGGCTCGGCGCCGACGGCGGCATGGAAACGCGACTGGTTCCGCAGCATGGCATCGCGATCGAGACCATCGCCATTTCCGGCCTGCGCGGCAAAGGCATCGGCACGCTGGTGCGTGCGCCGCTGCGTGTGCTGTCCGCGATCCGCGCCGCCGCGCGCGTGCTGCGCAAGCATCGTCCGCGCGCGGTGATCAGCTTCGGCGGCTTCGCGGCCGGGCCGGGCGGCATCGCTGCCGCACTGGCCGGCATTCCGCTGCTGGTGCACGAACAGAACCGCGCGCCGGGCATGACCAATCGCGTCCTGGTGAAGTTCGCGCGACGCGTGCTGACCGGTTTTCCGGATGCGTTTCCGGGCAAGGAAACCGTGGTCGGCAATCCGGTGCGCAGCGTGATCAGCGATATCGCATCGCCCCGCGAACGGTTCGAAGGCCGCAGCGGCGCCTTGCATGTGCTGGTGCTTGGCGGCAGTCAGGGCGCGCGTGCGCTCAACGAATCGATGCCGCAGGCGCTGCGTCAGCTGCAGGGCCTGGAGATCGAAGTCCGTCACCAGTGCGGCGAGAAGATGCGCGAAGACGCCGAGCGCGCCTATGCCGCTGCCGGCGTCGAAGCGTCGGTCGAACCCTTCATCTCCGACATGGCTGCGGCGTATGCGTGGGCCGATGTCGTCGTCTGCCGCGCCGGTGCGCTCACGCTCGCGGAAATCTGCGCCGTCGGCGTCGCCAGCGTGCTGATTCCGCTGCCGACCGCGGTCGATGACCATCAGACCAAGAACGGGCTGTATCTCGTGGAGCGCGGTGCGGCGACGCTGCTGAAACAGGATGCGACCCTCGCCGAACGCCTCGCGACGACGCTGGGCGAACTCGCCGGCGACGCCGCGAAGCGCCTCGCGATGGCGGACGCCGCGCGTTCGCTCGCCATGCCCGATGCGGCCGACCGCGTCGTCGATGCGGTGCTGCAGGTGGGCACGCAACCGTCAGTCAAGAAACCGGAGCCCCACGCATGATCCGCCGTCTGCTCGACACCAAGGATCTGTCGAAAGCCTTTCCGCGCGTGCATTTCGTCGGCATCGGCGGCGCCGGCATGAGCGGCATCGCCGAAGTCCTGTGCACGCTGGGCTATCAGGTGTCCGGTTCCGACAATGCCGACAACGCGGTCACCCGCCGTCTCGCATCGCTGGGCATCACCGTCTGTCGCGGCCACGCCGCCGCCAATGTGCTCGGCACCGACTGCGTGGTGGTATCCAGCGCGATCAAGCGCGACAACCCCGAGTGGATGGAAGCGCGCGCGCAGCGCATCCCGGTGGTGCCGCGCGCCGAGATGCTGGCCGAACTGATGCGCTTCCGCCGCGGTATCGCCATCGCCGGTACGCACGGCAAGACCACCACCACCTCGCTCACTGCGAGCGTGCTGGGCGAGGGCGGACTGGATCCGACCTTCGTCATCGGCGGTCAGCTGCTCGCGGCCGGCGCCAATGCGCGGCTCGGCAGCGGCGACTGGCTGGCGGCCGAAGCCGACGAGAGCGACGGCAGCTTCCTGCGCCTGAATCCGCAGATCGCGGTCGTCACCAATATCGACGCCGATCATCTCGAAAACTACGGCGGCGACTTCGCGCGCGTACAGGCCGCGTTCTCCGAATTCCTGCACCGTCTGCCGTTCTACGGGCTTGCGGTGCTGTGCATCGACGATCCGGAAGTCGCGGCGCTCGCCGTCGACATGCCGCGTCACGTCATCACGTATGGATTCGCCGCGCATGCTGACGTGCGCGCCGAAGAGGTCGAGCAGTCCGGCGGCGCGATGCGCTTCACCCTGTGCCTGCCCGATGGCACGCGCACGCCGACGATGCTGGCGCTGCCTGGCCGCCACAACGTGCAGAACGCGCTGGCCGCGGCGACCATCGGCTGGCAGCTGGGCGTGGCGCCCGAAGCCATCGCGCGCGCGCTGGAGAAGTTCGCGGGCATCGGCCGCCGGTTCAATCTGCTCGGCGAGCTCACGACCGCGCAGGGCGCGAAAGTACAACTGGTCGACGACTACGGCCATCATCCCAAGGAACTCGAAGCGGTGTTCGAAGCCGCGCGCGGCGGTTGGCCGGAGCGCCGCCTCGTCGTCGCGTTCCAGCCGCATCGTTACAGCCGCACCCGCGATCTGTTCGACGATTTTGCGGCGGTGCTGTCGAACGTCGATGCGCTGGTGCTCACCGAAGTCTATCCGGCCGGCGAAGCGCCGATCGCCGGCGCCGACGCCAAGTCGCTGGCGCGCAGCATCCGCGCGCGCGGGCGCATCGATCCGGTGGTGGTCGGCAGCGCGGCGGATCTGGCGAGCGTGTTGCCCGACGTGCTGCGCGACGGCGATCTGCTGATGATGATGGGCGCCGGCGATATCGGCGCGGCTGCGCAGCAGATCTCCACGCAGGGATTCACCCACAAAGCTGCAGAGGACGCGAAGCCGTGACCGCATCCATATCCAGGGCGTCCATTCCCGCCCCGCGCATCGCGGATGCCGCCGCATTCGGCCGGGTCGCCGTGCTGATGGGCGGCACCAGCGCCGAGCGCGAGGTGTCGCTCGAATCCGGCCGCAATGTGCTGGATGCGCTGCGCGCGCGCGGCGTCGATGCGCATGCGGTCGACGGCATTCCTGCGTTAATCGATGCGCTGCGCGCTGGCGGATTCGATCGCGTGTTCAACATTCTCCACGGCAACAAGGGCGGCGGCGAAGACGGCGTGCTGCAGGGTGCGTTGGAAGCGCTGGGCGTGCCCTACACCGGGTCCGGCGTGCTCGGTTCCGCGCTGAGCATGGACAAGATCCGCACCAAGCAGGTCTGGGCCGGCGAGGGGCTGCCGACGCCGAAGTTCGCGCGTCTGCGTCACGGAGACGACATGCGCGCCGCCGCACGCACGCTCGGTCTGCCGGTGTTCGTGAAGCCGTCCTGCGAAGGCTCCAGCGTCGGCGTGTTCCGCATCCTCGCGGAAGCCGACCTCGACGCAGCCGAAGCCTTCGCCGCGGGTTATGCGGGCGAACTGCTGATGGAGCAGATGGTGGTCGGCGACGAATTCACCGTCGGCATCTTCGGCGATCTCGCGCTGCCGTCGATCCGCATCGTGCCGGCCAGCGAGTGGTACGACTATCACGCCAAATACATCGCCGACGACACCCAGTACCTCTGCCCGGGCCTTGATGGCGACGACGAGATCGCCCTCCGCGACCTCGCGCTGCGCGCGTTCCGCGCCGCCGCGTGCAGCAGTTGGGGCCGCGTCGACGTGATGCGCGATCGCCGCAGCGGGAATCACCTGGAAGCCCAGTCGGGCTTTCAGCTGATCGAGATCAACACCGCGCCGGGCATGACCAGTCACTCGCTGGTGCCGAAGGCCGCGCGCCAGATCGGCATCGATTTCGAGACGCTGTGCTGGCTGATCCTCGAAACCACGATGGCGGAGGTGGGCGGCCGATGAATGCCTTCCTGCGACTCGTCGCGTGGCTGCTGGCGCTGGCGCTGGTGATCCTGCCGGTGGTGGCGGTCATCCAGGGCTGGGCGGGCGCCGAGCGTTGGCCGCTGCGCACGCTGCGCGTGGTCGGCGATCTGCAGCGCGTCGACGACCGGCAACTGCAGGCGGCGCTGGTGCCGCACGCGCGGCGCGGATTCTTCGCCGTGCGTCTGTCGGATGCGCAGGCGTCGGTGGCCGAATTGCCATGGGTCGAACGCGCCGAAGTCCGCAAGCAGTGGCCCGATGTGCTGGTGGTGCATGTGGTCGAACATCGCCCGTTCGCATGGTGGGGCAACGACCGCCTGCTCTCGGAGCGCGGCCGCATCTTCGCCAGCAAGGGCGTGGCGGTACCCAAGGGGCTGCCGCGTTTCGACGGGCCGGAATCGCGCAGCGCCGACATCGTCGCGCTCTACAACGAATCGCGGGCGATGTTCGCGCCGGGCGGCCTCGACGTGCGGACGCTGCGCATCGATCGTCGCGGCAGCTGGTCGCTGACGCTGTCCAACGGCGCCCAGCTGCTGATCGGGCGCGACGACGCCAGGCTGCGGCTCGCGCGTTTCGCCCGTTTGCTGCCGCAGATCTCGACGCGGGACGGGCAGCGGCTGGATCGCGCCGATCTGCGTTACACCAATGGTTTCGCGTTGAGCTGGCAGGGCATCGTTCCCGCGCCTGTCGGCGCGACGCAAGTGCAGGACAAGACATGAACCGCAAGGGCGACAAATCGCTGATCGTCGGCCTCGACATCGGCACATCGAAGGTGGTGGCGCTGGTCGGCGAGTATTCGCCGGGCAATCCCATCGAAGTCATCGGCATCGGCACGCACGAATCGCGCGGGCTGAAACGCGGCGTCGTGGTCGACATCGAATCCACCGTGCAGTCGATCCAGCGCGCGATCGAGGAAGCCGAGCTGATGGCCGGCTGCGAGATCCGTTCGGTGTATGCGTCGATTTCCGGCAATCACGTGCAGTGCCGCAATTCGCCCGGCATCGTGCCGATCCGCGACGGCGAGGTCAGCTATATGGACCTCGACCGCGTGCTCGAAGCGGCCAAAGCGGTGGCGATCCCCGCCGACCAGAAGATCCTGCATGCCATCCCGCGCGACTACGTGCTGGACGATTCGCAGGAAGGCATCCGCAACCCGGTGGGCATGACCGGCGTGCGGCTCGAAGTGCATGCGCATCTGGTGGTCTGCGCGCAGTCGGCCGCAGCCAACATCAGCAAATGCGTGCAGCGTTGCGGGCTGCAGGTGGACGATCTGATCTTCTCCGCGCTGGCCTCCAGCACCGCGGTGCTGACCAGCGACGAGCGCGAGCTCGGCGTGGTGCTGGTGGATATCGGCGCCGGCACCACCGACATCGCGGTGTTCGTGCACGGCGCGATCTGCCACACCGCGTCGCTGCCGATCGCCGGCGATCACGTCACCAACGACATCGCGCACATGCTGCGCACGCCCACGCCGGAAGCCGAACAGATCAAGGTCCGCTACGCTTGCGCGCTGGCGCAGCTGGCGACGGCGGAAGAAAGCATCCAGGTGCCGAGCGTCGGCGACCGCCCGCCGCGTCGCCTGCCGCGTCATGCGCTGGCGCAGGCGGTGCAGGGTCGCTACGAGGAAATCTTCGAGATGGTGCAGGCCGAACTGCGCCGCTCCGGTTTCGAGGAACTGGTCCGCGCCGGCATGGTGCTGACCGGCGGCGCGTCGAAGATGGAAGGCGTGATCGAACTCGCGGAAGAGATGCTGCAGATGCCGGTGCGCGTGGGCATTCCGCAGCACGTCAGCGGGTTGGGCGAAGTGGTCGGCAATCCGGTGCATGCGTCGGGCGTGGGCCTGCTGCTGATGGGCAGCCAGATCGAGCATCCGCGCCGCCCGGTGATCCCGGCCGGTCGCGCGGTCGGTTTGTTCAACAAATTGAAGAACTGGTATCGCGGTGAGTTCTAGCTTGTAGCGAAAGATCGGGCTTCCTGCCCGACTTCCGCGCAAACGATCCTTGTGCCGATGCGTCGGATCTTCAGCGACATCGGTTTGCGGGACGAAAGAGACAAAACAGTTTCACGGCAACACAAGATCAGACAACAGCAACACTTATAACTAGACGAGGACACGGACATGGCATATTTCGAACTGGTAGAAAAGATGGCGCCGAATGCGGTCATCAAGGTGGTCGGTGTGGGCGGCGGCGGCGGCAACGCGGTCGCGCACATGGTCAACGGCAGCATCGAGGGCGTTGAGTTCATCACCGCCAACACCGATTCGCAGGCGATCAAGAACTGCGGCGCCAAGCTGCAGCTGCAGCTCGGCACCAATGTCACCAAGGGTCTGGGTGCGGGTGCGAATCCGGAGGTCGGCCGCCAAGCCGCTCTGGAAGACCGCGAACGCATCATGGATGCGCTGCAGGGCGCCGACATGGTGTTCATCACCGCCGGCATGGGCGGCGGCACCGGCACCGGCGCCGCGCCGGTCGTCGCGCAGTTGGCGAAGGAGATGGGCATCCTCACGGTCGCCGTCGTCACCAAACCATTCCCGTTCGAAGGCCGCCGTCGCATGCAGGTGGCGCTGAAGGGCATCGAAGAGCTGTCGCAGCACTGCGATTCGCTGATCACGATCCCGAACGAGAAGCTGATTACGGTACTCGGCCGCAACGCCACCATGATCCAGGCGTTCCGCGCCGCCAACGACGTGCTGCAGGGCGCGGTGCAGGGCATCGCCGATCTGATCGTGCGTCCGGGCCTGATCAACGTCGATTTCGCGGACGTGCGCACCGTGATGAGCGAGATGGGCCTGGCGATGATGGGCACCGGCACCGCTCGCGGCGACGATCGCGCGCAGGCCGCCGCCGAGGGCGCGATCAACAATCCGCTGCTCGACGACGTGAACCTCGCCGGCGCCAACGGCATCCTGGTCAACATCACCGCCGGTCCGGATTTCACGATGGCCGAGTTCGACGAAGTCGGCCGCACCATCGAGAACTTCGCTTCGGAAGACGCGACCGTGGTCATCGGCACCGTGCTCGACCCCGACATGCAGGACGAGGTGCGGGTGACCGTGGTCGCCACCGGCCTCAACCGCTCGGTGGCGCGCCAGGCCGTGCGCGGCAACGAGCGCGACGAAGCGTTCGCCCCGGTGCGTCGTCCGCAGGTGCAGTTGATCAACACCCAGGGCCGTCGCGACGGCACCACCGGCATGATGGTCGACGACACCGAGAGCTTCTCGCCGGGGGCCGGCATCGCCGCCAACCTGCGTGGTCGTGGCCATGCCGACACCTCGGCACCGGCGGCGGCCGATTTCGGCAGCGACAGCAGCTATCTGGATATTCCGGCGTTCCTGCGTCGCCAGGCGGACTGATCGAACGTAATCCGCATCTCCCCGGCTGTCCGGTCGGGCGGTGCGATGCGACAACAAGACATGCCGGTTGTCCGCCGGCGTGTCGGCAACGTGTCCTTTCCCGCCGGGCCTGCAAGCCCGGCGGGCTTTTGCCGTCACGGCCCGGCAGCGCGATGTTGCAGTGCGGGAACAGTCTGTCGCTTCCGTTCAGGTTCAGCGTCCCGCGTGCTAATCTCGCCCTCCGCTACCCCCGAAACCGCTGCATTTCCGCGCTTTCCGGCACCCCGAATTCTTTCCGGCACACGACCGACCATGGCCCAGCAACGCACCCTGCAGAACATGATCCGCGCCACCGGCGTGGGCCTGCACAGCGGCGAGAAGGTCTATCTGACCATGCGCCCGGCGCCGGTCGATACCGGCATCGTGTTCCGTCGCGTCGATCTGGATCCGGTGGTCGAGATCCCGGCCCGCGCCGATTACGTCACCGAAACCATGCTCTGCACCGGCCTGACCCACGACGGCGGCAAGGCGATGACCGTCGAACACCTGATGTCCGCACTGGCCGGTCTGGGCGTCGACAATGCCTATATCGAACTTTCCGCGCCCGAAGTGCCGATCATGGACGGTTCTTCCGGCCCGTTCGTATTCCTGCTGCAGTCCGCGGGCATCGTCGAGCAGAACGCACCGAAACGCTTCATCCGCATCCTGAAGACCGTGGAAGTCCGCGACGGCGACAAGATCGCCAGGTTCGAGCCGTATAACGGTTTCCGCCTCGGTTTCACCGTCGAATTCAACCATCCGGCGATTCCCGCCTCGCGTTCGCGCGCGGTCGTGGAGTTCTCCACCGAGAACTACATCAAGGAAGTCAGCCGCGCCCGCACCTTCGGTTTCATGCACGACCTGGAATTCATGCGCGAGCGCAATCTCGGCCTGGGCGGGTCGATGGACAATGCCATCGTGCTCGACGAATTCCGCGTGCTGAACGACGACGGCCTGCGCTATGCCGACGAATTCGTCCGCCACAAGATCCTCGACGCGGTCGGCGATCTTTATCTCGCGGGTGGTCCGATCCTCGGCGCCTACGAGGGTTTCAAATCCGGCCACGCCCTCAACAACAAGCTCGTCCGCGCCCTGCTCGCCGAGCGGTCGTCCTGGGATGAGGTGGTCTTCGAGCGCCACGAGCCGGTGCCTGTCGTCTTCGGCCTGCCGCAGCCGGCTTGACGCCTTTGCGGCTTTCGCACCGCCTGAACGGAACTGGCGAATTGCCCGATCCGTGACTTCAGGCCGTGCGTTTTACCAAAACTTAACGAAAAAGCCCCGGCTTCTTAACCCGCCTCCGGTCTGCGGCCGGTAGGATTGCCCCTTCGCGCCTTTCCGGCCGGTCCGATACCGGGATCCGGCAGGCCAGGGGGACGTCAGGGAGAGTCCTTTCGCGGCAGGGTATCGCCGCCGGAAGCGAGTGCGGTCGCAAAGGCTTCAAGTGCGGCCGCAGAGAGGGGAATGGCAGTGACGGTCGTTTCGCTACCGACGTTTCGAGGCCGCATCGCCTGCGGCCCGCTCGCGGTCTTGACGACAAGATCCGTCGCTTCCAGTCCGATGGAACGGGCCGCGTCGAGGATGTCGGTTGCCGCAAGCCGCAGTCGGGCATGCCAGACCGGTGCATCCACCAGGTAAACGAGTCTTCCACGGTCGAAGTTCGCAAGGCGCGCATGCGCTGCGAGCCCGGGTGGAAGGCAGGGATGGAGTTGATGATCCAGAGCTTCAAGCCACAGCGCCCTGCGGATCGGGTCGCTGGCATCGCCGCCCAGCAGGGCATCGATGGCCGTCCGCGGCGGTGCCGCGGGTCGATCGGATGGAGCGCTGGGTCGCGAACGAGACATTGAACCCATGACTTTACACAGCTTCATCGAGCTTGCGCACCGCCATATGACGACCGCTGCGCATGCTGTTCAGGGCACCGCGGTCCACGCCTTCGAAAAGATTGGTCCAAGCGTGGTTCGTGCGGCCGAATTCGGCCGACAGACGATGCGCGAGAAGCCGGGTTACGCCGCCGTCGCGCTGCTCACGGTGGGCGCACTGTTCGGCACCACCGGCCAGGGCATCCTCCGCGGCGCCGAATACAACCGTTTGAAGACCGAGGTCGCCGCGCAGCGCGACGGTCTGGAAAATACCCGCCGCGAAGCGCAGCGCGAAGTGAATGCGCTGGCCGCCCGCCTCGGCGAACTGCAGGCCGAAGCCAATCGCCTCAATGCGCTCGGCGAACGCCTGACCCGTGTCGCCCAGCTGGGCGACGGCGAATTCGATTTCGACAAGCCGATCGGCGTCGGCGGCGCCGGCCCGGTCCGCGACATGCCGGCGACCGGTCTGCGCAATGGTCTGGCCAATCTGGGTGCCCAGTTCGAACACGCCGGCGGTCAGTTGTCGGTACTGGAAGCGCTGCTGTTCAATCGCGAACTCGACAAGAACGCGATGCCCACCCGCTATCCGATCGCCGACAGCTACATCACCTCCGGCTTCGGCTATCGCGCCGATCCGTTCGGCGGCGGCAGCCAGTTGCACAAAGGCGTCGATTTCGAGGCGAATACCGGCGACCCGGTGCTTGCGGTCGGCGACGGCGTGGTGACCTTTTCCGGCGTGCGTTCCGGCTACGGCAACGTGATCGAGGTCGATCACGGCAACGGTTATGTCACCCGTTATGCACACAACTCGCGCCTGCTCGGCCAGGCCGGCGATCTGGTCCGCGGTGGCCAGGAGATCGCCAAGGCCGGTTCCACCGGTCGTTCCACCGGCGCCCACGTGCATTTCGAGGTGTGGGAAAACGGGGTCGTGGTCAATCCGCTCCAGTTGCTCGGCGCCACCGGAACCGTGAAGCCGGCGGGCAAGGGCTGAAAGCCGTTCCATCTGCCTGATCCTCCTGGGCTTGATACCCCGGGACGTCGGCTCCAAGTACAATCGAGTGTTGCGGGGGGCGCGCTGCGCCCCTTTTTGTTGCGGACGGCTGTCGGCCGCCGCCCATCCCTCTTTCGATTATTCCCAGCCCATGCTCAATCGCCTGTTGACCAGCATCTTCGGTAGCCGCAACGATCGTTTCGTCAAGCAACTCGGCGGCATCGTCAAGAAGATCAACGCACTCGAACCGCAGATGGAAGCGCTGTCCGACGCCGAACTCCAGGGCAAGACGCCCGAGTTGAAGCAGCGCGTCGCCAACGGCGAATCCCTCGACAAGATCCTGCCCGAAGCGTTCGCGGTCTGCCGCGAAGCGTCCAAGCGCGTGCTCGGCATGCGTCATTACGACGTGCAGCTGATCGGCGGCATGGTGCTGCATCTGGGCAAGATCGCGGAAATGCGCACCGGCGAAGGCAAGACCCTGGTGGGCACCCTGCCGGTGTATCTCAACGCGCTCGAAGGCAAGGGCGTCCACGTGGTCACCGTCAACGATTACCTCGCCAGGCGCGACTCGGCCTGGATGGGCAAGCTCTACAACTGGCTGGGGCTGTCTGTGGGCGTGGTCTACCCGGGCATGAACCACGGCGACAAGGCCGCCGCTTACGGTTCCGACATCACCTACGGCACCAACAACGAATTCGGCTTCGACTACCTGCGCGACAACATGGCGCTGTCGAAGGAAGACCGCCACCAGCGCGGCCTGCATTACGCGATCGTCGACGAAGTCGACTCGATCCTGATCGACGAAGCGCGCACGCCGCTGATCATCTCCGGCCCGGCCGACGAATCGCCGGAGCTGTACGTCAAGGTCAACCGCATCGTGCCGCAGCTCAAGCGCCAGGAAGTGGAAGACGGCGTCGGCGACTACTGGATCGACGAGAAGAGCAAACAGGTGCATCTGTCCGAAGCCGGTCAGGAGCATGCCGAGGATCTGCTGCGCCGCGCCGGCATCATCGATGCCGAAGACGGTCTCTACGCCGCGCACAACATCCACGTGGTCCATCACCTCAACGCCGCGATGCGCGCGCACGCGCTGTTCCAGCGCGACGTCGATTACATCGTGCGCGACGGCGAAGTGGTGATCGTCGACGAATTCACCGGCCGCACGCTGACCGGCCGTCGCTGGTCCGACGGCCTGCACCAGGCGGTCGAAGCGAAGGAAGGCGTGCCCGTGCAGCGCGAGAACCAGACGCTCGCCAGCATCACCTTCCAGAATCTGTTCCGCATGTACGGCAAGCTGGCGGGCATGACCGGCACCGCGGATACCGAAGCCTACGAATTCCAGAACATCTATTCGCTGGAAGTGGTGGTGATCCCGACCCATCGGGACATGGTGCGCAAGGATCATCCCGATGCCGTGTTCCTCAACAAGGCCGGAAAATTCCGCGCGGTGGTCAACGAGATCAAGGACGCGAACGGTCGTGGCCAGCCGGTGCTGGTCGGCACCACCTCGATCGAAGTGTCGGAAATGCTGTCCGAGCAGCTCAAGGCGGATGGCATCGTCCATGAAGTGCTCAACGCCAAGCAGCATGAGCGCGAAGCCCATATCATCGCCCAGGCCGGTCGCCCGCATGCGGTGACCATCGCCACCAACATGGCCGGTCGCGGTACCGACATCGTGCTCGGCGGTTCGCTGGAAGCCGAGATTACCGCGCTCGAAGCCGAATCCGGCGCCGAATTGAGCGACGCCGAGCGCCAGCGCGTCAAAGCCGAATGGCAGCAGCGCCACGACGCCGTGAAGGCGAGCGGCGGTCTGCACATCGTCGGTACCGAGCGCCACGAATCGCGTCGTATCGACAACCAGCTGCGCGGCCGTTCCGGCCGTCAGGGCGATCCGGGGTCGTCGCGCTTCTATCTGTCGCTCGAAGACAATCTGATGCGCATCTTCGCCGCCGACTGGGTGCAGCGGATGATGGCGCGGATGGGACTGAAGGAAGACGACATCATCGAGAGTCCGCTGGTCAGCAAACAGATCGCCGGCGCGCAGCGCAAGGTCGAAGCGCACAACTTCGACATCCGCAAGAACCTGCTCGATTTCGACGACGTCAACAACGACCAGCGCAAGGTGATCTACCGCCAGCGCGACGAGCTGCTGGAAGCCGAGAGCATCAAGGACAACATCGACGGCATCCGCAACGACGTGATCGCCGATGTGGTCGATCGCTTCGTGCCGCCGAATTCGATCGACGAACAATGGGATCTGCAGGGTCTGGAATCCGAACTGGCGAAAGAATTCAACCTGCAGTTGCCGGTGGCCGATCACGTGCGCGAGCAGAGCGAGATCGACGCCGAGGGCATCGCCAATTACGTGCAGGCCGCGGCGCGCAAGCTGTTCGACGACAAGGAGCAGGCGGTCGGCGGCGACACGATGCGCATGCTCGAGAAGCATCTGATGCTGACCGTGCTCGACCAGAGCTGGAAGGAACACCTCGGCCGCATGGACTATCTGCGCCAGGGCATCCATCTGCGCGGTTACGCGCAGAAGCAGCCGAAGCAGGAATACAAGAAGGAAGCATTCGAACTGTTCAGCGAAATGCTGGAGAAGGTCAAGCGCGAAGTGATCTCGCTGCTCGCGCGCGTGCGCATCCGCAGCGAAGAGGAGATCGCCCAGGCCGAAGCCGCCGAGCGCGCGCGCGCCGAAGCGGTCGCGCGGCAGATGCAGTTCCAGCATGCGGACATGGGCGGCTACGGCGCGGACGAAGAAGCCGCGGACGTGGAGCAGGATCCGTCCTCGATGCCCAAGGTCGGCCGCAACGATCCGTGTCCTTGCGGGTCCGGAAAGAAGTTCAAGCATTGCCACGGGCAACTGGCGTAAATCTACGATCGGGATAGGTAAGGAATCGCGAGAAAACAGGTGTCATCCCGAGCGCAGCGAGGGACCTGTTTCTGTTTTTAGGGTATCGGAAGAAAGCAGGTCCCTCGCTGCGCTCGGGATGACAGTACATGAACGATTCTCGATCTCTCGCTTCCGACCCTCATGTCGTCCATGTCGTCGCCGGGGTCATTGCCGACGCCCGCGGGCGAATCCTCCTGGCGCGCCGCACCGAAGGTCGCGACCTCGCCGGTCTGTGGGAATTCCCCGGCGGCAAGGTCGATCCGGGCGAAACGCCGGAACAGGCGCTGATCCGTGAGCTGCGCGAAGAACTCGATATCGACGCCCGCATCGGCGAGCCGGTGATCGCGGTGCCGCAGCAGTATCCGCACAAGCGCCTGCGCCTCGACGTGCGCCGCATCGCCGCCTGGAGCGGCACACTCAAGGGCCTCGACGGCCAAGCGCTGGCCTGGGTGCCGGAGCACAAGCTTGCGAGTTATGCGATGCCGGATGCGGATCGCCCGGTGGTGGCCGCGCTGCGCGACCCGCCGCACTATCTGGTCACGCCCGAACCCGGCGACGACGATGCGCGCTGGCTGTCGACGCTGCGCAAGGCGCTGGATGCGGGTATGAGGCGCGTGCAGTTGCGCGCGTACGGAACGGAGCCTCTGCGCTGGCGTCGACTCGTCGAACGCGCCGCGAAGCATGCGCGCGATGCCGGCGCCGACGTGCTGGTCAACGGCGATATCGAACTTGCGACCGCATTCGGCATCGGCGTGCATCTGCGCGCCTCACAGTTGAGTGCGCTTTCCGCGCGTCCGCTGTCGCGGCCGTTGCCGGTGATCGCGTCCTGCCATTCGCATGAGGAACTTGCGCGCGCGCAGGCGCTGGACTGCGATGCCGCCGTGCTCGGCCCGGTGCTGGCGACGCCCTCGCATCCTGGCCAGCCGGGCATCGGCTGGGAACGCTTCGTCGAGATGCGCGAACGCGTCGCGATTCCCATCTACGCCATCGGCGGCATGGCTCGCGGCGATGTCGAACTCGCGCGCAGCCACGGTGCGCAGGGGATCGCTGCGATACGCGGGCTGTGGGCGCTCTGAACCGGCTTTTCGACAGCAATCTGAATGAATTCAGTCTTCTGAGTGATCCGGATGAGCATCCGGACTGCTTCTTGTCGTGAAAAAGAGGTCGGCGTTCAATGGCGTTGAGGGCCGTAGCCTCATCGTTGCCATGGCCTGAGGCCTCTGCCTATCTCGTTTCTCTGGCTGCCTGTATTCGGTTTACGGCGCACGCATCCTGGCCGGAAAACGCTACCCATGGAGGGTTCGACATGTCGAACGCGAATGGCATGAAGTGGTGGCTGACGCTCGCGGCTATCCCTGCGCTGGGACTGACCTTCGGTGCCGATCTGGGTGGGGCTTCCGGCGCCTCGGCGCCGACATCCACGGTTGCCCTGAAAAGCCCAGGCGTGCCGTCCGTTGATGCCGCTGCCTATCAGCAATTGATGCCATCGGCGCCAGTGGCCCAGAGCTTCAGCGAGATCAATACCCTCTCGCTGAGTCTCGTGGCCATTCCTGATCCGCGAGTGCCCCGGCATCGCCGCAACTTTGATCTAACGGTCGCTGCCTTGATCAAAGGCATGCTGGACAACGATTACGTGCTCGATCGCTACGGTTTCCCCTGGCATACGCCGGATGCGAAAGATGGTCAGGCCAGGAAAGATGCGGCGAACCTGCAGTCCGATTGCAGATTCGGCGTGATGCTGTTCCGCAAGGATAACTGGCGTGTCCAGAATGCCGGAAACAGCGCGTCCGGAAAGCGTGCGCCGTCGTTCCGCGCGCTCTACCTGCTGCCGGAAACCGCAACTTACGGTGTTGCGAGATCGCCTGCGCTGGCGGCGCTGAGGCACATGCATATGCAGCACAAGGGAGCGACAGCCGTGCCGGTCGCGCTGCCGGAATGCGACGCGGCGACCGTCGACATACCGTTCGATCCTGCGATGCAGGACATGCAGGTCGACTATGCGACGCATGCGATGTGTGCGCCGGGTACCGGACGCGTGCTGATGCTGGGGCCGACGTTTTCCGGCTCGGTCGATTCGCTTGCCCAGATCGAACGCGCCGCGATCGAAGCCGGCCTGCCGGGTCTTTGCGCCGTATCGGTATCGGCGACTTCGGTTTCCAATGCGTCGATCAATCGACAGCAGCAGCCCGGAAATGCGCAGGCGAGCTCAACCTATGCCGTCGAGTTTTCGTCGCTCGCGCAGAGCAACGATGCCAAACTCGCGCAGGTGTGGAGGTTGGCCGGCGATATCGGTGCGCAGCATCCCGGCAAGATCGCGGTGTTCAGCGAAGCATCGACGTTCGGGCATGCGATCTGCGCGCCTGGACGGGAATTCGATCCTGCTGCGGATGCGCGCATCCGCAGCGATGCGAAACTGCGCGCAAAGCTCTGCAATGCGGCTCATCGGGTGACCTTTCCATCAAGCATCGCCGATATCCGCTCCTCATTCCAGGAAAAAGCGAGCGAGAAGAAATCCAGTCTGGAGGGCCTCGGTTTTTCGCGCGACCATATCGCGATCGACGGCGAAAGCGAAAATTCCAGCGAGTTTCCCGACAGCAATCAGACCCGGTTGACATCGGCCGGCAGCGAGCTGGAGCTGGATCGGTCGCTGCGCGTGCTCTCCAGGTTGAAGCCGAAGCTGGTCGTGATCGCGGCGACCGACGTCCGTGATCGCCTGTTCTTGTTCGATCGGATCCGCGACCATGCCGGTCAGGCGCTGCTGGTCGATCTTGAAGCGGATATTCTGCTCTACCATCCGCAGCACCTGCACGCGACCCGCGGTGCGATAGCGGTCGCTTCCGAAAACCTGGCGTCCTTTCGACCGCCGACGCAGAGCGGAAACACGACGATCGGATCGTTCTCGTTTCTGTCGACCGACTACCAGACCCTGCTGCGGAATGCGGTGTCCGGCATCGATCATCCGCGGTCACCCCCGTGGACGTACAGAATCCAGCCGAGCTGGGACTGCGGTTTCGGTTCGCCGACGCTTCCGGTGCTTCACGTGGCGGGCAGGAACGGTTTGATTCCGATGACCTGTGCGATCGAGGAAGAATTCGCGACGAAGACCCGGATCGTTCCCTTGCTGGGTTTGCTGGCGCTGCTGCTGATCGCGCTGGCCAGTCCGGCCTGTGCGGGCACATTTGTGGGGTGGTGGCATCAGCGGCGATTCGCGTGGCTGGACAGATGGCAGGCGATACGCGACGCGCGCCAGGGCGATCTCGCGCTGAACCGTTCGCTGTTCGCGATCGTGCCCGCATCCTTGCTTCTGTTGACTGCGGCAGTCCTGTCGCAGTCCGGCGATGCGCTGTTGCTCGCGGCGTTGACGGTGCCGGTGTTCGGCTGGGCGATGGCCTATCAGATCGGCGCTTACTGGCACGTGGGCGCGAGCGACGATGTCTCGACAGCCGCGCGCAGCCGCTGGTGGCGGCCCATGCATCGTCATTTTCTCCTCGCGCTGGCCTTGCTTCTGCTGATCGCATCGATCCTGATCGTCGCAGATGCATCGTCGTCCCAGCCCGATCTGGCTTCCGTCGCGCTGTCTCGTCTGGGCTATTCGACCACCAACGGCATGGCGATCGCGATCGCATTGATGGCTTCGATGATGGCGCTCATGTTCGCCGACACATCGCTGTCCACGGCCCGTCGGGTGTCCGCACGCAATCGTAGCGTCGTCGTCGATGCGTTGGAGAATAGGGCAAAGATACGCCTTCCAGCGCTGGACAGCATGTTTTCGGTCAACGCGATTCCTCGCTCGGACTTGATGACCGCAGGGTTGCTGGCGCTGGCGCTGTGCACCATGGTCGCCTTGCCGATCAATCTGAACTTCTATCGGAAGGACGGCACGGAAGCCGCCATAGGTGGCCTGAACGCGATGTTCCAGGCGGTCGTTTACGTGAAGGCCACCGTCTACGGCTTTTGGCCATCGTTCGTCGCCTGTATGGCCGTGATCGCTTTGAGTTTTGTCGCGCTGTCGTTTTTGGCCAATGCCGTCAGGATCAAACGGCGCGCATTGTTCTTGTCGTTGGTGGTCAAATCTACGGTGGCGATGCGCAAGCCGGTGGTCGCAGCTGCAGTGCCGGTCAAAGCGGGCGAGGCCAAAGCCGAAGCGATCGGTCTTTGGCCCGATACTGATGTTCTGGCCGTCAAATTCGCGGCAACGCCTGCTGCGGCCAGAGTCACGGATGTCGGAGACATCCATATGTCGATGCTGCGCAGCGATAGACGGTCGGAATTTGCAGGCGCGTTGCGGGTGCTGCAGAGCGGCCCTGCAGGCGGCGGTTCGCACACGGGCACCGAGGTTCCCGCGAAGATCCCTGCAAAAACCCGCATAGCACTGTATTTGCTGTTCGCCAGCGAGGTCTCGCAGATCCGGTGGGCGACTTTCAGCAGCGCGATCTGCAGTCTGACGGTGGCGGCGTTCGCGTATTTCTACCCGGTGTCCGGCGCGGATGTCTTCGTTCTGTTCAATCTGGTCCTGTTGGCGCTGACTGGACTCTTCGCCGGAAATTCGGCGACCGAGCTGGAGCGGGATGAGGTGATGAGCAATATCCTTTGCAATCGTTCTTCCAAGCTGGAAGTCTCGTCGTCGCTGTTCCGCTATATCGCTTTTCCGTTCGTGGTCCTGGCGGTGATGCTGGCGATCGTGAACGTGCCGGGCGTGCTGAGCTGGGGCGATGGATTGTTCAAAGCGTTGCTGCATCTGGTGGGGGGCAGCAACATCCTCGGATAGTGCAGCGTTGAATCGGCGGACGGACGCTGGTTCGTCAATGTATCGGTAAGAAACGGCCCGCTGACATGCGGGCCGTTGCGTTCGATCGAGGCATGTTCATGCCCCGCTGCGACCAGGGAGGCTGTGATCAAGCGATAGCGATCTGATGGCGCTGCTGGTTGTGGTTTCAGTCGCCCGCATCTATCAGATTCTTTTCCCAGAACAGAACGCTCGCCGCACCGAAATAATCGTTGTTGCTCTTCTTGCGGAAGCCGTGGCCTTCGTCGGAGTACAGCAGGTACCACACCGGTTGGCCGTTGGCGCGCACTGCTTTCACGATCTGCTCGGCTTCGGTCCACGGCACCCGCGGATCGTTCTTGCCCTGGGCGACGAACAGCTTTGCCTTGATCCTGCCTGCGTTGTTCAGCGGCGAGATGCGCTCGAAGATGTCCGCCATCTTCGGGTCGCGCTCGTCGCCGTATTCCACGCGGCGCAGGTCGCGGCGATAGCTTTCGGTGTTTTTCAGGAACGTGCCGAAATGCGAGATGCCGACCACGTCGATGCCGGCGCGGATGCGGTCGCTGTAATGCACCAGCGACGCCAGCACCATGTAGCCGCCGTAGCTGCCACCCACCACGCCGACGCGCGACGCGTCGAGTTCCGGCTGCTGCGCGATCCAGTCGAGCAGGGCGCCGATATCCTTCACCGAATCCTCGCGCTTCTCGGCGTTGTCCAGCGACAGATATGTCTTGCCGTAGCCGGTGGAGCCGCGCACGTTCGGCACCAGCATCGCGACGCCCATCTCGTTCGCCATGAACTGCGCGGTGGGATTGAAGGTAGGCAGCGATTGGCCTTCCGGTCCGCCGTGGATGTTGATGACGACCGGCAATTTTCGTCCGGCCGATACGTTCGCCGGGCGGTAATAGAACGCCGGGATGGTGCGACGCTTGCCGTCGACGCTGTCGAAGGTCGGATAACGCACCAGCGTCGGCGCGACGAACTTCGACGCGTCCAGACCGCCGACTTCGCTCTGCGTCCAGCGCGTCAGCGCGGCTTTCGCCAGATCGATCACGAACACGTCGCTGGGCGAGGTCGCGCTGTTCAGCGAGAGCGCAAGGCGCGTGCCGTCGGGCGAGAACGCGCCGGAGCCGAACACGCCGATCGGCAGCGCTGGCAGCCTGATTTCGCGGTGCGACGGCAGCGACAGCACGCGCAGCCGGCTGATGCCGTCTTCGTTGGTGGCGTACGCCAGATGCTTGCCGTCGTCGGACAGACTGAAGCCGGCGACATCCCATGGAATCTTCGCGCTGAGCACCGTGAGCTTGCCGCTGGCCGGATCGTGATGGCGCAGGGTCTGGAATTCCTGGGCCACGCCGTCCACCGGTTCGTCGGAGACGAAATACACCGACTTGCCGTCGTGCGCGTAGGCGAAATCGCCGAACGCGGCCTTGCCGCCATCGACCGGGAACATCTTCACCGCGCCGGTGGCCAGATCGACTTCGCCCGGATAAGACTCGGCGGCGGACACGCCTTTCATCACCAGCAGCTTCTTGCCATCGGGCGAGAAATCCAGCGCCCGCCAGCTGCCGCCGGTGGTGACCACGGGTTTGGCCTGGCCGCTGGCGATGTCGCGCACCCACACGTCGGTGTCGGTGCCGTTGCGCGCGGTGCTGCGATACGCCAGCAGCTTGCCGTCGCGCGAGAACAGGCCGCCGGAATTCTGCGTGCGCTTGCCGTCGGTCAGCAGGGTCACGCTGCGGTCGGCGTTGTCGAACCAGTACAACTGCCAAAATTCGTCGCCGCCCTTGTCCTTCGAGAACACGAAACCGTCCTGCGCAGACTGCGCCGGCGTGGGCGAGATGCCGCCCAGCGGTTCGGGATAGAACGTCAGCTGTTCGCGCATGCCCAGCGGCTGGCAGACGCGGTGCGCCTGATTGGTTTCGGCGAAGCGGGTGCTGATGAGCAGACAGCCGCTCTTCGTCCAGCCGGCCACACCGGCGCCGCGGGTGTTCTGATAGCGGTTGAGGCGGTCGATCAGCGCCTGCGGAATCGCCGGAATGTTTTCGCTGATGCGGTTGCCTTGTTCCTCGCGCTTGACCTCGATGGTCTGCGCGAAAGCGGGCAGGGTGCAGGCGAGGCCGAGCAGGGCGGCAGTGAGCATGTGGCGGCGCAGCATGGCGTATTCCCGACGATGGACAGCTTTCGAGCATAGCCGCTGAAGCGGGCGGGCGACGTAGCCGAAAGTCATGGCCCGCGACGCTAGACTCTGCCCACCACCTCCGGAGGTTGCCATGGTCACTCGTCGCGATGCCCTCAAGACGCTCGGCTGCGGTGCGCTGACGTTGGCCGCCGGCCGTGGCGTCGCTGCGGCTCCCGCATGGCCGCCCTTCCGCGACACGATCGCCATCGATGCGCTCACCGGCACCGACCTGTTCTATCTGAAGGACGGCGACCCGGGCATCCCGGCCGCGCTGCAGGCATTGCGCGACTGCGGGCTCAGCGGCGCGATGATCGCGCCCGCCCCGCAGGGCCGGTTCTGGTACGACGACGCGGCATTCGAGCGCACCAAGAACACCATGAACGCGTGGAAGACGGTCATCGAGCGTCATCCGGACGCGATGCTGATCGTGCGCACCTACGCCGACCTGGAACGCGCGCGCCGCGAGCGCAAGGTCGGCATGATCTTCACCTTCCAGGGCACCGAGCCGCTGGGCGAGGATCCCGACCGCATCCCGATGTTCCGCGAGATGGGTCTGCGCGTGCTGCAGCTCACCCACAACCGCCGCAATCTGATCGGCGACGGCTGCATGGAGCCTGGCAACGCCGGGCTGAGCAATCTTGGTCATCAGGTCGTCGAGCGGCTGAATGCCGAGAAGATCGTGGTCGATCTCGCCCACGCCTCGCAGCGGACCATGCGCGAGGGCATCCTCGCGTCGAAGGCGCCGGTCTTGATCGGCCACAGCGGCTGCCGCGCCCTGGTCGATGTTCCGCGTCTGTCCTGCGACGAGGAACTGAAGCTGTTGGCCGACCGCGGCGGCGTGCTCGGCATCATCTTCTGGCCCTACATCCGCAAGCAGGGCCAGCAGATGGCCGCCGACGTGATCCGCCATATCGAATACGCGGTGAATCTCTGCGGCGAAGACCACGTCGGTATCGGCACCGACCTCGGCATCTCGCCGGTCGAGCTCACGCCTGCGTTCGTGAAGGACAACGCCGATTACATGCGCAGCATGATCGAGGACGGCATCTTCGAGAAGGACCGCGACCCGAACCTGCAGCTGTTTCCGCTGGACCTCAACACCGCCGATCGTTTCGAAGTGCTGGCCGGCATGCTGTCCGCGCGCGGTCATTCCGATGCGCGCATCGCCAAGATCCTGGGCGGCAATTTCGCGCGGGTGATGCGCGACGTGTGGGGCTGATGGCCGCAGGCGCCGCTGTCGGCGTCCGACCGATCAACCCGCCAGCAATTCGAGAATGCCGCAAGCGACCTTCTGATTCTTGTTGGACAAGCGCCGCGCGCATTCCAGGATCCTGCATTCGAATTCTGTCTGCGCGAAATCGAGCATATTGATCGTCGGGTCGAACTCGCCGCCGGTGGGGCGCATCGACCCGCGGCCGGTCGCCAGCCACTCGAAGTACACGCCGGTGAGCGTGGCGATCTGTTCGAGATGATGGACGCTGGGCGAGGTGCCGTTCGGCTGTTCCCACTGCGCCACCGCGCTGCGGTGCACGCCGACCTTCGCGGCCAATGACGTCTGGGTGAGATTCGTCAGCCGCCTTGCCCGCAGGATCCTTGTCGACATCGTGTGCATCGGCGCCCTCCCTGGATGCGGGAGTAGAGCATGGCTGTTCGATACAGCACAACTCTCCGTCGACGATGGCGGACTAGCGCCCCGGCTGCATCTTGCTTTGCAGCAGCGCGCGCATCTCGGCCTTGTCGTGGTCGTCCAGGCCGACTTCGCGCTGTTTCGCCTGCAGTTCGTCGATGCGCTGGTGCAGGGTCTGCTTTTCGAGCTGTCCCATCGCGTCGAGGAATTCGTCGCGCCACAGCGCTTCTTCGCCGGGCATGTCCTGCGAGGCGAGTTTCTGCAATGCCGCGACTTCTTCGCGATCCGCGAAGTGCTCCAGCACGCCGCCGGTGGTGATGTCCGGGCGCTCGCGCACCAGCGTCACCAGCTCCGTCAGCAGCGGCACGCCTGGCTGGCGCAGGATGTTGAAGGTGTAGGGCGGTTCCAGCGCCAGCGCCAGCGAGGGTTGCTGCAGCAGCAGCGCGATCGCGCTGCGCACCAGGCTGCGCTTCTGGGTGTGCGCGGGTTGCGCGCGGGTGCGTGCGGGTTGCGCAGTGGCGGATGCGTTCGCCCGCGCGCCGACCCCCGTGAGTTCGGTCAGGCGCTGACGCATGAGATCGCCGAAAGCGCCGTCGGGAATCTGCGCCAGCAGCGGCTTCGCGCGCTCGGCCAGCCGCGCCTTGCCGTCGAGCGTGCCGAGATTCACGTCCTTCGCCAGCTCATCGAAGAAGAACGTCGACAGCGGCGTCGCGCCGCGCAGGCGCACCTCGAAACCGGCGTGGCCTTCGCTGCGCACCAGCGTGTCTGGATCCTCGCCGTCGGGCAGGAACAGGAAGAACGCCTGGCGTCCGTCCTTCATGCGCGGCAGCACCGATTCCATCGCCTTGCTCGCGGCGCGGCGGCCGGCGGCGTCGCCGTCGAAACAGAAATACACGTCGGGCGCATTGCGGAACAGCAGCTCGGCGTGATCGGGCGTGGTCGCGGTGCCCAGCGTCGCCACTGCCTGGGTGATGCCGTGCTGGAACAGCGCGATCACGTCCATGTAGCCTTCGACCACGATCAGCCGTTCGATCTTGCTGTTCGCCTGCCGCACCTGCCACAGGCCGTACAGCTCGCGGCCCTTGTGGAACAGCGGTGTTTCCGGCGAGTTGAGATATTTCGGCGAATCTTCCGGATCCAGCACGCGGCCGCCGAACGCGATGGTGCGTCCGCGGCGATCGTGGATCGGGAACATCACCCGGTCGCGGAACTTGTCGTAGACGTGGCCCTTGTCGTTCTTCGAGAACAGGCCGACGCGCTCCAGCAGCGCCATCCGCCGCGGGTCGGTGCCCAGCGCATCGCGCAGCGCCGAGAAACCGTCGGGCGCATAGCCCAGACCGAACTGCGCACGGATCGCATCGTCGACGCCGCGGCGGTCGAAATACCCGCGCGCCTTGTCGCTAATCGTCAATTGTTTCTGGAAGAACTTGCTCGCCGTCTCCAGCGCCGCGTACTGGTCCACGCTGTCCGGCGCGGCGTTGCGCTGCTGGGTGTCGCGCGGCACTTCCATGCCGACGCGCTTGGCGAGTTCGTCCACCGCGTCGAGGAATTCGAGGCGGTCGTAATTCATCAGGAAGCTGATCGCGGTGCCGTGCGCGCCGCAGCCGAAGCAGTGGTAGAACTGCTTGGTCGGCGACACCGTGAACGACGCCGAGCGCTCGTCGTGGAACGGACACCGCGACGAATACTCCTTGCCCTGGCGCTTCAGCGGCACGCGCGACCCGACCAGCTCGACAATGTCTGTGCGAGCGAGCAGGTCGTCGATGAAGGCGTCGGGGATACGGGCCATGTCAGCTGCGGATCAGGCGTTCTAGGAGGAGGGTCTGCAGATCGCGGCGGGCGTCGAGGACCGCGACGATGAAAATCCTTTCCGGCTCGATGCGGTACACCACGCGCCAAGGGCGCTCGATCAGCTCGCGGTATTGCACGCCTGCATCGCGCAGCTCCGGCACGAGACGGCCGCGCGAAGGTTGAGTTCCGAGCCCGCGTGCACGATCCCGGATCCGGTGAAAGATGGCGAGGGCGGCCGCTGGATCCGTGGATGCGATGTATGCGGTGATCGCAATCAGGTCGTTTTCCGCATTCGAGGCCCAGCGGACCTCAAGCTCATTCATGTCCCTGTTTCAGGCGTTTTTCCATGCGTTCAAACACCTCTTCCTGAGGAATGGTGCGCCCGGCGGCAATGTCGGCTTCGCCCTGCGCCAGCAGTTTCAGCATCAGCAGCGCCTGCTGCTGGCGCTGGAAGGTCTCGTAACTCTGCACCACGGCGCTGGCGCGGCCGTTCTGGGTCAGCACCACGGCGTCGGATTCTTCCTGCAGCCGCTTGAGCCATTGGCTGGCGTCGGATTTGAAATCGCTGAGACTGATGATGGGGTCGTTCATGAGGTCGTCTCCGCGGACTGAATTCGGTCCGAGTATAGCAAGGTGTCGACGGTAAGCCGCCCAGGCAAAGTGCCGGGGCGCTGTGGAAACCGGGGTTCAGTCCCTGAAATAGTGGTCGCGTTCCGACCCCTCATATCGTCCGCCACTGAGGCAGCAATACCTTGAACCTCCGCGTGGAGCCGCATGGGCAGGGATCGTTGCGGCCGAGTTTCTCGAGCAGTTCCTTGTCGCCGTTGACGACGCGGTGGCCGCGTTTCACATGGGTTTCTGACGGGAAGCCTTTGCGGCGCTTGCGCGTGACTTCAACGGCGGGCGTGACATCGAAAGCACACGCTGTGGTGGTTCTTGCGTTTCATGGGACACCTCCTGAAGACGGCCCGGGACGGGCCGGTAAAACGTCAATCCGGTTGTTGCGACTGTGCGGCCAACGCCCGCAGCGCATCGCCGCTGACGCGCTGCACGGTCCATTCGTCCATGCCGGCCGCGCCGAGGCTGCGGTAGAAGTCGATGGCCGGGGTGTTCCAGTCGAGCACCGACCACTCGAAGCGGCCGCAGTCGCGTTCGACCGCGATCCGCGCCAGCCGCACCATCAGCCGCTTGCCCAGGCCGTGGCCGCGGAAGGCCGGGCGCACGAACAGGTCTTCGAGATACAGGCCCGGCTTGCCGATGAAGGTCGAGAAATTGTGGAAGAACAAAGCGAAACCGGCGGCGGCGCCGTCGACTTCGGCGATCAGCACCTCGGCGCGCGGGCGTTCGCCGAACAGCTGCGCGGCGAGCCCGGCCTCATCGGCGACGACTTCGTGGGACAGCCGTTCGTATTCGCCCAGCTCGCGGATGAAGGCGAGGATCAGCCCGGCGTCGTCGATGACGGCCGGACGGATGGCGATGACGGGCTGCGCGGCCATGCGGACGTCTCCGGCCCGTTCAGCCGGCAAGACGCTGCTTGATCAGCTTGGAGACCTCGCCCATGTCGGCCTGACCGGCGAGCTTCGGCTTGACCGCGCCCATGACCTTGCCCATGTCGGCCGGGCCGCTGGCTCCGGTCTCGGCGATGACGGCGTCGATCACCGCCAGCACTTCGGCTTCGCCGAGCTTGGCCGGCAGGTACTGCTCGATGATCGCCATTTCGGCGCGCTCGATCACGGCCAGATCCTCGCGATTGGCGGCTTCGAACTGGCTCACCGAATCCTTGCGCTGCTTCATCATCCTTTCGAGGATCGCCAGCACCTGGGTGTCGTCCACCTCGACGCGCTCGTCCACTTCCTTCTGCTTGATCGCGGCGTTCATCAGACGGATGGTGCCCAGACGCTCTTTCTCGCCGGCCTTCATGGCGGCTTTCATGTCGTCGGTGAGGCGTTGCTTGAGGCTCATGGCGGGGCTCCGGGTGGCGCGGCCCGCGGAAACGGGGCCGAAAGGATGGGGTGATCGAAAAGACCGGAAACACAAAAAGCCGGCAACGCAGAGCGCGGCCGGCTTCGGGATTCACTGTGGATCGCGACCGTGAGGCCGCGCAGGAATCGGGCTTGACTGTCCGGTCGAGCCGGCTCAGTACAGACGCTGACGCTTGGTGGCGTCGCGCGAGCTGCGGCGGGCCTGACGCTTCACCGCGGCGGCGGCCTTGCGCTTACGTTCCTGGGTCGGTTTTTCGTAGAACTCGCGCTTGCGGACTTCGGCGAGGACGCCGGCTTTCTCGCAGGTGCGCTTGAAGCGACGCAGGGCAAACTCGAAGGGCTCGTTTTCGCGGACTTTGACGCTGGGCATAGGAATCTCGGGCTTTTTGGGAAGCCGGCCATCCGGCCGGGCTCTTGCGAAAGGAACGCGTGCGATGACATCTGCACCACCCGGTCCGTCCGGGCGAGCCGCGCATCATAACGGCGTCGGCCCCGCCGGGCAAGTCGAAAGCGACCATCCGTCCGGAGCGGGGATAAACTACCGCCCCTGTTCCCCCGGCCCGGCCCCTTCCCGTGAAAGTCCTCGGCATCGAATCCAGCTGCGACGAGACCGGCGTGGCCGTCTACGACACCGCCTTGCCCGGGGCTGCGGGGCTGCTGGCACATGCGGTCTACAGCCAGATCGCCCTGCACGCCGAGTACGGTGGGGTGGTGCCGGAGCTGGCCAGCCGCGACCACGTGCGCAAGCTGCTGCCGCTGATCCGCCAGACCCTGGCCGAGGCGGACATTCATATCAATGACTTGGACGGGGTGGCGTATACCGCCGGCCCCGGTCTGGTGGGGGCGCTGCTGGTCGGCGCCGGGGTGGCGCGATCGCTGGCCTGGGCGCTGGACCTGCCGGCGATCGGCGTCCATCACATGGAAGGTCACCTGCTGGCGCCGCTGATGGAAGACCCCGATCCGGTCCACGGCCGACCGCAACCGCCGTTCGTGGCCCTGCTGGTCTCCGGCGGCCACAGCCAACTGGTGGCCGTGGACGCCATCGGCAGCTACCGGCTGCTCGGCGATACCCTGGACGATGCCGCGGGCGAGGCCTTCGACAAGACCGCCAAGCTCATGGGGCTGCCGTATCCCGGCGGTCCGCAGCTGGCGGCGCTGGCCGAGCACGGCACACCCGGCAAGTTCAAGTTCTCGCGGCCGATGACCGACCGGCCCGGGCTGGATTTCAGTTTCAGCGGGCTCAAGACCCAGGTGCTGCTGGCCTGGCGCGGCAGCGACCAGACCGATGAGACCCGCGCCGACATCGCCCGCGGCTTCGAGGATGCGGTGGTCGATACCCTGGCGATCAAGTGCGAACGCGCGCTGCAGGCCGCTGGCTGCGATGTGCTGGTGGTCGCCGGCGGCGTCGGCGCGAACAAGCGCCTGCGCGCGCGACTGCAGGCGATGGCGGCCAAGCGCGGCGGCCGGGTCTGCTTCCCGCGCCCGGAGCTGTGCACAGACAACGGCGCGATGATCGCCTTCGCCGGCGCGCTGCGGCTCGAAGCCGGGCAACGCAGCGATGCGTCGGTGCATGTCGTGCCGCGTTGGGACATGGCGACCTTGACGGTCGTCGAATCGGAGCGCGGCCGATGAAAACCTACGGTCACCTTTACGGCGTCGAGGAGAGCCTGGAGACGTTCGTCGAATTGAAGAGCGTCGTGATCGAAGTCGACGAACCATTTCTCGTCGCGTTGCGCGATTTCGCGCAGTACGCCCTGGACGACATGCGCAGGCTCGGCAAGGAATACGATCACGTGCATTTCCAGGACAAATGCGAGGTGTGGCGCGAATCGTGGCCGGATATCATCCTGATCCGACAATCCAGCGGCGACGCACCGGAGGCGACATGACCGACAAGGTCTTCATCGAAGCGCTCGAAATCGAGACCCTGATCGGCATCTACGACTGGGAGCGCCGCATCCGCCAGTCGCTGCTGTTCGATATCGAAATGGCGTTCGACAACCGCAAACCCGCGGCCAGCGACGACATCGCCGACACGCTGAATTACAAGGCGGTGAGCAAGCGCCTGATCGAATATGTGTCCGCATCGTCGTTCGGGCTGGTCGAGACCCTGGCCGAGCGCTGCGCCGAGATCATCCTGACCGAATTCGCGGTGTCGCACGTGCGCCTGAAGCTGAGCAAGCCCGGCGCGGTGCGCGGCGCGCGCGCGGTGGGCGTGATCATCGAACGCAGCCGGTCCTGAGGAATACCCGATGGGCAAGGCGTTCCTGAGTCTCGGCAGCAACCAGCAGCCGGAAGCGAATCTGCGGTCCGCGTTCGACGCGTTGCGCGCACGCTTCGGCGATATCGCCGCGTCGGCGGTCTATCGTTTCCCGGCGGTCGGTTTCAGCGGCCCGGATTTCCTCAACGCGGGGGCGGCGATCGACAGCGATCTCGATCCGGTCGCGCTCAACGCCTGGCTGCACGCGCTGGAAGACGCGCACGGCCGCGACCGCAGCGGGCCGCGTTTCGGCGACCGGACGCTGGACATCGATATCGTGTTCTACGACGACCTGGTGCTGGACGGCCCCGACCATCTGCAACTGCCGCGCGACGAACTGAAGCACGCGTTCGTGCTGATGCCGCTGGCGGAGATCGCGCCGGACTTCGTCGATCCGCGCAGCGGGCGCACGCTCGGCGACCTCTGGGCCGGCTCGTCCGAGCGCGACGTGGCTTTCGCGGCGGTGTTCGATCCCAGCGCCGGAAGATGACGGATCGCACCTGCCGGAGGTGACTTCCAGCGCTTGCAGGCCGCAGGCATCCGCCCCACGATGACGCCTCCACACACCTGTCCGGGGAGGACGCAGGCGATGTTCGAGAAATTTTCGCGCAGTTGGGGGCTGGTCAAGGCCAGCGCGTCGGTGCTGCGCGCCGACAAGGAGCTGATGCTGTTTCCGATCCTGTCCTCGCTGGCCACGCTGCTGGTGCTGGCGACCTTCGCGCTGCCGATCTTCGCGCTGAAACTGTTCGCCGACGGCTTCAATGTCTTCGGTGCGGTCATCGGATTCGTGTTCTATTTCTGCCAGTACAGCGTGATCATCTTCTTCAACAGCGCGCTGGTCGCCGCGGCGACGATCCGGCTGGAAGGCGGCGATCCGACCTTCTCCGACGGCATTCGCGCCGCGAAAGCCCGGCTGCCGGCGATCCTCGGCTATGCCGCCATCGCCGCGACCGTCGGCGTGCTGCTGCAGTCGCTGAAGAACCGCGACAACAACATCATCGTGCGCCTGATCGGCAGCGGCTTGGGTATGGCCTGGACGCTGGCGACCTTCCTGGTGGTGCCGGTGCTGGTCAACCGCGATATCGGCCCGATCGACGCGCTGAAGGAAAGCGTCGCGCTGCTGAAGAAGACCTGGGGCGAGAACGCCATCGGCAACGTCGGTATCGGCGCCGCGTTCGGCCTGATCACCACGCTGGTCGTGCTGATCGGTATCGCTGCGACGTTCCTCGCGTGGCAGGCGTCGGTGGGCCTGGCGATCGGCGTAGCGGTGGTCTTCGTGATCGGCGTGCTGGTGCTGGGCGTGACCCAGGCGGCGCTGAGCGGCATCTATTCCGCCGCGCTGTACCGGTATGCGGTGTCGCACGAAACCCCGGCCGAATTCCGCGGACTGTCGCTGGACACCGCGTTCGCGCCGAAGCGCTGAGCGCTTCATCCGTTCGTAGGAGGGCCTTCAGGCCCGAGCTTTACGGCCGGCCATTGAGAGTGTGCTCGGGGTTGTGAAGGTCAAAAGCTCGGGGCTGAAGCCCCTCCTACAAGGATTGCAGCCCGCCCTGCGCCGGATCGATAAGCCGGCTCAGCTGTGCAGCAGCCGGCCGCCTTCCACCGGCAGCACATGGCCGGTGGTGTAGCCGGCGCCCTGCAGCAGCCACAGCACCGCGTCGGCGATATCGTCTTCGCTGCCGGTGCGCGCCAGCGGCGTGCGCGCCAGCAAGGCCGACTTCGCAGCTTCCGCCTTGCCTTCCTCCGGCCACAGGATCGCGCCGGGCGCGATCGCGTTGACACGCACCTCCGGCGCCAGTTCCAGCGCCAGCGCCCGCGTGGCGGCCACCAGTGCGGCCTTGCTCATGCAGTAGACGACGTGATCGCGCAGCGGGCGCTCGGCGTAGATATCGACGAGATTGACGATGGCCCCGCGCGCGGCCTTCAGGTGCGGCGCGGCGGCCTGGGCGAGGACCAGCGGCGCGCGGGCATTGATCAGGAACTGCGCGTCCCAGTCGGCCGGGGTGATGGTGCCCAGCGGCGTCGGCGAGAACGCAGAGGCGTTGTTCACCAGCGCATCCAGCCGGCCGTAGCGGCCCACCGTGTGCGCCACCAGCTCGGGCAGACGGTCGTATTCGGCCAGATCGGCCTGCAGGGCGAGCACGCTGCCGGGACGCTCGGCCTCCAGCTGCGCGACCAGCGCGGCCATGTCAGCCGCGGAATGGCGGTAATGCAGGGCGAGGTCGTAACCGGCCGCGTGCAGGCGGCGGGCGATGGCGGCGCCGAGGCGACGCGCGGCGCCGGTGACCAGGGCGATGGGGCGGGGTGAGGACATTCGGAGTTTCCGGGATCGATTCTGCTGCATTTGATCATAGTCAAAAGCCCGGCCCCCTCGCCGGCGCAAGCTCGCGCCAATCCAGACTGGAGCACCGCCATGCATCCCATCCTCTCCGAACTGTTCGCCAAGCCGGTCGGCTGGATGACCCTCGGCGGTATCGCCTTCATGATCGGCCTCGGCTTCTACCTGTGGTGGTTCGCGCGCCGGGAAATCCGCAAGGAAACGCGCGACGACTGAGTCCGGCGTCTGGCGTCCATCGTCGCGCTGCGGCGGAAGCGCCGCGGGCATCGGGATTCGTTATCCTGTGCGGCCATCGCACCAGAGCGGCCGCATGCAGTACGACGACGATCCCGACTCCGATGCCAGGGCGCACAGCGAGCGTCTGGCGTCGCTGATCCGGAATCAGATCGCGACCAACGGCGGCGCGCTTCCGTTCTGGCGGTTCATGGAGCTGGCGCTGTACGCGCCGGGCCTGGGCTACTACAGCGCTGGCGCCACCAAGCTGGGCCCCGGCGGCGATTTCGTCACCGCGCCCGAACTCGGCCCGCTGTTCGCCGAATGCGTGGCCGATGCGCTGGCGCCGGTGCTGCGTCCGCTGGGCGACGATGCGGTGTTCATGGAGATCGGCGGCGGTACCGGCGCGTTCGCGGAAGCCGCGATCGGGCGCCTGCTCGCCACCGGCGCAATGCCGGCGCGCTACGCGATCCTCGAACCCAGCGCCGATCTGCGCGAACGCCAGCGCGAGCGTCTGCAGGCGCGGCTGTCGCCGGAGACCTTCGCGCGCGTGGAATGGCTGCAGAGCCCGATCGACGAACCCTGGAACGGGGTGGTGTTCGCGAACGAAGTGATCGACGCGCTGCCGACTTCGCGCTTCGCGGTGCTTGAAGGCGAAATCTATGAGGAACACGTCGCGCTGGACGCGCACGACGCGTTCGTCCGTGTGGATCGTCCCGCGGACGCGCTGCTGAGCGCAGCGGTGCGTCATGTGGAGCGCCAGTGCGAGCATCCGTTCCGCGATGGCTATCGCTCGGAAGTGCTGCCGCAGTTGCCGTACTGGCTGCAGGCGGTGATCGGCGGGCTGGATGCCGGCGCGCTGCTGCTGATCGATTACGGTTATCCGCGGCGCGAGTATTACGACCCGCGCCGCGAGGATGGCACCCTGCGCGCGTTCCATCGCCATCGCATGACCGACAACGTCTTCGCCCGCGTGGGCCTGCAGGACGTCACCGTGTCGGTGGATTTCACCGCGCTGGCCGAGGCCTGCGCCGGCGCAGGGCTGGACTTCTCCGGATACTGCTCGCAGGCGAGTTTCCTGATCGGCAATGGTCTCGATCAGCGCCTCGGCGATCACGAAAGCCGTTGCGCGGATGAGGTCGCGCGCTACGCGTTCCGCCAGCAGGCGAAGAAACTGACGCTGCCCGGCGAAATGGGCGAACGCTTCCAGGCGATCGGATTCGCGCGCAAGTCCAGCCTCGACCATGCTTTCCTGGTCGGCGACCTGAGTTTCCGACTGTGAGCCGCCGCCCGTGAACATCGACGACAGAACGCGTGCGCCGCGCATCGGCCGTTCGCTGAAACCCTTCCGCCGGCCGCTGCTGTGGTCCGCGCTGTGGTGCGTCGCGGTGGCGCTGGTCGTGGTGCTGTCGCTGATTCCGGTGCCGGACCTCGGCCAACTGCCTTCCGGCACCGACAAGATCGAGCATTTCGTCACTTATGCCGCGCTGGCCGCCGGTGCGGTGCAGCTGTATCCGCGCTGGCGTTCGCTGCTCAGCGTGGGCGTGGCGCTGGTGCTGATGGGGATCGGTCTGGAATACGCGCAGGGCGCGCTGACCGAGTACCGGATGATGGATCGCGAGGACGCGCTGGCGAATACGCTGGGCGTGATCGCCGGCCTGGGCACGAAGCTCACGCCATGGCGGGATCTGTTGTTGAAGCTCGATAACCGCTGAGGCGTAGTTTTCTCCCTCCTGTGGGAGCGACGGAAGTCGCGACGAGTTGCGGAAAGACTTGCCTCTGTTCATCGCGCCTTCCGGCGCTCCCACATGAAGAGAGGTTGTGGGCTTCGGCGACTATGCCGAGGGCTTCCGCGCCCGGCGGATCGCATCGATCCGCGCCAGCCGCAGCGCTTCGCCCAGCGCCGGGCCTGCCAGGCCTTCCTTCATCACATCCGCGCCGCGCACCGACAGCGCCGCTGCGTGCAACTTCAGCAATTCCGCCGCCTGCGGATATTCGGATTCGCGCATGCCGCCGCGGCCGCGCTTGTCGGCTTCGCAGACCGTGGCGAGCAGCGCGATCCGCTGCGGCTGGCGGAAACCGTCGTTGCGCGCGAACAGATCGTGGATGCTGCCGCTGCGCTTCTCGAACAGCCGATGCACGCTGAGGTGTTCGCGGCAGGCGGACAGCGCCAGGTCGCGATGCGCCGTAGGCACCTTCAGACGCGCGCACAGCGCCTGCAAGGGATCGAGGCCGCGCTTTTCGTGCAGGATGTGCCGGGGCAGTTCCTGGCTGGGCGTCAGCGCTTTGCCCAGATCGTGGGTGAGCGCGGCGAAGCCGACCAGGTCGTCGCCTGGCGCGAGCCGCGCGGCCATGTCGCAGACCATTTCGGTATGCACGCCGGTATCGATTTCGGGATGGTATTCGGCGCGCTGCGGCACGCCGTACAGCGCGTCGACTTCCGGAAGCACCACCGCCAGCGCGCCGCAGTCGCGCAGTGTGCGCAGGAACGCCGAGGGCGTTGCGTACGTCAGCGCGCGCGACAGCTCCTGCCAGACGCGTTCGGGCGTGAGGTCGGCCAGTTCGCCCGCAGCGGTCATCTCGCGCATCAGCGCCATCGTTTCCGGCGCCACCGTGAATCCGTGCGCGGCGAAGCGGGCCATGAAGCGCGCGGCGCGCAGCACCCGCAGCGGATCTTCGATGAATGCCTCGCCGACGTGGCGCAGCACGCGGTCTTCGAGATCGCGCGCGCCGCCGTACGGATCGACCAGCGTGCCGTCGACGGCTTCGGCGATCGCGTTGATGGTGAAATCGCGGCGGATCAGGTCGTCTTCCAGCGTCACCGTCGGCTCGGCGTGGACGACGAAGCCGCGGTAGCCGCGACCGGATTTGCGTTCGGTGCGCGCCAGCGCGTATTCCTCGCCGGTCTGCGGATGCAGGAACACCGGGAAATCCTTGCCCACGGTCTTGAAGCCGGCGGCCAGCATCGCTTCCGGCGTTTCGCCGACCACGACGTAATCGCGGTCGCCGCAGGGCAGTCCCAGTAATTTGTCGCGGACTGCGCCTCCGACGAGATAGGTGTTCATGTGTGGTTCGTTGACATCGTCTGTAGGAGGGCCTTCAGGCCCGAGCTCTTTGCGTCACCCGCCTCAGGCAAACAACATTTCGCAGCATAGCCTTCAGGCACGACGAAATCCCACAAGCTCGGGCCTGAAGGCCCTCCTACAAGAGCATTATTTCGGTGCGTGCTGTGCGAGCAGGCCGATGATCTGCTGCGCTCCGGAGTTGCGGCCCAGGTGCAGTTCGATCGGCGCGGCCTGCCCCGACAGCCAGATCCGCAGCTCGGCTTCAAGATCGAAATGACCGGCGGTTTCCAGCGAGAACATCGTGATCGCGCGGTACGGAATGCTGCGGTATTCGGTCTTCTTCGCGGTCACGCCCTGCTTGTTGACCAGGATCACGCGGCGATCGGTGAACACGATCAGGTCGCGGATCAGCGCGAACGCGCGCTGCAGGGTTTCGTCCGGCGCGAGCAGCGGCGCGAATTCCTCTTCGATCTTGTCCAGCGGCTTTTCGCCGGCGTGGCCCAGCAGGCCGTCGAGCAGTCCCATGGCGATGTCCTCATGCGGATGTGTTGGAGTGCGGATGTATCGAGTTGCGGAACATTATGCAGCGATCACGCGGCGGTGCCGAGAATCTCCGGCAGTTTCCCGCGCACATCGGTCGACGCGATGCCGAGCTTCGGCAGGCCGTTGTCGTCGCTGGTCGAATCGCGCTGCAGCGAGCGCCAGTTGTCGCGGCTGATCGGTTTGCCCGGCAGATGTTCGCCGACTTCCGCCTGCACCCGGCCCAGCGCGGCCGGCAGCGGCAGCACGAAGCGCGTCCAGCCTTTGGTTTTCGCGGTGAGTTTGACGATGTCGCCGAGCGTCATCACCTCGGGGCCGACCAGATCGTAACTGCGGCCGATGGTGGCAGCGTCGTCGAGTGCGCGTACGAACGCTTCGACGACATCGCCGATCCACACCGGCTGGAAGCGCGCATCGGCGCCGCCCAGCGGCAGCCCCGGCGAAAACCGCAGCAATTGCGCGAAGCGGCAGAACAGGCCGTCGCCGGGGCCGGCGATCACCGACGGACGCAGCAGGGTCCAGTCGAGTTTCGATCCCCGCACCCTCGCTTCGGCTTCGCCGCGCGCCTTCAGATAATGGCTGTCGCCGTCGCCCGCGTGCAGTGCGCTCATCTGCAGCAGTCGACGCACACCGGCATCGTTCATCGCTGCGATCATCGTCTCGGCGAGTTCCACATAGACCTTGCGGAATCCGCTGCCGTCGTCGCCGCGTTCGTTGAGGATGCCGACGAGATTGATCGCGACATCGGCATCGCGGAAGGCGTCGCGCAGGAATGCCGCCTCGAACACATCGCCGATCTGGATGTCCGCGCCCGCGGGAATGCGCGCGCGGGTGTCGGCGCTGCGCGACAGCACGCGCACGCGGTCGCCCTGCGCGAGCAGCCGTGCGACCAGCGCGCGACCGACGAAACCGCTGCCGCCGAGCACGACGATGCTGCGGTTCATCGCTGGGCCTTGCGCGCGGGCGCGGGTGTCGCGGTCGGCGGCGCCGGCAATTCCGGGGTCGGGCAGACGAAGGTCTTGCGGGTGTCGACGATGCGCCCGGCGAGGCGGTCGGTGATCGGCATCGCGCCGCGGTTGAGGCGCCAGTCGTAGATCACGCTGAAGGCGAGGATGCGCGCCACGTAATCGCGGGTCTCTTTGTAGCTGATGGTTTCGATCCAGAAATCCGCGTCCATGCCCGGACGCTGCGACTGCCAGCGCGCCACCGGCGCCGGGCCGGCGTTGTAGGCGGCGATGGCGACATAGGTCATGCCGTATTTGTCTTCCATCTCACGCAGATAGGCGGTGCCGAGCTGGATGTTGAGCTCGGGCTCGTACAGGCTTTCGCCACCGCGCCACGGCAGGCCCAGACGTTTGGCGATACCTGCGCCGGTGCTGGGCAGCACCTGCATCAAACCGCGCGCGTCGGCCTGCGAGCGCGCCTTGGGATTGAACACGCTCTCGGCGCGGATCTCGGCCGCGACCCAGGTCGGGTCGATGCGGTGTTTCGCGGCTTCGCGACGGATGATGGTGTCGTGATGCAGCGGGAAGCGCAGTTCGTACAGCCGCGATTCTTCCGGATACGACTTGCCGCCGACGTTGAGCAGACCGAACACGCCGCGATCGAACCAGCCGTTGTCCTGCGCGATATCCACCGCGATCCGGCGCTGTTCCGGCGTGAAGCGCGACAGCGCGTCGTTCCATTCGCGTTCGGCCCAGGCGCCGCGCTCGATGCGATACAGCAGCATCGCGCGCGCCATCGCCGGATCGCGTGCGACCGCGGTCTTCGCGGCGGCATCGGTCTTCAGCGTCCACGGGCACAGCGCGTACGGCGAACCGATGCGGTCGGCGGCGAGGAAGCCGTGAAACTCCGGCTTGTTGGCGGCGTCGCGGTACAGGATCGCGGCGTTGGTCTTGTCGCCGCTCATTTCGAGCAGGCGCGCCTCGAAATAGCGCCAGCGCGAATCGCGGCGCTGCTTATCGCCCATCTTGCGGATGCCTGCGATCGCGGCTTTCCAGTCGGAGCGCGCCATCGCCTCGCGCACCCGCCATTCATGAAGCTTCTCGTCGTAGGCGACATCGGGCACCGCGTTCAGGCGGCGCGCCGATTCGGGCTCATACGAGGCCACGGTCCACAGCGCGGCCTGATACAGCGCGCGGCCGCGCTCGGCATCGTTCATGCCCAGCGCTTCGGCGAACTTCGGCATGCGGGTTTCCGCGGCCATCGGCAGCGCCTTGGCCTGGCGGGCCAGGCCATGCGAGGCGATCAGGCGGCTGCGCGGAGTCTTGGGCCAGTCCAGGGCGCGGTCGTGCGGCGATTCGACGAAGGCGGCGTAGTCGTTAGCCAGCGCGAACTCCTCGGCCGGCAGGCCGCGCGCGGCCGAGCGCATCACCGCGGGCTGCCATTCGGCGGCGGCTTTCTCGATCCGCTCCCAGCGCAGGGCGGGCGGCAACCCGCCCCTGGCCGCAAGAATGGCCATCGGCGCGTCGCAGTCGCCCGGGAGCGACTTGCCGGTGCCGCGCCACAGCGCCTGCGCATCGGTGGTCCAGTCGCCGTCGGTGTCGCCCAGCGCCTGACGGGCGTTCAGTTCGGCGCAGCGCAGGGCGGTGCTTTTCACCGAATCCGACCACGCGGCGCGGAACGCCGGCCAGTCTTCGCGCTTGGCCAGCGCCGCCAGCCACTGGTCGCGGAAGGTGTCGGCCGCGGCCTGGCCGCGATACCGATTCAGGAACGCCTGGCCGCTGGCCGGCGGCAGCGTGTCGATGCGCTTGCGCAGGCCGGCGTATTCGACCCAGCCGGCCAGCGCGTGGCCGGCGGGCAGAGGATTATCGGGCTCGGTGCCGCGCTCGGCGGCGTCCAGCGCGGCACGCGCCTGAACGAGTGTGGCGGTGTCGTTCTGGGCGTGGCAGGCGGCCGAGAGACCGGCGGCGAGCAGACCGATGATGGCGGAGAGAAGTGGGGTTCGCATGACCGCGACTATAGCGAAGCCGGCGCATGGGGTGAGCGACAGCGTTGTGGAAGCGACAGGTTCGTGCGAACTGCAGGTTTTGTAGGAGCGACCGCTTTTGTGGGAGCGACGGAAGTCGCGACGGGCACAGGCAGCGTCTTCCGTAATCCATCGCGACTTCCGTCGCTCCCACAAAACAGGTCGCTCCTACAAGAGCCGTCGCTCCTAGAGGGCGGCGCGCTGCGGCCGTCCTTCGGCGACCGCCTGCGCGAACGCGGCCGACAGGCGCTGCAGCGCGGTCCGGCGCTGGGCCGGCGTCCAGCGGTGGCGATAGGCGATGCCCATGCCGGCGGGGGTCTTGTTCGCGTCGATGATGTAGATGCGGTCGTCGTCGTCGTCGCGCAGTACGTCGAGTTCGCCGAAATCCAGATGCATCCCGCGGCAGAAGGCGAGGATTTGTTGCTGTTCTGCTGCGCTGAACAGGTCGTCGGTGTCCACCAGCCGGCAGGCGGTGGCGTCGGTCTTCAGGTGTTCGACGATCGGCGCCCGCTCCAGGACGTAGCACAGCGGCAGGGTGCCGGCGATCACCGGCACCCGATAATTCACGGTGCGGCCGTGCTCGCGGCATTCGATCAGGCGCTGGTAGACCATGCGCGGGTCAGGGTCGCTGATCGGCGTCGTGACTACGCCGCCGCGGCCCCTCGCGTTCTCGTCGGTCTTCACCGCGCAGGTGCCGTGCCAGGTGCGCGGATCGACTTCCGCGCCGTAGCCGAACACCGCGCGCATCACTTCGTCGACGCGGCGCTTGCTGATGTCGCGACAGTCGATGTTCCAGACCGGCATACGTTCAGCGAGTATCTCCAATGCCGGATCCGGATCCATCCACGTGCGGTCGGCCCAGGCGACCGCGATGTCGTATTCGGCGTCGATGTCGCTCACGCCCTGATAGTCGAGTTCATGCAACATCGCGACCAGCGTGTAGCCGTCCATGGTCGGGAATTCGGGATGGAAAAGCACGCGCATCGTCGGTCTCGGTCTGGATCAATCGTTACAGGATCAGTCGTCAAGGGATCGGTCGTGAAGGCATCAATCGAGCAGGCGGGCCAGCGGCGTGGACGCCAGCGACAGGCGCAGCGCGTCGGCATTGTCGAGCAGTCGCTCCAGCGGTTCCGGGTTCTGGCGGATGCTGCGCGCCAGCAGCGGGCGCGGCGACAGGCCGAGGAAGTCGCAGAGCCGGTGTTGTTCGTCGGCATCGAACAGCGACTCGTAGCGCAGTTCGAGCCAGCGCTGGCCGCTGCGCTGCATCACGTCGGTCAGGCCGTCGTAGAAGGCCTGCACCTGCCGCACATGCTCATCCAGCTCATCACGTCCGACGTGGATGCGCGGACGCTCGCCTGGATTTGTTTCCTGTCCGCCTCCCTCGCCGGCATACGCTTCCCAGCGACCAGTGATTTCGGCGATGCGTTCGGACACCAGCGCACGCAGCGGATTGTCCCGGCGCAGCACGATCTTGGCGATACCAATGTCTTCCAGCACCGCCTGCAGAATCTCCGGATGCTGGTCCGGCGTCATCTTGAAACCGACGCAGGCGTGGCCGCGCGCGTATCGCCACACTTGCGCCAGATACGCGATGGGATCGCGTTCGCGCGCGGCGATATCGTGCAGCGGCGTCGCAGTGTTGCGCAGATCCAGCGCGGTGAAGATGCCGCGCGGATTGAACAGTTCGTGGTGACACAGCGCGTCCGGATGACTGTCGATCAGCGTACACAGCAGATTGCTGCCGCTGCGCCGCGCCGACAGGATCACGAAGCGCCGCACCGCTTCAGTCACGGACCGGCTCCGGCCGCTGCTGCATGGCCTGCAGGCGGTTCATCACCTGCAGATCGCGGCTGCGCACAAGATAGTTGCTGCCGTCGTAGGACGAGGCCAGCAGGCGATCGCTGCTTCCGGGCGAGGCGGCGGGCACGCGGGCAATGGCGCTGATGCCGTTGGCCGCGATCTGCCGGCGCAGGATCGCGCCCGTGGTCAGGTCGATGCGCAGCAGTTCGCCCCAGTAGTTGGTGACGACGACCGTCCCGCGATCGACGAAGCACACGGCTTTTGGCGAGCGCCGGCCCAGATCGAAGGCCTGCAGCAGTACGCCGTCTTCCAGCCGATAGATCAGCAGATGGAAATCGCGGCCGGTGCTGGCGAGGTATTCGCCGCTGGGGTCGAGATCGATGTCGTCGATGATCGCGGTGTGGCCGGCGAAGCGATGCAGCAGCTCGCCGGAAAAGCGCCACGACGTCAGCACGCCGTCGGCGCTGCAGCTCACGCCGACCGGGCGCGTGGGATGCAGGCGCAGCGCCTTCACCGCGTTGTCGTGATGCGCGAATCGATGTTGCACGCGACCGTCGCGGTCGCTGCGCACGACCGCGCCCGAATAGCAGGCGACGAACAGCGCGTCTTCCCAGCCCGGCTGCATGCTGGCGCGGATGCAGTTGATCGGACCTTCGCCCAGATGGGTGGCGCTGTCGGCGTGCAGGCTGTCGCCGGTGCGCGTGAATACATGCAGATGCTGGTCGTGAGCGCCGCCGACGATGCGCTGCCCGTTCTCCACCACGGCGACCGCATTCATCAGCATCCGGCCGGTACTCGGCGCGGCCCGGGTGAGCCAGCGCGCATCCGTGTCGGTCAGGTGGCCCAGGCGCACATGCCCGGCATCGTTGACCACTGCGATGTCGCCGTTGCCGGCGCTGGCGATGTCGTTGAAACAATCGTTGCCGATCGCGTCGTCGTCGCTGGCGCCGAGTTCGGTCAGGAAACGACCGTCGCGCGCCTGCCAGACCAGCACGGTGCCGTCGAAGGTGCCGGCCACGATGTGCTGCCCGTCGGGCGACCAGTTGAAGGAGCGTTCCCACTGCCGCGCGCGCGCTTCCAGACTCAGCCGATGGCTGAAATCGTTGCCGTCCCAGATGTGGATCGCCTGATCGTAGGCGGCGCTGAGGATCGCGCCGTCGCGCGGCGAACACGCCACTTTCTTGATCCCGGAGCGATGCGCGGGAATGGTCGCGAGGATGTCGCCGCCGAGGATCGAAAACACGCGGATGCAGCCGTCGTCGCAGCCCAGCACCACGCGGCCGTGGTGCGTGTCGATCGCGCAGGTGTCGGTCTCGGTCTCGAACGGGCCCCACATCCGCAGCGGCGCGCCGCTGTGTATGTCCCAGACGCGCAGGGTCTTGTCGTCGCCCGAGGTGTACAGATGCCGGTCGTCGGCGCAGATGCTCAGCACGTCGCGCTCATGGCCTTCGATGCAGCGGGTGATGGCGCCGGTGTCGAGATCCCACAGCAGGATGCGCCGGTCGCGCGATACAGACGCGCCGCGGCGTTCGCCGATGAAGCAGAAATCCTCGACGTCGTCGCTGTGCCCGAGCAGCCGCTGCAGGCGCGTGCCGCTGCGCAGATCCCAGAGGACGATGCTGTAGTCGGACGACACCGACGCGGCGCGCAATCCGTCCGCGGAAACCACGATCCGGTTGACCAGGTGATCGTGATGGCCGAGCAGGGTCACCGCGCCGCTGTCCAGATCGAAACGCGCCACCGCGCCGTCGTAAGCAGAAGTGACGATCTGTCGGGTGCCCGGCACCCACGCGGCGGTGGTGACAGGTCCGCGATGACGGCGGAAATCGAATGCCGGCGCGGCGGCTTGCGCAGCGCCCGTGTGTGCCGCCGACATCGCCGACGCATCGGCGGATGTGGGCGAAGCTGCGAGAGTTTCGATGGTCGCCATGCGTCACCTGTGCTGTGGAGTCGGAAGCCGGCGCTTTAAAAACGGATCGTCGCCGTGGCGCTGCCGGGCAGGGGTTCGTGCATCCCGCCCTCCCACGCCGACAGCAGGCCGGCATAGGCGGCCGCCTGGATGCCGCCGACCGGGCAGTTGTTCGCGTCGGCGCCGAGCAGCCAGGCCTGCGGACAGCGTTCGGCGATGACGTCGATCCAGCGCGAGAACGCGTGCAGGCGTTCGGCATGGCGCAGATGCCACAGCGCATGCACCGACGAGAACGCGTTGCTCCACCACACCAGCGCCGGGCCGTCCGGCGGCGAGCCCAGCGCGGTTTCCGGCGCCTGCAGCAGATCGACCTCCACGAAACGGTGGCTCAATCGCCGCGTGGCGTTCCACTGTTCGGCGAAGGCATCGGCGCCGCCCCAGTCCTGCAATTCGCGCGCCCACAACTGCTCCAGTTCATCGCGTTCCGGCATCTGTCCGCGCGCGGTCGAACGCAGCCAGTAGTGGGTTTCGGCGGGATTCAAGCGCGGCAGCAGGAACGACGGCAGGTCGTACCCATCCCAGTGTTCGATCAACAGCCGACGGAACGTCAGCGCTTCTCCGCTGTAATCGAAGAACACGACCTCGGTGTCGGGCGTGTAGCCGTGGCTGCGCAGGATGGCGTTGGGCTTGAAGCCGGCGGCGACGCAGTAGAGCGAACGCAACGGCTGCGCGTTCTCCGCGTGAATGTCGTCGTAGGGTTCGAGATTCCAGATGAAGACGCCGCGCTGGCATTGATCGAGCGTGCGCGCCAGTGATGCCAGGAATTCGCCCAGCGGGGGCTGCAGTTGCGTGGTGTCGACCTGCGCGGGCGACTGCGACAGCGCCTGCGCGTGCGCTTCGCGCTGCGGCTCCAGGTCGCGTCCGCGCAGCAGCGCCTGCGGCGGGCTGTCGGCGATGCCGTCGTCCGTCGCCAGCGACAGCCACGGCTGCTGCGCGTCGCGTTGCAGATGCGGGCGACCGCGCACCTGCCAACGTTGCAGATCGACCAGCCAGCACGCGTCGTGGATGGTATTCGCAGACACCTTTCGACCGACCAGCCAGCTGTCGTCGCCCAGCGCTGCGATCAGCAGTTCGACCAGTTCGGGCGCTGCGGCGGCTTTCGGCCGCAGAGTTTCGATCACCAGATGGCCGCAGGCCTGCACCAGGCAATAGCGCACGCCGCGCTCCGCGGCGAGTGCGAGCAGTTGGTCAGGGTCGCTGTGTTCGACCATCGATCCGGCGTACGACCAGCGCGACCATGCGAACGTCAGCTCGCGGCAACGTTCGCCCAGCGTTGCGTCGCGCAGGCGGTCGCGCACGTCCAGCACGCCGTACACGAAAGTGGGCGATGCGGTCATGGGGCTGCTCCCGCGCCGCTGTCCGTGCGTTGCGGCCGTCCCCACACGACAAGATCCTCGCCGACCGGCAGGTACTGCGGCTGGGCGATGCGCGTGTGCTGGTGGCGCAGCAGACCCTGGCGCGGCGCGAACGCGGGTACGCCGCCCACCATCAGCGGCGCCACCGTCAGCACAAGCAGGTCGAACAATTGCCGATTGACGATCTGGGTGAGGATGCGTCCGCCGCCTTCGATCATCAGATTGCGCACGCCGCGTTGGCGCAGTTGCGCCATCAACGCGGCAAGATCCACGCGATCGGCGGCATCGGCGGGCACGATCAGCACTTCGGCGCCCAGCGCTTCCAGTCGCTGCACGCGTTGCGGATCGGCGCGATGGGTCGTGGCGATCCACACTTTGCGGTCCGGATGCGACAACAGCTTGGCATCGATGGGAAAACGCAGGCGGCTGTCGACGACGATCGGCTGCGGATGATGGCCTTCGGCCTCGCGGACGGTGAGGCTGGGATCGTCCGACAGCACGGTGCCGATGCCCACCAGGATGCCGTCGTGCGCCGCCCGCAGCCGATGAGTGAAACATCGCGCCGCACCGCCACTGATCGCCAGCGGTCGATCCTCGACGCCGGCCGCGCAGCCGTCCAGGCTTTGCGCGTAGCTCAGGGTCACGAACGGGCGCGCGGTCATCGGCTGCGTGCGGGTGTGATCCAGCAGATCGAACAGCGCCTTCATCGCCGGCAGCGGCGCGGCGATGTCATGGCTTGCCGGCGCGTCCAGCAGATGCCCCATGCGCTCGGCCTTGGTGTGCAGATAATCGCGGTTCTGCGGACGCGGCGGAATCACCAGCGGCACGCGCGCGGCCACCTTGATGCCGTAGCCGCTGAGGCCGGCGACCTTGGTCGGATTGTTGGTGAGCAGTTGCACCGTGTCGACGCCCAGCGCGCGGAGAATCTGCGCGGCGACGCCGTAATCGCGGGCGTCGGGCAGATGGCCGAGGCGGATGTTGGCGTCGACGGTGTCCAGCCCCTGATCCTGCAGGTTGTAGGCGCGCAGTTTCTCCGCAAGACCAATGCCGCGGCCTTCCTGGCGCAGATACAGGATCACGCCGCGTCCGGCGGAGGCGACGCGGCGCATCGATTCCGCCAACTGTTCGCCGCAATCGCAGCGACGCGAGCCCAGCACATCGCCGGTGAAGCACTCCGAATGCAGGCGGACCAGCAGCGGCGGGCCCTCATGCAACTCGCCCATGTACAGCGCCACGTGCTCTTTGCCGTCGAAACCGTCGAACACCGCGGTCTGGAAATCGCCGACATCGATCGGCATTCGCGCGCAGGCCACATCGAGTCGTGTGTTCGCGCTTCCGGCCGCGGCGGATTGAATCAGGCCATGCTCGGTCGTCGCCAGTGTGGTCGTCGCATGTTTGTTCACGGCGCGGACTCCAGTTCGGTGCGCGGTTGCATCACGGCCTGCATCCGCGCCGTTTCGACGGCGAGGCCGGCGGCCGCCGCGTCGCTGGACGCGGTTCGCGGCATGAGGTCTTCCAACTGCTGCCACAGCTCGTAGAACTTGGCGAGGCTGGGCGCCTGCTCGAACAGCGCCGGCGGACGCGGCTCCCAGGGTTTGTAGCGGCCGGCCATGTGCACGATGCGCGCATCGTGGAAATGCAGGCGATGCGCCCGGCGGATCTTCGCTTCCAGCACGGGCATGTAGTTGTAGCGGCCATCGAGCAACATCGCGCGCCCGGCGAAGCGCCGGTTGAGGATCAACTGATCGGTCCACCCCAGCGTTTCCACATCCGCCCATGTCGCGGGATCGATGTCCGCGACCAGACGGTCGCGCAGCGCTCTGTCCAGCATCTCCGCTCCGATCGACAGTACGCCGGTGTTGAAGCAATGGCGCAATGCGGCGCCGTAGCGGCGCTGGTTGGCGATGCGCGCCGCATCGGCATCGCCGAGCAGTTCGTCGTAGTGGCTGCCGTCGGCGCATGCGAGCAGCGGTTGATCGTTGGAGAACAACGCCGACAGATCGCCGGTGACGAACGCGTCGCTGTCGATGTAGACGACGCGTTCGAAATCGTCCAGACCGAACGCCTCCAGCGACGCGAAGCGCGGGCCGGCGGCGCGCAGTTCCGGAATGGCGGCGGCCAGCGCGGCGACGCGCTGTTCGAGATCGCGTCCGGGGCTGATGAATTCCACCGCGCCCAGCGCCGCAAGCCGCGTCCGCGACGCGTCGCTCAAGGATCGATTGCAGAGCACGAGGATGCGCCCGCCGAACCACGGATTGTTGCGCAGGAAACTGAAGATCAGCATTTCCGTGCCCGCGACGAAGCCATCGTCGGAGATCGTCAGCAGACAGTGCGGGGTCGATGTCATGGCGTAGTCACTGCGTCGTGCCGCTGACCGGAATCCGGTCGAACAGGAAACTCATGTCGCCCATGCCGAACGGCCAGCCGGGTTCGTTGGTCGCGGGCGCATGGCAGGCGAAACAGTCGCGGCCCATCAGCGGCGTCGCGCCGGGCGTGGCGACCATGCATGTGCCGTCCTGCATCCAGGTTTCCATCGAGGTATTGGCCAGGCGCAGATCGCCGGCGCGTGCGCGCTGCGGTGCGGTGGTGGAGCCGGCGCAGGTGCTGGGGAAGCGCGAACGCGGCGGTTGCGTCGTCAGCATCGGACCATCGTCGTAGCGGAAACAGCCCACGCCGGGCGCGTGGCCCGCCATGTACACGGAACCGATCAACGCGTAATACCGCCATTTATCGGCAAGCGCTGCGGGGAAATCGTCCGCCAAAGCCTGATTGAGGCACGCGACCTGTTCGCCTTCCGCGCCTGAACCGCTGCAGCGCGGCTGCGCCACCGTTCGGCATACGTTGATGCGATGGAATCGAGTGTTCGCGTCGCTGTCGACCTGCACGCCGTTGACCGATGCCAGGCGTGGATCGATGTTGCACAACGGTGTCGCCGATGGCGTGCCGCAGGTCTGGTTCTGCAGCGTCTGCCCATCGGCGGCGACGGTGTACTGGTACGCACCATCCGGCACCGCGCAGCGCGCGCCGTCACCGCCCTGCGCGCGATAACTCGTCCAGTCGAACAGATGCCATTCCGGCAGTGTTTTCCCGGGATGCAGCGGATCGGCAGGCGCCGGTGCGATCGGCGCGCTGCCGCCGGGTGAGCAGTCGGGCGCATTCGCGACATGCTCGAACGTCGCCCACGTCATCTCGCCCAGCGTCGGCGTCTTCTGCACCAGATGCAGACCGATCAATCCCCACCAGTGGCCGTGCGCGTCGCGCTCGCAGTGCATCTTCGCGGCGGGGCAGGATTTGCCCGCGGGGTACGAACGCCAGGACGTTTTGATGCTGATCACGCCGGGCATTTTTTCCGAACCCGACGGCAGCCACACACCGCCGCTGGACGGGTCGCGCTGGAATGCCGCTTCCGCCGCGGACAACACGTCGGCGCGATAGGTGCGCGATCTCGTGAGGTAATCGACGAACACCTCATTGACGCGGACGTCGTAACCGACGCGACGATGCGCGCTGTCGATCAATTCGAAGCTGTCGCCGGGCTGGCCTTCGCGCGAGGTCTTGCGCAATGCGCGCGTCGACAGCGGCTTGAAGCCGTCGCGCCAGCGCGGCGCCGAACCGTCCTGTGGGATCGCGTCGTACCACGGCGCCATCGACATGAAACGCGGGTTTCCGTCGCTGTCGTCGTGCGCAAGGTAAAGGAAATTATTGAGGACGAAGCGCTGCATCTCACAGTTGTCCGCCTGCGCGGGCACATCGGTCCACAGGCGTTTCCCGTCCACGCCGGCGATGCTGCATCGTGGGCTTGCATCGCGGGCGCCAGGCATGGGCTGCCGATCGGGCGCAGTGTCGTGACGGGTGCAGGCCGAGGTCAGTGCAAGCAGCGCGGCGATCGCCGGAAAGGCTGTTTTCATAGGTTCCCTCCCCGAAGACTATGGCAGCGATGCATCCTGTCGTGGCGGCACTGTACGGGAAAAAGGGCAGCGATGGAATCTGTTGCGGACGATGTCGCGCGGATGCGCTTCGCTTACGAAAAACAACCCGCATGCGACCCGAAGGCGACCCGAAGGCGACCCGTTCGCCAGCTACGCTTCAGGACGCATTTGCGGACATATCCGTTCGCTGTACGAAGGTCGTTTTCATCACGTAGGATGCCGTGCGGCGGTTCCGCATCGTCGCATTCAAGGGGCGCGATAAGGGGGCACGATTCCTGCGCACAGCCTGCATGCCCGATGCCGGGTGGATGCGCGCTTTCGCGGATATTGGATCCATCCGCGTTCCATCCATCGACCCTGGTTATCGACCAGTGCGTTATCGACCAGTCCGTCATCCACTGGAATATCGTCCATCATGAAAGGAGTTCACTCGATGTCCACAAGCACCACCCTCCTCGCGACCGCGCCGCGAGCGGCGAACAATGCCAAGATCGCCCTCGCGGCTGCGCAGGCGCATGCGCAGGTTGCCGTCGCCGTCGAGCTCTACACCATCCCGTTTTATCTCAGCGCGCTGGCTTCGATCGTTCCGCCCGGCGCGCCCAGCGCGACCGACAAGTCAAAGGCCGCCTATGCGTCCGTACTGAGCGTCTGCACCGAAGAGATGTTGCACCTGCAGCTCGCGGCCAACATGTGCATCGCACTGGGCACCACGCCCGATTACACCGCGCCGATCTACGGCAGCGTACCGACGTTCCCGGACGGCACGCCGATCCTCGATCCCACCGATCCGGCGACCGGCGACAGCGGTATCCTCAACGCGACCATCGGCAATATCCTGCAGGCATTGCCGACGATGCTGGATATCGAGGTTCCGACCGAATTCGAAGCCGCGCGCCTGACGCCGCCCTATCGATCCATCGGCCAGATGTATGCGGCGCTGCGCGCGTTGACGCGTCTTGCGGGCACGGAAGTGCCGTGGACGATGACCAACCAGCAGAGCGTCTTCGCATCGGGTCAATCGTTCACGCAGACGATCGGAAGTTTCGCCGATCTTTCCGCGGCGATCGACGTCATCTGCGAACAGGGCGAAGGCCAGGCGCAGTCGCCGCCGCCAACGGCGCCATTCACCGCAAGCGAATTCACGGTCGCGTCCGCCGATCAGCTCACTGGCACGGGCTCCGATCCGGCCACGCAGGCGCAGTTCAGTCATTTCGGCCGCTTCCTGAATGTGCAGGCATTGGCCCTCACCAGCGCCGATCTGGTCTACGCCGGCACCGCCAGCTTCGCGCCGGGCAGCACGGAAAACCTGAAACTGCAGGCGGATTTCGCGGCGCTGATCACGACGCTCAACGGCATCTGGGCAGGCACCACCAGCGTCAACGGCATCTGGAGCATGACCAGCCTGCTGACCGACGCCGCCAATGTCTGGACCGCCGGGAATATCCCGCAATGGACGCCTGCCGAGATCGCCTGAGTCAGCGACCAAGGGGCAGGTATCGGCGTCGCGCTTCGGGACGATCCGCTGCTCGATAGATGACCGGGCTGAAGGCTTGACGATGAGCCGCGTGGCGCAAGCTGCGCGGTTTTTTCGTGGTCGGCGCGTGGCCTGCGACTTCAGAACCCGACCTGCTCGAGTTTCGAAAAAAACGTGATCACTATCAAGAAATTAGATCGCGGCAAGTTATGATCCGCCCAAAGAAAGGACAGGGGTTCCATATGCAGGGTCGGCAGGGGGGCGCCGCACAGCGCAGTGATTCGATGGCGGCGGTGGGCGATGGCTTCGGTGCGCGGATGCGGGTCGGGTTCGCGATGCTGCTGCTCACCTTCGTGGTGGGTTTGGGCCATCCGGGCGCGATCCCCAGCAGTTACGCGCAATCGTCGCCGCTTCCCTTCGATCTGATCGGCGATCAGGCCGTGGTGAGTCTGGCCGGCGAGTTGCCGGCCCACGATCCCACAGTTGGCCGGCTCGCGGGTTCGGCCGGGGTCTCCGGCGGTTCTGCGAGCTACGAGATTTCCATCGCCGTGCCGCCCGGCCGTCGCGGCATGCAGCCGTCGATATCGCTGAATTACAGCAGCCGCGCCGGCAACGGCATCGCCGGCATGGGCTGGTCGCTGTCGGGTCTGTCGTCGCTGCACCGCTGCCCGCAGACGCTGGAGCAGGACGGTCAGATCCGTGCGGTGCAACTCGACGCCAACGACCGTCTTTGCCTCGACGGCCAGCGTCTGGTCGCCGCCAGCGGCGGTTATGGTGCATCGGGCACGACCTACGGGACCGAGATGGAATCGTTCGCGCGCGTCACCCAGCTCGGCGGCGACCTGACATCGGTCGCCACCTACTTCAAGGTCGAGCGCAAATCGGGCGAGATCGCGTACTACGGCAATACCGGCACCGGCGCATCGACCGCACGGGTGGTGCCCGGCGGCGTGAGCGCGCCGCTCACCTGGATGGTGGCGCGCACGGAAGACCGCGTGGGCAATGCCATGCATTACGCCTACACCAGCTATGGCGACGGCGAGACGCTGGTGAACGCGATCCGATACACCGGCACGTTGAACACAGTCGGCAATCGCCTCGTCTCGTTCAACTACGAAGACCGGCCGGTGGGCGCCGGTACCAACGATCGGTCGTCATCCTATCTCGCCGGTGGCCTGACCCGGCAGACCAAACGTCTCACCTCGATCGTCACCTTCGTCGACAGCACGCCGGTGCGCAGCTACGTGTTGAGCTACGGCAGCGGCGTGAGCGCCACCACCGGCCGCAGCCTGCTGCAGTCCGTCGCCGATTGCGCCTACGACGGCGCCAACTGGGTCTGCAAACCGCCGACCGCGTTCGCTTGGCAGCAGGGGCCCATCCAGCACGCGCTGAAGGCGCCCGGCCTTTCCCTCGGAGTCGGCGCGGATGTCACCGGGCTGCAGATGATCGGGGATATGGACGGCGACGGCGCGACCGAGGTCCTGACCCGCAGCACAACCGGTAGCACGTCGACAAGCCATCTCGTCTCGCTCACGCCCGAGCGCACCGTGCGCTGGGCAATGGCGATTCCGACGAATTACGCGATGATCGATCTGCGCAACGGTTCGGCGGACTTCAATCAGGACGGGCGCGTGGACTTCGTGGCCCGCGACGCCGGCAGCGGCACCATCGTGATCCGCACCTGGAGCGGCTCGCCGACCGACACCGACTTCACGACCGCGTTCGGCACGATTCTCAACACAAGTATCGCGGTGTCAGGTAGCGGCAGCGTTGCCGAAGGCGTCAAGCACGTCGGCGACATGGACGGCGACGGGCGTGCCGACATCGTGGTCGTGCGCTCGATGAGCAGCGGCGCGGGCAGTTGTTCGGTCAAGATCTTCATCTATCGCAACACCCCCAACGGCAGTGCTCCGCCGACCTTCCCGGAAATGGCGACGCATTGCCTGAACGTTCCGCATGTCGGCGACGTGATGTACGAGGGCGAGCAACTTCAGGGCGTGAGCGATTTCGACGGCGACGGTCTGCCGGACTTGATGATCGAGTCGAATCTCGCCTTCTGGCCCACGCCGATCGGCACCGAGAAAGGCCGTCGCCTGGAGCGCATCGTGTTCGGCACGCGGACAGGCAGCGGCTACTCGCTGACTGCCAAGGCATTCTCGACCCTGTTCCAGAGCGGTCATGCGCGCACCTCGCAGGAAGGCGAAACCGGCCTGTTCACGATGTGGAGCGACGTCAATGGCGACGGTCTGAGCGATTGGCTGTATGCCCGTTACGACAGCGGCGCGGGCGTGCCGCGCTGGTTCCTGCGTTACAACCGGGGCGGTGTGCTCGGCCAGCTCTACCCATTGAATACCTCGGTTGGACTCAAGGGTTGCGGAGAAGGTCCAGGCGGCGATGATCATTGCGCCGTGGTCTGGCAGCCGTGGCAGGCGCAGCACATCGGCACCCACGATGTCGACGGCGACGGCCGCAGCGAGCTGACCTTCCCGGTCGCGTTCGCCGCGAATGTGTGCGCGTACAAGGAAGTCGACAACGGCGCCTGCCCCGGCGGCGACGGCACAGGCTTCGCCTGTTGGGAGCGCTGGGTCTGCCCGGAAGATCCGCTGACCGCCGAGCCCATTCCCGGCGGCGCGGGCACCGGCGTGTCCGTCGATTACGACAACAATGGCTTCCCCGATACCGAAATTTCCCAGATCAGCGTCGGCAGCCACCAATACGGCTGGCCCGACCACAGCAGTTACAAGCTCAATGCGCTGCAGATCACCGAAGCCGCGAACGGAGCGCCGATCGTGACCGAAGTTGCGACCGGCCTGATATCGGGCGCCCAGAACAGCATCGCGGGCGACCTGTACGGCGATGGCCATGACGATGGCGGCTTTTATTCTTCGCCCGAGTTCGGGCTGCGCGAGTCGTTCGGCCTGTTGACCTCGCGTGGCGGCACGCCCGTGTCTTCTGCGGTCTCGCCGCAGACCTTCCCCGGCGGCCTGCCCATCCTCACCGGCAAGATGCTGATCAACGAGAACGAAGGCCCTGGCGCAGCCAAGAACCCGGACGGCATCACCCCGCAGACGCAGGACATGCTGAAGATGGTCACCGACGGCTTCGGCCAGCAGGTGGTCTGGAACTATTCGCCGCTGGCGGGCGAGGCCGGTCGTACGGCGGGGATGACGCCGCTGTACACGGTGCCGATGGTGGCGTCGCAGCGTTACATCGACGAGCGCCACATCTATTTCACCTCCTCGATGCAGGTGGTGGATTCGATGATCCAGAGCGACGGCATCGGCGGGTTCCGCAGCTGGCGCTACGGCTACGGCGAGGCGATGTACAACACCCAGGGGCGCGGGTTCCAGGGCTTCCGCACGATCATCGAAGAGGACTTGCTTGCGGGCCTGCGCACAACGACGACCTTCCACCAGAAATTCCCGCTCACCAGTCAGCCGGAGCGGGTGGTGACCAATCCGATCTCGCGCACCGGCGAGAACGGCCCGATCAGCAAGCAGCTCTACGCTTGGCGCTGCGACCGCAGCAACCGCGCGAACGCGGCCGCCTGCGTGCCGGCGCTGGGTACGCCGACGCGCTACTTCCCGTTCCTCGACGTGAAGGAGAGCTGGAGCTACGACGCCACCACGGCCGCGGCCGGCGGCACCCCGGCGACGCTGGGCTATACGCAGGAATCGGCGGCGAGCAGCGCGGGCTGCACCGCGGCGCTGGCTTCGACCTCGGGCTACGACGCCCACGGCAACCTGACTGCGCGCACCGTCTACAGCAGCGACCTGGGCAGCGGCACGGCCAGCGGCACCCGCGCGCGGCTGGACTGGCAGTGCGTGAGCGAGAGCAACACCTACACCGTGGACACCGCGAACTGGTGGCTGGACAAACTCACGGCCAAGTCCGCGACCACCTCGGTGAGCTGGGATGCCGCTCAGCACGCGCTGCCGTCCGGCACTGCCAACCCGATGCGCGCCGTGAGCAGCAGCTACACCTGGAACGCCGACCGCACGCTGTCGACCGAGACGGTGCAGGCGGGCGTGGCCCTGCAGCAGCGGGTGACGGCGTACACGTATCCGTCATCGAACAACTACGGCTTGCCCACGGGCGTGGCGGTGAGCGCGGACGGCGACGCCAACGGCACGCGCAGCACCGGCACCAGCTACACGGCCGACGGCTACTTCCCGCTGGCGGTCGTCAACGCGCTGAGCCACAGCGCCACCACGACGGTGCGTGCCAGCGATGGCCAGCCCAGCAGCGTGACCGACGCCAACGGCCTGCGCACGCTGATCGAATACGACGCGTTCGGGTTCGCGACGCGGAAGAAGTTCCGCGGCGCGACCGATGCGGTGTACGTGGCGCCGGACCAGTTGAGCTCGCTGCAGCGCTGCACGGCGAGCTTCTGCTGGCGCCCGATCGAGCAGTACCAGCTGACGACCGTGCAGGACGGCAGCCCGAGCCGGGTACAGCGCTTCGACGCGCAGGGCCGGGTGTGGATGCAGGCGCAGCGCCAGCAGGATGCGGTGTGGACCCACGTGATGATGGAGTACACGGCGCGCGGCACGCTGAACTGGCAGACAGAACCGTTCCGCGGCGGCGACGCGATCATGAGCACGTCTTTCTGGTACGACGACATTCTGGGCCGGATGACGAAGAAGATCGTGCCCAAGCAGGGCGAGGACGGTCGCGGCGACATGGTGACCACATACGCCTACGCCGGGCGCACCACCAATATCCAGGTCTGCGGCAGCGCGGACAGCGGCACCGGCAATTGCTTGAACCTCAGCCGCACCACCGACAGCCTGGGCCGCTACGTCGAGACGCGAGACGCGCTCAACGGGCGCACCCGGTTCTGGTACGAAGCCAACGGGAATGTCGCTGCGATCGAGGACGCGAACAACGTCGTGACGAAGGCGGGCTACAACAGCATCGGCCAGCGCACCAGCGTGTCGGACCCGAATCAGGGCGGCTGGGGCTTCGCGTACAACGGTCTGGGTGAAGTGCTGGCGCAGACCGATGCGCGCGGCATCACTACGCAGCTGACGTACGACCTGCTGGGTCGGCCGAAGACCCGCACGGCAACGGTGGATGTCACCGGCGACGGCGTCGCGGACACGGTGAACGACAGCTGGAACTACGACCCCGCGAACGCCAAGGGCGCACCGGCGAGCGATGCGCGCACCATCAACGGCGCGCTGGAGCGCAGCACGGCGCAGACCTACGACGCGCTGGCGCGGCCGATACAGGGCGCCATCGTGCAGGCCTTGGCCAGCGGCACGCAGAGCTACGGCACGCGGATCCGCTACGACACGTACTACGGCCGGCCGGTGGGCCAGGAGTACCCCAACGGCGAATCGGTGCAGGTGCTGTACTCCAGCTACGGCGATGCCGTCGCCGAGAAGGAGCCTGTGAGTGGCGTCGAATATCGGCGCACGAACGGCGTGAACTCGCGTGGCCAGGCCACGCAGGAGACCTTCGGCAACGGGGTGACACTCACGCCGACGTACCAGGTGCAGACCGGCCAGCTGACCGGGCTGACCTACAGCAACAGCGGCGGCACCCTGCGGCAGTTGGGCTATGGCTACGACGTGTTCGGCAACCTCAAGCGACAGAGTCTGGGCGGCGGCGCCAGCCGCGAGGACTACAGCTACGACCAGTTGCACAGATTGGTGCAGTCGATCCGCAGCGGCGCGGCCAGCGGCACGGTGAACTACGGCTTCGACGCGGTGGGCAACCTGACCAAGAAGAGCGATTTCAGCGCCAACACCGCGAATGCGTATAGCTACACCGGCGCGACCTGCGGCGGCGGCGCCAACGCGGTCAAATCCATCGCACTCGCGACGGGCGGCACAAGAACCTATTGCTACGACGCCAACGGCAACCTGGCCGGCGACAACGCGGGCTTGAGCCTGAAGTACGACCACCAGAATCTGCCGGTGGTGGCGCAGCGCGGCGCATTGCGGGACGACTTCCGCTATGGCACGGACGGCATGCGCACGCGCAGCTGGGGCAGTGACGGCGCACGGGTGTATCTGCCGGGCTACGAACACCGCACCGATACCGGCGAGACGAAGGTCTACATCGGTGATTATGCGGTGATCAGCCGGACGGGCAGCACGCGCAAGGTCGAGTATCTGCTCAAGGATCGGCTGGGCAGCGTGGATGCGGTGGCGAACAGCAGCGGGGCTGTGACCGAGACGCGTGGGTACGATGCGTTCGGCAAGCCGAGGTCGGGGACGTGGAACGACCTGAGCCCGGCGAAGATTGCGAGTACGGCGGTTACGCCGAAGGGCTTCACCCAGCACGAGCATTTGAACGAGCTGGAACTGATTCACATGAATGGGCGGATGTACGACTACAATGTCGGCCGATTCATGGGCGTGGATCCGTTCATCCAGTTTCCGTTGAATTCGCAGTCGTTGAATCCGTATAGTTACATCCTCAATAATCCGCTGTCGGGGACGGATCCGACGGGGTATCGCAGCATCTGCCCGAACGGCAATTGCGATAGCGTTACTCAGGTGTCGTCCCCTACAGGGGATGAGAAATTTCAGCCGGCACAGACGGAGGCAAAGAGAAGCGTCACTGTTCGGGACGGCGATGGCGGTAGAAAGACTACCAATATGACGGTGACGACAGCGCCGGATGGGACGAACAGTTACACACAGGTCGGCGCAACAAGTACGAGGTATGCGGATAACGGTTCTTCTGATGGCAATGGATCAAAGCCAGAGCAGGGCACGGACAACACAGGTGATATCGAAAACGAATACAACCGCGATTTTAGAGATCCGGTAAGGAATGCGCTCGGGGCTGCTGCAGCTGCTGCGCAGGCTGCCCATGATTTTGCTGATCCTTGCATGGGGGCGAAATCATCTGCTGGATGTGCTGGGGCGATTGCATTGCAGGCGGTGATGGGGCCTGTCTTAACCCGTGAGCTCAAGGGTACAAAGGTCTATACAGACAAAGCCGGTGCCGAGATTATTGACAATGGTGGCGATTTCTATCGCGGTGCGCGGGCCGGCGATAGCCCGAGTTTCACTCCAAGATCTAACGAATTTAAGGTCGATCCTGATACCGGATTCGTGAAACCTACTCATGGTGTATCTATATTTGACAACCCCGAAAGCGTCTCTCGAAATGGCTTTGTTCCGCACCGAGTGAATTTAGATAGTGTCCCAGACTCTCTTCAAATAATCCAAAGAGGTAGTGATAAGCGGCATTTTGAAATCGCTCCGAGGCCAGGCGCTGATTTGACGCCGCAGCAGTTTATTGATGCGTGCAGCGGCATTACATGCTGGACTGATTAGAGGTGATAACGTGGGTAATTATGAGTTGAAGTTCCCTGATGAGTACGACGATTTTGCGTGGGAATATAAGGCGAAAGGCTGGATATCTGGCGTGGTTCTTTTTTTTGAAGGAGCAGAATACAGCCTAAATATCTATACGCCCGAAAGACTATTGCAAGATGTAGAAGATGAATTGCCAAGCTCGCTTGTTTTTTTCGAGTCAAATTTAATGATTGTCCCAGTCGTCGATAAGTCGGGTATTGAAGCTGCGGTTAAGCGTTTAGTTGGTAGAGGCGATGTAGCTGCCAGTATGTGCGCTTCAACCTGTCGAAAACAGGTGTCAGATTGAACTTTCTCTGATGCTTGCTTGTTGATCGAACGCACAAGCCCCACCGCGCGCGGGGCTTGTGCGTTGTGGGGGTGAAGACCGGGACACCCACTATTTCCAAAGCCCGTGACATCCCAAGTTAACGGAAGACCAGGACACACACTATTCGGGGCATAAAGACCGGGACACCCACTATTCGCCGTCAATCCATGCGGGGCTTGCGCAAAGACCGGGAAAGCTAGAAGTCCAAAGACCGGGACACCCACTACAAGAAACCAGGGTCAGAGTGAACTTTCCCTGATGCTTGCTCGATGATCGACCGCCAAGCCCCGCAGATGCGGGGCTTGTGCGTGATGGGCGTTTGAATCGCCTTCTACTTGCTGTTGGCGGCGATGAAGGTATCGATCAAGCCGAGCAGTTGCTGCTTGGGCTTGGCCGGCATGCGCTCGATGAGTCTGAGGCGACGTTCGAGCCGCGTGCTGATGGCGGGCGTGGAGGCCTTGCGTTTGGCGCCGATGCCGAGCAGTTCGTCGGTGGTGACGTTCAGCGCCTGGGCGAGTGCGATCAACAGAAGATCGGGACACCCACTATTATTCGCCGCCAAGCCCCGCCGATGCGGGGCTTGTGCGTTGTGGCCGCTGCGTTGTCTCAGTTGCCGTGCTGCTGCAACATCGCATCGAGCGAGGGAAGACCGGGACACCCACTATTTGCCAAGGAAAAACTAGGACACCCACAAAATCTAAAGTCGGAAATTTTTGCGACAAGAGAATGTCGCGATTGGTTGAGATTGCTAGAATGGCAATGCCGATGTTTCCGGCTCTGGGCTGTCGCCCACGCGCCAACCTCCCTTGCGGGTGCGATGGGGGTCATGCCATGTCAGGTCAGGTCAAGAAAAACTAGGACACCCACAAAATCTAAAATCCGAAATCTATGCGAAAAGAGAATGTCGCGATTGGTTGAGATTGCTAGAATGGCAGTGCCGATGTGTCCCAAGAAAAACTAGGACACCCACAAAATCTAAAATCCGAAATCTATGCGAAAAGAGAACGTCGCGATTGGTTGAGATTGCTAGAATGGCAGTGCCGATGTGTCCGGCTCTGCGCTGTCGCCCACGCGCCAACCTCCCTTGCGGGTGCGATGGGGTTCATGCCATGTCAGGTCAAGCTTGCCGCTAGCTTGATGCCTTTCAACCAGTGTCGGCCTAATCGCTCCGCAATCGACACCATGTCTTGAAATTCGCCGATCACGCGCCAATAACCGTTGCCTACGGATTTCACGCGAATCGCCCAGCGATGTGGGTGATATTCGATGGCGTGCAGACACGATGGTGCGTCTTTTGGAATGCTGCCGCGTTTACTCGGGCGAAGTTCGCGCCCCGTCCATTCCACAAGCGCGAGATAGTCCGCTGTATTGATCGGTAGATGTGTCGCGATACGACCGGCTAGCGGTGTCAGCGCTGTGTGCAGAGTTTCCGGATTTCGCCGTGTGGACGCGATCCGCTTTCGGATGCTTGTGTGCGGCGAGTAGTCGAGCCGGCGGGCGATGCCGGCCCGAATCGGGTTGAGATCGACATAGACCATCGCTGCGAGTATCGCGCGGTCATCGCACAACAACTGGGATTTGAAGCGGCCTTCCCAGAATCTGCCGGTGCAGCCGTCTTCCCGATTCGCGCGGCGAGCGATGGGCTCCGCGAGGCAGCGCATCAGCCAGGACAGGCTGCCCAGACGTGAGCGGATCAAGATCAGACGATCCTTATCCGCAAGCAGCCGCTCGCATTTGATGGTTCGGGCGAGATCTGAATCTTCCCGAGGAGGAAACAATCGAATCCAGCGCTCGGCGACTTCCACGTCGCTCCAGGCGGCGATATGGGCTGGATCCATCTGCAGTACCAGATGCAGATGATTGCTCATGACGGCATAGGCCTGGATGGCCACCGCGAAACATTCCGCGACAAGATGGATACGGTCCTCGACCCAAATCTTGCGGTGCTCGAACGAACGGCCGGTGTATTGATCGATGCCGCAGAGGAATGCGCGTCGAACACAGCGCTGGACGCAGTGCAAACTGCCGGGGCTTCCGGGCGGTACGAGCTGGGAGCGGGGTTGTGTCATGACATCGATCATGAGCGGTGTGCGCAAACCCCGATGTAGGGCAATGACTCGATGCGTTGTCGGTGCTCTCTGAATCGATGGGTGTCCCATTCCGCCTCGGAGCTCTGGAATCGATGGGTGTCCCATTCTGCCTCGCTCTCTGAATCGATGGGTGTCCCATTCCGCCTTAGACTTGAGCTCGTCCTTATAGCGTTTGCCGCTCATATCCACCTCCGTCGTTGCCGTAATGTACGGCTCGAGGGAGCCTACTGAATGGGGACGTTTCAGAGGGCTGCCCTCACTGAGTTAGTTGTTTTGCTCTTATTTCATATTTCAGTATCTCGCTCACATGAAGGAGTGCGTTGTATGCGACCGGCCGCAACGAAATCGGCCGAGATTGAGCGCCCGTACCGTCGCAGAACAACCATTGGACCGGCTACAGCACTCGACGACAAACGCCGTAGCCCATAACTCAAGGATACAAGGATGAATCTGTACTTCCGGCTGTTGATCGCCCTGCTGCGCGGCTTTTTCAAGCCGAAAATGGCCGTCACCAGCACGCTGATCAGAGAGATGCGCGTCTGGCCAAACGACATCGACATCAATATGCACATGAACAACGGTCGCTACATGACCATCACCGATCTGTTCATGATCGAACTCTGTCTGCGTGCCGGCATCCTCGTTCCCGCAATGAAAATGGGTTGGAAGCCCATGCTCGGCGGCAGTCTTGTCGTGTACAAGAAACAGCTCGCGGCGTTCGATAGATACACTGCAGAATTCCGTATCTGCTGCTGGGAAGAAAACTGGACTTACTTCCAGTTTACCTTCCTCAATTCCGCAGGCGAGATCGTCGTTACCGGCTACTCAAAGGGCGCATGGGTAGGACGGCGGGGCTTGGTTCCTAATACGGTGGTCGAGGAAAAGCTGGGTATTGCGCCCAACACTACGGCGATACCGGATGCAATCATGAGATGGAGGGAAGCGGAAGCTCAGATGCTCCAGAAAGCATGATGGCTGTGGACTGACGACGTCGCGCCGTCGCGTGGCATGCGCTGCTCGTCGCAGTTTGCGCTTGATCCATCAAAACGACTTCCGTTTCCGATATGCAAGGATGCGTATATGACAACCAACTTTCCACTGCTGTTGGCTTTTTTCGTCGCCTTCGTATTGGTGGCAGACCTCTTCAGACGATACCGCGCGATCGCGCTGGCATTCTTCACGCTTTCGCTGCCTTCGCTTCTAGCGCCGAACTCGGACTTGTTCATGCGCATAAAGACGGCCAGCGTGCTGTTGCCGACCTGCTTCCTGGTCTACGCGAGATTCAAGCCGAGGATCGAGCGCTTCATCCACAGACTGATTTATGCGGTGATCGTACTCAACATCGTCGAGGCGTCGGTCATCGATGTCAAGACGGGGAACTATCTCAATCTGATCGCGGCGATCGCGCTGATGCTCGCGCTTCCTTTCTCGCAGAAGCACTGGGAGATTTCTGGACGATACAACGATTACGTGGTGCATCTTCCAGGCTTCTGGCCCTTGCTTTACACCAGCTGGAATCTTTGCTTTCTGTACTCGGCGCGCATCTCCACCTTCGGTTATGCGTTGCCGCTGCTGCTTGCGCCGCTGGCCTATGCGCTCGTCCTGCGGAGGACCGATCTCTACTTCCAGGCACGCGCCTACACTTTCGGTTTCTACCTGTTCTTCAGGGCGGCGTTCGGCGATGCAGAGCTGATGAATCTGCCTGAGTTCGATCTCAGCGCCTGGTACAGCTCCGAATTCGCACTGGCTTGGAGCGCAGCCAATGCGGCGTTCGCCGGCGCATTGCTTTACATCCATTCGTCGAATCGCAAACGGATATCAACCGTCACTCAAAGGAATTGACTGATGTTGCAAATAATGCTGATAATTTTTTTCGTCTCCGTGAGCCCGCTGATTCTCCTTATGAGATTCACCAGGATCGACGCCTTGAAATATCCATATATCGGGGTGTATTACGTCAAATTCGTGCCTTTGCTGCTTTCGCTGTATGCGTTCAATCTCACTGCCAGCTTCCTGAAATGGAAGTGGACGCAGTTCCTGTGGTTCTTTCCCAGGTTCTTCGGATATAGCCACTACAACCGGGATTCGATTTCGATGGAAAGCACCCGGATTCCGGGGACCGACTATCACATGGGCTACATCCCCGTGAAACTTCCCGCGGAACTGGTCTACCGCTGGAGAAAGGACAAGGTCTACCACAACTACATCCGCTCGATCATCAAGGCCAACCGCGACTACGCGAACGTCCCTCTCGGCAATTTCACGGCCCCGACGCCTTTGGCCGACGATGAGCTCAAGCGCTTCATGATGGCGTCGCAGATCACCCATTACATCGAAAAAGCTGATGGCAGGTTGACTTTCGACATGAGCTGCTTCATCAAGGAGCTCCGCTATTCCAATTCGTCGTTCGATGTGCTGAACATCTCGATCGCCGAGAACTTGGCCTCAGACAGCATGCGCATCACGATGCGCGACGGGGCCACGGTTGCGCCGGGCGACGCAGACTGGGATCTGGCCAAGATCTATTTCATGTCGAACACGATGGTGTTCTTCATTCTGGGCGCGCACCTGCACCACCACCTTTTCTTTGCGGAGATGGGGGCGGCATTGATGTTCAATCTGGTGCCCCGCGACTCCAATTTCCACAGGTTGATGCACCCGCATACTTCCTACATCTTGATGCTCAACCACCAGTTCAAGACTTCGCCGCTGTCGCTGCAGGAAACCACCGGAATTGTCGACAAGTTCCTGTACAGCTGCATCGGCTACTACTCGTCCGACACCTTCTACAAGGTCGGCTACGAGAACGCCCTGAACATGTACAACAAGCGGCACACCGACGACCAGGCGATCACGCAGAAATTCGACATCAAGTTCTCCATTCCCTTCGACCGGTATCTCGGTGGCGAGTATGCGCTGAACGAACAGTACCGCGACTACTATGCGGCGGTCTCGAAGTTCGTATCCTCCAGCTACGACGATCTCGTGCGCGACGGATCGGAAGCCCACATCAACGTCTGGGTTGACGAGCTTTGCCGCTACGTCAATCTTCCCAATAAGAGCGGCGACCGCGCCTTCAATATCGAAGCGATCTCCACCTTCATCTGGTACGTGTCCTTCGTGCATTCACTGGAGCACTACCAGTTCCACAAGTACAAGCGGAACTACTGCCTACTCACCCGACTGCCGTTTTCGATCGCCAGAACTCTGCCGATGGACAAGGTGTTCAGTCAGTACGACATCTGGAAGTCGAAGCACATCGTGCATACATTCGGCAAAAACCATCTCAACCGTAGCGTGTCGGAATGCTATGCCGACGTGAATTACAAGTTTGTAGACAAACCTTTGATCGATAGGCAGGAGAATTTCAAGCGGGAAGTGCTCGATCTGCTCGACAAACACCAGACGCCGAGCGAAGCCATTGCGCTTTCCATCCGTTACTGAATCCTTGCGTCCGTCTTGGCGTACCCCATGACGATCTTCAGGGCCGTAGGTTGTATGTAACTCCTGCCGATTGCAGTTCGGAAACAAGGCGGTGTCAGCGCTGTTTGTAGGGTTTCCGGATTACGTCGTGTGGACGCAATCCGTCTTTGGATGCTTGTGTGTTGCGAGCGGTCGAGCGGGCGCGTGATGCCGGCCCGGATCGGGTCGAGATCGACATATGCGATGGCTGCGACTATCGCGCGGTCATCGGACACCAAACTGGGATTTGAAGCAGCCCTGCCAGAATTGGCCGGTGCAGCCCTCTTCTCGATTGGCGCGGCGCGCGATGGGCTGCACAGGGCAGTGCATCAGCCAGGGCAGGCTGCCCAGACGTGAGCGGATCAGTATCAGTCGGTGGGTGTCCAGTTCTGCCCTCCGAGCTCTGGAACTTCGCTGAATTTGCGGGTGGCCCGTTCCGTGCCTGTTCCGGGGTTGTGGATGTCGTGTTCGAGGGAGGGAAGACGGGAAGCCATTCGGAGATGCCATGCATTCGCTCCCTTTGAAAAAGGGGCGGGCAATCGCTGAGCGATTGACGGGGGACTCGCTTTTCGGCCGAAGGCCGGTGTTTGCGGAGGTGTCGAGATGCCAGGTTGGCACGCGCCCTTTGCGCTGCGCGCTTTCCTACGGATGCGGTTTTTCTCGCGCGTCTCGCGATGCACGCTTTGAGTCAGTCCCTTGAGCTGGCGTTCGTGTTGCGGGCGCTGCCGCCTGTCTGCCGCGGCGGCGGGATGAGCGTGACACCTGTTCAGCCGTCGTCGACGACTGATTCGACTGCCTTGCCGCGCCGGAGCCGTGTCCCAGTGGAACGCACTGCCTCGAATCAGGCCATTGCGCGCACCCATGTCATGAATCGGGCCGGCGCCGTACGGCTGCGCATCGATCCAGGAGTGCGTCATTCGGTGAGGACTGTCCCAGTGACACCATGCGCCCCCTTGCCCCTTCTTCACAAAATGTTTACAAAGTCCGCTGCCGCCGGGGCAAGGGGGCCTGCGCGGTGGTCCTCGTTGCCACCTGATCCAATTCACGGAGAGATAGAAAATGAGTAAGTTGCGCCGTAATCGCCTGACGGCCGCCGTCCACCTGACGCTGCTTCTCGCGCTGCCCGGCATCGCCGCGGCGCAGGACGCCCAGGATGACCAGGGCACCCTCGACACCATCAAGGTGACGGGTTCACGCATCAAACAGACCAATGCCGTCACCGCACAGCCGGTGTTCGTGCTGGATCGCGCCAAGCTGGAGCAGACCGGGGCCAAGAGCGTCGGCGAAATCCTCCAGCAGCTCACCGCCAGCGGCAAGGCGCTGAACGCCAAGTTCAATTCCTCCGGCAACTTCGGCTATCCGCCGGATGGCGGCGGCATCGGTGCAGGTTCGGCGCAGGTCGACCTGCGCAACCTCGGCTCGCAGCGCGTGCTGGTGCTGGTCGACGGCATCCGCTGGGTCAACGAATCCTCGGCCTCGGGCGTCAGCGGCAGCGCCGACCTCAACACCATCCCGCTGGCCATCGTCGAGCGCATCGAAGTGCTGGAAGACGGCGCCTCGGCCATCTACGGCTCCGACGCCATCGCCGGCGTGGTCAATATCATCACCCGCCGGAATTTCCAGGGCGCCGAGCTCCACACCTACTACGGCGAATACAGCCGTGGCGGCGAAACCAAGGACGCCTCGTTCACCTTCGGCACCGGCGGTGACGGTTGGTCGGCCATTCTCGGCGCCAGCTACTACGAGCAGGAACGCATCAGCTCGGGGTCGTGGGACCAGTCGTCCTTCCCGGTACCGGGCGGCGGTCTGGATTTCGGCAGCTCGGGGACGCCGCAGGGCCGCTTCCGTTTCTGCGATCCCGCGCGCCCGGTCGGCACTCCCGGCTTTTGCGGCAATGCGACCAATCCCGCGCAGTTCTACAACATCACGCTGAATCCGGGCACCACCACGCCGGTATTCGTGCCCGGCAATCCGAACGGCGGCACCTACAACCCGTTCGACAGCTCCGATCGCTTCAACTTCGCGCCGTTCAATCTGCTGCTGACCCCGAGCGAGCGCAAGTCGGTGTTCGCCAGTATCAACATCGATCTGAGCGAGAACACCCGTCTGCACCTCAAGGGTTTGTTCAATAATCGCCAGTCGCAGAACCAGGCTGCACCGGAACCGATTTTCGTTGGTCCGGGCGCGGGTACGGGCGGAATCGCCGATACCGTCTCGATTCCGCTCAACCATCCGTTCAACCCGTTCGGTGTCGCACTCGACGCCAATTCGAACTTCCTGTTCATTGGTCGCCGTCCGCTCGAAGTCGGGCCGCGTCTGTTCACCCAGAACGTCGACACCTGGTATTTCAACGCAGGCCTCGACGGCCTGTTCGATATCGGCAGCCGCAGCTTCGGCTGGGACGCGAACTACGTCCACAGCCGCAACTCGGCCAGTCAGCGCTTCACCAATGGCTACAACGTCGCCAAGATCAAGCTTGCCCTCGGCGATCCTGCAGTCTGCGCGGCTACACCGGGCTGCACCCCGCTGGATCTGTTCGGCGGTCAAGGCCGCCCGTTCACGCAGGCGATGATCAACTACATCCGTACCGACCAACGCGATGCCAGCACCCAGGTGCTCGACATCTTTTCGGCGAACGTCACCGGCGATCTGTTCAATATCAGCGACCGTACCGCCGGTTTTGCGGCTGGTGCCGAGTATCGTCGTTACAAGGGCGATTTCGATCCCGATCCGCTGCGCCAGACCGGCGAGTCCCAGGATTCCTTCGCTGCGCCGGTGTCCGCCACCTACGACGTCAAGGAAATCTACGGCGAGTTCAACTTCCCGGTTTTGGCCACCCTGGATCTGACCGCAGCGATCCGCTTCTCCGACTATTCCACGTTCGGCAGCGCCACTACGGGCAAGGCCGGGTTCCGTTGGCAGCCGATGGAAGACCTCGTTTTCCGCGGCACCTATTCGCAGGGCTTCCGCGCCCCGAATCTGGGCGAGCTGTATGGTCTGACCCAGTTCGGTGCCACCTTGGTCGACCCTTGCGGTCCGACCAATCAGGTGATCGTCGATACCACCAACGGTATCTCCCCCGGTCTGGAAGCCGCTTGCGTAGCGGCCGGCGTACCCAACAATTTCGAACAGGCCAACACCCAGATCACCACTTTCACCGGTGGCAATCCCAATCTGGATCCGGAAGAGTCCGACAGCTTCACATTCGGTGCGGTCTACAGCCCGGGTTGGGCTGAAGATCAGGCATGGTCGCGGAAACTCGATTTCGAGCTGAGCTATTACAGCCACGAAATCGATGGCGCCATCCAGGCGAACGACCTGCAGGGGCTGCTGGATAGCTGCTACAACGGTCAGAACGGAACGGGTCCTGCCTGCGCGCCGTTCACCCGCATCTCCAGCGGCGATCTGCGTCCGCCGAACAACTTTCTCGCGAATCTAGGCACGGTCGAAACCGATGGCGTTGATCTCAAGCTCACCTGGTTGAGCCCGGAATGGGGCTTCGGCAGCTTGAATGCTTCGCTGCAGTCGACCTTCGTCAACGACTACAAAGCCGTCGATGCTGCGGGCAATGTCTCGTCGCGTGCGGTCGGCATCGAAGTCGGCGACAGTGCGATCCCGGAATGGCAGACCAATCTGCAGTTGGGCTGGAAGCGCGGTAACTTCGATGCGACCTGGAGCAGCCGTTACATCAGTGCCGTCGATGAAACCTGCGCGGGCGTGGAAGGATTGCCGGGCTGCGATGGCGTCGCTTTCAATACACTGGGTTCCACGACATATCACGACGTGCAGTTCGGCTGGAAGGACGCGTTTACGTTCGAGGGTCTGAAGCTTTCGCTCGGCGCCAATAATGTCTTCGGCAAGGAAGCGCCGATCTGCCTGGGCTGTTCGTTGAACGGCTATGACGCCGGCACCTACGAGCTGCCGGGTTCGTTCTGGTACGTCAGCGCCGATTATCGCTTCTGATTGCGGTGTGAAGCCATTTCCATCCGGCGCCATACCGGGCGGATGCGATGCGAAACGGGCGACGGATCATTCCGCCGCCCGTTTTTTTGTTGCCCGATGGTAGGTTGGTTCATGGGTGTCCGGTCCTTGCTAACCGCCACGACCCATCGGGTCGTCACCGCTGCACAGGCATCCGATTTGTCGTAATGTCTGCCCATCGCATGGAGCGAGCACAAGGAGAGCGCCATGATCAGGAACGGACAGCACATCGCCAGCGGCAGCGTAGTCTCCGCGCAGGTCTGCATCATCGGGTCGGGGCCGGCGGGCATCACCGCTGCTTATTATCTCCAGCAGGCCGGCATCAAGGTCGTGTTGATCGAGGGCAGCCGCCATGACGGCCAGCCTGAGGCGAGTTGGCCGGACAAGAAGCTGCTGTACGCGGGCGAGGCGGTCGGCGTGTTCGCGAAAAACGAACCCGACTTCCTCATACGGCCACACAAAAACTGGAACTCTCCCTTGGAGCGCGAGCGCATCCTTGGGGGTACTTCCACTCATTGGGGTGGGCAATCGCGGCCGCTCGACGCGGTTGATTTCGAGGCGCGCCCCGGCTTTCCGGCGTGGCCGATCACCCGCAGCGATCTGGATCCTTACTACGCGGCGGCGGCGAAGTTCTGCAACCTGTACAGCGATGACTTCAGCGGCGAGTACTGGGGTGGCGTGTTTGGGGACGATGTGCCCGTCGTAGCCGATTTCGATGTCTGCATGTATCAATTCATCGGACAGTCGTATCGGAATTTCGCCACGCGCACATTTCCGGATGGATCGACGCTGGCGGATTGCGGCATCGATGTCATTCTCAATGCGAGCCTGCTCGATATCGAGCAGCAGAATGGCAACGTGACGCGTCTGCGTGTGGCGAGCATGAACGAGGATCCGCTACCGGGTGTCGCGACCGAATTCTTCATTCGCGCCGATGCATATGTGCTCGCCTGCGGTGCGGTAGCCAACGCCCAGCGTCTGCTGCTGTCGGATATCGGTAACGAGCACGATCAGGTGGGCCGATATTTCATGTGTCATCCGCTGTCGTCCGGCGTCAATGTCGAGGTCGACGGGTCTTTCCTCACAACGTCGCAGCGCAATTTGATGAGCGGGAACTACGCGGATGGGGCACAGTGGACAGACAACAATGGCGTCACTGTGACCGGACGGTTCCAGTTGAATGCGGACACGCTGCGGCAATACAACATCGGAAATTGTTGGATGCGGGCTTACTCTGCACCCATTTACTTCGAGATGGCGCCAAACCCGGAGAGCCGGATCACGCTCCTGGACACGAGGGACCAGGTGTTCGGCCAGCGACAGATCAAGATCGACTGGAAACTGTCGCCGCTCGACCAGACCACTTACGAGACCGCCACCCGTCTGTTCAAGACTTCAATCCAGCAACTGGGTGGCGATCTCCAGGCGCCGTCGTGGGAGACGATGAAATCCGCGTTCGTCGTCAACGGGCATCACCTCGGCACCACCCGAATGTCCAGCGACCCCCATGAGGGCGTGGTCGATGCCGATCTGAAGGTGCATTCGATGGACAACCTCTACGTGGCAGGCGCGTCCGTGTTCGCGACCGCAGGTGTCTCCAACCCCACCTTCACCATCATCTCACTGTCGATCCGGCTGGCCGAGCACCTGGGCCGTACCCTCGTCAGGTAGATCCGCCGTCTGCGGTCGCCCAGGGGCGGCTGCAGGACCGGATCTCGATCAGACGGCGCCCCAGCCCTTGAACCCCGCCAGCGCCGCCCCATATACCCCGGGTCCCGGGCTTCCGGGCGTTTTTTGCCCGCGGCTTTGGCACTCTCCCCGAGGGACTGCTAAAATCGCCGCCCTTTCTTCCAACAATCAATCACTTGCGAGGGTTCCCATGAATCTCAAGCCGCTCTACGACCGCGTGGTCGTCAAGCCCATCGAAGCCGAAGAAGTCACCGCCGGCGGCATCTACATCCCCGACAACGCCAAGGAAAAGCCCACCAAGGGTGAAGTCCTGGCCGTGGGCGACGGCAAGGCGCTGGACAACGGCACAGTGCGCACCCCGAAGGTCAAGGTCGGCGACAAGGTGATCTACGGCCAGTACGCCGGTTCCGCCTACAAGCACGAAGGCGTCGAATACAAGATCGTCAAAGAAGACGACATCCTCGCGATTCTCGGCTGATCTTCGCGGCGGCGGCGTTCTGCGGCGGTGTTCCCGCCGTGTGTTCGCTGACGCATTGATGTCGCAATGGTGGGCCAGGGCCCACCCTACGAATCCACAACATTTTCTGGAGTTATCGCAATGGCTGCCAAAGATATCCGTTTCGGTGAAGATGCCCGCGCGCGCATGGTGCGCGGCGTCAACGTTCTCGCCAATGCCGTCAAGGCCACCCTCGGCCCGAAGGGCCGCAACGTCGTGCTCGAGAAGAGCTTCGGCGCCCCCACGATCACCAAGGACGGCGTGTCCGTCGCGAAGGAGATCGAGCTGGCCGACAAGTTCGAGAACATGGGCGCGCAGATGGTGAAGGAAGTCGCGTCCAAGACCTCCGACAACGCCGGCGACGGCACCACCACCGCCACCGTGCTGGCCCAGGCGCTGATCCGCGAGGGCATGAAGGCGGTCGCCGCCGGCATGAACCCGATGGACCTCAAGCGCGGCATCGACAAGGCGGTCATCGCTGCGGTTGCCGAACTGAAGTCGATCAGCAAGCCCACCGCCGACGACAAGGCGATCGCCCAGGTCGGTACGATCTCGGCCAACTCCGACGAGTCCATCGGCAACATCATCGCCGACGCGATGAAGAAGGTCGGCAAGGAAGGCGTGATCACCGTCGAGGAGGGCTCGGGCCTGGACAACGAACTCGACGTCGTCGAGGGCATGCAGTTCGACCGCGGCTACCTGTCGCCGTACTTCATCAACAATCAGCAGTCGATGTCGGCCGAGCTCGATGACCCGTACATCCTGCTGCACGACAAGAAGATCTCCAACGTCCGCGACCTGCTGCCGGTGCTCGAAGCCGTCGCCAAGTCGGGCAAGCCGCTGCTGATCGTGGCCGAGGAAGTGGAAGGCGAAGCGCTGGCGACCCTGGTCGTCAACACCATCCGCGGCATCGTCAAGGTCTGCGCCGTGAAGGCCCCGGGCTTCGGCGACCGTCGCAAGGCGATGCTGGAAGACATGGCCATCCTCACCGGCGGCACCGTGATTTCGGAAGAAGTCGGTCTGTCGCTCGAGAAGGCGACCATCAAGGATCTGGGCCGCGCCAAGAAGATCCAGGTCTCGAAAGAGAACACCACGATCATCGACGGCACCGGCGTGAGCGAATCCATCCAGGGCCGCATCAAGCAGATCAAGGCGCAGATCGAAGAAACCTCTTCGGACTACGACAAGGAGAAGCTGCAGGAGCGCGTCGCCAAGCTCGCCGGCGGCGTTGCGGTGATCAAGGTCGGTGCGTCGACCGAAATCGAAATGAAGGAAAAGAAGGCCCGCGTCGAAGATGCCCTGCACGCCACGCGCGCTGCGGTGGAAGAAGGCGTGGTCCCCGGCGGCGGCGTCGCGCTGATCCGCGCGCTGCAGGCCATTTCCGGCCTGAAGGGCGCCAACGAAGACCAGAACCACGGCATCAACATCGCCAAGCGCGCGATGGAAGCCCCGCTGCGCGAGATCGTCGCCAACTGCGGCGAAGAGCCGTCGGTGGTGCTGAACAACGTGGCCGAGGGCAAGGGCAACTACGGCTACAACGCCGCGACCGGCGAATACGGCGACATGATCGCGTTCGGTATTCTCGACCCGACCAAGGTCACGCGTTCGGCGCTGCAGAACGCGGCCTCGATCGCCGGTCTGATGATCACGACCGAAGCGATGGTCGCCGAAGCGCCGAAGAAGGATGAGCCGGCCGGTGGCGGTATGGGCGGCGGTGGCATGGGCGGTATGGGCGGTATGGATTTTTAATCGATCCTCCTGATCGAGTAACCCGGGTTGACCGGCTTTGCCGTTGAAAGCCGCTTCGCCCAGCACCGTGCTACATCCACGCGAAGGCCATCCCTGGCCTTCGCTCGCTCCTTTCGATGTCGTGTCACGAAAACCCCGCAGCGATGCGGGGTTTTTCTTTGCCTCGCGCCTGCGGTCGCGCGGTTCAGTCTTTCAGGATGAGCACCTGGCCGAAGACAAGCTGTGCGTTGCCGTGCCAGTAGATGGCGGTTTCGACTTGCTCGAAGCACGGATTTTCGAAGTGCAGGGTGAAGAACTGCCAGGTATTGGCGGCGAGGAAATCGCGTCGGGTGATATCGCGCTGGGCGAGGATGCGACCGCCCTTGCGGGTGTAGACCTGCAGCGAAGCGATCACCGGTCGGGGCGTAGTGGTGATGTCGTTGACCTGCAGGTAGTAGGCGGCGCGGTGTTCGCCGACGCCGAAGCGGGTGTCGTACGGTCCGTAGACCATGAAGCCGGGCTGGTCGATATTCGGCCGCACCCGCCAATCGAGGCCGTAGTACGAGCCCGTCTGGTGAAATGTGTTGCCGGCATAGAACTGATAGCTGCCGGTTGCGCCGGCGGCGCATTGGGCGAGCGCTGCCGGCGCGATGGAGGCTGAGAGCGCCAGCGCAAGAGCGGCGGTGGTACGTGCGAACTGCGAACAGGGCATGATAATTCCTTCGTATTGATGGATCGACTTGGTCAATGACGATGCGTCGCCGGGACGAGGAATCGACAGGTCGATGCGTTCGCGGTCCCGGCTCCAGCGCAGCGGGGGCCGCGCCGGAGTTGCGATGACAGCGACTGAGTCTTGCAATGTCAACGCGTGAAGGTGGGTAATGGCGCGGTGCGCGCAGCGCAGAATCCAACCCGGCAAGCAACCTGTTGCGGATTGCCTTCGACTCCGGCTTGTCGTGTGCGGCACGGAGGGGCGGCGTCCGCGACTTCGCAATGTCGCTTTTGCCGCGCTTGCGACACAGGCGGCGGATTTCGAAATCTCTCGGAACGACAAAGAGATATCTCGCGCAGGGAGTCTTCGACAAGGATCACGCTTCGCACACGACCCGCTCCCTACGATGCCGCCCGCACCGGTGCCGCTCGACCTCCGGCGCGCATGTCAGTTCGAGCTTGCCGCAGTCGCGATGCGCATCCGCATGCGCGCGGTGGCTGCGGCCCCAACAAGGAATGCGATACATGAAGGATCCCACACGTTCCAACCTGCGACTGTGCGTTGCCGCAGCGCTGCTGTCGGCCGGCATCGCCCATGCCCAGACCTATCAGCAGCTCAGTCCGCTGCCCGGCGGCATGCAGGGCGCGCCGATCCTGGTCAGCAACAATCCCGAATCGGTCAATCGCGCGGGCCTGCTGCTGGGTCTGGATGCGATGAATTCGACCGACCCGAACAAGGTCACCCGCCGCCTGACCGGCGCGGCTTCGCTCGACAGCGGCTGCGCCAGCGGCGGCATGCGCGAGTTCTCGTTCTACATGCACCATATCCTCGGCGACCCGATCGGAACCGAAGCCCGCGTCGATCGCATCTTCCTGGTCCTGGAGCCGGTGGGCGGCAGCGCGACGTTCACCGCGTTCGGTGCAGCGATCTCGCAGCGCGACATCCTCGAAAACGCCGCGTACACGCTCGACCCGGGCCGCAGCCCCAGCTACTCCGTCGCGCGCGTGCTGGTGACCGGCGCGATGCCGAGCTGGGTGGGTACCACCAACGGTTCGCAGATCGTCAATATTCCGACCTCTGCCCCGCGGACGATTACCGGTCCGAACCAGATATTCCAACTGCGCGGCGGCAGCACGCCGAAGGGCGCATCGCTGGACGCGCGGGTCACCTTCAAGGCCTCCGCCGGTTGCCTGCGCGCGCGTCTGGTCGCCGCGCCCGCCACCGTCACCACCGCCACCGCGGCCAACGACCTGGGCAAGTCGCTGTACGCCTGGGGCAATGTACCGACCACCTATAACGCGGACGGCACCACCAACGTCTTCGGCGGCACGCCCTGCACCTCGCGCCAGTCCCTGGTCCCCAATACCAGCAACTACAACTGGACCGGCTGGGGCCGTCCGGCGGGTATCTATCAATTCAACAAGTGGAACGGCACGGTGCCGGTGTCCTTCACCGCCACCGGGCAGACGTTCGGATATCGCTACCTGGCGGCCCCGGCCAACCTCCTGCAGGCGCCCAGCACCTCTCCGGTGACCATGCCCAGCGGCGTCTGCGATCCGCCGGCCGGTTCGCCGACGTCGCCCTCGGGAGACGCCCAGCGTCCACTGGCCCTGCGCTATTACTCCAGCAACACCTCGCTGTACGCAGCCGGGCGGCCTGCCGACCGCGACAGCGACAAGTTCTCCACCGCCAACTACGGCGCGGAGTACAACGTCGCCTACAACGTCACCAACAACAGCACGTCCTGCATGAAAGCGCAGCTGGTCTTCACCGCTTATCCGAGCGGCCAGACCTGCGCCGCCTATACCGGCGCCGCCACGCGCCACTACGACGGCGACTTCAAGATCACCCAGACCGGCGTGGCCAGTCCGTTCGTGGTGCGGTCCTACCTCAAGTGCAACGTGACCGGCGCCGCCAACGTCACGCCGTTCATTCCGGCCAACCGCGTCACCGAGACGGTGCTCGCGGAAAAGGTGCTGGGCACGACCAGTACCAACCGTTCGGTCACCTGGACGGCGCAGAACTTCATCCCGGGCCTGATCTCGATTCCGGCGGGCATGCTTGTTCGTTCGGTGCCGTCGACCTGTCCGTAAACGGCATGCTGATCAATCAATGATGTCTCCGAGAGCCCCGCGAGCGATCGCGGGGCTCTCGTTCTGCGGGACGCATCGCAGCCGGGGCCGACCTCTGGCACATGCCGGCGCGATGGATTCGGGCATGCTCCGGGGCAGGTCCGTGCGCGTTCGGCGCACGGCGACGTCCTTTTTTCCCGGAGAGTCCACATGAGCCGTGGCACCATCATCGCCGTGGTCGCGCTGTGCGTCGCAGGCATATTGCCGCCCGCGCACGCGCAGGCGAAGAAAGAACCGTTCACCGCCGAACGCAGCTGGAAGATCCAGCGCATCGGCGCGCCCACGCTGTCCCGCGACGGCCGTACCGTCATCGCGCCGGTCACGCGGTTCGCGATGGACGAAGACAAGTCCTACGTCGACCTGTGGATCTGGAATGCAGACGGCAGCGGCCAGCGCCGGCTCACCACCGATGCCGCGAACGACGGCGCGCCCACCATCAGCCCCGACGGAAAATCCGTCGCCTTCACCTCGCAACGCGGCGACGACAAGGCGCCGCAGCTGTACGTGATGCCGCTCGGCGGCGGCGAACCGCGGCGGCTGACGAAAATCGCCACCGGCGTGCAGAGCCCGAAATGGTTCGCCGACGGCAAGCGGCTGGCGTTCGTGTCGCGGGTGTTCGCCGATCTGCCGCTGGCCGATCAGGGCAAGCGCCTGGACGAGCGCAAGGACCGCAAGATGACCGCGATGGTCTGGGACGGCGGCCCGATCTCGGCCTGGGACCAGTATCTCGATGAGCGCCAGTTCCACGTGTTTTCGGTGGCGTTCGACCCCGCGGCCGACGGCGCCGAGTTGCCCTCGGTGCGTGCGCTGACCCAGCCGACCGGGCTGCAGCTGCCGCGCGGTGCGGTGCAGGGCACCGATGGCCATTTTGCGATCTCGCCCGACGGCAAGGAGCTGGCCTTCGTCGCCGATTCCGACCCCGCGATCAACAACAGCAACAACGATGTCTTCACCGTCGCCATCGGCGCGGACGGCAGCGGCGGCAAGGACGCGCGCAATCTCACCGCCGCCAACAAGGCCAGCGACGGCGGGCCGCAGTACAGCCCGGACGGTCGCTATCTGAGTTTCGTGCAGCAGCGCATCCGCGGTTTCTACGCCGACAAGGGCCGGCTGATGCTGCAAGAGCGCCGCGCCGGCAAAACCCGCGAACTGTTCGCCGACTGGGACCGCAGCGCAGGCGGCCTGGTGTGGTCGCGCGACAGCCGCCGCCTGTACGGCGCGATCGACGACGCCGGCACCGTGCGCGTCTACGATCTGCCGCTGGACGGCGCGCCGCGCAAGGTCACCGCCAGCGCATCGTTCAACGCGTTGGCGGTATCCGACAGCGGCACGCTGGTCGGCCTGCGCGAGAGTTTCGTCGAACCGCCGACGCTGGTGCGGATCGATGCCGGCAGCGGCGCCGCGACCAAGCTGTCGACGATCAACGATGCGCTGCTGGCGGCGACCGAGATCGGCACCTACGAATCGGTGACCTACAAGGGCGCGAACGGCAAGGACATCCAGATGTGGGTGAACTATCCGCCGGGTTTCGACCGCACGAAAAAATATCCGTTCTTCATGCTGATCCACGGCGGCCCGCACAACGCGATCACCGACGGCATGGCCTTTCGCTGGAACGCGCAGGTGTTCGGCAGTTGGGGCTATGTCACCGCATGGCCGAACTTCCACGGCAGCTCCGGCTTCGGCCAGGACTTCGCGGATTCGATCAATCCCGAGTGGGCCGAGCAGCCCTATCAGGACGTGATCAAGGCCGCGGACTGGTTCGCTGCGCAGCCGTGGATCGATCGCGAGCGCATGGTCGCCGGCGGCGGCAGCTACGGCGGCTACCTCACCACCCTCATCCTCGGCCGCGAACACCCGTTCAAGGCGCTGGTCGCGCATGCGGCGGTCTACAACCTCTATGGCCAATACGCGGCGGACTTCTCGGCCGAAGCGCCGCGTTTCGGCGGGTTCTGGGAAGGCGACAACCGCGCCGTGCTGGAGCGCAATTCGCCGCATCTGGGTGCCGCCGCGTTCAAGACGCCGACGCTGGTGGTCCACGGCCAGTCCGACTTGCGCGTCCCGGTGAATCACGGTCTCGAGCTGTACCACACGCTGTTGAACAAGGGCGTGCCCAGCCGATACGTCTATTACCCCAACGAAAACCACTGGGTGCTGAAACCGCAGAATTCGGTGTTCTGGTACCAGCAGGTCGGCACATGGTTCGACGAGCACAATCCGCCGAAGGATCGCGCGGCGGTCCGGTGATGCGAAGACTCCGCCGCGAGGCGGGGTTTTTCATTGCGCGCGACGACGCGGTGGTCGTGATCCGCGCATCGCCTCGTCGCGACGCCGCTGCAAACGAGAATGGTTCTGATCGGCATGATGTGCCGGCTGTATCGATCCGCTTGCGGCGGAATAAAGACGAAGCCCGCTCTGCGCCCGCAATCATTAGATGAAAGCGTTTTTTTCGAAGAAGATACAGACTTTCGCGCAACTCTCAGACGCTTCCGTCAGCCGGTCGTCCCCTCGGCTTTCATGTACCCATGAGTTCTTTTTTGCAGTGCAGCGTGCGTTGAGATAACGATTCCTTCACGATGCTCGCGCATCCCGACGTGGGGGAGGGAGCAAGCCCGCTACCGGTTCGACCGGGGCGGGCTTTTTATTGCCCGCGTCCCAGGCATGGGATGCCAGAATCCGCGCATGGATCACCCCCAGCCCCCGCTTTCCGCTTTTTCCGCCGTCGCCGACCGCGCGCTTGCGCGCCTGCGCGCCGCGCTTCCGGAGCTGCCCGACGACGCGGTCGCGCAGGCGCGTGTCCGCACGCTGGCGGTCGCCAGCGACTTCGCCATCGATGTCTGCCTGCGCCAGCCCGCGCTGCTGCCTCGACTGATCGACGACGACGGCGCGCTGCGATCGCCGCTGCCGGCGCTCACCGTCGAGAATCGCACCGACTGGCCGACCCTGCTGCGTCGTTTCCGTCTGGCCGAATCCGTGCGCCTCATCTGGCGCGACGTGCATGGCCTGGACACCCTGGACGAGACCCTGGCCGCGACCACGCGCCTCGCCGAGGACTGCCTGCAGTGCGCGCTGGCGGCGCTGGAGCGCGAGTTCGAGCAGCGTTCCGGCGTAGTGCGCGGCGCCGACGGATCGCCGGTGCGGCTGGTGGTGTTCGCGCTGGGCAAACTCGGCGGCGGCGAGTTGAACTTCAGCTCCGACATCGATCTGGTCTATGCCTATGAGCAGGACGGAGACAGCGATGGGCCGCGCGCGTTGGCGGCGGAGGATTATTTCGCCCGGCTGGGCCAGCAGCTGGCGAAACTGCTCGACGAAGTCACCGCCGAGGGCTTCTGTCATCGCGTCGACCTGCGACTGCGGCCGTTCGGCACTGCCGGCCGGATCGCGATGTCGTTTCCGGCGATGGAACATTATTTCCAGCGCGAAGGCCGCGACTGGGAGCGTTACGCTTGGCAGAAGGCGCGCGCGGTCGCCGGCGATCTCGATGCCGGCGCGCGGTTCCTCGACACGCTGCGGCCGTTCGTCTATCGCCGCTACCTCGATTACGGCGCGCTCGACGGCTTGCGCGAGATGAAGGCGACCATCGCCGCCGAAGTCGCGCGCAAGGACATGGCCGAGGACATCAAGCGCGGCCCGGGCGGGATCCGCGAGATCGAATTCCTGGCGCAGGCGCTGCAACTGATCCGCGGCGGACGCGAAGCGGCGCTGCGCGAACGTCGTCTGCAGCCGGCGCTGCGCGCGCTGCGCGACGCGCGGCACCTCACCGACGACACCTGCGACGGACTGATCCAGGCCTACCGGTTCCTGCGCCTGCTCGAAAATCGCCTGCAGATGCTGCGCGACGCGCAGACCCAGCAGTTGCCGGAGGATCCGGCGACGCGTGCGCGACTGGCGCAGGGCCTGGGCGAACCGGATTGGGCGTCGCTGTACGCGCGGCTGCAGGCGCATCGCGAGCGCGTGAGCCGCGAATTCGACCTGCTGCTGGCGCAGCGCGGGCGCGCGGCGCAGCCGGACGCGCTGGTGGCGTACTGGCGCGCGCTGCGCGAGGAGGCCGGCGACGGCGAACGCGAGACCGGCGCATCGGACGCCCTGCGCGACGAAGGCTTCGAGCAGGTCGAGGCGGTGGACCAGTTGCTGCGCGATTTCGCGCGCGCGCCGGGCGTTCGCGACTTGTCCGACGCCGCGCGGATCCGGCTCGACCGGCTGATGCCGGCGCTGTTGGCCAGCGTCGCGGTGTCGGCCGAGCCGCTGCTGGCGCTGCGCCGGTTACTGGCGGTGCTGCACGCGATCCTGCGTCGCGCCAGTTATCTCGCTCTGCTCGACGAACAGCCGGCAGCGCTGTCGCGGCTGATCGACACGCTTGCACGGAGTGCATTGCTGGGCGAGCGCCTGGCGGCGCATCCGCTGCTGCTCGACGAACTGCTGGATGTGCGCGTCGCCGGACCGCTGCCGCGTCTGGACGAGTTTCACGTCGCGTGCGCGGCCGCGCTGCAGCAGGACGATTCCGAAGCCGCGCTGCTCGCGCTCAACGAAGCGCGTCAGGCGCTGAGTTTCCGAATCGCGCTGGCGACGCTCGACCGGCGCGTCGACGGCGTGGACACCGCGCGGGTGCTCGCCGCGCTGGCCGATGCCATGCTCGACGCCGTGCATCGGCTCGCGGTGCGCGAACTGGAGGCCCAGCACGGCCGCATCGACGGTTTCCGGTTCGCGGTGCTGGGCTACGGCAGCCTCGGCGGTCGCGAGCTCGGGTTCGGCTCCGATCTCGATGTCGTATTCGTCTACGACGCGCCGGCGAACGCGATGTCGGATGGCGTGGCTTCCAATGGCGCGCGCGCATTGGACGCGCCGCGCTGGGGCGCGCGGCTGGCGCAGAAGATCGTCGCATTGCTCGGCGCGCCTACCGGCGCCGGCCGGCTGTACGACATCGACGTGCGCCTGCGCCCCGACGGCGCCAAGGGGCTGCTGGTGTCCACCATCGCCAGCTTCGAGGACTACCAGCGTCACCGCGCCTGGACCTGGGAGCATCAGGCGCTGGTGCGTGCGCGCGCCGTTGCCGGCGATGCCGCACTGTGCGCGGAGTTCGAGCGCGTGCGCGCGCAAACGCTGACGCAGCCGCGCGATGCCGACAAGCTGCGCGAGGACGTGGCGTCGATGCGCGCGCGGATGCGCGCCGAGTTGGATCGTTCTGGCGCCGAGCGTTTTGATCTGAAGCAGGGCGAGGGCGGTCTGGTCGATCTCGAATTCCTGCTGCAGTACTGCGTACTGCGCGGATCCGCCGCAGACCCGTCGCTGCTCGCTCCGCGCGACACGCCGGGGCTGATCGACGCGCTGCAGGCGGCAGGCGTGTTCGATGCCGCGGCGGCGGCCCGACTGCACGCGGCGCATGCGGTGCTGCTCGGCGCGGGTCTGGCGTGCACGCTGGACCGGCGGACGCGGATCGTGGCGCCCGATGCCGATGTGACGGCTGCGCGGGCCGTCATCGCCTCGGCGTCGACGGTGTTCGCATCCGGCACCGTCGACGGATGAGCGGGCTGCGCATCGCGATCCGCGTGTGCTGTCGCCCGGCGCTCCGCATTCTGCACGCCGCAACCGTCGATTTCATGCGCAATGCATGCGCAGGTGTTTGTTTTTTCGCCGAATCCGCACGGAATCGTTCTGTATGAACGACAGCGGGAGGCGCTCGGAAGGGCAACGATGGCGTCGGGCGTTTTGCGGGGTATGCTCGTCGCCGGGGAAACATCCCGATGGCAGCATCCTGCTGGAAACGAGCGGCTTGAAACGAACGCCTTGAAACGGGCGGCTTGAAACAGGCGGCTTGAAACGAACGGCTTGAAACGAACGGCTTGAAACGAACCGAGCAAGGCGCCAAATCGGGTGTATCCGGATCTTTCCGGAACACGTCTCCCGAACACATCCCCCACACAAAGTCACGGAGTCAACCATGTCGAAGATCAATATCCTGAATACCGATGAGCTGGTCACCGACGCCAAGGTCGTTCTGGACGACGTCGAAGCGCTGCTCGACGAAGCCGCCAACGCCACCGGCGAACGCGCGCAGGCCCTGCGCGCCCGCGCCAGCGAAGCTCTTGGCCGCGCCAAGCAGCGTCTGCACGACGCGCAGAGCGCCGTCGCCACCAACACCCGCGCCGCTGCCCGCGCCACCGACGACTTCGTCCACGATCATCCGTGGGGCGCGATCGGCGTGGCCGCCGGCGTCGGCTTCCTGGTCGGCCTGCTCGTCTCGCGTCGCTGATCGAAGCCACCATGGCTTCGGCTTCGCCCCTCGACGCCGTGCGCCGCCTCTCGGCGGCCACGGCCAATCTGCTGCTGTCGCGCGCCGAGTTCGCATCGCTGGAACTCGCGCAGGCACGCGCCCAACTGCTGCGCTGGTTCACGCTGTCGCTGCTGGTCATGGTGCTGCTGTTGCTGACCCTGATCATCGGTTCGGCGCTGCTCACGGTGGCGCTGTGGCCGCAGTTGGGCTGGATCACACTGGCGATACTGTTCGTGGTGTACGCGCTGGGTGCGGCGCTGGTGTTGCGCAAGCTGATGGGTGAAGTGGCGGCCGCGCCGCCGGTGCTGTCGCAAACGCTGCAGGAACTGTCGAACGATCGCGATGTGTTCGTCGCCCGCGCCCGTCAATCGATGCAAGACAACGACGTGGAGGCGCGATGAGCGACAAATCCGTCAATCGCGAACTGCGCATGGAGATGTTGCGCATGCGCGCCTCGATCGAGCGTGCGGAAGTGGCTGGTGCGCTGCGCGAGCTGCGGGTCAGCACCGGGCGGATGCGCAATCTGGCGTCGGTGGCCGGCGGCATCAGTGCCGCGGTCGCCGGCCGCAGCGGCTGGATGGGCTTGCTCGCCAGCTCGATGACCGGCCGGCCATGGTTGGCGGCGTTGGCCCTCGGCGCGTTGCGTACCCTGAAGAAACGGCCGCTGCTGGCGGCGTTGGCGATGGGCGCGGTGGCGATCGGCATGCGCGCGGCGAAAAAGAACGCCGCTTCGCAGTCCGCGGACGGCTGACTTTTTCAGCAAGCCTTCCTGAAATGCAGGCGCTCGGACACGAGCGCTGCCACCCGCTTGGCCTCGCGCAGCGGTTCGACATCGAACGACCCAAGCGTCGCATCCATCGCTCGGATCCTCCCGCGCGCGACAAGCGCGTCGAGGAATGCTCGCGGCCGCCCGCGCACGCGTCCCGGATCGAACACGAACACCGGCACGCGCGTGGCGCAGGCTTCTGAAATCATATTCACAGAGTCCGGCGAACAGACGATCCGGTCCGCCCAGGCCAGCAGGCCGGGATAGGGATTGGGTCCATCCTCCGCACCGCGCCAGACCACGCCGGGCGTGTCGTCGTAGCGGTGGGCGAGGGCCCGGATCAGTTCCGGGTCGGTACGCCGCGAGGTGGTGACCAGCACGCTGCCGCCCTCGCGCGCGAGCACCGCTTCGAATTTCGCCGCCATCACTTCGAAGGCCATCCGGCCGAAACGCGCATGCGCGCTGTTGCCGCCCAGCAGGAAAGCGGTCCGCGGCGAGGGCAGATGGGCATAGGCGGCGTGATCCCGTCGAGCGTTCGCGAGCCAGCCGTCGTCCACCGGATGCAGGCTGCCCAGCATCGGGATGACATTCGGACCGCGCAGCGGATCGTGCTCGGGCACCACCACCAGATCCCAGTGCGCGGGGTCGAGCCGCGGGTCGAGGATCTGCACGGTCCGGGCGCCGCGTTCGCGCAGCATGCGGGTAGCGAGCCCGGCCTGACGGCCGCAGCCCACGGCCAGCGCGGGCGGTGCCGCAAGCAGCGACGCGAAGGCATCGCCATACCCGCGTTCGGCGCCGGGCCAGCGGCGTGGCGCCGCCCAGCGCCAGGGCGCTGTCGGTTGCAGAACGAGCGTGTCGAAGCCGGCGTCGCCGGCGAGCAGGCCCGCCAGCGCGTCGGCCTGACGGGCATTGCCGGCGCGGCCATCGCTGATCGCGCGGATGCGTCCTGAACAAATTTGCGTTGAATCGATGAAAGTTGCGCTCATTGTTCTGAATTTGACTCGATTCGTTCCTGCCGTGTCGCTGCCGTCCGGCCGCCCGGACTCTACACTGCCGGCTCGCCATCCTCTTCAGACCAAGGATATTCCGACCGATGTCTTCGCCGCTGACCGACTCCGCTCTCGATCAACTGTTCCGCACCGCGCGCACCTACAACGCGTTCTCAGGCGACATCGACGACGCCACCCTGCAGCGCCTGTACGAACTGCTGAAGTGGGGCCCGACCGCCGCCAATGCCTGCCCGGCGCGTTTCGTGTTCGTGCGTTCGCCCGAGGCCAAGGCCAGGCTGGCGCCGGCGCTGGACGAGGGCAATCGCGACAAGACCCTGGCCGCGCCGGTCACCGTGATCGTCGGCCACGACATGGCGTTCTACGACAAGCTGCCTGTGCTGTTCCCGCATGTCGATGCCCGCGCCTGGTTCGCCGGCAAGCCCGAAGCGGTGCTGGAAACCGTGGCCATGCGCAACGGCAGCCTGCAGGGCGCTTACCTGATCCTGGCCGCGCGCTCGCTGGGCCTCGATACCGGCCCGATGTCCGGCTTCGACAATGCCAAGCTGGACGAAGCCTTCTTCGCCGGCACCTCGATCCGGTCCAACTTCCTGGTCAACCTGGGCAAGGGCGACCCGGCCTCGCTGTTCCCGCGCTCGCCGCGATTGGGTTTCGACGAAGCCTGTCGCATCGAGTGACCGCTCTGGCGTTGCGTGCGCGCAACGTTTTACCCTTCCAGCGCCTCTGTGGCGTGTCCCCCGACGCAATCCGTTACGCAATCGATCGCGTAACCCATATCGCAACCCATTCAGGAGTCTCCACGATGAAACGAATTCTCGTCGCCGCCGCCCTCGCTCTCGCTTCCACCGTCGCCTTCGCCGCGCCGCTGACCTACAAGATCGACGCCAACCACACCGATGTGGTCGCCAGCTGGAGCCATTTCGGCTTCTCCAACCCGATCGCGCATTTCGGCAAGGTCGATGGCAGCATCACCTACGATCCGGCCAAGGTCGGCGCGTCCAAGGTCGAAGTCACCCTGCCGCTGTCGGGCCTGAATTCCCACGTCGGCGATTTCGACGACCATCTGCGCAGCGACGATTTCTTCGACGCCGCCAAATTCCCGAACATCACCTTCAAGAGCACCTCGGTGAAGGCCGCGGGCGAGGGCAAGCTGACGGTCGTCGGCGACCTCACCATCAAAGGCATCACCAAGCCGGTGACCCTGGACGTGACCATCAACAAGATCGCCGTGCAGCCGATGGCGAAGCGCGAAGCTGCCGGCTTCAACGCCAGCACCACGATCAAGCGCAGCGATTTCGGCGTGGGCAAGTACGCACCGAACGTGAGCGACGAAGTGAAGCTGACGATCACCACCGAAGCCATCGTGCCGAAAGCGGAAGCCGAAGCGCCGAAGACGGGTTCGTAAACCGTCTCGCAAACAGCATCCGGCTTCACCCGCAGACGGGTCGCATATCGCGGCCCGTCTGCATTTTCGGCGCAGCGGCTTTGCAGACTGTTCGAAATCTGTTCGCCACCCGCTGCTGTCATCCCGAACGCTCGCGCAGCGGGCGGAGGGATCTGCTGTTGTGGCGGTATCCGTGACAAGCAGATCCCTCCGCCCGCTGCGCGGGCGGAGGGATGACAGGTGATGGATGCCCAGCCATGGCCTAGGAAGTTTCGACTGGGTTCGCAGAGCGACGATATCGGATCTACGATGTTAGACCGGCAACGCGGCTTCCGGCGGCGGCGCATCGAAGCGGTAGGGCGTGGCCTGCGCCGATGGCCGCGCGGCGAAGTCGCCGGCGAATGCCGTCAAGCTTGGCATCGACGACAGGTCGATCGGGTTGCGGAACGGCAGATGCTCCAGCAGACAGAACAGCCCGAGGTCGAAGATCGCGATCTTCGTCGGCGGCAGTTCTGCGCGGATGTCGTCCCAATGCATGTCGAGCCAGGCGAGGCACCGCACCAGACTCATCCGCCGCTTGCGCGAAGCCGGGTCCGGGGGCCGCTTCGACACGATTTCGTGGAATACCACTTCGACCTGCGCTGCCATTGCATGCGCCATCACCTCATGCGTATTCATCGCCAGCGCGCTCGCCGCCTGTTCTGGCCAGAACACCCGCGCGACGCCGTCTTCCGTCTGCCGCGCCAGCCAGCGGCAGGCGTTGAGGCTGCCCCAGACCACGGTGTCGCCCTGCCGCAGCGCCGGTAGTTTCAAGGCTGGATTGCCGGCGAACACCGCCGGGTCTTCGCTCATCAGATCGTGGATCGGCTGCAACGCGTATTCGATGCCCAGTTCGTGCGCCAGCAGCCGCACCTGGCGGGTGTAGTGCGAACTCTGGCGGCCGATGATCTCGAGATGCGACATGGGCGGCGCTCCGATTGCAGTGAGGCGAGGAGACGGCGCGGATCGCCGCCAGCGGCATTCTCCGGCATCCTCACACCCGCGCGCTGGGCTAAAATGCCGTTTCCGCGCAGGACGACCCCCATGACCACTTCCCAGCCCAGCCAAGCCAACGCCCAGCAACGTTACGAAGTGCACCATGGCGATCTGCCGCTGAGCTGCCCCAGCCCGTCGATGGCGCTGTGGAACTCGCATCCGCGCGTCTATCTGCCGATCGAGGCCGAAGGCGGCACGTCGACCTGCCCGTATTGCGGCGCGGTGTACGTGCTGATCGACAGCCCGGTCATCGACTGATCTGCGACCACGCGAGGCGCTGAGCCGATGCGGCGCCGCCTGACCGTCGTCCAACTGCTGCCGGCGCTGCATTCGGGCGGCGTCGAACGTTCCACGCTGGAGATCGCCGATGCGCTGGTGCGCGCCGGGCATCGCGCCATCGTCGTGTCCGCCGGCGGTCGGCTGGTGCCGCAGCTCGAAGCCGGCGGCGCCGAACACGTCGCACTCGACATCGGAAGCAAGTCGCTGTCGACCTTCCGCCACGTCCGCCCGCTGCGCGCGCTGTTCGCGCAGACCTGCGCCGACATCGTGCATGCGCGCTCGCGGCTGCCCGCGTGGATCGGCCGGCTCGCATTGCGCGGCATGCCGGCACAGCGTCGTCCGCACTTCGTCACCACCGTGCATGGCCTGAACTCGCCCTCGCGCTACAGCGCGGTCATGACCCGTGGCGAGCGGGTGATCTGCGTGTCGGACACCGTGCGCGACTACGTGCTGCGCCACTATCCCGCGACCGATCCGGCGACGCTGCGCACGATTCCGCGCGGGATCGCTCCCTCAGCGTTCCCGCTTGCTCCCCGACCCGACCGCGCGGCGCGCGCGCGCATCGCCTCGCTGCATCCCGCGCTGGGCGGCGATGGCCCGCTGCTGCTGCTGCCGGGGCGCGGTACGCGGCTCAAGGGCCATGCCGATGCGCTGGCGCTGCTGGGTACGCTGCGTGCGGACGGCCTCGACGCGCGGCTGTGGATGCCCGGGGCGCGCGAGCCGGGGCGCCAGCAGTACATCGCCGATCTGGAAGCCGAAGCCGCGCGCGGCGGGTTCGCGCAGGCGCTGGCGATCACCCCGCCCACCGCCGCCATCGCCGAGGCCTACGCCGCCAGCGATCTGGTGCTGCAGGTCTCGCGCAAGCCGGAGGCGTTCGGGCGCACGGTGATCGAAGCGCTGTCGGTCGGGCGTCCGGTGTTGGGCTGGGCGCACGGCGGCGTGGGCGAACTGCTGCGCGAACTGCTGCCGGCCGGCGCGGTGGCGCCGTTCGACGCCGACGCGCTGCATCGCGCAGCAGGCGCGTTGTTGACGCTGCCATCCGCGCCTGCGGACGGAATGACGCTTTCGAACGGGATGCCCGCTACGATGCCCGCGTCCCTGCAGCGCTATTCGCTGGCGGCGATGCAGGCGGCGACGCTGGCCTGCTACTACGAACTGACCGCGACGAACTGACGACTACGACCTGAAGCGGGAACCCGTTCCCACATGGCCCACATGACCCACGCGACGATTCCCGCCACGACCGCCGAAACCGCATCCGCTCCCGCCGCCGGCTGGCGCTGGGCGCCGTTCTGGGTGCTGGCGTTCGTCGCGCTGTGGCCGGCGCCGGGCATCGCCGAAACGGTGATGGCGCTGGGTGCGCTTGCGGCGATCGGCCGGCTGATCTTCGTCCGCTTCCGCGGCGGCGGCGCCCTGCTCAGCGCGCAGGCCTGGGCGCTGACCAGCGTGCTGTTCTTCACTTACTGGCTGCCGGAGCTGATCGGCGCGATCGATGCGGTCGACCGCGCCCGCGCGTTCCGCGAAGCCGCCGTGGATCTGCGTTATCTGCCGTTCCTGTGGCTGGCCGCGTCGGCGGTGGCCGATGCGCGCGGGCGGCGGATCACCTTCGTCGGTCTGGCCTCGATCGTCGGCGTGTGGACGCTCGACGCGATCGTGCAGGCAGTCGGCGGCACCAGCCCGTGGTTCTTCGCCATGGACGCGGCGAAACTCGCGATCAGCGGCCATCGCCTGTGCGACGCCAACGACTACCTGCTGCTGGACCGCCTCGGCGGCGCGCTGGGGCCGTGCAATCTGAAGCTCGGTCTGGTGCTGGCCAGCCTGTCGCCGTTCGCGATGCATGCCGCCGGCCGTCGCTTCGGGCCGTGGGGCTGGCTGCTGGCCGCGCTGGCGATCGGCTGTGTGATCCTGCTCGCCGGCTCGCGCGCCTCCTGGATCACCTTCGGTCTCGTGTTGCTGCTGTCCGGCTGGCATGTGCTCGGCTGGAAGCGCCTGTTCGGCGTCTTCGCACTGGGCGGCGCGCTGCTGGTCGCGCTGACTTTCGTGTCGCCGCAGGTGCAGCAGCGGGTCGAACGCACCCTGCATGCGCTCAGCGGCGATCATGCAGGCGTCGACAGCGCGCTGTCGGGCCGCGGCCGCATCTGGGGTGCGGCGTGGTGTATGACCACGCAGCATCCGATCAACGGCGTCGGCCCTCGCGGCTTCCGGGAAGCCTTCCCGGCCTGCGACCCGGAGCCCGGCGTGGTCGCCGCCTGGGGCGAAGGCCCGGCCTTCCACGCGCATCAGATCGTGCTGGAAATCCTCAGCGAAACCGGCGTCATCGGCCTACTGCTGTGGCTGGCCGGCGCGGCGATGGCGCGACGCGCCTGGCGTTACGCCGAACCCGCGGCGCGCGAAGCGGCCTATCCGGCGATGCTGGCGCTGGCGGTTACTGTCTTCCCGTTCAACACCCACCTCGCGTTCTATTCCACGTTCTGGGGCGGCCTGACGTTGCTGTTGGCGGCGTTGTTCGCGGGCAGTCTGCTTGCGCGCGACAACACGGCGCCGCCTCAGTCGTAAACCCGCGCCCCATCCGGCCGCCGCTTGAAGCGGCGATGGATCCACAGGTACTGCTCGGGCGCGGCGCGGGCCATCGTTTCGATCGCCGCGATCACCCGCGCGGTGTCGCTGCCGGCATCGTCCGAGGGGAAGTTGTCCAGCGCTGGCCACAGCCGCAGGGTGTAGCCGCCGTCGTCGCGGCGGACATGCTGGAACATCACCACCGCGGCGCCCGAGAGTCGCGCCAGTTGATGCGTCGAACTCAGGCTCTTCGCCGGCTGGCCGAAGAACGGCACGTAGACGCTGTCGCCCTTGCTCGGATCCTGATCCGGCGCATACCAGAGCAGGCCGCCGCGCTTGAGGTGTTTCACCACGCCGCGCACGTCCTGCTTGGTGAACATGCCCGCGGCGTAGCGTGAGCGACCGCGCAGCACCGCCCACTCCATCGCCGCCTGGGAATACGGCCGATACATGCCGGCCAGCGGAACGAAATCGCACAGCAGCCGGCCGCAGACTTCGAGCGTGGTGAAATGACCGGAGACGACGATGACGCCGCGCCCGTTCGCGCGCGCCGCTTCGATGTGCTCCAGACCTTCGACGATCAGGCCGCGTCGCTGCGGTTCGACCGAGCCCCACCACGCGCGTCCGAATTCGAGGATGGCGGTGCCCAGCGCCGCGAAATGCCGACGCAGCAGAGCGTCGCGCTCGCGATCGTCGAGTTCAGGAAAACACAGGGCCAGATTGCGTTCGGCGATGCGGCGGCGCTTGCCCAGCGTGCGTCGCAGCGCTGCGCCGAGGATGCGCCCCAGCGCGCGCTGCAGACCCCACGGCAGGCGCGCGAGCAACGCCATCGTGCCGATGCCGAACCAGGTCGGCCAATGTCGGGCCGCGCGCGGCGGCGGAGCGTCGAATTTGAAAGGCATGCGCCATTGTAGGGCCGGGCCCACATGTTCGCCGGCCGCGTCCACCCGGTATCCTGTCGCGATGCGGGCAGACAGCTTCGAACGCGTGATCGAGCACATCCTGCGCGGCCTGTATTCGGCGGCGTTGTATCTGCTGTTGCCCGTCACTGTGTACCACCTGATCTGGCGCGGTTTCCGCCAGCGCGCGTATCTGCTGCGCTGGGACGAACGCTACGCGCGTTATCGATCGCCCGAGCCGCCGTCCGGCGACGGACATCTCTGGGTGCATGCGGTGTCGGTGGGCGAGGTCAACGCCGCCGCGCCGCTGATCCACGCGCTGTTGCGCGATCGTCCGCAGCAACGCGTGCTGGTCACCACCATCACCCCGACGGGTTCCGATCGGGTGAAGGCGCTGTGGGGCGATCGCGTGGACCACGTGTATCTGCCCTACGATCTCACCGGTGCGGTCGCGCGTTTCCTGCGCCATTTCCGGCCGAGGATCGCGCTGATCGTCGAAACCGAGCTGTGGCCGAACCTGTTGTTCGCCTGCCGCGATCACGGCATTCCCGTGTATCTGGTCAACGCGCGGCTGTCGGAACGTTCGCTGCGCGGCTATCGCGCACTGCGCGCGCTGGTCGGCCGCGCGCTGCGCACGATGCGCGCGGTCGCCGCGCAGTCGGACGCGGATGCGGCGCGGTTCATGCGCCTGGGCGCGCGGGACGCGCAGGTCGTGGTCTGCGGCAATCTCAAATTCGATACACGGGTCGATCCGGGCATCGAGGCGTTCGCGCAGGCATTCCGCGCGCGCGTGGCCGGCCGCCCGGTCTGGATCGCCGCCAGCACCCATCCCGACGAAGAGGCGCTGATGCTGGCCATCGATCGCCACCTGCGTGCGCGCTGGCCCGATCTGCTGATGCTGTGGGCCCCCCGGCACCCGGAGCGCTTCCGTCCGGCGACCCAGTTGGCGATCGACACCGGGATGCAGGTGGCGACGCGCAAACTCACCCTGTTGCCCGATGCCGACGATGCGGTGTTCGTGATCGATACCCTCGGCGAACTGATGAGTTTCTACGCCTGCGCCGACGTCGCTTTCGTCGGCGGCAGCCTGCAGCCGGTGGGCGGCCATAATCTGCTGGAGCCGGCCGCGGTCGGGACCGCGATCGTCACCGGCCCGCATCTGCACAACTTCAGCGATATCGCCGAACAACTGCGGCACGCGGATGCGGTGAGGATCGTGCCCGATGCGGCGGCGGCGGCGGCGGAACTGGAACGCCTGCTCGCGGATCCGTCGGAGCGCGAACGCATGGTCGCTGCCGGGCGCATGCTGGTCGAACAAGGACGCGGTGCGTTGCGCCGAACCATCGCGCTGATCGGGGATTCGCTCTGACTGAGCGTCGCGCGTCGCACTGCGTTCTTTCTTGCGTTGCGCATTCCATGCCGCCTATCCATTGCGCGCAATCGATCCAAACGATTTCGTCGCGGACGATGCCCCTGTGATTCGGGTCGCATTCGGCCACCCGCCGGATGGATATACAGGACATGCGCGGAGATTTCTTCGACGCTTCGGCATTGGCCGCCGTGTCCGATCGACGTCCTGACCTTCATGTTCCGCGCATCCTGCCGACGGTCGCGATAGATCAAGGAGTCTCGATATGTCCAGGCATCATCTGCTCAGCGGTATATGCGCCGCTGTTTTCGCGTTCGGCATGATCTCCAGCGGCAGCGCATCGGCATGGCCGACGCCGGCGGGCGCATGCACCGCCGACAACGAGGGCGAGTACGCCATGACGTCCGAGTATTCGCTGCTGTACGTGGAGTACGCGACCTACGTCTGCAGCAACGACGAATGGGGACTGCTCCACGTTTCGCGCTGCTATTACCTGATCGGGCGTTGCACGCTGCTCTAGGCGCAACACCGTTGCAGTGGCAACGTGCGTCCGGCTTCGGATGTCGGGAACGACGATGGCCCGCATCGCGCGGGCCATCGTGGGGTGTCGCCGTGCGCGACGATCAGGGCACGGAGGCGCTGATGGCGTCGGTGGTGAGCTGGCGGTTGACATCCTGCAGGTCATCGACGTCCAGCGTGCCCGCGGCCTGTTCCAGCAGCAGGCGGTTCTGCAGGAAGTTGTAGCGCGACAGCGCGTATTCGCGCTCGGCGTTGAACAGGGTCTGCTGGTTGTTCAGCACGTCCAGCACGGTGCGGGTACCCACTTCCAGGCCGACCTGCGAAGCCTCGTAGGCGCTGCGCGCGGAGAAGACCGCGGCCTTGCGCGCTTCCACTTCGCTGATGCCCGCGACGAGCGTCTGATAGGCGTTGCGGGTGTTGCGCACCAGCGCGCGGCGCTGCTGGTCCAGCTGGTCGCCGGTCACGTCGCGCTGGGCGAGCGCCTGCCGCACCTGCGACTGCGTCGCGCCGCCAGAGAAGATCGGGATGCTGACGGTCAGGCCGACAGTGGAGGTGTCGGACGAATCGATGCCGGTCGGACCGACGTTGCCGTCGAAGAGGGAACGGTTGTTGCCGTAGGTCGCGCGCAGGCCGATGCTGGGCAGATGGCCGGCGCGCGCGGAATCGACGCCGGCCTCGGCCGAACGCAGTTCGAGTTCCTTGGCCTTCAGCGCGGGATTGTTGTCGGTCGCGGTCTTCACCCATCCATCGACGTCGAGCGACGACGGCAGCTCGGGCTGGAAGTCCTGCGGCAACGACTTGAGCGCGCGCACGTCCTTGCCGGTGATTTCCTCCAGCGCGCGATACGCGTCTTCCAGCGCATTGCGGGTGACGATGGTGTTGGCGCGGGCGCGGTCGTACTGCGCGCGGGCTTCGTGCACGTCGGTGATCGGGGCGAGGCCCACTTCGAGGCGCTTGTCGGCGAAGTCGAACTGCTTCTTCAGCGCGGTTTCCTGCGCTTCGGCCGCGGACAGCGTTTCCAGCGCGACCAGCACGTTGAAATAGGCGGCGGAGGTGCGCGTGATCAGCGAATCGCCGGCGGCTTCGAGCTGAAAGTCGGCGGCTTCCGACAGCGACAGCTGCGAACGATGGCGCGCGATGTTGCCGAAGTCGAGGATCGACTGGTCCACCGATAAACCGTAGCTGCGGCCGCCGCCGCCATCGGAGACTTCGAGGCCGCTGCCCAGTTCGGAGGTGGTGTCGGAATAACTCGCGCCGACCGAGCCGCCGATCTGCGGCAGGAAGGTCGCGCGGGTCTGCACCGCGCCTTCGCGCGTGGCGAGACGTCCGGCCTCGGCGGCCGCGAACTGCGGATCGCTGTTGCGCGCGAGTTCGTAGGATTGCAGCAGATCTTCGGCCTGCGCGCCGAGCGGCAGTACCAGCAGGGCGAGGGCAAAGGCGAGCGGGCGGCGAGTCATGATCTTCCTTTTAGGTATTGAACGATCCGCGGTCGGCAACGTGCCGTGCAGGCGGCTCACAGCTGGAATTGGGGGACGGGTGCGGCGCCGACGAGGTACGGAAGTTCGGTCTCGAACAGCGATTCGACCTGGAAACCGGCAGCGTTGTCGGCATGTCGGACCAGCGCGGCTTCCATCGCCGGCGCCAGCCCATGGATCACGAACATGCGGCCGCCCGGACGCAGCCATTGCAGGAAACGCGAGGGGACCGTGGCGACCGCGCCGCCGACGCAGATCGCGTCGAACCGGCGTTCGCTGTCCCACTGCAGGGCGTCGATGGTGTCGATGCGGACGTTGCCGATGCTCTGCGCCTGCAGCCGCGCGCGCGCGGTCTGGGCCAGATCGGCATGTCGTTCCAGACTGACCACGTCGCGGGCCAGACTGCCGAGGCAGGCCGACAGATATCCGCTGCCGGTGCCGATCTCCAGCACGTCTTCGCCGGCGGTGATCGACAGCGCCTGCAGTGCGCGACCTTCCAGTACCGGTTTCATCATCGACTCGCCGTGACCGATCGGCAGTGCCAGGTCGGAGTAGGCGAGGGCGCGGTGCGCCTCCACCACGAACCGTTCGCGCGGCAGACGCGCCAGGGTCTCGAGAACCCGGGGCTGGAACACTTCCCACGGCCGAACCTGCTGTTCGACCATGGTTTCGCGTGCTTTGGCGTAATCGATCGTCATCTCAAGGTCTCTTGCGGCGCTGGCTGCGGTGGGAACGGGTGATCGGGCCTGACGTTTACCGGCATGAAGTTTACCGGGATCGCCGTGCCGCGACGACATCGCTGCCACGGGGCGCAGGATCGCCGCAAGCGGGCTTGCCCGCTGAGTGCCGGAAGTCACCGGGACACAGAGCACGGCGGGGGCGCATCGGGCGGATCAATTCGAGATCCCGGCGGCATCGCCGCATGCAGCATGGCCGTAAGCGCTCAGGAACAGGTCCACGGTGGCTTCGATATGGCGTTCGACGTCGCCGTCGGGCGTTCCGCAGCACATGCCGCAGAGCATCTGCATATGCAATTCGCCCTTGATCAGACACAGGAACTGCGAGGCGGCGCGCGCGACATCCGGGATCCGCAGTTCGTCGCGCGCGACCCGGGAGCGCAGGAAATCGACGAAGACATCCTTGATCTGCTGCGGCCCGGCCTGCCAGAACAGCTCGCGGACGTGGGTGTCGCCGGTGCCTGGCATCATCATCATGCGGTGCATCGCGATGGCTTCCTCGCTGGTGATCAGCCGGAAAAACGCGAGACCGATCGCGGTGAGCTGCTGGCGCAGGTTGCCTTCCAGACCGGCCAGGAACAGCGCCGACGGCAGTTGTTCCTCGCATTTGGCGCGGATCGCGGAACTGAACAGCGATTCCTTGTCGCCGAAGTGGCTGTAGACGGTGAGTTTGGAGACCCCGGCCTCGGCCGCGATCTGGTCCATGCTCACGCCGTCGAAACCGTGCTGACTGAACAGGCGCTTGGCCACCTCCAGGATCGCGGCGCGCTTGCCGAGATCCTTGGGGCGCCCGGGGCCGGCTGGTTTGGCGGGTTCGGGAATCGGGGGATTGGGGTTCGAAACGACCATGCTTTTAATACTAGACTAATTGGTATGTTATTTATACGATACCAGCGAGTTTACTAATCCAGATCCGTTCATCGGAACACTCCACCAGGAGGATCTTTCCCGAGATCTTCCGGATCGCTTGAGGCGGCCATGGCAATGCGTTGTGCAGCAGTAATCAGGATGGCGGGCTTCAGAACGGCATGCTTCAGGACGGCAGGTCTGGTGGTGCTCGCCGCCGCGCTGGCCGCCTGCGGCAACGACGAAAAGGTGTCGCAGCCGCCGCGGCCGGTGCTGGTGGCCCGTGCGGACGTCGCGACCGGGCATGGCGCCGATGGCCTCAGCGCCTATGCCGGCGAGATCCGCGCCCGCGAGGAAGCCACGCTCTCGTTCCGGGTCGGCGGCAAGCTGGTGCGCCGTCTCGTGGACGTGGGCGACCGGGTGCGCAAAGGCGACCTGCTGGCCGAACTCGATCCCGGCGACCTGCGCCTGCAGGTCGAAGCGCTGCAGGCGGAACTCACCTCGGCCGATGCCCAGCTCGCCCGCGCCCGCGCCGATCATGCGCGCACCGCCAGCCTGTCGAAGGATCAACTGGTGAGCCGCGCCGCGCTGGATCAGCAGACCGCTGCGCTGCGCGCGGCCGAAGGCCAGGCCCGTGCCGCCCGCGCCCAGTTCGATCTGTCGCGCAATCAGGCCGCTTACAGCCAACTGCGCGCGCCGCAGGATGGCGTCGTCGCCAGCCGTCAGGTCGAAGCCGGGCAGGTGGTGGCGGCCGGGCAAGCGGTGTTCGGGCTGGCGGCCGATGGCGGCCGCGAGGTCGCGTTCGCGCTGCCGGAATCGGGCATCCGCGATTTCAAGGTCGGCCAGGCGGTGGTGATCGAACTGTGGAGCGCGCAGGGCGAGCGGATCCCCGGCCGCATCCGCGAAATCGCACCCGCGGCCGACCCGCAGGCGCGAACCTATGCCGCACGCGCCACGTTGGAAGGCGATGCCGCCCGCGTCGATCTGGGCCAGAGCGCGCGCGTGTACATCCCGGCCGCACTGAGCGGCGACGCGCTGCGTCTGCCGCTGTCCGCCCTGCATCGCGGCGACAAGGGTCAGGCGGTGGTCTGGACCGTGGATCCCAAGGTCAACAAGGCCCGCCGCGCGCCGGTGGGCATCGGTCCTTACGCCGCGGATGGCGTGGCGGTGCTGTCCGGGCTGAAGCCGACCGAGTGGGTGGTGATGGCCGGCGGTCATCTGCTGCATGAGGGTCAGCCGGTGCTGCCGGTCGATCGCAGCAATCGCCCCATCCAATCGAACTGACCGAAGCCATCGACATGAACGCTGCAGCATCCGGTCTTCGAAGCACTTCCCGCACGGCAATCACTCCCCTTCCCCCGCTTGCGGGGGAAGGATGGGATGGGGGTAATCACGCTGCGGCAGAGGCTGTCATCCGTGCGGCAGACGCCACGAAGCGCGGGATCCCCTGACCATGCGCCGATTCAACCTCTCCGAATGGGCGCTGGCGAACCGTTCGCTGGTGCTCTACATGATGCTGGTGCTGGCGATCGTCGGCGCCTGGTCGTATCGCAGTCTCGGGCAATCTGAAGATCCGCCGTTCACCTTCAAAGTGATGGTGGTCAGGACCGCGTGGCCGGGCGCCACCGCCGAGGAAGTCTCGCGCGAGATCACCGACCGCATCGAAAAGAAGCTGATGGAAACGGGCAACTACGAGGAACTGCTCTCGTATTCGCGCCCGGGCGAATCGCAGGTGTTCTTCATCGCGCGCGATTCGATGGACAGCAGCGAATTGCCCGATCTTTGGTATCAGGTGCGCAAGAAAGTCGGCGATATCCGCCCGACCCTGCCGCAGGGTGCGGTCGGCCCGTTCTTCAACGACGAATTCGGCGACACCTACGGCAATATCTACGCGATCAGCGGCAAGGGATTCGACTACGCACTGCTGAAGGATTACGCCGAGCGCCTCGAACTGGAACTGCAGCGCGTCCCGGACGTGGCCAAGATCGAATTGCTGGGTCTGCAGGACGAAAAGATCTGGATCGAGCTGTCCAACACCAAACTGGCCACGCTGGGCATTCCGTTGCCGGTCGTGCAGCAGGCGCTGGCCGAACAGAATGCGGTGACCTCTGCAGGATTCTTCGAGACCGCCACCGACCGCGTGCGCCTGCGCGTCAGCGGCGCGTTCGCGTCGGTGGAACAGATCCGCCAGTTTCCGATCCGCGCCGGCGACCGCACGGTGCGCCTGGGCGACATCGCCGAGATCAAGCGCGGCTACGCGGATCCCGCCGCGCCGCGCATCCGCTACATGGGCGAGGACGCGGTCGGGATTGCGGTGTCGATGAAACCCGGCGGCGACATCCTGCAGCTCGGCAAGGCGCTGGATGCCGAAACCGAACGCCTGCAGCGCTCGCTGCCGCTGGGCATGAATCTGCACCGCATCGCCGATCAGCCCGCGGCGGTGCGCGATTCGGTCGGCGAATTCGTGCGCGTGCTGGCCGAGGCGGTGATCATCGTGCTGCTGGTGAGCTTTTTCTCGCTCGGCCTGCGCACCGGGCTGATCGTGGCCGTGACCATTCCGCTGGTGTTGGCGATGACCTTCGCCGCGATGCAGTATTTCGGCATCGGCCTGCACAAGATTTCGCTGGGCGCGCTGGTGCTGGCGCTCGGCCTGCTGGTGGACGACGCGATCATCGCGGTCGAGATGATGGCGATCAAGATGGAGCAGGGCTACTCGCGCCTGCGCGCGGCCGCGTTCGCCTACGAAACCACGGCATTCCCGATGCTCACCGGTACGCTGGTCACCGCGGCCGGCTTCCTGCCCATCGCCACCGCCGCATCGAGCACCGGCGAATACACGCGCTCATTGTTCCAGGTCGTCACCATCGCGCTGCTGGTGTCGTGGGTGGCGGCGGTGCTGTTCATCCCGTATCTCGGCGACAAGATGCTGCCCGACCCGCATGCGGTGCCGAAACCGCGCTCGCTGGAAGGCCGCATCCGCGCCTTCCGCCAACGTCTGGCCGACCGCTGGCCGCAGTACGCGGGAATCCTGGGCCCGGCGCCGATCATGGCCGAAGGCGCGCATGCGCACGATCCCTACCATTCCGGGTTCTACCGGCGGTTCCGCGCCGTGGTGCGCTGGTGCATCCTCAGGCGCTGGCTGGTGATCGGGGGCACGGTGGCTGCGTTCGCGATATCGCTTGCGCTGTTCCGTTTCATTCCCCAGCAGTTCTTTCCCGATTCGACGCGGCTCGAACTGATGGTCGACATCGAGCTCGCGGAAGGCAGTTCGCTCAAAGCGACCGATCGGGCCGCGCGCAAGCTGGAAAAACTGCTGGCGGCGCGCAAGGAAGTGGAAACCTATACCGCGTACATCGGTACAGGTTCGCCGCGCTTCTATCTGCCGCTGGACCAGCAGCTGCCGCAGACGCATTTCAGCCAGTTCGTGGTGCGCACGAAGGACATCGAGGCCCGCGAAATCCTGCGCGACTGGATGATGGGCGAGGTGCGGCAGCAGTTCCCGGAATTGCAGCTGCGGGTCACGCGGCTGGAGAACGGCCCGCCGGTGGGCTATCCGATCCAGTACCGCGTCTCCGGCGAACACGTCGAGCGCGTGCGCGAGATCGCATATCGCGTCATGGAAAAGATCCGCGCCAATCCGAACGTGATCAACGTCAATCTGGACTGGGACGAGCCGAGCAAGGTGATGCGGCTGGTCATCGATCAGGATCGCGCGCGCGCGTTGGGCGTGAGCACGGAGCAGGTCGCGAATTTCCTGTCCAGCTCGCTGTCCGGGCTGCACGTCAGCACCTATCGCGAAGACAACGAGCTGATCGACATTCTGCTGCGCGGCCCCGAGGACGAGCGCGCGCGCTTGGAACTGCTGGGCAGCCTCGCGGTGCCGACCACCAGCGGCAAGGTCGTGCCGGTGATGCAGATCGCGCGCCTGGAGTCGGTGTTCGAGGACGGCGTGATCTGGCATCGCAACCGCCTGCCCACCGTCACCGTGCGCGCGGACATCGTCAATGGGCCGACCCCGGCGACGGTGGTCGGGCAGATCGATCCGACTCTGGACGCGATCCGCGCCTCGCTGCCGGCCGGCTATCTCATGGCGACCGGCGGCAGCGTCGAGGATTCCGCGCGCGGCCAGGATTCGATCAAAGCCGGCATGTCGCTGTTCCTGTTCGTTGTGGTCACGCTGTTGATGCTGCAGTTGCGCAACGTCTCGCGCGTGCTGTTGGTGATGTCGACCGCGCCGCTGGGTCTGATCGGCGTGGTGCTGTTCCTGCTGGTGTTCCGGGTGCCGTTCGGGTTCGTCGCGATGCTGGGCGTGATCGCGCTGTCTGGGATGATCATGCGCAACTCGGTGATCCTGGTCGATCAGATCGAACAGGACATCGCCAGCGGCCACGATCGCTGGACCGCCATCGTCGAATCCACCGTGCGTCGTTTCCGGCCGATCGTGCTCACCGCGCTGGCCGCGATCCTGGCGATGGTGCCGCTGTCGCGCAGCGCGTTCTTCGGACCGATGGCGGTGGCGATCATGGGCGGTTTGATCGTCGCCACCGCGCTGACACTGCTGTTCCTGCCCGCGCTGTATGCGGCGTGGTTCCGGGTGCGCGCCAGCGAGGCGCGCACCGGGCCCGTCGGCGGCTGAAACGCACAACGCTTTCGCATCCGGGTCGCTTGCGGTTCCCTCCCCCTCCCGCCGCAGGCGGCCCGGATAGCGATTCTTTTCGTGCAGAGCGGAGCGCAGCTCCGCTGCTCCGGGTTTCGGACAGGGGGCAGCGGAGCTGCGCTCCGCTCTACGGCGGCCTACGGTTCAATTCCCCAGGAGCGTCGTCTTCAGCGCCGCATCGTCCGCTGCCAGCGCTTCGCCGTGCGCGGGCCGCGCCAGACAGGCCGCCAGTGCGGGCGGCAGTGCGACCGGATGGCCGACCAGCGGCTCGACGATGCTGTCGAATTTCGCCGGATGCGCGGTCGCCACCACGGTCCACGGGCGCGTATCGCCCTGCGAACGCAAGGTTTCGAGGACGTGCAGGCCGCAGGCGGTGTGCGGGCAGGGCACGATGCCGTGACGCGCTGGCGCAGTTGCGATGGTCGTGCGGATGGTCGCGTCGTCCACCGCATGCGCCGACACCGCCGCGCGCAGGGACGCATCATCGCTGTGCCAATGACGCAGACGCTCGAAATTGCTCGGCGCGCCGACGTCCATCGCGTTCGCGAGCGTGGCTTTCGTCGCTTCCGGCGCGTACTCGCCGCCGGCGAAATAGCGCGGCAGGACATCGTTGGCGTTGCTGGCCAGCACGATCTCGCCAATGGGCAAGCCCATCCGCTTCGCGACGAAAGCCGCCGCGGCATTGCCGAGATTGCCGGTGGGCACGATGAGATTCAGCGCTTGACCGTGCCGTGCATGGAATCCAAGCGAGGTATGCGCGTAGTAGGCGACCTGCGGCAGCAGCCGGCCCAGGCTGATGCTGTTGGCCGAGGTCAACGCCATGCGTTCGCGCAGATCTCGGTCGGACAGGGCGGTCTTCGCCATCCGCTGACAGTCGTCGAAACTGCCGTCGACGCGGAAAGTGCGGACGTTGTCGCCCCAGCATTCCAGCCCGTGCGCCTGTCGCGGCGACACGCGGCCGTCGGGATACAGAATGACGACCTCGAATCCCGGGCGGCGATGAAACGCACCGGCGACCGCGGCCCCGGTATCGCCCGAGGTCGCGACCAGAATGGTGGTGACGGGCGCGTCGTCGGCGCGCAGGCCGGCCAGGGCTTCGGCGAGAAAACGGGCGGCGTAATCCTTGAACGCCGCGGTCGGGCCGTGGAACAGTTCCAGCAGCGAATCGCCGTCGCCGCGCATCGCCATCAGCGGCGCGTCGAAATCGTAGGCGCGCGCGCAGATCGCCGGCAGCGCATCGCGCAGTCGCGATCCGGCGAAGTAGGGCGCCAGTACGCGGGTCGCGGTATCGGCGAGCGTCATCGAAGACGACCATTCGCCTTCGAACGCCGGGATCTGCGCCGGCACGTACAGCCCGCCGTCCAGCGCGAGGCCAGCGATCAGGGCATCGTCGATCGCGGTCGATGGCGTGCTGCCGCGAGTGCTCACGAAATTCGATGATGGAACGGTCACGGCAGCACCTCGGCGCGCGGCGCCGCGACCGGCGAAACGTAGGCGCGGGCGTCGTAGCCGGCCGCCGCGAACGCAGCGCGCATCGCTGGTGCTGCCGCTTCTGCTTTCGCTTTCGACGCGAACCACGCGAACACGCTGGGGCCGGCGCCGGAGATGCTGGCGCCCAGCGCGTCGTGATCCAGCGCGGCCTGTTTCACCGCTGCGAAGCCCGGAATCAGCGCGGCGCGGCGCGGTTCCACCAGCACGTCGTTCAGGCCTTCGTGGATCATCCGCGCGTCGCCGCGCTGCAGGCCGGTGAGGAACAGCGCCAGATGCGTGGACTGCACGACGAACTGCGACAGCGGATAGGGGTCGGCCAGCGCGGCGCGCGCGCGGCGGGTTTCCAGTATCTGATCCGGATGCGTCACCACGGCGTACAGCCAACTGGGCACCGACAGCGGGATCATCCGCTCCTGCGTCGCCAGCACCACGCCGCCGAGCAGCATCGGCGCGACGTTGTCGCCGTGCAGACTGCCGCTGGCCACGGCCTCGCCCTGCAGCGCGAATGGATACAGCGCGTCGCGCGACAATGGCCCGCTCCTGCCATCCGCGCCAAGGACCGCGTTCGCGGCGATCAGCGCGGCGACGCAGGACGCCGCCGAGCCGCCGAGGCCGGAGCCCAGCGGAATGCCTTTCTCCAGTTCGATCTCGAAACCGTAGGGCAGCGCCAGTGATTCGCGCAGTGCGATCAATGCGCGGCCGGCGGTGTTGCGTTCGGCGTCGAGCGGCAGCGCGTCCGCGCCGACGACGCTGCCGCGGATCGCGACGATGCGCACTTCCGGCGTATCGATGCGGCGGACGATGGCGATGTCGCGCGGGCCCTCGATGGCGTGGCCGAGCAGATCGAAACCGACGCCGATATTGCCGACGCTCGCGGGCGCGAACGCGCGGGCTTCGTATCTGTTCCGCTTTGGTTCTGCATCTGCCGGGGAAACAGTCATGCGCGGGCTCCGAGCGTGCGTGCGATCGCAAGGATATCGCCGAACACGCCGGCCGCGGTCACGTCGGCGCCGGCGCCTGGCCCCTGCACCACCAGCGGGTTGTGCGCATAACGCCGGGTGCGGAACTGGATCAGATTATCGGTGAGCCGGCTGTACAGACTGGCGTGGCCGGGCTCGGGCATCGACAAGCCCACGCGCGCGCCGCCGTCGGCGTCCAGTTGCGCCAGGTAGCGCAGGCTGCGTCCCTGCGCGCGCGCCGCGTCCAGTCGCGCCTGCATCGGCGCGTCGAGCTCATGCAGACGCGCGAGGAATTCGTCGCGCGACACGTCGCGCAGCGGTGCCGGCACCAGACTTTCGATATCGACATCCGCCAGCGACAGCGATGCGCCGGCTTCGCGGGCCAGGATCACCAGCTTGCGCGCGACATCGGTGCCGCTGAGGTCGTCGCGCGGGTCGGGCTCGGTGTAGCCCAGCGCGCGCGCTTCGGCGACCAGTTCCGAAAACGGCGCGCTGCCGTCGTAACGATTGAACAGCCAGGCCAAAGTGCCCGACAGCACGCCCTCGATGCCGGTCAGCGCGTCGCCGGTGTCGAGCAGCGAACGCAGCGTCTGGATCACCGGCAGCCCGGCGCCCACGGTGGCTTCGTAGCGGAACAGCCCGCCGTGTTTCTCGGCGTCGCGGATCGCGCGGTAGCGCGTCCAGTCGCCGCTGCCGGCATGTTTGCTGGGGGTGACCACGTGGATGCCCGCCGCCAGCCATTCCGGATAGCGCGCGGCGACCGCATCGCTGCCGCTGCAGTCGACGATCAGCGCGTGCGGCAGATGCTCGGCGCGGACGTGCGCGGCGAACCGATCGAGATCCAGCGTTTCGGCGTTGTCTGCGGCAAGCGCATCGACCGCGGTGGCGGGATCCAGGCGCGCACCGTTCAGCACCATGCTGCGGCTGCTCGCCACCGCACGCAGGCGCAGGTCGAGACGGTGTTCGATTTTCGATTCGTCGGCGAAACGCGGCAGCGCGTCCGCCAGCTGCGCGAGCAGGGCGCGACCGACGTTGCCGGGACCGATCAGCCCCACCGACAGCGTGGCCGGCGACAGCCAGAACGCGCTGTGCGCGGCGCGCAGCCCGCGTACGGCATCGGCATCGGCGACCGCAACCGAGATATTGCGTTCGCTCGCGCCCTGGGCGATCGCGCGGATGTTCACGCGGGCCCGCGCCAGGCCTTCGAACAGGCGTGCCGATACGCCAGGCATGCCGACCATGCCGTCGCCGACCGCGGCGAGTACGGCGATGCCGAACGTGGCGTCGATGCCTTCGACCTGACCGTTGGCGATGGCATCCGCGAATGCGTCGCGAACCGCATCGCGCCCACGCTCGGCCTGCGCGGCGGTCACCACGCAGCAGATCGAGTGTTCGCTGGAGCCCTGCGAAATCATGGTCACCGACACGCCGGCCGCGTGCAGCGCGGCGAACATGCGCTCGGCGGTGCCGGGCACGCCGATCAGGCCGGCGCCGCTGAGTTCCAGCACCGCCATGTCGCGCACCACGCTCAGGCCTTTGACCGGCGAATCGCTGGCCGATGCGGGGTTGTCCGCGGCGATCCGGGTGCCCGGCGCGGCGGGATTGCGCGAATTGCGGATCAGGATCGGCAGGCCGGCCTGCATCGCCGGCGCCATCGTCTGCGGATGCAGCACTTTCGCGCCGAAATAAGCCAGTTCGCAGGCTTCGGCGTAGGACATCGACGGCAGGCACACCGCGTCGGGCACCAGCCGCGGATCGGCGCTGAGCACGCCGTCGACATCGGTCCAGATGGTCAGGTCTTCGGCGCCGAACAGCACCGCGAAGATCGCGCCGGAATAATCGCTGCCGTTGCGGCCGAGCGTGGCGATGCGGCCCGCGCCGTCGCGCGCGGCGAAGCCGGTGATCACCACGTCGCGCTGCGGATGGCGCGTACGCCAGTCGGCGAAACGTTCGCGGGACTGCGCCCAGTCGACGCCGACGCCGAGTTCGCCCGGATGTACCACCAGCACCTCGCGCGCGTCCAACTGCGCCCAGCCCGCCGCTTCGCCGCCGAGCGCGGCCTGCAGCAGCCGCGACGACCACACTTCGCCCAGGCACTGCACCGCGGCGAAATCGTGAGCGGACAGCGGGGGCGCGGCCAAGGATTTCGAAGTCTGTGCGCCGTCCTCGGCGATGCGGCTGAGCAGCGCCGACAGCGCGGAAAATTCAGCGTAGAGCCACGCCGCCAGTGCGTGCTTGTCTCCCGCGTCGAGGCGGTCGGCGGTGGCGAGATGCTTGTCGCGCAATGTCGACCACGCATGCTGCCAGTCGTGGCCGGCAGCCGCGGATTGCGCCAGCGCAGTCAGCGCATCGGTGACGCCCTGCATCGCCGAAACCACCACCGCGCGCGGCTGGGGCGCGGTCTGCAGCAGATCGGCGACATGTCGATAGCGGTCGGCATCGGCGACGCTGCTGCCGCCGAATTTATGCGCGCGATAAGGCGCATCCGCGGACTGCGGCGCGGCATGTGCGGCATTGCGGTGTGGTGCGGGCGAATCCATGGTGAGGCTCCAGTGGGGAGCCCCGCGGCCCTGGGTTCGCGGGCTGACCCCGCGACCCTGTTGGGGTGCGGGGCGAAGGTCGAAGGGGTTATTCCGTTTCGCTGCCGCAGCCCGCACCGCTGGTGATACCCGTACCGGTGCCGGTGGTGGTCGAGATCATCGCGATCACAGCCGTCGTTCCGCGCGGAACGCGGATGAAGGAAGCGGCGATGGCGGTGCGGCGGTGCATGGCATCAGGTGTAAACGATCCGTGGGCGGTGCGTCAAATGATTTTTCCAGGTACTGCCCGCTCTCCGGAGATACGTCAATCCCGCAGCTCCACGGCGACGCAGTCCACTTCCAGCCGCGCGATCACCGCGGCAGCCATCGCCTCGGTGCTCAGTGGTGGGCGGGCCGCGGTGCCTGTGGGCGCAAGATCCGCCGTCAGCGCCCCATTGTCGATGGCATCGGCGACCGCGGCCTCGATGCAGCGGGCTTCGGCTTCCAGCCCCAGCGAATGCCGCAGCAGCATCGCCGCACTGAGGATCGCGCCGCAGGGATTGGCGATGCCGCGACCGGCGATGTCCGGCGCCGAACCGTGGATCGGTTCGTACAGCCCGAGTCGACCTTCGCCGAGCGATGCGGACGGCAGCAGGCCCATCGAACCGGCCAGCATCGACGCTTCGTCGGTGAGGATGTCGCCGAACATGTTTTCGGTGACGATCACGTCGTATTCGCGGGGACGCGAGATCAGATGCATGGCCATGCTGTCGACCAGTTGATGTTCCAGGCGCACGTCGGGGAATTCGTCGCGCGCGACCCGGGTCGCGACCTGGCGCCACAGCCGCGAGGTTTCCAGCACGTTGGCCTTGTCGACCGAGACCACGTACTTGCTGCGATCGCGCGCCAGCGCGCAGGCCCGCCGCACGACGCGCTCGATCTCTTCGACGGTGTATTCGCACAGATCGCTCGCGTGGGTGTCGGTGCGCGTGCGCTGTCCGAAATACACGCCGCCGGTGAGTTCGCGGACCACGATCATGTCCACGCCGGTGAGCAGATGCGATTTGATCGGCGATGCGGTCAGCGCGACCGGATGGGTCTTCACCGGACGCAGGTTGGCGTACAGGCCGAGTTCCTTGCGCAGCCTCAGCAAGCCCTGCTCCGGACGCACTTTGCCATCGGACCACTTCGGGCCGCCGACCGCGCCGAGCAGGATCGCGTCGGCCTTGCGGCAGGCATCGAGCGTTGCGTCCGACAGTGCGGTGCCCTCGGCGTCGATCGCAGCGCCGCCGATCAGGCGGGTGTGGAAATCGAAGGTATGGCCGTAACGACGCGCGACGGCCTGCAGCACGGCGACCGCGGCGGCGGTCACTTCCGGGCCGATGCCGTCGCCCGGCAAAACCACGATGTTGGCGTGCCTGATGTCGGCAGGCCTGATGTCAGTTGGCATGATGGGAATCCTCGAAAACTTGAATGGAAGCGCTGTGTTTCAGCAGATAGCCGAGCTGATCGACGCCTTCGAGCAGGCACGTGCGCGCGAAGCCATCGATGGGGAATGCGAAGCTGCGGCCGTCGGGAAGCGTCACGCTGCCGGCGGCGACATCGATGTCGAGTTCGATGCCCGGCTTCGCCAGCAATTCGTCGACCACAGCAGCGTCCAGCACCACCGGCAGCAGCCCGTTCTTCAGCGCGTTGCTGCGGAAGATGTCGGCGATCTCGGCGCTGATCACCGCGCGCAGGCCGAAGTCGCGCAGCGCCCAGGGCGCGTGTTCGCGCGAGGAACCGCAGCCGAAATTGCGGCCGGTCACCAGGATCTGCGCGCCCTGCGCTTCGGGTGCGTTCAGTGCGAACGCCGGATCGGGGCTGCCGTCTTCGCGATAGCGCCAGTCGTTGAACGCGAACTTGCCCAGACCTTCGCGCGACGTGGTGGTGAGGAAGCGCGCAGGGATGATGCGGTCGGTATCGATATTGCTGTCGGGCAGGCATGCGGTGCGCGAATGGACGTGCGTCAGCGGCGCAGGGTTGGGCGGGACGGCGCTCATGCCGCGTCCTCCTGCAGATAGCTGCGCGGATCGACGACGTGACCGGCGACGGCGCAGGCGGCGGCGGTATACGGCGAGGCCAGCACGGTGCGCGCCTCGCGACCCTGGCGGCCCTCGAAGTTGCGGTTGCTGGTGGACACCGCGAGCTGTCCGGGCGCGACCAGATCGCCGTTCATCGCGATGCACATCGAACAGCCCGGCTCGCGCCATTCGGCGCCGGCGGCGCGGACGATACGGTCGATGCCTTCGGCTTCCGCGGCGCGCTGCACCTGCACCGAACCCGGCACCACCAGCATGCGCACGCGCGGGTGGACATGATGGTCGCGCAGGATTTCCGCGACCTGGCGCAGATCGCTCAGCCGGCCGTTGGTGCAGCTGCCGACGAACACCACGTCGACCGGCTGCCCGGCCAGCGACTTGCCGCCGGAGAAACGCATGTAGTCGAGCGCGCGCTGGGTATCGGCATCGTTCGCGACCGGCAGTTTGGCGTCGATGCCGGTGACTTGCCCGGGATGCGTGCCCCAGGTGACCGTGGGCCGGATGTCCCGCGCATCGATGCGGACCACGCGGTCGAAGCGCGCGCCGTCGTCGCTGCGCAGCGTGCGCCACTGCGCGACCGCGCGCGCGAAATCGTCTCCTTGCGGCGCGCGCGGCGTGTTCGCCAGGTACTCGAACGTCACCTCGTCGGGCGCGATCAGTCCGGCGCGCGCGCCGGCTTCGATCGACATGTTGCAGACGGTCATGCGTTCTTCCATCGACAGCGCGCGGATCGCGCTGCCGCGGTATTCGATGACGTGGCCGGTGCCGCCGTCGACGCCGATCGCGCCGATGACGTGCAGGATCAGATCCTTCGCGGTCACGCCGACGCCGAGTTCGCCGTCGACCTCGATCGCCAGCGTCTTCGCCTTGCGCTGCAGCAGGCACTGGGTCGCCAGCACGTGGCCGACTTCGCTGGTACCGATGCCGAAGGCCAGCGCGCCGAACGCGCCGTGCGTGGCGGTGTGGCTGTCGCCGCAGACGATGGTCATTCCCGGCTGGGTCAGGCCCAGTTCCGGCCCGATCACGTGCACGATGCCGCGATGGTCGCTGCCGAAGTCGAACAACTCCACGCCGAACCGCGCGCAGTTCTCGCGCAGGGTGCGCACCTGTTTTTCGGCGTCCGGCGTGTAGTAATCCAGCTTTCCGGCGCTGTCCGGCGGCGTGGTCGGCGTGGAATGGTCGAGCGTGCCTTTCGTGCGCTCGGGCCGGCGCACCGGCAGGCCGCGCGCATCCAGTTCGGCGAACGCCTGCGGCGTGGTCACTTCATGGATCAGATGCAGGTCGATGTAGAGCACCGCGGGCGCATCGGCGGTTTCCGGTACGACGACGTGCGCACCCCACAATTTCTCGAACAGGGTTTTCGGCTGTTGTATTTGCGGATCGGGGGTCATTGAAAGGGCTCGATGGAGAACGGATAGATCCCGGGGACGGGCGGAATACGCGCGGAATCGCCCTTGATATTGCCCCCTTTGGAAAAGGGGGCGGGCCTCGCGCAGCGAGGACGGGGCATTTGCGGACTCGCCGCGGAGCAAATCCCCCCGCCGATCGCGGTGCGATCAACGACCCCCTTTTTCAAAGGGGGTAAGCGGTGATGAACTCCTTCGGAGGATTGGCAGGCAGGTCCTCGAAGCAAGGGCCGAAGCTTGACATGCGGCTCACACGCGGAATCGCCTCTGCTCTTGCCCCCTTTGGAAAAGGGGGCGGGCCTCGCGCAGCGAGGACGGGGGATTTGCGGAGTCGTCGCAAAGCAAATCCCCCCGCCGATCGCGGTGCGATCGACGCCCCCCTTTTTCAAAGGGGGTAAGCGGTGATGAACTCCTTCGGAGGATTGGCAGGCAGGTCCTCGAAGCAAGGGCCGAAGCTTGACATGCTGCTCACACGCGGAATCGCCTCTGCTCTTGCCCCCTTTGGAAAAGGGGGCGGGCCTCGCGCAGCGAGGACGGGGGATTTGCGGAGTCGCCGCAAAGCAAATCCCCCCGCCGATCGCGGTGCGACCGACGACCCCCTTTTTCAAAGGGGGTAAGCGGGAGTCGGCGCCGCTCTTTTTCAAAGGGGATAAGCGGTAATCGACAACCCTTTTTTTCAAAGGGGCCAAGCGTGCATGGTCTGTGCTGGGAACTGGTTGCATGCGGGTCACGCGGTGGCGCTCAGGACTTCTTTCGATGGTGCTTCGGGCATCGGAGCGGCGCCAACGGCTGCCGGCGAAGTGCGGCGATGCACGCGGTTGACGATATCCAGCCACGCCTGCGCGCTGGCTTCGAGGATATCGGTGCTGGTGCCGGAACCGGTGATCTCATCGACGCCGCCGTGCGCGTCGCGAACGCGTGCGGTGAGGCTGGCCTGGCCCTGCGCATCCTCGCCGGTGGTGACGCTGGACACCTGGTAACTTTCGATATCCAGATGGATGCCGGTGCCGCGCGCCAGCGCCGCGAACAGCGCATGCACGGGGCCATCGCCGGTCGCCGCTTCGGTCACGCGCTCGCCGTCGGGCGAACTCAGTTCGACGCTGGCCGTAGGCAACGTGCCATCGCCGACGCCGGTGCTGACGTGCAGGCGGTTCAGGCGCCAGCCGCCGATGACCATGCTGTTGCCGGTACCGCAATCGATGCCCAGCGCCAGCGCTTCCAGATCGGCATCGAACACTTCGCGCTTCTTTTCGGTCAAGGTCTTGAAGCGTCCGAAGACCTGGTTCAACTGCGCCTCTTCCAGCGCGAAGCCGAGTTCGCGCAGGCGATCGGCGAGCGCGGCGCGGCCGCTGTGCCGGCCCATGATCATCTGCGATTTCGCCCAGCCGACCGCCTCCGGGCGCAGGATTTCGTAGGTGCCGCGATGCTTGAGCATGCCGTGCTGGTGGATGCCGGATTCGTGCGCGAACGCATTCGCGCCGACGATCGCCTTGTTGCGCTGCACGTTCATGCCGGTGATGCGGGTGAGCAGGCGCGAGGTGGGGACCAGCCGCTCGGTGTGGATGCCGGTGGTCGCGCCGAAATACGCGCGGCGCGTTTCCAGCGCCATCACCAGTTCTTCCATCGCGCAGTTGCCGGCGCGCTCGCCGATGCCGTTGATCGTGCATTCGACCTGGCGCGCGCCGCCTTCGATCGCCGCCAGGCTGTTCGCCACCGCCAGGCCGAGATCGTCATGGCAGTGCGCGCTGAAAACCGCCTGGTCTGCGTTCTTCACGTTGGCGCGGAGATATTCGAACAGCGCGCGGATCTCGCCCGGCGTCGTGTAACCCACGGTGTCGGGGATGTTGAGCGTGCGCGCGCCCGCGGCCAGCGCCGCCGAGCAGATTTCGGCCAGAAATTCCGGTTCGGTGCGCAGCGCGTCTTCGGCCGAGAATTCCACGTCGTCGACATGACGTCGCGCGAGGGTCACGCCCATCACTGCGCGCTCCAGCACTTCGGCCTTGCTCAGGCCGAGTTTGTGCTCGCGATGCAGCGGACTTGTGGAAATGAAGACGTGGATGCGCGGACGTTCCGCGCCTTCGAGCGCGCGCGCACAGGCTTCGATGTCGCCGACGTGGCAGCGGGCGAGCGTCGCCAGCGTGGCGCCGCGCACGTCGCGCACGATCGCGGCGCAGGCGGCGAGTTCGCTCTCGGAACTGGCGGGGAATCCGGTCTCGATCGTGTCCACGCCAAGCTCGGTCAGCGCATGCGCGAACCGCAGTTTCTGTTTCGCGGTCATGCTGCAGCCGGGCGATTGCTCGCCGTCGCGCAGGGTGGTGTCGAAGATCGAGACCCGTACCGGCGACTCGGGGGTAACGTCGGTATCCATCAGGCGAAAGCCTCCAGGGCGGAAGGGGGTGAAACGGTTGCGGAAGCGGTGGGCGACGCTGTGGCGAGGGCGCCGAGCGCCGGCCGGGCGACGACGGGAGAGAGCGTCGCCGCCCGGCCGGCGCGTGCAACCTGTTTGATGACGGTCTGTTCGACGACAGTGGATTTGACCGCCGTGGATTTGACGACCGCAGGCTTGGCGACCGCACGCTTGATGCCGGCATCGTCGTGCGCACGACGCCGCGGTTTGCGCGGCGCGCGCGGGCGCACATCGGCCAGCAGCCCGGCCAGCACCGCGGCATCGATATTGCCGCCCGACACTACGGCGCATTTGCGCTTGCCGGCGACGCGGCGCCCGGCGGCCAAGGCCAGGGCGCCAGCGCCCTCGGCGATCACGTGTTCTTCCAGCGCCAGCCGCACCAGGGTTTCGCGCAGCTCGGCTTCGCGCACGATCACGATATCGTCGAGCAACCGCGACAGGATCTCGCGGGTGAGCAGCCCGGGGTTTTTCACGCGCACGCCGTCGGCGAGCGTGGCCGCCGGCAGCGGGCCTTCGGGTTCGCCGCGCAGGGCGCGATGCATCGCGTCGACGTGTTCGACCTGGGCGCCGATGATGCGCACGCCCTGCGCGTGCAGCGCCAGCGCGACGCCCGCGGCCAGGCCGCCGCCGCCGATCGGCACCAGCACCACGTCGGGCGCGAACGACGCGATCTCCATGCCGACCGTGCCCTGGCCGGCGATCACGTCGGGATCGTCGAACGCGGACAGGAAACGATAGCCGTTGCGTTCGGCCAACTGCATCGCGAATGCGCGGGCTTCGTCGAAGGTGTCGCCGTGCAGGCGCACGGTGGCGCCCCAGTGCGCGACCCCGGCGATCTTGGTCTGCGGGGCGCCGTGCGGCATCACTGCGATCGCCGGAACATTGAGCCGGTACGCGGCCCAGGCCAGACCCTGCGCATGATTGCCGGCGGAGGCGGCGATGACCGGGCGGTGATCGCCGCGTTCGTGCGCGGCCAGCAGTGCGTTCAGCGCGCCGCGCACCTTGTACGAACCGGTGCGCTGCAGGTTTTCGAGTTTCAACCAGCAACCGAAGCGTTCGGCGTGATGCAGCGGCGTCGGCGGCAGATAGCGTCGCAGCCGCGCCTGTGCGGCGAGGATATCGCCCGCCCCGACTGTGGCAGGGCTGCGGACATCGCCGACGACATCGCTCTCCATCGCTCAGACCTCCGTCAGCCAGCCGCTCGACCACGCGCTCTCGCCGCGCACGGTGCGCGCATAGACGGCGGCGATCTCGCGGGCGACCGGACTGTCGGGGTCGTATTCGCGTCCATCGATCTCGTGGATCGAGGTGACTTCCGCAGCGGTGCCGCAGGCGAAGACTTCGTCGGCGTCGCGCAGCTCTTCCATGCTCACCGGCCGCGATTCCGCGCCGATCAACCGGATCAACGTGTCGCGGGTGATGCCGGGCAGGGCGTCGCGATGTTCGACTGCGGTCACGCGGCCGTTGCGGACGGCGAACAGATTGGCGCCGGTGCATTCGACCACGAAGCCGTCGTCGTCGGTGAACATGGCTTCGTCGAAGCCGCGCGCTTTCACTTCGCGCTTCGCGAGGATGGAATTGACGTAGGCGCCGCACAGTTTCAGCGGCGGCAGCGCGCTGGCCGGGTTGCGGCGCCAGCTCGATACCGATACGCGGGTGCGGTTGCCGCCCAGATGCACGTTGGTGGACGAGGTCGCGACCATCAGGTGCTGCGGATGGCCGGCCACGTCCAGGCCGAAACTGCCGTCGCCGTACCATGCCAGCGGACGGATGTAGGCGTCGCCCTGGCGATTGGCGCGTAGTGTCGCCAGCACCGCTTCGGTCGCTTCGGCGACATCGAAGGTCATGCCCAGCAGCTCCGCGCCCTTGCGCATGCGCTCCAGATGCTCGGGCAGGCGGAACACCGCGGCGCCGCGTTTGGTGGCGTAGGCGCGGATGCCCTCGAATACGCCGCTGCCGTAGTGCAGGGCGTGGGTCTGCACGCTCGCCTGCGGACGACCGCTTTCGATCAGTTCGCCGTCGTACCAGATCGTGTTTGGCGCGGCAGCGGTGCCGACGCGCGGTGCGAGCGCCTGCGGCTGCGCAGCCGCAGGCTGCGGCGATTCCAGCGTGGCGGACGCGCTCAGAGACATGGCTGCACCTGCACGTCGAGGCAGTCGTAGAGTTTGGCCAACTGCTGGTGCAGGCCCTCGGCGGAACGCTCGCCTTCCACCGTCATCTGCAGATGCCAGCGGTCGCCGTCGGCGCGGGTTTCGCCTTCGACGGCGAGCGGACGGAAGCCGCGGCGCTCGGTGGTGCCCAGCACGCGGGACAGCGCGCCTTCGGCTTGGCGCAGGGTCAGATCGAGTCGATAGCGCATGGCGGTACTCCTACGACGAGGTGGGGAGGGAGAGGGCGGAGGTCTGCGTGCTCGACGTCGGGACCGGCGGCAGCGCGGGCATCGCGATGCGTTCCAGCGTGGTGGCTTCGTCGGCGTCCAGCATTTCGCTGTTGTTGCGGTTCGGCGGCACCAGCGGCCACACGTTCGCGGTCTGGTCGATCGCGACATGCAGCAGCATCGGGCCGGGCGCGGCGATCAACGCCTGCAGCGCGGCTTCGACATCGTCGGCGCGATCGACCTTCAGCGTCTGCACGCCGAACGCCAGCGCCAGCGCGCAGAAATCCGGGTTGTCGCTCAGATCGATCTCGGAATAGCGGCGCTCGAAGAACAGTTCCTGCCACTGCCGCACCATGCCCAGCGCCTGGTTGTCGAGCAGCACGATCTTCACCGGCAGGCGATAGCGCGCCACCGTCGCCAATTCCTGCACGTTCATCAGGAACGAGCCGTCGCCGCTGACGCAGATCACCTGCGCGTCGGGCTTGACCATCTGTGCGCCGATCGCGGCCGGCAGGCCGAAGCCCATCGCGCCCAGCGCGCCGCTGGTCAGATGATTGCGCGGATGATCGAAGCGCCAGTGCTGCGCCACCCACATCTGGTGCTGGCCCACGTCGCAGCTAACGATCGCAGCCGGCGCCAGTTCCGACAGGCGCCGCAGCAGCGACGGCGCGTACACGCTGTCGCCCGGTGCGTCGTAGCGCGGCGCGGCGATCTGCTTCGCGTGCAGGCAGGCATCGCGCCAGGCGTGACGCGCGACCCCGTGGCGACCGTGCAGGTGCGCGGCCGATGCGGCCAGCATCCGCTGCAGGCTGATCGACAGATCGCCCTGCACCGGCGCGTCGGCGATGCGCAGCTTGCCGATCTCGCAGGCGTCGATGTCCAGATGCACCACGCGCGCGTTCGGCGCGAACTCGGCCAGCTTGCCGGTGGCGCGGTCGTCGAAGCGCGCGCCGACCACGAACAGCAGATCGCATTCGTGCACCGCCAGATTCGCGGCGCGGTTGCCGTGCATGCCGAGCATGCCCATGTTCAGCGGATGCGCATGCGGCAGCGCGCCGAGTGCCTTGAGCGTCAGCACGGTCGGAATCTGGGTGGCATCGACGAATTCGCGGAACGCGTCCACCGCATCGCCCAGCGCGATCCCGCCGCCGGCGTAGATCACCGGCTTCTGCGCCAGCGCCAACTGCGCCAAGGCCGCATGCAGCGCGGCGTCGGTGGCGCCCGGTGCGGCATCGATTCTGGCCGGCGTATGCGCGGGCAGATGCGAGGCATCCGCGTTCTGCACGTCCTTCGGCAGATCGATCAACACCGGGCCGGGGCGGCCTTCGCGCGCGAGACGGAAGGCCTCGGCGACGATGTTCGGCAGGTCGTCGACGCTGCGCGGCAGGAAGTTGTGCTTCACGATCGGCATGGTCATGCCGAACACATCCAACTCCTGGAAGGCGTCGGTGCCCATCAGCGGCGTGCCCACCTGGCCGGTGATGCAGACCATCGGCACCGAATCCAGCATCGCATCGGCGATGCCGGTGACCAGGTTCGAGGCGCCCGGGCCGGAGGTCGCGACGCAGACGCCGACGCGGCCGCTGGCGCGCGCGTAACCGTTCGCCGCGAACGCGGCGCCCTGCTCGTGCCGCACCAGCACGTGTTTGAGGGACGATCCGTGCAGTGCGTCGTAGAAGGGCATGATCGCGCCGCCGGGATATCCGAACAGCGTGTCCACGCCTTCCGCGAGCAGCGCTTGCACCAGCCAGCGGGCACCGTTCATCAGGCAGTCTCGGCAATGGGATGCGTGGAGGAGGATTTGCCGGCGGCCTGCGCAGCATCCTGCGTCGAAGCCGCCGTGGTTTGCGGCGCGCTCTGCTGCAGCCACTGCATCTTCGCGCGCAGTTCCCTGCCGACTTTCTCGATCGGATGGTCGAGATCGGCCTGCTGATATTTCTTGTAGTTCGGCAGGCCTGCGTCGTACTCGGCCACCCAGCGCTGCACGAAGGTGCCGTCCTGGATCTCGCTCAGGATGTCCTTCATCCGCGCCTTGGTGTCGGCGTTGATGACCCGCGGGCCGCTGACGAAATCGCCGTACTGCGCGGTTTCCGAAACGAATTCCAGCATCCGCGTGATGCCGCCTTCGTAGAACAGATCGACGATCAGCTTCAGTTCGTGCAGGACTTCGTAGTAGGCGATCTCCGGCTGGTATCCGGCTTCCACCAGGGTCTCGAAGCCTGCCTGCACCAGCGCGCTGGCGCCGCCGCACAGTACCGCCTGTTCGCCGAACAGATCGGTTTCGGTTTCTTCCTTGAAGGTGGTCTTGATGAGGTTCGCGCGCGCGCCGCCCAGGCCTGCGGCGTAGAGTTTCGCGAATTCCTCGGCGCGGCCGCTGCGGTCCTGGTGCATGGCGTAGATGCAGGGCACGCCGCGACCGATTTCGTATTCGCGACGCACCAGCGCGCCCGGACCTTTCGGCGCGACCAGCACCACGTCCAGATCGGCGCGCGGCGAGATCATGCCGAAATGCACGTTCAGGCCGTGCGCGAACAGCAGGCATGCACCCTGTTTCAGATTCGCGGCCAGCACGTCGTTGTAGAGCTTCTTCTGCACCATGTCCGGCGTCAGCACCGCGACCAGATCGGCGCCGGCTGCGGCTTCCGCAGGCGTTTTCACGGTGAAGCCGTCGGCGAGCGCCTTGACTTCGGTCGGGCCGCCCGGGCGCAGGCCGACGACGACATCGAAGCCGGAGTCGCGGAGATTCAGCGCGTGCGCGCGGCCCTGACTGCCGTAACCGATGACTGCGATGGTGGGGTTGGTGGAGGTGTTCATGGTTGGTTTCCGTGGTGTTGGAGAGGAGGTTTCTTACTTGTCATCCCGAGCGAAGCGAGGGACCTGTTGTCGGTTGTTCTGGATTCCGGAAAAGCAGGTCCCTCGCTTCGCTCGGGATGACAGCTGTTTTTATTCTTCAGGCGGGCACCGTGTTCTCGATGCCCGTATCGGCCGTCAACGTCGCATCGATCCGGCGCGTGTCGTCCAGCAACCCCGGCGACGTCACCGCGCCCTGCGACGCCGAGCGCACGTCGCGCGCGAACTTCGCGAGCACGCCGTGGCGCACGCGCGGCGCGATGCGTGCGGCGGTGCGCGAGGACAGATCCGCGGCGACGTCCAGCCGGCGCGAGGCGACATCGATGGTCACCAGATCGCCCTCGCGCAGCTTTGCGATCGGGCCGCCATGCGCGGCTTCCGGCGACACGTGGCCGACCATGAAACCGTGGGTGGCGCCGCTGAAACGACCGTCGGTGATCAGGGCAACCTCGTTGCCCAGGCCCTGGCCGACCAGCGCCGCGGTCACCGCGAGCATCTCGCGCATGCCTGGGCCGCCGGCCGGGCCTTCGAAACGGATCACCACGATGTCGCCGGCATTGATCTTTCGCGCCTGCACCGCGGCGAACGCGGCTTCCTCGCTGTCGAACACGCGCGCCGGGCCGGCGTGCTTCTCGCGGCCGTGGCCAGCGAGCTTGACGATGCAGCCATCCGGCGCGAGGTCGCCGTAGAGAATCGAATAGCCGCCGCGCGGCTTGATCGGGTCGCCGACCGGACGCACCACGTCCTGCGTCGGCGATGTCGTCGCGGCATTCGCGAGCGCAAAAAAACTTTGGTCGGCGGCCGTGCTGCTGTTAACGGTAGGAATATCCTCGATCAGACCGGCCATCTGCAGTGCCTGCACCACCAGTGCGGTGCCGCCTTGTTCGAACATTTCCGCCGCGGTGTAGCGGCCGCCCGGTTTCAGGTCGGCGATCACCGGCGTGTTCGCGCTCGCCGCTTCGAATTCTTCCAGATCGAAACGCACGCCGGCTTCGTGCGCGATCGCCAGCAGATGCAGCGCGGCGTTGGTCGAACCCGCGGTCGCGGACACCGCGCGCGCGGCGTTGCGCAGTGCCGCTAGCGACAGCAGTTGCCGCGGCGTCGGGCCGCCGTCGTTCAACAGCTTCATCACCAGCTCGCCGCAGCGTTCGGCGGCTTTCGGTTTTTCGGGATGGGTGGCCGGAATGTCGTTCTCGCCCAGCGGCGACAGGCCCAGGAAGGTCAGCACCATCGCCATCGTGTTCGCAGTGAACTGGCCGCCGCAGGCGCCCGCGCCGGGGCAGGCCTTGCGCTCGATCTCGTTCAGTTCGGCATCGTCGATCTTCCCTGCTGCGTGCGCGCCCACGGCTTCGAATACGTCCTGCACGGTCAGCGCGCGTTCGCCGCTGGTGCCATCGGAATTTTTGGATGTGCAGCGGCCCGGCATGATCGTGCCGCCGTAGAGGATCACCGTCGGGATATCCAGCCGCGCCGCCGCCATCGCCGCCGCGGGAATGGTCTTGTCGCAGCCCACCAGCAACACCATCGCATCCAGGCAATGACCCGTCACCGCGAGTTCGATGGAGTCGGCGATGGTTTCGCGCGATGCCAGCGAGGCGCGCATGCCGTCGCTGCCCATCGCGATGCCGTCGGTCACCGCGATGGTGTTGAATTCGATGGGCGTGCCGCCGCCGGCGATCACGCCGCGGCGCGCATCCTGGGCCAGATCGCGCAGGGTGATATTGCAGGGGGAGACATCGGACCACGTGTGGATCACCCCGACGAAAGGTTTGGCGATGGCCGCATCGTCGAGGCCGGTGGCGCGGAGCATGGCGCGCGCCGGGGCGCGGGCGGGTCCGTGTTTGATCGCATCGCTGAGCATGTCGCGGAATCCTTGAAGCGTGTGGTGGGGAAACGTTGTGATGGAAAAGCTTCGTGATCGAAAAAGTCGTGTGGAAAATCGGTGGCCCTGAAACGCGAAAACCCCCGCACCTTCTTCAGGGGCGGGGGTTTTTGTTAACCCGGGTTGTCAGTCGCTCAACCCTATCCCGCACCTGTGGTGTTGGTAATAAGGACGACGACGACAAGAACGAGCGACGCGAGCGCGACGTTGATAACGGTGGTGTCGATGCGCTTGGCGTGCGCGGCACCTGCATGCGCCCGCGCCGCACGGTGTGCGGGGGCGTGTTGCGGATGCGGGATGCTGCGCTGCGTCATGACTGAAGAGAACCACGCCGTTTCAAGCAATGTCAAGCCTGCGACTGCTGACGAATTGGAATAAGCGCGACGATGAGCGTGGTTCAGGGCATGAATTCCTGTTCGATCAACACGATAGCGGGCCGCGCCGGTATTCCGCGCGGCGGCGATGCTGCGCCGTTCCGGACCGCGATCGGCGTCGTCATGGGCGGGGTTCGGATACGAATTGCGCGAATCGCGCCCATGCCCGCCGGCGGATGCGACGGGCCGATGCGGCCATCGGCGATCGGAATGGCGAAATGGCGATCGCATATGTCCCCATCGAGGGCCCCCGCGTGACGACGGACCGATCCGGGGTCTAGACTCGGACCGCAAGCGACGACCGACGCCATCGGTCCGACAGCCAGCGAGGATCGCGGTGAAGCCTACTGACATCCGGAACCCGGACACCTTCCACAAAGTCGTCGATTGTCAGTGGGCCTGCCCCGCACACACGCCCGTCCCCGAATACATCCGGATGATCGCCGCCGGACGCTACGCCGATGCCTACATGGTCAATTGGCGCAGCAACGTCTTCCCCGGCATCCTCGGCCGTACCTGCGACCGCCCCTGCGAACCCGCCTGCCGGCGCGGCCGGGTGGAGGAGAACAACGGCAGCGGGCCCGAGCCTGCCCCGCCCGAGCCGGTCGCCATCTGCAGGCTCAAGCGCGTCGCCGCCGACAACAAGGGCGACGTCAGCGCACGCATGCCGCCGCCCGCGGCCCACGGCAACGGCCGGCGGATCGCCTGCGTCGGTGCCGGACCGTCCGCGCTGACCGTCGCGCGCGATCTCGCCCCGCTGGGCTACCAGGTCACTGTCTTCGAGGCCGATCCCAAGCCGGGCGGCTTCATGCGCACCCAGGTGCCGCGCTTCCGCCTGCCGGAGGAAGTGATCGACGAGGAAACCGGCTACATCCTCGATCTCGGCGTCGAATTCATCGGCAACCGCCGCATCGAATCGATGAAGGCGTTGCTGGCCGAGGGCTACGACGCGGTGTTCGTCGGCAGCGGCGCGCCTCGCGGCCGAGATCTGGATCTGCCCGGCCGTCAGGAAGCCGCGGCGCAGATCCATGTCGGCCTCGACTGGCTCGCCAGCGTGTATTTCGGCCACGTCACGAAAGTCGGCAAGCGCGTGCTCGTCCTCGGCGGCGGCAATACCGCGATGGACTGCTGCCGTTCCGCGCGCAGGCTGGGCGGCGAAGAAGTGAAGGTGATCGTGCGCTCGGGCTTCGACGAAATGAAGGCGAGCGCATGGGAGAAGGAAGACGCGATGCACGAGGGGATTCCGATCCTCGATTTCCGCGTGCCGAAAACCTTCGTCCACGCCAGCGGCCGCCTCACCGGCATGACCTTCGAGAAAGTGCGCGCCGAATACGACGCAAAGGGCCGGCGCAAACTGGTGCCGACCGGCGAGCCCGACGAATTCTTCCCCTGCGACGAAGTGCTGATCGCGGTCGGTCAGGAAAACGCGTTTCCATGGATCGAACGCGAGGTCGGCATCGATTTCGACGAATGGGGCATGCCGGTGGTGGACAAGGTCACCCATCAGTCGAGCCTCCCGCATGTGCTGTTCGGCGGCGACGCCGCGTTCGGGCCGAAGAACATCATCTGGGCGGTGGCCCATGGCCACGCCGCGGCGATCAGCATCGACAAGCTGCTCAACGGCGAGGACACGCACGAACGCCCCGGGCCGGAAGTGACGCTGATCTCGCAGAAGATGGGCATCCATGAGTGGAGCTACGACAACGGCGTGTCGAACGACGAACGCTACAAGGTCCCGTGGTCGGAGGCGGCGAAGAAGCTGGACAGCATCAGCACCGAGGTCGAACTGGGCTTCGACATCGCCACTGCGTGGAAGGAAACCCAGCGCTGTCTGAACTGCGACGTGCAGACGGTGTTCGTCAAGGACAAATGCATCGAGTGCGATGCCTGCGTCGACATCTGCCCCACCGACTGCATCACCTTCACCGCGAACGGCGACGAGGAGGATCTGCGCAAGCGCCTGACCGCGCCGGCGCTGAACGCCACGCAGGATCTGTACGTCTCCGAGCCGCTGAAAACGCTGCGGGTGATGGTCAAGGACGAGGACGTCTGCCTGCATTGCGGCCTCTGCGCCGAACGCTGCCCGACCGGCGCCTGGGACATGCAGAAGTTCCTGTTGAACGAAACCCAGGCCGGCCAAGGCTGTCGCGGTACGCAGAAAAAGGAGGCGGCGTGATGACGAGCATTCGAAAGTCCATCGTCCGAGCAGCCTTCAAGCGAAAAGCGCTCACCGCTTTCCCCCCCTTTGAAAAAGGGGGGCAGGGGGGATTTGCTCTTGATCTTCCCGCCCGCAAAGCAAAGCAAATCCCCCTCGGTCCCCCTTTTCCAAAGGGGGAGGAAACGCCATGACCCAGTTTCAACAGACATCGTTGCAGCATCCGAAAGTGCAACAGCCGCACATACAGGCGATCAACGATTTCGTCGTCAAGTTCGCCAACGTCAACGGCTCCGGCTCGGCGTCGGCCAATGAACTGTTCGCCAAGGCGATCCTGCGCATGGGCGTCCCGGTCAGCCCGCGCAACATCTTCCCGTCGAACATCCAGGGTCTGCCGACCTGGTACGAGGTCCGCGTCTGCGAACGCGGCTGGCTCGGCCGTCGCGGCGGCGTCGACCTGATGGTGGCGATGAATCCGCAGACCTGGGACGGAGACATCGCCGAGATCGAAACCGGCGGTTATCTGTTCTACGACAACAGCAAGCCCCTGCCGAAGTCGAAATTCCGCGACGACATCCACGTACTCGGCGTGCCGCTGACCGAAATCTGCAACGCGACCTACAGCGACCCGCGCCAGCGCCAGCTGTTCAAGAACATCATGTATGTCGGCGCGCTCAGCGCCCTGCTGGACGTCGACGTGCCGGCGATCGAGGCCCTGATCGCCGAACAGTACAAGGGCAAGGAAAAACTGCTGAAGCCCAATCTCGAGGCGCTGCATCTGGGCCGCGACTGGGCGCTGAAACACCTGCCCTGTCCCATCGGCCTACGCGTACGCAAGGCCGACGCGGTGGGCGATCGGATCTTCGTCGAAGGCAATGCCGCCGCCGCGCTGGGCTGCGTCTATGGCGGCGCCACGGTGTGTGCGTGGTATCCGATCACCCCGTCGTCGTCGCTGGCCGAGGCGTTCCAGAAGTATTGCCAGAAGTTCCGCGTCGATGCCGACACCGGCGAGAATCGTTTTGCGATCATCCAGGCCGAGGACGAAATCGCGTCGATCGGCATGGTCGTCGGCGCCGGCTGGAACGGCGCGCGCGCGTTCACCGCGACCTCGGGGCCGGGCATTTCGCTGATGAACGAATTCATCGGTCTGGCCTATTTCGCGGAGATTCCGGCGACGATCATCGATGTACAGCGCGGCGGCCCGTCCACGGGGATGCCCACGCGCACGCAGCAGTCGGACATTCTCGCTGCGGCCTACGCGTCGCACGGGGACACCAAGCATATCCTGCTCTTTCCGGAAGACCCGCACGAATGCTTCGCGTTCTGCGCCGATGCGCTGGATCTGGCCGACCGCCTGCAGACGCCGGTCTTCGTGATGACCGATCTGGACATCGGCATGAACCAGCGCCTGTGCGCGCCGTTCGTCTGGGACGACACCCGCGTCTACGATCGCGGCAAAGTGCTGGATCGCGAAGCGTTGGAGGCGGGGGCGGAGTTCGCGCGCTACAAGGACATCGACGGCGACGGCATCCCGTACCGCACCTATCCCGGAACGCATCCGGAGAAGGGCGCGTATTTCACCCGCGGCACCTCGCGCAACCCGCAGGCGCAGTATTCCGAACGCGGCGCCGACTATATCTACAACATGCAGCGCCTGCTGAAGAAATTCGACACCGCCAAGACCCTGGTGCCGCAGCCACTGTTGTCGCAGGCCGAAGTGCCGTCGCGGTTCGGGGCGATCTATTTCGGCTCGACCAGCCCGGCGATGCAGGAAGCCATCGAGCGTCTGCGCGAGCGGGATATTCCGCTGGATACGCTGCGCGTGCGCGCGTTTCCGTTTCCCGCATCGGTGCGCGAGTTCGTCGATGCGCACGAATCGGTGTTCGTGATCGAACAGAACCGCGACGGCCAGTTGCGCAGCCTGCTGATCAACGAATTCGATATCGATCCGGCGCGACTGGTCGCGGTGCTGCACTACGACGGCACGCCGATCACCGCGCGGTTCATCTCGGATGCGATCGTTCAGCGGATCCGCACGGTCGAACAGCGGGACAAGGTAGCCTGAGTGATGAAGCCAGGCCCGCTTTGCTTTCATAGTCCCCTTTGCAAAAGGGGGCGGGCATCGCGTAGCGATGACGGGGGATTTGCTCTTGATGTTGTTCGAGCAAAGCAGAGTCAAGAGCAAATCCCCCGTAGCCCCCTTTTTCAAAGGGGGCAAGAGCGACGGCGAAAAGCCGAAATTCAAGTCTTACGATGGAAAGCTTGTATTACAGATCGACAGCCAAAGCGGGGCTGCGCTTGTTTTTATAGCCCCCTTTGCAAAAGGGGGCGGGCATCGCGAAGCGATGACGGGGGATTTGCTTTTGATTTTGCTCGAGCAAAGCAGGGTCAAGAGCAAATCCCCCGTAGCCCCCTTTTTCAAAGGTGGCAAGAGCGACGGCGAAAAGCCGAAATTCAAGTCTTACGATGGAAAGCTTGTATTACAGATCGACAGCCAAAGCGGGGCTGTGCTTGTTTTTATAGCCCCCTTTGCAAAAGGGGGCGGGCATCGCGAAGCGATGACGGGGGATTTGCTTTTGATTTTGCTCGAGAAAAGCAGAGTCAAGAGCAAATCCCCCGTAGCCCCCTTTTTCAAAGGGGGCAAAAGCGACGGCGAAACGCCGGGCTCATGAAACGACAGCCGAAAGCCCAATACCAAGAGCGACAAGCAGGACGAAGCGCATGACCTATCTCACCAAGCCGAAACTGCATCACCCCACGCTCTCCTGCAATGCGATCGGTTTCACCCGTCGCGATTACGAAGGCAAGATCAGCACGCTCTGCGCGGGCTGCGGCCACGATTCGATTTCGGCCGCGATCATCCAGGCCTGCTGGGAGCTGGATATCCAGCCGCATCTGGTCGCCAAGCTCTCCGGCATCGGCTGCAGCAGCAAGACGCCGGATTATTTCCTCGGCCAGTCGCACGGGTTCAACACCGTGCACGGACGCATGCCGTCGGTGCTCACCGGCGCCAATCTCGCGAACCGCGAGCTGATCTATCTCGGCGTCTCCGGCGACGGCGATTCCGCCTCCATCGGCATCGGTCAGTTCGTGCATGCGATCCGGCGCGGCGTGAACATGGTCTATATCGTCGAGAACAACGGCGTTTACGGCCTGACCAAGGGCCAGTTCTCGGCGACCGCCGACCAGGGGTCGGTCTCGAAAAAGGGCGTGGCCAACACCGACAGCCCGCTGGATCTGGTGACGATGGCGCTGCAGCTCGGCGCCAGCTATGTCGGGCGCGGCTTCTCCGGCGACAAGCATCAGCTGGTGCCCTTGATCAAGGGTGCGCTGTCGCATCGCGGCGCCGCGTTCCTCGACGTGATCAGCCCCTGCGTCGCCTTCAATAATCACGCCGGCAGCACCAAGAGCTACGATTACGTGCGCGAGCACAACGACGCCGTGAACCAACTCGATGTGATCCTGCCGCGCGCGGAGATCGCGGTCGATTATCCGGCCGGCGACACCATCGCGGTGGAACAGCACGACGGCACGGTGCTGCGGCTGCACAAACTCGACGAGGGTTACGATCCGCGCGACAGGATCGGGGCGATGAACCTGATCCAGCAGCGGCATGCGCGCGGCGAAGTGGTGACCGGCCTGCTGTACGTCGATGCCGCAGCGGACGACTTGCACGGCCACCTCAATACCGCCGCGAAGCCGCTGAACGCCATGGGTGCGAATGACCTGAATCCGGGCGCCGCCGCGCTGGACAGGATCAACGCATCGCTGCGCTGAACGGCGTCGAGGCCTGCTGAAATCGGCTTTTTTTCGCGCTGTGGGCTGCAGATCTGCCCGGGAAGCAGCCCGGATGCTGGCGGTCGGCGGCGAGGAATGGTTCAATGTCGCCAGAAGCGGGGGTATCGCCGGCCCGCCCGGCGATTGAGACAGTCCCTTCGAACCTGATCCGATTGATATCGGCGTAGGGAAGCTTCGCCAGCCACCACTGCGCCCGCGCGCGTGGTCGCAGCGCCGCCGCTTCGTCCCGAACACTTCGCGCATCCGTGCGAGGGCTTCTACAAGACCAGGACGAATGCCGATGAATGCCGTGCCCGCGACGCTGCTGCAGCAGACCGATCAACTGTCCGAATCCGTGACCCGGCCGATTCCCGGGTCGCGCAAGATCTTCGTCGAGGGCTCGCGTCCCGACCTGCGGGTGGCGATGCGCGAAGTTTCGCTGTCGCAGACGCCGACGCTGTTCGGCGGCGAGGAGAATCCGCCGATCACCATCTACGATCCGTCCGGGCCGTACACCGATCCCGATGCGAACATCGACCTCTCGGCCGGCCTTGCGCCGCTGCGCGCGCGCTGGATCGAAGAGCGCGGCGACACCGAACAATTGCCTGCGCTGAGTTCCGAATTCGGTCGCGGTCGCGAAAGCAACGCCAAACTCGACGCGGTGCGCTTTCCGAACCGCGCGCTGCCGCGTCGCGCCAAGGTGGGCGCCAACGTCTCGCAGATGTATTACGCCAAGCGCGGCATCGTCACCCCGGAGATGGAGTACGTGGCGATCCGCGAGAACCAGCGGCTGGAGGCGGTGCGCGATGCGCGCCTGCTGTCGCAGCATCCGGGCGAAACGTTCGGCGCCAATATCCAGAAGATCATCACCCCCGAGTTCGTGCGCGACGAGATCGCCCGCGGCCGCGCCATCCTGCCCAACAACATCAACCACCCGGAAAGCGAGCCGATGATCATCGGCCGCAACTTCCTGACCAAGATCAACGCGAACATCGGCAACAGCGCGGTGTCGTCGGGGATCGCCGAGGAAGTCGAGAAGCTGGTGTGGGCGATCCGCTGGGGCGGCGACACGGTGATGGATCTGAGCACCGGCAAGCACATCCACGAAACCCGCGAATGGATCATCCGCAATTCGCCGGTGCCGATCGGCACCGTGCCGATCTATCAGGCGCTGGAGAAAGTCGACGGCCGCGCCGAAGAGCTCACGTGGGAGCTGTTCCGCGACACCTTGGTCGAACAGGCGGAGCAGGGCGTCGACTACTTCACCATCCACGCCGGCGTGCTGCTGCGCCATGTGCCGCTGACCGCCAAGCGCGTGACCGGCATCGTGTCGCGCGGCGGTTCGATCATGGCGAAATGGTGCTTGGCGCATCACAAGGAAAACTTCCTCTACACGCATTTCGAGGACATCTGCGAGATCATGAAGGCCTACGACGTGGCCTTCTCGCTGGGCGACGGCCTGCGTCCGGGCTGCATCGCCGATGCCAACGACGCCGCGCAGTTCGGCGAACTCGAAGCGCTGGGCGAGCTGACCAAGATCGCGTGGAAGCACGACGTGCAGACCATGGTCGAAGGCCCCGGCCATGTGCCGATGCAGTTGATCAAGGAGAACATGGACAAGCAGTTGGTGGAGTGCGGCGAAGCGCCGTTCTACACGCTGGGGCCGCTGACGACCGACATCGCGCCGGGCTACGACCACATCACCTCGGCGATCGGCGCGGCGATGATCGGCTGGTACGGCTGCGCGATGCTGTGCTACGTCACGCCGAAGGAGCACCTGGGCCTACCGAACCGCCAGGATGTGCGCGACGGCATCATGGCCTACAAGATCGCCGCGCACGCGGCCGACCTGGCCAAGGGCCATCCCGGCGCGCAGATCCGCGACAACGCGCTGAGCAAGGCGCGCTTCGAGTTCCGCTGGGAAGACCAGTTCCACCTCGGCCTCGATCCCGAAAAGGCCAAGGAATTCCACGACGAAACCCTGCCCAAGGACGCGCACAAGCTCGCGCATTTCTGCTCGATGTGCGGCCCGCATTTCTGTTCGATGAAGATCACCCAGGACGTGCGCGACTACGCCGCCGAGCATGGCGTCGCCGACGAGACCGCCGCGCTGGAAGCGGGCATGGCCGAGAAGGCCGCGGAGTTCCGTGCGCAGGGTGCGCAGGTGTATCGCAAGGAGTGACCGGCCGATCGGTGTTTGGTGGTCCAACGCAGAACGCCGCAGCGATGCGGCGTTCTGCGTTGCGGACGATCTGCGCTGCGCTCAGCAGGACGCGCGATACGCCGACGGCGCATCCGCGACATCCCGCTGCGAACGGTCCGGCGTGCGGTCGCACAGGCGGCGCGAGAGGGCATACACGGCGCTGCGCAGTTCGCCCACGGCGGTCAGCTCCCAGCAGTGGCCGCGGGCCAGCGCGCCCACACAGTACAGGCCGGGCACGGGGCAGGCGTCGGCATCCAGCACTTCGTAGTTCGAGGATGTCCTGATGCCGAGCCCCAGCGGGTCGGGAAGGATCGTCCCGCTCGCGACCATATGCTGGATCAGCGGATGCGTGGTCCGCGAGATATCGGTCTCCAGGCCGGTCGCGCGGATCAATCCGTCGAACGTGTGCGGTTCGGCCTTGAAGCTGCCGCGTAGCCGGATCAATGCCGAGACCGCATCGCCCGCGACGCCCGCGCGCACCAAGCGACCGGTAACCAGCCGCAACTGGCCGCTGTTCAGGGCCTTGTCCACCTCTTCGGCGGCGTGCGGCGCCATGCGGTGACGGCATGTTTCCCAATAAACGCGGACGTGGCGCAGGAAGCGGGCGCGATCCGCAATCGACAATCCTCCCCAGAAGGCCTGCAGATTCGGTCGAAGCGCATCGATCACCGTGCGCCAGTCGTCGACCACGCGGGTCACCGAGCGCACCGCTGCGACCAGCGCGCGCAGATCGTGCGTCCGCAACGCCTGCAGTAGCACCGGCGGCAGTTCGATCGGATCGCTCGGGATTTCGGTATGCCGCTGCGGCAGCAGCCCATGCCGCGAGAGCGCGACGATTTCGCCGCGATGGCCGCGGCGGCGCAGGGTCGACACCACATCGACCATGGTCAGGCCGGTACCGACCACCAGCAATCGCGCATCGGCGTCGATCCGCTTCAGATCGCCTTCCTGCCAGGGCGATCCGACGTAACGCCAATGCCGGGCGAGGCGCGGTCCCACGCCGGCCAGGCGCTGCGGCGGCAGTGCGCCGACCGCCAGCACCACGCGATCGCTGAAGAAACTCTCGCCATCGTCGAGATGCACGCGATAGCCACCGCCCGGCACGCTGTCGATCTCGACGACCTCGTGTTCGAGCGTGGTCAGGTTGGTCGAGGTGCTTTCGGCTTCGTGCAGCCGGTCCAGCAGATATTCGCCGTACGCGACGCGGGGCAGGAACGCATCCGTGGCGCGCGACGACAGGTTCAGCCACTGCGCGAATTCCGCGGGTTTGCTCGCGATCGCGCCGAGCTGGCCGGCGCGCGCATTCAGCAGGTGCTCGCCGCGTGCGTCCCCGTATGCGACGCCGCAGCCGAAATTGCCGGCGACCCCGACCAGCAGGATCTCGAGGTCGGTGTCGAACGATGTCGCCAGTTCGGTTGCGAGCGTCGCGCCGGTGTAGCCGGCGCCGATGATGGCGATGCGCATCTTGGTTCATCCTTACCCGGTGTTGCGGCCGAGTATGCGAACGACGTCGAGGGCGCGTGTGAAAATTCGGTTTTGGTCGAAATCGAAGGGAAAAACGACGATTTCATCGTTCGCGGCGCAACTGCATGGTTTCCTTGAACATGCAGCGCGATGCATGACGGACGATCATGGCGTCATGTCCGCGCGTCGTGACGACGATGGCGGATCGAAACGCATCGATGACGTATCGAAACGCAACGTAGAGCGGTCTTCAGACCGCTGCTCTATTTCGCGATTGGTTAAAGCAGCGGCCTGAAGGCCGCTCTACAGAAAGATATACAGCCCGCGCTACGCTTCGACGACGGTGAACGTCAATCCCGCGCGCTCGCGCAGGCGTTCGATCAGCGGCATGCCCATCGCCGCGCCGGGCGTCCACACGCCGCCAAGCGTTGCGTTGCGGTCGACATCGCGGACGAGGCACAGCGCCGCTTCGGCGATCATCTTGCTGGTGGAACCATAGCCCGGATCGCGATCGCCGGTGACGCGGGCGGTGAGCTTGCGGCCATCGGCGGTGGCGCCGAAGAACATCAGTTCGTAGCGGCCTTTGAGGCGCTGTTCCGGGTTCGGGCCTTCGCCGGGTTTCGGCAGCGCGAAGCGGCGCAGCAGGGCGCGGGTCGGCGCGAACGCCAGCAGGATGTTCTGCACCTTCGTGGCGCGCGCCATCTTCTTCGCGCGCTGCTCGCCCTTGGCGCCGTCGCCGGTAAGCATGGCTTCGCTGTAGACGAAATCGGTGCCCCACGGGTGGCCGAGCAGGAAGTGGCTGCGGTGCACGTTCTTGGTGTTGATCGTCGCCATCACGAACGGCGCGGTCCAGCCCTGCGCGAGTTCGTCGAAGGCGGCGAGGTGGTCGCTCGGCTGGCGCGGGCCCTTGAAGCCGGGAGTGAGCGCGAACGGGTCGATCAGCGTGCGTCGCAGCGACGGGTCGGCCTTCATCGCTTCCATCGTCGCCAGCATGCTGGCGACGGTGCCGCCGGAGAAAGTGCCCTTCATGACTTTGACCCGGCCGTGCACGCGCGCGAGCGGCGCGTCGAGGCGCTGTTGCGCTTCGTGCTGCGCGTAGACCACGCCGAGGTCGAAGGGAATGGAGTCGAAGCCGCAGGAGAACACGATGCGCGCGCCGCTGGCCCGGGCGATGTCCTGCAGTTGCGGGACCATCTTCGCCATCCAGCCCGGTTCGCCGCAGAGATCGACGTAATCGGTGCCGGACGCGGCGCAGGCGCGGATCAGCGGTTCGCCGTAGGTCTGGTAGGGGCCGACCGTGGTCAGCACGACATGCGTCCGGGCGACCAGCCCAGCCAGCGCGCCGGCATCGTTGGCGTCGGCTACCAGCAGCGGCAGCGCCGGGTCGATGCCCAAAGCGTCGCGGACTTCGGCGAGCTTGTTCGCGCTGCGCCCGGCCATGGCCCAGCGCACCGCGCCGTCCACGCCATAGGTCTGATGGAGATACTCGGCGACCAGCCGGCCGGTGAAGCCGGTGGCGCCGAAAACGATGATGTCGAAGGATTTGTCCATGCCCTATCTTGGCACGGACGGCGCGGTCGCGGAATGCGACCGCGCCGTTGTTGCGCTTACTCGACCTGGATCGAGCCGGTACGCGGGTACACGCGATAGATGCGGTTGTTGGTATTGGAGCGGATGCGGATCTCGTCGCCGGCCACGCCGTCGAGATTGGCGTAGCCGACGAGCGTCCACGAGCTGCCGAACGTGCCGGCGCCGCTGATCGACTGCAGGTAGCCGCTGGCCGGACGCAGGACATGCAGCATGCCGTCCGCGCGCGCGATCGCGATGTCGTTGCCCGCGGCCCCGTCGAAGTCGCGCACGCCGTTGTTGAGGGTCGCATACTGATTGCCGATCCAGTAGCTGCTCAATCCGCCGGACGCCATCGAATAGATCTTCACTTCATTCGGCAGGGCGAGCAGCAGTTCCGCACCGGCTGTGCTGTTCATGTTGCTGGCGCAATTGGCGATTTCGGTGCAGACCTTCCAGTTGCTGTTGGGGGTGATCCAGACCGTGCGCAGGATGGTGTTCCTGCCGTAGATGACCAGGTTGCTGCCGCTCTCGAGCGGAATTTCCTTTCCGGCCACGCCGTCCAGGTCGGCGACCGCGCCGACGGCGATCGTGAAGCTCGGTCCGATGTACTGCGAGACCTTTGTACGCGAATAGTGGCGGATGACGGTGAGATGGGGCGCCTGGCCCAGGACGACTTCGGCGCCGGGGGTGCCGTCGATATCGTCGATGACCGACTGGGGCCAATAGACATTCGAGATCGGGTAGCGGGTCGCGGTGCCGTTACTGGCGACGACGGCGATTTCGCTCCAGCCGTTGCACACCGCTTCCAGGCTGCCGTTACCGTCGAGGTCGGCGACCTGCATCAGCACGCCGTAATAGGCGGTCGACGTGCTGCACGACTGGGCGAATGCCTGGGTGGGGACGACCGCGGCTGCGGCCATGGACAGCGCGAAACAGATTTTTCCGAACAGACGATGCATGGGAAACTCCTTTTGAAGTGGATAGATGACGCTCCAGTTCCGGATGCGGCGAAGTGTCCGATCTTCGACATCGCTCGTCGCTACCGGCAATCCTCGCCGTCGCATCCGGGGCGTGAATGATGACGAGCGGCGATGACGTTTTCCTAAACAGTTCGACGCATTTGCGTGTCGATGGCGGAAAACGTGAGCAAAGTCCCATCAAGGCGATTGACGCAGCGTCGGCGCCGACGAACGGGGCGTGAGTGATGTCGTCCGCCGCTGCCGTCCTGCGCGAGCGGCGTGGACGGGCGCATCGCATCACCGCCCGCAACTCCGAACCTCATCGTCCGGACCAGACCCGGAGCACCGCGGTGCCCAATCCGCTCTACGAGCGATGCTTCAAGATCGCGAGCGTCGTCTCATGTCGCGTAGGCGTACACGAAATACAGGTGCATCAGCGCCAGTGCCGCCAGCAGACAACCGGCGCCGATGTGCAGGGCGGTGGTCCATTGTCCCCATGATCCGAGGCGATGACTCGGCAACAGGTTGAGCAGCGCGCCGGCGACCACCACCAGCATGGTTACGGCGAAGGTCGCGTGCAGAAAGCCCGCGTGGCCGAAGCCGGCGTGCAGCACCAGCATCGCCAGCATCATCAGGCCGAGGACGCGGTGGGCGATCTGCAGGACGCGCAGCGACGTGCCGCTCAGCAATCGGCGCTTGATCAACGCCAGCGACAGATCGAAGCTCAGCAGGCCGACGAGGATGTAGCCGGTGAGTTGTTTGTAGGCGTCCAGCCGCTGCAGCGCCAGCAGCGAGGTCCAGCGCGGCGGCCACAGCCAGGCGATGCACGATACGAAAACGCCGGCCAAGGCGCACCACGACGCCACGATCAATGCCGTCTGATAGGCGGACTTCGGCGCGGCGCGGCGCCGTGATCGCGTATTCATGGGCCACTGCCCGCATTGTCCGGCGCGCTGGCGCCGCCGGTGAGCGTCGGCGGCCTGCTTTCGACTGCGGGCGTGCGTTGCGGCGACGCATGCGTCTGCAGCAGCAGATTCAGCGATGCGGTGGAATTCCTGGCTTCGATGCGTTTGCGGAAGGTGTCGGCATCGGGCAGGAACAATCCGTCATTGGGCCAACGTTCGCCCAGCTGCGGGCGCTGCGCACTGTCGAAGGTCGCGGTCTTCTTCAGATACGAGCCGTAGGCATCCATGGCGACCATGCGATACGCGCCGAGGATCTCCACCAGTTCGTCCGTGGAGATCTTCGCCCGCGGGAACGACCAGGTGGTGGCGCCCATCACATCGTCGAGTTTCCAGTCCTTGCGCGGGCTGTCCGGGTGTTCGTTGTGACAGCTCACGCAGGCGGGCGCCGATGCGATGTCGGGAAACATCGCGGTGTATCGGCCGGTGCTTTCGTCGATGAAGAATTGCGGCTGTTGCCGTCGCTCGATCTTCTCGAAATACGCCACTTGCGCGCCCTTGAAGCGGTTGGAGGCTTCGATCGGATAGGTCGATCCCAGAAACAGGCTCAACTCCGGCATGCGCTGCTGCAGCCGGTTGGCGGTTTCGCGCAGGAACAACGCCGGCAACGGCCCGGCATGCACGTCCTTGGCTTTCCAGTCCTCCCGATATTTGAGCCCTTTCTTCAGCCCGGGCGTGACGATCTCGGCGGTGTAGATCGCGCGGATCGAAGCATTCTCGGCGTCGAGCAGGCGGAACAGCGTTTCGACAGGCACATCGCGTCCACCGCTGGCGCTGTCGTCCAGATCGGGCGGCGCGGTCGCGAACAGATAGATGCCGATCACCGACAGCGCTGCGAGGATCAGCACGGACCTGGGGATGTTCGGCAGGAGGATGCTCGGCTGGCGTTTCGGCGTTGTCATGGCGCGGCCCCGGACGGTCTGGCTTTGACGACGGTTTCGCCATACGGCGACGCGGCGGTATCGAGATAGGCGGCGACGACATCGGGCGTCAGCGCGTCCTTGAGATCGTGCGGCGGATCGTGGCCGTGGTTGCCGTGGAAATCGTGACAGGTCAGGCACGTCTCCCAGCGCTGATCCTTGATCAGGGCCTCATGCGTGGGCTGCGTCGGATCGTCCTTCATCGCCATGTCGCTGTGGCAGGCGACGCAGAAGCCTGCGTTGGTCTGGCTGATGCGCGTGCCGGTGTGCTCGCGATGACAACTGACGCATTGCTCCGGTGCGATCGCATGGCGCGCAGCCTCGAAGCGGGGCTCCAGGAAACGATGCGCGGGATGGCGGTCGTCGGGATTGTCGTGGCACCCGATACAGGCGGCGTTGTCCACGGGACGCATGCCGAAGTCGGCATCGGCCGCGCGCAGCGCCAGCAGGTGCCTGACCTTCGCCTGCAGCTGCTGACGAAGACTGCCCGGCGCCTCGCGATGGCAGTCGCGGCACGCCAGTTCGGCGTGTCCCGGGTTGTGCGCGTTGTTCGGCACGAAGTCCGCCAGCGCCGGCGCCAGCAACAGCAGCGGCAGGAAAGACGCCGCAAGTCCCGCGGCGTAGGCCAGCCGGCGGACGCTCCGCCGACGCGGGGCATTGGTCTTCAGGAAGAAGGCCTCCACCCGCACGTCGGCATCGTTCACGTCCGCCTTGAACAGACCTTCCAGCAGCCGGCGCGTATAGACCGGCGGACCGCACACGTAATAGCGCGCACCGGGAAACTGTTTCACAGTCGCAAGGATGTCCTCGCTGTCGATGAAGCCATCGATGTCGTCCGTGCGCAGATGGCAGCTGACGCCGCGGCCGTTCATCGCGGACGCCTCGATCCGGTCGGCATAGACCATGTCGCCGCGACGCGACGCGCTGTAGTCCACATGCAGCGACTGATCGGGGCGACGGCCGTGCAGCAGCGACAGCGCCAGGGTCACGCCTACGCCGGCCACGAAGCACACCACCGGCCGGCCATCCGCGGGATCGGCCTCGCCGGCCGGCACCGCGATGCGCAACGGAATGTCCACGAAGGTCGGGTCGTCGGCATCGAGCAGACGCATGCTGAGTTCGCCGCCTTCGATACGACGCATCGCGATGCCGACGGTGTTGCCGTCTTCCGATTGACTCACGACCGTATAAGTGCGGGTGACCCAGGTCTCGTCCAGCCACGCCTGCACCACGACGTGTTGCGCGGGCAGCGCCTGCGGATAGGGCGGGAAGCCCAAAAGTTGCAGATCGATCTGCACGATGCGGCGTTCCGGGGTGTCGGCATCGGTGAGCACCGTGCGGGTGCTGTTGACCACCTCGTACCACGGCGATTCGCCCAGCAGTTCCTGCACCAGCGGCCGGCAGCAACCGCACTGCACGCCGCAGCCGAGCTGGGTGCCCAGCGATTCGAGCGTCGAAGCCGGTGCGGTGGCGATGGCCGCCTTGATCCGCGCGCGACCGATGCCCGCGCAATGACAGACCAGATCGTTCTGGTCCGGAACCTGCCGAATGGGTATCGCGTCCATGCCACCTCTGCGGCGAGCGCCGTCGTAGCGACGGCATCCCGGCCGTCGGCATCCTTTCCGCGCCTCGCGAGCGTATCGGCGGGGCGTTGCTCGCAAGCCTCCTGTCGATCGTGCCTGCGTTTGTTCGGCGCCTGCACGATCCCTCGCTGGCGCTATGGTTAACAGCCCTGCGCGTGTTTTTCAAGCTGCACCGCACACGGGCGCCTTCGCCGCGTGCATCGGTTCACCGCGCGCGACTCCGGTTAGCATTGCGGTCGTGCGCATCGCAAGCCGCACGTCTCGACCCGGAACCTCCAGACAGAACTCAAGAGAACCCTTGTGCCCAATCCGCTCTACGACCGACTCTTCGCACCCTTGGCCGGCAGGCCCGGTTCCCTGATCGCGCTGGCCGACGACACCGCGATCTCCGGCGCCGCATTCCTGTCGATGATCCATCGCGCGGCCGGCGCGCTGCGTGCGCAGGGCGTGCGCGCCGGCGATCGGGTCGCGATGCAGGTGGCGAAGACGCCGGAAGCGTTGGCCGTCTACGGTGCGACGGTCGCGGCCGGCGCGGTGTTCCTGCCGCTCAACACCGCGTACACCGCCGCGGAAGTGGATTATTTCGTCGGCGATGCAGCACCGTCGCTGCTGCTGGTCGATCCCGCGCGTGCGGAGGCGCTCGCGCCGGTCGCGGACGCGCACGGCGCGCGGTTGCTCACGCTGGATGCGGAGGGTCGCGGGACATTCCGCGATCTGTGCGATGCGCAGTCGGACGCATTCGACGTCGAAGACCGCGGCGATGACGATCTTGCTGCGTTGCTCTACACATCGGGCACGACCGGGCGCTCGAAAGGCGCGATGCTGACCCACGGCAATCTGCTGTCGAACGCGGAGGCGCTGGCGCGCGAGTGGCGGTTCACGCGGGAGGACGTCTTATTGCATGCGTTGCCGATCTTCCACACCCACGGCCTGTTCGTCGCGACCAACGTCGCGCTGATCGGCGGCGCGTCGATGCGCTTCCTGCCGGGCTTCGATCTCGACGCGATCCTGCGCCTGCTGCCGCAGGCGACCGTGATGATGGGCGTGCCCACGTTCTACACGCGTCTGCTGGATGCGCCGCGCTTCGATCGCGCGCTGTGCGAGCGCATGCGGCTGTTCGTGTCGGGCTCCGCGCCGCTGCTCGCGGAAACGCACGTCGCGTTCGAGGCCCGCACCGGGCATCGCATCCTCGAACGCTACGGCATGACCGAAACCAACATGAACACCACGAACCCGTACGACGGCGACCGCCGTGCCGGCACCGTCGGCCCGCCGCTGCCGGGCGTGGAGGTGATCGTTGCCGATCCCGCGACCGGCGCGCCGCTGTCGGCGGGCGAAACCGGCTCGGTCGAAGTGCGCGGCCCCAACGTGTTCAAGGGCTACTGGCGCATGCCCGACAAGACCCGCGAAGAATTCCGCGACAGCGGATTCTTCATCACCGGCGACCTCGGCTGTTTCAGCGACGACGGTTATCTCACCCTGATCGGCCGCCAGAAGGACCTGATCATCACCGGCGGCTTCAACGTCTATCCGAAGGAAGTCGAACTGCTGCTCGACGAACAGCCCGGCGTGCTCGAATCCGCGGTCATCGGCATCCCGCATCCCGACTTCGGCGAAGCGGTGGTCGCGGTGCTGGTGGCGCAGCAGGGCGTCGCGTTGGATCTTGCCGCCATCGATACCGTGCTGCGCAAAAACCTGGCGCGCTACAAACAACCCAAGTCGCTGGAGATCGTCGCCGAACTGCCGCGCAACACCATGGGCAAGGTGCAGAAAAACCTGCTGCGCGATCGCTTCGCAGCGAAGTTCGCACCTTCAGTTCCGACGAATTCGTAGCCCGGGTAACGGCGAAGCCGATACCCGGGGCTCTTCACGACCATCCCAAAAGGCCCGGGTATCGGCTTCGCCGTTACCCGGGCTACGGTGCCGCGCTCTACGGCAGATATCGCCTTCTCCTGACCCGAACCACAGGTATCCTGTCGCCCATGACCTTGCTCGCGCGCCTGTCCATCCTGCTGATGTTGCTCGCCTTGCCGGCGCTGGCGCACGCCGCGCAGGTCCGGCCGATCACCGTCTTCGCCGCGGCCAGCCTCAAGGAGAGCCTGGACGAAGCCGCGGCCACGTGGACGAAGCGGTCCGGGCAGAAGGTGTCGATCTCCTACGCGGGCAGCGCCGCGCTCGCCAAGCAGATCGAGCAGGGCGCACCTGCGGATGTCTTCATTTCCGCCGACGGCGAATGGATGGACTATCTGCAGCAGCGAAAGCTGATCGATGTCGGCACCCGCACCGATCTCGTCGGCAACCGTCTGGTAGTGATCGCGCCTGCGGATTCGCCGCTGCGCATGCTCTCGTTGAAGCCGGCCGCCGTGCGTCAGGCGCTGGGCGGCGGCCGTCTCGCCATGGCGGAAACCACATCGGTGCCCGCCGGGCGATACGGCAAGCAGGCGTTGACGACGCTTGGATTGTGGAGCGCAGTTTCGGGCCAATTGGCGCAGGCCGACAATGTGCGCGCCGCGATGGCGTTCGTGTCGCGCGGCGAAGCGCCGCTGGGCATCGTCTACGCCACCGACGCGCAGGCCGAGCCCAGGGTGCGCGTGGTCGCCGCGATTCCGGGCCGCACCCACGATGTCATCGTCTATCCGCTGGCGCGCGTGGCGAAGACCCCTCCCGCCGTGACAAAGGGCTTCCTGACGTTTCTCCGCGGCGAGGAAGCGAAGGCCATCTTCAAGCGCGCCGGGTTCCTGCCTTCGCGATGACGGCCTGACGTGTTCACCGCCGAGGAAACCACCGCCATCGCGCTGAGCCTGCGCGTCGCCGCCATGGCCGTGGTGTGCGCGGCGCCGTTCGCGGTCGCCACCGCCTACATCCTGGCGCGCTGGCATTTCCGCGGAAAGATCTTCTTCGATGCGCTGGTGCACCTCCCGCTGCTGATGCCGCCGGTGCTCACCGGCTACGCGCTGTTGATCGTGCTGGGCCGCCAGGGCGCGGTGGGGCAATGGCTGGAGTCGTGGTTCGGCATCACCTTCGCGTTCCGCTGGACCGGCGCGGTGGTGGCCGCGGCCATCATGGCCTTCCCGCTGTTCGTGCGCTCGGTGCGGCTGTCGATCGAAGCGGTGCCGCGCGAGATCGACGAGATGGCCGCCAGCCTCGGCGCGCGCCCATGGGCGACGTTCTGGCAGGTCATCCTGCCGCTGAGCTTTCCCGGCATCGCGGCCGGCGCCACGCTGGCCTTCGCGAAAGCGCTCGGTGAGTTCGGCGCCACCATCACCTTCGTATCGAATATCCCGGGCGAAACCCAGACGATCTCGCTGGCGATGCACACCCTGATCCAGACCCCCAACAGCGGCGACGGCATCGCGCGTCTCGCGCTGGTGTCGCTGACACTGGCCCTGGGCGCGTTGATCGCATCGGAATGGGCGGTCCGCCGCTCCGCGTATCGGCGGCAGAGCGAGTAGGGCGCATAAGCCGAAGGCGTCATGCGCCATCGAATGAGTGGAATCGGCGTTGGATTGCAGGACTGTTTGGTGCATGACGCTTCGCTTATGCACCCTGCGAGCTGAGCGCGTTTCAAGGCTGCAACTTGGGATCGAACCCAGAAGCGGTAACGCTAGCGCGCTATGTGTCCGCATCCACACCTTCACACCCGACTTCAAGCCATCTTCGGAACCTTCGGAGTTGGATCCTCAAAACCCTGCATCGTTTGCGTTTGTGTGGGCTGCCGGAGGCTTTGCTCCAGCGATTGCTGCTGGTTGATCGCTGCGACGTTCTCGGTGCTCTTCGCCAGCGTCTGGCCTGCGAGTTGACCGACATCCGCCACGGCGGTCTTTGCCCACGGCGCTGAGAGGTCGGCCGTGTCGGTCATTCCGATCTTCGTGCCGTCCGGTGTGAAGCGTGCGGCACCGATGCTTTCCAGGCCGCGCTCCCGCGCCTTTTCGACCAGGCCGCCCGCCAATTGCCGGCTCACGTCATCCGGCTGCCGGCCCATCTCGTTATCCCGGTCGTTCACCGCTCGCAGTGCGGCGGCGAACATGCCATGGTTCTGGTGCGCGGGGTTGTCGAGCAGCATCAGCCCGCCGTGCCGTTGCCGTGGATCACCCCGGTCAGGTGGTTGCTCCGGCCCGCCACGGCCATGCGCGTCAGGACGGTCGTCTGCCCCGCCCCTTCCGTGGACAGCCGGATGGGGTTGCGGAGCGACCTGCTGCGGCTGCTCCTGCCTCAGCGCCTGTTCGCGCGGGTCGATGTGCAACAGAGGCGTGATCACACCGTTTCGATTGATGCTCAGATCAACGACATCGTTCCCGCGATCTACGCGGGAAATCTGGCTGCGCTCGATTTCGCTCCATTGCCCGCCAATGTAGGCTACGCCGCGACCATCGCGATTCCAATGCACGAAATCATCGCCCGCCACATAAAAACCCGCTTGCGGCCTTCCGTTACGTGGCTGCGGATGGCCTTCGGCCATCGTCCCATCACGGTCCAAAGCATGGATGAAGCGCTGCGATGCTTCCGGGCTCAGAAATAAAGAGCGAACCGTGTCGTACTGGAATCCGAGATTAGGGTTGGCTGGATTAGCCTCGTGTGCGGCAACCGGCCCGACAAGCGGCTGATTCACTACGTCCGTCCACGCTTGCGACAGCGGATTCTCTGGAGAAGCATTGCGTAACGCATTGAATACCGCGACACCGCGCAAGGTGTTGTTCGCTCCACTCTCGATGTAATCCGGATCGCCGTTCCGCTGGTTGGGACGCAGTGCATCGATCCGGCTCTTGACGTCATCTGGCGAGGTCAGCGTTCCGGCTTCGACTTGGCGCATGATTCCAGGCCAGTAGCCGTTCCCCGCCTGATTCTGCAGCTTCATGAACATGCCTGCGAGCGCCGCTTGATCCTCGTCGGATGCATTGCTGTAGGCATCCGTGCGCCTCAGCCTTTCAAGGGCGGAATCGCGGTTGCCGCGAACCGCATCTTCCGCGGTCACGCCATTGACGTGCTGCGTATCCAGGCCATGCACGAACGCCTTGCCCTGATCGGAGGTAAGGAAGCGATTGATGTTCGTACGATCAATGTCCCGCGCGCCCGCCGCTGTCATCTCGCGCCCTGTGCGTTGCAGCGACTCGAGCGTGGCGTCATACGCATTCGGCGCGAGTTCAACGGTGGCGCGGTCGGGCTGGGTGGTCGCCCAGCGCTGGTAAGCGTCGAGCATGTCCCGCGCGACCTCGGGATGCTGTCCCAGATCGATCTGCAAAGTGCCGAACGAGTAGCCGCTATTGCCCACCGGAGCCATGAGCCCGTTACGGACATTGCCTGCGAAGCGAAGCTCGTAAGCCACGTCGTCTCCGCCGATGCTGCCTTCCGACGTCACGCCGACTGCGAAATAAGCAACCGCCTTGAGTTCATTGGTCGTCAATGGCACCGGTTCTCTCATGTTCCATCTCCCTCTTCCTTGCGCGACAGACACGCCTGCATCCACGGCTGTCCGGCGAGAACCGCAAGCGACGGCCCTGCGCTCTCGACGCGTTCGAAATCGGCGAAACAGCTGCCATTCTTGCCATCGAGGTCGCCAAGCTTGCCGTCGCACAAGCGCAAGGGCCGGTCGATCGTTTCCCAGCCGGCTTCGCATTCCATGCGCGTCTCGCTGCCGGGGCGACCGCAAATGCGGGTGCGGCGCGCTTCGAGCGGCGAGCTCGCTTCCGCGATGACCTTGCCCTCATATCCGTCGCCTGAAGCGAAATAGGACCACGTGCCACAGATTCTCTTTCCATGCTGCAGCAGCAGATAGCGACTGCATTGTTCAGGAGCGTCGGCCTGCCCGCACGACTCCCAACTGCCAGCGAACGCCGCCGATGCGATGGCATGAGGGTATGAGCCGGTGGCAGCCTCCTTGGGCTTGGACGCATTGGTGGAGGCGGCCACGTTCGATCCGGATTTCGCGCAAGCAGCGACGCTCACCAGAAGCGATGCGAACAAGGCGAAAGCCGCCAGACGAGTTTTCCGGAATGCGTATGCATTCATGTCCGTGACGATCAGAACCCATGTAGCCCAAGAAGGAGGGTGGGTTCGGCATGGCCCAATAAATTTGTCGCTTGGCATAATGACTCTTCGTTGGCTTCCGATTCGCGCAGTACAAGTATGCCTCAAGGCGCATCCACCGGCTGGTGGACTGCGATCGTCCTGGGCGACAACCGGCTTTTACAAATCCATTCGGCTTTTTGAGTATCGAAGCAGGGCACCTTGCGATAACCCTACACATGTCGTCGATGTGAACTCCCCCGCTACCTCAGATATTGATGCTGTTCGGAATACCGTCCGGCAGCAGGAACGGGTACGGCGGGCGTGCGGTGTTGCGCGCTTCGATCCTGGTCTGCACTTCACGTAGCGACTGCTGGAACCGGTCCAGCGGTCCACCATTCTTCACGATGGCGCGGTCTTCGAACCAGGGCAGGTAGGGGAAATGGTTGCTGCGGTAATCGCCCAACGCGCGGAAATGTACCGAGCCCAGCAGGTACAGCACGTTCAATTGCTCCAGCGCGAGGTTGGTCGGCGGGAACATCGCCAACCATCGCTGCTCATCGTGTCCGTCCTGCCGTGCCGGCGCGTCCTGCCAGCCGGCGCCGGTGATCGCAGGCGCATAGGTCATCAGCGGTTTCTGCGGGAAATTCACCGCCGAATGCTGCGCTGTGGCCGTGAACACCGCCATAGTCAGTACGTCGACGAGCTGCGCGCGCGTGCCGATGGGCTTGAACCCCTTGATCTTGCCGTCGGCGATCAGCGATGCGGCCCAGTCGGCGAGTTCGCCGTCGCCGGTCACCGCCGCGTCGTCCGCGTAGTACACGCCGACGTAGTCCTGGATCCACTGTTCGATCGCCGCCCACACCAGCAGCGCATCGTCGCGATACGGATACTCCGGCAGCCGCGCGGGGTCGTCGACGCGACGCGCGGCGAGGTCGGCCGGCAGCATGTTCGCGTAGAAGTCGAAACCGAGCCGGTCGCTGCCCGCGGCCTGCTGCGAACGCGCGATCGGCGCCCCGAAGAAATCGTCGATCGGGCTTCCGGGCGAGATCAGCGACTTCGCCGCGGCGTTGTTGATGAACAGCGTGCCGATGCAGTGCGGCACCAGCAGGACATTGATCGGGTGCGCTGCGGCCAAGCAGCGATGCGTCGCCACCGCGAACGCTTCCATCACCAGATGGGTGCGCGCCAGATGCACGAACAACTCGTGGTAGTTGCACTCGGCCACCTGCACCACGGTCTTCGCCATCTGCCAGCCCCAGCCCAGCGCGCTGCCCTGCGCAGCCGGGAAGAACAGTGGATGCTTCGCCGGATCCTGGCCGCACTGGATCGCCACCGGCACGATCTGCGTACCGCCCTTGGGGATCGCGAACAGCGCGATCGGCGCGAACACGCGCTTGGTCGCCCCGCCGGTCTGGCCGGGCACCGCGGCGAGGAAATCGAGTTCGCGGTAATCCAGCAGGTAGACGCGGTGTTCGCCCAGCGCTGCGCTCAAGCTGTCGCCCGCGCCCATCACCGCACGAAACTGCGCATCGCTCAGCGGCAGCGTCGCCGGCAGCGCATCGATGCCGCGGATCAGCATCGGATTCGGCCCGGCGATGCGATAGCGCGCGAAACTGGCGTCGTCCATGAAGTCCTGGGCGATCGCAGGCAGCGGCAATGTCTTGAACAGCGCCTCGTACTCGGCCAGCGTATTGCCCTGCGTCGTCTCCTGCTCGAATTGCGCCACCAGCGCCTTGAAATCGGCCAGCAATTCCTCGAAGGAATCGCCGTGTTGAAACGCGACATGCTTCGCGGCGAACGCCAGCTCATGCGCCATGTCGGTCTGCGCCTCGTCCGGATGGTTCGCCTTCAATGCTTGCGTCGTCGCCAATCGCGCGCGCACCTCGGCCAGCTTCGCCACCGCCGCTGCATCCTCGACCAGACCTTTGCGTCTGCCGCCCTCCAGCTTCACCACCAGAAAATTCTCGGCCAGCTTCAACCCGGTTTCGGCCACCAGCAACAGCCAAGGCAGACTCGGCTCATCCGCCGACGGCACTTCCGCCGCCATCGGCACACCCACCACGTTCGGCATGGCGTCTGTCCAACGATAGCGCTGCCGACTCTCCTGCAGCTGCTTCTCGCGCTGGCGTCGACCTGCGGGCGAATCGTTCTGCGGCAGCGAGGGGTGTAAACGGGGGAAAAGGCGGGTGGTGACGGGCATTGGCTATCCTTGTCGTGTGGGGGCTCGGCTTGAGCGGGTGAGAGTGAACATTATCGTTTGGTGCCGATTTATTTTTAGCCGGTAAACGTCTGAGTGGACCGTCCGCCGCCGCACCTGTCGCCGGCTGCGAGTAGGGCGCATAAGCGAAGCGTCATGCGCCATCGAATGCTTGGAGCCGATGTTGGATTGGCAGACTCATTGGCGCATGACGCTTCGCTTATGCGCCCTAAGGTCCTGCGGTACTATTGACACCTACGTGTGTGTCATCAAGTAGCATCTAGCAAAAAAAGAAAAATACTCCTTCCCAATGGCGTGCGGATTTTCTTTTTGATCGATTCAATCCATTCATTCCTGTCGGGAATTGCGGATTTTTGGATTTCGCTTTCGATTAAAACCTGCAGGAGATTGTCGAGGTGATCGATATCACGCGCTAGGTTCGCATTCGTTGTGTCGCCTTTCTCGAATTCTCGCCAATCCTCGTAAATTGACCTGTTCAAGTAAGGCGAATAAAGAAATGATGCTCCAAGGAGTCGAAATGCGGATTCCTCGTTCGCCAATGCTTCCTCTGTCTTTTGATCGGGCAATAGATCGCCGATAATTGCTTCAGCCCAATCGTGTTTTAGGAAAAGCCGCATCACGGCTTCTTTACTGTAGCCAGCTCCCATATCCTTGGAGAGAATAGAATTCGTCTCAGGAAAAAAAAGCTCAATCAGCGCAAGTCCACCGAAAGTATGTGATGCCACTGACTCGGGATCTGCGACGTTCCTTCCTCGTGCGTTCCAGCCCGTTCGCTTAAGCTTTTTCAATCCAAATATTTGTTCGACTATGACTTTCGTCTTAAAAGAAGGGTTCGAGAGGTCAGATAACAGGCGATCGCGAAGCATTGAATACTGATCATTGGTAGAAACCCAATTGGACTTCGAAATAATTTCTAAGCCGCGCAAGCGGTCATTGCCGGATAGTTTTCCTGCTTCAAGGCGAAATTTTAGTAGAGAAATAACGGTATAGAGTTCGATGTCTCTTAGCGGATATGGTTTTCTGCTTTCAAACGAGGAAATTAATTTCTGTCCTATCGCTTCAAAGGTTCTTGGGCACGGTTCAAGTCGGTCTTCATTATTCAATGGTTGCGAAGGGTCGTACGGGATGTCTCGGTAGTATTCTAAATGAAAGCCTCTGTTTTGAGCATCGAGGCGCTTGCTATGCATGCAGCTAGTGATATAGAGGTCTGACTCGGCCGACATTCCGAGCTGCACGAGACTGATTTGTATGGTTCGGAAAAGTAGCAGATTGACGCGGCTCAATGCTTCTAGGTTTTCGATTGAAAAAGCCAGTTCTGCTGTATTTTTATTCAATTTTCCGGTGCGTCTTATCAATTTGTCGCGCCATCTGGCCAGTGATTTTCTAGCAAGCTGAATGTGTTGCTCGTCTGTTATTCTTCCCAGTAAATAAGCAAGATGAGATTGCAAGTAGGATTTCGCGCTTGGATCAAGTTTGGATTTTGAGGAAAATGTATATGCTATGATAATTCTATTGTATGCATGGGATATTTTTCCTTTTATTTGCATGCACTCTAGAAGTGCTTTGCAGAACTTATTTACATCATGAGTGTAGACGTGAGTTAACGGCGTAAGAAGATCGGTGGAGTCTTCAAATTTTTCATGCAATGACTGCATGACATAGAGTGCAACGAAATAGTTGACGGCATGGGCTGGCGCAGCCGACATGATTTCGCTTGCAAGTGGCTTGGGTACATCTGAAGCAGATCTTTCAATTCGTGCGCGATAGACAAATTTTGCAAGATCCTTGTCGAGAGATGAATTATCTGTTCCATCTGATAAATTCGAGATGGCTTCGGTTATAGGAGTTGATTCTTCGGAAAGCATCCGATTTACTGTATCTAGTCTGTCAATAAATGTGCTTATTATTGGCCTGTTTGACAGGCGATGATTTTTCTTGCCGTGTCTGTATATTATGGAATGAAGCGCTACCAATGTTGCGTTATGCATCGCATAGCGTCTCATGGTGCCCGCGCCCGCTAAACGGTCTATCTCTTTCTTGGTTCCGTCGGCAGGATCGGAAATCCCCCTGATAATTGCTATTTCTCCTAAAAATCCTCTCTTCCTAGCCGCGCTTACCATGGCTGCGGATTCCATGTCAGTGCAAAGAAAGCGACGATTCTTGGATAGCAATTCTTTTTTTGTGTCGGGGTTGTCCACAACGAAGTCAGTGCTGCATGTTATCCCAAAATGAACGTTTGGGTACTTTCTCCAAAGGTTTTTGTTGATTAGTTGTTTTTTAGCGGATGGGGATACGCTAGGCTCACGTCCCTGGAGATATTTTGACGTGTCTATTCCAATAAAACGGTTCTTCATTGATGGCACTTCAAACGTTTTTCCAGCGAAGTTCATCTGGTTCTTCGAGTCGCGCGCTTCACTATAGGGGAGGTCACAATCCGTTGCGATGACGACGTCTCCCAGAACGCAATCGTCGCTCAGTTGCCCGGATAGCCCTATAGATATGAGGTATTTTGGTGAAATCTTGCTAAGCAGCGCATCCGTGGCGGCTACAGCAGGCACCAGCCCCATTTCACCGACAACATTGACTGCAAAATATTCGGGCCTATTAGAGCCGTTGTCTCGAATTCTAAAGTAATGGTAACCGTCTATGGAGCGCTCTGGTGTAAGGTCGATAGCTCGAAGCCAAGTTTCATATTCTTCTTCCAACGCGATCATGATGGCAACAGTTGTTTTGCTATCAAATTCGTCCATGAAGATTCCTTTTTTCGGGCATGTTCAGCGGACAGGCGGACACGCAGATTTTTTAGACTTTAAGATGAATATCTGTGGTCAGACTGGGTTTCCATCCGTAACTATAGTGCTGCAAAGCAGATAGCCTTTGCTCACAACATCATCTCCGAGTCACTCGCGCCAAACGCCCACACCACGCATTCAGTCAGAGCGCATTTGTGCTCATGACTGGTCATGTGTTCGTTCTTAAATCAGATAATTACGCTCACCCCGAGCGATCAATAGACATCGTCGTTTCCCCTGTCGTCCTTATCCTTGAGTAAAGCTTGAGATCTGCAAAACGCGACTATGCATCGAAAGTGCCACCAGAAATATGCGATGTCAACAGCCAAAATCAGTCCTTTCGCAAGTCGCACACAACAGCATCTACCCAAGTCCACACCCACAAAAAAAGCGCCAGTCCCCCAGCGCTTTTTCAAAAGATTCCGTCAATCGAAAACCTCATGCGCCAAACCGCACCCTATGACAACCCACCCAACTCAAACCTCCCCCGCCCACTCGCCGCCGTAATCAACCCCAAAACCCGCGTCGCCTCCGCATCCACCATCCCCCACTCGAACCGCCACGTCCAATTGTGATCGCCCACGGTCCCCGGCGTATTCATCCGATGCTCCAAGCCCAGCCCCAGCACATCCTGCAACTGACAAACCGCCATGTTCGCGACCGAGTTGCAGCAGGCGCGGATCATCGCCCAGTGCACGTCGTTGTCGTTGGCGGGTAGATAGCTGCCGGCGTAGGCGCGTTCGTGCGCGGGGGCGGTGTCCCACCAGCCGCGGACGGTGTGGTTGTCGTGGGTGCCGGTGTAGGCGACGAAGTTGCGCGCCCAGTTGTGCGGCAGGAACAGGTCGGTGGCGTCGCCGCCGAAGCCGAACTGCAGGATCTTCATGCCCGGGAAGCCGCAGCTGTCGCGCAGTTCGACGACGTCCTCGGTGATCAGGCCCAGGTCTTCGGCGACGATCGGCAGCGGGCCGAGCACGCGTTCGATCGCGTCGAACAATGCCTTGCCGGGGCCGGGTTTCCATTCGCCTTCTTCGGCGGTGGGACAGGTCGCGGGGATGTCGTAATAGCCGGCAAAACCGCGGAAGTGATCGATGCGGAACACGTCGGCCTGGTCCAGCGCGCGACGCAGGCGCGCGGTCCACCAGGCGAAGTCTTCGTTCGCCATCCGGTCCCAGCGATACAGCGGGTTGCCCCAGCGCTGGCCGGTGGGCGCCATCGCATCCGGCGGGCAGCCGGCGACGGAGGTCGGCTGATAGTCGTCGTCGAGCAGATACAGATCAGGCCGCGACCAGCAGTCGGCGCTGTGGTGCGCGATGAAGATCGGCAGGTCGCCCATGATCGCGACGCCGCGGTCGTTGGCATATTGCTTCAATGCATGCGACTGCGTGTCGAAGCACCACTGCACGAATGCCCAGAAGCCGATTTCGTTCGCATGCGCTTTGCGCGCGGCGGCGAGCGCAGCGGCATCGCGCACGCGCAGCGGTTCGGGCCAGCGCCACCACGTTGCGCCGTGGTGCGCGGTTTCCAGCGCCATGAACAGTGCGTAGTCGTCCAGCCAATCGCTTTGCTGCGTAGACCACTGTGCGAACGCATTGTATTCATCCGCATCCTGTTTCGCGACGAAGCCAGCGTGCGCGCTGCGCAGTTGCGTCTGGCGCCAGCCGATGACGCGACCGAAGTCGATGGCGCGCGCGTCGAAACCGCCGTCGGGCAGCGTCGGCGCGGGCAGCCAGCCGGCTGCGATCAAGGGCTCCAGCGCGACCATCAGCGGACTGCCGGCGAACGCGGACACGCTTTGATACGGCGAATTTCCGGGACCGATGGGATTGGTCGGCAGCCACTGCCACACGCGTTGTCCGGCCGACTGCAGCCAGTCGACGAAGCGATAGGCATCCGGCCCGAAATCGCCGATGCCATGCGGTCCGGGCAGCGAGGTGACGTGCAGCAGTACGCCGGCTGCGCGTTGCTCGAGATCGATCATCGGTGGGTCTCCTGGAGATTCGTGTCGTGGCGCAGCAGCAGCAGGCTGCGGAACGGTATATCGAACATGCGGTCGTCGCCCTGTGCGGAACGTTCTGCTACGAGCTGTCCTGCCGCAGCCAGCGTGCCGCTGCTGTCCGCCGCCAGCCGCCATGGGCCGTGAGGCAGACGGAAGCGCGCGGGCTGCGCGCCGGGATTGAAGACGATGCACCAGCGAGGCGGCGACGCGGCGTCGGCGGCGAGCTGGCAGGCGAAGGCATGCGCGTGCGCGTCGTGCCAGTCGTCGACCTGCATCGCTTCGCCGTCGGGCCGCAGCCAATGGATCGCGGGTTCGTGCGCGTCGGGATCGGTCGCGAACCAGCGCGCGTGACGCAGCAGCGGGTCGTCGAGGCGCAGCGCGATGAGCGATGCGACGAAATCGATATCCGCATCGGCGTCGGTGTCGTCGGCCATGCACCAGTCCACCCAGGCGGTGGCGTTGTCCTGGCAATAGGCGTTGTTGTTGCCGCGCTGGCTGTTGCCGAACTCGTCGCCAGCGCAGACCATCGGCGTGCCCTGCGCAAGCAATGTGGTGGCGAGCAGCGCGCGGCGCACGCGGCGACGGGTGTCGATCACCAGCGGATGATCGCTGTCGCCTTCGATGCCGAAATTCGCACAGACTTCGTGCGAATGACCGTCGCGATTGCCTTCGCCGTTGGCGAGATTGTGCTTGTCGCGATAGCTCACGACATCGGCGAGCGTGCGGCCGTCGTGCGCGGCGACGAAGTTGACGCTGGCGGCGGGCAGGCGATGGCCGTGATGGAAGAGATCGCTCGATGCCGTGAAGCGGCGCGCGAATTCGCTGCGGCCGATGGCGGTGCCGTGGTGCGCATCGTGGCCCAGCCAGTAGTTGCGCGTGCCGTCGCGGAAGCGGTCGTTCCATTCGAGGAAACGGCCGGGCATGCGCCCGAGCTGATAACCGTCGTGACCCAGATCCCAAGGTTCGGCGATCAGATGCACCTGCGACAGCGTCGGATCCTGGCGCAGCGCGACCCAGAACGGCGCCGAGGGATCGAAGCCCTGCCGCGTGCGTCCCAGCGCGGGCGCCAGATCGAAGCGGAAACCGTCGACGCCCATCATTTCGACCCAGTAGCGCAGCGAATCGAGCACGAACTGGGTGACGCGCGGATGGATCAACCGCAGGGTGTTGCCGCAGCCGCTGGCGTTCTCGTAGCGGCTGCGGTCGTCGGTTTTCAATCGATACCAGCTGGGGTTGTCGAGGCCGCGGAAACTGATCGTCGGCCCGTGTTCGTCGGCTTCGGCGGTGTGGTTGAACACCACGTCCAGCACCACCTCGAAACCTGCCGCCTGCAGCGCGGCGACCATCGCGCGGAATTCCGCGATGACCGCGCCGGCATCCTCATTCCCGCCGCTGCGACAGGCCGCGTGGCGCGCGTCCGGGCAGAAGAAGCCGATGGTGTTGTAGCCCCAGTAGTTGCGCAGGCCGCGTTCGTGCACGCCGTGTTCGTCGATCGCGGTGTGGATCGGCAGCAGCGAGAGCGTGGTCACGCCGAGGCGTTTGAAATGCGCGACCGCCGCGGGATGCGCCAGCCCGGCGTAGGTGCCGCGCAGCGCGTCGGGGATGCCGGGCAGCGTCATCGTGAAGCCCTTGACGTGCAGCTCGTACAGCACGACTTCCGACAGCGCACGGCGCGGACGCTGCGCTGCTCGCGTCGCGAGCGACGGCGTCACCCGCGCCTTCAATGCGAACGCGGCGTTGTCGCGGGTGTCGAGCACGCGCGCGCCTTCGGGATGGCCCTGCGTGTGGGCGAAGTGTTCCGGGCGCCAGTCGAAGCGGCCGACGATCTCGCGGGCGTAGGGGTCGAGCAGCAGTTTGTGCGGGTTGAAGCGATAGCCGGATTCCGGCTTCCAGCTGCCGTACGCGCGATAGCCATAGATCAGGCCGGGTTGTGCATTGGGCAGAACGCCGGAAAACACGCCGTCTTCGGTGGGCTGCAGTGGATAGCGTTTCAGTTCCTGCGTACCGCTAGCGTCGAACACGCACAGCTCGATCCGCTTCGCGCGCTGCGAGAACACGGCGAACTGGACGCCGCCATCCACGACATGCGCGCCGAGCGGCGAGGCGCGGCCGGGCAGCAGGAATTCGGGCAATGCCTCAGTCATGAGGCGCAACCCGGATATCTGTGGGAGCGACGGAAGTCGCGACAGCTCGCGAGAATATGATCGGGGCCTGATCGCGGCTTTCGCCGCTGCCACGATCGCGACTTCCGTCGCTCCCACACCCTGCCTCGGCATCTTTCCTCGCGAGACCGGACATCCTTTCGTCGAAAATTTTGCGGACTACAGACTGTCTTCCCGAAACATCGAATAAATGGCCGTTCATGCCGGCACCAGCATCAATGTCGCCAGCGGCGGCAAGGTCAGCGCGAGCGAACGTGCGCAGCCGTGCGCGGGCACGTGATCGACATGCAGCGTGTGCATGCCGTTGCCAAGATCGGTGCCGCCGTAGTGGCGGGAATCGGTGTTGAGCGCTTCGCGCCAGTGCGCGGCGCCGTCGTCGGGCACGCCGAGCCGATACCCGTGTCGCGGCACCGGGGTGAAGTTGCAGATCACCAGCGCGGTGCCGCCCTGGCCGTCGCGACGGATCCACGCGAACACCGACTGATCGCTGTCGTCGCCGCTGATCCACGCGAAGCCGGCGCTGTCGCAGTCGAGGCGATGCAGCGCGGGCGTGGCGCGATACAGCGCGTTGAGATCGCGCACCAGTTCGCGCATGCCGGCGTGGGAGTTGCTGCCCGAATGCGTGTCGTCCAGCAGATGCCAGGGCAGCGCTTCGTCGTGACGCCATTCGTACGGCTGCGCGAACTCCTGGCCCATGAACAGCAGTTTCTTGCCAGGATGCGCCCACATGAAGCCGAGATAGGCGCGTAGATTCGCGAACCTCTGCCAAGCGTCGCCGTGCATTTTCTCCAGCAGCGAGCCCTTGCCGTGCACCACTTCGTCGTGCGACAGCGGCAGCACGAAGTTTTCGCTGAAGGCGTAGACCAGGCCGAAGGTCATCGTGTCGTGGTGCCAGCGCCGATGCACGGGATCTTCGTGCATGTAGCGCAGCGTGTCGTTCATCCAGCCCATGTTCCATTTGTAGTGGAAGCCCAGGCCGCCGGTGTCGGTGGGTGCGGACACGCCAGGGAAGCTGGTGGATTCTTCGGCGAGCGTGATGGCGCCGGGCACATCGCCGCCGATGCGCGCGTTGATGGTCTGCAGCAGCGAGATGGCTTCGAGATTCTCGCGGCCGCCGAATGCATTCGGCACCCATTCGTCTGCGTTCCGCGAGTAATCGCGATACAGCATCGACGCCACCGCGTCGACGCGCAGCCCGTCGATGCCGAACTGTTCCAGCCAGTGCAGCGCGCTGCCGGCGAGGAGCGCGCGCACTTCGGTGCGGCCGAAGTTGTAGATCAGCGTGCCCCAGTCGCGATGTTCGCCTTCGCGCGGGTCGGCGTATTCGTACAGCGCGGTGCCGTCGAACTGCGCCAGGCCGAATGCATCCTTCGGAAAATGTGCGGGCACCCAGTCGACGATCACGCCCAGGCCGTGCGCATGGCAGGCCGTGACGAAACGCGCGAACGCTTCCTGCGGACCGAAGCGTGCGGTCGGCGCGAACAGGCCCAGTGTCTGATAGCCCCATGAACCGTCGAACGGATATTCCGAGACCGGCATCAGTTCGATGTGGGTGAAGCCGAGATCGGCGGCGTACGCCGGCAACTGCGCGGCGAGCGCGTCCCAATCCGGAACGCTGCCGTCGTCGTTGAGACGCCATGAGCCCGGATGCACTTCGTAGATGCTGATCGGCGCATGACGTGCGTTGGCGGCGGCGCGTTCCGGCGGCAGCGCGCGCATCGGCATCGCGGCGGCGACCTTGCTGGCGGTATCGGGCCGCAGCTGCGCGGCGCGCGCGAACGGGTCGGCTTTGGTCGGCAGCAGCATGCCGTCGGCGGCGACCAGTTCGAATTTGTAGAGATCGCCGACCGCGGCGTGCGGGACGAAGATCTCCCACACGCCGGCGGTGTGGCGCAGCCGCATCGGATGGCGGCGCCCGTCCCAGGCGTTGAAATCGCCGACCACGCTGACCCGGCGCGCGTTCGGCGCCCAGACCGCGAAACGCACGCCGTCGGTGCCATCGATCGTGCAGGGGTGCGCGCCGAGAAAATTCTGCGGCCGCAGCTCGCGACCTTCGCGAAACGCGAGCAACGCGTCTTCGCCGATCTGCGGGCCGAAGGCGAACGTGTCCGCATAGGTACCCGTGCCGCCATCGTGCCAGCGGACCTTCAGCCGGTAGTCGAAGCGTTTGCGACGCAGCGGCACGCGGGCTTCGAAGAAACCGTCGCGATGGTGCAGCAGATCGGTCAGCGATCGGCCGCTGGCGGCGTCGAGCAGTTCGACCGCGTCCGCACCCGGCAGCAGCGCGCGGATCCACAGTCTGCCGGCGTCATCGGCGTGCAGGCCGAGCGCCGCGAACGGATCGGCGTGTCGCGCCGCCAGCAGTGCATCGATGTCCCCCTGTGCGAGCATGCTCAGCCGCGTCGGCCGCTGTGCTTCGGCGCGGCCCACACGTGTTCTGCGTATTCCCCGACGGTGCGATCGGTGGAGAAGAAGCCCATGCCGGCGATATTGCGCAGCGCGCAGGCGTTCCACGCACCCTGGTCGCGATACAGCGCATCGACGCGCGCCTGTGCGGCGAGGTAGTCGGCGAAATCGGCCAGCAGCAGGTAGGGATCGGCGCCGAGCAGGCCGTCGATCAGCGCGCGATAGCGCTTCGGTTCGCCCGGGCTGAAGGCGCCGTTGCCGATCGCGTCCAGCACCTGCTGCAGTTGCGGATTCTGGCTGGCGATCCAGCGCGGGTCGTAACCAAGCGCGCGCAGCTTCGCGACGTCGCCGGTGCGCAGGCCGAACACGAACAGATCGGATTCGCCGATGGCTTCGGCCATTTCTATGTTGGCGCCGTCCCAGGTGCCGATGGTCAGCGCGCCGTTCATCGCGAACTTCATGTTGCCGGTGCCGGAGGCTTCGGTACCGGCGGTGGAAATCTGTTCTGAAAGATCGGCGGCGGGGATGATGGTTTCGGCGAGGCTCACGCCGTAGTTCGGCATGAACACCAGTTTGAGCTTGCCGCCGAGCCGCGGGTCGCTGTTGATGGTGCGGCCGATGTCGTGGGCGAGGCGGATGATCTGTTTCGCGGTGTGATACGCGGATGCGGCCTTGCCGGCGAGGATCACCGTGCGCGGTGTCCAGCCGTTTCCGTCCGGGCCTTCGGGCTGCGCCAGCATCGCCTGGTAGCGCGCCACGACGTGCAGCAGATTCAGCAATTGGCGCTTGTATTCGTGGATGCGTTTGATCTGCACGTCGAACAGCGAGGCCGGATCGACTTCGATGCCCAGCTCATGGCGGATCAGCGCGGCGAGTCGCTGTTTGTTCGCTTGTTTCACGTCGGCGAGACGCTGGCCGATCGCGCGATCGTCCGCATGTTCGCGCAGCTGCGCCAATTCAGCGAGATCGCGACGCCAGCCGCTGCCGATGGTGTCGTCCAGCAGCGACGACAGGCCCGGGTTCGCCTGCTGCAGCCAGCGTCGCGGCGTGACGCCGTTGGTGACGTTGATGAAGCGCTCGGGGAAAAGTTTCGCGAAGTCGGCGAAGATCGTATCGACCATCAGTTCCGAATGCAGTTTCGCCACGCCGTTGACCTTGTGCGAGGCCAGCACCGCCAGCGCGGCCATCTTCACCCGGCGGCCGCGGGTTTCGTCGATTAGCGACACGCTCTCCACCAGCGCGTGGTCGCCCGGATGACGCGCGCGCACGTCGGCGAGGAATTCGTGATTGATGCGATAGATGATCTCCAGATGGCGCGGCAGCAGCGCCTCGAACATCCGCACCGGCCAGGTTTCCAGCGCTTCGGGCATCAAGGTGTGATTGGTGTAAGAGACGGCCTGGCGGGTGATCGCCCAGGCGTCGTCCCAGCCCAGGCCGTGATCGTCGATCAGCAGGCGCATCAGTTCGGCCGGTGCCAGCGCCGGGTGGGTGTCGTTGAGATGGATCGCGTTGCCCTGGCCCAGCGCATCCAGCGGGCGGCCTTCGGCGAGATGCCGGGCGATCAGATCCTGCAGCGACGCGCTGACCAGCAGCGCTTCCTGCTTCAGGCGCAGTTCGCGGCCGGCGTCGGTGCTGTCGTCGGGGTAGAGCACCCAGTTCAGTGCGTCGGCGGCGACCAGATGGCGCGCGGCGGCGGCGTGGTCGCCGCGGCAGAACGCGGCGAAGTCGATCGCGTCCTCGGCGCTGGCCTGCCATTGGCGCAGGGTCGACACGCGCTCGCCGTGGTGCGCCGGCACGATGAAGTCGTAGGCGCGGGCGAGCACGCGTTCGGCCGGCTGCCAGCGGCGACCGCCGATGCCGTCGGATTCGACCTGTCCGCCAAAGCCGATGACGTACTCGACGTCGGGACGTTCGATGTCCCACAGCGCGCCGTGGCGCAGCCAGTCGTCCGGGCGCTCGATCTGGCGGCCGTCCTGTGTGCCCTGCGCGAACATGCCGTAGCGGTAGCGCAGGCCATAACCGAACGAAGGCAGGCCGGTTTCGGCGAATGAATCGAGGAAACAGGCGGCGAGCCGGCCGAGACCGCCGTTGCCCAGCGCGGCATCGGGCTCGGTTTCCAGCACATCGGCCAGCGACAGCCCGCGGGCCGACAGCTCTTCCGCCAGCGCGGGTTCCAACCGCAGCGCCGCCAGCGCGTTGCGCAGGGCGCGACCCATCAGGAATTCCATCGACAGGTAGTGCACGCGACGGTTCGACGGCGCACGACGGGCGTCTTCGGCCTGGGTCGCGGCCCAGCGCTGCGCTAACGTGTCGCGGCAGACGTCGGCGGCGGCGCGCAGGGCGGCGCGTGCCGCCGGCACGGCCTGGATATCGCTGCGGGTCATCGCCAGCGCGTTGCGGAAGGCCGGAACTAATCCGGCCGTCGTGGAATCCTCGAGTGCGGGACTCACGAGTGCGGAACTCGCGGATGGGGAGCCGTCCGTCGTGGCGCGGGTAGTGTGGTCGGTGACTGTCATGCGTGACTCGACTCCTCGGAACGGTGCGGATGGCGGGCGCCGCCGGATGCGGCCGGCGCTTAAACCCACGGAGCTTAGGAGCCGCATCGACCCAGAGCGAGCCCGCTGTAATCGTATTCATGCCCGGCATCAGTGCGGACGGGGCCGCTGTCGCCGTGCATTCGTTTTCACGCCCCCGCACGGCGCGGCCCGCGCGCCTCCGATGGCACGTCGTGCGCGGCGGCACGCCGTCGATGATCCGGGTTATGTTCGATCCAATGAATCGACCGGGACACATGCGCATGCAGAATCGACAGCAGGATGCGGCATCGCAACATGCGGCACCGCAACATGCGGCACCACAACATGATGTGCGCGTCGAATGCGGGGCGACGCGTTGAGGGCGATGGATCGGCGTCGCTTCTTTGCACTGTCCGCGCTCGGTCTTGCCGGTGCTGCGCTGCCGCATCCATCGCATGCCTTGATCGGCGACGTTGCACTGCGGTCGGAAGCGATGCGGTCGGACGATGTGTGGTCTGCGGTCTTCGCGCGAATGCCGGCAGCGCTGGCCGCTGTCGCCGACGATCCGCAGCATGCGCTGCAACTGCGCTGGGTGCGGATCGTGCGCGATGCCGACGGCGCGCGGCGTCATGTCGTCCATGATCGCGGCCTGATGCCGCGTCGCTGGTTTCCCGCCGCCAGCGTCGCGAAGTTGCCGATGGCGCTGCTGATGGCCGAAGCGGTGCAGGCCGCGGGCGGCGATGCCGACAGCGTGCTGCGCCTGCATGCCGCACCGGCGAGCGGCGAATGGGGCGACGAGCCGCTGGACGACACGTTCGCGCGCGGTATCGACCGCACCTTCGCGGTCAGCGACAACCGCCCGTTCAATCGCTGGTACGAGCTGCTGGGCGGCGACGCGATCCATCGCCGGCTTGCGCAGCTGGGTTATCCGCATGCGCGCCTGATCGCGCGGCTGGGATCGTCCGACATCGAAGCGAACCGGCGCAACGGCGGCGGTGAGCTGCTCTCTGCCGATGGCGGCGCGTTGCGCCGTTTCCCGGCGGGCATCGCGACAGCGCGGCGGTTCCCGTTCGGCCGCGCATTGCACGGCGAAGGCTGGCGCAACGACGACGGCAGCACGACTCCGGGTCCGCACGATTTCTCGCACGCGAACTTCCTGCCGCTGGCCGACAGCCTGCGCATGCTGCAGGCCTTCGTGGCGCCCGAATCGGTGCCGGCCGCGCAACGCTGGCGGATCGACGGCGCCCTGCGCGCGCGCCTGCTGCGGGCGCTGGCGCTGCGTCCGCGCGACAGCGCATCGCCGGTCTATCCCGAAAGCGTTTATCCGGACGGCCACGCGCGCTGGTTCTTCGTCGGCGACGGCGACGCGCGTTATCCGGACGGCGTGAGCGTGTCCGGCAAGTCCGGCATGGCGTACGGATCGCTCAGCGAGGTGGCGTACGTGGTCGATCGCGATTCCGGCGCGGAATGCATGCTGGCCGCCAGCATCCGGGTCAACGCCGACGGCATCTACAACGACGACCGCTACGAGTACGACACCGTCGGTATTCCGTTCATGGCAGCATGGGCGCGTGCGGTCCTCGAGGTGGAGCGCGAATGGAGAGCGGCAGCGCGATGAACAGAGCGGTGTTGAAAGCGATGGCGCAACTGCGCCGGCATCCGGCCGGTCTGCTGCTGGCGGCGCAGCTGCTGGCGGTGGTGCTGTATCCGGTGCTGGAAGAATCCGGCACCGGCCGCGCGGTGTTCGGCGTGTTCGGCATCGTGGTGCTGGCGCTGGTGCTGTGGGTGGTCAACCGCAGCCCCACGATCAACTGGGTGGCGTGGCTGATGGCGGTGCCGGCGGTGACGATGTCGCTGCTCGCGGACTTCGCCGGCTTGCGCGGCCTGCTGCCGGTGGCGCAGATGCTGGAAGCGGCGCTGTATTTCTACGCTGCCATCGGACTCATCATTTATATGCTGGGCGACCACCGCGTCACCCTGGACGAACTGCTGGCGGTGGGCGCCACGTTCACCCTGCTGGCCTGGTCGTGGACGTTCGCGTTCTCGGTCTGCCAGGCGTGGTACCCGGGCAGTTTCTCCGCACCGACGTCGCCGGAAGCCGCGCGCACCTGGATGGAACTGTTGTTCATGAGTTTCAGCGTGCTGTCCGGCGTCGGCCTGAGCGACATCGTGCCGGTGACGCCGCCGGCGCGGGCGCTGGTGATGCTGGAAATGTTCGCGGGCGTGATGTTCATCGCGATCGTGGTCTCGCGCCTGATCGGATTGTCGGCGGCGCGCGCGCGCGCCGGGTGATGCGCGTCGACGCGCGTGCCGCGCCGCGGATACCGCAGCGCGGCTTTGCCGAGTTTGTCGGTTCGCGCCGCGATGCGTACGTTCGGGCAGGGCGATGCGCGGCGATGGCCTGCTAAGCTGCGGCCAACGTCGCATCGCGCGTTCTTTCCCCGCCCGCCCATGCTGAAATCGCACCGGAATCTGCTGGAGCCGCATCCTTCTGATCGCCTGCGCATCGGCGAACGGATCGTGGACATTCCGCTGCGCGAGATCGCGTCCCTCACGGGTGGCGAGCCGATGCGGGTGACGCTGAAATCGCTCGGCGTGCTGCTGACGCTGGTGGCGCACGCGGGTCGCCCGGTCAGCCGCGAGGCGCTGCTGGAATGGGTGTGGCCGGACACGCTGCCGACCGACGACGTGGTGACCCAGGCGGTGACGCAACTGCGCAAGGCGCTGGGCGACGATCGCGAACGTCCGCGTTACATCGAAACCCTGGCCAAGCAGGGTTATCGCCTGATCGGGCCGGTGGAATGGCTGGTCGAAGCCCCACAAGTCGAACCGCCGCAGCTCGAAGCGCCGGCCTTGTCGGTGGAAGCCGTGGCCTCATCCGCAGCGAAGCCCGGCCGCGCGCGCGGGCTTCGGATCGTCGCCGCGGTCGCGGTGCTGGCGCTGGTCGCCACCGCGGCGGTGTGGCAATGGCGCGGCCGGTCGCCTGCCGCCGACGCCTCGACGCCGGCCGTCGCTGCCGCATCCAATGTCGCCACCGCGCCGGTACCGGACTATCAGCGCATCGCCTCGCTGCCGCAGGCCGAAGAGCGGCCCAGTCTCTCGCCCGACGGCGCGGTCGTGGTCTACAGCCGCGCGGCGGAGCGGGGTTCGGGCACGAATCTGATGCTGCAGACATCGGCGGCGGTGCCGCCGCGCGCATTGACCGAGCCGGTGGCGAAGCAGTTCGACGTGGTGCCGGCGTGGTCGCCCGACGGTCGCCAGATCGCGTTCGTGCGTTCGGGCGGCGGGCGCTGTCTGGTGATGGCGATTCCGGCCGCAGGCGGCGCCGCGCGCGAACTGGGCGAATGCATTGGCGGCGAAGCGCATCCGGTCGGCTGGTTTCCGGACGGCAAGGCGCTGGTCGCCGCGGGACGCACGGGCGGTTCGTCCTCGGCCACGGCCACGGCTTCTGCGACAGCGGCAGCGGGCGAAAAAGCGCTGTACCGGATGACGCTGGAAGACGGCCGCTGGGAACGCATCGACTATCCGAAGACGCCGGCCGACGAGGACATGGCGCCGGCGGTGTCGCCCGACGGCCGCTGGATCGCGTTCCAGCGCAACGTGTCGCTGGCCGATCTGTGGCGGATCCCGGCCGGCGGCGGCGAAGCGCAGCGGCTGACCGATCTGCGCACCAACATCTATGGTCTGGCGTGGACGCCCGACAGCCGCCACCTGCTGTTCTCGCGCTACATCGACGGCAAGGTGATGCTGTCCACGCTCGCGGTGGACACCGGCCGTGTCACCGATCACGTCGGCGGCGACCACAGCTTCCTGTTTCCGTCGGTGTCGATCGGCAGCGGCGCGGTGGCGTTCGAGGTGGAGCTGGTGCGTTCGCGCTCGCGGCGGGTCGCGGCCGCTGACGCCGACGCCGACGCCGGAAACGCGATGGCGGGCTCGCGGGTGCTGTTCGATACCACCGGCTCCAATCTGATGCCGGCCATCGCCCCGGACGGCCGGCAACTGCTGTTCGTCTCCAATCGCACCGGCGACATGCGTCTGTGGTGGCTGGATCAGAAGCGCCCCGACACCCTGCGATCGTTCGATGGCTTCATGCCGATGCCGCGGCATCCGGCGATGTGGCGCGCCGACTCGCAGCGGGCGCTGGTGATCGGCCGCGCGGGCGGCGAAGGGCATGGGGAAGGCAGCGGCCTCTACGAACTGGAGCCGGGCCGCGGCCGTTGGACCAGGCTGCCGGTGCCGGACGGGCAGCCGGTGCATGCCGCCTACCACCCCGATCCCGACCGCCTGCTGGTGGTCGCGGACCGCGGCGAGGGGCGCCTGGGCGTGACGCTTTACGACCGCAGCCGCGAGCCGTGGCGTGCGCTGGCCCAGGTCGTGGATGTCGCGGTTGCGGTGGTGGACCCGCGTCACCGGCGCATCGTGCTGGCCAGCATGTCGACGCCGGACATCCGCAGCGCCGATCTGGACCTGGGCGATGTGCGCACCGTCGACCAGGTGGGGGTCCACCGCCGCAATCGCACCCTGGTCGCCACCCCTGCCGGCGTGCGGGTGATGGATGCCGGCCCGGGCTGCTTCTGGCGCTGGCGTCTGGTCGCGGTCGCCGGCAAGTCCGACCTGCCCGCGCCGTGCCTCGGCGAAGTCGACTGGTACCTGGAAGGGGTGACGTATCACCCCGGTCAGGATGCGGTGTATCTCTCGGTGATCGAGGACATGCAGACCGACATCGGCCTGACGCCGCTGTCGGCGTTCGCCGGGGACAAACGCTGAGCGCCCGGATATTCTCCGCAAGTCGTTGATCCGCAAGGTTTCGGAACGATTTCGGAACCCGTTCGCGTCGATTTAGGCGAAATCTCCGCGCGATTTCCGGCGCTTCCGCCGCGATCCGGTCACACCGGAGCTCCGATTCGGCACGGAGCAGGCACATGCAGGGCAACCCCATTCCATTCTTCGCCGACCGCGGCAGTGCGGTCGATCTCGGACACCTCGCATTGGAACGCGGCGCAGGCGACGCCACGGCGCGCTGGCTGGCGGTCGCCCGCATGGGCAGCCTGCGGACCGGCGCCAGCGGGTTCTCGATCTGGATCCAACTGCGCGGAGAGACCCGCGTGGCGGCGCGGGAAGGCAGTTTCACGCTGCGGCCCGGCGAATGGCTGGCCCTGGACCGGGATTCCGCGCCCGAGCTGCAGGCCGGACGCTCCGGCGCCACCCTGGGCGTGCTGCTGCCGGCCGACCCCGGCGGCGGCCGGCGCGGCGAACTGCTGCCGGGCCGCGGCGGCATGAGCCTGCGCGATCTGCGGATCGCGATCCGGCTGTGGCGCAACGGCCGCGATGCGTCGACCGGCGAACGATTCGGCGAACGACCGGGCCGCGGCGAAGCGGCGCTGCGCGCGCTGGCTTCGATGCTGGCGCACCTGTGCGCGCTGCAGCGCGTGATGGACGGCGGCATCTCGCGCTGCCCGGGGCGTTCCGTGCGCCGCAAGCGCCAGGTGTTCGGCCGCCTGCAACGCGCGCGGCTGTTCCTGGACGGTCATCGCAACCGGGTCGTGCGTCTGACCGAACTGGCCGAGCTGACCAGTTTCTCCAGCTGGTATCTGTCGAAAACCTTCCACGACATCTACGAAGAAAGCCCGCAGGCCGCATCGGTGCGCCTGCGTCTGGAACACGCCTGCGATCTGCTGGCGTCCACCGACGATTCGATCAGCGAAATCGGCGCTGCCTGCGGCTTCGACAACAGCTGCAGTTTCGCGCGCGCATTCCGCGCGCGTTTCTTCAGCACCGCGACGGCCTATCGCGAGGCCGCACGGATTCGCGCCAAGGTCGGCACAGGCACGAAACCCACAGCGCAAAGCGCGTACGCGACGCGAAACGTAATGTGGTCTGGCCTTTAACGGTGCGCTAACAGGACGCCGCGGAACGCGCGGCAATCGCACGGCAATCGCATTCCCGCCGAAGCCCGCAACGCCATGTCGAACGCGACGCGCGCGGAGTTTTCCCGGCGCCGCAACCACACACAACGGAGACGACGATGACCCCGCCTTACAAGACCCCGCCTCATGACAGCCGGTCTGGCAACAACGCGTTCAAACCGGCCGCACTGCCGTTGGCCGTCATGGCCGCGCTGGTGCCGATGATCGGCCAAGCCCAGGATGCGCAGACGCAGGACGCGCAGCAGGACGATCTCGATACCGTCGTCGTCACCGGCTCGCGCATTCCGCGCAGTTCGGAGGTGGAAGGCACGTCACCCGTGCTGGTCATCGATCGCGCCGCGATCGAAGCGTCCGGGCAGACATCGATCGGCGACATCCTGTTCAACATCACCGCCAGCGACGGCGGCGCGCTGCGCAACGTCACCACCACCACCAACGGCAGCGACGGCACCCAGAACGTGTCGCTGCGCGGGCTGGGCGCGACGCGCACGCTGATCCTGGTCAACGGCCGGCGCTGGGTCACCGCCGGCATCACCAACAATGCCGTGGTCGATCTCAATTCCATCCCGGTGTCGGTGATCGAGCGCGTCGAAGTGCTGAAGGACGGCGCCTCGGCGATCTACGGTTCCGACGCCATCGCCGGCGTGATCAACGTCATCACCCGCAAGAATTTCGACGGCGCCGAAGCCAACGTCTATCTGGGCGGCTACAGCAAGGGCGACGGTTTCCAGCAGTCCTACGACGTCACCGTCGGCGCCTCCAGCGACCGCTGGAATGCGGTGATCAACGTCGCCTATCAGGATCAGGAGCCGGTCTATGCCGGCGACCGCACGATTTCGTCGGTGCCGAACTTCGGCGGCGGCGATCTGGCATCGGGCGGATTCTTCGGTTCGGGCACCAACACCTATGGCAACTTCACCCGCTGCGCCGGCGCGTTCACCGCCAATCCGGCCGGCTTCCGCACCTGCACGCCGGTCGCCGGCGGCCCGTTCACGCTGAGCCCGGGCGAAGACGGCCGCCAGTCCACCGACTATCGCGCGTTCGTCAATTACACCGTCGACGGCTCCGGCAGCTCCGACCGCTACAACTTCGCGCCGGTGAATTATCTGCTGCAGCCGATCGCACGCATGAACATCTACGGCCAGGGCAGCCTGCGCCTGACCGACCGCATCAACGCCAACGTGCAGGCCGTCTACGTCAAGCGCGACTCCGATCAGCAGTTGGCGGAAGTGCCGCTGACGATGGACACGCGCGGCCTCGCCGGCCCGCAATGGGCGTTCGCGCCGACCGCAGGCAACGTGTTCAATCCGTTCGGACAGGATCTGCGCCAGGCCAACTTCCGCGCCATCGCGGTCGGTCCGCGCAAACCGTATTTCGACAACGACAACACCGCGGTGACGCTGTCGCTGGACGGTTCGTTCGACCTGGCCGGTCGCGACCTGTACTGGGATGCCGGCTATTCGTTCCTGAATTCGCGGACCAGCCAGCGCGGCGAGAACTTCATCAACCTGTTCAACCTGCGCCGCGCCGTCGGCGACTCGCGCCGCAATCCGACCACGGGCGCGCTGGAATGCCTCGACGGCGCCGGTGCGGTCATCGCCGGCTGCGTGCCGTACAACATTTTCGGCGGCCCGGACCTCGGCCTCGCGGCAGGCGTGATCACGCGCGCCGAATACGATGCGATGAACCGCTACATCGGCTACACGTTGAACGCGACGCAGGAAATGACCACGAAGGATTACTTCGCGAACCTGTCCGGCACGCTGTTCGATCTGCCGGCCGGTCCGCTCGGTTTCGCGGTGGGCCTGGAGCATCGCCGCACCGCGTTCGACAACGCGCCCGATGCGCTGGTGGCCGGCGGCGGTTCCTCCAGCAACTTCAGCGAACCGACCAGCGGCAACGTCAACGTAGACGAAATGTACGTCGAGTTGAACGTGCCGATCCTGGCCGACATTCCGGGCGCGAAACTGCTGGAACTCAACGTGGCCGCGCGCAAGTCCGACTACGACTCGTCCGGCTTCTTCGGCGGCGCCACCGTCGCTCCGGAGATCGGCGGCGACACCTCGAAGAAGATCGGTCTGAAGTGGCAGGTGTACGACGATCTGCTGTTCCGCGGCACGTTTTCGGAATCGTTCCGCGCGCCGGACGTGATCGACCTGTTCCAGGGCGGCGCCGAGAGCTTTCCGGCGGCGGTGGATCCCTGCAACACGCTCAACATCGGCTTGGCCACCACCGATGCGGGCCGCTGCACCGCCGACAGCGTCCCCGGCGGCGGCGTGCCTCAGCCCAACGGGCAGATCCGCTCGCTGCAGGGCGGCAACCCGGGCTTGAAGCCGGAATTCGGCGAAACCAGGAGTCTTGGCGTGGTTTACAGCCCAAGCTGGATTCCGGGCCTGAACCTGACGCTCGACTGGTACAACATCGCGCTGGAGGACGTGATCACTTTCCGCAATTCGCAGGCCATCCTCACCGCCTGTTACGGCACGCCGGGTTCGCCGGGCGCCGCCGCCGATCCGGCCCAGCGCGACCTGTTCTGCTCGTTCGTCACCCGCGACGCCACCGGCAACATCATCGATCTGCGCCAGAGCCAGTTCAATCTGAACCAGGGCGAGGTGGAGGGCTACGACCTGCAGGTCACCTACGCCATGCCGGAAACCGCGTGGGGCCGGTTCGCGTTCCAGTGGGACAGCAGTTACTCCAGCGAGAACACGCTCTTCGGCGTAGTCGGCACCTACAACGGCGCGCCGGCTTGGCGTTTGCGCTCGAACCTCACCACCTCGTGGCGCAAGGGCGACTGGGACGCCACCTGGGCGGTGCGTTACTACTCCGACATGGACGAGGGCTGCGCCGGCGGCAACTATTTCGAATACGGCATCACCCCGCAGGAGCTGTGCAACCAGGACATCTTCGACGCCAACGGCAATTTCCTGCGCTTCGAGAACCACATCCCGTCGCGCCTCTATCACGACGTGCAGGTGGGCTGGAAAACGCCGTGGAACGGCAAGGTGTCGGTGGGCGCGCGCAATCTGTTCGGCAAGGATCCGCCGGTCACCCGCAACTCGTTCGCGCATTCGTTCGACGGCGCCTACGACCTGCCGGGCGGCGGCTTTTTCTATATGCAGTACCAGCAGAAGTTCTGATCCTGCGTTCGGGCGTCGCTGCGCGTTGCGTTGCGCATGGGCAGCCCCAGAGCAAATCCCCCGTAGCCCCCTTTTTCAAAGGGGGCGAATCAAAAGCAGATCTCCCGTGGCCCGTTTTTCGAAGGGGGCGAAGCGCAAAGCGTTTCAGGCGGGGAGTGATCTGTGCGATGCAAGTGGTGCTGCGACGAAAGTGGTGCTGCGACGAAGGCGGTGCTGCGACGAAGGCGGGGCTGCGACGAAGGTGGGGCTGCGACGAAGGTGGGGCTGCGACGAAAGTAGTGCTGCGACGAAAGTGGGGCGGTGGTGGAAGTAGGGCTGTAGTGAAAGTGAGGCTGTGGTGCATGTGTGCTCATCGCTGCTGATGGGGTTATGGACGTTCCCCCCTTTGAAAAAGGGGGGCAGGGGGGATTTGCTCTTGCCCCTGCTTGCAGGCCCCGCTCACCCGGGGCTTTTTTCGTCCGGATAGACCTGGATCAAACCCGGCGCGGTCCGACGGCCTACAATTCCGCTACACGCCGCTCACGCAGGTCCGAGCCTTGAAACTCCAGGTCCCCTTCATCCAACTGCCGCTGCTGTTCGATGCGGCCGTGCTCGCGCAGGAAATCGAAGCCCTCGGCGAGTCGGTCTGGAAACCGCATCCCCAAGGCTTCCCCGGCAATTCCATGCTGCCGCTCTTGGCGGTGGACGGCGACGCCGACAACGAAGCCTTCTCCGGCGTCATGCGTCCCACCCCACACCTCCAGCGTTGTCCGTATCTGCGGCAGACGCTGGCCAGCTTCGGCGCCACCGTCGGCCGCACCCGGCTGATGCGCCTCGCCGGCCAGGCGGAAGTGACCCGTCACGCCGATCAGGGCTATTACTGGACCGAACGCGTGCGCGTGCACGTGCCGATCGTGACCCAGCCCACGGTGCAGTTCGAATGCGACGGCCACACCATCAACATGGCCGCCGGCGAATGCTGGATCTTCGATACCTGGCGCCAGCATCGCGTGCTCAACGATGCGGTGCAGTCGCGCATCCATCTGGTCTGCGACACGGTGGGCGGCGGCGCGTTCTGGGACAAGGTCGCGCAGGGCCGCGCGCACGACGCCTCGCGCGAAGGCTGGATGCCGAAGCGCATCGCGTTCGATCCGCTGGCTACGGCCGATTTCGCCTGCGAAGCGGTGAATGTGCCCCCGGTGATGAGCCCCTGGGAACTGAACCAGCATCTGTCGTTCCTGCTCGACGAAGCCCTGCCGCATGCGCAATTGCCGGCGCTGCGCCAGCGCACCGACCGTCTGCTCCAACTGTGGAAAGGACTCTGGGCGCAGCATGGCGACGCCGCCGAGGGCCGCGCGACATTCCGCGCCGCGTTCGACGCCTTCGCCGCATCGGTGCGCCCGCTGGCGCAGGGCGTGACCCTGCGCAACGAGATGCCGTGGTTCCAGGTGATGATGGTGATGATCCACCGCGTAGCGGTGGCGCCTGCGAATGCGAGGGCGGCCGGCGAATACTGATCGAAGACCGATCTGATGCCGTGTTTGCGGACAGATGACCGGATACTGTTTTCGTTGCTGTAGGCAGTGCATGTCCGATCGGCGTCTGTCGTCCACCCGCGGGCGGGCAGAGCGATGTTCGTATCCACGATCTCTGGAGCAGGAGGATGGCCATGGAATCCCGTACCGATGCGGCACCGCCGCTGATGATCAGCGCGACGCTGACCTGGCTCTCATTGCCGCTGATGGCCTGCGTGGCGGCCCTGCTGGCGCCCAACCTGGGCGCGTTCGCGGCGATCATGGCCACCGCACTGGCCGCGGGCATGGGCGGCGCGGCGCTGGGGTTTCTGTTCGGCATCCCGCGTTCGGTCGCAGCCGGCACGCAGGCATCGGGCGACCCCGGGTTACAGGCCAATGCCACCCGTGCGGGTTATGCGCAGAACACCAATCTCGAACAGATCAGCGACTGGTTGACCAAGATCGTGGTCGGTGTGGGTTTGGTGGAAGCCAGGAATATCGCGGGCGGCTTCGGGCAGTTGTCCGTCGACGCGGCCGTGGCCTGGGGCCTGGCGGACGGCGCCGCCACCGCCGGCGCGATCATGCTGATCGGTGCGGTGGTCGGGTTTCTGAGCTGCTACGTCTGGACCCGCACCGAATTCATCGCCGGGCTTGAACAGGCCGACCATCAGCGGTTGATCAACGCCGAGAAAGAAAAGAAGAACATGGTCAAGTTTCTCGGCGGCGGCCCCGCGACGGCGACCGAGGGTACCGCCCCACCGCCCGGCGATTCGCCCGCCCCGGCAGCGGGCGCCCGCTGGATGTTCAAACGCCTCGTCGCCGAGACGAAAAAACCTGCGCTTTCCGCCGAAGCCCTATGGGATAGCGACGACAACAAGCATCGGTTCGGCGGCTCGGATGTCGCCAACGGCAAACGACTCGAAGCGGTGGTGGAGCCGCTGGGCGACGACGGCCTGGTCTGCGGCGTGACCCTGCGCGTGCGCGCGCTGCCGGGCGAAGCGGAGGTGTCGGGCGGCGTGGTCTTCCATCTGCACCCCACGTTCAGTCAGCCAGTGCTGCGTGCGCAGGCCCTCGACGGCGTGGCCGAAACGCGGATCATCGCCGCCGGCGCGTTCACGGTGGGCGCGGTCGTGGAGGGCGACGGCACCCGCCTGGAACTGGATCTGGGCACGCTTCCGAACATCCCGGCGAAATTCAGGTTCGGCTGACTTCAGGCGGCCGACTTCGGACGCGATCGGGCCGCTCCCTGCTCAGGCGGCCTGCTGCCGGCTTTCCGCCGCCGCCGCGCACTCGCGTTCGGCATGCACGAAGAAATCGCGCTGGATGTCGGCGAAGTTGCGGTAGCCCTCGCGCGCCAGTTCCAGGATGCGCTCGCGCGATTCGGGGCGGAAGCGCGCGGCCAGTTCCAGCGCCTTCATCGCTTCGGCCAGGTGGTCGGCTTCAACGCCTTGAGATTCAAACGTCGCGTGGATCGTGATCCATGCGTAGGCGTGCACCAGTTTGCCGCCCAGTTCGACCCGGAAATCGCGGTCGCGCAGATATTGATAAAAGCCTTCGTAATGGCGTTCGCCGCGGAATACGCGGTCGATGATCGCGTACTCGCGGTCGGCCATCGATTCGGAAGCGATGTGCGTGCCGATCGAACGGATCAGCGCCTCGGCGTCGTGCGGCACGCTGCCGTAGCACACGAAGGTGCGCGCGACGACGTCCTGCAGCCACGCCGGCGGTTCCGACAGTGCGTTGCGCTCGGCCAGCGGCAGCCCGGCGTAATCGGCGGCGGCCTTGCGCATGGCCTGGGCCAGGGTGCGGTGCGGCACCCGGTGGCCCTTGTCGAGGTGCTCGTCGACGGTAGCATCCAGCACGTGCCCGGCGACATCCATGCCGCGCACCGCCTGCGCCCGGTCCGGTTCGTTGGCGTCGAGGAACAGATCCTGCGATTCGCCGATGTTGCCCGACAGCTTGGCGACCAGCGCACCGGCATACCCGTTCCAGCGGGTGTAGCGGTCGACGAAGACGAACTGCGCCAGCGGGTCGCGCACGGCGGCATCGCAGGCGCGGCGCACCGTGGCCTCCATTGTTTCCTGTTCGGTCGCGTTGATGAATTCTTCGATACGGAACATCGATGGTTCTCCGGCTGGCGATAGGCGGGCTTGCAGCTTCTTATATCCAGAGCGCCCCGCTCCGTGTCAAGCGCCGGGCGGCCAGGCGGAGGCCGGAACCGAAGAACCCGCGCAGTGCGCGGGTTCCCGGTGATGCGGACAGCGAGTATGGAAACCTCAGAAATGCGGCTTTTCCGCTTCCGGCGTCTCGTTGTAGCGGACGATGGATTCCATGATCAGGCGCTTGGCTTCTTCTGCGCCGCCCCAGCCGTCCAGCTTCACCCACTTGCCCTTCTCCAGATCCTTGTAGTGCTCGAAGAAGTGGCCGATGCGCTCCAGCCAGTGTTCGCTGACCTGGTCGATGTCGGCGATGTGCCGGTAGCCCGAGAACACCTTGTCCACCGGCACCGCCAGCAGTTTCTCGTCGCTGCCGGCCTCGTCCTTCATGCGCAGCACGCCGACCGGGCGCACGCGGATCACCGAACCGGGGATCAGCGGCAGCGGCAGGATCACCAGCACGTCGGCGGGGTCGCCGTCGCCGCACAGGGTGTGCGGGATGTAGCCGTAATTGCAGGGGTAGCGCATCGGCGTGGACAGGATGCGGTCGACGAAGATCGCGCCCGAGGCCTTGTCGACTTCGTATTTGACCGGCTCGGCATCCTTGGGGATTTCGATGATGACGTTGATTTCGTCCGGCGGATGATTGCCGGTGGAGACGCGGTCCAGGCCCATGTCGGGGTTCCAATCGATACGGAGAGGCGCGCATTCTACGCCGCCGGATGTTGCGTCGCAGCAGGTATCGCTTGACCGGCGGTCGCTGGCTGGCGGCCCCCCTGGTTGTATTGGGGGAACCGGGGAAGTCGGCTGATCGGACAGTATCTGCCCGTCGTCCCCGCGAAGGCGGGGACCCATGCCTTCGAGTGTTCAGGGCAGGTCGCGAGTCGCTTCATCGCTTCGGGCATGGGTCCCCCGCCTTCGCGGGGACGACGAGCGAAACCAGCGAAGGCCTCACCAGCACGCATTGGACTACACGTATCTGATTGTCCCGTAAGGAAAAATGCAAGCAATCATGTTTCGTGGCCGCAAACACGAACGGCGGCCCTGAGGCCGCCGTTCGTGGAATCGTCAGGATGTCAGGGCGGCGCTTACTGCACCGTCACTTCCACCCGGCGGGCTTCGTCGGTATTGCCGCCGCCGCTGGTGGCCTGGGGCTTCTGAAGGTCGATCCGGTCTTCGGCGATACCGGCGTCCACCAGCGCTTTCTGGACCGCCTGCGCACGCTCCTTGGCCAGTTCTTCGTTCTTGGCCGGGTCGCCGCTGAGGTCGTGGTAGCCCGAGATCGTGGCTTTCGACTCCATGCTGCCCTGAAGCGTCATCAGTACGCGGTCGAGCGTGGCTGCGGCGTCGGCGGGCAGGTCGGCGCTGCCGGTGGCAAAGTAGATCCGGGCGGTCCGCGCGGGATCGATCCCGGCCTCGGCTGCAGCGGCCTGCACCTCCTCCGCCGTCGACAGGCCCGTGGCCTGCGCCGCGTTGGCGGCCGCAGCCGCGGAGGCAGCGGCAGCTTCGGCGGCCGCGGTCGCTTCGGCGACGGCGGCTTCGTGGCCGGCGGGCATGCCGCCTTCGACCTTGTTCACCGGCAACAGCGGCACCATCAGCAGGGCCACGATGTTGATGATCTTGATCAGCGGATTGATCGCCGGGCCGGCGGTGTCCTTGTACGGGTCGCCGACGGTGTCGCCGGTCACCGCGGCCTTGTGGGCCTCGCTGCCCTTGCCGCCGTGATGGCCGTCTTCGATGTACTTCTTGGCGTTGTCCCAGGCGCCGCCGCCGGTGGTCATCGAGATCGCCACGAACAGGCCGGTCACGATGGTACCGATCAGCAGGCCGCCGAGGGCTTCGGCGCCCAGCAGCAGGCCGACCACGATCGGCACCGCCACCGGCAACAGGGACGGCACGATCATTTCCTTGATCGCCGACTTGGTCAGCATGTCCACGGCTTTGCTGTAGTCCGGTTTCGCCGTCCCGTCCATGATCCCGGGGATGTCGCGGAACTGGCGGCGCACTTCCTCCACCACGCTGCCGGCGGCGCGGCCCACGGCTTCCATCGCCATCGCACCGAACAGGTAGGGGATCAGGCCGCCGATGAGCAGGCCGATGATGACCTTGTGATCGGACAGGTCGAACGCGAACACCACGCCCGGATTGGCCGCCTGCAGGTTGTGGGTGTAGTCGGCGAACAGCACCAGCGCGGCCAGCGCGGCCGAACCGATGGCGTAGCCCTTGGTGACGGCCTTGGTGGTGTTGCCCACGGCGTCCAGCGGATCGGTCACGGCGCGCACTTCCGGCGGAAGCTCGGCCATTTCGGCGATGCCGCCGGCGTTGTCGGTGATCGGACCGTAGGCGTCCAGCGCCACGATCATGCCGGCCATCGACAGCATGGCCGTTGCGGCGATCGCGATGCCGTACAGGCCGCCGTGCAGATGCGCGGCCCAGATCGCGCCGCAGACCGCGATGACCGGCAGTGCGGTGGATTTCATCGACACGCCGAGGCCGGCGATGATGTTGGTGCCGTGGCCGGTGGTGGACGCCGCCGCAACGTGCTGCACCGGCTTGAACTGGGTGCCGGTGTAGTACTCGGTGATCCACACGATCACGCCGGTCAGCACCAGGCCGATCAGCGCGCAGATGTACAGATTCATCGCGCCATGGCTGTTGTCGGCCATCAGCTGTGTGGTGATCGGATAGAACGCGATGGCCGCCAGCACGCCGGAGACGATCACGCCCTTGTACAGCGCGCCCATGATCGAGCCGCCTTCCTTCACCTTGACGAAGAACGCGCCGATGATCGAGGCGATGATCGACACGCCGCCCAGCACCAGCGGGTACAGCACCGCGTTCTTGCCGGCTTCGGCCATCATCAGCCCGCCCAGCAGCATCGTCGCGATGACGGTGACCGCGTAGGTCTCGAACAGATCCGCGGCCATGCCGGCGCAGTCGCCGACGTTGTCGCCCACGTTGTCGGCGATCACCGCCGGATTGCGCGGGTCGTCCTCGGGGATGCCGGCTTCGACCTTGCCCACCAGGTCCGCGCCCACGTCGGCGCCCTTGGTGAAGATGCCGCCGCCGAGGCGCGCGAAGATCGAGATCAGCGACGAGCCGAAGGCCAGACCGACCAGCGCGTGCAGCGCCGCTTCGCCGGTGATGCCCATGTAGTCGGTCAGCACCACGTAGTAACCGGCCACGCCCAGCAGGCCCAGGCCGACCACCAGCATGCCGGTGATCGCGCCGCCTCTGAAGGCCACGTCCATCGCCGGACCGATGCCGCTGCGCGCGGCTTCGGCGGTGCGGACGTTGGCGCGGACCGACACGTTCATGCCGATGTAACCGGCGGCGCCGGAGAGCACCGCGCCGATGAGGAAGCCGATCGCGGTCGGCCAATTCAGGAAGATGCCGATCAGTACGAACAGCACCGCGCCGGCGACGCCGATGGTGGCGTACTGGCGGTTGAGATAGGCGCGCGCGCCTTCCTGGATGGCACCGGCGATCTCCTGCATGCGGGCGTTGCCGGCGGGCTGTCGATTGATCCAGCGCGCAGAGATGATGCCGTACAGGATCGCCACGACCGCGCAAGCCAGCGCGATCATCAGTCCATATTGCTCAAGCATGAAACCCTCCCCAGAGTCGAAAGTGTGACAACGGTAGACAGCACGCGGAAAAAACTGCAGCCACGCAGCCTGCCGTGATCGGCTCGGCCGCATGCAACCGCCCGACTATGGCATAGCCGCCGCCTCCGTTGGAACCTGATATTTAGTGGGTGATGACGGTCGTGAGGACGCATCGCGACCTGCACCATGGATGTTGCGTCGCAGCATCCACAGCCGTGCCGTGCGGTCCGGGTTCAGCCGCTGCGGGGCAGGGTGGCCCCCGCTGGTCGGCGTTCCGATCCGTTCGAGCGTGCGACGGCCATGACCTGTCGATCTCGTTTCGAGATCCGGCCTCACGGTCGATTCGCCTCGATCCAACTGTGTGGAGAAGTCCGAATGCGTCCCTGGTGTCTTGCGATCTTTCTGCCGATGTCACTGCTTTCCGTTGCTGCGACAGTGGGCGCTGCGGGCCCGCAGCCTGAAATCCAGCGCGCGCCCTTCCCCGCGCAGACGCCCGGCCAGGTCCACACCATCCGCATCATTCCGGAAACCTGCGCCTACCTGCGCGGCGGTTTTGTCGCAGACGCCGCCACGCCTTACCGCTACGGCGCCGCATCCACCGGCAAGCGCTGCCAGCCGCGTGCGCGGCTGGTCGATCCGGTCAAGGCGAAACCGTCGGCCGAGAGCGGCTGGATCCTCAACGACCTGATCCGCATTCCCAATGCCGCCTGCCCCGCGCAGCAGGCGGTGATTCGGGTCTGGCGCAAACCCGCGAACAATGTCCCGCCGCCCGCCGATGCGCAGGGCCGCCCGCGGATCTATCTGGAAGACGCCAAGCGTCAGGCCGCCGCGGGGAAGATCGCGCCGCTGGCGCAGTACGCGGCGGTGCTGACGATGGAAGGCGACTGCCGTTGACCGGCTGCGCTCACGCCGCGTTCTGACGTGCGGGAAGATCGGCGACAGGGCGACTACAGGGCGAAGAGAGATGGCGAACGGTCGAATATCGCTCAAAACATCCCTGCATGAATTCGTCCGTCGTCCCCGCGAAGGCGGGGACCCATGCCCGGAATCATGAAGCGCCTCGACGTCATCCCCGCGAAGGCGGGGATCCATGCCCGGAATCATGAAGCGGCTCGCCATCTGTGCTGAAGATTCGCAGGCATGGGTCCCCGCCTTCGCGGGGACGTCGGACGGAGTCGTGACAAGAAGCTAAGGTGACGAAACAAGAGGCAAAGTGACGAACGCAGAGCGGCGCGCCTCAGCCGCGCAACGCAACCCCGACACTGCGCAGAAAGGTTTCGACTTCGCGGGTGTAGTCGTTGTCCTCGCCCAGGTCGCGGTTGATCTCCATGTGCGACATCGGTTTCGCCATCAACTGCGTGCGGGTGCCGTAACCCGCAGCCTTGTCGAGAAATACGCGATTGGCCAGGCAGGAATCGCGGCGTCCGCTGGCGCAGACCGCCAGCACCGGCGCGGTTCTGGCGCCGATCTGCGCGACCGGCGACGCCGCGCGCCAATAGGCCGGGTCTTTGCCGAACGCGTTGTCCAACAGCGGCAGGTTGCGGCCCTGCATCGCTGCTTCGGTGTCGATCGCACCGCCGTCCAATAACACACTGGCGCGCCAAGTCTTCACGCCGAACTCGTCCGCCATCTTCGGTGAAGCCGCCAGCAGGCCGACCAGATGCGCGCCGGCGGAATGCCCCATCAGCACGAAGCCTTCGGGATCGCCGCCGAGCGCGGCCACCGTGTCCTGCGCCTTCGCGACCGCACGCGCGATGTCGCGCGCCTGCTCCAGCGGATCGGTGTCGGGCAGCATCCGGTAATTCGTCGAAATCACGATCGCGCCGGCGGCGGTCCAGCGCTTCTGCTTGGCTTCGATCAGCCCGCGCATCGCCTTGTCGCCGCGACGCCAGCCGCCGCCGTGGACGTAGAAGATCGTCGCCGCGCCTTTCGCTTGCGCAGGCAGATACACATCGAAGCGCTGCGCCGGATGCGTGCCGTAGGCGACTTCGCGCGTCGTCGGCGCCGCGGATCCCTGCGCGGCGGCCGGCGCAGGCTGACGGAATACCGCGCCCACCGCCAGCAGCAGGACGAACCCCAACCCGGGCCAGGGCGAACGGCGCGACGCGGCATTCACGGCGTGCGCTCGCGCGGGTTGCGGTGCGTGCGCAACCATTCGCGGCGTTCTTCCGGCGTCATCGCTTTCAGACGTTCGCGCAGTTCCGCACGCTCCGCCGGCGGCAGGCCGCGGCCGCGCTCGAACGCAGCGCGCGCCTCCTTGCGCTGCTGGGGCGACATCCGGTCCCAGCGGCGTTTGCCTTCTTCCGCGCTGCGGCGCTGTTCGGGCGTCATCCGCTGCCAGCGTTCGGCGTGTTGCAGCATCCGTCCGCGCTCGCGTGGATTGCTGTTCCAACGCTCGCGCACCACCGCGACGATCGCTTCGCGCTGCGCCGGCGACAGACGCTCCCACTCCGGCGGCTGCGGCGCGTGCTGCGCCTGCCGATGCGGCGGTGGCGGCCTCTGCGCGGACGCCATGCCGATGGAAGCCATGCCTGCGCAGGCGAGCAGCGCCGTGCACAGCAGGGTGGGCAATGGGTTCATACGATTCATGACAACTCCGAAGTTCATAACAATTCCGAGCCATGGGCCCGGGCGCTGTCCGAGCCCAGCCACAGATAGAAATCCGGACTTTCCTGCAGTGCGTCGAAACCCATGGCCTGGTCGGTGCCGGAGAATTCGGCGGCGAGCAGTTCGGCCGGCAGTGCGTCGTCGATGACGATGCTGTCGACCGCCGGCTCGGGCATGTCCGCGCCCGTCTCCGTACCTGCGACCGCGGATGCGACTGCGGGCGGCACTGCTGCGGGCTGTGCAGGCGTCCGCACTGGCACCGCGCCGGTGGGCGTCGCCGCGATCTCGCCCGACGACGGCGCGACGGTATCGGCGACGTCGCGCATCGCGAACAGCCCGATCGCCAGGGTCAACGCAGCCGCACTGCCCAGCGCAAACATCGGCCAGCGGCGCGGGGCGGACGGCCGTGCGTGTTCCGCCAGCGCGGCGCGACGGCGCTGCGCGAGCTGCGCGCGGACGCGCGGCGAGAGGTGGTCCAGCGACGCGGCGTGCGCGCTGCGCGCAGCCTGCGCAAGGCTGTCGTCGTGTGAATGGCCCGAAGTCATCGGAAATCCTCCAGCTGTTTCTGCAGAGTGTCGCGGGCCCGCGAGAGATGGGTTTTCACCGATCCCTCGCTGCAGCCCATGATCCGCGCGGTGGTGGCGACATCGCAGTCTTCCAGCACGCGCAGGGTGAAAGCTTCGCGCTGGCGCGCGGGCAGCGCGCGCAGCGCGGTGGCCACGGATCGATACGCCTCGCGGTCGTCGTGCAGCCGGGCCGGGCCGGGCGCGTCGTCGGGTGCCTGCTCGATCCAGTCGATGGTGTCGTCGTCCACGGTCTTCGCGCTGGGCGACACCAGCCAGCGCATCCGGAACAGGCTGCGCCGCTGCATGTCGACGATCCGGCTGCGCAGGATGCTCCAGAACAGCGGCGTCCATTCCGCCGACGGCCGCTCGCGATACCCCATCATCCGGATCATCGCGTCCTGCACCGCGTCCAGGGCGTCCTCGCGGTGCCGCAACCCCAGTTCTGCGAACCGGAACGCGCGCGCCGAGATGCCTTCGAGAAACGTGTCCATCGAAAGGCCGGCATCGAGAGAAAATCCCTCGGCCGCCACCGGGGAGTGGACGGCCGAGGGAACGCGCGTGGGGGTGTCTTCGGAGCTCACGCGCGCAAGCTTAAAGCCCGGGAGGTCACCATCGCTGGATCGGCCGTCGGCCATGCCGGTCCAACCTCAACGCCTGCGGTCCAGGAGGCGCTCGCAGCGCTCGCCGTGGCGGTCCGGCCGGCTGTCGATCGCGGCTGCACGCGCATCCGGCAGGGCGGACAGCAGCGGGGCAGGGAACTGAGGCTTCATGGCGAATCCTTCTAAGCAGATGTCGGAGGTGCGGCGGGCCCGCAGGGAGGGAAACGCCCCGGACGCGGCCCGGTTGACAGCGTTTTGCCGGAAATCCGGGTGCAGATGCGCAACTGGCGACCGCAAGGCATCTTTCCTTCCCCGCCGCCCCGCTTGTCTCCTTCCCCCGCCAGCGGGGGAAGGCCGGGATGGGGGCGCCCGCCGCCCGATGGTTTGTCCCGACGCGGCGGTTATGATGCCGGCAGACCCTTGGAGAACGACGATGGCGGATGGTTTCGTAGCGCTTTACATTTTCATGCTGGCGGCGATCGCCGGCCACGTCATCATTTCGCGGGTGCCGGTGATCCTGCACACGCCGCTGATGTCCGGCAGCAACTTCATCCACGGCATCGTGTTGATCGGCGCCATGGTGGTGCTGGGCCACGCCGACACCACGCTGGAGAAAGCCATCGGCTTCGTCGCCGTGCTGCTGGGCGCCGGCAACGCCGCCGGCGGTTATGTGGTGACCGAACGCATGCTCGACATGTTCAAGTCGTCCAAGAAACCCGACGCCAAGTCCAGCGCCAAGCCGGGAGACAAGGCATGAACTTCACCAGCGAAGAAGTGTTGTCGCTGCTGGTCAAGACCAGCTATCTCGTCGCCGCCACCCTGTTCCTGCTCGGCCTGCAGCGCATGGCCTCGCCCAAGACCGCGCGCAGCGGCATCCAGTGGGCCGGCGTGGGCATGCTCATCGCCACCGTCGCCACGTTGTTCCTGCCGGGCCTGCACAACATCGGCCTGATCGTCGCCGGCATCGTCATCGGTACCGCCGCCAACTGGTACTGGGGCAAGAAGGTCGCGCTGACCGACATGCCGCAGATGGTCGCCCTTTTCAACGGCATGGGCGGCGGTTCGGCCGCGGCCATCGGCGCGGTCGAGCTGTTCAAGTATTCCGCGGCGGGCACCGGTCCGAATTATGTGACCCTGGGCCTTGCGGTGATCGGCGCGCTGATCGGCGCGGTCTCGCTCACCGGCTCGGTCATCGCCTGGGCCAAGCTCGACGGCCGCATGGACAAGCGCTACACCTTCCCGGGCCAGCAGATCTTCAACGCGCTGGTCGGCATCGCCGCCATCGTGCTGGGCGCGATGGCGCTGTATACCCTGGAAGTGCCGTACATCATCGCGTTCTTCGTCGCCGCGCTGGCGCTGGGCGTGCTGATGACCCTGCCCATCGGCGGCGCCGACATGCCGGTGGTCATCTCGCTATACAACGCCTTCACCGGCCTGGCGGTCGCGTTCGAAGGCTACGTGCTGGGCAACGAAGCCCTGATCATCGCCGGCATGATGGTCGGCGCCGCCGGCATCCTGCTCACGCGATTGATGGCCAAGGCCATGAACCGCTCGATCAACTCGGTGCTGTTCTCCAACTTCGGCGCTACGGGTGAGGCTGCGGCCATCGAAGGCAGCCAGAAACCCATCGACGCCAGCGACGTGGCCGCGATGATGGCCTTCGCCGAACGCGTGGTGATCGTGCCCGGCTACGGCCTCGCGGTCGCGCAGGCGCAGCACAAGATCTGGGAGCTGAGTCAGCGCCTGATCGAACGCGGCGTGAAGGTGAAGTTCGCGATCCATCCCGTTGCGGGCCGTATGCCTGGGCACATGAATGTGTTGCTGGCCGAAGCGGGTGTGCCGTACGACCTGATCGTGGATATGGAAGACATCAATCCGGAGTTCGGCAATACCGACGTCTCATTGGTCATTGGTGCGAATGACGTGGTGAATCCGGTAGCGAAGACGGATCCGGCTTCGCCGATCTATGGGATGCCGATTCTGGATGTGGTGAATTCGAAGAACACGATCGTGATCAAGCGTGGTAAGGGGACGGGGTTCGCGGGGATCGAGAATGCGCTGTTTTATGCGGATAACACGCGGATGTTGTATGGGGATGGGGCGGAGATGGCGAGTGCGTTGGTGAGTGAGTTGAAGGCGTTGGATGGGGGGCATTGATGTGATCAGGGTGTCGTGTGTGTCATATTTACATGACGGTAGAGGGAAGGAATGAATGATCTTGTGGGGAAGGTAAGCTGGGCGATGCTGCTTTTCGTCGGCTTTGCCCGCATCGCCTTCGCAGGCGGTATGGAGAACTATCCACCAATATCTCCAGCGCTAAATCGGGAGATGGATGGGGAGCTTCACGATGTACCTCTGATTGATCCGGCGCTGCCACAACGTGCAGTATCATTGCGTGTGCGCAGCGAACCGATTTATCCCAGGTATGAACTTTGCAACGGTATCGGCGGTAATGTACGAGTAATTCTGAGCATCGACGAGGCAGGGAATGTAACCGATGCGAGTGTCCAGAAATCTTCACGCAGTAGAGGTTTGGATCGTGCTGCTGTTAGGGCTGTCCGGAACTTTAAATTCGATCCAGAAATTCGCAACGGTGAACCGATACCGACGCACGGCGCTGTGCCGTTCGAATTTTTTGTCGACGGCAATAACAAAATGAGTGATTGTGCCGAATTGATTTTGAATAATGAGGGGGGGTTAACCCGCGACCATTTTTTTGCCGGCGAGAAAATCTTGCTTCGAGTAAAACGAGCGTTTCATGGGGGTGAGAAAATTCGAGTGCTCTGGACGTATCTGGAGGATGACGGCTACGGTAGCGATGACTATGAAGCCCCCTTGTTCGAGCAATATGAAGAGACGAAGGAAGTTCAGTCTTCCGGAGTGCAAACGATAAATTTCATCTTGGCGACAGAGAAGAGCTGGCCTTCTGGCTCGTACGATGCTGAAGTGCATATCGGTGAAGAGCTTGAGGCCAGAGCAAATTTCAGGCTTGATCCGCCATGAAGACAGCCTGTCAGATACGAGGACCTAAGACTGGGACACCCACAATCTGAAACGCTGAAATGTGCGAGGCGATTCGATCTCCCGAATCGCTTCGATCTTCGACTTAGCGCGTAGGGTGGGGTGAGCGCAGCGATGCCCACCCATGAAGCGCCGGTGTCGCTTGATGTTCTCGGGGTCTGATGTGTCGGGATGGTGGGGTGCGCTGCGCTTACCCCACCCTACGCAGCTCGCGGGTGTTTCATCAGCGATGGGGTTTTTTCGGCAGATAGGGTGTGCGATGGGTTTTGCGATTTTTCTTGTGGCGGTGTTGCTTCCGTTTTCCGCGATCGCCGCGGATCGCGGTGGATTCAGCGTGATCGGCGAGTGGGAGTGGAATCCCCTGGACGGCGTTTGTCCGGAGCGTTTCACCTATCGCGCCGACGGCATGGTGATGATGCAGAGCGGCGAAGAGCGTCTGGTGAAGACGTATGTCCTCACTCGGGTGTCGAACGACGTGTATCGGCTGAGTAGTACCGTCAAAGCCACGAATGGAAAACCCGACTGTCGAGGCGACCTGTCTCCGGTCGGCACGAAGTCCAGCGCGTTCGTGATGCCGACCAAGGGCCGCGCTTTTCTCACCTGTACCTCGATGGACAAGGCGACGTGCTTCGGTAGCGCCAAGGCCGTGAAGCGCAAAAAGTAACGATGTAGCAAGTAGGGTGGGCCCCTGGCCCACCATTCGGGCAAAGAAATCATCTTCGCCATTCGCAATCGATAGATTGCCTACTTTCGATCGATTGCCGTTGCGGCGGATGTGTCGTGATGGTGGGCCGGGGCCCACCCTACGAAAATACGGGGGTTGTGATGGTTGCGGCGGCAGGCACAGATCCGGCGTTGAATGGAGCCGAAGAATGAATCGCTTGGATAAAAACAAGTAGGGTGGGCCCTTGGCCCACCATTCGGGCAAAAAATCATCTTCGTCACTCGCAATCGATAGATTGCCTGCCTTAGATCGATTGCCGTTGCGGCGGATGTGTCGTGATGGTGGGCCAGGGCCCACCCTACGAAAATACGGGGGTTGTGATGGTTGCGGCGGCATTGAGGGTCATCGCTCAGGCTGACGACAGTTTGACTCAATCGCCACGCGGCCAATCCGTCAGCGAGTTAGTTCGACCAGCCAAAGCAAGCCCCAGCGATGCTCCAATCGGTGGATTTCTCGATCGGCATCATGTTCGATGCGTTCAAACCGCAATGGTAGACTTCCTTGTGCCACTGGGTGACGATCACGCACTTGGTTTGCGTCTTCGCGTAGTAGCAGCCCTGAAAGGGACCACCCGGACCGGTCGCTGCATTGCCGCCCGGCGCTTTCGGCAAAACCGTGTTGGTTGCCCAGCGGGCCTTGTTGTTCTGATAGATGACGACGTTTCCATCATGTTGCGCCACCAGCTTGCCACCGGGATACTTGAAGGTATTGCTGCTCCAGACGGCCTTGTTATCGCTTCGATAGACGACGAGGTTTCCATCAGTCTGCATTACGGCGCGGCAATTGCTTCCCTTCCCGTTGGTCCTGGAGCTCCAGACGGCGGAGGAGCCGCGATAGGCAACGAGATTGCAATCCGACTGCATCACGAACTTTACGGCTCGCGTCGAGATACTGTCAGAACTCGCGCCCCAAAGCACACCGCCCCCGTCAAGCGTCATGCTCTTGTCGCCCGCTAGTGCTGCCATCGGCACCGCAGCGACCAAGATCGCCGCCAATGCAATTCCCGTTTTCCTCATGCGCCATACCCCCAGTGAACCGAGCAAGACTGTACTGTATCGGCGACCCTCTATCCTTGTTGTCGCCATTAGCACTGGCAGCACTGCGGCTTCAAGGAATTTGGTTGAATCCCGCATGATCATATCCTTTATGTTCTTAGCCCATTGGCAGCCCATTTGCTGACCCTGAGTGACGCTCGTTTGATCCAACGCCTTCCCCGTTCGCGAAACTCGCTCAGACAGATGTGCATTGGCGCTTTCCATCAATCGGAACGGCCCCATGAAAGTGCGGTTCTTTTGTCAGGCATCAGCTTAGACGGGGAATGGATATCTATGCGGACACCCCCTTGAAAACAAAGCGCGTAGGGTGGGGTGAGCGCAGCGATGCCCACCCATGAAGCGCCGGTGTCGCTTGATGCTCTCGGGGTCCGATGTGTCGGGATGGTGGGGTTGCGCTACGCTTACCCCACCCTACGAAACCGCGGCGCCGATGCACGGTCGCTCAACATCGGGATCCATGCGATGCACGTCAAACACATCACCCCGATCCTCAATGTCTCCGATCTGGCGCAGAGTTTCGCGTGGTTCGGGACGCTCGGCTGGAAGAAGGGTTGGGAGTGGGGTTCGCCGCCCAGTTTCGGCGGCGTGAACAACGGGCATTTCGAGATTTTCCTGTGCCTCGACGGGCAGGGCGGGCGTGGACGTCCCAGCGGCCATGCCGCCACTTTCGGCCCTGGTTCAAACGAGTCCGCCGAACAAGGCGTGTGGATGTCGGTCTGGGTCGACGATGCGGATGCGGTGCATCGCGAATGCATCGAACACGGCATCGAGGTGACGTGGCCGCCGACCGATATGCCGTGGAACGTCCGCGAGATGCATGTCCGTCATCCGGATGGACACGTGTTCCGCATCAGCCAGAGGATCGAATGCGCGCCCGAAACACCGTCCGCCGACGGCGCATAGGCCGGGCCGGGTTCGCGGAGCGTGCAAAAAACAACGTGCCTTCTTCGGGACTATGATGCGTGACCATCCAGCAGCGCCTCGGGCCTGCATCAGGAGATCACGATGATCGACGACACCGCGGCAGCGACGACGCTTCATTCCGGCCGCTTGACGGTCTGCACCTACGGCGGATTCGCGCCGGTGTGTTTCAAGGATGCTGCCGGCGATCTCGCCGGTCTGGATATTTCTTTTCTGGCCCGCTTCGCCGAGAGCGAAGGGTTTGCGCTGGACATGATCGATCGCACCTTCGATGGCATCTGGGCGTTGCCCGGCATGGATGTGTGCGACATCGCCGCGGCCGGCATCACCAGACTGGATTCGCGCTACGTGGGCGAGCACGGTTCATGGAGCGACGCGTATTTCCGGGTCAATCGGTCGCTGCTGGTCCGCAGCGCGGAACAGCCGATATTCGATGACCACGCTTCGCTGGTCGGCAAGAAGATCGTGGTGACCCGCGGCTCGACCGCCGACATCGATGCGCAGACGCGCTATCCCGACTGCACGCTGCAGTACGTGGATGAAGTCGCCATCGGCCAGCAGGATCCGCAGGCATACGTGGTCAGGACGCTGCTCGCGAACCGCGATGCCGACGCGTTCGGCGAGGGCGACGTCAGCAACCGCTATCTCCGCGACACCTACGGCGAGGATGTCGAAGGCGGTCTGGCGCTGGCGGACATCCATCCGATCGACGGGCCGGACGAAACCTTCAGCTTCGTCGTCCGCAACGCCAGCTCGCGTCTGCTGGGTCGATTGAATGCGTTCATCGCTGCGAACAAGGGTTCGTACGCATCCAGCGCACAGGCCTGAGCAGGCAAATCGAAGCGCCTCCGTGCATCCGGGCGATGCGCGGCAGGACACCGCAAACGCGCCCGCACGACATGAACGCATCCCGATGCCGCCGCTCCGCATCCTCGTCCTGACCACGCTCGCGATGCTCGCCTTCGCGGGCAATTCTCTGCTGTGCCGGGCGGCGCTGGATCACACCCGCATCGACGCCGCGAGTTTCACGACGATCCGACTGCTGTCCGGCGCGCTGGCGCTGTGGCTGGTCGTGCGCTCGCGCGCGTCGAAGCACGCGGGAGCCGGCAACTGGATGTCCGCATTCGCGCTGTTCGCTTACGCCGCCGGATTTTCGTTCGCCTACCTTCATCTGCCCGCGGCCACCGGCGCATTGCTGCTGTTTGGCGCGGTGCAGGCGACGATGATCGGTCATGGCCTGTGGCGGGGGGAACGCTTGCGCCTGCGGCAATGGCTCGGCCTGATGCTGGCGCTGGCCGGTCTGGTGGCGTTGCTGTTGCCGGGGCTGGCGGCGCCGCCGTTGGCCTCGGCGGGATTGATGCTGTGTGCGGGTATTGCGTGGGGTGCGTATTCGCTGCGCGGCAAGGGCGCCGGCGATCCGACGCGCGTGACCGCGGGCAACTTCCTGCGCGCGGTGCCGTTCGCGCTGGCCTTGAGCCTGTCGATGTCGGGCGGCGCGACATTCGACGCCGCGGGCATCGGTTATGCGGTGGCGTCGGGCGCGCTGACGTCGGGACTGGGTTATGCGATCTGGTATGCCGCGCTGCCGGCGCTGAAATCCACGCATGCGGCCACCGTGCAGTTGAGCGTGCCGTTGATCGCCGCCGTGGGTGCAGTGATGTTTCTCGGCGAGACGGTGACGACGCGGCTGATCGCGGCGTCGGTCGCGATCGTGGGCGGCATCGCGCTGGTGATCCTGGGTCAGGGGATCCGGGCGTCATCCACGCCTGGCCGCGGAGAGGGCAGGCGTGGCGCGCAGCGATAGAATCGTCGCGCGGTGGGCCCGGGTCGCCGCATCGGCCAGCATCGCCTCCTGAGGTCGTCACCATGCATCACGCAGATTGTTTCCGGCCGATCTTCGATTTCATCGCGGGCGTCGGCATCGACATCGTCGAAGCGACGCTGTCCGACAGCACCTTCCTGCCCGGCATCGAACTGCGCAGCGGCGGCATCGCGGTCGATCCCGACAGACTCGTCTGGCCCGGCGATCTGCTGCACGAAGCCGGGCATCTGGCGGTATTGCCCGCGGCGCTGCGCCGCGAAGCCCAAGAGGATCAGCCGAATGCCGCCGAGGTCGAACATGCCGGCGAACTGGAGGCGATGGCGTGGGCGTGGGCCGCCACGGTGGAACTGGGTCTGCCGGCGGAGGTGCTGATCCATGAGGGCGGCTACAACGGCAAGTCCGGCGATCTCCTGCAGATGTACGCGTTCGGCGTGTATCCGGGCCTGAAAGGGCTGTGCGAGATCGGGATGACGGCAGCGCCCGGCTTCACGCACGACTGCGGGCCGGTGCGCTATCCGCGGATGTTGCGATGGCTGCGCGAGTGACGGGTGGACGGACGGTGCGGCGGGTCGATCCGCCTCGAATCGTTTTGCGCAGGTGCGACCGACGCCCCAGCGATTGAAAGCGCTTACATCCCAGCCCATGCGGTGGCGCGCTGATATGCTGTCGTCGCGAAACGGAATGCATTGAACGCAGCCCGGATCGACGCTCCCGCTTTCGCGTCGAATGCGAATTCCCGGACACTCGTTTCGACGGCTGTTCCCAACATCATGAGGACGCCGATGCGCATCAAACAATTGGTCTATGCCAGCCAGCAGGCCGTCGAATTCGATGGACTGCGTCTGGTGTCTCTGCTGTACACGGCGCGCGACCGCAATGCGGCGCTGGGCATCACCGGGGTGCTGCTGTATTCGAACGGTCTGTTCGTGCAGTGCCTGGAGGGGCCGCCCGAGAACGTCGATGCGATCTACGCGAAGATCTGCCTCGATCACAGGCACAAGGAACTCGTGGTGCTGCAGTCCATCGACACCGATGAACGTCATTTCCAGAGTTGGATGATGGGCTGCGCGAAAGTCTCGGATTATCAGGCGCTCGAGTTGATGCGTTCGGAATGGCAATCCGCATCCAATGCCATGGATCGCCCGGGTTGGCTCAGTCCCGGCTTCGTGCTGATGAAGACGATGTGGGACATCTACAAGGATTTCGGCGAGCTGAACCTGGAGGAGCCCGACGCCTGAATGCGAACGGCGGCGCGCTACGGCAGCCGCGATTTACAGCAAGCGCTGCGTGATCGCCTTCAGCACCGCGTGGGTGCGGTCGCGGCAGTCCAGTTTCACCAGTACCTCGGACATGTAGTTCTTCACCGTGCCTTCGGACAGGTGCAGGCTGCGGGCGATTTCCTTGTTGGAATAGCCGCCGGCGACCAGGCGCAGGATCGAGCGCTCGCGTTCGGTCAGGCGCAGGCCGGCGTCCGCGGGCGCGCTGTCGGTCCACGCGGCGCGCACCGGCCCCAGGCTGACCGGCTGCAGCAGGGTTTCGCCGGCCGCGACCCGCACGATCGCGGCCTTGAGGTCTTCGGGCGAAGCGTCCTTGAGCAGGAAGCCCTGCGCGCCTGCCTCCACCGCCTGGATCATCAGGTTCGGGTCGTCGAAGGTGGTGAGCAGGATCACCGGGGTGGCATCGCCGCGGGCGCGCAGTTCGCGCAGCAGACCGAGTCCGCCCAGTCCGGGCATGCGGATATCGCTGACGATCAGGTCCACCGGCCGCTGCGGCAGCGCGGCGAGCAGACGCTCGGCGTCGGTGCATTCCAGCGCGATCTCCACGCCCAGATCGGCGAGCAGGCTCGACAGTCCGCGCAGCACCAGCGCCTGGTCGTCGCACAGCGCGATGCGGACGGCGCGCGGCGCGGTCATGCGGCGTCCGGCGCGTGCGGAATGCGTGCGATCACCCGCATCCCCCTCGGCGGCGTGGTGACGATCTCGAGCGTGCCGCCGACGGCATCGAGGCGCTCGCGCATGCCGGTAAGGCCGTTGCCGAAATCGATCCGTGCCGGGGCCAGGCCATCGTTCGCGATCGACAGGGTCAGCGCGCCGTCGATGCGTTGCAGTGCGATGCGGATTTCTGTCGCGCGACCGTGGCGCAGCGCATTGGTGATCGCTTCCTGCGCGCAGCGCAGCAGGGTTTCGGCCTGTTCGATGTCGTCAACGCGCAGATGGTCTTCGATGTCGATGGCGATGCGCACGCCGGGGATCGGCTGCGCCAGGGCTTCCAGCGCCGCGCGCAGATCGAAACCGTCGTGCGCGCGCAGCGTGCCCACGACCTGGCGGATCTGGCCCAGCAGATCGTCGGCCAGCGCCGAGGACACCTGCAGCTCCTCGCGCGCAGCCAGCGCGGGATCGCGCGCCAGTCGCGCCAGATTGAGCTTGAGCGCGGTCAGACTGTGGCCGGCGACATCGTGCAGTTCGCGCGAGAGTTTCAGGCGTTCGCCGGCGCGTGCGGATTCTTCCAGCAGGCGACGGGTGGCGAGCAGTTCGGCGTTGATCCGCGCGAGATGTTCGCGGGCGCGTTCGCGGCTGCCGGCGTAATGCCCGGTCAATGCCGCGAACGCCTGGAAACCGAAGATCGGCAGCAAGGAGAGCAGCAGGTTGCCGATCGAATCCGTGCGCCCGATCCACAGCGCCGCGATCCCCGCGTTGAACGCGAGCATGGACAGGACGAATGTCCGCGTCGAGAACAACAGCACGCCCTGCCCGGCGACGATGATCAGCAGCACGGCGGTCTGTCCGCCGCGCAACAGCCACTCGGCCAGCACCACCAGCAGTCCCTGCGCGATGACGTTCCAGGGCGGGGTATCGTCCCCGTCGCGGCGCGAGGCGGACAACACGAACAGCACGAGCATCGCCAGCAACGCGGCGACGCCGGCCCATTCGCGGATCCACAGGGCTGGCTCCGCGGCGCGCAGCTTGTCCTGATCGATCACCGCCATGCTCACCGCCAGCCAGGTGACGTAGGCGGCGAGGTTCAGCGGTGCGAACAGGCGCTGGACATAGGTGCCGTCGTGCGGTTGCAGGCGGTAGCCGGTGCGGTGCGGGGTCGTCATGGACCCAGCATGGCAGCGGAGATGCGCAGGCGGAAGCGGTGGGGCGCAGAAGGTGACTTTTCTCACCCCCGCGGGGTGACTGCGGGCAGGTGCCGCTCCGTGCCCGGCATCCGGAGACTGTCTCCATCGTCAACGGAACAACGCCATGAACACCGCCTATCAATCCCTGCTCCTCGTCCACGGCCTCTGCGGCCTGGTCGCGCTGGTCACGTTCTGGATCGCGGCGTTCGCGAAGAAAGGCGCGCCGTTGCATCTGCGCGCGGGCAAGACCTACATGATCGCGATGCTCGGCATCGTGATCACCGCCATGCCGATGGCGGCGATCATCGCGAACCGCGGCAAGCCCGGCATCGCGACCTTCCTGGCGTATCTGGTGGTGATCACCCTGACCGCGATGTGGCTGGGCTGGCGCGCGGTGAAGCGCAAGCGCGACCAGCATGCGTTCCGCGACCGGTCTTATCTTGCGGTGGCGCTGATCAATCTCGTCGCTTCGGGAATGGTGTTCTACATCGGCATGCAGATGTCGCAGGCGCTGCTGATGGGTTTCAGCGCTGTCGGTACGATCAGCGGCGTGCAGATGCTGATACGCCGCGCATGGCCCATGGACACGGTGCGCTGGTGGTTGAAAGAACACTACTCGGCGATGATCGGCTGCGGCGTGGCCACGCATATCGCGTTCCTCGCGATCGGTCTGGACCGTCTGATCCGTGCGGTCGGCATCGATCCGCCCGGCTGGTATCACCTCATCGCCTGGTTCCTGCCGCTGTCGCTGTCGTTCGCGATCGGCGCCTGGCTCAATCGCAAATACATGCCCAAACCGAGCAGGGGCGACGGCGCAGCGGTGGCCAGCCGCGCCTGAATCCGGAATCCGGTCGTCAGACGCCCAATCGCGCCCGCACCAGCGCCACCACCCGCGCTTCGGCCTGTCCGGGGCGCAGCGCTTGGACGAAGCGGTCGGGACGCAGGCCATGGTCGCCGTCGAGCAGGCGGCGCAAAGCGGGTTCGATGTCGCGCGCATGGCGCAATCGCAGCGCGACGCCGGCGGCCTTCAGGCGCGCGGCATGGTCGAACTGGTCGTAGTCGTTCGGCAGCACCAGCGCGGGCACGCCGGCGCGCAGGCATTCCCACATCACCCCGGCGCCGCCGTGATGCAGCACGGCGCGCATTCGCGGCACCCACGACGGATAGTCGACCCAGGCATGGCGACGCAATGCGCGATGCCCGGCCTCCACGCCGGCATCCAGACGGCCATCGCTGAAGTGCAGGCCGATCGCGGGCATCGCCTGCGCCACACTCTCAAGATGTTCGCCCATGCGCTGCTTGGCCCAGCCCAGATGCGTGCCGAGCGTCGCCAATACGTTCGTCGCATCGCTGTCCGGCGGCGGCGCGCCGATGTCCGGCGGGCTCCACAGCATCGGTCCGACGAAATGCAGCGCCGCCGGCCACGCGCGCTCGAATTCGAGTTCGCGCAAACCCAGACCGAGAATGCATTCGGACGAATACGTCGCTTCGCTGCCGTCGTCGCCGCTGTCGTGGTCGCCGCTGTCATGGTCTCGATACAGCGACGGAAACCCGAGCGCGGCGAGCCGACGACGATGCAGGCGATGCATGCTCCATTTGAAAGCGCGCACTGTTTTCGCCGCCAGCGCGTCGCGGCTGCGACCGAGCGCGCCGATGCCGGGCATCCAGCCGCCGAGATAGGCCGGCGGCCCGCCGGGCGCTTCGATCACGCACGGCGACGGATGGCTGGTCCACCACGGAATGCCGCGACGCTGTGCGGCCGCACCGGCGACGGGCAGGGTGAAGTCGGCGATCACCAGATCCGGTCGCATGTGCGAATACCGTGAATCGAGTGCCTGGCCGAACGCATCGAGCAATTCCAGACTGCGCTGGAACTGCGCATGCAGCCGCAGCGGATGCGCGCCCACCGCATGCGGCGGATCGACGATGGCCTTCAGCGCCGCGTCCGCGCCCGGCACCACCGCACTGCCCGCGAGGCCCGCGGCGCGGATCCGCGCCTGCGCGGCTTCGGTGCTGATCACTTCGATGTCGGCGATGTCGCGCAATGCGCGGCCGATGGCGAGGATCGGATGCAGATGGCCCGCGAACGGCGGCGCCAGCAGTTCGATGCGCGGCCGGCTCATGCGCCGCGCAGCCAGTCGAGTTGCGCGCGCGCGGCGGCGAGCACCGCATTGCGCGATGGCTCGCCGTCGAGATAATCCATGTGTCCTGCGGCGATCCGCTGCGGTGCCGGACCGTCGACGGGACCGAGCCACGCAGCGATGCGGTCGCGATTGCCGCGCAGTTGTACGCCGTCGATGCCGTGTGGCCAACGCGGTGCGACTGCGCCGTACGCCACGAGGCGCAGGCGCTCGCGCGCGGCATCGTCGAACGGCGCGATCAGCGCGTCGAGCAGCGCCAGTCCGCAACTGCCGACCAGCAGCAGCGTGCGCGGTGCGGACAACAGACGTTCGCGCGCCGCGTCGCACTGCGCCGAAGATGCGCCGTGCAGCATGCCGCGACGCGCGCCGAGATACTGGCGGCCGTTGGCGAGGCTCGCGCGCAGCAGCGGCACCGGCCGCCACGCGCCTGCCGCGCTGTCCCATGGGAATTGATGCGGATCGAAGTCGATGCCGTCGTTGCCATCGGCCAGCGCATCCAGTGCGGCACGCTGCACCGGCGACAGGGCGCCGCGTCCGGGATCGCTCTGCCCGGTGAGAAAAGCCACGCGCGGTCGCGCGCTCACGGCAGTTCCTCGAAGCGGTCGTTGGCGATCACCCGATAGCGATGCTCGCGCCAACGGATGCGCGTATCCAGCAGCGCGTGCAGCAGATGCAGCGGCAGCAGCAGCGCGACCAGCAGCGACGACAGCGGTTCGATGCGTGCGGCCTCGCCGGCGCAGGCGCGCTGCAGCGCGCGCCGGCCGAACAGATGCGCGAGTATGCCCATCGCGAACGCGATGACGCCGGGCCACGACGGCGCGATCGCCAGCGCCGTCGCCGCGATCAGCGGTAACGCCGTGGGCAGGCCCTGGCCGAGCGCGATCCGCACCCGCGCCGGCCACGGCAGCGTGCGCAGCAGCAGGCGCGTGAACAGCATCCAGCGGTGCATCTGGCGGACGTAGGCGCGCAGGTCGGGCAGTGCGGTGCGCATCCACACGGGTTCGCGACGCTGCTCGATGCGGCCGCCATCCGCAAGCACCGCCTGCGCCATCGCCAGATCGTCGGTGAGATGGCGCAGGCGCGGCGCGAAGCCGCCGATCGCCATCAACGCGTCGCGACGCATCGCCCACGCCATGCCGTTGATCGTCGGCGTGTCGCCGCGCAGGCGCGGCGGCAGATACGTGAGCGCGGCGCTGTCGTTGACGAAGCGCGCGAGCAGCCGTGCGCCCATGCTGTTGGCGGGAAGACCGTTCGCAGGCAAGTAGATCGGCAGCGCGGTCGAGATCGTCGGTGCGTCGACGCGGCTGTCGGCGAGCGATGCGAGCAGCGCATCCAGCGTCGATGCCGGCATGCGCGCATCGTCGTCGAGCACCAGCACCGCGTGACCCGTGCAGTGCGCGAGTGCGCGGTCGAGTTTGAACAGCTTCGGGTTGATCGCGGGCGGGCAGGGCGAATGTTCGCTGACGTCGACGCGATCGCGCAGCGCGGGCTGCGCGTCGACGACGGCGCGCACGATATCCGCCGCGGCCGTGTCGTCGCTGTCGATCAGCCAGTGCAGCGTCGCACCGTGCGCGCCGAGCGTGCGCAGCGACGCGCCCAGCGTCTCGGCCAGCGTGGCATCGCCGCTGCGGATCGGTTGCAGGACGTCGACGCCGTGGAAGCGCGTCGATTCGTCGTCGTTTCCGCTGTCGTCGCGGGCAGAAAATATCGGCATCGCCCGCAGCGCGCGCCAGGCCGCGGCCTGGCGCAGCAGTTCCAGCGCCGGCCACAGCGCGACCGGCAGCCACCACAGCCATGCGCAGTCCGCGTTCATCCGGGCTGCCGCCGCTGCCAGTCCACGAACGCATCGACGCCTTCAGCAAGCGTCTGCGAAGGCACGCCGAGTACCGCGCGTGCCTTCGCGATGTCGAACGTTTTGCTGAACACGAGGACGTCGATCCCGAAGCGCGTCACCGGCGGTTCGCCGCGCAGCGGCAGCAGGGTCCATGCGAGTTCCGCGGCATGCGCGGCGGCGTACGCGACGCGATACGGCACCTTGCGCGTGGGCGGCGGCAGATCGAGGCGCCGGAAGACATCGGCGATGAAGTCCTGCATCGGCACCGGTTCGCCGTGGCTGAGATTGAAGGCGCCCACGGCGTCCGGCCGCTGCGCAGCGCGCAGCATGTAATCCGCCAGTGCGTCGACCGAAATCAGATCCCCGATCGCGGGCGGCGCATCGCGCACGATCTGCGGCAGTTTTCCGCGTTTCGCCGCGGCGAGCAGGCGCGGAAACAGCACGGTGTCGCCGGGGCCGAACACCGCGCGCGGCCGCAGGATGGTCCACGCGCCTGCGTAGTCGCGCACCAGCGTTTCGCCCGCGGCCTTGCTTTCGGCGTAGGTATTGGCGAACGTCGGGCCGATGGGATCGTCTTCGCGCATACCGAGCTGGTCGCGCGGCTGGTAATGTACCGAGCTGGACGAAATGTAGACCAGCTTCGGTCGACCGTGCGAACGGCACCAGTCGATCACGTGCGCGGTGGCGTCGACGTTGTGGCGCAGGTATTCCCGGCGCGGCGCGAACGGCGACGACAGCGCGGCGGCGTGGATCACGACATCGGGCGCGAATCCGCTGGCGATGTCGAGCGCGCCGGGCTTCGAGAGATCGACCGAACGATAGTCGGCGTCGGGCAGCGTGCGTCGGCCGACGCCGAGCAGTTCCAGTCCGGGCAGAGTGCGGAAGCGCTGCATGAAACGTCCGCCGATGAAGCCGGACGCGCCGGTGAGCAGGATTTTCATGGCGTTGCAGTCATCGTGTGCAAAGTCATGGCGTGCCCCGCATCGCATCCGGCAATCGCGCATAGCTGCCTGCGCAGTGCGAAGGCAGGATGCAGCGGCTCTCGTCGCTGTCGTGCAGTACGCGGCGCAGACGCATCAGCGTGTCGTGCTGCGCGTCCCAGTCGTCCGCGAGCAGGCGTGTCGGCCATGCCGGGGCCGCGGCTTCGCCGCTGTCGTCGATGCGCCAGGTCGCATCGCCCGCGAGCAGATATTCGCGGTCGTCCTCATGGCGCAGCAGCAGGCCGTAGTGCCCGCGTGCGTGGCCGGGCAGCGGTACCGCGCGCAGGCTGCCGTCGCCGAGCAGATCGAAGCCGTCGCCCAGTTCGCGCCACGCATGCGGCAGCGCGGTGCGCGGCAGCGATTCGATCGCGCGGTGGCGCGCGTCGAAATCGTCGGGCAGCAGATCGAGCAGGGTCGCCTTGCGCAGGCGCGTGAGCCGACTCGCATTGCGCGCAGCGCGCAGCGCGTCGTCGCCGCACCAGATCGCAGCGCGCGGCAAGTCGCGCAGCCCGGCGATATGGTCGGCGTGGAGGTGCGAGGCGAAGACGAAACGCACTTCATGCAGCGCGATGCCGTGTCGCGCGAGCTGGGGCTGCAGGCATTCGCTGTCGGACAGCGCGACCGGCGTGGTCCAGCGGTAGAGACGCTCCGGGAAGCGTGCGGTGGCGCGTTCGAAGTGTTCGGAATAACCCGTGTCGAACAGGATCGCACCGGCATCGGGATGGCGGATCAGGCCCACCAGCGCCGGGAACACGCCCGTCCGCCACGCGCCGCCGCGCAGCGCGAAGCATTCCGGGTGCGTGCAATGCCCGACCCGCAGCATCGTCAGCGACGTGCGCGGGAATGCGTCGGCCTGCGCAGGCTTCACAGCCGCAGCACCACGCCGCCGAGCGTAACGCCGGCCGCCGTGCCGATCAGCAGCGCGTTGTCGCCGCGCGCGATTCGTCCAGACGACAGCGCGTGATGCAACGCGGTCGGCAGCGACGCCGAGACCTGGTTGCCGTGCGCGGCGAAGATATCCTCGACGCGTTCGCGCGGCACGCCGATGCGTTTGAAAATGTGCTGCATGCCGAGCTGCGAGGCCTGATGCGGCACCACGCGATCGATGTCGGCCAACGCAAGGCCCGCGTCGTCCAGCAGTTCGCCGACGAACCGATCGAACTGTTCCGCCGCGGCGCGGTACAGGCGCTTGCCGTCCATGCGGAAGGTGCTGATGTCGCGATAATCGCCGTCGTAACGCATCGGCGCGAATCGCGAACCGCCGCCGGGAATCTCGCAGGCGTGCGCGGATTCCGACCAGGTCTCGAAGCGCGCAGCCAGCAGCGCCGGGCCATCGTTGTCATCGCTCATGCCGAGCACCGCCGCTGCAGCGCCGTCGCCGAACAGGCCGAAGGTGTCGAGATCGGTTGGATCCAGCGCCCGCGACGCGAGATCGCACGACGTCAGCAGCACGCGGCGGTAGCGGCCGCTCTGCAGCAGCGATGCGACGAGATCCAAGCCCATCAGGAAGCCGATGCAACTGGCGTTGACATCGAACGCGGGCACGCGCGTCAGACCCAGTTCGCGATGCAGCAGCGCGGCGTTGCAGGGCATGGCCTGGTCGGCGCTGGCGTTGGCGCAGATCACCGCGTCGATATCGTTCGCGTCGATGCCTGAAGCATTCATCGCGGCCAGCGCCGCTTCGGCCGAGACTTCGGCCGCGTTGCGCGCGGGTTCGTGACCGCGTCGCGTCACGCCGGTGCGCGCCTGCACTGTGCCTGCCACAAGGCCGAGGCGGGCATCGAGATCGGCGCTGTCCAGCCACTGCGGCGGCGTCGAGATGCCGGTGCCGAGGATGCGCAGCGGTCTGGGGTGCTTCGGGGTCATGAACGTTCGCGTCGGGGCCAACGCGCAATGTAGCGTTTCGACGGTGAACCTGCGCAGCCGCGAGCGAAGTCTCGCGGTGTTCTACCTGCCGTCGATCCTCGCGTGGCTCAGCTGTTGCTGTTGAACAGCTCGCGGCCGATCAGCATGCGGCGGATTTCGTTGGTGCCCGCGCCGATGGCGTAGAGCTTGGCGTCGCGCAGCAGGCGGCCGGTGGGATATTCGTTGATGTAGCCGTTGCCGCCCAGGGTCTGGATGGCTTCCAGCGTCACCTGCACCGCGGCATCGGAGGCGTGCAGCAGGCAGCTGGCGGCGTCGATGCGCGACCTGTGGCCCGCGTCGTAATCGCGCCCGACCTGGTAGGCGAACGCGCGCGAGGACTGCAGCGCGGTGTACATGTCGGCGATCTTGGCCTGCATGATGCCGAAGGTGCCGATGGCGGCGTCGAACTGCCTGCGCTCGCGCACGTAGGGCAGGGCGATGTCCATTGCCGCCTGCATCAGCCCGATCGGGCCGCCGCTCAGCACCAGACGTTCGGTGTTCAGCCCGCTCATCAGCACCTTCACGCCCTGGTGCACGTCGCCCAGCACGTTCTCGGCGGGGATCTCGCAGTCCTGGAACACCAGTTCGCAGGTATTGCTGCCGCGCATGCCCAGCTTGTCGAGTTTCTGCGCGGTGGTGAATCCCTTCATGCCCTTTTCGACGATGAAGGCGGTCATGCACTGGCTGCCGGCGTCCTTGCCCGCGGTACGCATGTAGACCACCAGCACGTCGGCTTCGGGGCCGTTGGTGATCCACATCTTGTTGCCGTTCGCGACCCACACATCGCCGCGCAGCTCTGCGGTGCAGCGCATCGAACCGACCACGTCGGAACCCGCGCCGGGCTCGCTCATCGCCAGCGCGCCCTTCCATTCGCCGCTGCACAGTTTCGGCAGATATTTGCGGCGCTGCGCTTCGTTGGCATTGACGTACAGATTGCTGACGCACAGATTGGAGTGCGCGCCGTAGCTCAGGCCCACCGATCCCGACGCGCGCGAGATTTCCTCCATCGCCACCAGATGGGCGAGATAGCCCATGTCGCTGCCGCCGTATTCGCCGACGACGGTCAGACCCAGCAGACCCATCTCGCCGAGCTTCGGCCACAGATCCTGCGGGAACGCGTTCTCCTCGTCGATCTGCGCCGCGCGCGGCGCGATTTCGGCCTCGGCGAAGCGACGGACCGCGTCGCGGAGGGCATCGATGTCTTCACCAAGCGGAAACGGGCGCATCGTAACCTCGTTCGTGTGACGATTTAGCCCCCCTTGAGTCAAGGGGGGCGCCGCGGCAGCGGCGGGGGATATGGAAGAACATAGCGGGGCCCAAGTTTGTGAAACAAACTTGGGTTGATCCAGGCGGAGCCTGGATCAATGCCCGCGCATGCGGCCGAGGAAACGCGGCGTGCTGCGGCCCATCGGCAGCTTGAGCTTGCCGATCGCCGAGATGCGTTCTTCGGCCAGACGGTCCGCGGCCAGATAGGTCGGGATGCCGTCGCGGTCCGAGATCTCGTAGATGCGCGCGAGGTTGTGATAGATGGTGCGCATCATGCGCATCGCGCGCTCGCGGTTGTAGCCGTCGATCTCCAGCGACACGTTCATCACGCCGCCGGCGTTGACCGCGTAGTCCGGCGCGTAGAGGATGCCGCGCTTCTGCACTTCGTCGCCGATCGCGTTGTTCGCCAGCACGTTGTTGGCGGCGCCGCAGATGATCTTCGCCTTCAGGCGCGGCAGGGTCTGTTCGTTGACGGTGCCGCCCAGCGCGCACGGCGAGTACACGTCGGCATTGACGTCGTAGATATCGTCCGGTGCCACCGCTTCTGCGCCGTACTCTTCCACGGCGTGCGCGACCAGATCCTTGTTGATGTCGGTGACGAAGATCTTCGCGCCGCGTTCCTTCAGCAGTTTGACGAACTCCATGCCGACGTGGCCGAGGCCCTGCACCGCATAGCTGTGGCGGCCGACTTCCTCGTCGCCGTATTTCTTGTTCAGCGTGGCCATCAGGCCCTGCAGGGTGCCGTAGGCGGTGAACGGCGACGGGTCGCCCGAACCGCCATGCACCTGATGCACGCCGGTGACGTATTCGGTTTCGCGATAGACATATTCCATGTCGTTCACATCGATGCCGACGTCTTCGGCGGTGATGTAGCGGCCGCCCAGCGAATCGACGAACTTGCCGAACGCGCGGAACAGCGCCTCGGACTTGTCCTTCGACGGATCGCCGATGATCACCGCCTTGCCGCCGCCGATGTTCAGACCCGCGACCGCGTTCTTGTAGGTCATGCCGCGCGACAGGCGCAGCACGTCGTTCAGCGCGTCCTGCTCGGTCTTGTACGGCCACATCCGCAGGCCGCCCAGCGCGGGGCCCAGCACGGTGTTGTGGATGGCGATGATGGCTTTCAGCCCGGCATCCTTGTTGTGGCAGAACACGACCTGTTCATGGCCGTTGTTTTCGATGTGTTCGAAGATCATCGGAAGCTCCAGTGCGCGGGCGTCGGAGGGCTCCGATACGCCAAAGTATGTTGCAAGCCATTGAATCGCATGGCATCAGCGGCTTGGCGAAACGGCCGGTACGGGCCGCAGGCGCGCAAGTGTAGAGGGTGCGAAGCGCTTTTGCATGGGCTGCCGGGATCGTCCGTCCAGCGCCGCAGACGCATTGCTGAGAGCGTTTGCCGGGCTTCGTGCGCTGTGTCGCACCGCAGCATGCATCCGTGCCGTAGTCTCTTGCGTATCGAGACCTGTATCTCCGTGGCAATCGCAATGGCATTGCGCATCGGGGTGCGCTCATTCAAAGGGGACATCTATGTCGAAACACACAGTGGGCGGCTTCGCCGCCCTGCTGATCGTCATGACTGCGGTCGCGATTCCGATCCGGGCGCAGGATCCGCCCGGCGTCGCGGAAGCGGCGCCCGCAGCGGTCGCCGCGCCTCGCGATGCCGGCGCGCAGGCGGAACCGTCGGCGATCGAGTCCGACGCCGCCGCACCGCCGCCCGGCGTTGTTGCGAAGCCGAAAACGCCAGCACCGAAAGCATCCGGATCGACCGTCGCTGCGCCAGCCGCCGCGAAACCCGCAGCACCCAGACCCGTCGCTGCGAAACCTGCCGCTGCGAAGCCTGCGCCTGTGGTTGCGATCCAGGGAAAACTCGAGCTCGTCGCCGGCCAGAAACAGCGCGTCGATGCGGGCGAGGTCGCGGATGGTCTGGTCTATTTCCTGCCGAAAGCGGGCAATCCGAAGCCCAAACCCGGCTTTTTCACGGTCCGGACCCACAGCAAGGGCTTCTCGCCGTCGCTGCTGGTGGTGCCGGCGGGCAGCACCATCGCGTTTCCCAATCGCGACACCGTGCTGCACAACGTGTTCTCGCGCACGCCCGGTGCGACCTTCGATCTGGGCAATTACGGTCCCGGCCAGAGCCGGCAGCAGGTGTTCGCCAAGCCGGGCCTGATCACCGTGAACTGCAACGTGCACTACACGATGCGCGCGATGGTCGTGGTGATGGCGACGCCTTACTACACGCGCCCCGACAAAAACGGTCGTTTCGAACTGACCGGCCTGCCGTCGGGCCCAGGCACGCTGGTGTACTGGCATCCGCGCACCGCCGCGGCCACGACGCAGATTTCGCTTCCGAACGCGACCGCCCAGAAACAGACGCTCGTCGCCACCAAGCCGCGCAGCGACCATCATGCAGGGACGCACTGAACCATGACGAATTCCATACGTTACGCGCTGCTCAGCGCATCGATCCTGATCGCCGCCGTGGCGACGGCGCTGGGTCTCTTCGTTCTTCACGACCGCCGCCTGTCCGATGCCGTCGCCGCGGATCATCTCGATGTCATCCGTTCCGCGCAGGCGCTCGTCGAACGCGCGCAGACCGATCAGCTCACGGTGCGCGCGCAGTTGATCGCAAGCAATCAGGCGGTGACCGGCTACATCGTGCAGTCGCTGGAGACGTCGTTGCCCGGCACCGAAGTGGACTACGCCTCGGTGGTGGATCTGCTCGAAGAACGCCGCAGTCAGCTCGGGCTTGCGCTCGCGGCCGTGCTGGACGCCGACGGACGCATCGTCGCGATCACCGAACCGCTGGCCGGCCGCGATAGCCTCGGCGATCTCGCCGCGTTTCTCGCGGTACGCGAAACGCAGGCCGCGCACACCGCGGTGCTGGTCGACAACACGCGGCTGCTCGGCATCGCCATCCAGCCGCTCGCGGTCTATGGCGCCAACGAGGCGTATCTGCTGGTCGGCATGCCCGTCAATCAGGCGTTCGCGGAATCCATTGCCAAGGTCGGCGCTGCGGATGTCGCGGTGTTGATGTCGACCCCGGACGGCCCGTTGATCGCCGCGTCCACCTTCCCGGCCGCAGAGTCGACGCGGCTCACGGAGGCGTTGCGTGCCGGAACAGGCAAGACCGACGGCCGCTTCGAGATCGATATCGACGGCGAGGCCCATCGCGCCTCGCTCGCGCCGCTGTTCGGCGATGCCGAGGCGCGGCTGCTGGCGGTGATCCCCAACGACAGCGGCTCGGCGGTCTTCGGCGCATCGGGGCTGCCGTTCTTCACCGGCGTCGGTCTGGCGCTGCTGCTGCTGGCGGCCGCGCTGGCGATGCTGTGGTTGCGCGTGCTCGCGCCCGCCGATGCGCTGGCGCGGATGGTCGAATACACGGCGGAATCCGGCGATTTCCGGGTCAAGGCGCCGCTCAAGGGCGGCAGGGCGATCCGCCGCATCGCCGAAGCCTTCAATCGCGCCTGCGAGCGTGTCGTGTCGGGGCAGAAATCGTGATGTCCGCGTCATCCCATGGCATCGCGCGCGGCGGCGATGCACCGATCGTTCCAACACAGAAGGAGATCCAGATGCTCCAGCGATACAGACGGCATCCGCTGCCGCGTACACGCACGCTCGTTTTCGCGTGCCTGCTCTCGATCTGCACCGCGCCGGCATGGGCGCAGGATGTCTCCGATCTGGAGGCGGCGCCCGAAGACGAAGCGCCGGTCGAGCCCGCGAATGCGGCCACCGGCGGAAAACTGCTGCTCACCGCCGGCGTGACCCAGCTCGAAGGCGCGGCCGGCGGCGGTCTGACGCCGTGGGCGGTGATCGGCGGCTATGGCGAAAACAATCAGTTCGGCGCCAACGCGTTCTATACCCGCGTCGATGTCGACGATTACAGCCTCGACAGCTACGGCGCCATGATCGGCTTCCGCGATCGCGTCGAGTTCAGCGTGTCGCGGCAGACGTTCGATACCGAACAGGTCGGCGCCGCGCTGGGGCTGGGCGCGGGCTTCACCATCCGCCAGGACACCTACGGCGTGAAATTGAAAGTGCTCGGCGATGCCGTGCTGGAACAGGACAGTTGGGTGCCGCAGGTCGCGATCGGCGCGCAGCACAAGCGCAACGATCGCGGCGCGCTGGTGCGCGCCATCGGCGCCGAAGACGACAGCGGTACCGATCTGTACGTGAGCGCCACGAAACTCTATCTGGACAAGAGTCTGCTGCTGAACGCGACCGTGCGTTTCACCGAAGCCAACCAGTTCGGCATCCTCGGTTTCGGCGGCGACCGCGACAGCGGTTACTCGCCGCAGTTCGAAACCTCGATCGCCTATCTGCTCGATCGCCGGCTCGCGATCGGCGCGGAATACCGCACCAAGCCCAACAACCTCAACATCGCCGACGAAGACGATGCCTGGGACGTGTTCGTCGCCTGGGCGCCGAACCGCCACGTGTCGCTGACGGTCGCCTACGTCGATCTCGGCAACATCGTCATCCGCGACAGTCAGCGCGGCGTCTACGCCTCGCTGCAGGTCGGTTTCTGATGTCCCTTCCGGAGATGAACATGCGTATCCGCAATTTTCTGCGTCTCGTGCCGCTCGCAGCGGCGTGCGTCGTTTTCCACGCAGTGCCCGCGTCGGCGCAGGACGCCGCGCCCGACTCCGCGCCCGCACAGCAGCGCGCGCCCGGCGTACCCGATCCCGCGCCCGCGCATCCCGAACTCACCGGCGTGTTCGAACAGTTCGGCGGCATGCCCGGCATGACCGCGCTGATGGACGACTTCATGGTCATCCTGCTGGAAGACCCGCGCATGCGGCCGTTCTTCGAGAAGGTCGACCACGACCGGGTCAAGCGCCAGCTTGCCGAGCAGTTCTGCGCGATCCTCGGCGGCGGCTGCGCCTACAGCGGCCGCGACATGAAAGAGACGCACGCCGCCTTCGCGATCGACAAGGCCGATTTCAACGCGCTGGTCGAAGACCTGCAGATCGCGATGGATCGTCGCGGCGTGCCGTTCCGCGCGCAGAACAAGCTGCTGGCGATCCTGGCGCCGATGCACCGCGAGGTCATCACGCGCTGAAAGCCGCATTGGCTGAACGCTGTGCCGGACGACGGTGTCCGTACGGCGCTTTGCGTTACCGGTGGCAGCGGTTACCAGTGACGGTAGCGCCCCTGACGGATCCACAGCGTCGCCAGCCATTTCTCGCCGGCCTCCACCGGCGTTCCGGCGTGCAATGAATCCGGCTGCGGGCTGCCGTCGGCCATGAGATTGTCGAACACCACGGCGCGGCCCGGTACCGGGTCGATACGCAGCCCGGGCACCGGAAATTCGGTCGCGCCCCCGGCTTCGACCGCGTTGAGATACACGCAGATGGTGCGGACGCGATTGCCGGCATGCGGACGATCCATCTGCAGCGTACCGGCCGGCAGATAATCGCGATGCGGACGGTATTGCTGGCCGGGTTCGTAGCGCAGTACGGTCAGTTGTTCGGCATGAGGCAGGTCGATGCCCGCTGCCAACGCCATGCGCAACTGCGCCAGACGCAGCGCGCCGCTTTCCATCACCGGGTCGAAGCTGGCTTCGCTGCTGGTGCGCACCTGCAGCGTGTAGGGCACGCCGGTGACCGGATCGGCGGTCTGCGACGGATGCAGATGCGGCTGCGCGCTGGCGATCAGCAGCCGGCATTCGTCGGCGGAGAACAGGCGGTCGATCACCGACACCCGCGGCTGCATGCAGAGCGTCCGCGCTGGCGTCGGCTGCAGCACCTCTTCCAGCGCCAGTTGCCGCGGTGCGCCGCCAGCGGGGCCGGGTGGGGGCAGTGTGAAGTCGGGCAGGCGCGGAACGCCGTTCGCGACGAGCTGCGTCCACAGATCCTCGGCGGTTTCGGGCTGCGCCTCGCAGCCTTCGCCGTGCGCCAGTCGTTCGGCCAACAGCATCGCGGCGATAGCGTTGCCGCGACTCGCGGCCCGCTCCAGCAACTGCAGGCACAGGGTCTGATCTTCCGGATCCGGCTTGCGGCCGAAGTGGATCGCCGCAGTGAGCAGCGATGGCGGAAAGTTTGCCTGCACCGCGCGCAGCATGCGGTCGTTGATCCGGCCGTCGCGCGGCAGGATGGTGCCGCCGAGCGCGATCTGCGCCAACAGATCGGACGCAGCAGGATGCCCGGCCTGTTCCGCGCGCAGCAGCCATTCGCTCGCGGCCTGCGGCGCGGGCGCGCCGACAATGCCGTACAGACGCATCCGCGCGTATTCGATCTGCGCGCCGACATGCCCGCCTTCGGCCGAGCGCAGATACCAGTGCTGGGCTTCGTCCATGCGTTGTGTGTCCACCAGCGCATGCGCCAGCGAATACGCATGTTCGGCCGAACCGGTTTCGGCCGCAGTCTGCAGTTCTACGAGCGAAGGCTGCAGGTTCACAGCTGCGACTCCAGCGGCAGCCACGAAATCGCATGCGCGCTGAAACGCTGCCAGCCGGTGGTGTCGGGCTCTTCCGACTGCAGCGACGGCGGCTGCGGCACGCGATCCAGCCAGCGCGGCTTGCCGCGTGCGTCCAGGTGCATCCAGTAGCTCAGATCCGGCGCGGCCAGGCGCAGATATTCGTCGCGCACCGCTTTCGCCAGCGCCGCGTCGTCGAACATCACGCCCATCTCGGTGTTGAGATAGGCCGAACGCGCATCGAGATTGAACGAACCGATGAAGCCGCGCGTGTCGTCCACGCTGTAGGCCTTGGTGTGCAGGCTGGCGCCGCTGCTGCCGAACAGACTGCTGCCCGGGTGGCCCTGCGCACGCAGTTCGTACACGTGCACGCCGCCGCCGATCAGGGTGTCGCGATACGGCCGGTACGCGCCGTACACCGCGGCGACATCGTTCGCTGCCAACGAGTTGGTGACGATGCCCACGGTGACGCCCTTGCCGACCAACGCGGTCATGTCCGCGGTCACCTCGGGGCCGGGCACGAAATACGGCGAGATCAGCAGCGCCTTGCGTTTCGCGCTGGACAGATCTTTGGCGATGGCATGCACCAGCCATTCGTCGCGGCTGTCGTCCTCCCATTTCAGCGGCGGATCCGCGACCAGATGAATGCGGTCGCTCCAGAACGGTTCCAGCCGCTTGCCGGCGTAATCCTGCACGCGCGGCGACGACTCGACCCGCTGCAGATAACGCCGCGCCGCCGGGCTGGCGGCTTCGGCTTCGATGGCTTCGCCCAGTTCGTCGAACGCGCCGGCCGGCGCGCGCGCCAGTCCCTTCAGCGGCACCGCCGCCTCGCTGTTCCAGTAGCGGTCGAACATCGCGCTGGTTTCGGCCACCGCCGGCCCGAACAGCACCACGTCCAGATCGCGGAAATTCACGTCGTCGCCGGCGCCGAAATATTCCACGCCGATATTTCGGCCGCCCACCACCGCCACCCGGCCGTCGGCGATCCACGCCTTGTTGTGCATGCGGTGATTGACGCTGAAGATCCGCTGGATCAGTTCGATGATCCGCGCCGGGCCGCTGCGATTGCGGAACGGGTTGTACAGCCGCAGTTCGATGTTCGGATGGCTGTCCAGCAACAGCAGCTTCGAGTCCATTCCCTCGGCGTTCATGTCGTCCAGCAGCATGCGCACGCGCACGCCGCGCTCGGCGGCCTGCCAGGCTTCGCGGCCCAGCAGGCGGCCGGTCAGATCGTCGTGCCAGATGTAGTACTGCAGATCCAGGCTGCGGCCGGCCTTCTGCGCCGACAGGGCCCGCGCCGCGAACGCATCCACGCCGTCGGCCACCAGCAGCGCCCCGGTCTTGCCGGGATATGCGGCCAGCAGCGGCGCGAGTTCGCGGTCCAGCTCGGTCGCGTCGGCCTGCACCGGCAGCGCTGCGCTGGGGTCGCCGTTCGCCGGCGGCGTGAAGTGGTTGGCCAGCAGCAGGCCGGTGCCGATCAGCGTCGCCAGCGAGAACGCGCCCCAGCGCACGATCCGCCAGAAACGCGAAGCCCCCGTCGTTGCAGGTGTCAATGTCGAATGCATCGGTGTGTCGTTCCCCATGCGGCGGAGTATCCCCGCCCGGGCGCTGGACAGGCAAGGCGGACCGCCGGCCCCGGACCATACGGCTGGGGCGGGTGGGGCCCGCAGGCTAGAATGCGACAATCCCAGCTTCCGCACGGAGCGCGCCATGAGCACGCCAGTCGCACCCGCCCTCGACCAGATCACGTCTTCGGCGCAGAACGAGCACTCGCCGCTGCGCTTCGTCACCGCCGCCAGCCTGTTCGACGGCCACGACGCCGCCATCAACATCATGCGCCGGCTGATCCAGGCGCAGGGCGCCGAAGTCATTCATCTCGGCCACAACCGCAGCGTCGAGGACGTGGTCCGCGCCGCGCTGCAGGAAGACGCCGACGCCATCGCGCTGTCGTCGTACCAGGGCGGCCACGTCGAATACTTCAAGTACATGGTCGACATGCTGAAGGAACGCGGCGCTTCGCATATCAAAGTCTTCGGCGGCGGCGGCGGCACCATCACCCCCGAAGAGATCCGCGAACTGCAGGCCTACGGCGTCGAACGCATCTATCACCCGAACGACGGCATGCACATGGGCCTGGTCGCGATGATCGAGGACGTGGTGCGCCGCGCCGGCGCCGCGCGCCAGCCGGTCGAGAAGCCGCATCGCGTCGATATTTCCAACGAAGGCGGCTCCGACGAAATCACCATCGGCCGCATGCTCAGCGCGATCGAGGAAGGCGCGCTGGACGAATCCGAACTCTCGCATCTGCGCAAGGAATGGCAGCTGGCCGGCGGCCGCACCCCGGTGGTCGGCATCACCGGCACCGGCGGCGCCGGAAAATCCTCGGTCACCGACGAACTGCTCAACCGCTTCCTCGCCAATTTCCCGGAGATGCGCATCGCCGTGGTGTCGGTCGACCCCACCCGCCGCCGCACCGGCGGCGCGCTGCTCGGCGACCGCATCCGCATGAATTCGCTGCGCAGCAAACGCGTGTTCATGCGCTCGATGGCCACGCGCCGCCAGCACGCGGCCACCAACGTGGTGCTGAAGGACTGCATTGGTTTCCTGAAGTCGCTGGGCTATGACCTGGTCATCGTCGAAACCGCGGGCATCGGCCAGAGCGATTCGGAGATCGTCGACCTCGTCGATTTTCCGATGTACGTGATGACCAGCGATTTCGGCGCGCCCAGCCAGCTCGAAAAGATCGACATGCTCGATTACGCCGAACTGGTGGTGCTGAACAAATTCGACAAGCGCGGCGCTGAAGACGCGCTGCGCGACATCCGCAAGCAGTGGAAGCGCAACCGCGTCGCGTTCCAGACCGCCGACGAGGATGTACCGGTGTATCCGACCATCGCCTCGCAGTTCAACGACCCCGGCATCAGCTGGATGTTCGCCAACCTGTGCCGGTTGATGCGCGAAAAGCTCGGCGTCGGTGTTGCAGGCGGGTTTGTAGGAGGGGCTTCAGCCCCGAGCTCTTCCTCGAATCTCACGGCAGAGCAAAAGCTCGCGGCTGAAGCCGCTCCTACGAAAAGCAACAGCCGCATCGACTGGCACCCGAACATCGACACCTCGCTGAAGGAACCGCGCGCCACCGTGCTGATTCCCGGCAGCCGCGTGCGCTACCTCGCCGAGATCGCCGAACAGGGCCGTGGCATCAACCGCCAGATCGAGACGCAGGCGGAGATCGCCGATCGCGCGCAGTCGTATTGGCAGTCGCTGCATGATCTGGGCGATACGGCGCTGCCGAAGTCGCTGGAGTTATATGCGAGCGAGGCTCTGCTTCCCTCTCCCACCGGGAGAGGGACCGAGGGAGAGGGTACGGCGACCGGTGACGCCTCTCACGCGCCGAACCCTCTCCCCAACCCCTCTCCCGACGGGAGAGGGGCTCACAGCGTCGATCGTACGCTCGCGACCCTCCGCCAACGCTACAACGACGCCGTCCAATCGCTGTCGTCCGAAGCCCTGAAGCTGCTGCGCGAATGGCCGATGCGGCTGAAATCCATCGTCGACGAAGTCACCGAGTACCAGGTCCGCGACAAGACCATCAAGGTCGAGAACTACCGCGAATCGCTGTCCTACCAGAAGATCCCCAAGATCGCCGCGCCCACCTACAAGAGCTGGGGCGAACTCTTGGTGTTCCTGCAGAAGGAAAACCTGCCCGGCTATTACCCCTACACCGGCGGCGTGTATCCGTACCGCCGTACCGGCGAAGATCCCATCCGCATGTTCGCGGGCGAGGGCACGCCGGAGCGCACCAACCGCCGCTTCCATTACCTCAGCGTCGGCCAGCCGGCCGCGCGCCTGTCCACCGCCTTCGACAGCGTGACCCTGTACGGCGAAGACCCGGCGATCCGCCCCGACATCTACGGCAAGATCGGCAACTCCGGCGTCAACATCGCCACCCTGGACGACATGAAGAAGCTGTATTCCGGCTTCGACCTGTGCGCCCCCAGCACCTCGGTGTCGATGACCATCAACGGCCCGGCGCCGATCATCCTCGCGATGTTCATGAACACCGCGATCGACCAGCAGGTCGAGAAATACCTGCGCGCCGACCAGGCGCGCTGGGATGCCGCGCATGCCGCTATCGAAAAACTCTTCGAGGGCCGCACGCGTCCGGATTACAGCGGCGAACTGCCCGAAACCAACGACGGCCTCGGCCTGGGATTGCTGGGCGTCACCGGCGACCAGGTGATCGACGCCGAAACCTACGCGAAGATCAAGGCGCAGACCCTCGCCAGCGTGCGCGGCACGGTGCAGGCCGACATCCTCAAGGAAGACCAGGCGCAGAACACCTGCATCTTCAGCACCGAATTCGCGATGCGGATGATGGGCGACATCCAGCAGTATTTCGTCGACAAGAACGTCCGCAATTTCTACTCGGTGTCGATCAGCGGCTACCACATCGCCGAAGCCGGCGCGAACCCGATCTCGCAGCTCGCCTTCACCCTGAGCAACGGTTTCACCATCGTCGAGTACTACCTCGCCCGCGGCATGAAGATCGACGACTTCGCGCCCAACCTGTCGTTCTTCTTCAGCAACGGCATGGACCCGGAATACACCGTCATCGGCCGCGTCGCCCGCCGCATCTGGGCGCGTGCGATGCGCGAACGCTACGGCGCCAGCGCCCGCAGCCAGATGATGAAGTACCACATCCAGACCAGCGGCCGTTCGCTGCACGCGCAGGAAATCCAGTTCAACGACATCCGCACCACGCTGCAGGCGTTGTACGCGCTGTTCGACAACTGCAACAGCCTGCATACCAACGCCTACGACGAAGCCATCACCACGCCCACCGAGGAATCGGTGCGTCGCGCGGTCGCGATCCAGATGATCATCAACAAGGAGCTCGGCCTCAACTTCTGCGAGAACCCCTGGCAGGGCAGCTTCATCGTCGACAAACTCACCGACATCGTCGAGGAAGCCGTCTACAAGGAATTCGAAGCCATCAGCGAGCGCGGCGGCGTACTCGGCGCCATGGACACCATGTACCAGCGCGGCAAGATCCAGGAAGAGTCGATGACCTACGAACACAAGAAACACGACGGCAGCCTGCCGCTGATCGGCGTCAACACCTTCCTGCCGAAGGATCATGGCGGCGATATCGTCACCGAGATCGAACTCATCCGCTCGACCGAGGGCGAGAAGGGGCAGCAGATCGAGAATGTCGCCAATTATCAGCGGCTGAGAAACAGGATTTCTGTGGGAGCGACGGAAGTCGCGACAGACGCATCAGGCCTCGCCTACCTCCAGAAAACCGCTCGCGACCGTCAGAACGTCTTCACCGCCTTGATGGAAGCGGTCAAAACCCATTCCCTCGGCCAGATCAGCCATGCGCTGTATGACGTGGGTGGGGAGTACAGAAGGAATATGTAAGCGATGTCCAGCCTGCTCGGTCAGATCAAGGAAGCCCTCGTTTCCTTCGCCGGTTTGAAGACACCGCCGGCGCTGATCGGTGGGCTCGCGTTGGCATCGCATGGCGTCGTGCGCGCGACGCGCGATGTCGATTTCCTGGTCGACGCCGACGACGCCGACCGATTGCACGACATCCTGCTCGGCCTCGGGTATCGCTGTATCCATCGCAGCGAAGATGCCGCCAACTACCTGCGTGGCGAAGACGGCTTCGATGTGCTGTATGCCCACCGGCCTACGGCCCGAAGGTTGTTGAGCGAGGCGGACGAGCGCCAGACCGGCTTCGGTCGCCTGCGCGTCATCGGTGCGGAAGGGCTCATCGCCTTCAAATTGCAGGCCTATGTCAACGACCCGACGCGGGTCCGCGATCTCGACGACCTCCGCGCCCTGTTCAAGGCCAATGCCGGTCAGCTCGACATGGACGAAGTGCGGCGCTACTTTGCACTCTTCGATCGGGAAGATCTGCTGGAGGCGCTGAAGGATGGCTGTTGAGCGACACCCCAAGACCGGCGCACCCATCGTGCTCATCGCTGAAGGCGGTCTGCAGAATACCTTACCTCGGAGTTCTGATCCGATTGGCGATTGGATCGATCTGATGGAGATGGTAGAGGCGCTTTGTCCGAAATGGCCGGCGCCTGAGCCGCCGCGGGTGGGTTGGGTGTATCGGTTGTAGCGTTGTAGGCTGGGTCATCGACCCAGCGATTTGAAGATGCTGGGTCGATGACCCAGCCTACGGGCTATTAAGGGGGGTGATCCAATGAATATCAAATGTTTGCGAATGTTGCAGGAGAACCTGCGGGCGCGCCTGCAGCTTGTTCATGTTCAGGCGTTATCAGCAAGCATTTTCTACGTCGTCGAGAAGAAATGGTTTGATCTTGCCGGAGTTGAGCAAAGTGGACGCGAAATCAAACCGAGTCTAGACGCTACACGGCGTTCATCTAAAAGAATTTTTCGCCCCGTCAATGCTCGGGACGTATATTTCTGGACACCAGAGTTTGATGCTGTAGTGCGTGTAAGTTATTCGCGCGCAATCAAAGCTACAGCTCAATCTGCATCGTACGAAAACCTCGGGAGACTGGTCGAAGACTCGATAAATCAGTATCGAGCTACGCATGACGTGCATACTGGTCTTCGTAACCGAGTTGCTTTCGACGACCATCTTTTGAAATGCCTGGATGCTATTTCAAGTTCCTATTCCAAGGGAGCTAGTGAAATAGAACGGGGCTCGCTGAGTGCGGGTCGGCCAGCGGTCGTTTTGGCATCCCTAGACATCGATCATTTCAAGGCAATCAATGATCGATTTGGTCATGGGTACGGTGATCTCGTGCTGGCAGCATTGGCTTCGCGTATGGAACGGATCGCCAGCGATATGACTTCGGAGTCGGAAGGAAAATACTACGTGGATGTTTTTCGTCTCGGTGGCGAAGAATTTCAGGTAGTTTTCTCTGGCAGTCCTTCTGAGCAAGATGGTGTCGAATTATCCGAACGTCTCGCTGAGTCAATTCGAGGTGAATTGCTCCCCTCGGTGGGTGAATACTTTGCACTTAGCAAACTGGATTTTGCTGACGGCACGGCTTTGCCACACGACGCCGACCGGCGTGTTACCGTCAGCATTGGCGTCGCTGCTGCCCTTTCCGTTCAGCCATCAACGCAAGAGGCTGCTAAAAAGCTGAAGAGACAGGGAGATCTAGCACTCTACTCTGCAAAAATAGGGGGCCGGGACAGGGTTAGGTATTTCGACGATATTCTAAATAAAGGCGGGCGCATCACGAGTGTAGATGCTATCAATGGAGTCATCGCGATCGATGTCGGTCGAGAGGTTGGTGTCAAGAAAGGGCAGGAATTTGCCGTTTATCCGCCTGGCTACGATGGTGAATCGCCATTCTTCGTCGGAGAAGGGCGTTCTAGAAAGCGGGTTGGTAGCCTGCCGAAATATAGTGTGGCCATAATTTCTGCTTTCGATGTGCAAGGCGGTGTTTCTTTCTGTCGAGTAACAAGCCTCGCGAGCGGGGTGAGTCAATTGCAAGAAGGTTCTACTCTTGATGCAATCCCATTGGGATCGATAGCGCACTGGATGACAGAGTTTCGCGGCAGCGCACGGTTCGCAAATGAAGCTGATTTGCGAGCAGCTCTCGCAAGAAAGGATGACTCAGATAGCTATGTCGTTCTCGCAGTGGGTATCTGCAATTTGGAGCAAGTTTCTGAATCAGATGGCATGGATCACGCCCACGAGGCCCTTGGTCGCGTAGGGCAGCACGTGATTCGAACTATTGGCAGTCAAGGCATGATAGGGCAAGTCACGCAAAGTGCCTTTTGCGCTATCGTCCCATGTACAAGTGAAGATGATGCTATTGAAATTGCCCAGAGTGCGCGTTTTCAGGACAATCTCAATGCGTATAACGTTCAAGTTGGCGTGGGTTGGGTTTATAAGCCGAGTAGTGACAGTCCTAATGATTTATCTGAGGCGAATGATGCCAGCTGTTATCTGGATGCGGCATTGTTTGCAGCTATCGAAGCGGGGCGAGAAAACGAGACAAGGAAATTTACCTTGCTCGGATGGACTGCCTCTTTGACTCGCTCACGAGTCGAGGGTCAATACAATCGTATGATTGCAGATTACAAGCTGTTTACGGAGCTCGGCCTTTCATCGCCGTACGCCGATAATCAAATGGCTTTTCTGTATATTAGAGGTCCTGAGAAAAACATTTCTTCTGCTGAGGCGCATCTTAGGCGAGCCTGTTCTTTGGAGAATGTGCCGAGTGTTATTAGACAGAACTTAGGTTGCTTCCTGATTTGGCAGGAGCGCGCATTAGAAGGTTTGCCGATAGTGCTCGAGGAAGATCACTTGGTTCTTGATGCTTATTGTGCGGCTATGTTTTACGGAGCATTCAAAGCAATGCCGCTGGATGAGTTTAAAGGCTTCGTAGCGGAACATATTGAGCAGGCGCGAGCTGCACTGGGGGATACCATTGGATGGCTTACCCGTGCGCAGCTAGAAAGTACACGTGATGCTATTAGGGCTTCCTTCGTCGAGTTGGACGTCGAGTAACCCGTAAGCGCGTAGGTTGGACTCGTAGGGTGGCGGTGAGCGCAGCGAACCCCACCCATGCCTGGTACGCGAAATGTCGTCGAGCCGCTCTCGCCGAAGAAGTCTGTGCCGTTGTGTCCGAGCGGATGCCACTCTGATGCGTCCGAATGGTGGGGTTCGCTGCGCTCACCGCCACCCTACGTGAGACGCGCTTCTGAATCGTCAAGGCCTGTCACCAACCCGTAAGGCGGATCTTGTACCCGCCGATTGAACGAAGCGGTGCACCGTACCAAACGACGAGCGATCTGTTTCGGGATTGCGTGCAGACATGTTCGGTCCGGGGCGGCGAAAAAAAGTGGCGGGTGCAAGACCCGCCCTACGACGCCGCGGTTGCGATAGGAGAAAGGGGTCAGGTTGAGCCGCCCCCATTGAGATCAGCTATTGCATCTGATGATCTGAGTGGTTGATCGACAGCGCTGATCGTCATGATTGCGTTCAACGCCATTCGTCGGGTGTTTTGCGAAATTCCAAATTCGTGCTTTTCGGGATTCCGGCCGGTGACGTCCATCGCAAAAACATGGACGCGCATTGTGACCGGCCAAATTTGAGGAATAGAATCGAACGGCCACATGACGCAGCCCGGTTGGCACGAACCCTCCAGCTTGCATGTGTATTCGATTGGAGTAGGCAGCCCGACTTCGCGGCGACAGGTGGCTTCGCCACAGGGCGCGATTGCGCCCTGCTCGGCGAGCATCCATCCGAACGTTCAATTCCGAAACTACAGACAAGGAGTCGTAGATCATGAATACGTTACGTTTGCGCCGACCGCCGCATGGCCGTCACTGGCTGGCTACGCTGGCTCTTCCCTTCCTCTTCGCTTCGCTGACTGCAGTCGCACAGACTCAGCCCGACGTGAAAAACATCGATGTGCCAGCGGACGAGGGGCCCGACCCGTTCGAGAAGCCCGAGCAACGCGAGCTGGTGGCGCCACTGCGCTGGGTCGAGGACGAGGTCCGCAGCACCGTGAAGGCGCCCAGCAGCGACGCTGTCAGCAGGAAAGCCACGCCCGGCATCGCAGCAGGCGGCGCAGCGGGTGCTCGAGGCAACGCGCGCGCTAAAGCCGCGTTCCCCGGCGCCTGGGCAGAGCTCGAGGCGATGGATCGGATGATCGAGAATGGCGAGGTCAGCCTCGACGCCCTGAACACCGCGGGGCAGAAGAACACCCGGCAGTTCGTACCCCTGGGAACCGCCGGCGTATTCACCCGCTACTCCGGCAACATCAACACCCAGATGTGGCAGTTCTCGCCCTGGAACAAGATCGGCAAGCTGTATTTCACCACGCCAGGGGGTGGCAGCAGCTACTGCACCGCCAATGTCATCAGCCAGAAAAACATCCTGGTCACCGCAGCCCACTGTCTGTACACCCGCGGTCAGGGTTGGCATGGCAACTTCCGTTTCGTGCCGGCGGATCGCTTCGGTGTGGCGCCCTACGGTGTCTACGGCTGGCAGTCGGCCGCCGTCATGACCAACTGGATCACGATCGGTGGACGTCCATGGGACGTCGGCATGATCCGGCTGAGCAACAACCTGAGCACCGGAATCCCGGTCACCAGTTATGTCGGCTGGCTGGGCCGCACATGGAATCAGCCTTACATCATGAACCTGCACTCGGTCGGATACGCCAGCAATCTGAGCACGCAATACACCCATATCTGCACGGCGGAGAGCTTCAGCGGCGGGACGGATGTTCTGGCCAAGGGCTGCGACATGACCTACGGCAGCAGTGGCGGCGGCTGGTTGCTTCGTTATCACCCGTATTCGAGCAGCAGCGCGCACAACTTCGTGACCAGCGTGACCAGTGGGCCCTATCCCGGTGGGTTCGGCACGACCTTCGTCGGACCGCGTTTCAGTTCGGCCAATTTCGTTCCGCTGTGTAATTTCTACGGTTGTTGAATGCTGTGGGGTCGCTGCTTGCGGGCAGATTTTCGATGCGCCCGCAAGCAGCGCCTGCGACCAAGGCCGTAATTCGTATACGCATTTGTAGGGTGGGCAAAAGGGGTCAGGTTCGAATGGCATTTACTTAAGCGCTTTCCGCCTGGTTTTCTGATTTCTGCAAGGGTTACAACCCAGTGATTCAAGTTGTTTAAGGCCAGAAAAGACATTGAATCCTCTTTTCTGGAGTGGCGAGGCTGAAGCAAATGCCATTCGAACCTGACTCCATTTGGAATCGCCATTTGGAATCAAGAAATGCGCGGTTTCGCATGAATGGCTGCCTGTCATCATGGCCTTGCTCCGGTTACCGGGTCGTGGCGATTCTCCGCGCAATGAATCTGCGGGACAGGTGCGTCGAGATGTACCGCGACAACTGCACGAACGGCCGCCGCTGCAGGGTGCGAGCGCCTTCAACGATACAGGCGAGCACCCATGGATGATCCTGTTCGTCCGCTGATTCCGCTAACACCATTGGCGCGATCATTTATGAAGCGCCGTTCGTTTGCTCGGGCGCCGCGATGACGGCACCGGGCTCCCCCGATACGACAAAACAGGATGCCATCATGTTGCGGTCATATTCACGCTACCTTTCGTTATTGCTGCTAGCCGCGGCAACAACGACAACACCGGGGCTTGCCTCCGCGCAGAAGATCAAAGGCTTTTCGGACGGACGCACGGTTTCGCCGCTGCGTCGACCAGCGCAGGCGGTTGCCCAGCCTAAAACCGTAAAGTCCGCAGCTCCTATACAGACTCGGATTGTCGGCGGCACGCCTGTTCCCGCAGGCCAGCAGCCATGGGTCGCCGCCCTGCTCGATGCCAACCTGCAGCAGGGTTGCGGTGGCTCCTTGATCGACCCCAGATGGGTGGTCACGGCGGCGCACTGCATCGACAGCTACTCGAATGCCGTTCGCGTGGGCTCGATCGACCGCACCGCGGGCGGCCAGGTGATTGCCGTCACGCAGAGGATCGTTCATCCCGCCTATAACCCGAACACGTTAGCGAACGACATCGCCTTGCTCCAATTGGCCACGCCCGCCGTCGGCATCGCACCGATCCCGGTCAGCGCCGTCACGCCTGCTGTCGGTAGTGTCGTGCGCCAAATGGGCTGGGGCTCGACGGTCAGCACCGGCAATGGCGGATCGCAATTCTTGATGCAACTCAACAGTGACGTTCTGCCGCTCGCCAACTGCACCCGAAATGCGGGCGCTGGCAGTGTGTGCGTCCGCGGTACGACGACCGCTAGCGCCTGCTGGGGCGACTCCGGCGGACCCGCGACTTTCAACCGCGCTCTGATCGGCGCAGTCAGCGGCGCCGGCAATCCACTTGGCAACCCCGCCAGCTGCAGCGTCAATGTGTTGTATACCAACGTCGCTCAGTACCGTAACTGGATCTATCAGAACGTTCCGACGAACCGGCCGATGACCCGCGAGTTGAGCGGCTTGTGGTATCAGCCCGAAACGTCGGGCCAGGGTTTCTATTTCGAAATCAGGCCGGAGCAGTCGATTGTCTACGGCGGTTGGTACACATATGCCGATGTTGCCTCTGCGTCATCGGAAAAAAACAGCAAGTCGGGGCCGCGGCATCGCTGGTTCACCGTATCGGCACCTTTCACGTTCGGCCAAACATCAAGCAGCATGACGATCTATCGCAACACGGGCGGCAATTTCGACGCGCCTCCTACCACCCAGGGGGTTCCAGTCGGCACAGCCACGCTGACGTTCCAGAGCTGCACCTCCGGCAGGCTGGACTATGAGATCAATCTCGATGGGACTGCCCGCAGTGGTTCGATTCCGCTGACACGGCTCGGATCCGCACAATACTGCGAACAGGGTGGCACGCCGACGTTCAGTCTCAGTCAGCAAGGTATCAGCCCTGCGCTCGACGGCGCATGGTACGACCCGAACACTTCTGGCCAGGGCTTCCAGTTCGCTTTCCTGCCACAAAACGGCAATCTCGCTTCTCTTGCCTGGTTCACCTACGATGTCAACGGCCAGTTTGCCGGCAGCGAAGGGCAGCGCTGGTACACGGTGTCTGGCACGTATACGCCGGGCAGCGCGCATGCATTCAATCTACCGATCTACCAGAACAGCGGCGGCAACTTCGACGCGGCCCCGATCACGTCGGCGGTACAGGTTGGAACCGCTACGCTGTCTTTCTCAAGCTGCTCAACGGCGACATTGACCTACAACATCCCCGGTCGACCCAGCCGCACGATCAACTTGAATCGACTGACCGGCGGGGCCAACTGTCAGCCGTAAACGTACACGCTGTGTCTTCAGCGTGACTGGAAAAAGTGTGAAAAAAGGGTCAGGTTCATTCCCTCGCGTTGAGGAAAATAAACCTGACCCCACTTCGCCGCTTCCGGCAAAAGCTTCAGCGGCCTGAAGGCCGCTCTACGGACGGCAAAGATGGTTTAACTGGCTGCCACCGGCTCTGACCGCGGTTTTTCCGGTTCTTCTTTCTGCGTCCTGCGCGAACGCCGAACGATCCATTCGGCCACGAGGCAGTTGATACAGAACCCGGCCCAGGTCACCGTCGCCGCTTCGAACTGGCTGGGGTTGCCGTACATCAGGTAGGCGGGAATGAAATACAGACGCGTCGTCGATAACGCCAGGCCGATCGCGTAAGCACGGACCACCCATGCGCGATGCAGATCGATCCGGCGCCGTACCGCCGCCCGCCAGGCGAGCACCAGGGCAACCAGCATCGCCAGCGCAAACAGCACCATCGCCGCACGTTTGGCGTAGCCGCCGCGCAGCGGAAACGTGAACTCCACTCCCAGCCCGGTGGCTGCGGCGATCAACCCGCAGACGAGAAAGACGCGCCCCGTCACCCGATGCATCTTCGGCCAGTGGCGACGGATCGATGGGATGAACTGCAGCGGCCCCAGCAGCATGAACACGGTTCCGGCCAGGATGTGGATCGCCGGCAGCCAGGGCTGATGCACATAGATCATGAAGACCGGGTCGTCGACCGGCTGACCCGTGGTCAGGGCTTGCCCGGTGATCGCGAGTCGCATGATCCCCGAAAAGACCACGATTCCGCCGTACAGCCATAACAGGATCGGCACCCAGCCGACCGTCAGTTTCCTGCCTGTCGCATCCATTCGTCGACTCCGCAAACTCCCCGGCGGGCATGCTACTACACATGTCCGGCACCATTGCGACCGTGGCGCGAGCGAAAGCGAATCGCCCCGATGGCTTGAGAGATGACATTGTGGGTGTCCCGATCTGCCTGGAGGTTATCGATACGGCGCCTCCGGTCGATCGGTGATCCCGCGATATGATGCAGGCAATCAACCTGTCACTCTCCGGAATTCCTCATGTCCCTCTCGATGCACACCGCGTCCGTTCCCGTGTTCCAGCAGATGCTCACTGCGCTTGCCGGCGTCCTGGCCAAAGCTGAAACCCACGCCGCCGATCGCAAGATCGAACCCGCGGCGCTGCTGCAGTCGCGATTGTTTCCCGACATGTTCCCGTTGGCGCGGCAGGTGCAGATCGCCTGCGATTTCGCCGCCAGCGTGTCGGCGCGGCTTGCCGGTGAGAACGTTCCGGCCTACGAGATCGGCGACCAGACGTTCGCCGACCTGCAGCAGCGGATCGCCGCGACGTTGGCGTTCATCGGTGGACTGGACGCGGCGCGATTCGAAGGCAGCGAGGCGCGCGACATCGTGTTGCGCCCCGGCACGCCGAAGGAACGCAGCATCGGCGGCCAGGCCTACCTGCTGTCGTATGGGTTGCCGCAGTTCTTCTTCCATGTCACCACGGCATACGACCTGCTGCGCCACAACGGCGTGGAGATCGGCAAGAAGGACTTCATGGGCGCGTACTGACGGATCAGCGACAACAAGGCGCATGCGTCGTCGAAGGGTGCATGAGCGAAGCGTCATGCATCGTCGTTGCGAAGGATGATCCATGCTGCCCGACGAGTGCATGCCGCGCCATCGGCCGCAGTCGCGATGCATCGCAGGAAACGTGCGCTGCGACCCCGGTTTCCCTCCGATTGACTATTCCGCGCGATACCGGCATAACGACTGTCGTCGTGCGAAAGATCATGTCGTGCGAACGATCATGCCTGCCGACGTCGCTACGCAGCTTCAAGGGGATTCCGGTAACAGCCCGGTAACAGCACAGCCCATCGCATCTGCGGTCACGCCGATGCGGTCGGTGCGCCGGCATTTTTTTCGCAGGATCCCGATGGGTGCGCAACGATGCGAATGCGTATCGCAGGCCCTTGCCGATCAGTGCGTCATGAACACGACACCACAGGTCCGTATCCGCGGATCTTCAACGCAATGGAGGCGATCGAATGAGTATCCGTTCCAGAACCAGGTTTGGCTGCGCCGTGTTTTTCCTGCTGGCCGCCGCCGCCCAATCGGCGCAGGCCGCGCCCGATTTCCAGATGCCGTTTCCGTGCAACCAGGTGTGGACAGGTTCCACCTGGAGCGGGCACAACCCGCTGTACGCCGTCGACCTCAACCGCGCCGACGACCTCGGCGATATCGTCTCGGCCTCGGCGGGCGGCACGGTCACCACCTCGGCGTATTCCACCACCAGCGGTTACGGCAACTACATCATCATCAGCCATGGCGGCGGCTGGGAAACGCTGTACGCGCATCTGCAGTCGCGCTCGGTGTCGCGCGGCGCCACGGTCAGCCAGGGCCAGCGGATCGGCACCGTGGGCAATACCAGCGCCACGGCCAGCATCGGCGTGCACCTGCACTACGAACAGCGCTACAGCGGTTCGGTGCGCAAGATCGTCTGGAACGGCAATGCCATCCCGTACTACGCCAAACAGAATTACACCAGCCGCAATTGCTCGGGCGGTGGCGGCACGGCCAGCGGCACGGTCCGTACCAGCGGCATCAACCTGAATGTGCGTTCCGGCCCCAGCACCAACAATGCGATCGTGGGCTCGCTGGCTAACGGCAGCGCGGTGACCATCTATTGCCAGATCCGCGGCGAGTCGATCACCGGCACCTTCGGCACCAGCACGCTCTGGAACCGGATCGGCACCGGCCGCTATATTCCGGATGCCTATACGTACACCGGATCCGACGGCCGGGTCGCGCCGGATTGTTGATCGTGGCGCGATGATGCACGGCGCCGGATGGCGGCAAAGGCCATCCGGTGTCGACATCGCACCGCACCCGTCGGCAGGACACTCACCGGATGCCCATGCGCTCATTTCGTTTCCCGCTGCTCGCCGCCGTTGCGCTCGTGGCGATCATCGGTGCATGGGCACTGTCGGGCCGGGATGACGGCGAAGCGGGGTCCGCCGCAGGCGCTGCGATGCCTTCGGCTGCTACCGATCGCGACGCTTCGCGAACGAGCGCAACTGCGGACAGCGGGCAGCATCGACGCACGCGGGCAAGCGATGCCGATCTGCGCGAGCTGATGCGCCGCTATGCCGCGGAGACCGAACTCGACAAGCGCGGCGCGCTGTTGGCGATCCTGCAGGCCAACCCCAACGAAGAAGTGAAGGCATTCGCCCTCGCACTGGCCGCGAGCCGCGACGCGGCCGCCCGCCAGGAAGGGCTGGAACTGCTCAAGGCCTTCCCGCTGGACGATGCGAAGGTGCGCGGCTTCCTGGTGGGCCAGATCGACCAGGAACAGGATCCGGCCATGCTCACGAAGCTGGTGGACATGCTGTCGCCGACCATGGTCGCGACCGAAGACGCCGCGCCCCTCGTCGCCCAACTCGCCCGCCTGCGCGAACATCCCGACCCCGAAGTGCGCGCCGCCAGCATCCTGCAGTCGTCGCAGTGGGACCGCGGCGGCGATCTGGAGAACACGCTGCACAGCGCCATGCTGGACCCCGACCCGCGCGTGCGCCAGGCCGCGATCGGCGGCATCTCAGCGGAGCGCGTGCGCTCCGATCGCCTGAAGGACATGCTGCTGGCGATCGCCTCCGACCCGAAGACCGGGGCCGAAGAACGGAATCGTGCGATCTTCGCGCTGGAAGGCTTTGCGCTGAACCGGGCGGAGTATGAGGTTTATCGGCAGGCTGGGCGGATGGGCGAGGGAGAGGAGGGGCATGGGCATTGAGTGCGTACGTTCGACAGAGGGGAAAGGTGTCATCAAATCGAGAACGTCGCGAATCATCAGCGGCTGAGGAATGCCGCTCCGCTCCCTCCCCCGCATGCGGGGGAGGGTTGGGGTGGGGGCGGTGAGATGTGCGAACCGAGCGAAAGGCCGCTGATTCTTTTCGCTGATGGCAGCTTTCCCTTGCCGTCGTCCCGGGGTAAGCCGGGATCTAGCTTCAGGCGTATCCGCTGCCACCCATTGGCGTCTTCGTGGCGGAATCGTTTGGGGCGTTGTAGGCTGGGTCATCGACCCAGCATGTTCAAATCGCTGGGTCGATGACCCAGCCTACGTGCTGGCAGGCCTTGCATAACTGGAATATGCGGCAGGAACACAAAAGCACTAAGGGGAGACCAGGATGAGGAAGTTGATTGTTCCGCGAAGCATTGCTGCCGAGCCGCCTCACATAACTCGCCTGAAGGACGTTGCCCGTTGGAGGTTGCCTGATGAGGATACCGAAGAGTGGGTTGAGTTTCGCCTTAGATCAGCTGCTGCGATGGGAAATCCGGCCTACCGAAAGAAGCTCAGAGAGATCGGACGCGAAGCATATGCAACGGCACGCGCAATCGCGGGGAATGGCGCCGGTCTACCGGCCGACGCGGCAATTCGCGAATTTCTGACTGAGTACAACGGCCGTACCGCTAAATTTGGTCTTCATTATCTTCCTACCTCGTACAATATCTTCCATGCTTTTGCTGACTATATTCCACGTTTGGCAGTTTTTAGGCCATTGGATGAATGCAATCACATTTGCAGCGTGTCTGGATTTTTGGACTTCATAAGTAGCGACCCTGAAGGATCATCAGCTAGATATTCTCCAAACATCAATTCTGGAGTGGTTCATTGCTACTCGTTCTTCGAGTCTTCTGGCGAATGGACGTTTGACAGTGACGGAGCGACATTCACGGTTGTTGCAGTCAACATGGTTCGACATGGTTCTGAGCTAACTGTAATGTGCTTGGTGGGTCGTGAAGCAGATCTCGTGAGCGAGAGCGAGTCAGCTCGTGCGCTGATGGGAACTGTGCGGTCTAACCCTCATAAGCCACATATTGAGCCTGCTTCTGACTTGGTTACTGAAGCAGTTGCCCTCGGCGGAACAACTAAACTCTGGCGACGCTATATGGCCTTTCGATATGACCTCCGCCATGAGCGCTTACAGGCCCGATACAACATTGTTGACATGGGCAGCGCTTGGCACATCGCGTCCGATGATCCCCTCGCATTAGAGTCGATCAAGGAACTGGGTGGAAAAGTTGATTCTCAAATTGCAGCCATCGAGCGAGATCAAGGCGTCTTCACATTCTTAATGCAGTTTCTCCGGTTGCCTGAGTATTTTGCAAGTGTACCTTGCCGGATAATCAAAGATAAGGCCATCACCTCGCTTGCCGAGCATTCGTCTTCATTAAAGAGCCGATGGTTGCAAGCGGCTTTGAAGTCGCAGGTGAAGTACGAGCGCGAAGTCTTAACGTTAGCGAGCGAGCCAAACGGCATGGACGGCTTCATATTTCCTCCGTTTGAATTGAATGTTGAGACGGAGGGTTTCTGGGAAACTTTGCCCTTCGGTACTTATGGTGAGGGCCCTGAAGGCGAGCGTGTTCTAGGCAGGACATGGGTGCGCCGCACGCTATCAAAACGCCAGAGTCGGATGCCCGGCGCTGTCACCAGTGCAAGCAAGGAATTTCCATTTGTGGGCGGCAGTGAGGAAGGCAGTATCTACGTGCTGCGGAGTGCGGCACATCAGTTGGATATTTTCAAGATTGGAATGACGAGGCGTAGCGCAGCCGTAAGAGCGGCCGAGATATCTAGGGGCACCGGCATTCCAGATCAGTTTTTAACCGTACAAACATGGTGGGTACCAGATGTCGTGTTTGCGGAGAAAAGGATTCACTCGCTTTTGAGTGATTATCGTCTTCGCGACGGGAGGGAATTTTTTAAGGCCGAATACGCGACGATCCGGTCGACAATTGAGCTTGTTGTGGCTGAGATGTCTGGCCGCTCCGCATCGCTTTAGTCTTTAGATTATGCGCCTCGCCAGAGGAAAATAAAGATCTAAATAGGTTGGGGGTGAACGCCCTTCCGACGTTGTTTTTTCAGAGTTACACCCGCTAGCGCATTAAGTTCGGAAAGGTCGTAAGGCGCACACCCTGTCGTAGTGTGCATAAGCGAAGCGTCATGCACCGTCTTTTGATGGATCCCGCACGGTTGGAGATTGATGGCGCATGACGCCTTCGGCTTATGCGCCCTACCGCGGCTGCGAACGTCTATTCAGGCCGCCGCGGCAAGCCTTCATACCCCAACGCCATCGCCAGTTCCTGCGTTTCCGCATCCAGCTTGTCCCACAGGTGCGAATGCTTCTTCCATTCATCGGCGCGCGAGGACTCGATCCGGCCCGCCATGAAGATCTGGTTCGGGTCGCCGATCTCCCAAGACCAGAACGCGGCAAGGATCGATCCCACCGTGTCCGGCGCCTTCTTCTTCTCATAGGCATCGATGGCCTTCCGCGGATTCTGGTCAATCCCCAGAAACGCGTACAGCGCGGCCAATGTGCCTTCCGGATCCCTGACCATCGATTCGAACGAGTAGACGAACTTCTGTTCCTGCGGAATATTCTTCAGGAACTCGACCATGCGACGGTTCTCGTAACGCCACCACGACTCCAGGATCTTGAACTTGTCGAAGCCGTACTTCTGCCACGCTTCCATCTTGTAGTCCTGGAATTCCTGGAAAGCCTCGCGCTTTGCGAATGCCATGGAGAAGAATCCGATCTCTCCTTTGCGGTGTTTTTCCATCGCCTTCATCCCGAATTTCCTGAACTGCTCGTCGGAAAGCGAGTCGAGCTGCGTCTTCTGCGACTGGATCACGGACAGCGGATGGCGATACACATAAATGTATTTCGCTTTCGGATATCGCTGCAGGAACAAGTCGTCGGAAACATACGACAGATAGAAGGGCGTCTTGTCGACGAAGACGGGCTCCGAGCGGGCCTGCAGATAACGGTACATCTCTGCCGCCGAGACGTCCTGTCTTTCCGCATCCTTCATCTTCGCGTAAGCGGACGTCAACGATACGTCATCGGCTCTGGTGAGCGCCTGCGCAAGCCCGATCGCCAACGACTTGTAGATGGTCCGCTCCAGCATGTCCTTGCGCTGGGCCATGCTGTCGAACGTCGCCAGGTACAGTTCCGGCGGGCATGTGATCCCGTCGGTGTAATCGAGGAGAATCGAGGAAAGCGTGGTTCCGCTTCTGGGGGAACCCAACAGGAAACACAGGGTCTTGTCGCCTGCGGAAGCGGCACCCGGCTCGAACCGGCTGGACGACCGCTTGAATAGCGCGCCGATCTCCAGACACGGGCGTTTGACCAGATTGTGGAATACGAGTGCGTTGAGGATCGACGAACTGAATCTGATCAAAGCGCTTTTCATCCGTGCCTCGGTGATCCATTCGATTCGACCAGTTTAACCCGCAAGGCGGGCTCGAGCCCGACCGTGGTGGTGGTGGGATTGCGGGTTACGACGCGGGCGAAGTGCTTCCCTGGGCGCGGATATGGTATTCGCCGATACCGGGCGCATGTCGTATGCGGTGCTCAAATTGCGGAAGGCGGGTTATCACCCGCCCTACGCGCACGATTGCTATCATCCTTGCATGGCCAAGCTTCTGCTCAATCTGCGCAATGTGCCCGACGACGAGGCGGACGATGTGCGTGCGTTGCTCGACGAGCACGACATCGCGTATTACGAGACCTCGCCCGGGTTCTGGAATATCTCGCTGGGCGGCATCTGGGTGCGCGAGGATGCGGCCTTCGCGGAGGCCAAGCGGCTGATGGGCGATTATCAGGCGCAGCGCGGTGCGCGCGTGCGGGCCGAGAACGAGGCGGCCCGGCGGGACGGCACCGCCGGCACGTTCTGGACGGTGCTGCGCAACGAGCCGCTGCGCGTGTTGGTGGCGGTGTTCGGGATCCTGTTTGCGATCGCGCTGGTGGTGCTGCCGGCGTTGGTGCTGATGCGATGAGCACGATGGACGGCTGCTGCGCGTGGCTGTCGGATGAGGCGGCGGCCTTTTGTCGGTGACATGTTGGGCTGGCTTGAAAAAGCGGCGGGCTTGAGCCTGCCCTACAAGTCAACCGTTTTTTTACGCCGATGTTGACCCTCACCAATGCGTTGGTTAGCTTGCGGCATGGTCCAGGGAGACGGTCTGAAGATCAATCGGATGAGGAGCGCGCGCGCATTGGCCGCCGCATGCTCGGTCGCAGTGATATTCGTCGCGGGTGGCTGCGCCTCCGCGCAGGCGGGTGGCGGCCGGGAGGCGATGCCCGCGGAACTGGTAGGCGTCTGGGACATCGCGGCGTCCGGCTGCACCGGGCAAGGCAACCCCGACAGCGACACCCGGTTGGTGATCACGCCGACGGGCATCGACAACTACGAGCAGACGTTCAAGCCGATCAATGCATCCAGCGTGTCGAAGTCGCCACGTGCCTGGAACATTCGTTCGACACTGACGTTCGACGGCGAATCGAGCAGCCACCGGGCGCTGTATGCGCTGGATGGCGGCGGGCGCCTGACCATCGTCGATGAACACCGCACGGAAACGTATTCGCGCTGCAAGTGATTCATCAGGTAAAACCGCCAAGGCGGGTGGGCTTATACTTTGGATTGAACAGCCATCGAGAGTTTTCTCGTGCTTTGGAAGACAAGAACGTTGTGGAGAGCGCTGGCGCTGTTCGTTGTGTCGGCATCGTTTGCAGCCCCTGCGCTTTGCAAGGATCCGAAGGTCAATTTCCCCAGTCAACTGCGGGGAGTTTGGGAGCTGGGGTTCGAGCCTTGCAAGCTGCCGGGAAATCATGACAGCGATGGCCGGATAGAGATCAAGGCCGATGTGCTGGAGGCTTACGAGGATCATAGCGTCCCGCTCAAGATCGTGAGGGTATCAAGCTCTCCTTTGGCGTGGAGAATCACCTACTTGCTGCATATCGATGAGTCCACGGAAAAAAGCAGTGCGATCTATGCCTTGAACGGATCGCATACTTTGACCATTGTCGATAAGAGCAAGCCTTCCATTTACAGCAGATGCACCTAGCCACTAGTTTTTTTAATTCGCTTCATAACAAGGTCGTTGGGTAGGCTGATTCAGCTTGGAGGATGAATCTAGGCGAAGCGGCACAGAAGCCGATGCAGCAGAGTTTTCAGCAGATGAAGACATTGGATCGTCAGCAGGCTGTCGCGAACCAGCAAGCCATTGACCCGCATCAGCAGCAGGCTGCCAGTGGCCCGAGTATCGGTGCGAGGGTGGCATGACCTGTAAGAAAAGAGGGGCCATTCGTAGGGGAACTTCCACTCCCACGCCGGCTGTTTGAGCCCGCTTCACGCTGACGGCGCTGGTGCTCCGCAGATGAAACGCGCAACCTCAAGGCCGACTTGAGCGGGATGGTGGGCCAGGGGCCCACCCTACCCTGAGCGGTTGCCGATGCGGGCGTAAGGTGGTCCCCTGGCCCACCGCTTGATGATTCCCGCCGTCTCCGATGGATTGCCTCGTGTCGGAGGCGTAGACGATGTGCAGGACGCTGAACATCCTGCACATCGTCCTGCACATCGCGTTGCGATGGCCTGATGCGGATTACTCGGTATAGAGCTCGCTGCTCGACAGTTTGACGTAGGTCGATGTGGTGCCGCCCGCGAGAACGGCCTTGCCGTTGCCGGCGAGGCCGGCGCCGAGCAGATAGCGGCCCTGGGCCAGATTGCCGGCGATGGACCAGGTGTTGGTGGCCGGGTCGTAGAGCTGGGTCGTGGTGGTGGCAGGAAAGCCGCCGGCGATCAGCACCTTGCCGCTGGGCATGGCGACCGCCGCATGCTGCTGGCGCGCCGATGTGAGCGTGCCGGCGCTGCTCCAGCTGTTGGTCGCGGCCGAGTAGCGCTCGGTGCTTGCGGTCGGTCCGTTGTCGCCCAGGCCGCCCACCACCAGCACGTCGCCGTTGGGGAGTGCGGTCGCGGTATGGAACATGCGGACGGCTGCGAGATTGCCTGCCGGGCTCCAGGTGTTGGTGGCGGGGTCGTACACCTCGGCGCCGGGCACCTTGATCATGCCCATGCCTTCGCCACCGCTCACCAGCACCTTGCCGTCGCTGAGGAGCGTCGCCGTGTGATCGCGACGTGCGGTGGTGAGTGGAGCGACCAGCGTCCATGTGTTCGTGGCCGGGTTGTAACGCTCGACGGTGGCCTGCGGCGTGCCGTTGGTGATCACGCCGCCGACCGCCAGCACCTGACCGTTCTGCAGGGTCGTCAGCGTGAGCCCATAGCGCTTCTGGGGCAGCGGCGAGGCGATGGTCCATGTATTGCTGGCGGGGGCATAGATCTCGGCGATCGACTGGATGCCGGAACTGCCCAGCCCGCCAGCGATCAGCACGTTGCCGTTCTGCAGCAGCGCGATGCCCGGCAGATAGTGGGGCGCGATGCTGTAGCTGCTCTGGGCCCACGCGTTGGTGGCCGGGTTGTAGAGATCCGCGGTGTAGAAGGCGAAGGCCGAGCGTTTCGCATCGGCGCCGCCGACCAGCATGACCCGGCCGTCGGACAGCGTCACCGAACCGGCACCGGCGCGGGCATTGGTCATGGCGGGGCCGGCGGTCCAGCCTGCGGCAGCGGCCAGCCCGGAGACGGTGAGCGAGGCCATCAGTGCGGCTGCGACGAGCAGCCTTCGGGGAGCGACGGAATGGAAGGCGGAATCGCGGCCATGGTGCGTCGTTGTCATTGTGGTTGTCGTCCTGAACGTTGAAGGAGGGTGATACGCGCTGTGCAGTGGCCCGATGGCGAATCCGGCATCGTCGCGTTGCATGCAGGGAGTGGGATCGCAGGTCGCCCGGGTTGGCAGCGGCACAGCCTAGGCACGGTGAGGCGCCGACCGCCATCATCGTTCGATGGGGTATCGCGGATTGAGACTGCGGGTGTTGCCGTGCATGCCGCTCGTCATTGCAGGCAGGTCGGATTGGTGTGCAGAAGCCTCAGCGTGCGTGCGATGACGTTGTGTTCGACGGCTTCGACCGGCATGAAAAGACGGCGGGTGCAAGACACGCCCGACGGCTTTCCCGTTCGATTTCCGGTGGCGGCCTACGGCCTTGCGCGGACGATCTGTTGCCCATTCCATTCCCCGATCGAAGCCGCGAAAATGGCGCGGGCTATTCACTCTCAGGGGACAATCCGATGGCGATCCGCATGGCGTTCGCGCGCCTTTCCTTTCTGCTCGCGCTGGCGAGCGCTCCGCTGCTGGCGGCGGCGGGCAATCCGAAAGCCACGATGGTGGCGCCATCGTTCGACGGCCCGACGCAGATCGGGTTCTCGACCGACCAGGTTTCGAAATGGACCGATCTGCCGCTGGGCACGTATCGCGTGCCCAACAGCGACGTGATCATCTCCGGTCACCAGAAGGGCGGCGCCGCGCCGATGCTGCTGTTCGGTCTGATCGGCATGGCTGTGCAGAGCGGAATCAATGCGGGCAACGGCAAGGAGGCGATGGCTTCGGCCGAGCGGGCCCTGACCTTCTCCATCGACGAGGAAGCCAAGGCGAAGCTTGTCGCAGCTTTGGCGGATCCGGCCTATGCGGGCAAGTTCACCGTCGATACGACGGCAGACCGCAGGTTCGATGTGACCGGCGCGGTGGTGATGAGTTTCGCCAATGAACTGGAAGCGCTGCCCTACGTCACGCTGCGCGTGAAGTTGATGGGCAAGGGCGGCAAGTCGAAGCTGTGGACCACGCGCTATATCGCCTCCAGCGGCGCGCGCCGCCCGATCCTCGGTGCGGGCAGTTGGACCGAGAACGGCGGCGAAGCGCTGAGGCCGCAGGTGAGCACGCTGCTCGATCTCGCCATCCAGACGATGCTGAAGGATATCGCCACGCCTTACCCGCGCGAGGAGGCGTCGCTCACGAACGTCCACGGCTTCTTCGTGCACGTCAACAAGCCGCTGCAGGTGGTGGGTTACAAGCTGTCCGAGGAAGACGGACGCATGCTGTTCCTGCCCAAGCTGGGCACCAGCATCGTGTTCGCGGGCGTGAACGTGCTGGACACCGCTTCGGTGTGGCAGCAGCCGGCCGGTAAGAAGGACCGGCCGCTGAAATTGCTCAAGCCCGACGACCCGACGCTGGCGGGGATCGCGCCGAAGGCCGTCGCCCCGGTCGCTGGCGCAGCGCAGAATGCTGTCCTCGAAGCGTTTGCATTGCCGGAATCAGCGGAGGCCGAGGTGCTGGAGGCGGAAGCGCCGGAAGGGGCAACGGCGGAAGAAGCGACGCCGGAAGAAGCGACTCCGCAAGAGGCGACGCCGCTGGAGCGGACGCCGAACGCCGCATGAGGTTTATCCGGGCGCGGGTTGCGCCTGCGCCCGGGCACTTGCCCGGCAGTGCTGTCGGCTTCGTCGATGCCGTTCCTGGGGTCGCGCGCCGCCGTCGGAGGCTTGCGCACCAGGCTGTTTTCTTCGCAGGCGAGGCTTGTCGCTTTTCCACCCGCAGGCGAGGTGCTTCGGGCACCAGCGTTGCTGCTGGTTTCGTCGGGGCGAGCGAAACAACCTGTGCCGCATGCGACGTCGCGACGGCCGTTACTGGTCCAGTGCGTGGTGGATCAACAGCACGCATTGCGACGCGAACAGCATGGTCGGTCCCAGCGTAATCTTCTTCGCGCCCATGCGCTCGAGGCCGGGGATGGTCTTTTTCGGCATCGGGATATGGTCGGTCAGCAGGAAGCAGGGATTGTCTGCGAAGGTCTGCTCGCGGATGGGCGTGCCTTTGCGGTCCATGAGGAACAACTGGTGGTCTTCGGCCAGCCCCTGCACCAGCTTTTCGAAGCTCAGCGTGCGCACGTCGACGCCCGATTCCACCGGGCGGGTTTCTTCCTTGCCCATGCCCCGCGATGCATCCAGCGCCTTCGCCACTTTGGTCAGCAATGCGCGCTCGTCGAAGCCGCCGATCTCATGCATGGCATTGATTTCGAAACGGATCGTGCGGGAGAAATCCCGGGTGCTTTCAAGCACCAGATAGACGACGACGTCGGGGCGATGCGACTGGGCGACGAAGATCGCGTTCATCAGCGTATGCGCCAGGATCTCGGTGTGGGCGTCCTTGCCCACCGATTCCCACAACTTCTGGCTGTCGGTCGGCGCGGCCCGCGCCCGTAGTACGAAAGTTCGCATGTGTGCACCGCTACCCGATCCGTGCGGCACCGTTCGTGCCGAGCGGTCATTGTCGCGCGAACGGACCGGTCGGTCATGCGCCGACTGCGCTTTTCGCAGGCGTCGCTCAGGAAGACTCGTCCGTGATCCGCTGGACTCGCGCGCGATACGCGGTCACGTTGTCGCCTTCGATGCGCGACCGCTGCGTGCCTTCGATCTCGTCGATCTTCCGGTCCGATTCCATGCCCGTCACCGGCTTCGCGTCGATCTTCGTCTCGCGCTCGAAGGCGTGCGACTTGTCGGTGTTGCGGTAGAACCGGTACAGGGCCCAGTACAGCGCGGTGGCGCCGACCGGGCCGGCCGCCAGCAGCCAGAGTCCGCCGTCGTCGCTCATGAGGAACCCACCAGGATCGCGATGGCGATGGTTTCGAGGATGGTGCCGACGGTGAGCGAGGCCAGCAGCAGCTTCCACTGCTGCACCGGCACGCTGCCCATGGTTTCGCCGGTGCGGCCGTTGACCGCGATGTAGTGCAGCATGCCGCCGTTGGATCCGGGCTGGTGGTACGAATACAGCCAGACCGGCAGGTACATGGAGACCCAGCGCGTGCCGTGGACGTCGATTTTTTCCTGCTCCCAGCGCACGCCGCGGTCGTAGCGGCGCACCGAGGATTCGACCTGGGCGCGGGCGATCGACAGCAACTGGTCTTCCAGTCGCGGATGCAGGTGATCGACGTTGCTGTTGCGCTTTTCCGAAGTGAAGCCAGACAGGTACGACGCGTTCCACTTCACCGCGTTCTTGGTGTCGAACGGCAGGATGGTGTTGATGATGTTGTTGGTGTTGACGCGTACGTCCAGGTTGCCGCGTTCGGTGGACGATTCCAGCGGCAGGTCGTCCACGGTGAAATCGACGTGGCGCTGCACCCTGTAGATGTCGGCGTCGTAGTAGGTCTTCTTGTTGTTGTCGGTGCCGCGGGTGTATTCGCGGGTCTTGATCTCGCCCTTGCCCGCCACGTCGGCGCTGGCGTTGCCGTCGACGATCATGTAAGGCAGGTAGACGCCGACGACATTCTCGGGCGTGAACTGTTCCTTGAATGCCTTCAATGCGAACAGCCGACGCTTGTCGACGAACTGGCGGATGCGCGCGACCGCGTCGTCCTTCTTGATGTGGAAAGGCAGCACAGCATCGGGCACCGCGCCGTTGGCTACCTGCTCGTTCACGCCGAAGACGTGGCGGCACCAGTGGCAGCGCGCGGTCATCGCGCTTTCGGTGTTGACCGTGACCTCGGCGCCGCAGCCGGTGCATTTGAAGGTCATCAGCACCGCGGCATCGGCGGCGATGTCGCGCGCGCCGGAGGCGATGACGGTGCCCTTGAGCTGGTCGATGCCTTCGCCGAACCCGAACGCTTCCTCGACCCGCGCGCCGTCCCATTCGTTGCGGCAGTACAGGCAGACCAGCAGGTCGGTGCCGAGCTTGTGGCGGATGTCGGTCGAGCCGCACTTCGGGCAACGGTTCAGGCCGTCGCTGAGTTCGGCCGCGGCGGTGTCGATGGCGACCGGATCGGGCGCTTCGAGTTCCTCGCGGATCGCGTCGGGAAGGGTGGCCGGATCGACCGGCAGCGTGCCGGGCAACGGCGGCACGTCCTGCGGCGAACCCGGGCCGCTGACGGGCTGCGGCGGCAAGGGCGGCGGGAGTTTCGTGTCGGACATGGTCGCTGGGCGCCCGGGCTTACAGACCCAGCGCCTTGGCCTTGAGCGCGTCGTAGTCGTCCTGGGTGATCAGGCCGAGGTCGAGCATCTCCTTGGCCTTCTTCAGTTTGGCGACCGGATCGTCCGCCGCGGGCGCGGCCGGCGTGGCCGGCTGCTGCATGTTGCCGATGCCGAGCATGCCCGAGGCCATACCCACGCCCATCAGACCCGCGGCGCCGCCGGTCTCGCCCGCGGACTGGATGCCCTGGGCGACGCTGGCCTGCAGGTTGGAATTGCCGCGCGAGCCCGACAGCGCGTCGGCGCGCTGCACGGTCTTGAGCAATTCGCGGGTGTTGGCGTCGTATTCGATCGAGACGATGGCGGTCTTGACGATGGCCAGGCCGCGATCGGATTTCCACTGGTAGCCCTGCTCGACCGCATCGGACAGGCTCTTGGCGAAGCCGAGCGAATCCTGCTGCAGCTTGGTGATGCGGTTGCCCTTGGACGGATCGTTCGTGTACAGGCTGAAGGCCGGCGCGAGCGAACCGACGACTTCGTTGAACAACTGGCTGGCGGCGGCATTGTCGAGGTCGGTGAAATCGAAGACCTTGCCCGGCTGCAGATAGCTGGCCGGCACGAAGTTCTTCACGAACAGGATCGGGTCGACGATCTTCAGCGTGTACGAGCCGCGCGTGACCGCGCCGACCTGGGTGTTGAGGAAACCATCGTCCCAGTAGATCTCGGACTGCGTGCCGAAGCGGTTGTCCGGCAGTTCCTTCAGCGAAACGAAGAATGCGGCCTGCTGCGAGCCCGGCTGGCCGCCGAACTTGAAGCGTTCCCAACTTTGCTTGATCAGCGGGCTGACGATGCCGTCGCCAGCGAAGATGGACTGCGAGTTGAGATCGTCCGAGCGCCACTCGTAGCCGCCCGGCTCGGCGACGAACGCGGTGATCTTGCCGTCCTGGAACAGCAGCAGCCCGTAGCCCTCGGGCACGACGATCTTCGAGCCGTTGGTGATGATGTTGGAGGAAGCGCTGGTGTTGGAGCCGCGCCCGGCGTTGGTGCCCTGCGGCACGGCCGCGAACAGCGCCGCCGTCGACGGCAGGCCGGCCGGCACTGTGTAGAAGTCCTTCCACTGGTCCGCGAACGTACCGCCGATTGCACCCGTCACCGCACTGATAAGACCCATGACCACTCTCCGCGATTCTTGGTCGGGCGTGATGCCCGCCATGCTCGCGAACTATACACGCGCGTCACGGGTACGACCGGCCACCGGCAGGATGGATGGCGGCATGCAGATCCGGCTGGAATGCGTCCATCGCACGACCGATGTTCAGCATGCGATGCAAGGCATCCAGCGCAGCCTTTCACGGGCGCCATCGCCGGACGCAGGCTATGATCCGTGGACGTTCTCCTCTGGACAGGAATCAGGCATGGTGCGACACACGGACGATCACGCGACCCGGCGCCGACGACGCTGCACGCTGGCCATCGCTGCGGCATGGGCCGTCGCGCTGTCCGGCTGCCACGCGGCGACGCAGCTGCAGCCCGACGCGACGCCATCGGCCCCCGCCACCGCGACGCCCGCGCTCGACAGCCCCGCACTCGACAAGCCCGCACTCGACAAGCCCGCGATGGGCAGTCGCCGATTCCGCGATTGCAGCGTCGCCGCGCGCGACGAAGCGGCCCGCCTCCGGTGCTTGGAGGAAGAGCTTGCCTACCAGCAGCGCACGCTCGATCGTCTGGTCGACGAACGCGCCGCCGCGCTCGACGCCGCCGGACGCAGTGATTTCGAGGCCGCACAGCGCACGTGGCGGCAGGAGACCGATCGTGTGTGCGGCATCGGCGCGGACGCGACCGCATCGGACCATGCCGCCGCGCGCTGCCGCATCGATCGCATCAGCGCCCGCTTCGACAGCCTGTCACTCGACGGCACGACGCCGGATGCCGCCGGTGCTTCCCCGGGTGCGTGGGTCAAGGCCACGCCTTCCGCCAGCGGCGCAGTGGATGCGCGCGTGCGCGATGCCGCGTTGTCGCTGAAGGCCGATGGCTGCGTCCACGAACGCGGGCGCGTGGTCTGCCGCAACGCGCGCCTGCGCATCGCCACGTCGACGATGCGCGAACAATCGCTGACGGTGCCGATGCTGGTGTTCACGCCCGCCGACCAGCCCGGCGGCACGCTGTATCGCGGGCGGCTGGACAAGGGCTTCGCCGATGGCTGGCACAGCGTGGTGCTGACCGACATCGACGCCGACGGACACGAAGATCTGCTGGTGTGGGCCGGCTTCGACGGCAACTACGGCGATCCCTCGTACCGTTATTATCTGTACGACGGCAGCAGTAGGCGGCTTGAGGAAAGCGCCGCGCTGGCCGGACTGGTGCAGGGGCATTCGATCGCGCGCATCGCCGATGGGCAGATGTTCGTCTGGTCGCGCAGCGGTCCGTGCGAGCGCGGCGAAAAGACCATCGACCTGCGCGGCCCCGCGCCGACAGTCGTGGCCAGCCGCAACGACGACACCTGTCGACAGGACGCGCCGTGAGCGCGGCGACACCCGACCGAATGCAGGGAGAGACGACACCATGAGCGATGGATACGGACGCAGTGCGGCATCCCCGATCACCAGCGACCAGGCGGTCCGGCTGATCGTGCGGACCTGCCTGGAAGAAGGCATCACCGACGAACGCCAGATTGCTTACGTGCTTGCGACCGCGGAGCACGAAAGCCAGAACTTCACCAAACCCGAAGAAGACTACGGCCGCCAGCAGGCGACGCGACTGGGCTACGAGGGCGGCGAGGAGTTCTTCGGCCGCGGCTACGCGCACCTCACCCATCGCGACAACTATCAGCGGCTGGGCGACGCGCTCGGGCGCGGCGACGACCTTGTGAACAATCCCGCGCTGGCCGCCGACCCGGAAATCGCCTCGCGGGTGCTGGTGGTGGGCATGCGCGACGGGCTGTTCACCACGCGCGGCCTGAGCGACTACATTCCCGAGGGCGCCACCGCAGACACTGCCGATTACGAAAATGCGCGCAGGATCATCAACGGCACCGACCGGCAGGACGACATCGCCGCCCTGGCCCGCAACTGGGAGGGCCGCGTCGCCGATCTGGTGACCGAGGTGCAGCGCGACGGCGTGGACCTGACGCCGGTCGCCTCCACCCGCGATGCCGACGCGCCGCTGCAGCGCGGCGATGCCAATGCGCGCGCGTTCGAGCTGCAGCAGTATCTGGCGGAGCTGGGCATCACCAACGACGCCGGCCGTGCGATCTTGCCGGATGGCGATTACGGGCCGTCGACCGAGCAGGCCGTGCGCACCTACCAGCGCAACGCCGGCATCGATCCGGCCACCGGGACGGTGGACGAGCCGTTGTTCGACCGGATCCGCGGCGATGTGCAGCAGGCCAACCCGGACTTCGCCCTCAAGACCATTACCGAGCTGTACGGGCCCTTGAACGACAACGTGCTGAGCCGGGACGAGCGCGGCGATCCGGTCGCCGATCTGCAGAGGCAACTGGGCGGACTGGGCTACAACGGTGCCGACGGCGAGCCGCTGGACGTCAAGCGCAAATACAACGCCGAGACCGAGGCGGCGGTACGCCAGTTCCAGCGCGACGAGAACATCGAGCCGGCCGACGGGCGCGCCGACGAGCGCACGCGCGACGCGCTCAACGCCCGCGCGGTGGAGCAGGGCCTGCCCGAGGCGGCCGAGGCCGTGCGCCGACGCGAAGCGGCCGAGGCCGCGCCGGCAGTCGTACCTCCAGTGGTGCCTCCCGTTGTACCGTCGGGTGCCGATCAGCCTGTCGAGCTGCCCGCCGGGCGCGCCATCGAACAGCCGATGCCGCCGCCGGTCGATCCACGCCAGGGCGCGCTGCCGGAGGCCGCCGCGCAGCCCGTATATGCGGGCCTGTTCCCGCAGGTGCTGGACCAGGTGTACGGCGTGGAGCGCGAACGCGGCATCCCGGCCGGTCAGCACAGCCAGAATCTGGCGGGCGTTCTCACCGTCGCCAGCCTGCGCGAGGACATCCGGCCGGACCGGGTGGAATTGAACATCGACGGTTCGCGCGCGCGGGCGGTGGAAATCAGCCGCATCGGCGACGATCCGGCCATCAACCGCAGCACCGAAGCGGTAGTGACGGCAGCGGCCATCGCCGTGCCGGAGCGCCAGAGCGCCGAGGAAGGCGCGCGCGTGGTGGCCGAGCGCGAGACCACGCAGCGCGACGTGACCCAGGCGCAGACCCAGAACGCGGGCATGCGGATGGCGTAGCGGGGCGTCGCGATGACCGTCCCACCATCCGCTCAGCCGCGCCGCGCGGCCTCGATGGCGGCGACGTCGATCTTGCGCATCGTCATCATCGCTTCGAAAACGCGCTTGGCCACGGCGGGATCGGGATCGGTATAGCCTTCGGTGAGCGCGCGCGGGGTGATCTGCCACGACAGGCTCCAACGATCCTTGCACCAGCCGCATTCGCTTTCCTTGCCGCCGTTGTCGACGATGGCGTTCCACAGCCGGTCGGTCTCGGCCTGGTCGTCGGTGGCGATCACGAACGAGAACGCTTCGCTGTGCTTGAACGCCGGGCCGCCGTTCAGGCCCAGGCACGGGATACCGCAGACGGTGAAATCGACCGTCAGCACGTCGCCCTGCTGGCCGGACGGGTAATCGCCCGGCGCGCGGTGCACGGCGTTCACCGAGCTGTCGGGGAAGGTGTCTGCGTAGAAATTGGCCGCGTCCAGCGCGGTGCCGTCGAACCACAGGCAGATGGTGTTCTTGGGGATCATCGTTGTTTCCTTCGGGCCGGCGTAAGGCCTGCCTGTCTTCTCACGACGAATGAGGGGTCGGAAGATCGACATCGGCGACGGAATATTTTCGAACCCGCCAGGCAGGTCTTGCGCGGCCTGTGGGGGCGATGATGAAGCAACACGGGGGCCGGGTCTCGCACCCGGCGGTGGAATCAACGGCAAAGGACGGCAGGTAGGAGTCCCGCCCCATGGCGCGGGTCTTATCGCGGTGTTGCGGTTCGGCAGCCGCGGTCTGAATTTGACCGCGGCGGTATCGATCCGACTCGTCCTCGTCGCGAGGTCATGAACGCATCAACGATCCCAGGGCGCATCGCGCGAGTAGGTCGTATTGCCCGCTGCGAACGAAGCTTTCATGTCCGCTATGGAAATGCCCAGACCGTCGTTATTGCGGCGGGCATCATACGCACAGCGGGGGCCGTCCGGGCCGCGATCGATTCTCGCCGTGATTTGTCTGGACAGGTACTGGACTTCCCTGACGGGGATCGAACCGCTGAACGTCTGACGGGCTCCCGGATGGATGAGAATGATGTCGGCCGCCTGGGTGAAATAGGTTCGCGCGCGTTCGGGGCCTTGTACTTCAAGCGAAATGCCCAGAACGCCACCCGCGTCGGTTTCCGAGCCGACCGCCGCTTCAGTGCCGATATTCGCGATCGTGACAGTGACGTTGTAGAACGCGCCATCCGCACTGCGGGAGACTTCCATACGCTGCATGCTCAACTCCGCCTTGCAGGGTCCTGTCTCTGCGGAAGCGGGAATCAGCGCCCTCCGAGCCTCCTCGCTCAGCGGGGCTGTCGGCATCCTTGTGACGGTGACCGAATCCGGTTTCTTCTGTGGCGGCCCTGCCAGTGCAACGGAATACGCGGGCGCAAAAGCGATTGCAGCAAGCAGGCATCCGGTTTGAAATTTCATTGTCGCCTCGTGGAGTAAAGAGTTTTTCGAGCGGTAATCCGTATCAACGCAGATTGGTCCCGAACCGGGTCATCAGGCGGTTCAGCGCTGCCTTGCAGTCCCCGAGCGCCGTTCGGCCAGTCGCCTGACCAGCCAGATGAAGGGTTCGGTCTTGCCGCCCGGCACGCAGGTGCCCTGGATGATGCTGTCGAGCAATGAGGATCCTGTGTGCCGCCTCTCTGTCCCGCGACGAAGCATCGACCGAATGAGCGATCGCATCCTGCATCGCGCCCGCCGGCGCGTGCTGGTCTCAGGCGAAGACGCGCATGGCCACGACGGCGATGACGACCAGGGCGACCACCGATGCCACGATCGCCCAACGCGGGATGCGCGGCGCATGCGTGATCATGTCGGGCGTCGGGGCCTGCTGGGCGGCCGAAGAGCCGGGGCCGACATCCGCGCCCGTGCCCAGCATGTCCAGAACTTTGACCACGGCGGCGTCGTCGAAACGGTAGGGATCGAATGTCGGCAGCCCGAGCTCGCGCAGCAGCGCCTTCATCGGCGCATCCAGCGGCACGTATTTCATGGCCCACGTCGCGAAGTTGGTGCGTTCGATGGGACGGCGCATCAACACCTTGAGGTCGGTGTGCCGTGGGTCCTGGAGCAGGGCGGCATACAGCCGCTCGACCTCCCCGGTTCGGCCTTCCAGACACTGGAAAAAACAGCCATCGCCGAAATACAGGGCTCCGACCAGTCCGCGCCGGGCATTGTTGACGCGCGACTGCGCCAGGATGCGCGCCACGCTGGGTTCGATACCTTGCTCGGCGGACATGGTAGTGAAGGTCGAGCGGCTTACATAAACGATCTGGATCAGGTCCGACACGGTGTTCTCCGCCATGGATGAATGCATTGCAGGCCATCATGGCCTGCACAGGTGCAGACCATACGTAGCGTCTGCGGTCGCGGATGCAGTGAAGGGCACCGCTGTACGTCTGCGCTGGGCAGGCGACGGTGCGGGTCGCGTGGCCCGCAGGTGAATGAGCGGTGCCGGTTGTCCGCGCATGCGCCGCACATTCGCCTACGATCGCGGGCTTCCGGCACGATCCGGTACCCATCATCGTTTCGTAGGCATCACGAGGAAACATCGTGTACCGCAATTCGAACTACTGTTTCGCCCCCCTGGCGCTGTGCATCGGTCTGCTCACGGGCTGCGCGACCGCATCCGGGGAGCGCCCCGCCGAAGGCACGCAGGCGTCGATCGAAGGCGTGATCGTCTCCATCGACACCCAGCCATGGACCTACGACGGTTCGGCGGTGATCCAGGTCGAAACGCGAACGCGTGGGCGCGTGGATGTACGCCTGCCGGCGCGGTGGAATCTGTGCAAGGCGCCGCCCGTCGATGTAGAGGCCCTGGCGGTGGGCCAGCGGGTACGCGCGTTCGGGGCCGCGGATACCCAAGGGGGAATGGTGGTGTGCCAGGACGATGCGCATCGTCTGGTACCCGCGGAATAACAACGGCTGAGAACGGCATCGGGCGCAGGGTAATTCGCCGTGATCTGACATGCGTTGCCGCGCACCCGGATACGCCTCTGCGGCGCCTTATACTGCCCTGCTTCCGTATCCGCTGAACGTCCGCATGAAATACGACGACGCCGAATATTATTTCCTCAACTTCGAAACCGAACTGCCCAACGAGAACGGCGGGCGGCACATCGGCCTGTTTCTGGAATGGGCTGTTTTGCGCGGCCTGGCCGGCGACGAGCTGATGGCGCGGTCTGAAGCCTTGCGTCGCGGCGAGACCACCGGACTCGATCTGCTGTTCGATCATTGCGACGGCAAGCTCTGGGACGGGGATCTCAACGACGAAGGCAACGCCTTCGCCGCGGACGCCTACGACCGCTGGTGCATGGAAGACTTCATCGCCGCGATGAACTGCCAGACGGAGTCTTCCGCCGACGAGATTTTCGCCGTCGAGATCACGCCGCAGCGGCACGACCGGGTGTTGTGGCAATGGGATCGCCGCTATTCGGACTGGCTGCGGCAGTTCGGCCTACCATGCAAGGATGCGCTGTTGGCGCGGCTGCTCGTCGCGATCCAGCCCGTGGCCGAGGATGCGGGCTTTCCGCGCGTGCCGAACAATGGGTGGGGGACGCATCAGGTCAGTGCGACCTTCGAATGCGCGGCCCCGTGGGGTTATAGACGTCTCGAAGTGTGGGCGGTGGACTCACCGGAGTCGTTCTATGGTGTGCGGCTGCGCTTGTACATGCACCATGCTCAGGTGTGCGACGCGATCTACGCCGAAAAGGAAGTGGATCAGGGACAGGGTTCGGTGTCTTCGCTGCAGCACTGCGCGGAGGTTTCCTTCGCGAGTCTCGCGGAGGGCTGGGACGGCCCGCTGCACGATTATCTGATGCGGGACTGCGGCTTCTGGATTTTCCGCGATGCGCAGATCGAACCGCTTGCGTCGTGGCTGGCCGGGCACTTGCGTTCGTTCGCGTTGCCGACGCTGCGCGGCCTCGACGGGGTCGATGCCCTCGCATTGGCCTACGGTGCGAAGCCGATGTCGGCATCGCCGATCCACCAGCCGCGCGATCCTTACCCCGCGCTGCTGACGGCGGAGATGGCCCGGCATCCGCGCCTGGGGCAGATGCTCGTGGAAACGGAAACCGCCATTCGGGCGGCCCGGTCGAACGGATTGACCTGGGACCAAGAAAGTGCTTTGGGCCTGATCGAAAGGATCCGCGGGCGGAGCAGGGCCTGGTTGAGTTGACTGGTTGAGTTGAAGAGGCGCGGTCGGGACGCGACTTGCCGCTTGAGCTTGGGGTTTGAACGGGGCGAGGCGGCGGAAAGTCGCCACATGGTGGAAAATGGTGGCCACCCTGTTTCCCCGGTGCCCTCCATGCTGTGGTTCCGCGTCGTCCCGATCCTGCTGCTGATCGTGCTCAATACCCTCGTCAACGCCTTGCCGCTGTTGGCGATGGCGGTGATCAAGGCCGTGCTGCCGTTCGAGCGCGCGCGGAGAGCCTGCAATCCGGCGCTGATCTGGTTCGCGGAGAACTGGATCGTGATCAACAGCGCGATGATCGATGGCTTCACCCGCACACGCTTCCACGTGAGCGAGGACGTCGCGCCGCAACGCGACGGCCACTATCTGGTGCTGGCCAACCATCAGAGCTGGATGGATATCGTGGTGCTGCAGAAGGTGTTCAACCGGAGGATTCCGTTCCTGCGCTTCTTCCTGAAGCGGCAGTTGTTCTGGGTGCCGGTGCTGGGGCTGTGCTGGTGGGCGCTGGATTTCCCGTTCATGGGGCGCTATACGCGCAAGCAGATCGCGAACAATCCTGCGCTGGGCAAGCGCGACATGGAGGCCACCCGTCGCGCCTGCGAGAAGTTCCGCGCCATTCCCGTGTCGGTGATGAACTTCGTGGAGGGCACGCGGTTCACGCCGGAGAAACACGCGTCGCAGTTGTCGCCGTATCGCCACCTGCTCAAGCCGAAATCCGGCGGCGTGGCGTTCGTGATCGATGCCATGGGCGACAGCCTGCACGCGATCCTGGACGTCACCATCGTCTACCCGGGCGGGCGGCCTTCGCTGGTGGATCTGATCGGCGGCCGTGTCCCGGAGGTGCGGGTGACGATCCGCGAGCGTCCGATTCCCGACACGCTGATCGGCGGCGACTATCAGGAAGATCGCGCCTTCCGCGCCCGCTTTCAGCAGTGGATGAACGGTGTGTGGGAAGAGAAGGACAAAGAGATCGCGCGACTGTTGGATTGAGCGGCGACTGAGCGACACACCATGGGCGACATGCAGGATCGCGTGCGGCTGGCGACCAGCGCGCACGGTATGCATTTTTCACGAATCCGCCGCGATTTTCGTGCAGTTCGACGGACGTCGCACATTCGCGCATCGATTCACCGCGGAGTAGGTCGGACGCGCGCAGGCTGCGGTTCCCGAAAATTTCCAAGGAATGCATCATGACGTCCATCACGTCGATCAAACGCGTCGCCATCCTCGCCACCAACGGTTTCGAACAGTCGGAATTGATGGAGCCGCTTCGGCAGCTCAAGGAGGCCGGTTTCTCCGTCCAGGTGATCGCGCCCAAGGGGCCGCAGATCCGCGGATGGAAGGACAAGGACTGGGGCGACAGCGTCGATGTGGATGCCGAGCTGTCGAGCGTCTCCCCGAACGATTACGACGCGCTGGTGCTGCCGGGCGGCGTGATCAATCCGGATCTGCTGCGCATCGATGACAAGGCGATCGAATTCATCAAGGCCTTCGATGCCGCAGGCAAGCCGCTCGCGGCGATCTGCCACGGCCCGTGGCTGCTGGCGGAGGCCGGTGCCGTCAAGGGCCGCGACCTCACCTCGTGGCCTTCGGTGAAGACCGACCTGACCAATGCCGGCGCGCGCTGGCAGGATGCCGAAGTGGTGGTGGACGGCCACATCATCACCAGCCGCAAGCCCGACGATCTGTCTGCATTCTGCAGCGCGATCATTACTGCGGTGAACGCGGTCGAGCACACGGCCTGACGTCGCATGCGACGCGCGCTCGCCGCGTCGCAGTTCATCTCACCGCGAGCACGCCATCCAGCGCGCGTTCGGCCTTGAAGCCCGATTTCTGCAGTCTTTTCAACACTTCGCCCGGTACGTCGCGCCCGCTGGTCAGCGTGTTCGGCGTGCCGGTGTAGTGGAACAGGCGCCCGCCGCGTCGCAGCACGCGGGCGAGCTGGTCGTAGAACGCCTGCGAATACAGTTCGCCGGCGATGCCGAAGCGCGGCGGGTCGTGCAGCACTGCATCCACCGACGCGTCGGGAATGTCCGCGATGGCCTGCGACACATCGGCGTGTGTGAGCCGCAGGCGGCCGTCGCTGGTTGGCGCCTGCGGATCCGGCGACCACGGGTTGAGCGTACGCAGCCACAGCACGTCTTGATTCTTCTCGAACGAATCGATCCGCGCCGCGCCCGCCTCCAGACAGCAGGCCGCGAAGTAACCGAGCCCGCCGCAGGTATCCAGCACCCTCTTGCCTTGCGGCTGCACCAGCGCGACTTTGCGTCGCGCGTCGTCGATCGGCGACGCCTTCGATGTCGGTAGCATCTTGATGCCGTCGATCTCGAACGTCGGTGCGCCCCATTCGGTCGGCACCAGTTTGATCAGCGCGCCCGAGTAGCGCGACACCGATGCGAATTCGTCGCCGTCCCAGTGATAGATCGTACGGTCCTTGAGCTTGCCCGGCCACGGATAGCGGTTCCCGCGCCATTCCCATGCGTCGGCGTCCAGCCGCGCCTCGCCGCTGGAGCGCCCGAGATCCAGTGAACCCGTCCACGTGCCTGCTCCGGAGGCGCGCGCCGCGAGCAGCGCCTCGGCGAGGGGACGGGTGAGCAGCGGGCCTGAATAGTGCGGCATGGCGGACATCGTACGAATGGCGGGCCAGATTACCCGTTACGCCGCGTGGACGCGTAGACGGCTCGTCCGATGCGTCCCTGTGGCGCGGCGGCCGGCCGGATCTGCGTACACGGAACGAGGGCGGAACATACCGTCGGCTGAGCGATGTCGCGATCGTGCATGTCGCCGAGAGCTCGTGCTTTTCCCACGAAATCACGGCTTGCAAGCGTGTCTTTCGCAATCATCCATGAATTCAGCCACGATTGCCGCGCCGGTTCATCCCGGAGCCAGAAGCGTTGCGCACACTGGGTACGAATGACATTCGGAACATCATCGCCATGCACATCATCGACAACGCGCTGAAGATCGACAATGCGCAGGACGCCGCTGCGCTGAAGCCGCAAGGCATGCCGCGATCGCCCGCAAGCGATGCGACCTCACGCTCCGCAGACGCGCTCGCCGTTGCCAAAGAACATTTCATGGCACGAGGCTGGCGTCCTCTGGCGATCCATCCGCCGGAACTCGAAAAGCGCTGCGAAGATGTATCCGCACTGCTGCTGATGAACGATGCCGGCGACACCGCATGGCTGAGTGTGCGCGACTGGTCGGCCTTGGCCAATCCGGTCGATGCGTTCCGGCGCGAGATGGCCTGCGTCCGCGCGGCGCACGTGAACGAGACGATCCTGGTCTACGACGGCGATTTCCCCGACAACGTGGTGGAAGTCGCCGCGCATGAGCCCAGCCTCCGACTCATCGATGCTTCCGCACTGCGTTCGATGCCGCCGATCGCGCCGTCGTCCGTTGCGACGGTAAGCACCGCGCCCACGCGCAGACAGCGGTTGGCGGCGCCCGCGCGTCAGGCAGCGCATTACTTCGCACAAGTGAGAGAGATCAGGCCCGTCGCTGCGGCCGAGCGCTACGTCCACGATAAATTCGCGCACGGACTGCGCCAGCTCAACGGCGAGCGGCGCAGGCTGAAGACGATGTCGACCGCGCTGTTGGTCCTCCTCGGCGCATCGTTCGGATTTCTTGCGTTCAACATGGCGGTGGCGCTGCAGACGCCCGATCCCGAGCCCACCGATCCGACCACGGCGCAGGCGGACCCCATGCCGTTGCCCCAGCCGATGCCGCCACCGCAGGGCTACGTGGCGCAGGCGGCAGGTTCGCCCGGCGTGGCGATGCGCGGCGCTGCGGCGCCGTATCGTGTGGAAACTGCGCCGCAACCGGCGCGGCTTGCGGCTGTCGCGTCGGGTTCCGGAGCGACGACAGCTTCATGGGTCGGCGCGAGCGCCGACACCGGCGCGATGCGCAGCTACGAGGACGTCGAACAGACGCAACGACGCGCGGATGCTGCGATGCAGGTCATCGCGGGATCGACGCAGGAAGTGCGTGCGCCGACACCGCAGTCGACGCTTTCACCGAATGTCGCCGCGCCGGATGCGTCGACAGCTGTTTCAGCCGCCAGTGCGCCGCTGGCCCGGTCTGTTGATCCTGCAATGGCGGACGGCGAAGCGTGGCCTGCGGATCCCGCCATCGTCGACTGAGCGCCCGCATGAACTCCCGAGCGCACAGCAGATATCGCTCCGCACAAGGTTCTAGTGATACCTGTTCGGAATGCGCTCGCGTCAGAGATTGAACGCCGGCCCGTTCACGCCGGCATAGCCGTTCGCGCAGCCGGTGGTGCAGGTGGTCGCCAGCATGTTGTAGACGATGCGGCCGGTGTTGTTCTTCGAGCGGAAATGGCCGATGCCGCTGCTGGTGTCGCCGCCGCCGAAGTTGTAGGGGCTGCCGTCGGCCCAGTCCCAATCGAAGGCGTACGCGCTGCTGCCGAATCCGACATCCACCTGCGCCTTGACGTTGCTCGCAGTATTGAAGAGCGCGCCGCTATTGCAGCCGCTGGCGTAGCTGGTGGTGAAGCAGTGGACCTGATCGTACTGACGGGCGGTGATCGTATAGAAACTCACCGACGGGAACTGCGTCGGCATCGCGCGCAGGCTGGTGCTGCCGCTGCCGGTCCAGCGGTTGTAACCCGCGTAGGTCACGCCGGTGCTGGGATAGAAGCCGAACGTGTAGTAGTTGTACGGCCACACGTAGGCCTCGGCGTTGCAGGTCGGCGCCAGGGCCGATTGATAGCCGGTGCCGTAACAGGTGTTCAGTCCGCGCAGGCCGCCGGCGATGTTGATGAAGCGCCGCACGCTGCCCTGATTGCCGTAGTAGCGCAGGCTGGCCAGCGCCATGCTCGATCCCATCGAATGCGCGACGATGTCCACCTGGCTTCGTCCGGTGTACGCCTTCACCTTGTCGATGAAGGTCTTGATGATCTGGTACTTCGCAGGCTCGTGGTAGTTGTTCTGCGGCTTCGCGCGTTCGTCGGCATCCAGATAGGTGATGCCGAACAGTTCGCAGTCGTTGTAACCGCGCGCCTTGAGTTCGTCGTACGTCGAATTGGTCGGCGTTGTGTACGCGGTCACCGCGCCCGGCGGCATGTCGAAGCTGATGGCGCTGTCGCCGTTGCCGTGGATGAAGACCACCGGCGTGCGCGTGGCGATGCAACTGCCGCCGCCGAACCCGCCGCTGCCCACGCCGGGGCTGAAGCCGCCTGCGTACTGCGTGGCCGTGCCGGTGCAGGTGAAACCGTTGTTGCTGCCGCAGGCCAGCGCCTGCGCCGTACCCGGCAGCAGCAGCGCTGCCGCGGGCAGGGCGAGGGCGAACAAGGTGGAAGCCACCGTCGACATGACGGCCGGAACGAAGTTCAGCCTGCTGTGACGCATGATGCTGTGGCGCATGGATGCCTTCCCTGAGAAGTGAGTGCGACCACGACGAGCGGAGATCGCTGCGACCGATACTGGTCCTGCCGCGGACAGGCGGCCATTGCACGAAAGGGCATGACGCGCCGCAGCATCCGTGCGCCGGTGCCCGGTGCGACTGTTTCGCCCCGAAGCATGCTCCCGTCTACACTGGCGGCCTCGTCCCTTCTCCGGACGCTGTTTCCGGCAGCGTCGATATCGCCATGATCAACAACGACGTCCTGCGCAGCATCCGATACATGCTCGATTTCGGCGATCAGCATATGGTCGAACTCACGAAACTGGTCGACCCGGCGTTCCCGCTGGAGAAAACCGACGTGCAGGCGTTCCTGCGCCGCGAGGACGATCCCGAATACGGCGAATGCAGCGACCGCGTGCTGGCGCATGTGCTCGATGGGCTGGTCATCCACTGTCGCGGCCGCAACGACAGCCTGCCGCCGCGGCCGGTGGAGAAGCGCATCACCAATAATCTGGTGCTGAAGAAACTGCGCGTCGCGTTCGAGCTGAAGGATGTCGATATGCACGCGGTCTTCGCGGCCGCGGGCTTTCCGCTGTCGAAGCCCGAGATGACCGCGCTGTTCCGCCAGCCCGATCATCACAACTACCGCGCCTGCGGCGATCAGCTGCTGCGCAATTTCCTCAAGGGGCTCACGCTGCGCGTGCGCGGCGGCTAAGAACCTGTTCAAGATCTTCGCGCGCTTGCGATGGCAACGACAAGAACGCATGCCATCCCCGTAGAGCGGCCTTCAGGCCGCTGCTCCAACGCAGGCAGCCGCTCCAACGACCGTATCGAGTTTCAGCGGCCTGAAGGCCGCTCTACGGGGCAGGCTTCAAGGCCGGGTCAGAATTTGTCGCCGGTCGGCAGATAGCGCCATTCCCCCGCCGGCATCTTGCCCAGCGACACCTTGCCGATGCGCAGGCGACGCATCGCCGTGACCTGCAGCGCGACCTGCGCGCACATGTCGCGGATCTGGCCGGGCTGCGCGGCGCGGATCGCGAAGCGCAGCCGCTGTTCGCTCTGCCAGCTCACCTTGCACGGCGGCAGTTCGCGTCCGCGATAGCTCAGGCCGTGGTTGAGTTTGCGCAGGCCGTACGGCGCGATTTCGCCGCTCACGTCGACGATGAATTCCTGTTCGATCTGATCGGCATCTTCGGTCAGCCGGCGCCACGCGCGGCCGTCCTGGGTCAGCACCATCAGGCCGCTGGCCTCGGCGTCCAGCGACACCAGCGGCGTCAGCCGGATGAAATGACGCTGCAGCACGCGGATCCCCGAAGGATCGTCCGCCCAGCGCGTGTCGGGGGTCGCCAGCGTCGCGGCGGCGCTGTTCCGGCCGAAGGCATCGAACCCCGCGGGCTTGTGCAGCAGGAGCGTGGCCTGTTCCGTCGCCTCCAGCACCGCTTTGGGGTCGATCTCGATGCATTCGTCCGACACCGGATGCTGCGGCGACTCGACGACTTCGCCATCCACCGTCACCCAGCCGCCTTCGATGTAGCGGTCGGCATCGGTGCGGGAGCAGCGGGCCAGCTCGGCCACGCGCCTGGAGAGTCGGCTGGGTTCGGTCATGAAGAAGGGTTTCCGTGATTCAAATCGATACTGCCCGGCAATGCTACTGTGTTGCGACTTGTCCCGATATCACCGCAGAGCGAGCGACGCGATGACCGACTCGATTTTCCCGGCCTTTTACTCGATCGGCACGCCCGGCCAGCCGTGGGGCCCGGCGGAGATTTCTGAGTGGCGCGCGCGCCAGATCCGCCAGCGCAGCTATGCAACGGATGTGCTGAGCGCGATCGAACGCCTGCGCGCACACTTCGATGTGGTGCATTACGGCCAGCTGGACTACGCCCCCGATGCCTATCCGCTGTTCGCGATCAAAAGCCGCGAATGGCGAGACGAGTTACCCCTGGTGTTGATCACCGGCGGCGTGCACGGCTACGAAACCAGCGGCGTGCACGGCGCATTGCGCTTCGTCGAACTGCACGCGACGGACTACGCGGGCAGGGTCAATCTGCTGATCGCGCCTTGCGTCAGCCCGTGGGCCTACGAGCGTATTCACCGTTGGAACCACGATGCGATCGATCCCAACCGTTCGTTCCGCGACGACAGCCCGGCGCAGGAATCCGCGGCGTTGATGCGGCTTGTCGCGCCGCTGCGCGACAAGTTCATCGTGCATATCGATCTGCACGAGACCACCGACACCGACGAATCCGAATTCCGCCCGGCGCTGGCCGCGCGCGACGGCAAACCCTTCGAGCCGGGCGAAATTCCCGACGGCTTCTACACGGTCGGCGATACCGAAGATCCGCAGCCCGAATTCCAGCAGGCGATCATCGCGGCCGTGGCGAAGGTCACCCACATCGCGCCCGCCGACGCCAACGGCGAGATCATCGGCTCGCCCGTGGTCGCCCCGGGCGTCATCAATTACCCGGTTCGCGACCTCGGCTTGTGCGCGGGTATCACCAGCGCGCGCTACTGCACCACCACCGAGGTCTACCCCGACAGTCCGCGCGCCACGCCCGAACAATGCAACGCCGCGCAGGCCGCCGCAGTGTGCGCGGCGATCGATTTCGCATTGGCGATGGGATAACAGCCCGTTCGAAACCCCCGGCCTGCCGCGTTTCGACGGGTAGCATCCCGCGATATCCGGGCCGCTTTTTGGCGCGCAATCGAACTTGCGGCCAGCATGCTGCACACTCCGCGCTGCGACTCCGCGCTGCACAGAGCTCCTTGACCATGAAAACTTCCGCTGTCCTGCTTGCCACCGCCGTACTCTTCGCCTCGCTGTCGCCCGACATCGTCGTCGCGCAGGACAAACCCGCGGTCCTGTTGATGGAAGACACCATGGCCCGGCCTTTCGGCGCCCGCGCCCGGCTGGGCTTCGAGCGGCACGTCGTCGGGGATGAAGTGCCGGTCTGGGTGGACCCCGACGGCAAATTCGACAGCAGTCTGATGGCGCTGGCGGCCGGCGGCGGCATCTTCGGCTTAGCGGTCGGCGATGCGCACGCCCAGCGCGAGCGCGACGCGACGATCAAACCCTTGATCGATGGCGTGAGCAAGGACGAACGGCTCAAGACCATGATGGAAAACGAGCTGCGCGCGTCGGTCACATCCCAGGGCTATGCCATCCATCGCGCCATGCGCGGCGATGGCATGTCGAAGTCGCATGTGTATATCGGCCTGGCCAAGCCCAGCGATGGTCTGGCGGTCGTCGTCCAGCAACCCAGGGGTATTCCGATCGTCGCGTTGAGTTGGGACGATCGCCAGCCGCTGCTCGCCATGGACGTCTATTTCTATGAACGCTGGGAAGGCAAGAAGCTGACCGTGCGCGAGAAGGGCCGGCGCGCCGTCCGCTATGTCGGCTATCAGGCGCCGGCGGGGCAGGATCCCCGCGCGTACTGGGCCGCGAACGAGGGCGCCGCCTTCGCCTCCGAAATACAGGCGGGTCTGCGGCATCTGCTGCCGCTGGCCTGGGACGCCGACATCGAGGTGCCCAAGGTGCCGCGCAAGGAAACCACCACGCTTCAGGTCGACGGAACGCCGCTGGTGTTTTCCGGCCGCCTCTGGAAACAGGAGGGCGGGATGGCCTATCTCTTCAACAACGACAAGGGCATCACGGTCGTTGCGACCGCTGGCGTGCCCGTGGCTGCGGCGCCCTGATCCGGTCTGGCGTTTTCGATAGGCATGCGCGATAGATAGCCTGTGTGGCTTCCACTGGTAGGCCTTGACCCCGCACTAGCCCGGTCGTAGCGTGGCCGGGTCGCCTCCCAGACAAGGATCCTGTCGTGCTTAACCCGCGTTCCGCCGTCGCCGCCTGCCTGCTGTCCGGGCTGATCGCCTGCACTTCCATCCCGCCCGCGCATGGCGCCAAGCCCGATTTCAGTGGCGAATGGGGCGTCGAATGGTGCGACAAGGCTGATCCCAAGGCGGATTGCGGCGGCTTTTCGGTCTCGCTTGCGCAGGACGGCGACCGGCTGTGCGGCAGCTACAGCGGCGCCCGCGTCCGCTTGACGCAGATCGACGAGGGCGGGTCGCGCGCCATCCGTGGCGTCGTGGTGGGCGATACCGCGGTGCTGACCATCGAAAGCGGGCGCAGCGGCGCCATCTATCTGGTCAGCGCTGGCGTAGGCGGGGATCGCATGCGCTGGAAGATGCGCGAGACGGTGCGCGAGGCCGATCATGACATCGACATCATTGCCACGGACGACGAACTGGTACGCCGTCCGCTCGACGTCGAACTGTCGGAACGTCATGCAGATACTGTCGCCGCATGTCGTGCCGAAAATAAAACGAGTTCGTAGAACGAGTTCGTAAAACCGGTCGACGCAAATGCCCGGAATTGCCGTTCAGGAGGAGCGCCATGGATTATCGTGGATTGACCGAAGAGCAGTATTACGCCCGCATCCGCACCGTGGTGGTCGGCGCGGAAGGCCTGCATGCCCGTGCGCAGGATGTCGGCGACGGTATGGCGACCATCGGTTACGGCTACACGTTCAACCGCAACAACAATGCCGAGATATGGCGCGAAGCGGGTATTACCCTGACGCGCCCGCAATCGGACGCGCTGGCCGCCATTGACGCCGCACCAGCGGGCGACAGGACCCGTTTAGGCTTGGCCTTCAACCGTACTCTAAACGCCGAGGAATCCGACCAACTGCTGCGCGCGTCGGTCCGGCAATACGAAGGCCCAGCGACTTCGCTTGGTATGCCGCTGTCCGAAGAGCGGGTCGCGATGGTGTCATTGACCTACAACCGCGGCGCAGGTGCGTTGATGGGCGACCCGGCCCGCAATATCCCGGAGCACCCGGTGATGGGCGCGATCCGAGACGGAGACCGCGCCGAGGCGTGGTTCCAGATGCGCTACAACTGCTGGGGCTCTGCGGACGCGCAATTCGAAGGCGGCCTGCGCAAACGCCGGTTCGCCGAGGCGCACGTGTTCGGGCTCTACGACGATCCGCAGAACGTCACCACCGAGGAGGCTCGCAGCGTCTCGCGGATGTTCCAGTTGCATCGCGACGAGATCGGCAATGTCGAAAGCAGGCATGGCGTCACTGTAGAAGGTGACCCGGCGACGCGCAACCGCATCGCCGACGCCAACCGCGACTATCCGGCGTTGGTGCGCGATTACGGCCGGGTGCAGACCATCGCAGAATCGCTGGGCCCGGCGCACGAAGCGCTGCTGCGGCAGGCTCGCACGGACCATCCCGACATCGCCGACCGCCTGACCATCGCCAACATTCCGGTCGGCCGCATCCATACCGATCCCGACCGCGAACTGCGCACTGCCGCGGAGGTGACCCAGGACGCGGATGCACTGCGCGCCCAGCGTAATCCGCCTCGTGCCGCCACCATCGAAGCGATCTCCCGCGAACAACGCAACACCACGACTCAGGACGAAGACCCGAATCACGCCGCCACCATCGACTCCAGGCGCATGACGCGCGGCAACAACCCGCGCGAGGTCGACAGCAACGATCTGCTGGTCGGCAACGGTGGCGACGATACCCTGCGCGCGCATCGTGGCAATGACGTGCTGATCGGCGGCGCCGGGCGCGACCGCATGGAGGGCGGAATCGGCCAGGACACCTACGTCGCCAACGGTGGCGACACGGTGATGGACAATGACGGCCGCGGCGAACTGCGCTGGCGCAACGAACGCGGTCGCGATGAGCTGTTGAGCGGCGGCGTGCGCAACGAAGGCGACCCGGCCAACACCTACCGCAGCGCGAACGGGCAGTTCACCTACGTCGTCGACGGCGGCAACCTTACCGTGACCAACACGCAGGGCGAGTCGTTGCGGGTCGAGAACTACGCGCGCGGCGACCTGGGTATCCGCTTGGAAGACGCGCCCGCGCGGACCGCGCCGCCCAACGGCAACGCAACGCCCGACGCGCCGCCTGCGCAGGACACCGACGCCCGCGCCATCGAACGCCTGAGCCCGCAGGATCGCGCGCTGTTCGACCAGATGCGCAGCGCCGTGCAGCGCCACAATGGCGGTTTGACCGAAGAACAGACCCAGAACATCGCCGCTGCAGGGTTGGCCGAATACCGCCGCCGGGAAACGCAGGTGCGGGAACCACAGGATATTGCGGTGTATGGAGATCGGCTGTTTACGTCGTACTTCCCGCATGGACAGGGGCGGGAGCCGATGTTTCATGCGAATGTGAGGTTGGAGGATGCGGCGAATACTCCTGCGCGGGAGAGTGTGCAGCAGGTGGAGGCGCAGGCGAGGCAGCAGACTACGGGGGCACAGGAGAGGGAGAGGGAGCAGCAGCAGGGGGTTGAGGGGAGGGGGAGGTAATGGCTTCCGTCGAACCCCAAAGGGGGCTGAAAATCCACCGTACAGTTGATCCCGATGTATGTGGCTGTCAATTTTGCCTCTGTGCACACAATATATATATCGATCATCCTGTCGTAAGTGACAGGTTGGCTCTACTTCAAGCCGTACGTAGCGTGGTTGGGAGATGCAATAGCAAGGGGAGGCATGTGTAGCGCATGCGTTCCGCTCTTATGGCATGGCGACAGTTGGGGTGCGATATGTGTGCCTAGGCATTCAACGGTTTCGCTTGCATCAGTACATCGTCGGAATGGTGGGCACAGATTTTTTTGGGAATATCGATCATTCTGTCTCATTTTTCATGAGCATCACATCTATGATTAGAGAAATTCCGCTCGTAGCGAACTGGCTTGCGCAATTTAACCCCCCGCATCGCTATCTTGCCGAATATTTATTGGCGAAACTTCGGTACGTCTCATTTGAAGAGGTTGAATCTTGGGTTCAAACTGAAACCTCTAATCTTATTGCGGAAATTGTTAAAAATGAGGGTCGTTCAGGAATAGCTATATTCCCTGTGACAAAGCCGCTTTTCAATGAATTTAATGAGAACAAAGAGCCTAAACAGTCAGCTGATAGTTCTGGCCGAATCGCTCACATGTTGCGTAATTTGGAAAGAAATCTTCCAAGTTATGTGGAACTGTGCCCGCGCACGGATTCGATGCGAGATAGAAAGGTCAAGAACATAATATTTGTAGATGATTTCATCGGAACAGGTGACAGATTCATAAAGTCATGGCGCCAATCTATTAATCGAAGTGTGAAGTCATGGTCGTCGTTTGGCTGGTGTAAGGTCTGGATTTTGTCTTATGCGGCACACGAATCTGGGATTTCAAGAATTGAAAGAGAAGTCAAGGCAATTGATAAGATCCGTGTTCGCTGCCAATTCAAAATAGAAGAATCTTTTATTAAAAAAAATCAAAACTTATTATATCTCTGTCTATCTGGGGGAGGGTCTGCGGTCCTTCCTAAGAAGCCGCTTGGCTACGGTAAGCTTTGTAGTCCAATTATTTTTCAGTATGGTTGTCCGAATAATGCGCCAAGTATTCTCTGGAATCGAGACGGCGAAAAAAAATCAATAAAACCGTTGTTTCCAAACAGAAGTGTCCCAACGGATTTGTACAGCCTGTTTGGTGTGGATCACTCCGCTGAAAGCATTGCAGAGGAGTTGTGGTTATCTAGGCAATATAAAATGGCGCTCCGATTTCTTGATGATCCAGCAGCTTTCGGCTCGTCGCGAGCTGAGATCGCAATCCTTTCTTACTTGGCAAGTGGGATGCATTTGTCTCGCCTGAGGACTGTCATGGTCATGGATAGAAAAAAATTTGACAGTTGCTTGGAAAAGCTTCTGGAGCTAGGTCTGATTGATGATACTTGTTCGGTTACACGTTTTGGTCATGATGTGCTGCAGCGTGGTGGACGGAAGAAGAGATTCACTCATGTTGTGCCTGACTCTTATAGCAACTACTATCCTTCTTCGTTCTTGGGGTTCCAGCGTGACGTTTAGCAATTCCATGTCCGACCAGTATGTGACTGGAGGCTATGGGATCGACCTAGGTGGTCTGCGAATGCAGCTCGCCGTTGGTAGAGCACGGATTCCGTCGCTCATTGTGCTAGCTCTCGCTAGAGTGGGGTATTTCCCGCGCTTTAACGCGCGTGGTGTCCGCTCTGGGGAGCTACCTCCAGCCTATGCGTTAAAGCGCGGGAAATATCCTCACTCACGTGAGGTGAAGTAAATGAAGCGCTGGAACCCCAATCTATTTCAGAAGGAAGGCTTGGCATCGGGTTATGAAAAAAATTACATAAACAATTTAATTCGAGCTGGGCGAGATATCGACCGGCTCAATCTTCCTGTCATATATTCATTGGCGCATCTTGCTAGGTTGTCGGAAACTAAATATTCCGATCTCCATGCAATCGTTTCGAGGGTGAGCTCAGCTGGTGATTTTCCTTATAGAAACTTTACGATAAGGAAACGATCTGGCGGGAGGCGCTGGATTTCAGTCCCTGTGCCTGAACTTATGACAGTCCAATCTTGGATTGCGACAAGAATTTTGCGAAACATTTCGGTTCATGCTGCGGCGCATGCGTATGTTGCCAATCGGAGTAATCCTCTGCTTGCTCACGCAACACGTCATGTTGGAGCTTCTTGGATTCTCCATATGGATGTGAAAGATTTTTTCAGTAATATATCTGAATCTCAAATCTACAGAGTATTTCGAGGCCTTAATTACCCAGACTTGCTTTCTTTCGAAATGGCTAGGCTCTGCACTCGGGTCACGCCATTTCGAAAAGGACGGCGGTGGAAAAATAAATCTATTAAGAATGGAGTGGCCAGTTACCAAACAGAGCTGGTCGGTAGTCTGCCCCAAGGCGCACCTACTAGTCCGGCTCTTTCAAATTTGGTTTGTCGCGTTTTAGATAGCGAAATTGATGAGCTTGCCGGGAATTGTGGGGCTACATATGGACGCTATGCTGATGATCTTTGTTTTTCTTTTGCATCAGGCTCTCGTGAAGAGCTATTCGAGTTTAAGCGCTCGGTAGACTTAATTCTGTGGAAATTCGGTTTCACGTCGAATGGGAAAAAGACGCGATTCGTTCCTCCCGGTGCTCGTAAAATTGTTACTGGTCTTGTAATTAATCACAATAGGCCAACTATTCCACGTGAATTGCGGGACAGGATTCGGATGCATCTCTATTATTCTCACAGGTTTGGTATTGCGAAGCACTGCGAAAGAAAGGGTTTTCTGTCTGTGGTTGGATTCAGAAATCACTTGCGTGGACTTATTCGTTATGTATCTACAATAGATCCGAAAATGGGTGATGATTTTATTGCGGATTTTGAAAGTCTTCCCTGGGTGCCTTTTCTTTAGGCAAGCAAGTAGCTTGTAGGGTGGGATTTGCCGGTTTTTCATGGATCGATGTAACGAACAGGGGGGGGGCGTTCCGATGATGCACAACGAATCGATCGAACATACGCAGCCGCTATCGCTGTCGCGCCGGCAATTCCTGCGCGCGGGTGCCGGTGCGGCGCTCGGGCTGGGTTTGCCTTCGCTGGGGTGGTTGACCGGCTGCACGTCGCTGCCGGCGTCGCGGGCGCCGGCCTGGAATGAGTTGGCGGCGAGTCTGCAGGGGCCGCTGCTGATGCCGGGTGCGCCGGACTTCGCGGCGAAGGCGCGGCCTTGGGCGCTGCAGTATGCCTCGACGCTGCCGCAGGGCATCGCGCAATGTCTGGGCGAAGCGGATGTGCAGGCGTGCCTGCAGTGGGCGCAGGCGTACAAGGTGCCGTTGGTGGCGCGCAGCGGCGGGCATTCGTATGCGGGGTATTCGACGACCACCGGGCTGATGGTGGATGTGTCGGCGATGAATCGCGTCGAGATCGACGGCACCACCGGCATCGCGCAGATCGGCGGCGGGGCGCGCAACAAGCATGTGTACGCGGCGTGCCGGCCGTATGGGCGCGCGGTGACGCACGGGCGCTGCAAGGACGTGGGCGTGGCCGGGCTGGTGCTGGGCGGCGGCATCGGTTTCAACATGCGCGCGCACGGGCTGACCTGCGACGGGCTGACCGCAACCCGGATCGTGCTGGCCGACGGCCGCGCGCTGACCTGCAACGCGAACGAGAACGCCGAGCTGTTCTGGGCGATCCGCGGCGCGGGCGGCGGCAACTTCGGGATCCACACCGGCTTCACCTTCCAGACGTTCCCGGTCGCGATGTACACGGTGTTCGCGATGACCTGGACGGAGCGTCTCGCAGAGGTGTTTGCGGCACTGCAGGATATGGCGCTGGCCGCGCCGAACGGACTCGGCATGAAGCTGAGCGTGGTCGCCAAGGCCGGTGCGTCGGGGCTGACGCTGTCGATCCTCGGCCAGCTCGCCGGCCCGCAGGACGAATTGAAGGCACTGCTGGCGCCGGTGTTCGTGGTGCGCACGCCGGACACGGCCGTCGTCGAGGAGCGCGGCTACTGGGACGCGCAGGAATTCCTGTCGGAAGACGGCACGCCCGATTACTCGCATGAGCGTTCGCGCTTCGCGCGCGGCGCACTGTCGGGCGCGGCCATCCAAGCCATCCTCGCGAACCTGCGCGAATGGCCGGGTACCACGGTCGCGGGCACCTGGAAATTCTTCCTGATGGGCGGAAAGATCGACGCGTATGCGCCGACCGACATGGCGTTCGTGCATCGCGGCTATTCGATGATCACCAGCGCTGAGCTGGAATGGTCGCCCGCCGATTCCCCGGCGGTGCTGGCGAAGAACCAGCAGTGGCTGTCGCGCTTCCACGACCGCATGGAGCAGTACACATCGGAGTATTGCTACCAGAACTTCATCGACCCCAGCCAGCGCGATTATCTGCACGCGTACTACGGCGAAAACCTGCCGCGGCTGAAGGCGGCCAAGCGGTATTACGATCCGCGCGACGTGTTCCGCTATCCGCAGTCGATTCCGGTGTGAGCGTGCCGGCATGCTTGAGGCATCCGTGACGACAGGATATCGATCCGTTACGACGATGCTTGAATCGACAGCTGTGCTCGCGTAGGAGGGGCTTCAGCCCCGAGCTCGCTTTTGATCGGGTTTTTGGTTTAAAGCTCGGGGCTGAAGGCCCTCCTACGAATCGATAGGCTACGAATCAATCGGCATCGTCCCACCTTCGTTTTTTCTTCGGAGCAACATCGATGGATATCCAGCTCAACCTGATCAACCGCTCGAACGATGCCGGTCATTCGCAGATCGTGATTTTCCAGAAGAACGCCGCGGCGGATGTCGATGAACTGCCGGTCGCGTGGCAGGTGATCCGCAACCTGGGGCGGGGCGATCACTATCCGTTCGTCTATCCGCTGTCCACGACCCTCTCCGCGGCCGACAGCTGGGGCAACTACACGCCGCAGATCGAGGCGGACAACGGCCTGCTCTACAGCATGATGCGCTCGCCTTCGGGCGGCGACATGCTGTCGTTGCAGGGCAAGGGCAGCTCGCCGCACGAAATCCAGTGCCGCAACGATCTGGTGCAGGGCGCGATGTCCGCCAGCCTCTTCAAATCCGGAAAACTGGTGATGATGAAGACGTCGATCGCGCCAGGGCAACTGGCGGCGTTCGTACTGCAGCCCACGCTGTATATCGGTGTGATTGCCGATATGGAAGCGGGCGAAGTCATGGATTCCGCGATCATGTCCAACATCAATACCAAACTTTCGCTGCTCGGCGTAAGCGAAGCGAACATCATCATGACCGGCGGCGGCTCTGGCCAAGGGAGCGCGCCGTTCCAGTTCACGCTCGAAAACGTGGTGACGGCGTAATGCCGCAACCCGGCCGCTGCCCGATGCCGACACATCGGGCGGTAGGGATGGCGAGCCGACTGTGCTGGCCGTCATGAAAATGCCGTTGCGGCCGGTCTCGTCGCGCGTGCAGCGGGCGCCGGCACCCGCACCGGCCCGACTGGAGTAATATCCGGACTCGCGCCCATCGGGCGTTGAGGCAAGTGCTCGGGTCCGGGGGGATTCGAGCTTGGACCGGTCCAAGGATGTCTTGTCGCCCATCGGCGATCCGGTACTTCTTATGGGCACGTCTACAAAAACGGGGGAAGGCATGAATCGCAATTCGATGATGGCGCAGTTGATGCGCTTGGCGCGCTTGGCCGCGCAGGCAGATAAAACGGGGCAGAGCGCGCAGGAAGTGATCGAGCGCGACGCGAGCGCGCGCGACGCCAGCGCGCAGGACGCCCTGCGCGATGCCGGGCGCCGGCGCTTCACGCAGGTGGCCATCGCGGGCGCGGCGACGGCTGCGGCCGGCGCGATGACGCCAGCGGCCTGGGCGGGGGCTTCTAGGATCCGGCGGATGATCTCCGGCGGCGGCAACGTCGCGGTGGTGGGCGCCGGTATGGCCGGCCTGAGCTGCGCGAACGAACTGGCCCGCAAGGGCGTGGCCACCCAGGTGTTCGAAGCCTCCGGACGCGTCGGCGGCCGATGCCACAGCCTGCGCGGGGTGTTCCCGGGGCAGGTGGCCGAGCGCGGCGCCGAATTCATCGGCAGTTCGCACCACACCATGCTGGGCTACGCCCGCGCCCTCGAGCTGCCGCTCGAGGATGTGTCGCTGCAGCCGGGCAACACGTTCTACCATTTCGAGGGACAGACTTATTCCGAAGCGCAGCTGGTCGAGGAATATCGCGCGTTCGCGGCCTCGATGCGCGAGGATCTGGCGACGCTGGGGAATCCCACTGCCGACCGTTTCAACGAGGCCGACGAACTGTTCGACCTGATGAGCCTGGACGATTACCTCAGCCTGCAGGGCTCCGGCGGCCTGCTGCGCAAGGTCATCGGTTCGGCCTATGCCGCCGAATACGGCGCTGGCATCGACGAACTGAGTTCGATCAGCTTCCTGCGCTTCATCCACGGCGACAAACGCGGCAAGTTCGCGCAGGTCGGCGGCGCCGCGGGCGGTCTGCAGGGCGGCGAAGGCTTCCATGTGATCGACGGCAACGACCGCATCGCGTCCGGTCTGGCCGAACGCCTGCCCACGCCGGTGCGGCTGAGCCACAAGCTGGTGGCGGTGCGCAAACTCGCCAACGGCCGCGTGCGGCTGACCTTCGACGTCGCCGGACGCGCCGTGCAGAGCGATCACGACGCCGTGGTGCTGACCCTTCCCTTCAGCGTGCTGCGCGACGTCAAGCTCGATCCCAGTCTCGAACTGCCGGCGTGGAAGCGTTACGCGATCAACAACGCGGCGATGGGCGACAGCAGCAAGCTGATGGTCGGTTTCAATCATCCGTACTGGTATATCCGCTACGGCACCAACGGCAGCGGCTACGGCGACGGCGCGCGGCTGCAGTCCACGTGGGAAAGCAACGCCTTCAGCGGCGACATCTACCGCGCGGTGCTGACCAGCCAACTGGGCGGCGCGGCGGCGCGCTCGCTGGATCCGAAGCAGTTGCAGTCCGAGGCCGCGATGTTCCTGGCCGAACTGGATGCGGCCATGCCCGGCGCCGTCGCATCGGCCCGGCGCAATGCGAACGGCGATGTGGTGGCCTTCGCGCAGAACTGGTCGAAGAATCCGCTGAGCAAGGGCGCCTACACCTGCGCACGCCCCGGTTACTTCACCACCATCGCCCACAACGAAGCGAAAGCGGTGGGCAATGTGATGTTCGCCGGCGAACACACCAGCAGTTTCTACGAGTGGCAGGGCACCATGGAAGGCGCGGCGCTGTCGGGCCTGCGCGCCGCAGCCGAAGCCTGCACGCTGCTGCGGGTGAGTTGATCGGTTGCGGCAGAGGCCGGTAAATCATCCAATCGATCGAAAACACCAAGGCGGGACCCGTGAAACGGTTCCGCCTTCGTTTTTCTGTTGCGCTGTTCGACTGAATTCATTGACTCGATAAATTCAGTCGATAAAACTTTCGATAAGCGGCATCAGCCCGCTGCGGGCGGCGTGCCGGTGTCGTCGGTGGTCGCGTCGCCCGATCCTGCAGCCTGCTTGGCCGCATCGCGCGCTTCGCGCTTGCGGGCATCTTTCTCGTCTTTTTCCTTCTTCTTCGCGATCTCGCGCTGGCGTTTTTCGAACGAATAATTGGGCTTGGCCAATGGAAGTGCCTCAGTGCAGGGACCGCCAGTGTAATCCCGCAGCCGGAGGCGGACAAACGGGGGCTTGTAAATCGGGCGTTTGGACAGCGGAAGGCTGGAAAATCAGGCGGATGCGCCCGGCGCCGCAACCGCTGCGCGGGAATCCCCGATTGCTTCGCCCGGCGCGGACAGGCTATGGTCCATCACGGCCCGACTTGCCGCGGCGCGGTCTGCCGCCGCGGAGCCTCGGTTCCGCACGACACCACCGCAGGGGGCGGGATGAGCGGGCTCAAGAACGTCCACCAGCGTCATGACGACGCATTGAGCCGCATCGGCTGGGCGGAGCTGGAGCGTCTGCTGGCGGCCTACTACCGCGATGTGGGCTGGTGGGTGGAGCATGCCGGTACCGGCGGCAGCGGCGCGCGATTCGACGGAGGCGTGGATCTCAGGATCCGCCGCGATTCCGAATGCGTGCTGGTGCAGTGCAAACACTGGAACGCGAAGCAGGTGCCGCACAACGCGGTGCATGAACTGCTGGGACTGATGGTCAACGAGGGCGCGACCGGCGCGATCCTGGTCAGCAGCGGCGAATTCACCCGCGCCGCGATCGAGGCCGCCCAGCGCCACGGACACGTGAAACTGATCGACGGCGACCTGCTGCGCACGATGCTCGGGCCGCTGCCGGAGCCGTCCGCGCCGGCGGAGGCGCCCGCGCCCGCGAGGCCTGCGCCCGCGGTCGTACGCACGCATGCGAGCCGCTGGCTATGGCTGGCGGCGCTGATCTGCGCCATCGCGTTCGCGTTCATCGTCCGCGCCATTCTTGAGCGTACCGCCGATACGGCAGTCGAACCGTCGGCGGAGACTGCGCGCCCATCGGTGCAGCCGACCATCGTCGTGTACGCGTCGCAGCCGGTCGATGCTGCATCCGAGGTCAAGCCATCACCGCCACCGCGACCGCAGACCGAGGCGGAGATCCGCGAATCGCAGCGCAAGGCGGATGAAGCTGTGCGGCTGATCGAGGAGAGTACGCCCGAGATGTAGCGGGAGTGCGGCAAAGCGCGACGCAGACGGCGCGCTGTCATGGAAAGAATGCGGAGAACACAGGCATGTCGCAATCACCCGATTCCACCGGACGAGCGGGGATGAGGGATTCGTCACACGCGCCAGGGCAGGCAACGCTCGTTCGTTATCCGATGCCGCTGCGGCGCGATCACACCAGGGAGAGGGAAGATGAGCACAGAGGACAAGCCGCTGTCGCGGCGCAGATTTCTGGAGATGGTGGGCGCCGCCGGCGGGGCCGCGGCGGTCTACGAAACGATGGTGGCGATGGGCATGCTGGTCACGCCCGAGGCTTTCGCCGGGCCGCCGGACACCAGCGGCGCTCCGGGCAACGGCAAAAAAGTGGCGGTGCTGGGTGCGGGCGTGGCCGGATTGACCGCTGCGTATCGGCTGGCGCAGGCCGGTAGTCTCGTCACGGTGTTCGAGGCGTCCGATCGCCTCGGCGGACGCAATTTCACCGTGACCCGCGATGCGTCGAAGAAACGCAATGTCATCATCGAACAGAGCGCCGCCGGGCGCACGCGGCAAGTCTGCAATTTCGCGGACGGCACGACGGCGCAATTGTTCGAGGCCGGCGCAGGCCGCATTCCTTATCACCACATCGCGGCGTTGGCGCTGTGCCGCGAACTGGGCGTGGAGATGGAACCCTACATCATGGAAACCCGCGCCAACCTGTTCCAGACGCCGGCGGCGTTCGACGGCGAGCCGGTGCTGAATCGGCGGATCGCCAACGATACCCGCGGTTACATCGCGTCGTTGTTGGCCAAGGCGATCCATGCAAAATCGCCGGACGTGCCGTTGAACGACAACGACCGCAAGCGAATGTTGAGCCTGCTCAAGAAGTTCGGCGACATCCGCGATGATTCGAAACCGCCGTACGAGTATCTCGGCTCGACCCGCAGCGGCTACAGCACCGATCCCGGCGTGGACGATCCGGGCCTGCGCCCGCCGCAACTGTCGCTCGATGATCTGTTGAAATCGGAATTCTGGGAGCATCGCTTCTATCAGGCCGAGGACTATCTCTGGCAGACCACGCTGTTCCATCCCAAGGGCGGGATGTCGATGATCGTGGATGCCATCGCCAAGGCCTTCACCGACAAGGCGGGGTTACGCGCGATCCGCGTCAACAGCCCGGTCACGCGATTGGACAATCGCGAAAACGGCGTGGAAATCACCATCGGCGGGCAGGCGGATACGTTCGACTATTGCTTCAGCACGATTCCGCTGCACTTGCTCAAGAAGCTGCTGGGCAGCGGTTTCGATGCGGATTTCGTGCGCGCGATCAGCGTTCCGGAATATGCGAACACCTGCAAAGTGGGCTGGCAGGCGCGCGCGCGGTTCTGGGAAACGCTCACGCCCGGCGGCCTGCGCAACGGGCCGCAGATCTTCGGCGGGATCAGCTGGATCGATCATCCGATCACGCAGATGTGGTATCCGTCCTCGGGTTATTTCTCGACAGGTCCGGCGATCCTCACCGGCACCTACAACTACGATTCGGCGAAGGATGCGGTCGCGAAGAAGTTCGGCGCCTTGCCGTTGCCGCGACGGCTGACGCTGGCGATGGAAGGCGCCAAACGTCTGCATCCGGAATTCGACAAATACGTGTCGATCGAGACCGGCATGTCGATCGCCTGGCAGAACGTGCCCTATATCGGCGGCGGCTGGGCGGAGTGGAATTCCAGCGATCCGGCGCAGGCGAAGGCGTATCAGCGATTGTTGAAGGGCGACGGGCGTTTCCATGTCGGCGGCGACCAGGTGTCGTATCTGCCGGGTTGGCAGGAAGGCGCGATTCTGTCGGCCTATCACGTGGTCAACCGCATCATCGGCCGCGGCAAGCTGCTCGAGGCCACGGTGTCCGACAGCCTGCCGGCACCCGACAGCGGCAGTACCACCGGCGCGGATTGACGGGCGCAGAGTGAAGGTATCTGCGCTGTTCTCACGCATTGCGGGCCGGGCGATGACCCGGCCCGCAATGCGAAACGCCGCGGGATGGGGAGCGTACCGAACGCGGCACCATTGCGGACGAAGACCCGCCATGAGCGCCGAATCCTCAAGTCGGCGACAATGGCGCTTCATTCACACGGCACCACGATGCGATGAAGACCCCCAAGGGCCTGCAGCCTTTGATCGACGAAGGCGTGATCGACGCCGTCCTGCGCCCGTTGAAGAGCGGCAAGGAAGCTTCGGTCTACGTCGTGCGCGCGGGCGAGGAGATCCGCTGCGCCAAGGTCTACAAGGACATGGCACAGCGCAGTTTCCAGGCGCGGGTGCAGTATCAGGAAGGCCGCAAGGTGCGCGGCAGCCGCCAGGCACGCGCGATGGGCAAGGCCACGAAGTTCGGCCGACGCGAGCAGGAGGAAGCCTGGAAGCACGCCGAAGTGGACGCGCTGTTCGCGCTGGCGGAGGCCGGCGTGCACGTGCCGCGCGCCTACGGCTATTTCCACGGCGTGCTGGTGATGGATCTGGTGACCGATGCCGAAGGCCACAGCGCGCCGCGGCTGGGCGAGGTGGAACTCACCGCCGACGAGGCCCGCGCCTTCCACGCGCGGCTGATCGGCGATGTCGTGCGCATGCTGTGCGTGGGACTGATCCACGGCGATCTGTCCGAATACAACGTGCTGGTGGCGCCGGACGGCCCGATCATCATCGATTTCCCGCAGGTGGTCAGCGCCGCGGGCAACAACGCCGCGCGAGACATGCTGCTGCGCGATGTGCATAACCTGCGCGACACGCTCGGCCGTTTTGCGCCGGAGTTGGCCGAAACCCATTACGGCGAAGAAATGTGGGCGCTGTACGAGAAAGGCGACCTGCGCCCCGATACCGCGCTGACCGGTCGCTTCAAGTTCGACACCCGACGCGTCGACGTGGCGGCGGTGCGGATGTCGATCGAGGACGCGCGTCAGGAAGCCATCATCCGCCAGCAGGGCCGCGAAGAAGCCGCGGAGAACGACTGAGCGTTCAGCCCGCTTTCGCCATGCAGCGCGTGTAGCGCTGATTGACGCGGGTCGCGAACCATTCGGTGGTCAGCTTGCGGGTGATCTTCGGGCTGAGCAGACGGATGCGCGGCAGCGTCGCCCGCGGCAGCGGTCTTCCGTTGCGCTTGTCGGCGATCTCGAACACCTGGACATACAGCGCGCTGTCCTCGAACGCATGGCGATGGGCGCCGGACAATGCGCGGTGGACCTCATCGGGCGTCATGCCGAGCTTGTCGGCCAGCGTCAGTACCGCGGTTTCGGTGGCGCTGACCTTGCTGCCGTCCTCGTCCTTGCGATAGCGGATCAGATCGCCGTCAAGATCCAGCGGGATGCCGGTCGCCACCGCGACCGCGTTCTGGAACGCGGCATTACGGCTGGCGTAGCGACCGGCGTTGAAATCGGCGAAGCGGAACAGCGGTTTCCGGTACGAGGCCGGGTAATCCAATAGATGAGCGATGCCGAAATACATGCCGCCGCGGCGGGTGAATACTTCGTGGCGGATCGATCCTTCGGCGGTGTACGGGTAGGTGCGCTCACCGGCATGCGCTTCGGCAAACGCGATGCTCACCTGCATCGGGCCGCCGGTGCGGACCGGATTGGCGCCGGCCAGCAGGCGCTTGCCCATCGGCACCCGCGCGATCATGGCTTCGAAGATATCGCTGAGTTCCTTCTCGGTGCGGACCGCGGCGATGCGCGTGTCCCAGGTCTGCCCGTTCGGGGATTCGAGCTGCAGCGCGGCGCGGACCAGGAACAGCGGAATGTGCTTGCGCTCCGCGCGGGTTTCGATCTCCTTGCGCGCGATCCTGCCAAGCCCGGGCACCGCCGGATGCGCGGTGAAGGTCGATTCCTGTTCGGTCACCGCCAGCACCGCGCACAGATTCTGCGCGGAGGGTTCGATGTCGAGCGCCGCGAATGCGGACTGGATGTCCTCTGCCCAGCCGGCGCGATCCTGCACCGTCGCCGGCAACAGCCGCCTGATCTGCGCGCGGATCTGCTCCGGGGTGGGCGGCGGCGGGCCGCTGTCGCAGCCGGCGAGGCAGGCGGCGAACAGCATGGCGGCGATCGATATGCGCGCGATTCGACGCGGGCGCGGTTCGGTGGTTTCGGTCATTCGCGCGACTGTACCCGGGCGTCCCTCTGCCCGGAAAGGGGACGGATGCCGTCACCGCGGTAACGCGGCGAGGGAGATCCCGCGAAAGCGCGGGATTCGCGCACGACGATTGAACGGTTGCCAGCGCCGGTCGTATCGCGGCTTCGCGAGCCGTTATGATCGCCAACGCCCGGCCGGACCTTACGGCCTTCGTTCAGGAATGCTTGCCGATGCGTCTCTTTGGATTCTGCCGAATCGTGCTTGTTGCGGTCGTGCTGTCGTGTCTTTTCGCTGCCCCCGCGTTCGCGTCGAAGTCCAACAAATGGCGCCTGCAGTTCAGCGGTGCGGCGGAATCCGCCGGTGAAATGGTGCTGGAGATCGTGCCGTCGGGTGGCGTGCTGGTGCGGGTCACTGTGCTGATCGAACGCAACGACGGCGAGAACCGCATCGCGCGCAAGGTGAAGACCGCCATCGACCGCCAGGCCGGCAAGTGGGTGGACGCGGAACTCGACGACGGCGAGGACGTGCTGGTGAAGCGGCATTTCTTCCGGCGTTTCTCCATCGTGCTGGTGTCCAGCACGGTGAAGGATGTGCGCATCAATTTCGATCACGAGTGATCGCTGCGCATCTTGCGCGAATGAGCGCGAAAGAGGCCGGCGCACGTCCCTGTGCGCCGGTGCTCCCGAGGGGGTTTACTGCATGGCGTCCGAGATCGACACGTAGCCGAAGCAGTTGCCCATGCCGTAGACGGCGGCCTGGGCGGTGAGATTGTGCGAAAACGCGGGGCCGCTGTAGACGTAGCCGGTCGAGGCGCTTGCGCTGTAGGTGCCGGGCCTGCTTCTCTGGATGGTCTGGCCGGTATACAGATTTTTTGCGATTGCGCTGGCGGATACCGATGCGAAAGCCGGAACGCCAGCGGGCGGGGAAACAAAGCCGCTGGCATTGGCCGATGCGCGCGCATAGTAATAGTTCAAGCCGCCGCCGCCGTTGTCGAGATAGAACTCGGTGGTGGCGTTCACCTGCGCGTAGCCGCTGTACCAGATGGAATTGTTGCCGGATGAGTAAAAGCAGGGAAACGAGCCCGCAGCGGCTTTTCTCGTGCTGGTGTCCGCAGCCTGATGTGCACGCAGTTCCGCGTAGCGCGCGCGCGCGCCTTCCATCTGCCGGATCAGCGCCTGCGCCTGGGTCTTGACCCGGCCGGGACCGCGGAGAAGTTGGCGCTGGACGCCGATGTCGTAGGCCAGCCCGGCCTCGCCGATGGAGACGGTCTTGCCGGCGAGTTCGCCGGCGACGATCAGGTACACGCCCGGGCCGACCTGTTCGATCCGGTCGCCGTAGTCGCGCACGAACTGCGCTTCGCTCTCGATTTTCAAGCCGTCCGCGGCGATCGCACTGCCCGCGAAGACGAGGCTTGCGAGGGTCGCTGCCAATATGTTTTTCATGATCAAGTGTCGTTCCTTGTGAGGATGTCTGAATCTACGGTCGGCCCGAGCTGGACGGGGGGATGCCTCGACGGTGGCTGCCGGAAACCCTGTTCAGCGCCAAGGTTCTCGTCGATAAGCGGAATGCGGTCCGAAACAGGATCAAGCCCGAACAGGCCTGGGCCCGGAAGGCGGCGCGACAGCGGCCAAAGTGGGCCATGACAAACGGTGGGTGGAGGTCGAGAATCGGCGCAGGCCGCCCGTGTTTCCGGGCCGGCCGGCGACCATCTGGAGACACCGCCATGCGCACACGTCCTATCGTTCCGCCGATATCCCGGTACGTCTGGCCGTGTCTGGCCGTCGCGATGACGTTGTCGGCCTGCGACCGGAGCCCCGCCAGCCAGCAGGGCGCAGCGCCCGCGCCGGTCGCATCGGTCGCCCTGCCGGGCGGCGACAAACCGCGCATCACCGGCGGCCCCAATCCGGCGCTCGCGCTGACCGCATCGCAATCCATCGCTTCGGGTACGACGCCGTTCGCGAACGGCTGCGATGGCGTCGCCGCCAGCGGCACGCTGTACGTCAGCGCCGAGGTCGAACCCTTCGTCGCGGTCGACCCGCTCGACCCGCAGACCATGGTCGGCGTCTGGCAACAGGATCGCTGGTCGAACGGCAGCGCGCGCGGTCTGGTCAGCGCGACGACGCACGATGGCGGGCGCTCGTGGCGGCGAACGGTGCAGCCGTTCTCGCGCTGCGGCGGCGGCAACGTCATGAACGGCGGCAACTACAGCCGCGCGTCCGATCCGTGGGTCGCGTATTCGTCGAACGGCGTGGTCCACGCGATGTCGCTGTCCACCCTCGGCAATACCAACGCCATGCTGGTCAGCCGTTCGTTCGACGACGGACTCAATTGGACCAATCCCATTGCGCTGATCGTCGACGGGCTGGGCGCCTTCAACGACAAGAACGCGATGACCGCCGATCCGCACGATGCGAATTTCGTCTACGCGGTGTGGGACCGGCTGATCGACGCCAGCGACACCGGGCCGACCTATTTCACGCGCAGCACCAACGGCGGCGCGAGCTGGGAAACCGCGCGGCCGATTTTCGACCCCGGCACGCGCAACCAGACCATCGGCAACCAGATCGTGGTACTTCCGAACGGTGTGCTGCTCAATACCTTCAATCGCATCGACAACCCGCTGGGCGGCGCGCAGTCCGCGCGCGTCGCGGTGATGCGTTCGATCGATCGCGGCGCCACCTGGTCGGCCCCGGTGTACGTCTCCAATCTGCTCTCGGTGGGCACCCGCGACCCGGAAAGCGGCACCGCAGTGCGCGACGGCGGGATCATTCCGGCCATCGCCGCGGCGCCGAACGGCGATGCCTACGTGGTCTGGCAGGATGCGCGCTTCAGCGGGGGCGTCGTCGACGGCATCGCGATCTCGCGTTCGACCGACGGCGGCCTGACCTGGTCCGCGCCGACGCGGGTCAATGCGCTCGCCAGCGTGCCCGCGTTCACGGCCAGCGTGCACGTGAACCGCGATGGCGTGGTCGGCGTGACGTATTACGACCTGCGCAGCAATACGCCGACGGCCGCGCTGTCGACGGACTACTGGCTGGCGCGCTCCGGCAACCAGGGCGCGACGTGGACGGAAACGCGCGTCGCGGAGACGTTCGACATGAGCGTCGCGCCGTTCGCGAACGGCCTGTTCGTCGGCGATTACAACGGACTGGTCAGCGCCGACGGCCGGTTCGTGCCGTTCTACGGCCGTGCGAACAACGGCGATACCGCGAATCGCACCGATATCGTGGCCGCGCCGCTGGCCGATCTCGGGTTTCCAACTGCACCGAAGACGCGCGCGGCGACGCTGGCGGACATGCGTGCGCGGCAGGTGCCGCTGACGTTCCGGGTCACGCCGGCGCTGCAACTGCGCGTGGCCGCGAATCTCAAACGTCGTGTGAAACAGCCGCCGGGTTTCCGCAGCGGATGGGTGATGCCGAATGTGACGCGTGCGTTGCAGTTGTAAGCGAGGAAATTTTCAGGCCGAAGCAACTATGGGCTGGACGTCCGTAGCCCTGAAAAAAACGCTACCTGTGGATTTTCCCGCGACCACGACAGTTGAAGTGCCTGTGCCAGAATTTTGCTCAAAATCCCGCATTGGCAAGGCTTGAGCAGTGAGCGATGGCACGCTTCACATGCGTCACAACACCCCATAAATTTGTTTCTGATGCGGCGTAATGCAAGGTTGAGGGGGGTGCTCTTTGCACCCCCTGCTGGAGCATAGTGTGAGGACTCACTTTTTCGGTCGTGTAATCCCCAAGCACGAATTATTCACAAGTTCGTAGTTTCGAGGATGCTACTCGACCGAAATCGCGTGAAAACCACTGATTGTTTATCCGGATTTATTCTGCAGATCACGGGTTTCTCAATAAATAGCATGTCAGTCTGGAAAAATTTGTTTGAAGTTGAATTTTGACCACTCGACGCCGACTTTCTTTCCCTCGCTGAACGCCCATCTGAAGCTGCCGTCGTTTCGCCCGTCGTGGCGGTGCCACATCAGGTCGCCGTTATGGGCTATTGCGTAGATGACGCCATCTCCGCCGGAGAAGACGTGTTTAAAGCTTCCCCAGCCGACGCCGACTTTCTTTCCCTCGCTGAACGCCCACCTGAAACTACCGTCGTTTCGTCCATCGTGGCGGTACCACATCAGGTCGCCGTTATCCGTTATTGCGTAGATGACTCCATCTCCGCCGGAAAAGACGTGTTTCAAGTTTCCCCAGCCGACGCCGACTTTCTTTCCCTCGCTGAACGCCCACCTGAAACTGCCGTCGTTTCGACCGTCGTGGCGGTACCACATCAAGTCGCCGCCCGATGCCGGGCGCGCGCCCACCGGATTTCCTTTTCTATCGATTCCGGTTGGCAAGCTGGCTTCCACTCTGGGTGTAACGGTGTAGATAATGCCGTCTCCGCCGGAGAATACATGTTCTAAATTCCACCAGCCGACGCCGACTTTCTTTCCCTCGCTGAAGCTCCATTTGAAGCTGCCGTCTTCCCGTCCAGTGTGGCGATACCACATCAGGTCACCACCGGATGCCGGGCGTCCCCCTACCGGATTTCCTTTCGTATCGATTCCGGTTGCCATGCTGGCTTCCACTCGGGGTGTGATGACGTAAAGGATGCCGTTGCCGCCTGAAAACAGGTGTTTGAAATTCCACCCGGTGCCCACTTTCTTCCCACCTCCAACGCCCACTTTGTCCGCTCCGCCAAACGCCCAACTGAAGCTGCCATCGTTTCGTCCTTCGTGACGATTCCAAAGCAGGTCGTCGTTGAGAGTGACACCGTAAATAACGCCTTTGCTGACTGCGGGCGGAAGAGGCGCATTTGGCGGAACGTGTGTCGTAACTTCTATCGGTGTGGAAAAGCGGCTGCAACTCGAGCCGAGTAGCGTCCGATTGCACCCTTGAACAATGAAATGATAAGTGCCCGGACGCAGCCCATTGGCTGTGAAAGACCGGCCATTGACCCGGTTCTGGCCGTCCCTGTGGCCGTTCTCAGCCCAGCGCACTTGGTGAAAACTGTAAGAAGCGGAAGAGGTCCAGTTGATCGTAATGCTGTTGATCCTGGCGGAGGAGTTAATGAAACTTGGCGCATCAGGCACTACAGGAGGCGCCGGGGCTGCGAGGGTCTGCGCAGCGAGCCACGGGGTGCAGTCGGGCTGGGCATGTTGGGCGCAAACCCGATACCGATAAGCGCGGCTAGGCTCAAGACCCATATCGACGAAGGAGTTGACAAGCTCAGTGAATACCCAAGTAAAAGCTGGGTTCTCGCGTTCGAGCGTGACGCCTGCCGCGCCGTCGTTAGGATGCTCCCAGTCAATGGCAATCCATCCCGGCGCAAGAGGGCGAAGCTGGACGTGTGGAGGCTCGGCCTGCACATAGCGTGTGGTCAACAAGAGGAATAGCGCGGCAAGCAAAATGCTGCTTTTCCATTGGCATGATGAAAATTTCCGAAGAAGTAATTTCATGACGACTCCATAGAGTAAGGTTTAACTATCCAACATGGATATTCCATGCGAAGCGCATACTGCCGTTGCGTATCTGGCAGCCCCATTTACGCCATCGATCAGCTTCATCCGGGCGGCCTCAGCCCGTTTCCGATGCGCTTCCCGATCACAGGTATGGCGACATGAACCACAAAGTTCATGTTTGCAGCCGGGCTAGAGACATACACATCTGCACGGCCCATGTTGTTCGGCGGCCACATCCGATATGTGGCTATTTCACGCCTTCGAGGCGATCGCAGCAGACCCCGCATAACTGGTCAACGCAGATCACTCGAAATTGCGGCCTACCGTCTAAGTCAAATCGCCGCACTGCGGGGGCGGCATGAACGGAATGCCCGGCATCGAACCGGCTCACCAAGGACCGACAGGCCGCTATTGCTAGCGGTGTTGTCCGCGCGATTGCAGGCTGTATTTCCGGCGCTACTTCCGCCAGAATTTCCGGAGTGCAATATTTTCTTGCACATCCGATAGGCATTGCTTCAATGTGAAGAGATCATTGCGAATATCAAAAGTCTGGATCATTCTCTTCCACGTCTGCTTCGAAGCGAAATGCGGCAAGCAAATGACATCCGTCCAGGACGGGTGTTTCGCCGGAAAGAATTCCTTTCGCGAGCATGACCGCGTGTTGGTGCATCGTCACGATGTGATCTCGATGTGTCCTGCATGCGCACATGGGAGCCCGACTCAAGCTCAACCCGTCGCCGCACGCGACAACCGGTCATGCACATCGCGCCAATCTTCGTGCATGGGCGGGCGCTCCAGCCAGATCGCGCTCGCGCTCGCCTGGTCCAGCGTATGCAGCGCGTCGTAGAGCGCGCGGGCAAAGCCGGATTTGTCGGCCGGCAGGCGCAGCGTCCGCAATACGCCTGTGGAGATCGGCAACCCATCGCTGGTGTGGGCGAGGGCGATGCCGGCATCGGCCGGCAATTGCGCCAGCCGCGTGTGCAGCGTCTCGGTGTCGAAGACATACAGCGGCGTGTGCGGCTGGTAGTGCACGGCGACATTGCCGGGTACCGCGGAATCGTGGTGTTCGGGAAATTCGACCTCGACGTCCAAGACGTCGCTGAGCTGGCGACGGGTGATCGGCCCGGCGCGGAGGATCCGCGGGACGTCGCCGGTCAGATCGACGATGGTCGATTCCAGGCCGACCGAACAGGGGCCGCCGTCCAGCACCGCGTCGATGCGCCCGCCCAGGCCCTCGAACACCTGATCGGCGGTGGTCGGGCTCAGACGTTTGTAGGGATTGGCCGAGGGCGCGGCCAGTCCGCCGTCGAGGGTGTCGAGGATGCGCAGCAGGACCGGGTGATCCGGCACGCGCAGGCCGATGCTGGGGCGCCCGCCGGTGACCTCGGACGGCACGCTGTCGGCCTTGTGCAGCAGCAGGGTCAGCGGGCCGGGCCAGAACGCTTCGGCGAGTCGCCATGCGGCGTCGGGAATGTCTTTCGCCCAGCGCGACAGCTGCCCGGCGCCAGCCAGATGCACGATCAGCGGATGGTTCGCCGGGCGCTGTTTGGCCGCGAAAATGCCGCGCACGGCTTCGGGGTTGGAAGCATCGGCAGCCAGTCCGTAGACGGTTTCGGTGGGCACGGCCACCAGCCGGCCGGCGCGCAGCAGGCGCACGGCTTCGTCGAGATCGTCGGGGCGGGCGGCGTCGAGACGACGCGTCTGGAGCGGTGCGGACATCGCGAAAGGGTAGCAAAGCGCCGTCGAAGCCGGGCGAAAGGCCTACGGGATGCATGTGGAAGACCTACAATCGCCGACCTTTCCCGTCAGGCATCTGCGATGGCGCTCAAATCCACCGTGGTCAAGGTCGAACTGCAGGTCAGCGACATGGACCGGCATTACTACGCCCAGCACAACCTGACCCTCGCGCAGCACCCGTCCGAAACCGACGCGCGGCTGATGGTGCGGCTGCTGGCGTTCGCGCTGTATGCCGACGAACGACTGGAATTCGGCCGCGGCCTGAGCGACGACAGCGAGCCCGACCTGTGGCAGCGCGATTACGTCGGCGACATCCAGCGCTGGATCGAACTCGGCCAGCCGGACGAAAGCCGCATCCGCAAGGCCAGCGCGCGCGCGGAGCAGGTGGTGGTGGTGAACTACGGCGGTCAGGCGTCGGAAGTCTGGTGGAAGAAGAATGCCGCCGCGCTGGCGCGCTTCGCCAATCTGACCGTGCTGGATATCGATCCGGCTGCGATCGACGCGCTCGTCGGCCATCTGCAGCGCGGTATGCGCCTCACCGCGATGATCCAGGACACCGAGCTGCAGTTGATGAGCGACAGTCTGAACATCGCGCTGACGCCGCGGGTGCGCAAGGCATCCGCGGCGTAAGCCAGGCATCGCATTCGATCAGGGCCGACCCGGCAATGATCGATCAGCGCAGATCGATCTCGGCCACCTTGTCGCGATAATCCTGCTTCGGATCAACGCCAAGCAGCATTTTCACGCCCGCCAGCAGGCTGGACTCGTTGAGCCAGATTTCGAGATGTTGCGCCTCGAAGCGCAGCAGCGCGAGTTTCGGATCGTCCTTGCCGCCTTCGTACCATGCGGCCACGAACGGGTTCCACAGCCGGTCGATCGCGGCGCGATCGTTCTGCAGCCACAGCGAACCTTCGACGCAGGCGAACAGATCGTGATCCTTCGCCGCAAAGGCGATCGTCGCGCGATGCCCCTCGCTGAGCTGCTGCACCAGCTGAGTCTCGCGGGAGGTGAAGAACCAGATCGAGCCGCGCGGCTCTTCGATCATCGCGGTCATCGGCCGGGTATGACCATTTTCCACGCCCACCAGGCCGAGCATGGCAGTGCGGTCCGATTTCAGGGTTTTCCAGAATTTTTCTTCGAGCTGTTCGGGCGTTTTCATGGGGGATCCTTCGACGTGAGTTGGGGGGGAAGGGCAGGGCATCAAGCGGCGATATGGGTACCGCCATTGACATGGATGAGTTGGCCGGTGATGTAGCTCGCGTCCTCGCAGGCCAGGAACACGTAAGCGGGCGCGACCTCCGACGGTTGGCCGGGCCGCTGCATCAGCGTGTCCGAACCGAACTTCGCGACATCGTGCGCATCGAAGCTGGCGGGAATCAGCGGCGTCCAGATCGGCCCGGGCGAAACGCCGTTGACGCGGATGCCGCGCTCGGCGAGCGCTTTCGCGAACGAAAACGTCAGCGCCTGGACTGCGCCCTTGGTGGCGGCATAAGCGAGAAGCGTGTCGTGCCCACGCGCAGCGACGACCGAGACGGTGTTGATGATGCTGCCGGTGGTCTCGGTGAGGTAGGGCAACGCGCAATCGATGAGATGGAAGTAGGAAAATACGTTGGTTTCGAAGGTCTGCCGGATATTCGTCGCGGTCATGCTTTCCGGGGGATCGATCACGTGCTGTTCGGCGTGATTGTTCACAAGAACATCGAGTTTGCCGAACTCGGCGATGGCGGCGGCGATGGTGGCCTTGCACTGCTGCGGCATGCGCAGATCGCCGGGAATGGCGATGCCCCGACGTCCTTCGCGTTCGACCAGATCGAGGGTGTCGCTGGCGTCCCGGTCTTCATTGAGATAAGCAAATGCGATATCCGCGCCTTCGCGTGCGAAATGGACCGCCACCGCGCGACCGATACCGCTGTCGCCACCGGTAATCAATGCCACCTTGCCCGCCAGACGCCCCGAGCCTGCATAGCCGTCGCGGATCGTGATGGGCGCCGGCACCATTTTTTTCTGGCTGCCGGGCTGACTGTCCTGTTCCTGCGGCGGGTTGACCTGTTTTTTCTCCACAAGAACACTCCTTTACGCGGCCGTCAGCGGGATCCGATTTCCGGAGGTCCATTACGATGCGTGTGCGGTTCAGACTGCGCTGAGAACGGGAGCGCCAATGCGCTCCCGTTCGTAGGTGTTGCCGCACTTTGCGATGCCCGCCTATCGCGCCAACATCGGGCTGCATGTCAATGCGCGGTCAACGCGGATGATCAGCGGCTGTTGACGGTAGCCGTTGACGATCAGTGGCCGTTCTTGTTGGAGTCGCCGGGCATCGCGTCTTCGACGCGATTCCACGCGGCGCGAACGGCATGCTTGGCTTTTTCCCAGCCGATCTTGCTGGAGCCCTTCGCCTCTTCCCATTCGCTGCGGAGACTGGACTCGGCATCCGAGAAGCTCTTGTCGGCGTAGCGGCCGCGACCTTCGGTACCCACCTGATAGGCGGATTCGAAGTCCGAGAACTGCTGACCCGACTCGTAATACGGCTCCTTCGCCAACTGGTCCTTCCAGTAGGTCCGTTCCTGGGCGAATTCCGCAGTCTTGCCCTGGCGATCGCTCTGCTTGGCGCTGGATGCGTTGGCGTTGTTGCCGGTATTGCGGCCTGTGGTGTTCTGGGCGTTGTGCTGAGTCATTGTGGATCTCCTGTTTTGCATATCGATGTCGCTTGCGTATTTGTGTTGCGTGTTTCGTTGTTGCGTCGTACCGAATTTCGCTTCGGCATGGACGACATTACGCCGCTTCCGATAACAAACACTTAGGAAAACAGAAAGACTTCATTACGCGGGCGATCGTCTTTGGAGATGGTTCAGTCGAGCGTTCGCTGCATGCCGTATCGGATCGCATCCTGCACGACGCGCACGCGTTCATGCACGACGGAACGCAAGACAGATGCATCGATGCGCGCGGCGGCGCTATCATCTTTCCGCGCAAGTTTTCCGCGCAAGCAGGCACATGTCCGAGAGCGTAGACGGGAGACGATCATGGCGACGGGTTGGGCAGGCGACGGTGCGGTACAGGATCAGATCGATGCCACCGTGAAGGACGGTATCCAGCGCGTGCGCAGTCGGCTGCCGCAGGGTCCGGGTCTCGAATATTGCGAAGACTGCGACGCGGCCATTCCCGAAGCGCGACGCAAGGCGGTGCCGGGCGTGCGCTTGTGCGTGAACTGCCAGGATGCCCACGACAAGGACGAAGCTGCGAACAGCGGCTACAACCGTCGCGGCAGCAAGGACAGTCAGTTGCGCTGAAGCCGGTGCTTCCGGTGTCGGGCCGTTGCCCGGGCGATTCCTCGCCATCCATCGCTGAGCGAGGCGCCCCATTCAGCTTGTCGACGCCGCCGCCGCCTGTCGGCTTACCCCGTGATGGCGATCACGCGCTGCCGGAAAACGCTGATTCCAGGGTGGCCGTTGCCGGTACAGCCCTGCGTTGGAAGGGCTGGCAGTCGTCGACTCGCCAGGCGGTTCAACGGAAGGAGCGCCCGACAGGACATCTCTCACTGACATCGACGCCGTGACCGGCACCGGATGGCGTCGTCGCGCCCGTCGCGCAGGGAAGGGTCGCTCCGTGGACCGCCTTCACGGACATTCGATCGAAGGAAGAGACGCATGAACGCATACAGAAAATCGGCATTGACGCTGGCTTGCCTGTCGCTGATTCCCTCCGCCGCGATGGCATCGAACTGGGAAATGACCTCGGGCCTGCCGAGCCACCGGGAAGTGCACCGCGGCACCAAGGAAGTCCGGACCTGCGCGAGCCCCGGCGGCTCGATCAGCGTCGGCACCGCCACGCCCACCAGCATCAACACCAATATGTTGGCCGAACGGCTGAACGTGTCGGCCGGGCTGATGTTCCGGTTCCAGTACGACAGCGCAGGCCAGCCCGAGCAGGCGGCGCAGGTGGTCGAGTTCCGCGACGGCACCGGTTTCGCGGTGGTCGGCAGCATCGATCCGACGAGCGTCGCCACGCCCACGTCGCGTTTCACCATCACCAAGATCGGCTGCAACGGCGCGCCGATCTGGCGCTTCGCGTACGGTGATACCACGGACTACAACACCGGCTGGGACATTCTGCAGACCAGCTCCGGCGACACCGCGTTCTCGACCCAGGCCGGCGATCTGGTCGCGCTGGGCAAGTATTACCGGCCTCCGACCGCGGTGGCTGCTGCGGTCTACCGCACGCGGATCGTGCGCACGCGTTCGACCGGCACCATCATCTGGGCGCGCGATTATCAGGCCTCGATCGTGGGCGATTTCGAGCTGCACGCCATCACCGAGCTGGTGCCGGTGGCGCCCAGTCTCACCGGCGACCTCGTCGCCGTGGGACGCATCGGCGGCCAGACCGCAGTGATGCAGGTCAACGGCAACACCGGTGCGGTGGTCTGCACCTCGCGCACCAACGGCCTAGGCGTGGCGCAGTATCACGATGTGGTGGCGGTGAAGACGTCGACGGGCTCGCCGGAGTTCCTCGCCGTCGGCGAAACCGGCGTCGCCAGCACGGCGCAGCAGCAGGTATACCTGTCGCGCTTCGTGCCCAACTGCCTGCTGCGCGTACACACCCATTGGGGCGCCACGGGAGACCGCGAGATCGGCTACGGCACCGACCTCACCCTGGCGACCACCTATGCCGGCGCGCCTGCGGGCGTGATGATGGTCGGCGGTGAGGTCAACGGCCCCTACGGCGGCGTGGCCCTGAGCCAGGACGCCTTCATGCATCTGGCGCACCCGCAGTCGCTCATGCCGTACGTACTGCCCACCGGCCTGCCTGTAGTCGGCAAGCGTTACGGCACCCAGGGCGCACTGGCGGAGAAAGCGTTCTCGATCAGCGCTGCCAACAACGGCGCGTATTTCGGCGGCTCCACGTCGACCAACTGGCTGGCGAACGGCGACCCGCTGCACGCACTCACCGTCCGCCCGGACCTCAGCGGCTTCAAGACGATCTGCACAGTGGACTGGGCGCCGACGGCGACCAGTCTTCCGCTGGCCAGCAGCACCTTCGGCGTCGCGGTGACCGTGAAGACCATGAGTCAACTGCCACTGCCGACGTTGATCTCCGTTCCCGCGCAGAGCCCTTGCTGCACGATCGTGCCGTGATTCATGGCGAAAGCTGCGTAGCCACGCGTAGCGGCGTGCTCATCCATGCCGGGGCGGTTCGCCGCCCCGGCAGGGCACGATACATACTGAACCGTTGCCGCTTGGTCATGGCACGCGCACCGCGTCTGCTGGCCTAGGAGGTGCGGTGGAGGTATCGATGCTTGTGTCGGGAGTTCTCTCAACTCGGTTACGCTAATGGCACCATGGGCCGTAGCAAAACGCCTCATGATCTTCATGTGCAACGCGGCCGCTCGGGGGGAGTCATGCGCATTCTGTTGAACGTTTTTTTCATACTAGGTTGTTTCCTCCTGGCGGGAGCCACCGAGGCACGGGTGAAACGGATCGAACCCGGCGAGATGCCGAAGCTGGACGCTGACGAAGGCCTGCTGGTCATCGTCATCGACACCAATTCCTATCTGGCCGATGTGCGCTTGCGCAAGGATGGAAAACTCTTCAACGCCGCCACGATCAAGGATGTGGTTCCCGGGGCCACACCGGTGCTCTACGTGGTGCCGGCCGGAACCTACGAATGGAGCCGCGTCAGCGCACACTATCGATTCTGGTACGAATTCAAGGACTCTCCGGACACCAAGTTCAAGGTCGAAGCCGGCGCGCTCAATTATCCGGGCGACATGTTGATGCGCGGCAAATATACCAATGCATCGACTTTTCTGTTCACGAATCGCAGTCTCCAGATCATGGATTGGCTGGAGGACGAGCATCCGCAACTAATGGCCAGATACGGCTTCGCTTATACGGGACACTATCCCGATCCGTTTCCCGCGATGTATCTCAAAGCAAAGGCCGAAGCGGCCAAACCGTACGTCGAACTGAGCGTTGCGCGGAAACCACCGATGCCCGAGAAGCTGCCGATCGATATTCGCGAAATGTGGCGCGTTGGACAGGTCGAAGGGGCGGACCTCAATGCGCGCGGCGACATGATGGTCAAAGTCCTGCGAAAATCGGACGGCTACCATTTCGAGCTGATCGATATGCCCAGCGGCAAGGTGATGCCGCTGCTGGTCGGGTGCTGCGGGGTCGAGTCGATGCAATGGGCAGGCAATGATGTGTTCGTGGTGTCGTCGCGTCCCGACGGATCGAACACGCTGCATGTCGATGTGTTTCGTTTCGGCCTTGATGCCAAAGGCGCTCGAACTTTTCAACATGTCGGAAAATCCAGGCCCGGGATCTATGCCCAGGTTTTGCCGGAAGATCCGGACCATATCCTGTTTGCCTCGCACGGCGACATGAATCGCTTGCTGGTGCATCGAGTGAACATCCGCAGCCAGCAGACCATCGATCGTTTCCAGGCGATGCACGGCACCCGCCTCAACCAGGGCGTCAAGGACGATCGTTACTGGTTCGCAGACGGGCGTGGGCGATTACGTCTGGCGCTGGCCAACAGCGGCGATGAAGCCGTGCTGATGTATGGCATGGGGGACGCCTTCGAGGAAGTGTTGCGGTTCGGGTTGAAGCAGCCGTTCGATCCGATGCTGCTGTCATACGAAGGCGACGTGATCTATGGGCTCAGCGACGATGGTCGTGCCCAGCGTGATCTGGTGGTGTTCGATCCGCGCCAGAAGAAAATCGTGTCGACATTGTTCAGCAAGCCAGGTGTCGACATCGTTTCGCCGATCGTCGACGGGCTGCGGCAACCGATCGGTGCGGTTTACTACCAGAACGGTCATCTCGTCAGCGAATATTTCGACGAGCAGGGTCGTGAAGTGAACGCATTGCTTCAAGACTTGTTCCCGGGCAAGACCGTAGCGGCCTATGACCGGGCCGATAACGGGGATCTCCTTGCCTGGGTGGAGTCCAGCCAGCATGCGGGAGCGCTCTATCACGTCGATTCTGCGCGACGCCGCGCGCAGATCATCGATGCGGCCAAGCCTTGGCTCAAGGGTTACGATTTTGTCGATACGGAAGTCCTTTCGGTCAGCGGTCCCGATGGCATGCCGATCGAGGCTTATCTGACCAGGCCTCATGCCAAGGACCCCCGGCCATTGATCGTGTTGTCGCATGGCGGTCCCGTCGGTGTGCGCGACAGTCGTGGTTTCGACCCGGAAGTCCAGTTTCTCGCCGCGATGGGTTATGCCGTCCTGCAAGTCAATTTCCGTGGGTCCGACGGTTTTGGTACCCAATTCCGCGATTCAGGACGCCGGGCCCACGGCACTCTGATCGAGGACGATATCGACGCAGTGCTGCAGAAAGTGCTGAAAGACCCGGACATCGACGGCTCGCGCTTGTGCGCGATCGGCGCCAGCTATGGCGGATACTCTGCGCTTGTGTCCACGATCCGTTGGCCGGATCGCTTCAAGTGCGTGGTTTCGATTTCGGGTGTGACCGACTGGATGTTGTTTTTCACCGCGAGCGACGGCGGCAACTATGCGAAGGGTCGCGAGGTGCTGGAGCATTACATCGGCAATCCACGGACGGATGGCGAGGCGTTGATGAAGGTTTCGCCGATCTATCGCTATCGTGAGTTGAAGACGCCACTGCTGCTGGTCCATGGTGCTGAAGATACGCGTGTCGATTACGAGCATACGCGGCGACTGGTCAGGATGCTCAATATCGCCGGGGTCCGCCCCGCATTGATCACGATCGAGAAGGAAGGCCATTCGTTCGGCAAGCTGGACAGCGTCGAGACGGCCTGGAAAGGCATCGCCGGATTCCTTCGCCGGCACCTTGATGCGCCGAAATCGACGGACGCCGGCGCCGCCAAGCCGCCGACGATCCAGACTGCACCAACGGTCCGGGATTGAAACCATGCCGGCAGGTTTCCGTGTCGAAAGCGTGTCGCCGAGCCTGTTTTAACGTTCGCTCAGGGCTGATACGTCACCGTCAGCGTCGCCGTCGCGCCCTTGTCGATCCAGAGATAGTTCGTCGATGTCTGGTCGCCGGCGAAGCGCAGGCGCAACTGCGTGCGGCCGGTCCTGTTGATCGCTGCGAGCCCCGATGCCGCGAACAGATTGCTGGTTCTGGTGCCGCCGGCGAACGACAGCAACTGCGCCACGGCGCTGGTGGTCGTCGTTGCCGCCCAGTCGCCGGTCTCGATCGTGCAGGTGCCGAGGCAGCCGGTGTGCGCGTCGATCACCAGCGTGTTGCCGGCCGGATTGCTCCACGGATCGCCCGACGCGCTGCGATAGGTCACGGTGAGCGTGGCCGATGTCACCGTGGCGCCGTCGGGCAAGGATGAGGTGTCGAACGACAGCATCGCGCGATTGAACTTGCCGTCGGTGCCGCGACCGATGGCCAGCCCCAGACTCGATTCCAGCGTGCCGACCGCGGGCGCGCTGCCGCCGCTGGCGGCCTTGACGTAACCGTCGTTGGCGTCTTCGTTGGCGAAGTTCGCGGTCGTCGGCGTGGTGCCGCCGCCGGTCCCGCCGCTCACGGTCACGTTCACCGGCGCAGAGCTGCCGGTATTGCCGGCGAGATCGACCGCGCGCGCCTGCAGCGCATGCGCGCCGTTGCTGGCGGTGGCGCTGTTCCAGGCGTAGGCATAGGGCGCGCTGGCGTCGCTGCCGAGCAGGGCGCCATCGAGCAGGAATTCGACCCGGTCCACGCCGATGTTGTCGCTGCCGTTCGCGGCGATGGCGACGCTGCCCGTCACCGCCGCGCCGTTCGCGGGCGAGGTGATGGTGGCGGTCGGCGCGACGCCGTCGAGATTGTCCAGACCGAAGAAGCGCGCGATGTAGTAGCTCGAACACAGGTTCACATCGAGGATGTACGCGCCGGCCGTACCGCACTGGGTCTCGCCGGTGCCGGGATCCACCGGCGTGCCGTGACCCATGCCGGTGATGGTGTAGGTTTCGACCCGCGCCTGGCCCGATGCGGTCTTGTAGACCCTGTGCGGAAAGCCGCCGACGGTGTCGCTGACGTCCGGTGTCTGATCGATGCCGTGGACGTTGGTCCACTGCTCCATGCTCTCGGTCAGATTCATCGGCCGCACGACGAAGTCGCCGTCGCCGTGCCAGATCGAGACGATCGGCCACGGTCCGGTCCAGGACGAAGACGCGCGTACCTTGTCGCCCCACTGCGCGGGCGTGAGATTGCTGCCCGGACTCATGCAGCTGAAAGCGGCGCTCTGGCTGGTGGCGCAGCGGTGCGGGATGCCCGCGATGATGGCGCCGCCGGCGAAGACATCCGGATACGCGGCGAGCAGGGTCGAGGTCATCGCGCCGCCGGCCGAAAGCCCGGTGACGTAGACGCGGGAAGGCGCGATGCCGTGATCGGCGATCATGCGGTCGACCATCTGTTTGATCGACAGCGTTTCGCCCTGGCCGCGGGTGGTGTCGACGGTCTCGAACCAGTTGAAACACGTGCTGGAATTGTTCGCGCTCTGCTGCTGGGGCAACAGCAGCGCGAAACGGAAGCGACCCGCGAACAGCTGCCAGCCGGTCTCCGCGTCGTAGCTTGCCGCGCTTTGCGAGCATCCGTGCAACGCGACCACCAGCGGCGCGTTCGCGGGCAGTGCGCTGGGCACGTACTTGAACATGCGCAGATTGCCGGGGTTGCTGCCGAAGCCGGTGACCTCGGTCTGCGCGAAAGCGGGCGCCGCGATCGACGCCGCGAACAGCGCGACGGCGACGGACGCGCTGCGCAGCGTAGATGGGCGCATGCGGGAAATGCGTATGCGAGAAAGCGGACGGATGAGTCTTGCGATGACGGACATCGACGGCACCTCCTGTGGCGAAGGCCTGCAGTGGGCCACACGCCCCGGCGCGACGACATTGGTCGATGGGGCAAGCTGCGCTGCAACATCCCTGCGGTCAGTCGGCGCTGTCTTCGGTGGTGTTGCCGGTGGCGTTCGCGTGCCGGTCTTCGGGCGACAGCCACCATTGTTCGCCGCGAATCGGCGGCACGGTCGGCATCGCATGCTGGCTGTCCACGGTATCGAGTCGACGCCCGCGGCCGCCGGCTTTCCAGCGTTCGATCAACCGCATCACCGAATGCCTGCTCTGCGCGGCGATGCCGAGATTGCGTTCCGCCCGCCATCGGCTGCGGTCTTCGGCGTCGACTTGCGCGTTGTCATGGTGCCCCGCGCCGTCGTTGTTGTCGTGACGATGCGGCGCGCCATGACTGCAGCGCAGACAGTAGTGGACGATGCTGTCGGTCCAGTCCTCAACGAATGCGATGCCGGGCACGCGCGCTTCGATCAATGCGTCGAGATCCGTGCGCTGCGGACAATTCACGAACACGGCGAAGGTCGGGTAGTCGGAGGTTCGCATCCGCTGCAATGCGTTCAATACCGGCACCATGCTCTGGTGGAAGCGGCGTTGCCCGGTGGATGCGCCGTCGTGAAGCACGATGTCGCCGTAACGATAGCCGCTGTCGGGCAGGGGCACATCGATGATTTGCGCGCGCACCGGATCGATGCGCCGCGCGAACACCGTTTCGGCTTGCCCCCAGGCTTCGAGGCGCAGGCTGGCGACTCCGAAATTCGTGTCGATCGGATCATCGTCGCCGGGAATGTCGATTCCGCACCCCGCCCACTGACGTCGCGCCTCGGCCCAGTCGCCCAATGCGGTTGCGGCGATGGCGGCGTTCCAGCGCGGCGCTTCGCTGTCGTCTTCGCCGGCTTCGGCGTGCAGCGCCAATGCGCGCAGATTGTGGTGCAGCGATGCGGGCCAGTCGCGCAGATACTTGCAGACCAGTCCGAGCATGTAATGGTGGGCAGGATCTTCCGGCGTGGCGGCCAGCAGGGCTTCGAAGCGGATGCGCGCTTCGGCCAGATCGCCGGTGTCGTAAGCGGCGTAAGCATGTCCGGCCAGCGCTTGCGTGTCGATCGGGCTGTGGTCGGCGGTCATCGGGGCCTCGCGGCGACGGGTACTGCTGCGATCCTGCCATGGAGGCGATGCCGTTGTCCGCAGTGCGGGGCCCGTTCGGCGCAGCGGGCACGGCGGAGTATGCTGGCCCGGTGAATCCGTCGCGCACGCCGCAAGGGAGGCCGGATGTCATCGCAATCCGATTCCAAGCAGTCTGATCCTAGGCAATCCGATCCCAGCCCGGATCCTTCGCCGGAAGACGTCCGGCCTTTCGTGGTTCCCTGCGCGACCCTCGATGCGCGCGCGCCGCTGCGCTGGCTGCGTGCGGGCTGGCGGGACGTCCGCGCCGCGCCGCGGCTGTCGCTGATCTTCGGCGCGGTGATCGTTCTGGTCAGCGCGGGGATTTCGCTGTTGGCGTGGATGCTGGGTCGCTTCGCGCTGCTGGCTACCCTGCTGTCGGGTTTCGTCTTCGTCGCGCCGCTGATCTGCGTCGGCCTATATTGCGTCAGCCGCGCGCTCGAACGCGGGCGCACGCCGACGCTCGCGGATTCGTTCGTGCTGGCGCGTCGCGTGGTCGGCCAAGCCGGCGTGTTCGCGCTGGCGCAGGGCGTGATCGTGCTGCTGTGGTCGCGCGCGGGCATGATGGTCGGCGCTTTCTTCCCGACCGACGAAAGCAATGCGAATGCGCTGTGGGAATTCCTCGCCATCGGCTCGGCGGTCGGCTCGATTTTCGCGGCGCTGACCTTCGCGGTGGCGGCGTTCTCGCTGCCGATGATCGCCGACCGCGACGTGGACATGATCACCGCCGCGGTGTCCAGCGTGAACGCGGTCCTGCGCAATAAACGCGTGATGCTGTTCTGGGCGATGATCATCGTGGCGATGACAGCGATCGGTTTCGCCACCGCGCTGCTTGGGCTGGGCATTCTGATGCCATGGCTGGCATATGCCGCCTGGCACGGCTATCGCGAAACCCTCGATGCCAGTGGCTGGCCTACGCTGGAATGAAGCATCGCACAGCGCGCCGGTAGCGCGCGGCCGTGTCGCATCGATCATGCGAACGCCCGATGGATGCGCGAACGTCCGGTCGGCAGGCGATTGCGGTTGCCACCACAGCACCGCTCTCCGACAATATAGACGCGCACTGCTTCGGTGCGCCTCTGCCGACAAGGTGTTCCGATGACCGCTCCGCTGTCCTGCCCGCAATGCACGCTTACCAATACGTATCGGGACGGTGCGAACTTCGTCTGCGCCGATTGCGGCTTCGAATGGCCGGCTGCGCCTGAAGCCACCGATGCGGCGCAGGTGGTGCGCGACAGCAACGGCAACCCGCTCGCCGACGGCGACACGGTGGTGGTGATCAAGGATCTGAAAGTGAAGGGGTCGTCGATCCCGCTCAAGCAGGGCACCGTGATCAGGCACATCCGCCTGGTCGACGGCGATGCCGAACATATCGAAGGCCATTCCGACAAGATCAAGGGTCTGGTGTTGAAGACCTGTTTCCTGCGCAAGGCCTGAGCGCCATCTGGCGTCGCGCCCTGCGTATCCGACATCGCGATGACCGCCAAGCGCGATCTGCCGAAAAAGGTATGCCCGGTTTGCGCACGCGAGTTCGCGTGGCGGAAGAAATGGGAGCGCGACTGGCCGCAGGTGCGCTATTGCTCGGATGCCTGCCGCAAAGGCACGCCGCGCGGACGTGCGGCCGCGCCCCGCAAAGCATGAGTCGCTGGCGCTGCGGCGCGGATTGAGATCCTGCGCGTGTCCCCGCGTCGCGCGAGCGCAATTCCGCATCGATCCGTGGTGCGCGTGCAGGCGATCATCGGCAGAAGGACGTCGCCCGGAATGATCGGTAAGCCTCTGCTGCGGAAAATTTTCTGTGCTCGACAGCGCTGGATTTTCTCTCCGTGATGGATGTCGTCTTTGCTGCGGATTGAATACGTATGCAGCCTTTCATGCTGCATTGCGATGCGCCTCTAGCATCCCATTCCAGTCGCGGACGCAATGCCGCGACGACGCGCCCGGCGCATGGCCGGTCGAACGTTTGAAATCATCATCTGTCGGTGCGACCCGTGTACATCGACGGATGCAGGAAACGTCCGTTCCGCCGAGAGGCGGAGCTCCTTCGTCTATTTCAGGAGAATTCAATGCAGTCCGCATCAAGGAATATCGCTTCGCTTCGCCACAAAGCTCTGAGTCTGTGCTCGGTCCTCATTCTGGGCGGCGCCGCGGCCGGCACTGCGCAGGCCGATGCGATCCTGCATGCCTTCAACTGGCGCTACGCCGATGTCGAAGCGCGCGCCGCGACGATCCAGTCCGCAGGTTACAAGGCGGTGCTGGTCGCGCCGGCCTACAAATCCGCGGGCAGCCAATGGTGGGCGCGCTATCAGCCGCAGGATTATCGCGTGATCCATCATCCGCTCGGCGACACCACCGCCTTCAAGAACATGGTCAATGCGCTGAAGGCGCGCGGCGTTCACGTCTATGCCGACATCCTGTTGAACCACATGGCGAACGAATCCGCGCAGCGCCCCGATCTGAATTACCCGGGCGCCAGCGTGCTGGGCACCTATGCCGGAAATACCGGCTATTACAGCGGCATCCGCCTGTTCGGCAATCTCGGTTCGAATTTCCTGGGCGCCGGCGATTTCGGCGAGACGCGCTGCATCACCGACTACAACGATGTCTGGCAGGTGCAGAACTGGCGGCTGTGCGGAGGCGGTGGCGATGTCGGGCTGCCCGATCTCAAGGGCACCAGCTACGTGATCGGACAGCAGCAGGAATACCTGCGCCAGCTCAAGGTCATCGGCGTGAAGGGGTTCCGCATCGATGCCGCGAAGCACATGCCGATGTCGCACATCAACGGCGTGCTGACCGCCGACATCAAGAGCGGCGTGTATGTGTTCGGCGAGATCATCACCGGCGGCGGCGCGGGCAGCTCGGAGTACGATCGTTTCCTGCAACCGTATCTGCAGAACACCGATCACGCGGCCTACGATTTTCCGCTGCAGACCTCGATCCGCAACGCGTTCTCGTTCAGCGGCAGCATGAGCAATCTGGTCGATCCCGGCGCTTACGGCCAGGCGTTGGCGGGTTCGCGCGCACTGACCTTCACCGTGACCCACGATATTCCGAACAACAGCGGCTTCCGCTATGCGCTGATGGATCCGACCGACGAAACCCTGGGCTATGCCTATCTCTTCGGCCGCAACGGCGGCAAGCCGATGGTGTATTCGGACAACAACGAAAGCGGCGACAACCGCTGGGTCAACGCCTACAACCGCAACGACATCAAGGGCATGATCCGCTTCCACAATGCGGTGCAGGGCAACGATATGCAGGTGCTGTCGCACGGCAACTGCCACATCCTGTTCCGCCGCGGCAGCCTGGGTATCGTGGGCATCAACAAGTGCGGCAGCACCGTGAATGCCGCGGTCAACATGAACAACAGCGTGTTGTGGTGGTACGCCAACTACACCGATACGCTCGGTTCCGGCAGCGTGGTGAACATCAACAGCGGCAACTACACCTTCAGCCTGCCTGCGCGCAGCGCCCGGATGTGGCTACGCTGATTGCGGGATCCTGTGCCGGCGGTAGCGGGCTGTCGCATGTCCGCTGCCGCCGGTTCTGAAGCGTGCTTAGTCGGCGCTCGGGGCCGGAGTGGCAAGGCCAGCGCTCATCGCGCGATCGATCTCGGCGCGGATCTGTCGATCGATGACGGCCATTTCGCGTTCCTGTTCCGCGCCGAGCTTCTCCATCTTTGCGCCCAAGGCTTCCATCGGCGCTGCGGCGGCTTCCATTTCTTTTTCCATCGCGGCGAGTGGCGCGAGACTGGCCTCCAGCTTTTCCGCTTCCGCGTCGATGACGTTCTCCAGCGCTCGCATCTGCCTGTCCAAAGCTTCCATTTGCGCGTCGAGCGCTTCCATCCTTGCCTCGGCGCCCGCATCCGACTTGTCTCCGGCTGCTCTGGTGGCAATCGTCGTCGCCAACTCCGCTTGTTGGTGCGCCGATGTGTTCTGCCGTTCGGCCAAGGCTTCCATTTTGCCTATCGCTTCGCGCATCCGGGGTGTTTCTCCGCCGAGGGAAGCAACGGCTTCGATGCGGCTGCTGATCGCCTGGACTTTTTCGGATTCCGCTCGCATCTGTTCGCCCAGCGCCTTCATCTGCGCTTCGCGGCTGGCGTTGCCCGCCCACAGCGCACGCATGCGTTCGACGGTCGCGGCGTCGCGCAGCACATAAGCCTTGCCATCGCGACGGAACCAGAGGAAATCGCCGCCGAGTTGCGAGCGCGCTTCGCGGATCTCGTCGACATCGCTGCTGTCGCCGGACATGGCCAGTCTGTCGCTGTCCTCGCTCACGAAGGCATACGTCTCATGAGCGGAGCCTTCCGTTGCCTTCGGGTTTGTCGCGACTGCCGCTGCGGCGAGTGTGCCGACCGTGACTTTCGGAGCGGGTGCGGCCGTCTGCGTCGATTGCGCGTAAGCGAAACAGGCGATGCAGGCGGCGGTGAGGCCGATGACGGGGATCGCGGCGGCGCCGGGCGAGACGCGACGTTCGGTGCGGAGCAGGGATTGGATGCGGGACATCAGATGGCCTCCGTGGGCGGCTTGCGCCAGTGTCGGGATGGGGGAGTGCGTTTGTTCGGACGAAATGCGGTCGAGTTCGTACAGCGCCAGCGCGAGCCGACGCGGTTCGCCGATGACCGAGGCGGCGAGCATGTCGGCGGCCTGTTCGCGTTCGTGACGGATGCGCTGCGATAGCCACCACGCCACCGGGTGATGGAACAGCAGCGCTTCCGCGGCGCGCTGCAGCAGATTGGCCAGAAAGTCGCGACGGCGGATGTGCGCGAGCTCATGCGCGAGCAGTGCTTCCAGCATGTCCACGGGCATGCGCGCCAACAGCGACGCCGGCACCAGCACCATCGGTCGCCAGAAGCCGGTGGACAGTGGGCCGCCGGTATCGTCGAACACCGCGAACCGAACGCCCGACAGGCCGAACCGCTGCGCCAGGCGGTCCAGGCGCGTTTGCCACGCCCGGTGTTCGACATCGCCCTCGACATCCAGCGCATCGCGCTGCAAGCGATGCACCCAGCGCAGACCGCCGGCCAAGCGCAACAGCATCAGACAGGCGCCTGCGGCCCATGTTGCGACCAGCCATGGCAGGGCCGCTTCGACCATCGAACGCACATCCGCCGGTCGATCGGGGGCGACGAAGGCCGCGAACATCGACGCGATGTCGCGCGGAGACGATACGGTCGTGGCCATGTCGAACGTCGGCGCCGTCGCCATCGACCACTGCCTGAACACTTCCGTGGCCGGCCACAGCACGCAGGCCGCCAGCGCTGCGCAGGCGACGACATAGCGGGCCTGGGGCGATGCGTGACGCAGCGCGCGCAGCGCCAGCCAGGCCAGCGCGCCGATCAGCGCGCATTGCCACAGGGAATGCAGCAGGCCCATGCCCAGCGCGCGGATCAAGGCATCGATCTGCGCCAGCGACGCGTCATCGAACATGTTCATGGCTGATGGTCTCCGTGCCCGTCTTTCTGTTCGTCTTCGCGGAGCGAACGCTGGATCTCGGCGTGGATCTGGGCGCGCTCTTCTTCGCTGACGTGGCTGCGCAGTGCTGCCATCACCAGATCCTTGCCGGACCCCGAGAACGCCTTGTGGATCAGATCGCGCAGCAGGTTGGTCTGCAGCGAATCCTGCGCCTGCGCGGGCGCATACACGTGCGAGCGCTGGCTTTCGTCGCGGATCAGCAGGCCCTTGCCGTGCATGATCTGCAGCAGCCGCAGCACGCTGGCGTAGGCGGCGTCAGGGCGTTCGAGCAAGCGCGCTTCATGCGCCTGTTTGACCGTGCTGGGGCCGAGTTGCCAGAGCAGACGCAGCATGTCCAGCTCGGCGGGGGTGGGCTTGGAGGGCTTGCTGGAACGGGGCATGGCGGGTTCGCTGGATCGTGTTGCCGAGCACGTTAGCGCTGCTAGAACATTTTGTCTAGAACAAATTGTCTAGAAAATGCCTGCGCGGCGACCGTTCATCGGAAACGCGGCGGGAAGCGGGCTTCGGGCGTCCGCCGGGTATCGTCCGGCGTCTCCCGCAGCAGCGAGGCGGATTGCCGGCGGGTGACCCGTGCCTGAATTCGCGAAGATACCGCGATGCAGTGCGCATCATCCGCCGGTCAGTCGCATTAGAATCCGCGGCTTCCACGGCGTTGGCGCTGCGACGGACCGCAGGCCATGAGCCTATTTCCGCAGGGGGCGGAAACCATGATCCCAAGGGTTCGAGCCAGTGTTCCGGCGGCGTGCGACTGTGCGCTTCATCCATCGCGACATCCGGCGCGGGCCACGGCATTGCGCTCACGGGCTGGCGTTCGCGCGTGACCGCATCGTCGCGAATGCCGGCCGCGCTCCCCGACCATCGGCCGTTCCGGGGCCGATGGTGGATCCCGCTCGCCCTCTGTCTGGCCTGGGCTGCGGACGCGCAGCCCGCGAAACCGCCTGTTGTGGGCCGCGCCGATGTGGCCGCGCTGTTGGCCGAAGCCAAGGCGCTGGAGGACAAGGATCCGGCGCGGGCGCTCGCGCTGGCGCAACGTGCGACGACCGCTGCGCGCGGTACGGACGACCCGGCGCTGCTGCGCGCGGCCCGCAACGTCCTGTGCAACGCCACCGCCGCCATCGATGCGGATGCCGCGCTGCCGATCGCCGCGAACGGGCTGCGCGCATCGCGCAAGGCCGGCGACGCGCGCTCCAGCGCCGACTTCCTCAACTGCAGGGGCTATGCGCTGGATCTGCTCGGCAAGCCCGGCGAAGCCGCGATCGAGTTCGAGAACGCGGTCGCCAGTGCGGAGCGCGCCGGTAAAGGCATCGAGGCCAACGAGGTGCTGGCCGAGGCCTTGGCCCTGCGCGGCGGCAGCCGCCACTATCACGGCCGTTACGACGATGCGATCGCCGATCTCAACCGCGCCTATGCGCTCAATGTCGCGATCGGCAGGAAAAGCGGGCAGCGCTACACGCTCAACGCCATCGCCAACGTCTACAGCGACGAGAACGTCGGCGAGTACGACAAGGCCATCGGCTATTACCGCCAATTGTTGAAGGAAAACGAGGCCGCCGGATTGAACGGCGAGGTGGCGACGTCGCTGTTCAATATCGCTTCGGCGCGTGAAATGAAGGGCGAGTTCGACGCGGCGCTGCAGGACTATCGCCGTGCGCTGGAGATCGATACCGCGTTGGGCGATCGCGCCTCGGTCGCGGAAGGCGAGCGCTCGATCGGCGCGCTGCTGGTCAAGCAGGGCAAGGCCGCGGAGGCGCTGCCGTGGATCGAACGCGCGCTCGAACATTTCATCGCGAGCGGCGATGTCGAAAGTACCGCGCGCACGCGGATCACCCGCGCCAAGGCGCTGCATGCGGCCGGTCGTCTCTACGAAGCGGCGACCGATCTGGAATTCGCCGAGCGGCATTTCCGCGCGCAGAACAATCCCCGCTATCTCGCGAAAGTCTACGAAGCCATGGCAGAAGTCCGCGCCGCCGGGGGCGAGTGGCGCAAGGCCTACGCCGCTTCCGTCGCCTATCGCCAGGCGCAGGCTCTGCTGGAAAAGCGCGCGCGCGAAGAGCAGACCTCGCGTCTGCGTGTGCAGTTCGACTCCGCGAAGAAGGAGCAGGAGAACCGCGCGCTGCTGATCGAGAACGCGCATCGCGGCGAAGCCCTGCGCAATGCCGAGCGCGTGCGCTCGCTGCAGCGTCTGTTCATCATCCTCGGCGCGGCATTCTTCACCCTGCTTGCGGCGATGGCGCTGCAACTGGTGAAAAAGGGCCGTCGACTGCGCAGACTGGCGATGACCGACGAACTGACCGGCATGCCGAACCGACGGAAGATCATGGATTTCCTCGGCCGCGAACTGGCGGCGGCGCAATACGGCGGCGAACGCTTGAGCGTGATCGCCTTCGATGTCGATCACTTCAAACGCATCAACGATCTGTACGGCCATCATGTCGGCGACCGCGTCCTGTGCGCGATCGCCGATGCCGTGGGCCGCGAGCTTCCGGACACCGCGCGCGTCGGTCGCATGGGGGGCGAGGAGTTCCTGGTCGTGCTGCCGGGCACCGTGGCCGTCGATGCCCGCGAGGTGGCGGAAGCGTTGCGGACCGCGATCCTCAGCGCCAAGTGCGATGGTTTCGCGGACGACGAACGCGTGACCATCAGTCTGGGCGTCGCCGAAGCAGGCCTGGACGACGATGTCGAAATGCTGCTGCGACGCGCGGACAGCGCGATGTACCGGGCGAAAAGCGAGGGGCGCGATCGCACCGCATCCGCATGACGCGCTGTCGGCACGACGTCGTGTGTTGAATATATGCAACGATTATGCGGCGATCGGCCGTCGGTAATGCGATCGATCAGGTCCATGCGCGCAGGCATGGAACAGCGCGACGATCGTCGAATCGTGGATAATCTGTCCGGCTTTGGGGAAGTGTGACGTTGTTGGGTAATGAGCCGGGGACGGGAAGTTGCGGACGCTGCGAAAGCGCGCCGCCGATCCGGTCGAGTGGGGCGTAGTCGGCACAGGGGGCAAGTGCAGAACATCCTGGAACATCCGTGTCGCCTTCGGCGGATCGGGTGTCGGGCGATTCTGCGCGCCATTCGCCGCGCGTTCCGTATGCGTGTCAGCCAGGGGGATGCGTGAGGACGGTCAGATCCAGTCGAAAGAAATTCGCGATTCGTAGTTTGTGGTTCACCGAGCTGTGCGTATTGATCGTGTCGGTCATGGCGGCTGCGCGACTGCGCTTCCATGCGGACCCCATCGGCCTCGATCATTTCGTCGAGGGCATCGCTTTGCGCTCGGCGCTGGTCGCGCTGTGCCTGACCGGCGCCATGCTCACGTTCGGGCTGTATCAGGCCTATGTGCGCCACAGCCGCCTCGATCTGTTGTTGCGGATCGGCTTCTCGTTCGCGCTCGGCGGCGTCGCCCTGCTGGTCATCTATTACGTTCTGCCCGGCGCCTACATCGGCCGGGGCGTGCTGGCGCTGTCGCTGGCCATCGGCGCAGGCGGCGTGCTCGGCGTCCGGTACGTGGTGTCGCGGCTGTCCACGGCGCAGGCGCTGAAACAGCGCGTGCTGGTCTATGGCGCCGGCAGCAACGCCAATCTCATCAATACCCGGCTGCGGCGTCAGAGCGACCGCCAATCGTTCAAGATTCTCGGCTTCGTGCCGGCAGGCGCTCAGCCGATCGTGGTCGACGAGGCGCAGTTGATCCGCACCGACGAAACCCTGTGCACGATCGCCATCCGTCTGGATGTCGACGAGATCGTGATCGCGCCGGACGAGCGCCGCGGCGCCATGCCGATGGAACAGATGCTCAATTGCGTGCAGCAGGGCGTACTGGTCACCGACCTGTCGACGTTTTTCGAGCGCGAAGCGGGCATGGTCCAGCTCAATATCGTCGATCCGTCGTGGCTGGTGTTTTCCGGCGGCTTCGATTACTCCACGCCGCGCCGCCTGACCAAGCGCTTCTTCGATCTGATCGCCGCCGGCGCGCTGCTGGCGGTGGCCTGGCCGGTGATGCTGCTGGTCGCATTGGCGGTGAGGCTGGAATCGAAAGGCCCGGTGATCTACCGCCAGATCCGCGTCGGCGAGCACGGTCGCCATTTCGAGATGGTGAAATTCCGCAGCATGCGCGTCGACGCCGAAAGCGACGGCGTGGCGCGCTGGGCGACCAAAAACGACGACCGCAGTACGCGGATCGGCAAGTTCATCCGCAAGACCCGGCTGGACGAGCTGCCGCAGTTGTTCCTGGTGCTGGGCGGCGAGATGAGTTTCGTCGGCCCGCGGCCGGAGCGTCCGCAGTTCGTCGAAATGCTGAACAACGAGATCCGCTATTACGACGTGCGTCATTCGGTGAAGCCGGGACTCACCGGCTGGGCGCAGTTGCGCTATCCCTATGGCGCATCGGTGCGGGATGCGAACGAAAAATTGAAATTCGATCTGTTCTACGTCAAGAACCACGGCCTGATCTTCGACCTGATGATCATGCTGCAGACGGTCGAAGTGGTGTTGTTTGGACGCGGCGCGCGCTGAGCGACTCGCAGCTCCGATTCTGTCTGCGCACGTAGGAGGGCCTTCAGGCCCGAGCTTTCAACGTAAGGTAGCCAGCAGGCAGAGCTCGGGGCTGCAGCCCCTCCTACGAAAGCTTTTGAATATCCTGTATTCGCAGCATCCGGTCGCCCATCTTCATTTCCAAGCTGCGAGATGTCGAACCGACGCCAACAGGCTGCTGATCCCCAAGCCAGTGCGTGTACTACGCAGCGTCTCCCGCCCTCAACTCCGCCCCAGCAAGCCCGCGAGCATCCGTTTCGCCGCCCACGGCAATAGCGAAAACGCTTCTTTGCGCGACGCCGCGCTGGGCGCCTGCTTCAAGGCCGCGCGCCACAACCGCCAGGCATCGCGCCAACGCTTGCGGATGACCATGCCGCGCGCATTGCGCGCGTAGGTGATGGCCAACGCTTCGCGACGCACGGAGATGTCGACGACATCTTCGGCATCGGCCACCGCGCGTTCCACGACCTTCACGTAGTCGTCGTAGGTCGTGGCGGTCGCGGACAGTCCGTCGTGGCCCCGCATCGCTTCGACCAGCGGCGCTTCGACCACGCCGATCCGCCATTGCCGGGCGACGCGCAGGTGGAAATCGATGTCCTCCGCGGTGCGCAGCGACGGGTCGAAACCGCCGCAGGTCTCGAACACCTCGCGCCGGAACATGACCGATGCCGGCACCAGCGACGGATTCAGCAGCAGCCAGCGCAGCGCCCAGCCGTCCTCGCGCAGCACGTCGCGCCGGTGGAAGGTGTCGTAAGGGGTGCCGTCGGCATCCACGCGCACCACGTCGCACAGCACCATGCCGAACTCGGGGTGGGCGTCGAGCCACGCGATCTGCCGCGCGGTTTTTTCCGGCCGCCACAGGTCGTCGCTGTCCAACAGCGCGAAAAAGCGGCCGGTGGCGAGCGCCATGCCGGCGTTGCGCGCGGCCGAGACGCCGGCGTTGGCCTGCCGGTGGTAGCGGATGCGTTCTCCGTAACGGGCGCGCAGCGCTTCGCCGGTGCCGTCGGTAGAGCCGTCGTCCACGACCAGTATTTCGTCGACCGGATGCGTCTGCGCCAACACCGAGTCGATGGCGCGCTGCACCAGCTCGCACCGGTTGTAGGTCGGTATAATCACGGAAACTTCGGTGGGGGCTTCGATCGCGCGCGCCATGCTCAAGGACTTCGCCAGAAAATGTCTGTATTTCAGCGGCGCGCTCGGTCTGTATCACCGGGTGCGCAATGCCGATAGTTTAACGGTGGTGATGTTCCACCGCACCCTGCGCCCGGACGATCCGCGCTGGGCCTCGTGCGATCCCGACTATACCCTCGGCGAAGACCTGTTCGTCTCGTCGCTGGATTTTTTCAGGCGCCATTATCGTGTGGTCTCGCTGCAGGATGTGCTGCGCGCGCGTCGCGACGGCACCGGCCTGCCGCCGCGCGCGCTGCTGATCAGCTTCGACGACGGATGGCTGGATAATGTCGATTACGCGCTGCCGGCGCTGCGCAGCGCTGGTCTGCCTGCGGTGATGTTCGTGGCCGCCGATGCGGTGGGTGCGCGTCAGCCGTTCTATCAGGAACGGATCGTGGCCGCCTGGCGGCTCGGCAAGCTGTCGCTGGAGGCATTGACGGCGAGCGTGGTCGAGCATGGCGCCGATGAACATGACGCCGATGGGCATGGCGATGGCGATGACGAACATGGCGATGGCGAACATGGCGAAGCGCGTACCGGCGTCGCCGGGCTGCGGCGGCTCATCGCCAGGCTCGAAACCATGCCGCCGGCATCGCGCCGCGCCGTTCTCGAACGTCATGCCGATGCGCTGAACGACGGTCTTCAGCACATGATCGATATCGACGACCTTGCGCGGCTGCGCGCGGGCGGCGTCGAACTCGGACTGCACGGCAAGAGCCACGTGGCGATGACCCGCGCCGAGGATCTCGCGAACGAACTCGGCGGCGCGCGCGAAGCGATGGCGAGGATGCTCGCTTCGCCGGAGGGTCTGGCGTCCGATGCCTGCGCCACCATGTCGTTCCCGCACGGTGCGTTCGACGAAGGCATTGCCGCGCAGGCGCGCGATGCCGGCTATGAACTGCTGTTCACCAGCGTGCCGGTGTTGAACCCGGTGGCCGGGAAACCGTCGTGGCTGCTCGGTCGCACCGGTTACGAAACCGACACGGTCGCGGATCGAGACGGAACATTCCGCCCGGAGTCGTTGGCCTGGTATCTGTTCCGTCGCGACACACGACGTCTCGCCTGACGCCCTCTATTCGTCTTCGTCGGCCGAGGTCAGGTGCAGGTCGACGGCTGCATCGGACGACTGGCCGCGCAATACGCCGAAGACCGGACGTTGGCCGCGCGCTTCGAACCCCAGCCGTCGCCAAGGCTGCAGACGCGCTTCCGATGTCGCCAGTTCGATCGACACCGCCGCGTGGCCTTGCGCCCGCGCTGCACGCAGCAGCGCCGACACGGTTGCGGGCGAGAGCTGCGCGCCGTCGCGCGACCAGAAATCGTGCACGTGCAGCGTGCTGGCGTCGGTGCGGGTCGCGAACCACGCCGCCATCGCATCGCCATCGGAGAGCAACAGATGCCGGAACGGCGGTTGTCCGTCCGACGTGGGCGCATCGTCGAAACGCCAGCGCAGATGCGCGGTATCGCGCAACGCGGTGAATGCGACGGGCTTGGGCGAGGCGTTCCACAGCGCCTGGATATCGGGTGCGCGATCCTGCCACTGCGCTTGCAGCCGTCGCGCGCCCGGAAAGCGCCAGCCGTCGCGCAACCGCTGACCCAGATCGATCAGTGCGCCCAGGGGCGCTGCGGCGAATGCCGGCAGTCCCGGTAAGCGCCGACGCAGGTAGGATGCATGCCGCACCACGCGGGCATGGCGCACCATGTCGGCGAGCTTGCGGTAGCCGATGCGCTTGAACACCGGCGCCGCTTTCGGATTCGGGAAGCCGTAGAGCAGATCGAGATCGCGCTGGCCGGCGGCGAAGAGGCCCTGCTGCAGGATCAACGCGGGTCCGAGGGAACGATGCGCGGGCGTCACCGCCAGATCCACCAGCACCCCCGCAGCCCATTCGCGGCCGGCGTGCAGCATCCGTCGCCGGCCGGCGGCGCAGACGCCGACGGGATCGGCGGTGCCTGCATGCATCAGCACATGCAGCAGCGGCGCCCCAGCGGGCGCGCGGCCGTAGAACCAGTCGTATTTCGCGGCCATCCGCGCGTCCTGACCCAGGTTGCCGCGCCACACCGCAAGCACGGCCTCGCGGTCGGCGACGCAGTCGCCATCGCGCGTCGAATACTGCGGCGGCGACGTTGGCGCGGAGTCGCCCATGCTTATCGGTGCGTGCTCATCAGTGCGTGCTCATCAGTACATGCTCATCAATGCATGCTCACGCCTGTGCATGCGGCTCGGGAACGTCGGCCACCAGTACCGGCGGCAGATGCATGTAGCGCGTGGTGCGACGCTTGTTGCCGATATCGTCGTAGATCGCTTTCGCCTGCGCTTCGTCGATCTCCAGCGCCGCGGCCAGCGTCGATGCGGGGAAACCGTGATTCAGCGCGTACAGCGCCAGATCCATCTGCCGGTAGGGCAGGGCGAAATAGAATTCGTCCTGGCCCTGGCTGAGGCTGTAGGTGTCGGTGGTGGGGATCGCCGCGCAGACGCGCTCGGGCAGGCCGAGATGCCGCGCCATGCCGTAGACCTGCGACTTGTACAGATGCGCGATGGGTTTCACGTCGGCGGAGCCGTCGCCGTTCTTCACGAAGAAACCCTGGTCGTATTCCAGCCGATTGGGCGTGCCGACCACGCCATAGTTCAGGCGGTCGGCGTGGAAATATTCCAGCGTCTTGCGGATGCGCTGCTTGAAGTTGGTCGCCGCGACGATGGTGAGATAGTCGGCCAGCGCGAGATCGCGCTCGTGCGGCGCGCCATCCGGCGCTTCGGCGATCAGCCGGAAGCGGTTGAAGCGTCCCTGGATGCCGCCGTCGATCACGATCTTGAATTTCCAGCCGTCGCCGTATTCGGGCAGCGTGTTGCGCACCGCGGCGTCGCGGGCGCGATAGCAGCCGATGGCCTCCAGCGCCGGGGCGATGTCGACGGTCTCGGTGCGGATGCCCAGGTGCTGGGCGAGGATGGTGGCGCGCGCCGCGCTGTCGTCGGAGGAATCGCGCTCCGGCAGGATCAGCCCGAACACGCGCTCCGGGCCCAGCGCACGTACCGCCAGCGCGACGCTGGCCGAGCTGTCGATGCCGCCGGAGATCGCCACCACCAGGCCGCGCCTGTGCAACTGTCGCGCGGTGATCTCGCGCAGACGCGCGGCGATGCGGTCGGCTTCGTGTTCGTAATCGAGGTCGAGCACGCTCCAGTCGAGCGTATTGGCGTTGGCGGCGTTCATGAGGCGGTTTGGGGTTCCAGAAGTGCGGCGCGGCGGACCTTGCCGGACGCGGTGCGCGGCAGGGCGGAGACGAATTCGATTTCGCGGGGAATCTTGTAGCTGGCGAGGCGCTCCCGGCAGTGCGCCTTGACCATGTTTTCGCTGCGCAGCGGCAGGCCCGGCGCGACGACGAAGGCTTTGATCACCTGTCCCAGCACGTCGTCGTCGATGCCGACGACGGCGGCTTCGCTGACGCCGGCCAGTTCGACGATCACGTCTTCGATATCGTTCGGATGCACGCGATGCGCGCCGGTCTTGATCATGTCGCTGCGGCGCCCGGCCAGAAACAGATAGCCGTCGGCGTCGAGATGGCCCATGTCGCCGGTGCGCAGCCAGCCGTCGTGCAGAACCGTGGCGGTGGCGTCCGGGTTATTCCAGTAGCCGCGCATCACGTTCGCGCCGCGCACCCGGACCTCGCCCGGTTCGCCGGTCGCCGCGTCGCTGCCGTCTTCGCGCGCGATGCGCAGTTCGACGCCATCGACGGGAATGCCGACCGAGCCGATTTTTTCGTCCAGCCGCTCGGGCGGCAGCCAGGTCAGCCGCGAGGTGGCTTCGGTCTGCCCGTACATCACGAACAGGCGCGCATCCGGCAGCGCAGCGCGCATGCGGCGGGCGAGGGTGGGGCTCATCGCGCCGCCGGCCTGGGTGAGATAGCGCAGCGACGACAGGTCGTAATCGCTGAGTTTCACGCGCTCGAGCAACAGTGCGTAGGTCGACGGCACGCCGGAGAATCCGCTGATGCGTTCGCGCGCGATGGTGTCCATCAACAGGTGCGGAAACAGCAGGTTCTGCGCCAGCACCACGCAGCCGCCGCAGATCAGATGCGTATGCAGCACCGATGCGCCATAGGCGTAGTAGAAGGCGAGGATCGACAGCACGCTGTCGCGTTCGCTCAGGCCCAGATAGCGGACCACGGCGCTGGCGTTGGCCAGCAGATTGCCGTGGGTGAGGGTCACGCCCTTGGGCGCGCCGGTGGTGCCGGAGGTGTAGAGGATCAGCGCGACATCGTCCGCGGCGATCCGCTCGGCCGCGTCGACGTCGATGCCAGTCGCATCGGCCGATGATGGCGGGCACAGCGGATGGTCTGCGCCCAGTGGCCAGCGTTCGATCGATGCGGATCCGGCTGCATGCCCGCCGGAAGCGTCCACCGCGGCGATCGCTTCCATCGCATCGCCGTGGCTGTGTTCGTAGACGACATGGCGCGCTTCGCAATGATGCAGCCACGCCTGGAAATCGCGCGCGCGGCCCTGGACGTTCAGCGGTGCGGCGATGCCGCCCGCCAGCCAACAGCCGTAGCAGGCCACGGCTGCTTCGATCCGGTTCGGCAACAGAATCGCCACCCGCTCGCCCGGGCGCAGGCCTCGCGCGCGCAACGCCTGCGCGAAGCGCTGCGCTTCGTCCCAGAACTCCGCGTAACGGATGCGACGGTCGTCGCCGACGATCGCGACCCGTTGCGGGTGACGCCTGGCGATGTCAGCGACCCGGGCGGGAACCGACGACATGATGCCGCCTTTATTCCGCGAGCTTTCGGGTGACGAACGCGTCCATGACTTCGAGCGTGTCGAAGTTGTCCGGCGTCATCTCCTCCGGCGCGATCGTGAACTTGAATTCTTCCTCGATGAACATGATCAGTTCATAGATTCCGGTCGAATCGAGGATGCCGCCGCGAACCAGCGAGTCTTGGTCGCCGATCGCGCTGTCGTCGTTCGAGAACAGGAAGTTCTTGAGAATGTACTGTTTGATTCGTTGCCGCTGCTGCATGCTGTGTCCCCGTGTCGAAACCTTGAACGCAAGAACGATCCGGCGACGGCCATGTGGCGCCGCGTCGGGGTCGGTTGCGTGATGGTGCGGGCCGCGAAGCGCTTCGGCGATGGGCCCGTGGGATAGGATAGCCTCCCGCATCCCGCCTCGATAGCAGTCGCGCATGTCGAACGCCTTCCGATTCCCCAGAAACCCCGCGCAATCCGCCGTATTGCGGCATCTCTGGCTGCCGTCGCTATTGGCGACGACGCTGGCCGCATGCGGTGCGCCGCCATCGCCGGCGCCGCCGGCCGAACCGCCGCGATCGGTGGCCGATGCGAAACCCGTGCCGGTCGCTTCCGAAAAGGCCGGCTTCGAGGTGGTGGAACTGGTGACGGGGCTGGAGCATCCGTGGGCGCTCGCGATCCTGCCCGACGGCACCATGCTGGTGACCGAGCGTCCCGGCCGATTGCGTCGGATCGGTGTGGATGGCGTCGTTTCCGCGCCGCTTTCGGGCCTGCCGAAGATTTTCGTCGACGGCCAGGCCGGATTGCTCGATGTCGCGCTGTCGCCGGGCTTCGCGAAAGACCGGCTGGTGTATGTGTCGTTCGCCGAACCGAGCCTGCGCGGCAACAAGACCGGCACGGCGGTCGCGCGCGGGCGGCTGGAAGGCGATGCGCTGCGCGACGTCGAAGTGATCTATCGACAGGAGCCGAAGCTCTCCAGCGGCACCCACGTCGGCTCGCGGCTGGTCTTCGACGACGCGGGCCATCTGTTCGTCACCCAGGGCGAAAACCGCGTCGCCGAAACTGCGCAGCAACTCGACAAACTGCAGGGCAAGCTGGTGCGGATCTGGCCGGATGGACGCATCCCGGACGACAACCCGTTCGTGAAGCGCGAGGGCGTGCGCCCGGAGATCTGGTCCTATGGACATCGCAACATGCAGGGCGCCGCGCTGCATCCGGTCACGCGCAGACTGTGGACCAGCGAGCACGGGCCGATGGGCGGCGACGAGCTCAATATTCCCGAAGCCGGCCGCAACTACGGCTGGCCGCTGATCACCCACGGCGTCGACTACAGCGGTTCGCCGGTGAAAGGCGCGGTCGGCAAGTCGGCCGAAGGCATGGAGCCGCCGCATCACGTCTGGGACGTGTCGCCGGCGATCAGCGGCATGCTGTTCTACAGCGGCAAGGCGTTTCCGGAATGGAAGGGCAATCTGTTCGTCGGTGCGCTGGCGAAAAGCGCATTGATCCGTCTGGAACTCGACGGCGACCGCATCGTCCACGAGGAACGCCTGCTGACCGATCGCGCCGAACGCATCCGCGACGTGCGCGAGGGACCGGACGGTGCGATCTATGTGCTGGCGGACGAAAAGAACGGGAAGTTGTTGCGGATACAGCCGCGTCAGGCAGGCGATTGACGTCGGCGATGCCTGGCCGTCGCCAGGGCTGCCGGTTTCGAAGCGCGTTTGGCCGTCTCGCGGCTCTCACCAAAAAGCAAATCCCCCGTGGCCCCCTTTTTCAAAGGGGGCGAGCTGCCTGATGCGAGCCGCATCTTGTATTCGAGCAGTGCGATGTTCCAGTCGTATTCGAATAGTGCGATGTTCCAAGACGCAGGCTGCGCAAAGCCGCCCGCAACGATCCCCCCCTTTGAAAAAGGGGGGCAGGGGGGATTTGCTCTTGCTCTTGTAAAACACGAAACACCAGATCGAAGGCGCTCGCTATGAAAATGGCTTCCGCCCGATGAAATCCACCGTCGTGATGCACAGCTGCTCCGGCGTGAATCTTGCGAACTCCGGCGCGACGGTCATCGCCCGCAATTGCTCCAGCCGCTGCGGCCGCGCATGCGACGTGTCGTGCACGATGTCGAAGCCGGCCTCGCGCGCGGCTTCGACTAGCTCATGCGCGCGCAGCCGGTTCTGATAGAGGAAGCGGTTGTTCCAGAACGTCCACTCGCGGTCGGAAAACTGCAGGTAGTGCAGTTGATGGATCTTCGCGTCGGCGTAAGCGTAATGATCGCCGCAGTTCACCGAGTGGAAGGCCACGCCGCCGGGACGCAGCAGCCGCAGCGTGCCGCGATGGATACGGTCGATGGCCTCCGGCGGCACATGCTCCAGCACGCTGTTGGAAAACACGATGTCGACCGAGCCGTCGTCGAGCCCAGGATCGGCGGCGTCGGCGGGCGCACGGTAATCGATGACGCCCTCGCTCAGTTCCGCCGGATCGCTGGCGTCGGCGGCAGCCAACAGATGACGATAGCGGGACTGCAAGTCCGCAGGATCCGCATGGCTGAGGGCGGCGATCCGCGGCAGTTCCTGTCCCAGGATGCCGATGCACAGGCGCATCAGTTCGGGTTTCAGCAGCCGGTTCAGATCGCAGGTGTGTACGCGCGCGGCACCGCCGAGGTAACAGGCCAGCGGCAGCGCCGGATACCAGCCGCTGCCGATTTCGAGCAGACGCGCACCGCCGATGCCGACGCCGTTGGCGTGCAACTGCTGCAGCATGCCGTCCCAGTCCTCGATCTTCAGCAGGATTTCGCGGCGCGGACTGCGCATGCCGCCGAAACGGCGCTGCAGGCCGTAGTGCAGCGCTTCGCCGTGCGGCAATCCGCCGAGGGTTTTCTGCAGGATGCCCTTGATTCGCCAATGCATGGTGCGCGGTGTTCCGGTGGATGCCGTTGAGGTCGTTCGCGCGTCAGCGCGCGGTAAGCGCAGCTGCGCCGGTCGGGACATCCGTGTCTTCGCGTAAGGAGCGGTCGATCAGCATCGTCGACAGCACGCCGACGAAGGCCTGGTTGTCGGCGAAGCCGGTGGCGCGGCCGGCGCGGCATTTGTCGAACAGACGGCCGACGGCCTGGGGATCGAAATAGCCGGCGGCGCGGATGCGGTCTTCGCTCATCAGATCGGCCACGTAGTCCAGCGGCTGGCCGTCGAAGAAGAAACTGCCGCTGTCCGGCGCGCGGTAGGGCTGTTTGGTGCGGTTGACGATCTCGTCCGGCAGCAGGTCCGCGAGCGCGCGGCGGAGCAGGTATTTCTCGGTCATGCCGCGGATCTTGTAGCTGGGCGGCAGCCGGTTGGCGAATTCGATCACGCGATGGTCGAGGAACGGGAACCGGCCTTCGATCGAGTTCGCCATCGCCACCCGGTCGCCCTGCGACGACAGCAGATAGCCCGCAAGCAACGACTTCGCTTCGACGTACTGATCGCGCGCCAGCGGACTCCAGTCGCGGATCTTCGCCGGCAGCGTCGCTTCGAAGGCATCGAGCGGATTGAACTCGCCGATCTCCGCGCGCATCTCCCGCGACAACAGTCCCAGCGCGCGCTGCGAGGTGGTCCAGCGCGGCACGTGGGCGAAGATCGGCCGCTGCAGATGTTGCATGCCCTGGCCGAAGAACGACTGCGCGAACGCGGGATTGCGCACCGGCGAGTTCGGCAGGTAGCCGTACAAGCGCTCGAGCAGGCGCGGGCGCAGCTTCGACTGCGGCTGTCGGGCCCAGAACCGCCGCACTTTCGCTTCCTTGAACAGATCGTAGCCGCCGAACACTTCATCCGCGCCTTCGCCGGTCAGCACCACCTTGTAACCATGTTCGCGCACGCTGCCCGCGAGCAACATCAGCGGCACCGGGGCGGTGCGCAGCACCGGCGTCTCGGCATGACGGATCAATCGTGGAAAGGCTTCGCCGATATGCCGGCGCGTGCAGCGCAGAGTGGTGTGGTCGGTGCCGAGGTGCCGCACCATTGCCTGCTGGTAGTCGCTTTCGTCGAATTCGCCGTCCTCGAACGCCACCGAGAACGTGCGCACCGGCGTCTCGGTGAAACTGCGGATCATCGCGACGATGCCCGACGAATCGAGGCCGCCGCTGAGATACGCGCCCACCGGCACGTCGGCGCGCAGTTGCAGGCGCACGGCGTCGATCAGCAATTCGCGCAGTTCGGCTGCCGCCGCGTCCACGCTCAGCGGATAGCGCGACGGCGAAGTCTCGGCGGCGTCGGGAAAGGTCCAGTCCCAGTACTGGCGCAGCGTTTCGCGACCGTCGTGTTCGATCGCCAGCGTATGCCCCGGCGGCAGGCTGTCGATGCCGCGATAGACCGTATGCGGTTCGATCGGCGACCAGGTGGCGAAGGTTTCGGCGATGCCCAGCGCATCCAGCGCGGCGCACTGCGGCAGCACCGCGAGCAACGCCTTGGTTTCGGACGCGAACCACACCCGGCCGCCGCTGCGCGCGAGATACAGCGGGCGGATGCCGGCGCGGTCGCGCGCCAGTACCAGTCGGCGACGTTCGCTGTCCCACAGCGCGATGGCGAACTGGCCGTTGAGACTTTCGACGAAGCGGTCGCCGTCGCGGTCGTACAGATGCACGATCACTTCGGTGTCGGAACGGGTATAGAAGGTGCGGCCTTCGGCTTCGAGTTCGCGCCGCAGTTCGACGTAGTTGAAGATCTCGCCGTTGAAGACGGTCCAGACCGTGCCGCGCGGATTGCGGATCGGCTGGTCGCCGGTGGCCAGATCGATGATCGACAGCCGCGCGTGCGCCAGACCAACGCCGTCCTCGACATGGAAGCCGTAACCATCCGGCCCGCGATGGGCCAGGGTGTGGATCATCCTCTGCAATAAGTCATGGGCGGTTTCCGGGGCGATATTCGTCCCGCCATGGCTCGCACCGCTGAAGCCGGCCCCGCTGAAGCCTGCGATTCCACACACGTGTCTTGATCCCCTGTCCGCAATGCGGTCGAACGATGGCCAATGGCCGGTTGAACGCGAAAACCGGCGCAGGCCAGCCACTCGATGTCGCAGCCCCGACGGGTCAGCCCTTCGCGGCCTCGGCCAGGGCTTCTTCGCAGGCGCGCAGTGTATCGGCTGCGACCGCGTCCCAGCCGCGCGAGAACCGGCGCGACAATGCGGTCTCGTCCCATGGCCGTTCCAGCGCATCGCGCAATCCCGCGGCCAGTGGGGCGGGATCGCGCGCCGCGACCAGCAGGCCGCAATCGGCATCCACCACTTCGGGAATGCCGCCGACCGGCGTCGCCACCACCGGCCGGCCGCAGGCCAGGGCTTCGACCAGCACGTTCGGATGGCCTTCGGAATAGCTGGGCAGGGTGACCAGATCCGACGCCGCCATCCAGCGCGCGACTTCATGCGGGCCCTGCGCCCCGGCCAGCTGGACGCGCAGCGTGGGATCGGCGGCGACCCTTGTTTCCAGTTCGGCGCGCATCGGCCCTTCGCCGACCAGCGCGAGCCGCAGCTTCGGCCGCTGCGGCGCGAGCGTCGTCATCGCGTCGAGCAGTTCGCGCAGGCCTTTTTCCGGGACCAGCCGACCGACGTAGACCACCAGTTCGGCATCGCCGTCGATGCCCAGCGCGGCGCGCGCCTCGCCACGGTCGCGCGGATGGAAGATCGTCGCGTCGCAGCCGTTGGGAATCGCGCGGATGCGCGCCGGATCGGCATCGTAATCGCGCGCCGCGACCCGGCCCAGATCCTCGCTCACCACCAGGATGCGTTGTGCGGCGTGCAGCACCGGCCGGGTGAGGCGACGGCTGACGGCATCGCGCACGCGCAGGTCCGAGCCGCGCGCGCCGACCACCAGCGGTAGACCCGCGCGCCGCGCCGCGTGCATCGCGCCGAAAGCGTCGGGGTAGAGCCAGTACGAAAGCACCACATCCGGCGCGAACTCGCGCAGCGGCGCGTGCAGGGTGCGCGCGCACAGCCAGCCGTTGAACGGCCGGGTCAGCAGCGGCAGCGCGGGGTATTCGACATAGCGCACATCGCAGTCCGGTACCGTATGTGCGGGATCGGAGGCGCGGAACAGATAGCTGCGCGGCCTGGCCCAGCGCGGATAACTCGCGACGGGACTCAGCACGCGCACATCGGCGAGCTTCGACAGCTCGCGCACGGTCTGGTGGATTGGCCGGCCGCGGTTCGGCTCGCCCGCGATCGGGAACTGCGAGGTCACGATCAGCAGGCGCATGCGTCGCGCCTCCGCAGGATCGGTCGCCGGTGGCCGAGGCCGTCGCCGTGAGCGGACATGCCCTTCGCGAGCATGCCCTCTGCCGGCATGTCCTCTACGGGCATGTCCTCTACGGGAAGGGAAATGCGTTGATAATGCGGTGTTTTCATACTGTCCGAAACGAACGTGCTGCCGGGGAAACGGGTGAGACAGATGGAACAGGGGGGCTCCGCACTAGCGGGGCATAACGAAAACTTGATCGCGAATGCGCGCGTGGGCGAACTCGACGCCCTGCGCGGCCTCGCCGCGCTCGGCGTGGTCGCGTTTCATTACACCACGTTCTATCAGCAGGAACAGGGCCATCTGCAGCCGCTCGGCTTCGGTTTCCCGGCCGGCAACTACGGCGTGCATCTGTTCTTCCTGATCAGCGGTTTCGTCATTTTCATGACCCTGGAGCGCACCCGCAGCGCGATGGATTTCGCGGTGTCGCGGTTCTCGCGCCTGTTCCCGGCCTACTGGGCGGCGATGGCGATCACCGCCGCCGTGGTCTACACCATCGGCATGCCGATCCAGCGGATCCCGATGATCGATCTCGCGGTGAATCTCACGATGCTGCAGGAGATTCTCGGTTTCACGCAGCTCGACGGCTCGTACTGGACGCTGCAGGTCGAATTGTTCTTCTATCTGCAGATGCTGTTCTGGTGCATGCTCGGCCAGCTCAAGCGCATCCGCTGGATCATCGCGGCCTGGTTGATCATGGCGGTGATCTACGCGCTCACCGCGCAGCGACACCTGCATTTCTCGTACACCCTGCGCGAATTGCTGTTGCTGCGACACATTCCGTTCTTCGCGCTGGGGATCCTGTTCTACTGTCTGTACGCAGGTTCCGGAGACAGGCGCGCGAACATCGCGCTGATCGCGCTGTCGCTGGTCGCCATCGGCGTGTCCTATGCTCCGGCGTATCTTGTTGCCGGCCTCGCCTGCAGCGCGATCTTCGCCTTGTTCGTTGCCGGCAGACTGCGCTGGTTGCGCGCGGCGCCGTTCGTCTTTCTGGGCGTGATTTCCTATTCGCTGTATCTGTTGCATCAGGCGATCGGCTTCGCATTGATTCACCGCCTCGAAGCCGCCGGCGTGCCGAGTCTCGCGGCGGTGGTGACGACCGCGCTGCTGCTGCTGGCGCTGGCGACCGCGTTGACCTACGGCGTGGAGCGGCCGGCGATGCGGGGCATCCGTCGATGGTGGCGTGCGCGTCCGCGCCGTGCCGATGCGCTGGCGTGATGGCGGAATTGCACCGGGATACCGATAATGGGCGGCCGACTTCACTCGCTTCTTGCGCAATACCTGCGGCGCGGCGGTCGGTCCGATGGAACGAAACGACAACACATCAGGGATTGCGATGAGCGATGCAGGCAAGGAAACGATGGCGATGCAGGAACCTTATCGTTCCCGGTTCGTCGAATCGGTGCTCAAGGGGGCCGCCTCGCGCGATATCCACGACAGCGCGGGCGCGGGCGGATTCGATGCGTCGCTGTCCGGCGGCGTGTCCGAACGCTTTCTTCAGCGCGAGCTGGGCCGTGTCGAGATGCACGCGCACAGCCTGTGCGTGCCCCTGGTCGGCCGGCTTGGCAAGGCGCCGCGCATTCTCGATGCGGGATGCGGCACCGGCGGCACGACGGTGGCGTTGGCGCTGTCGGCGCTGCATGCCGAAGAAGTCGTGGGCATCGACGCGAGCGCCGAGGCGATCGAAGCCGGCCGGTTGCGCGCGCTGGGTCATGGCCTGTGTTCCGAACGCGCGCGTTTCGAGCATGTGCCCGCGGGTCGGCGTTTGCCTTTCCCGGATGGGTATTTCGACCTGGTCACCTGTGTGTCGGTGCTGGAGTTCATCAGTACCGAACCGGCGCGGCGCGGCTTCATCGCCGAATTGCTGAGGGTCACGCGCAGCGGTGGGCATGTGTATCTGGCCACGCCCAGTCCGCTGCGTCTGCGCGAATATCATTCGCGCCGCCTGCTCGGCGACTGGCGGCGACGTGCGGGTTATCCGTGGTCGAGTTCCGCCGTCGGACTGCGACGGCTGTTCGAAGGTTGCCAGGTGGAATCGTTGGCGGCCGACCGTCTGCGCGGACATCCGCGCTGGCACCGGATCGGCTGGGCCGCGCCGGTCATCGGCGGATTATTGCCCTGGCAGCGGGTGCTCGCGAAAAAGCGTTGAGTTTTGCGACATTCGCGCCGCCATCGATGCGCATCGCCATCGATGTCCGTAGAGCGGCCTTCAGGCCGCTCTACAAGTGCCGCAATCATTTCGTTTCCGTCGGCCGTGGGCACGGCTCGAATATCGTTACCGGCCGGGGTTCTGCCTGGGCCGGCCTGAAAGCCGCTCTACAAGTCGTTCTAGCGCGATTACTCGCCGAAGGTGATATCCAAGCCCTTGCGCACGCCGACCCGCGGCGTCCAGCCCAGCACATCGCGCGCGGCGGTGATATCGAAGTTGGTCAGCGGCCGCAGCGAATGCACGCGATAGCGGGTCAGCGGCACGTCGCGTTTCAGCGCCTTGCCCAGCATTTCCACGCCGAAGCCCAGGCACAGGAACACCCACTCCGGCACCCACAGTAGTTTGAGCTTTTCGCCCAGCCTGCGTTTGCAGCGGCGCAGATACGCATTGCGGTCGACCGAGCCGGTGTCGACCAGATTGAAGGTGCGGCCCAGCGCCTGCGGCGATTCCGCCGCCAGCAGCAATGCGTCGACGATATCGTCGCGATAGACCAGCGGCAGCATCTGCGAGCCGCTGCCGATGGCGATCCAGCGGCCGGCCAGCGCGATCGTGCCGTTGGGCGTCACCTGTTCGGCGCCGGGGCCGAAGATCTGGCCCGGGCGCAGGATCACCGCCGGCAGATGCGCTGTCGAGATCGCGTCGGCGACCATCTGTTCGGCGCTGAGCTTGGTCTGGGTGTAGGCGCCGCGCAGCTGCGGGTGCGGCTCGAAGCGATAGTCTTCGGTCAGCACTTCGCCGTTGCGGCGGCCAGCGTGATCGAACACGCTCATCGAACTCACGTACACCAGTCGCGTCGTCGCGTGTTTGCGACACGCGTCGAGCACGTTGCGCGTGCCCCAGACGGTGCCGGCCTCGAAATCGCGCGGGCCGCCGCGCATCGCTGCGCCGACGTGGTAGACGACACCCGCACCGGCCACCGCGTGATCGACTATGCGCGGATCGCCGAGATCGCCGATCACCATCTGGATGCCGTCGTCGTTGCGGAATGCCGCGACCGGACGGCGCACCAGCACGCGCACTGTCTTGCCCTGCGCACGCAGCGCCGCGACCAGCGCGCGGCCGAGAAAGCCGGCGGCGCCGGTGACCAGCGCATCGGCCGGCGGCAGTTCGACGTAGCGCGCCTCAAGCTGCTGCAGGCGGGCGCGATCGGGTTCGGTGCACAGCGGATCGAGCAGGCGCGCCAGGCGCAGGCCGTCCTCGGCGGTGAAGGGCGGGGTTTCGTCGTCGTGCACCGCGCGGGCGAAGGCTTCCGCGCCGCGCTGGATACCGGGCGACGGCTTCAGCCGGCCGGTGGCGAAGCGCAGCACGTTCATCGGAATGCGGAACACATCCTTCGCCGCGCTGAAGAACGCGTTGAGCAGGATGCCGATGAATTTCGGTCCCGGCAGTACGCGATGGATGCGGCAGACCTGGGTGAAGCGATCGACTTCGATGATGCCGCGGGTGCCGCGCACGATCAGACGGTTTTCCATCGGCCGCGCGTTCCACGATAACAGCAGCCGGCCGACGCCCGTCGCGCCCTGCGCCAGCGCCTGCCATTCGTCGAAACCGAGATTCGGATCGCCGCCGCGCGACTGGTAATGCACGTCGACCTGCGAGATCGCGCCGATGAACGCTTCGATCGTATAAAGCCCGTGCACGCCGAGGTCGCGGAACGGATACGAGCCCTGGGTCACCATGCCCGGCAGCGGGCCACCGGCGTACGGCGGGTATTCGGAGTTGCGCACGATATCGACCGACAGCACATCGCCGATGTCGCCGTTCTTCGCGGCGTCGAGCGCGCGCATCAGCACCGGGTCGAACAGGTCGGAGTGATTGACGCCGAGTTTCAGGCCGGTTTCGCGCGATTTCGCGAGCATCCGTTCGCAGTCGGCGGCGGTGTCGGCCATCGGTTTTTCCACCAGCACGTGGCAACCCATGTCCATCGCCGCGATCGCCAGCGTGGCGTGCGAGGCCGGCGGCGTCAGCACATACACGACGTTGGGCTGCGCGTCGGTCAGATCGGCCAATGTCGCGGCGACCTTTCCGACCTTGAAGCGTTTCGCCAGCGCCTCGGCAGCGGACAGGTTGTTGTCGCACAGGCCCACGACTTGGACGAAATCCAGCCGCGACAGCGCGGCGAGGTGGTGCGTGGCGACATAGCCGGCGCCGACGACGGCGACTCGGAGCTTGCGGGGAGCAGAAGCGGAAGAGGTCATGAAGGGACTGCTTGAGAAGAAGGTTCGGCGAGACGCGCAGCGACATCGGTCAATACCGATGCGACGCGCGCGTCCCAGGTCTGGTCGGCGACCGCGGCGATGCGCGACTGGATCGCGTCGGGTGCGTTGTCGGTCACGGCGGCATCGAGCGCGGCGAGGAAACCCTCGCGATCGTCGACCAGTCGCACCCACTGCGAGAATTTCTCGATCTCGGGGTTGCGCACGCTGACCACCGCTTTTCCGGCCGCGAGATATTCGCGCAGTTTCAGCGGGTTGGCGTTGGCGACCTGGCGGTTGAGGCGATACGGAATGATCGCGGCGTCGAAGACTTTCGACCATGCCGGCAGCGTCGCATACGGCTGCGAACCGGCGAGCTTCACGTTCGGCAGCGCGCGCAGATCGTCGACCGCGACGTGCGCATGTCCGACGAGAAGAAATGTCCACTGCGGCCGCTGCCGCGCCAGCCATTCGATCAGCGGCACGTCGATCCATTCGTGGATCGAACCGATATAGCCGACCACCGGGCGCGGCAGATCACGCGCGAGGGCGGGCAGTTCCGTGGACGGATCCTGGGCTTTGGCGAAGAGTTCGACATCCACGCCGTGCGGCGAAAATATCGTATGCGGATTGAGCGCGCGCTTGCCTTCGACCAGCGCCGGCGGCGCGACGAACAACAGATCGGCGCGGCGGCTGAGATCCTGATCGCGCTGCGCGATCAGGGTGGCGTCCACGCCAGGATGCGCGGCGTAATCGTCGATGCAGTAGTAGACGCACAGGTCTTCGCCGAGCCTGCCGGCGAGAAATCCCGGATGTGGCACCACGAACCATGAGATGCGCTTGCGGATACCGGCGAGGCGCAGCGCGCGGCGCACCGCCCAGCGGCCGAACAGGCGGTTGAAGGCGTCCACGCCCGGCAGGCGCCGGAACGGGAGTTGCGGCACGGTGCAGTGCCAGAGATTGTCGGCGACCTGCGTCGGACGCTTGAACGTGGCCAGCAATTTGCGCACGGCGCGTTTGAGGTCGCGGCCTGACGCGTTCGGCGCGCGCATGCCCGGCGAATCGACGTAGAGCAGCGGTACGCTGCGCGCGAGACGTGCGGCGACGTGATGGCTGCTGGTACGGTTCTCGGCGTACCAGTCGTTGCCGAAATAGACGATGCCGTAGCCTTGGAGCGCCTTTGCGGTGTGGGGCTGTCGATCTGCGGTGTTCATGATGAGCGCAACCACCGGAACTGGCGCGCAGAGCCAGAGCAAATCCCCCCGTCGCCTGCTGCGCAGACGCCGACCCCCTTTTTCAAAGGGGGTAATGGGGCGGCGCGTCGGTGATGATCCCATGCCTGCAATATCTGCTGATCGCGATCCCCCCTTTGAAAAAGGGGGGCAGGGGGGATTTGCTCTTTGCGATGAATTACAAAGCCCACTCTCTCAAGCTTCATCGCGCCACCACCCGATCAACCACGCCGTGCCGCCGTGGTAAATCCACTCCTTGTGCAGACCGGGCACCGCATCCAGATGCGGTCCGATGCGGCCGCAGGCCGGGGCGAAGAACGTCACCAGCCCGTTGCGGCCGAGATGGCGCATCCGCGCGATCGTCTTCTCCGGTTCGCTGAGGTAATAAAGCACCTCGCAGGCGGTGACCAGATCGAAACGATGACGCTGGTCGCCCCAGGGCTGGCCGAAAATATCGGCCGCTTCGAAATGCGCCTGCGGCAGACGCTTGCGCGCGCGCTCCACCGCCTGCGCGCTCACGTCCACGCCGTATTGGGCGTCGCTGAGCCGGGCGAGGTATTCGGTCTGGTGGCCTTCGCCGCAGCCGAGTTCGAGTACCGACCCGACGCGTCCGAATGCGCGTTCGATCACCGCGTTGGTCGCCTCGAAGCGCGCGCGTTCGAGATCCGACGCCATGTTCCAGGGATCTTCGACGCTGTAGGCCAGATCCAGCCGATCGAAATTGTCGCTGCCGCCAACGCCGCGCAGGGCATATTTCATCCACAGACGGCGGCGCGCCTTGCGCAGCAGCGTGGCCGCACGGGTGAACATCGTCATCGCTCCCGGTCAGTCGCAGCGGTCGTCGGCGGTCGACGCGACATCCGCTTGCACGGCTTGCTTGGCCGATACGGGCAGCGGGCGCAACGGCGAACTGTACCAACCCACGACCTTGTCGCAGCGGAATTCCACCCAGGACGGGCCGTAAGTCCAGCGCAGCGCATGCATGTCGAGCGGTTCCCCCAGAATGTTCCGCACCGTGTCTTTCCCCTGTCCCGGCGCGATCTCCGCGGCGGCCACCCCGGCCTCCGCAGCGATCCGCCCGGTATGTTCGTCCGCGATGTCGGCGGTCGCGCTGTCGATGGTTTCCCCACGTCCGGTGGCGATCCGCCAGCCCAGCACCGCGACCACAAGCAGTGCGATTGCGACGAAGTAACGGGGTATTCTGCCAAAACCGGCCGCGGGATTCTCGTTCGCGGCGGCATCCGTCCTTCGCCAGGCGTCCCGGGGCGACGATTCGACGGCTTCGTCGACAGGTCGACCCGAAGCGACCGCGCCGGGCATGCGCCCATAGCGCGCGTGGAAATCGATTGCGGCATCGTAGCGTTGATTCAATTGCTGCAGGCGTCCGGTATCCTCTGCGCTTCCGCCCTGGTCCGGATGCAGTTTCGCCACGCGTCGGCGCCATGCGCCGCGCAACTCGGCGAGCGAACAGGTCGCATCGATCCCGAGCTCGCGATACAGCGCTGCGAAATCGGTGTTTTCGGACATGCCCGCTCCAGTGAGGCGCTCGTTGCAAGGCGCGCAGTGGACCGCGTTCGATCCGCGAATGCAAGCGGATCTGCGGCGATCGATGCGGGATGCGAAGCATCGTCCGGTGGATGCCGGAAAATGCGTTATGCGTGGAATCACGGGGGATTCGATGAGCGGTAGCGGTATGCAAGCGGGTAACGGTCGCGCCGGAGACGGTCGCGCCGCGGACGGTCGCGAACCGTCGGCGGCCCGGCGGCCGCGCCTGGCGCGTGCGCTCCAGCGCGTGGGCGCGATGCCGCTGATCGGCCGCCTGCGTGCCGCGCTGCGACACGATGTACGCATCCTGGCCTATCACCGCGTGCTGGAATCGGTCGAGCCGCATGATTTCCGCTTCGATCTGGATCTGATCAGCGCCAGCAGCGACGCTTTCCGCGAACAGATCGCCATCGTCAAGCGCCGCTGTTCGCCGATGCGTTTCGACGAACTCATCCAGCGTCTCGATCGCGGGCAATCGTTGCCCAGGCGCGCGGTGTTGATCACGTTCGACGACGGCTACGACGACAATTACCGGATCGCCTGGCCGATCCTGCGCGATGCCGGGGTCTCGGCGATGTTCTTCGTGTCCACCGGCCACATCGAGTCCGGTCGGCCCTATGCCTACGATTGGCTGACGCACATGGTGTGCGTGACCCGCGCCGATCGTCTGCAGGCGCCGGAACTCGCGATCGACAGCGCGCTGCCGCAAACGCTGCAGGCACGCCGTGCGGTCGCCAGCGAACTGCTCGATCGCATCAAGACCCTGGGCGCCGGCGCCCAGCAGGCGTTGATCGCGCGACTGCAGCGCGAATGGTCGCTGCCGGCGGACAGGGGCCATCCGGATTGCCGACCGATGACGTGGTCGCAGTTGCGCGAAATGCGCGACGGCGGCATGGAGATCGGTTCGCACGGCGTGGATCATCAGATGCTGGCGAAAATGACCCCCGCCGCGATGCGCGAGGAGCTTGTGGCCTCGAAGCGCGCGATCGAGCGCGAACTGGGCGGCGAAGCGCAGGTGATTTCCTATCCGGTCGGGGGTTCCGACGCCTACGACGCGGCGGTCATCGCGACGGTCCGCGATGCCGGCTATCGTCTGGGATGCAGCTATCGCGCCGGTCCCGAGCGGATGGGCCCGGAATCGCGCTACGAACTGCGGCGGATTCCGGTCGAACGCGACGTTTGCCGCGACTGGTTCGAGGGCATGCTGGCGCTGCCGGAAGTGTTCTGCTACCGCTCCCGAAGCAGGAGCGGCTGAGACCCCATCATGTTCGTCGCGATGATGCTGTATCTGCTGCTGGTGCTGATCCGCCCGCAGGACTACCCGGCGCTGGTCGACAGCTTCGGCCTGCCGTTGCAGCCGATCATGCTGGTCGTGGCCGCCGGCTTCTGGTTGCTCTCGCCGCGCAAGCATTTCGACGCTCCGCAGTATCCGGTGCTGTTGATGTTCTTCGGCGTGCTGATGGTGTCGCATGTCTTCAACGGCTGGATCGGCGGCGCGCTGGAGCAGTTCGAGAAATTCGCGCCGGTGCTGTTGGCGTTCGTGGTGTTCGCGAACGGCCTGGACCGGCGCAGCCGGATCTTGAAGACCATGGCGATCTTCTCGGTGTGCGCGGCGGTGCTGGCGATCCACGGCATCGAACAGCAGCAGACCGGCATCGGCTGGACCGGCATCGGCCTGTCGCAGGGCACGCGCATCCAGTACGTCGGCATCTTCAACGACCCGAACGATCTGGGCATGCTGTTCGTCGCCTGCGTGCCGATGGCGATGTACCTCAGCGGGCGCGGCGGGCTGATGGGTCTGCGCCGGCTGTTCTGGCTGACCGTCGCCGGCATCCTCGTCTACGGCGTGTATCTCACCGATTCGCGCGGTTCGCTGCTGGCGCTGCTGGCGGTGATGGGCGTGTACATCTGGCAGCGCAGGGGTGTGTTCGTGGCCGGCATGCTCGGCTGCATGGCCGTCGGCGTGCTGCTGGCGTTGCCGTCGCGCTTCAACGAGATCGACGTCGAAGAAGCCTCGGCGCAGGGGCGCGTGGATTCCTGGTACGAAGGCCTGACGATGTTCCAGGGCCATCCGCTGTTCGGGGTCGGCCCGGACATGTACTCCGACTATCACCATCTGACCGCGCACAATTCGTTCGTGCTGGTGTTGGCCGAGACCGGCATCATCGGATACACGCTGTGGCTGGCGCTGGTGGTCTATTGCTTCCGGATGATGTGGACGGGCTCGCGTCCGCCCGGCGAACTGGCATGGGAAAGCATGGTTGCGCCCGAAGCCGACGGCGATGCCGAAACCGCGCTGGCCGAACTCGATGCGCTGGAGGCCGGCATCGCCGAAGGCCGCGCGATCGCGATGACGCTGCTGCTGTCGCTGATCGGCTTCTTCGTCTCGGCGTTCTTCCTCAGCCGCAGCTATATCGTCATCCTGTATCTGCTGGCCGCGCTGGTCGTCGCGCACTACACCGACATGCGTCGCGAGGATCCGGCCCTGCCGCGGTTCCAGCTCGGCAACGATATTCTTCTCATGCCCGCGATCGGCGTCGGCAGCGTCATCGCGCTTTATGTGCTGGTCAAGATACTTCTGGTGATGGGATGACGCTCCGCGCACGCACGCTCCGCAATACGCTGTTCTCGTCGGTGGCGATGTACACCGAGTTCGCGCTCGGCATGCTGACCTCGATCGTCATCGCGCGTCACCTCGGGCCGGAAGGCTTCGGCGCCTACAGCGCGGTGATCCTGCTGGTGGGCATGGGCGTGGCCGCCACCAACTCCGGCACCGCCAGTGCGGCGATCAAGTTCGTCGCCGAACTGCGCGGCGGCGACCGCGAAAGCCAGGTGCGGCCGCTGGTCGCATATCTGCGCCGGGCGCAGCGCGGGTTTCTGGCCGTGGCGCTGGCGATCGGGGCGCTGCTGCTGTGGCTGGCTGGCCATCGGGTCGCACCCACCTTCCATCACGGCTTTCTGTTCGCATTTCTGGCGGTCGCGATCGCGCTGCGCGCCGGCTACATGTTCAACATCGGCGTGGCCAAGGGGCTGGAGAATTTCCGCATCAACGCGATGGTCGCGCTGTTTTCCACGCCGCTGAATCTGGGCATGGTGCTGGTGGTGATCTGGATGGGCCTGCCGGTGGAATGGCTGTTCGGAGTGTTCCTGCTGTCGGGCGTGATGTTCTACGGCATGTCGCGCACGCAGCTGCGACCGTTGCTGCCGCCGGGCGAAGACCGGCCCGCGCTGCCGGAGGATCTGGTGCCGCGCGTGCGCCGGCAGATGGTCTACAGCACGCTGATCGTCACCGTGGGCTTCATCGTCTCCAGCGAAATAGAAGTCCTGTTCCTCAACGCCTACGCCGATCCGCACGCCGCAGGCCAATTCAAGGTCGGCTATCAGTTGGCGAGCGGTGCGGCAGCGCTGGTGCCCGGCGTGTTCGGCGCGCTGCTGCTGCCGATGATGGCGAATGCCTTGAGCCAGGGGCGCGAAGTCGCCGGGCATCGTTTCGCGGCGTCCACCGCCTATCTGATGCTGCTCGCGGCGCCGCTGGTGGCGTTCGGCGTGGTGTTGTCCGATCCGCTGATCGATCTGCTGTACGGCGCCGAATACGAAGAAGCCTCCACCGTGTTCGCGGTCTGCCTGGCCGGCGTCGCGGTCATCACCTCCGCGCAGGGCGCATCGAGTCTGTTGATCAGCGCCGACCGCCAGCGCGGGGTGCTGGCGCTGATTCTGGTCTGCGGGCTGCTGAAGCTGGGTCTGGACGCGTGGTTGATCCATATCGACGGACTCCGCGGCGCGCTGATCGCGTTCGCGGTGGTGGCGGCGGTGAATGTGGTGGCCTACACCACGCTGGCGATCCGCGAATGCGGGGTCTCGCCCGACTGGGGGCGATTGGCGCGCACCGTGCTGGCCAGCGTGCTTGCGGCTGCGCCGCTGCTGCTGGTGCACCACCATCTTCCGGCGTGGGCCGAACTGCTGGTCGGCGGTCTGCTCGCCGGAGCGTTGTACCTGCCGCTGACGCTGGCCCTGGGCTGTTGGACCCGCAACGACATCGCCCATATGCAGCAACTGCACCAGCGCCTGCTGCGCGGGCGCCCGCGCTTCGGGGCACGCCTGCTCGGTTGGGCGCATGCGCGCGCGACACCCGTGGGGAGCACGCCATGACCGGTCTGTACGAACCCCTGTTCCGGCGCGTGCTGTATCCGGCCTACGAGTCCGGCCTGCGCCGACGCAAGACACTGGCGTATCTGCGCGAGTACGAACGCGACCAGTGGCGTTCGGCCGACGAACTCGACGCCCTGCAGTGGCGCAAGCTGCAGCGGTTGATCGCCCACTGCTGGGAACAGGTGCCGTTCTACCGGCGCTGGTGGGGCGATGCGGGCGTGACTTCCGCCGCGGATATCCGCAACCGCGAGGATTACGCGCGGCTGCCGATGCTGACCAAGCCGGTGATCCGGGAGCATGCCGAAGCGATGATCGCGCCCGCGCCCCGCGGCGCGCTGTTCTTCAAGACCACCGGCGGTTCCACCGGGGAACCGCTGCGCTTCGGCTACACGCGCGAAAGCTACGAACGCCGGGTCGCGGTGATGTTCCGCGGCTACGGCTGGTCGGGCGCGCACCTCGGCCAGCGCACCGCGTATCTGTGGGGCGCGCCTGTGGCGGCGCCCGCGGGCTTCCATCTGTTCAAGGACCGGCTGTACCACGCGGCTTTCAACCGGCGGATGCTCAATGCCTTCGACATGAACGAGACGCGGATGGCGGAATATGCCGATGCGCTGGACAGGTTCAAGCCCGAGACCATCGTGTCCTATGTCGGGCCGCTGGTGGAGCTGGCGCATTGGCTGGAACGCAACGACCGCCGCATCCATCGTCCGCAGCGCATCCTCGGCGCCGCCGAAGCCCTGCATCCGCATCAGCGCGAACTGCTGGAACGCGTGTTCGGCGCGCCGGCCTACGATACCTACGGCTGTCGCGAATTCATGTTGATCGCAGCCGAGTGCGAAGCCCGCGATGGTCTGCATCTCAATACCGATCATCTGCACGTCGAATTCGCCGACGGGCCGGATGCGACCGGCCCCAGCGATCTGATCGTCACCGATCTGCACAACGACGGCATGCCGCTGATGCGCTACGTCAACGGCGATCTCGGCACGCCCGGCAAAAAACACTGCGCCTGTGGTCGCTGTCTGCCGAAACTGGCCAAGGTCGACGGACGCAAGCTCGACGCGCTGCGCTTGAGCGACGGTCGTCTGGTGCCGGGCGAATATATCGTCTACGTTTTTCTGGCCATCACGGGCGTGAAGCAATACCAGGTGGTGCAGCGCGAACTGGATGCGCTGCTGGTGCGGCTGGTGCCGGACGCCGGCTACGATCCGGCGGTGCATGTTCTGATCCGCGCCGGCATCCACAAGCTCACCGGCGACGGCGTGCGCATCGAATTCGAGATCGTCGATGCGATCGCGCTCACCGCCAGCGGCAAACGTCGCGTCACCGTATGCGAACTTCCGGCATGATCGCGACGCCGCCTCTCGGCATCGTGCCGGCTCTCCAAATCTTGCCGGCTCTCCAAATCTTGCATGTCGTCGAGAATCTCGAACGTGGCGGTCTCGAACGCATGGTCATCGATCTGGCTGGCGTGCAGCGCGCGGCCGGGCATCGTTGCCGGGTGATCTGTCTGTTCCAGCCGGGCGCGCTGGCCGGCGAGCTGGAAGCGCAGGGCATCGAAGTCCAGGCCTGCCGCAAGCGCGGTGGCTTCGATCTCGGCGCGCTGCGCCGCCTGCGTGGCTGGCTGCGCGCGACGCCCGGCGCGGTCGTCCACACCCACAACGCCAACGCGCATTACCACACGGCTGCGGCCGCGATCGGTCTGCCGATCGCGCGGCTGATCAACACCCGCCACGGCATGGGCGCCGCCCAGCCGCGCAGCCGCGGCGAATGGCTGTACCGACGCGCGATGCTTCGCACCGATACCGTCGCCGCGGTCTGCGAGGCCGCGCGCGCGCGCTTCGCGCAGCAGGGCGTATCGCCGCGCGGGCGGCTGCTGTCGGTGCCGAACGGCATCCGCACCGACCGCTTTTCGCCGGCATCGGAAGAACGCCGGGTGGCTCTGCGCAGCGATCTGGGGCTCGCTTCGGGAACGCGCATCATCGGCACCGTCGGCCGCTTGAACCCGGTCAAGGACCAGGCCACGCTGCTGCGCGCGTTCGCGCGCGTGCATGGCGAGTTCGCCGATACCGCGCTGGTGCTGGTCGGCGACGGCGCATTGCGCGGATCGCTGCAATCGCAGGCCGCCGCGCTGGGCATCGCCGACGCCGTGCGTTTCCTCGGCGACCGCAGCGACGTGCGCGAGCTGCTGCAGGGTTTCGATCTTTTCGCGCTGTCGTCGCTGAGCGAGGGCTATTCGATGGCGCTGCTCGAAGCCTGCGCCAGCGATCTGCCGATCGTGGCTACCGATGTGGGCGGCAATCGCGAGATCGTGGTCGATGGCAGCAACGGCAGGCTGGTGCCGCCGGCGCGCGACGACGCGCTGGCCGATGCATTCGCCGCGCTGTTGCGCGACCCTGCGGGCGCCATCGTCATGGGCCGCGCCGGACGCGACTGGGCGCTGCGCGAGGCCTCGATCGAGATCATGGCCCGGCGTTACGACGTCCTGTATCGGGGCGGGTGAGGCGAACGCATGCGCATACGATCCGTCATCATGACCATTCCGCCGTTCCTGCATTCCGCGTTTTGCCATCGATTCTGCCCATGGGCCGTACCCGCGCACGGATTGCGTTCTCCTGACTATCCGACGACATGAATCCCCGCCCAAGAAAACTGAAGGTGTTGCGATGGCTGCCCAACCGCTGGGTGCTGACCCGTGGTCCGCGCCGCGGCCGAAGGCTGTATCTGACCTTCGACGACGGCCCTCATCCGGACCACACGCCGGCGCTGCTGGCGCTGCTGGCGGCGCATCGCGTCCGCGCGACGTTCTTCCTGATCGGACAGCAGGCCGAGCGTCATCCGGAGCTGGTGCGGCAGATCGTGCGCGGCGGTCATGTGCTGGGCAATCATTCGTGGACGCATCCGCAGTTCGATCGGCTCGATCTGGCCGAACAGCGTACGGAGATCGAGCGCATGGACCGGTTCCTGGAGCGTTTCGACGGCGTCGCGCGCCACGATTTCCGGCCGCCGCGCGGGGTGATGCCGCGGCCGATGGTGCTCGACTGCATCCGTCGCGGCCGGCGCATCGCCTACTGGTCCTACGACACGCTCGACTACAGCCAGCGTCCGGCGGAGGAACTGATCGCTTCTGCGCAGCGGTACCCGCCGAAAGCCGGCGAGATCCTGCTGATGCACGACGACAGCGCGCTGTCGCTGCACTTGCTGCAGACGATGCTGCCGGTGTGGGCGGCGGACGGTTTCGCGTTCGAATCGCTGCAGCCGGCATGAGCGCTCGCACGCACGAACACATCTTCAATCCAACGCATTCAGGGGAACGATCATGAACGGATATCGGCACCGCCGGGGACAGCGTTGAACGCAGTCGTCGTCATCGCATTTTGCGGACTCCTGCTCGCGGCCGCAGTCGCTGCGCTTGTGGTCCGCGACATGCGCAAGCGCAACATGCATCTGTGGCTGGCGCACTACCTGCGCCGCCGCACGCCGGTGGTGACCGATCGCGCGGTGCACGTCATGTTCTGTTTCGTCGACCACTTCGAGCCGATGTGGAAGGGGGCGGATCTGGAGACCCAGCGTCGCCGCGTCGATCGCTGGTGTACTGAATATCGCGCGCTTGCCGGCCGTCACCGCGACGCCGACGGCCGCCCGCCGCAGCACAGTTTCTTCTATCCGGAAGAGGAATACGCCGAGGAGCACCTCGACAAGCTCGCGTCGCTCTGTTCCGACGGCTTCGGCGAGATCGAAGTGCATCTGCACCACGACAACGATACCGAACAGAATTTCCGCGTCTCGATCGGCCGCTTCTGCAAGACCCTGCACGAGAAGCACGGCGCGCTGCCGCGCGACCCGGACACGGGCGAACTGAAGTTCGGCTTCATCCACGGCAACTGGTGCCTGGACAATTCCCGCGCCGACGGCCGCTGGTGCGGCATCGACAACGAATTGATCCTGCTGCGCGAACTCGGCTGCTACGCCGATTTCACCCTGCCGTCGGCGCCCAGCGATACCCAGACCGCCACCGTCAACAGCATCTATTACGCCACCGACGATCCGCTGGCGCCGAAATCGCACAACACCGGCGCGCCGGTGAAAGTGGGCGGCGGCACCCGCGGCGACCTGATGATCGTGCAGGGGCCGCTGGCGCTGAACTGGCGCGAGCGGCGCATGGGCGCGATGCCGCGGATCGAGAACGCCGACGTGCGCAAGAACTGCCCGCCCACCGAAGCCCGCGTCGACCTGTGGGTGAAGACCGGCGTGCATGTCGAAGGTCGCCCCGAGTGGGTGTTCGTGAAGGTCCACACCCACGGCACCCAGGAACACGACATCGACACCCTGCTGGGCGAGCCGGTGGACGCGATGCACCGTTATCTGGAAAGCCGCTACAACGACGGCAAACGCCACGTCCTGCACTACGTGACCTCGCGCGAGGCCTACAACATCATCAAGGCTGCCGAGGCCGGCGAACAAGGCGATCCCGGCCAGTACCGGGATTACCTGCTGCCGCCGCCGCGCTCGTCGTGGGCGGGTGGGCGCAAGGCGCGCGGCGCGTGAGCGAGACTGTTCCCGCGGCTATCGGTGATGTTGTCGCGAAAGTCAGTGCCATCGCCGGAACGGCGAAAGTGAGTGTGATCATGCCGGCCTACAACGCTGCCACGACGGTGCAGGCATCGATGGACTCCGTGTTCGCCCAGACTCACGCCGATGTCGAGCTGCTGGTGATCGACGACTGTTCGAAGGACGCGAGCTGGGACATCGTCCAGGCCATGGCCGCGCGCGAACCGCGGCTGGTGCCGATCCGCATGGCGCGGAACGGCGGCGTCGCCGCCGCGCGCAACGCCGGCATCGAAGCGGCCACCGGCACGCATATCGCGTTCCTCGACAGCGACGATCGTTGGCTGCCGGACAAGCTCGCGCAGCAGCTTGCTCACATGCGCCAGACAGGTGCGTGCATCAGTTACACCGCCTACCGTCGTTTCGACGAGAGCGGCCGCGAGCTGTCGATCGTGCGGCCGCCTGCTGAAGTGAACTACACCGATATGCTGAAAAGCAATCGCATCGGAAATCTCACCGGCGTTTACGACCGCACGCTCGGCGACGGCCGGTTCGAGCGCATCGGCCATGAGGATTACGTGTTCTGGCTGGCGATGGTGCGTCGCGGCGGGATCGCACGTCGTGTTCCCAGCGCAGAGCCGTTCGCCGAATACCTCGTGCGCAACGGCTCGCTGTCCGCGGACAAGCGCAAGGCCGCGCAGTGGCAGTGGAACATTTATCGCAACGTCGAGGGAATGGGGCGTGTGCGCGCGGCGTGGTATTTCGCGCATTACGCTGCGATTGCGGTCGGCAAACGCCGATAGGCGGTTCGTAGAGCGGCCTTCAGGCCGCTGCCTTGTGTTCCTCAATGACGTCAACACCCTGACAACTCATTCGCATCAGCCGCGGGCGCGGCATCAACCATGGCCGCCTGCCTGTTTTGTCCTGGGCCGGCCTGAAGGCCGCTCTACAGGATTAAACAGTCAGTCGCGGCTCGATGATCGCGTTGTCGTTCATCACCCCCGGATTGCCGGTGATGGCCGCAGCGGCGAGGTAGAGCATCTTGCCGACGATCGTGCCTGGGCCGTTCCAGTATTCGGCGCGTTCGATCTCGACGCGGATGAGGATCAGGTTCGGGTCTTCCTTACCCTGCGGGAAGAAGATCGACATCGCTGGGGTCCACAGCGCATCGATGCGCGCCTGATCGTGGATCAGTCGCGCCGGGCCGGAAATCGAGACGTAGCTGTTGTCGCTGCGGTCTGCATAGCTCAGGCCGACGTGCGGTTTGGCGCGGATTTCCTGCGCTTTCTCGCTGGTCGCGTCGGTCGCGAACCACAGCACGCCGTCGGCGTCGAAATCCAGTGTCTGCAGCGGCCGCGACAGAACGGTGCCGTCGGCGGCGACGGTATTGAACATCGCGACCTGCGTTTCGGCGATGAGTTTGCGAAGCGTGTCGAACTGCGGATCCTGTGTCTGCATGAGGGCTCTCCTGATCGTGGCGGAGATTCTTGCCTGCGCTGGATGAACCGATCCGGTCGCAGCGCAATGGCGACGCAGGTTTAACGCGCAGGCAACGAATCGATAGCTTCCCGCACGTGAAACGAGGGGTATGCATGCATGGTGCAGTCCGGATCGTGCAGGCCGCGCGATGCCATTCGATGAGCTGTAGGAGCGGCGGAAGCCGCGATCGGCTGCGGCAAGTCTTTCCGGAGTTCGTCGCGACTTCCGTCGCTCCTACAGGCGCCGCGACTACCGGCCTGTTGTTGTGGGAGCGGCGGAAGCCGCGATCGGCTGCGGCGAATCTTTCCGGAGTTCATCGCGACTTCCGTCGCTCCTACAGGCGCCGCGACTTCCGGCCTGTTCTTGTGGGAGCGGCGGAAGCCGCGATCGGCTGCGGCGAATCTTTCCGGAGTTCGTCGCGACTTCCGTCGCTCCTACAGGCGCCGCGACTTCCGGCCTGTTCTTGTGGGAGCGGCGGAAGCCGCGAACGGCTGCGGCGAATCTTTCCGGAGTTCATCGCGACTTCCGTCGCTCCTACACGGGCCGGGCGGATCAGCTGGGCGGTCAGCCGCCCTGGGTCACCCGCCCTGTGTCAGCCGCGCCAGCTCGTCCGCCTGATGTTCGCGCGCCAGGCGTTCGATCAGGCCGTCGATCTGGCCTTCGATGATGTTCGGCAGGTCGTACAGGGTCAGGCCTTCGACGCGGTGATCGGTGATGCGGCCCTGCGGAAAATTGTAGGTGCGGATGCGCTGACTGCGGTCGCCGCTGCCCACCTGCAGTTTGCGTTCCTGCGCCTGCGCGGCATCGCGCCGGCTGGTTTCCGCTTCCAGCAGCATCGCTTTCAGCCGTTTCATGGCCTTGTCGCGGTTGGCGTGCTGGCTGCGTTCGGTCTGCGATTCCACCACCACGCCGCTGGGCAGGTGGGTGATGCGGATTGCGGAGTCGGTCTTGTTGACGTGCTGGCCGCCGGCACCGCTGGAGCGGAAGGTGTCGACGCGCAGGTCGGTGGGATTGATCTCGATCTCGATCTCGTCCGAATCCTCGGCGATGATCGCGACCGTCGCCGCAGACGTGTGGATGCGGCCCTGCGATTCGGTTTCGGGTACGCGCTGCACGCGATGGGTGCCGGATTCGAATTTCAGTTTCGAATATGCGCCGCGGCCGTCGACGCGGGCGATGATTTCCTTGAAGCCGCCGTGTTCGCCGACGCTGGACGATTCCACTTCGACCTTCCAACCCTGGCGCTCGGCGTAGCGCGCGTACATGCGGAACAGGTCGCCGGCGAAGATCGCGGCTTCGTCGCCGCCGGTGCCGGCGCGCACTTCCAGATACACGCCGCCGTCGTCGCGCGCGTCTTTCGGGACCAGTTGCGCCATCAGCTCGGCGTCGAGTGCGTCCAACCGCGCTTGCACGGCGTCGATCTCTTCCTCGGCCAGTTCCGCCAGTTCCGGATCGCTGCGCATCGCCTCGGCGGCGGCTAGATCGGTGCGCGCCTGGCGTTCGGCGGCGAGGCCGGCGGCGATCGGTTCCAACTGCGAGCATTCGCGCATCAGCCCGCGATAGCGCGCGGCGTCGTTCACCGTCGCCGGATCGGCGAGCAGGCGTTCGATTTCCTCGCGGCGCTCGGCCAGCGCTTCCAGCTTACGGCGCAGGGTCGGCGTCATTGCGGGGGTCGTTGTCGGGTTGGTGATCGGCTGGATGCAGGCCGTGCTCGACCGCATCGGCCAGAGAGTTGTGGGCCGGCAGCGCATGATTCGAAAACAGTCTTTCCGCGGCGCGCACCAGTTCGATGTCGCCGCTCAGTGCGGCTTCGCGCAGCGCGGTGGTGGGCGCGTGCAGCAGGCGGTTGGTCAATGTGTGCGCCAACCGCTGCAATACCTCGGCCGGGTCGTGGCCGCCGGCGAGCAACTGCTGCGCTTTCGCCAGCGCGTCGTCGCGTGCGGATTCGCCGTGCGCGCGCAGGCGCTTGAGCGAACCGTGATGCGCGCTGGCCGCCAGGGTTTCGGCGAAGCGCGCGACCTGCAGTTCGATGATGGCCTCGGCGGCGTCGGCGGCTTCGCGCCGGCTGCTGCGGTTGTCTTCGATCACCCGCTCCAGGTCGTCGACGGTGTAGAGGAACACGTCCTCGACCTCGGCCACGTCGGCGGCGATGTCGCGCGGCACGGCCAGATCCAGCAACAGCATCGGACGGTGTCGGCGTTTGCGCAGCGCCGCCTTCACTGCGTCGCGACGCAGGATCGGCTCGCGGCTGGCGGTGGCCGAAAACACGATGTCGGCCTCGAACAGGTGGCGGTCCAGCTCGCTCAGCGGCAGGGCGACGCCGCCGTGGCGGCTGGCGAGTTCCTGGGCGTGGGCGAGAGTGCGGTTGGCGAACAGCAGGCGTTTCGCCTTCGCCTGCACCAGATGCAGGGCGGTGAGTTCGATGGTCTCGCCGGCGCCGATCAGCAGGATGGTGCTGTCGGACGGGCGGGCGAAGGTTTCTTCGGCCATGCGCACCGCGGCCGAGGCCACCGAGACCGGGTTGGCGCCGATGCGGGTATCGGTGCGCGCGCGCTTGGCGGTGACGAAGGCGTGCTGGAACAGGCGGTCGAGGCGATTGCCGAGGGTGCCGGCGGTGCGCGCGGCGGCCCAGGCCTGCTTCACCTGGCCGAGGATCTGCGGTTCGCCCAGGACCTGCGAATCCAGGCCGGTGGCGACCCGGAACAGGTGGCGCACGGCCTCGTCGTCGCGATGGCGGTAAAGGTAATCGTGCAATGCCAGCGGGCGGCCGTCCTGCGGATGCGCGGCCAGCCAGTCGATCAGCGCGTCGCCGTCCCCGCCGGTCAGCGCATAGACCTCGGTGCGGTTGCAGGTGGACAGCAGCGCCACTTCTTCCACGCCCGGCAGCGCGCGCAGTGCGGCCAAGGTCGCCGGCAGCGCCTCGTCCGCGAACGCGACCCGCTCGCGCAGGGCGACCGGCGCGGTCTGGTGGTTGATGCCGAGAGCGACGAGGTGGGGCATGATTTGCGGGGTGACGACTGGCGGAGGCGCGTTCAGACGGTTCGGGTAAGCTGGCAATCCCCATAGTTTACGGCCCATCACGTCGATGCCCGCATTTCCGATCTCCAATCGCCGGCGGCCGGCGCTGCTGGGCGTGTGTCTGGCGCTGCTCGCGGGCAGCGGGCTGGCCGCAAAGCCCGATGCCCCGGCCGCCGATCCGCTGGCGCCGGCGATGGCCGGCGAATACGCGCTGCAGGCCGGCAAGCTCGACGAAGCCGCGCGCTGGTATCTGGAAGCCGCCCGGGCCGCCGACGGCGACGCGGTGCTGGCCGACCGCGCCACCCGGATCGCGCTGCTGGCGAAGGACGATGTCAGCGCCGCCGCAGCGCTGAAGCTCTGGCGCGCCCGCGCCGGGCGCTCGCTGGCGATGCGCGGCGCCGAGGCCGCGCTGGCGCTGCGCCAGAAGAACGAATCGCTGGCCCGTCGTGAGCTGCAGGCGCTGATGCGCGGCGAAGGCGACGGCAAGACCATCGAGAAAGGCGGCTGGCGTTACGCGCTGGTGGCGCTGGATGCCGGTTCCGGCGATCCGAAATTGACCGGGCGCCTGCTCGGGCAGTTGATCGATGCAATCCCGGATCAACTGGAAGCGTGGCTGGCCTTCGGCGAGTTCTCCCAGCAATTGCAGCGCAACGATCTGGCCGAGAAGATCGTGGCCCGGGTGATCGCGAAGTTTCCCGATGAGCCTGCGGTGAGATTGCTGCAGGCCAGCCAGTTGCGCGAGGCCGGCAAGGAGGAGGATGCCCGCAGGGTGCTGGCCGGTCTGACCGCATCGTCCACACAGTCGCCGGAGCTGATGTTCGCCGTAGCGCGGCAGTACAGCGCGATGGGCGACCACACCCGCGCCGCGGACGTGATCGCCGCCGGTCCGCAGGACGAACGCAGCTACACCCTGCGCGCGGCGTACCTGGCGCAGGCCGACGACAAGCCCGGTGTGGGCAAGGTCTACGAAGAACTGAAGCGCGATTCGGCCGCGCCCGATCCCGACCGGCGCCTGTTGCTGGGCCAGATCGCCGAGTTCATCGAACGCTACGACGAGGCGCTGGACTGGTACAGCACCGTTCCGGGCGGTCCGCAACGCTGGCAGGCACGGTTGCGTGCGGCCACGGTGCTGCACAAGCTCAAGCGCGCCGACGAGGCCTATGCCCGCCTGCGCGGATTGCAGACCGACGCCGATGCCGAGGAAGGCACCCGCCGCGACGGCTATCTGCTGGAAGCGGAGCTGCGCAAGGAAGACGGCAATCTCGACGGCGAACTGGAGAGCTACGCGCGCGCGCTCGCCGCGTTTCCCGACGATCCGCAGTTGCTTTACGCCCGCGCGCTGATGTGGGAACGCCGAGACGAGATCCCGCGCGCCGAGGCCGATTTCCGCAAGATCCTGGCCATCGATGCCGACGACGTGAACGCGCTCAACGCGCTCGGCTACACCCTGGCCGACCGTACCGACCGTTATCAGGAGGCGCTGGAACTGATTTCCCGCGCCATCGCCGCGCAGCCCGACAGCGCCGCGATCATCGACAGCTACGGCTGGGTGCTGTATCGGCTCGGTCGCAACGAGGAAGCGCTGGTCGAACTGCGCCGCGCCTTCACCAAACAGAAGGACGCCGAAATCGCCGCGCATGTCGCCGAAGTGCTGTGGGCGCTGGGGCAGAAGGACGAGGCGCGCAGGTTCTTCGAGGAATCGCGCAAGATCGACCCGAAAAGCCGCTCGCTGCTGCGCGCGATCGAGAAGACCGGCGTGACGTTGCCGCCGCTGCCGGAGAAGGCGGGCGCATGAGGCTTCTTCCGTTGAAGTTGCGTTCGTTCGTAACCGCGCTGACCGCTGCGCTGCTGCTGGCCGGTTGCGCGACCACCGCGCCGACCCGCACCGCGCCGCCGCTGTCGGCGGAGGCGCAGACCGAACGGCAGCGCGAACGCGCCGAATGGTTGTCGCTGTATTCGACATGGTCGTTCAGCGGCCGCGCCGCGATCAGCCGGGGCGCCAAGGGCGGCAGCGGGCGGATCGAATGGGAGCAACTCGACCGCAACCGCTACAGCATCGCGCTCAGCGCGCCGGTGACCCGGCAGAGCTGGCGGCTGACCGGCAACCTGCATTCCGAAGCCGGGCGCATCGAAGGCCTGGAAGGCGGAGCGCGCGACGGCGAATTCGCCGAAACGTTGTTGCTTGAGGCCACCGGCTGGGAGGTGCCGCTGCAGCAGCTCGGCAGTTGGGTGCGCGGCGCGCCCGCGGCCGACGATCCGGTCGAATCGATCGAATACGACGGCCAGGGGCGGCCTTCGCTGCTGCGCCAGGCCGGCTGGAGCGTGCGCTACACCGCCTGGCGCCCCGGGCTTGTGGGGCAGCCGGATCTGCCGACACGGATCGAGGCCGAATCCGGCGATGCCCGGGTGAAGCTGCAGATCGACGACTGGGTGTTCGCCTCTCCATGACCGGTTCCGCAGTGACCGCGCCGGGTCGCGGCGTGGGCTGGTCCGTCTGGCCGGCGCCGGCCAAGTTGAACCTGTTCCTGCGCATCGTCGGCCGCCGCGCCGACGGCTATCACGAACTCCAGACCGTCTTCCGGATGCTCGACTGGGGCGACACCATCTATATACGGCTGCGCGACGATGGCCGCATCGTTCGCAATGGAGGTTCCGCGCCGGGCGTGGCCGAAGCCGACGACCTGACCGTCCGCGCTGCCAGATTGCTGAAAAAAGTCGCCAACGTCGCGCAAGGTGCGGATATCGCCATCGAAAAAAACATTCCGTCCGGCGGTGGGCTCGGCGGCGGTTCCAGCGATGCCGCCACCGTGCTGTGCGCACTCGACAGGCTCTGGGGCTGCGATCTGGGGGTCGATGCGCTGGCCTCGCTGGGGCTGCAGCTCGGCGCGGATGTGCCGGTTTTCGTCCGCGGTGGGAATGCCTGGGCCGAAGGCCTGGGCGAGCGGCTCACGCCGATCGTGCTGCCGCCTGCCTGGTATGTGCTGGCGGCGCCCGGGATCCACGCCGCCACCGCCGAACTTTTCCAAGCATCTGAATTGACGAGAAATGCCCCAGCCGCGACAATGGCGGGCTTCGTTTCGGACCCATTCCTGCAAGGGCAGGCGCTCGGCAACGCGTTCGAGCCGGTCCTGCGCTGCCGCGAGCCCGCCGTCGAGGCTGTGTTCGCCGCATTGCGCAGCATCGGCACCCCGCGGCTGACCGGCTCCGGTAGCGTCTGCTTCGTCGAATTCGCAGATCGCGGATCCGCCGAAAGCGCGCTCGCGGTGCTGGCAAGCCGGCAGCCTTCAGGTCTCAACGCCTGGATCGCCGCCGGCGCCTCGCGCTCGCCGCTGCTGGATGCGCTCGAAACGAATTGACGGTCCGCTCGACGGGACCGTCGGGAGTCGGCAAGCCGGGCGTTTCGTTCTAGACGACGCATCGGCCGACACGATTCCACCGGAGGGGCGTCGCCAAGTGGTTAAGGCACCGGGTTTTGATCCCGGCATTCGCAGGTTCGAATCCTGCCGCCCCTGCCATCTCCGGCGATATCAGACATACCGGGATTCCGCTTCGCGGGATTCCTCCAACCGCCACGGTCAGAGCGAAGCGGAATCATCATGCAAGACGATCGTCAGTTGTTGATCTTCTCCGGCAACGCCAACCGGCCGCTGGCCGATGCGGTCTGCAAGGAGCTGGGGATCCGCCCGGGCAAGGCGCTGGTGTCCAAGTTCTCGGACGGCGAAGCCCAGGTCGAGATCGAAGAGAACGTTCGTCGCCAGGAAGTGTTCGTCGTGCAGCCCACCTGCGCGCCGAGCGGCGAGAACCTGATGGAGCTGCTGGTGATCATCGATGCGCTGAAGCGCGCGTCGGCCGCCAGCGTCACCGCGGTGGTGCCGTACTTCGGCTACGCCCGCCAGGATCGCCGCCCGCGCTCGTCGCGGGTGCCGATCACGGCGAAGGTCGCGGCCAAGATGTTCACCGCGGCCGGCGCCGACGGCGTGCTGACGGTCGATCTGCACGCCGACCAGATCCAGGGCTTCTTCGATATTCCGGTCGACAACGTCTATTCGTCGCCGCTGCTGCTCGCCGACATCTGGCGCGCCTACGGCACCGACAACGTGATCGTGGTGTCGCCGGACGTGGGCGGCGTGGTCCGCGCCCGCGCCATCGCCAAGCGCCTCGACGATGCCGAGCTGGCGATCATCGACAAGCGTCGTCCGCGCGCCAACGTCGCCACGGTGATGAACATCATCGGCGACGTGTCCGGCAAGACCTGCGTACTGGTGGACGACATCGTCGACACCGCCGGCACGCTCTGCGCCGCGGCCGCCGCGTTGAAGGCGCAGGGCGCCAAGCGCGTGATCGCCTACTGCACCCATCCGGTGCTGTCGGGTCCGGCGATCGACAACGTGAACAAATCGCAGCTCGACGAGCTGGTGGTCACCGACACCATTCCGCTGTCGGACGCGGCGCGCGCCTGCAGCCGCATCCGCCAGCTCAGCGTCGCCGAGCTGCTGGCCGAAACGATCCGCCGGGTCGCGTTCGGCGAGTCGGTCAGTTCGTTGTACGTCGACTGAGTTCCGTCGGCACGACATCAGGATATCGGCGTCCGTTCCGCGGGCGCCGGACACAGGCTTCTCTGGTCGCGGAGAAGTCCAACCACCGCCGCGAGGCGGTTCAATCGCAAGCAAAGTGAGTAATCCAAATGGCAGAACACATCATCAAGGCCGCAGGCCGCAAGGACGAGGGGAAAGGTGCGAGCCGCCGCCTGCGTCATGCTGCGCTGATTCCGGCCGTCATCTACGGCGGCGAAGCCGCTCCCCAGAGCCTCCAGCTCGAACACGAGAAGACCTGGCTTGCCAGCCAGCACGAGTGGTTCTACTCGTCGATCCTCGACCTGGAGATCGACGGCAAGGTCGAGAAGGCCCTGCTGCGCGACATCCAGCGCCATCCGTTCAAGCAGATCATCATGCACATCGACTTCCAGCGCGTCGATGTGAACAAGCCGCTGCGCACCGCGGTGCCGCTGCACTTCCTCAACGAAGACGTGTCCCCGGCCGGCAAGGCCGCGGAAGTGGTCGTGACCCACGAGCTGAACGAAGTGGTGATCGAGTGCCTGCCGAAGGATCTGCCCGAGTTCCTCGAAATCGATCTGTCCGAGCTGACCGTCGGCACCATCCTGCACCTGTCGGATCTCAAGCTGCCGGAAGGCGTTTCGATCCCGGAACTGAAGCTGGGCAAGGAACACGATCTGGCGCTGGTCATCGCCAAGCACGGCAAGGAAGAAGCAGCCGACGCCGACGCGCCGGCGGCCGAAGTGCCGGCCGCGAAGGTCACCAAGAAGGATCAGAAGTAACCGTCGCATCGCGACGGTCGTTTCGCGGCATTGCTGTAGGAGGGGCTTCAGCCCCGAGCGTTACCCGACGCGCGCGTAGGAGGGCCTTCAGGCCCGAGCTTTACAAAGACCACCGCGCCGTTCGGAAAAAGCTCGGGCCTGAAGGCCCTCCTACGACCCTCCTGCAGGATGCCGCGATCCGGTCTTCAAGGCTCATGACTGCTCTTCGTCTCATCGTCGGCCTGGGGAACCCCGGCACCGAACACGCCCGAACCCGGCACAACGCCGGGTTCTGGTTTGTGGACGCTCTGGCGGAAAAGGCCGGCGCGCGTTTCGGTCTGGAGAGCAAACTCTTCGGCGAAACCGCCAAGGTCGAGGTCGCCGGGCAGACGGTCTGGCTGCTGAAGCCGGCCACGTTCATGAACCTCAGCGGCAAGTCGGTCGCCGCCGCGCTGCGCTACTGGAAGATCGAGCCGGACGAGATGCTGGTCGCCCACGACGAACTGGATCTGCCGCCCGGCGTGGCGCGCTTCAAGTTCGACGGCGGCCACGGCGGGCAGAACGGCCTGCGCGACATCGTGCGGCTGCTGGGCCACGGTCAGTTCCACCGGCTACGGGTCGCCATCGGTCACCCGGGACACAAGGACAAGGTCACGCCGTGGGTGCTGGGTCGCCCGGGCAAGGACGACGAGATCCTGATCCACCGCGCCATCGACGACGCCATCGACGCGCTGCCGCTGGCGGTCGCCGGCAATCACATGGATGCGATGACGAAACTGCACACACCGAAGTAAGGCTTGCCCAAGTGATGGCAGACGTCAGCGGCCACCTGCATCCGGCCACTGACGTCTGATTTCACGATCCGCTTTCTTCAGGATCGGTTCGCTTCAAGGTCGGCTTCAGCGCCCGCCTCAACACCAGGAAACACCATGGGCATCAAATGCGGCATCGTCGGTCTGCCGAACGTCGGCAAATCGACTCTCTTCAACGCCTTGACCAAGGCGGGCATCGCTGCGGCCAACTTCCCGTTCTGCACGATCGAGCCCAACGTCGGCATCGTGCCGGTGCCGGACCCGCGCCTCAACGCGCTGTCCGAGATCGTCAAACCGCAGAAGTGCATTCCGACCGCGGTCGAGTTCGTCGACATCGCCGGCCTGGTGGCCGGTGCGGCCAGCGGCGAGGGCCTGGGCAACAAGTTCCTGGCCCACATCCGCGAAGTGGACGCGATCACCCACGTGGTGCGCTGCTTCGAGAACCCCGACGTGATCCACGTCAACAACAAGGTCGACCCGATCGCCGATATCGAAACCATCGATACCGAGCTGGCGCTGGCCGACCTGGAATCGGTCGAAAAAGCCCTGCAGCGCGCCGAGCGTTCGGCCAAGACCGGCGACAAGGACGCCAAAGTGCGCGCCGAGATCCTGGGCCGCGTGCGCGCCGGGCTGGACAGCGGCAAGCCGGCGCGCGCGCTGGGCCTCTCCGACGACGACAAGCTGGCGGTCCGCGACCTGTTCCTGCTCACGCTGAAGCCGGTGATGTACGTGGCCAACGTGCTGGAAGACGGCTTCGAGAACAACCCGCATCTGGACGCCGTGCGCGCCCGGGCGGTGGAAGAGGGCGCCGAAGTGGTGCCGGTCTCGGCCGCCATCGAGGAAGAGCTGAGCCAGCTCGAAGACGAAGACCGCGACACCTTCCTGACCGACCTCGGCCTGGAAGAGCCCGGCCTGAACCGGGTGATCCGCGCCGCCTACAAACTCCTGGGCCTGCAGACCTACTTCACAGCCGGAGTGAAGGAAGTGCGCGCTTGGACGGTGAAGGCCGGTTCCACCGCGCCGCAGGCCGCGGCGGTGATCCATACCGACTTCGAAAAAGGCTTCATCCGCGCCGAAACGATCGGCTACGACGACTACATCAAGTACCGCGGCGAATCCGGCGCCCGCGACGCCGGCCGCCTGCGTCTGGAAGGCAAGGAATACCGGGTGCAGGAAGGCGACGTGCTGCACTTCCGCTTCAACGTCTGACGCTTCAACGTCTGATCAAGCCGCCGTCGACGCTGGAAAACAAAGGCCCTCCCGTCACCGGGAGGGCCTTTCCGCATCATGGGGGAGGCGGGATAACGCGGGGTATCCGATGGTCGCGAAGCGCCGGCCTGCTGCGCCGCATCGGCTGGAAGCGCGCGTCAAACACCGGTGGCCGGTCGGCGTGCGCTGCTTACTGCGCGCCACCGGCGTCGGATCTGCCGAAGTTGTAGCGGAAGTTCACATGGACGCTGCGGCCGACCGAATCGAACCATGCGGTGTCGTAGTAGGGATACGCGGTGTAAGTGCGGTCTTTCGGCGGCAACGTGTCGAACAGGTTGTTCACCGACAGCGACAGCTGCATCGCCTCGTTGAAGCGGTAGCCGGCGGCGAGGTTGTAGCGCCAGGTCGCGCCGATCCACGGGCTGCCGCCATCGTCCGGGTCGTAGACCTGATCGTAGGCGTCGGAATTCGGCAGCTTGCCCAGGCGCTCGCCGTGCAGGCTGGCCGACCAGCGGTCCAGCGACCAGTCCACGGTCGCGCTGGTCTTGGTCTTCGGGATGTCGAAACCGCTGTTCACCGCGAACTGGTCCTCCACCGGGTCGCCGTCGTACTGCTGGAAGTCGTGCCGGCGCACCCAGCTGTGATTGACGCCGAAGCGCAGGTCGCCGAACCGCGTCGTCAGCCTGTAGTGCGCGCTCAGGTCGACGCCGCTGGTGTTCTCGCGGGCGACGTTGATCGGGTTGACGTAGATGCCGTACAGATCGCCGTTGATGCGGGTGATCCGCGCCAGCGCGTCGACGCAGGTCGGCGAGGCCGGATCCAGGTCGCCCAGCCGGCAGCTGGCCTCGTCGCGCAGGATCGCGTCCACGCTCATGTCCAGCACCTGGTCGCGCATGCGGATGTCGAAGTAATCCAGCGAAATGTCGAAATCGGCCGTGGGCGACCACACCACGCCCGCCGTCCACGACGTGCTGGTCTCGGGTTCGAGGTCGCGGTTGCCCTGGCGGGCGCGGATCAGGTTCTCGTCGTAGTCGGAGCAGTCGCTGGCGCCCGGGTCGTCGCTGAGGCAGGCGTAGTAATCGAGGCCGGAGGTTTCGTCGTTGCCCAGTCCGGCGTAGACGTAGTGCAGGTCGGCGGCGCGGAACGCTGTGCCGTAGGAGCCGCGCACCAGCAGCGATTCCAGCGGACGCCATTCCAGACCGGCGTTCCAGGTGAATCTGCCGATGTCGTTGCCGGAATAGCGGTACTGGTCGTAACGGGCGGCCACGCTGAGGTTGACGGTCTTGTGCAGCGGCATGCGCAGTTCGCCGGCGGCGGCCCAGCGATTGCGGCTGCCCTGGCCGTCGGAATCCTTCCAGCTGTAGTAGTAATACTGGGTTGCCAGCGGATCGGGATTGAGGTCGTAGGCCTGGTTGCCGAACTCGACCACGCCGGCGAAACCCACCGGCCCGGCCGGCAGTGCGAACAGCTCGGCGTTGGTCAGGGTCAGCGACAGCGTGTCGGTGCGCGACCGCGGGTGATAGGTGGTGCGCGCGGCGATCGAGTCGTATTCCTGCCGGGTCAGCGGGCGGTACAAGCGGTCGGGGTCGGCGTTGAAGATCGGAAAACCGTCCGCATCCACGCCCAACTGCGGCCCGAGGAACAGGTCATTGGCGCGTGCGGCCACGATCTGCGGCCAGCCGATGGTGGCCTTGTACTGCGAATGGCTGAACGCCGCTTCGTAGTCCCAGTTGCGGGCGAAGGTGCCGGTCAAGCCGGTGGCGACGCTGAAAGTCTCCTGCGTGCTGCGGATCGTCCCGCGGTCCAGACCGCCCATTTCCTCCGGTGTGAACTGGCGCTGCCAGTATTCGATCTGGTCGGTAGCCTGGTTGAAGAAATAGCCGTCTTCGTTGCCGTCGGGCGCCTGATAGCTCCACTGCAGCACGTCGCGGAACAGGCCCAGCTTGTGGCGGCCCAACTGCACATCGGCGAACCACGCCATGCCGCTGTCCAGTCTGTAGCTGAACGAGCCGTAGGCGTTGATCCCCTTGCGTTCGCTGATGACGGTGCCGTAACCGATCGACGCGGCGCTGCCGCAGAAGAAGCCCGGACCGTAATCGTCGGTCACCGGGTCGTAGGCGCCGAAACCCGGACGCTGCCGGTAGCCGGTGCTGCCGCGGTTGAGGCCGGACAGGCCGTCGCAGGTCGCCTGGCCCGGATCGATATATTCGTCGTCGTCGTTGGTGCGCAGGAAGGTGCGCCGCGCCACCTGCGAGCGTACGGTGGGGCCGTCGAGGGTCGAATCCTGGATGCCGCGTTCGTAGGCCCACAGCGGGCGCTGGTGCTGCAGTTCGGCACCGAACACCGCGTTGAAATCGTCGCGCGCGATGCCCGTAGCGATGCTGAGGTGGTAGGACTCGCCCCCGCCGCGGCGGGTGTCGCCGTAGCGCAGGTTGACGGTGGTGGCGTCGGCCTGCTTCTTCAGGATGAAATTGACCACGCCGGAAATGGCGTCGGAGCCGTACACCGCCGAGGCGCTGCCGGTCAGCACTTCGACCCGTTCGACCATGCCCAGCGGGATGTTCGAGATGTCGGTGAAATTGCTGCGGCCCTGGAACGGCATGGGGAAGTCGGCGATGCGCCGGCCGTTGACCAGCACCAGGGTGTGGTTCGGGCCGAGGCCGCGCAGGTCGATCTGCTGCGCGCCCGGCGAGAAGTCGGCGCCGCTGGCGGACTGCTGGCTCTGGGTCTGGCCGCTGTTCTGGGTGATCGAGCGCAGCACGTCGGGCACCGAGGTGAAGCCGCCGGCCTGGATGTCGCGGGCGCCGATGACGGTGACCGGCGCCGGGCCTTCGATCCGTGTGCGTGGGATGCGCGAGCCGGTGACCTGCACGCGCTCCAGTGCTTCCGGCGGCGCGGCCGGCGCAGGCGGGGGTTCGGCGCCGCGGGAAGATTCGTCTTCGGCCGGCGCGGCCGGCGCACGCTTCGGGATTTCGCGCCTGACGATGACCACCGCGCCCGACGACGGGTCGCGGCGCGAGACCAGACCGCTGCCGCGCAGCAGGCTTTCCAGTGCGGCATCGGCCGAGGGGGCATTCCGTACGCCTGAAGTGCGCAGGCCCCTGAGTTGATCGGAGCGGTAGACCAGTTGTGTGCCGGACTGCCGGGCCAGGGTGTCGAGGGCGGTGCGCAGTTCCCCGGCGGGAATGGTGATCGAGCGGGTGATCGAGCGGGTGATCGGCTCGCTGGCGGGGCCGGCGCCGGCCTGGGCATGCGCCTGCAGCGCGGCGGTGCAGGCCACGGTCATCAGCATCAGACGTAACGGCTTCAGCATTCCCGATGTCCCATTCACGATCCACTTCGGGCATCCACTTCGGGCATCCAGTCCGCAGAATGGAACCGCCCGATACCTTAAAGACGAAGGGAGCATGACGATCCCCACCGTCTGGGTAGTTCAATGCCGTTGCGGTGCGTTGCCGGGATGCTCAAGGCTGTTCGCGACGCCGCTGTGCAGAATGATGATTTCGCCGCGTCGCTCGGCGCGCACGTCGAAGCCCTGTTCCAGCAGACGCACGAAGCCGTCCACGTTCGACCAGCGGACGTTGCCGCCGATGCGCAGCGCGGCGGTCGCCTCGTCGCCCATCAGCACGGTCCGCCCGCTGTAACGGTTGAATTCGGCCGCGGCCTCGGCCAACGGCGTGTCGTCGAAGTGCAGAAAGCCGCTGCGCCAGTCCAGCGCGCGCTCGGCCTCGGCAACCGTCCCGGCGCGGACCGTCACGCCGCTGCGCGTGGCGTGGGCGCTGCTGCCGGCGGGCAACAGCGCGGTCGGGGCGGGCGGTTGGCCCTGCAAAGGCTCCGATTCCAGCCTCACCAGACCTTCGGTCACCACCACGCGCAGGTCCGGGCCGTCGCGGCGCACCGAGAATCGGGTGCCCACCGCCACCACCCGGCGCGCGTCGGCATCGACCACGAACGGCCGCTGGCGGTCCTTCGCGGCCTGGAAGAACGCCTCGCCGCGCGCAAGCACGATCCGCCGCTCGCCGCGCGACATCGCCACGTCGATCCGGCTGTCGCCGCTGAGCGTGGCGTGGCTGCCGTCGCTGAGGCGTAGTTCGCGCAGCTGGCCGGCGGCGCTGGCGTAGCTCGCGGTTTCCACCGCGGTGTAAGTCTTCCAGCCCCACGCCGCCAGCGCGCCGCACGCCAGCACGGTGGCGGCGAACGCCACGCGGGCCCAGCGGCGGCGAGGCTTTTCGGCGCGGCGCGGGCTGAAGACCAGCGCGTCGAGTGGTCCTATCCGGTCCGCGATGCCGTCGTCGGTGCCCGCCGCGATGCGATCCGGCGTTGTCGCCCATGGCCCACGCGGCGGCGGGCCGGACGCCATGCGACCCGCGGCCAGCGCCTGCAGTCGTCCGCTCTCGACCCAGGCCGCTTCGAGCCGCAGGAACGCCACCCGATGCGCGGTCGCGGCCGCCAGCCAGGCGTCCAGGCGCGCGCCGTCGTCGGCCGACCAGTCGCCGCTTTCGCGGCGCGCCAGCCACTCCGCGGCGGTCAGCTCAATCTGTCTGCTGCTGGCTGCGGTCATGTGCGTGCCCTGGGAGCGTGTCGGGAATGCGGGTGCCGGCGGGCATCGCCGCGGCGCCTCCGTAGAAACGATCGGCGATCAGTCGGATGCCATTGGCGACGTGCTTTTCCACGGTTTTCTCGCTGATGCCCAATTGCGAAGCCACGACTTTCTGCGGCACTTCTTCCACCCGCCGCAGCCACAGCACCTGCCGGCAGCGGTCGGGCAGGCGGTCGAACGCCTCGCTGAGCCGCCGCAGCGCCTGGCGCCCGTCGAACCTGCGCTCGGGAGACACCTCATCCACCAGGACGTGCGAGGGCTCCAGATCACTTATCGTCTCGATCGACACCACCCGGTCGCGGCGCAGCCGGTCGGTGACCAGATTGCGGGCGCTGGCGAACAGGAACGATTTCGGCGACGCCGGCAGCGCCTTCCCGGCAGCCTCGTAAACCCGCACGTAGACCTCCTGGCGCAGATCGTGGATGTCGTCGCGATGCGGCCAGCAGCGCTGCAGATAACGCGTCAGTGCCTCCTCATGGACGAGGATTTCGCGGACGAACCAGGCGTCGAGCGGGCTTTGCATCGTCGAACCTTAGCGGATCGCGCGAGCCGGCGCGCGCCGGAAACCGCGATGGCGGGAAGTCCCTCGCGCGCTCGTCCCATATGCGGATAATGCCGGCGCGCGCATCCGCTGTCCGCCCCCGCACCAGCCTTCGCCGTCAGGAGACCCTGCATGAAATCCTTCGTTGCCGTGCGCCCGTTCGTCGCGCGCGCGCTCATCGCGGCGCTGCTGTTCGCAGCCTTCGCCCCGCCGGCGATGGCCCGCGACTACCGACATTTCATGATCGGCGACCGCGACGCACCGACGCCCGGCCCGGTCGGTCCGGGCCTGCTGCTGATGGGCGGCGGCGACCGCAATGTCGAGGTCATGCGCTGGTTCATGAAGAAGGCGGGCAACGGCCATCTGGTGGTGCTGCGCGCCTCGCAGGGCAACGAAATCGGCGAGGAGTTCTACAAGGACGTCGGCGGCATCCTGTCGGTCGAGACCTTCGTGTTCAAGAACCGCGCGCCTTCAACCGACCCGAAGATCCTGGCCAGCCTGGCCCGGGCCGACGGCATCTTCATCGCCGGCGGCGACCAGGCCCGCTATGTCCGCTACTGGAAGGGCACGCCGGTCGCCGAGGCGCTGGACGCCCACGTCCGCGCCGGCAAACCGCTCGGCGGCACCAGCGCCGGGCTGGCGATCCTTGGCGAGTACCTGTACGGCGCGATGGACGACGGCAGCCTGCGCAGCCCGGAGGCGCTGGCCGACCCGCTGGGCCCGGCCAACACCATCGAGGCCGATTTCCTGCATATCGAACGGCTGAAGGGCGTCGTCACCGACACGCATTTCAAGGAACGCGACCGGCTCGGCCGCCTGTTCGCCTTTCTCGCCAAGGCCGAAGCGATGACCGGCAAGCCCATGACCGGCACGCCGCGGCGCGGGCTGATCGGGCTGGGCGTGGACGAAAACTCGGCGCTGGCGGTCGAGGCCGACGGCACCGGCCGGATCTACGCCACCGATCCGGGCGACTATGCGTGGCTGGTGCGCGGCGGTTTCGCCGAGACCCAGGTCGCGGGCAGGCCGCTCGGCCTGCGCCGGGTGGACGTGACCGGCATCGGCCCGGGATCGGTGGTGCATCTGCCGGAGGGGCGGGTCGACGGCCCGGTCTTCCAGCGCGTCTACCGGGTGACCGACGGCCGCCTGCAGGAAATCGCGCCGATGATGCTGGCGATTCACGGCGGCGCCGGAGTGATACGCAGCGACATGACCGCTGACGACGAGCGCGACGCTCGCGCGGCCCTGGAACTGGCGCTGCGTCGCGGCCACGCCGAGCTGAAGGCCGGCAAGCCCGCCTTGGACGCGGTGACCGCGGCGATCACCGTGCTGGAAGACGATCCGCATTTCAACGCCGGCCGCGGCGCGGTATTCACCCACGACGGCCGCAACGAACTGGACGCCTCGCTGATGGACGGCCGGACCCGGAAGGCCGGCGCCGTGGCCGGCGTGCGCCGGGTCAAGAACCCCATCCTGCTGGCCCGCGCCATCCTGGAGCGGTCCGCGCACGTGATGATGGTTGGCGACGGCGCCGAGGCGTTCGCCCGGGAGCAGGGCGTCGAACTTGTCGATCCTGGCTGGTTCCGCACCGAAAAGCGCTGGCAGCAGTTGCAGCGCCGGCTTCGCGAAAAAAAGCAGGGTGCCGCCGACTTCGGGCGTCCGGGCCGCCATTTCACAGGTACGGTCGGTGCGGTGGCCCTGGATACCCGCGGCGCACTGGCCGCCGGCACCTCCACCGGCGGCATGACCGACAAGCGTTACGGCCGGGTCGGCGACGCCCCGATCATCGGCGCCGGCACCTGGGCCGACGACGCCTGCGCCTTCTCAGGCACGGGCTGGGGCGAGTTCTACATCCGCGCAGCCGCCGCGCACTCGGTCTGCGCGCGGATGCGCTACCTGAACGAAGGTCCGGCCGAAGCGGGGCAGGCGGTGATCAATGTCGAGATTCCGGCCCTCGGCGGCGACGGCGGCGCCATCGTGCTGGGCGCCGACGGCCGGATCGGGCTACCCTTCAATACCGAAGGCATGTTCCGCGGCTGGATCGGCGCCGATGGCGTGCCCCACGTCGCCATCTATGCCGACGACCCGCTTCAGCCCTCGCAAGTGCCCTGAGCGGTTTTCGAGCCTGTCTCCAGCCTCGTTTGCCGGCTCCGTTTTCAGGAATTCATCGCGGTTGTGAAGGAAAGGCGTCCACGGGCCGTTGACAGTAAAACCGAGTGCCGTCAGAATTGCGGGCTGTTTCACCGTGTCATGTTTTACCGGAACGTGTTCAGTTGGAGGGATACCCAAGCGGCCAACGGGGGCAGACTGTAAATCTGCTGGCTTACGCCTTCGGTGGTTCGAATCCACCTCCCTCCACCACTTGCTGGCGTCTCGTACGCGGCGTGTGATCCAACTGGCCATCTCCGTACCGCAAGACGCGGGAGTAGTTCAACGGTAGAACCTCAGCCTTCCAAGCTGATGGTGCGGGTTCGATTCCCGTCTCCCGCTCCATTGCGGCAGCCTTGAACATCCCGGTCCGCGGCACGACATCCGGACGACGTTGCCCGGTCACCACATCGTTGCTCACGTAGCTCAGTCGGTAGAGCACCTCCTTGGTAAGGAGGAGGTCGAAGGTTCGATTCCTTTCGTGAGCACCATCTCCAAAGCGCCATTTCCAAGTCGTCACCGCAATCCAGTACTCGCCCAAAACAAGTACTCCAACTCAAGCTCATACAAGAGAAGCAGCCATGGCAAAGGGTAAGTTCGAGCGCACCAAGCCTCATGTGAACGTGGGCACGATCGGTCACGTTGACCACGGCAAGACGACGCTGACGGCGGCGCTGACGAAGATCGGCGCGGAACGTTTCGGCGGCGAGTTCAAGGCATACGACCAGATCGACGCGGCGCCGGAAGAGAAGGCTCGCGGGATCACGATTTCGACGGCGCACGTGGAATATGAATCCCCTAACCGTCACTACGCGCACGTGGATTGCCCGGGTCACGCGGACTACGTGAAGAACATGATCACGGGCGCTGCGCAGATGGACGGCGCGATTCTGGTGTGTTCGGCCGCCGACGGCCCGATGCCGCAGACGCGCGAGCACATCCTGCTGGCCCGTCAGGTCGGCGTGCCGTACATCGTGGTCTACCTGAACAAGGCGGATCTGGTGGACGACGCCGAGCTGCTGGAGCTGGTGGAGATGGAAGTCCGCGAGCTGCTGAGCAAGTACGAGTTCCCGGGCGACGATACGCCGGTGATCACCGGTTCGGCGCGTTCGGCGCTGGAAGGCGACCAGACGGACATCGGCGTGCCGTCGATCCTGAAGCTGGTGGAAGCGCTGGACACGTGGATTCCGCAGCCTGAGCGCGATATCGACAAGCCGTTTCTGATGCCGGTCGAGGACGTGTTCTCGATTTCGGGTCGCGGCACGGTGGTGACGGGTCGTATCGAGCGCGGCATCGTGAAGGTGGGCGACGAAATCGAGATCGTGGGTATTCGTGCGACGCAGAAGACGACGGTGACGGGCGTTGAGATGTTCCGCAAGCTGCTGGATCAGGGCCAGGCGGGCGACAACGCGGGTCTGTTGCTTCGCGGCACGAAGCGCGACGACGTGGAGCGCGGCCAGGTGCTGTGCAAGCCGGGTTCGATCGCGCCGCACACGGACTTCGAAGCCGAGGTGTATGTGCTGTCGAAGGACGAGGGTGGCCGTCACACGCCGTTCTTCAAGGGTTACCGTCCGCAGTTCTACTTCCGTACCACGGACATCACGGGCGCTTGCGAGCTTCCGGAAGGCGTGGAGATGGTGATGCCGGGCGACAACGTGAAGATGGTGGTGAGCCTGATCAACCCGGTGGCGATGGACGAAGGTTTGCGCTTCGCGATTCGCGAAGGCGGCCGTACGGTCGGCGCCGGCGTGGTGGCCAAGATCGTCAAGTGATGCTTTGACCTCTGCGCGCGGAAGCGCGCAGAGCGTTGTCAAAGCGTCATCCTGAGCGAAGCGAAGGATCTGTTTTTGTCCATCGCTGCGCTCGAAACGACAAGCGAGGCGAGCCGGTGACGGCTCGCCGTCGCCGTCTAAAAAACCGAACATTTTCAGATACACGCCAGTAGCTCAATTGGCAGAGCAGCGGTCTCCAAAACCGCAGGTTGGGGGTTCGAGTCCCTCCTGGCGTGCCACACAAGCGGAACGTTCCGCGAGATTCCCGGTCTACAGGCCGTCGGCTCGCGCGGTGCGCGCCGCATCAGGGCGACATAGACTTGAATAGCAGAGCCGAACAATCGAAAGCCGGCGGGTCCGCCGGCGATATCGTGAAATATGCGCTGGCGCTGCTGCTCGTGGCGGCCGGCGTCTTCGCATTCTACTGGTTCCAGGGTCAATGGCCGACCGTCGCTCGCGTGATGTCCGTCATCGCCGGTCTCGTTGCCGGCGGCGTCCTGTTCATGACCACGGTGAAGGGCGCCGAGACCCGTGAATTCCTGAGCGAGTCGCGCTTCGAGCTGCGCAAAGTGGTGTGGCCGACCCGTCAGGAAACGACGCGTACGACCTGGGTGGTCGTGGTGGTCGTGATCATCATGAGCCTGATCCTGGCGACGTTCGACTGGTTCATCCAGTTGGGCGTGAAATTCCTGCTTGGATCCTGATGGAGAACTTAGTGAGCAATACCGAAATCCATAAACGCTGGTACGTCGTTCACGCCTACTCCGGCTTCGAGAAGTCGGTGGCCCAGGCGCTGCGAGATCGAATCGCCCGTACCGGGATGGAGGACAAGTTCGGCGACGTGCTGGTGCCGACCGAAGAAATCGTCGAAATGCGCTCCGGCCAGAAGCGTCGTTCCGAGCGCAAGTTCTTTCCGGGCTACGTGCTGGTGCAGATCGCGACCCATGACGAAGCCGGTATCCCGCGGATGGACAACGAAAGTTGGCATCTGGTGAAGGAAACGCCGAAGGTCATGGGTTTCATCGGCGGCACCGCCGACCGTCCGCTGCCGATCCGCGATTCCGAGGCCGATGCGATCCTGCAGCGCGTGCAGGATGGCGTCGAGAAGCCGAAGCCGAAGGTGCTGTTCGAGCCGGGCCAGATGGTTCGCGTTGTCGATGGCCCGTTCAACGACTTCAACGGCGTCGTCGAAGAAGTGAATTACGAAAAGAGCCGCCTGCGCGTGGCGGTGCTGATCTTCGGGCGCTCGACGCCCGTGGAACTGGAATTCGGTCAGGTCGAGAAGGCGTAAGCCTCTCGCGGTTTGACCTTCACCCGCGCGCCGCATCCGCGACGCGCAATCAAAGATGGAGGAGCCCCGCAGCCGCAAGGCGTGCAGGCGCTAATACTCCAGGAGACTCCCAATGGCAAAGAAAGTAGTCGGTTACATCAAGCTGCAGGTGAAGGCCGGTCAGGCCAACCCCTCGCCGCCGGTCGGTCCTGCGCTGGGTCAGCGTGGTCTGAACATCATGGAATTCTGCAAGGCGTTCAACGCCGCGACCTCCAAGCTGGAGCCGGGCCTGCCGACGCCGGTCATCATCACCGCTTATTCCGACCGTACCTTCACCTTCGTCACCAAGAGCACGCCGGCCTCGGTTCTGCTGAAGAAGGCCGCCGGCATCCAGTCCGGTTCGAAGCGTCCGAACACCGAAAAGGTGGGCAAGGTCACCCGCAAGCAGCTCGAAGACATCGCCAAGGCGAAAGAAGCGGATCTGACGGCGGCCGATCTCGATGCAGCAGTGAAGACCATCGCGGGCTCTGCCCGTTCGATGGGTCTCGTGGTGGAGGGCTGAGACCATGGCAATGAATAAACGACAGAAAGCGATCCTCGGTGCGGTCGAGCCGGGCAAGACCTACGGCTTCGACGATGCGATCAAGATCGTCAAGACCTCGACCAAGGCCAAGTTCGTCGAATCGATCGACGTGGCCGTGCGTCTCGGCGTCGATGCCAAGAAGTCCGACCAGCAGGTGCGCGGCTCGACCGTGCTGCCCGCCGGCACCGGCAAGTCGGTGCGCGTCGCAGTGTTCTGCCCGAGCGGTGCGAAGGCCGATGAAGCCCTTGCCGCCGGCGCCGACATCGTCGGCATGGACGACCTCGCCGAGAAGATGCTCGCTGGCGACCTGAACTACGACGTGGTCATCGCGACCCCGGACGCCATGCGCGTCGTCGGCAAGCTGGGCCAGGTGCTCGGTCCGCGCGGCCTGATGCCGAACCCGAAGGTCGGCACCGTGTCGCCTAACCCGGGCGAAGCCGTCAAGAACGCCAAGGGCGGCCAGGTGCGTTACCGCACCGACAAGGCCGGCATCATCCACTGCACCATCGGCAAGGCCGATTTCGACAGCGAGAAGCTGAAGGAAAACCTGCAGGCGCTGCTGCTGGACCTGATCAAGGCCAAGCCGTCGACCGCCAAGGGCACGTACCTGCAGAAGGTATCGGTCAGCTCGACGATGGGCCCCGGCGTCACCGTCGACCAGTCGTCGCTGACTCTGAAGTAATTGCTTTCTCCTTCCCCCGCGTGCGGGGGAGGGTATGAATACGAATTTTGAGGGCATCGTGAAAGGCCGGCTCGCAAGAGCGAACCCGAAGCGATCGCCGTCAAAGACCGCAGGCGCGGTCAGCGCGCGATACCCACGGGCATGGAAGCTCGTTCCGCTTGAGTCATCAGGCGGGCACGACACAGCAAGGAATCGTGGTATCGCAAGCGGGGTCGCTTAATCGCACTCGTCAAGAGTCGACCTGCGCAGATGGTGCCGCCCCCTCTGGATGTTTCGCGATTTGAAACTCTGTGAAGGGCCGCCACCGGGGCGCATCCTGCGCCCCCGGCGTCGAAGGATCGATGTCGTCCGGGACCGCAAGCGGCAGGAGCCGTGAGCGGAGTTCACATGAGGAGTGCATATGGCTCTGAATCTCACCCAGAAGCAAGGCGTGGTCGCTGAAGTGGCGGAAATCGCTGCCAAGGCGCACTCGTTGATCGCTGCCGAATACGCAGGCACCACGGTCTCGCAGATGACCGCGATGCGTAAAAAGGCCCGCGAAAACGGCGTGTACTTGAAAGTCGTCAAGAACACGCTGGCATCGCGCGCTGTGGCGGGAACCGAATACGAAGTTGTCCAGGACAAACTCGTCGGTCCGCTGCTGTATGCGTTTTCGATCGAGGAGCCCGGCGCAGCCGGTCGCCTGATCAAGGAGTTCGCCAAGGGCAACGACAAGCTGCAGGCCAAAGTGGTCGCCGTCGGTGGTCAGGTCTATCCGGCCAGCCACGTCGACGTCCTGGCTTCGCTGCCGACCCGCGATCAGGCTCTGGCCATGCTGGCCCGCGTCCTGGCCGAGCCGGCGAGCATGTTCGCCCGCGCGATCAAGGCCGTGGCCGACAAGCAGGGCGGCGGCGACGCTGCTCCGGCAGAAGCCGCTGCGGAGGCCCCGGCGGAAGTCGCAGCCGACGCCGCTGGCGAAGCCGCGACCGAAGCCTGAGTTCGATGTCCTGACGGTTCCGCGGCGCTCGTGCCCGCGAAACCCAATACCGAAAATCAAATCCAGAGGTAATCAACAATGTCCCTTACCAACGAACAGATCGTCGACGCCGTTGCCGGCAAGACCCTGATGGAAGTGATGGAGCTGGTCAAGGCCATCGAAGAAAAGTTCGGCGTCACCGCCGCTGCCCCCGTCATGATGGCCGGTCCGGCCGCTGACGCGGCTCCGGTCGAAGAGCAGACCGAATTCTCCGTCATCCTGAAGGCTGTCGGCGAGAAGAAAGTCGAAGTCATCAAGGCCGTCCGTGCCATCACCGGCCTGGGCCTGAAAGAAGCGAAGGACCTCGTCGAAGGCGCCCCGCAGACCGTCAAGGATGCCGTGTCGAAGGACGATGCCGCGAAGTTCAAGAAAGACCTGGAAGCCGCTGGCGCTCAGGTCGAAGTCAAGTAAGCGTCGACGCAGTCATCCCGGGCATCGCACGGACGTGCGTTGCCCCGGGGTCCAACGGTTTCGGAACGGAAACCACTGGATTCTCGCTTCGGCGGAATGACGGCAGACCAAGGCTGGGGGCGAAGGCTCCCGGCCTTCGGTCGTTCCGACGGGCCGCAGCTTCAGGCGGCCGGTCAGTTCCACCAGTTGGACGTTCTACAGCAACACCGCTCTACAGCAACACCGCTCTACAGCAACACGTTACAGGCAGGAAACAAAGCGAGTCGACAGTCGGAAGTAGCGGGAGAAGGCGTGCTGGTGCCGGCAATACCAGCGACTTCCCACTGGCGATTTAACCCGGACGACGGTTCCCCACGGATCCCGTCCCATCCGGCCGCAGCCGTGCATCGTCACGCGCCGCGCCGGAGACAACGATATTCAAGCTGAGAGGCCTTATCTCCCATGACCACAGCTCATTCGACGAACTATTCGTTCACCGAAAAGAAGCGCATCCGCAAGAACTTCGGCAAGCGCCGTTCGATTCTCGAGGTGCCGTTCCTGCTCGCCATCCAGGTGGATTCGTACCGCGAATTCCTCCAGGCCGATGCCGAGCCGACCAAGCGCGAAGACCGCGGCCTGCACGCAGCGCTCAAGTCCGTCTTCCCGATCACCAGCTACAACGGCTACGCAGCCCTGGAATACGTCGGCTACAAGCTCGGCGACCCGGTGTTCGACGAGCGCGAGTGCCGCAACCGCGGCCTCAGCTACGGCGCCCCGCTGCGCGTGACCGTGCGCCTGGTGATCTACGACAAGGAATCGTCGAGCAAGACCGTGAAGTACGTGAAGGAGCAGGAGGTCTACATGGGCGAAATTCCGCTCATGACCGACAACGGCACCTTCATCGTCAACGGCACCGAGCGCGTCATCGTCTCGCAGCTGCACCGTTCGCCGGGCGTGTTCTTCGATCACGACCGCGGCAAGACCCACAGCTCGGGCAAGCTGCTGTACAGCGCCCGCATCATTCCGTATCGCGGTTCCTGGCTGGACTTCGAGTTCGACCCGAAGGACGCGGTATTCACGCGTATCGACCGTCGCCGCAAACTGCCGGTCACGATCCTGCTGCGCGCGCTGGGTTACTCGAACGAGGAAATCCTGCAGCAGTTCTTCGAGATCAACACCTTCCACATTCTTCCGGAAGGCGTGCAGCTTGAGCTTGTGCCCGAGCGCCTGCGCGGCGAAACGCTCGACTTCGATCTCGCCGACGGCGACAAGGTCATCGTCGAAGCCGGCAAGCGCATCACCGCGCGCCACGTGAAGCAGCTGGAACAGGCCGGCGTGGTCGCGCTGGCGGTGCCGGACAACTATCTGGTGGGCCGGATCCTGTCGCACGACGTGATCGACGCCAGCACCGGCGAACTGATCGCGGCCGCCAACGACGAGCTCGGCGACGATCACCTCAACAAGTTCCGCAAGTTCGGCATCGATGCCGTCGGCACCCTGTGGGTGAACGACCTCGATCGCGGTCCGTACATCTCCAATACCCTGCGCATCGATCCGACCAAGACCCAGCTCGAAGCGCTGGTCGAGATCTACCGCATGATGCGTCCCGGCGAGCCGCCGACCAAGGACGCTGCGCAGAATCTGTTCCACAACCTGTTCTTCACCTTCGAGCGCTACGACCTGTCGGGCGTGGGCCGGATGAAGTTCAACCGCCGCATCGGCCGCAAGGAAGTGGAAGGCAGCCCCGTACTGTACGACTACAAGTATTTCTCCGAGCGCAAGGACGATGAGTCCAGCCGCTTGCGTGCCGCCTGCGGCCCGGAGATGTCGGACATCCTCGACGTCATCCGTACCCTCACCGAAATCCGCAACGGTCGCGGCGTGGTCGACGATATCGATCACCTCGGCAACCGTCGCGTGCGCTCGGTCGGCGAAATGGCCGAGAACGTGTTCCGCGTGGGCCTGGTCCGCGTCGAGCGCGCGGTGAAGGAGCGCCTGACGATGGCCGAGTCCGAAGGCCTCACGCCGCAGGAACTCATCAACGCCAAGCCGGTCGCCGCCGCGATCAAGGAATTCTTCGGTTCCTCGCAGCTGTCGCAGTTCATGGACCAGAACAACCCGCTGTCGGAAGTCACGCACAAGCGTCGCGTGTCGGCCCTCGGCCCGGGCGGTCTGACCCGCGAGCGCGCCGGCTTCGAAGTGCGCGACGTGCATCCGACCCATTACGGCCGCGTCTGCACCATCGAAACGCCGGAAGGCCCGAACATCGGCCTGATCAACTCGCTTGCCGTGTTCGCGCGCACCAATCGTTACGGCTTCCTCGAAACCCCGTACCGCAAGGTCGTGGACGGGCAGGTGACCGATGAGATCGAATACCTGTCGGCGATCGAAGAGAACGAATACGTCATCGCCCAGGCCAACGCCCAGCGCGACGACAAGGGCACCATCACCGCGCCGTTCGTCGCCTGCCGTTACCAGGGCGAGTCGATGCTGCGTCCGCCGAGCGAAATCCACTTCATGGACGTGTCGCCGATGCAGACCGTGTCGGTCGCGGCCGCGCTGGTGCCGTTCCTCGAGCACGACGATGCGAACCGCGCGCTGATGGGCGCGAACATGCAGCGTCAGGCGGTTCCGACGCTGCGCGCGCAGAAGCCGCTGGTCGGTACCGGCATCGAACGCGCCGTGGCCCGCGACTCCGGCGTGACCGTCAACGCCCGTCGTGGCGGCGAGATCGTGCAGATCGACGCCGGCCGCATCGTGGTCAAGGCCAACGAAGTCGAGATCGTCGGTGAAGCCGACGCCGGCGTCGACATCTACACGCTCATCAAATACACCCGTTCCAACCAGAACACCTGCATCAACCAGCGTCCGCTGGTGGTGGTGGGCGACCGCATCGAGCGCGGCGACGTGCTGGCCGACGGTCCGTCCACCGACATCGGCGAACTGGCCCTCGGCCAGAACATGCTGGTCGCGTTCATGCCGTGGAACGGCTACAACTTCGAAGACTCGATCCTGCTGTCCGAGCGCGTGGTGAAGGAAGACCGCTACACCACCATCCACATCGAAGAACTGGCCTGCGTCGCCCGCGATACGAAGCTGGGTCCGGAAGAAATCACCGCCGATATCCCGAACGTCTCCGAGCAGGCGCTCAACCGCCTCGACGAGTCCGGCGTGGTGTACATCGGTGCGGAAGTCCGCGCCGGCGACATCCTGGTCGGCAAGGTCACGCCCAAGGGCGAAAGCCAGCTGACCCCGGAAGAGAAGCTGCTGCGCGCGATCTTCGGCGAGAAGGCGTCGGACGTGAAGGACAGCTCGCTGCGCGTGCCGCCCGGTATGGACGGCACCGTCATCGACGTGCAGGTCTTCACCCGCGACGGCATCGAGAAGGACAAGCGCGCCCGCCAGATCGAGGAAGAGGAAATCCGTCGGGTCAAGAAGGACTTCGACGACCAGTTCCGCATCCTCGAATCGGCGATCTACGCGCGTCTGAAGGTGCAGATCCTCGGCAAGATCGCCAACGGCGGTCCCGGCCTGAAGAAGGGCGACACCGTCAGCAGCCTGGTTCTGGACGGTCTGAGCAAGAAGGACTGGTTCACGATCCGGATGAAGGAAGACGAGGACGCCGACGCCATCGAACGCGCGCAGAAGCAGATCGACGCGCACCAGAAGGAATTCGAGCGCCGCTTCGCCGACAAGCGCGGCAAGATCACCCAGGGCGACGACCTCGCTCCGGGCGTGCTGAAGATGGTGAAGGTGTTCCTTGCGGTGAAGCGCCGCATCCAGCCGGGCGACAAGATGGCCGGCCGCCACGGCAACAAGGGTGTGGTGTCGAACATCGTGCCGGTGCAGGACATGCCCTACATGGCCGACGGCAACTCGGTCGACATCTGTCTCAACCCGTTGGGCGTGCCGTCGCGCATGAACATCGGCCAGATTCTGGAAGTGCATCTGGGCTGGGCCGCCAAGGGCCTGGGCCAGAAGATCCAGCGCATGCTGGACGCACAGGCCAAGCTCGCCGACCTGCGCAAGTTCCTCGACGACATCTACAACCACGACGAGAAGTTCCACGGCCAGCGCGTCGACCTCAGCCAGTTCAGCGATGCCGAACTGCTGCGTCTGGCGCAGAACCTGACCGACGGCGTGCCGATGGCGACCCCGGTGTTCGACGGCGCGGCGGAATCCGAGATCAAGCGCATGCTCGAACTCGCCGACCTGCCGCAGAACGGCCAGACCCAGCTGTACGACGGTCGTACCGGCGAGGCCTTCGATCGCAAGACCACGGTGGGCTACATGCACATGCTGAAGCTCAATCACCTCGTCGACGACAAGATGCACGCGCGTTCCACCGGCCCGTACTCGCTCGTCACCCAGCAGCCGCTGGGCGGCAAGGCGCAGTTCGGCGGCCAGCGTTTCGGCGAAATGGAAGTCTGGGCGCTGGAAGCCTACGGCGCGGCCTACACCCTGCAGGAAATGCTGACGGTGAAGTCCGACGACGTGCAGGGCCGCAACCAGATGTACAAGAACATCGTCGACGGCGAGTACGAAATGGTCGCCGGCATGCCGGAATCCTTCAACGTGTTGGTGAAGGAAATCCGCTCGCTGGCCATCAACATGGAGCTGGAAGAGACCTGAGACCGGGCACCGGGATCCGGGAGATAGGAGTCGCGGCGCACGCCGACGGATCTGCTCCCGGAAACCACGAAACAAACCCCCGAATGCTCAGTCCCTCTTCCAGATTCCCGGAGAAATCAAATGAAAGATCTGCTCAATCTGTTCAACCAGCAGCGTCCGACCCTCGACTTCGATGCGATCAAGATCGCGTTGGCGTCGCCGGACATGATCCGTTCGTGGTCCTACGGCGAAGTGAAGAAGCCGGAGACCATCAACTACCGTACCTTCAAGCCCGAGCGCGACGGCCTGTTCTGCGCCGCCATCTTCGGCCCGATCAAGGACTACGAGTGCCTGTGCGGCAAGTACAAGCGCATGAAGCACCGCGGCGTGGTCTGCGAGAAGTGCGGCACCGAAGTGACCCTCGCCCGCGTCCGTCGCGAGCGCATGGGCCACATCGACCTCGCGTCGCCGGTCGCCCACATCTGGTTCCTCAAGTCGCTGCCGTCGCGCATCGGCCTGATGCTGGACATGACGCTGCGCGATATCGAACGCATCCTGTACTTCGAAGCCTTCGTGGTGACCGAGCCGGGCCTGACCCCGCTCGAGCGCGGCATGCTGCTGAACGAAGAACAGTTCATGACTGCGCGTCAGGAACACGGCGACGATTTCGAAGCCGCGATGGGCGCCGAAGCGGTGTATGACCTGCTGCGCACGATCGACCTGCAGTCGGAAATGATCCAGCTGCGCGAAGACATCGCCAGCACCGGTTCGGAAACCAAGCTCAAGCGCCTGACCAAGCGCATCAAGCTGGTCGAAGCCTTCCTCGAATCCGGCAACCGTCCGGAGTGGATGGTCATGACCGTGCTGCCGGTGCTGCCGCCTGACCTGCGTCCGCTGGTGCCGCTTGACGGCGGTCGTTTCGCGACCTCCGACCTCAACGATCTGTACCGTCGCGTCATCAACCGCAACAACCGCCTCAAGCGCCTGCTCGAACTCAATGCGCCCGACATCATCGTGCGCAACGAAAAGCGCATGCTGCAGGAATCGGTCGATGCGCTGATGGACAACGGCCGTCGCGGCCGCGCCATCACCGGCACCAACAAGAGGCCTTTGAAGTCGCTGGCCGACATGATCAAGGGCAAGCAGGGCCGCTTCCGCCAGAACCTGCTCGGCAAGCGCGTCGATTACTCCGGCCGTTCGGTCATCGTGGTCGGTCCGACCCTGCGTCTGCACGAGTGCGGCCTGCCGAAGAAGATGGCGCTGGAACTGTTCAAGCCCTTCATCTTCGCCAAGCTGCAGCGTCGTGGCCTCGCCACCACCATCAAGGCCGCGAAGAAGCTCGTCGAGCGCGAAGAGCCGATCGTGTGGGACATCCTCGAAGACGTCATCCGTGAACATCCGGTGATGTTGAACCGCGCACCCACCCTGCATCGCCTCGGCATCCAGGCGTTCGAGCCGGTGTTGATCGAAGGCAAGGCCATCCAGCTGCACCCGCTGGTCTGCACCGCGTTCAACGCCGACTTCGACGGCGACCAGATGGCCGTCCACGTGCCGCTGTCGCTGGAAGCCCAGCTCGAAGCGCGCGCGCTGATGATGTCGTCCAACAACATCCTCTCGCCGGCCAACGGCGAGCCGATCATCGTGCCGTCGCAGGACGTCGTGCTCGGCCTGTACTACATGACCCGCGCCCTGGAGAACAAGGCGGGCGAGGGCATGGCGTTCGCGAACATCGCCGAAGTGAAGCGCGCCTACGACAACCGCGTGGTCGAACTGCACGCCAAGGTCAAGGTCCGCATCAATGAGATGGTGATCGAGGAGGACGGCAGCCGCGAATACAAGACCGCGATCGTCGACACCACCGTCGGCCGCGCCCTGCTGCAGGAAATCCTGCCGGTGGGCCTGCCGTTCGCGCTGGTGAACACCGAGCTGACCAAGAAGAACATCAGCCGCCTGATCAACAGCTGCTATCGCCAGTTGGGCCTGAAGGACACGGTCGTCTTCGCCGACAAGCTGATGTACACCGGCTTCGCCTATGCGACCCGCTCGGGCGTGTCGATCGGCATCGACGACATGACCATCCCGCTGGAAAAGAAGGGCATCCTCGCCGAGGCCGAAACCGAAGTGCTGGAAATCCAGCAGCAGTACCAGTCGGGTCTGGTCACCGCGGGCGAACGCTACAACAAGGTCGTCGATATCTGGTCGCGCACCAACGAGCGCGTGGCCAAGGCGATGATGGACACCATCGGCACCGAGAAAGTGCAGAACGCCAAGGGCGAGACCATCGACCAGAAGTCGATGAACTCCATTTACATCATGGCCGACTCCGGCGCCCGTGGTTCGCAGGCCCAGATCCGTCAGCTCGCCGGTATGCGCGGCCTGATGGCCAAGCCCGACGGCTCGATCATCGAAACGCCGATCACCGCGAACTTCCGCGAAGGCCTGAACGTTCTGCAGTACTTCATCTCGACCCACGGCGCCCGTAAGGGCCTCGCGGATACCGCGCTGAAGACCGCGAACTCCGGTTACCTCACCCGTCGTCTCGTCGACGTGGCCCAGGACGTGGTGATCACCGAAGTCGACTGCGGCACGTCGGAAGGTCTGATGATGACCCCGATCGTCGAAGGCGGCGACGTGGTCGAACCGCTGCGCGACCGCGTGCTCGGCCGCATCGTGGCCGAGGACGTGTTCCTGCCGGGCAACGACGAAGATCCGTTCGTGGTCCGCAACACGCTGCTCGACGAAGCCTGGGTTCAGAAGCTCGAAGACGCCAGCGTGCAGTTGATCAAGGTCCGTTCGACCATCACCTGCTCGTCGTCGTTCGGCGTGTGCTCGTTCTGCTACGGCCGCGACCTGGCCCGTGGTCACACCGTCAACATCGGCGAAGCGGTCGGCGTCATCGCCGCGCAGTCGATCGGCGAGCCCGGCACCCAGCTGACCATGCGCACGTTCCACATCGGCGGCGCGGCTTCGCGTGCGGCGGCGATCGACAACGTCACCGTGAAGACCACCGGCACCATCAAGTTCAACAACCTCAAGCACGTCAGCCATGCCGCCGGCCATCTGGTCGCGGTGTCGCGCTCGGGCGAATTGTCGGTGCTCGACGGCCATGGCCGTGAGCGCGAACGCTACAAGCTGCCCTACGGCGCCACCATCCAGGTCAAGGACGGCGGCGAGATCAAGGCTGGCCAGACCGTGGCCACCTGGGATCCGCATAACCACCCGATCGTGTCCGAAGTCGCGGGCTTCATGCGCTTCATCGACTTCATCGACGGCGTGACCGTGATCGAGAAGACCGACGACCTGACCGGCCTCGCCTCGCGCGAGATCACCGATCCGAAGCGTCGCGGCGCCCAGGCCAAGGATCTGCGTCCGCTGGTGCGCATCGTCGACGGCAACGGCAAGGATCTGTCGATTCCGGGCACCGATCTGCCGGCGCAGTACCTGCTGCCGCCGCGCTCGATCGTCAACCTGCAGGACGGCGCGCCGGTCGGCGTGGGCGACGTGGTCGCCAAGATCCAGCAGGAAGCCTCGAAGACCCGCGACATCACCGGTGGTCTGCCGCGCGTCGCCGATCTGTTCGAAGCGCGCAAGCCGAAGGATCCGGCGGTGCTGGCCGAGCGCTCGGGTATCGTCAGCTTCGGCAAGGACACCAAGGGCAAGCAGCGCCTGATCATCAAGGACACCGACGGCAGCGAGCACGAAGAGCTGATTCCGAAGTATCGCCAGATCATCGTGTTCGAAGGCGAGCACGTACAGAAGGGCGAAACCGTGGTCGACGGCGAGTCCAGCCCGCAGGACATCCTGCGCCTGCTCGGCGTCGAGCCGCTGGCCTCGTACCTGACCAAGGAAATCCAGGACGTCTACCGTCTGCAGGGCGTGAAGATCAACGACAAGCACATCGAAGTGATCGTCCGTCAGATGCTGCGCAAGGTCGAAATCACCGACCAGGGCGACAGCAAGTTCCTGCACGGCGAACAGGTCGAGCGTCAGCGCCTGATCGAAGAGAACGCGCGTCTGGCTGCGAAGAACGAAATCCTCGCTCAGTACGACCCGGTACTGCTCGGCATCACCAAGGCCTCGCTGGCGACCGAGTCGTTCATCTCGGCGGCTTCGTTCCAGGAAACCACCCGCGTGCTGACCGAGGCGGCCGTCCGCGGCACCCGCGATACGCTGCGCGGCCTGAAGGAAAATGTGATCGTCGGCCGTCTGATCCCGGCCGGTACCGGTCTGACTTACCACAGCCTGCGTCGCAAGAGTGCGACCGGTCTGACCGACTCGGAGATGGCGGCGCTGACCGCGGCGCCGACGCCGGCGCCGGTGGTGATCGAGCCGGTGGTGGTCGCCGAAGCCGCCGCGGAAGCGGCCGGCAACAGCGCTTCCGACATGCTCGAAGGCGATACCGAGGAGTAAGCCGAGGTTCGTCTGCGAGCTTCTCCAACTGCAGGTACCGGCGATGCTTTCGGGCGTCGCCGGGTTGGACAGGCCGCTGGCGCTTGCCCATCGCGTCACGTAAACTTGTTTGAATTCGGCGGCCCTCGGGTTGCCCAGATCACGAAATGAGGCTACAGGATGTGCCTCGTATTCGGCCCAGGAGGGCGGGAAAGTCCGGACATCGATCATCTGTCGCGCCTCGGCGCAGCTGGTGATTTCCCGGGACCGCGTTGACGGCATCGTCGAGCGCGGGCTATACTTTTGTGCTCGGCAGACCGGACCTATCGGCCTGCCGGCGTTTTCTTTGGTGTTCCATATTTCTGAAGCACCCGAAACAGCCGTTCGTTCGAGCAGTTTTCGAGCAACCTCACGCAACAGGCTTCGGCCTCAACCGTAGACCCAATTCTGATGGCAACGATCAACCAGCTTGTGCGCAAGCCGCGCAACCCCGAGACCTACAAGAGCGCCTCGCCGGCGCTGGACAAGTGCCCGCAGCGTCGCGGCGTTTGCACCCGCGTTTACACCACGACCCCGAAGAAGCCGAACTCGGCCCTCCGCAAGGTCGCGAAGGTGCGTCTAACCAACGGTTACGAAATCATTTCGTACATCGGCGGCGAAGGCCACAACCTGCAGGAACACTCGGTGGTGCTGATCCGCGGCGGTCGCGTCAAGGACCTGCCGGGCGTGCGTTACCACACCGTGCGCGGTTCGCTCGACGCCGCTGGCGTGGCCAAGCGCCGCCAGGGTCGTTCGAAGTACGGCGCCAAGCGTCCGAAGTCGTAAGGCGGGTCTCGAGATCCGCGGTCGCGCGGATCGATGATCGCCATCCGGTGGGGTTTTTCCCCATCGCCCGATAAAAACGGCGGGTCAAGACCCGCCCTACAGTGACTGGTAATCGACTATGTCCCGTAAAGGCTCAACCCCCCAGCGCACCGTTCTGCCCGACCCCAAGCACGGCAGCGAAACCATCGCCCGCTTCATCAATATGGTGATGCAGAGCGGCAAGAAGTCCATCGCCGAAAAGATCGTGTACGGCGCGATGGAAGTCATCAGTGAAAAGAACGGCAACTCGCTCGAGCTCGTCGAAAAGGCGCTCGGTAACGTCTCGCCGTCGGTCGAAGTGAAGTCGCGTCGCGTCGGCGGCGCCACCTATCAGGTGCCGGTCGAAGTGCGCACCTCCCGCCGCATGGCGCTGGCGATGCGTTGGCTGATCGACTCCGCACGCAAGCGTGGCGAAAACACGATGCCGCGCAAGCTCGCAGCCGAATTGATCGATGCCTCGGAAAACCGCGGCGGCGCGATCAAGAAGCGCGAAGAAACCCACCGCATGGCGGAAGCGAACAAAGCGTTCGCCCACTACCGCTGGTGATCTGAGGGCGTCGGCGACGGCGCCCACGCGGCGCCTGCCTCGCGACACGCAGGCGCTATCCAGATGCGGCCCGCCCCAAGCAGGGCGAGGCGCATCGAAGATCGAGATTCCGGAGGCCGCCGCAAGGCGGCATCCGGCCATTCAGGCCCGCGTATTCGTCCAATACGAATGCCGGGCATCAATTCGAGAGAATCACCGTGGCCCGTACCACTCCCATCGAGCGTTACCGCAACTTCGGCATCATGGCGCACATCGATGCCGGCAAGACGACCACGACCGAACGCATCCTGTTCTACACGGGCGTCAACCACAAGATCGGCGAGGTGCATGAAGGCGCCGCGACGATGGACTGGATGGAGCAGGAGCAGGAACGCGGCATCACCATCACTTCCGCCGCCACCACGGCGTTCTGGAAGGGGATGGACAAGTCCTTCGAAGAGCACCGCTTCAACATCATCGACACCCCCGGGCACGTCGACTTCACCATCGAAGTCGAGCGTTCGCTGCGCGTGCTCGATGGCGCGGTCTTCGTGCTCTGCGCGGTCGGCGGCGTCCAGCCGCAGTCCGAGACCGTGTGGCGCCAGGCGAACAAGTACGCCGTGCCGCGCATGGCCTTCGTCAACAAGATGGACCGTACCGGCGCCAACTTCGAGAAGGTCGTCGAGCAGTTGAAGTCGCGTCTGGGCGCATACGCGGTGCCGATGCAGGTGCCGATCGGCGCCGAAGAAGGCTTCGAGGGCGTGGTCGACCTGCTCAAGATGAAAGCCATCATCTGGAACATGGAAGACAAGGGCGCGACTTTCACTTACGGCGAAATTCCGGCCGGCCTGGTCGAAAAGTCCAAGGAAGCGCGCAACTTCATGGTCGAGGCCGCTGCCGAAGCCAATGAAGAGCTGATGGACAAGTACCTCAACGAGGGCGAGCTGACCGAAGAGGAAATCATCTTCGGCATCCGTACCCGTACGCTTCGGGTCGAGATCGTTCCGGTGCTGTGCGGTACCGCGTTCAAGAACAAGGGCGTGCAGGCGATGCTCGACGCCGTCGTGCAACTGCTGCCGTCGCCCCTCGATCGCCCGCCGGTGCCAGGCATCGACGAAAACGACAAGGAAGACACACGTCCGGCCGACGACAAGGCGCCGTTCTCCGCGCTTGCGTTCAAGATCATGACCGACCCGTTCGTGGGTTCGCTGACGTTCTTCCGCGTCTATTCCGGCACGCTCAACTCCGGCGACCAGGTGTACAACCCGGTCAAGTCGAAGAAGGAGCGCATCGGCCGTATTCTGCAGATGCACGCCAACAACCGCGAAGAAATCAAGCAGGTCAACGCCGGCGACATCGCTGCGGCCGTGGGTCTGAAGGATGTGACCACCGGCGACACGCTGTGCTCGCAGGACCACATCATCACCCTCGAGCGCATGATCTTCCCGGAGCCCGTCATCTCGATGGCGGTGGAACCGAAGACCAAGTCGGACCAGGAAAAGATGGGTATCGCCCTCGGCCGTCTGGCCCAGGAAGACCCCTCGTTCCGCGTGCGCACCGACGAAGAGTCCGGTCAGACCATCATCGCCGGCATGGGCGAGCTGCATCTCGACATCCTCGTCGACCGCATGCGCCGCGAGTTCAACGTCGAAGCCAACGTCGGCAAGCCGCAGGTCGCTTACCGCGAAACCATCCGCAAGTCGGACGTGAAGTCGGACTACAAACACGCCAAGCAGTCGGGCGGTAAGGGTCAGTACGGTCACGTCGTGATCGAGCTGTCGCCGATGACCGCTGTCGATCGTGCCGATGAAGATGTGAAGAACGATTTCCTGTTCATCAACGACATCACCGGCGGCGTGATTCCGAAGGAATTCATTCCCGCGATCGAAAAGGGTCTGCGCGAAACCATCACCAGCGGTCCGCTGGCGGGCTTCCCGGTCGTCGGCATCAAGGTCAAGCTGATCTTCGGCTCGTACCATGACGTCGACTCCTCGGAAATGGCGTTCAAACTCGCCGCGTCGATGGCGTTCAAGGAAGGCTTCCGCAAGGCCGATCCGGTCCTGCTCGAGCCGATCATGAAGGTCGAAGTGGTGACGCCGGAAGATTACGTCGGCGACGTGATGGGCGACCTCAGCCGTCGTCGCGGCCTGCTCCAGGGCCAGGACGACACACCGTCGGGCAAGACCATCAATGCGATGGTGCCGCTGGGCGAAATGTTCGGCTACGCGACCACGATCCGTTCGCTGACGCAGGGCCGGGCCACGTTCACGATGGAATTCGACCATTACGCCGAAGCGCCGACCAATATCGCCGAAGCGGTCATCAAGAAGAGCTGATGCGTGGCCGGCTGCGGCCAGCCCGCTTGAACCTCCGGCATTCAAAAAATCCGGCATTCAGATCATCCAAGCATCCAGATAAAGAGAGAGACACACCATGGCAAAGGGTAAGTTCGAGCGCACCAAGCCTCACGTGAACGTGGGCACGATCGGTCACGTTGACCACGGCAAGACGACGCTGACGGCGGCGCTGACGAAGATCGGCGCGGAACGTTTCGGCGGCGAGTTCAAGGCGTACGACCAGATCGACGCGGCGCCGGAAGAGAAGGCGCGCGGCATCACGATTTCGACGGCGCACGTGGAATATGAATCCCCGAACCGTCACTACGCGCACGTGGATTGCCCGGGTCACGCGGACTACGTGAAGAACATGATCACGGGTGCTGCGCAGATGGACGGCGCGATTCTGGTGTGTTCGGCCGCCGACGGCCCGATGCCGCAGACGCGCGAGCACATCCTGCTGGCCCGTCAGGTCGGCGTGCCGTACATCGTGGTCTACCTGAACAAGGCGGATCTGGTGGACGACGCCGAGCTGCTGGAGCTGGTGGAGATGGAAGTCCGCGAGCTGCTGAGCAAGTACGAGTTCCCGGGCGACGATACGCCGGTGATCACCGGTTCGGCGCGTTCGGCGCTGGAAGGCGACCAGACGGACATCGGCGTGCCGTCGATCCTGAAGCTGGTGGAAGCGCTGGACACGTGGATTCCGCAGCCTGAGCGCGATATCGACAAGCCGTTTCTGATGCCGGTCGAGGACGTGTTCTCGATTTCGGGTCGCGGCACGGTGGTGACGGGTCGTATCGAGCGCGGCATCGTGAAGGTGGGCGACGAAATCGAGATCGTGGGTATTCGTGCGACGCAGAAGACGACGGTGACGGGCGTTGAGATGTTCCGCAAGCTGCTGGATCAGGGCCAGGCGGGCGACAACGCGGGTCTGTTGCTTCGCGGCACGAAGCGCGACGACGTGGAGCGCGGCCAGGTGCTGTGCAAGCCGGGTTCGATCGCGCCGCACACGGACTTCGAAGCCGAGGTGTATGTGCTGTCGAAGGACGAGGGTGGCCGTCACACGCCGTTCTTCAAGGGTTACCGTCCGCAGTTCTACTTCCGTACCACGGACATCACGGGCGCTTGCGAGCTTCCGGAAGGCGTGGAGATGGTGATGCCGGGCGACAACGTGAAGATGGTGGTGAGCCTGATCAACCCGGTGGCGATGGACGAAGGTCTGCGCTTCGCGATTCGCGAAGGCGGCCGTACGGTCGGCGCCGGCGTGGTGGCCAAGATCGTCAAGTGACGCCCTGACGCGGGCGCGAGAAAGCACGCTCGCCTTTGTCAGTGCGTCATCCCCGCGAAGGCGGGGATTCAAAGGGTAGGGCGGTTTAGGCTTCAGGAACCCGGACTTCGGTTGGGTTTCGGCGAAAAACGCCCCGGCCGCTTGCAAGGCCGTCCAAAGCCCCTCTATAATGCAAGACCACTTCGCAGGCCGCTTTCGGGCAGCCTGCAAGTAAAGCGAAATGAAGTGCAGGATGCGCTTCGTCTTCGCCGGACAGGGAAACGTCGCAACGGCATCGCCCCCGCCCGCCCCGAATCCATTCGGGGCAACCGCGGCAGGGGCATGTTGTCGCGTCCTCGATTCCCCGTCTGGCGGGCCGGTTCTCCGGCCTGCTTTCTTTTTTGAAGTCGTGAAGTTTCCGAGGTCGTTTCTTCTTGGAAGATTGCAGGATTTTCAATTACTTGGCGTGACTGGTGTTGAAGGTGTTTTCACAATAAAGGGGTTCGGCGCACCCAGCCGTCGAGCCTGTCGCTCTTTCTACGAGGAATTCCGTCATGGCGGACCAGAAAATCCGAATCCGGCTCAAAGCGTTCGATCATCGTCTGATCGACCGTTCGGCCAGTGAGATCGTCGAGACGGCGAAGCGGACCGGCGCGCAAGTGCGCGGCCCGATTCCGTTGCCGACCAAGATCGAACGCTACACCGTCCTGGTGTCGCCGCACGTCGACAAGGACGCGCGCGACCAGTACGAAACCCGCACGCACAAGCGCGTGCTCGATATCGTCGACCCCAACGACAAGACCGTGGACGCGCTGATGAAGCTCGAGCTCGCGGCCGGCGTCGACGTCCAGATCAAATTGACCTGAGGCCGCCACCATGACCGCGAAGAAATATTCGTTGGGCATCGTCGGCCGCAAGGCCGGCATGAGCCGACTGTTCACCGAGGACGGCAAGTCCATTCCGGTGACCCTGATCGAAGCCACGCCGAATCGCATCGTCCAGATCAAGACCCCGGAAATCGACGGCTACAGCGCTGTACAGATCACCGCTGGCGTCAAGCGCGCCGCGCTGATCAACAAGCCGGAAGCCGGTCACCTCGCCAAGGCGAAGGTCGAAGCCGGCCGCGGCTTGTGGGAACTGCGCGTCGAAGCCGACAAGATCGGCGATTTCCAGGTGGGCGGCGAAATCAAGGCCGACATCTTCGAAGTCGGTCAGATCGTCGACGTCCAGGGCGTCACCAAGGGCAAGGGTTTCCAGGGCACGATCAAGCGCTGGAACTTCACCATGGGCGACGCGACGCACGGTAACTCGCTGTCGCATCGTTCGCCGGGCTCCATCGGCCAGCGCCAGACGCCGGGTCGCGTGTTCCCGGGCAAGAAGATGTCCGGCCACATGGGCGCCGAGCAGCAGACGACGCAGCGTCTTGAAGTGGTCAAGGTGGACGCCGAGCGCGGCCTGATCGCGATCAAGGGTGCGGTCCCGGGCGCCCCGGGCGGCGACGTCATTGTCCGTCCGACGACGAAGTAAGGGAGACGACAATGGAACTCGCCATCAATAACACCAGCAAGACCGTCTCGGTCTCCGAAGCCGTCTTCGGCCGCGAATTCAGCGAAGACCTGGTCCACCAGGTCGTCGTTGCCTATCGCAACGCCGGTCGCTCGGGCACCAAGGCGCAGAAGACCCGCGCCGAAGTCAACGGCACTACCAAGAAATCGAAGAAGCAGAAGGGCGGCGGTGCGCGTCATGGCGCGCTGACGGCTCCAATCTTCGTCGGTGGTGGTCGCGCGTTCGCGGCAAAGCCGCGCAGCTTCGCGCAGAAGGTCAATCGCAAGATGTATCGCGCCGCGATGGCCGCGATCCTGTCCGAGCTGAATCGTCAGGGCCGGATCACGATCGTCGAGTCGTTCGACATCGATACCCCGAAGACCAGCGGCCTGGTCGAGAAGCTCAAGGGCTTCGAGCTCGGCAAGCGCCCGCTGATCGTCACCGAAGATGCGTCCGAAAACCTGTTCCTGTCCGCCCGCAATCTGCCGTACGTGCAGGTCCGAGACGTGCAGGGCCTGGATCCGGTCTCGCTGGTCGGTGCCGATACCGTCCTGATGACTGCCGATGCGGTCAAGAAGATCGAGGAGTGGCTGGCATGAACGACGCCAAGCTCTATAGCGTGATCCGTGCGCCGCGCGTGTCCGAAAAGACCGTGCGTGCGCAGGAAACCTCCAATCAGTACGCCTTTGAAGTCGCCACCACGGCCACCAAGGCCGACATCAAGATCGCCGTCGAGAAGCTGTTCGACGTGAAGGTCCAGTCGGTCAACGTGCTCAACGTGAAAGGCAAGAACAAGGCGTTCCGCAACCGTAACGGTCGCCGTGGCGACTGGCGCAAAGCCTACGTGACGCTGGCCGAAGGCCAGTCGATCGACGTTACTACGGTCAAGGTCTGAGGACTCACCGATGCCATTGATGACATTCAAACCGACTTCTCCCGGCCGCCGCAGCGCGGTCCGCGTGGTCACGCCGGGCCTGCATAAAGGCGCCCCGCATGCCGCGCTGGTCGAGAGCCAGAGCAAGACCGGTGGCCGCAACCACCACGGTCGCATCACCACCCGTCACATCGGTGGTGGTCACAAGCAGCACTACCGCATCATCGATTTCAAGCGCGACAAGGAAGGCATTCCTGCGAAGGTCGAGCGGATCGAATACGATCCGAACCGCACCGCGCACATCGCGCTGTTGTGCTATGTGGACGGAGAGCGCCGCTACATCATCGCGCCGAAGGGGCTGAAGGCCGGCGACCAGGTGATCGCGGGCAACGATGCCCCGATCAAGCCTGGCAACACCCTGCCGCTGCGCAATATCCCGGTCGGTTCGACGGTGCATTGCATCGAAATGAAGCCGGGCAAGGGTGCGCAGATCGCGCGCGCTGCCGGCGCCGGCGTCCAGCTGGTCGCTCGCGAAGGCATCTATGCGATGCTCCGCTTGCGCTCGGGCGAAATGCGCAAGGTGCCGTCGGAATGCCGCGCCACCATCGGCGAAGTCGGCAACACCGAACACAACCTCGAGAAGCTCGGCAAGGCTGGCGCTTCGCGCTGGCGCGGCGTCAAGCCGACCGTCCGTGGCGCGGCCATGAACCCGGTCGACCATCCGCACGGCGGTGGCGAGGCGAAAGCCGGCCAGGGTAACCCGCATCCGGTCACCCCGTGGGGCGTCCCGACCAAGGGTTACAAGACCCGCAAGAACAAGCGCACGCAGAAATTCATCGTGCGCGACCGCAGGAGCTAATCGACCATGGCACGTTCACTCAAGAAGGGTCCGTTCATCGACCACCATCTCATCAAGAAGGTGGAGACCGCGGGCAACAACAAGAAGCCGATCAAAACCTGGTCGCGTCGTTCCACCATCCTGCCGGAAATGATCGGGTTCACGATCGCCGTGCACAACGGCAAGAATCATGTGCCGGTGCTGGTCAACGAGAACATGGTCGGTCACAAGCTCGGCGAGTTCGCGCTGACCCGGACCTTCAAGGGTCACGGCGGCGACAAGAAGGGCAAGTAAGACATGGCCACTATCAAAAATGCTAACGAGGCGAGAGCGGTCCTGCGCACTGCCCGCATCTCCCCGCAGAAGGCTCGTCTGGTCGCCGACCAGGTTCGTGGTCTCTCGGCCGAGCGCGCCGTGAACCTGCTCAGGTTTTCCGACAAGAAAGCTGCCGCCATGATCCGCAAGGTCGTGGAATCGGCGATCGCCAATGCCGAGAACAACCAGGGCGCCGACATCGATCTGCTGAAGGTCAAGACCATCATGGTCGATGAAGGTCCGATGCTGAAGCGTTTCATGGCCCGCGCCAAAGGCCGCGGAACCCGCATTCTGAAGCGCACCAGCCACATCACTGTGGTCGTGGGCGAGGGCAAATAAGTATGGGCCACAAAGTACATCCCACCGGTATCCGCCTCGGTATTTCCAAAGACTGGAATTCGAAGTGGTACGCGGGCAAGAAGGAATTCGCCGACTACCTCGCCGCCGACCTCCGGGTCCGCGAGATGCTTCGCAAGAAGCTGGCCGCCGCCGGGATCAGCAAGATCCTGATCGAGCGACCCGCCAAGACCGCGCGCGTCACCGTCCACACTGCCCGTCCGGGCGTGGTGATCGGCAAGCGCGGCGAGGACATCGAGAAGCTGCGTAAGGAAATCAGCGACCTGATGGGCGTTCCCGCGCACATCAACGTCACCGAAGTCCGCAAGCCGGAGCTCGATGCCCAGCTGGTGGCCGAGTCGATCGCCCAGCAGCTCGAGCGTCGCATCATGTTCCGCCGTGCGATGAAGCGCGCGGTCGGCAACGCGATCCGCCTCGGCGCGCTCGGCATCAAGGTCAACGTCGCCGGCCGCCTCAACGGCGCCGAAATCGCCCGCTCGGAGTGGTACCGCGAAGGCCGCGTGCCGCTGCACACCCTGCGCGCCGACGTCGACTACGGCTTCGCCGAAGCCCACACCACCTACGGCGTGATCGGCATCAAGACCTGGATCTACAAGGGCGAAATCTTCGATTTCTCCCAGGTTGGCCAGGAGAAGCAAGACGATTCTCCGCGCAATGAGCGTGGCGATCGCAACGACCGCAATGATCGCGACCGCCCGCGTGGCCCGCGTCGTGATCGCGAGGCGAGGGACTAATCATGTTGCAACCCAAGCGAACCAAATACCGCAAGGTTTTCAAAGGCCGTAATGAAGGCCTGAGCTGGAGCGCCAATCAGGTCAGCTTCGGCGAGTACGGCCTGAAGTCGACCGCGACGGGTCGTCTCACCGCCCGCCAGATCGAGGCAGCGCGCCGCACCATCAGCCGTTATGTCAAGCGTGGCGGCAAGATGTGGATCCGCGTGTTTCCTGACAAGCCGATCACGCAGAAGCCAATCGAAGTCCGCATGGGCTCCGGCAAGGGCAGCGTCGAATACTGGGTCGCCCAGATCCAGCCCGGCCGCATGATCTATGAGATCGAGGGCGTAGACGAGGCAACCGCGCGCGAGGCCTTTCGCCTGGCCGCCGCCAAGCTCTCGGTCACCACCACTTTCGTGACCCGGACGGTGCGCTGATGGAACTCAAACAACTCCGTGCAAAGTCGGCCGAAGAGCTGCAGACCCACTTGCTCGATCTGCACAAGGAGCGTTTCTCGCTCCGTATGCAGAAGGCTACCGGCCAGCTCGCCAAGACCCATGACATTCGTCGCGTGCGCCGTGAAATCGCCCGCGTCAACATGTTGCTCGGTCAGAAGAAGTAAGGACTGACATCATGAATACTGAAATCAAGCCGGACACCGAAAAGAAGCAGCGTACGGTCCAGGGCCGCGTCGTCAGCAACAAGATGGATAAAACCGTCACCGTGCTGGTCGAACGTCAGGTCAAACACGAACTGTACGGCAAGTACATCCGCCGTTCGACCAAGCTGCACGCCCACGACGCCGAGAACAGCTGCAACGAAGGCGATGTGGTCCGCGTGGCGGAGTGCGCCCCGATGTCCAAGACCAAGAACTGGCGCGTCGTCGAAATCGTCGAACGCGCAGCCGAATAACCGAGGAGGCTCACCATGATCCAGATGCAAAGCCACCTCGAAGTGGCAGACAACTCCGGCGCCAAGGAAGTGATGTGCATCAAGGTGCTCGGCGGCTCCAAGCGTCGTTACGCCCACATCGGCGACATCATCAAGGTGTCGATCAAGGACGCCATCCCGCGGGGCAAGGTCAAGAAGGGCGAGGTCTACAACGCCGTCGTGGTACGCACCCGCAAGGGCGTGCGTCGTGCCGACGGTTCGCTCATCCGCTTCGACGCCAATGCCGCCGTGCTGCTCAACAACAAGCATGAACCGATCGGTACCCGTATCTTCGGACCGGTGACGCGCGAACTGCGCTCCGAGAAGTTCATGAAGATCGTCTCGCTCGCGCCTGAAGTGCTCTGAGCGGAGGAACAGACATGAATCGAATCAAGAAAGGCGACCGCGTGGTCGTCACTGCCGGCAAAGACAAGGGCAAGCAGGGCGATGTCGTGAGCGTTGGCGCCGACCGTGTGGTCGTTGCCAACATCAACATCATCAAGCGCCACACCAAGCCCAACCCGCAGGCCGGGCAGCCGGGTGGTGTGATCGAGCGCGAAGCCTCGATCCATATCTCCAACGTCATGCTGCTCAATCCTGCCTCCGGCAAGGGCGAGCGCATCGGTATCAAAAAGCTGGAGGATGGACGCAAACTGCGTGTGTTCCGCTCCAGCGGTGAGGCGGTCGACGCCTGAGGAATGCAAAAATGACGACTCGTTTGGAAGAATTCTACAAGAATGAAGTGGTGCCGAAGCTGATGAAGCAGTTCGGCTACACCAACCCGATGCAGGTGCCGAAGCTGAGCAAGATCACGCTCAACATGGGCGTCGGCGAAGCTGCCGCGAACAAGAAAGTGCTCGAGAACGCGGTCGCCGACATGACCAAGATCTCCGGTCAGAAGCCGATCGTCACCAAGGCTCGCGTCTCGGTCGCTTCGTTCAAGATCCGCGATGGCTGGCCGATCGGCTGCAAGGTCACCTTGCGCCGCGCCAAGATGTTCGAGTTCCTCGATCGCCTGGTGAATATCTCGCTGCCCCGCGTCCGTGACTTCCGCGGCGTCTCGGGTCGTGCGTTCGACGGCCGCGGCAACTACAACATGGGCGTGAAGGAACAGATGATCTTCCCGGAAATCGACTTCGACGCCGTCGACGCGATCCGCGGCATGGATATCGCCATCACCACCACCGCAAAGACCGACGCCGAAGCGAAGGCCTTGCTGGAAGCCTTCCGCTTTCCGTTCCGCAACTGATCTCAGGACACGCATTCATGGCAAAAACATCGATGGTGAACCGCGAAGTCAAGCGGAAGAAGCTGGCGAAGCAATTCGCCGCCAAGCGCGACGCTCTCAAGAAGATCATCAACAGCCAGGACGGCGACTTCGAAGAGAAGATGATCGCCGCCGCCAAGCTGCAGAAGCTGCCGCGCGATTCTTCCCCGTCCCGCCAGACCCTGCGCTGCGCCCTGACCGGTCGTCCGCGTGGCGTCTACCGCAAGTTCGGCCTGGGTCGCAACAAGCTGCGCGAAGCCACCATGCGCGGCGACGTACCGGGTCTGCGCAAAGCCAGCTGGTAAGCAGCCCTTCGCGGCTGCTAGACTAGGCGGCTTGTCAGATCAAGTTGTGATTCCGCAGGCCGGCCCGTCCGGCCTGCAGCCGTCTCCGACGGTGCCGTATCCCGGGCAACCGGATTTTCCGGTGGGTCTCGACCCGCCATCCAAAACATACAGATTTCGCGAAAGCGGATATCGGTGCTACTCATCAAGGTGACTCTCTAATGAGCATGACTGATCCCATCGCCGACATGCTGGTCCGCATCAGAAATGCGGCCGCTGTGGGCAAGCAGACGGTGAAAATGCCGTCTTCCAAGATCAAGGTCGCGATCGCCAACGTTCTGAACAACGAAGGTTATATCGGCGATATCCGCGTGACCCAAGAAGGCGCCAAGGCGACCCTGGAGATCGTGCTGAAGTATTACGAAGGCAAGCCTGTCATCGAGCGCCTGCATCGCGTCTCCCGTTCGGGCCTGCGCCAGTACCGTGGCAAAGAAGCCCTGCCGAAAGTGCTCGGCGGTCTCGGTGTCGCCATCATTTCAACCTCCAAGGGCATCATGACCGATACGCAGGCGCGCCAGCATGGCGTCGGCGGCGAAGTCCTGTGCTTCGTGGCGTAAGGAGAGCTCGCCCATGTCTCGTGTCGCCAAAAAGCCGATCGCCCTCCCGAAGGGCGTCGAATTCAACATCCAGTCCGACAATGTGAGCGTCAAGGGCCCGAAGGGTACCCTGTCGATCGCCAAGCCGGCCGGCATCGAAGTCAAGATCGAAGACGGCACAGCGCTGCTCTCGGCCAACGACGATGCATTGATTCCCTTGACCGGCACGCTCCGCGCCATCATCGCCAACATGGTGCATGGTGTCAGCGAAGGCTTCCAGCGCAAGCTGGATCTGGTAGGCGTCGGTTACCGTGCCTCGATGCAGGGCAGCGACCTCAATCTCGCGCTTGGTTTCTCGCACCCGGTCGTGTTCCCGGCGCCGGAAGGCATCACCATCGCGACGCCGACCCAGACCGAAATCCTGGTCTCTGGTGCCGACAAGCAGCGCGTCGGCGAAGTCGCGGCGAAGATCCGCGCGTTCCGTCCGCCGGAACCCTACAAGGGCAAGGGCGTGAAGTACTCCGACGAAACCATCATTCGCAAAGAAGCCAAGAAAGCCTAAGGCCGGATTTCCGTCCAAGTGCCCGTTTCTTGAGGATCAAAATCATGAGCAGTATCAAAAACACCGCACGCCTGCGCCGCGCCAAATCCACGCGCTCGCACATTCGCGTACTCGGCGTGCCGCGTCTCACCGTGCTGCGCACGGGCCAGCATCTGTACGCCCAGGTCTTCACTGCCGACGGCTCCAAAGTTCTGGCTGCCGCCAACACCATGCAGGCCGACGTTGGCGATGGTCTGAAAAGCAAAAAGAACAGTGAGGCCGCCGCGAAAGTGGGCCGCATGATCGCCGAAAAAGCCAAGGCTGCCGGCATCGAGAAGATCGCGTTCGATCGCTCGGGGTACCGCTACCACGGCCGCATCAAGGCGCTCGCCGATGCCGCCCGCGAAGGCGGCCTGCAGTTCTAAGTTTCTGTTGAAAGGGTGGGGTGTTGTCCCCACCCGTTGTTTTACCTGCCGATGTAGGCGACATCGGGCGCGTCCTCCGGTTCCGGGCGGCGCGAAACATCCGAAACACACCACAACCATAAGCGGTCACGCCGCAAATTCCTCAACAACCGAGATGAAGAAATGGCAGAACAACAACGTGAATCGCGCGGACGCGACCGCGATCGCAACCGCGAAGAAGTCGACGATGGCATGATCGAAAAGCTGATTGCGGTCAATCGCGTCAGCAAGACCGTCAAGGGCGGTCGCCAGTTCACCTTCACCGCACTGACGGTGGTGGGCGACGGCTCCGGCAAGGTCGGCTTCGGCTACGGCAAGGCGCGCGAAGTGCCGGTCGCGATCCAGAAGTCGATGGAATACGCACGCAAGAACATGAGCAGCGTGGATCTGAATGGCGGCACCTTGTGGCACGCCGTCAAGTCGGGCCACGGTGCGGCCCACGTCTATATGCAGCCTGCTTCCGAAGGTACCGGCGTGATCGCCGGCGGCGCGATGCGCGCTGTCCTCGAAGCGGTCGGCGTGAAGAACGTGCTGGCCAAGGCCACCGGTTCGCGCAACCCGATCAATCTGGTTCGGGCCACGCTGAGGGGCCTCGAATCCATGCAGTCGCCGACCCGCATCGCTGCCAAGCGCGGCAAGAAGGCCGAGGAGATCAAACATGGCTGATAACAACGCCAGCAATGGAACCGTCAAGGTTCGCCTGGTCAAAGGCCTGCGCGGTACCCAGGCCCGTCACCGTCTCTCGGTGAAGGCGCTGGGCCTGAACAAACTGAATGATGTGCGCGAACTGAAAGACAGTCCGCAGGTGCGTGGTTTGATCACGCAGCTGCACTACCTTGTTCGCGTCGAGGAGTAATCACATGCGTCTGAATACACTCAAGCCCGCCGACGGCGCCCGCAAAGAGCGCACCCGCGTCGGTCGCGGTATCGGTTCCGGCCTTGGCAAGACCGCTGGCCGTGGTCACAAGGGTTCGTTCGCTCGCGCCGGCAAGGGCAAGATCAAGGCCGGTTTCGAAGGCGGCCAGATGCCCATGCAGCGTCGTCTGCCGAAGATCGGTTTCCGGTCGAAGATGTCGAAGCAGAGCGCCGAAGTGATGCTCTATCAGCTGGACAAGCTGGAAGGCACGATCGATATAGCCGTGCTGCGCGCCGCCAAGCTGATTCCGGCCAGCGCGAAGAAGGTCAAGATCGTGCTGAAGGGCGAGCTGACCAAGAAGCTCGTGCTGAAGGGTCTTCTGGCGACTGCTGGCGCGAAGGCGGCGATCGAAGCTGCCGGCGGCAGCGTCGAGCCGCTCGAAACCAAGGAGTAATCCGGGCATGGCGCGAAGCGCGAACGCAATGAGTGGCGTCGGTGGCGGGCTCGGTAAATTCTCCGAGCTGCGTTCCCGTCTGCTGTTCGTCGTCGGGGCATTGATCGTCTATCGCATCGGTTGTTATATACCGGTGCCGGGCGTGAATCCCGAAGCGATGCTGGAGCTGATGAAGTCCCAGGAAGGCACCATCGTGGACATGTTCAACATGTTCTCGGGCGGTGCGCTGGAACGGTTCAGCCTGTTCGCGCTCAATGTCGTGCCTTATATCTCGGCGTCGATCATCGTGCAGTTGCTGGTGCAGATCGTGCCCAGTCTCAAGGCGATCCAGAAGGAAGGCGAGTCCGGCCGTCGTCGGATCACCCAGTGGTCGCGCATCGGCGCTATCCCGCTTGCCGTGTTCCAGGCCGCGGGCATCGCCACTGCGCTGCAAGCTTCCGGCGCGAACAACGGCATCCCGGTGGTCTACTCGCCCGGCATGGGCTTCATCCTGACCGCGGTGGTGTCGTTGACCGCCGGCACGATGTTCCTGATGTGGTTGGGTGAACAGGTGACCGAGCGCGGCATCGGCAACGGTGTTTCGCTGATCATCTTCGCCGGTATTGTTGCTGGTCTGCCTGGTGCGGTGCTGAGCACTCTCGAACAAGCCCGCAACGGCGACATGAGTTCGCTGACGGTGATCGCGATCCTGGTGATCGTCATGGTCTTCACGTATTTCGTGGTGTTCGTCGAGCGCGGGCAACGCAGGATCACGGTGAACTACGCGCGCCGCCAGGGCGGTCGCAATGCGTACATGAACCAGACCTCGTTCCTGCCGCTCAAGCTCAACATGTCGGGTGTGATTCCGGCGATTTTCGCGTCGTCGATCATCATGTTCCCGGCCACGGCGTCGACCTGGTTCAGCGCCAGCGGCAATGTCAGCCTCCTGCAGAAGGTCTCGCAGGCACTATCGCCGGGCGAGCCGCTGTACATGATCCTGTTCGCTGCTCTGATCATCGGGTTTGCGTTTTTCTACACCGCACTGGTCTTCAACTCGCAGGAAACTGCGGACAATCTGAAGAAATCGGGCGCGCTGATTCCGGGTATCCGTCCGGGCAAGGCAACGGCGGATTACATCGACGCCGTGCTGACCCGTCTTACGGCTGCCGGTGCGATCTATCTGGTGATCGTTTGCCTGCTGCCAACGTTCATGCAGACCGAACTCGGTACCTCGTTCTACTTCGGTGGCACCTCGCTGCTGATCGTTGTCGTGGTGGTGATGGACTTCATCGCGCAGATTCAGGCGCATCTGATGTCGCATCAGTACGAGAGCTTGCTGAAGAAAGCGAATTTGAAAGGCGGGTCGCGCGGCCGCTGATGCGAAAGCGTCGCGTCGCGCAACTTTGAAATCCCCGGCCAATGGATGGTCGGTGCGCGTAGGGCAAGCTTGACGGCTTGCGCCATGGACCGCGACACAGAATTTCCGCTTTCCCCGATCTCACGGGAAAGCAAGATGGGCGACTCATGCAGCGGTCTCGGGCGTGGGTGGGTCGAAGCCAGTGTCGGCACCTGAGGAGTGCCGGCCGGCGGAGCGGGGGAGTTTCGATATGAAGCTTCTTTGCCTGCAAGCATCGATCCGTCGCCGGAGCATGGGCACTCTCCCCATGCCGGAAGGTCCGCTGGCGCCTCTTGCAGGTGCCGGCGGTGCTGAGCTTCGGTTTGGTCCCTTCCATGATCACCGAGACCCTGTTACAATTTCGAGTTCACTTAGTCCAAGTGCCCTATCCGCCGGGGAGACCCGGCCGCCAAACCAGTTGGAGATCCGCGCATGGCGCGTATTGCAGGTGTCAACCTGCCTGCCCAGAAACATGTCTGGGTTGGGCTGCAAAGCATCTACGGCATCGGCCGTACCCGTTCGAAGCAGGTCTGCGAAGCCGCAGGCGTGACCTCGAGCACCAAGATCCGCGACCTGTCCGAAGTCGAAGTCGAGCGCATCCGCGCCGAAATCGGCAAGATTACCGTCGAGGGCGACCTCCGCCGCGAAGTCGGCATGGCGATCAAGCGTCTCATGGACCTTGGTTGCTATCGCGGCCTGCGTCATCGTCGTGGCCTGCCGCTCCGCGGCCAGCGCACCCGGACCAATGCCCGTACCCGCAAGGGTCCGCGCAAGGCCATCAAGAAGTAAGGGGCATAGACCATGGCCAAGCCGGCAGCAGCAAAAACCAAGAAGAAGATCAAGCGGGTCGTCACCGACGGCATCGCTCATGTCCACGCTTCGTTCAACAACACGATCATCACGATCACCGACCGCCAGGGCAACGCGCTCTCGTGGGCGACGTCGGGCGGCGCGGGTTTCCGCGGTTCGCGCAAGTCGACCCCGTTCGCCGCGCAGGTCGCAGCCGAGAAGGCCGGCAAGGCCGCTCTCGACTACGGCGTGAAAGCGCTGGAAGTGCGGATCAAGGGTCCCGGCCCGGGTCGCGAATCGGCCGTGCGCTCGTTGAACAGCGTTGGCTACAAGATCATCAACATCATCGACGTGACGCCTATCCCGCACAACGGGTGCCGTCCGCCGAAAAAGCGCCGCGTTTAACGCGGCGGCCTGAGGAGCAGAAAACACCATGGCTCGTTATATCGGTCCCACCTGCAAACTCGCCCGTCGCGAGGGCGCAGACCTCAGTCTGAAGTCGCCCGCACGTGCGCTCGACTCGAAGTGCAAGCTCGAGCAGAAGCCCGGCCAGCACGGCGCTTCGCGCAAAGGCAAACTGTCCGACTACGCCACCCAGCTTCGCGAGAAGCAGAAGGTGAAGCGTATCTACGGTCTGCTGGAGCGTCAGTTCCGTAACTACTACAAGAAAGCCTCGACCAAGAAAGGCAATACCGGCGAGAATCTCCTGCAGTTTCTGGAAACCCGTCTCGACAACGTGGTTTATCGCATGGGCTTCGCAGTGACCCGCCCGGCTGCTCGTCAGTTGGTCTCGCATCGCGGCGTGCTGGTCAATGGGAAGTCGGTGAACCTGCCGTCTTACCAGGTCAAGGCCGGTGACGCGATCACGCTGTCCGAACGCGCCCAGAAGCAGATGTGCGTGCAGGAAGCCCTGAACGTGGCGTCGACCATGGATCTGACCCCGGGTTGGATCGAAGTCGACAGCAAGAAATTCAGCGGCGTGTTCAAGGCGGTTCCCGATCGTAGCGATCTGCCGGCCGACATCAATGAAGCGCTGATCGTCGAGTTGTACTCGAAGTAAGCGACGGTGAGGCGCCGCCGGTTCTGCCGGCGGCGAGACTCCCACCCCCACGGCCGTTGCGCACCGCGTTTCGGTCGACTCCCCTTGCTCGGGGAGGCCCCCAGAAACACCGCCGCGGTCGCGAGGCCCCGGCTCCAGGAGACACCACAAGATGACGGTATCCGCCAACCAGGTCCTGCGTCCGCGCGCTCCGCAGATCGAGCGCCTTGCCGGCAACCGCGCCAAGGTTGTGATCGAGCCGCTGGAGCGTGGTTACGGCCACACCCTCGGCAACGCGTTGCGCCGCGTGCTGCTGTCTTCGATCCCCGGCTACGCCATCACCGAAGTCGAAATCGACGGCGTGCTGCATGAGTACACCACGGTCGAAGGTTTGCAGGAAGATGTACTGGAAGTGCTGTTGAACCTCAAGGACGTTGCGATCCGTATGGGCACCGGCGACACCGCCACCCTGAGCCTGAACAAGCAGGGCCCGGGCGTCGTGACCGCCGCCGATATCAAAACCGACCACAACGTCGAGATCCTGAACAACGACCACGTGATCGCGCACCTGACCAAGGATGCGGCCCTCAACATGCGTCTGAAGATCGAGCGCGGTTTTGGCTACCAGCCGGCCACCTCGCGTCGTCGTCCGGACGAAGAAACCCGCGCCATCGGCCGTCTGATGCTCGATGCCTCGTTCTCGCCGGTCCGCCGCGTGGCGTATGAAGTCGAAGCGGCCCGCGTCGAACAGCGTACCGATCTCGACAAGCTCGTGCTCGACATCGAAACCAACGGCACGATCGATGCCGAGGAAGCCGTGCGCACCGCCGCCGACATCCTTACCGATCAGCTGTCGGTGTTCGGCGACTTCACGCACCGCGACCGCGGCGCCGCGAAGCCGGCCGCAACCGGTGTAGATCCGATCCTGCTCCGCCCGATCGACGACCTCGAACTGACGGTGCGTTCGGCCAACTGCCTCAAGGCCGAGAGCATCTACTACGTCGGCGATCTCATCCAGAAGACCGAAGTCGAGCTGCTCAAGACCCCGAACCTCGGCAAGAAGTCGCTGACCGAGATCAAGGAAGTCCTGGCCCAGCGCGGCCTTTCGCTCGGTATGAAGCTTGAAAATTGGCCGCCGGCCGGTATCGCCGCCCACGGGATGCTGGGCTGAGCTCTCGCTCATCACGCATCGCCAGCATACGAATCATGATCCCGGCACCAGGGTGCCGGGGATAACCAGGAATCAGAACCATGCGCCACCTGAAATCCGGACGCAAATTCAGCCGTACCAGCGCCCACCGCGAAGCGATGTTCCGCAACATGGCTGCCTCGCTGATCAAGCACGGCCTGATCCGCACAACGCTGCCGAAGGCGAAGGAACTTCGCCGCGTCGCCGAGCCGCTGATCACGTTGTCGAAGATCGACGGCGTCGCCAACCGCCGTCTCGCCTTCTCGCGTCTGCGCGACAAGGAAGCAGTGGGTACGTTGTTCACCACGCTCGGTCCGCGTTACCAGTCCCGTCCGGGCGGCTATCTGCGAATCCTGAAGTGTGGTTTCCGCGACGGCGACAACGCTCCGATGGCCTACGTCGAGCTGGTCGACCGCCCCGAAGCTGCGGCCTGATCGCGCCCGCCGGCTGAGCGTTCGCACGGCCGGTGCATCGCAGGCCATCACATTCTGCGCAGCGATCATGACGAAAACCCCGGCCCATGCCGGGGTTTTTGCTATGGTGGCAGCGGTCGTTGCGGAACTCGGGCGGTGTATCCGGGTCATTCCGTCACATCCTTTTCTGGCTGACGCGCACGCATGCAATCCAATCCTTTCCGCTGGTCGTACCGTTTCCAGTTCCTGCTGGGCTTCCTGCTGTGCGCGGGCCTGATCGGTTTCGCCCTGTTTTCGCAGTTCCAGTGGGGCCTGCTGCCATGTCCGCTGTGCATCTTCCAGCGGATCGCTTTCGCGGGCCTTGCCGTGGTGTTCCTGATCGGTGGCCTGCACGCGCCGAAGGGCGTATGGGGCCGTCGGCTCTATGGCCTGCTGGCGTTGATTCCGGCCGGTATCGGTGCCGGCATCGCCGGCCGGCATGTCAGGCTGACCATGCTGCCGCCCGACAAGGTGCCCGAGTGCGGCCCGCCGCTGCAGTTCATGCTGGACACCAATCCGCTGACCGACGTGATCAGGAAAGTGCTGACTGGCTCGGGCGAATGCGCCAAGGTCGATTGGTCCTTTCTTGGTCTGTCGATGCCGGCCTGGAGCCTGGTCTGGTTCGTACTGCTGGCCGGCTGGGCCGCGTATGCGGCTTTCCGGTCGCGCTGAGCCGGACAGACCGACCTGACGAGTACTGCGATATCCGCAGAGCGACCTCATCGAAGCCGTATGAATCCGATCGTCCCCCACGAATGAAGAACAACGCCATGACCCGCCCCGAACCGCTGCAAGCCGTCGTTCCGCCCCCCACCGGCTGGGCGCCCGCCAGTTGGCGCGAACGCCAGGCGCTGCAGCAGCCGACGTATACGGACGCGAACGAGCTGGAAGGCGTGCTCGGCGAACTGCATGCCTTACCGCCGCTGGTGACCTCGCGCGAAGTGCTCAACCTCAAGCAGCAGCTCGCCGAGGCGCAGGAAGGCAAGCGCTTCCTGCTGCAGGGCGGCGACTGCGCCGAGATCTTCCACGACTGCACGCCCGAGGTGATCTCGAACCGCCTCAAAGTGCTGCTGCAGATGAGTCTGGTGCTGGTGCACGGGCTGCGGCTGCCGGTGGTGCGCGTGGGTCGTTTCGCCGGCCAGTACGCCAAGCCGCGTTCGACCGATACCGAAACCAAAGACGGCGTGACTCTGCCGAGCTACCGCGGCGATATGGTCAATGGCCCCGAATTCACGCCCGAAGCGCGTATCCCCGATCCGCGGCGCATGATCAAGGCGCATGCGCGTTCGGCGATGACGATGAACTTCATCCGCGCGCTGATCGACGACGGTTTTGCCGATCTGCACCACCCGGAATACTGGAACCTCGGCTGGGTCGGGCATTCGCCGCTCGCCGACGAATACCAGAAGATGGTCGCGGGCATCGGCGATGCCGTGCGCTTCATGGAAACGCTGTCCGGCGAGTCGCTGCACAACCTGCGCAGCGTCGAGTTCTACACCTCGCACGAAGCGCTGCTGCTGCCGTACGAGGAAGGCGTGACCCGGCAGGTGCCGCGTCAGGCCGGATGGTTCAATCTCGGCACGCATTTTCCATGGATCGGCATGCGTACCGCCGCTGTGGATGGCGCGCATGCGGAATATTTCCGCGGCATCCGCAATCCGATCGCGATCAAGGTCGGCCCGTCGGTTACGCCTGACCAACTGCTGCGGGTGATCGACATCCTGAATCCGAACGACGAGCCGGGCCGCCTCAGCCTGATCCATCGCATGAGCGCCGGCTCGATCGCCGACAAACTGCCGCCGCTGCTGGAAGCGCTGAAGCGCGACGGCCGCCGCGTGCTGTGGATCTGCGACCCGATGCACGGCAACACCGAGTCGACAAGCAACGGCTACAAGACCCGTCGCTTCGTGAACATCCGCAGCGAACTGGAGCAGGCGTTCGAGCTGCACGCTGCGGCCGGCACCCGTCTGGGCGGCGTGCATCTGGAGCTGACCGGCGAGGATGTGACCGAATGCACCGGCGGTGCGCGCGACATCACCGACATCGATCTGGAGCGCGCCTACCGCACCACGGTCGATCCGCGCCTGAACTACGAGCAGGCGCTGGAGATCGCGATGCTGATCGTTCGCAAGCAGGCGCAGATCAACGCACCAGCGCAGATCTGAGCGAGCCGTTTCTGTATGCGGCGTCGGACTGTCCGACGCCTAGCCAAAGAAAAAGCCCGCGTCATGCGGGCTTTTTCGTGGACGATGCGGAAAGATTTACTGGCTTTGCTCGGTCTTCGCCTCGACCGGGTTCGCGGCTTTCTTGACCAGCGCTTCGATCGCCGCCGGCAGCGCGAACAGCTTCGCGTCCTGCGGGCTTTCGTCGTAGGCCTCGATGCGTACGACCTGGGTCATGCCGGCGACCTTGACCGTGGTGACTTTCGCGGCCTTGCTCTTGCCGTAGGCGGTGTATTCGGAAAACTGGGTGACCTGCTTCAGGTCGCCCATCGGCGTGGCGGTGGTGGACTCGGTGGACAGCAGCAGGCCGTCTTCGGTGCCGTAGCAGTCGGCGGTGTCGCTGCCGGACTTCCATTTGATCTCGACGCGATAGCAGGCCCGGCCGTTGGAATCCGCCAGCGCGGTGGTCTTGGCGGTTTCGACCAGGCTGGCGTCGCGTATCGCGTACAACGGGTCGAATTGCTCGACCATCTGCTGCCGCTCCTTGCCTTCCAGCACGCGCGGGCCGTTCATCGCGTCGATCGACCAGACCACGCCGCCGGTGCGGCCCATCTTCGTTTCGCCTATCGCAGGCAGGTTCATGCTGAACAGGCGGTCTTCGCCGCGGCTGTAGAGGTTGAGGTCGCCCTTCATGCCGGCTTCGACGATTTCCATCGTCGATTTGATCGAGCCTTCAGTGCCGCTGATCATGGCTTCGCGGCCGCCGACGGCGGCGACGTGGGCGTCGATGAGCTTGCGCGCGGCCGGCAGTTCGGAGGCGGGCTTGGCGGCCGTCGGCGTGTCTGCGGCGCTGGCCAGCGACGACAGCGAAAGCGCGAAGGCGACGGCGATTGCGGTGCGGTTGAAACGTGTCATGGGTGACTCCGATGCGGTTGATGTGCGAGGGGGGAAGAAGTGGTGCGCAGAGCGCTGGTGGACATGATGGCGGTGACGGAATCATGCGGGAATCGGCGCGTCACTTCGACGTTTCGATCCAGGCGAGCGCCGCGTCCATCGCCGGATCGCGACCCGCGCTCAGGGCGTCGACGGTAGGCGATGCGGACTGGTCGGGCACCACGCCCACGCCTTCGATGCGGCGGCCGTCGGGATCGGTGAAATCCGCGATGGGGTAGACCAGACGATCGCCCGACGGCAGCGGCGTGACTCCGGCCGGCAGCGCCATGCCGGCACTGGTGTCGCCGAAGATACGGGCGCGATCAAGCGCCTGCAGGCCGGCGGGGAACATGTCGGAACAGCTGACCGAGGCGCGGTCGGTCAGGATCGCCAGCGGGCCGGAGAAGCGACGCACATCGCGGCCATCGTTGGTCACCTGACGCGGCAGTGCCGTGAGTTTCAGGTCGCCGCCCGAGGTGCTGAGCGTGCCGAGGGACACGCTCTTGTCGAAGAACAGTCCGCCGACCGCGGACATCGCCGCCATGAGCCCGCCGGAATTGCCGCGCAGATCGATCACCACGCCGCTGCACCCGCCGTGCTCGCGCAGCGCTTCGACGAACCGGTCGTAAACCGGCATCGCCCACTGGCTGAATTCCACGTACAGCACGCAGCCGCCGCCGACGGTGGGAAGCGTACGTTGACTGAAGCGCAGCGCCATCGGCGGCAGTCCGGGCAGGGTCATTTCCTGCACGTTCGGATTGACGACCGCCGCCAGCGACACCGTGCTGGCCGCGCCGGCGGGGTCGCGCAGCTTCAGGGTGACTTCGGCACCCGGCTGGACCTGATCCACCAGACCGTTCGCGCGCAGTTGCAGCATGGTCGCGCCGCGCCGTGCGGCCTCCGGCGTGGCCTTCGCCAGCGCCGACATCGCGGCCGCGGCATCGAAATCGCCGATGCGCTCGACCTGCCAGCCCGGGCGGATGCCGGCCCGCTGCGCGGGAAAACCGTCGATGACCCGCGCCACGTAGAGTTTGCCGTCGATCAGGGTCAGGCGCAGACCGATCTCGCCTTTGCCGACCGGCGCCGTCTTGCCCGGTTGCGGCATGGCTTCCGCGGGGATCAACACCAGATGCGAAGCTTGAAGCGATTCCAGCAGTTCGTTGATTTCCATGCGCAGGCCGGCGATGTCTTTCGCGCCCTCGATGTCGGGCTGGTGCTCGGTCTTGAGCGCCGTCCAGTCCAGACCCTCGTGTTTACCCTTGAAGCCGCTGTTCTGCAGACGCTCCCAGATCACCGCGAAGGTGTCTTTGGCGCGGAGATCGTCGGCCTGCGCGGCAGGCGGGGCGAACGCGGCCAGCGACAGGGCAACAGCGAGAAGCGATTTCACAGCGGACTTCATGAGCGAACGGTTCCTGAGAAAAGAGGGCAGGTCGATGGCGGCGATGCGGGATGCGGGATGCGGCGGTCCGGGATGCGATCGCTTGCGACCATGACGGGCGCCGGCGACGGATGTGACCGGCGCACGCGGGCATGATCGCAAGGAGGGCGTGGTCGCGGACAGTCACGACGTCGCCAGCTGCCATGCCTGACGCGCGATCAGCGACAGTACGATCACCAGGAACATCGCGCGGACGAAGCCCTGGCCGCGTTTGATCGCCAGATGGCTGCCGATATAACTGCCGATGACATTGCCCACGATCAGCGGGATGGCCAGCGCCCATAGCACGAAGCCGCTGAGCATCAGCACGGTCCACGAGCTGAGGTCGGCGGCGACGTTCGCGGACTTGGACACGGCCGACGACTTCAGGAAATCCAGCCCCAGTAAACTCACGAACGCGAAGACCATGATCGTGCCGGTGCCCGGGCCGATCAGGCCGTTGTAGAAACCGGTCGCTGCGCCGATGGCAGCGGCGGCGATGGCCTCGTGTTGCGGATGGAAACGGCGCTCCTCGCGCAGCCCGAGATCCTTGCGCAGCACGGTGTACACGGCCAGCACCACGCAGATCGCGAGCACAGTCCACTTCAGTACGTCGGCATCGATGCGTTTGGCCAACTGCACGCCGCCCGCCGACGCGACCAGCGCGGAGACGCACGCCGGGACCAGGACGCGGCGTTCGATGCGGATGCGGCGCAGATAATTCCAGGCCGCGACCGACGTGCCGAAGATCGAGCTGGTGCGCTGCGTGCCGATGGCCTGCAGGATGTGCAGTCCCGGATGCAGATTGAGCATGGCCGGCGTCAGCACCAGCCCGCCGCCGCCGACGATGCTGTCGATCAGCCCCGCAGCGAAGCCGGCGAGCGCGGTGAGCAGCCACAGCTGCGGGTCGAGCGCGAGGTCGAGCGTCAGAACGATCGCTCCCGGGGCCTGATCCGGATGAACATCCTCCGCATGCTCATCGTCCGCGTGATCATCGCGCGTCGATCGTCGGCAGGAAGCGCGGCGGCTTGCGCGCGTGGCTCGCCTGCTCGTAAGCGTAGGCCAGTCCGATCAACCGGGCCTCGCTCCACGCCGGCCCCATGAACACCATGCCGACCGGCAGGCCGTGCGCCTCGCCTGTTGGTACGGTCAGGCTTGGCGAGGCCGCGACCGCGGCCACGCCATAGCCCGCACCGCTGAAATGGTCGCCGTTCACCGGATCGAGGGTCCACGCCGGCGAGGTCGTGGGCGCGACCAATGCATCCAGCCGCTGCGCTTTCAACGCGGCGTCCAGACCCTCCTGTCCCGCCAGCCGCCGCGCGTTGTCGCGCGATGCGATGTAGCCGGGATCGTTCAGCGGACCTTTCGCTTCCGCCGACAGCATCAATTCCTGCCCGAACCAGGGCATTTCGGCGTCTGCATGCGCGGTGTTGAACGCGATGACTTCGGCGAGCGATTTCACCGGCGCGCCGCTATCGGCGAGATAACGATTCAGGCCATCCTTGAATTCGAACAGCATCGCGTCGAAGCTGTCGCCGCTCCACTGCCCGGCGGTTGGAATCTTCGCGTCGACCAGCGTCGCGCCGGCATCGCGCATCGTCTGCAGCGCGCGTTCGAACGCCGCGTCCACGTCGGGCTGATAGCCCATGGATGCGCGCAGTACGCCGATGCGCGCGCCTTTCAACGCGCCGGGTTTCAGCGCTGCGGCGTAGTCGTCGACGCGACGGCTGGCCGCCTGCGTGGCGGGATCGGCGGCATCGGCGGATGCCAGGGCCTGCAGCAGCAGCGCGGCGTCGGCGACGCTACGCGTCATGGGGCCGGCGGTGTCCATCGAGGCGGAGATCGGAATGATGCCGCTGCGGCTCACCAGACCGACGGTGGGCTTTAGACCGACCAGCCCGGCGACGGCGGAGGGGCACAGGATGCTGCCGTTGGTCTCGGTGCCCACGCCGACGGCCGCCAGATTGGCGGCGATGGCGGCGCCGGTGCCCGCACTCGATCCGCAGGGCGTGCGGTCGAGCACATAGGGATTGCGGGTCTGTCCGCCGCGACCGCTCCAGCCCGAGGTGCTGCGGCTGGAACGGAAGTTGGCCCATTCGCTGAGATTGCTCTTGCCCAGGATCACCACGCCGGACGCGCGCAGTCGCGCGACCAGCGGTGCGTCCTGCTTCGGGCGATGGTTCGCCAGCGCCAGCGAGCCGGCGGAATTGACCATCGGCACCGCATCGATGTTGTCCTTCAACAGCAGCGGGATGCCGTGCAGCGGCCCGCGCACCGTGCCGGCCTTGCGTTCGGCATCGAGCTCGGCGGCTTCGCGCAGCGCATCGGGATTGAGTTCGATCACCGCGTTGAGCCTCGGGCCGCGGTCGTCCAGCGCGGCGATGCGGTCGAGGTAAGCGAGGGTCAGCCGCTGGCTGTCGAGCGTGCCGGCGGCCATGCGCGCCTGCAACTGCGCGACGGTGGCTTCCTCGAACGCGAACGTGCCAGCGGCGGATACCTGTGCATCGTTCCCGGTGTCCGCTGCGCCCGTGTCGCGCGCGAAGCCATCATCGATGGGAGCTATTGCCGAGACTGCGGCGAGACAGCAGGACAACAGGATGGACGGGCGCAGCGCCATGCAACCTCCGGATTGTTCGGTCTGCGGGGTGTTCTGTACGAATCCGCACAGCCTTTCGCATCCGCCCGCCCCGCGCAAGCGTCGCGATGCCCGGACGGACTAGCGGTTGGACATCCCCGCTTTCCGCGCAGCCCGGCGCCTGAGCAGATCGCGCACCAGCACCCAGACGATGACGAGATTGAGCGTGAGCACGGCCGCCGTCGGCCAGCCCGGGTAGCGCCACAGCGCGAACGAACAGAACGGCACGTACAGCACCGCCGCGCACGCGCCCAGCCACGATGCCCAGGCCTTGACCCGCCACAGGCCCCAGAACAGCAGGAAACGCAGCAATGCGTAGACACCGATGGCCGCGGCCGCGAGATGCACGGTCTCCGGGGTGATGCCTTCGATGAAGCGGGCGAGCGCGCTGTGCCGGGTATCGAAATGCAGCCGTTCGCCGATGGCGGCGATCGATGCGCGGATCGGCGATGGGCCGACCAGCGCCAGCGTGATCGCCGCGGAAGCCGAGACCAGACCCTTGGCCAGTTCGATCAAGGCGATGACATGCAGCCCCGGATGCGCGCGCGGGCTCGGGTCGTAGGACGTCGGCTGGGTCATCGTGATCTGTTCTCGGGACGTGACGCGGGTCGTGCCGGAAGGCTGTGTCGGAAGGCCGCGTCGGACGTCCCGCTCGACACGGGCATGTCGCGGACGGGAGGAATTCGGCCGGCGCTGCGCCGGGCGAGGAGGTCGCGCGTCAGGATCCACAGCATCGCGAGATTGAGCGCGACCACAAGCAGGCCGATCCAGCCGGGATAGCGGATCGCTGCGTACACATCGAAGGGCAGGTAAAGCGCGAGCGACACGGCACCCAGCCACGACGCCCAGGCCCGCCCGCGCCACAGGCCCCAGCCCTCGACCAGACGCAATGCAGCATAGGCGACGACCGCGGCCACGATCAGATGCACCGATGCCGGGGTGATGTTGTCGGCGACCGAAGTCAGTGCCCGATGGATCGCGTCGAAATGCGACAACGCGGACAGACGGCCGATGGCCTCGTCGATCCGGGTCGCGCCGAAGCCCGCGATGGCGCCGGCCGCGAGCAGGGCAAAAACGCCCTTGCCCACTTCCACCAGCGCGATGGCATACAGGCCGCGATGCGCGCGACGACCCGGATCCTTCCGCGCATCGCGTCGCATGTCGGCGTGGGCGTTCCGCGGCTTACGCGGCGCGGGATGCGCGCTTGCGGTCGTTCTCGGTGCGCTGCTTCTTGCGCAGGCGGATCGCCTTCGGGGTGATCTCGACCAGTTCGTCGTCGTCGATGAATTCCAGCGCCTGTTCGAGCGAGAACTTGATCGCCGGGATCAGGCCCACATCGTCGTCCTTGCCGGAGGCGCGGAAGTTGGTGAGCTGCTTGCCGCGCAGCGCATTGACGGTGAGGTCGTTGTCCTTCGAGTGGATGCCGACGATCTGGCCTTCGTAGATCTCGTCGCCCGGCTCGATGAACAGGCGGCCGCGTTCCTGCATCGCGATCTGCGCATAGGCGGGCGAGGGGCCGGTGCCGTTGGAAATCAGCACGCCGTTCTGGCGCTGGCCGATGTCGCCCTCGGTCTTCGGGCCGTAGTGGTCGAAGACGTGGAACAACAGGCCGGTGCCTGCGGTAATCGTGCGGAACTCGGTCTGGAAGCCGATCAGCCCGCGCGCCGGGATCATGAAATCGATGCGCACGCGGCCCTTGCCGTCGGGTTCCATGTTGGTCAGCTGCGCTTTGCGCTCGCCGAGGCGCGACATCACGCCGCCCTGGTACTGCTCTTCCAGGTCGACCACCAGCGATTCGAACGGCTCCATCTTCTCGCCGTCGATCTCCTTGATGATCACTTCCGGACGCGATACCGCCAGCTCGTAGCCTTCGCGGCGCATGGTTTCGATCAGGATCGACAGATGCAGCTCGCCGCGGCCGCTGACCTTGAATTTGTCGGCGTCGGCGGTGTCTTCGACCTTCAGCGCCACGTTGTGCTGGGTTTCGCGCACCAGACGATCGCGGAGCTGGCGCGAAGTCAGGAACTTGCCGCCGCTGCGGTCTTTCACGCCGGCGAACGGCGAGTCGTTGACTTGGAAGGTCATCGAGATCGTGGGTTCGTCCACCGTGAGCACCGGCAGTTGTTCGACCGCCGAGGTGTCGCAGATGGTGTCGGAAATGCCCAGGCCTTCGATACCGGACATCGCGATGATGTCGCCGGCCTGTGCTTCCTTCACTTCATGGCGTTCCAGGCCCAGGAAGCCCAGCACCTGCAGCACTTTCGCGTTGCGGGTCTTGCCTTCGCGGTCGATCACCGTGACCTGCTGGTTGGTCCTGATCTTGCCGCGCTGGATGCGGCCGACGCCGATGATGCCGACGTAGTTGCTGTAGTCCAGCGAGGTCACGCGCATCTGGAACGGGCCTTCCAGGTCGACCGGCGGCGGCGCCACATGATCGACGATGGTCTGGAACAGCGGGGTCATGTCGCCGCTGCGCACGGTCGGGTCCAGGCCGGCGTAACCGTGCAGCGCCGAGGCGTAGACGGTGTGGAAGTCCAACTGCTCATCGGTGGCGCCGAGACGGTCGAACAGTTCGAAGGTCTGGTCCAGCACCCAGTCCGGGCGCGCGCCGGGACGGTCGACCTTGTTGACCACGACGATCGGCTTGAAGCCCATCGCGAAGGCCTTCTGGGTCACGAAGCGGGTCTGCGGCATCGGGCCGTCCATCGCATCGACCAGGATCAGCACCGAGTCGACCATCGACAGCACGCGCTCGACTTCGCCGCCGAAGTCGGCGTGTCCGGGGGTGTCGACGATATTGATCCGGTACTCCTCGCCCTCGGGCGATTTCCAGCGGATCGCGGTGTTCTTCGAGAGGATCGTGATGCCACGTTCCTTTTCGAGATCGTTGCTGTCCATCATGCGTTCGGTCGTGACCGTGCGCTCACTGAAAGTCCCCGACTGCTTCAGCAACTGGTCGACGAGGGTGGTCTTGCCGTGGTCGACGTGGGCGACGATGGCGATATTGCGCAGGCGTTCGATAGACATGGCGATGGGCGCCCGGGTGTGGCCGGACGCTAGAATTGTCGTGAAGGAAGCCCACTATTATAGCCGGCAGCCGAGAGTAATGGCTCGGTTCGCCTGTTCACATTTCAGGAATGCCGATGCCCAAGACCCCGTGGAAGCCGCCGATGTGGCTGATCGCCCTTGATTTCGTGGGTCTGGCGCTGCTGGGCCTGGGGCTGGCGATGCAGTTCGTCCCGGATTCGGCGGTCGCCCGAGCCCTGCCGGCGACCCTCCGGCTGCCGTTGTTGGCCTTCGGCGGCGGCTTGTTCGTCTGCTGCTGGGCCGCGCTGGCCATGTCGATCATCGACCACCGCCGCGGCTGATCCGGCTGCCGCCAGCCCCTGGCTGAAGTCCGGGCCGCGCGGCCCGGCGGGCAGGGCCGGCATGGTACGGTGTCGCCCCCTTTTATCCGCGTCGTTTCGACACCACTTCGTTTCGACTTCGCATCCTTCTGATCCCTCCCGGAGCCTGACCATGAGCCTCATCGCCCACTTCGACACCGACCGCGGCCCGATCCGCATCCAGCTGCACGCCGACAAGGCGCCGCTGACCGTCGCCAATTTCGTCAACCTCGCCCAGCGCGGGTTCTACAACGGCCTGATCTTCCACCGCGTGATCCCGGACTTCATGGTCCAGGGCGGCTGCCCGCAGGGGCGCGGCACCGGCGGTCCGGGCTACAAGTTCGAGGACGAAGCCAACAACGGCGTCGCCCATGAGCGCGGCGTGCTGTCGATGGCCAACGCCGGTCCCAACACCAACGGCAGCCAGTTCTTCATCACCCACGTCGCCACCCCGTGGCTCGACGGCAAGCACACCGTCTTCGGCAAGGTGCTGGAAGGCATGGACGTGGTCGACAGCATCCGCGGCGACGACACCATCAAGTCGCTGAAGATCGAAGGCGACGCCGAAGCCGCGCTGGCCGCGAAGGCCGACCGCGTGGCGGAGTGGAACAAGATTCTGGCCGCCTGAGTTCTTGTTGCCCGGGTTGCGTGCGAAGCGCGACAACCCCGGGTTTCGACGTTATCCGGACGCGGCCTGCGAGGGCCGCGTTTTTCATGCGTCGGGTCTAAGCCGATTTCCTGAAAAACGGAATCCTGCGAACAGCATGGTCTGCATGTTTTGCCACAGCGCTTATGCTGCAGGCCTACCATCGTCCCGATTCCGAGCAATGCGTCGACTTGTTTTTCTGCTGCTCTTCCTGATCGCAATAGCATCCGCGAACGCCGCCGATAGCGTTTGCTACGGCACGCCCGCAAATGGCCGCATCGAGCGCGCCGCGCAACTGCCCGCGAGCGGCAGCAACTTTCGCGCCTACAGCCGCGTCGGCGTTTCGCTCGGGCGCACGTACACGCACGCGCAGGTTGCGGACGCGATCGTGGATGCGTACGCGGCGCTCGCGCGCAGCGCGCCCGCGAAGATCTTCGTCTACGGCGAAACCGGGTTCGCAAAAGGCGGGCCGTTCAAGCCGCACAAGACCCATCAGAACGGGCTGTCGGTGGATTTCATGGTGCCGGTGATCGATTCGAAAGGCCGCTCGGTGCCGCTGCCGGGCAATGCCGCGAACCGCTACGGCTACGACATCGAATTCGATGCGAACGCGCGGTATCGCGATCTCCGGATCGATTTCGACGCACTGGCCGAACATCTGTACGCGCTGGATCAGGCAGGGCGCAGCTCCGGTGCGCCCATCGGCCGGATAATCTTCGAGCCTGCCTATCTACCGAAGCTCTTCGCCACCCGCCGCGGCCCGTATCTGCGCAGGAACATCGACTTCGTGCGTGGAAAGGTGTGGTGGCGGCACGATGAGCATTACCACGTCGATTTCGTGGCACATTGCCGCCCACGTTGACCATCGTGCGGGGTGCTGTCGTGTCGAGAAGATTTCTGGGTCTTTTACTGTTTGCGGTAGGTCTGGCCGCGCTGGTGGCCGGTTTCCAGATCGTTGCGCTGGTGTCCGCGGCGGCGGGGTTGTTGTTCATCGCAAGCACCGCACGGCCGGGGCGCGGGGGTTCGGATCGCGGCGGCTCGGGTCACGCAGGGTCGAGCGATAGTTACTACTACGGCGATCATCGCAACGATGACGATCGTGTCGGCGGCAGCGACGGCGATTCCGGCGGCGGTGGGGATGGTGGTGGAGGCGGTGGCGACTGATTGCGCCCATCGTAGGAGGGGCTTCAGCCCCGATGACTGGCATGAGATAGGTGCCGTGCGAAAAGATCGGGCCTGAAGGCCCTCCTACCGAAGCCCGCGAGTTCAAGAATCGCTGCTTCGGATCGATATGAAAAAGAGCGCCTTGGCGCTCTTTCTGTTTCCCGCATCGACGAATGTCGGATTACATGACCGGATTACTTGAAACGCATGCCGTCCAGCATCGCCTCGACGGCGGCGACGTCGCGCCCGTGGTAGTACTCCTTCGGTGCGATCCAGACCAGCACGTTGAGGAATTTGTCGCGCTCGGCGACCGCGGCGGTGCCCTTGTAGATCAAACCATCCGGGTTGGTCATTTCGACATCGAAACGGATGCCTTCGACGCTGCCGAAGGTGTGCGGACGCAGGTTGGTGGTCTGGATGCCGATCCACTGCTGGTCGACGAAACCATCGGCCACCAGTTTCTGCAGTTCGTCCAGGCGCATGCCAACGCGATACCACGGGCCGTCCGGACGCGACCGGCGTTCGCGCACCAACTGGAACACGTGTTCGTTGGGTTTGATCTTCGAGAAGATGATCAAACGGTTCAGTGCGACGCCGTCGATGGTCCACAGCTCGTTGCGGCGGCTCTTGATGCGTGCCCAGTCCAGCGAAGTCGTGAAGGTCATGTCGAATGCAGTGGCGTCGCCCTTGGTCTGCAGTCGGCCGCCGCCCGATGCGCAGGCGGTCAGCAGCAGGGCGAGCGCGATCGGCAGTAGCCACTTCAGCGGGCGCAGCGTCATGGGGTGGGCTCCAGTCGGGTCAGATAGTGTTGGATCAGGGCTGCATCGCCGGCAGCGGGCGCCGCTTCCAGGTAGTTGCGCAGTGCGTTGGCCGCGCCGACGGTGTCGCCCTGCGTGCGCAGCAGCATGCCCTGTTCGCGCCAGGCCGCCGCGGGCGGGTCGGGCAGGGTCAGGGCTTCGGCGTAGAACTGCCCCGCCTTGGTCATGTCGTCGTTCTTGTTGCGGCGGCGATGGGCCTCGCCCAGATAAAACGTCGCCAGCGCCACGGTGTCCGGCGTGGCGTCCTGCTTGAATTCGGTGAGCACGTGGATGCTGGTGTCGTAGGTGCGACGCGAGAGTTCGCCTTCCATCCAGCGCTGCAGGAACGGCCGGATCGCGGCGCGATAATCCTCCGCGTAGGTTTTCGGATCCGGCACGCCCGCTTTCGTCGCCGCGGCGCGGATATCGGCGATGCGTTCCTCGGTCTGCGGGTGACTGGCGAAGACTGCGCGATTCTTGTGCGTGCGGTCGGCCTTCTCTTCGCGATTCAATCGCTCCCAGATACGCACCCCGGCCTGCGGGTCGTAGCCGTGCGCGGTGGCGACCGCGAAGCCCAGGGTATCGGCTTCGCGTTCCTTGTCGCGGGATTGTTTGGACAGGCCGGCCATGCCGCCGAGGAGGGCGATGTTGCCGGCGATCGGAATGCCCACGCCCAGCGTGACCAGTCCGAAGGTGCTCAGGAACGCCGTGGTGCGTTTCGCCGACTGCCAGCCTGCCAGCGAATGCCGCGCCTTGTAGTGCGCGAACTCATGCCCCATCACCACTGCCAGTTCGGATTCGTCGCGCATGCGCAGCAGCGCGCCGGTGAAGACGAAGGTCACGCCGTTCGGCGCCATCGAGGCGTTGAACACCGGAATATCGACGATGTAGATGCGCAGATCCTTGCAGTGATCGGTGGCGACCTTGCAGGCCACGCGTTCGACATAGCGCTGCAGTTCCGGATCGCGGACGATCAGCGGCGAATTGCGGATCTCCTTCTCGGCCTGATCCATGCCGTACCAGAGTTCGGATTCGGTGGAGCCGGGCATCGGGCGCTCGCCGGGCTGCAGATGCGGCAGCGGGTCCGCCGCATGCGCCGGCCCGATCCCGGCGGTGAGCGTGGCGGTCAGCGTCGCAACCGCGAATGTGTGACGGAAGCTGTGCATGGCGGCTTGTTTCCGGATTATTCCAGCGGCAGTTTCTGCAGCATCCGCTGGACGGTCTTGTTCGCGCCTTCCTTGTCGCGAAGATCGCCGGACTGGTTGGCGAGCAGGTTGTACCAGACCACCTGCCCGGTGCGCAGGTCGACGAGGGTGGCCACGCCGACCTGGACGCCGCCGCCGATGTCCAGGCCGCCGCCCAGCGCCGCGCCGACCAGGAAACCGAATACCCGCAGCGCGGTGCGGCCGCCGCTGGCGTAGCTGTCGCGGACATAGGTGAACAGCGCGTAGTCGGCGCCGGTCTGCTCGCGCAGTGTGGCCACGCCCGGGCCGAGGCTCCAGTCCATCCGCGGCCGGCCCCTGGCGTCCTTCTTGGTCGCCAGCACGGTGCCGGAGATCGAATACTGGGTGATGCTCATCGCCACCGCCTGGTTCAGGCGCAGGAGCTGGCCGAGCTGCGAGGTGGGATCCAAGTCGTCGGGGATGTCGTAATCCGCCTTCAGTTCGACGTTCCTGCCGGCCAGCTGGGCGTGGACTTCGGCCGGGTACAGGGTGCGCGCGGTGTCCGACCAGGTCTTGCGCGGCTCCTGCATGCCGCCAGCGGTGACCATGTACAGCTCGATGTCCGGTTCGATCACCACGATGCTGCCGTCGACCTTCACCAGACTGCCGGTGGCGTCGGTCGCCACGCGGGCGCGGTTGGCCGCGGCTGCCGTTGCGGACACCAGGGCGAACACGAGCAGCGTCATCGAAGCAAGGAAACGAATCTTCACGGGCGATTCCCCTTCCGGCGCACAGTCCGGTCGTCAGATTTCATATTGTCGTGCTTGTCGGCCATCCGACTTTCGTCGCGGCACCGCCCGGCCGGGTCCGCCCGGTGCTGCCATCCGGAAGCTGCGCGGCTACAATAGTGCATACCTTCTGCAGGTCCAACCCCACATGCCCTCTCTTGCCCGGCGCGTCGGTCGCGCCAAGCCCAGCGCCATCATGGTTGTGGCCGAAAAGGCCAAGCGTCTCAAAGCCGAAGGCCGCGATATCGTCAGTTTTTCCATCGGCGTTCCGAATTTCCTGCCCGGCCCGCATGTCTATGAAGCTGTCCGCGAGGCGCTGAAGAAGGATTCGGGGCAGTACGGCAGCAACCGCGGTTCCGATGCGCTGCTCGACGCCTTCCTCAAGCACATGCAGGATACCGGCCTTAGCGGCTACACCCGCGCCAACATCGCCACCGGCATCGGCGCCAAACACGTGATCTACAACCTGGCCGAAGTGCTGCTGGACGAAGGCGACACCATCGCATTTCCCACGCCGTACTGGACCAGCTATCTCGACATCGCCGAGATCGTCGACGCGAAGATCGACCTGCTGCCCTGCGGCGCGGAACAGGACTACAAACTCACGCCCGCGCAGCTCGACGCGGCGCTGGCGAAGAAGCCGAAAGTCTTCCTGTTCAACAACCCGTCCAACCCGACCGGCATGGTCTACACGAAGGACGAAGTCGCGGCGCTCGCCGACGTCATCGCCAAGTATCCCGACACCTGGATCATCACCGACGACATCTACAACCGCATGGTGTTCGACGGCGTCGGCTATCACAACTTCGTCACCTTCCGTCCCGAACTGCGCGACCGCGTGATCTTCATCGATTCGCTGTCGAAGACGTACGGCATGCCCGGCTGGCGCGTCGGTTTCATGGCCGGCCCGGAATCGGTGGCCAATGCGGTGGTGACGATGAATTCGAACCACATCACCAATATTCCCGAGTTGACCACGGCCGCCGCCATCGCCGCGCTCAGCGGCCCGCAGGACGTGCCGACGCAGAAGAACGCCGAGTTCCAGGCCAAGCGCGACCAGGTGATGGCGGCGATCACGGCGATTCCCGGCATCGTCTGCCCGAAACCGCAGGGCGCGTTCTACGTCTTCCCCGATGTCAGCGCCTACTTCGGCAAGACCCACGGCCCCACCGGGCTGAAGATCGACAACGACGTGGCGCTGTGCAACGCGCTGCTCGACGCCAAGGGCGTGGCTTGCGTGCCGGGCTCGGCCTTCGGCGAGCCGCGCGCGCTGCGCATCAGCTACACCTGCCCGACGCCGCAGCTGGCGCCGGGTCTGCAGCGGATCCAGGAATTCTTCGCCGAATTGCAATAAGCAAGCGTCGTAGGGTGGGCCCCAGGCCCACCATCGCGATGCATCAAATCGCGTCGCACGTTTGGTGGGAACGGTTTTTGATCGTGACCACCACAACGGAAAATTCAAACGGTGGGCCAGGGGCCCACCCTACTTTCTCTTCGATAGACGGAGTCGATACATGAAAGCCCCCATGAGAGTCGCCGTGACCGGCGCCGCCGGCCAGATCGGTTACGCCCTGCTGTTCCGCATCGCCTCGGGCGAAATGCTGGGCAAGGACCAGCCGGTGATCCTGCAGATGCTGGAACTGCCGCTGGACAAGGCCCAGGCCGCGCTGAAGGGCGTGATGATGGAACTGGAAGACTGCGCGTTCCCGCTGCTCGCCGGCATGATCGGCACCGACGATCCGCGCGTCGCGTTCAAGGACGTCGACGTCGCGGTGCTGGTCGGCGCGATGCCGCGCGGCCCGGGCATGGAGCGCAAGGATCTGCTGCTGAAGAACGCCGAAATCTTCACCGTGCAGGGCAAGGCCCTGAACGACGTCGCCAGCCGCAACGTGAAAGTGCTGGTGGTCGGCAACCCCGCGAATACCAATGCCTACATCGCCATGAAGTCGGCGCCGGATCTGCCGGCGAAGAACTTCACCGCGATGCTGCGTCTCGACCACAACCGCGCGCTGTCGCAGCTGGCGGCCAAGGCTGGCGTGGCCGTCGGCGACATCCAGAACATGGTGGTGTGGGGCAACCACTCGCCGACCATGTACCCGGACTACCGCTTCGCCACCGTCGACGGCGCGTCGCTGAAAGACAAGATCAACGACGCCGACTGGAACGCCAACGCGTTCATCCCGCAGGTCGGCAAGCGCGGCGCGGCGATCATCGAAGCGCGCGGCCTGTCCTCGGCCGCCTCGGCCGCCAACGCCGCCATCGACCACATCCACGATTGGCTGCTGGGCACCGACGGCAAGTGGGTGACCATGGGCATCGCGTCCGACGGCAGCTACGGCATTCCGGAAGGCGTCATGTACGGCGTGCCGGTGACCTGCGCCAACGGCGAATACACCCGCATCGAAGGCCTGCCGGTCGACGACTTCAGCCGCGCGGCGATGGACAAGACGCTGGCGGAGCTGGAAGAAGAGCGTGCGGGTGTTGCGCATCTGCTCTGATCGCGACGTTTCGATGTATCGCAAAAACGCCGGGCAATGCCCGGCGTTTTCATTTGCACGCGCTATTTCTTTAATATTCGGATGCAAACTGTAAATGTACCCACAAGAATTCTTGCTGTTTGTTCTGCACTCGCACCAGTCCAGCGAAACCCGGATCTTGTTCCTTTAACCAAGCGTGCAACTGCCGCAGCACTGCCCCTTGCGCCCGAATCGCTTTGCTGCGTTCCATGTCGAGTGCGTCGTTGTGCTCCAGCCATACGAAGGATTTATCTGCGACTTTGAGAACTGAATCCAGACTCTTTTGACCCAAGTCCAACTCCTTTTCCAGGCCCTTGTAGCTAGCTTCATCGGCCAGCAACTTAGTGGCCGATGCCGCCACCGGCAGTACAAGGCTCAATGTGCCGGTGAGTACTTTTAGGAAGGGAGCGGCTTTCTCGAACCAATCTCGCGTCAAATTCAACTCGTATTCGCCAACCTTACTGTCTTGGCCAATTAATTTCGGCAAAGGTAGGCGGCTATGCTCGCACCATAACGTAAGACGGAATTTTTCGCTTATCCAATTAGGTCGATCAAAGAAGCCGGATTCGATCGGCTGGAAGCTGAATAAGCGTGGCCCATCCTTGGCTTCGTCGGTCAACGACTGCATCAAGCCGTTGTATGCCTCGTCCACGCGGCTCAGGGTGCGCTGTGTTGCAATATCCAGCCGATCGAATCGGCCCATCGCCTCGCTGTGCGAGTCGACTAACTGCTGGCACGCTCCCGTCAATTCTCTGCGTACCGTGGCGAACTCCGTTAGTAGTGCTTCCAAGGATAAGGGGCGCGCGATAGGAGCATTGCGTAGCAGGCGGTCAATATCTTGCCAATCGTTGCAGACAGGGCAGGGAAATTCTAGGCGCTGGCGCTGTCTGTCTTTGATCAATCTCTGTACTTCAAATAGGCCGGTTCCGGGCGAGTCATTTCCGCAGGGCGCCACACATGGCACCATTATGTAGCAAGACAAACCCGCCCAGAAGCTTTCTACTAAGTATTTCACCTCGCGTGTCAAAATCGCGAGGAAGGCTTGTGGATACGCCGCGCGCACGGTGATACGGATGTCGTTACCAGTGTGTTCCAGCAGGGCCCGCCCGTTGTAGTCGTCGTCCAGAACTAGTCCGCGCTGCCACTGCATACTGTGCTTGTAGTCTATGCGCCCCAATGAGTATTTATGCAGCCGCACGATTAACTGGTAGAACAACCCCTCTGCATTGGCGGACTGTCCGTTCTTCGTCTCTACAATCCTGCAGATCTGCATCTGTTGGCAGTCTCCGTTGTGAAGATGGGTAGGCCAAGCTATTGCGAGTTGCTCTTCCTTCGGCCGCAAGTCAGGAACCAGTTGCGCAACTAAGCTGGTATATCGCAGATCTTCAGGAGGCTTCCGATCGGTCACGATGGCTTCTCCGATGCGTTGCCAGAACTCGAGTGCATTCTGCGACTCGCCAGGCACGGCTACTTTGTAGGATAAGTCGAAGCGTTCCATCAACCGTAGAAAAAGTGGGTGTAGACTGGCGTCGTAACGTGATTCATCTGGCCGTGCGGGATCGTTCCACAGTTCACAAAGGCGGGCATACTCCACCAGCCCATGACTTTCTCGGGTCTGCCTATCGTCAAGCACATAGCTCATCGCGGTGGAAAGCCAATCTGGCTTTAGAATGACAATATTCTGTAATGCTGCGTCGTGTGCGTAATGAATAAGGTGGCCTAGTCGGTGCGAGACGCGAATGAAATCCTTCGACTCTTCCGCGTCCATCATATGATCGGCACAGACTTTGAGAGCTTTGTCCAGCGGCAGATATGTGGCGTTGCTTTCCTGCAGTGCCTTGCGTGTCTCTTCCCACCGTTTAGGAACAGTCCGCCCTACTTCGGGCAAGCTAGCGGCTACGCGGGCAATGGCGCTTCTCAGATCATGGATGCCGGCGCCTTCTACCATCCACGCTTCTGTCTCAGCGTTCCAATCTGAAGGTCTGCTTTCCACGAAGAAGAAATCCACCACAGTTTCTTTGCCGAAAAGGTCCCAGATGTCCTGACGATCAATGTCTGGTTGTCGCTCCTTAGGGCCACCATGCGTCGCCACGACGAGGACCTTAGCGTCAGGTTCGCGGTGCTTTACAAGCCTTATCCAATCCTTGATGAATCCCTGTTGTATGCCTTCGCGCGGCTTCCAGACAACCAGGTAAACCGCCGGCGCGCTAAAGAACAACTGGTGTGTAGGCCGATACACCCTCTGCCCGCCGAAGTCCCAGCCGTTCAGCGTAATCTCCGTGCCACGTACGGGGTCGGTTACTTTTACCTGCTTGATCTCGATGCCATGCGTGCTGGACTTTCCTTCCTCCCATGGGTCTCCGCGTAATGCACCGAGCAAGCAACTCTTCCCAACCTCGCCCTCGCCGATAAGGATTAACTTGGCTTCATTAAGTACCAAGTGTGCTTCTGCTTGTGCATGCAGGTAGCGCTTTACAGCATTTATACCCTCTTGGTATACGGCAGCGATCTCTGGATTTAATTTTTCTTTCGCTAAGTCTAGTGTTTTGAGACGGGGCAATTTTGAAATTGAAGCTGGTAATGTCGAGATCCAATTTCTTTGCAGATCGAGGCTTTCCAGTTGTTCGAGCTCCCCCAGCCAATCCGGCAAGAAATGCAATCCGCTGTCGACGGCTGTAAGGCGTTTCAGGGATTTGAGGTTCCGGATTTCAGGTAGTGCTGTCAGCGGGTTCCTAGAAATGTCCAGAAATTCAAGACTCGTGAGGTGGTTCAGCGACTTCGGAAGTGCTGTTAGCTTGTTGTCAGGTACGTCTAGCAATTCCAATTTCGTGAGTTGGCCTAATGACTCTGGCAGTGCCGTGAGTTTGTTGTTAGTGACGTCCAATAATTGTAGGTGCGTGAGCAGGCCTATCGACTTTGGTAATTCTGTCAGCTGGTTGTTAGGAAGGTCTAATGATTTCAGCTGCGTTAGTAGGCCCAATGAGCTCGGTAAAGTCATCAGTTTGTTGTTCGTTATGTCGAGCAATTCCAAATGCATCAGCTGACCTAGCGACTCTGGAAGCGTCGTCAGTTGATTGAAGGATAGATCCAGAGATTGTAGTTGAGCGATCTGACCAAGTGATTCCGGTATGGCTCTTAGCGAGTTTCTAGCAACGCGTAGCGATTGCATTTCCGTTAACTGTTCTAGTGCTTCCGGAAGAGTCTCCAACTGGTTGCCAGAAAGGTCTAGAGATTGCAATTGAGTGAGCTGGAACGGTAGTGAATCAGGCAGCGCCGCCAGTTCGTTGAAGGAGAGATCCAGCGATCTTAACTGAGTTAATTGGCCCAAAAATTGCGGCGCCATAGTCAATCGATTGCCAGAGAGAGCAAGCGTTTTAAGCTGTGTAAACTGGCGCAGAAATCCAGGCAGCACAGTCAATTGATTGCCTGATAAGACAAGCGACCTCAGCTCTGTGAGCTGCTCTATAAACTCTGGCAGTCCCGTCAATTGATTGCCAGATAGGATAAGTAATCTCAGTTCTTTGAGTTGCCCTATAAACTCCGGTAGTGCTGATAATTGATTGCCAGAGAGGACAAGCGATTTGAGCTGAGTTAGTTGCGCAAGAGACTCGGGTATTGCTGTTAGCGGACCCACATTCCTAAAAAATGCATAGTCTTTGTAACTTAGGTCAAGTTTGGTCGCCCCATTGCGTAAACATGTTGCGATCTTATGTTTTGCAATTGCATAAGCCGTGTCTCCTGCCATATTTATTCTCCTGTGTCACGAAAGACGCATGCGCTGCCAGCCAAGAACCTGTGTTGAGCCGTCGCGTAAGGCAGAGCCGGTTTGAAGGATTGAATAGACTACCTTACCGGATAGCTGGCAGGGTCGCATGCTTTACTCGGCGGGTTAAAGTGAGGCTAAACAATAATTGCCCTGCCAGAAGTACTTATATTTTTTCGTGATTTTGTGAAATGTCGGCTGTTAAGTCAGTTCTCCACCCCCGGCTCCACCCCCGTATACCTAGCCCTCGGCCGAATCAATTTCCCCTGCGCCTGCTGCTCCAGTGCGTGCGCCAACCAGCCCGCGAGACGGCCGGCCGCGAACATCACCAGCGCGGGTGTGGCCGGCAAGCCGTTGACGTGGCAGATTGCGGCGAGCATGAAGTCGATGTTCGGCCGCTGTCCACTGACTTCTTCGGTCGCCGAGACGATGGTTTCCAGCGCCGCGAGTTCCGCCGATCCCGCGTGCAGTACGCGCACCCGCGCCAGCAGTTCCGCGGCGCGCGGGTCGCCGTGCGGGTAGAGCGCGTGGCCGAAGCCCGGCAGGTCGTCGCCGCGCTGCCAGCGGGCAGCGATGACGTCGTGCGGGGAAGATGCCTCGCTCGCATCCGCGATCAACGCATATGCCCGCGCCGTTGCGCCACCGTGACGCGGGCCTGAGAGTGCAGCCAGTCCGCTGCATACCGTCGCGTGCAGATGCGCGCCGGTGGAGGCGACCACGCGCGCGGCGAAGGCCGAGACATTGAGTTCGTGATCGGCGCACATCACCAGCGCGGCGCGGACCAGATCGGCGAAACCTTCGTCGCCGGGTTTCCAGCATTCCGCCAATAAGCGATGCACTGGTCCGGCGAACGGTGGCTGCGCGACCAGCAGGGCAGCGTTCTGGCGGAGCAGGGCGGCGGCGATCTCATGCCGCACCCGCGGCGCGGAGCTGAAGGAATGACGCACGTCCAACGCCAGCAGCGGGATCGCGGCCATCGCGCGCTCCAGCGGCGGCAAGTGGATGTTGGTGGCGATGCCGGCGACGTGTGCCGGCCAATCGTCGGCGGAGTCGGCGGCGAACGGGTCGTGATCGCCGCAGTCCCACAGTAGCCGCGCGATGTCTTCCAGGTCGGCGCCGTCGCGCAGCGCGCCGATGGCGGAGCGTCCGCGATAGTAGGGACCGTCGGGACGGATCAGCGAGATCTGCGTTTCCAGCACCGGCAGGCCGCGGTCCAGGCTTTGCGCGGCCCCGCTGGCGGCGCCGCGGCCGGCGCGTTTGCGCTGCGCCAGCCGCTCCACGTCCTGGCGCAGGTACAGGCGGCTGCGGTGATCCGTGCCGGGGCGCGACTCCAGCAGGCCGCGGCTCACGTAGGCGTACAGCGTGGCCTGGCTGATGCCGAGCAGGCGGCAGGTGTCGCGGGCGGTCAGCAGATCGGTGGTCATGGCGATGCCGGCGGTGGGATGTCGATAGATTGATCGACAGGATCAAGATTGATCAACCATCGCGATGGTGCCAGATTGCGCCCCACGGGAGGCAATGGCACAGGCCGCCGCCCGGCCCGATGCTCCGCACCGGGCATGACCCAGATGAGGAGTCGTCCGCAATGAGTAACGCATCCGCAGGCGCGCCACGCTCTCCTGGAGCGATGTTCCGCGCCGCCCTCGCCGAAGAAACCCCGCTGCAGGTGATCGGCGCGATCAACGCCAATCACGCCCTGCTGGCCAAACGCGCCGGCTATCGCGCCATCTACCTGTCGGGCGGCGGCGTCGCTGCCGGCTCGCTCGGGCTGCCCGATCTCGGCATCAACACGCTCGAAGACGTGCTGATCGACACCCGCCGCATCACCGATGTCTGCGATCTGCCGTTGATGGTCGATATCGACACCGGCTTCGGCGCCAGCGCGTTCAACATCGAGCGCACCATCAAGTCGCTGATCAAGGCCGGCGCCGCGGCCTGCCATATCGAGGATCAGGTCGGCGCCAAGCGTTGCGGCCACCGTCCCGGCAAGGAAATCGTGTCGCAGGGCGAGATGGTCGACCGCGTGAAGGCGGCGGCCGACGCCAAGACCGACGCCGATTTCTTCCTGATCGCGCGCACCGACGCGATCCAGGTCGACGGCGTGGATGCCGCGATCGAGCGCGCCATCGCCTGCGTCGAAGCCGGCGCCGACGGCATTTTCGCCGAGGCCGCCTACGACCTCGGCACCTACCGCCGTTTCGTCGATGCGGTGAAAGTGCCGGTGCTGGCCAACATCACCGAATTCGGCAAGACCCCGCTATTCACCCGCGACGAACTCGCCTCGGCGGGCGTCGCGATCCAGTTGTTCCCGCTGTCCGCGTTCCGGGCCATGAACAAGGCTGCGGAGAGCGTCTACGAAAACATCCGCCGCGACGGGCACCAGAAGGCCGTGGTCGATATCATGCAGACCCGCGAGGAGCTGTACGACCGCATCGGTTATCACGCATTCGAACAGAAGCTCGACGCACTGTTCGCCGCGAAGAAATGACAAGGACCAGACCATGAGCGAAAACACCAGTCAAACCCTTCCCAAGCCGAAGAAATCCGTCGCTTTGAGCGGCACCGCCGCCGGCAACACCGCGCTGTGCACGGTCGGCCGCAGCGGCAACGATCTGCATTACCGCGGCTACGACATCCACGATCTGGCGACCAAATCGACATTCGAGGAAGTGGCGCATCTGCTGGTCCACGGCGCGCTGCCCACCGCATCGCAGCTCAAGGCCTACAAGACCAAGCTCAAGCGCCTGCGCGGGCTGCCGGCGATCGTGCAGGAAGCGCTGGAGCTAGTGCCGGCCAACGCGCATCCGATGGACGTGATGCGCACCGGTTGCTCGGTGCTGGGCACGGTGCTGCCGGAGCGCGAAGGCCATCCGGCCAGCGAAGCGCGCGACATCGCCGATCGCCTGATCGCCAGCTTCGGTTCGATGCTGCTGTACTGGTGGCATTTCACCCGCAACGGCGACCGTATCGACACCCAGACCGACGACGATTCGGTGGCTGCGCACTTCCTGCACCTGCTGCACGGCGAGCCGCCGAGCGCGCTGCACGAAAATGCGCTGGACAAGTCGCTGATCCTCTACGCCGAACATGAATTCAATGCGTCCACGTTCGCCGCGCGGGTGATCGCCGGCACCGGTTCCGATCTGCATTCCTGCATCACCGGCGGGATCGGCGCGTTGCGCGGCCCGAAGCACGGCGGCGCCAACGAAGTGGCGATGGACATCATCAGCCGCTACGACACCGCCGATGCGGCGGAAGCCGACATCCGCGCGCGCATGGAGCGCAGGGAAATCATCATCGGTTTCGGCCATCCGGTGTACACCATCGGCGATCCGCGCAACCCGATCATCAAGGAACTCTCGCGCACGCTCTGCGCCGACGGCGGGAATCAGACGCTGTTCGACGTGTCCGAGCGCATCGAAACGCTGATGATGGACACCAAGAAGATGTTCCCGAACCTCGACTGGTACAGCGCGTCGGCCTATCACATGATGGGCATCCCGACCCCGATATTCACGCCGCTGTTCGTGATCGCGCGCACCACCGGCTGGAGCGCGCACGTCATCGAACAGCGCGAGGACGGCAAGATCATCCGGCCCAGCGCGAATTACGTCGGCCCGGAAGATCGCGACTACGTGGCGATCGAGCGTCGCTAGGTTCTCGAAGATGAGCTTCGCGACGATGGGCATGCGATGAGCGCTGCCGTCTCATGAATGCGGAATGGCTGATTCCTGCGGAGCAGTGGGGCGAACACGCGCTGGTTGTGTTCGTCACGCTGGCGGTCACCGCGCTGGTGGTGGTGATCCATTACGAAGGACTGCACTGGCTCGCGCGACGCTACGCGGTGCGCGAGCCCAAGCGCGACCGCCGCGCGATGCTCGAGATCATCTTCGCGCTGCTGACGTTGCACATCGTCGAAATCTGGTGCTACGGTTTCGCGTACTGGGGCTTGCTGGTGGTGCCCGATGCGGGCGCCATCCATGGGGAGCAGGGCTTCGACACCTTGTTCGACGCGATCTATCTGTCGGCGACCACCTACACCACGCTGGGGTTCGGCGATCTCGCGCCGGTGGGCGCGATCCGCTTCGTGTCGGGAATGGAATCGCTCACCGGGCTGTTGCTGATCACCTGGTCGGCATCGTTCACATATCTGGAAATGTCGAGATTGTGGACTGGTACGCGCGATCGTTGAACGTGTCGTTCCGAACGAAAAAGCCGCGCATTGCGCGGCTTTTTCGTTGTGGAGAAGCGCGGGCGTCAGCTCAGGCCTTCGTTCTTCAATACTTTCTGCACCGCTGCATCGGCTTCGATACGCGATGCGAATGCAGCGAGATTATCGAGACCGGAAATGTCGACGCCGTTGTTGCGCGCCCAGCGCCAGGTCACGTACAGATACGGATCGGCGACCGAGCGGCTGCCTGCGAGCCATTCTTTATCTGCCAGATGCGCATCGGCGCGTTCGAACAGCGTGCGTACTTTCGCGCGCGCCGCATCCTTGGTCCTGTCGATCAATGCAGCGTCTTCGAGATAGGCGGTGCTGCCGAAGAGCGGATGAAAGGCGGGATGCACGTCGGCGTTGGAGAACGCGACCCACTTGTTCACTTCCGCGCGGCCTTTCGCGGTGCCGTCGCCGCCCAGGCCGCTTTCCGGATGCAGGTCGGCGAGGTAATTGAGGATCGCCGAATTCTGGGTCAGCACCCAGCCGTCCTGTTCCAGCGCCGGCACCGCGCCTGCGGGATTGATCGCGAGGAACTCGGGCTTCTTGCGGTCGTCGCGATCGACCCTCACCGCTTCGTACGGTTTGCCGATCCATTCCAGCACGATGTGGTCGGCGAGCGAGCAGGCGCCTGGGGAGTAGAAGAGTTTCATGAGCGGTTGCCTTGGAGTGATGGGGGATGAGGCCGGATGATGGTGTTCTGGACCGTGCGGTTCAACCGAGGCATGTGGAAAGCAGTGTCGTCGGCGTGCCGATGCGCGATCTTCGCGCCATGGCACTGAAGCGATTCGCGCAAAAAAACGATGCGCAAAAAACGATGCAGCGAAATCCGGCATGAAAAACCGGGTGCGGAAAACGCGCAAAAAAAAGCCGCAGAAACTGCGGCCATCAATCCATCTTCGATCTTTCGATTCCGGTATCGAAACCGGCCGTGAGGTCATCCGCGGCCGGGTTTTTCTTTCTGCGATTTCAGCGACTGCACTTTCAGGAACGTGTGGTCGCCGATCTTCGCGACCTGATACGCATTGCGCCAGCTGGGCTGGGCGATGGACAGGGCCGCGAAATGGCTGGCGCCGGGAACGATCTCCTGACGCTCGCCTTCGGGCAGCGCCCAGTTGCGCTCGGCTTCGAGCGCGATGGTGACCGCCTGCGACCAGGCTTCGGCATTGCTGAGCTGCGTGCGCGGCGACACGATGGTCGGCGCGAACTGTTTGCGGGCGGTGACGACATCGCACATCGAGTCGCCCCACAGGCCGCTGTCCTCGCGACGCAGCGCGACTTCGGCGACCGCCTGCTGTCCGCGGACAGGCTGGTTGCGTGCTTCCAGGTACAGCGTGGTACTGAGACATAACGAGTCGGCGGCCTGCGGGGGCAACACCGATGCGATCCAGAGGATCCATGCGAGCTTCATTGGAACTCCTTGCTACGTTGCTTCGGCCGAACGGTGTACGGGTAAGGGCCCGGAACATCGATTCGGGTGCGACATGGCGATAGACAGTCCGGCGTGACGCCGGGCGCTTGCGAGGATCGCAAGACAAGGGGCTGCGGGCTCTATGGCCGCTTGTAGCCCAAACGTGGATCGGAACGGGGGGCCCACCAAAGGGGTGGCGCCATCTCCCGACACGATCTCGCGCTGGTCCCGCATCCGGTTGGCGGGAAAGCGGGCGTAGGGTAGTCAGCGAAACATAACGTCAGCTGAATGGAAAATCGGAAATCTCTGATTCGATTGGAGTTTTTGTTCAGAAGGTGGCGTAAGCCACTGTCGGGGCAAGGACTGGGGCTGCCGTGGACTCATGCCAACGGTGTTGCACTGCGGGATGGCGGAGTGCGACCGAGATCCCGGATTGCGCAGGTTTTATGCCCGAACAGCCTGCGGCGTCGGGCAGAATCCCCTACAACCCCGCCGCCACCCGGCTGCCCTGGGCGATCGCGCGCTTCGCGTCCAGTTCCGCGGCCACGTCGGCGCCGCCGATCAGATGCGCGGCGACACCGGCGGCCTGCAGGGCGTCGAACAGTTCGCGGCGCGGTTCCTGGCCGGCGCAGATCACCACGTGATCCACGGGCAGCGTCTGCTCCTTGCCATCGGCACGGATGCGGAACCCCGTGTCGTCGATGCCCAGATACTCCACGCCGCCCAGCATTGCCACCTGTTTGGCCTTGAGCGCGGCGCGATGGATCCAGCCGGTGGTCTTGCCCAGCTTCGCGCCGGGTTTGCCCGGGCTGCGCTGCAGCAGCCAGACTTCGCGCGTCGGCGGCTCGGGCTCGGGTTTCCGCAGGCCGCCGGGGCCGGAAAAGGTCGGGTCCACGCCCCATTCGGCCATCCAGCGCTGCGGGTCCAGCGTGGACGAGCGATGTTCTGCCGCGCCGTGCGGCGGCCTCAGGTCGAACGCCGTCGCGTCGAGGATCGGCATGTGCACCAGATATTCGGCCACGTCGAAACCGATGCCCCCGGCGCCGATGATCGCCACCCGAGCGCCGGGGACAACGCGGCCGCTCAGCACGTCCAGATAACTGACGACCTTGGCGTGATCGATCCCGGGAAGCGCGACTTTGCGCGGGCGGATGCCGGTGGCCAGCACGACCTCGTCGAAGCCCTTGAGCGTATCGGCATCGGCCATCGACGACAGCCGCAGCTCGACGCCGGTGTCGGCGATGCGATGGCGGAAATAACGCAGGGTTTCGTGGAACTCTTCCTTGCCCGGGATCTGTTTGGCGAGGTTGAACTGCCCGCCGATCTCGTCGGCGGCATCGAACAGCGTCACACTGTGGCCGCGCTCGGCGGCGACCGTCGCGCAGGCGAGCCCGGCCGGACCGGCGCCCACCACCGCCACCCGCTTGGGCGAGCTGGTCTTGATGTAATTCAGTTCGGTTTCGGCGCAGGCGCGCGGGTTGACCAGGCAGCTTGCTTTCTTCTGCTCGAACACGTGGTCCAGGCAGGCCTGATTACAGGCGATACACGTATTGATGCGATCGGCGCGACCGGCGCGGGCCTTGTTCGCCCATTCCGGATCGGCCAGCAGCGGGCGCGCCATCGAGATCAGGTCTGCGCCGCCACCGGCGAGGATGCCTTCGGCCACGTCGGGCATGTTGATGCGGTTGGTCGCGACCAGCGGCAGCTTCACTTCCGGGCGCAGCTTGGCGGTCACGCCCGCGAACGCCGCGCGCGGCACCGAAGTGGCGATGGTCGGCACCCGCGCTTCGTGCCAGCCGATGCCGGTGTTGAGGATGGTCGCGCCGGCGGCTTCGATGGCCTTGGCCTGGGCGACGATCTCCTCCCAGCCCGAACCTTCCGGCACCAGTTCCAGCATCGACAGCCTATAGATAATGATGAAGTCCGGGCCGCAGGCTTCGCGCACCCTGCGCACGATCTCGGTCGCGAAGCGCATGCGTTTCTGCAGGTCGCCGCCCCAGCCATCGCCGCGCCGATTGGTGCGGGCGCTGAGGAACTGGTTGATGAGATACCCCTCGGAGCCCATGACCTCGACGCCGTCGTAGCCGCCGTCGCGGGCGAGCCGGGCGGCGTTGGCGTAGGCCGAGATGGTGCGCTCCACGCCGAAACCGGTCAGCGCGCGTGGCGTGAAGGGATTGATCGGCGATTTGACCTTCGACGGCGCCACCGACAGCGGGTGATAGGAATAGCGGCCGGCGTGCAGCAATTGCAGACAGATCTTGGCACCGTGCGCGTGCACGGCGCTGGTGACCTGACGGTGTTTGCGCGCTTCCCACGGCCAGCTGAGCTTGCTGGAGAACGGCGTCAGCCAGCCCATCATGTTCGGCGAGAAACCGCCGGTGACGATCAGCCCGGCGCCGCCGGCCGCGCGCTCGCCGAAATACGCGGCGAGCTTCGGGAAATCGCTGGCGCGATCCTCCAGCCCGGTGTGCATCGATCCCATCAACACCCGGTTGCGCAGGGTGGTGAAGCCGAGATCGAGCGGCGAGAACAGGTGAGGGTAGGGGGCAGCAGGTTGGGTAGTCATCGGCCAATACGCAAACGTATGGAAGCGCGCACGATGCCGGGAAAGGCGGCTGTGCTCAAGGGGTTTCGATCAGGGATTTCGATCAACGGGTGCAATCCGGCTGGCGATCCCGGTGTTCCGGGGCGCGACACCGGACTTTACACCGCCAATCTGTCGATTCGACGCAAGGCGCAGGGCAGGGCTGGCGCCGGGTCTGGCAAAATAGCCGGCTTCCCACGCCACTACCGAGCTGCGCACCCATGGGTCACCACGATATCCGCTCCGCCGTCCGCCCCGATCCCGACCAGCCGATGGTCGACATCGCCGATTACGTCATCGACACCCGGATCGATTCGCAGGAGGCCTACGACACCGCGCGCTACATGCTGCTCGATTCGCTGGCCTGCGCGATGCTGGCGATGAAGTTCGAGGGCTGCGTCAAGCACCTCGGCCCGCTGGTGCCGGGCGCCGAACTGCCGGGCGGCGCGCGCGTGCCGGGCACCTCCTTCGAACTCGACCCGGTGCAGGCCGCGTTCAACATCGGCACCCTCGTGCGCTGGCTCGACTTCAACGACACCTGGCTGGCCGCCGAATGGGGCCACCCGTCCGACAATCTCGGCGCGATTCTGGCGGTCGGCGATTACCTCAGCCGCAAGGCCGAGCGCGACGGCGGCAAGGGCCTGACCGTGCGCGACGCGTTGACCTGGGCGATCAAGGCCCACGAAATCCAGGGCGTGTACGCGCTGCAGAATTCGTTCAACCGTGTCGGCCTCGACCACGTCATTCTGGTCCGCCTCGCCTCAACGGCCGTGTCCACCGCAATGTTCGGCGGCGACAAGGACGCGGTGATTACCGCCGTTTCGCACAGCTGGATCGACAACGGTGTGCTGCGCACCTACCGCCACGCGCCGAACACCGGCCCGCGCAAGAGCTGGGCCGCGGGCGACGCCTGCCGCCGCGCCGTCACCCACGCGATCAACGCCGCGCACAAGAAGGTCGTCGGCTATCCGTCTGCGCTGACCGCCAAGACCTGGGGCTTTTATGACGTGGCCTTCAAGGGCAAAGAATTCGCCTTCGAGCGTCCGTTCGGCAGCTACGTGATGGAAAACGTGCTGTTCAAGATCAGCTTCCCGGCCGAATTCCACGCCCAGACCGCGGTCGAGTGCGCGATGCAACTGCACGGTCAGGTGAAGGACCGACTGGATCAGATCGACCGCATCGAGATCGAAACCCAGGAGGCCGGCGTCCGCATCATCGACAAGACCGGCCCGCTGGCCAATTACGCCGACCGGGACCACTGCCTGCAGTACATGATCGCCGTGCCGATGATCCACGGCCGCCTGACGGCCGACGACTACAACGACGATATCGCCGCCGATCCGCGCATCGATGCGCTGCGCGAAAAGATGGTGGTGAAGGAAAACCCGCAGTTCACCCAGGACTATTTCGACGCCGACAAGCGCTACATCGGCAACGCCATCCAGGTGTTCTTCAAGGACGGCAGCAGCACCGGGAAGGTGTCGATCGATTACCCGATCGGCCACCGCAAGCGCCGCGCAGAGGGCATCCCGGTGCTGATGGCCAAAGCGAAAGCCGCGCTGGAGGCCCACCTGTCGGCCGATCAGGCCGCCGAAATCATGCGTCTGGCCTCGAATCCGGCCGAGATGGATGCCATGCCGCTTTCTGCATGGTTGGGGCTTTTTTCCGCATGACTGAGTGCGTTCAGGTTCCACAATGAATCATAGCGCCCAGAACCCGACCACCGGCCTGCCGGAAGGTTCCCCTGAAACCTGAACTGTGCTTGGATTCACCCAACTGTTATGCTAGTGTTAACAAGGCCATGACGCGGCCGGATCATAATGAACGCGATCGTGTCGCCCCCAAGGCGGCACTCTGTTCGGACAGACACCACCGAGTCTTTCAATTTCCTCCAAGGAGCATCCATTCATGAACAAGAAACTCCTCTGTGCTGCGCTGCTCAGTGGGCTGGCAGTGGCCCAGACCGTCTCCGCGCAGGACTTCGATGACCGCTGGTACCTCACGACCTCCGCGGGCTTCAACATCCAGGACGGCTCGCGCGGCACCGGCCCCACCCCGTTCGGTACTCTCGGCTTCGGCAAGTTCGTCAGCGACAACTGGTCGCTCGACGGCGAGTTCAATTATCAGAACCCGACCTTTGATAACCAGGACGTCATCCGCAGTCCGCTTGCTCGTGCCGGCAATCTGAACTGGAGCCAGTACGGCGTGTCGATCGACCTTCGTCGCCACTTCATCGCCGAAGGCCGCAACTGGAACCCGTACGTGCTCGCCGGCCTGGGCTATCAGCGTTCGGAAGAAGAGTTCGACGCGTTCCCGAGCGTGAATTCGCCCGGTGAGCGTGAAGACGGCAACCTCGCCGGCAAGCTGGGCGTGGGTCTGCAGGGTGACCTCGGCCGCATCGGTGTGCGTACCGAACTCGCCTATCGCCTCGACGCCGACGACAGCAGCGTCAATGCTGCCGACGAAAGCTGGTTTGGCGATGTGCTGGCCTCGGTCGGCTTCATCGTTCCGCTGGGTCCGGAACCGACCGAAGCACCGGCCGAAGCTCCGGCGCCGCCGCCGGCCCCGAACTGCGCCGATAAAGATGGCGACGGTGACGGCGTTAACGATTGCAACGACAAGTGCCCGAACTCGCAGGCCGGTGAAGCGATTGGTCCGGACGGCTGCAAAGTCCAGATCTCGATCGACCTGAAGGGCGTGAACTTCGACTTCGACAAGGCCACCCTGCGTCCGGACGCGGTTGCGATCCTGAACGAAGCCGTCGAAATCCTGAAGCGCTATCCCGACCTCCGCGTCGAAGTCGCCGGTCACACCGACCTGTGCGGTGACGACGGCTACAACCAGTCGCTGTCGCAGCGTCGTTCGGACACTGTGTACAACTATCTGACCAGCAACGGTATCGACGCTGGCCGTATGGCCGGTCCGAACGGTTACGGCGAGAGCCGTCCGCTCGTTGCCACCGCGCAGACCCTGCCGGAATGCAAGAACGAGACCAACCGTCGCACCGAGCTCAACGTCCAGTAATCGCGGACAGGCTCGCAGCAGTATCCCGAAGCCCGGCCTTGTGCCGGGCTTCGGCTTTTATGGCCTCGTATCCTTTCGATGACCGGCGTTTCCGGCGCGCGGTCACGATCCATGCGATCGATCATTCGCCGTGGTTGTCCGGCGCACCATGCCCGGCCTACACTCCGGGACCAGAATTCGCGGAGAAGATCCATGCGTCCAGTTTCGGTAGTCGTCTCTCCGCAGACGTTGTTTACGAGCAGTCTTGCCGGTCTGATCGGATTCTCCGCGATGTGTTACGCCGGAGGCGCCCATGCCGCCATCGATTGCGCGTCCTTCAAGCCGCTTTCGCCGTCTACCGGCAACACCTTGCAGATTCTGCCGATCGCCGAAGAACTGGCGGCGCCGAATCGACAGCTCGGGACCGGCGTCGGCTTCGCGGAATTGCTTTCCGCCGGCACGACCGTAGAAGTGGTGCTGTCCCGCATCCAGCATCAGGAGTGTCGCGCGACGACCGCTGCCTCGAAACCGCTGTCGGGCGCAGCGGGCGCTTATCAGCCGAAGCCCGGCGAAGCCACCGCATGGCGTTTCGACATGACCCAGAACGGCAAGCGCATGACCGCCGACGAGTTCGACGCCTGGATGAAAGCGCGCGGCGTGCGCGTCGTGAAAGGCCCGGCGGCGGTTGCCGCGCCGCCGCCGCCGCCGCCCGCACCGGCGCCGGAACCTCCTAAAAAGAAAAAGCGCTGATTTCCGAGTCGCAACGAATGGGCGGCGGATCGACACCGGCACTGTCCTGCAGGCGATGACACTCAAACCCCGTTTCGGCATTGCCCGCATTCTCTCCAAACGCGGGGTGTGTTCGCGCACGCAAGCGGCAGAATGGGTGCGCGCGGGGCGCGTCAGCGTCGGCGGACGGGTGGTGCGCGACCCCGAATACCCGACCGCTCCGGACCGGGACGACATCGTCATCGACGGCAAGGTCATCGCTGCGACCGCACCGATTTATCTGATGCTGAACAAGCCTCGCGGGCTGGTCACTACTGCCAGCGACGAACACGGCCGCGACACGGTCTATCGCTGCTTCGATGGTGCGACGACGCCGGGCGGCGCACCGCTGCCGTGGATCGCGCCGGTGGGACGGCTGGACAAGGCCAGCGAAGGGTTGCTGCTGTTCGCCAACGATCCGCAGTGGGCGGCGCGCATCACCGATCCGCAGACCGGGCCAACCAAGACCTACCGGGTGCAGATCGACCGGATTCCCGATACCGACCTGCTGGCGGCGCTGTGCCGCGGCATCGACGATGCGGGCGAACGGCTGTCCGCGGTCTCGGCCTCGTTGCTGCGTGCGGGCGAGAAGAATGCCTGGCTCGAGATCGTGCTCGATGAAGGCCGCAACCGCCAGATCCGGCGCCTGCTGGAAGCATTCGACGTCGCCACGCTGCGCCTGATCCGCGTGGCCATCGGCGGCTTGGCGCTGGGCGATCTGCCCAAGGGCGAATGGCGCGCATTGACCGAAGACGATCTGCAACGCCTTTGCGGCTGAATCCGCCGGGGATTTGCGCAGATGCCCGATTTGTGAATCCTTTCACGCTCGCATTCAGGGCTTTCCGCGATGCGGCTGCCTACACTGCGGCGGGGGCGATCCATCGGTCAATGACAGGTTCCAATCGATGCGCATGATTCTGCCTGCGGCGCTGCTCGCCGTTTTCGCCCTGTCCGGCTGCGCCAGCCGTCAGCCCTCGGCCGGTTTGCCCGGAAGCGGAATTCCGTCGCCGCAGTCCGCGTCGATCGCAGTCGGCAAGTCCAACCGGTTCCAGATGACCCAGAACGGTCGGCAGATGAGCGCCGACGATTTCGACGACTGGATGAAGGCGCGCGGTATCCGGGTGGCGAAGGGGCCGCAGGTCGCGAAGCGCTCGCCCAGTCAGGTATCGGGACTGCAGGCGCAGGCGAAGCCTCTGCCCAAAGCGCAGGCCAAGGCACAGACCAAACCGCCGCCGCCCAAACGGCGCTGATCGGATTCGACGGTGCGGGCCCGACGGAGCGGGTCGACGCAGCGCTCGGCGAAGACCTTCAGCCGCTGACGTCTTCCGGCTCGCGCCAGCGCGCGAGCCGGCTCTGCAGCAATCGAGCGATCACCGTGCGCGCACGGTCGTCGGCCGGCCCGCGCGCATCGTGGCTCATGCCTTTGCCGTGATTGCACGACGCGCAGGCGACGGCGAGATTGCGAGGGTCGTTGGCGTCGTCGCCGACCTGTGCGGTCAGCGCGGCGGCGGCGCGCTTGCCGAACCAGGCTTGCGGCACGACGTGTTCGAGCGTCGCGTTGCCGAGCGCTTCGCCGTCGGCGCGCACGGACAGGCGACGACGGCAGTGCAGGCAGCGGGTTTCCCAGTCGCCGTCTTGCAACTGCGCTTGGCTATCGCTGCGCAATGCGATGAGGAACAGCCGGCGCAGCGCGGGGCGCACGTCAGGCTTTGATCACGCCCAGTTCGTGCCCGATGCGGGTGAATGCATCGATCGCCTGATCGAGGTGCGCGCGGGTGTGCGCGGCGCTCATCTGCGTGCGGATGCGCGCCTGGCCCTTCGCCACCACCGGAAAAAAGAAGCCGATCGCGTAGATGCCTTCTTCCAGCAGCCGTTCGGCGAAGCGCTGCGCCAGCGGCGCGTCGTACAGCATCACCGGGCAGATCGGATGCACGCCCGGCTTGATGTCGAAACCGGCGGCGGTCATTTTTTCGCGGAAATAGCGGGTGTTGTCGGCGAGGCGTTCGCGCAGGTCGCCGGCGGCGGCGAGCATGTCGAACGCTTCGATCCCCGCGGCCACCACATGCGGCGGCAGCGAATTGGAGAACAGATACGGCCGCGAACGCTGGCGCAGCATTTCGATCACTTCCTTCTTCGCGGTGGTGAAGCCGCCCAGCGCGCCGCCCATCGCCTTGCCCAGCGTGCCGGTGATGATGTCGATGCGATCCAGCACGCCCTTCACCTCGGCCGAGCCGCGGCCGGTGGCGCCGAGGAAGCCGGTGGCATGGCATTCGTCGATATGGACGAGGGCGCCGTACTTGTTCGCCAGCGCGGTGATCTCGCCCAGCAATGCGATGGAACCGTCCATCGAGAACACGCCGTCGGTGGTGATGAGCCTGGTCCTGCAGCCCGCGGCGTCGGCCGCTTGCAACTGCGCTTCGAGATCGGCCATGTCGCTGTTGGCGTACCGGAAGCGCTTGGCCTTGCACAGACGCACGCCGTCGATGATCGAAGCATGGTTGAGGGCGTCGGAGATCACCGCGTCGTGTTCGTCGAGCAGCGGCTCGAACAGGCCGCCGTTGGCGTCGAAACACGCGGCATAAAGGATGGTGTCTTCGGTGCCGAAGAAATCCGCGATCTTCGCCTCGAGCTGTTTGTGCAGATCCTGGGTGCCGCAGATGAAGCGGACGCTGGCCATGCCGAAGCCGTGGGTGTCCAGGGCGGCCTTGGCGGCGGCGATGATGTCGGGATGGTCGGCCAGGCCCAGATAGTTGTTGGCGCAGAAATTCAGCACCGTGCGGCCGTCCGCCAGGGTGATTTCGGCCGATTGCGGGCTGGTGATGACGCGCTCGGCCTTGAATAGGCCTTGGGCGCGGATGCTCTCCAGCTCCTCGGCGTAGCGGGCGGTCAGCGGGGCGGTGCTCGAAAGTGGGGCATTCGACGATGCGGACATGGCGGGCATTCGAGAGGCTGAAAACGGGCGCCTAGTGTACGCGCAGCCCGATCAGGGCCTGTCCGGAGGGCGTGATCGGGCCCGTGATTCGGGCGTTGGCCACGATTTTTACGGTTTCATGACTCGCCCCGGGGGTTAAAGTTGAGTTAATCTCGTTTCGACACGGTCCAAACCGCGTCGACTCTCCCCCAGTCCCACCCCATTCCAATCCCGAACCGAGGAGGTTCTTGTGCGTAAACAGCTGATTTCTTTGGCGTTGCTGGCACTGATGCCGCTGGCGGCGCAGGCCCAGGACGAAGACGATTCCGGCTTCAACTGGAATGCCGCAGCCACGTCCGAATACATGTTCCGTGGCATTTCCCAGACCGACGACCATCCGGCGATCCAGGCCGGCGCCGGCTACAGCTGGTCGAACGGTCTCTACGTCGGCGCCTGGGCGTCGAACGTGGACTTCGGCGAGGACACCGATGCCGAAGTCGATACCTTCGTCGGCTGGAACGGCGACCTGAGCGATGCCGTCAACCTCGACGTGCAGCTGGTCCGGTACAACTATGTCGGCGAGCCGGACGGCGTGGATTACGCCTACAACGAGCTGATCGGCAAGCTGACCTTCGCCGAGAACTACTCGGTCACGCTGGGCTACACCAACGATTTCCTGGCCAGCGAGACCGACAGCATCTACGCCGCGGTCGGCGGCAGTTGGGACGTCGGCAACGACATCAACCTCACCGCCGGTCTGGGCTACACCACGGTGGATGAAGACCTGTCGAGCGAAGACGGTTATCTCGACTACTCGATCGGCGTGAACCGCGACTTCGGTCCGGTCAACATCGGCCTAGGCTACATCGGCACCGACAACAGCGGCGAGACCCTGTTCGGCGAGGACAATGCCGAAGACAAGTTCGTGCTGACCTTCGCGGTCGGCGGCTGAGCGTCAGCGTTCGATTCCGAACGATGAAGGATGTATGACGAAGGGCGCCAATGACGCCCTTCGTTTTTCCTGACGATCGTCGAAATTCAGGTGGCGGCAATCACTCCCTCCCTTTCGCCATCGGCGAAGGGGGCGAAGCGAGGCGTCACGAATCACTGATTCGTGCCTCGCTGAGCATCTGGGCAGATGTCAGGGCCGGACGGGTTGCGGAGGGGTTCGTCGAGCGCCGGGGTTGTTGAGTTGAGAAAGCAACCCCCTCCCGGCCTCCCCCTGCGCTACGCGCAAGGGGAGGAGCAGGTCGTCGCTTATCGTGGTTCGACGCCAGTCAGGTTGTTTTTTTGCGGCAGCGGCTTGCGGCTGCCTATGTGGGATGGCAAGCAGCCGTCAATTCCAGCTGAGCACGACCTTGCCGGATTTGCCGGATTCCATCAGGTCGAAACCTTTCTGGAAGTCGTCGATCGGCAACTGGTGGCTCAGCACCTTGCCCAGCGGGAAACCCGACAGTACCAACTGCGTCATCTTGTACCAGGTCTCGTACATCCTGCGTCCGTAGATGCCCTGCAGGGTCAGGCCCTTGAAGATCACCTTGTCCCAGTCGATGCCGGCGCCGCGCGGCAGGATCCCCAGCAGCGCGACCTTTCCGCCATGGTACATGCAGTCGAGCATGTCGTTGAAGGCGCGCGGGTTGCCGCTCATCTCCAGACCCACGTCGAAGCCTTCCATGTGCAGATCGTTCATCACATCTTTCAGCGAGGTCTTGCTGACGTTGACCACGCGGGTGGCGCCCATGTCGGCGGCCAGCTTCAGTCGGTAGTCGTTGATGTCGGTGACCACGACATTGCGCGCGCCGATATGTTTGCAGATGCCCGCGGCCATCACCCCGATCGGGCCGGCGCCGGTGATCAGTACGTCCTCGCCGACCACGTCGAATTCCAGCGCGCAGTGCGCGGCGTTGCCGTAGGGATCGAAGAACGCGGCCAGTTCGCTGGGGATCTGGTCGGGGATCGGCCACAGATTGCTGGCCGGCATCGTCATGTACTCGGCGAAGGCGCCGTGGCGGTTCACGCCGATGCCGATGGTGTTCGGGCAAAGATGCTGTTTGCCGGCGCGGCAGTTGCGGCAGTGTCCGCAGACGATATGGCCTTCCGCCGACACCCGCTGGCCGATCCGGTAGCCGGTGACGCCCGGGCCGAGTTCGGCGACCCGGCCGACGAATTCGTGGCCGATCACCAGGCCGGGCTTGATCGTGCGCTGGCTCCACTCGTCCCACAGATAGATATGCAGATCGGTGCCGCAGATCGCGGTCTTCTCCAGCTTGATCAGCACTTCGTTGGCGTCGGGGGAGGGCACGGGCACCTCTTCCATCCAGATGCCTTTGGCGGCTTCGCGCTTTACCAGCGCTTTCATCATCGTCGCGGCCATCGCTCGCCCATCGTTCGTGGTTGAGGCGCGGATTATACGCCGGGCCCACGGAATGCCCGGCGCGTGGCGATGCCGCCGCGGACCATGCCGACGCGTACGGATGCGGCGTCTCCCGCGTCGCGGCGACAGCCGCAGGCGCAGCGCCATCGAACATGACCATTGGACATGGCGACGGGCGGGAGCCAGCCGATACACTCACCCTCTTTGTTCGTTGCCCGAGAGACCCATGTCCCGCCACGGAACCTCCCCAGTCGTGTTCGCCGCCACCGCGGCCCTCGCCGTCGCCGCCGGTGCGATGCCTCCCTCCGCCCGGGCCGTCGAAGGCATGTGGGTGCCGCAGCAACTGCCGGAGATTTCCGGCCCGCTGAAAACCGCCGGCCTCAAGCTCACGCCCAAACAGCTGAGCGACCTGACCGGCGACCCGCTGGGCGCGGTGGTTTCGCTGGGCGGCTGCACCGCCAGCTTCGTGTCGCCGCAGGGTCTGGTCACCACCAACCATCATTGCGCCTACGGCGCGATCCAGCTGAATTCGACGCCGCAGAAGAATCTCATCAAGGACGGCTTCAATGCCGCCACCCAGGCCGAGGAACTCAGCGCCGGCCCGAACGCCCGCGTGTTCGTACTGGATCGCATCGACGACGTCACCAGCCAGGTCCGCGCCGCGATCGCCGCCGCGCCCGACGCGCTGGCCCGCAGCAAGGCCCGAGATACTGTCGAGAAACGACTCGTCGCCGACTGCGAAGCCACCGCCGGCTACCGCTGCCAGCTCTACAGCTTCTTCGGCGGCGGCACCTATCGCCTGTTCCGCAATCTGGAAATCAAGGACGTGCGCTTGGTCTACGCGCCGCCGGGCAGCGTCGGCAACTACGGCGGCGAGGTCGACAATTGGATGTGGCCCCGCCACACCGGCGATTTCGCGTTCTACCGCGCCTACGTCGGCCGCGATGGTCGCCCGGCCGCGTATTCGGCCGACAACGTGCCGTTCAAACCGAAGCATTGGCTGAAGATCGCCGACAAGCCGCTGGCCGCGGGCGATTTCGTCATGGTCGCCGGCTATCCCGGCAGCACCAATCGCTATGCGCTGGCCGAAGAATTCGCCAACACCGCCGATTGGACCTATCCCACCATCAGTCGCCACAACAAGGCGACGGTCGCGCTGGTCGATGCCGAAGGCAAGAAAACCCCGGATATTGCGGTGAAGTACGCCAGCATCGTTCGCAATTGGGAAAACGTGCTGAAGAACTACGACGGCCAGCTCGAAGGCTTCGAGCGCATGGGCGCTTCGGGCATCAAGCAGAAACAGGAACAGGCGGTCCTGGCGTGGCTGCGCAAACGCGGCAAGGCCGGCACCGCGGCGCTGGAAGCGCATGCGACCCTGGTGTCGCTCAACGCCCAGGTGCTGGCCACGCGCGAACGCGACCTGGTGCTGAGCCGTCTCGGCGGCAGCGGCGTGCTCAATACCGCGGTGCAGTTGTATCGCCTGTCGATCGAACGCGAGAAGGCCGATGCCGAGCGCGAATCCGGTTATCAGCAGCGCGACCTCGCCGGGATCGAAGGCGGGCTGCGCCAGATGGAGCGTCGCTACCACCCGACCATGGATCGCGAGCTGACGCGTTACTGGCTGAACCAGTACGTGCGCATGCCCAAGGAACAGCGTCTTCCCGCGATGGACGCCTGGCTGAAGGGTAGCGACGACAAGGCGATCGCCGCCGCGCTGAAATCGCTGGCCGCGACCAAGCTCGGCAACACCGACGAGCGCCTGCGCTGGATGAAGGCCGACCGCAAGGCGTTCGAGACCAGCAGGGATCCGGCGATCCGCTACGCGGTGGCGATGATGCCGACCCTGCTGCGCCTGGAAGAAGCGCGCAAGGCGCGCGCCGGCGACAGCATGGCCGCGCGCCCGGTGTTCCTGCAGGCCGTTGCCGATTACAAGAAGAGCAAGAACGAGGGTGTGTATCCCGACGCCAACGGCTCGCTGCGCATCACCTTCGGCAATGTCACCGGCTACGCCAAGCGCGACGGCAGCCGGCAGGCGCCGTTCACCCTGCTGGAAGAAGTCGCGGTGAAGGCGACCGGGCAGGAACCCTTCGACGCACCGCAGGCGCAGCTCGATGCGATCCGCGCCAAGCGTTACGGCGGTCTGGCCGACAAGAAACTCGGCACGGTGCCGGTGAACTTCCTCTCCGATCTGGACATCACCGGCGGCAACTCCGGTTCGCCGGTGCTGGACGCGCAGGGCAAGCTGGTCGGCCTGGCGTTCGACGGCAACTGGGAATCGGTCAGCTCCAGCTGGGTGTTCGATCCCGCGGTCACCCGCATGATTTCGGTCGATCAGCGCTACATGCGCTGGATCATGCAGGAAGTGTTTCCGGCGCCGCAGTTGCTGAAGGAAATGGGCGTGCCTACGGCGAAGTGATCGCCGGCGCATGCTGCAGGAAAACGGCGGCCTCGGCCGCCGTTTTCGTTTTCGTGACGATGCTTCGCGTGCCGGGACGTCAGTCGGGATTGCAGATCAGGTGGCCGGCGCTGTAACGGCTGGTGCGGATGCCGGTTTCGTTCAGCACGCCATCGCAGTCCATCGAAGCCTGACCCACGATCTGACCGCTGGTGTTGTAGTAGAAATAGAACTCGCCGATCTCGTCCGGACCCGGCGGACGGGCGAGAGCGGTGCTGGCGAAAAGGGCGGCGCCGAGGCCGAGTGCGATCAATCTACGCATGGGATCTCCTTGAACGATGGTCGCGGCGCGCACTCGGCGATGGAGATGCGCGACGCGGATGGGCGGACATCGGTCGACGCGACGTCAGTCCGTAACGGTCGCGGCTCAGAACGGATCCGGATCGCAGATGAAGACGCCGTCGGCGTAGTTGCGGGTGAATTTGCCCCACGAGGTGCGGTTGCCCTGGCAATCGATGGCCTGATACCCGACCACCTGACCGGCGTTGTCGAAGTAGTAATAGAACTGGCCGGGACCGGTGGGACCGACGGCGGCAAACGCGATGCCGGCCACCGTAGCCGCGAACAGGCCCAGGGCGAGAGCGGTCTTGCGCATGTGGTACTCCTTGAACGAACGATGCCGGCGTCATTGCCGACACGGCGACGCTAACGCCTCGCGATCCCGCCGTCTGGGACGCCGGTGTCAATAAAGCGTGTTTTTGTGACGATGGACGTCCGATGCGCATCGATTCGCGTGAATCGACGCATCCCGCGCGCCCCGGGGTTCATGTTCGCGAACGCGGATGCTGCCTTTGCCGCGCAGGCGCTCATTCGGGCAGCGAATAATCGAACATGTAGTAATGCCTGTCGTCGACGATGTCGATCGCCAGCGTGCCGCGCAGCCCGGTCAGCGCTTCGGTGCCGGAGTCCGGAATCACGGTGACGCTGAGCGACGGCGCGCCGCGGTCCAGGGTGCCGTTGTGCTGCATGCAGAAGCTGCCTTCGAGGCCCGCCAGACTGCCCTCGATCCGTTCCACCGCGACATACGCGCCGGAACCCGGCGTCGGCGTCATCACCGCCAGCATGTGCACCACGCTCACGGCCTCCAGCGGGCCGTGGAACACCTTGTCGAAGCGCGCATGCGTGGCTTCCTGCCCGCCGCCGAGGTCGCAGGACGGCTCCACGCCGCGTTTGACCTCGAATTCGCCTTTGACCTTGGGCATCCGACCGGACCTCGCGATGATTTCGATTGCAGGAGCATGCCATGGTCGCCGCGGACTCGCCGGCCTTTGCAACGCTGGAATCGTCTGCTAGGCTGCCTGCCTGTCGCGGATTCCCATGCCAGCCGGCCCCGTCTTCCGACACGCAGTGAGTCGCCCTCGTTTTCCGAGCGGCTTCCACGTCCAGCTTCATCGCAATGCGTTGTGCCGGCTAGCAGGGCTCCGCGGGATACCTTCCCCACTCAAGGAGCTGACGATGAAAGTGCTGGCATGCGATGGAATCCACGAAGACGGCCTGGCGATGTTTCGCGACGCCGGTTGGTCCGTCGAAATTTCCGATCCGATCAAAGATCCCGCCAAACTCGCCGCCGCGCTGACAGGCGTCGATGCCGTGCTCGTGCGGTCGTCCACGCTGATCACCGCCGAGGCCATCGAAGGCGCGAAGCAGCTGAAGGTGATCGGCCGCGCCGGCGCCGGCGTCGATACCATCGATGTCGATGCCGCCACCGCCAGGGGCATCGCGGTGATGAACGCCCCCGACGGCAATACGCTCGCTGCCGCCGAGCACGCGATTTCGCTGCTGTTCTCGCTGGCCCGCCATGTGCCGAAGGCCGACGCGGGCATGAAGGCCGGGCAGTGGCCGAAGGCCGGTCTCACCGGTTTCGAACTCGAAGGCAAGCGCCTGGGCGTGATCGGTCTGGGCCGCATCGGCAGCACCGTCGCGCGCAAGGCGCAGGGCATCGGCATGGACGTGGCCGCGTTCGACCCGTTCCTGCCGGCTTCGGCCGCAGGCAAGGGCAGCGTCGCGCTGAAATCGCTGGACGATCTGCTGGCCTGGGCCGATATCATCACCCTGCACATCCCGCGCACCAAGGACACCACCAACCTCATCGGCGAAGCGCAGATGCGCGCGATGAAGAAGGGCGCATATCTGGTCAACGCCGCGCGAGGCGGTCTGGTCGACGAGGACGCACTGCTGCGCCTGCTCGACGAAGGCCATCTCGCCGGCGCGGCGCTCGACACCTTCGCCACCGAGCCGCTGCAGGCCGACTCGCCGCTGCGCGCACACGCCAAACTCATCCTCACCCCGCACCTCGGCGCGTCCACCAGCGAAGCGCAGCAGGCGGTCAGCACCATCCTCGCCAAGCAGATCATCGATTTCGCCGCCACCGGCGCGGTCGCCGGCTGCGTCAACCTGCCGCCGCTCACCGCCGAAGCCGCGCGCGAAGTCGGGCCGTGGATGCCGCTGATGTCGGCGCTCGGGCGTCTGGCCGTGCGCCTGGTGCAGGCGCCGACGCGCCTGGAAATCACCTACGCCGGACGCACCGATGCGCTCGATACCCGCCCGCTGACGCGGCTGCTGGTCGCCGCGCTGCTGGGCACGTCCTCGGGCCGGGTCACGCCAGTGAACGCGCTGCAGGAAGCCGCGGCGCGCGGATTGACCGTGGCCGAAACCGTCGGCGGCGATGGCGACGGCTTCGACCGTCTGCTGCGCGTGCGCGTGGTCGGCGACAACGGCGCCGGCGGAAGCCGCACCCGCGAGATCGAAGCCACGCTGCACCGCGGCCCGCGCGTGGTGCGTCTGGACGGCGTCGAGATCGAATTCGATCCGCTCGCGCACGTGTTGCTGATGCGCAACGAAGACCGCCCCGGCATGATCGGCCAGGTCGGTTCGCAGCTCGGCACCGCCGGCGTGAACATCGTCAACTTCGCGTTGGGCGCCGCCGGCGACGGCCAGGCCCGCGCGGCGATCACCGTCGACAAACCCTTGAACGACGCGCAGATCGCGATCCTCAAGGCGGTGCCGGGCGTGCTGTCGATCCAGCAGGTCTGATGTCGATCGGGAAGCGCTGATCCACGCCCTCCCTTGCGCATAGCGCAGGGGAGGGTTGGGTGGGGTCGCTTTTCGAGCGATACGCATCCAGCTTGCCGGCGGCACCTCATCCTTCGCAAAGTCTTACCCCCTCCCGACCTCCCCCTTGCGCTGTGCGCAAAGGGGAGGAGACATCGCCGCAGCGCGTAGCGGCGACATTCCAGGAACAACAAACATGAAAATCCTCCTCGCACGCCACGGCGAAACGCCGTGGAACGCCGAAGGCCGCTACCAGGGCCAGGAAGACATTCCGTTATCGCCCGTCGGCGAAGCCCAGGCGCGCGCGCTCGGCGCGCGACTCGCCGACGTGCGCATCGATCGCGCCGTCGCTTCGCCGCTGATACGCGCGAAGACCACCGCCGAGTTCGCGCTCGGCGACTCGCGCAAAACGCAGCTCGTCACCGATCCGGGCTTGATGGAAATCGCCCACGGCACGTGGGAAGGCCTGCTGGCCAGCGAAATCCGCGACCGCGACGGCGAACGCCTGCAGGCGTGGCGCGATGCCCCGCACACCGTGTTGATGCCCGGTGCCGGCGGCGAATCGCTGCAGATGGTGTTCGACCGCGCATGGCCCGCATTCGCGCGCGCCGCCGAGGGTCTCGGCGACGACGACACGCTGCTGGTGGTCGCGCACGACGCGGTCAACCGCGTGCTGCTGTGTCGTCTGCTCGGCATTCCGTTCGCAAAACTGTGGACGTTCCGCCAGGCGCCGACCACGTTGAATCTGCTGCAGGGCCCGCGCGTTGAAGCGCTGGAGATCGTCCGCCTCAACGACTGCGCGCATCACACCGCGCTGTTCGGCGAAGCGGTGCATCGGGCGTTGTGACATGGAGAATGCATCCAATACATCTGCTGTGAAGGCTGCTACTGCAGCTGCGGACAGATTTTTCCGAGAATATTCTCGACATTGCCAAGCTCCTAGCGAGGACACACTCTTCGGATTTTTTAATGCCGCACATAGTTTGAACGATAAGATCAAGAACTCGTCCGGTAAGTCGTTACTGGATGTCGACGAGTTTCATGCTGTCAAAGCGTTTCGAAATTTCTACCATCACCAGGATGAATTGCAATATTCGATCAAGGTGATCGCAAGAGATGGGATGCCTTCTCTGATCTGTGAATTGATGCATGTTTGTCTGATACATCGTGATTCTGTCGAGGCGTCCATTGCTGGAATTCAGGAAAGGTATCGTGAGGAGTCGGCGGAAAGGATTCGTAGAACGCTAAATTGGTATGGGGATTTTGTGGATATAAATCCGTGCATCTTCAATCTCGCTGTGGAGGCTTTTGAACTCGTCCAAGAATGCGAAATGCATATGTGCTCCGACGCATACTTCGATTTCTGTGACAGTTATGCGATGGAGGAGGCGGCGGGCTTGAAGCATAAAGTTGCTGGCACCATCAGTTGCCATGCGTCGGATATGGATGAGGTGCTTGCCGCTGTTTTTGCACGTGAAATTCGCAAAGACGGAGACTGAAATTACTTGGGTCGCTGTTTCAAGGCGCAGGTATGCCCTGCGCCGCAGATACGTTCGATCTTTGTGCTGCCGAGCACGACGCAAGTAGCGTGCACCGATGTCAGCCGGTCGTAGGCTGGGCTGAGCAAAGCGAAGCCCAGCACCACGTCAAGAGAGGCGCAACCGCTCCAACATGCTGGGCTTCGCTGCGCTCAGCCCAGCCTACGGGGCCGTTACGGCACCGCTTTTCCGCGCGCGGCTTCCCACAGCGCATACCACGCGTCGCGCGGCAGCGGTTCGGCGCAGGCGCGCACGGCGTCGCGGATGCGTTCGATCTTCGTGCTGCCCAGCACGACGCGCGTGTCCGGCACCGACGCCACCCAGCGCAGCAGCAGCGATGCCGGATCCATCCCGAATTCGCTCGCCATCTCCGGCAGCCGCCCGTGCACGCGGCCGCCGACCGGCGAATGCAGGTTCAGCAGATCGCCGCCGCCGAGCGGTGACCACGCTTGCACCTCGGCGCCGCGCGCGCGGGTCGCGTTGAGCGTACCGTCGTCGATGACGCCGCTGTTGGCGAGCGACAGTTCGATCTGGTTCGCGACCACCGGCAGATGGCCGTCGAACAGCGCGAGCGCATGCGCATCGAAATTCGAGACCCCGAAATCGCCGACGCGGCCTTCGCGCTGTTCCTCGCGCACCCACTCCGCGATCGCGGCCGGATCGATACGCGGGTCGAAGCGGTGCAGCGTCAGCGTTTCGACATGATCGGTGCCCAGCGCGGACAGCGTGTCCTGCAGCGCGGCGCGCAGATGTTCCACCGACAGATCGTAATAGGCCACGCCGCGCGCATTGCCCGGACTGGCTGCCATCACGATGCCGATCTTGGCGATCAGCTTGAACTGCGCGCGCAGCCCGGGCCGAAGCGCGAACGCGGCGCCGACCAGCGCGTTGGTGGTATGGCCGCCGTAGATGTCGGCCAGATCCAGCGTGTCGATGCCGAGGTCGAGCGCGGCTTCCAGCAGATCCGCCACCGCGGCGGGCGACAGCCGTGCGCCCCAGTCGCCGAAGCGCATCGAGCCGAGGATGGGGATTGATGTCGTGGTCATGCGTACGCTCGCGATGGCCGGAAAGGCTGGGCATGGCGATAATAGCCGGATGACGCAGCGCACCCTCTCCGAATGGCTGGAGTACATCCAGGCCCAGCACCCGAAAACGATTGCAATGGGCCTGGAGCGCGTGCGCGCCGTGGCCGAACGCATGGCCTTGCCGAAACCCGCTCGCCACGTCATCACCATCGGCGGCACCAACGGCAAGGGCTCGACGGTCGCGTTCGTCGAAGCCATCGCCCGCGCCGCGGGCTGGCGCGTCGGCGCCTACACATCGCCGCATCTGCTGCGCTACAACGAGCGCGTGCGCATCGATGGCGCCGATGCCGACGACGCATCGCTGGTCGAAGCGTTCGCGGCGGTCGAGGCGGCGCGCGGCGACATCCTGCTCACTTACTTCGAATACGGCACGCTCGCCGCGCTGTGGCTGTTCGCGCGCAGCGATCTGGATCTGGCGATCCTCGAAGTCGGACTCGGCGGCCGTCTGGACGCGGTGAACATCGTCGACCCCGACGTTGCGGCGATCACCACCGTCGATCTCGATCATCAGGATTGGCTCGGCGACACCATCGAGGCCATCGGCGCCGAGAAAGCCGGCATCGCCCGCGCCTGGAAGCCGCTGGTGATCGGCGACGACGATCCGCCGTCGAGCGTGCTCGGCCACGCCTATGCCATCGGCGCGTCGGCGGTGCGGATCGGCTGCGATTTCTTTTTCGAGCGCGACGAAGACGACGGCGAACGCTGGCGCTGGCGCGAGATCGGCTGCGAGTTGGAGCTGCCGATGCCGCAATTGGTTGCGCCGGTGCAATTGCGCAACGCCGCCGTGGCCATCGCCGCGCTGCGCGCGCTGCCGGTCGATCTGCCGGAAGCGGCGTTCATCGAAGGCGTGCGCGAGGCGCGGATCGCGGCGCGATTGCAGCGTTTCGAGCGCGACGGCGTCGAGATCGTGGTCGATGTCGGCCACAACCCGCAGGCCGCGCGCGCACTCGCCGAGTGGCTGGAAGCGACGCCCGTCGCCGGACCCACGCATGCGGTGTTCGCGGCGCTGGGCGATAAGGACATGGTGGGCGTCGTCGCGGCGCTTGAAGACCGGATCGACCGCTGGTGGCTGGCCGGGCTGGAGGATGCCGGGCCGCGCGGCCTGACCGTGGACGCCTTCGCCGAACGGCTCGCCGGCACCGCGGCGGCAACGGGGGCGCGATCGACCAGCGTCGCCGAAGCCCTGGCCGCCGCGCGCCGCGAGGCTCCGGCAGCCGCGCGGATCCTCGTGTTCGGTTCGTTCCACACCGCGGCCGCCGCGCTGGACGCGCTCGCCGCCTGAACGATCCGCGCACCGTCGCCCGGACGGGCACGGCCGGTCGCGGCGTATAATTCGCCCGCTCCCTCTTTCTCCGGATGCCGATGGACACTGGACTGAAGCAGCGCCTCATCGGCGCCGCCGTACTCGTTGCCCTGGCGGTGATCTTCCTGCCGATGCTGGTCAAGGGACCGGCGCCCGACAGCGGCGTCACCGACGTTTCGATCAAAATGCCCAAAGGCCCCGACGGCGAACTCGAAACCCGGGAACTGCCGCTGGTGATGCCGGGCGACGTCCCCAAGGGCGGCGTCGTCGGCATGGATTCGACCCCGATCGACCGCCCTTCAGCCGCGTCCGCACCGTCGCCGGGCGCCGCCGCAACCGATCCGGCCCAGAACGATCCCAATGCCCCGGTCGTCACGACGGATCCGAACGCGACCGCGGCGCCGACCCTGCCGCCCAGCGTGGCCGGCGGCGATTACGCCGTGCATTTCGGCGCCTATGCCAGCCAGAAGGGCGCCGACACCGTGGTTGCGCTGGCCAAGGCCGCGCAGCTTCCGGCCTACAGCGAAGCGGCGACCGTCAACGGCAAATCGGCGTTCCGTGTGCGCATCGGACCGTACGCGACGCGCGCCGAGGCCGAATCCGTGCGTTTGAAGGCGTTGGAAGTCCGCAGCGATGTCCCGGTAAAGGTGGTCGTGCTGGATGCCGAGCCGGCTGCTGTCGCCGCGGCACCGGCGCCGGCCGCTGCGGTGGAGCCGCCGAAGCCCGCCGCGCCCAAGCCGGTTGAAGCCAAGCCGGCCGATCCGAAGCCCGCAGCATCCAAGCCGGCTGAGCCCAAACCCGTCGCCGTGAAGCCCGCCGAGCCCAAGCCGGCCGCGCCGAAACCCCCGGCACCGAAGCCCGTCGTCGCACCGCCCGCCGCCGCCAAGGTTGGGTTCGCGGTGCAGGTCGGCGCGTTCAGCGATGCCGCCGAAGCCGGCGCCCTGCGCGAGCGCCTGCGCGCCGCCGGCTTCTCGGCGTTCACCGAAACGGTGAATACCGACAAAGGCAAGCTCACCCGCGTGCGCGCCGGCCCGGTGATCGACCGTGCCGCCGCCGATCAGCTGAAGTCGCAGATCCAGGCGAAGACCGGCGTGGACGGCATCGTGCGTCCGCATCCCTGAGTCGCGCGGTCTTCCGATTCAAGCCGTCGGTTCGAGCCGCCGGTTCGAACCGTCCGCGTCATTCGAATCGTTCCACCCGCTCGTTCGCGTTTCCGGAGTCATCATCATGTGCGGCATTCTCGGCATCGTCGGTACGTCCGACGTCGCGGCAGCGCTCTACGACGGGCTGACCGTGCTCCAGCATCGCGGCCAGGACGCTGCCGGCATCGCCACCGCCAACGGCACCGCGCTGCGCGTGATCAAGGGCAACGGTCTGGTGCGCGACGCGTTCAAGCCCAGCGACATGGTGCTGCTGCACGGGCGCGTGGGCATCGGTCATTGCCGCTATCCCACCGCGGGCAGCGAAGGCAGCGACGAAGCGCAGCCGTTCTACGTGAACTCGCCGTTCGGCATCGCGCTGGCGCACAACGGCAACCTGATCAACACCGACACGCTGCGTCGCGAGGTCTTCGAGCAGGACCGCCGCAACGTCAACACCGAGTCCGATTCCGAAGTGCTGCTCAACGTGTTCGCGCACGAGTTGGACAAGCAGCGCGTGCTCACGCCGGACGCGGCGTTCCGCGCGGTGGAAGGCGTGACCCGCCGCGCCAAGGGCGGCTACGCAGTGCTTACGCTGGTGCTGGGCCTGGGACTGGTGGCGTTCCGCGACCCCAACGGCATCCGCCCGCTGGTGCTGGGTCGCCGCGATTCCGACGCCGGCACCGAATACGCGATCGCGTCCGAGTCGGTGGCGCTGGATGTCCTCGGTTTCGAGCGTATCCGCGACATCGCGCCCGGCGAAGCGGTAGTGATCACGCCGCGCGGCGAGCTGCATTCGCGCCAGTGCGCCGACGGCGAACTGCGTCCGTGCATCTTCGAGTTCGTGTATTTCGCGCGTCCCGATTCGATGATGGACGAGATCTCGGTGCACAAGGCGCGCATGCGCATGGGCGTGACCCTCGGCGAGAAAATCCTGCGCCTGCGTCCCGGCCACGACATCGACGTGGTGATCCCGATCCCCGACACCTCGCGCGACGCCGCGCTGGAAATCGCCAGCACGCTCGGCGTGAAATACCGCGAAGGCTTCATCAAGAACCGCTACGTGGGCCGCACCTTCATCATGCCGGGGCAGGGCGAGCGCGTGAAATCGGTGCGCCGCAAGCTCAATCCGATCCCGCTGGAGTTCAAGAACAGAGTGGTGCTGCTGGTCGACGACTCCATCGTCCGCGGCACCACGTCGCAGCAGATCGTGCAGATGGCGCGCGACGCCGGCGCGAAGAAAGTGTATCTCGCCTCCGCCGCGCCGCCGGTGCGCTTCCCGAACGTTTACGGCATCGACATGCCGTCGCCGGAAGAACTGGTCGCGCACGGCCGCACCGAGCAGGAAGTGCAGGAGTTGCTGGGCTGCGATTGGCTGATCTACCAGGATCTCGCCGATCTGGAAGCCGCCGTCGCCGGGCCGAAGTTCCCGGGCCGCAAGTTCGACAGCTCGTGCTTCAACGGCGAATACGTCACCGGCATCGAACCGGGCTATTTCGAGCGCATCCAGCAGTTGCGATCGGATGAGGCCAAGAAGAAGCGGCGGTTGGCGTCGTAGCGCGCTTTTTTGTAGGAGCGGCGGGAGCCGCGATGAACAACGATAATTTATTCCGAAGAGCGGTCTTTCGGCCACGACAAGCCCCTGCATGGCTCTGTCGCGGCTCCCGCCGCTCCTACATGGGCATTCGGATGTCATGATTCGCGCATGAATTCCATTTTTGAAGCCGCCGGTGCCTGCCTCCGCGCTGCGTCGCCCGACGACAAGCTCGCACTGAGCTTCGCCGCCGCCGAAGCCTTCGCGTGCGGTGAACTCGTCATCGACGGCAGCGCACCGCCGCCCGAGCCGATCCGCATGCCCGGCCGTCCCGCGCTACCGAAGCTCGTAGCTTCGCGTGAACTTCCGAAGCGCGGTTTCGGCACCGACGAAGGACGCGCGGCGTTCATCCACTCGATCGCGCATATCGAATTCAACGCCATCGACCTTGCCTGGGATGCGGCGTATCGCTTCCGCGGCATGCCCGGGCAGTTCTATGCCGACTGGGTAGGCGTCGCCAGCGACGAAGCGCGGCACTTCGCGATGCTGCGCCAACGGTTGAACGATTTCGGCCACGATTACGGCGATTTCGATGCCCACAACGGGCTGTGGGAAATGGCCGAGAAGACCGCGCACAGCGGGCTGGAGCGCATGGCGCTGGTGCCGCGCGTGCTCGAAGCGCGCGGGTTGGACGTCACTCCGGCGATGATCGTCAAACTCCGCCAGCATCGCGACGATGCCACGGCCGATATCCTGGAAGTGATCCTGCGCGAGGAAGTGGGCCACGTCGCCGTCGGCTCGCGCTGGTTCCGCTGGTACTGCGAACGCGAAGGCGTCGACCCCGAGCCGACGTTCCGCCGGCTGATCGCCGAGTACGGCCGCGGCGTGCTCCACGGCCCGTTCAATCTCGATGCGCGCAGCGCTGCGGGTTTCAGCGATGACGAGTTGGCTGCGCTACAGGCGCAGGCCGCCATGGACCCGGCCGTTCGCGGGTATTGAACTGGCCAAGAGAAGTTTGAACTCTGGATGCGCGCGTAGGAGGGCCTTCAGGCCCGATCTTTTTACAGGAATGATCGCGCCGGGGATGATCATATTCGTTGGCCGCTATTGCGATGCGCAGCAAGTCAGCGCGCGGCTCTACGGGAAGGACCGCTGCTGTAGGAGCGACGGAAGTCGCGATGAATGGCGGAAGGATTTTGCGCAGCCCGTCGCGACTTCAGTCGCTCCTGCAACAGAGCGCCTATGGATCGCGGGTTCTACAGCGGCATCGCCGACAACGCCGCGCCATCCGCATCCACCCGCAGCACCGAACCCTGCGTGTACCAGTCGCCCAGCACGATGCGTCGGCAGGCGCGGCCGTCGACGTCCAGCGCGTGGATCGCCGGGCGGTGGGTGTGGCCATGGATGATCGTGTCGATGCCGTAGCGCGCGAACGTGTCGCGCACCGCGTCGCGCGCGACATCGGTGACAGTCTCGAACTGCGCGCGGTCGTCGTGTTTCATCGCCTGTTGCCGCTGCTGGCTGGCGGCGCGCGCCTGTGCGGCGAAAGCGAGGCGCGCGGCCAGCGGCTGCGACAGGAACTGCGTGCGCCAGACGGGATTGCGGGTCTGGGCGCGGAACGCCTGATAGGCGAGATCGTCGGTACACAGGGTGTCGCCGTGCATCAGCAGCGCCGGTGTTCCGTACAGCACGACGACGGCGTTTTCCGGTAGCAGTTGCACGCCAGCGCGCCGCGCGAAATCGCTGGCGACGAGAAAATCGCGGTTGCCGTGCTGGAAAAACACCGGCACGCCGCTGTCGCTGAGCGCGCGGAGTTTCGCGGCCACGAAGGCGCCGGTGTCGGACGGATCGTCGTCGCCGACCCAGGCTTCGAACAGGTCGCCGAGGATGTACAGCGCGTCCGCGCTGCGGGCCTCGCCGTCGATGAATTCGCCGAACAGCCGGGTGATCTCCGGGCGTTCGGGGTCGAGGTGCAGATCGGAGATAAAGAGGGTGGTCATCCGGGAATTGTAGTGTCGGACAGCGGCCTGAAAGGACGATCGGGCGCTCGAAAACATGAATTCCTGTCATTCCGAATCCCGGCTCTATCGGGTGAGGAATCTGTTTTTGCTCGATCGGAAAGAAGCATCAGCAGATCCCTCCACCCGCTGCGCGCGTGTTCGGGATGACAACGTGTGGGTCGAGTTTCAATGGGTTTCAGGTGCTCGCGCTTGATCGTTTGCCCGAGCCATTGCGCCCTCTGGGGTAAAATGCCCGCCTTTACGCACCCGGCGACACCAGAATGACCATCCGCACCCGCTTCGCTCCCAGCCCGACCGGTTATCTGCACATCGGCGGCGCCCGCACCGCGCTGTACTGCTGGCTGGCGTCGCGCCATGCCGGTGGGCAATTCGTGCTGCGGGTCGAGGACACCGACCGTGAGCGCAGCACCCAGGCGGCGATCGACGCGATCCTGGAGGCGATGGACTGGCTGGGCCTGGGTTACGACGAGGGTCCGATCTACCAGACCCAGCGCCTCGAACGCTATCGCGAAGTCGCCGAACACATGGTCGCCGCCGGTGTCGCCTATTACGCCTACGAAACCCGCGAGGAACTCGATGCGGTCCGCGAGGCCGCGCTGGCCGCGAAAGAAAAGCCGCGCTACAACGGCGCCTATCGCGAGCGGAACGCCGGATACCGGGACGACCCGAACCGGGTGATCCGCTTCAAGAATCCGCTCGACGGCACGGTGTCGTGGGACGACAAGGTCAAGGGCACCATCGAGTTCGCCAATACCGAACTCGACGATCTGGTGATCTTCCGCCCCGACGGCTATCCGACCTACAACTTCGCGGTGGTGGTGGACGATCTGGACATGGGCATCACCGACGTGGTGCGCGGCGACGATCACGTCAACAACACGCCGCGGCAGATCAATATCTATCGCGCGCTGATCGGGATGGGCATGGGTACGGCGGTGCCGAATTTCGCGCATCTGCCGATGATCCTCGACGAGAACGGCGCCAAGCTGTCCAAGCGCACCGGCGCCGCCGACGTGATGCAGTATCGCGACGGCGGCTATCTGCCGCACGCGCTGCTGAATTATCTGGTGCGGCTGGGCTGGTCGCACGGCGATCAGGAAATCTTTTCGATCGACGACATGATCGCGCTGTTCGAACTGCACGACGTGAATCCCAGCGCCTCGCGCCTGGACATGGCCAAGCTCGGCTGGCTCAACCAGCAGTACCTGAAGAGCGACGACCCGGCCGCGGTCGCGAAACATCTGGAATGGCATCTGCAGCACGAAGGTTACGATCTGGCGCGCGGTCCGGCGCCGGCGGATGTGGTGATCGCGCTGCGCGACCGCGTGCAGACGTTGAAGGATATGGCCGAGCGCGCGGCGGTCTGGTATCGCCCGCTGACCGAATACGACGAAGCCGCGGTCGCCAAACACCTCAAGCCCGACGCCGCAGCCGCGTTGACCGATGCCCGCGAGCGTTTCGCCAAACTCGACGCATGGACTGTGGAGAGCATCGGCGCGGCGCTGCACGCGACCGCCGAAGCGCTGGGCCTCGGCATGGGCAAGGTGGCGCAGCCGATGCGGGTGGCGATCACCGGCACCCAGATCAGCCCCGACATCTCGCACACCGTCTATCTGGCCGGGCAGGGCGAGGCGGTGGCGCGCATCGACGCCGCGCTGGCGAAGATCGCGGGCTGAGCCTCCGATTCTCGATGCGCGGTTTCTGAACGCACGCCTTGAGTCCGGACCCGCCCGACGCCATCATCCAGCCATGTCGCATCCCTGCACCGATCCGCACCATCACGTCCACGACGCGCCGAGCTTCGTGGATGCGGTGGAACACGCCTGCCGCGAGCGCGGTCTGCGCCTGACGCCCATCCGCGCCCGGGTGCTGACCCTGATCGCCGAGCAGGGCAAGCCGATCAAGGCGTACGACCTGCTCGACCGGATCCGCGCCGACAAGGCGCTCGACGAAGACAGCGCCGGCGCCGCCGCGCCGCCGACCGTGTACCGCGCGCTGGATTTCCTGTTGGCGAACGGTTTTATCCACAAGCTGGAATCGGTCAACGCCTTCGTCGCCTGTCATCACCCGAACACCGCGCAGCACTCGGTGCCGTTCCTGATCTGCGATCGCTGCCACAGCGCCGTGGAACTGGAAGACGAGCGCGTGGTCGCGCAACTCGACGAGAAAGCCCGCGCGCTCGGCTTCGTGCCGCAGGCGCAGACGCTGGAAGTGCACGGCATCTGCGCGCGTTGCGTCCAGGCGGGCTGAGGCGTCTCCTCGCGCACCGGAGGCGAACGCAGACGGCGGTCGCTTCACGCGAGCACCGGCACGCGATGCGCGCTGCGATGCGCACCGAACGCGATAGATGCGGCATCGGCCGCACTGCGATACGCACTTGACGCGTGCGCGCGTAACGCTGCGAGCGCGGCAGGCAGGCCATCGCAGTTGTCATCGAAGCCGTCATCGCAATGCGCATCGCGCCGCTCATCCGAATCGCGCGCGGTCGTGTCCGATCCGCGCAATGCCGGGCGTTTACCCAATGCACAGGGGCTCAGCGGCCATCGAGGCCGCGTCACCGGCGGTGCGCAATGCGCGCCAGCCGACAGCAGAAGGAGACGCTCATGCCTGGCGACATCAAGCTTCGCGACATCCAGCTTCGCGACATCGTCATCCGCGGCAACCCGTTCATCGACATCATCTATCGATTCCCCTGCGCGCAGAAGATCCTGATGGTGGCCGACAGTTCACTCAACTTTGGCACCGCCGGGTTCGGTCTGTCCGAGTTCGTGCAGATCGTGCGCAACGCCGGCCATACCGTGACCACCGCGCATCGGTCCGGCAGCGGTGCCGGGCTGAGTATTCCCGGCAACTACAACTTCGCGACCGCCGCTACCGCGGTCACCACCGCGAACTACGACCAGATCTGGCTGTTCGGCTTCAGCGGCACGGCATTGCAGGCCTTGGAGCAGCAGCGCATCGCCCAGTTCATGCGCGATGGCGGCGGCATGTTCGCGACCGGCGACCACGACACCATCGGCTCGGGGATGGGCGCCAACCTGCCGCGGATCCGCTCGATGCGCGACTGGTCGAGCATTCCCATGGCCACCGTGGATCGCCACGACACGGTGCTGGAGCCCGGCGCGGACGGCATCAAGCAGTTCAACGATCAGGCCGACGCGATTCCGCAGCGGATGTTTCCGGTGTTCTTCTCGAACGGTGGCGATCCTTTCGTCGCGTCGACCTGGGCGGTGCATCCGGTGCTGCGCCACAGCTCCGGCGCGGTCGATTACCTGCCCGATCATCCGCATGAGAGTCGCTGCCTCGCGCCCACGCCGGTCGCCGGCAATTTCGCCGGTGTCGAGGAATGGCCGGCGCCGACCAGCGGCGGCGCCAGGATCGCGCCGGTTGTGGTGGCGATATCGATCTCGGCCGGGCGTTTCATCGTCAGCGGCGCGCCGACCGCCACCGGCACCAAGCCGCCGGTCTATCCGCGCAGTTTCGGCGCGATCTCGGCCTACAACGGCGACCCGGCGGGCGCCGGGCGGATCGTCTGCGACGCGACGTGGCATCACTTTGTCAACATCAATCTCAATGGCTCGGGTGCAGGCAACGATCCGACCACCGGATTGCCGCGCACCGGCCTGTACGCGGGCGGCGCGCCGACGCCGGAATACCTGAAGATCCGCACCTATTACCTCAACACGGTGCGCTGGCTGGCGCCGATCGGTCGTCGCTATTGCTCGCCGTTCGTATTGGCCGCGTCGCTGCGTTTCGACTACGAGCTCGCCGAGCTGCGGCTGCCGTTCCCGCATCCGTGTCCCTGGGATCCGCTTCTGAAGATCGGTCGCGCTGCCGAAGAGGTGCTGCACGCGCATCTGGGCCCGGGCGCGATCGCGGATCTGGTCGATGGCATGTTCGCCACTGCCGGACGCGGATCGGGCCTGGCGCGCCTGCTCGACACCGCTCACGCGCAGGAGGCCAAGGAAGGCGAAGCGGGGCTCTCGCTGCTGCCGCTGCAGGACATGCGGCGCGCGGTGCTGGGCACGTTGGTGAACCTGTTGGCGCACAAGTTGCCGGAGGACGAGCAGAAGCTGGCGTCGATCATGAAGAATCACGACGGGCTGGCGATCGAGAGCATCGCCGAGAGCCTGCGGGCCGCGGAAGCGTCGATCATGCAGCATCTGGAACGCGCGCTGCAGCTCACGGCGGGACAGCTGGAATCGCTGCGCGCGAAGCCGGTGTCCGCCGGCAAGCCGGTGAAACGGCCGCCGGTGCGCGGCGGCAAGGCCACTACAGCGGTCAGGAAGACGCCTGCTGCGAAGACGACGCCGCGTCGCTGAAAAGTTGCATCCGCCGCAGGCACGGTCCGGGAGAGAGTGGACGGCCTGCGGCGGATGCGGGGGCGCCGTGTGTAGCGTGAGCGTGTGGAGCGTGAACTTATGCGTGGGACATGACGCTTGCGGGGAAACGCGGCATCAGAAGAACAGCCGCACGCCCACCGCGAAGTTGCGGCCGGGCAGCACCACGTTGTCCTTGAGGAACGAGGTATGCACGCGGGCGTCGACGTCGCCCAGATTATTGGCGTCGACGAACACTTCCCAGCCATGGTCGTCGGTGTCCCAGTGCCACGCGAAATGGGCGTCGACCAGCGTGTAACCCGCGGTTCCGGTTTCGTCCGCGGCCACGTCGTCCTGGCGCATCACCCGGGTCGCGCCGAGCGCAGCGCGCCAACGATCGGCATTCCAGTTCAGATCCAGACCGAAGCGCGACGGTGCGATGCGCGGCAGGTCTCTGTCGGCGACGGCCGCGCCGCTGTCCAGCTCGCCTCGGACGTGGTCGCCGAACGCGCGCAGAGCGAGTTTGCCGCGTTCGTTGTCGAGCAGATGCGCGGTAATTTCCGCTTCGATGCCGCGGAACGTCGCGTCGGCCTGCGACCACTGGCGGATGGGCAGCGGATCCTCGCCCGGCTCCGGTGGGGTGAACGCGCCGGTATCGGCGAGATAGATGAAGCCGTCGAAGCGCGTCGCATAGATCGATGCCTTCGCATCGAAGCGGTCGCCGTGGTAATGCAGACCGAGTTCGAACTGATCCGCGCGTTCTTCGCGCATCGTCGGGTCGCCGATCTCGTACGACGCGGTGGCCGCGTGCGGGCCGTCGGCGAACAGTTCTTCCTCGGCCGGCGCGCGCTCGGCGCGATCCAGATTCACGGTCATCCGCCACGCATCGTTGAAACGCCACAACGCGCCGGCCGACAGGCTGAGCGGCGTGAAGGTGCGACCGGGCAGGCCATTGGCGTCGGTGTTCACGCGGTCGGCGCGCACGCCGAGGTCGACCTGGAAGGCATCCCACTGGCCGTGTTCCATCCAGAACAGCCCTTGCGAACGCGTTGTGGTGCGCGGCACGAAGGCTTCTTCGCCGACCGCCTCGAAGGTGCGGGTGCCGGCCTGGAAACCGACCGCGCCGGTCCAGTTGCCGAACGCTCTGTGGGTGAGTTCGAGACGGCCTTCGTCGGCTTCGTTGGTGAAGAAGGTGCCGACTTCGGCGCCCTCGAATTCGGTGTGTTCATAGCGCGTGCTGGCGAAGCTGCCGCGCAGGCCGTCGAAGATCCAGAAGTCGCGGTCGATGCCGGTCTTCAACTCGAAGCGGTTCTGCAGCATGTCGAGCGAGACCCCGGCTTCGCCCGCCGCCGGGTCGCCCGGTTCGCCGGGATTGCCGTAGCGGTTGTCGTAGCGCGAGGCCGAGAAACCGATGAAACCGTCGGCGCCGATGAAAGACGCGCCGATCGCGCCGGTGCGGGTCTTGACGAAACTGTTGAGCTGCTCGCCGTCGGGCGTGTCGTAATCGTCCTGGTCGCGGTACACGCCGTCTGCGTGCAGCACCAGCGCGCCATCGGCGCCCGAGGCGTCGACGCGGGCCATCGCCGTACGTCCGCGGTTGACGCTGTCGTAGCGCAGCTCCGCGCGGCCTTCGATGGTGTCGTCGAGACGGCGCTCGGCGATGCGGCCGTCGACGATGTTGACTACGCCACCGATCGCGCCGCTGCCGTACAGCAGCGTGGCGGGGCCTTTCAGCACTTCGATCTGGTCGGCCAGGAAAGGCTCGATCGCGGTCGCATGATCCTGGCTGATCGTGGACACGTCCTGGCTGCTCAGGCCGCCGGACAGCACGCCGACGCGCGGGCCGTCGAGGCCGCGGATGATCGGCCGGCCGACGCCGGCGCCGAAGTTCGAGGACTGCACGCCCGGCAGTTTGTTCAGCGTCTCGCCGAGCGTGGCGGACTTGGCCTGATCGAGCTTCTCGCCGGACAGCACGTCCACCGGCTGGCTCAACTCTTCGGCGGTCTGGCGCAGCGGGCTGGCGTTGACGATCACCCGGTCGAGGTCTTTGGCCTCGTCATGGCGGGGATCCTTGCCGACGGTGTCCTGCGCGGACGCCATCACCGGCAGCACAAGTGCGAGGGCGATGAAGAGCGGGTTGCGCAGCGCGCGGCGGTGACAAGACAAGGAGGAACTGTGCATGCGTTGCGGGTACACTGGTAGGCGACACAGGAATGTTATAATGTTCCAAAATAAATCCAACCCCCCAAAAGTCATGCACACGCCCAGCCTCGCTCTGCGCAAAGCCGACCGCGTCGGTTTCGCCGCCTCATTCTTATGTGCGATCCACTGCGCCTTGTGGCCGTGGCTGCTCGCCTTGGCACCGGCGTTCGGCCTCGAAGTGGGTGGCTGGATCGATCTGGACCAGGCGTTCGTGGTGTTCGCGACTCTGCTGGGCGTGTCCACGCTGGCTTTGGGCTGGCGACGCCATCGCGGTTTCCATGCGTGGATGCTGCTGATTCCGGGGTTGGTGCTGGTCTGGGTGGGCGCGTTCTCGCCGCTGCACACCCATTCGATCTCGCATGCCGTGGTCATGACGATAGGCGGGTTGCTGCTGGCGGCGGCGCACATGGTCAATCTGCGCCTCACCCATGCCGCCAGCGCGGTGGGATCGCCTTGAATTCCACCTCTGTTCCGCACCGGGCTTTGCCGGCCTTGTATCCAAGCGGCGCGGAACCGCGCGAAACCGCCTGTCTGGCGTGTTAGCATGCGCGCCTCGCGATAAGACCGCGACCCGATACTGAGTCGGCCTGTCCGACTCCGGTTTCCACTGATCCGGCTTCCACGAAGCCACGTCAACACACTGATTCAAAAGAGGATTTGCACATGGGCAAAGGCGACCGTAGAACAGCCAAAGGCAAGCGCTACAACTCCAGCTACGGCAATGCCCGTCTGCAGGCCACGAAGAAAGCCACCGGCGCGCCCGCCGCGTCGGCCGTGAAGAAGGCCGCTGCGAAGCCGGCTGTCAAGGCGCCCGCCAAGAAGGCCGTGGCCAAGAAGGTCGCCGCCAAGGAGTGATCGGACCCGTTCCGGCCGCTTGCTTCTGAAACCCCGCTCCGGCGGGGTTTCTGCTTTATGGGGGTCAGCGGGTCTGCGCTGCCGGAGTCTTGGCGGAGCTCGCCGCCGACTCCACGCGCCGCCAGACCCGCAGTACATTGCCGCCGAGGATTTTGCGGATATCGGCGTTCTTGTAGCCGCGCGCCTGCAGGCCCGCGATGAGGTTCGGGAAATCGGCCACCGTCTTCAGGCCTTCCGGCAGCGCGCCGCCCACGCCGTCGAAATCCGAGCCGATGCCGATGTGGTCGACGCCCACCAGTTTCACGCCGTAATCGATCTGGTCGAGCACCGCGTCCATCTTCACCGGCAGCGGCGGATGCGCCTTGTCCCACGCCGCATCGAATTCGGCCACGGTCTGCATGGTCTTGCCGGCGGCGTGCTGGCGCTGGTAGTCGTTGTAGGCGACGAAATACGCCTGGGTCTGCGCCGCCGATGCGGTATCGACGAAGGCGTTGCCGAATGGAATCTGGATCACCCCGCCTTTCGCGGCGATGGCCTTCGCCAGCTCGTCGCTGAGATTGCGCTCGAAACCCGGCGTGAAATGACGCAGCGCCGAATGGGTGGCGACCACCGGCGTGCGGCTCAGTTCCACCGCCTGCGCGACCGCGGCATCGGACAGATGCGACACGTCGATCATCATCCCCAGGCGGTTCATTTCCGCAACCACATCGCGCCCGAACGGACTGAGTCCGTTCCACTTCTTTTCCTGCGCGTACGACGAGTCTGCGATGCGGTTGTTCGCGCTGTGGGCGAGGGTGATGTAGCGAATGCCGCGGTCGAAGAAGAATGCGAGTTTGCCCAGGTCGTCGCCGATCGGCGCGCCGTTTTCCATGCCCAGCGGCAGCATCACGAGACCGCGTCGGCGGTGCGTTCGGACATCGCGCGGCGAGCGCAGCAATGCGAATTTTTCGGGGTTGTCGCGGGCGGTCTTTTCCACCGCGTCGATCATGCGGTTGGCGACCGCTTCGGCGGTGCCGTCGTCGTCCTGCCCGGGCGAGGTGTAGATCGACATGAACGCCACGTCGAGGCCGCCGGTGCGTGCTTTCGGGAAATCGAACTCGCGCGCCTGCGCTTCGCCGAGATCCAGCCACTGTTTCATCAATTCCGTCGGCGAGTCGATGTGGGTGTCGACGATGACCGCATCCTGCGCGAGTTTGCGCGCGGCCGGCGTGGCTTCTGCGGCGGATGCGGAATGTGCGGACAGCAGCATGCACAGTGCGAGCGTTGTGGGCAGTTGGATGCGCATGGGAAACACCTGAATTAAACCGGCCGGCGAAGCGGGTTGGGCTTTAATGAATGGTTGGACCTGTGGTCATGGAATCCGAACTCTTGAACCTGCCGCCAGGACTCATCCTTCTTGAGGAATGCGAGAAGAATAGCTTCCAGGTCAGCGATGCTGCCGGGTGCGTTCTTTGTCACCACTTCAGTCTTGGCGGGACGATTGCGATAGACGGCGGACAGGCCATGATCGGGATTGAGGCTTCCTCCAACCTCCATGGAAACGCCCGGAGATATGACCACAACAATTTGATGGAACCCATTCGTCCAATCGACGCTCTGCAGCGCGGCCTGAACGGCAGGCGCGGAGATATCTGGTGAATAGGTGGTTGGGTCATCTCCAAAATTTGGAATGACATGTATTCCAACTTTCGACTCGACGGGGTCTTTCTGCCAAGCAGTAACCGGCTCGGTTGAGCATGCTGCAAGAAGCATTGCGAAAATCGCGGTCAAGATTCGGCTCATGGTAAGTCTGACTCCTGGGCGACGCCCGGTTTCGTGGGGTTCAATCCGGACGAGAGATGATCTGGCAAGAGACAGGCTGGCCGGCGATGAACACGTTACCCGCAAGCTCACCGCCGAGCCAGTAGCACAGCTCTGCGGGGCGACGGATGCGCCAGTGCACCAGATCCGCGCGCAGGCCCACGCGCAACAGGCCACGATCGCGCAGCCCCAGCGCGCGCGCCGCGTGCACCGTCGCGCCGCGCAGCGCTTCCTCCGGCGTCAGCCGGAAATGCGTGCACGCCAGCGACATCGCCTGGCGCAGCGACAACAGCGGCGCGGTGCCGGGGTTGCAGTCGGTGGCGACGGCCATCGCCACGCCGTGGGTGCGGAAGGCGTCGATCGGCGGCAGTTTCGTTTCGCGCAGACAGTGGAAGGCGCCGGGCAGCAATACCGCGACCGTAGCGTTCGCGGCCATCGCCTTCACGCCGGTTTCGCTGGTGTATTCGACGTGGTCGGCGGACAGTCCGCCGAATTCGGCGACCAGCGCGGCGCCGCCGAGGTCGCTGAGCTGGTCGGCATGCAGTTTCACCGGGATGCCGAGCGCGCGTGCGGCATCGAACACACGCCGGGTCTGCGCGGGCGTGAAGCCGATGCCCTCGCAGAACGCATCCACCGCGTCGACCAGGCCTTCGGCATGCAGCAGCGGCAGCCAGTCGAGGACGGCGTCGATGTAGCCGTCGGCATCGCCGGCGAACTCCGGCGGCAGCGCATGCGCGCCCAGGAACGTGGTTCGTACGCCGATGCCCAGCGTCTCGCCGAGCCGTCGCGCGACCCGCAGCATCTTGCGTTCGTTGTCGAAATCCAGACCGTAGCCGGATTTGATTTCCAGAGTGGTCGCGCCGTCGCGCAGCAGCGCTTGCGCGCGCGGCAGCGATTGCATGAACAGTGAGTCTTCGCTGGCCTCGCGCACCGCGCGCACCGTCGACAGGATGCCGCCGCCGGCGCGCGCGATGTCTTCATAGCTCGCGCCCTGCAGCCGCAGTTCGAATTCGTGGGCGCGGTCGCCGGCGAAGACGACGTGGGTGTGGCAGTCGACCAGGCCGGGCGTGATCCAGCCGCCGTCGAGTGCGATGACCTCGTTCGCCAGTGCTTCGGGCGCATCGCGCAGCGCGCTGCGCGGGCCGACGAAGGCCAGCACGCCATCCTTCCATGCGAGCGCGCCGTCTTCGATGCCGCCATAGCCGTTGTCGCTGTCGAGCGTCGCCAACGATGCGCCGAGCAGCAGTCCGTCCCAACGTAGCGACGTGTTCATCGGATCGCTCCTGCCTTGCGCAATGCTTCGGCATCGATGCCGTGCGCGGCGCAGATCGCATCGGCGTGCTCGCTCAGCCGCGGCGGGCGCTGCGGTGCGGCCATCGGCGAGGCCGACATCCGCAGCGGGCTGGCGATCATCGGGATGCCGTCAGCGTCGATACGCAGGCCGCGCGCGGTCGCCAGCGGGCCCATCACCGCGTCGCGCACGCTGTTGACCGGCGCGGCGGGGATGCCGGCGGCCTCGAAACGCGCCAGCCACGAAGCGACGGTATCGCTTGCGAAGCACTGCGCCAATTCGGGGATCAGCCAGTCGCGATGGCGCACGCGCTCTGCGTTGCCGGCGCAGCGCGGATCGTCGATCCACTGCGGACGGTCGATCAGCGCGCACAGCCGCGCCCACAGGCCGTCGCTGGCGCAGGCCATCGCGAAGGTGCCGTCGGCGGCGTCGAAGCTCTGATAAGGCACGATGGTGGGATGCGAATTGCCGCAGCGCCTTGCCTCGGTATCGGTGAACAGGACGCTGCTGGCGATATTCGCCAGGCCCTGCAATTGCACGTCGAACAGGCTGAGTTCGATGTACTGGCCCTCGCCGGTGCGCGCGCGCTGGTGCAGCGCGGCGAGGATGGCGATGGTCGCGTTCAGCCCGGTGGTCAGATCGACGGTGGCCACGCCGACCTTGCTGGCGGCGCCGTCAGCCGGCCCCGTGATCGACATCAGCCCGGACTCGGCCTGGACCACGAAGTCGTAGCCCGGCCGCTGCGCGCCGGGACCGCTGCGGCCGTAGCCGGAGATCGCGCAATAGATCAGCCGCGGGTTGAGCGCGTGGACGTGCGCGTAGTCGAGGCCCAGCGATTCCGCGGCACCGGTGCGGAAGTTCTCGATCAGCACGTCGCTGTCGCGGATCAGCGCTTCGAGCAGCGGGCGCGCGTCGGGGTGACGCAGGTTGGCGGCGATCGAGCGTTTGCCGCGGTTGCAGCTCGCGAAATAGGCGGAGATGTCGTCAAGGAACGGCGGGCCGTAATCGCGGGTGTCGTCGCCTTCCAGCGGCTCCAGTTTGACGACATCAGCGCCGAGGTCGGCGAGGGTCATCCCGCACCACGGCCCGGCCAATACCCGCGACAGCTCCAGCACCTTGATTCCCGCCAACGCCGACATGGATCCGCCCGTGGTCTGAATTCTGCGCAGTGTAGCGGGTGGCTTGTTATCGGACGGCCAAGAGCAAATCCCCCCGTCGCCTGCTTCGCAGCCGCCGGCCCCCTTTTTCAAAGGGGGCAAAAGCATGGCGCGGGCTCTTGATCTCGCACCCTTTTGCAAAAGCGGCAAAAGCATAGGCGGTCGTTCTTGACCTCTGCCCCCTTTGAAAAAGGGGGCCGGCATCGCGCAGCGATGTCGGGGGGATTTGCTCTTCGCGGGTAGCTTTTCGGTATCCGCACCTGATCGGCGAGAATGCGCGCATGAGCACAGCACCAGCGCATCCCACCCAGACGGTTTCCGCCCACCGCACGATTCACGGACTGCCCCACGGCGATTGGGCGCTGCCCGGCATCGTCAACCAGCATTCGCACGCGTTCCAGCGCGCGATGGCGGGGTTGGCGGAGCGCATGACCCATCCCTCCGATTCGTTCTGGACCTGGCGCGACACCATGTACCGGATGGCGGCGCGGTTCGATCCCGACACCCTGCACGCCGTTGCCGCGCAGCTCTATGCCGAAATGCTGGAAGCCGGTTACACCACGGTCTGCGAATTCCATTATCTGCATCACGCGCCCGACGGCCGTCCCTACGACGACGCTGCCGCGATGTCGCGGGCGCTGATCGCCGCGGCGCGCGAGACCGGCATCCGCTTGACCCTGCTGCCGGTGCTGTACATGACCGGTGGCTTCGACGGCCGCCCGCTCAACGAGCGGCAGCGCCGCTTCGGGCATACGGTCGATGCCTATCTGCACCTGTTCGAAGCGTTGCACCGCGAACAGGACGACACCCTGCGCATCGGCTGCGCCCTGCACAGCCTGCGCGCGGTGCCGCCGGACGCCATGCATGCGGTGCTGGCGGCACTGCCGGGCGACGCGCGCCTGCACATCCACATCGCCGAGCAGATCGGCGAAGTGCAGGACAGCCTCGCGATCCGCGGCGAGCGTCCGGTGCGCTGGCTGCTGGACAACGCCGATGTCGATGCGCGCTGGACGCTGGTGCATGCGACCCATCTCGATGTGGACGAGGTCGTCGGCATCGCGCGCCGCGGCGCCACGGTCGCGATCTGCCCGACCACCGAGGCCAATCTCGGCGACGGCCTGTTCCCGTTGCGCGATTACCTCGACGCCGATGGCGCCTGGGGCATCGGCTCCGATTCGCATATTTCGGTATCGCCGCTGGAAGAATTGCGCTGGCTGGAATACGGCCAGCGGTTGACGACCCGTCACCGCAATATCGCCGCGACCGAAGCGCAGCCCAGCGTCGGCGAGACGCTGCTGGCGGGCGTGCGCGCCAGCGCCGCGCAGTCGTGCGGGTTCGCGGACGCGGTGCTGGCCGGCGATACGGTGACGCTCGACGGCGCATCGCCGCTGCTGGTCGGCGCGACGCCGGTCGACATCGCTGATCGCTGGATCTTCAGCGGCAACCGCAGCGCGGTGGACACGGTGTCCGTGGCCGGTCGCGAGGTGGTGACGGGCGGCCTCCATCGCGACGGCGCCGCCATCGCCGCGCGCTTCGCGACCGCGATGCGCGGGCTGTTGGCCGGCTGATCGGCCGGCTGGTCGGGCCGGTTGATCCGGGCGGAACGCATTTCGTCGCCGTCTGCAGGGTGTTCGTCGCAAACCCCGGCGGGGCCTGTCGATGCGGAGCAGTCTGATCCCATCCCCACCAGACCCCAGGAATCAGCCATGGCCATCTTGTCCTATCCCACGATTCTGTTCTCCGCCGCGCTGATGATCGCCGGCGCGGCCGAGGCCGCGACCACTGCCGGGAACACTGCCGGGAACACTGCCAAGAACGCGCCCACGACCGACGCAGGACTGCAGGCCATCGTAGGCAAACGCCTGCACGGCGACCGCAGCGGCGCCTGCTTCGCCGTCGCGGTCATCGAACGTAAAAACGTACGCCGCGCCTACGTCTGCGCCGACGGCAAGGATCCCGCGCCACGCATCGACGCGAACACCGCGTTCGAGATCGGCTCGGTCAGCAAACCGATGATGGCGGCGGTCCTGGCCGGCCTGATCCGCGAACGCAAGGCCTCGCTGGACGATCCGCTGTCGGCGTATCTGCCCAAGGACAGCACGGTGCCGACGTTCGAGCGCAAACCCATCCTGCTGCGGCATATCGTCACCCATACTTCGGGCCTGCCGGCGATTCCCGCAGGCATCGACTACGACCCGCAGAATCCGTATTCGAAGCTGGACGAGGCCGCACTGCTGAAGGCGCTGTCGACCACGTCGCTGGCGCAGGCGCCGGGCGCGAAATTCGAATACTCCAATTTCGCGGCGATGCTGCTGTCGTACGCAGTCGCGCGTCGCGCCGGCAGCGATTTCGAAACGCTGCTCGACACCCGCGTATTCGCGCCGCTGGGCATGGACAGCAGCTACATCAACCGCAAACCCGACGCGGTGAAGGCAGCCATCGGCCACACGCCGGATACGAAAGTCACGCCGGCCTGGACGTTTCCGACCGATTTCGCCGGCGTCGGCGGCGTGCGCTCGACGCTCGACGACATGGTGCGCTACGTGCAGGGCCAGTTCGGCGGCGCGCCGAAGCCGCTCGACGCCGACTTCCGCATGACCCATGCGCCGGTCGCCAACGACGCCAAAGCGCCGCTCGCGATGCACTGGATGCTGGCGCCGCTCAACGGCCGCACGTTCCTCGCGCACGAAGGCGGCACCGGCGGGTTCTCGTCGTTCGTCGCGTTCGATCCGGAAAGAAAATCCGGCGTGGTGATCCTGTCCGATACCGCGCTGCACGCGCGCGGCGGCCTCGGCAGCCTCGGCCTGCATCTGCTCGATGCGAACGTGCCGTTGGGCAAGCCGGATACCGGCGAATCCGCAGCCAAGCCGACACTGGCGTTGTCTGCGGATGCGTTGAAGGCCTATGCCGGCGAATATCCACTGATGCCGGACTTCGTACTGACCGTGCGCGCGGAGACCGGCACGCTGACCGCGCAGGCGACCGGGCAGGGCGCGTTCCCGCTTGCGGCGACGGCCAAGGATGTCTTCGAGGCGCCGAACTTCGGTATCGTCATCCGTTTCCGGCGCGACGCGGCGGGTAAAGTCATTGCACTCAAGCTCGAACAGGGCGGGCACACCCTCGATGGAACACGTCGATGACATCCTCGGACTTCACGCCAGACCGCATATCGGACCGCACGCCCTATCCGCTTGACCGCCCGCTGCCGACCGGCGTCGTCGCCAGCGGCGGCGCGTGGTTGGGCTACCGTCGCTATCCTGTTTTCAGCTGGCGCTGGCTGCGCGGGCGCAGCCTGATCTTCGGCGCGGTCATCGTGGTGGTCGCATGCTTCGTCGCCGCCGGCCTGACCATCACCACCGGCAGCGGCCACGGCGGTCTGATGGCGGGTCTGCACTTCGCCGCTGGCTTCATGTTGATGTGTTCCACAGGACCATTGCTGGCGGCGCTGGTGCGTCATGCGGGCTGGCCGCTGCGCCGCGAACGCTTCGGGATCGTGCTGGCGATGCTGCTGGGCATCGTCGTGAGTTATTTCGCCGATGCGTGGTCGTCGAACTATCTCAAGCAGAACATTCCGAAGAGCGACGACCTGCGCATGGTGCTCAAGCCGCCGCAGTTCTCGCCGGTGGAAAAAGCCGCGCTGCAGGCATTGAATCTGGCGACGCTGGTGTTGATCTACGGTGCGCTCGGCGGCGGCCTTGCGTTGCGCGCCTATTTCCGCGAACTGGGCAGTTGGCAGGAGGCGCGGCACGTCGACGCGATGGCGGCGTTGCAGGTGCAGAAACAGCATTCGGACCTGCGCCTCGGCGTGCTGCAGGCCCAGGTCGAGCCGCATTTCCTGTTCAACACGCTGGCGTCGGTGCGCGCGCTGGTGCGGCAGGAACCTGCGCAGGCCGAGGCCACGCTGGATGCGCTGGTGGATTACCTGCGCGCCACCATTCCGCGTCTTCGCGACGAGGAAACGGCGCTGCATTCGACGCTCGGGCAGCAGCTCGATCTATGCGCGAGTTACCTCGAACTGATGCGTCTGCGCACCAGCGGGCGGCTGAGCTACGCGATCGAGGCCGACGCCGTGCTGCGCGCGCTGCCGTTCCCGCCGATGCTGCTGATCAGTCTGGTCGAGAACGCGATCAAGCACGGCATCGAGTCCAAGCGCGGGCCGGGTACGGTGACGATCATGGCCGCACGCGATGAAGACATGTTGAGCGTGAGCGTGATCGACGACGGTCTTGGGCTGCAGCCGGGCGTCGGCGGCGGGCTGGGTTTGGCGAACGTGCGCGCGCAGTTGGAAACGCGTTACGGCGCCCGCGCGGGGTTTCAACTGGTCAGCGAGCCCGCGTGCGGCGCGCGCGCCGAGCTGCGGATTCCGCTCGACGACAAATCTTCACATGCCGCCGGACAATGAGCGCATGAACGACATCACCGCGATCATCGCCGAAGACGAAGCGCCGCTGCGCCATGCGCTGTGCGCGATGCTCGGGATCGTCTGGCCCGAACTGCGGATCGTCGCCGAGTGCGAGGACGGTATCGCCGCGATGGAAGCCATCGCCGCGCATCGGCCGACCCTGGCCTTCCTCGACATCCGCATGCCCGGCGTCAGCGGTCTGGACGTGGCCCGCGCCGCGGTCGCGGCGAAATCGCTGGTGGTCTTCACCACGGCATACGACGAATACGCGGTGCGCGCGTTCGAGGCCGGCGCGGTCGATTATCTGCTCAAGCCCGTACAGCCCGAGCGCCTGCAGCGTGCGGTCGAGCGCATCCGCGGGCGTCTGCAGGCCGCGTCCACGCAGGCGGGCGATGCGCTGCAGGCGGTCGACGACCTCGAAGCGCGGCTGCGGCCGTCCGCCGCGCGCCTGATCCGCTGGATCAGCGCCGCGGTCGGCGACAGCGTGCGTATGATCGGCATCGACGAGGTGCTGTATTTCCAGGCGCAGGACAAATACGTGCGGGTGGTCAGCGCCGGCGGCGAAGCGATCATCCGCACGCCCATCAAGGAACTGCTGGCGGGACTGGATCCGGACGAATTCTGGCAGGTGCATCGCGGCGTGGTGGTGCGCGTGTCCGCGATCGATCGGGTGCGCAAGGACGAATTGGGAAAATCGACGCTGCAGCTGCGCGGGCGCGACGATGCGCTGCCGGTCAGCTCGGCGTTCCTGCATCGTTTCCGTGGGATGTGATCCCGGTTCCGATGCGATCCGCATTCCCTATGAGATTCGCATTCCTGTAGAGCGGCCTTCAGGCCGCTGCTTTTTTTCCGCGAAGACGACAGCAGCGGCCTGAAGGCCGCTCTACAAACAGCAGCTACCGCAGCGCCGCCGCTGTCGATGCGAGATCGCCGTCGTTCGCCGCCGGCTTCACATCCAGCAGATGCGCGAGCAGCGGATAGATGTCGACGTTGTCGAACGCCGGCAGGACCACGCCATCGCGGAACGAGGGCCCGCGCGCGGCGAAGACTGCGCGCATCGCGGGGTCTTCCGGCGCGTAGCCATGCTCACCCCTCACCGCTTGCGGCCAGCGGTCTTTCGCACGGGTCTGCACGCGCCAGCCCACCTCGCTCTGGCACACGATCGGCGCCACCCGCGGATGGCGGCCGTAGCGCCACGCCGCGGGCAGTTCGGCCTTGCGCCAACAGCGGTAATGATCCTGTTGCCCGAGAAAGGCGCGCTCCACGTCGTCGCCGCGGCCGGGTTTCGGCACGATGCCGACAAGCGATCCCCACGACCACAGATCGTACGCCGAGGCGTCCAGTCGATCGTCGAGGAAACGGATGTTGTCGCGCGGCACGTCGGCCATCCCGTGGTCCGATAGCACGATCAGGTCGGTGCGCCCGTCCAGGCCGCGCGCTTGCAGTCCCGCCTGCAGCCGCGCCAGCGCGGCGTCGATCTCGCGCAGCGCCGCCAGCGCCTCGTCGCTGCGCGCGCCGGCATTGTGCCCAGCGACGTCGTACTGCTCGAAATACAGGGTCAGCAGTTGCGGGCGCTGCGCCTGCGGCAGATCCAGCCAGGTCAGGAGCTGCCGTACGCGCGCCTCGGGCGTTACCTTCATGTCGAACGCACGGCTGTAGCGCGGCCGTTGTCCGGCGATTTCGGCGCGCGAACCCGGCCAGAACATGGTCGCGGCGATGCCGCCCTGTTTCTGCAGCGTCGACCAGATCGGCTCGCCACCCCACCAGCGGCCGTCGTCGGCCACCGCTTCCTTCGATACGAAGCGGCCCAGGTGCGCATCGATCATGTTGTTGTGGACCACGCCGTGACGGTCGGGCCGCAGCCCGGTGACCAGCGTGTAGTGATTCGGGAAGGTCAGCGTGGGGTAACTCGCATTCATCCATTCGGCGCGCACGCCTTCCGCGGCGATGCGGTCGAGCGTGGGCAGCACGCCGGCGCCGAGCATCGAGGCTGGCAGACCGTCGATCGACACCAGCAGCACGACCCGCGAGGTCCGGACGTCGGTCTGCGCCACCGCCCCGGGGAAGGGCGTCCGGCTGGCGCAGCCGGCGATCAGCAGCGCCATCGAAAACGCGATCGATAACGCCACAAGCCGGGCACAGCGGGCGGACAGGGACGGTCGAGAGGCGTGTGGCTTCATGGCCGGATGATAAACGCCGCCGATGCCGGTGGTATTTCCGTTCCCGGCCGACGCGGCTGTGGATGCACCTTTGCGGCCGGGCCACGCGTCTCCTCATACCGGGCCACCGCCGGCGGGCCGACAGGGCGCTCAACAACGCCAGCCTATTCAGGCAAGCGGCCGCGGGTGGGCGTAAGGTGCAGGCATCGCCTGATTGGACACCGGAGCCGCCGCCATGACCCGTCTTCTGCTCGCCGCCCTGTTGACCGCTTTCGCCGGAGCCGCCGTCGCCCAGACGGTGACCATCACCAGGGAAAGCGGGGAAACCGACACCGTACAGACCGCCGAAGCCGCAGCGCCTGCCCCCGAGCCCATCCGCAACTGCATGCGCCACACAGGTTCGCGCATCGTCGCCGCAGAGAACATGCGCGCCGGGAAACAAGGCAAACCGCAGCGCTGCGCGAACGGTCCCGGCCGGGTCTACAGCAGCGAAGATCTGGAACGCACCGGCCATATCAACATCGCCGACGCGCTGCGCAGCCTGGATACCTCGATCCGCTGATCGCAGCCGCTTCGGCCCCGCATCGAACGCCCGGCCTTGTGCCGGGCGTTTCGTTTTCAGCACGTGGCTGGAATCATCGGCATGCGCACTCAGCCGAACAGATCGCCGCTGCCTTGCGCGGGCAGCGCGCCTTCCAGCCGCAGCAGCGCGGCCTTGATCGGCAGACCGCCGCCGAACCCGGTGAGGCTGCCGTCGGCGCCGATCACGCGATGGCATGGCAGCACGATCGGCAGCGGATTGCGCCCGTTGGCCGCGCCCACCGCGCGCACCGCATCGGGTTTGCCGATGGTGCGGGCGAGATCCCGATAGCTCCACGTCGCGCCCCACGGAATCGTCGCCAGCGTCCGCCACACGTCCATCTGGAAAGCGGTGCCCTGCGGCCGGAGCGGTAGATCGAACGCCTGCCGCCTGCCTTCGAAATACTCGCGCAACTGTTCGCGCGTCGCGCGCAGGACATCCGCAGCCGCGCCGCGCGCGCCGGGAATCCATCCTTCGCGATCCACCGGATGGCGGTTGTCGGGAAATTCGATATGCCGCAGACCGTCGGCATCGGCGGCGAGTGTCAGCGTGCCGATGGGTGTATCGAAGTGCTCGAAAAACATGCTGCTCATGCCGCCTCCGTGCGTGCGGCATCGGGCGGCAGATGCCACAGATGCAGCACCGCATACGCGCGCCATGGCCGCCACGCCTGCGAGCGCGCTTCGGTCGCGCGTTCGCCCAGACGCGCGAGCCCAGGCGGTGCCAGCCGCTGCTGCAGCACCAGGTCGCCGGCCGGGAATGCGTCCGGCAACGCCAGCGCGCGCATCGCGATGTACTGCGCGGTCCACGCGCCGATGCCGGGCAGCGCGGTCGCGCGTTCGACGAAGGATTCGAGCGTCTGCCCGGCTTCGAACGACAGCCGGCCCTCCGCGACCGCCGCCGACAGCGCGCGCAGCGTCGCAGCGCGTGCGCGCGGCAGACCGATACTTTCCAGCGGCGCATCGCGCAGGCGTTCCGGCGACGGAAACGCGCGATCCAGCCCGGGGTGCGGTGTTGCCGCTTGCATCGGCCCGGCAGCCGCACGCTGCGTGCCCCACGTATCCACCAGCCGCCGCGCCAGCGTGGTCGCGCCGGCTACGCTGATCTGTTGCCCCAGCACCGCGCGCACCGCAAGCTCGAACCCATCCCAGCCGCAGGGCACGCGCAGGCCCGGATGCAGCGCGATCGCGCGTTCCAGCAGCGGATCCCCGGCGAATGCCGCATGCACCGCCTGCAGATTGGCGTCGAGATCGAACATCCGTCGCACCCGGCGCACGATGTCCGGGATCGCGCGCGGATCGGCGCCGTCGATGTCGAGCTGCAGTTCCGGTCGCGCGGAGATCGCGCTCACCCGGATCCACGCCGGAGCGTCCGCGGTGCCGACGACGCGTTCGTAACTGTCCGCGTTCACGCGCTCGATGCCCGGGATCGCGCGTTTCGCGAGAAACGCCAGCAGCAGCGGAAAATCCAGCGGCGGGCGATAGCCCAGACGCAGCGTCAGCGTGCCGCTGGGCGCGAGCGCCGCCGACTTCTGCCGGCGGATCGCGCCCGGCGGCATGCCGCAGCCGTCCTTGAACGCGGAGTTGAAGCGACGCAGGCTGTTGTAGCCGGCGGCGAGCGCGACATCGGTCACCGGCAGCGCGGTTTCGGTGAGGAGTTGTTTCGCCAGCAGCAGCCGACGCGTGGCGTGCACGGTATGCGGGGTCGCGCCCACGTGGGCGAGGAAGACACGCTGCAACTGGCGCGCACTCAGGCCCACGCGCGTCGCCAGCGTCCCGCACGAATCGTCCTGCAGCGCGCCCTCGGCGATCATCGCCAGCGCCCGCCGTACCGCATCTTCACGCACCTGAGCAAAGGCTTCGGGCGAGAGTTCCGGGCGACAGCGCAGACAGGGGCGATAGCCGGCGGTCGTGGCCGCTGCCGCGTTGGGATAGAAGCTGATGTTCCGACGTTTGGGCGGTGGCGCCGGGCAGACCGGCCGGCAATAGATGCCCGTACTGCGCACCGCGATGAAGAACAGTCCGTCGAAACGATGGTCCTTCGCGGCCATCGCGCGGAAGCAGACTTCGCGGGGCGGAAGCGTTTCGCTGTGCGTGGAATCGGTGGCCATGGCGCGATGATAGACCCGTGCGGCGACCCGGACTCGCCGCTTTCGGACATCAACTTTTCCGATCTAATGTCCGGGTTCTTCGGCCCGTCATCCCCGCGCAGGCGGGGATCCATGCCTACAGTCACTCAGTAGGATTCGCATCCTGATTCACGTTTTCGGGCATGGATGACCAGCCTCCGGCTGTTGTGAAGCGTTTCCCGCCTGCGCGGGGATGACAGGCAAGCATTCGCGCGCTGCCGTCGCACATCATTCATTCCGGTCTTGAATCGCCAGCCCGTCCAGCAACCGCTGCAGCGCGCGCTTGTGCAACGCGCGGAATTCCTTCGCGTCGCAGCTGAAACGGCCGGCGCGATACAGCGCGATCAATCCGTGCGAATGCGCCCACAGCGTCAGTGCGACCTCCCACGGATCGTCGGGTTTCAGCACGCCGGCCGTCTGCGCATCGGCCACCGCGTCGGCGACTTCGTTCAAGGTGGGCGAGCGCCGGGCGCGGAAGTCCTCGGGATAGCGCCGGGCGTCCTCGCGCCGCGCCGAGAACGCGTGATCGAACAGATGCGGATACGCCAGCGCGTAGTCGAGATAGATCTCCTGCAGCGCGACGATCCGGGTCATCGCGTCCGGACCGCGATTGCGCGCGTGCCAGTGATGCGCGATCTCCTCGAAGCTGTCCTCGCAGACCCGCTTCAACAGCGCATCGCGATTCGGAAAATGGCGATAGATCGCCATCGGCGTGAGTCCGACCTCCTGCGCGATGCGGCGCATGCTCATCGCCGCCGCGCCTTCGCGCTCGAACAAGCTGCGGGCGGCGTGCAGGATGCGGTCGACCGTCTTGGGTGGGCTGTTGGACGGGCTCATGTCTACAGCGTATACATTTCGCGGCCGGGATGGCAAAAAATGCCGAAAACCGTAGTCAGGCCCGCGATCCTGGTCACGGGCCGCTGGCGATGCGCCACGTCGCGGCGCACTATTTTCTCCATCGCACACAGCGCGCCCGCGGCGCAGGGACACCGTCATGACCTCATCGAGCAACCGTCACGATCCGTCGCGGGTCATCCGCGCCCCGCGCGGCGCTGAGAAGACCTGCAAATCCTGGCTCAGCGAAGCCGCGTACCGGATGCTGCAGAACAATCTCGATCCCGAAGTCGCCGAGCGGCCGGAAGATCTGGTGGTCTACGGCGGCATCGGCCGCGCCGCGCGCGACTGGGACTGCTACGACGCCATCCTCGAATCGCTGCGCAATCTCGAAGACGACGAAACCCTGCTGATCCAGTCCGGCAAGCCGGTCGGCGTGTTCCGCACCCACGCCGACGCGCCGCGCGTGCTGCTCGCCAATTCCAATCTGGTGCCGCACTGGGCGACCTGGGAGCACTTCCACGAGCTGGATCGGAAAGGTCTGATGATGTACGGGCAGATGACCGCCGGCAGTTGGATCTACATCGGCAGTCAGGGCATAGTGCAGGGCACGTACGAAACCTTCGTCGAAATGGGCCGCCAGCATTACGGCGGCGACCTCACCGGCAAGTGGATCCTCACCGCCGGCCTCGGCGGCATGGGCGGCGCGCAGCCGCTGGCCGCATCGCTGGCCGGCGCGTGCTCGCTCAACATCGAATGCCAGCAGTCGCGCATCGACATGCGCCTGCGCACGCGCTACGTCGACGAACAGGCGACAGACCTCGACGACGCGCTCGCGCGCATCGAAAAATACTGCGCGGCCGGCGAAGCGAAATCCATCGCGCTGCTGGGCAACGCCGCCGAGATCCTGCCCGAACTTGTGCGTCGCGGCGTGCGCCCGGATGCGGTCACCGACCAGACGTCGGCGCACGATCCGCTGCACGGCTATCTGCCCGCCGGTTGGACGCTGGAAGAGTGGTTCGACAAGCAGACAAGCGCGCCGGAGGAACTGGTCGCCGCCGCCAAGCAGTCGATGCGCGTGCACGTCGAAGCGATGCTGGCCTTCGAGGCCATGGGCGTTCCCACCTTCGATTACGGCAACAACATCCGCCAGATGGCGTTCGAGGTGGGTTGCAAGAACGCCTTCGATTTCCCGGGCTTCGTGCCGGCCTATGTGCGTCCTCTGTTCTGCCGCGGCGTCGGCCCGTTCCGCTGGGTCGCGCTGAGCGGCGATCCCGAGGACATCGCGAAAACCGACGCGAAGGTGAAGGAACTCATTCCCGACGACGCGCATCTGCACCGCTGGCTGGACATGGCGAAAGAACGGATCAGCTTCCAGGGCCTGCCCGCGCGCATCTGCTGGGTCGGCCTGGGCCTGCGCGACAAACTCGGCCTCGCGTTCAACGAGATGGTCCGCAACGGCGAACTGAAGGCGCCGATCGTGATCGGCCGCGATCACCTCGATTCCGGCAGCGTCGCCTCGCCGAACCGCGAAACCGAAGCGATGCAGGACGGCAGCGACGCGGTCAGCGACTGGCCGCTGCTCAACGCGATGCTCAACGTCGCCGGCGGCGCGACCTGGGTCTCGCTACACCACGGCGGCGGCGTCGGCATGGGCTTCAGCCAGCACAGCGGCGTGGTGATCGTCTGCGATGGCTCTGTGGAAGCGGACAAGCGCATCGCACGCGTGTTGTGGAACGATCCGGGCACCGGCGTGATGCGGCATGCGGATGCGGGGTATGAGATCGCGAAGGCGTGTGCGAAAGAGCAGGGGCTGAAGTTGCCGATGGTATGAAGCGGTACCATGCCGCAGGTGGATCATCTGGCGCACTGAACCTCTTCTGTTGAGGGGGTGCGGGCCGATGATTCCGCCTGCGGGCTAGAATGGCGATATTGATCGCAGGTATTAATGGGGGAAGAATCATGGCGAAATCATCGTCTCGCATTCGCAGTCGGATGCGTTCTTATTGGCGACCGGTGTTATTGACGCTGGCGCTGGTCTACTGCGTCGGTACGGCCATTTCGGCGGTCCTGTCGTCGCCCATCATTACCACGATCGCCGGCGGGGGCAGCCCCGCCTCCGGCAACGGCGATTCCGGTCCCGCCACCAGCGCGCGTCTGACCAACCCGGTCGATGTCGCGGTGGATGCTTCCGGGAACGTCTACATCGCCGATATCGCGGTGTTCGTCGGGCAAGATGGGTTCAAGGTACGCAAGGTCGATACTGCAGGAATCATCACCACGGTCGCCGGCAATGGCGACAACGTCTACAACGGCGACGGCATCGCCGCGACCAGCGCCGCCATTTCCGTCAAGGGTATCGCCGTCGACGCGGGCGGCAATCTGTATATCGCCGACGCGCACAATCAACGTATCCGCAAGGTGGCGCCGAACGGAATGATCTCGACCGTGGCCGGCAATGGAACGTCGGGTTTCACCGGCGACGGCGGCCAGGCGAAAAGTGCGACGCTCTCGTTTCCGACCGATGTGGCGATCGATGCCGCAGGCAATCTGTATGTCCTCGATGCATTTAACGTGCGGGTGCGTCGGGTGGGAGCCGATGGCATCATCCGCACGGTTGCGGGCAACGGACAGAGCGGTTTCAGCGGCGACGGCGGCGCAGCGACGCAGGCGAGCTTCAGCAATCCGAGAGGCATCGCGATAGATGCGGCCGGCAATCTCTTCATCGCCGATCATGGCAATGACAGGGTTCGGCGTGTGACGCCCGCCGGCATCATCTCCACGTTCGCAGGCGGCGGACGCTTCCGCAGCGATCCCGTCGCCGCGAACAGCGTGCTGTTCAATCCCACCGGCGTAGCGGTGGATGCCCGCGGCAATGTGTATATCTCCGAATTGAATAATCTCGTGCGCATCGTGAGCCCGAACGGGATCGTGCAGATCGCGGCCGGGCAGTTCAACGACACTACGTTCGGGAGCGAAGGCGCACCATGGGGCTTCGCCGGCGATGGCGGGCCTGCGGACCAGGCGCTGCTCTACGAACCGATGAATCTGGCGTTGGACGCGCAGCAGAACCTGTATGTCGCCGATGGCCGCAACGGTCGCGTCCGCAAGGTCGCGCAGTACGCGACGCCGCGCACGCCGGCCGGCGTCGATGCGTTCCGTCCCTACCAGACCAATCCGGTCGGCAGCTTCACACAGCACGTCGCCGTCGCCGACGTGACCGGCGACGGGCGCGACGATGCGCTCTTGACCACCAGCGCATGGCCCGGCTCCGGGGTTGAACCGGACAACGATATGCGGCTGTGGGTCTTCGTGCAGCGGCCGGATGGGACGTTGGCGCCGCCATTGAAATATGCCTATCCAAGCGATGGGATCCGTGCGGGAACGGGTCTGGCGACCGCCGACCTCGATCGCGACGGCTTCAAGGACGTTTTCGTCGGAACGCTCTATGGCGTCGCGATCTTCCGCGGCAATCCGGGCGGCGTGTCCAATGCCGTCCTCTCTGCAGGGGTAGGGAACGCGCAGGGCGTGAACAGCATCGCGGCGATGGACGTGGATCGGGATGGGCATATCGACATCGTCACGCTCGGCTGCTGCAGGCCCGAAGGAGGCAGCAGCACATTCGATACCTTCGGAATGACCGTGCATTACGGCAATGGCGCCGGCGGCATTTCGCGCAAGGTCCTGTATCCCTCCGGGCCGGAAGTCGGCGGCAATCTGAAAGCGGTCGACATGAACCGCGACGGCATCCCGGATCTGATCAAGACATGGTCCGCGCCCCCGAATGGCGGCGTCGACGTGATGCTGCATAACGGCGTCGCTGGCTTCCGCGCGCCGATCCGCGTGACTGCCGTGTCGCAAAGTGGACTGAGCGGCGCTTATGCCCTCGGCGACTTCGATCATGATGGACTGCGGGACATCATCCTTTCCAGGCACGGCAATGCGCCGCAGGCGTCGTATGTCCACTTCCGCCAGAATGTGCAGGGCCATTTCGATCAGGTCCGCGACTGGCGCGCGTTCGACCTTCCAGATGAATTGCTCGCGGCGGATATGGATGGCGACGCCCGCGACGATCTGCTTGTGGTGCATGGCGGTTGGAGTTCGATCGGCTATCACCAGCAGACCGATACCGGGCTGGATACCGAGGTCAAGAATCTCACCGTGCAGTCCGGCAATCCCAGCTTGCCGGCACTGGCGGTGGGTGATCTCGACGCCGACGGCTGCAAGGATATCGCGATGGCCGACTACAACTATGGATTGATCGTGATGCATGGCAAGCGATGCGTCACGTCCGCGGAAGGTAGTCGTCCCTTGTTGCCGTGGAAACCGGCCGGCCCGGCGACCGGTCCTTCGGGAATGCTCGGCGCGCATTCCGCAGGTCCGCCCTACGTCGCCCGCGTGAGGCCTCCGGCGGCGACCAGCATGTATCGCCGTATCGTGAATGTATTTCCGGATGCTTTGGCCGGGAATGTTTCCCGTGCGGATCTGCTGTACGGCGCGGCCGGTCTCTTCGCGTTCTTCTTCGGTCTTTTGTGGTTCATGCATATCTTTCGCCGGAAATGATCCATAAGGCGGCCCGGCCGCCGCCTTGGAAGCCGACGATGTTTCCCCGCCACCCCAAACCCGATAATCCGAGTCGTCGGATCTCGGGGATGCTGCTTCCAGTGACGTAACCCGGTTCTCGCGGCCAGCGAGAGCCGGGGCTTCCGGTGTGGGACCTGCGGCCCCCCGGCCACTTGCTGCCGATGCTGAGCCGAAGACTCCACCGGAAGATCTGCAATCATGAAAATGCCGCAGTCCGGGTGTGGCCGGGCGATGTATCCAGGAACTCGAGGAGCGCATGCTCCAGCGTCGTCCGGTCATGTTCTGCGACATGCTCTAACGCCTCTTTAACGGCGATCAACGTAGCGTGAAGCGCGCAGGGGGTGACATGGACAAGGAGCAAGTCATGATGTCTGGCGTACGCGTTTCCGCAATAGCGGGTCTTCTGGGTTTTCTTGCATGCGCGGTACCGGTGGCCCGGGCCGAGGTCTATGAACTCGGCTGGCCGTATCCGCCGAACAATCTCGAACCGCATGGCGCCCGAAATCAGAGTCCGCTGTGCGATCCGACCAACAAGCCGGGCCCGAATCGCCTGCGCGAGCTGCTCGGCTTCTGGTTCGGCGCACCGAATCAGTTCAATCCGAACTGGCATATCGGCCGGCCGTGCAACGTCAGCGCTACTTCGTATCATCGCGAAGGCCGGGCGCTGGATTTCTACGTGAATTCCACCGAGCCGCGTGCGCAGGCCATCGTCGACTGGGTCCTGGCGACCGACGAATACGGTAATCCGCACTCCAAGGCGCGACGGCTCGGCATCGTCGAGATCATCTGGAAGAACGTCATCTGGACCTCGGACCGTGCCTATGAAGGCTTTCGCCCTTGCTCGAGCTGCGGTCCGCATTACGACCACATCCATTTCAGTTTCACCCGCGAAGGCGCCAACGCGCAGACATCGTGGTTCACCACCAACGATCACGTCAGCAGCGCGGCCTGCGGCACCGGCACCGCGACGGTGAAGTACTGGACGTATCCCAGCGGCTACGGGCCGTTGCGCCATGTGCGCCAGATCACCGGATCGGGCGGCAATTACACGACGCAGGCGGCGTTGGCCGGCTCCCCGTGGCGGGTCTACACGTCCCTGGGCCCGGCCGTGGTGGCCGCGAATGCGCCCGTGAGCGCGCTGTATGGATCCCGCGCTTATCTCGGCGCCTGCACGGTCACGCTGTTCTGAGGCAGCGACGTAGCCCGGTTCTCGCTCTGCGAGAGCCGGGGCTTTCGGTGTGAGACATGCATCACCACACCCCGGGTGTCCACTTCGCGGACACCCGGGCTACTGGTGCGCGCCGATGTGCCTTGCCCGGCTCGCCACCGGCCCGTCTGCATCCGCAGCGTGCGATATAACGTATGGAGGTGTCCGAAGCAGGCGTTTTGCACATGCGGGCATCTCCGGTACGCACAGTCTTGACCGGCCGTTCGCGGAGGGCCAACCTGCAGTCGCCGCATAAAAGATGAGGAAACACCGATGTGGATCAAACTCTACGCCATCGCGCTGCCGGTCTTCTTCGCCATCGACATGCTGTGGCTGACCGTGCTGGCGAAGAATTTCTATCGCGAGCAGATCGGCGGCCTGATGAAGGCAGACGTGAACTGGTTCGCCGCGGTGCTGTTCTATCTGATCTTCATCGCGGGCATGGTGTTCTTCGTGATCGCGCCCGCGTTGGAGAAAGGGTCGTGGCGGTACGCGCTGTTCGCGGGCGCGGCGTTCGGCTTCGTCACCTACGCCACGTTCGATCTGACCAGTCTGGCGTTGATGAAGGATTTCCCGGTGCTGGTGACCGTTGTCGATCTGGCCTGGGGTACGGTGCTATCGGCGTCGGTCTGCACGATCAGTTACGCCATTGCCCAGAAACTCGGGGTCTGAATCCATGAACTTCGCCGGTCTCGATCAGGTATGGCTGCCGCTGTTGGCGATGGTTTTACTCGCGGTCGCGGTGTGGGCGCTCAGCGTCAAGCTGCGCGATGTGAGCATCGTCGACAGTCTGTGGTCGATCTTCTTCATCGCGTTCACCGTGCTGTTCGCATGGCGGATGGGCAGCGATGCCATGGCGTCTTACGTCTTGATCGCGTTGATTCTGGCCTGGGGGCTGCGGCTGTCGATTTATATCACCGTGCGCAATCACGGCAAGGACGAAGACCGGCGCTATCAGGCCATCCGGGCGCGCAACCAGCCCAATTTCGAATTCAAGAGTCTGTACCTGATTTTTCTGCTGCAGGCGGTGCTGGCCACGCTGGTCGTGCTGCCGGTGGTGCCGGTGCTCAACGGCGCGCAGGAGGCCGGTGCGCTGACGTACATCGGCTTCGCAGTCGCCGCATTCGGCGTGTCGTTCGAGACCGTGGCCGATTGGCAGATGGCGCAGTTCAAGGCGACGCGCACGGCGCAGGACGAGGTCATGGATCGCGGGCTATGGCGCTACAGCCGGCATCCGAATTATTTCGGCGAGGCCGTGTTCTGGTGGGGCGTCTGGCTCGCCTCGGCCAGCATGGGCGGCGCGTGGACGGTGTTCTCGCCGCTGCTGATGACCTGGCTGCTGACGCGGGTCTCCGGCGTGCCGCTGCTGGAAGCCGATCTGCAGCAGCGCAGCCCGGCGTATCGCGATTATCTGCTCAGCACGCCGCGGTTCGTGCCCGGGCGGCCGAAGCGGTAAACCGTTGCGATCACTGCGTGACGTTGTCGCCCACACGGGTTACAACGCACACGGTGCACGGAATTCAGGCGCATGCTGAGGACCCTCGCGGTTTTCAATGACCGCTTCCTGCGCGAACTGGCGATGCCGCTGGGGCGTCTGGGTGCTGCAGGCGATCCGAGGTAGGCATCATGTGGCGATCACACCGCGGGACATGCACGGGCGGCTTCCGTGCGCACGGGCTACGATGTGCGCGAGACCGATAAGGGGCGCCCGATGACATTTCCTTCGTTTCCGATGGCAAGCCTTCCCCGGCTGTGCTTTTCGGCGTTGATGATCCTTCTTTGCATCCCGGGCGCCCACGCGGCCGACTTCGGAGAGACCGAGGAGGACCGCCGGGACCTCAAGCAGGCGGAGCAACTGCTCATGGCATGGCCTGAGCAGGTGGACGGGCCTACCCGCGCGAAACGTATCGTCGATGCTGTGCTCGATCGCAATCCGGCCGCCGGCGATGCTTATCGTGTCCGCGCGATGCTCCAGATGAATGAAGGATATTTGAGCGGCGAAAAATACGAACCGCTGGCGCTCGAACACGCGGAGCGGAGCGTCGATCAGGCGATCGCGAAAGCGCCCGACAACGACCGCGCCTATGTATTGCGTTCGCGGTTGTACCGGTTGACCGGGCGGCCGGAACGGGCACGCAGCGATCTGGAGCGCGCGGAATCGCTGGCTCCGGACAACCCCTGGATGCACTTGGCTTGGTCCGACGTGATGTTTGCGGAGCAACAGTCGGATGCGGCGGCGGAGCGCTGTCGCAAGGCCGCGGGACTGAGCCCGGAAAATCTCGATATACAGCTCAATGCCACCAGTTGTCTGCTCCGCTATCACCGGCGTGCCGGGCGTAACGCCGAAGCGGAAAAACTGCACCTCGAGATGATCGAGCGTGCGCCCACCCGAGCTTGGCTGCGCGGCAACTACGCCGGGTTTCTGGAGTGCATGCCGCAGCGTTACGACGATGCCGCCGCGCAGGCGAAGGCCGCGCTGATGCTGATGGATTACGGGGTGGCGCGGTTGACCCTCGCCGTCGCGCTGTATCGACGCTGGGCGGCGCAGGTGCTTGCCGGGCAACAGGCGCCGGCCGAATCGACGTGGAACGAGGCGCGACGACTTGGCGATATCGACGTCGCGGCATTGTTGGAGGAGCAATGCGGTGGCCGGCCGCTGCATGATGCGATGCTTGCGCTGCGCGCCACGGGGAAGGCGCGGCTCTACAGTCCTGAGCAGGCGATTCCGCTGGCCATCGGCGCCCACGAGAACGGCGGACGGGCGTTGCCCGGCGTCTTCCTGATGGAAGTGCAGGCGACCGGTCGGGGCGACGGCAATATCTATCTGAATTCCATGCCGGATTTCCGCGATCCGCGGTGTCTGACGGTGCGTTTCGGCGCTGAAGCGCAGGCGGCTTTCCGCAAGCGCTATGGCGTCGACCCGGATGTCTACTACAAGGGCAAGACCGTCACTGTGGTGGGTGGCGCGCGTCGGATAAGGATAGAGGTCTTTTCGACATCGCTGACTGCAGAAAACCACTACTTCCAGACCCAGATCGACATTTCGGACCCCGAGCAGATCAAGACGATCGAAGACATGCCGCAGGGATTCGACAAGGGCTGAGCGCACGGACAAGGAAGACGAAACCGCGCACGCAAACCATCCATCGCCGTCCTTGGGCGGCGTGAAGCCGCACGCCATCCGGGCTATGCTTTCCGGGCCATGTCCTCCGATCTCGACAACCCGTTCTGGTCGGCGCTGTGCAGCCGGCACGCCGGTATCGCGCATCGCGTCGGCGAGGCCGCGCGTTATCCGGCTGAGTTCGCGCCGTTTCTCGGCGTGGCGCATGACGGGGCCGATGTCGGCGATTCATTGGATGCGTTGATCGCTGCGGACGAAAGCGTTTATCTGCTCGGCGTCGCGCCGCGCGTGCCGGAGGGTTGGCGGCTGCAGGCCCTCGGCGATCTCGCGCAGATGATCCGCACCGAAGCGCTGCCGGTGGCAGAGGGGCCCGACATCGTGCCGCTGTCGACGCCGGAGCATCGCGCGGATGTGCTCGCCTTGACCGCGCTGGTCTATCCGCATTATTTCCGCCCGCGCACCATGGAGATGGGCCGCTATTTCGGTATTCATGTCGACGGCCGGCTTGCGGCGATGGCGGGCGAGCGCCTGGCCACGGATGACTTCCAGGAAGTCAGCGCGATCTGCACCCATCCGGATTTCAACGGCCGCGGCTACGCCCGCCGGATCACCGCGATGCTCACCAACGACATCCTCGCGCAGGGCCGCACGCCGTATCTGCATGTCAGCCATTCGAACCGGCGCGCGAAGACCATGTACGAGCGCATGGGTTATCGGCTGCGCCGGAATATCCCGTTCTGGTCGTTGCGTTCGGCAGACGGGTGATTCCGCAGCATTACGCGCCCGCGGGCGCGATGATCACTCCAACTCGCGGTGATAGGTTGCCACGTCGCGCCAGCCGTGTTCGCGGGCATGCGCGGCGAGGGTTTCGGCGAGATAGACCGAGCGGTGACGCCCGCCGGTGCAGCCGAACGCGACGGTGATGTAGCTGCGGGTGTCGGCCTGGATGCGCGGCAGCCAGTTGTCGAGGAAGGCGGCGACCTGGGTCGTGTATTCGTTCACGTCGGGCTGGGTGTCCAGATATTCGCGCACTTCGCGGTCGCGGCCCGAGAGCGGACGCAGGCGCGCGTCCCAGTGCGGATTGGGCAGGCCGCGGGCGTCGAACACGAAGTCGGCGTCGCTCGGCACGCCGCGGCGGTAGGCGAAGGATTCGAACAGCAACGAGACGGTGCGGTCGGAGGTGAGGTCCAGTTCGGCGATCACCCTGCGCCGCATCTGATGGACGTTGAGTTCGCTGGTGTCGATGATCACATCGGCCTGCGCGCGCAAGGGTTTGAGCATGCGTCGCTCGAGCGCGATCGCGTCGGCGAGCGCGAGGCCGAGATGGCTGAGCGGGTGCCGGCGGCGGGTTTCGGCGTAGCGCTTGAGCAGGATGTCGTCGCTGGCGTCGAAGAACACCAGCTTGGGATCGAGCCCGAGCGCGCCTGCCTGCGAAAGCCACGACGGCAGCTTCGACAGGTCGGTGTTGCGGTTGCGCGCATCGATGCCGACCGCGAGCTTCGGCGGCATGTCGTTCTTGCCGGTGGCGCCGCGCACGAAGTCGGCGAGCAGATCGGCCGGAAGATTGTCGACGCAGTAGTAGTCGAGATCCTCGAAGGTGTTGAGGGCGATGGTTTTCCCGCTGCCCGACATGCCGCTGATGACGATCAGGCTGGAATCACTGGAGGCGGCGGGCGCAGCGGGCGTGCTCATGACGACGAACGCTCGAGGAAATGCGAATGACGCGCCATGAACGCCGCGGCCGGATCGACGCCCTTGATGCGCAGGATGTGCGCGCGCGCGGCGGCTTCGGCAAGGACGGCGAGGTTGCGGCCGGGCATCACCGGCAGGGTGATCATCGGCACGTCGAGGTCGAGCAGCCGGCGCGAGCCCAGATCGCCGACCAGACGCTCCATGCCCATGCCGCCGGTCGCCTGCGGTTCGAGATGCGGGCGGGTGAGATGCACGATCAGGCGCAGGTATTTGTTCCGCTTCACCGCGGTGTCGCCGAACATCTGGCGCACGTTGAGGATGCCGAGGCCGCGCAGTTCCAGCAGATCCTGCAGCAGATCGGGGCAGGCGCCGTCGAGTACGTCGGGGGCGATCTGGGTGAATTCGGGCGCGTCGTCGGCGACCAGGCGATGGCCGCGGGTCACCAGTTCCAGCGCCAGTTCGCTCTTGCCCGCGCCGGAGTCGCCGGTGATCAGCACGCCGATGGAATAGATTTCCATGAATACGCCGTGCACGGTGAGCCGCGGCGCGAGTTTGCGTGCGAGGTGATATTGCAGATGATTGAACAGTTCGTGGCCACGCCGCGGCGACACCCACAGCGGCGTGTCGGATTCCTCGGCGGCGGCGCGCAGATCCTCGGGGCAGACCTGGCCCTTGCTGATCACCATCGCCAGCGGCCGGAACTGCATCATCTTCTCGATCGTTTCCCAGCGCTGGCGCGCGTCGAGCGCATCCAGCCAAGCCAGTTCCTCGGTGCCGAGGATCTGCACCTTGTTCGGATAAATGATGTTGAGATAACCGGCGAGCGAAGGCCGCCGGGCCACGGTTTCCACGGCTTCGAGCACCCGGTGCTCGCCGCGCTGGCCGGCGATCCAGCGCAGGTCGAGACGCTCCTGCTGCTGGTCGTAGAGATCGCGCGCGCTGATGCTGGCGTTCATGGGGACGGAGCGTTCGCTGAAAGGAGTGGGGAGTGCAGGATACGAACAGATCGTCGAAAAAAACGACCGCGGGGACGTACGGCGCAAGCCGCATTGTCCAACCGCGGTCGTGTGGGCGGATTCTAGGCGGTTCTGCTGCGGCAGTGGATCAGCCGAGCTCTCCATTCACGACGAGACTTTCGCCGCGGTGATGATCGACCATCTTTTCCTTGTGCTTCAGCAGGAGGCGGTCGAGCTTGTCGGCCAGCAGGTCGATGGCGGCGTACATGTCCTGGCCGGCGGCATCCGCGTGCAAGGTGCGGCCTGACACATGCATCGTGGCTTCGGCGCAGTGATCGGGTTTGCTGATGCTGAGTTGGGTGCGGACGACGTCCAACGGATGTTCGAAATGTCGGCCCAGTCGGGAGAGTTTGGTTTCGACGTACTCGCGCAGGGCGGGGGTGACTTCGATCTGGTGACCGTGGGTTTCGATACGCATCGACGGTGTCCTCTGTTTGCCGGGCATTGGTCGCGCAGCGCGGCACCGGGCCCAGCCCGCCGATACCGCAATGCCGGTGCCTCCCTACGTGCCGGAGGCTCCGTATCGATGAACATCGGGTCGACGTGCGCCGAGTGCAAGGGCGGGTCGTCCTGATCTTCGCTCTGTCGACAGGTTACCCCAGCGGGGCGCGGAAGCAAGTGCGCGAATCGTCGGTTTCGGACCAATGTTGAATCCGCGATTTTTGAATCCGCGATTTTTCGAACCCGCGATTTCTTGAATCCGCGATTTTTTGAACCCGCGATTCAGGCCATCCGCACGCGTTCGTGCGAAGCCGGGATATTCATCGCTTCGCGATATTTGGCCACGGTGCGGCGCGCGACCGGCACGCCGGTGGCTTTCAGGGTGTCGGCCAGCTTCGCGTCGGACAGCGGCTTGCGCGGATTCTCGGCTTCGATCAGGCGTTTGATCATCGACTGGATCGCGGTGCTGGACGCTTCGCCGCCGCCTTCGGTGCCGATGCCGGAGGCGAAGAAGCTGCGCAGCGGCAGCGTGCCGCGCGGCGTGACCGCGTATTTGCGGGAGATCGCGCGTGAGACCGTGGATTCGTGCAGGCCGACCTCGGCTGCGACCTCGCGCAGGGTGAGCGGGCGCAGGGCCTGTTCGCCGAATTCGAGGAAGCCCGACTGCTGGCGGATCAGGCAGCGCACCACTTTCAGCAGGGTGTCGCCGCGCGCTTCCAGATGCTTCAGCAGCCAGCGCGCTTCCTGCAGGCGGCCGCGCAGATAACTGGCGTCGCTGCTGCTGGCGTGCTGGATCATGCCCTCGTAGCCGCGATGGATGGTCAACCGGGTGTGACTGCCGGCCAGCGCCGCCCGCCACATCCCCTGATGCCGCCAGATCACGCAATCCGGGGTGATATAGGTGTCTGCGCTCATGCCGCCGTACTGCGCGCCGGGATGCGGATCCAGCGAACGGACCAGATGCAGGCCGGTCGCGACCTCGTCCGCCGGCGCGCCGAGTTCCGCGGCCAGACCGTCCGCGCCGATCTTGGGCAGCCGCTCCAGCGGCCCGTTCACGATCCGCAGCGCCATCGCCTTGCCCGGCGTGTCGTCGGGCAGCGGTTCGAGCTGCAGCGTGAGGCATTCGCGCAGATCGCGGGCGCCGATGCCCAGCGGGTCGAAGCGCTGGATCTGGTGGAGGACGGCGCCGACTTCGGCGGCGCTCACGTTCAGTTCCGGCCGCAGCATCGCGGCGATGTCGTCCAGCGATTCGCGCAGGTAGCCGTCGTCGTCGATGGCGTCGATCAGCGCGGCGCCGATCGGCTGGTCCTGCGGCGACAGGCGGGTGAGGTGCAACTGCCAGGACAGGTGGTCGTGCAGGGACTCGGTGCGGACCAGACGGTCCATCGGGTCCATGCCGTCCTCGTCGCTGCCGCTGTGGCTGCCGCCGCTGCTGCTGTTCCAGCTGTCCGGTGGCTCCCAACTGTCGTCCTCGCCGCCGCGGTCGTGTTCCGCGGCTTCGTCCGCATTCACGGTTTCCGCTACGACGGGGGTTTCGGGCATGCCGTCCGGGGCGCCATCGCCGCCGGGGGCGTCGTTCTCGCTTTCGTCCCAGTCCAGCAGCGGGTTGCTCTCGACCGCGAGGGTGATTTCGGTCTCGAGTTCCAGCGACGATAACTGCAGCAGGTGCAGCGCCTGGCGCAGTTGCGGCGTCAGGATCAGCTGTTGACCCAGCGATGTCTGCAGGCGTGGCTTCATGTCCATATGGTAGGGCTTGTCGCGGCCGGTTGGCCGCCCTTGGCGCGATCCTTGCGTAGATTTTTTTCGACATTTCCGAGACGGCCGACACATCCTGCGTCGGGATTCGCTGCGGCGGCCGGGCGACGCAGGCCGCGATGGCGGTTCAGCGGGCGACTAGAGCCGGAAAGACTCGCCCAGATACACGCGGCGCACGTCTGGATTCGCCAGCAGGGCGTCGGGTGCGCCCTGGGCCAGTACCGCGCCCTCGCTCATGATGTAGGCGCGATCGCAGATGCCCAGGGTTTCGCGGACCTGGTGGTCGGTGATCAGCACGCCGATGCCGCGGTTTTTCAGATGACGGACGATGCGCTGGATTTCGCCGACCGAGATCGGATCGACGCCGGCGAACGGCTCGTCCAGCAGGATCAGTCGCGGCTTCGCGGCCAGCGCCCGGGCGATCTCGACCCGACGGCGCTCGCCGCCGGAGAGGCTGGCGCCGCTCTGCTCGGCGACATGCGCCACCTGCAGTTCTTCCAGCAGCGAGGCGAGTTCGCGCTCGCGGCCGGCCCGGTCCAGGTCGGAGCGCAGCTCCAGCACCAGCCGCAGGTTGTCGGCGACGCTGAGTTTGCGGAATACCGAGGGTTCCTGCGGCAGATAGCCGACGCCGCGCTTGGCGCGGGCGTACATCGGATCGCCGGTGATGTCGTGGCCGTCCAGGACGATGCGGCCGGCATCGGCCGGCACCAGACCGACGATCATGTAGAAACAGGTGGTCTTGCCGGCGCCGTTGGGGCCGAGCAGGCCGACCACTTCGCCGGCGTCGAGGGTCAGGCCGAAGTCGCGGACGACTTCGCGCGACTTGTAGCGCTTGCGCAGCCCTTCCGCGACCAGCATCAGGGTTTGCCCGGCGCCGGTGTCGGTGCCGGTGTCTTGCGCGCGGCCGGCTGGATGGTCATCTTGATCCGACCGCTGTCGCCGCCGCTCTCGATGCGGCCGCTCTTGAGGTCGTAGGTCAGTCGCTGGCCGCTGGTGCTGCCGCGCGGCGTGGTGACGGTGTAATTGCCGGTGAGCACGATCACGTCGGTATTCATGTCGTAATCGATGCGGTCGGCCTTGGCGGTCATCGGCGAGCCGTCTTCCATCTGCTGCTTGAGCGACGCCTGACTGCCGGTCAGCACCGCGCGGACGACTTCGCCGCCGCGCTGGTGGATATCGGCCTTCGAGGCGCGGATGTCCAGCGTGCCCTGTGTGATGACGACGTCGCCGGACAGGGTGTTGACGCTGTTGCCGTTGAGCGTGCCTTCCTGATGGCTGGCTTCGATGTTCATCGGTTGATTGCGGTCCGAGTCGCGCGCGAACGCCGCGCACGGGAACAACGCGACGGCGAGCGCCATGGCCGCGAACGCGCCCGGCAGGCAGGCGAGAGGGCGGCGGGGCAGCCTGGATTCAACGGCGGACAGTGACATATTGGGATCGGACCTCGGAGCGGAACACGTAGCGTTTGGTGGCCGTGGACACCGCAAAACCGCGCCCCCGGAGTATAGAGCCGGGCTGAACGATGGTCACCACGGCGTCGGTGGCGGCGCGGTTCTGGCGCGGGAACACGTTCAGGCGTTCGGTATTCATGGTGATCGGACGCAGATCGTCGGCCGGGCTGTTGGCCTTGACCTCGCCGATCATGCGGATCTCCTTCTGGTCGGCGCTGACCCAGCCCTGCTTCGCGCGGATGTCCCAGTATTTGCCGCTGCCGTCCGGCACCTGGAACACCGGCGTCGTCAGCGACATGGTGGCGTCGTCCGGACGGCGTTCCAGGCGCGGCGCGCGCAGGGTGAAGGATTCCTTGCCTTCGCTGTCGAGCGAGATCAATTCGAAGTCGTGCAGCACATAGTCGGGGCGGTCGCTGGCGGTCGCGACCGCCTGCGCCGGTCGCCGGTGCTTCCACACCGCCCAGCCGCTCACCAGCGCGCCCAGCAGCAACAGCAGGATGACCGTTCCGCGCCAGCTCACGACAGTTCCCCGGTGGGCGGCGTCGCGATCGGTTCGTCGAAACTGCCCTGCGCGGCGAGCAGCAGATCGCACAGCTCGCGCGCGGCGCCGTCGCCGGCGTTCGCCCGTGTGCGCACCTGCGCATGCATGCCGGTGAATGTGTGCGCGTTCGCGGGCGCGATCGACAGACCGACCGCGCGCATCGCCGCGAGGTCGGGCAGGTCGTCGCCCATGAAACTCACCGCATCCAGACCGATGCCGAGTTCCGCGCAGAGTTCGCGCACGCAGGCGAGTTTGTCTTTCACGCCGATATGCACGCGCACCTTGAGTTCGTTCGCGCGATGCACGGCGACCGGGCTGAGGCGGGCGGTGATCAGCGCCACTTCGATCCCGACCTGGCGCAGCAGCACCAGGCCCTGGCCGTCGTGGACGTGGAAAGCCTTCATTTCGCGGCCTTCGCTGTCGAGGAACAGGCGGCCGTCGGTGAGCGTGCCGTCGACGTCGAAACAGGCCAGGCGGATGTTCGCCGCCTTCGCCATCAGCGCGCTGTCGGTGGCCGCGCGCCGGTCGAGCGGCAGGCGTTCGATGGGCGCTGGGAGATCGATCGGTGACGTCATGTTCACACGACCCGCGCGCGCAGCAGATCGTGGATGTTCAGCGCGCCGACCACGCGACGTTCGCCGTCGATCACCAGCAGCGCGTTGATCTTGTGCGCTTCCATCAACTGTGCGGCTTCGACCGCCAGCGCATCCGCGTCGATGGTGACCGGGGTGCGGGTCATGAGTTTCTCGATGCGGGTTGCGCGCACGTCGGTGGACGGATCCGCGAGCGAGCGGCGCAGGTCGCCGTCGGTGTACAGCCCCATCAGCCGGCCGTCGGTGTCGACCACCGCGGTCATGCCCAGGCGCTTGCGGCTCATTTCCAGCAGCGCGTCGCTCAGCGTCGCATCGGTGCCGACGCGCGGAATGTCGTCGCCGGAATGCATCACATCAGCGATGTGCAGCAGCAGCCGGCGGCCGAGCGCGCCGGCGGGATGCGAACGTGCGAAATCCTCGGAAGTAAAGCCGCGGGCTTCGAGCAGCGCGACCGCGAGTGCATCGCCCATCGCCAGCGAAGCCGTGGTGCTTGAGGTCGGCGCCAGCGCCAGTGGGCAGGCTTCGGCCGGCACGCTGACGTCGAGATGCAGATCGGCTTCGCGCGCCATGGTCGACTGCGGTCTGCCGGTCATCGCGATCATCAGGTTGCCCTGACGCTTGAGCACCGGCAGCAGGGTCAGGATTTCGTCGGATTCGCCGGAATACGACAGCGCCAGCACCACGTCGCGGTCGGTGATCATGCCCAGATCGCCGTGGCCGGCTTCGCCCGGATGCACATAGAAAGCCGGGGTGCCGGTGGAGGCGAAGGTCGCGGCGATCTTGCGCGCGATGTGGCCGGATTTGCCCATGCCGATACAAACCACGCGGCCCTGACAGGCCAGCAGGATGCGGCAGGCGGCGCTGAATTGGCCGTCGAGCCGTGCCGCAACCGCGGCGAGGCCCTCGCGCTCGATCTCGAACACCCGGCGGCCGCTGTCGGCCAGGGCTGCATCCGAGGACGCGCCCCGGGTCGGGATGGGCTGGGTCGATGAGGCATTCGCCATTGGGGAGCAGACGGCTTTCCGTTACGCTAAGCGGGCGATTCTACGCACCCGACCCCGGGATTGCCCGCACCTCTCATGAACGCAGCGTCGCGCTGCGCAGGACTCCGACCCTCCGATGACCCCCGACACCATCCGCGAACTGATCGAACAGGGCCTGCCCGGCGCCCAGGCCCACGTGCAGGGCGATGACGGCGTGCACTTCGAGGCGCTGGTGGTGGCCGAAGCGTTTCGCGGCAAACTGCCGCTGGCCCGCCACCGCATGGTCTACGCGACGCTCGGCGAGCTGATGGGCGGCGCCATCCATGCGCTGGCGCTCAAGACGCTGACGCCCGAGGAAGCCGGCTGATCGTTTTGTTGCCTGTGGAAGCGGCGGAAGCCGCGATGCCGCCCACGAATACCTGGACTCGAGCATGAAACCAACGCCTTATTCCCGTGTGCAGGCCGCATGCGACGCGATCGATGCATTTGTTGGATATCCCGTCGATTTCGAACTTGCTATCGCCGATGAGCTCCTGGATCCGATCGGCGTCCACATGGCGATCATCACTGATCGGATATTGGACAAGGGCTGGGAACCGGATGATTTCAAGCAGTATCCCGGGTTCCGTATCTACCGCTATAAACACATGGAACAGTGATTTGATGGAACAGCGGTCCTGATGCATCGGATCGCGTTCTGAACCGGCTGGCGCCGCCGTCTTGCGCCGCTCCTCGAAGATATTCCAATACTCCCATGCAGAAAATCGTAGTCACCGGCGGCGTGCCGCTCCAGGGCGAAGTCCGCATTTCCGGCGCGAAGAACGCGGTGTTGCCGATCCTGTGCGCGACCCTGCTGGCCGACGGGCCGGTGGACATCGGCAATGTGCCGCATCTGCACGACGTGGTGACCACGATCAAGCTGCTGCGCGAACTCGGCGCCGAGGTCGAGCACGATATAGAAGCCGGCCATGTGCGCGTCGATGCGCGCAGCGTCAACAGCCACATCGCGCCCTACGAGCTGGTGAAGACCATGCGCGCGTCGGTACTGGTGCTGGGGCCGCTGCTGGCGCGCTACGGCGCCGCCGAAGTGTCGCTGCCCGGCGGTTGCGCGATCGGTTCGCGTCCGGTCGACCAGCACATCAAGGGCATGCAGGCGCTGGGCGCCGAGGTGTCGGTCGAGCACGGTTTCATCAAGGCCAAAGCCGAACGCCTGCGCGGCGGCCGGGTGGTGTTCGACATGGTCAGCGTGGGCGCGACCGAGAACGTGTTGATGGCGGCCGCGCTCGCCGACGGTGTGAGCGTGCTGGAAAACGCGGCGATGGAACCGGAGATCGTCGATCTGGCCGATTGCCTAATTGCGATGGGCGCGAAGATCGAAGGCGCCGGCAGCAACCGCATCACCGTGCACGGCGTGGAGCGCCTCAACGGCGGCCGTCATGATGTGGTCGCCGATCGTATCGAAACCGGCACGTTCCTCGTCGCCGCGGCGATGACCGGCGGACGCATCGTCGCGCGCGCCGCGCGCCCGGAAACCCTGGACGCGGTGATCGACAAACTCACCGAGGCCGGCGCCGAGATCAGCGTCGACGCCGACAGCATCACCCTCGACATGCACGGCAAGCGGCCGAAAGCGGTGAATATCAGCACCGCGCCGCATCCGGGTTTCCCCACCGACATGCAGGCGCAGTTCATGGCGTTGAATTGCGTGGCCGACGGCGTGAGCATCATCAGCGAGACGATCTTCGAGAACCGCTTCATGCACGTGCAGGAGCTGCAGCGGCTGGGCGCGGATATCCGCATCGAAGGTCACACTGCGATCGTCCGCGGTCAGGAGAAACTCAGCGGCGCGCCGGTGATGGCAACCGATCTGCGCGCGTCGGCGTCGTTGATCCTGGCCGGACTGGTGGCCGATGGCGACACCATCATCGACCGTATCTACCACCTCGACCGCGGCTACGAGCGCATCGAAGCCAAGCTCTCGGCGCTGGGCGCGAAGATCAAGCGCATCGATTGACGCTGATCCTGTGACCTTGATCTCGTAGAGCGGACGTCAGTCCGCTGCACGTTCGTTACGTACGAGTCGCAGCGGACTGACGTCCGCTCTACAGAAGAGCCGCGATTCCGGTATCAACGCACCGATGTGATCTTCAGATCGATATCGTCCTTGCCGTCCTTGCGCTGCAGGATGCGCGCCGGCAAGGCCAGGCCTTCGACCACCCAGATCAGCATCTGCTTGTTGCCGTTGGTGCTGACCAGTTTGGTGGCCTGACGCGATTTGCCGCCGATGCTGATGTTTTCCTTGCCGGCGACGGTGAAATTCATCGGCTTGGCGCGGCCTTCGTCGACCATGCGATAGCGCAGCGGTTTGCCGACCAGCGCATCGCGCGCGATGGCGAGATTCAACAGCAGGCCATCGACATCGCCGGTCTGCAACGGCACCGGGCCGGCGCGTTCGGGTTTCACGTCGCCGCTCCAGCGCGCTTCGCCCTTGGCCCAGTCGTACACCGCATTGCGGCGGATCTTCTTGATCAGCAGCAGCGAGGCGTCGGTGCCCGAGAGCGGACGCCACTGACCGTTCTTGTCCTCGAACAGTGTGGTCTGGGTCAGCTGCGCCATCTGGTTGCTGATCTTCAGCGTGTATTTCCACTGATCGCCGCCCTGCGGCTCGACGGTCATGCTGCCGGTGGCCGACAGTCCCATGTAATTGGCTTCGTAATCGGCTGCGAACGGCTCCAGCGCGTGCGCCGGCACCGCTGTCGCGGACGCGGCGAAAACGGCGGACAGCAACAGGCTGCGGACGATACGGGAGGATTTGACGGACATCATGGCGTTCCTTGGTATTCGATCAGACGCAGGTCGACGGCATCCTCGCCGTTCTCGCGCTGCAGGATGCGTACCGGGGTCGGTACGCCTTGTGCGACCCAGACGACGGTGTCGTCGTTGCCGCCGTTGGTACGGGCCACGCGCAGGGTCGAGTAACTCAATTCGCCGACCTGCACCGTTTCCGGTACTGCGGCGACCTGATAGTGGTGGTCGCGGACGCGGCCACCCTCGACGAAACGATAGCGCAGGACGGCGCCGGCGCGCGCGTCGCGGATGATCGCGAGATTGATCAGCAGGCCGCTCATGTCGCCCGGCAACAGCGCGACAGGCTGCTGATGGCGTTTCTTCACGTCGCCCTGCCAGCGTGCGCTGGCCTTGGCCCAGTCGTAGCTGCCCACCGTCTTGCGGCCGAGGAACAGGCCTTTGCGGACGGTACTCTGGCTCAAGGGGCGATAAAGGCTGTCGATGGCGTCGAATACGGTGCTCTGCTGCAGGTTCAGACCAAGCACGCCGGCCATGCCGCGGTGACCTTCGATGCCCAGGTCCACGCGCCACTGCGGCGGCTGCAGACGAACCACCTTCAAGGTCGCGTCGCCGGCGGGTTTGGCGTGGTATCGGGCTTCGTAGCGGGCCACGAAGGGTTCCAGCACTGCCGCGGGTGCCTGCTCCGTCGGTACGGACACGGTCTGCGCGCCTGCCGGGGGCAGGGCGCAGAGAAGCAGAACGAGGGCGGCGAATGGGCGCATGACGGGCGGCATCATGCAAGCCGCCGGTTGGCCCCAAGCTGAAGCGGGGCGTGCAAGGTTTCGCCGTTCAGGTGAATGCGTCCATCGCGCAGCGACAAGCGGCCCTTGCCCATCAGCCGCACCACCTCGACCAACAGCGGATGTTCCACCTCGCGCGCGCGCGCGGCCAGGGCGGCGGCATCGTCGCCCGGCAGCACCGGCACGCGCGCCTGGGCGATGACCGGGCCGCCGTCCAGATCGGCGGTGACCACATGCACGCTGGCCCCATGTTCGGCGACGCCGGCGTCCAGCGCCTGCTGATGGGTATGCAGGCCCTTGAACGCGGGCAGCAGCGAGGGATGCAGATTGATCATGCGACCCGGCCGCGCCTCGACTTCCGCAGCCGAAATCAGCCGCATGTAGCCGGCGCACACGATCAGATCGGCCTGGGCTTCATCCACGGCCGCGAAGAATGCGGCATCGAACGTTGTCCGTGAGTCGTACGACTTCGGCGACAGCGCAGTCGCCGGCACGCCGGCGTCGCGCGCGCGCTCCAGCGCCTGCGATTTCGGCCTGTCGGAAAACACGCCGACGATTTCGGCTTCGAGTCCGCCCGATGCGATGGCGTCGATCAGCGCCTGCAGATTGGTGCCGGCACCCGACGCGAGGATGGCGATGCGAAGCGCGTCAGCCATCGCCTGTTGTCTTCACGGAGGGTTGTGCGCGGTCGATCCACGGCCAGCAGGCCAGTGCGCCCAGCGTGGCCAGCAGCATGTCCATGTGCGCGTCCCAGACATCGCCCTGCTGGCCGTTGTAGGCCTCGGCCTGATCGGGCGAGAGCAGCAGCGCGATGGCCCATTCCAGCCATTCGTAAATCAGGCTGACGGCCATGATCGCCAGCACCGCCAGCGCGAATGCCTGCATCACGCTCACCGCCCAGCGTTGCCGCGCATGCGCGGCCAGCATCGGCGCGAAGCACAACCCGAACAGCAGATGGATCAACCTGTCGAAATGGTTGCGTTCCCAGCCGAATGAGGCTTGCGGCGACCAGTCGATCGCGGCGCGCAGCCAGGCGTCGTACGGCACGTTCGAATACAGCCAGCGTGCCGCGATGCAGTGCACCACGATGAACCCGCAGATCGCGATGAAGTCGGCATTGCGCATCGGCCAGCGGCGATCGTGCAGCGCCAGCCAGACCAGTCCGATCACGGTCAGCGAACTGTGCAGCGCCTGTTCGAGCGGCCAGATCGGCGCGATCCAAGTGATCGCGAAGATCGAAACGGTGAGCGCGAACGCGGCTTTCTTCGCGAGGTTCATGACCTTGTCTCGACACGATTGCGCCAATAGCTAGGTTCCCGGTGGCAGTGCATGACTGCGAGGACAAGAATCCGGTCGGGCTCGATGGCGTACAACACCGCATACGGAAAAACGCGCATGAGGTGACGACGCACGTCCGCGGCCAGCTCAGGCCAGCGCGTCGGCGCATCGTGGATGTTGTTCAAAGCGGCTTCGGCGTTGGCGATGAAGCGCCTGCCCAAGCCGGCTTGCTGTTGCTTGTAGTGAGGGACCGCGGCCTCGAACTCTGCTAGCGAATCCGGGTGAAACGCCAAACCGGTCATTTGACGAGGCTGCGTACCCGTGAAAGGGCTTCGGCGCCAGGAATGGCTTCGACTTCGCCGGAGCGCAGTTTGTGGAGGCGTCGTTGCGCTTCGGTCGCCCAGAGCTCGCGGATATCGTCGTCGATCAGTGGATCCAGGCTTTCAGCCAGACGGTCGGCGAGCAATGCGCGGGCATCGCTCGACAATGCCAAGGCCATTTCGGCGATTTTTTCGACCGGGATGCTCATGGGTCGGAGAATACGCCCGGGTGATCGAAGCGACAACGCAAAGCGCCGTTCAAGCGATCCGCACCCGCTCGCCATCACCGGCAGCGGTGACTTCGCCGATGCGCCAGTGCGCCAGAGCGAGGCGTTCCAGCTCGCTACCCACGGCGTCCACCGCAGCCGGCGGCACGATCAGCACGAAGCCGATGCCGCAGTTGAACGTGCGCCACATTTCTTCGTTCGACACGCCGCCTTCGCGCTGCAGCCAGGCGAACACCGGCGGCTGCGGCCAGCTCGACGCATCGATGTCCAGACCCAGGCCGTCGGGCACCACGCGGATGATGTTCTCGGTCAGGCCGCCGCCGGTGATGTGCGCCATCGCATGGATGTTGTCGCCGTGCGCGCCGCCGAGCAGTTCCAGGATCGGTTTGACGTACAGCCGGGTCGGCGCCATCAGCGCATCCACCAGCGTCGTGCCGCCGAGATCGAGATCGGCCGGCCGGCCGGCGCGGTCGTAGATCCTGCGGATCAGCGAATAGCCGTTGGAATGCGGGCCGCTGGAGGCGATGCCGATCAGCACGTCCCCTTCCCGCACCCGGGCACCGTCGAGAATCCTGGATTTTTCGACGCCTGCCACGCAGAAACCGGCGAGGTCGTATTCGCCCGGCGGGTACATGTCGGGCATTTCCGCGGTTTCGCCGCCGATCAGCGCGCAGCCGGACAGTTCGCAGCCCTTGGCGATGCCGCCGACGACCGCGACCGTGGTGTCCACGTTGAGCTTGCCAGTGGCGAAATAATCGAGGAAAAACAGCGGTTCAGCCCCTTGCACCAGCACGTCGTTGACGCACATCGCGACCAGATCGATGCCGATGGTGTCGTGGCGGTTCAGCTGCTGCGCGAGTTTCAGCTTGGTGCCCACGCCGTCCGTGCCGGAGACCAGCACCGGCTCCCTGTATTTGCCGGACAGGTCGAACAGTGCGCCGAAACCGCCCAGGCCGCCCATCACTTCAGGGCGAAAACTGCGCTTGACCAGCGGTTTGATGCGTTCGACGACTTCGTTGCCCGCGTCGATATCGACGCCGGCATCGCGGTAGGTCATTCCGTCCGGAGCGGGGCCGTTGGAGGCGGGCGGGGTCTGGGTCACGGCGGCTCGCACTACGCTGGAAAAGCGAAATTGTATCCGGGCGGCGCTACGGATTGCCCGGATCGCCGAAAAAGCCCTGCAGATTGATCTCATCGGCCGCGGGCGCGGCTTCAGCATTGCCGTGGTGCAGGTTCTACATGGGCCGGCCCGCTCTACTTGTGGCACCATTTCCGCCGAGAACCCTATGGTCGGGATGTAAAAATGCGGCAGTCGAGTGGGTGGTCGGTACGTTGGTCGGCAGGAATGCGCTGGATGACGGGGCTGTGTCTGGCCCTGGCGTTGTCGGCGCCTGTCGCCCAGGCGCAGCGGGTCGAAGGCGATCGCGCCGCGGCCAGCGGCATTTACGAGGCCGAGGTTCCGGTCAACAGCCAGACCGACGCCGAGCGCAACAACGGCTTCGCCCGGGCCCTGGCGCAGGTGCTGGCGAAGATCAGCGGCGATCGCAGCGCGACCGGCCGTCCGGGCGTGGGCCAGGAACTGCGCCGTGCCAAGGATTACGTCGCCGGCTACGACTACCGCCAGGACCAGGGGGTGTCCGCCAACGGCGCGCCGACCTTCAAGACCAAGCTGGTGGTGCGGTTCGATCAGGCGAAGGTCGACGGCGTCATCGGCGCGCTGGGCCTGCCGATCTGGCCGCAGCCGCGGCCCAAGCCGGTGCTGTGGCTGGCGATCGACGATGGCAAAGGGCCGCGTCTGGTCGCTGTGGGCCAGGGCAACGCCGCCCGCGCCGTCCTCGATCGTGCGATCGAACGCGGCTATCGGCTCGGCCTGCCCTCCGGCAATGCCGCCGAGCAGGCCGCTGTCGGCGCGATCTGGCGCGGCGATACCGGATCCATCGCCCGGGTGTCGGCGCGCTACAGCCCGCCGATGCAGCTCATCGGCAAGCTTTATCGCAAGGGCACCGGCTGGAAGGCGGACTGGATCTTCGTCGACAACGGCCGCGAGCTGTCGAAATGGTCGACCGAGAACGCCGATGCGCGCGCGGCGATGGCGGGCGGCGCGGACGGCACCGCCGACGCGCTGATCCGCCGGTACGCGCGCAGCAGCGGCGCGTCCGGCCCGGCCGGCGCGTACCGGATCCGCTTCACCGGCATCGACAGCGCCGACGATTACATCCGCCTGATGGGCCATCTGCAGGACATTTCGGTCGTGCGCAAAGTGCGTCCGATCAGCGCCGGCACCGACGGCCTGGTGCTGGAGTTGGACCTGATCAGCGGTCTGCCCGGCTTCCGCAAGATGATCGGCAGCCGCGGCATCCTGGTCGGCAGCGAAAGCGCGGCGGGCGCCGAACCCGGCGAATCCACGCTTCCCACGTTCGACCTTCGCTGAGGCGACCGAATGAATGACGGTTCCAATTCCCCGGGTGGCATGAAACCCGAGTCGGTCGACGACATCGCCCGTTTTTTCCGGCGCCTGCAGTGGGCGCTGTTGTTCATCGGCGTAGGCGCCCTGATCTGGGTGCTGACGCCGGTGCTGACGCCGTTCGCGGCGGCCGCGCTGCTGGCGTGGCTCGGCAATCCGGTGGTCGAACGCCTGCAGCGGCGCGGGCTGTCGCGCAACAGCGCGGTCGCGCTGGTGTTCGCGCTGATGGTGCTGGTGGTGGTCGCGATGGTGCTGATCCTGATCCCGGTCATCCAGAACCAGATCCTGGTGCTGGCCAAGTCGGCGCCGGTCTACATGGAATGGGTGGTGCGGACCGGATTGCCGTGGCTGGAGGCGAAGTCCGGGCTGGAGGTCACCACCTGGCTCGATCCCGACTATCTCCTGGACATGCTCAAGCGCAACTGGCAGGGCGCCAGCGGCGTCGCCACCCAGGTGCTGGGTTATGTCACCCAGTCGGGTTTCACCGTGCTGGGCTGGTTCGCGAACATCGTGCTGATCCCGTTCATCACCTTCTTCTTCCTGCGCGACTGGAACACGCTGGTGCAGCGCGTCGGCGATCTGGTGCCGCGCGACCGTTTCGAGACCGTGGCGCATCTGGCGAAGGAATCCGACGCGGTGCTGGGCAGCTTCCTGCGCGGCCAGTTCCTGGTGATGCTGGCGATGGGCATCTTCTACGCCGTCGGCCTGTGGGGCGTGGGGCTGGAAGTGGGCGTGCTGATCGGCGTGCTCGCCGGCATCCTCACGTTCATTCCGTACATCGGCCCGACGACCGTACTGCTCGGCGGCAGCGCCGCCGCGCTGATGCAGTTCGGCGACTGGCAGCATCTGGTCGGCGTGCTTGTGGTCTGGGGCGTGGGCCAGCTGCTCGAAAGCTATGTCCTCACCCCGAAACTGGTGGGCGACCGGGTCGGCTTGAGCCCGGTCACCGTGGTGTTCTCGGTGATGACCGGCGGCACCCTGTTCGGTTTCCTCGGCATGCTGCTTGCGCTGCCGGTGGCGGCGGTCGCGAACGTGCTGATCCGCCACATGCACGGCCAGTACGCGACGAGTCGTTTCTATCTCGGCGACGAATCGAACGCCCCGAAGATCGAGATCGCAACCGCTCACCACAATCGCGAAGCGGACGCCGCGGAGCCGACGGATCCCGCGTGAACGAGCGTTCGCTTTCCGTGCCCGCGGCGCAGTTGCCGCTGGCGCTGCGCTTCCCGCCCGACCAGCGTTTCGAGGCTTTCGTCGCCGCACCGGAAGGCGCGCTTGCGCAGCTGCATGCCCTGGCGCGCGGCCAGGACGATGTCGTCGGCGCCGTCGCAGGCGCGGTCTCCGGTATTTTCATCGCTGGCCCCGCCGCCACCGGCAAAACCCATCTGCTGCTCGCCGCCTGCGCCGAGGCCGAAGCCGCCGGCCGGCGCACCGCCTACCTGCCGCTCGCCGCCGCTGCCGGTTGCCTGCGCGATGCGCTGGATGCGTTCGAGCATGCCGATGTCGTCGCGCTGGACGGTCTGGACGCGGTCGCCGGCAATCGCGAAGACGAAGTCGCGCTGTTCGACGCCCACAATCGCGCCCGTGACGCCGGCCGCAGCCTGCTGTACGCGGCGCGGGTCGCGCCCGATGCGCTGGAACTGGTGTTGCCCGATCTGCGTTCGCGGCTGTCGCAGTGCGCGCGCATTGCGCTTGAGCCGCTGGACGACAGCGGTCGCGCCGAGGTGTTGCGCCTGCGCGCGCAGCGGCGCGGTCTGCAGATCGATGATGCCGCGATCGATTGGCTGCTCAAGCGCGTGGATCGCGATCTCGTCAGCCTGACCGCGATGCTCGACCGCCTCGACCGCGAGTCGCTGGCGGCGCAGCGACGGTTGACGGTGCCGTTTTTGCGGCAGTTGTTGAGCAACGACTGACTCTCAAACGGTCCGCAAGCGGATCCGGTGTGAATGCGTGGCCAGGTAATACAGGGTTAGCTACGGCCTGTCTCCGGCCTGGAATCCGGCAGCGCCAGGCCGCGAATGATGTCCAGACGATTCTCCGGAGTGCCGGGGGCCATGAAATCGGGAATGGTGTCGGGCGTACGCCGAGGGCGCGACAGAAACTCCACCGACCATTCGGTGATACGCCGCTCGCGTACATGCACGTATTCGCCCGGTTCCGGTTCGCTGATGTATTCCTCCTAGAGAATCAGTGCGAGCGGCTCTTCGGCGCCTTCGGTGCCTTGCGAGAACGACAGCGCTTCCTGGTAGGTGTCGAAGGCACGGTAATAATCGCTTCCATCGGCCGGATCCGATGCGTCGGGTTCCGGATGACGCCAGACCCGATATTCCAGAACCGCGTCCCAGACATAACCGCCACCGGCTTTTACGAGCGCCGGATAAGTGCCGACGAGCGCGGAATCGACGGCGTCCGGATATGAAGATGTCATGCGAGCTTCCTGCATCGATTCACACCGCGTCGCTGCCGCGCTTGGCCCGAAGCATCCGGTCGATCTCCTCCAGCCGCTCCGGCGTACCCACATCGGTCCAGCGCCCGGTGTGATGACCGCCGGTCGCGCCGGCACGGCCCATGGTTGCGCGCAGCAGCGGCGCCAGCTTGAAACGCGGTGGGGTGTCGCGGGCGCCGGGCGCGCCGCCGATGATCCTGCGCCAGTCATCGAACAGGCTGGGCCGGTAAACGCCGATGCCCGAGAACGTGAGCCGTGTACCGGCATCGCCGGTTTCGGCGATCTCCTCGGGATCGGGGGCGGTGCTGCGCAATCCGCCGCTGCCGAGCAGCACGAAATCGCCGCGCGGGTTGTGTTCCGGGTTGTCCACCATCACCAGATGCGCGTCGCCCGCCGGGTGCTGCGGGAGCAGCGCGAAGTCGTAGTCGGTCCAGATGTCGCCGTTGATGGCGATGAAGGGTTCTTCGCTGATGCGCTGGCTGCCCAGCAGCGGCAGCGCGTGCCACATGCCGCCGCCGGTTTCCAGCGGGGTCGGGCCTTCGTTGGAATATTCGATATGCAGGCCGAATGCGCTGCCGTCGCCCAGCACGTCCGGGAAGCGCGCCGCCAGCCAGCTGGTGTTGATCACCACTTCGCGAATGCCGATTGCGGCCAGTTTTTCCAGATGCCACACGATGAGCGGCTTGCCGCCGACCGCGAGCAGCGGCTTGGGCGTGCTGTCGGTGAGCGGCCGCATGCGTTCGCCCAGACCTGCGGCGAATATCAAGGCTTTCATCTTGCGGGATCCCCCCAGGAATCTGTCGTGCACTGTGCCATGGACTGCGCTGCGCGGACTGTGCCGTTCGGCACGTGGCGGGCGCCGGGGCGAGTCGAAGGCGTCAGGCGAACGCAGGCCTGACGTGGCGATCCAGCAGCTCGCCCAGCGGCGCCAGCTCCGGATACTTGGGCACCACGCCATCGAGATAGGCGAGGAAGCGCGGCGCGTCGGCCAGATATTTCGGCTTGGCGTCGCGATGATTCAGCCGCGCGAAGATGCCGATCACCTTCAGATGCCGATGCACGCCGATCCAGTCGGCGTCGCGGCGGAAGCGCTCGAGGGGCGGCACCGGCAGCCCGGCGGCGAGCGCGCGGGCGTGATAGCGGTCCAGCCAGGCGTCGATACGCGCCTGCGGCCAGCTCAGGAAAGCGTCCTTGAACAGGCAGATCGGATCGTAGGCGATCGGCCCCAGCACCGCATCCTGGAAATCCAGCACCGCCGGGCCACCCGCGGACGGCATGAGATTCCGCGGCATGAAATCGCGATGCACCAGCACCTTCGGCTGCGCCAGCGCGGCGTCGATCAGCCGCCGGTACACCAGCTCCAGCCGTTCCAGATCGCCGCAGTCCAGCGTCACGCCGAGATGACGGCCCAGGAACCATTCGTCGAACAGCCGCAATTCGCGCGCCAGCAGTGCTTCGTCGTAGGCCGGGAATTCTTCCGGCGTCGCCACTGCCTGCAGTTTCAGTAGTTGGCCGATCGCGGCGTCGAACATGACATCGGCGTTGTCGGCATCGATGGCATGCAGATAAGTGTGATGACCCAGATCTTCCAGCAGCAGGAAACCGTGCTCGATATCCTCGGCCAGCACATCCGGCACGCGCACGTCTCCGGTCTTCAGCAGGGTGCGGATCTCCAGCCACGGCAGCACCGCTTCCTTGTCCGGCGGCGAGTCCATGACGATCACGCTTTTCGACGCATGCGGCCCGGTCGCAGGATGGCCGCGCCAGTAACTGCGGAAACCCGCGTCCATCGAGGCGCGCTGGACGTCGAGCGCCGCATCGCCGGTGGCGGCGCGCGCCCAGACGGTGCGGGCGACGGCGCGGGGGTCCGACGCGTGGGCGTCTTCGGGCGAAACGGAAACCGGGGTCTGCGAGGTCATGCGCGGTTCGGAGGCGGCAAAGACGACAGGGTAAACTGCCCGGCATCGTTTCGGGAGCGGGCCCCATGATTGAAGTGTCGCCGGATGTTCCGCCCCATGTAGCGCCCGATGTGCCGTCGGACGTACAGCCGGACGTGCAGCCGGTCCTGTTGTCCGGCGGCTCCGGAACCCGGCTCTGGCCGCTGTCGCGCGAGGCCTACCCCAAGCAGTTCCTGCCGCTGGTCGGCGACGACACCATGCTTCAGGCCACCTGGCGCCGGGTGGCGGCGCTGTGCCTGCGCGCCCCGCTGGTGGTGGCGAACGAGGAGCACCGCTTCCTGGTCGCCGAGCAACTCCGGGTGATCGGTGCGCCGACGCCGCGAATCGTGCTGGAGCCGGTCGGCCGCAACACCGCCCCGGCCATCGCCGCCGCAGCGCTCATCGCCCGGCTCGATGGCGGCGACCCGCTGCTGCTGGTGCTGCCCTCCGACCATGTGGTCCGCGACGATGCCGCCTTCCGCGCCGCAGTCATCGCCGCCGCGCCGGCCGCCGACACCGGCGCGCTGGTGACGTTCGGGATCGTGCCTCAGGCGCCGGAAACGGGTTTCGGGTACATCCAGGCGGATGCGGGCGAGGGCGTACGCAAAGTGCTGCGTTTCGTCGAGAAACCCGATGCCGCTACCGCGCAGACTTATCTCGACGACGGCGGCTATTACTGGAACAGCGGCATGTTCCTGTTCCGCGCCTCGCGCTATCTGGAGGAACTCGGCCAATACCGCCCCGACATCCTCGCCGCCGCGCGCGCCGCCTGCGCGCATCTGGACCGCGACGGTCAGCTGCACGACATCGAATTCCTGCGCCTCGATCGCGAAGCCTTTGCGGCGTCGCCGTCCGAATCCATCGACTACGCGGTGATGGAGAACACCGATGCGGCGATGGTGCTGCCGGTCGACATCGGCTGGAACGATGTCGGTTCGTGGTCGGCGCTGTGGGAAGTCAGCGAGCAGGACGCCGACGGCAACGCGCACCACGGCGACGTGATCGCGGTCGACACCCGCAACAGCTATGCCTACGCGCGTCGCCTCGTCGCACTGGTCGGCGTGGACGATCTGATCGTGGTCGAAACCGACGACGCGATCCTGGTCGCCGCCAAGGACAAGGTGCAGCAGGTCAAGGAAGTGGTCGCGCGTTTGAAAGCCGAACAGCGCAGCCAGGCGGCGCTGCATCGCGAAGTGAACCGGCCCTGGGGCAGCTACGACTCGGTGGACGTGGGCGACGGCTTCCAGGTCAAGCGCATCAAGGTCAAACCCGGCGCCACGCTGTCGCTGCAATCGCACGAACGCCGCGCCGAACACTGGATCGTCGTCCGCGGCACCGCGCGCGTCACCCGCAACAACGACGTGTTCGAATTGTTCGCGAACCAGTCCACATATATTCCCATCGGCGCCAAGCATCGCCTTGAAAATCCGGGCCACGATATGTTGGAACTGATTGAAGTGCAGTCAGGCGATTATCTTGGGGAGGACGATATCGTGCGGTACGAGGACGTGTATGGGCGATGATTTATTTATTTTCTAATAATTAAATATGTGTGAAAAATAATTTAATTGTTATGTTTGTTGGTTAAAGAACGAATTCGCCAATTAACAGTGGAAACTATGATTTAAGGGGGGGTTATGGAATTCGAAAGTCTGGCTGATTCAATAAATAGTTTTTTAGATTCAATTATTCCAGCATTGGGCCAGTCGATGCTATTTGTCGCATTCTTGGGTTATGTTTTAGGCGTTGAGCGATTGCGTAATTTTATTCGTATTTTTGTTTTAGCCGTGAAACGTCTGGACGAGGTTGCAAACAGCTCTTTTGTAAAAGAATCCGGAATATTAAAGCTCGTTCCCGTTGTAATTCTTATAGGTGGTTTGATATCAGCGATGGCCTTTGATAGAGCTGTGCAATTTATAGGGCGAACGCTTCCTGGTCGATTATTTTACTCGCAGCCTGCTGTTCTTTTCGAAACTGTTCCTTTAAATGCTTTAGCTCAGTTATGGAGTATTTTTCCTTCGGCTGGCGATGCGCATATGCTGCACCAAGTTGTCGATCAACAGGTGTCGCTTATTGATGCACCGAAAGATCCAAATCATTTGCTGCCTTGGATCTCTCATGAGCGCAAATTTTCATATTGGAATGGAGTTATGGCCTCTGCAAAGTTCTATGTCTTAGTGACATTGGTTCTTATTATTTTTCATCGTCGAACAGGTGTTTCATTTAGAAAAATTTTTATTCGAACTGTTGTTATTCTTGTATTTTGTTCTTTAATTATTTCTTTTTCTATTTTCGAGCAAATGGAGGCAAAAAAGCAGTCTGAGTGGTCTAAAGTTAACTACTTGATTGCCGCGAGGGCGCGGAGTGATAAGGGTTTTGAAGTGCGCATCGAGGATAAGAAGATTCAGGAGATTTATATAGAAAGAGTCAGGTCTCATAAGGAAACAGGCCGCAAGTCACACGAGTCCGCGTTTTATTCTAGTTGGTGATGTCTGTGTTCTTTTTTTAAATTTTCCTTGGCCAGTAATGGCTTCTCGTTGGCTGCAGTTCTGAGTATTTTTTTAATTATTTGAATGGATATAGCGCTCTTCGATTTCGACGGCACCATCACCACCCGTGAGATGCTGCCGGAGTTCGTGTATTCGGCCGTGACGCCGGCGCGGCTGCGCATCGGCAAATTGCTACTCGCGCCATGGGTCGCGGGTTACAAACTCGGCTGGGTGTCGGGCATCTCCATCCGCGAAAAAATCGCGCATGCCGGGTTCCGCGGCATGCGCGAAGCGGATTACCTCGCGGCGGGCGAGCGCTTTGCGCGAGAGGTTTTACCCTCGGTGCTTCGACCCGAAGCGATGGCGCGCATCGTCTGGCACAAGGAACGCGGCGACACGGTGGTGGTGGTCTCCGGCGGATTCGATGTCTATCTCTCGCACTGGTGTAGCACGCACGGACTCGAGTTGATCTGTTCGAAGCTCGAAGTCGCGGACGGCGCGCTCACCGGCCGCTACGACGGCGGGCAGTGCGTGCGCGAGGAAAAGCCGCGGCGGGTCCGCGAGCGGTACGCGCTCGACGCTTACGATGCGGTCCACGCCTACGGCGATACCCCGGAAGATTTCGCGCTGCTGGAGATCGCCGATCACCGCTGGTATCGCGGCGAGCCGATGGCTTGATCGGTGCGGTGTCCTATCGCGCGGGGTCCGGCGCCGCCGGTATGCCACGCCGTCTCACCAGGTGGCCGCAGGCGCGGCCGGCGACGCCACACGGCGCGGTATGCCCTCATCGTCGAGCAGACGTTCGATACGCGCGAACACTTCCGGACGCGAGAAGGGTTTCTTCATGAAATCGTCGGCGCCGATGCGCTGCACGTAGAACTGCTCGGTCGCCAGCGCGTTGCCGCTGATCATGATGATCGGTACCAGCTTGGTGGCGGGTTCGCGGCGCAGCGCGCGCAGGGCGGCGAAACCGTCCATGCCCGGCAGCACGATGTCGAGGAAGATCAGCTCCGGCACCAGATCGCGCGCCAATTCCAGCGCCTCTTCCGCGGTATACGCTTCGAATGTCTGGAAACCGTTCTGTTGCAGCATCTTGCGCAGTACGGCGACGATGGTGGTCGAGTCGTCGACGATCAGCACCCTGGTGCCCGGGCGGACGTTGGAACGCGGCTTCTCGCGGCGTTCCGGGCCTTCGTAGTCGTCGTCCAACGGCGGCGGCGCCACCGCGGCTTCGACCAGTTCCTCGGGCGTCGCGCGCTCCGCCAGGGCATCGAGTTCTTCGGGCGTCGGGGTCGGCGGGCGTGGCGGTAGCGGGATGGCGACGGGTTGCGGCGCGGCGGCCGGCGCAGCAGGCGTATCGCGCCCGCGCAGAGTGTCGCGCCAACGTTTGACTGATTCGAAAATACTCAAGCATTGCTCCCATGACCGGTTGCCGGATGCCCCCCATGCATGCGCGTCGAAATGCCTTGCATCGAAATGCCCTGCATCGAGGCGATGTCCGCATCAAGCCAACCAACGGCGAATACGGTCCTGGGCGGACGCGCGAAGCATAGCGGCCCCGGGGCGGGCGGGCCAAGCCGCCGATCGGCCCGATGCGAGGGCCATCACGTTCCTGACTTCGGCCGGTGAGCCGGGGTTTATCCGCTCGCGCTTGGGCGGATGGCGAAAAATGCACATCCTTTGCGTTTTCGAATCGCCAGCCCGGCTCATGTCCGGGCTGGCTCACAGCGAATCGATCGCTTGCGCGCCTGTTCCGCTGTCGCAGCCATCCTTGGCCGCGCCGGCAAGCGCTGTGCTACAAACGCCCTGCTACAAATGGCCTGCTACTGGATCGGCTCGTCCAGCATCATGGAGCGCACGAATCGCACCGGCGGCGCGCCGTAGGACAGCACCTGATCGTGATAGGCCTTGAGCTTGAAGTCCTTGCCCTGCTTCTGCTCCATCGCCTTGCGCAGGTCGAAATGTTCCTGCACGCCGACGAAGTAGGTCGGCAACTGCGCGCTGCTCAGCTGGGCGCGCACCCACTTGCCTTCGGCCTCGCGCTCCTGCTGGAACGTGCGCTTGACCATCAGCGCCATAGCCTGTTCCTTGCTCCAGTTGTCGACATGCACGCCCTGGTCGAGGATCGCGTTGGCCACCGCGCGCAGATAGAACTTGTGGCGCACAAGATGGAACAGCGGGTCGTTGTCGAGGTAGCCGGCATCCATCATCACCGACTCGGTGTAGACGGCCCAGCCCTCGGCGAACATGCCCGAGCGCAGCACGCCGCGCAGCGTGGACGGATAGCGCGCCGAGAACGCGCCTTCCAGGTAATGGCCCGGCATCGCTTCGTGGATCGACAGCAGATGGATCATGCGCGTGTTGTATTCGCGCAGGAACGAATCGGTCTGCTTGTCCGTCCACTCGTCCGGGATCGGCGAAATCGCGTAATAAGTCTTCAGGCCCTTGTCGAGCGGGCCGGGCGAATCGCAGTAGGCCACCGCCACGCCGCGCTGGAATTCCGGCATCAGGATGATTTCCACCGGGTCGTCCGGCACCGTCACCAGATCCTTCGCGCGGGTGAATGCGGTCGCCTGCGCCAAGGTCTGCTTCGCGGTTTCCACCACGGCGTCGCGCGCCGGCTTGTCCGCATAGGCCAGCTCCAGCGCGGCTTCGATCGCGGTCTGCTGCTGCTCGTCGCTCGGATTTTCGGCGGGCATGTCCGGCGCGCCGGGTTTGTCCTTCAGCACCTGCCGCGCTATCCGGTACATCTCGGCGCGCACGCGTACGACTTCAGCCTCGGCGCGCTGCTTGATCTCCGCGCGCGACAGCGTCGACATCAGCGCGAATTTCAGTTTCTCGTCGTAGAGTGTCCGGCCGATGCGGAAGTCGCCCTTGGCGTTCGGCACCAGGGTCTTGTCCAGCCACAGTTGATGTTCGGCGACCGCCTTGCGCAGGCCTTCGATGGCGGCGTCGAGACGCTTGCGGTCCTCGCCCTGCAACTGGCCCGCGTTCGGCACGATGAATTGCTCGACCAGCGAGATCACGCCGCCGTTCTGCTTCGCGACGGTCTCGGCATGGATCTTCGGTACCCGCGCCGGATCGATGTTCGCGCGCATCTGCGCGAACAGCGCCGGCAGTTTCTCCATGCGCGCCGTTGCGGATTTCAGGCGCTCGGGCAGCGGCGCGAATTCGCGCGCCATCAGGTTGTAGATCGCGCCGCCGGCGAGGCCGCTGTACATCTGCGGATCCCAGGCCCAGGCCTGCTGCGTCTGCATGCTCCAGACGTCGGATTGGAGCTGATTGCGCAGGATCGCCGCATCGATCTGGTTCTCGCGCGACAGCTTGCCCGCGTCGATGGCGTCGAGTTCGGCCAGCATCGTGTTCGCGAATGCGACGTACGCCGTGCGACCTGCTGCGCTGAGATCCTCGATCTCGGCGTCGAAACGATGGTCGCCCTGCTGGGTGGCGCTGATCGGGTTGAGCTTCAGGAACCCGTCGAGCCAGCGTTTGCTGAGGTCGGCGAACCTGGCATCGACTGCGGCATCGGCGGTCGCCTTCGCGGCGGCCGGCGTGGCGGGTGACGCGGCGGAAGCGCCAGTCACCGTACCGGCGGCGAGCATGGCGGTAAGCAGGGCAACAGCGAGCGGAGTCATGCGCATGTCGATTATTCCGGCTGAACGAAGACGCCAAGGATAGGCTGGAACGCCACCGTCCGCATCTGCCATGCTCGCGTCGGAATGCTGCGGCAGGCGGCTGGGTGCCGAAATCCTGCTGTCCCCAACATCATCAATTCAGGGCGGATCGATGCAGTATCGAAGACATCGCTGTTCGTTGCGGATGGCATCCGGATCCGCATCCGCAGGTGAGTCCGCACCAGACTGCAGCGGTCGATGCGCATGATCCGCTGCAGGCGGCTCTCGATGTCGATCACGCTCTTCATCGCATGTATGCAGATGCCCGCATGGGCAGGTTGTCCGCCGCAGGGCGCGTCCGATGCGTCGCTGGTCGCGCTGAAGGGCGCTGGTTTCGAGGTAGCCGATGCGCGGACGCGGGAAGCGCTTGCCTTCGATCTGATCGCTTGCCTCGCATCGCCGGATCCTTCGCTGCGCGACGGCATCGCCTATGAAGGTTTGCGGCATTGGCTGCGCGCCAAGGCGATTTCGCCGGAGACGCTGCGTGCGCTCCGCACGCGCCTGTTCGCCATGCTGGATGCGCCCGATTCGCAAGGCGTCGCGCGACCGTTCGCCGCGCTGACGCTGGCGGAGGTCGCACGCACCGATCGCATCGAGCCTTGGATGCGCGACGACGAGCGCGCCGCGCTGGTCGAGCGCGCGGCGCAGTATCTGGAATCCGTCGACGATCATCGCGGCTTCGACGCAGCCATCGGCTGGCGTCATGGCGTTGCGCACGGCGCCGACTGGACAATGCAGTTGGCGATGAATCCGGCGCTGGCTCGCGCACAGCTCGATCGCCTGCTGCAGGCGATCGCAGCGCAGGCGGTGCCCGCGTCCGGGCATGCGTATGTCTTCGGCGAATCCGAACGGCTCGCAAGGCCGCTGCTGTTCGTCGGCAAACGCAATCTGCATGCCGAGGCGGAATGGACGGTCTGGTTCGCAGCGCTGTCGACGCGATTGGGCGATCCGGCGTTGGCGTGGAAGGATGAGGCATGGCTTGCGCGGCGGCACGATCTCGCCGCGTTCCTGCATGTGTTGTATATCGAAATCGATCTCAGCGACGATCCAGGCATCGCAAGGATGAAGCCGGGCGTGCTCGCGGCGCTGAAGGCGTTGCCGTGACGAGGATTCTGTAGAGCGGCCTTTAGGCCGCTTTCGCCTTTTTCGGCGAGCAATCAGCGGACTGAAGTCCGCTCTACAGTCCGATCTACAGTCCGCTCTACAGTCCGATCTACGGATTGATCAGTCGTTCGCGTCCGCTGTAGACGTTCATCCTTCCGTCGCGGGCGAAGGCGATCAGGGTGATGCCGGCGGCTTCGGCGTGACGGATCGCCAGATCGGTGGGCGCCGACATCGCCGCGACCACGGCGATGCCCGCGTTCGCGGCCTTGTGGACGATTTCATACGAAGCGCGCGAGGTGATGGCGAGGAAACCGCCGTCCGGATCGCTCCGCGGCGTCGCGCGCAGCATCGCGCCGATGAGTTTGTCGACGGCGTTGTGACGGCCGACGTCCTCGCGCACCCGTAGATGATCGCCATCGACGAAACCGGCCGCATGCACGCCGCCGCTGCGCGCGTTCAGCGGCTGCTGCTGCGCCAGCCGCGCAAGGCCATCGTGGATGCAATCCGCACTCAGTCGTGGGCCGACGCCGACTTTCCGCGCCGGCCGCAACGCGGCCTGCAGGCTCGACGTGCCGCACAGCCCGCAGCCGCTGCGACCTTCGAGGCCGCGCTGGCGCTGTTCGATGGCGTCGAAGCGACGCTGCGGGATCGCGGCGTGCAGGGCGATGCCGTCGTCGCTGCGCACGATGTCGACCAGCGAGAATTCTTCAGTCGACGCCACGATCCCTTCGCCGATCGCGAAACCCAACGCGAAATCTTCGAGATCCGCGGGCGTGGTCATCATCACCGCGAACGACAGATCGTTGTAGAGCAGGGCGACCGGAATTTCCTCGATCACCCATTCTTCGCGAAGACCGCTTCCGTGTTCGCCGATGTGCAGCGCCTCTCGGGCGCGCAGGCCGCTGTTCACGCCGTGCCCGCGCACAGCGCGCGGCCGCGTTCGGTCAGCCGCAGCAGCAGGCGTTCGCCATCGCGGCGCTGCGCCACCAGATCGAGACCGTCGAAGCGCGGGTCGTCGCCCAGTGCGACCAATACCCGCCGCAATTCGCTGGCGCTCAACGACAGTCGCTTCGCGGCGCGCGGCAGCGACAGTTCGCTTTCCGCGGCGAGCAAACGGATCAGTGCGAGGGCGGCGTCCTCGCTCATGGCTTTACAGCGTTGTCGATGCGGCGCAGATACACCGGAATCGATTTCGAGGCCGGCGTGCGTGCGCGCTCGGCGTGGCTGCCCAGTGGCACCAGCGCGTTGGTTTCGGGGAAATAGCCGGCGAGACAGCCTGCGGGGATGTCGTATTCCACCAGCCGGAAATCGCGCGCGACGCGCTCGCCGTCGGTCCAGACCGAGACCAGATCGACGCGTTCGCCGTCGCTGAAACCCAGCGCATCCAGATCCGTGCGCGAGATGAAGCACACGCGGCGCAGGCCATGCACGCCGCGATAGCGATCGTTGCTGCTGTAGACGGTGGTGTTGTACTGATCGTGCGAACGCACCGTCATCAGCTGCAGGAGCGGCGAATGCTGTGGGAGGCGCGAATCCTGTGGGAGCGGCGGGAGCCGCGAAGGGTCTGCGGCATCGTTCTCCGGAGTGTGCTGCCGTGGTTCGATCGCGGCTCCCGCCGCTCCCACGGGCGGGGGCGTCAGCGGATGCGCGAAGAACATCGCTTTGCCCGATTTCGTCGGGAAGACGCGCTCGCGGCAGGGATGATGCAGATGGAAGCCGCCCGGGTGCCGCACCCGCGCGTTGAAATCCTCGAAGCCGGGAATCACCTTCGCGATGCGCTCGCGGATGCGGTCGTAGTCCTCGATCAGCGACAGCCACGGAATCGCGCTGCGCGGCAGCGTCGCCGCCGCGAGCCCGGCGACGATCGCGGGCTCCGACAGTAGTTCGCGCGATGCCGGTGCGTTCATGCCAGAGGACAGATGCACCATGCTCATCGAATCCTCCACCGTCACCGCCTGCAGACCACCGGCCTGCAGATCGATTTCGGTGCGGCCGAGGCAGGGCAGGATCAGCGCCTCGCGGCCGTGCACCACGTGCGAGCGGTTGAGCTTGGTGCTGACCTGCACCGTCAGCGCGCAGCGACGCAGCGCGGCGTGGGTGACCTCCGAATCGGGCGTGGCTGCGGCGAAATTGCCGCCCATCGCGAAGAAGACTTTGCCGCGACCGTCGCGCATCGCTTCGATGGCATCGATGGTGTCGAAGCCGTGCGCGCGCGGCGGCTCGAACGCGAACTCGGCGCCGAGCCGGTCGAGGAACGCGGGCGCCGGTTTTTCGTAGACGCCCATCGTGCGGTCGCCCTGCACGTTGGAATGGCCGCGCACGGGGCAGGGGCCGGCGCCGGCCTTGCCGATATTGCCGCGCGCCAGCAGCAGGTTGGTCAGCATCTGGATGGTGGCGACGCTGCGCCGATGCTGGGTGATGCCCATGCCCCAGCAGAAAATGGTGGCGCGACTGTCGAGATAGACCTGCGCCGCCTGTTCCAGCTGCGCGCGGCTCAGGCCGGATTCGCGTTCGATGTCCGGCCACGCGGCGTCGCGCACGCAGTCGGCGAAGTGCTCATAGCCATGGGTGTTGGCGGCGATGAAGGCAGCATCCACCGCATGCGGGTCGATTTCAGTGTCGGCGCGCTCGATCATCACCTTCGCGATGCCCGTCGCCACCGCGAGATCGCCGCCGATCTTCGGCTGGAAGTAATGCGAGGCGATTTCGGTGGAACCGCCGCCCAGCATCTCGGCCGGCGACTGCGGGTCGGTGAAGCGTTCCAGCCCGCGCTCGCGCAGCGGATTGAAAGCGACGATCCGACAGCCGCGCTTCGCCGCGCGCCGCAGTTCCCCCAGCATCCGCGGATGATTGGTGCCGGGGTTCTGGCCGAACACGAAGATCGCGTCGGCCAGCTCGAAATCGTCCAGCGTGACCGAGCCCTTGCCGCTGCCGATCTGTTCGGTCATCGCCACGCCCGAGGGCTCGTGGCACATGTTCGAACAGTCGGGCAGGTTGTTGGTGCCGTAGGCGCGCACGAACAATTGATACAGGAATGCGGCCTCGTTGGAGGTGCGGCCCGAGGTGTAGAAGATCGCTTCGTCGGGGGAGGCGAGGACATTCAACGCATCCGCGATCCGCGCGAACGCCGCGTCCCAGCCGATCGGCACGTAGCGGTCGCTGGCCGGGTCGTAGGCCATGGGCTCGGTCAGCCGGCCTTGGGCTTCGAGGAATTCGTCGCTCTGTTCGGCCAGCCAGGCGACGCTGTGTTCGGCGAAGAAATCGGCGGTCACCCGCTTCGAAGTCGCCTCGTTGGCGACCGCCTTGACGCCGTTCTCGCAGAATTCGAAGGTCGAATGCGGGTTGCGGTCGGGCCAGGCGCAGCCCGGGCAGTCGAAGCCGGTGGGCTGGTTGGTGCGCAGCAGGGTGCCGGGGCCGCGCAGCACCGCATCCTGTTGGCGCAGCGCCTGCCAGGAGGATTTCAGCGCATCCCAGCCGCCGGCGGGCTTGTCGTAGGGCCGGATCGGGGCGTCGTTGTCTGGGTGATCTGCCATCCGGCCATGCTAACGCAGGGGATCGCCGGCGGTGGCCCATCGCTGGACGCCGCGAACGCCCGCATCGTAGATTGTCCGCTTGACCGCGGAATATGGATGGCGGCACGTGTCCATCGCCGCGATTTCTTTGCCCGCGGCCTTCGTCCGCGGCGCTTTCCCCCCCGAGGCGCTTGCCCGAAGCGTTTGCCCGGACCCGACGAAGCAGGACCGTTCTTGTCTGACGCCACCACCAGTCTAGATCTCGCCCTCAATCACGCTTCGCGCCTGCTCGGCAGCGACCCCGAACTGGCCGGGCAGCAGGCCGTCGAGATCCTGCGCGTGGTCGCGCAGCACCCGGCCGCGCTGCTGGTGCTGGCGGCGTCGCATCGCCTCCGCGGTCGCGTGGACGAGGCGCTGGCGATCCTGGAACCGCTTTCAAGACAGCAGCCGCGCGCGGCGCAGGTGCACTGCGAATTCGGGCTCGCGCTTGGCCGCAGCGGTCGTGGCGACGATGCCCTCGCGGCGCTGCGCCGGGCGCTCGCGCTGAATCCGGCATTGCCGCAGGCCTGGCTGGCCCTGGCCGATCATCTGCGCGGCATCGGCGATGCCGAAGGCGCCGACGCCGCATACGTGGCCTACGTCCGTCATTCGGCGCGCGACCCGCGCGTGCTGCAGGCGGCCGAAGCCCTGGCCGACAACCGCCTGCCCGATGCCGAAGCGCTGCTGCGCGACTGGCTGAAGCTGCATCCGACCGATGTCGCCGCGATCCGCATGCTCGCCGAACTGGCGGTGCGGGTCGGGCGCAGCGAAGACGCGCTGCATCTGCTCGAACGCTGTCTCGAACTCGCGCCCGGGTTCCGCGAAGCGCGCCAGCACTATGCGCTGGTGCTGCATCGCGAACAGCAGTCGCAGCCCGCGCTGGCACAGCTGGAAACCCTGCTCGCCGACGATCCCCGCAATCCCGGCTGCCGCACGCTGAAGGCGGCGATCCTGTGCCGTCTCGGCGAATACGACGCCGGCATCGCGCTGTACGAAGCGATCCTCGGCGAATACCCGAACAACCCGCGGGTGTGGATGAGCCACGGCCATGCGCTGAAGACCGCCGGGCGCCAGGACGAGGCCATCGCCGCCTACCGGCGCAGCATCGCGCTCGATCCCGGCTTCGGCGAGGCGTATTGGAGTCTCGCCAATCTCAAGACCTTCCGCTTCGGCGACGACGAGATCGCGGCGATGCGCGCGCAGCTCATCCGCACCGATCTCGACGTCGAACATCGCTTCCATTTCGATTTCGCGCTGGGCAAGGCGCTGGAGGATCGCGCCGACTACGCCGATTCGTTCGCGCACTACGCCGCCGGCAACGCCCTCCGTCTGAAAACCATGCCCTACCGCGCCGGCGACACCAGCGCGCGGGTCGGCAAGGCGAAGCAGCTCTACACCCGCGAGTTCTTCGCCGAACGCGCCGGCTGCGGCGACCCCGCGCCCGATCCGATCTTCATCGTCGGCCTGCCGCGTTCCGGTTCGACGTTGATCGAACAGATCCTCTCCAGCCATTCCGCGGTGGAAGGCACGATGGAATTGCCGGAGATCATCGCGATGACCCGCGCGCTGCGTCGCGGCGCCGAGGCCTCCACCAGCTATCACGACGTGCTGGCCGCGCTGCCGGCGGACACCTTCGCCGAGCTTGGCCGGCAGTATCTCGAACGCACCCGCGTGCAGCGCAAGACCGGCGCGCCGCTGTTCATCGACAAGATGCCGAACAACTTCCTGCATCTGGGCCTGATCCAACTCATGTTGCCCAACGCGAAGATCGTCGATGCGCGCCGGCATCCGCTGGCCTGCTGTTTTTCGGGCTTCAAGCAGCACTTCGCGCGCGGCCAGAATTTCAGCTACAGCCTCGACGATCTCGGCCGCTACTACCGCGACTACGTCGAATTGATGGCGCACTTCGACGAGGCCTTGCCGGGCCGTGTGCATCGCGTGGTCTACGAGCGCATGGTCGACGACACCGAGACCGAGATCCGCCGGCTGCTGGACTACTGTGGGCTGCCGTTCGAGGACGGCTGCCTGCGCTTCTTCGAGAACGATCGGCCGGTGCGCACCGCCAGCTCCGAACAGGTGCGCCGTCCGATCAATCGCGACGGTATCGACCAATGGCGTCATTACGAGCCGTGGCTCGATCCGCTCAAATCCGCACTGGGGGCAGTGCTGGAGGTGTATCCCGCCGTACCCGAGTTCAGCGCCAGCGCATGAAGCGCCGGAGATCGCAAAGCGTTCGTTCCAACCTTGTTCGCTGCAATCCTGTTCGATCCGCATGCAGTCATCCATATGCGGTCATCCATATGCAGTCATCCACCGCACCGATACACCACGACCTGGGGAGAGAGTCATGCACCAGAAACACCGAGTAGGGACCCGCAACACCGCAATCCGCCGAACGCCCGGGCTGGCGAGGCTACCGCTGACCGCCGCGATCTATGTCGCGTTCGGCAGCATGGCGTTTGCGGGTGCCGCAATCGCACAGGACGCCGAAGACACCACGCCTTCGCTGGAAACCATCACCGTCACTTCGCAGAAGCGCACCGAGAACGCGCAGGACGTGCCGATCAGCCTCAACGTCATCGGCGCCCAGCAGCTCGACGAGCTGCAGGTCAACGATTTCGAGGATTTCGCCAAGCTGCTGCCCAGCGTATCGATCACGCCCAGCGGCCCGGGCTTCGGCCAGGTCTACATGCGCGGCGTCGCCAGCGGCGGCGACGGCAACCATTCCGGCCCGCTGCCCAGCGTGGGCATCTATCTCGACGAGCAGCCGATCACCACCATCCAGGGCGCCCTGGACCTGCACGTCTACGACATCGAACGCATCGAAGCGCTGTCCGGTCCGCAGGGCACGCTGTACGGCGCCAGCTCCGAAGCCGGCACCCTGCGCCTGATCACCCGCAAGCCCGACACCGCCGGTTTCGCCGCCGGATACGGTCTTGAAGTCAACGCCGTCGACGGCGGCGGCATGGGCCATGTCGCCGAAGGTTTCGTCAATATCCCGGTCTCCGACAACACCGCGATCCGTCTGGTGGGTTGGCAGAAGAAGGACGCCGGCTGGATCGACAACGTCTACGGCGAGCGCACCTATCCGACTTCCGGCATCACCCAGAACAATGCCGACCGCGTCGAAGACAATTACAACGATGTCGACACCGTCGGCGCGCGCCTCGCGCTGAAGATCGACCTCAACGACAACTGGACGATCACCCCGACGATCATGGGCCAGCGCCAGAAGGTCAACGGCAGCTTCGGTTACGACAACACCATCGGCGAAGGCAAGATCAGCCACGCCTATCCCGAGTTCGGCGAAGACCGTTGGGCGCAGGCGGCGCTGACCGTGCAGGGCAAGATCGGCAACTTCGATCTGACCTACGCGTTCGCCCACCTCAAGCGCGACGTCGACACCGAGACCGACTACAGCGATTACGGCTTCTGGTACGACACGCTGTTCGGCTACGGCGCCTATTTCTACGACGACAACGGCGATCTGGTGAACCCGGCGCAGTACATCCAGGCGAAGGACGGCTACAAAAAAACCAGCCACGAACTGCGCATCGCCTCGTCGCAGGAAAACCGTCTGCGCTTCGTCGCCGGCCTGTTCTGGATGGACCAGTCGCATGACATCGAACAGCGCTATCGCGTCGACAATCTGGCGTCCAGCCTGTCCGTCCGCGGCTGGGAAGACACGATCTGGTTGACCCAGCAGGAGCGCAAGGACCACGACGAAGCGATCTTCGGCGAACTCGCGTTCGACTTCACCGACAAGCTCACCGGCACCGTCGGTTTCCGCCATTTCCGCGCCGACAATGCGCTGGCGGGTTTCTTCGGTTTCGCCAACGGCTATTCGTCGCAGGGCAGCCAGTTGCCGCAGAATCGCTACGGCGAAGCGGCGTGCATCGTGCAGTTCGGGCCGGATCCGGCGAACTGGCCGTCGTTCAACGGCGCGCCCTGCAAGGTGTTCGACAAGGACGTGCAGGAGAAAGACACGCTGGGCAAGGCGAATCTGTCGTACAAGTTCGCGCCGGGCAAGATGATGTATCTCACCTGGTCGGAAGGGTATCGCCCGGGCGGCATCAATCGTCGCGGTACGCTGCCGCCGTACCTCACCGAGTTCCTGACCAATTACGAACTCGGCTGGAAAACCTCCTGGCTCGACAACCGCCTGACCTTCAACGGCGCGGCGTTCCATCAGATCTGGGACGACTTCCAGTTCTCGGTGGTGGGTCAGAACGGCCTGACCGAAATCCGCAACGCCAACCAGGCGCGCATCCAGGGTCTGGAAATGGACCTGAACTGGGCCGCGACCTACAACCTGCGCTTGTCGGGAGGCGTGGGCTTCTACGATGCCGAACTGACTGAAGACTATTTCAGCGGTCCCGATCTGCAGGCGCCGAAGGGCACCCGTCTGCCGGTCACTGCCGACTACAAGGGCAACCTGACCGCGCGCTACACCTTCGACATCGCCGATTACGAAGCCTACTGGCAGAGCTCGGTGGTGCATGAAGGTCGCCGCACGTCCGACCTGCGCATCACCGAACGCAACATCCTCGGCGATCTGCCTTCGTACACGCTTGTCGATTTCGCCATCGGTGCGCGCAAGAACAACTGGTCGGTGGATTTCTACATCAAGAATCTGCTCGACGAGAACGCGCAGTACGGTCGCAACGTGCAGTGCCCGGAGCAGGTCTGCGCGGCGCAGGTGTACTCCGTCGCCGCCCAGCCGCGGACGTTCGGCATCAAGTTCAGTCAGGAGTTCTGATCGGACGCCAGAGTGTCGTGTCGCGTAAAAGAAAAAGGCCGCCTTCGGGCGGCCTTTTTCGTGGTGGCTTCGACCGCGGTCTCAACGTTTCGGCTTCGCCGCAGACTCCGGCGCCGTCCGCACCGGCAACGGCACGTTGCACAGGTCGATATGCCCGGCGGGACGCTTGTAGAAATCGTCGCGGCGGTTGCGGCGGGCTTCCACCAGCGCGGTGAACAGCGGCGTGTCGGTGCGCAGCACCTGCAGTTTCAGGCGCTCGGCGGGCTTGAGGTCGGCGGCGAGGCGGATCGACCGGATCGCGACCCGCTGCTCCGGTGTCTCATAGAAACCCAGCGGTCCGGTGCCGCGCGGCAGCACGCTCAGCAGCTCCATGCCCTGCACGACGCGGCCGACGCTGGTGATGTTGCGGTCGAGCTGGCGGGGCGACTGGCCGGTGACCACATACAGTTCGGCGCCGGTGCTGGAGTCGGCCGCAGTGTCGCGGCCGGCGCCGACCATGCCGTAGCAGTGGGCCAGCCAGGCGGTGCTGTCGGTGGTGTCCAGACCGATCGGGAAGCCGTCGCTGAAACCCACCTGTCGCGCCCAGCCGTCGATGTCGGGCAGCGGCGTGAACGGGATGTTCCTGCTGCTGCGGGTGAATTCGGCCGGCAGCTTCGCTTTCGCGGTTTTCGGCAGCGGCTTGCGCGTGCTGTCGTCTGCGGCCGGATCGCCCCATTGCACGACGAAGTTGTCCTGCGACCGATTGATGCTCAGTCCGTTCCAGTAGCCGGCTTTGGCCATCGCGCGGATGTTGGCGACATGGGCCGGTGCGAATTCGGGTGCCAGTTCGATCACCACGCGACCGCTGGCGAGATCCATGTACAGCGTCCGCGCGGGATCGAGGTTGCGCCAGTCGCTGGACTTCGAAGCGTCCAGCAGTTCCTGCATCGATCTGGTCTTGTTGGCGGATTCGGCCTGCGGCGGGTTCTGTGCGGAAGCGGCGACGGCGGCGGCCAGGAGGGCGGCGGCCAATGGGGTACGGAACAGATTCACGGTGACGATTCTCCTTTCGAATGGCTTCGATTCTGGCCGAGAAGCCGCCCTGCGGCCACCCGTCCTTTCCGCCGGGGCGCGCCGATCGGGCCGGAACGATCTTGGCGTGACCTCTGGCACGTCCACTATGCGTAAGTTATGCATAGAGTGATCTCCACGATATCCAGCAGGTCGCCGCAGGCGGTCTCATGAGGGGCACCGGGATGAGCACGGCACAGATCAGCGACGAAGCCACCGATGCGCTGCTGCGGAAGTTCCAGAAGGAACTCTCGGCCGGCACCGTCTCCTTGGCGCTGCTGGCGGTATTGGGCGCCGCTGCGGAGCCGATGTACGGCTACCAGATCGCCAAGACCCTGGAGCGACAGGGCGATGGCGTGTTGAGCGGCAAGCAGAGTGCGCTGTATCCGGTGCTGCGCAATCTCGAAGGCGCGGGGCTGCTGGAAAGCCTGGTGGAGCCGTCCATCAGCGGTCCGCCGCGCCGCTACTACAACATCACCCCGCATGGCCGCACGGTGCTGGAGGCATGGACCTCCGCCTGGGGCGCCACCCGGGATTCCGTCGATTCCGTCCTGAAGGGGAGCCAGCAATGAACACCACCGCGCAGACCGCCGCCGCGCAGCCGTCGCTGCCCACCAATATTCCCGACTACCTCGAACACCTGCGGCGTTCGCTGGCCGGCGCCGATCCGGCGCTGATCCAGGACGCGCTGTACGACGCCGAGGAATACCTGCGCTCGGAAATGGCCGAGAACCCCAGCATGAGCGAAGCGGCGGTGATCGCGCAGGTGGCGTCGAGCTACGGCGCGCCCGACGAAGTCGCCGACATCTACCGCGACACCGAAGTGAAGGTGCAGGCCGCGTTGCGCACCCCGCCGACGCGTCCGCACCGTTCGCTGTTCGGGCGTTTCTTCGGCGTGATCGCGGAACCGCGCACCTACGCGGCGCTGTTCTACATGCTGCTGTCGCTGGCCACCGGCATCTTCTACTTCACCTGGGTGGTCACCGGCCTGTCGCTGTCGGTGGGGCTGGCGATCCTGATCATCGGCATTCCGTTCGCGATCCTGTTCCTGGGCTCGGTGCGGATGTTCTCGCTGCTGGAAGGCCGCATCGTCGAAGTGATGCTGGGCGAACGCATGCCGCGCCGGCCGCTGTACAGCAGCCGCGGCAAACCGTGGATGACGCGCATCGGTGAGATGTTCGCCGACCCGCGTACGTGGACCACACTGCTCTACATGCTGTTGATGCTGCCGCTGGGCATCCTCTATTTCACGCTGACCATCACCCTGCTCAGCACGTCGTTGAGCTTCATCGTCGCGCCGATGGCGGTGCTGTTCGGATGGGCGGAAGTGAATGCCGATTTCAGCGGCTGGATGTTCCTGGGCGTGGAGAACGGCATCTTCGGCACATCGATGGGCTACATGGCGCTGCCGCTGCTGTTCGTGGCCGGTGTCGTGCTGTTCTTCGCGACCCTGCACCTGGTTCGCGGCATCGGTTATCTGCACGGCCAGTTCGCCAAGCATCTGCTGGTGAAGACGTCGCAATACGCTTGAGATCCGGATGCCGTCCGATTCCGGGATGCTGAAGGCTGGGTAGTCCGCAAAAAACAGATGCCAGTCGGTTTGACCGACTGGCATCAGGGCATCGACCGGATCTTTCGGATCCGGTCGCGATCACGCCATCATCGGGCCCTTGCGCTGGAGCTGTTCGACTTCCTGATTCTGATTGACGGGCGCGTTCGGGGCCTGCGCCAGCCGTTGCAGCCCGGTGTCGAGCGGTTGTTCCTGCGCCGCACGCACGTTGACGTTGACCATTTTCGCGGAAGGGTCGTCCGGACTGCGACCTTGTATGCCGAATGCCGTCTCGCCGTTCTGCGACAGCGCAGCGTAATTGATATTCAAACCCTTCTCATTCGCGGCACCGGCCAACGCAACCACCACTTTGGGGTCGAGCTTGTCGCCATCCACGCCGCTGCGGTTGAACGCCTGCAGCGTTTGCTGGACAGCGGGATTGGACGCGTATTGCTGCATGTCCGAACCGCTGTCGAGGCTGCTGCTGCGGAAGGGGTTCATTCTGTTGAGGCGATCGCCCACATCGCGCACGCCATCCATGAACGAATCTTTCATTTTGTCGTACGTATCGCCGACAGAGTTCAGCCCACGTCCGATGGCGTCCTTGAATTCGTTCGCGAACTCCTTCGACGTGTGGTACGCGTCCGCCATGCCTTTACCGACCACTCCCAGGGTTTCGCGCACGAAACGCACATCGTCGCGATATTTGTCTGCCATCGGATCGTATTGCTGTGCCAGCTGGCGGCCTTCTTGCGTCAAGGTTGGCGGGTTGCCGCCTTCGGTGCGGATAAAGGCGCCCATGCTGTGAGCCGACAGCCCGAAACTGGCGGCGACGCTGAAAGGCTCACGTACATCGATGCCGCCACGGTTGTTGTTGTAGCCGCCGTACTGCGACAACACCTCGATATCCTTGGGGGTCGCCAGCGGTACCGACTCGCCGTAGTGCTTGCCGCCGGTGCCGACCGGATCGCTGATGCGATAGTAAGCTTTGAAATCGCTGGCGTTCTGGCCTTCGCGCATCCCGGGCGTGATCTCGACCGCGCCGTAGCCGTTGAACGAACGACCGCCGATGTCTTTGTGAAAGGCGGTGTATTCGGCCAACGAGCCGCCGAGCGAATGGCCGGTCGTGGCCACTTCGGGGCGATTGCCGGTCTGCTGGCGCTCGCGCTCCGCGAACTGGTTCGCCGCATCCACCAGACGCAGCGCATCCGGCCCCTGATTATTAATGCGGTGGGTCACCATCTGCACGTCGGTGAACGCATCCTTCGCATCGTTCGTGCCGCGGTGGGCCACGACGATCTCACGGCTGCTGACATCCTGATAGATCGTACCGGCGTAGCCGTTCTGATCGTTGCTGACGTGTTTGAGGATCTTGTACTGGTTGTCGCCCAGGGTCAGCGTCGCGCCTTCGCGGCGATTCTGGTAGGCATCTTCTGCCAGCTCGGCATAATTCTTTTCGGTCATTCTGCTCATTGGGACGCCTCACTGGGGGTCAGGGTGACGGTGAATCGCGGTCCGGCTTCCGCCGTGAACAGATCGGTTTCTTCGCCAAAAACGATGCTCGACGGTTCCGGTGCCCGTTCGTAGTCGCTGACCAGATAGTGCAGCACGACAGGTGTGCCGGACTCGATCCGGTCGATCGCGATGGCGCCGACGAACTCGGTGGTTGCGGAGCGGAAACGCACCGTCGCCCACTGCATCGACCAATGACACACACCCATGCCGAAATAATCTTCGTCCCACAATGCATCCGTATGGAGGGTCAAGCCATGGCGGTTGGTATCGATCGATTGCGCATGCAGCTCAAGACTGTGTTCCGGGCGAAGGCGCGCACCGGACAACAACAACGGCGGTACGCATTCGACATTGTCGACGGCGTAATCGGCGGTGGCCCGTACATCCGTGATCGGGCCTGGAAGCCCGCCGAACGCAACCACGATCGCGTACTCGTTGCGGGCGGACGCATTGGCGCGGACATCGAATTCCGGGATTGCGGTCACGGAGATGGCCTCCATGGGATCCCGCATCGGCCCGGTCTGTGGGGTTTCGGTCTGGTCGTTCATGGTGGCGATCGTCATCCAGGAGGTGGACAGCAGGAAAATGCTCAACAGGCGGACGTATGCGGGAGTGGCGAGCATCGATCGGAGCATCGTCAGACTTCCGTATGGGCTGCCCGCCGAGGAAATGCCTGCGGCGGACGGGGATGCGGCCAAGCGAAGCCTGGGCCCGATAGTGCCAAGTGCACTGCATGCCTTTTACTACACCTGTCCGGTGCGGGCAATCCGAGCGTCAGGGGCGGTTGTCCCGGCTGGGAGCCTTCACTTGCCCGGCGATGAAATCGCGCACTTGCGGATACACCTGATCGCGCCAGCGCCGCCCACTGAAGATGCCGTAATGACCGGCGCCCTGTGCGGTGAGATGTACGCGGTCGGCGTCCGGAATGCCCGTGCACAGCTTGTGCGCGGCGCGGGTCTGGCCGAGGCCGGAGATGTCGTCGAGTTCGCCCTCGATGGTCATCAGCGCGGTGTTGCGGATCGCCGAAGGCGTTACGCGCTCGCCGGCAACGTCCCACAGGCCGCGCGGCAGCAGGTGTTCCTGGAACACGGTGCGCACGGTGTCGAGGTAATACTCGGCGGGCATGTCGAGCACTGCGTTGTACTCGTCGTAGAAGCGCCGATGCGCGTCGGCATCGTCCAGATCGCCCTTGAGCAGGTCCTGGTAGAAATCCCAGTGCGATTTGACGTGGCGCTCGGGATTCATCGCGAGGAAACCCATGTGCTGCAGGAAGCCGGGATACACGCGGCGGCCGCGGCCCGGATAGTTCGCCGGCACGATGTGGATGAGGTTCTGCTCGAACCAGCCGATCGGTTTTTCGGTGGCGAGATTGTTCACCGCGGTCGGCGATTCGCGGGTGTCGATCGGCCCGCCCATCATCACCAGCGAACGCGGCGTGGTTTCGCCGCGCGCGGCCATCAGCGAGACCGCGGCCAGCACCGGCACCGTAGGCTGGCAGACGCTGATGACGTGCAGGCTGTCCGCGCCGATATGGCGGATGAACTGCTGGATGGTGGCGACATAATCGTCGAGCGTGAACGCGCCGGCGTCCTTGGGGACCATGCGTGCGTCGACCCAGTCGGTGATGTACACCTTGTGATCGCGCAGCAGGGTTTTCACGGTGTCGCGCAGCAACGTGGAGTGATGGCCGGACAGCGGCGCCACCACCAGCACCGGCGGGTCGTCCTTCAGGTCGACGATGCCGTCGGCTTCGTCCGAGAAACGCTTGAACCGCAGCAGGCGGCAGAACGGCGTGCGCAGCACTTCGCGTTCGACGACGGGATAGGTGATTTCGGAGCCGTCGCGTCCGTTGCTGGCGACGCTGTGGATGCCGAACTTCGGCTTTTCGTAATCCTTGCCGATGCGATACAAGAGTTCGTAGCCGGCGGCGGCGCGCTGCGCGTGCGGCAGGCCGGACAGCCAGCTGCCGGGCGCGGAGAACATCCGTGCGTTGGCTTCCGCCCAATACGTCATCGGCGCCATCCAGGCGCGGCCCAGCTCGTGCATCTGATAGAACAACATCGGCGAACCCCTGTTGTGTGACCACGTGTAATGCTGCGACGCAGCATACCTGATCGCTGGTTGGCGAGTGAGACGGCTGCCGCATTCCCGCCGCTGCGGTAGGCTGGTCGCATGACCTCAAGAGACGAAGACATCGCCTGGCTCTGCGAATTGCTCGCGCCGTTGGGCCGGATCGCCGCACGGCGCATGTTCGGAGGCGCCGGGCTGTACGCCGACGGTCTGATCGTGGGTCTGGAAGTGGGTGGCGCCCTGTATCTGAAGACCGATGAGGCCAGCCGCCAGGCCTTCGCCGATGCGGGCGGTCATCCCTTCGTCTACGACGGCAAGGGCAAACCGATCGCGATGCGTTATTGGACGCCGCCGGAAGAGGCGATGGATTCGCCCGAAGCGATGCGGCCCTGGGCGCGGCTGGCACTGGAGGCGGCGCTGCGCGATGCTGCGAAGAAGCCGAAACGCTGAGTCGAGGATTTCGTAGAGCGGACGTCAGTCCGCTGCATTGTCCGCATCAAGAGCAGCGGACTGACGTCCGCTCTACAAAAACCATCATGCGATTTCCAGCGCGGCCGCATCGCCGGCCAGCGCTGGCGACAACCAGCAGTGCGCACCGGCGAAGCGGAAGCCGGCCGCTTCGAAGCGACCGCGATAGAACTTCGGCGGACGGCCGACGAAGCCGACATCGTCGCCTTCGGTTTCGTCCGCCGACGTGAACACTTCGAGGAACGCCACGCCGTTGCACAGTTCGGCCAGACCGGGAAGACCGCGGTCGAGTTCGCGGGTCGGCAGGTAATGCAGCACATCGCTGCAGATCAGCAGATCCACAGGCGGGCAGGGGCGCAGGCATTCGAAATCGCCGAAGCGCGCGAAATGCAGGTTGCGGCGCGGGCCGTAGCGGCGGATCGCGTATTCGCTGCTGTCGAAGCCCAGATAGCGCAGTTTCGGCCGCAGTTTCAGCAGCGGCGCGCGCCACACGCCCTCGCCGCAGCCGATGTCCAGCACACTGCGGATCGGGCGTTCGAGATGGTATTCGGCGTTCGCGACCGCAAGCGCGACCTTGCGCTGCAGGCGTTGGCGTCCGCCGATGCCGGCATCGCGATACCAGCGGTCGAAATAGCCGCGGTCGTAGGTCTTGTCGGGAGCGTTCATGCGGTACCGATGATGAGCGACGTCATCGACAGCGAGCCGATCACATCGTCGTTGAAGAATTGCAGCGCATCGCCTTCGCGCGCGAGCGCCAGTGCGTAGAGCAGCGGGATGTAGTGTTCGGGCGTGGGAATCGACAGTGCCGCATCATCGCCCAGCGCCGGCCAATCGGCCAGCGCCGTGAGGTTGCCTTCCACGATCAGCGCATTGACGCGGTCGCGGAAGCGCGAAGCCCACGGCAGCGGCGTGGTATCGCGGAAATCGAAGAGGCGCAGGTTGTGGACGATATCGCCGCTCGCGACCACCAGTACGCCTTCGTCGCGCAGCGGTGCGAGGCGTTGCGCCAGCGCGACGTGCCACGCACCGGGACGCCTTGAATCGATACCGAGCTGCACCACCGGGATATCGGCCTCGGGATACATCGGTTTCAATACGCCCCAGGCGCCGTGATCCAGGCCGCGTTCGGGATCGATGCGCGCCTGGGCATCGCCCAGCAGATCGGCCACGCGCTGCGCCAGCGCCGGATCCCCGGGCGCGGGATATCGTGCATCGAACAGCGCCTGCGGGAAGCCGCCGAAATCATGGATGGTCGGTGGCGCGGCGCTGCCGGTGACCCACGGCCCCTGCGTTTCCCAGTGCGCGGACACGCACAGGATCGCGCGCGGTCGCGGCAAGCGCGCGCCGAGCGCACGCCATGCGCGTGACCAGGCGTTGTCTTCGATCGCGTTCATCGGCGAACCATGGCCGAGGAACAGCACCGGCAGTGTTTGCGTGGGAGCGCTGTGCATGATTTTTTCCGTGTCGATGCCGGGACGTTCGCGTCGTGGGCGCCGCGAACGTTACGAACGGCGGCGGCCGGGCCGATGCCGGCGAGGCGTCAAGTATGGTCCGCGGAATGCCGCTGCCACACCCAGCGCGCGGCACGCACCGTATTGGCATTGAGTCGGGCGACGCGGTCTGCGCCCTGATAGCCGCCGGCCACCACGAACAGGATCGGAATACCGCGCTGTCGCGCGATCCGGAACACGGCGACATCGCGTTCGAACAACTGCGAAGTGGTCAGGCCGGTGAGGCTCTTGGGGTCGTCCTCGTGACAATCCGCGCCCGCCTGGTACACCAGCAGATCAGGGCGATGCGTATCGACGAGCGTTTCCGCTTCGCGCAGGGCATCGAGATAGCGTTCGAAGCCGTCGTTTCGCGCCCGCACCATGAAGGCCCATGAGCGCGTCCCGCCGCGGCATCCGAAGCGCGTGCCGAACACCGAGATGTTGTAGAGATTGGGCAGGCGCGCGGCGAATTCCTCGGTGCCGTTGCCGCCGTGCTCGTCGCAGTCGATCACCATCACCTTGCGCTGCGGCCAGGCGTGCGCGAGCAGCGCGAGCCCGTTCAGGGGGCAAAATCCGCTGCCGGACGCGTGCACGGCATGGTGGAAACCGCGGGCGATGTTCATCGCGATGCCGGTGCGCAGCGCTTCTTCGGCGCCACTCAGTTGGCCGCCCAGCATCGCCAGCGTCGCATCGCGGATGCGTGGCGACCAGCGGATGCCCTGACGCGAAGCCATGGGTTCTTCGCCGGTCAGGAATGCGTCCAGATAAGCGTCGTCGTGCAGTCCTCGCAGCAGCGGCATCGGCAATGCGGCGGGCGCCCTGAGGTCCACCAGCCCGAGACGCTCCAGTTTCGATGCCGTGGTGCCCAGCCGCGCGAACAAGGGCTCTTCGGCAGGGGCGTAACGATCGTCGAAAAACGCGGCGATACGCATGGTCATCCGTTGCGGAGTTGGGCGGAGGCAAATGTCTGCAGATCCTCGATCGTCGTCGTCCGCGGCGACAACATGTCGCCGCGGATCTGCGCATCGAGCTGCGCGCTGAACGCGCGCTGCCGCACCTGGGGCGACACTGCGAGCGATGTCAGTCGCAGGAAGCGCGCCTGTACGATCGTATCCAGCCCGATGGCGTGCCCGCATGCGAGCGTGCGCAATGGCGTTGCATCGTCCGGATAAGCCAGCGCGAACAGCGCGCCGGGAGGCAGCGCGACGCCGCAGATCGAGACCGGCGCCACCGCCATCGCCGAATGCGACTCGCCCAGGCCGATCTTTTCCACCAGCAGCGGCCGGTGGTCGTTGTCTACGAAGAGATTGACGCGTCCGCCGCGGCGGATCCGGCCGTGGGCGATTTCGAGAAAGAATTCCTCGGCCTGCGAACAGCTGCCGATCTCCGGTTTTTCGAGCATTGCCGGGATGTCCGGCGCGAACGGCTCGCTCGAAGCGGGAATCGCCGGGTCGATGATGCTGCGGATCAAGCGCAGCAACAGCCGGCTTTCCTCGCGCTGCATTCGGGTTTCGATGTCGGCGAGCTGCGTCGGCAATGTCGCCAGCGCCATCGCCAACGCGGGAGGCGACAGGCGGTCGATCACGTCCGGCGCTGCCCGATGCAATCCCCGCCAGCCCTGTCGCCAACCCGCAGCGATCGCCAGGCGCGCGAGGGATTCGGTCAGATGCTTCGGCCAATCGGCGAAGATGCCGAGATCGAACGCATCTTCCGCGACCCGCGGCCGGTTGATGTAGGTCGACAGGAAACGGGTCGCCTGGGTGTAACCGCAGCCGCGCCGCTCGGTGCGGTGCGAAGGGTGCTCATCGAGCATCTCGCACAAGGTCTTGTGCAGGCCCAGACCCGCCTGCTCGAATGCGATCACCAATTCGTGGCTTTGCGCGTCCACGTGTGCTTTCAATCCAGGGTCAGCAGCAGCGCGCGGACGAGATGCATCGTCTGATCGCGGTCGCGCGCGTCGAATGTGAAGACCGGAATCGGCGGCCCGCAGCGGCGTACCGCATGGCGGATATTGTCCATCCGGAAGCCGCGGGACAGATCGGTCCTGGTGATGCCGATCACCAGCCCCGCATCCCGGGTGATGCTGCGGATCGAGTTGATCCACTCTTCGCATTCTTCGGAGATGCGTTCGCTGTCTCCGGGCAGCACCACGATCACGCCGACCGCGCCTTCCAGCACGATCGCGCGCATGTGCGAAAAATGCTCCTGGCCGGGCAGACCGTAAAGATGCAGGGGCGTGCCGTCGTCGAGCAGCATCGGCGCGAAATCGAGCGCGACGGTGGTCGTGATCTTGTCGCCCATCGGGCCGTCGGTCATGGGCATTTCGGTGGAAATCGGGGCGAAGTCGGACAGCGATCGGATCGCGGTCGTCTTTCCCGCGCCGACCGGACCTGCGAATACGAGTTTTGCGCTGTCGAATGCCACGTGAGGTTCCATTCCTTATTCTACGGTGGAGGTCGGGTGGTGCATCCCCACCGGTCGCGATACGGGAAGCCGCGAATCAGTGTCTGCCGAGTCCGAACCGGTTGGCGATACGGCCGAGCATCCCGGAAAAACGAGCGGTCGGCGCCGGCGCCGAGCGCATCGCGTCGACGCTGTCGTCGGACGACGACAGCAGATTCGATGCCTGATAGGCCCACAGGCTGGCTTTCACTTCTTCTTCGGTCACATCGCATGCGAGCTGCAGTTCGCGCTCGCTCGCGGGAGCGCGCAGCAGCGATCTGGCGACCTTGAGCGCACCGATCAATTCCGGCGCGGTGCCCACGTCGGGCCAGTCTTTCAACCGGTAACGGCCTGCGGGAAAAGAGGGAAGCCGATCGCGGCCCTGGAAAGCGCTCTGCAGCAGGAAGGCTTCCAGGCTGCGGCTTGTGCCGTCGGTGGTCGTGGCGCGATCCGATGCGGACGGGATCCGCAGTTCCCAGGCGCTGCTGGAGAACGAGTCGCACGCCGACATCAAGTCGCTGAGCGTGTTCGCGTAGATGCGGCCTTCGACGGGCCGGATGTGGATGGTCCTGCCGGCGCAGAACGCATCGACAGGCCGGCCCCGATATTCTGAAGCGGCGAGTCTGCACAAGGCGGATACGTTGCCGTCGACATCGACCGCATGCGTACGCTCGGCGGGCAGGTCGCGCGTGAGCAATTCGCGCAGATGCTGGGCGAGCACCGGCGCAGGGCTGCTTTCCGACACGGCGACGCATTCGGTTTCGATATCCGCCGGGTGGTCGGAAATGGCGAGGATGGGCGTGCCGCGCTTCTTCGCGAGTTCGAAGGCCTGACGGCCGTAGGCGTCTGAGGGATCGGTGATGAGCAGACCGCAGCGCGTGCCGTCCCACGGGCGGACGTTGGCGCCGATCTTGTAGGCGGGCAACAACGAGGCCGCGATGCGGATGCGCTGTTCTACCTGTTCGTTCAGTGCTGCGGTGGCGATGTCGGCTCGGATCATGACCGTTGCGATGGCGGGGACGGAGTGAGACCGACCTTTGCGACCGGCCTTGTGCGTTGCTGCATATCCGGGCGAAGGATCCGCACCATGGACAGGCGCGGATCCTTCGCAGGGATCGATCCTCCGACTCAGGAGAAGTCGATGCTCTTCTCGAACGTGCGCAGTTCGTGGCGGGCCATCGCCAGGTTCGACTTGGAGCGATCCAGCACCACGTACAGGAACAGCTTCTGATTGGTTTCCAGCGGACGGATGATGTGGTACTGCTTCGTCAGGCTGATCAGGATGTCTTCGATCGTATCGTTGAGCTTGAGGCTGTTGGCAACCTTGCGCTTGGAGCGCACCACCTCGGCATTGCCGGCCGCGGCGATTTCGAGATTGACGCCGGTACCATCGCCGGCGAGCAGCATGCCGCTTTCCGTATCGACGAGGGCTGCTGCCACATAACCATCGAGATTGCGGAGGGGTTCAAGCGAAATCTTTGCCATTGGAGTAGATCCTTCGGAGGTTGTGGTTCGTAGGTTTCGGGTGTTGCAGCGGTATACGACTTTTCAAACTTGCAGGATTCGGTGCGTTGGCGCACCGGACTGTTCTGTTCCTAGTGTCGATGGATCATCCAGCAGGGCACGAGCAGCGGAGCGCGATTCGACTATGCGCGATTCAACATGGCGCAATTCAACAAGCCGGATTCAACAGAGCCGGATTGAGCAAAACGCGATTCAGTGCCCCGTGTCCATCAACAGCGCCAATTGCGCAGCGGTGTCGAGGGCCGTTCGGATCGTCATCGCGAGGTTGTCGCTGGCATCGGCGCAGATGCACAGCGTGTGCATCTGCGCCCTGGTCGGTACTCTCACGATCACGATCGAGCCATGTTCGGTCGCGGTGCTGTTGTACAGCGCCTTGCAGCCGAGCGCTTCGCGACTGAAGGATTCGACCAGGCCCAGAAGCGAACTCATCAGCGCGGCGGAGCGTTGAGGATCGGCATCGTGGGATGCACTGTTCGCGTGCGCGAAGCTGCGGCCATCGACCAGCGCCACCGATGCGAACTGGATGGCGGGCGATTTTCCGACGAGGGATGCAAGCACGGTCTGGCATTGCGTTTTCGCATGCGTGCCGGTTGCCGTGTGCGCGGGCTTCGGGTTGTCCATCGACGTTGCGAAGACCTGCGTCTGGAGTGTGCTTGTAGACATATTGTGGCTCAAAGCACTTTTCATGCCAAGTTTGTCTTGCGCTGTCTTTTTCGCCAGCAGCTCTGGAATGGCGTGATTTCAGTCGCGATGTTCGTGTCGTGAAGACGTTGCCGGTCTCGTTTTCTGGACGCTGGAAGTCAGTTTGTTCCACTGCAAGGGGGTGGCCTGTTCGATTTCCTCATCGGGGTGACGCCGTACGGCAGACCAGTGCGCAGTGCGGCCGACGATGGCTCGTTCCGCAGCCTGGACGCCGGCCGAACGATGCGTTCTGCTATCGTGAGATTCACCCCCGCATTCATTACAGAAGCCCCGATGACCGCATACCTGTGGACCAAGACCGCGCATCTCGTGTTCGTGATCGCCTGGATGGCGTCCGTGTTCTATCTGCCGCGGATCCTGGTCAATATCGCCGAAGTCGGGGATGCGCCGGCGGTGCGCGAGCGGCTGGTGTTGATGGGGCGCAGGCTGTATCGCTTCGGCCACATCATGTTCGGCATCGCGCTGCTGTTCGGTCTGGCGCTGTGGCTGCACTTCGATATCGGCGGCGGCTGGATGCACGCGAAGCTGACGCTGGTGGCGCTGTTGCTGGCGTACTTCATCGTCTGCGGCCGCTGGTTGAAGGGCGTCGACAAGGGTCGTGCGCTGCCGTCCGCGAAGGCGATGCGCTGGATCAACGAGCTTCCCGTGTTCGTGCTGGTCGCGATCGTCTATCTGGTGCTTGCGAAGCCGTTCTGAGAGCCGGTTCGAATGCCCGGCGCGCTCGTGAAGCAGCCACCGGAAAACAGTTCCGTCTCCCGGCAGGCGGCCTTCAGGCCGGCCCAGGCAGAACCCGACCAGCGACGACATCAGGGCCGTGCCCACGGCTGACGAAAACGAAATGGTTGCGCATCGGAAGCAGCGGCCTGAAGGCCGCTCTACGGATATCGTTCGACGCTTCCTGGCAGCGGCCAGGAGGCCCTCTACCGTTTGAATGCTTCCGGATCCGGCAATGTCACCGGCACGCCGTCGGCGTTGCAGAGCTTCGCCGCGCACAGGCGTTCGCGCAGCGTCGGTGTGGCCTGCAGCAGGATGTGGAAGATCGCGTTCTGCTCCAGCGAGCCGCGCACCGCCTCCGCGCCGGGGCCGCGCGCCCAGATGCCGACATCGTCGCCGCCGTGGCTTTCGTTGGACATGGGCACGGTGGATTCCTGCATGTAATCCGGATGTGCGGTATCGACATCCGTCAGATCCGGCCGCCCATCCTTCGCCTCCTGGTAGCCGCTGACTTCATGCAGGAAGGTTTTCGGGCCCTCGGGCTGCTGGTCGGTGGCGCCGACATGGCCGGGGCCGTTGGCATAGCTCAAGGTGGTGTACGGCAGGCCGGTAGCATCGGAAGCGAAGTTGCCGGGGCTGCCGCCTTCGCCGCTGCTGCCCCTGACCTTGCCGAGGATGGGATTGCCGCGGACCGGATAGCCGGCGAAGGTCATGGTGTGCGCGTGATCGGCGGTGACCAGGATCAGGGTGTCGTCGGCCGAGGTCATCTGTGCGGCCATCGCGACCGCTTCGCTCATCGCGATGGTGTCGGTCAGCGCGCGGTAGGCGTTGCCGGAATGGTGGGCGTGATCGATGCGGCCGCCTTCGACCAGCAGCACGAAGCCCTGCGGGTTGCCGCGCAAGCGTTCGATCGCGCCGCGGGTCATCTCCGCCAGCGACGGCTCGCCGGCCTTGTCGGTCGGCCGATCGTGTTCGTACTGCATGTGGCTGGGCTCGAACAGCGCCAGCAGCGGCGCGTCCTTCGGCGCGGCGGCGAACTGCGATGCGTTCCAGACGTATCGACCGTCGGGGTGACGACGTTTCCATTCGGCGACCAGATCGCGGCCGTCCAGGCGCAGGCCGACCTTGTCGTCGTACTCGGGGTCGCGCTCGGTCACCGGCAGGAAATTGCTGCGGCCGCCGCCCATCAATACGTCGGGGCCGTTGCCGTAGGGCGATTCGATCAACTGCCGCGCGATGTCGGTGCATCCGGCGTCGACGGCGTCCTGCGGCATCTCCGCGTCGTTCTCCCAGTTGCGGTGGGGCGTATGGCTGAAGGTCGCGCCCGGGGTGGCGTGGGTGACGCGGGTGGTGGTGACCACGCCGGTGGCCAGCCCGGTGCCGGCCGCCAGTTCCCACAGACTCAGGATCGGCGAACGCAGCGCCCCGGCGCAGTCGCCCAGCATGGGTTGCTGACCGATGCCGAGCACGCCGGCGCGGGTCTTCACGCCGGCGGCCATCGCGGTCATCGTGCCGGCGGAGTCGGGCGTCTGGGTGTCGGTGTTGTAGGTCTTGCTCAATGCGGTGTGCGGGAAGCGCTCCCAGCCCAGTGCGTTCTCTTCGCCGGGGCCGCCCTTGCGCTGGCCGTCCAGGATGCGCGCCGCGGCCACCGTGGGCAGGCTCATGCCGTCGCCCACGAACAGGATCACGTTCTTCGCCCTGCCCGACATCGCGCCGCGTTCGGCGGCCTGCGCGGCGCCCGCGCGGAACCACCAGGCGGGGGTCTCGCCATCGGGACGGCGGATCTGCGGGACATCGATGGCCGCGACCGGCCGTACGCCAGTACCCGGGGCGGCGTCCGTGGTCGAGCGCGGCGCGGTGGCGCAGCCGCTGGCCGCGAGCGTACAGGCGAAGGCGAGCAGTGCGTGTCGAAGAGGCATCTGGCGAAGGGACATATAAGCGCGCGTTCGTGCGGAAACCTCGATTATGCCCGGCCGACGTTTCAATCGTGGAATGCGGTCGTGTCGCGCGGGCGCTCGCCCGGGCTGCCGCGCTCGGCTATCGTGCGTCATCGTCATGTAGGCGCAGCGCGCCGGAGACCGTTCATGCGCCTGATCTCGGCCTGGTTCCGCATTCCGTTCTGGCAGCGCGTGCTCGCCGGCTTCGTGCTGGGCGGTTTCGCCGGCTGGGTGATGGGGCCGGCGGCCGAGACCTGGTTCGGCCCGCTCGGCGATCTGTACGTGACCCTGATCAAGATGATCGCGGTGCCCCTGGTGTTCTTCGCGGTGATCAACGCGGTGGCGTCGCTGCACGGGCAGAAATCGATGGCGGCGCTGGGCGGACGCACTTTCCTGTGGTTCGCGATCACTGCGGTGCTGGCGGTCTGCGTCGGACTGGCGGTCGGCACGATCATGCAGCCGGGTCTGGTGCAGATTCCGCTGGCGGTCGATCCGAACTATGTGCAGAAGGATATTCCGAGCGTCGTGCAGGTGCTGTTGAACGTGGTGCCGGCGAATCCGTTCCACGCCTTGACCGGCATCGGCGAAGCGAAGAACGCGGCCGGCGAGACCGTGCTGCGGGCGGGCAGGGGCTCGATCCTGCCGGTGATCTTCTTCGCCGGGCTGATCGGTTTCGCGATGGTGAAACTCGGCGAAAAGGTCGCGCTGGCGCGCAAGCTGGTGGGCGAAGCCGCCGAGATCTCGATCCAGCTCACGCGCTTCGTACTGGAAATGACCCCGATCGGCACCTTCGGTCTGATCGCTGCGCTGGTCGGCGCTTACGGCTTCGACAAATTGCTGCCGCTGGGCAACTTCGTGCTGGCGCTGTACGTCGCCTGCGCGATCCACATCATCGTCGTCTACAGCGGCCTGTTGATGGCGCACGGCCTCAACCCGCTGAAATTCTTCCGCGGCGCCGCACCGGGCATGCAGGTGGCGTTCGTCAGCTCATCGAGTTTCGCCTCGCTGCCGTCGTCGCTGCGCAGCGTTACCCACAACCTTGGCGTGAACAAGGATTACGCCGCGTTCGCGGTGCCGCTGGGCGCCAGCATCAAGATGGACGGCTGCGGCGCGATCTACCCGGCGCTGTGCGCGGTGTTCATCGCGCAGTACACCGGCACGCCGCTCACGCCCGAGCAATACCTGATCGTGCTGATCGCCTCGGTGCTCGGCAGCTTCGGCACCGCCGGCGTGCCCGGCACCGCGGTGGTGATGGCGACCGTGGTATTGAGCGCCGCCGGCCTGCCGCTGGAAGTGATCGGTTACCTCTACGCCATCGACCGCATCCTCGACATGATGCGCACGATGACCAACGTCACCGGGCAGATGCTGGTGCCGGTGCTGGTGGCGAAGGAAACGGGGCTGCTCGATCGCGAGATTTACGAGCGTGCGTCGAGCAATGTGGGGATCGAGGAAGAAGCTGTCTGACGGTGTGCTGTCGCACCCGCTGTTGTAGCCGGGTGCGATGGTTTGCCGTTCGTTTATGCGGCGTCCGGTTTACGCTGGAAGCGTCTTTTCCCGTCTGCCCGCCAACCTCGCCGCCACCAACGCCACCGGAATCGGCAGCACCAGTCCAAGTACGGCGACCCACTTCGGATGGTCGGGAACCATGACGATCATGCCAGCGACGCCGGCCATTACTACCAGTGCGACGAAGATCGCAGCCGCGCGCGCGTGGCGGGCGATGCGGGCGCCGACCCAGCCGCCGACGAAGGCGCCGGCGGTCCAGCCCAACACCAGCATGGCCATGGCGCCGGTGGGGGCGACGGCGACGATCATCTGCAGGTGGTCGGGGTTCCTGGGGTCCAGGCCGGCAGGCGGCGGATACAGCAGGTGGCCGATGGATTCGATGGCGTAGATGGTGAACATCATCGTCACCACGCCCAACAGCATGCCCAGGATCGTGCGGCCCATCGTCGTTATCCCCTCGTCGCTAAACGGTCGACGAAGCATGTGCCTGCCGGAGCGGGGCCGCAAGCGGTCGGGTCTTCAGAAGCGAAAGGCCGCTTTCGCGGAGATGTGCCTCCGAAAGCCAACCTCATCAGCGTCGAGACTCGATTGGCGGCAATCACTCCCTCCCTTTCGCCATAGGCGAAGGGGGCGAAGCGAGGCGTTACGAATCACTGATTCGTGCCTCGCTGAGCGCCCGAGCAGATGTGAGGGCCGGACGGGTTGGGGAGGGGTTCGCCGAGTGCCGGTGTTGCCGGGCTACGGAGGCAACCCCCTCCCAGCCTCACCCTGCGCTATGCGCAAGGGGAGGGGCAAATCAACCGTCGCTTATTGTGGTTCGGGCGCTGATCAGGAAAGCGAAAAGCCGCTTCGTGGCGGCGTGCTTCCAAAAGCCAATTTGATCAGGTCGAAACTCAGTTGAAGGTAATTAGCTCCCTCCCTTTCGCCATGGGCGAAGGAGAGGGTTGGGGAGGGGTTTGCCGAGTGCCGGTGTTGCCGGGCTGCGGAAGCAACCCCCTCCCAACCTCCCCCTGCGCTATGCGCAAGGGGAGGAGTAAATCGACCGTCGCTTATTGTGGTTCGGGCGCTGATCAGGAAAGCGAAAAGCCGCTTCGTGGCGGCGTGCTTCCAAAAGCCAATGTAATCAGGTCGAAACTCAGTTGAAGGTAATTAGCTCCCTCCCTTTCGCCATGGGCGAAGGGGAGGGTTGGGGAGGGGTTTGCCGAGTGCCGGTGTTGCTGGATTACGGAAGCAACCCCCCCCAGCCGTCCGGCCTGCCGGCTTCGCCGGCAGGCGCTCATCGCGGCGCGAGCCGGTGGCTCGCAGGCACCGCGCTTCGCCCCCCTGCGCTATGCGCAAGGGGAGGAGTAAATCGACCGTCGCTTTATTGTGGTTCGGGCGCTGATCAGAAAAGCAAAAGGCCGCTTTCGCGGCCTTTGCGGAAATACCTGACGGCTGTCGCGGCTTATTGGGTCGCGACGCGGCGGGCCTGGAAGAATTTCTGACTCCAGTAGCCGGTGATCAGGTTGGCGACTTCCACATCCTTGCCGGTGCGCGGGGCGTGGACGAACTGGCCGTTGCCGATATAGATGCCGACGTGGTCGACATGCTTGCCGCGACGGCTGAAGAACACCAGGTCGCCTTCGACCAGCGCCTTGGGGTCGCGGATCAGTTCTCCGACGTTGGCCATATCCCGCGAAACGCGCGGCAGTTCGATGCCGAGGGTATTGCGGAAGACGTAACCGACCAGACCGCTGCAGTCGAAACCGCCCTCTGGATTGGTGCCGCCCCAGCGGTACGGGGTGCCGAGCAGCGCCAGGGCGCGCTTGAGCATGGTCTTGATGCGGCCTTCGCCCTGGGCCGTAACTTCAGAGCCGACGCTCATCGCGACCGGGGAAGCATCGAAGAGGCTGCGGATGTCCTTGGCGAACATGACGCTGCGGCCGGGGAGGGTCAGCGGGCCGTGGAGCATGGCATCGCCGGCCGGGAACATGTCGGCGGACAGCAGGCCCGCCGAGAATTCGAGGGGATCCTGCGGGGTCGGAGCTTCGACGCGCTGCTGTGCGAAGGCCGGGAGGCTGCCGAGGGCGAGCAGGCAGGTGAGCATGAATCGGGGGCTGCCAAGCGTGGAGCGGTGGATGGCAGTGGGGCGGCCGGAGCCTTGGGCTGGGGTCGTCACGCGTCATGCACTTTGCAGAAGGAGGATGGATAGTGCACGACGACGGCTGGCGGCGGGTTCACATTTCGTTAGGTCCGGGGCCGAAAAGGTGACCCGAGTCCCGAAACGGGGCATCCGCCATCCCCCAGCCCTCACTTCAGGACGCGCTTGGCCCCGGTGTAATGGTTCCGCCAGTACGTGCCGTCCAGGTGGTCGAGGCGGACCGTTCCGCCGGTGCTGGGGGCATGCACGAAGCGGCCTTCGCCGACGTAGATGCCCACATGGCTGACGTTGCCGCCGCTGCCGAAGAACACCAGATCCGCGGTGGCCAGCCGGTTGGGCGCGATCTTCGGCCCCTGGATCGCGGCCAGTTCCCGCGAGGTCCGCGGCAGCCGCAGGTCGAGCATGTCGCGGAACACGTAATTGACCAGGCCGCTGCAGTCGAAGCCGCCGTCCGGGGTGTTGCCGCCGTAGCGGTAAGGGGTGCCGACCAGGCCGATCGCCCGCATCAGCACGGCGTTGGCGGCGGCCGGATCGTTGGGCGCGGTTCCGGACCAGTCACGGGATGGCGGCGGTGGCGGCGAGCTGCGCACGGTCTCCGGGCCGCCGCAGCCGGCCAGCGCGAGGCCCAGCAGCGCGACAGCGCAGACCGCCGTGCGCGATGCCCATCCGGCCGGGGCCGATGGCGCCGGGGCGGCGGAGTGCGGATAATGCGCGGCCGTGTTTTGCGTCATGTTTTGCGTCATGTATTTCACGGCGGCCATCTTGGCCGCATCGCCGGGTGGCGATCAAGCCGCCCCCTGCCGCCACGCCGCGGCCCAGACCCGAACCAGATCGAGCCAGACCCATGAAAATCGAGAAAGACCGCGCTGTCCGTTTCCACTACACCGTCGGCGAAGTCGGCCAGCCCGCCACCGAAAGCTCCCAGGGCGGCGAGCCGCTGGCGATCCTGATCGGTCACGGCAACATCATTCCGGGCCTGGAGAAGGCGATGGAAGGCCGCGAAGCCGGCGAAACCTTCGCCGTCGACGTGGCCCCCGCCGAGGCCTACGGCGAGCGCCGCGATGGCCTGACCCAGCGCATCGCGAAGAAGCATTTCGGCGACCAGCGCCTGACCCCGGGCATGCAGGTCGTACTGCAGACCGAATACGGCCCGCGCGCGGTGACCATCGAGAAAGTCGGGCTGAGCGTGGTCGATGTCGACCTCAATCATCCGATGGCCGGCAAGTCGCTGCACTTCGACATCGAAGTGGTGGACGTGCGCGAAGCCAGCGCCGAAGAGATCGAGCACGGCCACGTGCACGGCGACGGCGGTCACCACCACTGAGCGTCCGCACCACGATCGATCGTTTCACCTGACGGTCCGCTTCGGCGGACCGTCGTCGTATGGGGTCATGACGTTTTCAAACTGCCTTCGTGGGTAAGATCGCGGTATCGCCCGAACGCAGCCTATCGCCATGCCCCCACCGATCGAACCGCGCCCCATCGCCGCCAGCGAACGCATCGAGGCGATGGATGTGCTGCGCGGCTTCGCGCTGCTGGGCATCCTGCTGATGAACATCGAAGCCTTCGCCGGCCCGCTGGTCGCGTCGCTCGATGGTCTGAATCCGACGCTGACCGGCGCCGACAGGATCGTCGATGCCGCGATCTACATTCTGGTGCAGGGCAAGTTCTATCTGCTGTTCTCGCTGCTGTTCGGCATGGGCTTCGGGGTGATGATGCAGCGCGCCGATGCCCGCGGGCATGGGTTCGGCGCGCTGTATCTGCGCCGCACGCTGGCGCTGCTGGTCATCGGTCTGATCCATCTGCTGCTGATCTGGTCCGGCGACATCCTGACCGTTTACGCGCTGATCGCGCTGCCGCTGCTGGTGATCTTCCGGCATGTGCCGACCGGGCAATTGCCGTATTGGGCGCTGGGATTGTTCGGGCTGACCCTGTTGATGGTGGCGGGCTTCAGCGCGATGGGCGCGCTGGCGCAGCTGGATCCGGCGGTCGGCGCGCTCATGCAGGAAGAACTGCAGAAACAGGCGGACGACATGGCGCGGCTCATGGCCGACGAACGCGCCGCCTACGGGAGTGGTACGTATGCGCAAGCGGTGTGGCAGCGCGTGCTGGACGCAGCGGTGATGCTGCCGTACACGCTGCTGATGGGCGGGCAGATCCTGGCGATGTTCGTGCTGGGGTCGTGGTTCGTGCGCAGCGGCGCGATCGTGCAGCGGCAGGCGTGGCCGCGGCTTTACGCTGCACTGCTGTGGGTGGCGCTGCCGTTGGGACTCGGCATGATGTTGCTCTCGTTCTGGATGGTGCCCACCGTCGCCTTCGACAGGCTGGATCTGGTCAGCGGCACCGCTGCCATCCTGATGTTGATGGGATCGCAGGCGATGAGTCTGGGCTATCTCGCGTGGATCCTCCGCATGCTGGATGCCGGCGCGCGCTGGTTGCGTTGGCTGGCGCCGGCGGGGCGCATGGCACTGACGAATTATCTGGGCCAGTCGGTGGTCTGCACGCTGGTGTTCTACGGCTACGGCCTGGGGTATTTCGAGCAGTTGCCGCGCGCGTGGCAGGTGCCGTTCGTGTTCGTGCTGTTCGCGCTGCAAGTGCTGTTAAGCCGCTGGTGGCTGGCACGCTATCGATACGGCCCGGCAGAATGGGTGTGGCGCGCCGTCACCTATCTGCGCGTGCCGGCGATGCGGATCTCCGCTGCGGATGGATCCCCGTATTGATCTCTGCCCGAAGCGGACATCGACCGGCCGGCGCGGACCAAGCGACGGCATAATGCGGTTCCTCCCTTCGCCGCGCAGACGATGCCGCAGACCGGAACAACAGCAGCCACAGTGGACGTCCTCGTCGTCGGCGGCGGCGTGAGCGGTCTGGCCGCCGCGCTCGCGCTGCTGGAAGCAGGTCGCGGCGTACGCGTGCTCGAAGCCAACGCCATCGGCAGCGGCGCCTCGCACGGCAACTGCGGCACCATCACGCCGAGTCATGCGCCACCCCTGGCCGCGCCGGGCACGGTGGCCACCGCGCTGAGGTGGATGTTCACGCCGGATGCGCCGCTGTACATCCCGCCGCGTTTCGATCCGCTGCTGTGGCGCTGGCTGCTGGGCTTCGCCGGACGCTGCAATGCGCGCGACTGGGAAGCCAGCGCGCGCGGCAAGTACGCGCTGCTCGACGACTCGCGTCGCCGGCTCGCCGACTGGGTGCAGCGTTACGACCTGCAGTGCGAATTCGTCGAATCCGGCGAGGACTACGTCTATCGCAACGCCCGCGCCTTCGCCCATGGCCAGCACGAACTGCCGCTGCTGCGCGAACTGGGCGTGGCGGTGGAAGCGATCGACGGCGCCGCGTACGAAGCGCAGGAGCCTGCGCTGAAAGCCGGCGTGGCCGGTGCGCTGCGTTTCAACGGCGACGCCGCGCTGCGACCGGATCGCTATCTCGCCGAACTCGCGCGCGCGGTCCGCGAACGCGGCGGCGAGATCGTCGAACACTGCGCCCTGCACGGACTGCGCGAAGACCGCGAGGGCGTGCTCGCCCACACCGATCACGGCGTGCTGCGCGCGCGCAACGCGGTGCTGGCGCTGGGCGCCTGGTCGGCGAAATCGGCCGACGCGCTGGGCATGCCGTGGATGAAGCGGATCATCCAGCCCGGCAAGGGCTATTCGATCACCTATCGCGCGCCCGGCCGCGTGCCGAAACGGCCGCTGGTGCTGCGCGAGCGTTCGGTGTGCGTCACTGCGTGGAACGACGGTTATCGCCTGGGCAGCACGATGGAATTCTCCGGCTTCGACGAGAGCCTCAACGCGCGCCGGCTGGGCGCGCTGGAGCGCGGCGCGCGCGAGTATCTGCACGAACCGATCGGGCCGGAGGTGCGCGAACGCTGGTATGGCTGGCGGCCGATGAGTCGCGACGACATGCCGCTGATCGGTCGGGCGCCCGGCGCGCGCCGCACCTGGCTTAACACGGGTCACGGCATGATGGGCGTGGGCATGAGCGCCGGCAGCGCGCAGTTGCTGGCCGACATGATGGCCGGGCGCGCGCCTGCCATCGATCCCGTACCCTACCGCCCGGAGCGATTCGCATGAACGCCAGCACGGAAACGCACTACGACCTGATCGTGATCGGCGGCGGTTCCGGTGGTCTGGCCGCGGCGTTCCGCGCCGCCGAACACGGCGCCCGCGTGGCGCTGTGCGAGCCCGACGCACTCGGCGGCACCTGCGTCAATGTCGGCTGCGTGCCGAAAAAAGCGATGTGGCTGGCGGCCGACGTGGGCGCGAAGATCGAACTGGCGCGGGCGCTCGGCTTCGATCTGCCTGCGGCGGATCTGGACTGGCCGACGTTCATCGTCCATCGCCAGCGTTACATCCACAACATCCACGAAAGTTATCGCCGCCGGCTCGACGCGGCCGGCATCGTGGTGTCGGCCAGCCGCGTGCGGTTGCGCGATGCGCACACCGTGGTCTGCGCCAACGGCATCGCGATGCGCGGCGAACGCCTGCTGATCGCCACCGGGGGCCGCCCGCAGCGCCCTGACGTGCCGGGCGCCGCACTCGGCGGCGTGTCCGACGATTTCTTCCACTGGACCGCGCCGCCGTCGCGGGTGGCGATCGTCGGCGCCGGCTACATCGCGGTCGAACTGGCCGGCGTGCTGCAGGCGCTGGGCAGCCGGGTGGAGGTGTTCGGCCGCGGCGATCGTCTGCTCGCCGGATTCGATGCCGAAGTGGCCGCGCAGCTGGCCGAGGATTACCGCCAGGCCGGCGTGCAGCTGCATTTCGGTTACGGACTGGAATCGGTGGAACGCGACGCGGACGGCGAAGGCCTGCGTCTGCGCGATGTGGCCGGCGGCGTGAGCGAGCGCTTCGACGCGCTGCTGTTCGCGACCGGGCGGCGCGCGAACACCGACGATCTCGGTCTGGAAGCGGCGGGCGTCGCGCTCGACGACAAGGGTCGCATCGTCGTGGACGCGGCCAATGCGACCAATATCGACAGCGTGTATGCGGTCGGCGACGTCACCACCGACCCGGCGCTGACCCCGGTCGCGATCGCCGCTGCGCGCCGGCTGATGGACCGGCTGTACGCCGGCGCCACGGCGCTGCTCGATCGCAAGGACATTCCGACCGTGGTGTTCTCGCATCCGCCGCTGGCCAGCGTGGGCCTGACCGAAGAGGACGCGCGCGCGGAGCACGGCGATGCGGTGCGCGCCTATCGCGCCGGGTTCCGTCCGATGCTGCATGCGCTGGCGGATTCGCCGCAGCGCAGTCTGTTCAAGCTGGTCTGCGTGGGCGAAGAGCGCCGCGTCGTCGGCATCCATCTGCTGGGCGAGGGCGCCGACGAGATCCTGCAGGGCTTCGCGGTGGCGCTGAAGCGCGGCATCACCCTCGAGGATCTGCGCGACACGGTGGCGATCCATCCGACCAGCGCCGAGGAAGTGGTGCTGATGCGCTGAGCGCCATCGAGCCCCAATCGAATCCCGACGAACGCACCGATGGCGCCCGACATGCAGACCGCCGAACCGACAGCGCCGATCTTCCGGCTCCACCAGGGCACCGCGCCGCTGCTGATCAGCCTGCCGCACGACGGCAGCGCGATTCCCGAAGTGCTGTCCGCGCGGATGACGCCCGAGGCGCGGCGCGCGCCGGACACCGACTGGCACGTGTCGCGGTTGTATGCATTCGCGTGCGAACTCGGCGCCTCGATCATCGCGCCGCAGCATTCGCGCTACGTCATCGATCTGAATCGTCCGCCGGACGACGTGTCGCTGTATCCGGGCCAGAACACCACCGGGCTGTGCCCGATCGTGCGCTTCTCCGGCGATCCGGTGTATCTGCCGGGCGAGGCGCCGACGCCGGACGAGATCGACGTGCGCATCGAAACCTACTGGCGGCCGTACCACGACGCGCTGCGCGGCGAAATCGACCGTCTGCGCGCGCAGCATGCGCGCGTGCTGCTGTGGGAAGGCCATTCGATCCGCGGCGAATGCCCGTTCCTGTTCGACGGACGCCTGCCGGATCTCAATCTCGGAACCGCATCCGGTAACAGCTGCGCGCCGGAGCGGCAGGCGCGCATCGAAGCGGCGCTGACTGCGCAGACCGGCTACGACTGGGTGTTCAATGGCCGCTTCAAGGGCGGTTTCATCACCCGTCACTACGGCGATCCGGCGAACGGCATCGACGCGGTGCAACTGGAAATCGCGCAGCGGATCTATATGGATGAAGACACGTTCGACTACGACGAAGCGCGGGCGGCGAGCGCGCAGCGCGCGATCCGCGCGTTGATCGAAGCGGCTCTGGCTTAGCCGTCCGGCCAGAGCGGCCCGTAGAGCGGCCTTCAGGCCGGCCCAGGACGAACCAGAAGCGCCACACTATCGAAGCCGCGCCTGCGGGTGACGGCAATGAATCGGCAGTTTTCGAAATGCCCTTGACGACCCCAAAGCAGCGGCCTGAAGGCCGCTCTACGTGGCTTTTTTCGCGGAATTTTTTTCGCGGGATATCGCATGCGATACCGCGATCAACGCGGACGCTGTGCGCCGATCTCCACCGATGCGTCGCCGCGCACGTCCACCTGCACGCGCCGCCGCGCGAGCTCGTCGTCGATCGACCACGGCAGCGGCAGATTGTCCGCGATCGCTTCGATATTGTGCGCGCCCACTGCGACCCGCTCGAAGACGAAACGGCCCTGGTCGTCGGTGCGGACGCTGTAGCGATCGTCGAGGACGATGGTGATGTTCGCCGCGGGCTGTTCGGACGCCGAACGCACGCCGTCCGCGTTCTCGTCCAGGAAGATGCTGCCGGTGATGCGGCCGCTGGCCGCGCCGGGCGCGCCGCCCAGCACCTGTCGCGCGCGGCCCGCGCTGTAGTCGTAGCGCAGGCTGAGGTACACCGCGCGATCGTGGGGCAGGGTGCCGAACACCGGCTGGTTGGTCAGCGGATCCAGCGCGAACGGCGAGCGGCGCGAACCGCGGCTTTCGCTGAGATTGCCGAGCAGCGTCCAGCGCGAGGCGATCCGCCAGCGCCAGCCGAGATTCAGATCGAGTCCGCTGGCGTCGGCGCTGGTCGAGCCGGCGCCGATCGAGGCGTCGTCGCCTTCGCTGCGGCTCCAGCGGAGGGTGCCGTCGAGCGAGAAATCGTCGGTCAGGTCGAAGCCGCCGTAGGTCGCCAGCGTCATCGTGCGGCGGGCAGCGGACTGCCCGTCGGCCAGCTCGCCGATGCCGGCCGACACCGACAGTCGCGAGCCCTCGCGCAGGTGCAGCGCGTGATCGACCAGGAATTGCCAGCTGTCCGCATCGCGTTCGGCGCGTGCGAGGTCGAACTGCAGCCGCGTCTGCCCCAGGCGGGTGCCGGTGTCGACGAACAGCTGCAGCGCCTGCGCCCCGCTGTCCGCACTGCCGCTGCTGTCGCGCGCCGACAACCCGCCGCCGTAGCCCAGCCGTGGGCTGGCCTGGTAGCGCACGAACGCATTGCCGTACCAGCCGTCGAAGCCCGTGCCGGAGATCGAGTCGATCCGATCGATGCCGGCATTCCAGCTCCAGCGCGCACGATTGAAATCGACGCGGTAGTAACCGCCGCGCACGTCGTTGTTGATCGGCCATGCGCCCCAGGCCAGATCCGGCTGCAGATGGAAGGCGCCGTAGCGGTGACTGAAACGGCCGCGGTCGGCGCGGGCATCGAGCCACACGCCCGCGGCCTGCGCGCCATCGCTGTCGCTGGCCTGCAGATTCACGTTGATGCTGTCGCGCGCGCCCTGCCAGCGGTTGCCGAACACCAGCGCGCGGGTCTGGCCGTTCTGGAACGCGGGCAGTCCCTGATCGTTGGGCACGATCCGGCCGTCGGCGACCAGCAGCGAGGCCGCGCCGGTCCATTGCTTCGACCAGGCCCACTGCGCGCCGATGGTGGCGACCGCGCCGTCGCCCGGTTCGAAGCCGTTGATGCGCGCGCCGTTGTAGGTGCCGCCGCGGCCGATGGCGGCCTGCAGTTGTAGCCCGCGGCTGCGCTGGATCCATTCGCTGCTGGCGCCGAGCATCGGCACGCTCGGCAGGAAAAAACGATATTGCTCGCGCAGCAGACCGGGCATCGGCGTGTTCAGCACGCCCAGTCCGTTGTTGACCGACCAGCCGCCGGGCATCGCCAGGCCGCGCTGCCACAGCGTCGCGCTGCCGCGCCAACGGTCGCCGCCGTCGCGCTCGCGGTCGCTGCGGAACAGCAGCGCGTCGGCGGAAATCGCGCCGAAACTGTCGGTGTCCCAGAAGCCTCCGAACGCGGCGCCCAGCTCGACGCTGCGCTCGCCGGCGAAGCGGCTGCGGTGCGCGATCAATTCGAGATGCACGGCGCGCGGCGGGCCGGACGCGGTGCCCTCTTCGTCCTCGTCTGCGGGCAGGGGCGCGAGCCGCTCCGGCGCGATGATCCGGTCGCGATAGGCGGGTGCGCCGCCGTCGCTGTCGGCGGCGACGCCGAGTTCCGAGAACGGGTCGTAATTCGCGTCGGCGGAGGATTCCACGGACGAGGAGCCGGATGAGGATGCGGAACCGGACGAGTCGGCGCTCCATGCAGGCGCCAGCGCCGACATCAACGCCAGCGCCAAAGCCGTCCGTGCGAGCCCCCAACCCGTCGACGGCATCCGCATGCGGTTCATCGATCCAGCGTGGCGTCGATATCCAGACGCTGGCCGCCAGCATCCAGCCTGCCCTTGATGCGCAGCGGATAGACGATGGCAGGCGGCTGCGCGCCGCGGTCTTCAGGCTGCGGGTAGAGCGGGATATCGCGGGTGGCGCCGACCAGCAGCGGACTGCCGTCCGGGATCAGCACGATCTTCGTCCCCTTGGCGTCGACGCCGCCCAGATAACCGTCCAGGCGGGCATGCATGTCGCCGCGGTTGCGCACGCGAAGCACGGGCAGCGTCTGCCCCTGCACATCGACGCTGCGGGTTTCCAGCACGTCCACGACCGGCGCGGCGTCGCCGATCGCCAGATATACGATGACGCCGATCCGGCCGCTCACCGGCAGCGCGACATTGCCCTGGATCACCTGCGGTTCGCCTTCGATCATGATCGCGAACCGGCATTCGCCGCGCGGCGCGTTGGCCGGTACCGCCACCTCGAAACGATAGCGGCGCTTGCCATTGGCCTTTACCGAAATCTCCGCGGCTTCCACGCCCACCCACGGCCGGCAGCTGTTCTCGACCAGCGATTGGGTGAACACCGGCGCGCCCTGCGCGTCGAGCGTCCAGTCCGCGGTCTGCACGGTGTAGCGTGCGGTTTTAGATGAGGTGTTGTTGATCTCGATGACGTTGCGGTAGACCGCGCCGGCCTTCGCGCGGTCCTCGAAGCGCGGCGGCGTCACCACCATCGCGAATTCCTGTGCGGATACCGCGGCCGACAACAGCAGGGCGGCCAGCGCGAGCGCGCGGCGCAGGCGGACTGAAGTCATCCGGGCCGAAGTCATCCCTGTAGAAGTCATCCCGGTAGAAGTCATCCGGGTGGAACTCATCATGGGGACTCCAGTTCGATCTCGAACGAAAACACCAGGTCCTGCGGACGCAGCACGCGCTCGCCATCGGCCTGGATCGTCATGCGGAAGGTGTCTTCGAGCCGGTTCGATGCGATCGGACCGCTGTAGACCAATGCGCGCTCGCCGTCGCGCAGCGTGCCGGGCAGAAGCGGGCCGTTCGCGCTCCAGCGCACGGTGACCGGGCCGGAAGGCAGCGTCGGAAGCTTGTGATAGATGCGGCCGCGCCGTCCCTGCCAGGGCGAGACGTCCAGACGCACCTGCACCACCACCTGGCCGCTCATGGTCGCGGCGTGGCCGGGACGCGGCACCAGCGAATCCCAGCGCATCTTCAGCGGTGCGGACTGCAGCACCTGGCTGGCGCTGTCGTCCACGGGAAAGGTCTGCGCATCCGCCGCCGCCGGCATCGCACAGGCGATGCAGAAAACCGATGCCAGCATGTGCCGGATCATGGCGTGGCCAGCGTGTAGGTCGCACGCGCGTTGTACGTGCCCGCGGCGGCGATGGCCGCGTTGGCGTAGCGGAAGCTGTGGCAGCTTTCCGCCCACGTATTGCGCAGCAGCGTGGCCAGCGTCTGCGTGCCCCCGGTGAACGCGCCTGCCGGGAATGGTTGGGCGGCACCGTCGCCGTTGCCGCTGCTGGTCCAGCTGATCTGGGTGATCGGAATGGTGTCGCCGCCAGCGCTGGTCAGGTTGGCGGGCGTGGTGACGCGCAGGGTCGCGCTCTGGTTGGGATTGGTGGGCAGACGGAAGAAAGCGCCGATATAGACCTGGCCCGCGTTGCAGAACGCGAAGCCGTCCCAGTCGCTGGTGACGCGGCCGGTGCCAGTCATGTTCTGCACGGTCGCGTTGCCGACGGCGGCGGCCGGCACGGTCACGCTGACCAGATTCACCGTGGTGTTGTTGGCGGGCGTGCCGCCACCGTTGTAGTTCCCGCCGGTGATGGTGCCGTCGCCGATGCGCAGATACGCGGCCTTGGTGCCGGTGCCGATGGTGACGGTGTAAGCGTGGGCATCGCCGATGCAGAGCGTGGCCGCGATGAACGCTGCGACAAGCAGCCCGATCTGCAGGACAGGCATCGATGCGCGACGCGAAGCTGCGACATGCGCGAGACGCGATTGCATGGCGTATTCCTCTCGAACGGACATAGGACCGGAACTTCATCGCTGCGGAAAACATCCGGAACAGACGCATGCGCAACCGACGGATGTCTCTCGAACGAAGGGGCTGCCGGGAAGACAGCCCCTTCTTCGAAGCGGATCCGGAGCTGTCTGCGATTACGGCAGGGCAGCGGTGTAGGTGACGCGACCGTTGTTGACGTTCACGCCGCCGTAGCTGCCGGCGCCGACGAAGTTGCTGTTGCTGTACGCGAACGACCAGTTCGCGGTGCGATTGACCACGCGGGTGCCGACGTTCGGCGTCACTGTGATGGCAGCGCTGGTGCCGCCGTCGATCAGGGTCGGGACGTTGAAGTTCGGGTCGGAACTGGTGGACAGGATCTCGGCGAACGAGATGTTCTCGCCGGCGCCGTTGTTGAGCTGACCCAGGGTGGTGCCGGTAAGCGACACATTGCCGTTGTTGCTCTGCAGCAGCACCGGGACGGCGCCGCCGTTGGTGCGGGCGATATCGGTGCCGTCGCCGACGTTGGCGGCCGGAACCGCGAACTCGACGAGATCGATCGTGGCGCCGGCGCTGCCGACCTGGAAGCGGATGAACTTCGGAATCACCACCCGGAAATCGAGGCGGGCATTGGCGTTGAGCGCGCCGGCGCCGGTCTGGAAATCGGATTCTGCGGAAGCGGGAAGTGCGACCGCCATGGCCAGGCACAGCAGGCTGGCGGCGCTGTAAATCTTGCGGCTGTTCGACATGTTCGACGTGACCTTCAGGAAGGGTGGATGTGGAGTCGCAGCACTTGGGCGGGGTGTGGCCCCAAGGGGCGCCGGTTGTCAGGCAAGCAACCGCTCAGCACGTTTCATGCCATCCGATCGTCGGATTTGCACGTCGAAAAACGTGATGTCGACTCTCAGAAAATCCGATCCCACAGGCGGGATGAGGCGGAAAACGTCGCATTTTGTCCATGCTTGCGCGATCTGCGTCGGCATCCGCGACCGCATCCGTGTCGACGTGCATCGTTCGAGGTAGGCGGGATAGGGCGAAACCGTGACGGGGTTCGCGCCAGCCTCCGGATTCCGTACACTCGCGCTCGCTGGCCTTTGCGGCCACGGGGGAGGATGGGGAATGAATGTAATGCTGATACTGATCGTTATCGCGGCGACCCTGGTCGGGTGCGTGGTCTTGCTGTGGCTGTTGCTGCGGTTCGCGCTGCCCTGGTGGCTGCGCCGGAAAATCGCGTCGATGGCGGGCATGGATCAGAACGCCGGCATCGCCGCGCGCATCACCCTGGTGCCCGCCGCGCAGGCATGGCAGCAGCCCGGCACCGCGAGCCTGATCGACGACATGCTGGCGCTGGGGTTCGACGAAATCGGCCGTTTCGCGGTGCCGGAAATGCCGACGATGCAGCTCTGGGCAGGCAGCCACCCGCAGGACGGTGTGGCCGCGGCGGTGTACGACCACGGCACGATGCCGCTGTTCTTCGATCTGCTGCGGGTCTACGACGATCACGCCACCTGCACCGTCACCACCAATCCCATCCACGATCCCGGGAACGTGCCGCCGGGCAGCCGCTGCATCGCCGATCCCGCGATGCAGCCGCGGCCCGCGCTGGAAACGCTGCGCGCGCAGCCCTTGGCGGGGAATCCGCTGCCGCTGGACGCCGGCAACTTCGAGCCGGTCTTCATCGAGCTGTACGCGCGCTCCATCGATCACATCCTGTCGAAGCGGATGCCCGACGCCGACGAGATGCGCGCCGTCGGCGCGCGCGTCTCGGAGGCGACCGGCACCCCGGTGCCGGAACTCGACGACAGGCAGATGCAGCTCGCGGTCGACATGCAGCGCAGCACGCGCCTGGCCGCGCTGCAGGAAGCGATCGTCGACCGCTACCTGCAATCCGGGCAGATCGGCGCGCGCGAATGGGAGCGCGTGCGCGACCGGATGGCGATCGTGCACGACCTGCTCGATCGCGAAGACGCGGCCGAGCTTGCGCGCAGCAACTGCGACTACGCAGCCATCGGGCCGATGGTCGAGCGGGTGCTGGCGCAGGAACTGTCGCCGTTGGACACCTTCGAGAAAATCACTGCGGCATTGCCCGAAACGCAGCGTCTGCGGCTGCTCGGCGAAGTGGACCATCCGCTGTACGCGCAATTGTATGTCACGTCGGTGTAAGCCTCCGTACGAAATCTGCCGATCACGTTCGTAGAGCGGTCTTCAGGCCGCTGCTTCCGATACGCAACCGTCGCGTTTTCGTCGGCCGTGGGCACGGCCCTGATGTCGTCGCCGGTCGGGTTCTGCCTGGGCCGGCCTGAGGCCGCTCCACGGATCCGATCCGCAGATTCGAGACGAGCGCTCAGCGCAGTTCGATCCTGAGCTGACCGCCGCGCCAGGCCAGCACAGCGCCGTCGCGGGTGATCCGTTCGATCACCAGTTCGCCGAGCAGATCGCCTTCCCGCAGCCGCTGTCCATCGAGGATCACGAACCGCTGCGCCGGCGTTTCGTTCCACAGGTGCATGCTGAGCTTCAGCGGCGGGAGCAGCTTGCGCGTGGCCGGATCCAGATCGGCCAAGGTGACCACGCTGCCGGTGGGCGGCAGGATCGGTGCGGCTGCGACATCCGGCGGCGGTGCGGGCGGTTCGCGCGGCGGCGATGGAAGCGGCGTGGCGGGCGGCGGCGTGGCGGCTGATGGCGATGTCGCTGCAGCGGCCGGCGCCGGCGCCGGGTCCACCGCCGGCCGTACCTGTGGTGGTGTCGGTTCTGTCATCGATTCGGGAGCCGGTGCGGTGACTGCGGCGTTGTCCATCGCCGCCGTTTCCGCGGATGCGTCGACCGTCGCCGACGATGCCGTCGCCGCTTCCGGCGCGCGCTGTGTGAGCAGCCACAGCACCACAAGCAGCGAGATCGCCGCAACGGCGCCGAGCAGCCACAGCGGCCAGTTCGGACGCGCGCGCAACGGCTCGGGCGTGGTGGGCATCGCCGCGAACAGATCCGGCGTTTCGCTGCGGCGGCGGGCGGCTTCGGATTTGCGCAGAGCATCGAGGATGAAGGACATGGCTCAGGGCTCCTGCGCGCGGAGACGCGGGCCGGCATCGCGGCGCGACAGTGCGAAGACGGTGTCGGCATTCAGCGCGCCGTCGCTGCGCAGGCCCATGCCCGCCTGGAATGCGCGCAGCGCGACGGGCAGGTCGCTGCCGTTGTCGCCCTCCGCAAGCAGACGGCGACGCACCCAGTCGACGGCGGCGGCATCGCCGGCCGCGAACTTCGCTTCCAGCGCATCCGGCGCCGACCACACCGCGAGAAATTCGCCATTCCACACGCCGGCCAGCGCCACCCGGTCGACATCGATCCCGTTGCCGTCCAGTGAGATGCGCACGCTGCTGGTGTCCGCGCCGAGCAGCGACGCCCAGACCGCCTGCGGTTCGGCGCGCAGGCGCAGCAGGACCGGACGACCGATCCGCAGCAACTGATCCAGCTGCGCGCGACTGCGCAGGCAGCGCCAACCGGGCGACAGCGTGGGCGAGCAGGCATCGGGTGAGGCCTTGCCCAGCACGGTCGGCGCTTTCCAGGCCGCGACCAGCGCCTGCCATTCGCGCAGGGAGCGGGGCGGGGTCTGCCGCACGCGCTGCAGCAGCGCCGCGCCGTCCAGCGCGGGGCGGTCGGGTGCAGTCGAAATCGCCGTCGATGCATCGGCAACGGATGTCGTCGCGGCGGCCGGATCATCGACCGCCTGCGTATCGCCCGGCGATGTCCGCGACAGCACGAACGCGATGACGATCGCGGCCAACGCGAGCGCGCCCGCCGCGATGAGCGAAGCGCGGTCGCGGTGTGGATGCGCGGTCGACGACGGCGCCAGCGCTTCCCCGGCAGCGCGGTCGACGGTCTTCGCATCGATGCTCAGCAGATCGTGCGCATAGCCGCCGAGCAGCGCGCGTTCGGCGATCACGTTGATCAGCCGCGGCACGCCGCCGCTGCGCTGGTGGATGCGGCGCACGGCGTCCTGCGCGAACGGAAAGCGTTTGGCGCCGGCGGTGGTCAGCCGATGGCGCAGATAGGCGGCGGTGCCGGCTTCGTCGAGCGGCCGCAGGTGATAGCGCGCGGTGATGCGCTGCGCGAGCTGGCGCAGTTCCGGCCGCGCCAATGTGTCGCGCAGCTCCGGCTGGCCGATCAGGATGATCTGCAGCAGCTTCTGGGTTTCGGTTTCGAGATTGGTGAGCAGCCGCACCTGCTCCAGCGCCTCGGTGGAGAGGTTCTGCGCCTCGTCGATGATCAGCACCACCCGGTCGCCCTTGGCGTAGGCCTCCAGCAGATACGCGCCCAGCGCATCGAACATCGCCTTGCCGCCGGGTTTGGCGGGAGCGCGCGTCGATGCCGCGCCTTTGCCGCCCTTGCGCTTGCCTGTGGGTGCCGGAGCGGGCGCTGGCGCGATGCCGGTAGGCAGACGCAGTTCCTCGCAGATCGTCTGCAGCAGTTCCGCCGGTTCCAGTCGCGGATTCAGCACCAGCGCGGCGTGAGTGTTCTCCGGCAGTTGATTCAACAGCAGCCGGCTGAGCGTGGTCTTGCCGGTGCCCACTTCGCCGGTGAGCTGCACGAAACCGCCGCCGCCGCCCTGGCGGATGCCGTAGAGCAGATGCGCCAGCGCGTCCCGGTGGTGTTCGCTGAGGAACACGTAATGCGGGTCGGGCGTGATCGAGAACGGCGCCTGTTCTAGGCCGTAGTACTCCAGATACATGCGTGTCCGGTCGGTCTGGGTTGGGTGGCCGCAGCAGCGAGCCGCGCCAAGTTATACGCTATTTCTGTGGTCGGGTAAGCAGTCCGCGAAGCGGGCATGCAGTGGCGAGATCTGTTTCTGTAGCTCGCCGTTGCCGGTGAGGACACACATCTGCATGACCGTAATGACCGCGAGTCCGTTACTGATTTTTATGAGTTGTTCGATCAACTGAATCGGATAGCCTCCACGCTGTCTTGCCAGCGGATGGATTCCGGCATGGATATATGAGTTCAGGGGCTTCCATGAGTGTTCTTTGAACTCTGAAAGCGCATTGAACAGAACCGCGGCTTGCGGCTTTTCACCGAGCGCTAAAAGCATGTCATGAGCCATTGGAATTTTTTTTGACTCTTGTTGCGCTATGGAAGTAAGGCTGACCGTGATTTTATCGATCTCTTCATCAGATGCGCAGTACAGCGCCCAGATGCTTCTTACAAGGGTTTCAAACTGGACTCGCATGAGTGCGATGCAGGAAGCATAAAGTTCTTTTTCTGCGAGATTCCGTACTGATTCCGCATGCTCCAACGCCAGAATGCAGAAATCTGCGCTTGCAGTAATACGGGAGGAATCATCGTAGAGAGGATGGTTGCTGATCTCGATTAGGTTCTGAATCAACAAATCCGTACGTTGAAAAATCGTGTGTCCTTCCATGTTGTTTCTCCTTTTAATCGCCCACGACCCTGGATTCGCCGGTGGCCAGGATTTCCGGATGTTCGATCTTCTTCGGCCGCACCAGCAGCGGATAGATCAACACCGCGCCGAGAATGATCGCCACGCCCAGATAGAATCGCGGCGTGAGTTCGCGCTGTTCGCCCAGCAGCAGCATCGCCAGCGCGATTGCGTACACCGGCTCAAGATTCACCGCGAGCTGGGTGCCGAACGCGCTGAGGTGGCGCAGCGCCAGCAGCGACAGCACGAACGGTACGAGGGTGCAGGCGACCGCGAGCAACACCAGATACGCGCCGTCGTGCAGATCGGGCAGCAGGAACGGATTGCCGCCGAAGGCCGGCGACAGCATGCCGGTCAGCGGTGCGATCAGCGTCATCGCCGCCACGCCCGCGGCCATTTCCAGCGCGGTGACCGACAGCGCGTCGCCGTGTTCCACCAGCCGTTTGTTCAGCGAATTGAAGACGGCCACCAATAGCGCCGAGATCGTGCCGACCACCACGCCGATGATCATGCCGTCGGGAATGCCGTCGACCACCAGCGCCACGCCAGGCAGCACCGTGAGGCCCAGCGCGAGCTCGCGCTTCGACAGGCGTTTGCCGGTGAGCCAGGGTTCGATCAACGCGGTGAACACCGTGCCCAGCGCCATGCAGGTGACGCCGACCGACGCGTTCGACAGCTTGATCGCCGCGTAGAACGTCAGCCAGTGCAGCGCGACCAGCACGCCGACGCCGGCATAGCTCCAGAGCAGCCGCGCGGGCATCGCGCGCAGACCGCGCCACACCCGCGGCAGCAGCAACAGCAGCAGCGCCACCAGCAGCATGCGCCACCACACCAGCGGCAGCGCCGGCATGCTGATCAGCTTGCCGAGGATCGCGGTGAAGCCCCACAGGATCACGCAGAAGTGGATCTGCAGCCAGGCGGTGCGGGTGGCGGCGGTGGTGGTCGCGGCGCTGGTCATCGGGTGCCTGCTGCGTAAGGTCGCGCATTATCGCCGGCCGTTGCGATTGCCGGGATGGCGGCGTGGCCGCGTTCTCCGGCGCTGGTCGCCAGCAGCCAGTCGACGAAGATCTGCGCGGCCGGGCGCAGGCGGCGATGCGAAGGGTGGACGATGAAGTAACGCCAGCGCGTGGGCAGCAGCGGTCCCGGCAGGCGCTGCAGGCGGCCGTCGGCCAGCCACGGCCGGGCGATCTTCTCGCGCGCCAGCACCGCGCCCAGGCCGTGCGCCGCGGCTTCCAGCGCGTCGGTGCTGTCGCTGAAGGTGAAGCGCACGTCGAGCTGCGCGCCATGCACGTCGGCGGCGCGGAACCAGTCGTGCCAGCCCTGGCGGGCGAGGTCGGCCACCAGCGGCAATCCTGCAATGTCCGCGGGCACCGATGCCCGCGCCGCCAGTCCGGCGCAGGCCATCGGGAACAGCGCATCGTCCATCAGGTGATGTGCGTTGAGCCCGGGCCAGTGTCCGGGGCCATGGCGGATGCCCAGGTCGGGGCCGCCGTCGTCGAACCGGGTCAGGCCAACGCTGCTGTCGAACACCAGCCGGATCTGCGGATGCAGCGCGGCGAAGGCGGGCAGGCGCGGTAGCAGCCACGCGTAGATCAGCGAGTGCAGGGTGGTGATGCGCACCAGGTCGCGGTCGTCGCGCATGGCGTGCAGGCCGCGCAGCACGCCGTCGAGGTCGGTCAGCGCGCTGCCGGCGGCGTCGGCCAGCAGCCGGCCCTCGGCGGTGAGCGCGACCCCGCGCGCATGGCGCTGGAACAGGATCACCCCGAGCCGCTGTTCGAGCTTGCGCACGTGATGGCTGATCGCGCTGGCGGTGAGGTGCAGCTCGTCCGCGGCGTGGGCGAAATTCTGATGGCGGGCGGCGGCTTCGAATGCGGCCAGCGCGGGCAACAGTTCCGGTCGAATGGTCATGCGAGCCTCAAATTTCGCTGTTGTCTGGCCACGAAAGTATGCGCTTGTGGCCGCGCGGCCGGAAACCATAATGACCGACACCACATTCCCCACCACAGGCCCCGCGATGCCGACCCTGCTGCGCTATGCCGCTTTCACCGACACGCCGCTGGGCGGCAATCCCGCAGGCGTGATGCTGGACGCGGACGGGCTGACCGACGCGCAAATGCAGGCGATCGCCGCCGACGTCGGCTATTCCGAAACCGCATTCCTGACCGCGGCCGGCCCGGGTCGTTATCGGGTGCGCTATTTCAGCCCGCGCGCCGAAGTGCCGTTCTGCGGGCACGCCACGATCGCCAGCGCGATCGCCCTGTTTCATAAGGCCGGCGAGACGTCGCCGCGGTTCGAAACGCCGGTCGGCGAGGTGCCGGTGACGGTCTCCGTGGATGGCGATGGCCCGCTTGCGACCCTGATCAGCGTCGCGCCGCGGGTCGAGGCCGCTGCGCCGGAACTGGTGGCCGCGGCCCTCGCCGCATTGGGTTGGCGCGAAGACGAACTCGATCCGGCATTGCCGCCGCGGGTGGCCTTCGCCGGCGCGCGGCATCTGGTGCTCGCGGCGGCGACGCGGGCCCGCCTCGCCGATCTCGACTACGACTTCGACGCCCTCGAACGCATCCAGCGCGAACACGCGCTGACCACGGTCGCTCTGATCTGGCGCGAGACGCAAATTTCGTTTCACGCGCGCAATCCGTTTCCGGTCGGCGGGGTGGTCGAAGACCCGGCGACCGGCGCCGCCGCGGCGGCGTTCGGCGGCTATCTGCGCGCGCTCGGCCTGGTGAACACGCCAGCGATCGTCGACATCCGTCAGGGCGACGACATGGGCCGGCCCAGCCGGCTCCGGGTCGGGATCGACCCGGAAGGCGGCATCCGGGTCGGCGGGCATGCAGTGCGGATCGATGACCCCGCCGATACCCAGGACAGCCGTTTGCGGATAGCCGGCACCCACGTTTCCCATCAGGATCTCCTCGCATGAGTACTTCCAACACATTGCAGACCCCGCTGCCGGTCGTGGAAACGCCCAAGGCCTGGCTCACACCGCTGGAACTGTGCGTGCTCGGCGCGATCTGGGGCGCATCCTTCATGTTCATGCGGGTGGCGGCGCCCGAATTCGGCGCGGCGCCGCTGGTCGCGATTCGCTTGGGGCTGGGCGCGCTGATCCTGCTGCCGTTCCTGTGGTTCGAACGGCATGCGTTCCCCCGTGCGCTGTGGCCGCGTCTCGCGCTGATCGGCGCCATCAATTCGGCGATTCCCTTCACGCTGTTCGCGTGGGCCGCGCAGCGCGCGCCGGCGGGCGTGGGCGCGATCACCAATTCCATGGCGGTGCTGTTCACCGCGCTGGTGGCCTTCCTGTTCTACGGCGAACGCATCGGCGGTCGCCGCACCATCGCGCTGATCGCGGGTTTCGCCGGGGTGATCGTGCTCGCCAGCGGCAAGGTCGCCGGCGCCAGCATCGGCCTGCCGGTGGCGGCGGGCACCTTCGCCGCGTTCCTGTACGGCATCGGCGGCAATCTGGTGAAGCGGCACCTCGCCGGCTTGCCGGCGACGGCGGTCGCCGCGGCCACACTGAGCTGCGCGACGCTGCTCAGCGCGCCGTTCGCCATCGCGCAATGGCCGCAGCATGCGGTCTCGGCGAAGTCATGGGTCGCCGTGACGCTGCTCGGCGTGCTGTGCACGGGCATCGCGTTCGTCATGTACTACCGGTTGATCGCACGCATCGGCGCCAGCCGCGCCGCCACCACGACCTATCTGGTGCCGCTGTTCGGCGTGGGCTGGGCGTGGCTGCTGCTGGACGAACCGCTGACGGTCGCGATGGGCATCGCCGGTGCGCTGATTCTGGGCAGCGTGGTGCTGAGTCAGCGCCAGGTGGGCGTCCAACGTTCGTAGGAGGGCCTTCAGGCCCGAGCTTCTGACCGCAGATCCGACGAAAGCCCAAGCGGGCACGAACGACAACGACCTTGACCTTGTGGCCGTGCCCACGGCTGACGACGATGAAACGGCCGTGTTTCGATGGCGGGCCAGGGCCCGCCCTACAGCGAATCCAGGAACCCGCGCACCGCCGGGTCGAAGCGCGCGATGTCCACCAGGAAAGCGTCGTGGCCCTGGGGCGATTCCAGCGCCAGGCAGCGCGCGTCGACGCCGACGGCGAGCAGGCCGTCGGCGATGTCCTGCTGTTGCTGGATCGGGAACAGGATGTCGGTATGCACCCCGATGGCGAGGGCGCGATCCACGCGCAGCTTCGACAGACCTTCCTCGCAGGTGCCGTGGCAGGATTCGCCCACGTCGAACCAGTCCATCGACCGGCTGAGATAGAGGTAGCAGTTGGGGTCGAAGCGGCGGACGAAGCGGCGTGCATGGCCTTCGAGATAGCTTTCGACCTCGAATTCCAGGCCGAACGGGTCATCGCCCAGGCGCCGGTCGGAATCCAGGCGCACGCGGCCGAAGCGGCCGTCCCATTCCAGCGCCGAACGGTAGGTGATCACGCCGAGTTTGCGCGCCATGCGCATGCCGGCTTCGGGATAGGTCTCGTCGCTGTAGTCGCCGTTGTTCCAGTTCGGATCGAGGCGGATCGCTTCGCGCTGCAGCGAGCGGATCGCGATCGAGAACGGCAGCGCGCGCGCGGCGCCGGAAATGTTGATGTGGCTGTGGGCGACGCCGGGAAACCGCTGCAGCAGCGCCAGCGCGACCATGCCGCCCATGGAGTTGCCGATGACGCAGGCCAGATGTTCGATGCCGAGACTGCGCACCACGCCCATCGCGGCGTCGGCGCAGTCCTCTATCGACAGTTCCGGAAAACGCAGGCGGTAGGGCGTGCCGGTGGCTGTTTCTATCGACGCCGGGCCGGTCGAACCCTTGCAACTGCCCAGCGCATTGACGCAGATCACGAACCAGCGGTCGCTGTCGATGGCCTTGCCCGGCCCCAGCATCGCCTCCCACCAGCCCGGCTCGGGGTTGCCGGCGTTGCTGGCGGCGTGCGCATCGGGCGAGAGCCCGGTGAGGATCAGGACGACGTTGTCGGCCGCGGGACTGAGCGTGCCCCAGGTTTCGTAGGCCATGCGCGCGCCGTGCAGGGCGCCGCCGCGTTTCATCGTGAACGGCGATGGCAACTCGGCGAAGCGGGTGCCGGGAGGTATGAATTCAGTCATCCGTGAAGTCTAGCGGTCCTGAGCGACAGGACGAGAGGGTACGCGATGGACTGTTCTTTTCCGAGTCCATCGGATTGCGCGGTCATTGCCGGTCGTCTGCCCAGTGCAGCGCGACCCGGATCGGCAGGTGGTCGGAGCCGATGTCCGGCCCGCGCGAGGACGCCCCACGCCGCCAGTGGCCGCTGGCGAGCACGTGATCGATGGGGATGCCGATCGCACCCCGCCCCGAACTTGGCCAGGTAGGCGCGAAGCCGGTGGTGCGCAGCAGCCCGAGACGCCCGGCGCCGATCAGCGCAGTCGACCACGGCGTGGCGTTGAGGTCGCCGGCGACGATCAGCGGCTGCCGGCCGGCCTGTTCGGCGATGGAGGTCAGCATGGCATCGCGCTTGCCCTGCCATTCGGGTGCGAGCGGTGGCATCGGATGCGCGGCGACGATGCGTGCCGGCCGGCCGGCGATGTCCACGTCTGCGAGGAGGGTCTGCACGCCGTCCGCATCGTCGATGAGTGCGGCATCGCGCAACGGCAGACTCGACACGATGCCGATCCCGAACGGCGACTGCAGCGGACGCAGTTCGCGATAGCGGTAGTCGTCGCCCAGCGCATGCGAGAGGGCTTGGGCGTATTCCGGCGTGAGTTCGGACATCACCACCATATCCGCCGGTTGCGCGCGCAGCCACGCGACCAGCGGGGCGGGATCTCGATTGCCCACATGCACGTTCGCCGCCACGACCACCAGCACCGGTTCGCCGCTGGCGCTGTCCGGCAGACGCGCGCTCGCGCTCCACAGCGGCAGCAGCGCGAACGGCGCGAGCAGCAGCCAGCGTCGTGCATGCAGCGCGCACAATAGACACAGCGCGAGCCACAGCGGCGCGTAAAGCAGTTGCCAGTGCGCGGCGAGATCGATCAGCCATGCGAATGTGTTCGCCGATGGCGGCAGCAGGCGATCGAGCAACGGCAGTACGAGGCCAAGACCACAGGGCAACAGCCACCAGCGTGCGTGGCCGGCGAGGCGCTGGATGCGGGATGGATGCTCCGCTCCTGTCTTCACTCCGCGCCTAGCACCAGCTTCACCGGCTTGTCGGCCGGCAGCGTCACCCGCACCGGCTTCGATTCGAGGTCGCCGTCCTGACGCATGGCGTTGCCGCTTTCCGAGATGCGCGCGATCACTTCCACATCCTTCAGCGCGGACAGCTTCGCCGTGGGCATCGGGCCGTCGGCATCGTCGAGGGTCACGCGCAACGGCAAATCGGCGAGGGTGTGTTTTTCCACCGCGACCGGCATCGGCGGGCCGTTCGGCGCGCGCGCGATCACGAATACGATGGCGTCGCCGCGCAGGCGAACGCGCGCGGCGAAGGCGGGATCGAGGGCGACTTCAACGACAAGGCCGTTTGCGGCGGGCGCATCGGTTGCGCTCGCTGCGGGCGGCTTTAGTGCGGGCAGGCCAGCGTCCACGCGCGCGGCGTCGACCTCGGCGCGCAGCGTGTCCGCGTTTGCGGCGTCGACCGTCGCGAGCAGCGGTTCCCAAACGGCCGCGGCTTCTGCCGGTTTGTTCTGCTGACGCAGGGAGATGCCGAGGAAGAAGCGCGCGCGCTGGTGCTCGGGCGTGTTCTTCAGCGCATGGCGCAGGTATTCGACCGCTTTCGCATCGAAGCGGCGCTGCGGATGCACCTGCGCCCGCGCTTCCGCGGCTGCGGCGAGGAAATTGGCGTCGTCCGGCGCGCGCTTCAACACTTCTTCCCAGGCGTCGCGCGCCTGCTCGGGTTTGCCGACGCGGGCGTACGCGGTGGCGAGCATCACCCAGCCTTCGTGATCGGGGAAGCGGTCGCGGCTGCGTTCCAGCTGCGACAGCGCTTCTTCGATGGTGTCGGGGCGCTTCACCATGGACGCATCCAGTGCGATCGGGCTGCCGATCAACTGATACAGGCCTGCCGAGGCGAGGGTCAGCCCGGCGATGATGATCGCGGCAGAACGCGGCTTCGCGCGCCATAGCGGCCGCATCACCACCGCGAACGCGATCAGCGACGCGGCGGCGGCGATCAGGGCGAAGATCGGCGAAGTCATGACAGCTGTTCTCCGGACATCACCACTCCTGGGTCTCGTCGTCGCCCGGCGGCGGTGCGTTGCGGCCGCGGCGCAGCAGGCGCCAGACCACGACGCCGCCGCCCAGCGCGAACAGCAGCGGCCCGAACCACAGCAGCCAGGTGGTGCCGCTCACGCGCGGGCGGTAAAGCACGAATTCGCCGTAGCGCGCGACCAGGAAGTCGCGCACTTCCGGGTCGCTGCGGCCTTCGCGCATCAGATCCAGCACCTCGCGGCGCAGATCCACCGCGATCTGGGCATTGGAATCGGCCAGCGACTGGTTCTGGCACATCACGCAGCGCAGTTCGGACACCAGTTCGTGGAAGCGCGTTTCCTCGGCGGTGTCGTTGAACTGCAGCGGTGCGGGGTCGGTGGCTCTCTGTGCGAACGCGGGGAATGCGAGCATGCTCAACAGCAGGAAAAGCGCAAGGCAAATCCCCCTCGATCCCCCTTTTCCAAAGGGGGAAGACAAGCGGGGTGCGGCCTGTGCGGACGCAGCGGGCGAATTGGTGTTGTTCTTTCCCAACAGCAGGAAAAGCGAAAAGCAAATCCCCCTCGGTCCCACTTTTTCAAAGGGGGAAGACAAGCGACGTGCTTTTTTTTCGGACGTGGCGGGCAACCTGTTGTTCTTCCTTTTCGAGAACAAGGAAGTTAAACCGGAAATGTTCGGGTGCAAAAAACCGTCGCTGTTCGATTGCCTCGAAAAAGCTGTGCTGTTCCCCCCTTTGGAAAAGGGGGGCAGGGGGGATTTGCTCTTGCGGTTCCAGAAGCGAATCACTGCTTCATCCCCTCCGCCGCGTCCAGCACCGGCAGCAATTCGTCGCGGACGATGGCATCGGTCATCGCGCCCACATGCTTCCAGCGAACGATGCCTTCGGCGTCGACCAGAAACGTTTCCGGCGCGCCGTAGATGCCGAAATCGATCGCGGTCCCGCCTTCGATGTCTGCCAGCACCAGCCAGTACGGATTGTTGAAGCGTTCCAGCCACGCCAGCGCGTCGGCGGGTTCGTCCTTCCAGTTGTAGCCGATCACGCGTACGCGCTTGGTCGCGGCGAAACGGGAGATCACCGGATGCTCGACCTGACATTCCGGGCACCAACTACCCCAGACGTTCAGCAGGTATGGCTGGCCGCGCAGCTCTTTCGAGGTCACGGTGCGCGTGGGTTCGTGCAGCACCGGCAGCGCGAACTCGGGCGCGGGTTTGCCGATCAGCGGCGACGGCAGCGCCTCGCGGTTGTCGCGACGGCTCAGCCACACGCCGGTGGCGAGCAGCGCGGCGATGAGCAGGAAGGCGGCGAAGGGCAGCCAGCGTTTGGCGGACATCAGGAACCCCTCGAAGCAATGTCATCCCGAGCCGCAGGCGAGGGATCTGCTGTCGTGCCGGTAACGGCAGAGGCAGATCCCTCCGCGGCTGCGCCGTGTTCGGGATGACCGTCATTGATGCCTGCTTTCCTGAACCGCCGATCCAGCGCCGTCACGAACCCGCCCAGCGCCATCAGCGCAGCGCCGATCCACACCCAGCGGATGAAGGGTTTGATATGCACGCGCACCGCCCAGGCGTTGTCGCCCAGCGGCTCGCCCAGCGCCACGAACACGTCGCGGCTCACGCCCGGACGGATCGCGGCTTCGGTCATCACCTGGCCGCCGCTGGCGTATTCGCGCTTCTCGGGATGCAGCGTGGTCACGCGGCGGTCGTCGCGGAAGACTTCCACGGTGCCGCGGCTGGCGGTGTAGTTCGGCCCCGGCAGACGCTGCACGCCATCGAAGCGGAAACTGTCGCGACCGAGGGTGAGGGTCTGTCCCGGCTTCATCGCGATCTCGCGCTGCTGCAACTGCGCTTCCACCAGCAGTGCGCCGATCAGGAACACCGCGAGGCCGCCGTGCGCCAGCACCATGCCGCACATCTCGGCGGTCAGCGCGCTGCGCTGCGTACGCACGCGCTGCCAGACGAAGCGCGCGGTGCCCATTGCGATCCAGACCGCACCGGCGACGCCGGCTGCAGTCTTCCACGGGCCGTTGGGCGCCTGGAAGTAGGCGATGCCGCCGGCGACCAGCGCCAGCAGCGCCCACGGCAGCAGCATGCGCAGCGGGCGCGCGTACTCGTCGCGCTGCCAGCGGATCAGCGGGCCCAGCGGCAGCAGCAGCACGATCGGTGCCATCAGCACGATGAACAGCAGCGAGAAATAAGGCGGCCCGACCGAGATCTTGCCGAGTTCCAGCGCATCGGCCAGCAGCGGGTAGAGGGTTCCGATCAGCACCATCGCGCAGGCGGCGGTGAGAAAGACGTTGTTCATCAGCAGCAGCGCTTCGCGCGAAGCTCCGGTGAACGGTTTGCCGCCGTCGATGTTCGGCGCGCGCATCGCGTACAGCAGCAGCGATGCGCCGACGACCAGGCCGAGGAAGATCAGGATGAACAGCCCGCGTCCGGGATCGGACGCGAACGCATGCACGCTGGTCAGCACGCCCGAGCGCACCAGGAAGGTGCCGAGCAGCGATAGCGAAAACACCGCGATCGCCAGCAAGAGTGTCCAACTGCGGAAGCTGCCGCGTTTTTCGGTGATCGCCTGCGAGTGCAGCAGCGCGGCGCCGGCCAGCCACGGCATGAAGCTGGCGTTTTCGACCGGATCCCAGAACCACCACCCGCCCCAGCCCAGTTCGTAGTACGCCCACCAGCTGCCCAGCGCGATGCCGATGGTCAGGAAGCCCCAGGCGACATTGGTCCACGGCCGCGTCCAGCGCAGCCAGCGCGCCACTTCTTCCGGCCGCGAGGCGTTTCGGTCGAGCAGCGCGGCGATCGCGAACGCGAAAGGCACCGCGAAACCGACGTAGCCCATGTACAGCATCGGCGGATGCACGATCAGGCCGAAATCCTGCAGCAGCGGGTTGAGATCGCGGCCTTCGGCGGCGGCCGGGAGCACGCGCTCGAACGGATTGCTGGTGAAGATCAGGAACGCCAGGAAACCGAGGCTGACGATGCCCATCACCCCGAGCACCCGCGCGACCACCGGCTGCGGCAGCGATCTGGAGAACGCCGCCACCGCCGCCGTCCACGCCGCGAGGATCAGCGCCCACAGCAGCAGCGAGCCTTCGTGCGCGCCCCACACCGCCGAATAGCGATACAGCATCGGCAGCAGCGAATTGGAGTTGGTGGCGACGTAGCGCACCGAGAAGTCCTGCGACACGAAGGCCCAGGTCAGGATCGCGAACGCCACGCCGACCAGCGCCAGCTGCGCCCAGGCCGCCGGCCGCGCGATCGCCATCCACGGCGCCAGCCCGCGCTGCGCGCCGATCAGCGGCAGAGTGGACAGCAGCAGCGAGATCAACAGCGCCAGGATCAGTGCGATCTGGCCGAATTCGGGGAGCAGATGCATGCGCGGTCAGCGTTCCGGCGGCAGGGCGGCGGCGGGGTCGGCGGGCGTGGCCACGTTGTGCTTCTTGTGCGCGAGTCCCATCTTGTCGGCGACTTCCTTCGGCACATAGGTTTCGTCGTGTTTGGCGAGCACCTGTTCGGCGACGAATACGTTGCCGTCCATGCGCCCGGTGGCCACCACTGCCTGCTTCTCGCGGAACAGGTCGGGCAGGATGCCGGTGTAGCGCACCGCCATTTCGGCATCGCCGTCGGTGACCTTGAAGCGCGCCTCCATCGAACCGTCGTCGCGCTGGAACGAGTTCGCCGACACCATGCCGCCGAGGCGGAACACCGCATCGCCGGCCGCGACCTTGGCGCCGGCGTTGCCGGACAGGATTTCGCTTGGGGTGTAGAGATAGGCGACGTTGCGCTGCAGCGCCAGCGTCACCAGCGAAGTGGCGGCCGCGGCCGCGAACAGCAGCGCCAGCACCAGCCAGAGGCGGCGTTTGCGGATGGGGTTCATCGTTGCAGCTCCGTGGAAATGGGCGCCTGTCTGGCGGCGGTGCGTTTCGCGCGCAGCGACACGTTGCGCAGCGTACGCCGGATGCGCAGCAGCGGCGCGATCGCGTCCCACAGCAGCACCACGACGAAGACCGCGTAGGCGGCGGCGACGTAGCCGGCGTAGGTCATGCCGCTGTCGCTCATGGCGCACGCTCCGTGGCGATATCGATGCCGGCGCGCTGGCGCACCCAGTCCTTGCCGGCTTCGCGTTCCAGATTGTCGGCGCGCGCGCGCAGCAGCAGCGAACCGATGAACCAGAGTTTGGTGCCGATCACCATGCCGATCAGCGGCGGCAGCATGCTCGGGTCCATGCTCGATTCGCCGAACACGCGGATGGTCTGGCCCTGATGCAGCGAGTTCCACCACTCCACCGAGTAGCGGATCACCGGCAGCAGCGCGACGCCGACGATGGCCAGCAGCCCGGCGGCGCGCGCGGCGTTGCGGCGGTCGTCGATGGCCTGGTACAGACCGATCACGCCCAGGTACAGGAACAGCAGCACCAGTTCGCTGGTCAGCCGCGGATCCCATTCCCACCAGGTGCCCCACATCGGCTTGCCCCAGATCGACCCGGTGGCGAGCGTGATCACGGTGAAGGCGGCGCCGATGGGTGCGCAGGCCATCGCCAGGATCTCGCACAGCTTGATCCGCCAGATCAGCGCGATCGCCGCGTAGAACGCCATCAGCGCGAATACGAACATGCTCATCCACGCCGACGGCACGTGGATGTAGAGAATCCGGAAACTATCGCCCTGCTGGTAATCGGCCGGCACCACGAACAGCCCCTGCCACCCGGCCCACAGCATCGCCAGCAGGCCCAGGCCGAAGCTCCACGGCGCCCAACGCGCGGCGAAGCGGTCGAAATACGGCGGCGAGCCGAGTTGGTGGAACCAGCGGATGACGGGATTCATGGGCGGGAGCGGGGCTCGGTGATGCGTTGGCGGAAGTGCTTGGGACGAGGTGTGGCAATCGTCCGTGATTTCAAAGGGGCATCATTGATATGTATCAATTGACGGCTGCATCATCCATTGACCGCTGCATATCAATTGACCGCGATGCGGATCGCCGCCGCCGCGGTCAGCGGCGCCAGCACCATCGCCACGATCAGACCTGCGGCCAACAGCAGCAGCGCGCCGACCGGATCCAGACCCTGCGCGCTGGCGGCGACGCTGCCGGCGCCGAACACCAGCACCGGCACGTACAGCGGCAGCGCGAGCAGTCCGACAAGGATACCGGAGCGGCGCATGCCCACGGTCAACGCCGCGACCACCGCGCCGATCAGGCTCAACAGCGGCGTGCCCAGCGCCAGCCCGGTCATCAGCACCGGCAACTGCGCGCGCGGCAGGTGCATGAGTTCGGCCAGAAAAGGCGTGGCCAGCAGCAGCGGCCACGCGGTGGTGGCCCAATGCATGAAGGTGCGCACCGCGACCAGCCAGGCCAGCGGCACCGGCGCCAGCATCCACTGCTCCAGCGAACCGTCCTCGGCGTCGCCGCGGAACAGGGTGTCCAGCGCCAGCAGCCCGGCCAGCAGCGCCGCGACCCACAGCACGCCGGCGGCGACCCGGGCCTGCAGCGCGGGATCGTTGCCCAGCGCCAGCGCGAACAACACCACCACGATGAGTGCGAACAAGGCCGGCTGCAGGGCGTCGCCGCGACGGCGCCAGAGCAGGCGCAGGTCGCGGGCAAGCAGGGCGCGGGCGGCCTGCCACAGCGACGGCGCGTTGCCGGCGACGTTCATGCGTGGCGAATGCTGCGGCAGCGGCGCGCTCATGCCGGCCGCTCCAGCATCAGTTCGCGGGTGCGGACCGGCGGTGCGGCATAGGCGCCGTGGGTGGTGACCAGCGCGGCGCCGCCTTCGCGCAGATGGGCCTGGACCATGCGATTCACCAGATCGATGCCATCCAGGTCGAGATTGGCGTAGGGCTCGTCCAGCAGCCACACCGGCGCGGGCGACAGCCAGATCCGCGCCAGTGACAGCCGTTTCTTCTGTCCAGCCGAGAGCTGGCGGGCCAACGCGTCCTGATGGCCGTCCAGGCCGACGATCCGCATCGCCGCATCGGACGACTGACCACGGCGGCGGCCCTGCAGGCCGCAGAGGAATTCGAGATTCTCCAGCGCGCCCAGATCGGCCTTCAGCGCCGGCAGGTGGCCCAGATAGGCCAGGGCGCGGGTCCGTGCCGGAGCGTCGGTGCCGTGGCCGTCGATCTCGATTCGCCCGGCGTCGGGCCGCAGCAACCCGGCCAGCACCCGCAGCAGGGTGGTCTTGCCGGCGCCGTTGTCGCCGCGGATCAGCAGGGCCTCGCCGGCATCGACCGCGAAATCGAGCGGGCCGAAGACCGGCTCGTCGTTGCGCGCGAAGCGAAGGCCGCAGGCTGCGAGCAGCGGCGGCGCTGAAACGTGGGGGTCGGTCATTGCAGGCAGGTTATCGCAGACGCTTCATCGCAGGCAGGTCGGGGCCGGATCGGACTGCGTTCCAGCCGGAAGCGATGATTTTACGGGCTGGCCGGCGGCTTTGCCCACGTACTGTCGCTGTCTGAGTCATCGCCGACCCAGTCGACATGGGCATGCTCGGCCACCGATTCCGGTCGCCGTGCCCGCATCCGCAAACGCACCGGCTGGCCGCGCAGCCACAGCAGGCTGCCGATCTGGCCGAAATCCCGGGTCAGCGCGTCGAAGATCGCTTCGTCCGGATCGATCACCAGCCAGTTGTACGCTTTCCAGATGCGGCTGTGCGCAGCCACGAAGGCGGGCCGATGCGTCAGCCCCAGACGGGTCAGCGTTTGCTGGAGCGCCTCGTCGCTGCTGCGGTTGTCGGCATCCGCACGCATGACCTGCCCGGGGTTGGCGGCCGCGGTCATCCCGAAACGCCGGGCGTCGGGGAAAGCGGCGTCGAGTTCCGGAGCGGGCTCGCCGATGCGGATCGACGACCACAGGCCATCCAGTTCCCACTTGTAGTCCGCGGCCATGAACACCGCGGGCAACGCGGTGATATGGGACTCGGAAAAACCGTCCGACGCGTCAGGGGTGGCCGAATCGTTCGCCAATGGGCTCACCGTGGGTGTTGAGGGGCGGTGATGGTAAGGGGCCGATATCCGAGCTTCGGCTCTGTTTCGGAGAAGTCCCGGCGAAGTCCGGACGATAGGCCGAGCATCCGTTCAGTCTTTGATCCAGTCGACGACAGTATGGCTCTCATGGGCGAGCGGTTGTCGCGTATCCACGCGCATCCGCACCACGCTATGTGCCGGCCAGTACAGCGTGGCCAATTGTCCAAGGCTGCGCGACAGCGCATCGAACCGATCGACCGGCATGTCCACCACCAGCCAGCTCGGTTCGCGCCACGAACGGTTCGCGGCCGAGGAGAACGCAGGCCTGAAGCGGCAGCCGCTTGCTTGCAGGGCCGCATGCAGCGCATCGTCCGCGCTGCGGTTGACCGGCTCCGGGCGCTGGATGGAATACGGATCCCACGCCGACAGCAGTCCGAAGTGCCGGGCATCCGGATAACGCTGCCGCAGTGCGGGGGCATCGTCGCCGATGCGCAGGTTGAGCCACTCGCCGTCCTGTTCCCAGCGATACTCCGCGGCCAGATAGGCGCGAACCAGTTCGGCGACTCGGACCTCGCCGACGCATAGAAGAGACGATTGCATCCGACAAGGTTTAACCCAGACGCCCCGCCCCGTAAACTCTGGCGCCTGTCGATGCCGATGTGCTAGCGACGGCGCCAATGCGTTTCCCGCTTCAGACTTCCGCTCCGAAATTTCCGCTACGGATCCTCTGCCTCAAACCCCATCAACGGACTCGACATGCCGCAGACCAAACTGCCCAGGGTGGGCACCACCATCTTCACCGTGATGTCGCAGCTCGCCGCCCAGCACGGCGCGATCAATCTCGGACAGGGCTTTCCCGATTTCCCCGCGCCGACGCGGCTGGTCGATGAACTCGACAAGGCCATGCGCGCCGGTCACAACCAGTACTCGATGATGACCGGCATCCCGGCGCTGCGCCGCGCGATCGCCGACAAAACCGCCCGCGTTTACGGCGTGTCGCCCGATGTCGACAGCGAGATCACCGTCACCAGCGGCGCCACCGAGGCGATCTTCAACGCCATCCACGCGGTGGTGCGCGCGGGCGAGGAAGTGATCGTCCTCGATCCCTGCTACGACTGCTACGAACCGGCGATCGAGCTGGCCGGCGCGCGCGCCGTGCATATTCCGCTCGACCCGCAGACCTTCGCGCCCGACTGGCAGCGCGTGCGCGACGCCATCGGCCCGAAGACGCGGATGCTGATGATCAACAGTCCCCACAATCCGTCCGGCGCGATGCTGAACGAGGGCGACATGAATACGATTGCAGACATCCTGCGCGACACCGGGATCTGGCTGCTTTCCGACGAAGTCTACGAACACATCGTCTTCGACGGCGCCCGCCACGAGTCCGCGCTGCAGTATCCGGAGCTGCGCGAGCGCGCCTTCGTGATCTCCAGTTTCGGCAAGACCTATCACTGCACCGGCTGGAAGGTCGGCTATTGCATCGCACCGCCCGCGTTGAGCACCGAATTCCGCAAAGTGCACCAGTACAACGTGTTCTGCACCTTCCATCCGGCGCAGCACGCGTTCGCGGCGATGATCGACGCCGAACCCGAGCACTACGAGCAGCTCGGCGCGTTCTACCAGGTCAAGCGCGACCGTTTCCGCGAACAACTGCTGACCACGAAACTGGCGCCGCTGCCGGTGCCGGGCGGTTATTTCCAGTTGGTGGATTATTCCGCGGTGAGTGGGCTCGACGATCTCGAATTCTGCCGTTGGCTCACCATCGAGAAAGGCGTCACCGCGATTCCGCTGTCGCCGTTCTACGATGCGCCGCCGGTCGGCCAGCGTCTGGCGCGGCTGTGCTTCGCCAAGAACGATGCCACCCTCGACGCTGCGATAGAGCGGCTGCAGAAACTCTGAAATGCGCCGTCCGCAGAGCGGAGCGCAGCTCCGCTGCTCTTGCCCTGAAGCGGCGCCAGGGGCGGAGTGCCAGCGGAGCTGCGCTCCGCTCTACAGGATTCTTCTCGATCAACATTGACGGATTTCCATGAACGACCTGCGCATCACCCTCGTCCAGGGCAGCACCCGCTGGCACGACCCGGCCGGCAACCGCGAGTATTACGGCGAGCTGATCGGTGGCCTGCGCGGACAGACCGATCTGGTCCTGCTGCCTGAAACCTTCACCAGCGGTTTCTCCAACGATGCCATCGCCCAGGCCGAAACCATGGACGGCCCGACGGTCGCGTGGCTGCGCGAACAGGCGGGCGCGCTGGACGCCGCGGTTTGCGGCAGCGTGCAAGTGCGGGCCGGCGACGACGTGTTCAATCGCCTGCTGTTCGCCACGCCCGACGGCGAGCTGCGCAGCTACGACAAACGCCATCTGTTCCGCTTCGGTCGCGAACACGAACGTTACGCCGCGGGCCGCGATCGCCTCGTCGTCGAATGGCGCGACTGGCGGATCTGCCCGCTGGTCTGCTACGACCTGCGTTTTCCGGTGTTCTCGCGCAACCGCTACGACGTCGAGCGCCCGGGCCAGCTCGACTACGACCTGCTGCTGTACGTCGCCAACTGGCCTTCGGCGCGCGCCTATCCGTGGAAAACCCTGCTGCGCGCCCGCGCCATCGAGAACCTGTGCTACGTCGCCGGCCTCAACCGCGTCGGCACCGACGGCAATCAGCTGCACTACGCCGGCGACAGCGCGGTGATCGACTTCCTCGGCCATCCGGTCAGCGAATGCGGCGACGAGGATGTCGTCGTCACCACCACCCTTCAAGCGAAAGAACTCGCCGCGCATCGCGAACGCTTTCCGGCGATGCTGGACGGGGATGCGTTCACGCTCGGGTGAAGGCGCCGAGTTTTGCAGGAGCGGCAGGAGCGGCGGGAGCCGCGAAGCCCGCACCATGTCCGCCACGACAAAGCTTGTAGTCCGATGCACTCATCAAGCAAAGCCGGCGCCTCATGATCGCCGACAGCGCTTTCGCGCGAAGTTCGCAGGCTTCGCGGCTCCCGCCGCTCCTACAAAAGCCGCTGCGCCTTGCCCCATCAGGGCGATGAGCGATGGAAATAAACACGCTCCGCCGCCCAGCGCATCGGCGCGGAGCCCAGCATCAGGTCGAACGGCCAGTCCATCTGCGCATGATCGAAGGCCCAGCGCAGCGCGCGCTTGATGCGATAGCGCGGCGCCGCGCGTTCGGCGATGCGCTCCGGCGACGGCCCTCCGTCGCGGAGGTGACGGGCGACGGCTTCGCCCACCGTCCAGCCGTGCTGCCAGGCCGAATGGATGCCGCCGGCCGTCACCGGCGAGACGATGCCGGCGGCGTCGCCGGTGAGGATCACGCCCGGCCGCGCCAGCGGCGCGACGGGGCCGCCGCAGGGAATCAGGCCGGCGCGGATCGCGCTGGGCGTGAGGTCGTCGGGGATGCCGATGCGGTGGCCGACCAGCGCGCGCAGCGCGTCGATGTCCGGCGTGCCGGTGCGCGAGGGTCGATGCCGGAACGCCAGGCCGAACTGCACGCCGGTCGGATTCTGCGTCGCCCAGCCGATGTAGCCCGGCGCCAGCGCCTTGTTGACGAAGCAGTGCAGGGCATCCGGTTCGCGCAGTTCCAGCCCGGCGAATTCGTATTCCATGCCGTACAGGAAGTGGCGCACGCCGCCCATGCCGAAACGCTGCGCGACCCGCGATTTCGCGCCGTCGGCGCCGACCAGCCAGTGCGTGCGGCCGATCCCCGGCAGATGCCAGCGGCCGCGCTGCGTCGAGGTCTCGCGCGAGGCCTGCGTGAATGGCTGCGCCAGGCGCAGATCGACGCCCTGGTCGCGCATCTCGTCGGCCAGCCAGCGCATCAGGTTCGGCGTGTCGGTGGTCAAGAAGTAGTAATCCGGCACCTGCAGCGCGACGTTGCGCAGGTTCGGCGCGTACAGGCGCACGCGATCGACCTTGCGCACCAGATGCGCGGGCACCCGGTTCAACCAGGTGCGCTCGGCGGCTTCCTTCACGATGATGCCGGTGGTATGCAGCTTCAGCCCCGGGTCGCGCTTGCGCTCCAGCACGCACACGCGCAAACCGTACTGCGCCGCGGCGATGGCGCAGGCCGCGCCGGCGAAACTGGCGCCGACGATCATCAGGTCGTAATCGCGTTCGGGAACTGCGGCCATGGGGACTCCGGCTGTGAAGACCGGCGCAGTCTCGGCGGCAGTGGAGGGTGGAGCATGGCGGCTGTGTGAAGTCCTGCTTCACAGGCATCCGCGGCAGATCAATGCCGCGAAGAAGGCTTCCGCCGCGCTTCGCGGACGATGATGTACAGGCCCGCGAGGCTCAGTGCGATGGCGCCTCCCAGCCACAGCCAAGCGGACAGATCGGGGTTGAAGGCGTCATCGCGGAACGCGCGCATGAAGAAGCGCACGTAGCCGAGGATCGACAGCCCGGCGAACCAGAAACCGATCATCGCGCGGCTGACGAAGCGGCTTTCGGAAGGCGAGATCGTCATGGCTCAGGCCTCCGCTGGGCCCACCAACCGCCCGCGCAGCGAATTGCTCATCGCATCGGTGATGAGCACATCGACGAACCGGCCGATGAGTTTCGCGCCGGCCGGCGCCGGGAAGTTCACGAAGCGCATGTTCTCGCTGCGCCCGGTGAGTTCGTTCGGGTCTTTCTTCGACGGGCCTTCGACCAGCACCGTCTGTGTGCTGCCGATCATCGCGGCGCTGATCCTGCGCGCGTTGTCGTTGATCGCGGCCTGGAGGCGGGCGAGGCGGGCGTGTTTCTCTTCGCCGCTCACCGTGTCTTCGATATCGGCGGCGGGCGTGCCCGGGCGGCGTGAATAGATGAAGGAGTAGCTCTGGTCGAAGCCGATGTCTTCGATCAGCTTCATGGTCTTCTCGAATTCGGCGTCGGTTTCGCCGGGGAAGCCGACGATGAAGTCCGAACTGATCGAGATGTCCGGGCGCACTGCGCGCAGCTTGCGGATCTTCTGCTTGAATTCCAGCGCGGTGTAGCCGCGTTTCATCGCCGACAGCACGCGGTCGCTGCCGGACTGCACCGGCAGATGCAGATAGTCGGCGAGCTGGGGCACATCGCGGTAGGCCTCGATCAGCGAATCGCTGAATTCCAGCGGATGCGAGGTGGTGAAGCGGATGCGGTCCAGGCCGTCGATCTCGGCGATGGTGCGGATCAGCAGCGCGAGGTCTGCGATCTCGTTGTCGCCTTCGCTTCCGACAGACGCGATGGGGCCGCGGTAAGCATTGACGTTCTGGCCGAGCAGATTGACCTCGCGCACGCCCTGGGCGGCGAGCTGGGCGACTTCCACCAGCACGTCCTCGAACGGGCGGCTGACTTCTTCGCCGCGGGTGTAGGGCACCACGCAGAAACTGCAGTACTTCGAGCAGCCTTCCATGATCGAGACGAAGGCCGTGGGGCCGTCGGCGCGGGGTTCGGGCAGGCGGTCGAACTTCTCGATCTCCGGAAAGCTGATGTCGACCTGCGGCTGCCCGGTCTGGCGCTTGGCGCGGAGCAGGTCGGGCAGGCGATGCAGGGTCTGCGGGCCGAACACCAGGTCGACGTAGGGCGCGCGTTTGAGGATGGCGGCGCCTTCCTGGCTGGCCACGCACCCGCCGACGCCGATCACCACCGGCCGGTCGCCGCCCTTGAGCTTGCGCCAGCGGCCGAGCTGGCTGAACACCTTCTCCTGCGCTTTTTCGCGGATCGAGCAGGTATTGATCAGGATCACGTCGGCTTCGTCGGCGTTGTCCGTCATCACCATGCCTTCCTCGGCACCCAGAACTTCCGCCATCTTGGCCGAGTCGTACTCGTTCATCTGGCAACCGTGGGTTTCGATGAAGAGTTTTTTGGAAGCCGATGCGGGAGGCGCGGACGGATGATGCGAAGCGGCGACGGTCTGGGCGTCGGCTTGGGGAGCGAGGGTGTCGGTCATGATCGTATCCGGGGCGCGGCGGTGAGTCCGGGCCGGAAGAGGGTGGGGAGAGGCGCTAGTGTAAGCCGGAGCGGCGGCATGCCGCCCATGGCGTCCTTCAGTGATGGCGGTAGCCGTTTGACAATCAAACACTTGGCAAACCTTTCGAATCCGGAGACACTCCCACGCATGATCGGGGGCAAGGCCATTGCGGGGTGGGGACTGCTGCTGGCGATAACGCTGGCGTGGCCGGCGCACGCCGGCACGGTCTATCGCTGCGAAAGCCCGGACGGCAGTCGCACCTACGCCAGCAAACGGGTGAAGGGCGCCAAGTGCAGCGTGGTCAGCAGCTACACGCCTTCGGCCGCAGCCGTGCGCAGCGCCCCGTCGACCACCACCACCACCCGCTCCACCAGCGAATTCACGACCGGCGCACCCGCGACCATGGCATCGATGGCGGCTGCAGCCGCCCCGGCGCCCTCACCGGGCATCGCCGCCGCAGCGCCGCCGACGTCCGTGCCGGTCGCGCCACGCCAGGGCGCCACCCGTCGCGTCGAGGGGCAGGTTTATTCCTATATCAAGGATGGCGTGCGCCACTACACCAGCAAGCAACCCAAGGGTGTGGCGGGGGCGACTGCCGTGCGTTCCATACGCTACAGCTTCGTCGAGACCTGTTATGCCTGCGCGCCGCTGCCGGGCGTGAATTTCGGCACGCTGCGCCTCAACATGGTGTCCTACGCGGCCGAAATCCGCGCCGCCGCCGCGCAGCACGGCGTGGACGAGGCCATCGTCCGCGCGATCATCCACGCCGAATCATCCTTCAATCCGAACGCGCGGTCGCGGGTCGGGGCGCAGGGGCTGATGCAACTGATGCCGCCCACCGCTCGCCGGTTCGGGGTGAGCAATTCCTACGACCCGGTGCAGAACATCGGCGGCGGAGTGCAGTATCTCGCCTGGCTGTTGAAACGCTACAACGGCGATCTGACGCTGGCCGCCGCCGGCTACAACGCCGGGGAAGGCGCCGTCGACAGGTACAAGGGCGTGCCGCCCTACAGCGAAACCCGGCGCTACGTCGAACGGGTCCGGGTTCTTGCCGAACGCTATCGCGGCCTGCTCCACGGCCAGGGCTGACGTCTCCGGCGCTTCCGCCCAAGGCCGCGCAAAACCCTCCGGGTCGTGCTTCAGGCCGCCCAGAAAGTCGCGTTTCAAGACCTGTTCCGACCTTCCAGGGCATTGCCGCCGGCGTCGCCCTGCGGTCGCGGGGAAGGTAAAGATTGTCGGCCGATTCAGCGTTCCGTTACACTTCGCCGTCTTTGCCGGCCCGCTTCGTTGCTGAAGCAGGCCGACAGTCCAAATGTAGCCTACGTTTTGCGGAGTGCCGGATGGCAACAAAAGTCGAAAGCGGGTCGGATCACCCCCAGGGTGACGGCGCGCAACCGGTTGACGCGGGTCGTCGCCGCTTCCTGACCGTGTCCACCGCCGTGGTGGGTGCCGTCGGCGTTGCCGGCGCATCGGTCCCGTTCATCAAGTCCTGGATGCCCAGCGCCCGCGCCAAACTGGCCGGTGCTCCGGTCACTGCCGACATCAGCGGTCTGGTCGAAGGCCAGCGTCTGGTGTTCGAGTGGCGTGGTCAGCCTATTTGGATCGTCAAGCGCTCCAAGGCGGTCCTCGCGGCACTGCCGAAGCTGGACGGCAATCTGCAGGATCCCAAATCCGAGAACCTCGACCAGCAGCCGTCCTACGTCAAGGGCGAGTTCCGCTCGATCAAGCCGGAAATCTCGGTACTGGTCGGGCTGTGCACCCATCTGGGCTGCTCGCCCGAGATGAAGGCCGAGATCCGGCCCGAGCCGTTCGATGCCGACTGGAAGGGCGGTTACTTCTGCCCATGCCACAAGTCCAAGTTCGACATGGCCGGCCGCGTCTACCAGGGCGTGCCCGCGCCGACCAACCTTCCGGTGCCGCCGCATTATTTCGCCGACGACAACACCATCATCATCGGTGTCGATCCGGAAGGGAGCGCATAAGCCATGGCGAACATCCTGATGCGCACCGCCGACAACGTGATGGGCTGGGTCAACGACCGTGCGCCCGGTCTGATGCCGTTCTATCGCAAGCACATGACCGAGTACTACGCGCCGAAGAATTTCAACATCTGGTACATCTTCGGCATCCTCGCCACCGTGGTGCTGGTCAACCAGATCGTCACCGGCATCTTCCTGACGATGCACTACAAGCCGAGCGCGGCGGAAGCCTTCGCTTCGGTCGAGTACATCATGCGCGACGTCGCCGGCGGCGACATCATCCGCTACATGCACAGCACCGGCGCTTCGCTGTTCTTTGTCGTCGTGTACCTTCACATGTTCCGCGGCATGATGTACGGCTCTTACCAGAAGCCTCGCGAACTGGTCTGGATCCTGGGCATGCTGATCTACCTCGTGCTGATGGCCGAAGCCTTCATGGGCTACGTACTGCCATGGGGCCAGATGTCGTTCTGGGGCGCGAAGGTGATCATTTCGCTGTTCGGCGCGATTCCCTACATCGGCAATGCGCTGACCGAATGGATCATGGGCGACTATCTGCCCGGCGACGCCACCCTGAACCGGTTCTTCGCGCTGCACGTCATCGCGCTGCCGCTGGTACTGCTGCTGCTGGTGGTGCTGCATCTGGGCGCGCTGCACGAAGTCGGTTCCAACAATCCCGAGGGCGTCGACATCAAGAAGGGGCCGAAGGGCAACCGCTGGTCGGCCACTGCGCCCGTCGATGGCGTGCCGTTCCACCCGTATTACACGGTGAAGGACACGTTCTTCGTCGGTTGCTTCCTGATTCTTGCGGCCTTCATCCTGTTCTTTGCCCCGGCGTTCGGCGGCTGGTTCCTGGAGCACGACAACTTCTCCGAGGCCAACCGTCTGGTGACGCCCGCGCATATCAAGCCCGTGTGGTACTACACGCCGTACTACGCGATGTTGCGCGTGGTGCCGCACAAGCTGAGCGGCGTGATCGTGATGTTCGCAGCGATCGGTGTGCTGTTCCTCCTGCCGTGGCTCGATCGCGCCAGGGTCAAGTCCTATCGCTATCGCGGCAAACTGTCGTGGACGATGCTGCTGCTGTTCGCGGTGAGCTTCGTGTGGCTGGGCAAGATCGGTGCGGGCCCGGGTACGGATCCGGTCGAGACCTGGGTCGGCCGCGTTCTGACCACGTACTACTTCCTGTTCTTCCTCACCATGCCGGTGTGGACGAAGATCGACAAGACCAAGCCGGTTCCGGATCGGGTGACGATGCATGACTAAGCCATCGACGATGAAATTTTCGCGCCTGAAGCGGCTGGCGGCGTTGATCGTCGGCCTGTCGATATCGGCTTCCGCGCTCGCGGCTACCGGCGGCGACGTGCTGCAGGCCGGCACCGACCTGGAAGATACGGCCTCGCTGCAGCGCGGCGCCCAGTTGTACATGAACAACTGCGTCGGCTGTCATTCGCTGAAATATATGCGTTATTCGCGCATCGCCGAAGATCTGGGCCTCAGCGAAGAACAGGTGATGACCAACCTGAACTTCACCGGCGCCAAGTTCGGCGAGCATGTGATCAGCTCGATGCCGGCCGCTCACGCGGAAAAATGGTTCGGCAAGGCGCCGCCGGATCTCAGCGTGATCGCGCGCGTTCGCGGCAGCGACTGGATCTTCACTTACCTGAAATCCTTCTACCTCGACGAAACGCGGCCGTTGGGCTGGAACAACAAGTTGTTCCCGAACGCATCGATGCCGAATCCGCTGTGGGAGATGCAGGGTCTGCAGCATGCGGTCTACGGCGACAAGCATGCGACGACGGGCGATGCGCCGGTCGAAAGCCTGAATATCGCGCAGGCTGGCACGCAGAGCGCGGAAGAGTTCGACCGCACCGCGCGCGACATCACCGCATTCCTCGAATATGTCGGCGAGCCCGGTGCGATGAAGCGCCAGCAGACCGGCGTCTGGGTGATCCTGTTCCTGACGTTCTTCACCCTGATGGCCTGGCTGCTCAAGAAGGAATATTGGCGCGACGTGCATTGATGACGGAGCGATTCCTTCGCGCGACGATCACCTGCAAGGCGGCCGGCTTGTCCGGTCGTGCTTGTTCTTGAGGATGGATGGCGAGTCTGCGTATGCGTAATACTCTCACCCTGTTTTCTTCCGTCGACGATGTCCTCTGCCATCGCGCCCGCCTGGTACTGGCGGCGAAAGGCGTGACCTACGATCTGGTGCCGGTGGATCCCCAGAATCCGCCCGAGGATCTGATCGACCTGAATCCCTATCACTCGGTGCCGACGCTGGTCGAGCGCGACCTGGTGCTGTATGCGGCATCGGTGGTCAGCGAATACCTGGACGAGCGTTATCCGCATCCGCCGCTGATGCCGATCGATCCGCTGTCGCGCGCGCGCCTGCGCCTGGCGATGTTGCGCATCGAACACGACTGGGTGCCGCAGGTGCAGGCCGTGCAGTTCGGCACCAAGCAGCAGGCGGAGGCCGGGCGCAAGCGTCTGCGCGAGCTGTTGACCGCCGCGGTGCCGCTGTTCAAGGCCAGCAAGTTCTTCCTGAACAACGAAATGAGCCTCGCCGACTGCGCGATGGCGCCGATCGTCTGGCGCCTGCATGCGCTGGGCGTGCCGCTGCCCAGCGACGGCAAGGTGATCGAGGATTACGGCAACCGCATCTTCCGCAATCCCGGGTTCATCCGCAGCCTCACGCAGCAGGAAAAGAGCCTGCGTGACCTGCCTGCCTGACGGTCGGTCCGATGTTCCCGCCCGATTTTGCCGGGAGTACACTCCGGCCATGACCGATGGTCCCGCCCAGGGCATGACCAGCCGTCGCCCGTACCTGTTGCGGGCGATGTACGAGTGGATCGCCGACAACGGCATGACGCCGCATCTGCTGGTCGACGCCTCGCGTCCCGGGGTGCGGGTGCCGGCGTTCGCGGTGAACGACGGAAAGGTCGTGCTGAATGTCGCCGCCCGCGCCGTGGCTGCGCTGGAAATGGGCAACGAAGAGATTTCCTTCACCGCCCGTTTCGGCGGCGTCAGCCACCATGTGCGGGTTCCGATCGGCGCGGTGTTGCTGATCTACGCCCGCGAAACCAGTCAGGGCATGGCCTTGCCCGAAGAAGCCGTCGGCGCATTGGCCGCTGCGGACGAGGCTGAGGTCGAGGAAGATCTCGACGGGGACGCGGATGGCGGCGATGATGGCGGCGACAGTGGCGGCAACGGCGGCAATCGCACCCCGCCATCGAAACGCGGCGGGCATCTCAGAGTCGTCAAATAGTCCTATCGAAGCTGCAGGTTGCCTTGCCTGCACTCAGCCTGGTCCGGGGGGAACCATGCGATCAATCCAGCATCACCTTGGCGGCCGAAGCGACCGGGCCGCTGAAAGACACCAGACGGTTGCCGCGCAGCACCAGCCGCGCGATATGGCGATCGGTGCCGTCCTCGGAGTATTCGAAGCGGAAACTGCGCTCGAAACCCAGTCGACCGTCCTCGCCGCGATGCAGGCGCAGGCCGGTCGCGTGTACGGTATGGTCGATCAGCTGCACGCCCGCAGTGTGGCAAGCCTCGCCGCCGAGCTGGATCGCCCGTTCGGCCGCGGCGCGCGACGCACTCCAGAATGCGAACACCATCCCACCCAAAATCATCAAGATCAGTAAAGTCGGCATCTGTTTAATCTGCGGCCTGCGTGCCCCGGATGCAATCCCCGAATGTCGCCTGGAGCGCAACCTCAATGATGAAGCTCGTATTCGCCGCCGATCACATGCAGATCCTCCTTGAGCCGGGGGTCAAGCGCATCGGTTCTGCGCCCGATGCCGATATCGTGCTGCGCGGCGAGGGTGTGCTTCCCCAGCACTGCGAGCTGCAGGTCAACGCGCAGGGCGTGATGTTGAAGATCGCGCGCGGTGCGGCGGTCAGCGTCAATCAGCGGCTGGTCGACGGCTTGCTGTCCCTGCGGCCCGGCGATCAGATCGCCTTCGATACGGTCGAGGCTACGTTGGTCGTGATCGAAACGGTTCGCCCGGGGGAAAGCGCGCCGCCGCCCGTGATCGACGATGTCAACGCCACCACCGTACGCGCCGCGTTGCCCAAATACATGCTGCGCGCCCTGACCGGGCGGATGCTCGGCCGCAGTTACCCTTTGACCGGCGCGACCGTCGTCGGTCGCGCGCCGGACTGCCAGCTGCGGTTGGACGACACCAATCTTTCGCGCAAGCACGCCAAGCTCATTCCCACCAACGAAGGCGTGGTGATCGAGGATCTGGGATCCACCAACGGCAGTTTCCACAACGGCAAGCGCGTGCAGCGCGCGGTGGCCCAGGCCGGCGATGAGATCGGCTTCGACACCCTGCGTTTCCAGTTGCTGGAGCTGGGCCAGGAAGGCGCTCATCCGATGCCTGCGGCTCGCGCCGGTGTTCCGCGCTGGGTGTGGTTGGTCGCCGCGGTGGTGGTGATTGTTGCCGGGGTGTTTGCGCTTCGATAACCGGCGCGAAGCGGGTCGGCCGGACGCGAGGCTTACAGGCCCGCAGGCGGCGGCCCCAGCTTCAGCGACAGATCGATCGCGCGGACATGTTTGGTCAGGCCGCCGATCGAAATGCAGTCGACCCCGTCCTCGGCGATGCCGCGCAGCGTGGTCATGCCCACGCCGCCCGACACTTCAAGCGGAATGCGGCCATCGAAAGGGGCCGATTTCGCGATCCGCACGGCCTCGCGTCGCGTCGCGGCGTCGAAGTCGTCGATCAGGATCCGCGTGCAGCCCTCGCGCAGCGCTTCTTCCAGTTGCGCGAGCGTTTCCACCTCGACGATGAGCGACAGCGTCGGATGCATCGCGCGCGCGGCGTGGATCGCGCCAGCGAGCGAACCCGCGGCGCGGATGTGGTTTTCCTTCAGCATCACCGTGTCGTACAGACCGATGCGATGGTTGCTGCCGCCGCCCACCAATACCGCATATTTCTGCGCCAGACGCAGCCCGGGAATGGTCTTGCGGGTGTCGAGAATCTTCGCGCCGGTGCCGCGCACGGCGTCGACATGGCTCGCGGTCGCCGTGGCGGTGCCGCTGAGCGTCTGCAGGAAATTCAGCGACGTGCGTTCGGCGCTGACCAGCGCGCGGCTGCGCCCGGCGAGCGTGGCGACGACCGTGCCCTTGGCGACGCGGTCGCCTTCGGTGATGCGCCAGTCGATGCGGACGTCGGGATCGAGCGCGCGATGGCAGGCATCGAACCACGGCCGCCCGCAGATCACCGCGTCTTCCTTGCAAAGCAGATAAGCGATGTCCGGGACGTCTGGCAACAGCGCGGCGGTCACGTCGCCGCTGCCGATGTCTTCGGCCAGGGCCGCAATCACGTTCGCGGCGATCGTTTCGGCCGGCGGCGGCATCGCCCGCACGGTCACAGGCCTTCCACCGCCGTCGCCGCGATCCCTTCCTCGATCAGCAACACCGGAATGCCGTCGTCCACGCGGTAAATGGTCTTGCGGTCGCGGGTGATCAGCGCCTCGCGCACCGGTTCGGTCTGCGGCATATCGTCGATGCGCTGCACGCCGCCCGCGGCGATGGCGCGGTTCAGCGCCTCCAGGCCGGGCTTGTCGAGCAGCGCCAGCGGCTGGCGCGTGGCGGGGCAGACGAGGAGATCGAGCAACTTGCGGTCCATTCGATGAAGCCGGGGGTGAAGAGCCGCTAGAATACCGTTTTGCAGCAGACGTGACGCCGCGGGATGGCCATGGCAGACGCGAACGAAGACAACGACATGCAGCCTGGCGACAACCAGCCTAGCGACAACCAGCCTAGCGACAACCAGCCGCTGGTCGGCGTGGTGATGGGCTCACGCTCCGACTGGGAGACGATGCAGCACGCCGTCGCCAGGCTCGAAGCGCTGGGTGTGCCGCACGAGGTCCGCGTGGTCTCCGCGCATCGCACGCCGGACGTGCTGTTCGACTACGCCGCCACCGCGCGATCGCGCGGTCTGCGCGCGATCATCGCCGGCGCCGGCGGCGCGGCGCATCTGCCGGGCATGCTGGCCGCGAAGACCTCGGTGCCGGTGCTGGGCGTGCCGGTCCAGAGCAAGGCGCTGAACGGCATGGATTCGCTGCTGTCGATCGTGCAGATGCCCGCCGGCATTCCGGTGGCCACCTTCGCCATCGGCAACGCAGGGGCCGCCAACGCGGGCCTGTTTGCGGCGGCGATGCTCGCAGTCGATCACCCACGGATCGGCGCCGCGCTCGATGCGTTCCGGTCGAAGCAGACGCAGGACGTCGTCGATCACGACGACCCGCGTGCATGAGCCGGCGCACATGATCATGTCGCTTGAAATCATCCCTCTCGAAATCATGCCGCTTGAAGCAGGCCGCGCATGACCACCGTCGGCATTCTCGGCGGCGGCCAACTGGCGCGGATGCTCGCGCTGTCCGGTGCGCCGCTCGGCCTGCGCTTCCGCGTCCTCGACACCGTCGCCGACGCCTGCGCCGGGCAGTTCGCGCCGCTGATCGTCGGCGATTACCGCGACGGTGCGGCGCTGGCCGAATTTGCATCGCAAGTCGATGTCGCCACTTTCGATTTCGAGAACGTGCCGGCCGAATCGGCGCAGTGGTTGAGCGAGCGCGTGCCGGTGTTCCCGAACCCGCGCGCATTGTCGATCGCGCAGGACAGGCTGGCCGAAAAAAACCTGTTTCGCGAACTCGGCATCCCGGTGCCGGCGTTCGCCGACGTGCCGGATCGCGCTGCGCTCGATGCGGCCATCGCCTCGATCGGCATGCCCTGCATCCTCAAGACCCGCCGCCTCGGTTACGACGGCAAGGGACAGTTCCGGATCAGATCGTCGGCCGATGTCGACGCCGCTTGGGATGCGCTCGGCGCGCAGGCCGCGACCGTCGGTCTGATCCTAGAAGCCTTCGTACCGTTCGAGCGCGAACTCAGCGTGGTCGCGGTGCGCGGCCGCGACGGCGAATTCCGCACCTGGCCGCTGACCGAAAACTGGCACGTCGACGGCGTGCTGTCCGCCAGCCTCGCGCCCGCGCGCGTGGACGATGCGCTGGCGCAGTCCGCGGTCACGCATGCGCGTGCGCTGGCCGAATCGCTGGATTATGTCGGCGTGTTCGCGCTGGAACTGTTCTGCCGCGACGGCGTGCTGCTGGCGAACGAACTCGCGCCGCGCGTCCACAATTCCGGCCACTGGACCATCGAGGGCAGCGAAACCTCGCAGTTCCAGAATCATCTGCGCGCTGTGCTCGGCCTGCCGTTGGGCGACACCCGCATGCTCGGCCACGCCTGCATGCTCAACTGGGTGGGCGCGATGCCCGATGCGCATGCCGTGCTGCGCGAACCCGGTGGGCACTGGCACGACTACGGCAAGGAATCGCGCGCCGGGCGCAAGGTCGGGCATGCGACATTGCGTGCGGATTCGATCGGTGAACTTGCGGAGACTTTGCAGCGCGTGGGTGTTGCGCTGGAGCGTGACGCGCAGGTATTGCCGGTGATGGTGGCGTTGCGTTGACCTGGCCGCCGAGCCTACGCCCGGATTGAAACCGGTCGCGACACCGCTCGGAAAGTGATGGGGACGCAATTGCATCCATCTCGATGCATGGATTGCAATGGTTTCGTATTCGTCCTGTGCGGTGGATGCGTGATCTCGTGAAAACGGCCGGGTTTTACCGGCCGTTCCGTTTCATGCGACAACCGCGTCTCAGCGACAACGCCCGTAGCGATCCGGCGACGCGCCGGGGCCACCTTTCCGGCCTGGCGGATTCTCCCAATTCGTACCGCGGCCGCCCGCACGTCCCGGCGGGTTGTTGTCGTTGTCGAACCAGCAGCGCTTCGCCTGATTCCAGAATCCGTAGCGCGGATGCCAGTAGCCGTAGTTCGCGTTGAAGTAGTAACCGCCGTCGACGACGGTGAATTTATGGCGCGCATTGCGATGACGGTAATAGCGATAGTCCGGCGAGGCGCCGGGGCCGCCGCGCCAGCCGGGCGGATTTTCCCAATTCGTCCCCGGGCCGCCCGCGCGGCCCGGCGGATTATTGTCGCGATCGCGTGGATGCGCGGCGATGGCGGAGGTGGAGATCAGGGCCAGGCCCAGTGCGAACGCGCACAGCATGGCTTTTGAAGTCTTGGATTTCGAAGTCTTGTTTTTTGAAAGCGCGGATTTTGGAAGCGTGAATCTTGAAAGCGTCGATCTGGAAGATGTCATCGGTGGCTCCATTGCGTGGAAGACCATCCGGTAATGCGCGCGAAGCGATGCCGTTGACGTGCTGCAGCGATCGTTCATCGCGTGGCCGGGTTGATGACCCCGGCATGAAGGCGGACACGGAAAAGGCCAGGTTTCCCTGGCCTTTTCATGTTTGTCATCTTCATGTTTGTCATCCCGCGGCGAAGCCGAGGGATCTGCCTGATCGCTGCTGATGCTTTAAAACGAACAGCGGCGTGTTCTTTACTGCGCTCAGGATGACAACGACGATCGTCACTTCATGTTGGAAGCGACGAAGTCCCAGTTCACGAGGTTCCAGAACGCTTCCAGATACTTCGGCCGCAGATTGCGGTAGTCGATGTAGTAGGCGTGTTCCCACACGTCGCAGGTCAGCAGCGCGGTGTCGTCGCCGGTCAACGGGGTGGCGGCGTTGGAGGTGCTCACCAGCGCGAGCGAACCGTCCGGACGCTGCACCAGCCAGCCCCAACCCGAACCGAAGGTGGTGACCGAAGTCTTGGTGAACTCTTCCTTGAACTTGTCGAAGCTGCCGAACGCGGCGTTGATGGCGTCGGCCAGCTTGCCGGTGGGTTCGCCGCCACCGTTGGGCTTCAGGCAATTCCAATAGAACGTGTGGTTCCACACCTGCGCGGCGTTGTTGAACATGCCGCCCTGCGACTTGCGGATGATCTCTTCGAGCGACAGATCGGCGAATTCGGTGCCCGCGATCAGGTTATTGAGGTTGGTGACATAGGTCTGGTGATGCTTGGAATAATGGAAATCGATGGTTTCCGCCGAAATATGCGGTTCCAGAGCGGTACGGTCGTAGGGCAGGGCTGGCAGCTCGATGGCCATGGGCGGGCTCCTTGGGGGGTAAAGGTGAGGCGGGCGTCGGGACAGGCCCGGCCGCGCGCGAAGGATTACAATGCGCGATTCTAACCCCACCCAGCCTAACCCCACCCAAGCCGCGGCCAACGCGCCGCCGGCTGCAATCCGCAGGAGAGTCCCATGCCGGTGTTGGAGCGTATCCAGTCCGAGATCGAAACCCATCCGATCGTGTTGTTCATGAAAGGTACCCCGCAGTTCCCGATGTGCGGGTTTTCCAGCCGCACCTCCCAGGCATTGAAGGCCGCAGGCGCGAGCAACTATCACACCGTCAACGTGCTCGAAGACCCGGAAGTACGCGCGAACCTGCCGCGTTTCTCCAATTGGCCGACCTTCCCGCAGTTGTTCATCAACGGCGAACTGATCGGCGGTTGCGACATCACCCTCGAACTCTTCGAATCGGGCGAACTGGCCCGGATGATCGCCGAGGCGCAGAAGGCCTGATGCCGGCAAGTTCCTCGCCGCAGAGTATGCCGTCGGCGATGGCCGGCGCGCGGTCGTTGGAAGGACGCGTCGTACTGGTGGCCGGCGCGCACGGCGCGCTGGGCCAAGCATCGGCGCTCGCCTGCGCCGATGCCGGCGCGACCGTCGTGCTGCTGGGGCGCAAAGTGCCCAAGCTCAATCGCGTCTACGACGCCATCGTGCGCGCGGGCGGCGAGGCGCTGCTGTATCCGCTCGATCTGGAAGGCGCGACGCCAGACGACTACGCCGAGATGGCCGAGCGGATCGGATCCGGCCTCGGTCGCCTCGATGGCGTGCTGCACTGTGCGGCCGAATTCCGCGGGCTGACGCCGCTGGACAACACCGACCCGGCCGCATTCGCCCGCGCGCTGCACGTCAACGTGACCGCGCGCTGGTGGCTGACCCAGGCCTGCCTGCCGCTGCTGCGCCGTGCCGAAGACAGCGCGGTGGTCTTCGCCATCGACGAGGATGCGGGTCGCGGTCTGCCGTACTGGGGTGGCTACGGCATCGCCCAGTCCGCCTTGAACACATTGATGCAGACACTCCACGCGGAACTCGCCAATTCGAGCGTACGCGTCTGCGGTCTCGCGCCCGGGCCGATGCGCACCCCGCTGCGCGCGAAGGTCTTCGTCGAAGAAGACGCGACCATCGCCCGCGACGCGGCTGTCATTGCGCCGGCCTGCGTGCATCTGCTGTCGCCGGCAGGGATCCAGCAGCGCGGCCGACTCTGGTCGCCGCCCGCATGACCATCGCATCGGCCGCGCTGCTGCTGTTCCTGATCCTTGATCCGCTGGGCAATGTTCCGGTGTTCCTCAGCCTGCTGCGCGGCCTGCCGCCCAAACGCCAACGGATCGTGCTCGCCCGCGAGCTGCTGATCGCCCTGGTCGTGCTGATGCTGTTCCTGTGGGCCGGCAAGTACGCATTGGAACTGATGCATCTGCGCGAGGAATCGGTATCGATCGCCGGCGGCATCGTGCTGTTCCTGATCGGTATCCGGATGATTTTCCCGCCCCCGGAAGGGCTAATGGGCGAAATTCCCGACGGCGAGCCTTTCATCGTGCCGATGGCCATTCCGCTGGTCGCCGGCCCCTCGGGCATGGCGGCGGTGATCCTGATGGGCAGCAACGATCCCACGCGCCTGGGCGACTGGAGTCTGGCGCTGATGATCGCTTGGGCGGCGACCGCGGCGATCCTGTTTTCCGCGATCCATCTCTACAAATGGCTCGGCCAGCGCGTGCTGACCGCGATCGAACGTCTCATGGGCATGCTGCTGGTCGCGATCTCGGTGCAGATGCTCATGGACGGCATTACCGCCTATCTCAGGATCCAGGCGACCTGACAGGTTGTGTGACGAAAGCACCCATGCGTTGGCGTAGGGCGATGAAGTGCTTGCAGCATGACATTCATGTGATTTGTCACGAACGTTCAGCCAATGATTTCAATGACTTAGGTCTCATGAAACCGTCATTCAACTGTCATCTCCAAGCTCTATCGTGTTAACCTATGGTTAACCCGAGCTTGTCTGTGGGACAGGTGACGGGATCAAGCTATTCACCGAGATATTCAGGGTTCAACGATCGCGGCGCTGATGCGTCCGCGATTTTTTCACGTACGAACCACCGCATCGTTTCCCATCGAGGCCCAGAGCACATGAATCACAACAACCGTCTCCGACTTTCGAAACTGTCGATTGGACTGATCGTCGCCCTCGCGGCGGCTCCGGCATTCGCCCAGAACACTACGGCCGCGCTGAATGGCCAGGTCGTTGGTGCCGACGGGCAGCCGGTCGTCGGCGCCGAAGTCGTCATTCTGCACACCGAGTCGGGCACGTCGAGCCGCGTCGTCACCGATGCCAACGGCCGCTACAACGCCCGCGGCCTGCGCGTCGGCGGTCCCTACAAGATCACCGCCAACAAGGAAGGCGCCGGCACCCAGAGCGAGAGCAATGTTTATCTCCAGCTCGATCAGGTGTCCCAGGTCGACATCTCCATCGGCGCGCAGGAACTTGAAGCCATCAGTGTCGTCGGCAGCTCCGGTCCGGAAATCTTCAGCGCCGACAAGATGGGCGCAGGCACTGCGATCAGCCGCCAGGACCTCGATAACTACGCGTCGGTCCAGCGCAACCTGCAGGACTACGTCCGCTTCGATCCACGCATCTCGCAGACCGACAAGGAACGCGGCGAAATCTCGGCCGGCGGCCAGAATTCGCGCTACAACACCATCACCATCGACGGCGTCGCGACCAACGACACCTTCGGCCTGGAAGCCAACAACCTGCCGACCGCGAAGCAGCCGATCTCGATCGACGCGATCGATTCCGTGCAGGTCAATATTTCCAATTACGACGTGACCCAGAAGGGCTACACCGGCGCCAACATCAACGCCGTGACCAAGTCGGGCACCAATACCTTCAAGGGTTCGGTGTATTACATCTATCGCGATGAGAACGGCGTCGGCGATCGTTACAACCGCACCAACGGCAATTATTTCAATGCACCCGTGTTCGAGGAAACCACCAAGGGCCTTACCATCGGTGGTCCGCTGCTGAAGGACCGTCTGTTCTTCTTCGCCGCCTATGAAGAACTGAACAGCACCCGCGGCGCGCCCGAATTCGGCGCCCTCGGCAGCGCGCAGACCAACGTCGCGATCACGCAGAGCGCCATCACCGGCGCGCAGGGCATCGCCAGCACCAATTACAACGTCGATATCGGCAGCTCGAACGTGTCGGCTGGCGAACTCGAAGTCACCGACGCACTGTTCAAGCTCGATGCCAACATCGGCGACAACCACCGCGCCAGCCTGCGCTGGAGCAAGACCGAGCAGTCCGATCCGATCTTCCCGACCTTCTTCAACAATGCCATTTCGTTGAGCTCGCACTGGTACAGCCAGGAAAAGACCATCGAAACCTACGTCGGCGAATTCTTCTCCGATTGGAACGACAAGTTCTCGACCGAGTTCAAGCTCTCCTACCGCGATTACGTCAGCACGCCGATCAACAACTCCAACCTGCCGCAGATCCGCCTGAACTTCGCCGGCGCGCTGCCGGCCGGTTCGCCGTCGGTCTCCAGCACCAACGCGGGTCTGGTGTTCGGCACCGAGCGCAGCCGCCACTTCAACGATCTCGGCACCGAGACCTGGAACTTCTACGCGGCCGGCAACCTGTTCCTCGGCGACCACACCGTGAAGTTCGGCGTCGATTACGACGACAACACCGTCTACAACGCGTTTCTGCAAGACACGAAGGGCAACTACACCTTCGCGTGCATCAACGGCGCGGCTGGCTTCTATCAGTTCACCGCGGCTGCGGTGACCTGTAATACCGCGACCCGCGCGCAGAACGAAGCCGCCGTGCTGGAGAACTTCCGCCGCGGCCGTCCCACGAGCTATCAGGTGCAGGTCGGCGCGCCGGGCTTCGGCATCGACGACGGCGTGGCGAACTGGGATTACCAGAATTACGGCCTGTTCCTCCAGGATACCTGGCTGGTCAACGAGAATCTGACCCTGACCGCCGGCGTGCGCGTCGATCGCAAGGGCATGGGCGAAAGCCCGCTGTTCAACAGCGCTGCCGCTGCCGCGACCGTTGCAGGGGCATTGAATGGCTCGACCACCCCGCAGAACGGTACCGTGGTCCGCGCCACCGGCGGTTTCGGTATTCGCAACGATGTCACGCTCGACGGCAACACCCTGGTGCAGCCGAGATTCGGTTTCAACTACACCTTCTCGTCCGAGCGTCGCACCCAGCTGCGCGGCGGCTTCGGTCTGTTCGAGGGCGCGGCCGCCAACGTGTGGCTGTCGAACCCGTACTCCAACACCGGCATCGCGACCCGCATCATCGGTTGCGGCATCGCCGGCTTTGCCGCGTGCCCGACGGCTGATGGCCTGTTCACCACGGATCCCAATGGTCAGCCGACCAACTTCGTCGGCGCCATCCCGGCGGCCAACGTCGACTTCCTGTCCACGGATCTTCGTCAGCCGTCGGTGTGGAAAGCCAATATCGCGTTCGAACACGAACTGCCGTGGTGGGGCATGGTCGCGGGGATCGAATACATCCGTACCGAAGTGAAGGACGGCGTTTACTACCGTCATCTGAATCTGGGCAGCCCGACCCGCCAGGGTCGCGACGGTCGTGATCTGTTCTACACCCCTCAGGGTTACAACGGCGCCTGCTGGAATGCCAACGGTTCCAGCATCACGTCCGGCGCCTGTACCGGTTTCCGTAATCGTGCGCTCAGCAACGCCAGCTTCGCTAACGTGCTGGTTGCCGACAACACCGGCAAAGGCTACGGCGACAACCTGACCCTGCAGTTGAGCGGTCAGTTCCTCGAAGACTGGCGCTGGGGCCTGGGCTATTCCTATACCCGCGCGAAGGAAGTCAGCCCGCTGACCTCGTCGGTGTCGAACTCGAACTGGAACTCGGTATCGGTGTTCAACGCCAACGAGGAAGTGGCCGCGAACTCCGCCTATCTGGTGCGCGACCGCTTCATCGGCCAGCTCACCTGGAGCCACAAGTTCTTCGGTGACAACCAGACATCGTTCGGCCTGTTCTACGAAGGCCGCAAGGGCAAGCCGTACAGCTGGATCTACAACAACGACCTCAACGGCGACGGCATCACCAACGACCTGATGTATATCCCGACCGGCTTCGGCTCCAACGAAGTGGTGTTCCGCGATGTCAATGCCAACGGCAGCGGTGCCGACGAAGAGGCGCTGTTCTGGCAGATCGCCAACGCGAACGGTCTTAACCGCTACGCCGGTCGCGCGGTCGAGCGCAACAGTTCGTATGCCAGCTGGACCAACAACTTCGACGTGCGCTTCAGCCAGGAATTCCCGGGCTTCTTCAGCGGCAACAAAGTGCTGGTGGCTCTCGACATCATCAACGTCGGCAATCTGTTGAACAAGGATTGGGGTCGCATCGATGAAATCGCGTTCCAGTCCGCCGGTGGCCTGGCGCGCAGCTTCGTCAACTACCAGGGTCTGACCGCTGATGGTCGCTACATCTACGGCGTGGACGGCCAGGTGGAAGACTTCGTGACCCGTCAGCAGCGCGGCGAGTCGCAGTGGGCTGCCCAGCTGACTCTGAAGTACAGCTTTTGATCGGTTGAACCGATCTGTGTGAAGACGACGGCCGGGGAAACCCGGCCGTCGTCGTTTCCGCCGCGGGCGGCCATTCGCTGTCAATCCCCAGTTTCCTGCGATAAAGTCGCCGTAACACACAACGACGAACACAAGAGTGCAATGAACGATTCCACCCAATCCATCCTTCCCACCATCGACGCGCACATCTATCCGCGCGGTGGTCTCGACGTACTTTCCCGCGACGAAGTCGCGCGTCTGCGCGATGCGTCGATCGGCGGCATGCACGAACTGCTGCGCCGCTGCGCGCTGGCGGTGCTGACCAGCGGCAGCGCGTCCGACGACCCGCGTGCGGCGCGCGAGCTGTATCCAGATTTCGATATCCAGGTGCTGCAGCAGGATCGCGGCGTGCGCATCGAACTGGTCAGTGCGCCGGCGATGGCCTTCGTCGACGGCGAGATCATCCGCGGCGTCGCCGAGCTGCTGTTCGCGGTGGTCCGCGATCTGGCCTATACCGCGATCGAACTGCGCGAAGACGGCAATGGCAGTCGCGATCTGTCGACGTCCGAAGGCATCACCGATGCGGTGTTCGGGCTGTTGCGGAATGCGCGCATCCTGCATCCCACCAATCCGAATCTGGTGGTCTGCTGGGGCGGCCACTCGATCAACCGCGACGAATATCTCTACACCAAGGAGGTGGGTTACGAGTTGGGCCTGCGTGGGCTGGATATCTGCACCGGCTGCGGCCCGGGTGCGATGAAAGGGCCGATGAAGGGCGCGACGATCGCGCACGCCAAGCAGCGCCATCGCCGCATGCGCTACATCGGCATCACCGAGCCGGGCATCATCGCCGCCGAATCGCCGAATCCGATCGTGAATCACCTGGTGATCATGCCGGACATCGAAAAGCGTCTCGAAGCCTTCGTGCGCATGGGTCACGGCATCATCGTCTTCCCGGGCGGCGTCGGCACGGCGGAGGAAATCCTGTACCTGCTCGGCATCCTGCTGCGCGAAGAAAACGCGGGCCTGCCGTTCCCGCTGATCCTCACTGGTCCGGCCGCGTCGGCGCCGTATTTCGAACAGATCGACAAATTCCTGCGTCTGACCCTGGGCGAGGCCGCGACCTCGCGTTACGAGATCATCGTCAACGATCCGGCGAAAGTCTCCAAGCGCATGGCCGCGGGCATCCGCAAGGTGCGCGAGCACCGCATCGCCGAGAAGGATTCGTTCTACTTCAACTGGTCGCTGGAGATTCCGCTGACGTTCCAGCAGCCGTTCGTGCCGACCCATGAGGCGATGGCCGCGCTGGATCTGCATCACGGCCGCAAGCCGCATGAACTCGCTGCCGACCTTCGTCGCGCGTTTTCCGGCATCGTCGCCGGCAACGTGAAGGAAGACGGTCTGCGGCGGATCGAGGAATTCGGACCGTTCAAGATCCACGGCGATGCGGACATGATGCAGTCGCTGGATGCGCTGCTGCGCGCGTTCGTCGAACAGCGCCGGATGAAGATTTCCGGTGCCTACCGGCCGTGTTATGAAGTGATTGCGTGATTGCGTGATTGCGGGTTGATGCGGTCCGCGTGCCGGCGAGGTTCAACCCTTCGCCGGCAAGGTGACGGTCACGATGAACCGGCCGTCATCGGTTTTCGCTTCGACGCTGCCGCGGCCTTCGGTATAGGCCTCGATCTGCGCCAGCGATGACGGCAGGCCGACGTTGTGGCCGGCCGCAGCGCGCGAGGGTTCTGCAGGCATGGGGTTCGAGATCACGATGACGATGCCGCGCTCGTCGCTGTCGATGCGGATGTCGATTTCGCCGCCGCCGGCGATGCGTTCGATGCCGTGCTTGATCGCATTCTCGACCAGCGGCTGCAGCGACAGCGACGGGACCAGCGCTTCGGGCATCGGGTCGGGCCGGGTCCAGCGCACGCGCAGGCGCTCGCCGAAGCGCAGCGATTCGATCTCCAGGTAACGTTCGATCAGCGCGATCTCCTCGCCCAGCGGGATCTCGCGCGGGCCGCCGAGCGCGGCGCGGAACAGATCCGCGAGATCGAGCAGCAGTTGTTCGGCTTCGTCGGGTCGGTTATGGACCAGCGCCGCGCCGGTGTTCAAGGTGTTGAACAGGAAATGCGGACGGACCCGGGCCTGGAGTGCGGCGAGTTCCGCCTGCTTCGCGCGCACGGCCAACAGACGCAGGCGCCAGTGGTTCTGGAACGCGGCCAGCGCCAGCCATCCGACGATCATCACGATGCCGGTGACGCGCAGCGCGACATCCAAGCGCGCGGCTTCTGAAATGCGCCAGAGATCGCCCAGCAGCAGATCGCTGACTGCCAGTACCGACCAACTGCTGAGCAGCAGCAGCGCAAGCGCGAGGTAGGCGATGATCTGCGGTTTGACGTCGTCGAGACGTTTGCGCATCAGATACAGGCCCCCAAGGGTCAGCAACGCGACCCACTGCACAGTGAGCGAAAGCAGCCCGAAGCGGATCCAGCGGCCCAGCGGCGCATCGCCGGCGAGGGTCAGCACGGCCGCCAGACCTTCGGCGGCCAGCACTACCCAGATCACCACGCGTCCCTGCCAGAGGCTGTCGAGCGGGCTGACGGCCGATGCGGGCACCATCGGCCGTCGGCTGCGCGCGGGTTCGGGCGATGGCCTGGATTCGGGTCGTGGCGAAGGGTTGGACATCGGGCCATCATGCCCTGGTCGCGTGCGAACGGGCAGGGGGACCGTTCATACTTCCGCGCAGCCCGCCCATCGGGCATCGTTTGGCCCCGCCCAAGGGCAGGCCTATGCTCACTGACATTGATCGTGGAGGCGAAATGCGAGTCCAGTGCCGACATACCCACCCTTCCTCCGACCCGCGAATGCGGGCGTCGCGCGCGCTATACCGCAGTGTTTCCCGCGGTTTCACTCTGGTCGAGTTGGCCATTACCGTGACCGTACTCGCGGTATTGATGGGTCTCGCGGCGCCGCTGTTCAATGAAATGATGAGCGGTAACCGCCTCACCGGCAATGCCAACGAACTGGTGGCTGCCGTGCAGATCGCGCGTTCGGAAGCCATCCGCGGCAATGTGCGCACCTCGCTCTGCCAGAGCACGGACGGCGCCACCTGCAGCAACGCATCGCCGTGGCGGGGTTGGATCGTATTCGCGGACGCGAACGGCAACAATCTGGCCGACGGGGCCGAAGTCTTGCGCGCCGGCATCATCGAAGCGCCGGTGCAGGTGCTTTCCAGCGCCAGCGTGACCAACGCCAATACCCGAATCACCTTCCGCGCCGACGGCCTTGCGTACGCAGGCAACAATCTGCTGGAGGGCAACCTCCGCGTTTGTCTGCCGGTGACCCGCCCGGCCCTGAACGTGCGCGATGTCAACATCGCCATCGGCGGCCGTATCGCGGTGCGGCCGCCGATCAACGCCGCTGGCGCATGCAACGCCCCGGGGAATATCTGATGTCCGTGCCTTCCAATCCATTCCAGAAACGCATCGCTGGCAGCCGACGTGCCCCGCGCTCGCTCGCCGCAATACGCGGCGTGGGCCTGATCGAAGTGCTGGTCGCTGTGCTTGTGCTGGCCATCGGTCTGCTGGGCGTGGCCGCCATGCAGGCCACCGCATTGCGCAACAGCCAGAGCTCGCTTGAACGCAGTCAGGGCGTCATGCACGTCTACACCATTCTCGATGCGATGCGCGCCAACCCTGACGCTGCGCGCAGCGGCGGCTACAACATGGGAATGACCTGCACGGCTCCGAGCGCCGGCTCGCTCATCAGCAGCGACCAGCGCCAATGGATCACGGTCCTCCAGCAGAACCTCGGCGTTACTGCCTGTGGCCAAGTGACCTGCGTCGCTGCGGTCTGCACGATCACCGTGCGTTGGGACGATTCCCGCGGCAGTGGCGGAAACACTGCGCAGACCCTCAGCACGACGACACGCATATGACGCACATGACACTTTCCGCGAGACGCCATTCCCGTCAGGGCCGACCGGCAGCGCGCGACGCCGTTCGCGGCATGACTCTGGTCGAACTGATGATCTCGATGATGCTCGGCCTGCTGGTGGTCGGCAGCGCCAGCGCCATCTTCATCTCCAATCGCCAGACCTACCGTGCGACCGAGGGCTTGGGCCGCGTGCAGGAAAACGGCCGTATGGCCTTCGAACTGATGTCCCGCGACCTGCGCGAAGCCGGCGGCAACCCTTGCGGCAATGCCGATCGCAAGGAGCCGTTGAAGCTGGTGAATGTGTTGAACTCGACCAGCAACTGGTGGGCCAACTGGAACAACGGCATCATCGGCTACGAAGCGGCCATGACCACTGCTCCGGCAAACCGCATCGCCGGTACCGATGCGGTCGCTCTGATGTCCGGCGACAATTCCAGCGGCGTATCCGTGACCAGTCACAATCCCACTTCGGCCCAATTCCAGCTCAATACCACAAGTCATAATCTGAACGATGGCGACATTGCGATCGTGTGCGACTGGCGTCAGGCGACGCTCTTCCAGATCACCAATGCCCAGCCCGATATCAACACCACTGTCGTTCATAACGCCGGGAACACATTCAGCCCTGGCAATTGCAGTAAGGGTCTGGGTTACGCCAATCCGCCGAACTGTTCGTCGCCCAACGGCACGCCCTATCAGTACGGTGCGAATTCGATGGTCGTGCGTCTCCATGCGGTGCGCTGGTTCGTCGGCAGCACGCCCGGCGGCGGCCGTTCGCTGTTCCGCAGCACGCTGGTCAACCAGGGGGGCGTACTCCTGGCCCGCGACCAGGAAATCGCGCAAGGCGTGAACAACATGCAGTTGCAGTACCTGCTCGAAGGTGCTGCGGGCTATGTCGACGCCACCGCCATTCCCGCCAATCGATGGAGGGAGGTGACCGCGGTGCGTGTCGCCCTCGACATGCTCAGCGATGATCGCGCGGGCGTCGGCGGCGCACAGCTCGCGCGCCGTGTCGCCCATACCGTCTCTCTTCGGAATCGCATGCAATGAACCGCTACGCATCCCGTCCCATCAAGTCGAACCATCGCCAACGCGGCGCCACTCTCGTCGTGGTGCTTATCCTGCTGCTGTTGATGACCCTGTTGGGCCTCGCCAGTCTGCGCAGCACTGTGCTGGAAGAGCGCATGACCTCGAATCTGCTCGATCGAAGCCTGAGCTTCCAGGTGGCCGAGGCTGGACTGCGCGAGGCCGAAGCGGCAATGAATTTGAATCCTGCATTCCCCGCCGCCGGCTGCGATGCCCAGGGCTTGTGCGCCCGCCCGGTTTCCACTGCCATTGATCGTTGGCTCGATCCGGGTTTCACGGCATGGCGTACCGGTACCGTGTCCGATCCCAATACCGCCGCGCCGCGCTATATCGCTGAAGACATGGGCGAAGGTCCGAACTGGCGCGACTGCGACCGACTCTCTCCGATCCACCCGCTGTGCCTGACACCCCGTTACCGTTTGACCGTGTTGAGTCAGCAGGCCGGCCGCGCGTCCGTGACGCTGCAATCCATCTACGCTCGCAGATAAGCCGAGGCAGCCGTGAACAATACCCCCCGCACCACATCCGTCCATAGCGCGCGCAAGTCGCGTCTGGCGCCTTTCCTGCTCTGTCTGGCCACGATTCTCGGTTTGCCCGTGCATGCGGCGGTCTCGCTGCCGGATACGCCGATGCAGACCAACAACGGCGTGCCGCCGAATCTGTTGTTCATCCTCGACGATTCGGGATCGATGGGCGACAACTTCATGCCGGACTCCATCCCGGCCACTACGCCGAACCCCAACATCAGTCGGTCGACCTATACGCTGAACACGATCTACTACAACCCTGCGACCAGCTACCGCACGTGGCAGCAGGCGGATGGATCGTTCATGGCCTCAGTTCCGTATACGGCGGCTTACGACAACACGGCGTTAGCCAGCAATCCGATCGATCTCGGCAATGCGACCGACAGGGATTTTTATACGCCGATCGTCGGCATTACCAATATCACCGACACGCGGCAGTATGTGCGCCATCGCTTTCACCGCAACGGTGCGACCATTTCGGGTGGCGGTGCGCTGATCGTGTCGTCCTGCGCATGGAATCCGTTGACCAACAACTTTGCAGATCCTGCCCTGCTCGTGACCCTTTGTTCGCGCAACTTCGCCAGTTTCAGCTGGCCCGGCGGTATCGTGCGCACTGTCGCCCAGGAAAAGCAGAACTACGCGACCTGGTACGCGTTCGGCCGTACCCGCATGAAAGTCGCGAAGACCAGCGCAAGCATCGCCTTCAACGACACCAGCATCTTCAATGCCGACAACGAATTCCGCGTCGGCTATAAAACCATCCACAACCGCAGCAATTTCCTGATCCCGGTCGGCACCAACAATGGCGTGTTCACGGGCGCCAACCGCACCACCTGGTTCGCTCGCCTGTTCGCCGCGATCGCTTCGGGCAATACGCCGACCAACCGCGCGCTCTACGATGCCGGCGAATATTTCAGGCAGACCGGCACCACCGGCCCCTGGGGGCCGCAACCGACAACGTCGCAGTACGAGTGCCGTCAGAATTTTTCCATTCTGACCACGGACGGCTATCGCAACGAATCCGGCCTTCCGGTCGTCGGCAATGTCGACAATACCGCCGGCCCAGTGATTACCCGCCCCAGCGGCCCGTCCTATCAGTACACGCCCGTGTTGCCGCACAGGGATAACTGGAGCGATACGTTGTCCGATATCGCCATGTCGTATTGGGTGCGCGATCTGCGTTCCGATCTCGACAATATCGTGCCGTCTTCAGCCGCCAATCCCGCGTTCTGGCAGCACATGGTCACGTTCGGCATTTCCATCGGACTCAAAGGTTCGCTCGATCCCGTCGCGGATCTTCCAGATCTGACCAGCGGCGCAAAAACGTGGCCCCAGCCGGTCAATCTGACGCTGAGCACCATCGACGACATGTTCCACGCAACCCTCAATGGCCGTGGTACGTTCGTGGCCGCAGGCGATCCCGACGAATTCTCGGAAGGCCTCGGTAACGCGCTTCGCGCCATCGCAGCGCGCAGAGGTTCCGGCTCCAACGCCGCAGTGACGGGTTCGTCCACCAGCTCGGGCAACAAACTGTTCCAGGCCAAGTTCTTCTCGGCGCAATGGAGCGGTGAAGTACAGGCGTTCAACATCACCAGCAGCGGTGTAGACACCACCGCGCCGGTATGGACCGCGAGTATTCCTGCCTATACGTCGCGCATCATCCGGACGCACAACGGCACGGCGGGCGCTGCATTCCCGACGACGGCGCAGACTGTTGCCTTGACCCCTGATGTCGCCAACTACATCCGTGGCGACCGCAGCCGTGAATTGCCCGCCGCCCTGGGTATCTTCCGGAACCGTACTTCGCTTCTGGGTACCGTCGTCAACAGTTCGCCGGTCTACGTGAAGACCGATACCGCTGTCGAAACGGTGTACGTCGGCGCCAACGACGGCATGCTTCATGCTTTCGATGCGACCAATGGCGTCGAGCGTTTCGCTTACGTGCCCAGCGGCATCGACCTGACCGATCTCAAGGAATACAGCAATCCTACCTACGGCCACCGCTTCTTCGTCGATGGCGCGATCATCACGTCGACCAAGCGCGAGCTCGCCAGCCGCACCGTGCTTGTGGGCGCGCTCGGCCGTGGCGGCAAGGGGTTGTTCGCCCTCGATGTGACCGATCCCAGCAGCTTCACCAACAGCAATGTGCTGTGGGACAAGAACGCCAGCTTCGACACCGAGATGGGTCAGGTGCTGGGCAAGCCGGTCATCGCCAAGCTCAATGACGGCACCACTGCGGTGCTGGTACCGAATGGTTTGAACAGCACCACTGAACGTGCAGTGCTGTTCGTGCTGGATCTGCAGACCGGCGCGAAGATCGCCGAAATCGATACTGGCGTCGGGTCGCCCACCGTCAGCAATGGCCTGTCCTCGCCGCGTGGCTGGGACGAGGACGGCAACGGTACGGTCGATGTCGTCTACGCCGGCGACTTCCGGGGTAATCTGTGGAAGTTCGATCTCACAAGCGCCAATCCGTCCCAGTGGAAGGTCGCCGATAACCGCGCGCTTTACACGCCTCCGACGGCGGGAGTCCAGCCGGTGACCGGCGGCGTCACCATCGCCGTCGACCCTGCCAGCGACAAGCGCTGGGTGTTCTTCGGTACCGGCCGGCTGTTGACCACCACCGACCTGACCGATACGGCGCTGCAGGCGTGGCATGGTGTGATCGACGATCCCGCTGCGACATCCTCGGTCACTCGTGCCAGCATGACCGCGCGGAATATCGCGTACTTCGATGTCGCGACCAAAGGACGCGCCTTCGAGCCGAACAGTGCGCTTCCGGCAGGCAGCAAGGGGTGGTACATCAACTTGGATCAGCCGCCGTCGAATACGCTGGAAGGCGAGCGCATGGTCGGCGATCAGCAGGTGATCAAGAACGTGCTGCTCGCTTCCAGCATCATTCCCAGTACCGAGAATCCGTGTCGCGGCGGTCGAGGCTACGTCAATGCGCTGGACGCTTTCACCGGCACCAGCCTGGCGAGCGGTTTCTTCGGCAGCTACGACGGTAACGGCGTGTTCGTGCCGACCACCGTCGGACCCGGCACCCCGCTCGGGTCGGTCAATCACAACGTCGGTCTGATCACGGAAAGCGTGATCGTCGGCAACCAGTACTTCGTCAACGGTAACGACGACCTTGCGAAAGGCAACGTTGATGAGAAGCTGATCGGCGGCCGGATCTCCTGGCGCGAAATCATCCAGAGGTGACTATGAGTCTCAACCGATCGAATCGTTTCGCGAGCCGTCGTTCGGCTGTCGGGTTCACGCTGGTGGAGGTGATCATCGTCGTGCTGATCATCTCGGTGCTGGCCGCCATCGCCTATCCGGCTTATCAGGATTCGGTGGTCAAAAGCCGACGCAGTGCGGCGAAAGCCTGCGTGATGGAAGCGACCCAGTTCATGGAGCGCTTCTTCACCACCAACAACCTGACCTACGTCGGTGCGCCCGCGGCATGGACAGGGTGCGCCGCCGGCACGGATGTGACGAATCACTACACCGTGACCCCGTTGGCGACCGGGCCGCGCGCTTTCACCGTCACCGCTACGCCGCGTGGACTTCAGCTCGCCAAGGACACCTATTGCGGCACCCTCAGCATCAACAATGTCGGGGTCAAGACCCGGACCGGCAGCGAATCGGTCGACTACTGCTGGTAAGCGTTTCTTCGGTTGTCCGTAAACACGAAACGCCCGCTCGATGAGCTAAAGCCAGTCAGTGAACGCTGACTGGCTTTTTCGTATTCGCGGGATTCTGTTTTGTAGAGCGGCCTGACCAGCCATTCGGCTGTTGAACATCAGGCCGCTGATCGCTCGCGTCCGAAGGCTTCAGCGGCCTGAAGGCCGCTCTACGGAAGCGGATATGGCTTGGACGAACATGGCGGCTTCGAGCCATCGACAATAAAAAAGCCCGCGATTCGCATCGCGGGCTTTCGTGGCATATCGCCGAATCTTGGCGCCCGAAGTTGGACTCGAACCAACGACCCCCTGATTAACAGTCAAGTGCTCTAACCGGCTGAGCTATTCGGGCGGGGCTGCATATCGTAATGGCCCGGCCCCGCGCGATCAAGCCTGTTGTTCGGTCGAATGCCCGGAGGCGGCCGGCGTCACAGGCCGCTGGCGCAGGCCGCGGCGGCGGCAGGCGCAGCGCGCTCGCTCCGCAGGCGGCCGCCGTTGGACAGGATCAGGGCCTGGGCGTGCTTCGGACCGCGCCGATCGCAGAGCGTGAACGTGATGTTGGAGCCGCCGTTGCCGCCGTTCGGCTGATAGACGATGCGCTGACGGCCGATGGTGCCGTGCAGGCGGACCCCGGCGGGCAGTTTCTCCTGCTGGCGGACGATCTGTTCGTCCGGACTGTGCAGGCGGTTGCCGTCGGTGTCGATGAACGCGATCCAGCCCGGGCTCCAGTCGGTGCCGCCGGCGCATTGGCTGGCGCTGGCCGGGCAGACCACGATCTCGCGGCCCAGCACGGTGGCGTGGCGCAGGGCGTCGAACAGGGTCGTGGTGATGGCGCTGCGGGTCGAGGCGGCATGGGTGCGGGCCACGGCGTCCTTCAGGGTGGGAATGACGATCCCCATCAGAACGCCGAGGATCGTCACCGCGATGATGAGGTCGAGCAGGGTGAAGCCGTCGGCGTGGCGACGGGCGGCAGGGCGACGCGGGCAGGACATGGCGGCTCCGATGAGCATGAACGGGAGTTCAGTGTCGGCAGGCCGATACGGCCGCGGCATCGGCCCTTGCCGCGTGCCGGGGTAGGAAAAACCCGCTCCGATTCATGACGACCCGCTAGACTTCCGGACCTGATCCCACGACGCCCGCAATGAACGAACACGCCGACAACCTCTTTCAACTGGTCGCGCCCTACGAGCCCGCCGGCGACCAGCCGAAGGCGATCGCGGCGCTGATCGAAGGCTTCGAGAGCGGGTTGGCGAAGCAGACCCTGCTGGGCGTGACCGGCTCGGGCAAGACCTACACCATCGCCAACGTGATCCAGGCGGTGCAGAAGCCGACTCTGGTGATGGCGCACAACAAGACGCTGGCGGCGCAGCTGTACGGCGAGTTCAAGGCGTTCTTCCCGAACAACGCGGTCGAGTATTTCGTCAGCTATTACGACTATTACCAGCCGGAGGCCTACATCCCCTCCAGCGACACCTTCATCGAGAAGGACAGCTCGATCAACGAACACATCGAGCAGATGCGGCTGTCGGCCACCAAGGCGCTGCTGGAACGCCGCGACGCGATCATAGTCTGCACGGTCTCGGCGATCTACGGCCTGGGCGACCCGAACGAATACTTCAAGATGGTGCTGCACATGGTGCGCGGCGAGCGCATCGACCAACGCGAACTGATCACCCGCCTCACCAACATGCAGTACCAGCGCAACGACACCGAACTGCGCCGCGGCACGTACCGCGTCCGCGGCGAAGTGATCGACGTGCATCCGGCGGAATCCGATGTCGAAGCGCTGCGCATCGAACTGTTCGACGGCGAGATCGAACAACTGACGGTCTTCGATCCGCTGACTGGCGAAAGCATCCGCAAGCTGCCGCGCTACACCATCTATCCGAAATCGCACTACGTCACCACGCGACGCACGGTGCTGGATGCGATCGAAGCGATCAAGCTGGAACTGCCCGAGCGGCTGGAGCAGTTCTACAGCCAGAACAAACTGGTCGAAGCCCAGCGGCTGGCGCAGCGCGTGCAGTACGACATCGAGATGATGGCCGAAGTCGGTTTCTGCACCGGCATCGAGAACTACTCGCGGCATCTCACCGGGCGCATGCCCAACGAAGCGCCGCCGTGCCTGTACGACTATCTGCCGCCGGACGCGCTGCTGGTGATTGACGAGTCGCACGTCACCGTGCCGCAGATCGGCGCGATGTACAAAGGCGACCGCGCGCGCAAGGAAACGCTGGTGGAATTCGGGTTCCGGCTGCCGTCGGCACTGGACAATCGGCCGCTGCGGTTCGAGGAGTGGGAAGCGCGTTCGCCGCGTACCATCTTCGTGTCGGCCACGCCGCGCGATTACGAGATCGAGAAGTCGCAGGGGCAGGTGGTCGAACTGGTGGTGCGCCCGACCGGCCTGATCGATCCTGAAGTGGAGATCCGCCCGGTCGGCACTCAGGTCGACGATCTGCTGGGCGAGATCACCGAACGCGTGGCGATGGGCGACCGCGTGCTGGTCACCACGCTGACCAAGCGCATGGCCGAGAACCTCACCGAATACCTCGGCGACCACGGCGTGCGCGTGCGCTATCTGCATTCCGACATCGAGACCGTCGAGCGCGTCGAGATCATCCGCGACCTGCGACTGGGCGTGTTCGACGTGCTGGTCGGCATCAATCTGCTGCGCGAAGGTCTGGACATGCCGGAGGTGTCGCTGGTGGCGATCCTCGATGCCGACAAGGAAGGTTTCCTGCGTTCGGCCGGTTCGCTCATCCAGACCATCGGTCGCGCCGCGCGCAACGTTCGCGGCAAAGCGATCCTGTATGCGGACGTGGTGACGCGTTCGATGAAGCTGGCGCTGGACGAGACCGCGCGTCGTCGCGAGAAACAGCTGGAATACAACGCCGAACACGGCATCGTGCCGACCTCGATCGTGCGCCAGATCATGGACGTGATGGAGGGCGCGCGCAGCGAGCAGGCGCCGGGCGAACGACGCGGGCGCGGCAAGACCCAGCGCGTGGCCGAGCCGGTCGAAGATTACGCCGCGATGCCGCCCGCGAAGCTGACCGCGAAGCTCGCGGCGCTGGAGCAGAAGATGTACCAGCACGCGCGCGATCTGGAGTTCGAGGACGCCGCGCAGGTGCGCGACGAAATCCGCAAGCTCAAGGAAGCGAGCCTGGGATGAGCGCCGCCACGCCCGGTTCGGGGTTTCCGCGCCTCGGCTGGCTGGGCGCGCTGTGGCTGCTGGTGTATCTGCCGGCGTACCAGTCCGCCTACGGCACGCGCAACTTCCTGTTTCTGTGCAATATCGGCGTGATCCTGACCGCGATCGGGTTGATCGCCCGCAGCAGGCTGCTGCTGTCCAGCCAGGCCGTCGCCGCGCCGATCATCGCGTTGGTCTGGGCGCTGGACGTCGGCTGGAAGCTGGCCACCGGCGAGTTCCTGTTCGGCGGCACGTCCTACATGTGGGATCCCGCCTATCCGCTGTTCGCGCGGCTGCTGTCGCTGTACCACGTCGCCTGGCCGCTGCTGCTCTGGTACGTGCTGCGCCGCGTCGGCTACGACCCGCGCGGCTGGCCGCTGCAGGCCGGGATCGCGGCGCTGGCCCTCGTCGCAGGCCGGCTGCTGGCGCCGGCCGCGGAGAACATCAACTTCGCATGGACCGACCCGTTCTTCGGCCGTCAGTTCGGTCCCGCCGCGCTGCACCTGGCATTCTGCTGGGTGTTGCTGTCCGGGATCGCCTACGGCGCTACCCATTGGCTGCTGCGGCGGATGTTTCCTGCCGGGGCAGGTGCGGAAGCTGCGAAACATGGTTCCGTCCCGCGCCATCAGGTGTTAAGATGACGGCCCTTTCGGGTTGGCGCTAAAGACTCGACGGGCGGTTAGCTCAGCGGTAGAGCACTACCTTGACATGGTAGGGGTCACAGGTTCGAACCCTGTACCGCCCACCAATAAAAACAAGGGCTTGGCCCTTTTATTGCTGGCGAAAAACATAGCGTTACGGAAAATACGGAAAGCCGCCCCTTCAAACGGGTGGCTTTCTGCTTTTTGGCTCCAGCGGTTCTGTAGGCTTGACCGGATGCTTGCCTGATCCAACAGGACCATTTTTTCACCGGCATCCGGAATGACTCATCATCCGGCAACAGGTTTGAGCGAGCCCATGCAAATACGAACCGGGCTTGGGCTGGATGATCAGGAGCGACCATGGATCGATATCAAAGAGAAAGAAAATTTTTCGTTCTGTATGACCAATTGATCATGATACGAAAATCGGAATTTGCATCGACTGCTATTTCCGTACTTGAGGAATTCGAAAAAGAATCGATGGCCAAAGCCAGAAAAGGTCTTTCGATCACGATCAATGATTGCTTGGAGGACACCGCGGAGTGGCCTCTCGACGCGGTACGCGAGTTCGACAGGATCCTTGAGCAGAACGGCGCCGCCACCCTCACGGAGCTGCGCATGAAGCACTCGCGGAAATATCGGAGCGTGCTGAAAAGAGGAAAGATACGCAGCGAGGTCGAGTATTACCTCATCAAGGGAATAGTGGACGGCATGCGGGAGCATGTTCCGGAAAACGAGCTGCCGTTGCTTGATGCCATGCTGATCGAATATGAAAGCAAAGTTGTTGAAAACGTGAAGGCTTCGAAAGGATGAAGCGCAACAAAAAAGGCCACCCCTGCAGTTAATGCCAGTCAGTTAAGTAAGGCTGCTGAATATATTTGGCGGCGATGTGATTTGGCCTCCTCCCCCGCGTGCGGGGGAGGATTGAGGTGGGGGCGCGCGATACAACAGCGCACAGCGCCCCCATCCCAGCCTTCCCCCGCACGCGGGGGAAGGAGAAAACCGCCGCATGAGGCGGACAATTCGCGTTAACTGACTGGCATTGACGCTGGCTGTAGCCTTTTCGATTTCGGATGTCGAGTCCCGATCAGCCCACCGAAGCCCGCGGCGTAAACGGCACCGGATGTGCCAGCGGATCCTTGCCGTCGTTCCCGCGCATCGCGGCCGGTTTACGCAGCACCACCCACAGGCACAGGCCCACGGCGATGAGCTGGCTGATGCCGGAGACGATGAAGCGGTCCATGCCGTCGTCCAGTGGGGTGCCGGTGAAGGGAACGACGGTCGACAGCGCCACCCACATCAGTACGAACAGGAAAGTGCGGCCGCCGGTGGCCACGCTGCCGGCGGCGACGAGGCTCCAGATCCACAGCGGCGCGAACAGGCCGGTGTGGTCCGGCAGGAACGGGCTGCGGAACGAGGCCAGGGCGAGCAGGGCCAGCCAGGTCGCGGCCAGTTCCAGGCGCGACATGCGCGACGCGCGCAGTGCCGAGAAGATCGTCAACACCACCACCACCAGCGTCCACGCCCACGAGATCTGCTGGCTCAGCGCGCGGGTCATGCCCGGCACCTGCAGCGCGTTGAGTTTGTAGACGATACCGGGAACGGAATCGTTGATTGCGGTGACGAAACCGAGTTCCTTGATTTCGAGGAAGCCCCACGCTTCGCCGCTGGCCATGCGCGGCAACTGGTATTCGAACAGCGCGCGGAAGGGTTCTTCGCCCATCCAGATGAAGGCGATGACGGTGTAGAGCAGCGAGAAGCCGAGCGTCCAGCCCAAGGCTTTCCAGCGCCGGGTGGCGATGAGATAGATGCCGAGGATGCCCGGGAACACTTTGAATACCGCGAAGCCGAACAGCGCGCCGCCCAGCACCGGCCGGTCGCGCCAGAACAGCGCCATCGCGACCACCGACAGCGAGATCGCGGTCAGCTGGAAGTTGCCGAGCTGCAGCGTGAGCAGCACCGGCGATGCGATCCACACCGCCGGGATCAGCAGCGCCGTGCGGCGGCCCGACTGGCCGCCGATCCACACGCTCAGCGCGATCATGCAGGCCAGCAGCGCGCCGCCTTCGAGCGTGAACCACAGCGCGCGCAGTTGCTCGAAATCGCCGCCGAAGGCCACGCCGATCAGCGGCAGCAGCAGGAATTGCGGCAGATACATGAATTCGTCGAAGCGGAAGATGCCGGCGGTCTTGCCGTGGTAATGCTGCAGGTCGTAGAGATTGGGCACGCCTTCCCGGGCGAGGTTCGCCGCTTGCCAATAGCCCGAATAGCAGCTGTGGCCGATGTAGAACGGATCGAAACCGAACGCCGACAGCGGCGCCAGCGTGGGATCCGCCATGAACAGCGCCACGCCCGCGGTGCGCACGATCGCGGCGAGCATCAGCAGCACCCACAGCGCCGACACCGCGGGCCTGCGGCTGCGGATGCCGTCCCACTCGCGCGGCAATCGCTTCGCCGTCCATATCGTCAACGGCACGCTTGCGAGTACGGCGAGCACGCCTGCCAGTGGCAGGGGCGCATGCAGTGCCGCGATCGCGGTGAACAGCAGCGTCGCGATCAGCAGCGACAGCAGGCCTGCGACGACCCATCGTTCGACGGAGTGATGAGGGATGGCGGTCATGATCGCGGAACTCCTTGTTGCGGGTCGGGCAGGGTTTCGTGCACGGGAAAAAAAGTTGTACGGCGGGCGGCGGCCGGGTCAGGCGTCGAGGCCTTCGACCCGTCCGGAAAACAGGAAACGTTCGAGTTCGCGGAAGTCGTCGAACACCACGTCCGCGTCCGCTTCGCCGCGGCTGCGCGCGGGGTGCTCGGTGCGCAGCAGCGTGGTCATGCCGAACGCGCGCGCGCCTTCCACATCGCAGCGATGGCTGTCGCCGACCATCCAGATGTCTTCCGGCGCCACGTCGAGTTTTGCGATCGCCAGCCGGAACGGCGCGGGGTCCGGTTTGTCGGCGCCGGCTTCCTCGGAGGTGACGACGTAATCGAAACAATCGTCCAGCCCGAAATACACGATCTTGCGGAATTGGATCTGCGAGGTGAGGTCGGTGATGATCGCGGTGGCGATGTCGCGGTTGCGCAGATTGAGCAGCAGGTCGCGCACGCCCGGAAACAGTTCGCAGTGCGCGAGGAAGGTGCGCCAGTAGGTCTGCTCCAGATCGAGCGTGATCAGCAACTGGGTCTTGCGCCCGAGGATCTCGATGCCGCGCTGGAAGTACAGCAGGCGGCTGTGCGAACTGGCGGTCTCGCCGAGCTGGCGTTTGACTTCCTCGCGCGCCTGGCGGAAGGCGTCGCGGACGCTGCCCTGATCGGCGCCCAGCAGGCGCACCGCCTTGGCCTCGGTGGCGGCGGTGGCTTCCGCGTGCGGCGCGTCGTAGGCGTAGAGCGTGTTGTCGGTGTCGAAGATGATCGCGCGCGGCGCGCGCAACGTCTTCGACGGGTGCTTGACGAGCATCTCAGCGGATCCTGTTCTTGAGGGATTCTTCGATCTGCAGCAGCGCCATCAGCTGCATGATCCCGGTCATGCCGTCTTCCCACTTCGGGTGGATGTCGAGCATTTCCTGCAGATTGGGCGCCAGTGTGCCGGCGGCGAGCGCGATGTCCTCGGCGGAGACATCGCCTTCGATGGTCATCTCGACCTCGTCGGAATCTTCGGCCAGTTCGATGTCCAGGTGCAGGCCGCAGATGCCGATCAGCATCCGCGCCAGGCGTTCGTGATAGGTGCCGTTGCGGATCGTGGCCGACAGTTTCAGCGGCAGATCTTTCGGTGATGATGCGGTTTCGAGCTGGCGGATATTCACCGGCCGCAGCTTGAGGATCAGGTCCGCCGAGCTGCGCTGCGGCAGGATGTAGCGCTGGGCGTCGAGCGTGCGGCGTTCGATCGACTGCAGCACTTTCTCCAGTGGATGGCCGCGCTCGTTGACGTCGCGGTGGATCTTCCACGCCCGGCGCAGGTCTTCGTCGATATCGAGATACACCGACACGTCGAAGCGCTGGCTGAGCCGCGGCATGCGCAGCGCGTGCAGGCCGGACACGATCACCACGTCGTTGCGCTGCAACTGCACCGCCGGCAGGAATCGCCCCGCGGCGTGGTCGTAGTGACGGCAGGCGACAGGTTTGCCGTCCATCAACGCCAGCGCATCGTCGTTGAAACGCTGCAGATCGTTCGCCCGAGGGTTGAGATGGGTCAGGCCCTTCCACATCGGCGCGAAGCGATCCCAAACGTGATAATCGTCGCCGGACAGATGCACGACCGTGTGCTGGCCGAAAATGGCGGTGAGCGCATGGCTCAGGGTGTCCTTGCCCGCGCCGGAGTCGCCGGCGATGCCGATCGTCACCGGCTTCTGCGCGATCCGGAAGTAATCGTTGCGGGCGACGCGTTCGCGCAGCATCTGCACGATCAGCACCAGGCCGGTCGCCACCACCATCGTCATCCACAGCGACAGCAGACGCGGCGACAGCTGCGCCGACACGTCCGCGATGGCATCCTGCGGATACCAGCCGAGCGGCGGCACGCCGGCGCCGGGCGAGATCACCAGATGCAGCGCGATCACCAGCATCGACAGCCATCCGGTGAGCAGCATCGCGCTGCGGTCGGCCTGCAACTGGTGCGCGACCAGGAACGGCACCAGCCACAGATACCAGCCCGGCGGCGCCGGCGTGGTCAGCACCACGAGGAAAAACGACAGCCCGGTGACCGCGATCAGCAGATCGAAACTCATCCGCCGCAGGCGCCACACGCCGTAGGCCGCGAGCAGATACAGCGTCGGGGTGAGATACAGCTGCAGCGATTCGCCCAGCGGCAGCGCGAAATCGAAGATGCGTCCCGATTCGCTGGTCCCAAGCACCATCGTGCGGATGCCCGGCGATGCCAGCCACAGCAACTGCGGCAGGAAGCCCGCGGCGAGCCCGCCGACGAACGGTTTGAGCAACGAGCGCAGGCGCTTGTTGCGCCACAGATAGATGCCCACGAACGGCACGGCGAGCAGCATGCTGAACTTGGCCGCGAGCGCGAAGCCGAGCGCGAGGCCGCTCGCGGTGGCGCGGTACTGGCGCAGCAACACCAGACTGAGCAGCAGCAGCGCCACCGGCACGATGTCGGTCTGTCCGTTCCAATAGGTCACGAACAGCACGATCGGCGACCACCAGTACAGCCACAGCAGTTTGCGCGGGTCGCGCGGAAACAGGCGATACAGCAGCGACAGCGCGGCAAGATCGGCCAGCAGCAGACTGATGCGGAAACCGATGCCGGTGAAGAGGTCGCTGCCGGTGATGGCATCGAGCAACCAGCCGGGCAGGGCGCCGGGCAGATGCGCCAGCAGCATCGTCGGGCCGTAGGGATAGGCGAGCGGCGTGCCGCCTGCGTCGAGATAGTCCGTCCACGGATCGGGCGATGGATGGGCGATGGCGTGTTCGAGGAACGGGATGAACCATTCGTGCTGGATCTGCGGCACAAGCGCGACGATCAGCAGCAGCCGCAGCAACAGGCCCGCGCGGAAGACCGGATCCCGCCACAGCGGCTTGAGCGTTACCGCCACAGTGCGGTCTCCTTGGTGCAGACCGCATCGGCGGCGATGCCGCGCGCCGCGAGCAGCGCGCGCAGCGCCGGGATTTCCGTCGCCGCGTCGCGCCCCTGCAGCTCGGGCGACACCAGGCACAGCTTGAAACCGGCGGCCTGCAGGCGCGCGGCCTGTTCGCCGTCCAGCGGGAAGCGGGTGAAGCAATCGACCCACACCCAATCCACCTGGCCCGCCAGCGACAGCGCGGTGTCGAGCGATTCGAACTCCGACACCCGCACCGCGCAGCGGGATTCGCCGCGGCGCGCGCTGCGGATCAGGAACGGGAAGGATTGATCGAGAAAGAAATAATCCTCGATGCCGTGCGCGCGCATCAGCGCGATCAGCCGGTCTTCCAGCCCTTCTTCCTTGACGTTGAGGATCAGCATGCCGTGGCGGTATTCCGCGAGCCAGGCTTCGAAGTCCTCGCCGTCGACGAACGGATCGTGATGGATGACGAGCCTGTCGCCGTAGCTGCGGATATCCACTTCCACGCCGAATTCCACTGCGGTGTCGCGCAGTTGCTCGATGGTGTTGCGACGGTGCCGGACGATGATCATGCGATGCGCGCCAGATCCTTTCGCAGACGGAGGCTGTAATCGACGGTGCGGCGGATGAAGCGCAGCTTCGCCTGCCAGTTGACGTTCCAGTGCGAACTGCCGTGCGCGCGTTCGCCGAAGCGCACCGGGAAGCGCGCCACGGTCAGGCCACGGTGCAGCGCCTGGTAGTAGGCGAAGAGATCGAGCGAGAAATCGTGCGGCGGTTCGCGCCATTCCGCGAAAAAGCTGCGCGGGAACAGCGTCGGCTGGGCGTTGATGTCCCACATCCGGCGCCGCATCAGCAGCGTCTCGAACATCGACATGCCGACTGTGAAGACCACGTCCGCGAGTGGCCGGCCATGGCGCCGGCCTTTCACGAACAGGGCATCGGGTCGCGGCGAGGCTTCGTAGATCTCAAGCGCACGCAGGGCATCGGCGGGGTCGGTCTGCATGTCCGCGTGGGTCCAGCCGATCGTCTCGCCGGTGGCCGCAGCCAGCCCGGACAGGATGCCGAAACCGTAGCCCTGATTTTTCTCGACGCGGACGCTGCGGATGCGCGACGGCTCGGTCAACAGCGCGGCCAATACCGCGGGCGAATCGTCGGTCGAACCGTTGTCGACCAGGATCGCCTCGATGTCGTCGCGCACGAAGGTCTCGCGCAGGCGCGCCACCAGCAGCGGCAGATTCTTCGCTTCGTTGTAGCAGGGGATGACAAGGCTCAGGCGCATCGTCGGTTCACCCGGCGTCGGTCTTGCGCAGGACCACCGAGCGGCCCATCGCGAAGATCGACGGCATCAGCTTGACCAGAACGCTGTCGAGGCCGTCGATCGCGCGCAGCGCGAAGCGCGGCAGCTCGACGGTTTTCGCGCGCACCACCACGCCGCCAGAAGCGAGAAAAATGAAACATTCGTTGAGCGTGTTCTTTTCGATCCGGAACCCGGGAATGCGACGCTCGAATTCGAGATTGTCGGCGAACAGCAGTTCCGGGATGGCGCAGTTCGCCGACCACGGATCGCGCGGGTCGTTGGCCACGATCTCCGGATCGAAGACGTCGATGTCGTAGGACCAGCCTTCGTGGCGCATCGCGCGCAGCGCCGCCTTAAGCGCGAAGCAGGTGTTGAGTTCCTGGATCAGCACCAGCCCGCCCGGCGCGAGCATGCGGTGCACGCTGGCGAAGAATTTCGCGGGGCTGGGCAGGTGGTGGATCATGTGGCTGAAGATCGCGACATCGACCGAGCCGGGCGGGAAGGGTGGGTCCATCGCGTCGGCCACGGCGTCGGTCCAGTCGCGCGGTTCGACGTCGGTGATGATGAAACCATCGTGCTTGATGAATTCCTTGCTCAATCCGGAGCCGGCGCCGAACTCGACGATGCGCTGCCCCGGTTTCAGATGCGCGTTCATCCAGTCGTAGCGTTTGTACAGCAGATATTCCAGATTGCGCGGGCGGTGTTCGAGGAAGAACGCGCGGGCGCGGGCGACATCGCCTTCGTGCTGGAAGCGATTTTCTTCGTGGGTCGGGAAGTAGGTGCTGGGCAGGAACATGGTCTTCAATCGATTCCGTGATCGTTGCGTGCGTGTCCGGTCGGTCCGGACATCATGCGGGAAGCGGGCTTGCGATGCCGGCGGCAGCGTCTACTGTGGATGTCGTGCGCGAACGGCGACTGTCCAATTCGAGCCGATAGGGATGCGAGGGCCAGCGGTCGAAACAGCGCTGCCAGTATTCGAAGGTGCGCAGATCCACCGGCGTGCCCCAGCACAGATAGTGTTCGACCTCGAATACACGGACCCGCAGTCCGAGCGCGATCGCGTCCTCGATGCAGCTGTCGACGTAGAACTCGCCGTTGACCCGGCCATCGCGCGCGATCATCGCCTGCGCGGCGGCGGCGAAATCGCCGGCGCGCTTGAAAGTGAAAGTGCCGACCACGATGGGGTCGTGCGCGGGATCGGCCAGCGGCGTCTTCACCGATACGCCGCGGACGATGCCGGCGGTTTCGTCGACCCACCCGTAATGCGTCGGCCGCCGCAGCGCGCCCGGATAGCCGCGCGCGACCCAGACCAGCACGTCCGCGGTGTCGTCGGCCAGCGCGGCCTGCAGTGCGTGGGCGTCGTAGATCGCGCCGTTGTCGCAGGCGCCGATGGTGAGCGGCGCTTGCATGTCGATGCCGTCCATGCCGAGCAGGCAGGTGCGCGCCTGTCCATCGGTCACCTGGTCCAGTTCGACGATGGCGCAGCCGGAAAAATTGTCGCGCAGCGTCGCTTCCACTTCGGCGCGGCCGGGCAGATCGCGGCGCAGCACGAAAACATGCCGTTCGGCGTCCGGCAGATCGCGCGTCGCCTGCACGACCATCGGCGCGCCGGAGACCGGAATCAGCGGTTTCGGCAGGGCATGGCCCGCGTCCGCGAAACGCGAGCCAAGTCCGGCCATCGGCACCATCGTCGCGCCGCGCTGCGCCACCGCGCGTCGCGCGCGCGCGGGATCGGCCAGTGCGCGGAACGCGTTCGACCAGGCGCGATATTCGGTGAGATCTTCCGGCGTGCCCCACTGCATGAAATGTTCGAGTTCGAACACCGCGACGCGACGCCCGTCCTCCAACAGCGGGCGATAGGCGAGGCTGACGTAATACTCCTGGCCCAGCGCGAGATCGGGACGCGCGATACAGCGCTCGAACGCGTCGCGCATCAGTGCGCCCGACGCGAAATAATACGTTCCGCTGGACGCGTGCTCGCGCATCGGATCGTCGGTGTACGGCTGTTTTTCCTGGATCGCGAGGATCCGTTCGCCCTCGGTCTGCACGTAGGCGTAGTTGATGGAGCCCATCATGTGCGGATGGAACCCGGTGTAGCAGGGAATCGCGCCGTCCCATTCGCCGCCGTCCCCACTGTCCTGGGCGACCATGCGCTTGAACGCGGGATAATCCCAGACGCAGGTGAAATCGCAGTAGTTGACGATGGTCGGCTTCGATGGATCGATATGCTCGATCGCCTGCAGCACGGCATTGACCGGGCCGAGTTTATGCGGCGCGATGCCGACGATGCGGCCGGTGGGGCAATAGCGCCGCAACTGCTCGGCCATCGCGAATTCCGGATCGTCGAGATGGTCCTGATTGCACACGAACAGGAAATCGGTTTCGCCGGGAAACAGATCGACGACGTGGGCGATGATCGGTTTGCCGTCGATTTCGATCAGCGGTTTCGGAACCTGGTAGCCCGCGCGCCGGAAGCGTTCTCCGAAGCCCGACATGGGTACGACGATCTGCATGTTTCAAACTTCCTTGCGTCCTTGATCTGCGGGCGGTTCAGGCGCCGGCAGCGGTGTCGATGTGGTTGCGGGCGAGGCGGTAGGCTTCCGCCTCCCAGCCGATCAGGGCGGCGACATCGTCGATGTCGAGATAATTCAACGCTTCCGCAGTGTTCGAACGCAATCCCACCTGCGCCAGACAGCCGAGCATGGCGCGGGCGCCATCGCTCAAGGCCGGGGACAACAGTACGCCAGCGCCCGGCACCACGACATAGACCGGCGGAGCGCGATCGTCCGCAGTCGCGTCGGCGATGACCCGGCTGAGCGGACGGTGCTCGTCCGCAACGGCGGCGCGCTCGCCGAGGAAGACGACGTGGTCGGGATACAGGGTGCCGCGAACGGCGATGCCGCAGGCGATGGCGTCGGTGCCGATCGCGTGCGGCAGCGGGGCGTCCGGGATGGTCCAGCCCGCGTCGTTCACAATCTGCAGCCGGTGAAGATCGGGGCCGGGGGCTGCGCGCAGGGGCAGCGCAAGCCGGCGTTCGACGTCGCGCAGGCGGGCCTCCGCCGTGGCGCAGTCGCTGCCGCCGATCACCAGGCCGTGGTTGGCGAGCAGCAGGATGTCCGGCGGGACCGGCGCCGCGGCAAGCGCCGAGCGGATGGCGTCGGTCAGCGGCAGCCCGGGGCGTCGGTAGGGCACCCAGGCCCAGGACAGGCCTTCCAGCGCCCGTGCCAGCGCCTGTTCGGCGTCCGGGCGGATCGCCCAGGCGATGGCGTTGACCGAATGGACGTGCGCCACGACCGCATGCGGCAGCAGCGCGTGGAGCGAGGTCTCGATGGAAGGACGCAGGCCGTCGGCACCGGCAAGCGCCGTCAGCGCGGACTCCGCATCGGCCTCCGCCATCAGTGCCCGCACCCGGGCCAACGGCAGGCGCACGAAGACATCCCGGGTCTCAGCCTGTGCGAGCCAGGTGCCGGATGCTTTGACCCAGAAATCGTTTCCGGATTTGAGCGACGTGTTGCCGCCGCCGCCTTGGACGAGCGTCTCATCGCGGCCCAATCGTGCGGAAAACGCGATCAGTTCGGCAGGCGCCGCGGAACCTGAAGGCGTTTGCATGATGTCTGTGGCGATTTTCTGATTCATCGTGCGGGAAGCCGTCCGTAGCGATACCGGCCTGTCGCGGCGGGCTGCGGCAGGGCATCGGTCGTCGCGGTTCGCATTAAAAATGTAGGTTTCGTAAAAACCGGAATAATCCGGACATGCATTGCGCCATTGGAATCCGGAAGACGCCGGACATTATCAAAACCTGTCCGTTCGATTGCAGAATAAGCGGAGTGTGGTAGGTTGGGAAGTATTATTATGATTGCGAATCGGTGAGCGGGAACACCCGCTTTCATAGGCAATCGCACGTAAGCAGTCGCACGGAAGTCGAACGGAATGAATGAATTTGAAGCGCGCCTCGCTCACCTTTCGCCCGAACGGCGAGAGCTCCTGAGGCAGGCATCCTTACGCGAGCGCATGGCCCGATCCCGCATTCGCCCCAGGCCGCGTCCAGAACATATCCCGCTGACCTTCGGCCAACGCCGACTGTGGCTGCTCGACCAGCTTTCTCCCGGTCTGGTCGCTTACAACTCGCCGGCCGCGCTGTGGTTGCACGGTCAGCTCGATGTCGCCGATCTGCGTCGCGCGATCCAGTCCTGCATCGATCGTCACGAAGTATTGCGGACGGTCTATCCGGCGAATAACGGCGAGCCGCATCAGAAGATTCTCGCGGCGCAGACCCTGCCGTGGAGCGAACGCTCCGCCGAAGGCGACGACCTGAATGCGCAACGCGAAGATGCCTTCCGGATCGCGCGCGAGGAAACCGCGAAATCCTTCGCGCTGCAGGTCGGCCCGCCGGTCAGGGCTGCGCTGATCGCCGTCGCTCCCGATCTGCATCTGCTGGTGCTCACGTTCCATCACATCGCCATCGACGGCTGGTCCATCACCAGTCTGCTGCGCGAAATGTTCGAGGCCTACAACCGCCTGCGTGCGGGCGACGCGATCGATACCACCGCGCCCGAACTGCAGATCGCCGATGTGGCGCTGTGGCAGCAGGAAACATGGGGCGGAGAGCGTCTGCGTCCGCAGCTCGATTTCTGGAAACAGCATCTCGACGGCGCACCCGCGGTGCTGGATCTTCCGACCGACCGGCCGCGCCCGGCGGCGCAGACCTTTCGCGGTGCGACCCGTTCGACCGATATTCCGGCGCCGCTGTACGCGCGCCTGCAGGCGCTTGCGCGCGAACAGAAGACGACGCTGTCGACGGTGGTGCTGGCGGCGTTCCAGGTCCTGCTGTCGCGCTACACCGGGCAGGAACAGGTGGTGACGGCGATGGGCGTCGCCGGTCGCAGCCGGCACGAACTGGAGCCGGTGATCGGCTTCTTCGTCAACACGCTGCCGCTGCGCGCCGATCTGTCCGGCGATCCCGATTTCATCGAAGTCCTGACGCGCGCGCAGGCGACCCTGCTGCATGCGATGGAAAATGCGGACACGCCGCTGGACCGCATTTTCGAGGACATGCGCCTGCCGCGTTCGATCAGCTATACGCCGTTCGCCCAGGTCATGTATTTCTTCCAGAGTTATCCCATGGATAACGCTGTCATGACCGGCATTCGCATCGAGCGTGTTGCTCTGGGCGATATCCGCCCGCCGACCGCGCAGAGCGATCTGAGTCTGTTCGTGAATCAGCAACACGAAGGCGAACTGATGTTCGAGTACAGCACCGAGCTGTACGACGATTCGACCATCCGCCGCATGGGCGGGCATCTGATTACCCTGCTGGAAGCCGCGACCGATGCGCCGCGGACGCAGGTGTCGGCACTGCCGCTGCTCACCGCGGCGGAGCGCGACGAGCAGGCGCGCTGGAACGACACGTTCCGCGAGCTTCCGCGCAATCCCACGATCGCCGCACTGTTCGCCGAACAGGTCGCGCGTACGCCCGATGCGACCGCGGTGCAGTTCGGCGCGCGCGCCATGCGCTACCGCGAGCTCGATCTCCGCGCCGATGCGGTCGCCATCGAACTGCGCGCGCTGGGCGTGAAGCCCGGCGTGCTGGTCGGGCTTTACGTCGAACGCTCGCTGGAAATGCTGATCGGTTTGATCGCGATTCTGAAGGCCGGCGGCGCCTATGTGCCGCTGGATCCCAGCTATCCGGTGGACCGTCTCGCTTACATGGTGGAAACCTCGCGTTCGACCGTGCTGGTCACCCAGGCGACGCTGCGCGATGCGCTGCCGATGGCGATGCCTTCGATGGAAATGCTGTCGGTGGTGGCGGTGGATGCCGATGCGGCATTGCCGACCTCTGCGCAGCCGTGCCCCGACAGCGGCGTCGGCGCGAACGATCCGGCCTATGTGATCTTCACCTCGGGTTCGACCGGCAAGCCGAAAGGCGTGGAAATCCGCCAGAAATCCGCGGTCAACCTCATCCGCTCGATCGCCCGCGAGCCGGGCATCGGCCCCGACGACACCATCTGCGCGATCAGCACGCTGTCGTTCGACATCGCGCTCACCGAGCTGGTGATTCCGCTGACGGTCGGTGCGCGCATCCTGCTGGTCGATCGCGACACCGTGCGCGACGGCCTGCGCCTGCGCAAGCTGGTCGATGGCGAAGCGCTGACGATCATGCAGGCCACGCCCGCGACGTGGCGCATGTTGCTGGACGTGGGTTGGGCGGGCAAGCCCGGCATGAGGATCATTTCCACCGGCGAAGCGCTGCCGCGCGAACTCGCCGACCGCCTGCTGCCGTTGGGCCGCGAGCTGTGGAATCTTTACGGGCCGACCGAAACCACCGTCTATTCGGCGCTGTGCAAGGTCGAGGCCGGCAGCGGCCCGATCATCGTCGGTCGCCCGGTCGACAACACCCGCATCCACATCGTCGACAAGCGCATGCAGCCGCTGCCGGTCGGCGTGCCGGGCGAATTGCTGATCGGCGGCGAAGGCCTGGCCGCGGGGTATCGCGGCCGCGCCGATCTCACCGCCGAGAAATTCATCGACGATCCGTTCTCGGAAGGCGACGATGCGCGTCTGTACCGCACCGGCGATCTGGCGTTCTGGCGCACGGACGGCACGGTGCAGGTGGTCGGTCGGATCGATCACCAGATCAAGCTGCGCGGTTTCCGCATCGAGCTGGGCGAGATCGAAACCGTACTCGCGCAGTACGAGGGCGTGACCCAGGCGGTGGTGCACTGTCGCGAGGACCGTCCGGGCGATCAGCGTCTGGTCGCGTACTACACGCATGACGGCCGCACGCATGACGGCCGCACCCGCGACTGCGGTCCTCTGGCCGACACGGATCTGCGCGCGTATCTGAAGACCGCGTTGCCGGAATACATGGTGCCTGCCGCGTTCGTGGCGCTGGACGCCTTTCCGCTGACGCCGAACGGCAAGGTCGACCGCAACGCGCTTCCCGCCCCGGACGCCGCCGAAGGTGAGCGTGCGGATCACATCGCGCCGCGTACGCCGGAAGAAGAAGCGCTGGTCGGGCTGTGGGGCGATCTGTTGAATCTGAAGCGCGTCGATGTGCGCGGTAATTTCTTCGATCTCGGCGGGCATTCGCTGCTCGCGACCCAGATGCTGGCGCGGGTCGAATACGACTTCGGCGTCGAACTGCCGCTGCGCGTGTTGTTCGAGTCGCCGACCCTGGAGCAGATGGCGGCGCGGATCGCCGCGGCCTGCGAAGCGGCCGATCAGCTCGCGATGGCTGAGATGCTGCAGAACTTCGAAAACATGAGCGACGACGAAATCCTTCGGCGGTTGTCGACCGACAGCAACGCCGGAGCGGCGCATGAGTGAGTTGGATCAACGTCTGGCCGGATTGTCGCCGGAAAAGCGCGCGCTGCTGATGCAGCAGCTCGCGCGCCGGGCCGCCGCAACCGCGCCGGTCAAGGCGGATATCGGCCGTCGCGCGCGTCCGGAACGCATGCCGCTGTCGTCCGCGCAGCAGCGGCTGTGGATCCTCGACCAGTTCGATCCCGGCAACAGCGTCTATAACGTCACCTCGCTGATGCGCCTGTATGGCAATCTCGATGTCGACGCGCTGCGCCGCACGCTCGACGAGATCGCCGGCCGGCACGAGAGCCTGCGCACCGTGTTTCCGAAAGACGAGCAGGGCCCGTGGCAGCGCGTGCTGCCGCCGCAGCCGATGGCGCTGCCCATCCACGACGTATCGAAGCGCGCCGTCGATGCGGATGGCGTCGACCCGCGCGAAGCCGCAGCATTCGATCTGGCGCGCGCGGATGCGCGGGCGCCATTCGATCTGGTCAACGGCCCGGTGTTCCGCGCGATGCTGGCCCGGATCGCCGAAGACGATCATGTGTTGATCCTCAGCGCGCACCACATCGCCGTGGACGGCTGGTCGTTCGGCGTGCTCTACGGCGAATTGACCCAGCTCTATCGCACGTTCCTGGCCGGCGAACCTTCGCCCTTGCCCGAACTGCCGATCCAGTACGCCGACTACACGCTGTGGCAACTGGAAGAACTGGGCAGCGAAGGGCTGGGCAAGCAGCTCGAATACTGGCAGCAGCGTTTTCCGTCCGCGCCCCCGGTGCTGGAATTGCCGGGCGATCGCCCGCGTCCGCCGGTGCAGAGTTATCGCGGCGCGATCCTGCAGCGCACGATTCCCGCCGAGCTGTACGAGACCGTCAAGCGGTTCAGCCGGCAGGAAGGCACGACCGCGTTCATGACCTTTCTCGCCGCCTACCAGGCGCTGCTGTCGCGGTATTCGGGGCAGGAAGACATCGTCGTCGGCGTCGGCAACGCCAATCGGCCGCGACGCGAGATCGAGCCGCTGATCGGTTTCTTCGTCAACACCCTGCCGCTGCGCGTCGATCTGTCGGGCAATCCCACGTTCCGCGAATTCCTGGCCCAGGTGAAGGCGTCGACGCTCGACAGCTACGCCAACCAGGATCTGCCGGTCGAACGTCTGCTCGAAACGCTGAACATCGATCGCGATCTCAGCCATGCGCCGCTGTTCCAGACGATGCTGTTCTACCAGAATTTCCCGGTCGAACCGATCGTGTTGCCCGGCCTGAAGCTGGTGCCGGTGGATGTCGGCGCCACACATTCGGGTACGGCGCGCGCCGATATTTCCATCTTCGCCGCCGAAAGCGGCGGCGGCCTGTCGATGCTGATCGAATACGCCACCGATCTGTTCGATGCCGATTACATCGAAGCCTTCGCCGATCACCTCGAACAACTGCTGCGCGCGGTGGTCGCCGATGCCGATCGACGCATCGGCGACATCGATATCCTGCCGCCGCAGGAGCGCAAGCGCCTGCTGGTCGACTGGAACGTCACCGCGGCACCGCTGCCGTCCGAACATACCGTGCATGCGCTGTTCGCGGCGCAGGCCGTGCGTACGCCGCACGCCATTGCGGTGGTGCAGGGCGACGACCGCCTGACCTATGCCGAACTGGACGCGCAGGCCGAACGGCTTGCGGCGCGACTGCGCGCGCAGGGCTGCGGCCCGGGGCGGATGGTCGGGCTGTTCCTGGAGCGCAGGCCGCGGATGCTGGTGGCGCTGCTGGGCGCGCTGAAGGCCGGCGCCGCTTACGTGCCGCTGGACCCGAGTTATCCGGCCGAGCGCATCGGTTTCATGCTGGAGGATTCGGCCGCGCCGGTGGTGGTGACCGAACGCGCGCTGGTGGCCGGATTGCCCGCCGGCAACCATGCGGTGCTGACCATCGAAGACGCGCTGGAGGGCGACGCGCCTGTCGCGGCCGGCGGCGCCGTGGCCGGTCCCGACGATATCGCCTACGTGATCTTCACGTCCGGCTCCACCGGCCGGCCCAAGGGCGTGCGCATCCCGCATCGCGCCGCGGTCAATTTCCTCGCATCGATGGCGCGCGAACCGGGCCTGCGCGCCGACGACACGCTGTGCGCGATCACCACGCTGTCGTTCGATATCGCATTGCTCGAACTGATGCTGCCGCTGACCGTGGGCGCGCGCATCGCGCTGGCCGATCGCGCCACCATCGCCGACGGCGCCGCGCTGGCGACATTGCTCGATGCGGTGGACGCCACGGTCATGCAGGCGACGCCCGCAACCTGGCGCATGCTGCTGGATTCGGGCTGGCGCGGCCGTCCGGGCATGCGCCTGCTGTGCGGCGGCGAAGCGCTGCCGCGCGATCTGGCCGATCGGCTGCTGGCATGCGGCAGCGAACTGTGGAACGTCTACGGCCCCACCGAAACCACGGTGTGGTCGACGCTCGAGCAGGTGTCTGCCGGCAAGGGGCCGGTGGCGATCGGTCGTCCGATCGCGAACACGCAGGTCTACATCGTCGATCGCCGCATGCAGTTGCAGCCGGTCGGCATCGCCGGCGAACTGCTGATCGGCGGTTTGGGCGTGGCCCGCGACTATCTGGATCGCCCCGAACTCACCGCCGAGAAATTCATCGACGATCCGTTCGGGTCGCGTCCCGGCGGACGGCTGTACCGCACCGGCGACCTGGCGCGCTGGCGACGCGATGGACGTCTTGAAGTGATCGGCCGGATCGATCATCAGATCAAGCTGCGCGGTTTCCGCATCGAACTGGGCGAAATCGAATCGGTGCTGGGTCTGAGCGACGAGGTCGCGCAGGCGGTGGTGATCTGCCGCGAGGACCGGCCGGGCGACAAGCGTCTGGTCGCGTATCTGGTGCCGAAGCCGGGCGCATCGGGCGAGAACCTGTCCAGCGACAGCGCATCCGGTGAAAGCAGCATCGACGTCGCCGCATTGCGCGCGCTGGCCCGCGAGCGTCTGCCCGAATACATGATGCCGTCGGCTTTCGTCTGCCTGGCGCGGTTGCCGCTGACCCCCAACGGCAAGGTCGACCGTCGCGCGCTGCCGGCGCCGGATGCGGAGGCCTTCGTGCTCGGCGAGTATGCCGCGCCGCGCAGCAGCGAGGAGGAAACCCTGGCCGCGTTATGGGCGGAAGTGCTGAATCTGCCGCGGATCGGCATCCACGACAACTTCTTCGATCTCGGTGGACATTCGCTGCTGGCGACGCAGCTCGTCACCCGCATGCAGAACGCGCTCGGCGCCGATATCACGCTGCGGATGATGTTCGAGGCGCCGACGGTGGCGCGCTTCGCCGAACTGTTGATGCTGCAGCGCATGCAGAATCTCGATCAGGACGACCTGGCCGGTATGCTGCAGCAGCTCGAAGACCTGTCCGAAGAAGACATCCAGGCCATGCTCGGGAAATGAGCGGCGGTTCAGAGCCCAAGGAGATTGCGCGCGCATGAGTTCGTCCCCTCCATTTTCCGCCGGCAGCGCTCCGCTCGATGAGCGCCTCGCCAGGTTGACGCCGCAGCAGCGCGAGCTGTTGCTGCGCAACCTCGCGCAGCGTGCGACCTCGAAACAGGCGGCCGATAGCGCCGAAGCGCCGCGGGCGATGGCGGGACAGCCACTGCCGTTGACGCCGGCGCAGCAGCAGATCTGGGTGTTCGAGCGCCTTCAGCCCGGCACGCCCGCGTACCATGTCTTCAATCATTTCAGGCTCGAAGGCGCGCTCGATCTGCATGCCTTCGAGCGTGCCTGGACCATGCTCGTCCAGCGTCACGATGCGCTGCGGATCTCGTTCGCCGAACGCGCCGGCGAACCGGTGCAGACCATCGTCGAGACCGTCGATCTGCCGGTGAAAGTGATCGATCTGTCGGATGTCCCGGAAGAACGGCGCGAACGCGAACTGCAGCGATGCATCGGCGAAGAAGCGCTGCGTCCGTTCGATCTGTCCCGCGCGCCGCTGCTACGGATTGCGGTGGTGCGGCTTTCGCCCGTATCGAACGCGATGCTGATGGCGACCCACCACCTGGTGTCCGACGTCTGGTCGCTGGGCATCCTGCAGGCCGAACTCGCCGCGTTCTACAACGCATTCCGTGCCGGACGCGATCCCGAACTGCCGGCGAAAACGCTGCAGTTCGGCGATGTGGCGCTGCGCCAGACCTTGCCCGCGCAGAAACGACGCAACGAGGCGCAGTTGCGCTATTGGAAAGACGCGCTGTCCGGCACGACCGGCTTGCTCGATCTGCCGACCGACCGGCCGCGCACGGCGCTCGCTTCGGCCGAGGGCGCACGCTACGTATTGCGATTCCCGGACGGGCTGCGCGACGCCACGGCGGAACTGGCCCGCGGCGAGGGCGCTACACAATTCATGGTGATGCTGTGCGCGTTCCAGGCGCTGCTGGCGCGATGGTCCGGCGACAGCGACATCGTGATCGGCACGCCGGTCGCGAACCGCAGGACGATGGAGGAAGAAGCGGTCGTCGGCCTGTTCGTCAACACCGTCGCGGTACGCGCCGATTTCGGCGACGACCCGTCGTTCCGCCAGGCGCTGGCGCGCGCGAAATCGCAGGTGCTGTATGCGCTGGAGAACGCCGAGGCGCCGCTCGAACACGTGATCGAACAGCTCAGCCTGGAGCGCGCACCCGGGCGGTCGCCGTTGTTCCAGACGATGTTCGTCTACCAGAACTCGTCCGCGACGGACATCGGCATGGACGGTCTTCGCGCCGCGTACATCGAACCGGATACGGATACCGCTCGCTTCGAATTGACGCTCTCGCTCTCCGAGGGGCCCGCAGGCCTGTCCGGGCTGATCGACTACGGCACGCAGTTCTTCGCGGCGCCGACGATCGCGCGGCTGGCACAGCATTTCGTGGCTCTGCTGCGCGGCGTCACCGCGAATCCGGATCTGCCGCTGTCGCGGATCCCGCTGCTGGACGACGAAGAAAGGGCTGCCCTCGCCGCATTGGGAGACGGCGGGCCGGCCTTGCCATCGCCGTCCGACACGCTGCAGGGGCTGTTCGCGCTTCAGGCCGCGCGCACGCCGCAAGCCGCAGCCCTGGTCGAGCCCGGCCGCGAATGGACGTATTCGCAGGTGCTGCGGCGCGCCAACGGCATCGCGCAGGCCTTGCATGCGCAGGACATCGGACCCGGCGCATACGTCGCCGTGCTGAGCGACCGTTCCGCGGATGCGGTGATCGCGGTGCTCGGCGTATTGCTCGCCGGTGCGGCCTATCTGCCGCTGGATCCCGCCAGTCCGGACGAACGTCTGCAGTTTCTGCTCCAGGATGCCGGCGCCGCCGCGCTGCTGGTGCCGCCGCTGCTGCGCGAACGCGCGACGACGCTGGCGCCCGGAATTCCCGTGTTGCATGTCGGCACGATCGCGGAAGCGGAGACTGCGCCGCACGTCGAAGTCGGTGCGGGCGATCCGGCGTATCTGATCTACACCTCCGGTTCCACCGGCACACCCAAGGGCGTGGTGGTGGAGCATCGCGGCGCGGTGAATCTGGTGCAGGGGTTCCTGGCGCGGCATCGTTTCGATGACCAGCGTCTGCTGATGATTCCGCCGCTGATTTTCGATGCGTCCGTAGGCGACGTGTTTCCGGCGCTGGCCTGCGGCTCGGCGCTGGTGCTGCATCCGGCGCCGACCGAACTGGGCCCGTTCGAACTGGAGCGTTTCTGTCGCGACCATGGCGTCACCGCGATCGACGCGCCGGCCGCGCTCTGGCGCCGCTGGAGCGAGGGCTGGGCGACGCGCACGCAGGGCGAACCGCTGCTGCCGGCATTGAATCTGATGATGATCGGCGGCGAAAGCGTGCCGGTCGACCAGGTGCGGCGTTTCGCCGGCGTCACCGGCGGCCGCGTCGTGCTGTGCAACCACTACGGCCCCACCGAAGCCTCGGTCTGCGCGACGCTGCTGTCGACCGTGGACGCCTCGGAAATCGCGACCCACGACCTGCCGGCCGGGCGGCCGCTGCCGGGCGTGCGGATCCATCTGCTCGACCGGCATCTGCAGCCGGTGCCGCGCGGCGTGGTCGGCGAATTGTTCATCGGCGGCGCCGGTGTCGCCCGCGGTTATCTCAACGCCGCCGAGCTCACGTCGGAACGCTTTCTGGTCGATCCGTTCTCGCACGAACCCGGTGCGCGGATGTACCGCACCGGCGATCTCGCGCGCTGGAATGCCGACGACACCCTGCAATTCATCGGTCGTCGCGATCACCAGATCAAGCTGCGCGGCTTCCGCATCGAACTGGGCGAAATCGACAATGCGCTCGCAGCGCTGGCGGGCGTGCAGGCGGTGGCCGTGCTGCTGCGCGAGGACCGCCCGGGCGACCGCCGGCTGGTGGCGTATGCGGTCGTCGCCGACGGCGCCGATGCCGCCGTGCTGCGCGCGGGTCTGGCGCGGCGTTTGCCTGAAGCGATGCTGCCGTCGGCGTTCGTGTTTCTCGATGCGATGCCGCTGACCGCCAACGGCAAGATCGACCGCCGCGCGCTGCCGGCGCCGGGCGAGGATGCAGCGGCGGAACGCGCGATCCGCGACCCGCAGACGCCGACCGAGCACACGGTGCTGGCGATCTGGCGCGACGTGCTGGGGCGCGAATCGCTGAGCACCGACGACGACTTCTTCGCCTCCGGCGGCGATTCGCTGTCGACGCTGCCGCTGGTGTTCAAACTGCACGAGGCGCTGGGCATCGAACTGCCGTTGTCGGCGGTGTTCGCCACGCCGACCGTCGCCGGCCTGTCCGCGACCATCGATCGCATGCTCGCCGGCGAAGCGGTCGAAGCCTTCGACATCGAAGCGCAGGTCGTTCTGCCCGAGTCGATCGACGGCGCGCGCGTGGCGCCTCCGGTCGCCCCGCGCGCAGCGCCGAAGTCCGTACTGCTCACAGGCGCTACCGGCTTCCTTGGCGCGTACGTGCTGCGCGATCTCATCGACCTCAGCGCGGCCGAGGTGGTGTGTCTGGTCCGCGCCGACAGCGCCGAGGACGGCATCCGCCGCATCCGCAGCAACCTCGAAAGCTACGGGCTGTGGCGCGAAGGCGACGATGCGCGGCTGGCGCCGGTGCTGGGCGATCTGTCCAGCCAGTTGCTCGGCCTGACGCCGTCGGCATTCGAGGCGCTGGCGCAACGCGTCGACGCGATCGTCCACAACGGCGGCCAGGTCAATTTCATCGCGCCGTACGCGCATCTGGAAGCGGCCAACGTTGGCGGCACCCGCGAAGTGCTGAGGCTCGCGACCACCGCGCACCTCAAGCCGGTGCAGTTGGTGTCCACGCTCGGCGTGTACGTCACCCCTCTGCATTCCGGCGTGAATGTCGCCGAAACCCACGCGCCGCCCGACGGCCCGGGGCAGGATGGCGGCTACAACCAGAGCAAATGGGTCGGCGAACAGCTCGGCCTTCTGGCGCGTGCGCGCGGCGTTCCGCTGGCGATCCATCGTCCGGCGCGCATCACCGGCGACGGCGTGTCCGGCATCAGCAACCCCGGCGATTATTTCAACGCCTGGATCCGCGGCTGCGTGCAACTGGGCAAGGCGCCGTACGCGCCCGACGATTTCTTCGACATGACCCCGGTGGATTACGTCGCCCGCACCATCGTGCGCGTGCTGCTCGGCGCGGGCGACGCCAATGGCAATTACCATTATTTCAACCCGCATACGCTGCCGGTGACCGAAGCGGTGGCCGCCATCCGCGAGCGGGTCTGCCCGATCGAGGAAGTCGATTACCGCCAGTGGCGGCAGGCGCTGATGGCGTCGATCGCTGCGGGCGAGGACAACGCGCTCAAGCCGTTCGCCGGCCTGTTCGCGGAAGCGCCCGATCCGACGCAGTCCAGCGCCGCTGCGACGGACGACGACGTCCAGCGCATTCCGGTCTTCGACTGCACGGCCACCGAAGCCATCGGCGCCCCTTGGTGCGAGCGCTGTCTGCCCGCGGACCGCGCGCTGTTCGAGCGTTATCTGCGTTTCCTGCAGTCGCGCGGCGCGCTGCCTGCGATCGCGGCGGCCAACGCATGAATGCATCCGCCATGCCAGGCAATGCCGAGCCGTCCCCGGGCCTGCGCAATTTTCTGCTGATCTGGTTCGGCCAGCTGGTTTCGGGCGTCGGTTCGCGGCTGACCACCTTCGCGCTGGGGCTGTGGGTGTACCAGACCACCGGTTCGACTACGCGCTTCGCGCTGGTGTTCGTGGCGATGGCCGTGCCGGCGTTCCTGCTGCTGCCTTTTGCAGGCGCCTTGGTCGACCGCTGGGACCGCCGACGGACCATGATCGTCTGCGAATGCGTGTCGGTCGCGGTGATCGGATCGATGGCGCTGCTGGTGGGCATCGGCCAACTCGAACTGTGGCATGTGTATCTGGGCGTCGGCCTGACCGCGGTCACCAACACCTTCCTGCAACCCGCGTATGCGGCCAGCGTGCCGCTGTTGGCCGGGCGCGAGCAGCTGACCCGCGTCAACGGCCTGATCCAGACCGGCCAGGGGCTGGCCTTGGTGGGCGGACCGGCGCTGGCCGGCATCCTGGTGAGCACGATGGGCATCACCGGCGTGCTGGTGGTGGATGCCCTGACCTTCGTGGTCGGCGCCATCTGCATCGCGCTGGCGCGGATCCCGCGGCCCGCGCGCGACCCCGATGCGGAAGAGAACCTGCTGCGCGAAGCGCACGAAGGCTGGCGCTATGTCGCCGAACGTCCGGGGCTGCTGGGTTTGCTGGGCATCAGCGCCGCGTGCAGCTTCCTGTTCGCCATCGCCAGCATCGCCATCACGCCGCTGGTGCTGATCGTGGTGAACCAGGACGAAAGCCTGCTGGGCCTGCAGATGTCGCTGGCCTGCAGCGGCCTGCTGGTGGGTGGCCTGCTGATCACGATCTGGGGCGGCCCGAAGCGGAAGATCGATGGCCTGCTGGGCTTCAGCCTGCTCAGCGGCCTGGCGATCGCGGCCCATGGGCTGGCGCCGTCGTTCGCGCTGCTGGTGGTCGCCGGTTTCCTGATGTTCCTGAGCATTCCACCGGCCCAGTCGGCAAGTCATGCCCTGTGGCAGACCAAAGTACCGTCGCATCTGCTGGGACGTTGCATGGCGATACTGCGCATGACCGGCGAGGCGGCGCTGCCGTTGGGCTATCTGCTGGCCGGGCCGCTGGCCGAGTTCGTGTTCGAACCGGCGCTGATGCCCGGTGGCGCGCTGGCCGATACGGTCGGTGCGCTGGTCGGGGTCGGCGAAGGGCGCGGCCTGGGGGTGATGTTCATCGTGCTGGGGGGCGCGATGGTCGCGGTGACGTTGATCGGCTACGGAATACGTTCCATCCGACAGGTCGAGCGGGATCTGCCCGATGCCGAAACGCCGGTGGTCGCGGTTTGAGCGGTCCGCGTCCGCAGGGGGCCGTGTCGGGAAAGGGCCGTGTCCGGAAATGGCGGGATGAGGAGATCCAGCGGTGTCGAAAGCGTTCGCGTCGTCGCCATGGGGGTGAGGGGGGCGCGAACGGGCATTCCGGTCGCCCGGGCCTAGGAGCCGGGCTGAGAACAGAAGGGATAGGGAAAGTGCGTGTGCGGGAGGCGGGCATCCCCCGGCGGACGCCGGGCGCGATGCGGATCGGACGCCATCCGTGCAGGGCGCATGCCACGAAAGACAGAACTTAAGGAATCGAGCAATGAACGCAACTGACCAGACCACCGCGACGAAGATGCACGCCGCAGAAGCCGCGTGTCCCAGGTCGGCAGCCGTGTCCACGGACATCGTTCCGAAAACCGCTGCTTCGGGCATGGACTTCTCGCTGCGCCGCGCCTCCGAGGTGGACGCCGAAAACGCGCCGGCTTCCGCCTTGGGTTCCACGGTCAACTGGATCCGCGAGTTTCTTGCGCGGCCGCATCGCGACGTGGGGCGTGCGGGGCCGGTCTGTCCGTTCACGCCGATGGCGCTGGAGCTGGACACCATCTGGCTGGCGGAGATCTCCGAATCCGAGCCCGATCCGCAGCGCATCCAGGACGCCGTCGAGCAGTGCCGCCAGATGTTCTTCGAAACCGAACCGCGCGAAGGCTCGATGGCGATCAACAAGGTGTTCATGGTGGTGTTTTCGGGGCTCGACGCCAGCGATGCGCCGCTGATCGACGCGATCCAGGGCCGGATGAAACCCGGCTTCGTGGAAGTGGGGCTGATGCTGGGCGAGTTCCACGCCAACAACGACACCCCCGGCCTGCGCAATCCGGACTTCCGTCCGCTGCGCAGCCCCATTCCGATGCTGGTGATGCGCCACATGGTCGAATCCGATCTGCCGTTCCTCAAGCGCGAGCTCGACACGCCGCAGGTGCGGGGCGCGTATCTGCGCTCGTATCTGCGCCGTCTGGGCGGCACGATCCGCCGCAACTATTTCGAACAGGCGGTGGAGGCGCTGGTCCAGGCCGAGATCGAACTGCGCGCCTGCAGCGCGCCCGAGGCCGCGCGATGACGACGGATGGCGCCGCAACCAGGGACGACGCCCCGAGCGCTCCGCGACGGGTCGCGATCGTCGGCGGCGGGCTGGCCGGTTCGCTGCTGGCCCTGGCGCTGTCCGAGCGCGGCTACGGCGTGGATGTGTACGAACGGCGCGAGGATCCGCGCGTGGACGGCGCCGAGGGCGGCCGGTCGATCAACCTCGGCCTGTCCAAGCGCGGCATCCAGGCGCTGACCGAAGTCGGGCTGATCGACGTGGTGATGCCGCTCACTGTGGTGATGCGCGGACGCGTGATCCACGCGCCCGATGGCAGCACCCGCTTCCAGGCCTACGGCAAGAACCGCGGCGAAGTGCTGTATTCGATCGACCGCAGCGAACTGATCCGCCTGCTGCTGGATCGCGCCGAGCGCCAGCCCGGCGTGACCCTGCATTTCGATCACCGTCTGGTGAGCGTGGACAAGGACCGCCGCGAGCTGGAGATCGAGACCGGCGGCACCGCGCGCCGGGTCGCCGCCGACTGGGTGATCTGCGCCGATGGCGCCTTCTCGCGTTGCCGTCCGGAAATGCAGCGCGGCATGCGTGCGGACTACCACCAGGAATACCTGGAGTGGGGCTACAAGGAACTGACGCTCGCCGCCGGCCCCGACGGTGCGTCGGTGATCGACCAGACCGCGCTGCACGTCTGGCCGCGCGCGCACGGGCTGTTCGTATCGCATCCCAATCGCGATGGTTCGCACACGCTCACGCTGTTCCTGCCGCACGAAGGCGCCGACAGTTTCGAGACCACGAAAACGCCCGACGACATCCGCGCGCTGTTCCAGACCTATTTTCCCGACCTGCTGCCGATGCTGCCGGGGCTGGTCGACCAGTGGACCGGCCGTCCGACCGGTGTGCTGCTCACCACCAAAACCGCGCCCTGGCGTTTCGACGACTGGATGGTGCTGGTCGGCGATTCCGCCCACGCCGTGTATCCGTTCTACGGCCAGGGCATGAATTCCGCGTTCGAGGACTGCTCGGCGCTGCTGTCCGCGCTGAAAACCCATGGTGACGATCGCGCGGCCGCATTCGCCGCCTACGAGCAGGCGCGACGCCCGCACACCGATGTGCTGATGGAATTGTCGAAGGCGAATTTCGTCGAGCTGCGGCAGAAAGTCAGTTCGCCGTGGTTCGTCGCCCGCAAGCGTCTGGACCTGGCGCTCAACCGGCTGATGCCGAAAACCTGGCTGCCGATCTACACCATGGTGTCGCACACCACGATGCCCTATGCCGACGCGCGCGCGCGCGCGCTCAGGCAGGATCGCATCCTCGCCGCCACCGCGGCCGCGCTGCTGGCGATGATCGGCGGCGGCCTGTGGTGGGTCGTGCGGCAATGAGTCGCGCGAGCATGGACGCTGTCGAATCGAAATTGTTCCGCGCGCTGCTGCCGGACGCCGTGCTGGTCGCCGAAATGGCGCCCGCCGATGCGCTGCCCGCGCGTCTGCCCGCATCCGAGCAGAGCCTGATCGAACGCGCGGTGGAATCGCGGCGGCTGGAATTCGCGGCCGGCCGCGAGCTGGCGCGCACGCTGTTGCATCGTGCCGGCGTCGGCACCGATGCCCTGCTGCGCGACAAGGATCGCGTGCCGACCTGGCCGCAGGCGGTAGTCGGCTCGATCACCCATTGCCGTTCGCTGTGCGCCGTGGCGCTGGCGCCGCGCTCGGTCAGTGCCGGCATCGGCATCGATGTCGAGCCTGCGCGTGCGCTCGACGAAGTCCTCCACGCGTCGATCCTGCGTCCGGCCGAACGCGGCCGCATCGACGCGCTGCCTTCCGCGTTGCGTCCGCTTGGAGGCATCCTGGTGTTTTCGATCAAGGAAGCGGTCTACAAGGCGATCTATCCCGAACGCCGCATCTTCCTGGATTTCCAGCAGGTCGAGATCGAGTTCGCAGGCGAGGACGCATTCGTCGCCGAGGTGCTGGTGCCGGGCGCGAGTCTGCCGGGCCACACGCGCATCCAGGGTCGTTATCGCGTCGCCGATGGGCATGTCGCCAGCGCGGTGGTGCTGCCGCCGTTGTGAGGTTTCGTGCGCCGATGACGTTCGTCGCTGCGCCGCACCCTCTTCCCCAGCCCCTCTCCCGACGGGAGAGGGGAGCGAAGCGCGGGCGTCTGCAAGTGCGGATCTTTATGAGTAATGGCCGCTGCTTTTTCCTTCTCCCATCGGGAGAAGGTGGCGCGCAGCGCCGGATGAGGGTTCGGGCGCCGATGTTGCTCGTCGCTGCGCCGTACCCTCTCCCCCAACCCCTCTCCCGACGGGAGAGGGGAGCGAACCGCAGGCGTCTATGACCGCTGGTCTCGAAGCCAAGGTTTGCCTCTTTGTTTCAGCCCACGGTCATTCGATTGCTACGCAACCGCTCGTAAACCGGCCGACACGCCTCCGCAACCGCCAGCGCATCTCCGCTCAACGTGTCTTCACGTGCGCGCCAAGGTTCGAAACCGGTCGAACGCCACACCGCGTCGTACCAGTAGGGCGCCCAGACGCCGTCGCTGTCGCGCGGACCCGCGGGCCACGCCAGCATGCGCGGCGTGAATGCGATGCCCAGCCGCTGGCACAGCGCGCGCAGATGCGCTTCCGGCGCGCGCAGGAAATCGCTGGCGTCGATCACCAGCGGAATGTCGCCCAGCCGCGCATGCAGCAGATCGAACAGCCGTCCCTGCTGCGGCAGGCCGATGTCGTCGGGCGTCACCGTCGCGCGCGATTTCAGATACGAGGCCACCACTTCGGACGGGTCGCGGATCAGCAGGATGTTGCGCAGGCCGAGCACCCATCCGGTGTCCATGTCCGGCAGCAGATGATGATTCATGTGCTTCTGATACCAGACCGGCTTGCCGCCGGGCACCGGGCCGAGCAGGGCGTCGGCGACGCGGCGCCAGTCGGTCTCGCCTGCGGCGATGACCTCCTCGCGCCCCGGGTGATCCAGCCCGGTCGCCGCCAGATAGGCCGAATACAACGGCTCGTCGCTCACCGCGCAGTCCTCGCGGTTTTCCCAGGCGCGCATCATCGCCGTGGAGATGTTGCGCGGACCGCTCCACATCGCGATGCGCAACGGTGTCGCCGCCTGCGCGGTCATGCGAAGCGCTCGCCGGCCCGGAATGCCACGTCGCGCGCGATCAGATCGCGGTACAGCGCCTGCAGCCGCGTCGTCATCGGCCCGGGCAGTGCGGGGGCGTCGTCGCCGATGGTCCGGCCATCGATGCTGCGCACCGGCGCCAATCCGGCGAAGGTGCCGGTGGTGAACGCTTCCTCGGCGGAATAGACCTGGCTCAGGGTGAAGTTCTTCTCGAAGCAGGGAATGCCGGCCTCGCGGCATGCGCGCAGCACGTTGGCGCGGGTGATGCCGCCCAGGCAGTAGTCGCCGGTCGATGTCCACACTTCGCCGCGGCGCACGATGAAGAAATGCGTGGAATTGCAGGTCGCCACGAAGCCGTGCGGGTCCAGCATCAGCGCCTCGTCGGCGCCGGCTTCGATCGCCTGGATGCAGGCGGTGATGCAGTTGAGCTTGCTGTGGCTGTTGAGCTTCGGATCCTGCACGTCCGGATAGCCGCGGCGCACGTGCACGGTGAACAGGCGCAGCCCGGCGGCGAGGGTTTCGGGTTTGGCGACCTTGAACTCGGGGATGATCACCACCGTCGCCGGCCCTACGGTCACGCGCGGGTCCTGGTAGGGCGTGCGCTTCACGCCGCGCGACACCATCAGCCGGAGGTGCGCGCCATCGCGCATATCGTTGGCGGCCAGAGTGTCGTAGACCGCCCGCGTCAGCTGGGCGCGATCCATGCCGATGTCCAGCGCGATGGCCTTGGCGCCCTCGAACAACCGGTCGAGGTGTTCGTCGAGGAAGACCGGATGTCCGCCGATGATCCGCAGACCTTCCCACACGCCGTCGCCCAGCACGAAACCGCTGTCGAACACCGACACCGTGGCCTCGACCCGCGGCTTCAGCGCGCCGTTGATCCAGATCCTGATCTGCGCATTGCGCGGATCGTCGTGGAAGTCGTGGGTGCTCTGCGCCATCGGTCGTTCTCGTCGGGGATGGGCGAGTGTAGAACGCGCGAACGGGCCGCGGGGGCGGGTGCGGCGGGCGCGGGAAGCCGCACGGCCGCGGCGGATATCGCCGGAAAGCCTTGGATTCATTGACTTCCGGCCCTGTGGCGCCTAACTTTGCGGCCTCAGCGATTGAACAAGGTGGCCCCGGGAAACCGGCGCCGAGCGTGCGACATGAGCACTACCACCCGCCCCTGATCACGACGCCCGAGGCCCGCGACCACGCGAAGCGCCTTCGGGGCGCTTTTTTCTTGTCGCAATCGTAGGAGGGGCTTCAGCCCCGAGCCCCACGACCACACGCCATGACCGGATCGGGGCTGAAGCCCCTCCTACAGACCATCGAGACAGACAGCCATCCCCATGATCGCCATCACGCTCCCCGACGGCAGCCGCCGCGAATTCGACCATCCTGTGTCCGTCATGGACGTCGCCGCTTCGATCGGCGCCGGCCTGGCCAAGGCCACCGTCGCCGGTGAGGTCGACGGTCGCCTCGTCGACGCCAGCGACCGCATCGACCACGACGCCCGGCTGCGCATCATCACGCCGAAGGATCCCGAAGGGCTGGAGATCATCCGCCACTCCTGCGCGCATCTCGTCGGCCACGCGGTGAAACAGCTGTACCCGGCCGCGAAGATGGTGATCGGCCCGGTGATCGAGGAAGGTTTCTATTACGACATCTGGCACGAGCGCCCGTTCACGCCCGAAGATCTTGCCGCGATCGAACAGCGGATGATCGCGCTGATCGACAAGGACTACGACGTGATCAAGAAGGTCACGCCGCGGGATGAGGTGGTCGAGGTGTTCCAGTCGCGCGGGGAGGACTACAAGCTGCGGCTGGTCGAAGACATGCCCGACGAGCAAGCGATGGGCCTGTATTACCACGAGGAATATGTCGACATGTGCCGCGGGCCGCACGTGCCGAATACGCGTTTCCTGAAGGCATTCAAGCTGACCCGCATTTCCGGCGCCTACTGGCGCGGCGATTCGAAGAACGAACAACTCCAGCGCATCTACGGCACCGCCTGGGCAGACAAGAAACAGCTCGCCGCGTACATCCTGCGTGTCGAAGAAGCCGAGAAGCGCGACCATCGCAAGATCGCAAAGCAGCAGGATCTCTTCCATCTGCAGGAAGAAGGCCCGGGCCTGATCTTCTGGCATCCCAAGGGCTGGGCGATCTGGCAGGTGGTCGAGCAGTACATGCGTCAGGTGTATCGCGACAGCGGCTATCAGGAAGTGCGCTGCCCGCAGATCCTCGACGTGAGCCTGTGGCAGAAATCCGGCCACTGGGACAATTACAAGGACAACATGTTCTTCACCGAGTCGGAGAAGCGCACCTACGCGCTGAAGCCGATGAACTGCCCGGGCCACGTCCAGGTCTTTAACCAGGGCCTGCATAGCTACCGCGACCTGCCGATCCGCTACGGCGAGTTCGGCGCCTGCCACCGCAACGAGCCCTCCGGCGCGCTGCACGGCATCCTGCGCGTGCGCGGCTTCACCCAGGACGATGGTCACGTCTTCTGCACCGAGAACCAGATCGAGGATGAAGTCCGCGCGTTCCACCTGCAGGCGCTGGCGGTGTACCGCCACTTCGGTTTCAGCGACATCCAGATCAAGATCGCGCTGCGCCCGGAGTCCCGCCTCGGCGACGACGCCACCTGGGACAAGGCCGAGGACGCCCTGCGTTCGGCCCTGCGCTCGGCCGGCGTGGAGTGGGAGGAACTGCCCGGCGAGGGCGCTTTCTACGGCCCCAAGATCGAGTACCACCTCAAGGACGCCATCGGCCGGACCTGGCAGCTGGGCACGATGCAGGTCGATTTCATGATGCCCGGCCGCCTCGGCGCCGAGTACGTGGACGAGCACAGCCAGCGCCGCCAGCCGGTCATGCTGCACCGCGCCATCGTCGGCTCGATGGAGCGCTTCATCGGCATTCTGATCGAACACCATGCCGGCCAATTCCCGGCCTGGCTGGCTCCGATCCAGGCCGTGGTGATGAATATCACGGATGCGCAAGCCGATTACGTGGACGAAATCCGGAAAACCCTTATGAATCAAGGCCTCCGGGTTTCGGCCGATTTGCGGAACGAGAAAATCGGCTATAAGATTCGCGAGCACACGCTGCAAAGGGTGCCGTTCCTGCTGGTGGTCGGCGACCGCGAGAAGGAAAACGGACTCGTTGCGGTGCGCACGCGGGGAGGGGAAGATCTCGGTTCGATGTCCGTCGCCGATTTCGTCGACCACCTCCGCAACGCGCCCAGCGCAGCGTGATGTAAATGCCGTCCGGCGCGATCGCCGGACGGAACCACACCCCTTGGAGATCCAGATATCAGTACCCCCCAGGAAAAGCAGAACCGCAAGAATCAGGAGATTCGCGTGCCGCGCGTGCGCGTGATCGGCAGCGATGGCGAAATGATCGGCGTTCTGTCGCGCGACGAAGCATTGGCGAAGGCCGAAGACGAAGGCATGGACCTCGTGGAGATCCAGCCGAACGCGGATCCGCCGGTCTGCCGCATCATGGATTTCGGCAAGTTCAAATTCGAAACGCAGAAGAAAGCAGCCGCTGCGAAAAAGAAGCAGAAGATCGTCGAGATCAAGGAAGTCAAATTCCGCCCGGTCACCGATGAAGGCGATTACGCGATCAAGCTGCGCAAGATGCGCGAGTTCCTGGAAGAGGGCGACAAGATCAAGGTCAACATCCGCTTCCGCGGCCGCGAGATGAGCCACATGGAGCTTGGCCGGCAGATGGCCCAGCGCATCGAGGCCGACCTCGGCGAAGACATCGTCATCGAATCGCGTCCGCGCCTCGAAGGCCGGCAGATGGTGATGATGATCGCGCCGAAGAAGAAATAAGCGTGAAGAAATAAGCGTCATGCAATGAACGAGTCGTCTCCCGTTTCGATGACGGGAGACGGCGATCCGAAGGGCGCCGATGGCGCCCTTCGTCTTTGCCGCGCTTCGGGCATTCCAGCGCTGCGTTTCGCGTCGCGCTGCGGTTTACAGGCCGCGAATCGCCATGCTATTAACGGATGAAGCCCGGGTCGCTGGCCCGGGCATAAGGAAATGCAGGATGTCCGACGTCGAAATCCCCGTGTCGCCCTACGAAATCTTTTCCGACCCTGCGGCCGCTGCGATCGCAGAGGCCCTCGTCGAGGGCGACATCGGCAAGGTCCGCGCGCTGGCCGCCACCGCCGATCTCGCTGCGATCGGCGACAAACGCGTCACGCTGTTGCAGTGGGCGCTGTTCACCCGCAGTCTCGACGGCGTGCAGATCCTGCTCGATGCCGGCGCCGATCCCGCACAGCCGGGCATGGATGGCGACACCGCCGTCCATTTCGCCTGCATGCTCGAAGAGCCGCAGTTCCTGCAGGCGCTGCTGGCGCATGGCGCCGATCCCAACGTGCCGAACGTCGATACCGGCGCCGCGCCGTTGCGCGCCGCGCTGGTGACCGAGCGCGAGCTGCAGTTCCACCTCCTGCTCGCTGCCGGCGCCAACCCCGATCATGCGGACGACATGGGCAACACGCCACTGCACGTCGCGGGCCTGATCAACGAGCCGGAGCGCGCGCTGGACCTGCTCAAGGCCGGCGCCGATCCCGCGATCCGCAACGCGCAGGACGTGACCTTCCAGCGCTATCTGTTCATGACCCGGCCCGACCTGCTCGACGCGGACACCAGCCGGAGCTGGGAAGCGGTGCTGACCTGGCTGCTCGAACACGATATTCCGCTGGACACCGCGCCGGTCTGATGCCCCGTATCGAAGGCGCGCGTCGTTTCGCGCGGCCTTGCATCCATCACCGCAGCATTGCAGGAGCACTGTCATGGAATATTTTCGCGGCCTGTTGAGGCCTCACGCGTTTCCGCACCAGCAGGCGCCGCAAAGCGAGCCGATCCGCGCGGACACGCTGGCGAAAATCGCCGATGGCGCATACGACCGGGGCGCCGACCGCCAGGACCGGATCGACGGCTTCACCCGCATGAGCGACCAGGCATTGCGCGAGAAAGGCGTCGACCCGGCCCTGCTGCACACGCCCAGCGGCATGCATGCCCATGTCTTCCAGGACGAACGCAGCGGTCGCACCGTGCTGTCCTACCGCGGCACCGACAATCCCCGGGTCGATGTCGTCAGCCGGCCCTTCGAGGGGCCGTCGGGTCTCGACCCTGAAATCGACATGATGAACGCGCTGCGCGGCAGCGAGCAGTCGCTGCGGTTCTCCGGGGTCGGCCAATCCGCTCAGGACTGGACGACCAATCTCCGTCAGGGACTGGGCTACGAGACGCAGCAGCACAACGACACCGTGGCGCTGGCGAAGCAGTGCGATGTCGCTTTCGGCGACAGGCTGGTGTTGACCGGGCATTCCAAAGGCGGCGGGCAGGCCGAACTGGCGAGCGTGGTGCTCAACAGACCGGCCATGACCTTCAATCCCGCCGGTGTGCATGACGAGACCATGCGCAGGTTCGGCATCGATCCCGAACGCGCGCGCGAATTCGCGCAGGAACGCATCACCAGTGTCGTCACCCGGGGCGAGGCGGTCGACTTCATCCAGGGCCGCGAATTCATGGGCCTGAAGACGCCGGTTGCGCTGGGGCAGCGCGTCGACATCGTTCCCACCGACGAATCCCTCGGCAAGGTGTCCAGACATCTGATGACGCCGGGCGTGCTTCCGTATCTCGATCAACTGCAGGGCCGGCAGATCGAGCTGCCGCGGCAGGCGCCTTCCGAAACGCCCTCACTGTTCCGGCCGTCGATGTTCGCGCATGGCGGCCTCGGCATCGGCGGCATGAGCGATCCGTTCCGTTTCCCGCTCCACGGCGGCTTCGGCGAAGCGCTGCAGCGCATGCAGCAGGAGGCGCAGGTTCCGAATCTCTCGAAGGACGCGCATCCGGCCAATGGTTTGTATCAGCAGGCGCTCGACAAGGTCGAAGCGCGGGGCGAGTCCGGGCAGGATGCCGCGCGGATCGCCGGCGCATTGACCGCGGCGGCGCAGAAGAACGGTCTGAGCCAGATCGATCACGTCGTGCCCAGTCGCGACGGAAGTACCTATTTCGCGAGCCAGGGTGAGTTGGGTTCCCCGGCCGGCCGCAATGCCGCGGTCGACGTGGAGCAGGCGAAACAGATGCCTTTGAGCCAGAGCAGCCGCGAATCGATGGATCAGCTTCGCCAGCAGCCTCCAGTGCAGGAAGCGGCGACCCAGCAACGGGCGATGCACCGGGAGTGATCGCGTCCGGTGCCCGCATGGCGAGCAGGGCCGGTTGCCTGGAGCGGGTCGTGTGCAACCAGTCGTCTAAAACCAGTCGTGTAGGATCACCTGGCGGTCCGCCGAAGCGACCGGCCGAATCCAATCCGGGAGTGTCATGTCCAACGTTCCGACCCGCGCTTGCGCCCTCGCCGTATCGCTTATCATGGCCCTGTGCGTGCTCGTTCCCGCCTGTGCAATGGAGAAACAGATGTCCGCAACAGCTGAAGTCCGTGCGGTGGACGCACGCGAAGTATTCGCCGATCAGCGCGTGGCCGAACTGGCCGAGGCGATCGCCAAGGGCGATGTCGCCCGGATCCGCACGCTTGCCGCCGGCGTCGATCTTTCGACGAAGGGCGACAAGAACGTCACCCTGCTGCAGTGGGCGCTGTTGAACAAGCGTCTCGACAGCATGAAAGCGCTGCTCGATCTCGGCGCCGATCCGCTGCAGCCGGGCATGGATAGCGACACTGTCGTACACATGGCTGCGATGGCCAACGACGACTCTTATCTGTCCGAACTGCTCGCCCGCAAGGTGAATCCGAACGTCGCCAACCCCGTCTCCGGCGCCGGTCCGCTGCGCGCCGCGCTGATGGGCGAACGCGACGAACAGTTCCGCGCCCTGCTGGCGGCGGGCGCCGATCCGGACATGGCCGATCGCATGGGCAACACGCCGCTGCACGTCACCGGCCAGATCAACGAACCCGCGCGCGCGCTGGACCTGTTGAATGCCGGGGCCGATCCGATGGCCCGCAATGCGCAGGGCGTGACCTTCCAGCGCTACCTTTTCATGACCCGCGCCGCGCTGTTGAATGCCGAGACCCGCAAGCACCGCGAAGCGGTCGAGGCGTGGCTCACGTCGCACGGCATTCCGCTCGAAGGCGCGCGCTGAGCGCCTCCGCACGATCCGTCGACCGGGCGCGGCCCGGTCCGAATATTCCTGTTTGGGAGAGTGGTAAAGGATGAACGCGCAATTCGACCCAGATCGTCATGAGGCCCGCCAGGTGTTCGATCCGCTGAGCGGGCAGACCTTCAACCGTCCGTCGTTCGCCGACGAAGTGCGCGGTACCGCGCCGAAGGACATCGACATCACGCTCGCCCACCTCGCGCGCGACGTCTACACCTCCGACGACCGCCAGCGCGGGGACACCGCGCAGTTCCGCCCGCTGACCGACGAACAGTTCCGTCAGGTCGGTATCGATCCGGCGCTGCGCAGCAACAACGCCAGCGGCTTCGACGCCGACATCTACGGCGACGGGCAGGGTCGCTACGTGCTCGCGTTTCGCGGCACCGATGCAGGCAAGGACTGGGGCACCAATCTCGGTCAGGGGCTCGGCTTCGAGACCGCCCAGTACAACCAGGCGGTCATGTTGTCCCGCCAGGCCAAGGTCGCGTTCGGCGACGAACTGGTGATCACCGGCCACTCGCTCGGCGGCGGCCTCGCCGCGGTCGGCGCGGCCGCCACCGATACCCCGGCGGTCACCTTCAACGCCGCCGGCGTGAAGGACAAGACGCTCGAGCGCATCGGTCTGGACGCGTCCGCGGTGAAGGAAGAAGCGACCCACGGCCAGATCCGCCGTTATGCGGTGGACAACGAAATCCTGACCGGTCTGCAGGAACGCAACATCGCGACCCGCTACCTGATGCCCGATGCGATGGGTACGAAGATCGAACTGCCGGATCCCGATCCGCAGGGCTTCTGGCAGCGCGTGAATCCGATCCAGTCGGTCAAGCACAGCGTGCAGATGCATTCGATGGATTCGGTGATCACCGCGCAGGAGAAATTCTTCGGCTACGGCCTGCGCGCCGATGCGACCATGACCCATCAGGATCATCCCTTCCACGCCCCTTTCCAGCGCAACTTCGACCAGTTGCAGCCAGCGCTGCAGCAGCAGGGCCTCGATATGCGCCAGAGCCAGAACGTGGCCGGCGCGCTGACCCTCGCTGCGCATCGCGAAGGCGTCAATCCGGAAGTCGCCGCCCTCAGCAACGACGGCAGCCGCGCGTTCGCGGTGCAGGGCCAGTCTGAAACGCAGCGGTATTCGCAGGTGTCGGTGAACGTCAGCATGCAGACCCCGCTGGTCGAGAGCAGCCGTCAGGCCGTCGAACTCGGCCAGACCCAGACGCCAACCGCGTCGCAGCACAATGCGCCGCAGCAGGCCGCACCGCAGATGGAACTCAACCAGGATCAGGCGGCTCCGGCCCGCGGCGTCCGCTGAATCGGGTTTCGCGTCGCAATCCACCGCTGGATGGGGTACGCCAGGCGCAGGACGCAGCGAGTGTTTCCGGCCCCGCGGCAGAGCCTGCCGTCGTCGCCGCCGGAGCGGACCGTCCCGCGTTCCCCGACGAAGTGCGGGCCAGTCGGGCAAGCCGGTCGATAACCCGCCGCAGGCGCAGGATCCGGCCCAGCTATCCACTCCGGAGCAGGCCAACGCCGGGCGCGGGCGCTGAAGTTCAACGCTTTGATTTGCATGGGAAACCATGCGCAGGCATAATGACCGGCCCGGTTCGCCGGGGGTGCGTCAATGCGACCGTGGACCCGTCTTGGTTTCGAGGGATTCTTCTTTCGGATCAATGACCTATCAACCGGCAGGGCAGGACGGAAAGTGTGGTTGCTCCGGCACCCACCGCCCAAGCCAGTACTCGAAACGACCCCAAGGATCCTTGCAATGCCCAAGATCAAGACCAATCGGGCGGCGGCCAAGCGCTTCCGGAAGACAGCTTCCGGCAAGTACAAATGCGGCCACGCCAACAAGAGCCACATCCTCACCAAGAAAGCGACCAAGCGGAAGCGCAACCTGAGGCAGACGAACCACGTTCGCGCCGAAGACGCAGGCCGTCTCGACCGCATGCTTCCGTATTTGTGAGGAGACTGAACAATGGCACGAGTTAAACGTGGTGTAACGGCGCGTCGCCGCCACAAGAAAATCCTGAAGCAGGCCAAGGGCTACTACAACGCCCGCCGCAAAGTCTTCCGCGCCGCCAAACAGGCGGTCACGAAGGCGCTGCAGTACGCCTACATCGGCCGCAAGCAGAAGAAGCGCAATTTCCGCACGCTGTGGATCGCGCGCATCAACGCCGCTTCGCGCGCCAACGGCATCAGCTACAGCCGCTTCATCAACGGCCTGCTGAAAGCCGGTATCACCCTCGACCGCAAGGTGCTGGCCGACATCGCCGTGCACGACGCGAAGGGCTTTACCGCGCTGGCCGAAAAGGCGAAGAGCGCGCTCGCGGCATAAGGCACGAGGAATTCCCCGCAGGTTCGCGCGAACGCGCCTGCCTGCGGCGGAATCACCGAACCATGCATGGGGAAGGGCGCAAGTCCTTCCCCATGTTCGTTTTTGGAAGGCGAAACCGAAACCGGTCCTCTACCGCCGTCATCCCGAGCGTAGCGAGGGACCTGTTTTTCGGCGGTTTGAATGCGACAACAGGTCCCTCACTGCGTTCGGGATGACAACGAAAAGGTTGTGAGCACATGAGCGATATCGAACCCCTATCGACGCAGGCCCTCAGCGACATCGCGGCCGCGGACACGCCAGACGCGCTGGAAGCGCTGCGGGTCGCGCTGCTCGGCAAGAGCGGCAGCATCACCGCGCAGCTCAAGGCGCTCGGCGCATTGCCCGCGGACCAGCGCAAGGCGGCCGGCGAAGCGATCAACCGCGCCCGCGACGCCATCGGCGACGCGCTGTCCGCGCGCAAGATCGCGCTCGACGACGCCGTGCTCGATGCGCGCCTCGCCGGCGAAACCATCGATGTCACGTTGCCGGGCCGCGACGCCGCGCGCGGCGGCCTGCATCCGGTCAGCCGCACGCTCGAGCGCATCTCCGAGATCTTCGGCCGCCTCGGTTACGAGCTCGCCGACGGCCCGGAGATCGAGGACGACTGGCACAACTTCGAAGCGCTGAATTTCCCGCCGCACCATCCGGCGCGCGCGATGCACGACACCTTCTATTTCCCGCCCGACAGCCGCGGCGAAGCGCGGCTGCTGCGCACGCACACCTCCGGTTGCCAGGTGCGCTACATGCTGGACCAGAAGCCGCCGCTGCGGATGATCGCCGCCGGCAAGGTCTATCGCAGCGACAGCGACCAGACCCACACCCCGATGTTCCATCAGGTCGAAGGCCTGCTGGTGGACGAACACGCCAGCTTCGCCGACCTCAAGGGCACGCTCGCCGAATTCGTGCGCGCATTCTTCGAGCGCGATTTCGAGATGCGCTTCCGTCCGAGCTATTTTCCGTTCACCGAACCGTCCGCCGAAGTGGATATCGCCTGGCAGCAGCCCGACGGTTCCACGCGCTGGCTCG